>RCUK01000001.1_pt1 | contig 2050861 bp, 1794 predicted proteins | sample 2166381 | NCBI WGS metagenome assembly RCUK01 (sample SAMN09932809, study PRJNA488358) | compost metagenome | isolation source: compost soil in an enriched community | place: Germany: Experimental Botanical Garden | reverse complement strand
AACCCGGTTCGTAATATTGCGATATGGCGAAGTTGAGCTCTAAACGAATCGAATTACAATAGAAGAGGCTTTTGTGTGCGGAGAATAGGATTTAGGATCTGCGCCTTAGCCCAATAGCTCTACTTTTAATAGCGTCTGATACGATTTTCCCGGCTTCTTCTTGAGTATAAGAATGGAGTCACAAATGAAATTTCCGTGATAATCAAAATGATCAAGAGAGATTTTCCCTGAAATTCGCTCAGGAATATTTCTGGCGATGGTCAAATGCGGAGTTTTGATAATCCCTTTGAAACGGAGCGAAAGCTCTTTTTGAATCTGACTGACTGATTCATTTTGAATGAGTTGCAATACGAATGTTCCGTTCTTCCATTTCTCAGTTCCCGAAATGGAAATTGTTTTATGGAGGAAACTGCTGAATTCAATTTTTCTTCAATCAACTCTTCAGAAGATTCGTTTGCTTCAAAATAACAGAGACTGATATGCGGTTTCGAATGAAGTGAATCATCCGACAGCGGAAAGATTGAGTTTAATTGCTGCTTTAAGAGGATGACTTTTTGACTAGTTGCATGATCTGGTTCGATAACGATCAAGTATTCAGAAATACTCCCTCCGAAAATGTCTAATTGTTCATTCATAACGTTTATCCAACAAAAAAGCCTCACTAAAAGTAAGGCTTCTTTATCTTGTATGGATTGAAATTATTAGAAAACTTCAGAATCCGCGAAATGGAATTTTCCTTCAATTGCAGCATTCTCATCAGAATCAGATCCGTGAACCGCATTTCTTCCTTTAGACTCAGCATAGTACTTACGGATAGTTCCTTCAGCAGCTTCAGCAGGATCTGTAGCTCCGATCAAAGCACGGAAATCAGCAACTGCATTGTCTTTCTCCAAAATAGCAGCAACAATTGGTCCGGATGTCATGTACTCAACCAATTCACCGTAGAATGGACGCTCAGCGTGAACTTCATAGAATTTTTTTGCTTGATCCTCAGTTAAACGAGTGAATTTCATCGCTTTGATTGAAAATCCAGCCTGGATAATCATATCAATAATCTTTCCCATGTGACCATTTTCGATCGCATCTGGCTTTAACATTGTAAAGGTTCTGTTACCTGACATCTTCTTCTTTATTTAAATAAATTTGGTGCAAAAATACAACTATTTTCTCAAAACTCTGAAAGCTTTGTTACCTATAAATCAATCGGTCAATTATTTTTTTAGATATGTCTAAAAAAGTTTTTTAACTTTGTGTAAAATAAGAATCTTGAAGTTAACACAAAGCGAAGAGAATTATCTCAAGGCAATCTTTACTCTAAGCCAGGAAGACAAAGGAGCGATTTCAACAAATGATTTGGCTGAAAAAATGATGACAAAAGCTTCGTCTGTAACAGATATGTTAAAGAAGCTTGGTGAAAAGAATTTGCTGGAATATCAGAAGTATCAAGGTTGTCAGCTCACTGATTTAGGAAGCTCCTGTGCTTTGGCAATCATCCGGAAGCACCGTCTCTGGGAAACTTTCCTTGTCGACAAACTGAATTTCGGATGGGATGAAGTACATGAAATCGCTGAACAACTAGAACATATTCAATCTGCGGAATTAACAAACAGGTTGGATGAATTCTTAGGCTTCCCGAAGGTTGATCCGCATGGGGAACCGATTCCGGGGAAAGATGGAAAAATTGAAATAGTTGCGAATCGAATTATATTATCTGAAGCAACAACCGGGATGAAAGCCATTATTATGGGAGTTGAAGATGATCAGACAGAGTTTTTGCAGTATTTGAGTAAGATCGGATTGAATCTGGGAACTCATATTGAAGTTTTGGACAAACTGAATTTTGATGGCTCTATTTTAATTGAAATAAAAGGAAAACAAGTCCAGTTTTCAAACACGATTGCAAAACAAATATCCGTAAAACCGATATGAGAAATTGGGTTTTCATAATGACCGGCCTTTTCTTTTTGCTTGCCTGCAGGGTTCAGCAGCGGAAAGAGAATGACAAACTCATTGTCTGCTCCACATCGATTGTGGCTGATTGTGTGCGTCAGGTTGTAGGAAACAGATTAACCGTTAAATCTCTTATGGGACCGGGTGTTGATCCGCATACATACAATCCGAGACCGAGTGATGTTGGCTTGTTGAATGACGCAAAACTGGTCGTTTATACCGGTTTTCATCTGGAAGGGAAAATGGCCGAATTGTTTGAACGTTTGTCGGAACGAAAAGCCGTGGTTTCTTTTCAAACTGATTTCCCCAAAACGAAAATACTTTATACAGATAAAATAACTCCGGATCCTCACGTTTGGTTTGATACCGACTCGTGGATTCAGTCAATGAACGGAGTGGTGGATAAGTTGATTGACCTCTATCCGCAATACGAACTGGAATTCCGGGAGAATTTCTATCATTTCCTGCAAAAAGTTGAAGCAAAAACCCTGGAGTTGAAAAGGGAGTTGGCTAAGATTCCGGAAAAGAGAAGAATTCTGATCACTTCGCACGATGCATTTCATTATTTCGGACGCACTTTCAATATTCGGGTAAAAGCTCTGCAAGGAGTATCGACTTCCCAGGAACCGGGAGTGAGAGACGTGGTAGATTTAGTTGATTTCATAGTTGATCATCAGGTAAAAGCAATTTTTGTAGAAAATTCGGTCAGTCCGAAGGCTTTGAACAGTGTTTTGAATTCGGTTAAACGAAAAGGGTATCACGTAAAAATAGGAGGAACACTTTTCTCTGATGCCTTAGGTTCGAAAGGAAGTGGAGCAGATACTTATCTCGGAATGTTATCTCATAATGTTAATTCAATTAAAGAAGGATTGAAATGAAAAAGGCAATTGAAGTAGAAAATTTAACTGTTTTTTATCGGGAAATGTTGGCCTTGGATCAGATCTCCGTAAGCGTAAATTCAGGTAGAATTACCGGAATAATCGGACCTAACGGTTCCGGAAAATCCACTTTTTTAAAAGGAATTCTGGGAATAACTCCGATCAAAGAAGGTCAGGTTTCTTTCTTTGGCAGCAGTTTCGAAAAGTTTCGCTCAAAAATCGCCTATGTTCCCCAAAGAGAATCCATTGATTGGGATTTCCCGATCACAGTTGAGGAAGTGGTGGAAATGGGCCGGATTACTCCAAAGAAATGGTGGGCAAGAACCACTTCTGCAGATAAGGAAATTGTAAAAGAAACGCTTCGGAAGGTGCAATTGGCTGAATTTTCCACGCGGCAGATCGGACAGCTTTCCGGAGGACAGCAACAACGCGTTTTTTTAGCGAGAGCTTTGGCTCAGGAAGCGGAATTGATCATTATGGACGAACCTTTTGTAGGAATCGATATGGCTTCTCAGGAGGCAATTCTGACAATCGTAAGGAAATTGAGAGATGCTGGAAAAACGATCGTAATCGTACACCATGATTTGTCGGTGGTTGCTCAGTATTTTGATGATGTGATCCTGCTGAATAAAAAACTGATTGCAAGTGGCTCGAAAGAGGATGTTTTGCAGCCAGAGAACATCGAGCAAGCTTACGGAATGACTTTTTTGTTGAATAAGAAAGAGCATCGCTCTTGATTTTACTAAGCGCACAAAGAATAAAAGGAAGATGGATTTAAGTATTTGGATTGTATTTATCGGAACTGCATTGATCGGAATTTGTGCCGCTTTGGTGGGAACGTTTACTTTCCTCCAAAAAAAATCATTGATCGGAGACGCTATTTCACATTCCATTTTACCCGGAATTGTTTTGGCGTATATGCTTTCCGGACAGCGAACAACATGGATTCTAATGCTTGGAGCTTTCTGTGCTGGATGGTTCGCAACACAGCAGATTTCCTGGCTGCAACGAAAAACCAAACTAAAATCCGACGCAATTGTTGCAGCAACACTCAGCATCTTTTTTGCATTTGGCCTGGCACTTCTATCCTATATTCAGGGAAGACCCGACGACGGACAAGCCGGACTGAGTGATTTCCTCTTCGGGAAAATTGCAGCTTTGGATCTTCAGGATTTGTACTTGTTTCTCGGTGTTTCAATCGTGATTATTACAACCGTTTTTTTGCGTTACAGAGTGATGTTCAGTTTCGCTTTTAACAAGGAATTCATGATCAGTAAAGGATTTTCCCTGCGCTGGAACGATTTTATTTTGAATTCAATGACCATTCTGGTCGTAGCGATGGGAGTTCAGGCTGTTGGTGTTGTATTGATGTCCGCACTTTTAATTATTCCGGTATTGTCTGCAAGAATGCTGACTTACCGTTTGAGCCGGATTCTCACTTTCGCTTTGCTTTTCGGAACTTTCTCCTCTTTATTGGGTTCGTATATTTCGATTTTAGGAAAGAATATTCCGACTGGTCCATGCATTATCATGGTTTTAAGTGCTTGTGCAATTATTGTTGCGTTGTCGGTAAAAATTCAATCAAAACTGAAGAGTTATGGAAAATGATGTGTTAATGATATTGACAGCGTGTTCTGTTGCTATTCCCGCATCATTATTGGGAGTTTTGTTGGTTTCCAAAAGCCTGGTGATGGTTGGTGATGCAATTTCACATGCCGTTTTACCGGGAATTGTTGTGGCGTATTTACTGAGTGGAACGAGAGATTCCGGACCAATGCTTTTGGGAGCTGCAGCAACAGGATTTTTGACCACTTTTTTAATCGACTTTCTGAGAAGAAAATGGCGCATTCAGGAAGATGCGGCAATCGGTTTTACCTTCACGTTTTTATTCGCGATCGGAGTGTTGCTCATAGCGCTTTTTGCCGGGAAAAACAGCGATCTGGATCAGGAATGCGTATTGTACGGGGATTTGGAAACTTCTATTCTGGATCAGGTGATTATCGGAGAATACCTTTATGGAACCCGGGCAATTTTACAATTGCTGCCTTTAACCGTTGTGTTGCTTTTGGTCCTTGTTCTGGGGTTCAAAGGCTGGAAAGTTTGGGCATTCAATCCGCATTTCGGATCATTCATCGGAATTCCGACACAGCTTTTTCATTTGACATTAATGTTACTCCTAAGTATTCACGCTGTTTTGAGTTTTGAAAGCGTTGGAGTGATCCTGGTAATTGGTTTATTGGTGCTTCCTGCGGCAACAGCATTGCAATTTTCCAAAACTTTGAGTAGAACTTTTATCTATTCTGCATGCATAGGAATAGCATCATGCATCCTCGGAGTGCTGCTTGGAAAATGGATCAATATCTCCATCTCACCATTGATAGTTTGCGTGAATGGCTTGATTTTTATGCTTTCTGTATTGTTTTTATCTGCGGGTAAAAAACCGGTAAATCAAAGAAACGTCGGTGAATCGAAACTTCAAGAATACAAGAATCAAGAAATTATTTGAACAAAAAAAAGTGAATAATAGTTGCCAGTTTAATATTCTGGAGTACCTTTGTTTCAAGAACAACAATTTTCATAGTTGTTAGTTTTGGGTTTTATAGTTTTAGCATGGTTTAGCAAAAAGAGGAGTAAGTTCTAGTGAATTTACTCCTCTTTTTGTTTTTTCTTGTTGCAGGTTCTTCATTTTTTTGTTTCTTTAGCGAACATTCTACAACACTTATGAAGATTAAACTAATTATTCTTACCCTTCTAGCGTATTCGTTTTCATTTTCTCAAACTCAAGGTGTAGCCTTTCCAACCGTTGGAAAAGGAGTTGCAACCCCATTTGTGACAGATTACCACGCGTTGGGAATCAATACGTCGGCGCTTGGATGGCGGCCGAGATACGCAGGTAAAAAATTTACGACGGGAACTTCCGAATTTGCATTTGGTGTTTCATCGGATTCTTTGAATTCGAAAAAACTGCAAAATCTGACCAAGACACTTTACAATGCTGCTCAGCATAAGAATCCGAATGAGATAGATTATAAACGACAAATGCAGGCCGTTGGTGATTATGCGGAAGCGGGAGTTGCTATTAATTTCGATTATAACTGGTTGGGCTTTTCCTATTACGGTGAAAAATTCGGAGGAATTGCCTTCAATATCCGCGAAAACTACAGCTGGTATTCAAAAATGAATTCCAAAACGACGGATTTGTTGTTCCGCGGAAAATTATCTTCCGTATTTGATTCCTTAACGGTTGTTTACGGTTCGGATACTTCACGAATTGCGAACAACGCCAATATCTCTCAGGATTCTTTGGGACACGTGATCAGCGGATCTCTGAATGTTCCGATCCGGATCAGTGAATTGACGAAAGGAACGCAGATCCAAATGGTTTGGAACAGAAGCTACAACATTGGTTACGGACGTAAATTGTTCGGGAAAGATTCTGTTTTCGAATTGTATGGAGGAGTAGGAGCGAGATTGATTACTTCAATGGCCATGTTTAACATGACTTCGGACGATGATGGATTGAGAATGTACTCGGCCATTACACCGACTTTTGATATTGATTACGGAAACGTAAGCGGATCGAATGCCATGCAGAAGAAAAACAAAGGAATTGCTCCGGTAATGGGAACAGGATATGGAATTGACTTGTCTGCAAGTTTGATCCTTTTCAACAAACTACGGGTTGCGGTTGCGGTGAATAACATCGGATCTGTCACCTACAAGCGAAATGTATATAAAGTGAAAGATACTTTGTTCGCATCCTTTGAATTGGGAGGCCTGAACGGAGAAAACATTACTCAAACCGTGAATCAATTGGTGCGTAACAACGGATTGATGACTCTGGAAGGTGAACAGAAATACACGGTGGTGAATGCTTCCGATTTCCGATTCGGAGTGAGTTACGAGCCGATCAAATATGTTCGTTTAGGTTTTGATGTGGTTGCTCCGTTTAACAAGGAAAATCCGGGATCGATTCAAAACCCGGTTTATTCATTCGGAGGAGATATCATTCCTGTTAAATGGCTGCAGTTGAGCATCGGATATTTCGGTGGCGGGATTTACAAGCACAATATGCCGCTTGGATTGACTTTCATCATAAAAGATGGTGCGTATGAATTCGGAGTTGCTTCCAGAGATGCATTGAGCTTTTTCATGAAAAACGGAACGAGTGTTTCTGCTGCTTTAGGCTTTGCCAGAGTCCGGTTTTAGAAGGTCTTTCAGTTCGTTCAGAATCAAAGCGGTTGCTCCCCAGATCAGAATGTCTCCTTGTTTGAAATGAGGAACATTCTTCATCATGAATTCTTTATTTAATGGAATGTCCAGTGTAATGACGGATTCCGGTTCGTAAAGTGCCATCAGATCCAACTCGTGTATTTCAGCCACTTCGCGCTCCGAACGGGTGTATTCAAAAGATTGTTTCGTGGAATAAAACACAAAAGGACTGATCAGGAATTTGCTTACCGGAACAAACAAAGGTGTGAGTTCTTTTAAAAATTCGAAGGAGCCGGCATCAATTCCGATTTCCTCCCAACATTCTCTGATTGCAGTATGTTTTAAATCCGGATCGTCCTGTTCTTTTTTTCCTCCGGGAAAACTGATTTGACCGCTGTGTGAACCTTCATATTGCTGACGCTGAGTAACGATTGTACAGAGCTTGTTTTCGCTGTTGTGGAAGAGAATAATGGCAACTGCCGAATCCCGGTATGAAATCCCGTTTTGAATTTGTTCCCTGGAACTGCCTCTGTAAGGCATAAATGCCAAATGAGAACCCTCTCCGGGTAATTCGCGGGAAAATTTCTCCATTAAATCTTCACGTGTCATTTTGCCTTTTTCACACTTTTCAGAATACGCTCAAAATCGTCGTAGGTGTAATTCATGATCGGTTTGCTTGTGATCCATTGGAACACGAAATAGTCATCCTTGACTTTGACCGTAGCCGTTGCATAGTAAGTTTGCCCGGAATAAGAACCGTCACCCGATATCGTCTGAATGACTCCTTTTTGTTTCAGATTTTTAGGAAGCTCCTTTTTGATCGAAACTCCGGCATTGTCCAAAGAAGCATATCTGCGCCAAACATAAGCATCCTGAAAAGTATTCAGCAAGTCATTTTTAATGATAAAATCAGAAACAAAATCCCGGTACAAATCGGATTTACTGAAACGCTCCACTGAAAAATAAATATTCAGTGCATTGCTTGTTCTGGTGATCGAAGAGTTTTTGACAGTGTAATTATGCGAATAATAACGCTTGAAATGATCCGGAATAGTAAATGAAATCCCTTCGTACTTGATGGTCTTATCCAGCTTGAAATTGTAGTGATTGTTTTTAAAAGCTTCTCTGATCTCTTTATTTTCCTTATCGTAGTCAAAGCACCCTGCAAGGAGAATGGCTGGAATGAACAAGAGCAATAATCGATGACGCATAGTACTGATTTCGTTTGACTAAAATTGATTCGGTTATAAATATAAAAAAAGCCCCTGACAAAATCGTCAGGGGCTTTTCTCTAATTAGATATCAATTTTTGCGTACTTCGCGTTTTTCTCAATGAATTCACGTCTTGGCGGAACTTCATCTCCCATTAGCATGGAGAAAATCTGATCACACTCAGCAGCGTTTTCGATCGTTACCTGACGCAGGGTTCTGTGCTCCGGATTCATGGTTGTATCCCATAACTGCTCGGCGTTCATCTCACCCAAACCTTTGTATCGTTGAACGTTTACAGAAGAATCTGCACCGTTTCCTTTCAATTCTCCGATCAAACGGTCACGTTGATCTTCCGTCCATGCATATTCTGCTTTTGTACCTTTTTTAACCTGGTACAATGGCGGAGTAGCAATGTAGATATATCCTTTCTCGATCAATTCCTTCATATAACGGAAGAAGAATGTCAAGATCAATGTCTCGATGTGAGAACCATCCACGTCGGCATCACACATGATGATTACCTTGTGATAGCGCAGTTTTTCAAGGTTCAAAGCCTTCGAATCTTCTTCTGTACCGATGCGGACTCCAAGCGCTGTGTAAATATTCTTGATCTCTTCGTTTTCAAAAATCTTATGCTGCATGGCTTTTTCCACATTCAGGATCTTTCCACGAAGCGGCATAATAGCCTGGAACATACGATCACGACCTTGTTTTGCAGTTCCACCCGCCGAATCTCCCTCGACAAGGTAAATCTCACAAATAGAAGGATCTTTCTCCGAACAATCTGCCAATTTTCCCGGTAAACCTGAACCTGACATGACATTCTTACGCTGAACCATTTCACGAGCTTTTCGGGCTGCGTGACGTGCTCTTGCAGCAAGAATCACTTTATCAACAATGATTTTTGCTTCAGCAGGGTGTTCTTCCAAATAAATAGATAACATTTCCGAAACCGCCTGAGAAACCGGTGCTGTAACCTCACGGTTACCCAATTTTGTTTTAGTTTGTCCTTCGAACTGAGGCTCCTGAACCTTAACCGAAACAACTGCAGTCAATCCTTCACGGAAATCATCACCGTCAATTTCGATTTTCTCTCTTGCAAGCATTCCGCTGTCAGTAGCGTACTTTTTAAGTGTATTGGTTAAACCACGACGGAAACCGGATAAGTGAGTTCCACCTTCGTGCGTATTGATATTGTTTACATACGCCTGAATGTTTTCCGTGTAAGAAGTGTTGTAAGTCAAAGCAACTTCAACCGGAATTCCTTCACGCTCACCTTCAAAGTAAATAACATCTGTAATCAATGGTTCGCGGTTGCGATCCAGATACTGTGCAAATTCACGCAATCCTCCTTCCGAATGAAATATATTGGAAGTAGCTTTTCCATTGTCGTCAACCTCACGTAAATCCGTAATAGTGATGGTAATTCCTTTGTTAAGGAAAGCCAGCTCACGCATTCTCGCACAAAGCGTATCGTAATTGTAATCTGTAAATTCAAAAATACTTGAATCCGGTTTGAAGCGAACTTCCGTACCGTGGTCGTCAGAGTTTCCAACTTCACGAACGTCATACAACGGTTTCCCGATGCTGTACTCTTGTTCAAATATTTTTCCGTCCCGGTGAACGATCGCATGTAAGTGTGTTGATAAGGCATTCACACACGAAACCCCAACACCGTGAAGACCTCCGGAAACTTTGTAGGTGTCTTTATCAAACTTACCTCCGGCATGAAGAACCGTCATTACGATCTCAAGTGCCGATTTTCCTTCTTTCTTGTTGATTCCGGTTGGAATTCCACGACCGTTATCTTTAACAGTAATTGAATTATCCTCGTTGATCCATACACCGATCGTATCACAATGTCCTGCCAATGCCTCATCGATGGAGTTATCAACAACCTCGTAAACAAGGTGGTGAAGACCTTTTACGCCAACATCCCCGATATACATCGCCGGACGTTTACGTACTGCTTCCAAACCTTCTAATACCTGTATATTATCCGCGGAATAATCCTGATTCTTTTTTTCTTCGCTCATAAAATAAGTTGCTTAAAAAATGCACTTTTTCAGTGCAGAACAAATATACGAAATTGCCACGGTTTTCAGGGTTAAAATGCGTTAATTAGCTAGTATTTATCAACAAAATATTAACGAATAAAAACAAAAAAAGCTCCGATCAAATCGGAGCTTTTTTTCTTACTCAAGAACTTTTATTCGGATCATGATATCCAGTTTCTTTTTGATATAACATTCCAGTGCAAATTCACCTTTTCCCAACTCAATAATCCGCTGTGTTGCGAACTGATGCAGCTCATATCCCTGAGCATCTCTGGTGTCGATTACAGATAGCTTTTTCACGTCTCCCGACTCCTTGCTGATCTGGTATGCAGTCAGGAATCCTCCCCATCCGTCTTCGTGTCTGGCAGGAACTTTATTCTCATCCAATTCCAGATTCTTTACGTTGTCGAGGAACAGGATGTAGTAATTGTCTTTGGATTGCACAAGTTTATAGCTGAGTGATCCTCCCCGGTAGAATGCTCCGGAAAATCCGTAGCCGACTCCGGATGGTCTGTCGCTGTGTTGTCTTTTCGGAAGTTTCTTAATGAAAATCAACTCTCCGTTTTTGTCAATCTTTGCAGCAAGCATTTCTTCGTAGTAATAGTCATAAGTCACCGTTCCTGTTCTGGAATCTCTGGTGGTAATGACGTAATACTTTTCACCGGCAAAGAAAATACTTCCGTCATCGTGAATGATCAGGTCTCGCAGAACCATATTGGTCATTCCGAGATCTTTTCCTTTTTCTTCTTTTTTGTCCATTCTCTTCTGACTTCTCTCGGAAGTGAACTGCTTGAGAAGTTCGGTAGGAATCTCGAATGATTTGAAATCGTTTTGCCGGGCATCCTTGCCAATCGAACAATAGAAGATTCCGTCTACCTGAAATCCGCGTTTGTTGCTGTAGAATCCGGCAAGAAGCAGCTTGTCATCTTGTCCTTCAAAGAAACTCACCTGTGTCACAAATTTACCCTGAACGTCGATATCCGAAGCCTGGGTTTGAACGCCGGAACCGGATACGCTGATAATCTGGTACGTGAAATTCGGATTGTTCTCGCGGTCAAACTGTCTGGTTTCACCTTCATTCATGACTTCCGACAGGATAAACACATTGCCGTCTTTATCAACCGTGTAGTCGATGTTGTTCATCCTTGCCTCAGTATACGGCATCTCAACTTCCTGACCCCATAATTCGGTTAGCCCGGAATCGAAAACGTAAAGCCCGATGTTGTCTTTGTTGATTTTGCTATTGCGGGATTCCGGCTTTTTGCGATAATGAAGCAGCAATTTCGAGTTGTCGAATGAAGTCGCTAACCTGAACTTATTCCCGTTTCCACCGGTTACTTTTCCGCTCACAGCAATAATTCGTTTTCCTTCGTCTTCAAATGCTCCGGTGGTCAGATTGATTTTTCTGACATACAATTGCTCCGTTTCATTCGCTCTATCCCAAACAGAAAACAACAAGTAAACGTAATCTTCTGTTTCCAGATCGTCTTCGTAAACAGTTCCTTTGGGAAAATCTTCATAAACCTCGTTGGAAACTTCTCTGAAAGCATCTCCGCTGAATTTTTGGATGACAACCTGTTCCTTTGACATCTTGAAGGAAATCACATTTCCATCTTTGGCCGCATAGCTTTTTATCGCGGCATCTACAACAGGATAAGGTTCTCCGCAAGTGTATTTAAATTCTCCGGAAGTAGGAATTTTTCCATCCTGAGAAAAAGAAGTTACAGCCAGGATTGTGAAAATTCCGGCAGTTACAAGGTGTTTAATCTGCATTTGTTTTTTTGAATTATTAATGATTTCTAAGCCATGAAATAATCTCTTCGTCCATAGGTTTGGTAGATGGTGAAATCACTTTAACGAGCTTTCCTTCCTCGTCGATCAGGTATTTCTGAAAATTCCATTTTACAGCATTGTCAGAATATCCGTTTTTTGATTTTTCAGTTAAGAACTGATAGAGTGGGTGTTTGTCTTTTCCTTTCACTTCGATTTTACTCATCATCGGGAAACTCACTCCATAATTTTTAGAACAAAACTCTTTGATTTCGGTATTGCTTCCGGGCTCTTGCGACATGAAGTCGTTTGAAGGAAAACCGATAATCACAAAATTACTGTCTTTATAGGTTTTGTACAGTTTTTCAAGTTCTTCGTATTGCGGAGTTAAACCGCACTTGGAAGCAGTATTGACGATCATTACTTTCTTGCCTTTTAACGATGCCAGATTGAACTCGTTTCCGTCAATATCAGTAACTTTAAAATCATAGATCGTTTGGCTTGTACTCACAAACGCAATCAGGAGTAATGAAATGGATAACAACGTTTTCATGGTGTCAATTTAACAGTGCTTTTTTCGAACGAAAGGCAACTTTTTTTTAAAATTAACGAATAAGTAGACATGAAATATCAATTAACGATTTTTTCACTTTTCGTTACCGTTTTTCTGAATGCTCAAATAGAGGGCGTTTGGAAAGGACTGTTGATTAAGGATGGACAGAAACCGGATCAGGCAAGTATCATTTATTTTGATTTCGGAAAAGAACCGGTGACAAGGGAAGAAATGACTGCCAAAGAAGGCTATGCTGTCCGGCTGTTAAAAGTTGAATCGAAAGGAAATGCGGTAAAAGCGAAACAGTCGACAGTTCTGAAAAAGAAAGATGTATACGGCAATCGTTGGTGCATGCTGGATTTCGAAATGACATTTGTGGATTCGACCGGATATTTGCAGGGAAAGTTTTACAGCCTGGAATGCAAAGGCATTTCGGGGAAAGTCGTGTGCTTTAAAGTAAACGAAACGGTTTCGAGAGAGAAAACGATCATTGAGCTTCAATCCTGGCGGCCTATTTTTGCCGAGGATCTAAAAAACGGGAGAAAATCAAAAGAGGTGAGGGATTCCGAGCGCAAGAACTTCCACTTTGAACCGATCTATTTTGATTACGATAAAGCGGAAATCAGACCGGAATACAGTTCCTTTCTGAACCGGATTGTGTATGTCATCAACAGCCATTCTGATTTGCGTGTACGCGTAACCGGACATACGGATGCGGACGGATCTGATCAATACAACGACGGACTTTCCGAACGAAGGGCACAGTCGATCATCGAGTTTTTTGTCAAAGCAGGTTTAAAACGTGATCGTATTGTAATCGATTTCAAAGGAGAAAAAGTCCCGGTCGGGGATAATCACTCATCCGAAGGAAAACAATTAAACAGACGGGTAGATTTCGAGTTTATTTAATGCCCGGAATACTTGTCAATAATATCTTCGCTACTGATTCCGGTCATTCTGTTTTGTGCTTCTATTAGTTGATTTATTCTTGGTTGAAGAAACCAAACTCCGACAGGGAAGAGCCAGACAAAGAAAAAATCTCCCGTGAAATCTGAAAAAGTCACATTGCGCTGAAGTTCGGCTGCCTTGATTGTTTTTGCAACAAAGTAAAATGTATGGAACATACAAAACATACAGAACAGATGCAAAAAGAAGAACAGAAATGCTAAAGAAGCGAATTTGAAGATGACACCCGGATTGTGTTCAATGTTTGCGATATCACCAATGATTGATGCGGCGAATACAGGAATGATGCAAAGATAGATGATCGGAATAATGAGAAAAGCCTTGATTCTTCCGGAAGGCATTTGCACGAGATCACTGGGAATTAATGTACCTAATTTCGTTACTACATTCCAGAGCCATGCAAATTGAACAAATCCGGAGGCAATCATAATGAATGGCATCAGGTAGATAATCCAAATGATGTCTTCGGGTTTTTGTGGATCCTTCCCAATCAGCATCACTGCGATGATGATACTGAAAATGATCATGACAACAAATGGAATCGCCATCATCGAGACAAAGATTTGCCAGTGTTTTGCACGTAAAAAGATTGAGTTCATGGCGTAATAGTGTTATATGTCAGAGTCGAATATAAACAAAAACCCCGACGTTCGCTATACGAAGTCGGGGTTTGTATATTAAGAAATTTTTTCTTACTTGATGAATGCCATAGAAGCATCTTCAGCATACTTCAAGAACTCACGGTCTTTAGCAGCTTTAGTTTTCCATGCAGCATCTTTACCGATAGCGTTTTTCAAGTTGCTAACCAAGTCAGTCAATTTGCTTTGACGAGCAGCAGCAATTGCTTTCAGGTAATATCCTTGACCAGACTCTTTGTCATTTGAATTATCGATAGTGCTAACAGCTCCTGCAGCATCTCCGTTCAACAATTGAGCTAATGCTTTGTTGAAAGAAGCTTTTCCACCGAATGCGCTAACAGCCTCTGCGTATTTTCCGTTTTGGATAGCGATAATTCCTTTGTTGTAGCTTACTTCTTCTCCAGCACCACCAGCTTGTCCGAACAAGTCAGCAGCTTTCTTGCGGTCTCCGCTAACTCCTGCAACAGCACCTAGGTTGTTTTTAGAGATTGCGTTATCTTTCAATCCGTTTGCTTTCTCGAACTGAGATTTAGCTTCAGCTACTTTACCTTGGTTGTACAATACAACACCAACGTTGTTTGCAGCACGGTAATCAGATGGATCTTTTTTCTCAGCTTCTTTGTACAAACGTAATTTCTCATTCAAATCGTCTGTCAAAGTAGCTGTAAACAACAACTCTTCCAAAGTCAATTTTTGTGGATCAGATGTAGAAACCGCTTTCAATTCTTCATCAGAATATCCTGTTAGGTCATAAACTACACTGATTTCAGCACGACGCAACAATGGGAAGATAGTTTTGTCCAATTCTGTAAATGATTTACCTAAGTTTCTCATTTCAGTCTCACGTTGATTTGGATCAGCGTACATTTGAAGTACACGTAAGATCAAATCTTTATCTTCTTGCTTGATTGAAGTGTTTTTAGCCAACTGAACTTTGAATCCGTCGAAATCCTCACCACGACCAGCCAGGTTGTAAATCTCACCTGATGCTTTATCGTTTTTAGCTTTCTTAGCAACTTCAATAGTAGCTGTTTTACCTGAGTTAGCACGATCAGAAGACAAAGTCTCGTTTTTCGCAACCTCACCTTCAGGAGAAGCAAAACCTGTAATATTGATGGACTTGATATTGATTTTTGGATTTGATTGAGCAGCAGTCAACCAAGTTCCCAAGTTTACGATATCTGTATCCTTGAATTCAGTCTTACGAACATCATACTTTGCTTTCAAGTAGTTAAATTGAGCATAAGTTGATTTTTCGTTTACACGCTTGAACTCGTCTTTAGCGTAAATACACTTGAAGTCCTTGTTAACCAAGTATGGAGTGATAATAGTACCCTTCGCGATTTCTTTATCCTCGAATTTACCTACTTTCTCTTTTCCACCTTTGAATACTTTTCCAGTTACGATTAACTCAGTGTTTTCAAACTCAGGCTTGTAAGGAATAACATCTGTGTATGTCATTGTTCCACCTGGCTTGTACTGAATTACTGTACCATTTGCTGTTGCTTTTTCACCCTGAACTGTTACAGTTTTTAAAGCTGTTCCGGCTAATTTCGGAGTGATTTCAGCGTATGCCTTCTTCTTGATTCCTTTCTCCGGGAATTTAACGTCAACTTTTACACGTACACTGTCAGCGTGCATCTCAAGAGGGCTTGGAGTTACTGTGTAATCCAGATCCTTTAAAAGATCACAACTTGAAACAAGCGAACCAGTTACAGCGATAAAAGCTAATCCTTTGATACTTTGCTTTTTCATATTCAATTGTTAGTTACTACCTTAATAAAATTCCTTGCAATAATAATCATTTTTTTTAACCTATGAAGATTAATCCGTATTTATTCATTGACAAGTGGCGGATTATGAACGACGAATGGATTTTCTGACTTTTCGAATTTGTTTTTTAGTTCCGCAAAATCGTGTCCGAGAGAGTGAAAGAAAAAATTTCCCGTAAGTTCAAACATTGGAGTCGTTACAAACTGTCTTTCAGTGATATAAGGGTGCGGAATCTGCAATTCCGGGTGCTTGATTTTCAAGTCTTTGAACAACAAGATATCCAGATCGATGATTCGGGATTCATATCTTTCCTGTGAACTTCTCTCACGTCCCATTTTTTTTTCCACAAATTGAAGGGTTTTTAAACAATTCAGGGAATCCAGTTCGGTGGTGCATTCGAAAACGGTGTTCAGAAACCATTCTTCCGTTTCAAAACCCCATGGTGGTGTCTCATAAATCGAAGCCGTTCGCAAAACCCGGATATGATTCGCATTCAATTCATTAATTGCGTGTTGGATATTTGCCATTTTGTCGCCGAGATTCGTTCCTACACCTATGTAAATGAACTCCTTAAAATCGTTTTTTTTGCGATTTACCATTTAAACCAATTTTTATCCTTTTGATGGAGTAAAGATAACTTACATCATTAAAGCTGAAATCACTTTTTTTTTGGATGTATATTTGTTTCAAAGTTATATCTATGTCTACAGTTAAAGTTTCTTTTTGGCGCATCTTTTGGCCATCATTGGTTGCTTCCATGATTTTGTCCGTTTTCGGGTGGGTTTTCTGGTTGATTATTTTTGGTTCTTTAATTGGCGCAGAGCCTGAAGCAAAGGACTCGAGTGTTTTACATATGACGCTTAGCGGAGAAATAGGAGAGCGAAGTTCTTCTACATTGAATGCGCCGAGTTTTTCAATGGATAAGAAGATCGGTTTGGCCGATATTCTGACAGGATTGGAAAAAGCGAAAGAGGATGATATGGTAAAAGGAATTTATCTCGAGTTGGATAATGTTCAGTGTGGTTACGGAACAGCAATGGAAATCCGCAATGCATTGAAAGATTTCAAAAAATCCGGAAAGTTTGTGGTTTCTTATCTCAATGGTGAAGTCATTACGCAAAAGCAATATTACATCAGCTCTGCTTCAGATGAAATCTATGGTTTCTCTACTTCAGCGATGGAATTTATTGGTCTTGGAGGAGAATTGATGTTCTTCAAAAATACCTTTGATATGCTGGGAATCGAAATGCAGGTGATCCGTGGTTCCAACAATGATTTCAAGAGCGCGGTGGAGCCGTATTTCAGAACGGATATGAGTGATTCAAGCCGTTTGCAGACTGAGCGTTACATGGCTTCGATTTGGGAAGATGTGCGTAATCATATTTCAGCAGATCGTAAGATCAGTGCAGCGGATCTGAATGATATCGCAGAAAACGCAAAAATTCAGCGTATTGATGATGCTGTGAAGTTTAAACTGATTGATGCAGCAAAATACCGCGACGAAGTAGAAGAAATTGTCCTGAAGAAATCCAAATTGAAAGATTTGAAAAACATCATGTCTTTTGAAGAATACGCTAAAAAGACATTTAAGAACAAGCAGCTGGCTTTTGAATTGGGAACATCCGAAGCGAATGTAGCAGTGATTGTCGGTGAAGGTGGTATCACGGTGAATGGAGACGAAATGACTTCTGATAAAATCTGTAAGTATTTCAGAGAAGTTCGCAATGACGATAAAATCAAAGTGGTTGTTTTCCGTGTAAATAGCCCGGGAGGAAGTGCTTTGGCATCTGAAGAAATCTGGAGAGAAGTTTCGCTTACAACGAAGAAAAAGAAAGTGATTGTTTCAATGGGAGATGTTGCTGCATCGGGTGGTTATTATGTGGCTACTCCTGCTTCAACGATCTTTGCTGAACCAACAACGATTACAGGTTCGATCGGTGTGTTTGGTGTGATTCCTTACACAGGAGGATTTATGGAAAACAAGCTCGGATTGACTTTTGACCGTGTTCAGACAAACAAACACAGCGTTTTGTCTACAAACAGAAAACTGACACCGGAAGAACTGGCTTTGATTCAAGCGGAAGTTGATCAGATTTATGCGCAGTTTAAAAAGCGTGTGGCTGACGGAAGAGGATTGACAACGGATCAGGTGCAGAAAATTGCGAGAGGCCGCGTTTGGACCGGAGCAGATGCAATTAAGATCGGTTTGGTTGACAAAATGGGAGGATTGAATGATGCATTGGCTTTTGCGATTAAAGAAGCGAAAGTGAAAGATGCAAAAGTGAGATACTATCCGAATGTGAAAGAAAATCCGTACGAAGCATTTTTGGAGCAGCTTTCGGAGGAAGATCAGGAATCATTGAAAGTGAAGCAACAGGCAGTTCCGAAAGTAATTGATGATTTGACGAAACGATTGATGAAACTGGACTCGTATACCGGAATTCAAATGCGAATGCCGTTTGAGATTGATTTACATTAAGAATACGTGATCAGATAAAATTGAAAAGTGGGGGCGAAAAATTTTTCGCCCCCACTTTTTTATAATTCTTAATTTTGCCCCATGATCGAACAAAACATCTCTTTAAAACCCTACAATACCTTCGGAATTGATGTCAAAGCCTTAGCATTCGGTCGCTTCGGATCTTTGGAAACCCTGAAAGCATTGTTGAGTAATCGCGATCCGGAAATACCTTTGTTGATATTGGGGGGAGGAAGTAATATTTTGCTGACGAAAGATCTTCCGTTTTTTGTTCTGAAGAACGAAATCGAAGGAATTGAAACGATCAGTGAAACGGACGAACAGGTTGTTTTGAAAGTTGGTTCCGGAGTGGAGTGGCATGCCTTTGTTCGTCATACGGTTGAAAAGGGTTTTGGAGGAATTGAAAACATGAGTTTGATTCCGGGAAGTGTAGGAGCAAGCCCGATGCAGAATATCGGAGCTTACGGAGCAGAAATCAAAGATACTTTTGTTTCACTGGAAGCTTTGCACATCGAATCCCTGAAATTGCATACGTTCAACAAGGAACAATGTCAGTTCGGTTACCGCGAAAGTGTTTTCAAACGAGCGTTGAAAGATCAATACGTGATTGTTTCCGTTTCCTATCAGCTGACGAAACATCCGAAAATCAATACTTCCTACGGAGCAATTCAATCTGAAATTGAAGTGATGGGAATAGAGAACATTACGGTCGATGTGGTGAGTCAGGCGGTCATGAATATCCGTAGAAGCAAACTTCCCGATCCGAAGGTTCTTGGAAACGCAGGAAGCTTTTTCAAAAATCCGGTTGTTTCAAAAGCAGTTTTTGATCAGCTGCACGTGAATTATCCCGATGCGCCGCATTATCCGCAGGAATCGGGAGAAGAAAAACTGGCTGCAGGCTGGCTGATTGAAAAAGCAGGCTGGAAAGGAAAACGCGTTGGAAATTGCGGGGTTCACGAAAAACAAGCCTTGGTTTTGGTTAATTACGGCGGGGCAACAGGAAATGAAATCTATGATCTTTCCACTGCGATCATTGAAGATATTTATTCGAAATTCGGTGTCAGATTGGAGCGCGAAGTAAATATTTTGTGAAAATGATTAAAACGCAGTTTTGATTGAATATTTATGCGTGCTTAACGAATGAAATCTGTTTTAGGATGAATTGCATGTTTTTGGATGTAAATTGTAATTATCAGTAAATATGCGGTTTGTTTGGTTGAGTGGATTTGTTTGAATTCACACAAATTTGCCTGCTATTCCAATATTTCATAGCTTTTAGATAGTTAATAATGAAAACCATTATTGAGATCATCTTAAAACACACTGCTATGAAAACTACCATCATTTTTGCTGTTCTATGGATCAGCTTTGCAGGATTCTCTCAAACTAACACCGTTACTATTATCCAGAAATTTTCTGATTGTGCACCTGTTACCCAACGCCTGATTCAAGCCAATTTTTCACCACAGCAGCGCCTCGAGCTGGAAAAGGATTTACGTAAGTTATCCAAGTTAAATTACGTGATGGCGCAGTCGTATCGTTTTGCAGACAACCAAATGGTACTTCGCTCTCAAAGACAGCTTTTCGATGCAAAGGCGTATGATACGCAGCGTCAGAAAGATCGCCGGGTTACTGTTTTTGATTCTGTTACCGGATTGTATGTCGAATTATTCTCCTGGAACGAAATGGACCAGCAATTAACACAGATTGATGTTCAGTACGATATTGTTTCGTGCAATTAAGCCGGTTATTTGAATTACGAATGATTTTCTTCTAAATAAATGGTCTAATCTATTTGTAACTAATTACCACTTGTCGCTCGTTCCGTCTTCCTCATTGGCTTGATCCAACAGCTTTTGCCAATTGTACGTAATATCTTCCGAATCTCTCAAAATAGTGGAGTAGTCTCCTTTGCTGATTTCAATTTCTTCGATGTCGTAGCCCAAATACAGTTCGATTTCTTCCAGGATTTGTTCTTCTTCCTTGCTGCAGAAAGAAAGTGCCTGACCTTTTTTGTCTCCGCGTCCTGTTCGACCAATTCTGTGAACATATTGTTCCGGCTGATCCGGTAAATCGTAATTGATCACGTAATCAACTCCCTGAATATCGATTCCGCGGGCTGCAACGTCTGTGGTGATCAGAATTTTGTTTTCTCCGGATCTGAAGCGATCCAAGACCTTGAAACGTTCTTTCTGCTCAACTCCTCCGTGCAGTGCTTCCGAATGAATTCCTACACGTTCCATTGCGGCTACCACGCGTTCGCAGCGAACTTTTGTACGAACAAACACCACGTATTTGAAGTCTTCGTATTCTTTTACAATGTTTTCCAGGAAGAAACGCTTATCATCCATTTCAACTTTGATATATCCGTGTTCGATATTTTTGGCAACAGGATCTTTCGGAGAAATCTGAATCCGGATCGCGTCTCTTACCAAATCATACGCAAGAGCTTTGATTTTTTTGTCGATTGTTGCGGAGAAAAACAAGGTTTGCCGGTTCTTTTGCGGTGAAAGCTTATGAATCGCCTTCATGTCATGCGCAAAACCAAGATCCAGCATTCTGTCCGCTTCATCTAATACCAGAAACTGAATGGAATCCAATGAAAGATGACCTTGTGAACGCAAATCGAAAACCCGTCCCGGAGTTGCGACCACCACATCCGTTCCACGCTTCAATTCCTGGATCTGTTTATCCTGTTCCATTCCTCCTAAAATCGCGGTGATACGGATGTTTGAACCTTTACCGATGCTTTCAAAGGCTTGTTTGATCTGTTCCGCTAATTCGCGGGTCGGAGCCATGACAATACATCTCGGGCTTTTCGACCTTGCTTTCGAAGAGCTCAGTTTATGAATGATCGGAATGGCGAAAGCAGCTGTTTTTCCTGTTCCTGTCTGTGCAATTCCGAATACATCTTCTCCATTCAGAATCGGTGAAATCGCTTTGAATTGAATGTCGGTTGGTTTTTTATAACCAAGGACTTCTAATTGGTCTTTGATTTCTTGGGAAATGGGATAATCTGAAAATCGCATCGGACAGTTTTTTACAAAGTTAATCCAATTATCTCATTAACCCGCTGAGCAGTTGATTCCGAAAGTGTATATTTGCTTTATGTATATTCCGACCGAGTTTGAGTTTACAGACCAAAAGCTGATTCTGGAATTTTTGCAGCAGCATCCTTTTGGAACTTTAGCAGTGAATGGAACTGAGGGATTTCCTGTCCTGGTTCATATTCCGTTTACCTGCCATTTCGGTCCGGAGAAAAATTACCTCGAATTTCATGTTGCTTCTGAAAATGAAATCGTCGCTGCGATTCAAACGCTGAGTCAGGGAACGTTGATCGTTCAGGGAGCTCACGGTTATATTTCTTCATCGGTTTACACACACACAAACGTTCCAACCTACAATTATCAGGCGGTTCACGTTTCCGGAAAACTGGAAACTCTGGATTCTTCCGGATTAAGAAATCACCTCGCTCAATTGGTTGATACTTTTGAAGCAAAACGGGAAAATAAATTGCACATCAATCAATGGCCGGCAAATCTGATTGAATCTTATATGAACGAAATCGTCGGATACTGCATGGAACTGAATCAGGTAGAAGCCGCGTTCAAGCTCTCCCAAAATAGAAATGAAGTGGATTTTCAGCGAATTTTGGACGATTTGTCAACCGGAAATGAGGAGGAGAAACAACTTGCCGAAGTCATGAAACAAACAAAATGCCCCATCAAATGAAAATAGTTTTAGCCAGCCTGACACTTTTTGTTGTCCTTTTTTCCTGTACGAGCAAAAAAACAGAAGAAGAATTTCAAGTAAAAGGCTTCAAATATGCACGATTGGTTTCAATCGATCAAAAAATCGGTTACAAGGAGTTGATCGTGAAAAATCCGAAAACCCTGAAAGTAGAAACCCGCTACGCGTTGATTCCGCGAAACTCGAAAATGAAACGCCCTTCCGGCATGAAGGTTATTGAGGTTCCGGTTCAGAACATGGCTGCGCTTTCAACGTCTTTTGTGGGAATGTTGGATGCGATCAACAGCATTGAAACGATTAAAGCAACGACGGAAGAACAATACATTTCCAACAAAGCTTTGCTGAAAGGAATTCGTGCAGGAAAAGTCCTGACGGCAGGATATGAAACCGGATTAACACCGGATGCAGTGCTGAAAGCGAAAATTCCGCTGATTATTTTCAGTGGTTTCGGACAGCCTTTCCCGAATGAAGACAAGTTTACACAGTTGAATGTGGTCTGCATGGCAAATTACGATTGGGAAGAAATGCATCCGCTGGGAAAAGCAGAATGGATCAAGGTATTCGGAGCATTGGTTTGCAAAGATCAGGAAGCAGATACGTATTTCGATCAGGTCGAAGCATCTTATTTGAAAATCAAGAAAGAAGCACAGACTATCAAGACTCAGAAAAAAGTGATTTGCGGCGGATTGGCCGGTGATGTGTGGTATGCTCCGGCCGGAAAATCATTTATGGCTGGAATCATGAAAGACGCCGGAATGGATTATTTCTACAAAAATACGGAAGGTACAGCGAGTTTGAGCTTGACTTTCGAGCAGGTTTTCAGCGATGATCAGCAATGTGATATCTGGATGAATGCAGAAGCACCGACTTTGAAAAAGCTTTTTGCAATGAATCCGAAGTTTCAGCATTTTCATACCGTGACGAAAGGAAAAGTGTATACGTATACGCATAATTCGAATTATTATTGGGAACTCAGCCAGGTGAATCCGCATTGGCTGCTCGAAGATTTCATGCACATTGCAAAGGGTGAAACAAGTGCGAAATATCATTTTTACAGACAATTGAAATAATCTATGTGGAAGAAACACGGGATATCATTGGTCTTGTTTGTTGTGATTACGGTGATAACGATCGGCTATCCGCATGGAAATGATGCCTGGTTTTCGTTTGTCGATCCGGAAGATCAAAATGCGTGGAAACTCTTCGTGATCTATCGCGTTCCTGAAGTCTTTATAGCGATTATTGCCGGCTTTGCTTTATCTATCTGCGGCTTGCTTTTGCAAACAACATTGAACAATCCATTGGCGGGTCCGTCTATTTTGGGATTAACGTCAGGCTCGCATCTGATGGTGGCTCTAACCATTATGGGAAGCTCGTTTCTGGGATTGGAAGTACTCGATTTGGGAATTACTATCTCCGCAACGATCGGAGCATTGATTTTCGGACTATTGATTTTGGTTATTGCAACGCGGGTTCGTTCCATGGTTTCCCTTTTGTTGGTCGGAATGATGCTGGGAACCTTTGTTTCAGCAATCACGAACATCATTCTGATGAAAGCCGATGCCAACAGTGTGAAAGCCTTTTCCATTTGGGGAATGGGATCTTTGCAACAGGTAAGTATCGAACAAATTCCATTTATTACGGTCTTATTTTCCATCGGAATTCTGGCGGCTTTTCTATTGACAAAACCATTGAATGCATTGGTGCTCGGAGAGAAATCTGCAGCCATTTTAGGAGTTCAGGTAAAACAGACGCGCTGGAAAGTATTACTGGTAGTTTCTATTTTGGCCGGATTGGTTACAGCGTTTTGCGGCCCGATCGGATTTGTAGGTTTGATCGTTCCCAATTTGGTTCGTATGTTTTATAAAACAGCAAATCACGCTCATTTATTGTTGGCTTCCGGTTTGATCGGAGCAAGTGTGATGGTCAGTTGCGCATTGATGATCCGCATTTTTGAACCGATCATGGTATTGCCGATAAACAGCTTGACTGCTTTGCTTGGTGCGCCGATCGTTTTGTTTCTCCTGTTAAAGAATATCCGCAATGCTTAAGTTTGAAAATTGTACCATCGGGCATTCGAAAATGCTATACGAAATTCCGGATTTATTTCTTGAAAAAGGGGAATTCGTTGCATTGATCGGAGCGAACGGTTCGGGGAAATCAACACTGATGGATTTACTGATTCAGGGCAAGTTTCCAAACGGAAAAGTAACCATTGAGAAGCAAAACTGGAACGATTTAAAACCTGCCGAAAGAGCAAAAACGATTACCTTGGTCGATAATCACTTTTTGGGTTTTGATTACCTGAGAGTAAGTGAATACTTAAAATTAGGTCGACATACCTACACGAATTTCACCGGACGTTTATCTGAAACTGACCACGAAGTTGTTCAGAAATATGTGGAGATTCTGCATTTGGATCAACTGATCAATCAATCCACATCGACCTTGAGTGACGGAGAGCGGCAACGTGCCGGAATCGCCAAAGCATTGATTCAGGAAACACCAATTGTTTTACTGGACGAACCAACGGCTTTTTTGGATTATCCGACCAAGAAAGAAGTGATGTCACTGCTTGGAAGAATTGCCCGTGAAAACAATAAATTGATCATAGTGGCTTCTCACGATATTGATTTTTGCATCGAATTCTGTTCGCGTATTCTGATCATTGAAAAAGAATCCGGTGTTTTAAAGTCCTATCAGCAGATTCAGCATAATGAACTGGTGGAAAAAGCTTTCGGGATTTAAGAACCTAATTCTCCTGACTTGGAATTCCGTTATTGCGACTCAGTCTTCAAAAGCTTTCGCTTTATCCCAAATCATTTTCGCACTGACGTTTGTCATGATTTAGTCTTCAAAAGCTTTCGCTTTATCCCAAATCATTTTCGCACTGACGTTTGTCATGATTTAGTCTTCAAAAGCTTTCGCTTTATCCCAAATCATTTTCGCACTGACGTTTGTCATGATTTAGTCTTCAAAAGCTTTCGCTTTTTCTTATCTTTGCCGAATTACTGTTTTACTACTGGATATCAGATCTTAATATGAAAATCATGAAGTACTTATTACTACTTACCCTCTTTTTTACAGGTGGTTTTTTGTTTGCTCAAAATCAAAGTGCAAGTAATCGGATGCGTTGGGATAAATTGACCAACTATTCGAAAACTTTCAGGAATGAGGCCGGTGCTTCCAAAGAGGTAATAGATGCATTTCCTGTTTACAAGATTTCAGGAATCTGGTATGTTTCGCTTTATGGGAAGCGTCTTCCGAATTGCAATTGGAACCTCATTCATGAAAACAATATCCTTTTGGGAAGTTCCGTTGGAAAGATCACAACCATGAAAGTTCCTCTGGAAAGAGTACACAGCATCGATTTTTCACAGTTCTATTCTTACCTGGAGATTCCGGGTAAAATTGTTCCTCAACTCGATAAGGCAGTAAAAGATACACGGGCAGACAGCGTTCAGAGAGGAATTGATTTACCTGCTGCTTTTACGGGAAAAGACATTTTGATTGGTGTCACGGATTGGGGATTTGATTATGGTCACCCGATGTTTTACGATACGTTGCTGACACAGTCGAGAGTTTATGCAGCCTGGGATCAATACAAGCAGGTTGGAGATCTTCCAACAGGTCAGACTTACGGAGTGGAGTATGACACTCCGGCAGAATTAGCTGCTGCGGAAACAGACACCTCAAACATTTATAGTTATAATACGCACGGATCTCACGTTGCAGGAATTGCAGGAGGAAGCGGTGCAGGATCTGTTTATCGTGGATTTGGCTTTGAATCACAATACCTGTTTACCACATTTTACATTGATCAGGCTTCAGCAATTGACGCTTTTGTCTGGATGAAAGATAAAGCGGAGGCAGCCGGAAAACGATTGGTCGTAAACATGAGCTGGGGAGTTTATTACAATCAAATGGGAAGTTTGGATGGCTTTTCATTACTTTCTGAAGCAATTGATGATCTGAGTGGAACAAACCGGGTTGTTTTTGTTGGTGCTGCAGGAAACAATAATGGAACAAAATTCCACATCAAAAGAACATTCAATAATGATTTCTTTAACTCATTGGTTAGTTTTTACCCGTATGCAGCGAATCCGTATATGTGGGGAGAATGTGTTACTGCATGGGGAGAACAGGGTCATAATTTTTCAAACAGAATCTCCGTTTATAATAGTTCCGGAACCTTATTGGTAGCAAGTCCTTATTATTCCACTTCAACCACCGGGTATCTGGATTCTATACTGGTTGCCGGAAACGACACGATCGTTTTCAACATTTCTTCAGAAACTGCGAATCCATTGAATGGAAAACCAGGTATGCAGATTCGTATTCGTTCTCTGAACACCAATAACAGAATTGTACTTACCGGTTCGGCTGTTGATGGAACGGTTCATTACTGGAACCTTCCTGAATTAACAAACGGAGCAGGGAATTTTGGTCAAACGTTCAGTGCTTACGGAGCGAATGGAGTTTCAGGAGACTCGTTTTACGCCATTGGAGAACCAGGTTGCACGAACAGTGTAATCACTGTTGCTGCTTATTCATCGAGTTATGTAAACGGATCTGGGAATACAGTTGGAGGAGCTCTTGCATCATTCACAAGTATCGGCCCGCTGCATAATGAAACGATGAAACCAGATATTTCAGCTCCGGGTGTAAACGTTGCTTCTTCCATTTCTTCTTATACCGATGTGGCATATACAGCTATTGCTACGATAACCTTTAATAATAAGGATTATGATTTTGCACGGTTTTCCGGAACATCAATGGCTACGCCATGTGTTGCCGGCATTGTCTCACTGATTTTGGATGCAAATCCGAATTTGTCCAGTCAACAGGTGAAAGATATTATTAAAACTACAGCCCGACTGGATATTAATACAGGAAGTATTGTTGCTCCGGGCGATACCAAATGGGGAATGGGGAAAATCAATGCATATGCTGCAGTTAAACTGGCTTTAAACACGCTTTCTACAGATGAATATACTGCTGCAGTTCCTTTTGTGCTTTATCCAAATCCAACTTCAAACGTTCTACATATCTTGAATGTTAATGATCTGCCATTATCCGTTTTATCCATAACGACACTTGACGGAAAGGTTGTTTCCCCTCGTTTAAATAAAGATACCATCGATGTTTCGGAGCTTCCGGTCGGAATTTTTCTTTTAAAAATCCAAACAGGTACTGAGGTTTATACCTTGCGTTTCGTTAAAGAGTAGTCAATGCGTTTCGACAGGAATCCTTGGTTTTTTATCCTGCCCAGTTTTCCCTATCCAGATTCCGCAATTGAATAGCTTCCGATAGATGAGCCGTTTCGATATTTTCAGCCGCATCCAAATCGGCAATCGTTCGGGCGACTTTCAAAATCCGGTCGTATGCTCTGGCTGAAAGCCCCAAACGATCCATGGCGTGTTTCAACAATTGTTTTCCTTCCGGGGAAATCTCGCAAAACTCAGTCAGTTCTTTGCGCTGCATCTGCGCATTGCAGTGAGTTTGCGAACGATGATACCGTTTCAATTGCAGGAGCCGGGCTTCAATCACTCTGTTTCGGATTTCGGTACTGCTTTCTGTTGGGAGGTTAAGTGCCAGATCATCAAAAGAAACAGGAGTAACTTCTACATGCAGATCGATGCGGTCTAAGAGCGGGCCTGAAATCTTGTTCAGATAGCGTTGAACGGCTCCCGGAGGACATAGACATTGCTTGCTCGGATGTCCGTAATGTCCACAAGGACAGGAATTCATAGCGGCCACCAATAAAAACGCACATGGATAATCTACCGAAAATCGTGCGCGGGAAACAGTTACGGTACGATCTTCCAAAGGCTGACGCATGACTTCCAATACCTGCCGTTTGTATTCCGGAAGTTCATCCAGAAACAAAACTCCGTTGTGTGCAAGCGAAATTTCTCCGGGTTGAGGATAAGAACCACCACCAACCAAAGCTACATCCGAAATGGTGTGATGAGGTTTGCGAAACGGGCGTTGAGTTACCAAACCGTTGTTCTTTCCGATTTTCCCGGCCACGGAATGAATTTTCGTCGTTTCCAGTGATTCTTCGATACTCATTGGAGGGAGAATACTCGGCAGCCGTTTGGCAAGCATAGATTTTCCGGCTCCCGGCGGACCGATCAAAATGATGTTATGACCGCCTGCAGCGGCAATTTCGAAGGCTCGTTTAATTCCACTTTGTCCTTTTACGTCTTTGAAATCCACATCATTTTCGTGCTGTTGCTTTTGAAACTCCTCTTCGATGTTGAAAACAGCAGGAGAAAAGGGCCTGGAATTGTTTAGAAAGTCAACCACTTCCTGCATGTTTTCCATTCCATACACTTCGATTCCATCTACAATAGCTGCTTCCGGTTCGTTTTGTTTGGGTAGAATAATTCCTTTGAAACCATCTTTTTTGGCCTGCATCACTATTGGAAGTACGCCTTTGATCAGTTGCAATGTTCCGTCGAGTGATAATTCACCCAAAAGAAGATAATCCTTTAGCTTTTCATCCGAAATTTGGCCCGAAGCTGCCAAAATCCCAATCCCGATTGCCAGATCAAAGGTTGAACCTTCCTTGCGGATATCTGCCGGAGCCATGTTGATTGTAATTTCCTTTCCCGGATAATTCAGGTTGTTATTCTTCAAAGCCGCTTTGATGCGTTGATGACTTTCCTGAACAGCTTTGTCGGGTAATCCGACCAGCATAAAATTTACTCCGTTGGCAATATTTACCTCAATGGTAATCGTTGTTGCATCAATCCCGAATACAGCACTTCCAAATGTTCTGACTAACATATTTTTCCTCTTTTCTATTTTAAGTTAAGAAGAAAGTTGATCTGAAACAAGTTTTTTGATTATTAATTAATCTTTTAATGATTAGTTTTATGAAATTCACTGATAACGCACCTCTAAGTGTTTTTAACGGTTATGCAACGGATAAAATCGTCACGCTTTCGTACAGATTACCAATAGATCTAAGCCCAAATCCGGGTTTTCATTCAAATGAAAATGTTCCCAGCTGATATCCCTGAATTTGCCTTGTTGGGAATGCATGAGTTTTTTTCTGTTCAACCGATTCAAAAGCTCATAAGGAATCCGGAGCAGCATTGCCGGAAGTTTGTATTGCAGTCCGAAGAAATCAAATCGCATAATCTGTTTGACCGATTTCCTGTTTTCAAAATGGTATTTCCAAACCAGTTCGTTTCCTTCAATGCCTTTCATATCGACTTTACAGAAAAACATTTTCAACAGCACAGTCAACCCGATTGAATCGTATTCGCGGATATGCCAGGGATTGCGTGAAATTGAAAATCGCCGGTTGATGGTACTCAGATGAAGTTTCCCGCCCGGTTTGAGAATCCGATGAATTTCTTCCAGAAAGAACTCATCTTCTTCAATGTGTTCGATTACCTGAAAAGCAATGATGTGATCAAAAGAATTACTCGCAAAAGCGCTTAGATCAGGAAGCGTTACTTGCTGAAAACGACAGTTCGGATGTTTACCCTGCAGCTCATCGATCAATGCTTTGTTTTTGTCTAATCCCGTATAGCGAATTTCATCCGATCGGAAATATTCAACTCCGCGTCCCCAGCCGCATCCAAGTTCCATCACTTCACCTTTCAGCTGAGGTGCAATCTGAACATAAGGGAATAGAAGCCGTTCGTGGAGAGGCTTGTCTGATACAATGTGGTCGCTTGTAATTTCTGTTTTAAAATACTTCATAACGCAAGTTTTATTAGGATGTTTATACAGTTCTTCTAAGTTTCATTTTGGGCTGTCGGGCAGGCAGATATTTTGGAAATAATTAAGCAATAAGAAGCCCGTTCCGCTACAGTAACTTCACTGCGACGGGCAAAAAATAATTCATCTGATTTTGTTGTACTGCTTAGATCTAAAGCTTTAATCCTACTCCGAACAGAACTCCCCAGGAAGAGTATTTCCGCCTGATTACATCGCCGGATATTGCCGGATTGATCATGGAGTTAAAATAAGGATTGATGAAAACATACCACCTGTCAAAGTTTCTCCTCGCTTCCAGTTGGATGAGGTAAGAAATATTGAATCTGACGGCTCGATATTCTGCTACTCCGTTGAAATTTTCATTCGGGTAACTTCCTCTGTTTTTAGCAATTCCGAAATTGAATTGCGCCCCGATCCGCGGAATCAATTCGTACTTTCCAAGTTCGAAACGGTAGCCGAAATAGATTGGAATGGAGATCCAGGAATAACGGTTTTTGAAGGACATGCGTTCCTGAACCGAATCCTGTTTGTATTGGTACGTATGGTAATAAGTGGTGTCAAGTATTTCCGGAACCCAGATTCCCAAAGAGTCATCGAAAACCAGAATAGTATCAATCACGTGTTCGGAATAGGTCGAATCTTTGTAAGTATATTTCATCACCTCGGAAGTATACTTTTCTCCTGTTTTTGAATAGGAAAGTCCTGTGCCGAACGTGAATTTTTTGTACGAAAGATTTCCCTGAATCCCGAATGTAGGTGCCAGAATGGAGGATTGATTTTCTCTTACTTTATCCAGATATGCTTTGCTTGCATGAGAATCATGGATGAAATTAGCTCCCAAACCGCCGAACAATTGAATTTCTTTTCTCCATGAATCATCCGATGCGCCTTTTTTCTCGTCGTCCGGATTTTCAGCAGGGACAAGCGGATTGGCAGATGTTGTATCTGTAGGGTTGACTGCAGTACTATCCTTTTTCGTTTCGGAAACAAGCGTCGAATCAGCCTTTGAAGTACCGGAATCCTTAATATCTTCTTTTGGTTTCGCAGTTGTCTTCTCTGAAGTGGATTTATCTGTCGTTTTGTTCGGATCAGTCAAATTGGAAGGAACTTGAATGCCTGCATTGTCAGCCGGAGCAATAGTATTACCCATTTTGTTTTTACTGATTTTCGGCTGAATATGTTTTTGAACCTTCGATCTGTTTTGATTGTGTTTTTCTGCGGATTGTATTTTTGTTTTGATGCTGGAATTTGAAATGTGATCCGGTTTTGCAGTCATTGTATCGAAAACCGCGATTTCATTGTTTGCGATGCTCCATTGTGTTCTGCCGACTCTTGTTTTAGAATTAATCGAAACATAAGATTTATTATTGGCTGATGGAGTGAATTGAGTGGAGTGGGATAGTGAAAAAGAAGGAGATTGCAGAGAAAAGAAGATTATCAATGACAATCCTGTCAGGCAGAGTAATCCTGTGAACCACCAAAAGAAAACGCGTCTTTTTCTTTCGGACATATCCAAACGTTTGTTTAAATCCTCCAGAAAGGCTTCAGGAATGTCGAAAGACCTTTGATTCAATGATTCATTGAACAACTTGTCGATATGATTTTTATCTTTTTTCAAAACCGATCTTTTTAGTTTGGGTAATCTCAATCTGTGCTTTCAATTTTTTCCGGGCTTCTTTGATGTGCCATTTAACGGTTTCATAGGAAATCTGAAATTCTTCCATGATTTCTTTAGAGGAATAACCGTCAATGGCGTATAAATTAAAAACCATCTTCGTAGCCGGAGGCAGGACATTCAGCATTTGCTGCAACTCTTCTGCTTCAAAAGTCAGATCAATTTCAGGTTCACCTCCCGGCGGATTGTTTTGATAATTGTCATTGTATTGAAACAGCTCTTTGTACCGTTTGTTCTTTCTGAAATCATCAATTATTTCGCGTTTAACGATCTGCTTAGCCCAGGAAAAGTAAGCTGTGCCAATTTGAAACTGATCGATTGCGGAAATGATTTTCATAAAAGAATTATTCACAATTTGCATCTGATTTTCCTGATCATTTGTATAGCGCACGGCATTTCCCATCAACACCTGAAAAGTGTGGTGGTATAAATCCAGGATGACTTTTCGGTCGCCTTTCTTTATCGAGGAAATGGTATCAGCGTTTAATTCAAACAAAATCTAAATCAGATTATTCATTCATTAAGAAACAAAAAACGGATGAAGTAAAAAAGAAAGGATCTCACTCAATAGCAGGACCCTCTTTTTTAAACTGCCGGATTAAGGTAAATTTTGCAGTAACGTCGATAATTCCGAAAAATTATACGTGTTCAGCGAATTGACTACCTCCAGGTGATTGTTTGCAATCGTGGAAGGAATAATCCGGGCTTTGATCACATTGTTTTCAAGATTGATCACAACAAAATGCACGTTCAGACCAATCGGTAGTTTGTAATATTCGCCGCTTGTAAATACTCCGGAATCAAACTGGTAAATTCCTGCAAGGGTATTGGAACCGTCTACGGAAACAAAGACCCGTGTTTCTGCCGATGAAATACCGGATGGAATCTGCACGTTCAATTTGGATTGAGGTCCTGTATTGTTCATGAAATAATCCAGGTTCACCCAGTTCAATGAATCGCAAAAAAGAGAATATCCGTTTTGAGAAATGTCTACGAATGATGAATCACCCTGACTCCAGGTCAGTTGATCGTTTGTAATTGTACCGTAGAATAATCCCATTTCATTCGTCGTTCCATTAGGTGCCGGAGCATTGATCGAATAAGACATTCCGTTTGCCAATTTTAGTTTCTGACCATTTTGTTTTGCAACAATATTAAATTGCCCTCCGGAAATCAGAGGACTAAGTCCGTTCCAGACTGTGCCCATCGTTTGTTTGTTGAGCAGAATCATATCTTTTTTATCGTAGATTTCAATCAGTTCGATCTGAACATTACCAGTTACAGGAGTTCCCGACGAAGTAACAAAAGAGTTTGCATTGAAATGGATAACGGTTCCTTTGCTTCCTGTAATTGTTTGTGCAACTTCGGCATTGATTGTGAAAGTTTGAGTTGCATTATTCAGGTTTTGCTGAAAAAAGGATGAAATTCCGTTTCCTGAAGTAGAAGGTGTTGAAGGATTGGGATTGTCCTTTTTACAGGAAGTTCCCAGAACCAGAATGGTTCCGGAGATTAACAGTGAGAAGGTTTTTAAGATTTTCATGCGTCTCATTTTTAAGTGTTTTGAATAAGAACGAGACAAGGGCTTGAAAAGGGGGGGAGGTTTCGAAAAAAATGTTTTGCAGGAGGATTTATCCGTTGCATAACCGTTAAAAACCTTTAGAGGTGTGGTATCAGTGAGTTTTAGAGAATTTCATCAATTATAGTCCGAATTCTTCCTTATCAAAAACACGAATAGACACGTGTCTATTTACTCAGTGGTAGTAAGGGATACAGCGATGAAAGAGAGGAGCAGAGTTGTACTTTCCTCAATTTCCCATATTTATCCGTTGCGTAACCGTTAATAACACTTAGAGGCCCGGTATCACTGGGTTTTAGAGAATTACGTCAATGCTCGGGTAAAACCTGTAAATACGATTCTTTCAACCTTTAATTGATCGATCGGATCTTGAATCCGGATCCTTCATCTACAAGGGTTACTTGTACGGAGATCTCGTTTTGCTCGTATTTCAATTCATACGGAAGTGTTACGCTTGTAATGCCGTTAACTATTTGCGTATTGAATCCCCACGTTTTTTTGGCAGAAATCAGTTTTCCGTCCGAATCATTTTTACCCAAGCGGGCAACTTCTTTCAATTGTTCCTGGCGGTCAAATCCGGTTTCTACGAATTTATTGGCGTTGGAAGCATCACCCTTAACAAGCAAAGCGAAAAATTTATTGGCTGTTTTCTCTGCAGCATCTGTTGATCCGCAGGAAGAGAACAGAAAACTCATTCCTAAAAAAAGAATAAATACGGTCAGTGATCTTTTCATGGTTCTAAAGTATGTTTTTTTGCTTTATGTTGAATTCAAATGCAATAAAAAATGCCATTGATCACTGATTTCAGTAACTGATCACAATTCTTTCGTTCTACATCATCCGAATGTTTTAATTTTAGCTGACGAAAACCCATACTTCCCGATGTATCGAATAATTGCCGTTTTTTGTATCCTTTTTTGCTCGTCTCATTTGTCTGCTCAGACACAACGGATTCACTTTTCATTTGCTGAACTGGAAATTCCTTGTGATGAAATTCCAAAGCAGGTGATTGTTTCGACAAGTATTTCGGGAAAAGACAGTGTGTTGCTAAAGGAGCAGTTTTCGGATTGCGAGAAAGTGATCGAATTGCCGAAAGTTCCGGGAATTTATTCGTTTACAATCCGCACGCAGCTCTATCAGCCAATTCTTCTGAGTTTCGAAGTTGGAGCAACTACACCGGATACGATTCATTTGGGAAAATTGATTCTGAAAGAACCGGTTTCACAATTGGATGAGGTTACGATTACAGGAGTTCAGAGAAAGCTTATCGAGATAGAAGCAGACAAAACGACCTTAATTGTAAAAGATAATCCGGTCTTATCGATCAGTAGTATTTACGATGCAATCCTGAAAATTCCGGGTGTGATGCCATATCCCGGAGGTGGATTTGCAATTGGCGGACAAATGGCTAGTGTTTATTTTGAAGGAGTTCCAACCAGCCTTTCAACGGACGACCTGATGAATTTATTGAAGAGTTTGCCGGCAAATTCTGTCGAAACGATCGAGATTATTTCGAATCCGGGTGCTTCATACGATGCAAATGTTAGCGGTGCAATTATCAATATCAACAGCATTGGGAAAGCAACCAAATGGTTATCCGGAACGGTGACTGTGAATTACGGATTGAATCAGAATCAAAAAGTTTCTCCATCGCTTGTTTTAAATGGCAGACGGTCGAAGTGGAGCTGGCAGATGCAAACAGGTTTTTCCTACAACGAACGTTCCGGCAGAGATACTTCAGAACGCGTTTTTAATTCGTTTAATCCGATGCTTGGGCTGAATTCTGACCGCAAGGAGCAGACAAAGCACAATTACGTTTACTTCAAACCTTCGGTGAATCTGAACTTGTCCAAACGTTCAAACCTGATTTTGAATTACAATGGTTCTTTTGGAGATAATAAGATCAGGGGAATTTCTGAAACCGGAGGAAGCCAGTCGATCACTCCGCCGGTATCGTTGAATACGGATTACAACTCCCACAATTACGGAATGGGGAATGAAGGAATGATCAAATTTCGTCAGGAGTTTGATACCTTGAAGCGGGTGCTGAATGTGACGGCTTTCTATTCTAATTATCAGAATAAGTCTAAAAGAAACAATATCCAGCGGATTTCCGGAAACGAAGATTACAGTATTCTGGATTATTATATGAATATCAATCGTTTTTACCTGCGTGCTGATGCGGAGATTCCGTTCGAAAAGATCAAGCTTTATGTGAATACGGGAATAAAGTACAGCGTGATGCGGGTCGATAATACAGGTTCCTACAATCTGAATAATTCCTCTCAGGATATTTTCACGAATCCGTTCTATACTTCCGTCATCGATTTTGACTATGTGGAAGACAACACAGCAGCATACGTTGATGTGAAAAAGAAACTGGGAAAGAAAGTTTCGATCGGAGCGGGTATACGGGCTGAGAATTTCCGATTGAACCGGGCTTCAAATGTTACCAGCAAACTGGATAATAATTATTTCAATTTCTTCCCGTCATTCAATGCTATTTATCGGGTGAATTCGATGTTAAATGTAATCGGAACCTACTCCCGGAAAATAGGAATTCCCGGTTTCACACAATATGATCCGAACAATTCGGGATACTACGATTCCTTTACTTCGTCGAGTGGAAATACGCAGTTGAAACCTAATTTTTACGATAATGCTCAATTCAAAGTAACCTTTTTGGACTACGCGCAGTTTTCCGTCAATTTTACGCACTCCCAGTTTTTGAATTTGAGCGAGGTCGTGGTGGAACCTAATTCCCTGCAAATGGTGCAGACTTACCGGACGTACAACAACGTCAATTCGATGAATTACTTCTTAGCGGTTCCCGTTCCTTTTGCCTTCTTCACAAAAGGACTGAAGTTCTTGGATGAGCCGGTTGAAGTAGATAAAATGTCGTTTTTATACCTGTACAGTTCATTTACGAAAACAACGATCTCAGGATACAATTACCAGAATCAGAATAAAGGAATGTGGACTTTCGGAACGTATGCCCAGTTTATTTTGCCCTGGAAAATCAGATTGAACGTTGATTATTACCTGACGAGTAAAGGAAATTATCAGATTTACGAATTTGTGAAAAACCGTTCGGCCTTTGATGTGGTTTTGAGTCGTGAGTTTCTGGATAAAAAAATCAAAACATCCGTTTCATTCGAAGATATCTTCAATATGGATCAGAGCAATGCACGCGTTTCGTTCCCGAATATTCACATGAACAGCTACTCCAAGCAGGATACCCGCATTATTTGGTTTAAGATTTCGTATTCGTTTGGTAAGGTCGAAAAGAACAGTGAGCCGGAAGGATTGTCTTTACCGGATAAATCGTCCGGAACCCCCGGAATGTAAAAAGTCCCGGATTTTCCGGGACCTTAGTTTTAAATAATGTTCTTATAGTGCGTTTAAAGCAGCATCGTAATTCGGCTCATCTTTGATATCAGGAACCAATTCGGTGTAAACAACCTGGTGATTTTCATCCAAAACAACCACCGATCTTGCATGCAATCCTTTCAATGGTCCGTCAAGTAATTCCAATCCGTAGTTTTTTCCAAACTCACCGTCTCTGAAATCAGAAAGTGTTACCACGTTTTCAATTCCTTCTGCTCCGCAAAAACGTTTTTGAGCAAAAGGCAAATCGCGGGAAATACACAAAACAGTTGTGTTGTCTAAAGAAGATGCTTTTTTGTTGAATTCACGAACAGATGTAGCACAAGTTCCTGTGTCAATGCTCGGGAAGATATTTAAGATCAGTTTTTTTCCTTTGTAAGTGTCTAATGAAGTCGTTCCAAGGTCTGAATTAACCAATGAAAAATCTGTTGCCGGTGTACCGTTTGTTGGTAATTCACCGTTTGTGTGTAGAGGATTTCCTCCTAAAGTTACATTTGCCATTTGTTGTGTTTTTTGAGTATTTAAAAGTACGATTAATTCCGAATTTAAAAAGGGGACTGATCGGAGTCGAAGGCACAATTTTGTATGCATCATTCACATCCCGATAGCTATCGGGACGTCATTAACTTCACTGCTTTCGTCATTTCGCGTTTTCCCGGAGGGCCAGGCAAAGAACTTACTTCGAAACCAACAGATTTCAGATCGCGTTTCACTTGTCCTTTGGCACAATAAGTAACCAAAACACCGCCCGGACTCAGCCAGTCATAGATTTTTGAAAAGATTTCCGGGCTCCATAACTCCGGCTGAACTCTCGGTCCGAAGGCATCGTAATAACACAAATCAATCGTTCCTTTTCCCAATTCCAGTTCCTGAATTTTCTTCCCGATCTTCTCCAATACAAAATGTTCCGAAATCTCCCGTGCAACATTCCAATCCGCCTGATGCAGTTTTTGAAAGATCTCAGCAGCTTCGCCATCATTCGTGAAAGAAGTGTAATTCATACCTTCAATTTCTTCTGCTGTCGGTGGAAAAGCTTCCAAACCGATGTAATGAACGTATTGATTTCTTTTTTCAGATGCAAAGTAGGTGAGAAGCGCGTTCAATCCTGTTCCGAAACCCATTTCAAAAACTGTGAGGTAATCATCTGACTTCGGATTCAAGCCGTGCTTGATGAAAACATGCTGCGCTTCCTGCAAAGCTCCATGGCTGGAATGATAATGTTCATTCCACTCCGGAATGTAAATCGTTGTTGACCCGTCGGCAGTTTTAACCAATTCACGCTTCATCCCGTAAAAATAACAATACTTTGCCTGAAAGTCTCTAAAACAAAGTATTCCATACAGGTTTCTGTTCACAGATTCAGAGCTACCATTTACCTAAAATTAAACATCAGTTATTCTTCAACAAAAATGAATCCGTAATTTTGCACCATGAGTGAAAAACAAACAAAAGGCTTAATCTTCATTTTATTAACGATTTGTATCGATTCGATCGGGTTGGGAATCATTATTCCTTCGCTTCCGAGTCTGATTGCAGATGCGACGCATTTATCCATTAACGAATCATCGAAATACTCGGGAATTGTATTGGCGACCTATGCTTTGATGCAGTTTTTGTTTTCACCGTTGATCGGAAATTTGAGCGACCGTTACGGAAGACGACCGATTATCCTGATGTCGCTTTTGGGCTTGGGGCTGGATTACGTATTCATGTATTTTGCTCCCAGTTTGGCATGGCTGATTGTGGGAAGAGCTGTTTCGGGAATGTTCGGAGCAAGTTTCACAACTGCTGCGGCTTATATCGCTGATATTTCTACCAATGAAAACAGAGCACAGAATTTCGGCTTGATCGGAGCAGCTTTCGGGGTTGGATTCATTATCGGGCCTGCAATCGGTGGTGTGGCTTCCGAATTCGGGCTGCGTGTTCCATTTATGGTTGCAGCATTTTTATCGCTTGCCAATTTCGTTTACGGACTCATTTTCCTGAAAGAATCATTACCGGCAAGTGACCGCAGAAAGTTTGAATTTGAGCGCGCGAATCCGATAGGAGCACTGGTTCAGATCGTTCGATTTCCGAAATACAGAGGTTTGTTTTTGGTGACATTTATTGTTTTGTTGTCGAATATGGCGGTTCATTCTGTCTGGAATTACTATACTATTGCGCGTTTCGGATGGGAAACCAAAGACGTGGGAATTTCTCTTGCTGTTGTTGGTGTCTGCTTCGGATTGGTGCAGGGAGCCATGGCCGGCCCGATTGTCAAACGATTGGGAGAAAAAGGTGCCGCAACGCTTGGCTTGGTGATTTTAAGTCTGGTGACTCTCGGAATCGGTTTGATTCCGTATGGCTGGATGATGTATGTGATTATTTTGCCATACGCGTTTTCAGGAATTGTTGATCCGAGTATCCGCTCACTGGTTTCAGGCCAGGCGAAGAATAATGAACAAGGAGAACTTCAGGGAATTTTCACTTCTTTGATGAGTTTGGCAGAAATGACCGGGCCTGTATTTATGATGTGGATTTTTTACAAATCGGTTCCTTTGGCGGAGAAAAACTCGATCTTTTTCGGAACACCTTTCTTCGTAGCTGGAATACTTGCCATTGCTGCATTGATCGTACTGCGTTATGTATTTCGTAAAATCGCATTCAAAAGTGCGGAAGAACTGTTGGATTCCAATGATAACGAACTGGAAGAAACAGAAGAATTGATGGAAAGCCAAAAACCCTGACATAAATCGTCAGGGTTTCGTCTTTAATTTACTCAGCTACAACAGCTGGTTTTTCTTCAAATTCGGGATGCTTGCTTTGCTTTGTTAAATGCTGAGGCATCTTAACTTATATTACCTAACTTGTACTCTATATCTCCATGTACCCTGACAAAAACAACATTTTTCGTCATGGGGTTAAAACGAAACAGAACCCTTACCTAACTTTTGAAGAAATATCGTGAGTTATTTTTTACCGAAAATTGCGAAAAGATCGATAACACTTATTTGTTGAGTGAACCACTGTATCATAATCCTTTGTTTTAATTTGTTTCTTCAAAAGTGACTATTTTTTGAGCTTTTTTTGTTGTCCGTTTTTACCTTGATTTGTAAACGGTTAAAAATCAATCTAAATGGTCAAATAAAATGATTTCGATTTTTAATTGATGTATCAATCAATAATTAAAACCGTAACTTTGTAAGAGCAATCTATTAGCTATGAATAAGATCTTACATCCTGAAGATTGTAAAGCAATTGATAAGTTGATTGTTTACATGAATGAAAATCCGCAGGAAAATTTTGATGTTTCGAAACATGCCAGAATGATTGGGTTTTCAGTGTCAAAATTGAATAAAAGTTTTAAAGTGTACATGGGAATTGGTCCGGCAGGTTATTTCCGGAATATTAAAATGGAGAAAGCCAGGAAGTTGCATGTGGAAGATGAATATACGTGGACGGAAATCAGTACGATTTTCGGTTATGCCGATCTGGCATCTTTCAGTAAGGCATTTAAAAGAATTCATGGTTTTTGCCCCCGTAATGCAACCCATACCTGATAATTATCGTCATGATAGTAACTCAATTTATCATGTACTACAACAACAACATTAACATCTTGAACGTGGAAAAACTGGATTCTATAATTTTTTATAAGATAGATAGAGCCATTCGTACCTATCGTCAGTTTGCCCAAGCCAGATTGAAGGCTTTGGGTCACCAAATCACCATTGATCAATGGTTGGTCATTAAATGCCTGATCGAAAACCCGAAAATCCAACAAAATGAGATTTCCGAACTGGTTTTCAAAGACGCAGCTTCTGTAAACAGAATGATTAATCTGCTCGTCGAGGCCAAGTATCTGAAGCGGAAGATTAACAAATCGGACCGCAGAAAGATGGACATTTTAGTGACTAAGAAAGCATTGGAAGCCATTGACGCAATGGATGAGGTTATTCCTACCAACCGTGCTACGGCCTTGAGTGGTCTTACGCAGGAAGAAATGCAGGTCGCAACGAAAGTGATGACTCAAATCGCGAGTAATTGCAAGAAATGAAATTCTAAAAAATGAAAAATCCCCGGTATTGAGCGAAGTCGAAATACCGGGGATTTTTTTGAATGATCGTATCGGATTATTCCAGAACCAGAATCAACTTGTTAAAGTCTGCCGCTCCGTTAATCACCTTTTCATACATTTCGTATTCTGAAACAGGGTAGTTTACCTTGTTGTAAAATTCGTTAACCGTTACAATCAGTTGATTTCCCTTCATTTCATAAGAAGAAATAAAACCTGATTGTTTCGCTTTTTCATCATTCGTCACAATGTTGATGTTCAGAATCTCCGGGTTTTTCACCGTAACGCCTTCCGGAATATTGATGATAATCTTTCTCACATATTGACGTGTGAACTGAGTTGAAACCGGTAATTTACGAGGTTCTTTGTTATACATTTCAGCTTGTGGTCCGATCAGCATTCCCACTTTCAAAAGGGTTTTCGTTCCTGCTTTCTCAATGAAGCCTGCTCCCGAAATTTTTCCTTTGGCAACAAAGGTTTCTTTTCCGGCTACCTTGCTGTTGTCATTTTGGAAAGAAACATCCGAAAGTTTTGAATCTTCGTCGAGGTACAACAAAACGTCTTCTTTCAATTCTGTTTTCTTCGCTTCGTCCTGAACAAAATCCAGAATGAACTGAGGGAACATGGCTTTGTATCCGGATAGTTTTCGCTCCAATTCAATCGTCGGTTCAGTTAGCCCTGAATCAAAAGTGACAATCGTGTTGATCTCGTCGATGGATTCTTCGCTTTTGGTTCCCGGAATGTATTTTACTTTTCCAACTCCGAAAGCCTGATCGCCTACAATGCGTTCTTCGATAAACAACCCGTTGTTGTAAGTGTATTCGAAAGGAGGGAAGCCGATTCTGGAAAACAATCCCGGAGACCAGTATTTTTGAATGTCGCTGATATAGATCATCGTTTCGTCCAGGAAATTGTAAGCTTCATAATCTGTCAAAAACGGATTCTGTTCGCGGTCGGATGTCAAAACTACTTCGAATTTGACTTTCAGTTCTTTCAGACAAGCGATCATCAATTTGATCATTCCGGTTTCGTTGGTGATTTTCTTTGTCAGAATGTTGTCCAATTCACTGATTCCTTCAAAGTATTCCTCCGTAATCCCGACCTCGGTTTTCAGTTTGTATTCCAATTCGCGCAATCTGGACTCCAGATCTCCTTTTCCAAGATCAGATACCAGTGCAGCAATTTTTTTGACGGATTTTTTCGAAACCGTTTCATAGAGATTCGAATGTACATTTTTCGAAACATTCAAATATGTGTAAAGATTCGATTTTCCGTTGGAAGTATTTTTTTGAAGTTTGTAGTAACACTTCATCAGATCTGCGCTGTATGCACTGGATTCTTCATCCTTCAATCCTTCGATGTTTGTTGCTTCAATGAAGTTTCTGTTGACATCTTTGTTGAGTGTATCTTTCACAAAAGTCGGCATTCCGTTAATCGAATGAAACATGAATTCCAGGTGTTTCGGACAAATAATGTCGTAATCCACTTTCTTTTTGTCGACGCTGGATTGCATATAAAGCGAAGAGCCCGTTAATGTAGGTTCTTCACTGATATAATGAAGGTATTCGATATAACTTCCTTTTTCCAATCCTTCCAACGCGAAGTAGCGGTACTCCACATTTCCATTTTCATCTTTCGATTCCTGAATATCCGATTCTTTCAGGTTGATAATCTTCCCATCGGGTTTGATTACACGCGCTTTTTGTTTCAAAACGGTTGATCCGGGCTTGTTGGAAATGTAAACCTTGTTGTTGTTTTCAATTCCCGCATCGGTATTGATCAATTCAATACTGTGCACCAAAACCATCTGGTAAAATCCGTCGTTGTATTCCGTAAATTCAATGCTTCGTTTCTCAAAAAGCATGATTTCATCTTCCAACTTGTCTTTTTCCGTTACTTCCAATTTTTCGGGAGTACTTTTCCAGTCGTAATTGAAGTAAACCGGCGACTGAGCTATCGAAAAGCTTGTCGCCGCAAATGCGATTATTCCAAGGATAAGGTGTTTCATGTTATTTTTTGCGTTTAAGTTCAATAGTTTCGGAGATTGCTTTTTTCTTTTGAGCAACGAACTTGTTCCATTCAGCAAACTGGCTTGGTTCCAGAATTAAGAATTTCAAAGCAATATCCAGTGTCATAATGATTTTAGAGCCTTTTTGCTCGTATTTCACATCAAAATCAACGATGTCGGAATGAAAAGAAGCCGACGCCGGAAGGTGGCTCACCACATAGTTTTGAGGAATTTCCAATTCAACCACGTATTTGTCGGCTGACTGATGATCCAGTTCAAACGGTGCAATCCGTGTTTCCTTCAATTCGTTTTGATAGGTGATATTCTTATTCAGAATCATGTTGATGTAAATCGCATCGTCCAGATTGGTACAATAGTTTTTACAGGTCCAGTCAAAATTGATGACTCCGGTTGTATCTCTATTGAGTACATTCTGCATGGTTCCGCCGGTCACAATGAAGGAATTATTTCCGCGCTGATTGATGCTTGTCAAAAATTTGTTCAGGTCTTTTGCCAATACGTCTTTTGCATAGTTTCCGATCAATGTGTGGTAATATCCGTCAATGGTGGTGTGGGATTTTCCTACCAGATCTTTCCCTTCGATTTTAATGCTTGAAAAGTCATAAACAGTCGAATAATTCTCGTCTCTTACCGGAATACTTGTCAATTCATATTCCGTAGGACTGAGATGCAAAAGCGCTTCTTTTCCCTGAATAAATCCGGTTGAGGCATTCATCGTCTGAAAGGAATTGGTTGCATCCAGGAAATAGTATTTTCCGTCTTCCTTGTAGGTGGTGATCATGTGATTATCACACATTCCGCTGGGGAATTCACTGTATTTGAAAGGAAGATCACGGGAACCTACCCAGGTTAAATAACTTGGAATGTTCACCGCTTTCAGCATCGAATAGATCAATGAAGCCATGTCCTTACAATCCCCGAAGCGTTTGTCGACAACTGCATTTGGCTGACGCGGAACAAAACCTCCCATTCCTTCTTCGAAAGCGATGTATTTTACGTGATCCTGCACCCAATAGTAAATGGCACGCACTTTATCCAGATTTGTCGACAGATTGCGTGTGATCGAATCTGCAATCCGCGTAATTTCCGGACTCGGTTTTTCGTTTTCCACTTCCGCAACGTTCGGGGCGTAATTGGTGTGCAGGTCTTTTAGATTTGCACCTACATTTACCTTTTCTCCCTTGTAGTTGTAATAAGCGATCTGCGCCAGAATCTGAGGCGCATAATAACGGATATTCGGCGAATTATCTTCCGGTTTCAATAAGAGCGCATTGTCACAACTGTAAGTCGTTGTACGGATGTTCTTCGAGATCGTTTCTTCCTTTTTCAGTTTGATCTTATCCGTATTGTATTCTTTCAGCAGCAAATGAATGGAAGTGTCCGAAACGATTTTGAAGGTCGGATTCTCTGTCGGAGTGTAATCAAAAAAGATAAATCCGAACGGAAAATCATTCTCAGTCATCGTAATATCATAGGAAATATGGCGAAGAGCTCCTTCAATCAATCCCGGAAATACGATCACTGTTTCCTTACTGTCGTCGTGGAAAATTCCCCTGTCGGCTTCAGCGTCTCTGGTAAACATATTATTCGAAACCACCTTTTTCGACTTACTTTCCGAAGGAATCAGGGAATAAGCTTCAATATTCGATACCGTTTCGAAGGAAGTGAAATCAATGGCGTATTCGGAAAGCATATTTGCTCCGTTTTTGTCAATGATCAGATCTTCGTATACGTAATGGTAAACCAAAGTCGGTTTTCCCTTCACATACTTAATGGTCACAGTTCGCTCATTCTTGGTTTGAACAATATGATTTCCCGGGTACTTCGCTTTGTAAGCAGTGAGGATTTCATTCGTCTGACCTTGAGAAAGGAACGAAAAACAGACAAAACAAACGAAAAGAATAAATCCCTTAGAATTTTTGAACCTTAACTGCGATATCTCCATAATAAGTAATAATTCGGATTAATTTTCCTGCTGCATTGTATTCTTTCGCTTCACCGTGCAGTTCTCCGAAACGATAGTTTGCTTCGTAAACCAAAACACCTGCATTGTTGTATTCCATGAATTTTCCGTGTAATTCTCCTTTTTGGTAGTCTGCATCTTTGATCTTCTTACCAAGTTCGTTATACTCCAATGATTTTCCATGTTGTTCACCATGTAAGTAGTTTTCGTCTTCCCATGTTTTCCCGTTTTCGTGATACGTCGTGTAATGTCCTTCGATCAATCCGTTTTTACGGGTATGTTCCATGGATTTCTTTCCGGTTTTGTAATAACACGCAACTTTCATTTCGTTACCGACCAATTCTACCGGTTTTACCGTTTTACCTTCTGCATTCAGGTAGGAGTAGGAAGTGAAAATCCCATAGTTGTAATAACGAATCATCATCAAAGAACCGTTCACATCAAAGTATTTCACTTCTCCGTGTCTTTTGTCATCCAGGTTTTCCCCGCTGATCACCACTTTTCCGGTTTCGCTGTAATAGGTAAATTTCCCCTGACGGTCTCCGTTCACATAGGTGATTTCCGATTCAAGTGTTCCGTTATCGTGGTAGTTCTTGTCGATTCCATCCATGTTTGCGTTGACATATTTTGATTCACGGATCAATTTTCCGTCTTCGTTGTACCATTTCCAGATTCCGTCACGATCGCCGTTTTTGTAGCTTCCTTCGCAGGTTAAAACATTGTTGATCGTAAACCACTTGAAACTTCCGTCTGCAGAACCATTCTTGTAGTGTCCGATAAACTTAACGTAGGTATTTGTAGGATCTTTCAACTGAATTTCACCGTTGTATTCCCCCATTTGGCTCAGAATGTTTTCCGTTGTGTCGAATTGTGTGTGAGCAATAATACGGCCTTTATCGTATTCATCCATTCCGTCCAGTTTTCCTTCTACGTCATATGAAATCTGGTAACCTTGTTTTGTTCCCTGAACGTAGAAATTCTTGTAGCTGAAACTTCCGTCTGAATAGTATCCGATCCATTGGTTGTCATAATCGCCCTCCGTGTAATAACCTTCTGAAACCAAATCTCCGAAGATGTTGAATGTTTGGAACAATCCGTCTCTTTTTCCGTTGTTTACGATGCTGAAGCTTTCCAATTGTCCGTTGGAATAGAATTCTTTCAGGGTATCAGTCAGTTTTCCATCCTTGTATTTTTCAAGTGTGGTAAGGTTTCCGTATTTGTCGTAGTACTTCCATTCACCAACTCTTTCATCGTCTACGATTTGTCCTTCAACGGATTTTTTTCCATCAGGGTAGGAGCGGATGTAATCGATTTTCTTTCCTTTTTTCGCAGCAAGAATTTTCGCTGTTCCGGCTTTGTCGTAATAAGTGATTGATTTTAATTCTCCTTTGGAAAATTCCATCTCTTCGTATTTCTTTCCATCCAGGTCGTACTGAATACTGACACCATTTTGTTTTCCGGATTCATCCAAAAGCATCGAACCCGACATGGCTCCGTTGGAATAAAATTCTTCAAACTTACCAACTTCGTTTCCGTTTTTGTAAGTTCCTTTTTTCTCTACTTTTCCATCGTAGAAATAAGCGGTATACTCACCGTCGTATTTCCCGTTCACGTAGTTGTATTGAGAAGCAAGCTGCCCGTTTGCATGATATGTTTTGCGAACTCCGTGAATGTTGTCATTTACCAGCTGGAATTCATCGTCTTTCACACCGTTTGAATTGTAGGAAGTATAGCTTCCTTCACCGATTCCCATTTTGTAGGTCATTTCCACCGACAATTGGCCATTTGCATAATATGATTTATACAAACCGTTCTTTTTACTGTCTTTTACGAAATAAATCTCTTTGATCGTTCCGTTTCGGTAGAAGTAAGTCACAGTATCCTGTTCCAACTCCTTGATCATTTTGTATTTCAGATAAGGTTCGCCACTGAAATAGTAGGAGTATTGAATTTTTTCATCCGGATTGGAAGTGAATTCAATTCGTCGGGTAATGTTCCCGTCAAAATCATTGTATACTTCCCAGGTACCGATCGGTTTTTCATTTTCACCGAATTGAGTACGCATTTTCAACAAACCGTTTCTGTGGTAAATGAAGTAATTTCCGATGGGTTGTTTTTTATCGTTTTGTTTCCCGATTCCTTCCAAATGACTGGATTTGTAATCAACAGAAACCCATTGTTTTGTTCCTTCGAATTCCATGAATTGATCAGAAGTTGCTTCCTTGTAAGCTGTTTTTGACCAGTCATAAAAAGCCTTGATTTTAGGAATTCGCGATTTGATTGCAGCCTGGATATCTCCACTGTCGAAAGAAACCAAAGGAACCATGCAGAACTGATCGATCATTTTTGCTTTCCAGATTTTCTCGAAGAACGGCATATAGTGCTGATTCCAGAAATCCATATTTGATTTATCGTAGCTGTTGTTTTTCAAAAACAAATGAAGTTGTTTTGCATAAGCCGTAGGAACAGAGAATTTCGCCTTGTAGTTATCCTGAAGCGCAATTTTATTCTCGAAAAGGAGGTTATAATCTTCGTAATTATCCGGTCCGAACAACTCTTTGATATTCTTAGGCTCTTTTTCGAAAGATCCGTTTGAAATGCGTTCGATGATTCCGGTAATTCCAGGTGTTCTCGAATCGTCCGGATTCAACCATGCAAATGTGAGTAATGACATCAACGCCTGATCATACAATCCTTCATTTGCAGCCAATAAACCAAGAGCCAGGTGACTGTTTCCGTGATACACATTGCTTTGAACAGCCTGCATGTAGTCACTGATTGCCTCTTTGTATTTCTTTTGGTTGGCGTAAGTGATTCCGCGGTTGTACAATAAATTGTGCTGATACGGATAAATCTTAAGACCTTCCGTATAAATGCGGATCGCTTCTTCCGGTTTTTTGTTCATATCGTAGCAATTTCCAAGCGTCAGATACACTTTTTGTTTGAAATTGAAACGGATTTTATAATCCAACAGGTCATTCAGAATTTGAGTTGCTTCATTGTAGTTCTCAAGCTCCATGTTACTTAGTGCTATTTCATACTGAGCAAGCGCGTAAGCCGTGTCGTTGATGTTGATTTTCTCATACTCTTCAATCGCTTCGGCATATTTCTTATCGTCGTGTAATTCAATTCCACGATTAATAACATCTCTTGCCACTACCCGGGAAATGTTTTTTTGTGCAAAAAAAGTAAGCGGAGAAAAGATAGCTAGGATTAATAATTTTTTCATAATCAATTAACTAATTTAAGTTTAGGTCTATTACTGTGTAAGTAGATTTCGGTCGTAAATTTAATTTTTTCTATTGATTTTCAGTAATCTTTTGAAGAAAATCAAAGCCCATTCTTTTTGCATGAAACAGCTTTGAAAACGAATTAAAATACAAAAAGCGCTATCTGGTTACATCGCGCTCTTTTGTTAAAACAAAGCTGTTTTTACAAATTGTTTGAGAATACAGTGTTAAAGTAGTTTATCTATCAATGGATTTTAAACTGATTCAACCTCTTTTCGGGCGAGAGGTTTGTTACGGAATATTTCTCGGAATTATTTCTTTCACTCCGCCTTTTGTCAGAATGATCGAATGGCAGACGCCCGATTTGTCCTGAATGAATTCTACGGTTCTATCGTTGTTGTTTGCTCTGAAAAATTTCGTTTCGGATTCGGATAAAAGTTCTGTTTCCAAATCATTATAGTATAGTTTTCCGTCACGGGTCAGTATTTCAATTTCCCCATATTTCCCCGCGTATTTATGATAGATCCTGGAATCTGTTTTAATTTGAACGTGTTTATATGGAAGTTCAACGTCTTTTTGAAAAACAATTGCAGAAAGACCGTAAGCAATGATGTAGGAAGCAGATTCGTTATTAGACAAAACAGTTATAAAAAGCTTGTCGTCCGTAAACCGGTTAAAAGAAGTCATTGTACCAAAAAAGCCACCATCATGCGCAATCAGCTGATGACCCTGATTGTAAAATGGATTTATAACAAATCCATACCCGAAATTTTCAGAATTGTAAGAAGTAAACATTCGGTTCTTCATTTCTGTGGACAGAATAGTTGTTCCATAAAGTGCCTGATCCCATAGAGCTAAATCTTCAATGGTAGAATAAACCCCGTCGTGACCGATGTTAAATCCCCAATTGATATAGGGATTGGGGACAAATCCTTTTTCTGTTCGACAATAAGCTTTTGCTTTTTTTGAAATGATCGAATCATGATTGCTGACACCGGTATTCTTCATTCCTGCTTTTTCAAATATATTTTTTCTTAAAAAGGTTGCGTACGTTTCACCTGAAACCTTTTCTATGATTTTACCCAATAAGTAATAGCCGATATTGCTATATTCACTTTTCGTTCCCGGCGAAAATTCATAAGGTATTTTTTTAATTTCAGAATAGGCAGAATCACTGCTGATAGTTGTCAATGCAAGCTCTTTAAAGCCTAAAGCAAGTCCTGAAGAATGAGATAATAACATATGAATAGTGACACTGTCTGCTTTTGGATAATCAGGAACGAATTTACTTAGATTGTCATTAAGTGACAATTTCCCTCTTTCTGCCAATAGAAGGATAGCAGCGGCTGTAAATTGTTTACTTACTGAAGCCAATTGAAATTTAGTATCAATTGTGTTTCTGACATTCCATTCATAATCGGCGAAACCGTATGATTGCTTCAATAAAACCGAATCGTTTTTTGTAACGAGTATTGTTCCGCTGAAATCATTTACGTTGACTTGTGCCTGCATGTATTTTGCTAAATTAATTGATATATCAATTTGTCCGAAAAGTTGTGTCGAAAAAAGGATTGCTATTAAAAAAATGAATCTCATTGAATGTTGCTTAATTGTCTTTTTTGAATGTTGCTCTTAGCTTGACTGCTAAGGTGTTTTAATACAGGTGGCTATTTCACCCGGCTAAAAATCGATTTTTCTGCTGAACTTCAGTTTTACACTTCAATACTACCAAAAAAAACTGAAATACAAACTCCTTCCAAGCAAAAGGGAATCGAATCGCTTTAAATAGTCTAAGCTATTTCTCGAATCAAGTATCAATCAAGTGTGATACCACCCTATCAAGTATGGATTAAGCATAGATACTCCACCTTTTGTTATAAAAATGCATACGATAAATGGAACTTCGAACTTGGATCCCACACACACTGAAAAAGAAAAAGCGTCATTTACGTAACGTTCCGTACTCCTGTGGAATGGAGAATATAAGTATAGAACCTGAATAGTAAGTTTTATTTGTGGAGAAGAGTGAACGGAAATGGAACCGGAATCAAATTGACTAAAATCATAACAAACAAGTTTAATAAATATGTATTCTACTACCTCGAGTCCTTTTAAAGGACGGTTCGTATTTTATGTAACCATAATCACTAAGATCCCTAACACATTTACCACAAGTTTTATGTGAAAGTTTAACAAGTGATCTGATTTCATTATTAAATGCTAATATTGGATTTTTGAATTCATTATTAACACTATATTGAATTAATGCTACAAAAACAGCGATATGTGTTGAACTTATTCTTTCATCTTTTGCAATTCTTAAAAAAAAATTCGATAACGTTTCTTGCACCTCCATTTTCACAAAATTTTAATTAAACACTTTTATCTGTCTAAGTAATTTACTAACTTTTTCTTTTAAAATGAAATATTGATGGATCAAACAATCTCTTTTCTTACTGGTGCATTTACCTCTATATTAATAGTGATTATCAATAATTATTTTCAACGTAAACGAGACCTGCAACAGTACAATCGCGAAATTCAAAAAGAGAGTACTAAAACAGCTTTAATTGCTGAAGCAGATCATCGAAATTTTATGATAGAATCTATTGAAAAAGTATCTCAATCTTTATTTGTTTATTACGAGTCAATATCTTTAACATATAGTGTTATTGATTCATCCGGAAAAATGACTTTAGAAGATTTTGATCGTAACTACAAGGAAGATGTTCGACAATTAAGTCATCTGAAAAGTTTAATATTATCACGCTTTCCCCAATTCACTCATAAAATCTCAAAAGTGATAAATCACCACAATAATTATTGGGGGCATCAACGGTTACTTGTCTTACAAGGAAAGAATATAGATCAAGAATCACTTAAAAACATACAGTTTATAATTATCGAGATTCAAAATGCAGTTAGAGAGGAGCTTGATCAAATAGAAGACGCGTTTTACAGCATTGCGACTGAACTGACTTCTTGAAGTACACAAAAATTGTGATTTTAGGGAAGGTTACACATTCAGCAAGCAGTTTTCATTAAATTAACGCTTCAATACTACCAAAAAAACTGAAATACAATACTTTTCGAGCAAAAGGGAATCGAACTGCAAGAAATTTCGGGAAACTGAATGAAATTAATGCTTGCGGAAGATTTTGGTTTTATCCTCTCCCTTAATCCCTCTCCAAAGAGGGAGACTTAAATCGTGCTTCGAACCACAATCCCACACTCAAAACTCACGCTCGTTGCTCAAAAAGAAAAAGCTACAACTTAGTGTGAGTGTGAAGTGGGAGAGAAGAGGGACAAAAAGAAAAGCATCACTCTCGTAATGCTTTTTTCTTTTTGTGGGGAATGACGGATTCGAACCGCCGACATTCCCGATTGCTATGCATCGGGACGCTCTGAATCAACTGAGTCACTAATAAGTTGAACGATTTTCTTTCTGGATTTCCACTTTTTAATTTGCAATTCATAATCAAGAGCTTCTTTTTTTGTAGGAAAAGATTGTCTAAAGACAATTTTCCAATCCTGAGCTTGATTTGTAAAACCTTTGTTTTTATTGTTATGCTTTTTGAGTCTCTCTTCCGGATTTTCAGATGCTCCAATATAGAATTTATCTCTTGTCCTGGAATGGAGAATATAAGTATAGAACATGGATAGTAAGTTTTATACAAACAAAAAAGCCTTGCAAAATTTGCAAGGCTTTTTCTTCTGTGGGGAATGACGGATTCGAACCACCGACATTCCCGATTGCTATGCATCGGGACGCTCTGAATCAACTGAGTCACTAATAAGTTGAACGATTTTCTTTCTGGATTTCCACTTTTTAATTTGCAATTCATAATCAAGAGCTTCTTTTTTTGTAGGAAAAGATTGTCTAAAGACAATTTTCCAATCCTGAGCTTGATTTGTAAAACCTTTGTTTTTATTGTTATGCTTTTTGAGTCTCTCTTCCGGATTTTCAGATGCTCCAATATAGAATTTATCTCTTGTCCTGGAATGGAGAATATAAGTATAGAACATGGATAGTAAGTTTTATACAAATAAAAAAGCCTTGCAAAATTTGCAAGGCTTTTCTTCTGTGGGGAATGACGGATTCGAACCGCCGACATCCTGCTTGTAAGGCAGGCGCTCTGAACCAACTGAGCTAATCCCCCATAACTTTTGTGTTTTTTGCATTTTTCTGAGCTACCGTTGTTTCTCTAATGCGAGTGCAAATATAAGGCATTATTTCTTTTCGGCAAGCGGTTTTCGAAAAAAAAATTCAAAAAAATCATGAATTAAAAAGAAGGAGCCAAAGATCAGAATTGTATCTTCTTTGTTTGCAGAATCTTGTGCGCTTTTTAGCGCTGCCAGTGGAGAATCAAAAAAAATCAATTTTTTTAGCTCAGGAGCTGTTTTTTCCTTCAATTTCTCCAAAGTAATGCTTCTCGGATTGGAGAAGGTTGTGAAGTAATAATGTGCTTCCGGAGGTAAAATCTCCAAAATAGTGTCCAGATCTTTGTCGGAACTGGTGCTGTAAATGCAATGAAGTTGTCCTTTATTTAATTCCGAAACAGCATTCATGAGAACTTGAATGCCTTCTGCATTATGCGCACAATCGACAATGGTCAGCGGCTGAGTCGAAATAATCTCCATTCTGCCGAAGAAACCGGTATTTGCTTTGAGGTTGCGGATTCCTCTTTCTTTTGCGTTCTGATCGCATGCAAAGCCGAGTTTGGATAAATAGTCGCAAACAGTGGAAACAATGCGGTAGTTCCCGATTTGGTATCCGATGATTTCTTTCGGGATGACCGTTTCAAGATCCGGAACCATTAAAGTTGTCTGATTTTTCTTTGCAGCGGCTTCGAAGACCGGAAAAGTTTCCTCGTCGACTTCTCCCAAAACTACCGGAATATGTGGTTTGATGATTCCGGCTTTTTCAAATGCAATTTCTGCACGGGTGTTTCCGAGAATCTGAACGTGGTCCAGACCGATATTGGTAATAACCGAAATCAGCGGCTGAATAATATTGGTAGAATCCAAACGACCACCTAAACCAACTTCCGCAATAACAAGGGTACATTGATTCTGATGGAAGTATTCGAGGGCCATCATCCACGTGATTTCAAAGAATGAAGGTTGAATGCTCCAGGAATGATTTCGTACTTTTTCGCAAAATTCAACAACAAAAAGCTGATCTATCGGAGTTCCGTTGATGCGGATGCGTTCCGTGAAGTCGAAAAGGTGAGGAGAGGTGAACAAACCAACCTTCTCGTTACTTTCTGTCAGAATAGAAGCCAGCATGTTTGAAACGGAACCTTTTCCATTGGTTCCTCCAACGTGAACGAAACGCAGCTTTTTCTCCGGATTGTCAAAAAAAGCACTGAGCTCTTCGATATTCTTTAGTCCCGGATTGTATGCCTGAGCTCCCAGTTGATGGTATGCCGGAAATTGTTGAAACAACCATTCGATGGTTTCTGAATAATTCATAGCATTATTGTGCTTTGAAATAATAGGTAATTGTTCCTTCCTGAATAGGCGTAGCTGCGTATTCGAAACGGGATTTTTTAGCGTAATTGATTGCTTGTTCTACACAACAGGGATTTGCACCTTCCGGAGCCTGAGATTGTGCCCAGTAAACATCTCCGTTGGAATTGACTTTTACTTTTACGACAATCTTTTCATTGACACCTTTTCCGCACATGTAGCCGGGAATTTTGATGTAATCCGGATTGTTCTGATGAGGTTTCCGGCCGTTCATGTTCCATTCTGCCAGTGTTTTTCCCTGAACTCCGGAATTTGAGCCTATATTCCCGCCGTTTCCGCCGTCTGTTTTTTGCTGCTGTTTCTTTTTCTCTTCACGCTCTTTTTTGCGCTTCTCCATATCCTTCAGGATCTTCTCACGTTCGGCAGCACCGCCTTCTTTGGCGTAAAGATCTCTTTCGAAATCATAAATGGATTCCTCGGGAGTTTTAGGTTTGGTATTTTCCTTGGGAGCGCGTGCTTCAGGAGTCGAACTTTCGGTTGTTTCCGGATTTTCCTGCGGTCTTTCACCGCCCTCTTTCGCCTGTGGCAAACCATCACCGTTTTCTCCCTGATAATTGAATTGACTTGGCGGAGTTTCCTCTACATTCTGATTGCTTAATGTAAACTGAGTGGTGTCGGAAACTTCACTGAAGGTCATCGAAGAAAGACCTTCGTAATTATTGACAATGACTTTGGCGTAAACCGAAATAAAGCCCAATACAATGAATCCTAATGTAACATACATTAAAATGACCGGTTGCCTGCTTCTCATTTGGTAAGCACCGTACTTCTTGTTCCGATGCTCAAAAATTGTTTTAAAATTTTTTGCCTGCAATTCTTCCCACTCGCTATTATCCACATATTGATATAGTGAAAATAGAATAATGAGTATGAATAGTATATATACGAACACCATAATCCCCCTCTCTGTAAACCAGTTTAAATCTACAAGTAAAAAGTGAAGTAACGATTTTTTTAAGCCACTTTAACGAAACTAATTGGCAACAATTCGAATTGTAATCGCTTCTTTCATGTTTTTAGTCGTCTCTGCTTTGTTGAAGCGAGCCTGACTTTCTACAGCTCTGATGACCTGATTGATTAAGGACATGTCGTTGGTGGTGGAAGAAGCTTTTACATAAACCGGTTTCCCGATGATGCTTCCATCCGGTGCCACCAAAACAGACAAAACAATCTTACAGTTTTCATCTGATTTAATACTGTTCGTATTTGGATTTTGCACCAAATAGCGACTGATGTTTCCTCCTGAACCAGGACCGGTTCCGGGACCGTTTCCATTTCCGTTATCGTCGCCGATACCTGTTCCGTTTCCTCTGCCGTTTCCACCGCCGCTACCACCGGTTCCGAAAGGATTATCGCTGGTATTTTGAGCACTTGGAGGATTGTTATTCGGTTTGGTTGTGTTGGTCATATTTGACCCACCGGATTTCACGTGTGTGGAACTGTTATTTTGTGTCAGAATTTGCTCCATTTGTTCCGGAGTTGATTCTGTTTTTTCTGCTTTGGTAGGAGTACCCGATCCGCCGCCTCCGCCGCCTGGTTCTAGAACAACGGCATCCAGCGGAATTAATTCCATTTCCATATCCTTATAAAGCAATTGCTCCGGAAGTGGGGGAGTTGGAATACGATATCCCAGAAAATGAAGAATAGCCAAAAGCAAAAGAAATGCTGATACCGCAATGATTCCGGCAACTTTACGATCTTTGATCTCGTAAGTTCTTTCTGTTTCAAAACTAAGATTCATATTTTCTGAATTTAAATAAATACCTTATTTTATCCGGCTTTGGTAGCGATTACGAACTTCAATTGATGTTTCAATCCAAGCTGTAACAAGTCTATCAATTCCTGAACATCCAAGTCATACGCAGGACGTAGCACTACGGTTTCATCTTTTCGCAATTTTGTTTCCTGCAATAATCGTACCTCCAGATTTTGAGGTGCTACTTCTTCCTTGTCAAGGTAGTATTTTTTATCGCTGGTAACAGTTAAAGTGAGGTGAGATCCCACTTTATTATCTGTTTCTTTCGCATCCGGAAGCGGAACTTTCACCACGTTCGGGTTTGCCAATGTTGAGATAATCAAGAAAAACAAAAGCAAGAAGAACATGATGTCGCTCATAGAGGAGGATTCTACCCCCGCATGAAAGCGTCTTTTTCGTTTTATTGCCATTTTCCTGGGCGTTGAATGATGTTTATAAATCCTAAGTTCGTTGACTGAATTTTCAAGGTGTAGCTGTCAATCATTGCATTCAGGATGTGGTATGCCGAGTAGGCAATAATACCAACAACCAAACCTGCACCCGAACTGATCATTTTTTCGTACAAACCTCCGGAGATGTTTCCGATACTGACATTCTCGGAAATGGAAATGTTGTAGAAGATCTTAATTACCCCGGCAATCGTACCGATAAATCCGAAGGTTGGAGCAATCCCGGCGATCAAACCAAGAATTCCCATTCCTTTTTCCATTTTCGCCACTTCGATATTGGCTACTTTTTCCATATTGGATTCGATTTCGGAAACGGGTCTTCCGATTGTCTGAATTCCCTCTGCAACTACGGAACCGTATGCTGATTGATCACGCTGAACATGATTCAAAGCATCCTGAATGTTTCCTTTTTCCAAATTCATACGAATGTCACTCAACAAATTCGGATTGTAGACAGACATGCGACGAATGTAGCGGTAACGCTCGATTACAACGTAAACAGTATAAAACAACAAGATAATAATCGGGATGATGAAGACACCACCTTTCATTACAAACTCCAATGCGGAAATTTTTTCTCCTGGTACTGCTTTTTCTGCTTCCTGAGCGGTTTTTTCAACAACTTGAGCCAAGCTTAAAAATGGAGTTGCCAAAAGTATAAATGTAAATATTGTTGCTTTTTTCATCTGGTTTATAAATGAATACATGAATCAATTTCCAAAAATACGCCCCAATAACAGATGATTCTCCCTTTATTTGAAGAGATATTCACAGTATTTTGTTTATAGGGATTGGAGTTGTTTGGATTCGCGCTTATACTTTAAATAATGAATCCGGAGGGAATTCGTTACACCGATCTACTTCTTTTCTTTCGGAATTTTGGAAGATGAAGTCTTTCTGAAACTGAATTTCAACCAAAAATACCCGATCATTCCAGCCAGAAGTGATGAAATGAGAATGGCGAACTTCGAATCGTTGATGAGGGCTTTGTCTGTAAATGCAAGAATGGTCACGAAAATAGACATGGTAAATCCGATTCCGCCCAAAATCCCAACTCCGAATAGTTTACTCCACGATGTTCCGGGAGGTTTGTCTGCAAGTTTTAATTTGATGGAAAGCCAGGTGAAAATGATGATTCCGATTGGTTTTCCGACGACTAACCCCAATAAAATTCCGAGACTTGCACTTTCAAAGAGCGCTTTGTCCCAGCCCGGCCCGATTTCGATGGCAGTATTCACCAACGCAAACAAAGGGAGAATGAAAAAGGGAACAGGGTAGTGGAGCGATTCCTGTAAACGATCTGAAGGTGAATGTTTTTTGGAAGAACTGCTGAAGGACGGAATTGCTAAAGCCAGCAATACTCCCGTAATCGTTGCGTGAATTCCTGAATGATGCATGAAGTACCACATCACGATTCCCAAGGGAAGATAAATCCATAGAGAAGTTATTTTCAGTTTGTTCAGCATCAGGAGGAAAGCAAAAATTCCCAATGCGATCAGCAAATAGAGCCAAAAAATGGTTTTGGTATAAAAAACGGCAATCACGACAATGGCTCCCAGATCATCAATAACAGCAAGCGCGGTCAAAAAAACTTTGATCGAAAGAGGGACTTTGTTGCCGAGCAGTGAAAGAGCTCCTAATGCGAATGCAATATCGGTCGCCATTGGAATACCGAAACCTGTAACAGTCGGTTTTCCAAAATTGATCAGAATGAAAATCCCCGCCGGGACAATCATTCCGCCTAAAGCACTGAAAATGGGAAGTGTGGCTTTTTTGAGAGAAGAGAGTTCTCCAACCAGAAACTCCCGTTTCAATTCCAATCCGACCAAAAGAAAAAAGACGGCCATAAGACCGTCATTAATCCAGTGTTCAAGACTCAATCCGGCAAGGGAATATTCCCAAAATTCCGTGTATTGCTCCTTGATTGAAGAATTTGCAAGTAAAAGTGACAGAATGGTAAACGCAATCAAGGTTAATCCACTCGATTTTTCACTTTCAAAAAACTTTTTGAAAACATGGCTATTTAACTTTGCTTTAGCCATGAATCGTTATACTAATTGGTTCAATGCAATTTCAAAAGCTCCTTTGGCAATTCCTGTTTTTGCAGGATTCTTGGCATGTGCTTTTTGCAATGCATCACGAATGATGTTACTCGTATCTTCGAAAATGCCCTGATCAGTCAGTTCTTTCAGGTCGTTACTCATCAAATAAGCAAAAACGCGCGCCATTCCACAGTTCGAAATGAAATCAGGAATCACTGAAAGGTGATTATCTGCATAATCAGCAATCGGACCGAAGAAAATTTCTTTGTCAGCAAAAGGAACATTTGCTCCTGCTGCAATCACCTGAACTCCACCTTTGATCATGCGTTCTACCTGTTCTTGCGTAATCAAACGGGAAGCCGCGCAAGGAATGAATACATCTGCCTGAATATCCCAGATTTTTGCATTGATTTCTTCGAAAGACTTCAAGTCCGGATGAACGATCTCATTTCCGTTTTTAGTCAGGAACAATTGTTTGATCTCTTCTAAGGAGAATCCGTTTTCGTTGATCAATCCACCAACACGGTCAATAATTCCGACCACTTTTGCTCCGGATTGAGCCAAATAGTAAGCTCCCGCAGAAGCCACATTTCCCCAACCCTGAACAATTACTTTTTTTCCTTGAATGTCGCCACCCCAGATATTGTAGTAATGTGCAACGGATTGCGCCACTCCATAACCTGTGATCATGTCGGCAACAACATATTTTTTCTCGACGCTCGGACTGTATTGTTTGTCTTCAATCACTTTCAAAACTCCCTGACGAAGTTGTCCGATTCGATTGATTTTTTGTGCTTCTCTTGGTTGGAAGTGTCCGTTAAAAACTCCTTCCTGCGGATGCCAGATTCCACAATCTTCCGTAATCGGAATTACTTCGTGAATCTCATCTACATTCAAATCTCCACCTGTTCCGTAATAATGTTTCAAAAGCGGAGTAACAGCTGCATACCATCTTCTCAAAACACCTTCTTTACGCGGGTCTTTCGGGTCGAAGTTAATTCCTGATTTTGCTCCACCGATCGGAGGTCCTGCAACGGTGAATTTTACTTCCATTGTTTTCGCAAGACTTTCCACTTCGCGTTTGTCCAGACCAACACGCATACGCGTACCACCACCGGCAGCGCCGCCGCGCAAAGAGTTAATAACTACCCATCCTTCTGCTTCTGTTTCTGCATCTTTCCACTCAAATACAATTTCAGGGCGCTTATTTTCAAACTTGTGAAGTAAATCTTTCATGGTATTGTTCTTCTATTATATAGCATTCAAATATTGAGCTGCAAAAGTAGGAATTATTGGGCTTTTAGCATGAAAAGAAATGGAACTGGTCAAACTATTTGTGCAAGTACAAGATTTTAAGGCAAATGATGTACACCTCCGATAACATTTTTACTTGCCCCCGTCACACTGGCAATGCAGTTTGGTTCGTTGTTCAAATTCAATGCTCCCAGTAAACCGAAAATGAGTGCTTCCTTGTAGTCGATCAGATCTTTGTCTACAGAAATAATTTCGCCGTCGTAATAGCGTTTGAAACGTTCAATCAGGAAGGTGTTTTTTGCTCCACCTCCGGTTATCATGACGCGTTTGAGGTTGTTTTTAGTGCAGATTTCTCCCAATTGAATCGCAATGTGTTCCACAACCGTTGCCAGGTTATTTTCAATGTCCTTGTCAAACTTCAGTAAAGGGTAGAAGTGCTGTTCCAGCCATTCGGTCCCAAGCGATTTCGGTCCTTCTTCCTGATAATAATCCAGGCTGTTCAGCAGATCGAGTAAGAAATAATTCAGTTCGCCGGCTCTTGCCAGATCACCGTTTTTATCGTATTCCAGGTTTTTGGAACGAGCCAGTTTGTTCATTGGAAGATTTGCCGGACAAATGTCATAAGCTTTTACGATGCCTTTTTGCTCAAAACTTATATTTGCGAAGCCGCCGATATTGATAAAACCATCGGCTTTTGCTCCGAACAAGTAAAAATCTCCGATCGGAACGAGCGGAGCGCCTTGTCCGCCAAACAAAACATCTTTGGTCCTGAAATCCCCAATAGTGGTAATCCCTGTTTTCACCGCAATCACTGCCGGGTTTCCGATTTGAGTAGTGAATCCCCGTTGCGGCTGATGGAAGATGGTTTGTCCGTGAGAAGCAATGGCATCCACTTCCGCTTTCGGAATGTTATTTTCGGCAATGAAATCATTGATGCAGGATGCGAAAAACAATCCCAGATCATGATCCAAAGTAGCTAATTGAGAGCCTGTTAGCTTTGTTGCTTCGTGCAGACTGGAAAGTAGTATTTCGGTAAACTGAACTGTTTTTGACGCATGAAGTACAAACTCCCAATTTTTATCTGAAATCTTTGTGTAGCTGGCATATGTAATGTCAACTCCATCCAGTGAAGTTCCTGACATTAAGCCGATTATTTTGAATGAAATCATAAAAGACGAAAATTAAGTTTTTATAGGTACATTTGTCTTCTGAACAAATATAAAATAAACTGCGATACAGATGAATTTCGAATTGACAGAAGAACAACAAGCGGTAAAAGAAGCTGCACGTGATTTCGCTCAAAACGTTTTAAAACCTGGGGTAATAGATCGGGATAGAGATCAAAAATTTCCTGTTGAAGAAATGAAACAACTTGGTGAACTAGGATTCTTAGGAATGATGGTTGACCCGAAGTATGGAGGTGGAGGAATGGACACCATGTCTTATGTATTGGCCATGGAGGAAATTTCAAAAGTAGATGCTTCGACTTCTGTTTGTATGTCTGTGAATAATTCTCTTGTATGCTGGGGATTGGAAAAGTTCGGTAACGAAGAGCAAAAAATGAAGTTTTTGGTTCCTTTGGCAAAAGGAGAAAAGATCGGAGCATTTTGTTTGTCTGAGCCTGAAGCTGGTTCTGATGCTACTTCTCAACGCACAACTGCGGTTGATATGGGAGATTACTATTTGTTGAATGGAACAAAGAACTGGATTACGAATGGTTCTACTGCTTCAACTTACATTGTAATTGCTCAAACAAATCCTGAATTGGGACACAGAGGAATCAATGCATTGATCGTAGAACGAGGAATGGAAGGTTTCATCGTTGGTGCGAAAGAAGATAAATTGGGAATTCGCGGAAGTGATACACATACCTTGTTGTTTAACGACGTGAAAGTTCCGAAAGAAAATCGTATCGGAGAAGATGGATTTGGATTCAAATTCGCTATGAAAACGCTTTCCGGCGGTCGTATCGGGATTGCTGCTCAAGCTTTAGGAATTGCTGCAGGAGGATTTGAATTAGCTGCTGCTTATTCTAAGGAGCGTAAAGCATTCGGAAAAGAGATTTACAAGCACCAGGCAATTGCATTTAAAATCGCAGATATGGCTACGGAAATCGAGGCTGCTCGTTTGTTGGTTTACCGTGCTGCTGCAGATAAAGATGCTGGTAGAAACTTTGATCAATCTTCTGCAATGGCGAAATTGTATGCTTCGAAAGTAGCAATGGAGCAAACGGTAGAGGCTGTTCAGATTCACGGAGGTTACGGATACGTAAAAGAGTACCACGTTGAACGTTTGATGCGTGACGCGAAGATTACCCAGATTTACGAAGGAACTTCTGAAGTACAGAAAATTGTGATTTCAAGAAATATTCTGGCTGATTAAGATTGGTCATTAGGAGATAAAAAAGTCGGGGCGAAAAATTTTTCGCCCCGACTTTTTTTATGCTGTTTTTTGTTTCATTATTCCTTCTGAATCGTAGAGTCTGACTGGCCAATACGCAATATCGCGAATTTGCAACCAGATCGCGAAAACGATGCTGTTTTCGAGCAAAGATATGCCTCTCCTTGATTACAAATACGGAATCACCTTCTCCAAAGAAATCCCTCTCGATCCTTTCAACAAAATCAATAAATCAGAAGGTGGATTGTTTGTGAAATGCTCGATCAACGGATCTGTTGATTTCAAAAAGATCGCATTCGGATGCGTTCCTTTAAACTTCAGAAATTCCTCTCCGATAAAAAAGCCGCTCAAGCGAAGATCGATCGTTTGTTGCACAACCTCTTCATGAACCATCGGAGCATCATCTCCCATTTCACGCATATCACCAAGAATAAAGATCTTTGCATGATTATCTATTTTCGCAAAACTGGATAGGGCAGAGCGCATACTTGTCGGATTGGCATTGTAGCAATCAACAATCAGCGTGTTTTTATCCGTTTTAGTGACTTGTGAGCGATTATTTGTAGGTTGATAAGCCGAAATAGCCTGATTGCAATTCTCCGCGCTGATTCCAAAGAATCTTCCGATCCGGATGGCTGCCAGAAAATTGATAAAATTGTATTCTCCAACCAGATTTGTTTGAATAGCCGGACTTGTATAACCCGGTTCGCTCCAATTCATATTCACGAATGGAGTGAGACTTAAAAGTTCACCTTGAAGTTCTGAAGGATCGTTGTAAAAGTGATTTTGAGTTGTAGCCGGAAGTTTAGACATGATGATCTCATCCTGCTTATTGGCAAAAAGATGTCCGTTGTTTTCGGCGATGAAATCAAACAACTCGGTTTTGGTTTTAATAACACCTTCCAGTGATTTGAAACCTTCTAAATGAGCTCTGCCGATGTTGGTAATGATTCCGTGAGTTGGAAGAGCTATTTCTACCAATTCTTTGATGTCTCCGGGTTTGTTGGCTCCCATTTCAATAACGGCAATTTCGTGAGACTCGTCTAACTGGAGCAGGGTGAGAGGAACGCCAATGTGATTGTTCAGGTTTCCTTGTGTGAAATGAACTTTGAACTGCGTACTTAATGTTGCGGAAATTAATTCTTTGGAGGTTGTTTTCCCGTTGCTTCCGGTGATTCCGATCATTGGAATCTGAAAGTGATTCCGATGATACCGGGCTAGATCCTGAAGTGTTTTAAGAACATCTTCTACCAAACAGGTTTTTCCTTCAATCTGATAATCCGGATTGTCAATCACTGCTGCAAGAGCTCCCGATTTAATCGCTTCTTCCGCAAAAGTATTTCCGTCAAAGTTGGCTCCTTTCAAACAAAAAAACAGGGATCCTTTTTGAATCTTGCGCGTATCGGTTTCTACTCCTGTACTTGCTTTAAACAGACTATAAAGTGTTTCCATATCTCATAAAAAACCCCAATCTCGTAAGCACGGGATCGGGGTTTCTATTAATCATTGAATATTATTTTTTCTTTTTCTTCTTTTTACCGTAGTTCTGTCCTACAGGACTTCCCACACGATCCATCGCACAACGGAATCCGATTGTACAAGTTGATTGTGCTTCGTCCAGGTATCTTCTGGATCCTGCATTCAACCAGTATGCGCGATCTTTCCATGAACCACCTTTGTACACTCTTGATTTATCAGAAATCAATGTTGTTGGCCAGGATGTTCTGTCTTCCGGTTTGATCGGAGTACCATTCAAATCGTATGTTTCGTATTCGTTTTGGTACATGATCAAATGAGGGTCACGCGTTGCTTCGTTGATTCCATTCTTACGATCATCGTTATCGTAGTAAATAGAACTTTCGATATCTCCGTCCAGGTAATCAATGTAATCATCCTTACGGTAGTTCAATCGACCGATGTTTTCTTCTTCAGTTACATTACGGTATTTCAGTTTACCCGGTGTACCGATAATGAATTGGCTGAATCCTTCACGAAGCAATGGAATGATTTCAAATGAATATTCTTCATCACGACCTTGTCTTGTTCTTTCAGCAAAGATTCCTTCAAAAATTTCATCTTGTACTAAAGCTGAAGCTTCGATTTCGTATTTGTCATTCTTATCCTGAATTGCTCTGTCCAATACTGCATTGATCTCTGCAATTAAAGCCAATTCAACAGAATCTTTCTTCTTTCCGTGAGAAACATAGTATGCATCCGGAGCTACACCACGCTTGTAACGGTGCTCAGCCTGATTGTGCATTTGAATTCCACTTGGAATGATTGAATCATTCGGATTGTGATTTGCTGCTGATACACGTTGGTAACGTACACGCTCGAAAGCATTCAGATATTCTTTCATTCCGTGAACATCATACATTACCTGTTGGTTCTTTTGCTCAACAGCTCCATCGTTGTTCAATACTTTCGTTTGGAATACATTTCCACGGAAAGGACGGAATTCATCAAAGTCTTCAGAGCTTAAAGGACGGTAAACATCCATTACCCACTCAGAAACGTTTCCTGCCATGTGGTATAAACCATAATCATTCGGCCAGAAAGATTCAACCGGAGCAGTTACATCGGCACCGTCATTCAGACGTCCTGCAACCCCCATGTAATCTCCTTTTCCTCTTACGAAGTTGGCACGGATAATACCTGTGAATTCTTTGTTGTCCTGACGAACGAAGTGACCGTTCCAAGGATATTGACGACGTTCTGTAATTACTTCCGTACCTTCAGACAAGTTTCCGATCAAACCAAGTGCAGCGTATTCCCACTCTGCTTCGGTTGGGAGACGGTATCTCGGAAGAAGGATTCCATCTTCCATTCTTACGATACGTTCGCCTAATTTCTTACCGTCTCTTCGAGTCGGATCTGTATCTTTTAATTTTCTACCTCCTTTTTCAGGATCTTGTTCGAACTGTCCCATCAAGTATGCGTCAGTATCGAATGTTTCAGCATCTGCTGCATCAATATCCCATCCCAAAACTCCTTCACGGATCAAAATGTATTCGTTTACACGGTCAGTACGCCACTTACAGAAGTCAGTTGCCTGCAACCACGAAACTCCAACTACAGGATAATCTCTGTAAGCAGGGTGACGCAAGTAGTAATCAACGTATTTATCCATAAATGCTAACGGACTTCTCCATGCAAGTGTATCCGGTAATGCATTTTTATAAACCATTCCGTACTTTTCATAGGATCTTCTCAACCAGTACAAGTATTCCAGCCAGTGGAAGTTTGTTACTTCCGTTTGATCCATGTAGAAGGATGAAACAGTAACACGTGCCGGACGGTTGTTATAATCAAACATGACATCTTGTTCAACCATACCCATCGTAAATGTACCACCTTCAACCAAAATAAGTCCCGGACCAGTTTCCTGATCTACGAATGGAACTTTTTGAAAGCCTCCGTGGTTTACATTGTTGTAATCCCAACCTGTTGATGAGGAGGAATCTCGACTACACGAAGCTATTGCAACACCTGCAACCGCTAAGATAAATAAACGCAACATTTTCATATGCTTGGTTTGTTTTTTCATTTTTTGGGACACCAAAGTTAAGTTTATAAACGGATTATCAACAAAAGGTTACAAAAAATATTTAGAATGAAGGACAGGAAATGGTTTTGAAGGTTTTCACAGGACCTTTACACTTTGTAAAGATTCCCAGAGAAACTTCATGCGAACCACCCGAAACCCCATTGTTTAATCTTGAGACAGTAACATCATAACTATATCCGATTCTGAAAGAAGGAGTCGTTACACCTAATGTAAGGATAAACGCATCTCTGTTTCTGAACCATACACCTGCGTTGAAAGCACCGTATTTAATATAGGTACCAATATTGATTTCCTGGAAACCTTGCTGATATTGGTAGATGATGTTTGGCATGATTGAAGTGGTGTTCTGGTACTTCGATTTTCCACCCAGTGGAATCTCAGCTCCCATATGACCTGTAAATCTCATAGGCATCGGCGAGTTTCCGATGATCACGGATTCATTTGGCATATTTAAGTGATGAACAGCTCCTCCAAAAAAGAAGTGTTTTGAATAACCTACAAAACCTGCAGATGCATCAAAGAAACCTCTTGATCCGCCTCTGCGTAAATCTCCTGTCTGGTAAATGAAACCTCTTCTCGGATCAATCTGATCTCCGAAAGTCAGTTTATCCCAATCAAGGAATTTTTGGTACCAGGCTGCGCGAACACCGAATAACATCGCAAATTTTCTGTTTACCTTTAAGTGGTAGGAGTAAACAAGACCGAGCATAGATGTGTTGATAGTACCTTGACCTTGCATATCGTGAGTGGCTAAAATGCCGATTCCTCCTGAAATGTTTTTGAAGTATTGGTCATAGGATGCGCTGTAGGTTACGTAATTCCCTGAGAGACTTGGCCATTCGTTTCTGTAATTCATTGCAAAACGAGCACAGCCGTGTGATCCGGCGAACGCTGGGTTCAGGTACAGAGGGTTTGCGTAAAACTGCGTAAATGTTGGATCCTGCGCATAAATTTGATATGAGCCTAAAAGGCATCCAACAAACGCTAATAGTTTAATATTTCTCATTCGGTTAAGAATATTTTCAAGCTAATTGTAGCATTGGTTCGCCAATGTTACGAAAAAAAAATACAATGGTTACGACTAAATCGCCGAAACACAAAAATAAAAAAAGAATTCATACGTTTGATTGAACATTCATCTAGTTTTCGAATTTTGTACTATGAAAAACGACAAAACACAAGCAAGTTACATTTTTAACAAATTTTACAAACTCGTCCTTTTCCTTTTGGTAAGTCATTTATCTGTTGCTCAGGATGTTTCGGTGGAAATAGAATGGTTAAAGCCCAGAGAACTGACTTTAAATGGCGTTCAAATCACGGTGCCCTTTGTTTCGGGAGAAGATTTTGAAAATCAACTTCCCGTTCATTCTTTTCAGCAGAAATTCAAATCCGGACAGTATCAGATCCAGATTCTGGATATCAAAACCGAGGCGCTCAGCCAGTATGAGATCAATTATTTAAACACGATTAAAACAGTTATTCCGTCAACGGCACAAATTGAAGCAAAAATTTCGAAGTCGAAAAACGAACAGTTTTTAATGTCCAAGTGTATCCCTTATTTTCAAACTTCAGGAGGCTTTCAAAAGATTACTTCCTACAAGATGAGAATCACTATGAGTGGGGCAGTGGCAAGCACGAATCAATTGAAAAGTTATGTCGCAAATTCTGTTTTAAACAGTGGTTCCTGGTACAAAATCTCTGTTCCGAATGATGGGGTTTATCAGCTCAATAAGGCCTTTTTCAAGAGCATGGGAGTTGATGTGGATAATCTGGATCCTAAAACGATTAACCTCTATGGAAATGCTGACGGAAGACTTTCCGAATTGAATAGCGATCCTTACATGGATGATTTGAAGAAAAATGCAATTCAGTTTGTGGGAAACACCGATACGGCTTTTACAGACGATGAATACTTTTTGTTTTTCGGTGCAGGTCCTAACAGATGGAGCCGTGGTTCCGGAACGAATTTTAATCGCAATATGCACATTTACAGTTCTGTGAATACATATTTCATCCGGATAGATGCTTCTGAAGCTCCGTTGCGGATTCAGAGTTTGCCGGAAACCACTTTACCCGTTACAAACAATGTGAGTTCGTATACGTTTTACGACATTTATGAAAACGAGGCCGTGAACTTGGTTGAAGGTGGGCAGCGCTGGTATGGAGAGCAATTTGATGCCAACCTGACTCAGTCATTTAAGTTCAGTGTTCCGAATGTAGATCTGAATACAGCGATAGAAGCAGAGTATGCGGTTGCTTCCAATTCGAATTCTGCAGGAAATAGTTTCAAGGTTGTTTACAATGGAAATCAGGTGAATAACGAACCGTTGAATTCCACCGGTGCAGATTATATCCGAAATGCCGCCGGCTTTACATTCAATCCCGTAGCTTCTTCCATTGAACTTATTTTTACCTTGAACAGAGTGAGTCCTTCCGTGAAGGCATATCTTGACTTTATCAAAATTGTAGGAAGAAGAAGTTTGGTGTTTTATGGAAATTCAATGTTGTTCAGAGACGTAAACTCCGTTGGAGCCGGAAATGTGAGTTTGTTTTCCGTGCAGGGAATGAGTACTACTCACCATATTTGGGACGTTTCTTCAAAAACAAATCCTCAATTAATTCAGGGGAATTTAACGGGAGGAACCTTTACCTTCAGACAAAGTACGGATACCCTGAGAGAGTTTTTGGTTTTTAACGGAACTGTTTTATCCCAGCCTACTTTTATCAAACAAATAGAAAATCAGGATCTGCACGACTTGGGGCAATACGATTATATCATTATCAGCCCGAAACAGTTCATGAGTCAGGCGGTTCGCCTGGGGAATCTGCATGAAAACACTGGTTTGTCGACAGTGGTGGTAGATATCGAACAGGTTTATAACGAGTTTTCATCCGGTAATCAGGATGCAACGGCGATCAGACGTTTTGTGAAAATGTTCTATGATCGTGCGGCAGGAAATGTTGCTCAGCAGCCGAAGTATTTGTGTTTGTTCGGAGATGCGACTTATGATCCAAAGAACAGAGTTGCCGGAAATAATTACATGATTCCGACTTACGAATATCTGAATTCGGAAAATCACATTGCGGCTTTGGTTTCCGATGATTATTTCGGACTTCTTGACAACAATGAATCGATCAGCGGTTTGGATATGATGGATATCGGAGTAGGGCGTTTGTTGATTTCGAATACGACTCACGCACAAACTCAGGTCGATAAGATCGAACATTACATGAAAAACGGAATTAATTCTCCGATTTCTTCCAATGATCAGAATAGCTGTTGTATCGATGAGGCGGCGAATATGTTTGGTGACTGGCGTCAGGTATACACGAATATCACGGATGACGAAGAAGGCGGAACCTTTATTACCGCCGATGCGGAACCTGCATTCAATCAGGTGCAGTCGATGGCAAACGAAATGAATTGCGAAAAGATTTATATAGACGCTTATACACAGATTTCTACAACCGGCGGGCACCGCTATCCGGATGCGTACAATGCCATTACGGACCGCGTGGAGAGAGGAAGTTTGATTACGAATTACATCGGGCATGGAGGAGAAGTAGGAGCAGCTGAAGAGCGGATCATTACCATTCCTCAGGTCAATGCATGGAATAACCTGAATCGTTTGGGATTGTTCGTAACGGCTACCTGTGAGTTTACGAAGTTCGATGATCCTTCGAGAGAATCGATCGGTGAATTGATTTCACTCAATCCGAAAGGAGGTTCTATTTGTTTGATGACAACCACGCGTTCGGTTTATATTTCAATTAACACACAAGTAGTGGCAAGTTTGTTTACACATGTCATCGAGCGCGATGCGAATTTTGATCCCTTGCCTTTCGGAGAAATCATGCGCAGAACGAAGAATACTTCAGGATCATCCGATAACAGAAGATGTTTCAATTTGATCGGAGATCCGGCCTTGAAAATTTCCCTTCCGAAATGGAAAGTGGTAACCGATTCGATCAACCACATCGCGATTTCAAATGGTGCGGATACGGTTCGGGCACTTACGAAAATGCATGTAGTCGGACATTTGGAAGACTACAACGGAAACAGATTGACGACTTTCAACGGTGTTTTGGCTCCAACCATTTTTGATAAACCTAAAAAAGTTCAAACATTAGGAAACGACCCGAATTCGCCGATCATTACCTACAAAACTCAAAAGAATGCATTGTACAAAGGTCGTGCAACGGTGACGAACGGAGATTTCAAATTCGAATTCATCGTTCCGAAAGATATTGATTTCAACTACGGAAGAGGAAAGATCAGTTATTATGCAGACAACAAAGTTGTGGACGCCGATGGCTGGGACAGTACTTTTGTGGTTGGTGGAATTAATCCGAATCCGCCGTCAGATAATGTAGGACCTGAATTAAAGATTTACCTGAATGATGATTCCTTTGTGAATGGAAGTATTTCCAGTGCAAATCCGTTATTGGTAGTAGAAGCCTATGATGAATTCGGAATCAACACAATCGGAAACGGAATCGGGCACGACATCACGGCTGTTTTGGACGGCAACACGGGAAGTCCGATTATTTTGAATGAATATTATAAATCGAATCTGGACAGTTATCAAAACGGGAAATTGCAGTACACACTGAGAAATCTTTCTGTCGGTTCGCATACGCTTGACGTGAAAATGTGGGACGTGAACAACAATTCAAGTAGTGTTCGTCTGGAATTCACCGTTACGGAAAATCAGGAAGTTCAGCTGGATCACGTTTTGAACTACCCGAATCCGTTTACAACCCATACAACGTTTATGTATGAGCACAATCAGTCCTGCGCATCCCTGGAAACTCAGATCAATGTTTACACGGTTTCAGGCCGTTTGGTGAAGACAATCAATCAATTGGTGCCTACAAACGGATTCAGAGTAGAAGGGATTTCCTGGGATGGGAAAGATGATTTTGGGGATCAACTGGCTAAAGGAGTTTATGTTTACCAATTAAAGGTTACGATGCCTGATGGTAAAAAGGCTCAAAAAATGGAAAAGTTGGTTCTTTTAAGATAGTTGCACAATAAAAGTGTCAATTTTGCGTATTTTTGTCACAATTAAAACTGAAATAGATTCATGTTATCACATAAGTTATTGATTTTTACGTTTTTTGTTAGTTATCTTTCTTTTGCACAACCTGGTGGACAAGGAGTTACACAAAACGATATCCAATTAAACACGATTACCACTGCACTGCCCTTTTTGGGGATTAATCCGGATTCAAGATCAGGAGCAATGGGAGACGCGGGAACTGCTTTGAGTCCGAACTCATCCTCTGTTATGTGGAATACGGCTATGCTTAATTTCGCTGATGACAAGTCAGAGATCGGAATTAGCTACACGCCCTGGTTAAGACAATTAACAAACGATATGCACTTATCTTACCTTTCGGGTTATGCGAGAGTAGGAAACAGACATGTGATCGGTGGAGCTCTGCGCTACTTCAGTTTGGGGGAGATTACGTTTACCGACAACAACAACAATTACATCCGCGAGTTCAAACCGAATGAGTTTGAATTGACTTTGGCGTATGCGTTTAAACTGGCTGATAAGCACAGTATCGGAGTAAACGGGAAATTTGCTTATTCCAACCTGACAGGTGGATTGGTAACTGCCGGAACAGAAACGAAGGCTGCGATCGCAGGGATGGCAGATATTTCGTACGCTTACCGGACAGAAGATATCAACTGGTTTAAAATAAACGGAATTTACTCATTAGGAGTAACGATTACAAACGTTGGTAACAAGGTGGCTTATTCTGCAAATGCACGAAGAGATTTCCTTCCGACTACCTTGAAAATCGGAAATGCTTATACGGCTAAGATTGACAAGTACAATAAATTGACGGTAAGTATCGACATCTCGAAATTGTTGGTTCCTACACCGGCAGTGTATGAAGTTATCGATGGTGAAAGAACATTGATCTCAGGAAAAAGCAACGACGTAGGTGTAATTGCGGGAATGATCCAATCATTCTACGATGCACCGGGAAGAGTGGTAAGAGATTCTAACGGAGATCCGGTTTCAACAGGAGACGGAACGTTCGAGGTGAAAAAAGGATCCAAGTTTGGTGAAGAAATGCGTGAAATCATGATCGGTTCCGGATTGGAATACTGGTACAACGACATCTTCGCAGTTCGCGGAGGATATTTCTACGAAAACATTTCAAAAGGAGGTCGTCAGTTCTTCACGATGGGAATCGGATTCAAATACAACATTTTCAGCTTCGACTTCTCTTACCTGGCTGCAATGAAAAGAAACAATCCATTGGCAAATACCATGAGATTTACACTTCGATTTGCTTTGGGTGACAAATCATCATCAAGTGATTCCAAGGCTAAGCCGGAATAATGGATATTCGAATTGGTTTTGGTGTTGATGTTCATCGCTTAGAGGAAGGTCGCGAATTTTGGATGGGAGGTTTAAAACTCCCTTCTTCATTTGGTGCCGTCGGGCATTCGGATGCAGATGTGTTGATTCACGCCATTTGCGATGCCTTGCTTGGAGCATTGAACCTGCGGGATATTGGTTTTCATTTCTCGGATACCGATCCGAAATACGAAGGAATTGATTCCAAAATTTTGTTGAAAAACGTCATGACCCTGATCAAGGAAAAAGGATTCTCAGTTGTGAATATCGATGCAACAGTTATTTTGGAAAAACCCAAAGTGAATCCGCACATTCCGGAAATGCAAACGATTCTTTCGGAATTGCTGGAAGTTGAAACAGATCGGGTTTCCATTAAAGCAACGACACACGAAAAAGTAGATTCATTCGGAGCAGGCGAAGCAGTGAAAGCTTATGCTGTTTGTTTGGTTTCGAAATGATATCAGGATATTAAGACTTTATTTCCGCTTAGTAATGAAATTTGAAGTCCTAACACCTTATAAATCCTAAAGTCTTAAAATCGTCTAAAACCATATCATACCGGTGCATTCCTTCACCGTAAGAATTCTCAGTTATTTTCACCGTTCTGAATCCATACTTTTCAAAAAAGGTAAAGGAAAACTGAGTGGTGTCCAAAACGACTTCCTTGTCCGGAAATTGCTTGTTGATTTCAGCCAGACGAAATACCAGAAGTTGCTCACCGTAACCCTTCTTGTGGTAATCATTGTGAACCATGCCCCAGACAAAAGTGATGGCATCCGTTCCTTCTTTTTCTCCAAATCCGCCGCAACCGATGATCTGATCATTCAATTCCATCACGTAATAAGGCAGCTCGTTTGATTCGTCCGGATTTTCCAGCTTCGTTAACAATTCCTCAAAATCGTTGATTTCTGCCGCCATAAAATATTTCGGAACATTCGTTTTGAATACTTCTATGCATGCGCTTTTATCGGACTCTGCGTACTTTCGGATAGTTGCCTGATTTTCACTCATCGGATATTCGTTTACAGATAAAGATAATTGTTTCCTGTTCATAATTTCAAAAGCCAAGTAACTGCCACCTTGGGCAGACTTCGTATATTTGTCGTCATAAGAATCTCAAATGAAAGTAAACCCAGCATATAATACGAAAGAAAGTTTATTGGAATTGTACAACAAACCGTTGTTGGAACTTGTTTTCGAAGCAGCAACAGTCCACCGTCAATTTCATAATCCAAGAGAAGTTCAGATGTCTTCTCTATTGAGTATCAAAACAGGAGGTTGTCCGGAAGATTGCGGTTATTGTCCGCAGGCTGCACGTTATCATACCGATGTGGAAGCTCATAAATTGATGAGTGTTGAATCGGTAATCGAACAAGCAAAAAACGCAAAAGCGAATGGTTCTTCCCGTTTATGTATGGGAGCAGCCTGGAGAGAAGTGCGCGATAACAAAGATTTTGACAATGTGATCGAAATGGTTCAGGCGGTGAATGACCTGGATATGGAAGTTTGCTGTACCTTGGGTATGATGAACGAAGATCAGGCAAAACGTTTGAAAAACGCAGGTTTGTTTGCTTACAATCACAACCTGGATTCATCGAAAGAATTTTATGGAGACGTGATTTCTACCCGCGAGTACGAAGATCGTTTGAATACCATTGAAAATGCCCGTAAAGCAGGAATTACTGTTTGTTCCGGAGGAATCATCGGAATGGGTGAAGCAATCGAAGACCGCGTTGGACTTTTATTGAGCTACATGGAAATGGAAAATCCACCGGAGTCTATTCCGATCAATGCCTTGGTTGCAGTTGACGGAACACCGTTGGAAGATCAGAAACCGATCGAGCAGTGGGAAATGATCCGCATGGTAGCAACTACGCGTGTTGCTTTCCCGGAAGCAGTTGTACGCTTATCCGCAGGTAGAACAAAAATGACAATGGAAGGTCAGGCTTTGTGCTTTATGGCAGGAGCAGGATCTATTTTTGCAGGAGATAAATTGTTGACAACTCCGAACCCTGAGTTTAATGAGGACAAGGAAATGTTCCAGATTTTGGGCTTGATCCCGAAAGAAGCATTTGCTGACGGAGAAAAACCTGTTTCACAAGCGGATCCGATCATTGAGGCTAGAAAAGAAAAAGAAGCTCAACGAGCGAAAGAATTGGCTGAGGCAAAGATTGCTTCTGCAGGATTCACGCCAAGAAAAGTGACCACAGTTTCGTAAGAAATGAACGTGAAATTTCAAAAGCGTTTACAAGATAGACAAGAGAAGGGGAGTTTGCGCTCCCTTTTGTCGTTTGACGGATTAGTCGACTTCTGGTCGAATGATTATTTGGGATTGGCACGAATTCCTCATGAAACCGAAATCCTGGGAAGCACAGGTTCCCGGTTAATTTCCGGTAACTCCAAAACCGTCGAAGCAATCGAAAAACAAATGGCGGCTCATTTCCGTTCGGAAGCAGCCTTGATTTTCAATTCGGGATACGACGCCAACCTCGGTTTGTTCTCGTCGCTTCCGCAAAAAGGAGATACGATCATTTACGACGAATTGGTGCACGCTTCGGTCCGCGACGGAATTCGTCTCAGTTTTGCGCATTCGTTTTCTTTCCGGCACAATGATGTGGAGGATCTGAAGAAGAAACTTCAAAAAGCAGAAGGAACCGTTTTTATCGCTGTGGAGTCACTTTACAGTATGGACGGAGATCTTGCTCCTCTGAAAGAAATAAGTCGCTTGTGCGAAGAATACGGAGCATTGCTAATCGTTGACGAAGCGCATTCCGGAGGTGTTTTCGGAGAAAACGGTTTAGGGCTGTGCGAGGAACTCGGAATCAGCGAAAAAGTCTTTATCCGTTTGTTTACTTTCGGAAAAGCATATGGAGCGCATGGAGCTGCAGTTTGCTGCCCGGAAGAAGTGTGCCAGTATCTGATCAATTTTGCACGATCTTTTATTTATACCACAGCACTTCCCGAAGGTTTTTACAAACACATGATCGGACAGATAGCGTTGAGCGGGAATGAATCTTTGAGAGAACAATTGCAGCAAAACATCACTTATTTTTCAAGTAAAATTCCTTCCGAAATCAGTTCAAACCGTTCCCCGATCCAGATCGTGGAGTTTTCGGAGCTGGAAACCTGTAAAGCAAAAGCTGTCGAACTTCAACAAGCCGGCTTTGCAGTGAAAGCCATTCTTCCGCCAACTGTTCCAAGCGGTTCTCAACGATTGCGGATTTGCATTCATTCCTTCAATACCAAAGAAGAAATAGATCAGCTGATCTTACTTTTGAAAAGCTGAATTTTAATTTCCCCCTTTGGAAGGGGATAAAGGGGGGAGGACTTAGTGGATCGTTTTTTTTGAAAAAAATAAAAAGCTAACTATTTGTATTTCATATAGTTAACCATGTAAACGTAAGCCCTGCAAAATTATTGCACACGCAATATCATTCATAAACAGCCGTTTTCACTGAAAAATTATTTATGAAAAAGATACTTGCCTTTGTCGCCTTTAGTCTGATTATTTTATCCTGCAAAAAAGATAACCCGGAACCCGAGATCCCGACAGTTCCTTCTCCCCAGTATTCCTATGTTAAAACCGCGGGTTCTTATTGGGTCTACGATTGGTACCAGGTGGATTCGATGGGAAATGAAACGATGATGAGCTGGAAAGATACTATCCGCTTAGTTGGTGATACAACCATTAATGGAAAGATTTACCAGAAGTTCAAAGGAAAAGATATGAATGTTGCGACTGAGTACTATCATCGGGATTCCAGCGGATATGTGGTAGGTCTTACCGGTACTTTTTACTCCTATGTGGGATCGCCTAAGTTATCGTATTCCTATAATGATAGCTATATGAAATACGATAACTGGATTGTCGGGAAGGAGCTGGAAACGATCAGTACGACATTCGGATTGAAGGAAGCTGTCAGAACGTATCAGGAAGTGAGCATGGTTGACGGAAGTCCTGTAAATAATTGCGGAGATCTTTCGACACGATTCTACCGGTATTATGTTTCCGGAATCGGATTGGTTCAGAAAGAGATCGAATACTTGAGTACCATGCAGAGTCAATGCTCGAAGAAACGCACCAAGCTCAGTTTTTATTACATCGCTCCATAACCGGATTTTAACGTTCAATTTCTTCCCTTTACTAACTACCGCTTATAATTAACGAAAAAAGTAAAGAGCGCAAAGCATTGATATTGCTTGGCGCTCTTTGCATTTTAGGAGAAAAACTTATTTTTTCTTTCATTTTTTTGAAATAAAATTTGGAAACTTAACAGTGTTAAGTATATTTGCATCATTCAATTTTGAAAATGGGAATTAACGAACGTAAGGAACGGGAAAAAGAAGAACTGCAAAAAAGCATCCTAACAGCTGCCCGGGAAGTTTTTTTGGAGAAAGGTTTCGACCAGACTTCCATTCGTTCGATTGCTCAGAAAATTGAATACAGTCCCACAACGATATACCTGTATTACAAAGATAAAGATGCTATCATCTATGCTTTGCATACAGAAGGATTTCAATTGCTGGTGAGCAAAATGGAGGTGCTCAACTCTGTTGAAAATCCCTTTGAACGCTTAAAGGCAATGGGACGAATTTATCTGCAATTTGCTGCCGATCATCCGGATTATTACGATTTGATGTTTGTACAGAACTCTCCGATGAATAAACTCGACGAGGATGATGAAACATGGAAGGAAGGAATGGTCGCTTTTGACGGTTTGAAATGGACCATTGAAGAATGTATGCAACGAAAGTACCTTCCTTTTGAAGATGCAGAAGTTGGAGCTTACATGGTTTGGGCGACGATGCATGGAATGATCAGTCTCTACGATAGAGGCAGATGTAAGGTTTTGGATGAGGTGAAACGTGAAAAAATCGTGGATTTGGCCTTTTCTGAATTCTTAAAATTGTTGGATTCCTTTAGTCGCTAATTTTTTTATTATTTACTTAACACTGTTTATTAAAATAACAATGATTACTATGAAGAAGAAATTAATCATTTTACTGACCGTAATGGGGAGTGTGCTTTTTCTCCCGAATGCCTGGTCACAGGAAGTATTGGATACTTATATCAAACAAGGATTGGACTCCAATCTGGTCTTGAAACAGCGTTCAGTTCAATTAGACAAAGCACTTTTAGCGTTGAATACGGCAAAGAGTAATTTTCTGCCTTCCGTCAATTTCAATGCATCTTACACCAGTGCGGAAGGAGGCCGTTATTCCGATCTGCCGGTTGGAGACATGCTCAATCCGGTTTATGCGACATTGAATCAAATGACGGGAACAAATGCTTTTCCGCAGATTCAGAATCAACAGATCAATTTCTTACCCAATAATTTTTATGATGCCTACATCCGGACTTCCGTTCCGCTTCTGAACATGGATATCTACGCAAACAAGCGTATTCAGGAACAGAAAGTAGAACTGAGCAGCTTGGATATGCAGGTTTATGCCAGAGAATTGGTTAAGAATATCAAAGTGGCTTATTACAATGTAATTATGGCCTCGAAATCGGTTGAAGTGTATGAATCGAATAAAAAGATTCTGGAACAAAACGTGGCGTTGAATGAAGCATTGATCAAACAGGGAAAAGGCCTGAAAGTGAATCTGCTCAAAGCACAAACGGAATTGATGAAGATGAATACATCGATCTCCACGGCAAAGAACCAATTGAAGAATGCGGAAGCGTATTTTAATTTTCTGATCAACAGACCCCTGGAAACTCCGATCATTCTGGAAGAAACGACAGCTTCCAATCCGCAGCTGGAAATGGTGAAAGAACGGGAAGAAGTAGAATTGATCAGTCAATCCATCGAAATTCAGGAATCGGTTTTGAAAATGAATAAGAACTATTGGGTTCCGAAAATCAATGCCTTTCTGGATTTAGGATCTCAGGGAACCAATTGGGAAATGAGCCGCAAATCAACTTATTATATGTTTGGCGTTTCAGCTTCCATTCCGATTTACAACGGTTCGCGCAATCAGCAGCAGGTGAAACAAACCCGGTACGAACTGGAGAATGCGCGTCTGCAATTGGATCAGGTATCTCAACAACTGGAATTGCAGCGGCAGCAAGCGCTTCGAAATACCCTGAACGCCAGAGAAAATTGGGAAACAGCCAAAGTACAATTAGAAGCCTCCAAAGAATATTTTGCTCTGGTTTCGGGAGCAAACAGAGAAGGATTAACGAGTCAGTTAGAGTTTATTGATGCCTCCAATCAAGTAACAAATGCTGAATTATTCGTCCTTATTCAATATCAAAATTACTTGAGTTCACTGGCTGAACTTGAGCGGGCAGCAGCAACATATCCATTGAACATCAATCATTAAACTATTCGAATATGAAAAAAATACTAGCATCCGGAATAGCACTTTCTTTGCTTTTGGCTTCGTGCGGTTCCAAAGAAAAAGCTACAAATGAAATCCCCAGGATGGAAGTGATTCCTGTAAAGTTGGAGTCGTTAAAGGCAATGAATTCAAGTGAAGAGATTCACGTTTCCGGACAATTTACTACGGATGATGAAACGTATTTATCCTTCCTTTCCGGCGGTGTGATCCAGAAATTGTATGTCAAAGAAGGAGATAAAGTCAGCAAAGGACAATTACTTGCAACATTGGATTTGACTCTGGTGAAAGCAACTGTCAGTCAGGCAAAGTTGGGGATGGAGAAAGTAAAACGCGATTTGGAACGGGCTAAAAATCTGCAAAAAGAAGGATTTGTAACTCTGGAACAAATGCAGAATGCTCAAACTGCTTTTGATGTGGCTGAAGAACAGCTTCAATCGGCATTGTTCAACTTGAAATACTCGGAAATCCGGGCTGTTTCAAATGGATTTATCTTGCGTAAACTGGCAAATCAAGGTCAGTTGGTGGGAGGCGGAGCTCCTGTTTTTCAAACAAACGGAGCGGGATCCAATTCGTTCAAACTGAAAGTCGGGGTAAGCGACCGCCAATGGAGTCAAATCCGGATTGGGGATGCTGCAGAGATTGAGGCAGATGTCTTTAAAAATCAAAAAGTGCAGGCCAAAGTTTCGCGAAAATCAGAAAGTATTGATCCGTACAGCGGAACATTTACGGTCGAATTGGAATTGAACGGAAAACTTCCGGCAGGTTTGGCAAGCGGTGTTTTCGGAAAAGCAGTCATCCGGCTTTCGCAAACTTCCGAAAACTGGAAAATTCCTTACGAAGCTTTATTGGATGGAAATGCGAACGAAGGATTTGTTTTCATTTCAAACGACCAGAAAACGGTGAAGAAAGTTGCTGTGAAAGTGGAAAATCTGGATCAGAATGTAGTGGAAGTTTCAGAAGGTTTGGAAGGATACAAATATGTCGTTGTTTCCGGCGGACCTTACCTGAACGAGGAATCAACTATTTCAGCGAAATAAACTTCCGACGATGAAAATAGCAACATACGCAGTACGCAATTATCAGTTCACACTGGTGTTGTTTATCATGGCGATCGCTTTGGGGGTAAATACGCTTCTGACGATGCCGCGGAGTGAAGATCCGACGACCAATTCTCCTATGTTCCCCGTAATTGTAGTGTATCCGGGAACAAGTCCTTCGGATATGGAAGAATTGGTGGTAAAACCGCTGGAAAAGCAAATCTACAGTCTGGAAAATATCAAACGGATCAAAACACAGATCAAAGACGGTGTGGCGATCATGCAGGTAGAATACAAGTACGAATCAGATGTAGATGAAAAATTCCAGGAACTGACGCGGGAAGTAAACGGAATGCGTTCCGACCTTCCGGAAGAGATTTTAAGTATCGAAGTAAAAAAACTGATCGCCTCCGATGTGAATGTGATCCAAACAGCTTTGATCAGTGAGAATGCATCACGAAAAAGCCTGAAAAAAGCAGCGGAAGATCTGCAGGAAGAACTGGAGAAATTGCCCGAACTGAAAAATGTGAAGATTCACGGACTTTCCGATGAACAGGTGCGCATTGATCTGAGAACCGACAAACTGGCACAGCTACAAATTCCCTTGAATGCAATTGTAGGAACGCTGCAAAGTGAAATTGCGAATATTCCGGGAGGAAGTATCAATGTAGGAACCAAATCGTTGAATGTGAAAACGAGTGGAAACTATGTTTCTCTGGAGGAAATCGCCAACACGATTATTTATGCTTCCGAAGGAAAAACCATTCCTTTGAAAGATGTGGCGGATGTGTACTACGATTTTTCGGAAACCAAACACATTACCAGATTGAACGGACACCGCTGTGTGTTTGTATCGGCAGCGCAAAAGGAAGGATTCAACATTTCGAAAACTCAGGAGAAATACCAACAGGTTCTCGATGAATTTGATTCGAAAGTTCCTTCAAACATCGACATGGTCAATCATTTCGATCAGGGAGACAATGTAAACGACCGTTTGGGTGGTTTGGGGATTGATTTCCTCATTGCAATTCTATTGGTGGCAATTACCTTGCTTCCTTTGGGAGGAAGAGCTTCATTGGTCGTAATGATTTCAATTCCGCTTTCTCTGGCAATCGGTTTGGTATTGCTGAACGTCATGGGATACAACATCAATCAGCTGAGTATCGTCGGATTGGTTGTGGCACTCGGATTATTGGTCGACGACAGTATTGTGGTGGTTGAAAACATCGAACGCTGGCTTCGTGAAGGATATTCCCGAATGGATGCAACCTTAATGGCGACTAAGCAAATCGGACTTTCGGTTGTGGGTTGTACGGTTACCTTGATCATTGCATTTCTACCCTTGGTTTTCCTGCCGGAAGTTTCCGGAGATTTTATCCGGAGCCTTCCGATGGCGGTGATTGCAAGCGTTTTGGCTTCGATGGTGGTTTCTTTGACGATTATCCCATTCTTGTCAAGCCGTTTGTTGAAACAACATCAAGGGCAGCACGACGGAAACATTTTCTTACGCGCTCTTCAAAAGGCAATTTCCGGAACTTATTCGGTGTTGTTGGATAAAGCGTTGAAACGTCCGATCATTACTTTGTTGGTGGCTGTTGGAATTTTCGGAGGATCGCTGGCATTGTTTCCGGTAATCGGTTTCAGTTTGTTCCCGGCATCAGAAAAACCGCAGTTCATGGTGAACGTGGTTGCGCCTTTGCAAACGAATCTGGAACACACGAACGAAATCACGAAATATGTGGAAAAGGAACTGTCTAAAATTCCGGAGATCGAATATTTCGCATCGAATGTAGGAAAAGGAAATCCGCCGGTTTATTATAACGTAGCACAGGAAAATGAACGCACGGATTTTGCACAGATTTTCGTTCAGTTGGAAAAGCATACCGGAGTAGATAAGAGACAGGAAATTTCAGAACATCTGCGTGCCATTTTCAATGAATATCCCGGTGCAAAAATCGAAGTGAAAAATTTCGAACAAGGCCCACCGATGGTAGCGCCTGTAGAAGTGCGCCTTTCCGGAGATAATCTGGATACCTTACGCAAATTGAGTCAGCAGGTAGAAAAACTGCTGAAAGAAACTCCCGGAACGATGTACGTAAACAACCCGGTGAGCAACCTGAAATCCGATTTCAAACTGGTCATTTCGAAGGAAAAAGCCAGAGCACTTGGGGTAAACACAGTGGATATCGACAGAACTGTTCGTCTGGCAATTGCCGGAGTGGATTTGGGAACGTTCTCGGATGAAAACAACGATGAGTTTTCCATGCTTTTAACCACGCATAAAGGCGAACGCGCAACCTTGGAAGTTTTCAATCAGTTGTACATCAACAATCAGCAGGGAAGAGCCATTTTGCTTTCTCAGATCGCAACGCTTCAATTGGAAAGTTCTCCTTTGTTTATCAATCACTACAACAAGGTTCGAACGGTTTCTGTCAGTGCCTTTGCACAAAAAGGTGTTCTGGTGGATAATCTGATCAAAGAAGTGATTTCGAAAATGGATCAGCAAAAACTTCCTAAGGGATATTCGTACGTGATGGGAGGAGAATTCGAATCGCGAAACGAATCATTCGGAGGATTTAATACGATTATTACCATTACGGTATTCCTGTTTGTTGCCGTATTGATCTTACTTTTCAAAACCTTCAAAAGTACCTTGATCGTTCTGTCGGTCATTCCACTGGGAATTGTAGGAGCAGTCATTGCTTTGTGGATGACAGGAAATTCACTTTCCTTCGTGGCCGTGATCGGTTTGATTGCCCTGGCCGGGATTGAAGTGAAAAACTCAATCCTGCTCGTCGACTTTACGAATCAGTTGAGGGAAGAAGGCCGAACATTGGATGAAGCAATCCGGGAAGCCGGAGAAGTACGTTTTTTACCGATTGTATTGACATCGCTCACCGCAATCGGAGGTTTGATACCAATAGCCATCTCTACCAACCCTTTGATTTCACCTTTGGCAATTGTGTTGATTGGCGGATTGATCAGTTCGACTTTACTTTCCAGGGTCGTAACACCGATCGTCTACCGATTGATTCCGCCGAAAGTGGAAATGAAAAACGGAGCAGATGCTTAAAAAAAGCCGGGGCGAAAAATCTTTCGCCCCGGCTTTTTTTATGATGGAATAAAATGAGAAATAATTGAAAAAGTATGTATTTCGAGTACTTTGATTTATCCCGATCACCTGTTAAATGAGTAACAAATTCGAATGATGTGGTTAATAAAGTCTTTGTAAAGGCTTTGATTTTAGGTTTTGACCGTTATGAAAATATAGATAATCTTTCCTTTTTCCGTATTTAAAATTTGAGCTGGTATCATTTTAAGTTATTGATATGCAGTCTGGTGTTTAGGCTAAACATAAATCAAATACATATGAGAAAACAATTACTTTCTACTATCCTTTTTTTCTTTTCCATGATTGCTATACCTGTGCAAGCGCAACAATGGCAGTGGGGAAAACGGGCTCAAAACCGAACAAAGGAAATGGCAGTTGACAACCATGGAAATACCTATGTGCTTTGGTCGGTAGGCAGTCAAGCCAATATAGATGGTCATCCCGTTATGGTGAATGGAAGTACGGATATTGGAATTACGAGTTTTAGCTGTGACGGAAGTTACCGGTGGACAAAAGTCATCGGGACCACTTCTCCGGATGCAGGTTTCGGTATAGGTGCAGATACTTTGGGTGGTGTATATGTCCTGGCGCAATTAGGAAGTGGTAATTCAAGCAATATTTACATCGATGACGATGATACTTTGTCACCTACCATGAAGAAAATGATGTTGCTTAAATTCGATACAACAGGTAACTTTTTGTGGCAGCGCATGCCCGAACCGGATAATATCGTGACGGTTACTCCAACTGCAGGATTTAACCTGACGGTAGAAAAGAACGGAAATACACACATCATGTGCGTACTTGGAATCGGAAGTTATGGAAATGGTGCTTTCTCTGCAACGTACTCCACTGACGATAATATTTACGCATTGAAATACGATAAAAACGGAAATTTTATAGGAGGTTTACATTTTGATGTTACCCGCCCGGCGGCTGCAGGAATAAGTAGTTACGGTTTTTACATGATGTATGATCCGATAAGTACACATTATTACTGGAATGGAATCCGCTATGATCCTTATACAATCTCTTTCGGAGGTATTGCAATTACCGGTGGAAATTTTCTGACTTGCTTCAGCAGTACAGGAAGTGTGCTTTGGGTGCAAAAAAGTAATAACAATTTGATTCCAACTGCTTTGAATGGTACACCGGCGGTAGATCATCTTGGAAATGTATACGTGACCGGATATTCGTATAATGATTTCAACGGCGGAGCAGGCGATGGTTTTGGTACTTACAACTTCAATAACACGATGGGGGTGTGGGCTTTTCCGATTCTGGTCAAGTTTAGCTCATCAGGTACGGTGCTTTATGCCAATAATGCTTCAGGAAATACCGATAATGCCGGTAGAGCGGTGATTTGTTCAAACGATACAGTAGCTCTTGGTGGAGAATATGCCGGTGGTAATTTCGAGTGGGGCGGAGTGAGTTTGGGAGTAAATAACCAATATTACAATGATTTTCTGGTCAGATTTGATGCCGCTACAGGCAATGTCATTCGAATCGATACCTTGTACAGCAGTCAGGGGGTAGATGAATATGTGACAGTAGTTGCTACGGACCACCGCGGCAATTTCTATCTGGGAGGTGAGTATAGCGGCAATATCACGATAGCTGGTGTGACACATAGCAAGCAGGATGGATATACGGACGGATATATTGCCAAATCAGGATCGTCTGACTGCACTTGTCCCGCTCCGGTAGCTTCATTTAGTAATACCGGATCCGGATTAACCGTTGATTTTACGTATACGGGTTCTGCGAATGTAGACAGTGTTGTTTGGTCACTGGGAGATGGAAGTTCCATGACAGGAAATGTGATAGAGTATACATACGGAATGTCGGGAACATATACCGTTTGTGCAACGGCTTATAATAGCTGTGGAACACACCAATTCTGTACGAATTTGAATATAACCGGTTTGGGAATTAATTCAGCGGGATCTTTGCCTGATTTGAATGTTTACCCCAATCCGACAAGTGGTATTTTGTCTGTTAAAGGACTTCAATCAGAAACAAATTACCTTATTTATTCAAGTTTGGGTGCTGAAGTTCAAAGTGGTGTTCTGACTCCAGGTTCCGATATCAACCTGAAAGATTTAAACAAAGGATGTTACCTGCTTTATCTTCAGGATCAAAAAGGAAATACAGCCCGTATCAGAATCATGCTGCAGTAAACGAAATTTTACAAAACAAATCAGAGAGATCAATAAGAAAAGACTCCACTGGATAAGCCTGGTGGAGTCTTTTTAATGTTATGCTGTTTGATGTTTCTGAATACTTTCCATCACGCCGTCCCAGAGTTGTTTTCGCATTTCCAGCGACTTGACAGAATAGCGTCCGGCTTCTTCCCATTTAACAGGATCATTTCCACATAATTCGCTCACCATTTGCAGTGCCAGATGACTGTGATGATCACCATCTACTTCAATGTGCCGGTCCAGATAAAACTTGAACGTAATAAGCTGAGTAGGGAATTTGACGTTCAGATCACTCACGATGTTGTGAAACATGTTCGGAATCAAATCTTCTCTTCCGAAGGTGAAAACAGCAGCAATGATATGTGGCTTGTTTGTTGCGATCACTTCAAACGTAAAGCGCAGAAAGCGTTTGGCAGCTTCCGGAATATTTACAGAATCAATTGCCTGCTCAACCGTTTTTCCTTGCTGAATTTCATGAAACAAAGCATCAATTCCTGCTCTTGAAGCACCTGTTTGTGCCATTGCTTCCAGATACAATTCGAAGTGACTTTTACGGATTCCCTCTCCGTTTTTCACGTCTTCTTCTGATGCCAGATCCGATTCTTCACCACAAACAATTTCGTTGATGAGGTAACGAACTTCTGCAGATCCTACCGGAAACCAGGGAACTTGCGTACAAGTCAGCTGGTTTTGCAAAGCTTTTAGAAGCGACATAAAGTCCCAAACGGCGTAAATATGGTGCTCCATAAATACGCGGATATCTTCAATAGACTGAATCGCAGGATAGCTCGGGTGATTTACAACCTCGGAACGAACCGCTTCCAGACTTTTTTGTATTTGATTTATTTGTGTGTTCATTATCTATCTTGTAATTGTTAGTAAAACGAGTTAACTCATAGGATTCGCAATGCTGCGCCTACGTTTGCAAAGATGTTATACATCTTGAAATTCATACCTGTAAAATCCGAGGGAAAGACAGGACGCAATCCCCATTGTAAATTGGCTTGAATACTCCAGCGTTTCCCCAAAAAGATTCCTGCTCCTCCGTCAATTCCCAGATCCCATCGCTCTTGCTGATCTGAAAAATCAAAGGTTGCGTGATCGATCAGTACCTTTTCACCCAGGGAATTTCCTTTTCGGATATAGCCGTCAGAAACACTGCCGTTGAATTTTCCATCCCATCTGTAAGCCACGTATGCACCTAGTCTTAGAAACCAACGTTCGGAAGGAGTCCAAACGGCATAAACCGGTAAGCTAAAATAAACGTTGCGTACTTTGGTATAATTGGTTCCCGTAAAATCGCCTTCGAAACTGGAAGTTTGTCCGTCACTTTCCTGTTGAATAGAAGTGTGATAATAAGCCACACTGTCCGTGATAATCATTCCTTTATAATCTATTTTTGCACTCACTCCAATGCTCCATTCCTTGGTGAAATGATGAAGTAATTCGTATCCGAAAGACGGACAAAACTCAGGATTGTAATGATTGATCTTCCGGATATTTGCAGGAAGTGAAGTGGGAGTGACAGCACCGACGTTTAAACCGAACACAATACTGTGCGTGAATTTTTTGGACTCAAAGGGATGGACTCTCTGTTTTTCCTTTTCCTGTGCCTGAACCTGGAAGCAAAGAATCAAAAGCAATGAGATATGTACGATTGAATACTTCATGTTCATTCAGGTATAATTCTTAAACTGTCAATGATTAACTCGCTTCCGATTGCTCCGCGGTATTGATCTCCCTGATGGCTGGAAGAAGCCACAATTGCCAGCATGGTATTGCTTCCGATGGCTACGCCCGGAGCGAATGTGAAGGGAATATCAAAATGAACAAACCCGTTGGTTTGAATCCCGTTGGGTAAGGTTGCTCTGGCAATTACCTGAGGAGAAGTATTGATATTTGATCCGTCCAAACGATCCGGACCATTGTAGAAAACGGCGTAAATCGAACATTTATCTGTTTCGGAAGCGACAATTGCTCCGTTTTCATCCAGGAAAAGAGGTCCGGGAGTGTATTTGTAATAACCACTGAATCGGGCTGGTTTTTCCTCATAAGGTTGTCCGAATTCCGTTGCTTTCGGAGGATTCAGAATAGCACTGGTCGTATTGAAATTCCCGAGGAAAATCGAACCGGGAATAATGTGGATTCCCAAAATTACTGACAAGGGAGTTCCCGGAAGTGTAGTCATTTTTGCTCCCTTGGTTCCGTTTAATCCGTCAGGAGTGGATTTGGTCGGGTAGGAGTCCGGATTTTGGCTAACACCAGCAAGCGCAGCTCCTGCATTTGCGGAAGACCAGATTTGAATTCCATTGGGTTCGATCGGATATTCATACTGATCGCTGGAATTAATTCCCCAGTTTTCGAAATTGAAATACCAGTCTCCGATCCGTACGACTACGATTTCGTAAACTTTTTTGTTTGCTCCCGATTCTGAAGTAACGGTATAGTAAACCGGCTCGTCAAATGTGATGTGTGTTCCGGAAGCGGGTGAAACGGCGGCACCTTTAGTGATTTCAATAAGGGGAGTTACACCGTTTTGATATGAATCTGTGTTGAGATAAATGAATATTTTTCTGGATGATTCATCAATAACCGTATTGGCTGTAATTTCAGAACTATTTAATTGAAAGGATAAAATATCAGCCTCCGGATTTAAAAGGTTCTTTTTAATACATCCCGTTAAGATGAAACAGGTTAAAACAAAGAAGAAAAATCGCATGTAATTGATAGTTGTTTAGAATACTTTTAAGCGTTCAATTTCGAAAAATCCATGTACAACCCGTTCCAACGGTGACCATCCAAATCTGCAAAGGCAAATCCGTACATCCAGCCCTGATTTTCTGCGGGCTCGGAAAAAACATTTCCGCCGGCTTGTTTCACTTTTTGTGCCAATTCGTCAATCTCAGCAGTGCTTTCCGCATCAAAGGAAATGAGGATTTGAGCCGTACTTTTTGTGTCGTTCATTTCCAAACCACCATTGATGTGTTTAAAAATGGAATCTGCAAATAACATGACGATTGTTTTTCCTGCCTGAAAGCATGCTCTTTCTCCCGGAGAAGATTGCTCCGGCTTGGGTGTAAATCCGATTGCTGTGAAGAAAGCTTTGGATGCTTCTACATCCCTGACAGGTAAATTGAGCCAAATTTCTTTTGTCATTTCTGTATCAGTATTAAAAGTGGTAAAATTAATAACTTGAAAATAGGAATAAAAGAATTGCCCAGCAATTAAAAAATGTGTAAAACGGGTTTCAATGTGTGTTTTGACGCTTCTTTTTAGTTTTGGAAACTTGCGGCACGAAATAATTTCCATCGAAAACATACTGCTTATAGCCGGGAATGATCTCGTCTTTGTCATTGGTTTCAGAAACCGAAATGATCTTTTTCTTCGAGTCGTATCTGATAACGGCAACCGGTCTTTCCGGACGATCCACCACGCTGAAGAAATCGTATGACAAACTCAACGAATTTTCCAATCCGGAATCCGTTTTCATAAGTACAATACTGTCATTTAATCCTTTACCGGAAAATTGGAAGGCCTTGATGGATTGGTTGATATCTTTGGAAGAATAAATACTGTTGGTGATCGCCAGATAATACGTGGCTTTTTTAGTTTTCAAACTGAAAATGTCGGAGCAAAACCAGGCCGGATCGCCTTCTTCCAATTGAATGAATTCCGTTTTGGTTGAAGTGCCAATTTTGTATTGATAAAGGACGTTGAAGAAACGCATCGTTCCTCCCAATTGTGAATCCCAGCTGTAAATCCGGAACAAACCGTCTTTGGAAGTCTTCACATAACAAGCACGTTCGTCGACCAGTGCTTTGAAAGGGTATTCCAATGTTCCGCCATATCGTGCAACCACGGTATGTAATTCGGAAGAGAACAAATTGCTGTAATAAACCAGAGAATCCGAATCTCCATGATAGAAATCGGAGATTTTTTGATAGATCCGAATGAGTTCCTGCTCTTTTTTCTGAAGTGCATTCTCCTGTGCAGAAGCCCCATGACTTCCGCACAAGAAAAAAAGTATTGTTAATGAGACAAATCGAATCATTTGGTTTATTTGCGTTTAGCAGTAAAATTTCCGTTTGGCTGTATAATGGTTACAGTTGTTGCTTTCCCGTTTTCAAGGGTGAACTTCAGACTGTAGCCCTTAACAATAACAAAATCGAAGGTATCGTTTCCAACGGATATGGTTTCGTAATCCGGTTGTCCCGGAACAAGAAGCATCAGTGTTTTTCCTTTCAGGTAAATCTTGATCGTTTGTCCCTGCAAATCATAATCTCCGACATATTTTGCCAATTCATCACCCGAGACATTTACTTTCGGGTTGCTGCGTGTAAATACGGTGTTTTTCCCCGGTTCATCCAGCTGCATGGAAACACTTTCAATCTTTCCGTCGCTTGAACCCGCGAAATTGATCAGGAATTTGGAATCGTCTTCCAGGTTGTCGCTTTTTTCAACTGATTCCATTGAAAACACATCGTAATGGTAGTGCTTAAACCAAACTTTTTCTCCTGCAAGTGTTGTTTTAAGCGTATCATTCTCCAAAACGAGTGTGAAATTGCAAAAAGCAGGATTGGAATAATATCCGGCATAATCTTTCAACGGATGAGACGGTTTGGTGTTTTTAACCTGAAGAGAATCGGTGTTTTTAGTTATTTCGGATACTGCTTTCGTCATTTCATCCAATTCTTTTTTCGCATCGGCATTCCATGGAATCGGAGTCAGGGCAAACAATCTGTCTGAAATCATACTGCGAACAATTTCCGGTACTGCCGAACCATTTTGGTTTACCAATACCACAATTCCGATGGAATCGCTTGGATAAAATGCCACGTTTGCAGAAAACCCGTCGATATTTCCACCGTGTTCTACCAAATAATGGCCGCGGTATGATTCCATAAACCAACCCAATCCGTAAGTGCTGAATTGAATGTCGGCATGTTCTCCGGGACGTCCGCCGCCAACAATCATCTGAGAACTGGATGCTGCTTTCAGGTAAGAAGCCGGAATGATTTCCTGATCTTTGAATTTTCCTCCCATTACCCAGGTTGAAACCCAGTTTGCCATGTCATTTGCGCACGAGTTGATACTTCCCGCAGGACCCATTCCGTTGATGTTGTAATAGTCAACCTTCTTAATATTCATCTTTCCGTCGAATGAATAAGGAAGGGAAGCATCCGCATCTTTTTTTACCAGATTAATATCGGTATTACTGTGCGTCATATTCAACGGAGAAAAGAAACGTTCCTGAATGTTTTGTTCCCAGGTTTTCTCGGTTATTTTCTCTGCAATCATTCCTTGTGCGAGAAACATCCAGTTGTTATACTGCCACTTTTCGCGCAATTTCATATTCGGTTCCATGTATTTTACACGTTCAATCAGGCTGTCTCTGTTTGCCGTATTGAACAAATACCAGGAATAATCGAAACGGGAAAGTCCCGTTCGGTGGCACATCATATCGCGGATTGTGATTCCGGTATTCATGTAGTCGTATTTGAAACTTAATTGCGGCAAATGCTTGGTTGCCAAATCGTCCAGTTTTAGTTTTTCTTCTTTTTCCAATTGTCCGAGAACCGCAGCAGTGAAGGCTTTACTGGATGAACCGATTGCAAAAAGCGTATTCGGAGTAACCGGTTTTTTGTTTTCCAGATCGCGATAACCGAATCCCTTGCTCATGAGTACTTTGTCTTTGTAAACAACGGCTACGGAAAATCCGACTGCTTTTTGGTCGCCAAGCACTTTTTCAAGTTCTTTTTCGATTCCGGCAAGCCTTTTGGCATAATCCGGTTTTTTCTCCTTTGTTTGAGCAGAAGCAGCGAAAATGCAAGTGGTTGTGAGTAAAAGGGTAACGATTTGTTTCATAGCGAAGATCTTTTTTGAATACATACTAAAAGTATAAAACCTCCATGAATTCTCTCCTAAAAAATAGGCTGAATGGTTTATTTATTGCGTTTTATGCGCTGTGATCCGGATAAGATAGATTCCGAGGGATAATTATGGTGTATTATATTACCCGACATTGCTTTTCAACATTAATCGGCTTTTAAGTGAATGATTGTCAAATGTTCATTTTTGTTACGGGCTCTGAAAAAAGCATTCAATGCGATCAGAAAAAGCAAGACAAATATAATCGTAACGGTTAGCGGACCTAAAGACGTAATTGCCTGAAACAAAGCGATTAATGCATTAATTTTATCTGTTCTCAGGTTAGACGAGTAACTAGCTGAGGATGACCAAGTACCGGCAGCAAGAACAATGACATAAACGACCACAATGGCAATCATTGCAAATACTGGTTTTTGAGTAGTTGAAGCTGCCTTTTCCTCGTGTGGTAAAATGAATGCTCCGGAATAGTGATTCAACATGAAATCCTTGAATTCTTTCATCTGGTCTTGGTTTTCCCAACGGATGAGTATGGAGAGATCGGAATTTTTTCCGTATTCAAGAATGGTGACTTTTGTTTTGTGATTTAGTTGAACCCGTTTCAAATAAGACAGTGGAATGGAAGCCAGTTCACGTGTGATTTCCTGTTGATCAAGAATTTCAGACTGTGCGGAAAATTGGAGCTTTCCATAATATAGCAAGTCATCATAAATGAAAACCGAATCTTTCTTTTTATTGGTAGAAATCCAACTTTTGATCATCGTTAGTGCAATGGCTCGGGTAATTTTTAATCCTTCATGATGAACCTATGCGATACGCTCAATCCGGGCATTTTTACATAAAGGATAGGTTTCTACGAAATCCTGAATTGCCGATTTCATTTCTTCAAATGAGTCGGAGTAGAAATAGAGAGCTGTTTCAGTATCAGATTCCCAAAAGCGGACAATTTCAGAGGTGTCATTGATTCTTTTTCGAATTTCATCTACCACAAAATTTGAATCACAATTTTCGTACACCTCATTATCCAGGTTTACACCATCTAAATAAATTGCAAGTCCTTCTTTCTTACCAATCATTATTTTTTGCTGATCCCTTTGCAAGGAAATGAAAGAACCTTTCGGAGCACCTAATTCTTCTGATTTTTCTTGTAATTGGATGAGTTGTTTTTCATCGATTCCATCAGAATAGAGCTGAATATCCACATTACAAAAATCAATCTCTCCTGATGCCTGCTGCATCGTGCCGCCCCCGCATACTTCACCGATTCCTGCTTGTTGTATGAATTCATCCAATGGATCTTCATAAACGTCACCTCTGTCAACAGGCATGATTTTGTCGTTCAATGTAATGATGAGGTAATTTCTCGGAGCGACATGATCATCTTCGGATTTTGCTTTAAACAGTTTTTTTAGAAAGTTCATTGAATGTGCTTTTAGTTAAGTTTTCTATTACTATTGGATTGCTCAGTACTTCTCATCAAAAGTGAGCTTTTTACCAATCCAGATTCTCTTTCGGGTCAGTTTTCCTTTTTCAGAATAATCGTACTGTATAAACTCAGCAGAGGATTCGGCTTCTATCTTTCTGTCGGTCACAATCCCTTTCGGATAAATTTCGGTTTTGCGAGTACGGATAACATAACTTTGCAATTTCCCGGATTTGGAATAGAACGATTGAGAACCGCCTCGTACTCCGTTTTCATGAAAAATAGTGTCAATTCCTTCCAGAGTCAGATCTTTTCGATAATATTTCCAGACTCCGATTCGATGTTCAGCAATCTGGTCGTCTTCTAATCCTTCGATCCGGAGAATTTTTGATTCTGAAAGCTTTTGCTCTATAATCATCCAGCCTTCAGATCCGATCTTTCCCTTAAATTGAATGTTTTGGTAGTAAATGGTGTCGATATTGGGATATTCCTCCTTGTTCAGAAACGGTTTGATGTATAAACTATCCTGCGCCAGGAGTGTTTGAAATCCGGCAAAGAGAACCAGGAGGAAAAGTATCTGTTTTTTCATTGATTTGAGAATCATTCAGGTGAAAGGCAAAGTTCTTTATTTTTTCTTATCTCACAAACTTAAATGTCTTTCCATTGTAAATGTAACACAGATTGTTGTTTTTGATCAGAGATTCTTGTTCCCCGCCGGGACTGAATATCAGTGAATCTGAATTGAAAGAGAAAACTGTTTTGTTGTTGTTTTCATTGATTTGTACAATATCAATCAGGCTTGTTTCCATGTCTTTTCCTGAAAGATCGATCACTCCGAGGTGTTTGATTTGTTTATTCTCAAACAAAAAAACATCGGCTCCGCAATAGTATTCGAAAGCTCCCTGACAAAGGATGAAAATTTTGTCGTTCTGTCGGTTTTTATAAAAATGTGGTTCGAACAGATACAAATCTCCGGATCCTTTTGATTGATAACGAATTTGGCGTTTGTTATCTAATACCAATAATCTGTCTCCCCAATCAGCTTCGGTGTTTGGATAAACAATTTTTCCGTCCGGATATTCATAATTCCCGATAAGAAAATACAAGGAGTTGATTTGATAGGAAGCTTCGGTGTCAAAGCCTTTTAATGCAATTCCCGAAACCGTGTCGGGTTGAAATTCGCGGTATTGAATCTCTTTTTTTTCTTCTTCCGGTTTTTGTTTTTCCTGTTGAATGGTTGGAATAGTTTTGCGATCCGGGTTGTTTTTCCGTTCGCTGCATCCAGGTAAAAGAACAAGCAGAGAGAGTAATGCGCAGAATGGTTTCATAAATAGAAAGTCAATTGATTTTTATTGATCTGCCGGAATCTGTTCTACCAGTTCCAGTCTTTTGACAATGGATTGTTTGGAAAGAATGGTTCCCGGAGATAAAACTGCATTTGCACCGATCTTTGAATCGTCACCAATCAGTGAGCCGAATTTCTCAGTATTCGTTTCCATAACCTGATCCTTGTAAAGAACCGAAATCTGTTTGTCGGAACGTTCATTGAAATGATTGGCAGTAATCGATCCGGCTTCAAAATTCACATTCCGGCCAATAATGCTGTTTCCGACATAATTGAAATGGGCAATGGCAGTTCCTGAGCAGATAATGCTGTTTTTGATTTCACAGCCGGGCCCGATCCGAACGTTTTGAGCCAGATAAACACCTTCTCTGAAATAAGCGTGTGCTCCTACAAAACAATTTTCCGAGATAAGGGCAGGAGCTTTGATTGTCGCTCCGGTTTCAATCACTGCCGATTTGTGAATGGCTACCTGATCCCGGATGAGGTAATCGTCGCCAAGTGTTGAAATGATTTTTTCTAATTGAGTCTTGAGGTCGTTTGTGAGATCCCAGGGTTGTTTTCCGGAATGCTCAAAAAGGGCCGGGAAATCAGGAATAAATTCGTCTATCGCGATAAGCTGCATCTTTTGATTTTTTATCTGAATAAAACTTCGTCTTTCATCGGTTTATTGTTCAAATCCGGCAATTTGTCTCATTTTCCTTCCGGAGAATGATGATCACAACCACTTGTCGGAATCCAGAATGGCATAATCATAACCATCCGACCAACCTGATTGAAGCGGTAAAGCTTGTCTGGTATGAGCTTCGCGAAGCATTCCGACTTTTTCCAGTACGCGCACGGAACCTGCATTTTCGATTGCACAACCGGCTTCTATGCGGTGAAGATGCAGATCTTCAAATCCAAAACGAATGATTCGCTTAACGGCTTCTGTTGTAAAACCTTGATTCCAGAAAGCAGTATGAATTTTGAACCAAATCTCCGCATTCCGGTATTTTTCTCTTCCTTGTTTTATTCCGATCAATCCGACGAATTCCTTTCCGTCAGCCGTTTCCATGGCAAAGACCAGACTTTTCGGATCTGAAATCCAGGCTGAAAGAACAACTTCCGTTTCCTGAATGCTTTTCGGGATGTCAGCCGTATTGAACCGGGTAATTTCAGGTAAAGACTGCAATTGGTGAACGTCATCGAGATCCAGATCAGACACCGGTCTGATTAGTAAGCGCTCGGTTTTTAGAATCAGTTCTTCCATTTTTTGCTATTGACAAACCAGTTTTCTGCGATTTTTATCCCAGTACCACTGCGTGTAATGGGTAACTTCAAGTTTCTCGACCTTCGAATTCTCCAGTTCGTTGAAGCGGCTTTTGTCGAAATTTTTGTTCAGTTGAATCAATTCAAAGTGTTTTTCACTGATGATTGTGAAGTCGACCAATTTGAGGTAATCCGGAACAATTTCTTCATCCAGCATGATTTTTCCACTACCGGCCCAATGTCTGTCCTGCCCGTTGCGTTTTACACCGGAAATCCAATATTCTTCACCTGTTTCGATGTCGTAATGATTGGAAATAGCTCCGGTATTTTTGAGCTTTTTCAAAGCCATGTCGTTGAAGTAAACCGTTTGTCCTGACTTTGAAAACTCAACTTCCGCAATCCATGCGGGGCCGTCACTTGAAAACCCTGATTTGAGTTCGATATACTTGATTTCTTTTTCCATAGAGGGATTAATTCAGAGATAATTTCTCCAGAGCGGTTTCTACGGAATCCAGAAAATTGACCTGTTTCCCATTGTTGCTTTCAAAGATAAAATCGGTGATACTTTTAGAAGTATGAGAGCTGAAATCTCCCACAATGGCAAGCCGGATGCGGTAATTGGAGAATTTCTGCAAGATTTCTCCGGCCAATCCGTTTTTGAGATCGAAAAAAGCAGGAGTGATGTTCTTACTGTAAATGATGATCCGGTCGAAACCTTGATAATAGAGATTCCCCAATAAATCCAAGCCATCTTCAGCAGTTTGGATGATCGGTTCATCGGAGAGTACTTCAGCTATCTGAATGTTGTTTCTGGTGTGTGATTCGAAATGCATGGTTCTTTTGTGAATCTGTTATTTTGGCTCGTTAAGATACGGTTTTTCAGGATTTCTTAAAAAAGAATCTCCCGTTTATACAATTCCACCAGGTCTTCGAACGAAATGCGGTTGGCGGCTCTTGGAGAAGGTGAGTAGAGAATTACGAGCTGAATGGTTCTTCCGCGATAATCAATCGAACTGCGAATCGGTTTCTTTCCGGTTGGAAAACGGTGTTTGATTCCCTGACTTTCCAGAAATTCCGTGAACCATTTTACAGCGCTTACTTTGCCTGAACTACTGGTAAAAATGAGTTTTTCAATACCTGGATTTTCGTCCAGAATCTGAAAAATGTTCATGTATTCGACTACTTTCAGGTTTTCATCCAACGAACTGTTTTCAAAACGGATGATGTGTTTTCCCATATCCGTCAGTGCCAGATTCAGGTTTCGCAAAAGGATTTTCCGTTCCTCCGTTGCCGGATTTCCGTTCAGATAGAACAATTCTGTTTCCAGGATTTGTGCAATAACCTTCCAGAACAAATTCGCCTTGTTGGGATAGAAAAATTCGAAAGACCAGTTTTTCCGCGCCGTCGGGAAAGTTCCGATGATCAATGTTCTGCTGTTTTCAGGAGCAAACCAATTCCAGGGATGAAGTTCTTCTTGCATGACCAATTACTCGTGTTACTGCCATGCAAAGTTAGTTTTCGTTGACCAAAATAACCACATTTCCTTTTTTGCGTCCCGATTCCACGTAGCGGTGTGCATCTACGATTTCTTCCAAAGGATAGGTGCGGTCAATGACCGGTTTTAATTTCCCGTCCGAAATCATTTTGTGAAATTCATCCAGATAGCTGGTCTTTTCAGAAGTCATGGATTTGATGGAACACCATTTTCCTCCCGGTTTCAACAAGGATCTTCCTTTGGCGGAAGGCAATTTTCCGACAGCATCAAAAACCACGTCAAAACGCTTCGTTAGTTGTGACAGATCATTTGTTTGGTAGTCAATTGCTTCATCGGCGCCCAATGATTTTGCTAATTCCAGGTTGGCAGCACTGCACACAGCTGTAACATCTGCTCCCTGAAATTTTGCCAATTGAACGGCGTAGGATCCAACACTTCCCGAAGCTCCGTAAACAAGTACTTTTGCTCCTTTTTGAATGGATTTTTTTTGAAGGATGTGATATGCGGTCATCGCTCCGATAGGAAGTGCGGCTGCTTCTTCAAAACTCAAGGTTTCGGGTTTGTGCGCAATAACCCCTTGCTTCCAGCTTTCCGGTATACAGACATATTCTGCATATGCTCCTTGTTTCAGGTCGGTAGTGGTTCCGTAAACCGAATCTCCCTTTTTGAATTTACCGACATTTGCCCCGGCTGCTTCAACGATTCCGGAAAATTCGAACCCGATGACCGGTTTTTGAGGTTGTTTGAAACCATACATGAGCCGCAGAAGAAAAGTAAACAGGCGTGATCCGGGAAACTCACCTTTTCGAATCCATATTGTTCCGGCCGTAACGGTAGACGCGTGTACTTTTACGAGAACTTCATTTCCTTTGGGAACCGGCTTTTCGATTTCCTGAACCTGCAATACTTCGGGTGCTCCGTAAGTGTGGTAAACAATTGCTTTCATATTCTGAATATTGACTAAATTCGGTAATAACCGGCAATGTATGTAAGATTCGGAAGCTGTTTATAGCAGTTCTGACAAATGGTTGAGGTTCGTTATTTAGCGGTTGAAATGCAGGAGGTTTGTGTTACGAATTACTTATTTCTTTGATCAGTGAATTGTCGGAAATATCCAATTTCCAGGATAAATCTTTTGTGTCTTCAATCAGTTTTTGAAATTTACCGAACGCTTCTTTGAACCAATTGAGGATTCTTTCATCGCCGTCCGGATCATCCAGATACGTGGCTAATGATTCACTTAATTCCAGCGCAAAACCATTGGGAAGATCAATTAATCCGAACACAGATTCATTCTTTAGTATGTGCTGTTTGAGATCATTGTGTTTAGAATTTTGATGATCAATCCAGATTCCGCAGTAAATTTTAAGGCTGTTTAACTGAAAACCGTATTTGATTTCTGACCAGCCGTCGGGAGTATTTCCCAGAATCTCTTTAAAGTAGTAAATGAGTCTTTTGTGTTTCAGAATTTGTGTAATATTGAATCCGTCACTTATTTTTTTTGCCCCATTTTTATTAAAGGCTTTTTCAAAGGAGGGTTTGATTCGATCCAAATGTCCGTTGATTAAGTGGATGGTTTCGAAAATATTCTCAGTGACGAATGTATTCGTTTTAGTTATCGTTAAGTCCTGACTCATTTTTTTTAGTTTTAGGAATAAAAGGAAATCTTTTTTGATTGCGCTTTCGGAAGGATGTTTCTCCACAAATTTGGCGACCTGAAACCATCTGATTTGTTTGAATTGATGTTCGGTAATGGTTTTCTCTTCGGCATTTTTCGTGCAAAAGACCAGATAAGTTGACTTGCCTTGTGATTGAAGCTTGTCGAGCACTTTGGAATATCTTTCCAATTGCCGGAATCCTTCCTTCGAATCCACTTTGTTTTCAATAAAACACACTTGGTTCTGGCTTTCAATGACCATATCAACAATACAGTCAATATCATTTTTAAGCGGGTATTTTACCTGAGTTCTTAAAACAAAAGGCTCTTTTTGAAGACCTAAAAAATCGACACAGAAATCATTTAATAGGGAAGGGTCGAATTTCAAAATTCCTGCAAAAACTTCGGTCGTAAAATCTTCAAGAGGACTTTTCAGGCGATTGCTTTTATATAAGCGATAAAGGTTATTCAGCATGTTTGGTTCTATTCTTCGATAATTCTGGCTTGCATGAACAAACGACATTTCAGTCAGAGGTCTCCAAAGTAACATTTATCTTTTTACATTTTAAGAAGTTCTGCACAAAAAGCTTTGCGTCCTTTGCTTCTCTGCGGTTTATAGAAATGAGCATTTATCGATCCTGATTTTGTAAAGTCTGTGTTATCATCGGGGGAAGCAAACCACTAAATCGGTTTACTCAATTTATTCTTGGGTTTCGGCATTTTTCCGTTGTAATTTCGCAGGATGAAAGTGGTCGTTTTGATTTTGTTGGGTCTGTTTTTGGGAAGTCTTCAATCGACTTTTGCGCAAACAGTTCCCGTGCGTATTGTCTCTTACAATTTGTTGAATTTCCCTAACGGACGCAATGATTGTGGAGCAGGGAACGTGAATCTTCCCAATCGGGCGGATACTTTGCGTAAGATCATGCAATACCTCAAACCCGATATTTTTGTGGGGTGCGAAATTCAGACGGCTGCGGGCTGCGATAGTGTGTTGAATCGTTCGTTGAATGTGTTCGGAACTACGCATTATCAACGCGCACAGTTTGTTTCGAATTCCTTTGGCGGTGATTTGCAAAACATGCTGTTCTACAATTCGGCAAAACTGACTTTGAAAGAGCAGCGCATTATTCAAACTTCTCCGAGAGATCTCAATCATTACATACTTTATGTCAACGACAATACCTTGTCGCAGCATCACGATACTTGCTTCATTGAAGTGTTTATGTGCCATTTGAAAGCAGGAAGTGCAACCGCAGATCAAAACGATCGGGCACAGCAAACTGCAACATTGAGAACAATTCTGAATGGAAGACCGCAGGGAAGACACTTGTTCGTTTGCGGAGATTTGAATACTTACCGAAGTTCTGAAACGTGCTACCAAAATCTGGTGAGTGGAGGAACGAACTTTTTGAAAGATCCTTTGAATGCGCCCGGAAACTGGACCTCGAACGGAACTTTCGCATACCTGCACACACAGTCGCCGCGTACAAGCGGTTCCACAGATTGCGGAATCACAGGAGGATTGGACGATCGCTTCGATCACATCCTTGTTTCTCAAAATGTAATGAGCGGATCAAATTCCCTTCAATATGCTGCAAATTCTTACAAAGCTGTGGGAAATGACGGAAGTCACTACAACCAAAGTATCATTACAGGAGGAAATTCTCAATATCCGGATTCGGTGGTGAGAGCCTTGTATTATGCCGCAGATCACTTGCCGGTTAAACTGGATATGATGTATACGGTTCCTACGAATTTCGGATTGAATCTGAGTTTGAATTTTTCAGGTGGAGCTTGTTCTGCAGGCGGAACGAGTGTAACGGTTCAAGCAAATTTAGGTCAAGCTCCCTACACTTATCTTTGGGATGCAAATGCGGGTTCTCAGACATCAGCTACCGTAAACAATCTGCAAGGTGGAAGTTATTGTGTGACTGTTACGGACAACAATGGTGTGAGTGATGTTGTTTGTTTTGAAATTAAATCGGTTCCCCAGTTGGAAGGAGTTTCATTTCCCGGATTGGATAACGGAACGTGTAACGGACAAACTTTTGTGATTGCAACCGGAGGAGTTCCTCCATATTCGTATCAATGGAATGATTCGCAAAATCAAACGACGTCGGCAGCCAGTAATTTGTGTGCAGGAACTTATACCTGTGTGATTACCGATCAAAACGGATGTACTGTCAATGTAGAAGCAACGATACAATCGGAAACAACTTCATTGGAAGAATTATTTGCAGCTACGGAGTTCAACTTTTTCCCGAATCCTGTGAGTGACAATCTGACGATTCAAACCAAAAGTGCTAAAGCATTGGGAATGGTGGAGTTTCAGATTCTGAGTGTTTCCGGAGAAGTGGTTAAAACACAGGTAATCGATTTTTCGAATACCGATCAGGCAACGATTTCTCTTGAAAATCTAAAGAGCGGAATTTATTTTGCGGAACTGAGAAAAGCAGGAGTTTCGGTGCAAAAACTGCTTATTAAGGAATAAAAAAAGCCGATTACTCGGCTTCAATCATTTTTTTCATATTCGACAATCCTTCTTCGAAGTCCTTTCCAACGGCATTTTCCATGTTGAAAAACAACATAAAAGCGTTGAAAGGCCATGGAGTTCTGCTGGTGAATCCCCAGGCAACCAATGTTTGATTTTCTCCGCCTTCTTTCACTGTGAAGTAAGCGTTGGCGATGCTTTTCATTGGTTTCATGAAGCGCAGTTCATTCTCGATGCGTTCGTTCTGAACCAATTTCTTGATTTCCTGTTCGCCTTCACCAACTTGTTTGTGCTGGCTTTCCCATCTGGAAATGAATCCAACCGTTTTGTCCGTTCCGATGTACGTTTTTTTCATGTCCGGATCGAGTTGTGTCCATTTGCTCCATAAATCCTGCTTTTGCAGCGACGTCAGGAAATCGTATGTTTCAGGTAGTGGTTTGTTGACTGTGATGGTGCGTTCAACTGCAAAATCTTTCTTGCTGAAAGCAGCAATAATCAATACAAGGGCAATGATTCCTCCAAGTGCCCCAAGAATAATCCATACAATCATCATAAGCTTTAATTTTTTGTAAATAAACGATTTTATTTAGATATTAAGGCTTCAGGATATTAAGATGTCAGGACTTGGATTTTCTGGAAACCTCAAATCCAGTCCTCAAATATGGATGTCTCAGTGTCCTATTGTCTGATGGTAATTTCCCAGTTTTCGCTTTGATTCGGATTTTTCCCTTGTTCGATGATCAACCGGAAGAACATTTTTCCCTTTTCCTGTTTTGTCTGAAAAATAAAGGATAGATCTCCCAATTCTGTCATTTCTTCGGAAGGTTCATTTTCAAGGCAATAATCCCGGATCGCTTCCAATTCCTTTGAAAGAGTGGTATTCTTTCTCAACAATTCCAGAAAATCAGTTCTCTTCTTCGCAATGTCTTTTTTGTTATTACCACGGAACGGAAAAGTGCTTTCCAAAATGAGCGTTAAATTATCACAGCCCGAAAATTCTGCTGAAACTTCAAATTCATCGGATTTGTATTTTTCAAAGACTGTCTCCGTATAATTGTGCATCTCAATGCTTCTGCTGACTTCGGTATTTTGGTTGAAAAACCGTTTGTTTTTCCATTTTGCCAGTTCGCAATCAGTTAAGTAACTCTCTTCATACACGTTGCCATTTTTGTAGACGAAAGATAGATCCGTAGATTCTAATTCCTTTCCGTCTTCCGGCATATAGGTTCTGAAGTTTTGAGTGGCGCGCACTTTCAATTTCCCGTTTTTGTAATCAACATCGTCCAAAATATTGTAGGAGAAGGGAGCGTATGTCAGGATTTCATGTCTTTGTGCTATTTGATGATCCTTTCCCATCAGAATGTAGAGAATCGAAGAATTGGTATTTCCATTACCTCCGAGCATTCCTTCCGAGTTTCGCCAAACGATGTAATCTGTCAAACCATCCTGATTCAAATCCTCAGCTGCGATCTGATGAAAGCTGACATCGTAGGGATCTCCATCATTTTTAAATGAAACCGAGTAATTTTTGAAATCAACTTTTCCCCCTTTTTGATTTTCAGATTCTTCAAGCACCAGAAATCTGAGAATATCAAATTCTTTCTTTTTCAGGGTAGATTTAAGTTCTTTCTGTTTCAGTTCTGTTTTCTTTTTCCCCGGAACCGGTTTGTTTTTCGGTTGTTCGCTGCAGGAAAATAGGGCAATTAGTCCCAAAAACAGAACTCCGGCGTTGATCAGCAGTGTTCTGTTTATTCTATCGAGACAGGTTTTTCTATCGAACATGTAACAGTGAGATTAAGTGATTTAGATTGAGCTGTTTCAGATTTATTTCTCCTTCTCAAGCCATTTCAAGCCTTCAAAAGCAGCAGCATGCAGAATCGTTGCATGATCTTCTTTTTTGAGTTCCTGGAAATTGAACTGTTTTTCATCCAATTGATACTTCAGGTATTTTGCCATCGTTTTGGCATCTTTTACCATCACAGGATGTTCTTTTCCTACCGTTAGAAAAACCTTTACCCCCAATTCCTTGTAGCGATTGGACTTTTCTTTAAACTGATTCAGCAAAGATTCGTTGTTCCACCAAAGACTTGGGCTGACAATGATATACTTGTGGAATAAAGCAGTTTTTTTGAGCAGAATTTCACTGGCTAAAAGTCCGCCGAGAGATTGCCCGATAATGGTTCGCCGATCGGTCGTTTTATAGTAATTCTGAACGAAGGGGATGCATTCTGTTTCCAGGAAACGGATAAACGTTTCGGAGTGGCCTGTCGTAGGGAAATCCTCTTTGTCTTTTTGAATAGTTGTAGGGAAAGTGAAATCGCGTTTGCGGTCCACGTTTGCAATTCCGACAACGATACTTGGTGTCATTTGCTGGCTCATGACCAAAAACTGCACAATTCCGACCAAATGAATGAAATCCTCATTGGAAGAACCATCCAAAGCGTAAATCACCGGATATGTTTTGGCTGAATCTGCGTGATAACCTTCAGGAACGTAAATATTGAGAATACGCTCTTCATTCAGGACTTTGGATTGAATGCGCTCTATTTTAGCAAGAAACAAAGAATCCTGCTGTGCAAAGGAAAAGCTTGAAAGAAAGATGATTACAAATGACAGAAGCTTCATGTGTTGATTTTAAATTGGATTTTGTTCAGTAAAAATGGGCATTTCCCGGCAGATTTCAAACGATTTTTTGAAACGCATGTCAATCCCGATAGATCCTGGCGCGTTAGTTCCGGTTGAATTTAACTTTTTGGAGTTCGATGATATATTTTGCATTGTAGAGAGTTGTTCTCTTTTTCTCGTCGTTATATTCAATGATCAATTTTACGATTTGATTGTCTTCAACAATAAATGTTGTTCTGGAAACGGGTTCTGTATTGTCTGGTTTGTATTCCGTTACAACTTTGTTGTCCGGATATAACTTTGTAATAACCTTCTTTTTCGAAACCCATTGATTATTAACTGATTCATAGCTTGTTTCAATAATCGAGTCATTTTGAAAATACTCAAATTCTTTTTTTTTCTCAGTAACAAAAGAGCCATGTATAATGATTTCTTGTGTCTTAATCCTATTCTCTTTATCGAAATAAGATTTTGTAGTCCAACCATGGGTTGTATCAGATTCCCGTATTTTGTAAATAGTTTGAATATTGACATTTGCCGAATCTTTCTCTACTATAAAAGCATGTTCCGGGTTTAGATCATCTGCCTCCGGATCAAAGAACCAATGAAGATCATTTTTGAGAATCTCATGCTGGTTTTTACTTTTTCCGCATGATTGGTGCAAGATCGAATCTTTCACTGAATAGCTACAGCTGTATTGATCAGATACATGTCCATCCTTGTAATGTTGGATTTTGAGAGAGAAGTGTGAAGCTTTGTTTTGGACCAATTGAAGGATTAAATTTTTCAATTGGCTGTCATTACACTGCAATCCGTAACCATCAAAACCTAGTTGGGCATTGGTTTGGAAATGCAGGAACATTGAAAGCAAAAAAACTCTTAGCGCCATACTCTGGGGTTAATCGGGAAGTTGGGCTATAAAAATGGAAATTTTTTTTGATGTTTCAAATAGCTTTTCAGAGGTATATCAACCGTGATCATAAACACTCATTCTTTGTGTTTCACCACCGGATAACACAAGCAATACTTTTCTACCGGATGCGCTAAAGCCGAAATATTCAAATTGTCCGATGCTTTTGAAACATCCACTGTTTCACCGCCTTTCAACAATAAGTTAATCGTCTGTTTCACCTGACTGTATGCATTATTCGAAAGCAATTCCGAGTACACGAAATAATCGATTTCTTCGTCGTTCAATTGATATTGTGTGCGAACCAATTCCTTTTCCATTAAAATCCGGTCCGGACTAAACGGTTCTTTCGCAATTTCCACTTTGTGAAGATGTCTGTTGACCAAGCTTGTTGAAAGAATAGACAGTACCTTATCAGAATGTGTTTGCCAAACTTTTACCGCCCCCATCACATCGAAATCATCCAATTGAGCGAAGGTTTTCAAAATCTCCGGGTTGGTTTCAAAATCCACTTTCTGAATATCGCGTTCCATGAAGAACAGTAAAGCCGGACTTCCGAACAGTTTTTCGCCATCACGGATCAGTTTTTTGGCTCTCCGCAAAATATTGATCAGCATGAATTCTCCGGAAACAACCGTTTTATGAAGATATACCTGCCAGTACATCACTCTTCGTGCAACCAGGAATTTTTCAATGCTGTAAATTCCTTTTTCGTCAATCACCAATTGGTCGTTGTGAACATTCAACATCTCGATAATGCGTTCCGTTCCCACAATTCCTTCAGAAACCCCAGTGAAAAAACTATCGCGGGTCAGATAATCCAAACGATCCATGTCCAGCTGACTGGAAACCAGTTGGTACAAGAATTTTTTATGGTATTTATTGGCAAAAATCATCAAAGCACGTTCCAGATCATCCGAATTTTCCGGGAAATCCTGTTTCAATGCCTGAATGAAGTAATAAGAAATCTGTTCGTGACTTACATTCTTAACGATGTCATATTCCAAAGCATGGCTGAACGGCCCGTGACCGATATCGTGCAATAAAATGGCAACCAAAACGGCGCGTTCTTCCTCTTCGGTAATTTCATGACCTTTCTTACGGATCACCGAAACAGCTTGCGCCATCAGATGCATTGCACCAATGGCATGGTGAAAACGCGTATGCAGAGCTCCCGGATAAACCATGTGGGTCATTCCCAATTGTTTGATTCTTCTTAATCGTTGGAAAAACGGATGTTCCACCAAATCGAAAATAAATTCGTCGGGAATTGAAATAAAACCATAAACGGGGTCGTTGATGATTTTCTTTTTATTATTTCGATGTGTGTTTGTGCGCAATTGAATACCTTTATAAATCAAATATCAAAGCTAATTAATCTTTAGGATATGCAAGCAAAGATTCTGTGGGCAGACGACGAAATGGAGTTCCTGAAACCACATGTACTTTTTTTAGAGTCAAAAGGGTACAGTGTGGAACTCATCAATAACGGAAGCGAAGCCGTTGAAAAATGCCAGGAAAACAACTACGATATTGTTTTTTTGGATGAAAACATGCCCGGAATCTCCGGTTTGGAAACCTTGGCACGGATCAAGGAAGTCACACCAATGACACCAGTTGTCATGATTACCAAGAGCGAGGAAGAATCCATTATGGAAGAAGCCATTGGTAGTAAAATTGCGGATTACCTGATCAAACCGGTCAATCCTAACCAGTTGCTTTTATGCCTGAAGAAAAACCTGGATCACCGAAAATTGGTGTCTCAGAAAACGAATTCGAATTATCAGCAGGAATTCCGTCAATTGGGAATGCAGCTAAACGGTCGTTTGGATGCCGAAGAGTGGAAAGACGTTTTCAAAAAACTGACCTATTGGGATTTGGAATTCAAAGGAATCGAAGATCAGGGAATGCGTGAAATTCTGAATGCACAGCGCAAAGAAGCAAATGATTTGTTCTGTCGTTTCATCGAAAATAACTACGAAGATTGGTTCAACGGGCAGGAAGAAGCTCCGGATATGGTGCATCACTTGTTGAAAGAACAGGTTTTTCCCTTGTTGAACGAACGGGTCTTCCTCATCGTCATCGATAATTTACGCTACGATCAGTGGCAGGTTCTGAAACCGATCATTTCCAATTATTTCACGATTGAAAAGGAAGAAATGGTGTATTCGATTTTGCCTACAGCAACGCATTATGCGCGGAATGCTTTATTTGCAGGATTAATGCCTTCTGAGATTGAAAAACGTTTCCCGAATCAATGGTTGAACGAAGAAGATGAAGGAGGAAAAAACATGCACGAAGCAACTTTTCTGGAAGGAAATCTGAAGCGAAACGGAAAAAATGTGAAGTGGTCCTACAATAAAATCACGAACCTCGATGCCGGAAAAAGACTGGTGGATCAGTTTCACACACTTTGGGACAACCAATTGAATGCAATTGTCTACAATTTTGTCGATATGCTTTCACATGCAAGAACCGAAATGGATATGATCAAAGAACTGGCGGCTGATGAAGCGGCATATCGTTCTCTGACTGTTTCCTGGTTTGAACATTCTCCGTTGCAGGAAATGTTTAAGAAAATCGCTGAAAAAGGAGGAAAGGTTGTTGTTACAACGGATCATGGAACTGTTCGCGTAACGAATCCGGTGAAAATTGTAGGAGACCGTTCTACCAATACGAATCTGCGTTACAAAACAGGTCGCAATTTAAGCTATAAGGAAAAAGAAGTTTTTACGGTGAAGCATCCGGATAAAGTGGGACTTCCGAAATCCAGCCTGTCTGCCGAATTTGTATTTACCAGAGAGCAGGATTATTTCGTATATCCGAATAATTACAATCACTTCGTGAACTATTACAACGATACTTTCCAGCATGGAGGTATTTCGATGGAAGAATTATTGATTCCGTTTATCATTTTACAGTCGAAGTGAAAGAATTGATTGCCCACAGTTTAGAAGATATTCCCTTTGTTGCAAAAGAACTCCTCGAGCAATTGGGAAACAGAAAAGTACTTGCATTTTATGCTGAAATGGGCTCGGGAAAAACGACGCTCATTACAGCTGTTTTGCGTGCAATGGGAATTGAACATCCGGAAGGTTCTCCGACCTATTCTTTGGTGAATTCATATGAATCTGCCTATTATGGCGAAGTCTTTCATTTCGATGTTTACCGCTTGAATTCGGTGGAAGAGGCTATGGATGCAGGCGTGGAGGAAATGCTTTATTCCGGAGCTTATTGTTTGGTGGAATGGGCAGAGATAATCGAACCGCTATTGCCGGATGATTTGATGAAAGTGAAGATTGTGGTGAATGAAATGGGGGAGCGATTAATCTCTGTTGATTAATCATCTGATTTTCAGCCTCGTCCCAATATTGGGAAATTGGGAATTTGGGTTTTTGGAAAATCCCCATCAATATATTTTTCAACGAAAAATTCCTGAAAAAGCATCCTCTTTTCCTCTGTTCTCATATCCATATTTTTCGTATCTTCGTTTGGCTAAAATCGGACGCGAATTATGGTAAAGGACCCAGAATTACTGAAACAACTGTTGAAAGAAGGAAACATTCTTCCGATGGAAGAAATGCTTGAAATTGCGAAGAAAAAAGGACGCTTATTAATCGGAATTCCGAAAGAGCAGAGTTTTCAGGAGCGAAGAGTGGCATTGGTTCCCGAAGCAGTTTCGTTTTTAGTAGCAAATGGTCATGATGTCCGTGTTGAAAGAGGAGCAGGGGAGTCAAGTAAATTCAGTGACCGCGAATATTCCGAAGCAGGAGCTGAATTATGTCCTTCCAACAAAGAGATTTTTGAGTGTGATATTATCTTGAAAGTTACACCCACTTCGGAAGAAGAAGTAGATCTGTTGAGAGGAAATCAGACCTTGATTTCCGCATTGCAGCTGAGTATTCAACCCAAAAGCATTCTTCAGAAATTAATCGACAAAAAAGTAACAGCAATTGCCTGGGATTACATTCGTGATGAGCAGGGAGTTTTTCCGGTGGTTCGCACCATGGGAGAAATTGCGGGAACAACTTCCATTTTGATTGCCGGCGAATTACTGTCTTCGTTTAATGAAGGAAAAGGAATTATGCTGGGTGGAATTGCTGGTGTTCAGCCTACCGAAGTGGTGGTTTTGGGAGCAGGAACCGTTGGCGAATTCGCTACCCGTGCTGCAATGGGATTGGGAGCTTCCGTTAAAGTTTTTGACAATAGTTTATCGCGTCTGCGTCGTCTTCAAAACGATTTGGGTTCGCGTATTTATACTTCTGTATTGCAGCCGAAAGTTCTGGCAAAGTCGATCATGCGGGCAGATGTCGTAATTGGCGCTATTCGTTCTCCATTGGGGAAAACACCTTGTGTTGTTTCCGAGGAAATGGTGGAAAACATGAAAGAAGGTTCTGTAATCGTAGATGTGAGTATTGATCAGGGCGGTTGTTTTGAGACTTCACGTGTGACCAATCACAACAATCCGACTTTCGTGAAACACGGAGTTGTTCATTACTGTGTTCCGAATATTGCATCAAGAGTTCCGCGTACGGCATCTTTTGCTCTGTCAAACATCTTCTCACCGATTTTGATGAATATGGGAGAGTCCGGAGGTTGTTTGGATTTGATTCGCAACGATCACGGTTTCCGCTCCGGAGTTTATATCTACAAAGGAATTCTCGTAAGCGAAGTTCTGGGACGTGTTTTCGACTTGAAATATAAGGATATCGACTTGTTAATGATGGGCTTGAAAGGATAATTGGACTTTGAGATTTTTAGAGTCAGGAGACAAGACCGTTTTGGTTTATCCAAATCAAGTCTTTTGTATTCCCTCTTAAAGTGCTGTCTCTAAAATATTATCCTCCGCGTTTATTTCCTCCTTTGAATTTCACTTTTTTACCAGTCCACTTGTAGCGTTTCTTGTTGAAATTATCGCTTCCGCGGTTGCCTGAATTGAACCTGTAAACAAGGCCTATGTTGTGCTGTAAATAATTTCCTCCGGCTAAAGCACCGCCGGTAAAGGCGAATTTTCCGGATGTTTGAAACTGAAATCCTAATCCACGGAAGAAAAATAAATTCACTCCCAAACCAACATTTCCAGTAAGAGCACTTACGCCCGGCATAGCTGTTCGTTGTGTCATCCCGATTCCCAATGAAACATAAGGATCCAGCCATTTCGGAGTGATTAAGGGATAAAAACTGTATTTGCAATTCAGATCAAGAGCTAAGAATACTCCTGAACGATTGATGGAATCATTGATTAGTTTTCCTGCACGGTAAGTTACGAAAGCACCCGAAAATTCAGCGCTGAGTCCGTACTTGAAATACTTGTCGACAAAAAGACGGGTAGGGAAATACTCGTAATTCCACGATTGATTCACATCAAAAGGCTGACACAATCCACGTCCGTCATCTTCTACTGCAGTCCAGCTGATACCAATCATCCACGAATAGGGTTTCCGGTTAGTAAAAGCGAAGGGTTGCGCATCAACAAAATTGGAGAGTAACAACATAGTAACAAGTAAGACTGAATGCAGCATCGTCTTTTGAATAGGCATGAATCGTATTTTGCCCCAAATGTATACAGCTTATCTGAATATCCGTCAATTTTTTTCAAAAATGTTGGTATATTCGTGCTAAACAGAATCGCGTGATAAGCAACAAATTAGGACTAAAATGGCCTGAGACAATACTCGGATGGGAGAAAGAATTAGTTCAAAAAGTTGGGTTTCTTACCGCGATAGGAAGCTTCAATGTGATTGTCTGCCTGATTGTATTTAATATTATTGGATTTCAGTCTCTTAATATTCATTTTTTCGTTGTTTTAGCCTTGGCTTTGGGTGTTTTTATCCTGATTCGTTTTCGAATGTATGTCGCGGCTTCTTATCTTTTTTTTGCAATCGGGGTTTACATTTTGGGGATTGCCACGCTTTACATGCAGTTGGAAAGCAATGTGCTGATGTACTTTTTTCCGCTGACACTCTCCATCGTTCAGATTTATGGCAGAAAAGAGCTCTTTAAACATTTGATCGTTTGGGGATTTGTTTATTTTCTCACGATCAGTTTTCTTGTACTTTTCGGACACAAATATTATCCGCATGCGATTAAAGAAGAGCATTTGAATTCTCTTCGGATCTTCAACGGGCTTTTTGCTTTTTTCTGTGGTTTGATGCAGATTACCATCATTACCTGGATGAATATTAAACAGGAAGAACAGATCCGGAATGTGGTTGAGGAAAAAAGACTGCTTTTGGCGGAGTTGTATCACCGGGTGAAAAATAATCTGAATATTGTTACGAGTTTGATCAACATCAAAAAAAACAATTCCAATTCTCAGGAGGTAATTGATGCATTGGAAGATTGCAGAGGCCGGGTGTATTCGATGGCTTTGGTTCATCAACAGATGTACTCCGGATCGCGGGTCGGAAATCTGAACATGATGGATTATTTGGTGGAATTGATCCGGAATGTGGAACACGCATTTGGAGGCGATGCAGATGTAATACTGGAAGTCGAATCGGATGAATTGATCCTTCCGATTTCTAAAGCAGTTCCGATTGGTTTGATCATGAATGAACTCATTACGAATTCATATAAACACGGAAGCTTGCCGGATCAAAAACTGATTGTGAATATTCACGTAGCTCAGGTCGGAAATTCCCTGCAGATAGAACTTTCTGATAATGGTCCGGGAATTAAATCGGATAAACAAAACAACAACACGCTCGGTTTCGAATTGATTCGCTCTTTATGTGAACAAATTGATGCCAGTTTCATTTTTGGAAAAAATAATCCGGACAAACCGGGAGTTTTTATCCAGATTAAGGTGATTGATTACAAAGCCAATTCGCAGATTTTCTCTCAGTAATTAAGACCTTTTTCATGTCCTCCCCCTTGGTCCCCCTCCAAAGGGGGAAAACAAAGATCTCCCTGTAAAGACTAAATCTTACTTCGAAAAATCAATATACAGATGATGAAATTCTCTTTTTGAAAGAGGTTTTAAAATCTTCCCCTTTGAGACGGGAGGAAAAAACAAATCCCTCATTACACTTCAAATTCCCACGCGCTTCTGTAAATTCCGTGCTGCTCTATTTCCTGAAGCAAAACGGCATAAAAATCATCATTTCCCAAAGTAGCGCTGTCTCCGATGAGGTAACAGTTTTTCTGAGTTCTGGAAATCGCAACATTGGTTCTGCGATAATCACTCAAAAAGCCGATGATTCCTTCCGGATTGGAGCGGGTGAGGCTGATAACCACATTTTCTTCCTCCTGACCCTGAATAGCGTCAATAGTTGAAACATTCCATTCACTCCCAAGTTCTTTCTGTAGTAAAGCAATTTGCGCCGAGTAAGGAGCTAAAATCACTGTCTTTTTTGAATTCAGAGCTTCTGTCTCAATCAGTTTTTGAACGATTTTCAATTCATCCCGATTCTCAAAACTGCCGGTAGTTTCGTTTTCTGTTTCACCTTCTCCAAAACCGGCCATGTCGATAAATTGAACTTGCCCCGGAAGAACGCTCGCAGCAGTCTGCAATTGGTTTTCGTAGAAATATGGATTGATTACCGAAACAACTTCCTGAGGCATGCGATACTGCTCATTCAGTAAGATCGGAGATTGAATCTCACAAACGGTTTCCAATAAACTTTTTGTCAAACCGAGCCCTTTGGCCTTGTCACTTAAAACCACCGGAGGCAGCTGCTGTGGATCACCACATAAAACAAGCTTCTTCCCGAAACTTGCAGCAAGCCAGGTCAAAGGAGCGAGCGCTTGTCCGGCTTCGTCCATGATCAGGGCATCAAATGAATGGTTTTTTGAAAGCTCATTGAACAATCCAACCGGAGTTCCCGCAATCACCGAACTGGAATCAATGAGTTGTTGTTCCGTATCCTGAGCCAGTTTGCGTAATTCTTTCTGCAATTCACGAAGATCACGTCTGGCTTGCCGTTTTTCGTCAGCGACTTCTTTGGTATAATTGCGGATGTGCCGATTGGCCGTTTGTTCTGCCTTTTGAATCTGTTTTTTCAGCGATTGGCTGTACTGAGCCATTTTCCCCGATTCCAGATAAGCGTCAATGGTGTAGGGAAGCAGGTCTGGAGAAACTTTTTCATTGTTTCCCACACGAAGCAGTGAAATTTTCGTTGAAACAAGTTTTCGGCAAAGATTATCTACCGCCGTATTGCTTGGAGCGGTGATCAGTACTTTTTTTCCTTGTCGAACCAATTCTTCAATCGCAATGGCAAGTGTATGTGTTTTTCCTGTTCCGGGAGGGCCTTGAATAACGGTCGTCAAATCCTTGCTGAGAATTGCGCCAACCGCCTTTTGCTGTGATAGATTAAGCTGTTCGGAAGGAAATGCAGATTCTTCCTTTACATTCCCGAAATCATTGGCAAACTCTTGTAAATGCTTTTGTTCTTTTAGAAAACGAAGCCCCAATTGCATGCATTCCAAAGTTCTGTCATCGGGAGTGAAATCTACCCGAACCGGATTTTCCAGAATATTTCCTTCAATTTCTTCTTTGCAGAATAATAAGATTGAATAGGCATTCAGCTCGACAATCCGCGCTTTATACTGCTTGTTTTCAACGTGAAGTAAAACGCTGACTCCTCGTTTGAAAAACGAATTATTGATAACGAATGAGGTTTCAAGAAGGTAAAAATCGCCATTGATCCCTGTCCGGATTTCACTCACATCACAAGGGAAAACACTCAATCCTTGCTTTCGTAATTCATTTGGAGCCGCTTTTAAGTTCTCAGAAACCAGTTGCTGAGAATAGCTTATTTCTGCCTGAACGGCTTGTTCCAAATGTGGGTGTATCACGTGCATGATTCGTTTTTAGCTTGCGAAGATAAGGAGTAGTTTAATAGAATTTCCCGCAGATTGTACAGTGAATATCTGCCAATCTGCGGGAACAAAAACTAAGAGATCACATTATTCTCATTCTCAAATTTGCGGTAAGAAAGCATGATTGCAACAGTTGCAAGCAGTACCATCACTCCGAAAGCCATTGCTACCAAGTGCCATTCCAGCGTTCCTGCAATCAGTTCTTTGGTTGCAAGTACAATGTTTACCACCGGGATCAAAGCTGTAATTTCATTCAGTTCAACTCCCGGGAAAAAACCAACCATTGCCGGCAGAATGATCAGAAGATTGAGCGGAGAAATAATACTTTGGGCTTCCTTGAAACTTTTCGCCCGAACTGCGATCGGAATCATAATTCCTGCGAAGAAAATAATCAGCGGGCAAAGTAGGGCATAAAGCATTACGATGAAGGTCGGAGATAAAATATCCTTAATGGCCTGAAGCACAACCGGATCCTTCACAATATTCAAAACTTCAATCGAAAGGTAAATTCCGAAGAGATTGAATGATGCTGCAAGTAAACCGGAAAGTACCACAACTCCCATTTTTCCGAATAAGATCTTCCATCTCGGAACTGGTGTTGTAAGCAATGTTTCGATTGTTGAACGTTCTTTTTCTCCTGTAAACAAGTCGATTGCAGGGAACATACAACCCATGAATCCGAAAGCAATGAACAGATAAGGTAAAAATCCGCCAGCCAGTTTTCCGATCATTTCCTTACTGGATGCCACGTTCGAATAGGCCATTACAAACGGAGTGATTTTCGCTTCGTCGATCTTCAGTTCAGAGTAACGTTGTTTTTTCCAGTTTTCCTGAATGTAGGAAAGATATGTATCGGCGCGATCTTTCATTCCTAAATCCGTACCATCGTGAAAAACGGTTACTGAAATAGGCTTCATTTCTTTTTTAAGCTCTTCTGCGTTGTTTGGGATGTAAATTCCTACTTGAATAGAATCCGAACGAAGGGCTTTGATCAATGAAAGCGTATCTGTGAACGGAATAAATTCTCTTTTTCCAAGTGTTTCGGGAACTTTCAGTAAATCAGCTTCCAAACTACCGACCTGATTGCTTACCAAACCGATTTTCACCTTTTTTTCTGCTGCTTCCTTTTGAAAACTTGCGGAAATGGACATGAAAACACTCATGATCAGCGGAAATACAAGTGTCGGGATCACAATCATCATCATGACTGTTCTTCTATCGCGCAAAGTATCGCGTAATTCCTTTTTAAATACAGTGAAAATCATGCTAATTCAGGTTTTTGATCGTGAACAATTCGGATAAATTCTGCGGTTAGATTCGGAGCTTGTTGTTGTGTCCGGAATGCTTCCATGGTATCGTTATACAATACTTTTCCTTTGTGAATGATGGTGATATCGTCACACAACAAATCAACTTCTCCCATAATGTGGCTTGAAAAGATCACCGTTTTCCCCTGATTTTTACAATCGCGGATTAATTGAATGATATTTTCAGCGGTAATGACATCCAAACCACTTGTCGGTTCATCGAAAATCACTACTTGCGGGTCGTGAATCATTGTTCTGCAGATAGAAACTTTTTGTTTCATTCCGGTACTCAGTTTTCCGATACGTTTGTTTTGGAAATCATGCATATCCAATAAATCGAAAAGCCGCTTTTTACGCATTTCGATGTCATTTTTTGAAACGCCGTATAGTTCTCCGAAATACGAAATCAATTCATTGGGAGTCAAGCGGGCATACAAACCTGCCGATCCTGTCAAAAATCCGATGTGTTTTCGGGCTTCCTGCGGATCCGCAACAGCATCAATATTATTGATGAGAATACTTCCCTTCGAAGGTTTGAAAATAGTCGACAACATGCGAAGTGTGGTTGTTTTTCCTGCACCGTTCGGTCCAAGAAGCGCATGAACTCTGCCGGGCATACATTCAAAACTGATATTATCAACTGCAAGAACCGAATCTTGCTTCGTTCCCAGTTCTTTCTTTTGCTGTCTGTTTAAGCTAAAAGACTTACTGAGATTAGAAACTTGTATCATAGTGAGCGATTATTTCACTAAGTTAACAAGATGCGGTGAGCCTGCGATGCAAAATGCATTGAAGTTGGCTTTTTCGTGATGAAAGGTTTTATTTTGATACCGTTTTGTGCCTGGAAAATAGTTCAATTTGACTTTAAACTCTTTGAACCTTTTTACTATTGAACTTCAATAGAGAGTTTGTCCAGAGCTTCCCGGATGATTCTGCTTAATTCATCGTGTTTGGAAACGGTCATGAAATGGGTGCCGCCTTCAATGATGTAATCGGGATGAAGCTTTTTGATATTGAAAATCCGGTCTTTGGTTCCGTGAATATGAAGCACTTTGGATGAAACGGGAGTTTTTCTTTTCCAGCAAACGATTTGATGAATGGCCCATTTGGTAAACAGCGGATCGGAATCTGCCAGAATCTGATCCAGAATGATTTTCTCTTCTTTTGTTTTAGTTCCGAAGAACCAATGATTTCCTTTTTTGTGCTTGAGGAGTTTCTTCACCGGAATCAGTTTTTGCAAACCAATTTTTCCTCCGGCCTTCATCCAAAAAGGAAGTTCAGCTCTCGTTTGCACGCTTGCCAGGATCAAAACAGGACAATTGTTTAAGAATATACTCATTTCCTGCGCAACGATTCCACCAAATGAAATCCCGATCAGAATAGGGTTGGGTTCCTGAACATGCTTGCAAAGCTGCTTGATATAGGATTCGAAAGATTGTTCCCGATCAACCGATTCCCAGGGAATAAAAATTGGTTTATAAGCTCCGAAATCAATCTTGTCGAAAACGCGTTCGTCAGCGCCGAGACCTGACAAAATATAACATGCCGGTTTTTCCATTTGGAAAAGTTAAGCAATAATGAACTTTGATCTACTCTGCGTAGAATCCCAACTTATAAGCAACACCAATGCGCAAATCGGTTGTGTTTGTCAACCATTTAGTCATACTTGATTCTGTGATGTCCATCAAACCGGAATAATTACGTGCTTCAACCGAAATAACCCAGTATGTTCTGATCGGAATGGCGATTCCGACTCCGCTTGCAACCCCAAAATCCCAACGGTTAATGCCGCTGTAATTCAGATCATTGGTGTAAATTGTTTCGCTGCCATTTAATTTTGTACGGTCTGTTTTCGCCAGAAGGTATCCAACGTATGGACCTGCATTGACGAAGAAATTGACTTTTTTTCCAAAACTTGCTTTCACTAAAACAGGGAAAGTCAGGTAGTCAAACCGAAAACTTGTTTTCCCGGTTCCGGCGATATTACCGTTGGCATCAAGGAAAGGAATATTCGATAATTGATAACCTTTTCGTTGATAGGAAAGTCCGGTTTTGAGAGAAAGAAAGTTTTTGAAATTGTATTGGAAGATAAAACCTCCTGAACCGAAAATTGCCGGTTTCGGATCGAAATCAAAAAAAGGATTGTTGCTGTTGACCAACATTGTACTCAGATTCGGTCCGCCTTCCAGACCAAGATCAAACATACTGTTTTGTGCGTACAGCTTAGAGTTATTTCCGATTGAAATAAATAATAGAATGATAAAGATGCGATTCATAGGAAAGTTTAAAAGATTCAAGAGATTTAAAAAGGTTCAATTGTTCAGGTTTTAATTCGTTGAACAATTGAACTCTTTAAACTGGGTGTTATTTAGTGGTGATGTCCGTGAGCACCGTGAGAATGCCCGTGAGCAATTTCATCAGCAGTTGCCTGGCGAACTTCTAATACTGTTCCCTGGAAAAATAAGTCGGTTCCAGCCAAAGGATGATTGAAATCCATGGTTACATTTTCCGGAGTGATTTCCAGAATGGTTCCTCTTAAATGATTTCCTTCGTTATCTGTCATTGGCAAAATTGCTCCGACTTTGATCTGTGTTTCGTCCACTTTTCCTGATTCATCAAAAAATACGGAAAGAGGAATAAGCGCTACATGATCGTCTTGCTTATCGCCATATGCTTCTGCTGAAGGGATTGAGAATTCAAACGCGTCACCTGCTTTCAAACCATGAATGTTCACCTCGAATGCAGGAATAATACGTTCCACTCCATACAAGAACTCCATTGGTTGGTTTTCAGATGTTTCCTCAATCTGTTCACCTGTTTTGTGATTGGTCAACTTGTAATGCAAGGAAACCACCGTGTTTGTGTCTACTGTCATAAAAATGAATTATTTGGGTATAAAGGTAATGAAACTAGTCACAAATAGTGCCTTTATGTTCGGAGTGTTGGTACAAATTCTCCAATTCTTCTAGTTCTTTTAACAATTCGGCAGAGGGTGGATTATGAGTCAGTTTGGATAAATCCGGTTGTCCGGCATCGACCCAGGCGGTGTACCAAATGGAGCCGACAGCAATAATTGCCTGACGCATCCGGCGTTCCACCATTCCGTTCATTCGTAGCTGATATTCGTCGCAGAAAGCCTTGGAATAAGTTTGAATGACGGTATTTCCGCGTGTTTCATAGGTGTATTTCTGATCGCTTGGAAATTCTGCCGTGAGCTCTTTTTCGATTCTCAAAACGGAGTCAACTGCTGCGTTGGAAGCCTGAACCGCTTCCCAGGCAAAGTCAAGAACACGAGTGACATATTTTCCTTTTCCCACGAAATAATCGTATTCTTCGGAATTGAGTTCCACGATGCGGCTTTCCCACAAACCGTGAATTCCGCGCTGACCTGTTAACTGACCGTTGTAATTTTCAGTTGTGTGAAGAGGAACATGTGCATCGCCGATGTAGTGACCGATTTCAGCTGCATTTTTCAGAATCAGGTCGATATTTTTCGACTCAAAAGCTTTCTGAAGCCGGTATTTCATGACCAAAATATGCCAGGGAACAATGCCGTATGCCTGAAGTGTGTCTTCCGAAAATTTGGCCACGGCATCTTCCCATTTTCTGGGAACAATTTCAAAAGGATTTTGCCCGTTGACCGCATAATGATCAATGTCGATGTAATGCCTTTGAGCTTCACCGTCAACACCATATCTGCGTTTGTCCGGATCAACGGCATGTTCGGTTACAAATTCGATATTTTCCTTAAAGAAACCGAACATTTCGGGCGGAAGTGTAAAAACCGCTACACGATTGATGCGTTTATGACCGAAAAATCCCCACAATGCAGGATTCGGAAGCTTTGAATAGGGTAAAGGACCTGCGTTTCCAAGGTTTGAAATAAACAGTGAAAGCAGTAGTATGATACTAGTTGTCCGAAATGTTGACGAGTTTACCATTTCTCAAAATTGGAATCACGTTTGTTTGATTCGGAGTCAAACAATACTTGATGTCTTCATTCAAATTTAGGTTTTTTAATCGTCTTCTGTGCGAACTTGACTTCAAAAATCCAAGATAATTGTCTTTTGCAGAGAGATATAAGTATTTTGCAGCGATGGAAGAATCTTCCACAGAGGTGAAATTTCCGGTATTTATCAGGTGATCGCAAATGGCTCCGGCACAAATGGTATCTTCCAGATTGAATTTATCCTGCCATCCGGAACACAAACATAAAATGTTCTTGTTTTGTTTTTCCAACCATTCATTCAGGTAGTTCAAATTCAGAAATGAACCTACGACAACCACTTCAGCGTCTTTTGCAACGTCCAACGATTTGGTTCCGTTGGTAGTGGTCAAAACAACGTCTTTACCTTTGAATTCTTCTTTCATGTAAGAAAAAGGAGAATTTCCAAAGTCAAAACCTTCAACGATTTGTCCTTTACGTTCTGCTCCTGCAAGAAACCCTCTTTGCTTGTATTCCCATGCTTCTTCAACCGTTGGAACAGGAATAATTGAGGCTATTCCATTATCAAAAGCGGCACAAATAGCAGAAGTAGCTCTTAATACATCAATAACAACTACGATTTCAAATTCGTCTTTGAAGTAAGCATACTCGCCCGGAGTGTAGCAAACTTCAATAAGCTTTCTTGTATCTGACATAAATGCGAAGGTACTAAAATCAGATTGATTTTAAAGATTCCTGTGTTGGTTTGAAGATCTTCGCGTCTGCAACAAATGTTCCGAAAGGCAGTAGGGACGCCAAATATGCCCAGAATTTGGTTTTCAAATCCCATTTGGTTTCAGTGGAAGCCCAGAAAACCAAAAACACATATGCAATGAATAAAATACCATGACCCATTCCGACAATTTTGTTCGGAGCAGTGATATCCATCATGTATTTTAATGGCATGGTGATCAAAAATGATAAAAAGGAAATCCCTTCGAGTATTCCGACTATGCGTAAAGCACCTAAAGCTGACTTGAAATTCATGATTTTTTTGTTTGCAAATTTACGGTTTAAGTAGGTTTGGAAAGGTACCGTTCACCGATTATTGCTTTTTGTATGTCTTTCCGTCGACCTCCATGAACCAGTATCCGCCTTGTTCATATGGTTCTGTGTCCAGAACGAAAACTCTCGGCGTTTGGGAATTCAAACGGATCTTGTTACGCTGTTGATTGATTTCCGCTTTTCCGGTAAGTTTTCCAGTGCAAACACATAAATTCGCTGCGCAGGTATCCTGACAATCTACCTGATACGTTCCGCTTGTTCCCGAAAAGGTTAATTCATCACAGACAAATTTTCCCATCACTGAATTGTATTGCGCTTCGCTGTACCAGGTTCCTTCAAAATCTGAATTGTATTTCAGAAGCGGTTTATTACAGGATGAAACGAGGATCAATAAAAACAGGGGAATAATATAGAATCGTTTTTTCATAGTATTTATCATGTGTTAATCGTAAGGCTTATCTTTTTGCCTGAAGTTCAAATAATTCATCACGCAAACGTGCTGCTTCAATGAAATCCAGTTCTTTGGCTGCTTTTTCCATTTGTTTGCGTTTGGCCGCGATCGCTTTTTCCAATTCCTCCGGATCTGCATAATTCACCTTCGGCTCTGCAGCCATGGAATCTGATTCCGAAGTATAATATCCTTTTTGAGAACGCGTTTCCGGATCACCGTCTGCCACTTTCGTCGATTTAAGAATTACTTCTTTCGATTTGTTCAGCGGAGTAGGAACCATTCCATGTTCTTCGTTATAGGCGATCTGCATGGCTCTTCTTCGTTCCGTTTCCGAAATGGTTCGGGCCATCGAATCTGTCATTTTATCGGCATACATGATCACGCGTCCGTTTACATTTCGAGCGGCTCTTCCCACAGTTTGTACCAAAGAACGTTCGTTTCTGAGGAAACCTTCCTTGTCGGCATCGATGATTGCAACCAAACTCACTTCCGGTAAATCCAATCCTTCACGAAGTAAGTTTACTCCGATCAGGACGTCAAATTCGCCCAAACGCAGCTGACGCAGAATTTCTACGCGTTCAATGGTATCGATATCTGAATGGATGTATCGGCAGGGAATTCCCAGTTTATCCAGGTATTTCTGCAATTCTTCCGCCATCCGTTTTGTCAGAGTAGTAATGAGTGTGCGTTCTTCTTTTTCAATCCGAAGCTGTATTTCTTCAATCAGATCATCAATTTGATTCAAACTTGGACGCACTTCAATCACAGGATCGAGCAAACCGGTCGGGCGAATCAACTGTTCCACGACAACTCCTTCGGACTGTTCCAACTCAAAATCTGCCGGAGTTGCCGAAACATACACGATTTGATTGATCAGCGTCTGAAACTCATCAAAAGTCAAAGGTCGGTTGTCCATTGCAGCCTGCAAACGGAACCCGTATTCCACAAGATTGATTTTTCGCGCGCGGTCGCCGCCATACATTGCTCTGATCTGCGGCATCGTCACGTGGCTTTCATCGACAATCATCAAATAATCATCCGGAAAATAATCCAACAAACAGAAAGGCCGTGTTCCCGGATCGCGTTGGTCAAAATACCTGGAATAGTTCTCAATTCCGGAGCAATACCCTAGTTCGCGCATCATTTCCATATCGTAAGAAGTGCGCTCTTCCAAACGCTTTGCCTCCAGTACTTTCTTTTCCCGTTTGAAATTTTCGACCTGAATAACCATGTCTTCACCGATTTGATCAAGCGCTCTTCGCGTCGTTTCAGGACTGGAAACGAAAATGTTTGCCGGATAGATATTGATTTCCTGAAAGACTTCAAGTTCCGAATTGGTTTCCGGATCGATGGTTCGGATACGTTCTATCTCGTCTCCCCAAAACTCAATGCGCAAAGCATAATCCGCATAGGCCAAATGAATGTCGATCGTATCTCCTTTTACGCGAAAAGTTCCGCGTTTAAACTCTGCTTCCGTTCGGGAATAAAGATTTTCCACCAAACGCAATAGGAATTTATTTCTGGAAATGTTTTGTCCGACCTTGATTCCGATAATCGAATTGGCAAATTCATTCGGATTTCCGATACCGTAAATACAACTCACAGAAGCAATTACGATCACGTCTTTTCGGCCTGAAAGCAAAGAGGATGTTGCGGAAAGACGCAATTTTTCAATTTCATCGTTGATCTGCAAATCCTTTTCAATATAGGTGTCGGTTACGGGTAAATATGCTTCCGGCTGATAATAATCGTAATAACTTACGAAGTACTCGACCGCATTATTTGGAAAGAATTGTTTGAATTCTCCGTAAAGCTGTGCCGCAAGTGTTTTGTTGTGTGAAAGAATCAGGGTCGGTTTTTCGACTTCCTGAATCACATTGGCCATTGTAAATGTTTTCCCGCTTCCGGTAACACCCAAAAGGGTTTGTGCAAATTGTCCGTCGCGAATTCCTGCGACTAATTGTTGAATAGCGACTGGTTGATCACCGGTAGGTTTAAATTCTGAAACGAGTTGGAAATCCATATAAACAAATATACAAAATTCTGGTTCTGGTAGTGCCTCCGGGGAAGGAAGGAAATTTGTCAATTTGCCAGTTTGCCATTTGGCAATCAATTAGGGTGTTAGGTTTTAGTTGTTGTGTTTAATTACTTGATAATCACCGATTAGTGCTTCTTTATTCGTGGTTTTTTCAATATCGCAATATTGCAAGAAATTACCCTGGTAAATTCTTGGAGACCGGGAAAATAACCTGAATAACAACAAAGAATATTCGTGCCTTAAACAAGATATTCAAGTGGAAGTATCCTCAATTGAATATAAGCGTATCTTTGCATTTCGAATAAAAAATAAACCGGAATATTTTTGAAGCTATGATGGAACAATTTCATGAATTTGTGAATTTAATGACGGAGCATCCGTTGAATGCTGTTTTCTTAATTCTTGGAATTTTACTATTGGAAATCATCTTGTCGTTTGACAATGCTGCGGTTTTGGCGACTATGGTGAAAGATTTGCCAAAGGAGCAACAGGCAAAAGCTTTGAAATACGGAATCTTGGGAGCCTACCTTTTCCGTGGTCTGGCTTTGATTCTGGTGGAATCGATTCTAAGTATCTGGTGGTTTAAGCCGATCGGCGGAGCTTATCTGATCTACATGGCGATTAAACATTTCCGTGCAAAAAGCATTCAGGCTGAGATCGACGAAGAAGTTCAGGATACCAAAAAGAGTTTTATTTATCGTGGGACGGTTGGAGTCATCGGAATTTTCTGGTCAACAGTTTTAGCGGTGGAATTCATGGATATCGTATTCTCCATTGACAATATTTTTGCCGTTGTAGCTTATTCCGAAAACATTATTTTGATCTGCATCGGTGTGTTTATCGGAATTCTGGCAATGCGTTATGTTGCGAAGTATTTCGTGGTTTTAATGGAGAAATATCCGTTTCTGGAAAACTCCGCATTTTTAGTGATCGGAATTCTTGGAATCAAACTTTGTTTGGCGCTTTTGGTTCATTTCGTCCCATCTACTAAGTGGATCGAATCCGAACACTTTGATTTGTGTGTTTCAATAATTACACTCGCTATTTTCGTTGTTCCGATTTTGTTTCACAAATCAAAGGCGAAGAAAAAGAACTAATCTTATCTCAATTTCTTTCTGAACTGTCCGCCTTTTCGGGTGGTGTATTTTCGTTTCGCAAAAGGGAGATCGTCAATGGTTCGTGCAAAATTCAAAGTTATTTCATGCGTATTTTCCAAACGTTTGTGAGGAGTAAATACACTTGTCTGATAACTGTAAACGATGCGTAATCCTTTTTCAAGGAAAAGTCCCAGACTTGCACTTGCAGAGTTATCCGATTGATATCCGCCGCCAACCCAAACAAGCTGCCCAAAGAGAAAATGTCCGTCAAACGACATGTTTAGCTTTGATCCTTTAACCATTCGCGCCATCACAGTAGGATAGAGAATAATGTTGTCATTGAAACGGATTTTATATCCGATATGTGAAAAGATGTGATTGTATGTCGTTGCGAACAAGGTGGATGAATCGGCCAAAGCATTGTCGAACAAACTTGGAAGGGAAACCCCGAAATCAAAATTCTGAGATTGGATCGACATTCCGACACCTAAATTCAAACCACGCGTAATGCGGTTGTCCAAAGTGGGTTCTTTTTCACTGAAGTAAATGTAATCCGTTTGGAGCGAACGTTGCTGATAACCGACTTTCAAACCCAGACCCAAAGCCGTTTTTTCTCCCAACCAGATATGGTAATTGTAAATTCCGCTGATTTCAATCGTATTTACTCCTGCCGTTAGATCAGTCAGAGCGACCATCCCGACACCATGACTCGGAGTAATGTGATAATGCCCGTTTGCCGAAAAAGTCAAAGGAGTTTCCAGACCGGTTACCCATTGTTTTCTGAAATTCACCGTGGCGCTGAAACGCGTGGTAATATCCATGAACCCGGGATTAAAAAGCCCTTGGTTGAGCATGTACTGATTATACGAACTTTGTTGTTGTGCATTGGAATAAAAGGTGAAAGCGAGTAACACCGAAAGGAATAATCTTTTTCTCATCGTTTCAGGGTTATTTTTCCACTTGCAATATTTCCGGTTCCGTCGCCGAACTCAAAGTAATAAACTCCCGGGGAGCATTCTTCTCCAAGCATCACATTTGCCTGATTACTTTTTCCGTCCCACTCGTTTTTGTAAGGAGAAGCATGATAAACCATTTCTCCCCAGCGATTGAATACCTTCAGATAATTTGTCGGATAGTTGAGCACATTCAGAATAATGAACTGATCATTGTATCCGTCATTGTTTGGAGAAAAAAAGTCTGCAAACACCAGATCGTTGATTCGCAGTGTGTCACCTGAATGCGATTGATGGATCATTGATTTTTGGCTGTCAACCGGCGTAATCTCTTGTTTTTCCCGGAAACTCCATATAAGCAGAATAGCGGGAATGAAAAAAAGGAGTCGATACATGAGAGTGAAATTCTTTCGACAAAAATGGTCATTTTTCCCTTAAAATCAACTAATTGATGTGCAGAATCCCAGAATCAATGATTCACAGGGTTGGCTAAACGATTCTGACAGAAGAAATGAAGGCGTTTTCCAATTGATTGATACTTCAATTAAAAAGTTTAAATGCCTTTGTTTTGTAAATCAGTTGTTTACGGCTTGTTTGATCCTTTTTATCCAACGTTTCCCGGAGTTTTTCGTTGATTCTATCGGAAAGCTGCTCATATGGGAATAACTGTGGTTTTACCTAGCTTTAATTACGGATTTAACTACTTAATTATGAGAAAATCGATACTACTTCTTTTACTGACCCTTTTGTCAGTTTCGTTGACGAAGCCTGTGTTTTCTCAAGATGATGAAGAGAGAACGATGATCGGCAGTCCGAATAATGCTGAAAGTACATTAAATGTAGTTGCTGATAATTTCGGAAATACATATGTTGGAGGTAAAATGAACAACAAAGGATTGCTTGTGAAACAGAACTCACTTCAGGTTGTTCAGTGGAGTAAAACACTCACTTTTACTTCCAACCCGGCAGATGAAGTTTCAATCGGTTTTCTGGATGTTGTCGGAGACACGGTATTTGGTTGTGGAAAAATCCATCAGGTCAGTCAGGGAATCGGATCGTTTTATTTTAAGATGAATGCCCAAACCGGAACCATGTATTGGGCAAAATACGAAACAAGTGGACCCAACTATTTTTCTACGATGCGTTATGCAAACGGAAAGTTTTTTCTTGTTGGAGGAAACTATTTACCAAACACAAATACAGGGTATTGTGGACGAGTTACGTCGGTTTCATCTCAAAACGGGAATGTTCTTTGGCAAACGAACCCGATCAATTTGGTTTATCCTTCTTCCGCTACTAATTTTCGTGCAACTTTTTTAGCTGCGACAGAAATGGTGAACGGGAAGATGTTTATCACTGGTGCTGCTGAAGGCTATAATATGGGAACTCTCGTTACATCCATACCTTTTTTAATAGGGATATCCGAAACCGGTAATATTTTCTTGAACAGATGCTATTCTTTCCCGACAACCACACTGAATGATTATGTTGGAGCAAAAATCGAATACGATTCGGACTTGAACCTGGTTATGGGTGTTTTTTCCAGACTAGGTTCGTTGAACCAACCGAATTCAGTCTTTATTAAATGCGATACAAACGCGATCATTTCTTATGCAAGATTCTATCGCATCACCCCAAGTTTGGTGCAGTTTATTACAGAACTGAATGTAACAGCAACGGGATACGTGATATATGGTTTTTATAATTCCGTAATTGATGGAATGTATGCCATGAAAATTGCCAAGAATGGAAATCTTGAAAAATGCGTGTCTATTTTTAAACCCAATTCACACTACATTCCTTTGTCGTACACTGGGCTTGCGATAGGAAACGGTTCTTATGTGAACGGCCGGCACTATTTTCCGGCTACTGAAAATACAGCCTCTGTTTTCGCCCCGGATATCAATCAGATTATATTGGACGAAAACCTGGATTTTGCGGAAGATTGTTCTGAGCTGACAGAACTATTCCCAACTACTTTTCAGGTAGGAGTGTATCATGATTTGTTGGGCCTTGCAGTGGTTGTAAATCCAAGTCCTCTATCGTTTTCCAATGGGGGAATTCTGGTAGATCAGCCTCTCTTTGAATGGTGTAGCAATGTCACTTTGGATTTGCAGCAAAGTCCGAAGTGTGTCGGTGTTGAAATTACTGCAGAGGTTACCGGTTTTTCCGATCCTACTTTTTATTGGTCGAATGGGACAAACAGTACTGCGAATTCAATTTATGTAAGTACCACGGATACTGTTTTTGTGCGGGTTTTAGACACCAAATGCTGTGAATTGATCGACACGATCGTTCCGGTTTTGGTGCCATTGGTATTCACCATGAATCTTCCTGCGGATACGACTATTTGTTTGCAGCCCGGAAATTCTTACCAGGTCACACCAACTTTTTCCGGAGAAACCGGTACTGTTCATTATTTATGGAGTAACAATTCTACAGGTTCTTCTTTAGCAATTACCAGTTCCGGTACGTATTGGGTAGATGTTACGGATAGTTGTTCAACAAAAAGAGATTCCATTAGTGTGCTTGTAAATTCTCTTCCGGTGATTGGAAATACTGGAAATATAACTGTTTGTGAGGATGATTTTCCGGCAACGTTGAATCCGGTAGTTTCCGGAGGAGGAAGTGTTTTATGGGATGACGGAACAACCCTTCCGAATAGGATTGTGAACGGCCCTGGGACTTATACGATTTCTGCTACAAACAGTTGTGGTACGGTAAGCGCCGTCATTTCGGTCTCTCAAAGTAGTTTGCCGGATGTACAAATAGTTTCTGGTATTGATTCCTGTATTCAAACCGGAACAAGTATCGTACTTATTCCAACTTTCAGTAATGCAACCGATATAACGTGGTCGGATGGAAGCACAGGAACGCAATTGAGTGTTTCAAGTTCCGGTTCGTATACCGTTTATGCTTCCAGCCTGTGTGGAGTAGATTCAGCCACTTATTCGGTAACGATCAATTATTTTCCGCAGCTGGACCTTCCGGCAATGTTGGATACCTGTTTCGAAATAGGTGTAGGATTTGCGTATACTGCTCAGGGTTCAGTAGGATCTTATCAATGGAGTTCAGGTTCACAATCTGCAACAGAATGGATTTCGCAAGAGGAAACGTATTCCTGCACTTTGACCAATGTGTGCGGAAGTATTACTGATTCCATGCAGGTTCGAAGAGTTCCGGATGTTGATCTGTATTTCCCGGAAGATTCGATCAGCGACTGTCAAAGACAGTTATCGGTTTCATTGCTGCATATTGAAACGAATTACAATCTGGAGATTTTAGCTCCTTATCATGGGGTGGTGGGAACTCATTTAACTGAGACAGGCTGGTATACCGTTCATGCTTTCAACAAATGCTGGCATAAGTGGGATTCAATTTACGTGAATTTACAAAATGAGCAATTCTACCTGCCGAATTCATTTACACCAAATGGCGATTCGCACAATGAACGTTATGAATTTGAAGGAGAGAATGTGGAAGTTCGAAGCATCCGGATTTTTAACCGTTGGGGAGAAGAGATTTTTTCACAATCCGGAGATTTCACGGGTTGGGATGGAACCTGCAAAGGGGAGAATTGCCCCGATGGTATGTATGCAGTTTCGGTGATTTACGAAGATTGTTTCGGAATTCCGACAGAATTTAAAGGACATGTGAACCTTTTGCGCTGATTTTTTAATATAAATAATTTAAAATGAATAAGCCGGTCTTTTTTTATGTGGTGGTGTTCCTGCTCGTTTTGGCAGGAAACCCGTTTTTTTCTCAGGAAGACAAGCAAAGAACACTGATTGGAACTCCTACAGCAAATGAAAAAGCGCTGAATATTGTAGCCGACGGAGCTGGAAATACCTATGTAGGCGGTATTCAGGATAAGAAGGGCTTGGTTGTCAAGCAAAATGCATTGTATCAGACGCTTTGGGCGAAAACATTCCGGTTTACAACGAATGTGAATGATGAGGTTGTTATCAATTTCCTGGATTTGGTCGGAGATACGGTATTTGGCTGTGGAGTGATTCATCAATCGAGTCAGGTTGGGGCATTCTATTTTAAAATGAATGCACAAACAGGAGTTCCGTATTGGTCTAAATTCGCACCTGCTTCAAACAGCTTTTTTTCTTGTATGCGTTATGCAAATGGTAAGTTCTTTTTGATCGGCGGAATTCACAATGGTGCACAGAAATTATTTGGTAAAGCCATCGCGGTTTCTTCTCAAACGGGAAATCAGATCTGGGAAACACCGTTAAAACGTTATCTGCTTCCGGGGGCAATTGATTCGGTTGGTGAGGGGAACATTTTTTTAAACGCAACACAGGTATACAACGGTAAATTTTATATAACAGGTTATTGCAGTCCATCCGTTATGACTGGAAGTAATTTGACAGGTCCGGTAACAATGCCTCTTTTGATTGGAATTACGGAGAATGGAACTGTATTTATGGAAAAATGGCTCAATTTGCCGGATATTGATATCACAAGAAATTATGTGGGAACCAAAATTCATCTGGATGATGATCACAACCTGATCATTACATCTTCCCGAAGATATTCCTATTCGAATGTGTTTGACAATTTGTTAATCATGACCAAATGTGATACAGCAGGAAATGTGTTGTTTTCTAAAAATTATCATGTAGGTTCTCATGGTTTGGGAAGTATTGAAGCTTTTAATGAAACAGCAGACAGTTATGTGATTTTCGGAACGCTTTTTTCTAACAATACAAATCAGGGACTTTATGTCTTTAAAACAGATAAGAACGGGAACTTGCAGAGATCCACTGAAATCGTCAAACCGAATACCTTTCATTTGGGAGCCGGTGGAGGAGTGTATTCATGGATATGGTGGGCCTGGTCGAATGGTTGGTGGTCATGGTCTTTCTATGGTATTTCAAGCGGAAACAGCAGCTTCGTAAACGGCAAACATTATTTTGTTTCCCCGGAAGTATCACAGGGTACTATTTTGGAGTGTGATATCAATCAAATTATTCTGAATGAAGATTTGGATGAAATCGAAGAAGATTGTTCTCAATTAGTGGAGCTTCCAACTCCGGTGCATGATGTGCCTACAAGTGTAGAACCCTTATTGGTGGAGAATTTTCCAAATACTATGAGTTTTCAGAACGGAATCATTCTGGATGATCTTCCTCCTTTTGAGTATTGTACCAATACATCACTCAACCTGGTGCAAAATTCCGGTTGTGAGGAATCGGTAATTACTGCAAATACTACCGGGTTTACCGGTCCTACGTTTTATTGGTCCGACGGAACAGTTTCAACAACAAATACCTTGACCGTGAATTCAACGGATACTTTATTCCTGCGGGTTTTGGATACCAAATGCTGCGAATTGTTTGATACGATTGTTCCGTTCATTACTCCTTCGGCTATGACAATGACTTTGCCGGCTGATACCATTGTGTGTCTTCAGACCGGAGGGGCGTATACTTTGCTGCCAACGGTTTCAAATCCGAATGTAACTCCGGTTCAATACCTCTGGAGTAATAACACCACATTTCCATGGCTGTCCGTAACAGCATCCGGAACCTATTGGGTGGAAGTTTCTGACAGTTGTAAAACTATCCGGGATTCCATTGTCGTTACGGTACAACCGATGCCAGGTGTTACCAATGCAGGTTCGGTAACGGTTTGTGAAGGAAGTTTTCCAGTGAATCTGAATCCAATTGTTTCTGCCGGGGCAACTGTCTTGTGGGAAGATGGAAGTACGGCCATTCCCAGAAGTGTTTCAGGAGTTGGAACATATACCTTATCGGTTACAAATAGTTGCGGAACCATAGATACGGTCATCACGGTCAATCAGACTGATTTACCGGAAGCAGTACTTGTTTCGTCACTGGATAGCTGTGTTCAAAACGGAGCATCAGTTGTTTTATCTCCGACTTTTACAGGAACAACGAACATTGTTTGGTCGGATGGAAGTACCGGGAATCAATTGTCAGTTTCAACTTCCGGTTTGTATACGGTTTATGCGTCCAATTCTTGTGGAGTGGATTCAGCAACGTGTTCTGTAACGATCAGTCATTTTCCGGAATTGGATCTTCCGGCTGCTTTGGATACCTGTTTTGAGATCGGAGCAGGATTTGCGTATACTGCTCAGGGGGCCGGAGGTTCTTATCAGTGGAGTTCCGGTTCGCAATCTGCTACGGAATGGATTACTCAGGAGGGAACGTATTCCTGTACCTTGACCAATGTCTGCGGAAGTGTCACAGATTCTATTTCCATTTCTAAAATCGATCTTCCGGTAATAGCACTCGATTCTCTGATTGATACTTGTATTCAGAACGGAGCATCGATAGTGCTTACACCGCTTTTTGCAGGAACAAGCAATATTCTTTGGTCTGATGGAAGCACCGGGAATCAGCTTTTGGTTTCTGCTTCGGGAACCTATACTGTTTTCGCTTCCAATGTCTGTGGCACCAGTTCAGCATCTTGCTCTGTAACAATTAAGCATTTTCCGGAATTGAATCTTCCTGCAACTTTGGATACGTGTTTTGAGCTTGGAGTAGGATTTGCTTATACGGCTCAAGGCTCCGGAGGATCTTATCAATGGAGTTCAGGTTCACAAACGGCTACGGAATGGATTTCCCAGGAAGGAATGTATTCCTGTACTTTGACCAATGTCTGCGGAAGCATTACGGATTCAATGCGGGTTCGTCGTTACACAGCTGTGGATTTGTATTTCCCGGAAGACTCCATTCGTGAGTGTGAGAAACAATTGTCGGTTTCATTGCTGCATGTGGAAACGAATTACAATCTGGAGATTTTTGCACCAAACGGAAATTTGGTCGGAACTTACTTAAACGAATCCGGCTGGTATAAAATCCATGCATTTAATCCATGCGGAGAAGTTTGGGATTCGATCTACGTGAATTTACAGAATGAGCAATTCTTTTACCTGCCGAACTCATTTACACCCAATGGCGATTCGCACAATGAACGCTTTGAATTTGAAGGAGAGAATGTGGAAGTTCGAAACATCCGGATTTTCAATCGCTGGGGAGAAGAGATTTTTTCACAATCCGGAGATTTCACGGGTTGGGATGGAACCTACAAAGGGGAGAATTGCCCTGATGGAATGTATGCTATTTCGGTGATTTACGAAGATTGTTTCGGAGTACCGACAGAATTTAACGGACATGTGAATCTGTTGAGGTAACTTTAACAGGCTTGGAAATAATGAATTGAAAAATGAAAATTGCAGTTTTTATCGGTGGATTGTTTTTACTGTTTGGTTTAACAGCAAATCCGTTATTTTCTCAAAATGATGATAAGAGCAGATTGATTGGAGGTCCGGCTTCTCAGGAGGAAGCTGCAAACATAGTGGCAGATAATGCCGGAAACACGTATGTTGCCGGAATCACGGACAACAAAGGATTGCTTGTCAAACAAGATGCGCTGAGTCAGACTCTTTGGAGTAAAACTCTTGCATTTACAACTGATCCGAATGATGATGTGACGATTGCATTTCTGGATTTGGTAGGCGACACTGTTTTCGGTTGTGGAAAGATTCATCAGTTCAATCAACCGAAAGGAACATTCTATTTTAAGATGAATGCACAGACAGGTGCGCTGTATTGGGTAAAGTATGAATTGGTTTCGAACGGGTATTTTTCCTGTATGCGCTATGCGAACGGGAAATTTTTCCTGATCGGTGGAACGTATGCTACCGTTCAACAAACACATGGAAAAGTTATTGCTGTTTCTTCTCAAACGGGAAACCTGATTTGGGAAACACCTTTGTTGAAGTATGTGATGCCGCTAAGTGCGACAAGTCCTGTAACTCGTGTATTCTTTCTGAATGCAACGGAAGTGAAAAACGGAAAATTTTATCTTACCGGGTACGTGGAAGGAAATAGTTCTATGGTCAGCAGTTGGCTTTCAATGCCATTGCTAATAGGAATCACTGAAACGGGCTCCATTTTTTTAGAAAAACATTTTCTGCTTCCTTATACCCCAAATACAACATTCCGTTATGAAGGAGCCCAAATCCGATGGGATATGGATGATAATTTGGTCATTTCTGCATACGAAATACTGGGAAACAATATGCAGAATGAAAATACGGCGATTATAAAATGTGATCAGACCGGAAACATTCTTTTTTCAAACTACTATAATATCGGATCAAATGTGTTTTGTTCGGTTGATGCGATGAATGAAACAGCAACAAGTTATGTTTTATTTGGCTATGGAGCATTTGTTGCGGTGCCGCATGACGGACCGTATGTAATGCAGGTCGATAAAAACGGAATTGTGCAGATTTGCAAGAATATTTATAAACCAAATGTGGGTTATGCTCCCTTGGGAATTGTGTTACCGCATTTGGTAGGAAATAGTGCATTTATCAATAACCAGCATTATTTCACCATGAGTGAAAACGGAGATATCAACCAGTTTGTTCTGGATGAGAGCCTGGAGTTTGTAGATGACTGCTCGGAAATAATACCGCTTCCGGTAGTTACAATGCCCGTTGCTACTTCGCTGGTTCAATTGAACGTAACAACGATTCCCCAAAACATGAGTTTTCAGAATGGAATCATGTTGGAAGATCTTCCGATTCATAGTTATTGCGACAGCGTTTCATTGAGTTTATTTCAAGTTCCCGGGTGCAGCCAGTCAACCATTGTTGCCAATCTCAACGGGTTTACGGATCCGACTTTTTATTGGTCGACCGGAAATACAACTTTAAGCAATCTGGAAACGGTAAATACCACAGATACTGTTATTCTGAGAGTGCTGGATACCAAATGCTGTGAACTGATTGATACGATTGTTCCCTTTTTCGTTCCTTCTTCTATGACGATGAGTCTTCCGGCAGATACCATTGTTTGTTTGCAGCCCGGAAGTTCATACACGCTTTTACCAACTGTTGTGAATCCGAATACTGCGGTTCAATACTTGTGGAATAACAATTCAATCGGTGCTTCTTTATCAGTAACTACATCCGGAACTTACTGGGTGGAAGTTTCAGACAGCTGTAAAACGATCCGGGATTCCATCGTCGTTGAAATCCGATCTTTGCCAACCATTACCAATACAAATCCGGTAACGGTGTGTGAAGGAAGTTTTCCGGTGGATTTGAATCCGGTAGTTTCTGCAGGTGCCGTTGTTTTGTGGGATGATGGAAGTACAACCATTCCTCGAAGTGTTTCCGGTCCGGGAACATTTACGATTGAAGCAACGAATAGCTGCGGTACGGTGAATGCAAGTATGCTGGTTTCACAGACTGATCTTCCGGAAGTGACACTTACATCTTTAATAGATACCTGCGTTCAAAATGGTCAATCAGTACTGCTTACTCCGATTTTTACCGGAACAACGGATATTCTTTGGTCGGATGGAAGCACGGGAACCCAATTGGTTGTCTCTGTTTCCGGTTCTTACACGGTTTCTGCCTCCAATCTCTGTGGGACTGATTCCGCAACCTGTTCTGTAACGATTAATCACTTTCCGGAACTGGATCTTCCTGCAGTTTTGGATACCTGTTTTGAGCTTGGAGTGGGATTTGCATATACTGCTCAAGGTTCTGCCGGTTCCTATCAATGGAATTCAGGTTCACAGTCGGCAACCGAATGGATTGTGCAGGAAGGAATGTATTCCTGTACTTTGACCAATGTTTGCGGAAGCGTCACTGATTCAATGCAGGTGCGCAGAATTTCGGCAGTTGATCTGTATTTTCCCGAAGATTCGATCCGCGATTGTCAGAAACAATTGTCTGTTTCACTTTTACACATTGAAACAAATTACAATCTGGAGATTTTTGCGCCAAAAGGAAATTTGGTTGGAACTTATCTCACAGAATCAGGCTGGTACACGATTCGGGCGTTTAATCCATGCGGAGAAATCCGGGATTCGATCTATGTGAATTTGCAAAATGAACAATTTTTTTACCTCCCGAATTCATTTACACCCAACGGTGACACCCATAATGAACGTTATGTGTTTTATGGAGAAAATATTGTCGTCCAAAGCATTCGGATTTTCAATCGCTGGGGAGAAGAAATCTTCAGTGAAAATGGAAACTTTAGTGGTTGGGATGGAATGTATAAAGGGGAAAATTGTCCAACAGGAATATATACTGTTTCAGTGATTTACGAAGATTGTTTCGGAATCCCGACAGCATTTAACGGGCACGTGAATTTACTGCGTTGATCTTCAGTTTGTTTTATGGGTTAAATAATTAAAAATCAAATAAATACTAATTCAATCTTACAATCAAAAAATGAAAAAAATCACTGTTTACACATTCTGCATCGCGTTTTTGGCTGCAGGAATGGCATCTTGTGCAAAAACAACCAAAGGAAAATTAACGAAAGAATGGAAGGTCGTTTCTTATGAGAAAACCCGGGTGGGGATAAATCAGTCCGGCAGCTCAACCAACTCAACCACATCAAAGATCAGCATGACTGAAACATCTTTTATACATGAAAACACACATGTCGATAATAATGGAGCTGTCGTGACTGATTATTATGAAGATGGATTGGTGAATTCGCATGTACTGACGATGAAAAAAGACGGAACCTGGTCCTGGACTAAAGATATTACCTATGTTTTCAATAGCGGCAGCACCAATAGGATTTCGACAGAGGAAAGCGGAACCTGGAGTTTTGTGGGGAAAACAAAAGGGGATGATTTTAAGAAAAATGAGCGCCTCCTTTTCAATGTGTTGAATAAAAAAGAGAGTTCTCTCAATATCGTAGACAATGTTGTAGTTTCTGACGATTTAAGTAATACAACTTTCCTTGCAGGAGAAAATATGCAGATCTATACGATCAAGGAATCTAAAAAGAAGGAATTGCAATTGGAACTGGAATCAAATTTCGTTTCGGAATCAAGCAGCAGTGGAGTAAATAAGGAGGAAGGTACCTTAAAGATTACGCTGAAAGAGAAGTAATCACCGGTTAACAAATTCATTAAAACATAATTATTCAGCAATGAAAAGAATCTCAATTTATACCCTAAGCACAGCATTTTTAATTCTTTTTGGAATTACATCCTGTGGAAAAACTACGAAAGGAAAAATGACCAATGAATGGAAGGTCACTTCTTTTAGAAGCGTTGAAACAGTCGTAAATATATTCAATGATAAGTATACGTCCACTTTTTGGACGAGAGACAATACTGTTATTGATGAAACCGTTTCCGAACCATCCGGCGGAGCTCCGTCAACTCAGTCTGAAACCGGAACTGTAAATACACATGATTTTACGATTAAGAAAGATGGAACCTGGTCATGGACAATCGATGCAACTTTTGTAAGCGGGAATATTTCAACAAATACAAGTAGAGTGCAGAGCGGAACCTGGAGTTTTGTCGGAAAAACAAAAGGAGACGATTTTGAAAAGAATGAACGCGTTCTTTTTAATGTATTATCCGTAACCACAACGGAGATTGAAACGATGAATCAGGCAGTTGTAAATAATTACACGCATACAATAACTTTTGCAACCGGAGAAAATAGTATGGTCTATACTGTTACGGAATCGAAAAAGGATCTGCTGGAAATGGAAATGGAAGAGAAAAAGGTTTATACGGAAGGTGCGAAGGTCAGCACGACCACTCTTTCTCAGAAAATTGCTTTGCAAGGAAAATAGTAGAGACAGCATCTCTTCCGGCACGTAGGAATGAAAGCACCTCAAAATCAGACGAGTTTTTGAGGTGTTTTGGTTTTGTTAAAATTTAATTGATACATTTGGCATCATATTAATCATAACTTACGAAAATGAAAAGAACTCTTTTCTACGCACTTAGCGTTGCATTTTTAACTGCCGGATTGGTTTCCTGTGCGAAAACTACTAAAGGGAAAATGGCGAACGAATGGAAAGTAACGTCCCAAAATGAAACGTCAACATCTGTTCAAGCGGATGGTAATAAGACTGAGGAGACAACAACTTATTCTGCAACGACCCTTAGCAAAACCACCGTTTATACACCTGTAATTGGACCTCAAATGACAAGTGTTCAAACAGGGATTATAAATACCAACGATTTGAAAATTGAGAAAGACGGAACCTGGACCTGGACGAAAACAATTCTTTACGGAAGCGGAAACTCAACGGAACTTTCTACAGATATCCAAAGTGGAACATGGAGCTTTATCGGAAAAACTGAAGGAGATGAGTTTAAAAAGAATGAGCGCGTTTTGTTCAATATTTTGTCTGTCAAGAATACAACTATTGAAACCGATCAGGGATCTGCAACTACCACTACGAGTTCAGATACTTATTTGACTGGTGAAAGCACCATGATTTTTACAATCAAAGAATCCAAGAAGGATGAGTTACAAATGGAAGCAGAAGGAAAAAATGTCTATACCGATGATTCGGATATAAGCACATATACTTCAAAAATCTCTGTTACATTGAGTGAAAAATAAGCGTTTCGTTTTTTAACGCTGAGGAAAGGGAATCAATATTGGTTCCCTTTTTTGCTGGATAGATCTCAGCCTTTTGAATCGAATGCAACAAAAAAGTGCCAGCTTACACCGGCACTTTCCTATGATTTCATCTCAGAACAGGAACTCTGCTTACTATGACTATTTCATTACTATTCTGATTTATTGATGAAAAATCCTAATTCTTTTGAACGATAATTCGTTTGATCGTAAACTGACCATCCTTGATGCATTTCACAAAGTAAACGCCGTTTTTCTCATTGGATAATTCAATTTCCGTTGTTGCATCGGCTAAATGAATCTGTTTTACAATTCGTCCGTTCAGATCACTGATCTCCAATTCCGAATCTGCTCCACCGCTAACGATAAATGTACCATTGTTCGGATTCGGATATACTGAAATCAGATCATCTGCTGTGTTTTCACCAACTCCAACAGTGCTTACAGTGAGGCAGTTCGTGGTATCCGTACAAAGTCCGTTTGATACGATAACAGCATAGGATCCGTTTTCTTCCACCAGATATGCCTGACCTGTTTCCCCTGCAATAAGCTGATTGGTTGTACAATTCATCCATTGGTAAGTCACACCGGCACCGGGATTTCCGATCAGAATAATTTCTCCGCTGACCGTAATGCTGCTTGTGAATTCATAAACTGTAACCGCAATCGTATCGTAGTTTTGGCAACCGTTTGTATCCGTTCCCACAAGGGCATAACTGTTGGTTAGATTCGGAATGAATGAAACGCCGTTTGTTACGCTGTTATCCCAGATATAGGTAGTTGCTCCCGATCCGGACAACGTAAGAGACGAGCCCTGACAAATGGTTTGATCCGTTCCGGCGCTGACGTTTGGAAGCGAAAACACATTCACAAATACGGTATCGGAGATCGTACATCCGGCAGAATCTGTTGCTGTTACAATGTAATTAGCAGGACTTAAAGGAAGAAAAGCCTGATCATTCGTTATTGAGTTGTCCCAATTGTAGTCGAAAGGCCCTGAAGCACTTAAAGTAACAGAATCTCCATGACAAACAGCTACATCAGTTCCTGCATTTACAAAAGGAACGGAAAGTGCTATCGTCAAAGTATCATGCATTGTCGGGCAACCCGGAGAAGTAGATTCTACTGTGTATTGAGTGGTAGCCGAAATGGAAGGAGTGATGCTGTCATTCGTTTCTCCCTGCCCCCATAAATAAGTTGTATTCGATTGATCTGCCAATGAATAGTGGATGTTTCCATTCCAGATACGCGGCTGATATACAGCACCGGTTCCCTGTGTGAACGGATATTCCATTCCACCACCTTCGAGGAAAGTAATGTTGGCGTCACTGGAGAAAACGTTTCCAACATTCGTACCGTTCGAGTAATTCAAACTAACGGCTGAAGTGTTGGAAGTGACGTAGAACGCATACGTTTGACCTGCCGGAATGGTAATATTCACCGGAACGGGCACCGGAACAATTCCTCCTGTAGCGATTACAGGAGCAGAACCTATTAAAGTCCAGTTGGACGGACTGTTTGCAAAGCCATTCCATGTTCCGGCTTTGTAATAGATTTCAATAGTCGTGTTTCCCATCGGGGATGCATCGAAAGAGGTAATGACTACACTGTTGGTAGCAACAATATCAAACATGTTTCCACGGTGATTGTTTCCTGCAAAATTGGCAGCACCTAAATTATGGCCTTCTCCAATGGTTGTTGCTACTAACACTGGAGTGTCTCCAACACAGATTAATGAATCTGTAGAACTGATGCTTACCGTGCATTGTGCACCTGAGTGAAAATGAAAACCGACTGCTAAAAAAGTTAATAAAGTAAGTAACAGTATTTTTTTCATAAATAGTATTTTTTAGTGTTTAATTCAGAAACAAAAATACGGTGCTACTATGATTGATTTTAGCGATGAAACGAAAAACGATGAATTTCAGGGGTTACCCCTTGTGTTTGTAAAACATTGTTTTTCAGCTATTTATTTCAGGTGTAACACCGGGTTGGGAGCAGGGTTGGGGCTGCAGCTGCAAGGAAGAGATCGTAGCGAAAAACAATAAGGGAAACCAAAAATAGAATTACTTAAAACAGTGAAACGCAAAGAATAGAAAGAGGCATATTTCCTTTTTTACGATGATCCAAAAAAAACAAGTTTTGTACGAGAGTGTTGGTGATTTTTTATGTAAATGATTCGTGTCTAGACACCATTATTCTGAGAAATCATCAACTAAATTCTCGGACAAGTCAAAAAATTAAAAACGGGCACGAAAGCGCTGATTTTTTAGCCCGGGTAAGCAGGAGTTTGAATGAAATTTGCGATATTTCGAAACCCAAACTCAACAGGAATGCCCAAATTCAAAGATTTCAATTTTAAACTGACGGTTATTGAGCAATTGATGTACCGCAATAACTTACTGCAGCCTAAATTCGATGTGAAGTCTTTTGTAGGGCCAGAGAAATGGCAGAAAATCGATCATCAGAAACATCCTTCCAAAGCAGTTCCGGGAGTGAAGAAGTTTTTCAAGGATTTGGAAATTCCTCAGGAATTACTGGATCAGGTAACTATTCTGGATCAGAATTATCACACAGCTTACCATCAGGTGACTCCTTACTGGGACGGAGAAGGAAACGAATTCAATATCACTTCGGTAGAAGACCTGAAATGGCTCCCGAACTTGAAAGAGGTGATATTGTTGTATGATTACGAACAGAAAATGGTGAAAGAGTTTCAGGCTAAGGGCATTGATGCGAAGTATTTGTAAGATGAGACTCTAAATTCTTGTGCAAAACCAATAAAAAACGCCGCAAATATACTTTTATGCTCTGAAATGCGTTTAAAACTTCGTCTGTAGCGTTAATCGGTGAAAAGTAGTATTGTAATTGTATTTTTGGTAATTATGTTTCCTTTCGGGAAACGGATTTTGGCACAGACAGATACGAATTATATCGAAAGCAATTACCGGAAAATGGTTCCCAGAGGAATCTGGACTTATAAAAATCAGGATATTGCCTTTACCACCAAAACCAGTGACAGTACTTTTCTGAAGGCGAATTTCGGCACCGGAAGCCAGTTTCAATTGGGCGGAGCTATCAGTTATAAGTGGATCAACCTGGGATACAGTTTCAGTTTGAGTCCGAATAACTCCAGGCGCAATATGGATTTCCGTTTTTCAACGGCTTACCGTCCTTTTCAGATTCAGTTTAATCTTTCCTATCTGCAAAATCTGGATTATACGCTGAGTTACGGCAAAAACGGAGAATCGTACGATACAATCATCACGCAGCGCGAAAAGGAAATCCGGATCATTACTTCCAAATTGAAGGTTGACTATGTGTTCAATTACCGGAAATATTCCTACTCGGCCGGATTTACACCTGTGAGCCGGCAATTGAAAAGTGCGGGTTCTTTCATCGTTTCGGGCGCGGTGAGTAATGACAGAGCTTCTCTGGATCAGTTGAGCGCACTTACAAAACCTGCTTTTGATTCCATTAACGGATTCACCAATCTGATCATCAATGGTTTTGATTTGGGAGGAGGTTACGGATACAATTGGGTGATCGGCAAGCACTGGACGCTTTCTTTTATTGAAATTCCGCAATTGGGCTTCAATTTTATGCGGGCCACAAGTGCCAGTCCGGATAAATACTTTTTCACGGCAGGTTTTGTCAATCACTTCAAAGCCGGATTTATTTACACCAACAAACGTTTCTTTTCAGGGTTGGCAGCATACAGTCTGGTCACTACCAGTAAAGTCAAAACGAGTAATTACAGCAACGTATACAATTCTGTTGTCGTTTATTTCGGCTGGGTTCTGGATTGGAAGAAGAATTGGTTTTAAGTGAAAAGATTGTTTTAACTGCCTTTCATTTTTTTTACCTTCTACCTTTTCAATTTGACCTTCATTTAGTATTCTCCGCGTACTGGTTCACCAAAGCGGTAATCAATGAATTCTGCCAAAAAACTGTAGCCCGAAATTTCTTTCGTTTCGTGATCCCAATCTACCGTTGCATAAGTATCTACTTCCCATTCCGGTTTGAAAAAGTTTTGTGAATTTCCACCGCTGTCTTCGCAAAAGGTAAGCAGATCAAAGAAGCTGTAATCGACTTTCCACTCTTTGACATATTCTTCAAGAAAAGTAAGCGATGTTTCTAGTTTTTCTGCAGAAACGATGTTGTCTGAACGATCATTACGCAGCACACTTTTGGCATTTCCGAAACGCCCATGAACGGAATACAGGTCTTTCAGATCACGCGGCATTTTCCATCCTGCGTCAACCAATTCTTTGGGCAATTGTGCATCCGGATTTGGCTGAGATCCTCCCAAAAATTCATAGTAACGCGCGTCATCGTAATCTTTTGCCAGGTAAGGATAAATCAAAAACCAGGTGTTGTTTTCGAAAATCACCAAAAGATCAATGCAGAATTCTTCCAAACTCTTCACAAATTGAATCGGCCAGTTTTCCCATACTTTCCGGATCGCTTCATTGCGCGGTAATTCCCGTAAATGATACCACGGACAAGTTTCCGGAACTTCGGTATAATGCATGATTTCAAGGCTGCGGTTGGGGCCATCGCCGACATAAACCTGCGTTTCCGTATCCAGGAATACCATTAAGCCATCCCGACCGTATTTTTCGACCAATTCCAGCTGTCCCTTGTAGTAAGCAGCTAGTTGATCCATGAATTCGAGTTGGTCATTTTTGAAAAATGATTTCAGGTGCTGGTGAATTTCTTCCTGTTCCTGAACGCTTATTCCGATGTGTGGCAGCATGAGTAGTCTATTAAATTTTTTAGAAAACAAGTTTAGGAAATTTTACTGAAAATGCATTTGAGGAATTTCATTTTTGAAAACAATATTGGTATGTCATCAATCGTTTTTGCTTCATGAGGTATTTGGTTCTTTTTATTGTTTTTTTATCGACTTATTTACAGTCGTTTTCTCAAAATACAGACAGCGTGCCTAAAAAGAAGTTTGAATCCTTCTTCGGTTGTGATTGCTGCACTGATACGGTGGTAATAAACGCAGGTCCGGGTTGGAAATACACCTGTACACTTTACAAATCGGGCCATTTGCTGAGTATGAGTAAAAACGGGAAGGTAGTTTGGAAACGGGATTTGAAAGAATTCTTTGAAGGGAAGAATCCGGATGGATTTTGTGTGAACGGATTCGGTGAAAAATGGAATGACTACATCATTGTTGAAAACGGATCAAAGACAAGAGCTGTTTTTCATGTGAAAACCGGCAGAAAAGTAAAGACGTTGAAGAAAACTACCGAATTATAGTTTGAATCATTTCCAGTGAAGCTCTTTCAAAACAGCTTTCCAATTGGTGAAATCCAAATGTGCGATTGTGGGAGATTTGTCGTTTCGGATCAAAAGTGTTGGTCCGTAAATGTCCAGATCGTATTTGTACATGGCATACTTTTCATCGATCAAACAAAAATGTCTTAGCATCAAGGTATTGTACTGTTTTTCGAAAATGGGTTTGTCCTGAATATTTCCGCCGAAAATGATCGTTCCTGAAAACTCATTTGCAAGAAGTGAGTTTAAAATCAGATCAATACACTTGTCACAGCTGTTTAGCGGGATAAAAAACAAGGTGTCTGAAGGAATTGAATCAGAATCGAAAACCTGATCTAAATAAATATGGGTATTTTGCATGTGTTCATACGGAACGAACAAGGCAATCCCTTCTTTTGGAGCCGGTATTTGGATCTCTGTTTTATTTTCACTGCAAGAATAACAAATGAAGACTGCAGCGATGCATAAATGGATCAGAATTCTATTCATAAAGTACATAATAGGTAATTTGTTTATCATCTGATTGATTGGACAAGACGTAAAAGCGGTTTTGATAGGTGAAAGCATTTGTAAACCGGAATCTGAGTGCATCAACAGAAGAGAATTTTCCTGTTTTTTTAATCAGATCAACGATTTCCATGGTCCATGGCGCATCCATAAGTCTGTTTTTCAAATGAGTTGCCTGATCCACAACAGCTTGTTTTTCCTTGGTAATCCGAATCAGTGCATTTCCACAGGAATGGATTCCTACTGTGTATGAGTCGGAAATATAAGCTTGTTCCAATAATTTGAAATTCCCTAAATCTTTCCGTTTGATCTTTGGTTTGATCCGCTGATTAACAGCATCCGAGAAACAAATCAGTTCTCCATAAGCCACGTTCAGTTTTTCTCCTTCCCGGGTGAGTTGGCATTTCAAAACTCCTTGCGAAGAACTGGAAGTGGTGTAAAAAGAGTGGTTTTCGATCCGTGAGAGGATAGCGGCTTCAAAATAAGGAGCAAAATAATCGGCTTCATACGTTCTGAAATTCCCGATCCCATAACAGTAATTCAACTGAGCATCATACACGCCAAGAAAATGATGATTTTCAATTCCTTCGGATAGATTGACCATCGGGAAAATAAACTGATTCTGACCGTAAGCTGTTAATGACAAACCCATGTAAGGCATCGAGCCCAAAGAAGTTGTGTCGGGATCTGGTTTCAGAGTATATTTTTTCGTCCGGAGATTGAATCGAACAATGGAATTGGTTCCTTCATTGCTGCAAAACAGCACTTCAGAATCCTTCAAAACCAAATAATCGGAAATATAGGGGAGAACCGATGGTAATTTTCCCAGTTTGGTGCACTCGGGTTGTTTTCCTGATTCAAGCGGATACTTCAGGAGCTCATTATTGTTTGTTAAAAGATAGAGATTGTTTCCCGAAAGTTTTGGAGGAATGTCTGAATTGATTTCACCGCAATTCTCCGGGATTTTTAAAAGTAAGGAATCGCTGATTTTTAATTTGGTTTCACTGAAAGTCACTGAATTTGTTTCAGAGCAGCTGTCGCATACTTCCTTAACGGTTTTGGTTTCGGTCGTCGAACAGGCGGATAAAAAAAGCAGGGAGCAAATTGCTCCCCACCAGTTGAATGATTGTTTTTTTGCCATTAACAAGGACGCTGTGTGATATTACATCCGCCATTACTAGGCCCGCTTGTTACTTCGTAACAATCCGGAGAAGCATCACCACTGCCGGTTTTGGAGCATTTATAGTACATGATCCCACTTGGACAGGTCTGATAAATCTTTTTACAAGGAATAGCTTTTTTGCTTGCCTCTTCATCTGAATGTTGGAAGGTGAAAGCTGTTGTGACAATTGCAGAAGCAACAAGAATAGTAGAAAAAATGAACTTTTTCATGATTGTATAGTTTAACGGTTAATACATGATTGGTTGACGTGAGTTCAAATAATCAGAAATGAAGCATTTAAAGTGTAAATAGTAGTTTTTGTCGCCCCATTTTCATCGCCGATTGATTTGATGTGCTCCTAAATGTATTATTAAAAGAAAAAAGTTCAAACGGGTGGTTCATGTTTTCATTATTTGGTATTCCGACTTTTAGACCAAGCTTTCAGGGCTTTGTTGAATGGTTTAAGTTTTACCATTAAGACTTGTATGAGAATATAGGTGATTTGCTTGAAACTCACTGATACCGGATCTCTAAGTGTTTTTAACGGTTATACAACGGATAAATATAGGAGAGTGGAGGAATTATAGCTCCACACATTTCTTTTGATCGCTGCATCCCTTGCTGTCACTGGTTAAATAGATATAACTTATTCTCCCAATGTCGGATATCTGCTTGTCTTTTTAATAAGCAAGGATTCTTCGTGGAATTGCTGAAACTCACTGATATCGGGACTCTAAGTGTTTTTAACGGTTAAGCAACGGATAAAATTGAGAGTTTAAGCAAAAGCGAATTTTAGACCTACTCCTAACAAGGACGAAGTGTGATGTTGCATCCGTTATTGTTCGGTCCGTTTGTTACATCGTAGCAGTCCGGAGAAGCTTCGCCTCCGCCTGATCTGGAACATTTGTAATAGATGATTCCGCTTGGACACATCTGATAAATCTTTTTACACGGAGGAAGTTTTTTACTGGACTCCTCATCCGAATACCGGAAGGTAAATGCCGTTATGATAACTGCAGCAGCTGCAAGAATGCTAGAAAAAATGAACTTTTCCATGATACATAGTTTAACGGTTAATACTAAGTGGCTGGTCTGATTTTCAGATGTCAGAGATGAAAGGGGAATTTTCATCTCCGACATGTTTGATGTTACCTACAATGTATCACTAAAAGAAAAAAGTTCAAACAGATGGTTCGTTTTTTCATTATTTGGTATTCCGTCCCGTTACCAACCTTTTACAGCTCCACCTTTGAATGCTTTTTCGGCCGCTTTTTCCACTTCTTCTGATTGATAAGCTTTTACGAAATTCTTGACTTTCTCCTGGTTTTTGTTGTCTTTCCGGGAAACAATGATGTTGACATAAGGCGATTCCTTATCTTCTTTGAAAAGCCCGTCTTTATCGGCATTCAATCCGGCCTGTGCCGCAAAATTGTTATTGATTACGGCAATCGTTACTTCTTTATCGTCCAGAACTCTTGGCAATTGTGGCGCTTCGATTTCCAGAATGCGCAGTTGTTTGGGATTCGAAACGATGTCTGTTACTTTGGGAAGCAAACCGATATTGCTTTTTAGTTTCAGTAAACCGTTTTTTTGGAGCAGGAGCAGAGAACGGCCGCCATTGGTCGGATCGTTGGGAATAACAACCGTACTCCCGTTTTTGAGTTCCGAAAGGTGTTTTATTTTTTTGGAGTATGCCACAATCGGATAAACAAACGTGTTGCCAACCGCCGCCAATTGGTATCCGCGTTGTTTGATCTGTTCTTCGAGATAGGGAACGTGCTGAAAAGCATTTGCATCAATGTCGCCGTTGTTTAAAGCTTCGTTCGGAACCACATAATCATTGAAAATAACCAGTTCTACTTCGAGGTTGAATTTTTCTTTGGCTACTTTTTTGGCTGCTTCTGCAATTTCCCTTTCAGGACCGGAGGTAATTCCGACTTTGATGTAATTCGGGTCGTTTTTCCGGGATGAACCGGCACAGGAATTCAGGAATAGGATGCCTGCAGTTATTATTGAGAGGTATTGGATTGTTTTCATATGAATTTTTGTTTCAATTAATTTATTGATCAGCTATTGCTTGTTCTTATTTGTGCTTGAATTTTTTGGAGAGTTTGTCTCCGGTAAACTGAATGAGGAAAACCAGTGCAATCAGCAATGCTAAAACCAGATTCATGATCACGATGTCGTAACCGATATAACCGTATTGATATCCGATCTGACCCAATCCTCCGGCACCAACGGCTCCACCCATAGCGGAATAACCGACTAAAGTGATGAGTGTAATGGTGGCATTGTTGATCAGAGAAGGCAAGGCTTCCGGAAGCAATACTTTCCGGATGATTTGCAGCGGACTTGCTCCCATGGATCTCGCTGTTTCGATCAAACCGGATGGAACTTCAAGCAAACTGTTTTCAACCAATCTGGCTATAAAAGGAGCGGCGCCAATGCTCAAAGGAACCAGCGCCGCATACACACCGATGGATGTTCCGATCAACTCGCGTGTAAACGGGATCATCCATACAATGAGAATAATAAAGGGAATGGAACGGAAAACGTTCACCAAAACCGATAAACTCCGGTTAAAGATCCTGTTTTCGAGAAATTGTCCTTTCCTGGTAACGAACAAGGTAATTCCTACCGGTAAACCCAATAAAAAGCCGAAGAAACCTGAGACAACAGTCATGAAAACGGTTTCCCAAAGTCCCTCCAGCAATAATGAAATAGTTGTTTGATCAAGCATAACCTTTTACCGTATTTTGAATGTTATTTTGATTGAAGTAATGAATGACCTGTGTGTTTTCTTCGGCGCTTCCCTGCAAATGCAGCAATAGCTTCCCGAAACTGGAATGTCCGAGGTATTCGATGTTTGCTTTGATCACTTTGTGCGGAATCTGGTATTCGTTTACAACTGACAGGAATTTTTCGAACGGAACAGTTCCGTTCAGTTCTATTTCGATCAAAGGAAACAAACCTGTCTGCTGTTTCTGTTGCAGTCTGCTGTCGAATGATTGCGGTATTGTCATATTTTCTGATGATATAAATTGTTTAATAATCGGATCTTCCTTTGCCAAAGCAAGGTCTTCCAAAGTTCCTTTTTGAATGAGTTTTCCCTGATCGATCACGGCCACGTGATTACAAATGGATTTAATGACGTCCATTTCATGTGTGATCAGCAAAATGGTAATGCCCAATCGCTTGTTGATGTCTTTCAATAATTGCAAAATGGACTGCGTTGTTGCAGGATCCAGAGCGCTTGTTGCTTCATCACATAAAAGCAAATGCGGGTCGTTGGCCAAAGCTCTTGCAATGGCAACGCGTTGTTTCTGACCGCCGGAAAGACTATCGGGATAGAAGTTTGCCTTGTCTTTCAAGCCTACAATTTTCAGCAGTTCGTTTACTTTTCTGTGAATCTCTTTTTTGTTGACTTTTTCCAGCTCCAAAGGCAGAGCAATATTTCCGAAAACCGTTCTGGAAGAAAGCAGGTTGAAGTGTTGAAAGATCATTCCGATCTTTTTTCGTTCCTGCGCTAATTCTCGCGAATTCAGAGTTGTTAAATCTATTCCGTTGACGATAATTTGTCCCTGATCCGGTTTTTCCAACAGATTTACCGAACGGATAAGTGTACTCTTTCCCGCTCCTGAAAATCCGATGATTCCTACGATGTCGCCGCGTTCCACTTTCAGACTGATATTGTCGAGAGCTTTCAGCGGCTGTTTCTTCAGCAGGAATGTTTTACTGATGTTTTTTATTTCAATCATGATCTTTTGAATAAGGGATCCGAAATCGATCCGAATCCCTGTTTTTGATATTTATCCTGTAATGTGCTTGTACGATTTGCTGATTTTGTTCCATGATCGCATTGTTCTTCGGATCTTCACCTTGGAACGATTGGACAGTTTCAGATACTTGGTCGCATTGGTAAGCAAAACTCCCGACAAAATGACGAAGAGTCCGAGTAACTGACTGCTGTTGATCACTTCATTGACGATAATCCAACCCGCAATCACGGTTACGATCGGGTTAATGTACGTATGCGTACTCACCAAAGCTGCCGGTTTTACGGACAACAACCAGATGTAAGAAACGTATGCAATGACCGAACCGAACAGGATCAGGAACAACAAGCCAAACCAAGCCGATAAAGGAACAGCTGCAAAGGAAAATCCACTCCACTCGTTTCGGAAAGATGCAATGATCAGAGAAGCCACTCCGGCGGTAATCAATTGCTGAGCAATGTTCATGAAGGTGGAATGACCTCCCGGATTGTTTTTAGAATACAAAGATCCCAATACCCAGCTGATGGAACTCAACGCCAGAACAATAAAGGCCGTAATTCGCAACGAACCGCTTGCAGCATGAGCATTTTCCGGAGCACTGACACTGCCGTTCAAAAACAGGATCAAGCCTACAAACCCGATCACAAGTCCCACCAGAATCAGCTTGTTGGAAAAATAGTATCTCCAATTCTTTTTGTCAATTGCAATGAACCAAAACGGACCCGTTGCAATAGCAATTGAAGCTTCGGAAGCTGATACATATTGTTCTCCCCAACCAACTAATCCCGTTCCTCCGGTAAGAACCAGAATTCCGGTAATGGCATTTTTACGCCAGTTGACGAAGGAATTTGCTTTTTCTCCCTTTGCTCTTAAATATCCGAATATCATGATTCCGGCAGCCAGAAAGCGCAAGCCCGAAAGAATAAAAGGAGGGAAGCCTGTTAATCCGAAGGAAACAGCGAGAAATGTGATTCCCCATATGACGTAAATGTTGGTGAAAGCGAGTGGTACTAACCAGTTGTTTTTGATGTTGCTCATGATTGTTGTTTTTGAATTGTGATGAAATAAAAAAAGGGCTTCACGTACTACCGTAAAGCCCTTGAAATGTTGTTTTCTAAGAATTTATATACGGTATAACAGATGGTTGTTCATACAACAGCGCATCGTGCGATAATTTCTCATCATTGTCTGTCTGATTGCACCTGTTTTCATTTTTCCTGAATTTGAAGCATGAAATTGCACGGGAATCCTGATTCCAAAATGCTTGTCGAATATGTTAATAGGACTTTTCATACTGTTTTTTACTTGTTTCTCTGAATTTTGTGCAAGTATAGGATTTATTTATCTACTAATTCTATAGATTATGTGTTTTTAAACAAAACTTAACATTTGGGTGATCTTTTCCGGGAGAACTAAATTGACAAGTTTGTGAAATAATTATGAATTGCGAATGGTTTGTATATAAGCATTAATGCTTCACAAACGGGAAAGTCGACTTGAATTCGGAGGACCTGATGGTCAAAGAATACATCCCGGCTGAGAGCATGTCAATGGGAATAACGACTTGTTTTGTTTCGGACCTGACAATCGAAAAAATGGTTCTTCCCTGCGTATCTGAAATATCGATCTGAAAAGGGGAGACGATCGCATGGCGAAACTCTACATTCAGCAGATCTTTTGCCGGATTGGGGAATAATTCGGCTTGTGCTGCTATCTCGGAAGGATTTCCAAACTGACTTTTTTCAAATGCCAGTGTAGCCAATGTTGCAATTGCTAAACGTGAATTGGCGTTCAGATAAGCTGTGTCGAGGTATTGAAACTGATCCGTTACCTGATGGTAGTGCGGATTTTCATCGCCGTCATATTCTTCGTTGATTCCAACTGCCGTGTGCCCGCCCTGCCAGAACGAATAATGATCGGTATTGATAGCGCCCGGATTGACAATTTCCAACAAGAGATTAATATCGTACCATTCGTTGCACTGCGAAACTTTCTCAGCAAGATCAACCGACTGCGCAATGGGGCGGGTGTGAACTTCTGTTTTTCGATCACCGTTTCCGTCCCAACCAATCATGTCAAGGTTGATGTAGCCTAGAAAAGAAGCTCCGTGAATTCCATTCGATACGTAAGCATTACTTCCGATGAGTCCGAGTTCTTCTTCGTCCCAGGCCGCGAAAATGACCGTATTCGGTAAATCGACACCGGATAAAAGCCGGGCCGCTTCCAGCACTGCGGCGCAACCGCTGGCATTGTCGTCTGCTCCCGGAGCCGTAGGTCCGGTGGGCAAATTGTCATAATGCGCTCCTATGATACAAACTCTTTCCGGAAAAAGCGTTCCGTACTTGATTCCGAACAGGTTTACTCCATTTGTTGAGAATGATTGACTCTGCGTTTGCAAACCATATTTCGTGAACTGCTGTTTGATGTATTGAAATGCCTGATTGTTTCCCGGATTATTGTATAGTCTGGATTGAATCGTGACTGTGTTTCCATTGATCTTTACCGGAATTTCACCGCTCAGTCTGCGCAATTCGATGTGTAGGGAATCCGGACTGAAGTGCTGCAAAATTTCCCGGATACGGCTATCCTGTCCGAATGCATCCGGAAGCAGGAAAAACACCATTAAAAATCCACAAAAACGCAACATGCTGATCTTTTACTTCAACGTTTTTGACATCACAATGATCTCAAAAGAAGAATGAACTCCAAAGTTAAGGATATTTAAATCGTTGTTGGTGATCCTTTGCCTGCTATTGAGTGAACTCCCTGTTTTCTTGATCAAAGTCGCTTATTTTTCAGGATAATCTTGTCCAAACTCAGAAATAACCCAAATTTCCCGCTTGCAGATTTTTCGGTCAAACTTGTAAGCACAATAAAATACAAACGAAACAATCACCGCCGTAAGAATGAATTTTAGAACTTCAATACTGTAGATTTGTCTTTCCACAATAAACTTCACGGCAAAAAAGTACAACAAAACCAAGGCGGATTGATAAAATGCACAATACACAAATGCAAGAAAAGCATATCGTTCGTTCAACTGCAGTTCCAGTCGTCCGATGTTTTTCTCAGTTGAAATGCCCCGCAGAAAACTTTGAGATTTACAGCTGAACCGGATTTTCATGCGGGATTTGATTAAATCATCATAAGATAAATTTTCGTCTGAACTGAAACAACGATAACCCAGAAGCATATAGTTTTTAAAGGATTCTGTAACATGAAAATTTTTCTTCCTCAAAAGAGCTTTTAGATGGTGGGCATGTAACTGAACGTCCAGATAAGCTTTGTGAACAGAATAAGTGATTAGCCCCAATGAAGCGGCTAGTATTAACAAGAACCAAATGTTTTCTAGTATGGGTGGAACTTTCAGGTCTTTGATATCATTCCAGAATAAAAACAGATAAACCATCAAGCCGATGAATCCGGAAGCGATGTACCGTAAAAACATGGAAAACGTATTCAGTATCTGCTTGATATTGGTTTTGTCAATTGAAACAGGCAAATCCTGTCCTTGTTCCGGGATCTGAAAGCTCATAGTAATCAGAATTGAATTCACATTAAATATAGTTTTTATTTGATTATCAGGTGTTTGAATGTTCATTTCTTTTCCAATGATCTAAAACAAAAAATCCCGCACATCATTCCGGTTATTACCGGAAGACATACGGGATTTTAGCTTTGCTATTGATTGTACTTATTCTTTAATCACTTTTTTCACCGTTTGGAAATCAACGCTGTTTAAATGAAGGTAATAAACTCCGGGCTGCAGATTTGTTACATCTATTTTCAAACCCTCAAACAATTCATTTTCTGCAACTTTGCTTTCGTAAACGATGCTTCCTTTGCTGTCAGACAATTTCAGATTGACAGCTGCATGGTTTTGATTCAATTGTACGTAGATTGCAGTTTGTGCCGGATTCGGATAAATCTCCATCGCTGACAAAACATCTTCCGTTACACTCAAACCAAATTGACCACTGATGGTAATTAACAAGGAATCTTTGATCGTCGGGTTTCCTGCCGAAACAGCTTTTGCCCAAATCGTTCCGTTCGTTTGTGCGCTAATCAAACCGTTTGCAGAAATGGATGCAGTTCCCGTTCCGTTCACGATACTCCAATTGACATTTTGATTCGTAGCATTTGCAGGAAGGAAAAGAGCCTGAACCTGTAATGTTCCACCGTTCGTTGTGATTGCTGCCGGAGCATTGTTTTGAGTTATCACATCGATTGCAAGCACAGGAATTGCCTGCCCGGAAAGAGTAATCATGATCGAATCTTTCAGAGCTGTGTTTCCTGCCGAAACAGCTTTCGCCCAAATCGTTCCGTTCGTTTGCGCAGTTACCAAACCTGTGGTGGAAATCGAAGCTGTTCCCGTTCCGTTCACAATACTCCAGATCACGTTTTGATTCGTAGCATTTGCAGGAAGAATGATTGCTTCCACTTGCAATGTTCCTGCATTGGTAGTGATTACCGCCGGAACGTTGTTTTGAGTGAAGACATCAATTCCCTGAACAAGAACAACTTGCCCGGAAATAGTGATCAGCAATGAATCTTTGATTGCGGTGTTTGCTACCGAAACAGCTTTGGTCCAAATGGTTCCGTTTGTTTGTGCAGTTACCAAACCTGTGGTGGAAATGGAAGCAGTTCCTGTTCCGTTGATAATACTCCAGGTTACATCCTGAATGGCTCCAGCAGGAAGAACGATTGCTTCTACCTGTAAGGTTCCTGCATTAGTAGTGATTGTTGCCGGAACGTTGTTTTGAGTAACTACGTCAATGCTCGCAACTGCCGGCACTGGCAAAGCTTTCAAACATCTGATTGCACCACCTTGTCTGCGCGGATATCCTGCATTCGGATTGACAATGAAATTACTGTAATAAAGCATTTTTCCACCGGAAGAACTGGTTGTATTTGACCAGTAATAACCGCGCTGACCCACGAAATCAAATGTTCCGGAGGCATTACGTGTTCCTCCTGTTGCAAGTTTCAGGTTGCTCTGGAAAGCGGAAAGAATATTGGTCATGGATTCTGCGGTAATTACTGCCTGCCATTCGTCAGAAGAAGGTAAATGCCATTCGTTGCCAAGTGCTTTGCAAGGATCACAACCATTGGTCGTTGTAACATCATTCGGAGTTTCGGCTTGCCAGGTGTCGGAAAGTGCTGCTGCATCCCACCAAACGGGAGTACTGTTTAAAAACTCAGTATTTGCTGCCAAACCTGTCGGGTTGTTTGGTGCAGGAGCAAGAGTTGAAAGTGTTGAAGTGCGAGATTGATGTCCGTCGTCCCATCGTCCCCATTGGAAAAGATCTCCATAAGAAGCAGCATCATTTGAAGCTGTGGCAATTTGACCGCTTCCGAGGTTTTGCTGCATCCAGACATTTCCGTCTGCTGCCCGCACCGTGGTATATTGCGTAGAAACACCTTTGTAAGTGAGTGTGATACATCCCAAATCTCCGGGATTCGGTCCCGGATCTCCTGAACAGTTTATTGCTGCCGGCAAAACGTTTAAGGAATAATCTTCCGTTTGACCTGCTCTCAAATTTTGGTCGCATGCGGTAGAAATGGTACTCGGAGCCGCCGGATTACCCAAAGCATTCACATTGGTATTTTTTACGATCCGCAATTTTGTTGATCCGGTTAATGCGCTTACGGGAACTGTAATTGGTGCAGTAATGGTAACAGCATTCGCCGGATTTGCCGGAGAAATCAAACCGATATAAGTTCCTGCTTCATCAAACAAACCATTCTGATTCCAGTCGATAAAAACCGTGACATCACTTGGAAATGTGGAAGAAGGTCCTTTGATTGAAATCGTGTAGGTTTGGCCGATAGTAACATCCGTAGAAATGGATGTGAAATCTTCATAAACGGGAGTTGTCCCGGAAGTGAAAGGGGAAGTGTTGCTGATGGTACCAAACTGAACCTGTGTGATCATGTTGCCGTCTGCATTGTATTGAAATGTGGGAAGACATCCGGATTGTGAGAATCCATTGGAACTAAAGCTCAGAATGAACATCTGAATGCTGATAAAAGCAAGGGTTTTTACGGCCTTGAATTTACCAGATACCTGTACGTTACTGTTTTTCATGTTTACTTTTTTGAATGATTAAAAAAGTAGTAGCAGCCCGGATGGCCTTGTAAAAACGCTTTAAAAGCGGTTCTAAATCCTGCGATACAAAATTATTGGCGTGAAAAATCTACAGCAATACCCGTAAAAGGTCAAATAAACTAACCTTCGGGAGTTGCTTTGTAGTTTTGAAATTTTGAAAGAATGAAAGGGCTCAGACCGGAGAACGGAATTTTAAGTTGGTTTTCAAAACAATAGCCTTTTGCCTTCGGTTTTGAGTATTTGGTCTGAGTAGGAGCAGTTAGTTTTTTGGTTCATAAATCAATTGCACAACGCCCGATTTGAAAACATTGGTTTTGAGCAAGTGCAATTCCAGGCGATCTTTTAAATCTTCAAACAAGGGTTTTCCACTTCCCAAAACCGTTGGGTGCACGGATATTCTGTAGATGTCGACCAAATTCAATTGGATGAAAGTTTTGATCAGACTCGCTCCTCCATACAGCCAAATGTCTTTTCCTTCCCGGTTTTTGATTTCATTTACCTTCGCAGCAATATCGGAATGGATGAAAACAGCTCGTTCGTCTTCTCTGATTTGGCTCGAAAAAACGAATTTATCTTTGGAGTGCACTTCTTTCCACATCCTTTTTTCCACTTCATCCGCCGTTGCATCCGGTTGGAAATTTCCCCAGGCATCATAACTGACTCTGCCGTAAAGGATCGTGTCGATTCCTGACAGAAAGCCGTCAAAATCCATGTCATCGTCCATAATACACCAATCGATTTCTCCGTTTGGGCCTTCGATAAATCCGTCTAAGGTTACAGCTAAATCCAGAATTACTTTTTTCATGGGATGGTGTTTGAAAAGATTGTTTGAGTTACCAAGATTAACGAAAAAAAATGAAAGAATGTGCTTGCAAAGAAGCTTCTTTTTTCAGGTCGATTCAATCTTTCTATAAACGCAAATGTCCACTGAAAAGCGGACACTTGTTCTTCATGCTGATTGGTTTTTTAAACTGGAATTGAAACCGATAATCCGGTAGAAATGGCATTGGCGTAAGCTTTCATTCCGGTAAGGGGATCGTGAGGATATTGATTGATAATATTATCAAGCGTCCAGATGAATCCTCCTGCAACGCACGCTTCATTGCTAAATGATTTCATAAGTTGCTTTACTCCGTAAGCTTCAACATTGGTCCAGTCTCCGGCAAGGATGAAGTCATTCGTATTAAAATCACTGATTGTGCTTGTAATTGCGTCTGCCCAGTTTTGAGGATCGTTTCCGCCTCCGCCGTCATAACACTGCAGGTTCCACCATTTGACAGCGCCCGGATTGGAGTTGTTCAGTGCTTCCAGAGAGCCTACCCAAAAAGATTGCTCAAAAGTGTCATAAGGACAAAAAGTGATTCCGAAGCCCATTCCGATCAACATTTGGCAAAAAGCCACGAATGATTCCTGATCGTATGTTTCCTCGCAATCCATGTCAATGATGCTGATGGATGGAAATGTTTTTCTGAATGTAGTGAAACATTTTTCCAGGTTTGTACCGCTGAACGAATTACCACCGTCGCTGTAAATTTTCTGAATAGTTTCGTAATCCTGCACGCCGCCGCCACCAATGGATGCGCACACTTGTGTGACAGTACCTCCGATAACACTATTGATCAGTGCAGGCCAGCCCGCATCTCCGACGTAATTACCTTGCGAAATGATGTTCGTATCGTTGAAGTAGATATCCCCCATAATTTGAGGCGTTTTGATATCGTAATTCCTTCCAATGTGAAAAAGACTCAAAATGAGCGTTGTAAAACCGGATTCCTGAAGTTGAGAAATAGTATCTCCCGGAGACGGATAAAAACACCCTTCAGCGTAAACCGCGATGTTTGAATTTGACATATCTGTTGTTTTTAGAGTTTTTAAACTTAACCCGGTGAAGGAAGCCAGTTTTAACTCCATGTACAAGAGTATAATTGCCTGATTCGAAAAACAGGTAATTATACCTTTGAAACAGAATTGTTTAAATGCTCTTCAAACGTTCTTCTTCCAGATCGATCTGGTACAATTGCCGGCGAATAATCTCTTCATTGATCTTCGGATCTTTGTTGAGTTCTGCCAGATATTCTCTCTGACTTTCCAGAACCTCTATAAAAAGGGCTTTCGTTTTTTCAGTGATTCCGCTCTCGTCTGAGGATTTGGATTTTTCTTCCCATTGCTTCAGAAACTTTTCCAGTCCGGCATGACCATTCTCATCGTTTTCATGTTTCTCTTTCAAAAACTCATAAACATGCTGTTTCAGCCCCTGTTTCATTTCCTTTCGGGTTGCTTCTTCCGATTCTTCATTGATGAAATGATTAAACAATCCCCATCGGTTGATCAGGTAGGGAAGTGTGAGTCCCTGAATCACCAAAGTAAGCAGGATGGCGATAAATGTGACGAACAGGATCAGGTTCCGGTGAGGAAACGGTGCACCGTTCAGAGTCACCGGAATTGCAAGGGCTGCGGCAAGTGAAACCACGCCGCGCATTCCTGTCCAGCCGAGCATTAGCGGAAGTAACAAGCGCTGTCTTTTAGCAGTGGGGCCGGTTCTCGGTGCAACTCCCGGTCGGAAAATAAGTGTGGAAATCATTGCTGCATACGAGCTGATCATTCTGGCAAGGATCAATATGGCAGTCACCAGTACGCCGTAACCGATTGCTGTGCTCAGTGAAATTCCGTCACTTCTCAAACCTGCTACAATTTCGGGAAGTTCCAATCCGATGATTAGAAACACAATTCCGTTCAGGATGAAGATGAAGCTTTCCCAGAAGCTAAAACCTCTGATCCGGCTGGCGCTGTTTAAAAAAATGAGCCTTCTGGCCGACATGAATAATCCGCCGCTCACAACTGCCAGCACACCTGAACAATGCAGCTGTTCTGCAATCCAGTACATGAAATACGGTTCGATTAAGGTGAGAGCGATATCTGACGGAGCATCGGTTGGTAAGCGTTTATGCGCCTGAACAAAAATCCAGGCAAGGATCAAACCGATTCCGGCACCGCCGATGATCATCCATAAAAAACTGAGTGCTGCTTCCTGCCAGATGAATTGACCCGAACCGACAGCCAATAAAGCAAAGCGGAAAATAATCAGGGAAGAAGCGTCGTTGAGTAAACTTTCGCCTTCCAGAATAGCTGTTGTGGATTTGGGGATTTTCACAAATTTGGTGATAGCTCCCGTGCTCACAGCATCGGGGGGAGATACAATTCCTCCGAGCAAAAATCCCAATGCCAGAGTGAATCCGGGAATTGCATAATTGGTCACCACGGCTACGGACAAGGCAGTGAAAAAGACAACCAAAAAGGCAAAACTCCCGATGATGCGCCACCATTTCTTCATTTCCTTGAATGAAATGTTCCAGGAAGCCTCAAACAATAGAGGCGGAAGAAAAATAAAAAAGATGAGATCCGGATCGATTCTCAGGATTGGCAACCCCGGTATGAAGCTGATCAACAATCCGCCGATGACCAACAGGATTGGATAAGCAATTCTAAGTTTGACAGCCCACATGTTCAGCAGTACGATGATGGCTATCATGGCAAGCAGAAAAGGTAAAATAGTATGCATCGAAATTCCGGATTGTATTCGTTAGCGTTTGTTTTTCAATAGTTCCAATACTAGTGAAAATAGTTGAAAAGGAAACCGTTTGTTAGAAAAATTGAATGTTGATTTGTCAGACACAGTTTGAACAAAAAGAAAAGAGCAACGATTCCTCATTGCTCTTTCACTCCGGTTAAAATTGTAAGTGAATTACCCGATCTGAACGAGAGTTGCAGTAAGTGCAAATCCCTGGAAGAAACCATCCACAGAAAGTGTTCCCGATTTGAATCCTGGAGCTAATGTGAAGCTGACTTCAGTTGTAATCGGTTTTGGAGGATTTGGCCAGGCATTCATTGTACCTTTCCCAATTGCTTTCACAGAAGTGTATCCTGTGCTCGGATTGAAATCTGAAGGGCCGCTGTATTGCAGGTTGGTTTCAGTTCCCATACCAAACAAGGTTTGAATGGTTACTTTTCCAACGGCAGTTTGTCCTGCCGGTTCTTCCAACAAGGTTACTTCCAATGAGCCAAAAGGCCCGTTGATCGAATACGGATTCTGGAAGCTGTATCTTGCCACAACCACCACCTTTCCATCTGCTAATTTTGCCAGTTCTTCATTTGACTGAACGGCAGTTGCATTGTCTGTAATCATACCTAATAGTGTTTAAAGTGAATAATGTTTAGTATGACAATAATCGGACAAATCAGCAGAGATAAAAAGAGTATAAATACCTGATTTTGAAAGTGGATGGAATGCGTTGAGAATACAATAATTCCCTCTATTTGGTTTTTTGGAATAGCCTGATCCTTATTAGCTTGAACTCAAATCCACTATTTATGAAAGGAACCACTATTCCCGGAAAACTTCCAGGTTATTTGTTTTTTGTACTGTCTTCGGGCGATACAGCTTTCCCTTTCATCCGGATTTGATAAGATGGATGTAACAGCGGATGCCGAAAAGCTGATAGAGTAGGCAATAAATAACCAGTATACACTTATGAAAACAAACAATTATTATCGTGTCCTGACATTGGCAGTTATGGGACTTGGTGTCCAACTGAACGGAATGGCACAAAATACTTTTCCGGCTAGCGGGAATGTAGGAATAGGAACACTTTCACCGGTAACTTCCCTGACGATTCAGACTGCTTCTACAAACGATGGTGTGCGTATCTACCAAACCGGTGGAACGGCAACCTCGGTGGGTTTATTCAACAGCGGAACAGGGGCACGGAATTATGCGCTCTTTTCAACCGGACCGGGAAATGGTGAAGGAGCAGGACATTTCGGACTTTACGACTACTCGGGCGGCGGATACCGTATGTTTTTCCAGGCTGGAACAGGAAATGTAGGATTTGGAACAGGTTCTTCAGCTCTGACTGCTCGTGTGCAAAGCTCATTGAATATCAGCAGTGCTTCGAGCGTGTTTACTGCCGGACTTTTTGAAGCGAATATGAGCGTGGATGGAGTTCCGACCGGAGTGAAAGGAGTTGCTACCAATCAGGTTGGAGCAACACAAAACCTCAGTCGTGGAGTATGGGGAATTGCACAAACGCCGAATATCAGCGGAAACTTTTCGTCCTACAATCACGGTGTTTACGGTGTTGCAACAGGCGGACATTACAATGTGGGCGGTACTTTTGAAGCGACTGCATCCGGAACAGCACGAACTGCTATCGGAATCGTTGCTTCTTATACGGTATCTGCCGGAGCAAGCGGCTGGGCTGCTTATTTCAATGGAAATACGTACTGTTCGGGTTCCTATACGACTTCAGACCGCAAGCTGAAAAATAACATTGAACCGTTTACCAATGCTTTGGAGAAAGTGTTGTTATTGAAACCAAGTACTTATGTGTTTCGCACCGATGAATTCCAGGCGATGAATCTTCCGAAAGGAAACCAAATCGGGTTGATTGCACAGGAATTGGAAACAGTATTTCCTGAATTGGTAGGCGAAGTTCCGGGATTGGACCAGTTTGATGAAAACGGAAAAGTGAGCGGAAAACTGCCTTCATTGAAAGCAGTGAATTATGAAGGATTGATTCCGGTTCTGATCGCGGCTGTTCAGGAGCAGCAAAAGCAGATTGATGAACAAAATGCAACCATTGCGGAATTGAAAAACCGTTTGCCGGCAAATGACATGCTTACGGGTAATGCGGTAGAAGCAAAGATTCGGTTGTACCAGAATGAACCCAATCCGTTCAACCGCGAAACGACAATTCGTTACTATGTTCCGGAAAGCATCGGAGAAGCTTATATCGCAGTGTATGATATGACAGGAAAGCAATTACTGACTGTTCCTCTGACTCAAAAAGGAGAAAACAGGATTACGGTTGCTTCAAACAGTCTTTCGGCAGGAATGTTCATGTATGCAATCATTGCCAACAACAAACTGATTGATTCCAAACGCATGATCATTACGGATTAATGGCAAGATATTGCTTTAACAAGAAGGGACGCAGGAATTCAGAACTCCTGCGTTCTGACTTGAATACAAGTACGTTTAATCGCGCTGTTTTTGACAAATAATCAGGTGAAACGGGTAGTTTTCTTCGATTTTTTTGATTGCTATCAACCCGGCTTTACCAAATTCTTCCTGAATGGATTCTTCATCGTAAAAGAACATATTCACTCCGCCAAATTGCTCATAGCGGTCTTTACCGATCAATTTACCTGTTCCATAAGTTGGCGCTTCTTTCGAAACAACCGTAAAAACCATGCAGCCATTTTCCGTCAGTTGATCATAACAGGCTTGAATCAGTTTTTGCCTTTCGCTGTCATCCAGTAAATGAATCAAGGCATAACAGAAGATTCCGTCGTAGTTGAGTTTGTCGAAAGGCATGTCAGTTACAGAACCATGATAAACAGTCATTTCCGGGCCGTAATGCTTTTTGAGCAGTTCAATAGCCGTTTCTGAGATCTCAATTCCTGTAACGATCATTCCATTTTCCCGAAAGAGTTGGGCATTCCGCCCGTAACCGATTCCGGGAATGAGTACATTTTTTACGGATCGTTCCAGAAACAAATCTTTTGTCAGCAGGGCAGATTTGGACGGTTCCAGGCCCCACATTTCCTGTTTCTCACTGAAATTTTTCTCCCAGAATTCGGGATGGTTGTTTGTTTGACTGCTCATGGTTTTTAGAGGCAAAGGATCGAAAAAAGTTTAATCCGATTTGAATATCGGAAGAAATTCGACGCATCGGGTCTCTTAACGTCAAAGTGCAATTTGTCGATTAATATAACTACTTTCAGCGCGTTAAATATTTGAAAATCCGGATAATCGTGAAGTCCTTGTACGGGCGTTTCCTTCGTGAATGTTTACGAAATGAATGTAAAAGCAAGTAATTCAATTTAAAAAGTAAGCTGCATGAAAAAACTAATCACAATTTGTTGGATCTGTTCAATCTCAATTCTGGCAAATGCACAAAAAATCACTGCATTTAAAGACAAGACCTCAGGGAAAATAGGGTTTAAGCAAGACGGGGAAGTCATTATTCCTGCTACCAAATACGAAGAATGGGAAGGTTATGGAGAAGGGCTTATTGCTGTTTCCAAAAACAACAAATGGGGCTTTATCGACTTGAAGGGAAATGAAGTTATCGGATTGATTTATTCGTTTGCAGATAAATTCCATGAAGGCTTTGCTATTGTTTCTCTGAAAAAAGGAAAGTTTGGATTCATCGATAAAACAGGCGCTAAATTGGGTGAGTTTATCTACCAGAATGCACAACCATTTTACGGAGGGTTCGCTTCAGTACAGATGAAAGAAAAGTATGGATTTATTAATTCAAAAGGAACGCTGGTTGTTGAATGTAAATACGAAAGAACTTACCCGTTTAATAATGGATTGGCAGCTGTGAAACTCAACGGTAAATGGGGCTTTGTGAATAGCGAAGGAAAAGAAGTGATTGATTGCAAGTACGATTCGGCAGACTTTTTTTCGGAAGGATTTGCATCCGTAGCAATCGGTGAAAAATATACACTAATAGACAAAACAGGTAAGCAGCTTATTGAACCGATAGATGGATTTATCAGCTTTTTCAGCGGCGGTCTTGTGAGATTTTCGAAGGATTCCAAAACCGGTTTTATGGATGTAAACGGTAAAGTGATTATCGAACCGGTTTACGAGAGAGCAACTGATTTTAAAGATGGGATTGCCCAGATTTTTTATAAAGAATCTTACTACACAAGATGCAAGTACATCGATAAAACCGGAAAGTTGATCAACGATAAAAATTATGCCGGCTCTTCGGAAGGATTCTCTGACGGATTTGCAATCGTGGAGGCCTTTATGGGAGGAGACGGTGGAGCAGGCGTTATTGATCAAAGCGGAAAAGTAATCATAGAAACAAAGTATTCCAAAATCACCTACAGTTCGGGAGTGTTTACCGTTAAGGACGGAGATGGAAAAATCTATAAATTCAACAAAGAAGGGAAATTGATCCAATAAGAAATTGGTGCTGAAATTCTGGGGTGAGGTAATTGTTTTTACAGTAAAACTCAATGGTAGTGAGCCTCTAACCGTTTTTAACGGTTAAGAAACGGATAATCACAAAGCGTTTGAAATCGTCCGGAGGATTTGATTTTCCCGCTCTGATAAATCTCCGTTGATTTGAACGATTTCCAGGTCAAAATCATTAATCCATTCTTCCAGCAATTCATTGACTTGTTTTCTGAGTTGCGGAAATTCGGACTCAGGACAGCCGATTCTGTCCGGATTTTCAATGGGCACAAATACCAAAAGATCAATTTCTGTCATGGCTTCCATCACTTTGGTATAGAAATGTTGAGAGGCTTTGGCCCCACCGATCACAAAAATGTAGGCCAGCAAATCCAACGGGCATCTGTCGAAAATAACATCGGGTTCATCCATCCCGATTCGTTCGATGGCATATTCCAGCTGAGCAGAAAAATCCTCCAGCTCTGGTGTTTCAGAGAAGGAATAATCTTTTTCTTCCAGTTCCACATAAGGTTCCTGCACCAAAATATAATCGGATAGGAATACATGAAGTTTTTCAGCCAGTGTTGTTTTTCCAACCCGATGAGCACCCGTCAAAGCTATTTTCATCCGTCAAAATTAAGCAATGCATTCTTGTTTTGGTGCATAAAAATGAAAAGGAGAGAGTCTCTGAAATTTGTGATTCGTTCCGGACAGATTTCGATCTGAAGACACGCCCTAAATAATAAATTTGTCCTTTTGAATTGAATGTTTTACCTTTTGGAAAATTTCTATTATGAAACTGTCATCATCTTTACTACAAGCCATTACTTTGGGTGTTTCCGTAACGGCTCTAACGGCTACCGTAACTTCCTGCGAAAAGGAAGATTTCAGCAAAAACAAAGAACGAATTACTAATAATCAATCAGGTCAACCTGCTCAAAACACAACGAATCCGGATTGTTGCCCGGCTTGTGGAATGGGATAAAAACCGGTTTGTAATATTTCTTTCAATGAAACTTTCTTCCACCTTGCTTCAGGCAATCACATTTGGTATTGCCGTAACTTCCTCGTCCTCATCCTGCCAGCAAAATGATGCGAATTCAGGTAAAACGAAAGAGGCAAAAATGAAAACTTCGACAAACTCAGTATCTAAGGAAAAAGAGCATACTTCGACAAAATCGGAATCCATAGGAAAAAAGAATAAAGGGATTGGGGATTCTTGTCCTGCTTGTGGAATGGGATGAATCAAACACCTGTAAAAATCCGTTCGGCAGTTTCCTGTAATTTGGACAATCAGCTTCTACAAGCTGCATTGCCCTTGTTTGCCGCAGAAAAAATTGAAGCAATCGAATGGTCTTTTGATACTTTGTACAAAGTACGCGATATTCCGGACTGGTTTGTTGAACTGCTTCAGGCTTTCGGCAAGGAAGGAAGGCTCATCGGTCATGGCGTATATTTCTCTCTTTTTTCAGGAAAATGGACAGCTGAACAACAACGATGGCTCGACCATTTGCGGAAAGTTTCATCCAATTTCACGTTCGACCACGTCACGGAACATTTTGGTTTCATGACCGGCGAAGATTTCCACAAAGGTGCACCGATCTCTGTTCCATATACTACTGAAACGCTGAATATCGGTGCCGACCGCCTGCAGCGCATTCAGGAAGCGTGTTCTTGCCCTGTAGGGCTCGAAAATCTTGCATTTTCCTATTCGCTGGAAGAAGTGCAGCGCCACGGAGAATTTTTGTCGCGGCTGATTGAACCTGTCAACGGATTCATTATTCTCGACCTGCACAATTTGTATTGCCAGCTCCGGAATTTTTCACTTGATTTTGAAACGTTGATTCAGGCTTATCCGCTTGATCGTGTACGCGAAATCCACATTTCCGGTGGAAGTTGGGAAGCCTCCGGAATTCAGCCTGAGCGCAAAATCCGGAGAGACACGCACGACGATGCTGTTCCGGAAGCTGTTTTTGAATTGCTGAAACAAGCGCTGCCTTTGTGCAAAAACCTGAAATTTGTGGTGTTGGAACAACTTGGAATTGCACTTCATACTGTGGAAAGCCAACTACAGTTTCAACAGGATTTCGATCGTATGCAGGCAATTGTAAATACCTTCAATGCGCAAAATCAATTGTTTCCCGACAATGATTTTTTACCCAAAGCACCTCTTTCTCTGAAGGCAGCTGTTCCCGAATCGTTAGAATTGCATCAGCAGCAACTTGAGTTGTCCTCCATACTTGAACATGCTGCCGATTACGAAGACGCAACCCGGTTGCTCAGCGCTTCTTCATTGGCGCATTCAGCTTGGCAAACCGAAAACTGGTCGCCCTATATGCTGGAAACGGCACTGAGAATTGCTCAAAAATGGAAACGAGGCTGGTGATCCGGAAATCACCCCCTGAAAGAACCGTTTTGTCGTAATTTGTCGGGAACCAAATTCTAACTGTTTCGACATCATAGTCTTACCCTTTTACTCGGCCTGTAAACCTTGTTATTACTGGGAAATCAGAATTCGATCAAGGCTTTGTTTTTGTGAAAGAACAAGGGGTAACCCCTGTATCCGCCTCCTTTAATTACAGGTAGCTTTGCGCTCAATTATTAAAGAAGACTATGAAAAAAATCATTACTATCCTGACCGTATTTATTCTGATCGGCATGATAAACAAAAATCATGCTCAAACGTACGATGCGTTTGGTTTATCCGACAGCGGACATGAATACGATACACTCTACAATCCGGGAGATACACTGTACTTCAATTTCTCCGGACTGGCTCCGTCAGGATATGGTAATGCCACTATTGAAGTGTCCTATATCGGTTACTTTGACTGGGGAAGTCAGTATTACACGCCCATTTTACCGGGAATGGTGTTTCTCTCAGATATCGGTGGAAATGTTCCGACCTGCGAGCACAATATCAATATCCAGACATTCGCTGCTTCCGACATCAGTACCTGGGGAACCAATGCCGTGATTAAACTTGTTGCAAACGAAGATATGATTCCCGGATGTGTGGATTTCAATATGGTAAAAGTGCGTTTGATATACAATTATTGTGCATTCGGAGAGCCGGTGGACTTTGCAGATTTCACGTTCAATAACAAAACTTGTTCAACAAGCGGACCGCAGGCACTGACTGGAATTCCGACCGGAGGAACATTTTCCGGAACGTATGTCAGTGGAAACAATTTCAATCCTGCGGGATTGGTGGCAGGAAACTATCCGATCACTTATACCTACACGGACGGAATCGGCTGTATTACTACCAAAACGCAGACTATGCGCGTTTTATCAGCTCCGGGAGATGTATCCAAATTGGTTTGTCTGAACAGCGAACCGATCTTTACTCCCGGCGGACCTACTAATGTATTCTCCCCGATGCCAAACCTTTCACAGGCTTTTGATACGACAGATTCCTATACCTTTCCGGCAATAACTCATTCTCCGACAACTTATTTTTATGGTCGTTTTAGACCAGGTACTTACTACATGATTGACACGATCACGAATGACAGTGCTTATGTAGTAGACATCGATAATATTGCCGGAGATGACCGCGGAGGAATTGCTATTACGGATTCAACGGTTTATATGATAGGTGACGACGCAACGGTTCGTTTTGACCTTGACTTGCTTACTCCGGGAGTATCGTTACCAATTCGCGACGGTCTTTTCACAGATCTTCGTGAGCGCAAAATTTACTCGCTCTATAACATGGACGACGAAACTATGCCGGATAACGACAACAGCAGCGACTTTACGTGTAATGCCTTGGTTGCACTGGATGCTGATCTGAATCCTACAACTGAGATTATTCCATTGTCGGAAACCCTTCAGTTGGGAACTGACAATACCAATTGTGGTATGTTTGCAGGTTCCGGTAAATTGGTAATCTACAACGGAAATGACAATCATGCCTATGCGATCGATATTAGTTTTGGTGATGTAGAAGATCTTGGAATCTTTACATTAGAGTTGAACGGATCAGAAAACTGGGCTGATTGGGGAGTTGCAGGTTACGATGGTATCGATTATACGGTATTTTACATGAGTAGTGATGTCAATGAGATCGTTGCTCATAACCTGACAACGGATATGGTTACTCCGGTAACACAGTTTTCGGATGTGAGCGACCTTGCTTCGTTCGTGACTCACCCGGTGAATCAGCGTTTGTATTTCCATTATGAAAGTGATGGTCAATTTGGTGGAGACGAAGAAGCATTAGGATATATCGACATGACTGATTCTTTGTCTGTGCTGCCAGGTAGCGATATGGTTGGTTGTCCTTCCAGTATTACATACACATTCAATTCCGTAAACCTTGGTAACGATACAACAGTTTGTGCAGATAACGGTCAGCTGTTTATGCTTGAAGCAGGACTTGGTTACCAGTCTTACACATGGAATAATGACAACAACAACTGGAATGTTTACCCGGCTCAAAACAGTGGTCAATACATTCTGCAGGTTGTTGATTCAATCGGATGTACGCTTGTTGATACGATCAACGTAAGTGTGATATCGGTAGATTGTTCTTTAGGATTGGATGAGTTGCAAACAACGACACTGACAGCTTATCCGGTTCCTAACAATGGAACATTCAAACTTGCATTCAGTAAAAACTTGTCCAATGCAGTGATCACATTGGTGAATGCTCAAGGTGTAACTTGCTTTGCAACGGAATTGTCGGGTGCGCAGTCTGAAGCGGCAATCAATGCAACAGGATTGGCAACAGGTGTTTACTTCGTGCAATTAACCAGCGATGAAGGAACAATTCCTCCGATCACGGTGATCATTGAATAAGCATATTACAAATCATATTCATGAAAACGCTCCGGAATTCCGGGGCGTTTTTTTGTTATTCCCGGATTGTAAAAACCTCGCTTGCAAATACAAACGAGGTTCCTGAGTAAATGAAAGAATAGAAGGTTATTCCTTCACGAATTTTTCGCGGTGAATAATCCCTTCTTTGGTCGTAATTTCAATGATATAAGCACCTTGATTCAGTTTCCCGACACCAAGAGTCATTTCATTTAATGTGTGCTCTGTCGCTTGTTGCGAAAGCACGCGATTTCCTTTCATATCATAAACCAATACACTCTGAATAGTTTCCTCTTCCAATGTAATTGTCAACTTCTCAGCAGCAGGGTTCGGAGCCAGTAATGAACCCGGAGCACGTGAATTATTGACAGCTATGGAAGTAGGTGAAACACTTTGACAAAGTATAATATTTGAACATGGGCGGTTTTTATCGCGCGAGTCATAAGTATTGGCGTACATCGGAAGTGGATTGAAATTTCCGATTCCAATGATATTATGCGGGTCGTTATACGTTACCACCTGAACTACTTTTTCGCATTTCGACGGCTGAAACAGGGAAGATACATTTAAGTCAAAACCACCGTTGTTGATGTTCTGGTTGACCAGATAGGTTCTGTTATGAATTGGATTATAAGCAATCATATCCGGTGTATTGATAAAAACAGAGTTCCCGCTTTCTTCAAAATAACCCGGTGACATCGGTGAATTGTTTCCCGACTGATAAACCTTTGCAGCAATGAAGGCTAAATCGTCTCTCAGAACCATTTGGAATGGAGTAAGCTGCTCCGGCATTGCCCCGAATGGAGCGCTCAGGTAGCCGCCGATAACAACCAGCTTGTTCGGTGTTTGCTGCAAGCGGAAACCATTTTGATCCACACCACCGCCAATTGGAAATGCTGTAATTTGGTGTCGAACCCATGAAGTTAAGAAATTTCCCATCGGATCGCATTTTGCGATCTGAAACTGGTGCATGACGCTGTTATTGGTCAACAGATAGACTTCGTTCAACGATGGACTGTACATCACGGACGATCCTGCATGGCGGGAATTTGTTTTGTCCATAATATTTGAGAACATAACGGTTCCACCATAATCGACTCCCATTGTAATGAGATTTTGTTCTCCGGACGGGCTGGTACAAGACCCGGAAATAAAGTAGTGTGAGCCGGTAACTTCTGTAATGTTTTCCAACATATCGTAATCTACATTAAGACCCAAAGGGATATCCATTTCAATAGGCATGTACAGAATGTTGTTGAAATTGTTAAGATCCAAAGCGAGTACAAAACCGGATTTCGGAACGGAAGCAAAATTACTTGGATCAAGAGGGCCTGCAATTTCGGTACCTACGATCATTACCTGGTTGCTGATGTCTGAATGAATTACCTGATGGGGAATCATTGAGTTTCCGCTGAACGTATATTCCAATGAACTTTGAACGAGCGCTCCGGTCATAAAATCCACTTCAGTAACAAACATTTTGTAAGGCATTGTACCGGGAGGTACATCGAGCATTCCTGTCAGAATAATGGTGTGTGTGGATTCTTTGATGGTAAAATCCATTAAAATGGCATGATCGGGGTAATTGACATGATAGCAGTTTACCAATCCTCCGCCAGCATTAGAAACTTTAAAAGTGGGAGTTAGCACTCCTGACGAGTTTGCTTCTGTAAAACCGCTGATGACAAAATCTTCAAAAGTCTCAACCGATAGATTCGGATGATCCCAGCTTCCGTTGGTTAGTTCCAGAAAGCGTTGTGCGTTGCACACATGCGACACGAGTAACAGTGCCACCGTAAATAGTGATGTTTTCATAAAAAGTGAATAATAGTTAAGGATAGGAAGTTAAGCCATTCTGTATCACAAATCAACTGACAATCAGCGATTTTTGCAATTTTGTAAGGATATAACACATAAGAAATACTGTTGGTTAGATTACGAACTTAAAATTGGTTTTTTTGTGAGAATTTCAATGTGATTTGTAAGATCCGGCTATTATTCAGCGGATATCCATTCGAATTACAAGCTTAATACTGAGCATGAAAAAACCTCGCTTGCGAATACAAACGAGGTTTCCAAAGTAAATGAAAGAATAAAACAGAAAGGGTTTATTCCTTCACGAATCTTTCGCGAAGAATAGTCCCTTCTTTGGTCGTAATTTCAATGATATAAGCTCCTTGATTCAGTTTCCCGACACCAAGAGTCATTTCATTCGATGTGCGTTCTGTTGCTTGTTGTGAAAGGACATGATTTCCTTTCATATCATAAACCACTGCACTCTGAATCGTCTCGTCTTCCAATGTAACAGTCAGTTGTTCAGAAGCAGGATTCGGAGCGAGCAATGAACCCGGAGCACTTGAGTTATTAAGAGCCATTGCCGGAGTAACATACTGACAAAGAACAATATTTGTCTTTGGCCGCGATTTATCATGTGGATTATATGAATTGGTATACATCGGAAGCGGATTGAAGTTTCCGGGGCCAATAATGTTATGAGGAGTATTTACGGTACTTACCTGAACTACTTTTTCGCATTTGGATGACTGTAACGGAGAAGATACATTCAGGTCAAAACCATTATTAATAGTGTTTTGACTGACCAGATAGGTTCGCTTATGTTTCCTGTTGTAAGCAATCATGTCCGGTGTATTGATGAAAACAGAGTTCCCGCTTTCTTCAAAATAGCTCGGTGAAAGCGGTGAGTTGTTCCCCGACTGAAAGACTTTTGCCATTAGGAACGTTAAATTGTCTCTCAGAGTCATCTGGAATGGGGTAAGCTGTTCCGGTAATGCCCCGAACGGAGCGCTCAGATATCCACCAACAATCACCTGTTTGTTTGGAGTTACCTGTAAACGGAAACCATTTTGATCTACACCACCTCCAATTGGAAATGTCGTAATCTGGTGACGAAACCATGGAGTAATAAAAGCTCCCATCGGAGTGCATTGTGCGATCTGAAACTGGTGCATGACGCTGTTGTTCGCCATCAGGTAAACAACATTCAACGCCGGATTGTATGCTACAGAAGATCCTGCATGACGTGAATTTGTTTTGTCAATAACATTTGAAAACAGGATGGCACCGCCATAATCAACTCCCATTGTGAAGAGATTTTGTTCTCCCGACGGGCCGTTGCACGATCCGGAAATAAAATAGTGTGAGCCGGGAATCTCTGTAATGTTTTCCAACATATCGTAATCCCAGTTACTTACTGAAGGCATATCCATTTCAATAGGCATATATGAAATGTTGTTGAAATTGTTGACATCCAGAGCGAGTACAAAACCGAATTTCGGAACGAAAGCAAAATTGCTCGGGTCGATAGGGCCTGCAAGTTCGGTACCCACGATCATAACCTGGTTACTGACAGTCGAAAGGATTACCTGATGAGGAATCATAGAAGTTCCGCTGAATGTATATTCCAGTGAACTTTGCACGATTGCTCCGGTCATAAAGTCGACTTCGGTAACAAACATTTTGTAAGGCATTGCACCGGGAGGTACATCAAGCATACCTGTCAGAATGATGGTGTGTGTAGCTTCTTTGATGGTGAAATCCATTAAAATGGCATCATCCGGACAATTGACATAATAGCTGGCAAGTGGATTTCCAAGCGGGTCGCAAACCTTGAAAGCAGGAGCTAATAATCCTGTTACCGGATTTGATTCCGTAAAACCGCTAATGACAAAATCTTCAAAAGTTTCAACAGATAGATTCGGATAATTCCAGCTTCCGTTGGTTAACTCCAGAAAACGCTGCGAATTGCACAATTGGGACACGAGTAACAGTGCCACTGTAAATAGTGATGTTTTCATAAAAAGTGAATAATAGTTAAGGAGAGGAAGTTAAGTCATTCTGTATCAAGAGTCAACTGACAATCAACGATTTTCGCGTTTTTGTTAGGATATAACACGGAAGAGCAGTCTTTGGTTAGATTACAAACTTAAAACTAGTTTTTTGTGATATTTTCAATGTGATTTGTAAGATTCATTGATTGTTCTGAAAAAGCCAGCATAAGTTAGTGGCTTGATAGCGAGCGCGAAAGGGAAAGAGTGCGGCCACAGCAGATAACTCTCGCAAATCCATAAGTGAAACCGCCTTTTTCATAATCAGATATCGTTTTCGTGGCTGTAATTTCGGTTTGTCTGCTTGTTGCATGACATTCATCTTAAATCTTCACTTATGAAAACGTTGATTCTTACACTTGCTTTTTTTGCTTTCAAAAGCATACTTTTTGCTCAATGCCCGCTAAGTATGGCAAATATCTATGCTTTTCATACGAATAATGTGCCATACGAAATTGTCAGGGAAAACCGGAACTGGACTTCGGCTGCTGCTTGTGCAGTCTCACGGGGAGGAAAACTGGCGGAAATTAATTCCCAACAGGAACAGGATTCTCTTTTCTATCATGTGAATCTTGCCGGTATTACGGCATCCAATACAGTGGCTTTGGATGGTGGCGGGGCATCTTATCTCTGGATTGGCGGCAATGACCTCGCTTCGGAAGGAAACTGGGTGTGGAACGGCGACAATAATGGAACGTCTATTCCTTTCTGGACCGGCACAGCTTCCGGTTCTCCGGTTGGTGGATTGTATTCAAACTGGGGAAATGAACCCGACAACTGGAATGGGCAAGACGGATTGGGTTTTGCTTTTACAGACTGGCCATTGGGAATTGCCGGTCAGTGGAACGATGTGTTTGCGTCTGATGCATTGTATTACATCATTGAGTATCCAAACACTGCGGGAATAAAGGAAAACGACCCGGAAATGCTGTTTTCTGTATTTCCGAATCCTGCCAGTAACGAAATTCAGGTGAAACTTCCTGACAACGAAACGGCAATGATTCGAATCGTTGATTTGCAAGGACATGAAATATTGGGAACAGAAAATCAAAGTACGATCTCTATTGCTGCTCTCCCAACCGGAGTTTACCTCATCACTGTAAGCTCCGGGCAGAAAACTTCCACGCAGCTGTTCGTTAAAGGGGAATAGAGTGGGGAAGTGGAAAAGAGTCGGGATTGTTGTGGTAATAAGATCCCGATTCTTTTAATGTTTTTAGCTAATCGTTACCGCAAAAGCATCGGCTTGATTCGGGATTATCTTCATCGGAAGACGTTGAGCCGGGATATGAATACCTGCCTGATTCTATTTCTCTAAGCTGAATTCGAACATGGTACATGCTACTTCAATCTCATCGCCAAAACTGTAGTATAATGGCTTATGATAAGCTTTCAATAACTTGTAGCTGTATTCGAACTCCGAAAATCCGTTTACGACAACCCTTAATGTGATGTTTGAAATATTTCCCAGATCACTTTTGGAATGAGCCGATTTTTCTTTATGCCATAGATTGGTCGCACCAGTCAAAGCGAAATTGTTTTCATTAAACGGCAAAATAGTAGAAATATCAAGAATAGCTAACTTCAATGTTTCAGGCAATTTTGCGTTTGAGCGAATTTCGGAGTTGGAACGATCGGCTGAATGTTCGAGAGTCAGAGGATCAAGATCCCAATGAATTGAATACCTGGAATTGCCATTCGCCGAAATCTTTTTTGTCGTATAAGGAGTTTTAAGATCTGCGATTGGTTTGGCATTTAAAGATGAATCCCCGGGATTATTCGTGTACCATTCCACCTTGCGGTAAATCCTTGCGAAAGACAGAATTGTATTGTGCGATTCGTCTAAAGGCATGAGCATGATTGTTCCATTTGATTCGGAATCCTCTTCATCAAAAGTAGTTGAACCGGACTGTTTGTAATGTCCCAATTGCCCCAGGAATTTCAACATCGGGATTAAACTGTATATTTCTTCGATTGCTTCATGCGGAGCTCTGGGAACACCTCCCTGAACACTAACGTCATTCTCTTGAATCTTTTCATTTCCGTCTTCCATCTGTTTCCGAAAATCCGAATCAGAACTTTCGAATTCAAGCACAAAATTTAAACTTGTAAGAGGCTGCGTAGCAATGATAATTTCATTGGTGCGCTTCGCCTCAGCTTCAATCTTTTTTTTCTGATCTTCCGCCGCGTACTCACGACCGATGTGATCGGATACGATGCTGGAGACTAATCCGAAGAGTATAAAGCAAATTGAAACTTTACCGGCTTTTGTAAGACGTTTGCGATCATCTTTTGTCTTAAATGTTAGTTCCTGAGTCAATCCCCAAATAGAAGATGCAGCAGCTACGAAAAGACCAGCGAATTTGAGAATAGTGAGGATCATTTTAAGTTGTTTTAAAGGTGACTAAAAATAAAAAATCCTCCCGGAATTCCGGAAGGATTTTTTATACTTTTTTGAAGGATGTCATTCAGTTTCAAAACGAAACCGGATGAACCATTCAAGTGATCGACCGATTTGAACATCAATACTCACACTGCTGCACTTCGGCAATGGAACTTTTCCGTAGCAGAAACATCGCTAATCTTGATTGGCCGATACCTCCACCAATAGAGAATGGAATCGTTTCTTCCATAACAGATCGGTGAAATGGTAAGTTCTGACGTGAAGATGCTCCTCTTAGTTCCAATTGTTTCACCAAAGCGGAATGATCTACCCGAATCCCCATGGAAGACAATTCCAGAGCATCTTCCAATACAGGGTTCCAAACAAGAAGATCGCCATTCAATCCGGTATGAGCGGCAGAAGTCGGTGTAGTCCAATCATCGTAATCGGGTGCACGACCATCATGCGGTTCACCGTTGCTCAAAGCATTTCCAATCCCGATCAGAAATACTGCTCCAAATTGTTGCGTGATCTTCCGTTCTCTTTCTTTGGGAGATAAATCCGGGTATTGTTCTAAAAGATCTTCCGCATGAATGAAGGTTATTTCAGGAGGCAATACCGGTTCCGTATGATCAAACTCTTTGCAGGTCACTGATTCAGCAGTGTGCATTTGTGCGTAAAGCATTCTGACGGTTTCCTTCAGGAAAGAGAGGTTTCTGTCTTCCTTTGCAATATGAATTTCCCAATCCCACTGATCAACAAGGGCAGAATGCAGTGGTGTCAGCGTTTCGTCCGCCCGGATAGCAAGCATATTGGTAAGGATTCCTTCGTGCAACGGAATAGAGAGCTCCTGCAAGCGTTTGCGTTTCCACTTAGCCAAAGAATGGACAATGGCGTATGCTGCTCCTGTACTTTTCAATTGAAAGGAAACCGAGGTTTCTGTACCGTTCAGATCATCATTTAATCCGCTGGTGTTTTGAACAAATAAAGGTGCGAACACCGGATGTAAACCTAATTTTTCCTTCAATAAGGAGGTGAAAGTGTCTTTAACAAATTGTATTTGTTGTTCTGTCTCTAATGAGTTAATGGTATATGATAACATTGTTTTTTACTTTACTAAAAATGAATAATTCGTCTTTTTAAGGACTCGCTGATTGAGTCTGTGCTTTTGTTTAAATCCCCCTTTGGGGATTATTCGTACGATGTAAAAGTGTTGTTGTCATAACATATGGAAATAAAAAAAGCCCTCCTGAAACAGGAAGGCTTTCGCTTAAAAATAGTTTGATATATCTTAAATACTATTCATCCTGTTGCAGTGAAAACTGCAATTATTAAGAATGATATTATTTAATTGTTGGATCATGACTTGTTCAATGTTTGCAACAAAAATACGTTCTTTTTTTCAGGATGAATATCTAAAAAATTGTAAAAGTGTGAGTTTGAGTGCGAGTATAGAGAAAAAGAAAAAGCGAACCACTACCACAATTCACTTTTTCTTGCTTGAAATTCTGTTTTATTTAGTCGTCAGATATTCTCTTGTTGTTGAAACGCGTTTTACATAGACTTTTGCATTCAGCTTGATCACGAATTCACTCATACCCACGTGTGTCGGATTACTCGGATTCCAATCATAGGTATACCCGAGCTGTGTCCATGGATACTGATCATAGAGCTGACACGCATAATAGCGGCTGATCCGGCTTTCGTTGAACCAGGTAACGTAGTCTTGAGATACATTGGCTGGAAAACACGTGGAGCAGGATTTATCATCAATTTCATTATCGGGACACGGGCGGTAAAGATCTGCGGGCCGTACCCAGAACTCTACGAAATATTTGTAATTCGTGCCCACAGGTGGTAATCCCAGTAATTGTTTGAGGCGCAGATTGGTATCTGCCACATTTTGTTTGTGAAACCAGTTTTTCAGTTGTGGCGCTGTAGTCACCCAAATCGAATAGGGGCCGGTGTTGTAGAGAGAATCTCCTCCGTTCGGGTAGTAGGAGGCACTTTTCCAGGTTACAACAAGCAGATAAGGTTCACCGTTAAAGGTCTTCCAGATAAGGTCGGGATTCTTACGCGTGATCGCTACCAGATTCTTGTCTATTTTCGACGAATCAGGATAAACAGCGGTGCGCATTGCATCGCGGTAGAGCGTCCGGAGGTCTTGAGCGTTTACGATACTCGTAAACAGGAAGCTTGCAAATAGCAGCAAGCTAAATAGTGGAACTTTTTTCATGTGAATAGTGTTTGTGTTGATTTAAAGTTATTTAATTTTTTCACGTATGTAACCGGACGTATCAAGAAATATTCCGGTTACTGTGTTGCCTCTTTTTGCCTTTTCCAATTGAAAAGAGAGATAACAAAAGTCATCTCTCTTCTTAGAAATCCAAATTTCTTTTTGTTTGTAACCTGTTTGTTAGCCCTGTGGGCCACCACCACCCGTACACTTGCGATAAACAACGTTGAGCCAAACGAATGAGGTACTTCCGCTGCCAACTATGATGTTTGGTGCATAGCGAATGCTGCTGACATAGTATCCTGCAGGCGCATTTGCAACAGCCCATGCGAGGGCATCACTCATAACCGCAGCCTGTATTGCAGGTGAGATCACGACGGAGGAATTGAAGGTGTAGTCAACTCCAGCTGAATTTTTCAGCTTTGAAAGGCTTTTTGTCTGTGTGACAGAATTCCCGTTACACATCAGGTCATCACAGAAACTTAATGTGTTCAACTCATCAAATAGTGCAATCCAGCCTGTGACATTCTGCCACGGGTCACAATGCATCGTTTTTTCAGTCGCTGGAATAGGTTTTGACTCTTTCTGACAGGAGCCAAGGATAAGGGCGAATGCCGCAATGGCGAGTGCCCAGGAAGTGAATGTGGTTTTCATAATGAAAAATTTTCATGTTAAAATACCTTATTCGAAATTCCTTAGCGCAGACATTTGTGCAATTCAGGGCTCCGCATGTATATTTCCGTTATTAGGAAAAAATAAGTGGTTAAAATGAGCATAACTATCAAATAGTTAGTCAGATGTGTAAGTGATGAAGGTTAGAAGAATGGTAACTTATTACATAAAAAAAGCAACACCTTTCGATGTTGCTTTCATTTTTTCTTCAGAGCTGTTACAGACTATTCAGATACGCTGTCAGTGCAGCCAAAGTAGTCGGCATCATGACAGGTATGTTCGTTGTCATGCTTGGAGTAACAATGGTCGTAGCATTTCCGTAATAAAGCTGGTTGTTATAGCTCGTAATAGCTACGTAAGTCACCTGGTATCCAATCGGAAGTTTTGCATTTGGATTGGCAAACCACCATCTTGGAGTAGCATTGTACATGTCAAGGCTGAAAATGATTTTCTGCCCTTGCTGAGTACAAGGTTCCAGTACAACATAGATCTGCGTATTCGTGCGATTGAAAGCTGCAGACGCCGAAATAGTAACCTTGTGATCGGTTAACTGTAATCCCGGACACAGGTTTGCCATGTCGATGTTGTAAGTGGCATTCCGGTCCCAGTTGAAGTTATAGGATTGTCCGTTTGCCCCTGGTGTAACAGGATTTGGCACTCTCACCCAGACGTTATCACGTGGCTGGTTGACTGAAGCTGTACCCATCCAGAGTGTCATTTGCGGATTGAACTCCTCCGTGGCAACGCTCACCACAACACCGCCGTTCAGGGCTTGTAGTGGTTGTCCCTGTGCGTTGAACATCTCGATACGCATCGAACCGGCTGTCACGATTCCGCCACCATTGCCTTGCTGAGTGCCAAAAGCACTTTGTGTGGGCATACCACCAAGCGCATTGTCCGCAAGTTGATCTGCAACAAACATACTGATAGTCACCTGTCCTGTCTCAAGACTTCCATCCATACGTGTCAGTGACGACCCGGCGATAGTGACACTCACATTACCGTCAGAATTGACGAGTTCCCCGCCGTTCAACGCATTGAACTGGGTGGATACCGTGTTTTGGGCTACGTAACTCCTGAAAAGGTTACTGATCGGATCATCCGCTTTTTCGGTTGCGGCAGCGGGTGCCGGTTTTTTGATTGTTGCGGGAAGTTTTGAGTCCTTCTCGCAGGCTACGAACGTCATCCCGACGAACAATGTAGCCACTGCTAGCTGTGTTAATTTCATGAATAATGGTTATTTAATTCGCTGTAAATTAACCAGATGGATACATCGCGACAACTAAAACTGAAATATTCACAATTAATTATATTTTAACATTAAATATAACAATTTTAACTTTTGGCAATTATTTTTAACTAAATTATTAGGTTGAACTATCGATTGAATTTTAATCTTTCATGCAAATACAAACAAAAATCCCGTCAGAATTTCGGACGGGATTTTGATAAATTTTAGGGAGTACAAATCAGCTCAAAGGATGAACCGCAGACTCTTGAACTAATCCGAAAAATTGAAAAGTTTTCCAGATTAAGAACAGTACTTCATATCATCAAAAGATACTTCAAACATTAATGACATTTCTTCAATGCATTTGCGATTTTTTCAGGTATATTTTCATCCATCATCTCATATGGTTCGGCAGCATTGCGATAACAAATACAGGCTTTTTGTTTGTCTCCGATCTCCTCATAGAGAGCGGCGAGGAGCATTTCATCCTCTGTACCCCAAAAGCCGCTGCTGAAATCTATTCTTCGAACCAAATCCATGACTTCTTGTTTTTTATTTTGTTTCCATAGAATTTGCAATTGAAGCATGTTGGACTGCATAGGGTCCATGTCGGGACATTTGCGGGAGCGTTCACAATCAGCCATTGCAGCATCATACTCTTTCAGCTCAAGATAAGAATACCCACGGCCGAGGAATGCAAAGCCGAGTGTTGAATTGTATGTCACAGCTTTTGTATATAACTCAATTATCTCGTGATGGGCTTTTTCAGTCGTATCATCGATTGTTGAAGCGAGGTTGTAATAAGCATGAGAAAAAGTTGAATCGACGGAAATAGCCTTGCGATAGAACGCGACAGCTTCATCCTGACCAGTAACCGGATTACAGTTAATTCCTGAGATCCAGTAAATCCAAGGATCGGACGGATTGTTTTTACGCAATTTTTCCAAGTCTTTCAAGACAGCTTTGGAACCAGGTTCTGACGTGTTGACCTGCGACCATATTTCCTGGTATTTTTCGGGTGGCTCTTGAGTAAATGCGGTTTGAAGGCAAAGCAAAAAGGGGATAAAAAGGTAGCGACGCATATTTTTTTAGCAAAGAAATGAATTTATATCTTTCAATTTACATGTTAAAGGACTTCAGTTTGTAATGAATCCCTTAGAGAATATATACTTCCTTACTTGTCTGTTTAATATTTTTCTTTTAAGTGCCTCGTTTTGTTGATATCGCAATCTAAAACAAAAGTTCTGCAATGTTGCCGGGAACTGGAGAATCAATTCATCATTCGTTTCTGCTCTTTAATCATTTTATCAATTTCATCTGTCATTTCGACCGTAAGTTCTTCCCAATTGGTAAAAAACTCATGCACAGTCCCAACATCATTACTTGGATTTCTTTTTGTAATTCCTTCTACATAGCGGAAACGATCGACAGGACTTGGATGTGTATCTTGTTCACTCGTTTTGCGGTTGAGAGATTTTTGCAACTCATCTTCAAGATCAGATTCAGTAGAAGAAAGTTCAGACAATTCGTAGAAGTTTTTGTGGCTGCGTTTCTGTTCTTCTGCTTGCTTAATTTCAGCATTTGCCAGCATCCCAAATTCAATAGAACGACGCACAACGAAGGTCAACCCATTACGAAACGGCTGTGCACCGTAGGTTTCTGCAGCAATACGATCAGCAAGTACTTCTTGCAAACGTGTAGCACCGGCAGAAATACGAGTAAAGATGAAATGATAAAACTTCAAAAACAAGAAGGCAATACTCCACCAGGAAGCATTACCAGAATTGTAAAGCGCAACATAATAGTTGGTCATATCGCGTTGCACACGCATCGCCACGCCACCGCCGGCAGTATCACGATTAGCAAAATGTCCATATTCATGTGCAAGAATAGCTCTGAAATCATCTTTCTGGAAATCTTTCAAAACGGCTACTCCCAAAATAAGGACACGTTTACCGTTATCCTGCATTTTAGCCCTCCACGAACCTATTTCATAAACTGCCAAATCTGTTTCCGGAGTAATTCGAATTTCGTCAATTGGTCTTGTGTTCAAGTCCTTTGCTACCGAACGTGTTAATGAAAATAATTCAGGTGCTTCCGATTCATTCAGCAACCTTCCCGGTTCTTGCAAACGTCTTCTGACAAGTAAAGATCTCAATAACCCAATGATCGTACCTCCAACAACAATCACTACAATAATGACTAGTTTAAAAGCAATAATACCTGCTGAAAGCATACCAAAAAGGAGACCACCGCCAATTGCTAAAACTAAAACAACAATAATCGGCAATGAAATATAGTAGTAAAATCCGGCAGTATTAATCAAGATTTTATACACTTTTCGAAGCTTGGAGCTCGCTTGTAAATCATTGTTTTTGATTTGTTGCTCGATAGAACGCAATGTAATCCTGGACAAAATGATTCCAACCAGATAAAGCAATACAATACCGCTGATCCAAACAATTACAATCACAAAAAGAATGTTCAGAAAATTCCATATTGTACTTTCGGTTGAGGTAAAACTGTTGTCTGAAACAGGCATTGTCTGATTAGCATTTGCTGCTAAAAATGCATTCATATCTTCATCTGGTAATCCCAGTTTATTCGCAATTCTAATTTCTTTAGCAGCCTTTTTCTGATTTCCGTCACTACCGGCAAGAATCGCCGCATAATAATGTGTTGCCATCTCATTTTTGAAATTAGCCTCCAGAAAATTTACAGCTTCACGAAATTGAAATATGTTATTTTGCTGCAATCCGATTTGTGCCTTAATTAAATAAAAACTCACATCATTCTTAGATTCAGGAAATAACCTTATTTCTTGAAGAAGTGTGTTTGCACGTGTTAAATCAACGGCATAAGATGTGCTTTTTTGTTGTACTAAACAACTTGCCAGCGTAATGAGGTTGGCATACGAACGATTCATTTCAACTGCTTTCTCACAAAGAATGAGTCCTTCAGGATGTTGACCAAGTTGATTTTTAATGCTTCCCAAACGTCTGATCACGTGATCAAACGATGGCACATTTTCGTAAACGATAGAATAAATGCTGTCTGCAGAAATCAAATCGCCTTTATCCATAGCAATGGTAGCTTGTTTGAATTCATCAACATAATCAGGTGCAATGGATTGAAGCTCTTTTTCAATTGCTTGTTCTGCAACCTGATCACGTCCTTGTCCGATAACCGTATTTGAAAAAAGCAATACAAAAAGGAGAATAAAGGTGGTAATATATTTCATAAAGGTTTAGTAATCGATTAAAAAAGCAAAAATAAAACGTTTCAAATTAAATACTGTATGTATGAACCACTATTTAATTAGAATTCCGAATATAGAAGGCGGACCTCAAATAACAAACACGAGGAGCATTTAACTGCTATGGGTGTCCTGAACTTACAAATGAAGTCGAGTTATCACACAACTTGCCGATATAAACTTCTCATTCACTCGTATAGAATGAAAAAAGGAAATTATCTCCCCTCAAAGTGTGTGTAAGTCGATGCACAACCAGAACCGGATAATCATTCTATTCGATTAATCACTTTTTTTAATTATCATCATCTTCAATGATAATAGCTGGCTGAAAATCGTTTTCGAATTCAGTGGAATAGATTAAACAGGATAAATGAAACAACTATATTCAGTATATGATCGTCATTGATTAAGATACTGTATACAAACTCACCTTGTTTGTCAGCTATAAAATCGAACCTTAAAAACTAAAACAATGAGAAATATCAACAAAAAATCAGTTTTAGGTATCTTCATTTTGTGTTCAATTACTTTATTCGGACAACAGACAAAAAGAGTGCTATTTTTAGGAAATAGCTATACATATGCAAACAACTTGCCCCAGCTACTGGCAGATATAGCCAATTCAACAGGTAAAACGGTGATTTTTGATATCAATGCTCCCGGTGGATATTATTTAGCACAGCATTTAACAAACCCAACATCATTGGCAAAAATAGCAAGTGGAAACTGGGATAATGTCGTTTTACAAGACCAAAGTATGGCACTGGCATATCCTTCTACCTATATGAATGGTATTTCATACAGTGTTAAACTTGACAGTGTAATTAAAGTACATAATCTATGTGCCCAGACTATGTTTTACAGTACATGGGGGAGAAAATCCGGTGATGCTTATGTTTGCACTCCACCTGAATGCGCTGTCGACACAGTGATTACCCGCACTTACTATGAAATGGACAGTACAATAACATCGCATTATAAAGTATTTGCAGATTCCGTAAAAGCATCTATGACACCGGTAGGTGCAGCATGGAGATACATTAGGCAAAACTATCCTTCGATAGAATTATTTCAAGCCGATGAGAGCCATCCGTCATTGTCAGGAAGTTACGCAGCCGCTTGTTGTTTTTATGCGACACTATTCAGAAGCGATCCTACATTCATTACGTTCAATTCCGGGCTCTCTGTTACTGATGCTACAAATATTAAATACGCTGTAAAACAAACTGTTTATGATCATTTATCAGATTGGAATGTTGGGCCATACGATTATCTGCTTGACACTAGTTGTTCGGTTTTAGGAGTCGACGAAAATATCACTAATGAGTATTGGACCATTTTTCCAAATCCTGTGACGGATGTTTTGTATGTTAAATTTTCCGGAAACAATGCAAAGAATAAATTGTACATATACAATACACTGGGTGTTTTAATGAAAGAAATGGAGCTCGAAGAAACAGGAACTATCGATTTCGATGAATTTTCCAGTGGTTTGTATATCATTAAATCCGATAACGAACATACCGTTAAAATAGTGAAAAATTGAAACGGTAAAAAAACTAACCGGGAACTTACAAACAGGAAAACCACCTGATTACGAAAAGCTAGCTTTTGCAGAAGATTCCGCTCTCAATTCTCATTCCCGCTCTGAAAAGAATCGGGATGGTGAGAGAGAGGACTGAAAAAAGAATTGGGATTACCACTTTCGTAAAATCCCGATTCTTTTTTGTGCGCAATTCGGTCCGGAAATAGAACCACACTAGGTTATCTTAATATACTCTCAATAACTGAAGCTATGTAAACTTCCCTTTTACTTGTTCCGGTTCATATCTCAAAAAAGATAATCTTGCTGGTTTCCTAATGGCCTTCGCATCGAATTAGATGGTTTAAAGTATGCTATTCCTTAATAGCACTACTTTCTGTTATAAGTTTAGTGATTCGATAGCAAAAGCAAGAAATGGAAGACAGTTGTTTTCCATTTTTTTTAATTGGAAAAGAGCCATTCATGAATGAAAACCAGCTGTTAATGAATTTTTCAGTTTGAACTAAACGTGTTTTTCTATGTTTGATTCGAAACTTATAAATTATTCACGATGAAACAATTAATCCTCTTAAATGGTCTGCGACTTCTTTTTTTAACTGGTATTCCGTTCCTAATGACTCAAAAGGCTCTTTCGCAGACTCCTTGTTCCAATTCATCTGTTATCAAACAGGTAAAGGTCAATATTCATTACGTCCTCAAGACGGATGGAAGCGGAAATTTTGCCGAAACAAGTGATGGATGGGGGAACTCGAATTACACAGGGTTTGATTATGCCGAAGATTTGGTAGATTCCAGCAACGCAGAATTAGCTGTAAACCCAGGGATTGCTGGAGGGATGCGGATACCCGGATATGATTATACGGTTACCGATTTTGGTTTCCGTTTTGTACTGTCGGGTGTTTATTTTCACCGCAGTGATGCCATTTATAACTACTACGATGCGAACTATAATAATGGAGCACTCTCAGGTAGTATAAACAATTGGACGTATAATAATTGGCTGGTAAATCCGGCAACAGAGATTAATTACTTTATTTTTTCAGTACCATCGCAACCAACGATGCAGTTGAAAGGAATAGCAAATTCGTCACCAGGTGCGCTTCAAGCCAAACAATTTAACAATTGGTATTCGTATAAATACGGAGCCTGGGGACAAACACCTGCCCAGATTCATCGATTTGAAGAACGAACATTTACGCATGAATTGGGTCATTTATTAGGACTGCGACACACATGGAATCAAAATGATTTTTGCAATGATACGAAGCTAAATCCGAACTGCTGGCAGTTTGCGACTGAAGCGACTCTACCTTGTGATTCGTGTGGTTGCTGGGAAAACATCACCAACAATTTAATGGACTATAACGGATATGATAATTATGCGCTTTCGCCACAGCAAATACAGCGTGTCAGAGATTATTTGAACGGAACAACAGGAGCGAATTATGTACAACAATGCTCTAATTGCGATGCAGCACAGGCAAACCTGTATTTGAGTCCAAATCAATGTTTACCGGTTCGGTTAGACGGAACGGCCTCTGATAATGAAGACAATCACTTCCTTGAAATCGTTGAAGTAGATGCTGCAAACAATATGATTTCGGGTACCTATTATTCTTCCTGGTTTGCCGGAGAAATCAATCAGGTAGCAGATCTGGGACAATACACAGGCTACAATTTCATTTACGGCAAGCGTTACCGAATCAAATTAGCGGTTCAAAGTATTAATCCTGCGGGTGGTTTTTGCACTCCGTGGGATGAAACTCCCATGCAGTATGTCACCATAGGAACAGGTAGCTCTTGTTGTGCAGCGAGTCTGCAACTCCATACATTGTATGATATTAACCACGAGTGTATTGACCATTTCGAAGCAGCCTGCAATTGTCCGTCGGAAAGTATCGATGAAGTAGTTTTCCAGATCATGAACACAACGTATACGGATGACGAATACACGTATGTATATTATCCGGGTGCAGGAACACCTTTTGCCGGAACGGTTTATGCGACGTTCCATTTTAATGATGGATCTACATCAGCCATTCATAAGACTTATCAGAAATGTGAGATTGTAACACCACCAATTGAACCAGGTAGATATCGTTCTTTTGAAATTACTGAAAACGAAGGTGTAGAAGTATTCCCAAACCCTAGTACTGGAGCTTTCACTATTCAAAATAATAGCCCATTTACCCAAAACATCCGTGTGTTATCACTTGATGGAAGAGTGATTTACGAATTGCAGGTAGATGTAGATGCTTCTTCGGTGATCGATTTGTCGGGATCAGCGAATGGTACTTATATTGTTGATTATTCTGGGAAAAATGAAACAATGGGTCAGCAAAAAATAGTTATACAGAAATAGAAACGCGTACTGGAAAAGAAATTTTCGGGTAGGTTCGGATTGTATTTTACGAATGGTCATATACAGCTTCTTTCTGATTCTTGTACCGGACGTTTCAACCCAAAGCAAAAAGGTCACGTGGAATATAAATCTCACGTGACCTTACTTGTACGCACGACTGGACTTACCGACGAAGCTGAGCTACAGCTCAACTTATCGGTACCTTGCTTCTCGTCGAGTCCTATAAAATGAAAAAAGGAGATAACAGAAGTTATCTCCCTTATTGAGTGCGCAATTCGGTCTGAAAGTAGAACCAACTTTATAACTCAAATTCTCTTTCCCAATATTCCAGAAGCGAATTTCCATAAAGAATTACATCTGTTCCCTGATGAGCCGAAATTACCGGGCTTAATGACTTGTCCCGAAAAACAGTAAGATAGCGATTACTATATAAAGGAATAAAACCGATTATTTGTTCGGTATCAAAACCTGCTTTCTCCAATGGTTCTTTTGTGTACTTTATGTATTCAAAGAGTTCTTCAACTCTCCATTTTGTTCTTTCATAATCTTCAGGATACTTATATAACACTCGACCAAATTCATCTTCACACTCTTCGTCAGGGTCAATAGAAATTTCATCCCGATCAAAACCATTCATCATTAATAGCATGGATTTATAGTCATCAGGAAATTCAAATCCGAATAATTCTTCCATCGATTCGATTTCAAATTCATTTAATCCGGGATTCCATTTTGTTCCTGGCTGAATTTGAAAACCATAACAATTGGAATAAAGTGGTTTATTCCTAAATTTCTTCTCTGATCTTTGTTTGAGTTTTTTCCAGTCCATAAGAGTAATTACAATTAATTTAGGCTAAAGTTAAAAAGCGAATTGCGGTAGCAGTTCGCTTTTTATTTTTGTGCGCAATTCGGTACAGAAGTAGAACCGGAATACATTTGGGATTACGGACTAATCCACCTTAGATTCCTTAAGTCTTTTCCATTCTTTATTGGTCAAGCAATAAATTAACTTCAATGTGCTCTTTGAACGACAATTTTTCTATCTTGTTATTCAATCTCTGCACATGTCCAAATTTCCTGTTTCGATCCTATTGATTTTTACTGCCTGTATCTCTTCATCACATGCCCAACCCAATTGTGACGCTGTAAAAAACAAAGCGAATGAGGATTTAGTACAATTATTATCTATTGGTGGCGAGTCTGCTTTGAAAAGGTTTAATGAACTTATTGAGGAGTCCAAAGCGTGCCTTCAAAACCATGAAATTCAGCAGATCTATACCAGGGGAATTGAAATATCAAATAAGCAGAATGATATCTGGCTGCTTTCAAGACTTGCATATAAGCGAATTCTATACGGTTACACAGATGTAATATCACTTTCTGATACAACAGCATTCAAAATAGAATCACTTGACCCGTCGTTTTTCCAACGAATGGAAAGAGTTTCCGATAGTGTATTCATAGCAATCATGCAAAGAAAATCAACATTGGACATCAACTTTGAACTTGCTTTTAGGATCAGGCATATGTTAAAGTCTGATCAAAGGACAAAATTTAGGGCTATTCAGGCAGACAAACAAAAAATGAATTCAGATGCCTTTTGGAAACAGGCAAAAGCAGTGGACTCGTTAAATGAGTTGCTTCTCGTTTCCATTTTTGAAGAATACGGTTATCCCGGCTACACCCTGGTTGGAACCTCCGGGTCTGACTGCTACATACTCATGCTGCATATGAGTACAGCTTTCCAGATAAAATATATCAGGCTTGTCCAGGAAGCGGTCACTAATGGACAACTTTCTGCAAACACTCAATTTCTTGCAGATAAAATCTTATATAAGAGTGGTAAGTATACACTTTACAACACAAGCTGGTCAAAATATTGTCCGGTGGAGACAGATCAAACTAAAAGAAAAGAACTGTTGAACTACCTGGGACTTCAATCTGAAATTCCATAAGATTTACTCGCAATCAGTGCCTTTATTTAATTTTTCCAATCCAATTTCAATTCTACTGGTATTTACATCGTCAAGTTCCGGCGGGCAGAATTCTTTTTTTCCATAAACACCGTATTTATTCGGCAATTGCATGTTGACCATGCATCTGTCAAACCAAACTGCGAATTCGAATGGAGGCATGTTGCCCTTTTGGAGTTCTTTTTGAAACAGGGGAAGTAATTCACCAAAATCGTTTTTCAAGGTGAAATGCAGTAAAAGTGTCACCGCATTTTGATTTCCAATTCTTTCAAGTGATGGAAATCCATATTTTTCGGTTAGCTGAATAAACCTTGATTTGTTTATAGAATCAGAAACCGATTGAAGATTCCAGATAGAATCGTTGTTATAGATCGTGTTTTCTGCCATCAAAACCCTATAACGCTGATCATCTTCGACCATGAGCTTTAATGCCTTTCTCCATTCTTTTTTTTGAGAATGAGTGAGATCCTGGGCAAATGAAAAATTCAGAAAAGTAATAGTAAACAAGAAAACAACTCTTTTTTTCATGAAAAGTATAAGCTAAACAACCAATAAAGTTACGCAATGAATTTACTTAAAGATCGGTAGTTAAAAAGAAAAAGAGCAACGAATGCTCGTTGCTCTTTTTCTTTTAGTGCGCACTTCAGTGCATAAGTCGAACCAAACTTAATATGATATCATCTGAATATTTTTGAAGAAAGAATACTAGGTTTCAATTGAGAACTCATTACATTAGTTCTCTAATCACTTTCTATATTGCATTATGCGCTTTCTAAAAATTCTATTCAAAATTCTTTTACATATTCTTAGCATTGGATTTATAATCATCTTATTCGCTCTTATTTTTAATGAAAAATTTGTTTTTTGGACTAAGGAGCATTTTGGGGGAGCGCCAGAATCAGGATATTTATATTACTGGTTTGCTATTATAAGTTTGGTTCCGTTTTATCTATTAGAATTATCAGAAACCCATCGGTGGTTTAACTTTTTGAAGTATATGGCAGTTATTACAGCGATTCCCTATGCCATATTCCAACTCATTAAACCGATTGTTGATATTGTCGCTGTCAATTTTTTCTCTTTTTTGTTAATTGGATTTTTAGCTTATATACCACTATTAGTAAGCAAGTGGACAAACTTTCAACTATCTTATCCAGGAAAACTCTATCTAGTAATTACCGGAATTACGATTTGGACTCATTTGTTACTCCATAAATTGAATACTTTTGGTTTAAGGATAACCTCTACTAATGAAGAATATGGTGATAAAAAACTATCAGAGAAAAAGGAAGCTTTGTTAAAACACTCTATAAATAATGATAGAATTTCAGTCGTCTTTTATGTCTGCTTCTTTATGGTATTGATTATATATAATGTTGTGACTATTGTCTTTAAAGTAGATTATGATCCAAAATATGATATTGGGAAGACACTAATTGCCTGTGTAGCAACATATACTGCTTTTGAAAAAATTGCAATCAACATTTCCAAATTCAAATTCAGTATTCGAAAATTCTTTAATCTCTACATCGGATTTCTAAAAGAGAAATACAGTGTTGTCAAAAAGGAGCAGAAGTTTCCAAAATTCCCTTAAAAATAGGCTATCAACTATTTATTGATTTCTCCTTACAGAAGCCAAACAACAAAGATTAAAGAACGGGGCCTTAATACCGTAAAATCTAGATTCTTTTTTGTGCGCACTTCAGTTCAAAGTTCGAACCGGATTGAAGAATAAATTGATAAATTTGAGATAAACAATACTATTCAAATGAATACCACTGCGAAAGGAAATCAACTTGAAAAACGAATCTATTTTTTGTTATCAGATTTACTTAGTAATGATTTGTATTATTTGAATCGAAAATGGAGTCAGGTATTCGAGAAAAAAGGATACTACTCTGCCGCTAGAGGAACAGACATAATTTTTGATGTTACGATAGAATCATGGTTGCCGGGCGCAACTGACTTTTCATCACTACATATTTTCGAGTGTAAAAACTTAGAAAAGAATGTTAGTGTGGATGATATTGAAGAATTCTCATCGAAGCTTGGACAAGTCGGAAAGCATAATACTAAAGGTATAATAGTATCGACAAAAGGTTTTGCTTCGGGAACAAAACGGATCGCGAAAAGCTACAAAATAGCTCTGCTACTTGTAAAAGGAAACAACGGTATTGAGTGGGTAAATTATCGAAAGAATACGAAGAAATTGTCTATTGATATTGAGCAAGAGAATTCAGAAGCTTTTCTCGCTTATACTAATGGGAAAACGGTAAATAATATCGCTGATTTACTACTAGAAGAAAAAATTATTGATTATTATATCCACAAGGATAAGTATTTAAAAATTCCTTTTAGATCACATGAAGACCTAGAAAAAATCATCTTTAGAATGTACACTTACGATATTCATGATAACTTTTGTATTAATACTGAAAAGCTCTGTTCATTTATTAAAACGCACTATGATGCGAGTTTTGATTTTGAAACTCCCTTGCAAAATGTTTTAGGAAAGATTGAATTTAATCCATTAAAGATTAGCGTAAATCCTGGTTTAAAAGATTCGCAGTTTCGATTTACATTATGTCATGAAATAGGTCATTTGGTTCTTCATGGGAATTTATTGAAAGAGAGAATTGACAAACGAGAAGACTCTGAATATTCTTTATCTATGGAATATAATGTCTCGGACAAAAACACTAAGACAATGGAAGTTCAAGCAAATCAATTTGCAAACCATTTATTAATACCATTAGATAATTTCAAATTAGAAGTTCAAGCTTATTTCAAAATAAATAATGTTAATCGAGGACGATTATATTTGGATGAACAAAAAGTCAATCAACAACTTGCTGGTAATATTATCAATCAACTAGCGATTAAATATAACGTCTCAAAACAGTCTATCAAAATTCGATTAATGCAGCTTGGGCTTTTAGAAGATAAAACAGATTATACAATTATGAATATTATCAAAAATATGAAATTGTAGATAGATTAGATAATGATAATAAAAAAGGGAAATAACTTCCGTTATCACCCTCATCTGTGTGCAATTCAGTACACAAGTTGAACCAAAATTATTTAGGACAGATTTCGAATCATAGTAAATAGCATTCTCGAAAGTTCATCTGCTTTCATGTAAAAGCTTTTGAATTCTTCTTCCCTTAAGATTGTTTCATCATTCAAAAAATCAAAAATAGCTGCACATTCAAATGCTGAACCTCTTGAAATAACAAAGAAATTTCTTCGATCAGGTTTGCTGAATCTGCTGGAGCCTTCGGCAATATTTAACATGATGCTTAATGAAGCTCTACGTAACTGATTTTTGGAAACAGAATCAATGGTTTTGGAATTTCTAAGAAAAGAATAAACTTCTTTATTGAACTGTTTTGCTTTTTGGTAAACATCAAGTTTTTCGAAATCGAACATGAATAGTAGTATTAAGATTACTATTTAATTTAAGAAAAAAGTTCACCTGAAACAACTGAAAATCAAATATTTTGAAGCTTTTCCACCTGACGGGTGCAGAAAAAGGGTTAGAATTGAAATCCTACACAAAAATAAAGGTATCAAAAAAGTTCAGATTGTTTGAAATGAGGTCAGGTTGATTCGCTGTAATATATCAAAGCATAACCAACTCTACTTAAAATATGAATTTCATTCAGTGAAAATTTTTAAAGTAGTAAGGATCTCCATTTATCAGGAAAATATGGTGTCATGAAATAATGATGAGCTAAATCACGTAGAAATGGAAAACCAGCTTTATCGGTCCTATACTCATAATCAAACTCTTTTTTGCGATTCTGCATTTTCTTTTTGAAATCGCTAAAATTTAGCTCCTTATACATTGTAGCAATGTCATAATCTACAATTTTCAATTTCAAATCAGACTGATAACCATCATGAACTGACTTTGAAAATAGTTGTTCCTCTAAATCGTTTTCTTTATCTTCTATTAATTCTAATGAAACTGAGTTAATACCATGATGAGGAACGAAAAGAGCTAAATCAACGTCATATTTTTCAACAAACTCCCTCATTTCATAATACAGTTCTTCCATGTTCAAGACAGCTACATATTCAAAAAGCATATTCAGTAATGGAGAGGTAGAGTCGCTATAGAAAACTGACTTTTCACTTTTTACTGCTAGTCGAATGATATTTTTAACGCTATTGTTAGCATCTGGTAATACATCGCGAGATTCTTTTCGATACTTGATATACGCAAACACCTCTTTTATATACCGTTTAGCATAATCAGGTTTATTCGCTTCTATAAAGAAGTTTATTATACTAGAAATCGTTACGGAATGGATATCAAGTAGCGGGCGATGGGACACATTATTATTAACAATCATACTATTTAATATGTCTGCCATTTCTTCTGCATTAAATTCCTCCTTTTGAGAGCGTTTATCCACATTTAATAGCAAACAGAAATGAAATATATAATCAAACGTTCTGATTGTATACCCAATTTCTTCGTACCTCCCTCCAATTTCTGAATAAATTCCATCTCGAAGTTTGGTGAATGAAACAGTTCGTCCAAACAATTCAGCAACCGAACTTAAGTACAATGAAAGTACTTGTGAGAAGTATTTAATAATTGTTTTATTACGTTCTAAATTGTTTTTTAAAACCCAATACCAGAATCGAAGAACTATATAACTTAGATATCGTTTAGCAATCTCCAAATTGTTATATTCATTTTTAGATTCTGTATAAATGACGTATGAAACAAGTTTAAGTGATTCAAATAAAAGCATCCATCGTCTTGGTACTTTTTTTGCAAATTTATCCTCCCATATTTCTCCTTCGAAAAGCATTCTTTCAATTAGTTTTCGAAAATCGGACTGAACATCATCTCCCATATTTAAGTTTATAAGAGTGCGATTGAATAATTTGGTAGATTCCCTATCTGTAAGTAAATATGCTCCAAACAAATGTTCTGAAAATAGTTGTGTTAATTCAGATATACTCCAAACCTCAAAGGCAACATCTCCATTAATAGGAAACTCCTGTTTGATAAATCCATCAAATGTTTCTTTTACATTGGCATGTATTTCCCCATTATGAACCAAAACAATTTTCAACGGTAACTTCTCGAATTTAGGATCAGAAGAACTAAACGGTCTAAACTTTGCTTCTCTTAGTGATTCAAGAATACCATCTGTTTTATTAAACGTTTTTGTTGTAATATCTCGATCATTACCACCTTTTACTTCAAAGTAGAATCGCTTCACAATACCATCACCAGGATCTTTTCCAACAGCAGCAATATCCTTTCCATATTGAACAAAACCCTTCGATATTTTAGGGTTACTTAAAATACGGAATCCAATAGATTCTAAAAAAACAGGAATGAGAGCATCCAACTCACCATCCTCCTTCAACGTTTCTAAATACTCGCGTGTGATAATTGCTTTAATATCCATGACTTAAACTGATTTAGTAAGATTACTTAACTGTTTCTCATACCAATCAGGATTCTTAAACATTTTCCTGTCCAAAACAATTGAGTGGCTTATTAGTCCCATGGGTCTAACCTCATCTTGTCCGTCGATCTTCCAGGAATTACCTCTAACAAGAATAGATGGTTTGCTAAAGTGCTCCAAAAACGTGCCCTTACCAGATTTAACCGATTCCATAATTTGAGCTTTATTTTCATATTCGATTTCGAAATAGAGATTCATCAAATCTTGTTCATTTTCAAACGGATTCAAATCGTTTACTTCAGCTTTCATGTTTCTTATTTGGTGATAAACTTCAAGTGTGTCCTTAATTGGCTCCAAAAACGCCAAATCCTTTTTTGTTTTTGATAGTCTCTGTTCTATTAATTCAAACAAGTAGTCCTGATAAGATTCCAAAACAAGTTTTGCCAGTTGTTTCTGTAATTCATTAACCACCTGTTTGAATTTAGATTTTCTGAATTCTAGTAAACATGAAATACTTGAATCTATACCAAAGGGAAAACTTACCAATCCATCCAAAGTTCTTAACTGTTTTTCAGCACTATTTAGAGAAAGGACATTTATGTGATTAAAATTAGAAAAGGAATGATGCATCAATCGAAGTCCGAAAATTCGAAAAACACGATTTTGATGTGAAATAATTTCTAACAAATGTATTTCTGTTTCCTTTTGGTTTTTTGACCAAAATTGTCTCAATCCATCATCAAAATATTCTAAATCCAGTCGGGTTCCCAGTTGATGAAACATTAATATAAAGAAGTGAAAGAAATATTTAGGATTTTCAAAGTGATCAAAATAATTTTCAATAATTGTTAGGTCATGTCCTTTATTTAAAAACTTGTGAAGAAAAAAGTATCGTTGTTCTTCAAATCCCTTAATCATAACAGAGAAAAACCAAGCTAATTCATTTCGTAAATCTTCATTCCCAATCTCTAATAATCTCTCAAAATTATTGAAACACCTGTTTACCAATTCATGATCATTCAATTGGCTATTGAGCACATTAACAAAAATGTCAACCGTGTTACGTATCAAATGAATATTATTGATGTCAATACTCTCTGCAATTTCAATACCTTCCTTCAGATGATCTATCGATTTAAAATCAATTCTTCCAAAGAACATAATACTCTGCACGGGAGAAATAATCAAATATCTTCGAGCAAACTGTAATGCGGATTCGTCGTTGTTTTTATACATTCCGATCATAATTTGACCAGCAATTGAACTTTGAGAACCTAATTCTTCAAACTGTAATAATTGACAGGCCAATTGATGATATTGCTCTCCAACAACCCTGCAGAAATCTACTAAAGAGTTTTTTGATTGATTAGGTTCGGCAATGCAATGGAGTATTATATTTTTAATATTCTCGGCGTTTGAAGTCAATTTTGGTAAAGCAGTAAAAAATGCTTTTTCAAAAAAATAAGAATGTTGAACCTTTAGCTTTTTATCTGATAATGAGAGATAATAATCTAAGATGTTAACATTATGTCTTTGATGTAATTCCACTAATATGTAAGCCCTCAGGTCTGCCATAAGTTCGACCAATCCTGCCCATGTTACATTATTCTGAGGCTGTTCCAAAACTTTTTGATATTCCTGACAGAATATCAACGCATCAGAAACATTAGCAGGAAGTTCAGTGCTTAGCCTTTCCTCTCCGATTGATAAAATAATCTTTAGTACATGTAACGAAGATGTGTTCAATTGGTAATTATCTTCCGATTTTGAAATACATTCCTCAGCTTCAAGTTGATCAGTTAAAGAATTCTTCAAATCAAATAGAGTGGATTTTTTGTCAAAACAAGAACGAATTATTTCAATTAACTGCTTTTCATCCTTGGTGGTGAGTTTTTCCGAATTCATGTTTGCAAATTTTTAGGATTCAAAATTTTAGTCAGTGATTGTAATGAAATAAAGCTGTTGTATTTCCAATTTGGGTCACTAATAACATGATAAATACATCTTTTTCCATCAATTAATGTTTCTTCCAAAATTTTTCTGTTTTGAACTGAGGGAGGTACCCAAAACCAGAACTCCATCGACTTTTGTTGCGATGGTTTTCCTGAAATTGCCAGTTTCTTTGAAAGTTTATCAATCATCTCTTTAACGGAATAATTATTTGGATTCAGTTTACATTCTGCCAAAATCAATTCTTCATCGCTCTCAATTTTTACGTCAATTTCACCTGTAGGGGACTTTTTGTTTGTATTCATTTGAATGTCGTGTCCCGGAAAAATTTTTGAGCAGAGATAAGAAGTCAGAACTTCAAATAGAAAACTGTTTGAATCCTCCAAAGCAACTTTCAAATCCTTAATTTCCTTGTAAGAATTTGTATTTGCTTGTTGGAGCATTTCGTCACCGACTAACACTTCAAATTCTGAAAGTGGCAGAACCATTTCTCTCAAATCGATCTTTCCTTCTTCTGACAATCGATTAATCAATTTCATGGTTGTTTGATATTGGAAATAAGCGAAACCAGAATAGTCCCAACAAAGATTATGGTAAATAATCCAACCATAAGAGTGTTCTGAAGCAGTAGAACCACCATCAATCAAAATCCCAAAACTATAGCTGTTCTCATCTTTTTTATGGGGATGTGTAAACTTAGCGACAACCACTTTAGATAAAGCACTTTCTTGTTCATTGTGAAGGGCAGCTGTTCCAGCTAAAAGGGTGTTAAATGATGCTGGACCATACTGTGTCATCGTAGTGCCGTCCTTTATAGCTGTAAGAGGGTACCAATACAAACACTCTCGGAAACTTTCTTCTTTTGTTATTGAGGGTTTTGGTTTCATACTATGGTCTATGAGATTTCCAAATAGTTTTTCTTTGTTATATGTTTTTTTATTGATTCCAAAGTAGTTATGAATTGTATAAGGAGGAACTTTAAACTCCTGTTCTATAGGTTCAGTTATCTCACTTTTAATATGATAGAAAAAACTATCAAAACACGTTTGCTTCTCCAATTCGAAAGTTCGGTTAAGTATTGATGCAAAATCAGATGGGTCTTGTTCTTCATTGTATTTGTACTCACGCCATGAATCTGCTAAATGAAGTTGAGTAAGATGAGTTTGATTGAATAACTCTTCATCAAGTAAATTATACCAACAAAATTGCATTGAGTATTTGTACCCAATCAAAAACCGGTCTAATTGATCTTTTTCAATATGTTCATTTGAGATAGGATTTGCCCAATTGCCTACTGGTTCATTTCCTTTGATTTGATGCAGGAAAGTATGCAAAAAATCCAGACACAACCAATATTCGGCTTGTTCTTTTTTGAAAGAAAGAGTATCTATTAACTCAATATGCTGTGTGCGTAGTAGGGCTATTTTATGGAGTAACAATTCGTCCAACTGACTCATGGATTCTTTGAGTTCATTGTACGTGGAACTTTTCATGAGATTTCTTATTGTTGGTTTAATGCTTCTAAGCAAATTTGCTTTTTCGCAAGGACTATTGATCTTGTGCAAAGGGATTAACTCTGCCAAGCATCGTTCAAACAAAAAGTCAGTTTCCAACCCTAAAAGGGTATCATTGCATAACCCATCAATAATTGAGTTGAGACATGTTCTTAAAACGAATTTGTAGCCCTCAAACAATTGCAGTGGTTCCTGGTCTGGGTGATGATTCTGAAGCCAGGAAACAAATTGGTTTGGTTCACCTAAGATGCTCAATATCTTTTGGGAAGGAATAATTTGACGGAAAAGATCAGACATGCTATTCTTTATTTTTTCGGTAAGTAGAGATTTTAATTCCTCTGTTAGTTTTAGTGTAATCCTTTATGATCCCAAGAGCTTTTAAATAAGTTGTCAAATTCAAATTATCTGGATTATCAGGAATAGTTGGTCTTTTTCCTAACATTCCCATTTCCGAATACGGTTCTGGTAAGAGGCTCAAGAAACTAGCAACTTCAGACTTGCTTAATATGGCCCTTTTAACATTGAACACTTTAATATGTTTGAATGATGGTAATATTTTCCCAAGAAGAATAGCTTTAATAATCACAGTTTGGTGGGTGAAATCACTTGATTCTAAAATATATTCTCCATATAATTTCAATAATTTAGTGTCAGATAATATCAACTCTTCATTAATTGAATTGGCAATTATGATTTTTTGGTTCATTGAAAATTCATTTGCACTCAAAAGTGAATAGAGATCATTAGAGTTTATTTCAAACATAGTAGGATCTTTACTTAATACTGATGGGTGTACTCTGGCAAGTTTGATATGAAGTGATCCGGAAAAATTCTCTCGAATGACATTATAATTCTCTTGTGTCAAATTCAGAGTTTTTTTGTCAATCAACAATACCATTTTCTCATGGTCGATGGTTTCAAGTTCAGGTATTCGATTATATGCCCAAGGAATTGATTCTAGCAATTGTTCGTATATGTCATCTTGAATTTGATTTTCCTTAATAAGATCTATAATAAATTTCTTCACCGTTACTAAATCAGGTTGAGCTTTTTCTGAACCATCAATTTTTGTTTTGACTAGTTCAAAAGTATTTTCAGCATTGTTCAAAAACTCAATTAACTCCTTATTGAAAACATCTTCGCTATTATGATAATAATGAATCAAATTAATCCAAACCGCTGCTATTCTTGAATGAGTAAATAAAAGTGTTTGGTCGGTCAACTTAGGAATGGAAGTCAACTGTGCAATCTTAGTCCTGGTAAAAAGCAAAAGTGAGGTTTTGTTTTTTACATTCAGATCGGCATGATTAACTAACTCTTGAAGACACTCCTCGGTTTCATCAATATTCATTGGTAATTTGAAATAAACCTTTGTGATGTAGTCATTTATCGTTGAATTAACGTATTCAATTAAATTGTCACATTCTGATTCTTTGAGCGCGTGATAATTCTGACTGTCAAATGTCTGCTCATCATAATTTCCTATTGTCGATACAATTGATCTTATCATTTCTGAATTTAAAGCATAGTAATTACCTTGCTCTATGAATTCTATCTCTTCGGGTTCTGTAAATTGTATATCTAGCTGTTTAAACTTCAAATTCAACTCTTTAGTGACATCGAACAGTTTTTTCTGGTCTTCAATTAGTCGGAAAAAATCTTCCTGACCTTCCAGATAGGTCTTTAAATCTGATTGCTTAGCTATAGTTGAAATAGAGGTTAGTTCCCCATGCTCTAATAACAATGATAGAAATAAACGAATTCGTTCTTGCGTCAAGACTGAATGTTTGGATATTGATTTCCAGTAATTGGTCCATTGACTACTGAGTAATTGAATGAACTTACCCTTATTGACGGCTACATCAATCAATCCGTTTACAAATCCAATAGATAGTTCTGATTCATCTGATAACAAATTTAGAATGGATTTTCTCTGGGATTGGTAGGCAGTAGTTCCGAACAGATAATCAATCAACAAATAATTTAATATATGTGGTTGGTCAAATTCTGCTGTATTGATCTTACCAATTAAGTTATCAATCTTTACCAACTTATAGGAAAAATCTGTTGCAATCTGAGCTTTAACATTTAGTAAAAATTCTCGATCTTTTTTCGTGATGCTTCCTTCATAGAAAATAGAGATGTAGTCATGATAGTGTTCGTCAATATGACCGTTTCGTAATAAAATGTTTACGAGTTGCTGCTGTTTAGTATTATCAAGTTTGACAGAAACAGATTGTTTTTGCATTAGCTCTTTTAAAGGTTGATTTTTGGTTTGAATTTTTTGTCTTTCCAGGTTACTAATTTCTTTCCGTATCAACTCTTCCTTATCGTTATGAAAATCGGTAATTAATTCTAAACGCTCGTAATATGTTGCACCTGAATCAACCTGATCACTAATATCTTCAAACTTTAAAGTAATATCGGTTGTTTGACTTGAATAATTATGGTATTCGCTTGGACGTTGTAATCGAGTATACTTGACGTTGTCTTGAATAAAGTAATCAAACAATTCTTCATCACTAGTAATTTCTGGTATCTGATTTAATGAATAACTATGTCCATCGAGCTCGAAATGAGTGATACTTTGCAATTGAGAAATATATTGGAGTAGATATAATTTTCTTAACTCATCTGTATCCACAATCTGCAATTGTTCCAATCTTCGGATTTCAGCTTTTTTATCGGCAATCTGCGTATCCACATTTTCTGAAAGCTGTTTGAGTAACCTATCCCTCTCATCAAAAAACAAGACTAGGCTACCTTTATTATTACCTAATTCTACAAAATCATCTGGGTATAGATTTTTATACACCATCATTGCAAATAGCTTATCTTGATCTAGTTTAGCATCCAACTTTTGAGCATACAAATAATATTCGTTCATGATATTATACAATAGACGCATATCATCAATGAATAATGCCACATCTTCAACTAAACCTTTACTGATTTTGTAATTGCTTTGTTCTACAATGTTCAACAACTTTTCACCTGAATTGGACGAATTAATTACTGGGATAATTGGAATCAGGAAATCAAAGAATTTGGTCCGCTCTTTCTCTCCCTGAAATAACTCATCACGTACCGCATAAATGAACACAATATCTCTTTTGATCTTTCTTGAATTATTAATCAATAAATTCAATTCGCGGAGTTTCGTAAAGATCTCTGTTTGTTCGAATCGATCCAAATCTTCAATAATAACTACCGTATAATTAGTGACTTGAAAGAAATAAAGAATCTCGTCCAAATGATGATTCAAAATCGATTTGTTAATTGATTCGCTTATTTCAAACTCAGCCGTGTCATTTAGTTTAAAACTTTTTAGAGTTATACTTCTCAATACACGAATGGATTTTAAAAGAAACAAAAATCCAAAAAGAACTACAATGCTAAGCGTTGAATAATGAAACCACACAGGTACAGGCCAAACACACTTTTGCAATATCAATTTGGTAATAAGACATGGGTTTATTTGGTGACATAAGGCGAAAGCAAATAATGAAAAAGCAATTGCTGTCGTCCAAATATTAATTTTTCTGAAACTCTTTATCCGCTTGAATCTTGAATCTGGAATTGCTTGGTCCTTTTCGAAGTAAAATAACTGTTGTAGGATGCTTAACTCAATTAACCGCAATAAATCTTCTCCGGAAGTCTTTCCGTTTACAGGATCTTTTTCCTCCTTAAAGGTTGCCAGTGAAATATTCAAAAATTTCAGATCAGAATCATGTTTATATTTTTCTTTGAACGTTTTCAATAAACTACTTTTTCCAGAACCGTAAGGGCCTGTAATTGCAATATTCCTGATTTCCTTCTCTTTCCTGTTTTTCAATGCCCAATACAACGTATTGCAGAAAATACCGTCACTATCAGCATCGGAAACAGGAGATAACGAATTTAATGGAAGGTTAGCTGGAGGTTCCGGGATAATTATTTCGGTTCCCCAAATTCGATATGCTAATTGAATTATGAAATTTTTCACTGCTATTGATTTTGCAGCCATGTATAGGAATATTTTCTTCATGATTGTGGTTAATGCGTTTTCTTCAATTTTACCTCTGGCAAAATGATTCTGGTTTCAATTTCTGTGTCCAATTTTCGCCAATAAACAACAAAGTTTACGCGTGCTTTTACAAGTACATAACCTTGTTGGCGTAACTCTTCTAAACGTTCATTAAACTTCTTAGAAAACACTAACAATTGGTTACCGTTCTTATCACATAATCGTTGATTGACTACTTGGATATCTTCACCACAAAAAAACTGATCGACAATCGTATCCTTATCCAGGAACTTATCCAGATACAGATCTGTATGATTAAGGCTTATCACTAATTCATCAGGAGAATTGTAATGGTTTAAATCTTCCTGGACATGCAATTCCTGCGTATGAATATGACTCAAATAATTTCCATTGACATGAATATGTAGCCGATTTTTTGCTCGGGTCAATGCAACATACACCAAACGTTTACTTTCTTCTTTTTCAAAGAGTTGTTGGAAATGCTGGTCCAGTAATAGAAAAACTGAATCAAACTCGCGACCCTTCGCTTTATGCATGGTGGAAACGAAAACAATTCCCTGCTCTTGTTTATAGAAATCATCCAGTTTGGATTCCCTGATAAACGAATTCAAATCGGATTTGTATTTTGTTTTTGGATATAGCTCCTCAAATACATTAATTAAGTTCTCGATCAATCCAAATTTGGAGCTGCGTTGAAACTGGTTCTTCCAATCAAGCCTTGCTTGATTCCAAAGGTCTTCGTCAATTGTGGTTTCTTCATTATCCATCTGAATGGTTGTCAGGAATGCACGTACTTCAACCATGTCAGAAATATAGAAGCCTTCATTACTTTGAATAAGTTTGGCATCTATACCGTTTTTCTGTAGCAGGGAACGGACAATAAAGGCTTCATCGTTAGTATGGGTTAAAACAGCAATCGTCCCAGAAAGCTCGGTCCGAATTAAGTCTTCGACTATTGGCTGAAAGAGGTATTGACCACTGTGCTTCACCAGGTGAATAAATCCATTTTCTTTCTGATTCGCTTCGATAGGTAAGGACTTTAGCCTGGGATTCAATGAATGAGCAAACTGATTGGCAAAGTCAACGATATTACTTTTGCTTCTGTAATTGTGAAGCAATTCTTTTTTGGCAGCTTGTTGCTCTTCAATAAAGGATTTTAAAAACTTGGAGTTTGCTTTACGAAATTCATAGATCGCCTGATCATCATCACCAACCATAATCACGCGCATCTCTTCGTTTTGTTCCATTAAGGCTAAAACCAGATTGTATTCATGTTGATTCATATCCTGAGCTTCATCAATTACCAGAACTGTCTTTGTAATGGCATGTGGCTCAATTTCACCATCCTTAATTTTTTTGACCGTGGTTTCAACGATATTATCTGATTTTAAGATCGTGCCAACTCTTCCACACAGATCAAAACAATACGAATGAAATGTTGTCATTTCAACAAATCGGGCGGGTTTACCAATTATTTCAAGTAAACGCTGGCGAAACTCGGTGGCAGCTGCTCTTGAAAATGTCAACATTAACATTTGTTCCTGTTTCACATCTTCCAGTAACAATAATGAAGCAAGTTTATGAACCAGCACCTTGGTTTTTCCACTGCCCGGACCAGCCAACACAGCAATATTTTTTGATTCCTGATCATCAATTATGGCAAGTTGGGCCGGAGATAAATCTCCTATCAATTGACGAAATTTAGACGGTGTAATTTTGCGCTTAATTTCTTCCCTTCGACTACCTGGAAAATGCTTGGTAACAAAGCTACCGTAGTTCAATTGAAAATAGTCGTCAACGAATCGCAGTGCTGTTTCATAATCTCCGATCATTTTTAAGGCATACTCACCAACTACATGGATCTGTTCCACTTTGTTTTCATAGTATTGATCTAGCTTTTTGTAATCTTCTTTTTTATAAAACACATTTCCTTTCTCCAATCGTTCAACCGTTAATTTATTATAGACCACCATAAATCCTCCTTCAATTTTGATCGCATCAATTTTAGAAAGGAAAAACAAAGCTTCTTCTACATCATCTAACGTTATCGCTTTTTTGAAAATATCTGAACTGTTCTCATATTCCTGTTTCAATTCCACGACTGAAAATTCTATCAATATTTCTTCTCCTTTAGAGTTTTCTTTGAGGCTTTTTGCATAGAGGTATTCAACTAAAAACTGAGCCAATTCCAACCGGGTTTGTTGTTTCTCTCTCAAAAAATCAATTTTGATCAATGGAAGCAGTGTAATGTGATGATGTGAATGAGAATGCTGTTGTTTTTTTATCCAGTGTTTAATTGCCCAGAAATTTAGTATCGTTTTCAACTGCAGCAATCCTGCTCCGGAGTTATCTGATAGCTCAATTTCTTCATTTAATTCTTTCAGATTCAACACCTGTTCCAAAGGTTCAAGTCGATTCAATAGAAAGGCTTCAATTTTACCATAAGTATTCAAGATACTAAGTGACTTATTTTTCTGATCACTACGCTTTATAAACGCGGTCAAATCTTTCGCATCAGCCAGGATTTTTTCTTCTCGTAATTGGGTGACAATTCCAATCACGTCTTCTTTGGCAATTCCCAAATGATCGGAAATGTAATCAATCCGGGATTCTGCCTGCTCATCTGTTACCTGTTTTCTACTTTTACTGGAAAGTAATTTTTTGATAATTCGAACAGCATTTTCTTTTTCTTTCTCTCCAAATCGCTGTGAAGAATAAATTTTCTCCGCAGCTTCCTGAGCATTTTTAGCTAATATGCTATTGGCAAATACCCGAGGAACATTTTGACCTCGTTTGAGATAGCCTGCATCTTCAAGGGCAGCAATAGCCATGGTGACACGTGTTTCAATTTCCGCAACCGTATCATCCCAACCAGCTTTCCTTGCGATCTCCAATGCTGAATGTGAAACACTATCTCTGAATTTAGTAACTTGTTTAATCGCTTTCCAAACTTGTTGAATTTCTTTGATATTCAACTTGGTTTGATTCAGTAATACAAAATGCTGGTTGAGATCCTCTTCACTAAATAATATATGACAATCAGCTTTCATGGTTTCATCTCTTCCTGCGCGCCCTGCCTCTTGAATATAGTTTTCCAAAGAGTCTGAGATATCAAAATGGATCACTAAACCAACGTCTTTCTTATCTACTCCCATTCCAAATGCAGAAGTAGCTACCATAATGGGCACTTCACCTTTTAAAAATGCATTTTGATTTTCTGTCTTCTCAGTCGCATCCATTTTACCATGAAATGCTCTTGCATTGAAACCGTCACCTCGAAGTTGCTTCGCAAATTTACTAGCACGCTTGGTACGCGAAACGTAAATAATGGTAGGGCAATCCTTTATTTCAATTAATTCCCGAACCGCATTGTACTTTTCCTCATCCGTTTGTTTTTCAGACACATTGTAAACCAAGTTTTCTCGTTTGACAGGAGCTGTAAAAAGTTCTAATTCCAATCCCAACCTTTCACGGAAATACACTTGAATATCCTCAATCACTTTCAGTTTGGCAGTAGCTGTAAAACAAGATATAGGAATGGGTTCTGTTAAGTTTTTATTCTCTTGAAGATTTTTTATAAAATCGGCGATATACAAGTAATCTACCCGAAAATCCTGTCCCCAGGACGAAAAACAATGGGCTTCGTCAATGACAAATCGTGAGATTCTTCGTCCTAACAATAAGCGTTCTATTGTTTTGGATCGTAGTGATTCTGGAGCAATATACAACAGTGACGCAGAACCATCCTCTACACGCTCAAAAGACTTGGATCGTTCAATCGGGTCCAATAATCCATTGATCGTTACAGCTTCAGTAATACCACGTTTTTCGAGATTGTCTACTTGGTCCTTCATTAAGGACTGTAAAGGAGAAATTACTACTGTCAATCCTTTCTCATTACGACCACTCATTAAAGCTGGAACCTGGAACGTAATAGATTTGCCTCCTCCAGTTGGAAATACAGCTAATAGTGATTTGTTATCGACAGCAGCTTTTACAGCCTGTTCTTGGAGATTTTTTCCGTCATAAGATCGATAATTGTCATAATCAAAGAATTCCTTCAATCCAAAATGGATATCCAGTTTTTCCGAGCAATAATCGCATCCGTTTACACATGGTCTGTTCCGCAGAAGATACATCATCCGTTCTACCTTGGGATAATTTCGGAGAACCCAACGCGGTGTAATTGAGTAACGCTCAGTAGCTTTGATTAAAGCCAGACAATATGCTAATTCAATAGGGCGGTGCTCAATGAATGCTTGTAAGGGTGCATTTTCACAAATCAACTTACCAAAAACTTGTTGAACTGCATTCTTAAGATCGATAGTAATTGGATCTATTTTCAAAAACTGAAAAAAACCCTGAAACTCTAATTGGTCCTTCAATAATTCATTGTAAATCTGTTGCTCAATTAAATCAAGTTTATGAAACGATGCCTTTTCATCAAAAAATAGGTCCTGTGCCTTCTTCGAATCATTCAATGGATTATTCAGATCTTCAGATTGTAGTTTATCATCTTTAACCAAATGATGGTATGGACGATTTGGGAACACAAGAGGAGATAAATACAAGGTGTCAATCACATTCCTAGAATCAATTCCGACATATTGAAGTGCCGGCTTCAAGTATTTCAAATCGTGATGAATGATATTGTGTCCGCAGATAAAATCACTGTCCATTAGAATACTAAGACAATCTTTAACCGATTTTCCATGATATTGACGACCATCAGTAGTAATACATCCAATATCACCAATGTGATGTTGGGCATTTATTTCAGTGTCGAGGAAAGCGATAGTGGGCATGGTACTATGTAATTAAACCTAATTGGCGAGCAATATCTTGAGTAAATTTCGCCATTGGACGTTTATGAATATCTTGAATATCTGAATAATTACTTATTAAGACTCTATTTGCCAAACTAGATGTAGTGAAAAGTTCAGGGTAAATTTTTATTAAATCTTGTTTGTAAACCTCTGTGTATTTTTGACTCTTCAAAATGAGTTCCTCTACAATCTCCGTCTGAGTTTGATATATCTGAGTAATCGCAAAGACTTCATCTATACTTTTTAACCCCATTGGATTAATCGCTGGCAAAGTGGGTTCTAAAAACCGAATTTTAATTTCGTCACGGTCAAACTTTTCCAAGTACTTTATCCAACAACCGTCCTCTAACTCGAAATTGAATTCTAAAGGTAAATACTCCGTATTATCAGTATAAAGTTCAAATTGAACGAAATCATCATTTTTGATATGATTGCATGAACTACATGCAGGATAAAGATTAAATAAAGACGTACTGAAACATGGATAAGTAGACTTTGGCCAATAATGATCAACTTGATATTTTGCCAACAGTTCATTGTCGGTTTGTTTTTCTACAGTAATAGTTAAATGTGCATTACAATAAACACACGATTTAATTCCAATTTTTGAAAAATATTTTGGATAGAATGTTGATCGCAGATACGTGTACCGCATCCTATTTAATAACGCATCTTTGAAAACTTTTGATTTACCAACTTCCTCTGCTTTAATAACTTTATCAAACTCATCTTTTAATTCCTTTAATCTATTATGGTCACAAGTAATCAATTCACTTGAGTGATCAAGCATTTTAACTATATATTGGATCATCCATTTTTCTGTGACGGATTCTTCAAAGAATAATCGTAATAAATTTTCTCGCAATTTTTTGGTTTGTGATTCGATCTGTTTTGAATGCTCAGATATAGCATTCAAAACAATAATTTTAGGAATAGATATCATAATGCAGAATCTCTTAAATTTATTAATCGATCAATTTCTTTTTGTATTGCAGATCTATCATTGGCATAAGCTTTTTTGTAAAGATCTAAGAGACCTTTTTGAATTAAGGGTTCGCCCACCAATTGTATAAAAACATGAATATTCTCCTTAGTCCAATTTGATTCTTTTGGAGGATATTTTTCAGAATCGACTTTAGAGTTTAGAAAATACAAAGCCGAAGTAATTTTTTTCTTTGCGAACTTTCCTACAGAGCCCTCTTCTAGAAAAAAACTGTCATGTAAGAGGTCATGAACATTTGCTCCGAAAGTTCCCTTTTGCTTTTTAATGGATGGTTTACCATTTTCTAAACGAAGTACATTTTGAGCTGGAATATCAGAAAGAATGAATGGAGAATGGGTAGAAAAAAGAATATTGATGGATTGAATTTCAATGGGATTACCTTCTTTATCACTCCCCCCAATAATCAATCGTTCGATACCGGACAGTAAATCAACGATGAATTTTCGTTGAAAATCCGGATGAAAGTATAATTCTATTTCATCCAACATTATATTGATATTTGGGTATGTCTGACGTCCATTTTCTTTGGGTTTATTAAAAACAGAATTAAGATTATTTAAATGATACAAGATGGAATGAATGGAGTGAATGTGTTGTTGCTCGCCTGAACTGAGTTGGTTGAAAGTAGAATCACCATTAGTTTCCGTATTCTTCATTTCGATATCGAGATAAAAAAGCGACGGCGGTAGTAAATCTATAAGTTCATCTTTTTGAGAAACTAAGCTATTTAAGCGATTCGCAAGATCAGTAGCTTTGATTTTGAATCCTTTATACTTTTTCGATGGATCGTATTTATCTGATAGTTCAGTCCATATCCCTTCTTGGTTTTCTTTTGAATTAATTGAATTTTTAAGTGGTTCATTTTTTAAATAGTTAATTGCCTGTCTCAATTTCAATGTAATATGAGACTTATCAGTTTTAATCTTATTCAAGTATTCTTCGAATAGTGACAATATTGGTTTTCCATCTTCATCCATTCGACTTTCAAGGGAAAACAGATCAAGAATTCTATAAGTTGTCTTACTAGATTTAACTTTACTCGCAGGCCCCATGAAGTAATCTTCATATCCATAACCTTTCTTTTTAGCGATTTTTACTAGTTTTTTAAGAATATACTTTTTAGCTGACTCATGATACTCCACATTCTTGAACTGATCTTTAATTTCATGAAGTTCAAGCTTAAGGTCAAACAGTATCTCGTAAATTTTTTGATATAATCGATTCTCAGTGTCTTCTCCATTAGGAATAACATGGTCTACATAAAATTCTTCAAATGAAACAGGTAATCTTGGATTAGCAGTAGCCCCGGTTTCCTTCTCATAGACAATGTCTGTTTTACCATCCATCAATCTGAACGTAAATTGGTATGCCTTCTGATTTTCTGTTAAGGAAAGATTGTATTCGTTACCGGATTTTATCAAAATATTCGATAAAAGACGTGATTTAGCAAGGTATTCTTCATTATTAATATCAATATCTCCATTAATTCGCATTGGATTAATTACAAGCGGAGTTTGATAAGCATCATTTTTATGAAATAAGGGATTAATCCATTCTCCAATATGTTGTGCATTTAATCCATGAATAGAATAATTTACGGCAATAGAGTAAAAAAAATTACTCAACTTATCCGCATCGCACCAAAGATTTTGGGTAATATCAAATATTCCTATTTGTTTGCCCTCTTTGGGATAAGAAGTGGTTAAGTTAAAGTAGTTACCGTCAAGTTCAAAAAGCACCTCTGCTTTAAGCTCTTTTAAAAAGTTATTCAATGATTTGAGTCTTCTATCCAAATAAGCGATTCGTTCTGTGGGATCAATATGCACTGAGTCAGGAATAAATAATCCTTCTATACCTTTTAATTTATTATCTGGTGAATAATGCTTCCTATTCAGAATCTCTTGAACTTCCCTTATTTTTTCTTCTGTTGACTTTTCGAGTGCTTCTTCTGTCGATGAATCTATCTTAGGAGAAAAGAATTCATTTCTTATACGATTCAAACTATCTAATTCTCTTTTTAAATGCTGTATTCCATCCTCTACTAAAATGTTTTCATTTTCAGCAAGAATATAGATCAACCCAAAAAACAGTTCAAAAAGAGCGCTCTTTCCACTCCCATTCTTCCCAACAACTGCTGAAATATTGATCTTTAAATCGCCAATATCAAATAGATTTAAATCTGAATGATTTGATGATGATTTAACTACTGCAATTGGATCAGATTTATACAACCGATAATTGCTATCATCTAGTTTAATCTTACAGTCCTTATCCATGAAGTAATCATAACCTTGATAGAATTTATAGAGCATTCCTTCTTTCAGGTTCTTCAGATATTTTTGGTTGCAACCAGGAAGTGGGCGTATAGCGAGTAGTTTGAATCCGTTCATGAGTGAATATTGGTTAGAAGAACCTACGCTCTTTTTGTATAGTAGTTTAGATTTTAAGTAATAGTAGAGGTCTTGTTTTTAATTATTTCGTCGGAACCAATAACTCCCGAATATCAATATCTAGTACAAAGGCAATCTTTTTTAAATCTTTCAAATGTGGTTGGGTTTTGTTATTACACATGGCAGCAACGGCAGTTGTACTTTTCCCTAACTTTTCTGCCAGCCAAACTTGAGATTTACCTTGAATTACTAATACTTCTTTAATACGATTGATTCGTTCCATGCTCCCAAAGTAGATAAAATGTCTGTTCAAATTATATTAATGCACACCATACTTACATAACTATAATTTTTATTTCAATCGTTTCACTTGCATATATGTAAGTAAAACTTATATTTGTGTAAATATTAATTACATTTTGGTTGTTCGAAAAAATATTGGCCATGCAGAAAAAAATTTCCAAAAAAGTCATCATTCAATTGATAAAAGACGATTTAAGACATCAACACACCATTTGGGGATTGAACGTCCTCGGGTTTAAAAATGATAATGCCATGTTAAATATACCTATAGCAGTATTCTCCATTATGGAACTCAATATCAAAGACAAACGTTTAGAACATCTGACGGACCAGTATGGAGATAGAGCCTATCGCGTTTTGGAAATTGCCGTTAATGATACGGAGTCTTTTGGACACCTGGCAACTGAGATATATAATTGGTTGATTTTGGAACGTAAGCGATATTTCAAATTACTAAGTAAATCCTAGTGTTATTTATAATGCGAATGGAGTAAGACAGGCGTCATTACTCCATTCACTAATCAACCTAACCTAACCACCTAAATCGATTACAAGATAGAGTTTCAGTATGATTTCTCAAAAGCATCTGTGAATTATGTAAGTTTTCAGAATAATTGTATAAGTAGCTACAATTGCATAATTCTGACCACAGCAAAATGTGTTAAGTAAAGGCTTTTCAATATGAATTTTCAAAGGAGGTTATTTCTTATTCTTAACATGTCCATGAACTGCAATTCGTCCGTTAGGTAACCTTTCGATAGAAACGGTTCCCTCTTTAAAAGTTTGGACATTAGCTATTTTCAACAACTCGTTATGTGAGATATTGTGAAAAGGGTTAGAAATATCTTTCCTAGTCTTCGGGTTATATGTTATCTTATTTCCCATTACCATCTAGTGTTAAGACAATTATAAGTTACGGAGTTTTTGTCAGCTAACGAAATTTTTCTACAAAAATCTCGCTTTCGTCTCCCATTTTTTATCGCTGTCATAACATAGTAACCTTTAGCTAATGAGCAGGTTACAACATAATCCAGCTTCTCCCATTTTTCTGTATCGCCATCTATAGAATATTGCCAATCATTAACGTCCAATTGATTAAGATCATTTAACATGTCAATAACGGTTGAATACCTCTTATTAGGATCGGGATTCATAGCTTTATTTATCAGTAATCTTAGTTTCTTCGGCATATGGGGAAGGTAATTCCCTCTGTCAGGAAATTTTCCCCTATTTAAATTCTTAATAAAATTCACATCAGCAATAATTCCTCTACTAATAAAAGCATTATTCGCTTGTTCTTGAAAGATCTTATCTCCGTTACACATCCTGTACATTGCTAAACCGGATTGGTATACGTCGAACTTCAAATTATGTTGTGCTTGAACAAAAAGTTCTGGTGGAGCAAATATTGGAGTAGTCCCTGCAACTGTAGCGAAACCATAGCCTCCAGTATATTGTGCAAGTCCAAAATCCGAAACACAAGCTTGACCTGCATCATTGATTAGGATATTTTCAGGCTTAATATCAAAGTGAAGCAATCCCTTTGAATGAATACTGTTTAGTCCTGATAAAAACTGACGGGAATAACTTACAACCTCTCTGGTTGTAAGAAAACGTTTATCCATTAGATCTTTCAATGATCCGTTGACATAATAAGGCATTCCAAGATACACATGATCATCATCCCAACAACCAAATTTTATTGGGACAACAAATGAATGTTCAGCCTCATGAAGTTTTTGAGATTCTAAGAAATATTTGGATTCATCAGTAAAAGATGATTTTAAAATTCTTTTTATTGCAATTGTAGAGTTTAGTTGTAAGTCTTTTGCTTTAAAAACGGTTGCTTCACCACCAATACCAGCTTGTTCTAGAAAGGTAAAACGAAGTCTTGCTTCAGTTGTTATTAGTTCCATCTATTATAGCTTAAGTGATGCATATGCAGCAATAATGCTTTCTCTCTCCTCTCCTTTTAACTTCTTCCATGTAACGTTCTCGAAATCGTAATCAAACTCGATTTCTCCATCAGCAAGTTTTTTGAAGCTCTTTTTGGGAATTCCACCAACATTAGTTAATTCTGAGATTTGAGCCCCTAAATATTTACCCACTTTAGAAGACGCCAAAGTTTCTAAAATCACTCCTTCAATATAAAATCTTTCAATAGAGGATTTTCGAATACTTCTTAATTGTTCCGGCAATCTGACAACACCTGATGAAACTTTGTATTCTGAAAGAATATCATTTAGAGTGCTTCGAATATAACTAAGTGCCTCCGGAAAATTAGTTGATTTCGGGGTTTTCAAATTCGAGATGTTGAGGAGTTGCAAAGACCCGTCATGTTTTTGTTCAATAATGCTATAATAAATAATGGAGTTTGAATAAACTCTTAGACCGATTCCGACCATCAGTGAATAATGAGTGATTTTCCGCTAAAGTAGTATTTCTCACTTAAAGAGCAATTTATTACCTAACTATTATCGAGATAATTGCAAAAAAATGACCTTAAAACAACCTGATCCACTACATGAAGTTAGCTGATCCCAACATGAAGTAACATGGAGTGACTTGGGGTTTTACTGGGTTTCAGGAATTTTAACTAATTCAATGTAAGATTTAGGAGATTGAATGCGTTATAGGATTATGGAAGCAAATCACCCACCTAAAGAATTGTTTTTAAAGGCTTATTCGCGGTTCTATCATTCATTGAAGAAACGATACCTTGATGGTATCGAAAGGGCAAACAATAAGGCCTATGCACGAGCATTTTATTTTCAGACATTGTTTGCTGAAAATAAGTCGATCCCCAAATACTCTGTCTTTTTTCATTTTCTTACATCCATATTTAACCATTACCGGAAAGTGGATCAAAGTCATTCGTTGGAATTGACTCTTGGCAGGCTTTCGGAAATGGAAGAAAGGACCTCAACTATTATCGAACAGACGATGATAATCCGGACCACTCTATCGGAAAGATTCTATCAATTGAACGGGCTGTACATTCAAGCGTTAAAAGAGAGTCACACTTCGATTTTAGAACTCATCGTCACAGAACAGCGGCTATTAAAATACAGCGAGAAAAAGATCGTGTTACTATTAGCATTGAATAAAGCAGTGCATGAACTTCACGAAGAATTTTCTCCTTTGGAAGAAGAGATAGAACAACCCATTGAATCAATACTGACACGTTCGCAACAGGTTTTAATATTCCATTACCTCTGCCAATCACATGTTGGAAAACAGAAAAAGAACGTCAGTAAATGCGCAGCTGCTTTACATGATTTTTTAGGAATTCCATACACTAAAATCACCAATTCTGATCTATACAAAAAAATGCTTCGTCCGTTGACATTTTCAAGTCCAAAAACAACACTCCAAAACCTGGAGATTGTTCGGTCCTTTTTCGAAGATTGGGGATTAGAATCCATTATTAAATTGATTGATTTGGATATAGAACAGCTTAGAGAAAAAATGAAATAATCCAATTATCCTCTTTTCATACGTAATTTGATGCCCATTTCGATGAATGAATAACCACATTGTTTTATCTGGTATCTTTAACGCATTCATTTTAGCTATGCGACCGTATTTAATCATTTTCTTCTCCATTATAGGACTTACTTTAAACGCCCAGGAACAAACTTGCTGGGAGTGTATTCTTGCAGCTCAAAATTCAGATACTAAAACAGCCCTTGATAAATGTCTTCAAATAGATAAAAAACAAAAGTTGTCGACTGAAGAGAAGCAAGTTGTTTCATTTGTCATTGGCAGGTTATTCCTTGCAGATGAGAAGCCGGAACTTGCATTGAATTATCTCAGTATAGCGGAAAAATCCGGAGACTCCTTATTCTGTGCGATGTCTAAAGGACTGATCGGTGATTGTTATTTGGAAACGAATCAACTGGATCTTGCATTAACGAACTATTCAAAAGCGACAGAACTGGCAAATAACAGCTTGTTTACACCTTATTTTGTCCATAAGCAGGGAATTGTGTTCCGGATTCAGGATAAGTCTGTCGATGTTGAGAGAATCGGTTCCAGGTTGCGGGTTAATCATACCTCGTTTTTCAATAGTATGGAACTCAGAACGTTTTACGGAACAGAACCTTCTGCTTATGACTCCATCAATAGACTTCTCTTAAATCATAAACTCCCAAAAGGACCTTACGGAATAGGTTTGATCAATGGAAAACAAGCAAATCCGGAGTTGTTTTTCAAGAAATTTGAAGTGTTTAAAGAATCTCATGAGAGTGATTCTTTATACGGTATCGTTACTCCAAAAGATGAATTTTTGTATGAGTTGGGATGGGGAGCGTCGGTTGGTCAAGTGATGCTTGAATCAAAAAAAACGCCCTTTGCACTTCACGTCACGAATGATGAATTCGACGCCTTTCTATTTGGAGAGAAAGGTTATCCCTTACTTCCGGAGATCCAGCAGGCATTTACGAACTCAGAAGGGATTTTTGATAAGAAAGCATTAGCAGAATATTGTTCCAGTAATGATAATGAAAGTGATCCTGTGGCCAAAGCCGGCTGGCTGGAAATGAAAAGGGCAGTCCGAGATCAAGCTTCACAGGAGAAATTTCAGAAACTACTCTCTTTAGCTTTGTTCGTTACGAATAAAGAAACGATTTTAATGGACAAATTAAACAAACAGGTTTACGATGTTAAAGGAATTTCCTTTCCTGTTCGTCCTGCATCAAGCTCATTAGTCAACTATCCGGAAAAAGAGCTCGCAAATTACTTCCAAGAACATAAAGCAGATTGCTATACCGATTATCCGGCTGTCAGAAAGATGAAATACATTCAGTTTCCTATTGAATCCAGTAAAGCTGACAGCATCGAATTTCTGAATGGATTTTCCCGTCTAAAAAAGACATTTCAAGAGGCTAAAAACGATTCGGCATTTGTACTTCAATATTCTGATTTAAAAGGCTATTATCCTTACTTCTGGGCAACTTGCTTGCCTGATTCTGATCCGCGATCAAGAGAGAATCTCCGTTACCCGGATGAATTGGCGGATGAAATTAACAAAGCAAAACCCGGAGATGCGATTGGACCTTATTTACATGAAGGGAAATTCAAATTAGCCAAACTCATTGGGTACAACGAGAATGAGTTCACGGTAAGACAGATCCTGATTAATAGTAGAAAAGAAGATTTACCGGAAGAACATGAGCGTAAACGAAAGTTTGCACATGACTTACTGAATCAAGTTAATCACCAGAACTTTGCTGAGTATGTGATTCGCTATTCCGGTGATCCAGGATCCAAAGATAGTGGCGGTGTGTATGCCCATTTTTTAGATTATGAAATGGTTGAACCATTCTCCTATTATGCGTTAAATGCACCCATAGGAAAAATCGGAGTTGTAGAAACTGATTTTGGATTCCATGTGGTGGAAGTATTAGAGCGTAAGAAGGTAAAATATCCCAGACTCACCATCATTGAGCAGAAATTGATCCCGAATACTGCTGTTCAGAAAGCAGTTAGCTCAACGGTCAACGAATGGTATCGCTCGATGACTCAGAAATTCAAACAATCGGATTTAACGCAGAAAAAACGCTTGTTTGATTCACTTTCGAATCTATATGATGGAGTACATCCAGTGGTTATTAACGAAATGAATCCGTCAGTAAGTTGTTTTGCCTTACCTAAATCCAATGAACAACTATTAAAGTACGCATATAGTAAAACGCTTCGCCCTTATGAATTACTTACTCCGATGAACGATAGTTCTTCCTGGATACTACCTCTTTTTGTAAACACCTATTCCGGTGAAGATTATAATTACGAGCAAGTAGAGGAACTCATGAAGTATCGCTACATGCAATCCAAAATAAGGGATTCAATCCAGTTATTCTATTCTAAATTCACTTCGCTTCAAGACATTGGAAAAGAGACAACAATTCCGTTGTTTAATGAGACGATTTCAACAGGTTCATTGTATGATGGAAATGGAATACCAACCGATTTTAAACAGTATTTATTATCTCAACCGGAACAAACGAAAGGAATTCATTGGTATGGTTCTAACAGCTCTTGTGTAGTTTATGAGGTCCTGTCAAAAAAGACAATGGAGAGTTCTACAGATTTCTCAAAACTAAAGATTGATTTGCAAGAGAAGCTTCTGGACAATCTGAATAGCCTTATTCACCAAAATGAATCATTGACTTTAAAAACAGTCTACAATTATCCCTTATATAATCTTGGATTAAGGGATTAAAACCTCCTGATCATTCCTCCAGGATGCGCCAAAAATAGTGAACACAGCTGCCTAATTGATCCTTTTAAGGCTTCAAATGTTAAAACTTGGAAAAAGTTAGTTTTTTGGGGTACCCCAATATTTTTTCGCAGCCTATTTCTGTCCTATACTTGCTCTAATCATGGCACTAAAGCCTTGTATAAAACAAAAGTATCAACTAATTAAACATCTTAATCATGGAAACAGTGGTTAGACTCGCTATTGAGAGAATGAGCGAGGAAATTGAAAAATTAAAAGCCCAAATCCGGGAACAGCAGTTGCGGATTTCCCAATTGGAAAAAACAGGAAACCGAGTAGCGCCTATTGAAACAAATTCATTCAAAAATAATGAAGATGAATTACTTACCAATGAACAGGTGAAACAGATTCTCAGCATTGGTAAAAATTCACTCATTAAGTTGGTCCGCGATGGTGAACTCGTCGCAATCCGGCTCAATGAACGAACCGTTCGCTTTTCCAGGGCTGCAATTATGGAATATATCGAAAAGAAACAGGGATCACATTAATTCCTTGTTTTCGTAGTATCCACCACCGATTAAATCACCAGTATGGAACTCAAATTAGTGTTGATGGCCTTTGAAGGGCTGTCCAAAAGGGTTGACGATATCATGAAAGAGAATCAATCGCTCAAAAATGAAATCCGGGATCTGAGAAAGCAAATCGATTTAAGACCAACAGAATCTCCTGTTCCAGTAATGGAAAGCAAATCAGAGGATGAACTGTTGACACTCAAATCAGCGATTTCATTGTTGAAGGTGTCCCGCAGCGGATTCATCCGAATGGTCAACGATGGAATATTCAAGCCAATCAAATTGAACCTCCGAACATTGAGGTATTCGAGACACGATTTACTCAACTTTATCAACCGCCGTTAATGAAATAGCCCCGCAATTTGCGGGGCTATTTCATTTTTATGACTCTTTCAAATCAACCGAATCTTAAAGTGATCTTGATTACTCTCTTGTAACCTGCCTAACTCTTTCACAAACAGCACTGCATTTTCAAGCAAGGAAGTCTTGTTGTATCCAAAAATGATACTGGTTTCTTTGAGTTGGTGAGAAGTGATTTTGGTCAGAATGGTAACAGGAACGTAATTAATCAAATTGGTAATAAATGAACGTCTGCCTGTATGCGATGAAACAAGCGTATTGAAGGGGCTAGTTTCTAATACTTTCTTTCCCCAGCTATTTGTGTAGCTCAAAGTCACTGCCTCCTCCATCTTACACTGGCGAATCAATTCCTTTACATTCAGATTGAACGCAACTTCGGTATATCGGTGAGCGATTGGTCCCCCATTTTGCTCCCAGGCGTCTTTTAGTGGCTTCAGAATCGGAATAACCACCTCCACATCGCACTTTTGGGTGATGAATCTTGCGTAGTCAAAGGAAACTCCATCCTTGGAATAAGAAAAATCCGGTTTGACTTTGAATACATCGGAATACCTGCACCCGGTAAAAAGCAAAGTTAGAAAGATCAGTTTCGTATCCCGCATTCGCTCTGTTGCCGGTTCATGTTCGATAATCTTATTGATTTGCTCGAAGTTCAAATAGACTTTCTCTTCGAATTTTAAGAACCGAACCCTATCATTGGGAGATATTTCAACGGTTGGGATAAAGACATCCACATTATAAGTTTTTGCAATTCTTCGCATGACCGTCTTGAAATCTGCAAACGATAGCCAAAGGCTGTTTTGCTTTTTGACTTTCTCTCTTCTCATTTCCATATACTGAGCATACAACTGCTCATTCATGTCATTGCTATAAAGTGGTTTCCGGATCTCTTTTTCAAAATCTTCAAGACGCCTAACAAAGGATTCAAAACGTTGCTTGGTTTTCAGCGAATAGGTTTCACGATGAACGAATTCCTGGTTAATGAAATCGATTAAACGAACTTTGGTGACAACTTCATCCGATTTCCCTTTAAGCCTCACATCCAATTCATTCTTGATTGCTTCGTTGGAAACTTTATCTTTCATTTGAAGATATTGGAAAACATCTTCTATGGTTTTCTGAATAGTCAGCAATTCGTTCTGCTTACTCTTTTGGAAAGGTTGTTTGAGTGTTTCATTCCAATCCTGGCGGGCAATCTTGATTCCGGTGTAATACTTTAGTGGTTTGTAAACGTACTTTAATTTTAGTGCATCAAATTCTTTGTACCCGAAGTTGATAATGGCAATGACTGGAATTTCACCCTCCATTCCTGTCTTCAAGACAAAATTAATTTTTAATTTCATGGTGATTTTGTGTTTATCGTTGATTCAAATCTAGGTGGTTCAGAGCTTACACGGGGTACGAAAAAGGTGCAGAAAATTGTTCACCTATCACGAAATTCCGGTAAATTCCAAATCATTTGAATAAGTTACAAAATCTCCTGAAACGAAGCAATAGCAAGGGAAGTGAAATCCTATAAAATTTCTTAAAACAAATCGGTTATTTTTTAATTTAAGAATTCTTTCTGAGATTGAAAACCTGGAACGACAAATTAGTTTTTTTCGAGGATCCCGCTCTCACTCTTCGCACTCGCTCTGAAAATAAGAGCATTCGTAACGATAGAGTGAGTGTGAGAGTGAGTATTGAGGGATGCGCACAAAAAATAAGAGCACCACTCGCGTAATGCTCTTATTTTTTGTGCACACTTCACTACACAAGTCGAACCGGAAAAATTGACTTTTAAAGTCTCATTTCACTTTTTTTATCCATGTTGTACTTCTACCTTTTTTATTTGGATCTGGATTCATTTCAATAAGATCTTTTTGTTGAAGTTTATAAAATACAGCTTTCATTGAATCGGGGGATTTTATACCCGTGAGTTCTCTGGCTGTACTATTATGTATCTCATAATTTCCCTCTAAATAATCCATGACAATTTTCTCTGGAGAAGCTAAAGGCTCATGACTTAAGATGACCAAAACAGCATTTTCTAATTCCTTGATCAGAGGCTTTTTGAGTCGCAATTCACTGACTTCAATAAAAGCAGTATTCAATCCTTCACCTACATCTTTGTTTGGTGGATTTGGGAATTTATTAACCAAACGGACAATGTTTCCATTTCGAGCAAATTGCTCATTGAGAATATTTGCTTCTGTAACATGTCCGGGCAGCGATCCGGGACTTAAGATTTCAACTCGGTTATCAAAAATTCTTACATGAATATCAGATGCCAAGCTATAGTCTCGGTGTAAAACTGCGTTAGTTACAATTTCGTGTAATGCTTTATCTGGATATTGCAATTCTTCCAATCCTGTTTCTCTTAGAACTTTTTCTTCTTCAATTATGCGTTTTACAGTTTTTACAGCCTCATAAACTTGACTGTAAACAGGCCCTTCTATGGTTAAAGGATCAAAAACTAATGTTTCTCTCGTTCCTTCATCTGCTTTTGTTTTATACCTATAAATCTTAATTCCACTCTGTTTAGGCAGTGCCGCCTGTGGTAAGTCTGAGTATAACATTGTCGCTGCTACAGTTGGGTGGTTATCTCTAATTAGTAGTTGCTTTTTTAACCAAGGTAAAGGCTCAATAGTAGGTACAACTTCAACCATAAAATCAAAAATTGTATAGGAATCAGTTACTGCTTCTAATGGTATATTTAAAGTAATATCTTCAAAAGATGATATTCCTTTGTCAAGCTCCAAACGTTTTATATCTACTTCTGAAGTTACAGGTAAATTTTGTGCCGATCGTCTTTTATAAATTTTGCCATCTGATGCTTTTACTATATGTAAGTTCTTTTTTATCGATACTTGTAAAATTATTCCATCTGAACCCTGATGAGCAAGAAAAGTATAGGAGTAATAGTCACCAACAGGAAATAAATCCTCAAAAACTTGTATGTGGGCATTAGCTTCTTCTTCGTCAACAAATCCTCTCCAGGATCTTGTTTTAACTCCATTTACTTCTGATTCGTCAATTCCAATATACAGCTCGCCTCCAACCGCATTTGAAAAAGCAGAAATAGTACGGGTCAATTTTGAAGGGGTAATATCTTTAGACTTTAAATCACCAAAATGATTTTCATTTAAGGCTAAAATCTTAGCTTTTTGTTCTTCGGTAATCTCGATTGTTTGCATAACTAATAGTGTATAGGCTTGTAATATTAATTGTTAAATATATTATTATTTTTCAATTCAGAGTTTATGATTTGTCAGGGTCTTAATACTCATCCCACAAAACGAAAAACAGTAAATTAGTGTGGGTTGGAGGGCGAGTGTGGAGGGAAAAAGAAAAGGCGAATCACTATTATAATACCATTCTCTTTTGTCCCAAGCAGAATTCGTTCCTCATTCGCTTTGGGACGACGAAGTGAAAGGCATATGAAAATCAGAAAGGCTGTGGAGAATTTCTACAGCCTTTCTACTTCGTCGTGCGCACTTCACTACACAAGTCGAACCAAAATCAAACTAAAATTTGAGCGTTTCATTCACTACATTTTCGTTCAATTTCAGGGGTTTAATTGTTGCAACACTTTTGTATCTTTACCGGTGTGAAAGTGTTTGCATTCATATTGGCGTTACACGCATTCTTTTTGTCCGCTTCCCCTTGCGAGGGATTCGCGTGTAAGGATGAACCGCGAACCGAACAATCACAGGACGAAGAAAACGAAATATGTTCCCCTTTTTGCATTTGTGCAACCTGTGCGGGATTTACTTTCAATCCGACGTTCTCAATTGATATGGATGAACCAGTAGCTGTTGAGTTTAGGGATGATCAATACCCCGAATACAACAACGGCTTTCATTCTCAATTCATTCTGAATATTTGGCAACCGCCACAAGTGGGTTAATTCCATGATTCGTGCAACGATGCGCGAATAGATTATTAACTCATTATTTTTTCAAATGAACAAATACATTTTACTGCTTTTGGCAGTTTTGTGTTCTGCTCATCTATTTTCGCAGAACACGTTTAAAGCGGTCGTTAAGGACGCTGAATCAAACGAAACTATTCCAGGTGTGGTAGTAACCATTACCGAACTAAATAAGGTTGCAACAAGTGATGAAAATGGACTTGTTGAATTAACCGATATTCCGAACGGTTCATACTTGGTTGAATTCCATTTCACAGAATACGAAGAACGAGCGGACACAATTTTGTTTCCTGTTACTGCGGTTCAACCGTTGGAAATTCTATTGTCCGAAATTGAATCTGACGATTTGGAGGAAGTCGTTATTTCTACAACTCGCAGTTCGCGAACCATTCAGGACATTCCGACAAGGGTTGAAGCGATCACGGCAGAGGAACTGGATGAAAAGAACAATATGAAACCGGGCGATGTTCGAATGCTTTTAAGCGAAAGCACAGGTATTCAAACGCAACAGACTTCGCCAACAAGTGCCAATTCCACGATTCGGATTCAGGGGCTAGATGGTCGTTATACGCAAATGCTCAAAGACGGGTTTCCCTTGTATGCCGGATTTTCGGGCGGTTTGGGTGTTATGCAAATTCCACCGCTCGACCTGAAACAAGTGGAGTTAATCAAAGGGAGTGCATCCACGCTTTACGGTGGCGGGGCAATTGCCGGACTGATCAATTTTATTTCCAAAACTCCGACCGAAAAACGGGAAATCAGCTTTTTGCTAAATGGTACTTCCGCACTCGGACTGGACGTAAGTGGTTTTTACAGCCAAAAGTTCAAACGCATTGGTCTAACAGTATTTGCTTCACGAAATTCTAATGAAGCCTACGACCCTGCGAAAAATGGTTTTTCAGCAATTCCAAAGTTTGAACGTTATACGTTCAATCCGCGCTTGTTTGTCTATATCAATGATAAAACGACCTTCAATTTCGGATTGAATACAATGGTAGAAAACCGCCTTGGTGGGGATATGAAGTATATTAAAGGGCAAGGCGATTCTATACACAGCTACTTCGAAAGAAACCAAACTCAACGCTATGCAACACAGCTTCAATTTAATCGTGAACTTTCGGAGAAAAGCCGGATCACGGTAAAAAACAGCGTTAGTTTCTTTGATCGTAAAATTGCCATTCCAGACTATAATTTTCGCGGTAAGCAGATTTCCACGTTCAGCGAGATCGCATACAGCCACGATGGGAAAAAATCGGATTGGGTAACGGGGCTAAATGCCTGGACGGACAATTTTCAGGAACCGAAACCTGATAGCGTTGGTGCAAGGAATTACGACCTTACAACTTTGGGAGTATTCGCACAAAACACGTTCAAAATGGCTGAATGGTTTACGCTCGAATCGGGGTTAAGGGCTGATTACATTATCCCTGCTACGAACGACAAACTGAAAGGGTTGTTCCTGCTTCCGCGAGTTTCGGGACTGTTCAAAATAAACCGCAGTCTTACTTCGCGCCTGGGCGGTGGAATGGGTTATAAATCGCCGACAATTTTCACCGAGGAAGCCGAGAACCTGACGTTCCGAAACATTGTTCCGTTGAAGATTGCAAGCGCAAAAGCGGAACAATCGTACGGGGGAAATTTCGATGTGAATTACCGTACCCGAATTGCCGAAAAGGTGTCTTTCAGCATCAATCAATTGTTCTTCTACACACGTCTTGAAAGCCCTTTAGTTCTCACCCTGCGTCCGGATAATCTTTACGAGTTTTCCAACGCAAACGGACACATTGACACAAAAGGAACAGAAACGAACGTTAAAATCAGCTACGGAATTGCGAAGTTGTATGCCGGATATACCTACACCGATGCGAAACGCCATTACAACGATACGCTTTCTGCTATGCCATTGACTGCCAAGCACCGCGTTAACCTGATTTTGATGTTCGAGAAAGAAGATAAATTCAGGATCGGCTTAGAAGCCTATTATTTCAGTCCGCAACAACTGTCCGACGGTTCAACGGGTCGCGATTATTGGGTTTGCGGTTTGATGGCTGAAAAGAAGTGGGAGAAAATTTCTATCTACGTTAATTTTGAGAATTTCCTCGATGCCCGGCAAACACGTTTCGGAAGCATTTACAGCGGAACAATAACGAATCCGACGTTTAAACAGATTTATGCGCCTGTTGACGGTCGTGTTATCAACGCAGGAATTAAACTAAAGCTTTGACCATGAAAAAGACGGTATTCAACATTACGAAAATGGACTGTTCAAGTGAAGAGCAGTTAATCCGTATGAAACTGGAAAGCCTGACAAACATTCAGCAACTCGATTTCGACATTCAGAACCGAAGCCTAACGGTTTTCCATTCGGGTGATGTAACCCCGATCAATGAAGCTTTGCAGGAACTGAACTTAAACACAAGCCTTGTCGCTACTTCCGAAAGTGAACCGACCGAATTACCTGTACAGGATCACAGCGCAGAAAGAAAACTGCTTTGGTACGTGCTGTTCATCAATTTCGGATTGTTTGCAGTTGAGATCGTGGCAGGTTTCATAGCTGATTCAATGGGTTTAGTGGCTGACAGCTTGGATATGCTTGCGGATTCGCTCGTTTACGGACTTAGCTTGTATGCAGTTGGAAAACTGGCATCCACAAAAAAGCGTATTGCCGGAATAAGCGGTTATCTGCAAATTGTCTTAGCCCTATTTGGTATCATAGAAACCGTACGCAGGTTTTTAGGGTTCGAAGAAGTTCCTGAATTCCAGGTGATGATTATCATTTCAATCTTTGCCTTGATCGGTAACTGGCTGTCGCTGTATCTGCTTCAACGTTCGAAAAGTGATGAAGCACACATGCAGGCAAGCATGATCTTTACAAGCAACGATATTTTGGTGAATATCGGTGTAATAATAGCCGGGATATTGGTCTATTTTACCAACTCCAAAATTCCGGATCTTGTTGTTGGCGCGGTTGTCTTTTTGATTGTTGCTCGGGGCGCGTTCAGAATATTGAAATTGGCTAAATAATATAACTGCTCACTCTTTGGTGAGCAGTTAGTTTTTTAGTCTCATTGGAAAGCTGAGGGCTTATTGTTTCGACGGGCATTTGTGATCTCCGTATGTACAAAAAACACAACAATCTCCCTCTTTTGGGTTCATGGTAGTTTTACATTTTTTACACGTGTACGCGATTTGACAAACTTCCGTCGGCATTTTTTCTTTTGCCGTGAAACCGCATTTAGGACAAGTGATATTAGAGGTCAACGCTATACTTTCACCATCACTAGGATTTTGTGCGTTAGTTTCCTGATTATCGGGAGAAACTATTGACTGTTTTTCAGAATGGGATTTATTATCATTGGACTGACCGCATCCGAATGCAGTTAAAGCCAAAAGGGATATAAATAAAAAGTTTCTCATTGTAAGCAAAATAGAAGTGTTAAAGATAATCAATTTAAGCCTGGGAAAGCTATCTTTAGTGCAGGCTAAAATATCGAAATGCTCTTTCGGAACAATAAAGTACGGAGATTTATCGAGCAAGGTGCGTTTGAAAAATTAGACACCCTGTTATCTCACAAACCTCAATTAGCAAATGAAGGTATAACCATACCTTTTGCGTTTTTCTGCCGAACCAAAGCACACCCGCTTCATCGAATTTGCGACCCTGTGATTTCAGGGAAATTGTCTGATGATAATGCGTTACGATTTGCAGAAATATTCATAAAACATGGTTCACGAATTGAAGGTAATCGTTTTATAAATGGGGATGATTCACCTTTATTGGCTACCGCCAGTCTTCATGCTGAAAAAGTTGGGATTTACTTAATCGAGCAAGGTGCAGACGTGAATTCAGTTGGAAACTCTGACGGTGCAAGTGCATTACATTGGGCTTCATTTTGCGGACGAGATTTTCTCGTTAAGAAACTCTTGGAAGCCGGCGCGGATTTCACGTTAAAAGACAAAAACCACGATTGTACACCGTTACATTGGGCGGTTCATTGTTTAGTATCAAACGACCAAGGCAATATTTGGCATCAATATGAGTGTATCGAATTGTTATTAAAAGCAGGTGCTACACTAAATGAACTGGATGTTGAATCAATTGATTTTCTCAAATCCAAGATAGAACAGTATTCGTTTCTTTCAAAGTACTTATTACCCTAACCTGAAACGTTATTCCTGAACGCCTATTAACTACCTTTGTACTATTAAAGTTTCGCAATGATTTTTCTGCAATGGGTCAACTATCCGCACATGAGTGTTTGTGTTCACAGAACCATGGACAACGGATTTTTTTGTTCCAAATATGTAGGCGGAAAAAAGGTAATGGGTGTTACTCGTGAATTTGAAACGAAAGAGGAATTACAAGCCTTTTTGCTGAAACAACCCTCAGCACCTGTTGAAGAAATTGAGCAGTTAATGAAGAAGTTGGAATGAGTGCCTTAAAATTCTGTTGGGTTCAACAGCTCTGAAATATCCACACCGAGGGCAATCGCAATCTTGTCCAAATCGTCAACGTTTGGTTGTCTTTTATTTGTACACCACAAATTAATTGTAGTTGTACTAAAGCCTAATTGTTCTCTTAACCAGACTTGCGTTTTCTTCTTTTCAGCCAAGACAACTTTTATTCGGTTCAAGTCTTTCATAGTTCGAATATAGCTAAAGGTAACGTCATTCTTGCACACCATAATAAAACCTATACGCCTACTTCTTAGCTTAATAGAGTAATATATTTACAAATAGTGTTAGTTATTACAGTATTTTATATATTTGTAAAACCACAGGTGTTATTTTAAATTATTGAGCCATGAGAAAAAAAATTTCAAAAAAGACAATCGTTAACCTGATAAAAGACGATTTATACCATCAACATGCTGTTTTAGGCATGAACCTTTTGGGGTTCAGCAATGATAAAGCGATGTTGAATATTTGTATTTCTGTTTTCTCATTGATGGAACTCAACCTAAATGACAGGCGTTTAGAAAAACTGGTGGATGAATACAACGACAGAGCCTACCACGTAACGGAAATGCACCATGACGATGCTGAATCTTTTGAACGCCTGGCTACTGCAATTTATGATTGGTTGGTTACGGAGCGCAGAAAATACCGGAAGCTACTTGCTAAGGCGTAAAACAAAAGCGATGAAGAATAGTATAAAATACGATCGGGATACCATTGATGATTGCCTGGCTTTGTTGGTGATGGCTGATATTCGATTATACCGTGATCAAAAAGTGTTTAATCACAACTCGGCATTTAACTTCCTGTTGCTTTGCCGTTTGCTCAAATCATCAGACCCTAAAAACAAAGACTTACTGCCTGCTTATCAGCAAATAATAAAGGAGTATGCATCCGATGATTCTAATAATGCAAAAACCGTTGAGTTGGAATTCGGCGCGGTTCTTCGTGTAATCAGGTTAATCAATCCAAAATGGAAAGTGTCCTAGTGGACAAAGCAGAAACAAAAAAGCGGAGATCGAGAGACTTCCGCTTTTTTTTACCTAACCTAACCACTATTCACTGAATAACCGAGAAACGGTCATTTCAATGCAAAGATACTTTTTTTAATTGTCTATTTTTTTCTATTTGCCCCACCACCCCCGGGGCAAATAGATTTTTATTCCTGTCGAGCCTGATATTTTCATAATAAAATTCCAAATGCCCCACCTATGCCGGGGCATTTAATTTTTTATTCCGGTTTTAAAGTTTTACTTGCGCCATTTGCTCCATGATGGGCGGAGCAAACAGATTTTTATTAGCTTTGGAAAAAGTACCATTAGATGAATAAACTGCTATTTACTGCCTTCATTATCAACCTAATCACTTCCGGATGCGGAAACGACAACGCATTAAAGGAAAAAGAATTGGAATTGAGAGAACGCGAGTTGGACCTCAAAGAAAAAGAGTTGCAAAATCAGCAACAAGGCAACCAAACAAATTACAACCAATCGGAGACACCGCAGAAGCAAAATAACGCTTCCACAACTCCCAAGAAAGACGCAATTGCTGAACTCTACGACAAGGAAAAGAATTCGCCTAAAAAATACCTGGACGCGAATTATACCTATCGAGTGAATCTGGCAGCCAACACCATTGTTGAAGGTAAGATTACCAATTCTGCAATGGTAGCAGGTTTCAAGAATGTGGAAATAACGGTCTATTTCTATTCAAAAACGGATCGGGTTTTAGGTCAGGAATCGTTTACGGTAATGGAGTTCGTTTCGCCGAATGGTTCAGTAGACTTTAAGCACAAAATTTCGGGTTGGTGGGATAACGTGAGTTATTCGAATTGTACGATTGATGGTGCGGAGGCTTATTAAAACACCGACGCTATGAATAAACCATTTTTCGAAATTAACTCCGGTGAATTTTCAATTTCAGGCTTTGAAATACGACCACCAGAAGGGTATGAATTGCCCACCGATACAATTACAGGCGATCCGTTTCCTATGTGTTGCCCTTTTCATAAAGGGGTTTTTGATTCGGCTAATGCTTGGTTTGAAAAATATCCTTTATGCTGTGATAACTGCAAAAAACTGTATGACCAATACCAATTCAAAAAAGAGAGTTTTGCTAATCTACCAATGAAAATTGTTCAGCAACTTTCATATACAGAACATTTGATCGTCGATGCCATTGCTAAGGATGATTGGTTGGATGATATTTCGGACTACATCACTTACAATGTTTGGAGTTTTGGAACTCCGGCAATAGGATTGCATAGGTATATGGACAATCTAAGACATTATGTGAAAAGCACTAAGTCTAATATCCCCCAGGGCAAGCGAAAGAAAATACTTGAACATATTGACAGGTATTATATTTCGAAAGATCCAAAGCCGAAAGCCGATCCAACAGACTTGAATGAATTATATGAAATCTACCAACGGTGGTTGCAAATTTTCCCTTTCAATCTCAGCTATTTTGCTCATTTAAAGTCGCACTTTGAAGATCAGCTACCGATTGCAAAAGGTAAGCCTGTTACCAATCGGTATATGGGCATATCGCGCGTTGAAATGCACACCAAAGAAAGCCTTATTGAAGTTCTGTTATTGCTAACTAATGAGTTGATAACGCAACTCAACAGTTTAACCATTTATGAGAACGGACAATTATCTGAACTGAAGAAAGTGCAGTTGGAATTGCTGATCCAGGGACGGAAAACAAAATGCAATACCGGATACATTGATAAAAAAGGCGATTGGACGCAACAATTTTCAAACGTTCTCGAAAATTGGCTAAACGACGAAGTTCAATTTTTGAATCAGTTAATCCCAATCATTGACGGACTTGCTGAACCCGCAAGCATCGTATTTGATGAAAATTCAACGACGGTAATTAAGGCACTAAATGAATACGGATTTTCCGACTTTCTAACAAAAGCGAATATTGATCCTGATAAGGTGTACAACCTTTTTGCCAAACATTCGGGGAGAGAATTTTTCCCGTACGTTATTGCCTTATTACATGAATTAAAATACCTGGAATATTTCTTTAAGCATCACACGACAACTAAATCACGCGGGTTTGTTTTACTTGCCAAAGTGTTCGGAGTGAATGAGCGCAGGGTAAAAGGAAATGTCAATGTTTTGAACCCATCCAGTAGCGAAGACCCCTCACAATACACGAGTTCAAATTATTTGGAAATCGTGAGGGATGAAATAAAGGGACTATAATCGGGACTATCCGCCCTAAAAGACCCCACGACCATTGCAGAGAATTTAAAAATTTAATGCGATGGCTAAGACAGCTTATTTTAATGAAAAAAGAAGGGTTCAGGATTACTTGTATAATCACACCGTAACCGCTTCCATGCTTTCGGAATTAACCGGAATCAAACAAAAAAATATTTGCAGATACAAAAGGGATTTGGAAAAGAAACAACTGCTTTGGGAGGTTCGCAAAGGCAAATGTAAAGTAACAGGCTATCAGGCTTGTTATTTAACAACCAATCCTTCTAAAGTCAAAGATTCTGAGGAAATTCAATTGCAATTATTCTTTTAATGAAAAAGGGGCATTTTCTGCCCCTTTTTTATAAATACTCGCTAACCATATACCGCAAATAATCGTCTACGGCTTCTTTTTGGTTCTTGTAAAGACGTTCACCCGAATAGATGTGCCGTTTGTCCAGGATCGGTTTTAAAATGCGTTGATAGTTCAACGACAAGTAATCTTCAACGGCTTGTTTGAACTCGTTTAAGGTGAACCGTCCGCGGATCTTTCCGGTGTCTTTGTTCAGGTAACAGCAGAACCGGTGTTCACCCGTTTTAAATTTCAGCTCTATGAGCCGTTCCATGATCAACAGGTGTTCCAGGTTTCCGCTGATTTTGTTCTTGTGTCTTTCCACGGTATCGTCGGTTCTGTGCAAGCGTATTTCGTTGCAGTTTCCCCACAGTTTCGGGTGAAAGAGTTTTCCCACGGTTTGAACATGGATAATCACGTCAACAGAAACGTGGCGTTGTGTACAGATTGCCCCGATCAGATCACCAGGAAGCGAATCGGTAATGTACTTGCTAATGTCTTCGATCAGCAACAACCCGTTTCGGTAGTGTTCCAAAATGAAGCCCAACGCCTGCGCCATTTCAGAAAGTGTCATGCGCTGTCCGTCGTCCTTAAAAATGGAAACCCGTTTGGCGAATGGGCGGGTTATTTTGGCATAGGCGGGAACTTGCGAAAGCTTGATCAGACCAATGTTCGGAAATTTCTCGTTTCCGTGATCTTCCCGAACATTTCCAAACTCGTTGTTTACATCAAAGATCAACACCTTTCGTCCCTGCTTGGTCTTGGTGGTTCTCAAATAATCTGCAATTTGGCAAAGTGTCTGAAAGGTCTTTCCAACACCTTTTCGCCCCGCCACCATGATCAATTTTGCTTCTCTCCATTTGTGCGACATTGGAGATTGATTTAGGAAATTCGCGGTCGGTTCTTATGCGACCTTTGAGCCTTGCATTAAATAAGTCAGGTGCTTTTGATAAGCCAATACGCGGTTATTATCCTTACGGAGTTTCAGCGCAACGGAGAACATTTGTGCAAGATGGCTTAGAACTGCTGCAATCAAACGCTGTGTAGGCGTTAACTCCATATTCTGTTCCATCAGCACTTCAATGAGCGGTTCACGAATGTCGCTCAACGTGTCGGTGTCCACTTCAAAAATCTGATCCAACTGCTCATTGGTCTGCTTCATGTATTCGTCAAACGTAACGCCATCGGAAACCTCAATAGACAAATCCAACTGACCGTCGAACGCCATTTTTTCAATCTTGCTTTCCGGAAATTTCGCCATCCATTTGAATGGGATCGGCGCAAGTTGGGCGTAGCCTTTCAAAAGGGTGTCGGCTGTCTGTTCGGCAGCTCTCCGTTTGGTGTGAGGTGGAAGATCCGAAAGCGGGTTGCCTTTTGATTCTTCCAGTTCCAACCCGTCTTCATCGTCGTGCAAAGGCGAAATTGAACCGCCGGAACTGCTTCCTGCCTGGTTGTATGACCGTTCAATGATCTGTTCGGCAAACGGGCTGTAATCGTCAGAAATGAACGCATCGGGATCGTCTTCAAACGTTTCTGCAGAACTTCCTGTTTCGGTTACAAATTCGGCACTCGGTCCGTCCTCCAAAATCGGTTCAAAGTCTTCTGTCAAATCTTCGTCCAAAGGCTGTTCTTCCTGTTCATTCAAAAACTCTGATTCAGGGTCATACCCATCTAAAAACTGTTTCAGTTCGATTAGTTCATCGAGTGAATGACAATCCGGAATGCGTTCAACAGGTATTTGCTTTTGCTCAATGATGTCTTTGATTGCATCGAGCATCATTTGTTCTTCTGCGCTTGGTCTTCCGGCACTTGCGCGTTTATAAAAATTCATGGCTTATCTGATTTAGGTTTGAAATTGACATAGGCTTGAACGAGCGTATCAATTTTCTTGTACTTAACTAATAGTTTGCGGTCAACGGGACTGGATTCATCCAACTTTGAAAAATCCGAAATGAAGCGTTTGGAGAAATCCCGGCTCTTATTGAAAATGGCTGAAATTTGTCGGTGATCGAGTTTCAGGTATTTGCTTGTGAGGACACAAACGAGCATCCGCGCTTCTGAAATTTCCTGCCGTCTTTCCTTCGAACGATACAAGTCCTCTTTCAAAACAGGCTTATCGGTATTCTCGTACTCTTGCAGTACCTTGTTAATGATATACGCTCCAACGTGCTTGCCGTCCATTTTACCCATTTTTACGGGAATGCTGTCCAGGTAATCGCCCATTGCTTTTGCCCCGTATTTTGTGAGGTACAGACAAAACTTTGTAAACACCTGGACAAACTCTTTCGTCTGCATATTGAAATTGCTGGGAATGTTCATGATCGGAAGATTTTACCAAGCCCTACAATTGCGCCTATTCCAATCAGTATAGCAACCACCGCACCCGTTTGAGAAGATTCCTTTTTCGAATCCCATTCTTTACGGATCAGCTTTTCAAGTTCAACAGACATTGCATGCAGGGAATAGTACTCTTCTTTTGTCACAATACCGTCCTCTAACATTTGTGCGAATTCTATGTCAAATTCTGTCAGTTTTTGTTTCAAAGAATCACTAAAGTCGTTCGGAACTAAGTCGTTTTCTTCCATGAATTCTTTGTGTGGCATATCGTCCGCAATGAACCATTCGGACATATTTTCGGATTCCATTTTGTTTCAATTTGATTAAAGACCTCTTTTTGTCTTGTCGGCACGGTTACTGCGATTCTCATAGTCGAACCTTCCGGTTTTCGTCAATCGCAATCCTCCTGCTTGTGCCTTTTTCTTCTTGTCTAGTTTGACGCTTTTGGTGTTGTCCACCATAGGTGATTTGGCAGGAATCAGTAAGATGTTTCGTTTGTGTTCGTTTACAAAGTCGATCATCTTTTGAGTTACCCCGCGCTCTTTATGTGCTTCGGTCAATTGTACGTGTCCTGGCTCGAAATAAGGTATATCAGCGTTGATGTAATTTTTACTAAACTTCCGTTCCGGCTCTTTCGCTTCTGTATCAGAATCGCCTTTATCCGGTTTCAAATCCGTTACGATAACCCTGTACTCGTTTTCTTTTAGGAATTTCAGCCAATTTTCAACTTCGATAGAAGACTGATAAAATTCAAGATCAGTATCAGGTTCACCAGCGTTAAACTTTGGCATATTGTGGAAACCGTTAAAGACGAGATCAACAGTTAAGAGGCTATTCGGTTCATCGACCTTTAACAAGAGTGTCGGAACATTTTCTTTCCCTTGAAGCTGATACACCGCCAAAATCTTAGCATTCGGTTTTCGGTTGTCTTCCAATTCGATACTAAAGGCTTCTTTGGATTTTTCCGATACCAATCGGAGTTTTTCACCCGATTCGTTCAATAAATCGTAGACATCGGGAGCGAACAAAGTCAGGCGATAAAAGTTGAGTTCTTTTAGTCGTTCGTGGTTTTCTTTTTTCAACTTGTACCACGCTCTTACGAGGTAATCCGATGCGCCTTGATGCTCCAAAATATGATTAACGCGGTCATTCAAATTATCCACGTCGTCCGCTTTAACCTTCATCCCGATTTCCTGGAAAGCAACAATCGAAATAAACTTTCGCAAACCTTCTTGTCGATGCTCCATGCTTTCTTTCGGCAGAGAAATGATCTTGGCTTCTTCTTTCTTTTCGACTGATTCCGACTTCGTTTCTACTGTCGGTTCCGGTTTCTTTTCTTCTGCCTTTTTCTCTTCTTTTTTGGATTCGTCAACGATAATACTTAACGGACCATCAGGCTCTTTGGCAGGGGGAATTGTTGAAGGAACAGCCGGCGGAACTGCGGTCGTTTCACCTTCATCCCATTTGATTTTTTGTCCATTGTTCCGAACTTCTTTCAACCAATTGCCTAGAAAATCATTTTGTGACCTTTTTTCCTTTTTGTCTGTAAAAGTCCTGTTGTCCGTTTTGGTATAGACTTCAATATCTTTTAGATCATCTTTGTAGCGAAGTGCTTCAACAGTTACTTTTTTGGTATCTATCAAAATTTCCATGTAACGATCAGGCACGATACTACCGCTTTCGGTTTTCTTATGCCGTGCAATAGCAACATAGAACTTTCGCCACCCGTGTCCGATAACCTCTAAACTGAAATCCTGGTAGCCAGTTTTCACCGCTTTTCCGGACATGTATTCTCCATTGAAATTTTCCAGTTTATCTTCCAATCCGGGAGCGATGGCCATAAGCCTGTCGTAATTCTTCTCATAGATTGTCTGCTGATTAATCGGCTCTAACTTGGCAGGGGTGGGAACTTTGATTTCTGGTTTCAGTTTTTCAGTTCCCGCTACGGTGGCTCTTACCTGGTCGATGTATTCGAAAGCGGTTTTGTCTTTCAGAAGTTTCCGCGCTTTGTTTCTCGCGTCCTCCCAAGTTCCGCCCTCGTATGACCGAATGAATGAAGTTAACTTGCTGATATTGCTTGTTAGTTCTTCATTGGATAAAACTAGATTTTCTTCTAAGTTAAATCCACTACTGTTGGATGGCATGGTGGTGAATACTTAGTTGCTCGCCTTTTTCGAATCGGTTCAATGATCTACCGACTTTACGACCGAATAAGCCACGGCTTTCCGATACGGTTTTCATTCCGCAGAATGACTTGCTGTTTTTGATGTTCTTTTGCATCTCGTATAAGTTTAAATAAAACAATACGATAGCCTTTGATTCGGGGCGTTTGGATAAGCCCGTTTATTTAGGGGAGCGCACAAAACGCGCGCTAGGATATTACTTCCAACGATTGAATTTTCAAATTGTTACGTGCTATCGAAAATATTTTGACGTTTTAACAATTCTTTACGAAATCGCCCTATTTACAAGGTTTTACAGAGGTTCGTCGACGAAATTGAATCGCTGGTGTATTCGAAAAATAAGATTCATATAGTCGGAAAGTAAAATTCGTCGAAATCAATCCGACTCGAATTCGACCCTTTGAAAAAACGAATTTGGATCGTCGACGAAAAGAGTAAATTGATCCGGTCGGAAAATAAAATTCAGGCAGTCGAAAAGTTGATTTTGTCGAAATCAATTCAAGTCAAATTTAAGTCGAAATAAACATTCCTGAAAGCGTGAAAGGAGCACAACGGGCGTCGCACTCCTTTCACTAATCAACCTAACCTAACCACCTAAATCAATACTAAGATATTGAGAGTTTTTTGAATTTCAAATTTCATTTTATAATGTCATCGTCTTTGGTAATTCGAATGATGAAAACAGTTAAATAAAGAGTATTCAAGAACATGACATAAGCAAAATAAAAGAACAATGCTTTTAATAACCAAGCAAGAATATTTAGTGACAAATATTCCTGGAAAGGCAAACAAAATTTTTGAGTATAGAACTCATAATTATTGAATTTAGCAACCAGTAGAATAATGATTAAAGTAAACGAACCGAAAAAGGTACTAAGCACAACGTCAACAAAACTTTCAGATAGATCTTTTAGGAAGCCAATCTTCTTTTTGTCGCTAGCAGTTGTCGGTTCTCCCTCGTCTTTTTCATCTTTTTCCTTAATTCCTTTTATGCTCTGTTTTAGGTTTTTCAGAGTATCCCTTCCGAAAGTCAGAAATCCTGCAATTAATGGGAAAATGATACTTAAAATAGTCAATAGCGCATCTTGAAGTTCTTTCTTGATGCTATACACAAACATTGAGGTAACAAAAGGGGCAAATAAGAAAATACAGAAAAATGACCAAAAGACAAGTTTGGGTTTGATTAGAATCTTGTATGCAAAAATGGTCTTGAACATATCAAATCAATTGATTGTTCTCATAAACAATATACTCCATACAAATTGCCTTTAGTTTATCAATGTCAATTTGCTGGTTGTCATCTAGTACCTCGTCATCATTGAAAACTAAGCGAGGTGTAAAGTTTTCTTGTGATCCAAAAGAAACAGTCTTTCTAATTTTTGTGTCCGGGTCTTTAATATTGAATTTGATCTCGCTATTTTCATCTTCCGCTCCCTCTTCTTCAATGTACACTTTACTTTTCTTAAACAGATTTACAGTAGTTTGTGTTACCTGGCTAAAAACACTTTGTGTCTTTGGTTTCAATCTGATCTCCACCTCATACTCAATACCATCACTTTCCGAGATTATCGTTTCAGCTTTTGAAATATTGATACTGCTAACGATGGATCTACCCAATACGGCATTTTTATAATTTTCAGATACAAAGTCGCCCGCTTTAGTTTTCTTAAATCCAGTAGCCTTGAATAAATTATCTTTAAGATACTTCTTCAAAATGGTATCGACATTTATATTATCTCTTCTCGTTAAGACAAACAATCGAGCAACATTACATTCAAATGACAGATGCAACAGGAAGAAAAAATCATCGTATATTCTCTGACCGTTGAGCAAGGTATGTTCGAAATCACTTTCAGTTAATTCCTCTGTTCCGTTATTTTCATTTCTTTTTTCTAAGGTGCTATTATTTGTGATTTTACCTGCGTGCAAAATCCCAAACAAATTTTTGTTTGTATAGTCTTTCTGAACTTCTCGGGGTTGAGAATTTGTACCATTATAATCTCGACTCTTCTTAACAATTTTCTTTGTGTGATCATTCTTTAAGATTTCATTATTAAGGTCGTTTGAGAACTTTCTTAAAAAACCATCGAAAACAACTTGTCTTTGAATACTTTCAGAAACGTTTCCATCTGAGGAAATAAATGGAATAATGCTAGGATGATTTACGGCAAGTTTAAAAAAAGTGGTGTTAGTTCCTGATTGATTATGACTAAGGAAGAAGTCATAGATTTTCAAATAATTACTCATAGATAATAATGGTTATTTGCCAAATATAACAACAAATTACACTTAAATTAAATCAGTAAAATTTTAACTGCCCACTTTGCCATTTTCTCTACACCGCATCAAATAAGACTTTAACATTTAGTTGCCCCACGTACCCCGGTTTTAGTGGGCAGTTGTCGATTTAACATTATTGAAACTTGTTCGTTCGAAGAAGAAAACAGAAGTCCTATAACTAAAATTTTCTTTAAAAATGGACACACAAAAATTCACGGGTAAACAGTTGTTTATCATCGTCGGAATTAGCGTTTTAGCAAATGTCATCGGTGGACTAATCATCTACCACCTAACCAAGCCTAAAACAACCGACCCCGCAACCACACCTCCCGTAGTGGCTAAACAGGGAACAACGCAGACGGTAACGACAACTCCTGTCACTACCATAAGCGAAGCCTAAATCACATAACAATTGAGTTATGAAATCAAATCACAAACGTACTCCGTTTGCGGAAGTACTAAACCACCTCGATCGCAAATACAGCAGTTTTGACGGCACAGGCTATCAGGAACCGTATTACGATTACATTGAGGGCGCGCCCGAAGAACCCGTTTCACGGATTTATCAGGCAGACCCTTACCAGATCATCGTTGAAAACCCTGATAAGGTAGTTCACAAAGCTATTCTTTTCGGGAAAAACAAATTTTCGTCAAAACCGAATTTCGGTAGTGATCCGGAAATCAAAATCACCATGGGGCAACCTGGGGTTGAATATGTCGAGTTATTGGAAGCGTCTGCAAGTGCGTTTATTACGCAATTCATGCGGATCGAATCTGATAACAAATTGCAGATTACCAAGTTCATCACGATCAACGACCATAACCCGAATGGAAATTCGAACCGTCGTTCGCTGAATATGCAACAGTTCAAATCGACGTATCAGAACCTCGAAAATATGTTGGATGCTCCGATCAGCGAAAAAATCACCGGGTCTACTTATTGGGAAATTGAAATTGAACCGCTCACACGCGTTTTCTATACCATTTTCCCGCTCTACAAAGTAGACATTTCCGAGCCTTTGGTCGGAAACGAAGCAATCAAGACTTTCGCCCCTGCGCGTGTCAACACCGCAGGTTTGATACTACCGCAACAAAATCTGCTAACCCGCAGATAAGCCCCTAAATCAAAGGTTGTCAGTCGTCGACTGGCAACCTTATTAAAATTTCAAGCCATGAAGCGTATTAACTGGAATTTCTTCCTTCCGAAACCGAAACTTTCTGCCGATGGTTCAACCACATTGGACAGCCTGAAAGCGGAAAAACAACGGTTGGAAGCACGCTTAACGCAGATTCCGACCACGATTGCCAATATGCAAAATTCGATCAATCTAATGTCTTCGGATATTACGTGGTTGGAAGGGTTGAACAATCGCCGGAAAAAGGATTGGGAGAAAGAAAACGGCAAAAGTGTTGAGCAGGCTGTTTACGATGCAAAGAACCGGATCGTAGATTACAACGCTCAAATTTCAGCAATGAATACTGAAAAGAGCCGTATTCCTGACCAAATAAAAGCTATCGAACGTCAGTTGGATGCCTTAGTAAAAGGTGAAAGCGACGGACTTTCCAAAGGATTGACCACCGCACACGCTCAACAATTGGGGCAACTTGCCTTGCAGAAGGAACAGGAGCAGATCACACACGAAACCAAAATGCAGGAAGTGGAATTGCAACAAGCGCAGGCGGTAGCGCAAGCAGAAACCGAAAAAGCCAAAGGAATGAACCCGCAACTAAAGTGGGGGTTGATCATTGGCGGATCAATAGTTTTGATTATTGTGATCGTCCTGGTGATTCGTCAGCAAAAAAAGGCTTTAGCACTTAACGCAGCAGTATCATGAAACTTGCCGAAATCATCTTAGAAAATGAGCGCAACCAAAAGGGAGCGGAAAACAACGCACTTGTTCGCACCCGCCTTAAAGAATTGGTGTACGCTTTTCCAAAGGAGACTTTGGAAATTCTACATAAGACGGGTGTACCCGTTGGCGCAGTTTTGCCTGCGCCTGTTATGTATGCTATCGTAGTTAAACACTTATCTACGAACTCTCAATTACGTGAAGCCGTAGCAAGAATGCTTCTTGAAGCGGATGGATATTCTTCTGCCGATGGTGGAGTTTGGCAATTGGTTGGCGGTGCGCTGTCTGCTGTCGGTTCTGTTCTCGGAGGTATCGGAAGAGGTCAAAAGGAACAATCAGAGGTTGACGCAGAAAAGCAACAAGCACTCATGCAACAACAGTTAGACAATGAGCGTGCAAAGCGCAACCGTCAAACATGGATGTGGGTAGGTATCGGGCTTGTTGTGATCATTGCAATTATTCTCGGATTCCGTGCCTACATGAAATCCAAAGCTAAACCTGTTACTGTTGACAATCTAAATCCATCAGTAACACCGAAGACAGTAGCATCACCTAAAATTCAAGCGATATGAGTTTCATGAGTGAAAAAAAGGCTCAAGAAGTCTTTAAAATGCAGATGCAGGCAGAACTTACCGGACCTGATCAACTTGCGCGGGATTTGGAAAAACAATTGAACGATGCAGGGTGGTTTATCACTAGCGGACCGGACGGACCGACCATCAAACGCAAGGACAACGTATTGGGCGACTCTGCAATTGATATGTTCTATGTGCCGAAAGAAAGTTCGGTTGCCTCCAATTCAAGCAATGATAGCCCAAACGCAAATATTTGGCGCAATGTGGCAATTGCCGTACTGATTACGATTGCCCTGGTCGCTTTGATTTGGGGTTCTGTAAGGGTCTACCAACATTTTAAGAACAAAGGCAATGCAACCGCGTGATCCGGAAGAATATCGAAACGGGTTGAAAGCCTACCGGAATGGATTTCTATTCGGAGCTTTCATCGGAGTGGTAATCTGTCTTTTTCTACAAAAAGCAGTTTGGTCAATTCCCCTCGTACTCGGTTTGTTTTCGGGCGCAGTAGCCATCAACAGAAAAATTTAAAGTCATGACACGAACAGCCCCTAATTCAACAGCCGTAACAGGAGGAGTAAAAACAAGCGATCCGCGCATTATTTCCCCTGACATCAAAGTGATTTATCCGTCTGACACAGAGAAAGATCTTCCGGTTTCAGATCAGCAGACCACCGCGCCAGTAGCACAGGTTTTGCCACAAGCACCCACCACCCCCGAAACTGTACCCACTAAAGAAAGTACAGTAGTAGTTACACAGCAGACCACAACACCCGCACCAACAACAGCAGAACCGCCCAAAAAATCCACCTGGAAAGACACCCTGAAAGAACACGCAGGGCTGTTTATTGCGGTGGCTCTTATTTCAATCGGTATCGGGTTTTTAATCGGTAAAAAAGTTTAGTCATGAAATTCGATTTGTTCCCTTATAAGAAGCCTTTTCATCTCATTTTAGGGCTTCGGATTCTAAGACCAATAAAGCTTCGCTTAACGGTGTTTGATTCCAGTACAAAACGCATTTATGCACAGCGCAGATTGAAGCTAACGAAAAGCCTTGATTTACTCGTCAAAATGCCGATTGTGCCGGATGAATTGACTGCTGTTCTGATTTCTGAAAATGAAGTACCAGGAAAAGAAGGTTTCAACCTGGAACGTATCGAGGTAAAACCCGATACAAAATGTCCGTTGGAACTTACTGAAAACGACGGGAAATTCATCGCTTTCGCCAAATGGTTTGCAACAGAGCTTCCGCGCCTTGAAGCAGGAGAAAAAGGAACGATCTACCAAAGTGAAGGTTTTTCTATCCTTTATCTCGATAAGCTGAAAGACGGTGAAACGGAACTTACAACACCTGCGCGAATTGATCGCGGTTCCGGAATGATCGAAGTTTCCAAAAAGGCGGTTGCTGATTATACTGTTCCAATGCTCATACTGATGCTTTTGCACGAGTACGGACACAAATGGAAAAACCCCGAATACAACAAGGAAATAGCCAATGAATTAACGGCAGATATTATCGCTGTTCACATTGCGCTGAACCTTGGATTTGATTTCACAGAAGTCGAGAATTGTTACCGTGCGGTATTTGCGAAAAAGGACACGGAACTGAACCGCAAACGCATGAAAGCAATTAGCGAGTTCATCCACCTTTTTAGATTAAACGAACCGACACGCTGTAAAACTCAAAGTCATGCGAGTAGACCCAAGTAAAATAATTCCGACTTCGGACGATACAGCGGAAAGTTGGATTGCATTTCACAAAGCCCTTAAATCATGGTTTGGGAAGCAGTCAGCAAATGCCTATTTCCTGAAATTTTGGGGGCAACGGGCGGGTGCGGGAACTTCTGCCGACACACACGATCTGCGCGAATACATGGACGAACAAGGCGTTGACCTCACGACCGATTTTAAAGGTGAAATGACTGATTTCGGAATGGGGATCGTGGATTGGTTCGGAGATACAGCAAATGTGCTTCGGGCGGTGGTGATCGGTACGGTAATTCTCGGCGTCGGTTTGATTGCCTATTACATTGTCAAAAGTACCAATCGGGGCAAAACACCTGGACAAATGATCCTGGATGCTCCAATTGGTTTGAAAGGCGGTGCAAGAGCCATCGGCGGTAAATCGCTTGGTTCTGCAAGTTCTGTAAAACTGCTGTCATGAAAAAGAAAGTAATCATAATCGGTTTGTCAGTTTTGGCGGTTGGTGCTGTCACCATAATCGTTGTTCGAAGTATTCAGAAATCAGGCATTATTAAACGTTTAGATGAAGCCTTTAAGCATCCAGACAGCCAGGACGCATCGGGTGGACTTAATAAACTGCTTGCTTCGGGGGTATTCAATACCACCACCTACCAAAAGTCGGGTAAAGCAACGATCACACTAATGGAAGCACGGGACAGGTCAAAAACCATTTATGATGCCTATTCCTATTTGTTCTCCAGCGATCAAATGACAATTGTAAACGCGTTCAACGGTCTGGGACATCAACACGATGTTTCAAAGATCGCGCACGAGTATAAAGCTTCTTACCACGAAGACTTGTTAGAGGTGCTTAAATACACCCTGACTGATAATGCTAAGATGAATATGCTTGTTGACAAAATAAACAAGCTTCCAAAAAACTAAAGTCATGCAATTAGAACGCAAGCATATTTTCATCATTGCGGGTTCTATTCTCCTGTTAACTGCGCTTGGAATCGGTATTTATTTAATGACCAAAAAGCCATCGGATAAAGACGATAAAGAAGAAAAAAACAAAGATAACGGAGGTGGCAACGGTTCAGGCAATGACGATGAACCGACGACAGAACCACCACCAACAAAGAACCCTGCACCGACCAATCAAAGCAGTATTCAAAACGGAAAGGTTGTTCCAATTTTCAATGAAGAAAACGAGTTAAAGAATTCGCTTTCTCAACTCAAAGACAGACAACTGTACCCGAAACGCGAATGGCAGGGCGGTTGGGGTTACACCAACGTCAGAAGTTCCGCAGAAGTCAACACCGAATCAGCCTGGTATGATCCGTTCGACAACTTGTTAACCACCATAGGCGAAGGAACACCAATCGGAAAGGTAATCAGCGAAACCACCGGAGTTTATAACTCCCACCCATACCGATGGTTCAAAGTAAAACTCAACAAGAAAGTTGGCTTTTGGGGAACTACCGAAGAAGGATTTGTAAGAGCAGACACAGTAACATTTGTACCCTACGCAAAATGACACCTGAAAACAAAAAAGTAGTAAAGATTATCGCCATTTCAGCGGGGGTAATTCTAATCCTGGCAGTCATTACCGTGTTGATTGTTAAACAGGTCCAAAAAGGCAGAGAAGAAAAAGGCGGAGTTTCCGACGAAGGAGATTCCGCACCTTCTAAAAGCTATCCTACATCATCCGGTAGCGGATCATCAACAAGTTCATTTGGTGGTCGCACATTCTCAAAAGCAGAAATTGAAAAGATGCAATCCTACTTATTCAATATGGGAGCAATGGCGATGAATGAACTGATTGTAAGCAGTATTCGCGACACCGGAGGAATTGACGGCAAAATAGGAACAGGATTCAAAAACGCATATAACGAAGCCATTCGCGTCGGGATCATTAAGAGCCTGGACGATCTCTATACCCAAGCTATGAAACTAATGTAAATCAACCACAGGCAAGTAACCAATTAAATCTTAAATATCATGGCATCATTTGAAAAATCTCAGAAAATTGTCGGACTTAGCGAGGGCGGTTATCAAAACGACCCCGAAGACGACGGAAACTGGTACTTAGGTCAGCTCATAGGCACAAACTATGGAATTGCTGCACCAACTTTCGCAGGATTCCTTGGACGAACTCCAACGGTTGCCGAAATGAAAAACCTATCTCGTGCTACTGCCGAACTGATCCTGAAACGTAATTTTTGGGATAAAAACAACTTCGGAAAACTGCATAATCAATCCGTTGCAACGATGCTTTACGATGGAGCAGTAAACCACGGCGTAAACGGAATGCGCATATTGGCTGAAAAGGCTCTTTCGAGACTGAAACACCCACTTGTTTATTACAAGGTGTTTACAACGGAAGGTATTGAACTGATGAACAAATTGAACCAAAAAGATTTGTTCTACGCACTCAAAGAAGTACGGGCAAACCGCTACAAGGCTTCACCAAAGAAAAAGTATATCAACGGTTGGCTGAATCGCCTGGAACGCATCAAATACAGTACGGAAACGGATAGCCCAGGAGGGAATTATCTAACCTATTCTGTAATCCTGTTAGTAGGCTTCGGACTTCTCTTATTCGGAATGTGATGAAAAAGGTTTGGATTCCGGTTGCAGTTTTTACGGTTCTTGGACTGTTGGGCGTTGCCACTTACGGGGTGATTTCGATCTCTAAAAGTGTCAATTACGAGGTGCTTAGTTATGCCGTTCAAAAACTCGATAATGTCGGGGTAACGTTCCGCGTTTCGTTTCTTGTTACCAATCCTTCCGGTATCAATTTGGAGGTGTGGAATCAGGAGTATGAATTTTACGTGGGAGGTTACAAAATCTCCGACATTACCTCAAAGGCTCATTACACTTTATTAGCTGACAATTCCTCTGTAATTCCGTTAGATGTGCGCTTTACGTGGGATGACATTCAGACGAAAGTCGCCCCTATGTATTCACAGACATCTACAACCGCTATCGGGGATCTTCCGGTACTTATAAAAGGCAAGTTATCAGCAAAGACTTCATTCCTGCGAATTTCACATTTTCCTGTGCGGTTCAATGGTCGTCTTTGGTGGTTTTTACCCTAAATCAAACGAGCCATGAAAGGGCTTAGTAAAGAACACATTAATTACACATTCCGGGAATCACTTTTTGCCCTGGGTGTGAAATACAAAATCCCACCTTGTCATTTGACTGTCAGCGTTCGGATTTTGGAAAAAGGAAAGATCATCTTTCAACTGTGCCGAAACGGAATCACAGAAATTGAAATTCCGATAGTCGACATTTTGACCCCTAAAATGGTTGGGCTTCGATATAGTCCGATTGTACTTGAAAAACTTTTTAAGACAGTTCACAATGCTTTTATGATGGAAACCAAGAGCGAAAACCCCGCACGGATTTCACTTGTTTTCTATCAGTCAGAAAAAGCCGATTGCCCTTGCATCGGAATCCGGCAGGATGAGAAGACCCTGAAAGTGCTAAAGCTTTCAGACATCATCGAAGCAATAGAACTGGAAAGCGAACAACTTAATTAAAAACACCAAATCATGTTTATTAATCCAAAAGACGCACAAGCAATGCTTGTCGAAGTTTGCGGGAAGGTAATCCGCACGCTATCTGAAGAAAACAATATCGAAAGGTCAGAAATGAATATTCGAATTGATCTTGAAAATCCAACCGCAAAGCCTGTTTTTGCATTATTCCATAAATCAAAGTTTGTTAAACAATGCGACCTCAACACAATAATTGTTGCGGGAGGTGGTAAAGGAATGGCAATGATTGTCGGAATGTACGTTAGAGATGTCATCAAAAACATCTTCGTTTCATCCATGAAGGAATTCCAGGTTTCAAACTCCAAAGAGTTGTTTTTACTGCTCTATTTGAAACAAGAAGCTGAATTGAGTGTACCGTATATCGCAATATATAAACAAGGCATAAAATTAGATGCTTTGCCAGTTGCTCAACTTATCGGCGTAGAAAATGGAAACACCTAAAATCATGGATTCGAATCTATGGGATAAAGTAAAACAAGGCGTTTTACTTGTCCTTATCGGAGCAGTTTTTTCCGTTGTGCCGTTCTATTTTCAGACTACCGCAATGACGGAACAAAACCGCCAAACAAATGTCACCCAGCAACAGGAAATTGATGAAACCCTGATACGAATTCACAACCTTGAATTACAGGGCGCAGTCGACGACACCGAAATAAAACAGATTAAAGAAAGCCTTGAACGAATTGAAAAGAAAATAGATCGCCTGATCGAATCTGAAAAATAGAGCCACTTGATCGCTCATTGATTGTATCATTTAGCTAAAATGTTAGTTAATAAACAATTCGGATTCGGTACTTTTTAGGTAGCCTAAAGCCAACATAGGGATAATGGGGAAGACTTTAGGCAAAGGCGGGAACAGAACGTTGCAAAAGTTTGGATAAAGATACCTTTGGACAAGTTCTTAACTCCCGCCTTCTTTTTTTCAATTTCTTCGATTACCTGTCACCACCAAAATTAATGAAAACAAGTCGTATCATATTGATTTCGAGCGTTATCATTTTATTATGTGCAGGCGTTGGAATCGCACTCTTTTTCTATTTCAATCGGAATTCATTTGTAAAACGGCTTGTCCGAATTGCAAAAGACGAAGCTTCAAAATGGGACGCGATCACCGAGTTATCTGTAAAGGCAAGTAATTACCTTATAGATTACTGGAAAGCCGTAAGGATTAATTTCAGTCCTGCACAAATGCAAAGTTCCTCGGTTCAATCAACTTATCCGTGGTCAAGTGCTTTTATTTCATACCTATTTTACAAGGCGGGGGCGAAAGATCAGTTTCCTTATGCCAGTTCACACAGCGGGTACTTTCAAAAAGCAAAAGCGAACCGCAATAACAAAAACGCACCATTAAGAGGTTTTCGAATTACTGAATACGCTCCTAAAGTCGGGGATTTGGTAGTATATACCCGCGAAGATGGTAAAGGCTACGATTCAAACGGTTATTTCGCTTCTCACGGTGAATTAGTCATTGAATCCGGTAAAAACTACATCAAGGCAGTTGGCGGAAACGTCAGTAACAAAGTAAAAGTTTCCACCTACAGAACGGACCAAAACGGCAAGCTTTCCGGAAACAAAGCACCGTTTTTCATGGTCATTCAGAACAATATCAAATAATCCTAAATCAATCATCATGAAAAAATTAGTAGTAATCCTCACAGGAGGAGGAGCGCGCGGAGCGTTCCAGGTTGGCGCATGGCAGCGCATTTTAAAAGACGGAATCAACTTCGGTAACGGTCAGGAAAAGCCAGGCATTCCACACGCTGTTTTCGGAGTATCAGCAGGCGCACTAAACGGAGCAATGATAGCAATGGGTAAAAACAAACAATTGTTTGAACTGTGGAATCACATTGCCGGAAGACCCGAAGAAATCTTTGTAAGCGACTTTCTAAAGACCGAGAACAACAAAACCACACTTGACACGGAACGACTAGGGAAATTTCTATTATCCGACATTTCGGCGTTTCAAAAAGTGGGGTTGTTGTTCAAAGGTTCACGAGAAAAAGTCCTGCAAAAGATCATTGCCAAACTCAAAACCCTGACAGCAGTTGCAGACAATACACCGCTATTCGAAAAAGTGCAGTTGCTTGTTCAGCTAAAAGACATCAAAAGCGAGGTTTTCCAAGCGGGTTTCGTATCGCTCACGGATGGGAACTATTACAGCGCAAAACACAGCGAATTTCGCGACAATTCCGACTTTCAAAAGGCAGTTTTGGCATCTTCGACGATGCCCCTGATTTGGTCGCCAGTAGATCGAATTTCGACCACTCAATTTGAAACGTCAAACCTGATCGACGGAGGGTTAAGAAATGTCAATCCGTTGGGTGATGCAGTACGCTACGTGTTGAATCAATCCGACTCGGACGAATACTATTTTCTTGTCATTTCGACTCGAACGGGTTTAGTTCCGACTATGAAAGAGAAACCAAATATTCTGAATGTTATTCAGCGTTCAATCTACGATATTGCATTAAGCGAAATCGGAGATACGGACACGAGCGAGTTTTTACGGATCAACCGATTGGTAAAACAAGCCGAATCGAAAAACATTGAATTGCTATCCGAAAGCGGTCGAAAGCTTCGACGGTTCAAAGTGAAAATCATTGAACCGCTCCGTGAACTTTCGGGCGCATTGGATTTCTCGCGTTCCATGGTCATGGATTCTTATTTGCACGGGTACTTGTGCGCTCAATCGGTGGTGAATTCACCGGATTGGGAATAGTTCCAAATTCCCCAGGAAACACCAACGCTGAATCACTTGTATTTACTGGGGTTCAGCGTTTTTTTTCATTATTTAACACAGAAAGGGTGGGTCGGAGTTATCCATAATAGCTTCAATTGTAAATCAATAGCAATGCTAACGATTAAAAAGTGCAGGGAATTACTGGGAAAACGCTTTCAGAACTGCACAGATGAACAAATCCGAAAAATCGTCCGATTTCTCTACAAACTAGCTGAATTGGATGGAACTAAAATTAAGAACAAGTTAGAATGAAGAAAAGAGCATTTATCTATGCGCAAGTTCCTTTAGGAATGTATAGAGATCAATTAAATGAGTTTTTGGATCAAATGAAAAAATTTTGTGCTGAAAATGATTTGATTATTCGGTTACAACGTACTGAAATCACTTATGAGTGGTGGGAACATAGATGGGAATTCAAAAGTGCTGTAAACGCTTTAGAATATAATGAAATTGAATATTTCATTATTGTTGATAGAGAACAAATATCAAATCATGAATTGATATTTCTTAAAGCAAAAAGTGAAATTGAAAAGCATGGAACAGAATTAATAATTCTAAACGAATTATCATGAAAAGAGCGATTTTATATATCCGCGTTAGTACCGACGAACAAATGAAAGGGTATAGTTTACCCCAACAGCAAGAACAGTTGGAGCGTTATTGTAACGCAATGGGAATTGAAATAGCAATTCTATTCCAGGAAGATTACAGCGCGAAAAATTTTGAGCGTCCTGAATGGACTAAGCTAATGCAATATGCGAAAGCAAATCAAAGAAATATTGATTTAGTGCTTTTCATTTCCTGGGATCGTTTCTCACGAAACATTAGTGATGCTTACATGATGATTTCGAAGTTGAAGAAACTGGAAATTGAACCGCAAGCAATCATGCAACCGCTCGATTTGAAAATTCCGCAAAATAAGATCGTTTTAGCGGTTTATTTATCCTTACCCGAAGTTGATAACGATATACGTTCAGCAGGAGCGAAAAGAGGTCACAGGGGCGCGCGTAAAGCAGGGCGTTGGACTGGAACTGCTCCGATTGGTTACAAGTATTCAAGAGATTCAGAAGATAAGTCAATTTTAGTTCCGGATCAAAGAGCACCGCTAATCACTTGGATGTTTCAAGAAGTCGGAAAGGATGAACGTTTACTAAGTGAAATCAGAAGGGAGTTAAGCGCACGCGGACTGTACGTTGGTAGATCAAATTTCAGTTTGATCATTCGCAACCCAATTTATAAAGGGATAATCACTTTAAAAGGGAACGAATCAGAACCCGACACAACGTACAATGGAGTTCACGAACCATTGGTTAGCGCAGAACTTTTTGACGAGGTACAAGCAATCTTATTGGGTCGACAAAAGAAGCAGAAAAAGCACATTAACATTAGGGATCACGACGAACTTCCTTTACGTGGGTTGTTATCCTGTTCTAAATGTGGCGGACACATTACCGGAAGTGCTTCACGCAGTAGAAATGGTGAACGTCATTACTATTATCATTGCAATGAGTGTGGAAAAGAAAGATATAGAGCAGAGGTTGTAAATACTGAAATGGAAAAGCTATTGCAAACCATTGAGATTGATAAAGGAGTGGAAAAACTGTATAGTGTATTAATCGAAGAAGATAAAGAAGGGAACGCACAGAAAAGAGGTCAGGAGAAAGGAGTAATTCAAAAAGAACTGAACGCGTTGGAAGAGCGTAAACGTAATTTGCAGGATATGCTATTGGATCGCAAAATTGATCCTGCTGATTACACCGAAATGAAGAAGCGTTTAGAAGTTCAAATCGGTGAAACCAAATCGAAATTTTCGCAATTAAACGAGAATCGCGAATCATTTTTAGATAAGATGAATGAGAAGTTGAAAATTCTTACCAATCTTCTCGAATGGTACAGAACACAAGCGGTACGGCAAAAAAAATTGTTACTTGGTTCGATATTCCCCACAAAATTTATTTTTGATGGTTTTCAACTTCGAACCAAAGAAATTGATGAAACGATTGCGCTACTTCTCAATAAAACCGGGCATTTTGACCCAAAGCAAAAAGGACACATGGGATATAAATCCCATGTGTCCAGACTTGTGCGCATGACTGGACTCGAACCAGCACATCCATAGGAAACCACCCCCTCAAGATGGCGTGTCTACCAATTTCACCACATGCGCGGTTATGCTTATTTTACCTTTACAAGTGTCTACCATCCCGATAGCTATCGGGATCACCACATCCTTGGTACTTATCTTTTACGTTTTCGCGATCCTGATGATTTCAGGATCAAAACATTTGAGGTTATGCTTTAAACGCTTGCGAATATAAGATTTTTTCAGCTTTGTTGAGCGGCTACTTAATCCTCAAATCCAAAATTTTCTCTTCCCCGATAAAACCTTCCAAATGATCTCCGATCGCAACCGGACCAACTCCTGCAGGCGTTCCTGTGAAGATCAGATCGCCGGTTTTGAGAGTAACATATTGAGAAACAAATGCAATGATTTTGTCGATGGAGAAAATCATGTCAGCTGTGTGACCGTTCTGGACCGCTGTTCCGTTTTTCTTCAGAGTGAAATGAAAGTCATTCAGGTTTAAAGAACTCACCGGGATGAAATGTGTTCCCATCGGGGCGCTGTTGTCAAAAGCCTTTGCTTTTTCCCACGGAAGACTTTTGGCTTTGCATTGTTCCTGTAAATCACGGGCTGTGAAGTCAATTCCCAAGGAGATTTCATCGTAATAGGAGGGAGCGAATTTCTCCTGAATATTTTTTCCCACTTTTTTAATTTTCACCACCACCTCACATTCGTAATGCAGGTCTTTGGTGAAGTCGGGAATATAGAAATCGTTTCCTGCCGGCAAATAGGCCGTATCCGGCTTCATGAAAAAAACAGGTTCACTCGGAAGCGGATTGTTCAATTCTTTTGCATGGTCGGCGTAATTACGCCCAATACAGATGATTTTCATTTTAGATGAAGTTCAAAAAAGTTCAAAAGTTCAAAGTTAATTCGTAATTCACAATTCGCAATTACTTTTTAAACTTGTTCTGCAGTGCTGCCAATTTATCTTCGATACTCACATTCGGGTTTTCACTATCGCGTTTTTCACGGCGTTTCTGCTTGATGCGTTCCATTTCTTCGCGCAGTAATTGCTTGGTGAAAAGAGGGAAGTCTGCATCCATCATCCAACCGAAGTATCCCGGCTCGGATTCCGAAACTTCTTCCACCGTTTTCCCTTTGTGTTTCCCGAAGTTGTAAGTCACCTGACCATCTTTTGTTTTTGCCAGTCTTCCTGCAAAGTCGTGCCATTCCTGATTTCCCTGACGCGAAAAATCGGAAAGTTCCGGGATGGTTTTTGCCAGGTCGGGATAACGCTCCAATTGCGCTTTGAAGACATCCAGCGTTACTTTTGTATCATACATGGCATTGTGGGCATTCTCCATCGGTTCGTTGCAATAGAACTGATAAGCTGCAGCCAGAGTACGTTGTTCCATCTTGTGGAAAATATTCTGAACATCCACGAATCTGCGTTCACTGATTTTGAATGGATGGTTGATTCTGAGAAATTCTTCCGCCAGAATCGGAATGTCAAACTTATTGGAATTGTATCCGCCCAGATCCGAATCACCTATAAATGCAGCAATTTCATCTGCAAGTTGAGCAAATGCAGGTTCGTTAGCAACCATTTCATCCGTAATTCCGGTGATTTCCGAAGACTCTTTGGTGATTGGAATGGTCGGATTAACCCGTCTGTAGAATTCACTCTGATCTCCGTTTGGAGCAGTTTTGATCAAAGCAATTTCAATAATTCGATCTTTTGCCACATCCAATCCGGTGGTTTCAAGGTCTAACATGACAAAATTTCGGGTGAGAGATAAATTCATACAGCTAAAGTTATGTTCAAAGATGGCGAAAATGTAGAAAAGAAAGATTTGAAACCAAATAAAAGTCCAAATAAAAAAGTCGGGGCGAAAATTATTTCACCCCGACTTTCTCAACTTTCGTTGTTTCTTATCTTACAATAATGAACTCGGTTCTACGGTTCAATTGATGACCTTTTTCTTTTTCTTCCCAGGTCGGCATGCTTTCGATTTGAGCATCAGATACTTTCAACTTCGTTTCTCCGTATCCTTTTCCTGTAATTCTGTTTGCCGAAATTCCTTTGGAAACGATGTAACGAGCAGAAGCTTTCGCACGCTGATCGGATAATTTGATGTTGTATTCAGAAGTACCACGGCTATCCGTATGAGACCCCAGTTCGATCTTGATTCCCGGATTTTCCTTCATGATTTTCACAATCTTATCCAATTCCTGTGCAGCATCCGGGCGAATATCCCATTTGTTGTAGTCGAAATAGATTGGATTTACATTCAGACCGATATCCGTTCCTGCTTCATTTTTAGCCAATGAACGATCGATGCGGATTTCAGAACTTTCAGCCAATGTTACAGGAACATCATACGTCATCGTCACATAACCTGCTTTCTCCAGTTTCAATGCGAATTCCATATTGTCGCCCTGTTTCATACCGCCAAGCGTATCTGTTTTGTATGATCCGTTTTTCCCGGTAGGAAGGTCGTATAATTTCTCTCCGGTTTTCTTATTGATCAAACTCACTGCAACACCATCCAGTTTTGCGCTTGTTTTGCTGTCTGTGATCGTTCCTGCAATATAGTAAGGTTTCACCATCATCTGCTTGTCTGTATCCAACCAGAACTCACGGTAAACTTCTGAGTATTCTTTGTTACACTCGGTCTTGAATTTTTCAGTGTAGAAATTTTTCTTCCCGTTTTTCTCGTAAGAGAAGGTAATGTCGTATTGTTTACATGGCTCCAATGCATTCATGAAAACACCGTCACGCATACGAGGGAAAATTTTCAGATCGTATGGATTTTCGCAATCCAGACACTTCAACGTAATGGAAACATCTTCAGGAAGTGGTTTTCCGCCAATCACGTTGATTTTTCCGTTCAATACAGCTACGTTTTTAACTCCTAAGTAGTTGTTCTTGATTTCGTAGATATCTTTTTCTCCTTTTCCGTCAGCACGAAGCGAAGTCATGTATCCGGTTAATCCGTCAACAGTTGTTGTATAGAAAACATCGTCACAAGTAGAGTTGATCGGGTAGCCCAGGTTTTTAGAAGGCCCCCATTGTCCTTTACTGTCGATGGAAGACATGAAAATGTCGAAACCACCCATACTTCTGTTTCCGTTAGTAGAGAAATAAAGGGTACTGTTGTCGATAGAAACAAACGGAGATTCTTCATCCATCGGACCATTGATATTTGCTCCAAGGTTCACCGGATCTCCCCAGGTTCCGTCTTTTTGCTTTACGCAAGAGTAAATATCACGTCCTCCGAAACCTCCTTTGCGGTTGGAAACAAAATACATTGTTTTTCCATCCGGAGTAACCGTTGCATGCGTTTCCCAATCGTTGGTATTGATCTTTTTGTTGTCCAGATGAGTAACCACCTGAAACTTATTCGTTGAGAAATCAGAGTAGAAAATATCTCCGTTTCCTTTCGTATCCATATAAGCGTAAACACGTCTTTCATCCGGGCTTACAGCTAAAGTAGCTTCATTTTGCAAGGAATCACAGAATTCCAGTTTGATCGGATCCATCCATGTTGAATCGAAATCGCGATAGGAAACATAAATATCTTCCGGATATTGATTGTTTCTCGGATCCAATCCTTTGTCGGAAGCTCCGTTTGACCATTTTCTTCTGGAAGTATAGTACAAAGCAGAACCATCCAGTGAAATAACAGGAGAATATTCCGGATTTTTGGTGTTCACCGAACTACCCATGTTTTTCAGGTAAACATTTTTCGGATTCGACATTTCTGCTTTTGCTACTTTACATTGCTCCAAAAACAACTTGGCAAAGAACACATTGTTCGACTTCGCGATAGAATTTTCAAGAAACTTGTTGTAAAACTCTTCCGCCTTGGTAATGTTTGCGGCCATGTGGTAGCATCTTGCCAACTCGTAATAAGCATCTACCGGAGCTGCTGTTTCTTTTGCGTTGAACGGATCGTATTTTTTATCCGTTTTCAACACCGCTTTCTCCAAATACGGTTGAGCTTTTACAAAATCGCTCGACATTTCGAGGTAAATAAAACCTCTTCTGTAATTGTAATTTGAGCTGGCTGGTTGAAATTCCAGCAATTTGTCGACAATGGTACCTGCCTGGTAAAAATATCCCTCCTGGATCATAATAGAACTTTCCATAACGAGTTCCGATTCGGAACCATTACGAATTAATTCTGCCACGCGTTTATCGTCATACTGGGCAGAAGACACAAAAGGGAAAAGGAGTGTTAGTAAAATAGTAGATTTCAGAAAACTCATCACGCTATAAATTAAGAAAGACCCACATCTTTTAGTTTAAGTATGTGGGTCTTACGGTCATTTTATTTTTTAGTTACAACGAAAATAACTATAATTCTCGATTGATATCAAATTGCTCTAAATAATCAGCAACTCTTCTTACGAATTGACCTCCTAATGAACCATCAACAACACGATGATCGTAAGAATGAGAAAGGAACATTTTATGACGGATTCCAATGAAATCTCCATCAGGAGTTTCAATAACCGCCGGCATTTTACGAATTGCACCCAAAGCAAGGATTGCTACCTGAGGCTGGTTGATGATCGGAGTTCCCATAACGTTTCCGAATGTACCAACATTCGTAACCGTGTAAGTTCCACCCTGAATATCTTCCGGCTTCAATTTATTATCGCGAGCAGCTCTTGCCAATTGATTAACTGATTTTGCAATTCCTGTCAGGTTCATGCGGTCTGCATTCTTGATAACAGGAACAATCAGGTTTCCTGAAGGAAGTGCAGTTGCCATTCCGATATTGATGTCCTTGCGCTTGATGATTTGATTCCCGGAAAGAGAAACGTTGATCATCGGGAAATCTTTGATCGCTTTCACGATTGCTTCCATGAAGATAGGAGTGAAGGTTAAATTCTCTCCTTCACGTTTTTCGAATTCCTTCTTCATTTTATTTCTCCAGTTCACGATATTCGTTACGTCAGCCTCTACAAAAGAAGTAACGTGTGGAGAAACATGCTTAGACATCACCATGTGCTCAGCAATCAGCTTACGCATACGATCCATCTCCATGATTTCGTCTCCCGGATTCACGGTAACAACCGGTTCTTTGATGTTACTTAAGAACGAAGAACCTCCTGAAACTACCGGTGCAGCTCCGTTTGATGCAGCTGGAGCGCTTTGTACAGCCGCAGCAGCCACTTGTGCAGCCGGTGCAACAGAACCTCCGGCTCCGCGTGTATCAATATATGAAAGAATGTCTTTTTTTGTAACTCTTCCTCCCATTCCTGTTCCGCTGATAGCGTCAATTTCCGTCATGGAAATATTCTCTTTCTGAGCGATACTTCTAACAAGAGGAGAAATGAATTTACCATTTCCACTGTTTTTATCAAGAGCAGCTCCGCCACTTGAAACTACTGCCTGTGCTGCAGATACGGTATCAGCTACTGCTGCAACCGCTGCCGGCTCGGCTTTTGGCGCTACAGGTGCAGAATCTCCGTCTGTCGAGATAATTGCAATCACATCTCCAACTTGAGCAACCTGGTCTTTTTCAAATAATTTTTGAACCAAAACTCCTGCTGCTTCTGAAGGTAATTCATTGTCAACTTTATCAGTTGCAACTTCTACCAAAGGTTCATCCATTGCTACGGTATCACCAACTTCTTTTAACCAATTGGTAATGGTAGCTTCTGTAACGCTTTCTCCCATTTTTGGAAGACGAATTTCAATTTGTGCCATATAACGACTAAGAATTCTAATTTTCGTACAAAAATAACGGAAAAAATATGAATTTCACTAATGGATTCTATTGATCCAATTTTTTCCACGCTTTCCACAAAATCCGGATGTCTCCGAAAACGGAATATTCGCGTGCGTAAAGCAAATCCAACTTGGATTTCAGACTTTCATCCAAACCGGATAAATGATCGGTTGGTGCCAAAATTCCTTTTTTAATTTTCGGCAATTGCTTGTTGGATAAATTACTTTCCTGGCTGTAGGAAACAAGGGTTTTTCTTCCGCTGACGAGTTTCAACAGATTTCCGAGGAAACGCAATTTGTTTTTGTAGAACCAAACAAGCAAGGGGGAACAAAGCAGCAGAACCAACCCGGCAATGAAGTCAAACAATCTTTTTTGACGTTGTTTTGCAGGCTGACTGATCGCATTGATCTCCAGGATATACAGATCTCCGGCAGTTTCAATGGAATTCGATCCGATGAGATACTGGCTGTCCGGCTGTGCGATTTTGTAATCGACCGTTAAGTCCGGAATGGCAATCATCCAGTGAATAATATCTCTTGCGCTGGTATCTTTTGCACAGAAAATAATTTCGTCAATGTTGTGAACCCGGACAATTTGTTCCAATTGACTCATCGAACCAAGGGAATTTGTTCCGTGATCTTCATCAAGGGAAACCGAAACAATTTTGGCAATTTTTGGTTGTGTTTGATGTAAAAGAAGCGAAACGCGTTCAAATTCTTCCTGAGAACCTACGATCGCAAAATTGGCGTGTTTTCTTCCGTTGATAGTGAAACGTTTCCCGATCGCGAGGTGAAGAATGCATCTGGAAAGCACAAAATAGGCAACAATCCATCCGGCTCCAAGCAAAATGAAAAGCCTGGAAAACTGCCATTCTTTCGGGAAAAGGGCGTACAGAATCAAAATAAATGCCGTTCCGATTGCTCCTCCGGAAAAGAATTTCTTAAAAGTGACCGGTTGATCATACGCACCCTGAAGTGCCATGGAAGTCATCCAGATAAAGGTGTAAACCAAAATGAGGACAGAAGTCACTTGTTTCGGAAAATCGATTTGTGCCTGATGCCAGTAATTGGTTAAAGCAAATAATCCGAGAAGAATATAAAGTGTATCGAAAACCGGAAGTGTTATCTTACGGATAAAACGCATGGCAATTGCCAGTCCGGCTCTGAAATAGATCGCGGAATTGATCAGAAACGAAAACAAACGGGCATTTTTCTGCGAAAAGTGTTTCCGGGCAAAAATGACCATGGCGCGGTAGAATACGAAAACGTAATTGACCGAACTTTTCTTGGTGCTTTCTCCTTTGTAATGAATAATCCGCGTTTCCGGAAAATACACGTTCTTGTAGCCGCCTTTGATGATCCGATAAGACAAATCGATGTCTTCACCGTACATGAAAAAAGCTTCGTCCAGCAATCCGACCTTGTCGAGAGCTTCTTTTCGCATCAGCATGAATGCTCCGGAGAGAATTTCAATCTCGTTGGTTTCGAATTCGGATAAATAACCCAAATGATATTTTCCGAAAATTTTCGATTTCGGGAAAATGCGCGAAATACCGAAGATCTTGTAGAAAGCAACCGCCGGAGTAGGCAAGCCTCTTTTGGATTCCGGAAGGAAAATTCCTTTTCCGTCGACCATTCGAACACCGAGTCCGCCGACATCCGGATGTTCGTCCATGTATTTCACGACTTTGAAAAGTGTATCTTCTTCGATCACCGTATCCGGATTCAACAAAAGCTGATACTTGCAGGATGATTGCTCCATGGCCTGATTGTTTGCCTTGGAGAATCCTTTATTGTCTTTATTGGCAATGACGTGTACCCATGGAAATTTCTCACGAACCATTTCCACCGAACCGTCTACCGAATTATTATCGACCACCCAAACTTCAGCAGCTTCCTGCTTCATGGCTTCTGCCACAGAGTTCAGACATTGCTCCAAAAAAAAGACAACATTGTAGTTGACAATAATTACGGCAATTTTTGGAGTCGAATGGGTCACAATACTGGTGTACGAATTAATTTATTTTATGGCAATACAAGATATTTCAATCGGCACATTCATCGGTAATTTAGATACCTGAACGGTTTCTCTTGCCGGAGGAATATTCTGAAAATATGAACCATAAACGGCATTCATCTCGGAAAATTGCCCGAGGTCCGTCATAAAAATGCTGCACTTCACAATGTGATCAAGCGTCATATCAGCTTCTTTAAGGAGTGCTTCAATGTTTTTAAGAATACGGTGTGTAGCTTCTTCAATCGATCCGATTTCCAATTCGCCGTTAAATGGGTTCAATGGAATCTGTCCGCTGACATAAACGGTGTTTCCACTAACGATTGCCTGACTGTATGGTCCGATCGGAGCAGGAGCTCCCGGAATTTGAATTGCCTTTTTCATCGATTCTTTTTTGCAAGTTTAGTAATTTTGGTGCACATGCGGTTTTTATTAGTAGATAACTTCGATTCCTTCACTTACAACATTGTTCATTATTTGGAACAGTGCGATGTGGAAGTGGAAGTTGTGACCAATTTATCTGTCGATTGCAGCACACTTGCTCAATACGATGCGCTTGTTCTTTCTCCTGGCCCGGGTTTGCCCCGTCAGGCAGGAAAGTTAATGGAGGTCGTTGAGCAATCTGTGAAAAACCGGATTCCCGTTTTGGGAGTTTGCCTCGGAATGCAGGCATTGGCAATCCACAGCGGTGATGAATTGTACAATCAGCAGTATGTAAAACACGGAGTTGCCGAATGGGCAAAAAGAACCGCTGTACCTTCAAGCTTTTATAACGGAATTCCCGATTCATTTGAAGTGGGCTTGTATCATTCCTGGGCAGTTCGATTAAATCCGGATTCTCCTTTCAGCGCAACAGCTTATTCGGAAAGTGAAGTCCTAATGTCGATGGAAATTCCTGAAAGAAAAATCTACGCCGTTCAGTTTCATCCGGAAAGTATCCTGACTCCAAACGGATTGCTGATGATCCGGAATTTTGTGAAGATTGTGAAAAGTGGAGATTAATTCTTGTCTCAATATACTTCGCACTCGAGGGGACAGGATCATTTCAGTTGCACCGTCAGTTCGAGTAGCGAAATGAAACAGAGCGTGTTGAGAAAAGGCATTTGATCACAAATTGATTTTTCCGTCTAAGATTAAAATGAGATTAGAATTGCACAATTGAGAGTTGAATCTTATGCATTCCTAGAAAAAAAATGTATATTGGGGTAAAATTTGAAAGTATGAAATGGATAACCACATCGTTATTTCTCTTGTTTTTTATTGCTGCGAAAGCCCAAACTTGTATCGGAACCTGGGTGACAATTGATGATAAAACAGGAAAGAAGAAATCTAAAGTTGAACTTTATAAGAAGGATGACAAGCTGTATGGTAAAGTCATTTTTTTGTATCCGCGAGAGGGAAGAGAAGATAATCCGAAATGTAAAAAATGCACGGACGACCGAAAAGATCAACCTTTGGTTGGTTTGCAAATCGTTCGCGGATTGAAATGGGATGGCGGAGAATGGGAAGACGGAACAATCCTTGATCCTGAAAACGGCAAAGTTTACAATTGTTCAATTTGGATCGATCGTGATGATTTCAATAAGTTGCACGTTCGCGGATATGTAGGACCGTTTTACAGAACGCAAACCTGGGTGAAGAGTACGGATTAGAATCGAATGGATATAAAAAAAGAAGGGGCGAAAAATTTTTCGCCCCTTCTTTTTTGTTTAATATCTTATGCAGCTTTCTTTTGGCAGCAAGAACCTCCGGATTTCTCACCAGCGCAAGAAGAACCTTTTTTGCTTTTCTTTTTCTTACCTTTTTTATCGTCATGTTTAACGATAGAAACTGCAGTGCTATTATTTGAAGCAGCGTAAGCAGCGCTTACGGAACCTACGAACATCAATAAAGTTAATGCAACAAATGCTTTTTTCATGATTCAATGTTTTAATTTCAATAAAAATACAATTAATATTTAGAATGAACCAAGCTTCGTCAGCTTAGCCTTCACATCTTGATCAATTTTAACATCTAATTTCGTGCCAAGCGGTAAAAACACGTCTACACGCGAACCAAATTTGATGAATCCGAATTCCTGACCGGTTTCTGCAGTCTGCCCTTCTTTTGCGTAATAACAAATACGTCTTGCCACAGCTCCGGCAATCTGGCGAAACAATACTTCCTGACCGGAAGAGTGTTGAACCACCACCGTACTTCTTTCATTATCTGTTGAACTTTTTGGATGCCATGCAACCAAAAACAAACCTTTGTGGTATTTTACGTATTTCACGATTCCGCTGATCGGAAAGTAATTTGCGTGAACGTTTAATGGAGACATGAAGATCGAAACCTGAATGCGTCTGTCTTTGAAATATTCTGTTTCTTCTACTTCTTCGATGACAACAACTTTTCCGTCAGCAGGACATAAAATATCGGAGTCTGTGAAAGAAAAAGTACGTTTCGGAATTCTAAAAAATTGAACGACCAAATAAAGCATTACCAATGCTCCGGCAGACAATAACAAAAATAACCAAAGCCAATCTGTTTTTGTATACAGCCAGTAATTTCCCCATTGAATCAATCCAAGAATAATGACTGCAATAATAATGGTAGTTGTTCCTTCTCTGTGAAGTGTCATGTTTTTTCGTTAACTAATGAGCGCCAAAAGTACATATAAAACGGGAGCTACGAAAAGCATCGCGTCAATTCTGTCCAGAATTCCTCCATGGCCGGGAAGAATATTTCCCGAATCTTTGATATCAATAGAACGTTTCAATTTGCTTTCAAACAGGTCGCCCAACGTGGCCAAAATACTTGCCAAAACAGAAACTCCGGCGATTGCAATTGCATTTAACGTATTGAAAGAACCAACGAAATACAAGATTGCAAGCATCACCGCTGCTGCTCCGATTAAACCTCCGAAGAAGCCTTCCCATGTTTTTTTTGGTGAAACACTTGGCAAAAGCGGATTCTTCCCGAAAATACGACCTGAAACATAAGCCAATGTGTCATTCAGATAAATCGGCAGGAGCACGATTAGTAGCATCTGCTTATCGAAGTTATTCGTCAACGTGTAGGCCATTGCCAGAATCCACATGGGCAAAACAGGGTAGAAGAAGTTGAAAATAAAGGTGTTTTTGAAAACGAAGTCAATTTTCTCCTTCTTAAAGATCCAGTAACAGAATACGAGAATGGTAATGATCAGAATTCCCCACAGGATTAACAAAAGCGGCGATTCGATAATTAAATGCCAGAAGGTGTTATTGATAGCAGGATAAAAGTGTGAAAGGGTTTGAAGCAAGAGAGGAAGAAACAAGGTTGTTATCATCAGCAAAGCCGGCAATTTCAGATTGTTCTGAAACGAACTTTTTTTACTCATTTCAAACAATTCGTGGGTTCCCAACATGGTAAATGTGTAGAAAACCAAATTCATCAGATTGGCGTCGTTTCTGACATCATATACAAATGGCGTAAAAACCACCATCAAAAACAAAGCCCCGAAAACGGAGCGTATCAATACATCTTTCATCAAAAAAAATACCCCGAAGTAAATGTATTCTACTTCGGGGTTATTAAAAGGTTATTTACTCTTCTGAATTCTTCGTGCTATTGTTGTCCAACGGTTCGATTGTCGGATTGATCATAGTCGAATCAGTAGCGTCGTCATTTTTAATTTCGTCCTCTGCAACAAAGCTTGTTGTTGAATCTTCGCTTGGAGGAGTGTTGATCGCTACATTTACTTCTTCTTCCGAATTCCACAAACGTTTTCCAAAAATCTCTTCCAAATCTTCTTTGAAAATGACTTCTTTTTCCAACAATTTGTTTGCCAGAGCGGTCAGTTTATCCTTGTTTTCACCAAGAATCTGCAATGCACGCTGATATTGTGTTTCGATCAGTTTACTAGCTTCTTCGTCAATGATACGAGCTGTATCTTCGGAATAAGGTTTTGTAAAGGCATCTCTTCCCTGAGAATCGTAGTAAGAAATATTTCCGACACGTTCGTTCAAACCGTAAATGGAAACCATTGCGTAAGCTTGCTTGGTTACTTTCTCCAAATCGCTTAGAGCGCCTGTAGAGATTTTTCCGAACATCAATTGCTCCGCAGCACGTCCACCCAAAGCAGAACACATATCATCCAGGATTTGTTCTGTCGTTGTGATCTGGCGTTCTTCCGGAAGATACCATGCAGCTCCCAAAGAACGTCCGCGAGGAACGATCGTCACTTTTACCAGCGGATGTGCATGTTCCAATAACCAGGATGCCGTAGCATGGCCTGCTTCGTGGAATGCGATAGCACGTTTCTCGTCTTTCGTAATGATCTTGTTTTTCTTTTCCAAACCACCGATGATTCGGTCAACGGCATCCAGGAAATCTTGCTTTTCGACAAACTTTTTGTTTTTACGTGCAGCAATCAAGGCCGCTTCATTACATAAGTTTGCGATATCAGCACCGGAGAATCCCGGAGTTTGTTTACTTAAGAAGTCAACATCCATGTTCTTGTCAAGCTTCAAAGGCTTCAAGTGAACCTGGAAGATTTCCTTACGCTCATTCAAATCCGGCATGTCAACATAAATCTGACGGTCAAAACGACCTGCACGCATCAAAGCTGAATCCAGTACATCTGCACGGTTTGTAGCCGCCAGAATGATTACACCGGAGTTCGTTCCGAAACCATCCATTTCAGTTAGCAACTGGTTCAGGGTGTTTTCGCGCTCGTCGTTAGAGTTGAAACCATTGTTTTTACCTCTTGCACGACCGATTGCATCAATTTCATCAATGAAGATGATTGCAGGTGCTTTTTCTTTTGCCTGACGGAATAAGTCACGTACACGTGATGCTCCTACTCCTACAAACATTTCCACGAAATCCGATCCGGAAAGTGAGAAGAACGGAACTTTTGCTTCACCTGCCACTGCTTTCGCAAGTAAGGTTTTACCGGTTCCCGGAGGTCCTACCAATAAAGCTCCTTTCGGGATTTTTGCTCCAAGTTCGGTATAGCGCTGCGGTTGTTTCAAAAACTCAACGATTTCCTGAATTTCTTCTTTCGCACCTTCCAATCCTGCTACATCCTTGAAGGTAACATTGGTAGATTTTCCTTTTTCATACACCTGAGCGCGGGATTTTCCGATGTTGAAAATTTGTCCGCCGCCTCCACCGCCGCCGCCTGACATTCGTCTCATAACGAATACCCAGATCAGGACAATGATTAAGATCGGCAACAAGAATCCAATGATAGAACTGAAGTAATTCACTTCTTCAACAGGAGGTGCAGAAAGTGCTGCTTTTCCTTTCGCAGTTAAGCGTTCGTTGATTTGATCCAGTTTTGTTTCGAAATTACCTGCATCCACAATATCAATGGAGAATGCGGGAGAACCTCTTTGAGAAATCGCGTTGCGTTTTTTCTCCAAAGCTGCTTTGATGTACTTGAATTCCCCTTTGGGATTTGCTTTTACAAATTTTACTCCTTCTTCGTTCAGTTTGAAATCTACACGTTTGTAGTTTACAATCCGTGCATCGGCGATCATACTTGAATCTGCCAGTGTATAGAAAGTGTTGATGTTACGTAAAGGTGTGTCTGAAGAACCGTTGTAATATGCGGCAACAATAATCCCAAGTACGATTACGGCATAAATCCAGTAAATCGCATAAGGATTCCTTTTCGGTTTGTTTGAGTTGTTATTTTCAGCCATAAAATAGAGTTATTGCAAATTAGGAACATCGGTCCGAAGCGCGTCAGACCACAAATCTTCTAATTCATAAAAATGTCGTGCATCTTTGTAAAAAATGTGCGCTACAACACTTACGTAATCCAATAAAACCCATTCAGAAGAGTTTTTCCCCTCCTGATGCCAAGGTTTTTCCTGCAATTCTTTTCGTGTGTGACGTGTAACTGTTGATGCGATACCATCTACCTGAACATTCGATTCTCCTGAACAGATTACAAAAAAGTCTGTAACTGCATTTGAAATGTTTCGTAGGTCAAGTACAACGATGTCTCTCGCTTTGTTTTCTTGCATACCTTCGACGATCGCGTCGCAGAGTACTTTAGAATCTATGTCTTTTTTTAATTTATACATTCGTAAATTTGTAAGTACAAATCTAAGCATTTATTAGCTTGATTTGTGTGATTGTTAAATGCAAATACTTGTTAATAAAACATGATTGGTCAACAAATTATCCAATTGCATGAGGTTGACTCTACCAACAATTATGCTGCCAAGCTGCTTTCAGAGGGGAAATTGGCACATGGGACTGTAATTTTGGCAGAGCATCAAACCGCAGGAAGAGGTCAAAGAGGGCGCAATTGGCACTCAGTAGGCTCAAAACAGTTTACGGGGAGCTATTTTCTAAAAACTGATTTTTTGTCAGTCGACCACTTGTGTTATCTCAATATGGCCGTTGCGCTTGCTGTGAGAGAGATGATTCAATCGTTCACAAAACGGAATGTTTCGATCAAATGGCCGAACGATATTTTCATCGATAGTCAAAAGATCGGAGGGATATTGATTGAAACCAACTGGAAAAACGGAAGAGTAGAAGGGGCAATTGTCGGAATCGGGGTGAATGTTTCACCGATCCAAAGTGTGGCGTACGCAACTTCTTTGAGTGAAATTGCAGGAAAATCGCCCGAAGTATGGACAATCCTGGATCTGTTATCGAACAGCATGAACGGATTTTATACCACTTTACTGCAATCCGACTTTGAACTTCTGAAAAAACAATACGAGTCTTTCCTTTGGAAGAAAGATGAAGTCATTACGCTGGAAGAACGACAGGATCCGGTTCCTTTCCAGGGAATTATCCGCGGGGTGGACCAAATCGGGAATATTTTAGTGGAAAAAGAAGGAGTGGTGACTGTTTATCACAATCAGGAATTGAATTTCGAAGCGAATTACGCTACTGAGAAATTGTTAAAATAAGGTATTGTACGAAAATACAGGTGATTTTTTAATGGTATTTCTTAAGACCGTTGAGCGAAGTCGAAACGGTCTTTTTGTTTTAATCGAATTGTTTCTGCAGATTTTTCGTCATCACAACGAACAGGCTGGTCAAAGGTTTTTCCACCATCATTTTCATGAACATGTTGATGTTGGCTTCAAATTCAATGTGTCCTTCGCAGGTATTTTCTCCGGTTTCTTTCAGAATGATGGATAACGTGTAGCTAAACGGAGCTTTATCACCGGATTCCATGTGGATTTTCGTGTTTGGTTCTTTCGAAACATACATCAAAGGAATCACGATTCCTCCCTGAGCTTTGAACGAGCAGCCTTTTTCATCCGATTGAAAATCAGAGATTTTATCGGCTGGAAGCAAGTGCTCGATATTTTTGGCATCTGAAAGAAATTCAAACACTTTCTGTGCCGAAGCATTTACAGCTGAAGAATCGGTCTTTAATAGCATGTCTTAGTTTTTCCAGTTATCAGGATTGATTTTCCATTCTCTCAGAGAGTTCACATCGGCCATTGTTACATAATCCGATTTCAAAGCCTGATCAATCAAATGATCGTAATCAGTAAGTGTTACAAACGGACATTCCGCGTTTGCGAAATTCTTGATAGAAACATCAAATCCGTATGTGAAAATAGCCACTAATCCTCTTACTTCCAATCCTGCTTCTCTCAAAGCCTGAACTGCCTGTAAGCTGCTTCCTCCTGTTGAAATTAAATCTTCGATCACGACTACGCGCTGACCTTTTTCGAAATGTCCTTCGATCATATTTCCTAAACCGTGACCTTTCGCTGAGCTACGAACATAAACAAAAGGAATTCCAAGTTCCTGAGCTACCAAAGCTCCTTGTGCGATTCCGCCTGTAGCCACACCGGCGATGATATCCGGTTTTCCGAAATGCTCCAGAATAGCATCAGCATATCCTTGTCGGATATACGTTCTGATTGCCGGAAATGAAAGTGTGATTCTATTATCACAATATATTGGCGATTTCCAACCGGAAGCCCATGTAAATGGAGAATTTGGTTGTAACTTTACTGCTTTAATTTGTAGCAAAAATTCCGCTACTTTTAGTGCTCGATCTTTATTTAAAATCATGGTGCAAATGTACAAAGTTTTTATTGATAATTCGATTATAGAGTTTTTGGATTCTTCCGAGGAGCTTCCTTTAAGGCAGTATGATTTCGTATATAATTCACTCGAAAATGATTTGACCAAGCTGTTGGATCAATTTGATTTTTCGGCTTCAAACTACTGTTTACTAGTGGTTTATGAAGATTTTGAAATGGCTTTGAATCAGGTGTTCCAAAACTACGAGTTTATGGATGCTGCGGGAGGCATAGTAAAGAGCAAATTGCGGTATTTATTTATTGAACGACATGGAATGTGGGATATCCCAAAGGGAAAACTCGACGCACATGAACAACCCTGGGAAGCTGCTATTCGCGAAATTGAGGAAGAATGCGGAATTCAGGGGCCAACGATTGATCATTTAATCGGAATCACCTTCCATACCTATTCGTATATGGGAAAATTGACCATCAAGAAGAATTGGTGGTATGCTTTGAACTATTCAGGATCTCTGGAGGTGACGCCTCAGGAAGAAGAATCGATTACACAAGCGATTTGGATTGAAAAATCGGAATGGGACCTGATCCGGAGCAATACCTATGATTCTATTTTGGAGGTGTTGGAACTGGCAAAGGATTTTTAATTGTTGAATTACGAATGTTGGTCATTAAAGGGGATTTTTCACTTTCCAATTCTCCATTTTTCCCTCGTTCATTTTTGGTCTGTTTCATTTTTTGGCTAATTTTTTGTTAATTAAACAACCATTATGAAAAGAGTTCGTATTCTTGTAGAGTTAAAACTAAAACACATGAAAGCAATAGCAATACTCGCAGTTTCATTCATCTCACTTGGAACATTTGCGCAAACAGCAGAGAAGAAAAAAGAAAGTCCGAAAAAAGAAGTTAAGACGGAAGTAAAAGCACCGGTTGCTTTTAAAACGTTGAAAATCGAAAGAGCGGAAATTCCTTACGATTCAAAGGAACCATTTGTTTTTGAATTTAAAAACAACGGAAAAACACCTTTGATCATTACAAACGTTCAGACATCTTGTGGTTGTACTGCAGCTGAGAAACCAACTGAGCCGATTGCAAAAGGGAAGTCTTCTAAAATTGTTGTGAATTACGATACGAAGCGTGTAGGACAGTTTACAAAAACAATTACTGTTACAACAAACGCATCTACTGAGCCGATCATTTTGACAATTTCAGGTAAAGTATTGCCTCAGGAAGGAACAGGAACTGCAAACTAAGATTTGCGAAACCATATAAAAAAAGGGCGGAAAATTTTCCGCCCTTTTTTTATTGACTTTTTTTCTTAGTCCTGAATTTCAATTGTAAGGATTCTGTCTCCTTGTCTGATATCATCGATTACATCTAAACCATCAACTACTTTTCCAAAACAAGTGTGGTTGCGATCCAAATGTGCTGTGTTGTTTCTGCTGTGACAAACAAAGAACTGAGAACCTCCTGTATTTCTTCCTGCATGAGCCATTGAAAGAACTCCGCGGTCGTGGAATTGATTGTCTCCCGTTAATTCACAATCAATTTTGTAACCAGGTCCACCAGTTCCCGGTGTTCCGCTTGCTCCCTCACGAGAATTAGGACATCCTCCCTGAATCACGAAATCTGGTAATACACGGTGAAATGTCAAACCATCATAAAATCCTTCTTTTGCCAGCTTAGCAAAGTTAGCTACAGTGTTCGGTGCATCCTCCTGGTACAAGTTTACACGCATATCTCCTTTTTCAGTGCGAATGATTGCTTCCATTTTTTTAATAAATTTTTTACAAATGTACTTTAAATTGAAAAGGTAAAAGGCAAAATTGAAAAGTGAGTTCCAATAGCTATCGGAATGAAAACCTAAAGTAAGGAGTTTCTGATGATGGAAGAAGATTGAACCTCTCCCTTTGGAGGGAGACAGAGAGGGAGGAAGAATTGAAATGGATGATTCTTGGAATCTCAATTCACAATCAGGAATTCGTAATCAGGAATTCTTTTAATGTTTTTAACAGATTGCCTTCCATGGTAACTGCTGCAAGTGAAAATGATGTGTAAATTTGCCTCATGAGTCAAACAACTATCGCTCGAGATAAAATCAAACAATTTTCATCATTTTCCCATGCTTTCGGGAATCAATCAACATTCGGGCAATTTCTTACAACACCTTTAAATTCCATTTCGGATTTATACACACAAGCAGCATTGAAGAAGGAGGTTTATTCTTCCGAAACCCGCAAAAACTTACTGAATGTCTGGAACCGGCAGATTGGTTCTTACGCATCGGCAAGTCAGCTGGAAAATCTGAAGCTGCTGGAAAACGAAAGCACGTTCACGGTAACAACCGGGCATCAGCTGACACTTTTCGGAGGGCCGCTTTATTTGGTCTACAAAGTGCTGCATGTGGTTCGTCTGGCAGAAGAATTTAATGCCGGTCAAAAAGAATTCAAAGCCGTTCCTGTTTTTTGGATGGCTTCCGAAGATCACGATTTTGAGGAAGTTAAATCCACACATTTGTTTAGCCAGAAATTGAGTTGGGATTCGAATCAAACAGGACCGGTAGGCCGGTTTAATATGAACGATTTCAGCGAAGTTCACGAAACGTTTAAGGCTTTTTTCGACGGAAAGGAAAATGAAATTTCAGATCTGCTTTCTGTTTCCGCAAAAGAAGATTATGCATCCTATCTTCAGGAGTTTTTAAGCAAACTGTTTGCAGATTTCGGTGTTTTGGTTCTTCAACCGGATTCCCGCGAGTTGAAACGCGAATTTGTTCCGGTTGTTTTGAGAGAAATCTCCAGTGATCTGGCTAATCATGCTGTTCAGAATACGAATAAACTGATCGAAGCGGAAGGATACAAACCACAGGCTCATGCCAGAGATTGCAACTTGTTTTATTTGAAGGCAGGTGAGCGCTTGCGGATTGAACCGGTTGAAAACGGCCTGGCAATTGACGGAAAAGTTTTCACTAAAGAAGAACTGACTAAGCTGGTAGAATCGGAACCGGAGAATTTTTCTCCCAATGTGATTTTGCGTCCGGTTTACCAGGAAACGATCTTGCCCAATCTGGTTTATGTTGGCGGTGGCGGCGAAATGGCCTATTGGATTCAGCTGAAAGGCGTTTTTCACGTGCATCACACCTTGTTTCCATTGATTCAGCAGCGTGTTTCCATTCAATTGATTGATGGTGCTTTGAAGAAACGAATGGACAAATTGAATTGGCCGAATGAACGTTATTTCCAACCGAAAGATGAATTGAAAAAATTGTTTCTGGCTGAAAATGAAGGAGACGATTTGAATTTATCCGCATTATTTGATTCCTTCAATGCTTTGCGTTCGGAGATGATCGAAAAAGCAAAATCCATCGAAGCTACTTTAGAGTCATTTGCGGAAGCTGAAGCAGTGCGGATGAGAAAGCAATTGGAAGGATTTGAACAGCGTTTGGTGAAGCAATTAAAACAACGCCACGAACAAACTTTGCAGTCCATTGATTTCATTTCGGAGCGGGTTATTCCTGAAAATTCCTTGCAGGAACGTTATTTCCACTGGCTGCAGTTTGCACCAAGCGGAGAATTCAGGCAGCTGCTTCAATCCATTCACCGGGAACTTGATCCTTTCGAAAAGGAACTGGTGGTGATTGATTTGACGAAATAGGATCTTTACCAATAAAAGAACATAAAATGAGGTGCTTGTACGGCACCTTTTTTGTTTTTGACTTGTCTGAGAATTTAGTTGATGATTCTTCACAATAATGGAGTTTAGACACTAATCGAATAGGATGTAAAACCCCACAGATGCACAGATAAATGCTCGGATACCGTACTCGCTGGTTGAATTGTGGCGACTGGTAAGCGCCACCAATATCTGCACATCAGTGGAAAAAATCGCCACAATTCTCTTACAAAACCTTTGTTTTTCAAGATGACTTAATAAGAGGATTTAATTATTTGCTGTATTCTTTTCAAACGCATAGGATGCGGAAATCGTTTTCAGGAACGGCACTTTTGAACTCTCCAACTCTTTGCGTTAAAAAAAGCCGATTCATCTCTCTTTGTCTAAAGCACAAAGTCTTGTCAATAGCTCGCTCTATTTTCGTAAACAAGCCTGCGTTTTTTTAATGGGTATTGCGAAGCCATAAAACTTCGTTACGAAGCAAGGAAGTAAAAAGTTTATACTAATTTCGGGAACTCAACGTTTAAGCGAAGATGCGAAACCAAATTCTTGTATGTCTTTTTCTTCTTTTTGTGCCTTTGACCGCTCTTTGGTCACAAGTTCAGGTAACGGGAAGTGTGGTCGATAAACGTAAAATTGGACTGGAAAACATCAAGGTTTTTTTCTTGTTGGAAAGCGATACACTCGTTACCGAAACGGGGAAGAAAGGTCAGTTTTCGATTGTGTTAAGTCCGCAAAAATACGGGATGATTGCACAATTTGATGCAGACAATGAATTTCGAAAGAATATTCAGATTCCGGATGCAGCTTCATTTACCATCGAACCGATCGTTTTTGATCTGGAAATCATTGATGGAGTTGTGATCAAAACCACCAAGGAAAACCTGAACGGTCTGGACCGCATTCCTCCGATTGATTTACAAAAAATGCCTTCCACAAGAGGTGTAGAGGGGATTTTGGTGCTTACACAAGCCGGAGTGAACTCCAATAACGAATTGACTTCCAATTACAACGTTCGCGGCGGGAATTATGACGAAAACCTCGTTTATGTAGATGGTTTTTTGATCAATCGCCCGTTTTTAACACGTTCAGGTCAGCAGGAAGGATTGAGTTTTATCAATTCGGCATTGGTTCAGGATATTTACTTTTCTTCGGGTGGTTTTCAATCCATGTACGGAGACAAATTGAGTTCCGTGCTCGATATCCGCTACAAGAAACCGGATTCTTTGCGCATTTCTGCGATGGCTTCTCTATTGGGAGTTGAAGCACATGTCGAAGACCGGATCGGGAAGCACAAACGTTTTCAGTACTTGTTCGGAGCGCGCTACAGAGCGAATGGTTACTTGCTGAATTCGCTTCCCACGAAAGGAAATTACAACCCGGTGTTTTGGGATGCGCAGGCTGTCACGAATTATACGATCAACGAACATTGGTCGTGGACAATGCTCGGACACATTTCATCGAATACCTATCAATTTGCGCCGCAAACCAGTAAAACCGATTTCGGAACTGCGAATCAGGCCTATGCATTCAATATTTATTTCGAAGGTCAGGAGCGAACCCGTTTCTTAACTTCAACAGTCGGAACTTCTTTGAATTACGCTTCTAAAAAGTATGAAGGACGAACTTTCTTCACGTATTTCCGAAGTGACGAGCGCGAGAATTTTGACATTCTGGGAGAATACTACATCAATGAGCTGGAAACCGATCCTTCAAAGGAAGAATTCGGCGATTCGATTGCGGTTTTGGGTGTAGGAGGTTTTCTGAATCATGCCCGAAACAAGTTGAATGCCGATATCATTAGTGTTTACCACGACGGAACATTCAATTTTACTCCGAAGAATAAAAATGCAAGACATCAGCTGAAACTGGGTGCCGGAATTCAGATCGATCATTTTACGGATGTATTGAGCGAATGGAAAATGGTGGATTCTGCAGGTTATTCTCAGGTCGATAATCCTACAAGCGAAGTTGATCTGTATGAAACGATCAAAAGTAAATTGCAGCTCGACAATCAGCGATACAGTGTTTATATCCAGGATCATTGGGAATGGAGAAAAGAACGCAAAAATATTCCGGTTTCGAAGACCTTTGAAGAAAAAGACTCCTCAGGAAATATACGTCAGCGGGTCATTCGTGATACCATTGCTGTGGGACGTTCTTCACTGACATTGGATTATGGTTTGAGAGGAACTTACACCACTTTTAATGCCGAAGGCTTCATCACGCCCCGAATGACTTTGTCTTACTTTCCTGTTAAGTATGTGTATCAGGGCGGGAAGTTTGTGAGAAGAGGAGTTCGTTACCGTTTGTCGACCGGATTGTATTATCAGCCGCCTTTTTACCGTGAATTCAGAACTTTCGACGGACAGATCAATCCGGAAGTGAAATCTCAGAAATCGGCTCATTTCGTTTTGGGAATGGACTACAGCTTCTTCATGTGGAAACGGGAATCTCCTTTCAAATTTTCGGCAGAAGCTTATTACAAGTATTTGTGGGACGTAAACCCTTACGAGGTTGATAATGTGAGAACCCGCTATTTTGCAGAAAATAATGCTGTTGGTTATGCAACGGGGCTTGATTTGAATTTGAACGGAGAATTTGTTCCGGGATTGATGTCTTTCTTCAAATTGGGATTTTTGTCTACGAAAGAGGATATCAAGGACGATTATTATTATGATTATTACAACAAGGAAGGTGAGAAGATCATCTTCGGATTCAGTGACGATCAGAAAGTAGTGGATTCTGCCCGTGTTAATCCGGGATATATCCGCAGACCGACTGATCAGCGTGTAACGGTTGGAGTTTTGTTTCAGGATCACATGCCTGGTTTACAGCAGTTGACTTGTCAGGTTGGAATTACCTATGGTTCGAGATTGCCTTATGGTCCGCCGGATCATTCACGCTACAAAGATACCTTGACGATGAAAGCGTATTTCCGTGTGGATATGGGAATGTCTTATGATATTTTGTATCGCAAACCGGGGAAAACACGCAACTTCCTGAAGAAAATGGAAAGTGCGATCATTTCGTTCGAAGTGTTCAACCTTTTGGGAGTGAATAATGTGCTTTCAAAACAATGGATTCAGGATGTTTCAGGAAAGTATTATTCGATTCCGAATTACTTGACCCAGCGAAGGTTTAATGTGAAGCTGATCGTGAGGATTTAGTTTTTCTCTTCCTTTTTCCAAAGCAAAAAAGCATTCATTATTTCTATTCTTTTTTCTGCCGCATATTATAAACGGAGGTCAGAGACGTTAAACATCATCTAACAAATCAAACGCATCGGAAGGTTTTTTCTTTTTCGTATGCATAGAAATAATAGTCGCGATAATAATGAGGATATAACCAAAAACAGAAAGAGCAAAACCGATTTCTTTTTGAGGTATAAATGGAGTAGCTCCCCAGCCAACTCCTGTTAATAGAGTGACAAAATAAATGAAAATACTACACAGAAAACTGAAGATGTAAACAAGTATCCGGAAAGCGAGTCCCTGTGTAAAGTACCCTATTGAAAAGATAACGGTAGTACACATCAATATCAGATACCAGAGCGGATTTGTTAATCCATAGGTATAAGTGGTTTTAATTTCTTCCGAAATGCCAATAAAATCATCGTTAGATTCGAATGGCAGGAAGGCAGAACCCAATATAAGCAAACCACCGATTATGGCAATTGAATGCCTAAGAATCTTTCCTTGTAACTTCATGATCACATCTGTTCCAAAACAGCAATGCGCTTTTCGATAGGAGGATGCGTAGCAAATAAGCCTGCAAATCCTGCTCCGTCCAATGCTTTGTGTTCGATGAACATTTGCTTTACGTCTTCACTTCTTACGGAATCTACTTCCGAGTGACCGGAAATTTTACGCAAGGCGGAAGCCAAAGCGCGCGAATTCCGGGTTAATTGAACAGCACCCGCATCTGCCAGGTATTCTCTTTTGCGGGATAAAGCGAACTTGAAGAGAATTGATAATAACAAGGCCACAGCTGAAATGACCAAGGCGATCAAAACTCCTTTGTTGTCTTCTTTGTCTCTTCTTCCACCTCCCCAAAGCAGGTTTCGTAATAAGACATCTACGGCAAAAGAAAGAATTCCGACGAAGATGATTGAAACGATCAACAAACGCACGTCTTTGTTGCGAATGTGCGTCAATTCATGTGCAATAACTCCTTCCAACTCTTCATCGTTTAAATGATCGATGATTCCGGTTGTGAGCGTTACGGCATAACTTTTTTCATTGATTCCGCTTGCAAAAGCATTTAATGCAGGAGAATCGATTACAAACAATTGCGGCATTTTCATTCCCACAGACATGCATAGATTTTCTGTCAGGTTGTAAACGCGCATATTCTCTTTCCGTTCCAAAGGCCGCGAATTGGAAGCCATTTGAATCAACGATGAGTTGGCGAAATATGCGATCAGAAACCAGATCACCACTCCTCCGATCACGAAGGGAATCGTTGTGATAAAACGTTGGTTGACCTGATCCATGTGTTCTTTTCCACCCATCATGAAAAAGAAAAAGGCATAGACTCCCGCCAAAATTAAGAACGGGAATCCAGCCAATATCAAGGATGATTTTAAATTGTTGCTACGAATTTGTTCGTGAAGACCAATATAAGCTGCCATTAAAATCGATTAGAATTTAACTTCCGGTGCTTTGTCAAGCGTTTGACGTTGTTCAACTCCCAGATCAAACATCGGTTCTGTTTTGTACTTCTTAAAGTTCGCGATGATGTTACTTGGGAATTGTTCGATGCCGTTATTGTACTCTTTGGTAGAAGAGTTGAAGAAACGACGAACCGCAGCCAGTTTATTTTCAATATCACTGATTTCGTTTTGCAGGTTCATGAAATTCGTGTTTGCTTTCAAATCAGGGTAAGCTTCGATTTGAATGTTCAACCCGCTCAAAGCAGCACCAAGATTGTTCTCAGCGTTGATTTTTTCAGAAATAGTTCCTGCCTGCAAACATCTGGAACGCGCTTCAGTTACGCGGGTCAATACCTCACTTTCGTGATTCATATATCCTTTAACGGCTCCAAGCAATTGAGGAATCAAATCATAGCGTTGTTTTAATTGCACGTCGATGTCGGCAAAAGCGCTTTCGCGGTTGTTTTTCAGTGAAACAAGGCGGTTGTTGATAGAAACTAACCAAAGGATTAAAATCAATACAACACCCCCAATAATAAGTCCAGCGATCATTTTTTTTAGTTTATAATGTTAAGCGAATATACCACTAATTTTTGTTCGTAGAAGGGTTTAAGAAATCTTAACGAAAGCAGAACCTTTTACAATTACCTGTATAAGTGATTTATCCTAAAACGGTGTTTTACATGTCACTTATCCGGTCAGTGAAAAACGTGTACCCCAGATTACCGGCAATTTTCAGGCATTGCGCTTTTTGATCTTCAAAATTCCCTTGAGAACCATGTTTGATCATCTCGAGTTTCAATAACTGATATTGAAGCGATGAATACAATTTCTTGTTCGTATAGACAATGTAGGTCATTGAGGGATCCAGCCTCTGAAGAATCAGTTCGGCTTCACGGGCCTTTCCTGTTCTGAGCAGCGCAAATGCTTTATAGAGCATGAAATTGAAATAAGGATCCGTGTTTTTGTAATTGTGAAGAGCCCGGTAATGCTGTTCCGTGTATTCCGCCAGTAAGAGAACTTCCTCATTTCTGTTCACCCAGATCAGCGCTTCCATAATCATCCATTGAAATGTCAGGAAGTCACTCATGATTGGTTCTTTGGACCGGAGAATTTCCCCGGAAATAGCCAGAAGGTCGGTAATCGGATAATTGGTTTTCTTTTCAAAATAAGTGGAATACAGCAGGTCGCTTTTGATGGCCCATGCGTAAGGAGCGCTTTTCAGATTCTTCCAGTGTTCTTTTTGACTCCGGATGTAAGAAACGGTTTCTTTGCACTGTACCGGATTGTTTGTCAGAAAACCTTCAAGGAACAACAAGTGATTCCCCCGGATTTGAACTTTTAATTCGCGTGCTTCTTTCAGGTAATAAGTGAGTCCGGTCTTGTAGTATTTCGTCAGATAATCGAGGTCGACACATTTCTCAAAATAGTAAAGATGACAATTTTTGTTTTTCGACATTTCCTTCAGCAGGGAATAGGCAAACTCAGGATTTTTGCGCATTTGCATACTCATCACGTGGTTGAATACCATTAAACCCTGTTCCAGAACATCGGTTTTTTCGGTGTTCAGTTTATAATTAAAGATTTCAGTAATGACTTTTTCCTGTTTCAGATCAAAGAGAACATAAAGCAGCCACTTAATGAGATAAAGCTTCATATCCGAATCGTTGAAGTCCCGCATGATTTCTTCCAGCAGTTCTTTTCCGGGATCTGCATGACGTGACAAATAATGGAGCAGAACATACACTTCCAGGTAATTACCATGAGCAAACTGAACAAACACCTGATTGAAGGAATACTTTGTTCTGCCTGTTGATTCGATCAGTACACCACTTCTCAAAAGATCCAGATAAGCCTCTTTGTTTTGATTGAGCAGGGGCATCAGGGTATTTTTGTTGATCCTTCTTCCGTTTTTCCCGAAATCACAATGCTGCAGAAAAGTATCCAGAATGAGTTGATACCATTCAGCTTGGGGTAAATCAAAAATATTGAGCTTAAAAAACTCGACTATCAATGAAAATTCGTCGTGTACCTGGCCGTTTAAAGATTGCGCCAAAAACAGTCTCAAATAAAGCGGAATAGCGAGCACATCTGTGAGCCCTTCTTCAGAAAGCTCAATTTGATTCAGGATTTCACTTTTTATAGCGGGTTCCGTATTTTGATATTCAAAGAAAATATTGGCGAATTGGCTGATCTCAGCAGGGCTGAGCGACGGAACATTCGAAAAGTTATCTATCAATGTGCTTTCGCCGATTCCGAATACCGAATTGGAAATAACGTTGGGAGTGAACACGGGAGCCAACAGAAATTTCCAGCTGGCAGAGCGCGTACTGAACAGGATTCTGAGATTGTTTTGATTCGGATTAAGAATAACCGGAGAAGTCAGTAAATGAACCATCCGATTGACATCTTCAGCTGATAAGGTGGAGCCGGTAAGATCATCAATAAACAGAAGGATTCTTCTTTTCTGAAGCTCGCCCCGGGCTAAGGCGTTGTGTATTTCTGAGAGTAACTCAAATTCCTTTGCCATCAAAGCACTCACGTAGTAATTCTCCCAGTCAGTATTGACCGATGTGGTAACGTAATCAACAAAAACACAGGACTTGCCATATCCTCCTGGAGCAATCAAACCACCCAAAGGTTTTCCACTTTGAAAAAAGGATTCCATATAGTTTCCGAAAAAAGATCTTTTTAAGAGTTTTCCGGATTTATTGGAGCCGGATAAGGTTGCTGAAATACAGGAATCGCTGACATAAGACAAAATATTTATCAGGTCTTGTTTTTTGTTAGAGCTCTCTTTGTTTTCAATATACAGCTTGAAAGTGTCCAGTGTATAAGTACCAAAGTCGCCCTCGTAATTTGCCAATCCCCAAAATCGTTTGATGGTGGTTGAAGAAATTTTTCTGGAGGTTACTTTGTAGATTTCTTCTGATAACTCTTCAGTATCAGAGGTGTAGCGGATCTCTTTTCCAAAAACGTTCGAGACGTCCTTCCGGAGAGAGTCCAGGTCGGTCTTGATGAAATTCATAAATAATGGTCTTAGTAGTATAAAAATAACAATATGTTCATATGAATCCCCATGTCCGGGGAAAAACTTTGAACAACTTGAACATTTTGAACTCACATTGCTAATGTCCTCTCTGTTACATTTGAAATACTTTGTATAACTGATGTAGAGCAAAATCTTCATCCGTTAATGACTACTCATTATGAAGGCAAAAACACTATCACTGAAACGCTCTTGCGCAAAACTATTGTTTTACACGGGAGTCTTATTCGCAGGACACATGTTACCGGCGAGTTCTTATGCACAAACGACCGTTTTTGCAGACAGCGTATTATTTAACTCCGAAGTGGACAATCCAGCATTTGCTGTTGACCAGAATTTGAACTCTTTTGCAGAGATTCGGGCAAATTCTGGTCTGCTTCTAGGTATTGGCGCCTACTCCGGATTTATTGAAGTACGTTTTCCGGGTATGATTCCCGCAAACAAAACTTCCTATGTGAAGGTTGAAATGGATGACGATATTCTTCATTCCCTTTTAGGCGGATCAATCGGAAATTTATTGGCTACAACGGTCGGAGTTGCATTAAATGGGAACCAGGAATTCGTGGTTCAGGTAAAAAACAACGGATCAACGGTCCTTTCCGGAAGTTCCTGGATGCCGATTGAATTTTCGGGAGAAAGACTGAAGATTGTGGTCAATCGGTATGCGGAAACATTTATAGCCGTCACTCCCGATCAGCCATACAATTCTATCCGGATTACGAATCAGGTAGGAGCATTGATCGGTTTGTCAACGGAAAAGAAATTCCGCTTTTTCGGAGCCTATTATGTCAATGGAGGCGTTGATTGCGGTGTTCCAAGTTATACCTCTTACGACGCAGTTGGTTTAAATCTGGATTTGATCCAGTTGGCAGGAGCAGGAGCAAGCAACATCCATTTAACGGTTGACCAGAACATGAATTCCTGTTCACAGCTGAGTTTGGGGGTTTTATCCCTTCCTGCTTCTATTGAACAGAAAGTCTATTTCGAAGGATTATCGCATCCGACGGATGTTTTTGGAGTCCGTTTTCAGATCAATCCTCAGTTGGCATTACTGAATATCGGAGGAAGCATTGCGTTTCGGGCTCAAAACGGTGCAATAACTGAATATTCGGAAACCCTTGGCAATTTGCTCAACAGTGCAATGACCGATTCTCTGGTCAATGGCGATATCGTAACGATTTATCTGCAGCCCGGTGTCCCGGTGGATCGGATTGTATTAAGTTATAATTCCATCATCGGACTCAATGTTAGTCAGTTTATAAATTTCCAGGAGGTATTTAAGGTCGGAGCAGCACCTGTCTATGATGTTGCCGTTTCCGATGATACGATTTGTGCCGGCACGCCTGCTCAATTAGTTGCAACGGCCTTAGAACCTGGACTGGAAATTCACTGGTATGCAGATTCAACCAGCTCTGAGATCGGAATTTCGGCTTCGGGTGCTGTTTTTACAACACCGGTATTCTACAACGATACGGTTTTGTATTGCGCAGCTGTACGTCCGGGATGTGCAAATCCGTCACTCCGCACTCCGGTAGCGATCAGCGTGACACCTGCTCCGCAACCCTCAGATGTGGATCCGAATCTGAATCCAAATGGATATTGTCCGGGACAACCGGTGGTAATCACTCCGGATAGTCCTTTGGGAAATCAGTTTTCCTGGTATCAGGATAATTCCGCGACACAACCGATTACAAACGGAATGACGGCCAACGGAGCTGTTTATTCGATCAACGCCAATGGTGAATTAACGATAACAGGACTTGTACCTGCATCTTCTCCGTTGACTGTTTACTTATCGGTAACCGATTCCGCAACTCAGTGTTCCAACTATGCAGGGAATCTGGGAGTTGCAACCATTGTGATTAACAATGAACCGGCTCCGACAACAGCGAATCCTAATCAGACATTTTGTGTGGCTGACTCAGCTACACTTGCAGATATTCAGGTGAATGAGCCTTCAATTCATTGGTATGATACACCGGGAGGAGGAACTTTATTACCTCCAACAACAGCATTGACAAATGGAACCAGTTATTACGCAACCACTGTTGGCGCATTCTGCGAAAGCTATGACAGTTTAATGGTTACCGTTACCTTGAATGATGTACCGGCACCAACAAGTGCTGATTTACATCAGTTATTCTGTATCGGAGATTCTTCAACAGTTGGCGATATCCAGATCAATGAGCCTGTGGTAAATTGGTATGATGCTCCGTCCAACGGGAATTTGGTACCTCCGTCTACATTATTAACAGATGGTTCGGTGTATTACGCTGCAAATGTTGGCGCAACATGCGAAAGTTCGGCTTTGCTTGCAATAAGCATCACTGTTGATGAACTTCAGCCGCCGACAACGCTAGACAGTTCTCAGGTATTTTGTACTGCAAATAACCCGACAATAGAAGATTTACAGGTAAATCCGACCAATGTTGTCTGGTATACAGGATCATCCGGAGGTACAATGATTCCGGCAGGAACACCTTTGGTAGACGGAATGACTTATTATGGAGCTCAGGCAGGAACGAACTGTGAGAGCGTTTCCAGATTGGCAATAGCAGTGTCGTTTGAAACGGTGCCCGCACCAACTTCATCAGATGTAATTCAAACATTTTGTGCGGCGGACAGCGCAACGGTAGCTGATCTGGTTGTGAATAATCCGAATGTTGCCTGGTATAACCAGCCGACGAACGGAACTCTGATTCCATCCGGAACACTTCTGACGAATGGAACGTCTTATTATGCAGCGAATGTGGGAACTTATTGTGAAAGCACCGTGAGACTGATGATCTATGCGGTTATCGAAGATATTCCTGCTCCGACAACAGCTAATGCAATTCAAACGTTCTGTTCATCCGATAATGCAACGGTAGCTGATCTGGATGTAAACGAACCGAATATCAACTGGTATGATGCTTCCGGAAACCCGCTAAGCAACTCAACAGTTTTGGTTAATGGAACGACTTATTATGCCGCAAATGTAGGAGCGAATTGTGAAAGCTCGCAACAATTGGCAATAGCCGTGATTGTTACAGGGGAAGAAGGAGCAACCATTAACGGACAAACTTCCGGCGTTTGCCGCGCAGATACGGTTACGTATTCGACACAACCCGGGATGACCAACTACAATTGGAGTACCAGTGGAGCTGTGATTATTGCCGGTGGAACACCATCCGATTCAACAATTACTGTGGTGTGGCCGAATACGGGATCATACTCAATCGGTGTTGCTTACCAGACTTTGAGCGGATGTAATGTCTCAACAGGACAAAATAATATTCCGGTTACCGTGATTGTTTGTGGTGGAGAAGATCTTTCGATCACCAAGACTGTAAATAATACGGAGCCTTTCGTTGGTGAGCACATTACCTTCACGATCACTGTTGTAAACCATGGAACATTACCTGCTTCCAATGTGGAAGTCAGTGAAGTGATGCCAAGCGGATTTACTTATAACAGCCACACACAAACTGTAGGTTCTTATAACCAGACGAGTGGTTTGTGGACTATTCCGGTTCTGAACGCAGGGGCAACAGCAGTGTTGACCATTGAGGTAACGGTAAATCCTCAGGGTAATTATGTGAATGTTGCCACAATCATTTCCGGAAACCCGGATGATATCAATCCGATTAACAATACATCTACGATTGAAGCCCGTCCGAAATGCCTCACTGTTTACAACGAGATCACTCCTAACGGAGACGGAATGAATGAATTTCTGACGATTTCGTGTATTGAAAATTATCCGGACAATACATTGACCATTTTCAATCGCTACGGAAATAAAATCTACGAAGTTTCAGGCTATAAGAACGACTGGAACGGAATAGCGAATGTCTCAGGCATAATCGGTTCGGGGGATGCAATTCCTGCAGGAACTTACTATTATGTTTTGAAAATTAATAATCCCGAATTCGAGAACGTCGGATGGGTTTATGTACAACGTTAATTGATAATGCAAAAATCAGATCTCATGAAAGCACTTAAGAATACACAGATATTACTTACTGGTCTTGCATTGGTACTCGTTTTATCATTGCATGCTCAACAGCAAGTTCAATACACCCAGTATATGTATAACACGATGTCGGTAAATCCGGGATATACTGGTACAAGCAACAGACTGGAAGCTTACCTGATTCACCGGTCCCAATGGGTCGGTTTATCCGGAGCACCGAATTCCCAGAATATTGGTGTTCAGGGAGCTGTTTCAGATAAAATAGGTATCGGATTCAACGCAATCAAAGACCGTTTGGGACCTTCAAATCAAGTTTTTTTGAATGCGTCAGCTGCGGTACGTTTGAATTTGTCTCCGAGAACAAAATTGTCGATCGGAATCAACGGGGGAATTGATGTTCTTTCGGTGAACTGGTCATCAGGACAAGTATTGAATGAAAATGATCCGGGTCTTTTAAACAATATTCAAAACCGGGTACGGCCTTTGGTGGGAGCGGGGCTTTATGTCTATGGAGACAAGTGGTATGCCGGTGTTTCATCACCGAGTTTTATTAAGGCAGATCGTTACAATTCCGGAAGCACTGTTGCCATCAATTCGGTTATTCACTGGTACGTCATCGGGGGATATGTCTTTAATCTGACGGATCGATTGAAATTCAAGCCTGCCGTTCTTGCTAAACTGGTACAAGGTGCACCTTTGTCGGTGGATGTTTCTGCCAACTTCCTGTTCCAGGAGAAGTACACGGTTGGTCTTGCTTACCGTTACAACGATGCCGGAAGTATTTTGGCTGGAATTACCTTCAAAAAATCGTTTTTCTTAGGATACTCTTATGATTTTTCGGTCACTAAGTTGCGAAAATACAACAACGGTTCTCACGACATTATCTTCAGATATACCTTGTTTGACAAAACTCAAAACATACGTTCTCCACGTTTCTTTTAATTCATTGGTTATGAAAAAAATTCTGTTTTTACTCTGTTTTTTACAACAGGTTTCGGTACAAGCTCAATCTCAGGCAGATGAATATTATGCCAGTTTGAATTACCCCATGGCAGTTGAAAGCTACGAAAAGTATGTTTCAAAACTGAAATCAAATGAACCTGACGCTGAAGTAATCAGCAATCTGGCAAATAGTTATTTCTTCACTGTAGATTATTCCAAAGCGAGTAAGTGGTACGAAAAATTGTACACTATGCAGGGAGATGGCATGGATGAAGCACTGTTTACGCGTATGATTACATGCCATCGTGTGAATCAGAACTACGAACGTGCGGATGAACTGTTGAAGTCGTACTACAAGAAAAATAAGCTGCGTCTGAAAATGCTTGCTTATCAGAAAAATTTATTGGACAGCGTGAAATCCAATGTCAACTCGATTCAGAATCTAAAAGTGAACACAGACAAAGCGGATTTCGGGGCTACTTTTTACGGAAATAATATTGTCTTTTCTTCCTCTCAGAATTCTGCGGAAACCAAAGAAGACTTGTATATCTGGAATAATCAGCCTTATTTAAACCTGTTCGTCGCAACACGCAATAAGAATTCCGGATATCTGAGTAATGTGAAAGACTTTCTGAGCAATTTGAATTCGGGGTATCACGATGCTTCGGTTGCATTTTCGAAAGATTTAAAGACGATTTATTTTACGCGAAACAAGCTGACAAAAAAGAACAACATTCAAACAAATAAGGAAGGTACGTCCAACATCGAAATTGTGAAAGGAACGATTGAAGGAGATAAATTGTCGGATATTGAAGCATTGGATTTTAATGATCCGGAATATTCGTGCGGACATCCTGCTGTGAGTTCTGATGGTAAATACATGTTCTTTGTATCCAATATGCCCGGAGGATTCGGGGAAACGGATCTCTACATTGTCAGATTGTATCCCGACGGTTCGACAGGAACTCCTGTGAATCTTGGTGACAAGGTAAACACCGGAGGCCGGGAAATGTTTCCTTACATGACCGGAGACACGCTTTATTTTGCTTCTGACGGACATTACGGATTCGGAGGGCTGGATATTTTCACCACTCAGATGAAAGGCGAAACCAACTTCACGATTCCGGAAAACATGGGAACTCCGATCAACAGTAACAAAGATGATTTCAGTTTGATTTTCGACAATGAAAGCAGAACTGGTTATTTTTCATCGAATCGTGACGGCGGAAAGGGAGACGACGATATCTATTGGTTCGATCTGAACGAACTTCCTAAGGTCGTTGATTATTCCGGAACGGTTTTGAACGAAACAGGAACCAGCACGGTTCCCGGCGCGAAAATCCAGGTATACGACATTTTCAATGATCTGGTACTTGAAACAAGCAGCGATGAGAAAGGGAAATACAAATTGAATTTGCCATGTAATGCTCAGTTTAAAGCCATATTCAGTAAACCTGAGTATAGTACGGAAACGGTAACTTTTGTTACTCCGGTTGATGCAGGTGTAAAGGATGGAAATGACGTTCGTCTGACCAGTTTCAACAACGTGATTGTGATAGAAGAAGGGAAGGAGAAAATCAAGGTAAATCCGATTTATTTTGAATACGGTAAATGGGATATTACGGAGAAAGCTCTTCCGGAATTGAGTAAGGTTTTACTTGCCATGGAAAAATTCCCGGATCTGAAAATCAAGATTGAATCGCATACGGATTCCCGTGGTTCGGATAAATACAATTTGATGCTTTCGGATAACAGGGCAAAATCCACCAGAGATTACCTGATTTCCAAAGGAATCAGCCCGGATAGAATTGAAAGTGCACTTGGATACGGGGAAACCCGCCCTAAAAATAAATGCGTCAACGGATCGCGTTGCTCGGACGAGGATTATGCTGTAAACAGACGATCCGACTTCATCATCATCAGTAAATAACGAACTCAAAAAAACGAGGTTTTAAATACATTCACCTGAATATCCGGGAAAAAGAAGCTAGGTCTTGGTTAGGGTGTAATAGCATTGGACTTTAACGTGGATTTAGAGGTCGTAATTTTAGGTAAGATAAAAGCATCGGAACACTTGTTCCGGTGCTTTTTCAATTTGTTTCTTTTTCAATTCAAATTAACAGCAATTATAATACATCACCGCTTTCTGTTTTTTCACTGAAAAAGCAATGTGTCTTCCGTCTTCAGAACCAAGCCTGTAATGAAAACTGATTGCCTGCTTGTTCGATTTGATCTCTTCCCATGTTTCTTTGTCGATGTAATATTCCTGATCTTCGAAAACAACGTCTTCCTCAATAGCAGGTACGCTGAAATGCTTCTCTTCAAAGAACGATTCGATTCGTTTTTTGATAAAAGCATCGGTATCCTTCTTCGATTTGAAATCTCCGGTGAAATCGTAGCCGAACAAATAATTGGCATCAAATTCTTCTTTTAAAAGCTGTTTGCCTTCTGCGGAAGTAATGGTGAAAATGACTTTTCCGTCGAGCAGATTTTTTCCTTTGATGGCAATGAAAAATGCATCTTTCTTTTCCGGATTGGAAAAGGCATGCAGCTTTTTGTTTTCAATGAGGAATTCGCTTTTTACTGAATTTTGCTCCGGATCTTTTGTTTGGTCGACAGTTTCCGTTTTCCCGGAACTTGCTTCTCCGGACGTTTCTTCTGGTGTTGATTTACTTCCGCAGGCGCTGATTGCAAGCGTCAGTAATAATGCACCGGTAATGGGTATCTTCTTCATACGGATTTATTTTTCAATTTGACTCAGCCAGTCGGTAATTCCGGCATGTAATTCCGCCTCGATTTTTTCCAGGTCGGACAATGTTTCAAGGGTAATGATCTTTCGTCCGTCGGGGTAATTTTTTCCCTTCAGGCCGGCTGTATCATTTATTTTTGCTCCCGTTGGAAACACCAATAAGATCTTTCCACGGTGTGAGTTAACCACCAACAGATCGCGCTTGTATTCTTTGGCATCAAAAGGGTTCATTTCTCCGTCGTAATAGAATGCCGGAGAATTCCATTTGATATGCTCACGGATTTCAGAATCACTGCTTAGAACAAGATTTCGCAGTGTGTGGATGATTTCCTGTTCTTCCGGATTCAATTTCGAGACGTGCTCATCGACTTTCGGATCTTTCATGCTTTGTGTTTGATGTAAATAACTTCTTCCGTTTCATCTGTGAAGCGATTTTCGAGGTAAGTTAAGCCGATTTTTTCCAATACGCGAACGGAAGCCAGATTTTCAGGCATTGCTCTTCCTACAATGACAGGAATGTTCAGCTTTTCAAAGCCATAATGCAAACAAGCTTCTGCAGCTTCCGTTGCGTAACCAAAGCCCCAGAATTTCTGCATGAAACGGTATCCGATATCGAATTCATCGAGTTCCGGCGTGTATTTCAAACCGCACCAACCCAAATATTCGTTCGTTGCTTTCAGGATAACTCCCCAGCGCCCGAAACCGTATTTTTGGTAATGGTCGTACTTTTCTAAAAATGCTTTTGCTTCTTCAATACTTTCAAAAGAATCGTCTCCCGTATAGCGAATCACTTCCGGATCCAGATTCAATAAATAGGCCGATTCCGCATCTTCCGGAGTCATTTCCCGGAGGTAAAGCCGTTCAGTTTCAAGGAGTGTTTTGTTCATTCGACGAATCAATATTTTGAGAGTGAATAAGTTGCTTTTCAAGGATATGATTAAAAATAGTAATAAATTGCATGGAAATTCGTTCAATGCATATGAAGTCTAAATCTCTGGCTAAAATCGTGACATTAGTATTCTTCTTCAGTTTACTGACTTTTTTCGTATTGTTCCAGAGTGGTTTTATTGTTCGCAGATCGAAACAGGTCAATTATTCCGGGTTGCACGCAAAAAATACAAGTCTTCAGGGAGATTCATTAAAAAAGAAGAACTGGGGATTAACGACTGTTCAAAAGTTGAACATTCTCGGGGCTTTTGATCCCGAGAATTTCGATGCGATGTTTATTCCTTCTTATGTAATACCAAATGAAACGCATCTGAGCAGTTCCAAAACAATCATCATCGATTGGGATCATACTCGCTATTCTTCGCGGGATGACGAGACATATCTGAAAACTTTACTGAAGAAGCAATTTACGCGGAAAAAAGAAAAACCATAATTCATGGAGATACTGAAATTAGCCATAGGAGCTGGAATCAGTTTGTTGTTTCTGGTACTGCTTTTTGTTCCTATGGAACGCGTTTTTCCGGCAAAGAAAGGTCAGGCCTTTTTTCGGAAACGCTGGTTTTTGGATCTGAGCTTTTTCCTCGGGCAATACTTGTTATGGAATAGTCTTCTCATTTGGTTTTTGTATTATTTGCATTCATTTGTTGAATTCCTGATTCCATATCAGATAACGATTGAAATTCATTCTCAACCTGTCTGGCTGCAAGCAATTGAGGTTTTGTTTTTAAGCGATTTCCTGATCTATTGGGGGCATCGTTTACAACATAAGGTAGATTTTCTGTGGCGCTTTCACAAGGTTCATCATACGGCTGAAACAATGGATTGGCTGGCGGCTCACAGAGAACATCCGCTGGATACGATTTATACTGTCGGGCTGATCAATCTTCCTGTCTTTCTGCTAGGTTTTGATTTGAATGCGATCATGATTATTGTTGCTTTCAGAGGAATCTGGGCAATTTACATCCATAGCAATGTAAGACTCAACCTCGGGTTTGTTCAAAAAATCATTGGTTCACCGGCTTTGCATCACTGGCATCATGATTTGGAAAGAGACCGGGGAAATTACTCAAACGTTTCACCATTGATGGATCTTCTTTTCGGAACCTACGTTTGTCCGGATCATGAACCGGAGCAGTTCGGAATCAAAGAAGAGTTTCCTCAGAATTATCTGGGGCAATTGTTTGTTCCGCTCGTTCCGGGGTTTGCCAGGAGGTTATTCTCTAAAACGAAAAAATCACCTGAGATTTATCCTGTTTCTGAACAAGTAAGGATCAACGAGTAGCTTCAATTTCTGCTACTATTTCTAAGTAATGTTTTTTTCCAAGTGTGACATAATAGCTTTCCGTTATATCTGGTGTGATGAGTAAAATTGAGACGGTTTCCAATTCCTTTTTATCATTGAAGAATTTTTCCCAAACGGCGTAATTTTTTACCACTGAACCGTCGCCGTAATAATAAATGTAATAACCATGTTTCGTTTTGTGACCCCAATATCCAACTTTCAAACCTTGAGCATTGGTTTCATTTTTCAATAGCTTTCGGGAGATTTTTTCATTAGTCGGAAAATCAATATACCGTGATTTTGAAAGTTTAAATTCTTTCTGATTAACAAACAGTTTGTGGGAAGAGTAATCTGTGGTATCCAAAATATAGAAAAGCATATTGTAGCAGCAATCGCACATAGCATAGGCTTCGGAAATATTGGTGAGTTCCAAAAATAACGTGTCGCTTTTGGAAGTAAGAACAGGAGAAAACTCCACAGCACAATTAGCGATAAACCCGATTTCAAGAAGTAAAGAATCTCCGGAGCGTGTTTGAGAAATAATCCGATCTCTGTAAATATTAGAACCGATTTCTCCTTTACACGGAAGCAATTTAGATTCAATAATCTTTTGCGAAAAACCGTTTGAAAGAATTAGAACACCAATTAGGAACGCAGCTGATTTCATAAACTGAAAATAGGAAAAACTCATTTTACATCCGTGGGTGTTGATTGAAGTGCTTGTATTGTTGATTCGAGTATCCATTTTAATTGCTTGTAATTCGCAATTGAAACTTACTCAATCTCAATTCCCATAATACACACATCGTCAATCTGCTCCAAATTCCCTTTCCATTGAAAGAAAGTGGTTTTCAAAATCTCAATTTGCTGCTGTATTTTTTCATGCGAAATCTGAACAAGGAGGTTCTTCAGGTTTTTGGCTTTGAATTTCTTCGAATCAGGACCTCCGAACTGATCAGCAAAACCATCTGTGATGAGGTAGATACGATCGCCTTTTTCCAGTTCCACCGGATGACTGGTGAAAGGCTGCATATCAAAATGTTTTCCGATTGGCTGCTTGTTGGGTTTGATTTCGACCATGTCTCCGCTCGTTTTTTTCCAGATCCACAAGGGATTATTGGCTCCGGCCCAAATCAATTCATTCGATGTTTTATTCCAGGTACAAAGCGAAATATCCATTCCATCGGAAACATCCTGCTGATTTTTGGATAATTCATCCACAATGATTTCACGGGTTTTATCCAGAATTTCTCCCGGATTGCGCAAACCGAATTCTTTCACCGAACGATTCAGCGCATTGTGGCAAACAACACTCATCATCGCCCCCGGAACACCGTGTCCGGTGCAATCCGCGACAGCAAAAATGATCGAATCTTTCGTTTCTTCCAACCAGTAAAAATCTCCGGCAACAATGTCTTTTGGTTCGTAGAGAACGAAATGGGAGGGAAGTACCCGCTGACGCAATTGAAGCGAAGGAAGAATGGCTGTTTGAATGCGTTTGGCGTAATTGATGGAATCCAGAATCTCGTGATTTTTCTCCTCAACCTGACGGTTTTTCTGCTCAATGATCACCTGCTGTTTTTTGACTTCTTTCCAGCGGCGGTAAAGAATGAATGAAAACCCGAGAATGATGATCCCGACAATTGCAATTGCCCAGTTAATAATGAGTGCTTGTTCCTGTTTCTTCCGGTCTTCGAGCTTTTCCTTGATCCGATTCAGGCGTTGATTCTCACGCTCTTTGTCGAACTGGTAATTCATTTCCTCCTGCGTCTGTTTCCGGATGTTTTCTTCGTCGGCAAGTTCGTCTTTGAGCTCATTGAACAAATTCAGCCGATCAAAAGCAAATTCGAAATCTCTGGTTTTTTCTCCAAGCTCGGATTGAGCCTGATAAATGGATTTCAAGGTTTCCTTAGAGCCTAGTTTCTGTGCTATCTTCTCCGCTTCGGATAAATAGTTGGCGGCTTTTTCAAATTGCCCCGTTTTTACGGCAATCACGCCCAGGTTTAGTTTGGAAATGGAAATACCGAGCGTTTGACGCAATTTTTCCCTCAATTCAAGAGCTTTTAACTGATAAAATTCCGATTTGTGGTATTCTTTTGTTTCCTGATAACAAACTCCGAGGTTGTTGTAATCATCCGCTAATCCGATGCTGTCTTTCAATTTCAGATCAATGGCAAGAGATTCGTGATAATAACGGATTGCTTTCCGGAATTTTTTTTGATTCAGAAATACGATTGCCATATTGTTGAGCGAAACGGCAATTCCTTTCTGGTAGTTGATATTTCGGCGGATTCGCAGTGATTTTTCGTGATACTGCAATGCTTTGTCGTCCAATCCCTGATTCCCGTAAATCAGCCCGATGTTGCTGAGAATATCTGCTTCGTTGTTTTTGTCCTTGATGCGCTCAGCAATTCTCAATGCTCTGAAAAAATGATTCAAAGCCTTCGGATAATCCCCTTTGTAATCATAAGTGATCCCAATGTTGTTATCCATCAGGCTTGCAATCGAGTCAAAGTGATATTTCTGCGCCAGTTTCACGGATTCTTTTCCGTAACGGATGGCTTTGTCATAATCGCCGTAATACCAGCCGTGTGCGATAGATTCGTTGAGTAAATGAAGCTTTTGCTTGAGATTCTTTTCGGATTGAGCGAGCCTGTAAAGTGAATCAATGCTGGAATTTTGCGCCTGAACAGGAACAAGAAACAGGAATAGAGCAATAGTAAGCAAGCAGTTTTTCACAACGCAATAATACGTATTAAACTGATAAGCTTTGTTAAAGAGAATAAAACATTTCGTGAGTTTTGATGATACATCAAGGAAGTCTTGTTACTTTTGCAACACTTTTGAATACAATGGAAATGGAATTGATCACCACATACATCTGTAAGGATTTTGACATAGGAATTCACAACAATATGTTTGGGGGAAAATTGATGTCTTTAATTGATGATGCCGCGGGATCATTTGCATCTCAGGTTTGCGATTCACCGAACATGGTGACGATTAAAGTTGACGAGCTGGTTTTTAAAAAAGCGGTGAAATCAGGGGCAATCCTGAAAGTGTACGGTAGAGTAGTGCGCTTTGGAAATTCCTCCATTGAAATGTACATGGAAATCAGAAAACACAACGTGTATACCGGAATTCAGGATTTGGTAACGCATACCAACATGACTTTTGTTCGGATCGATGAAGAAGGAAAATCACTTCCGATTGCCGAATACATCAAAAAAAGACATGCCCGCAGAATGGAAAAATACGGGAAGGCGCTATTGCTTCCTACGGAAGAAGGTTTCTCCCACGAATAATTCCCGCAAATGATGCTACGAGTTGGACTTCCGGTAAAGTTCGATTTGCTGCAATACTTCTCTCTTTCTTCTTCTCGGAAGAAATACTTCAAAATGATTGGTTTTCAGTCCCACATATCCGGGACCTCCTTTGTCTGAACTCACAATGTCGTCCAGATTGATGATCACCGATTGATTGGCGCGAATCAGATACGGAACTTCAGAATAGTCGTTTTCGATGCTGCTCAGTGATTTGGATAAAAGATACGATTCTCCGTCTTTGCAAAAGATGGTGGTGTAACCGCCCGATTGTCCGACCATGTAGGCAATATTGGTACATTCGATATAATACGTCTTATTGTTTTTAATGACCGTAATCTTGGGCTGCTCCGGTTGAATTTTGGCCGTATTCAGAAGCTGTTTTTCGTGAATGCGCTTTTTGGCTTTTTCAATTGCTGCTGAAAAACGGTCTTTATCGATTGGTTTTAACACATAATCAATCACGGAATGTTCGAATGCCTGCACCGCAAACTCTTCAAATCCTGTCACAAGAATCACTTCGAATTTTCGGTTGCTGAGTTGTTTCAGCAGATCAAAACCTGTTCGTTCCGGCATCAGGATATCCAGAAACAACAAATCCGTTTTTTCCTGAATACTGACAGAATCCAAAAAAGGATCGGGATGATCCGAATCGCCGATAATTTCGATTTCAGGGAAATATTTCCCAAGCATAATCTGGATTATTTCCCGATTGGCGTGCTCATCGTCAATGATATAGGCTTTCATAATTGATTGCGATAAAGTTTTTGGTTGAATGTAAATTGAACACTGGTTCCCTTCTCCGAACTTTGGATTTCCAGAGAAGCAACCGGGATTTCGAATTGCTTGTTCAGGGTGTCGATTCGTTCGCTGATAAGCTGATTTCCTTTTGAAAGGTGTTTTTCGCTCGTATTGTGCTTTTGAAAACCGGGACCATTGTCTTGTATTCTAATCACGAGTTCTTCCCGTTCATTGAGCTCGAAAGTGAGTTTTAAGACCGGATTATGCTCCTGGAATTTAAGCCCGTGCCAAATAGCATTTTCCAGAATCGGCTGCAGCAACAAGGAAGGAATGATATAGGTTGTAAGCTGGTTTTCATCGAGATTGATGGACTTCTGAATATCGAATTTGTTTCTGAAACGCAACAATTCCAGTTCCAGATAGGCATCAACCAATTGCAATTCTTCCCGGATGGAAATAAACTGTTCCTCGCTGTAATACAAAATTTTCCGCATCAGGTAACTGAATTTTGCCAGGTATTGTGCGGCAAGATCATTGTCTTCACGCAGAATCAAAGCCTGAATAGCTGCCAGACCATTGCTCAGAAAATGAGGATTTACCTGCGCTTTTACGGCCAGCAGTTTGTATTCATTGAGCTTGCTTTCCAATTTTGCACGTTCGGCACTGCGTTTTTTACGTTGCAGGTGCACGATCAAACGAATCGAAAAAAGGATTAAAAGAACAACAATGGTGATCAACAAGTAAAAGAGCGTACTCTGCCAGAAAGGTTCTTCGATCGTGAAGTGGTATTTCCGGGAGTTTGAAAACTGTATTTTCCCATCGATAACCGGAAAGAGTTCCAATTGATAGTTTCCGCTTTTAAGTGCTTCAAAATTGACTTTTGTGCCTTCCGTATACTGAATAAACTTTGATTCTCCGCTCAATCTGTAATACAATCCGAGTTTGTTGGCATCAAAACGAAGAATATCAAAATCAAATGAAATGGGAATATTGTAGCCGATCTTTGACGGAAGTTTTGACCTTTTTTGATTTCCGAGCAAAATTTTATTCAGGATAATTTGTGCCTTTTCTTCGGAAAGATCGTCATTTATTTTTTTTGTAATCAGGTCGTTGTCGATGCAGATGAGCAGTTTTTTATTGACCAGAAACAGGTTTTGAATTTCTCCGTCAAAAACCTTGGTCCAGGGAACTTTACCCTTGCCATTCCACATCTTCACAAAGATTCCTTCATTCCCGGCTGCAATCAGCTGGCCATCCGAAAGGATTGCCTTTTTCAACGAAATACAAGGAGAAGGTATTTTTTTAATCAGACGCCCGTTTCGGAAATGAAAAATGCCTTTGTAACGGGTTGAGATCAATAATTCGTTTGGCGACAGAGCCTGAATGTGACTGATGTAATAATTTTCAGGAATGAGCTTGCTTTTGGTCAGTTTATTTGAATTTCCATGATACTCAAAAAGACCATCTTCACTTCCGAGAAGAATTACCGAATCGTTCACAAGGTGCTTGCAGCGTATAAAAGGGATATTGGCTAAAGAAACATTCGCCTTTGGATAAAAAAGAAAAATATTACTCCAACTTATTCCGTATAAGATCTTTTTTAAATAAAAAAAGTTGTTGAAGCTATTGTGCGCGTTGGCATAAATGATTTCCTTTTTCTTTAAATCCGGAGAAAGAGTGTAGATGCTTTTCATGGAACAGACATGCCATTTACCATCAATAAATTCAATGCTGCGAATGAAATCACTGGTAAAATTCTGTGTATTGGTTTGCATTTTGATGGGGTCATGAAGTTTGATCAGCTGATCATTTTTGAGTTCAAACAACTGTCCGGATAAAGACCCGATAATAATGTGCTGCCGATTTCCTGCTATTTCTGTCGGAGAAATTTTGTACTTCCGCTCATTGATATTGGAAGAAATAAAAACCCCCTTCTGATTCAATGAAACGGCAATTCCTCCGTTGGGAAGAGGAGCTGTTCCGCCAATCAGTAAACCCGGAAAGTGAGTTTGGATATGGTTTCCCTGAGTATCCAGTTCAATCAGACCTTTGGCGGTTGCCAACCAGATTCTGTTGTGAAAAATTTCAGCGAAAAAAATGTGTTTGTATGGAAATACCTTGATCTTTTTGGAGCCGACTTCGTAAAGAGTATGATTGATCAGGGCAAAAGTCAGGTTTTTATGCCGGAGAATATCTTCACGGGAATCGGAACTGGAAATTTCATTCAGGAAAAGCGTCTTGTTCTGAGACTTGAATTCCAGGGAATAGTTGGTAATCTTCTTGACACTTGGTTTATAACGGGCGAAAGGAAACTCTTTTTTCGAATCGAAAACAAAATGGTGCAAACTATCCGTGAGGTAACTCGAATCCGTAGATATTTCATGCGACTGAAACGAATAATTGTAATAAAGATTACTGGAGAAAATAGCAAAGCCTTTACTGTGCCAATGTAATTTTTTAAAATGGGAGTCACTGAGAGCAGGTGAATGTTTCTGACCGATTGGAATAGCCTTGTCTCCTTTCAAACGGAAAATCTCGTTTTTTGAATTCAAGAGGTAAACGACTCCTTTCGGATCTTTCTCAAAGTCATAAATAACTCTTCGTTCGATGGGAAGATTCAAACAGATCGGAACAAATTTCTCCCCGTCGTATTTCATCGGGCCGTATTGTGTACCGACAATCAGATAACCGGTTTCATCAATATTGATATCGTAACATTCCTTTGAAAGCAATCCCTGTTCGTGGTTCAAAAATTTCCCATACAATTCCTGACCAACTACAGGTTGGCAAAAACAAAAAACGAATAAGATGAATCCGATAATTTTCACAATACAAGAATAACGAAAAAGAGACGATGTTTTATTCTCGTCTCTTTTAGATTTAGCCAATAATGGTCGAAAGTGAATGAAGATTTATTTAAATATTTTACTTGATTTCAAAGGGTAGTACAAATAGAGTCTATTTTGCTGAGATGCATTGACCAAAAAATGGAAGAATTGACCGTTATGAAATTTTTTAAGTGCCTGCTGAAAATAAAAACCGCCTCAAAATCGAATTCTGAAGCGGTTTCTAAACCTGATACGTCTTTGATCTTTCATTTACTTATGTGCGACTAATCCATTCCTTGTTTGGATATTTATCAGGTAAAGGTCACTTCGGCTGATCTGATCAATCTGCCTTGCGAATGATATCATGTGGCTTTTACAGGTGGCATTCATTCTCGTTTACCAAAGAGAAAGCAAATTTTGTTTTTAATACGGCCAAAGAATGGAGATTTCGACCATGATTGATCTCAGGTGGATGAATTTCACTCCGGAGAACGGAAAAGTATCTGCAAATTGAATTATCTTTGAGACCTAAAAATCAAAGAAAATAACTCTTGATATGGAGCAACAAGCACCCTATAAGTCAAAAAATAATATCCGGATTGTAACAGCGGCTTCGTTGTTTGACGGACATGACGCTGCAATTAACATCATGCGCCGTATTATTCAATCTACCGGTTGCGAGGTGATTCACCTTGGCCACGACCGTTCGGTAGAAGAAGTAGTTGATACTGCAATCCAGGAAGATGCTCAGGCAATTGCCATGACATCTTATCAGGGTGGACATACGGAATACTTCAAATACATGCATGATTTGTTGAAGGAAAAAGGTGCGCCGCATATCAAGATCTTTGGAGGAGGAGGAGGAACCATTCTTCTTTCTGAAATCGAAGAATTACAGAATTACGGAATCACGCGTTTGTACCATCCGGATGACGGAAGAGCACTTGGTTTGCAGGGAATGATCAATGATTTGGTTGAACGTTCGGATTATCCTGTAGGAGATGTATTGAACGGAGAAATCAATCATTTGGCTGAAAAACACGTTCCTTCCATTGCACGATTGATCTCTGCGGCGGAAAACTATCCTGAAATGGCTGCTCCGATTATGGATCAGGTTCACCAGATTGCTGCCAAGAACGATGTTCCCGTTTTGGGAATCACAGGTACCGGTGGTGCAGGAAAATCTTCTTTGGTAGATGAGTTGGTTCGACGTTTCTTAATGGATTTTACGGACAAGCAAATTGCGGTTGTTTCTGTGGATCCGTCAAAACGAAAAACAGGGGGAGCTTTGCTTGGAGACAGAATCCGGATGAATGCGATTAAGAATCCACGTGTTTATATGCGTTCTCTGGCAACACGTCAGTCAAATCTGGCTTTGTCAAAACACGTTTCTGAAGCGATTCAGATTTTGAAAGCAGCGAATTACGATCTGATCATTCTGGAAACTTCCGGAATTGGCCAGTCAGATACCGAAATATTGGATCACTCAGATACTTCTCTATATGTAATGACTCCTGAATACGGAGCAGCAACACAGTTGGAGAAGATCGATATGTTGGATTTTGCAGATGTGATCGCATTGAATAAGTTCGATAAGCGTGGAGCTTTGGATGCTTTGAGAGATGTGCGCAAGCAATACCAGCGAAACCACAATTTGTGGGATAAAAATGTGGATGAGATGCCGGTTTTCGGAACCATCGCTTCACAGTTCAACGACCCGGGAATGAATACTTTGTATAAAGTAATCATGGATAAGGTGAAAGAAAAGACAAACGCTCCTTTGGAATCCAAATTTGAGATCACGAGAGAAATGTCTGAAAAGATTTTCGTCATTCCACCGGACAGAACCCGTTACTTGTCTGAAATTTCGGAAAACAACCGGAACTTTGACAAATGGGTTAACAAACAAGTAGAAGTTGCCGACAAATTATATGGTTTGCAAAAATCCATCGTTACACTTCAGGAAAGTTCGATGGACGATAAGGATCGTCTGGTAAAAGGAGTTCAGGAAGCCTTTGAAGCCGTTAAACGCGACTTGGATCCGCACAATTGGCAGATTCTGGAGTCGTGGGAAACGAAAAAAGCTTCTTATGCAGCACCTGAATTTATTTTCAAAGTGCGCGATAAAGAATTGCGCATGGCAACGCACACCGAATCACTTTCTCATACACAGGTTCCGAAAGTTGCACTTCCGAAATTCAGATCGTGGGGAGATATTTTGCGTTGGTCTTTGCAGGAAAATGTTCCCGGAGAATTCCCGTATACTTCCGGATTATTCCCTTTCAAACGTGAAGGAGAAGATCCTACACGAATGTTTGCAGGAGAAGGAGGCCCGGAAAGAACAAACCGCCGTTTCCACTACGTAAGTTTGGGAATGCCGGCAAAACGTTTGTCTACTGCGTTCGACTCTGTAACACTTTATGGAAATGACCCGGATTTAAGACCGGATATTTATGGAAAAGTAGGAAACTCAGGAGTTTCTATCTGCTGTTTGGACGATGCGAAAAAATTGTATTCCGGTTTTGACCTGTCGCATCCTGCTACTTCCGTTTCCATGACGATTAACGGCCCGGCACCAATGCTTCTTGGTTTCTTCATGAATGCTGCGATTGATCAGAATTGTGAGAAATACATCAAAGCAAATGACTTGGAGAAAGAAGTCGAAGCAAAAATCAAAGCGATTTACAAATCAAAAGGAATTGACCGTCCGCAATATCAGGGCGAACTTCCGGAAGGAAACGATGGTTTGGGCTTATTCCTTTTAGGAGTAACCGGAGATCAGGTGCTTCCTGCTGATGTTTATGCTGAAATCAAAACAGAAACGCTGAAACAGGTTCGCGGAACCGTTCAGGCAGATATCCTGAAAGAAGATCAGGCACAGAATACGTGTATCTTCTCTACGGAATTTGCGCTTCGTTTGATGGGAGACGTACAGCAATATTTCATTGAAAAACAAGTACGGAATTTCTATTCGGTTTCTATTTCCGGATACCACATTGCAGAAGCCGGTGCAAATCCGATTACGCAGTTGGCATTCACTTTGGCGAATGGATTTACGTATGTAGAATATTACTTAAGCCGTGGAATGGATATCAATGCATTCGGGCCGAATTTGTCATTCTTCTTCTCCAACGGAATTGACCCGGAATATGCGGTAATCGGTCGTGTGGCGCGAAGAATCTGGGCAAAAGCATTGTCGAAAAAATACGGAGCGAATCCACGTGCTCAGATGTTGAAATACCACATTCAGACTTCCGGACGTTCACTGCATGCGCAGGAAATCGATTTCAACGATATCCGAACAACGTTGCAAGCTTTGTATGCGATTTACGATAACTGTAACTCACTTCACACGAATGCATACGATGAAGCGATTACAACACCTACGGAAGAGTCCGTTCGTCGTGCAATGGCTATTCAGCTGATTATTAACCGCGAGTTGGGATTGGCTAAAAATGAGAATCCGCTTCAGGGATCATTTATCATTGAAGAATTAACGGATTTGGTGGAAGAAGCTGTTTTGACGGAGTTTGATCGTATCACAGAACGCGGAGGTGTTTTGGGAGCGATGGAAACCATGTATCAGCGTTCCAAGATTCAGGAAGAATCCTTGTACTACGAAACATTGAAACACAACGGAGATTTCCCTATTATCGGGGTGAATACCTTCCTGAGTTCGAAAGGATCTCCGACGGTAGAACCGAAAGAGGTGATTCGTGCTTCCGAAGAGGAAAAACAATATCAAATCACGATGTTGAGCGCTTTGCAGGCCAATCATAAAGATAAATTGGATGAAATGCTGAATGAGCTTCAACGAACTGCGATTCAAAATCAAAATATCTTCGAACAATTGATGGAGGTTTGTAAATATGCTTCTTTGGGACAAATCACAAAATCTCTCTTTGAAGTAGGCGGACAATACCGAAGAAATATGTAATCGAATTTCAGAATAACTAAAAAAGGGCTGCCTCATTTTGAAGCAGCCCTTTTCATTTTTATTTCATGCCTTTGGTCTTCTGCTGAAGCTGTTCGGCTGCGGATTGAATATCGCTGGCCGGAACATTACCGCTTTTGCGGAATATCAGTGCAACATTCGTGTGAAAGCGGATCCAGAAACGTGTCCATGGGCCTACAGGAACAGGTCCTTTCGGTCCGATAACAAATCCACCGCCATCAACTTTTACGCCGTGGGAAACATAGATCCATCCCATTTTGTAACGATTCGGGTCGATTTTTGGAGGTGGAGTACCTTCTGGCGTTCGATAGAAAGCAAAGAGAATTCCCCTTTCTTCCTGTTGGATGTGCTGTTCCCGGTTCGTTAGAACGGTGCTGCCATTTTTGATCTTTTGCCATTCCTTATACGGTACACCATCTACATTCGGGAAAGCGGTAACGTCTACCGGAGAAGGATCCGTATCAATCGTTCCGTATTCGTTGGCATTGAATTTTTTGCCTGCATCCGGAGATCCGTTAGTGAATACATCAATAAAATCACTGTTGGAAAAATCGCAGATGTCCACATTGAATGCATCCACGATAAAGTTTTCGCCACCATCGCCGCCTGAAGGTAAGTATACGACTACACCTTCGATGTTACTGCTGCCTACTTCCAGATCTTCGAAATCGGCAATGGATGTAAAGAAAAGACTGCCTCTTGCGGTTCCTTTGACGGCCGCAAAGGCGAATGAAACGATTTGACCTTCATAGACCATTTGTTCATTAGCGTTGATCGGGTAGAGGTCACCGGCACCGAAAGAACCCGGATCTGTTTCCGAGATCAGTGGCATGTCAGTAATTGAGTGGTGATTGCGCCTCCCGCCGCTCGTGATTTTGTAAACCACGTACTTGATTCGAATAGTTGCCATACTAGCATTGAGTGTATAGTGGTGCCTACTCTTTAAGGATTTTCGGCTTACTCCGTACTATTTCTGATGATAATGCTGATAACCAGTGTCTTTCGAATAAGTGTATACGAAGAGTAGTAAGGCATGTCTGGCATGCTCATTCAGTAAATAGTGTGGAATGACGCTTATTGCGATTTTTTCCGGTCCAAATGTAATGTATTGTTAACGAGTTGATTATGTCTTTCTGCGAAACGCTGATTTAAGTGTTTGGATAGGAAGGTTCAGCTAGTGTTTGGGGTGAAACTCACAATTACATTAAAAGATATTCATTGGAGGTTTTTCTGTTAAATTAATTGTTTTTAATTTGTTGCCAAGTGTTTGGTTTTGTTTGTTTCCAAACATTTCACATTTAAAAATCATAAATGAACTAAATTTTCAATTTGAGTTATTTAATTTTTTTTCTCTGTGTCCCACTGATTTAAAGACTTACAATAACTATGTAATTAGTTTTAGTTGTTGAATTAAGAATTTAACAAAATCAATTTTGATTACCAAAGTGTTAAATATACATTTGGGGCACTTTACAGAACTATAAAATTTATGAAATTACTGCTACTAAGGGTTTCTCTCACCCTGCTGGTTGCACAGATGAGTTGTTCGTCATTCGGACAAACCATCACGCAACAACTTAATCCAGAAGAAATCGCCAACAGGGTTTCTCAGGTCTTCGGAAACGATTTTGTTCTCAATAATCCAACTCTGGTTACCACATTTGGAGAAGTAATGACTCAACGGATTGAATACCGCATGGTCGAACAGAATCCGGACGAAAAATACGTACTGCTTTCTTCTTTTCTGCTCAATACGAAAGTAAATCAGGCCCTTCAGGGTGTGAACCCGGAGAATTTCAACGTGAATGCCTTTAATCCATTGGCATATCTGATTGAATTCTTTTCAGACAAGGCTCAGATGATCCGGATTGACAATACGGACTACGTCATGGTTATTCATCCAAGGAATTATTAATGAGACCTGTTATGAAGAATATCCGAATTTCAGATGGAAGAAGTATGTGCAAAAGCTTGCTTCAATTGATCGTGTTTATCAGTGCTTTTAATAATAATACCTGGTCTCAATCCGATGATTGTGCGGGAGCAGGTCCTTTAACGGTCAATGCGACTTGTACCACTACTGCCTTTACAAATGATGAGAACGGACAGCCCGAAGGAGGAACCACCCCCAATCCAAGTTGTATGACGGGAACGAAATCTTCGGATGTCTGGTATCGTGTGACGGGAACAGGAGGAACGCTGCAGGTAACGGTTTCCGGTACGGATCGAAACGCAGCAATTGCCGTTTGGAGTAATTGTCCCGGAACGACTCAGGTTGCTTGTATGAACGTTGTTTCCGGAGCTTCCGGATCAATGACTTTCAGTTCCGTTTCGGCAACAACCTATTATATCCAGATTGTGAGAACAAGTGGAGGGCCGAATGCGGATATGGTGGGAAATATTTGTGTTACATCCGTAGTACCTCCTCCTGCAAACGACAATTGCGCCGGTGCAACGGTTATTACTCAATCAGCTTCTTGTAGTCCAACTTCTGGAACGGTGACAGGAGCAACGAGTTCAGGAATTACATCGTGTACCGGTACAACGGACGATGATGTCTGGTATTCATTTACGGCAACAGCTACAAGTGCTATTATTACCAGAACAACCGGTGGCTCGTGGGATTCCGGAGTGGAAGTTTTTGCAAGTACAGGTGCAGCACCCGGTTCGTGTATCGGTACTTCATTGGGTTGTCAGGATCCGGAAAGTGATTTTATGGTTAGCGGACTGACAATTGGGATGAATTACTACGTACGAATGTATACCTGGGGCTCCGGCTTTATACCGGCTAATCCAAGCTTTACAATTTGTGTGACTACTCCGCCGGTCGGATCGATTTACATGCCATCGAGCGGAAGTACTTCTGCTTGCAGCGGTACTTTTTATGATTCCGGAGGGGTGGGAGAGTACGCCAATTTAGAAACCCGCGTGTTCACCATTTGCCCTTCTACTGCCGGGGCTAAATTAAGGTTGGTGTTCAGTGCTTTTGATACAGAAGATGTGGATCTTCTTCAAATCTTTGATGGAAACTCTGTTGCTGCACCTTCATTGGGAACTTATTCTGGAACCACCGGTCCGGGAACGGTTCAGGCAACACCGGGTAATGCAAGTGGTTGTTTGACATTCCGGTTTACCTCCGATGGTTCTGTCACTGAAGCCGGATGGATTGCGGCGATTTCTTGCGTCATTCCTTGTCAGACAATTACAACAAGCATTACTTCTATTACACCGGCGCCGGGACCGGGCGGAATTATTCGCTTGTGTCAGGGACAAAGTTTAACAGCTACCGGAACGGGAACGTTTTCTTCCAGTAGCGCAGGAGCCACTTATTCCTGGAATTTCGGGAATGGAGTTACTGCTGCAGGAAGTTCAACGACCTATACGTATCCTGCGGTGGGAAGTTACTACCTGAATCTGGTTGCAACTGACGCAAATGGCTGTACGAATACCAACTACAATAATCAGGTGGTTCAGGTTTCTACAACACCAACTATTACTACTTCAGCTACGCCTGCTACGCTTTGTACGAATCAGACTTCTGCATTGAATGCAAATGTTACGATGAACACTTATTCTGTGAATTGTACACCACCTGTTTCCGGAACGACCTTTTTACCCGATGGTTCCGGAGTTTCATATCAGACTTCGATTACAACCAATTGTTACAATCCGGCGGCAACAATTACCTCTGTAAATGATATTTCGAATGTGTGTCTGACCATGGAACATTCGTATCTGGGAGATTTACAAATCGAATTGGTTTGCCCTAACGGACAGAGTATGATTTTAAAATCCTACGCTCAGGACGGATTGGGAACCTATCTGGGATCTCCGATTGATGATGTGACAAGTGGTCCGGGAACCGGGAGAACCTATTGTTTTACTCCTACCGCAACCACTTATCTGGTTGACGGAACAACTTCTTCTGCAGGTTCGCCTGCCAACCCTTCTGTGGTTGCCGGCGATTATGAACCGCTGGATGCCTTTTCGAATATGATTGGTTGTCCGCTGAACGGAAGTTGGACGATCCGGGTTACGGATAATCTGAATCAGGATGACGGCTATATTTTTAACTGGGATGTGAACTTCAGTGCCGGAATTACAGCAGTTCCTTCGTATACACCGACTATTGTTTCTCAGGGATGGGTGGCGCAAACAACTTTGACAAGTACAGGGACAACTACGGCAAATGTAGTCCCGACCAATCAGGGAGCTCCGTGTTTTACTTACAGTGTAACGGATAATTTTGGATGTACGTACACTGCTCCTCAATGCATAACAGTGAATTGCGGAACTTCTCTGCCAATCGGATTGGTGAGCTTTGATGCTTCTGCACTTGATAATACTTCCGTTCAGTTGAGCTGGGAAACCAGTTCCGAACAAGACAATGATTATTTCATTATCGAGCGTTCTGCGGACGGTTTTGACGGATGGGAAGATATTTTGCAAGTTGATGGAGCCGGGAATTCCGAAACTCCGAAAGACTATACTGCTGCTGATAATCTTCCATTGGACGGAATTTCATATTACCGTTTGAAGCAAGTTGATTTTAATGGTCAGCAAAGAATACACGAAACCGAATCTGTGTTTATTGACATCAGCGGAGGAAGTGACCTGGTGATTTTCCCCAATCCGGCAACAGATTTGCTTACTGTGAAAGGAGATCTGGTTTCATTAAGTACTTTTGAATTATTAAGCCCGATGGGACAAAATGTGCGTCTGAATGTGCATTCATATAAGCAGGATGACGGAACGGTTGTTTTGGATATTTCATCCTTAAAAGCAGGCGTTTATTTGATCAAGAACGGTGCGAAAGTGTATTCTTTCGTAAAACAATAGAGAAAATTAAATCCTGAAAAGGCCGGCAATGATTGCCGGCCTTTTTTGCTTTGATGTTATTTTGGAAGAAGCGGATTGAGATTTATTCCCTATTTTAGGAACTAAATGAAAGTCATGAAGTATTTCTCGTTGATATTGTTGAGTGCCCTGTTGATCGGAATAGCTGGTTCCTGCGGAGAAAAGGAAGAAGCCGATGCCAAAGTGGAGGCAAATCAGAATACTCCTGAGTATAAGGCGTATGAATTGGTTCAGAACCTGGAAGTTGTCAAAAAACTACAGGCTGCAGCCGAAAGAAAGAATCAAAAAGTTTCCTTGCAATTGAGTAAAGATTTGCTAAATGGGAAGAACGGATATTACTGGTTTCAGGTTGTTCAGGAGATCGGAAAGACGAAAATCATCAAAATGAATGTGAAAGTGCGCGAGAATAATTTCAACGTGACGATTCTGGATGATGATAACGGAGATGATTTAACTCCGGAAGAATATGAAAGAAAGTATCCGGTTGAGTAAAATCAGATTCTGTCTAATACATATTGAATCAAACGGTTCATTTCCGTTTCGTATCCTTTGCTGAATTCCATTCGGGGTCTGTTTGCGATTCCCAGACAAATGGTAATGCATTGATGTCCCATTGCTTTTCCAAGTGAAAACAAAGCGGAACTTTCCATTTCAAAATTCACAACCCGGTGGCCTTCAAAAGAGAATGCTTCGAGTTTTTCATTGATTTCAGGGGTTCTCGTACCTAATCGAAGAGATCTTCCCTGAGGGGCATAGAAACCGGAGCTGGTTACTGTGATTCCCTGATGTGTTTCCGATCCTTCGAATTGATTTAAGAGTTGTTTGGATGCTTCTGCACAATAAGGTGTGATTTCATCCGGAAAACCTACGAACGAATCCAGAGCGTGCGCTAATGCCTTCTCATGATCGCTGAATTCAATAGGGTAAAAGTGCGCTACATTGTCAATACCAACAGCATGACTGGATAGAATGTAGCTGTGTACATCAATATCAGCCTGCAGAATTCCACAGGTTCCGATCCGGATCAGGTTCAAAGAAGTGGTTTGCTCTTTGTTTTTGCGTTCCTTCAGATCGATGTTGACCAAAGCATCCAGTTCGTTAATAACGATATCGATGTTGTCGGTTCCGATTCCGGTTGACAATGCGGTGATGTGTTTTCCCTGATAGAATCCGGTATGACAAACAAACTCGCGGTGCTCCGACTGATGTGTAATTTCATCGAAAAATGCAGAAATAGCGGCAACGCGGTTTTGATCTCCGACCAGTAAGACATGATCAGCAAGATTTTCAGGGGAAATACCCAAATGATAGACATTTCCCTTTGAATCCAATACCAGTTCCGATGCAGGATACTTCATATTTTAAGGTAAAAGTTAAAATTGAAAAGGTAAGAGTTAAAAATCGAATTTAAGTAATTCGCAATTTTTCACCTTCTCACTTTTCAATGATTAATTACTTCTTGATACTCCCGAAAACCTTAGTAAGCAAATCCGTTACGCGCGCAGCAGGATCTTTTCTGATTTTGTTTTCTTCTTTTTCCACCATCTGGAACAATCCGGAGATCGCTCTTTCAGTTACATATTGATTCAAATCAGGATTGATTTTTTCTCCTCCTGTCAAACTCATCGCACCGTTGTATTTGGTGATGATCGGATTCCAGTATTCCGTCAGCTTCACTTTAGAGATCGCTTCTTTTACTTTCGGTGAAAATGCAGCTACTAATTTCGCTGTCGTATTGTCTTTCAGGAACCGGGTAGCAGCGCCGTCTCCTCCGTTCAGAATGGTAAAACCATCCGAGATACTCATGTTTAAAATCGCATCTTTGAAAATAGGAAGTGCTTCTTTCGTTGCTTCTTCAGCTGCTCTGTTCAAGGTTGTCTCGAATTTTTCAACCTGAGAACCCAAGCCCCAATCGATTGCTTTTTCCTTCACTTTCATCGCATCTGCAGGGAAGGGAAGCCGGATTGCGTCATTTTTCAGAAATCCGTCCGTGATGGAGGTTAAATTCACAGAATTTTGAATCCCAACCGTCAAAGCTTCCTTCAATCCTGAAATAACTTCCGAATTCGTTAAAGAAGGAGTTGCTGTGGATCCTGTTCCGGTATTGATGGTACTTGCTGCTTCTTTTAAAGTTTCGCAAGCAGATAAACCGACTGCCAGACTACTTAATGCCAAGATTGTTGTGAATTTTCTCATGGATTATTTTTTATGTTCAAACTTAAGAATAATTTTGTCTATGCTCAAAAACAGTACCATGATTCATGTTGAAATTATATCCATCGGAGACGAACTTTTAATTGGACAGACAATTAATACGAATGCTTCGTGGATGGGAACTCAATTAGCAGATAACGGAATCAAGGTTTCGCATGTTGCTACGATCTCCGATTCATGGGATGCAATTTCCGGTGCACTTCAGGATGCGCAGGGCAGAAGTCAGGTTGTTTTGATAACCGGCGGACTTGGCCCAACCAAAGACGATATCACGAAACAGGTTCTGTGCGCATATTTTAATACGACCCTGGTTTTGGATGAACAGGTACTGCATCACGTGGAATCTTTTTTCATTAAACGAAACCGCCCGATGCTCGAAGTGAACAAACTTCAGGCAATGGTTCCGGAATCCTGTGAAGTGCTTTTCAACGATCAGGGAACTGCTCCGGGAATGTGGTTTGAAAAGAACGGAACTATTTTCGTTTCAATGCCGGGAGTTCCGTATGAAATGAAATATTTGATGGAAACACACGTGATTCCGCGCTTGTCGGAACGGTTTCCATTGAAAAAACTGGTTCAGAGAACTTACCTGACGCAGGGAATCGGAGAATCTTTTTTGGCGGATAGAATAGGAGAGTGGGAAAACCAGCTGCGCGAAGAAGGATTGGATCTGGCATATTTGCCTTCTCCCGGAATGGTGAAGCTGCGGATCAGTTCCAGTTCCGGAAATCAGGAACGGGTGAATTACTTCGGTCCTTTATTAAAGGAAATGATTCCGGTGCATGTATATGGTGAAGAGGAAGAAACCCTGGCAGAGGTTGTCGGGAAGCTTTTAGAAGCGCGGAAAGAAACTGTCGGAACGGTTGAAAGCTGCACAGGAGGAGCTTTGATGGCAAATCTGACAAGTATTTCAGGTTCGTCGGCTTATGTACTCGGAGGTTTGATCACATACAGCAATGAATTGAAGATGAAATTGGCGAACGTGAAATCAGACACTTTGGAAAGCTTCGGAGCAGTTTCGGAAGAGACCGTTTTTGAAATGGCTTCCGGCGGAAAAGAAGTTTTGGGAACAGACTGGACGATCTCTGTTTCGGGAATTGCAGGACCGCTTGGTGGAAGCGAAGAAAAACCGGTTGGTACAGTTTGGATCGCGATTGACGGACCAAACAGAAAAATTTCCAGAAAATTTCTTTTTGGGTCAGACAGACACAGAACAGTGCAAATGACTGTCCTGACAGCGCTAAATTTGTTACGCTGCGAAATTTTAGGAATAAATATTGAAAAAAAGCAAGATTAATGTTGCTTAATTGTTGGAATTTGCTTTTCTTTGCACCCGCTTTTAGAATAAGGAAAAATAAAATACAATGTCACGAGTTTGTCAATTAACAGGAAAGTCGGTAATGGTAGGGAACAACGTTTCTCACTCAAACCGCAAAACAAAACGCAAGTTTTACCCGAACTTGTTAACTAAAAAGTTCTACGTACCAGAAGACGATATGTATGTTACATTAAAGATTTCTGCGTCTGCGTTGAGAACAATTAATAAGAAAGGGATTTCTGCGTGTTTGAAAGAAGCACGTGAAAAAGGTTTTTTAAAGTAAATCCGGATTCGGTCACAAAAGTGGTTCAATCATAAAGAATTAAGAAAATGGCTAAGAAAGCAAAAGGAAATAGAATCCAGGTTATTTTAGAGTGCACTGAGCACAAAGAATCTGGAATGGCGGGAACATCTCGTTACATTACGATGAAAAATCGTAAAAACACTCCTGATCGTTTGGAAATTAAGAAATTCAATCCGGTCTTGAAGCGTTACACAGTTCATAAAGAGATTAAGTAATAAGAAAAAGTGAAACTTTTGATTTGATCGCCGTCATTGACGGAAAAAATCAAAGTGAAACTAATATAAAAATTTAAGTCATGGCTAAGAAAGTAGTAGCATCCCTACAAAAAGGTGGAGGAAAAGAGCATACGAAAGTGATCAAGATGGTTAAGTCTGAGAAATCAGGATCTTTCGCTTTCAAAGAAGAGATTGTACACAACGATAAAGTTAAAGAGTGGTTTACTAAAGCCTAATTCTTTAAAAGTTGTAAACGCGATATTGTTTTTAAACCTCGAATTATTTCGGGGTTTTTGTATTTTTGAACTATGGCATTATTTGGTTGGTTCTCTAAGGAGAATAAAGAAACACTCGACAAAGGACTTGAAAAAACAAAAGAAAGTTTTTTTGGTAAACTAACGCGTTCGCTTGTTGGGAAATCCCGTGTAGATGATGAGGTTTTGGATGAGTTGGAAGAAATTCTGATCAGCTCTGATGTCGGTGTGAATACAACATTGAAAATTATCGATCGGATCAACGAACGGGTTTCCAGAGACAAGTATGTTGGAACCGATGAATTGAACCGGGTTCTGAAGGAAGAAATTGCCAGTCTTTTATCTGAAAATGATTCGGACGGACCAACAGAATACAATATCCCGAATCACAATGGAAATCCGCATGTGATTATGATTGTGGGAGTGAACGGAGTTGGAAAAACAACATCGATCGGGAAATTGGCCAATCAGTTCAAAAAGGCCGGAAAAAAAGTGGTTCTTGGAGCTGCTGATACTTTCCGTGCTGCAGCTGTTGATCAGTTGATCATTTGGTCGGAAAGAGTCGGAGTGCCGATCGTACAGCAAGGAATGGGCGCAGATCCTGCTTCTGTTGCTTTTGATGCTTTGAGTTCAGCTAAAGCTCAGGGAGCTGATGTGGTGATCATTGACACTGCCGGACGTTTGCATAACAAAGTGAATCTGATGAATGAACTTTCCAAAATCAAACGGGTGATGGAGAAGGTAGTTCCGGATGCGCCGCATGAAATTTTACTGGTTTTGGATGGTTCAACCGGGCAAAATGCCTTTGAACAAGCCAAACAATTTGCTCTCGCTACTTCATTAACCGGACTCATCATCACCAAATTGGATGGTACGGCAAAAGGAGGAGTTGTCATTGGTATTTCAGACCAAATGAATATTCCTGTTCGATTTATTGGAGTCGGAGAGGGAATAGATGACTTGCAGGTTTTCCGAAAAGAAGAGTTTGTTTCGTCTATTTTTGGAGAATAACTGAAAACCAATCATTTAAATTTACTATTCACTAATTTTTGAACTAGAAATATAATTAACAGCATATTTTAGTGTTACTTATATCACCATGGATTCAAAGTCACTTAATAAAACCTATGCAATTCTTTGTTATTGCACATTGATAGGATGGATTGTTTCGCTTGTAAAAGTCTCTTCGACTGAAGGGGAAGAGCGGAAATTTACCGCTTTTCATCTGAGGCAAATGCTCATATTGATGCTTGTTGGTGCGGCGGTAAGTATCGTCGATACAATCTTGTTTTTTATTCCTTTCATTGGCGTGATCGTCATTAATGTGATCTCGATCTTGCTTTTTTTGATTTGGTTAATGCTCATTTTTTCAGCCATTCAGGGAGAGAAAAAATACGTTCCGTTAATAGGCCAGGCAGGCGAGAATATGCTTGGAGATATGTTTGAATAGAATTAAACATCGTTGATAAGTCAATGTTAATATTTGAACTCTAAAAGTTTGTCAATCAGTTTTTTTTACTATCATTGGTTCGCTAAAACTAGAATTGAGTGCTCTAAATCAGTTATTTCCATTTAAGGATTAAGAGCATTCGTTCGAAATGATAAAACTGCTTTTATGGAAACTAACGGAGTAAAACTACGTGCATTCGTCGCATGTTTGTTTTTCACGGTGCTCTCTTATGGAGTATTCGGTCAGACAAATGGTGTGGTCCGATGTTACACAGATGAAAACGATGCAATCCTGCACGCCAACCACCCGGAATTAGAATCAAGTGCCCAGTTTGAACAATGGCTTCAGTCGGAACTCAGCAATCCCGTTGCCGGAAAAATTATCGGAGGAGTATACCAGATTCCGGTAGTCGTTCACGTCATTCATAACGGGGAAGCAGTTGGTTCGGGAACCAATGTCAGTTATGCTGCAATCCAATCACAAATTGATGTGTTGAACGAAGATTTCCGTCGAATGTTCGGATCAAACGGTTGGAATACAAATGCTGTTGGTGCAGATACTCAAATCGAATTTTGTTTGTCAAAAAGACGACCTGATGGTTCCGCATTTCCGAACGGGGAAAATGGTGTAAACCGCATCAATCGTACTTCAGCATCGTTTACAGCTCCGCCGTATTCAACCAATTACATCGACGCAACAATCAAAACATATACTTACAATAACGGAACCCCTACAGCTACAAGAGGCTGGTCTCCGGATAAATACATGAATATCTGGCTGTGCAATATCAGCGGAGGAATTTTGGGATATGCGCAGTTTCCTCAATCACCGATTGGTGGAATGGGATGTGGAACTCCTGCTGCTGCAACGGATGGAGTTGTTTTCCTGTATAATTCAATCGGGAAAAGCTCTGTAACCGGATATCCGGGACCATACAATCAGGGAAGAACTGCAACGCATGAAATCGGTCACTGGCTTGGTTTGCGCCATATTTGGGGCGATGGTAACTGCAATGCGACAGATTATTGTAATGATACTCCTACCGCAAATGCTCCTAATTATGGCTGTCCGACGGGACAAAATTCGTGTACGGCTGCTCCTGATCAAGGTCCGGATATGATTCAGAATTACATGGATTACACAGACGATGCTTGTATGAATGTGTTTACCAATGACCAAAAACAGCGTATGAGAGCTGTGTTGGAAGGTTCTCCGATGCGGGTTGCTTTAATCAATTCCGATGCGTGTACACCTCCGAATCCGAGTGATGCTTCCGTGACGGATGTTTTTGCACCGAGAGGGGATAATTGTGCGGGTGCGATCACTCCAAGTGTGCAATTGAGAAACCGCGGATCGAATAATTTAACTGCTGCAACCATTTCATATAAGGTCGATAACGGAACTGCTGTAACATTCAGCTGGACCGGAAATTTGAGTCCGAATGCTTCCGCTACTGTTGCTTTACCTGCTTTTACAGCGGCGTTGGGAACACATTCTTTCAGAGCTTATTCCACTTTGCCGAATGGTGTTGCTGATCCGTATGCGGTGTATGATACTTCAGGAATTGATTTCGTGGTTTCAAACGGAATCATGCCGAACTATACACAGGATTTCGAAGGACAGTCATTTCCTCCGGATGTGAAATGGCGAATCGATAACGTGAACGGAGATTGTTTCAAATGGTCTCCGGCTTCAGGAGTTTCTTCAACGGGAACTTTTACCAACAACATTGCTCAGGTTCCATGTTATGGAAATGGTTCCACTACGAACGAAGATTTGTATACTCCGGTATTTTTATTGCCGTGTAATGCGACTGCAGCAACTTTGAAATTCGACGTGGCATATAGAAAACGAACCGCTACTTCAAACGATCAGTTAATTGTTCAGATCTCTACCGATTGCGGAACGACCTGGACAAACGTTTACAGTAAAACAGGAAATGCAACTCCGTTTTTGTATCAAAATGCAACGATCCTTGGAACAGAGTATTTCCCAACAGCTGCTGCCGACTGGAGAACGGAAACGATTAGTTTGATGTCCTATGTTGGTGCAACTTCCAAGAATCTGCGCTTCCGTTTCAGAGGTGTTTCGGCAAACGGAAACAATATTTTCATTGATAATGTGAAATTTGAAGGAACAACACCGGGAGAAATCCAATTGGCTTCTGCAGGTGTTGAAGTTCTTGATGGCGGATCTTACACTTTTGCCAATACGCAATCCGGAGGATCGACAACTGCCACATTTACGATCACCAATACCGGAACAACCAATTTAACACTGACGAATCCGATTACTGTAACGGGAACAGGATTTTCTCTTGGAACCGGTTTCGGAACGACTACTGTAACTCCGGGTTCAAGCACCACATTTACGGTTGTATTTTCACCGAATGCTGCCGGAAATTTCACCGGAAATATTCAGTTCGGAACCAATGATTGTGATGAAGGAACGTACAATTTTGTATTGAACGGTTTGGGAGTTGTGAGTTCTCCTGTGGCAGATTTTTCTGCAGCTCAAACAACTGTTTGCCAGGGTTCTTCCATTGCTTTTACCAATTTGTCTACGTTTTCAACGTCCTATTCATGGACTTTTGCCGGAGGAACTCCATCAACGTCTACGGCAACAAACCCAACAGTTACATACAATACGGCGGGAACGTATGCTGTAACACTTGTTGCAACCAATGCAAATGGTTCTGATACGGAAACAAAAACAGGATATATCACCGTTGTTTCATCTACTGCATCGGCATTGCCATTGACAGAAGGATTTACAACAGCTACTTTTCCGCCTACAGGCTGGAGTATTCAGAATAACAATAACTCCACAACAACCTGGGCGCGTTCAGCAACTGTAGGATTAGCTCCTACTGCAGGAAATTCGATGTGGTTTGATAATTACCAGTTTGAAGATGCGGATGATGATGTTGTGAAAATAAAACCGTTGATCTTTACCGGGTATTCATCTGCTCAATTGACATTTAGTGTTGCCTACGCACGATATAATAACGGAAGTACGGATGGTTTGGAAGTGTTGGTTTCTACTGATTGCGGCTTGACATTTACGAGTGTTTATTCGAAGTCAGGAGCTACCTTGGCTACTGCCACAAACACTACCAATGCTTTTGTTCCGACCACTGCGGCTCAATGGAGAACAGAAACTGTGAATCTGACTCCGTATGTGGGACAGGCAAATGTGATTGTTGCGTTTAAGAATCTATCGGCATACGGAAACAACATTTACGTCGACAATATCAATATTACGGGAGTGGCGGTTGCTACTCCGTCAACACCAAGTTTCACCACAACAGTTACTTCTGTTTGTGCCGGACAAAGTGTAACATATACCAATACTTCTACCGGATCACCAACGTCTTATTCCTGGTCTTTCCCTGGTGGAACACCTTCAACTTCTACTGCTGCAAGTCCTACGGTGACATATTCCACAGCGGGAACTTACAATGTGGTTCTGACAGCAACAAACGGTGCCGGATCAAATACCAGTACGATGACCAATTATGTAACTGTAAATGCTGTTCCGGCAACACCAACTGTTACGACCGGAGGTACCACAACATTCTGTGCCGGAGGATCGGTAACACTTACTTCCAGTGCCGGAGCGTCTTATTTGTGGTCAAATGGTGCTACGAGTCAAACGATTACTGCAACAACAGCTGGAACGTATACCGTTCAGGTTACAAGTGCAGCGGGCTGTCAAAGTGCCGCAAGTGCAGCAACTACGGTTACGGTCAATCCGACACCAACAGCACCAACCATTACAGCTGGTGGAGCAATCACGTTTTGTGCGGGAAGTTCCGTGACTTTGACTTCTACAGCCGGAAACTCTTACCTATGGTCGACCGGAGCAACGACACAATCTATTTCAGTTACAACTGCCGGAACATATACTTGTAAAGTAATCAGTGCTGCCGGATGCCAGAGCCCGAATAGTAATTCGATTGTGGTAACGGTCAATCCGCTTCCTTCAGCACCTACAATTACAGCAGGCGGAGCAACCACTTTCTGTGCGGGAAGTTCTGTTACCTTGACTTCCACTGCCGGAACATCTTATCTGTGGTCGACCGGAGCAACAACGCAATCCATTCCGGTGACAACTGCCGGAACATATACTTGTAAAGTTGTGAGTGCTTCCGGATGTCAGAGTCCGAATAGTAATTCGATCAGCGTAACAGTGAATCCGACTCCAACTGCGCCTACAATTACAGCAGGCGGAGCAACCACTTTCTGTGCGGGAAGTTCTGTTACCTTGACTTCCACTGCCGGAACATCTTATCTGTGGTCGAACGGAGCTACAACGCAATCCATTCCGGTGACAACTGCCGGAACTTATACCGTTCAGGTCAGCAATGCTTCCGGATGCCAGAGTTCAAACAGTAATTCGATTTCAGTAACGGTGAATCCAACGCCAACTGCACCTACGATTACAGCGGGTGGAGCAACGACTTTCTGTTCGGGAAGTTCGGTGACTTTGACTTCCACAGCCGGAACATCTTATTTGTGGTCGAATGGAGCTACAACGCAATCCATTACAGCTGCTACTGCCGGAACTTACACGGTTCAGGTTAGCAATGCTTCCGGATGCCAGAGTGCAAACAGCAATTCAATTTCAGTAACGGTGAATCCAACACCGGCAATTACATTGGGAACTGTAACAAGTCCTACTGCTTGTGCTACAAATACAGGATCAATTGCTGTGAACGGAAGTGGTTCAGGAACAATTTCGTGGTCGGGAACGGCATCGGGTTCAACTCCGGTCGCATCGCTTCCTACCAATATTCCGAATCTGGGAGCAGGTTCATACAACATTGTTTTAACGAGTGGGGCAGGGTGTGTTTCAAATACTATTTCCGGAAGCTTAACGGATCCGGGAGCGCCAACTCCTCCGGTGATTACAGCAAGTTCACTTGTTTTGTGTGCGGGAAATACCATTACTTTGACATCGTCCTATTCCTCGGGGAATACCTGGTCTGAAGGATCGTTGACACCGGCAATTACAGTTTCGTCTGCAGGTACTTATACCGTTTCGGTTTCAGCTGCGGGTTGTGTTTCAACTTCTGAACCAATGACCATTACGGCTTCAACTCCGTTTACGGTGAATGCAGGATCTGATCAAAGTGTGTGTGCAGGAACTTCGGTGACTTTGACGGGAACTTCTTCCGGTTCGCCTGCTTTAGGCTGGAACAATGGAGTTCAAAACGGTGTTTCTTTCGTTCCAGGTGGAACAACAACTTATACTCTGACCGGGACAGATGCAAACGGATGCCAGAATACGGATCAGGTAACAGTAACTGTAAACAGCAATCCGAATGTGAGCTTGGGAGCATTGAATCAGGTTTGCACCTACACACCTTCCTTTACATTGACAGGAGGTTCGCCGCTTGGGGGAAATTATTCGGGAACGGGAGTGAATTCAGGGAACTTTAATCCTGCAGCGAGTGGTGCGGGAACTTTCCCGATCACCTATTCTTTCACAGATGGAAACGGCTGCTCGGGAACGGCTCAATCGAGCATTGTGGTTGATGAATGTTTATCGCTTTCGGAGCAAGATGAAACGCAGATGTTTGTCTATCCGAACCCGACTTCCGGAATAATCACCCTGGTTTCAGATGTTCATTACCAATCTGTTGAGGTAATTGACGCTGCAGGAAGAATGGTCTGGAAACTGGAGTCCGGTTCTTTTGAAAAAGAACAAGTCATCGATCTGACTGCATTCGCTAACGGTCAGTATGTACTTCAGGTAAAAACTCAAAGCAGTATACACAATTATAGCTTGATTGTGAACAAATAAAATTAACCACTACTACTTAGAAGGCCGACCCGTAAGTCGGCTTTTTCTTTTTTCTTAATTTTGATTCAAAGATTCACTCGAAAATGAAGAAACTAAAGATTAACGGTCACGGACACATTTTACCGGAACCATCGGAAATTCCAAGATTTATGCGCGAAAAAAAGCTGTTTTGGATCGACGATGACAAAAAGTTCATGAGACAGGACGATTGGGCCAGGCCGATTACGGATCCGAGCTTCTTCTTTGATGAGAAAATCGAATGGATGGAAAGACACGATATTGATCACGGTGTGATGCTCAATTTGTCTCAGGTCTATTGCAACGGTTGGTCCAGACAAGATACCTTCGATGCTGTTCGCTGGCAGAATGATTTTAATGCAAGTGTTCAGGAAAGAAGACCAGATAAGTTTACGAGTGGTTTTGTTGTGCAGCCGCTTCATCTGGATGACGCTCTGAATGAAATTCGTCGTTGTGTGGAAGATTTAAAAATGAATGTACTTTGTTTACCGACACACTTTTTGAATAAAAACAACGAATGGCTTTCTGTGGTTGACGATTCTACGCTGCCTTTATTTGAATTGGCAAATGAATACAAACTGGCGGTCGAAATTCATCCGTATGACGGTGAAAAAATGGTGGCTTTGAAAGATATGTACTGGCGTTTCCACCTGGTTTGGATGATGGCGCAAACGGCAGATACCTTACACATGTATGCCTTGAAGGATTTCGTCAATAAATACCCGGATATTCGTACGTGTTTTGCACACGGCTGCATGTTGGGACAAGCCAATTACGGAAGAAGACTTCAGGGGTTTGACGGTCGTCCGGATTTGTTTACGGAAACAAGAGATCCGCGTGCAAGTTTGGGACATCCGAACTTATTTTTCGATACTTTGGTGCATGATTCCTATACGCTTCAATTGCTGAAGATCAGAGTGGGTTCTTCACAGATTGTTTCGGGATTGGATGATCCGTATCCTTTGGGAGAAATGGAAGGTGTAGCCAATTCTTATCCGGGAAGAGTGATTGATTTTGCTGTTCAGGTGGGAATTTTAGAGGAAAAAGAATCCGATGCCATTTGGTATGACAATGTGCTTCGTTGGTTGGGAAAGACTTCAATATAGTATGATATGACATTCAGAATTCCGGTCCTTTTTATCGTTTGCTTGATTCAAAGTCTTTATGCGTTTACGCAAAACGAGAAGGATTCGGTGATTCATGTTCCCATTGAATTTGCCCGGTTCGTTAAAAACACGAAGCAGCATTACGGATTTTACGAGCAGGATCTTGAAAAGAAAGACGGGACTTATGAGGTGCAGGTTTTTAAATCTGTAGGAAAATCTCAATCCGATCTGGTGGATTTTAAAATCAATACTACAAGAATCGGTACAATTGATTCGGTTGTGTTTTTCATAGCTTCCAATCCGCTGAAAACATTCCGGATCAGTAAATCAAAGTGCACGGTCTTTTTGCCTGCGATGGATAAAGATTATGAAGTGCATGCAAAATACCACGGTAAAACAATTTCGGTTTTATCTGTTTCGGTTTTACCGCTTTTAGAACAACAGATCCGCATTGTTCCTCTGGTTAAAACCAAAATCAACAAAGACAGCCTGGAAAGAGAGCTGAATACCTTATTCAAATCTGCCAATGTGCACTTTCATGTAACGGTGGAAGCTTTGTATGAAAGCGATGCTTTTGAGGCGGGTAAACCTTTTGAAAATCCAAGTCCGGATCGATTGAAATACACCGATCAGATGCGGGATGTTCGGGATGCCTACAAGCAGTCTGAAAAGGAAAAAGTAACAAATACCCTGTTGTTTTTTGTTGTTCCGGAGTTTGTGAGCCCGAAATGGGAAGGCTTCATGGTGAAAAGCAAATCGATGGGTTTTGTAAGTGATAAAGAAGATCAATTACTGGCGGCAATCATTGCAAACGAATATTTGAAAGGTTTTCTGAGTCTGGAATCTGATGAAGAAATAACAAAAAGCCGGGGTCTGGACAAGGAAGGCTGGCTGAGAGCAAACAACAATCCGGGAATTTATTCCATTATCGACGATTATGAAGAGGTGGTCACAAACAATGGTTTGGTGGCGTACTACTTCTTCGAACAAAATAAAGACGGAACCATTGTTCTGAAGAAAAAGAACTTTTTGTCGTCTGTGCTGCGCCCGATAAAAAAGAACACTTATTCCTATCATTTGCAGATAGACAATCTTTTTTACAAGACCATTTTCAGGATTCAGGGAAAACCATTCAACGCATTGCATCTGCTGAGCGTATTGCTTTCTGTTGCAGGATGTATTTATGGTTTTCGAAAACTCCGGTCTTTTATCCGAACGAAAATGAAAAAGCCGCGTCTGGTTTCTTTTGTTTCAAGATTGATCCAGTGGTCGGGGATTGTTCTTTTGTCTTATGGTTTTATTCGCCTGGTGGATTTGGGTTATTCCTGGTTCGAGGTAACGGATGGGATTATCAAATCGTATTCGGATCTGGAGGAGAAAAAGGTACTTGATTTGTTGTTCAACAACACGCATCCTTCCAAACTGGAAGAAAAGAATATCGGTTCTGAGCTGATCATTAAGAGGGATAAGAACTACTTTCTTTACGAACGGAAAAAAGTGCTCTACTTTAAAATGAATGTTTCGAAGAATAATGTTCCGTTGAAACTTCGTTTGATTTCGACTTCGGATTCATTGAAAGTGGCTCAATTGGAGAAACCGGTAGTTGCACAAAGTCACTACATGGTGGTGAAAATCTATTCCCGGAAAGGAAAGTGGCTGCGCGATCAGGTTTACAACCATTTGGGTGTAGATCTGACCAAGAAATTGAAACTGGAAGATCCACCCAAACGGATTCTGATTTTTGTCAACGGATATCGACCGACTTCTTTGGGAAGCACTTTTGAAGAGAACTTTGAGGATATCAAGAAATATGGACTGGAATTCCCGAATTCGGTCAATCGCTTGTTTTCGGAAGACCGCTACAATTACTGGCATCCGTGGAAACAGATCGACGATACTTTCAGATTGAGAATTAATCCGACAGAGTATTATTACGCAGACGGACATCATTCCGTGGCAACTTCAAATCACAGGAGTCTGCTCAATTTTACGACAAATTCAAGTGTTTATCCGAAAAGATGCCTGCATCCGGGAGTTCACACCTGTTATACGACCAATACCGTCGGATCGAAAATTTTTGGTTCTAAAAAGGCCAAAACGCTGGGTCTGTTAGCAACAAGATCCAACAAAAGAGGGTTTAAAGTTCGTGAGAACAGCGGACGAATAGCCGGACGAAACCTGTATCAGATGCTGAACGAACTCCCGAATACATCCAAAAATGACACCTTGTATTTGGTTGTTCACAGTATGGGATTTGCCTATTCTCAGGGACTTGTGAGTCAGTTGAGAGGAAAAATCAATTTTGGAGGCTATTATGTTCTGGCTCCCGAAAATGCCGAAGCAGGAGGAATCAACCTGAAAGAATGGAAGCAGGTTTGGCAATACGGAAGTAATCTGAATGCCAAAGGTGAGGATGCTCCATGTTTGCAGGATGGGGTGGCACCGCAAACGGCTGTGAAAGGTTTGAGTGAAGCTCAACGAATCTACATTCCGAAAACATTATTTAAGCGCAAAGGCTACTTTGACTCTCATTTTATTGGGTTGTATACCTGGATTTTCAGCATTCCGAACGGAGAGAAGGGGCATATTCGACAGAGGTAACATGAATTGCGAATTCGTTTCTTGATGAATTTAACTGTACATCATTCGTAATTATGTAATTACCCTTTTTGTGGTATTGCGGAATGTAAAATTAGACCTCACCTTTGTTATTTAGAATTATTCTACATAACATGAATCTGTATCTTGACAACAGAAACCAATTAATTAGCCTTGGATTCAAGGAATTAACCCGGACGATCTTCGGAGAATTGCATGTGGAATGGCATTCGGGAATCCCTCAGTTGAATACGATAACACCTGCCAAAGAATTGGTGGTCGTTTACAATTTCACGGATAATTTCCAGGAATTGGAAAACAATCTGAAACGGACGGCGGAAGATACGAGTATCAAAGTAATCCTGATTCTGAATGGAGATGTTTCGCAGCTTCCCAAGCTTGTTTCATATGGTGTTTCCGGATTTATTGATGTGAACTGCACGGTTCAGGATTTGAAAGAAGCCTTTCAGAAAATTTTGCATAATCAGAATTATTACTGCGAAGTAGTTTGGAGCAAAATTCTGAATCAGGATGAGGAAGTCAGCTCACCAACTCATTTCAGTCTCACAAAACGGGAAGTTGAAATCGTAGATCGCTTACTGATCGGGAAATCAACTTTGGAAATCAGTAAAGAACTGGGTTTGAGCCCACATACGGTACAAACACATCGGAAGAATTGCTTCAGGAAATTAAAAGTGAAGTCCTTGTCGGAGCTGTTGTTGTTCGAAATGGAAAATCAGGTGTTTAAAAAGTGAAAAAACATACCCTGTGGAGGGTAGTTTTTTACGCTGATTATAGGGATTGCCTCCGATATAGAAAATAGATAAATTTGCGGAGATTAATTTAGACTTAATATAAATAATAAAATAACAAGAATCATGAAAAGAATATTACTTAGCGCGGCGGCTCTTATTTCTTTATCAAATGCAATGGCTCAAGGTCCGGTTGTAATTGATACAGTGATAACTGGTGCAGGTTACGGAACGAACGTTTGGTACAGTTTACAAAATGACGAACAAGACACAGATGTTTCTACAAACTGGGATATCGCGTTGGCGTCAACAGCTTCTCAAACCAATCCATTGACAAGCAGTATCTTGTTCAACTCGAAAATTGGAAAAGTATACGCAATTCCTAATTCCGATCCTGCAACTTCATTTGACACATTGGCAACGGTGAATTTCACAGCGTTAACTCCACTTGTGAATGACGATTCTGATTGGGCAAATGGTGCTTTGAGACGTGCTTCCAATACAGGAATGTTTGATTTCGGTTGGGGAACATACAATTCTACCACGCATTCGGTTATCGGAAGTAAAGTGTTTGTTGTAGTATACAATGATAACTCAAAGAAGAAATTCTATGTGAACTTGATTTCCACACAAGGAAAGTATGAGATCATCTCAGCTGATTTGGCAAACGGAGCAGCACAAACAACACAGAATTTAATATTGACTCCTTATACGACTAAGAACTTTGTTTATTACAAGATCAATACAAATGCGGTATTGGACAGAGAGCCAGTTTCTGCAAGCTGGGATTTCACATTCTTGCAATATGATGCTACAATTGCTCCGAATATGCAATACTTTTCCTTTGGTATTTTGAATAATGTTGGAATTGAGGCAGTAAAAGTTACAGCAGTAGCAGACGTTCCAAACTTTACCAACTACCAGTCCCAAACGTTCAGCGATGCTGCAAATGTAATCGGTTATAACTGGAAAAATGCTCAGGCTCAAACAGTTGAAGATAGTACGGTTTACTTCGTGAAAACGAACGACAACAACATCTGGAAATTGGTGTTCACGAAATTTACATCAGGAAGTTCAAGTAATATGAACGTATTCTCCAAGCAAAACCTGACAACACTTTCTGTAAACGAATTGGAGAAAGATGTATTTGTATCTGTTTATCCTAACCCTGCTGCAAATGTAGCTACAGTTGTTGTGGATTCTAAAGCAAATTCAACAGTGAAAGTAGTGAGTATGACAGGACAAGTTGTTTTCGAAACAGCTGCTTCAAACGGATTAACTACAACAACTATTTCTACAGAAAACTTCACAAACGGAGTATATTTGGTGCAAGTTTCTAATGGTGCTGCAACATCAACACAACGTTTGGTAGTTCAACACTAATGATTTGAAAAAATAAAGATGAAAAAAATTGGATTTCTATTCCTTGGACTTGCGTTTGCAGTTGCTTCATGTAACTCAGGTGCAAAAACCGAAGAGAAAAAAGAAGAAGTAATAGAGAAACGAATTGTTTCTTTGAACGGATCAGTTACAGAAATCATTTACGCAGTGGGTTCCCAAAAGGAACTCATTGGCGTTGATGTAACTTCCACTTATCCGGCAGCTGCTGAAAAACTGACTAATTTGGGACACGTTCGTAAATTGGCGGTTGAAAGCTTGTTAGCACTGAATCCGACACACGTTGTGATGTTGGAAGACGAAGTTTCTCCTGATTTAAAATCAAAATTGAAGCAGGCGAAAATTGAGTTGGTGACTTTCAAACACCCGAACAGTGTTGAAGAATCGAAAGTATTGGTAAACGAAGTTGCGGAATGGTTGGGGAAATCCGATGCTGCAAAAGAATTGACTGCTAAGATTGATTCGGATATTAAGAGCATCACGAAATTGCCTGAAAAACCGAAAGTATTGTTCGTTTATGCACGTGGTGCGGGAACATTGATGGTTGCAGGTGAAAACACTCCGCTTGAAAAAATGATTGTTTTGGCAGGTGGTGAAAACGCAGGAAAAGGGTTTACGGATTTCAAACCTTTGACAAGCGAATCTGTGATTGCAGCAAATCCTGATGTGATTTTGATGTTTACATCCGGAGCACAAAGTTTAGGGCCGGAAGGAATTTTCAATGTTCCGGGAGTGGCTGTAACAAATGCAGGAAAAAATAAAGCGTTGATTCAAATGGATGGTCAGTTGCTGAGTGGATTTGGTCCGCGTGTAGCTGAAGCAATCATTGAATTAAATAAAGAATTCGGAAAGGTTAAATAATAGCATGTCAAGACAGGGAATAATAGCTCTTTCATTATTGATTTTAGTGTTAGGTTGCTTCGTAGTTAATCTATCAGTTGGGAATGTTCATGTCCCTATTTCCCATGTCTTCGGCAGTTTGCTTGAAAAAATTGGTTTCGACACCGATTTGAAAATAACGGAAATCGAATACAATGTTGTTTACAACATCCGGTTTCCGAGAGCGGTTTATTCCTGTCTTATTGGTGCAGGATTAGCAGTCTCAGGTGCAGCATTGCAGGGAATCTTCAGAAACCCGCTGGTCGATTCCGCCTTAATAGGAATCTCAACCGGAGCCTCATTGTTTGCATCCTTATTCATTTTATTCAGTGGTTTAGTCCCTTGGTTGATGATTTTCAACGAGGGACTTTCCCTTTCTTTAGTGGCCTTCGTCGGAGCGTCATTTGTTGCCTTCATTGTTTACCGCTTGTCATTGAGTAATGGTGAAGTAAATTCACTGACCTTGATTCTAGCCGGAATAGCATTGAATGCGTTAACGGCCTCATTGACAGGTTTAATGAGCTTTTTGGCTACGGACGATCAGTTGCGGGATCTGACATTCTGGACGCTGGGAAGTTTAGGTTCTGCAAATAACGATTCCCTGATTTTATTATTGATTTTCACAATTGTTCCCATGATTGTGATCTTCATGCAGGCGAAGAGTTTGAACGTACTTTCATTGGGTGAAAGCAACGCGCAATACATGGGGTATAAAGTGAAGACTATCAAGGTAATAGTGATTGTATGTGCGACATGTATGGTCGGAGCTTCCGTTTCTATGTCGGGTGTCATTGGTTTTGTTGGACTGGTTGTACCCCACATTATTCGCATTTTATCCGGCCCGAATCATCGATTATTACTACCTTTCAGTGCTTTTTTCGGAGCCATTCTTCTTTCTTGTGCAGATATGATTTCAAGAACGATTTTACCTCCGACAGAGGTTCCGATCGGAATCATTACCGCCTTGATGGGAACTCCGATTTTTATTGCAATTATTTTTAAACACAAGCGTAAGTTTTCAGTGTGATTGAAGCAAAGAACATATCGTTTACAGTGAAAGGAAGATCTATTCTTCAATCGGTTGATTTCACAACTGACAAAGAAGAATTTATTGTGATTCTCGGCCCGAACGGAGCAGGGAAAAGTACGCTTGTAAAAATGCTTTCCAACGGATCTAATCTGAGCACCGGAAGCATTTCGTATTACGGAAAAGACTTAAAAAACTGGACCTTGGACGCTTTGTCCAAATACAGAGCATATATGCATCAGGAAAGCATGATCGCTTCCAACTTTACGGTTCGTGAAGTTTTGGAAATGGCGCGCTACCGTTATCCTGAATCAAAAAAACACTTCAATAAGCACATCACGGATAAGATCGTAGCCGAATTGAATCTGGAATCTCTTCTGGACAACGAATTCAACTTCCTGTCTGGTGGAGAAAAACAGCGTGTTCAATTCGGACGGGTTTTACTGCAGTTGGAAAACGAAGGAGAAATTCAGCCGATCAAATACTTGTTTTTGGATGAGCCTTTGAACAATCTGGACGTTCGTTATCAGATTGAATTATTGAAACATGCCCGCAAATTTGTAGATGATAAGCGGGGAACTGTGATTGTTGTCATGCACGACATCAATTTGTGCTATCAATACGCGGATCGCGTGTTATTGATGCAGAGAGGAAAGGTCATTATGGATGGAACGGTGGATGAAGTGATGAGTCCCGAAGTTCTGAGTAATACCTATCAGATTGACCTGGAACAGATCCAGTCATTAGATGGAGAAATATTTTACAGACATGTATCATATTCATCGGACTTGTTAGATAAGAGGCCGCACGGCGGGTGACAAATGATTTGCATCAGCAGATCAACAAAGAATTAAATATAACAAACATGGAAACAACTTTGTCCCTAAAAGAAGCTTTCGCACAATTGAAAGAGAGCGAACCAAAATTGAGAATCAGAGAGTATGCGAAGCGTTTGAATGCTTCCGAAGCAGAATTAGTTGCTTTGGGAGTTGGAACAACTGCAGTTCGTTTGCGTCCTGAATTCGTAGCAATTCTTGGAGAAATTGAGTCGTTGGGTTATGTGATGGCTTTAACAAGAAATGATGAGGTAGTGCATGAGCGTAAAGGAGTTTACGAAAACTTCAGCACCACACCGCATGCGTCATTGTTCGTAGGAAAAGATATCGATTTACGTATTTTCCCAAGTGCATGGGCATCTGTTTTTGCAGTAACCGAAGGGGGCGACAAACCACGTCACAGTTTGCAGTTTTTTACAACTGACGGAGCTGCTACACATAAGATTTACCTGGAGTCCAAAAGCAACAAAGAAGCGTATGATGCTTTGGTTGCAAAATACAAAGACGAAAACCAATCTTCTGAATTGGAAATCGGAGCTTTGCTGCCATTGGAAAGCCCGGAATTGCCGGACAGCGAAATCGATGTGAAAGCATTCCAGGAATCCTGGATCAATCTGAAAGATACACACGAATTTTTCGGATTGTTGAAGAGTCACAAATTGACGCGTACTCAGGCATTGCGTTTTGCACCGGATGAAACATACGCAAAGCAAATCGATAACAAAGCGTTGAGAAGAGCATTGGAATTGGCTGCTAAAGAGCAGGTTTCGATCATGGTTTTCGTTGGAAATGCCGGAATGATCCAAATTCATACCGGAGAAGTGAAAAATATCGTTGAGCACGGTCCGTGGATCAATGTATTGGATCCGATGTTCAACCTGCATGCAAAAGAAGACGGAATCGCACAATCGTGGATCGTTCGTAAACCAACAGAAGACGGAATTGTGACTTCTTTGGAGTTATTCAATGAGAAAAAAGAATTGATCTGTACGCTTTTCGGAGCACGCAAACCTGGAATTCCTGAATTGGAGTCCTGGAGAAAATTGGTAGAACAATTGTAATATCATCATGATGCAAAAAGCATATTTGCTTCTTATAATGAGTATTCTGAGCGGAGTTGTTTCTGCTCAGGATACTCTCTATATCAGCGACGAAGCTGGAGTTGCTGTACCTTTTGCACAAATTGCCCTGCAAGATATCAGCGCAAAAAAAACAAGTTATGTTCAGTCGAATGATTTAGGAATATTGGTTGTTCCTGCATCCTTTTACACGACCGGGCAACAAGTCATTGTGAAGGTCAATACGGATGGATTTCATCAGGAAGTAGATACCATCTCAAAAGGAAAAAGCCACAGCATTAAGCTGAAAGCAAATGCGAAAGACATCGAAGAAGTTGTCATCACCGGACAGCTTGGAGCAGGATCTCTCACAGGATCTACCAACAAAGTAAAGCTGATTGACCGTGCAACCATCGAAGCAAAGGGAGCAGTTAATTTACGCGATTTACTTCAGAATGAAATGAATATCCGCATCAGTCAGGATCAGGTTCTGGGAAGCGGAATGTCGATGCTTGGAATCGGCGGAGAAGGAGTTAAAATATTAATAGACGGCGTTCCGATTATCGGTCGTCAGAACGGAAACATTGATTTGAGTCAGATCAATCTCTCGAACATCGAACGGGTAGAGATTGTTGAAGGACCTTTAAGTACGAACTATGGAAGCAATGCCATGGCGGGTACCATTAATTTGATCACAAAGAAACCCAAGAACAAGGGTTACGATATAAATCTGGGAGCATTTTACGAAACGGTAGGAAACTACAATCTGAATTTGGGGATCACTTCCCGGATTAAGAACCATTCGATTTCGGCTTACGGAGCACGGAATTTTTTCGATGGGTGGACACCCGGAGATAAATGGATTGAATTCCCGAAAAAAGAAGTTGCGGATTCAGGTCGGTTCCAGCAATGGAAAATGAAAGAACAGTATTTGGGAGGATTGAAATATTCCTACAAATTCAAAAAAGTAGAGTTGATTCCTTCTCTGGATTTGTTCCGCGAGAAAATCGTTAACAGAGGATATCCGAGAGCACCTTTTCAGGTTTCTGCTTTCGATGATGAATATGTAACGAATCGCCAGAACGGAGGACTTGAAGTAATCGGTTGGTTGAAATCAAACTTGAAATTGGATGTACAGTTGAATTACTCCAATTACAAACGGACAAAGAACTCTTATATGACAGATCTGACAACTTTGGACCGCAAGCTTTTGGCAAATTCGGAACAGGATACTTCCCGCTTTGTGTTGTATTTCAATCGCATCACTCTGACCAGAAACAATCCGGATAAAAAGTTCAATTACGAGGTAGGTTACGACATCAATTACGAAACAGGATACGGAAACCGCATTGAACACCGCAAAAAAGAAATCGGTGATTATGCTGTTTTCGGGACATTTAACTGGGCACCGTGGAATTGGCTTCACATAAAACCGGGACTTCGATTTACTTACAATACTTTATACAAAGAAGCATTCATGCCGGCTTTGAATGTGAAAGTAGGAAAGAAGAAGCACATTCTTCGCGGAAGTATTGCTTCCGGATTCCGTTCACCGTCAATCAAGGAATTGTACATGGAATTTGTGGATATCAACCACAAAATTTACGGAAATCCGGATTTGAAGCCGGAAGTGGCTAATCACGTTCAGGGTTGGTATAACTTCAACTGGGAACCGAAAAAATGGAATTTAGGCTTCGAATTGTCCGCATATTACCAGGATATTCACAACCGGATCAGTTTGTCTCAAACACCTGATGGAAAGAATTACAGCTATTTCAATATCGATCAGTTCTATGCAAAAGGAATTCAATCTTTGTTGAAAGTAGGACAAAAACAATGGAACGTAAATGTTGGATTCAACTACATCGGGACAGCATCCAATTATTCAGGGAATCGTTTTGCATACTCACCTGAATTGGTTTCAAATGTTTCCTACCAGTTGAAAAACGGAACGACGAAGTTCAGTGCATTTTATAAATACACCGGAAAAGTAGTTGCATATTTTATAAATGACGACGCTACGGTAACACAGCAGTTCATTTCGGATTATCAGTTATTGGATGTTCAGGTGCAGCAATGGTTTTTGAAGAAAACACTCGGCGTTTCGCTGGGCGGTAAAAACTTATTGAATGTAACCAATATCAGAGCGGGAAGCGGAACAACAGGCGGAGCGCATGCTTCAAGCAGCGGAAGCGCACCAATTGCATGGGGAAGAAGTTTTTATATCAATATTACATACCTGATTAAATCGAAGCAATGAGAAAGTGGATTTTTATAGCCTTACTTCCGATTGTAAGTGCTTGTTTTAAGAAAGAACTTCCGGTTCAGAAACCGGTTTCAAATGCAACGACTTTTCAGGTTGTGGTCGGGTCGGATTATGCCAATCAGATTTATTACGATCTCGAAACGAATACCATCATTCGCCAGAACAACCGCGAGGTTTGGGATCTGGCTTTTGAAGCAGGAGAAAATGGTTTTCATGTATTGTTGAACGAATCACGTGTGATGGGAGCTGCAATTTCTTCCGAAACGGATATCAATGCGCTTACAAGTGATGCGGGATTAACGTATACCTGGGATTTTCATACCGGAAATCTGGATTCAACAGCAATCGGTGATTGGCAAAGTTTGGGGAAAGTTTACGCCATTGATCTGGGAACAAGTTTGACCGGAACAAACATGGGTAAGAAAAAATTGAAAGTCATTTCAGTGAGTGATACGGAGTACGAGATTCAGTTTGCAGATCTGAGCAGTACTTCTTTTCAAACGTACACCATTCCAAAATCTTCAACCGCAGGATTTACTTATTTCTCCATGACGGGAAGCGGATCCATTCATGATGTTGAACCGGATAAAGGAACCTGGGATTTATTGTTTACAAACTATTGCCACGTTTTTGATGCACACACTCCATATTCTGTTGTGGGAGTTTTGTCCAATCGTTACGGTGTAAAAGTGCAGGAGGTAAGTATTCCTTTTGCAGATTTGAAGCATTCTGATATCATTGAGGCCAATTTCAAGAACAATATCAATGTGATCGGATACGACTGGAAAGTATATGACTTCGATACGGGCGTTTATGCTGTCAGCAGCAACAGAACATTCATCGTGAAAACGGTCAACGGGCGTTATTTCAAGCTGCGTTTTATTGATTTCTATGATGACGGCGGAGTGAAAGGAGCTCCGAAGTTTGAATTGCAGGAATTGATACCGTAGATTAATGGGAAATTGAGTTCCAATAGTTATCGGAATGAAAAGGTAAAAGATCGTAGTTTTTAGTTGCTTTAGTTTTTTCTTTTTTAAGACAATTCATTCAAAACGAATAAGCTCTATATTCTGAAATTTATCCTTGCTTTTAAACTCAACTCCATTCATTTCTATAATGGCAACTGAATATCCTTTCTCTTGAGCTTTTCTGATCTGACTATCTGATGGAATGAACGGATACGCAATTTCATCGTTGAAAAACATCCAGGAGATATGTGCATGAGGGAAAAAATTGACTCCGAATACCAGGCGTTTTGTTGAATTGCTTCCTTCTTCCTTCATAAAACGAAAGCTTTTGCGCATTTCCTTTTCCGATGAAAGTTCCGGATTGTAATTGGTCAAAGTAGGAGATGGCTTCAGCATCCAATTGATCAGCAGCACCGAAAGTGCAGTGAAAACCAGATTTTGAATCAATGGCCGTTTAATCAAGGCTGCAATTTCCGAAATCCCGAATGCGATGATCAGTACAACAAATCCAAACACCGGAATGGTAAACGAGGGCATTTTTGTCTGTGCAATGGTAAAGAAGAGATACAAGATGAAAATGGTTGTTAGCAGGTAAACCTTGTTCTCAATGTTTACTTTTTTTGAAAGAATCAGGAATACCACACTGATCAGAAACACAATCGCGAAATCAATGGTATTGAAGTAAATGTCAGAGATCCGATCGAAATGATACGATGCGCCTCCCGAATGATTCTCAATAGATTGGAACAGGTGAAGTGAATTGTAAGTCATCTCGCGTTTAAATTCAGCGGGAAAACGAAGAAAGGAATAGATTTGCCAGGGCATCGAAACAAATAGTGCCACAGCAAATGAGATTAACAGGGGTTTTAATGAGTTCCAGTAATGACCTTTTCTTAATTCAGGAAGAATAACAATTCCCCATCCCATGAAGACCAGAAGACCAACCAGCCATTTGGTGAGAATAGCACATCCGGCGAAGATTCCGATCCAATAAATCCATTTCTTATTGAAGGTCAATCTCCATTCAAACCAAGCCCAAAACGACAACGTGATGTAACACAGGAAGATGAAATCATTGTGGTCAGTTCCGATTCTGCCGGAAATCAATCCTAACAAATAAGCCGAATGCATGGTCAGTAAGGATGCAATGAAACCTGTTCGTCTTTTGAATACAATGGTACCGATTCTGAAAATGGCAAGAACGAGAATACCATGAAAAAGAACCGAGGGTAAACGAACGGCAAAGGCGCTGGTTCCAAACAATTTGATCGATAAAGCGATTTGCCACGTAAAAAGAGGCTGTTTGTGAAGCCAGATCTTTCCATTTGCCCAGATACTTTGATCCGTATCAATCGGATTCTGCGGAATGAGCTCCGGAGTGAGAGGGTTTTTAGCGAGATTTTTGCCTACAAGAGCATGAAACTGTTCATCCCACAAATACAAATAGGGAGTAAGCAATGCAAATGCTGCTGCGATACAAACGGCGGAAAGAAACAGAAAACAGGGTGTAAAGGATGGCTTTTTGAAATACGTATAGATGCAAGCTGCCAGAAAGATTCCCCAGAAAAGTAATAAAATCTGAGATCTGCTGTCAATATTGCTTATTACATCGGTTAGTGTCATTTGGAAAAAAAACTGCTTTTACTTAGTGGAATAGTACGTTTAGGAGGTTGTATTCGATAAAGTACTTGTTTCTTTTACAATTCTAGACAAATAATTTAGAATTGCAAAAAAATGTGAGACGTGATTTTTTAGAAAACCTATCTTTGTGCAAATTTAGTTGTAATGGCACAAAAACCGGCAATCCCAAAAGGAACAAGAGATTTTCTACCCGATGAGGTAGCTCGCCGTACGTATATTTTCGATACAATCAAGTCTGTTTTTAAAACATACGGGTTTGCACCGATCGAAACACCTTCTTTCGAACTTTCTTCCACTTTGTTGGGGAAATACGGAGAAGAGGGAGATCGTTTGATTTTCCGGATTCTGAATTCGGGAGAAAAAATGAAAAAAGCAGACCTGGAAGCACTTCAGGCAGATAATCTGGCACGTTTTGCCAATTCGTTGGCTGAAAAATCATTGCGCTACGATTTGACGGTTCCTTTTGCGCGTTTTGTTGTACAGCATCAAAATGAATTGTCGTTCCCGTTCAAACGCTACCAGATTCAACCGGTTTGGAGAGCAGATCGCCCACAGCACGGACGCTATCAGGAATTTTATCAATGCGATGCGGATGTAGTAGGTTCGGATTCCTTGTTGTATGAAGTGGATTTCGTTCAGATTTTTGATCAGGTATTGACCAATCTTCAGATTCCGGGATTCACCATTAAAATCAATAACCGCAAAATTCTTTCCGGGATTGCTGAAGTTTCGGGAGAATCGGAGCGCTTGGTAGATATTACCGTTGCGATTGATAAATTGGATAAAGTAGGGGAAGAAGGCGTTATCAAGGAATTGACCGAAAAAGGTGTTTCCGAAAAAGCCATTGAGATCATTTCTCCGTTGTTCAGAATTTCCGGAACGAACGAAGAGCGATTGGAGCAAATGAAAAGCTTCCTGAAAGCATCTGAGATTGGTTTGAAAGGAATCGAAGAATTGGAATTTGTTTTGAACCAAACGAAAGAACTTGGTTTGGAACGCGCGGAGGTAGAATTCGATGTGACACTTGCCCGCGGATTGAATTACTATACAGGAGCAATTTTCGAAGTGAAGGTTCACGATGTGAAAATGGGATCCATTTGTGGTGGTGGCCGCTACGATGATCTGACAGGTTTGTTCGGACTTTCCGGGCTTTCCGGAGTCGGGATTTCGTTTGGTGCCGACCGCATTTACGACGTTTTGAATGAACTGGACTTGTATCCTGAAAATACGAATGCAGGTTTGACCTTGTTGTTTGCCAATTTCGGAGACAAGGAAGCGGCGTACTGTATGAAACAAAGCAAGAAATTGCGTCAGAATGGCGTAGACTGCGAGGTTTATCCGACAACAGCCAAAATGCAGAAGCAGTTTAAATATGCTGATAATCGAAAAGTGAAATTTGTTGCCATTATCGGTGAAGATGAATTGAACAAAGGAAAAATACAATTAAAAAACATGGAAAGCGGAGAGCAAAAGGAGTTGACAGAATCCGAATTGCACGCATTTTTCAATCATTAGACCATGAATAATTTTACCATTACAAATGAATGGGTTTCTCTGGAAAAACTGGATGAAATCTTAGCTTCAAATACAACATTAGCTTTGAGCGAAGAAGCCAAAGCTGCTATTTTGAAATGCCGCGCTTATCTGGACGAGAAAGTAGCAACAAGTGATCGCCTGATTTATGGAATCAATACCGGTTTCGGAAGTTTATGCGATACGGCGATTTCTTCGGAAGACTTGGAACAATTGCAGCGCAATCTGGTACTTTCACACGCTTGTGGAATGGGAGAACGCGTTCCGGAAGAAATCGTGCGTCGTTTGCTGATCCTGAAAATCATGGGACTTTCTCATGGCGCATCAGGGGTTCAACTGGAAACAGTGGAGCGTTTGGTTTTATTCTTCAACAATCACATTCATCCGGTTGTTTTTCAACAGGGAAGTTTGGGCGCATCCGGAGATTTAGCTCCGTTGGCTCATTTGGTATTGCCGCTTTTGGGTGAAGGAACAGTGATGTTTGAAGGAAAAGAATACACTTCACAAGAGATCAACAAACAATTCGGATTGGAACCGATTGCTTTGCGCTCCAAAGAAGGATTGGCTTTGTTGAACGGAACTCAGTTTATGTCGGGATATGCTTCTTATGCCATTTCTCATGCACGAAAATTGTGGAAACAGTTTAACGAGATTGCTGCGATTTCATTGGATGGTTATGACGGAAGAAAAGAACCTTTCGGAATTCAGGTAAACGGAATCCGAAATCAGGTTGGCCAGATCAAAACGGCTGAGATTTTCAGAGAATTACTGGCTGAAAGTGAATTGGCAAACCGCGAAAAAGCACACGTTCAGGATCCGTATTCTTTCCGATGTATCCCTCAGGTTCATGGAGCTTCTTATGATACGATCGAGCATTGCGCAACCATTGTGGAGCGCGAAATCAATGCCGTAACAGATAATCCAACAGTTTTCCCGGATGACGATATTGTTGTTTCCGCAGGAAATTTCCACGGTCAGCCTTTGGCGTTGGCAATGGATTTTCTGGCAATTGCTTTGGCGGAAATGGGAAGTATCAGCGAACGAAGAATTTATAAATCCATTTCTGGAACAAGAACCTTACCGGCCTTTTTGGTTGCAAAACCAGGCTTGAATTCCGGGTTCATGATCACGCAATATACCTGCGCTTCGATCGTGAGTCAGAACAAGCAGTTGTGTACTCCGGCGAGTATTGATACGATTGATTCGAGCAACGGACAGGAAGATCATGTGTCGATGGGAGCAAATGCGGCAACAAAATTGTTCCGTGTGATCGATAATTGTTATTCCATTCAGGGAATTGAGATCTTGCATGCGTGTCAATCACTGGAATTCAGAAGACCGGCGAAATCAAGTCCGCGATTGGAGAAGATTTTTTCCGATTTCAGAAAAAATGTGCCTTTTGTTACGGAAGACCGATACATGCATCCGTTGATGCAGGCGAGTAAGGAATTTGTAAAGACAGGAATATGAGCGACTACTTTTCTCCAATAAATGAGCCACAGGAAGAACCTGTAAAAAGACCTGTTTTATTGACGGTTTTATGCATTTTATCATTTATTGTGGTAGGATTTGGTTTGTTGGGCGTGTTGCTTTCTCTGGCCGGAGGCGAGCCTACTCCGGAAACGATTGAAAAATCGTACAATCAAATGATGCAGACAGCTTCCGATAATCGGGATCAAAACCTTGTTTTTGTAGCAGACATGTTCGAACAAATGGCAGAAGTGACCTCTTATCAACAGAATAATTACTGGTTGGTGCTTTTGGTAAATGCGGTTACGTCAGGAACAGGTTTTGCCGGAGTTTTGATGATGTTCAAAGGACGAAAGTTAGGATTTCATTTGTACATCATTTATAGCTTATTGAGTTTCGGAGGAATTTTCCTGATCATGCCTCCGCATATCGATCCGCTATCCTCTGCAATCATGAGTTTGATTTTTTCAGGAGTATTCGTATTCCTTTATGCGTTGAACTTAAAATGGATGAATAAGTAATTCAAAATTGAAAATGTAAAATTGAAAGCTCAGTTTGCACTTGCAGATTGGGCTTTTTGCTTTCAGAACTTTCCTGGCAATGACTCCGTGATAATTAAACTCTTCAACCACCTGTTTCATTCCAACTTGCTATAACTTTCAGTCTACTAAAAGGTTAGTGTCCGGTTTTAAATCAAAATTGAATACCGTTTAGATTCCGTCAAAGAGCTTTTAATCGCCATTCGATACACACAGCTAAATAGATTAGCAGGTGCTAAAATGTTAAAAATACTTAATTTACATTTGCTTCATGTGAGTTTTAAGACCCTTGGAGCTAGCAGCTTAGTCCGGATTAAACACATGTAAAATACTGCTGCTCTTCGATTCGTAATAGTCACATTTTTATCAAAGTGATCCCGATCAGTCGGGACAAGTTGTTTAATTCTATAAAACTGTTCTACATGCGAAAAAGATTACTCTTCAATGCGTTTTCAATCATGGGGCTGATTTCAACCGGAAATTCATTTGCCCAGGAAACACATATTGGTTGCGGCTTAGAAGCACAACAACGAAAATTATATGCTGAAAATCCGGGATTGGCGGAAGATTACAGAAAATTAGTGAACCACTGCCGGGAAAACCGTTTGGTTAATGGGAAATCAACTACCATTCGCGTGATTCCGGTTGTATTTCATATTCTTCACGAGTATGGAGACGAAAATATTTCAGATCAACAGGTTCAGAATCAGGTGATGATTTTGAACCGCGACTTCCAGAAAATGAATCCAGGTCTGAATTTGATCGTGGAACCTTTCGATTCGATTATCGGAGACGTGGGAATTGAATTTCGTTTGGCAACATTGGACCCTTTCGGGCATTGCACCAATGGAATCGAGCACATCTACAACCACAACACCAATATGGGGGATTCCTATTCGAAGGTCAATCAATGGGATCGTGAAAAGTATCTGAATATTTGGGTCGTAAAAACAATGGGAGATGCCGGTGTTGCCGGTTTTGCTCATTATCCTACAGATGTTACCGGAACCGGATTCTGGAGAGACGGAATCGTGGTTTTAAATAATTATGTTGGTACTATCGGAACTGCGGGTACGCAATTGAACCCAAGTACTTTAAGCCACGAAATCGGGCATTATCTGGGCTTGTCCCATACCTGGGGAAATACCAATACACCCAATGTGGCAACTAATTGCAACATTGATGATGGCGTTGAAGATACACCGAATTGCATTGGATTGCAGACTTGTCAGCTGGCATCCAATTCCTGTGTGGACGGTGTAAATCCTTCTGATTACTGGTATCCGAATGATGTCATTGACAACGCACAGAATTTCATGGAATACTCCGGTTGCAGATTCATGTTTACAAGAGGGCAGGGGGATTTTATGAACAACGTTCTGGATCAGGTAACGAGCGGCAGAAACAATTTGTATACAGTGGATAACCTGCTTGAAACAGGAACAAATACGACAACACCGGTAACTTGTATTCCGGTAGCCGATTTTTATGCTGATCTGAATGGTCTGATGGGAAACGCAGGATCAAATGCGAATGTGATGACAGCTTGTGTCAACGATCCGATTGCATTTAAAGATGCTTCATGGAAAGCGGGGATCACTTCATGGCTTTGGAGTTTTCCGGGAGGAAGTCCTGCTACATCCACTTCACAAAATCCGAACGTAACGTATGCTGCTCCGGGTTGGTACAACGTAACGCTGACCGTTTCGAATAGTGTTGGAGCAGACACTAAAACCATGAATAACATGATTTATATTCAGGGTGAGTGGGCAGAATACACCGGTCCGAGAATGGAAGATTTCAATCAGAATGCAGATTTCTGGATTTCCCATAATCCGGAAGACAATGATGCGTCTTTTAGCCGCGTTGCAAGCGGAGGAAAAGGAAATACGGCATGTTTTAAGCTGAACAATTTCAGAGATATCAGCTCAGCGATGGCCTTCACGGAAGATTGGTTTCACAATGACCGTTTGGGAAATGCGAAAGATTATCTGATCTCTCCGGCCATTGATTTGAGAAATACGTCCAATGTGAGCATTTCCTTTGATTATGCTTACGGTACGAAAACGATCTCGAGTCCTCTAATTACGGAAGAACTGATCGTTTATTCCTCCAGAGATTGCGGAAAAACATGGCAGCAAAGACTTTCATTAAGCGGAGCTGCATTGGTAACTGCAGGATATGTCGGAAACACGGATTTTGTTCCGAATACGGATCTTCACTGGAAAACGGCTAGTTTCAATTACACCACTTCTGCTGCGGATAACAAAACGAAATTCAGATTTGAATTCCGGGCATCCGATTTCTCTTCGAATTTCTATTTTGACAATTTCAACATTACAGGAACTCTGGGAATCGAAGACAATGGATTAACTTCTTCTGTTTCGATTGCTCCGAATCCGGTTGCTACAGGATCTGATTTAACGATTGAAGTTCCAAACAGTGAAATCGGAATGAAGCTGATCGTAATGGATCTGAAAGGTGCGATTGTCTCCACAACAGATGTTCCGGCTTCTTCCGGAGCTCAAACGATCAATATTCCGATGCATATTGCAAAAGGATGTTATATCCTGAATGCGGTTCAGGGAGCAGCTAAATCGACTCATCGAGTGGTGGTTTATTAGTATGATTTAATAGTTTAAAGGGTTTAAAAGGTTCAGGGAATTCATCTTTGAGCCTTTTAAACTTTTCTGTTCTTTGAAGTTTAATCGAATGATTTATAAATATTTATGAGTGATTTCGGAGTTTTCTTTTTTTTAAAGGGGGAATTAGTGTTATCTTTGCGCCAAAATTCCAAGTATTTCTCATGATTTCAGTAAACAATCTCTCTCTTCAATTCGGTAAGCGCGTTCTTTTCGATGATGTAAATCTCAAATTCGGTTCAGGAAACTGCTACGGTGTTATTGGTGCCAATGGTGCCGGTAAATCGACCTTTTTGAAGATTTTAACAGGCGAACAGGATCCTACTTCCGGGCGCGTAGAATTGGAACCGGGTAAGCGTATGGCCGTTTTGAGTCAGAATCACTTTGAGTTCGACCAATATGAAGTATTACAAACCGTAATCATGGGACATAAGCGTTTGTTTCAGATTATGACTGAAAAAGATGCTTTGTATGCAAAGCCTGATTTTTCGGATGCAGACGGAATGCGTGCTTCGGAATTGGAAGGTGAATTTGCTGATTTGGAAGGATGGAATGCTGAAACAGATGCTGCAACTTTGTTGAGCAACCTGGGAATTGACGAAAGCAAGCATTATATGAAGATGGAAGATGTTCCTTCCGAATATAAAGTTCGAATCCTATTGGCTCAGGCTCTTTTTGGAAATCCGGATGTGTTGGTACTCGATGAGCCTACCAATGACCTGGATTTGAAAACGATTGGCTGGTTGGAAGATTTCTTGCTGGATTTCAGAAACACGGTAATCGTTGTATCGCATGACCGTCACTTCTTAGATACGGTTTGTACACACATTTGCGATATCGATTTCAGTAAAATCAACGTATTTACAGGAAACTATACCTTCTGGTATCAATCTTCGCAATTGGCGGCTCGTCAACGTGCTGATAAAAACAAAAAAGCAGAAGATAAGAAGAAGGAATTACAGGATTTCATTTCGCGTTTCTCTGCGAATGCTTCAAAATCCAAACAGGCAACAAGCCGTCGTAAATTGATCGACAAATTGGATTTGGAAGAAATTCAGCCATCTTCCCGTCGTTATCCTGGAATCACTTTCCACCAGGAACGTGATGCAGGAAATCAGATCCTGACAGTGAGCGGATTGACAAAAATGCACGAAGGAGAATTTATGTTCAAAGACGTGTCTTTTACATTGAATAAAGGAGATAAAATCGCTATCGTATCTAAAAACTCATTGGCAATTACCCAGTTTTTCGAAATATTAAACGGTAATATGCAAGCTGATAAAGGTGATTTCACTTATGGAACCACGATTACAACAGCTTACCTTCCGAATGATAACTCTTCCTTTTTTGATACTAAATTGTCCTTGATCGATTGGTTGCGTCAGTATGCGCAAACAGACGAAGAGCGCGAAGAAGTAAGTATCCGTGGATTCCTGGGAAGAATGTTATTCTCCGGAGAAGAGGCTTTGAAAAGCGCTACGGTACTTTCAGGAGGTGAAAAAGTGCGTTGTATGCTTTCCAGAATGATGCTTGCAAAAGCAAACTTCTTAACAATGGACGAACCGACAAATCACCTGGATTTGGAGTCGATCACGGCTTTGAACAACGGAATGTCGGCTTTCGAAGGAACGATGTTGTTTACATCTCATGACCACGAGTTGGTTTCTACAGTTGCAAACAGAATTATTGAATTGACTCCGAATGGTTTCATTGATAAAATGATGCCTTACGATGAATATTTGCAGGACTCAAAAATTGCATCTTTGCAAGAAGAGCTTTACGCATAATTTCAACTTAAAATAATTAGAGAAAGGGTGTTCTGTTTAAGAATACCCTTTTTTAATGCCTTTTGGTAATCAATAACCAATCAATTTATCTAAATCAGACTTTGCTTCAGATTTCTAAATAATCAGTGGTTCAAATTGGTTCGAAATCAGGATGATAAGAGTTTGGTTGGTTGCAGTTTTTACTCCGTTTTTTATCACAAAATTCACATAAAACAGCTAAAGATTCGTTATATTTCGTTTCAAATTGTTTGTTTCAATTACCAAAACAGGCAATACCACTATTTATTAACCCATTCATTGAAAAAATCATGAAAAGAATGTCTTTATCAGTTGGCCTGTTGGCCATTGGTGTATGTTGTACAAATCACGCATACACACAACTAGTGATTGAACCTTCGCTGGAAATTACACCACCTAATGATCCTGATTATCCTCTCCAATGGTCGCACAATAACACGGGAACAGTTCCTACTTTTCCCGGAACCGGAGTTTGCGGTCTGCCGGGATTTGACATGAACATTCCTGAAGCCTGGCAGTATTTGAATAACAGAAAATTCCTTTACCAAGTGCGTGTCGGAGTTCTTGATTCCGGGCTGGATTCGGGACATCCTGATCTGAATTCTGCACGTCTTCTGCCGGGAAAGAATTTTTCAGAAACCCCTTACAATCTCAATACAACAGATATATTGGGGCACGGTACTCATGTATTGGGAGCTATTGCAGCAACGATAGACAACGGTATCGGAATAGCAGGCGTGGACAAAAATTGTCTGGTGATGCCTATCAAAATGACCCCTTCAGTATCGATAAATCAGAGATTTTATATTGCTGATGCGATCCGCTATGCTGTAAATAAGAATATCAAAGTGATCAACATGAGCTTTGGATGGAATGAAAGAACAATTAGTAATGATATCCGTGAAGCAATCTCATACGGGATAGCCAACGGGTGTGTTTTTGTAGGAGCTTCAGGTAATTTTAATACCAATGAAGTTCATTTTCCTGCAAAGGTCGGGATTGCGGTTGGAGCAGCCAATCCATGCGGAGCCATAAAAAATCCTACTACATCGCTAACCTGTGAGCAGGACTTGCGAACCATCGAGATTGAGTCCAATACTTTCATTATCTGGGGTTCAAATTACGGAGCCGGGCTGGATGTTATGGGACCGGGTACGATGCTTCCGGCTATTGATGTCCGTGGTGCACAGCAGGGCTTATCCAGTTATACAAACTGTAATGCGGGAACCTGCTATAATTCCGGAATAAATGGCGATTACGTTACCAATGCCTATGGAACTTCGATTGCAGCACCTTATGTAACTGGTATTGTTTCTCAGGTACTTTCCGTAAATAATCAGTTAAAAATGCACGAAGTGGAGGATTTACTGTTGAAAGCCTCTACCGCAACGATGGCCGGAGGTTATTATTTACCTGATGCTTATGAAGCAGTCGTTCTGGCTTCGGGTTATACTCCGGGGAGTCACCAATTATCGGACTTATCTGTAAATCAAGTAGTTTATGAAAAAATAAATACAAACACTGTTCGGGCAACCATTACCGTTTCTAACAAATCAACTACGGTTGCCTCTGATCCAACCCAGCTGCAGGCATACCTGTCATTTACCCGGGAATACAACGGTTACTTCAGTGATGAAGGGTTTCCTCCTACACAAATCAACATACCGGCCATTGCACCTGGAGTTACGAACACGTATATAATACAGCTCCCTTATGTTAATTATGATCCAGCGGAATACAAGCTATGGCTGAATGCCGTTGTAGATCCCGGTATGACGCAGTATGAAATGGATGATGCAAATAATGGACGCTCTACTTTCGTACATCCTAATCCTAATAGCAGACCCGATCTCATCCCAGCGCAGGTTTCCTATTCTGTAAACGTTACTTCGCTCGGAAAAGCTGTCAATATGACGTATAGAGTTAAAAATGTGGGAACGGCAAACGGAATGTTATACCTCTACCGTGATGCGGTCAGATATTGGGATTCTTACGACGCAACACTTAGTAACGACGATGAGCTTCTTGGATCTGAAAATATGAATAGCCTCATTACTTTGACTCCCGGACAGGAAATGATCTTTCCGAATAAGAATCAGCTGGCAGCTCGCTCTTACCTTTTAATTCAGGTTGATGCAGAATACCTGAATGATGAATCTAACGAGTCAAATAATATATTTGCTATTCCGCTTATTCAGACTTCAGGAACATCTGAAAGAGGAGCAAATCAAGAGGGGGTGTTGGCTGAATCCAATTTGGAACTGTTTCCAAATCCTGCAACAGAACAGGTTGTCTTAAGTATTGAGACGAACGGTAGCGGCCAGATTACGTTAACAGATCTTTTGGGTCATATGTTATATAAGCAGGAATTGACAGAAAGCGGAAAGCAAAATCTGGTAATGGATACGAGTCATCTATCTCCAGGAACATACTTTGTAGAATTAAAACAGGCATCAGGTAAAAGCATACTGCAAAAACTGATCATTCAGTAGTCTGATTAAGAATTGTACGGACTTAAAAACGAAACCCTTTGAATGTGATGTTCAGAGGGTTTTTGTAATTTCTCAAACTACCGGATTATTCCCCGAAATCTCATTACTTTTAGGTTTCGATTAAGCGATATGAGTATACCCAAGCGTTCATTTTTATTCAGACATCAGTTAATATCAACTCTTCGTGACCTGGATATAAAGGGAATTCGCAGGTTATCCGTCAGTTTACCTAAAAGAATTCTTCCCGATCCCAAATCAGTAGGGAAACACATTTTGAAAACCATTCACGGAGTTGAAATGCTGATCGATCCTTCGATAGACAATGGGGTGGAGCTTTCGCTGTTCGAAACGGGAACGTATGAAAAAGGAACCATTCAACTGCTCGAAAAATACCTCAAAGGAGGAAGTGCGTTTTTGGATATCGGAGCAAATATTGGTTTGATGTCGGTACTGGCTTCAAAATATGTGGGAACAAACGGAATTGTTTATGCCGTTGAAGCCAATCCGAAAACGGTTCCGATTTTACAGGTAAATATAGATCTGAATGTTTGCAAGAACGTGGAATTGATTCCTGTTGCACTTTCAGATACCTCCGGAACGGCTCTTTTGTTCGAGAATTGGGAAGTAAACCGGGGAGGAGCATCGCTGATTTCTCAGAGTAATGAAGAGCAGGGAATAGAAGTGAAAATGGAGCGTTTGGACGATTTGTTTGACGAGAACACGCCGATTCATCTGGTGAAGATTGATGTGGAAGGTTTCGAGCCGCAAGTTATTCGGGGTGGAATGAACTGGTTTCAGAAACAACAGCCGGTTTTTATCATTGAAGTTTCCGAAAAACGTGAAAAAGAAGTTGGCCCGAGTCCAGCGGAAGTCATGGAACTTGTTCAGACAATCGGCGAATATTCGTTTTACAAGCAAAAAGGAACAAAAGAACGAAGAGGGAAGCTGATTGAAATCAGAAGTGCTGCTGACCTTCCGAATCACGACAACATTATTTGCGTTCCCAAAAAAGAATCTCTTTAGAAATACGTCTTGTCCGAGAATTTCATTGATACATTATTGTTTCCCGCCGATCTCGCGAATTACGCAGATATTAAATAAGGTTATAATCTGCGCTCACCCTTGGTGAGTCTGCGTGTTCAGCGGGCTATTAAAAAATCACCTATACTTTCGTGCAAAACCTAGAAGTAATACCCGATCGACAAGAAAGCAGTAGGTTTACTGAAACTGCTCACTTTTGAAACATTCAGATTGATTGGTCCGAGTATGGTTTTAAATCGAATGTTGATTCCATATCCGATGGAATTCGTGTAAGCGTAAATGCCGTTCGGGTCTTTCTTGGAATAGTCAAAAGCATGCTTGATGTTGTTGCCGAAATCAATCACTTCATCTGCGCTGTAGAGAATATTCACATAGGGAGTAATGAACAATTTCCGGATACATTCCCATTGAACACCCAAACGGAAGGAATAGAAAGCCTTGGTACTGATTTCACCGTTCCGGTAGCCCCATAAATCGATAGAGCCGTTTCTGGAAGTGGTATTAATTCCTCCGATATTGAAATATTCCGCAAAAGAGGTGCTGTTGTCCTGAATAGGGTATTGATCGGTTGTTTGGATCTTATACAAGTGATTGATCACAAAACCGGTTTTAAATGAAATCGGAATACTAACTTTCCGGGCAACTTTGAAGTACTTTTCGAAAGTCAGGGAAACCCGGTAACTCGGATTGAATTTGTATTTGATTTCGATACTTTGGGTCGAAATTCCGCTGGAGCTCGTAGAATCTTCTACAGCAATTTCACCCTTTAAGTCTTCATAGGTAAACAAGGCAAAACGGTTTTCAAAAAACAAATTACTTCCTTTTGTCGGATAAAAAAGGTTGTTGTAGCTATTTCGATGATAGTTCAGAAAGACACTGAAGATGTTTCCTACAATCTTTTTGACGCGAATTTCATCGAGTACCAAGTTCTCAAACATGGGTTTTAATGATGAAACTTCATACATAATTCCCAGGTAGGCTGAAGATTCTACATTGATATTGTAGGACAATGCGGTTGAAATCATGTTGTATTTGTTCCGGTAAGTGTCCTGAAGTCCTCCGTTGGAAGTGAAGAAATTTTGTTTGATACTTTCGTTGTAGAAAGAGGTAAAAGTACTGAAACGGGAAGCCCGGATGTATTTCCGGTAGTTTGCCCGGAATTTTAAAGATTCTGCCAGGTCAATCGCTATCACAATCCGTGAGTTCTTTCCAAGCAGGTTTCTGGCGGTGTAATTCAGGAAAATCCCTGCGCCGTATTCGTTGTCATAATGAACAGAACCTTTGAAAGCCATTTTGAAATCCTCAATAGCCTGCAGTTTGATCTCTGCATGATTCGTTGAATCCTGAATGATGGTGTAATAGACTTTGGAAAAATAGCGGTTGGAATAGGCATCAATGACCGAGTGATCTATGGCCTCGAAAGTGGTTGTATCGCCGGGCTTTAAATTCAATCGATGGAGGATGAATTCCTCTATTTCAGCAGAAGAAACGCCTTCAATACAAATGGATTTCACAACAAATTGAGGATTGGTGTTAATCAAATCCGGTTTTCGGTATTTCCCGTTTGCTGTGCGGAATTGGTCGGATAACTTGATCAATTGAGGACGAATCAGATTCACCACCTGGATTCCTTTATCAATGATCCGTTCCGCATATTTGAAATCTCCCGCATTGTATTCCAGCATGTTTTTGGTGAGATTGTTGAAAATGTTGCACGCTTCAATATCGTCTTTGGCTTCTCTGATTCCGTAAAAACTGCTGGATTGAATCAATAGTTTGTTGATGGTATTTAATTCATCTTCTTCCAGTAAACGCCCGCCGGTATAGCTTCCGATAATGAAATCAGCTCCCATTTCCTTGAGTTGTTTCACCGGGAAATTGACCATGACTCCACCGTCCACCAACAAATAGTTGTTCCATTTGATTGGTCTGAAAACCGTAGGAATCGACATACTCGAACGCATTGCAAGCGCGAGGTTTCCGGAATCCAGTTCCACGGGTTTCATCGTCAGGATGTCAACTGCCATACATTTATACGGAATCGGGAGTTTATTGAAATCCGTAATATGATTGACATGCCTGGTTAACCGGGTGAATAATTCCTGTAAACTTTGCCCGTCTATCACTCCCGTGAAGTTGAACTTTCCCTTGACAAAAGGAATTTCCGCAATGTATTTGGAGTATTCGTCCTTTTCATCCATGTTGATATTGTCGGCAGGAACGTATTGATTGAGAATGATCTCCCAATCGGCTGTGCGTGCAAGACTGTCAATCTGATTTCCGGTATATCCGGCTGCATAAAGTCCGCCGATCACACTTCCCATGCTGGTTCCGGTGATGTAGTCGATCTTGATACCAAGGGAATCTATCAGCTTTAAAATCCCGATATGCGCCAGTCCTTTTGCGCCACCACCACTCAAACAAAGCCCGATTTTATTACCCGGTTCAAAGTCCCTTGCTTTTTGTCCGTATGCGAAAGAGGAACAGAAGAGGAATAACAGAAAAGTGAGTGATAGCGCTTTCACCGGTTTGAGTTTATGGATGCAACAAAAGTAATCTTTATGCGGAACAACATAAAAATACATCTTTTTCATACAGGAAGGTTCGAAATCTGATCTCATTTTTTGAATGGAACTCGGACGTAATATTGCGGAATTGCGTACAACTTGTTTTATCCCTCAATCTATTGGTTTTACTACCTGAATAAACATGCTGTTGTAAAAGAAGCGGACGTAATATTGCGGAATTACCCCATTTTTTTAAAGGAGTCTGTCATTTTGTCACAAAAGCAGGCTTGGCACAAAGCTTGTCGGTGCTCCTGCAAATTTCAAATAGTATGAAAACAGGACAGATTCATGTATCAACGGAAAATATTTTTCCAATCATCAAAAAATTCTTGTATTCCGACCACGAGATTTTCTTGCGGGAATTGGTTTCAAATGCGGTAGATGCAAGTCAGAAGTTGAAAGTACTTTCCTCAACAGGAGAATACAAAGGCGAATTGGGTGATCTGAAAGTGGAAGTGCTGTTGGATAAAGAAGCTAAAACGCTGACGATCCGCGATAATGGAATCGGGATGACTGCTGAGGAAATTGATAAATACATCAATCAGATTGCCTTTTCGGGAGCCGAAGAATTCGTGAAACAATACGAAGGAAAAGACGGAGCAGAAAGCATTATCGGGCATTTCGGTTTAGGATTCTATTCCGCATTTATGGTGGCAGAGAAAGTGCAAATCAGAACTTTGTCGCGTCATGAAGGAGCTCAGGCAGTTCAATGGGAAAGTAACGGTTCTCCGGAATATACCTTAACGGAAATCGAAAAAGATACGAGAGGAACAGATATCGTTTTGTTCATTAATGACGAATCCATAGAGTTTTTAGAAAAATCCCGCATTCAGGGAATTTTGGATAAATACTGTAAATTCCTTCCGATTCCGGTGTTTTTCGGAACGAAAGTAGAATACATCGACTCACCTGAAGGAGAAAAGGACGAAGAAGGAAAAGTAAAACGCGTTTCAATTGACGTTCCAAATCAGGTAAACAACCCGAAACCGGCATGGACAAGTGCTCCGGTTGATTTGAAGGATGAAGATTACACCTCGTTCTACCGTGAGTTGTATCCGATGTCTTTCGAAGATCCTTTGTTCCACATTCATTTGAATGTTGATTATCCGTTCAACCTGACAGGAATTTTGTATTTCCCGAAAATCAAGGAAAATGTAGAAGTTCAGCGCAATAAGATCAATTTGTATTCGAATCAGGTGTTTATTACCGATTCGGTGGCGGAAATCGTACCTGAATTTTTGACCTTGCTTCACGGAGTAATTGATTCACCGGATATTCCTCTGAACGTTTCCCGTTCGTATTTGCAAAGCGACGGTAACGTGAAAAAGATTTCAGCACACATTACTAAAAAAGTAGCGGATAAACTGGCTGAAATGTTCAAGAAAGACCGTGCTGATTTCGAAGAAAAATGGGATGATTTGAAAATCTTTGTCGAATATGGAATGCTTTCGGATGACAAATTTGCAGAGAAGGCAAAAAGCTTTGCGCTGATCAAAAATACAGACGGAAAGTATTACACGATTGAAGAAATGAAGGAACAAATTGCTCCGCTTCAAACAGATAAAGACGGAAAAGTAGTTGCTCTTTACACACACAGTCTGGAAGAACACTTCTCGTTTGTAAAACAGGCGAAAGACCGTGGCTATCAGGTTGGATTGATCGATGGACCTCTTGCTTCTCATTGGATTTCTAAAGTTGAACAGACATTCGAAAACTTGAGTTTTGCGCGTGTTGATGCGGATACTTTGGATCAATTGATCAAGAAAGAAGGAGAATTACCTGCAAAGTTGACCGAAGAGCAGCAAACCGAATTGAAACCTTTGTTTGAATCGGCTGTTGACAGCCAGAAGTTCAAAGTGGAATTCAAATCTATGAGTGAAACGGATGCGCCGATTATTGTTACCCAGCCTGAGTTTATCCGTCGTATGATGGAACAGCAGCGAAATGGCGGCGGTGGTTTCTTCGGAGTATTTCCGGAATCATACAACCTGGTTGTAAATGCAAACCATCAGAAAGTAGAATCTCTTTTGGCGCTATCGGATGAAACAGAAAAATCCAGCAAAGCGAAGCAATTGACAGATTTGGCATTGCTTGCTCAGGGAATGTTGAAAGGGAAAGAATTGAACCAGTTTATTGAGAGAAGTATCTCATTTGTATAATCTTGATTCCCGTTCCGATAGCCGTCGGGACGGGAATTTTATCTTTTTAGTGTGTATAGTATCATTTTTGCAATTGTTGCGTTCGCAGTTTCGGGAGGAAGATTTATTCCTGCTGTAATCGCATTTTTAATCGGTGGATTTATAGATCAGACAGTTCGGGCAAGAAAAAATCAAGGCTCCGGAAATGGCGGTGGAGGAAACCGTAAGTCTTTTCAGGATGTTTTCGAATATTACAAGCAGCAAACCCAGCGTTACGATTTCCCTACTCAGCTATTGGCTCTTTCAGCCTATATGATGAAAAGCGACGGGAAAGTGGTGAAGTCCGAATTGAACTTCGTAAAATCCTTTCTGGCTCAGCAATTCGGAAATCAGTTCAATGGTTCGCATTTGCAGACATTGAAGCACTTTTTAGATGCTCCAACCATTCCTATCGATCAGATTTGTTCGGATATCCGTATGCGTGCACAGGTTGAAATCCGGATTCAACTGCTTCATTACTTGTTTGGAATTGCTCAATCCGATGGTCAGGTTTCCGATCAGGAAATTAAAACGTTGCAATATTTAGCCAATTTATTGCAGGTTCCGCCAATGGATTTCAGATCTGTTCAGGGAATGTTTAAACAAAACCTCAATGCAGATTATGAAATTCTTGGAATCGAAGAATCAGCAAGTGATGATGAGGTGAAAAAGGCATACCGCCAAATGGCAGTTCGTTACCACCCGGACAAAGTAGCTTCTTTGGGAGAGGAATATCAGAAAGGTGCCAAGGAGAAATTCCAACGAATTCAGGAAGCATATGATAACATTAAGAAGGCGAGAGGTTTGTGAGTTTAATCTGCTTAATGTAGTTCTATTTTTAGAATGTTAAAATTAACAACAATTTTGTTTTAAATTTATTTAGAATTAACACTAGTTTCAACGAGGTGTTTAGTTCTTGTGGTTGAGATTTCATTTTTTTTTGCGGTAAATTTTCGTACGTTTGCGTAATCCTATTGTTACACAAACCCGTACACGGGTACTTATCTCTCGTTAGATGAAAAAGGCACTACATACTACTCTCCGTAAAGCAAGCGCACTAAAAATCGGCTTAATACTTTTCGTTTTATTCCTGTTATCAGTTAATAATCAATTATTTGCCCAAATGGAGGCGAGAGAAAACCTGCTGAATGGTTTTCGCACCAGAGAGGTAAAAAATCTTGAATCCTGGAAAAAATTCAATACTCCTGAATATTATTCTCATCCTGAATTTGGGAAACTTCCGGACAATGCACCTTGCGATAATTGCGTGGAAGTTTTGGAAAAACGAAAGATTGATGAACGTTATTTTGTTAATATTACCGATAATAATGAATTCTATACGCAAAAAGCGTTAGGAGATCTCCATCAATTCGTAAACGGATCATGGATCTCAATCGAACATGAATTACAACCGGCTTCCGGAACGAAATTTGAGTCAGGATATCTGCTCGATCGGGCTGCAATTGACTTTTCAATCAAAAGAACAGAATTAAAAACAAACGAAGGAACTTTTCAATTCAACAACTGGAAACTAATCGTCGTTCAGAATGCATTGGAATCGAATGAGATCCCGGCAAACTGGTCGGATTATACGGTTGGTTCTGACGGAGCACTTATCCGCAACATCTTTCCCGGAATTGATGCCGAAATGGTTGTATTGAGGGGAGCTGTCAAAACCAGTTTCATTATCAAATCCAACGAATTCGGTGTGTTCGAAAAACTATTGTTCCGCGAGCATTTAGAGGGCTTAAATTCACTTCATGCTCAATTTGCCGATGGAAATCACACGCAGGGAATCGGAAGTTTGAAACTCATGTCAGGATCAACAGAACTGGCAGTTATGGACGAAGCAAAATTATTTGCGAAAAACGGCCCGAAGAATCTGGCACGTTCCGGAGTCTACAACATTCATTCAAACATGATTGATGTGTTGGTTGACTATTCCTGGATCAACGAGAATATTGGTTCTTACCAACTGGTAGTTGATCCGCTTGTAACCGGAACAGCTACTTTGGCACAGGCTTCGATTACCGGATCGAGATACAACGGGTCTTGTGATTTTACCAACTCCTGCGACTACAATTTAGTAGTTCCATGCCCTGCAAATGCAACATTCACAGATTTAACTTTTTCTTTCACGTATATAGCAAATGGAACAACATGCTGGCTTCAGGATGGGGCCATGCGGATTGCAACAGGAGGATGCGTGAGCCCATCCGCAGCGGGTTTCTATTGGTTCTGTAATGCAATCGGAGGAGGAAATTGTTCGGCAGCGAATCAAACGGTTTTTTCCGACTTGGCAGGTTGTATGCCAGCTGCTGGTTGTGCTGCTCAGAACGTGACATTTACGTTGCAATTTTTCCGCTCTTGCTGGGGAGCAACGGGCTGTTCAAATACGTGTATCGGAGCGGGTTCTCCCTGGGTCATGAATGCAACCGGAAGAACGCTTGAATATACCAATCAGACAACTCCTATTGCCTTATCCGCAACAACAGTTTGTCAGGGAGGATCATTGACAGCAACTACTTCTGCTGCTTTCGGAGTTCCGGGATATACTTACAACTGGAGTTTCAACGCATCGGGAACGCCAAGTGTCGGAACAGGAACAAGTGCAAGCATTTCATTCCCGACAGCCGGAACGATAACACTTTATTCCATTGTGACGGATGCTTGCGGAAATCAGATTACAAGTAACAGAACGATTACTGTAACACCGGGAACGCCACCAACGATTACAGCTGGCGGCCCAACAACATTTTGTGCCGGCGGTTCTGTTGTTCTGACTTCTTCTTCCGCAACCGGAAATACGTGGTCAAACGGAGCAACGACTCAATCTATTACAGTTACTGCAAGTGGTTCATATACGGTAACGGTCGTAAGTGGAAGCTGTTCATCAACATCGGTGGCAACAGTTGTTACTGTTAACCCGGTTCCGGCAACACCAACGATTACGGCCAGTGGCCCAATGGCATTCTGTACCGGCGGTTCAGTGACTCTGACTTCTTCATCCGCAACTGGAAATACGTGGTCAAACGGAGCAACGACACAGTCGATTAGCGTTTCAGCGAGTGGAACTTATTCAGTTACCGTTTCAGCGGGTGGTTGTACATCTGCTGCTGCTTCAACAACGATTACGGTGAATCCTGTTCCTCCAACTCCAACAATCACTGCTGGTGGCCCGACGACATTTTGCACCGGAGGATCGGTTACTTTGACATCGTCTTCTGCAACTGGAAATACGTGGTCAAACGGAGCAACGACTCAATCAATCACAGTTACAGCTAGTGGAACGTACACAGTTACGGTATCAAACGGATCTTGTTCGGCAACTTCCACAGCAACAACCGTTACGGTTAATCCGCTTCCTGCTACACCAACAATCACTGCCGGCGGTCCAACGACATTTTGTGCCGGAGGGTCGGTTACTTTAACTTCCTCATCTGCAACCGGAAATACGTGGTCAAACGGAGCGACAACTCCATCAATCACGGTTACAGCCAGCGGAAATTATACGGTTACGGTTTCAAACGGTTCGTGTTCGACAACATCTGCCGCAACAACCGTTACGGTGAATCCTGTTCCTCCAACTCCAACAATCACTGCTGGCGGACCAACGACATTTTGTGCCGGAGGATCCGTTACTTTGACCTCCTCTTCCACAACCGGGAATACGTGGTCAAACGGAGCAACCACACAATCAATCACGGTTACAGCCAGCGGAACTTTTACCGTTACGGTTTCGGGCGGAACCTGCTCGGCGACATCTACAGCAACGACAGTTACAGTTAATCCGCTACCTCCCGTACCAACCATTACAGCTGGCGGCCCTACAACATTTTGTGCCGGAGGTTCAGTTGTTCTGACTTCTTCATCAACCACGGGAAATACGTGGTCGAACGGGGCAACCACACAGTCCATTACCGTAAGTGCAAGTGGTTCTTATGTCGTGACTGTTTCGAACGGACCATGTTCTATCATGTCTGCACCTACTACAGTTACGGTAAACCCACTTCCGGCAACTCCAACGATTACAGCTGGTGGCCCGACAACATTTTGTGCCGGTGGTTCTGTTGTTTTGACATCATCTGCTGCAACCGGAAATACGTGGTCGAACGGAGCAACCACACAAGCGATTACTGTTACTGCAAGTGGAACTTTTACCGTTACGGTTTCGAACGGAACTTGCTCGGCTACATCCACTGCAGCAACAGTTACGGTTAATCCGCTTCCGGCAACTCCAACGATTACAGCTGGTGGCTCGACGACATTTTGTGCCGGAGGTTCTGTTGTTTTGACATCGTCTGCCACAACCGGAAATACGTGGTCGAACGGAGCAACGACACAAGCGATTACTGTTACCACAGGAGGAACATATACCGTGACTGCTTCTCTTGGAGCTTGTTCCACGACATCTGCGCCGACGACGGTTACAGTAACTCCGTTACCAACAATTACCGCTTCGAATAACGGACCTTTATGCGTGGGACAAACATTGAATTTGACTGCTACCGGAACGGGGTCTTTTGTATGGACAGGACCAAACGGATTTAATTCCACTTCCCAGAACCCGAGTATTGCATCCATTACCGGAGCAGACTTCGGAACGTATACAGTTACTCTGACATCGAATTTGTGTTCTTCATCAGCAACAACGACTGTGACTGTGAATCCGGGGAATTCAACTGCAATTAATTCTGCCGGTCCTTTTTGTGAAAACGGAACAACGGTTTCACTTACTTCAGTAAGCCCGGGAGGAAGCTGGTCTGGTACCGGAATTGTGAATGCTGCAAGCGGTTTGTTTGATCCGGCAGTTGCAGGAGCAGGTTCGCATGTTATTACGTATGATATTCCGGGATCTTGTTCCGGACCTTCAAGTACCACCATTGTTGTGAATCCGGCTCCGATAGTTGCTTTTACAGCAAATAACATATCAGGTTGTTCGCCTTTGCAGGTCACATTTACGAATACAACACCCGGAGCCATAAGCGCACTCTGGAATTTTGGAAACGGACAAACGTCTACGTCGCTTACAACGGGTTCTGCCAGTTTCACTTCACAAGGATGTTACGACATTGCTTTAACTGTAACGGATGCGAACGGATGTATGAGAACTTCTACAAAGACAGGTATGATCTGTGTCAATCCGGAAGCAGATGCATCGTTTGTTCCTTCTCCGGCTACAGCAACTGTTACCAGTCCGGAGATTCAGTTTATCAATACTTCGACGAATGCAACCAGTTATACCTGGCTTTTCGGAGACGGTGGAACATCTGCAGCTTTTTCACCTGTTCATGCCTACGATCAGGTAGTGGGGAATTATCTGGTGAAGCTGATTGCTACGAATTCCTTCGGGTGTTCGGATACGAGCAGCGTGATTGTTCGGATTTTGGATGAATTGATTTACTATGTTCCGAATTGTTTTACACCGAACGGAGATGAGCACAACAATACGTTCCAGCCGGTATTCACTTCCGGATTTGATCCGTACAGCTTTACAATGGCTATTTTCAACAGATGGGGAGAAATCATATTCGAAAGCCACGATTCCAAAGTGGGATGGGATGGAACCTACAACGGAACACCCGTTCAGGAAGGAACTTATTCCTGGACAGTTACATTCCGGGATTCCGATAACGATAAAAAGTATTCCTCAAACGGACACCTGGTTATTATAAAATAAGGTTCAAAAGGTATAAAATGTTCAAGAGTTCAAATTCCGATTGCTTCGGTTTGAACTCTTTGAATCCTTTTATAATTTTCCTAGTGCAAACATCACAGGCTGCTTGCTGATATCGTAAGCATTTTCGCGCCAGTCGGCAATGCTTTTTGTCTGAATGCGTTCGTTGTGTAATGTCAGATTGGATGCAACACATAATAAGGTATCGTCTGCCAAAAAGTTCAACAGGTCTTCAAAAACATGCATAGTTCTGAAAGGAGTATCCATGAATAGTTGTGTTTCACCGCCTCTTTTCATACGTTGTTCCAAATCTTTTAATTTTCGGATGCGTTCTTTCTGTTCTTTTGGTAAATAACCATGAAACGAGAATTGCTGTCCGTTAAATCCGCTTCCTATTAGTGTGAGAAGGATGGAGCTTGGACCAACTGTGGGGCAAACGTGGATTTCATTTTCATGAGCCAAAGCAACCAATACAGCTCCCGGGTCTGCAATTCCTGCACAACCGGCTTCGCTGATGATTCCTATATCTTTTCCTGCTTTCATTGCTTTGATGAGGTGATAAACTTCAGAAGCAGCAGTTGACTTATTCAGAACAAAAAACTCCGATTCATCAATGGGAAATGAGCGATCAATTTTTCGCAATAACCTGCGGGCAGATTTGATGTCTTCAACTGCAAATACGCGTAATCCGCTGGCAATTTCAGCTACTTTTTGCGGGATAATGTCTTCTGTTGTTTCTCCTCCAAGTGTATTTGGAATCAGGTATAATTTTCCCGTGCTCATTGTTTTGCTATTAATTGATTATTGATTAGAAAAGATTCTGTTGCTTCATCGAGAAGTTCAATCACTTCCCTGAAATTGGCATCAGTTCCGTAATAAGGATCCGGAACTTCCAGGTCTTCATTTGGTCGTAATTCATTCAGAAACAATCGGACTTTTTGTTTGTCATCTTCATTGCGGGCCATGCGCAGGATATTCTGACGATTGTTTTTATCCATGGCAAAGATGATATCGTAGTTGTCGAAATCGGAGACAGAGAACTGACGGGCTCTTAGCTCATCGATAGAAACACCATATTCCAGAGAAAGTCTTCTCATCCGATCATCCGGTTTTTTTCCGACATGATAGTCAGCGGTTCCCGCGGAGTCAATTTCCAGAGACAAACCGTATTTTTTGTTTTTGTGTCTCAACCAGCCATCTGCCATCGGAGAGCGGCAAATATTGCCCAAACAAACCATCAAAATGCGCATAAATCATGTGTTATCGGGTGCAAAGTTACTTTTTTAACTTGGTTAAACGAAATCTTCATTGATTCACACAATTTGTTAGTTTAAACAAACCGTTTATTCATTTAACATTTTTTGATTCCAACGAACACAACTATCTGTATCTTATAATCGTTATATTCATGTAAATCAATTGTAAAGACCATGAGACAGTTAAAGATTGTAAAGCAGGTTACCAATCGGGAGACAGCTTCCCTTGATAAGTACCTACAAGAAATTGGTCGTGTTGAATTAATCAGTGCGGATGAAGAAGTAGAGTTGGCAAAACGGATCAAAGCAGGCGACAAAAAAGCGCTGGAAAGATTAACAAAAGCAAACCTCCGCTTCGTAGTTTCCGTATCAAAGCAATATCAAAATCAAGGTTTATCACTTCCTGATTTAATTAACGAAGGAAACCTTGGGTTGATAAAAGCTGCTGAGCGTTTCGATGAAACCCGCGGATTTAAATTCATTTCATATGCCGTTTGGTGGATTCGTCAATCGATTTTACAAGCATTGGCTGAACAGGCAAGAATCGTTCGCCTTCCGCTGAACAAAATTGGAACGATCAATAAAATTAACAGAGCATACAGCGAATTGGAACAACTTTACGAACGTCCTCCTTCTGCAGATGAATTGGCGGAATATCTGGAATGTTCTGTAGATGATGTGCGCCAGTCGCTGGCAAATACTGCCCGTCATTTATCGATGGATGCGCCGCTTGTGGACGGAGACGAAAGTTCATCAAGCATGTATGATGTATTGCCGAATGACGCTTTGCCAAGTCCGGAAAATGAATTGACAAAAGAATCTTTGCGAAAAGAGATCGAACGTTCTTTGTCTTCATTATCAGGAAGAGAAGGTGACGTGGTTCGACTTTACTACGGTTTAAACGGAAAACATCCTCTGACACTTGAAGAGATCGGCGATTTGTTCGATCTGACAAGAGAAAGAGTAAGACAAATAAAAGAGAAGGCAATTCGACGCTTGAAACATACATCCCGAAGCCGGATGCTTAAATCATACCTTGGTTAAGCGGGATCGACATCTGTTATCAGTCGAATAGGTTTGAAATGGGGAACGCTGAAAAATTGATCCGTCAGCTCATGTAAGCGTTCCTTTACTTTCTTCTGCGGAGCTTCTTGCTCAATTTTTAAAATTATTTCTTTCAAATAAAAGTTCTGAATCCTCGCAATAACCGGGGATTCAGGGCCTAAAACGCGCTCGTGAAATTGCTCCTTCAGTAATTTACTGAAATGCAGTGCTCCGGCTTCCACCAAATCTCTGTCCCGATGCTTCAACGTGAAGCGAATCAATTTGTAAAAAGGAGGGTAATGATAATTTCTCCGCTCGACGACTTCATTAATCGCAAATGCATCGTAATCGTGTTCCATGACTTTTTGAATAACCCAATGATCCGGATTTCCAGTTTGGATAATTACCTTTCCACGCTTGTTTCTGCGACCCGATCTTCCTGCAACCTGAGTCATAAGCTGGAAAGCACGCTCAAATGCTCTGAAATCCGTTTTATTGAGCATTAAATCGGCATCCAGAATTCCTACGAGTCCAACATGATCAAAATCCAGACCTTTTGCAACCATTTGTGTTCCGATCAAAATATCGATTTCCCGGTTTTCGAATGCCTGAATCAATTCCAGGTGGCTGTTTTTATTGCGGGTTGTGTCCAGATCCATTCGTCCGATCTTAACATCCGGTAAAATCAACGACAAATCATCTTCAATTTTTTCCGTTCCGAATCCAAGCATCTTCAAACGGTTGCTCCCACAAGCAGGGCAGGTTCCGATTGGTTTTGTCTGGTAACTGCAATGATGGCATTTCAGAATATTGGCATGCTTGTGATAATTCAAGGTCGTATCGCAATTGATGCAATTCGGGCTGAATCCACAAATTTCGCAAGTCCAGATAGGAGTATAGCCTCTTCTGTTTTGAAACAAAATGATCTGTTCCTGATTTTTCAGTGTTTCTGTAATGTTGTCGAGAAGGAATTTGGAGAAGTGCCCGTTCAGACTTTTTTGTCTGCGTTCTTCCTTCATATCCGCGCACAAAATTTCCGGTAATTGCACCTGGGAAAATCGTTCGGTCAGCAACACATGTCCGTATTTTTGATCTCGGGTGTTCTGGAAAGTTTCAATAGAAGGAGTTGCCGACCCCAAAAGTGTTTTTGTTTTGAAGAAATGTGCCAAAACAATCGCCATGTCGCGCGCATTGTATCGTGGAGACGGATCTTGCTGTTTGTAGGAAGATTCATGTTCTTCATCAACAATGACCAGACCCAGATCCTGAAACGGCAGAAAGACGGATGAACGCGCTCCGACAACCAAACGGAATTGATTGGGATCATTGCTCAGTACTTTATTCCAGATTTCTACCCGCTCATTTGAATTGAATTTGGAATGATACACTCCGATCTTCTCTCCGAAATAAGCCGATAAACGCTGAATCAGCTGCGTGGTCAATGCAATTTCAGGAACAAGGAACAAAACCTGTTTTCCTTCATTGAGCACTTTTCTGATCAGTTCGATGTAGATCTCGGTTTTTCCTGAACCTGTGATTCCCTGAAGTAAAACGGTATCTTTTTCCTGAAATCCATTTTCAATTTCGTTGAAGGCATTGGTTTGTGCCGCACTTAATGTCGGAAACTCAAATTTACTTTGATCCAAACTTTGAATTCGGGAAATTTCGAGTCGTTCAATACGCAAAACACCCTGTTTTTCCAAGGTATTGATCGCTGATAGGGAGCAGCCCTGATCTTCCAGTGACTTTCGAAGAATAGGAATAACGTTGCCATCATGAAATCCTCCCAATTGAAGAATTTTCAACAATACCTGCTCTTGCTTTTGAGTGGTCTTTTTTTGAGCAAGCTGTTCAAAAAGTTCGTTCAGAACAGTATCTGATCTGTAATCTTCCTGTATGACTACAAATAATCCTGTTTTAGGTGTGAATTTATTGGAAACTTCTTCCAACGTGAGGACGATGCGTTTTTCCAATAAGGTTTTTATCAGGGGTTGTATTGTTTTAATTCCGATGATTTCGGAAATCTCTTTCAGATCAAGTGTTTCCTTGATTTCCAAGGCTTCTACAACCAGAAACTCGCGGTCGGTGAGTGACGTATTTTCCTGATCGAAATCGGGATGAAGAACAATTTTTGTTTCGCTCGCCAATTTGAAATTGGAAGGCAAAGCGGCGTTCATGACATCTCCGATAGGAGCCATGTAATATTCTGAAATCCATTTCCAGAAAGCGTACTGTCTTTTAGTGATCAACGGGCTTTCGTCCAGAATGTGTTCAATGTATTTCGCCTGATAGATTTTTGGCGCTTCCTGATGGATTTTTGTAATGATTCCGGTATAGAGCTTTCCTTTTCCAAAAGGGACGATTACACGCAAATGTTCCCGGATAAAATCATTCATCTCGAAAGGAACCCGGTAGGTGAATTCCTGACTTAACGGAATGGGTAAGATAACATCAACGAAAAGAGTAATGCGTTCGCTCATGAAACAAATTTAATGAACTAAAAAGAAAAAAGAGTTTTTTGTCCGGATCTATCCAATTAAATGATAGGAATACTATTTACCCGGGTAAGATGTGGATAAGCGTACACTTATCCGCAGTGAGGCGAAATCGGCGTGTATAAACAAAAACTCCCGTCTATCTGATGATAAAACGGGAGCTTTTTGTTTCGGTTATATCTTATTGACAAGCCCAGGACTCGCCATTGTTTATATCAGTTTGAAAATCACTGCAGAATAACAGCAAACCTGTGATTGGTCCGGAGCAAAGTTCTTTCATTGATAAATAATCAAGTACACGTAAATTCGTGCCTGATAGTTTATCCTGTCTGCTGGTCATGCGTGAACTGAAAAGCCCGATCACCGGCCCGCCGTCTGTTCTCGTCAGATTCGAGAAAGTTGGTTTGTTTTGAGCCAAAGAAGAACTTGGTTTATTCACCAAAATGTATTTGCTCAAATCTTCACTTCCTCCGGTTATAATCAAACGCATGGATGTCAGTTTTCGTTTGTTGATCGTGACATCATTTGTACAATTTTGCTTTACCAATTGATAGAACGTTTCACCGTTTGCAGAAAAATTTGAACTACCTCCTGTCACCTGATCTCCATTAAATTCTCCAATCTTCCAGATAAAGGATTTTTGAACAGGAATCCCATTGAAATACTCATCAAAGAAAAATTGAATGCGGGCATCCATTACCTTGGCATTTCCATTATTCGCTTTGATAGGTGCAGGTGCATATTGTTTCACGTTGTTAACCGTTTTAACAAATGCATAAGATCCGTTAGGGCTAGGTGAAGTTATCCCAATTGTGTTAACCAGTTTTGTTTCACTATTTACAATGATCTGACCATTATTAATGTTTGCAATCAACCTGTAAGTTGCTGCGTCTTTTAGTGCGGTCGTCGGATTTGGATCAGCAATATCCGGTGGAGTTAAAGTATTGAATGACTTTGTTTGGAAATAGTATACTTTTTGATTCGGACTGTAGAAAGCTCCCGGAACCTTATTTGTCAGGATTGTATCCCGTAAGATCCACGATCTTACTTTTATGAATGCATTACCCACCGTACCCCACTCTTCAATTACAATCTCTGCATCCTGAAAATAACTGGAATCCTCGATCAATGCAACGTCTATTGAGTTATTGGAACCTGCAAAAGTACGTGTAAGTTTCACATAATGAAGCGAATCACTTTTGTCTAACAACCCGAATAGCACGGGAGTTTCAACATGATCTCCTGCAAAATCAATATCGTCTTTACAAGAGCTTAATAAAGCCAATGAAGCAAGAATGATGGTGCAAAGTGAAAATTGGAGAAATCTCATAAGTATACAATTTGACCCAAAGTTACGATTTAAATATGAAATGAATGACTATCATAATCAATGGGAACTACGGTTAAATCAATTTTTTACACGGTTAAATCTCATTGCTTTAAGCATCCAGTTGGGAAGGAATGCTCCCGGCTTTTTATTTTTAAGATGAATATACCATCCTAACTTTTTCATTACCGGAACTTTATGAGTTTCAACGAATTCAATCCATGTTCCGTCCGGATCTTCAATGTAGCTGAATCTTCCGCCGGCTTCTCCCATATCAAAGGTTTTTCCGGAATCGACAGTGAACGGGAAGCCAAGCTTTTCACATTCCTTCTGCAAATCATCCATTCCCTGAACATCGAAACACAAGTGAATGAAGCCCCAGTCGCCCCAGAAACGGTTTTTGAAAATGGATTTTGCGTCTGTTCGTTCTACAGCCTGTACCAATTCGATTTGTGTAGGACCAAGCAATTTTGCAAATGGCCCTTTTCTGTCTTCGGAATGCTGAAGTAAAACACGTCTTACTTTGTGATTTCCATTTGGAACCTGATTGAAAGCGTCAAAAGTATCCGTTACGTCGTAAACGATCTGGTCGTATCCCAAAATAGTCTGATACAAGGGCAATGCTTTTTCGATGGAGCTGACACCGATCATGGAACCGGCAACACCTCCTGTCTTTCCTTCAAATTTAGTGTCCATGAACCATCCGGATCCTTCCACGATATCGAACAGATTTCCGTTCGGATCTTCTACCAGGAAGTGAAAACTGCCGTTGGGTAATTGTTGTGGTTCGGATAAGACTTTCGCTCCTTTTTTAGTCAGGAAAGCGTGGGTTGCTTTTACGTCTCTGGATTTGATCCGGCAAGCATATAAACCGAAATCACCCAGAATGATTGGTTCTGTGCTTTTTTCCGTTGGACGTGATGTAAATTGCCAGATCTCAAATCCGCCGCCGCTTTCCATGGAAAGTGCCAAAGTTGCCGTTCTGGAATGAATAACACCACCGGTATATCTTGTCATCAAAGGGGCTTCAGCAGCTTCTTCAAAAATTCTTACGTCCACACCAAAGTGTTCACGATACCATTTCCAAATTGATTGCACATTGGGAACACCAATTCCCATTTGCTGTATACCACAGATGATTTTTGTCATTTTCTCGAATTTGATGCGAATTTAATAGTTCTGATCTTACTAACGAAACGCTCGTTCGTGGAAAATGATAAATCCGTATGTAAATTGAAATGCCAGAGGCGATTTTTGCTTCGGAAAGTAATTCAATGAAGCGCGGAGAGGGCCGAGGGGTGAATGATAAATTGCCGACAGCGACACAACCTGAGATTCTCCCTTAAATGGCTTGGAGTAACCAAAGGTTCCGTCATCGTTTTTGGTAATGGAAATGAAAGGCTGATACCAGTAACCATCTGCCCGGATATCAATGTTTTTACGCAGGGAAAAAATAATATTGATTCCACCTCCGATGTATTGAGGAGAACGATAATCCGAGAAGAAATACGTTTGTAAATCGGGCAGGGGCTGAAAAGCATTCATATTCAGCAATGTTGCGGTGTAATTTTTCAGGAGCGAAAGATTGGTAATACTGGCCAAACCGTGAACTCCGAATGAGAAATATTTGGTACTCAGAGGAAAATTCTGAATTTCTCCACGAATGTTGAACCAATGATGCCCGTTTCGGTAATCATATTTTTCCAAAGAGGTTGATCCGGCCACACTGTGTTCTTTGGCTCCACTATAAATTGCTTTGAAAAGTGCCAAAGTTCCCGATGAAGCCCATTGTTTCCGGTTCAATGAATTGTGTTCCAGCGTGACCATTAAGGAGTTACCATACAATATGGTTCTGTCGGTAGTGTCTTTGTTGGTGAAATCCGGCAACTGATAATAGCGATCCTGTGTTTCAAAATGCCTGTAATCCACACTGAATTTAGAATTGTTGAACAGAGGCAATTTTATTCCTCCTCCGATGTATGCTTCGTTTTGAACCAGGAATGAGGGTTTTTCGTCATCGAAGAAAGTGGTAAAACTTTTGAAGTAATCCCAGCGGTTAATAACCCCGTAAACACTAGCCGAAATGGGATAATAGGACGGAAAATGAAGGTCGATGTTTGCTCTTCCGGAATTGTAAAACTTCCCGAAATATCCACCTACCTGAATGGTACTTGCAAAGCGGTCCAGACGCATGTAGTTGAGTTGAATGAATCCGGTATTAATGGCCCGTGTACTCACAATACCTCCGATATCCAGACGGAAAGGTTTTGATTCCGTTACTTTGATATTCAGACTGTAAGTAGAATCTTCCTGAAGATCGAGTGTCGGATACAAATATTTGATCTGAGGAGTTGCATACGTTCTGAAATAACGACGTTTGAAGCGGATTCCGGAAATTTTTTCCCCCTTGTTGTTTTTTAGAATGGACTTTCGGACATAGCTTTCATCAAGCCCTTTTTTGTTGATGGTATTTACCTGAGAAATCACCAGAGAATTCAGTCTTTCTTTGAAATGCGAGCGTTTTTTATTCAATTCTTCGGTTGAAATTCTGTCATCAGTCGCATTTTTTATACTGTCCATCATCAAAATGGTGGCATTGTAGCCTGCGTTGATTGCTTCATCTACATCTTCAAAATCGAAGGTGCTGATATTGGGTTTGGGTTCAATAATGATTCCGGATTCGCAGGGGATTTCAAAAGCCGTGTGCGAAACGAGCATATTGGTGAGCTGACTGATCAAATCGTCTTCTTTCGGAGCTGCAGCATTGTATGAAACGTTGCTTCCGATAATAAAATCAGCAGGAAAACTATTGTACATCACATCTGCGGGGAAATTGTTGTACAAACCCCCGTCGAAATACAACACTCCGTTGATCCGGATCGGGTTGACATAAAACGGAAAGGTCATGGAGGCTCTGATTGCTTCGTTCAGATAGCCGTTTGAAAATACCACACTTTTCTTCGCTACAATATCACTGGCAACGCAGCGAAACGGAACAAAAAGACTGTCGAAATTATACGAAGACGAAGCACCGGTTGCTCCGAATAAACGAAGCATTTCGAAATCGAGTAATTCCGGTCTTATAAAATTCGTTGGAAGAGATTTACTGAAAATACTATCCAAAGAGAATGAAAAACTCATTCCGGAAGCATTTTCATTGTCTTCCCGCAATAAAAATTCATAGCGTTGTTCAATCTGACCGTTAGACATCAGCTGAAATTTATTGCTAAGTACATAATCTTCAATTTCCTGAGGAGAATAGCCGCTGGCGTACATTGCTCCCACAAGAGCTCCGGCAGAAGTTCCGGTAATATAATTGATAGGTATATTATTTTCTTCGAGCGCTTTGAGAACTCCGATATGAGCGAAACCGGATGCTCCTCCGCCACTTAATACAACACCAACTCCCTGAGCTTTAATGAAAAAGGGGAGTACGCTTAGGATTAATGTAAAAGTTATTTGCTTCGCTAAATGCATGAAAATCAAAATTAATTTTTTTTTACCTAAAAGAATAGTGTTTTACCTTATTTCTGTTCTATTTAGAAAAGCTCTTAGCTTTTGTCTACTTTTGTGCTCTTATATAAATAATTGAATTCGCTTTATGAAAATTGTACTCAAAACATTTTACGGATTAGAAGATGTACTTGCGGAAGAACTAAATGAATTGGGGTATTCTGAATGTACGAAGCTTAATAGAGCTGTTCAGATCGAAGGTGAGTGGAAGGATGTTTATTTCCTGAACCTGCATATTCGCTGTGCTATTTCCGTTTTGGTTGAGTTGAGAAAATTTGCTGTGAAAACAGAAAAGGATCTTTATGATGAAGCAAAAAAGATCAACTGGTCTTCTCTTTTTGATGTGAAGAAAACATTTGCAGTAAAAGGAGCTGTGAATTCAACGATTTTCAACCATTCTCAATTTCCGTTTCTACTGATAAAAGATGCGATAGTGGATCATTTCAGAGATGTAAAGGGAGAACGACCGGATATCAATGTAAAAACACCTCAGATTGTAATCGATTTATATGTTCGTGAAAACGAGGGGGTTATTTCTGTGAACACGAGTGGTTTGCCACTTTTTCAACGTGGTTACAGACAATCCACAGGAGATGCTCCGTTGAATGAAGTAGTTGCTGCAGCACTTTTGCGGATGACGGCATGGGATAAGAAAACAACTTTGATCGATCCTTTTTGCGGCTCTGGAACTTTGTTGATCGAAGCTGCATTACTGGCTGCCGGAATTCCTTCCAATATCGAAAGAAACCACTATGCATTCAAAAACATGTGGAATTTTGATGCAAAACTGTGGGACGAAATTCATACAAATGCAAACAAAGTTGTGAAGGAACTTCCTTGTACATTAATCGGTGGAGATATCGACCCGCAAATGGTAATGAAGACCAAAAGAAACCTGAGAGGTTTTTCTTTCGGCAGATTTATTGATGTTCACAACGCTTCGGTAGATGAATTTCCATTCCCGGAAGGACCGGCTGTTTTGATTTCAAATCCGCCATACGGAGAACGATTGGAAACAGATGTGGAAGAATTGTACGGAACTTTGGGAAGTATTATGAAGCACCGCCTGTTGGGTTATACTTGTTTTATTATCTCTTCCAGCGAAGCCGGATTCAAATACCTGGCATTGAAACCGGACAAAAAGTACAAATTGTTTAACGGCGATCTGGAATGCTCTTTCCGAAAGTATTCTATTTACGAAGGTTCGAAAAAAGGAACGGTGGAAACAGCTGTTACGGAGTAATAATAATTCGCTCCGAAACTGTTTTCTCGTTGTCAAAATACATCAGATTGTAGATTCCGACAGGAAGATCAGAGATGATCAGGGAAGTATTTTCCTGTAAATCCGTACGGTCGATGGATAATTCCCTTCCGGAAAGATCGTACAGTTTTGAGTTCAGTAATGTTTCGAAATCTCCGCTGATTTGAATAGTTCCTTTTGACGGATTCGGGAAAACCTGCAGTTCATTGGTTCTTTCTGCTTTTACTGTTTTTACTTCAAGGTAACGTGTTTGGCCGTTGAAATCGGTTTGCAGCAATCTGTAGTAGCTCGTAATTGAAAAATACGGGTCGTAATCATACAATTTGTATTTCATCGCATTCGAAGTATTTCCTGCGCCTTTCATATAACCCAGTAATTCGAAATGAATTCCGTCGGCACTTCTTTCCACGGTAAAGAAATCGCAGTTTTTTTCGGATTGTGTCGACCAGGAACAAGCAACTGCGTTGCCTTCAGATCTGGCGTCAAAAGAAACCAATTCGACCGGAAGCACACTCATACAGTTGACGCAGGTAGCTCCGCTTGAACTGGTGGTATACGTAATGATTTCATCGGCTCTGTTTGCCGTTCCGGATACGGTAATTGTTCCCGGACCAGCCAATGTATAGCTGTCGTTTATAGTAGCATTTCCTGATCCGCTTTGAAAAGTTTTACCTCCACCTGAAATATCTACTTTCATTTTATCACCACTATCTGCACCTGATGAAGTGCAGCCTCCGGCCCGGTTTCGTATCGTTGCAGTTACGGTGTAAGTGCATCCGGCAGGAACAATGATATCTTCCGACATGGATCTTTGTCCGCCGGAGCAATCTCCACCAACAGACGGGGAGCAATTGGGTCCTCCTAAACTCGTTAGATTACAACCACTTAAACAACCACATCCGGCACCTGATACGCCGATTGTCCCATCCGGACACTGGGCAACAGCAACATTTTTACTTGTAAAAAGGATGAAAAGAATTAGGGGCAGGCATTTAAAGAAAGCATGAATTTTTTTCATAGCGCCAGAGAATGAAGAGTTTGAGTTGTAATACTACAAATGTATACTATAGATTTAGCAGCTTGTTTATGAGTAGGTTATGCTTCAGATAAGATTGAAATTTGACTAAATTGATTTTGTTTAAGCTTATTTAAACAGAGTATTATTTGAAATTGAATTTATCCGCATCGTCAAATAATATGGAGGTAAATTTTGAAACCAGAGAATTCGGGTTACTTTTGCACCGCGATTCGGTTCCCGTTTTACGGGATTAAAAGGGAATCCGGTGTAAATCCGGAGCTGTTCCCGCAACTGTAAGAGTCCATATTTAATTCGATATGCCACTGTCCGTAATCTCAATAACAAATGAGAGCAGGATGGGAAGGTGAATTGAAGGACTTAGCCAGGAGACCTGCCAATTTGCATGAACTGTAACTTTCGGTGAAAAAGTGAAGGAGCAAATTGTCAAGTCAGATCATTGGCTGTGGCCGTTACTTTTTCATCGTTTTAATAAATACAACAAATGATGAAAAAAATCAAATTGGTACTTGGCTTTTTAATCTTAACCACTACACTACAAGCTCAAACAACATTTCGTTTAGAACTCATTGCGGAAGGAAATTACGGGAGTACGAACGGAGATATTTTTGTCCGTAACACAACATTCAGTCCTGCAACAAACTCCACAGGAAGGTATCAGGCTGCTAACGGTACGGCAGGCTTTAATGTGCTGCAAGACTATGTCATTGCGGGAAACAAAGCAATTCTTGCAGAAAAGCCCAACGGAGCGGGAAGAATCACGATCGTGAATTATCCTTCAATGACGGAAATTCACACATTTCCACACGCACCTCAGACTTTAGGAGTTGCAAGTGCTACAAAAGCCTATGCTTGCTATGCTCAGGGAGGAGTTGTTTCGTTGATTGATCTTCAGAACAATACCTTGACTCCCGTTACGGAGCCGAATAATGAGATTTCCTCTTATTGTTCTCATATGCAGTTTGCGAAAGGATTCATGTATTTGGATCAGGGAACTCAGTTGGTGAAAATTGACACAGTAACCAATGCGGTTGTTGCAAAGTTTGATCCGGGAGTTGGTTCAATTGCTGGAATTACCTATGATAATCAGGGGAAATTATGGGTGATCGGAGGAACAAACCTTGTTTCGATCGATGTATTGAATAATGATGCTTTGGGTACACCCGTGAATGTGGGCTTCAATATAAAGTTGCTTCGCTATAATAATAACAAGCTTTATTTCTGGACACTTTCAGATAAAAAAATGTATCAATACGATATTACGAATCCACCTACATTACCGTTAACACCGGTTTATACAAGTACATTGGCAGGAACTACAGGAACTTACGGAACATTTGGATACGGAAGAGCTTTTGATATCGATCCGTCAACAGGAGATTTTGTAGTTGCTTCTGCACATACCTATGTTGCTCCGGCATATTTCGAAGTAGTGAATGGTACGACATTTACGGTTATCGAATCCGGTACTTTGCCGGGGTGTGCCATTCCGAATAAATGTGTTTTGAAAACGTACCCGGCTCCAAACGGTCCGATTCCTGTTCCGGATCTGGCATCGCTTCCGGCTGTTTCGGATGAATGCAGTGCTACTTTGACTGCTCCAACTGCAGATAACGGCGCTGTTACGGCTACAACAACAGATCCTGTGTCTTACACTGCTCAGGGAACATTCACCGTTACCTGGACTTTTACCAATGCAAACGGAACGATTATGCAGACTCAGACTGTCACAATCAATGATGCTGAAGATCCTGCAACACCTGTTTTAAGTAATGTAACCGGCTCTTGCAGCATTACACCTGTTGCTCCGACAACAACCGACAATTGTGCGGGAACAGTTACCGGAACGACAACAACTGCTTTCCCGATTACAACAATCGGTATGACGACTATTACGTGGACGTTCAATGACGGGAACGGAAATTCCATTACTGTAGATCAGCATATCATCGTGACGGATTCTGAAAATCCTGTTACAACTCCTCTTCCAACTTTGAATATTGCTTGTAATGACGTCGTAACGGCTCCTACAGCAACGGATAACTGTACCGGAACAGTTACGGGAACAACAAGCAATCCGCTTTCATACGCAATACCGGGAACTTATACCATTAATTGGGTTTTTGCAGACGGAAACGGAAACAGTTCCAATGAAGCGCAAACAGTTGTGGTTTCTTGTTCAAGCGCAGGTCTGGAAGATTTAAGCACTGCATTCGTTCAGGTTTACCCGAATCCAGCTTCTGATGTGTTAACGGTAAACGTTTCTGCCGAACTGGTAGGGCGCGAATTGGAATTAGTAAATACACAAGGTGCGGTAGTTCGAAAAGTGATGGTTGCTTCAACCGAAACAACGATCAGCCTTTCTGACCTGCAATCCGGATTATACTATGTAAAATTGAATAATCTGCTTACAAAAGTAATTGTAGAGTAATATACCTAAATCCACTATTCTACTGAAAAAGGTCACTGGAAACGGTGACCTTTTTTTGTGAAAATACCCTTTAATCAGGTATTGAAATAATGGGAGTATCGTGGCAACTTTGCGGTCAAAATTAGGAAAGATGAAAGTATTAGGTTTTTTAGTCATGTTGTTTGTCATTCAGGGAAATGTATTCGGACATGCGCTTTGGATTGAAACAAGTTCCCAGGGGAAAAAAGGAAAAGCTCAACCGGTCAGAGTGTACTTCGGAGAATACAGTGAGAATGAACGGGATTCTACCAAAAATTGGTTCAGTGATCTGGAAGGTTTTCAGTTGTTTGTAACAGCACCCGACGGTACAAAAACGCTTGTGAAAACAAAAGCAGAAAGTAATTGCTTTTTAACGGAATTTACACCTGCTTCAAAAGGAGTTTATGTTTTTTCAATTGATCATGTGGTGGCTGATGTTTATTACGAATCATTGATTCATTATTATGCACTGGCTTCAGTGGTGGTGGATAATGATGCGGCTACCGGTGCTTCAAATCTTGCAAAGGCAACAGATCTGGCAATTCAGGTCCAGTTGACGAAGGAATTCAAAGTGAAGCAAGAGCTTGGTTTGGACATTTTCTTTCAAAAAGGAACGAAGGATGTTAAGTTGACAGTACAGCCGCCGGTTGGCTGGACGAAAGATTTCGAAGTGAATGAAGCCGGACATGCATCATTTGTTCCGTTTACCGACGGAAGATATATGCTTGAGAGTTTTGTTACGGAAGAGAAAAAAGACACGCACAACGGAAAGGAATACAAAGCAATTTGGAATTGTGTGACTTACTGTGTGGAGGTGAAAAAATAAAAAAGGCAGCTAACAAAAAAGCGGATGATTTTAAATCATCCGCTTTTTTTATTCTGTAATAATGAATTATTATCCTCTGTCTGAAATCGAAACGTAATCTCTGGTAACAGCACCTGTGTAGATTTGTCTTGGACGACCGATTGGCTCTCCACCTTCTGACATTTCTTTCCATTGTGCAATCCATCCCGGAAGACGACCCAATGCAAACATTACTGTAAACATTTCGGAAGGAATTCCAAGAGCTTTGTAGATGATTCCAGAGTAGAAATCTACGTTTGGATATAAGTTTCTTGATTTGAAGTACTCATCTTCCAATGCTACTTTTTCTAATTTTTTAGCGATATCCAATAATGGATCATTGATTTTCAATTTCTCCAATACATCATCAGCAGCTTTCTTGATGATTGTAGCGCGAGGATCGAAGTTTTTGTAAACACGGTGTCCGAATCCCATCAAACGGAACGGATCATCTTTGTCTTTCGCTTTCAATACCCATTTGTCTACGTCACCACCATCGTTGTGGATTTTCTCCAGCATTTCGATTACTGCCTGGTTAGCTCCACCGTGAAGTGGTCCCCAAAGTGCAGAAATACCTGCTGAAATGGAAGCGTAAAGGTTTGCCTGAGAAGAACCAACGATACGAACTGTTGAAGTAGAACAGTTTTGTTCGTGATCTGCATGCAGGATCAATAATTTATTCAATGCATCTACAACAACCGGATCAACTTTGTAATCTTCAGTTGGCATTGCGAACATCATGTACAAGAAATTCTTTACGTAATCGTATTCATTTTTAGGATACATGAACGGATGACGCATGGAGTTTTTGTATGACCAAGCTGCAAGCGTTGGTAATTTTGCTAACAAACGTAGAATTGTTCTGTTCTTTTTCTCAGCACTTCTGTTCGGATCCAATGATTCCGGGTAGAAAGTAGAAAGAGAACAAACCATTGCAGATAAAACTCCCATCGGGTGAGCCTGAGCCGGGTAAGCTTCGAAGAATTGCTTCATGTCTTCGTGCACCAATGTGTGCTTGGTAATACTTGAAATGAATTCATCCAATTGAGCCTGAGTTGGAAGATTTCCGTAGATCAATAAATAAGCAACTTCAATGAAACTTGCTTTTTCTGCAAGTTGTTCGATCGGATAACCACGGTAACGAAGAATTCCTTCTTCACCATCTAAAAAAGTAATGGCGCTGTAAGTAGCTCCGGTGTTTTTATAACCTGCATCCAGGGTAACGTATCCAGTTTCCTGGCGCAATTTTGAAATGTCAATAGCCAATTCATTTTCTGTACCTTGTACAACCGGGAATTCGTATACTTTCCCGTCTAATTCGATTTTCGCAACTTTGCTCATGATGATCTATAAGAGTATTATCTAACAATTTTATTAGCCGCACTAAATTAATAAAGAATTAAATACAATAATCCTCCTAAAGCAATCTTTTTTTGCAAAATGACTATAGTTTGTTGGTAACTTAAAAAAGTGACAAAACAGGATGAAGCTAAAAAGTTGAAGGAGTTCGTTTTACGATTTTGAAGTGGTCTAACTGGTCATTGCTCCCGACAGAATGTGCAGCTGATTCCAGCTGATGAAAAAGTAAGCGGAATTCAGTAAACCAAACCCGGAATAAATGAATTGTTCTTTGGATGGTTTCCGTAGACGGTAGAATGAGTGAAAACACACGGCGCAATTGATCATTCCGACGGGAATCATGAGCAGGTTTAAGCTTAATTCACTCCAATCGGAGCTATCGCCGTATTTGACTACTTGAATAGCTCCGAAATTGAGAAGTGTCCAGATAATGGATTTGACAACTGCCTGAAGCAAAAATTACAGGTTTTTCAGTGTAAAGTCCAGCATCATATTGTATAAGTGATTACGCGTGTTTCCACCGTAAATTCCGTGATTTTTATTCGGGTAAATGAATAGGTCGAATTGTTTGTTTGCTTTTACCAAAGCCGTGATGAATTCCATCGTGTTTTGATAATGTACGTTATCATCTGCAGAACCGTGGATCAAAAGGAATTTACCTTTCAGTTTATCAGCATGGTTAACCGGAGAATTATCGTCGTAACCGCTTGCATTTTCCTGAGGAGTTCTCATGAAACGTTCGGTGTAGATGTTGTCATAATTACGCCAGTTTGTAACCGGTGCCACGGCAATTCCCATTTTGAACACATCAGCTCCTTTTGTCATGGCAAGAGAAGTCATGAAACCTCCGTAACTCCATCCCATGATTCCGATTCTGTTCGCATCCACATACGATTCCTTTTGCAGGTTTTTAGCCACAGCGATCAAATCTTCGGTTTCTAACTTTCCTAGTTGCAGGTAAGTCGATTTTTTGAATTCTGCACCCTGGAATTGTGTTCCTCTTGTGTCGACACAAAATACGATATAACCTTTTTGAGTCAACAATTGGTGATACAGGTAGTTTGGTCCGTCATAATCATTGGTAACCATGTTGCTTCCCGGTCCGCAATACACATTAAAGTATACGGGGTATTTTTTATTCGGGTCGAAGTTTGCAGGTTTCATAATCCATGCATTCAGTTTTCCGGCAGCACCATCTACTTGCAGGAACTCTTTTTTGCTCAGATTCATGCTGTTGAATTTCTGCTGAAGCGCTGCGTTCGCTTCCAATACCTGGAATTCTTTTCCGGTGCGGTCACACAAACTGTAAGTAGGAACCGTGTTTGCAGATGAGCTTGTACGGATAAAATAATTGAATCCCGGAGCAAATTCCGCATCGTTGTATCCGGCAGCTGCAGACAACATCTTTTTGTCTGTTCCTTTCCAGTGAATGGAGTAGAGTGTTTTGTTGATTGCACCGTTTTCAGAAGAAGAGTAGAAAACAGTTCCTTTCTTCTCATCAATTCCGTACAAGTCGATCACATCCCAGTTTCCTTTTGTAACCTGGCTGAGTGTTCCGGAGAAAGTCAAATGATAAATATGATTGTATCCGTCTTTTTCGGAAGTGCGCAGCATGGAAGCACCGTCTTTTAGTAAAAGTACATTATCAGCGTCCAGATAAGTGCTTGACTGCTCTTCGTAGAAAATGCGGTCGGAAGGATTTTCAGGATTGCTCACCAAATGGTATTTCACATGGTTTTGGTGACGATTCAAGGTAGAAACAAATACTTCGTTTTTAATCGGCGACCATTGGAAGCGCGGTAAATATTCATATTCTCCCAAAGCAACCGGTTTGATACTTGCCGTTGCAGCATTTGCAATGTGAAACGTTACTTTCGAATTAGCTTCTCCTGCTTTCGGGTATTTGAATGTATACTGATCCGGATATAAATGTCCATACATCGCCATTTGGAATTGCTTGACATCCGTTTCATCAAAACGCATGAATGCAAGGTATTTTGAATCCGGCGACCACTCGAAACCTTGAGTAATCGAAAATTCTTCTTCGTAAACCCAGTCGGTTGTACCGTTGATAATGCTGTTTTGCTTTCCGTCAAAAGTAATTTGCTTGGAAGAATGATTCGTCAGGTCGTATACAAACAGGTTGTTTCCCGCAATGTATCCCAATTTCGTTTCATCCGGTGAAAATGTTCCCAAGGTTTGAGGAGCATCCGCAGCATGTACTTTTTTGGTTTCTTTGTTTTGGATATTATAAACGTAGTAAGTGGTGGAATAACTGTGTCTGTAAATCGAAGCTGTATTTGTTTGAATCAACAGCCAGTTTCCGCTTTTACTTAGTTTGACGTCGTCAAATTCAAGTGGTTTTCCGTCCAGAAGAATGGTGGAAAGATTTACCAAAGTAGTTCCTGCTCCTTTGTAATCCTTGAATTGATATTTTTTCAACAGATATTTCCCATCCTCTTCCACAATTTTGGTAAAAGACTGCCCGTCACTTAAAGCAGTGAACCCGTCAATTCGGTTTGGATAGAACTCTCCCGATTTCCAAATGCTTTCAACACTAAGGTTTTGCGCGAATGAAAAAGAGACAATACAGATAAAGGAAATGAATAATTTAATTCTCATAAAATGGTGTTTTGAGCAAAAATAACCAAAAACTATTCCGAACAAAGTGAATAATTGATAAGTGGTGTAAAATAGTTAACAGCTTGTTTAATATGAGTTTGATTGAATGAAATCTACGTGTATAACCTTGGTCGATTGTTAACAATTAAGTAATGTTAGAAAAGATAATTTGATTTAACTTTGCCTCGGAAATTTTTGAATGTTCTCCTTGATGCTGTGAATTACACAGACTGAAACCATTCAGAAATAAAACACTTGGTATAATGAAATAGAATGAAACTTTTCCATAATAGCAGAGACTTCTCCCGAAGTATTTGGTGCTATTTTTCAGCGAGCACGCTGAGTGGATTTGTTATACCTTTACTTAGTACTTTATCTATAATTCAAATAATCAGTAAGTTATGAAAAAAGCGTTACTTTTTTTAGGAATGTTGTCTACTGTTGCGCACGCACAAGACTGTTCGGAAATTATTATCTCCGAATACGTGGAGGGAACAGGAAACGACAAAGCAATCGAGTTGTATAATCCTACAGGGACTGCAATTAACTTGTCAGGATACAAAATCTCCCGTTTTTCAAATGGACAGGCAACATCAAATGCGGGTGGTAACACATCATTGACAGGAACAATCGCACCATATTCTACTTTTGTAATTGTAAACGGACAAACAACGACACAACCGAATTCACCGGCTTGTTCTCCTGCATTGCAATTATTGGCTGATCAATTGGACGGAGCTTATCCTGCACCGACTTATATGAACGGAAACGATGCAATTGCGTTGTACAAAAACAATGTATTAATCGACTTGATGGGAAGAATCGGTGATGCTGCAATGCTTACAGCTTATGGTTGGAGTGATCAGTTTCCTTATGATGGTTCAGCTGGTAAAATCTGGACTGAAAATCATACATTGATTCGTAAGTCTTCTGTTAAGGCAGGAGTTTCAGTGAGCCCGGATCCATTCATCGTAACATTGCAATGGGATTCTTTGCCAAAAGATACCTGGTCAAACCTTGGAACACACACATGTGACTGTTTCTTAGGATTGAATGAGAACACGCAGGAAGTTGAGTTCTCTGTTTATCCGAATCCTTCAACAGATGGTTTGGTATATATCAAAGCACAACAAAATGCTGTTAAAATCCAGATTTTGGATTTGACAGGAAAAGTGATTAACAGCAAGGAATTGACTACTAATTCTTCTGTTTCAATGATCGAAACAAATGATGTTTCCAAAGGAACATACTTTATTCGTGTTTATTTTGATAATAATGCTGTAGGACAGCAAAAATTCGTAATAAAATAAATTGAATGGGCTCTGAGATTACTCAGAGCCTTTTTTACTAGCTATGAAAAATTTCCTAGTCATTTTCAGTGTTTTTTGTTTGTCATTTATTTCAGTCGGACAAGAAACAGTTTCACTTAGTGGAACAGTTTTGGATTCCAAGACAAATGAGCCGGTAATCGGAGCAGTTGTTGTTTGTGATTCCCTTCAGAAGTTTGTAACAGACGTTGATGGTATTTACTCCTTCAAGGTATCTAAGAACGCAGTACATAATTTGAAAATCAGCTATGTTGAATTTGAAGATTATTCTGTAGACATAAAAGTCGGCGAAACGAATTATTTGCATGATATTCAACTTGCTCCGGCTGATAACATCATTGATGAAGTTGTCATTGTGAAAGATGTAGCGAAACTTCGTGAAACGCCGATTGCATTCAGTAATATTTCTGCAAAACAAATCGCAGAAGAATTAGGAACACGTGATTTACCGATGGTTTTGAACTCTACTCCAGGAGCATATGCAACCGAGCAGGGTGGTGGTTCGGGTGATGCCCGTGTTTCTATCCGTGGATTCGATCAGCGAAATATTGCTGTGATGGTAGACGGAGTTCCTGTAAATGATATGGAAAATGGTCAGGTTTACTGGAGTAATTGGGATGGTTTGGGAGATATCACCAAAACAATGCAGGTTCAGCGTGGATTGGGAGCTTCAAAACTGGCAATTACTTCTGTTGGTGGTACGATGAATATTATCACGAAAGGAATTGACCAAAAATTGGGAGTTTATGCAAAGCAGGAAGTAAACAGCTATGGTTTGTATAAAACTTCAGCTGGATTCAATTCCGGTTTGTTGAAAGGAAACTGGGGATTTTCAGTTGCCGGATCAAGAAAGTGGGGAAGCAGCTATGCTGATGCAACGTTCACAGATGCCTGGTCTTACTTCCTGAAAATTCAGAAAAAATTCGGAAAGCACCATTTGTTGAGTTTAGGAGTGAACGGTGCACCGCAATCTCACGGACAACGTGCAACAAAACTTCCGATTGCTGTGATCAGTGAAAAACTGTCCAAAGAAACAGGAGTTGATTATCTCAGACAGCTGGATTCGGTAGGTACGACTTCAAACTTGTACTATACAACAGCTTCGATCGGAGCAAAAGGAATCAAGTACAATCCGAATTATGGAACGATTAACGGTGATGTCGTTAATGAACGTGTCAACTATTTTCATAAACCTCAGATCAACTTATCTCATTCCTGGAATCCGAATTCAAAACTGAATGTGACAACAATCGCTTATTTGTCGATCGGAAAGGGTGGAGGTACATCTACAAAGAGTACTCCAAGTAGAGATACTGTTACCGGTTTGTTGGAATATCAGCGAATTTATGATCAGAATTTAACGAGTATTTCCAGCTTGTACAGTACAACGGAGCATGCTTCTTCAAACTATTTGAGATCTGCAAATAACGATCATTTATGGACAGGAGTAATTTCATCTTTGTCATATAATTTCGGAAAACATATTACGACTTTGTTTGGAGTTGACCTGAGATATTACAAAGGATCTCACTACCAAACGGTTTATGACCTGATGGGTGGAGATTACGCTATTGATAATACCGATAAAAACCAACCGAAAGGAGCCGGAAACACTGCGTATGCAATGAAAAGAGTCGGAGATAAAGTTTCTTACTACAATGATGCAATTGTGATGTGGGGTGGAGCTTTCGGACAGATCGAGTACAAAAAGAACAAATGGTCTACTTTCTTTACAGGATCTGTTTCAGAAACCGGTTACCAGCGAATCGATTACTACAAGAAAAAAGATTTGGTATTTGAAGATACGATTATGCGTCAGGCTGTCGGATACGGTGATGTCGTAGAATACAAAGGTCAGCAGTACACGAACGAATCTAAGGAAGCTCGTTATGCAACAACAGACAGAAAATGGTACCTTGGAGGAACGTTGAAGTCGGGGGTAAACTACAATATCGACAAACATCACAATGTGTTCCTGAATGTAGGATACCTGGAAATTGCTCCGAAGATGAATATGGTGTTTGATAATAACAACTTCCCGTTTTTGGAAGCAAAAAATCAAAAGGTTTATTCAGGGGAATTAGGATATGGATTTAAGAGCAAACGCTTCTCTTCGAATGTGAATCTATACTATACATTGTGGCGCAATAAACCACCGCAATATACACCATCAGTTGTTACACCAGATGGAACTTTCTCATACAACATCAATGGATTGGATGCATTGCATAAAGGAATTGAAATCGATTTCATTTATAAGATTACCAAGAAACTTGATTTGGAAGGATTGGCGTCTATCGCAGATTGGAAAACGATATCAGGAACGACTGTTAACATTGTAAATGATAACAACGAGATAATCGCAAATGTTGATTTCAGTGCCAAAAATGTACATGTAGGTGATGCGGCACAGTTGCAATTGGGTGGAAGTTTAAGATACGAACCGATTAAAGATCTTTACTTGAAACTGCGTTATACTTTCTTCGGTAAGAACTTTGCAAACTTTGATCCTTTGGCTCTTGTAGAAGAAAATAAGGATCGTGAATCATGGCAAATGCCGAATTATGGTCTTTTAGACTTCAACTTCGGATATGACTTTAAAATCTCAAAGATTCGTTTAGGAATCAGTGGGGGAATAATGAACATTTTGGATAAAGTATACATTACGGATTCTCAAAATGGACTTGGATTTGACGCCAGCTCCGCAACAGTGTTTGTCGGAATGGGAAGACGATTCAATATTGGATTGAAAGTAGGAATATAAATAAATAACAGATGAACAAACTAGTTTACACTTTATTTTTCAGCTTGTTAGTGAGTATGGTATCGTATTCACAGGCGGTTTTGCCAACAAGCTGGAGTTTTACAACAACAACATTGCCAACAGGATGGTCAGAATCCGGAACAGGTTTCTATACTGCTTCAGGTAACACACCTCCGGCAATGAGATTCGATAACACAGGTGATTATCTGATCATTTATTTTGCAAGTAACCCGGGTGCATTGACGTATTATTTAGCAGGAAATTCTTTCACGGGAGGTACATTTACCGTTGAAGAATCCGGAGATGGTGTTACATACACTGCGCTTCACGCACATACTGCTCCTCCTGCAGGAACATACCAGCAGTATACAGATAACCCGCAGGCAACGACACGTTACATCCGTTTTATTTACACGAACAAAGTTTCGGGAAATATGGGATTGGATGATGTGAATATTGCTGTTGGAGCTGCAACACCTGCTCAGGAGATCAATGTGAAGTACAGCGGTACGACACTTGTTTCCGGAAGCACACAAATCGTAAGCTCTCCGGTTTCAACCATGACTCCTTTTGTTTTTGATGTTGAAAACCTTGGAACTGCTAACGCATTGAACATTTCAAGTGCTGTGATTTCAGGAACTAATGCAGCTGACTTTACTGTTGCATCTTTCCCTTCAACAGTTGCTGCTGCAGCAACACAACCTTTGACGGTGAATTTCACACCTTCTGCTGCAGGAAACAGAAATGCAGTACTTACAATTAACAGCAATGATGCGGATGAAGCTGCATATGTTATTAACTTGTACGGAATCGGAGGTACTTTGGCAACTGAGCCTACAAACCAGCCTACAAACCTGGTATTCTCCAATGTGAAGTCTTACAGATTAACAGGATCGTTTACAGCATCAACAGCTGAAGGATTCCTTGTTTTACGTAAAAAAGGTTCTGCGATTACAGGAACTCCGGCTGACGGAACTGTTTATCAACGTGGAGATGTTGTTGGAGATGCTCAGGTAGTTTACTCAGGTACACAAACAGGATTTGTTCCAAACAACATTGTTGCAGGTACAGGTTACTATTTTGCGGTATATGCTTACAACGGACCGGGAACTTACAGAAACTATTTAACGACTGCACCATTAAGTGCAAACGTAACGTCTTTGGGTTCTATGCAGCCTGCAGGTTATTACGCTTCTATCTCAACAAGCAGCCCGACATTTGTTGCGGACTTACACAACTTGACAAATCCTCATCAAATGCAATTTTACAGCAATTATGGAAATTACATGATTGGAATGTTCGCTGCAAGAGATACAACTTTGAACCGTCGTGTTATTACATGTGTTTACAGTGGTGAAAACAAAATTTACACAGAACCTTTCGATTTTACTGCAAATGGTTTCAGTAGAGAGCACACATACCCGCATTCATGGATGCCTACAAACCCGGCACAATCTTTACCGGAATACAATGATTATCACCATTTGTTCCCTACAAACCAAAACAATGCAAATGCTTTGAGAAGCAACTATCCATTAGGAAAAGTTGTGACACAAACAGGAGGTTACTTAGGATGTAAATTCGGAACAGATGCAAACGGTAAGCAAGTATTTGAACCAAGAGATGAGCACAAAGGTGATGCTGCAAGAGCAATGATGTATGAAGCAATTTGTTATACAACAGTTTCAGCTAATAACTGGGGATTCCCGAATCCAATCAGTGGTTCTATTCCTTACGGACAGGATCAGGCGATTTTGAAGCAATGGAATGTACAGGATTTACCGGATGCATGGGAAATTTCAAGAAATGACTTTTTGGATTCACTTCAGGAGAACAGAAATCCGTTTGTAGATAACCCGAACTATGCTTGTTTTGTAAACTTTACAAATATGAGCTACCAGGCATTGGGATGTACTGCAGACGTTGAAGAAGCATTGTTGAACGGATTTATTTTATATCCTAACCCAGTAACGAATGTATTGTTAATGAACGTTGATGCAACGACTATTACAGGATACGAAATTGTTTCAATGGATGGGAAAGTAGTGAAGTCTGCTGATGGAATTAATCAGGTTCTTATCGAATTAAATATTCAGGATTTGAAAACAGGTTCGTATATTGTGAAAGTAAAAACACCATACGGACAAGCTCAAAAAACAATTCTTAAGAATTAAACATGAAGAAAATCATTTTTCTTTTTTTTCTAATAGGAGCAGGTGTCACAGCCTGCTCTTATCATTTACAGATAAAAGGATCGAAGCAAGACATTAACGGTTCTTCGAAATCATCTGTTGAGATGGATTCTCTGATTGCTCCCTACCGCAGGGAAATGATGAAGGAATTCGGTCAGGTGATCGGTGAAACAACCAATGATCTGGTAACGGGAAGACCCAATTCAACTCTTGGTTTTTGGATCTGTGATCAGTTGATTGCAAAGGCAAAAGACAGCTCCTTGTTCAAGCAGGAACCTTTGGTTGCTTTTATCAATAACGGAGGTTTGCGGGCAGATATACCGAAAGGACCGATCACGATCGGTGATATCTACAAAGTCATGCCTTTCGACAACCGGGTGGTGTATCTGAAGTTATCGCTCGATAAAATCTCAGAAATAGAAGCATATCTGAAAGAAAAAGGAGGAGAACCGATCGGAGGTTTTTCGTTGATCAAAGGGAAATTGGAGTTCCCGGATTCTCTGGCAAAGCAAAAAAAATACTTTTGGGTCATTACTTCTGATTTTCTGGCTAACGGTGGAGACAATATGTTCTTTTTTAACAACCCTCTGGATCGTCTGGATACCAATGTTTTGTTCCGTGATTTTATCATCAATGCTGTTAAAAAAGAGAAAAAAATTGCATATTCTCCTCAAGAAAGAATAAATTGGTAATATGGAACGAAGATTATTTTTGCAACAAGCCGGTGTAGTTGCAGGAGCCGCTATGATTGCTCCTTCGCTGATTAGCGCGAAGAAAAAACAACAGAAGTTGGTCATTCTGCATACCAATGATACCCATTCCAACATCGATCCGTTTCCTGTCAATCACCCGAAGTTTCCGAACATGGGCGGAGTGTCCAGAAGGGCAGCTTTAATTGAGCAGATCAGAGAGCAGGAAGAACATGTATTGTTGCTCGATGCAGGAGATATTTTTCAGGGAACCCCTTATTTCAATAAGTTTCAGGGTGTTTTGGAAATGAAAACCATGGAAGCAATGAAATACGATATTGTGACTCTGGGGAATCATGATTTCGATATCGGGATGGAAGCTTACAAAAACGCTTTGTCGCAGGCTTCGTTCAAGGTTGTCAACGCAAATTATGAGTTGAGCTCAACACCGCTTGCGGGAGTTGTTCTGCCGCATACAATCCTCAACAGAGGAGGATTTAAGATCGGAGTTTTCGGTTTGGGAATCAATCTGCAAGGCCTTGTTCCAAAAGAAAACTGGAAAGGAATCAGCTATCAGGATCCGGTTGAAATGGCTCAAAAACAAGCTGATTTGCTGCGAAAAGAAGGTTGTGATCTGGTGATCTGCCTGTCGCATTTAGGCTATGAGTATACAACCACAAACCAGGTTTCGGATAAAGTACTGGCGGCTTCAACTTCAGATATCGATGTGATCATTGGCGGACATACGCATACTTTCCTGGAACAAATGCAGGAATTTAAGAACAAAGACGGAAAAGGAGTTTTTGTGAATCAAGTTGGTTACGGAGGATTGAAACTGGGGCGTTTGGATATCAATCTGGTCCGCGATGACGGGAAATTTACCATTGCATCAAACAATCGCTTTTTAGATGAAACGATTGCATGATTTGCAATTAATATAAATGATAAAAAAGGCAAGGGCGAAAAATTTTTCGCCCTTGCCTTTTTTTGTAAATATCTGCAGACTAGTCTACGATAGCCTCTACTTGTTCTTTTGATAATTTAATCAATCCGATCCGGTCGAAACTTCCCATAATCTTCGCCTGAATAAGAATATTCAATCCGCTGTCTTCGGTTTGGATAAAATCACAAACGGTATAAGGATTGTTTTTCCCGAGATACTTCTTGCCGACCAAGCTGCCGTTGGAATAAAGACTCAGTAAGATCTGATTGCTTCTCGTTGAAGACAGAAAGGCTTTGTATTGGCTTCCGCCTATTGATACATTCTTGATCAAAACGGGCTTTTTTGCATCCAATTCCGATTGTCCCTGAGCAGAAATGGATTCTGCGATATCAATGGTTGTCGGAGTCAGGGCTGCGCTCGCGTTGTAATATAAATTGTCGTAGGAAAAACGGGCCAGTGAAAACTGCGAACCTCCCGAAGGAGAAATAGCTGCCAATCCGCCATTGAAACCTGCTCCGTTGTAAACTCCTGCAAAAGTCAGATCCGGATTCAGGAAGATCAGCGAAAAACTGTAGTTGTAAAACCCGTTCATGACAATGTAGTTTTGTTCCGGAGTTGAACTTATAAAAAACGGAATCCGGTTTCCGTTAAAGGTCACGTGATTCACAATGCGTTCTTCCACATCGGTGAAAATATTGACACTTCCGGATTGTGAAATTCCGGATAAATCAGTTGTCAGACGATGAATTCCGGTTTCATAACTCAACCGATTGTAGTTCTGAATGTAAATTTCTTGCCCGGAATTGTATGCATAAGTCGGATAAAGAATCCCCGGAAAACTGGAAACTTCAGTTACGGAATGATTGCTTTCATCGATTTTTAAAACATAGGTAAACAAGCCCACGGCATCCATACAAACCAGATAGTTTTGCCCGTTGTGCTGAATCAGGTTGGGAACAGCATTCACATAGTTCTCAGGAAGCTCGTAGTTCCATTCAAATTCACCTGCCTTGTCAATCTTCATCAAGTGAATTCTCCAGCCGTCATATGCGCTTAAAACGAGATATCCTTCACCGGATGCGGCCATACTTAAAGGATAAAAGTGTTTATTGCCGTTTTGGTCGTCGTAAATTTTGATAAAGGAATCTTCCGGTTTGGAATCCTTTTTACAGCCTGCCAGAAAAACCGACAGTCCTGAGATCACGATGAAATAAATGAACAGTTTCATAAGAATGCTTTGTGTATGTGCAATTAATGTCTTCTTTTTCTTAAAATTCCCAGGGAAATCGAATTGTCGATCGGAAACATGATCGTCAGCTGAATGTCCAGGTTCATGAGTTTCAACTGATCCATCACGTCGAGATACTGAACACTGAATCCGGTGTAATCTGAATAGCGGTTTTTGTCATTGACAATCGAACGGAACCCGTAACGGAAATTACTCTCCAGGCTGATAGCAAAGTAATTGGAGAAAAAAGTCAATCCGGCGCCTGCGGAAATCCCGAAATTCGCTTTATTGATATGTTGTGTCAAATCTGCTTCCTCGGTTCTGTCAGATGCTTCCTTGTCCACACTTTCATCGATCGTATAATCATAAAAGATCGTCTTTTTAGCGTGGGTTCGGAAACTGGTGAAAATTCCGGCCTGTATGTAAGGCGAAAATTGATTCATCGTAAAATCCCAACGTACCAACAAAGGCAGATTCACCCAGGATAACTTTTGCTGATGCATCATTTCCATTGAAAAATCAGCGCCGTTAACAGTGTCGCTCCAGGAATAAGCTGTTCGATAATTGAAACTGCTGGTTTGAAATGCTGGTTCGAAAACAACCGAGAATTTCTTTGTAAAAGAAAAAGAAAGGTAGAGTCCGAATTGCGATCCCGGATTTTTGAACAGCGGTTCATACGTCTTTTCGCCTAAATTTTCCGGCGACTGTGGTGTCCCGACCAACAAGCTGTAATCTTTTTTTACATGTGCTTTGCTGAAGTTCATTCCGCCGGATAACCCGATGTAAACCTTGTTTTGTCTGTGTACGGTATAGTTTTGACTTTGTCCGTAGTAACTGAACATCAGGACAGAGGCAAAAAGTAAAATTCTGTTTGGCATGTTTATTTGGAAAGGATTACTTTTTCAGTGAGAATAACGGATTCATTTGCTACAAAGGTCACGATATAAGTTCCGTTTGCGTAACGGGACAGATCGAAACCGAGCGTATGTTCTCCGGGAACACCCGGAGCATTGGAAATCTTGCCGATTGTTCGTCCGGAAAGATCTTTGACCTCGATTTGTACTGCGGATTCCTTTTGCAAAGCATACGTGATATTAATCGAGGAATTTGCCGGATTCGGATAGCATTTCATCCACAGATTCTCTTTGAATAGTTCTGTTGTGCTCAATTCTTTGCATTGAATATAGTCGACACGATTGCTGATGAAATCTTCAAATTTGACATGTTCGATGGCTGCAACCGGAGCCTGAAACCAATCTTTGACTACCGAGCTGAACACCTGCCGGTAATCATGCTGTAGCGGAATGTTTCCATTTTGAAGGTTTTGCAGGTCTGGATTATCACCGTAAACTCCCGGATTCAGGCACGTTCCGTAAACCAACATCGGAGCGGCATTTCCATGATCTGTTCCATAACTGGCATTGGAAGCGACCCGGCGTCCGAATTCAGAGAAAGTCATGGTTAGAACGCGATCTGACAATCCTAAAGCTCCCAAATCATCGTAAAATGCTTTCACAGCAGATGAAATATGATACAAAAGAGCCGCGTGAGAACCCATGGTTGTATTGGAATTGATGACCTGATTGGCATGCGTGTCAAAACCACCGATGCGGCACAGGAAAATCTTTGTTCCGATTCCTCCGCTGATCAGACGCGAGATAATCTTTAGCTGTGGAGCCAGCGGATTATGCAAAGCTCCGCTTGGTGCGATGTAAGGATACAGATCCGGATAAACCGTTCCCGAATTCGCTCCTGCGTTGTACACATCTTTCAGACGCTGCGCATAATTATTCGATTGCTTTTCAATCTGCATAATGTATTCGATCTCATCACCTGCATGAGTAGGAGGGAAATTGATCGGCGGATCTGCGCCCACGCTGTTTATCAGGTTGTAAAACGCATCCGGATTCTGAATGGAAAGCCCGGCAGGAATTCCCTGATTTCTATGAAATGCAAGCGAAACTCCCGTCCCGATTTCAAGAGCCAAAGGATCCGGCACAGTCGCGTTCGGATAACCCGTCGGATAATCCGGATAATAGTGCTCAAAATAACGGCCCATCCAGCCGGAATTGAAATATTCGTTGTAATCGCCGCCCATATACCAAACATCCCGGCTGCGGAAATGCGAACCATTCATGTTTTCATAGGAAACGTTTTGGATAATGGCCATATGTCCGTTGTCATACATGGCTTTCGATCCTACCATATCAGGATGCAAGCCCACTTGCTTGTTGCTCGGTAAATTATTGTCGAGTGTGATGTATTGTCGTGAACCACTCTGAGGAATGGCAATATTTGGCCGAAGATTGTAGTAATTTCCGTATTGATTGATCGGAATGACCATATTCAGACCATCATTTCCTCCGTGGAGTTGTATTAAGACCAGAATCCGGTCATTCAGACTGGATTTGGCAATGTGATGCAGAAAACCATTTCCTTCGGCTGCGTGTAAAGGAATACCATTTAGTTTCAATAACATTCCGGTTCCCAGTAAGGATGAAATGCGTACAAAGTTTCTTCTATCCATAGGGTGTAGTTTTAAAATAGTTGGTATTCCGGAGACTGCATCATTGCCATCGCAAGCGATTCGAGCTGCAAACGCACATTGACATCACTGCTGGTGTTGACATAGTTGTTCCATTCGCTTGTCCAGTTTGCCGCCGAAAGCTGATCGAGTAAAACGGTATCTCTGAAATAGTTGAAGCGGACTGTATCCAGAGTAATCGGGAACAGCCATTTTACCAATTCCTGCACGAGGATCGTCGCATCGCCGGGATTGGAGCAATTCGTTTCTACGAAATCTACAATATCCAGTTTTAGCAAAACACCGTTTGTTCCTGTGAATCCGGAGACCAATAGTTCCGAAAATTTATAACGGTTTGCAAGGTAATTGGATGAGATCCAATACCGATGGAAATCCGGATACTGAAAATAAGGTTCGTATCCTGCCACGTCGTAAGGCTCGAAAAATTCAATTCCCTGAAGACTCAATTGCCCGATCAATTGCCCGTACATGTCATAATGTGCCGGTAATTGAGTGGTTTTATCGGGAACAGTTAAGTTAAACAGGCGCATGGTTCCGATGATCAGATCTACCGGAGATTTGATAATTGCACCTACATTGTTGTCTTCGGTAATCGGAGTGTCCAGATCATAGAAATGTTCACTTTGGAACAACATTTCCAGGACAGGAAGAATATTGAAGTTGTTATTGACCAGTACCGTTGCGAGCGGTTCGATGATATCGGTTTCTATTTCCGCTGTGATATCGTAATAAGCAAATTCCCTGTAGATTCTTCTGCAAATATGTTTTGCCGTATGCGGCGAATTGAAAACGAGGTTGATCAGATCATCCAGTTCTGTGTAAACGGCCGTTACAGCTGCGTTTGAACCTGTGATATTGCCTGTTTGAATAACGGCATTGTTGAAGGCTCCGGAGAACTGTTTCGAACTGACATCATGCTGTGATGAAGTAGTGGCGCTTCCTTTTACTTTTCCGGTTGGAAAATTCGTCAGAGGATCAAGCGTTTGAAAGGTCGGATCAATTCCCCAACCGGTCAGCACTTTCGTGAGAGCCTGAACATCCATTTCCGTGAAATTGGTGTAATCACCCAAGCTGACTTCTTCGCCTTTTCCTACGGTAAATAATTCGAGAAACTCCCGTGCAAAATTTTCCTGCGGAACTCCTTTTATATTGAGATTTCCGTCGAGATGTACCAGCATCGCATTGTCGATACAGATTGCTTTCGCCAGATCCTTGTAGTTTCCTAAAGCATAAAATCGGAGTAAGCGCAGATAATCGATAGCGAACTGCGGATTTCCTTCAATGCGGCTCATGATCATCGGAAAATGTGTATGATAGAACCAGATCATCCGCTCTGTAAGATTGGGTGTTGAAGCCCGCATATTTTCCAGCCACCAGCTGCGCGTGTAGTCTGATAAGGTCGTACCGAATTGATTCGGATCAATGGTATTCGGATATACCCAATCAGTTCCGCTCATCGGATCAATCGGAAGAGGAGGAATCGGCTGACTTTGTGAAAGAGCTGTAAATGCTGCTTGCGCCGTCATTCCTGAAAAAATGGAGATATCTTGCAATCTGGGTCCTAAAGTAGCACGACGCAATAAATGCGCAGCTTTTTGTTCGCCCAAAGCACCTGTAATCGGATTGAGTGAGGCCATGAATAAATAGTTGTGTTTAGTTCACTAACAAAATCCTTTTTCAGGAATTACAACCGGTTGGACTAATGTGGGAGATGAGAGAACCGATCGAAATCTTGAAATAAGTGTACCTAAGGTAAATGATTTGTTTTACAATTTCAATAAAAAATGAGTCCGGTTAAAACGGTTTCAGATTTGCGAAATGAGACGATTGGCGGATATTTATCGCGTGGTCAGGAACATGAGAATTCCTGAACGAATTTACTAGTTCTCAAAATAGTTTATGAAATGAACAAATAAGGAGTTTGGTTGAATATTTTTTAACTCAAAGAAATTATTGAATAAAAAAAGTCGGGGTGAAAAATTTTTCACCCCGACTTTTCTGTTTTAAAACTAGTTAACAACTACCTTTTTTGTTTTTACCAACCCTTTGTCGGATGTTAAAGTGATGTTGTAAAGTCCTGAAGACCAATCGTTCGAATTAATCGAGTGCTGATTGGCTTGTTGATCGGCAAACTGACCATTGTAAACCACCTTACCGGTAATGTCTGTTATCGTTAAACGAACATTTTGGTTTTCATTGAAGTTATATGCTACCATGATTTCTCCGGATTCAATGTTGTTGGAAATCTGGATTCCATTGCTAAAATCAATTTCTTCCATTCCGACAGTTCCTCCGATAGTTAATTGAATGTCATCAACCAATACGTTTACGACCGAAGCACCGGCTTGTTTCTGAAACCGAATCGTGAGGTTATGCGAACCCATCGGAACGGTACCAACATTCAAAGTTACTTGCTGATAAGCACCAATGGAATCAACAGTAGCTGTTTTGCTTTTAGCGGTACCATCCATTATGACGGAAAGTGTATCACCGATAGAACCTTTCATAGGAACTTTCAGGAAGTAGGTTAAAACACCTGTTCCGGGAGTTGTTGCATTAAACGTTTGAGCAATTGTTCCGATTTCAGCATTTGTTGTACCTCCGAACCATGCATACCATGATCCGGTGTTTGGAACACAAGGACCACCACAGGTTCCGCAACTGGCCGCATCACAGAAGGATGTTCCGAAGCTGGAGGAAGTAGAAGACCAGGGAGTATTGGCAGGGCCGCTGGCTTCTAAAGAAGGATCTGTTAAAACTTGAGCAGATGTATGCATGCTTAATGCACCTGCAAATAAGAAAAGTAAAGCTTGTTTCATAACGTAGTGATTATTGTTTATACTAACAATTTATGATTTTAAATCAGGTATACAAAAAATATTATTGATTATGAGTGAATTGCGAACGTTGAATTATGAATTGCGAATACCGGGTTTCGAATCGCGATGGAAGTGGAGATTACACATTTCTTTCAGATCTAACCTAACAAAAAAAGCCGCTCCAATCGGAACGGCTTCTGTATGATTAAGAATAAGATTTCTTACAAGTGGATCACTTCTCCATATGCTGCTGCTGCTGCTTCCATTACGGCTTCAGACATGGTAGGGTGAGGGTGAACCGTTTTGATCAATTCATGACCGGTTACTTCCAATTTGCGGATTGCAACGATTTCAGCGATCATTTCTGTTACGTTAGCTCCAATCATGTGAGCACCCAACAATTCGCCGTATTTAGCATCGAAAATCAATTTCACGAAACCGTCTTTTGCTCCTGCAGCAGATGCTTTACCTGATGCCGAGAACGGGAATTTTCCGATTTTGATTTCCAAACCTGCTTCTTTAGCTGCTTTTTCAGTCATACCAACTGAAGCCACTTCCGGAGAACAGTAGGTACATCCCGGGATATTTCCGTAATCCAGCGGCTCCGGATGATGACCTGCAATTTTCTCTACGCAAATGATTCCTTCAGCAGAAGCAACGTGTGCCAATGCAGCTGTTGGAATAACGTCTCCGATTGCAAAGTAACCAGGGATATTTGTTTGGTAGAAATCGTTCACAAGGATTCTTCCTTTGTCAACTACGATTCCCAATTCTTCCAATCCGATATTTTCAATGTTTGCCTGAATTCCAACTGCGGAAAGAACAACATCACATTCGATTTTTTCTTCTCCTTTAGCTGTTTTAACAGTCACAATACATCCTTTTCCGGAAGTATCAACAGCTTCAACAGAAGCATTGGTCATGATATTGATTCCGGATTTTTTGAAAGATTTTTCCAATTGTTTTGATACTTCTTCGTCTTCGATCGGAACAACGTTCGGTAAGTATTCAACAACCGTTACTTCCGTTCCGATAGCGTTGTAGAAATAAGCAAACTCAACACCGATTGCACCTGAACCAACAACAACCATTTTCTTAGGCTGTGTTTTCATGCTCATTGCCTCGCGGTATCCGATGATTTTTGTTCCGTCTTGCGGTAAATTCGGCAACTGACGGGAACGAGCTCCTGTTGCAATGATGATTCCTTTATCAGCAGTATATTCGGTTACTGTACCGTCTTCGCCTGTTACAGCTACTTTTTTACCTGCTTTCAGAACTCCAAAACCTTTGATAACATCAATTTTGTTTTTCTTCATCAAGAACTGAATTCCTTGACTCATTCCGTTTGCAACTCCTCTGGAACGTTCTACCATTCCTCCGAAATCTGCTTTTGAATCCTTTACGGTAATTCCGTAATCAGATGCATGTTGAATGTATTCAAACACATTGGCACTTTTCAAAAGCGCTTTTGTTGGAATACATCCCCAATTTAAACAAATTCCACCCAATGAATCACGCTCAACAACTGCAGTTTTCAAACCCAATTGCGATGCGCGAATAGCTGTAACGTATCCTCCAGGACCACTTCCAATAACTATGATATCGTAATTCATTTCTCTTTTCAATAAAATGGTAATGGCACGAAATTAATCAATTCTCAGGAATTGTGAATGAATATAGCGGTGAATTGAAAAATTCTTGGTTTCCTCCCTTGAAGGAGGATCAAGGAGGGAAATGAATACTTCTGCAAATACACGTTTTTCTTTGTGGAATTTCTAATTTTGAACAAAAACTCATCAAATGGCTCAGTATCATTTAACGATCGAACAAGCAAACCAGCAATACATTCAATTCAAAGTCATTTTTGAAAATGTAGCACCTGATTCAATCATTCATCTGCCTAAGTGGAGACCCGGAAGATATGAACTGGGGAATTTTGCCAAGAATGTGAGAGGGTTCAAGGTGTTTGATCTGAATGGAAAGGTTGTGAGTTTTCATAAAACAGATCTTTCTTCCTGGAAAATCGAAGTAGAAGAAACGACCACGATTCGGGTTGAATACAGTTATTACGCCGCAGAGTTGAATGCCGGTTCTACCTATTTAAGTAAGGAAATGCTCTATTCGAATCCGGTGAACTGTTTCGTTTATCAGGATGGAAAGAAAGAGGAAGCGTGTGAAGTGTCGTTGAATATTCCGTCGAATTGGAACATTGCCTCCTCGATGGAACGCGAAGGAAACATATTGAAAGCTGCAAACTTTGATGAGCTGGCAGATTCACCGTTTATTTGTTCGGCATCTCTGCAATACAATCAGTATGAATCTCACGGAACGATCTTTCATTTATGGTTTCAGGGAGATTGCGCAGTCGAATGGCCGCGTTTGATCAAAGATTTCAAAGCATTTACGGATAAACAGATCGAGAAGTTCATTGAATTTCCTGTGCCACATTATCATTTCCTGTTTCATATTCTTCCATACAAAGCATATCATGGAGTGGAACATCAGAAATCTACGGTGATTTCACTCGGACCGACTTATGATGTTTTCGGAGCACTTTATACGGAATTGCTGGGCGTTTCGTCACATGAATTATACCATACCTGGAATGTCAAAGCCATCCGACCAATTGAAATGTATCCGTATGACTACCAAACGGAGAATTTGTCGAAACTGGGATACTTATGTGAAGGTGTAACAACCTACATGGGAGATTTGATGCTGTACAAATCGGGAGTATTTGATCTGAACCAGTATTTACATGAATTTACCGGACAGTTGCAGAAACACTTCGATAATTTCGGAAGATTCCATTACTCAGTAGCAGATTCTTCCTATGATACCTGGTTGGACGGATACGCGCCGGGTGCTCCCGGAAGAAAAGTTTCCATCTATACGGAAGGTTGTTTACTTGCTTTTGTCTGCGATGTCAAAATCCGCGAGCATTCAGGGAACAAACACGGTTTGGATGAATTGATGAAGCGCCTGTATTTCAATTTTGCATTGGCAAACAAAGGGGTGAGCGAAGCAGATTATATCGCGTTACTGAAAGAATTGGCAGGCCCGGAAATCGAAGAACTGATCACGGATTATTTCTACGGAACACGCCCTTTCGAAGCCATTTTAACCGAAGCACTTGAAACCATCGGTCTGGAATTGACCCATAAACCAAATCACCGGTATTCGGTAGGAAGAATCGGTTTTAAATCACTTGCAGCCGGGGCTCATTTTCATGTTGCAGCAATCTATCCCGGATCTCCGGCGGATTTAGCAGGGTTGATGATCAACGACGAGATTATAGCTGTAAACGAATTCAAATTGAATGGCGACTTGGATAATTGGTTGTCTTATCTGGATGATCAAAACAAACGATTGACAGTCATTCGTCAGGGGAAAATCCTGGAACTGGCACTTCCTGAGGTGCAGCGTAGTTTCTACCTCGAATACGGAGTAGAGGTGATTGAAAATCCGAATTCCTTTCAGAAAAAAGCATTTGAATATTGGAGTAAATAAAATGAATCATGGCATAACAAGTCGGGGCGAATCATGATTCGCCCCGACTGTTTTTAAATGGATTTTACAGAATTGGTATTCATCGTTTCAACGAATTTGATAGTATTTTCAACGCTTATTAGCTAGGTATCAGCGAATATAAATTTGACGAGCATGGAGTGCGCCTATTCATTAGTTCTGGCGAGAATTTTTGATTAGTTTTGGCGAAAATTTTAATAAAATGATCAATCAAAAACTGTTTAAAACAGCCCTGATAGGTGTTGTTTTTATTTTCTCCAATTCGGTAAACGCACAATTCAAATTTTCAAAAGTAAATGTAGCAGACGGTGTTAAAACAGCAGTGAAATCTGGCGACAAAGTTGATATGCGCCTTAGTCCGACAGGTAATGTTGAACAAAACTTCGTAGTTGATATAGATATTGCGGCATTCAGAAAGGCTTACAAATACGATGTGGTAGTAGTTGCTTATTTGCGGAATGATAAAATGAACTATTCGTATCTCCATGAGTTTGAATCTGTATTGAATACCAAGAAATATGGAGGAAAGGGAATCGTTCCGATTTATGCATACGACAATAAAAAATTCAAAGAAACAGATTACAAAGTACTTGCCAAAGATCTGATTGAGTATGAAGGAGCTACACCTATTTCACGTAAGGTTGCTGTATACGGTTGCTATATCACTGGTGAAGAAGGATACTTTGACGCAAATGATACTTACCAGTTCAGAAACAAATATTCTGAGGGGGAATTGCTTGGGTATATCGAATTGAATACGGTTTATAACAAAAAGCAAATCGAAGATTACAATGCGAAGCAGAAAGCTGCAGAGTACGATCAGGCTGAAAGAGGGATTAATAACCTGGAATCACAATTCAAGAGAAATGTATTGGAAAATGTGAATCAGTATGTTGCTCCGGTTGTAGCAACTCCGATTTATGGTGCGTTATCAGAAGGTTTAAGAGAAATTTGGGATTGGAAAGTGAAAGAAGCTCAAGCCAAAAAGTCTCCTGAGAATGCAGATAAATTTATTGCTTCCGTTTCAGAATTGGAAAAAGATTTGGAAATAATGTATACGATTTCCAAGAAAGATAAGAGCATTTTGAAAGTCATGAATAAAGAAATTAAGGCTAAAACCACCACCCAGGAAAAATGGGATTACGTTAAATCAAAACTGTAATTAAAATAAATCAGAAACAAATGGGGCGAATAATTATTCGCCCCATTTGTTTTAAAAGGATTTTGTTGTTACCGCTATTTCATAATCTGAATATGCCCGGTTCTTGTAATCTTTTTATCCGACATCGACGATTTAAATCGAATTGCCCAGGTGTAAATCCCGGATTTACAAAGTGTGCCGTCATACGTACCATCCCAGCCAACACTGACGTCGTTTGATTCAAACAGGGTTTCTCCCCAACGATTGTAAATCGTCATCGTATAATTGAAAGGATCATAACCGGAAGTGAAGATCGGAATGAAGACGTTGTTGAATTCATCTCCGTCAGGAGTGAAGGTATTCGGAACGTAGAAAATCAGCTCTTCCTGAATGGTAACTGTCAGTTTGGTTGTATCCGGACAATTATTGATATTGTTTGCAATCAGAATGATGGTATAACTTCCCGCTGCCTCAGCATAAGTATGTGCCGGATTAAAAGCAGTACTTGTTCCGCCGTCACCAAAATCCCAGATATAAGCCGATGCATTCGATGAGGAATTGATCATCTGGAAATCCGGGTTCATTAATCCGTGAACAGGGTTGTTTACATTGAAGGATGCAATGGCATTCGGGAAAACACAAACTGCACTTGGAAATGATGTCGTTGTAGAACATCCTGCTGCGCTGGTAGAAGTCACCGTGATATCATAACAGCCAGGATTTACAAAAGAATGATTGACGCTGTTTAATTGATTCGAATTGGCACTTCCATCCCCAAAATTCCATGTAATTGAAGAACTTGCAGGACTGCTCAGGTCGACCAAGGTAGCATTGAATGGTGCACAGCCGGCTGTAACCGGAACATTGATTTGAACAAGAGGCATTTCATTGATCACAATGTCTGTTGTTCCGGGAGAAGAACATCCACCTGCAACAGTATAAGTAATCTGATGCGAGCCGACACCGGCCTGATTCGGGGAAAATTCTCCGCTCGTACCGTTGACAATACCTGTTCCGGACCATGTTCCACCCGGAATATTGGCTGTCAGAAATGTATTGACTGCAGCTTCACAAAATGGGCCTGCCTGAGTAATAACAGGAATCTGAGTGGAGTTAACCACCACATTGGTTGTGGTAGAAGAGGTACAACCGTTTAAAGAAGTTGTCACTGTATATGTTCCTCCTGCACTCAGAGTAGCCAAGAGCGATCCGTTTTGTGTTGAAGCCGTAAATCCGTTCGGTCCTGACCAGTTGTAACTTGCTCCCGGTAAACTGGAAGCTTGCAGCTGCATCGTTGCTCCTTCACATAAAGGGCCATTGTTTGTAGCCGTCACGGTTGGAACCGGATTTACCGTCAGAGTCATCGTTGCTGTATTGGAACAGGAACCATTTGTTCCGGTTACAGTATAGGTTGTAGTCGTTGCAGGATTTGCAGTGACGGATGCTCCGCTTGTTGAAGATAATCCGGTAGCCGGACTCCAGGTATAAGCTGCGGCTCCATTCGCCGTTAGCGTGGTCGAACTTCCGTTACAAATAAATGTATTGGGAGTCACTGTTACGGTGATTGGTGTTACAGTAACTGTTACCGTTTGAGAAGAAGAACAGCTTCCGCTTGTTCCCGAAACAGTATAGGTCGTCGTCGTCGTAGGATTGGCCGTCACGGTTGCTCCGCTTGTTGAAGATAAACCTGTAGCCGGCGACCAGGAATAATTGGTTGCTCCGCCTGCCGTTAAAACAGTTGATGCTCCGTTACAAATAGATGCATTGGGTGAAACCGTCAAAGCCAAAGGTGTAACTGTTACCGTAACCGTTTGGGAAGAAGTACAAGATCCCGTAGTTCCGGTCACAGTATAAGTTGTTGTTGTAGCCGGGCTGGCGCTTACACTGGCACCTGTTGATGCTGATAAACCGGTAGCCGGACTCCATGCGTAGCTTGTTGCTCCACTTGCCGTTAAGGTCGTTGAAGCTCCTGTGCAGATATTTGCATTCGGAGAGACAGTTACATTCACAGGTGTTACGGTTACAGTGACGTTTGCCGTAGCCGAACAGGAACCGGTAGTTCCGGTAACGGTATATGTTGTCGTACTTGTCGGATTGGCTGTTACCGAAGCTCCTGTAGTGGATGATAATCCTGTGGCAGGAGACCAGGTGTAATTGGTTGCACCGCTTGCCGTTAAGGTTGCCGATGCTCCGGAACAGATACTTGTATTCGGTGAAACACCCACTGTAAGCGGCGAAACGCTCACGGTTACGGTACCCGTACTTGTACAACCGGAAGTTGTTCCGGTTACGGTATATGTTGTCGTTGTTGCAGGACTGGCGGTAACAGTTGCGCCTGTGGTGGGCGATAAGCCTGTAGTGGGCGACCAGGAATAAGTACCGGCCCCGCTGGCAGTTAATGTCGCGCTCCCTCCCGGACAAATCGTTTGATTCGCCGGAGCAGTTACTGTAGCACTGTTAACAGTAATCGTTGTTGAAGACGCAGCGTTGCAAGGTGCAACACCAATCGCATAGTTGATGGTGTGTGTTCCGATTCCGGCAGCAGCAGGATTGAACATTCCGCCTGCAGAAACGCCGGGTCCTGACCAGGTTCCTCCCATATCAGCAGCAATTAACTGCACAGGGCCTGATGTTACACAAAATGGTCCGGCAGGAGTAATTGCAGGGTTCGGAGGTCCGGTTTGAGCACCGGGAACAGGGCCAAGCTGTAAGGTGAAATTACTGGACGATCCACTCCAGTTTTCCACGATAATCATGATTTCCTGTCCGGCAGTAACTATCGGAGCAGGAACGGAAGACGGGCATGGGAATGCACTTCCGAATTGATTACATCCGCTGGCAGCACTGGCATAATTACATCCGATCTCATTGGACAAATTTTGAATTGCATTACATGGAGCCTGACCGTTCGGGATGTTAAATACAGCCACATCGAGGAATCCTGAACTGGAATTACCGTCAATGAGCATATTCAATGGTCCTGATGAGGTAATATGAAGAATGATGTATCCCGTATTCGGACCAATCCAGTCCAGACAGGAGCTTACACCGGGGCCGGGATTTACAAAGGTAAAAGGACCCGCAGTTCCGGGAGTACAAATGGAGGTGTTTGTATTACACTGTGCACTTACCGGATTAGAATTAAAAATGGAAAAACTAAAGGAGAGGAGGAGAGTAATGAAAGTAAGTTTAATGTGTTTCATAACCGCTGTATCCAAAGTGAGTAACTAATTCGTTGATGATGAAAGGTGTGAGAGGCTCATTACAGTTGATTTGAACAGTCGTAAAATCACTGCTGAAATCAATCAGGTTGAGAAAGGAGTAATGTGCTTTCAACCGGAGATTGACTTTTTGTTCCCGTTGTTCATTGCCTAAAGGCTGATAAGAAACAAACGAAAAGGTGTAGTCATCTGATTGATGAATAATACACGTGGGATTATTCCCCGATTGGTGTAAGAGGAGATCAACTTCTGTTGTCGATTGATTCGAAGAAATCAATTGAGATCGAAGCTGCAGTAGTGAGTCTGTGCCTGACGTCTGACCGAACGAAATAGTTGATAAAACTATTATTGATACGATTGAAACGCAGCAGATTAGCTTTGCTTTATAGTAGTAATACATTGTTATTAGTTTCGTGTTCTAATATAAAACGAAACTATGAATAGTTGGTTGCCTAAATGATGAATTAAGAAAAGCGTGTTGATTAAAACACGCTTTTCTTAATAAAGTTAGAATTTATAACTAAGTCCTAAACTCGGTAAGAATGGGAACTGATAAATTTTTGTGTTTGTTACGCGGTTCACGTAGAAGATGTTTTTGCGATTGTAAGCATTTGTAGCTGATGCCACAATTTCCAATTCAGTTTTGTTTTTGAATTTGAATTGCTTTTTGATCGTGATATCCAATCGGTGGTAAGTTGGAAGTCTCTTGGAGTTAAACTCTCCCAAAAGCACTCCAACGGATGAAGAATTGCTTGTTGTATAATCGGTTGTCACACCTTGTGTGAATGACTCAGGCTGATAGAACCCTGCAGTTGGTGTAAATGGCAGACCTGAACCAAAGTTCCAGCGAATGTTTACTTCCAGATCTTTCTTTTTACCGAATGCATAAGATGCTACAAGGTTTACGTTATGTCTTCTGTCGAATACCGGAGCATATGATGTGAATCCATCCCATCTGGTAGATTTCCCGTAAGAGTAAACTCCCCATAAGAACAATCTGTTCATGGTATACTTCAACAATACGTCAACACCGTAAGATTTTCCGCTTTCGATCAAGAAGTCTTTTTTATAAACGTCGTCTTGTTTTGAGAACTCAGAAACATCGTCGTAAAGTTTATTCACATTGATGTTACTCAATTGAGGGAAATACTTGAAATACCCTTCTACGTTCAATGATAGGTTTTTAGTCAGGTCAAACTCAGCCCCTGCAATAGCATGCCAGGAATACTGAATTCCGTTTTTCGGATTTCTTGTTTTACCGCCTTCCGTAATAAAGTTTTGTTGCACATTGGATGGAGCACTCAAAAGCCCGTTAAACAAGTTCACGATATCTCTGTCTGATGAAGCAGAAGTAAAGTTTTGAGAATAACGGCCTCCGGATAATTTCAAACGGAAAAAGTCAGTTGCATTGTATTTCACACCCAATCTCGGTTCGATGGAGATTGTACTCAAACTTGCATATGCCTGAACACGAACACCCGGTTGAAGAACAAAACGCTTGGAAACAAATTTATAATTTGCGTAAGCACCAATCTCTACCGTATTGTTTTGATCCTGAATTTTGGAAGCAACTTCGTTAAAGGTCAGGTAATCTGTCTTGAAAATATTCATCCCGATCCCGTAATCGATCTGACTTTCGTTTTTCAAAAAGTAAGAAAAATCAAATCCTAAATCCGTTCCAAAAATAGAACTGGTTCTTGGTTGAGAACCTACTTCCTCGAAATGTGTTTTGTAATTGGATGCTGTTAAATGTCCTTTAATGAAAGTTTTTCCACCTCCCGGCAAAAGAATCCAGGATAATCCACCTCCTGCTTGTTGGAAATCCAGAGCTGCAGTCTCATTGTAGTTTACTTTATCCGTATTGCTGAATCCGAATACGGAAACTTTAGATCCTTGTCCTGTTGCGAAAGTCAGTTTTCCGTATAAATCGGTGAAGTTGTAAGGAAGTCCGTTTCCGTCATTGACTCCGCGGTACAAGTCTTTTGCCGTATAATCCAACAGGGAATGTTTTGCAGAGAAAATGAATGATCCTGCACCTGGTCTTCCTTCTTTCGCACGATACAACGGTCCTTCAAGTACTAATTTTGCAAGGAAAGGAGAAGCAGAAACTTTTCCTCCGAAACTCTTTTTATTTCCGTCACGATAGGTAATGTCCATTACGGAAGAAATTCTGCCTCCGTATTTTGAGTCGAATCCTCCGGTGTAAATATCTACGTTCTTCACCAATTCCGTTTCGAAAATAGAGAAGAAACCAATTGAATGGAAGGGATTGTAAATCGTCATTCCGTCCAATAAAATCTTATTTTGAATAGGTGTTCCACCACGAACGTATAACTGTCCGCCCTGGTCACCTGTGGTCACAACTCCCGGAGTTACGGAAAAAGCTGCCGTAATATCATTTTCAGCTCCAACTGAAGGAATGCGTTCCAGACCTTTTTTGTCTAATTTGATTACGGACATCAAAACTTCCGTTGTTTTTGCTTTTGTTTCGGCAGAAATAACCACTTCATCAATACCAACCGCATCAACAGGAAGCAAATCGATTCTGACTTCGGTAATTCCTGATTTTGCTTTGATAACGATCTCTTTGTTATATTCTTTAAATTCAACAGATTGAATCTTTAAAAGGTAAGTGCCGATCGGAACTTTCGGAATGGTAAAGAATCCGTTTACATCCGTGCTTGCTCCCAGAATTGCCTGCGACTTTTCCGTTGGAATAAGAACTATTTTTTCAAATGGAACAACTTCACTGTTTTCATTATTGAAAAGAAATCCGCGAATGATGTGATCTTGAGAAAATGAATAAATCGATATGGTTAAGAATGCAACTAAGGAGAGTATGTGTTTCATATGGTTTACCATGAATTTAAAGAAGTTTCGAAGTTACATAATTAACACTAATTAACGAGCTAAAATTTTGAAAAATGATTAAACGTGCAGATTATTGATTAAACGGCCTTTAAAGGGAATTGAGAATTGAAAAAGAGTTAGGGTTTCAAGAGACAGAACTAATCATAAGTTCCGGATTATTAGTCTTGTCCCTTGTCTCTGACAGTCTTGACTTGTATCAATTTTTACGAAGGATCGATTTTGCTTTTTCCCAATAAACATCCATTTCTTCCAAAGCCATTTCGCTCATGTTCTGCTTGTCTTCGGCAATTAATTCTTCCATTTTCTGAAAACGCGCTTTGAACTTTTGATTGGTGGATTCCAAAGCGTCTTCCGGATTGATATTGATAAACCGGGCATAGTTAACCAACGAAAACATCACATCTCCGAATTCATCCAGAATTTTATTCTCATCCAGCGTTTGCTGCGCTTCGTGCAATTCTGAAAATTCTTCGATCACTTTGTTTTTGACGTCTTCAATATCTGACCATTCAAAACCGATTCCTTTTACTTTTTCCTGAATCCGCATGGCTTTGATCAAAGCGGGAAGGGTATTCGGAACTCCTTCCAGAACTGATTTCTTTCCTTCTTTGAGTTTGATCTTTTCCCAGTTTGCCTTCACTTCTTCCTCCGAATCTGCTTTCACATCTCCGTAAATATGTGGATGACGGTGAATCAGCTTGTCGCAAATTCCGTTCAGAACTTCCGTTACGTCAAAAGCGCCTAATTCGGAACCGATTTTGGAATAAAAGACCAAATGCAGAAACAAATCTCCGAGTTCTCCCTTGATTCCGTTTAAATCATTTGCCTGAATGGAATCCGCCAATTCATAGGTTTCTTCAATGGTTAGATGTCTGAGCGATTGAATGGTCTGCTTCTTGTCCCAGGGACATTTTTCACGCAAATCATCCATGATATTTAATAGTCGTTCGAAAGCCAGTAATCTTGGATCCTGATTTAAATTATTATTAGCTAATTCCATACTGCAAATGTACATAGAACAAAATTTGTAATTTTGAATTATGAGATTTACGCTGCTGTTTTTTTTATTGCCGGTTTTATGTTATTCTCAGGAAAGTAAAGTAGACGATTGGGCTTTTTCACTGAAAGCCAAGTCAGGGTTTTTAGCAGCACATCGCGGAACGATGGGGCATTTGGCTAAAGAACGGCTTTTTTCCGGAGAATTATCTTTCAGTAAACGCGTCCGATCCGAAAGTTGGAGTCAGGAATATCGAAGTCCTTATGTAGGAGCAACTTTGTATGGGTCGAACCTTGGAAATAAGCAAATCCTGGGATACGGTTTCGGGATGTATGGATTTATTGAATTTCCATGGACCCGGAGTGAGAAGCACGTTTTTACCTCCAAGATGGGAGCCGGTTTGGGAATTGTTACGAAAGTTCACAATACGGAAACAAACCCGAAGAATGTGGCGATGAGTACTTATCTGAATGCTATTATTTGTCTTGGAATTCAGGGCCGCTGGTATATCAAGCCGGAACATGCATTGATTTATAGTCTGGATATGACGCATTTTTCGAATGGCTCCAGTAAAGTTCCCAATCTGGGAGTGAATATGCCGTTCATCGGATTGGGATATGAATACACCTTCAAAAAGAAGGAGCGTGAAAAACCGGAACTGACAACTTTTCAGCGGGTTCCGTTCTTTAAAAGCTGGAATACTTCATTGGTGGCAATTCTGTCCGAGAAACAAATTTTTCCTACCGGAGGAAAACACTATCCGGTTTTTGCTTTGAGTGCAATACTTCACAAACAGTTTAAACCGAAAGTAGGAATGGAAATCGCATTGGACATCGTTTCAAAACAGTCGATTCTTCACTATCGGGAGTATATTCCGAAAACACAATTATCTATTTTGCAGGTCGGCGGTTTTATCGGATACAATATTCCATTGGATAAATTCCGTTTTGTGATCGGAATGGGTGCTTATATCAAAGACCGTTACAATCCGGACAATATGTTCTATCACCGGGTGGGAATGCGTTACCAATGTCAGAACGGATTGTTGTTCAACCTGGTTCTCAAATCCCATTGGGCAAAAGCTGATTACATCGAATACGGTGTTGGATACACCTTTAACTATAAACCAAGATATCATGCGAAATAGTTTGTTCTTTTTGCTTTCAATGCTTGTTGTTTTCTCCTGTAAAAAACCGGAGAACAGAAGGTGTTTTAAAATGGCGGGAACCGAGACAACAAAAGAAATCGCCTTGGAAAATTTCGACCGTTTGGATCTGAGAGAACATGTGCGGTACGTGATCATTCAGGATTCCTTGAATAAAGTGGTACTCAAAGGAGGGAAGAATCTCCTGAACCTGATAGAAGTGAATGTTTCAGGAGGTTTATTGACAATAGAAAATAAAAACCGCTGCGGATTTCTCAGAGATGCGAAGAAAGTGGTGGTTGCAGAAATTCATTGCACCAGTTTGATCAATATCCGTTTTGTAGGAACAGAATCGTTGACATGTCAGGGAGAAATTAATACGGATTACTTCACATTCTATTCCCGCGATGGGGCAGGAGACGTGAATTTGAATGTCAATGCGATTGTGGTTGATGCAGAAGCAAATCACGGATGGTGTAATTTCACCTTGTCGGGAACTGCTCAGTTTGCCCGCATTTGCGCTAAAAGCAACAGCTATTGCGACGTAAGCGGATTGCATGTCAGTGATTCGATTTATGTAGCTTCTGAAACCGTAGGAAATATGAAGATCAATGCCGACAATCTGATTATTCACGGCTATATTACGGAGTCGGGAAATATTCTTTATAAAGGAACGCCTCTCGGAATAGATGTCTTGTTAAACGGAACGGGAAAGGTCTTGTCGGAGAATTGAAGAATAAAAAAGGGCGAAAAATTTTTCGCCCTTTTTTATTCCAATTTTTTATTTTCCTCTTTTCAATTGCATCAGCACTTTAAATGCTTTGTCAACGTGATCTTGTTTTACAATGATGGTGAATTCGTTTGCAGTTGAAACGATCTCCACAATGTTTAATCCTTCCCAAGCCAAATGCTTCAGGATATAATAGTAAATACCGTAGACTTCAGAATTAACAGCAGGTAGTTTAACTGTGATCGAAGCCAAATCACGTGTGTGTGATTTTAAGCGTTCGTTGATCAATAAATTTTCTACTCTTTGGGAAATGCTTTGAGAACAAATAACCGTTGTTTCAGTGACACCTCTGCAAATGGTATAGAAAATATCCGATTCAGAGTTAACCAGTTGAACCAGGTCTGCTTGTTTCAGGCGAAGTGATTCTGTATTTTCAAAGGTGAAATCTTCTAAGTTTGAACGAACTAAAAAGTCTCCAAGTTCACCGATAATATTCGTGATCTTGATATTTAAACGGTGGTAAAGTCCCGGAGACATGCGTTTGATTGCCATAACGATCGCTCCTTCTTTCACTTCTTTTCCTAAAGCTTCTTCAATTTCGGGTTTGATTTTTCGTGCTAACGAAGAAATGTTGATTAAGTCATCGGTCATTGCTTCGCGCAAAAACGGGCTTCTACCAATGATTTCTTCTGTTATTTTTCCAATTGATAACATATTTTGGTTTGAATTATATAGGTGTGCAAATTTACACAAATACAGGTGGAAAAGAACTATTGGGTGTTAGAATTTATACAAAATGAATAAACTATTGATTTCAATGAAGGAAACTTCGTATTTGATGAATATTCTGTTGGGGCAAGATTATGAAGCAATTAAATTAGCAAACGTAAGTTGTAGTTAGTGTTAATGGCTTGTTGTATTTTTAACAATGTCAAGTACGTATTCTAACTGTTGTTGTTCGTTCATATCGGAGTTGTCAACTACGATTGCATCTTCGGCTTGAGTTAAGGGGCTGATTGCTCTGGTACTGTCAATGCGGTCTCTGTGTTTCAGGTTTTCCAGAATTTCCTCCAGACTGTTGGTTTCTCCTTTTGCCTGAAGTTCCAGAAAGCGTCTTTGAGCACGGATTTCAGGTTTTGCGGTGATAAACAATTTTAATTCGGCTTTCGGGAAAACAACTGTTCCGATATCCCTGCCGTCCATAACAACACGTCCGTTTTTTCCAAGCTCCTGCTGCTGTTTAACCAGAAATTCACGCACTTCTCTGATCGCCGCCACTTCGCTTACAATATTGGCTACTTCCAATTGACGAATAGTATCCGAAACATCCTCTCCGTTGAGCAAAACAGCTCTGTTTCCGTTTGTATCCGCATCTCCGAACTGAATCGTAATAGCTGAAAGCGAAGAAACAATGCAGGACAAATTGATTTTGTGTGAACCTAAAACACAACCGTTTCTGATTGCATACAAAGCCACACAGCGGTACATGGCTCCTGAGTCAATAAAGGTGTAGTTTAATTTTCTTGCCAGTGCTTTTGCCAGGGTGCTTTTTCCGCAAGAGGAAAAACCGTCGATTGCTATCGTAATTTGTTGCTCTGAATGCATACTGCGAATTTAAGGCAAAAGAATGAAACGGCTGTTTTCTGGCATAAAAAAAGGGCTCGCCATCAGACGAACCCTTTAATATTATAATCTTTCTCTAAGATTAGAATCTCCAACCCAAACGGAAGTTTGTGATGAAGTTGTTAGAGAAGCTAGAAGATTTAACTTCTGGAGTAACAGTTTTTACTGTAGGGTTTGGTGAAATAGTAACCTCACGTGTTGCATCCTTTTCAGTAGAAGCTGTAAATCCTAGACCCAATTCCAAACCTACGTAGAAGTTCTCTGCGAAATAGAAGTCAGTACCAGCTACCAGGTTAACACCGAAAGCAGAAGCTTTTGCTTCGTAAGTTTCAGTTCTGTTCAAGAAGTAAGCAGCATCAGGACCTACCATAACAGCGTTAGAAGCATCCTCTTTGTTAGCACCCATTCCGAATTTGATATCCAAACCAGCGTATGGAGACAAACGAGAAGTACCTGTGAAATGGTATTCACCACCGATAGCGATGTTTGTCATTGATCTTTTGAATTCGTATGTTCCTGATTGACCAGTTCCATCTGCAAACTCATATGCGTTTAAAGTTCTTTTTGCATTGTCAAGACCAAGAGTCAAACGAATTGCGATGTTTTCATTCACAAAGTAACGTAGACGAAGAGCCGGAGCAGTGAAGTTCAGGTTTGTACCAGCACCACCTAGTGCAGATAATCCTAATTGTCCTTCAATTGACAAAGGTGCTCCTTCAGTTGGCTTTTGAGCCATAACAGCAGTTGATAAAATCACACCACCTAAAAGTAAACTTAACTTTTTCATGTTATAAATTATTATTGGTTTGGGCAAATTTACGTATTAAATGGATTCAGGTTACAAAAAAATGTTAACAGGTTTTGGTGGATAACTCGAGAAATCGGTGAGTGTAAGGGTTATCGCTTTGTAATCAGATAGTTGTTGCCTATTTTTTGGAGAGCAAAAAGTTCAATGTTAAACCATGCTGTCCGCCTGCAACTGAATAGATATACCATCCGTAATCGATGCTGAAACGTTTGAATGACATTCCTGCTCCAAAACTGAATCCGGCCAAACCGCCGCGGCCTATAATTGCCAATTCTTTTCTTCTCTGATAATCAAATGCAGTGCGGATTTGTAGTTTTTTTCCGATCAATACTTCGACCTGAATTTTAGCATGGCGCGCTAAATTATCGAAAAAGCCGGCCTTTTTTACCTGAACAGTATCACCGGTCAAGGGATCTACTCTCGGCTTTGCATTCGGATCGACATAAGACAAATTCCACTTCTGCAAATGCTGTGCAACCAAACTGATTCTGAAAGGTGCGTGTTTCAGCTTATGTGAAATTCCAAATTGAACCTCAAGCGGCAAAGGATTTTTAAAATCCGTATAACCTTTCCATTGAACTCCCAGATTTTTGATAACACCGACAATGTTCAGATTCCGGGCACTGTCGCGGTAAAGTCCGGCAATATCCAGACTAGTTCCGAAAGCCGTGTAGGAATCTAATTGAGAGTATAAAATATTAAGAGTAGCTCCAACCGACATGCGTTCGTTGAATTTGTGCTGAGCACTTGCTCCGAGAATAAAATCGCCCGGGCTGAAAGTTCCTAAGTTTGCACCGTCAATATCTGTGCGCTGCATTTTACCGTATGAAGCATAGCGGAAATGAACCATTCCCATCGTTTTCCGGATTTTTCGTGCATATGTTAAAGCACCGGTATTCACACCGCTTGTCATAATCGATTGGTTGAACCCGAATCTCCCGTGCATCTGATAATTCATGATTGCAGGGTTATTCAGTCCTAAATTCTGGTCATTGTCATAAATGGTGATGGCATCTCCGCCCAAACCCATTGTTCGGGCATTGTATTGGCTGTTTAGATTCTGAAAGGCATGAATTCCTCCTGTCTGTGCAAAAGAAGCGAATGGAAGAAGAAATAGTAATATGAGTCTCAGTTTGTTTTTCATATGTGGCAATAACGTTTAATTTTTGTCTTCATTGTTCAAACTTGATCTTTTTCCGAATTCGATCACTTCCATTTGTTCCACTTTGGAACCGTTGATCTGAAATCTGAGCGCTGTCTGAACGGAATGAAAACCTTTGTTTCCGCAAGCTCCCGGATTCAGCCACAATAGATTTTTACTCTTGTCGTGCTGCACAAGAAGCACATGTGAATGCCCGCACACGAAGATAGCCGGTTTACTTTCTTTAATAAAATCCAGTGCGTGTTTGCTGTATCTTCCCGGTCTTCCTGCAATATGAGTCATCGAAACAACCACATCTTCGACCTGAAAAGTCAGATCTTCCGGAAATTCCGAGCGGATCTGCTGATCATCAATATTGCCGAAAACGGCCCTCAACGGTTTGAAAGCTTTCAGTCGGTCGGTCACTTCAAGACTCCCGATGTCACCTGCGTGCCAGATTTCATCCACATCTTTGAATAATTCAAAAACGCGTTCGGGAAGAAAGCTATGAGTGTCAGACAATAAACCGATTTTGACCATTTCGAGGATTAGAATTCACACAAAACTACACATTTTGTGAAATTGAATATGGAAAATGAGAAAGAGCAGATCCTTCATCTCATTCGTTATTCGGTATTCACAATCAGGAATTGCCTTTTCAATTTTAAAATTCTCCATTTTCAATTGAAGCTTTGGCTTCTATCTACGCAGTTCTTTTTATATTTGTCCGTTAAACAAACAAAAATTGGTAAGCATGGCTACGAAAACAGCTTCAAAACCATCAAAAACAACAAATAAAAGTGCTTTGAAAAGCACCGCTAAATTTTCAAAGGAAACATACATCAAATGGTATAAGGATATGCTGTTGATGCGCCGTTTTGAAGAAAAAGCAGGGCAATTATACATTCAACAAAAATTTGGAGGTTTTTGTCACTTATACATTGGTCAGGAAGCAATCGTTGCAGGAACAGTCAGTGCGTCAAGACCCACTGATTCGCATATGACAGCTTATCGTGATCATGCTCATCCGATCGGATTAGGAACAGATGTTCGTGTATTAATGGCCGAATTGTATGGTCGTTCTACAGGATGTTCCAAAGGAAAGGGTGGATCCATGCACTTCTTTGATAAAGAGAAAAACTTCATGGGTGGACACGGGATCGTTGGAGCTCAGATTCCAATGGGAACAGGTGTTGCTTTCGCAGAGAAATATAAGGGAACTGATAATGTGGTATTTGTTTCAATGGGTGACGGAGCTGTTCGTCAGGGAGCATTGCACGAAACATTCAATATGGCGATGAACTGGAAATTACCGGTAATCTACATTATTGAAAACAATAACTACGCGATGGGAACTTCCGTTGAGCGTACAACCAACGTTACCGATTTATCCAAGATCGGAGATTCATACGAAATGCCTTCGAAATCTGTAGACGGAATGTCGCCTGAGGCAGTTCACGAAGCAATCGAAGAAGCAGTTGCAAGAGCAAGAAGAGGAGACGGACCAACGTTGTTGGATATCCGTACTTACCGTTATAAAGGTCACTCGATGTCAGATCCGCAAAAATACCGCACGAAAGAAGAGGTAGCAGAGTGGATGGAACAAGATCCGATCGAACATTGTTTGAGAATGATCCAATCCAACAAATGGTTGACTGCAAAAGAAATCGAAGAAATTGATGCCTGGGTGAAAAATGAAGTAGAGGATTCGGTGAAATTTGCTGAAGAATCTCCATATCCGGATGCTGATGATTTGTATGAAGACATTTATCAGGAGCCGAATTACCCTTACATTATTGAATATTAATAGATTATAATAGATCGTAGATGGCTGAAATCATTAACATGCCCAAATTGAGTGACACCATGACAGAAGGTGTTGTTGCAGAATGGCATAAAAAAGTTGGGGATACTGTAAAGTCAGGTGAATTACTAGCTGAAATTGAAACTGATAAAGCAACCCTTGAATTCGAATCATTTTTCGATGGTGTTTTATTACATATTGGAATAGAAAAAGGAAAGCCAGCTCCGGTGAACTCATTGTTAGCAATCATTGGAGAGAAAGGCGAAGATATTTCTGCATTACTGGCTTCTGCAGGAACAACAGCTGCTCCGGCTGAAGAAAAGAAGGAAGAAAAAACTGCTGAAGCAGAACCGGCGAAAAAAGTAGAAGAAAAAGCACCAGCTGCTGTAACTTCTGCTCCGAAAGCTGCGCCTGTTGCAGTATCAAATACATCAAACGGACGTATTCTGGCTTCTCCGCTTGCTAAGAAATTAGCAGAAGAAAAAGGAGTTGACCTAAGCTTCATTTCCGGAACAGGAGAAGGAGGAAGAATCACCAAACGCGATGTAGATCATTATGTACCGTATGACGCACCTGCAAGACCTGCTGGTTCTTCAGCTGCTTCATTGAGCGAATCTTTCGTAGACGAGCCGGTATCTCAGATGCGTAAAACAATTGCACGCCGTTTAGGAGAATCGAAATTTACTGCTCCGCATTTCTATTTGACGATTTCATTGGATATGGACAATGCAATTGCTGCACGTAAGTCTATGAACAGCAATGAAGGTGTGAAAGTATCTTTCAACGATATGGCGATCAAAGCAGTTGCAATGGCATTGCGCAAGCATCCTGCAATCAATTCTTCCTGGATGGGAGACGTAATTCGCAGAAACAGCCACGTACACATTGGTGTTGCTGTTGCTGTTGAAGAAGGTCTTTTGGTTCCTGTAGTTCGTTTTGCAGACAGCAAGGGCTTGACTCAGATCGGTGACGAAGTAAAAGTATTGGCTCAAAAAGCAAAAGATAAAAAATTGCAGCCGGCAGAATGGGAAGGAAATACCTTCACCATTTCAAACCTGGGAATGTTCGGAATCGAGCAATTCACGGCGATCATTAATTCACCTGACAGCTGCATTATGGCAATCGGAGGAATTTCTCAGCAACCGGTTGTAAAGAACGGACAAGTTGTGCCCGGAAATATCATGAAAGTGACACTTTCCTGCGATCACCGCGTGGTGGACGGAGCAACGGGAGCAGCATTCCTTCAGACGTTTAAACAGTACATGGAGAACCCGGTTATGATGCTGGTTTAGAAATTGATAAATCAATAAAAAAGCCTCTCGTCTGAGAGGCTTTTTTATTTTTAGCGATATTTTTTTAAATAAATAGTTCGTATTCAATTTATTATTACATCTTTGTTTATCAAATAAATGAGAATATGAATAAAGGAACTATTAAGTTCTTTAACGAAACTAAAGGTTTTGGTTTTGTTAAAGAAGATGAAACTAACAAAGAGTATTTTGTACACGTTTCAGGATTGGTTGACAAAGTAAATGAAAACGACGCCGTTACATTTGACTTAGAAGAAGGAAGAAAAGGATTGATGGCTGTTAACGTGAAACACGCATAACTATATAGATATTTTCTTTGAAAAACCTCATTCGGAAACGGATGAGGTTTTTTTGTTGAATGACTTTCGCTGTTTGTATGAAAAACGCTTTTCTCCAAGGATCAATAATACTTTCAATGTGGGAACTTTGTTTTTTTGAAACGTGGATTGATCCAATTGAATGTAATAGCCGAAAGCCGCGATGTTTTTCTCGCTGAAGTAACGATAAACCCTTTTTCTGCTCAGTTGATTGCTGATGTGTTTTTGAATCTCTTCATAACTGTATTCTTCCAGAGCAATTTCTTCCGGCTCAGGATTTTTTTTGGTCTTTTTAGGCTTGTTTTTTCCATCATACAGATTGTATCCTCCTTCAGCACCTTTTTTATTGTAATAAAATTTCCCCTTTGTTTTTACGAGAGGAATTTCAAATGAAACGGTTTCAATCAATCCGAAGCTGCATTTAGAACCAAAGAAAATCCGGCGGATTCGCTTTTCCAAACGTTTTTTTCTTTCAGGATTTGCGGGCATAATGGTGTGAATGCGCTTAACGCAAAGTGTTGCCAATTCTGTTAAAACCAAACTTTGTTTCAAGGTGTCAGCCCGATTTTTGTTTGCCTTTTTCAACAGCTGATTTAGCATTAATCCGATATTCTCAGTCGAATCGGAGAGATAGCTGTATTTTCCCGAAGCTGCAAAGTCAGATTGAAACACGAAAAGCGAATCCTTGCGGGGAAGATGATATCGTGCTTCCTGAATAAACAGACCTTGCGCTCCGCAGAAAAGGGAAAGATGAATGAAAAGAATAAAAACAAAGGATTTCATCAGATCGAAAGAATTGCTTTTGAAACTTCTTCAGGAGTTTTATCCCGGATATCAATCAAGGTTATTTGTTTAATGATTTCACCTCTTCCGGGTTTTGTTACACCTAATTTTTTATCTCCCAGATCATAAATCAGATAGGAAGTTCTGAAACAAGTGGTTTGATTCTCAGTCGTTGTTTCGAGGTAAAAATTCCTTACCGGGTCAACAGTAATGACAGACGAAGGTTTTTTGTGCTTTTCTCCGTTTTGATCCATCAGTTGTGAACCCGTTTCAACCAAATATTCTCCTTGTTCCCGCATAAAGAAATCACAGTTTACCAATCCGAAGATGGTTAAACCAAAATTCAGACGATTCGGACTGTATTGAAAATTCAGGTTCGAACCGGTATTGATCTGAGCTACCGCACGGTTGATCAAAGACTGTCTTAATTGCGTTTCAGCGACTTTCAATTGCTCTTCCACACTTTTATCGTACGCCTTTTTCTCTTTCAGGTCTTTTGCACTGTTGGTCTTGAAATTGGATTCAAACTTTCGCGTATTTTGTTGAATCTGCTTGTTTGAGGTTCCGCTTAAAGCAACAGGAAGGTTGATGGTGGAATCCCTGTATTTGAAAATCAGTCTGTAATTATCGTGTAACGGATCAGGAACAATCATCAGGTTATTGATCAGTCGTGGAATGAATGGTTCGTTTCCTCTCTTTGTGAATTTTTTGCTGTTCCACGGTTTTGTTTCCTTTCTCATCAATTTAAGCTGCTTTTTCATTTCGGGATTCACAAGCGTATCGAGCACCCATTTTTGTTTTGTCATGGCTTTTCCAACATGATTATTCCTGTTTTGGAGCACCATGATGTTGTTCTGCTGCATGGGAAAGAATTGAGAACGAAGTGTAATTTGCGTTCTGTCCAGACGCGCAAAAACAGGGTGAATGGAAAACAAACGATCATTAACAGAGCGGGGAATCAGATTCTTGAGATCAAGTTGATTAATGGAATCGGTAATCCGCTGAATCCGCGCGGCCATATTTTGCGAACTGACAGTGTCGGAAATGGTGTTCCATTGCGATGTTTGAGCATTGAAAACGAAAAGGCCTCCTTTGTTGCCCGGCTGCAAATCGCCCATTGAAACCTGAATCAGATTTGCCGGGTCAGGCTGCAGATTTTCATTGTTTTCTCCTTTTGCTTCAAAACGAAACATCCCGTTTGAGGCAAAAATCTCTTCCTTGTTGTTTTCCGTAAAAGACATTGGAATTCCTGCAAGAGCCATTTGAATGGGATCATCGTAAACAGTCAGCTCCACCTTTACTTTTCCGGAATAAGGATTTCCTTTGGAATCGAGAAAAGCATTTTTGGGAATTTCAAAGCTGACATTCTTTTCGGTGATTGAAGAAGGTTTGTCGGAAAGCAAGAAAATCTCTTTTGCCGGAATTTCAATAAGTGGTTCCAGGCTGTTGGAAATCATTTTTGGTGTTGCATCATTGGTTCCTGTGATGATTTGAGTAGTCGGTAATTTTTGTTTCAACTGAGAAATCTGGTTGACATCCAGGTTGGTATTCGTCACATCGAGCACATTTAATTGTTTCAGCGGAAACAGGTTTACGATTTCAGTTGCTGCAATATTGTTCAGAATCAGCCTTCTCAAAGACTTCATTTTTGAAAGCGCTGCCGGAATGGATGAATTCGTCAATTCCAATTCGGATACATTGCCAAATTGCTTGATGTTTTCATTGGAAAGCCAATTCGAAGAACGGGTAAAAGCAATATTTCTGACGGAAGGAAAGCGTGTGAAATCGATTCCGGAAGGTTTTTGGACATCCGCAAGTTCCAGGCGTTCTAAATTCATACGTGAAAGCAACTGAATACTTTTTGAACTCAATTGATCTCCGTCGATGACTAAATTTTTCAGACGCTTGTTTTCCGAAATGTTAAAAACGAGGTTGTCGGTGCTTAAACCGGAATTATTGGAAATGTCCAGTTTTTCTAAAGACCAGAGAGCGCCCAGTTCATTTGCCTGAAGTTTGACTTCGTTTTGAGAGATGTTGAGTTCTTTTAAGTTCGATAAATACATCACTTCCACCGGAATGTTGATTAACTGATTGTCCGATACATTTAAATGAACGAGATTTCCCAGACTTTGAAGCCCCGACCAAATGAACGACAATTGATTGCTGCTCAGATCCAGACGCTCCAGTTTTGGAAATGCCTTTCCGATCGAACCGATTTTCCAGGGATTGTAAGAACAGTTTGAAAGATTGAGTTCTTTCAGCGATGGAATGGACGCTGTTTCGGACACTTCCACAATCGGATTGTAAGACAAATCCAATACTTTGAGTAAGGTGAAGCGGTTAAAACTGCTGTCGATGATCGTGACAGAGGAATTGCTTAAATGAAGTTCTTCCACTTCATAAGGTGCTATTTTTGCTTCTTCCAACGAAAAACACACGCTGCATTGCGAAAAAGTGTGGTTAGCTGCCAGAATTAAAACGAGGGTGATTAACTGCTTCATATGACCTTTATTTCGGGGTTATTAAATACAGATGTCCGGATTGTAGAAAGGTAAATGCACTTTTTCCGTAAAAAGAACAAATAGAGGTTTGTGATGAGTATAAATAAGTTATGGTTGAATTTTTGGAAGCAAAAAGGTGAATAATTGCAATTATCTGGAAGTTGTTTTCAATGAATTTGCGTTATTTGCAACTAAATCCACTTAATAATGAAAAAAATCATCGCTTTTGTTTTCCTGTTGAACACCTTTTTTGGGTTCTCACAAATCACCAATGAAGGAAGAATTGAATTCGATCTGAAAACAGATGAACGAATTGATAAAGTTATTCCGGTAGGAGAACGCGGTTTCGTAACTCTTGGTTTGGAAAACGTGAAGGGTGCAAATGATATTTTCCACATTTCCATGTATTCAACGAGTCTTCAAAAAGAAAGCTCCGTTGATTTTGAACGCGAATCGAGAATTACGAACCATGCCACTTTGCTTTCGAACGACAGCAGTCAGATCATTTTTCTTTTTTCCAACAGAAAGGAATGGATTTTGAAGATTTACGACGTAAACAATCAGTCATTGAACGAACGTGTTTTTGAAAAAGCGGATGCGGGTTTTCAGTCATTGAATTATTTGTTATTGGGAGGAAAGGTTGTAATGAATGGCTTTCAGAAACGAAAACCAACCATTTTGATCATGGATTTGATGTCGGGAGATCAGCAGTTTGTTCTGGTTCCGGGAATCAGCTCAAAAAGAACCGTTGAATCCATCGGTTTGGACAACCTGAATGAAAAAGTAACGGTTTTCATGCGCGACGGAAAAGATATGAAAACGGGCACGATGCATTTGCTGCTTCTGGAATCAAACGGAGAAATCTCAAGCAGTATGGAATTGGATAAAGATCCGAATTTCGCCATTATCGACGGAGCCGTGACCTGGATCAATGAAGGAAGCTTTTTAATTGCGGGAACCTATGGAACTTCCGGCCGCAGAGGATATTCGGCTGGTTACTACTTTTCAAAATGGACGGATGAAAAGCAGGATTTTATTACCTATCATTCCTTTACGGAGTTTGCCAATTATCTGAGCTATTTGCCGCAGAAAACTCAGAAGAAAATGGAAAAACGCATGAACCGCAAAAAGGAAAAAGGAGCAACGGATATCATTCAAAGTTATGTAGCCATTCATCCGGTCATGATCATCGGAGATTCGTACAGGATCATCGGAGAAGTGTATTATCCGACCTACCGCACGGAAACGTATACCAGTTTTGTGAACGGAAGAGCTGTAACGAGCACACGACAGGTTTTTGATGGTTATCAGTATACGCATGCTGCTGTTTTGGATCTGGATGAATCAGGACAGAAAATCAAAGATTATTGCTTCTCCATGTATCTGAGCAACAAACCCTTCAGAGTGGTTCGGAATTTACGGATCACGGAAAATCAAACCGGAGATATGCGGTTGATGTATTCCACCGGAAGCAGGTTGAAAGCAACAACCATCACAACTGATCAGGAAATGACGGAAACGGATTTTGGAGAGATCATCACGAATCATGAAGGAGATAATGTCCGATCAACCGGATTTACAAACTGTTCTTACTGGTACGAAGACAGCTATTTGGTTTATGGAGTTCAGACGATCAAAAACAAGGAAGACGAAAAAGTTTCCCGAAAGCGAACGATCTTCTTTATCAATAAGATTACGTATTCGAAGTAGAAACTGAAATTTCTGAATAAGCAATTCGCAATTAACGCTTCTTAATAGTCTCCCAGGTTTGGTACATTTTTTCCTGACTCGGGCGATTTGCTTCTATCTCTTCCAATGGTTCACATGGAATCAATGTGTCGTAGCATTCTTTCGGCAGAGCCTGATAAAGTGCAGTTCCTTTGGTTTTCCAGGCAATCATGTCGTCCGAAACTTCTTTGATTACTTTTGCCGGATTTCCGACTACCAGGCTTCTTCTTGGAATGACGGTATTTGCGGGTACAAAACACAAGGCTCCGATGATGCATTCATCTTCTATTACCACATCGTCCATGATTACCGAATTCATTCCGATCAAACAGTTTTCACCGATTGTTCCGCCGTGTACAATTGCTCCGTGACCAATGTGTGCTCCTTTCTTCAAGGTAACAGTCGTTCCGGGAAACATGTGAATGGTACAATTTTCCTGAACATTGCATCCGTCTTCAATAATAATTTGCCCCCAATCTCCGCGAATGGCAGCTCCCGGACCGATGTAAACATTTTCGCCGATAATGACATTTCCCGTTACCACGGCTTGAGGGTGAATAAAGCTAGATTTTTTAACAACTGGAATAAAACCATTGAATGAATATACCGCCATGAATACCTATTTTTGGTAAAAATAAACAATCAAAACGGCAAAATGAGTTATTGCGATTATGTTTCAACCAAACCAAAAGACGACATTCATCGTATCTATCATGATTTTCATTATGGCACGCCAATTGAGGATGATAACGAGCTTTTCGGACGTTTAATTCTGGAAATTAATCAGGCAGGATTGTCCTGGGACATTATTTTAAAGAAGCAAACAAACTTTTTGGAAGCTTTTGACGTTTATGATATAGAAAAGATTGCTAATTATCAGGAGGATAAAATAAATGAATTACTTCAAAATTCCGGGATAATAAGAAATAAACTAAAGATTAATGCCGTTATATATAATGCCAATCAGGTATTGTTAATACGAAAAGAATGTGGTAGCTTTAAGTTGTGGTTAGACAGCAACTTGGGGAAAACGAAAGAAGAGTGGGTGAAGTTGTTTAAAAAACATTTTAAATTTGTCGGAGGAGAGATTGTGAACGAGTTTTTAATGAGCACAGGGTATCTTCCGGGAGCACACCATACGAATTGTTTTAGATATAAGGAACTAAATACAGGATCATGAAAACAAAAATATTACTTCCCATCATTGCGGTGATTGTTAGCTTTTCGCTAAATGCTCAGGTTGGTCTGATGATTGGTCCGGGGTTAAACTACGGATTCGGATCCGGACAATTGTTCAAAACATTGAATCTTGGAGTCGAGATTCCACGCGATGAAAATGCATCGATTATTGTGCGTGCTTATGCCAGTTTGAAAAACAGCAAACTGGATTCAACTTATGCAGAGGCTATAGAACTTGGAACAAGTCCGTCAGTGATGATGGTAGGAGTGAAAAACGGTGTAACCCAATTTGGTATCCAGGGCGGGACAAGACGTTATTTTATCGGTTCCAATTTTGATTACGGATTTGGTTTATACGGTGGAACAGTGTTTGATTTTTCATTGTACCGTTTAAGTAGTAAAACAATGGGAACGTTTGATGCGACTGCGTATACGCTTCGTGAGCAAAATAAAGGAAGCGTTTTTCTGTTGAGCTTCGGTTTGCAGGGAGGTGCTAAGAAGCAATTTGCATTCGGAACCTTGTTTATGGATGTTTCATTGTCTTATGCAATTGTTGCTGCAGGTTCTGCCAAACTATCAGGAAACGCTAATTCTCAGGTTTCTGTACTGAACTTTGGCTGCACCATCGGATACAGAAAAGATTTATTCTTTTAAGTGAAAAGAATCACGTTGTAGATTTTACCTTTTAACTTTTTCTTTTTCAATTCTTAAAAGGGCCACCAGCCTTTTTTCTGATTCATCAATTGCTTTTCAAAATCGGACAGGAATTCGGAATACGTTCCATATCGTTTATTCATTCCTTTAAGCAATGCCGCTTTTTGTTCTTCCTGATTGAGTTTATTCGGAGGAATAGTGAATTGATGCTTTGCCGCTAATTTTTGAAGAACCGGACTGAGATTTTTGTACTTCGTATCGAGATTCGGTAATGGATAAGTCAGCTGCAGATTGGTTGTGATACTCGGATTTGGATCAATCAAAGGCATTCGTCCCTGCAGACAGGTCCAGCAGGTGATTCCCAACGCAAAAAAATCCGTTCTTGCATCCACTAATTCCAATTGATTCAACAGTAATTCAGGTGCGGCAAAACCCAAAGGGAAAAGCGTATTTCTGATATCCGGCTCATTTTTATTGATTGCCAGCCCGAAATCAATTAAAGATACCCGCAACTCTTTGGAGCTGTCGATGATCAGGTTGCCGGGTTTGATATCCAGGTGATAAATCGCATTTTGATGAATGTGCTCCAGAATGGGTTCCAATTGTTCCAGAACCTTGAATAACTGCAGGGGTTTTTCTTTGGATCGGAATTGTTCCAGATAATCGTTTAAAGTGATTCCGTTTTGAAAAGATTTGAAGAGCAGTATTTCCGATTCGCTTTCAAAAAAATCCAATGTTTCCGGTAAACCATCTACAATGAACGAAAAAGCGGCTTCTTTTCTCAGACGTTCCTGAGCAAGCAGATTGTCTTCGCGTTTCTGAACGGTTTTCAAAATGGATTTTACTCCGGAGATCTTATTTTCGGCCAGAAAAACGGAAGAAAACTTTCTTCTTTTAGCGGCGTCTATTTGTTCTAAAATCCGGTATTTTTCAGCAGGGTTCATTGTTTCACTTCATAGTCAATCCGCAATGTAGTATAAATTCTGCTACATTCTGAAGTGGATTCCGGGGAGATAAGTGTGAGCGGATACTTTCTTTGTTTGATGTGAGGACTTCAATAAATGATTTGACTATCCTTAGCAGAGGAAGTCTTTAAAACTATCCGAAAAAAAGTATTTTTGGTTTATGGATGTAAAATACCTTATTGCTGATTCCGGTGGATCTTCAACTACCTGGGCACTTGTTTTCCGGAACAACGAAGTAACTGTTGTCCGGACGGGGAGTTTGCATCCGAAATACGCTTTTTCAGATTCTGCACTTCAGGAAGAGCTGCGCAAGCAATTTGGCAGACTGAATGCACCGCTTTATTTTTACGGTTCAGGTTGTTCTTCAGAAGCCGTGCAGCAAGAAATGAAAGCATTTTTGAAAGAGGCCGGGTTTTCGGAAGTCGAAGTTTATCCGGATACACTTGCGGCCTGCCGGGCACTTTACGGAAACAAAGCCGGTTGGGTTGGTATTTTGGGAACAGGTTCTGTGTTGGTTCAAACCGATGGTTCTAAAATCATCCAACGGATTGGCGGATACGGTTCATTGGTAGGAGATGAAGGAAGCGGGTTTTATTTCGGAAAACTGCTCGTACGCTTCTTATTGGAAACTCCCGAATGGGAAGCTTCCTGGACGAAACAATTCGGATCGAAAGAAGCTATTCTGAGCAAACTGGCGGGAGCAGATGCTCAAAAATGGATCGCAGGATTGGCCTTCGAAACAGCTCAGTTGAATTTTGATTTTTTACACCGGGAAAATGCAGAGCTCTTTCTGAATGCATATTGCTCGAAAATTTCTGATTTAGAGGAAATTGCTTTCATCGGGACGTACGGATTTGAGCAGCGAAAAGTTTTTGCCGAAACGTTTCAAAAACAGAAAATCAGAATCAAAAAATGCCTTGCAGATCCAATGGACGACTTACTGCATTATTACCGAATGAATGAATAATTAAGTAAGTGTTAATTATTTCACTGTTGATACTGAGGTGTTTAGTCGAAAATATTAAATCTTTCGTAGAAAAGTCTCTTGTGGTTTGAAAAATAATTCACAACTTGCAGAAGCGAAAGTGAGAAATGGATACATTATTAATTCAGGCAACAGCTCAAACCCCCTTAGTAGATTTGAATCCTTCTACAGGAATCATGGAAATAAAAGGTCGTTCGATTCCGGACGATCCTGAATCTTTTTGGGGTGTTGTTTTAACATGGTTTGATGCTTACATGGCGAATCCGAATGAAGAAACGCTTGTAAAAATTGATTTGGAGTATTTTAATATAACTTCATCGAAACGTATTCTATTCTTATTGTATAAATTGAATGAATTAGTTGATTCAGGAAAAAAAGCGAAAGTTGAATGGTATTACAGACAATCTGATGAAGATATGTACGAAGTAGGCCAGGATTACGCTTTTATGGTTCACGTTCCATTTGATTTCCGTGAGTATACGGACAATGATTTAGTGGTCGCATAAGTTTCATCCCCCTTTTATTGACGTTTTACTAAAGTTGAGTAACGATTCTCGAATCGGAGGACTTGTCTTGTTCAATAGTTCAATTCCGGATAGCTATCGGGATCAATAGTTTTTCATTAAGTAACTTCTCACTTTTCCATTCTCCATTATTAATTCATTATTATCAATTTATTTCCCTTCGAACGGTTTCACTTTTTGAACTTTCTTTGAGCTGATATTAGTTTATTTCTCATTTATCCGCCAGAAACAGCCCCTCTTTTTCCAATTTCATTATTTTTGTCAGTATTATGCGTGTAATTGCTGATATCCCTCATCCCCGTTACAAGATTCAGATTTTCTTGTATAATGCGAAGTATTTGGTTAAAATTGAATTAGGTCAATTTGAGCAAACCTTCAAAATTGCAGAATCAGACGTGGAAGGAGGAGTAGAGGAAGTGAAGCGTATGGTGACAGATCAATTATTACGTAACTCTTTAGAACGGTTTCTTTCCATGCGAACAGACTGGGAAGAAGCATTTAAAAATAAACAAGTATGAAATTAGGACAAGTTATTGCGGCAGGTTTAATTCTTGGATTGACAACATTCGCTTGCTCGGATAAAAAAGAAGAATCCAAAACAAAAGAAGAGAATCCTCCGGTTGTTCCTACTGTGGACTCCAAAAATCTGAAGATTGCATTTTATTATTCGGATAGCTTGAAGGAAGGCTTTACGTATTATAAAAATGAAGATTCCCGAATCACTAAAAAAGGAGAAGCATTTCAAAATGAAATGATTTCCAAACAGCGATTGCTGGAGCAAAAAGCACAGAACTACGAAAAATACATGCGTGAAGGAACGATGACCGGTGCCGATATGCAAAGCCTGGAAAACGAAATCGTTCGTATGCGTGAGCAATTGATGAACATGCAGCAAACACGCGGTGCACAATTGGAAAAAGAAACCAATGAAGCACTTACTGTATTGTCGAAGAAAATAGAAGTGGCGGGAAAGAAATACTGCGAGAAATATGGTGTTGATGTGCTTTTGATCCACGGACAAGGCGGACAAATCAATTTCATTAATGAGAAAATGAACGTGACACAATCATTCATTGATTTTCTGAATCATGAGCAAGAAATCATGGACAAGGATCTGGGGAAATAAACTATGCTGATAGCACAACAGAAGCTTAACGAGAATGTTGCCGAGTACATTTTGTACATGTACCAGATTGAAGATCTGATACGTGCTTATCAATTTGATCTCGAGCGGATCATGAAGGAGGTTGTGGAACCCAATCTTCCCGACAGAGCTTATTTGGAGCGATACCGCGCCTGGTATTCCGGTTTGATTCAGGATATGAAATCCGAACGTATTGTAGAATCCGGACACCGTTTGGAGTTACAGGATGTTTTGGTGGAATTGTCTTACCTGCACAATTCATTGCTCACAGTGGTGAATGATGAAAAATACCGCACACTTTATACAACGGCGCTTCCTTACATCGAAGATTTCATCGAGCATTCCAATCTAAAGGGAATGAATCATCTGGAAGTGTGTTTCCATGCGCTTTACATGAAGCTTTTACTGAAGCTGCAGAAAAAAGAAATCAGTCAGGAAACAGAAGAAGCTTTCGACGCGATGCGCATCTTATTGGCTTACATTACACGTTCTTACCATCAAATGAAAGGCGGAGAAGGGCAGTATTGGAACAATTAATTGAAAATGGAGAATGTAAAAGTGAGAAGACTTTTCAATTATCAATTTTACATTTTCAATTAATAAACGTCCAGTTTACTCACATTCAAATCGACATTTCCTGAAATTCCGGGTAATCTTCCGGATTCCGAGAATTGCCAGTGCAATACCTCGCGATCCGTCATATATTGAGGTTCACGACTGTAAGCGGCAATCCAGAAGTTATAACCTTCCATTTTTCCACGAAACTTGGTTTCATAAAAACTCAAAGAGGTATAAATAATCGGTTTAACGCCTGTAGCTTTTTTTACTTCTTCACACCAGATAAGCACTTTTGCTCTCAAATCTTCATCAGAAAAACCTTCATCTTCTACGTCCAAAACGGGCGGAAGGTCGATACTCCGGATTTTGTACGTTTCAAGAAAAAAAGCGGCTTGTGGTCGTGGTGGAGATTTCGGATTGAAATAGTGATATGCTCCGTTGGAAATTCCGTGTTTGTTCAGGTAATCGCGGTTTCTTTCCCACTGAGTGTCCAGGTGATCCGAACCTTCGGTGACTTTGCAGTAAACAAAATCAATGATGGTGTCGAAGCCTTTTTCAGTGAACAATAAATCCCAGTCGATTTCTCCCTGATGATGCGAAACATCGAGACCGACGCTTTTATAGCCGGGCGGAATGATCTCATGAAAGTGAGACGAAGTCTGAACCATTCCTTCGGATTTATACCAAAAGAAAATAAATGCTGCTATTCCGGCCGGAATAAGCACCCAAAAAAAGAATTTGCTTTTATTCTTTTTACTCTTTTTTGATCTACGTTTGGTAGATGATTTACCAGAAACTCTTCTTTTAGCCATGAATCGGCTGCAAATTTAGATTAAATTCAATACCAATTGCTTTCTTTTTAGAACCTTCAACCAAAATACAAACGAAGTTGATCCGAATTGTGTTTAACAAGACTGCTATCACATTCGGACAAAAGACTTATCTGAGCTGTCAAAGTTTGTAAATCACCCAATTTTCGTTGTTCACCGCAGTTGGTAATTCCAGATACAAATCTCCGCCAAGGTAGCGTTTCAAAACAACGATGTATTTACATCCTTTTTGCCGGATGGTTTCTCTGAATACCGGATCTGAAAGTTCATCATTACTTGCTACCCAGCCCTTGCGATGCGCGAAATAAATTGCTGTCGGGTTATCGATCGTATTTACGGCAATGAGATCTGTTCGTTTCGAGAAATGATCCATTTCGGATTCCAGTTTCACAAAAGCCAGTTCGTGTTCCTTCAGGCGGAAATCGTGCAATTGATTGAAAATTCCTTCCAATCCGATCAATACCAGGAAAATGATTTGAAGGTATCTTTTTTTGAGTTCTGAAATTCCGTATCCTGCAACCAAAGCCATAATCGGAACAAAAGGAATAATGTAGTAGGAGTGATGTGTGAAGGTGAATCCGGCCTTGAGGGCAATGATCAAAAAAGCGGCAAAGCTAAGTCCGGTAATTCGAAGAAGGAGCTTGTTTCCCCTTTTGAAAGCGAAGTACATTCCCATCACAAAAGCTCCGAATCCGATGAATTTCAATGCTGAATCGTAAAAATGCTTCAATCCGTCTTTCCAGTTTTCGAGCAGCTCTTTTGCCCCGATACTGATGGATTTTCCCATGAAAAAATGCCAGAATTGATATTTCTCTACCAGGTAAGGAACCCAGCTGAAATACCACCACGCAATCGGAGCCAGAATAATCCCGCTAACGATGAAAAATCCGATTTTGAGATTGATCGAAATGTGCTTGTTGAAAATGAAAAACGCGTACAAAACGAGTAGAAACCCGGTTGGCAATTTTGCCAACACGCCAAATAGCGTCAACAATGCGTACAATGTCAGGTTCAGCCATTTTTTCTGATCGTCCTCAAAATACCTGCAAGCGTAGAAAAATCCCATTAGAACCAAAGACACGGCAAAGGTATCGGGCATGATTTTCCGGCTGTATGCAAACCAAATGGATGAAAGTAGGATAATCGAAGCATTGAAGGCTGTTTCCTTGCTGAAATAACGTTTCAGAATCCGGAAGAAAAACCAGATTCCCAAACTGCTGACAATTAAATTGATCAACCTTCCGTACCAATGCTGGTAGCCGAACAATTCCGAAACCCAATAATCGATGTAATTCAAGAGCGGAAACTCCATCCCGGTTATTCCCGTTTTTTCACCTGCAAAATCGATCCTTGGATACAAAATATTGGCAGATTCTTCGTAGAAATTGCGCGTAACCATCGTTCCGGTTGTTTGCCTCCAGTTGTGGGCAACTTCCAATGGCGGATTGGTGATTCCGTACATGCGAATCAGAAAGAACAAAACGATCCAGAATCGAATGTCTTTGAAAACCGGAAGTGCCAGGAATGATCTCACGTTTATTTTTTGGATGGAGCTAAGTTAGAAGAAAACTTTGAAAAGCGCGAAATCAAGGGTATTTCTTCCTTGTGAAATTCCCGCTTCCGGGTACAAAAAAAGCGAAATTCATTTCTGAATTCCGCTTCAATATTTATGGTTTTGTTACTTTTTAAAATTCGGAGCAACAACCAGATCTTTTGTTCCATGATTCCAGGAATAGAAACCTTCTCCGGATTTCACTCCTTTTTTACCTGCCGTAACCATGTTTACCAACAAAGGACACGGAGCATACTTCGGATTTCCGAAACCGTTGTGCAATACTTCCAAAATCGCTAAACAAACGTCCAAACCGATAAAATCTGCCAATTGCAATGGTCCCATCGGATGAGCCATTCCCAATTTCATTACCGTATCAATTTCTTCAACACCTGCAACACCTTCATACAACGTATAAATTGCTTCGTTGATCATCGGCATCAAAATTCTGTTTGCCACAAATCCCGGGTAATCATTTACTTCAACCGGAACCTTGTTCAGTTTCCTGGAAGTTTCCATGATCAGGTTTGTTACCTCATCCGTTGTGGAATATCCGCGGATAATTTCAACCAGTTTCATGACCGGAACCGGGTTCATGAAGTGCATCCCGATCACTTTTTCCGGACGATTCGTTACCGAAGCAATCTTGGTGATGGAGATAGAAGAAGTATTGGAAGCCAAAATCACATTTTCAGGAGTCAAAGCATCCAATTGCTTGAAGATATTCAATTTCAGATCTACATTTTCAGTAGCTGCTTCAACAACCAATTCAACACCTTTTACACCTTCTTCCATCGATGTGAAAGTGGTGATATTTGCCAATGTTGCTGCTTTATCAGCTTCAGTAATTGCTTCTTTTGAAACCTGACGGTCCAGATTTTTGGTAATTGTTGCCAAACCTTTATCCAATGAAGCCTGTGCTACATCGATAAGTGATACGTTATATCCAAATTGTGCGAAGGTGTGGGCAATTCCATTTCCCATTGTTCCTGCTCCAATAACTGCTACGTTTTTCATGAAATGAGTTCTTTTTTTCGTGTGCGAATATAGTGAAAGTTTGTTGTTGAGAGAAGAAGTTGTTTTCAACGGATGAATTGAAGCGGTCCCGATATTTCCAATGTTCACAGAAATGGAAAACCACCGATCGTTTGATAGGGTTTCCCCTTGTTATGCGTTGATTGGTAAATCCGGAGAGAATATTTACTTACTTTTAATCCGCTAACATTATTCATATGAGTGAAAATTCTTCAAACGGGGTTCAATACCAACTTAATTTTGTCAACAATTCTGCGAATGCCGGAACCTTTATGGTTTTTCAGCAAACTCCGGATTTGCAAGTAGAAAACGTGAGCGCTTTGGCCTGGATTACAAAATATGCCAATCCGGGAGTTCAGGGCTTTTTCAGCTGGTCGGGAGAATACGATTTCGTTTGGTTTGAAAATGATTCTCCGGTTTCCGGAATTAGTTCAGGAACTTCGCAATGTGTGCCCACCAATTTAGAGACATCAAACCAGATCTCATTAACGTATAATTCCGGTTATCAATTTGCAGATCAAACGAGTGGAGATCAGCCCGGAAGTTTATATGTTAAAATGGATAATACGATTCCATTGAAGCAGGCTTCTGTGGGAATAGGCATGTCCGGAGCTGGAACTTTTGTTGTTCAGGCACAACCGAATATGAATTTGGTATTCACTCCGAATCCGGAATATTGGGTTGCTTTCGGAAATTTCGAACAAGGACAGACATTGGATATGCAGGAATTAACCAATACTGAAAAAATCGATTTCCCTCCCGGAATCAAAGAAATGACAGTTACTTTGAATCAGGACAATACCTGGAAAGTCGAAGTATCTTGATTTGAGAGCTGAAAAAGCAATTTGTTTTTGGTGTTCAAAGGTTGGGGTTTATCTTTTCTGAAAAACTCAATGAATGAAGGGCTTTAACCTTTTTTTTCATTCTGATTGAGTTATTTACGAATAAACTTGGTTATTATTACCTTGCGATAAACACTAAAAGCAACCTATGGAACAGGAAAAACGCTTATCCCGTACCGAACTTACTGCATTGGCAAGTCACAGTGATCTGGGTCCGGAACAAATACGAAAGGCCTACAACGAACAAATTCCCATACATCGGGTAGAATATCAGCAATTTTTAAAGTGGATTCTGCTGGTGGGAGGAATTTCACTTCTTGGTTTCGGATTGGTATTTTTCTTTGCCTTCAATTGGCGCGATATGCCGGCTTCGTGGAAATTTACAACCGTTTGGGTCTTCCTTCTCGGATTTCTCATTCCTGCATTTTTGCCGAAATCGTCGTTGCTGACCAAACAATTACTTCTAACGGTAAGTTCACTTCTGGTTGGAGTACTTTTTGCCGTTTTCGGTCAAGTGTATCAAACCGGGGCATTTACTTACCAGTACATTGCATTGTGGCTGGCGCTTATTGCCGTTTGGGTTGTTACGATGCATTTTACGCCTTTGTGGATTATTTTTCATGCGTTGATCTGCGTCGGACTCTTTGATTATTTCGACAATTACTTCTCCGTTTATGTCTATCTCTACATTGCGGTGGCACTTACCGTTGTTTGGAACGAATTGAAGCCGGGAAAAGCATTTCCGTATTGGTATTTACTGACTTTACTCACTCCGGCCATCTTTTTCAGTACAGCCCGGACCAGTGCGACCATTGTCGGAGATTCATTCATAGCCCGTTTTGATTGGATCGAATTTGCTGTTTTCATTTTGTGTGAACTGGCTTTGTTTTGTCTGGCATTTTACAAAAAGTGGTTGATTCCGATTGCTCACATTGCCTTGTCTCTGATTGTGGTCATGAATGCGAAATTGCTGAAGACTTATCACGAAAATTTATTGATTCCGGCATTCGCAACCTTGCTTGTTTTGGTTGGAGCGGTGTTTTTATTGATTTACTTACGAAACTACTGGAAGAATGGAAAAGCATGAACAACAGTCGGAGCACTGGAAAGCGTTTTTTCCTGAAGCTCTTATCGAAACCCCGAAAGTGGAGAAAGATCTCAATTACTACGGAGCACATTTCGGAATTCGTGCATTGGAATATGTCGTATTTATCGGAACACTACTGACTTTGGGCTTGTTTGGAGCCGCTGTATTTCAGATTGGAGATCCGGGGACTGCATTTTACCTGTTTATAGCTGTTTTGTTTCTGGCCGGAGCCATTGTGCTGCATCTGACAGTTCACAACCGGTTGATTGATGCACTCGCAACCGGAATCGCTTTAGTCGGAACCGTTTCATTGATCGTAGGTTTGTTTTCCTCTGATACATTGACTGAGAAACAAGTGGTCGGTGTTGTTCTGCTGGTTTTATTTGCCCTGATAGCCATTTCGAGGAAAAATTTGCTCACTATTTTGGGGATTATCGCTTCCTTCTGGCTCCTGAACTGGCTTTTTGAATCACGAGATATGCCTATTTACAATTTCAAAGCAATTGCAATCGTCTTTATTCTTTTGCTTGCTTTATTGGTTTATTTCGAAGAGCATATCGTCAGTCATTACCCTAAAATGGCTCACTTTGCAAATTACCTCAAGCATGGATTTTTTCTTGCTTTATGTACTTATTTCGTATTTGGGTTTGATTCCTGGTCTTATTCTCACAAGTCTCTGAATCCTACTAAATGGCTCGTAATAGGAATGTATGCTGAACTGCTGATTCTCGCGGTTTTGCTCTTTGTGTGGCAGTATCGTCGTTTGAAACAGGAACAAATTTCACTTTGGACGGTAATTTTAATCCCTTTAAGTCTTTTTCTAATGGGATTTTTCAGTGTAAAAATTGCCTTTTTCCTATTGGCTTTCTTAGCATTCCTGTTTACGAGATCCATTTTCGGAATTATTACCGGCGCATTGGGATTAATCTATTCCGTGATTTATTTCTATTATGAATTGAATTGGACTTTGATGCAGAAATCATTGGTATTTATCGGATTGGGAGTTTTGTATCTCGGTTTGTTCTTCTTGTTAAACGCTAAAAAATCTTCTCATGAGTAAGTTGAAATGGAGTTTGCTTGCAGGTAATTTATTACTCATTGTGGTGGTATTCACCTGGATGCTCAGAAGCAAGGAAGAACTGCTTCAAAACGGAAATGTATTGGTTCTCAAACTGCAGCCTGTCGACCCACGTTCGTTTATGATGGGAGATTACATGACCTTGAATTACGATATAAACGATGAAATCCCGACCGGTAATTCATTCGATGATTTCCGGTTTTACCGGATCAATGAAAAAAAGCGGACGAAAATAGTCGTGCAAATGAATGACAGTCTGGCTGTTTTTGTGCGCCTGCACAACAAAGAAGCACTCAGCGAAGGAGAATTTGTTCTCTCTTGTGAAAAGCGTTATTTCAATTACCAAATTCTTCCCAACGAATACTTATTCCAGGAGGGAAGAGCCGAACATTTTAACCGGGCCGAATACGCTCAATTTCGCGTTGACAAATCCGGAGCTGTAATCATTGAATGTTTACTGGATAAGGACCGGAAAGAGTTGAGATAGTGGGATCTGCCTTTTTTTGATAGGAAATAAGTTTGTATCATTGTGAATACTAATTCACGATTCATGTCAAACGCAAATCAGATTCTGGAGCGAATCAAAGGGATTCGCAAATTTCAACCCAGTGTTATTCGAAATTCGCTGACCATGGCACTGATTCAGCTCGTATCCTTAGTTGGAGCGGTAGGCTTAATTGCTTTGAGTATTTTTAAGCTAACGAATTCTGGTCCGCCAAAAGATCCTTTAGGCAAAGATCTTGAAGCTCTTGCCAGATTTAATATGGACGTGGCCGAACAAGCACATCTGATCATTGCTTATCTGCTGTTGTTTGGTGCTATTTTGCTGCTCTTGATCTGGAGATTGACGAGGATGGTTCGTCATCGGAATGCGTATATCTTGGAATTGAACGAGTTGCTGGATGGGGAGGAGTGAAAGGTGATTTGGATATCGACTCTTACTTTGAGTGTTTATCAAATAGTTTGTAGAAATGCAATAGATCTGGCAAAACATTTTAATTCTTGCCAGATCTGTATAATAGAATAATAAAGGCTTTATTTGAAAATAATCGGGAAAGAAGCATTAAATGTGAGTGCATACTTAAATTTCCCGCTTGAGTTTTGGATGAACTCATTCATTAATCCGAATACAACCTGACTCGGAAATTTGCTAAGTCCCAATGTAGGGCCAATTGCCAAACAGTTCCTAACTTTAATATCCTTTAATGAACTGATTAATGGAGAGTATGATACCAATACTCCCAGCATTGGTTTTTTCACACCAAGACTGTAACGCACAAAGATATCGGCTCTGGGAACGAGATAAATTTCACTTTTTGTTTTTCCTTGGAAATAACTTTCCTGATCTCCAAATTGATTGATTTTGATCGAATCGGCAGAATTTATCAAAGTACCGTTATAGGTTACAAGATTTGATGTATTTAAGGATCGGGTACTTTTATTGATGTAGCTAATATTTCCCGAGATAGCGTAGGAAAAATACCAATCTGATCCGTTGTTGTGGTACCAGTTAAAACCAGTTGAAAATGTGAAATTGTTTTGAAGCGGGTTGTATAAGTTTACAAATGTTGTATCTGGATTCAAAACGGTTGTTTCGAACGTTTTTATGTGTTGGAAGGCATCACTTAATTTGAAATAAAATGTGTTTTGTCTGAATTTATAAGTCTTATGGGTTATTCCATTTGTAGTTTGACCGGATTTTTTTTCAATGGTTTTATCCCATGTTTTGAAGAAGGTAAGTTCAAAATCCATCTTTCCACCCCATTTTTTTTCTTGAATAAACTGGCTTTTATTTTTTTCAATGTTTGCAGCAGCTCCGAAATTGATTCCTATGAAGTCCGGAAAAAGTTGATTATTCTTCAGTTTATTTTGTTTTGTCAATCTGCAATTGAGTGTGAACTTGTCTGAAGAACTTTCGTAACCGATTCCGATATAGTTCGTATCAGCTCCCACCAAAATACCACTTTTACTTTCCGTAGTAGACAAAATGGATTGAGAGAGTCCCGATAAGGAACAAAATATAATTAGCGGTATTAGAAGTTTTGTTTTCATAATTCATTTATTTTAAATTGAAATTGGAGTAAGGGATCGGAACCTTGATTTCCAATCCATTCGTTTTGAATTCAATATCCGATAGCTTATAGCCTGTAATACCATTGATTTGCAGTTCAAAACTCTTTAATACTGTTCCCTTAGCGCCGGAAAATCGCGCTAATAACTCGATCGGATCACCATTTAACTCAATTGGATGATTCTGTACTTTGTTGTTCACGGTTGGAATAAATTGATTTTCAACGAGAAATGCGTGGTTCATAATGGTTCCTTCATACTCGAATTTGATGCTCACTAAGACTGTTTTCATAACGTAACTTTTAGGATTGTTTCTCCCACAAACCTCTGAAAAACAAAGCTTCCCCAAAAGGGTGTTTTTCCCGTTTCGAGCTGTTGTTTTAACCGGGCAAAGAGCCAATTCCCGGAAACCGGATCACGAAATCGATGAGAAACATTGGCTGAAAGAGAATGGAGGAGTGTAATTGTGAAATTCAGGTACTCAAACTATATTTTTCATTGATATTTGAGTAAAGTGTGAATTTTAATGATCGAATATTCACATAATCGGGAGGCAAATTCAGAGCTTATTAGCAGATAATCGCACTCCGGGAGACTTGTTCTCAGACACTTGTTTATTCTTCATGATCAGATCACGATTTGTTCAGATATACTTTCATGATTTTCCTACCTTTGCGGCAATTAAACTCTGAAACAAACAATTTCGAACAAATTATTTTGATCGTCGACATGAATAGTACACTCTTTGCCGACTCATTCGGAAACCAATTGAAACGTATTTGCGCCCTGTTAGTTGCGTATTTTGCCTTTACCATCAATACTTCCGCACAGTTTTCACGATCCGATGAATCAGTTGCGACAAGCATTTATACCATCATGTTGAACACGACCTGGGAAAATCAGTCTTCGTTTCAGATATTCCAGATCGGCGTACTCGACAGCGATACTTCATTTTACAGCATTGTCAAAAAGAAGTATGAGGGAATCACGCTCAAAGGAAAAAAAGTAAGTGTTATTCACTTTAAAAATCCGGATCTGATCAGCCCGACTCAGGTTCTATGCGTCGATAAGAAATTCAATAAAAAGATCGAGAAGATCGCAAAAGCCATTTCCGGAAATTATACCTTGCTGATTACCAATTCGTGTAAGGACGAAGATTATACCATGGTGAACTTTAATGGCCGCCTGAAGAAAGACGATTTCACGATCAGTCAGGAAAACATGCAGAAAGCAGGATTGAAACCCACGAATCAATTCGAAGAATACATGGAAGGGACGATTCAGTGGGAAGAACTTCTGACCGAATCGACTGAAAAACTGGAGAAAGAGCGCGAAAAAGTAGCTGTGAAAGAACAAACGATCAAAGCCCAAAACGTCCGGATCAATTACCAGAAAATGACACTGGAAGAAAAGATCAAAATGTTGGATGAGCAAGGTGCGGTTTTGGAAGAACAGGCTCAGAAACTCGAAGAACAATCGTTGGCTATTGAAGATCAGGAACAAACATTATTGAATCAGAAACGCCGCATTGCAGCACAAAAAGGACAAATCAATGAGCAATTGCATGAACTTGGAATGCAGCGCGTAATCCTGATTATGGGATTTGTAGTTCTGTTGTTGATCCTCGGAATCGCTTATGTTCTGTATCGAAATTCTATGCAGCGCAAAAAATCGATTGTGGAGCTTTCGGAGCAGCATGCGATTGTGAGCGAACAGAAAAATCAGATTGAAAAAATCCTCTTTGAATTGACCGACAGTATTCGCTATGCTTTGCGGATTCAGAATGCTGTTCTACCGAATGAACAAACGATTCGCGGAACGATTCCGGGCGACTTTTTCGTGATGTACAAACCGAAAGACATTGTCAGCGGGGATTTCTTCTTCGTTGATCGCCGCGGAGACTGGACACTGGTAGCCGTTGCCGATTGTACCGGTCATGGTGTTCCCGGAGCATTTGTAAGCATGTTGTGCATCAGTCTTCTGAACGAAATTGTGAAACAGCAGGAAGTCATGCGGGCGGATATTATTCTGAATGAACTTCGGGAAAAAGTGATCACTTCACTGCAGCAAAAAGGGATCCAGGGCGAACAAATGGACGGAATGGATATTTCTTTGTTGCTGATCAATAACAAAACACTCAATTGTCATTGGTCGGGTGCAAATAATCCTTTATATGTTGTTCCATCAAACAGTAACAAACTGGAAGAATTGAAACCCGATAAGCGTCCGATTGCGATTTATCCGGATATGAAGGAATTTACGAATCACGAGATCATTGCGAAGCGCGGAGATACTTTCTATCTTTTCACAGATGGTTATTCCGACCAGTTTGGAGGGGAAAAAGGGAAGAAATTTATGAGCCGGAATTTTAAAACCCTGCTTGCCGAAAATGCACATAAATCCATGAATGAACAAGGTAAAATCCTGGATTCAACGATTGAAAGCTGGAAGTATGGAAACGGCGCTGATTTCGAACAAATCGACGATATTACGGTTTTGGGAATCCGAATCGGTTAAATGCCATTTCCTGTTTCAAAGGAAGGATCATCAAGCCTTTGGAAAATTGTGAATTACTAAAAACTGGTATTGTACGAAAATATAGGTGGTTTTTTTAATGGCCCGCTGTTAACGCAGACTCACCAAGGGTGAGCGCAGATTATGAACTTCTTTAATATCTGCGTAATCCGCGCCATCTGCTGGAAAAAATAATGTGTCAACACAATTCTCGAACAAGTCACTGAAATAAAACCTCACAGTCTTTCGGTACCAATTTCAGAATCCTTTTTTGTTCCTGTTCCGAAATCGGGTTTCCTCTCAGATCCAGAAATTGCAAGTCTTTCAGCCGTGAAATGGATTCCGGAAGCGTAGTGATTTGATTGTCCATAAGAAAAAGTAATCCGAGGTTTTGAAGCTGGCCTATTTCTTCCGGAATTTTGGTTAGTTTGTTGCCTTGAAGAGAAAGACTCATCATTTCTTTCATTCCGGTAATACAAACGGGGAATTCAGTGAATTGATTGTTGTCGAGTGCCAATTGGGTCAGTTGTTTCAAAGAACAAAGAGATACAGGCAGGGATTTTAATTGATTATCGGTTAAATCCAGAAGTCCCAGATTTTCCAGATTCCCGAAATTTTCAGGCAATGATGTCAATTGATTTCCTACCAAAGCAAGGATCATTAATTGATTCAGATTACACAATGAAGCGGGAATTTCTTTTAAACCACAATCCCGGGCTTCAAACCAGGTCATATTTTTGAAACGATCCATTGAATCGGGAAGAACGAGTGTTTCCTGATCACTTAGGATCATTTCTTCCACTTCGAGCGGTTGTTTGAAAGCTTCATTCAGATCTCGTTTGATATTTTCATTTTCAGAATCCGTTTGAGCGTGAAAACCAGAGTTCAGAAACAGAAAGCAAAGCAAGAGGATAAAAGCATTTTTCATTGGAAAGGATCTTTGATTAAGAATGGCAAAGATAAACCGAATTTGTTCAAAAATACGTCTCAGGGTTTTAATGCAAGTTCCAATTCTTGATAGGTGAAAGGCAGAAATTCGGGCATGTTGAACTCTCCTTTTCGGATTTTTACTTTTTGATTGGCCATTAAAGGTTGCTCTCCGTTAAATGAAAATGCCACAATACGCGCGTTGGTGTTGACGGGTAAATTGTCAAACTGCCATCCATTTGCAGTCAGTTTCCCTTCCGCCTGGGATCTGAAATTTTCAAATACCAATAAAACTTTTACAGCTTTTTCAGGTATTTCTGATTTGACCAGAATGTCTCCCATTTCTTTTCTTTCACTGAATTTGTCGCAGTTGATGCGACCCAATTGGTTTACTTCCAGAATGTAGCCGCTTAATTCTGTTGAACTGAACTCACGGATGATTTCTTCTTTGAATTTGCCGTATTTACGGATCACCCTGCTGCATATTTTATCAGTAGATTGGGCAAATTGTCCCACAAAAGAGATGAAGTATTCTGTTTTGTCAAAATAATCAGTCATGCTTTCCATATCCAGTTCCGGAGCTTTATCAAACAGGTTTTGAAGTTCATAGATAAGTGTTCCGTTTTCGTTGGTATTGACACGTGTAAGAATGATTTTACCTTTTCGATCAATTTCCATCTTTGTTTGAATCTGGTTACCGTGTTTGGAAAGAAAAGATTCAAGTTCGCTTCCTTCAATATTTTGACTTTCAATCCAGTCCAGCAGCGATTCATCAGTGCCTTTGATGATCCAATCTACTTTTGCTTCGTTCAAACCTCCCGTAAATTGATACACTCTTAAGTGAAATTTTTTCTGAGCCACAGGCTTTGGATCTGCCAAGTTCCACCTGATTGTACCTTCTGGAGTCTGAAAACCATAAAATGTCTGCATTCCGTCGAGTTTTGGCTCAGATACAGGAAAACAGATTACGGCCGGTTTTTCCGGGTCGATTTGCAAATCACTTTGATCAAGAGTTGCCCGAAGATCAATCATTCCACCGGTTTCCAATAATTGATTATCTGCTGTTTGGGTCGTTAGATTTCCTGCCAGGAATGCCAAAGGATCATTGTATACTTTCACATGAATCGTTATCGGAGTGGTGATCGTGTTTCCCTGATCGTCCAAAAAAGCGGAATCCAAGAAAGCGATTTTTGTACCGTTTTCGGTCATCAGTATCGTTTGTTCCTTCGGGTCGATCTGAAACAATTCTTCCTTTGGCAGGTATCTCGCAAAAAAGCGCTGAAGCTTTTCTGTATTGGTTTCTTCCGTGATGCTTGTGAAAGAAGCACGAAGATTCTGCAAGGAAGACCATGAGCCGGCTGGTTCCGGATGACGCGTTGTGGGAGCGAAGCTTTTTGGTTTGGCAGGAGTGATTTCTGTTATTTCGGGCTCAGAAACCGGTTGTTTGGCCTGCATGGTTGACTTTACGTGTTTTTCATCAGGTGAAGATGTACACGAATTGAGACCAAACGCTGAGGCAAATAAAGCCAGAGCAGCAAAAAGTAAGCAGTTTCGCATGTTGGATTCAGTTTGTGGCCTTAATGCACAAAATCCATTTTGGTTACAAAACCAAAGCGATTTCACAGCATTGAAAACCTTAAAAGTTGTTATCAATCAAGTGATTTTTAAAGATTTGGTTTACCTTGATTCAAAATTGACACTAACCGAAAAGAAATCATGAATCAACGAATTAAACTAGTGTTCTCCGGAATGACTGCCCTTTGCATGGTTGTTTTGAGTTCCTGCGGCAATAATCCGGAAAATACAACATTGAAAAATCTGCCTGAAAAAGTGCTGAGTACGGAAAAGAGTCTATCTGCCGTTTCAGAATCTGCAAAAAATCAAAAGGAAACACGGATAAGCTCCACCAACTTTCCGAAAACCGGAATCGTGTCACGGGAAAAAACTGCTTTTGGAATTCCGGATGATAAAACAACCTTGGAACGTTTAAAGACCGCTCTTCGGTCTCAGGAACAATTGTTTCAGGTGTCTGCTGATCGGGATACGATCATTATCGGAGAAGCGGGAACACGGATTCACATTCCTGCCGCTTCGTTTGTTAATGAGTCGGGAGAGAATGTCACAGGAGAAATTGCTTTTTCATTGATTGAATGCTACACGCCTCTGGAAATGTTTGCACGTAATCTGAGCACCAGAACAGTTGACGGAGAGCTTCTGGAAACCGGAGGATCCGTTTTTATGGATGCCAAACAGGAAGATGCAAAGCTTCAATTAAAAACAGACCGTTCCTTGAAAATAGATTTCCCGAAAGGAGAAGAAGATCTGGCCGGAATGGAGGAATTTAAAGGTATTAAAAATGCAAATGGGATCATTGAATGGAGCAGTTTGCCTTCAAACGGCAAATTTACAGGGACGGAGGTTCAGAATGATCCGTTTAGTTTGAACAATGGATTAAATATGGTGCAATCAAAAGGTGCTCCGCGGGTAAATCTGATTGAGATAAAAGTTCCTGCTGAAAATTCAAAAATGGATTTATCTGCTGCCAAATTGAATAACGGTGAAGGCACTCTTGGAGATTGGCTCGAAAAACAAGATTTGAAAGATGGGGTGCTCAAAGATCGATTTAACAACGGTTATCAGGTTGATGCTAAGATAACATTCAATAAAAGGGGGAAAGTATCCGAAGTAAAATCAACGCTTTTGGTGGAACAGGTTTTATTGGATGAATTATATCGTTTATTGATGAGAGCTCCGGCTTTAAAAATGTCGAAGATCAAGGTGGGAGAACCATATCCGGTGGTTTTTAAAGCAAAAAATCTGACCAGGCAAAAGGACATTAAAGCCTATTACCTCAAAAACGATCTGGAATGGAATCCGGACTATGATTTCAGCATGGAAGAAAAAAATGGATTTTACACCCTGAATGTTCAATGGATGGGCTGGGTGAATTGTGACCGCTTTTCACCAGAAAGGAAAAGGATCGACATGATTGTGAAAACAAGTGAAAAGACAACGGTATTTATGATTTTCACGGATATTGAATCACAGATTTCTCCATCCAGTTTTGGAACTACTTATCAATTTACCAATATACCTCTGGACGAACCCATTCGTTTGATCGCTGTTCGAGTAGAAAACGGCGAGGTTTTTCTGGAAAGCCTGGATACCAAAACGGCTTTGAAAATAGTGACCCTGGATCCGAAAGTAAAAGCAAGTAAAGAAGACATTCAGAAAGCTTTTGAGCTATAGCTTAAGCCAAAAGAAACCATTTTGGATGAAAGCAGTTTCAGATTCTCTCTTTCTGATGTTCTTCAAAAAATCCCTACCTTGTAACATATTCGATTCGTTACCAAGAGAAAAACTAAATCTTGTTCATCATGGATAGCAACGATGGAATAAGCTAAAATGAATGATATGAACGAACAAAAACTGGCAGTTTTAATAGATGCCGATAACGTACCATATTCCAGCATCAAAGAAATGTTGGAAGAAGTAGCCAAAAACGGAACTCCCACGATCAAACGGATTTATGCAGATTGGACCAAACCAAATGCGAATGGTTGGAAAGGAGTATTGCTTGAAAATGCAATCACACCGATTCAACAATATAGTTATACCAGCGGAAAAAATTCCAGCGACAGCGCATTGATTATTGATGCGATGGATATTTTGTATTCGCAGCAGGTAGATGGTTTTTGCATTGTTTCATCCGACAGTGATTTTACGCGTCTGGCAACCCGCCTGAGGGAATCCGGTAAGAAAGTGATGGGAATCGGAGAGAAGAAAACTCCCTTGCCCTTTATTACAGCCTGCGACAAATTTGTATACATCGAGATCTTGAAACCAAAGCCGGCTCAACCACGATCAGCTGCAGAGAAGAAACAGAAAAAGAAAGAACCCACACCGATGAATCTGGTAGACATGAAGCTTGTGAACCTGCTCAAAGAAAGCGTGAGCGATCTGGCAGATGAAACAGGATGGACTTTCCTCGGAGAATTGGGGAACTTCCTGCAGAAAAAGAAGCGCGATTTCGATCCCCGGAATTACGGTTTCCAGAAATTGCTTCCATTGATTAAAAGCACCGAAGAGTTTGATATCGATATTCGCGAAACAACGAATAAAAACACGAAACACATCTTTGTGAAGGTGAGAGAATAACGATTGATTACCAGATAATGCGAAAAATATGAAATCTGTCAAAATGCGAATACTTGTAATAATGCTTATTGCAGCATCTGATACTTTCGCACAATACATGGAATGGCTTTCAACAGGAGTAAATCTTCAAATGGAAATCGATTACGCTTCCATGGATCAAAAGCAGAATCTAGTTGTTGTCGGTGATTTTAATTCATTGAATGCAGATGGATCAATTGTTTCCTTTGGTCCAAATCTCACTGATTCCGGGAAGAATAAAAAGCTTCTCTACACAAGTATGAAACGAACCATGATCAGCTACACTTCCGAAGGTGCTATTTCGTGGGTTTTCTCTTTCCATGAAGAGTATAATCACATCAGAGGAATTACACACGATAGTAAAGGTCAGTTACTTGTTTTGATTTATGTAGAGGGTTTTTACGATGCAAAAGATGTACAGGCTATAAAATCAGGCAGGTACGAGGAAGATGAATACAAGGAGGAACGCAAAGCAGAAGAGGAAGCCATGTCTGAAGAAGATGCAGATACGGTGAAGTATTATGGGATCTTAAATGACTTTTCTGGCAAGGATGATCCGGATTATTTCTTATCGGAAGGTTTTCATGTGTTTTATCTTTCTGCTGAAGGAAAGTTTGTGAAAGAAATCCCGCATTTTGCCGGGGAAGCTTTAGAAATGGATATTGAAGAATTTAAAATCACGCCAACTGACGGTTTTTTTATTTACGGGACGGTTAGCAAGGATTTTGTAGATCCGGAAGATCCCACAAAAACGTTCAAAGCAGGAGGAGATGGTGTAATGGTATTTCAGAAAAGCGGAGATTTGTTGTGGAGTGATGTGATTTCCTGTGCCGGGAAAGCCGCTTGTTCGAGTTATTCGAATGCCCGGAGTGCATGTATGTCGCAAGACGGAACTCTTTACCTGTCTGGGGCATTTAAGGATTCTGTCCGATTGTCTACCGGAGAACTTCTGAAAGTAGATCTGAAGAAGACGGATAAAACGGCCCTGCTTTATGAATCCTATCTCATTGCGTATTCTCCCCAAGGGAAAATAAATTGGTTCAAACAATCGGGAACTAAAGTCATGATTCATCAACTGGCAGCGACAAACAATCAAGTGTTCTTAAGCTATGCATTACCTGAAAATAAAAATCAGGCATTTCAGTTTGAAACGGATACTACTCAGCGAAAGAAGGTGGTCATTGCTTCTTTTTCAAATCAGGGAACTAATTTGTGGTCTGTCAGCGAAGGATCTCAGCGAATTCAAAGTATGGAAATAAAGGATAAGAAACTCTACGTTTATGGAAGTACGAACTATTCAATCAGTGGTGCTCAAATAGGAACCTATAGTATGAAAAAGCGGGAATGCTCTTATCTTTCTACCTACGATTTTCAAGGTAAATTCCAACAAGTGAAACCGCTTCCGTTTCATCATGATCGTGATGAGACTCTTTCTTTTCTGTTTCTTGCCGGCGCAAATGATGTTTACATTGTAACGCAAATATCCTATAGTGGCAGAGTTCCATTGAAAGTATTGGATTCGCTTTTTGGAGATTTGGAAAGCATAGGAAGGATCGGGGTGATCGGTAAATTGAAGTATTGATATGGAAAGGTAATCCAAGAATCGGGTTAATTTTTAATTGTAATTGAATCCAGGGAATTCTATTTTCGAACCATGAAAAAACAACTTTGGAGCTTATGCGCGGGAATCATGATCAGTTTGTGGGGAAATACACAGTCCTACAAACCACTTCTCGATGACTTCAACGAATGGCATTTCACCACTTGTTTTTCGGGCTGTAATACGTCCGTTTACTACACAAATGGCGATACGCTTTTAAGTGGTTTGTCATATAAAGTTCTGGATGGTTATCATTATACTTCACGAACGGTTTTGCTGCGGGAAGACACCGTAAACAGAGAAGTGTATTTAAGCCAGATTTTGCCCGATAAGATCAAATCATTCCTGCTGTACGATTTCAAAAAACAAGAAGGAGACACCATGGAATTGTTTAATCCGATCAGTCCTTTTATTGAGTCTCCGGGCTATTTTAAGTTAGATTCAATTCGTTTGAAACCCCTGGAAGACGGAAACGCATACCGACATTTTTATTGGTCTCCGTCACCGGGGAATACGACATATAATTCACACCCTGTTTGGGTTGAAGGGGTTGGTTCGATTTCATTAGTGAATGCAGCTGCCGGTCAGCCTGATTTTAACGATGCCGGACAATTGAATTGTTTTTTCAAAAACAGCACCGCTTTTTATGTGAATCTGGATTCAATCGATTCGTGCGAACCGACTTACGTGCTCGGCATGACAGAATCCGGAACACCAAATTCAGATTGGACGCTGTATCCGAATCCTGTCAGTGAGGACTTGAAATTGAGTGCTTCATTTCCGGGGCAAACATACCAGATCCTGAATTTGCAGGGATTGGAAGTTTCCAAAGGAATCATTGAAACCAACGGGATCATTCGCCTGGAATCTCTTTCCAGCGGACATTATTTCCTGAAAGTAGGACAACAGAATCCCCGGAAATTCAATAAGCAGGAGTGATCAGCAGCCACCTTCCCATGGTCCGTTTTTGGTAACCGGTGTAAATAGTTCGCCATCGTAGAGATACAAACCGTTTCCGCCGCCAAACCAGAATTTCCCCGACCGGTCCTGATAAACCGACTGCACTGCGCGCATGTGAAAACCTTGTTTTTCTCCGAAATTCTGCAATTTTCCGTCCACATAACGATAAACCCCGAATCCTTCGGATGAAAACCAAACAGCTCCGTTCTTGTCTTCATAAATGGTCCAGACTTCGTTGTCTCCGATTCCATTTTCAGCATTGAAATGAGTAAAGGATTTTCCGTCGTATTTGCTTACGCCTCCGTCCATCGAGCTAAACCAGATGTTTCCTTTCCAATCTTCCAGAATGCAGGTCAGATCATTGGAACAAAGCCCTTCTGTTTTTGAAAACTGCCGGAAAGAGGTTCCGTCAAATTTAAAAGCACCTTGATCAGCCGTTCCGAACCACAGATTTCCTTCCCGGTCTTCGGTAATTGAACGAATCCAGCTTTCTTTCGCATCCGGAATAGCGAATTTTTCAAATTGACTTCCGTTGAAACGGCACAATCCGTTGTAAGTTCCAACCCAGATTGTTCCCTTGCGGTCCTGAAAAATGCTCCAGGTACTGACATGACTCAAACCTTCTTTTTCGCCGAAATTCAGATAGATCTTTGTGTCAGGATTGTATTTGGTAACACCGTTGCTGGTCGAAAACCAGATATTCTTTTGTTTGTCTTCCAAAATTCCGGTTACCTGAGAACCGCCCAAACCTTCAGAGATATTGATGTAGGAAAGTTTTTTTCCGTCATACATGGCCACACCGTCCGTATTGGTTCCCATCCACAAATTTCCTTTGCTGTCCTGAAAAATGCGTCTCACATATTCGCTCACCGAATTGGAATAATAACAAGGAAGCTGAGGGCCATAAAACACGGAATCATCCAGATCAATGGTTGTTAAAACCGCCCGTTTCTGTTTTTTGATGTGTAGCGTCTGAGCACTGTAAAGAAACAGGCTGATCGCAATACCGATAAGAATTGTTTTCATAATATTCACGTTTCAGTAAATGTAAACGAGCTTGATTTTAAGTTCTTTAAAGAAGTGTAAATTAGTGTAAACGCAAGCGAAAAGATGTTTAAATGAACGTTGAATCCAATACCTTTACAGAATGATCGGGAAAATAACTGCTGCTTTTTGTTTAGTCGTCATATTGTTTGGAACGAGTTCCGCATTTTATGCACGGGATAACAAGGAAGAACGACTTCTGAAAGCAACCTTACGGAAAATCGGGCACGAACTCTTGCTTCGTTCGGGAAATCATACTTCCCGGATTTTACCCATCGAAAAAGAAGGCGATCATTTGGTTTTGAGGTTTGAATCCGAATTTCAGTTGGATCCGGAAGACTTGTCGGAGGTTGTCAATGCATTTATGAAAGAAGAGCCGGATATTGTCCGCTACCTGGTCGAAGTGCAAACCTGTGGTTCAAAAGAATTGGTGTACAGCTCTAAGTTTGTTGCGTCATACAATCCGAATGCGGCTGCCTGCAAGGGGAGAGTGCTCCCGAAAGATTGCTATGAAATTTTGTTTACTGTTCTGGAATCCAAAGTTCCGTTTCAGGAAGCATATTCCAAGCCGGATAAAACAGGGAGATTTGCTTTCATCGCCTTATTGATTCCTGCATCGTTGGGAGTCGGATGGTTTGTTTTAAAAGGAAAAAAGAAAAAGACTTCTGCCGGAAATTCACAGGATCTGATTTCGATAGGAAGTTTTCAGTTTGATCCGGTTCAGATGAAATTGATTCACCCGAGCGGAGAAATTGAACTGACGGGAAAAGAAGTTGAATTGTTGTCGCAACTGCACGCATCCGTCAACTGTCTGGTTGATCGGGATACAATTTTAAAAACGGTGTGGGGTGATGAAGGCGATTATATCGGCAGAACTCTGGATGTTTTTATTTCCAAACTGCGCAAAAAACTCGAAGCAGATTCGTCTGTCAGAATCATAAATATCCGTGGAGTAGGCTATAAGTTGGTCGTTGGATGAAAAAATGCGGATAAAAGTTCAGCTTTGTAAAGCGAAGTATTCCCGAAATGTTGCGTTGTTGTTCTGAATAATCCCTAAATTTGGAACACAATTAATGAAGCAATTTTATGATTCAATTATCAAATCGTGTATTGGAAATGGAAGAGTCGGCAACCTTGGCCATGTCTCGTAAAAGTAGAGAACTTCGTGCTCAGGGAAAAGACATCATTTCGTTAAGTTTAGGTGAACCGGATTTTCACACGCCGGATTTCATCAAAGAAGCTGCTGCGGAAGCAATGGAGCAGAATTTTACGACTTACACACCGGTACCGGGATACGATGATCTGAGAGATGCAATTGCCAATAAATTCAACCGCGACAACGGAATTCCATATAAGAGAGAAAATATTGTTGTTTCAACAGGGGCAAAACAATCCATTGCCAATTTGGTGATGGCTGCAATCAATCCCGGAGATGAGGTGATTATTCCTGCTCCGTATTGGGTTTCTTATGCGGAAATCGTGAAAGTGGCCGGTGGTATTCCGGTAGTTGTTCAAACAACGATTGAAAGTGATTTCAAATTCACTCCGGAACAATTCAGAAAGGCTCTGACACCGAAAAGTAAAATGATGATGTTCTCATCGCCATGCAATCCTACCGGAACGGTTTATACGAAAGAAGAATTGCGTGCTTTGGCAGATGTGGTGAAAGAAAATCCGCAGCTTGTTGTGATGTCTGACGAAATCTACGAACACATCAACTTTGTGGGACACAATCATTCGATGGCTCAATTCGAAGATGTCAGAGAACAAATTGTGACCGTAAACGGAGTTTCAAAAGCCTGGGCAATGACCGGATGGCGTGTCGGATATATCGGCGCACCGAAAGAAATTGCAGACGCTTGTAATAAAATTCAGGGGCAGTTTACTTCCGGAACTTGTTCCATAGCCCAAAGAGCAACTATTGCAGCTGTGAATGCAGATCCTGCAGTTTTGAAAGACATGGTGAAAGCTTTTGAAAACAGACGCGCTTTGGTTTTGAATGCTTTGAACAAAATGCCTGGAGTGAAATCCAATAAGCCCGGAGGAGCGTTTTATGTATTCCCGGATATTTCCAGTTTCTTCGGAAAGAAACACGGAGATGCAACAATCGGTTCGGCGGAAGATCTGTGCATGTACTTGCTGGATAAAGGAGTTGCGCTGGTTTCAGGTGAAGCATTCGGTGATGCAAATTGTATGCGAATTTCCTATGCAGCATCTGAAGAAACCTTAACGGAGGCAATGAAACGCGTTGCAAACGCATTAGCAGAATTGAATTAAATGACAATACACGAAATACTCGCATCTTTCAAAACCAAACGCATTTTAGTGATTGGTGATGTGATGATTGATGCATATATGTTGGGAAAAGTTCACCGTGTGAGTCCCGAAGCTCCGGTTCCGATCGTTAGTTTGGAAAGTCAGGAGCAGCGTTTGGGCGGAGCGGCAAATGTGGCTTTAAACCTGCAGTCTTTGGGGGCAACTCCGATTTTATGTGCGCTTGTCGGAGCAGATAAACAAGGAAAGATTCTTCAGGAATTACTGAGCGAACAAAAGATGTCTTGCGCAGGAATTGTGGAAAGTACCAATCGTGTGACGACGGTGAAAACCCGCGTGATCGGAAACAACCAGCAATTGCTTCGCATTGATGCTGAAGATACGCATGCCTTGAATCAGGAAGAAGAGCAATTGTTCCTGAATTCGGTAAAAAAGGTCTTGGAAACGGAGCAAATCGACGCCATTATTTTCGAAGATTACAACAAAGGATTGTTGACTCCGAATGTGATCGAAGGAATTATCAAGCTGTCGAAAGAACATGGAATTCCGACTACGGTTGACCCGAAAAAAGACAATTTCCTTGCTTACAAAGGAGTGACTTTGTTCAAACCGAATCTGAAAGAATTAAAAGAAGGTGTTGGAATCGATTGCAGTTTCCAGAAAAAGGAGTTGTTCGATCAGGCAGTACATTTACTGGAAGAAAAGCTTGGAAACGAGATTACTTTCGTAACGCTTTCCGAACACGGTGTTTATATTAAGGACAAAACTAAAAAATATCATACTCCGGCGCATATTCGCAACATTGCGGACGTGAGCGGAGCAGGCGATACGGTGATTTCTGTTGCAACTTTGTGTTTGACAGCAGAATTATCCATTGAGAGTATTGCCGAACTTTCCAATCTTGCAGGAGGTTTGGTTTGTGAAAAAAGCGGAGTGGTAAGTATCGAGCCGGATCAGTTGATACAAGAGTGTGAAGGAAAACAATTTGACTAAAAAGTAAAATTGAAAATTGAGAATTGAAAAGGAGAGAAAGCAAGGCTTTCGGTAAGAACAAACACAGTTTGACTTTTCAATTGTCCATTTTCAATTTTCAATTAAACAGGATGGAGAAAAAAGTAGTAAAACCATACGGATCGGACGATAAATCGAAGAAAGAAGAAGTGGCGGAGATGTTCAATAAGATCTCTAAACGCTATGATTTTCTGAACCATTTTTTATCCGTTGGAATTGACCGTATCTGGAGAAGAAAGGCCGTAAATATGTTGAAGGAGATTGAACCGAAACGTATTTTGGATCTGGCAACCGGAACAGGAGATTTTGCAATTGGTCTGCTTCGTCTGAAACCGACAGAAATTATCGGGATGGACATTTCGGAAGGAATGCTGGAAGTGGGACGCGAAAAAATGAAGAAAAAGGGCTTCGATCACATCATTTCCATGCAATTGGGTGATTCGGAAAACCTTCCTTTTGAAGACAATTATTTCGATGCTTTAACCGTTGGTTTTGGCGTACGCAATTACGAAAATCTGGAAAAAGGTCTTGGAGAAATGCTGCGTGTTGTTCGTCCGGGAGGTAAATTGATCATTCTGGAGTTTTCGAAACCGAAGAAATTCCCTGTTAAACAATATTATGCATTCCATTCCAAATACATTATTCCGTTTTTCGGGAAGCGTATTTCGAAGGATGACAAAGCATATGCTTACTTACCGGAATCGGTTGCAGCATTTCCGGAAGGAAAAGATTTTACGGAAATTTTGACAAACCTCGGTTATCAGCGTGTTGCGGCTCGTTTGGTATCGGGAGGAATTGCAACGATTTATTCGGGTGTAAAATAAGAGAAAGCACTGCTTTCGATGGTTAAAGCACTGCTTTCGATAGAATAAGGAAAGACAAAATATTAAACGGTTAATAAAGTCTGTTGTTTAAATAAAAGAGTTCAAAAGTTCAATTGCCTGAACCCTTTAAACTTTTGGACTCATGGAACCTGATATAATAAAACAAATTAGAGTGCGTTTGAAAGGTATGAGTAAAAATTGGAGCATAACAGTTGTGGGGGTATTCCTTTCTACGATGCTTTTTGCGCAGCCTGAAAAAACGAAAAATTATAAGCGTTTCGACGAGCGTTGGATTCACTTCGGATTTATGCTTGGAGCGAATATGTCAAACTTCAAAGCCATTCCGGTAAATGACGCTTACTCCAGTTACGGATTGAAATCGTTGGAAACCAAGCGCCAACCCGGCGGACAGGTAGGAATCGTTACCACTTTGAAGTTGGGACATCCGGTTGTTCGTCTGCGTTTTATCCCGACCTTGTCTTTCCAGGAACGGGCAGTTCAGTATTATTACGCCAATCCTGATCCGTCAAAAACCACCGATTTGATGCTGGAAGAACGCGTAAATTCTACCAACCTCGATTTCCCCTTGATGCTTCAGTTCAGAACATTGAGAATCAATAATTTTGCAGCTTATGTTTTGGTAGGCGGACAATATTCTTACGATTTACAGTCGCAGGAAGAGGCTTCTCAAAACTTCATCGATCCTTTCATCAAAATCAAAGCGCACGATTTTCAGGGGCAGGTTGGAGGAGGATTGGAGTGGTTTGCTCCCTTCTTTAAATTCGGATTTGAGGTGAAGTTTTCCCAAAGTTTCAGAAGCTCTTTTATCCAGGATAATACACCGGTATCACAGCCAATCGATCGTTTATACAACAAAGTACTCTGGTTTTCGCTTATCTTTGAAGGCTAAATGCAGGTACAATTTCAATTTTCTCCCGAAGAAGCAAAAGATGAGTCGTTCATCCGTTCGGCTATTTGTAATGAATTAAAGCTGAAAAAAGATGCTCCGTTCGCTTTCAAATGGCACAAACGCTCCATTGATGCGCGAAAACGGGATATCAAAATCAACGCCAGTTTTGAAGTGTTTCCGGATGGGAAAATTCCGGAATTCGATGCAGATTTTCATCCGAAAAAAGTACAGGCAGATTCTCCGATTGTTCACATTGTTGGAGCAGGACCGGCCGGACTTTACGCAGGTTTGCGGGCTTTGGAACTGGGAATGAAACCCGTTATTTTCGAAAGAGGAAAAGATGTGCGTTCCAGAAGACGCGATTTGGCACAGCTGAATAAAGAACACATCGTGAATTCCGAATCGAATTATTGTTTCGGAGAAGGAGGTGCAGGAACTTATTCCGACGGAAAATTGTATACCCGTTCCAAAAAGCGGGGAGATGTGATGAAAGCCCTGAAATGGTTTGTTCATTTCGGAGCACATGAAGACATTATCGTGGATGCTCATCCGCATATCGGAACCAACAAACTGCCGCAAATCATTGTTGCCATGCGCGACTTGATCCGTGAATACGGCGGAGAAGTTCTTTTCGAAGCAAAACTCACCGATCTGAAGATCGAAAACGGAGTCGTTCAGGAAATTGAAATCAATCAGCAAGAACGGATTTCCTGCAAAGCATTGGTTTTGGCAACGGGTCATTCTGCCAGAGATATTTTTTATTTGCTGCACGACAAAAAAGTGACCATTCAGGCAAAAGCCTTTGCTCTAGGAGTTCGGGTGGAACACACACAAGCTCTGATCGATGAAATTCAATATCACGGAAGGCATAACGATGAATTTCTTCCTCCGGCGTCTTATTCACTGGTAACACAGGTTGCAGATAAAGGAGTGTATTCGTTTTGCATGTGTCCGGGAGGAATTATTGCTCCTTGCGCAACGGAAAACGGAGAAGTGGTAACGAATGGCTGGTCTCCTTCCAAACGCAATAACCCGACTTCCAATTCGGGGATTGTGGTAAGTGTTGAACCTGCTGAATTATCGAATTACTCACCGAAGAATCCGCTTGTAAGTCTGGAGTTTCAGCAAGCCGTAGAACAAACGTGCTGGAAAGCAGCCGGAAGTACACAAGCTGTTCCTGCTCAGCGATTGAAAGATTTTGTAGAAGGCAAAAAATCGAAAGATTTTCCGCGAACATCCTATCAACCGGGAATTGTGTCGGTGGATTTGAATACGATTTTACCGGATTTTATTGCAAAAAGACTCCGACAGGCTTTTGTAGATTTCGACCGGAAAATGCGCGGGTTTTTAACCAATGATGCCGTTTTGCACGCACCGGAATCCAGAACATCGAGCCCGGTTTCAGTTCCAAGAGACGCAGAAACTTGCATGAGTGTGAATACGAAAGGTTTGTTTCCTTGCGGAGAAGGCGCAGGCTATGCAGGAGGAATCATTTCAGCTGCAATAGACGGAATGAAATGTGTGGATGCTGTGAAATCGTATTATGATTTTAAATTCCCCCTCCAAAGGGAGAGACCAGATCCACTAATTTGATGAAATTTGCAGTACGTGAGTGGAATTCGGCATTCGAAATTATTTTCTCAATTCCTCGGCAAATTTCAAATCTTCTTCCATCAATTTGATTTCACCCAATTCCTTGTAGATTTTCGCTCTGATTTCCAGAATTTCAGGTGTTGGTTCTACTAATTGCAAAAGCAGATTGGCATCTCCCAAAGCGTCATTGTAGCGTTTCATTTCGATCAGAACCAAAGCGCGATTGTTCAGGGAAGTACTCAAAAACGGATTGATTGAAAGGGCTTTGTTCAGATCTTCCAATGCGCCTTTGTAGTCACCGGTCGACATGTTGACCTGAGCACGCTTATCGTACGCTTCCGGATATCGCGGGTCAATTTGAATCGCTTTGTTGATTGCTTCCAGCGCTTTGATATTATCTCCCAGACTGAAATAGCAAAAGCCTAAATTGTTGTGAGCTTCTTTGTAAAGCGAATCCTTCGAAAGAATCGTCCGGAAGTAAGAAATGGCTTTGGTAAAATTCTTCTCTTTTGTTTCGCAGTAGCCCAGATACAGAATCAATGATAAGTCGTTCGGGTTCTTGTTCAATAAATGAAGCAAATCGGGTTTGCAAGCTTCAAAATTTCCGGTTTTGTAGTAAAGTGTTGCGCGATCTTGTCTGGCGTCATCAAATTCAGGATCCAGCTCCAATGCTTTCGAGACATCTTTAATTGCCTGATTCAAATCACCCTTTTCGTAATTGACTTTGGCCCGGGACTTATACACCGCGGCTTCAGCAGGACGCAAAGACAAATACTTGTCAATATCCCGAAGAGCTCCATCGTAATCGCCCAGTAAATTCAAATAATATCCGCGCTGAATGTATGCTTCCGCATTGTTCGGATCTGTGTTGATGCGGTTATTCGCAATCCGGATCGATAAACGGTATGAAGCGTATTTGCTGGTGTCTTTCCCCATCAATTCATCAAATTGAGAAAATGCAGTTTGTGAAAGACAGATGAAAAGAATCAGACCAAAGAGTTTCATTGTGGATTTGTTAAGTGCTTGAATGTATGTTAAAAGTATTCGTTTTTGTTATAAAACAAAAGATCGATTGATTTGTCTGTACTAACCAACAATTTCAGCCAGCAAAATGGCTGTTGCTGTGGCTACATTCAACGACTCTGCTTCTCCGAATCGCGGAATGGTTACAGGAACATCAAAGAGTGCTTCGATTTCCGGTCTGACACCTTTTCCTTCATTTCCCATAATCAGAATCGCATCTTTGGGATAGTTGACTTCTTTGTAATTCTTTCCGTTCAGCATGGCTCCGAATTTTTGCTGTGGAGAATTAGTCAAAAACTCTGCCAGATCAACGTAATGAACCGGAATGCGGTAAATAGCTCCCATGGAAGATTGAATCACTTTCGAATTGTAGCAATCAACCGTGTCTTTGGAACAGATCAGTTGTTTCACTCCGAACCAATCTGCCAGGCGAAGAATCGTTCCCATGTTTCCCGGATCCTGAATTCCGTCCAAAGCAATACTCAATTCATTCGGAAGTAAAGAGGTTTCAGGTCGTCTGAAAACAGCCAAACATTTGTTTGGAGTTTTCAAATCTGAAATTTGTTCTAATTCTTTAGTTGTAACAGTGAATGTCCTGGAATAAAACTGGCTTGGAATTTGTGAAGCAAAAGAGTCAAGTGTAACCAGTATTTCTAAATGTGATGAGAGCGCAAGAATTCCTTCAAGTACCGATTTTTCGCCTTCTACCACGAAAAGCGATTCCAGATCCCGGTTCTTTTTTTGCTGCAAAGACCGGATCCATTTTTGTTTAGCTTTAGAAAGGGCTTCCACTTTTTTTTGTCAAACTTACCAAATTCACTTCGTTTAAAATGAATTTTTGTTTTGGTTTCTTATTTTTGTCTTATGGTGAACCGCTTTGAGCAATTTAAATTCATTCATGCATTCGTAATTATTGCGGTTGTATTCGCTGTTCAAAGTTGTTCATCGACCAAATTGGTTCCTCCCGGCAAACATCTTTTGGTTAAGAACAAAATCACGGTTCAGGGCGATAAGATCAATACTTCGGAAGTAGAAGATGTCTTGAAACAAAAGCCCAATCTGAAGGTAATCGGCATTCCGCTTCGTCTGAAATTGTATAATTCAATCGACAGTCTCAAAACAGAGAAGGGGAGAATCAAGAAATTGAATCGCCTGAATGCGAAAAACAAGAAAAAAGCCAAGCGCGAAATCCGTATCAATGAACGCCGCAGGCAGCGCGCCATCCGAAAAGGAGAACCGGATTACATTTACAAGAAGGTCAGATTACGCGATACGCTCGATCCGAATTCCACACTCAGACAATTAATCAAGTACAAATTCGGTGAAGCACCTGTGATTGCAGATACCGGAGCGAGGATTCGTTCCCAGGATCAGATTCATGCCTATATGCACTCAAAGGGATATTTCTATTCACAGGTAAGCAGCCAGTTCGATACCGTCCACCGCAGATTCAATAAACACAAACTGAAACGAAAGGTTATTGCAAACTACCATATCGTAACCGGAATCCGCTATTACATCGATACGGTAAAACTCATTTGTGCGAATCCATCTGTCGAACATGATTTTAAGTTGTTCATCCAAAAACAGGTGGATAAGCAAGGTCTGAATTCGGATTTCAAAGCAAGTATTATAGACAAAAAGCCGATCAATCTTCCTTTTGACGCTGATAAATTCAGTGCCTACCGGGGAGAACTTGCAAGCTATTTCAGGGATCAGACTTATTTTGGTTTTGTTGAAACGAATGTCACCTACAAGGCCGATACGAGCCGGGTTTCAAATTCTCCTCAGTCAAACCTGAAAATGTCATTGACAGTTGTGTTGGGAGACCGCGTGGTACAGGATAAAAACAATCCGAAAAGTGTGACCTATATTCCGCATGTTTCTACGCGGGTAGACAGCGTGTTTTTTCATTTTTCGGATACCAGTTACTACAAAGGAGACTTTAAGTCCGATGTGACCAAACAAGGATTGGATTTGAAAGAAAACGGTTTCATTATTACCTTAGATGATACGGTTTATAAAAAGATCCGGAAACCGGTTGAAGATTATAAACAATCCCAGGCTGTGGGACATAAAGTGACTTTAAAAAGCCGGGTGGATAAGAATTTACTTGGAAAATACAAGGACAGTATTGATTTCGATCCGCACAGAGTTGCCACCTTTTATTACAATACCAAATTGTTCGTGAGTCCGGCGTTGATTGAGGCTCAGAATTATTTGGAAAACGACAACTATTACAAAGAATATTACCTGGAACGTTCTTTCGAGAGATTGGTTCAGTTGGGCTTGTTTTCGGTTATCAAACCCGAAATTGTAGAAACCTATCCGGGAAGCGGACTTGTTAAAGTGCATTATTATCTGGCACCGGCAACCAAACAAAGTTTCAGTTTTGAGCCACGGGCAAAGAACTCAAACGGTTTCTTGGGATTGAGTGCTTCCCTGAATTATACCAATAAGAACATTTTCCGGACAGGAACAAACTTTGTGTTCTCGATTTCCGGTGGTTTTGAATCCAACCCGAGCGTATTTTCCAAAGATGCCAACGGAGAAAAAGTGAAAACGCAGGAACGAAGCTTTAACACCCTTGAAATCGGACCATCGGTCAAACTGGATATTCCGGGATTGTTTCCTTTTGGGATTACCATTTTAGGGAAAAGACAAAGACCCCGAACAGAACTTTCAAGTGCTTACAACTTCCAGCGAAGACCCGATTTTTCCAGAAGTGTATTGCAGTTTAACTACATCTACAAATTTTTGGTCGGAGACGGGAAAACGCAATCCGTTTCTTTTGGTTTACCGGCAGCTTCGGTGATCAAGTTTGTTTCGTTGAAACCACAACCTGAATTCACGGAAAAGTTGAATAAACTAAACGACTTATTCTTGAAAAATGCTTACCGGGATCAGTTTATCTGGGAAGATTTCCGTGTGACATACGATTTTGATAATGACAAAAAAACAAAGCGAAAGTATCCTAAATTGCGTTTTGTTTACTCAGGAAGTTTTTCCATTGCAGGAAATATCTTAAATGCAATTACGTCGATCAAACCTCAGTATGATACGGCGGGGCACAAACTGTTTTTGGGAATTCCATACGCTCAGTTTTCCGTTCTCGATAACAAGGTTGTCATTTATTACAAAACCGGAAAACACAGTACGCTTGCATTCAGAACCATGGCCGGTGTCGGATTCCCGATGAAAAACTCGCCAACTTCCCTGCCATACGATTACTCTTTCTTTGCCGGAGGATCTAACGACAACCGCGGATGGGTGGCAAGAACTCTTGGTCCGGGATCGTATCAGGGACTTTTGGATCCGAATTTTGTGATCACTCAAATCGGAGATATCCGTTTCAATGCATCTGTGGAATACCGTTTCGGAGCAGGAGGAATTCTGAATCATGCTGTTTTCTCTGATGCAGGAAATATCTGGACAAGAAAAGCGGATGTGAACCGTCCCGGAGGACAGATTTCTGCAGGATTTTTAAAAGAATTGGGTGTTTCAGTCGGATATGGTCTCCGCTTTGATTTTACATACTTTTTGTTCCGTTTGGATTTAGGACTTCCGATTCATATTCCTTCTCTTCCTGCAGGCGAACGTTGGATCTTTACTCCGAAAACAGAATTTCATACCAAAGCAGAAGCCGTTTACGGGCCAAAATACCGGGATTTTATTCCTAAAAACCTGTATCGGATGTATCTGCATTTTGGAATTGGTGTCCCATTCTAGTGACTTGAGTTGATTTTTATACTTTGAGCATCATTATTTGGCGCTTTTCATTACTTTTACACCCCAAATAATGACTAAAATGGCTTATTCTATTAAACCCGGAGTTGCCTCAGGAGATGAGGTTCAGGAGATTTTTCGCTTTGCAAAAGAAAAAGGATTTGCGCTTCCAGCAGTGAATGTTACCAGTACTTCAACAGTAAATGCAGTGATGGAAACTGCAGCGAAATTGAATGCTCCCGTGATCATTCAGTTCTCAAACGGAGGAGCACATTTCTTTGCAGGTAAAGGCCTTTCGAACAAAGATGAAAAAGCTGCTATTTTAGGAGGAATTTCCGGTGCGAAACATGTTCATGCCTTAGCAGAAGCTTATGGAGTAACGGTTATTTTGCATACGGACCACTGCGCGAAAAATTTGCTGCCTTGGGTAGACGGATTGTTGGATGCAGGTGAGCAGTTCTTTAAAGAAACAGGAAAACCGTTGTATTCTTCCCACATGCTCGACTTGTCGGAAGAACCGATTGAAGAAAATATTGAGATTTGCAAAGAATACCTGGCTCGTATGAGTAAAATCGGGATGACTTTGGAAATTGAATTAGGTATTACTGGTGGAGAAGAAGACGGAGTGGATAACAGCGACGTGGATTCTTCTAAATTGTATACACAACCGGAAGAAGTGGCATTTGCTTACGAAGAATTGATGAAAGTGAGTCCGCGATTTACGATTGCGGCGGCATTCGGAAATGTACACGGAGTCTACAAGCCCGGAAATGTGAAACTGACACCGAAAATTTTGTTGAACTCTCAGAACTTTGTTCAGGAGAAATTCAATACAGGACACAATCCGGTTGATTTCGTATTCCACGGAGGTTCCGGTTCTACGGTTGAAGAAATCCGTGAAGCAATTGGTTACGGAGTGATTAAAATGAACATTGATACGGATCTTCAGTTTGCATTCACGGAAGGAGTCCGTGATTATGTAGATTCAAAAATTGATTACCTGAGAACACAAATCGGAAATCCGGAAGGTGACGATGTTCCGAACAAGAAATATTACGATCCGAGAAAATGGCTGCGTGAAGGTGAGTTGACGTTTGTGAAACGCCTGGAGCAATCATTTGAAGATTTGAATAACGTAAATACATTGACTAAATAAGCTAGTGATATGAGTTGGTTTAAACGTTCCAAAGAAGGTATTACTACCTCAACAAAAGATAAAAAAGAAACGCCGGAAGGACTTTGGAGTAAATGCTCCAGATGTAAAACGGTGTTTACAGCACAGGATCTGGAAAGAAATGCCTGGGTTTGTGATCGTTGTTCGAACCATGAAAGAATCGGTTCCGAGCAGTATTTTTACTTGTTGTTTGACGAAGGAAAATATGTCGAAATTAATGAGAAGGTAACTTCGGGAGATCCTTTGGATTTTGTGGATACGAAGAAATATACGGATCGAATCAAGGCAACACAGAAAGCTACAGGATTGAAAGACGCGATCAGAACGGCATACGGAGATTTACATGGTTTCCCGTTTGTTGTTGCGGCAATGGATTTTAGTTTCGTTGGTGGATCCATGGGATCTGTAATGGGAGAAAAGATTGCCCGTGCAATTGATAAAGCAATCGAATTGAAAGCTCCTTTCATGATTATCTCCAAATCCGGAGGTGCGCGTATGATGGAAGCAGGATTCTCCTTAATGCAGATGGCAAAGGTTTCCGGAAAACTGGGACAATTGTCGAGTCATAAATTACCGTACGTTTCTTATTTGACGGATCCTACAACCGGTGGTGTAACAGCATCTTTCGCGATGTTGGGTGATATCAATATCGCAGAACCGGAAGCTTTGATCGGATTTGCAGGACCTCGTGTCGTAAAAGAAACAATCGGTAGAGATTTGCCGGATGGATTCCAGACTTCCGAATTTGTTTTGGAACACGGATTCCTGGATTATATTGTGAATAGAACCGAGTTGAAAGAAACCTTGGGTCATTCATTGAAATTGTTCAGATCATAATTCAATAGAAATAGTATCCCCCTGGCTCAGCTTAGGGGGATTTTTTTTGCCATGAAAATACTGACTACAACTCATTTTTCGGTTTCAACCTGGGCAGGAGGGAAGACCACCCAATTGTACATCTCACCCGAAGATGCAAATCTCAGTGAGCGAAACTTCGATTGGAGAATCAGTTCTGCAATTGTAGAAATCAAAGAGTCGGAGTTTTCCATGTTTGAAGGTTACGAACGCATTTTGATTCCTTTGAAAGGCAGTTTGGAAATGGAACATGAAACCGAAAACGGTTTGATAAATCAAAGGGTGAATGAATTCGAACTTGCCCGATTCAGTGGGAACTGGAAAACAAGAGGAAAAGGGAAATTGATTGATTTCAACCTCATTTTCAAACCTGAATATGCCCCCAAAGTTTCCGTAAAGAACCTCGAAACGAATGATTTTCTTCCAGTGACCGAAACCGCAATCTATCTTTATCAAGGGGTGTTGGAAAAAAATCACGAAAAAATTGAAGCACCCGCGCTGATCCTAAATGATCAAAATACAACCCTTGATTTTCTGGCAGCAGAACCCTCAAAAATCATTTCAATTCAGTTGTAATTGCATCTGTAACGCGCCTTCCCGTTTATTTTTATCAAAACTAAATCGATATTTTAACGAATAATTTATCCGGAAATAATTATTCGTTGAAATAGTATGAATATTCATTTGTTAGGAAAATATTTTCATTGGATACGGTGCTGTATGGGCTAAAAGATTATATTCGTTTCACTGAAAACTATTGAAGAACTAATACATACATTACCTTGAATAAAATAATAAGCATACTCACTTTTTTACTTTTGTTATCCAATTTCGGGTGGTCTGCAAAAGTGCGCGAAGCGGATACGTTGAACCAACTTGATACCCAGGGGAAAAGAACCGGATATTGGGTGGTTGATGAAGGAAATGATGCTACGACGCTTGATAGTGATTCAAAAAGAAAAGAAGGAAGATACATCAAAGGACGCAAATTCGGAGCATGGATTTGTTATTACCCTGACGGAAAAACACCGCGCTTGATCGGAGAATATCTGGATAACAGACCGGGAGGAGCTTATTTCCGCTTTGATAAGAAAGGAGAATTGATTCAGGCAAGTACAGTTCCAAGAAAAATCACACCATCTCAGATTCTGGAAGCTCACAACGGTTTGTTCGACTGCAGAATGTTCTTTCACAATCGTGAAATGGTAGCAGGGCAGGTATTCTTTGCAAAACGCGTTTTTAACGTTCCATATGCTTACCAATTTTGGGTAGAAGAGTCGATGCACCAAAACCAGTCGCAGAATGCACATGTTAATTTTGCGTGGTTATCTCAGAATTATCCTCAGTTATATTCCACTTATTTGAGTGTCAGAACACCTCGTAATGTGAGCGTGGAAAATCCCGAAATTCAAAATGTAGTTAGCCAGATTGAACGTATTCAGGATTCCAGTCCGGTTTCACATTCCCGCAATCCAATGATGAATGCTCCGTTTGTGCACGCACCCCGTGTTGCCAAAGGAGTGATATTTCAACCCAACGGATTCAACAAGCTTTATACGGAATCCGATGAAATCTGGATCGACGGCTTGTTCAGAAACGGCCAGTTGAAGGATGGAAAAGTCTTTGTCTACGACCGTGACGGTGTCTTGCTGAAAGTACGCATCTTCAAGGATGGTATGTATGTCTCCGACGGAGGATTGTAAGCTTTACGAATTACTTTTTTAGACGCTTAAGCAATTAATTCGCAATTAGGCACCCGGAATTCGGAATAAGTTCCTATCTTTGCACCGTAATTCCAAAAGTTGGGATTGTACATAAAAATTATTCAAGTAATATTGGCATGTCATATTTAAGTTCAGAGAAAAAAGAAGAGATCTTCGCAAAACACGGAGGTTCAGCAACAAACACAGGTTCAACAGAAGGTCAGGTAGCATTGTTTACTTACCGTATTGCTCACTTAACTGAGCATTTGAAAAAGAACCGTAAAGATTACGGAACACAAAGATCTTTGCAGTTGTTGGTTGGTAAGCGTCGTAGTATGTTAGATTACCTTAAGAAAAAGGATATCGAGAAATACCGTGCGTTGATTAAAGAATTAGGTTTACGTCGTTAATTCGAAATTTCACGATAGGGGTGAAAAATCTTTCAACCCTATCGTGACAAAATATTAAAAGGGGGGCTTGTCGGATTATTCCGCTGTCCCCTTTTTTGTTGTTACGCGATGCATTGCGTAACAGATTTTTTAAAAGAGGTGTTTAGAGAAACACGAGAAAACACGGAACGCAATGCATTGCGTCCGTACATTAAAATGTAAAGTATAAATATGAATATAGGAATCAAAAAGTCCATCGTTACTGGCGGGAAAGAAATTTCCATCGAGACCGGAAAATTGGCTAAACAAGCCGACGGGTCAGTAGTGTTACAAATGGGCAACACGGTGTTATTGGCAACAGTAGTTGCGGCACCAGAGGCAAAAGAAGGAGTAGATTTCCTTCCTTTAACGGTAGATTACCGTGAAAAATATGCAGCAGCAGGTCGTTTTCCGGGAGGATTTTTCCGCAGAGAAGCACGTCCGTCTGAGGCAGAAATCTTAATTATGCGTTTAGTGGATCGCGCATTGCGTCCATTATTCCCGGATGATTACCACGCTGAAGTTCAGTTGATGATTCAATTGTTGTCTTACGATGGTGTAAACAACCCGGATGCATTATGTGGTTTGGCAGCTTCTGCAGCAATTGCAGTTTCTGATATTCCATTCAACGGACCAATGTCTGAAGTACGTGTTGGTCGTGTAAACGGTGAGTGGATCGTAAACCCTACGATGGAAGAAATGAAATCGGCAGATATCGATATGATGGTTGCCGGTACGATGAAAGATGTCAATATGATCGAAGGAGAATTCAAGGAAATCTCCGAATTGGAAATGGTTGAAGCGATTAAAATTGCACATGCTGCAATTAAAGAGCAATGTCAGTTCCAGTTAGATCTTGGAGCATTGATCCCAACTGCGAATCCGAAACGCGTTTACTCTCACGAAACTCATAACGAGGATGTGAAGGCGAAAGTGTACGAATTGGCAATGGATAAATGTAAAGAAGTTGCTCGCCAAGGTCTTGCTAATAAAGCAAAACGTACAGAATTGTTCGACGCAATTAAAACCGAAGTAAAAGCAGCGTTCTCTGAAGAAGAGTTGGCTGAAGTAAGCGGTTTTATTTCTACTTACTTCTCTGAAGTGAAAAAGAAAGCAGTTCGTTGGGTGATGTTGAACGAGCAAAAACGCCTTGACGGTCGTAAATTTGATGAGATTCGTCCGATTTGGGCTGAGGTAGATTACTTACCAATGGTTCACGGATCATCTGTATTTACACGTGGGGAAACTCAATCATTGACAACATTGACCCTTGGTGGTAAAATGGATGAGCAATTGATCGACGGAGTTACTTTCCACGGAACAGAGAAATTCTTGTTGCATTATAACTTCCCTCCATTCTCAACTGGTGAAGCGAAACCATTACGTGGAACTTCCCGTCGTGAGATCGGACACGGAAACCTTGCACTACGTGCATTGAAGCCGGTTCTTCCTGAAGATAACGCATACACGATTCGTTTGGTGTCTGATATCCTTGAATCAAACGGTTCGTCTTCTATGGCAACAGTTTGTGCAGGTACATTGGCATTGATGGACGGTGGTGTTCAAATCAAAGCACCGGTTTCCGGTATCGCAATGGGATTGGTTGCTGACGAAGGTAAATTTGCTGTATTGTCTGATATCTTAGGAGATGAAGATCACCTGGGAGATATGGACTTTAAAGTAACAGGAACTTCTAAAGGAATCACGGCTTGTCAGATGGATATCAAAGTAGACGGTTTACCGTACGAAGTATTGATTCAGGCTTTGGATCAGGCGCGTGCAGGACGTTTACATATCTTAAACAAGATCATCGAAACAATTGCAGCTCCGAATCCGGATTTCAAACCGCAAACTCCACGTATCGAAGCATTCAATGTGCCAAACGATATGATCGGAGCAATCATCGGACCTGGAGGGAAAATCATTCAGGGAATCCAAAAAGACACGAACACAACCATTACAATTGAAGAATTGGAAACTGGTGAAGGACGTGTACAAATCATGTCGAATAACGCAGAAGATATGAACGCTGCAAATTCACGTGTAAGAATGATTGCATTCCCTCCAACAGTAGACGAAGGTGGGGAATACGAAGGAAAAGTGAAAGCGATTAAAGACTTCGGTGTATTCGTGGAAATTCTTCCGGGAACTGACGGATTGATCCATATTTCTGAATTCTCTTGGGAGAAAGTAGCGAAAATGGAAGACGTAGTTAAAGAAGGAGACGTATTGAAGTTTAAAGTTGTCGGGAAAGATCCGAAAACGAAAAAATGGAAATTGTCTCGTAGAGTATTATTGCCAAGACCAGAGAAACCGGCTGCAGAAGCTGCAACGGAAGCTCCGAAAGCATAATTCAATTCGAAACAGCATAAAGTAAAAAGACCGCTAGAAATAGCGGTCTTTTTTTGATCTCTTTTTATGTGATATTCCCTTCAAAATAGGATACAAGACTTTATTTTTTCCGTAGATGACGCGGATTACGCAGATATTAAATAAGTTCATAATCTGCGCTCACCTTTGGTGAGTCTGCGTTATCGGCGGGCCATTAAAAATCACCTATATTATCGTACACACCTATTTCTTTACAAATTTTGCCTGATAGCGGGAACCATTTGTTCGTTCTAAAAACAAGATATAGGTTCCGGATTGAAAATGAACCAGATTTCGATTAATGGTTTCTTCAATGGTTTCAATCTTTCCATTCGATTTTAATACGGAACGACCATCCAACCCAACAATATCAGCAGTATAATTACCGGAGTTATCACCAATAGTTAATTGAATTGAAGCGTTTTCGCCTACAGGATTCGGATAGATTACTAATTCCGAATGAACAGCGCTTTCATTGACTGAAAGAATGCTTGCAGGATACACTAAAATCTTATGACCATCGTAACCCACTGCGAATACTGCCAGTGCATTAGCCGGATAGTAAACCTTTGTCTGCAAGTTGGAAGGATCACCGGAACCTGACATGGAGACATAGATTAATTCGTTATTTGTATCGTATGTTTCGTAAGCGACTGCATTGTGCCAGTCACTATGCTGAACTGTCAGATAATTTCCGTTTAATGTGGCACCAACTCCGGTTATTCCACTTAAAGGTGCCTGGTTTTTAAACATACTGACACTATGAGCTGAAGCGTAATGAATTACCGGCGAAACCGGTTCCTGGTAGTTCTTGCCCTGGACATATGTAATGACATCATCAATTTGTGCCTGAGTAACCGTCAATTGCTCCACACCATAATCGTCGATAGGAATATCAATTGGTTTTAAGAATCCGGTACGTTGGAAAAATGGAATCAGGTTTTCCTCTACGGCATCACAGCTGTTTTTTACAAAGTTCAAAAGCAATTCTCCGTTTGTCAATCCGCTGGAACTGGTTGTTCTTGCTACTTCAGCAACCTTTCCGAACCAATGTGCATAATCAATTCCCGGTGAACCAGCCGGATTGTCTAAAGAAAGAATTGGTGCATTTCTCGATGCTCCTGCAAGAGAATAGTAGATGTTCAATTGCCAGAACGGAACCAGTACTTTGAAAACATCGTAATCATTGCTGTCCTGTAACGCGCGTTGGTTGATATAAGTGTTGTAAATAGCTCCGTTAACCCGTCCTCCGGTAATAGACGGAATACCGGTTGCAGGCGTCACATCTTCATCTTCCAAGCGTGTGTACGGATCATTTTCATTGTCCATATGATAGTCAACCCAAATGGAGTAAATATTGTTGGTTACTTCCGTTGTTCCGATCCAATTCAAAGCCGGACGAATCTGATTAATATGCCCGTACTCATGAGCAATTCCCCAAATACTGATTTGATTTGGATCTGTCAGTGCAGAAACTCCCCAATCGATGTCCAGATGAACACCAAGTCCGCCGGCATAATATCCGCCACCGTGTTCACAGTATGTCAGCTGACGGTTTTTTGGAGAACGATTGTATTTGAACAAGCCCATCATCATACGTTCATGTTGTACAATGGTATCGTATTTACAGATCAAAGGAAGCGGATTAAAAGGTGAACCGCTTCTCAAAGCTTCTTTGTCGTAAACCAAATGGGCGTATTTACCACGAACATCAATATACGGATAAGAAGTGCTCGTTAAAAGATCCGCCCAGTCGGTGCCGGACGATGTTTCTCTGTCAAAGTAACCATTCACTTTCCCCGAAACAATATTCACGTTGATATCGTTCAATTGCTCGTTATTATTGAAGTAAGAAATGTATGCCATTCCTCCGTTTGTCAATTGAAAAACGTTTAATCCGTTGTGTAATTCAAAATATGAAACGGCAGAAGAACCAAATCCGGTTTGAAAATCCTTCACTACTAACTGGACTGGCGCAGACGAGGGAATATTTGTTGCAAACAGAGCTATTTTTTCGTTTGATGCAAAGACAATTCCCGTAGCATTTTCAAAGTTGTCGTAAGTCCCGATTTTTAATTCGTTGCTGACAGCTCCAACAGGTCTGTAAACCTCGTATGCCTGAACACGGTATTGATTGGTATATGTTCCGTCAAAAATACACTGCGCCAGATTTTTATGGAAGGCAGATGATATCGTGTCAATATGTGCTTGTGTTATATTGGGCAATAATTGAGAGTATAAATTGCTGGTAAATACATTCATGTAGGGAGTGGAAGAACCGGAAGGCCCCGAAGTATAAAATTCCATTTCTGCACAACTGGCAAAATCTCCATAACCATCTGCTACACTGATTCGAATGTTCAGAGGTGTTATTTGCGTAGGAAACTGAACAGTAGTCGGTGTTCCGTTTTGACCAAAGTCGAAAGTTGTAATGGTTTGAAAAGTACTGTTTCCTGTGGTGTTGTAGCTGATTGTTACATTTCCGAAGTTTCCGTTGCTGCCGCCATCTGAGCGGGGAATGTACTTTAAGAAATTAATAGGTGTGGTGCCGTTGAAGCGATAATTCAAAAGGACAGGAAAAACGGTATTATTATAGGAAGAATGATACAGTGTATTCTGGTCATTATCAAAAGATTGGTCGATATTTTCTCCTGATTGAAAAGAGGATGCAGTTGTGCCAGTACTTTGGATTGCCACCTCTACATCGTTTGCTCCGTTAAGTGTCAGGCCGGATGTTGGAATGGTGCAATCGACACCATCGTTTATTGTCGGCTGATTTTCAGAGTAAAACCGCATTTCAGCGCAGCTTGAAAGATTTCCTCCTCCTGCATTGACTTCAAACTTGATGATGTATGGATTTGGAATTGCAGTGGCAAAATCAATTTGTTTGGCTTGATTGTCCAGTGCCCATGATAAATTTCCGCTGACTAAAGTAAAAGTGTTTGGATTACTTTGTGTACTGTAATAAACATTGACGCTTGTCCAGATTCCATTTGTTCCGGATTGACGCGGAGTATAAATAATTCGTTTTACACTGCTTACCTGAGACGAAAAATAGAATTTCAACTCGTCCGGAATTCCGTTTTGACCCCATTTGGAATGGTATATCGTAGCATCGTCATTGTCAATAGCCTGAGAAGCTTCCGCTCCGGGTTGGGCTGGCTGCAAGGAAGTTACGGCATAAACCGGAACTTGATACAACTGTGAAAAAGCGGGACATACCGCTAACAAAAAAGCGAAGGTTATTTTTAGCTTCATAAACAGTATTGTTTGTTTTATTCTTCACAATAATAAGGTAAAAACTATAACGGTGTAGTAAATTTTATTCTTTTGTTCAATGATTATATGATTCCTATTGTAATTGATTTTCATTCTCTTCCCTTCAATGGTATAAATTACTTTAGAAGGAATTCATGATTTGAAATTTATCCTCCCCTTAATCCCGTCCTCCAAAGAGGAAAGCAAAGATTTCGCTTTAAAGATTAAAGTTTGCTTCAAACATTTAAGACAAGATGATAGCATTCTCTTTTTGAAAGAGGATTAAAAATCTCCCCCTTTGGAGGGGGATTAAGGGGGAGGATTGTAATATTATATTCCTATCATCTTAAAATTTCCTCATTTCAAATCGCGTATACCCCACTTAAACATTCATTTTAAGCGTATAATCAACGGAATGTTTTCCGGATCCGACGATCAAAAAGAATGATGCCGCAAGAAGAGCTGCAATAGCTTGTATCAAAGCGAATGCGTCCATCGTTCCGGTAAAATTAATGATCACGGCCCCAATCAAGATCGGATATTGAAATGCGAGAGAAAGTCGGGTGAGCAAACCCACCACAACCAGAATACCGCCTGCAAAATGAGACATGGCGATATAATGTGCTAAAATCAGCGTAATTGCATCGGGATCTGCAGAAATCAAATGAGACAGTTCTTTTGTTTGACCGGCAAACTGTATCCCTTTCCAAAACAAGAAAATCCCTAAACCAATGCGAAGCACATCCAAACCAATTGATGTATGAGCGTTTGCCCATTTATTCATTCTAACAACTGCTTTCATGGCGCAAAAATTTATAAGTAAGTATTAAGTTAATGAAAGTCAGGTTGATAATCAACTTTATAACGCTTTTTAAATTCACAAAAACCATGTTCTGAAGTCAGATCATTCATCAAGCGGCTTTTTATCACAGTTCTACCTTATTCAAATTTCCGTTTTCGTCAATGGTATAAATGGCTTTGGTCTTTGATTTTTCCTTCGCTTTTAATTCTTCTTCCACCTTTTTCCGGATTTCTTCTTCAGTATTCGGAGCCACATATTCTGTAATCAGTTTGTAATAGAATTGGATCACAGGCTGGGTATTATTGGGATTGAACACAAAATCCACTTGTTTGAGGTTGTAATCGAAGTAATTGTCTACATCTACCGCCCGATTGAGGGAAAGTGTAGAGTTTTGCGAAAGATGATGCTTGTAAAAGCTCGGGTTTTGGATGATGGATTTCAAGTAACGCTCCGAAGGATAGTAAGTGTCGGAATGCCGGGCAATTTTCACCTTCGCATTGTCAATATTTGCTCCCAGATCCTTACATAGTTTCTTTTTTTGATTTACCAATTCAACCAATTTGTCATTCATTTCCGCATAAATGGGTTTTGAATCATTCAAATAGGCCTGCACGTTGATCAGATCATAAATGCCGTGTTTCAGACAAATTTCAGCCAAGCGTGGAATGCGCGAAAAATCCGCCACATTAAAAACAATGTTCTCCGTGACTTTATATCCGATAGGAGCAATGGAGTCTGTTCGCTGGAAATCAAAAATAGGATCGAGGGCAATGACATCGAAAACAACTTCTTTCCGTGTTAAACCGATTTCGGCCACGGCTTTCACCAAAGAGTCTGACTTTTTACTCAATAATTCTTCTGTTCTCTCCACAGAATTAGCAATGAATGAAGTTGTGTAGGTCAGCTGATATCCATCCGGAACAGCATTGTAAATGACTTCCGTTGAAATCGTCATGTTGTGCGCGTCTCCGGTGATATTGATCTCATAACCGTTGATGGAAGAGTTTCTTGCATCGTTGTAATTCCGGTTGTCGAGCTGCCCGAATAAGTGAGTAAAACTCAGAGCAAAAAAGGAAAGTAAGATTGTTTTCATAAGGATGATTTTTGGTGAGTGTTAAAAATGTAAATTGGTAAACGATTACCGCTTTTTTATCGTTAACACCAAAAAATCAAAAAAGTCACAGATGTCAAAAGGAAATTCTTTTTCAATCACAGACCGGATCAAAAGCTTCAGATATGCCTTTGCAGGCTTGAAAACGCTTTTCATTGAAGAACACAATGCCCGGATTCATTTGATTTCAGCATTGGTAGCAATTACCTTGGGCTTTGTCTTCAAAATCTCTCCGAATGAATGGATTTTTTTAGTTGTGGTAATAAGCTTGGTATTTCTGTGCGAAGCTTTCAATACGGCTTTGGAAGCTTTGTGCGATTACGTTCAGCCCGAAAAACACCCTCAGATTAAAAAAGTGAAAGATTTGGCAGCAGCGGCAGTACTAATTAGTGCTCTTTCTGCGTTAATAACGGGAATCATCATTTTTGCTCCTAAATTCATATCCGTATGTACAAACAATTAATCAAAACCAATCAGCTTCAAATCTCCCTTTTTATGGGGATTTTATCCGTTTTTTGTTTCGCACTTTCTCTGTTGAGAGTAGAACTTTCAGGAACCAGACACTTTTTGTTCCTGAACTGGAATCTGTTTTTGGCCTTTATTCCATGGTTCTTCACACTCATTCTGACCATGAGTCCCAAACTGCAGAAAAAACGCGTGGTTGTTTTCGGAATGCTCGGATTTTGGCTCTTGTTCTTTCCGAATGCATCTTACATTCTGACAGATTTATTTCATTTAAGTCATCATTCATCCATGCCGATTTGGTTTGACCTCGTTTTGATCTTATCCTTTGCCTGGACAGGATTGCTTTATGGATTTTTGAGCTTGTGGAACCTGGAAGAACTGATGAAACAGTTTTTGTCCTCAAAAGTCATTTCGATGATTTCAGTTTTGTTGTTGTTTGTGAGCAGTTTCGGAATCTATATCGGAAGATATTTGCGTTGGAACAGCTGGGATTTGCTGAATCAACCCGGAAAATTAATGACAGACGCCGGAGATCGGATTATTAACCCGATGGATCACCCGAGAACCTGGGGAGTAACGATTTTCATGGGCTTGTTTCTGACCATGTTGTATGTGACTTTTTCGCTTTTGAGAAACCGGAAAGTTCCTCAGAGTGTGTAACTTTACTTCGATGAGAATACTGCTGATTATACTTTTAATGGTTCTGGGATTGAACGCATTTGCACAAAATGAGACCATCTATAATCAGGTATTCGATTCGGTTTCGAAGCACGACAAGCAAAAAGAAGGAATTGTCTATTTTGAGTCGGAACTCAAAAAATTCCCGAAGAACGAATTTGTTTTAAGGTCTCTTGGAGCTTTGAACCTTCAATTGGGGAATTTCAAAGAAACCAAAACCTTTTACAATAAAGCATTGGAAGTGAACCCGGAATGTGCCAAGTGCTATTTCTACATTTCACAAGCCATGGCGAATGAAAATGATTTCGACGGAGCTTACCGGGCGCTTGAAAAAGGAATTGGGATCAACCCGAAAGAAGGGTCCTTGTATTTACTGCGCGGAAAACTCAAGATGCATCAGGGAAATGAAATCAGTGGTTTGAATGATTTGTCGAAGGCCATTTCAGTTGAACCGGATAATGCTGTTTATTACCTTGAACGGGCAGATTATTATCTGAAAAAAGAAAACTATTTCACTGCGAAAAACGATTTGTTGAAAGCACAGAAAGTTGATCCGGAAAATCTGCTGATTTATAATAAACTGGCTGAAGTATATACTTACGACCGCAATTTTGAATCTGCTCTGGCTTCGATCAATCAGGCACTGGCGATCGATTCTTTGGATGTGAAATCGATTATGACCCGTGGAGCGGTTTATTCCTCGATAGGAAATGTCGACGCAGCGATGAAGGAATTTGAAAAGGTTATTCGTTTGACTCCGCAAAATTATATGGCGCATTATTACCTGTCGGAAGCGTATTATCAGTTGGAGAAGATGGACGATTTTTGTACTTCGATCACTGAGTCTATCCGCCTGATTGAAGAACAGAAAATCAATGATCCGGACTTTTATTCTTTTACCGTAGCCCGTCAAAAGAATGTGTGTGATTCTTCCACGTCGAGCTATTATTACCAAAGAGGAATTGCAGCTTTCAACAGCGGAGAATATCAAAAAGCAATTTCCTGGTATGATCAGGGAATCGAAAAATTTCCCGGAGAATACATGACTTATTCTTTCAAAGCAAATGCTCAGTTGCACTTGAAGGAAAGTCGAAAAGCAGTAGATAATTATCTGAGAAGTCTTAAAAACATCGATCAGGTTGCAGGCGAAATGTTGAAGAACCCGAAGTATTCAACGGGAGTTTCCCGCGATTCGATGGAATTGTTTCGAAAAGGATTTGAATCGGCTACCTATCTTTCACTTGCTTTTTGCTACTTCAATCTGGGAAATCCGGATTCTGCTCTGAAATGTGTTGATTATTCGATTTTACAAACTCCTGATTTGCCCGAGTTTGCTTCCGGAGACTCACACTTTATGCAAGGAGTTTTACTGTTGGATAAAGGTCGGTTTTCTGAAGCTGAAAAAGCCTTTACAGAAGCGGCTAGGCGTTCACCCGACTGGTCGGGCTGCGAAGATTACATTGCATTGTCTTTGATTGCTCAGGCTAAAAACACGCCACTTTCCAGAAGTGAGTTGCAAATGAGGGAACTGAAAGATTTGGGGGAATTGCATTGGAATCTGCCACCCAAAATGCCGAAAGGGTCGGAGTATTTCAACCGGGCTTTACTGCATGCGGAAAAAGCCTTACAGATCAATCGGGAAGATGCCTTTGCTTTGTATTTACGCGGGTTTGTTAACCGGCAGTTGGGCAAAAATGCCTGCACCGATTTTTTGAAAGCCAACCAGGCAGGCTATCCGGTGGAATTGAATTTTCTGAAAGAATGTAAGTGATTTTTCAGGATTAGTGACAAAAAAAAGTGTATTCTAATCCGTTGAAAATAAAAGAATTGCTTGTAAGGCAACATCTTTCGCTTTTTCTCGTCTGTTCTATAAAACAAAGTAACCATGAATAAACTGATCTTAATCCTTTCACTTTCTATCGTCGGACTTCTATCCTGTAAGAAAGAAGGCGATGCACCAAATACAGATTTTCTGGAAGCCGTAAAGAATAGCCCTGACAGTATTGCGATCGGAACTAATTTGCTGACACTTGATGCTTCCTTGTGGAGAGATTTCATGCCGGGACCCGGATCTTCGGAGAATGGTAGTTTACTTTATTGCGTAGTGGAATTGAAAAATTCCCAGAATCTGGATCTTCATGAGAATATTACTCTCAAACGAGTGTATGTTTTCAATGGAAATGAACATTGGAATAGTGTTCTCGCAGAGCAGGATTATGGTTTGGGACATATTGTAATCGGAACAGCAAGTGGAGGACCGGTTTGGGGGCCGGAGATTCATGTAGACGTCGTTTGCGAATTTGAATACAACGGGGTAACCCGAATGATTCGCTCTAAATCCCAAAACATTGACATGACGATGTAAGCCGGGACTTCAAAAATTAACTTTTCATTTTAACTTTTCTCATTTAACTCTTGTATCTTTACCCGAGCTTTAGGGGTGACGGTGTAACTACTGTCTGAGAAATACCCTTTGAACCTGACGCTGATATTGAAGCAATCAGCATTCCGGTATTCATCATCGGAATTCGGTTAGTACCGACGGAGGGAAAAGTAAATGAATACAGTCTTTGTAGTCATTCCTAAAGTACGTATATTACAAATTGGAATGACGATATCTTTTAACAATCAAATACTCGAAGTGGAAGACCGGATGGCTCTTTCAAATTTTGTTTTTCAGCAGGTTGGTGAGAAGCAAAACGGAATTGCTGTTGCCATTAACGGCGAAGTGAAACCCAAAACCATTTGGGAAGAAGTTTATTTGACCGAACAGGATGATGTGTTAATTATTAAAGCGACGCAAGGAGGGTAACAGGGACTTCAGGATGTTAAGATATCAGGATTTCAAGACTGTAAATATTTAAGAAGTTTAAGTCATGGTCAAGACGCATAATTTTAGAGAATTGCAAATTTGGAAAGAGTCAATGACTTTTGTTAAGTCAATTTACTTATTGACATCATCAATGAATTCGGATGAAAAATTTGGCCTGGTTTCTCAAATGAATAGATGTGCTGTTTCGATACCTTCAAATATTGCTGAAGGTTCCGGAAGAACTTCAGAGAAAGAGTTTGTTCGATTTTTAGATATTGCGATCTCTTCATCTTACGAATTGGAGACACAATTAATATTGGTAAGCGAGATTTATGACGTATCAACAGAAAACATCATCGATCAACTTACAATTATTCAAAAGAAAATAGGAGCATTTAAAAGAACATTAAATACAAATTAAAGCGATTACAATAGATTTCAGTCTTAAAGTCCTGAAATCCTGTAGTCCTAAAATCCAATAAAAGAAATGAAAAAAGCAGACAAAACACCGGAAGCAGGAAGTATCACAACCGGACCAATCTCAGGTTCGAAGAAGGTATATGTTCAGGGAAAAATTCACGATATCCAGGTAGCGATGCGTGAAATTACGCTGACACCCACGAAATTGACCAACGGAAAACTGGAGGAAAATGCTCCGGTGACTGTTTACGATACCGGTGGTGCCTACACAGATGAAAATGCAGTGATCGATGTGAAAAAAGGGTTGCCGCGCTTGCGTGAACAATGGATTTTGGATCGCGGAGATGTTGAAGAGCTGACAGATGTAAGTTCCGAATACGGAAGAGAGCGCAAAAACGACGAGAAACTGGATGAATTGCGTTTTGAACATATTCGTAAGCCTTTACGAGCTAAAACGGGAATGAATGTTTCTCAGCTGCACTATGCAAAACAGGGAATCATCACTCCGGAGATGGAATACATTGCGATTCGTGAAAACCAACGATTCGATGAATTGAAGCATCAGTTGAATGGAAATTACGAAGCAATGACCGCGCAGCATGTGGGTGAAAGTTTCGGAGCAAATACACCGAAAGGATTCATTACGCCGGAATTTGTGCGTGATGAAATCGCTGCAGGACGTGCAATTATCCCTAACAATATCAATCACCCGGAATCAGAGCCAATGATCATCGGCCGAAACTTTTTGGTGAAGATCAATGCAAACATCGGAAACTCGGCTGTTACATCTTCTATTGAAGAAGAAGTAGAAAAAGCAGTTTGGGCTTGCCGTTGGGGAGCTGACACGATTATGGACTTGTCGACAGGTAAAAATATTCACGAAACCCGCGAATGGATTATTCGTAACTCACCGGTTCCGATCGGTACTGTTCCGATTTATCAGGCTTTGGAAAAAGTAAACGGAGTGGCGGAAGACCTGACCTGGGAAGTTTTCCGTGATACTTTGATTGAACAAGCAGAACAAGGAGTTTCTTACTTTACTATTCACGCAGGAGTTTTGTTGCGTTATATTCCATTGACGGCAAAACGCGTTACAGGAATCGTTTCCCGTGGAGGATCGATCATGGCGAAATGGTGTTTGTCGCATCACAAAGAGAATTTCCTGTATACACACTTCGAAGATATTTGTGAAATCATGAAGGCGTATGACGTTGCTTTCTCTTTGGGAGATGGTTTACGTCCGGGATCGTTGGCAGATGCGAACGATGCAGCGCAATTCGGAGAATTGGAAACTCTGGGAGAATTGACGAAAATTGCCTGGAAACACGATATTCAGGTAATGATTGAAGGTCCGGGACACGTTCCGATGCACATGATCAAAGAAAATATGGACAAACAGTTGAAAGAATGCCACGAAGCACCTTTCTACACACTTGGGCCATTAACAACAGATATCGCACCGGGTTACGACCACATTACTTCCGCAATCGGAGCAGCAATGATCGGTTGGTTCGGAACAGCGATGTTGTGTTACGTTACTCCGAAAGAACACTTGGGATTACCGAATCGCAAGGATGTGAAAGACGGAGTAATTACCTACAAACTGGCAGCTCACGCGGCGGATTTGGCAAAAGGACATCCGGGATCACAATACCGCGATAACGCGTTGAGTAAAGCACGTTTCGAATTCCGTTGGGAAGATCAGTTTAACTTGTCTTTGGATCCGGATACAGCTCGTGAATTCCACGATGAAACATTGCCGGCAGAAGGTGCTAAAATTGCTCACTTCTGTTCCATGTGCGGCCCGAAATTCTGTTCCATGAAGATCACACAAGATATTCGCGATGCAGCAGAATCCGGAATGTTTGAAAAATCAGAAGAATTTAAAACAAAAGGAAGTCAAATTTATCTATAATGCTCATCGTCATTTCCGATAGCGATTTTAAACCCGGTGAAACAACGATTGTGAATGAGTTGTTTCGCGCGGGATTGGATTTGTTTCACATTCGGAAATATGAAGCCGGTGAGGAGGAGCTGAAAGCATTTATTGAAGCTGTCGATCCAGAATATCGAGAAAGATTAGTGTTGAATCATCATCATGATCTGGGTTTGAGTTTGGGATTGAAACGTGTTCATTATTCGGAACGAGACCGGAAAACATGGGAAGAAACCAACTGGACGGAAATTAATCCGGAAACGGTTTATTCGACTTCGGTGCACAGCATGGAAGAATACAACGAGTTGCCCGAACATTTTTCCTATGCATTTCTGAGTCCTGTTTTTGACAGCATTTCGAAACCCGGCTATGAGGCAAAATCATTCGATTTTTCAAAAAAGAAAGAACGAGCGACAAAACTGATTGGTTTGGGAGGAATTCAGTCCGAAAATACGGCAGAAGCAATTCAATTAGGATTTGACGGAGTGGCTTTGCTGGGAGCAATCTGGAAGTCAGAAAATCCGGTTGATTCCATGAAAGAAGTAAAGTCAGAATTATGAGTTACAATCGTCCCATAGTCTTAAGCATAGCCGGTTTCGACCCGACGGGTGGAGCAGGAGTGCTGGCCGACGTGAAAACGTTTGAGCAGCATCATTGTTTGGGGATGGTAGTTTTAACTTCAAATACGAATCAAACCGAAACCGATTTTATTTCGGTGGATTGGTTTGAGAAGGATCTTATTCTGAATCAGTTGATTCCGATCTTGAAAAACTATCAGATTTCAGCAGTTAAAATCGGAATTATTGAGAACCTCGATACTTTATCCGCGGTTTTAGCATTGGTGAAAGCATCCTTTCCGCTTGTTCCAATCATTTGGGATCCGGTTTTATCGGCTTCATCCGGTTTTGAACTGCATGCCAGCTGGAACCCAGAATCATTTCGTGAGGTGTTGAAACTGGTGAGTTTGATTACGCCAAACGAAAATGAAGTCAAGCGGATTACACAAACGGAAGATGAGATTGAAGCAGCATTTCAATTGGCGCAATTCACGCAGGTGTTGTTGAAAGGCGGTCATAGTTCTGTTCGTTTGGGAGTAGATCTCTTATTCGAAGGTGGAATTCCAAGAGAAATCCCTCCGAAGACAGATCCCGAAAAGTGTCTCCCGAAACATGGTTCAGGATGCATTCTTTCAGCGGCAATTGCTTCGAATATGGCTTTAGGTGAAAACATGCTCGACGCTTGTCAGAAAGCAAAACATTACATTGAAAAAAGATTAGCAAGCAATTCCCATTTATTAGCGTATCATGCTGAATAGAATTCATTACATATCACAGGGTTCAACTCCGGAAGAGCAGGAAAAAGACATTCTGGAAGCTTTGGAAGCAGGATGTAAACTGATTCAGGTTCGTTTTAAAAACGGAACAAAAGAAGAAATCACCCAACTGGCAAAAAAAGCTAAAGTTTGGAGTCAGTTTCACGAAGCGAAATTACTGATCAATGATTGGGTGGAAATTGCAAAAGAAATTGACGCAGACGGAGTTCATCTCGGATTAACGGATACTTCCGTTGCCGAAGCGCGAAAAATCCTGGGACCAACAAAAATCATCGGTGGAACGGCAAATACCTTGGATGATGTCTTGCAGCGAATCGAAGAAAAATGCGATTATGTTGGTTTAGGTCCGTTTCGTTTCACGACCACAAAAGAGAAATTAAGCCCGATTCTCGGATTGGAAGGATACAAGCAGATTGTTTCGGAATTGACAGGTCGACAAGTATCCATTCCCATTTATGCAATCGGAGGAATTGAACTAATCGATCTCGAAGATTTGAAACATACAGGTGTTTACGGAGTTGCAGTTTCGGGAATTGTTTCCAAATCCGCAGAAAAAGCACACACGGTAAGAGAAATGGAAAAGAAACTGGGCTAATCCCCGATTTGAAATAAAAAGGATACGAATCCGGAAATAATACAAAAGCCCGTCTCAATTGCTGAGGCGGGCTTTTGAACAAAGTCATCTGACCTATTATTTTGAAATAGTCACCATGCGGGTGAATGTTTCATTTCCGGTAATGATCTCCACAAAGACCATGCTGTTTGAAACAGATTCCGGGATTTGGAGTTGAAAACGCTGCGAACCAGCTTCCCCTTTTCTTTTCTCCGTTACTAATTCTTTACCATCTGCCGAACGCATAATAATCTGCACTTCTGCGGCTTCTTTGAGCGTCATTTCAATGGTTAAAGCATCACTTGCCGGATTCGGATACAAATTGATCGAATTTCCATCAAAAGTCCGGTGGTGTATTGGTCCGCCGGGTTCAAACGTGACGCAAACGGCAGTGACGTCCTTACATTCCATTTTCTCACAATACGTTCCATCCGGAAGATATCCTGAAATCATCAGACAAACCGTATATGTTCCGCTTCCCGGGAAACTGAAGCTGAGTGTCGTTCCCGTTCCAACCGGTGAAAGTATACCGCTTCCCGTAACTCCGACATACCATTTGTAAGTCAGATTTTGAAGACATGCAGGTGCACTGGATGCAGATCCGTCGAAAGTAGCGTTGCAGATCAAATTATTGATACTGAAAACAGGCTGGATATTGTTACAGTTACAAGGATCAGGGCATAGTTCATTCGGAGAAACCGTATAACATGTTTCTCTGACACAAGACGTTCCGTCAGGCATTATTCCGGTTATTTTCAGACAAACATTGTGTCCGCCGAAAGTTGAAAATGTATAATTCAGAGTCGTTCCGGTTCCTGCAGGAGCGCCATCTACCGACCATTCATAAGTTACATTCCCCAAACAGGACGGAACCTGACTGGTACTGATGAATGTTCCGTTACACTTATCCATTGCGATGCTGAAATTAGGATTCAGGTCATAGCAGTTGCAAGGACCGCAATCAACGGTGATTTCTTTGCAGATGTATTTTTTGCAAGGAACTCCTCCCGGCAATACTCCGGCAACTTTCATACAAACGGTGTACGTTCCGCTGCCCGGAAAGGTGTAATTGAAGGTATTTCCTGTACCCACCAATACACTGTCAACAAACCATTTAATTGTGCGTTGGATGCAATCAGGTGAAACAGTTGTATTTGTAAAGCTTCCAATGCAATTATTTACGGTATAAGTGAAAGCAGGCTGCATTTGATTGCATTTGCATTCATCGCAATTGTTCACAATCACTTCCACACACGTGTCCTGAGTACACTTCGTTCCGTCAGCAAGAATAACGGTTGCATTCAAACAAAGATTATAAATGCCATTGCCCGGGAAAGGATAAATAAATGGAGTGCCTGAACCGACGTAAGTACCGTTGACAAGCCAGTTGTAGGAAACGGAAGCACCACTCATACATGAGGGTAAAATAGAGCTTCCGTTCAGGATAGAGCTGCATTTATCCACATTGTAATTGATGATTGGTTGAAGATCATCACAACCGCAACCATTGCAGTTTGTTACTGCGACTTCCTGGCAAATTTCTTTTGTACATTTCTTGCCGTCAGGAAGTATTGTGGTTATTTTCAAACAAACAGCATAACCTCCGTTTGACGGAAACGTGTAATTGAGGGTAGAGCTGGAGCCTGCGTATACTCCTGCAACAGTCCATTCGTAAATTTCCGCACCATGTTCTTTCATACATGGAGGAATGTCAGTTGTAGAGGTGAAAGTTCCGTGGCATTTGTCTACCAAAACACTAAACGATGGATTCAGCAGATCACAGGTACAAGGAAGAGGATCACAGCTTGTTGTAATTTCTCCGGACAGCAAAAATCCACCGCAAAGAGCCTGATCACTTAAGATTTCGACAACTGCCCGAATTCGCCAGGTCCCGGCCATTGGTGCACCATTGCTATAAGTTACCGGCATACTCAGCATATACGGTGACGTTGGTGTTACCGTAAGCGGAATATTTGTACCGGCAGGATCTATAAGGGCTAATGAAATTAAATTGTCGTCGTATGCTACTTGTAAAGAAGCGATAAAACTTGCGACAGAACTGCTGATAGTGAATGAGCGTTCGAATGTGTAATTCCCCGGTTTGTTAATGCCGCTGCATGGTGTTCCGGCTGCATTGATCCAACCGGCATTACTGCCTGCAACAGGTGTTGATTCCCAAGTGCCGGGAATATTCGGAGTGTTTTTCGCATCTACAGCCCCAATAGGACTGGCAATAATCCGCCAGTTCGGATCTGTTGCTCCGGCCGTTAACGCACCGCCGGCATCATCGATGCCTGTACTGATGTTTTGAGCATTTAGCTGGCCAATTGTACTCAGGAAGAGTAAAACGGCCAATTGCATAAATTTTTTCATAATGATAGGGTTTTAGTGAAATTAAAATTGTTCTGTTTTTTTCGAATAGTTTATCCATTCCAGCGGTTCGCAGAACAGGCCGCGTTCAATTCTTTACATTGATTTTGTCATAGGCTAATGGTATTTGTGGTTCCGATCCGTGGTTGACTATTGTGGAATAGGAATCAGGATCAATACAAAAATGAAACACTTAAAAATGATCTTCTCTACCGCAGGATCAGTTTTTTGCACAAATCTTTAAAAAGATGTTTTCACGGGGATTGGACTATAACATTTTAAGCCTTAACTTTACCAAAAATCGTGTTCTGAAACCTGAAATCAGAGGGGAAGAACTGAAAGGCTGTGCAAATGTCAAACGCTGATTTCAAAAGAAAGAAAGCGAAGCACGGATTCTGAAATTCCGGGTGTGCGTACAGCTAATCATTTTTTAGTTCGTTGGAGTATTTAAATTCCTTTTCCGACTTGTGTTGAGGAGAGGAAAAAGACAAGATAATGTTGAAAATAGCAGATAAAGAATTTAAATCGCGTTTGTTTTTGGGAACAGGAAAATTCGGTTCTTCAAAACAAATGGAAGAAGCCGTTTTGGCTTCGGGTTCCGAATTGGTAACAGTGGCTTTGAAACGAGTGGATCTGGAAACAGAAACAGATGATTTACTTGCTCATTTGAATCACGCACATATCGGGTTGCTGCCGAATACATCCGGAGCAAGAAATGCGAAGGAAGCAGTTTTTGCAGCGCAGTTGGCACGGGATGCAATGGAGACCAATTGGTTGAAACTTGAAATTCATCCGGATCCGAAATATTTACTTCCAGACCCGATCGAGACGCTGAAAGCAACGGAAGAGCTTGCAAAGCTAGGCTTTGTGATTTTGCCTTACATTCATGCAGATCCGGTATTATGCAAGCGTTTGGAAGATGTGGGAACAGCGGCTGTAATGCCTTTGGGAGCGCCAATCGGAACGAATAAAGGATTGAAAACGGTGGATTTTCTGGAGATTATTATCGAACAAAGTAAAGTTCCCGTAATCGTGGATGCAGGAATCGGCGCACCTTCTCATGCAGCATATGCGATGGAATTGGGAGCTGATGCTGTTTTGGTAAATACAGCGATTGCAGTTGCTCAAAATCCAAAGGAAATGGCATTGGCTTTTAAAATGGCTGTAGAAGCGGGAAGAATGGCATACGAATCCGGATTGGGTGCGGTGTCGAGATCGGCAAGTGCTTCCAGTCCGTTGACAGGATTTTTGAATTTATGAGATTTGTTTCCCCTTTGGAGGGGGATAAAGAGGGAGGATAAAAATGAACTTTACAACACTTTTTCAAAATACCAATTGGGATGATGTAAAATCGTCCATCTATGCCAAAACGGCAAAAGATGTGGAGCGTGCTTTATCCAAAGAAAAAAGAGATCTGGAAGATTTCAAAGCTTTGATTTCTCCGGCTGCAGAGCCTTATCTGGAACAAATGGCACAGATCAGCCACCAATTGACTCAAAAACGTTTCGGAAAAACCATTCAGCTCTATACACCGATGTATTTGAGTAATGAATGCAACAATATTTGCACCTATTGCGGTTTTAGCTTCGATAATAAGATCAAACGCAAAACATTGAGCGATGATGAAATCCGTCAGGAGGTAGACTTTTTGAAAGAACGCGGGTTCAACCATATTTTGTTAGTGACGGGAGAGGCAAATCACACCGTGCACATGTCGTATTTCAAACACGCGTTGGAATTGATGCGTACTGATTTTGCGAATATTTCCATGGAGGTTCAACCTTTGGATACGGAAGAATACAAAGAATTGCACGAAGCCGGGGTTTATTCCGTTTTGGTGTATCAGGAAACATACCATCAGGATGTGTACAAAGCGTATCACCCTAAGGGAAAAAAATCGAATTTTCAATACCGTTTGGATACTCCGGATCGCTGTGGCGAAGCCGGAATTCACAAAATAGGTTTGGGTGTTTTGCTCGGTTTGGAAGACTGGCGCACGGATTCATTCTTTTGCGCAATGCATCTGGATTATCTGCAAAAGACGTATTGGCAGACGAAATATTCCATTTCATTTCCGCGAATGAGACCCGCAGAAGGAATCATCGAACCGAATGTGATTGTAGGCGACCGGGAATTGGTTCAATTGATTTGTGCTTACCGTTTGATGAATGAAGATGTGGAATTATCGGTTTCAACCCGTGAATCGGAACACTTCAGAAATCATATTATTCCTTTGGGAGTTACAACCATGAGTGCCGGGTCGAAAACCAATCCGGGAGGATATGTAGTAGAACCGGAATCACTGGAACAATTTGAAATTTCAGACGACCGTTCGGTAGAAGAAATCGCTGCATTGATCAAACAGAGCGGGTATGAAGCCGTTTGGAAAGATTGGGACCGCAGTTATCATTTAGCTTCCTTGGGAGAGGATTAGAGTGGAATTTTTTCAATAAATAAACAAGCATAAATGTTTAGTGAGAACGAAGCAAAACGCTATTCCAAACAAACCATTCTCGATGAAATCGGTTTATTGGGACAAGTAAAGCTGAAAAATGCGCGTGTTGCCGTAATTGGTGCCGGAGGTTTGGGCTGTCCGATCATTCAATACATGGCAAGCAGCGGGGTTGGTACTATCGGAATCATTGACTTTGATGTGATTGAGCATTCCAACCTGCACCGACAAATTTTGTTTACTCCTGCCGATGTTGGCAGAAAGAAAGCCGAAGTAGCGAAAGAACGTGCTCTGGCGCAAAATCCGGATACTAACATCGAATTGTTTGACTGTGCTTTAACGGACGAAAATGCAGAATCGATCTTGTCTCAGTTTGATCTGGTGGTAGACGGCTGCGATAATTTTCTGACGCGCTATTCGGTGAATGATGCATGTGTGAAACTCGGTTTACCTTTGGTTTATGGAAGTATCTTAGGATTTCAGGGGCAGATAGCCGTTTTCAATTACGAAGGAAGTAAGAATCTCCGCGATATTTTCCCCGAACCACCCAATGCGGAAGATGTACCCAATTGCTCGGATAACGGTGTTTTGGGTGTTGTTCCCGGAGTTATCGGAACTTTAATGGTCAATGAAACCTTGAAGTGTATTTTGGGACTTCAGGTTACGACAAACGTTTACCGGATTTTCGATTTGCTTTCAATGAAGCAGACGGAGTTGAAGTATTGATTTTGCCACCTCCCTTAATCCCTCCTCAAGGAGGGAGACTCAATCCACTTCCTCCCTTGAGGGAGGATCGAGGAGGGTGGCCGATTTTAAAGCATGAATCACATGTCTGATTTGTTTTCGTGATAGTAATCCCTTCCAAATGTATTTTTCAGCTTTCGAAACAGTCTCTGTCCTTAATTCCCGGGCATATTCTTTAAGCCTGGGATTGCAGTAGTTGTGATGGTATAACTTCATACCTTAAGTTACGGAAAGATCTTCAAAGATACAAGTCGTATTTACCACCCCTCTTGGTCTCCCCTCAAGGGGAGAAATTCAATCTGCTTTCTTGTTTAAATAGTCGGTGTGATTCCTATTTCTTTTTATAGCTCTCCAATTGTAAACCTCTCAGGAAATTACGCAGAAACTGATCTCCGCAAACGCGGTAATGTGCATGTTTCGGGTCTCTGAAAAAAGCATTTAATTCAGGTTTTCCGATTCGGATATCTGCTTTTTTGAGTGTTTCAATAATGTCATCGTCTTTGAAATTCAATGCAATCCGCAATTTTCTGAAAATGATGTTATTGGTCAGTTTATCTTCTGCTTCCGGAATTTTTCCATCTTTCAGCCCTCTTTGATCTACGATGAATCCGTTTAGAAGTGCAGCCAAATCCTTATCAGGCATAGCCTTAAATCCTTCATATTGTTCTTGTTTCATCCATGCAAAAATATCTAATGGTGAAACGATGTGCTCAACAGATTTGAAAAGCAGTCCGATTTTTTCCTCGTCCCATTCGTAGATTTTTCGAAGCTTGTAAAAGATGTAATTGTTATCCATGGAGCAAATTTACCATTATTTAGCGTATCTTGTTTTCCTGATTAATAGCAAGCTAATTCACCCGAATGATGAAAGGAAAATTTCTTTTACTGCTGTATTTGATTTCTTTTTCAGGAAAGGCACAATTGAACAAGGATTCGTTATTCGTTTTGCCTCAACTGAATCAGCAGGTATTGGATACGGCGATAAAGTATGGAAGAGTGATTTCTCCTAGTTATGAAAGCGCTGTTTGTACCGAATTCGTTATTGGAATACTGGGGCATTTTATGTCACTTACTCAAGAAGATACAATCAACATTCGGATCGATCAGCCGCGAGCAAGTATCAAAGAAGTTTACTATCAAATCGAAAACGGCTCACCCTATCCGAAAGGAGTTGTTTATGCCTTGACTTCTAATGGAAAAGGAATTGAAATTACGAACAGAGATGAGGTATTGGCCGGCGATTTTGTCCAGTTTTGGTATCCGAATTCCTGGGGACATTGCGGAATCGTGGATCACATCGATGTTGAAAACAAAGTGCTTTGGCTGCATTCATCTTATCCAAGTACTTCGGGCTATGGAATTCAACCGTTTCATATGCCTGAGTATTGTCATTTTGTCCGATTAAAGCCGTAATTGCTTTCCGATTGCTCTGATCCTCAAAATTAACTACTTACTTGTTGCCGGAATGTCGACATTTGCACCTATTTTTGCAAAAAATAAATTTTCAGTGAAGAAACTATTTAAAAACAAATGGTTTAAAATCCCATATTATACCTTACTCTATGCTTTTGCAATTGCAGGGTTCTTTTTAATTGCCAGTTATACGGCAATCCAGTTCGGTTTGACAAAGGAATCCGGAATGGTGGATGCGAACAATCGCTACTTCCAGGAAATGCAGGACAAATACAATCAGGATTTCAAAGTCGATAGTGTTACAATGGTTCAAAAACGCTACGAAGCGATGGAACGAATCATTGTTTTGAACGAGTATTATCCTCAAAATGCACAATACATTCTTTCGGTGCTTCAGGAAGGGGCAGACAGCTATGAAGTTTTGCGTATGCTGGATGCGGTAGATCTGCAGTTGAAGGATAATAAAGCGTACCAAAAAGCAGTTTCGAAAATCCAATTCAATTCGAAGCAAGCGAAGGAAGTAACTACTTTGAGTGCTTTTGACTGGATGAATATTGCAGAATGGAAAACCTTCAAGGAGGCCGTTGCAAAAGACAAGAAACTCATTGATTCGGTTGCTGATCAAACCGGAGTAGAAGCGCGCTTGATCGTTTCCTGTTTAGTCGGTGAACAAATCCGCTTGTTTAATTCTTCCCGTGAAGCATACAAGAAATGGATCGGTCCACTGAAAGTACTTTCCGTAGAATCCCAGTTTTCATTTGGTGTAACCGGAATTAAGGAGCACACTGCAAAAAACATCGAAAGTCATTTGAAAAACCCGAACAGTATCTATTATTTGGGTTCCGAATACGAACATTTGTTGAATTTCAAAGGACAGGACACGGCTACGGTTAACAAAGAACGAATTGACCGCCTGACAGATTTTCACAATCACTATTATTCCTACATGTATGCAGCTGTTTTCTTAAAACAAATGAAAGTGCAGTGGGAGCGGGCAGGTTTCCCTATCGACAAGCGGCCCGAAATTCTGGCGACTTTGTTCAATGTCGGATATCCTCAATCCAAACCAAAAGCCAATCCGAGAGTTGGTGGATCGACGATTAAAATTGATGAAAAACCTTATTCTTTCGGAGCAATTGCTTATCAATTTTATTATTCCGGCGAGCTTTTTGATCTGTTCCCGTTTGAAAAAAAGAAGTTTGATTGGAATGAAGAAGCTTAAAGGGGCTGTTCTTGTTTTATTGTTTATCGGAAGTTTCTCTTCATTCGCTCAGGATGGAACGGATACGCTTTACAAAAGACCAAAGGATACAATGGATTTGGTGGTCAATTGGCGGCAAATCGGTAAAGGAGTGTCGTTTTGTGAAACAGATGCACCTTTAAAATCCGTTATCGGAGATTCCCGGTTGACCATTTTAAAAATTGACCCGAAACAGGCCGAATTTGACTTGTTTACGGCTTCTGCCATGGACAGCGTTTCTAGATCTGTGAAAACCTGGGCAGATACCATGAATCTGAATATTGTGTTCAATGCCGGAATGTACGATCTGGGAAAACCGCTTATGAGCATAGGTCTCCTGAAAAATGGATCGCACCACAATCAATTTGCCTACAAAGAAGGTTGGAACGTCATGTTTGCCCTGAATCCGGTTGATTCACTGAATGTAATGGATGCTGTTGTTTATGACATGGAATGTACGCCATACGCTCAGATTGAAAACAAATACACCAGTTTTGCCCAAGGATTGCGGATGCTGGATTGCTCCGGAAATCCGATGAATTGGAAAAAACGAATTCAATCCTGCAGTATGTTGGTTTGCGCGCACGATAATGAGAACAATCTGATCATTATTTTTTGCCGTTCTCCTTATACTCACAACCAAATGATCGGGTTTATGAAGCAATTCCCGACACCGTTGCACAATGCCATTTATATGGAAGGAGGGCCCGAAACCAGTTTGTATGTGCATATCGGTGATTTTTGCATACAGAAAGTTGGCAGCTATGTTTCAGGAACGTATGCAAAAGACACCAATGAATCTTATTGGACTTTGCCGAATGTGATTGGAATTCGGGTAAAGAAATAATACCGACAGATTTCGAATTTTTTATTTGGAGTTGGACGTAATATTGCGGAATTACCTACTAGCCAAACATGTGAAAATTGTTCAAATGAATTGCTTGAATTAGTCTGGAGATTAATTTCAATCCCCCTTTTTTAGGCTTTTTCTTAATACTCTTTCGGATTTTTATTGCACGGTTTTATCCGAAATGAGACTTCTGAGTTTGTATAACCCGGACGTAATATTGCGGAATTACGTCCGATATTTCAAATGAGCTAAAAGCTAATTTATCTGACTACCGTCACAAACCCGTGATACTTCGTTTTAATCCCCAAAGTATTATTCACCACAAACACATAGGTATAAACGCCGTCCGGAACCATTAATCCCTCCTTGGTTTTTCCATCCCAGATCAGATCGTCCAGATAGAATTCTTTGATGATATTCCCCCAGCGGTTTACGATAAATCCTTCTTCCAGATATCCGCCCATAATGCTGATAGAGAAGAAATCATTTATGTTGTCATTGTTCGGAGTGAAGATATTTGGAATGTATACAGCGTAATCTTCGATACTGCAATCTTCAAATACCACATGCGCAGTGTGAGTTGTCGGACAACCATTTACATCCACAATGTTCCAGACAACATTGTCAGACTGATAATACCATGTTCCCTGAAGTTCTATTGAATCTCCCTGACAACGAGTGATGTTTTCAGTTTGTGGATCTACAGTATGAACCGAAAGAATCAGCGTATGTGTGCTGTCGCAGCCATTTTGTCCTGTAAACTGGAATGGATAAGAACCGGCATCGGTAAATGTCTGCCCGTTGAAAGTATAACTTGATCCGGGACAAATGCTGTGTGATTCGCTTGTTGTTTGAGGAGTACATCCGGTTACAATGATCGTTTGACAATCCTGAGATGCACAAGCTCCCGCTCCTATGGAATAACAAATCTGGTAAGTTCCTGCACCTGCTGTTTGCGGATTGAAAAGCCCGGAAGCAGAAATGCACGTTCCGCAATCTGCAGTCCACGTTCCACCGTTACTTGCTGCTGCGAATTGAATCGGAGCGTCAGTTGTTGAAAATGGTCCTGTTGTTTGAATTGTAGCATCCTGAATCGTTGTTCCAGCTAGAATCGTTCCCGAAGCATTTCCGGAGCATCCGTTTTGATCAGTTACAGTCACGGAATACGTTCCCGGACATTGGTTGATGATATTTGCCAAAGTAGAATTGTCATTCCACAAGTAGGAATAAGGAGTTGAACCTCCTGAAGCCGCTGCAGTTAGTGTACCATCGCAATTTCCAAGACAAGTCTCGTTTGCAACAGTGATCTGAACATTCAGGTTATTTCCTCCCGGAGCAACAATTGCCTGAGCACTTCCTGTACATCCGGCCTGATCTGTTACCTGAACTGTATAAGTTGCAGGACACAAAGCGGTGATATTTGCAGTTGCAGCACCGTTTGACCAGAAATAAGTGAATGGAGCAGTTCCTCCGGTAACAGTAGATGAAGCAGTACCGTTACATGCAGTCTGACATGTTTCATTCGTTGCACTTGCCTGAACAGAAAGTGTACTTGCGTTATTTGTGACGGTTGCCTGAGCAGTCATCGAACAACCTCCGGCATCTGTTATGGTTACAGTATAAGTTCCTGCACACAAGGTTGTGATGTTTGCCGTTGCAGCACCGTTCGACCAGGAATAAGTATAAGGAGCAGTTCCTCCGGTAACTGTTGCGTTTGCTGTTCCACTGCAAGTAGGGCCGCAACCTGTTGGAGTTGCAGATGCGGTAACTTGAAGTCCTCCGGTTGAAACTCCGCATTGCGGATTCATGGAAGCGATCCAGGCACTGTTGGCAGTATTGTTAGCAGCTCCCGGTGTTTCGTTTGCTCCAACATTTCCCGATGTCCAGTTTGTCTGAGTTGCCGGGTTGTTGTTGGTATTGTTCGTCATTGAGAACACTTTTCCTCCGGCTGCTCCTGAAAAATAAATGATGGTATTGTTGCTGTTTCCTCCGTAGCTTACCGAATGAGAAGGAGTTGCTGCGTTTATATTTGCTCTGATTTGAAATGAATCTCCTGAGTTTGCCATACCGACCTGTGACCAGTTTCCTGCACCTGCCGTCCAGCTTCCGCTTGCAGGATAAGTACTGATTGAATTTGTTGGGCTGGTGCTTTGTCCTTCCAGTAAATTAGAGTTAACAGGAATAATTAAGCGGCAGTTTCCGTCAGTCATGCTGATATCATCCGGTGGAATGGCTGCATTGCGTTCGGAGTCATTGTAAACAACAATCATCGTTCCTTGTGGAATACAACTCCAAAATGCATTGTTTGCAAAACGAAGAGCTCCCGGAGCAATTCCCGTTCCGCTTCCTGATGCAAAATATCCGTTATTATCATCCAAAACAACACCTCTCAAATCCATACATGGAATTGGTGTTTGACAAGTTGGTGTTCCAATTACCAGCAACTCTACATATTCTGCAGATCCTGTTCCCTGAGAAACTTCGTTGATGATCAACGTTTGTGAATAGGAGTGGAATGAGAAACCGATGAAAAAACTAACAAGTACGCCGAATAAACGCATTTTTGAATGAAAATAAACTCTTAATTGAACTTGGTTTCGGCAGCCTTTTTGGTGCTTCAAGGAGGACAAATTCAATTTTTCACGGCAAAGATATGGCGAAATAGTCAATTCTTTGAGTAAACCATGTTACCAAATGATTATTAAGTTGTATTTAATGTTGGTGAATTGTTTAAGTTTAAACAGGTCGTTTAACAGTTAACAAGTGTCAACCGTGAGAATTTTCATTTTAATACTCTGTCTTTTTCACTTTTGTTATTCTCATGGACAGGAATCATGCGAATTGAAAGGAGAAATTGATTTTCCTTTTATCAATAACTACAGTGCTTATGGAGTGAATGATACATTAGCAGAAAGAGCGATTGCTGTTTACGAACGAAATTACAAGAAAGCGAAGTCAACGAAAAAAACGGATCAGGAATTGCAATTATTTGCACTGGTAAAGAAACACCACCTGCTTTTTAATCCTTATGTCATTGTACAAAATCAAGAAGGGGAAAGACTTGTTATCTACATGGATTCGGCCTCTTATCAAAGAACAGGTGTGTGGGATTACAATTACGAGGATCTGACGATGAATCAGAATTATTTGTGGTTCGAAGCAAAAGGAATCTGGCTGGGAGAAAATGCTTATTTGCTAACCGAATTCAATCAAATGACTTTAACGGAAGATAAAAAACGTGTGCTGGCAGGAGCAAAGTTTGCACGGGATGTTTACCGGAGATAAATCCAATATCCCTATTTTCCGATTTTGGAATTTCCCCATTTCCCAATATTGGGACGGGGCTGAAAATCAAGGTGTTCTATCCTAAGTTCACCTGAATTTTTACCAAATCAGAATAAACACCGCTTGTTGCCATCAGATCCGAATGATTTCCGCTTTCAACGATATTTCCGTTCTGAAGAACCAGAATTTTATCTGCATTGCGAATAGTACTTAAACGGTGAGCAATAACAATACAGGTTCTGCCCTGCATCAACTTTTCCAAAGCATCCTGAACGACTCTTTCTGACTCTGAATCCAAAGCAGAAGTAGCTTCATCCAGAATTAAAATAGTTGGGTTTTTCAAGATGGCTCTGGCAATGGCAATCCGTTGTTTCTGACCGCCAGAAAGCTGAATTCCGCGATCTCCGACCTGCGTTTTAAATCCGTCAGGGAAACTCATGATGAAGTCAAACGCATTAGCTTGTTTTGCTGCACTGAGAATTGCTTCTTCACTTGCATCCGGGTTTCCGAAAGCGATATTTTCTAAAATGCTTCCTGCAAAAAGTAATACATCCTGAGGAACGATGGCAATGTGCTTTCTCAGGTATTTAATGTCGATCGTATCGGCATTGGTGTTGCCGAAATAAATAGCTCCTTTGTTTACTTTGTAATAGTTCAGAACCAAAGATGAAATTGTTGTTTTTCCACCTCCTGAAGTTCCTACTAAAGCCAATGTTTCATTTCTGTTCAGTTCAAAGGAAATGCCCTTTAAAACTTCAATTTCAGAACGCTGCGGATAAGAGAAGTGAACATTCTCGAAACGAATAGAACCATCGATTTCAGGTGTATTTGTTCCTTTAAACAAGTCACTTTCACTGTTCTCATTGATGATATCCATCAACTTTTCCGTTCCGCCGATTGTCTTCTGGATCCCGGAATAAAAATCCGGTAAGGAACCGATACTGGCAGCCATCAAAAGCGTTACCATTAAGAAGGAATACAAATCTCCGCCGCTCAATTCAGGATGTGTTCCCTGAGTCATTAACAATCCTTGCCAAACGATAAAAACAATCGATCCGAACATGCAGAACACCATAAAAGAGATGAATAAACCTCTCCAGATTCCACTTTTGATATTTAAACGGCGAATTTCTTCAATGGAAGATTTGAAGCGTTTGATCAGGTAGTTTTCGTTCGTAAAGGCTTTAATGTTTCCGATTCCCGTTAATGATTCTTCTGCGATGGCATTGGATGTTGCTGTCTGATCTTGTGCTTCTTTGGACAAACGCTTGATGAAACGCCCGAAAAGAACTGCAACAATCATAATAACCGGTACGGTGGAAAGCATGATCAATGAAAGTTTCCAGGACACAAAAGTCAGATAAGCGATTCCTCCGATTACCATAACGATTTGTCTGAAAAATTCTGCAACTGTTGTTCTGAGAGTTTCCTGAATCTGGGTGATATCCGCAGAAAGTCTGCTGGTCAATTCTCCAACGGTATTCTTGTTAAAGAAATCCATCGGAAGATGAAGCATTTTTTGGAAAACATCGTATCTCAAATCACGCAGCGCTTTTTCAGTCACATTGGTGAATAATACTACGCGGAAATAACTGAAAATTGCCTGTCCTCCGAAAAGCGCAAACAACGTAACAGCAACAGTGGTGATATTCGATAAATCAATCGCTTTGATGGCTTCGGCCATACTTGTTTGAGAACCGGTGCTTAATCCTAATAATTGTCCAAGCAGAATAGGGAAGATTAACCCTACGGATGTAGACAGAACCAAAAATATCCATCCGATCCCGTATTCGAAACGATATGGCTTTAAGTAGTGAAAAAGTTTGCGCGCTTTTTTATAGCTGTCACGAGTTAGTTGAATCTTTTCCTTCTTAGCTTGTTTTGGTCGCAGCATCTTTATTCCTATTTTTGTACTGCAAAAGTAACAGGAGAGAACCTTAAACAAACTTTTTTTTCGAATATTTTCGATTAAAACTTGAAAAATTAGAAAATCTACCTATCTTTGCACCCCATTCTGACAAATGTCTGACATTTCAAGGAATTTAAGAAAGCAATAAGAACACTCGAATAAAGCATAGATCATGAAAAGAACGTTTCAACCGTCTGTAAGAAAGAGAAGAAACAAGCACGGATTCCGTAGCCGTATGGCAACTAAGAACGGACGTAAAGTAATAGCTGCGCGTCGTCGTAAGGGCCGTAAGAAATTGACAGTTTCTGACGAAGGTTTCCACAAGCGTTAGTCGCTAGGATTCGTTCCTCATTAAGATATAAGCCATCTTTTCGCACCTGCGGAGAGATGGTTTTTTTGTGCATATATTTTAGCTTCAAAATCCGGGAAGATCGGATTCGTAGCAACTTTTATTCCCCGCCTCAATTCCTGACAAAACCTTTTCTTTAACTTAGCTAAAATTTATTTCTCATGATCAAGAGTGATTTTCGTTCGGATACGGTAACCAAACCTTCAAAAGAAATGTTGGATGCGATGTTCCATGCATCGGTTGGAGATGATGTATACGGCGAAGATCCGACGGTGAATGAATTGCAGGAGTTTGCGGCAAATCTTTTCGGAATGGAAGCGGCTTTATTTTGTGCAAGCGGAACGCAAACGAATCAGATTGCAATCAATATTCATGTGAAGCCGGGCGGAGAAGTAATTTGCCATGAAGACAGCCACGTTTATAAATATGAAGGCGGCGGAATAGCAAAAAACTCCGGAGCATCTGTGCGCTTGCTTCAGGGAAACAGAGGGCGCTTAACGGCTTCTGAAATTGAAAAGTGGATCATGCCCGACGATGTTCATTTTCCGGTAACTCAACTGATCTCTCTGGAAGATACGGCAAATCGCGGAGGAGGAGCAGTGTATGATTTTACTGAAATTCAAAAAATCTCTCAACTGGCGAAAAACAAGCAAATTCCCTTGCATCTTGACGGTGCACGCGTTTTCAATGCGCTGGCAGTAAATGGAGTTGATTTGAAAACCTATGCAGCTCAGTTCGATTCGATTTCGATTTGTCTTTCCAAAGGATTGGGAGCTCCGGTCGGTTCTTTGCTGCTTGGAACAAAAGAATTCATTCATCAGGCGAGAAGAGTACGTAAAGTGATGGGAGGCGGAATGCGTCAGGCAGGATTTTTAGCTGCAGCCGGACTTTTCGCATTGAAACATAATGTTGCCCGTTTAGATCAGGATCACAGGCATGCGAAGCAGTTGGAAGCCGCTTTTTTGAAATGCGATTGGATTGAAAGCAGTTTATCGGTCGAAACAAACATATTAGTGCTAATTTTGAAGGAAGAATCCAAACGGGATGTTTACATTCAAAAACTGGCGGATGCAGGAATCAAAGTTTCTTCATTCGGGCCGGGAATGATTCGTTTGGTGACACATTTAGATCTTTCTGAAGAACACATATTAAAGACCATTGAGCAATTGAAACAACTATGAAGCTATTCGCACCCTTTTTCTGTTCCGCATTCATACTGATTTTATTTTCGTGCTCAGATCCGGAAAAAGAAACGCTTACTCTGGACGAGATTTCTCATACAACGGACAAATTTCAGGATGTGAAGGATTCGAAAGAAATCAAACTGGTCAAAGATGAAAAGCCTAAAAGTGCTTATTTCCTGACAGCTTTTGATTCTATTTACAAAGATGTTTCCTGGTTCAAATTGGATAGTTTGCTTTTCCCGGATCGTTTCGGACCTTCCAAATCAGAGAAATGGTATCTCTTGAATCAAAAAGATAGTTTGGTGGCTTTGCGTTACGAATTTAAAGACAGTTTGAGAACCAAAAACGCCTTTTTTAACTGGATCGATTGCTACGGACCGAAATGCATTTCCTATCAGGTTGGCTCACAGTTTAAGAAACAAAGCAGAAACTCCTTGTTTTTAGTCGGAACGAATAATCTGATCTATATGGAATCAAAGGCTGCGATTTCAACGAAGAAAATGATTGAGTTGTTAAACGAGGAAAAAGAAGATCAGAACTGGATCTATATCGTCGAAATACCGGCAAGAAGTAAAACCCGCTGGTCTGCCATGAAAGAAGGGGAGATAGCAGAATTAATTGGACATTAAGATTTTAAGACTAAATCCAGGTCCTGAAATCTTGAAATCAAAACAGAAAATGAAAGTAGTAAACAGAGGATACATTTACGTAGAACCAAGACAAGCCTTTTGTGATTGGGCAAAGCAACACGACCCGGAATTTGATTTTGATGAATCGGATGATCTGGAAGGAAACCTGTATCTGATAGAGGAAGATTTTTTTGAGTACGAGCCATTGATTGAAGCGCATTTCAAAAAGATTATGAAAAACGAATGCCTTGCTGTGGTTGATTCAGAGGATGAATTTCCGAAGCCGACTTTGGAGTTGTTTCTGGAATGGTTCACTATCCGCATAGGTTCAAGTGTGTTCGATACGCAAAAAACAGATTTGGAAAGCGACAAGGTATAAGCCCCGTTTAACCGACTCTGAAAATCATTTCACCGATTTAAGTAGCGAAGTTTCATAAATTCAATTTAATTTCGCTCCGTAATTGATGATTATGAAGTATATACTATTACTTGTTAGTTTCTTTCCACTATTGCTGATCGCACAAACAACGATCGAAGGAACGGTATTGAACGAAAACGGCAAAGCTGTTTTCATGGCAACAGTCTTTGTGAAAGGAACAACAGACGGTGCCCAGACGGATGAGAAGGGATTTTACAAACTCACGACCAAAGCAACCGGAAAACAAACCTTGTTAATCCGGGGAGAAGAAATCGAGGAGCAGAATGTGGAAGTGAATCTGAATGGAACTCCACTTGTTCAGAATGTCAAAGTGCGCGAATCGAAAGTCATTGAAGAAGTCGTGATTTCTGCCGGAACCATGTCGGCATCAAATGATCGGACGGTGGCTATTTTAGATCCTTTGGATATTGTTACGACAGCCGGCGGGCAGGGAGATATTGCAGGAGCAATTCAGACGTTGCCGGGTGTTCAGAGAAACGGTGGAGATCAAACGGGTTTGATGGTTCGTGGAGGTGATGTCAGTGAAACAGCCTTTATTATTGATGGTTTAGTAGCTCAAAACGCTTTTGGAAGCGCTGTTCCCGGAGTTGCTCAAAGAACCCGCTTTAATCCGTTTCAGTTTAAAGGAACAGCTTTCAGTACGGGAGGATATACCGCTCGTTACGGACAAGCACTTTCTTCGATCCTCGATTTGAGCACGCTCGACTTGCCGGATCAAACGAATATCAATATCGGAGCTAATTTTGCCGGAATTTTTCTTGGAGGTACGAAACTGATGGATAAAAGTGCGGTTGAGTTTACAGGCTTTTACCAGAATTTATCGCCGTTTTTAGCTCTTGCCAAATCCAATGTGAAATTTTACGAAGCGCCGCAAGGCTTTGGTTTTTCAGGACGTTATGTTGCAAAGACCTCCGAACGCGGAATGTTTAAAACAACCTTCAATCAGAGTTATAACAGTTCCGGTTTGAAAATTCAGAACCCGGGAGTTGCAGGAGCAGACATGCGTTTTGGGTTAAAAAACCAGAATACCTATGTAAACACGACTTTCAATAATTACATCAATGATAAATGGACTTATTATGTTGGTTTTTCGTTGAGCAATAACGATGATGATATTACCTGGGATACGTTGATTTCAACCAGAAATGACAAACGTATTCAGGGACGGGGAGAAATGGTTTACACGCAAAGCAATCGATTCAAGTTACTCATCGGAACGGAATTGCAGCATTTTCAGTACCGGCAAACGTTTGATACACTGACAGGGCAATTTGCGGAAATGCTGAGTGCCGGATATGTCGAAGCAGATATCATTCCTTTCCGGAATTTTGCCATTAAGCCCGGAGTTCGTGCCGAATATTCCAAATTACTGGGAAAAGGAAATATCTCGCCGCGTTTGGCAATGGCAATCAAAACAGGTAAAACGAGTCAGATCTCACTTGCTTCTGGATATTTTTATCAATTGGTATCTCAAAATTACCTGATGCAGGGATACCGTCCTGATTTCCAGGAAGCGCTGCATTTGATGGCGAATTACCAGATTATCGCGAAAAACCGGATCTTCCGTTTGGAAGGTTACTACAAGTCGTATGACCAACTGGTGCGTGAGCAGGGAGTTCCGTATACGCCAAATTCCTTCAGATTCAACTACGGAATGGTGGATAACAGCGGTTCGGGATACGCACAGGGAATTGACGTTTTCTGGAGGGATAAGAAAAGTATCAAGAATTTTGATTATTGGATTTCCTATAGTTTCATTGATACGAAAAGACTGTATCAGAACTACGTTGCTAAAGTAACTCCGGATTACGTTTCGGATCACAACCTGAATGTAGTGATGAAGTACTTCTCCATGAAGCTTCAAACCAGTTTCTCGATGACTTACAGCTATGCAAGCGGCAGACCATATTACAATCCTGCAAATGCCCGTTTTTTAGGAGACCGCTCTCCTGATTATCACAATTTGGCATTCACGGCAGCATATTTAACAACAATTAAAAAGATGTTTACCGTCTTTTATATTAGTTTAGATAACATTACGAATCAACACAATGTGTTGGGATACAGATACAGTTATGACGGAAGCCAGAGATACGAGATGAAACCTCCGTTTTATTTCAATATTTTCTTCGGATTCAACATGTCATTGAAAGAGTTTAATAAAGACGAGCTTTAAATTTAGAATATGAAACAAGTAATTTTATCAGTGGTTTTGGCATTTACACTTCAAGCAAATGCGCAGGATGATGCAGTAGCAAAAGAATTGGCTCCTGTTTGTGCGAACTTGGATTCTTTGCATACGATCGAAGCATGGAAAGCAAAATCAGATGAATTGTCGGCATTGAAAGAGAAATATCCGGAAAGCTGGATGACGATTTATTACTATGCGTATGCAAGTATTCAATTATCGTATTTTGAACCTTCTTTGGGGCTAAAAGATGCATTTGTGAATAACGCGGAAGATCAATTGACCAAGCTGGAAGAGAAATGTCCTTTGAAAGATGAGGTGTTTATTATGAAAGCAATGGTTGCCAATGCCCGAATCGGAGCAGATCCTGAAAATCGCTGGCAGAAGTACGGAAAGGTTTTCGAGGACAATTTAAAAGCGGCAAAAGGAGTCAATGAAAACAATCCGCATATCTATTTGTTGAAAGGGATTGCAACATTCTACACACCGAAAATGTTCGGAGGAGGAGCAAAAAGTGCAAAAACGTACTTTGAAAAAGCGCAGTCCAAATACGATTTGATTACTTATACTGGTGTTGATAAACCGTATTGGTGGGGAAGAAGTACTTGTCTGTATTTCTTTGGAGAAATTGAGAAAGAAATAGGGAAATAGATTTATTCTGCCATAAAATAGTCGGGGTGAAAATTTTTTCACCCCGACTATTTTATGCTTTCTCAATCAACCTTGAGTTATAATACTGCACATCATCACTCACTTCTTTTTGAATCCATCCTGGAAGTTCAAACGTTTCGTCTTCCGATTCCAATTCAAGTTCGGCAATAATCAGACCTTCCAGTTTTCCGTGAAAAATGTCAATTTCCCACTTCTTTTCACCGATAATCAAATCAAAACGCTCTTTTTCGAGCACTTTCGGACAAAATTTCTGTAACAACTGATTGGCGTCTTCAAATGGTATTTCATACTCGAATTCATCTCTCGATATTCCGCTTGATTTTCCCTTGATGGTGAGATATCCTTTCTCTCCCTTGGTGCGTACACGAACTGTTTTTCCATCTGATTCAGAGATATAACCCTGTCGGATCTTTTTAGATTGAAGGTATTTTACCACATCCAGTAATTCATCATTGACCAGGAATTTCCGTTCTATTTCTTTCATTTGGTAGATTTTAGGACTACAGGATTTCGTGATTTTAAGACTGAAAAATGAGGTTTTACAGCAAACTCAAGTCTTAAAATTCTGATCTCCCGATAGCTTAATGTCCTTTCTTGCTAAGTTACAACAGATTTTGCAAAGTGAAATGCCGGCAACGGAAACTGATGGATTATATTATCTTCGCAGTATGCAGGTAATTCTGACATTCGACTATGAATTGTTCTTCGGAACGGCAACAGGAAGTGTTCAAAAATGTATGATTGAACCAACTGATCGTTTGTTAGATCTTGCCCGGAGGTTTCAAACTCCGATGGTCTTTTTTGTCGATGTGGGTTTTTTGATCAAATTGGCAGAATACAAAGACAAATATCCGGCATTGCAAAACGATTTTAATCAGATTACGGCACAGCTGCATGAAATGGAAACTTTGAATTGCGAAGTCCAGCTGCACATTCATCCACATTGGGAAAAATCAACCTACGATGGCGAAAAATGGATTGTTATTACGGATGGTGCTTACAAACTTTCGGATTTTCAGGATAGCGAAGCAGAATCAATCGTTCGGAAATATCACGGTTTTTTAAGTGGGTTGATTCGAAATAAAATTACCACGTATCGCGCAGGCGGGTGGTGCATTCAACCTTTTTCTCAAATTGAAAAGGTGTTCCTGGAATTGGAAGTTGTGTGCGATTCAACCGTGTTTCCGGGAGGAAAATTTGAGTCGGAGCATTATCAGTTTGATTTTACAAAAGTGAAGCCTTTTTCCAACCCTTACCGCTTTCAGTCCGTTGTAACAGAAGTGGTTTCAAACGGGCATTTTTTGGAGGTTCCAATTGCATCATGGGAATTTTCTCCCTTGTTCTACTGGAGGTTGTATTTGTTGGGCAGATTAAATCCGAAAGACCACAAAATGATCGGTGACGGATCTTTTTTGGCACAACCCGGAAGAAAAAAATCAGTCTTATTGAATAAAACGTGGAACCACGTGAGTTCTGACGGATACTATGCATCCATGCTGAAAAAACAAGTGAAATTTTACAAAGCATTAAAAGTAAGAACTTTCGTAGTGATTGGTCATCCGAAAGGAATGACGCAATATTCGCTTAAAAAACTGGAATCATTTATAGCAGATACGAAAACAAGTGTTGAATTCGTTAATTATTCCGCATGCATTTCGTAAAAGCAGATTCAAAAGAAATAAAAGAGCAGTGGGACCAATTGGTTTTTCAGCAACATGCTTCGGTATTCTCCGAATCAAAATACCTGGATGCTACTTCAGAAAACTGGGCCATTTTGTATTCGGATGATCAGAAATCCGGAATGGCATGTCCGTATGTTCTGAAAGGCGGCGTTTCAGTTTTGGTAACTCCGTTTTTCAACCGTTTTATGGAATGGATTGGAGAACCAGTTCCGGAAGAAAAGCTTATAGAAGTTTTGAAAAGAGAATTCAAGGTTGCGGATCTTCAGGTTGGAAGTGGTTTTAGCCTGAATCAACGCATTTATCAAAGATTGGAACCGGGAATGTTGAAATTGAATCAACAGGCAAAACGTTCATTCAATAAAGCAAAAGAATTTTCCGTGAAGCAGGAAGTGAATATTCCGCTAATGATGGATCTGCTCCAAACGGAATTGGCGAACAGAATTCACGGAATCAGCGCTGCTACTCTCCCGATTTTGGAAAAACTGGTACTTGGATACGAAAACTCACGCCTCGGACAGTTTAATTTGCAGCAGGAAAATGCGTGGTTGGGCGGAATCTGGATCCTGGAAACAGATTCTACCGTACTTTATTTGAAGGGAACAACCAGCGAAGAAGCCAAAAAGCTTGGAGGAATGTATAAATTAATGTTGACTGCGATCGAATATGCTGATTCTAAGGGAAAAACTTTTGATTTTGGCGGATCAAATGTGGAATCGGTCAGAAGATTCAATTTGAATTTCGGAGCGCAGGATGTCGTATATTCACAACTGAGCTGGAACAATGCTCCGTTTTGGTGGCGGACATTAAAAATGATAAGAGATAAATGGACAAAAAAGTAATTTTGATTACCGGGGCAACCGGTGGTTTAGGTTCTGCAATGGTGAAACATTTTGAAAAACAAGATGTGAAATTGGCTTTGCATACTTTTCAGCAGGAACCGTTCGATGTGGCATGCGAGCATGCATGGTTCAAGGCGGATCTGAGAGACGAAAATCAGGTGTCCAATCTGATTGCAACCATTCTGGCAAACTTCGGAAAGGTCGACGTGCTGATCAATAACGCGGGAATTTCCCGAAACGGAATGAGCTGGAAACTTTCACCGGCTGAATTCAACGAAGTGATTGCAGTAAATCTCACCGCCCCGTTTTTGTTGTCTCACGGGTTGATTCCGGGAATGCGCACAAACAATTACGGCAGAATCATCAATATTTCATCGGTTGTGGCACAAACCGGAGTTCCCGGAACGGTGGCCTATGCGGCAAGTAAGGCCGGAATTTTGGGAATGACAAAAACCATCGCAAAAGAGTTGGCGAGCCAGCCGATTACGTGCAACGCGCTTGCACTTGGATATTTCGACCAGGGGATGATTTCAGAAGTTTCGGAAGAGCTTCAGCAGCAGATCATTTCGCAGATTCCCAAGAATAAATTGGGAGGAGTGGAAACCATTTTATCCACCATTGACTGGCTTCTCACGGATGCCAGTGATTATGTCACAGGACAAACCATTTCTTTAAATGGCGGGTTGTTTACCTGAGATTTTAACTTAAATTTGTAATGATCAAAATGAATTCTGAATCGTGATATTTCCAAAGAAAAATATGCCCCGTTGGGTAATTGTGTGTATTGATTTGGTTATTTCAGCCGTTTCTTTGTTAATAGCCTATCTGATCCGTTTTGATATCAAGGCGGATGCTGAGATGTGGTACAGTGAATTGGCAATTGTCCAATATTCCATCATCCTGTTTTTTGTGATCCGTTGGGTGGTCTTTTTTTCTTTCGGCATCCAAAAAGGAATTGTCAGACACACTTCCACATCTGATTTTAAACGACTGTTTTTAGCAATCACAACAACCTCCGTGATTTTCGGAATCATTGGAATAGTGAGGTATTACTGGATCGACGGTTACTACATGTTTCCGGTTTCGATTATCATCATTGAATACGTTTTCTGCTTCTTCCTGATGGCAGTTTCCAGATTTGTCGTGAAATTGCTTTATCTGGAATCCGTAAAATCGGATCTGGAACAAAAATTTGTATTGATTTACGGAGCAGGAGTTTCCGGATTGATCGCAAAACGGATTATAGAAAAAGACACCCGCATTCATTTCAAAGTCTTTGGCTTTTTGGACGATAATCACCGGATTTCGGGCAATCGTATTGAAGGTGCGGAAGTTTTTCACACAAGCGAATTGGAACAAATTCTGGCAAAAAACACCATTTCACAGGTAATTATTGCCATTCAGAATTTATCGCCGGAAAAACGGAACGTCATTATTGAAAAATGCATCAATGCAGGTGTTGAAGTGAAAAAAGTACCGAGTCCGAAAAGCTGGATCAACGGAACCTTTACTTCCAAGCAGATTGCACAGGTAAATATTGAAGATTTATTGAGCCGGAATCCGATTGTTCTCAATCAGGAGCAGCTGGCAACAGATCTGAAAGATCAGGTCGTTTTGATTACCGGTGCTGCCGGTTCCATCGGTTCCGGAATTGTACGTCAGGTGCTGGAATTCGAACCGAAATTGGTTGTCCTGCTGGATCAGGCTGAATCGGCACTTTACGATCTGGAATTCGAATTAAAACAATTGAAAGATATTTCTCCGTTTGAAGTTGTGATCGGAGATGTTTGCAATGAAGAACGAATGCGCCGTTTGTTTGAATTGTTTCAACCGTCATGGGTTTTCCACGCGGCGGCATACAAACATGTTCCGATGATGGAGTTGAATCCGTCTGAGGCAGTTCGTAACAATATTCAGGGAACCAAAATCCTGGTGGATTTGTCGAACGAAACCGGAGTTTACAAGTTCGTCATGATTTCAACCGATAAAGCGGTAAATCCTACGAATGTCATGGGGGCGAGCAAGCGTATTGCCGAAATCATTGCACAAGCAGCAAATACGAATAAAACGCAATTCATTACAACCCGTTTCGGAAATGTTTTGGGTTCAAACGGATCGGTGATTCCATTGTTCAAAAGACAAATCGAACAAGGAGGACCGATAACGGTAACCGATGAGCGGATTACCCGTTATTTCATGACCATTCCGGAAGCTTGCCAGCTGGTACTCGAGGCCGGAATTATGGGGAATGGCGGTGAAATCTATGTTTTCGACATGGGAGCGTCGGTTAAAATCGTCGATCTGGCAAAGAAAATGATTCAATTGTCGGGATTGGAATTGGGGAAAGATATCGAAATCGTCTTTTCAGGTTTGAGACCCGGGGAAAAATTATACGAAGAGTTGTTGAATGATGCTGAAAATGTTCAGGAAACCCATCATCCGAAGATTTTAATTGCATCCGAAAGAACGATCGATAATCAGGTGTTTCAGACCATTGAAAACCTGTTGAATTCGATTGGAAAGGTTGATAATTTGACTTTGGTAAAGCAAATGAAAGAAGTCGTTCCTGAATTTCTCTCCAACAACTCGGAATACAGTGTGTTAGATAAAAAATAAGCGATGTTAGATTCCTATAAATTACAAGTTCGTTTTTCAGACTGCGACATGATGCAGCACGTCAACAATGCAGTTTATCTGAATTACTTTGAAGAGGCCAGAATTCACTATTTCCGCCAAATGCTCGGCACTGACTGGGATTGGAGGAAAACCGGAGTCATTCTGCGGAAGAATGAACTGGAGTATCTGAAACCTGTTTTCTTACATGATCCCGTTGAAATTTTTGTTTACTTAAAGCATGTTGGAGAAAAAAGCTTTACCTTGTCTTATGAAGTGAAAGTACTCAAGGAAGTCAGAACAACAGGAACTTCGGTGTTGGTTTGCTACGACAGTGTCAGCCAATCCTCGATTCAGATTCCTGCCAGAATGAGAGAAGCCCTGAATAAACTTTCCCTGAAATTGGAACAATAATTGATTAATTTAAAGACATCAGGATATTAGAATGTCAGGATATTAAGACTGAATCGTTTTATGCGAATTAAACGTCTTAAGGTCCTGAAGTCTTAAAATCCTAAAATCCAATAAAAATGAAAATCCTCGTTGTTATTTTTTCTTTGTTTTCGCTGGCGGTTTCCGCACAACCTAAATTCGGGGTTGCGAGAAGAGATTCCGTTCCCTGTTATCAGAAAGCTGCTGATCGTTCGAAACAACGTTACACCGAATGGGAATGCGGAAAGATCGCAGGAGTGGTTGACTGCAATGAAAAGCTGGAAATGTCGCCGGATGGGAAACGCGTAGTTACAAGCTCTCAGAAAATGCCTTTTTCCGGAGTGTGTGAAACGTGTCATATGAACGGAATTCTGGAACGCCGGGTGACTTTTGTTGACGGATTCTCAAACGGAGTTGATACCACGTATTATAAATCAGGATGCATCATGGTGATTCGTTCCCACATTCAGGGAGTTGAATCCGGCCGATGGACTTATTTCAATGATTCGACACAGATTCCTGCCTGGGAGAAAAATTACGTCATGGGACAATTCGAAGGCCCGCAAGTCACTTACAATGCGAAAGGAGACACGGTGAAGCTTGAAAGCTATGTTCAGGGCGTTTTAAACGGACCGAAAATCACCTACGATTCGAAAGGTGTTCGCAGCAAGCAGGTCAATTATGTGAAAGGATTGCTTGACGGACCGTTTTTGGTTTACAACCGTGCAGGAAAAATCATTGAAGAATTGACCTTTAAGCAAGGAAAAAAGAATGGCGTTTTCAGATATTACTACGATGACGGAGTGCTTTTGAGAACCGAAAACTGGGCAATGGATGTGCGCAACGGAGAGTTTAAAACCTTGTATTACAATCAGAAATTGCAAAGTGTAGAGATCTATAAAAAAGGCTTGAAAGAAGGATGGTTTGAAGAACGTTTTCCGGATGAAAAAGTAAAGAGCCGCGCTTTGTATAAGAAAGATATTTTGGTTGAGGAACACGTTTTTGACGAGCAGGGAAGAGAAATCAGAACCTTTGGAGGAACAGCAAGCTCCGGAAAAGAAGACGATGCTATGCCAACTGTGAAAGGCAAAAAGGAAAAGAAGAAAAAGACAAAAGAAGAACCGAAAAAAGAGGAGGAAACTTCAAGCGAAACCGGAAAATAAGTTGGGGCGAAAAATTTTTCGCCCCAACTTTATACCTGATTTACGCTTTCCACTCTAAGAGCTTCGTTTCAAAGCCATCAAAAACAGCGTAAGTATCATAATGAATCCATTCGCCCAGATTGATGTACGTGGCGCGTTCATTGATCCGAATAGTCATTGGAAGATGACGGTGGCCAAAAATGTAATAATCCTGCTGATTGATTTGTTCCTGCTCTCTGCAGTATTGTACCAGCCATTCCTTGTCTTCACCTAAAAACTGGCTGTCTGAATCTCCGGTAGAAATTCTGCTTTTCCGGGAAAAGTAATTTGCCAATCCGATTCCGAAATTCGGGTGCAAACGTGCAAACATCCACTGAGACCATTTTGCGGCGAATACTTTCTTAATAAACTTGTATCCGCGATCTCCGGGACCTAAACCATCTCCGTGTCCAATGAGAAATTTCTTGTCGTTAAACACTCTTAAAACGGGCTCACGGTAAATTTTCACACCGAGTTCCTTCTCGAAATAGTCAAACATCCACATGTCGTGGTTGCCGGTGAAGAAATAAACGGGAATACCGCTGTCGGTTAAAGCTGCAATTTTGCCTTGCAAACGAACAAATCCTTTCGGAATAGCGTGTTTGTACTCAAACCAGAAATCAAAAATATCGCCTACCAGATAGATTTCATACGCATCCTTCTGAATGTGATCCAACCAGTCAATAATGCGTCTTTCTCTTTCCAAACTTTGAGCACCAACTGGTACGCCTAAATGGAAATCGGAAGCAAAATAAATTTTCTTTCCGCTCGGTATTTCCATTTTAGAAGCCAAAAATGGTTTTAAGCGCTTGCTCTAATTCAACCCCGCGCAATTTGGTGTCGACGATGTTTCCGTTTTTGTCAACCAAAACGGTGAAAGGAATAGAAGAAACCTGGTATTGTTTTGCGACTTCATTCGACCAGTATTTCAAATCTGAAACGTGGTACGGCCAAGCCAGTTTGTCTTTTTCAATTGCAGCAAGCCACGGCGCTTTGTCTTTATCCAAAGAAACGCTCATTACGGTAAATCCTGCGTCTTTGTACTTGTTGTATAAAGCAACTACATTCGGGTTTTCCTTGCGGCAAGGACCACACCAGGAAGCCCAGAAATCGATCAGAATCACTTTCCCTTTTAGGTCCGACAGCGAAATCGGTTTCCCGTTCACATCGTTTTGCGTGAAATCAGGAGCCGGTTTTCCGGAAGCCAAAAAGTTTTGCTTGTCCTTTTGTGCTTTCAGCTGCTCGAAACTTGTTTTCGCATTCTGAACGCTCGGAGAAGAAGGGAAGGAGTTCAATAATTGATTCACTACCGCTTCGTAAATGCTCAATTCCTTGTCTGTATCCAACGTATTCAAAACCGGTAAAAGTGCCGGAGAATTGCTGTTTTCAGAAATGAACTTCTGACGGTAAGCTGAGAACTTGAAATATTCGTTCTGATAATACTGGTTGATCGCATTTTGATTTTCCGGTGTATTCTTCATTGCTGTAATAGCAGAATCTTTCTTTTGATTGAAATACTGCATTTGACCCACAAATTGATTCAAAGCAACACTTTCGTCAGAACCTGAAATGGTATGAAACGCATTGATGTTATTTCCGTCCGCATTCAATCTGATCACAGATTTGTCTTTCAGAACCAGATTGATGTGCTGTTGCCCGATGCGTAAAACGTAATAATCTGCAACAGGAACCTGTCCTTTCAAGTCGTAATTTCCTTTTTTATCCAGTTTGCCTTTGATGTAATCGATGTAATGCGAACCGTAATATTGAGAAATTTTAATACTGTCTCCGTTGGTGTTGAAGATATTTCCGCTGACTTCAACATTGATCGGATTTTGACCGAATGCAATGCCGGATAATAACGTGATACCTAGAATGAATTGTTTCATATCTTAATTTTTTGCAAGTTGTTCTACCAATTTTTGTTCCAATTGTGCACCGCGCAATCCTACGCCCACAATATTTCCCTCGCGATTCAGAAGAACCGTGTGCGGAATGCTTTGAAATCCGTAAGTCTGCGTCAATGGAGTTTGCCAGCCCATCAAATCAGAAACGTGATTCGGCCAGAACAAACCATCTTTGTCAATAGCTGCTTTCCATGCTGCCTGATCCTGATCCAGAGATACAGAGAAAACTTCAAATCCTTCGCCTCTGTATTTTTTATACATGCGAACCACATTCGGGTTTTCTTTCCGGCAAGGTGTACACCAGGAAGCCCAGAAATCAATTAAAACTACTTTTCCTTTCAGACTCGACAAGCGCATTTCTGTTCCGGAAGGGTTTTTCAATGCAATTTCAGGAGCGGCCATCGTTCCCGAATTGTATTGCTGATAACTTTGATATTGAGCATCAATTGCAGCTATTTGCTGTGACAAAAGCCCGGTGATTGGAGAGTTCTCATAGTTTCGTTGAAAAGCAGTTTCTACTTTTCGCAAATCCTCCATGTTTTTAGGATCCCAGCTCGCAAAACCTGTTTCCTGGGAAGGCATGATCAGATTGATCAAAATAATATTCACAGGATTTCCCGGTTCTTTTCGGATTTGTTTCTCTGCAAAAGCCACGATTGGCTGCTTGAGCTTTACAAACAACTCCAATTGCTTTTCAGGATCTTTGATTTGAGGAATCTGTTCCATTTGCTTTTTGGCAAAATCGCTGAACAATTCCATGTATCTCGTAAGTGGTTTCGCCCATTTTGTTCCTGAGAAAACAGGATTTGAAGCAAATGTTTCTTTCGTTGCCTTCAGTTGGATTTTGTCGTTGAGGTCCATGGGGATTACAACCGAATTTTTCCCGTTTTCCCCAAGAGAAAGCGAGTAAATTCCCATTCCCGGAATGTTTCCGTCCAACGAAAAATTTCCGTCTGCATCTGTCATGGTTTGTGCCACTTCAATAACACCTTGCTGGGATTGAGCTTCTATTTTGAATTTTTGATTGGGAGCACCTTGTATGGTTCCTTCAATGTGAAAGTTGTTCACCAATCCTGTTTCTTCATTCACAGAGCCGTCTCCGCAAGAAGAGAGCGTCAGGATTCCTGATAGAAAGGCAATGAAAAAATTGAAACGAGTCATTAAACAGTTTGTATTAATTCGCGCAATAACGCATTGGTTGTTTTTGGATCGGCTTTTCCACCGGAAGCCTTCATGATTTGTCCCATGAAGAATCCTGTGAGCTGATTTTCTCCTGCTTTAAAACGGGAAACTTCGTCCGGGTGTTGCTCGAAAACGCCTAAAATAACTTCTTTTAACGAATCAGCATTGGATTCCTGAATGATGTTCAAGGAAACCGCTAATTCATCAATATTTGCATCCGGATTTTCAATCAATGCAGGGAAAAGCTTTTGTGCCGCTGCGGAATTGGAAACTTTACCTCCTTCGATCAGGTTGATAATTCCTGCTATTTGCTTCGCTGAAATCGGTAAGTCTTCGATTTCTAAACCATTTTGGTTCAGATACGATTTCACTTCACCCATGACCCAGTTTGCTGCAGATTTGTAGTTTTTCGTATCAGCAATCACTTCTTCAAAGAACAAAGCAATCGATTTTGAGTCTGTCAGAATTCCGGCATCGTAGTCTGAAAGCTTCAGATCCTGCGTATACTTCGCATACAATTCTCTCGGAAGAGCCGGCATTTTAGCTTTCACCTGATTTACATAAGTAGCATCCACTACAATTGGTTGTAAATCCGGCTCGGGGAAATAACGGTAATCGTTTGCTGCTTCTTTGCTTCGCATGGAAATTGTGATTCCTTTCAAAGCATCGAAACTGCGGGTTTCCTGCGAAATGCGTTCTCCGTTTTCAACAGCAATGATCTGACGTTCAATCTCAAATTCAATAGCTCGCTGTACATTTCGGATAGAGTTCATGTTTTTCACCTCGACCTTGGTTCCGAATTCCGGAGCACCTTTTAAACGAACTGAAATATTGGCATCACAACGCAGTGAACCTTCTTCCATGTTTCCGTCACAAATATCCAGATAGCGAACCAAACGGCGAACTTCCGTCAAGTAATTATAAGCTTCCTGACTGGAACGGATTTCCGGTTCGGATACGATTTCCAACAGGGGAGTTCCCGCACGGTTCAAATCGACCAATGTATCGTATAAATCAACATCATGAATCGACTTTCCGGCATCTTCTTCCATGTGAATCCGTGTCAAACCGATCGTCTTTTCAGTTCCGTCTTCAGTTTTTATGATGATAGCACCTCCGGTACAAATCGGTGTTGTATCCTGAGTGATCTGATATCCTTTCGGAAGATCGGGGTAGAAATAATTCTTACGTGCAAAGTGCTGGTGTTCCGCAATCGTACAACCGCAAGCCAAACCAAGTTTCACTGCAAATTCGATTGTTTTTTTGTTCATCACCGGTAACGTTCCGGGATGTCCCAAAGTGACCACACTTACATTGGTATTCGGATGTGCACCGTATTCATTGATATCGGAGGAATATGCTTTTGTTTTAGTCAACAACTGAGCGTGAACCTCCAAACCTATGACTACTTCGTATTTATCTTTTATAGACATGTTGAATTTTACTGAGTCACAAATTTCGAGTTTTTTCACTGAATATCGCTTGCAAAAGAATTCTTTTTATGAATTATAATGAAATTTAGAACAGAATCTTCTCCTTTTAGCTTTGTCTGTGTAAACAAAATGACCGAAAAAGAGCTTTGGACTGAACAAACTATCCGCCGATATTTACATTTTTAGGACCAACCCAATTGGTTTTGTTTCCATCTTTACAAACTGCACGCACATAAAAATCGTATTCCGTATTTTGCGTTAAGAACATGGTCGGAGTTCCCTGAAGCACAGAGATACTATGTATATTTCCATTTGCAGGTGACGCTCCATTTGCTACAATGGTGTATTCAAAATTGGTTTCTCCATTATGATCCCAGGTAAAATTTGCTCCAACCGGCTCACTGAATCCATTTACTTCAATGGTGTATTGAACATTGCTCGGTACTAAGCACATGTTATGATTTTTATCTGAGTAATAGCTGAAAGGACCAGCCCAATCACTGAATCCGCCGGTAGCATCGCAATAACCTCTCACATAGAACTGATAGGCATTTCCTGCGGCCATCGATACATTTGTACTGGTAGTACCTGATGTTGTTACAACAGTACCGGAACCCTGTGAAAATCCGGTGATACCATATTCAAACTGGTAATAACTGGAGGAAGTTGCGCTGGTATTTTCCCAATGAAAGTTTACTTCTGGTCCGATCGTATATAAGCCCAGATTCGAAGGTTTACCACAGGTGTTGGCCGGTGTTTGAGTGTCTTCGATTGGAGGATTCTCCTTTTTCTTACAGGCAGTGATAAAAAAGAATGCGCTTAAGGTGATGTATAAACAGGTTTTCATGTATAGATTGATTTTCATAATAGTTATAAGATTCAAAAATAAGAAAATAGTTTCAAGTTTTTTCCGGGAATTCAGTTGATTTTTAAATCAGTAGCTAATTCCATTATTTGGTAGTTTTTGTTTAAAATTGATGGATTCATTGGGTGAAATAAAAAAAAAGCCCCGGAATTCCGGAGCTTTTCAATAAGTATTTGGAAGGATTACAAGCGTGCAATCAATTGGCTCATAATCAATGTCATCTTAGGCTCTTGTCTGCTAGCCACATCGATTACATCCTGTAAACTCACTTTCTGAATTTTCCCCGGAACTCCTAAATCAGTAATGATTGAAATGGCAAAACACGGAATTTCCATGTGGCGCGCTACGATTACTTCCGGAATGGTTGACATCCCGACTGCATCAGCTCCGATTGCACGAACGTATCCGTATTCGGCAGGTGTTTCCAATGTTGGTCCTGTCAAAGCAGCATATGTTCCTACAGAAACTTTGATGTTGTTTTCAGCAGCGATGTTTTTCGCCAAATCCACCATTTTGTGATCGTAAGGTTCGCTCATATCCGGGAAACGAGGTCCTAATTCATCGATGTTTTTACCGATCAGCGGATGCGCAGGGAACAAATTGATGTGATCATTCAAAATCATGATTTCACCCACTTCGAAGTCAGGATTTACACCTCCTGAGGCATTGCTAACGAAAAGGCGTTCGATTCCCAATAATTTCATCACGCGAACCGGGAAGGTTACTTGCTGCATGTTGTATCCTTCATAGAAATGAAAACGACCTTGCATAGCAACTACTTTCTTTCCACCCAAATTTCCGAAGATCAATTTTCCGGAATGGCTTTCTACGGTTGAAACAGGGAAATGAGGAATCTGTTCGTAAGGAATTTCATCGATTACTTCGATTTCCTTTACCAATCCACCCAATCCGGTTCCTAAAATAATTCCGATGCTCGGTTTAACCTGCGTCTTGCTGCTGATGTAATCAGCTGCTTCTTTCATTTGCTCTAACAACATAATTTTTAAGTAAGTCTTTAAAATCGTTTTCTCTATCTATTTTCAGCGAGATACTTTGTACAAAAAAAGGAATTTTCGATTGGATAATCTGCTCTTTCCATTCTGCCAAACGCACCGCATCTTTTTCAGTTGTAACTACCACACAACGTTGGTTTGCAAAAGTAGCAACTTTTTGCTGAATTTGCTGAATGTCTGCCGAAGTAAAAGGGTGATGATCCGGAAACTGAATCGACTCAACGGAATGGTTTTCAGCTAAAAAACGATATAGTGGTTCGGGCTGTGCAATTCCGGTAACCAGAATAACTTTATCAACAGGTTCCCAGATTGCTCCGAATAATCCTTTCAATTCTCCGTAAACAACCTCGCTGAAAAACAAATTCTCTTTGGAAACAGGAACTTTTTGATAAAACATTTCTTTTTGCTCCGCGCTGATGTTTTTCGGGCATTTGGTGATTACCACCAGATAAGCACGTTTCATTCCAGCTCTTGATTCCCGAAGATTTCCGGCAGGAAAAACGAAATCTTTGAAAACCGGCCTGTCGTATGTCATCAGGAGCATATTCAATCCGGCTTTTACTGCCCGATGCTGGTAAGCGTCATCCAGGAGAATCAGCGCGCCAGGTTTGTTTGCACGAATCCAGTCAACACCGATTTGTCTTTTCTCGGATACAACAACCGGAATGTTGTTTTGAAAAGTAGTCCAGTACATCATCGGTTCATCTCCGATTTCCGTTGCAGTGCTTTGAGTCGTTGCAACTTGAAGTCCTTTGGTTTTCCGGCCATATCCGCGGGATAAAATCACCGGATTATCGTTTTGAAACAATTCGGCCAGATAAGCTGTCATGGGAGATTTTCCGGTTCCGCCTACCGTGATATTTCCAATACAGACAGATGCTCCGGGAATTTTGTTGGATTTGAAAATTCCAATAGTATAAAACCAATTCCGCAAACCAACAATTGAGCCATAGAGCCAGGAGAAGGGCAGAAGAAGCAAACGGAATTTTTCCATGGAGGTAAAGATAACAGAATTGCGAATGTTGAATACTGAATTCCGAATTGAAATGCGCCTTCGACATAGCTAAATCGTCTTAGGAAGCTTTTATTTGATACTGATGGAAAGATCGAAAGCCATTTGGAAGTCTTTGCAGTCATTTACAAGAGAAAAATAAAATATAGATTTACATCATGCATCTCATTTCGATTCTTACGCCTTACCGCAATGCGGAAAAATACATCCGGGAAACGGCTTTGTCTATCTTCGAACAAACGCATGCGAATTGGGAGTGGATTTTGGTGAACGATCACAGCGAGGAAAAGGAACTGGATGCAATAGCTGATTTATTGGATGATCCACGGATTAAATTGCTGGAAAATCAAGGGACCGGAATTGTGGATGCACTTTGCACGGCATTTGAGACTGCAAATGGAATATATATCACACGGATGGATGCCGATGATGTGATGCCTGATTTCAAATTAAGCCAACTATTGAAAGCGCTTGAAAACGGAAAAGATCAGATTGTGACCGGAAAAGTGAAATACTTCTCGCAGACCGGATTTATTTCTCCGGGTTATTTGGGCTACGAAAATTGGCTGAATGAGCGGGTAGAGCAACAGGATTTTTACGCGCAAATTTACCGTGAGTGTTCCCTTGCTTCCGGAAACTGGATGATGCGTAGATCTGATTTGGAACAATGCGGTGGTTTTGAAGGATTGAATTATCCGGAAGATTACGATTTGTTGTTTCGCTGGTATGAGTCGGGATACGCGATTACAGGTTTGAATTTGGTAACTCATTTGTGGCGTGATCACGATACAAGAACATCCAAAACAAGTGCGGATTATGCTCAGAAAGCATTTTTTTCCTTGAAGATCAATTGCTTTGTATCTTTGGATTGGGATTCAAAACAGCAATTGATTGTCAACGGAACAGGGCAGAAAGGAAGATTAACCGCAAAGATTCTCTTGGAAAGAAAAGTTCCGTTTGTTTGGGTTTCTCATGAACCTGAAAAGTTTCCGAATGGCATTTTCGAGCACCCGATTATTGGCTTGAACAACATTCCGGCTTGCAATCAGGCACAGATTTTGAATACAACTCTACTTTCAGAAGCAGAATTGGAGAAAGCATATAAATCGAAGGTTTCAAAAATCCGGTTTTTCAATTTGTGATCAGGGAATTTTCTTTCCTTTGAAATTTAACACAATAACACTGTACTTGGTGGAGTAGTATCTTTCATTGATTATCATCGAATCATTGAAAATTTTCATCGCTACAGGATTAAAATTCCCGCTGTTTGTTTGGATACACACCGTGTCAGTGCGTGTTGGTTTTGTATCAAAATCTTTTGTTCGTTTGAAATACATGGTGGTTGAATCCGTATAAGGACCCAGATTTAAGAAGATATGTTCTATGCTTACAGTCAATGAATCTTGAAAAGCGTTGTAATGCGAATGGGAATATCCTCTGTATTGTCCTGAGATTTGATCTGCATAACTGCATAATTCACAACTTGTCGGAGCACTTTCTATTGGAATTGAATGATCAAATTTTTTGTTGCAACTTAACAACAATACCAACAGAATAAACGGGATTGATTTAGAAGCTTTCATTTGTTTTTATTGAGTTGATTAGAGTGGTTCTTATATGGCCAGATTGTGGATGATAGTTTTGTTGGCTCATAGGTTTCAGAGTATTCCAGAAAAATGACTTGTTCACCTTCAAAATCAAAGGTGATTTTGCGATAATTGTTAGTTGAATTAATAGGCATCTCCTCAACACTTTCCAGTTTGCCCTTTTTAATTTGCTTTCCATTCTCGTAGAGAAATGCATTGTTGGAGCTTCCAATCCGTAACCCGTAATTAGAGCCTGTGGTGGATGGTGAATGTGTAATTAATGGAGATGAGGTTTCACCATTCTTACCAGATGTTGAATTTATCCATTCCCAGTTACCTCTCAGTCCGCGTTTGAACCTTTGGATCCGATTTTTTTCTTTGTCGCACGAAAAACAGGAAATGCAGATGATTAGAATAGAAAACAAGAAAGTTTGTTTCATAATTAGGGTGATTTTATTTTAATGATGTGGTTTTTATCAAAGGTTGTAATTTGTTCTTGATTTTTCAATTCTCATTTTTCAATGGTTTATTGTAATTGAGCCTTAAAAAAAAACAATGCTTTTTCGTACCTTTGATAATATAAATTCGTTCAAAATGCAGGTCAAAGAGCTCGTATCCTATTTAAATCAATTGGCACCATTTACTTATCAGGAATCGTATGATAATTCGGGTTTGCTGGTTGGAAATCCTTCGGATGAGGTGAAAGGAGTGATCGTTGCATTAGATTGTCTGGAATCCATCATTGATGAAGCTATTTTACATGGTGCGAATGTGGTTTTAACGCATCATCCGATCGTGTTTAAAGGTCTGAAAAGAATCACAGGAGCAAATTATGTGGAAAGAACGGTGCTGAAAGCCATTAAGAACGACATCAATCTCATTGCAATCCACACGAATCTTGATAATGTTCATTTCGGAGTCAATTATATTATTTCGGAGAAACTGGGTTTGAAGGATGTGAAGATTTTAAGTCCGAAAGCTGCAACTGCTTACAAATTATCGGTTTTTGTTCCTCAAACACATGCTGATTTGCTCCGGGAATCTTTGGCGAAAGCAGGGGCGGGGCATTTGGGAGCTTATAGTTCATGCAGTTTTAGTTCGAAAGGAGAAGGACGTTTCAAACCCGATGAAGATGCCGATCCGTTTATTGGAAAGGCCGGAGAACTGGAAGTCGTGAAAGAAATCAAAGTAGAAGTAGTGATTTCGGAACACGCTGTTTCTGCTGTTCTGCATGCTATGAAAGCAACACATCCTTATGAAGAAATTGCCTACGATCTGATTGCAATGACCAACTCCAATGAATACATCGGAAGCGGAATGATCGGAACACTGGAACATGGAATGGAAGCAATAGAATTTTTAAGTTTCGTCAAGAGAACATTCCATTGTGGAGCAATCAGATATACCAATCCGACCAAATCTACCGTAAAAAGAATTGCCGTTTGCGGAGGTGCCGGAAGTTTTTTATTAAAAGATGCGATCCGGGCAAAAGCAGATGTTTTCATCACGGGAGACTTTAAATACCACGAATTTTTTGATGCGGAAGATCATTTGATGATTGCGGATATTGGTCATTTTGAGTCAGAACAATATACTTCTGAGTGGTTGGTAGCACAATTGAAGAAAAAATTTACTAATTTTGCGGTTCGTTTAACGAACGTAAATACGAATCCGATAAATTATCTCTAAAGTATGGCTGCAAAAGCAAGTACAAAAGAAACAACAGTTGCTGAAAAGTTGGACGCATTGTATGCGTTGCAAAAGATTGATTCTCAAATCGATAGAATTAGAACCGTACGTGGTGAATTGCCTTTGGAGGTTCAGGATTTGGAGGACGAGATCGAAGGGTTAGAGACTAGAATCAAGAACCTGCAAGAAGAAGCGAAAGAATTGGATACTGAAGTTTCTGATCGTAAAATGGCGATGAAAGATGCTGATGCTGCGATTTTGAAGTTCAAAGAGCAGCAAAATAACGTACGAAACAATCGTGAGTTTGAGTCTTTGGCAAAAGAGATCGAATATCAGGAGTTAGAGATTAAATTGCACGATAAGCGTTCAAAAGAAGCGAAAATCAAGATTACTTCTAAAAAAGAAGTATTGGATGAAGCGAAAGAGCGTTTGGAAATGCGTAAAGGCGATTTGAAAGTGAAACAAGACGAGTTGAACGAAATCGTTGGTGAAACACAAAAAGAAGAGGAAGCATTGATTGCTCAATCTGAAAAAGCAAAATCGTTGATCGATGTTCGTTTGATCGCTGCATACGACCGTTTGCGTCAAAATGCAAAAAATGGTCTTGCAGTTGTTGGAGTTGATCGTGATTCTTGCGGAGGATGTTTCAACAAGATCCCGCCTCAGCGCCAATTGGATATCGATACACGTAGAAAAGTAATTGTTTGCGAACACTGCGGAAGAATTTTAGTTCCGGCTGAAGTGGTCGAAGAATAAAAATATACAAGAGATGTTAAAAGGGGACGAATTCGTCCCCTTTCTTGTTTTATACCTTATAATTTCGCTTGAGAACTCAAACGAATCCTTATTTTTGCACTGAAAATTATCAATCCGTTTCTACATGGAAAAATTAGCAAAAGCGCTTTTCTCGATGCGCGCGATGGCAATGGGATTATTTGTATTCCTTACCGCAATTGCAATAGCTACGTTTATCGAATCATCAGAAGATACTCAGGCAGCAAAACTTTGGATTTACAATGCTAAATGGTTCGAATTGCTGCTGGCATTCTTGTCGGTAAACTTAATCGCCAATATTTTCCGCTACCAGATGTGGAAACGCGAGAAAATTGCTTTGTTGCTTTTCCACGTGTCATTTATTGTGATCATTATCGGTTCCTGGATTACACGTTATGTGAGTTACGAAGGAATCATGACCATTCGCGAAGGGCAGGCTTCCAATACGGTTTATACCTCAGATCCTTATTTATGGGTAAATATCAATGACGGGAAAATGCAGTACACCAACGATGTGAAAGCATTTATGGCCGAATCCTATCCTTTCAACAGTGCTTCCATGGATATTGATTTCCCGAATCACCAAACTCCGGTTTCCATTGAATACGTGGATTTTAAATCCAAACAAATCGATACGATTGAAATTAATTCGAAATACAAAACAAGTGCACTGGATTTGGTAACGGACGGAATGAAATCCAACTACGTTATCACCGACGAAATTTTCTCATTAAACGGATTGGACATTGCTTTTTCGGATCAATTGGTGAACGGAGTCAACATTTACAGAAAGAATGATACGCTGCGTTTGAGACCAAATATGCCTTTGCAGTACATGCCAATGAAGGAAATGCAGAAAGCGCGTCAAACGGGTATTGCTCCTCCGGATTCCGTATTAGTGAAAGTAGCTCCCGGACAGGAAATTGTTTTTGCTACCACCACACTTTATCAGATTGGCGGGCAGCAATTCGTGTTCAAACAGGAAATTCCGAACGTAGGGAAGAAATTAGTTCCTTCGGGACGAAAAGATGTAGGTTCGGATTACCTGACAGTTAAAATTACGGATGGATCAAAGAGCAAGATTGTGCGTTTGGAAGGAGGATTGAAATCAGTCGGAGTTCCGGTATTCTTCGAGTTCAACGGATTGAATTATCACCTGGAATACGGAATGAAGCGCATCAAAATCCCTTTCTCTATCAAGTGTAATGATTTTATGCTGGATCGTTACCCTGGTTCAGATATGCCGTCATCCTATGCCAGCGATTTGCAGGTCTTGGATACAGCAAACAACGAATTCGGAACAAAGCGCGTATTTATGAATCACGTAATGGATTATGGTGGTTACCGTTTCTTCCAGTCGTCGTATGATGCAGATGAAATGGGAACAGTTTTGAGTGTGAACCACGATTTTTGGGGAACCAACGTTTCCTATTTTGGATATTTAATGTTGTTTATCGGGATGATTTTTAGCTTGTTTGCGCCGTCTTCACGATTCAGAGAATTGTTGAGAAACCTGATTCAGTCGAATGCAAAGAAAACAATGAGCATTTTGTTTGTATTGGCTTCGTTGTCTGCATTTGCTCAGACTACACCGGAGCATGATCACAATCACGATAATGACCACGAACACCATGATCACGATCATAGTCATGAACATCAGCAAATGCCTGCTGCACCGGCAAAACCGGTGGTGTATTTCATGACCGAAGATCAGAGTGACGAACTGGCAACGTTGTTGGTTCAGGATCCTAAAGGAAGAATTATCCCGATGCATACGATGTGTGATCAGATTCTGAGAAAACTCTATCGTTCCAAAAAGTATGAAGGTCGTGATGCGATTCAAACGGTGATCAGTATGCATATGTATCCGGATTATTGGATGGATCAAAAAGTAATTCTGGTTCCTTTGGCGCTGCGTGGTGATGCATATAATTTGACGGAGTATATTTCTTTTCGCGAACTGACGGACGAAACCGGTAATTTTAAGTGGGTAAATGATTACAATGAAGCGCTGAGAAAACCGGAAGCACAGCAATCCGAAACACAGAAAAAACTAATCAAACTGGGTGAAAAATACCAGGTGTTTTTGGAAGTAGTGAACTGGAATTTCATGAAAATTATCCCGATGAAGGGAGATAAGGCAAATCGCTGGTTCATGCCTTTTAACCAGGAATTGATGATGAAGGATTCGGTAACCAGTAAATTGGCCTTAACGTATATCAGTTCATTAAATGATGCCGCTAAATCAAACGGAAATTATGCGAAATCAACGAAATTGCTGAATGAGTTGAAAAAAGCACAGCGTGCGATTGCACCAAAATCGATTGTGCCGTCTGAAACCCATGTGAAAGTAGAAGTTTCGTACAATAAAATGGGAATTTTCAAAAACACGGAGTATTCTTACCTCGTACTTGGTCTGGGGTTGATGATCGTGTTTTTTGTACGGGTATTGTTCAATCCGTCAGAGAAATCTGAGAAGCGCTACATGAATGTGCGTAAAGTAGCAATTTTCCTTTTGATGATCATTTTCTTGTATCATGGTGCAGGATTGGGAATGCGTTGGTATGTTTCAGGACATGCTCCGTGGAGTGACGGATATGAAGCTGTTGTGTTCATTGCCTGGGTTACCATGCTTGCCGGATTGATCTTTTCAAAGGGAAATGCCGGGATTTTGGCCGGAGCGACTCTTTTGGCGGCATTCATGATCTTGGTTACGGAGTTGAATTTGCTCGATCCGGAAATTACCAACCTGCAACCGGTATTGAAAAGTTATTGGTTAATGATCCACGTGGCGATTATTACCGGAAGCTATGCCTTTTTAGGATTAGCATGTATTTTGGGAATCTTTAATCTCATTCTTTATATTTTCCGCAGCCCGGAAAATGGAAAAACGGTTACCAAGAACATCAACGAATTAACCTATGTTTCGGAAATGACCATGACTGTTGGTTTGTTCATGCTGACCATTGGAACATTCCTGGGTGGAATTTGGGCCAATGAATCCTGGGGAAGATACTGGGGCTGGGATCCGAAAGAAACATGGGCTTTGGTTTCCGTATTGGTTTATGCGATCATTCTGCACTTCAGATTTATTCCGGGATTGAAAAGTAAATTTACTTTCAACGTGGCGAGTACATGGGCGTATGCCGCTATTTTGTTCACGTTCTTTGGGGTAAACTTCATTCTGGTTGGTTTGCACTCGTATGCAAACGGAGATGGATCTGTCAATCTTCCGATTTCGGTTTGGATTAGTGCAGCGGCATTTTTAGGGTTGACAATTGGTGCCGGAATCCGAAATAAAAAGTACATTCAAGCTCAAAGAGAATTGTTATGACACTATATGATTTTTCATTGAACTACTTAAACGGAAGGCCGATTGAGTGGAAAGCTTTTGAGGGAAAAAAAGTGTTGCTGGTAAATGTGGCTTCCGAATGTGGATTGACGCCGCAATACACGCAGCTGCAGGAAATGATGGAGGAATTCGGAGGAGCTAACTTCACTGTTTTGGGAGTGCCTTGCAACGATTTCGCAGGACAGGAACCCGGAACGGCAGAGGAAATTGCGACTTTCTGTTCTGCCAATTATGGAGTGAGTTTTCCATTGTCTGAAAAAGTACATACCGTAGGTTCTGAAATTCACCCGATTTATCAGTGGTTGTACGACCAGACAAATTCTGAAGTGACCTGGAACTTTCAAAAATTTTTGATCAATGAAAAAGGTGAAGTAGTTGGAGTTCATTCTCCTCAAACCGAGCCTTCTGATGAACAAATCTTAGATTGGATTAAGAAATCATGAACCAAATTGATATACTAGCTATCGGCGCACATCCGGATGATGTGGAACTTTCTGCTGCCGGAACGTTATTGAAGCACCGCGCTCTGGGTTTTTCAACCGGAGTGATTGATCTGACACAGGGTGAATTGGGTTCCAGAGGGACGAAAGAAACCCGTAAGGAAGAAGCAATGGCAGCTGCAGAAATTCTGGGTTTGTCGGCGCGGGTCAATTTGAAAATGGCAGATGGCTTTTTTGAGCATTCGGAAGAAAATCTGCGCCTGATCGTTGAACAAATCAGACGTTTCAAACCAAGCATCGTTTTGGTGAATGCTGTTTCAGACAGACATCCCGATCACGGAAAAGGAAGCAAACTGGCTTCTGAAGCATGTTTTTTAGCAGGTTTGCGAAGAGTTGAAACAACGTGGGAGGGAAGTCCTCAGGAAGCTCACAGACCGAAAGCCGTATATCATTACATTCAGGATCGTTACCTCAAACCCGATTTTGCGGTAGATGTAACCGATTTCGTGGAACAAAAGTTCGCCTCAATCAAAGCATACAAAACGCAATTCTGGGATCCGGATTCCACAGAACCGAAAACACCTATTTCGGGGGAAGATTTCTTTGAATTTCTTCGGGGAAGAATGGCAGAATTCGGACGCAGTATCGGAGCCCGCTATGCAGAAGGATTTACGGTTGAGCGATTGCCCGGAGTAGATTCCTTATTCGATCTTCGCTAAGGTTTCCTTCACGTTTTCGATCAGGTCGTTAAACTCCTTTTTCAATTCTTCGTTGGCAATTATTCCATCCTGGAAATTAGCTTCAAAGCTTGGTAAGCTGAAATGACCGATGATATTCGCATTGTGACGCGGGAAACGACTTAATGCAGTTTCCAATACAAATTTTGCTCCCAGTTTTCCAGGTGAAGTTGAAATCAATAACATGGGTTTGTCGTGAAATACGCTGTTATTCAGGCGGGAACACCAATCCAGTGTGTTTTTGAATGCGGCAGAATAACTTCCGTTGTGTTCGGTCATGGAAACTACCAGAAAGTCGGAATTTTCAATGATTTCATGCAATTCATGTGCTTCATCCGGATATCCGTTTTCTTTTTCCTTATCAACAGAAAACAAAGGCATTTCGAAGTCGTTCAGATCAATCATATTGATTTCGCCCTCAAACTGGTGAGCCGCAAAATGCGCGAATTGCTGGTTGATTGAAGATTTGCTGGTACTTGCTCCGAATGCTAATATTTTCATATGAATTTTTTTTACGAAGGTAGAATTATTTTGAGGATTTTATGTTGTGAATCTGGTTTTAATACGAAGGTTTATCAACTACTCAAAGGATGAAAAACTGCAATAAAAAAGGTCGGGGCGGAAAATTTTCCACCCCGACCTTTTTGCTATAAAACTAAACTAACAGAGAAAACATTTCTTCTTTTCAGCTTTTGCACGGATTCCAAACATCTTGGATCGTATTCCGTGCTAAAGCTTGTCATTTTATCGAAAGCAAAGCTTTCTATTATTTTACAACGCTCAACTTTACAGTTTTAACTGCATTACCTGTTCTGACAACAGCGTAGTACAATCCTTGAGCGAAAGCAGCAGAGTTGATTGTGAACTCATGTGTTCCAATTTCAGCGTACTTCGTAGCTACTGTTTGAATCACTTGTCCGTTTGCATTCATTACAACTACTTCGATTTCGTTGTTTTGAGCAACATCAACAAACAATGTAGCATCTGCATTTGTAGGGTTAGGGTATAAAGACACACCTGCGATAGCTGAAACTTCAGTGATTCCAACCAATCCTGTGAAATCAGAACCTGTTAAAAGTGGAGAACTTGCAGCAGGACGGTAATCCGGAGCTAAGTAGTTGTAAGGAGTCGTCAAAATACCAGCAGTTGAAGCGATAGAATCATTCATTCCTGCAGCAAACCAAGCCTGGATATTGAATGTACTTGTAGCTGTTCTTTCAGTTACTTTTCCAGCAGAGTTACCAGCAACGATGTTGTTTTTGTAGATAATCAATCCGTTTGATGCGTTTGTTTCACAAGCAGTTCCATCGATGAAAATTCCTCTTTGGAAATCCATAAAGATTGAGTTACGGATGTCAATAGCAGAGTTACGACGAATACGAGCTCCACGACGGTATCCTGCAGCGATTGTGTTTGCAGTATTTCCTCTGTATGGTCCGATTGCAGTAATGTTAGAGAAGATTGCGTTTGTTTGAGGCGTACCTGTAGAACCTGCAGCGTCGTTATCAGATTCGAAACCTTCTGAAGTAGAAACTGATGGGTTATCAGCGATATCCGGGTCACGAACGATCAATCCGAATTGAATTTTTCCTGAGAATCCGAAATCTGTATCGAAATCATCATCCAGGTTTCTGTAAGAAACCAAATGTTTAGCATCTACAGTTCCTCCGAACCACTCGAATCCATCATCGTTAGAGAAAGAAACCTGAACGTGGTCGATTGTAGTACCAGCACCAACTGAACCGAAAGTGATTCCGTTGATCTCTTTATCTTGTTGGTAAGCGTATCCAGGGAATTCAACACGTACATATTTCAATTTTCCTGAATTATCCTGATTGTTTGGTGTAGCACCTCCACCGAATTCAGTATCTGTAGTTGGAGCCAATCCTTCGATGTTTGCAACACCGTTCGGTTGGTTGTTTGCAGCTTTTCCAAGGAAAATAAGTCCACCCCAATCACCTGGTGCACGAGAACCTGCAGCTTGGTTAGAAGTAAATACGATCGGAGCATTTACTGTTCCTTCAGCAATCAATTTAGCACCTTTCGTGATAAACAAACCTGATCCAAGAGTGTTTTTGTCACCCATGATGATTGTTCCCGGCTCAATTGTCAAAGTAGCGTTGTTCTTAACGTAGATCTGACCTTGAAGCAAGTAAACGTTTCCAGCTGTCCACGTTGTGTTTGCTGTAATGTTTGCTGTGATCGTTTGGTTAGAAGAACCGTAGTTCGTGTTTTGAGGATCCCAGTTAGACCAACCATTGGTCCACATTGCTGTTGGAGCTGGAGCAAAAGCACCACGATAAGTGGTTTCTTCAAACTGTCCGAATGCTGCTAAAGTTCCTAAACTTGCGAACATTGCACTTAAGTAAATTTTTTTCATTTTTCCTTTTTTTTCTTGGTACAAAATTGATTTACTAACCTTGTTCAATCCTTTCTTTTAGGTTACGATTCGCGTAAATAAATGTTAAGCAAGTTTTAATAGGGGTATCATTAACTTAACATTGGGTGAATCGTTTTAGTAATTGTTCAAAAGTTCATGTTCTTTCTAAACGATTCTACTTTATCTTCTACTTTTTTCCAAGGCAAAAAAAGTAGACAAAAATGCCTTTGTCACAATTACGACCTTCAAGCACTTTCCGGTTTCGGTAATCGAAACAGAAGACTTTCGCTTCAACGTAAAAAAAAAGAAGGACGGGTGACGATTTCCAACGCAGGTTGAGATTTTCAATTTTTAATTCCCAATTGAACTTCGTCCGCACAAACCAAAAAGCCACCCGCTCAATGAAGAACGAATGGCTTTCAACGAAATGTGCTTTTTATTACAATCTGATGCTTACGGAAGCTGTAAATGTTCTTCCGAAGTTTGTTCTCCAAACCTGTTGGTCAATCTTCTTATCGAAGTTGTTGTTGTTATTTTTATCACCAACAAAAAGAGTGTTGAAGAATCCGTTAAGACCTTTTACTGAAGATCTTTCAGATGAGTTGTTCTGATAGAAAATCTGATCCTGAGCCAAAATGTTCTGGATGTTTAGTTTAAACTGCGCACGACCTTTCCAGAATCCTTTTGTGATCTGTAAATCAAGGAATGTACGAGCTTGTTCCCATAAATCCGGTTCGTTCACGTTTCCTACGATGTAAATACGATGTCCTACACGGTTTACGTTCAATGCAACTCCCCATTGATTGCGGGCATTGTCATAACGCAATCCTGCGTTGAAAACGTAAGGAGATTGTCCCTGAAGCGGTCTTGAATCTGCAACGCTACCAACCACTGTGGAAACATCCACTTTTGAACGGATGATTGACAAATTCGAGTAGACAGTCAACTTATCAAAGAAAGAAGAAGTGTCCAACTTGAAAATAGAGGAGATCAAAGATCTTGCTTCTAATTCCAATCCGTAGTTTGTTGCTGAAGGCACGTTTTGGAAAGAGATTTCATTAACAACGTCCGCGCGTGATTTTTGCTCGATCGGGTTTTGGAAATTCTTGTAGAAGATTGTTGCTGAAACCAATTGGCCTCTTCCTGCAAATGTTTCGTATCTCAAATCCAGGTTGTGGATCAACGCACGCTTCAACGTATCGTTTCCTGAAACCACAAAGTTGGTTGTGAAATCGTAGAATGCAAACGGAGCAAGTTCTCTGTATTCCGGTCTGTTCAAAGTCTGAGAGTAGCTCAAACGGATGTTTGTTCTTTTATTTGCTTCAAAGATTGCATTGAGGGAAGGCAAGACGTCTAATTTCTTTGTATTGATCTTCAATTCCGTTTTGTTGTCACGCAATGAATTCAATTCCTGTTGGAAATGTTCAACACGAACACCGTAGATCAAACGGAAACGTTTTGCAAAACGGTTGTCAATTTGAAGGTATGCTGCGTTCAACATTGATTTAGCGTCATAGCTGTCAGAAGCCTTTGTTCCGTCTGTTAACTTAAATCCTCCTTTTCCGGGGTTTCCACCAACTCCTTCTTCGATCAATCCCATGTTTTCAGGAGCGAAAATCTGGTCTTCAGGAAGGTACAACAAGCTGTTGTCAAACTTCACATTTCCTCCGGTTACACCATAACGTGTATAACCCAACTGACGTGCTTCAAACTTTCTTGAACGGATTTGATTGTAAACTCCGATTTTGAATTCACTTTTGATCTTTCCGAACAAATCTGTTGCATAAGATAAATCCAGGCGCTCGTTAACAGAGCTTTCACGGTTTTCGGAGAAAAACATTCCTCCTCCATAACTGGAACCAACATTCGTCAATGAAATGTTTGCAACATACATGGTATCATACGGATTCGGATTGTCCGCATTCATACTTTTGCTACGTGTATAGATAGAACGGCTTAAGTTCGGGATAGAACGTTGTACGTTACTGTAACCTGCCAACCAGTTAATCTTTAATCCTTTTAACTTCAAACCATGTTGTCCTTCAAGCTGTCCGGAATACACTCTGTCGGAAGTGAACCAACGTGCATTTGATCGAAGCAAATTCGGATTGTTTTCCAATGGATTGATTTCACCCGTACGATTGATCAATTTATCGGATGAATTGATGCTGTAGATGTTTTTGAAGTTGATGGTATTCAGATCATTCAGTTTCAATGCAAAATTGATCAAACCACCTGCCAATAGATTGGTTACGTTATTCTTGTCCAGGTAATCGTAATCCATTTGAGTTGTTTGTGCTGAATTGGGGTCGGTACTGTTGGAATAACCACGACGAATAGTTTGATTGTAGCTGAAGCTTCTACTGTAAGTCAACGCAGCGATCATTCCCAATTCGCGTTTCCCGAATTTCTTGTTGAAACCTGCAGATGCCTGTACGCTGAAGTTTGGTAAGAATTTGCTTTCGGTTGTTCCCCAGTTTGTAGAGAATTTTTGAGCAACCTTCGCCTGATCGTGAATGTTTGTCGGATATTCTCCCTGAGCAGGAATTGCTGCAGGCATTTTTCGTGTTCCGTCATCGATTCCCAACCAGTCCATTTTACCTCCTTTGTAAGAAGTGCGGTCTCTGAATGTTGTAATCGTGTTGATTCCTGTTCCTACCTGGAAAGAAACAAAATTCTTCTCAGGAATACTTTTCGTGTTAATTTGGATCAAACCTCCTGCAAATTCTGCCGGTTGGTCTGGCGTAGCCGATTTTGTAATCGTTAAATTATCAAGCATATTGGAAGGGAACATGTCGAACGAAAATGCTTTTCTGTCGCTTTCCGAACTCGGAAGGGGAGAACCATTTAAAAAAGCAGCATTGTATCGGTCGTTCAATCCGCGGATAACCGCAAACTTGTTATCCTGAATACTTGCTCCGCTGACCATCTTCAATACATCACTCGTATTGCTTGCCGTAGATTTTGCAATGGATTGACTCGACATAACGTCACCGACGCTCACTGCATTTTTCTGAGCCAAAACAACTCCCTGATCTGTATCTGTAATTCTTTTAGCTGTAACAACAACTTCTGCAATCGAATCTTCGTTCGGAGGATACATCACCACATCAATTGTTGTAACTTCTCCTGTTTTTACCTGAATGTCATTGACAACTTGAGTTGGAATTCCGGGATACACAATCCGAACGGAATAAGTACCTTTTTCCAGTTTGCTGAAGTTGTAAATACCTTCGATATCGGATAAGATTCGTTTACTTTGCTCAACCAATTCGACCTGAGCAGAAGGAAGTCCTTCTCCTGTTTCCGAATCGATTACTTTTCCTTGAATTACTCCGGTGTTTTTGTCTTGCGATTTTCCCTGGGTTACTGCTGCGCTTTTGTCTTGCGAAAATGCAATACCTACCAGTAATAATGAAACAACGGATAAAAATATCTTCATAGCCTTTAATTTTGCCACAAAGGAACAGCTATAACATTATTCTAAATTAAGTGCAAAATTATGGGATTGTAAGTCTTACGTAAACAAATTATGAATTCAATTAACATTGTGTTAACATGAACTAAAAGGATCTAGTATCTGCTTGGTTTCAGCTGATTTTTTCGATCAGGAAGTTTTGGTTATTGAAAGTTAGCCGGTCATTTTCAGACTTGTTCAAAAGCAACTGACCTAAAGGAGCACTTGCTCCGATACCTATAATGGATGCATCTCCGAAAGAGATCTTCCCGATTGGGATTCCGACCAAAAAAGTACCTAAATTGGTTTGAACCAATGATCCTACTTTAATGAAAGATGAAGTTTCCGCACCCTGACTCTCAATCAGTTTTTTCAACCGCTGCTGTTCTGCTAATTGTGTGCTGAGTTTTCCCAATTCCTGCTGTGCCATTTCGCGGGAGGTTTCGAACTTGTCTCCTGCAGAACTTTTGCTGTCTTCAGCAATGTCTTTTTGCAAGTCTGCGATATCTCCCTGAAGCCGGATTGTTTTCTCAGCAATCGTTTTAAAAATATGTTGAAAGAGATCTTGTTTATTCATAAATAATAAAATGCTTATTGAACAACTCGATCAATTGATTTTTGACGCTTTCTTTTGAGAACTGCATTCCGAAAGTGCGGAGGAATTCTTTGTCGTATTGCACATTTCCGCTTACCATACTCAGAATAGCGCGTTTCAGATCCGAAATATTGTTTTGTTCGATTTGAATTCCCAATGCTTCTGTCATATTTGCAGCAATTCCCACAGCAGTTGAAATAACAGGAGTTCCGGTCAGCCAGGCTTCCGCAATCACAATACTGAATGTTTCGTATTCGGAGGTCAGAATCAGCGCATCGTGTTCTTTTAATAACTGGCTCACTTCATCCCATTCGCAAGGACCGGTAAAGGTGATTGCATCAGAACAGCTGTTTATTTTTGCCCATCTTTCCCATTCATCGGTATTCTGATCCGAAACAACCGTTAAACTGATCGTTTTACCCGATTCCAGATACGCATTCAGGAAACCGTCAAAGAGAAAAACCGGATTTTTAGTGTTTTTGTCGAGCGTGGAAATATGAATGAATTTTTTTCGTTCCACCGGATTGGTATCTCTCAGAGTAAAAATCTGTTCATCCACAAAATTGGGAATCACCTGAATCTTGGTCGTTGGAAAAAGAGGTTTCATATCACTTCTGAGCACATTTGAAACGGCCACAATTTCACTGGTATGTCTGCTTCCCCGTTTGATTACCTGTTGGTGAAGGGAAAGAAAATTCTTCCGTAGTTTTTTCCGGTAATAGGAACCGTGTTCCATCACAATCAGGGGAACATGAAAGTAGCGTTGCACGCGGGCAAACTGCATGGCGCGGGGAAGAAAAACGTGTGCAAAGATCAGATCAATATGATCCAGCATCAGCAATCCTTTTCGCAATGCTTTTCGCTGCAGCCACCAATGAATGAAACGATTACTGGCAATGCGATGATAAATCCGGATGATCCGTAAATTTTCTACCTGCTGGTCATCCACTTCAATGGAAGAACAATTTTTGTCGCCCATGGTATGCAACACGGTTACTTCGTAAGTATCCGAAAGCAGGTGTGCAAAACGCTCTACAAAATTTCCTGCGTAAGGATCGATACGCGTAGGAAACCATGAACTCATGATGAGAATATGTCTTTTTGTGTTGGGCATAGGCTAAATTTAGTGGATTTTTCCACTAATTGCGTATGACTTTCAAAGTTTTTGTATTGTTTTCTCTGTGAATTGTGAGGAAATAAACTCCTTTTTGAGATTCGGAAAAATAAATTTCGTTTCCAATTTGTTGAAACGTAACTGCTTGACCGACTTGGTTTTTTAGTTCGAAAATCTCGTCACCGACCAAATTTGAAAGTTTCAACAAGCCATTTGTCGGATTGGGAGATACCTGAATCTGATCCAAAGAATTGCTCTCCAAACCTGCCGTACAGACCAAACGGTTCATGTATTGCCAAATCGTATCATTGTAAGTGGTTCCGACCAGATTATTTCCTAAACTGCTTCCCATTCTGACCAAAACCAATCCGTCTGATGGGGAAACATTGATAATCTGCCCGTTTTTTCCTTCAGCAGCATATACATCGGCCGGAGCATTGGGCATTAAACTTCCGGTGAAAACAAACTGAGATTGTGGAAGCATAAAGGAAGGTTTTCCGTTGAGCCAGGTCAGATAACCATACGATTTATTCAAACTCTGACTGCTGTTTCGCATTTCATTGAGGAACGTCAGATCGGGGAGAACGGGATTTCCGTTCCAATAACCATCCTGAGAAAGCAACAATCCGAAACGTGCCATGCTTCTTGGTTTGGAAACGAATATCTTATTGTATCCGGCAGAAACATACAAACCGGTCATTCCGATTTTGACTCCGATCTTTTGCGCAACCCAGGAACTCAGACTCATTCCGGTTGCAACTTCAATCACAGAATCAAGAAGGGTGTAAGGAGCATTGTGATATGCCCAGCGTGTTCCCGGAGTAGCTTTATAAGTCAAACAAGCAGGATCGGTGCAATTCATGTCGGGAACGGCATCATCCAAACCGCTCGTCATCGTCAGCTGATTTTTGATCGTAATGGCATTTTCCTGTGCCGTAGTCAGGTTGGTCCATCCGCTACCTAAATAATGACTGGTCGAATCATCAATATCCAACAAGCCTTCGTGTTGCGCAATTCCGACTGCATAAGCGGTGAGCGTTTTTCCGGCCGAGTTCCAAACGTAAAAACTATCTGCGGTAAAGGTTCCGAAATATTTTTCCAATACGATTTTCCCGTCTTTCAGAACAATGAATGCTTTTGAATCACTTCCTTCCAGCCAATCATATAGTTTGTCGATAGAATCCTGACACCAGCCGAGTGTTGCCGGATTGGTGGTGCTCCAGGTTGTTCCGACAAGCGGAGGAAAATAAGTCTGAGCCTTCAGATGCGAAAATCCGAGGAGAAATGTAAGTAGGAGCAGGATCTGTTTCATATCAATTCAAAAATTAAAAATGCAAAAATGTTCTGACATTCAGTCCTTTTACATCTTGAATTAAACTAAGACTTTCTCATAAATGGCTTCAAGCTGTTCGATTGCGAAATCAATTTCTTCTTTGGTTGTATAGCGCGAAAACGAAAAACGTGCATTTGGTCTGGTATGATCCGCCTGAATTCCTTCTAAAACGTGCGAACCTTTTGTTGCCCCTGAAGAACAGGCAGAACCACCGGAACAAGCAACACCTTTCAAATCAAGTGTGAACAACAGCATTCCTGATTTTTCAGTAGCCGGAAGGCATACATTTAAAACCGTATACAAACTTTTGTCCGGATCGGTTTCTCCGTGGAAAGTAACATCGGAAAGAACTGCTTTCAACCGTTCGATCATATAAGATTTCAATCCCTGAACATGCTTTTGGTGTTCTTCCAAATGACTGTATGCCAATTCCATTGCTTTTGCCAAACCAACGATTCCGTATACGTTTTCAGTTCCACCGCGCAATCCGCGTTCCTGCGCACCACCATGAATCAATACATCTGTTTTGATGCGTTTGTTTGCGTACAGGAATCCGATTCCTTTTGGTCCGTGAAATTTATGTGCAGCACAAGTGATGAAATCGATTCCCAGTTTTTCCAGGTCGAATGCATAATGCCCCATGGTTTGAACGGTATCCGTATGGAAATAAGCGTTGTATCTTTTGCAAAGCTCGCTCACTTTTTCAATCGGAGTCAATGTTCCGATCTCATTGTTTGCGTGCATCAAAGAAACCAAAGTCGGTTTTTCGTCTTTCAAATAAGATTCAAGCTCTTTTAAATCGATATTTCCTTTGGAATCGATTGTCAGCCAAACGGCTTCGATTCCTTGTTTTTCAGCCAAATGTTCAACGGTGTGACACACCGCATGATGCTCAATAGTGGTAGAGATAATGCGTTTTACACCTAATTGATAAACAGCGGTATTCAATGCGATATTATCGGCCTCCGTTCCTCCGGAAGTGAAAATCAACTCATTCGGAGAGCAGTTCAATTGTTTTGCAATCGAACGACGGGAAGTTTCGATCAATGCTTTTGTTTGACGGCCATAAAAGTGTGTTGAAGACGGATTTCCGAATTCATTTTGTAAAACAGGGATCATGGCTTCTGCAACTTCTTTCGCAAGTGGAGTAGTTGCGGCATTGTCTAAATATACTCGCATTGACTTTTTTTATTACAAATTTAATAGATTCGAATGAAGAAACACGCTAATATTTTCCCAGTAAAAACCGAAATGTTTCCTTTCCTTGAGGTGCTAACAACAAGTTTGACATCAGTAAGTGTGCTCGTTCGGCTCTCTTTTCTTTTGATTTTGCGGTGTCGACATAGTTTAAGATGTAGCGTTTCATTCCGGGAGTGAGGGCATCGAAACGCATTTTTGCTTCGGGAACCTGATCCCAGTATTCGATGAGCTCTTCTGCAAGCGGAACACCAAATTCGGACTCGTCTTTTTCCAATTGAACAAGCACTGAGTCGCCCAGTGTTTTACCGAGTTTCTTCAAGCGGTTTTGCTGCACGGTAATTAATCCGCTTCCTTCGCCCAGTGCTAAAACTCCGGCTTGCCACTGAATTTTGGAATCGAGGGTAATAAGCAGACGCTGATTGAAATCTCCTTTTTCTTTCCGGCCGGGAAGCTGGGCTAAAATATCCGGTGTAAGTTCAACGAACCAATAATTCAGCCAGTCGAGGGATTGGATACTCGTTTCAAATTCAATCATGCTTCAATCTTGTAAAGATAAAGATAGAAAAAGAGTGAGTTTTGCAGGAAATAATCGTAGGTTTTGTTTCCCGTGGAGGAACGCAGGTGTTCGCGTTGATAATGATTAGATGTACGGAACTTTTCAGTGAAATGAGATAAAAAAGAAAAGCCCCGATAAACACCGGGGCTTTTTTCTACTCAATCGTGAATCCATTCTTTTGTGCGGTAGTAACTAAGGATTCAATAATTGCAGAGCCAAAGTCTTTTTGGGTTCCCGATTCGCTCATTTTTTTGAGCTCGGCTTCAATATAAGCTTCCCGTTTTTTGGACAGATCGCTGATATTGTTCTGATACTTGATCCGGTCTGCCTTTTTATCTTCAATGTATTGGATTTGTTGTTCTTTCGTTTTTCCTTGCAACTCTTTCGGTAAATCCTGCTCACGAATACTGTCCAGTTTTACATTTCCCAGATCAAAACCATCAACCAAATCCCAGGAAGCATTCTTGTAATTGGAATTCGATTTTGCAGCAGCACGCTCCGACATCACGGCAACTCCCTGAAGTTTTGCATTGTTGTCTTCTTCGGCTTGCTTGCCGAAACGCTGTCTTCCTAAGGAACCATAACCAACATATGTTTTGTTGAGGGAATCGTTTTCGATGATGATTTGTTGATCATAAGGAGTACTGATTTGCGGAACTTTCTGATCGGAATCAATGTTAAAGTAAGTTCCCTGCGACATCAAAGAACCGTCGTACCAAAGTTCGCGAACTCCTTGATCGTATGGACCGCAGTAAATGGTATTGACCACAATGTTTTTCGTTGCAGCCATTTTCAGGATTTTCTTGTAATCGATCGGTCCCTGATTGAAAGGCTCATTTCCTGCAATGTAAATCATGCGCAGATCCGAAGGTTTGGTTGACCAATTCAGATCATTGACAGACGATTCGATCACAGCAGCGCAATATTCAGAACCACCATTGGTATGCAGGGAAAATAATTGTCCTGAAATGGAATCCAAATCGGCAATCAGATCCGTTCTCTTCCGAATCCAGTTGGGAGTTTTGATTTCATCATTGCCATAATCATAAAGTGCAATTTCCAATGAAGGAGCTTTTCCTTTTTCCGTCATTTTGGAAGCTGTATTCACGATTTTCCAGATAGTAGATTTCGCCTGATCAATTAAACCCTCCATACTTCCGGAGGTATCAAACAAAATGGCAATCTGGATTTTTCGAAGTTCGTCGCTGGGATGAAGTTGCGAAAAGGAAACTGAGCTGATGCAAACAGTCAGGAATAAGAGTATTGTTTTCATGGTCGCTGTTTTTTTGTTGTTACAACCAGAATGGAAAAACGTTCAGAGTGAGAAAAGAGAGAGGTAATTTTACGATGGCTGACAACCCGGAATCAGATCTTTGATTTAAGTCTGCTGAGTGTTTCCTGGGAAATATTCAGATACGAAGCTACCAGCTTATTGGGTAATCGTTTCACAATAATCGGGTTTTCTTCCAGTAATTGGCGGTATTTTTTTGCGGCATCCAGCGTCAGAAAAGACATTAAACGGTTGGTGTTGTTCACATAAGCCTTTTCCAGGTAAATGCGGTAGAATTTTTCCCATTGCGGAATCGTTGCAAGCAAATGATGGAAATCCTGGTCGGTAATGTAGAGTAATTCAGTATTTTCAACAGCTTGAATCAATTCATCGGAGGTATTCCTTGTTATGAAACTGACCAAGGCTGTTGCAAACTGATTTTCAAAAGCAAAATAGCGGGTTGATTCCTGCCCGTCTTCATTGATAAAATAGATTCTCAGACAACCTTTGCCGACAAAAAAAGTCTGTTGACTGTTTTGTCCCTGGAAAAGTACTTGTTCGTTTTTCTTCAGATTCAAGGGTTTGAAATACGAGAGAATGACCGCTAATTCTTCCTCATTTACTTCTATTCTGTCTGTGATATACCGAATAAGTTCTTCCTGCATGATTTGTCTGTTCACGCTAATTTAAGATTTTGCGGCGATCTTTTCAGCCAATTTTCTGGCGTTTGGAATAATCATAAAGGCTGCGGCATAAGCTACGGGAAGCATGATGCTCCAGGCTTTCAGAAATTTCAGGAACCAATCTTCCCCGAAACCGTAATTCCGCATCAGCCCCACAAAAGCCATGATTAATGTCATTGGTACAACAACAAACAGTGTGTTGACGTACTTAAAATGTTTTTTCTTCATTGTTTAGATGTTTAAAATAAATGTGCTGCAAAGTTGCAGAGCTTCTTTATCTTAAACTTTGATATAGGTCAATAAATCAATTGGTATGAAGAAAAGCGGGAATAAGTTTAAACGGATTCGGACGAAAGATTTACTCCTCTATTTTTTTACGTTGTGAGCGCAATTCTGTAAGCAAGGGTTCTAAATCCGGAAACGCTGTTCCATATTCGATAGTAACGCGTTTTGTGCCTTTCATTGTCTTAATTTCAATGTATTCGGAACCTCCGTCTGCACAGTCAGGACAGCCATAGCTTTCCTTCATGTTGTTGAATTTCTTCAAATCAAGCGGATCAACCAATTTGGACCATTCTTTCAATGAGTTGTCAAACTTTTTTGTTTTTACAGGCGTAGCTGCCGGGTCAACGCCGGATTCGACATAAAGCATCTGATCTTCTGAGAAAACCACTTCTTTTCTGCAGTATCCTCTGCAATGTCCAAAATTGGTTCCGTGAGTGATGCTGATAATCGTATCATCAGAAACAACTTTTTTGGGTGTTTCACAAGCAGTGAAAACAGATAGCAGAACAGCAAGGAAGATCATTAATTTCATATCACTCAGATTTTTGGTGAAAGTAGCAAGAATTTTGCCAGAGTCTTTATGAATTACACGCAATACTGAATTTGCAGTTGAAAATATTGTCCTTTCTATTTATTCTCTTTTCAATTTTTGAATTTTCCTTTTTCAATTAAGTCCTTTAGTAAGTGCATCGTCCCATTCCAATAAAACTCCCAATGCTTGTAAATAGATTCGGTAGGGAAGTTCTCTGTTTCAACGGTCAATTCCGTTTGCCCATTCGTTTCTTTCAATTGAAAAGTGATGATCGTGTAATTTTCTGCTTCATCCGGCAAATCTGAGAGTGAACTCAGATGACTGTACTGAAAAATACTTTCGGACTCCAATTGCAGGATCTTTCCGTGATTTTCAAAATGAGCGTGATGAAAACCCTTCACGACAAACGGTTTTCCGGTTTTCCAGTCCGTTACGATCTCAATTTGCATTTCCGGATCGCCCATCCATTGCTGCATGAGCTCCGGAGCAGTCAAATGCTCCCAAACTTTTGAAAGCGGGGAATTGATTAAAATTGATCTTTTTATTCCTTCAAACATCATCAAACATTACTTGTTTTAGCGGACCTTTTTTCTTTTTCGAGAAGTAACTCATTCATGAAATTCCGATGTGTTTTTCTTCCTTTCAGATACATCCCTTGAATGGAATTATCCCGGTGATATTCAATAAAATAGTCTAACTCTATTTCGGATAATTCACTTGGGTTTAGAAATCGTCGGTTAGGATCAATTTCAGAATCAGACTCGTCGTATTTTGTGTTTTCGATCTCATTGATTCGAGCAACAGGAATCACTTCATCGACTTTACACACAGAAAATTTCGATTTATCCAATGTCTTTTGATTCGTTAAGCTCAGGTAATCAGCCACGATGCGTTCTTCCACATGGATTTTTCCATTTCCGAATTGGTGTCTGTCGGTTTGATCCTTTTTTACTCCTGAAATCCAATATTCTTCACCACTTTCTATATCGAAAAAATTCCCGCGCATTCTGTCAGAACCGATTCTTTGAAAGGCTTTTCCATTAAAATAGATTGTTCTCCCGCTCTTAGAGAAACTCACCAATCCAATCCATGCAGGACCATCGTGGTTGTAATCTGTTTTTAGTTCGATGTATTTGATTTCGGATTTCATGTTAGGATTTGTTTGTTGCTCATTTAAAATTACAATTTACCGGGTTTAATTGATCGGTTTTTCAATAAGACAGAACTTTTAAATCCGCAATTAATTTTCCCGATGATCATAACTCAAACCTTTGTTCAGTTTCCAGGTCCCGTTTTCCAAAATCCAGACATGGGTAAACTTTGCGGTACTGGCAAATCGTTCTTTCCCATTCATCGACTCATAAAAACGGTGTTCGCCATATTGAATTGCTCCATACAGTTTCCCGTTTTCATACAATGGAAAAACCTTTGTGCTTCCGGAGATTAATTCTCTTCTGGATTGATAGGTTCCGGGAGATTTGCACAAACCGGTTTTCAGGTCGCTTAAAAACTTTGTCTTGTCGGAAATCCCTCCTATGTCATGAAAAAACTCGAATTTTTCACTCAACAACGCATCAAACCGGGCAATGTTGCAAGTGTTGAATCCGACCTGAAAAAGCAAACTGTCTTGGGAAAGAATGGTTTTGTATAGATCAGAATTCGTATCGACCTGCGCGGAAGCGAAGAAAGATGTCAGGATGAGGTAAAAACCAAGGATGTATTTCATTGTTTTGGGTTTATAATGGAAAATTACAAATATTCCTTTTCCAATTCATGTTTCAACAAAATGTTGCTTTTGGCTCTGCTTAATCAATCATATCGGTACACTCAGCGGAATTGAAGCATACTCTGTATTTTCAATTAATAAATCACCATTCATAATTCGCAATTCGCTAATTTTGTAAGATGTTCGTCGAATCCCTTTCTTTAGTCAATTTCCGGAATCACAGCGAGGCCGAATTTCAGTTTGAAAGCGGCGTGAATTGCATTGTGGGGAAAAACGGTTCGGGAAAAACGAATGTGCTGGATGCGGTACATTATTTAAGTATGTGTCGTTCCTATCTCAATCCGATGGACAAGCAAAATATCCGCTTTAACGAGCAGTTTTTTGTGATTCAGGGTTGCTGGATGAAAGACGAACAGCCTTTTAATCTTTACTGCGGTGTCAAATCCGGTTCGAAGAAAGTCTTTAAGAAAAACAAGAAAGAATACGAGCGTCTGGCAGATCATATCGGACATTTTCCGGTGGTGATGATTTCACCTTACGATACGGATTTGATTTCGGAAGGAAGTGAAGTGCGCAGAAAATGGATGGACGGAATTATTTCGCAATTCGACCACGAGTACCTGGCTGATTTGCAACGCTACAATAAAGTGCTGGATCAGCGGAATGCCTTATTGAAACTGCAATTCGAAAACGGATTCTTTGAGCGCGAGTCGATCGAAATCTGGGACGAACAATTGATCCGTTACGGAACGGCTATTCACCGCAAACGCGTTTCTTTCATCGAAGCATTTATTCCCTTGTTTCAGCATTATTACAAGTGGATTTCGCAGGAGCAGGAAGCTGTTTCGCTGAGTTATGAATCGAAATTGACGGATACGGATTTCAGAGTTTTGCTGACACAAGCCTATCCGAAAGATATGCGGGTTCATTATACTTCGGTTGGAGTTCACAAAGACGATATTACTTTTTTGCTGGAAGGCTTGCCGATCAAACGTTTCGGTTCTCAGGGACAGCAGAAAAGCTTTTTGATTGCGCTGCGTTTGGCACAGTTCGATTGGCTGAAAGAACGTTTGAAGCAAATTCCGATCTTATTGCTGGACGATATCTTCGACAAGTTGGATAATTTGCGGGTATCTCAGTTGATGGCTTTGGTTTCCAAAAATACCTTCGGGCAGGTTTTGGTAACCGATACGGATGAACAACGCGTTTCAAGTATTTTTGAAAGTATACAGGTCAAACCCAAAATGATTTTATTTAATTCTGAATTGGTATGAGTGAATGGGATGAACGCAAGCGATCCGGGAATGCGCAGCCGATGAAAGAGTTGGTCGATAAATTAATGAGCGCCTATCAGCTGAAAGGAAAAATGACCGAAATGGAAGTTTTGAGTAAGTGGGAAGAAATGATGGGCAAAGCTGTTGCCGTTCGGACAACGAATATTCAAATTCGCTCCGGAGTTTTGATCGTAGCTCTGAACTCTTCCGTGATGCGCGACGAATTGCTGCATGGAAAACAGATCATCATTGAACGCGTGAATCAGACGGCCGGAAAGAAGATCATTCACGATGTATGGTTTGAATAATTCGTAATTGACTAACTTTGTTAGATAAAATAATCGCTCATGTCTGTGCATAAAAATGTAAAACGTGTCACAACGAACGTTTTACAAGAAATGAAAAACTCGGGAGCAAAGATTTCGATGCTTACCGGTTACGATTTTTCGATGGCTAGAATCATTGATTCTGCCGGAATTGATATTATTTTGGTAGGTGATTCCGCCTCAAATGTGATGGCAGGACACGAAACAACCCTTCCGATTACATTGGATCAAATGATTTACCACGCAGGATCTGTCGTGAGAGCTGTGGAAAGAGCATTGGTTGTCGTGGATATGCCTTTCGGATCGTATCAGGGAAATTCCAAAGAAGCTTTGTCGAATGCAATCCGGATCATGAAAGAATCGGGTGGACACGGAGTGAAACTGGAAGGTGGAATTGAAATCATTGAGTCGATCAAACGCATTCTAACAGCCGGAATTCCGGTTATGGGGCATTTGGGTCTGACTCCTCAATCCATCTACAAATTCGGAACATACGTGGTTCGTGCAAAAGAAGAAGCAGAAGCACAGCGTTTGATAGAAGATGCCAAAGCATTGGAAGAAGCAGGTTGTTTTGCAATTGTTTTAGAGAAAATTCCTGCCGCATTGGCTGAAAAAGTGGCTAAATCGGTTTCCATTCCCATTATCGGAATCGGAGCGGGGAACGGAGTCGACGGACAAGTATTGGTGGTTCACGACATGCTTGGAATCAACAACGAATTTTCGCCGCGTTTCCTGAGAAAATATGCCAATTTGTACGACATTATGCTGGATGCGGTGAAAAACTACATTCAGGATGTGCGCAGCGGCGATTTCCCGAACCAAAACGAACAATATTAGTAGATGGAGCAAATCCGACCGGAAGACGTTCTCTATGAGGACAACCATTTGGTAGTTGTCAATAAGCACGCCGGCGAAAATGTCCAAGGCGATATTTCAGGAGATTTTCCGCTGGTAGAAAAGGTTCGCGAGTATATCCGGCATAAATTCGACAAACCCGGGAATGTTTTCTGCGGATTGATTCATCGTTTGGACCGACCTGTTTCCGGTGCAATTGCTTTTGCTCGTACAAGTAAGGCTTTGACACGGATGAATAAATTGTTTGCTGAGAAGCACCCGCGAAAAGTGTATTGGGCGGTGGTTGAAAAAGCTCCGAAAGAGAAATCCGGATCCTTGCTGCATCATTTGGAAAGAAACGAAAAGCAGAATAAGACTTACGCTTACAACGAAGCACGAAAAAATTCCAAGGAAGCAAGATTGAAATACCGTCAGCTCATTAGTTCTGACAATTATACCTTACTGGAAGTTGAACTGGAAACGGGAAGACACCATCAGATTCGTGCGCAGTTATCTGCAATGGGCTGCATCATCAAAGGCGATTTGAAATACGGAGCCAAGCGCTCAAATCCGGATGGTTCTATATATTTGCATTCCAGAGAATTGGAATTCGAACATCCGACATCTAAAGAAAATATAAAAATAACAGCACCTGTACCAAACGATAATTTATGGCTTTGGTTTGAAAAAGAAATGCGAAAAAAATGAAATTAATTCCGATCTTCCTTCTATTCACATCCTTCGTTTTTGCTCAGACAAAGTCGTATTATTATCCTGTAGAGGCATCTTTGGATGATCATCACATCACTGCGATAGAACAAGATGCGTTCGGACGATTGATTATCGGAACGGACAAAGGAATGTTTTCGTTTAACGGATTTCAATCCAAAGCAATTCCCTGCCCGAAATTGTATTCGAAGGATATTCTTCAATTGCTGCGGGTGAAAGACCGCTTTTTCGGATTGAACAAAACAGGACAGCTTTTCGAAATAAAGCAAAATCAGGTTGTTTTGATTCCGATCAAATCGGTTAAAAGCCACATTCTTCGTTTGGAAAAAGGTCCGGCCGACTTGTTGAGAATCGTTTGCTCGGATGGATTGTATGATTTCAAATTGAGTCCTTTTTCTCTGGCATCAAAAACAACCATTCCGTTTTACGAAAAAGGAAAATCCGAATTGATCGATTATTGCGAGAATGAAAAAGGCCGTTTTGCCTTGTTGTCCAGTAACGAATTGGTTGATATCGACGATCAAACCGCGAGAACATTGCCCGGAATGACTGGAAGATGGTTGATGGGGCAGGCAAACAGTGTGACTATTTTTCCTTTAAGACCCAATTCGAATATTTCGTTGGAGTTCGTAAACAAGCGTTTTAAGAATCTCAATAAACTGATCGGCGCATTCAATCATTCCGTTCAGAAAGCAGTTAAAATTGAAGACAAGATTTACCTTTTGTCCGAAACCGGAATGATCGTTCTGAAATCCGGAGAAATGCGTGTGAATTCGGTTATTGTCGGATTACACGTCACGGCAGTTTTTCAGGATCAGGATAAAAATGTATGGATCGGAACACATACAAAAGGTTTGTATTGTATGCCGGCAGGAACTTACAAGCTGCTGAATTCTACGGAGTTTAATTCCCTTGAATTGTTTCAGAAAGAGATCATTGCCCGAAGCAGTTACGGAGAAATGATGGTGTTAAACAAGTTTGGGAAGAAGGTTCGCAATGTATTGTCTCCGAATGATGTGAAACGACAAAATACCATTCAAACACCCATTTTGTTGGAAAATGAATTCGTGAAAGAAGTTATTTTGTTGAAATCGGGAAGTTATCTGATTGTTTCTTCCAAAGGGTTGTTTACCCTTGAAGCGAAATCTCCGAAAGACTTGCGTGAAAAATTGAAGAAGAACGCAGCCAGAACAATCATTCTGGAAAGTCCTGTCAAAGAATTTACCCAATCCGATACGAACGAGGTTCTGTTTTCGAATCTGGACGGACTTTTTGCGCTGGATCTGGAAAGTCTGGAGTACAAATCGATTCGCTATTTCAATGAAACGATCGATCCTTCCCAAATTTTGTTTCATGACAATAAATGGTATGTCTTAAGTTCTGCAAACCGGATTTTCACCATCAAAAACGGGAAAGTAGCTCATGAAATCAACTTCCGAGAGAACGGGAGCAATATGCTGGTGTCGAAATTCAAGATCTACAACAATAAGTTTTACCTTCTCACGGACAAAACGCTTTATAAAACGGCTGATCTGAACGGAAATCTGGAACGTTTGGAAGAACTGTCCGGAATGAATGACCTGTTCTTAAGAGATTTTGTGGTTCTGGAAGATAAAGTCTATGTTGCTACTCAATTCGGATTGTTTGAATTTAAATGGGAAAAGATTGAAACCAATTTTCCGAATTTCATTCTCGGAAAAGCAACAGGAAATTATCAGAAAGACCGTTCAGCGATTTTTGGATCCGATAATACAGAAGTGATGATTCCTTATGAATTGGTTGAATTAATGGGAAATCACCCGTATCAGCTGCAATACCGATTGATCCGAAACGGAGATAAAGATCAGATTCATTGGTCAAATACTTCATTGGGATTGACAAAACTGACTTTCGAACATTTGAGTTCCGGAACCTACAATCTGGAATTGCGTTTGTTTGATCCCGGCACAGGCCGTTTCTCCAAGTTGAATACAACGGATTTCAAAATCAAAGCCTCCTGGTATGAAGATACCTTGGTTTGGTTCATCGCCGGAATTTTGGTCGGATTCTTTGGATTGCTGTATCTGAAGCGCAGAAAACGATTGAAGAAACTGGAATTGAAAGGGTAGGAATGTGATATTCTGCTTATCATATATGAGTAGGTTTTATACGGATTCGTAAAATTACGAATTGGCAAATTGACAAAATGATGATAAGGCAAAATACCGAAATTGAAATTTCATAAAATGACTTTTCCAGAAATTTGAATTGGACTTTCTGTCGTTCAGATTAGTCAGAACTGCTTCTCCTCTGAAATATACAGTGTCAAAATCCGCTCAATTCCTTCGGACATTGATAGCGTCTGCGCATATTCTTGCTGTTCACATTTTTCGAAAACAAAACTTTATTCGGAATTTCAAACAAAAGTGAAAGCTCATGGCTTCCGTAGCTGCTCGTTTTCAGTCGGGAAATAGTCATGTCAAAATTGTAAGTCACCCGCCAGGTTGCTTCATATTTAGTTTTCATATTCAGACCAAGAGTGAAAATAAATGAATCGTATTGCTTGAAGTTCATGGCAGCTGTGCGGTTTCTGAACCAGATTCCGATAATGAAAGGCTGACTCACGAAATTACTTCCGATACTGAAGGTCCTGAACGCATTCTGCATTTCAAAAACAGAACCCGGAGATACAATAAATTCATTGAAAAGAAGGTTTGCCTGAGCGTGAAAAACCAATTTCAGAGGCAACTTTTCACTGTCTCCAAGAAATGCATCCTTTGGTTGAGATAAATGATGTACACCGCCGCCAAGTGTTGCATTGAATCGTTTGAAAGAGCTTCGCTGCTTTCGGGTGCTTCCGTTGAAACGCATGACCAATCCTGCACTGAAATCAGCATAAGAAACGTTGTTGTAGCTGGGACGGTTAAAGCTGCTTTCCTTGAATTTTCCCATTGTTTCATCCAATTGATCGGAAAAAGTCAGTTTCGACCAATCAATATTCTTGGTAACGAAACCACCGCTGACTCCGGCTTGAAGAATGAAATTTTTCGTGTCGACAGGTCTGTAGGAATAGTTGACATAACCTCCGGCTGTGCGCAAAAGTGCTTCACCGCCCACGTCCGAATAAGCCATTATGCCAAGTCCCATTTTGTACATGGTTTGCGCTTCGGCAGAAAAAGAGTATGTATTGAACCTTCCGGGAATCGGGCCCCAAAGAGAGCGGGCATTCAAACGGATGGCAATTCCGTTGTTGATAGCCGTCATCGAAGGGTTGTAGTAAACCGGATTGTTGTAGAACTGTGAGAAGTTCGGATCCTGAGCAAATCCGGTTCTTAGAAGAGAAAGCAATAGAAGTAAAAGTCCTGTTCTCATCATTTATCGGATTACGGTTACGGTTCCGGATCGTTTGATTCTTCCTTTCGGATATTCTTTCCCTTCCCAGATTTGTTCGTTTCGGAATGTAGCGGTTGCTTTCCACACATAAGCGTCTTGCTGCACAGGAACACCACGGTAAGTTCCGTCCCAATGTTCGGTTGGCCGCCCATCTTCATCCAGCGCATTGGTCGACCAGATCAGATTTCCCCAATCATCGTAGATCAATAGCTCAAAAGTCTTCAATCCGACACCTTTCGGTATAAAGTTGGCGACTTCAAAATCACTGTGTCCCGGGCTCATGGCATTCGGAATGTGTAGCCCGAAGAAGAAATCAACCGTGATTTGCTTGACAATGGTATCAGCGCAGCCATAATTGGTGTTTGCAATGAGCGTGATGACGTAATCTCCATCGCCTTCATATTTCTCAGTCGGGTTTTCTTCCGCAGATTGATTTCCGTTCCCGAAATCCCACTGATATGAATCTGCAAGACTGCTCAAGTTGGTAAAGACAACGGTTCCATCCAGCGGTTCCGGATTTTCATAACTGAAATTTGCAATTGCCTGAGGCAAAATCGTAATGGAAGAGCCCGCTGTTACGGTGTCGTTACAACCACCGTCTCCATAAGCGATCAAAACGATGTTGTAAGTTCCGCTTGCCGGATAACTGTAATGAATGACATTTCCGGTCAGAACGGTTCCGTTACCCAAATACCAGGAAACAGAATCTGCAGAAAGCGAAGTAGCTTGTAATTCGATCTCGTTCCCCATACAAATGGAATCAGTCGGTAATCCGAATGAAGCACTTGGCATCTGGTAAGAAGAAACCGTTTTCTGAATACTGTCAATACAACCGTGAATAGTCGTTCCGACCAAAGTGACGGTATAATTTCCAACCTGCTGATAGGTCGAAGTCGGATTTGTTAATGTGGAAGAGAGGCCATTTCCGAAATTCCAGGTATAGCCAACTGCATTTGTGCTGTTATTCGTAAAATTGATCACAGTAGGTTGAACACACGGATCAACAGGAGTAAAGTTGAAATCAACGACCGGAAGCGGATGAACCGTTACAACCTGCATTGCCGTATCGGTACAGCCAATATTATCGACCACCACCAATTGCACCGCATAAGAGCCGGAATTGGTGTAAGTATGACTCGGATTATTCTGAATCGAAGAATTTCCGTCTCCAAAATTCCATGCATGACTCACAATTCCGGTGCTGGTATTATTCATCTGAACGGTTAATTCCTCACAACCGGCATTTGGTCCGAGTGTGAATTGTGAATTTGGTCCCGGATTGACCTTGATCGTTTTGGTTGTTTGTGTACTGCAGCCGAATGTCTGACTGATTCCCGATAAAGTCACCTGATAAAATCCGGGATTCAAATAGCTATGTGTCGGATTCGTCAGGGAAGAAGTAGTTCCGTCCCCGAAATCCCAGTTAACGGAAGCGATTCCGGTACTCAGATTTGTAAATGCAAATACCTGATTCACACATACTGAGTCGAAAGAACTAAAATTGATTTGCGGCAAAGGGTGAACCGTTACGATCGTTGTTGTTGTATCAAATCCACAACCTGCTGCAAAAAGAGATACGACATAGGTTCCGGGAGCCGTAAAAGTATGCGAAGGGCTGTAAACACTTGAAATGTTGCCGTCCCCGAAATCCCAGGAAGAAAAACTTGCTCCTTGCGAAAACTGAGTCAGGTTGATGGTATGCGGAACACAACCGTTCGGATTATCAATATTGAAAAAAGCATTGACCTGAGGCGGAAGCACCGTTATTTGATGCTGAACCGTATCAGAGCCACATTCATTACTTACAATAAGCTGAATGGTATAAGTGGTGTCTTCTGTTCCGGTAAAGAAGGTGTGCTGCAAGGTCGGATTCGAAGTGTTTGACGTTGAACCGTCTCCAAAATCCCATTCATACGTGTCGGGCAATCCGTAACTGTTGTTCACAAAATCCAGATTCAGCGGAGTGCAGCCAATATCGGTTAGTGTTCCGAATACGGCGGTTGGTGCGGGCATCACAGTGATTTGCTCCGAATGACTGTCGCTTCCACAGAAATTCGTTAAACTCAATGTAATGGTATAACTGGTGTCAGCTAAACTTCCTGCCTGATAGGTTTGCGAAACAGGAAGCGGATTCGTGCTGCTTTGCCCGTTTCCGTAATTCCAGTTGTAAGTTAAACTTTGCCCCGCAGATAAATCGGAGAAGGATACGAGCATCGGACCACAAGCAGAATCCGGAGCTAAACTGAATAATGCATTCGGAGCTTCACGAACTTCCATTTGTTGTATCAATGTGTCTAAACAACCAAATGCCGAAGTGACAATGAGTGAGATATCGTAGAAGCCAACTGCATTATAAGCATGGGAAGGAGCAGAGAGATTTGAAAGAGTTCCGTCATCGAAATTCCAGTCAAATTGAACTCCTAACTGGCTGTTATTCGTGAAAGCTTCCTGAGTTCCAACGCAGGTAATCGGATTGAACGTGAAATTTGCCACAGGCATCGGATGAACGATTGCCAGTAAAGTATCCCGGTTCACGCAAGTTGTTATTGGATCGGTGAAAGTGTAAACAATCGTGTTTGTTCCCAAAGGAGCAATTTCAGGATCAAAAGTTCCGGCATTCTGATCAGTGATTCCGTTTCCGCTCCAGATTCCGTTTACAGGTGTTCCTGTGAAATTTACAGGATCATCGCTCGGACAAAATTCCGTATCTGCACCAATCGTTACAACAGGAAGCGGATGAACCGTAAACAACATCGTATCTCTTGTCAGACAATTTCCTGCTCCATTTGAAATGACCAACGAGAATGTTCCCGGAACGGATGGCGTAAATAATCCGCCGGAAGTAACATGAAGACCTGTCCACGTGCCGCTTGCCGGTGTTCCGTTGAGTTGAACATTCGGAACGTCAATACATACTTCCACGTCTGGCCCTGCATTTGCCAACGCCGGATTTACCACTGTTACAACGCGCGTATCAGAATTCGTACAACCATTTGCATTGGTAGATGTATAGGTCAAAGTAAATGCCCCGACTGTATTTGGTGTAAATTGCCCGGCAGGTGTAATTCCTGTTCCCGACCAGGTTCCTGCTGCAGGTGTTCCTGAAAATTGAACCGGAAACGGCTGATTACACAAAGTGGTATCTGCTCCTGCATTCACAACAGGAAGCGGATTGACCGTTACAGATAACAAATCTGAGCTCGTGCAACTGTTTCCGTCAGTAAAGGCATACGTGAGATTATGTGCGCCCGCTCCGGCAGTTGAAGGAGTAAATTCTCCCGTCGTGTTCGTGATTCCGGTTCCTGACCAGGTTCCTCCTGTTGGAGTTCCTGCCAAAATTTGTACACCGGCATCAATACATACGCTGAAATCAGTTCCTGCATTTACAATCGGTAATGGATTGACCAAAGCAACCAAAGTATCCCGCAGTAAACAAGCTCCGGAACCTAAAGTGTAAACCAAATTAAAACTTCCGGCAATGGTTGGGTTGAAAATGCCTCCCGCGGTAACAAACGACCCCGTCCATGTTCCACCTGTTGGTGTCGGGCTTAAAGTTACATTCGGAGCATCGATGCAGACTGCAAAATCTGGTCCTGAATCGGGTTGAGTAGGACTGATGACCGTTACAATTCGCGTGTCACTGTTCGTACATCCATTTGCATTGGTGAAAGTGTATGTTAAAGTGAAAGTTCCTGTTCCGTTCGGAGTGAAAACCCCGGTTGGACTGACATTTGTTCCCGACCAGATTCCGCCAGCCGGAGAAAAGCTTAAAAGAAACGGATTCGGCTGATCGCAGGCAGTGGTGTCCGGACCTGCATTTACAACTGGCAAAGGATTAACCGTAACAACCAGATTATCGGAAGCAGAACAACCATTGACATCGGTGAATGAATAGGTCAAAGTTCTGTTTCCTGCGCCGGAAATAGCCGGATCAAAAGTTCCGATCGGATTGGTAATTCCGATTCCTGTCCATGTACCGGAAGCAGGTGTGCCGGAAAGATTTTGAATTCCTGCATCAATACAAAGTGAAAAATTGGGGCCAGCATCAACGATTGGCAACGGATTCACGGTCATGCGCATCGTATCGCGTGACAGGCAGGTTCCCGTTCCGAACGTGTAAACCAACGGATGAGTTCCCACAACATTCGGAGTAAAAACTCCGGCTGAAGTGATGCTTGTTCCGCTCCATGTTCCACCAGCGGGTGAGCCGGTTAATGTGATTGCGGGCGAACCGAAACAACGCGAAGAATCAGGACCTGCCAAAGCAGGGGTCGGATCAACCACTGTTACGGTTAGTGTATCTCTGTTTGTACAGCCGTTTCCGTTGGTAAAGGAATAAATCAGGTCGAATGTTCCCGTTCCGTTCGGAGTGAAGATACCTGTGGAAGTAACGTTTGTTCCTGTCCACGTTCCACCTGCCGGGCTTGGAGTCAATGTAAAAGGAATCGGCTGATTGCAGAGTGTGACATTTGGTCCTGCATTGACAACAGGTAAAGGATTTACCGTGATTACAACGGTTCTTGTGCCGGAACATGTTCCGTTAGATCCTGTCACGGTATAAGTTTGAGTTGCTGCCGGACTAGCTGTCACCGTTGCGGTGTTTGTTGCCGATAATCCGGTTGCCGGACTCCAGGTGTAAGTACTTGCTCCGGAAGCTGTCAGCGAAACTGAATCACCGCGGCAAATTGTTGCATTTGGCGGAGTGATGCTAATAACAGGAATCGGGTTGACGACCAAAGTAACAGAAGAGCTTGGGCCGGGACAACCGTTCATCGTTCCGAAAACGGTATATGTCCCGGCTTGGGCCGCTGTAACATTCGTTAAATTAAAGTTTTGCTGATTACTTGTAAATGAGTTCGGTCCGGACCAGGAATAAGTTGTCGATGCAGAAGCGTCAGAAGTGAAATTGGCTGTGCTTCCGGCACAAACAGGGCTGTTGACCTGTGGATTGAGAGCAGGAGGGATCGGCCGGATAACAACCGATGCATTGGCAGTTGTTGTTCCGCAGGCGTTTGTGACGGCTAATGATACGGGAAAAGTTCCGGCTGTCGGAAAAGATACCGAGCCGGGAATTAAAGTCGTTGCGCTGGAAGGTGTTCCTCCGGTAAATGTCCAGGAATAGGAATCAGAAGGTTCCAGACAGTCATTGACAACAGCTGTTGGGTTTACATTCGCTCCGGCGCAGACACTTGGAATCGTATTGATCGTAACGCGTGGAGGAGACTGCGCTACCACCGGTTGATTCGAAATGAAAGAACCACAGGAATTTGTCAAGGTCAAACGGACAGTATAATTTCCGGGCTGCGTAAACTGAATTTGAGGATTGACAGAAGAAGCATTGGTTCCCCCGACAAATGAAAAAGTACCCGAAGATGGCAGACAAGGGCTTCCGTTGAAAAGAACGCTCCAGGTTCTTGTCACATTGCAGGTGTTCGCTATGCTGGAAGCATCAGTGATCTGAGTTATGAATGGAATGCAGGAAGAACCCGGATTCAATGTAAAAGAAGGAACGGGCGGACTTTCGATACAAACAGTTCTTGTAATGACATTGACGCTGCAGCTGTTGGTGGTCGTCAGAGTAACCGTATATGTTCCGGGACTGGTATAAACATGGCTCGGATTGGTAGGAGTAGTGGTTGTAAGCGTTTGACCGTCTCCGAAATTCCATTGGAACAAGGTACTGGAACTACAGGAGCTGTTAAATCCGACTTGCGTGGAATTCAGAAAGGTTACATTCGATCCGACACAGTTATTGACTGCTGCAATTGTGAAGTTTGATTGCGGCCCGGTATACACACGAATCGGTGAAATAGAAGCCTCACTGCTGTCGCATAAATTGATTGCCTTGATGCGAAACACGAATTGATTTCCGCTTTGTCCGCAGGATGAAGCAGTGTATGTATGGCAAATGGTAGCGGGAGGCGGGTGAGACAAAGTATCTCTGGGAGAACCGTCTCCGTAATCCACCACGTAGAAAGTGGTGCTGTGATTGGAGGAATAATTACTGAGTGGAAAGCATAATGTGATTGGCCCGCAGCCTGTTGTGGCCCCCGGGTTTGCCGCACCGATAGCCGGATTGGTAATATTGGCAATGTTGTATGTCGTCGTATCTGCACAACCGTTGTTTCCGGTTAGAATGTAGTTTAATTCAAATATTTCAGCTGTATTGTAGGTGTGAGAAACTCCACCTCCGGGGAAAGTTGCCGAATTGAAATCGGGTGAACCGTCGCCCCATTGGATGATGTAAGACGAAACCTGATTGGTTGCTGAAGCGTCGAAAACGGTCATTCCAAAGTTTGATCCGTCACAGTTTCTCATTTCAGCCACCGGATCAACCAAAGCAGGCCCGGGAATAGCATTGATATTGACTGTTTGATTGAAACTGGCTGTGCATCCGTTTGAATTCGTCACAACGAGGGTTACCACATAGTTTTGAATTCCGGCTCCGATCGCTTGAAAGGAGTGAGAAGGACTTGGAAGGTTGCTCGTGTTTTGCGATCCGGAAGATGGATCTCCGAAATTCCAGGAATAGCTCAATCCTGATCCGGAAGATGTATTGGTAAATTGAACCGGAACATTCGAACAATTGTTGTTTCCGGTAAAAGAAAATGACGCGTTTGGAGGAGGAGCAATAGTGACATCTACGCTGCTTACATCTGTGCAGCCCAAAGAGGAGCTAACTGTCAGCGTATATGTTTGATCAACAGTTGCGGTAAGAATCGGATTCGGGCAATTCGTACAGGAAAGTCCTGTTGCCGGTGACCAGGAATAAGATAAAGTTCCGGCTCCAGTTCCTGCGGGAGTTCCGCCCAGTTGAACGGTCGATCCCAAACAGATAAGCGTATCTGAACCTGCGTCAGCACTGCATTGAGCAAATAAATGAACGTTAGATAAAAGGTAAGTAGTAATAAAAAGGAAAAGAGACCTCATTGTTAGTTTTCATGTAGCGGGTATAAAGATTCGGATTAAATCCGGATTGAAGAATACCTCATTTGTAGTAATTTGTTGTTCCGAAGATTGCGAAGCAATTTAGTGAAAAAAACCGAAAATGAGAAGGATATCTGTGATAAAAAAATAGCCCCGGAAATTTCCGGGGCTATTTCAAAAAGTGTATTTAATGATTCTTAGTTGATAGTCAACTTTTTAGTAACCTTACTTCCGTTAGAAATAACAACTACGTTGTAGATTCCAGCTTGAACGTCAGCTACGTTAATTGTTTGAGTAGTACCTGAATTCTCAGTAGAGAATACAGTCTTCCCAGCCAAATCAACGATAGAAATTGTTTCGTTTCCTGACAAACCTGAAAGAGTAACAGACTCGTTTGCAGGGTTAGGGTACAATCCGAATGTAGCAATGCTGTTTTCAGAAACACTCAAAAATTCATCCGGCATAACACTGTTCAAAACCAGGTTTTGAACGATTTGAGATCCTACCAGGTCAATTGTTAGGTTACTGTGAACAAATACAGGCAATGATCCCGGATTTGCAAGGTTATAGTATTCGTATTGTACACGATTCATAACAATGTTTCCTAAACCGATGTTGGCAGTAGCCTCATCAGTCAATTTGTAACGCGTGATGTTAGTTAATGTAGTAGCAGCATTCAATTTTAAAGTTCCTGTTCCGTCAACAGTTGCAGTTGCGGTTCCTGTTGTAGCAAAAGTTCCCATACCTGTTATAGCATCTCCTGCAAAAGCATCAGTTAAGGTATTTCCGTAAGCAAACGGGTAGTTCATTAAAGTTTCTGCATCTGAATCCAAAACTACTTTCACTGTTCCGGCTACGTTACCTCCTTCAAATGCAAATCCTTGAGAAATACGGGAAGCAGCAGATGAAGTAAAATAAGTTGTCATAAATCCGGGCATATCAATAGCCTTTGTTGAGGTTGTATAACTTGATCCGTTTGAAGTAGCGGAAGGAAGAACAACAGCAACAGATTTAGTAGCTCCGGTATAACCTGGAGTTGCACTATAATCCCAGGTAACACCTGTTCCTGTTGTTGTTGCGTAGTTTGTAACGTTGGAATCAACCACGTACATTGTCAACGAAGTACCGATTGCCGGTTCGTTTGCTTGATTGAACTGTCCGAAAGCAGCTCCTGTAATTAAGCTTGTAGCTAAGAGTAAATTTAATTTCATAGTTTATTTTTTTTCAAATTTATCTATTTGTACTTAATAATGTGTACAATTTTTATTTAAACGGTAAGCATTGTTTTGCCTTTAAATGTGTTTTATCCCGAAAGGTTGGAAAATAACACGTTTTTATAACATATCTGCCGGCGTTTTGTTTAAAATTGAATCCTGTTAAAGCATTAGCACGAGACCAGTTCTTAAACTGAAAAGGTTCTGAAAACGGTATTTGGACAGCTGAAGTTTCTGTTCTGCTTCGTAATCTGTATATCCGTAATAGAATCCATTGTAGCTATCATTGATTCCAAATGGATCTTCGTCGATAATCAGCTGAATCGGGAAATTGATGTGAAGATAACCACCGAAGTTCCACGCCAGATTTTTGGAGATCGCTAAACGGTATTCCAAACCGTACATCAACGTCAGATTGAATGTGGTTTCATCCGTCATTCTTAAATTCCGGCTGCTGACACCCAATGAATCATAGAGACCATAGTTGTTTTCCATCGCTGGAATTGATTTGTAGTTCCCTGATTTCAATGTGGATAATTCCACGCCAATTCCCAGTACATGCATTAATCCCACAGGAGCATTTGACCCTCTGGAAGCAATTTCAATACGTGGCATGATCCGTAATGTATTGTATTTCACACGGGCATCGTATCCTGGAGTGGAGGTGAAATTTCCAAACTCATCGTAAAAGCTTTTTGCCCCGATGTTCTTCAGGAAAATATCTCCGAAATAATAGTTGAAATCCAATGATAAGGTAGCTCTGTCCTTGAGCACGATTCCCAGATTTCCATAAACACTGTAGTTAAACTGGTCGCTTCCGATTTCGGATTTATAATTCCTGTAATAGTTATCAGTTCTCAACTGACGTTCCGGATAGCTAACCAACTTGAGAAGGCTGTTGTGGTGAATACCAGCACCAAACTGCATCACGAAGCGTTTTCCGTAGAAACCTACCTCCGTATTTTTTTTCTTGGTTGATGCAGAGGTCTTTGTTTGTCCGAATGCAACAGAAGAACTGATTAAAGACAGTGCGAATAAAAAAGATATAGATTTTAACATGAGGTCTTAATTAGTTGATTTGAAAATTTCATAGTACTTGGAACCCAATAGTACTTTGGAAGGTTTGCCATTGATCTGATAAAGTTTGGAGAAATCAGCATGACCATTTTTCAGGTCTACACCGATAAAATTGATCAGTGTTTTTTGAGAATCCAATAATTTACCGGTCATCATAATCAATGCCATAGGCGGAACGTACCAGGTAGCCAAAACCGGTCTTGCAATTTGCATCGGATCGCTTTTTCGGTTGTCCATGTAAAAGAGATTCGGGATCATAATGACATCCGAATTATACTTTTGGGATAAATTCTGAAGAACTGCATAATCTACCGGGAAAAAGTTCACTTTCGAATAGCCGTCATTTTGTCTCAACGCCGATTTCAGGTACATAAAGGTGTTGATTCCTTCAATACTCAATTCCGTCGGAGCATTGTCCGTACTCAGTTTGTATCCGTTGTTTGCAGCTTCATTCTGAATGAGCTCGGTAGAGTAGGTTTTGATCAATTCAGACATTTTGACGGTCTTCTTTGATGATTCCATAATTTCCACATCTGGCTCTACAAGTGCAATGCTTTTGGATTTTAAATCCGGAATTGCCGGAATCAGAAGCTGATTTTTGTCCTTATCCTTGTCAGTTTCGTTTTTCGAACTTAGAGAACTGTTTTGAGCAGCTTTGAATGATTTTACGAAAGCACTGTCCGAAACAATGTCTGTCATTCCATACAAATAATAAGCTGTGGAGTCGAAAACCTGAGAACTGATATTTCCGTCAGCCGAACGTTTTTTCTTGATCTTATCGTATTTCGACCCGACATTTTTATCGGGTTCTGTTTTATTTAAGCTGTCAACCGGAATTTTTGCGATCGAATCATTGTAAGCTTTGTTCAGAACAAGTGCCTGACCGTAATTGTGCTTAGAGAACGATTCCAGCGAAAATTGTTTGGTATTGGCAGCTGTTTCAACCATGCGGTCATAAATAGCCTGAATTTCCAAATCATTCGGGTTCTCGGAACGAAGATCATAAATCTGTCTGAGTGCAATGGAAGCAAGTTCCAGTTTTTCCATCTTTTTCAGGATCGAATGAAGGATTGCAATTTCACCTTCTTTGTGAAGCTTGGATTCAAAAGGTTTCGATACGGAAGCAGATTTGGTTTGAGCAAGTGCAAGCAAGGTTTTTGCTTTCATCACTTTCAGATAATGAGAATTAGGGAATTCTTTTTCCAAAACAAACACCGAGTAAAGTGCATTTGTCAGATCAAGAGCCAGAATTGCATTTCTGATTGTTTCAAATCGTGCAATGTTTCTGATTTCATAAAAACGATCTTCTCCAAGCAAATCCGCTTTTCCGTTCCATCCGTTTCCTTTTTCCAAAACATCCAAAACCTGTTTTTTACGCTTCGAAATGTTGGGATGTGAACTTTTGCTGTCGTTGTAGTTTTCTTCAGCAGTAATCGGGAAACCGTCTTTCGGGAATTTGAACGAAGGAACGTAGAATTCTTTCGAGTTGAAGAATGTCTCCGGAACTCTCACTTCGTCAAACGGAAGGTAGGAATACATCAACACATCAAAAGTAGGTTCGATCAATGCTTCATCGTATCCTGCATTCTTGTAAATTTCAATCGCATCGGAATCCGCTTCCAATTCGCGTTCTTTACTATAGGTACTTAGTTCGTAGTAATTGGAATTTTTAAGTACTGTTTTTTGCTTGAAACGCTCCAATACGTGTTTTCTCTTGTAATGTGCAATTTCGTGGGCCAAAACGTAGGCAATCTGAGCTTCGGAACTTACCTGTGAAACCAATCCGGTTGTAACGAAAATAACTCCCTGATCGGTTGAAAAAGCATTTGTTTCGTTCGATTTCAAGGTGTAAAAACGCAATTGATTGAAGGTTTCCTGATCGTCTTTTAAAAGATTTTTTGCAATATCTCTGACATATTCCGAGATCGGATCTCCGAATACGCACACTTCGGAATGGATAATTTCATCAATGGAAGTGTGAATTCCGGTATAGAATTTACGTCTTAAACTCATCGCCAGATCAGGTCTGTCGACTTTAATATCACGTTCTACTTTTTGATAGGTAGATAAGCTGAAATCTTCAGGAATACTGCCTCTTGAGCTTAAAGTTGTGTAGTTGTTAAAGTCAGTTTTGGTTTGAGCAAATAGGCCATTAAAACCAGAGAGAATTAGGATGTAGGCTAGAATGAATGTTTTCTTTAACATAACCAGTTTTTTAGGTAAGTGGGGGTAAAAGTAGTCAATCCGGCAAATATCACCAAAGTTGGGTAAGAATTATCAAGTTGAAATCTCATTTGATTATTGTTACTTTTGCTTTCCTTGCAAAATACTATGAAACAAAATTCCCTTTTTCGAAAAAAAACAGTTCAGGATATTTTGGCTTCAACCCAACAGGGGGAAGCTGACGGACATGTTGCATTGGGAAAACATTTGAAGGTGAGAGATTTAGCTGCTTTTGGAATTGCGGCAATTATCGGAGCCGGAATTTTTTCCACTATCGGTGAAGCCAGTTCCAATGGCGGTCCGGCTGTGATTTTTCTCTTTATTTTCACTGCAATTGCCTGCGGATTTGCCGCTTTTGCATACGCTGAATTTGCATCTATGGTTCCGGTAGCCGGTTCTGCTTATACTTATTCTTACGTTGCTTTCGGAGAAATTATTGCCTGGGTAATCGGGTGGGCGCTCATCATGGAATATGCCATCGGGAATATTACAGTGGCCATCAGCTGGAGTGATTATTTTACGGGAATGCTCGACGGAATCGGACTTCATCTTCCGCAGTGGATTCAAACGGATTATCTGACAGCACATAACGGTTATAACGAAGCTTTGGCTTTGATGCAGGGAGGAAAAACCTTTGAAAATCTGGATCAGAGCTTGCAGGCAGCTTATACGGCGTGGAATACTTCCCCGAATGTTTTCGGACTGCATTTGATTTTTGATCTTCCCGCATTGTTTATTATCGTTCTGATTACCTGGTTGGTTTACCGCGGAATGAAAGAAAGCCGGAATGCGAGCAATGTCATGGTTATCATTAAACTGGCAGTTATTTTACTGGTCATTGCTGTTGGGATTTTTTACGTAGATACCGAAAATTGGAGTCCTTTTGCTCCGAATGGAGTTTCCGGCATTTTGAAAGGGGTTTCGGCTGTTTTCTTTGCATACATTGGTTTTGATGCCATTTCAACAACTGCGGAAGAATGTGAGAATCCACAAAGAGATTTGCCCCGTGGAATGATGTGGGCGATTATTATCTGTACGATTTTATATGTCATTATTTCCTTAATCCTTACCGGATTGGTGAACTATAAAGTCCTTGCGGTAGGTGATCCTCTGGCTTTTGTGTTCCGGGAAATTGATTTGAAATGGATGTCGGGAATTATTGCTGTTTCCGCAGTCATTGCGATGGCTTCCGTCTTGTTGGTTTTTCAAATGGGACAACCGCGTATCTGGATGTCGATGAGCCGTGATGGTTTGCTTCCGAAAAAATTCTCGAAAGTTCACCCGAAATACAAAACTCCTTCTTTCGCAACGGTAGTGGTTGGTTTCGTAGTGGCAGTGCCTGCTTTGTTTATGAATCTCACAATGGTTACGGATTTATGCAGTATCGGAACCTTGTTTGCGTTTGTATTGGTTTGCGGTGGAGTGCTCATTTTGCAAAATAAAACAGATATTCCGAGAGGGAAATTCAGAACACCGTATGTGAACGGAAAGTATGTTCTGCCATTTTTGGTTGTGGGAGCAATCATACTTGGATTCACACAATATAAAAGCGATTTACTTGGGTTTTTATCTAATCGTTCGGAATTGAAAGAAACCAAGGATTTGATTGTAGACTTGAGTGAGGAAGAATCCGCTCAGTTGAAAGCAAATGTCTTGCAAATTGATGAGGCAGGACTTTCATTGGTTGGATCTGATTTGCTGGCTTATTTTGAACAGGCTCCGAAGATTGATTTGCCGACTTCCCTGAAAGGAATTAAAAGCAATTCGAAAGATACATTGGTCTCACAATTGGATGCAGCAACCAAGAAGCGATTGATTCATTTTTTAGAAGGTTATGATGAAAAAGGATTCAAACTGATGAATTCGGATTTGGAAAGCTATTACAATCAAGGTCCGAAAATTTCAATCGAAGCGGCTTTAAAACCAATCGGGATCTCCGGAAAAAGATTGTACAATTCGGGATTCTCTCATTTTGCACATAAAATCCCTACCTGGATTTTCATTCTGTTTACCTTGTTTATTACAGTTGTCACGATCAGAAAAAATCTGTCGCTCATTCCGTTGCTGGGATTGCTCTCCTGTTTGTACATGATGAGTCAGATTGAATTGCGGAACTGGATTGCGTTTATGATCTGGCTGGTAATCGGTTTGGTGATTTATTTTGTCTACAGTCGGAAAAATTCCAAGCTTGGTTTGAAGGCGAGATTGGGATAGTACGAATTACGAATTAATTTCATTACCAGGGTATTTAGTTGATTATCAATTGTTTGAGTGTTGATATGTGTCATTGAACTTGAACCGGATCGCAATATTGCGATATGGCAAATTTGCGATTGAATCTTAAATGGCCCATCAGGTATTCGGAATTATTGAATATATTCATCTGATTTTAAAATCATTGTATGAAAACTACTGCATTCTTAACGGCGTTGTTGTTCCTGGCTCTTACATTGAATTCGTGTAAGAAAAAGAAAGTAGATCCTGAAAATGACGGAAGTTCGTATGCTTCAATGGAAGTTTATAGCGAAAACGGAATGGGAGTGATCTATAATCCCGCAACGAACAGTGTGGCTTACAACAAGCCGGATGCAGACGGAACTTACAAGATCTATATTTCAAATTATGACGGAACGGGAGAAGTTCAGCTGACTTATCCGGGCTGGGCTTCCAACAGACATCAATGGGCGGAAGAATGGGATCCGACAGGACAATATTTGTATTGTTATGTGGAGAAAACCGATTATGTTTCGGAAAGTGGTCACACGCGGATTCCGGAAGATGCAATTCCGGGCTACGGAGCCTATACCGATTTGTGGATTATCAAACGGGATGGAAGCCAGGCGTGGCAGATGACAAATTTCCCCAACGATTACAATCACGGAATTATTCATGGCGCTATTTCGAACGATGGAACGATGTTTACATGGACAGAGCGTATTCTTGCTCCGGTATTTCTGGATTTGAATCTGGGAGCGGGGGCGTATGTTTTTAAAGTGGCAGATGTTTCCTGGAATCCGCAACCTGTGTTTTCCAATATCCGCACGTACCAGCCAAACGGAGAACTTGCCGGAGGAGAAGTGGAAAGTATTAGTCCGGATAAGACAAATATTTTGATCTACAGCACATTCGAATCGCATAACATGATTGCAACACCCATTTATCGGATCGATCTGGCTAGTGGAAATACAACAAAACTGACCGAAGAAAGTTTTTCTCAAGCCCCGACTTATACGCCCAACGGACAGAAAATTGTTTATATGACCGGAAAGGATTGTGAGATTTTCCCCGGGCAGCTTCAAGGTGCGGACTGGTGGATCATGGATGCAAACGGGAGTAATAAAAAACGCCTGACTTACATGAATCAGAAGAATCATCCGCAAAGTGTGAACAGCTATCGTTTGGCGGGAACATTGTCTTTTATCAACGATTCGACCTTTATTGGCGGAGTAATGACCCAATCATTGGGTTTGGTCGGATATAGCGCACTCGTCAAATTTTGAATTGAAAATTGATAATGGACAATTGAAAAGATTTTAAATCGGAGTCTTCTTTTGATAAATTGTGTAATTCCTTTTCAATTTTCAATTTTACATTTTCAATTAGTAGTATCTTTGTAATCCAAAAAAATCGCTCAATAGCATGTTTGATAATCTTACCGATAAGTTTGAACGCGCCTTTAAAGTCTTAAAAGGACAAGGACAAATTACTGAAATTAACGTAGCTGAAACATTGAAAGAGGTTCGTAGAGCCTTGTTAGATGCCGATGTGAACTTTAAAACTGCCAAAGATTTCACCGTTCGTGTGAAAGACAAGGCAATGGGTGCGAATGTATTGACAGCTATTTCTCCAAGCCAGTTAATGGTGAAGATCTGCCACGAAGAGTTGGTGGAATTGATGGGAGGAAACGAGAGCGAAATTCAGATTCAGGGAAGCCCGGGAATCGTGTTGATGTCGGGACTTCAAGGTTCCGGTAAAACAACGTTCTCCGGAAAACTGGCGAATTATCTGAAAACGAAGAAAAACAAAAAACCTTTGTTGGTTGCCTGTGACGTTTACCGTCCGGCGGCGATTGACCAGTTGCATGTTCTTGGAGAGCAATTGGGAATTGAGGTTTTTTCCAATAAAGAAGAAAAAGATCCTGTTAAAATTGCTACTGCAGCAGTCGTTTACGCGAAAAGCAATGGATTCAATGTCGTGATTGTCGATACTGCCGGTCGTTTGGCGGTAGATGAAGCAATGATGGACGAGATTGAGCGAGTGAAAAAAGCGTTAAATCCGACAGAAACCCTGTTTGTAGTGGATTCCATGACCGGACAAGATGCGGTAAACACGGCAAAAGCATTTAACGAGCGAATCAATTTCGACGGAGTTGTATTGACGAAACTCGATGGTGATACACGTGGTGGAGCTGCATTATCGATCAAAACGGTTGTAGACAAGCCGATCAAATTTGTCGGAACAGGGGAGAAGATGGATGCATTGGATGTATTCTATCCGAAACGAATGGCCGATCGTATTTTGGGAATGGGTGATGTGGTTTCCCTGGTGGAACGCGCTCAGGAACAATTTAACGAAGAAGAAGCGAGAAAACTTCAACGCAAGATTCAGAAAGATCAGTTCGACTTCAATGATTTCCTTGGACAAATTCAGCAAATCAAAAAGATGGGTAACGTCAAAGATTTGATGGGAATGATTCCGGGAATGGGGAAAGCTGTGAAAGATGTAGATATTCAGGATGATGCTTTCAAACACATTGAGGCAATTATCTATTCCATGACTCCGAAAGAACGTGCAAATCCTTCTTTGATGAACGGCCAGCGCAAAACAAGAATCGCAAATGGTTCAGGAACCAATATTCAGGAAGTGAACAAATTGCTGAAGCAGTTCGAGGATACGAAGAAAATGATGAAAATGATGAGTAATCCGAAGAACATGATGAGCATGATGAAGCAGATGAAAGGCATGAAAGGCGGAATGCCGGGAATGTAAATTACGAATGCTGAATTACGAATTGAAAAATCATTCCGAACTCGTAATTAAGAATTAAATGGTGGATTTTGAACTCACTTCCAACGAACAATACTCCGCACGTTTTCGTGAATTAGGAATTCATTCCTTTCAAAAAGCCTGCGATTTTGTTGCTGAACTTCCTTATGGCAGAAATGCGAACCGGGAAGATTTTGCTCTGGTGCTTTCCGAACAAAAGGGTACTTGTTCTTCCAAACATGCTTTACTGGCAGAATTGGCTTTGGAAAACGGACATCCGGAAATTGAGCTAATAGCCGGAATCTTTCTGATGAGTGATGAAACACATGCGAAGCTAAACTCTTTCTTCGATAACAAACCCTACACATCATTACCCGAATGCCATTGTTACCTTCGCTTTAAAGGAGAACGTTTCGACTTTACAGATACTTCGGATACACTTGAACGAATTGCACCGAAACTGGTTCGGGAACAACGCATCGATCCGAATCAGGTGAGTGATTGGAAAATCGTAATCCATAAGGATTATTTGCAGCGCTGGTTGAATCGTAATCCTGCTATCGGAATGACTTTGGAAGCTGTCTGGAAGGAGAGGGAAGAAGCTATTTCGATTCTAAGCAAATAAAAGCCAGATCTTGATAAGATTTCACAGATTCGTAAAATACCGAATTGACAAGATGATTTTTCCGGTTTCAATTTGTCTGATTGCGAAATTGCCAATTCGCAATATTACGAATCCTTAATGTTTATAGGGTTTTTAGACGTTTGAATCTTTGATTTGATCCTGAAATCCCACCGGAAAATCTCTTCACTGATAATTGCTTAATGCTTAATCCAGCAATTTTTTTAGATCTTCTTTGGAACAAACACCTGTCAATCGCTTACTTTCAATACCATTCTTGTAGACAATAAAAGTTGGAAAAACTCCGGCTTTCAATTCTTTGACCAATTCTGTTTGAGCACCACCATCTATTTTTATAATCGTGTATCCGTCCCGACTCAATTCATCCACAATCGGAGTCATTTTTTTACAAGGAGGGCACCATTCTGCACCGATATCAATAAGTACCGTCCGATCTTTCGGAATGGAATTGAGAAAATCCGCAAAGCTTATTTGAGCAACTTTTGCAGTGCCTTTCACAGGCAAATCTTCCAGATTCCAGGCGTTAATTCCACCTTCCAGGTTAATCACCTTTCTGAATCCTTCCTTCAAAAGCCATTTCTGAGCTGCTGCGCTTCTGGATCCGGCCAGGCAATAAATGTAAACCGGTTTTTCCTTGTCCAGAGAAGCAATTCTTTCACTGAACTGGCTGAGGTTGTTCCAATCAGCCTGAAAAGCCCCGGTAATGTGCCCCTGATTGTATTCTCCGGCAGTTCGGACATCTAAAAGTTGAATTCCTTCCCGTTGAATAGAATCAAAAAACGGTTTCGGACCCAAAGCCGGCTTTTGAGAAAATGCAAGGTTGAAAAATGTTGAAAAAAAAATTATTGTAAACTGCTTTGTGAAATATCTCATACATCTATTTGATTTTGAAACCCATTTTATGAATAGGAACAACGATTTAGTCTGTTATCTATGCTTTTAGAAAACCAAAATGTTGCGTTAACCGTAAATGTAGAAAATGTTCATTTGGATTAGTTGTAAAAAACTGTTAATTTCGATTCAGTTAATGTTAGGAATCTCAAATACGATAGCTTATCAACACTTATACTCTATGTTTAGCCGATACTTGTTTTTGTTGATCTTCTTTACCACACTTACATCTATAACAAGGGCTCAGGACGTTTGGTTACAAAACCATTTTTCTCCTAATTCAGGTTGTAGTTTGTCAAATGCAGAAACGGTTACTGTTTTGATCAATAACAATTCCGGAGTCGTAATGCCCTCTAATACCATTCAGGTAAGCTATACGGTAGACGGTGGTAGTTTAACCAATCAGCTTTTGTCATCCAATCTGATGGCAGGCTCCTCCTGGAATTTCAGTTTTACAGTAAAAGCAAATTTATCTGCATGTGGGGCGCATATTCTCAAAGTTTGGGTAACGCGCGCCGGAGATTTGAATCATCTGAACGATACTACTCAATGGACCGTTCAAAATGATTGTCCGATTGTTCCCGGTACGGTGACATCCGATATTACGGTTTGTCAGGGGGCAAACGCCGGAACACTTTCCCTTTCGGGTTGGTCATACGGAACCATCACTTCATGGCAATCTTCCACCAACGGAGGAGGAACCTGGAGCACAATTGCGAATACAACACCATCGTACGCCTATAATAATGTCATGCAAAACACGCAATACCATGTTTTGATTGATGGAGGCTATTGTCCTGACGATACTTCGGGATTTGCCACAATTACTTCACAGGCGCCTTCTGTTCCCGGAACGATTTCAGGTGCAGATTCTTTGTGTGAGAATGCGGCTTCCGGAGTGCTTAATTTGACAGGCAATTCATTGGGTGTTTTACAATGGGAATCTTCCACCAACGGAGGTGGAACCTGGAATACGATTGCGAATACAACAACTACAAATAATTATGTTTCGCTCACTTCTTCTACCATTTACAGAGTTTTGGTTGATGGCGGTGTGTGTGTAGACGTTTATTCGGATACGGCTCTGATTTATGTCGATCCGGTTTATCCTCCAACAGTTCTTGCGGGAAGTGATTCATTATGTATTACGAATGCATCCGGTTCTGTGAGTGGAACAGGCACGTTCGGGCCCGTTTTAGGTTGGGAATTCTCTTCGGATAATGGTTCAACCTGGAATGCTATTTCCAATACAACAGGAACATACAATTATTCTGGATTGACTCAAACAACTTTCTATCGAATGGTTACCGAAGGTGGTCAGTGCCCGGATGTTATTTCAGATACGGCAATTATTTATATACAAGCTGTTCCGGTTCCACCATCTTTAGGGGCTTCCGATACCTTATGTATAAATGCCGTTACGGGAATCTTAAATCTTACCGGTGCAAGTACTTCCGTTTTAGATTGGGAATCTTCAACTGACGGAGGAGCTACCTGGAATCCGCTTACAAATACAACAACGTCTTACGATTACAGCAGTCAAACAGAAACAACAAACTACAGAGTTCTTCTGGATGGTATTTTCTGTCCCGATTATTATTCGAATACGGCTATCATTCAGTTGGATTCAGTTCCGATTGCAGGAGTATTAAACCAGAGCGGAACTGCTTGTGAAGGTACATCAGAAGAACTTCATTTAATTGGATCCAACGCAGATTCCTTGATCTGGCAGTTTTCATCCGATAACGGAACTACCTGGCAAACAATTCCTGATTCGGATACAATCGACTACAATACATTCGCAATAAACGGAAACGTAATGTTCCAGACCGTTGCACTTTCCGGAGTGTGCCCACCAGCTATTTCAAACCCCGTGACCATTATTATGCTGCCGGCTCCGATAGCCAATGCAGGAAATGATACGTCAATTTATCTGGGCGAATCCATTACATTGAATGGTTCCGGAGGAGTAACTGGAATTTGGATGCCCGGATCAACGCTTTCTGATTCGACGATTACAAACCCGGTTGCAACACCACCTGTTTCGATGGCATATGCTTATTATGTGATCGATGCACAGGGCTGTGTCGGAGGAGATACAGTGCTTATCACGGTAATGGATCCTATTCAGTTCAATATCCGGAATGTGGTGACTGTTAATAATGATAATATCAACGACACCTGGAATATCACTGGTGTAGAGTTCTTCCCGATGACCGGCGTAAAAGTCTTCAATCAATACGGAAAATTGCTGTATGAGAACGGAGATTATAAAAATGAGTGGAAGGGCGATTACAAAGGAGCACAATTACCTAACGGGACATATTATTATGTGGTACTGAAAGGTGGAACCGAAGAGGAATATAAAGGAACTATTACACTATTGGGGAATGAATAAAACACTACTACTTTTTGTTTGTTTGTGCTGGGGAAATTTATTTGGACAACAAGTTCCTTTTTACAATCATTATCTGATAAATCCGTTTGTTTACAATCCGGCATTTACAGGAGCAAGTGATTATGTGAATGCGAGCTTTGTCAGAAATCAGCGTTTTTCTTCTTTTGGATCAACAGCTGTCAATAATTATCTGACAGTTGAAGGACCTATTGCAAAAGGGAATATGGGATTAGGATTAGTTGTTGCGCACCAGAATCAGGGAATTCAGCAGCAGCTAATGTCCAGTTTGAATTACAGCTACAAATTAAAGATCAATGACGATCATCATATCCGCTTTGGTATTTCAGCAGGAGTATTGGATAACCGGATAGATTACGATCAGCTCAATGCTCAGGAAACAAACGACCCTTATCTTACGGGACTAAGACCAACAGCTCCTGTTTTTGACATGAATGTCGGATTAATGTATAACTGGAAAGATTTGAGAATCGGAATTTCAGTTCCTCAGATCATTGGAGGAAAAGTAAAATACGCCAGAGAAAAGAGCAGGGGATATTATCAATTGGAAAGACATTATATGATGTCGTTGGAATATGATTTTCACTTGGGTGAAAAATTCATTCTTCGTCCAAATGCTATTTTGAGATACATGCCCAATGTTCCTTTTCAGTACGATGCCAGCTTAATGGGACTTTACAAAAATATGCTTTGGGTTTCTGCAACCTATAAATCAGATTATGCGGTACAGTTTAATGCGGGAGTACGCGTATTGGATTTTCTGCGTGTCGGATACAGCTATGAGCTTTTGATCGGTTCTATGAAAACGTACAATACCGGTACGAATCACGAAATTTTCTTAGGATTCTCCTTTAAAGGGAAAAGAGAAAAGGAAATTCAAGTCGTAGAAAAAGAAGTAAAAGTTGTTGACGATCTGGCTTTGAAACAAAGAGACTCTATTCAGAAGTTAAAAGACGAATTGGAGGATAAGCTGAAGAAAATGCTGGAGGATCAGGCGCGTAAAGACAGATTGCAAAGAGAGAAAGATTCACTTGCAAATGTGGTTAAGGTAACTCCGGTTGATACTGTTAAACCTGGAAATGATCCTCCGGAAGCAATTCCGGTGGCAAAAGGATATCACTTCGTAAATCTCGATAAAAGTGAATCTCCGGATGGCTTTTATGTGATTACGGGAGTGTTCTCCAACAGGCAGAATGCCGATCAGGTACTAGCGAAAAGCCTGAGTGAATACCCGAATACGTATTTAGTAATTAATGAAGCAAATAACTATTTCTATGTTGTAATTCTTTATTCTTTGGATCAAGAACTTGCCACAACAACATTTAAAGAGTATAAAACAAAGAAAAAGCAAAAGGTTTGGATTTTGAATTATAAAAAAAGTTAAATTTTCAGGCAACCCTTTGTTAAAAAATAAGTCAATATAATTGAACTAGAACTCTATGACTATGAAAAAAACTACTGCTTTCAGATCAATCTGCGATATTGTTCTGCCGTTTGTGTTCGTTCTTGGTTTTTCTGCGCTGTCGTTGGCTCAATTTCCCGGCTGTCCTAATATCGATGCGGGACCTGACCAAACGTTGCCGTGCTCGACACCATGTACGAATCTAACTGCGACACCCTTTGCAACTGGTGCTACGAATACTTATACGGTGAGTTCTATTCCTCATGCACCGCCAATTGCCTATAACCAGTCAGGTGGAACCGCTATCTCAGTTGGTACGGATGATGTGTGGAGTGCAATTATCAATTTACCATTTAACTTTTGTTTCTACGGAGCAAATTATAACACTTGTAAAGTTGGTTCCAACGGAGCCATCAAATTTGGCCCGGCGGCTGGTGCAGGTATTCATCCGTGGGATTTTGCTCCGGCAGATAACTGTCCTTCTACGAGTTTAACAGCTGCCGGTAATGTCTTCGGAGTATATCATGATATGGATCCAACTATTGGAAATCCTACTGGAACTGTAAACTGGTATTTGCTTGGTACAGCACCATGTAGAATTTTTGTGGTATCGTTCAATAATATGCGTCAATATGATGATGCTCGCTGCCCTACTGTTCGCTCCACTTGTATGATGGTTTTGTATGAAACAACGAACGTGATAGATGTATATGTCAATAATAAACCATTGTGTACAAACTGGAACGAAGGTCTTGGAATTATTGGTATTCAGAATAATGCAGGTACCGCTGGTATTGCTGCTCCCGGAAGAAATACCAATCCGACATGGGCAGTTGTAACTCCGGAAGCTTGGCGTTTTACTCCAACTGGAGCACCTAATTATTCTGTTGCCTGGTTTCAGGGTGCCACTCAAATTGGACTAGGAAATACCATCAATGTTTGTCCCACGGCAACAACAACCTATACCTCTGTTGTGACTTATAACCGGTGTGACGGTACTACTGTAACGGATCAGGATCAGGTAACCATCAATTTTTCGAATTTAACACCACCAACAGTAACTCCTACGGCAGAATCCTGTGCGAATTACAATAATGGTTCAGTGATTATCAATAATCCGGTGGGGGCAGGACCTTATACCGTTAATATTGCGGGGCCGACAACCGGATCGGTTGTTGAAGCAAATACCGCCGCCGCCACGGCCAATTTTACCAATTTACCGGATGGCAACTACACATACACAGTCACCGGAGCAAACGGTTGTACAACATCCGGAAACTTTACCATTGGTGCAGGAGGGATTTGTTGTAGTGTAACAGCTTCCGGAACAAATCTTCTCTGTAACGGAGCAGCAACAGGTTCAGCAACTGCAACACCTGTAGGGTTGGCACCTTATACTTATTCATGGACAGGAGGACAGACATCCCAAACAGCTTCCGGATTAGGAGCAGGGGCGTATACTGTTACAATGACAGATAACTCCGGTTGTGTGGCTACTGCAAACGTTTCAATTACACAGCCAACCGTATTAGGCGGAACTCTTACTCCTGTAAATGTGAGTTGTAACGGAGCATGTAACGGATCAATAACAGTTACTGCTTCCGGAGGAACATTACCTTATCAATACAGTATTAACGGTGGAGCTTTTCAGCCATCAAATTCTTTCACAGCATTGTGTAACGGAACGTATGCAGTAACAATCAGGGATGCAAACAACTGTACGGTTATTCTGAATCAAAACATTACTCAGCCTGCCATTTTGAATTTAACGCAAGGATCGATAACTCCGGCAACCTGTGGTGCGAATAATGGTTCTGTAACTGTTGTTCCGGCAGGAGGAACTGCTCCATATACTTATACTATCGATGGTGGAGCGAGTCAGGCAAGTGCTACTTTCAACGGCTTGACAGCAGGTGTTCACAGCGTTGTGGTGACTGATAACCGTGGTTGTACCAGAACCTTGTCCATAACAATTACAGCTACCAATGCTCCGATTGCATCGATTTTAAATCAGACAAACGTAAGTTGTTTCGGTGGTGTTAACGGATCTGTGATTATCGGTATTGCAGGTGGATCTTCACCATTTACTTACTCAATCGGAGGACCAGGACAAGCATCGAATACCTTTACGAACTTAACTGCTGGTCCTTATACAGCAACTGTAATGGATGTAAACGGATGTTCTTCGACGATTCCATTTACGATTACAACAGCGCCTCAGTTGACATTTACATCAACTCCGACTGCAGCTTCCTGTAATGCCGTTTGTGACGGACAAATTCAGGTCAATGCAGCAGGTGGAACTCCTCCTTATCAATATTCATCAAACAATGGTGTCACCTATGCATTAGCAAATCCAATAACAGGTTTATGTGCCGGGTTAATCCACGTTGTTGTAAAAGATGCCAACGGCTGTTTGACGAATGCGGATGTTACGATTACACAACCAGCCCCGGTTTCTGCAACCTTTGTAAAAACAAATCCTATTTGTAACGGAGCTTGTGATGGTACAGTTACCGTGACTGCTTCAGGAGGAACACCAGCGTATCAATATTCATTGAATGGTGGAGCTTTACAAGCCGGGACAACAATTACCGGCGGATGCGGAGGTAATAATACGATCTTAGTGCAGGATGCTCACGGATGTCAATTCACATCTGTTCAAACGTTAATAGATCCTCCGGGATTTGGTATTGATACAACTGTTGTTATTTCAGCGAATTGTGGATTCAACAACGGAGCTATTACCGTTGCAGCTAACGGAACAAACGGTCCATTTGAATATTCATTGAATGGAGGACCGTTCCAAACATCGGGATCTTATACGAACTTGTTTGCCGGAGCTTATGAAATTACAGCTGTGGATCAATTGGGATGTTCAGAATCTGTATTTTTTGGAGTTAATGACATTGAGATGTCAGGTATCACGCTTTATCAGTATGATGCAAATTGTTTTGGTGTTGCCGATGGTGCAATTGAAGTTGAAAATGTGAGCGGTGCCGGTGATATCACTTATGAATTAGATAACTCCGGAATTACTCAGACAAGTGGTTACTTTCCAAACCTACCCTTTGGATCACATATCGTAACTATTTACGATGACGGATATTGTGTGTTTACAATTCCATTTACTGTTGAGGAGCCTACAGAAATTCAATTTAATACGGATTTGACAAATATCAGCTGTAGCTCAGGAAATACAGGAGAAATTGAGTTTATAAATGTTTCGGGTGGTACAGGTGCTCATCAATTCAGTATCGACGGAGGAACCTCTTTCCAACCCGGGGCTACATTTACGGGGTTGGCTGCCGGAACATACAATTTGGCAGTTATGGATGATAATGGCTGTTTGGTATTTGGAACAGCTACTTTGACTCAGGCACCGCCTTTGGTGATGGCAACAACTATTTTTGACTTAACGTGTTTCAATGATAACTCGGGAGGAATTCAAATCGGAACGACAGGAGGTACGGGGGCTTATCAATATAGTATTGATAACGGTACGACTTATTCTCCTATTGAATCATTCTTTAGTTTAGCTGCCGGAACATATGATCTGATAACACAGGATGCGGCAGGTTGTCAGGTTACTGGAACAGCAACGGTCAATCAGCCGACTCAATTAGCTGCAACATACACACCAACAAATGCCTTGTGTTTTGATGCTTGTGACGGAGAAATTTTAGTAAATGCTACCGGAGGAACAGCTCCTTATATGTATAGTCCTGATAACGGGTTGAATTACTTTGTTTCTGATACACTAACCGGACTTTGTGCCGGTAATGTGGACATTCAGATAAAAGATGATAATGATTGTTTCATTACGGCAGTTCAAGTGATTGGGGAACCAACGGCAGTTGCTTTGGTGGTTGTTCCTACTGACGAAACATGTGCTGCCTCAAATGGTGAAATTGCAATTACAGGTTCAGGAGGAACAGGTGCATATACTTATAGTATCGACAACTCAGTAACATATACTGCAGTCTCAAATCACACAGGATTAACTGCCGGCTTGTATAATGTATTTATTCATGATGCAAATAACTGTGAAGCAAGTACGGTTGTTTCAATTTCCAATCAGGCATCACCGGTGATTATTGGAGCGGCGGTTCAGAATGTTAGCTGTAATGCCGCTTGTGACGGAGAATTACAGGTAACGGTTTCAGGAGGGACAGGAGCAATTACCTATTCAATCGGAACTCCTCAGCCCGCATCTTTGATCACGAATATTTGTGCAGGAAATTATACTTTAACGATCACAGATCAAAATGGATGTACGGATACTGAACCGATTGTGGTTACTGAACCGGCTCCATTGGCAGCAGTAATTACTCCAACAGCATTGACATGTTTCAATAACAACACGGGACAAATTAGTTTCAATGCTTCGGGAGGAACAGCACCATATACATATAGTACAGATAACGGAGCTTCATTCTCCAATCAGACTACAGTTCAATTCCTGAGTGCAGGATCTTACAATACGGTTGTGAAAGATGCAAACGGGTGTCTTGTAAATACAACAATAAACGTTACGGAACCTGCTCTGCTGGATGTTCAGAATATTGTAGTTAATAACGCAAGTTGTTATTCATTCTGTGATGGAGACGCGGCTGCTACGGTTACCGGTGGTACAATACCATATAGCTATACGTGGTCAAATGGAGCTACTGGAGCGAACACAACGAACGGACTGTGCGCTGCATCTTATAACCTGACGGTAGTTGATGCAAACGGATGTTCGACAGTGGAAGCTTTCAGTATTACTCAGCCACCAATGTTGGTAATCACAAGTACAACTGCTACAGATGCATTGTGTAATGGTGACTGTAATGGTACAATTACAATCAACTCAGCATTGGCAACTGGTTACAGTATCGATAATGGTGTGACATTCCAACCGGCGAATACTTTTTCAGGGCTTTGTGTAAATACTTATACGATTCAGGTTCAGGATGCAGCAGGATGTACACAATCAGGTACAATCTCTGTTGGCCAGCCTCAACCTTTGGTTCAGTCAGCGATTCCGGAAGATGGTTTGTTGATTTGTTATGACGGATCAGGAGTATTATCAGCAAACGCAACAGGAGGAACTGCACCATACTATTTTGTTTGGAATACAGGTGATACCACTCAATATCTGACGGTAAATCTGACAGCGCCTGCAACATTTACCTGTACGGTTTATGATCAAAACGGATGTGTTTCAAATGTTCAGACGGCGGACGTTACAGTAAGACCTCCGTTTGTGGCATCAGTTACAACTCCGGTTATGGCGTGTCCCGGAAATCCGGTTACAATGACAGGATCCGGTGTTGATGGATTGCCCGGATACTTTTACCAATGGATAACTCCGGTAGCTCACGATACTTTGGCAAACGGAGCAACTTATACATACGTACCGAATGGTTCGGAAACAGTGTTGATGGTTGCACATGACGAATGTTACAGATACGATACAATTCCGGTAACAGTTCAGATTTACAATCTTCCAAGTCCTGAATTCCAGGTTTCACCTGCTTCCGGTTGTTCACCGTTATCAGCAAACTTTAATTTCCCTGCTGTTGTTGCAGGATCAATTACAAGTGCAACATGGAACTTCGGAGATGGAACAACAGGAAATGGAGTATCTACTTCACATGTATTCACTCAGGTAGGATGTTACGATGTTTCAGTTGAAATTACGACGAATGATGGCTGTATTACCGATACAACGCTGTTGAATATTGTTTGTGTGGTTCCTGATCCGATTGCGAACTTTACCTGGAGTCCGGTACCACCGTCAACAATAAATTCAACGGTTACATTCAATGATAATTCAGTAAATGCTGCTTCTTACGATTGGGATTTCGGAGCTTTCGGAACATCGACTCTTGAAAATCCGATGGTAAATTATGGAAACATTGAAGCGGGCAGCTATGAGGTTTGTTTGATGGTTACTTCTCCGGAAGGCTGTCGAAACGAAATTTGTAAGTCGATCGTGTTTATTGAAGAGTTCCTGGTTTTCGTTCCGAATACATTTACTCCGGATGGAGATGAGTTCAACAATGTGTTCAAGCCTGTGGTTCCGGATGGAATGGCGATGGACGATTACACTTTTGCGATCTACAACAGATGGGGAGAAGTATTGTTCGAATCTCATGATGTTGCAGTTGGATGGGATGGAACCTATCATGGTGAAATCGTGAAAGAAGGTGTTTATACCTGGACGATTGTTGCCAGAGGCGGGGGAGACAAGAAAGCCCGCAAATTTGAAGGACACGTGAATATGCTAAGGTAAGAACAAGCATTGCTTGCGATACATGACAAACGTCAGTGCAGTCATGGAACAAAAAAAGAATCATAAAAAAAGCCCGTCATTTGACGGGCTTTTTTTATGATTCAAAATCAGGAAAGTCTGCTGTTGGTCCATAACTTTGTGGAACCGGAATTCCAAGTAAACGGTAATTCACACCCAACTGAGCTCTGTGATGTATGGTTTGGTTGTGAGCCATTCTTACAACTTCTTCTTTGGTGCTTTCTGAATAAACAGTTGCTCCTGAGCGTAGTTTCCATGTTTGATCCAAAACAGAATCCTGCACATGGTTCAATGCCGCCATTCCTTTTGCAACAGATTCATCAAAATATGTCATTGCCTGCTCAACTGAATCGAATTTTTTCGGATCGTAAGGTGCTGATTCAAAGTCCAGCTCATCTGTTGTTACAGCCATTTCTGCCCAAAGAGGAAGATCAATCACATGAAGGAAAATATCTTCCAATCTCATACTTTTCTCATGAGCCTTGTAATCCTTTTTGTCAAAAGGGAAAGCCTTAATGAATTTTCTGGTTGTTTCTGCTTCGGCAGCCAATTGTGCCTGTAGTTGCTCTTTTCTTGTCATGATTTCTAAATTTTAATACAAAGAAAAGGAGGTACACTGACAACCCTATGGCAGTCTGTTTTTGAATACGAAAATTTTTTATGAAATAGGACGAAATAGTTTACATCAAGAAGCAAAAAGTTCCTTCACACCCGGTTTACTTTTCACTTTTGCTTTCTCACTTTTACCTTTTCACTTAGCTAGTAGTTCACCGGAAGTTTGTATTCACTCAGTGAAATGTGCTTACTGACTTCAAAGGGATTCATCGTTTTGCGAAGCTCTTTGATCCGGCCGATTTTGAAATCACGGTAATCTTTCCGAAGCTGACAATAAGCAATCAAATGCCAGGAAAAAGCATAAAATACCAATCCGATGGGTTCTACGGTTCTTTGCAGCAACTCTTCTTTTAAGCTGAGATAGTTTATCCGGACTTGTTTTTGCTCCGTAATGGCTTGTTGAATTTCTGCCAAGTAATCAAATTCATTACTCAGACGATGCGGCACCTGAAATTTGATGCTCTGATCAAGCAGATCTATTTTTTCCTTGTCGACCTGTTTTAGAACAGCTTTGATTTTTGTCAAAGCACTGTCGAAGTTTGTTTGAACGGATCTGTCTCCGAAGCCTGCCATTAAAGATTGAGATAACAACAAAGCATTTGCTTCATCCAATGTGAATGAAACCGGAGGAGTAAAATAGCCCGGAACGATGAAATATCCTTTGTTTGGTTCGAAACTTACCGGAATTCCGGCTTCTCCGATTGCTTTGATATCACGGTAAACTGTTCGGACACTGATTTCAAATTTCTCTGAAATCCGTTCGGCACTCACATATTTTCTGGATTGAAGAAGGGTGACTATCCCAAATAAACGATCTACGCGGTTCATAGTTGTTTTTTTGGTAGAACTTTCCCCGGATTCAGGAGATTTTTCGGGTCGAATACCTGCTTGATGGAACGCATCAGGTCGAGTCCGGTTTCGCTAAAAGCCAAATCCATATACGGTGTCTGCACCAAACCGATTCCGTGTTCTCCGGAAATGGTTCCTCCCAAACGAACAACTTCGGTAAACAACTCCCGGATTGCAATTGGAAGCTGATTATTCCAGGCATCTTCACTTAATTGATCCCGGATAATATTGACGTGCAGGTTTCCGTCTCCGGCATGACCGTAACAAACAGATTTGAACCCGTATTTTTGTTCCAGTTCCTTAACTTTCTTCAGCAATTGCGGTAATTCGTGCCGCGGAACCACCGTGTCTTCTTCTTTGTATGTGGAATGAGTTTTAACGCATTCTCCGATTTTTCGTCTCAAACGCCACAAGCTGTCTTTCTGAGCTTCTGTTTCGGCAAAAAGAATTTCATCGATGTCAAATTGCTCTGCAAGTTCCATGATTCTCTCGCTTTCCTGCATCAAAACGTCCGGGTTAAAACCATCCAATTCAATTAAAAGATGTGCATCATGGTCGTCTTTTAAAAGATTCGGAGCATCATCCACATATGGAGTTGTGAAAATGATTGCATCCCGATCCATGTATTCCAGTCCGCTTGGAATGATTCCCGCCATAAAGATCTTTCCGACTGCTTCACAAGCTTCCACGCCGTTGCGGAATGGAATCAGCAGCAATAAATTGTGGGTAGGATGGGGAACCAGGCGTAAAACAATCTTGGTAACCACCGCCAGTGTTCCTTCACTTCCGATGATCAACTGGGTTAAATTATATCCGGTAGCGTTTTTAATCACATTTGCGCCCGTCCATAAAATGTCGCCATTGGGCAAAACAACCTCCAGGTTGAGTACCCAATCTTTGGTAACACCATATTTTACTGCTTTCGGGCCTCCGGAATTTTCGGCAATATTTCCGCCGATAAAACAAGAACCTTTCGATGCCGGATCGGGAGGATAGAATAAGCCAACAGCTTTTACTGCATTTTGAAGTTCTTCCGTTACAACTCCCGGTTCGGTAATCACCTGATGGTTTTGTTCGTCGATCTGAATGATTTTGTTCATGCGCTCCAAACTGAGAAGCACACCACCATAATTTGCCAATGCACCACCGCTCAGTCCGGTTCTCGCCCCGGAAGGTGTTACGATCAAATCGTTTTCATAACAATAACGCATAATGGAAGAAACTTCCTCCACGGTTTCTGGTTTTACGACCAGTGAAGGATAAAACACAAAATCTTCCGTGTGATCTGAAGCATAATGTGCGTCAATTGCTGATCCGACCTGTATGCGATCGTTTAACAGATGTTTAAAAAAATGAATATGCCTTTCTTCAATAATGGCTGTCATTGTGCGGATTTTCAGTAAAAATAGCGAATTTGAATCGAGTGTAACCGAATACCAATCTTTTGTAAGCGGATTTATAAATAAAATTAGTTGACACGTTAATTTTTCTATTTTTGAAATAAAAAAGAGCTATGCTATTACAAGACAAAGATTACGTGTTTTATGAAGATTCAGGGGTGATGAATTCAAAACAACCCATGAAAATTGTAAACGCAACGGTTGTTGGAACTAAGAATTATGTGTTTTTTATTCCCACAAAAACAGTCGGAATGTTTCTTATTCTGGATACAATTAAAAATCACTCTTATTTTCAAGGGATAAGCATTCCGGAAGGTGTGAAAAAATTGATTGAGAACGCTACTTCCGTGGAAGACCTGGAAGAATCACTAAAAGCATTGCTTCAGGAAGACGAAAAGTATGTACACTTTATTCCTGAATGGCCTTCATTTAAGTTTAAAGGATTCTTAGGAAAACACACGCTTCGTCTTGGAAAAGGCGGTACTGGTGCATGGAGTTCCGTAACGGTAAACGGAAAAGGAAACAGCAAGCAATTCAGAACTTATTACGGACAATAATGTGGTCCATTAAATACAAAACTGTTTCTGTCATCACGGAGTCTTCAAAGACGAAATGCAAGGTTTGTAAAGATGAAAATCAGAAAGATATTGTGACAGAAAAGAAACGTTTAACGATTCTGTACGTGATTCCGATTCCTCTTGCAACAGAACGCGTGGAAATTTGTCCGGCATGCAATGCGCGTATGAAAGTAAAAGAATCAAGCGAGCTAATTGATTCGAAAATCTAAATAACGAAATGTGGTTGTTATGGAGACTGAGCGAAGTCCCCGTAACAACTGTGTTTTTCCTGAATTACTTCAAAATAATCGATTCCATCATTTTCGGAATGAAAACTTCCAGCTTCAACTCGTGTTCAATTTTGACACGAAAAGCATCCGTTTGATGTGCTTCACCGTGATTCAGGATCACTTTCTTCGGTTTGTTCCGGAATCCTTTCAACCATTCGATCATTTCAGAATAATCTGCATGGGCAGAAAGCGAATCAATGTGCTGAACCTCGCAATTTACTTTGCGGTATTCGCCGAAAAATTTGATCTCGGTTGAGCCGTTCAAAATGGCTCTTCCTCTGGTTCCTTCTCCCTGATAACCAACCATCAGCAAAGTGTCTTCCGGGTTGTCGACGTGTGAATTGAGGTAATGCAAAATACGTCCGCCTTCAATCATTCCGCTTCCTGCAAGTACAATTTTCGGCTGTTTGTCGGCCACCAGCAACTTGGATTGCTCCATATCATTGATAAAATAAACCTCGTTAAACATCTGATCCAATTCGTAATTGGAAATCTTTTGCCAATCCGGATAGCGTTTGTAAGTATTTGTGGCATTGATTCCCATGGGCGAATCCAGAAAAACCTTACACTTGGGTAATTGCTCTTCTTCCCGAAGCTGATAGATCAGATACAAAATCTCCTGGGTTCGTTCCACCGCAAAACTCGGAATCATCAAAATCCCACCGCGTTTAATCGTCCGGTGAATAATCTCCTTCAACTCTTTTTTGACATTCTCAGATTGATGCAGACGGTCTCCATAAGTAGATTCCAAAATCAGGTAATCAGCCTCTTTGATGTGTTTTGGCGGATAGAGCAACATCGGGTTCAAACGTCCGATATCTCCCGAAAAGACAATGGTTTTGTCGACCGCTTTGGCGTTGACAAACGCTCCTCCTAAAATATGTCCGCTGTTCAGAAATTCAAACTTGAAATACTCATTGATAATCACCCATTCGTTCAGATTATGACCAACAAAGAGCGGTAAACAGTTCAACACATCTTTCACCGTATACAAAGGTTCTGCATGTTCGTGTCTGGAATAGTGGTTTTTGTTGGCGCGCTCGGCATCTTCTTCCTGAATTTTGGCACTGTCTTTCAAAATAATCTCTGTCAGATCCAAAGTCGGGTGCGTACAATGAATCGGACCTTTGAATCCTTTTTTGACAAGTAGGGGAATGTATCCGCAATGATCCAGATGAGCGTGAGTCAATACAATCGCATCAATTGTTCCGGGAGGAATCGGGAAATCAGTCCAGTTTAAAAGCCGCAGATCTTTGATTCCCTGAAACAGACCGCAGTCAATCAGGATTCGTTTTCCATTGATTTCAACCAACGTTTTTGAACCCGTTACGGTTCCGGCACCTCCGAGGAAAGTGAGTTTTACCGATGTGTCAAAGACAGCCATGCGATGAGGAATTGTGGATTATCTCTTAAAGTTAACCGAAATAGGGCGTAAAAAAAATGATTTGGATAGGTGAAAATGAAGTTTTAAGCTTATTTTGTACTTTCGGATTAAATAAAGCTCCCATGAATCAAATTCATTGCCCGAATTGTGGCACTCCAATCGATGTCAACGATATTTTGGCGCATCAACTGGAAGAACAAATCAAGCTTCAGTATCAAGGTCAATTGAACGAAGCCCGCGATGAGTTTGCTAAAAAACAGGAAGTTTTACTGCGTGAAAAAGAAGAGTTTGAAGAGAAGAAACGAAGAGAAAATGAGCTTTTTCAGGAACGTTTTGAGCAAAAACTGAAGGAAGAACGCAAATCGCTGGAAGAAAAGTTGAAAACGAAACTCATTCAGGAGCAGGACGAACAATTTGCCTTGCTTCAGAAGGAATTGAATGAAAAATCGGAACAGATCAAAGAATTGAACCGGACCAAAGCTGAAATTGAGAAGTTGAAGCGCGAAAAGGAAGAGATGAAAGAAGCTGTTGAAGCGGAATCTCAGAAAAAGTTGAGTCTTCAATTGGAAGAAGAAAAGACAAAAATCCGCAAAGTAGAGGAGGAGAAGAACGAACTTCGGATGAAGGAATTGCTCAAGCAGCTGGAAGACCAGAAAAAACTCACCGAGGAAATGAAACGCAAACAAGAGCAAGGTTCCATGCAATTGCAGGGAGAAGTGCAGGAGTTGGCAATCGAAGAGTGGCTCGCAGCTCGTTTTCCTTTGGATACGATTGAAGAAATCAAAAAAGGCGCACGCGGTGGAGATTGCATTCAAACGGTTCATACACGTTCGCAGCAAAATTGCGGAACAATCTATTACGAATCCAAACGAACGAAGGATTTTCAACCTTCCTGGATTGAAAAATTCAAAGCAGATATCCGCGATAAAGGAGCAGATATCGGAGTCCTTGTAACCGAAGTGATGCCGGGAGATATGGAACGCATGGGCTTGAAAGACGGAATCTGGATCTGTACCTACGAGGAATTTAAAGGACTGTGCTCTGTTTTGAGAGAAACAATCATACAAATCAGCAGCACATTGGTTTCTCAGGAAAACAAAGGAGATAAAATGCACCTGTTGTATGATTTCCTGACAAGTTCTACTTTCCGTATGCAGGTGGAGGCGATCGTGGAAGGATTTACCCAGATGAAGGCCGATCTGGAAAGTGAAAAACGCTCCATGCAGCGCATTTGGAAACAGCGCGAAAAACAAATTGAAAAAGTCATTGTGAATACCATCGATATGTACGGTTCTGTGAAAGGAATTGCAGGAAATGCCGTGCAGGAAGTGAAAGCATTGGAACTTCCCGGAGGCGATGATTCTGATAATGACGACGAGGATTAAAACACAACTTTAATTTTACACTACAAACGAAAACTATTTATTGAACACGAATGAACCATCAATGTAAAAACTGCGCTGCTGAACTGAATGGCAAATATTGCAGCAATTGCGGACAAACTGCCGACACACACAAATTGAATTTCCACTACATGTGGCATGATATTCAGCATGGTTTGCTGCATTTCGACAAAGGAATTTTTTATTCCGTCAAGGAATTGTACACCAGACCCGGACACAGCATTCGCGAATTTCTGAACGGAAAACGGGTAAAGCATTTCAAGCCGCTTTCCATGGTGATTGTGCTGGCAACCATTTATGCATTCTTGTTTCATGTGCTGCATCTGGATCATAGCACGAGTATCTCTCTGAGAGATGGAGTTGATGGGACAGGAGCGAATCCTTTGAATGTCAGTCAATGGATTACGGATCATTATGCCATGTCGCGCTTGTTGTCTATTCCGCTTTTGGCATTGGCAACCTGGATTTGTTTCAACAGACAGAAATACAATTTTGTTGAATTGCTGGTTCTTACGGCATTTGTAACGGCTCAAACACTGATTTTGATGATTGTGTCTTGCCCGATCCTGTATTTCCTGAAACCGACCATTGCGTATGATTTTTTCAGTATGGGACTACAATTGGTGGAATTTGTGCTGTTTGTCTGGACTTACATTCAGTTTTTTGACAGATTGGGAAAGATTCGGGTGTTTTTTCAAGCTGTCTTGTCCTTACTGCTTTATCTGGTTTTATTGTTCCTTGTCAGCGGAATCATTATCCTTGTCATGGGAATGTTTACTTTTACAGATAAGTAAAAATTCATTTTATGATTCAGTTTGCCTATACGATTTTGTACGTTCCGGATGTTAAAAGATCCGTTGATTTTTATACGAAAGTCTTTGGATTCGAATTGAAATTCATTGCTCCGGAAAATGAATATGCCGAGCTGATTACAGGAAATACAACCATTTCCTTTGCTTCCATATCTCTGGCGAATTCTAATCTGAAAGAAGGGTTTGAGGAAAGCAAACCGGGATCAAAACCATTTGGTATAGAACTGGGTTTCACAACAGAAGATGTGCAGGGACTTGTAAATAAAGCACTTTCTGAAGGTGCTGTGCTTGTAGAAGAAATAAAAGAGAAGCCCTGGGGACAAACTGTAGCTTATGTACGCGATTTGGATGGTTTTTTACTTGAATTATGTACTCCAATGACCTGATAATATGAATCACATTCGAAATTATAATCACCCGGACAAAGAAAGCGTATTGAATCTTTTTGATGCGAATTGTCCGGCCTATTTTGCCCCTGAAGAGAAGGAAGATCTGAAAAACTACCTCGATTCCGAGTTGGAAGACTACTTTGTGGTTGAATCGGAGGGAAAAGTAGTGGCTTGCGGCGGAATCAATATCCAGCAGGATAAGAACAAGGGAGTTTTAAGCTGGGACATCATTCATCCTGATTCCCAGGGAAAGGGAATCGGAAGAACCTTGGTTGAGCACCGGGTGAAACACCTGAAAGAAAATCGAAAAGTAGATCGTATCGGAGTACGAACATCTCAGTTTACGCATGAATTTTATGCCAAATGCGGTTTCGTACTGAAAGAGGTTGTAAAAGATTATTGGGCACCGGGCTACGATTTGTACGATATGGATTATCCTGAAGGAGAATGAGCAGGATAAAGAATTTATACCTCGCATTTAAACAAGTTCCTGAAAAGTATCTGATTGTTCTGGCATTTGCAGTGATTTACTCGTTGATTTCTCTGGTAAATCATTATTTATTCCGGACTTATGCGTTGGATTTAGGACTTTATTCAAATGCGCTTTACGATTATTCCCATTTTCAATGGAATGACAGCACAACCTTCAAAGCGGCTCCCGAAAATCTGTTGGGAGATCATTTTGACTTCTATCTGATCTTGTTTTCGCCTCTGGTTTGGATTTTCGGTTCCTATACTTTGCTGATTGTTCAGATTGTAGCTTTGCTTTTCGGAGGACTTGGAGTTTACCGTTATTTCAAAACAAACCGTTATCTGGCTTCCGCTGCGATGATCTTCTTTTATTCGTTTTTCGGAGTTTTTTCAGCCTTGTCGTATGATTTTCATGACAGCGTGGTTGTGGCAAGTTTGGTTCCCTGGCTTTTCGTATTTACCAAAGAACGAAAACTCAAATGGTGCATTTTCTTCATCATTATTTTGTGGCTTGGGAAGGAAAACAGCCCACTTTGGGTTTCATTTATCTGTTTCGGACTTTCACTTCAATTATGGAAAGAGAAAAAATGGCGCAATTTCTATATCCTGTCAGGCTTTTGCTCCATGGTTTATTTTTTGATCATCATGAAGCTGATTATGCCAGGTCTGGCCGGAGATGGCGTTTATCCTCATTTTGATTATAGTGTTTTGGGTGGAACGATGTCGAGTGCAGTGAAGCATTTGATCTTTCATCCGATCGATTCATTCAATCTGATGATTTCCAACTTTAACGGAGATCCGATGGCCGCTAATACCAAAGCATTTTTGTTCAGGTATTTGATTTATTCAGGAATCATTTTGCTGTTATTCCGTCCTGCATATTTGGTGATGTTGATTCCCATCTTTTTTCAGAAATTATTTCATGATTCTCCTATTATTTGGGGAGTTGGTTTCCAGTATTGTATTGAGTTCGCACCGATTCTGGCTATCGGCGTATTCGAGGTTGTCGGAAAACTCAAAAAAGAATCATTCAGAAAGATCGGAGCAACGGTAGTTGTATTGTCGGCACTGATGATTACGCACGAACGCATGACAGAGCCTTATTTCTATACTCCTGATACGAATATCAATTTCCTGTCGAAGAATCATTACAAGAAGGAATATGACGTGAAACCGGTTTATGCCGCATTCAAACTTGTTCCGCAGAATGTGGTCGTTTCTGCTCAGTCGAATCTGGTGCCACATCTGGCAAACCGCAATTATTGTTACATGTATCCGGTTGTTAAAAATGCGGAATACATCGTACTTGCAAAAAAAGACACACCATATCCTTTGAATGATTCCCTTTTTCAGGTCGAAATCAAAAAGTATCAGGAATCTCCTGATTGGATCAAAGTGGTGGATCAGGAAGAGGTTTTACTGATTAAAAAACGTAAATAATAAAAAAAGACAGGGGCGAATAATTATTCGCCCCTGTCTTTTTCGTTTTCTGAAGATTCTTAATTTGCTTTGATCTCAAATTCCGTACGGCGGTTTTGTTGTTTTCCGTCTTCGGAGTTGTTGGATGCAATTGGTTTGGATGAACCGTATCCTTTTGCAGTCATGCGGCTTGCAGCGATTCCTTTCTGAGAAAGATAAGAAACAACCGCTTCGGCGCGTTGCTGAGACAATGTTTCGTTCAAGGAAGCAGAACCCGTGTTATCGGTATGTCCGGAAATTTCAATTTTCAAGCTCGGTACGTCTTTCATCAATTGAACCAGACGCTCCATTTCAGCATTTGATTCCGGTCGGAGTGTTGCCTTGTTGACATCAAAGAAGATGTTGCGAAGTGCAATTTTAGATCCGATGGCAATATTTTTCAATTCAATCACTTTGTTTACCAGATTGTCATCTGCTCCGGAAGGAATATCAAAATTCTCGGAGTGGAAAAGGTATCCGGAAGCTTTTACCGCAATTCCGTAGTTTTTCCCCGAATTCAGTGTAATGATGAACTTCCCTGTTGCAGAGTTCGTCGTGAAGGTTTCGATGATTTTTCCGGTAGCGTTATCAGTGATCTCAATTTGAGCCTCAACCGGTTTTCTGGAAATTGCATCAATAGTCACACCTTTGAATACCGTTAAACTCTTTTTCTTAACCTCAACGGATTTTTCAATGTTGTGATCCTTCACCGGCATTACGATACTTGCAAGCAGGTAATCTTCTGTTTCAGCAATAGGTTTTTTCTCCGGCCCCCAGAATGTTACTTTGTAAATGTCGAAACCACCTTTTCCTCCGGCTCTGTTGGAAGAAATGTATGCAAATTTATTGTTTGCGGTAGAGGCGAAGAAGAAATCGTCATAAGGAGTATTGATCGGATATCCCATATTCACGGGAGTTGTCCATTGCCCCTGAACCTTTTTTGAAAGGAAAATATCGTATCCTCCCATTGACTCATGTCCCTGAGAAGCAATATACATGCTTTCCCCGTCGATGTGAATATAGATCGGACCATCATTGAATTTCGAGTTAACTCCTGTGAGCATCGTCGCGATCATGTAATCCTGCTTCATTTTGTTCTGCATTCCCGAGAACATGATTTCGGAACCTGTTTCGCGGAAACCGTTGTCTCTGCTGAAGTAAATTTTCCAGCCGTCTTCATTGTAACTGGCGTAGCGTTCGTTGTTTTTGTCTGTACTGATGAAAATGCTCAGTCTAACCGGATCGGACCATTCGTTTCCTTTCAATTTAGATTCGAAAATATCTGTTTGTCCTCCGGTTTCGCGGTGAAGAAGCATTTTTGTTCCGTCGTAAGAAAGGCAATTCGAAATGTCATCGTTACTGGAGTTGATCGGTCCTGCTAGTTTTGTAGGAGTCGACCATCCGTTTTCCAAAAGCGTGGATGAATAGATCTCATAATCATAAATTCCGAGAGCATCCGGTTCGTGGCTGTTCGCTCTGTTTGAGCTTAAAATCATTTCAGAACCATCGGTAGAAATGGAAGGAGCAATGTCGTCTTCTTTCGTATTCAGGGAAGGAACATTATCGACCCAGCAACGCACAGCAGCAGCTTCGAATTTTTTAGAAGTAGCACACTGCTTTTTGCGCAGATTCACGAATTTCATGAAATCATCCGCCTTTTTGTATTCCGTTTCGAAAACGGTGTAATACTTGGAAGCCTCGTCGTATTTTCCTTCGATTTGTGCTACGTAACCCAAATAGTAATTCAGGAACGGATCGCAGGCAGGATCCAATTTTTGCGCCTTTTTAATGTATTCGACACATAAAACAGGATCTGTGGAATTTGCATAACACACTCCGATCTTGTAATTCAGCAGGGCATTGTTCGGATTGAATTTTTGTGCTTTTTCAAAGTGTTTCAAAGCGCTTTTGAAATTTGTTCCAAAATCCTGGACAGCAAAAACAGCAGTCATTCCGACTTTGTAAAACTCGTCGCCTTGTTCGATGGCTGTTGTTGCATTTTTAAATCCTTCTTTATCGTCTTTGAAATTTGCCGATTTAAAATCAACGTTCTGGGCGAATAAGTTTGTCGTTAAACCAATAACGACTAGTGTTAGTAATTTTTTCATCGTTTTGATTTTAATTGCTGCAGTTTCCTGAGTGACATATTTTTCCTTCCGTTGATCCCAGATCACTTGCTTTCTTCCAATCACTGCAGGCATCGTCCATGTTTCGGAGCATTTCTCTGGCCATTCCGCGGTTTACGTATGCCGAAGCATAGTTCGGATCGGCATTAATGGCTTTGGTAGCCAATTCTTCTGCCTTCTTGAAATTTTTGCGTTTGAAGTAAATTCCGGAAAGATTGGAAGCAGCAGGAGCATATTTCGGATTGATGGACAACGCTTTTTCAAAATCCTTGATCGCATCATCCAGACTTCCTTTTTCAAGAAGCGTTACTCCTCTGTTGTTGTAAGCCAGATAAAAATTAACATCAACAGAAATAGCCCGGTTGAAAGCTGCCAAAGCTCCCGCGTAGTCCTTCATTTTCTTTTTGGTTGTACCCACATTGTTCAGTACAAAAGCCAGATTCGGGTTTTTACGCAAAGCTGCTTCATAATCTTCAATTGCTTTCGGATAATTTTCCAGCATGCGGTAACAGCTTCCACGGTCGTTGTAAGCCATTGGTCCGGAAGGATCTAACTCGATACTTTTCGTAAAGTACTTAATGGCAGTATTGTAATCTTGTTGCAAGAATTTTAAAGTTCCGTAGTTGTAGTACGCTTTTGGATTGTTTGCATCGAGTTTAATGGATTCTTCGTAGTCTTTTTCGGACTTCAGGTAATCCGACAAGCCCTGATAAGCTCTTCCTCGTTGAAAATAAGCTTTTGAATATCCTTTTTGCTTACCGATCAGTGTATTGAAGGTTGCAAGTGCATCCTGATACAGTTCCGCTTCGTTTTCCGCAACTCCTTTATTGTAATAGGCAGCGGTGAAATTCGGATCAGAAGCAATGGATTTACTAAAAGAAGCAATGGCCTCTTTGAAGTTTTTTTGATTGAAAAGTTCGATTCCTTTGTTGTAGGCCTCCTGGCTGGCTGCAATTGCTGCGTTACTTTGATTCAATTTTGTAATCGAATCGCGATACCTGATTTCTGCTGCGGTCATGCTCTCGGCCTGAGAGAACGATAACACACTACAAAATAGCATTCCAGCCATCAATGGGACGGATTTTTTCATAGATCGTAATTTGGTTTAGGGTGTTGAATTTAGTAAAATATATGCCCTCGACGGGTCAATACTTATCAACAGTGTGGAGAACCTTTTAACAGAAATCGAATCAGAAGGAATATTCCTTATTTTCGTAGAAGATTAAACGAATGGAAGTTAAACTAAGGATTTAATGGCGATAAAGGACGCATTTATAGTAGCTGGTGTAAGAACCGCGATTGGAAATTTTGGTGGAGCGCTCGCTCCGGTAAGAGCAGATGATTTGGCGGCGCACGTTTTGGAAGCATTGTTGAAAAAAGTTCCGGATTTTGATCCGGGTGCAATCGAAGATGTGATTTTGGGATGTGCCAATCAGGCCGGAGAAGACAATCGAAATGTGGCTAGAATGGCTTTACTGCTTGCCGGATATCCGATCAATGTTGGCGGAGAAACGGTTAATCGCTTATGTGCCTCCGGAATGTCGGCTGTGGTGAATGCCGCCAGAGCAATTCAGGTTGGGGCCGGAGATGTTTATGTGGCAGGAGGAATTGAACACATGACACGTGGACCGTGGGTGCTTTCAAAAGCATCTGCGCCTTTCGGAAGAGATCAGCAATTGTTTGATTCTTCTTTCGGATGGAGATTTATCAATCCCAAAATGGAAGAATTTTACGGAGCAGAAGCGATGGGAATGACTGCGGAAAACCTGGCCGAACTGCATCGGATTTCCAGAGAAGATCAGGATCGTTTCGCAGTCTGGTCGCAGGAAAAAGCAACGAAAGCTCAAAAAGCAGGAATTCTTGCTGAAGAAATCGCTGCGTTTGCTATCCCACGTAAAAAACAAGACCCTTTGATCTTTGATCAGGACGAATTTATAAGATCCGGAACAACGCTGGAAACCTTGGCGGCATTGAGACCGGCTTTCAAAAAAGATGGCTCGGTAACAGCAGGAAATGCATCCGGATTGAATGACGGTGCAGCAGCTCTGTTGCTTGCTTCGGATATAGGATTGAAAGATCACAATCTGAAACCGATTGCACGGATTGTTTCGGCGGCAGTTTCGGGTGTCGAACCGCGTATCATGGGAATCGGGCCGGTTGAAGCTTCCCGCAAAGCATTGGAAAGAGCAGGTCTGACATTGGATCAGATGGATGTACTTGAATTGAACGAAGCATTTGCTGCGCAAGTACTTGCATGCAGCAGAACAATGGGGCTGGACGATCAGGATTCCCGGATCAATCCGAACGGAGGAGCAATTGCACTCGGACATCCACTGGGAATGTCCGGATCGCGTATTTTGCTTGCCGCTGCAAATCAGTTGCAACGCACCGGAGGAAAGTACGCATTGGTTACAATGTGCATCGGAGTCGGGCAAGGATATGCCACCGTGATAGAACGTGTTTGATTCCAACCTCTTTTAAAAAAATGTATCTCTAACATACCATGAAAAAACTCCTATTTTTACTTTGTATCGGTTTGGTTTTCGCCTCCTGTAAGAAGCGGGGAAAAGCCATCTGGGATACAGATTGGCAGGTTCCGCTTGTTCACGACAGTCTGACATTGTCTGATTTGGTCGCTGATTCCCTATTGACGGTTGTTGGAGGAAATTACGAACTGGATATCAATAGCTCTTTGTTTGAGTTTAAACTGAGTGATTTTGTGTCCCTGCCTGATACGAGCGTTGAAAATACTTTTCATGTTTCGATCAATATTCCTGCAAGCCCGGGAGTTTCATTTGTGAACAGTGTGGAAGACCACGTGATCGAAATGGGAGACGCGCAGCTGAAAAAAGTGAGAGTGAAACAAGGCGGAGTGCAGTTGAAGGTATTTAATCCGATCGGTACAAAAACCTTTTTTACCATCGAATTGCCCGGAGTCAGTAAAAATGGCGTTATTTTATCTCAGGAATTCATTGCTCCGGCAGGAACACAAAATAATCCGGGAATTGCTACCGGTTTTGTGAATCTCGAAGGGTATGAATTGGATTTAACCGGTGAAAACGGAACATCCTATAACCGGATTCAATCGCGCATGTTGGTGAAATCCGATCCTGACGGGCCTTCGGTGATTGTGCAGACAACGGATATCATTAAGTTTCAGTTTACGATGAAAGATGTTCAGCTCGATTATGCAAGAGGCTATTTCGGAAGTGAATTGGTTTCAGATACGGTTTATGCACAGATTGATGCGATGAATAACATTTCGGACGGAATTCTGGATGTGGACGCAATGACCTTTGATCTGAAGATCGAAAACGGATTGAAAGTGAACGGGAAGTTTAAAATCAATTCCCTGAAAAATATCAATGCGGCAGGAAATGCGGTTTCATTGTCGCACCCGAGCATCGGAAACTGGAATACAATCAGTTCGGCTACGGGATCGAATGGAAATATAACTCCGAGCAATACTACTTTGAGTTTTACTCCCGGAAACAGCAATTTTGAACAGTATGTTGAAAATCATGGAGCGAAAAATGAATTGAGTTTTCAACTTCAATTAAATCCCTGGGGAAATGTTTCCGGAGGATGGGACGAGATTTACGATGCGCATCCTTTGCGGGTGAAACTGAATGGAATGTTCCCGTTGAATGTCGGAATGAGTGATTTGATCTTTCAGGACACTTTTGCACTGAATTTAGTCAATGATCAGAATAAAACCAACGTAAAATCCGGCCAGCTTTGGGTAAATGCCATGAATGCCTTTCCGTTTGAAGGAAGTCTGGAGCTCTACCTGCTTGATGCGAATTTCCAGATAGTAGGAATTGTTTCCGGCACAAACCCGATCGAATCAAGTGTATTTGGTACAACGGTTGACGGAATTATGCAGAAGAAAAGCGTAGTCTATTTTCCTGTTTCGGAAGCATTGTGTGACGACATCGGTTCTGTGAAGCACTGCATGATCAAATTGAAACTCAATACCTATAATGCAAACGGGCAAAATGTGCAGGTATCCATTCCGGCAGGCGCTTTCTTTAAATTTAAACTCGGTGCGAACCTAACTCTTGAAAATCACTTGTAATGAATCAATTAATTCTCACAATAAGTTCATTTTTCCTGGTGATCTCTTCTGTTTTCGGACAATCTACTTTTCCTCTTTTCAGGGATAGTTTATTGCAAACAAACCGACTCAATTTTTCCGGGAATTTTGACGTTACCGGAACCTCAATGCGAAAGGAATTCCTGAATACACTGGCATTTGGAGGGTATATCGACTCTGAAATGAAAGACCGGACGCTGAAAGCTCACCGGGCAAATAACCGTGTTGGAGCCTTTCTAAGCGGAGAAGTCAGTTATGTTTCGGGTGCAACGAGCTTGTTTAAATCCGGAAAATATTCCTGGTTGGTAAAAGCCGGATATTACGTTACCGGAAATGTCAATTACACGAAAGATGCGTTCAAAATGACTTTTTACGGAAACAGCTATCTGGGAGAAGATACCGCGAACTTAACCGGAACGAGAATTTCAGGAATGCAGTTTCAAAAGGCCGGTTTTGGTTTTTATCACAGAAAAACGGGAAGTTCCCTGACTTTGAATGTGGTGAATGTTCAAAATCAGTACGGAGGTTACATCCGGAACGGAAAATGGTATCAGGGAGCAAATGCGGATTCGATTAATTTGAGATTGAACGGAGATATGACCTATTCTTCCGGGAAAGATTTCAGTAAGGGAATCGGTTTTGCAGTAGATTTTGACTTTTACCTGAAAGTTCCGTGGTTAAAGGATTCCGCTACGTTTCAGTTTACGGTACAGAATTTAGGAGCAGCATATATGTTCAAGCCGCAAACACAATATTCTGCTGATTCCACTTATCGTTTCAGCGGTTTTACATTTGATCAGATCAAGAACGGTGGAAATATGTTCGGAGACGATTTTTCGTTGTTGGATTCTCTGAACGTACAGAAAAAAGAAGTGAAACGCTGGGTCATGGTTCCCGCATTTATTCAGATCTCCAAATTGGTTGATCTGGAATCCGCTAAAAAATTACAGAGCTTTTTCGGAATCCGCTTTTATCCGACAATCGGAATTGTTCCCAGTGGATTTGCGGGATTATTCTATCGCTTTATACCTCGTGTTTCAGCTTCCGCAAATGTGGCATTCGGAGGATCTTCCATTGTTCGCGGAGGTTTGATGTTCGCATATCACGGAGATAAATTGGGAATTCAATTAGGAACAGACGATATTTATGGTTTGGTATCTAAAAGAGGATTTGGTCAGTCAGCATTAATTCGTTTGTCATGGTTATTTTAAGAAGTCTTTTTGCGGTTCTGCTTTTGTTTTGCACACTGGATGGCAAAGCACAGATTTCGTTTTATCATGTATTCGGAGGAACAGGCTATGACCGCGGGGAAGGAATTGCCCAATTGCCCGACAGTTCTTACATCCTTACTGGATCTTCTTCCAGTTTTGAAAGTGCACCTTCACAGGCATTCCTGTTGAAATTGAACAAATATGGCTTTCACGTTTGGTCGAAACAATACGGAGGTACCGAATTTGAGGAAGGAAAACGCGTCCTTTTTGTACCGAATTACGGATATTACATTATCGGAACTTCATCCAGTAACGGAACCGGCGGCTTTGACGGATATGTTGTCTTCACGGATTTATCCGGAAATCAGCAATGGGAAAAATGGTACGACAATGGCGGTTGGGAACGATTTCATGATGCCATTTTGATGCCCGACACCAGTATTGTTCTGTTGGGAGAGTCCAACGCCAATCCGGAGCAGACGGAAGATCAGTATCTGGTGCGCATTGATAAAGACGGAGAGGTTCTTTGGGAGCAGCAATCGGGCGGAGTAGGTGTAGACTACTTCAACAAAGGGTTGAAAATGTCGGACACTACTTTTGTGGCGGTTGGAACCGGCTATCTGGCAGATTCTTTGAAATCAAAAGCGGCAATTGCTTACTATCACATGGATGGTTCGCTTGTTTGGGACACACTTACGGGAAGGAATGGCGAATACATTCTGAATGATGTTCAGTTTGTTGCCAATAAACTGATGTGTGTGGGTGAAAAAACTCAGACAGACAAAACGGATAAAGACAACTACCAGATTTTTTTGAATTTCAGCGGAGATTATATTTCGGATGATGATGCTTATTCTCAATACGATAATCGTTATGTTGGTTTTGTAAACTATACAGCTCCTCCCGGAGATAAATTTTTTCTTGTTACTCAGGGAAATAACCCCTTGTATGACTACGCGGGCGGTGAAGATTGTTATATTAACCGTTTTGCTCCTGCATTTTACTGGGATGGGTACGGATTACCATACAGTGCTTTGGGACAAGATCAAATCAATCAGATTATTCAAACCAATGACGGATATGCTGTAACAGTTGGTTTTCACAGCGATCCCGGATTCAGCACGGGAGGAACTTCGTTGTTTGTTGTGAAATTAGGAAATGACAATGCTTTTCCTGCGAATGGAAATCCAACAATTTATAGCATTCTGAGTGTGGAAAACCTGGAAAACAATCCTGATTTTGAATTCTACCCGAATCCGGTAAGCAATTTATTGTACATCGATTCTGAAAGCACATTTGACCGGCTTGAAGTGAGTGATTTATCCGGAAAACAGATTTTTTCGACAGATCACTCGGTTAGTTCCATCGAAACCGCTACCTGGAATTCCGGAACCTATTTACTGCGTTTTTCAGTGAATGGAAATTGGTATGTGCGAAAGGTTGTGAAGATGTAGGTTGAATCTGATAAAAAGCATTAAATAAGTGTTTAAATTAAGCGGTGGATATTTAGAAAGCCGCAGAATGCCTGTTGAATTGTAAAATTAGTTCAATAGTTATTTAACATTTCTGAAAGGGCTTTTTTGTTTTTAAGAATTATTTTTTTTGTAGATTTGCCTTAGAAATTTTAATCAAGACATCCTAAAAAATTGCTGCCTACCAGCTTAAATCAAGAAAAAATTCTTTTTTTATTTTATTACAGGCAAGTACAAATTGTATCCACAATTTTTTATCGATTTTTTGATTTGTGGTAACATTTATTTCTTGCTTTAATGATATGACTGCTATTCGTTTATTACTACTAACTATTTTATTTGGAACCACCGCTTATTCTCAGCAGAGTGTTTTTCCCGTGACTTTATCAAACCCGATGGATTATGATACGATCATCGAGGTAGAACCACATTTTGTATGGCAGACTAATATTACAGCTATTCAGACAGATCCGCGTTATTCACAGCGTTATGTGCTCTGCGAGCTGGAAGAAAATCAGCTGAAAGGAGATGCTATTGCAATCAACACACCAATTCTGGTGCTGGATGATTATCAAAATACGATGCATTCATATTCCTCGTCTTCCACGCCTTTGGAAGAAGGGCACACGTATGTTTGGCAGGTTTCTGTTTTGTTCAATAACATGATCGTAGATCAATCCGAGCCCTTTCAGTTTACGATTTTAGAGCCCAAGGATCCGATGCCTGCTTTCTACCCGGTAGTTTTTAAGAATGACGGGCAAACATATTCGATTGTAAATGATCAGATTGGTTTGGTATCCGATGAAATAGGGGATTTGAAACTGACTGCTCAGATCTACAAAAACGGACTGCTTGTAAAGAAAACACTCTTAAAAGAATTTGTTCAGGGAAAGGAGGAAGAGGATGGAGAACCTGTGGAAGTAAGTAAAGGCGGAAGTAATAAACGCTTCCTCATTCTTAAGTTGAAAGAGTTGGATTTGGAATCCGGATACTACACTGTAATCTGGGCACCTAAAAACAAGAAAAGCTTCACCTTTAATTTTAAACTGAATTAACCCGGGTAAAAACACCTGTAAAACCTAAATACAAATAGATTCTTGAATATTCCATTGATATGAATAAGAACAATACTTTATCAGGTCAGAGATCATTAGTCTGGTCGCTGTTAATTATTTTTTGCTGGAGTATTTTCCAGCCTTGTTTTGTTTTCGCCGGCGGACCGACCCAGCCTGAAACAAATTCGTTTACTCCCATTGGAGTTTCGGATATGGTTGATCCGTTTACCGGAGATTTTACGTACAACATTCCGTTAATGGATGTAGAAGGCTATCCCATTAATATTGCTTACAGTTCCGGAGTTTCGATGGATCAGGAAGCTTCATGGGTTGGTTTGGGCTGGAACCTGAATACAGGGGCAATAACCCGCGCACTGAGAGGATTACCTGATGATTTTCGCTCGGATCCTGTTGTCAAGGAAAAAAGTCATAAACCGGCAATTAATGTGGGGATTGATTTTGGAATAAAACCTGAGATTTTAGGATTTTCTCTTTTAGATGGAAAGGGAGGAGAATCTGGTAGTGATACATCGCAAGTTGGGAGTCTCAGCATAAGTACTTCCCTGACATATAATAATTATACTGGTTACGGAACTTCAATTTCAGTTGGACCGAGTTTTAATTTCGCCAGATTTGGAGGAGGGACACTTTCTGCCGGACTTTCTCTATCAGGAAGCAGTGAAAACGGAGCTTCTTTCGCTCCGAGTCTGAGTTTTGAAAAGAAAACGACAACTACAGATAAGTATGATATCTCTAAAACAGCAACAATCGGAGCTGCAATGAATTCAAGAGCAGGTCTACAAAGTATCAGTTATTCTGCAAGCTATTCCAAGTCACATACTGCTCTTTACAAAGGGAAAACAAAGTATGCCAAAGTGGATGAAAAGGGCGGCCTTTCGGGAAGTTATGATTTTGGATTAAACAACTACACACCAACCCCGTTATCTTCAACCTGGGGAGCAAGTATTTCATTAGGAGTTAACATCTCAGGAACTTTGTTTGGTTTTGATGGACAGGCCAATGTAGGAGTAAACTTTTCAAAAAACTGGATTCCGGATGAATTGAAGGTTCAGACAAATTATGCCTATGGTTATCTGTACTCTGAATACGGGCAGCACAACGCAAAAGCATTGTTGGATTTTAACAGGGATAATGATATTCCATTCAGTAAATACAGTAAGCATTTGCCTTCAGCATTTCAAACCTATGATTTGTTTACGATAAGTGCTCAGGGAACAGGAGGAAGTTTTCGGGCATTTAGAAATGATGTAGGTTTTGTGTATGATCCTGCCAGTGCCAATTTTGATGTAGGAGCAAACGTAGGTTTTGAACTTGGAGCAGGAAATCTTGTAGATGTTGGGGTTGATGTTCAAATTCCATATACAGCTACCAGAAATGGTGTTTGGACTGACCGGAATTATGCTTTGAATGCGCTGACTTATAAGATGGGAGGAGCTGGAAAAGCGGTTCCGAGCTTTTCTTTTATTGAGGCAAGCGAAGGAGCTGTTACCCAGGATAATCTAATGACTGATCAATTCTATGGAGACAAAATTGAAGAACTGGAACTGGGAGGAAGTGCATTACTTCCGAAATTAAACGGAGCATTAATTCACAGTAATCAGGGCGTCAAGAATATTTATAACAATAAAAAATCGAACAGAGAATTGACAAACAACCAAATGTACTTCCTGAATAGAGGAGAAGTGCGGGATGGGATGGGAGTTTTTCCTTATAACGCTTCTTTGTATGATCCCGATAAATCACATCACATTTCCGAAATCACCCAGTTGGGTGCGGATGGAAGACGTTATATTTTCGCTGTTCCGGCTTATAATCATTTTCAGGAAGATGTGACGTTTGCTGTAGGAAATAATCTTAAAAATTCCGGAGGGCTTTTTCCTACCGACGATTATAAAGGATTGCTTAGTTACAATGATGGAGACGGTCTTGCCAGTTCAGACAATGAAAAGGGAATAGATCGTTATTACAGCTCCACGACATTGCCTGCTTATGCACATTCTTATATGTTGTCAGCAGTTCTCAGCGATGATTATATTGATGCAGATAGTATACAAGGACCTTCGAACGGAGATTTAGGATCGTATGTGAAATTTGATTATACAGAAATTGAAAATCATAAATGGAGAACACCGATTCAGGAAAATGCGGGGTACGCGAATCCCGGAATGAGAACTGATAAGACCGATGATAAAGCCAGTTTCATTTATGGAGAAAAGGATTTATTCTATTTGTACAAAGTAGAAACAAAAAACTATATAGCCATTTTACAAACATCGGCTAGGGAAGATGCGCACAGTGCGAAAGGAAGACATGGAGGCTTGGTAAGCGACACTGTCAACGCGATGCGCAAACTGAACTCAATTACGCTTTACTCGAAAAGAGATTATGAAGTGAATAATACAAATGCAGTTCCTATTCAGAAAGTGGAATTTGTTTATGATTACTCTTTATGTGATGATTATCACGGAAACATCAATGGAAATGGAAAGCTAACGTTGAAAGAGATCAAGTTTACCTATCAGAACTCTAAAAAAATGAAGTACCGCAGTTATAAGTTTAATTATAGCAGCGTGAATCCGAAATATGATTTGAAAGCGTGTGACCGGTGGGGAACTTACAAGCCGAATGGGGACGGTTCTACTTCAGATGAAGGAAGTAGCAATAATAGTCCGCTGACGAATAGTGACTTTCCTTATACGACTCAGGATAAAACATTGGCGGATCAGTACGCGCAAGCCTGGAATCTGACCAGAATCAAATTACCATCAGGAGGAGAAATCAACGTGGACTATGAGTCAGATGATTACGCCTATGTTCAGCATAAGAAAGCTTCTCAGATGTTCAAGATTGTAGGAGTATATCGCGACGAAAATGAATATGTATCTGACGGCTTCGGAGGAAGTGTTTTAAGTACAAGTATCTCTAGTCCCAATCGGCCGAACATGGGAATTTTATTCAAGTTGGAGAATCAGACGGATGAAATTGAAAAGTATGCTGTGAAAGGAATGCAGATGTACTTCAGGGCATTAATGATTATGAATCCGAGTGGCTCGAATCTGAAAGAACAAGCTGAATTCATTTCGGGATATGGAACGATAACAGAACTTGCAAAAGTTAATTTAGGAGGTGTTTATTACGGGATGATCAAGCTGAAAGGCGAGAAATTAAAAGATTCAGGAAATGATGAATACAGCCCGATAGCCAAACAAGCCATTTTGTTTGGAAGAACGCAATTGTCCAGAACCATTACAGATGTCATTAACAATGATGGAGATGTTGGCGAATCAGAACAAGGATTGACTGATTTTGCGAATGCGACTATCGGCGCTTTTGCAAGTTTTAAGGAAATATTCAGCGGACCCAATAAGTATATCTATGATATGGAGAGAGGACGTGAGATCGTGATCAATAAGTCATGGATTCGGCTTTATAATCCTTCTGGCCGGAAACTGGGAGGTGGAGTTCGTGTGAAAAAAATCAGGATCAAAGATAATTGGGATGCAATGAATGGAAGTACTTCTAGTGAATACGGCCAGGAATTCACCTACACTTTGGAAGACGGAACTTCATCGGGAGTAGCATCTTATGAGCCGCAGCTCGGAGGAGATGAAAATACCTGGCATTCGGCCTATGAAGTGAACAATAAAAAACTTCTGGCTACTGATGATAGAATGTATATTGAAGATCCGATTATGGAATCTCAGTTTCCTTCACCTTCCGTAGGATATTCCAGAGTAGAAATCCGCGATTTGAAACACGCAAATGTAATCAAAACAGCTACCGGAAAAGTCGTTAAGGAATTCTATACTGCCCGCGATTTCCCAACAATTGTAAAATCGACCGGAGCAGATGCCAAGACAAAAAACAGCTTCCTTCCGCTTTTACCTAAATTTCAGTACCTGACAGCAAACGAAGGGTTCATGATAGAACTCAATGATATGCATGGTAAACCTAAAAAAGAAAGTGTTTATGCAGAAAACAAACAGGCTCCGCTTTCAACGGTTGAGTATGTCTACCAATCTGAGAATTTGTTTTTGGATGGAGTTGCGAACAGCCGTTTGAAGAATAATGTGAAAGTGATCAATCAGGATGGAAGTATCGATGAAAAGACGATTGGTGTAAGGTATGATGCTGTTGCCGATTTCCGTGAAAGTGAGACGGTTTCGCAAACAGGAAAATTGAAAATCAATACGAATACGATGTTGTTTGGATTCGTAACGGCATTTATTCCAGTCTTGTATCCCGGATATGACCGTACAACAAACCGCTTCCGAAGTGCAACATTTAATAAAACGGTTCAAAAATTCGGCGTTCTGGAAAAAACAATTGCAAATCAGGACGGAAGCATTGTAGAAACCAATAATCTGGCTTACGATGCTAAAACCGGAGAAGTGCTGGTTACTCAAACCACTACTAATTTCAATGATAAGGTTTATGCCTTGAATTATCCTGCATATTGGAAATACGATGTTTTTTCTCAGGCATCCACCAATATTCTGTATAGCTACAAAGCAAGTAATCTTGCTTCTAACGGTTTCGCTTCCGTTCCGTCACAGTACAATCTTTTTGTAGAAGGAGATGAGGTAATGGTCCGCACTGATTCATTTACCAAAAAAGGATGGGTTGTTGAAAAGAATGCTTCCGGAATCAGAATTCTGGATAAGGAAGGGCTTCCTGTTTCAGGGGCGAATGCTGTGATAAAAGTGATCCGTTCAGGTCATCGGAATAAACAAAATACGTCAATGGCCAGCATGACTTCCATTAGCAACCCGCTAACGGGGATCGGTACCAACCAGTTTACAAATGTGTTGAACGCAGGAGCTGTCGAATTTGACGATGTCTGGAAAACGTATTGTGAGTGTTTCGCCAGTTCATCAAGAAATCCATATGTTTTAGGAATTAAAGGAAACTGGAGACCTGTTCGCTCATACACGTATTTGAGTGGGAGAACTCAAACAGATTACGATGCAAATACCAATATCCGAAAAGATGGAGTATTTACGAGTTATTCCCCATTTTATAAGTTAGGACAGGGAAAATGGGAGAAAGATGGTCAGAATTGGACCTTTGTCTCTGAAGTTACCGAGTTCTCTCCGAATGGAATGACATTGGAAACAAGAGATGCTTTAGGAAGGTATTCATCCAGTTTGTTTGAATTTAACAATACGCTGACAACTGCTGTAGCTGCAAATGCGAAATCTCAGCAGATCGCATCCGGAGGATTTGAGGATGCAGGAAATACAAATTGTCTGGAACAAGGATATTTCAGCAGAGCTAAGATTGGTACAGGTGGAGTTGCCGTGATTCCTAATTCAGCTATTGAAACTACACATGTGCATACAGGACGAAAAAGTATTAAAGTAGAAGCCGGTTCTCCGGTGGTTTTTGAGAATGTGATCTCTGATTGTCAGAATGAATCTACTTGTGATATTGTCTTAACGGTTGTTGCCGGAAAACAAAATTCTGTTGAGATCACAGGTGGACAGGCGCCATATCAGTTCACTTATGAATTCGTTGGGAACGGAGCCGCAGATGCGATTATGGAACCCGGAAATATCATTTCATTTTTTGTGGATGATGCAGGAGAGTATCTGAATATCTCCATAACAGATTCAAAAGGATGTAAGACGGGTATAAAAATCACTTCAAACGGAGGTAATTCTTATCAGCATGAAATTATTAATTATTAAAAGTATTGGTATGAAAGTCTTTGGATTGATTATTTACTGCTTATTATCCGGTGCTTTATTTGGACAGGATACATTAACGAATTACTCTCCGAGTCAGGTTTACAAAGTATGTGGGAGAACTAATACCGGAACCGGAATTTTTGATTCGGACAAGGGTTTTTTGTGTGTGAATGGAAAGTCAAGATTGTATTACGAGTTTTACCCGGATGAGACGGTTCTTCTAATAGGAGGAACAGTGCAGATCAATTTTCAGGTGTTTACCAATTCTTCTGCGACAACTCCGGTTTCATCCGGTTTTCGTTTGTTTGGCCCCTTTGATTCCAATCAAAACTATACATCTGTTATTGAGGGAAATAGTATTGCTCCAATTGAACAAGGAACTGTTTCCACAAATGTTCGCAGCGTATTGAGTACTCTCGAAGGAGGAAAAAGATATGTTTTAGAGGTAACAACGAATGCTTGTGAAGGATATCTAATGTTTACAAACGTAAATACTCTAAGTGTTTTCGAGAACTGTCTCAATGAGATTGAATGTGAAAATTGTTTACCGAAATTCCAGCCGGTAAATGACAAGTATGTTGTTTCAGCATGGGTTAAGGAACAGACAGGAAGTACTTCCGGAGCCATTAATTATACACATTCACAGTTAAAGGTTACTTCCGGATCAAATGTCTATACGTTTAGTCCGTCAGGGCAAATTATAGATGGCTGGCAGCGCATTGAGGGAATTGTTCAGACCAATTCAGTCGGTAATATGAAAATGGAGCTCATTGTTTCATCCGGAACTTCCTATTTCGATGATATCCGGGTTTTTCCCTATGACGGATCCATGATTACATATGTTTATGACCCGATTACACTGCGTTTGATGGCTGAATTAGATGAAAGGAATTATGCGAAAATTTATGAATACGATGAGGAGGGAAAACTTGTTCGAGTGAAGAAAGAAACCGAAAAAGGAATTATGACGATTCAGGAAAATCGCGAGAACTCATCCATTAATGAATAAAATGATGAAAAAATACTTTTTCATATTAGTCGTAACAATTTCTGCTTTTTCAAACTGTTTCGGACAAACGAAAAAGACATTGTCTTCAACGGAATTTAAACAGGAAATTCAACAGGCGATAAATCAAATGAATCAGGAAAATATTGTCTTGAAATTTAAGAAAGAGACCTTTCAGGATTTAAAGTCAGCAACGCCTGTAGAGTCCGTTAATGGTGTTATCTATAAGGAATCCGGATTTGTGTATAAAATGCTGGCAGGCGGAATTACTGTTTTGCAAACAAAAGATTATGCGATCTATATTGATACTGCTCAACACTTTGTTCAGGTGTCGGATATTGATCCTTCCATGAAAGCGATGAGCATGGCAAACGAACTGACGCAGGAAATGCTTGATCGATATGATCTGGAAAAAACATCCTTTGGAGGATACACTGTTCTGAAGGCAATTCCGAAAATCTCAGATGAAGGAACGATGGAGTTTTATATTGATACCAAACGAAAAGTCTTGTATAAACTGGTAATCACTTTGCCCTCTGCAAATTATTTTATGGAGAGTGAAGACGATGAAACGATCGAATCTCCTTATATAACGGTTGTTTATGAACCGATCACCCCGTTAAAAAAAAATGAAGTGTCTTTTTCTGATGAAAAAATTTTGGTAAAAGACAAACAGAATAACATAACACTAGCACCAGGCATGATAGCATATCAGTTGCATGATGCACGCCTAAAATCAAAAAAATAGTATCATGACCGTACTAAGATTAAGATCAGCACTATTACTTTTTCTATTCACCTTTATTACTTCGGCAGTAGTTGCAGGTATTCTTCCTTATAACAGGGGGATCTTGAGAACGCCGCATGATTTTTCAAGCACACCGCTTGTGAATGATATTTCAGGAAAGTTTACAACTGCTATTGCACCGGTTTGGACAGGAACAAGTATCGACCGCTCAAAAAAAGGAATCGTTTCCTTGGGGGTGGATCATCATTTTCCATTATATATGGGGCAATATCGGGCAGAAGTTAAAATTGTCCTTACAAAGTATACAACCCTTTCCGCTTCAGGAGTAAATGATACGATCACTCTGGAGATTTCCAACTATCCTGAAGACAGTTTATCGTTTGTGGACAAACAATCTTACACTTTCAATAACGTGGAAAAGTTTGATGTTAAACTCGTTAGTGTAAAAATGAACGGAACTTCTCAGGATTATCTGATTGAGAACTTATATGTGCAGGGAGATATCTATGTTGACCGGGTTTATGACTTTACAGCTCAGTCATCCACGAATATCACGATAAACAGTTCAGAAGAAAATGATCCTCTGGATCTTGATTGTGATGATGTACCTGATGAATTTGTTATTTCCTGGAACCCTGTTGAAGGTGCTGAGGAATATCAGGTTGAATGGGTTCATATTAATGATTATGATAAGGTCATCGGTGATTTGTTTGTCAATTTCAAATTGAATTCTACACGAATCAGTACCTCATTCACAAACTATCATCTCTCCCTTATTTTTGATAAAGGATATATCTGTTATCGGGTGCGGGCTGTAGGAAGGTCGACAGCTGATGTAAGCAGGTTTATTTTTACACCATGGACCACTTCGGACGGATTGGTTTCAGTTTCTTCGTGTGATTATTATCGGCAGACAATTCCTTTTGATGCTTTAAAAAACTGGCAGTACAGTTCGACTTATGCTGAAGAAGGAAAGAAAAAAGAAGTTGTTTCGTTTTTTGACGGTTCATTAAGAAATCGTCAGATGGTCACAAAAATCAATTCAGATAAAACGACCATCGTTGGTGAAACCATTTATGATCATCAGGGGCGGCCTGCAATCCAGGTATTGCCAGTACCTGTTGCTCCTACAAGTTGCGTTGTAGAAGATGCACAAAACAGCCTGAAGTATTATGAGAAATTCAATCGGAAGAATGGAACGGATGCATATACTAAATTGGATTTTGATACTTCTTCTGTTGGAGATTCCTGTTCGACTATTTTAAGACCAATGCATACCAGTTCGGGTGCATCCAATTATTATTCGGGTGCAAATCCTGATAAAGCCGGTGCTCAGGGATATTTACCTGATGCGCAGAATTTCCCTTTCAGTCAGGTTGAATACACTCCCGATAATACCGGAAGAATCAGCCGGCAAGGAGGAGTGGGACCTGATTTTCAATTGGGAAGCGGTCATGAAACAAAGTATTTCTACGGCCATCCGTTTCAGATTCAGTTAGATCGTTTGTTCGGTTCTGAAGTTGGTAACGTGGCACATTACCAGAAGAATATGGTAATTGACCCGAATGGGCAAGTTAGTGTTTCTTATCTGGATCAGGAAGGAAGAGTGGTTGCAACCTCATTGGCTGGTAAGGCTCCGGATAATTTACTATCATTGGAATCAGCCGGAAATGCAGGCCCTCTGACGGTTGATTTGTTTGGTTCAGATCTGGCAGGGAACAGTAGTTCCAATGTCCTTGGAATAGATTCCAAATCAAAGGTTTTCAATCAAACAATATTACTTACATCCAAAACAAACCTTCAGATCGACTACGATATTTTTGTAAAACCTTTTAGAGATACTTGTTTAGACTCCAGTTTTTGCTTTAACTGTATTTATGATCTAAAGATTGAAGTTCGGGATAATTGTGGAAAACTGGTTAGCCCGAGCCGTTTGGCTAATAAATTGACCGGACATTTTGAAAAAGATACCTTAAACCAGATTCACTTTAAAACTGACTGCTCAAATCTGGCATTTGATACTTTATTTGTGATTGATTCACTTCCTGTGGGTTCTTATCAGATTTCCAAGATTCTAACTGTAAACGAAGAAGCGATTGAAGCTTATGTTGCAATGTATGTCAATGACAGTATCAACAAGTGTAAACCCGGTTATGATGAATTATTGGCAGAACAACAGATCTTGACAGACAATGAATGTGATGACGATTTTAGTTGTCAGGAATGTCTGGAAAATTTAGGTACACTGGTTGACTATTTGTCTTCCGGAGGAACCGAATCAGATTATCAGATGGCAGTGGTAGCTTGTAATGGTCCATGTACCCCGATTTCTTATTACGAATCGATGCGGGAGATCTTAAAAGGCGATATGATGCCGGGAGGTCAGTACGGGGAATATACCATGAATGCGAATGGAACACAGGCATCCATGCACCCGCTTTCAGTTTTGAATACCTCCAATTTACTGCCTAAATCACCAAACTCTAGCTGGAAGCACCCTAAATATGATATCGAACCGGTTATTCTGGAGCGTTATTATGAATCTGATGGAGCTACAATTTCAAGAATTTATCTTCAAAACGTAACTTTAAATGGAAGTGATGTCGTTACAGCTTCAGATCCTGAGTTAGATGCAGGAGCAGTATTAGACACAAAGATCTTTTTAGACCCTGTTACGAATGAATATTATACATATCCTCAATATTTATTGAATCTAACTGATTTCATTAATTATTATGGAGCGAATCCCTACTGGGCAAACTCATTGGTGTATTACCATCCGGAATATCCGATTTTGAAATATTACCGTAAAAAGACGGAAAAAGTGAATCCGGGAGATCGTTTTACCTCAGAATCATTCGACAATGCAATGATGGAAGTAAATACCTGGGATGATGCAGTTGCCGCAGGGTTTATTAAGTCCACTTATCTATCCGAAACAGTAAACAATCGGATCAGAGCATTTATGACCGATACAACACAGCTCGTTTGGGATCCCGCAGCATATTATGATGGTACAAATCATCTGGAAAATAAAGTAGCAAACTACATAACGATTAATGGAGTTGATTATTCAATGATGGAGTTTGCTGGAATAACAACCCGTTGTTCCAATCTGCAATTGGGAGCCTATCCTTCTGCTGCATGTGCGTTATGGGGGAACGACGTTGGTCTGAGTCCGACTGAAAATGAAGTGAAACGAGACGAAGCATGGATGGCTTTCAGAAGTTTGTATTTCTCCACAAAGCAAAAAATGTTTCAGGATCTTCTTACAGATCTGACTATTAATGATCCTGATTATCTTGGATATAACGCTTGTATCGGCAACCCTGATTTCAATTCCTTTGATAATGATTTTTTGAATGCGACTTTTGCTCCCGGACCGATATTTACTGTTTACGGACAGTATTTCAATCCAGAACAGCCATGTAGCGGATCCAGACGACCATATTACCAGAATAAACAAGTTCGCTTTGGGTTCCCGGCCGATTTAATGAATCAATCTCCTCAGAATGTGGCTTATCAGTTATATCTGGTTACGGGACAATGCCCGAATGCTGCTTCTTTGCAATCGGTGTTGAATGAGACCGCACAATCAGCACAATTGGATGATATTTCATTTTCTCTGAATAGTTTGGGTTCATTCCCGGGTTTACTCCTTTCACTGAATAATTTTGATGAATCAACACCGAATCAGAACATTGTTTGGTCACAAACTACGATCAATCCAAATATTTTGGAAGTACTTTGGAACAAAACGGGAGTAGGGCCATTTGCAACACTTCAGCTGTCGAAGGATTCGTTAGATACATTAGGATATTCCTGGTCGCAGGTGACAGGCTTTTCCAATTTATATTTTACCGAAACGAGTGGTGGACTGTATGAGTTTACTGTAGTTGCTAAAGTGCAGTTGGGCACTGAGATTTATTTTGTTCCCGTTACAGGTAGCACAACTCTTCCGATCGGAAATTGCCAATTTGAAGATGTATGTGAAAAGAATGATCTGGGAAGAGATATGCAGCAGTTGTTTCAGGCAGTTACAGCCACCGAATTATTAACGAGTACAACAAGTGTCAACTTAACTTCAATCACTGCTTTTAGTTCTTTTTTAACCAATCCGGTGAAGAATTCGGTCAGTTTGAACTCTCCTGGAAATTTATCCTGGATTTTTGATCCGCTTATTCCTGCATTTAAGATCACAAACGGAGCCAATTCAGATTATCTGAGATTGGGAATCAATTCTTTCTCACCATCTACTTTCACCGTTTCCAATATGAACCTGATCGAAAGCGTTGAAGAATTGATCGTCGGACCAAATAATACCTTTGATTTGGTGTGTCATGATGCCTACGGAAACTATCTGGTGACAATTAGTTGTGATGCGGTACGTGTTACGTCAGGAGGAATGCAAGCTGTTGAAATGGGAAGTTGCGGCTTACCAACAGCACTGTTATGTACCGGAGAACCATATCAGAATCTGGACGATTTGAAAGGAGTACTGAGCGATGTGCTGGTGAACCAGAACGCACCGTTTGACTTGTATGAATCTGCTTCGTTGACATCAAATCTTGAAACACAGATCGACGCACTGACGGAAACAGCAATTGGGACTGTCAGCTCATTGGGAGGAGGAAAGAAAGTGTTGACTTTCAATTTTCCGACAGACTGTGATCTGACACTGAAATATGACAGTATTCCGGGCTTGAATTTCTCATTCGACAGTATTGTAGCCGTAGGAGAAATTCATGTAAGCGAACCAACCAATAATTTTGGATCTTATTATGGATTCAATCTCACAACATCCGTTTCGATAAATGGTTCTTTACACACAGTTGTATTAAAAGGAGAATCTTGTATCCGATTGAAAGAATGTATTTCGTGTACCGGTGAAATAACCATTCCTTATACAGCTTCTCAGTTGGATTCGATTGATTCGGTTTATATCAATACGTATGTTTTGACAGTTAATAACAGCTTAAGCGGATATGCTTATTACCAAACCCAGGTAAATAACTTTAATACCACTTTTGGATTAACAATTTCAGATCCGAATTTTGTTCATCCACTTTCGCATTATGACTATTTCACCCAGATATCCGGACACTCCGTATCTGATTACTATCAATATTTGACAAGTTTTGTGGATGGAATCGATGATTATGCACTGGCTCAGAACCCGGCTCACTTTTATACCTACTATGGAGGATTTAATTCCATAGCACTTTCTTACTCTCGTTATTTGAGTGCGATAAACCATTACAATACAAGTCGTGACGGAATCACTTACGATCATTTGACACCTGTTTCATTAGCTGTATTCACTACCACTGTTTACGGACAGGATTGTTCCAATTACATTACTTATCTGCTTGGGCATATCACTAATTCGGGTGTTACTCAAACGGTTTTGGAGTTTCCATACACTTGGGCAGCACAAATCTATCCTACTGATTGCTTTTTGAAGTATCAGACCTACGTAACAGCTTATTTGGATTATTTAGATACGAATCCTTCCTGTGTTTCGGAGGCTTTTGGGGCGAATCAGTTAGTGGGGTACTACCAATTCCTGAATTTGAATTTGTGTGAGACTCAGTGTGGTCAAGATACTTTGAATCATTATCTGAATGCTTTGCTGACAGATCCTTCATGCAATCTTGCTCTTCCGGTGATGCCTTATAATTGTCCTTCTTATACTGCAGATACTGTTGAATGTTCCAGAAGATTTTATGAAGAATATCTTCCTAAAATTGATGAGTTCAACGCTAGTCCTTGGGCTATTGCACATAATGTTACATTGGCGTATGAATTTATTTCCACCACAGAGGTTTATGAAGCAGGTCTTTGTGGATGTATTAAACCTTATAGTTTATCCGATTACGTAAATGCACCGGACACCGCTGATTTACCTATGCCGATGACTCTTTCCGAGTATTGTGGAATAGAATTACCAAATCTTGATATTCAATGTAAGGATATCTATCAGCAATACCTGAACTGTGTGGCCCTATACAATTCAACTGCAATGGCAAATGAAAGTGAAGATTTGATAGGATATGTCATTTCCGAACAGACATTTTACGCCAATGATCTTTGTAACTGCGTTGATGATTACTGCTCAGAACTGAATCTGGTGAGTTCCGGATTGAAAGATTTTGACCTGATGCCGAATATCCTGACTTTTTGCCAGGGAGGTCAAACCATTCCTTGTCCGAATGATTCTTTGAATATGCAGGTGGAAGAACCATTTATTACCGAGTTCAACGATCCATGTACCGAATTCTATGAATCTACTACAGAAGGGAATGCTTATATCACTTATCAGGAACAGAATCAGAATCTGATGACGGATATCAGTCAGCGGTACATTCAGCATTGTTTGGGTGCAGTGGAGCATATGACCATGACATACAATGAAATTGAACATCATTTTACATTGTATTATTACGATCAGGCCGGGAATTTGGTGAAAACAGTACCTCCCGAGGGAGTAGAGTTTGTAAACGTATCGGATACAACAGTTTATAAGGCTATTCTGCAAGATCGCGCCAACAATACACATCAGATTATGACCAGTCATCGTCTGCAGACTACTTATTTGTATAACTCGCTGAATCAGCTGGTGGCCCAGAATATGCCGGATCAGGATGAGATGCAGGTCTTTGAATCAACTTTGCCAAATGGACTACCAAAGCAGTTAGCTACTACAGCAATTCAGATGGTAAATTCCAATCAGGGATATTTGACCGGCTATATAAAAAATTCGACTGCACCGATGGGGACGCGTGGTTATTTGTTCAAAACAACCAATGGTGGCCAGAACTGGACACGTGTAGAGAATACCATTGCAAGTGATTTGAAACGTGTACGTTTTACTGGTGGTGGTGCCGGTTTTGCTGTCGGAACATCCGGAGTTTTGTTGTTAAGCAAGGACGGTGGTGCCAGCTGGGATTTGGTTGATACTTACTCCTCCAATATTCAGGAAGATTTTGTATCGTTGGAAGTGAGTTCGACGAAGGCTTTTGCAATGACAAAAAAAGGAACTATTTACAGCTGTGATGCTGTGGGGGTTTTGACTCCTCATGCAAGTGCTCCGGGTAATACTTCCTATACAGTAAATGAATTCAAAGATTTCAGTCTTCAAAGTAATTATTCGACATCCAACGGAATTATCTATATCGCATCTGTAAATGATGGAACTACTGATTTCGATGCAATATTGCTGAATGACGGTTCGGCACATTACACCCTTGAAAAGACACTTGCAGCAGACCTGAATGCCCTTTCATTCTACGATGGATCTAAAGGAATCACTGCAGGAATAGACGGAAATATCTCCTTGCTTTCAGGAACAGGAAGTTCAGACTTCTTACAGACAATGAAAGTTTCGGGAACTGTTGGTGCCATCGATCAGATTCACATGTTGAACGCTCAGACAGGGATTGCACGCATAGAAGAGAACGGACAAAAGGTAATCCGAAAAACTCTTGACGGCGGAATAAACTGGCTGTCTTTGAGCAAGGATTTTGTACAAGCTAATCTGGCATTGATTAAGCGTTCGGGAACAGCAAATATGGATGTTCTTATTCAAGGTTATGAGAATGGAAAGGCTTACTCCAAAACGATTTTTATGGCTTCCAGCGGAGTCATAACGGAATTGGATCAAACTCCGGTAGCTGCGCAGGCTCTTGATATGAAATTGGTGTATGCTTACCAGGATGGTTCCTATACGACCATTTTCGGTATTGATGCAGCAAACAAATTGTATCGCTCAAATACATACAATACTTCAGGTACAACAATCAATTTCACGGAGATTATTGATGCGGGCTCTGTTTCATCCACTCCGAAACAAATACTTGTTTTGAAAAACGGAGCAGGAGTTTCCGTTGATGTTTTATTGACGAATGGAACAGTAGTTGAAACGGGCAGTGGAGCGATTGCAGGAATCTATTCTGCATTTACGCCATTATCAGGTGCTACTTCATTGGTTTGGCTCGATAAAATAACGCTTTCAGCCGGGGAATGTGCTTTAGGATACAATAGCAGTAATAATAAGATTTATGGAAAAACTGCTGCTCCCGGAGCATTGAATAGTTTCGCAACTGTTTTAACTCTCGGAACTTCTGTCATCACAAAATTAGCAGTTCATGGAAATCAGGTTACTGTAGCAGGAACGAATGGCGGGATTTTTACCTCTGGTTCTATTTCTATGGTTCCTAACACACCGGATGGACAATCGATCAGTTTCACAGCGCGTCAGGATCATCGTTTACCTTCTTTGAACAATATTCGATTATTATCTTCCAGTTTGTTAATTACCGGTGAAAACGGCTTATTGATCTCAAGAGGTATTTCTGCCACAACATCGATAACTCGGGTGAAACCACTTCATACATTAAGTGATTTATACGCAGCCAATGAATTTGTAAATTCTTCGGTTACTTACTTCCTGGCAGCAGGAAGCAACGGATACTTTTCTCAATTCCATTCATCAACCTGGGCGGAAACAGCTTTGTACACCACAAGCGGATTAACGGTTACAGACCATGCAAACGGAACAACTTTCCGTGATATTGCAGTGAATAACCAAAATGTCTTTTTAGCGGGAGACGGAGGTAAAGCTTATTCCGTTGCCGGAATTATGACTAATCTGTTTATTCCTGCTGCTGTTACGACGAACAAAAATCTGATAAGTGTCTGCTTGATTCCGGGTAACGCTGATCGTTGGATGGTTGTAGGAGAACAATCCATTATGGCTCGATATAATGGACATGCCGGAAGCCCTCAGACGCGTGTTTTCTCACCGAGATACCGGGATGTGCATTTTGAAGACGGGCAATTCGGAACACTTGTCGGAGATCACTTCCTGGTTCGCTCCACCATAGATGGTGGTTTGACCTGGAAAATACAGCTTCCGAAGGATTCGTTGGTTTTGAATAGCGGAAACATTCATGATCTAAGAAAAGTCTGGACTAAAATAGGGACAGCTAATACACATTTTGCATTGGTCGGAGGACTTGACTATATGGCAACTGTGAGCGGAGGAGTGTTTACCGGAACTTCATTCACAGGAAATCTGAATGATATCCAGTTCAGATCAGGGTTTTTAACAGGATATGTCAGTTATAATAAGTCTGTGAAAGGATTAACTCTTACTCCGGGTGGAAATTCATATGCTTTGAGCATTACTCCTTCCGCTGTTGGTGTTTCCACTGATACAATCCGTGCAATTCATGTCTTTGAAAATCAAAGTGTGGCTTACGCTAATAAGTGGGGGAAAATTGATTATTACAATAAAGGAACAAACACTTCATATAACCTGATTTCTGTTCCTGCGGAATTAAGAGATATTTATTTCCACGACAACATCGTTGGCTATGCTGTTGGTGATGCTGCTCAATGGTACAATTTAACTTCTGTCAGTAATGATAATGTAACACATGATATCTTAAGCGGAGGTTTGACATCTGTGCAGAAAATTATTATTGACCCGGAAATAGGTTCAGATGATTCTTACGACATCATTGCAATTTCTTTCAATTCACGTACAACGGGTGTTTATGGAGGGAGTTATAACTTGCCAGGTTTCGTAACCACTAAAAAAGCCATGGTTCGTGCAGTAAGACACGAAGGCGGGATGTTCACCGCGCGTTTCTATTATGACCGCCTGGGACGTATCGTAGCAAGTCAGAATTCACGCCAGTTACTGGTGAAAAAATTCTCCTACACCTTGTATGACGAATTAGGTCGGGTATTCGAAGCGGGAGAAAAGTTGGAAAACACGTATCCGGATCCTCAATTTGTATCCGTATTCGGAACAAACGTGGGAGGGTTAGCTGTTCCGTCAGTAATAGATGATACGAAATTTGTTACATGGTTAAACAAAAACCCGGGTATGACGCGTGCAGAAATAACCCGTAGTTATTATGATAAAGCAGATAGTCTTATCGGGCTGACATTGCCGATGACATTAACGGCTTCCACACAGCGCAAACGAATCATACATGTTACTTATTCACCGGTATATAATGTGTTTAGTAACACTTATCAACACGCAACACATTATGAATATGATGTGCACGGAAATATAAAAACGATTCTGCAGGACAACCGGATACTAGGGAGTACTTCAGGAATGGAGACGCATCGTTTCAAACGAATGGATTACACCTATGATTTAATCTCCGGAAATGTACATCGGGTAGATTATCAAACCGGAAAAGCAGATCAATGGCATCATGCTTACAATTACGATGCTGATAACCGTATTACGGATGTTTATACCACGAAAGAAACACCGTTGGTGGATGAAAATTCTTCCATTGCAAGTATGCAGAACGAACCGGAGATCAATCCGCTGTGGGATCAGGAAGCGAGCTATTCGTATTATCAGCATGGGCCGTTGGCACGAACTGTTCTGGGAGATCAGGAAGTGCAGGGAATTGACTATGTCTATACGCTTCAGGGCTGGATCAAAGGTGTGAACAGTAACGGACTGAATCAGGACAAAGATCCGGGGCGTGATGGAAACGGTGTAAGCGATAACAAAATGGTAGCCCGTGATGTCTTCGGTTACAGTTTGCATTATTTTGAAGGAGATTATACGCCAATTGTCGGAGGAAACAATGGTTTCGTAGCAGCTCAGGGCAGCAGTGATCTGACAGCGAATAGTTCTGATTTGTATAACGGAAATATCGGACGAATGGTGACCACCATCACCAATCCGAATACCCGGGAAGTATTGCCGCTTGGGAATGCCTACAAATACGATCAGTTGAACCGTTTACGGGTAGCAAACAGTTTCAATAATCTGGATCAGGAAACCAATACCTGGGGAAGTGGTGGTACAGGAATGTACTACAATGCATTTACGTATGATGCAAACGGAAACATTGAAACTCAGGTCAGAAAGAATCATGCAAATACAACCATTGATAACCTGACATACAATTACCACGATGTTTCCGGAAAACGTACCCGAAACCGTTTGTACAGTGTTAATGAAACGATCGGAAACGGAGCTTTCCCGGACGATATTGACGATATGGGGCTCTTTTACTCTGCGCAGGATACGATTGCACTAGGGAATAATTATGTGTATGATGCCGAAGGAAGATTGGTGAAAGACAAACAGGAAGAAATCAGTTCAATTACCTGGCGGGTAGATGGAAAAGTGAAAAATATTTTACGTCCAAGCGGATCTGCGAAAAAATCGTTAGCTTTCGACTATGATGCTATGGGGCATCGGGTGGCTAAACATGAGTATGCGTCAAACTTGGTACTTGAAAAATCAACATATTATATTCTGGACGCTCAGGGAAATACCATGAGTGTGTATGAACATTTTATCAATTCAGAAGAAGAAAATATTTCTTTTGAACAGGTGGAGAAGCATATCTACGGAAGTTCCCGTCTGGGAATGCATAACCAGGCCGTTCCGATGCTGGGTTCGCAAAACAACAGCTACTCTATGGAACGTGTGAATCACCGAATCGGAGAAAGAACCTACGAGTTGAGTAATCATTTGGGGAATGTGTTGAGTGTGGTATCTGATAAGTTGATGCCGGTTGATTATGAAGGACCACATACAATTGCTGTTTTTGATGATAAATTTGATACACCGGGAGATGTGTTGGGTTGGGGATTTCCATATGATCTTGCTGGTGGTTTACCATCACCAGGTTATTCGTTGGAAACTGATAACGGAGAGCTGAAATTAAAGATGGACATGAGTACGAATGATGCTCTATTCAAAGCTGTGAATTTCCTGGAAGATCCGGATATTTATTATACCTTAACCTTTGATGTAACTTCCATTTCGGGTTATATAAACTTATTTGTAGATGGAATGTATGGAGGTAGTAATCCTGAAATTTATAACCCGGGAAGCTATACATACTTTATGAATTATGCGAATGTGCCGATGACAGGAACTTTTGGTGGGGTTTGGTTTACCAATTATAGTTGTGATTCAATGCGCCTGGATAACATCAAGTTGACTTATGAATCGGAATCATATGCTTTTTTCAAGGCAGATATCCGCCAATCTACGGATTACTCTCCGTTCGGTGTTACTTTGGAAGGTAGAAATTTGACTTTGACGGGGGCTGAGAAGAGCCGATATGGATATCAGGGGTCTGAGGTGGATAATGAAGTGAAAGGAGAAGGAAATTCGTATACTACTTTCTTTAGACAATTGGATCCGAGACTGGGAAGATGGTTGAGTATTGATCCGAAGGCAACCTCTATGCCTTGGCAAAGTCCATATTGTTCAATGGATAATAATCCAATATGGTATTGTGATCCGAAAGGAGATAGTATTATTATTGATGAGTTTGGGTATGTTCTTGCCAGAACGGGCAAAGACTTAAACGTTTTTAGAAAACTTGAGGATGGCTCTCTGAAAAATATTGGCGAATTAGGAAAAGATGTCAATGCTAATTTTTTCTATATGAACATGATTAAAAAAAATCTAGTTGAAGCTGATGAGATGGGTATGTTTAAATTCCAAGATGCTGTTCGAGCTAATGGAAAATGGGACTATAAAAATTTGAATAAAAATAATCCTAACTACGGTAAAGAGAATATAAAAGGTCATATTTTGGGATTAGCATTCAGACTCAAAGATGAAGGGTACATTGGTGATACAAAATTCTCTTTTGAAAACAAAACATATAGGGCAGAAGACCTGAATAATCATCATTTCGCTGTCATGTTTAAAGCATTAGGAGCAATGGGAACTATTCCCGAATGGTTTGCTCATTGGAGAGCTGGAGTGGCTGAACAAGGTAAATGGGATGATGCTGAAAAATCTGGACAAAGGGTTAATCCAAACAGAAATAATTGGTCAAATTATTGGGGAGATAACCCAATAGATTATAAAATGATTGAAAGAGGTTTTCGTTTTTATAATGAACATAAGGATCTTCAACCTCTTGATTATCCATATCAAGACACTTATATGGAGGGGCCTGCAACAATAGGATTATAAATATTGTTTTGTCGCTATTTGGCAATTAAAAATTAAAATCATGTCATATCTGAAAAAAATAGTTTTATTATCCTATGTTCTATTAATCTCATTCACATTAATAATGTGTAAGAATCCTATGAACGAAAAAGAAGTTGATTATAAATATTTGAAAGACAATTTTTTGTTGAAGGAAAAAGAGATATTTAGATTAAAAGAATTTTGCAAAAAAAATATCCCAAAAAATATGCGTTTGCAATTTGAATTTGGAGATGATGCTAATAGTTTTGACATCAACATTACCATAATTGATACTTTTTCAAATAAATTAAGGCGTGATTATAAAAGATGGAAAGAAATTAAATTGGGGTCTTCGAGTTGCAATTTAGTCTGTAAAGAGTTGAATTGGAATCAATCTCAATTTGGAGATTTAATTAAACTCTTGAAAAGTACTAATTGTATTGGAATTGCAAGTCAACACATTAATGAAGATAATTCCCCTTTTCAATTGATATTAGGTTATGGGAAAGGTAATATGTATACTTATGAACTTTATGATCAATCTTTAACTGAGAAAGTGAAATTAAATTATAGGAATAGGCAAGGATTTACAGTATACAGAGATGACGTAGTATTTCATATTTTCTATTGGTAGTGGTGGGGCGTAGTGTTGCAATTTGTTGCCTGTTATAAAATCAGAGTATTAACATCTTGACTTTCAGATAAGTCCTGAAATAACTAAAGTCAATTCAGATGAAAGGTTGCTCTCACAAGGTAACTTTTCGTCTTTTTGAGCAACCTTAAATTGAGTAATTACGTTGTGCTGGAGAACGATGCTTATCAATCATCACTTTTGATAATTTCAAATTGGCCTATGATTCTAAACTTAATGTGGTTCTTGAAGAAAGGTGTTTTGGAAAAATACTTCCACCTCAAGCTTGCCTTATTGATCCATAAGAAATCGAGGAGTTACACAATTCATGAATGGTAAGGTAAATGATAAACTCAAATAATGAATTAAACAAAAGAAAAATCAATTGGGCTTTGATTTTTATGCTTTCTACTTTTTTAGCTGTAGCATTTCTTTTTGGATTTCGTCAAATTGCTATGCTTTCGACTGCTAAGGCATGTGGCAAGGTTGTTAATGTTTTTAGAATTAAGGGGCATCAAACTTTTGAAATCGAATTTAATTTTAAGGGAAAAACCCAAGTTAGTAAGGTAAGTAGCCAAGCTTTTAAAATTAAAGAATATGAAAAATTAAAAAAGTATGATTGTGTACAAATTGAGTATTCAATTCATTTTCCTTCATATATTCGAGTAGAAGACACAGTTGTTGGTTCTGGTCAAGGATGGTAGCAGTAGTATTCCAAATTCTGCCTTGAGTATTTTTTAAGATAATTTATAGAGATCTAATCTACGAAAAAGGCCTGATTAATATTCTGGATGGTTAGATTAAAAACACATTTATGAATCGATCTTCAGTAAAACAAAATGTAAGGATGAACAAATATTTGATTTTAGTATTGCTCGGAATGATTTCTTGTTCTGAAAGACAAAAAAAGATTGAATACACTTATTGATCTGAACTTACATCTGATGTGAAATTTAAAATGGAAATCTCAGATGAGTTTGTTGATGGGAATTGTTGGCATTATTATAAAAATGGGCAGTTGCTGTCTAAAGTCAGGTATGAAGAAAACAAACTTATGGAAATCTTTGAAGTTTACGATACTTTAGGAAATCCATTAAATCTTCAAAATATTTTAAAATGATGAGAGAATTAAATCCGGATGGAATAATAATTAAAGAACAATAAATGAATACATCAATTTTCAATACAATTAATTCACTTGGAGAAACCATATCATCCACCAAATCCTATATGGTAGTCTTAGAGGATAAATATAGGTATCCACCATACTTAAGGTTTAAATTTGTGAATGCATCTAAGAAGAACTTGATAAGCGATTATATAATAAATAGAGTGTCAGAATTTTCTGGAAATCTTAAATGGAAAATTTATACAAAATCCGATTCAAATAATTTCATTCTTGCTCCTGCAATATTTGAAGAATACATTGGTAGCTTTAATACCTTTAATGAGAAACATTTGTTTTCTGTTTTTGGTGAAAATTATTATAATATCGTTGATGATGCGATCAGTGATATCGAAAAATTGTCTGATTTTTTGAAGTCGGGAGATGTTCCAGTAGTAGTGTCGTCAAAAAGTTGATTTTGAAACTTGGGTAGTGTTACAATTTGTCACCTGTTGCAAAACCAAACAGCTAACAGGTTGATTTTTAAATAAAAAAATAAACCCTGAAGTTTATTCAGATGAAAGGTTGCTCTCACAAGGTAACTTTCCATCTTAAGTTAAAATAGTAGATAGTGAAGTAGGTATTTAGGTTATGCGGGCAATATTTCCAAACGTGTTATTGTTTTGAGTTTTACTGAAAATCACTGAAATAAGGTTATTCATGAAAAAGATAATTATAATTCATTTTGTCTTGTTGAATCTTTTAATAGGATGCAATAACAAATGTGATTTCGATCAAGTTAAAGAATTGATTGATGAATCTATGAAATTGAACATAGCGAATAAAGATTGTATGTTTGAGGCAGATACCGAATTATTTCAGAAAAGGATTACAGCATATCTTGTTTCCAATAAAAACAGAATATGTTTAGATTATTTTTATGGTAGAGGATTAAAGAATAGAAAAGATGTTTCAGAAGCAATTTCTCTTACAATATGTAGATATAATAGCTACAATTATACATCAAAAACTGAGGATAGTGCGATGAAATCAATCCTTGATGAATCGATTAGGATGATTATTAGAAAAAAGAATCATGTCTATCAATACAAAGGACCGGGTTAGTTCGTAGTACTCCAAATTTGCACTAGAGTTTTTTTAGACAATTCATTGAGGGTTAATCTTCGAAAGAAGGCTGGTCTTTATTTTTTGGCAATGCTCTTTAGTCGTATGAGATTAAAATGATCGAAAAGATGTTTTTAAAAAACACTTCTGATACAAACAAAATCACTCCTACCACACAAAAGCCTCTTCGTGAAACCAATTGTCATGAACCCGTAAAGTTTGCTCGATCATATCCCGTACACAGCCTTTACCGCCGAAATACGGCGATTGATAGTGTGAAACATGTTTGATCTCGATAGCGGCATCCTGCGGGCAAGCAGCCATTCCAACCATGCGCATGACCTGATAATCCGGAAGATCGTCACCCATATATAAGACTTCTTCGTCCTTAAGTTGATATTTTTCCTTTACTTGCTTGTAAACAGCCACTTTGTCGGATGAACGCAAATGCACTTCCGAAACGCCTAAATGCAATAAACTGTTTTTCACATCTTCCGAGTTTCCACCGGTGATGATGAATACTTTGTATCCTTTCTTCACGGCATATTGGATAGCATATCCGTCTTTTGAATTCAGTCCGCGCAACAATTCTCCGTGATACGGGATCACAGTTCCGTCAGTCAAAACACCGTCAATATCAAAGATAAAAGTGGAAATGTCGTTCAAACGTTCTTTGTAGCTAATCATCTTATTTGTGGTGTTTGATAATACTGTTTGTCAATGTCTGATAAATGTTTCTTTGATCGGGATCCAGCAATTGCAGGTGTTTTTGCAAGGTGCTTTGATCGTTGCGTACAGCCGGACCGGTTAAAATATCGTGTGGGTCGTTGGTCTGAATTTTTTCAATCGTTTGATTGATCAATGGTTTCAGCCAGTTGAATTCAATATCGTGTTCTTTGCAGTAATGAGCTGCCAGATCAATGATGTGATTGGTGAAATTATTGGCGAACACGGCAGCAACGTGCAGGTATTGGCGCTTTTCTTCCGAAAGCTCAATTGCATTCCCGCTGAATTCATTTGCAAATGTCATCAGGAAATGGTTGAATTTCGGATCATGAGCTTCAATGAAAATAGGAAGTCCTTCCCAATGAATCGCCTGATCAGCCTTGAAACTTTGAAGCGGGTAGAAGGTACCGATTGCATGTTTGGTTTCCAGGTGATTCAGATTGACTGTTCCGGAAACTGAAACAACCGGAGCGTATTTCGAAATCAGGCGAACCATTTCAACCATGTTGTTGTCGTTCACAGCACAAAATACCAGATCAAAATCAATGAATTCCTTGAAATCATTCGTGAATTGAACTTCTTTCGGTGCAACCAGGTTCGGAATTGTATTTCCGGATCTGGAATAAACGGTCAGTTGATTGTGCCCTAATTCGATCAATCGCTGCAGAAAATGAATTCCTACATTTCCCATTCCAACGATCCCGATTTTCATTTTTTGGTTCATATTTCAAAGTTAGAATTTATTGTCGGTACGCGATGCATCACGTACCGACACGCCATAAAATTATTTTTATGACTTTGTCCGGAAGTTTAGTTGATGAATTCTCAGAATAAGGATGTTTAGACACTAATCATTTACAGCAAAACAGGATGTAAATCCCGCTAATTGAAGACCTTTTCAGTTGCTTCAGAATGATTTGGCTGCCTTTGTATTGTGCACAATGAGATGTAATCCAGTTTGTTGTGTGATAATGGAAATATTTTAAAAAAAAATTGACTGGCAAATTATTTTGTTTTATATATGCAAAGCACAACAGTATGTTGTGATAACATAACACACTATTTTCTAACAACTAAAAACTGAATTATGAAACGAATGAAACTTCGGCTTGCTTTATTGAGCATTTTTTTTCTATTGGGCTTTCAGTGGAGCCATGCTCAACTGGTCAGTAATTGTTTACCTCCTTTAGGGGCCTCCTGTAAATACAATAAGGCTTCCGCGTCGATCACATTAAGTTGGAGTCCTGTACTTGGAGCAACAGGATATACCGTGTATTTGTATGTGGGTGACCCTCGGTGCTGCCCGAATTATCCCGGTCCTTCCTCCAGCGTTTTGCTTACGACAACCGCTACCTCGATGACTATTCCTTTGTCGACTTATCCCTGTTTTTCGTGGAGCGTCCGGTCAGAGTGCGGAAACAACAACTCCAGCGCGTACACCAATCAGCAATGTATGTGTGTGGATGAACCGCCATGTACGACGTTCGATGGCAGTTCTCCGGCCGGAAACTGGGTTCCTACCGGTGTAACTACGAATTATACAGCCGTGAATCCTTTGGATGGTACGAATTGTTTGACTATCGGAGACCTTTCCGGTGGTTCATGGTACACCAATACGGTTGACTACAACAATCTTGGACAAAATTATCTCGGTCAGTGCCTTTGTTTTGATGTTGCTTTGGAGAAAGCAGAACCTCTTGGTGGTGGTCTTCCATATAACCCGAAAATCTACCTTTCGGATGGAACGAATTCCATTATGTTTGTGGCGAATGCGGCTTTAAATCCAGGTTCAGGTTGGGTGACTGTCTGTGCACCGATCGCTCATTGTGCGGGAGGAGTGCCTCCGAGTAATGCCGATGGTACCTGGGCTTTTGCAACGCCGGGTATGACTTGTGCTGATTTTGATAACGTAATAAATAACTGCACTTCTATCGGATTGACACCGGAGGTCAACAGTTATCCTTCAGAAGTGAAAAAGTATGACAATATATGTGTGCGGGATTGCCGCAATAACTGCAATAGCAATTTCACCCTGTATACGGCAATCAGTTCATCTTCCGGGACAGCAAATGCTTCCGTTGTATTGGACGTTACAAACCCGACTTCTACCTATATCGTTAACTGGGGAGATGGTACGATTACCGGTATCGGAAGTCATACTTACAGTTCTTCCGGGTATTACACGGTATGTGTTCGCGAAATTACAGAGCAAAAAGAGGAATGTATTACTTGTATAAGTTTTTGTTATGAAGCTGCCCATGGAGGCACACAACCGAGTTTGAACAATAGATCTGCAAAACCTGTAGAGGGAGGTTCACTCGGAGAGCTTAACCGAATAGCAGAAGAGGAGCTGAAAACGTCTCAAATGAAAGAGGGATATCAGGTCTTGCCGAATCCTGCTAAAGATTACGTCATGGTGCATACGGAACTTGCGAAAGAAGAATCGATTTCCCTTCAGTTAATAGATATGGGAGGCAAAGTGGTTGCAAGCAAGTTGGGCATTTATGAACGTGGCGGTCAAAAAATAGAATTAGATACCAAACGTGTATCCAATGGAATGTATATTCTTAAAGTGAGAATAGGTGATGTAGAGCGATCTTCTCAGGTATCTATTGTTAAGTAATACCTGCTTGAATAATCATCATCAACCAAAGAGATGAAAAAAAAGGCGGTTCATTCGAACCGCCTTTGTATTTTCTTATTTTCCGTGACATTGTTTGTATTTCTTACCACTTCCGCAAGGACAAGGATCATTTCGACCAATTTTAGGTTCTGTTGAAACGATCGGTTGTTGTTTCTCGCGTTGAGGAGCTGAATTACGCATCGCTTCTTCGTATCCTTCGCTTCCCGTAAAACGTTGTTCTGTATTTCCGGAAGTTGATTCGATCTGAGCTTTTTCGTAATTATTCTGAGCTATTTCTTTGTTCGTTGTTTTCACATCATCGATCTGATCTCTCGGAACATCTGCTTTCACTAAGAATTCAACTGTTTCGTTGCTCAAACGTGCATTCATTGCTTTAAACAATTCGAATGATTCCAATTTGTAAATCAGCAACGGATCTTTTTGTTCGTAAACCGCTTGTTGAACAGAAGTACGCAAATCATCCATTTCACGTAAATGCTCTTTCCATTCGTTATCGATCATTCCCAATACGATGTTGCGCTCCAAAGAACTTGGAACAGAAGCCCCATTGGATTCATAAGCTTCTTTCAAGCTCACCACCAAAGGCATTGTTTTTACGCCATCTGTAATTAAGTACTGAATGTTCTGATATTGGTGTGACATTGTTTCGTAAACATGCTTGATCTGAGGCATGGAAATTTCAGCCAAACGCTGATTTTTCGCATTGTAATATTCCATTACACCGTCATACAAATCGTTTACCAGGTCATCGTATTTAGCAGCTTTGAATTGCTCTTCTGAAATAGGAGAATCCATTCCGATAATACGAATCATGTCTACATTGAACTCGTCGAAAGAACCGGATTGATGTCTTGTAACCAATCCTTCGATTACATCATAGAACATATTGGAAACATCCACTCCCAAACGATCACCGAACAATGCATTGTGACGTTTTTTGTAAATTGCTTTACGTTGTGCATTCATTACGTCATCGTATTCCAATAAACGCTTACGGATTCCGAAGTTGTTTTCTTCTACTTTTTTCTGAGCACGTTCAATGGATTTTGAAACCATGCTGTGCTGAATCACTTCACCTTCTTTCAAACCAAGACGGTCCATGATTCGTGCAATACGCTCGGAACCGAACTTACGCATCAAATCATCTTCCAATGAAACGAAGAAAGTAGAAGTACCCGGATCTCCCTGACGACCAGAACGACCACGCAACTGTCTGTCAACACGGCGGGAATCATGTCTTTCCGTACCGATGATTGCCAAACCTCCTGCTTCTTTCACACCTTCGCCTAATTTGATATCCGTACCACGACCGGCCATGTTGGTTGCAATGGTAACTGCTCCTGCTTTACCGGCATTCGCTACAATTTCAGCTTCTTTCTGGTGATACTTCGCGTTCAATACCTGGTGAGGAATATTACGCATTTTCAACATACGGCTCAATAATTCGGAAATCTCTACGGTTGTTGTACCAACCAATACAGGACGTCCTGCTTCAACCAGTTTGTTTACTTCTTCAATAACAGCAGCATATTTTTCACGTGCAGTTTTGAATACCAAGTCATTATCATCTTTACGGGAAATCGGACGGTTGGTAGGAATGACTACTACATCCAATTTGTAAATATCCCAGAATTCTTTTGCTTCTGTTTCCGCCGTACCGGTCATACCTGCCAACTTGTGGTACATACGGAAGTAATTTTGAAGAGTAACCGTAGCATACGTTTGTGTAGCAGCTTCTACCGTTACGTTTTCTTTCGCTTCGATTGCCTGATGAAGTCCGTCAGAATAACGACGACCTTCCATAATACGACCTGTCTGCTCATCAACGATCTTGATCTTTCCATCCATGATCACATATTCCACTTCTTTTTCGAAAAGGGTATATGCTTTCAATAATTGAGAAACAGAGTGAATACGCTCTGATTTAACCGTGTAATCGCGGATCAGAACCTCTTTTTTATCGTTAAAATCTTCTTTCGGAAGACTTTGTTTTTGTAATTGTGCAATTTCCGAAGAAATATCAGGCATCACAAAGAAGTTACGGTCTTCATTTCCGGAAATCAGGTCAATTCCTTTTTCCGTTAATTCAACCGTGTTTTGTTTTTCATCGATGACGAAGAATAATTCCACATCGATTTTCTTCATTTGCTTTCCTTGCTCAGCCATGTAATGGTTCTCTACTTTCTGCAAGTGAGATTTAATTCCCGGCTCGGATAAGAATTTGTGTAAAGCTTTGTTTTTAGGTAAACCTCTGTGAGCGCGAAGCAATGCGATACCTCCCTGATCCAAAGCAGTTTTTTGATCCAAACCTTCAACCGTACCACCGTTGATAACCGTTAAAAGTCTTTTTGCGTCTGCCAAAGCCTGGTTCACATATTTACGTTGTGCCTCAACGATCAATTCCACACGAGGTTTCAATTCATAGAATTCGTGCTGATCTCCTTTTGGAGTTGGTCCGGAAATAATCAATGGAGTACGTGCATCATCAATCAAAACGGAATCGACCTCATCGACAATCGCAAAATGGTGCTTGCGTTGTACCAGATCTTCCACGGCGCTTGCCATGTTATCACGTAAGTAGTCAAATCCGAATTCGTTATTCGTACCGAAAGTAATATCGGCCATGTAAGCTTCTCTGCGCGATTCTGAGTTTGGCTGGTGCTTGTCGATACAATCTACTCTCAAACCATGGAATTGGTATAAAGGTCCCATCCACTCGGAGTCACGTTTTGCAAGGTAGTCGTTCACAGTTACAACGTGTACTCCTTTTCCTGACAATGCATTCAGATAAACAGGAAGTGTTGCAACCAATGTTTTACCTTCTCCCGTTTGCATCTCAGCGATATTTCCGCGGTGCAATACAGCTCCACCCATCAACTGAACATCGTAATGAACCATGACCCATTCAACAGGTGCTCCGGCTGCAGTCCATTTGTTACTCCAAACAGCCTGATCGCCTTCGATTGTAATTCCGTCTTTCTTCGTCGCTAATTCTTTGTCAAGATCTGTTGCAGTAACCCTCAACTGACCATTGATTGCCCAACGTCTGGAAGTTTCTTTTACAACAGCGAAAGCTTCCGGTAAGATTTCTTCCAGAACTTTTTCAATGGTTGTGTTTACTTCTTTTTCTTTTGCATCAATGCTTTCATAGATTGCCTCTTTCTGATGCAAAGGCATATTGATATCGTTTGCCTTTTGAGTTAAGTCAGCAATTTCTGCTTCCAAACCTGCAATGGCATCTTGTACTTGTTTTTTAAACTTTTCTGTTCTACCACGGAGTGCGTCGTCAGACTCGTTTTGTAATGTATTGAATATTGCACCAACTTGTTGAATAACCGGTTGATACTTTTTCTGGTCAGTAGCTGACTTATCGCCTAAGATTTTCTTTAAAATTCCTCCTAACATGGTGTTTATTATAAATCGAAGCCAAAAATAATGAAATTCCCGATGCTTCTTTGATTAATTGAATGCTCCTTGTCATAAATTATTCCAAAAGGTGTTAAACTGACAGATTGTCGCAATTGGGCTCTAATTGTCAGTTAGTTTGTTCGAAACAAATTCAAAATGTCGGTATTTCATGTCGCGAATATGCCTTATCTTTGCAGACATGCAAGAAATGATCCTTATCCTTGATTTCGGTTCGCAATACACGCAGTTGATTGCGCGCCGAGTACGTGAATTGAATGTTTATTGTGAAATCCATCCATGGAATAAAGTTCCGGAATTGGGAGCACATATTAAAGGAGTGATTTTGTCGGGAAGTCCGTTCTCAACAAGAGACCCTGAATCTCCAAAACCAGATTTGAGTGCAATTAAAGGAAAGTTTCCTTTGTTGGGGGTTTGTTTCGGAGCACAGTATTTGGCTCAGAATTTCGGAGGAGAAGTTCTTCCGTCAACGATCCGCGAATACGGTCGTGCAAACTTGTCTTTTGTAGATGACTCAAACGAATTGACTTCCGGAATGTCCGTAGGGTCTCAGGTTTGGATGAGTCACGGAGATACTATTAAAAATGTTCCTGATTCTTACAAGATCATTGCTTCCACAAAAGATGTTCATGTAGCAGGTTATGTGATCAAAGGAGAAACAACTTATGGAATTCAGTTCCATCCGGAAGTTTACCATTCTTTGGAAGGGGCTATTTTATTGAAAAACTTCGTGGTTGGAATCTGTGGATGTTCTCAAAACTGGACACCTGATTCTTTCGTGGAAAGCACTGTTGCTGAATTAAGAGCAAAATTAGGAAACGATAAAGTGATCTTGGGCTTGTCCGGAGGAGTTGACTCTTCTGTAGCGGCAATGTTATTGCATAAAGCAATCGGTGAAAACCTTCACTGTATTTTCGTTGACAACGGATTATTGCGTAAAAATGAATTCTCTTCCGTACTGGAAAGCTATAAAGGACTTGGATTGAATGTAAAAGGAGTAGATGCTTCTGCTGATTTCTATAGTGCTTTGAACGGATTGACAGATCCTGAGTTGAAACGAAAAGCCATCGGAAAAGTTTTCGTGGATGTGTTTGACGCAGAATCTAAATTAGTAACTGACGCACGCTGGTTGGGTCAGGGAACAATTTACCCGGATGTGATCGAATCTGTTTCTGTAAACGGAGGACCGTCACAAACGATTAAATCTCACCACAATGTGGGAGGTTTGCCTGATTACATGAAATTGCAGGTAGTTGAGCCTTTGAGATTATTGTTCAAGGACGAAGTGAGACGTGTGGGAAGATCTTTGGATTTGCCTTCAACTATTTTGAACCGACACCCGTTCCCGGGACCAGGTTTGGGAATTCGTATCCTTGGCGAGGTAACAGCAGAAAAAGTACGCATTTTACAGGAAGTAGACGCTATTTTTATCGATGGTTTGAAAGAGCATGGTTTGTATAACGATGTCTGGCAGGCCGGAGCAATTTTCCTGCCGATCCAATCTGTTGGTGTGATGGGAGACGAAAGAACCTATGAAAATGCAGTTGCACTTCGTGCGGTAAGCTCTACTGATGGAATGACGGCTGACTGGTGTCATTTACCTTATGAATTTTTAGCATTGATTTCGAACAAGATCATCAATCAGGTGAAGGGGATCAACCGTGTAACGTACGATATCAGTTCGAAGCCGCCGGCAACCATCGAATGGGAATAATCCTGGCACAACTCTTGAATTGATTCGCAATATTTGAATGATATGAAATACTTCTTTTTAATTTGTATACTGACTTTTTCAACTGGTTTGTCTGCACAGACAGATACCAAAGATTGGGTTTATGAATATTCCAACGGAAAGAAGTATGCAGTTCACATTGCCCAGACAGGAAATACGCTGTGGGGAATCCATACAACTTATAATGTTCCTGTCGACGACATCGTCGCTGCAAATCCGGGAATTGAAAAAGGAGTCAAAGAAGGATTTCGTTATCTGATTCCGCTTGGTGGAGCCGATATGAAAGTTCTGAGCGGGACCATTGTGCGTGAGCATACGGTTGAAAAAGGCGAAACGGCATTTTCCATTGCAAAGAAATACAATTGTTCGGTCGACGACTTGTTGAAATACAATCCCGGAATTGATAAAGGATTGAAAGTAGGGCAGGTGTTGAAAGTGATTATTGCTCCGACAAGTGAACAGGCAAATCCGACGGTTAAACCTGCGGAGAAACCGGCTGTCAGCACTCCGTCTATTACTTTTACGGATACCGTTTTGGTTTACGAAGTAAAGAACAGCGAGACTTTGTATACGCTTTCCAAGCGTTTCATGGTTCCCGTGAATGATTTACAGAAGTTCAACAACCTGAAATCGACCAATATTAAGTCGGGAGATGTGTTGAAAATTCCTTTGAAAAAGGAAAATGTAAAGCAGGTTCAGGTTCGTGAAGTGCAGCCAAAAGAAGACATTCGGAAAGTGGATGAGGAATTGATTTTCAAAGCAAAAACCAAATACAATATTGCGGTTTTGCTTAGTTTCGGATTGAATGATAAAGGAAATACGGGGCTTAAGAATCTGGCAACGGAATTTTATATGGGAGTTGAATTGGCTGCCGATTCATTGGAAAAACTGGGCTTTGATGCGACGATTAAAGTCATTGATCTGCCGATGGATTCGGTGGGAATCATGAGAGTTCTGAATACTCCCGAAATGAAAGATATGGACTTGATTTTTGGTCCTTTGGTTCCTCAAAGTGCAGACATCGTCGGAAGATGGTGCGGCAAGCAAAAAATCAGAATGGTTTGTCCTTCAGCCTGCAACAGTTCGTTGTTGAAGAACAATCCGTATATCTACGCTTCGGTTACAACCGATATGACACAGCAGGAAATTCTGGCAAAATACACGATCGAGAAATACAAAACTGCTCAGATCATTTTGATTAATCCCGGAATTGCAAAAGATCAGGAGTTGTTTGATGCTTACAGAAAACGATTCATCGAACTTTCCAAAAAGAACGGAAATGTGAAACTGATTGAAGCCAAATTGTCCGATTATTCCACATTTATCAGAAAAAGCGGAGAATCCGTTGTGATTCTTCCAACCAGAGATAAAGGAACGGTTCTGAACTTCATCAATTCACTGCATAAATCGGTTGGAAAACTGCAAAATGCAGATGTAACCGTGATGGGAGTGAAAGAATGGGGTGGTTTTGATGACATTGCCGGATATTACAAAACGAAATACAAAATCACCTGGGCTTCTTCCAGTGATTTGAACTACTCATTGCCGGATACGCAGGCTTTGTTGAGACTGTACCGCAAGAAATATCGCGCAGATATGAATAAAGCAGGAGCTCATGGATTTGATGTCGTGTATTATTTTACGAGAACCTTGTTGATGAAAGAAGAAGTTCCGAGTGAAGTAGTCAATGCCTTTGATCTGAAAGTTGCAACTGCAGGCGGAGGATACGAAAATCAATCGTGCTTTATTCTGAAGCATGAGGATTATGAATTAATTCGCGTTGGTGTATTCTATGAATAAAGAAACAATCGGACAAGAATTCAGAGCGCTGCAATTATTCATTTGTAATGAATTGGAGCGTATTGACGGAAAAGCAACATTCTCCGAAGATCCCTGGGAACGAGCTGAAGGAGGTGGCGGAAAAACGCGTACCATCCGGCACGGAGCTTTGATCGAAAAAGGTGGAGTTGCCTTCTCGGAAGTGCACGGACCTGTTACAGATGAAATGAAAGCACAGCTAAAACTGGACGGAAATCATTTTTATGCAACAGGAGTTTCCATTGTTTTGCATCCCAATAATCCGCATGTTCCGATTATTCATATGAATGTGCGTTATTTCGAATTGGATAACGGAATTCATTGGTTTGGCGGAGGAATTGATCTGACACCGCATTATGTCATTCACGAACATGCTGTTTTGTTTCACCAGAAATTAAAAACGATTTGTAATAAATACGATGATTCATTCTATTTCAAATTTAAAGAATGGGCCGACGACTATTTCTATTTGCCGCATCGCAAAGAAACCAGAGGAATAGGAGGAATCTTTTTTGATCATCTGAACAATCATTTTCAATTAAACAAAGAGCAATTGTTCCGATTTTGCCTGGATTTGGGAGAAGGTTTTCCATTCCTGTATGAAGAACAGGCTGGTTTCGGAAGAAATAAAACGTTTACCGAAGCCGAAAAACAATGGATGCATTATCGCCGCGGACGTTACACCGAATTCAATTTAGCTTTCGACAGAGGTACAAAGTTCGGATTGTATTCGGGCGGAAGAACGGAATCTATTTTAATGAGTCTGCCTCCAATGGCCGAATGGGAATATAATTATGTTCCGGCAGAAGGTTCATTGGAAGAACAAACGCTCAGTTATCTGAAAGAAAAACACAGTTATATCTGAAAGAAAAACACGTAGGGGCGAAAAATTTTTCGCCCCTACGTGTTTTTAAATTCACCCCTGAATATTTATATAATTGTTGTTTTAAAACTAAAGGATTTCAGCCTTCTTTGTAAATATCTTTAAGAATCCTTCAATAGCTGTTATTTTTAACATAATCAACTTCATTTTTAGGCAACCAAACATTCATTCTTCCGTAACTTTGATGTATCAATTAATTATTTTAAATGATTGTGAAGAAGAATTACATTAAACTGATGTTAATCGGCTTAATGACCATCGTTGGGAGTAACTTGTATTCTCAGGTTCAGGCAGCTTGCCCGAATGCCAATTTTGCGCAGGGAGGTTTTAATAACTGGAACGCGTTTACGGGAGATTACACCAATCCATTTGCAACAGGAGGAGTTGTGACCGGACGGCATACTTTAATCAGTACTGCGGGAACGGATCCTTATACTTGTGGTGGATTATCTTATTTGCCAACAGGATCTTTCGTTGTGGCACGTCTTGGAAATAATGTTACGAATGCGGAAGGTGAAGCATTGCGTTATTCAATGACCGTAACAACCGACAATGCATTGTTGATTTATAAGTATGCCGCTGTTTTGGAAGATGCCGGGCATTTACCCAACGAGCAACCCAAACTAACTTTAAAGGTGTTGGATCAGGCCGGAAACCAGATTGGTGGTCCGTGTGGTGTGTATGATGTATACGCAGGACAGCCGGGTCAGAACTTTCAGGTTTGTGGAGGAGTTGCCTGGTTACCATGGTCTACTGCAGCATTGGATTTGTCAGGTTTTATCGGACAAACGATTCAGGTAGAGTTCGCAACGCGTGATTGCAGTCTTTCCGGTCACTTCGGATATGCTTATGTAACCATGAGCTGTCAGCCATTAAGATTAACAGTGCAATATTGTCAGGGAACCAACAACGCAACACTAACTGCTCCAACCGGATTCAGCAGTTATTTGTGGAGTAACGGTGCAACAACACCTACCATTACGATTCCTAACCCGACAACTGGAACAACTTATTCGTGTCAATTGACAACGATTACCAATACAGGATCTTGTTCGGTAACGGTAGATGTGGATGTAGAGCCAACGGTTGTCGTCCCGGAATATACGTATGTACAAAACTGCGGCCAGCTGAATGTTCAGTTCACGAGTGCTTCTACCGTAAATAATAATGTGATTGTTGCCAATGTTTGGAACTTCGGTGACGGAACAACTTCAACGAATGCAAATCCGAATCACGCTTATACAGCTCCCGGAGTTTATAATGTTCGTCTGATTTCATATGAAACTACCGGGTGTAGAGACACAATCATCAAACAGGTTACCGTAAAATCAATTCCAACGGCAGACTTTACAGTCACGAATACCTGTGTTCTGACTCCGACCACAATGACAAATACTTCTACGGATCTGATCAATCAGAACATGACTTATTCATGGGATTTTGGTGATGGAACTCCGTTAGAAACAGGATCAAACCCTTCACATGTTTATCAAATTGCAGGAACATACACGATCACATTGGTGGCAACGAATGAAGACGGTTGTACGCATTCACGGGTTCGGAATATCATTGTTCATGGATTGCCGGCTGTTGAAGCAGGAGTTGACCAACAGCTTTGCCCTTACACTCCTTTGACGGTAAGCGGTTCTGGAGCTGTTTCTTATGTTTGGAATAACGGAGCAGTAAACGCTACGCCGTTTATCCCTACAGTTGACGGAAAATATATCGTAACCGGTACGGATATCAACGGTTGTAAAAACAAAGATTCCCTGATGGTTACATTCTTGCCGGCTCCGGTTGTTTCAGCAGGACCCGACGTAACGGTTTGTGAAAACACCCCGGTTACATTTGCGGGAACCGGTGCAGACCATTATGATTGGTCTCACGGTATCACGGACGGACAATCCTATGTTCCGGCTGTGGGTACTTACGAAATCGTGATGCATGGTTACGATGCTACGAACTGTTTTGGATTGGATACGGTGAAATTAATCGTTAATCCGCTTCCACTTGTGAATGCAGGACCTGATCAAATCATTTGTGAAGGAACATCTACTGTTTTAGCTGGTTCGGGTGCAAATTCATACGATTGGGATTACGGAGTAATTGATAATGTGGCTTTTTCTCCTGCTGGTACTTTGACTTATACCGTAACAGGAACATCCGCAGCAGGATGTATCAATACAGATCAGGTTGTAGTAGCGATCGAAGATCCTGTTAACTTCGTGATTACAACAAATTCAGAAACTGGTTGTGAGCCTCAGGTAGCATTATTGTTCAATCAGTCAACCGGAACAGCTAGTGTGAATACACAATGGACATTTGGTGACGGAAAAACGTTATCCAGTTTAAATGATACAGTATCCAACTTATATGAAAACCAGGGATGTTATGATGTAACAGTTACTTCTACAACTGCTTTGGGTTGTATCTGGACGGTAACATATCCTGATTTCATCTGTGTATACCCGAATCCGGTTGCAAATTTCACTCCAAGTCCGGGTGTTGTTTCGGTAATCGCTCCGGAATCTCATTTGGTGAACTCTTCTACGGGAGCTGTTCAATACATCTGGAATTTTGGTGACGGGTCGGAAATCTCGAATGATTTCAGTCCGAACCATACTTTTATCGTGGAGCCGCAGCAAAATTTCCTTGTTACTTTAATAGCAATTTCAGAACATGGTTGTGTAGATTCTATTACAAAGACGATTTTAATGGAAAAAGGCGTAATTTTGTACGTACCAAATTCATTTACACCGGATGGAAATCAGTTTAATCCGATTTTCATTCCTGTAGTGACTGCCGGAGTTGATAAGAATCAATACGAACTTGAAATCTACAATAGATGGGGAGAATTGATTTTCCAGACAACGAGCACGGAAGAAGGTTGGGATGGAACTCACAAAGGAATTGCTTGCCCGGATGGAATGTATAATTGGAAAATTAAATACAAGACTTCGTCAAGTGATGAGAAAAAGGTACATGTAGGACACGTGAATTTAATCCGTTAAGCTACTTGCTACTACTTAACAAATTCGATTATTTGTTATTAATAAAATTCAAACCCAAAAAGAAAGGGAGTCCTTCAGGCTCCCTTTCTTCTTTTCATTTCCTCTTTAATTAATTTCAGCTCTCTTCCCGTTTGTCCTTTAACAGATGTGTTTTCATCCGCCCGTCTGAAAAGATAAGGTATCACTTCCTTTACAGGCCCGTAAGGAACATATTTGGCAACATTGTATCCCTGAGAAGCCAATGTGTATGAAATGTGATCACTCATTCCAAGAAGCTGAGCGAAATAAATGCGTTTGTTTGTTTTGTCAATTCCCTTTTTCGAAATCAAATCTGCTAAAAAGGCAGAAGAATCTTCGTTGTGAGATCCGGCACACAAAGCCATTTGGTTTAAACTTTCCGGTTCAAGCAAAAATTCCAATGCGCGGTCGTAATCCGAATCACACGTCTCTTTGTTGGGTTGAATAGGAGAGGGATAGTTGTTTTCTGCGGCTCTTTTTCGTTCTTTTTCCATGTAAGCACCGCGAACCAGCTTCACACCGTATTGAACTCCTTCTGTTCTTGCCCAGGCAATGCTGTTTTTCAAAAACTCCAGACGATCATGTCGGTACATTTGAACGGTATTGAATACGATGGCTCTTTCTTTGTTGTATTTCAGGATCATTTCATGACAAATCCGGTCAATCACATCCTGAATCCAGCTTTCTTCCGCATCAATGAAAACAGGAACGGCTGCATCATACGCTTCTTTGCAAATGCGGTTTACGCGTTCTACTGTTTCGTGATATTCTTTTAAATCTGCTTCTGAAATGCCTTCCAAACCTGAGTTTGTTTGCTCCAGTAAGCTGAACCGTGCAATACCGGTTATTTTAAACACAGCGAAAGGAATCGCAGGGTTTCCTTTTCCTTTATGAATCGTTGCAATGATTTCTTTGGTGGTTGCTTCAAAATCTTCTGCGCTTGTTTTTCCTTCGACAGAATAATCTAAAATGGTTCCCACATGATGTTTCCACATGCTTTCGATCGTGCTGGTACACTCTTCGATCGTTTCTCCTCCGCAAAACTGCTCAAAAATGGTTGATTTGATAATTCCTTTGATGGGGAGACCGATGTTGAGCCCGAAACGGGTAAGACCTTTTCCTGATTTTACCAAAAACGGACTGGCCATAACGGAAAAAAGAAAATGCGCACGTCTTAAATCCTTATTTGATTTGTGTTTGAACGCAATCTCTGTGTTATTAAAAGATATCATGTGGCAAAATTAATCGCTTTCTACTATTTTTGCACACCTTTAAACTGAATTTATTTGTTCCACTATTGAAATAAATGCTTTGAAAAAATTTGATTGTAATTCGTGTACTGTAGAAGTTGGGAATCTGGAGCTTTCGTCTTTTCCGCAATTGCTTGAGGAAACGTATAAAGATGTCCGGAAAGTGATCGTTGTGGATGAGAATACACATGATTTTTGTCTGGAGTATTTGCTCACAGCATTTCCCACTTTAGAAGACGCAGAAGTGATTCTGCTTCCTACCGGAGAAGAAAATAAGGTGATGGAAGTGTGTTTCCAGGTATTGGAAGCACTTTCTGAATATGGAATTGTGCGTTCGGATCTGGTGATTACTCTTGGAGGCGGAGTTGTGAGCGATATGGGAGGGTTCATTGCTTCGATCTACAAAAGAGGATTGGATTGTATTCATATCCCGACTTCTCTTTTGGGAATGGTTGATGCGGCTTTGGGTGGAAAAACAGGAATTGATCTGGGAAGCTATAAAAATCAGATCGGAACTTTCCACAATCCGAAAGCAGTTTTTGTTGATCAGCGATTTTTAGCAACGCTGCCTGAAGAAGAGTGGAAGAGCGGTTTTGCGGAAGTTTTAAAACATGCTCTGATTTCTGATGAAGATGAATGGGAACGATTGATTGCAACGAAGCAAAATGAATTGTTTACAGAGGAAAATGTTGAACTGATTTTAGAGAAATCGATTGCCATCAAATCGCAGGTGGTAACGGAAGACCCGAATGAAAAAGGGAAGCGCAAAATATTGAATTTCGGTCACACGATCGGTCATGCAATTGAAGGATATTATTTGGAGTTAAACCCTTTGTCGCACGGAAACTGCATCGCATTGGGAATGATTGCGGAAGCGTTTTTGTCGAATCAGAAAGGAACCTTGGATGCGGAAGAACTGAATGAGATCGTTCAGGTGATGCGCGCTTTATATCCTTGTCCGGAGGATTTATTGACGGGAGTTTCGGTGATGATCGAATTGATGAAAAATGACAAGAAGAACGATCAGCTTGGAATCAGAATGTGTTTTCTGGATCAGATCGGAGCTTGTTCGTGGAATCATTTGATTAACGATCATGATGTGAAGATGGCTTTGAACTATTTGTATCAGGCGTATTATAAGAATTGATTAGTTTAAGAATTGCGAAATTTCGATATTAAATATTTTTGATTGATAATCAGCGCGTTACGTGGTATTCTGTAATGTTGAACTTGAAGTCGGTTCGTAATATTGCGATATTGCAAATTTGCGTTCAGAATCGTTAAAAAATCCTCGAATGATCGTTTAATCAGAAATTATTTTTTGAGTGCCAGCAATTGCGACTTGATTTGCTCCAGTTTTTGAATCAGAACCTCATTTTGATTTCCTTCCGGAACAGCTTTACCATTTGATTTTACTGCCTTTTTGGCTCCTTCGAGTGTGTAGCCCTGTTCTTTTACAAGTTGGTAAATCTTGTTAAAATGCTCAATGTCTTTTACCGTAAATAAACGGTTTCCTTTTTTGTTCTTTTTGGGCTGAATAACGGTGAATTCCTTTTCCCAAAACCTTATTAATGAGGTATTTACATCAAATATAGCAGCTACTTCTCCAATGGAGTAATACAACTTCGTTAATGTGATATCATCTAATTTGCTCAAGACCAATTATTTTGATTCTGTGAAAATAATGATAATTTTGCACCACCCGAAATATTATGTCTTTAAAAACTTACATATTTTCGATAGCTGTGTTTCTCACGGGAAGTGCTTTACAAGCGCAGACAGCGGCAGGTTCTTTAACTCAAAAGGGTCAAGGGTCTTCGGACACACTAGTTTCTCATATTATGGCTGCAAACGATTCTGCGCCGAAAATTAATAAACAGGTAGAAGAGATCATTCAATTTGCAAAGAAATTTCTGGGAACTCCATATCATTACGCAGGTTCTACACCTTCCGGTTTTGACTGCAGCGGATTCATTTATTACGTGATGGGAAATTTCGGGATGCGTTTATCGCGCTCAAGCCCAGGAATTGCGGAATTTGGTAAAACAGTGAAGTTATCCGAATTGCAACCCGGAGATTTGATGTTCTTTAAAGGGAGAAGTACCCGTTCTTCAGGTGTCGGACACGTTGCAATGGTTGTTGAAGTAAAAGAAGGAGTGATCAAGTTTATTCACAGTTCCACTTCAAGAGGAGTAATTATTGACACATTCAACAACAGCGGGTATTACGTTCCGCGTTATTTGAAATCCAAAAGATTGGATTACGGAGGAGTAACTCCTAAGCACTAATGTTTTGAAGGAATAGTTTTGATGTGCCAGATAAGATAAAGGATACATAAAAACGCCATTGCAGCCCCAAACAAGAACACATTCCAAATCGATTCCAGATCGTTTTTATACCAGATATTGGTAGCCAATGCACCGCCAAGAACTCCAAATTCCAAAGCAATAAACATCGTTCCCGTTCCGCGTCCTTTCCGGTCGGAAGGAGATAAATCCGCTGTCCAGGCGAAAATAGTCGGAGAACAGATTCCCGTTGCAACTCCGAAAATAATCGAAGAAACGTAATACCAGGTACTACTGTTCGATAAACCGATCAGAATCATTGAAACGCAAAGAATCACCATTCCAACAATCAGCGTTTGTCTTCTTCCGTAAGTATCAGATATTTTTCCGGTGAGCAATCGGATTAAAATAGTAGCCATCACATAAAAAATGAAGAAAGCTCCTTTGTTTCCGATATTCAGATATTCCGAAATATCCGGAGTCAAGACCAGAATGATTCCGGAGCACATCGCCGAAAGAAACATCACTACGGCAACAGGAATAACGCTGGGTTCTATGAGTTCGTCTTTTTGAATTTTGAGATAATCCCATTGAAAAGGCTGTGTTTTTGCCAGCGTTTCTTTGACATTGAAGTACAAAATATAAGCAAGAGCGGTAAACAAAGCAGCAGTGAAGAACAAGGCATCGCGGTTACCGATTTCTACGATGAAAGTAGATAATCCTTGCCCGATCCCCATTCCAATGGCAATGAAAGTTCCCCAAAGTCCCATTCCGAAGCCCCGTTTGTCTTCCGGAAGAATATCTGTAATCAAGGCTGTAGAACCGGTGGGAAAGAAGCCAACACTGAAACCATGAAGGAAACGCAATAGAAGCAAGAACCATGTTGCAAATGCGAAAGGATACAAGGAACAAATCACAAATGAAATCAGTAATCCGATGAGCATCACTTTCTTTCGCCCGATCAAATCGGATAGTTTGCCTGAAAAAGGTCTTGAAAATCCGGCGGAGATGGTAAACAAACCAATGATAAGTCCTTTCAGATGCGGAGATCCCAGGTCGGTTAGAAATGCATTCATTTCGGGAATTACGCAGTTGTAACTCGTTGTAAAAAGAAGCATGGCGAAACTTAACTTCCAGAAATTGGGACCGTATGTTTTCAAGATGTGGCAAAATTAATCAAACTCTTTTGTTGAAGAGGCAATCCGGATTTTAAAACTTCACGTATTTTTGATAAAAAGAAAGAAATGATCAAAGAAGCCACATTGGGTGCCGGATGTTTTTGGTGCATTGAAGCATGTTACCACGATTTGAAAGGAGTGATCTCCGTAACTTCAGGTTATGCCGGAGGACATGTTGATAATCCGACATACAAACAAGTGTGTGACGGCACAACAGGTCATGCGGAAGTGGCAAGAGTTGTTTACGATGAATCCGTGATTTCCTTTGATGAATTGCTGGAGGTATTTTGGTTTGTGCATGATCCGACGCAATTGAACAGACAAGGGAATGATATCGGAACGCAGTATCGTTCGGTGATTTTCTATCACGATCCGGAACAAAAAGAAAAAGCATTGGCTTACAAGTCGAAATTGACGGAAGAGCGTGTTTGGGAAAATCCGATTGTAACGGAGATTTCACCGATTTCGAATTACTTTCCTGCTGAGGATTACCATCAGAATTACCTGGAACTGAATCCGGGGAATGCTTATTGTCAGGCGGTGGTGAGACCGAAATACGAAAAGTTCAAAAAGATTTTTGCAGATAAATTGAATTAAAAAAGATCAGGGCGAAAAAATAAAAAGTAGGGGTGAAAAATTTTTCACCCCTACTTTTTTCTATAATTCTTCTCCTTCATTTGTTGGAGGAGCCTGTTTTGGACCTTTTGAGCCTTTTGTGCCCTTTTCACCTTTACCTCCTTTATCGCCTTTGGAGTTTTGTCTTTCAGCTCGTTTTATCTGCTTTTCTTTTTCCCATGCTTCGTATTTTGCATATTGGTCAGCGTTGAGAACTTCCTTGTACTGTGCCTTTCGCGCATCCTGATTTTCTTTCAACTGAGCAATTTTTTGTTCCTGGGTTAAAGAGGGATTCTGACGAAGGGCATCGTTCTTTTGCGCAGTTCCCAAATTGATTTCGTAAATTTTTGCTTTTTGAGCATCGTCCAAACTTAGTTTGGCAGTCATTTTCTCTGTAATACTGGTTGCGCGCTGTTCTGTAGTTTTAGGTTCTTTTTTTTCTTGTTGCTGTGCCATTGCAGTTCCTCCTGCAAGTACAGCGATTGCTAAAATGAATGTTTTCATCTGATCATTTTTTATGGTTCTTAAGCTTAAGACATAAATTATGCCAATTGGTTTAATCAATTTTGTTGTAATTTCGGATTGAGATGAAGTGGAATCCCCTTTTTGGACTGAGTGTAATTGTTTTTTTAACTTCTTGTTCGGTCATTACTGCTACCAGAACTGACGGAAGAGAGGTGACGATGAATTACAAGAAGTTAGAGGATATTCCTTTTGATCTTTATCTGGATACCACTATTACAAAAATGTCCTTCTTCGGAAACAAGATCACGGAAATTGATGCGGACATTTCCAAACTTCAGAACCTGGAAGTCTTGTATTTGGGACGCAACAAGATGAAATCCTTTCCGAAATCGATTTGTGATCTCAAAAACCTGAAAGTACTCAGTCTTGCCTACAACGATATTGATTCTATTCCCGATTGTATTTGCAGAATGCAGAATCTGGAGCGCTTGTTTGTTTCCAATAACAAGTTGGTTTATGTTTCGGATTCCCTGGGAAGTTTGCGAAAATTAGAACAGTTAGACCTGAATCGAAATGCTATCCGGAAGCTGCCGGAAGATCTGGGTTTTCTTTCCGAAATGCAATTTCTGGATTTGAGTTACAACAATTTGAACAAACTACCGGATTCCATGCAATACATGAGCGGATTGCGGGAATTGAATCTGCAGTATTCCGGAGCGATGCTGCAAGTGCCTGAATCTGCCTGTACTTTAAGAATGCTGGAGAAAATTAAAGCAGATCCTTCCGTGGTTTTTCCTATCTGTTTTCTGAGTCAGCAAACAAACCGGCTGATCATTTACATCGAACCTTAATTCTTTCCCCAGAAATAGAACAATACGAAGTCGTAGCTGGCATGAGCTGCAATGCAGAACCACAATCCCTGTTCTCCTGAAATGGCGTAGCTCAGAACGATGATAAACAAGCAAACCAATAACCCGTATTTGGTTGTTTCGAGATCATTGGGCAAAATATAACCGTGGATTGCCACAAAGGCAATAGAAGCCAAAACAGGTGGAAGCCATTGCTGTACTGCTACTCTGAACAGGATTTCTTCACCGAAACCGGCACAAAGCGACAAAAACAGGATATCGAAAAAGTTTAATCTGAGCGATTTGATCAACTGATGCTGCATGGAAAAACTCTTTCTGGCACTTTCGGTATTGGTGAAAATCAACATCAGGATTCCGAAACAAATTCCGAATTCGATGCCGATCAGCGTCCAGATACTGGTGAGTCCGTCGAGTTGAAGGAATTCCAGAACTGGAGGCATTCCACATAAGAGCCATCCCAGCGGAGCCATCAGCAGGGTTACAAATCCCATCAGGTAAACCCGCCACTTCGACATCTTACGTCAGTTTTTCAATAATGGATTGATGCTGCGGATAGGATTTCAGAAGTTCTTCAGTCGAAAACAATTCAAAATCTTCGAAATCAAAGCCCGGAGCTACTGCGCAGGATACAAAAGCGTAGCCTTCGTCGTTCTTCAGATGTGAACCGAAAATAGTACGTGCAGGAACAACATGAAAAGGAACTTCTCCCTGATTCAGATTCATTCCCAATTCAATTGTCTGATGAGTTCCATCCGGCAAAAGGCTTTGAACAAGCAGGGGCGATCCTTCGTGAAAGTACCAGCATTCATCCGACTGGATGCGGTGAAATCGGGAACAGCTGTTTCCGGTGATGAGAAAGTAAATACTCGTAAAGAGTTGTCTGTTTTTACCTGAAATAGTTTCGGAAGAACGATAGGTTTCAGCATAAAAACCGCCTTCCGGATGACTTTTAAGATCAAATGCTTCTATGATCTCTCTGGCTCTTTGGGGAATTTCCATCTATTCGATAACGCTTTTATTTCCGGCATTTTTCTTTTTCTTGGGAGTAGGTATGAAATACCTGAAATCAATCGTGAAATATCCGGCTGTAATGGGTTTGTAAGCAAATAATTGTGTTCCTGTTCCACTTTGACGTAAGATCGCAACACCGAAAAGTGGTTGTTTCATGGGAACTTTAGCTCCGAAACCTAAAAAGAAGGTTCCCGCTTTTTCTGTTCTGTATTCAAAACCGATTCCGGCATTCATGGCAAAGTAAGTACTTTCCGTTCTTCTTCCCTGAATGAAAATGGATTTTTTGGGTGTCGGATGCATGGAATCCTGAACATCTGAAGGGTAGTGGGTGATGGAAACTCCTAAAGAAGCATCCATGTACCATTTTTCAGTCAATTTAACGTAGAACAAGGCATTTAAAGGAACATCATAATTGATGAAAGACAGTTTCTGACTGTCATAAAGATTGGAATCGGGGATCGAAATTCCCACCTTGTAGATTCTTCTTACCTGAGAAATTCCGGTTTCTATGCTGATGGATTTGGATAAACCGATTCGAATGGTTGCACCGAAGGTATATCCCCATCTGTTGTGAAAATCGGCCGTCATGATCTTGTTTTCATCCTGTATTTCGGTATGAACCGCTCCGATGAAATTATTCGGAATAACAGGTGATGCCACAATCCCGAAATAGGAAGGAAAACGTTCCTTCTTTACCTTCCGTTTTTGTCCATAAGAAAAAACGGAAAAAGCACAAAGGATTAGAATTAAGATTGATTTTTGCATTGTTTTCGTTTTTCTTTCTTTATTCATGAACGCACGATCTTGCTGTTTCGTTGGAACTTTAACGCTTTTAACGGGAGCTTATTGCTTCCATTCGGTTACATATTCAATTGGTTTGCGTTGTCCTTTCGGCCATTCGATTGCAGGATAACCCAAATAAAACAAACCAACACAACGTTGTCCTTTTTCCAGCTCCAAAAAGTTGCTGAAGGACTCAAATTTGATCACTCCGGGAGTTGACCAGAAAGCACCGATTCCCTGAGCTGTTGCTGTGAGGTGCATATTTTGTACGGCACAGGAAATAGCAGCAAAATCATCTTCTTCACTGATTTTTGTATCTTCTTCCCGGTTGAGAATAATTGCAATGACAGCGCTTGCCATTTTCGGCCGGTTCATGAGTTTTCCCAGTTTACTGTCAAGCTGCTTCTCTTTCGGAATTTCAGTGAGGTAAACTTTTCCTAATGTTTCTGATAAATCAAGTAACGCATTGTCCTGAAAAACGATGAATCTCCAGGGCTGCGTCATTCCGTGAGTGGGAGCCCAGATAGCGTTGTTTAATAATAATTCGATTTGCTCTCTGTGGATTTTTCGAGTACTGTATTGTTCCGGATAAATTGTTCTGCGATCACGAATAATCGCTGTTACTTCACTTAGATTGTAACGCATTCTGAGTTTTTCTTGTAAAAATAACTCGAATTCGTGAATTAAGCGCCTACTATTTAGCGATCTGATCCGTTTCCGTCTTTAAGTGCTTTCTTGATCATGAAAAAGGTCCGGTCAATTGTTTCGTACACACCATTCGGAACAGGCCCCAGAGCCGGAGCATTGATCACATAACCAAAGGGATCGATTAATACGTAATACGGGTAATTAACCACATTGTAGTTCTTAAAAACCGAGTTGTTTTCCTTACTGGAAACAACGGTCCACGGGTATTCGTTTTTCAGCTTTGTCAGATCAATACTGCCGTCTGCTTTTTCTTTGTAGATCATCACAAAATTGGCAATGTCCTTATAACGTTCATAGATCGGTTTCAACAGATTCATTTGTTTGCTGTTGTCCAAACTGTTGGGATCTACAAAAAACAAATACAGATATTTCTTACTGAAACTCTGAAGTGTCAGATCCTTATTGTCGCTTTTAAGCAGGAAATCCGGGGCTTTTGAGCCTTGACTCAATTCCGTCAGGCGGAAATGGATGTTTTGTGCAACAATGCGGTTTTCGGGAAATAAGCCGAATTTGGAAACGCTGTCTAAAACGGTTAGAATATTCGTTTGCGGATAATCTTTTTCGTAAAAACACTCGGAAAGGGTTTTGAGCATCACCAACTCGCGCAGTTTGTAATTGTGCTGAAGCGTGTACTCTTTTCCCATGGCATTGTAGATCGCAGAAGGGCTCGACTTCAGAATTCCGAGGTAAATGCGGTTATTGATCTCCGAATTGATTCGAGGAAGCAATTTTTCGTAAAAATGATTGATGTACTGAAAGTAAGCCTCGCTTTGATAATAAACGGAAGCCGACCGAATGTAGAAATCATACTTCTCGTATTGATTTCTGCTTCCCATAAAACGCAGATCATCCAGTTTTGCAATCGAATATTTGCGGTGATACCCAAAGAATTTATCCGCCGTATCGGCCTGATAATACTTTTCGACATCCATTTTAAAAGTATCGAGACGGGCTACGAAATACTTGGAGTCTGCGTTGTTTTTGGTATAATATCTCGCTACAAATTCATCATTCCAGCGGTTGAATTCCAGAATTTTATAGTTGATGTCTTTGTTGTCGAGGTTGAAAAACGAAAGCTCGATAAAATTCCCGGAAGGATTGTAGGTATCGTACTTGTTTTTTTCCGGAAGGAACACTTCGTATTTCGCACCGGGGTTTGCAAACAAATTCGCTTTGTTATTCGCTGACTTCAGAACTAACTTCCGGGTTTGATCCAGATTGAAAACCAAACTGAAAGTACTATCCGCTTTTACGGTTGTGGAAGCAATCCGTTCTTCTCTCAACGTAATGAAATCTGAAATTTCATACAATTCTACCTCTTTTCCGATGTATGCCGGAGCATAGCCGGTTATTTCGGTGACAGATTGAGCGTAAGTTCCGGAAAGTCCTAAAGAAAAAAGGAAAAAAAGAAGCGCATATTTGTTCATGTCTAATTAACGAGTTGTTCGAAATTCGTTACATACTTATCAATTTTCCCGCCATTTTTGTAGATCTCCCGAATAATGGTTGCATTGATAGCAAACAGGGAAGTATCCGGAATCAGAAAAACGGTTTCTATTTCACTCATCGAGCGATTCATCAATGCGATCGGAACTTCGTAGTTGAAATCTTTCACATCTCTCAATCCACGGAGAATGTAATTGCAACCTTCATCCTTGCACATATCGACGGTCAGTTTCTGATAGGTAATCACTCGGATCTTCGGTTCGTTCTCAAAACAGCTTTTGATGTGATTGAGTCTGTTTTCAAGCGGGAAGAGGTAGCTTTTACTTGAATTAACTCCAACTGCTATGACAATCTCGTCAAAAAGATCCAGACCTTTTCGAATAATGTCTTCATGACCTTTGGTAAAAGGATCAAAAGATCCCGGAAAACAAGCACTTTTTTTCATGTCAATCAAATTGAAAGAAACTAAAGTAAACATTACCGAAGTTTCGGGTTTCTAAATATCCTTCTTCCACACTTAAATCTGTCTGTTTTCCGTGTTCAATCAGACAAATTCCGCCTTCGTTCAATAATTTTCGTTCACGAATCAGACGAACGAGGTCTTTGTGGAACGTTAAATCATAGGGAGGATCGGCAAAAATCAAATCAAAAGTATCGGCACATTGTTCCAGATAATTCCGTACTTCATTTTTGGTAATCAGCCATTCATCTTCGATCCCGAGTTCTTTTTTCAGTTTGTACATGAATTTGATACACACGGGATGTTTATCCACGGAAGTCACATTTCCTGCTTCTCTGGACAAAAATTCCAGCGAAATGTTTCCTGTTCCGGCACACAGATCAAGGATATTCATATTCAACAGACTGTATCTGTTTTCCAGAATATTAAAAATCCCTTCCTTGGCAAAATCGGTTGTCGGTCTTGAAGGAAAACTTTTTGGTGGACTAAATCTTCTGGCCTTATAAATGCCTCTTACTATACGCACAATGTCTGAAATTGAAGATGATTGGAAGTTTGTATTTCTATTTTAACCGATTCGAAAAGGTTGATTCGTTTGAGTTGACTTTCCAGTTTTTTCTGGATGTCTTCTACCGAATCCCCGGTTCCGTGAATATACAATTCGTTTTTGGTATTGATCTGAAGTTGGGTGAACACTGTTGCCAGATGATAAATAATATCGTCTTCGTTTTGGTATTCCTGAACACTGGTATGTACAATATTGCCGTCTTTCCGTACCACCAGAGAGAATTGCTCTTCATGGATGATCAGATGCGAACGCAGAGGAATCAGTGATCCTGTTGTGAGGTAACGCAAAACATGCGTCAGTTCGTGTTGAATAACGATTCTCGGAGCTTTCAGAATCAATACTGATTTCACCCACATGGGAAGCTGGTAAACGATAACAGAGCTCCATTCCGGCAAACGGTTGTAATCCACATCGCTTTTGGAAATGGGTTTGTGAACGGAATACTGCAACAGCGTTTCGGGATTGGATGCCGCAAAAAGCGAGTTGGGAACCAAACAAAATTCCTGAGCAAAATAAGAACAGGAGAAGTTTTCAAAACGATCCAGATTTCCCACTTTCTCGATAACCTGTGTCAATACTTCTTTATATCCGGCATCGGTTTTTTTCGTACAACCGGCTTTTTCCAGCAACTGGATTTCACCTCCAGCAAGTTGGAAAGCTGCAATGCTTTGCTGAGTAATTTCTAGTATTAATTGCACAAATCTCGTTTTCTACAAATATAGCAAAACTCTTCTGAGCCGGTCTGTCTATTTGTTCTCAATACATTATTCTGCCTCTTATTCTCGATACTTCCCAACCAAAAGTCGGAAAACTCGAATTGACAAGGCAGAATATAAAGGAATGCGTAATTTTATACAATGGATTCAGTGTCTTTTCAGGAAGAATGTTATCGCTTGATTTTGTCTTTTTTCGGCCACAAGCCCAACGAAGAACAGGATGTTTTGATTCGTCATTTGGCTGAGTTTACGTTTGAAAAGGAAAACCCGTCTTGTTTCATTCTCAAAGGATATGCGGGAACTGGAAAAACCAGTATTCTGGGAGCTTATATTCAGGCTTTGAATGTCATGAAACGGCGAACGGTGCTCATGGCGCCAACCGGACGTGCGGCGAAAGTGCTTTCACTGCGCTCTAAAATGCCGGCAACTACGATTCACAAACGCATTTATTTTACCGGAGCCGGACCGGACGGAAGTGTGAAGTTGCAATTGGTTCCGAACAAATCCAAAAACACGATTTTTATTATTGATGAAGCTTCAATGATCGGAGATTATTCCCTCCAATCGGATGGAAGTGTTTCGAGGAATTTGCTGGAAGATGTTTTTCAGTATGCTTTAAGCGGTGAGAATTGTAAACTGATTTTGCTGGGAGATGAAGGACAGCTTCCACCTGTGGGGGCTGATGAAAGTCCGGCGCTAAGTACTGCGTATCTCGATCAGCATTTTCCTTTGGTTCATTTCACGGTTTACGGATTGACATCTGTTGTGAGGCAGCGGGAAGATTCCGGAATTCTGGAGAACGCAACACGCATCCGGCAGGCTCAGGTTCAGGAAACCATTCCACAGCTTGATCTGCATTCTTTTTCGGATGTAAAAGCGATTCCCGGTGATGAACTGATTGAGAAAATAGAATCTTCATACAGCAATTGCGGCGCCGATGAAGTGATGATCGTCACCCGGTCGAATAAACGGGCAAATCTCTACAATCAGCATATCCGCAACCGGATTCTGATGATGGAAGAAGAGCTTTGCGGCGGAGATCTGTTGATGGTTGTCAAGAACAATTATTTTTGGCTTGATCCACTCAGTTCTGCCGGTTTTATTGCGAATGGCGAGTTGTTAAAAGTGCATCGCATCCGGAAGATCGAAACCGTTTACGATGTTCGTTTTGCGCATTTGGAGGTTTCCCTGATCGATTATCCCGATCTGGATCGTTTTGAAGCCATTGCATTTATGGACACGCTTTCTATTGAACAACCGAATCTCGACAGGAATTTTCTGAAGCTGTTGTTTTTCGAGATCGAGAAGGATTTCATGCACGAGCGAAACAAGCAGAAACGTTATCAGGAAATTATGAAATCGCCTTACTTTAATGCCTTACAGATCAAGTTTGCTTATGCTGTTACCTGCCACAAATCGCAGGGTGGGCAATGGGCAACTGTTTTTGTGGATCACGGTTATCTGGAACCCGAACAATTGGATTTCTCCTTTTTGCGCTGGCTATACACTGCCGTGACACGGGCGAGTGAGCAATTGTATACCGTTAATTTACTGGAAGAACTGGTTGAAAATGATGCTTTGACAGGTTCAGTATGAAAGACTTTGAGGAGCAGGATTGAAATTGGTTTATCAATTGCGAATTCATTCTGACTCTTGTCTTTAAAAGTCTTGACTCAATTTATCGGTAACAAAACAGCATATTCCTTAAACGAATACTTCTTAATCGATTTGTAATCTGCTGTTGCCTGATTATTTTCCACTTTTAAAACCCCGACGATCGGATATTTATCCTTGACCTTATTGGGATGCGTAAACTTTGCACGCAGCAAATGAATGGTGTAATTGCTTGTTTGATCACTTTCATAAATGCGGATCACATAAAACACATCGCTGTTTTTTGAAACAACTTTGTGTTCCATATAGGCCAATTTTTTTACCTGAAGGTAATTGGATTGCTGTGAAACCGGTTTCAGATAAAAAGTGGTCTCCATAAACGGATTGATATGTGCTTCGTTGAAGTTTTCACCTTTGATTGCAAGTCTGTTTCCGGATTGGGAGCCAATCGTAATTTTGAAAGGAAATTCCAGCTTGATTTTTTCCCAGCGGCCTCTGACCAGATTGAAACGGCTTAAACGACCAATGGTCAAAATGATGATCGTTCCTGAAAATAGGATAGAAAACACCAGTGATGAAATACTCCATTCCAAAGAGTGATCCAGTAAAGTCAACAGAAACTGAGCCGAAAAGATGATTCCGTAGTAAATCAGGATTCGTTTAAGAACAAAGGAAGAGTCGATGATTTCTTTGTAACTGAAATATGGAGAATTGTTGATGGAGTTGTTCAGAATGACCGCAAAGACCGAAATCGTTACTAAAAAGTAAAGAACTGTAAAAAGCCACCCGATTTTATCCAGTGGTGGATACATCAGGAAGAAATCGTAGATTCCATGTGCAAGAGAAGCCAGCAGAAAACACCCCACAACAGTTAGAAAAGTGTTTTTTGCTCGTTTAAACCGGAACAAAATGAGTCCGTATGCAATGATTGAAGTATCAAACATATGTCCTACGGTTGAAAGAATTGCCCGGCCATCGATGATTTCAGGCCCGTTTTTACTGAAATACATCACATGTTCCACAGCTGAAAAACCAAGCGCGCAAACAGAAACATACATCAGGTAGTCAATCGGTTCCTTTAAATGAGACCTGAAGAACAAGAAGAAGACCAGAAAAGCACAGAACTTGGAAAATTCCTCAAGCATTCCAACCTGAAAAATAGCAAACGCAAGATCATTCAGAAGATCTCCGTTAATACTCAGGCTGATGCCGTTCAGCAGGTATTCATGCGCACCGAAAACAAGAAATACAGAGCTTCCTCCGAGGATAAAAGCAATAACTACGTGAAAGAAGCTGTTTTTGTGATGAATATCAATCAGACGAAAGTAATCAACCCAAATCCAGGCTATAAATAACGAAATAAGTGAATAGGTTAGTACTAAAATCACCTTATCTCAGATTTAAGAGTTCCTGCCACTTAAATGAAGTGGGGCCGCAGCTTACTTTTAAACCATCCAATTGCTTGTTAAGCCTGTCGATGATAATTTTAGCTTCTTCTCTTGTCATATACGTTCCTGCCAACACATTGAGTTCCGCTTTCAGTTTTTGAATCACAGTTGCGGTTCTCAGTGCCGATAAGTAATCATTTCCGGTCAAATGATATTTAGTCAATTCACTCTGAATCGATTCGTTATTTGCCTTTAGATTGGTTTTTACCGGATCTGTGAACGTATTTACTTCCAATTGGATTCCTCTGTTCAGGAAGATACTGACTTCAGTGGAACGCAAACGCAGGTTGGAAGAATCCATTTTTGAATGCAGGCGCTCTGCATCTGTTCCGCCCTGATACGCATTCCATTCCGTTCGGTCGCTTGCTCTTACAACGTTTGATCCATTCCATTTTCCAACACCTTGTCCGCGGGCAATGGCTTCAAAACGGAGCTTTTTGTCTAAAAGCGCTTCGAAAAACTGTCGGATGGAAACACTGTCGGAAGCAGTCAGAAGTGTATTGTTCAATTCCCATTTGTTGGATTCGAATTGATCTACCAGGTTCAATTGAACACGTGCGTCAAATCCGGGTTTTGAATCTACTAAATTGACATGCAGCATCACTTCATCCGCATTGTCGGAAAGAGGTCCGTCAGGAATAGCGATCAGACGCACTTCGAACGGTGTTTTTAAGGTGTCGGCCGGGAAAGTGAATTCCTGTGTATACAAATCAAAAGTGGCAGAATCAGAAAAAGTATAAAAACCGTCTTTTTCCGTGTATTCCATCCAATGATGTCCCATTGCTGTTCTGTAAGTATCCAATCGCCGCTGATAAATAGCTAATAAATCAACAGCAGCTTGCTTTTCGATCTTCAGTTCTGCGATCATTTTCTTGTAACGTTCGTATTCACCGTAAAGAAAAACGAGCCCTGTTTGCTTCTTTCTGCGCGTATCCTTATCCGAATACGTTTTGGGTTGAGCCATGAATTCACCGCCACCCTTATTTTTCTTCAGTGCTTTTTTTCGTGCTTTTTTTACAGAGTTCGGAACTTTTGAGCTGGTAGTAATGGTTCCTTGAGTAACATCCGAGTAGCTGTGTTCCTGTTCGTTGATCTTCTTTTCAGTTTCGTCTTTTCTTTTTTGTGCAGTCTCAATGTCGTAATCATAGCCGCGTTTGCCATAAATTTTATCCCATAATTTGGCAATTTTGTCCTTTTCCAGTTCATTGATCACCGCCTGAAATGTTTTACCGTCGCTGTAAGTGGAATCGGGGGAAAGGAAGCGGGTGTCATTAGCTCCGAACAAATGATATGATTTTCCGTTTCGTTCAACAACAACCGTCGTTTGCTTTTTGGAATTGTAACCCCAAACATCAAAGTGGAGTTGCGTTAATTTGTTCTCACCGACTGTTTCAAAATCCACTGCCGGCATGCGAACTGGTTCCAAAGCCGTTTTGTTTCGCTTGGATGCTTCAATGATCTTTGCTTCATAGGGGAACAAACCGATTGCTTTGGGCAAACCTTTGTTCCATTTTCCGTTTTCATCTTTCTCGCGCTCATTCAGAAGACCGGATGTTTCAGAGCCGTCTCCGGCAGCAATTAAGATGTTTTTGAAGTTTTCAGCCGTTCCTCCAAGCTGTTGGAAGATTTCGTATGAACGTTTTTCAACATAAGCATTGATAGCAAAGTTCATAGCTTCAATGGTCACCAATTGATCTTCCACCGACAAGAAGTGAAAAGTAGCCAGCATTGCCGCCTTGTCATCGAAACTGAGGCTCGGATTCAAAACTGCCAATACCTTTTTGTGAACTCCAACCGTTCCGTCTTCTGTTTTCAGGGCAGAAGCAGGAAGCTTTGACATCATGAATGCCTCGAATTGATTGTATTGAGAGCGGTATTTTTCCAGATCATTTTCAGATTGTCTGGAAGCCAGAAGTACCTTGTTCAATTCCCAGAGGGCCATTTTATTTGCGGCTTCGGCAATAATTCCTTTTGGAGATTTTTCGATTTCACCGGTTCGGATAAAGAGCGAATTCGGATTGTTTATGATATAACTTTCAATCGAATCATAATTCAGCTCCTTGTTCATTAAACGGACTTCAGGGCCTGAATACTCAAAGTAACGACCGATGCTGTTGTCCAGAATAGGGCTTTTTTTGACAATATGAAAGAGGTAGGAACGTTCTTCGGGAGTTAAATTATTTGTTCCCTGACTGAATGCAGAGAAACATATAATTGAGAATAAAAGGGTGTAAACGTATTTCATTCGTTCTAATATGGAATCCAAATATCTAAATAATTGCTTCCGCTAAAATTAGTAACAGAAATAGTTGTTAACAACGATCTGCTAACCTTTTTCACAAAAAGAAGCCCCGACAATTATTGCCGGGGCTGAATGATTAATGATTGATAACAAGAGGAATTCGTTCCTGAATCTCCTTGTCAGAGCTTATTTCAATATAATATACTCCGTTGGAGTAATCGTTTAAGTCGAAATCAAGTGCAAATGTTCCTGAATATGTTTGGTTAAAGACCATTTTTCCTTGTGCGTCGTAGATAATAATCAAATCCATAGGACTTCCTTCCGAAGTGATCTTAAACTGACCGTTGTTCGGATTCGGGAATACAGCAAATGAAGCTTGTTCGTGTTCTTTAATACCGGTGCAGTCGTTGACTTCAATAATTGCCTGAGCATTGCTTGAACAACCATTCACATCGAAGTAAGTATAAGTCACGATAGACGTTCCGACTCCGGCGGCAGCAGGGTAGAAGATGTTTCCTACAATTCCGTCACCGGTATAATTACCACCGGTAGGAGAACCGTTCGCCATTGTAAACGGAGAAGCGTAAGTACATAAAGCCTCAAACGGATCAACCGATACAACCGGATTTGAATTCACGACTACAGGAACAACAACTGATGATGATGAACATCCGTAAGCGTTTTGTACCGTAACCCAGTAGCTTCCGGAATTTGTTACGGATAGAACCTGACCGACATATCCGGTAGACCACGTATTGGTTCCTGATCCGGAAGTGAATAAGAACAACTCGTCACCTTGACAAATGGTAGTAGGACCACTTGGAGTGATAATCGGTGCTGCAGGAGCAGGATTGACTGTTACAATAACCGGAGCAGAAGGTTGAGAAGGACATCCTGTCTGATTTCCGACAACGGAGTAAGATCCTGAAGTCGTTACGGTAATTGTCTGAGATGTCGCTCCTGTTGACCAGGTGCTATTCGGATCTGAGGAAGTCAAAGTAATACTTGCTCCGTCACAAATGGTTGTTGAACCGGAAGATGAAATGTTTGGAATGGCAGAAACAGGAATGACGGTTACTGTCATCGGATTACTTGTACTTGTACATCCGTTGGCATTTGTGTAAGTTACCGTATAAGTACCGCTCATCGTTACATTGATGTTTTGAGTCATTCCACCTGTCGACCACAAGTTTCCACTTGTATAAGATGATGTAAGAGTGACATAAGAACCCTGACAAATGGTTGTTGCGCCGCCTGCAGTAATTGATGGTGTTGCCGGATTTGCCAGAACACTCACCACTATCGGTGCAGAAGATGGAGAAGCACAACCGTTCGGATCAATATAAATGACGCTGTAAACACCACCTGTATTGACTGTGATATCTTTCGTCAGTTCAGCGTTAGACCAGGAATTTCCGCTTGGAGTGGAAGAACTCAAAGTTACAGATCCACCTGCACAGAAAGTAGTCGGACCACTGGCAGTAATTACCGGAGCAGCCGGGATTGGATTTACCGTTATGGTTACAGCTGCTGAAGCAGGAGAAATACATCCGTTAGTATCTGTGTGTTTTACGGTATAAGTTCCGCTGCTGCTGACAGTAATCGAATTTGCTGTAGAACCACCTGACCATAAGTTACCGGAACCATAAGAAGAACTCAAGGTTACTGAACCTCCGGAACAGAATGTGATTGGGCCGCTCATACTAACAACCGGAGCCGTAGGAATCGGATTCACAGTTACCACAGTTGGAGTGGAAGCAGGGGAGGCACAGCCATTCCCGTCGGTTACTGTTACAGTGTAATTTCCTGCTGATGAAACTGTGATCGATTGAGTGATTTCCCCTGTTGACCAAAGATTTCCTCCGGTGGAAGACGAAGTCAAAGTAACGGAAGAACCTGCACAAATGGATTCTGTAGTTCCCGTAACGATTGTTGGTGTTGGAGGTAATGTATTTACGGTAACTGTTTTAGGAGCAGAAGTTCCCGAAGTACAACCGTTTGTAATTACCTGAACCAGAAAGGTTCCGGAAGAATTCACCGTAATGGATTGAGTTGTTGCTCCATTCGACCATAAGTTGTTGGTCGGTGAAGACGAAGTCAATACCACTGAACCACCTGCACAGAATGTAGTAACACCGTTTGCTGTAATTGTTGGAACTGCTGGAATGGTGTTTACAATTACACTGATCGGAGCAGAAGCAGGTGATGTACATCCCAATACGGTTTGTGTAACGGTATATGAACCACTTGCACTAACTGTTATTGAAGAGGTCGTTTCAGAAGTAGACCAGGTATTTCCTGTCGAAATAGATGAAGTCAATACCACTGAACCACCTGCACAGAAGGTAGTCGGACCACCTGCGGTAATTACCGGAGCAGCCGGAATCGGATTCACTGTAATGGTTTGAGAAGCATCCGGGCTTGTACAACCTAAAGAAGTTGCATTTACCGTATAGGTTCCGCTTGCATTCACCGTGATCGATTGTGTTGTTTCTCCTGTTGACCACAGATTTCCTGTTGCTGCAGATGAGGTAAGTGTTACAGATCCACCGGCACAGAAGGTCGTTGAACTACCTGCGGTAATTGTCGGAACGGCTGGAATCGGATTCACTGTTACATTGATCGTATTTGAAACAGCTGAAGTACACGATCCGTCAATCACATTTACAGAGTAAGAACCAGAAGTAGTAACTGTAATGGATTGCGTTGTTTCTCCTGTCGACCACAAGTTTCCTGTTGTAGAAGACGAAGTCAGGATGACTGAATTTCCGTCACAGAAAGTGGTTGCGCTTGCTGCCGTTATTGTTGGAGTTGTTGGAGTAGGGTTTACCAATACATCTGTTGAAGCAGAAGCTCCTGAAGTACATCCAAGCAGGATTTGTTCTACCGTATATGAGCCTGTTGTTGTAACTGTAATGGATTGCGTTGTTTCCCCCGTCGACCATAAGTTTCCTGTCGCAGCTGACGAAGTCAATACTACTGAGCCTCCTGCAGAACAGAAAGTTGTTGCACCACTTGCAGTGATTGTAGGAACAGCCGGAATCGGATTAACAGTTACGTTTGTTGAAGAGATAGATTCCGTCAAACAGCCAAAACCATTTGTAGCTTCAACAGTGTAAGCTCCCGAAGTGGTAACTGTAATGGATTGTGTTGTTTCTCCGGTTGACCAAAGGTTTCCAACTGTCGAAGATGAAGTCAACAGAACAGATTCTCCGTCACAGAAAGTAGTTGGACCGCTTGCTGTAATTGTAGGAACCGGAGGAAGTGGATTTACATTAACGATCACCGCTGCAGATGGACCTGAAGTACATCCCAGAGCAATATGTTCAACAGTATAAGATCCGGCTGTAGTTACAGTAATGGATTGAGTTGTTTCCCCCGTAGACCATAAGTTTCCGCTTGCGCTTGATGATGTCAGAATAACTGATCCTCCGTCACAGAAAGTAGTAAGACTTCCTGCTGTAACTACCGGAACATTTGGAATCGGGTTCACTGTTACATTGATTGTGTTTGAAACAGCTGAAGTACAAGGTCCGTCAATCACGTTTACGGAATAAGAACCAGAGGTTGTAACTGTAATGGACTGCGTTGTTTCTCCTGTCGACCATAAATTTCCTGTTGCGGAAGAAGAAGTCAGAACAACTGAATTTCCGTCACAGAAAGTAGTTACTCCGCCTGCCGTGATTGTTGGAGTTGTTGGAGTAGGGTTTACCAATACATCTGTTGAAGCAGAAGCTCCTGAAGTACATCCAAGCAAAATTTGTTCTACGGTATAAGAACCTGTTGTTGTAACTGTGATGGATTGTGTTGTTTCTCCTGTCGACCATAAATTTCCTGTCGCAGCTGACGAAGTCAATACTACTGAGCCTCCCGCAGAACAGAAAGTAGTAGCGCCGCTTGCAGTGATAGTAGGAACAGCCGGAATTGGGTTTACGGTAACGGTTTCCGAAACAGCAGATGATGTTGTACATCCGAATGCGTTACTAACCTGAACAGAATAAGAACCGGAAGCTGTTACATTGATCGATTGCGTTGTTTCCCCCGTTGACCATAAATAATCGTCTTCGGCACTGGAAGTAAGAGTTACGGAATTTCCGTCGCAGAAAGTCGTTGCACCGCCAGCGGTAATAGTCGGAACTGCAGGATTCGGATTCACTGTCACACTTGTATTTGATGTGTTTGAACATCCTGCTGCGTCAGTAACCTGAACGGAATAAGAACCGGAAGTCGTTACACTGATTGACTGCGTTGTTTCTCCTGTCGACCATAAATAAGTTGCTTCGGTACTGGAAGTAAGTGTTACGGAACCTCCGTCACAGAAAGTGGTTGCTCCACTTGCAGTAATTGTCGGTGCAACCGGATTCGGGTTCACAATGATATTTTGAGGAGCACTTGCCGGGCTTTGACAACCATTTCCATCCGTTATTTGGACGGTATAAGAACCCGGAGTCGTTACTGTGATAGATTGAGTTGTTGCTCCGTTTGACCATAGATAAGCTGCAGCTGTAGCGGAAGTCAATGTAACCGAACCACCAGCACAGAAAGTAGTTGGCCCGCTTGCAGTAATGGAAGGTGCTGCCGGAATCGGATTCACTGTTACTGTAACGGGAGCACTCGGAAGACTTTGGCAACCACTGAAATTTAAGCGTTGTACGGTAAAGGTTCCGGAAGTATCAACTGTGATGGATTGAGTTGTTTGACCGCTTGACCACAGGAAGAAGAATCCTGGTGCAGCTGTTAGTGTTACAGAACCGCCATCACAGAAAGTAGTTGGTCCGCTTGGAGTAATAGATGGAGTGGAAACAGAGATGTTCATTGTAACATTCTTAGGACTACTTGGAAGACTCAAACATCCGAAAGCATTCGCAACCTGAACAGTATATGATCCGCCAGTACTAATGACAATTGATTGTGTAGTTTCTCCTGTTGACCATAAGTAAGAAGTTCCTGTACTTGATGTAAGTGTTACGGTATGTCCGAAACAGAATGATGAAGAACCTGAAATGGTAGGTGTAGCCGGAATAGGATTTACTGTTACCGTTGTAGCCGCACTGGACAAACTTTGGCAACCGTTTCCATCTGTTACCTTAACAGTATATGAGCCTGAATTCGTTACGTTAATAGATTGCGTTGTGGCACCATTTGACCACAAGTAAGAAGTCCCCGTACTTGAAGTAAGTGTTACTGATTGACCTGCGCAAATTGTAGTAGATCCGCTTGCTGTAACAGTTGGAGTACCAGGAATAGGATTTACTGTTATTGTTGTCGGAGCACTTGCTGCACTTTGACAACTAGCAGCATTTGTTACCTGAACGGTGTAAGAACCTGAAGTTGTGACGTTAATGGATTGTGTTGTTGCTCCATTTGACCATAAATAGGATGTTCCCGTACTTGATGTCAAAGTAACTGATCCGCCTGCACAGAATGTTGTAGCACCACCCGCTGTAATAGTTGGAGTTGCAGGAAGAGCATTTACCGTAACAGTTGTTGGAGCACTTGCCGTACTTTGACAACCTGAAGCATTTGTTACCTGAACAGTGTATGAACCTGCTGCTGTAACATTAATGGATTGCGTAGTTGCACCATTTGACCATAAGTAGGTTGTTCCTGCGCTTGAAGTCAAGGTTACCGATCCGCCTGTACAGAAAGTGGTTGCTCCACCAGCTGTAATAGTTGGAGTTGCAGGTAAAGGATTTACGGTAACAGTTGTCGGAGTACTTGCCGCACTTTGGCAACCTGAAGCATTCGTTACCTGAACGGTATAAGAACCTGCGCTTGTGACATTAATAGATTGTGTTGTCGCTCCATTCGACCATAAATAAGATATTCCTGTACTTGAAGTCAGTGTAACCGATCCGCCTGTACAGAAAGTGGTAGAACCACCAGCTGTAATGCTTGGTGTTGCCGGAATCGGATTCACTGTAACAGTTGTTGGCGCACTCACCGTGCTTTGACAATCATTTGCGTCTGTTATCTGAACGGTATAAGAACCTGCGCTTGTAACATTAATAGATTGTGTCGTCTCTCCGTTCGACCATAAGTAGGATGTTCCCGTACTCGAAGTCAAAGTAACTGATCCACCTGAACAGAAAGTCGTTGCTCCTCCGGCTGTAATCGTTGGTGTTGCGGGAAGCGGATTCACCGTAACAGTTGTTGGCGTACTTGCTGTACTTTGACAACCTGAAGCGTTTGTGACCTGAACAGTATAAGAACCAGCAGTTGTAACGTTAATAGATTGTGTCGTCGCTCCGTTCGACCATAAGTAGGATGTTCCTGCACTTGAAGTCAAAGTAACTGACCCACCTGCACAAATGGTTGTTGATCCACTGCTTGTGATGGTAGGAGTTGCCGGTAAGGCATCTACAGTCACAACTGTTGGAGAACTTGAAGTACTTTGACAGCCCGAAGCATTTGTAATCTGAACGGTATATGAACCGGAAGTTGTAACGTTAATAGATTGCGTAGTTGCTCCGTTCGACCACAAGTAGGATGTTCCTGCACTTGAGGTCAAAGTAACTGCTCCGCCCGCACAGAAAGTGGTTGCTCCACTTGCTGTAATGCTTGGCGCTGCCGGAATCGGATTCACGGTTATGGTTGTTGGCACACTCACCGTGCTTTGACAACCATTTGCGTCTGTTATCTGAACGGTATAAGAACCTGCAGTTGTAACGTTAATGGATTGTGTTGTTGCTCCGGTTGACCACAAATAAGATGTTCCGGTGCTTGAAGTCAAAGTAACTGATCCACCTGAACAGAAAGTGGTTGCTCCTCCGGCTGTAATCGTTGGTGTTCCCGGAAGTGGATTCACTGTAACGGTTGTTGGTGCACTCGCCGTGCTTTGACAACCGTTTGCGTCTGTTACCTGAACGGTATATGAACCTGCAGTCGTAACGTTAATGGATTGTGTCGTCGCTCCGTTTGACCATAAATAAGATGTTCCTGTACTCGAAGTCAAAGTAACCGAACCACCTGTACAAATTGCAGTAGAACCACTCGGAGTAATTGTTGGAGTTGCAGGCAATGCATTTACAGTAACAGTTGTTGGAGTACTTGCTGCACTTTGACAACCTGAAGCATTTGTTACCTGAACGGTATATGAACCGGCAGTTGTAACGTTAATAGATTGTGTCGTCGCTCCGTTTGACCATAAATAAGATGTTCCTGCACTTGAAGTTAAAGTAACTGATCCACCAGTACAGAAAGTGGTTGCTCCACCTGCTGAAATGGTTGGTGTTGCAGGCGATGGATTTATCGTAATCGTTGTAGGAGCACTTGCCACACTTTGACAACCCGAAGCATTTGTCACCTGAACAGTATATGAACCAGCTGTCGTGACATTGATCGATTGGGTTGTTGCTCCATTCGACCACAAATAAAATGTTCCGGCACTTGAAGTCAAAGTAACTGAACCTCCCGCACAGAAAGTGGTTGCACCGCCTGCTGTAATAGTTGGGGTTGTCGGCAATGGATTAACAGTTACTGCTGTAGGAGCACTAGCCGTACTTTGACAACCTGAAGCGTTTGTTACCTGAACCGTATATGAACCAGCTGTTGTGACATTAATAGATTGTGTCGTCTCTCCGTTTGACCATAAGTAGGATGTTCCCGCACTTGAAGTCAAGGTTACGGATCCACCTGCACAGAAAGTTGTTGAACCACTTGCTGAGATGGTTGGAGTTGCCGGTGACGAATTGACCGTAACAGTTGTAGGAGCACTTGCCGTACTTTGACAGCCTGAAGCATTTGTTACTTGCACAGTGTAAGAACCGGAAGTTGTAACATTAATGGATTGCGTCGTTGCTCCGTTTGACCATAAATAAGAATTTCCTGCACTTGATGTTAAAGTAACTGATCCACCTGTACAGAAAGTGGTCGCACCACCTGCTGAAATGGTCGGAGTTGCCGGTAAGGCATCTACAGTCACAACTGTTGGAGCACTTGCTGTACTTTGGCAACCTGATGCATTTGTAATCTGAACGGTATATGAACCGGAAGTTGTAACGTTAATGGATTGCGTAGTTGCTCCATTCGACCATAAATAAGAATTTCCGGTACTTGATGTCAATGTAACTGACCCGCCTGTACAGAAAGTGGTTGCACCACCTGCTGAAATGGTCGGAGTTGCTGGTGACGAATTTACTGTAACAGTTGTAGGAGCGCTTGCTGCACTTTGACAACCAGCAGCATTTGTTACCTGAACAGTATATGAGCCTGAGGTTGTAACGTTAATGGATTGCGTAGTTGCTCCGTTCGACCATAAATAAGAATTTCCTGCACTTGAAGTTAAAGTAACCGATCCGCCGGTACAAAAAGTTGTAGTGCCGCCTGCTGAAACAGTCGGAGTTGCCGGTGACGAATTTACGGTAACAGTCGTTGGCGCACTTGCCGTACTTTGGCAACCAGCAGCGTTTGTTACCTGAACAGTGTATGAACCTGCGGTTGTAACGTTAATGGACTGCGTCGTTGCTCCGTTTGACCATAAATAAGAATTTCCTGCACTTGAAGTCAGTGTAACTGACCCGCCGGTACAGAAAGTCGTTGCTCCTCCGGCAGTAATTGTTGGAGCAGAAGGAGGTGATGATATTGTAACTGTTACAGGAGAAGAATTTGAAGAAGTACATGAACCGTTGTCCAAATGAACAAAATAGCTTCCTGCACCACTCACTACAATCGATTGTGTAGTTGCTCCCGTAGACCAGATATTGTTTGTTGCTGAAGAGGATGTAAGCGTAACCGTATTTCCGGAACATAAGCTTACTGAACCTGAAGGAGAAATTGTTGGGGTTGTTAAAGAAGATGCAACCGTAACAACAATAGAGTTTGATGTCAAAGGAGGACAAGCTCCAACAGTGTTTGTTACATAATAAGTTCCTGCAGTGGTCACGGTGATTGAAGGAGTTGTTGCTCCGTTCGACCAGCTAATGTTTGTTCCGACATTGGAAGTCAGTGTTACAGAACCACCTGTACAGAATGTTGTTGGCCCACCTGCAGTGATGACAGGTGTTTGACTTGTTATAACGGTAATGATCGCTGATGGAGGAGATGTACATCCTGCATTGGTATATGTCACGGTATAATCTCCTGCCGTTGTTGCCGTATAAGTCGAGTTGGTTGCTCCCGGAATAGCTATTCCGTTTTTAAGCCATTGATTTCCTGTAGGCTGTGAGGAAGTGAGTACAACTGACCCGCCATTACAAAAAGTTGTTGATCCACCTGCTGTAATTGTTGGAGCAGAAGGTCCTGCCGTTACGGAAACCACTAATGAATTTGAACTGCTTGAACACCAGTTACTCCAGGAAGAAGAGGTCGTTGTAAAATATGTTCCGGATGTGGTAGCACTGATAGCTTGTGTTGTTTCCCCATTCGGATCCCAGTCATACCATAAAGCTGGTGTGGAAGTAAGCGTTACGGAATTTCCGTTACAGAAAGCCAGCGGCCCTCCGGCAGTAATTTTTGGTGTTTTGTTGAAATGAATATTAAAAGAGTTACTGGTTTCGTTGACTACTGCAAGATCAATTCTTCCATCGCCATCAAAATCTCCCGGTGCAATACCGGCACTTCCTACTTCACAAGCAAATGATCTCGGACCATTCGTAAGTGCATATGATGCGTCTGAACCACTGGAACTTGCCATTGAGACTACTAATTGTCCGGATTGTGTTGGTGAGTATACCGAAACAACGTCGTTTCTTCCGTCACTGTTGACGTCAAGAATTAATAGATCTCTTCCGGGAGAGCTCCCCGAAGTAATGGAAGTAGACAAGGTGCCAAGCGCACCGGTACCATTTATATTGTGTATTTTGATAATCCCGTTTGAATAGGATAGTACTACATCCATATCTGTATCACCGTCGAGGTCCGCTGCTTCCATAGCTGTAACACTCGTAAATAACGCTGTTCCTACGTTTCCTGAATTGGTGAAAACTCCCGAACCATTATTTGTGAATTTGATGAGGGTCGAATTTGTTGCATTGTGTCCGACAAGAATATCCTTGTATGTATCGCCGTCCCTGTCAAAAATTGCTATTGCAGAGGCAGATGCATTGGTTGGATAGTTTACGGGTGCATTATAAGTTGTTGCTCCACTGGAAAGGATAACGGAAATTGATCCGGTTGTTTGATTTGCTACAACTAAATCTGGATATGCGTCCCCGTTTAAATTACCCATTCTAACTTGAATCGGACCTGTTTGCACACTGATATTTGCTGCTGCTGTAAACCCGCCTGAGCCATTTCCGTAAAAAATAGAAATATTGTTGGTCGTAAAGTTTGCAGTAACCACATCCATATCTCCATCTCCATCCATATCTCCCGAAATGATTGATGAAGGAAGTGTTCCGGTTGCGAAAGTTCCTCCAGAAGTGAAGGAGCCTGTACCATTGCCTATAAACAGTTGGAAATTATTGTCTGCCGAATTGGCAATAACCAAATCTTTCTTCCCATCCCCGTTAAAGTCGTTGGATGAAATACTTTTAGGAGTGTTACCGGTAGGAAAGATATTGGGTAAAAGGTAATTATTAGTTGAATTTCCAAGATATGAATTTACATACGTGCTGCTTAACTGAGCAGTTACAATATCTGCATAAGAATCGGAATTGAAATGGCCAATCACCAAGGCTTTCGGAGAGCCCGGACATTGTGTAGTTTGATAGAGTGTTAACGCTCCGGAGGGACTTCCATAAAAGATAGACATTGTAGACGCTGAGAGATTGGCAACGACAATGTCTTTATTCCCGTCACCATTAATATCGGCGTATTCAACTCCTTCAGGCCCGGTTCCTGTATTGTAATTTATTGCAGCTGCGAGCACACCCGAGCCATTATTTTTCTTTACGGAAATTGTGTTCGCTGTTTTATTCGAATTGATGACATCAATATCATTATCGTTATCAATATCACATAGTGTTAATGAAGAAGGACCAGCTCCTGCAGGGTAAAAGACTGCTGTGGCAAATGTTCCCAGTGAACCGGCGTTATTAATTGATATTCCAACTCCGGATGTCCCTACTGAAACAACATCTAAGTGGTTGTCTCCGTTCATGTCAGCAAGCCTGATATCTGCAACAGAACCGGCAATATTGAATGTTGCACCCAAAGTAAATGTTTCAGGGGCTCCAACGTTTCCTAGTAGTGACTGATTCGCATTTCCTGAAGAAACTACGATATCAATCGTACCGTCTTCGTTGATGTCACCCAAAGTAAGATTTTTAGGAACATTTATGGTATAAGCAACAGCTGTTCCAAAGGTTCCGTCCCCGTTTCCTAATTGAACAGTAACAGAACTGCTGGAAACGTTTGCCAGAACAATATCCAAATTCCCGTCGCCGTTAAAATCCGCACTGACAATTTGATTTGTTTGAGTAGCATTGGCAAGACCGCTTATCGGGGTGTCAAATTTTCCATTCCCCAATCCTTTCAGGAAGGCATAGTTACTGTTACTCGTAGCATTCGCAAATAGAGCTACGACAACATCCAAAAGGCCATCATTATCAAAATCACCCTTGGTAATTCCCCTGGAATTACTAAAAGCTTTACTGAAAGAGATATCATTCCCCGAACTAAAGCAGCCACTTGGAGTTTGTGACCACGACGAGGAGACTATCATGGAGAATGATAGGAAATAAAGTAGTTTTTTCATATCTGTTTAGTCAAGGTAACAGGAAGTGTATTAGTTTCTATAAGCCGAAGATAGTTCTTTTTTTAACAAAATTAACAGCTCGCTCGCCTTTTGTCAAATTTGCTAAATCGAATTATTCCCGGAGTTTCTATTTTGGTAGTTTTTGAACGAAAAAAAAATCAAATGGTTGTAATTTTGTTAAAAATGAAACAAAAAAATCCTGGGAATCCATCAAAACAAACTATTTGCTACTTTCGTTTTTATGCAAGACAAAATTACTTTTCAGTTCGTCAGTGAACCAACAGATGTGAACTTTGGCGGGAAGGTCCATGGTGGAGCCGTTATGAAATGGATTGATCAGGCTGCATATGCCTGTGCTTCAACCTGGTCTGAGGGCTACTGCGTAACGGTTTACGTTGGTGGAATCCGTTTCTTTAAACCAATTCATATCGGAAGTCTGGTTAAAATTCAGGCAAGGGTTATTTACACCGGAAAGTCGAGCATTCACATTGGGGTAGATGTTTTTTCACGGAAAATGAGCGAGCATAAATTCGAAAAGACGACCCATTGTGTGATCGTTTTTGTTTCTGTGGATGAACAAGGGAATCCCAAGCCAACCAATCAATGGATTCCGGATACGGAGCGCGAAAGACAGATGCAGCAATATGCTATTCGATTAATGGAATTGCGCAAGGATATTGAAGTTGAAATGGGGCCTCACCTGAAGGACCTGTTTTAAAAATTCAAAAAATAAAAAAGGACCAAAGAACCCTGCTGTTGAATTCTTTGATCCTTATTTTGAACATCCTTAATTAAGATTGCTGGATGAACGTTTTGTATTTCTTGCCGTTCCAGTAAATGACCAGGCTATTGGTTTCACTACGGATTAATTGAATTCCCGGATATTTAAGGGTGATTTTCTTTTTGTTTCCGTCATTCATGATGTACCTGTTGCGATAGGTAAACCAACGCTTTGTCCAGGAAAGGGAAGACCCCATATCTGTTGCGGTTCCGCATCCGATCACATAAACCAGATTTTTGACGTTGTTGATAATCATGACGCCTTTCGTTTTATCAATCTTGTTCTCAACAAAGAATGCAATATCAACCTGATTGTCTCCCGTGAAATCTGCTTCAAAGTAGAAAGGATTGAAATCCGTGAGAATTTGGTGCTTCTGCGCCATTTCCGATTTTTCCAATACCGGTTTCACCCAGTTGGGAATGTTGTTCTGAATCAATAAAGAATCGACCTGACTGATGCAGTAGTTGGAAAGGTTTGCTATCCAGAAAAAGGCAGCACTAAGTAATATTGTTTTCATAACTGAGGGATTAGAGTTTTAGCTAAATCTATCAGTTTTCGGGTCATCTCATTTTTCAAAAACCTGAACGGTCAGAGCTATTTATTGAAATGGTCTTATATTACTCTTAATTGTTCTTCGGAATGTTTAATTGATATGGAAATTGGGGATTGTTTAATGTTTGCTGGATGACCATCAAAGAAAGTTCCATCAATTCGTTGTTTTTGAAAATAATTCCGTCAGCACCTGCATCCAGGCAGGAACGTAAAATGAATGAATTGTTTTCGTCCGTTACGATATAGACTTTTGCCAGAGAAGTACGCTTTTTGATTTTGTCCATTACATCCAGTCCCGTGAGGTTCGATCCGAGGTTGTAGTCCAGAAATGAAATAGAATGAATGGATGGTAAATCGGACAAGAATTCATTCGAATCAGTGTAAGTGCTGATCTTAAAATGATTTTGATGCATAGAATATGCTGTCAGCAATTCTTTTTCCAATTGTAACTTGTATAACGTGGTGTAAAATGGGTTGTCGTCCAGAACCTGAATGCGCAACCCAAAAAATGGGAGCTTTTCCATGACTTTGCTTTTTTAGTTTGTATTAGTCTGTGTGTTTTTCCTCTTTGTGGGTTATTTTTTATTAAATGTTTTTGTGTTTGCTTTGCTCAATCTTTACAAATTGAATTTATTCTCGTGCTGAGTGATCTATATCAATTATGATTTCCTCACGGCTGAATGTTTTAGCATGTCAACGCATTTGCATTCCCGAAATTCATACCGAAGAAGGTGAACAAATGTTAAAGCCTTTCTGCAATCAGTGTTTCGGAGCCGGAACAGGGAAGTGCCAAAAAGAAGATTCTGTTCGATTTGGCAGAAGCATTTTCATTTTGAAAAAAACCGGCTTAAAACCAACTCTTGAAATAAAAGAAGCAAAAAAGTAAAAAAAAAGAATTTATTTTGCTGCTTAAAGTCAGTGTGTTAGCGGAAGAGAAGAAAAAAACTTCAATTTTTTTCGCCAAACTGCTTGCATTAATACAAAAGATACCTATCTTTGCACCCGCAATCACGATCGAGTGAGGCACAGAAAAAAAGAAGATTCGGTAGCTCAGCTGGTAGAGCAATACACTTTTAATGTATGGGTCCTGGGTTCGAATCCCAGCCGAATCACAAAAAGAAAAGCTTCACAGAAATGTGAGGCTTTTTTCTTTTTAACTCATTTTCGTTCTGTTTCTCATTCTGACCAAAACCGTCTTTGATACTTTTCTTTTTCAGTGTGAGAATTGAGATTTGTATTCAAAGCCAGAATTCCGATTTCCTACTTTGGAGAGGGCTAAGGGAGAGGATAACCCTAATCTTCAGAAAACCATTTATTCCATTTCGTTTTATCAACATTTAAAGCGGTTCAAATCCAATTAACTTTTTGACAAAGTTTCTTTCTAAGATTTTTTTTGACGTCTTGCTGTTTTTCGAATTATTGTGTACTATTGAAATAACGTAACAAAGACTATTCACAAAAATTCCTGAAATTCAAATCCGGGTTCAATGGATCTGTAAATAGTTAGAGTTGCACATATCTAAGTTATACACTATTTTAACAGACAGACAAAAATGGCAACAGGAAGCGATTTCCGGACATGGAACAATGATGACAGAGGAGGTTATATAGACTCCTATACAGGTGAACAAGGACAAGACAACCTCAATGCGAATGATAACTCGCTGGAAACCTCAGCAGATACATGGGTTATCATCTTCGATGAAACCCGTTATCACGGGAACTGCAAAAAAATTTCCCCGGGCACATACCTCCGCAGCCTGAGCAGTACACACAGACATGATAATTCAGGCAAGGAAGTTGGGGATTGGAAAAACAATATCCAGAGCTTTATCCTATACAAAAAGAAGCCTGCTTTCTGGGATACACAACATGATTATACACAACCCAACAAATCACAGCTTTTTGTATTGCACGATGGCCAGGCAAGCGTTGCAGAAAATGATGATTACATGGGAGCCAACCAGACATTTTCAGCTCCATACAACGGCCCCAACACATCGACCGATGGGTATGACTCCAACGGCATTAAGATGGCAGGAATCCATGCTATCAGTTCTCTTAAAACAGGTCCCAACACTTGGATGATTATTTTTGACCAAATCCATTCAAAAGGAAATTTTAAGAAGATTGACCCGAACACAGCAATGAACAAATTAAGTGAATGGTCACGAACGGATATCAATGGTAAGAAAGAAGGCAATTGGGAAAACGAAATTGATTCCTTCCTTGTGTATCCGGCCCAGCCTGCTTTTTGGCATACACCGTACTCAAGGGCTTATATCAACTTTGTAACATTATATAATCTTTATCCTTACCCTACCAGTAAAGCAACGGATGATGACATCTCCTACGTGGTAGGAGACTCTACATACAAAATTGAAGAGCCTGAATTCATAAACCAATCAACTACACAACTGCTTTCTTCATATCTAAGCGATGATACAGCAGATCTTCCGGCCGATGGCTGGACAAATTACCATGTTTATCAACAACATGAAAACACCGGTTCGCACAACGATAAAGCGGAATACAGTATATTTTTTGACAACAATGGCAGGCTGGTATCTATTCAACACTTTAAGTGGTCGTCAGACGGTGCATTCCAGGTGCCGGAAACCCTTATTAAAACGGTTGATTTTATCGGCTGGTACGTGGGTACAGCATCAGCACTCGTAACATTTGGTGTTGGCAAGGAAGCGGCCAATCTGTTTATTGACATCTTTGATTTTGTTTGCAATGTATTTAATAAGATTGCGAACCTTGTTTACAAGGCAACGGACAACGGCGGTCAGTTTTATTTTCTGCCGGTGATTTGCCATACACTCAACCGCATCTGTACAACAGTTGCCGATCCTTACAATTTCCCAACTTACACAGATGTCAATGACCCGAGAAACAAGTACAAATTAGCTTTCAGCAACAGTAATTTTCCTTCGGCTCTGAATAGTTTCCTGGGTGGTAATGGTTCTGCAAATAACTGGACGCAAAGCACAAGCGGCAAAACCAGCACCTTCAACCAGGTCGTTGAATTTAAATATCAAAACAACCCATACCGTACATGGTACCAGGAATCCTCCGTTACCGCGAAATTGGGAGTATTTGTGTCCTGCAAGATTGATTATGAAATCGATGGAGGCAAAGACGATCATATCATCCTGCTGATGGGCTTCTCTATTCCTTTGGAAGGTCAGACACCGGTGATAAGTTTCGCCCAGGTGATCGTCCAATTTACGGATGGATCCAATACCAATATTCAATCCAATGCATACAATACCGATATTATCAATTCGGTTTATAATGACTTGAAAAGCAAGCTTTCGCATGTATCCATGGACAATGACCAACAAGGACGCCGGTACATTGCTGATATAACGAAGGCTAATATGAACGCGATTAATACAAGTATGAGTTATGGTTAAAAAAGAACTAACCAAAAAATGATCGTCTGTCAATAAAAATGAAAAGTCCCTTTTACGGGACTTTTTCACTTGTGTTTTGTTTCGAACTTTGTTCCAATGGGTTCACAACAAAAAGAAAAGTCTCAACGATAAATCGTCAAGACTTTTCTTTTTGTACATCATTCTCGTTCTCTATTCTCATTCTGATCAAAATCGTCTTTGTGAGAATTGAGAGCGGGATTCGTGTTTGAACCCGGTATTTGTTTCCCCCTTTGGAGGGGACTAAGAAGGATGATAACTCTAATCCTTCCTGAAACCATTGATTTTATTCTGTTTTTCAACTATTCAAAGCGGTTTGAATCCTGATGTCAGACTCAAATTCCTTTTCAGGAACTTTTCTGTGTTCTTCAGGATTATTATGTACTATTGAGTTGAGAACGCAGCCATTCGCAAAACGAATTTTTAAAAACTTCAACACAAATATCAGTATGCAATGATCTTACTTTTCGATCGGTACTATAAATTCATTCGGCAAACACCGTTCGTATTTCTGCTATTGGGCAGCTTGTCTTGTTATGGTCAGCAGAGAAACCTGTTTCGAGATACCATTGCGGTGATCAGCAAAACCAGTGCTTTAGGTCCCGGGAGCTCGGTACGATGCGGTTTGAGAGACCATAAGGGAGATTTGTGGTTCGGTTCGTGGGATGGGATTTTTCGTTACAATGGAAGCTCTTTCACCGTTTATCGGCAAGCGATGACAGAACTTTTGGCGGTCGATACTAAAAATGCTTACCTGAACAGGGTGTATTGCCTGTTTGAAGATCGAGCAGGGATTATGTGGTTTGGCACTCAGGGTGGCGTACTTCGCTATGACGGAAAGGAATTTCTGTCTTTCTCTCTTCCGGAAGCTGATTCCAAGTTTATCGAATATGCAGGTGCTGGCCTTTCAACGAGATCTGTACTGACTGTTTTTCAGGATACAGCCGGCGTTCTCTGGTTCGGGACACAAGGCAGCGGTGTTTATCGTTACGACGGGGAGTTCGTTACCAGCTATACGGAGAAGGATGGTCTTTGTAATAATTGTGTTCAAAGCATTGTGGAGGACAGAAACGGAAATCTTCTGTTCGGTACGAGGGGTGGAGGTTTGTGCTGTTATGATGCAGGTGCATTCTCAGAGTTTGCTCCGGCAGACATAGGAAAAATTGATCATTTCTTTTCCATTATCCAGGATCGGAATAGAAACCTCTGGATGAGCTTTACACGCGGCAGTGCGCGCAAGTATGATGGAAGTATGTTCAGTACGCTGACTGACGAAGGAAATGGCTTCACTTCCTTTTTTCTGGAAGATCAACAAGGAAAGCTTTGGCTGGGCAGCAATCGGACGGAAATCAAACTGTATGACGGAAAATCATTCACGGATTTCCCCTTTAACGAAGAGCTGCGCAACCAATTGGTTTGGTTTATTTTGGAAGATGCATCCGGAAATTTCTGGTTCGGGACGAAAACCGGATTGTATAAGTACGACGGAGAGAAATTCACAGCTGTTTCTGGTATCTGAAAACGTACTTTTGCTTTTCAGGATTATTGTCTATGATTGAACCAATAGCGTAGTAAAAAATCCATTTTATTATGAGCATAGAAGAACATTTCTGTCTACATTCTTGGTCTCAAGGATAAAACATACTTAGCGGAAACTTTCGGAAAAGATCTTGGAAAAGCAAGCGTGACAGGCTATTGCATTAAGTTCAAAACGCTAAAAAACATCAATGGTGAAATCCTTGAAGCGGCAATAAAATATGGGTTGGAAGCTCGTAATGAACCCGATGAGGTATGATTCCGTGACTTTAAGTGTCCGAAACTGATAGAACCTCTCAAGCCCGTTTTTAATCCTTCTTTAAAATCCCTTTCTCCACGCTTTCATCAAGCAGTTGTTCCGCAAAATTCCAAATGGTATCTGAACCCTCTTTGATGACGCTCTTTTTTTGATGAACTTTTTCAAAGCTTACATCAAATTCTTTCCAGGTTCCGCCATTGTTGGAAGTGTTTTGCAGTAATGGCTCCAATCTGTCCATGGATCTTGCAAATTTGGCCTCGTTTGTTACACCGGCTTCAAATTCTTCCCATATGGAGATCAATTCGTCTGCCTGTTCGCTGGGAAGAAGCCCGAAAATGCGTTTTGCTGCCAATCGTTCCTCCTCCGTGTTGGAATGATTCTTTTGAGTGTCATAAATGAAAGTATCACCGGCATCAATTTCAACGATATCGTGGATCAGAACCATTTTGATCACTTTCAGAATATCAACGGATTCATTGGAATGTTCTGCCAGTACAAGAGCCATTAATGCCAGATGCCAGCTGTGTTCCGCATCATTTTCATTTCTGTCACTATTGAACAATTTTGTTTTGCGCTGAATGTATTTGACTTTATCAATTTCCTTAATAAAATTGATTTGCTTCAATAGATTTTCAGGAGTCATCGTCTGTAAGAATTTTACGTTGATACAAAGATACTTCAATTGAAGGAAGCCCTATAAAAGAGTGTGGATTTTTCTTCCCGGATGAAGATGAAATGAACGATTCCGGAGAAAGTAATGCGATCTCAAAACAAAAAAATAAGCGGGTAAAAGAGTAAATCGGTAGTCTTTCAGTAAATTGCTCAAAAATAGGACGAACAAACATCAATAAAGTACAATCAATTACCCGAAAATGAACGGAATCAGTTATCAATTTATGACGCAGGATCAGGTCAGTAAACTGCAGGAAATCGATCGTTCAGAATATATCGATTCGGTGTATGAAGTGCAGGAAGGAGAACTGATCGATTCTAAAGTTGATTATGAATGTGAGAATTGGGATGCGGAGACATTGGCGGAAATCGAATCCAGGTTTTTGTTCGAATTGAAGCATGAAGGAGTGGCGTTAGGAGCATTCGACGGAAATACACTGGTTGGTTTTGGAGTGCTCGCACATCAACGCAGAGGTGAGCATCAGGATATGTTGCAAATTGACCTGATGTATGTTTCAAGAGCTTATCGCCGTCAAGGTATCGCAACAACTATTTTAGATGAGTTAAGTAAAATCGCGAAAGAAAAAGGAGCAAGTTACTTGTATATCTCGTCTACCGAAACAAAATCTGCCGTTTCATTTTATACCAATAACGGAGGCAAAATAACAAACGTTGTGGAGCAGGATCTTTTTACAAAAGAACCTGAAGACATCCATCTGATTAAGAAACTCTAGATTTACAACAATCTGAAAAAGAGCCAACCTGTTGGTTGATACAGCAAAAATTGATCGTTTCCTATAGAAACAAACTCCGTTTAAACTTTTAGATTCAATGCCGGGCGATTCCCAAATGTTTTCCTTCGATAATGCGTTCTACATGCTCAATCTCTTCGTCGCTTCCGTCATAGAATAAGAGAAAACGTCCTTCTTTCAGATGCTGCTCATACGCAACATGATCTTCTTTTACACCCAGATCTACCAAAATTGAAGTGATTCCACCTGTTACAACACCGAGTTGAAAGCCTGCAAATGCTCCCACAACAGCTCCTGCACCAAACAAAAGTCCCAATCCGGGAATGGCAAAAAGCCCGACGCCGGTCAAAACTCCCAAAGTTGTTCCGAGTACCGAACCGATCGCAACAGGAGCTGCTACCAATGCTTTATTGGATTGAATGTGCACATGATCATCGATCACTTCTGCGCGGCCAACCAATGAGACTTTCGACATGTTTACGCCGCTTTCACGTAATTCTTCCAAAGCCTTGAGCGCTTCTGCGTGTGAATCGAATATGGAAATACTTTTTTTCATGATCGTAGAATTGAATGGGTTACCTGATCTAATTTACGCTTATTTGGAATAAAAAAGAAACAATCTTTGTTAAGAGAATAATATCGGAAAATGTTGCCCGAAGAGGAAGTCTTCCAGATAGATAATAGGTTGTTTTGCAAGGTTTAAAAGAGTTGGAAAATGATCTGAAAGAGATCGAAATGAACCCCGTTTCTGCTGTCCGGAAACTCTTCCTGAATTTTAACATTGTTGTATCAATAGTTAAAAGTTTCCTTAAAATGATTTTTAAGTGATTGATTTTAAAATCTATAGTATTTGGTAAATGCCCTGTTTTAGGGCAGCACAGCGCTTGGGACGACCCGAATCCATTTAACGTTTTCTTAATTGTTCTATATTTGGCCTTAATACAACAACATTACCAACTTACTCTCAAGTATGAAGTCAACACTTATTACTATTACCTTGGGTATGCTCTTTACCCTGGGGATTATCAACGTTTCTTATTCGAACAATTTGATCATTAGTGATGTAACACTCGCAAATGATTCGACATTAACTTTTAAAGTCAGCTGGGAAAACAGCTGGAGAACAAACAATGCGCCTTACAACCATGATGCTGTATGGCTTTTCATTAAAAAAAGAGATTGTGCTTCACTTCAGTGGTCGCACGTAAATCTGAGCCTTGCACCGGGGAACCATTCAACTTCCTCTCCCTTGGAAATCTATATTGACGGAAGAGATAATGCTGCGGTCACAAAAGGAGTTTTTGTACGCAGAAGCAGTGCCGGGGCAGGAAATATTTCGGGCGTTACGGTTTCACTGCGTATGCAGGGAGTGACAGCCGGACAGTATGATTTTAAGGTGTTTGGAATCGAAATGGTTCAAATCCCTTCAGGATCATTCAATCTGGGAGATGGTATTTCTACCGGTTTCTATAAAACAGGAGCAACCAGTAATCCGTATCTCGTAGCTTCAGAAGGAGCGATAGCAGTTGGTACGGGTGGAACGAACTTATATGCGGCTTCAAATGCGGCTTATTACCCGGTTGCATTACCGGCGGCTTATCCGAAAGGATTTAAGGAGATTTACTGTATGAAATACGAAATTTCCCAGGGACAATATGTGGATTTTGTAAATACTTTGCTAGCCGATCAGGGTGCTGCAAGACAAATTACAGGTGTCGTAAGCAGATTGTCTATTTCAGGAACCTGGCCGGTACTTGTTGCAACAGTTCCGCATCGGGCCATGTCTCATTTGAGCTGGTATGATTTGTTATCTTATTTAGATTGGTCGGCATTAAGACCAATGACAGAATTGGAATTTGAGAAAATTGCCAGAGGACCGGTTGTACCGGTGGCAGGAGAATTTGCCTGGGGTACAAGTTTGATAACGGATGCAAATGCTTTGGCGGCAGATGGAACAGCTACAGAGAACAGTTCTTCTCCGATTACGGCAGGCAGTGGTCTGGCAAATTACGGAAACACATCTGTTTTGGGTCCAATTCGCTGCGGTTTTGCTGCTAAACCCGGAACAAACCGTTTTGAGGCAGGAGCCGGATATTATGGCGTGATGGAGTTGAGCGGAAATATTTTAGAATCAACCGTTAACAGTATTGATGGGACAGGGGCTGGATTTACAGGAGTTTTAGGAGACGGAGAAATTTCACTTTCACCCAATCCCGGTTTTGCAAACGTAGCCAATTGGCCTTCGGCAGCTGCGGGTACAACCGGAGCTTGTATGCGAGGTGGAAGCTGGGCTCAGGGCGAAACGACTCTCAGAATTTCCGATAGGACGCAAAGTAATGCGATGCCTTCAACAAGAGTAAATTATTACGGTGGGCGTGGAGTGCGCTAGAAGAACCTTTAGTCTGAAATAAGATGGGTATATCATTTTTCTTACGAACGGTATTCGTGAGCGTATTGTTCCTGTTAAACCTTTTCTACTCTTTTGCACAATTCGAGGGTGGGCAGGGAAGCGGGTATGATACCTTAAATTTTCCGAATTCGATTTGCAGCTCTTTTTACGGAAATTCAAATTCCGGTTATACAGCACTGCACAACCCGAGCGGTGGTAACTGTGGGATGTTTTTCGGAGACTCAAGCTCGGGTTATAACGCCTTGCACAACCCAAGTGGAGGAAACTGTAATATGTTTATCGGTGGAGAGTTCTCCGGCCAGAATAATACGCATTATGTAAACCCGAATTCGACCTGTTTTTTGTTTACTGAATCGGTTAACGGAGGAAGTGGTCATTCTGTCAGGGCTTATTCTTCTGATAATCTGAATCAATGTGCAATCATTGCTCTTGGGGTTGAAGCTTCTCCTTTGTTTGGTGAAATAGATGAAAACAGCAGAGGAAGATTGTATTGGCAAACGTATTCGGAACGCAACAACTCAGGATTTGAAATTCAAAGAGCTGCTGACGGCCAGACATGGGAAACGATTGGTTGGATTGACGGAGCAGGAAGTTCCACTTCTACCTTGGAATACGAATTTTTTGATTCGAATCTATCTTCTCAGGGGCAATACTATCGTTTCAGACAAGTTGATTTTGATGGAATGGCTTCGTATTCCAATATTGTTCTTTTGAGTTTGAAAACACCTGCTTCCCTCGAAGAGATTTTTGTGTTGTTTCCGAATCCTGCCAGTCAGTCCAACGGGTTGAAACTGAAAGGATGGGTAAAGAAGGAATGGAGAGTAGAACTTACGGTTGTTGATCCGACCGGACGGGTTCTTTTTTCTGAAAAACAAACCTTTGATCAGGGAAAAGACGTGTTTGAATTTCCAATGGACATTTTCACTTCCGGAACGTATTATTTGTTCCTGAAACCAGAGAATAACGCATCGAACCTCCGGATTCCGTTTGTAGTTATTAATTGAGAAAATCAAATACTAAAAGATATTGAGCCCCGGCATTTTTCGTTGGGGCTTTTGTTTTGACTGGTTCAGGTAATTTTCTTAGAACCCACTGATACCGGACCTCTAAGTGTTTTTAACGGTTATGCAACGGATAAATATAAGAGAGTGTGGGAAATACAATTTTTATCTTCTCATTTTCCCTCCATTCCTTACTACTACTACTACTACTACTACTGGGTAAACAGATAGATATCTATTTATCTGTTTAATAGGGATGGGTTCATCCGGGAATCCAGCTGATTTCCCAAAACTCACTGATAATGCACCTCTAAAGGTTTTTAACGGTTATGCAACGGATATTTTCATGAACCCGTTATTACACCTGAATTCAATTTCAGACAAACTAAAAATAGTGGATTTCTCGTATCTTAGAAGGAAGATATGAAGCAGAATTTTTACAATTACCTTAAAAACAAAGCGCTCGTAAAAGCAGAACACTTAGCTCAACTCACAGAGTTGGTTTCTGTAAAAGAATTCAAAAAAGACGAGTTTTTGCTTTCCCCGGGACAAATTTGTGAACGTGCACTCTTTGTTGAAAAGGGGCTTGTACGGTTCTATTCAATAGATGAAGAAGGGAAGGAGCACATCGTGCAGTTTGCACCCGAAAATTGGTTTGTGGGCGACAGGGAAAGTATTTACTTCAGAAAGCCTTCGGTTTATTACATGGATGCAATAGAAGATACTACCGTCATACTATTTGATCAACATTTTGTTGAAACCGCTTCGGAAATTAGCCCCGAGTTCCGGAATTACAACGAATACCTGCTGCAAAATCATATCCGGCATCTGCAAAACAGAATCAATCTGCTCATCGGTGCAAGTGCAGAAAAAAGATACCTTGACTTTATTAAACTTTATCCGGATCTGACGCTTCGCGTACCGCAATGGATGATCGCCTCCTATTTGGGAATTACCCCGGAAAGCCTGAGTCGGGTTCGAAAAGAACTCTCCAAAAGGAACTTTAAGCCGGCTTGATTTCTTATCATACATCAATGTGGAAAAGTTCTAACGCCCCTAATTTTGTAATATAAATTTTAAACAAAGTATGATGATTACAAGAAATATAGAAGTCGTTGTTTCTCCAAAAGCTCCCCATTATGTGGGAGATGGCTTCCGGGTGCATAATTTCATTCCCGGTTCACAGCATTTGGACATGAAAAGAATGGATCCATTCATTTTGATGGACTACAATTCCAAATTTTATTTTCCACCTTCAAATCAGCAAAGAGGAGTGGGAGTGCATCCGCATCGTGGGTTTGAAACCGTTACGATTGCATACAAAGGAAGAGTTGCTCACCATGACAGCAGCGGTGGTGGAGGTGTCATTGCTGAAGGAGATGTGCAATGGATGACAGCGGCATCTGGGATTTTGCACAAAGAATACCACGAAGAAAGTTTCAGCAAGCAGGGAGGTGATTTTCAAATGGTGCAGTTATGGGTAAACCTGCCGGCTAAAGACAAAATGTCGAAACCGAAATATCAAAGCATCGCGAATGACCAAATGGCCAAAACCACTTTACCGGATAACAACGGGATTGTTGAAGTGATTGCAGGAGATTATCAGGGAATGAAGGGAAGTGCAAGTACTTTTTCACCACTTCATTTGCTGAATGCCCGATTGAATAAAGGTGGTAAGGCCGACTTTGAATTTCCGGAAAATTACAATACTGCTTTATTAGTGGTAGAAGGAAGTATCAAAGTAAATGGAAAAGAACACGTACCGACGGATCATCTGGCACTGTTTGAAAATAAAGGAACAGGATTCAGTATTGAAGCAAGCGAAAATGCCGTTGTACTGATATTGAGCGGGGAGCCGATCAAAGAACAGATCGTTACGCATGGACCGTTTGTAATGAACACCAAGCAGGAAATCATTCAGGCGATTGAAGATTATAATATGGGTAAATTTGGATATTTAGAAGAATAATGGAAAAGGAAAAGGAAAAGGAAATCAGGAATGACGAGCAAAAAATGCAGTTTGAATATTCCGAAAATGGGGAAGTAGCAAGATTGGAATATCGGTTCTACAAGAAAAACATTGCTATGATGCATACCGTTGTTCCTGAAACGATGAAAGGAAAAGGAATTGCTTCGGCATTGGCTGCAAAGGCCTTTGAGTATGCAAAAGGGAAAAAGAAACTGGTCATGGTTTATTGTCCTTTTGTAGCGGCGTATGTTAAAAGACATCCCGAATTGAGAGAGCAGATCGATAAGGAGTATCATTAGAATATGTAGAAAAGGGTATTATTTCCGGAAGAATAGTGTTAGTGTGGATGCAATTTCAAATGTCTGATGTTCACACGTTAATATCGATGGAAATAAAATGCCTCTTTCCCAGTCGCAGCAAGGCCAATACGCAATATCGCGATATTGTGTCCCGAGAGCTATCGGGATGCGTTTTCAGGACGGATTTGATTCTGAATTTATCAATTTTCAAGAACCCCGATTCTCACACGATGTGTACAATTCAATCCCGATACAAAACATTTGAATACATTTGAAACGAATTATTTACGGATTTGAAGAAATGGATCATCTTTGAATCAGAGACAATAAAATAAGGAGTCATCAAAGGAAAATGTACAAAATCATATACCCGGAATCAGACATCACCAAACGTCACATCGTAAACTATGATCAACTTCAGGAGTTCGATTCGAAGCTTCCTTTGAAATACTTCGTTTTTCCTCAGAAGGGAAGGACTGTTTTCGTGCTGAAAAACGCACGGGTTGAATCGGAGGGGAATCATATCACGATTTCAAAGAGCGAAGAAGAAAGCTTTCAAGTCGTTTTTTTGGGAAAGTACACACATCCGTTGCTGTTTACATATCTGGATTTTGTGCCTGAAATAGCCATCAACTTTAATGAAACCGGAATCAATTACTTCTTTCCGGATTTTTGGCACAGGAATGAATTATTTACTGTTTTTGATGGCACTTTGATCGATTTGGATGCTGAAAAACTATTCAACAATGAAACTGCCGGAAAGTATTTGGATGATTACTTGATCGGAAGGTATTCCGGGTTAGAGATCTCCGCTATTGAAAAGGCTGTTGAAATGGTCAATGCCGATTGCAAGCAAGCTGTGGCAGCGATTGCCGGTCAAGTTTGTTTAACTGAAAAAACACTGAACAGACAGTTTCAAAAATATGTTGGTTGTACCATTTCAAAATACAAAAGCATCGTTCGTTTCAGAAAAACATTGGAAACTCATTTCAAAAATGATCAGCTGAGTTTAACCGAACTCTGTTTGGAAAACAACTATTTCGATTCACCTCATTTCTACAAGGAAATCAAAAAAATAGCAAGTTTTAATCCGAAAGATTTTTTTAATAAGGTCAAAGCCAACGGACTGGGAGCTTATCCTTACGTTTTTGATTGATTTGTCCCTTTTGTACAATTTCGTTACTCGTTTTTACAGGAAGTTTGCAGCATTACAGAACTTTAAAAATGAATGATGAATATGAAAGCCGAATGTGTCAATCAACAACTGTTTCAACTAAGCGATAATGATGAATTCCTGGGAAAAGTGGTCTACAAAAGCTTGTTTTCCTATGATGCGGAAATTGTATTAACGAATGCAGAAAGTTATACCGTTGAATCCCGTGGTTTCTTCGGAACAAGCATTGTTGTTACAAAAAACGGAACGGAAATAGCCGAATTGCGGATGAACCTGAAAGGACAAATTGTAATTTCGATGAGCAACGGAGAAGAACTCCTGTTTAAAAATACCACCATCTTCAGCAATCAATTTGCTATTGAAAACAAAGAAGGAGAAAAAATCATTCAGTATAAACCTGCTTTGAATTGGAGCAAGTTCAATTATAACTATACCATTATGGATGAGTTGAAATCAGAGAATACCTTGTTGATTCTGATTGGACTTTATGCGTCAAACTATTACATAGCAGTGATGTCGGGTTTGATCTGACGAACATGATTCAAAAAATCCCTTGCAAGTATGAGTTTGCAAGGGATTTTTAATTTATTGGATGTTACTTGATGTTGAATTTTAGATAGCTTCTCTTAAAATCCTTTAGATCCTGATAAGGATCACTTATTCAATCAATCTTATCCGTTTCATAACCGTTAAAAACGTTTAGAGGCCCGGTATCAGAGGAGTTAGAGAATAATACTAAAAATCCTTTGCACCTTCGTGTTTAAAATATGGGATTGATCAATAATTCAAAGAAAGCCCGAATCCAACTCCCATATCACTATCGTAATGAGCGCGGATTCCCATGTATTTGGTCAGAATATACCGCAGGTCGACCATGTATTCCAAATCCGTATTGACCATAAATCCTGCTCTCAAACGTTTTGAGATCGGAATATCTTCCCGCATTAATTGAAGCCGGACATTCCCGTCGTGATAAACTTCGGCCTGAAATACAATGAGCAGTGGCAAGGTGTAATTAAAGCCGACACTTACGAGCGCCCGCTGATCTTTCGTGTTCTTTTGCCCGAAAATATTTTGCTCGTGTTCATCGATTCCCATTTTCCGGTAGCGCCAGTCAAAGCCCACAAAAGGCATGAACCACTGCATTTTTCCGATGTATCTTCCTACGTGAGTTTCTGTTTCGTAACCATGCATATTGTTATAACCCAAGCGCCATTCCGTACCAATACTCCAGCGTGTATTCTGAATCATCGCCATCCCGTCGTTTCCGTTGGTTGCGAAATCATTTTCAGCCATAAAATGAGGCATTCGATCATCCGCAAAAAGTTTTCTCTGTGCTAATTTGGGATTGGTAATCAACGGATTTGGAGCCTGATTTTCATACGTAAAAATGCGTCCCATTCCGCTCATCATGTGGTACAAGATATGACAGTGGAAAAACCAGTCTCCTTCCACATTCGCGTTGAATTCCAACGTATCCGTTTCCATAGGCATGATATCCACCACGTTTTTCAACGGAGCGTAATCTCCCTGTCCGTTCAGTAAGCGGAAATCATGACCATGTAAATGCATCGGATGTCGCATCATGGAACCGTTGTACAGAATGATTCGCACGTTTTCTCCCTTTTTGATCAGAATCTGGTCGGTTTCGGAAATAACTTTGTTGTCCAGACTCCAGACATATCGGTTCATGTTTCCGGTTAGCTCAAAGCGCAATTCCTTTACCGGAGTATCCTTCGGAAGACTTGTTTTTGTCGGTGATTTCAACATGGAATAATTCAAGGTCACAATATCCGACAGGGCATTTGAATCATATGGGTTGTGCTTCGAAGCAAGGGTGTCATTTTCCGTTTTGGTTTTGGGAGCTTTCTTCTTTTTCTTGATCTCTCCTGTAATTTCGGGATACATGACCACATTCATATCCATTTGATTCAAACTCATCTGCATTCCCATGTCATCCAGGTTTCCGTTCATTTTCATCATGCCGTTCATCATTTTCATCCCGTCAAAATATTTGAGTTTGGGCAGGGGAGAAGTCAGCTGCTTGATTCCCGATCCGAGATACAGCGATGTTGATTTTGTCCGATCTTCGGCTGTTGCTAAAAACTCGAAAGAAGTATTGTCTTCCGGAATGGTCACGATCACGTCATAGGTTTCTGAAACGGCAATGATCAAACGATCTACTTCAACGGGTTCTACATCGTTTCCGTCATTGGCAACAACGGTTATTTTTCCACCGGCATAAGTCAGCCAAAAATAAGTGGAGGCACCTCCGTTGGAAATCCGCAATCGGACCTTGTCACCACCTTTGAATTGTGAAAGCTGACTTTCATTGTGTCCGTTAATGAGAAATTTATCGTAATAAACGTCGCTCACATCCATGGCCAGCATGCGTTTCCATTCATTGGTCAGTTTTGTTTTAAAGTAACCAAGCTTGATCGCTTCAAAATAGCTTTGAGTGGTCTTTTTTTTAATCGCAAACCAGTCTGAAGCATTGTGAAGCATCCGGTGCACATTTCCGGGTTTGTAATCCGTCCATTCGCTGAGAATAACCGGAATGGTTGGTAAATCATCAATCCCTTTCCGGAATGTCGGATCGTCGGCTCTTTTATTGATAATGAAACTCCCATACATCCCGATTTGTTCCTGCAATTCGGTGTGACTGTGATACCAGTGTGTTCCGTGCTGAATAAGCGGGAAACGATAGACATAGGTACTGTGCGGTTTAATGGGCATTTGTGTCAGATTCGGAACTCCATCCTCCCGATTGGGAAGGAACAAACCGTGCCAATGTAAAGATGTTTCTTCGTCCAGTTCATTGTAAACGTAAATTTCGGCTGTATCTCCTTCCGTAAAGGTTAATGTGGGCATCGGGATCTGACCGTTTACCGCAATTGCCCGTTTTTGCTTTCCTGAAAAATTGACAAGCGTATCGCGTATATGCAGATCATAACGAACAACGCGCTGCGCAAAAAGGCTCTGATTCACAGAAATCAGGATAAGAACGAGGAGGAGTATAGTTGTTTTAAGATTGTCTTTCAATTTCATGAATTTTTGTTTTGTGAATTCAATGAGAATAAAGTGAAGCCCGAACTGATCATTCAGACTTCACGGGTAAACCAATAAAATATCTTACTAAAAAGTGTTTCTATTTAATGGTCTCAACTGTTTTTCCACAGCTCATCATTTGTGAACCGTAATACGGATTCTTGATGGCGCTTTCTTTACTCAACCAATCAGCACCTTTCCCGTCGTTGTACATCGGACAGTGTTGAAAATAAACGGGTGCAGCAAGCTTTGAAACTTTCATTAATTCATACATATTCGTTGAAAGTGAAGCAAAATGCTCTCTTTGATGTGAGGCGTCCTTTGTTCCCGAAATGTGCTCTGCATCCGTTTTCAGATCTTTCAAAACTTTCATCCAGACAACGTGCTCTTCGGAACTCAATTGATCCATTTTTACGGCATTAATCGCGGTAATCAAATTTTTCGCCTGAACAGAAGCTGAACTTCCATCGGTTTTTACCAATGCATCTTTGATGGCAAAGTAGGTATTGAAAATGGCATCCAATTGATTTGTTTTTTCTTCTGAAACATTCGTTTCCGGCGTTTTATCCGTGGATTCTGCTTTTACCGTTCCGGTTTTTGCTCTGGTGTATTGGCAGCATTCCGCCAGTTTGTTGTAAGCATCAGCAGGAGCGAAAAACTTTTCACTGTCGTATCCGGCAAGGGCAATACGCTTCAGAATTTCATCGGAGCTTGTTTTAAGGCTGTCGTATTTAATAACAGCCATTTTAGTCGCTTGATTCCATTCTACTTTGGCAATCTTATTCTTGTTTCCGGCAGTTTCAATGTTTGTTTTGCACATATCGCAGTTTCCGTAAATCTTTAAGGTCTGCGTTTTTTCATTCTTGATTTGTGCTCCACAACTTGCAAGTGAGATCAATGCAAGTGAAAGGGTCAAAGCTAATTTTCCAATTGTTTTCATGATAATTCTATTTAATGTTTATGATTTTCCGGAATTCCGGGTTTCGTTTAATTTCGTGTCGGCCGGAAAACAGATAGTGATTTAAAATCTGTCTGCAAGCCCGACTGATAAATGATTCGTTTCCAGTATTCAGATCAGCGATATGGTATCATTCGGGAATGAATAATTCTGAGAAACTATCGGTTGTCCATTTGATCTAATATACGACAATTGAACAACTTGTTTTTTGCGTATACACAACACAAAAAACCGATGCACTGCTGTTGCGTGTCGGCTAAACAATAAAGCAGAATGCTAAATAATGAAAACCTGGTGAAGGATGTAGAGTGATTGTTTGACACTATCAGGCGGGTGGTGATAGTGATACCAGTTTGTTTGAAAATCAGCGGAGTAAAAATCAAAAAGATATTCCGGGATTTTGGTTTCTAAAGCTGCATCAAATGAATGAAAAGGACCAAAAGTAATCTGAGAATATTTTTGGTGATCGTCTTTTAGCTTAAATGAGATTTGTTTGTCCTTACAACAATCCTTCTCCATTTTTTTGCTGCCGCAAACACAACTTTTGGATTCGGCAATAGGGTTGATCGAAATGGAAGCAACTTCTCCGCCGCAATAATGCACATTGATATTGCAGCCGATTGCCGGTACAATATAAATAAACAAAAATATGATGACGATAAACTTCTTCATTTCGAATCTCTGAAAACAAAGATAGAGAAGTTCGTTCCCGGAACAATTCTGTACTTCCTTCAATTCTTGAAATGCTAGTTTGCTTGTTGCATGTAAGTTTTCGACCGTCAATTTTTGTTATTTAACAACAATTTAAGTCAGTTATATCGTACTTTAGGTTCAGTAAAATCAAATCCGACAACGGATAAAACCAACGATAATGAAAAATTTTGACTGGACGCAATTCACTAAACGCATAGCAATCAAATCCGATCTGACAGCAGTCTACAACGCGTGGACAAAAAGCGAAGAGCTGGAAAAATGGTTTTTATCCAAGGCTGTTTTTTACATGGCAGCGAACGAAAATGTTCCTTCATCGACACCTGTTTCTGCCGGTTGTCGGTACGAATGGAATTGGTACGCCCAAAATTATTTTGAACAGGGAACAATTACGGAAGCAAACGGAACCGACTTTCTGGAGTTTACTTTTGCCGGAAACTGCAAAGTCGGAATCAGGCTGAAGCAGCAAAAAGATTCTGTTTTGGTTGAACTCACTCAGAAGGAAATCCCGCTTGATGATGATTCCAAAGCAAACATCCGTTTGGGCTGTGCCTTTGGCTGGACTTTCTACCTGATCAACCTGAAATCAATCCTCGAAGGCGGTATCGACTTAAGAAACAAAGACACCGAATTGGCCGGAGTGGTGAATAATTAAATGGCTTTCTTTTCCAGCCGTCCCAGATACCTCGGGTTTCCGGGCTTGAACGGATAAAAAACAGATTTTAACCTCTATGCAATTTTGCAAAAATGTCAATTCGTAATATTACGAATCGCCTAATTGACAAAAAAACAAAAAAACAATTAAACGAATTTTATCTGGACAACAGAAAAAAGAACGTACTTCCTTCACCCGGCGTACTGTCAACACCAATTGTTCCTCTTTGTGCTTCGATAAATTCCTTGCAAATTGCCAATCCGAGTCCGCTTCCGGGTTTACTGATTCCAGGAACCTGGAAATACCGGTCGAAAATGCGGGAAACATACTCTTCCGAGATTCCTTCTCCGTGATCCTTCACTTCAAACCGGAATTGATCTGCATCTTGTTTCAAACGAATAGTAATGCTTTCCCCGGCAGGAGAATAATGAATTGCATTGATCAGCAGATTAATCAAAACCCATTGCGTTTTGTCTATGTCCATTGAAATAGGAGCGAGACCATTCTCAGTTTCAATATGTATTGCAATCTGATCATGTTCTGCCTCTTTCTGAACCGCTTCAACGGCTTGCGTAATTAATTTATAAGGATCTGAAGGCTGCATGAAAAGCCGGATATTTCCGGTTTCTATTTGAGACAGATTCAACAATTCTCCGGTGATTTTTAACAGCCGTTCATTATCTTCCCGAATACTGCGCAAAAGCTCCCGCTGATCTTCATTGATGATTCCCACATCTTTTGTTTCCAGCAGCTGAAGACTCATTTTAATGGATGAAATAGGCGTTTTCAATTCGTGCGAAATGGTTGCCATGAAGTTGGTTTTGGCAAATTCCAATTCTTTAAAAGACGTGATGTTGCGCAAAATAATCACATTTCCTATGAGCTGTTGTTCGCGCTCTCCGGTTGGTGTGATGGAAATTGTAATCAGCTCCTTCTCAAAATATTGTTCTTTTCCGTCAACAAAAATATTCATGAACGGATCTTCCTTTTGAACATTATTTCCCGCAATCTCTTTCAAATCGCGGATCAGCGAACGGATCAAGTCATTGGACAGAGCAACTTCCTTTGCAGAGAATCCCATTAAGTTGGTTTTGGGAATGTTCAGAATATTGATTGCTTCGTTGTTGACAAACACAATTTTTCCGTGTTCATCCAGACCGATAACCGGATCATTCATATTGTTGATCAGAGTTTCAATCCGTTTCTTTTCATAAAGTACCTCGGCCAGCTGCGTACTGTTGTACTCGTCCAGTTTTTCGGCCATGGTGTTGAACGATTTTGCCAGATCTCCGAATTCATTATGGCTTTCAAATTCAACGCGCTGCTTGTAATTCCGGGATGCAATCTGACGAATGCTTTCGGTGAGTTCTTTAATAGGCTTTGAAATGTTTCGGGGCAATTGTACCAGAAGAATAAAAGCAATGAGGAAACAAGAGCCGCCCGTAAGGATGATCCAGAATAGGGCATCGTCGGACGAGTCATTTGCCAGTTCACTTTTGCGTTGAATGGCCGTCATGTTTAACTGCATGATCTGCAAAATATCCTGTCGAATCAATTTGCGGGTAGGTTCCTGATCGTTCGTTGCGACGCTGAGTTCTTCCACATGATCCTTCAAACGCTGCGTAATTTCATTTTCTCCCGACTCGGTTACGTTCTGAAGTTGGAGTTCCAGATTGGTTTTGAAGCGCTTTTCAGCTGTTTTATCATAGGCTTCTTCATCCAGAGCAATCAGCATTTTCCGGGAATAGTTGAGACTGTTGTAATTGGCTTTCAGAATATTATTGGTGTCATTTTTCAATGTCAGGATATATCCTCCTGAAACCAATGACAAGAGAATAATGAGCAGGAAAAGAAGTCCGACGCCAAGTGTGAGTTTTGTTTTAATTTTCATGGAAAATCAGTTTATAATCAGGATAGAATTATCAAATCAATATCGGATGCTGCTAATTTATTGAGCAATTTATTAAAAACAGAGGTAGCAAGGATCACTTTGAACAAACTGAAATGAGGTTTGCCAATACAAACGGTCGTAATCTTCTTCTCTTCAGCGATTCGCATGATGGCATCGGTTACATTTTTTTCTTCCACGCGGATCACGGTTGCCCCCAGTTCGGTTGCCAGTTTGAAATTATTGATGAGGTGACGCTGTTTGTCCAAAGGAATACGTTCGTTGCTTTCAGCCGGAATTTGGACATAAAGCACAAACCATTTGCTGTGGTAATAATTGGCAAGCCGGGCGGTTTTCCGGATCACTTTTTTGGCCGTTTTTTCATTGCTGCTGATACAAGCCAGCAATTTCTCGTGTCTGAAAGAAGCATCGTGATGAATTTCTGTTTCAACTTTCCGCTCAACCTGACTGGCAACTTCTTTCAGAGCCAACTCACGGAGTTGCAGAATGTTTTCCGGTTTGAAGAAGTTGTTGAGTGCGCGCTGAATTTTATCGGCCTTGTAGATTTTTCCTTCTTTCAGCCGTGTAACAAGTTCATCGGAAGTAAGGTCAATGTTAACAACCTCATCGGCCAGCTGTAAAACGTTGTCGGGAATCCGTTCTTCAACCTCAATGCCGGTAATCTGGCGGATTTCCACGTTCAGACTTTCAATGTGCTGAATATTCACTGCACTGATGACGTTGATCCCGGCTTCCAGAATATCGAGAATGTCCTGCCAGCGTTTCTTGTTTTTGCTGCCTTCGATATTTGAATGAGCCAATTCGTCCACGATGACAACTTCCGGCCGGAGATTGATAATGGCCTGAATATCCATTTCCTCGAGGTCTTTTCCTTTGTAAAACAGATGTCTCCTCGGAATCACTGGCAATCCGTTTACCAATTCTTCCGTTTCTTCTCTGCCGTGGGTTTCAATGTAGCCGATTTTCACGTCAATACCATTCCGGAGCAGTGAGTGCGCTTCCTGTAGCATGCGGTAGGTTTTACCCACTCCGGCACTCATTCCGATGTAAATCTTGAATTTTCCTCGTCTTGATCGTTGGATCAACTCGAGAAAGTGACGCACATTATTTTCCTTTTCTGTCATGACCGAATGTAAACTTCAAAACAGCCATGACTTAAAGAAGCCATGACTGTTTAAACCAATATAATCTATTTTACTCTTGTGGTGATATCAAAACCACCTGCTTTATTCTATATTCTGAATAGTATTGCAAACACCAGACGCGTTTCAGATTTCACCAAATCCGGTCTCCAGTCTGCCGGCAATGGAGTTGTACTGTAACCCGTTGGCGATGTAACTCCTCCATGTCCCGCAAAATAAGGAACACTCGACTGACGGTGAATAATTTCTGCCCGAAAAGTGATCGTTTGATTCGGCATCCAGTCAATATTCGTTGAAACGTCCCATCCTCTGAACTGATCGCCGGGATTTGCGCTGAACGGATAAGCACCAGCCGTTTTTGTCGGATCGTTTGGATTTGGAAGCGGACTTGCCTGTCCTGTCGGGTAAAGTACGAGGTAACGACCAGGATTTGTCATCACACCACCTCCGATTGTCCACGCAAATTTGTTTTTTCCGAACCAGATTCTGTTGTAGAACATGGCACTTGCGAAATATTGTGCGGGACCAGCAACAGTGTCTCCGTTTTTCAACCCGTTTACACCTCCGCCTTTTTCGAAACCAAAGTCAGCAGTCAGGGAGAAAGCCATGCGGCTGATTCCTTTGGATGTCGGTCTGTTGAAGTATCTGACCAATAAACTGTTGTCTGAGTGGAAACGTTTGCGGTCTTTCAAACCTGCGGCATCCGTTCCGTAGTAATCATTGGTCAAGAGTTTCACATTGCTGTTTGGAATCCAGGTAATGTTTGCTCCGAATCCGGGCATTGCATTGAACTTCCCGTAACTCTGCCAGCCGTTGATTAACCAAGGCTCAATTTTGAGTGTTTTGGAAGGGAAGATCTGAACGCGCAGACCGTTAAAGAACCAGGGTGTGTTGTCTGAGGTGAAAGAAGCCTGGTATTCCCAGTTTTCATTTTGGTAATAAGAGTTCAAACCGACGTAGGACATAAACATTCCGGCATCGACGTTGATTCCGTACCATTTTTTGAAGTGGTAACCTGCATATGCTTCACTGAGGTAACGATACACATTTGCCAGTTCATACTGTCCTTTGTACGGACTGTAATCATTTCGGGGAACGACTGTTGATCTGGTACCGAATTGCGTAACAATACGCGCACGTGCATTTTTGTATGTAAAGTCACCTCCCAGGTTTGCTGACGACAATTGAATTTCATTGTGACGCGCAAGAGTCGTTGATCCTACAACCGTATTGTCAATCGGATTGTTGAATGAGTAATTGTAGTTCACGTCCAGCATGATAACCGGAGTGAAGTATTTGCTGCTCCAGATCGAAGAATCCCGGCGGTCATTTCCATTGTGCCACGTCATGTCGATACCCTCGAACGGAATTTTTTCTGCTTCTTCCTTTTTTTGGGCAACTAGTTGCAAACTGATTGCGATTGCAATACAAGTAGTGATTTTTTTCATCTGTTTAACCGTTTAATTTTTGATTGTTTTAAAATTGTCCAATGCAAGATTTAATTCCAGCACATTGATTATGGATGGTCCTAAGACCTTGAATAATGGCGCTTTTGTATGTTCTTTTACCAGTTTTTGAAGCTGTTTTTCATCCATTCCGCGAGCCTTGGCTACACGTTTTACCTGAACCATTGCGGCTTTGGGTGAAATGTTCGGATCAAGCCCGCTTCCTGAAGCTGTGACTAATTCCGAAGGCACATCTTTCCGGGACAAATAGGGATGAAGCACCAAAAAAGTATCGATTCGGTGTTCTACTTCTTTCAGGTATTCCGGATTGGAAGTTCCTTTGTTGCTTCCCCCGCTTCCTGAGCCGTTGTAATTAACGGCTGAAGGACGGCCCCAGAAATAATTGTCTGCCGTAAAAGATTGTCCTTCGTGGTAAAACCCGACAACTTTTCCCTGTTGTTCAAGCAACTGACCTTTTCCCTTGCCCGGAGTGATTTGTGCGATGCCCCAGATAAATAAGGGATAGGTCACAGATAATAGTACCAGACATAAAAAGGTGAAGATATTGACGGCTATGATTCTCTTTAACATAACGATAGTTTTAAATGAAAAGGGACACGAATAAGTCCAGTAATTTGATTCCTGCAAACGGAATGATGATACCACCAAGTCCGTAAATGAGCAGATTTCTTCTAAGAATTGCACTGGCTCCGATTGGTTTGTAAGCAACTCCTTTCAGTGCCAGCGGAATCAATGCGGGGATGATCAGCGCATTGAATATAACTGCTGAAAGAATGGCACTTTCAGGACTGTGCAGGTGCATGATATTCAATCCTTCCAAAGAGGGAATAGATGCAATAAACAAGGCCGGAACAATGGCGAAATACTTCGCGATATCGTTGGCGATGGAAAAGGTGGTAAGCGTGCCGCGGGTCATTAGAAGCTGTTTCCCGATTTCAACGATCTCAATCAGTTTGGTTGGATCGTTGTCCAGATCTACCATATTTCCGGCTTCTTTTGCAGCCTGAGTTCCGCTGTTCATAGCTACGCCCACATCTGCCTGCGCCAGAGCCGGGGCATCATTGGTTCCGTCTCCCATCATGGCAACAAGTTTTCCGCTTTCCTGCTCTTTGCGGATATAGGTCATTTTATCTTCCGGTTTTGCCTCGGCGATAAAATCATCTACACCGGCTTTTTCAGCGATGTATTTCGCTGTTAAGGGATTATCGCCGGTAACCATGACCGTTTTAACTCCCATTTTGCGTAAGCGGTCGAAACGCTCCAGAATTCCGGGTTTGATAATGTCCTGAAGCTCCACGACTCCCACAACCTGATTGTTTTCACAAACGACCAGCGGTGTGCCGCCATTGTTTGAAATGGAAGTGACGTCTGCGATTGTTTTTTCAGGAAAAACATTTCCTGCATTTTCAACAATGGTTCTGATTGCATCAAAAGCTCCTTTTCGAATGGTTGTATCTTCGAATTGAATTCCGGAGCTGCGCGTTTCAGCAGTGAATTTGATAAATGTCGGGTTAACGACTGATGCACGAAGCTCTTCGACATCTGTTTCCAATTGCTGCGCCAGTTCCAGGATGGATTTCCCTTCCGGTGTTTCATCATTTAGTGAGGTCAGAACTGCACAGCGGATCAAATCTTCTTTGTTGGAATCGTTCAAAGAATGAAAAGCGGTTGCCTTGCGGTTCCCGATCGTAATGGTACCTGTTTTATCCAACAGAAGCACATCGATATCTCCGGCCGTTTCCACAGCTTTTCCGGATTTGGTAATCACATTGGCACGCAGAGCGCGGTCCATTCCCGCAATTCCGATCGCGGAAAGCAAACCCCCGATGGTTGTTGGAATCAGGCAAACGAATAGTGAAATAAACGCAGCGATGGTGATTGGCGTGTTTGCATAATCTGCAAAAGGTTTCAATGTCACACATACAATGATAAAGATCAAGGTGAATGCTGCCAGCAAAATGGTGAGCGCAATTTCATTCGGCGTTTTTTGTCTGCTTGCACCTTCTACCAATGCGATCATTTTATCGAGAAAACTTTCGCCCGGTTCCGTACTCACCATGACTTTGATTTTGTCGGAAAGTACTTTCGTTCCGCCGGTTACACTGCTTTTATCGCCGCCTGCTTCACGGATCACCGGAGCAGATTCGCCTGTAATTGCACTTTCATCGATTGTTGCGATTCCTTCAATGATTTCACCGTCGGTTGGAATAATGTCATCTGCCTCACAGATGAAGATATCGCCTTTACGTAATTCGGAGGAGTTGACTTCGTGAATGGAGCTGCTTTCGGTGAGCTTTTTGGCAGGAGTTTCTTCACGTGTTTTACGCAAACTGTCTGCCTGAGCTTTACCGCGTGCTTCTGCCAGTGCTTCTGCGAAATTTGCAAAAATCAGGGTGGCAAACAGAATCAGAAAGATCGTCAGGTTGTAACCGAAACTTCCTTGATCTGCCGCTCCGAAAAGAATGGCGATGCATACGATCAACATCACTGCCGTTCCGATTTCTACGGTGAACATCACCGGGTTTTTCCACATGATTTGCGGCTTCAATTTAATGAAGGATTCTTTGAGGGCATCTTTTACAAGCTGCCGGTCAAATAAAGATATTTGTTGATTGCTCATGATATTTCTTAATGAGGAGTTTGACTGAAATATTCAGCGAATGGTCCGAGCGCCAATGCAGGGAAAAAGGAGAGTGCAGCGATGATAAAAATGACCGCGAAAATCATGATTCCGAAAATAGGAGTGTCCGTTTTGAGTGTTCCTGCACTTTCCGGAATATGTTTTTTCCCCGCAAGCAAACCTGCAATAGCCAGCGGTCCGATGATTGGCAGATAACGGCTTAAGAGCATTACGATTCCGGTTGTTAAGTTCCAGAACGGATTGTTGTCTCCCAGACCTTCAAAACCACTTCCGTTGTTGGCAGCACTTGAAGTATACTCGTAAAGCATTTCTGAAAATCCGTGGTGTCCCGGATTGTTTAACCAGCCTGAAGCTTTTCCGTCATACCAGTATCCCATATCTGTATTGTGAGAAACGAAGTATGCTGAAAGCGCTGTTCCGGAAAGAATCAACAAAGGATGAAGAATGGCTACGAAAGCAGCAATTTTGACTTCACGGGCTTCAACCTTTTTTCCGAGGAATTCAGGTGTTCTTCCGACCATTAATCCGGAGATGAACACAGCCAGAATGATGAAAATGTAAAAGTTCAGGAAACCAACACCAACTCCGCCATAGAATGAATTGGCCATCATCCCGAGCATCGCCATTCCTCCGGAAATCGGGGTGAAGCTATCGTGCATGGAGTTTACGGATCCATTGGAAGTTACCGTAGTTGTAATTCCCCAATAGGCAGAAGCTTCTGCTCCGAATCGAACTTCTTTTCCTTCCATACTTCCGGAAGACTGATCAATTCCCATTTGTGTAATTGCAGGGTTTCCATGCATTTCCTGAGTAATTGCAGGAAGAACCAAGACCAGAAAACCAACCGTCATTACGCCCATGATCATCCAAGCCATCCGTTTTCGTTTGAGATAATAACCCAATGCAAAAACCATGGCTATGGGAATCAGAACAATGAGAATGTTTTCAACCATATTGGTTAAATAGCTCGGATTCTCTAAAGGATGGGCAGAATTTACACCGAAAAATCCACCACCGTTTGTTCCGGCTTGTTTGATGGCAATCATTGCCGCCGCCGGACCTCTTGAAACAACTTGTTCGTCGCCCTGAAGCGTGGTGATGGTTTCTTTTCCTTCCCAGGTCATCGGAGTACCGCTTACAACCAGAATGATTGCAGCTACAAAGGATACAGGTAAAAGAACCCGCGTACAACTTTTAATAAAGTAATTGTAAAAATTCCCCAATTGACTGCTTTGCTTGCTGCGCATGGCATTGAAAACCATGGCGCAAGCCGCCATTCCCGTTCCGGCCGTCACAAATTGCAGGAACATAATACCACCAATTTGTGAAAGATAGGAAAGCCCGGTTTCTCCGGAATAATGCTGCAAGTTGCAGTTCACCAAAAATGAAATGGTGGTATTGAAAGCCAAATCGGGTGACATAGAAGGATTGTGATCCGGATTCAGTGGCAGCCAGCCTTGATTTAAGAGAATCAGAAAGCAGAGGAAAAACCAAACAAGGTTAATCCCGAGGAGCGCATAAATGTGCTGTTTCCAGTTCATTTCACGCACAGCATCAATACCGCTGATGCGGAAAAAAAGACGTTCTATCAGATTAAATACCGGGTCCAGTAATGTTTTTTCACCGAGATAAACTTTTCCGATATAACGTCCCAAAGGGATTGCGATTGCAACCGTCAGGATAAACATGGCAATAACGCCAAATAACTCAGTATTCATGAACTAGAATTTTTCAGGTTTGAGGAGCACATAGCCGAGATAAATAAACACGGCGATTGCGAGGATAAATAGAGCGATCATTGTTAAACGTTTTCAAAGAATTGAACCGCCTTGTAACACAACCAAAACAGCAAAAGTGTTAACAGGGCAAAAAGAAGAGCTTCCATAAGCAGTTGTTTTAAACTCCAAAGGAATTGACCTGCTTCACATATTCTTTTTCCAATAGTTCGGGAAGTGGAATGTTGAATGCTGCCCGGTGCATTTCCATAAAACAAGTGAATGAGAACAAAAAGCCATTGACTACGGCGTTTTTCATTTCGTTGGTACCTGTTCTCAGTTGATGTTCGGCGATATCCAAACAATCGTTAACTCGTTTGAAGTTCTCCTTCAAGGCATATTGCTTGGTAAGCTCGGCTAAATGACTCATGCGTCGGTAATTGTTTCGTTTGCGTATCATTTTTTTACATTTTAGATGCGCTATGCCAATTGCCGTTCCATTAAATGAGGAATAGTGCTAATGCATTGATAAATAGGTTTTTTGACTGGTGCCAAAAAAAACAAGCACAAAAAAAGCCTATCAAAATGAGAGGCTTTTATCAAAATGATAGCAGGAAAACTTATAACTTGTATTCTTCGATTTTCCGGTACAAGGTCGCAATGCCGATTTCTAACAATCGTGCCGCTTCAGCCTTGTTTCCCTTCGTATGATTCAACACTTTCAGAATGTGCAGTTTTTCGACGCTTGCCATGGAAAATGCCGAGAGTGTATTGCTTTTCTGTTCCTGAAGAAACTGAATTTCAGGAGGAAGATCATCGATTGTCAAAGTCTTTCCATCGGAAAGAATCACGGCGCGTTCCACAATGTTTTTCAACTCACGGATATTTCCCGGCCAGGAATACAAACTCAGCCTTTCCAGAAAGTCGTCTTCGATTCCCAATGTTTTGCGGTTGGATTTCGCTGAAAACTGTTCCACAAAATGCTTTGTAAGAAGTTTTACATCCTTTGCGCGACTGCTTAATGAAGGCAATTCAACCTGAAAAACATTCAGGCGGAAATACAAATCGGAGCGGAAACGCTGTTCTTCTGATTCTTTTTTGAGATCGCGGTTGGTTGCGGCAATTAATCGGAAGTTTGAGTGACTGGGTTTGGTGTCGCCGATTTTCAGATATTCCGAAGTTTCTAATAAACGCAGCAGTTTTGCTTGTAATTCCAGCGGCATTTCACCGATTTCATCCAGGAAAAGCGTTCCTCCGTTTGCTTCCTCAATCAATCCTTTCTGATCTTTGATTGCACCCGTAAATGATCCTTGTTTGTGCCCGAACAATTCACTTTCAAGAATTTCTTTGCTGAAAGTACTGCAATTGAGAGCTACAAAACTGTTATTGGCGCGGCTGCTTGCCAGGTGAATGGCTTCTGCAAAAACTTCTTTCCCGGTTCCGGTTTCACCCGTGAGCAAAACCGTCGCATCCGTAACAGCTACTTTTCGTGCCAGCTCGATTGCTTTTGTAATAGCCGGTGAAGTTCCGATAACGGAATCGAAGGTATATTTTTTACCAACCCGCTTTTCGAGGTTTCGTACCCGCTTCCGAAGTTCTACTTTTTCGAAAGCACGGGAAAGCAGGGGAATGATCTTGTCGTTGTCGTTTCCTTTGACGATATAATCAAAAGCTCCGTCTTTCATGGCCTGAACGCTGTCTGAGATATTCCCGAAAGCGGTCAGAAGAATAATTTCTACATCCGGATATAATTCCTTGATTTTCGGAACCAGATCAATGCCGTTTCCATCCGGCAATTTCACATCGCAGAGAATGACATCGATTGCTTTCTGAGCCAGTTTTTTTAATCCTGACGCGCAATCGCCGGCTTCACAAACTTCGTAACCTTCCGAACGGATGATTCTTGCCAGTAAAGAACGGTGTTTTTCTTCGTCATCTATAATCAGGATATTCTTCACGTAAAAGCGATTTAATGCTGTAAATCTACAAGATTGTTTTCAGAATCAGTTGAATTCTTCGTTTCAGATGCTGTTTTCAAAGAGGTGCTGTGTTTTTTGAGATTGTTTTATGCAAGAATTCCGGTAACTATTTGTCTGGTGGTAAATATCCGGATTGCAGAACACAGCATTCCAGAATTATCGTTGATTTATCAATAATTGATCCCGGAAAAAGGTAATGAATTAAAGACAAAAGTGTGCATTAATCGTGTAATTAACCACTTAGTGACTTTTTTGACCAAGAAGACCGTTTTTAACGTTTTTTTAGTTTCTTTGCTCCTGTAAACTTAGACTATTAAAACTTAATCTCCTTGGCCACAAGACTCCTGATTGTATTCTGCCTTTTTTATAATGTTCTATTTTCCCAGGATGTAGAAAAACTAGCGTCAGATGCAAAGAATCTTTTGCGTCAGGATCCATTGATTATAAGTGGTGGTTTAAATGCATCAATGGCCTTGTACGACGCCAGAGGAATGCAGATGAACCGGGATCCGTTTTATTGGTCTTTGAACGGAAATCTGAATCTCAGTTTATACGGAAAAATCTCTTGTCCGCTTTCATTTACTTTGACACAACAGGATAAACAATTTTCCAACGGATTGGATCGGTTCAACCAGCCTTTTAACCAGTTCGGAATCAGCCCGCATTATAAATGGCTGACGGTTCACGCAGGATATCGAAGTATGGAGTTTAGTGAGCATTCATTAAGCGGAGCGTTGTTTTTGGGTGGAGGAGTAGAAATTGCACCTACAAAAGGAATTATATCCGGAAGCGTTGCATTCGGACGATTTTTAAGAGCAATTCCGAAAGGTGGAGTAGATGGAGTGTCGGTTTCGTTACCTTCTTACGAAAGATGGGGTGGAGCCGCAAAACTGAAAGTCGGAAAGGAAAAAAATTACATCGAATTCATTTACTTTAAAGCAACTGATAAGAAAGAGTCTATTCCATTCGATACATCCACGAATGTTTTGCCGGCAGACAATCAGATTTTCGGCTTGAAATTCATGAAATCAATTGGTGAGAAATTATCCTTCCAGGGTGCTTACCATTACAGTATGTTCACTCCGAATACCTACTTACCGGTTGCTAAAATCGAGCGTTTTACTTACATCAATAAATTGTTTTCGCCGCGAGCAAATTCCCGCTTCAATTCAAGTTATAATTTTCAGATCGATTATGAGATCAAAGGATATCGGATCGGAGCTAAGTTTAAACGGATTGATCCGGATTATGCTTCACTGGGAGCCGTTTTCATAACAAATGATGTGCAGGAGTTTTCAGGAACTCTGAGTAAACCCTTTTTGAAAAACAGGGTCAATGTAAATCTTGGAGTGGGAACCACCCGAAACAATCTTGACAGGAATCAGATCGCAACGCAACGCAGGCTGGCAATAAATGGGTCGGTAAACATCAGTTTGATCAAAAATCTCAGTATTTCAGTTTCATACAATAGCTTTTCAACGGATGTTGTAGCAATCAGGGATGTGTTTTATGATTCAATCAGATTGTCTCAGGTGAATGAAACAGGAACCCTGAACATCAACTACAACCTGGGGAAAGACATTCGCCATACTTTCAGTGCAAATACGATTTTTCAGGAATCGGGAGGAAACAAACAACCGACCAATTCGATTTTCATGCTCAATCCGTCATACAACTTGAATTTCACGAAGTATAACGTAGGAATGACTTTGGCAGGAGCTTATACTTTAAGCGAAGCAATTTCTTCCAGAACAGAAAACTTCGGGCCAACTGTCGGGGTGAATACTTCTTTTTTCAAGAATAAATTAAAAGTTGGAGTGAACGGATCTTACCAAAGTTCGAAACTAAATAAAGTGCTCTCCAACAAAAACTATGCATTAACGACTTTCCTGAATTATACCCTGACCAAATCACAGTCATTGAAAATCAATTATGCATTTATCAATAAAGTAGCTGTTGTGGCAGGAGCGCAGGATTTTGTTGAGAACCGGCTTACGATTGCCTACAGCTATACTTTCAGTACAAGTTATCGAAAGATCAAAGAATTAATTAAAGCAAAAAAAACGGATGAATAGATTGTTGTTGATAGCGTTTCTATTGGGAGTGTTTTCTCTGTCTGCACAGGAAAACCGCCTGGTGATGAAGCAGAATAATCACTCTATTGAATTGAAATGGTATTCGAAAGAACTGATCTTTCGGGAATCGACTGTTTTGTATCGGTCGGTCAACAATGGCAACTGGGAAAAAATCGGTGCATCTCAATTTTCCTTCGGACAAGTAAAACCTTCCGCTGAAGAAGTAAAAGCAGATCCGGAGTTAAAAGATCTTTCGGATTTATTGAAGAGCTCAAAAAAGTTAGACGGATTGGGATTACTGATCTCAACACTGAAATCATTCAATAGTGTTCCTTTTTGTCGTTTTCTGGGTAATTATTATGAAGACACGCAGGTAACGGAAGGAAATTCATACCGCTATCGAATTGTTAGAGCAGGTGAGTCCGTCACAAATCCATTGGCAGAATCTGTCTTGTTGACAATGGGGTCAAGTACATTGAGTGAACCGGTCGATAGTTTGAATTTCAAAACACGTAAAAGGGCGGTTGATTTCAGATGGAAACCGGAACCAGACCGTTATTACGGAGTAAAGGTTTTCAGATCGGAGACTCCGGATAGCATCGGAAGATTGGTTACCAAAGATCCGGTCCTGATTTCTACGATATTGGATCCGGATGGAAAAGTAGTATATCCGGAATATTTTTTCAGCGAAGAAAAACTGGCAGAAAAGAAAACGTATTACTACACCTTTGTGGGAGTTGGTTTTTTCGGGGAACATTTGAAAACTTCCGAACCAATCCGGGTAAGAATCAAAGATGAAACATTCCCGGAAGCTCCGCTGAATATCCAAAAAGTGGTTTACGGTAAAGCGGTACAATTGAACTGGTATAAGGAAAACCCGGAAAATGATTTTGTCGGATACCGGGTTTACCAAGGTCGGACAAAGACGAAAGATTCGGTCGTTTTCAATGCTGTTAATGAAGTATTACTTCCGTTTGCCGATTCTTCCCACAGAGTTTCCGTTCCTGAATTCGGGTTGTATTTTTTCAAAGTTGCGGCCGTTGATGACGAAGGAAACGAAGCCTTTTCAGCTGAATTGGTCGTTGATGTGATCGATAATGAACCTCCGGCAATTCCAATAAATGTCAAAGTGACCAGCGACACCGCTCGTTTGGTGATTAGCTGGGATAAAAATCAGGAATCCGATATTTTGGGATATAAGATCTATCGTTCAATTAAAAACGATAAAAACAACCTCTCGCTTCGATCTGCGGATCTTTTGAAAGAGAATGTTTTTTACGATTCTTTGCCTGCAAATGCCCTGAATGAATTTACGTATGCTGTCATTGCATTGGATACCAGTCTGAATGAGAGTAAATTATCAGCACCCGCAACGAATGTTATGGTGGATATTCTTCCTCCGAAACAACCTTTCCTGAAGCAGGTTTACCGCGCAGATGATAAAGTGGTGATTGAGTGGGTAAAGAACACGGAATTGGATTTGGTCGGTTATAAATTATTCCGGATTTCCGATGATGATACCAACCGCATTCAGCTGAACAAGGATATAATCCCGAAAGATATTGCCAATTATTATGACCGGACGACGGTTCCCGGAAAATCCTATCACTATTTTATGGTTGCATTGGATTTGAGAGCAAACTGTTCCAAAGAGTCAAACAGGATTAACATTAAGATCAAGAGCGAGACTGCTGATATCAAGCGAAAAGTGGATATCTCCAAAGTGAAATATGAGAAAGCCACGGGAACAGTGAAAGTTTCCTGGAAATCAAATCCTTTGGATGAACAGGTGAGTTATGTGTTGTTTAAAAGAACAGCAGGAAACGAATTTAAAATGTTAGCACCTCGAAGCGAGGTAACCTCTTTCCGCGATCAATCAGTAAAACCGGGTGATAAAGTAGAATACCAGGTTCGTATGTACAATACGGAAGGAAAAGTTGTAAGAAGCGAGGTAGTCTCGTTTTTAGTACCAGATAAGAAACAGAAAAAATAAACAATGGCCATGAAAAAATCAATCGTTTTAGTTTTGTTTGCGTTGTTTGCAATAACGAGTTTGCAGGCGCAGGTAGGAATTAATACACCTACTCCGGATTCTTCCGCTGCTTTGGATATTCAATCTCCTTCAGGAGGAAGTAACACACGTGGTGTGTTGTTTCCAAGAATGACCAGTAATCAACGAACAACCATGCCTAATCCGGCGCAGTCCTTAATTGTGTTTGATACGGATAGTATGATGTTCTATTACCGCGTAGGGACAAGATGGATCGGATTAACTCCTACAGAACCATTGGGAACAAGTGGCCCGGGAACGCCTCATGTAAGTGGTGATATCAGATTGAACGCAGGAACAATTTCTGCACCGAATATGACCTCTCAAACGACAACTACCAACACGCTTGTTGTTCCGGGTTTTTCAAACAATGCACTTGTTCCTCCGGGAGTTATTGTGATGTGGAGCGGAGATCCTGCTGATCTTCCGGATGGCTGGGCTTTATGCAACGGAAATTACTACCATTCGGATGGAACATTATATTACCATACGATGCCCTGGCTGGCGTTGCCGCTGGATGTGATTTTTGCACCGAATTTGTCCGGACGATTCATTGCCGGATATGACCCTGCGATTCCGGAATACAATGGAGTTGGAAATCAGGGAGGAACCAATACGGTGACACTCACGAAAGGAAATATCCCGAAACACACGCACGTATTGAATGATGGAACCGATGGAGCCTCTTTTTCTGATAACGGAAGCCATACGCATTTGATCGGATATTCGAGCAGCGACAGATCCGGAGGACAAACAGGAACGGATGTCGTTCGTTCTTATCCGGGTGATACCGGAAATGTTCCGACAAGTAATGCCGGTGGACACAGACACACCGGGAATACAGGAGATGGAACGACGGATGGCTTGGGAGCTGCTCCTCTTGATACACGTCCGCCGTACTTTGTACTTGCCTATATCATTAAGCTTCGCTGATATGAAAACGAAATTAATACTTGGATTACTAACTTGTTTTTTTGCCGGTATTGGTTTTTCTCAAAACGGATTATTTGTCAATAATTCTACCGGTGGAATCAGAGTGATGCACAATGCTTCTGTCACAATAGACGGAGATTTTCAGGTGCTCAGTGCTTTTCCGAACCCGCTCAGTAAGATGATCAATGGCCAGATGTATCTTACCGGAAACGTGGTTTCGAATGACACGATTTATTTTGAACGACAAGATAGCCTTCCGCATATAAAGCCGTCTCAGATACACTTTATAGGAAATTCTGATTCGCGTATTTTGGGAACAGCACCGGCTAAATTTTCTCAGATTGTTGTAAATAAATCCTCCGGAAATGTTTTAGTTGAATCCTTCTGCGAATTGCACGATACCATTCGTTTCCTGAACGGAAATGTGGTGATTGATACGAATGTGCTCGTCGAATTGGTGTACCATACCGGGACAAATTCCGTTGATTCCAATCCCTGGCTGATCGGAGAATCTGCTCAGCACCGGTTTGTCGGAGAAGGCATGCTGCATACTTTTTTTCCGATTGCTACCGGACACGAATTGTCTGTAGCCAATACCGGGTTTTATTTTTACGGACATCAAAGTGATACCTTGAATCTGTATCGTGGACATAAAAAACTCCTGTATGCCGGAAATGGAAGTATAGACCGCTTTTTTGATGTCGCATTTATAAATTCTCAAACAACCATCTATCACGATACGATTTCTTTGAAGTATTTGGGAGATGTGAATTATGCTGCGTTAGGAGTAGATGTAAATCGCCTGGGTGTTTTTATTTCTCCTCAATTTCAGGATATGGATTTCAGAAGAATACCGGCGGAAGAATTTCCACTTCTGGATAGCATTTCCATTACAGACGCATCCGGATTTTCACTACCTGAAGTCAATGTGTCCCCGGCATTTTACCGGGTAACACTCGCTGATACAGTATGTAATCAATTACCGGTTTCCGGACTTCCTGATACGGTATTGCACATTTGTGCAGGAGACAGTGCATTGGTTCATGTTTTAGGTTTGGGACATCCTTATCCGGTTTCGTGTTTTTGGGAAGACGGATCACAGGCTCTTAATCGTTATATGCATCCAACTTCCGTTCAACAGGAAATCGTTGTAAAACTGGTCGATGCAAGAGGTTGTTCGATAAAGGATACACTTTTCATTGACAGTACAGCTTCAACTCCTGTGGTAAATTTCACCTGGGACGATGCCTGTTTCGGAGATTCGGTCTATGTTTATAACGGATCATCGATTGTTCCCGGAACATTTTCCTCTTCCTGGGCTTTCGGAAATAATACCTTTCAATCTACTTCGGACAGTATTGTCGGAATTCTGTATACTTCTCCGGGAACTTACACTGTGAGTTTACACCTGGAATCCAATTACGGATGCGTTTCAGATACCACACATCAAATTGATGTTTTCAATCATCCGACAGCTTCTTTTACGATAACAGAAGACTGTTTTTATGAAGTGTTTGAGGTAAACGGAAGCGCTTCTACAGGTATTACCATTCCAACTTCTTATGCAATCACTTCGTACAAATGGTTTTTGGATAATAACCTGCTGGTAAACAATACTTCCGGTTTTAATCTGACGCCGCCAACAGTTGGGAATCACACACTTGATTTGATTGTTTCCTCAGGTGGAGGATGTACGGATACCTTGCAGCACACATTTACTGTTTTTACTCCGGATACAGCTTCTTTTACCATTTCAAATGCGTGTGCAGGTTCGCCTGTAAGCATTTTGAACACATCGGGAATTCACAATCCGGGAGCTTCTTTTTTATGGACATTCAGTGATGGAACAACTTCGACGGATATGAATCCGGTAAAGGTGTTTTCGAATCCGGGAGTTTATTCCGTACAATTAGTTGTATCAACAGATGCAAATTGTTCGGATACAACTTCTTCCAGTGTAACGATTTATGGACTTCCGGTAAGTACATTCACTGCGGCTAATTCTTGCGTGTTTGTTGCAAACACACCGGTGCCTTCTGTGATTGATAACAATTTGACCTATGATTGGGATTTCGGTGATTCTTATACGAGTTCTCAAATTACACCGCAACATACTTACGGAATTGCGGGAACTTATATCCTTTCCTTGGATCTTTCGAATGCAAACGGATGTTCCAGTCACTCTGAAATTCCGGTAACGGTTTACAATGCTCCGGTTGCTTTGTTCAATAACACAACTGCGTGTTTCGGAAATGCCACACAGTTCTATTCCAATGCTTCAGGAACAGGATTGGGTTATTCCTGGAATTTCGGTGATTTGAATCAGTCTTCAGGAATGAGTCCGACTCATACATATGGAGCTGCAGGTTCTTATTCGGTTCAGCAGATTGTTACGGACTTTAACGGATGTTCGGATACCGTTGTTCAGAATGTGGTGGTAAATGCATTGCCTTCAGTTCCTTTCGGGAATATTTCAACCTGTGGTTCTCAATATGTATTGAATGCCCAAAATTCAGGAAGTTCTTATCTATGGTCTCCCGGAAATCAAACAACACAAACGATACAAGTGACACAATCCGGAACTTATTCGGTTCATGTGACAAACCAGAACGGTTGTTCTTCCACAGCTTCAACCAATGTGTTATTGAACAGTGTGGTATCACCTGATTTGGGAGCAGATACTTCGATTTGTGGAACGATTGTGTTTGATGTATTGTATGCCGGAGCTTCTTATGTCTGGCAGGACGGTTCAACTTCTCAAACGTTTCAGACAAGTTCTCCGGGAACTTATTGGGTTCAGGTAACAGATCAGAACGGATGTGTCGGATCCGATACGGTCGTTGTTCAGAACGTATTTGCTCCTGCAGCTCCAAATTTAGGAAGCGATCAGGTTGTTTGTTCAACGAGTCAGAGTGTAACCCTTAATCCGGGAACTTTTGCAAGCTATCATTGGAGTACCGGACAACAGTCTGCATCCATTCAGGTGAATACGACTGGTTATTATGTTGTAACAGTATCCAATTCCAATGGTTGTTCCGGAAAAGACACGGTGTTTGTTCAGTTTAATAATGCACCGCTTACGACTTTACAGGATAATCTCGCAGCTTGCGACAATGCGACAATAATCGCAGCATCGAACCCGAGTTATGCTTATTTGTGGAACGACGGGAATACAAATCAGATCAGAACCATTTCTTCATCCGGCACTTACAGTGTGATTGTCACCGATACTCAAAGCGGATGTGCAACGTCTGATACGACAACGATGCTGATTAATCCGACACCAGTTGTCAATTTGGGTCCTGATGCAACAGTTTGTTCCAATACACCTTTGCTGTTAACAGCGCCACAAATTCCGGGAGCTACTTATTCCTGGACATCTTCTTCAAATGCAATTGTGAGCAACACCGGATCATTCACTCCGACGAGCAGCGATACATATGTTGTGACTGTTCATACACAAGGATGTTCTGCCAGCGATGCGATTTCTGTTACCATGTTGCCGGCGCCATATATTCCGCAGCATCCGTCAGTTTATTACATCTGCGGAACGACACCGGTTATGTTGAACGGAAGTTTGTTCGGGCAGAATAACTGGTCTTCCAGTTTCGGACTGACAGCACAGAATCAAAATATCGAAGTATTTGAAACCGGAACTTATTACCTGGAAGCAAGTGTGGCAGGTTGTCATGTTTCGGATACGTTTAAATTGGAAACATCGCCAAGTCAGATTCAGGCATTATACATGGTGGATAATGATACGACGAAGAATAATGCATTGAAATTTATCGATCTGTCCGATCCGACACCAATCAGCTATTTATGGGATTTCGGAGACGGAACGGTAGATACGATTCCACATCCGGTTCACGAGTATTCTTTTGTAGATACATTCTATACGACCTTAACCGTATCCAACGGAATATGCATCAGCAGGTATCACAAAATGGTCAATCAAAAGGATTTTATGCCTCATGATTTGAATCCTGATCCGGGAATTACACTCGAAATCGATCAGATGAATGTCTATCCGAATCCGACATCGGGATTATTGCATGTCGAAATAAAACTCAATAACAAAGCAAGTTTGAAAGTGGTTTTAACCAATCCGATGGGGCAGTTATTAAAGTCAGATTTCCGGGAAGAAACGAATTCCTTCCTGATGGATTACGATTTGACTGAGTTTGCCCAGGGAGTTTACTACTTGCAGGTCACCGCAGAAAGTCTGAAAGGAAAGATCACTGAAATGCAGAAAGTTTTAAAAACGAATTATTAAATAAAATATGTTCAAACGGATTCATATAACTTGTTTATTCCTGTTGCTTGTTTTTTACGGAACATCCCAGCAGGTAAATACGATTAACCTGATTCATCAGCAGCTGGCTTTTCTGAATCCTGCTAATCTGGCGACTACTTCGGGGAACTCCATTTTTGCAGATTACAGAAAGCAATGGTCGGGATTCACGAATTCTCCGGAGCAATTGTCCCTGTTGATGGAAGGTGGATTTTTGCAGAATAAAATCGGATTGGGATTAGTGGTAGATCAAAATCAGGTAGGAGTGTTGAATCGTTTTCATATCGGAGCAGCTTATCGTCATCGATTGAAATTTTCCGAAACGCACAATCTGAATTTCGGCTTACAATTGGGAGCAGAAAGAAATGCAATCGATTTCTCCCGTATTGAGGCTTATGATCCATCAGAAATCGGTGAAATTCAAACCTCACAGTCTTTAACGCTTGCCCGCGCTGTTGTTGGTGTTCAATATCACGTTGCGAAGTTTGATATCGGAGTGTCTGCAAGTTTATTTCTGGGAAGAAAATTGAAATACTTAAATCCGGTAACGACATCTTTTATGTCTTTCTCAAAGGTTCCGTATTACAGTTTTTATGTCAGACGACCGTTTAAACTGTCTGAAAAATGGAAGTACACACCATCGCTCATTTTGATTTCAACTCAAGGGCTTCCGGCCTTCATTGATCATTGTCACACATTTGATTTCGACAATCGTTTTGATTTCGGGATCGGACACAGGCAAACAGCTAACGTGTATCTTCATGCAGGTTTGGTCTTGTGGTCGCAAGTGAAAATATCCTATGTGTATCAGCAAAATTTCTCCAGATACTCATCCATTTTGTCTAATACACATGAAGTGGGAATTCGCTTTCAGTTAAGATCGAAAGAAACAGCATTACCGAACAATCCTTCCCGGAAATCAGATGAAAAGCTGCAGCAGCAGATCGATCAGAATGAAATCAGGATCATAGAATTGAACCGGAAACTGGATTCATTGCAACGACACTTAATGGATCAGAGGGGTGAAATAGAATCGATCCGTAAGGAACAGGTTGACAAGAACGATCTGGAAAAGATGATGCGTGAGTTGAAAAACTCGGATTCTTCCAATCAAACGATCAAAGTTACTTCTTATGAAGTAATCAATGTTCCGAATGATGTCAATCTGAACAATATGCTGGAGGATGCCAATTCCAGTTATCACATTGTATTGGGAGCGTTCCGGAATATGAACAAAGCACAGGAATTGAAAAAGATTCTGAAAAGAGACGCCGGAATAAATTCCAGATTGATCTCCATTGTTCTTTCGGATCGAACCATGTATATGGTCACGCTGAATGAAGAATACAAAGAATTGAAGAAAGCATCGAAGGATTTGCTGTCGTTCAGAAAAGAAAAAAAGAATCAGATTGCAGACTTGATCAATGGTGAAGTCTGGATTTTAAAAATGAAAAAATAATCAGGAGCATGTTGAAAACAGCTATCATTTCAATACTTTTTATAATTTCTTTCAGTGGTGTCTTTGCTCAGGCATCAGTGGGAGGAACGTTGTCAAGTATAGATACAGCCAAATGTATTAGCGGAAATACGGGAAGCATCCAATTGAACGGTTCTACGGGAAATATTATTCGCTGGGAATACAGTTACAGCGGAGGAGATCCCTGGACTCCGATTGCTCATACTTCAGCGATCTATAACTTCACGAACTTGTCGGAATCCATTTCATTCCGGGCAATTGTTCAGGTACCTGCAAATTTGCCTGCAACATCTTCTGTTATCCGTATACATGTTTATCAAACCTCATTAGGAGGAACAATTGCCGGTGCATCTGAAGTATGTCAGAATACCAATTATTCCTACACACTTTCAGGAACCCGCGGGAAAATCCTGAATTGGGAGCAAAGTACGAATGGCGGATCAACCTGGACAGCTATTGTTCAAAGTACAGACAGTACATTGCTTTCACGTTCGTTTGTTCAGAATACTATCTACCGTTCGGAGGTGAAAAACGGGGCTTGCCCGACAGTCATTTCACCTTCTTTTTTGATAACAGCTTATCAACCATCGGTTAGTGGAACCCTTTCCGGAACAGATAGTGTGTGTAAATCGGGAAATACAGTAGCATTGAATCTGGGAGGATCTGTAGGAACAAATTACAACTGGCAGACTTCACCTAATCCGAACGGTTCCTGGACAGCGGTAGGAAGTAATGCAACTACTTTTTCTACTTCGAACCTCGAAAATACCTCTTTCTACCGGGTTTCGGTGAAGAACGGAACTTGTCCGGAAAGCACTTCAGGTGTTTATAAAGTGGTAGTTTCCCAATTATCAAACGGCGGAACGATTACGGGAAATATGCTGATTTGTATCGGTGATTCCGTTTTGCTCACCAATGTCAATTATACGGGAGTACTGCTAAACTGGGAAAAAAGCACCAACAATGGTTCGTCCTGGACAGGGATAAACCATACTGCAGATTCCTATCTCGACAATAATGCAGCTACAGATACCTGGTATCGTACTTCAGTAAAAAACGGCGTTTGCCCGATCGCAACCAGTGCGATCAAAAATGTGACAGTTTCACCACTTCCTGTACCTGATTTCTCATTCTCGAATGCATGTTCCGGTATATTGATTCCTTTTACAAATCTGACTCCCGGAAGCAATACATATGCATGGGATTACGGAGACGGAACAGGTAATAATGTGACGAACTCCAATCATACTTACAGCAATGCAGGAAATTATACTGTAACGATGCAGGCAACAAACTCCAGTGGATGTTTGAATACCATTTCGCACCCGATTACGGTTTATGCCCGACCAACAGCGAGTTTTCAGGTCGAAGATACGATCTGTTTGACGGATCAGGTTGTATTCGCTAATCTAAGTCAGAACACACAAGGATCGATCGTTAATTATACCTGGAACTTCAATGGTTTGGGAACATCCAATCTTGCAAATCCGACATTTTCTCAGTTTACGACCGGAGCAAATCCGGTTACATTAACAGTTTTAAACTCAGCAGGATGCAGTGATTCTGTTTCCAAAGTGCTGATGGTTCGGGACAAGCCGATTGCCGGATTCGAATTTCAAAATGCATGCCTTGGTCTGCCGATTGCTTTCACAAATACTTCTTTCGGAGGAAATGCACAGGTTTCCTGCAATTGGAATTTTGGTGATGGTCAGGGATCTGTATTGACAAGCCCGCTGCATACTTACGGAGCTTCCGGAAATTACAATGTCTCATTAATTGTTTCAAACAGCTATCAGTGTGCTGATACTCTGGTGCAGCCTTTAAGTGTATTTAACCAGCCGCAAATTGACTTTACAAGTAATAATGTGTGTTTGGGCGATACAACATTCTTCACGCCTGCAGTTACAGGAATTACAGGATATTCTGCGAATTGGAATTTTGGAGATGGTTTTTCCGATACAACACAAACAACTTCGCATGTTTATAGTAACTATGGTGATTTTCAGGTTCAATTTACAGTTGCATCTGATTCCGGATGTGTCCAAAACATAATAAAGAACGTAAAGGTTTATGCTCTTCCGAATGCTGTTTTCAATATACAGAACGGATGTATGTTGGATTCCTTGGTTTTTACCAATTATTCTTCCATTCCAAATGGTTCGATCGACGCTTCCTGGGATTTGGGAAATAACGTCACTTCCACAGATTGGAGTCCGGTGAATGCATATCAAACAGAAGGAGTTTATCAGATTCGTCTGGCAGTGATGTCTAATTTCGGATGTGCAGATACGACACTTTCAACCCTGACAATTTTCGATAAACCGCAGGCAGCTTTCACTGCAAGCAATGTCTGTTATGGTGTTCCGGTAACGTTCACCAATAACAGTGTGGTAATCTTCGGAAGCATTTCAACCGTTTTATGGGATTTTGGAGATAATTCCAATTCCACTATTTACAATCCTCAGAAAGAATATATGAATAATGGTTCTTATAATGTGAGCTTAATTGTTCAGTCATCCAACGGATGCAGCGATACACTGGTAAAAACAGTTTTGGTTTACGATGCTCCGATTGCAAATTTCACGGCATACAACAGTTGTTTGGGAAATCAAACCACATTTGACAATACCACGACACTGGATAACGGTTCGTTTTCTTCCGTTTGGCATTTTGGTGATGGAAATACCAGCGTGCAATTTGCTCCACAATATTTGTTTGAAGATGCAGGAATCTATATGGCGAAATTAGTAGTAACCACAGATTTCGGATGCATGGATTCGATCAGCAAGCCGGTAGTGATTTACAATCTTCCTGCGGCAAATGCAGGAGCAGATGCTCAAATTGATAAAGGATATCATACGCAGCTTTCCGGAAGCGGCGGAAGTACTTACACCTGGTCTCCATCCAATGGATTGGTTTCTCCGAATACTGCCTCCACACCAGCTTCACCGGATTTAACCACTACCTATATTCTGACTGTTTTGGACAACAACGGATGTTTGAATTCGGATTCTGTTACGGTTTATGTGGAGGATAGCTATAAAATCAAACCATACAATCTATTGACTCCTGATGGAAATGGAAAAAACGATACCTGGATCATTGAAAATATTGAAACATATCCTGCAAATAGCGTTGCTGTCTTTAACGAATTGGGACATGAGATCTGGCGCATGGATGCATACGACAATACCTGGGATGGACGAAACAAAACCGGGGAGATCATCACGGACGGAACTTATTACTACATCATTACTTTCAATGGTTCCGATAAAGTTTACAAAGGAGATCTATTACTAATCAGAAACCACAAATAAGATGCTGTTCAAACGTTTTATCTTAGTCTTCACAGTACTGTTGTGCCTGCAAAATTCGGCACAGGGTCAGGTCTATCCAACGGTGGTAAATCCTGTGATACTTGGACCTTGCTCCATTTATTTTGAGGATTTCTATTCGGCAATGAGCCCGAAATTGAGCGTGTTGCTTCAGTTGAATGATATGTCTGTTGCTCAAAGAGATGTATATCTGAAGATGAAGATCACAGGACCGGGATTAACGATTACGAGTTTGCCAAACTCCAGGCCTTCGATGCCTATTACATTAACTGCCGGAATGCCTTCAACCTTATTCGGGGCTGATATTTCCAGTGTTTTTGATTTTAACAATTTGAATTTTTCCGGGATTTCACGCCAGCAACTGGAAGTCAACGGACGTCTTCCCGAAGGAGACTACACGATCTGTTTCACGATCATGGATTACCAGCAGAATGTACCGCTTTCGCATGAAACATGTATTCCTGTGCGATTGGCATTAAGTGATCCTCCAACGATTATCAATCCGCTTTGTGGAAGTGTGATTGAACAGATAACTCCAACAAACTTCTTGTTCAACTGGATGCTTACAAATTCCAATTCATTGGTTGATTTGAGCAATATCAGTTATCAGATTAAGTTGTATGAAGTTACGCCGCCTACTGCCAACCCTCAAACTGCGATACTGAACAATCAGGCATTGCCGGTTTGGGAGTCGGAACCCATTAACAGTTATGTTTACAATTACGGAATCACAAATCCGACGCTTGAAGTAGGGAAGAAGTATGTTTATACAGTGCAGGCGATTGAAAATTATCCGAAATCCCAGATTAAAAATAACGGATATTCCGCGCCTTGCTGGTTTTATTTCGGTTATCCGGAAGGTGGTAAAATCGAATTGACGAAACCGGACAGTTCATATCAGTTTAATCTGAATGATATCGGATTATTCGGATGGAAAAGACCAAACAACGCACTGTCGGGACAGTTAGTCTCTTACAACTACAAGCTGGTGAAATTGAACAACGGGCAATCGGCACAGGATGCTGTTTTGAATAATACTGCCGTTAACACATACACGATCAATCCCACAACCGAACAGAATATTCACTATACCTTGCCGCATGCAGCCTTGAATGGGCTTGAGAAAATGAAAACGTATGCCTGGGAGGTTGAAGGTAAATCAGGAATGCAGACCATTGCCAAAAGCAATGTGTTTACTTTTATCGGACCACCGCATATCGACCGTTTTTATGCTGCAAACTTTCTGGTGAATGTAACGCGGATCACGGCATACGACTCTACAACCCATACGATATCGGGAACCGGGAAAACAGCTTTGAACGGCTTGAATGAATCACCGGAATTTGCTTTTGAGAATATCCGGCTTGAATCTGCAGGGAATAATCTCTGGATCATGGTGGAAGGTTTGATCAAAGATGATATCATCCTTTCAGGATACAATCTGAATCCGAAAACCATTACATCCAACGGTATCATGCGTTTTCAACCGGATAGTATTTTCATTGATCCCGAAGAACTCAGACTTGGAGGAAAATGCTCTATGCAGCTGCCGTTAATTACGGACAACAATGTTTTGCCCTTGATCCGTTCCAGGTACACGCGTTTATCACTCACCAATTTTTCCTACGAACTGGCCTTTGAGAATTTGATAGAGTTGGATGACAACTTTACCTTTCCGCTTTTAGAGCCATACGGATTCAATTTTATAGTTGAGCAGCCTTCCAGAATCAACATCTACCAAAGTAAATATGAGCTTCATCTGGATGGATTTGTAGAACTTCCTTCTAAAGTCAAAGAAACGAACGGTTCATCGGTATTGATTCCGTATCGCGACCAGCAACAGGTCAATTACATGGAAGAAAACAACAGTTCGTTTTTGGCTGAACAGATCGATTTTCTGGAAAATGCCGACTTCGGATTGAGAGCTAAAAACTATCTGATCGACCTGACTGAGTTAAAATCTCCGGGGGATTTAACAGCTGATAGTTTGTGGAAAGGAGTTTATTTCTACGCTGCTGATATGATTATTCCTCAGAATGGAGAAGAAACAAATCAGTTATTGGCAGATGAACAGTTGAATGTGTCGTTTTTTAATACAAGTACTGATTCCAATTCGGTCTTTGTGGATGATAACGGACTTCATTTTGTGGCTGAAATCCCGTTTTCCAATGAGAATGTATTGAAATTCAACACCTTTCCTTCTTCTTCAACGAATTTAAGTATCGATCTTCAGGAAAACTTCTTTAACTCGGGAAGACTGGTTGGAAATATTCAGGTTCCGGTTGTTGATACTGCACGTTTTTTCCCTTATACGGTTCCTTTGACTTCGAGTGGATTTACGATTGGAAACATCGATGAATCACTCATTGATCTGGCATTCGTGTTTAATGCCGCAGGAGGCGAGGAAGAGCGTGTGAATATAACCATAACACGAGCTGTATTCCGGGACAAAAACCGGATTGAAATGGATTTGGATGCTGCCTGGCCGTTTTTTCAGACAACATTGAACAATTTGCAAGGATTTGCTGCCTGGGGAAATGGAAATATCGGATTTGATATCCCGAATGGAGCGGCTTCATTGAATGATCAGTCGATTGCGAAAAGCGGTGATTATAACATGGTCATTGATTATGTCGGATGTGGTAGAGACCGCAACGCATATGCATTCGGAGTTTCTGCAAAAATGAACATGGCAGAAAACATTTCCGGCGAAAACAGTGCTCCGGTCGTGAATGCGTACAGTGTTTACAAGAACCCGTTGCTGTCCGGTATTTTTACTGGAAATGCGGGTGATCCGAATAGCATTCTGACCGGATTTAATCCATCGGATACTTCCGGAATGTCGAGTGCTACTGCTTCAAATGCTGCAAATTTGAGCAATGATCTGGATTACTTCAGAGATAGTCTGGGAATCAATTATACGGATTCTCTGAACCAGTCGGGAGGTTCCAATGCTTTGATCTCAGAAGGAACTTACGCGCAATTGAAACGAATTGTAGATATTGCTGAGTTCTTTGTTCAGTTCATGGATTCTTCTAAAGTTGGCAAAGCTACAGACTACATTACAGTTGCGAAACAAGCCTTGAACTCCGATATCGTAAAAGGAGCTGTCAATAAAGATCCGAAAGAATATTTAAAAGACATTCTGGAAGATGCTCTGGATGGTTTGATCAAACGAGTGAATCAGCCGATTGTCAATGCAACGCAATACGCCACCGGAAAATTCAGGAACCTGGTGAATGACAATGTCACCGATCCGATCAACAATAAGATCGATACCGTTCTGAAGAAAGTCTTTGATAAAATTCAGGAGCAGGCCGCTTCCTATATTGAAGATGAAGCAGCATTGAGTGTCATAAAAACAATCATCGACGCAGCTAAATCGGCGATAAGCAGTGAAATCACCGGATCGGTTCATGCATCCATCGAGAATAACATTACCAAAAAGATTACTGATTTTATTGAAATAGGTATTTCCAAGCAAGTAACGGATTTTGTTTCCAAGGAAATCAAGTACGTGGGAATGGAACTGATCAATAACGGTGTCCATGCAGATATCCGTTTGAAAAACATTGTGGACGATGCAGGCGATCTGTTTAAAAATATCGGAGATACGATTGTGCAGGGAGTGAAGAGCATCAGTATGAAAAATATTGTCAACACTGCCGGAAGTCTGGTTGAAGATGCACTGACCGGAATCGATTGGGACAATGTATTGCAGAAGATATTGGATCAGGCTGCGGGTCAGGGGCTCAATTCATTGGCAAGTGAAGCTTTGGGGAATGCATTGAACGGACTTGGAGGAGAAGCATTTGCGTCGCTTTTGAGTAATGTGAAATTCGACTTTTCCAATCTCGGAGAGAAAATTCAAAGCGGAGACCTCAGTGGAATCGTGAAGTTCGATCCAACGAATATTACCATTAAAACCAGCGCTTGCGAAATCAAAGGACAATTAAAACATACCAAAGACGATCCTGTTTACGGAGATCATTGGCGTGCTTCGGTTGAAATCAAATTGTTGAAACCGGAAAAATTGAAATCCGTATTCATTTCTGCATTGTTTGTTACCGGGAAAACCGGGAACTCGGCGCCGGTTTCATCAAACTATGTTTCACCGGTTGACCCGAACGACGCAGCAGCAGTTGCAGCTCAGCAAGCATTATTAGCAGCAGATTTAGCTGATACGACACTTTTCAGTTATTGGTTTGCCAGTCTGGATGTCGGAGGATTAAATGTTCCATTGACACCAATCCCTTTATCCTTGAACGGAATTGGTGGATTTGCCTACCATCACATGCAGAAAGATTCGCCAACAGCATTTCCGGTACCTTGCAGGCGGAATAAATTGGGATTGGGCGTGAAATTCCAATTCTCGGATATCCCGATGACAGGAAAAATTGTCAAACTGGATATGCAGCTGGAAGTGATTATCAATGATGGTGCATGGGCAATGGAAATGTATGTTCAGGCAAAAGTCGGAAATAAGGGAGGAACCTCAGGAAACTTCCCACCGATCGCTACCGCCACCGGAATTATGGGCTACTACAGTGCTCTCAAAACATTCAAAGGTGAAATTGTGGTTGAATTTAATACCTCGCCGTTATTGTGCGCAGGTGGAAAGATTAAATTCCATTTTGACGGGTTGAATCATACCTGGTATGTGAGCGCAGGAACGCAGCAGGAACCAATTTTCGCAAAATTGCTTTGTAAAGACTGGCTGTCCGTTTCAGCATTTGTTGAAGCACAAAATACAGGCTTTAAGGCTGGATTGGATATTAATATCGACATCAAGGCAAAATCACCGTGGATTGATTTCGGAGTGGTCGAAGTGCGGGGAACAGCAGCCTTCTATTTCAAGTTTAACGCATTTGTCGATCTCCAATTCGAACCGGATTTCCGTTTGAATGAAGCCTACGTTTATCTTGCGGCAGGAGCATCCATCGGAATCGACTGGAAAACAGCCGTCAAATCAGACAGCTTCACAATAGCAGGAATAGCCATCGCCGGACATGTACATTATAAGTCCGTACCGGAAGGAAATCTAAGTGGTGGATTGAGTGGTTCGGTCACCGTATTGGGAATTAGTTGTGGAATCAATTTAAATGTGAATTATGATTTGGGTAATAGATCGGACAATTCGTAAGCAATTATTGCTTGCATTGATTTTGTTGACAGGAATTACAGGTAATTCTTATGGTCAGGGAAATACGAACGAATGGGTTAAAACGTATGTTAGTGGAAAGGGGAAAGACCAGCAGGCTTTTAATTCTCTGATGCAGCACAATCCGACGGTTGATGTGGTTAAAGCAATTAATGCTTACGTGAATGACACCAATAATACGACTTTTGAATATGCCGTGTTCCTGATTAAAAAAGTGGAAAAACGGGTTACAGACAAACCGGGTCGCATCTCACTTATGAGATCATTGATGGACTGTGCGCTGAAACAAGATCCGCAACTCAGCAAATCTGCGCTTCGTACAATGACAGTTTTTGATAAAAGTTGTTTTACAGAAGATGTGAAAGACGATATCCGATTGATTGTGGCGCAACGAAACAACGGTCGGCAGGAAGGTATCTTACTGCTGGGATATTTGGGCGAATCAGGTGATATTTCTTACCTGAAGGGATTGGGAAAATACTCAAATCTGAGTAAGCAGGATAAATACTATCAGCAACTTGCCCTGGCACGGTTGAATGACGGAGAGGCAGTTCAGGCACTTTGCGATAAAATTCAGAACAAAAAGCTCAATGATGAGATTGTTCTAAACACGGTTCCTGATTTGATCTATACGAGAAACAAAAAGATCTATGACCTGTTGATCAAAGAAATAACGAATGAAGCCAAAAACTGCCAGTCTGCGAACAATGATTCGAATGAAATGATCTTTTGTGCCTTCCGGATTATGGAACAATTGGCCGGAAAGATTGTCGGATTTCCTGTTCAGGTAGATAAGACAGGTGAAATTGTAGGAGATTATACGGAAGCCTTAACTCAAGCAAGAAAATGGGTTTTAAGCACCAAGCTGGAATATTCAATCAACACGAACCAATATTAATTAATCAAGCATGAAAAAACTGCTGATATTTGTTATTCTGATCACACTTTTTGCTGCTCAAAGTCAGGCGCAGGATACTACGAACACTCAGAATTCCTATTTTCTTGAATTTGTCAAAAAGGTTTATTTCAACCCGACAGTTTTGTTGCGTACTCAAAAATTCCGCGAGGACAATAAAGTGCGCGCTTTGGTTCTTCCCGATTTGAATGGAGGGCAAACAAACCAGATTACGGGTTTTGAAAAAGCCATGCAAAAGATCATTCGTTTTCTGATTGAAGGAGACGATAAAGGTTCCATCCGTTTTTATTTTGATTCGAAGAACACGACCAAACCCTTTTCGTTCGTTTGCTCGGATGAATTGTGGTGTAAATTCCCCGACTCTGCAAAAGACAGTATTGAAAAACGACTGAATGCCCCGTTTCAGGGAACGAATTTCAACCTCAACAGCCACGTACTCTTTGAAACAGCCATAACAGGCGGGTTAAATTACGCCAGTTTCTGTCTTCAAAATTCGACAGCCGAATGTTCGGAAGAACCCGACAATAAAACAACGGAGATCAATACCAAGCCACTTTCAATCAGTTTACACAATACAAGCGGCTCAAAGTTTGATATTGATACGAAACAGTTTGATCAGCTTGAATCGCATTACGCCAAAGCAACGGATTTGTTTACGCAGCAGGATTGGTACGCACCGGCCAAAGTGATTGTCAGCGGCACAAATTCCGATGAGCCGGTGGTATTGGCAATCAATAAACACGAATCACTGTTTAAAAAAGAGAATCTGAAAATCAAGATGCTCTACAATAGCTCGATACTACCGGTTTTGGCAGGAAGTACAAATGATTCCATCCGTTTCAATATTCCGAAAGATCTGCCAAAAGGTAATCCTGTAGAAGTTGTTGTGACCTACAAAAGCCCGGTTGACAGCATCACGTATACGGTAGGTTTTTTCATGATTCAGGTGATGGAGAAACAGACCAAGAAACTGAACTTGCTTGCAGCTAATGGTTTCAATGTTGCAGATCAAAAAACACAGATAGAGAACGAACTGAAAAAGGTTTATGATCCGGTTGGAATTGCTTTTGAAGTAACGGTCAAAACCTGGGATCCGATTATTGATTCGGAGTGGCCGACCAGCATTCAGATAGAAAACAGCGGTTTATTGTCAAATTATCCCCCCGATTTACGCGATTGGGTAAACGGAGTTCAGGATTTGACAGATTATGACAACGATGAATACTATTTGGTATTCGGTTTGTCGACTCCGGAGCTTGCCGGATATATGCCGAGGGCCCGCAATATCGGTTTTATTTTCTCCGGAACGATAGATTTGAGTGAAACGGTGGCGCATGAGTTGGGTCATGGCGTGTTTCACTTGCGTCACATCTTTGCGGAAGAAGAACTGGGTGAACAGGGAATGAACCAAACCCGGAATGTGATGGATTACAAACAATTGGCGGCCACCAAATTGAAAGATTTGTATCTCCACCAATGGAAGTTCATTGATGATCCTGCTTTTGTGAGCTGGTTTGGCGGAGATGATGAGGAAGGAGAACTGATTCGTATTAATGTGAATCAAATACCTGCATATTTCAGAAATCAGGATGATAATACCTATACATTTTTGGGTCCTGATCTAAGACCAATAACATTGCCTGCGACTTTGAGTTATGTCACTTTCAGTACTTCAGACCCGATGTACTATTACGAAACGGGTGTGAAAACAGGAGATATTCTGCCTCTGGGAACATTGGTTTATTTTACTATTTCCAGTGAAAATGCAGAAAGTGTCTTTAGAGTTAGAGGCTCTGGAAACAACTATTACTATGAAAATACTTCTATTCAAGAACTTGAAGAAGTTGTTGTTACGCAAACATCTGGCAATGGGGGAAGTAATAATACTTCAGATGATGAGAGTTCCGATGATAATAATGAACAAGAATCGGGAAATACTTCAGCTATGTATCATTCATGGGATAAGTACATAGATAAGTTAACATATAAAAGAACCCAGCAAACAAGAGTTATTACCGGATTTGCTTTTTTTGAAAATAATGAAATAGGGTTTAATCTGTATTGCCATTTATTTGATAAAACAGGTGTCACAGAAGAGAAAAGCCAATATACTCTGATAGAACATTGTTTTTCGAGTATGGATTATCTGAGAAAACCTGAAGAGATAAATAATTTTGATCAGTTTACACCGGCTCTTTCCGGAAGTCAGGTTTATAAAGATTTCTTTAATACCAATGCGGGACATAGGGTGAAGATCGATGGAGGAATTTCCATGGATGATTTCTCACCTGCTTCAAAAGTGTTTTTGAATAAATTCAAGGATTATTCGGGGTCAGATCATTTACTTGGACCTATTTTGGTTGCTATTTCACAATGGATTACCATACAGGATCAAACAGAATATTATTCAAAATGCTTGTTGAGTGATCTGCCGGAGGTGATACAAAGAATGCTTTACTACGCAAGAGAGAATTCCAATGATGTCAATTATGTGATGGTTGATCCATACACGCAAATGGAAGAAAGCGAAAACATAAACCAGGTAAATGCGGCTGGTAATGCAATTCTTTTTGATGCAATGAGTGAAGGATACCGAAGAATACTTCAAGCTCATGCAGATATTGCTAATGGGGTGGTTGTCGAAAATGATATAAATACTATTGTAAGTTCGGCTACAAATTCAAACAGCCTGATTGCTCAATTGACAAGTAAACAACTAATTACAGATTGCGCATTTGAAGGCTTAACTATTGAAAACAGAATAAAAGCAATCAATTTATTTGAACCGGAGAATGAAGAGGAATTGATTGTTAGATTAGTTAAAACAACGACATACAATGCACAGGCTACATCTCTTGTAGATCGTATTTTTCAGACAAATAGTTCGGGAGATAATCTTTTTGAAAAACTATGGGATAGGATAGATGGCCAGGAATTTCATCAATTCATTCAAAAGCTGACAGAGCTGTCACTTGCATCTTTCTTTGGTCAGACCACAAACAAGGAAATTGGGTTAGGAAACAGAAAAAATGTTTATGCCGCTGATGAATATGGCCCTGTAGCCAAGCGAGAAGGAAATATGAGAATCGATGAGATATACTTTGAATGGCTTGAGGACTCAGATAAATTTAAATTCTCAAGAAAGTATACGGATCTGGAACATACAGAATATAACTCATCAACCGGAGTCTCAGAGAATTTAGAGTGGACTCAGAGAGATTATTATCATTATAACGATATGATAGAGATAACCTTTGCCGGGGTTGCTCAGGATATTTTGAAGTTTGATGATGCATATACGAATAAGAAAGTAGTGCTTCCCGCATTTATGTTAGCTTATTTGATTCACAAGAGGGATCATGATAGCAATATGAAAGCCATTAGAATTATTGGTAATGGAATTGTAATTGCGCTTGCTATTCCTTCCGGAGGAGCTTCTCTTACAGTTGGGGCAGCAATAACGATTGGATTGTCTGTAACAGATATTATTATAACAGTAAACGAAGAAGAACTGGAGAAAACAGCATGGGGACAGGATGTTCTTCAAGCCTGGAGCGTTATTCAGTGGGCGGATTTGGCGGCAGGTGGCTTTACTGCAGGAAAAGCCCTTTACAAGTATGGAACAAAAACTGTAAGAAATTTCAGATTTGTATTTAGTGAGTTGGATACGAAATTAATGAACGATGTTGCAAATTCTGGAACCTATGGTGAAGGGATTTTGAAACAGATGAGAATCGCATTAGCCCGGTTAGAGAATGCAGGGTTTGCAACCTGGGCTAGTCTGATAAACACCAAGTTGATAGCCCGGATGGAGGCAACGATTATAAAATCAAAGTTTTCCAGTATATCTGAGTCCGCGACATTGACGATGAAAAATGAGATTGAAGGTTTTATTCAACTGGAAGGACAATCGTCAACCAAGATGTTTAATGTTAAACAATCCTCTTCCGGCGGAGCATATTTAGATCCTTTACCTAACAAAACGATTACTAACATATCGTCAGGTGATATTGTTGTTGGAAAAATAAGTAAAACAAGAATAAAACAAAACGGGACCATCATTGAAAAAGATGTCCATGTTGTTAAAACATCAGGAAATGTTTTAAAATTGAAATTCACTAATTTGACAGATCACCTGATACTTACAAGTAGTGGTAAGGTCATTGGTAAATTTACAAGAGGTTCAAGCCTTGAAATAGTTGATAACAAGACTCTTTATGGAGGAAATAATATTGGTTTTACTCCTGATAAAACGACAACAATTACTGGAACTTTAGATGATGTGAATCTGGTTGCATCCAGAGGGTTCAACCCTGATAATAGTTTGAATGGAATAACGGCTGCCAGTGCTCCTAATGTAGGAGGAATTAATATTTTAAGGTCTCCCTTATGGGGCCAGATCAAAAATAAGTACAAAACAATGGTAAATGGAAAGCCTGTTTATGATTGGACTAAAATAGCAGATGAATTTTGGGAGACAGTAAATAAACCATGGTTGGATGCCGCAATTTCCAGAGGCGATAATATTAGATTGGTTTCTAGTCCAACTAACCCCAAAGCTATTTTCGTTACAGATGATCTTGGTGAATTTATATTAGATGCTGGTGGAAACAAGATTAAGTCTATTTTTGGTAGAGAAATAGACCATTTGGAAGCCAATGGTTACACCATTTTAAGTAATGGAACCGCAATAAAATAACATGATGTATTATCCGGAAACTTTTTTTTCAAAGCAGGTTTTAGAAGAAATCTTTAGCCTTTATAGTTGGCCAGAAAAATACGAGTTAAAAGAGGAAGCCTCCGGGGCTGTGCTGATAGCATTTCCCAAATGTACTTTTTTATTCTATGAAGGGTTTGAGAGTAAGATGATTGCTTACTTTATAAATGAAGAAACAGGTAGAAGTAATGTTCAGGAAAGTTTGACCGTTTTTGATGCTGTTGAAGTTATAAAGCCAAAGAAAAGTTTAAGGGAACAAGAATTAGCTCAATTAAAGGAAATAATCAGTGTTTTTAATGAAGATCCTTCTCTCGATAAAGTAAAACAAGGAGTGAAAAATATTTGTGTCCTGATACAGGTATATCTGTTACCTTGCTTAAAAGGAGATTTTAGTTGGGTAGAGGATTACAAGAAATTGTATCCTGAAAATTCATAGTACATCAAGGCTCCCTAAAAAAGTCTTGCTTTTTTCATGGCATAGTCCGATGTTTGTTGCTGTGCCACTTTTTCTTTTGCTATCGGAGTTAAAGTCATAAGCCAAAAAGTGAGTGCAGTCATCCATAGCTTGTAAATCTCGTTCTTTATCGCTGCTGAAACCACCGATAAAATTCCAATTCCCAACCTGTGTTTTGAATTTGTCGGGAGCATATCTTGGTTTTTCCCCGATATGATAAATAGTAACATTAGGCGTTTGACACTTTAAAAATTCCATCATCAGTGAATCTACACCTCTGAAGTCACATAAAATGAAATGAACATCTTCTTCTTTTAGAAAAGGAATTAACGTATTGGTATAATATTTAAGGAAATCATCAAAACTAAGATTCCCATTGCCGAAAACAAAAACTTTCATATCTGCAAAGTAAAGATATTGTTGCTTAACCCGTTCGTTTTTTACTAAAGTAGTTATTACCCATCCACCTTTTATATTACTTTAGAAAAACGATGAAGTATTTATTACCCATGTCAGATCTTTAAAAACTCCATGACCCTCCAAAAAAGACTCTTCAATCTGCTGTTATTCGTGATTGCAGCAGTAACAGCTCTTACAATTGGTAAGATCAGTTGGAAGCTGCATTATTTTCTGGAAGAGCTATTTCAGATTGACGTGAATTCCTATGTTCTTCAGTTTGTCATCATTTTTCTGGTTGCGGTAGTGTGTTTGCTGCTGGTTCGGAAATTGGGTTTGAGTAAACGGATTATCTTTTTGGTGATTTTGGTTTTTACAGTGTTTGCAGTGCTTTATTCCAGACATCAGTTTTACGTGTATCATGATCATCCGGACTTTGGAGATATGAAAAACGTTCCTGAATGCTTGAAGGAATCCAATTTTGACTCTTATTGGGAATATTTGAATCGTGGTTGCCATCTGACTTTGTGGGAGCTTGTTCGTTCTCAGACATATAAAGCTGCGTGCTGGCTGTTGGGCTTTTTCGGTGTCGATTTTCTGATCCGGCGATTGAAGCGAAAAGAAAGAACTATTGATTTGATCGACGAAAATGAAGAATGAGATCATTTCTTCAACATTTATGATAAACGATGTTTAATTAAACGTTAATTAAATTCCGCCTTGACAAATAAGCATTATTTTTAGCTACAAAATTTCAAAAATATACGTAGTATGAAAATCAAAAAAACAAGTAATGCATTGTTGTTCTTGGCTTTCGGAATGTTCTCTATGACATCCGTTGCGCAAAAAGTCACAATGCCGGCACCAAGCCCTTTACAAACATTGACACAGAAATTCGGGTTGGGTGAAGTAACAGTAGAATATTCCCGCCCGGTTGCTAAAGGTCGTACAATCTTTGGTGATATTGTTCCTTACGGAAAAGTTTGGAGAACAGGTGCGAATGGTACAACAAAAATCACATTCACAGATGACGTTACAATTGAAGGAAAAGATGTAAAAGCAGGAACTTACGGTTTGTACTCTATTCCAAACAAAGAATATTGGGAAGTGATGTTGTATTCTGATTTGACTTTGAACGGAAACGTTGCGGAGTATAAAGCAGAAAACGAAGTGGCGCGTTTCAAAGTGAAACAAACAAAAACTGCTGCGAAAGTAGAATCATTTACAATCAGTGTAGGTGATGTTGCTCCAACGGAAGCTGTTTTGTCTCTTGCGTGGGAAAACACGCTTGTTTCTCTTAAATTGAAAACGGATATTGATGCAAGAGTAATGAAAAGCATCGATGAGTCAATGAAATCTGAGAAGCCTGAATACTTCAGAGCTGCAGGATACTATTTCGAAAACGGAAAAGACTTGAATCAGGCTTTGACATGGGCGAATAAAGCAACTGACGAAAACCCGAAAGCATTCTACATGTTCTTGTTGAAAGCGAAAATCGAATACGCGTTGAAAGACAAAGCTGCCGGAAAAGCAAGTGCTGAGAAGACCATTTTATTGGCAAAAGAAGCTAAAAACGATGATTATGTTGCTTTGGCAAACAAATTGATCGCGGATAACAAATAATATTGATCTCAATTCAAGAGCTGAGAGCCCTTTCGTATTTCGAAGGGGCTTTTTGTTTCTTGATAAGTCATGTGCGAAAATACCAAAATGCTCAAGCAGGAACATTTCGTCCGAAATGACTTTCAATTTTGCTGAACCTCTTGCTGCAGCTGGGTAAATAGATAAAACTCATCCCGCCATTTCTGGATGTCTATCCGTCTTTTCGCCTAGAAATCGGAAGCCGTTATTCTTCCGGAATTTCAGCAGAATTTTCCAACTGCTCAGAAGCCATCACCATCTGTTTCTTCACAAACAACTGAATAATCGCAGCAATGATCAGTACCAATAAACACCCGATGACATTCAGCCAAAGGAATGAAATGATGTCAGCCACATAAATTCCAATCACGATAAGTTCTGTGATAATTGCTCCCCAGAAAACGGCCTTTCCTCCGATGCGTTTCAGATAAAATGCAACCAAAAAGATTCCCAGAATGGTTCCGTAGAACAACGATCCCAAAACGTTTACAGCTTCGATCAAACTGCCGAGTTTACTTGCAAACATGGCCGTTGCGATGGCAAAAATTCCCCACCCGAAAGTAAACCATTTCGAAGCTTTGTAATAATGCAGCTCCGTTTGATCCTTTACCCATATGCGTTTGTACAGATCGATTACGGTTGTGGAAGCCAGAGAGTTTAAGGCTGCGGCGATACTTCCCCAGGCGGCCAGGAAAATCATTGCGATAAGCAAACCGATCAAACCTTTGGGAAGATTTTCGACTACGAAATAGAGAAAGATGTAATTGGTATCGTTGGTGTCGGCAGTACTGTCTGCTTTTTTCATTACCGCCAAAGCATCTTCGCGAACCACTTTTGTTTCGGATTCCAACTGCAATAAATTGGCCTGCAAAGTCTTGATTTTTCCCTGATCTTCTTTGTGCAAAGCATCAGCAAGTTCTGTAGTTTGCGTTTTCCGGATCAGATTCAGGGAATCATTTTTAGCCTGTAGACGCTGGAAATCGTGTTTGTATTCCGAGCGAAGCACTTTATCGACTTCCTTCTGATTGAAGAAAATCGGGGATTGAAAGAACATGTAGAAAACGAAAACCAAACTTCCCACCAATAAAATCAGGAATTGCATCGGCACTTTTACCAAGCCGTTCATTAGCAATCCGGTTCTGCTTTCCTTCGTGTTCTTTGCTGTTAAATATCTTCCAACTTGTGATTGATCTGTTCCGAAGTAAGAGAGAGCCAGAAAAAATCCTCCGATCAATCCACTCCAGATGTTGTATTTGTCTTTCCACCAGGCAGAATCCGTGACATCGATTTTCGTTTCAATCACATTCAGTTTTCCCATTTTTCCTGCAACATGCAAAGCATCCGTGAAACTCACATCTTTCGGAAGCATCTGAACGACGAGATATCCCGCTAAGAACATTCCGATGAAAACGACAATCAATTGCTGCATTTGTGTATAGGTCACAGCTTTGGTTCCTCCGGTAACGGTGTAAATGATCAGGAATCCACCCATCACGAGGTTCGTGTAATAGATGTTCCACCCAAGCAAGGAAGCCAGAATAATGGAGGGAGCATAAATACTGATTCCGGTTGAAAGAGCCCGCTGAACAAGGAATAAAACCGAAGCAAGCGAACGTGTTTTCAGGTCGAAACGCTGTTCCAGATATTCATAAGCGGTGAAAACTTTGAGTTTGTGATAAATCGGAATGAATGTGACACAGAGAACCACCATTGCCAAAGGCAGACCAAAGTAATACTGCACAAAACGCATTCCATCCGTGTAGGCTTGCCCGGGTGCCGATAGAAAAGTAATCGCACTGGCCTGAGTTCCCATGATGGAAAGTAAAATCAACAGCCAGCTCATGGAATTACTGCTCTTGAAATAACCGTCAAGCGTTTTTTCGCTTTTACTTTTATAAAGTCCGTAACCTATTACGGCCAACAGGGTGACAATGAGAACGATCCAATCGATGAAACTCATGAGAAATGTTTAGTGAAAAAGTAAAAGAATAGTATCAGACCGACCAGAGCCACAACGACTCCCGCATAGGCCCATTTCCAGTTTTTAGATTCGTTTTCGTCTTCGTGCATCTTAGTTGTTTTGAGGCAGGCTCAATAAATTTACGAATAAACGATAAGCTCCCGGAATTCCGGCCGGCAATTCGCGGAAGAACACCAACCCTGTGTAAACAAAGTTGCCTTTCCCGTATTTGGAAATAATCAAACTTCCCTTGTGGGCTTCCTCATTCGGATCATGCATGGAAAGAACCGTTTCATAACGCTCATCCATTTGTGTTGCAAAGTAAATCCCGCGTTCCTGAACCCAGCCTTCGAAATCTTTTTGTGTAATCACATTCGGATTGTTGAGAACCGGATGTTTCGGATTGAGGAATTCCACTTTTGCATTGTCATCCGTTACGCGGTCTCTCGAAATAGTGAAGGGATACGGACCAATTTTCGTTTCCATCGGTGCAATGCGGTTATTGGTATTGTATTGAACAATCAGGTTTCCGCCTTGCTGCACATAGCTCATTAGTTTGTCGTAATAAACCGGCAAGCGATTATTGGTATTGTATGCACGCACTCCGGTTACGATACTCGAATAAATGCTCAGATCTTCTTTCGCCAATAATTCATCCGTCAATAAAGTCACATCATAACCAATCTGAGTCAGACAAGAGGGAACGTTATCTCCGGCTCCGGCAATGTATCCGATCTTGTTTCCTGTTTTCTTCAAATCCAGAAACACAATTTTAGCTTGTGCGTCAGTTAGAAAAAACTGGTAGGGGATATGATCGTATTCAATACGGGTAATGTTTTTCGTGTAATCGCTTCCATCAATTGAAACAGAAGCTTTGAGCGTTCCGTCTTTTCCGTTTTTATCCGGAACAAGTGTTGCATTCACCGTTTGCTCATCTCCTTTGTTTTCCAGGTTGATTTCCGGATTCGGGATGGTGATTTTCCAACCTGAAGGAACCTGAATCTTCAACGTACCTTTCACCTTGGGCATATTGGCTTTTACAGTGAATGAAACCGCTTTTGGAGTAATGGTGTTGAATACAAGTACCTGATCTGAAATCTGAATGGTTACAGGAGGTAATATCTCAAACGGACGGTAAACTTCTCCTTTTACCGGATCAGTCGACTTGAAAACCAAAGGACGTTCAATCGTGAAATCATTTCCGTCAATGGCAATATGATAAACCACTTTCGGCGCGTTTTTATTCTCAGGTGAACCGATCAATTCGGAATCATTCACTGTGTACATTCCGACAGAGTGGGGCTGAACCAGCCAATACGGAGCAGAATACGGAGTTGATTTCGCCAGAGTTTCCTTTTGCTCGAAGGTCTCAAGTTTGTTCTGAGTGAGTTGTAATGAGGTCGCCTTGCTGGTTTGTCCGGGGAAATCAATCGATTTCAGTTGTACATTTCCCGGATTGCGTGCAATGATCTGTGCCGAAATACTGATTTCGTTTCCGGGAACAGCGCTGTATTCAGTTGTGTAAGCTTCCATCCACAAACCTGCACATTGAAGAATCAGTTCCTGACAAGCTGCTGTTTTGATGTTTTTCCAATAACGGATATTCGGATCTTTGTCGTCCAGACCTTGAATGGATTTGTAAATAAGTTCCAAAGCCTGCAGAGATGATTGAGGTTGTTCCGGTTTGAACTCCGCAATGCATTTTGAAATCAAAGCATCCAGTTTTGCTGTTTCTGAAAAACGTTTCCAGGATGCGTCCACACCTTCAAAAATGTCCTTTTCAGCCGGAGTTCCTTTCAGCAGCTTGAAGTATTCAATACTTTCCCCACGTTGCTTTGCAGAACCAAATCCCTGACTTTTATGCATCGAACGACTGTTTGCTGCAACTTCTCCGTAGCTTAATCCAAGTAAGGGGTTGTAAGTCCCGACGTCCAGTTTTAATTGATCGGGAGAAGTGGTGTTATTTCCTCCGAAATTGAAGGTGTTCCATAAAAGACGTTTTGCCTGCCAAACTTGAGTTTGCTTCAATTGTTCGGGAAATTTGGTCGGATCTGCAGCTAAATCAAAAGCTTCTACAGCCAGAATTGCAGAAGCAGTGTGATGACCGTGTCCGCCTTCTCCGGTAGTTGGGAAGCGGCAAATGATCACATCCGGTTTGAATTTTCGAATTGCCAGAACGACATCGGCTAAAATTTGATTCTTTTCCCAGATAGTAAACGTTTCTTCCGGATTTTTCGAGAATCCGAAATCGTTTGCACGGGTAAAAAACTGTTCGGCTCCGTCAGTTCTGCGTGCTGCAAGTAGTTCCTGTGTCCGGATCAATCCCAGAGCCTCTCCCTGTTCCTTCCCGATGAGGTTTTGACCGCCATCTCCTCTGGTAAGAGACAAATAACCGGTTCTGAAGTTCTTTTCTTTTGCCAGATATCCCAGCAAACGCGTGTTTTCATCATCCGGATGGGCCGCAATGTATAAAACGGATCCTGCGGTGTTGAGTTTTTTAATTCCCTGTAAAATTTCTGCTGAATTCCATTCGGGAGATGTTTGTGCGGTGATAATTTTTGTGAGAGAAAGTGCTGTAATTAAAATGAGGTGTTTCATAAACATTGTTTGCGACGATAATTAACATCGGCAATAATACAGGAAATCTCTTAGTTGGAAGCCATTTAGAACCCGGATTTAACAAATCTTTAAAGAAGTTCGGACTTAAAAAACAGGATTCGATGGTGTAAGCGGAAAAATTGCCGTTTGTACTTCTGTCATCTTGTTTTAGTGATTTGAAATGAGTATTTTCGATACAGTAAACTATTCACAGTCATGGCAGTTTCCTCCAGCAAAAATCATGATCATAAGAACCAGGCGGCTGAAAACAAATCGTCAGATAAGCCAAGTGGTGGAACAGCTACCTTTCAGTTTATGGATAATCGTGCTGAATCGGTTCGTCATATTGAAATGCAGCAGGCAGCGGATCTGAATGCAAATCAGCAGCCCATTCAAAAAATAGCATCGGGAAAACCTGTACAGCTTGCAAAAGATGTAGCTTTGTGGAGTGCAAATGATAAGGTGGCCGGGAAAACTTCGACAAAAATCATCAAAACAAAGGGCGGTACCAAAGGAATTTTTCGTTTCCCGATGAGTGGCAACATTATCGATACGTTTATTGGTAAGAACGAAGCTGATGAAAGTTTGAAACCTCTTGCACATAACGATGCTCAGAAAATAGATATTCCGGTAGCTGTTGCCAGTCATGATCTGGCGGCAAAATACGGGGATACTGAAGCGCTTTCTGATGCTCAGATTACCGGGAAAAACCGCGGAGTGCATTTTGCACATGGCGATAGTAGTCATGGAAAAGACCGCGCCAATAAGTACACCTGGCATCATAACAATTCGAAGGGTAAAATGGAATTGATCGATATGAATGTGCACGGAGCTATGTGGCATTATGGAGGAATTGCTTCCTGGGAAGCGACCCGGCACGATTCCAGTGACACGGATGATGATCCAACTGCAGAATAATACAATGAGATGTTCGATGGTGTAGAGTATGTTTTCGATCACTATCGATTTGACCTCAGCTAAAGATTAATGAAGAATTTGAGTCTTAGGATTCAAAGGATCAATCTCAAATTTGCAATATCGCAATATTACGAACCGACCTCAAGTTTTGTATTAGATGCGTGGTGATAATATATTGATTATTAATGTTTTGAATGTATGTTGCTGAAAATTCGGAATCACCTCAATCCCAAAACAAAACATCACAAAAAAGGCACCCGTTAATCAACGAATGCCTTTCGGAAATAAGGGGTTGTCAACTATTTCCAACCACCTCCTAATGCTTGATACATACTGATCCAGCTGCTTAATTGCTGTTGTTTCATTTCAATCAATTCAAATTTCGATTCAACGGCATCGCGCTGCGTCATTAACACTTCCATATAATCTGCACGAGCGTTGCTGAACAGGTTTGTGGAAATCGTAATCGATTGTGTTAAAGCTTGTACTTGCTGTGATTTCAGATCGTAACTCTTTTTCAGATTGCTGATCATTGAAAGCGAATTGGTCACCTCGATATAGCCGTTCAGAATCGACTTTTCATAATTGTAAGCTGCTTGAATTTGCTTTGCATTTGCGGAAAAATACTTCGCCTTGATCGCATTTCGATTGATCAAAGGAGCTACCAAATCTCCGGCAATGTTGTAGATCAGCGATTGCGGGGCCTTGATGAAATATTGCACGTTGAACGCGTTAAATCCTGCGCCTGCCGTTAAACGCAATGAGGGATAGAAATCTGCTCTTGCTGCTTTCAGGTCGAATTTCGTCGCAACCAATTCCAATTCTGCTTTCCGGATATCCGGTCTGTTTTGCAAAAGCTGAGACGGAATTCCCGAGTAAATAGTATCGGGAACCAAATCGGTAAAATTCTTGGAATTTCGCTGCACCGGCTGAGGGAATCTTCCGACCAGAAAATTGATTTTGTTTTCAGCTTCCACAATCGATTGGCGGATGTAATACACATGACTTTGATTCTTCAAAACCTCGGCTTCAAACTTCTTGACTGCTAATTCGGAGACCATTCCCGCAATTTTCTGCATTTTAACGATTTGCAAAGCATTGCTTTGAATGTCAATCGTCTGATTCAGAATTTCGAGTTTGTTATCCAATGCAATCAGTTCGTAATACGAGTTTGCAATCTCGGAAACCAGGTGTGTCACCATGAAGTTCTTACCTTCCACGGAAGCCAGGTAACGATTCGCAGCTGCATCTCTCGAATTGCGCAGTTTTCGCCAGATATCGATCTCCCAGGATGCATTTACTCCGACAATCATGTCCGACATAGGTTCAGGAAACTCTTTCCCCGGAGCAATTTGATTATTGGCTTCCAAAGCACCGTTTCGGGTGTATCTTCCGACTTTGTCTACTCCGGCGCCAACCTGCAGATTGGCAGAAGGAAGAAATTCACCCTTTTTGGCTCTCACTTCCGCTTTGGCAATGGTAATTTCCTGCATCACAATATTCAGCTCCTGGTTGTTCTTCAAAGCCGTATCGATAAGAGTAATCAAATCGGGATCTTTGAAGAAATGATTCCACTGCGTTTTTGCAGAGTTGAGTGTATCTTGCGAACCTTGATAGCTCGCAGGAGTATAGTTATTTTCTGTTTTGGTAACCAGTTTCAGATCCTTACATCCTGCGACAGTTACCACCAGACCGGCAATTATGAGCCAGTTGCCCAGTCTTTTTTTAGTGCTCATTTTCATTACTTTCATCGGTTGTTGGAAAATTGTCAATTGCATGAACGAAGTCTTCTGTTAAAGAGCTGTCATCCTCATTTTTAATTAGTTTTCGTCCTGCTGCAAGCGAACCGAAAATATAGTACAGACCCGGGATGATGATGACTCCGAAAATGGTTCCGAAGAGCATTCCTCCCAGCGCACAGGCACCAATTGTTCTGTTTCCGATAGCTCCCGGACCAGTTGCAATAACCAACGGAATCAATCCGGCGATGAATGCAAAAGAGGTCATTAAGATTGGTCGGAAACGCACTTTTGCACCTTCGATTGCTGCTTCCAGAACGGTGGAACCTTCGTGGTGTTTCTGCATGGCAAATTCCACAATCAACACGGCGTTCTTACCGAGGAGCCCGACGAGCATGACGAGTCCTACCTGAGCATAAATGTTGTTTTCCAATCCCATCATCTGCAACAGGAAGAAGGATCCGAAGATTCCCGCAGGAAGTGACAGAATTACGGCCAGAGGAATAATGAAACTTTCATATTGCGCTGCAAGTACGAAGTAAACGAAGATCAATACGACAATGAAAATGTACAACGCTTCGTTTCCACGCATCACTTCATCTTTGGAAAGTCCTCCCCAGTCGATGTCGTAACCTTTCGGCAAGGTTTCTTTGGCAACTTCCTGTGCCGCTTTGATCGCTTCACCACTACTGTATCCTTTTGCCGCAGAACCTCTGATCGAAGCCGTTGTGTACATGTTGTAGCGGTTGATCTCATTCGCGCCCTGTGATTTCACAATCTTCATAAAGGCCGAGAACGGAACCATTTCACCACGGTCATTTTTCACATAGAGCTTCATAATGTCTTCCGGCAATCGTCTGTATTCCGGAGAAGCCTGAACGAAGACCTTGAAGAAGCGCTGATATTTGATGAAACCTAATTCGTAGGTACTACCAATCAGAATGGAGAGCGTATTCATTGCATTTCCGATGGAAACACCTTTCTGCATCGCTAAATCATTGTTGATCTGAAGCTCGTATTGCGGATAATTGGCACTATAGAACGTGAACAAGCCGGTGATTTCTTTCCGTTTGCGCAATGCATTCATGAATTCCGTATTCACCCGTTCCAATTCCAGGTAATCACCGGTATTGGTTTTATCCAGTAATTGAAGAGAGAAACCTCCTGCTGCACCATAACCCGGAACCGCCGGTGGATCAAAGAATTCAATTGTTGCTCCCGGAATGACTTTCGCTTTTTCTTCCAGTTCGTAAATGATTTCCTGCACGTTGTGCTTTCTTTCCGACCATGGATCCAGGTTGATCAAACAAGTACCGGCATTCGATCCGCGGCCTTCCGTCAAGACCTCATAACCAGCCAAAGCAGAAACGGACTTGATACCCGGCACTTTTTCAGCAATCATCTGCAGTTTGCGGGCAATATCATTCGTTCGTTCCAGTGTTGATCCCGGAGGTGTCTGAATAATTGCATAGATCATTCCCTGGTCTTCACTCGGGATAAAACCGGATGGTAATTTCTCACTCAATCCGAAAATTCCCAAACCAAACGCCAGTAAGATGATAAACGTGACTAATTTTCTGTTCACGATGCGATTTAACAATCCGACGTATCTTCCCGTCAATTTCTCAAATCCTCTGTTGAACCAATCTAAGAAACGATTGATCGGAGTTCTTTTTCTCGGTTTTCCGTGATTGTTTTTCAACAACATGGCACAGAGTACCGGAGTAAGCGTCAATGCCACCAAACCGGAAAGTACAATGGATGTTGCCATGGTGATCGCAAACTGCCGGTAGAAAATACCAACCGGACCCGTCATGAATGCTACCGGTACGAATACGGCGGTCATCAATAAGGTAATCGCAATGACGGCACCACTGATTTCTTTGAGTACTTTTTTCACGGCCATGTAAGGCGAAAGATGTTCTTCTTCCATCTTGGCATGGACGGCCTCGACGACGACTATGGCATCATCGACCACAATTCCGATTGCCAATACCAAAGCAAATAAGGTAATCAAGTTGATTGTTAAACCGAATAACTGCATGAACATAAAGGCTCCGATCAGGGAAACAGGAACGGCAATTGTTGGAATAAGGGTTGAACGGAAGTCGCCAAGGAATAAGAATACCACCAACGCAACGAGGATAAATGCCTCGCCCAAGGTGTGAATTACTTTTTCAACGGATGCATCCAGGAAGTTCGAAACGTCATAACTGATTTCGTATTCCATTCCCGGAGGGAAGGACGTTTTTTTCAATTCTTCCAGTTTCTCTTTTACTCTTTCAATAACTTCTGTTGCATTACTTCCGTAAGTTTGTTTCAGGACGATTGCCGCAGAAGGATATTCGTCCTTGTTGGAATAAATATCGTAATACTCACTTCCGAGTTCTACTTCCGCAACATCCTTGAGTCTTAAGATTTCCCCTTCCGGATTGGATCGGATAATGACATTCTTGTACTCGTCGGCTTCATTGAAACGGCCTTTGTATGTCAATACGTATTCCAATGCTTCGGCACGTTTCCCGTCACTTCGCCCGATCCGTCCCGGAGAACCGATGACACTCTGTGAATTAAGGGCTTCCATGATTTCGTCTGTGGAAATGTTGTAAGCTCTCATGCGGTCCGGTTTCAACCAGATTCGCATCGCGTATTGGCGGCTACCTAAGATACTTGCCTGCCCGATACCGTTGATCCGTTGTAATTCAGGAATCATGTTTACCCCGGCAACGTTGAAAATGAATTTCATGTCGGCCTTTGGATCCTTACTATACAAGTTGACATACATCAACATACTCGGCATGATTCGGTTTACGATAACTCCTTCGCGCTGTACCAAAACCGGTAAACGGTTTAATACCTGAGCAATTCGTGTGTTTACCTGTACCAATGCCTGGTCGGGATCGGTTCCGAGGTTGAATACGATCTGAATATTTGCTTCTCCGGCACTGGTTGCATCGGAGGTCATGTATTTCATTCCCGGAACACCATTTACGGCTTGTTCCAACGGAATTAAAACGGATTCTGTCAATACTTTCGCACTTGCTCCCGGATAAGATGCCCGTACAATAACGGTGGGAGGTGCAATTTCTGGGAACTGGGATGTAGATAAACCACTGATCGCAAGTACACCCATGAAGATGATGACCAATGATAGCACAATCGCTAAAACGGGTCTGTGAATGAATTTATTAAACATTTTCGGAGCGAATTAAATGGGCTGATTACTCTGTATATACTTTCAGGTGAGAAATAACTTTTGCGGGATCTTCGTAATTGAAGCTGATCTTGTCTCCGTCGCGGACTTTTCGGATTCCTTCCAGAAGGATGCGGTCTTCCGGCTTAATACCGCTTTTGATCACATACAGATCCGGCATTTCAGAGCGGATAACGATTTCCCGTGAATGAACCACATTGTCTTTATCTACGATATACACGTATTTTTTCTCCAATACTTCAAACGTCGCCTTTTGAGGAATAATGATGGCATTTTTCAAAGGAACAACCATTTGAATACTTCCTGTTTCACCGTGTCTCAACAAACGTTCCTGATTCGGGAAAGTAGCTCTGAACGCAATGTTTCCCGTTTCATTGTTGAAGTCTGCTTCAATGGTTTCAACAACTCCCGGATACTTGTAGAATTCGTTGTTTGCCATTAACAGGCGCACATTTTTCATGTTGTCCTTTTTGGCAACGGTTTTGAAGTTCAGATATTCCGCCTCGGGAACATTGAAGTATACCCACAGCTTATTGTTATCAGAAAGGGTTGTCAACAAATCGCCTTCATCGACCAAACTTCCCAATCGTACTTGAAAACGGTCCATAATCCCGTCAAAAGGGGCTCTGATTTCCGTAAACCCTAAACGCACTTTTGCCAGCGATAATTCTGCTTTTGCTTTGTCGTATTTTGCTTTTTCCAAAGCCAATTGGTTTTTGGAAATGATATTGCTGTCTGCAAGCATTTTGGCATTCAGGTATTCGATTTTAGCATAATTTGCTTCGGCTTCCGCTTTTTGCATTTCTGCCTGATACATCATCGGCATGATTTGAAACATCTGCTGACCTTGCTTTACGAATTGTCCTTCGTCTACGAAGATTTTTTGCAGATAACCTTTTTCCAACGCTCTGATTTCAATGTGCTGAATGGCGTGAATCTGACAAACATAATCTTTGACGATCGTTGTGTCTTTTTGCAAAGGACTTGTTACCAATAACTTGGTTTTAATTTCCTTTTCTTCCTTTTTGGATTGGCAGCTTGTGTTTAATAGAGCGGTACACAAGCCCATGAGAATGAGAACTCTCTTCATAGTAATTTAACTTTAAAACAAATGGTTTTGATGAAAATTGGCTGCTGTGACTGGTGTGCACAACAAGATTACCCGATTCTGTGAGTTGAACTTGACTTCAAAACAGCAAGAAGGAAAATCGGGATTCAGACAACGAGAGCTGCCTAGTGAGAAAGTCTATATTCTGAAAACTTGAAATACGACATGCTTTCTGTTGGAAACAAGAAAGGACATATTGTCGCCGAACACTAAATTGTTCTTGAAATCCTCGTACAGATAGTCGAGAGACTGATCGTCGAGAAGGCCTAAAAAGTACTGGTTACCTTCGAGGTGTTTTTGAGATGAAAAATCTTCCGTTTCTTCTTCAATGTTTTCAAAAATAAGTTCTGTTTCTTCATCCGGAATGGATGAGTTTGAACCGATTGATGAATTTGATTTGTGTTGTTTTACAACAAAGTGAGTATGCTCAGTATGATGAAAACGGATAAAAGAAGAGGAATTTGCTTCGGACTGCGGATAAGCATCTAACTGGCTTGATCCAAAGACATGGAGAAAGCACAGTAATTGAAAAAATCCGATAAGCAAACTTTTCATAACGCAAAACTAGTTCAGAGTTTGATGAACGGCAAGTATTTGCGTGTTAAATATTGGTTAATTGTAGTTTCAATGCCTGTTTATGGGGGTTAATATTCTGTTTTTAAGTGTGTTATGGTTTGTTTTTGAGGACTCAAAAACAGAAAGAAATGATCCTTTGAAGATCCGGAAAATGAAAACAGTTTTAATGATCGAAAAAAGTAGATTGAAGTAAAAAGCCATCATCTGAAAAGAGACAATGGCTTTTTTGCTACAAACCAACGCAAAAATGCGTTCGGTTAAGTTGTACTATGGAAAGAATTCCTTTTAAACGCTACAAATCCTTTCGAGACCGCTAAAATACGCACAAGGAATTATTTAGCATTATAAAAAGGGCTGAACACGGCTGAAAATTGTGTGAATGTCCGGATTTCTTCGGCTAATTTTTTTTCCGGGACGAAATATATTCCGGCGGTGGAAAACGAGTGAAGAGCGGAAAGGGGCTTTTTCATTGATATCTTTATTTTTATCACAACTTAATTTTTAACCTGAATGAAAAAATACCGGTTTGACTGATTGTGATAAAAATGATTCGATTTAAAAAAAAAAGATAACAGGGTAAATAATTGAAAATCTTACCGTTGTGTGCCTGGTGTTAGTTCGTAAATCAAATTATTTTTTCAACAGGCAACCTTTCTGTTTTTTCGTTTGTACTAAACAAAACCAAAAAATAAATGAGAAACTCTAAAATGAAACCAATCCTGCTTTTAATGCTCTCTTTTTTGCTGTTACAAAGCTGTAAAACGATGATGATGAAAATGTACGGGATCAAAAATCCTGAAATTGAAAACGAGCAAAGCATCAAAAAACGCGCATTAAAATACGATCTGGACACCACCAACATTGTGACCGTTTTTGATCAAAGCACAGCAACCGAACTTTCCGCCATCTATGGAATTCCGAATGCAGCTATTTATGATGCGAACGGAAAATACATCGAATACAGACAAACGGATACTTCCTGTAATGCGGGATTGTTTCAGTTTATTCCGGATCTGAGCCCGACAAATACGTACAATAAACCCGATAGCACAGATCTGAAAGGTGAATGGGCGAAATTCCGGGATATGAAAGGAAAGGCACTGGGTGAAGTAGAGAAAGCAGATTTCTATGTGTTGATTTATTGGACTGTCTGGACCGGGAAATTGAATAAAGACCACGTGAAAATTTGGGAAGATCTGGCAAAGAATAACAAGAATTGCAAAGTCAAGGTCATTAAAGTGAATCTCGATCTTCAGGAATATTGGGGGATAAAGGATAGTGAAAAGGTCATTGTCCGTTTGGAGAATAAGAAGAAAAAGAAAAAATCCAAATAAGTCTTAGAACTAACTGAACCGAAAAAAGCCATCATCTGATTAGAGACGATGGCTTTTTCGTTGCTTACCACGCAATAACATTGGATTAAGTTGTAATCCGGGAAAGAGTAAAACTCCTTCTGTGGGCACAAAAATACACATGTAAAACCTTCCGGAAATGCAAAAAAGGATGAAAGCAGTGAAAAATTGCGTGAGTCTCTTGATTTCTTCGGTTAAGATTCCGGAAAAACTCTTTCCTGACATTGATTGCAAAAATCCGGAATCTCCGGCATATCTGGAAAATGGAGTAATTTTGCATAAAGAAACAGGGATATGTTGGATCGGAAAGAGCATTGGGAAAAAGTATATGCGACAAAAGAATTGGAGGAGGTGAGTTGGTATCAGCCCGTACCTGAAACTTCTCTGAATTTCTTGAAAGAAGCGAAACTCGACAAAAATGCTAAAATTGTTGACATTGGTGGAGGAGATAGTTTTTTGGTGGATCATTTGCTGGCTGAAGGGTTTACAGATCTGACGGTAGTTGATATTTCTGAAAATGCGTTGGAACGTGCAAAGAAACGACTGGGAGAAAAAGCTGCTCGGGTGAAATGGATTGTGGCTGATGCTTCTGTTTTGGAATTGGATGAACCTGTTGATTTCTGGCATGACCGTGCGGCATTTCATTTTCTGACTCAGAAAAAGGATATTGAAAACTACCTTCAGGGATTAAACCATTCGATCAAAAAAGATGGAATGGTGGTCATCGGAACCTTTTCTGAAAATGGACCAACAAAATGCAGCGGGGTTGAAATCAAACAATATACGGAACAATCCATGACTGAATTATTGAGTCAGTCCTTTCAAAAGATAAAATGCATTGAAACAGAACATCAAACACCTTTTGATACCATTCAACAATTTGTTTTTTGCAGTTTTCAAAAAAATTAAATCGGGTTTCCAACTCATACCGATAGCTCATTTTGAGAATTCAGATGATTTCTTAAAACTCTCTGATACCGGGATTCTAGCTGTTTTTAACGGTTAACAAACGGATAAAACAAGACTTGAACGAGGTCCGCAAAATAAAAAGACAGCGTATCAAATACACTGCCTTTTCAGGATTGGTTTTTCTACTTTTGGTTATGCAGCGTTGAGGTCTTTTTATCCGGCAATCGTTCTGAATTCCTGCTTTTTCAGGGCGGGAAAACAGCGGTTTGAATAGTGAATTAAATGTATCATTCATTTTGATAAAATCAACAGTCGGAGCAAAATTTAACAAGATAAGATTCATTTTAAACCCGATTGAAATCAACAATAACCGGAATGAGTGCCATAATGCCGTAAAGAATCAAAAGCTTCGGAATTCTATTTGGGATGTTCAGAAGCGGAAAATGACATTTGAGGTACAAATTGCGGCCTGATTCGTTAAAATCAGCGTAATTTGTATTTGAAGTATGACAGAAAGCAGAAAAAGTGGTTTTTTGAGTAACAGCCGGAAACGGATCCTGTTTACGGTTTCAGCATTTTTGCTGATGTATCTGGTTTATTATATTCTGGACCCTTTTTCAGAATACTGGAGCGTTTTTTTCGATAGAAAAGTTTCCGAAATACTGGAAGATCTCTTCATTACCTTTTTGGTCTGTCTCGTTATTTCAGAATCGAGTATCCGGGTCGACAACCTGCTGAATAAGCTTTTTTCCTGGAAAGAAAACCCGGTCTTCCGTCTTGCAATTGAAACGGCGTTGAATCTGCTGGCGGTATTACTGATCAATTGGCTGGTGAATTATTGGTTTTGTTCCATCAATTCGGAAACCAAAAACTACATTCCTTCACTGGAAGAACGCCGGGGATTTATGCAGTGGGTGACGGTTAGCGTCATTATTTCACTGATGATCATGGGATTCAATATCGGTAATCATTTGATTTCGAACTGGAAAAACGAAACGATCAGAATGGCTGACCTCAATCAGTTGGCCGTAGAATCCGAATTACAATCCCTGAAACTGCAGATCGATCCGCATTTTGTGTTCAACAATCTGAGCGTACTTTCCGAACTCATTCTGGAAGATCAGCAACTGGGATACAACTACGCTGAAAACTTTTCCCGCATTTACCGCTATATGCTGGTGAATTCCAAAAAAGACCTTATTTCACTGGAAGATGAGCTGATGTTTCTGGATTCTTATATGTTCTTGATTCAGAATCGCCTGGGGTCGGGAGTACTTTTCGAAATTGCCGTTAATCCGGAATACAGACATTTGTATATGCCGCCGCTTACTTTGCAGATGCTGGTTGAAAATGCGCTGAAACACAACCGGACAAGCAAAAAGGTTCCGCTGATTGTGCGGATTTACACCAATGATCAATACGAGCTGATTGTGGAAAATGTATTGATGCCGATCGAAAAAACACATGATTCTTCCGGAATCGGAATTGCGAATATCATCAGACGCTACAACCTGTTGTCGGAAAAAGAACCGCAAATTGTACGGGAACCGGATTTGTTTAAAGTAATTATTCCATTGTTAAAACGATGATTCAGAACGTATTAATTATTGAAGATGAAAAACCGAATGCAGATCGTTTGAAACGTCTCATTCACGAAGCGTTTCCTCAGTTTAAGATTCTCGCGGTTTTGGAATGTGTGGGCGAATGCATCGAATGGTTTCAGGAAAACGAACATCCGGATGTGGTAATGATGGATGTGCGCCTGTCTGATGGATTGAGTTTTGAGATCTTTGAAAAAGTAGAAATCAAATCTCCGGTTATTTTCACTACGGCCTACGACGAATATGCGGTCAGGGCTTTCAAGTACAACAGCATTGATTACTTATTGAAACCCGTTGATCCGAAAGAACTGCAGACGGCCTTTGAAAAATTGATGTCGCAAAACAGTCAGACCAGTCCTTCATTGGAAGGTCTCTTGAATTTCCTTCAGCCGAAAACATTTCGTACGCGCTTTTTGCTGCCTTACAAAGACGGATACAAAACCTTGCTGGTAAGTGATGTGGCATATTTCTATTCCGAATTTAAAATCACGAGAGTGAGGCTCTACAACGATTCAGAAGAAGTTGTTCCCCACACATTGGAGGAGCTGGAGCAGCAGTTGGATCCCAAGTTGTTTTTCAGGGCAAACCGGCAATTCATCGTTCACATTGATGCCATTCAGCAGGTTCACAACCATTTCAACGGGAAATTGAAAGTAGATATTAAAAACAATCCGGAAACAGAGATCATTGTCAGCAGAGAAAAAGCAGGACTTTTGAAGAATTGGCTGGATTTTTAAGTTATCTTGCTATAAAAATAGAATGCCACTGTTTTAACGTAAATAGTTTACGTTCTTCTGTCCATACTTTTGCCGGGTAAATAAAAACCAATAGACAAGAGAACGTTTCAAATCAAAGAGGCCGAAAATTTATTTTGACTGAGCATAGGATTTCAATTGAAACATTCTTGAAAACCCAGATGCGTAAAATGTTGTCATTTCAGCAGTGAAAAAGTACGTTTCAGTCACTTTTACTTTTTAGGCAGGTACATTATTCGTTCTTTTGTATTACAAAATAAATTTTAACAATGTTAGAGAGATTTGTTACACCAAGACACCTTTTAAATTTACTATTGCTTACAGCGACTCTGACGGTTTTACAATCATGTGGAGAGGAACCACAGGGAATGCCGCCGAGTGCTCCTGTGCAAGTAGATTTTGAAAACCTTCAACCGGTTTCTGCTCAGATAGAGTCAAAATACCCGGGAGCAATCGAAGGAAAAGTAAATGTAGATATCAAAGCCCAAATCACTGGATATTTAGAAAATATTTATGTGAAAGAGGGAGACTATGTTCAAAAAGGCCAAACACTTTTTAAAATCAAAGGAGATGTTTACAACGAGCAGGTGAGAACCAGCCAGGCCATGTTGAACGCAGCCTTATCTGCAGAAGAAAATGCACGCATCGAATTGGAAAAGATCAAACCGTTGGTTGCAGGAAAAGTCGTTTCAGAAGTACAGCTTAAAACGGCTGAGGCGAATTATGCGTCTGCCAAAGCACAGGTTGCTCAGGCTCGTTCTGCTTTAGGTTCTTCTCAGATTAATGCAGATTTCGCCCTGATCAAAGCCCCGGTAAGCGGATACATCGGAAGAATTCCGAACCGCGTAGGGAATTTGGTTACTCCTGCGGACATGGTTCCTTTGACAACCCTTTCGGAAATCGACGAGGTGTTTGTCTACTTTTCATTGAGCGAATCGGATTTTATTTCCTTTACGAAGGATCGTAAAACGGATGCGGGAATGAATACCGTTGAACTGGTTATGGCCGACGGTACGTTGTACGAACAGAAAGGAAAGCTGGAAATCGCGAGTGGAAACATCGATCGTTCCACAGGAAGTATTTCCCTGAAAGCAGTCTTTTCCAATCCAGACAAAATCTTGCGTTCGGGAGGTTCGGGAAAAATCGTCCTGAAAAAAGAAATGAAAAAAGTGTTGACGCTTCCGATGGCTTGTGTGAAGGACATTCAGGACAAATACTTTGTATATGTTTTGGGAAGCAACAATGCAGTGCAGATGAAACCGATCGAGATCAGCGGAACTTCCGGAAATAATTACATCGTTCAAAGCGGATTGAAAGCAGGTGAAAAAGTGGCACTCAACAGAATTGATGTACTTTTTGACGGAATGCCGGTTGTTCCTCAAATGCGTTCAAATCAGAAGAAATAAGCTTGCGTCAGAGTACGATTATTTTCAAAGAATTAAAGAATTATGATAAAAAAGATCATAGATAGGCCGGTATTGGCCACAGTAATATCCATTCTACTATTCATCCTTGGTATTATCGGCTTGTTGCGCCTGCCGATTACACGTTTTCCGGATATTGCACCGCCTACCGTTCAGGTGAGCGGAAGTTATCCGGGAGGAAACAGTGAATCGGTTCTGCGCTCGGTTGTAACTCCACTCGAAGAACAGATCAACGGGGTGGAGAACATGGAATACATAACCTCCACAGCCAGCAACGACGGAACTTTTACAGTTCGGATCGTATTTAAGCAAGGAGTAAACCCGGACCAGGCAGCTGTAAACGTACAAAACAGAGTACAGCAAGCCACACCGATTTTGCCGCAGGAAGTGGTCAACATGGGTTTGACAACCTCCAAGCAACAGAACAGTATGATCATGATCTTCAACGTGTATGCGGAAGACAATGAAAAATACGACGAGTTATTCCTGCAGAATTATGTAAATATCAACCTGATTCCGCAGATTAAGCGGGTTTCGGGAGTAGGACAGGCGATGGTGTTCGGTTCGAAAGATTATTCCATGCGAGTTTGGTTGAATCCGCAGAAAATGGCGGTGTACAACCTGATTCCATCTGATGTTACTTCTGCCGTTGCAAGGCAAAGTTTGGAATCTGCACCCGGAAAATTGGGCGCGGAATCAGATGCTGCGTTGGAATATGTGATTCGCTACAAAGGGAAAAAGAATTTGCCCGAGCAGTACGAAAACATCGTTGTGAAGCGAGACGGAACACAATTGGTGCGCCTGAAAGATGTGGCGCGAATTGAATTCGGATCAATCAGCTACAGCGGAAATACAAAGGCAAACAGTAAGAATGCCGTTACGGTTGCAATTATGCAGACTTCCGGGTCAAATGCAAATGCGATTGAAATCGGGGTGAAGAAAGAAGTTGAAAAAGCGGCGAAAACCTTTCCTCCGGGAATCAAGTTCAATTCGCTGATGAGTACAAAAGACCGTTTGGATGAAAGTACGAAACAGGTGAAATCTACATTGATTGAAGCATTTATTCTGGTTTTCATCGTCGTGTTCTTGTTTTTACAGGATTTCCGTTCAACGATCATTCCGGCAATTGCGGTTCCGGTTGCGATCGTTGCAACGTTCTTCTTCCTGCTCATTTTTGGTTTCACCATCAACCTCTTGACCTTGTTTGCCTTGGTACTCGCCATCGGTATTGTGGTCGATGATGCGATTGTGGTCGTGGAAGCGGTGCACAGTAAAATGGAAGGTTCCAACATGTCGGGACGTGAAGCTACGCACAGTGCGATGGGGGAAATCACCGGAGCAGTAATTTCGATTACTTTGGTTATGTCGGCAGTGTTTATTCCGATCGGTTTCATGACCGGTTCTTCGGGATTGTTCTACAAACAATTTGCGTATACTCTGGCCATTGCCATTATCATTTCGGCGGTCAACGCCTTGACTTTGACTCCTGCCTTGTGTGCGTTATTGCTAAAGAATAAACATGCGGAAGGAGCTGCCGGGCATAAAAAGCAAACCCTGAGCAAGAAATTCTTTGTGGCGTTCAACTCCGGTTTCAATTCAATGACCGGAAGATACATCAAAGGAGTCAGCTTTTTGGCAAAGAAAAAATGGCTTGCTGTGGGAATTATTGCAGTGATCATAGGTGCTGCAATGTATTTGATGACAAGTACTCCGAAGAGTTTCGTACCGATGGAAGACGATAATTTCATCGTCTACAGTTTGGGAATGCCTCCGGGAACTGCTTTGTCCCGAACAAATGAAACTTCGGCTAGAATCGACAGTATGTTGAAGGGGATCGAAGCCATTGAAACGAATACAAGTATCACCGGATTCAATATTCTGGGAGGAAATGCCAGTGCGGCTTACACCACCGGATTTATTAAGCTGAAAGAGCAAAAGGATCGCGGAAAGATCAAAGACATAGAGATCATTCACGGAATGATTTCCGAGAAATTGAACAGTGTAAAAGAAGGAACAGCAATGGCATTCCGCTTCCCGCCGGTTGATGGTTACGGGATGAGTAACGGAGCTGAAATCGTGCTTCAGGACCGCATGGGAAGAGACCCGGCTATTCTGAAAGCAAAGGCAGACAGCATTATTGCGAAAATTATGCAGCGTCCCGGAGTTCAGTATGCTTTCACGATGTTCCGAACGGATTATCCTCAGTTGGAACTGGAAGTAGACGAAGACAAAGCAAGTCAAATGGGAGTAGACGTGAGCGCGATGCTTGGAACGATCCAGACTTACTTTGCCGGAGATCAGTCACTGAATTTTACCCGGTTCGGGAAGTTCTATAGAGTGAGTGTCAAAGCCGATGGAGTGTTCAGAACAGATCAGGAAGCATTTAACGGTGTTTTTGTCCGAAATGATCAGGGACAAATGATTCCGGTGAAATCACTGGTAACACTTCACAAAGTTTACGGACCGGAATCTGTGACACGTTACAACTTGTATAATTCATTGACGATTAACGTGATGGCGAATCCGGGAACAAGTAACGGAGCGATCATGGATGACCTGGAGAAAAATGTTCTGAACAAGCTTCCCGGTGATTACAGTTACGAATGGACAGGATTGAGTTTGGAAGAGAAATCTTCCGGAAATCAAACCATGTTGATTTTGATGCTGAGTTTGTTGTTTGTGTACTTCTTGTTGGCAGCACAATACGAAAGTTACTTATTGCCACTGGCAGTTTTGCTTTCCATTCCAACCGGAGTAATCGGAGCCTTTTTGGGAACGAAAGCGATCGGAATGGACAACAATATCTACGTTCAGGTTGGTTTGGTCATGTTGATCGGTTTGCTGGCTAAAAATGCCATTTTGATTGTGGAATTTGCCTTGCAGAGAAGAAAAGCCGGATCAACGATTATGGAATCCGCATTGGAAGGTTCCAAAGCACGATTGCGCCCGATTATCATGACTTCCCTGGCTTTTATTGTGGGAATGATCCCGCTGATGTTTGCACAAGGAGGTTCGGCTGCAGGAAACAGATCGATCAGTACTGGGGCGGCAATGGGAATGTTGAGCGGTGTTGTTTTGGGGGTATTTGTGATTCCGCTGTTGTATGCTTTATTCCAGTTCCTGCAGGAAAAAGTGTCAAGCAAGAAATACAATGAGAGATTAGAAGGATAATAAAGAAGAAAATGAATCGAACGATTAAATTTTGGATATTAATTGCTGTATTGATTTCTGCTTGTAACGTAGGAGATCGGTATGCTCGGAACGAAAAGGAACTGAACATGCCTGAAAGCTACCGAACGGAACAGCACGAACTGACAGCTGACACAGTCATGCTTGACTGGAAAACGTTTTTCAAAGATCCGGTTCTGCTGGGATTGATTGAAAAAGCGTTGAACAAAAACAATGAAATCGGCATTGCATTGATGAGCATGCAGCAGTTGGAGCTTTCATACAAGCAATCCAGGTTGGGTTTATTGCCGACTATGGATTTAACTGCCGGAGCGAGTCGTACCTGGTTGTCAAAGAACTCTTTGAACGGATCTTTGAGTGAAGAGTTTTTGGGAACGACTTATCTGGATGATTACAGCGCAACCGTTAAATTATCCTGGGAAGTTGACATCTGGGGAAAAGCTAAAAAACAAAAAGAAGGCGCTTTGGCGAGCTACATGGGACAAAAAGAGAACATGACAGCTCTGAAAACCCGTATTGTAGTGCAAGTTGCACAAGCATACTACAATCTGATCTCTTTGGACGAGCAGCTGAAAATTGCACAAAAAAATGTGGAATTGAGTGACAGTACGCTCGTGATGATCCGCATGCAATATGCGTCGTCGTTGGTGAATTCATTGGCGGTAGAGCAAATGGAAGCCCAGAAAAAAACAGCTGAATTGTTGATCCCATTGGCAAATCAGAACATCGAGATTCAGGAAAATGCCTTGAGCATTCTGTGCGGTGAATATCCGAACAGGGTAGAGCGCAGCGGAAATCTGGAGTTGGCTATGCCGGAAACCGTTTTTGCACAAGGAGTTCCTGCTAATTTATTGAGCAGAAGACCGGATGTGAAAGCTGCCGAGTATGCAATCGTAGCTGCAAATTCGAAAGTCGGATTGGCAAAAGCTGCCATGCTTCCATCGATCAGTATCACGCCTTCCATCGGATCCAATTCCTTCCGGTTCAATTCGTGGTTCGATTTACCTGGATCATTGATCAAAAACCTGGGCGCAAACCTTACTCAGCCGATTTTCCAACGCAAAGCACTGAAAACGGATTATCAGGTTGCGATGCTTGAAAGAGATAAAAAAGCAATGGAATACCGCCAATCAGTTATGATTGCTGTTGGAGAAGTATCGGATGCATTGGTTCGAATGAAATATACCGACGAGCGATTGGTTTTGTTGGAGCAGAAAGGAGAATCGCTGTCAAAATCGGTAATCGACGTACTTCTGTTATACAAAAGCGGAATGGCGACATATCTGGAAGTGATTACGGCTCAGAATAATGCCTTGCAGAACGAATTGGATATCATCAGTGTGAAAAAAGAAAAACTGAATGCAATCACAGATTTGTATCGCTCAGTTGGCGGCGGAACAGATTTGTAATCCGCTCTTTCGAGGTAGCTTTTCAAACTTTCGAGTACAGGCCTGGCCTTTTTGCTTACTTTTTTGGCAATGAAAAAAGTAAGAGAAACCAGATAATGCTATGAGATGTTGTATAGATGGGAAATCGCCCTTTGATACAGAGTACTCAGATAAAAGAATTTAAATCGAAAAACCTCCATGAACTGATGTTTATGGAGGTTTTCACTTTACGCTATAAACAGTAGTTAAGGGTATATTTAGATATTTTTTCGTTAAGAATAAAAATCAGTACAATTTTAAAATACAAAACCACTTATTACAAATGTCTGTGTTTTGTAAGTTTCAGACTGCAAGGGATAACCCCTGTTTTTTGAGATAAAGAACTTCTGATTCATTCCAAACAGGTATTTTTAACGAAAGATTTCCCTTGATGAAAAATCACTTGATGAAAATTTGGTTTTCAGGACTACTATTCGCATGCTTATTTGTAGCGTGTGGGAAGCCATCAGGTGAATTTGTTTATAAGATAACAGACCGGAAATTACCGGATTCTGTCTGCGAGAGGCTTTCGGATAGAAATCATTTTCATGACAGCACTTTTTACCCGTCATTTTTCGCACATTATTCGGAACAGATCAAAGCAGGGAACCTGAAACATGCAGCCATCTCATTGGGAGAAATTGCTGAACAGGAAATGTATTATTCCTTTTTCAGCGATGAAACTCTGGATTCAGTACGCTCTTTCAAAAAACAATACCAGCAAAAGCTTCCGTGGGATCAAACACTTTTTGTGGAATCCTATTTGGGAAATTACCTGATTCATCAAAGTGAGTACCGCAAAGCAATTAACTGCTTTAAAAAACTGGTGGTTCGCAAACCATTTGATTACAATACCTGTACGGAAGTTGCTCACGGATATGCAGATATGGCTTTTTGCTATTTTGCCATCGGAGAACACGAAAAAGCACTTCAGAATAATGTGAAAGCTTTGAACTGGTTTGAAAAAACGAAGAGCCAGACCGGAAAAGGAGGCGTTTACGACAACATTGCTTTGGTTCATCTTTACACTAAAAACTACAAGGAATCGGAAGTTTACTTCGACAAAGCCATGGCTGCTTACCAGGAAGTAGGAGATGAGCCAAATATCATGACTTCCCTGCACAACAAAATCCTGTTGTATGACGAAATGGAGAGTCCGAAGAAATTTGCGTTGATCGATTCGACCTATCATCTTTTCAGAAGAAGCAAAATGCAGGATGAATCCCTCGAATTGGGACTTTCCAGTTTTTATATCGATGTACTCATTCACGAAGAGCGTTTGGCGGAAGCAAAAGCCATTTTGGGAGAAATGAAATTCCTGGTCGATAAGTTGCAATCCATGAGCGCACAAGCAGATTACACCATTGCATTGGCTGCGTATCAGGTAAAGACCGGGGAAGGAATCAGAGCTCCGGAAGTGATTGAGCAGGCATTGCATGAGGTGGAAGAACAAGACGATTATCAAAACCAGATTGCTTTTTTGAAAGTGTTGAAAGAAAATGCTTTGCTGAAAAAAGACTATCAAAAAGCATATGCCTATTCCGAGAAGGAAAAAGAGGCCGAAAATAAGATTACGAATCAACGGATGATTGCCAAAACACTGGAGCTGAATAAAGTTTACGAAACCGAACGGAAAGAGCAGCAGATCAACAATCAGAAACAAACGATCGCAGAAGGAAAAGTAACCATTGCCTTGCTGGTCACACTTTTGATGGCAGTACTCTTGATTGTAATCAGCTTATTGTCCCGTCAAAAACAGAAAAAGAACCGACTGGAAAATCAGCGGGCTCAGCAATACACAAAAAAACTGCTTGAGAAAACAGAAGAAGAACGCAAGCGGATTGCAAGTGATTTGCATGACAGCGTCAGCCATGAGCTTCTGAATCTGAAACATACGATGACCGATAATCCGAAATTGACGGGCGATAAGATTGATATGATTATCAATGATATTCGCAGTATTAGTCGTAATTTACATCCTGTAATGTTTGAAAAAGTCGGGCTTTCGGCAAGCGTAGAGCAACTGGTGGAACGTGCGCAGGCAATCAATCAATTGATGGTTACTTCTGATATTGACTACCATTCTTCGTTGTCTGTTTCGGATGAATTGCAGGTCTACCGGATTGTTCAGGAGGCACTTTCAAATACCATTAAGTATGCGGAAGCTGTTGCGGCAAAGATCATTATTTTTGAAGAAACTCAAAGAACGTTCATTCAAATAAAAGATAACGGAAAAGGGTTTCCGGTTGAAGAAACACTTCAAAAGAAGGATGCTTTCGGTTTGCACAATATTATTGAGCGGAGCAAAGCTATTGGCGGTACAGCCAGAATCCATTCCGACACAAACGGAACAGTGGTTACTGTTGAATTAAAAAGAAACACATGGATATAATTATTGCAGACGATCATCCTTTGACACTTCAGGGAACACAAGCTTTTGTAGAATCTTACGGACATCATGTAGTAGGAACCTGTGCCAACGGAATCTCGGCTTTGAATATGATTCAACTGCGCTTGCCTCATGTTGCTATTTTAGATATCAATATGCCGGCAATGGACGGACTGGATGTTACCAAAAAAGTAAAAGAGCTGAAGTTGAGAACCAAAGTGATTCTTTTAACCATGCACAAAGAACTCATGATTTATAACAAAGCCCGTGAATTCGGTGCATACGGTTATATTCTGAAAGAACATGCGCAGGATGAGCTGAAAAAATGCCTGGAAGAAGTGGAAAAAGGAAATCAATATGTGAGTGATTCTTTGTTGAAAGATCTGATCAGTGTGCGAGAAACAGGCACCAGCGAATTGGATAAATTGACTTTTTCGGAACGGAAAATTGTGGAATTGATTGCACAGCAGAAAACCAGCAAGCAAATTGCTGAATTACTGTTCCTGTCAGAAAAAACCATTGAAGGACACCGAACCAATATCATTGAAAAACTAGGTTTGCCCAAAGAGAAAAATACCTTGCTTAAATGGGCTATGAAAAACGGAATGTAGGAATGAAACGTTCATTTGTTTTACAGAGATTTTGAAACCGATTCTTGCCCTTTCGGATCTTTAGTGCCTTTATTTTAAGTGAAATTTCAGGTGAGGTTTTTCCACAAATGCACAAATAGATGCTCGCCTAACGGACTCGCCGGTTTAGTTGTGGCGACTGGTAAGCGCCACCTCTATTTGCATCTGTGGTATTCTACAAACTATTTTAATATTGCACCGTTTTATGCAAAAGATTAGTATTTTAAACACCATTTTGAAATTGTTTTTGAAACCCTTGTAAAAATCAAATAGTTAAAATTGCGAAGCCATGTTTTCAGTTGTATCTGCTTATCAGAAAATCTACCCGAAGAAACTTGTTTCAGACAACAAAGCCCTTTTCTGTTGGATCACTGAAGAGCAAACTCCACATCGTCTGGTTCCCGAACCTGCTGCTGTTTTTCAGGATTATGAACCGGTAAAGGAAATTGTCTTTCCGATCATGGAACTCGATCTTTCTGCTCTGAATCCGGATTTTTCAGAAAAGATCACCGTTTTGTATCATGAATCCACCAACCTGGATTATTTGATTTATCAGTTGGATGAATCGGGAAAAATCACCAACCTTTCTTTCATGGATTACAAAGGAAACCCGGTTGCAATAGACGATGAAGAGGAAGTTTGTCCTTTCGAAGAAGGATTGGAAGAAGTGGAAGCAATTGCAGAAAATCTGAAAGGGAAATACCTGAAAATGATTCCTACTGAGAATCTTCCTGATAAAATAAACTACGATGAAGCATTGGAATTTTCAAACGAAGTAATTGAGATCTGGAGAAAAGCCGTAAAAAAATGGAAACCGAAAAAAATCGATGATTTTGACTACTTCGGCCCGCTTCCTTCTTTGGTTCAGTTTAGCCCGGAATATCCCGTTTGGAACGGACAGGAAGACGCTTTTTTGTTTGTCGGTCAGGTGGGAATGTACGAATTGGGTCTCATCGGAGTGAGTTACTTTTTGTTTTATCATCCGGAATCAAGAACAGTAGCGCAATTGGTGCAAATGACCTAGAGAAATCATTTCGTGTTATTCTGTTTCAAAAAAAGCCATTAGTTCCGTTTTTCGTCTCACAGAAACAGGAATTTCTTTCCCCGAATTTAACACTAAAGAACCGCCGCTTCCACGCAGGTATGTGGTTACGTGCTGGAGGTTTACCAAATAACGATCGTGTACCCGGATAATAGAATGTATCCCGAGTTTCTTTTCAAAACTGCCAATTTGCTTGCTGACAACGATTTGTTTTCGGTTTGTGAGAAAGAAGGTCGTATAATTTCCACTGCTTTCACAATACAGAATGTTTGCAGGTTCAACAAAAGTCAAGCCTTTTTGACTGGGGAGTGTTATTTTTTTATCGTTTGGATTAGCTGCATGTTTTAAGGATTCCAGAAGTGCGACATTCCTTTTCTGGTTGATCCATTCAATGGCGCGGTTTACTGTTTGCACGAATTTTTCGGAAACCACGGGTTTTGTAATATAACCAAGAGCCTGATATTCGAATGCATTTAACGCAAATTCGTCGTAAGCCGTAACAAAAATGACTTCTGTTTGATGCTGTTTCCTGATTTGGTGCAATAATTCGAAACCATTCATTTCCGGCATGGTAATATCCAGAAAAAGCAGATCCGGTTTGATTTTCGATACTAGTTCCAATGCTTCTTCCGTATTGGATGTTGCGTGTGGTTTGATGTTATTTGGAAAAAAAAACTCCAGTAATCCATGGAGCAGAAAGCAGTTAATTTCCTGGTCGTCAATAATAAGTGCATTAATCATAGCGTGTGGTAATGGTGAGTTTAAGAATGACGGATGTTCCGCCGGAAGCGTGTTCAATGAATGCTGTTTCAATGTCATAGAGCTGAGCCCTTTTTTCAGTGATCGAAATGCCTTTCCCCATGTGCTGTTTAACTGATTCCGGATGTTGTGCTCTTCTTCCCGGACCATTGTCCCGAATGGTGCAAATCAGATCGTTTTCTCTTTTTTCAAAAGAAATGGTGATCATTCCTTTTTGATTTCTCAAAACTGACACACCATGTTTCACTGAATTTTCGACATGTGGTTGTAATAGCATTGCGGGAATCAATATCCGGTTGATATCCACCATCGGATCAATAATAAACTCGAAATCAAACTTATAGTTCATACTCATTTGTTCAATTTCGAGATAGGCTTTGAGGTAATCTATTTCGGAGGAAAGTGGGTAATTTTTTTCATAAGAAGCCTCCAGCGTATTTCTGAAAAGCTGGGCAAAACGGTCTATGTAAAGGTCCGCTTCTTCTATGCGTTGCCGGTAGATTAATCCTTTGATCGAATTCAGACAATTGAAAACAAAATGTGGGTTTATTTGCGCTTTCAGAGCGATGAGTTCCAGTTCCCTGAGCTTGCTTTGCTGCACTATTTTGTCGTTTAACTTTTGGTAATGCCGCTTCAAGGAATAACGAACAAGAAAATAAACAGCGATAAGTAAGAAGGAAACAAGTCCAAAAAGGAATCCTTTCCGGGTATAGAACGGATAACCAACGGATACGGTGATTACATGTGAATCCGAAGGAAGATTATAGTTGCTCAACACTTGTATGGTGATTTGATAATCTCCGGAACTCAGCTGATCCAACGAAATAGTTCCATTGGAAGTGTAGTTCCAGCTTTCTTTATTGACACGATAACGATAGCGTACAGGTAAACGTTGATAATTTTGCGTTGAAAATTCAATTTGAAGATTGTATTTCCCCGGTTTCAGATTGGTTCTCGGCTGAATTTTATGTGCTTGTTTATTGATGGATAAGCGGGTCAGTTGTAAGCGGAATTTCCGGAGCGCAGTCTGCTTTTTCGTGTCAAATTGAAATAAACTATTGTATCCCAGACCATGAACCAATCCATTGTGAAAGAAAAACTTCCGGATTCCTTCATCTTTGAAGATATCGAGCGTTATGAGATGCAGGATTTGTAATTTTCCATGCTTAAATTCATAAACCAGTTTTTCAGCCCCGTTGGTATAACCGATGTAAAGCTGTTTGTTATCAGATTCTTCGATGCATTCGACTTGATCTTGGGAGGTTCCGTTTCGTGAACTTAAGATCTTTCGGGATTTTCCATTGTAAATAGCACTTAATCCGTTGCCGGCAGTTGCCACCCAAAGCACATTTTTCCGGAAACACAGATCTGTGATCCTGATGGACTTAAATTTTCCGGTTTCACTCCAATCAATCAGCTTTCCGGTTTTTGTCAGTTCTTTCAATCCCTGAATAGTGCCAATAAAAATAGAGCCGTTGGGACCTGCGCTTATTGAAGTTGTTCTGCCCTGATAAATATTTTGCTCCTTTTGATTTTTTATATTAAAGATAAACGCCGCTTTGAAAGTACTGAGATATCTGATAGAGTCATTTAAAATATAAACGTCTTTAACAGAACCCATTTTTGAGACTTTCTGAGATAAATCGGTCGTATTGGAAGCTACGGAAGTAGATCCGTACACCAGATCCGAATCACCAATTCTTTCAGCAAAAGTAGTTGACTTGTATACATTGTTTGAAATGTTTCGTTTGCTTCCGTTTGGTAAGTTTAATAAATTACCGACCGCATCACTGATGAATACCTGTTGATTATTTAAGTAGAAAAAAGCAGGAGCTTGATTTATGAAATGCTTGCCGGCAAAGGTTTCCTTGTTTTGAATATGAATCCCGTTGTCTCCGGTGATCAGAACCCGAACTGTTCCTGACTTATTTTCAATAGCGTGAGCAAGAATAACGCTGGTATCCAAAGGAATTGTTTTCCTGGTTTTAAAATCGAAAAAGGACAAATTATGACCTTCCTGGTTCATTAAAATTCCGGATTTGAAAATTCCGAGACGATGGATTGCATGAACATTTTTTATAGGAAAAGTTTCTCCCGTTTTGATGTTTTTACAAAGAAGCATAGGCCCGTTTAACAAATTATGGAAGCAAATCCAGTCCTGATTAAAAATCATACCGTTATACTTGAAAAGTGTTTGACGTTTTATTGTTTTATCCCGTTGATTGATTGTGAATTGAATACCTGAATAAAGTAGCACAAGTTTGTTATCGGTTGTTTCCGATAAATAAATCAAATGAAAATGTATCGGGTGGTTTGTATAGTACGAGGCGATCCATTTGTCATTTTGTATGATCCGTATTACACCTTGTTCCGTTACTAAGACGACTTTTCCGCTTTTCAATGCAAAAACACGATATGTCTGATCTTTTTTAACTGTATCCCGATGAATGATCGTATTTACATTTTGAAACCGGGGAGTGTTGCGCTTCAAAAAAGCAGCTTCACGTTGAAATGGCTGTGCCCAAATGGTTCCTTTTGTATCTTCAGTGACGTAGATGATATCGTTGTCCGGTAAACCATCTTGTATCGTGAAATGAGTGAAATCAGTTCCGTTAAAACGGGACAAGCCTTGACTTTGACAAATCCATAGAAAATCATTCTGATCAAAGATTCCGTAATAAGCCAGATTTGACAACATACCGTTTTGCCTGGTGTATTGAACGGAGTAGGTGGAGTTTTGTGCATAACTGGCCGATACGATTAAACTGACAAGAAAGAATTTCAAGTGAGAAAGTTGCATACCGATTTTCGTGTTTGTAGGAGTGTTTACCCTATACTAACGAAAGAATCCTGAAAATAATATTTACTCCGTTGCAATTTTCAATAACGCTTCCTTCAGATCCACTTGGTTGATGTTGTAATAGATCACTCCCAGATCAGTGTATCGTTTTTCGAATACTTTGCTGTCTTTTTTGCTCAATTTCTTTCCAAGATAAACGAAGCAAATACCAATTTTATCGGCTTTCAGGTTTTTGATCATAGTTTGGATTTGTTCTGTCAAGGCAAATTCGCCGTCCGTCAAGATCAACACCGTGTTGATTCCGTTTGGAAGCTTGTTTTTTTCGAGAATACTACTCACGGTTTTGAAACCTTCCAGGATATTTGTCTGACCCAAAGCGTGAATGTGCTTGATTTTTCCTGTGATGTGCTCTTTCTGATCGCAGGGAACAGCCTGAAGAATCGTTTCCGACTTACCGGAAAAAGTGACGATCGAAATTTGATCTGCTTTTCGTTGAATTCCGACTAAATACGATGCGTTTTCCTTCAAATGACTCAACTTTTCAGATTCATTCATGGAAGAAGAAGCATCCAACAAATACACCAAATGATGGGGCAGAGCCTGATGAATCAAAGCTTCGTCGGGATTGAGTATTTCTGAATGTGTTTCCGTTATTTCCGGCAGCTTTTTCGGGAGAAGTTCAAACTTATAAAGTAAGCGGGCCTTCATCAAAAGTACATTCTGATTGGTATCGATCTCAGATTTTGAAAGACAGCATTCCGATGTTTGAGTGAAAGTCAGTCCGTCCGCAATAGCAATATAATCGTTGTAATCTTCCGTGATCATATTGTAGCTCCGAAGGAAATCATCATAAGCCTTTTGTGATGCTTTCATAAAAGGTTCCGCCTGATGTTTGGATGAAGCAAACCAGTAAATAGTGCTTTGCATGGAAGTATAAAATGTTCTGTAACGCGTGTGCAGCCAGAATCCACTGTGTTGATTTCCATAACCGCGCGTTTTGAACAGGTAAAGCGAATCCTTTTTCAAACCCTCGGCATTCAGAAAGCGAATCCTGGAATCGTATTCGGTGATTTTAGACTGATCGTCCGTATACAAAACCTTCTCCCAATCTGCTAAAAGATTCATGCTGAGTTTCAGTTCCTGTAACCCGTTTTGTAAAGCCAGATGCGTTTTGAACGGAGGGAGTTTTGTGTCTGCATACTGATGCAAAACACTGTCCAGTTTCAGAGAGTTTTCATGGCAGGCTTTAAACCATTGTTGATGAGTATTCAGAATGGATTCCGCTTTTGGGAACAGGGAATCGGAAAGAAACTGCTTGTCCGAAATGTAATTGTTCAAGTCCGTGTGTGTGGCGAATAAACTGTCTGCAGAAGTGAGGTAATTCAGTAAAAAAGGACTGACTTCGGCAGGAATCTGATGCCGGGAAAGCAAGGATCGAACCTGTTCTCTTGAACGCAGCCAGGGAATATAATTGGTTTGGTAGGACGGAACTTGTTTTTGAGCATTCGGAGTGATTTCCGGAAAATGAAAAGCCTCTTCAATTCCCGAATAATAAGAAAAACCGCTGCCTTGTGTTTTACTGCAATAAAAATAGCTTTTCTGAATCTTTTCGCTGCTTGCGTACAGTGCTCTCTGAAGTTGAACGGCATCAAAATACCATTGCTGATTGCAAATACTGAAGGTATTCATCATTTCAACAAGCTGATTCAAATTCCGGACTTCCTTGTTGCGATTCTGGGCAAACAAGAAAGAAGGCGATAGCAATAATGCGCTTAGAGTGAATAGTTTTATCTGGTTTTTCATGGAGGAATCAGTTTTGAAAAGATTTCGGACTCATGTTGCGCTTCTTTTTGAAATAATTGGAAAGATGACTTTCATCCGAAAAACCGAATTCATAAGCGATTTGTTTCATGGAAAGCTGCTTGTTCGAAATGCGTTTTTCAATCAGTTTGAGTCGCAGGTTGTGAACATAATCCCGGTAACTCATGTTGAAATGCGTTTTGAAATAAGCACTGAAGTAAGAAGGAGCAATGTTGAAATGTCCGGCAATGATTTTGATGCGCATATCGCCTGGCGAATAAATATTCTGATGAATGTAGGAAGCAATCAATTCCGGGTTGCAGGCCATCACAACATGATCGAGCTGCCTGGCGCGAAGTGCTTCCTTGATCAAGCCGAAAATGGAAAGAATCTGATAATAAACGATCGGAGAACTGGCAACATCGAGCCGGCAATTATAGGCCGAAATGTTTTGAACCGTATTGCGCAGAATGGTTTTGCAAGGTTCATCCAGTTCAAGCGACATTTCCTTCAACACATTGTAGCGCATCATATCTTCGGGATGATGAATAATCAGGTCGTCGGAACTGAGATTCTTTTTCGAACTGAAATAATTGTCGGTGAATTTGATGAACACAAAGCGTGTAGATTCGATGATGTCGAAACAATGCTGATCATCGGGAGAAATGACGAACAAATCATCCGTTTTGTAAGGAATCAGGTTGTTGTTCAGGTGGTGAACTCCTGTTCCTGAAAGGATGTAAATCAATTCGTAGTAGGTGTGGCTGTGTTTTGGAAGGTGAAACTTTTCTTCCTCAAACTCATGAATAACCAAAGTCTCAAATTGATTTAATTTCTTCATATCGGATAATTGCAATTTTAACACTTAAAATTACAAGTTTATTCGTGAATTGACAAGTAATTTTGTAGCCGATTAAGGAGAAAAATATGAAAAAGTCATTAGTAGCCCTCTCGTTTGGGGGACTCACCATAGGAATTACGGAATTTGTCATGATGGGATTGCTTCCCGATATTGCTGCGGATTTATCCGTTTCGATTCCAACAGCAGGGTATTTGATTTCAGCTTATGCATTGGGCGTTGTTATCGGAGCTCCGACTCTGGTTTTGATGACCAGAAACTACCCACCCAAGAAAATTCTGCTTCTTTTAGCAGCGATGCTGACAATTTTTAATGCGTTGTCGATCATCGCACCGAATTATGAATTGTTGTTTGTATCCAGACTTTTGTCGGGTTTGCCGCACGGAGCATTTTTTGGAGTAGGAGCAGTGGTTGCAAGCAGATTGGCAACCAAAGGAAAAGAAGCACAGGCCATTTCAATCATGTTTGCCGGGCTGACGCTGGCCAATCTCATCGGTGTACCGATCGGAACTTATATCGGGCAGCATTTTTCGTGGAGGTATTCTTTCGCTCTGGTTTCAATCATCGGATTGATCACGTTTGTGGCGCTGATCTTTTGGATGCCGGTTCTGGAATCAGGCAAAAAAGAAAGCATTAAAAGCCAGTTGAGTTTCTTTCAGAATGCGACAGCCTGGTACATTATCCTGATCACGGCAATTGGTTTCGGAGGCTTGTTTTGTTGGATCAGCTACATTGCTCCATTATTGACGGATATTTCGGGATTTGCATCCGAAAGTGTTTCCACAATCCTCATTTTGGCCGGATTGGGAATGGTCGTGGGGAATTTCCTGGGAGCGAAACTGGCAGATAAGTATTCGCCCGCAAAAATCATTCTGGTACTTTTGTTGGTAATGGCTTTGGATTTGAGTCTTGTTTTGTTCGGATCATCCAATCAAATCGTTTCATTGGTTCTGGTGTTTTTCACCGGCTGTATTTCCTTTTCGGTTGTTGCCCCGATTCAAATGCTGATGATTCAGGCTGCAACGGGTGCAGAAATGATTGCTTCGGCGGCACTTCAGGCAAGTTTCAATATCGGAAATGCTTTGGGAGCTTTTCTGGGAGGAATTCCGCTTGTAATGGGTTACGATTTCACTTCGCCGAACTTTGTAGGCCTATTGATGGCATTAACCGGAGCGTTGATTACGAGTTTGTTAATACTCAAATTCCGGAATCAAAATGCAGAATTGTCCGCTCAAAGAATCCGGAAAAGTTAATTTTTCCAACCAGCCGTTCTTTACCCTTTTTAGGGTATTGTAAGCTGAATTCATCTTCGTATTTTTGCTTTAACCATGATTGACTGAATAACAAAAACCGTGAGTATGATGGAAGAGCAGAAAAATAAAGTAGAATCCAGTTTGTCGGAACGCCTGTTAAAAGAACGTTTGGATAATCAACCGGTTTACACTATTTCGGAAGACTCTTTGCAGACATTATTGAACATGGTTCAGGAAGGACTTACCGAATTTCCGGAAGAATTGCTTCAAAAAGTATCTATTCAGGATCTCTTGAATACTTTGAAAAAGGCACATGGAGTTTACCTCAATACCAAACTTCCTGAAATAGAACAGTCGATCTACAATCTATACAGCAAACAAACCAATTCGGACAATGTATTGCTGATGCTTTGCGGTTTCTTCATTTCGTATCAAAAGAAGCTGGTAGCGCATATTCAGTACGAAGAAGTTTTCTTGTTTCCCTACATTCAGTCTTTACTGGAGTTTCAAAAAACGGGAAAAGAGATTGACAGAACGCGTTTCGGAAATTTTACTCTGAAACAGTTTTTTGAAAATCATTCCAACCTGGAAGAAGACCTGAATGAGGTTCGCCGCAAAATTGATGAGCACATTCAAAGACAGAAAACTCCTTTTGCTTTCCGGATTTTCATGACGCAACTGGAACATTTCGAAAAAGATCTGGCTGTTCATGCTGTGTTGGAAGACGAAGTGCTTCTGCCACGACTGGTAGATCTGGAACTTCATTTGTTGGGATAAAACCGGCAATTTCGACTGTTTAGCATTCCAATGCTTCCGAATCCTTTTTTTGGTCTGATATTTGTCCTTTTCTTAACTTCAACAAAAAACTGAAAGATGAAATTGACAATTCTTGCCCTTATAGCTTTTTTTAGCACTATTTCCTTCGGACAAATTACATTTGAGCACGGAACCTTGAAAGAAGCTTTGGAAAAGGCAAAACAAGCTAAAAAACCGTTGTTTGTGGATGTTTATGCAACCTGGTGCGGACCTTGCAAGCAAATGGCTGCAACAGCTTTCGTAGATCCGGAAGTAACTACTTTTTACAATACGAATTTTATATCATTGAAACTGGACGGTGAAAAAAACGACGGTCCGGAAGTCATGTCGAAATATGGTATTACTGCTTATCCGACCTTGCTTTATTTTGATGCGTCAGGAAATCTGGTTGGAAAAGTGATCGGAGGAATGCAGGCAAAACAATTACTGGCAAAAGGACAGGAAATTGCGAATCCGGAGTCAAATCCCGTTTTTCTTGCCCGAAAAGAATACCTGAAATCCAAAAAGAAGCCAGCTGATTTGAAAGCTTATGTGAAGGTTTTGAGCGAAAACGAGCACGATTCATTGGCAAAGTATGCAACGGAATACTACCAGAAAAATCCGAATCTGAATTTGAATTTGAATGATCCGGTTGAGTTGGCTGTTTTCAAATCCGCAGTTCATGACTACAAAGCTCCTTTGAGCAAGCAATTCCTGAATGATCCGAAAAATCAGGCTGATAAGGAAGAATATCTGAATAAGATCAACGATTATTTCATGACGACTTACCAGTTGGCGAAAGAAGCAAACGATTTTGAAATGATGAAATCAATGGTGGTTGAATTGTTCCCGTACCTTCAAAAGTGTGATGTTCCTAATTTGCCTTCGATGGAAGAATACCTGGAATATGTGAAAGTGCAATTTGAGAAGTAAAAGCAGGAAAATCCTGATTTTTGCTTCTTTCTGATAATAATAACTCTGCATCGTGTTTTACGGTAGCAGAGTTTTTTTATGCTTTCTATTGCAGTTTTGTTCAATGTGAGATTTGTATAACAAATTGATTTTAATCTGTAATGCATACTGTTTGTTTAAGAATGACCTTTGTAACAGATCAAAGAATGTTCATTTAAAACAAACAAATCATGACAACACCGGAAAAAAATGCCGATTTAGATACTAAAACTGAATCATTTAAAATCACTGGAGATTGGGCACAACAATCTGTTCAATTGAAAGAAAAATTCAATCAGTTAACCGATTCCGACCTGAAATTTGAAACAGGTAAGGAAAACGAATTGTTGAAACGAGTTGAAACAAGATTGAACAAAAAACGTGAAGAGGTGATCAACATCATCAACAAAACGAAAGTTTAATTGGTTAGATTTTGTTGAAAGAAGCAGTAGTTCACTGTCCTATTTCTGATTCGACTAATAGTCGCTGCTTAGTTCTGCAAAGAGAGGCGTAACTTGAAAGAGTTACGTTTTTTTAGTTTCAAATACAGCAATGACTTGCGTCTGATTTTTCTTGTTTCCAATGCCGTATTTCGTTTAAACACCATGGATATCAAATTCAGTGAAAGATGCAATCTTTAACAGAACTTATGTAATAATTCATGGACCCTAATGAAGCACCTTTGTGGGGGTGAAAACACTTTCACTCTTAATCTATGAAATCATGAAAAAAAACAGATTCCCGGATATTTTACTAATGCTTTTGATTGCTGTAATTATGACAGCTTGCACTGCAACATCTGAAGATTCAGAAAAAGTAGATGATGCTGCAACTGAAGTTCAGCTTGCAAAAGAAAAATTAGAAGAGTCAAACCGGAAATATGCAAAAGAAGTCAACAATTACCGGGTTCAGATGCAAACGAATATCAACGATAACAAGTTGTTGATTTTGAAATTGAAAGAGGAGAAATCGACAGGTCGAAAAGAAGCGGTGGCTGTCCGGAATGCTCAAATTGATGCTCTTGAGAAGCAAAATGAGGAAATGGAGGTTCGAATGAATCGTTTCAAAAATGTGGAGGATAAAGATCAATGGAAAGAATTTAAAGAAGAGTTCGATCACGATATGGATGAACTTGGAAAAGCGTTCAAAGGTCTTTCAATCAATAATGTAAAACAATCGCAATAAACAATCCATCAGGTCGATGATTCTCCATTGCTTAAATCAATAAGAGAACGCCGATTCTGAGAAAATTGCTTAATGAAAAGGAGTAACCTGAAAGATTATAGTTGTTTCAGGTCTTCGAATTTCGGGCATTTACCGGTGGAATGTGTTACACAAATTAAGGGATAAGTTACAAAATCATCACATTTTGCTTTCCGTAGTATTTCTGTTTCCCTGTGGTGGTGTATCCTGGCTGTGTGAAAGGACAGTTTGAGAAATAATGAAATAGTTTAAAGTAAAAAATATGTAAGAAATGCTCATTTAAATGTAACAACTTTTAGTTCTTGATGGAAGACCTTTGTAAGAAGCAACAAGTAATTATTCATTAAAGTAAAGGTTATGTCAACAACAGAAAAAAATACGAATCCCAATATGGGAAAGCGTACAGGAAATTTTGAAATTACCGGCAACTGGGGTAAACAGTCTACACAACTGAAAGAACAGTATCAACAATTAACGGATTCGGATTTGAAATTCGAGCCCGGAAAGGAAAACCAGTTATTGGACAGTATTGGGAACAAATTGAACAAAACGCGTGATGAAGTGATTGACATCATCAATAAATGCGAAGTTTAAAATGCCCCAAATCCGGATAGACAGCATAATCAGCTACTATTAAGTAACTAATAGTAACTGTTAGATTCTATCCAGAGAAAAGCGCTCTTCTGTCAACTGACGAAAGAGCGCTTTTTTGTTTCCATTTTAGAGATTGGGGCGCCGGAATTCCATCATTGTCAATTCTGTAAAATATGTAAGAATTGGTTCGAATCGTGTAAGACTTTCAAAAATGCGCTGTTGCATATTTGTAATAAGTGAAAACGAATTCACTTTTTTAATCTGGATAGTCATGAAAAGAGGAAGTAGAATTGTCCGTTTAGCTTTGTCGTTGCTGATTATTTTTCTTGCAAGTTGTACTGAAACAAAATCAGAAAAAGTAGACAAAGCCGCTGAAGAAGTCAGGGACGCGAAAGAAGATTTAAATGAGGCGCAAAAAGCGTATGAGGAAGAAGTTGAAAGTTTCCGCCAATCCATACAAGCCGATATTGACAGTAATAAGTCAGAAATCGAAAAATTGAGAAAAGAGAAGGTAAAGGCGAAAGCAGAAGCTGTTGAAGAAAGAAACAAACGCATAGAAGCACTTCAGGAACGCAATGATGAGTTGGAAGCGCGCATCAGAGAGTATAAAAGCAACAGCCGGGAAAACTGGCAGGAGTTTAAAAGAGAGTTTAAGAATGACATGGATGAACTTGGAAAAGCTTTCAAAGATCTTGGCAAAGACAATGTCAAGTAATACAAATAAACAATAGATCCGGATTCTTATCCTGAGAAATGGTTGAAAAGGAGTAATGTACCATTACTCCTTTTTTATACCTGTAAGTCATATTGCAAAGGAAATTCCGGGCAAAGTTCACTTCCTTCCTGCTTATTTAAATGCTGCAGGAATGGATTGAGTATTTATACACTTAATAAGAACGATCATGAGAACAATATTGAGCACAATAGCCATCCTGATAGTAATCGGTTGGGCTATCGGATATTTCGGATATCACACCGGAGGTTTGTTTCATTTGATTTTGGTAATTGCTTTGATAGCGCTTGTCGTACAGCTGTTTTCAAGCAAAAAAGAATGAATGGGATATAACATTGTGGAATACTGAACCACGATGTTTTACAGCAAATTACAAAGTCCTAAGAAATCATAAAACCGCTGTTTTGAATTTTGATACGGCGTTAATATGTTATAACTTACCATCTACCTCTGATTGATTAAACACCGTGACTGGATTAAATACTTTAATACTGAATTTCCTAATATTTTATACCCTGAGAGTTTAACGATAGCTAAATAGATAGAAGTTTTTACTTATTAAAATTTAGTGCTGTGAAGTTGTATATAAAATATATGGTGAGTCTTCGATGCAAGATGGTGGTGAGGGAGAAATTAACAAGTCTGGGTTTGCATTGTGCGAAAGTAGATTTGGGAGTTGTGGAAATCCGTGAGAATATTTCAGAGGAAACCCGTGAAAAGCTGAAGATCAATTTATCAAGGTGCGGGCTGGAGCTTTTGGAAGACAGAACCACTATTCTGATCGAGCAGATTAAAAGTGTGGTGATTGAAATGATTCATTATCTGGATGACGATGCGCCCAAAATGAACTATTCGGATTATATCAGTGAGAAACTCAATTACGATTACACTTATTTGTCTAATGTCTTTTCCAAAGTCAAAGGAATTACCATTCAGCAGTTTATTATCCGGAACAAGATCGAACGGGTGAAAGAATTGTTGATGGACGACGAAATGAATCTGACGGAAATTTCCTACAAACTCAACTACAGCAGTGTTGCCCATTTATCCAATCAATTCAAGAAGATTACAGGTTTTTCTCCTTCGTTCTATAAGCAGATAAAATTCAGCAGAAGTAATCTGGAAGCAATTTGATCCGTTTTACCGGATTCCCATTAAGCGCTTGATCCATTTCAATTTTCCTTCGGAATAAGGAGAATACTTGAGTTTGGTTTCGAACCAGTTTGCTTTTTCAAGAATGCTTTTGTAGTGTGAAAAAGCTCTGAAACCGGCTTCTCCGTGATAAGAACCTGTTCCGCTCTGACCAACTCCTCCAAAAGGCAGACGACTGTTGGAAATATGCATGATCGCTTCATTCACCGCCCCGCCACCAAATGAAATCCCGGAAAGCAGTTTATTCTTCAGGGAAGCATCATTGGTGAAAATATAGCAAGAAAGCGGTTTTTCCCGGTTTTTAACTTCTGCAATAGCATCGTCTAAGGAATCGTAAGTGAGAACGGGGAGAAGCGGTCCGAAAATCTCCTCCTGCATGATCGGATCGCTGAAAGTGATGTTGTGAAGCAAGGTTGGTTCAATGATTCGTTCTTCTTCATCCGTTTTTCCTCCTGAATAAACCTTTTCAGGGTCCAATAACTGTTTCAATCGCTGCACATTCCGATCGTTGATAATTTGAATGTAATTCCCGTTTTGAACAGAATACTGAGCAAGTTCGATTTCCTCTTTGGCTAAAAGTAAAAACTCTTCCTTCATGGATTTGGGAAGCAAAACGTAATCCGGAGCAATGCAGGTTTGCCCTGAATTCAGGAACTTTGCCCAGATCAAGCGTTTAACGCCCATTTTTAAGTTGGCATTTTCAGTAAAAATAGCAGGACTTTTCCCGCCGAGTTCCAGCGTAACAGGAGTGAGGTGTTTAGCTGCGGCCTGATACACAATTCTACCGACGTTCGGACTTCCGGTGAAAAATATCTTGTCGAAACGCTGTTCCAATAAAGCCGTTGTCTCTGAAATTCCACCTTCGACCACCTGAAAGAAAGCTGTATCGAAGTGAGAATTGATCAATTCCGCCATCACCCGACTGGTATTCGAAGGCAATTCGCTCGGTTTCAGAATCACGGTATTTCCGGCAGCAATAGCGGCAATAACGGGTGCAAAAGAAAGCTGGTAAGGATAATTCCATGCTCCGATCACCAGCGAAACTCCCAAAGGCTCGGGAATAATGTAGCTTTTTGCTGGAAAATTCACCCAATTGGTTCGAACGCGTTTCCGTTTTGACCAGGATTTAAGCTTTTTACATGCTTCATCGATGTCCAGAAACACCAACCCGAATTCATTGGTAAAAGTCTCGAACGGAGATTTTTTGAAATCGGTATAAATGGCTTCATTCAAGCGGTTTTGATTCGAAAGCAAGAGTGTTTTCAGGCGTTGAAGCTGTTCAATCCGGAAATCTGTGTCTTTGGTCTTATTGGTATTGAAAAAAGCACGCTGCTGTTCGATGAGTGTTTTCATGGAATTGAAAATTGTATGCTACAATGTACCAAAGAAATGTCATTTTTGAAAGTATTCGGAAAGTGGAACAGACTTCCGGGTCTTTATTTCAGGAACGTTTGCCTGAATCAATTCATGGACAATCTCCGTAATCACTTTTTTGTTCCAGGATAATCCCCAATTAGGAACAATGATTACTGTTGCCAGTTTTTCGACAGAACCGTTTCGTGCCGTTTGGAATGTTGCATGAATTTCAAGGATGGAAAAAAACATCGTCTGCCGTTGATAAAAGCGGATATAATCCATCTCATAACGCAAGGTTTTTCTGCGTTTTTTGATTTCGAGCTTCCGGTTTGCAAGATCCAGTTGAAGCTTTTTAGGAACTTTCCGGAAATAGATGCCTACGGGCGACACAACAATCAATAAATAAATGAGCGTAATGAAAAAAGTCTCAGGATTGGTGAATGCTTCATTAAATTCCTGCGGATGTTTGATTTGGAGAGATTGCCTGTACGAAATAAGCAAATGAATGATCATTCCCTGAACGAGCGAGTAGAGGAGAATCAATAAAAAGTCGGTTCGTTTTCCTTGCCAGATTTTAGTCATGAGATTATCGGTTGTTTAGTTAATCAAGGATGTAAAATTAATCTTTTACAAAACTTTGCGCCCTTCCTACCTTGCATAACGTCCTTTCGGGCTATGCTTCGTCTTCAAAAGCTCTGCTTTTTTAAATTAAACATAAAGTTGAGTTGAATGAAACGCTAAGAAGCAAAGGTCGCAGAGAATTCTCAAAACTACGATCTAAACTCTGTCACATTTTTTACAGCTTGTTCAATTAATTCTTCCTTCATCCAAACCACTTCCACACTGCTTTTTCCATCCCGGATTTCCTGACTTTGACTGTGTTTGAAATTCAAAACCTGCCCGTTTTTACGGATTTCTTCGTTTTTGGAAAGATCCAGTGTATGAATGAGCCAGCCGGGATTTTGAGCTTCGGTGAGAGCCAGAATTCCTTCGTCTTGAAAATCGCCGTCGGGAGATGAATAAATGGCTGTGTATCCGAAATTGATATCCACGGCAGGAGACCAAAGTGCGTTCCCAACAGTTTGTGAAACTCCGGTATAGATTTGCTGTTCCATTGCCCGTGCCCGCGCTCCGATGTGTACACGTGTAGCGCCTTTCAGAGTTTCGGTGCAGGAAGGAACGAGAATAAACTGCGCACCGGCTTCTGCCAATAAATGTCCACCCATGGGAAATTCAACATCAAAACAGATCTGAACGCCAAACCTGCCGAAAGGTGTTTCAAACAAGCGCAAAGTACCGTCGGAAGAAGAAATTCCCCAGGATTCATCTTCAAAACGCGTCATGAAATGTTTATCCTGATAGGAATAATCGTTTTGAGTGAAGACAAAACAGCGATTGACGGTTTTATCCGTTAAAGCAACGGGAAAGCTCGGTGCAACGATGACACTGTTGTATTTTTGAGCAAAACCCTGAAACGTTTCAATGAAAAAGGGGAGAAGATCCTGTAAATGATCAATCTGAAGTTTGAGATCATCACGTACTTCCTGAGAAAATAACGAAGTCAATTCCATGCTTCCGTATTCGGGGAAAGTAAGGATTTGTGCTCCCTGAGTAACGGCCTCGGAAATCCATTTTTCCGTGTGATTTTTCCAATCTTCCAATGACTGATGTGCGGTGATCGGATATTGAGCTAAAGCAATTGTTACCTCCATTCTCTTTTCCAAAAAATCAATTCTTTTTCTGTTTCTTTTGTTTCGTTTCTGTCGAGCCACGACATCTGACAGCAGTAATCTTGTTCGATGTAGCCGCGTTTTCTCCAAAAATCATTGTTCGGACGATAAGCTTCGGGTCTCAAAGGATGATCTTCAGGGCGAACAACCGAGCAAAATGCGGTGACCCTGAATCCGTGTTCCAGAGCATGTTTTTCGCGGATATCAAAAAACTGATGACCAATTCCCTGACCACGATATGCCGGTAAAAGAATGCTTTCCCCGAAATAGAAAATCTCCTGAACATTTAATCCGCGGTCTATAAAAGGTTGTTGAATTTCAATAGATTCTGCAATTAAAGGCATTCCGGTTGTTGCACCAACCATCCGATCGCCATCGAACACGGCATACAACAGACTCAGCGGATTTTGGGTATAGATCTGCAGATAGTTTTTCTCGTATTCCAGAGAACCTTCATACAAGTAAGGAAATTCGTGAAAAACATCCATGCGTAACTGACTCAATTGGGGAATCAATTCTGCGATTTCAAATCCAAGGGCTAATTCACGTCGTAAGCGATTCACGATTTATTTTGAGACCAGTTCGATCCATAATTCCAGGTTATAGTAAGTCGTAACCCGGGTGATTTTTCCATTCTGAACTTCCAGAAACGCTGCTGCCGGAAGAACGTAAGATTGTCCGTGAGCAGGAGGCAAACCTTCTTCTGCCTTTTTGTATGTTCCGTGAACCACAAATTCCGCGGCAATTCGTCCTTCTGTTGCAGAAGAAAAAAGAACGATGTCTTTCAGCGTTTCAGAATAACTTTCGTCCATGTGCTGCATGAACTCGGTAAACAATTTTTTCCCGATCCGCGGAGTTCCCTGATTGGGTTCGTGTGTGATGTTTTCGTCGACCAAAGCCAACATATCATTCCAGTTGCGTGCGTTAAAAGCGTTGTAATATGCTGTTACGGTTTCTAAAGCTGTCATTTTTAATTTAAAATGTGAGTTCCGATAGCTATCGGAATGAATAGTTGTCATCGATTTCGCTCAACCTCTTTTTGAGACTATACGGAATACTGAGCGGAGTCGAAGAGTGAATTATTTCGGGCATTCCCCTTTCACATATTTCGTAATTCCGTGGCATTGTGCAGTACAGGCATTCGAATATGTTTTTTGGTTGCAGCCGCAAACAGGATCGTATTGCATGGTGCACACACAATCTTCTTTAACTTTTTCAGTGCAATCTTCTTTGCTGCAGCCTTTTGCAGCACTAACTGCCAGAATCGATGAGAATAGTAAGATCTTCATAATCTAAGAATTTAAGCTAATATACTTAAAAAAACACCATTTATGACGCTTGCCATTTTGGAAATATTCAGTGTTCCCATCTCATCCGTTTTCTGATGATAATTTTTGTTCCTGTAAAAAGCTGTATCTGTTACCATGCAAGCGCTGTATCCCATTTTCCAGTAGTTCAGATGGTCTGAAAAATCGATTCCGGTGAGCGATTTCGGGCCGTTGAATTTCTTGACAGGCAAGGTCGTAAACCGGTCCATTCTTTTGGTGAATTTCCGGGCTGTTTTTCCCTTGCTGAATTTGTTGACAACGGTGATGTAATTTCCTCTCGAACCATAAAAGAGTTTCAGCAAACCCAAAGGATAATCTTGCGTGTGCTTTTCTTCTTTGAAGTAACCGATCATTTCCAGACAAATCATTCCGGAGACCTTTGTGCCGGAATCTTTGAGTGATTTCGCGTGAATGAAACTTCCCATGTATTCTGTTCTGAAATAAGGAGGTTCTTCCAGCGTATAGGCCACCAATTCGATACTCTTTTGCGTTTTCTGTTCTTTGAGCATTCGTGCCAGTTCCAATAAACCTACAATTCCGGATGCATTGTCATCTGCACCTTCCTGATTGCCGCAAACATCGTAATGAGCCCCGATGATTAACCGTTCTGATTGTGCATCTCCGAAACGGGCGATGACATTTTTATAGGTAATGCCCCGAACCTGATAGGTTTGATAAAAGACGGTATCGGCACTTTGCTTGAATTGATCAAAAATAAAAGAAGCGGTTTCATTCAGTTGATCGACGTTCTGATAGTTGCGGGGTTTGGATGTTTTGGTGAGTTCTGTTAACAGCTCCCTGATGCGGATCGTATCGGATTCAGGTGTGTGAATCTGAGTAAAACCGGTCATTGCAAGAATTGTAAAAAGAGTTAACAAAATGGAGTTTTTCATGCAGATTGTTTTTTGACGAAGTTAAATGACTTATTTTCATTACAATCGATTTGTTCGGTTTAAGTTTCATTTTAGATTTTTTCGAATGAGGTAATACGGATTTTCACTTACTCAATACCCGTTTTTATGGAGACATCAGTAATCATTATAATTATCGGATTCTTTATCTTTTGCGGTCATTTTTTGAGTGGGGTTTTTGAGCGAAGAAGTATTCCGGATGTTTTGGGACTGATGTTTCTGGGAATCCTGCTCGGTCCGGTATTTCACATCGTTAATCCGGATTCTTTCGGACAATTCGGTTCTTTATTCAGCAATTTTGTGCTGATCTTCATTCTTTTTGAAAGCGGAACTGATCTTAAGATTTCGGAAGTCAGAAAGTCTTTCAAGGATTCCGCCGGAATTACAGCCATCGGTTTTCTTTTCACCACTGTGACGATTTCGATTTTGTGCAATCAGATCTTTCATCTTTCCTGGGTGACGAGTTTATTTATCGGTTCTGCGTTGGGGGGAACTTCTTCGGCCGTAGTGGTTGGTTTGGTGAAAAAGGTCGATGTACAGCCTAAAACATCCACAACACTCATTATCGAATCGGCTGAAACGGATGTGTTTACTTTGGCTATTCCGCTGGCAATTCTGGGCTTGATGGTTTCCGGCGATTTTTCGGTCAAAACACTGATTTCTCAATTCATTACCTCTTTGGTGCTTGCAATTGTATTCGGTATTTTAGGAGCACTTTTCTGGGCCTTCATTCTCAATAAATTGCCCACGCTGAAAGCAACCAAATTCTCCACACCTGCGTTTCTCTTCCTTTTGTACGGACTTTCGGAATACCTGAACTACAGCGGGCCTTTAACGGCTTTGACTTTTGGAATTGTAATAGGGAATCTGAGTTATTTCGAACCCAAGATCCTGCGGAAAATCATCCCGAATCAGCGGATTATTTTACCGGAAGAAGAACGTACTTTTTTTAGTGAAATCGTATTCCTGCTTCGAACCTTTTTCTTTGTGTTTATCGGAATCAGTATTCGCATCAACCGCATTGACTGGTTGCTTTGGGGAGCCTTGATCACATTCATTGTTTACCTCGTCCGGATCATTGTCGTGAAGCTCGTTATCTCTTCCGAAACTCCGGTTTTGGACAGGGCGGTCATGTCGTTTATGATTCCGAAAGGTTTGGGAGCGGCTGTTATTGCGACATTGCCTATTCAGCAAGGCCATATGGATGGTGCGATCATTCAATCGATTTGTTTCGCAGTGATTTTGTCCAGTACGGTGTATTGTGTGGTGTTTTTCTTTCTGGTAAAAACAGGATTCACCATGCCGTTTTATCGCTTGATTTATGGAAGGAGTAAACGGGCGGCTAAAAAATGAAGTAAAGAGGATGTGGAGGAAGGAAAAGATCTGAATAGCCCATATTTACTGACTTGTCGTAATATTGGGAAATTGCGACAGGCAGGCAAAATTCGGGAAATTCCGGCATTATTTCCCGCCTGAAATTCCGAAATCCACATGATAATGATCATCGTGCAGACTATCGATCAAGTCACTGAGTTTAGTCGCAAAATAAATGCCGCTGTTCTTCAATTTTTGCCCGTATTCCGTAGCAAACAACTCATCTTTCAGGGCAATTTTCAGAATAACCTTCTCGATTTTGAGTCCGTTTTTGTGTGCTTGTTCGTTTAACTCCAAAAGATGCCGGGCAATGAGATTGAAATCGATCTGATAGTTTTGATCTTCCGTATACACTCCGTTTTCATCAAAATCCATCAGGTAATGCGGAAGTCCCAGCGTATTGAAATCAGTTGTTGGAGTTCCGTTTTTCAGCAATGGCGACATGAAATCCACACTTAAACCGTTTTGATGTGTGCGGTGAGGCCAGATTTTCCCTCCATGTTCGTTGGAACATTCCATCAAACCAAATTCAAACGAAGGCAGAAGCTGTTCAAATTTCTGATAGGTGTTTAGAACCGTTTGATACACTTTCTCATTTACGAAAGCATGCTTTTCAAGATAACTGGTCGAATCGAAATAAATGAAGTTCGGGCCTTTGAAAGGAAATAATCTACCGTTTTTCAAACTTCCGTTGCTCACTGTTCCTGAAGAAATGCTCGGTTTGGAATTGTCCTTGTATTGATCATACAATACTTGAATCGGATTGGTTTCCGCTTGAACTTGTTTTGTTGTTTCAGGCGTTTGGGGATTTTCTGATTTGGCAGGTGTTTGTCCCGAGCAAGCCTGTATCAATGCAAGCGGGAAGAGGAGGAAGGAGATTTCTTTCATGACTCTGTGATTTACAAAGTTGATGCCACAAAACACAAAAAAACCCTGACAATCAATGTCAGGGTTTGATATATCGAGATTAATCTTCGGCTTAGTGAGAGAAGCTTCTTTTTTCTTTGATACGTGCTGCTTTTCCGGTAAGACCACGGAAGTAGAAGATACGTGCACGACGAACTGCTCCACGCTTGTTTACTGTAATTGTATCAATAAAAGGAGACGAAATAGGGAAGATACGCTCTACACCTACGTTTCCTGACATTTTGCGAACTGTAAACGTTTCAGTTGAACCTGAACCACGACGTTGTAAAACAACACCTTGGAACTGCTGAATACGCTCTTTGTTTCCTTCTTTAATTTTGTAAGATACGGTTACTGTATCTCCAGCACCGAAAGCTGGGAATTCTTTTAATTCTACTAGTTCTTTTTGAAGCTCTCTGATAAAATCCATGACTCTAATTTTCTTTCACTATCCCATAATTGGGGGTGCAATATTAGGAATAATTTTTCAATTTACGATGAAACGCCTAACTTTTTTTTATTTGAAGCTGTTTTTCTGTTCCGAATCCCTTTTTTTCTAATTTCGATTATCGAAACAATAACTCCTTTACAAAGATACCGAGAAAAATGGAATCAAGGAATAAGAAAATAATCGGACGAAAGGATTTGGTTTCCTTTCCAAGTTTTGAACTGAAAGATGTTCCCGTGAAAATCGATTCAGGAGCCTATTCAAGCTCGATGCACTGCGAATCGATTGAAGTGATTGAATTTGGTGAAAAAGAACAGCTTCGGGTGGTCTTTCTGGATCCCGCTATTTCAGGTTATACCGGAAAAGAAGTCGTGTTCAATGACTTTAAAACGAAGATTGTGAAGAGCTCAAACGGAATCGCTCAGGAACGTTTTTTTGTTAAAGGAACCATTCGCTTGTTCGGAGAAACGTATGAAACCGTATTTTCGTTGACGGAACGAACTGGCTTGCGAAATCCCATTCTTTTAGGTCGGCGTTTATTGAATAAACGTTTCCTGATCGATACATCTAAGACGAATTGTTCTTATAAACACGAAAATAACTAATTGATACCGAAGGAAAGGGATGAGCCTTTCAATATATTGAGAATGAAAATTGCCATTTTATCACGCAATCCGCATTTATATTCTACGCGGCGCCTGGTTGAAGCTGCAGAAAAGCACGGTCATGAGGCACATGTAATCGACCATTTGCGTTGTAACATTGAAATAGAACAAAAAGGCCCTTCTTTGTTTTACGGATCGGAATACCTGGAAGGATTTGATGCCGTGATTCCGAGAGTCGGAGCATCTGTTACATTTTATGGAACAGCGGTTGTTCGTCAGTTTGAAATGATGAACGTATTTTCCGTAAACAGTTCCAGAGGAATTGTGCATTCCAGAGATAAATTGCGTTGTTTACAGGTTTTATCCAAAGAAGGAATCGGTCTGCCAAAAACAGTTTTTACCAATTATTCCCGAAATGTAGAACACGTAGTGGAATCAGCAGGCGGAGCTCCTGTAGTATTGAAATTATTGGAAGGAACGCAGGGTTTGGGTGTTGTATTAGCAGAAAATCAAAACGCGGCTCAATCTGTATTGGAAGCCTTCAATGGTTTGAAAGCACGGGTAATCGTTCAGGAATTCATTAAAGAAGCAAAAGGTGCGGATATTCGCGCATTCGTAGTAGACGGTGAAGTAGTTGGTGCGATGAAACGCCAGGGAAAAGAAGGAGAATTCCGTTCGAATTTACACCGCGGCGGTACGGCAACGATTATGGAATTGACCGAGGAAGAAAAACGAACAGCCATTAAAGCAGCTGAAGCTGTCGGATTGGGAGTTGCAGGAGTTGATTTGCTTCAGTCTTCCCGCGGACCTTTGGTTTTGGAAGTGAATTCTTCACCGGGACTGGAAGGAATTGAACGCGCTACCGGAGTGGATATCGCCGGAAAAATTATTTCTTTCATCGAACAGAATGTAAAAAGATAAGAATGGCTAGATTCTACATACTAGGAAAAGAAATTCTGCCCGGACAAAGTGTCGAATTGAGTATGGACGTTGCAAAACTGCACACACATACACCCGTTCAGGTTCCTGTATTTGTGGAAAGGTCTTTGAAAGACGGCCCGATCGTGTTGTTGATGGCAGGGATGCATGGCGACGAAATCAACGGAATGGAAATCATTCGCCGGGTCATCCGCAAAAAATGGAACAAACCGATTGCAGGAACCATTATCTGTCTTCCGGTGTTCAATATTTTCGGGTATCTCAACTTAAAACGGGAATTACCGGACGGACGAGATTTGAACCGAAGCTTTCCGGGATCTAAAAACGGTTCGTTGGCAAGTCAGTTTGCATACCAGTTTATGAATCAGATTGCACCGAATGTCGATATCGTCATAGATTTTCATACCGGTTCAGCACAGCGCTCCAATATTGCGCAGGTTCGTTGTTTGTTATCCGATCCGATCAGTATGGAATTGGCAAGAGTTTTTAATCCGCCGTTCATTGTTCATTCGGGATACATTTCGAAATCTGTCCGCGAGGCCTTGAACAAAATGGGGAAGAAAATTCTCTTGTTTGAAGGTGGAAAAACCAATTCGATTGATGAAACAATTGTAGAAGAAGGATTGCTTGGAATTCAGCGCATTTTGAATCATTTCCACATGAAGAATTTCAAGTTGGATCCGATTGAGAACGAACCCGTGATCATCAAATCATCCAGATGGCTAAGAGCTCCGCAGTCGGGGGTTTTTCATGCCGAGGTTAAAAACGGACAGTACGTGGAACAAGGCGATTTGCTTGGCTTTGTGAGTGATCCGTATGGCTTGACCGAGCGGAAAATCAAATCAAATACCAAAGGATTTATTATTTGTACGAATGAAGCGCCTTTGGTAAATAAAGGAGACGCAATCTTCCACATCGGAACAGCATTGGTTGCTGATAAACAAGTTTAATTGAGGAATGAGAACTAAAAACATTCAGGGATATGCCGCCATTGGCGTTTTCAATTGCAAAACGGAACATAATATCGGAACGCTCTGGAGATCTGCTTATGTTTTAGGTGCATCCTACATTTTTACGGTCGGAAAACGCTATAAGAAACAGTCGTCGGATGTAACGAGAACCTGGGCGCGAATTCCTTATTTTCATTACGATACGCTGGAAGATTTGTGCGAGAATATTCCTTATGATTGCCATCTGATCGCCATTGAACTGACCGATGATGCCGAATTTCTGCATGATTTCGATCATCCCAAACGTGCCATTTACCTGCTTGGCTCCGAAGACCAGGGCTTGCCCGAATCCGTTTTGGCAAAATGCAGGAAAGTGATCAAGCTTCCGGGCAATTCGTCACTAAATGTTGCTGTTACTGGAAGTATTGTCCTGCATGATCGTGCTGCAAAATTGAATCTGGAACTTCCTCCGCATCACAATGAATAAGAGGTAACTTTTGAAATGAAGAGAATGTCCAAAATCACCTTCTGAATTACGATACAATAGCTTAGTTTAAACGCTCGAATTAGTTCTTGGTTTTTGGCATTTTTGACGTTCTGTTAAATTCATAACTAACTGATTTTTATTTTTAAAAGCCGGATTTCGTTGTGTGGATTGTATGTTTCACTTTCTTGTTTTTAGTTAAAATTCTTCATTGAAAGGCTATCTTTGCCCCTCAAAACTGAGATAGTTTAAATATGTTCAGATTTTTACAACTTTTCCTGCTTGCGTTTTTCCTTACTCCTGCGTTACTTTCTACTGCTCAGAGGGATACCGTTTTTTGGTTTGCAGCTCCCTACGTTTCTTCAGGAGTCGGACAGGTTCCGGTAATGCTTCGCTTTCAATCTTATGATCAACCGGCAACGATCACCGTTTCGCAGCCCGCAAACGGAGCATTCATTCCTTTGACTTTGACCATGCCCGCATTTTCAAGCGACAGTTTGAACCTGAGTTCGCTCATTGCTCAGATTGAAAGCCCGAATGGGGATGTGATTGCCAATAACGGATTGAAAATTTCATCTACCGGATTGATCAATGTTGCTTATGAGATAAATGCTCCGAACAACAAAGAAAGCTTTAGTTTGAAAGGCTCGAAGGCATTGGGGACGAACTTCTACACACCATTTCAAAAACACTGGGACAACGCAATTACGGCTCCGGCAACTTACTCCGGAATTGAAATTGTTGCGTCGACCAATAATACAACCGTATTAATCACACCAAGAACCGGGATAACGGGACATGCTGCAAATGCGACTTTTTCGGTAGTTTTGAATGCCGGACAAACATACAGCGCACGCGATGTGAGCGTAACTGCGGCTACTTCACTTGCCGGTTCGATTGTTTCAGCCAATAAACCTGTTGCTATCACTTTGTTTGACGGCCAATTGGTACAATCCGCGTGTTCTGATATGATCGGTGATCAGCTGATCCCGACACCTTCTATCGGAACGGATTATGCAATTTATAAAGGAACATCCACTTACGACCGGATTTATGTTTTGGCAACTCAGAATGGTTCAAACATTGAAGTTACCGGAGTGAGTACGACTTCGACATTGATCAATTCCAGCGAAACTCTGGAAATTCCAATGACCAATGACATTATGTATATCAAAGCAAGCAAACCGGTTTATGTGTACCATGTTTCAGGTTTTGGCTGCGAATTGAATGCGGGGGTCGTTCCGAGTTTGAACTGCAAAGGAAACAACAACTTGGCTTTTTCCCGTTCAAGCTCAGATTCTTTGGGAATTGTATTGGTTACCAGAAGCGGATATGAAGGAAATTTCCTGTTAAACGGAAGTTCCGGTTTGATCACCGCGGGAATGTTTCAGAATGTTCCGGGAACTTTGGGACAATACAAAGCTGCACGAATCTTTTTTAATACCGCTCAGATTCCGGTGAACAGTCACAACATGATTGTGAATCTGGCAGATATCTTCACGATGGCAACCATCACGGGAGGTGGAACAAATTCCGGTTCTACTTACGCTTACAATACTGATTTCTATGCAACGGCTTTTTCAAATGCGGGTCTTGACGATACGGTTTGTGCAAATGTAACTTATACCTTGTCCGGAAATGTCGGAGGAGGAGCGGTCACAGGATCCTGGTCGAGCAACGGTTACGGGTCATTCCAAAACGGATTGAATTCTGTTCCGAATATTTATGTTCCAAGTCCTTTGGATACCTTGATCAGCCCGATTCGTGTGATTCTTTCAACGACCGGTTTTTGCCCCACTGCACGCGATACGATGTATCTGGAAATTACTCCTGCACCAATTGTCAATGCGAACACAGATCAATCCATTTGTGAGAACAATTCGATTATTCAATTGAACGGAATTATCAGCGGTGGTGCTGCAACAGGAATCTGGAGTACAACAGGAACGGGAAGCTTTCAACCCAATGCTTCTGCTCTGAATGCGGAGTATGTTCCTTCAGCAGCTGATCTTTCTTCCGGCTTGCTGCAATTTGTTTTGACTTCAACCAACGGAGTTTCCTGTGCAACGGTAACAGATACGATGAAAGTATTGTTTACTCCGGCTGCGGTAGTTCAGGCTGGTGCAGATACCCTGATTGTTTGTGCAAATAATTCAAATGTTTCGCTTTCGGGAACAGTCAGCGGGCCAACAACCACAGGAAAATGGCTTACAAGCGGAAACGGAATTTTCTCCCCGAATAACAGTTCTTTGAATTGTACCTACATTCCAAGCGTTGCAGATACGGCGGCAGGTTTTGTATGGCTCTATCTCGAATCGACCTCAAACGGCAATTGTTTGCCGGTTCAGGACAGCATTTATGTTTCTATCAATAATGCTCCGAAAGTAGATGCCGGACCGAATCAGTTAAAATGCTCCAATAGTTCTTTGGTTCAATTGAACGGAAATGTAACTGGCGGACCTTTCGGTGGAATCTGGAGTGGCGGATCAGGAATTTTTACTCCTTCCAACACCGCAATGAATCCAACTTATAAACCCACAACCGCAGAAGTTTCGGCAGGAAGTGTGGTATTGACCTTAACATCCACGAATAACGGAACGTGTACGGTTGTTTCGGATGCGATGCAGATCAATTTTGTTGCTCCTCCTTTTGCGAATTTCAGCGCAATAAATGTTTGTGAGGGTTTACCGAATGTTTTCAGTGATTTCTCACTTCCCGGTTCAGGCACTTTAACAAACTGGTCATGGAAGTTTGCAACAGGTCAAACATCATCTGTTCCGAATCCGTCTTATGGATACCCATCTTCAGGAACGTATCCGGTGGAGTTGATTGTTACGAATTCAAACGGATGTAAGGATACGGTTTCGATCAACGTTTCTGTTTTTGATAAACCGATCGCAAATTTCACCACCGTCAACTCCTGTCCGAATAATCAGGTAACGGTGGCATTTACGGATGCTTCTGTCAGCACGGATGCAATTAACTCCTGGTTTTACGATTTCGGTGGACAGGGTTCTGCTGCTATGGCAAATGTGAATCAACAATTCGCCAGCGGAGGAACCTATACGGTGACTCATATTGTTTCGACAATTAATGGCTGTTCGGACACGATTGTTATTCCGGTGGTCATTGATCCGCTTCCGGATGCAGGATTCTATTACAACTCGAACGGAGGAATGAACATCGGTGCGGTATTCAATTTTATCGATACATCGGATTATGCGGTCAGTTATTCCTGGAATTTTGGCGACGGTTCAACCTCAGCCGCCATGAATCCAAGTCATACATATTATTCAAATGGCAATTATTACATCGTTCTTCAGGTAACCAATGCTTTGGGTTGTACCGATAGCGCGATTCGTTTCATTGCAATCAATACGGTAACCACTGAGATTTCTACCTTGATTCCGACAGTGATTTCTCCAAACGGAGACAGTTCGAATGATGTCTGGAAACTGGATTTCCTTAAGCTGGGATATCCGAATGCTCACATTGAGATTTACAATGAATGGGGGCAAACGGTTTTCACTTCGGATGGTTATGAAGAACCTTGGGACGGAACTTTCAGCGGAGAACCTGTTCCGGATGGAAATTACCTGTTTGTGATCCAGTTGAATGCGAATGCAAGCCCGGATATCTACAAAGGAGTATTAATGGTGTTAAGAAAAAGAGACTAATATGAATAAGAAGTATTTTATTACAGGCTTGTTTGTTGTTTTGCTCTTTGTTTCTTTCGGACAACAGCAAAGCATTTTCACAAACATATTGGCAAATCCGCTTCATTACTCTCCCGCATATGTAGGAAGTACCAATTACCATGAAGTGAGTTTTTTCAATAGAAACCAATGGGTCGGATTTAAGGATGCGCCGCGGAATTTTTATTTGAATTTCCATGGCTCGTTCAAAAACAGGGCAAAACACGGATACGGTGTTCAGATCTTGTCCGAACAAACCGGATTACTTAGTAAAACCGGGATTTATCTGAATTACGGATACCAGATCAAAATGAGTAAAAAGTGGAAAATCGGTTTGGGAGTTCGCCCCGGTTTTGTGCAATACCGTGTTCGTTTGTATGATGCAGTGGTTGCCGATGCAGGAGATCCGATCTTCACAGGAAACACCTATTCGGGAAATGCATTCGATATCAATGCAGGATTCCGTCTTTACAACGATAAATTTGAATTCAGCGGGGGAATTGATCATTTGATTGGAAAGAACTTAAACCTTTCTTCCTACAACCAGAACCTGCAGTTTCACTACACTTTGATGACTTCCTATAAGTTCCTGTTCAAAAAGAATTGGGAATTGCGGCCTGCAATTTTGTTCCGGTACACCAAACCGGTTCCTTCCCAGCTTTCTATCATGACACAGTTGTCATACAAAGACAAATTCTTCGGTGGAGTGAATTTCCGTACAAATGATGCAATCGGGATTTTCCTTGGAATCAGATTGAAAAGCCGTTTGAGTATCACTTACGGATACGATTACAGTTATACCAAAATCAGAAAGTACAGCGCAGGTTCGCATGAAGTGGGAATTTCCTTCATCATTACCAAGAACAGGCCTTCGTTGGAAGAAGAAGATGACAAATTGAATAATAGCATTCTTGAAGATATCCAGAAGGAAATCGAGAAGGATAAATAGACGATGAATTTAAAGCTTATGAAATTACGTCGAATAATAGTACTGCTTGCGTTGATTTTTACGGTCGGATCTTTTGAGAGTAAAGGTCAGATCGACTCCGTTTTTTGGTTTGCGGCACCGTGGGTAACACCGAGTCATGCCGGAAACACTCCATTGGCATTACGCATTTCCACATTTAATACACCAACGACGGTTCGCGTGTATCAGCCTGCGGGCACTTACGATTCTACTTTTGTCGTTCCGGCAAACTCGTTGAACTCTCACTTTTTAAATGCAATTGTTAATACACTGGAATCGAAACCGGCAGATAACGTATTGAATTATGGAATTAAAATCGAAGCAGATACCTTAATTACCGTGGTTTACGAGGTTGTAACCATTGTCAATAACCCGGAAACATACTCCTTGAAAGGACAAAATGCACTTGGAACTGAGTTTGTTTGCCCGTTTCAAAATACGTGGGCGAATGGAAATTATGCACCGATTCAACCGAAATCCATGATTTGTATTGTGGCTACGGAAGACAATACAACCGTTTGGATTACTCCAAAAGCAACGGTAGTTGGACATCCGGTCGGAATTACCTATTCAATTACCTTGAACAAAGGACAAACATATACGGTAGAAAATACTTCGCAGGCAACCAATACTCCCGGAAATAACCTGGGAGGAACAATTGTCGTTGCAGATAAACCGATTGCCGTAACGGTTTCCGATGATTCGGTGACCAATTCGGGAGGAGGCTGCCGGGATTTAATGGGAGATCAGATTGTACCTGTTGATGTGGTTGGAACGAATTACATTGTAAACAGAGGGAATATGTTTGCGAATTCTCAGGAGGGAATTTTTATCGTTGCAACTCAAAACTTTACTTCGGTAACGGTGACGACTTCTCTGGGAACATTTTCACAACTCCTCAATCAGGGAGATACCTGGAAATATGTGCTGACCTCAACCGAAACTCTTGCATACGTTGATGCAGATAAGAATGTATACGTATTGCAAGCCAGCGGATTCGGATGTGAAGTCGGAGAAGCATTGCTTCCGCCAATCAACTGTGCGGGATCAAGCCAGGTAAGTTTTACCAGAACCAATTCAGAGACATTTATTCTGAATATTTTATGTCCTACAGCAGCAATCAATGACTTTTTACTGAATGGCAGTGCAACACTGGTTCCCGGTTCTGCTTTTAATCCGGTTCCTGGTACAGGCGGTTTTTGGAGTGGTGCGCAAATCACATTCAGCACTGCAAACATTCCGGTGGGTTCATCCAATCTGATTACCAATTCAAGTGAATACTTTGGGTTAGGAGTTATCAACGGTGGAGCGGGTTCGGGATGTTACTATCACTACATGTCTTCCTTCAACCGGAAAGTATATGTGAAAGCCGGAAATGATACGACTCTTTGTAACGGAGATCCTTCTGTTTTACTCAATGGTTCTGTTGATGGCGGAACAACGACCGGTCAATGGTCTGTTCTGAACGGAGCAGGAACTTTTGCCAACTCGGTCGATTTGTCTACTTCCTATGTTCCTTCAGCTTCTGATTACGCGCAGGGAACCTTGACCTTCATTTTAACGTCTACCGGAAATTGTGATCCGGTAAGAGATACGGTAGTGGTAAACTTTATTCAATCTCCGGAAGCAAATGCCGGTTTGGATGATTCTTACTGTAAGAATAATGTTGGAGCTGTGCCGATTACAGGTGCATTTTCGTACTCGGCTGCTGCAACCTGGAGCGGAGGAGACGGAGGGTCCTTTGGAAATATAGGTTCTTCTTCAACAACCTATACACCGTCGCCTGCCGATATTGCTTCAGACAGCGTGCTTTTGTTTTATACGACAGCCGGAAGTTTCTTCGCCTGCCCGAATACACAGGATACTGTTGTGATCTTCTTTACGGAAGCTCCTTTTATTGAAGCGGGAGGTGATCAATTGGTTTGTTCAAATACTACGGATGTGACCCTGAATGCAGTGATTTCAGGAGTTACGAATACCGGGGTCTGGACTGCCGACGGAACAGGAGGTTTTTCTCCTTCTCAGACCAACCTGAATGCAAGCTACGTATTATCGACAGCAGATATCTCAGATGGTTTGGTGACCTTGTATCTCGAATCCACAAACAACGGAAATTGTTTGGCTGTATATGACAGTTTGCAAATTCAGATCATCGATTTTCCGGTGGTGACAATTACTTCTATGGATTCCATTTGTTCGAACAATGCTACTTTGGGGCTGACAGGAACAGTTTCCAGCGGATTTTCGACACAATGGACTACTTCCGGTTTCGGAACTATTGCAGATCCGTCAAACTTGTCGACTTTCTACAGTATTTCTCCGGTAGATGTTACAAACGGATTCATCGATATCATTCTGTCGACAACGGGAATTTGTCCGATCGCGCACGATTCGTTGCGTGTGACTTTTGTTTCTCCACCACAGGTAAATGCCGGAACAGATCAAATGTATTGTCAAAACCAACTCGTTCAGCTCAATGGTCATATTGTAGGAGCAGATACAACCGGAACATGGTCTACTTTGGGAACCGGAACTTTTATTCCCGGACCGAATTACCTGAACGGTTTGTATGATCCTTCTGTTGGAGATGTTTCTGGTGGACCCGTAAGTTTGGTTCTCACTTCGACTTCCAATTTCGGATGCCCGCCAGATAAGGATACGATCATCATTACCTTCAACCAAATCCCGACTGCTGACTTTACGTTTACAAACACTTGTCAGTCCAGTAATATGCCTTTCGTTGATGCCTCGACCTCCAATTCAGGAGCTTTGTCTTCCTGGTCCTGGTCTTTTGGCGACAATACCAGTTCGATTGCACAAAATCCGCAGCATGCTTATGGAACAGCCGGGAGCTTCAATGCTCAGTTGGTTGTTACCGGAAGTAACGGATGTACGGATACTATCGTCAAACAAGTGACCGTTTATCCGCTTCCTCTTCCTGCTTTCAATGCATCGATTGCATGTGAGTCTTATCCGACAGATTTTACGAATACTTCTTTCATTTCTTCCGGAACGATTGATTCCTATTCCTACGATTTTAACGGAATCGGTTCGAGCACACAAACCAGTCCGTCCTTTGTCTTTCCTACAAGCGGAATCTACAATGTGAGTTTGACGGCTGTTTCGAATTTCGGTTGTACGAATACTGTCATTCAGCAAATCAATGTACACGCCATCCCGACGGCTTCTTTCACTGCATCTCCGAATCCGGCATTGGTAGAGCAGGACATTACGTTCACCGATGTAACACCGGGAAATATCGTTTCCTGGCAATGGAATTTCGGAGACGGAGAAGGGGATAATACCGAAATCACCAATCATAGTTATGATGCCGGTGGTGTTTATATTGTGACTTTAACAATTGTGGATGATATCGGTTGTACGGACACAATTTCCAAAGCCATTTCGATTGCACTTCTTCCGGTTCTTCCAAGTGGATTTACACCGAACGGAGACGGAGAAAACGATGTGTTTATCATTCGGGGCGGACCTTTCAAAGACGTAAATTTTAAAGTATATAACAATTGGGGACAAGTGGTTTTCGAATCAACAGACTCCAATGTGGGCTGGGATGGAACATACAGAGGGGAACCGGTTCCTTTGGGCGTTTATACCTGGACTTTTGTAATAGATATGGGAAGTAATTTTGTTGTCAAGGAATCTGGCGACGTCACTTTAATTCGATAAGCCATGAGATTCAGAATTAGTTTATTAGCTCTTTTCTTTAGCGGATTGTCTTACGGACAAGATGCACATTTATCGATGTATGATGCCGCGCCTTTGTTTTTGAATCCTGCATTGACAGGTGTTGTGGAGGGTGATTTCAGAGTTCATGCACAATACAGAACGCAATGGAAATCGGTGAATTACAAGCCGTATACTTCTGCATTGGTGAGTTTTGACATGCCGATCAAGAAATGGGGATTTGGTATTCAACTCAATAATTTCAGAGCTGGTGCAGGAAATTTCAATGTATTTCAGGGCTTGCTTTCCGCTGCGTATTATGTTCCGCTAAACAGAAACAAAACGCACATTGTGAACTTCGGTTTGCAGGGAGGTGTCACACAGAAATCAATTGAGTACCAGCTGCTTTCATTCAATAATCAGTATACGCTGAACAACGGCGGGGAATTTGACCAGACAGTTGTATCAGGAGAAGATTTCGGTGCTCAATCGAAGTTTATTCCGATGTTGAATGCAAGTGCTTTGTATTATTACTCCAAATCGCAGGCGAGATTGAATCCATTCATTGGTGTTTCCTTGTTCAATTTAACGCAGCCGAATGAATCGTTTTTCGGAAGAGATACCCGATTGCCGCTTCGTATGTACACGCATTTGGGAACGCGGATAAACATCACTGAGTTGTTCTATCTGATCCCGAAAGTGCTCATCATGAATCAAAAGAAATTCCATGAGCAGACTTATGCTGTTGAAGCAGGTTATTTCATGAAAGGCAGCGCGGCTTATGTTTTAGCCGGAGTGATTTTCAGAGCGAAAGATGCCATGATTGCAACCATTGGTGTGAAGAAAGAACAGTTTATTGTGAAAGTGGCGTATGATTTCAATATTTCATCATTAACTGCAGCATCCAAGAGCAAAGGAGGATTCGAATTGTCCTTTACCTACATCCACAAAAAACAAAAACCGGTTGATTACAAAATCTGCCCACGTTTATAATATTTCGTTGTTATTATGAAATCTACGATCAGTTGCTTGTTGTTTTTAGTGATCTCCGGAATATCACTGGCGCAATCAAAAAAAATGTATGTCTATTTGGGGGATGAGCATTTCAACAAACTGGATTATGTGAATGCTGTTGAACAATACAAACTGGCTTTGTCGGATTCTGTGGCAAATTCAACGATGGTTTATCCATACGAAGTACAGGTTACGAACCGGAAACTGACTGCTAAATCGAAAGTAGAAGTAGACAGCACATTGAAAGTAACCTTAGAACAATACTTGCATCACCAGGTGGCCTGGTGCTACTACCGCATGCACGATTATCCGAATGCGGAAAAACATTTGAAAAATACGGCAGACGAAAAGGCTTATCCGCACGACAGTTACTACCTGGCGCAGAGTTATATGAACAACAACCGGTATGACGAAGCAATTGAAAAGTTTGAAGATTATATCCGTTCTCCGCAGGCAGACGATGAATTGATTCACGCGGCTCAGGTTTCCATGACCGGATGCCATCTGGCGAAGGAAGAACTTAATAAAACACGTGAAATCAGTGTGAAACTGGCTGATACGGCAATTTTCAATAAAGGAACAGCAAGTTTCGCAACGATGTATTTTGACAAAGATCAAAAGTTGATGTTTACATCGGCGAGACCCGGAGGCGTGATTCTGAACGAAAAACAGCAGTCGGAATATTTGTGTGATTTGTACTGGGTGGAACTGAAAGAAGACAGCAGCTGGTCTGCAGCAACTAATTTCGGGCGTCCTTTGAACAGTGCTCAAAATGACGGAGCAGGTTCGTTCAACAACAATCAGGTGATTTTCTATACCCGATGGAGCGAAGAAAAGCGTACGGAACAGAATATTTACCTGGCTCGGATGCAGAATATGAAATTCTTTGAAGCTTACAAACTGGATTCTTCGGTGAATTATCCGGGCTATAAAAGCATTCAGCCTTATGTTTCGATGGATGGCCGCACTCTTTACTTTTCGTCTAATCGTCCCGGAGGTTTGGGAGGAATGGACATCTGGAAAATTCCCATTGATTCGGCCGGAAATACACAAGGACAGCCTGAAAATCTGGGTTCTCTGATCAATTCCGATCAGGATGAGGTCACGCCGTTTTTTCATGAAGTGTCATCGACTTTGTTTTTCTCTTCGAACGGACATGGAAGCATGGGAGGTTTGGATATCTTCAAATCACTTTACGACCGGGAAACGGAAGCATTCAGTGTGCCGAAGAATCTGGGAATGCCGATCAATTCCAGTAAAGACGATGCTTACATGATGTGGGATTCCCGTTTGTCGAAAGGGTTTTTCTCCAGCGACCGCGAACCGTGCAAGGGTGGAAGCTGCTACGATATTTACGAAGTGGTCAACGAACCGATTCATATTTATCTGAGCGGATATTCTTACAACAAGGAAACGGAAGAGATTTTGCCGAATACGAAATTGACGTTTAAAGATGTGCGCGGAGTTTTCCCGTCATATACGATTGTTACGGATAGTAACGGGTTTTATGAGAAGGAATTGGCATATGGCGTAGAATTGTTTATCAAGGCACAAAAACTGAATTACTTTGCAGATGCAACGAGTGTGAATACCAATTCGATTACGCAAACAACCAGCATTGTACGTGATTTTTATCTGAAGCCGATTCCACAGGATGAAATTGAAATTGAAGGAATCGAATACGATTTTAACTCAGATAAATTGAGACCGGCTTCTCAGGCAGTTTTAGACAAATTATTCGATTTCCTCGAATTGAACAACAACATTTCGGTAGAGATCAACTCGCACACGGATGCCAGAGGAAAAGATATTTACAACCTGGATCTTTCTCAACGCAGAGCGAAATCCTGTGTAGATTACCTGGTTTCAAAAGGAATTGACCCGTCGCGTTTGATTCCGAAAGGGTATGGTGAAACGCAGCCGAATCAATTGTACGGACCGGACAAGAAACCGGTTTTGGATGCGCAAGGAAAACCTGTCTTGCTGACGGAAGCTTATATTGAAATCCTCAAGGTAAAAGCTGAAAGAGAAGCATTGCACCAAAAGAACAGAAGAACGACTTTTAAGGTGATTAATCAATAATTGAAAAGTAAAAAGTGAGAAGATTTCCCTGTTACTTCGAGTGATCCTGACAGAAACGTAGTTGTGTCAGAATTGTATCAAGAAGAAGGGGAGGATCGAAGTATCATAAAAAAGTTTTGTACGACAGTATAGGTGATTTCTGAACTGATTTAATATCTGCGTAACCCGTGACGTCTGCGGGAAAAAATAATGTGTCAACTAGATTATCAACAAGCCATATAAAAAAAAGCCGGGTTTCCCCAGCTTCAATTTCTATCTTTTAAACTTTTACCTTTTCAATTTTATCTTAAAATTACATTCCCTGAATCAAAAAGTCTGTTCTACGATTCTTCGCTTTGTTTTCCGCTGTATCGTTGGCAACTTTTGGCTTGGATTCTCCGTAACCTTTCGATTCGAGTCTGTCTTCCTCAATTCCCAAAGACACCAGATAGTTTTTCACTCCTTTGGCACGTCGGTCTGAAAGATCTAAGTTTTTGGCATCGTCACCGTCGCTGTCGGTATGTCCCTGAATCATGATTTTAATCGTCGGATTTGATTTCAGGAAACGGGCAAACTCACGCAGGATGAATTTCGATTTGTTGGAAAGAACATCTGAGTTGTAATCGTATAAAATGTCGTTAAGCGTATAAGCTTCGCCAACTTTCAGTTCTTTTACTTCCAGTTTGTTGTTCACCCGATTTTCCTTTTTCACGATCTCTTCTTTCGTGATCAGTTTTGAATCGAAAGCTGCACCGTCTTTCTTCACGGAAACCATGATGTCCTGTGGCTTATCTGTTTTCACAACTACTGCAAATTTTCCGTCATTTCCGTTTACACGAACCTGATCCACTTTGTCCGAATTCTCGTAAGAAACTTCAATCGTAGCGTTTTCAATCGGTTTTCCTTCCGGATCTTTCAAATCTCCTTTGATGATCGTAACCGGTTTCGGTCGGGCTTCTTCATACAATTCAAAACCGTAAATATCCCAGTTTCCTTGTTGTTTGGAGGAGAAGTAAGCCAGTTTTCCGTCTGTTGAAACGAAAACACCTAATTCGTCTTCCTTGGAGTTGATCGGGTAACCGATGTTTTTTGGTTTACTCCACGTTCCGTTTTCTTCACGCATGTAGAAAATATCCAGGCCTCCAACTCCTTTGCGGTCGTCCGACACATCGGAAACAAAGTAAAGGGTTTCACTATCCTGATGCAGAAACGGACTTTTATCTTTTCCTGCTGTGTTGATTTCATCAAAAGGACGTGGTGCGCCCCAGGTTCCGTCGGCATTTCGTTTCACGATAAATACATCGTTATCTCTTGTGCTCGCACGGTTTGCTGTGTAGAACAAGGTATTTCCGTCGGCAGACATGGAAGGTTGTCCTTCCCATCCGTCAGGAGTATTGATTTTCGGACCCAAATTGATCAGTTCCGACCATTGATAATCCGATGGATTTGGTCCTGTTTTCTGATATGTTGTCGAATACAAATCACAATTCATATAAGCTTGTCCCTTCACCTCAGTTTTTTTACAGGCACAAATCACCATTTCCTTGTTATCGACAGACATGGTTGCTGCTCCGTAGCTTTGGAAAGTTCCGTTGTTGAAAGGTTTCGGGAAAGATTTTCCTGCATCGAAAGACAAACCTTCGTCTGTGCGGATAGAGTAGGTGTAGACCTCCTGAATATTGGAAACAATATCTCCGAGGTTTTTCAAATCCTGTTTGCGGGTATAAAACATCAATAAGTTATCGGGAGAAATCATCGGGAAATATTCATCATTCCCGGTAGAAACGTTCGGAACTTTTTTCGGGTTGAAAGGAACGGTCTTGCTGAGCATCTCTTTTTCCTCTTTTTCGGTTACAAGAAGGGCTTTTACATCGCTCAACTGCTTGGTATAAGTTGCCCCGTAACGGGAATTATCGGCATGTTTGAAAGCAACAAATTTCTCAAACCACTTGGTTGCAATCTCTTTTTGTTCCTGCGTATAATTGATTACTCCGAGGTAGTAATACATATCGGAATGATAATCCGGACACAATTCTGCTGCTTTTTCAAACAATTCTTTCGCTCTTTGGAAACTGCGGTCACCGGTTGCAGGATTGGGGGAGTTTTCATAAGACTTCACTCCTGAATTGTAGGCATACATTGCGAATTCAAAATATGCTGCGGCATTATCCGGCTCGGCTTCCATGGCTTTACTGAAATTTTCTGCAGCCGTTCTGGCATCAGGAGCATTTCTTCCGGCTTCAATCAGTTTGAGTGTTTTTTTTGAAGGAGGCAAACAAGACGGATCTTCTTCCTGTGCATTTAAAGAATGAATGGAAACCAACGTAATTCCCGCAATAAATAAGTAGTTCTTCCACATAAGTTTTACAAATACAGTTCTGGCAGGCAAAGATTATGCCCAAATAACTATATCGTAATTTCAGCGAAAAGGTTACTGTTTTTTTCATTTTGTTGCGAAAAAAAACGCGTGATTCTTTGATTTTCAAAAGCGAAAAGGGGATTGAGCGGAGTCGAAATACCTTTTCGCTTTTTTAAACATACTGAGCTTACCGAAGGTTGGCACAATATTTTCTTACATAAAGTGTCTGAATCCTAATTTAGGGGCAGGATTTGCAGATTGTCTGCGTTTATCGTTACATTTAAAAAGTAAAATCACATCCATGAAAGTTCGGTTATTCAGTATTCAAATTTGTTTTCTGGTTTTAAGCAGTCTCTTTTCCTCTGCACTTTTTGCGCAATCGGGTTGCAAGGAAGAAAAAGTAGGGAGAAGCTATTTCAGTATTTGCCCGGAAAACATCGTTACGGAGAAGAAAAAATTGCTTTTAACCACGAAAGCAATTCCTAAGAAAATCGATAACAAGAATACCTTCAAAGTCGTTCATTACTACGTTTCGGACCGGAAAAAGGTGGAAACAGATGAAGTGTTTTTGGAATACAGCAAGTTTCTGCGAAACCTGGAAATACTGACGTTTTACGTAAACGGAAAGGAATTTACCGGCGTTTTGAAAATAGCCCTTCCGTTCAAAAATGAAGGCGTGAGTGCTATTTATGGAGGCTACGATTTATTGACCTACGAATTCAAGGAAGGAAAATTTGTATCGAAAAGCAAAGCCAACGACGTAGAATTGGAAAAAGAAAAAGCGGTTATCAGACCAACATAGATGAATTGAAAAGTTAAAATGTAAAAGGGTATTGAGCCGAAATGCTTTTTAACTTCTCACTTCTCCATTATTTCTTACGTGCAATCATAATCCCGTCGCGGATCGGAAGCAAGAGATTTTCAACGCGCTCATCCTGTTGAATCAATTCATTGAAATCTTTCAGTAATTGAGTGTCTTTATCGATTTTTCCTTCTGTTTGAATCACTTTTCCGGACCACAACACATTGTCGGATAAAATATATCCTCCCGATTTCACTTTGTCGAAAACCAGGTTGTAGTAATTGATGTAATTCATTTTGTCTGCGTCGATGAAAACCAAATCGAATTGTTCATCAAGCTGCGGAATTTCTTCCATGGCGTTGCAAATACGGTAATCGATCTTTGAAGCATAATCGCTTTCAGAAATATAGGAACGAACAAAATCTTCCAACTGGGCATTGATGTCCAAAGTGATGATTTTTCCCGTTTCGGTCAATCCTTCAGCCATGCAAAGTGCCGAATATCCTGTATAAGTTCCTATTTCCAGAATGCGTTCCGGGCGAATCATCTTCGATAGTAAGCTCAGTAAACGTCCCTGAAAATGCCCGCTCAACATCCGCGGCTGCAAAATGTTGACATGCGTATCACGGTTCAGCTTTGCCAATAATGCAGATTCTGCCGTTGTGTGCTCACAACAGTAATCGTCTAATGCCTGATCGATGAATTCCATGATTATACTCCGAATTGCTTTAAATGATGATCCAAATGTTTATACATTCCTAATCCCCATTGTTCTTTGGTCAGTTTTCCGAAGAAAGAGTGAGGAGCATCCGTACATTTTTCCATTCCACCTTCCTGAAAAGCTGTCAAATGGTCGATCAGTTCTGATTTCGCTTTCTCGAAATCAGAAGTTGTGGTGATGATAAATGTTTTATGTGTAGGGCTGTTTTTGGGAATCGGTTTGTCGTTGTAGAACGATTTCTTCATCATACTTCCCATCACATAACTTAAGAAAATGCGTTTCAACTCTTTTTGCCCACGGGCTACTTTCATCGTTTCACTGCAGTGATCCAGCATTTGGGACACATTCATTTTTCCCCAAAGCGCTTGTTGATTTGGCTGTAATTGCTGAATACGCCCGATGCTTTTATCCAGAGCTTGTTTCGAAAAAAGTGTTTTCATTATCATAAGCTTATCCTTTTAAATATTCCCAATCTTTAATTTCCTGAAATTTTGCTTGCCCTGCTTTCGCTTTCGGATGCCACAAAGTTGATTCCGGAGTGATAGTGGGAAGTTCTTCCAAAAGTAAATCTTTTCGGATATATATTTGATTAATTCCCAAATCACTTGCTCCAACCAGGCGGTAACCTTTCTTTTCGGCCAGCTTATTCATTGCCACCACACTCGCTCCATGATAAATCGGATGTTTTCCCGGATACATGTAATTCGGATCGTAAGGAACCACGATGTTCTCAGTTCCGAATTCAGTATGTGTTTCAATCACAACCACTTTTGGCTGAACGACTGTCAGCGCGTCCCAAACCCAATAATCATTTCCGTCAATATCGATCGAAAGCAATTCAATTTCTCCCGACAATCCCGCTTTTTCAACCAGTTGATTGATATTCTCACGTTTAATGATTGCCTGAATATACTGAGGTTTCGGATGATAAGGCGTTGGGATTTTGGAATAAAACTTCTCTCCGCGCCCGATCAATTTGGAATCTCCTTCGAAAAACAAGCCCGACCAGCCGAAATGAATGGCTAAGTTGCTGCAATTACTGTTGATTCCGTCGTTCGAACCGATTTCGATAAATGTTTTGCTTCCTTCACCGATTAAGGAAAAAAGGAAAAGCAGCAATCCGTCTTCTTCAAATTGTGAAAAGACCTTGAAACCAGTGGTACGAAATGCCGGAATTTGTTTGTTTGCCTGCGCAGTCAGATAATGCTGCATGAGCGCACGTTGTTGAATTCCAACCGAAGGATGCAGTTTGTCGCGGTGAATGCGTTTGCTGAAGTGATATTTAACCCAATTTTTTATCCAGGACATACCGCGAATTTAGTAAATAGGACTTTAAGACATCAAGATTTTAAAATATTAGGACTTAGAAATTTATTTGTCCTGATTTCCTGAAGTTTTAAAATCCTGATATCCTCATATCAATACATGAGCGGTTTCTTACTATTATTCACCCAACCCGCCTGACTTTCGTATTCCACGAAAAAGATTTTCAGGTCTGCCTGGCTTTCATACTCAACAAAATAAACGGTCTTTTTTGCCTGACTCTGGTAATCGGTGAAGAACCACGTTCCGTCATTTTCGCCTGCCTGAGATGAATACTTGACTTTGTAAACTTTAAGGTCGGCCTGTGATTCGTATTGAACAACAAAAACCTTCACATCTGCCTGAGATTCATAGTCGACAGAGTAAACCAATTGTGCATTCACACCGTTTGAAGCGAAAAAAAGAAGTAGTAATGTAATTAGATTTTTCATGTTTTTTTATTTGACAAAATTCTATGCAATAATGAGACCAATTTTTTAATTACGAATGTTTCATTTTAAAGATCGATACTTCAAGTTCGAAATTTTCATTTTGAATTGAATTCACTCTTTCTTTTTCTTCTTTTTCAAATCATAAATATCCGTTCTCCGGTCTTTGAGGTTTCTAACCGAACCGAATTGATTTAATTCCCGCAACAAGGTAATATCGACATCTGCAATCAGGATCATCTCGGTATTCGGAGTGGCTTCTGCTTTGATTCCGTTGGAAGGAAAGGCAAAATCGCAGGGAGTAAACACAATCGATTGCGCGTACTGAATATCCATGTTGTGTACATTCGGTAAATTCCCCACGCTTCCGGCAATGGCAACATAACATTCATTTTCAATGGCACGAGCCTGCGAACAGTTGCGCACACGGGAATATCCGTTTTGCGTATCCGTCAGAAAGGGAACGAATAAAATATCCATTCCTTCGCCGGCCAATAAACGGCTCAATTCCGGGAATTCCACGTCATAACAGATCAGAATACCGATTTTTCCGCAATCCGTATCGAAAACTTCGAGGTGATTTCCACCTTCCATTCCCCAGATTTTTGCTTCGTCGGGAGTTACGTGAATCTTTTCAAAGCGTTCAATTCTCCCGTCCCGATGACACAAATACCCGACATTAAACAAGCGGTCGTGCTGGATTTCGGGCATACTTCCAGTAATGATATTGATGTTATAACTGATCGCCAGCTTCGAAAATTGCTGTACGATCTCGTTGGTATATTTCGCCAATTCGCGAATGGCCTGCGGTTCTGACAAGTGATTGTTTTCAGCCATCAAGGGAGCATTGAAAAACTCGGGAAAGAGCGCAAAGTCCGAACGATAACCCGAAACGGCATCGACGAAGTATTCTGCCTGCTGCATCAGATCTTCCATATTGGAGTAGGGGCGCATCTGCCACTGAATCAATCCCAAACGAACAACGGTTTTGATCGCACTTGGAGCTTCACTCTTTTTCTCGTAGTACAAATTGTCCCATTCCAGAAGCACGGCATAATCTTTCGAATGAGAGTCGCCTTCCAGGTAGTTTTTCAGGATTTTAGACGGGTGAAAGTCATTCGACATCTGAAAATCGAGCACCGGATCGTGAATTTCCTTCCGTTTTACTTTTTCAATGTATTCACGCGGCGTCATATCCTTTGCGTAATGGTGATAATTCGGAATTCGTCCACCGAAGGCAATACTTTTCAGATTCAATTTTTCGCACAATTCCTTGCGGTAATCATACAAACGCCGTCCGAGCCGCAGTCCGCGGAATTCTTTTTTGATAAAAACATCAATCCCGTAAAGTACATTTCCATCCGGACGATGTGTTTTGAAGGTATAATTTCCGGTAATCTGTTTGTAGGTATGCAAATGCTCGAATTTGGAAGAATCCACAATAATGGAAAGTGCAACTCCCGCAATTTGCTGGTTGACTTTAATAGCAACTTGTCCTTCCGGAAACTGATTGATCAGCGTTTCGACCTGTTTTCTTGTCCAGTAAGGATTTGCCAAACCTGTATAGGATTCGACCATGGCTTCCTTCAATGCCTCGTAGTCTGTAATGTTTAAATAGGTGAGTTCGATATTGTCAACGTCATCCATAAAGTTTGTTTTGATAAAAGATACCTAAAAATCAAATGTAACGGATGAATGTTGGGTGAGAATTAAGGAAATTTAAAGGAATTCACTTTTGACTTCAGATCCTTGATGTTTGTATAGAATACTAGTTTGATAATAAAAGAACAGGATTGATTTCGGACGTAATATTGCGGAATTACCCCAGTATAAATTTTAGTGGGGTTGCCCTGTTTATAGATCTTTCAGAATCAATTTGAAAATTATACAAGATCATAATAGACGTAATATTACGAACAGCTTAGTTTGTATTTTGTTCCACATAGAAGAATACGCAACGTGTATTTGTGGTTTTTACTTTTAGTGCGATGATCTTGCTTACTCTTTGTGGGAATTTATCTGCTACTTGTCAGTAAAATACAAAACAACCAAACAAAGCGGCAAAATCAGGAAATAAAGCATTGCGGCATTCAAAACAAACAAATGATACTTCGAAAAACCTTTTCGCTTCCTTAAACGAATCGAAATCCAGGCCATTAGAAGCGGAGCGATGAAAACCAGGAAAACCATTCCCAGTAAAGCCACTCCCGACCAACCCCAGAACAAAGCCGATAGGAAAATGACCAACAACATTCCATAGATCCCGAAAATTCCGAAAAGCTCTTCGACCGGAGCATTGGAAACATTTTCCTTTTTCATTTTCTCACAGAGATGCAAAAAATAGATCAGTCCGCAAATAGGAGTGACGAGGTAAATGATTGCAACACTGATGATTTCCGTGGTTGTCATTCAAACTGTTTTTATTTCGATTAATGAAAAAGAGGCAGTTTTATTGTTTGGAAATTGATTTTTCTCAAAAGTGTGAAATGTCATTAAAATGAATGGGTCATTCATAACTTTTCACTTTTAGTTTTGTACGAAAATTATAGCGCAGATTATGAATTTATTTAATATCTGCGTAATCCGCGCCATCTGCTGGGAAAAAGAATGTATCAACTAGATCCTCGGATAAGTCAATTAATTTTTAATTGAATAATTTTGAATGAATTCTGTTTACCTTTTCATTTTTGCCACATTAGAATCAAAATGCCTTCATGATTGAACCTAAAAACATACAACAGGAATTGAAACAGCTCTATCGGAAATGGCCGGATGTCCGGAAATATCTGAAGACTTTGGGCTGCGATTCGCTGAGTGCGGAAGATATTTTTCAGGAAGCTTTGTTGATTTATGTCCGGAAAAGAGAATCCTCCGACTTTGAATTGACCGTAGAACCTTTTTTCTACGTGCGGAATACCTGTAAATTATTGTGGTACAATCAGGCCAGAAAAGAACAAAAGAACGGAACAACCGAATTGCAAATGGAGCTTCCAGCGCAGGAAGATCAATGGATGGAAAAAGAAATGAAGATCCGGGAAGTGGAATCCACTCTGGGAAAATTGGGAGCTCAATGTCAGGAACTGCTGCAGTTGTTTTACGGTTTGGGATGGAACATGGTAGACATTGCCAAAAAGATCGGCTTGCGAAACGACAAAGTTGCGAAGGCACAGAAATACCGCTGCTTGCAAAAAGCAAAGGAATTGATCAATGAAAATGAATTACAGGTTGAACCAATTAAATTTTAATGCATGGAAACAAATTGGAATCAACTGATAGAGCGTTACTTGCAAAATGAACTTTCCGAAGAAGGAAAAATCGCTTTTGAACAGGAATTAGCCGGAAATGAAGCTTTGCGCGAAGAATTGGAATTGCATCAACTCGTTCAATCTGCGGCAAAAAGAGCTTCACAGCGGGTAATGGTTCAGCAGGTGGGCAAATCTTATTTCAGAAATCTTCGGATCAAACAGTTTACAATTGCCGGCGTATTAACAATTGCTGCAACGGTTGGAATCGTTTATTGGGTTCAAAACAAAAAAACAGAAGATAAATCACACCAAATCAATCAGTCGGAAGCACTTTCAGAGAAGCAGAATGATCTTGCTTTATCAGCAGACGAATCAACAAATCAGCCAAACCTTTCAGGAGATAAAAGTTCTCTTATTCACTCTTCTGATAGTAGTTCTGACCAAACCGCAGATTTGAAAGTTTCTGCATCGGCGACTCTGAAAAAAGGAATTGCTTCCGGAGTAAATCACACCAATATCGAGACGAATTCGTTGAAGTCTGTTTCGCAGAAATCCGGAATTGATACCGTTTCCTTACCGAAACCAACAACCGTTGTGTTGGGATATACGGAGGATAAATCTCGTGAAGAATTTATAGAAGCGAAAGGACTTCCCGAATGGACTAAAAAGTATGACAGCATCGGGAAATTCAATGATTTGTATTGCGGATATGCGCTCGTGATGGACAAGGCGAAGTTTGGTTTTGTGGACAACAACGGAAAGGTTTTCATTCCACTGGTTTATGATCAGATCATTGTGACAACGAATATCAAATCTTCCAAACAGAAGAATAAGCGTCAGAAAAAGAGAATTCTCTATGTTCCCAAGCGTTCAGGAAAAGATGTGAAAGACTGCGAAGAAGGAAGAGTAGTCATTAAGGTGGAAAAGCTTTAAAATGAAGCATTCGCAATTAGTTTCCCTTCGTTGAGTGACACATCACTTGTTTTCGGAGTGTTTCACTGTCTGTTTGATGTTCGGAACGCTGATTTGTCTCGATCTTCGGGCTTAAATAAGGAATTCCGAGATTGGTACCGCGCAGAATAACCAGAATTCCGATCAAGGTGAGTAAATACGGATAAATATGCGTCAATTTGCCCCGGAAGGATTGTCCCATTTTTTGTGCAAAAAAAGCCACACTGATCATTCCCGGTAAAGTTCCCAAACCGAAAAAACTCATGCCCAGTGCGGTTTCCCACGGATTGGATGCCAGCAGGGAAGAGGCCAGGGCCAAAAAGATCATTCCGCAGGGAAGCAAACCATTCAACAAACCAATGAGAAACAATCTGAAAGTTCCCTGTTGTTTGAGCAGATAGCCCATTTTGCGGGAAGTCCAATGATTCAGAGAATGATTCCGGAACTCCAGTTTGTTGATCCATTGCCGGCGCCAGGCAAGCACAATGAGAACCAACCCGAAGAAGATGCTTCCGATTTGAAAAAAACGAAAGATTCCCAATGAAAAACCGATCGTTCCCAGGATGAGCCCCAGAAAAGTGTAAGTTGCCATTCGGCCGATGTTGTTGGACAGAATTCCTCCTATCAATGTTTTATTGGATTGTCTGTTCAAAGGCAATGCCATGGAAATTGGCCCACACATGGTCATGCAGTGAAACGAACTTGCCAACCCCAAAAGAAACAAACTCAGATAAAATGTCATAACACAAGCTGTTGACTCATTTGATATTTTTTTCCTTGATAAATTCCGGAAACAGTGCAGTTGAATTGCCCTTTTTCAATGTGTTTCAGCGGAATTTTTACCTGTTCCCGCACATCGATCGTCAATTGGATATCCAGATCCTTATTGTTTGGACGTTGCAGCTGAATAGTTGCTTTTCCTGTTTGAAAATCAGCGGGAAAACGCAGAAACAAAGTATCCGCTTTCGGCTCGATTTCAATGCCTTTTTGTGCATTCAGATAATTCGATTCGGCATTATATTGAATGTTGTACTCCAATTCCTGTTGATAATAATCTTCCCGTACCAGATCAATATCCTGCCGCATCATAATGGTCACTAATGTGATGATAAATCCCATAAACAGCGCCATTCCGATCACAATTCCCTTTCCCCAGTTCATGTTTTTAGTTGTTTAATTCGTAATGTTATTAAAAACTCGGTCCGATCAACTTAATCGAAACCCGGTCGATTTCTTCTCCGTTTCCAATCACGATCACATCGATTTTCTTTGTTCCGTGTTCGATCACTTTATATGGAAACCGTGCAATGAAGCGTTCCCGAAGATGTTTTTCTCCCTTTAAGGTGATTTGATCACTCGCAATCTGAAACTTCACGTCCGGATCGGATGAAAGCAGTTTTACCTCAAAAGAATGCTTTGTTTTATTCGTCAAATCAATTTCAAAAATGTTGGTAATGTGATTTTTGGCATCGATCTGGAAGGTAGAACCCCGCTGACGAAGAATTGTCGTACTGAAATCAGAGCGATTGACAAGTAATACGGTCAAAACGCCAATCAAAATCACCAAAACAGCCGTGTAGGAAATCACGCGCGTGGTCCATTGAAAACGCGTGCGGTTCACAATTCCGTTCTCTGAAACAATCCGAATCAAACCGCGTTCCAAACCAACTCCGTCCATCATGGTATCGCAGGCATCAATACAAGCTGTGCAGTTTACACATTCAAGCTGCGTTCCGTTCCGGATATCAATTCCGGTCGGACAGACATGAACACATTGATGGCAATCAATACAATCTCCTTTTCCGGTTTCCGGACGATTTTCATTCTTTTTAAACTTCGCCCGCTGCTCACCACGCACATGGTCATAGGCCACCACCATGGAATTTTTGTCGAGCAAAACGCCTTGTAATCTTCCGTAAGGACAAATGGTGGTACAAACCTGTTCTCTTAGATTGGAAAACACGAAATAGAACAAAGTCGTGAAGATGATAATAGCGCTGAATCCGACGATATGCTGACTTAGAGGCTCTGTCTGAATCCGGATTAATTCTTTGGAACCGATGATGTAAGCCAGAAAGACATTCGCAATCACAAAGGAAATGAGCCAGAAGACTCCGTGTTTTAAAATGCGTTTTCCCCATTTTTTCGCATCCCACGGAGCTTTATCCAAAGCTTGCTGATGTTTCCAGTCTCCGTCGATCCAATATTCGACCTGCCGGAAAACGAACTCCATAAAAATGGTCTGCGGACAGATCCAGCCACAGAAAATCCGGCCGTAAACGATGGTGAAGAGAATGACGAAAACGATTCCGATGACCAGTAAAATAGCAAAGATGTAAAAATCCTGCGGCCAGAATGTGGCTCCGAAAATGCTGAATTTGCGTTCCAGAATATTGAATTCGAGCAATTGACTGCCATTTACCTGAATCCATGGTGCAGCAAGGAGAAAGGCCAGGAGGGAATAGCTGACTAGTTTGCGCCTGTTGGTTAAACGGCCACCCGGTTTTTTCGGATAAATCCAAACACGCTTTCCTTGCTTGTTGACTGTTGCGATATGATCTCTGAAATCTTCCATAATTGAAAAAAAGTCTGCCCGCGAGGACAGACTTCGACATTATTTTTTTGGATATTCTGTTCCTTCAGGTTCTTTACCCGGGATGTACTTTAAGCTTAAAACATAGGATGCCACGTCCTGAAGCTGAATCGGATTCAATTTGGAAGCATGTTCCGGCATTCCGTTGGAAGTTCCGTTTTTAATCGTTCCGAAAACAGTCTTGATATCATTTCCGTAGAGCCAGTAGTTGTCCGTTAAATTCGGCCCGATATCTCCGCTTCCGTCCTTATGACAAGTGGCACAATTGGTTTCGAATAAGGATTTTCCTTTTCCAAGTGCTTCCGGATCGGTCAATAAAGTCACATTACTTTCATCCACATTCATGGCGGCTTTTTTCAGGTAAGCATCAATTTCTTTTTGTGCCTGAGCCATGGAATTTTGATATTCTGTGAGCTGTGAAGGCCCGTTGAATACGTGATAATAGAGAATGTACCCGATGGAAAACAGAATGGTCAGGTAGAATCCCCAAACCCACCAGGGCGGAAGGTTGTTGTCCAATTCACGGATTCCGTCATACTCATGATCCATCAAAATGCTTGCTTCTTCTTCGATCGGAACGGCATCAACCAGGATTTTAGACACTTTACCCTGTTTTTGTTTCATCACTTTTTCCTTCCGCTGGTAAACCATGTAGTAGAAGCTGTTAAACAGGTTTCGCAGATACATTACCACCAGAAGCAGTACAATGTTGATGCAGATCAGAATATAGATATCGACATTTTCTACCTTCAGCCAGGGCATTCCAGGCTGAGCAGAATCTACCGGATCAGTTGTTGAAAGAGCCAGAACATCGTTGGGAATAAATAGGGTTCCTAACGCCACGGTGATGATTAACAGATTTGTCAATCCTCCGGAATCTTTTTTGTTTTCGTCCTGCTTCAGTTTTTCTTTGAATAAGTCGGATTTTACAAAGGTCAGAATGGAATTACTCATCAGAATAATGGCAATCAACAAAACGATAATCAATCCGATCAAGGCATAGAAAATGGTGATATTGCTGTGGTAATCCGGTAAAAGCTCAGCCGATAATCCGGGATTTTCTGTTCCTGTTGGAGGAGGTGGCGGCGGAGTATAACTGTCCACATAATCCAGGATCTGATCCACTTCTTCCGGAGTAGCCTGCTGTGGAGCCATATCCGTTTTGGAAAAATCCTGAATGGCCAAAGCCATTTTACTCTTTCCGCTAAGAATCAGTTTTTTGGAATCTTTTACCCATTCATAAAGCATCGCTCCTTCTCCGGCATCATTCCATTTTGCCTTAACTCCTTTCAGCATCGGACCGGTAGAATTTTTATCAATCGCATGACAGGTATTGCACTTTGCCTTGAATAAAGCCTCTCCCTGACTAAAAACGGGAAGTCCTGCTAAAAGTCCGCATAGTAATGTGATCAAATTCTTTTTCATTGGATTTCATTTTGTAGTGTGACTTCGTCTTTAGCTAAAGGAATGTTGCTCAACTCTTCGATGGTCGTTTTTTGCATCCGCCAGATGCGAATGATGACAATGAGAAAGAACAGCACGAAGATTAACAGGGAAAGGATTCCGTAAAATGCCACTCCTTGTTCGCTTGCTAAATGATGTTTGATGAATCGTAACATACAGTGCTTATTTAGAAGGTTTTGCTTTAATATCAGTTCCCAGACGCTGCAAATAGGCGATGAGCGCAATGATTTCTTTCTGCTGCAACTCTTTTGTTTTCGTTTCCGGACTCATGCCGTTCAACGCCATTTCAGGCATGTTTTTGACAATGTCTTCGGCAATAACGCGTGATTGCTTGTTCAACTCTTCCATTGCGATGTCTTCATATCCGGGCATATAAGGAACGCCGAGTTTTCGCATCGCACTGATTTTCTTCACAAGAAGTGAAGTATTCAGATTGTCATCTCGGAGCCACGGATAAGCCGGCATGATGGAACCCGGAGATAATCCTTTCGGATCAATCATGTGTTTGTAATGCCAGAGATTTCCGCGCAAACCGCCTTCCCGTGCTAAATCCGGTCCTGTGCGCTTGGATCCCCAAAGGAACGGGTGATCGTAAACGTGTTCTCCGGCTTTTGAATAATCGCCGTAACGGGCTGTTTCAAAACGCATCGGACGAACCATCTGAGAGTGACAGTTGTTACATCCTTCGCGGATATACAAATCACGACCTTCCAGTTCCAGAGCCGTATAGGGTTTCACGCTGCTGATTGTCGGAACGTTGGATTTAACGGCAATGGTCGGGATGATTTCTGCAATTCCTCCGATTGCCACTACTATGATACTCAGGATCATAAAACGTACCGGTTTTCCTTCAATGCGTCTGTGCCAGTATTCGTTTTTCTCTTTGTGGTTTCGTTCGTCCGTTACCTGAACCACTTCATTTGCTAAGAATGTTCCGGTTTTTACGGTTTTGAACACGTTGTAAACCAGCATCAATGCTCCGGAGATGTATAATGCTCCACCCAAAGAACGCAGAATGTAGTAAGGCTTCATATCGATCACAATTTCCAGGAAGTCCTTGTGAACCAAAGTTCCGTCGGGATTAAAGTATTGCCAGCTCAAACCTTGCATGAATCCGGCGATATACATCGGAACGGCATAGAGAATGATTCCAAGCGTTGCAATCCAGAAGTGTTGATTCGCCAGTTTGACAGAGTATAATTTGGTTTGGAATATGCGTGGGATCAACCAGTAAATCAACCCGAAAGTCATCATTCCGTTCCATCCCAAACCACCAACGTGAACGTGGGCAATGGTCCAATCGGTAAAGTGAGAAATCATGTTTACGGATTTCAAGGAAAGCAATGGTCCTTCAAAGGTTGCCATTCCATAACAAGTCAAGGCCACAACCATGAATTTGAGCATCACATCGTCGCGAACACGATCCCAGGCACCACGTAAAGTCAATAATCCGTTCAGCATTCCTCCCCAGGAAGGAGCAATGAGCATGACGGAGAAAACAACTCCCAGACTTTGCGCCCAATCGGGAAGGGAAGTATAGAGCAAATGGTGCGGTCCTGCCCAAATGTAAATGAAGATCAGTGCCCAGAAGTGAATGATGGATAAACGATAAGAATAAACCGGACGATTGGCTGCTTTCGGAACAAAGTAATACATCAGTCCCAGATATGGAGTTGTGAGGAAGAAAGCCACGGCATTGTGTCCGTACCACCATTGAACCAGGGCATCCTGAACTCCGGCGTACCAGGAATAACTTTTCAGGAATGAAATCGGAAGTTCGAATGAATTGAAAATGTGAAGAATTGCAACAGTCACGAAAGTGGCAATATAGAACCAGATTGCAACGTACAGATGTTTGACTTTTCTGTTGAGAATTGTCGCGAACATATTCCAGCCGAAAACCACCCAAACAATTGCAATTAAAATATCGATCCACCATTCCAGTTCGGCGTATTCCTTACTGGATGTAATTCCGAAAGGCAATGTGAGAACCGCGCAAACAATGATAAACTGCCAGCCCCAGAAGTTGAAGTAACTCAATTTATCGCTCCACATACGGGTTTTAAGCAAGCGCTGCAGGGAATAATAAACTCCCATGAAAATTCCGTTTCCTACAAAGGCAAAAATGACCGCGTTGGTATGCAGCGGCCGGATTCTTCCGAAGGAAATGTACCGGAAGCCTAAGTATTCATTAAAAAATTCGGGAAATGCCAGCTGCAAGGCTGCAATTAATCCTACAAGCATGCCGATTACGGCCCAAAGAATTGTTGCGTAGGTAAAATACTTGACAATTTTATTGTCGTACTTCACTGTTAGTTGTTCCATTGTTTTCCGGATTATTGTGATTTGATTTTTTTTCGTCCTCGAAGAGAATTCTGACACTTGGGGAATAATCGTCGTCGTATTGCCCGCTCTTAGCTGCCCAAAGGAAAATTCCGAGGAAAAACACCGCTAAACAGAGACTTACAATCAGCATTATGTAGATCATTCCCATAATGCAAAGAAATTAACAAGTCACCGGAAAAAACATGATCTGGACAGTGCAAAAAACATGACTAATATCAGGTTTTTGGGCTGCGTCCTATAGCTCTGAAAAAGGATGGAAGGAATCCGTTTTTAGAGTGGCATCTTGTTCTATAAATAGTTAGTGTCTCGATACAATTCGCTCCCCGGTAGTTATCGGGACGAAAGGACATCAGAAAGTCATTGATCAATAAAATCCAGCTGTTTTTTATTGCACTTTAGAAGAAAATTGAAAATATCAATTCACTCTAAATACATCTGAGAATCAGGTTTAGGAAGGATATTCGCAGCGGAAACACTATTTTTGTCCCATGAAGACGACATTCAATATCCATCCGGGATTAGTAAAACGAATGGACGAATTGGGATTTACATCTCCGACGCCGATTCAAAAGCATGCTTGGAAACACCTGTTTGAAAAACATCAGGATTATGTAGGACAGGCGCATACCGGTTCGGGGAAAACGATTGCTTACGGGGTTCCTTTGCTTCACCGTATCGACCCGAAAGACAAAGATGTACAGGCTTTGGTTCTGGTTCCGACTCGTGAATTGATTATTCAAACATCGAGGACTTTGTTTAAACTGTCGAAGCATTTGGATAAGTTTTTCATTGAATCCATTGGTGGAGGTGAGAGTATTGACGAGCAAAAAGCACGTTTGCGCCGACCTACGCATGTCATTGTGGCAACTCCGGGAAGATTACTGGAGCTGATTCGTTCCAAAGCGGTTTCGCTGCATCGAGTGAAAACCATTGTATTGGACGAAGCGGATGAATTGTATGCGAAGGGTTTTATGAAGGATATTGATAAAATTCTGGCAGAAACGAATGATTTTCATAAAAAATGGCTGTTTTCGGCAACGATTCACGGAGAATTGACAAAATGGATCAAAGCAACTTTACACAGAGATGCTCCTAAAACCATTGTTTCTACGAAGGAAGTGATGAATCCGCGCATTGAGCATCAATATGTGGAATGCCAGAAAGAAGATAAGCAGATGCTTTTGCTGGATTTCCTTCAAACCATGAAAAAAGCGCGCGGAATCATTTTTTGCAGAATGCAGGGCGATGTGGAATCCGTAGCGAAATTTCTTCGCGGACACGATCTGAAAGTGACGGAAATCTATGGTGAAATGTTTACCAAAGAACGCGAAAAGGCGATCCGGATGTTTCGTCAGGAGCACACACAATATTTAATTGCTACCGATATCGCAGCGCGGGGAATGGATTTTGAAGATCTGGCGTTTGTGGTTCATTACCAACTTCCGGATGATCCTGATTATTACACGCACCGAAGCGGAAGAACTGCACGAGCAGGAAAACGTGGGATTTCTCTTAGTTTGGTAGAACCTGTGGAACGCAAAAAACTGCGCTACATTCAGGATTTATTGCATGTCGATTTCATTCAATTGTAAAGAGTACAAAATCTGCGCTATCTCAGATAAGGTTCATCTTTTCAGCATGAACTATCTTTCGTCTTCATACACGTTGTGTATTCTTCTGCGGGATTTAAAACCTGAGGTGCACGAAGAATTTTAGTACATAATTGAATAGATTCATGATTTACTGCATGTCCATTTTATTCAGTTTAATCTAATCTTGAGTTTTATTTTCTGTTTGCTGATGGTTGTGCTTGAAACAACCTGAATCTGACATGGATAAAAGAATCATGTAAACGAGTTTCTCAACTTAGCCTCCTCAAATACCTGATTTCAACTCTGAAAAGGTGTTTGCCGGTAATCGCTTCTACAGAATAATCCAACACTTATACATAGCAAAGCAATCAATATACAAAACGGGTTTCGGGTGTTTTTGCCAACTCCTAAATTTAGACCAGATCTCTTTAAAAACGAAATAAAGCAAGCCTTCAGAATGATTTCAAATCTAATGAGAGACACCTGTCTCGTTTCCATTAAAGTAGAACTGGCGCAACCCGAAAAGCCAACGAGTAGGGAATACTAATCTTATTGATGAAAATGAAAAAAATTAAACTAGCTGTTCTGTTTTTTCTAAGCAGTATATCAGTTCATGCCCAAAGTGTATCTTTTGATTATACTTCCAATGCAGGATGGATTATTGAACAAAATCTTATAGGTACAATACCCATAGGTTGTGCTGTTACTCCCGCAGTTATTAATGGTTCGGTTACTATAGGTGCCGGTAGAGTCAATTTTAATCAGGTGGGTGGGGCACATGAAAATCGAATTTACACTCCTTTGGGTTTTCTTTTCGATCAACAGTTCAATATGGATTTTGATTTCAATATTACAGCAAACCCCAGCAATTTTGGACTTGGTGCTCATCTGGCTACTTTGGCATCTCAAAACCTGAACCCGGGTTGGGCTTTTCCAATGGTGACTTGTTATGGTAATTCACTGATGGATGCCATCGGAGTAACATGTTCTACTCCACTAGCAAATTCTCCTGCTAATCCCAGAGTCGGAATAGCCGTTTACGATAATGGGATCATTGTACCAAATCCGGGAATTATACCAATTGCATATGGGATAAACTATTTTGCACGTATGCAGATCTATGGAAACGGACGTGGTGAGTTGACGCTGTTCAGCAATACCCTTAGAACAATTCGTGTTGGAAGTTTTTGTTTTGATGTCCCACAAACAATCAGGGGGCTTGGTTTTCTGAATCACGGAACATCAGCCGGTGGAGGATATGATCGTCACACATCCGGATGGGTTGATAATGCGGCTATTTACAAAACAGGAGATTCTTGTTGTCAAATCAATGTTAAAGGACCCAATGTAATCTGTAATCCGAATCGTACTGAACGTTATTCGATTGAAACAACAGGATCATCTCCTTCTGTTACGATCTCTCCGTCAGATGTACTTTTCACAATGAATACCGGTGGTCAGGGATTTACAATTGTTGACTGGGGAACCATTACTTCTGCTCCCAAAGAAGTAACGATTACTGTTACTTCTTTGTGTGGTTGTGAAGAAATTACAACCACGTATATTGTTTATGTATATCCAAATCTTAATCCGATATTTAATATTTCGGGATTAGGTTCCAGCGGTTCCTCATTAACGAATTTTTCGGGTGTTTCGACAGAAGGAATGACAGGAGTTATTCATACCTGGGAATTGCACACCAGTAATGTTTCCGGAACACCAATTACTCTGGTTCGCGGACCTTTCACCAGTAATGGGGCAGGAAGCACTTTTGCTGTAAACTCAACAACTCCTCCTCCGGCGTTGGTAACAGGACAATATTACCTGATGACTCACAGAATGAGTTTTGCTAATGGTGCTTGTGCTCCGCAGGATTCAAGTCGGATTGTATATATCTCCACAAAATCCTTGATTGATCTGGGGTCTCCTGTTCAATTCTCGGAAGCAGAAATGCAGGAAATGGTGAAGAAACACGAATCTGGCGGTTTTAATGAGAAAGATGTGCTTGTTTTTCCGAATCCAACCAACGGCTCAATTACTGTAGAAACGGGTTCTGAATGGAAAACGATTTCTATTGTTGATGCGGGAGGAAAAGTATTGGAAACGATTTCGAAACCAGCTAAGAGACAGGTGTTTAATTTGTCTGCTTACCCATCAGGAACTTATTATTTCAAGATTGTATCTGATAGTGGAACACAATTGGAGCAATTTATCAAGCAATAATCCTTTGAAGAATCCGGTTTTGCAAGTTCAGAACCGGATTCTTTGATTCAAAATGGTTGATATAGATTGATTTTATTCGGCTGTAAGCGGGAATTTTTTTCGAACCGTCAGTAAAGTTGCCAAAGAAACAACGGTAATGGAGCTCAGTGGCATCAAAACAGTGGCAACAAAAGGAGTCAAAGCGCCCGAAACGGCGAACCCGATTCCGGTGAGATTGTAACAGATTGAAAAAGCGAAACAGATTTTCAGAAACTTCTTTCCGTCACGGATAAAGCGAAAATAGGCTGCTAAATTGCTTAAATGCTGCGCTTTCAGAATGGCGTCCGAAGCAGGAGTGAAGCGAACAAGATCTTCCGACAAGGCAATTCCGACAAATGCACTGTTCAGCGCTCCGGCATCATTCAATCCGTCTCCGATCATCAGAACGTAGTTGCCGCTTTGCTGAAGCTGATCCACAAATCCTTTCTTTTGTAAAGGCTGCTGCTCGAAGAGAAAGGTTGTTTCTTCCGGGAAAATGCCTTTCAGCAGTTCATGATCTTTTGATTTGTCTCCCGAAACAACCGCTAATTGGTAGTTTTCGGCTAATTCCGGGATGAGTTTGTTTAGATGAGCGCGCAAGCTCGACTGGAACACAAATTTCCCGATGATGGAATCTCCATCTGCAAAAAATACCACCGATTCATCGCTGTTGGAATGGACGGCTCCGGTAAATTCTGCTGAACCGAGTTTGTAGTTCCCGAATGCAATTCCTTTTCCGGGAATTTCGATTGGCGTGTCGGAAAAAGTGGCGTTTTGAATCGGTTTCAATGAATCGTGGATAGCCTTTGCATAAGGATGAACAGCGTGTTTGGTCATCGTGTAAAGAACTGCCGATGCTTCTTCAGATAAGCTTTCTCCTTCGAAATGAATGTGTTTGTGATCTTGTTCCGTCAAAGTGCCGGTTTTATCAAAAACAACGTAATTGCATTGCTGGATTCGTTCAATGATGGCGGTGTTTCTCAGATAAAAACCGTTTTTCCCTAAAACCCGCAGAATATTTCCGTAAACAAAGGGAACGGAAAGTGCCAAAGCGCAAGGACAAGCCACAATCAAGACAGAAGTAATGATTTCCGGAATTTGAACCGGATCGATGAAAGCCCAAACCAAGGAAGAAATTCCGGCAATTGCAATGACTGCTGCAATAAAATATTTCGAAATGCGGTCTTGACGTGTTTGAAAAGCCAGTTCGGTTCGTTTTGCATGCCGTTCGTTCCAAAGTTGTGTCAAGGTGCTGCGCTCGGTGGTTTTGGAAACGGTAAGCTCAATGGTTTCTCCGTAGCTTTTTCCTCCGGCATAGATGAAATCACCTTTTTTCTTTTCAATCCAGTCGGATTCACCGCTCACAAAACTGTAGTCGATGGTGGCTTTTTCCGAAAGCAGAATGGAATCGCAGGGAATAATTTCCTCATTCCGAATGGCAATCTGATCTCCGATTTTCAGTTCATCAATCGGGCAGAGGATGGAATCTTCGCCTTCTTTTTTGATCACGGCAACCGGAAAATAAGAGCGGAAATCGCGTTCAAAGGAAAGCCACTGATAGGTTTTTCCCTGAAACCATTTCCCGATCAGCAAAAAGAAGATAAAAGCGGCAAAGGAATCCATGTATCCCGGACCTTCATTGTTGAAAATTGCCACACAACTTCGGATGTAAAGGGCTAAAATTCCGATCGCGATCGGAATGTCCAGATTCAAGGTTTTGATTTTCAACGCTCCGATAGCCGATTTGAAGTAATCTCTTGCAGAAAACAACAATACCGGAATTGAAACGGCAAAGGAAAGGTAAGAGCTCAGATTCCGGACTCCTGCGTAGGTTTTATCAATTCCAAGATATTCCGGAAAACTCCACAGCATGATACTTCCGAATGCAAATCCGGCAATTCCAAGTTGAAGCAGAAGCCGTTTGTCAAAGGTTGAAGCAGATTTGTCGATGGATTTGAAATCGGGTTCGTATCCGATCTTTGTCAGCAATACAGCTACTTCTGAAAGTTTGATTTTTTCTGTATTGACTGTTATGGTCGCAGTTCTTTTCGGAAAATGAACGCTTGAACGGATAATTCCATCATTCAGCTTATGCAGGTGTTCGAGGAGGTAAATGCAGCTGGCACAATGAATTTGAGGAAGATGCAAGGTAACGCGAACGGTTTGCTGTTCCTGAAAATCCACAAAGCGTTTTCTCAATTCCGGATCATCCAATACGGCATAAGCACCTTCCTGAATGTGATTCGGGCGAATTCCTGCCTGTTCATCCTGTTCGTAGTAAGAACCCAAAGCATGTACTGAAAGCAGTTGATAAACCTGTTTACAGCCGTTGCAGCAAAATGAATGTCCGTCCAGATAAAGAACTGAATCCTTTAATTGATCGTGGCAGTGAAAGCACTTTGTATCTGTTTTTTGTCGTTCCATTTGCTGTGTTGTAGTTTAGATCGTCATGCTGAACTTTCTTGCTGCGATATCGTTTTCAAAGTATGAATCAAAAGCCATACAGCAATTCCGGACGAAGGGAATTCCTGTTTGGGAAACTTCAATTGTTTCTCCACGGATTGTCAATAAGCCGTCGTTGACCATTTCAGCGAGTTTTTCTTCTGTTTTTTTCCGATCCAATGTGGTTGCTTTGGGAAACGTTGTCTCAAAATGACACATCAGATTGAGGATATGCTGCCGGATTTCCAAATCCGATTCATTTAATCGATGTCCTTTGGTAATCGGGAGCTCATTGTTTTCAACGCGTTTTAAATAATCGCTGACGTTTTTTTCATTTTGTGCGAAACCGAGCCTGCAATCCGAAATGGCTGACATTCCGAGGCCAATCAGCAATGAATTCTGAGTCGTTGTGTATCCCATGAAATTGCGGTGAAGTTTCTTTTCGGATAGGGCGAGAGCCAAAGCATCGCCCGTCAAAGCAAAATGATCCATTCCGATTTCAACGTATCCTTCTTCCAGAAAAAGACGTTTGGCATATTCGTATAAACTGCGTTTCAGCTCCGCATCCGGGAGATCTGCTTCGTCAAAACCTCTTTGTCCGGTTCCTTTTACCCAGGGCACGTGAGCGTAGGAGTAAAGCGAAATCCGATCCGGTTTTAGACGGATTGTTTGGTCAACAGTATCTCTGAATTCTTCCATGGATTGTTTCGGCAGGCCGAAAACCAGATCGTGTGAAATGCTCTCGTAACCGGATTTTCGGGCATTTTCATGGCAGAAAAGTACCTGTTCTTTGGATTGAATGCGATGAATGGCTGTTTGCACAATCGGGTCGTAATCCTGAATCCCGAAACTGATGCGCTTGAAACCCAGCGTATGAAGTTTTTCCAGATGTTCTTCCGTTGTTGAATTCGGGTGAGCTTCAAAACTCATTTCTACTTCTTTCGAGAAAGGCAGGAATTTGTTCAATCCTTCAATAAGCCGAACCAGTTCATCAGCCGCGAAAAAAGTCGGAGTTCCGCCACCCAGATGGATTTCTTCGATTTCACTTTCCGGATCGAGATTTCCCGCAATGAACTGCCATTCTTTCAGAACAGCATCGATGTAGCGGCTTTCTACCTGGTGATTTTTGGTGATGTGTTTATGACAGCCGCAAAAGGTGCAAAGTGAGTCGCAGTAGGGAAGATGAATGTAGAGAGACAATTTTTTATCGGCTTCTGCATGCTGTGCTTTTCGCACCAGAGAGAGCCAGTCGTTTGCTTCCCATTGCTGCAGATTCCAGTAGGGAACAGGTGGGTAAGAAGTATAGCGCGGTCCGGGAACATTGTATTTTTGAATTAAATCACTTGCCGTCATACCGAACTTTTTTGCAAAAGTAAAATGTTCAAAACCTTGAAAAAATGATGTACATCAGTTTTCATAGAATCAGTAAAATAGCTAACTTCGCAGGAAATAAATTGACGAAGACAAGCTTATGGTGGAAAAATCGCATAAACATGTGAGTTGTGACGCATGTGCAGCCAGAACAAATAGTCTTTTCGGGCAATTTACTCCTGATGAAGTCACAAAGTTAAATCACCATAAATCCTGTCAGTTTTATAAAAAGAATCAGACCATTTTTGTGGAAGGAAGTTTTCCTAGAGGTGTTTTTTGCATCAATCACGGAAAAGTGAAGGTTTATGCTTTGGGCGATGAGGGGAAAGAACAGATCGTTCACATCGCGAAAGCAGGAGAAGTGATCGGCTTCAGAGCCATGCTGAGCGGCGAATCATACAAGCTTTCTGCAACAACGCTGGAAGATTCCAATGTGTGTTTCGTTTCTAAGGACGATTTTCTGAATATGATGGATACCAACATCAGTTTGCGTAATTCATTGATTCAGGAATTATCCAAAGAATTGGGCGAAAGAGCCATTTTCATTACCAATCTGGCACAAAAAACGGTTCGCGAGCGTCTGGCTTATTCATTGATGATTCTGGCAGATATTTACGGCGACGAGCCGATCAATCTTTCCAGAGAAGATTTGGCAAATTTCGTGGGAACAGCTACCGAAACTTTGATCCGTTTACTGAAAGATTTCAAAGAAGAAGGTTTGATCGATACGCAGACACGCAAGATTTTCATCGTCAAAAGAGAGGAAATCATCCAATTGGCTGGAGGACATCGTTAGAAGAAGTCAAATTACAAATTCGATACTCAGTTTTTATTGAGGAATTTCTCAATGATCGGAACAACCAACTCACTTTCTTTGAAATCGGGGCCGATGGTTGTTATTTCACCCATATATTCTCCATGAACTCCCGGAATGATGGCCAATTCGGAATTTGAGATTTGTCGGTGCAATTCAAGAGCGTGTTCCGGAGTAATCACATCTTTATCTGCTATAAGAACTAATGAGGGAACCTCAATAGAAGTAATCTGTTCATCCGGAATATCTTTGAAATGAACCATTCTTTTGGCGTCGCGATCATGCATGACCTGTAAACCGTCCGGATTGGGAGAAACTTTCAGATATGCTTCCTGCAATTGCGGAGGCATGTTTTCCAGACTTGCTTGTTCCATGAAACCCCAGAACCAGTCAGGAACCCCGTTTCGTTTGGCAAGCGCCGATCCCAAAACCATTTTGTTGACGATTTCCGGATAACGAATAACGATCTGAAGGGTAGTAGTACCACCATTACTGAATCCGAAAAAATCCGCTTTTGGGATTCCCAGATTTTTAAGAAGCGAAACTACATCGTCAGCATCCTGTTCGAATGAAGAATCCGTTCCTCTGTCGTTTGTACGCCCATGAGCCTGTAATTCAAGGGCAATGACTTTCCGATTCTTTGCGAACAATGGAATCACCTTTCCGAAACAAGATTGAATCGTTGATCCGCCACCATGAATGAGAACCAAGGGTTTTCCTGTTCCGTAGATTTCATAATACATTTTGATTCCGTTCACATCGGAATATCCGGTGCTTGACGGCTCACTATCCTTTGTTTTCATTCCAGTATTTACAATTCGTTGTAATTCATAAATCCCGGGTCAACGATTCGTTTCCATTCCGGATGTCTTTTGATATAACTGAATACATACGGACAAAAGGGAAGTAAGGAATATCCGTTTGTTTCGATCCATTCAAGTGTTTTTTCAACTACGGCAACTGCAGCTCCCGTTCCGGCCAATTCCGGTTCAGCTTCCGTGTGCACCAAGGCAATTTGTTTTCCTGTTTCACCATAATTGATAAAAGCAAAGTGACCGTCGATCTCTATTTCAAATCGTTTTTTCGCTTCATTTTTCACTAATGGAATATCGATGAATTGTTCTTTCATGTTTTTTTGTTTTCTACAACAAGATAAGTGATTTTTTGAAGTTTCCCCATGATTACGCAGAAGAACGCAGAGTTAATTTTTGTTCAGTGCATAAACGGAGTTAGTTTCTTAGGGCTTGAAAAGCTCTTTTCTGGTGATTCCGATATCCCGTTGATTTCGATAAATCGTTAAAATTCGCAAATCTGATCTAATTAAATTCCCCGATTTAGAGAATGGAAATGAAGGTTTCATTACTTTTGTCAGAGAATTGTCAGAAAACTGTCATAGAATTGTCATAAAAATTGAATAATAAATTTAAAATACATGGAATCACAAGCAAATTCGCAACAAACTAAACCGGTTGAGCCGAAAGTAAATGAACTGATCGCAGAATGTCAATCATTGATTCTTGCAACTGTTGATGCTGATGGAAATCCAACAGCGAGCTATGCTCCGTTTGCACGTTCAGGAAACAAATTCTTCATTTTGGTGTCATTTATGGCGCGTCATACCAAGAATTTGAAAGAAATCGGGAAAGTTTCTGCGATGTTTATTGAAGATGAATCTGCAACAAAGCAAATTTATGCCCGTCACCGTTTAACGTTGGATGTTTCGACCAGAGAAATCGCTCGCGATACGGCAGAATGGTCTGAAGCAGTGACAGCATTGCAAACGGCTCACGGTAAAATTTTGGATATTCTGGTTGGAATGCAGGATTTTATCATGATCGAGCTGACTACCAAAAAAGGTGCTTATGTGAATGGTTTCGGAAGTGCTTACTTTGTAGATGAAAATCTTGAAATTCTTCAACATAGAAATGATATCAACCACCAGGTTGCGGAAAAATCTTCCAAGTAAGATTTCAAAGAAATAGGAATCCCCGAAACCAGTTTGTAACTGTTTCGGGGATTTTTTTGTGCCAGAACTTTTGTGAAACGGAAGTCAGAAATGACAAAACGGTTAACTTTATCGAAAATAGAATCATTGATGAAAAATGCACCATACTCCGTAGAAGAACGCTTTGTTCGTTATGTTCAGATAGATACGACAGCCGATCCGAATTCCCCTTCTTTTCCTTCCAGTGAAAAACAAAAAGATTTGTCTCATTTGTTGGTCAAAGAGTTGAAGAGTATCGGAATTGAAGATGCAGAAGCCGATCAATGGGGGTATGTATATGCAACTATTCCGGCTACTTCCGCAAAAGAAGGAATTCCGACCATTTGTTTCTGTTCGCACATGGACACTGCTCCGGATTGCTCGGGAACAGACGTGAAACCAATCGTACACCGCAATTATTCGGGAGCACCTATTACTTTGCCGGATGATCCGACGCAGATTATTACCGTTGAAAGACATCCGTATCTGAAAGAAAAAATCGGGGATGATCTGATCACGGCTTCCGGTTTGACTTTGTTGGGTGCAGACGATAAGGCCGGAGTTGCCATTATTATGGATCTGGCTCAGCAATTGATGAAAAAGCCGGAAATTCCGCATGGAAAGATCCGTATTTTGTTCACACCCGACGAAGAAGTTGGTCGTGGAGTAGAGCAATTGGACATGGAAAGACTCAACGCAGATTTCGGATATACGCTGGATTCGGGAGAATTGGGAGCAATTGAAGACGAATCGTTTTCGGCAGATGCGATGACTTTTGTGATTTCAGGCGTAAGCGCTCACCCAGGTTATGCAAAAGGAAAAATGGTTCATGCGATGAAAGTGGCAGGAGCATTTTTGGATGCGCTTCCGAAAAACGAATGGAGCCCCGAAACAACCGGAGGGAGAGAAGGATTTGTGCATCCGACTGCAATTTCAGGAGGTTTGGAAGAAGTGACTGTGAGTTTCATTATTCGTGACCACATAACTGCTAAACTGGCTGAATACGAAACGCGTTTGGAAGGAATCCTGAAAGAGGTGATTGCAAAATTCCCCGGAGCGGCTTATACGTCGAAAGTGACGGAACAATACCGGAATATGAAGGAAATCATTCAGGACGTTCCTTTTGTGACGGATTATGCCATTCAGGCAATGGAAAATGCAGGACTTACACCAAAACCAACAATCATTCGTGGAGGAACCGATGGTTCGCGTATGTCGTTTATGGGCTTGCCTTGTCCGAATATCTTCACAGGAGAAATGGCTATTCACAGCCGGCACGAATACGTGAGTGTTCAGGATATGCAGAAAGCGGTCGATACCTTGATCGAATTGGTGCAGATTTGGGAAAAACATTAGTAATTCGTCACTTGTAATTGGTTAAAATGAAAGATCAGTTTTTACTTAGAGAAGACATTACTTTTTTGAACTTTGGTTCGTTTGGAGCAACTCCGAAGCCTGTTTTCGAAGCTTATCAGCAATTTCAGAGAGAATTGGAGTTCGAACCCGTTCAGTTCATTGTCAATAAAGGTCCGGAATATCTGAAACAAAGCAGAGTTTCACTGGCGGAATATCTGAATTGTCATCCGGATGATTTGGTGTATGTCCCGAATCCGACTTATGCAGTGAATATTGTGGCCCGATCACTTGATCTGAAGCCCGGAGATGAGGTTTTAACGACCAATATCGAATACGGAGCCTGCGACAGAACCTGGGATTTTTATTGCGGCGAAAAAGGGGCGAACTATGTAAAACAACCGATTTCTTTGCCCTTAGAAAGCAAAGACGCATTTTTAGCCGATTTCCGGAAGGGATTTAGTCCGAACACTAAATTGGTCTTTCTCTCTCAGATAACTTCCGCTACGGGCTTAATTTTGCCCGCAAAAGAGATTTGTGAGGAAGCAAAGCAAAGAGGAATTCCTGTTTTCATTGACGGAGCACACGTTCCGGGGCATATTCCCTTAGATCTGACCGCTCTGGATGTTGATTTTTATACCGGAGCGTGTCATAAGTGGATGCTGACACCGAAAGGATCGAGTTTTTTGTTTGTGAAACGCAAATTTCAGAACGACTTAAATCCTTTGATCGTGAGTTGGGGATATCAGGCAGATTTTCCGAGTCATTCTCAGTTTCTGGATTATCATCAGTTTAGCGGAACACGTGATTTTTCTGCCTATCTGACTATTCCTGAAGCCATTGGATTTATGAAAGTGAACGATTGGTGGGGATGGGCTGAAACGAATCGTTTGCTCGTTCACAAATGGCTTCCCCGCTTATGTGAACTGGTCGGATCTGTACCTTTAGCGCCTGTAACAGATGATTTTATCGGACAAATGGGAAGTATTCCGGTTCGCTGCAAAGATCCGTTTGAGTTGAAAAATATTCTTTACAACGAGTTTAAAATCGAAATTCCGGTAATGACCCAAAACGGACAGAGTTATGTTCGTTTTTCAATCAACACCTTCAACGATGAAAATGACTTGCTGAAGTTAGAACAGGCATTGAAGGAATTACTTTCAAGAGGATTAATTTATTGATTTCAGAATGACACCAAAACATATTTTTTTAATCGGGTTTATGGGCAGCGGTAAAACAACCGTTGGAAAACTTTTAGCAGATCAGTTGAATCTTCCTTTTGTGGATTCCGATAAATGGATCGAAGAACGGAACGGGAAATCGGTTGGTGAGATTTTTGAGACCAAAGGAGAAGCCTTTTTCAGAGAAGAGGAGTGGGCTTTTCTGAATGCATCCAAAGACTTTGAAAAATCCGTTATTTCACTGGGAGGCGGACTTCCTGCAATCGAAAATTCACTTGAATTAATACATCAGATTGGAATGTCTATTTATTTGAATGTTAGTTTATTGACTTTAATTCAGCGATTAAAATTGGAACGTGAGCTTCGCCCGAAGTTGAAAGAACTCAATGATGCTGAGTTTCATCCTTTTATAGAAAGTTTATTGAGTGAACGCGTTCAATATTACAAGCAGGCAAAACTGATTATGCCGAATGAACGAAATAAACCTAATGAATTAGTTGAAAAGATTGAAAAGGAACTAATTAAACTTAATTTTTAGTTACTACTCATCGTCCTCTTGTTCTTCAATTCCGAAGAAATTAACCTTTTCTCCAAGCATTTCTTTTTTGAGAAAGTAGTAGTGTAAACTGGAATGACCGATCAGAAAGAAAAAGGCAATTTTGTCAAAAAGGGTGGTGTCGTTGTACCAGTATGAGAATCCCAGAAGGAACCACATCCCAAGCAGGTAAACTGCGCCGGAGATCCAGATGAAATAAATAAAATAGGGACTTTTGCGCCATTGAAGTGCCAGACCGACAAAAATACCCGCCCAGGCCATTATGGCTACGTTGTAGAACAAGATCAAATTGCTTTGGAAATCATCACCGGTGAAACCAAGTTCTGTTCCTCTGCTCGTAATGAGTTTGTGAATATCCAGCCCTTTTTCCTGTTCAATCCAGCTGGTATTTGTCAAAACCATGTATCCGAGAATGATCCAGACTAAGAAAATGATCCAGATGGTAATTCCGAGGTAGAAACTGATTTTGGTATACGAATCCGGGATTTTTTTTCCAAAAATGAAACTTCCGACTCTGGTCAGTATCGGAATAGGACTTTCAAGATGTGCCTCAAATCCTTCGCGAAAAGTATGTTTTTTATTCGAATCAGTCACTTAGCGAATTTAGTTAATTTCGCAGTATGAATGAGCAAACAGGCGCTGAAAATTGGGATGAATATCTGGCTGAAACACCTCATGTGGATTTTTCGAGCCCGGAAGTAAAGCAATTTATAGCTGGAATTCCGGTTTTTGAAGACCAGAGACAACAGGCAGTTGCTATTTATGAAGCTGTGCGTGATTCGTTTCTGTATGATCCGTATCACCTGGATTTGAGAAGAGATACTTTGAAAGCAAGTGTAGTGGCTCTAAAGAAACGTGCCTGGTGTGTCGAAAAATCGCTTTTGGCCTGTGCTTGTTTCCGTTCCTTCGGGTTTCCTGCCAGATTGGGCTTCGGAATCGTGAAAAATCACATTGGAGTGGAAAAACTAAAATCCTACCTGAAACGGGATGAAATTGTTTTTCACGGCTATGTAGAAGTTTGGATCGATGGAAAATGGAGTAAATGTACGCCTGCTTTCGACCCGCGAATCTGTAAACTGAGTGCTGTTCCGCTGTTGGAGTGGGATGGAAGCAAGGATTCACTCTTTCAGGCCTATGTCGGTGAGAATCAATTTATGGAATACCTGCATTTTTATGGCGAATTCCCGGATATTCCCTTCGAATTGATGCATCGTGAAATGCAAGCTTATTATCCTGATTTATTCGAAAATCCGGTAGATACGAAAGCGTTTTCTTTTCATTTTGACCCATTGTAGGAATTACGAATTACGAATGAGCTTGTTGGATTTCTATTTCTTCTTTCACAGCAGGAACTTCGTTTTTAGTCGTTGTTCTTGAGCGCACAAACTTCGGTTCCAGAATCATAAAGGTGCAATCATCTGTTTGTTCGCCTTCACCTTTCCAGAATGAAAACTGGTTCATCAAACGATTGTAAAGTACGCTGCCGTTTTGATTGGAAGAGCGCGAAAGGAGGTGGCGCAGCTGCTTCTTACCGAATTTCTTGTTGGATTCTTTCCCGAACTGATCTACAATTCCGTCCGTAAATACAATCAACTTGTCGTTTTCCTCCAACAGGATTCTTTCCGATTTAAATTCCAGGTGATTCAGGTAGGTGAAACCAATCGGAACACGTTCTCCGTTCAATTCGATGACTTCCGAATCGCGCACAATCCACAAAGGCATTTGTGCTCCGGAGAAGTGCAGTTCCCGCGTTTTCTTATCCAGACAGAAGATCGCGATATCCATTCCGTCCATGCGTTGTTCTTCATCAGAGCTGATTCGTCTCAAAATGGTTTTGCGCAGTGAATCCAGCAATTCATTGGTTTTGCGCAGTCCGTCTGCGAATAATTCATCGAGGGTATTCATTCCCAAAACACTCAACAAAGCTCCGGGAACGCCATGTCCGGTACAATCGGCGATAGCAAACAAGACTTTTTCATTTCCGTTTTCACGAAAACTCTTCATCCAGTAAAAATCTCCTCCAACCAGGTTTTTAGGAGAATAGTGCACGTGAACCTGTTCGAAATGCTGGGAAAGTTGTTTTCTGGATACAAGCAGCGATTCCTGCAGTTTTTGAGCATAGCGCAGACTGTCCATCATTTCGGTGTGCTGCTTTTCCAATTGGCCGTTCTTTTCCTGCAATGCGACCGTTCTTCTCGAAACGCGGTCTTCCAGTAAATGGACATCCCACTTGATCTTTCGGGCCATTTTAAGAAATTGAATGCTGATCTGTCCGATCTCATTTTTAGGAAGCTGATGTGAAATTGTTTCGTCTGCCTGATAATTGGAAGCAATGAATTCGTTCATGTTTTTTTGCAGACGCGTTACCTGCAGCGTAATGTTGCGGATAATGTAAATGCTTCCGAAAATAAGTGCTAAAAAAGCAATCGCAGATACGATGTATTGCATTCTCATCGAATCGTTGGAGAGCGAATAGGATTCCCGGATAAAATCGCCCCGAATTACCCGCAGATTAGCCTGAATGTTGGAAATATTCAAAGACCAGGAAGAATAGTGGTTTTTGTTCGGGATCGCAAAAAGCAATTGAAAACGGTTTCTCACCGAATCAAAATATTCCAGGTATTGATTCAAGCCTTTCGGATAGTGTCCGCTGGCTTTCCAGACAGCAATTTCATTGTGAAGTGACAAAGCATAATGTTCGTCATTTCGCATGATATAATCCTTTTCATGCCTGCGTAAGCTCAGAATTTGCTCTTCGAATTGCGGAAATTCTTTTTCAATCTGGTGAATTACCTCACGCATCTTCCCGATGTATCCGTGTTCTTTAAAGCCGATTTTGGCAATATCATTCAGAATCCGGTCTTCGGTAAGCAGTAAATGATCGAGTCTTGCCAATAAATTCTGTTCGTTTCTTCGATCAGAAGATTCAAAGGTATTGACCAGGTTTTCGCGGATCAATTCGTGCGCATAAGTGTTTTTTCTGCGGTAATTTGTTTCGTCTTTGGCAATGGAGTCGTACCAGAAACGCTGATTGGTCAGGTGTTCCATCCAATCTTTGTGTTCCTGAATTTGGGTTGACAGACTGTCCAGCTTTAGGAGAATGGCTTGTTTTTCATGGATTTTTTGATTGAAATACCAGGATATAGATGCAAATACCAACAACACAAAACCAAACCCTCCCAGGACGGTAACCAGCGATTTTTTCATGTTGCAAAAATCAGGTCTTCCTTTTGCTACAATATGAATCGCATGTCAAATTGCTGTTAACACGGATTAGAAAATGATGAATTTCTACGGAAACAATTATATTTGGCTAAATTAAAATTCAGGAATGAAATCAGCATTACTCATATTGTCGCTCGGACTTGCAGGAATGATTCAGGCACAGAAGATTCACTATAATTTGCGAATGACGAAACCGCAAAACCATTATTTCGAAGTAGAAATGCAAATTTCTGAGTTCAAGGCCGGAGATTTGACGGTGAAATTGCCGGTTTGGGCTCCGGGATCTTATCTGGTGCGGGAATTTTCGAAAAATGTGAACCTGGTTCGGGCTTACGATGAGAAAGGTGTTGAATTGAAAGTGGGTAAAACTGCTAAAAATGCCTGGAAAGTAAGCGCCGGAAAAGCGAAAAAAGTAAACGTTCAATACGAAGTTTACGCATTCGAATTGTCTGTGAGAACAAGCTTTTTGGATCTGACGCATGGATTCGTTTCCAGTTCCGGAGTATTTTGTTACCTCGACGGACATAAAGACAAGTCGGGAACAGTGACCGTTTTCCCTTACAAGGATTTTAAAACGATTACAAGTCCTTTGGAGAAGGCAGTTGCTCAAACGCAGGGAGAACGATCCGAAACGTTCCAGTTTCCGAACTTTGATGTATTGGTAGATTCTCCTTTCGAAATCGGAAATCAGGAAGTATTTGATTTTACGGTTGGTGATACAAAACACACCGTTGCGATGTACGGTTCAGGGAATTACGATATTGACGAACTGAAAGTAGATATGGCCCGGATTATCAAAGCTGAAAACGATGTTTTTGGCGGGAAAAACCCGAATAAGAACTATACATTCATCGTTCACAATGTGGTAGATGGACAAGGAGGATTGGAACATGCAAATTCGACGGTGTTGAGTGTAAATCGCTGGACATACGGAAGCGGATACAAAGATTTTCTTTCGTTGGTGGCACATGAATACTTCCATTTGTGGAATGTAAAACGCATTCGCCCGATTCAATTGGGGCCATTCAATTACGATGAAGAAAACTATACTTCATTGTTGTGGGTGATGGAAGGATTTACGTCTTATTACGATGAATTGATCCTGGTGAGAGCCGGATATTTTACCAAAGAAGAGTATGTGAGAAAACTTCAGGGAACCTTGAATTACGTGGAAGGATCTGTCGGATCACGCGTTCAGCCGGTTGCACATTCCAGTTATGATGCGTGGATTAAAGGTTACCGCCCGAATGAAAACAGTGCCAATACAACGATGACATATTATTCGCGTGGAGCTATTCTGGGTGCTTATCTGGATGCTGTTATCGTTGATAAATTCAACGGAACAAAATGCCTGGATCATTTCATGCAATACTTATTTGAAGAGTTCTACACGAAAAAGAATCGAGGATTTACAGAACAAGAGTTTCAGGACGCTTTAGAGAAATTCCTGGGACAGGATATGGATTATTTCTTCGATAAATACGTAAACGGAACAGAAATCCCGAATTACAATGAAGTATTCGGCAAAATCGGATTGGGAGTTACGTATACCGGAAAAGCAGTTGTATCATTCGGTGCATCGTTGACTCAGGATGGCGGAAACTGCAAGGTAAAAGGAGTTCGTGCGGGAAGTGCTGCTGAAACTGCCGGCTTAAGTGTTGGTGACGAAATTATTTCGGTAGACAAGATGCGTGTGGACAACACAGCTTTGGAAAGCTATATGAATGGATTGGGAGAAGGCGAAACATGCAAATTACTGATAGCAAGAGACGAATTGATTCTTGAACTGGAGGTTAAGATGAGCACGTATGAAAGACCTGCTTTTAAGTTGGAACCGAACGGTACTGCGAAGAATAAGTTTGATTATTGGTTGAGAACGATTTAATCCGGTTTAATCGATCAGGTGATTGTTGATCGCGTAGCGAACGATCCCGACGATGTTTTTTGCTCCTGTTTTGACAAAGAGATTCTCGCGGTAGGTATCAATCGTTCGTGGGCTGAGTTTCAGTATTTCTGCAATTTCGCGATTGGTGTATTGTTCACAAAGCAATTTCATGACTTCAATTTCGCGGTGTGACAAGGAATTTGTTTTGGTCAATAGCGTTTGCTGGTTGCGTTTCTGAATTCCTTTCATCAATGCTTTTGAGATTTCTTCCGAGTAGTAAAACCCGAATTGATGAAGGTTTCGAATGATCTCGACCAGGTTTTCAATGTTTTTTCCTTTCGGTACAAATGAATCGGCTCCAAGTTCCGTTAAACGGAAGATCAGCTCGGAATCGTAATTGGAAGTCAGTACGATGATCCGGATCTCCGGATATTTTTTCTTCAATTGGGTCATGGTCTCAATACCGTTTTTTTCAGCGACTTCGAGATCAACCAGCAGGATTTGAATTTCATCCCATGCAAGGTGGTCAAAAGATTCCTGCTCACCGGATGTTTCAATGAGAACATTCAAATCGGAATATTCTTTCAGAAGTGAAATCATTCCCTGTCGAAATAGCGAACGATCATCGATTAGAGCAATGTTTATGGTTGTTTTCATTGGATTGAAGTTTTACGAAAGACACCAACCTGTTCAAACAGAATATCAAACGCTGCCTCAAAGAAACCATCGCTCTTTTTATGCAATAAAATGCTGAATTCATCGGAATAGGGTACTGGTGTGTTACATGATTGTATCCGGTTTTTGGATACCAATTGGGTTTTTGCGGATAAAAATGAAACAAGGGTCTGTTTCTTCTGATTAACCTGAAAAAAGTTGAGTATTTAGAGATGGGAAAAAAGATTTGTTGTTTCCCGGTTCGGATATAACAATCCCACGATTTTCAATTTCTGAAAAAGCCATAGTGATTATGTTTAAAGTTCGAATCTAAGATACACAAAATAACAACTTTACGAGCCTTTTAGGAAGATAAAATTCAGATGAATATTTTCTGAAAGACTTCCTCCTGCGAAGTTTGAGAAGTGTTGTTTTGAAATATTTCTAGGTGTTTCTACGGATAAAAAACCGGATTCGGATAACGTTGTTATCGCTTGTAAACTAGGGTTTTAAGAAAGTAATTTTTGTTTGCAGACTCATAGATTCGCTTTTTTGACTTTCCGTTAAATCACGGAGCTTTTGGGAGCTTTCACCGATGCGCGAAAAAGGGTGTTTTCACTCTTTCACTACCGGGATTTAATATGCAGATTTGTCTGGCATTGATTCCGATTAAAAAACAGTATACCAACTGGTTGCAGAATCATTGAAGCCGCAAATAACCTCTGCGGAATAGTAAATGAGGGCTAACATACTGGGTTATGGATGGATAACTACTTATATCAAAAACTCTTTGAATTTTCCCGAATTGAAGCTGTCAAAAGCAGGAGGAACTCAGAGAACAGAACCATTACAATCGCGTATTGAAGAAAATACCGGTTAATCAAAACCGTAAGCGGATTCGTTTACAGAAACTACTACCCATTATTCACAAAATAAACCATTATGAAAACAATTCAAAAATTGCGACATATTACCATTGGTCTGATGACCCTGGCGATATGCTCATTTTCTAAAAATGCGTGGGCACAACCTGTGGTTACTGTGCCTGCTTCCTGTAACGTAGTAGTTGCAGGTGCCGGAGGAACCACCGGATTCGGCGGAATTGTCGGAAGCGGCGGAATTGTTGTTATGCCCGATCTGGCAAGTTCAGCAGGAATGTTTAACATAAACCCGATGGGAAATACCATTTTGGGCTGGACGCTTTATGGAGATCTTTCGGTTGGACCGATTTCTCAGCCAGCTCCGGCAGTACAGTCTGTTGGTGGAGGAATTTTAGGAGTAAATATTACTTCCTACAATTTGGACGTCCGTATTTCTGAATCTACAGCCCCTTCTGCTGCATATCTGGCAAGAAGTAAGGGTAGAGTCATGATTTCTTATACGAATCCTGGCGCAACCTGTGGAGGAGGTATTACATTCGATATATTTAAGAAATATGTCAAAAGTAACTGGCCAACCAGCGGAACTCAGGATGGATATGTTCCGGAAATCATCGGGCCGGATTGCTGGGAACCAAATACGACTTATACTTATTCGGTAGATCAGATCGCGAGTGACAATTACAGCGCTGGTATCGGAGGAGATGAATACTATTGGGATATTTCCCCTGTTTTAGGGACTTTTTATACTTCTGCGGATAAGAGTTCCATTACATTTACCACTCCGTCTTCAGTTTCCGGTACGTACACCATTGAATGCTGCTTCGGACGTTCCAACCCATGGGATGGAAATGTAACTCCACCGAATTCAACTACAGGAACATGTGTAACAAAGACGATCGGGCAGGTTCCCGGCCCACCTTCGTTTACAACTTTGCCACCACCGGCATGTGTACCGGTATCAGCAACTTCGTTTTTCGTTGGAATCAACCCTCAACCGGGATATGTTTATTCCTGGACATCTTCGAACAGTTCCTGGTTTCTGGCTCAAAGTGGTGTTCAAAATCAAGATGTAACCGTTAGCTCATTGGGAGCTGACCCGGGGATTCTGACATTGACAATCACAAATGGAAGTTGTGATCCGTCGATTTTTCCTTATACAGTAAACAGACAATTTGACGGTACAATGTCTATCACAGCAGCAGCTACTTGTGTGCCTGTAGGATCAACAACTAATTTTGCCATTTCAACCGGTTCTCAAAATCAGACTTGCTGGACACTTCCTCCGGGATGGACTTACACACCTGTTACAGGATCTGAATCCAGTATTAATGTGACAGTTCCTGTAGGAACACCGGCAAATGCTTATACCATTTCTGCTTATTCTTGTTCTTGTCCTTCTGCGACTTTGAGTGTGGTTGTTAACGTTCAGCCGGATGTTCCTGTTATCAGCGGACCGAATTGTATTGTTCCGGTTGGAGGTCCTCCGGTTTCTTATACAGCTTCGGGATCAACAGGTTTGTCTTACAACTGGCTTTTCCCTTCAGGATGGACTTGTATTATATGTACAGGCCCGGGCACTACAGGGATGGCAATTCCAGGGGGAACTTTACCGCCTCCTCAGGACATATATGTTGTATCGGTTGGTACGAATGGGTGTGATGCTACATCACTTCCTTTCCCGGTTGAGTATGGTCCGGTTACACCAAGTGGTATTACAGCCAATTGCTGGAATTATGGAGTTGCAGGAACAACAACTATTACAGTTGCCAATGCACCGTCTCCATTCTATGGAAGTTATATCGTGAGCAGTTCACCTGCGGGTCTGATTACTTCGTATACAGTCAATCCGACAACCGGTGTAATTAGTGTTACAACATCAGGAACAGCACCTGCAGGAAGTTACACAATTAACGTAACTCATACTACAAGCACAACTTGTGGCAATAGCCCTACAGCAGGCTTCCCGATTACTTATAACGGTAATGGAACCGTTCTTACAACGATTTACAACCCTGGTGTGGGTGGACCGGATGTTTACATTACAAGCAGTGCTCCGGTGGGAGCTACTTATGCCTGGTATTTAAACGGCAGTGTGCCACCGGCAGTACCAACAGGAACAGGTCCGGTTTTGTACCTGACAGGTTCAGGTCCGGCTCCGACTTCCGTTTGTGTGTATGTATCCAGCGGAGGATGTAAAACTGTTTTATGCGCTTCTCCTCCGGGAACTCATAACCTGAATCCGGGGACTTCTAATCCGGACGAGTCAATGGCTCCTTCATCAAAATTTGAAATATTCCCGAATCCGAATGATGGAAACTTCTCTGTGAGCGTTCCTGAGTTTAAAAATGAGGCGATTGTTACCATTATTGATGAAAGTGGAAAGGAAATAGGTGTTCATACCCTGAAAGCAGGATTGAACCGTATTACTGAGCGCGATATGCCGACCGGACAGTATTTCCTGATCTTAAATCTGGATGGTGTTTATTCTATGCATAAGTTGCAAGTTTCACAGAAATAATAGGATACGACTTAATTTTAGAGGGTTGTCTTGAAAAAGGCAACCCTTTTATTTGTACTTTAGTCTCCATATTATCGGATGATTGGCATCCGGTGATATTGTACCAATCTTACACTATTTGAATTTCAATGAAAAAATTCCTTCTTTTCTATTCACTGTGTTTCATTTCTTCTGTCAGCTTTTCTCAGAAAGAATTGTGGGGAACGGTCAGTAACGGAGGTCAGTACGGAGATGGCTACATCTTCAAAACAGATTCCATAGGTGATAATTTACAGATCGTACATCATTTTGATTCCATCAACGGGAAAAACCCGGGAGCACTCCTTGCAGCAAGTAATAATAAACTTTATGGTTTCACAACTTCCGGTGGGCTAAACAATCAGGGATTTTTTAGCGGAGGGGTGTTCTATGAGTATGATTTGACAACATCCACGTTTAAGGTTTTACAGCATTTTGGAGCAAATAATCCTGATATTACAGGAGTTTATCCGGCTGGAGACGGTTTCAGAGCTTTGACCGAAGTATCGCCGGGAATTATTTATGGCCAGATCAGAGGGGCGTATCAGGGAGGTGTTGTTTTCTCATTTAACACCACGACACAAACAATCTCTACTGCTTTGAATTTACCTACTTATCAAGGAGGAACTACTAATTCAACTTTGGGAAATCGTCTGGAAGGAAATTTGTATTTGGCTCCTGACGGGTTTCTTTACGGAACAACCTACACGAATTCGCAATGCCCGGTTCCTAATCCCAGTCTTGGGTCAATTATCCGAATCGATCCTGTGACAAATGCTTTTTCTATTCGTTATTTATGTCCTTGTAATGGTAGTAATGGTTATCAGTTTGAGAATCAGTTTGCCAGTTATAATAATGTCTTGTATAGTGTTGCAAAATCAGGGGGTGGAAATAATAAAGGAGTTATTTATTCCTTTGATCCCGCGACAAGTATATACTCGAATAAGCACAATTTTCAAGGGGGAATTCTAGGGCAGCAACCTTCTCCAATGATGAAGGCTACGAATGGTAAGTTTTACGGAACGGCTAATGGAGGAACCCCGGAACCTGGCTTTCCGTCTGGTTGCGGAATCCTGTTTGAATTTGATCCGGCAAGTGATCAATTCACAAAAAAGCTGGATTTCACTTATGGAAACGGATTCTATATGAATGTTGGTCCTTTTCCTTTTAGTCTTATCAATGGCCATAACGGCAAGCTTTATGGAGTAACCGGAAACGGTGTTTTTGAGTACAATACTTCTTCCAATCAGTTAGTTGCCAGAGGGCGTTTTCCGGTTGGTATGGGCTGGTATTCACCCTTAACACCTTCTTTAACGGCAGTTTGCAGAAAACCGGGATATCTGCCTGCAACAGATACAACACTTACTGCTTGCGAAGGCACGGATTTTACCTTTGAGCTGGAATCCGATAATACGGTTTCGTATGTCTGGAAGCAAAATGGAGCGATTGACAATTCCAGAACAAGCGGGACACTTGATTTTGCTTCTCTGGCTATCGGAGATGAAGGTGTCTGGATTTGTGAAATGACCAATGAATGCGGAACAACAGCAGGACCTTCCGTGACAATTGATATTGTTCAGAACAATCCGGTAGTTACTCAGGTTGGTGCCGAATTACATACTTCTGTGGGAGACAGCTATCAGTGGTTGAATTGCAACAATGGTTCTGCGCCGATTAACGGAGAAACCAATCAGCAATTTGCACCTGCGGTCAATGGAAATTACGCGGTTGTTACGACTATCGGAACTTGCTCGGACACATCGGCTTGTTATCATCTGACCGATTTGGGAATAGGAAGTTCTGTTCAAATGATGCAGATTGTCTTGGCACCGAATCCTGCGTCCAGTGAAATTCAGCTCCTGATGGATGAATCATTGTCCGTTGAGTCTGTTAAAATCAGGAATACAACCGGGCAAATTGTCCTTCAAAGTAATTCAAAGCTTCTTCAAATAGATCATTTGGTTTCCGGAACTTATTTCGTTACAGTTGAAACCGCATCGGGGAATTGGAATGGCAAGTTTCTGAAAATTGAACGATAAAAGGAGTGAAGTTACTTTCTTCCTCGTGGGGTGGATTTTTTTCCTCGCGTACTGTTTGTTTTACTTCCGGGTCTGCCGCTGAAAGAACGTGATTTTTGATGCGAGTTATTCTTCTGTTGAACAGGCGCTTTTTTCTTTGGTGGTGCAGGCTTGCTTTTTTGTTTTTCAGCTTCTCCACTCGAATCTTTCAGTAATTCATTCATGATCCGCATTTCGGAATCGGATAATTCACGCCATTCACCTAAAGGAATTCCTTTGAGTTCAATGTTCATAATCCGTGTGCGCTCCAATTTGATGACGGAGTAATTGAAATATTCGCACATTCTTCGGATTTGTCGGTTCAATCCCTGAACGAGTATGATTTTGAAGACATTGTTTGAAATCTGTTCGACCACACATTTTTTGGTTACGACACCTAATATGGGAACACCAGCCGACATTTTTTCGACAAACTCAGGAGTGATGGGTTTATCAACGGTTACAATGTACTCTTTTTGATGCTGATTTCCGGCACGTAAAATCTTGTTTACGATATCACCATTGGTTGTAAGAAAAATAAGACCCTGCGAATCTTTGTCCAATCTTCCAATTGGGAAAATCCGTCTTGGATGACCGATGTAATCCACGATATTATCTACAGTTCCTTTTTCTGTTGTGCAGGTAATTCCGGTTGGTTTGTTTAAGGCAATGTACAAATCGTCTTCCTTGTCCTTTCGCTGAACGGTATGTCCGTTCACAACCACAGTGTCTCTGCTGCCTACCTGAGTGCCTACTTTTGCCCTCACGCCATTGATAAATACCGATCCTTGTTCAATATACTTATCTGCTTCTCTTCGGGAACAGTAACCGCTATCGCTGATAAATTTGTTTAATCGGATCGATTCTTGCATGACTCTTTATTAGAAAACAAAATTTGAAGAATACGAAGTTAATCTATTTCGTGCTTATCCTTTAAAGCTGCAGGGAAATAGTTGTTTCTCCTTTTTTACCGCAAGTGGTAAAGTCTTTATTCACACCGGATTGCAGACTATTATTGATACATTGCATGATGGTGTTCAGTTCTGACTCGGATAATTCTCTTTGTGCGTTTATTTGATAAACAGCCTCTTGAGGTTCAGCTTGTAATTTCAGAACCAAAACGGAAAGTGTTTCGATACTTGTCTTCTTTGAATAGGTCACAAATCCGTCTACTGCGAATTCAATCAGAATTTCTTTTTGATCGGTGGCAAATTCAAAATTTAAATCTGCAGTCAGTTCCTTTTTAAACAACAGGTTGTTTTTGGTATCTGAGATAGTGATGATGCCTTTTTTCTTATTTCCGGTGATTTTCCCGTTCAAGCGATTTACATTTCCTCCCAAATGTGCAATTTCAATCGCGTAGTTCAAAGGCTTTTGGTATTGATCCAGTGAAAACCAGTATTCATACGTTTTATCTTCCCGAACGGTTTGATGTAAGATTTGCCCATCAATCAATTGACAAAAACTCAATGCGATAAGTGTAATGATCGTTTTCATAAGTATTTCAAGTTTTCAACGGCTCTGTAAAAGTATTACCAAAATTGAATTGGGCAAAAAAAGTCGTTCATCAGCTGACGGACGACCTTCCTTATTCAAATTGAAATTATTTAATGGTTCCTGCACACAATTTCATGCGAAGCACGCGTTTTGCCGCTGCATCTACAATTGCTTTGAAATTGGCATCTGAGCGATATTTTGCTAAGATTTCCCCATGAGATTTCATGCAATCCAAAGGCATTAACAGAATGTCTACTCCGGCTTCAATTGCTTTTACACTGTTTCCTTTCACTGCTGTAACACCTCCCATGTTCATGGCATCAGTTACAATCAATCCTTTGAATCCAAGTTCTTTGCGAAGCAAATCGGTAATGATCACTTTCGAGCACGTTGCCGGAAGACCATTTGTGTTGTATTTCGGATTATTGACAACAGCCAAATGTCCGATCATAATACTCAAAACTCCTTTTTCGATCAATCCCGGGTAAGTTGGAACTTCTTTTAATTCACCGTCAATTGCCTGAAGTGCTTTGTGCGTATCTCCTGAAACCAATCCGTGTCCCGGGAAATGTTTTGCTGTTGCGATAATTCCCTGTTCCTGCATCCGTGCGATAAATGCATTCGACCACGGAACGTTATTCGCTTCCACTTTCGCGAATCCTCTGTAACCAACCGTTCCGTTTCTTGCCAAATCCACAACCGGAGCAAAATTGTAATTGATTCCGATCGCTTTTAATGTTGCGGCAATGGTATCTGCACATTGATTTACTTCAGCCAGGGAAGTAATCTCGTTTGCTTTTTTAACGGTGGAAGTTCCAGAAATTTTGCGGTTGAACAACGTCGGTTCAGCATCGGCACTGTATAAGAATCCCGGATTTCCGTTCTCCTTGTTCAATGCATTGAATTCGTTAATCCAGGAAGTGAATTCTGTTTTTGTTCCGTTCAACATCAAAACTCCTCCGATCGTTCTTTTTCCGATAAGTGCTTTGATTGACTGAGGAGTGTTTCCCAAACGACCAACTGCCGGCATGATTAACTGAGCTACAATAGCGGTATCGTCCAATGTTTTGAACAATGCATCTACATCTTTATTCAAATCTGCATTTTCAGTCAGATAATCAGAAAGCGAATAAGTACGCTTGATCTCAGGTAACTGAGGAACTTTTCGTTCTTCTTTTTGAGGTTCAGCCTTTGTTTCAGCACTATTTTGTCCGCATGCCTGAAGTAATAATACCGAACAAGCACAAATTGTAATCCAATGTTTCATTTCTACTTTTATCATAGTTGGTACAAATGTAGCTCGAAAGTTTCATGAGATTGTCGTTTCGAAGCCCACTTATAAACAATTCGGGCGTGAATTAGTCTTTTTTATAAAATAGAAGGTATTTTAAAGTCGTGACTAATTACTGAGTAAACACCTGAATAATTATTGTTTCACAACATGTAAAATGCTTGTTTCTCCTGAAAGAGTCGTTGCATGAATTAAATAAGCACCACTTGATAAATGATCCATGTAAATGACATTTCCGGAATGAGAAACACGTTGTTTTGTTCCTGCCAGATTAAAGACCTCTATGCTGCCAAGAGCTTCATTGCTGTTGATTTGTAACTGATCGATTACCGGATTTGGAGAACAGGAAATGCTCGCTTTCTTGGAATCATTCAACCCTGCGGTAGAATAAACGATGCAAGAAGAAGTATCCGTGCAGCCATTGATTGTAATTGCGACTGCATAAGCACTATTCACGCTTGGAGTAAATGTCTGGTTCGTTGCTCCCGGAATGATTGCATAGCCGGCACCACAGTCGAGCCATTGGTATTGAGCACCGGTTGCAGCAGCCGTTAGTTGATTTCCGGAAAGAGTTGCGAACGTATTGATGTTTGTTACAGTTAAAACTGTTGTTACAATACTGTCACAGCCTGTAGAAGCGTCCAACGGATCATTGTAGGTTCCGGAAGTTGTATGTGTAAACGGCCCGACGGTAAAACTCTCGCCTGCACAAATAAAAACGGTCTGACTGCTTCCTATCGCTGCAGGCTGACTCAATGTTTGGGTCAATTGAGTAGAACATCCGGTTGCATCAGTAATTGTACAAATATAGGTACCGGCTCCTTTGTTGTTCAGGTTTTGAGTGGTAGTTGGCGGAGTTGTATTCCATGAAAATGTAAGAGGAATCAATCCTGAAGGAGTTAATTGAATGAATCCGTCGGTGTCACCGTAGCAATTCAGATCCTGGTAATTTAAAATGGAAGTATTCGTTACAACAGAAGCTCCCGACAAAGCAAAGATTGCCGTTTTGATAGACGGAGACGGCGTTGTATTGATAATTAAAACCCGCTGAACCAATTTTGCCTGATCTGCACAGGATAAATGCACATTGATACGATACATGTAAGGTGCAGAAGTGTTGAAATCGGGAGTGTCTCCAGTTCTTCCTGCTCTGTCAAAACCTCCGGTTACTGCTCCGGTTCCGCTAAACCAATCCGGTAGATTGCTGCTGTTTACGACCATTGCAGAGCCGTCCGTGAATTTTATTACGAATAAAACCGTTCCGGATCCTTCTGTTGAAAAGCCAAGGAAACTAAGTGATGAATACGATGCCGGAGTTGTTAGTTCGAGGGAGTCTGTTTGTCCTGTAGATAGGAAAATTACGTTTTCAGCAGTATAAGGAGCCAGTTGGTAAGAGCTGTTTCCCGACACGATTGTTCCATTGTTTGGTAAACCGGTGCCTGTGCTTAATGAAGCTCCGTAAGCCTGACTGTAAAGAATGTAATCACTGCCATCCATGGGTGTTGTTGTAGTTGATAAAGCCGGAACTGCTTCTGCAATGACATCTGTGTTGTAGCCTGTGACAGAAATTGGTGCATAGTTTTGGGAGAAAGAAAAAAATCCCGCCAAAACTGCTGTGAGAGTTAAGGATGTTTTCATAGTATTTAGTTTCATTCAGATAAGCGAATATTTTTTACTAAAGTTATAGTAAATCGATTAACTTATTTCAAATGATTGATAGTCAAAACATCAGAAGTGTTGATATATCACAACTATGAAGTATTTGTTCAGAATTTACACACTTCGATTTATTTCCCGAAGACTTTTTCAACATAGGAATTAAAGTCTATTTTATTGAAATCTCTGGTTCGGTGCGAGAAGAGCGTTTTGATACGCTGTTCTTGTGTTGTGAAGCCATATCCCATCAAGGGTTTTTTACTTTTTCCATTGGTAATGGTTGTCGTTGTACCAAAACGCAGATCATAGACGAATAACGAATCTGAATGCTGTTCAACTGAGTAGAACCCATTTGTAATATGTTCAATTTCCTCAATTCTGGGATTTCCGTTCCAATCAATTTCTTTCAGCAGATGATGATTTTTGGGAATAACCTCCATCTGTTTTGGGTCAAACGGCGCAAAAAGTGATTTGTACCCGATATAATATGCCGTGTCGTCTTCGGCAATCATGTCCCAATAAAAAGAGGTGAGCGGCATCGGAGTAACCATGGTTCTTTTCGGGTGAATGCCGGCCTCTGCGAAGTAGCTGTCCGAATTGCCGTATATTCCCAACTTAACAATAAGCCCCCAAAGCAGGTAAGCGCTGGAATAAATAATTCCGGTCCAATTCCAGATCCTTCTCCGTCTTGAATCTCTTTTCATGAAAAGTGCGCCAATCAGCAGAATCATAAACGGAATCGTGTAAAGAGGATCGAGGACAAACACCGAATTAAATGTTAAGCGCCATGAAAAAGGCCAGAAGAATTGTGTTCCGTAATTGGTGAAAACATCCAGCATCGGGTGTGTGACAATACTGAGAAACCAAAGAAATACCCACATTTTTAACGGATGCTTCCGTTTAGTAATCCGATGAAATAAGTATCCGATTGCCGGACCTGCCAGGCATGCAAAAAGTAACGAATGAGAAAATCCTCTGTGGACTAAAGCGGCATCGAGCGGATCATAGAAAAAGCGCAAAAAAACATCCAGATCAGGAAGAGTTCCACCGATTGCTCCCCATAAAGCAGCTTTATTACCGATTTTTCTTCCGGCAACAGCTTCTCCAACAGCAGCTCCCAACACGATTTGAGTCAATGAATCCATGAATATAAAAGTAGTAGTTTATAGCTCCGGTTTACATATTGCTATTTTGATTATAATTTAGGATAAAAATGTTTAAAAAATTGGAAAAATATGTTTGAAAGGTTTTTTGTCCAGAACTAATTTCGTAACTTCATGGAAAGACAAGTGGAAAATGTATCAAAAACAGTTAGCAATTAAAAACTGGGCGGAAGATGATCGCCCGAGAGAAAAAATGATGCTTAAAGGAAAGCATACTCTCTCAGATGCTGAATTACTGGCTATTCTTATTGGAACAGGAAGCCGATCCAAGTCTGCGGTTGATTTGGCAAGGGAATTACTTTCGTTGACAAATGGAGATCTGTATGAATTCGGTAAATTACGGCATTCTCACTTATGCAATGTAAAGGGTATCGGAGATTCCAAAGCGATCAGTATTCTTGCAGCTTTAGAGTTAGGGAGGCGAAAGAAAGAATATACGAAAACGAAACGTGACAAAATTGACGGTTCTCTGAAAGCGTATCAGGAATTAAAAGGATATTTTTCTGATTTAACCCATGAAGAGTTTTTTGTGCTTTATTTGAATCGCGGGAATCAGGTATTGCAAGTGAAACAAGTTTCAATCGGTGGAACAGCCGGAACTTATGTAGACCCGAAGATCATTTTCAAATATGGTATGGATTTAGCTGCTTCGGGAATTATTTTGGCGCATAACCATCCGAGCGGAAATTTAAAGCCCAGCGAGTCAGATCAGAAAATCACCAAACGAATCCAGCAATTCGGAGACATGATCGAAATGCCGGTATTGGATCATTTGATTGTCACAGATAATGGCTATTTTAGCTTCTCAGATCAAGAACTCCTGTAAGAATGCTTTTTTATGTCGATCAAATTTCAATTCGTTTAATCTATACTTTGGATTTTGTGTTCAAAGAGCACGGCTTGGAATATGAATTGACGAATGATAAACAGTCTTTCGCTTCTCATACCGGAATGAAACTCACTTACTCTGATTTTGAATTTGAGGGTGTTCCTACTTTAAATCCTTCCGGTTTATTATTTGAAGAATATTTTCGACCGCTAAGCCGGATCGAAAAAGGAGTTTGGAATGGTGTAGAGTGTTTGAAAATCGATTCGGTGACAGATCCTTTGGCTTCAATCTTTTATGTGCTGTCCCGCTACGAAGAATACAGTCCGAAGTTTTTGGATGATCATGGCCGATTTACAGCACAGGAAAGTGTTCAAAGTCAATTTGGCTGGCTCCATGTTCAGATTATAGAACATTGGATTGAGGCATTTTTTACGGTTTATGCTCCCGATTATCTGGATCGACTGATTGCCGGAAGGCGGATTACAGCAATGCCTTCTTTTGATATCGACAATACATTTGCATACAAATGGAAAGAGGGCTGGAGAACATGGCTTTCTGTGGGTAAGGATTTCATCAAAAACAATCAAAACCGATTGAAAGAACGGAAGTTGGTTCAAAACGGAGAAATGAAGGATCCTTTCGATTCTTTTGATGAAATTCGGGAAGTTATGAAGCAATTTCCTGAAACCAGAGTTTTTTGGCATTTGGGTGACTTTGCAAAGTATGACACCAATATTTCCTGGCATGATCCAAGACATCAGGAATTGATTCAGGAGATTGATCAACTCGGACATGTTGGATTGCATCCAAGTTACTCAAGTAATTTTTCGGATGAAAAACTCCTGAACGAAGTGGATAGAATTCAAATGATCACGAACAAGAAAATCAAGGAATCACGACAGCATTTTTTGAAATTGAATCTTCCCAAAACGTATCATCGCATGATGGAACAGGAGTTTGAACGGGATTTCACGATGGGATATGCAGACGATTACGGATTCCGGGCAGGAACAGCCTATGAACATTCTTTTTTTGATTTGCTCACCAACCAGGTTCACCCGGAATATAGAATTGTGCCGTTTTGTTATATGGACGGAACATTACTGGAATATAAGAAGTTGACCATTCCTCAAAGTATTGATGTGATCAATGAACTGGTTGATGAGATCGAAAGATTCGGAGGTGTTTTTTGCTTTATCTGGCACAACGAAACGCTTGCTGAAGCCGGAAAATGGAAAGGATGGAAGCAGGTGTTCGATCACACATTAGACCGATTAAAATGACTATTTCATCAGAGACATTAAAGCAAAAGAATTTTCCTAAAGTGGAACATGGAGACCTGATTGTGCAATTGGGATCGTGTTTTTCTGCAAATATGTCTTACTGGTTTCGAAGAGCAGGCTTTGACGTTTTTGACAATCCCTTGGGGGTGATTTTCCACCCGATCCCGCTTGCCAAACAAATTCTATTGGCTTTTGAACAGGCAGAATTGCTTGAATTTGTTCAAAAAGAGGATGTTTTTGTCAGCTACGATGCAAACAGTACGCTTTATTCCATGGATTCAATTTCATTGAATAAAGAATTGCAGAATCAATTGAAGACATTGAAAGAATCGTTGTCAAACGCAAAATTGTTAGTCGTAACATTGGGATCTGCTCATGGATATCGTTTGACAGAATCCGGAAGTGTTGTTGCAAATTGCCATCAACAGCCGAAAGAGTGTTTCAAAAAAGAACTCACATCCGCAGACGAATTAATTGATATCTGGAAAGAAGCAACAGATGTGATTCGAAATGTGAATCCTCACATTCAAATCGTTTTTACCGTAAGCCCGGTGCGTTATGTTCGCGATGGATTAATGGAAAACTCCCTTTCGAAATCAGAACTTTTTCGTTTGGTTCATTTGCTTAAGACTCAGGCAATACATTATTTTCCGGCATTTGAACTGGTAAACGATATTTTGCGGGATTACCGTTATTTTGAACCGGACGGAGTTCACCCGGATTCTCAGGCTGCAGAATTTGTCTGGGAATTTTTGAGAACGGAACTTTTTACTTCGGAAACGAATGCAGTGATTGATGAATTACTCAAAATCCGAAGAATGGAGGAGCATCGTTTGTTGTATCCTGAATCGAAAAAAGCAGCAGAATACCTGAGCACTGTAAAACAAAAAAGGGAAAGTTTCCTCTCCCAATATCCAGTAGTAGTCTGGTAGTTTATTCAGTTTTTAAAACAAGTGTTCCGTTATATTCTCTTGGTTCTCCCGGATTCGGATTCTTCATAATCACTTTCCAAAGTACCGTTGAACCGTTTTTCAGCATTTCTCCCGTCTGAGAATCTACACCGTTCCATCCATTGGATACATCCGATGTTTTGAAGATAACTCTTCCGGATCTTGCATCATAAATGTACAGTTCAAACGGAGTGTTACGTTCTTTCAATGCATAAGGCATGAAGGTATTGAAACGAACATCCGAAGCATTTACATCCAAAGCTTTTGATGCGTTCAAGTTGTATTCTTCCGGAATTGAGATGGTTTTGTTTTCAACCACCAGGCATCCATTTTGATCTTTACTGGAAACAGAAACAGAGATTTCAGTTCCTTTATAAGGATGTACAATGAACGTTCCGTTTTCAACTTCGCCAGTATGCTTTTCAACTTTCCAATGAACAGGATTGTCATTTCCGGATACGCTAAATCGAACAGCCGGAATGGCATTCTCATAAATCAGAGAAGGATCAACATGAATATATAAATCGGCTGTTGTACCGTAAACAGACACTGTTTGTTTTTGGTTCCCAACCAATACATCAATCGAACCTTCGTTGGAAGCAATCAATGTCTTTTTCGTGTCAGGTTTAACAGTCAACAGATTTTTTCCGTTTTGAAGAACTTGAACAGTTGTGTTTTCATTTGGATTGGTGATTTCAATTTCATCACCGATACAGTATTTTGATTTGTTAAAAATTGCCGGTAAAAGGCTATTTTTAGAAGGATTGGCATCAGCAATCGTTGGTTTCGAATTCGGATTCGAAGCCGGCTGTCCCTCGTTGTCTTTTTTGTTGATAGGTTCCCCTTTCTGATTCCCGTTCGAATGAACAGGATTCGAGTGCTGGTGATTTTTAGGGGTAGTTTCATCGTGAAAAACAATTGCTTGATTTTCTTCGATGTGCGGTATGTGTGTTTGAGGGATCGTATTTTGCGAAGTCTGCGTTTTATCCTGATTTTTTACTTGAGGATTCTCTGCATTCCGGCTAACTACAGGCGTCGTGTTTTTGGTTTGATCAGTGGATTCCGATTGAGAATTCAATGCGAAAAACAGAGCAGAACCAACAAGTACTGTCCCAACAGAAGCTGCAACCCACCATTTACGGTAGAATGGAGAAGGAGTCGTTCCGTCTAAACGCTTAGACATAGATTCCCATGCTGCCTCGTTGTAAGGCAATTCATGGTTGTCAAGTGACTCTTTTATAAGCTGTTCAATGTTTTTCATTGAGCAATTTTTGTGAATTTTTGTTTCAAATAATTCTGTAGGTTCATTTTGGCTTTAGCTAAATTAGATTTTGACGTTCCTTCACTGATTTCCAGTATTTCGGCAATTTCCTTGTGTGTGAATTCTTCCATCACATACAGGTTGAAAACTGCTTTGTAGGCCGGAGAAAGCTTGTTGATGGCTTCCAGTGCTACACTTGCTTTTAATGATGTGATTTCCCAATCTTCTCCCAATTCATCGTCTTCGGGGATGTATTTGAAATCATTGTCATTATCAGTCAGCATAAAATCCTTTTTTGATTTTCGGATCGAGTCAATTGCACAATTCACAATGATTCTTCTCATCCAACCTTCAAAAGATCCCTTTTTGTCGTATCCTTTAATATGTTCAAAGACCTTAATGAAACCTTCCTGCAAAACTTCCTGGGCTGAATCTTTATCGCGAATGTACCGTTGGCAAACCACAAGCATTTTCCCGTAAAACTTTTTGAATAACTGCTCTTGCGCTCTTCTGTCGGAAGATTTGCAGCCCTCAATTATTTCATCCAATTCCCAATTCTGTTTCACTGTCTCCACTCAATAACGAAAGATTGTCAATAGGGTTGCCTCTTTTTAATTGAGAATGTAAAATTGAAAATGTAAAAGAGCAATTTTGTGAGTTCAGCAGTCAATTCCTGCTTCATTTCACTTTTCACTTTTGTCTTTTCACTTCTCAATTACAAATAACGTTATTTCTATACAAAATTTACAGCAGGAGCAAAGTTTTATTCTTAAATTCGTTGCGCTTAAGAAATAGTATTATCATTTAATCATAAAACAATGAAAGTAACGGTAGTAGGTGCAGGAGCTGTAGGAGCAAGCTGTGCGGAATATATCGCAATGAAAAACTTCTGTTCAGAAGTGGTTTTAGTAGATATTAAAGAAGGATTTGCCGAAGGTAAAGCAATGGATTTAATGCAAACGGCTTCACTTAACGGATTCGACACAAAAATTACTGGAACAACAGGAGATTACAGTAAAACAGCGGGTTCTCATGTGGCTGTAATCACTTCAGGGATTCCAAGAAAACCGGGAATGACACGTGAAGAATTGATCGGAATCAATGCAGGTATCGTGAAAGACGTTACAGCAAATCTGGTAAAACATTCTCCGGAAGTGATCATTATTGTTGTTTCCAATCCAATGGATACAATGGCGTATTTGGTGCACAAAACTTCAGGTCTTCCTAAGCACAAGATTATCGGAATGGGTGGAGCATTGGATTCTGCAAGATTCAAATACAGAATGGCTGAAGCGTTGGGAAGTCCGATTTCTGATGTAGACGGTATGGTAATCGCTGCACACAGTGATACTGGAATGCTTCCGTTATTGAGCAAAGCAACAAGAAACGGTGTTCCTGTAACGGAGTTTCTAAGTGATGAGCAACAAAAATATGTAGTTGAAGAAACGAAGGTAGGAGGAGCAACTCTGACTAAATTATTGGGAACTTCAGCTTGGTACGCACCAGGTGCAGCTGTTTCTGTAATGGTTCAGGCAATTGCTTGCGATCAGAAGAAAATGATTCCTTGTTCTTTGATGCTTGAAGGCGAATACGGACAAAGCGATATCTGTTTGGGAGTTCCTGCAATTATCGGGGCAAACGGAGTTGAGCAGATCGTGAACATTACGCTTACTGCTGAGGAGCAAGCTAAATTTACTGAAGCAGCTAACGCTGTAAGAGAGATAAACGGAGATCTGAAGTACTAATCAGACAGATCTTTAAAGCATAAAAAAGTCGGGGCGAAAATTTTTTCGCCCCGACTTTTTTATATGAAATTCTTTGAAACTCAAAACTGCTAATTTTCATACACCCCGATGTCCGGAGTTACGGGATTTCTTGAAGCTCCCAGAATATCCAATCCGGATTGTGTGAGGTATGCCGGATTTCCCTGATTGTTCAAACTAGAGGAACTGTAAAATTTGAAATTATCCTGTCCTGTATTAATAAACAAGGGATTGTTGTTGTTGGAACTGCTAAACATTGGATTGCTTAAATCACTTTTAAAGATCACCGAGTTTCTGAAATGAAAATTCAGGGTCAATCCTCCCGGTTGAATGGTATCAATCGCCAATTGATCTCCGTTACTTCCATAAATCACGCAATTATTGAAAATCGCATTTGGAATAGGGGAGACAAAAGTTCCCTGAGAATTCGTGTAATAATTTGAAATTCCAACAGCAGGAGTTGAACCTTCACCGCTTCCGTAGCCTAAGAAATCACAATGATTAAACGTGAAATCAGCCCCCTGAATGACGAGAAGTGAATGAACTCCGGAACTGTGTACGAGTACGTTTTCACCATATACTTTCGGTCCGTTAAAAAGGAACAAACCATAGCTTGCCGCGTTGAGAATTTCCGTGTTTGAAATCGTTAAAGTGTTCTGAGTATAAGCCATATCACGTGAATCAACATGGATTCCTGCGATTGCATTTTTGATGATCACGTTATCGATCATTGAAGGCCTTGCTTCCTGATAATAAATTCCGTAATACTGTCCCGGAACATCTTTATAATAGGCCTCTAAACGATCGCCCTGAATGGTTACTTTATTGTTGTAATCGCCGTCAATATTCAGAGTTCCCTTGTAGTTCCAGAGAATAGCTCCTTTGTGTAAATAAATCCGGGTTCCTCCGATAATGTTTAATGTTTTAGCGGAATCTACGAAAGCCTGATTGTAAATTACATGGGGTTTGTCATTCGGCCAGGTTCCTTCGTTTGTATCGATGATACCCGCGCTGAGATTGGAATAATGATAGTACATATCCTGACCCCAAACGGCCAGTTTGACATATTGATCTTCTCCGTTTGTACGGAAACGAACCGAATCCTCGACAACAACCGGTAAGTTCTGCCCGTTGACGCTTAATTTCACTTCTACAAAGCAAAACAAGCTGTCTCCCGATTCCATTTCCAGATCCGTAAAGTAATTTCCTTTGACACCGTCTAAATTCAATTTAAAAGGAGAATTACTTCCTCCCATCAGCTGAACTTCGCTTATCTTTAGGGCTTTGTTTTGAGGATTGTAAATTTTAAAGTACTTGGTAGTGGAGCCAATAGTGGTAAAAACCGTGTCAAACACGAGTGTGTCGGTTGAAAAGCCCAAATTGCCGTCTCCGAATAGGTTCTTCTTTTTACAGGAAGAATTGCTGAACAAAAGCGCGGCTAAAATCGCAACTCCGAAAAAAAGATTTACAAGTTTCATCATGACAAAAATAACGAAAGTGTAATAGGTTTTATTTTTTTTGTTGTGAATTAAAAAGTTTGATTATCTTTGCAAACCATTTTTGAATAAGAATAAAAAAAGCATAACAAGATATGAAAGCAGGTATTCACCCGGAAGATTATAGATTAGTAGTTTTTAAAGACATGACGAATGAGTACGCATTTTTGTGTCATTCTTCTGCTAATACTTCAGAAACAATTACTTGGGAAGACGGTAATGATTATCCATTAGTAAAATTGGATATCTCTCACAAGTCTCACCCATTCTTTACAGGTATTGTACAATTCGTGGATACTGCAGGTCGTATCGATAAATTCAACAACCGTTACGCGAAATACAAAAAGTAATTTCTTTCCCGAAATAATGAACCCCGACTATAAACGTCGGGGTTTTTTTTTGACATTTTTTCACCCTTTTAGTTAGGTTTTACCTTACCTTTAATTGGTAGATGGTTATATTTGTAACATGAGTTCACTGCAGATTAAAATTTTAGTTCTCTCGCTTCTTTGCATCTTTGGTAAAGCGCAGGCCGGTTCAATCGATGATGCATTCAAAGCATTAAATCAGTTTAATTACTTCGAAGCAAAAAAGCAATTTGAAAAATCTTTGAAATCAAACGAATCGGCGGCGAATTATGGTCTGGCGCTTATTTATTTCCGTAAAGACAATCCTTTTCATCAATTGGATTCGGCATTGATCCGAATTGTGCGTTCCGAAAAAACTTATGGTTTGATGAAGGATAAGCAAAAAGAATCGCTGAAGAAACACAATTTCGACTATCTGGCAATTGCGAATCTGCGTCAGGAAATTTCCACAGGACTTTTTCAGCAGGTTTTGAAAGCACCTTCGGAAGAAGCATATGACAACTTCCAGAAAAACAATGATTGGGCAAGAGAGCGATTCAAAGCAATCTACTCCAGAGATTCGATTGCTTATGTGAAAGCAAAATCTGCCAATAAATCTTCGGCGATTGATATGTTCCTGAAAAAATATCCTCAATCTGATTTTCAGAAAGAAGCACTGAACAACTTTCATCGTTTGCAATACAAGGAAAATACAGAAGGAAAAACAATCGCTTCCTTTTTAAGCTTCGAAAAGCAATTCCCGTCAAATCCATATGTAGCAGATGCGCAGGATCAGGTTTATCATTTAAGTACAACTCAGAACAGGGTGCAGGATTACAACCTGTTCATCAAAACCTATCCGAAAAACCGGAATATTGAAAGTGCCTGGAGAAAACTCTACCAATTGTATATGGCGGATTATTCATTGGAACGTTTGGATAAATTCCAGAAAGAGTTTCCGGATTATCCATATACCTCGGAGTTGAAAAAAGACAAAGAACTGGGAATGCAGCAAATCATTCCGTTTAAAAAGAATGGTTTATTCGGATGGATGGATTTGAATGGAACGCCTGTTATTCCGGCTCAGTACAGCACGGTTGGTTTTTTCAAGGAAGGATTGGCCTGGGCTGAAAAAAGCGGGAAATACGGTTTTGTGAACAAAGCAAATGAAGTGGTGATTCCGTTTAAATACACCAGCTGTAATGACTTTGATAAAGGAAGAGCCATTGTTGAGTTGGATTCGGTATTTGGAATCATTGACCGTTCCGGAGCATACATTGTTGAACCGCAATATAAAGATATCGGTCAGTTCTCAGAAGGATTGATCTACGCCATGAAAGACAGCCTGTATGGTTATTTCGACGGTTTGGGATATCCCAGAATTCCGGAACAATATGAAGAAGCATTCTCCTTTTCCAATGGAATGGCGAAAGTTACCTTTAAAGGATTGGAAGGCTATATTGATGTTTACGGTTCGTTTAAAGTGAAGCCTTTGTATGAATCCATTAATTTGTTCGGCGATTCATTGATTATCATTGAAGGTGATGAAAGTTCGAAATTGGCTACTTTTCAGGGAGACGAAGTGAAAACCATCATGATTGAAGATATCGGAAGATTGGTTTCTGATCGTGCCTTGGTGATTTCGGATGATAAAATCGGTTACCTGAACAAAAAAGGTGAAACTGCTATTCCTGCGACCTTTGATTATTTCACAAATGCCAAAACAGAAGGTGAATTTGTGGGGATGTATGCAAAAGTTTCGAAAACAAACAAATTCGGGATCATTGATAAGAGCGGAAAACCGATTGTTTCATTTACGTATTCCAAATTAGGGAGTGTTTCCTCCTTGATGGCTTTTGAAAAGGCTGCAAAGTGGGGATTCATTGACTTACAGAATAAAATTGTTATTCCGGCAACATATGAATATGCGGAAAGTTTTAAATCCGGATTGGGAGTTGTGCAGTTATTAACGCTGAAAGGCGCCATCAATTCAAAAGGTGAAATTGTTATTCCTATTGAGCACACAACGATCAAAGTTCTGGATGATTCTCATTTCATTGTTTCATTGGGAGCTTTTTACGGAATTTACACCAATAAAGGAAAACTGGTAGTTCCTTTGGAATATTCCAACATCCGAAAAGTTCAGGATGATTTCTACATCCTTTCGAAAGGAACGGAATTACATTATTTCTATGTTCCGGAAAATAAATTGATCAATCCCGTTTTAGATTAATGTCGGCACTGAGGAATTTTATCCGGTCTCTTGTTCCGGACAAACTGCTGAATGCTTACAGAGAAAGCAAGAAGGACAAACAACGCAAAATCATTCGGGAACAAGAATCAAAAGGTGAAGGAGCTTCGTTGGAAAGTCTGATTCGTGATTTCAAAAATTGCGGACTTCAAGCCGGAGATTCTGTGTTGGTTCACAGCAGCTTTTCGAAGATCGGTTTTGTTCAGGGTGGTCCCAAAACATTTGTTGATGCACTGATTCAGGTCATTGGCTCGGAAGGAAATTTACTAATGCCCAGTTCACCGAATGCAGGGTATCAATTGGATTATATCCGGAATCTGAAAGAGTTTGATGTAGCAAACGAACCTTCAAAAATGGGCGCAATTACGGAATATTTCAGAAAACTTCCCGGAGTGAAACGCTCTGAAAGTCCCACGGAACCGGTTTGTTGTTTCGGTCCGAAAGCAGATTGGTTCACCAACGGACATTTGGGTGAATTGACGCCTTATACGGAAAACAGTCCTTTCGCGCGAGTTGCTCAGGTGAATGGAAAAATTCTCTATGTTGGAGTAACACTCGATAATGCCGGAACTTCGTTACACGTTTCGGAAGATGCTATTCCGGATTTCAAGTATCCGGTGTATTACCCCGAAATTTTTCAGACGACTGTTATTCAGGGAGATGGAACTCGCGTACCGGTTTCCGTAAAAGTTCATAACCCGGAACAATCCGCAAAACGGAAATGCGATGAATTACTTCCATTTTTTAAGGAAAAAGGAGTGACAAAGGAACAACTGGTGGGGCAGGCAAAAACATTGGTTTTCGACGCTTCGAAGATGCTTCAGACTTTAATTGAAGCTTACAATGAAAGCGGAATCACCATCTATACTCCAAAAGGAGAGAAAGCGTAACTTTTGATAAAGATTCATCCTCCGATTGATCCAAAATAAATACAATCCTGAAGGATGAATTTTATGCAAGCATTGTTATTTTTGTAAATAGAAAAAATCAAAACATGTCAAATAGAAACTGGACATCCATTAAGTCCTACACAGATATCAAATTCGAATTCTTTGATGGAATCGGTAAAATTACGATCAACAGACCGAAAGTTTACAACGCTTTCCGTCCGGAAACAAACATGGAAATGTTGGATGCTTTGGAGATTTGCCGTGAAAGACAAGATATTGGAGTGGTAGTATTGACGGGAGAAGGCGACAAGGCATTTTGTTCGGGAGGTGATCAGAATGTGAAAGGTGTTGGAGGATACATTTCCGAAAACGGAGTTCCGCGTTTGAATGTATTGGATGTTCACAAAGCAATCCGTGCTTTGCCAAAACCGGTTATCGCGATGGTAAACGGATATGCGATTGGCGGCGGGCATGTTTTACATGTAGTTTGTGATATCACGATTGCTTCTGAAAATGCACGTTTCGGTCAAACTGGTCCGAAAGTAGGAAGTTTTGATGCAGGATTCGGATCTTCTTTCCTTGCAAGTCATGTGGGACAGAAAAAAGCACGCGAGATTTGGTTCTTGTGTGAGCAATATACTGCGGATGAAGCAGAAAAAATGGGAATGGTAAACAAGGTGGTTGCTTTGAAAGATTTGGAAGATACAACTGTTCAGTGGTGTCAGACAATCATGAAGCGTTCTCCTTTGGCAATTCGTATGATCAAGCGCGGATTGAATGCCGAATTGGATGGTCAAAGAGGATTGATGGAGTTTGCCGGAGATGCAACTTTGATGTATTATTTGATGGAAGAAGCTCAGGAAGGAAAACGTGCATTTTTAGAGAAGCGCGAACCGAATTTCCAGCAATTCCCTAAATTTCCTTAGATGATTTGGACATTATTGGTGGCGGTTGCTGATACGCTAAGGGACACTGTTGAAAAGAAAGCGACTGTTCTTAATACGATAGATAATGGTTTGAAGAAAATCACTGGATTCACTGCCGATGATGCAAAGCAATGGTTGGTGAAGTCGGGAACAAACCTGATTCTTGCCGTGGTCATTTTCTTGGTTGGTTTTTGGCTTGCCAAATGGGTTGGTCGTTTGGTTGTCCGGATTCTGACGCGTGGAAAAGTGGATGTAGGATTGATAACCTTCCTTTCCAGTCTGGCCACGATCATGCTCAAGGTACTGGTAATTGTTACGGCAATTACACAGCTTGGAATCGAAATGACATCTTTTGTGGCAATTTTGGGTGCTGCCGGTTTAGCAATTGGTATGGCATTTTCAGGAACGCTTTCCAATTTTGCCGGAGGAGTCATGATTTTGCTGTTCAAGCCTTTTAAAGTCGGAGATACCATCCTGACTCAGAATTTGCAGGGAACAGTAAAAGAAATTCAGATTTTTTATACCTATTTGCATACTTCGGATAACAAAGTGATTGTGCTTCCAAACGGCCCGATTGCAAATAATCCACTGACCAATTTCACCAAAGCAAATGTACGACGGGTAGATTGGAGTATTCCGATTTCTTACGGAGATGATTACGTAAAAGCACATCAATTGATTCTGAAATATTTGTCGGAAGACAAGCGTGTGAAAAAAGATCCTGAACCGTTTGTGGCATTGGGAGAATTGGGAGCTTCTGTAATGGTGACAGTTCGTGCCTGGGCAAAAACAGATGATTACTGGACGGTCTTTTACGCTTTGAATAAGCGTATTTACGAAGAGTTTGAAAAAGAAGGGCTTCATTTAACTTCTCCTCAGGAGCACGTTGTACAAATGCAAACGCCAAACTAATGGAGAGTTTAAAACAGCATCCGATCATTCAGCAATACATTGTCTGGAATCGTTTCGGAGATTTATTGGGAATGGATTTCGATGTGGAATCGAAAGGACACGTGCTGTATCACATGACGATTTCCGATAATCATCTGGCAACTCCTTTTGCGGCACATGGAGGTTCTGTTGCTGCGCTGATTGATGCTGCGCTCGGAGTAGCTTGCTTGTCGCAGGTTTGCGAAGAAATGAAAGTAGTTTCGACGGTAAATCTGACGATTTCGTACCTCAATCCGGCAAATAGGAATGATGTGTTGACGGCTGATGCACGTGTGATTAAATCGGGAAAACGAATTCTTTTTGTGGAAGGAAAAGTGAGTAATCAAAAAGGAGAGTTGGTAGCAACTGCTTCTGCAACGATGAATGCTTATCCTGTTTCGAAGATTAGCGAGAAGATTTTCTAATCATAGGATTTCAAGAATGGAAGGGCTGTTTTACAATATTGTAATTTTGTTTTTTACTGATCTGTTTTTTTAATAGATCAGAGAGATTACAGATCTAACCAATAATAAAATCTCTAGAAAACAGCTTTTTATTTTCTGGTTTTTTCCCAAAGCTTAACTGTTTCCACAGCTTCTTTCACATCATGAACCCGTAAAATCGAAGCGCCTTTTTCGAGTGCCAGGGTATTCAGAACAGTCGTTCCGTTTAGAGAATCTTCAGCTCCGATTCCAAGTGTTTTGTAGATCATCGATTTTCGGGAAATCCCAACCAGAATCGGGCAATCGAACAAATGGAAAGCCTCCATTTTTGAAAATAATTGGAGGTTCTGTTCGCTGTTTTTGGCAAAACCGAAGCCCGGATCGATAATGATGTCTTTGATTCCTGCCTGAATGGCTTTTTCTTTCTGAACCCCTAATTCGTAAATCGTTTCCCGGAGAATATTTTCATAATGATTCAGATCCGACATATTCTGTGGAGTTCCCCGCATGTGCATCAATACATAAGGAACCTGAAAAGCTGCGACAACGGAAAAAAGATCTGAATCAATCAAACCTCCGCTGATGTCGTTGATCAGGTGAGCGCCTTGTTCCAAAGCGTAATTTGCAACCTCTGCCTGAAAAGTATCAACACTCAGTTTTATTTCAGGATAGGTTTCCAAAGCATATGCAAGTGCAGATTTGATTCGTTCGATTTCGTCTTTTTCTGAAATGTGCTCTGCTCCGGGTCGGGTAGAGTAACCTCCTAAATCTAACCAAGTTGCACCGTTTTTCACGTGCAGATCGATTAAAAGACGCTGATCATCCAGGTCAGATTTCCGACTGTGTTTGTAAAAGGAATCGGGCGTACAATTGACAATTCCCATCACCTGTGGGGTGGAAATAGTGAATAACTTACCGCGGGTGTTTAACTGCCACTCTCGCGAAAAATTTGTATTTTCAAACCTTAAAAATTCCATACTGACATAGATGATACAAACATCGGAACAATATCAACACATCGTACAGGGTTGTAGAGAAATTTTCCTGAAAAAAACGAAAGATTACGGAACTTCCTGGCGTATTGCAAGAGCCAGCAGTCTGACGGATCAGATCTTCATCAAAGCCAATAGAATTCGAACCATTCAGGAGACCGGGGAAAACAAGGTCGGTGAAAGTATTGAAGGAGAATTCGGTGCAATGGTGAATTATTGTATCATGGCGATTATTCAAAGCAGATCGAATGATGGTTTCGGATTGGAACTGTCGGAACAGGAAGCTTTGATCTTGTACAATCAGGTTGCTCAGGAAGCATTTGAACTGATGGAGAAAAAGAATCACGATTACGGTGAGGCGTGGAGAGATATGCGTATAAGTTCATTAACTGATATGATTTTGATGAAGTTGTTACGAATTAAACAAATCGAGGATAATGGAGGCCAAACGATTGCTTCTGAAGGAATCGAATCAAATTATTTTGATATTTTGAACTACTCGATTTTCGCATTAATACACCTTACGCTTTAATATTATCCGGTTTCTATGAAAACTACGAGAACTATTTCAGGACATTCACTACCACTCAATGTCCTGTTTGTTATTTTAAATTTAGCGGGCCTTACGCTCACAACTATTGGCTTCCACGATCATTTTGAGGGGCAGAAGATGCTTTTTGCAAGTTTGGGAATCGGTTTGATGCTCTTCTCAGCAGTGGCGCTGATCTTTTTCAAAGGAAGATTGATGATTGCAACGGTTTCCCGCGTGATTGTGGGAAGTTTATTCATCGTTTCAGGATTGATCAAGGCAAACGATCCCGTTGGTTTTTCCTACAAACTGGAAGAATATTTTGAAGACGGAGCTTTGGCATACCGCATCAAGGAAATGTTCGGTTCTCCCGGATTCTCATTGGAATATTTCATTCAGCATGCGCTTTTGCTCTCTGTGATCATTTGCATTGCGGAGATTGTTTTGGGAGTTTTGGTGATCATTGGCGGGAAAATCCGCTTTGTGAGCTGGCTTCTGGTAATCATGATGCTGTTCTTCACCTTCCTGACATGGCATACTTCAACCTGTGATCCGAAAACCAGGTTTGTAGACAGAGATACCTATTCGATGGAAATAGGGAAGGAATCACATATGGCGAATATGAAGATCGAAGAAGCCATCACGAATAAGGATGTCAAGATTATTTCCAAAAACACCAAAGAAGTAGTGGTCGAAGAATTAAAATCACCACAATGTGTAACGGATTGCGGTTGTTTCGGAGATGCAATGAAAGGCTCTGTAGGCAGATCCTTAACTCCGAAAGAATCTTTGTGGAAAGACATCGTATTGCTTTATCTGGTTGTGTGGATCTTTGCAGCTCAAAGACTGATTCAGCCGAATGATGTGCGCCAAAACTGGATCTATGTTCCGATTTCAATGATGTTGATTGCAGGGCTTTCCTGGGTATTCGACTGGTATTTCCCGATTTTGTTTTCAATCGTAGCGATTCTTGCAGCCCTTTGGGTGTACCGAATCAGGAATAAATTTATCGGGAATCACTACGGTTCGGCGCTGATGGTGACATTCTTATGCGGGATATTTATCTGGTACGTATTGCGTTACGATCCATTGAGAGATTACCGCCCGTATGCAGTCGGGAATTACCTTCCGGATCTGACCAAAGACGGAGATCCTGGAAAATACCAAAGCATGCTGGTTTATAAAAACCTGCAAACAGGAGAGAAAAAGGAATACGACGGATCAAGTAAGGAATTCATGAATTCCAAGATCTGGGAGAAAACAAAAGAGTGGAAGTATCTGGAAATGATCAATAAGGAAATCAAACCGATGAGGCTTCCTTCCATCGATACGGCACAGTTTAACCCGTCACGGGCAATCAAATTCCTGAGTGAAGATGAACTTCAGTTGGAAGCGGTTAAAAAACAGTTGAAAAACAAAAAAGTGATGGGTCTCCGCTTGATCGATAATGTAACGAAAGAAAAAAAGGAGATTCCTGAGATCGAATACAACGTCGAATCCTATCCGAAAGATGCTTATACGGTAACGGATACAATCGAAGTGGAAAATCCGGATCTGACAGATGTAAGCATTCGCGACTTCTTGTTCAAAGCTCCCGAAGTGATTGTTGTTTTCTCTAGAAGCCTGAAAGAGTTTGATCTGAAACACTTGGGCGAATTGAAAGGAATTGCCGCTAAAGCGAAAAAAGCAGCTATTCCGTTTGTATTTGTGGTCGGTTCAGGCGATGAAGAAATTGCAGCTTTCAAAAAGAAACACAACTTGCATATTCCGATCTTTATTAATGATGGAGTGGAATTAAAAGCAATTGCACGTTCAAATCCGGCGCTTTTGGTGTTGAAATACGGACGTGTAAAAGGAAAATATACCGGTAATTCGTTGCCGGCATTTAATTGGATTCAAACTAATTTATTGGCAAAATAAGATGCGCTCTAAAATTGTAGCAGGAAATTGGAAAATGAATTTGTCTCAGGAACAGGCAAAGGAATTATGTAAGGAAGTAAACAACATGAGCATCGGCTCGGGAATTGAAGTATATATTTTTCCTCCGATGTTGTATGTGAGTGATTGCAACTCGCTTTCAACAAACGTAAAAGTAGGTGCTCAGAACGCCTATCCGAAAGATAACGGAGCATATACGGGTGAAGTAAGCATGTGGCAATTGAAAGAAGCCGGAATTCAGGCTGTTTTGATCGGTCATTCCGAACGAAGAGAGTATTTCAATGAAAACAATGTTTTCCTGAAAGAAAAACTGGATGTGGCGATTGCTCATGGAATCAAACCTTTCTTTTGCTGCGGAGAACCTTTGGAAATTCGTGAAAATGAAACGTTTTTAGAGTATGTAAAGAATCAGCTGCAGGAAAGTGTTTTTCATCTTTCAGCAAGCGATTTCAAACAAGTTGTTTTGGCTTACGAACCGATTTGGGCGATTGGAACGGGAAAAACGGCCACTACAGAACAGGCAGAAGAAATGCATGCCGCAATCCGTTCGTGGGTTGAAGAGAAGTATGGAAAAGAAATTGCAGATAATACTCCGATTTTATATGGCGGAAGTTGTAACCCGGGCAATGCTCAGTCGTTATTTGCCTGCGAAAATGTAGATGGAGGTTTAATTGGAGGAGCAGCCTTGAAAGCTTCCGACTTTTCTGTTTTAGTAGCTGAGGAAACATGGACTATTTTGAATTAACAATTGATATTAAGCCAAGAGAGCCCTGGGCCGATATTTTGGTAGCGGAACTGGCCGACTTCGGATTTGAAAGTTTTGTTGAAACCAAAACCGGAATTCAGGCTTATGCTCCTGTTCAAATTGGCGATGTTTCATCCATTTTGAAAGAAACATGCATTCACGAGAATGCTGAAATCGAAGTGAGCTGGAATCTTTCCGAGATTCCGCACCAAAACTGGAATGCAACCTGGGAAGCATCTTTTGATCCTGTTTTGGTTGATTCCCGTTTGGCAATTATTGCACCGTTCCATCAGGCAGCTGATTTCCCGAATCGTGAACTGATAGTGATTCAGCCGCAAATGTCTTTTGGAACCGGACATCACCAAACAACTTACCTGATGTCACAATTCCTGCTCGACTTACACTTACTACCTGAAAGGGTATTGGATATGGGAACAGGAACAGGTGTTTTGGCCATTTTAGCTGAGAAAAAAGGAGCAAAAGATATTTTGGCCGTGGATATTGAATCCTGGTCGGTAGAAAATACATTGGAAAATGCAACCCGCAATTCCTGTTCGAAGATCAGAGGCCTTTTGGGAGACATTGATTCCATTCAGGAAGGAAATTTCGGCGTGATCCTTGCTAACATCAACAAGAATGTTTTGAAAAGACACATGCCTGATTACGCAAAGCTTTGTTCAAATAACGGATTACTGTATCTGAGTGGTTTCTTCACTTCAGATGTGGCTGAATTGGAACAGGCGGCTAAAAGTGTTGGTTTCGAACTAGTAGAAACAAGAGATAAAGAAACATGGGCATCCATGAAACTTCAAAAAGTAGAAATATGAAAAAATGGGGATTCGTTTTAGTCGCGATTTTGAGTGTTACACAACTCTTTTCACAATCTTATCCGGACAACCGGGAGAAATTCGTGAAAGCGATCAGTTCATTAACCACTGATTATCTGGACAAAGATCAAAAGGATTTTCTCAAAGATGAGTTTTCGGTAGCCTTATTGAAATCGACGGACTTTCCGGACAAGTATTTCACACAGATGGTTGCTACGTGTAACCTGATGGAAAGCAAACGATTAAAAGTTTATCCCGAAATTTACAATTATATTTTCTCTGTTTATTCGTTCGTGAAAAACAAACAGCCGGAGTCTTCTTTTGCGGCGTGGCATAGTTCGGTAGATAAGCTTCTGGATGCAAAAAATGTAAACAAATTCAAGGATTTCATTGAGCTTTCCGCGGGGTTTTTCTCCAAAGGAATGCTGGCGAGTTCTTCCAATGAAGAATGGTATTTCTACGGATCTTATGTCTTTGAATATACCGATAAACCGATTATCAAATTTACGAATGGCCGTCTGGTGTGTGGTTTCCCGAACAAAGGAGCAAAAAGAGATGAACCGCGTTTCCTCGATTCATTGGTCGTTTATAATACAAACGGAACCTACGATCCGGTGCTGAAAAAATGGATCGGAAAAGGAGGGAAGGTCAATTGGGTGAAAGTTGGTTTGAAAGAAAACGAAACCTTTGCCGAATTGGGGAATTACGATGCTTCCATGAAATCAAATTTTTTGAAGGCAGATACCGTTTCTTTAACAAGTCCCTTCTTCCTCGGAAAAAAAATCAAGGGTACTTTAAATGAACGAGCGTTCAGAATTATTCGTGAAGCAGATAAGAATTATCCGCAATTTATCTCGCATGAGCGCAAGCTGGCAATCAACAATATCTTGCCGGATATGGATTATGTGGGAGGATTTTCATTGGAAGGATCGAGTGTTATCGGGTTGGGAAATGCAACTGAAATGGCTCAGCTGACAATCAAGAGAAATGGCAAAAAGTTCTTGCTGGCAAAATCACAATACATTGCCATTGCTCCAACGAGAATTGTTTCAAACGTTACGCAGACATCTCTTTATGTAGGAGAAAAAGATTCGATTACGCATCCCGGAGTTGGATTCACTTACTCCAAAGACTCCAATATTGTAGAACTTACCCGTGGAAAATCAGGAGTTTTGCAATCACCGTTCACAGATTCGTACCATCAATTGGAATGGTATGTGCAAAAGGTAAGCTGGAGCAGAACAGGAACGGATTTGGTCTTTACGTATGAATTCGGAACCAGTCAGGAACAGCGGATCGCGCGTTTTGAATCGATGAATTTCTATGACGGACGTTTGTATGACCGTTTGCAGGGAATGGAACAGGTTCATCCTTTAGCGGCACTTTATAATTACTGCTACAAATTTGACGAATTTACCCTGACGGAAGGAAAAGCTGCAACGGCTCTTGGAAAAACAGTAGATCAGGTGAAAATACAGTTGTTGGACTTGGCTTCATACGGATTTATCAGCTACGATACGGAAAACAAGATCGTGAAGGTCAATCAGAAAACCAAAGTGTTTATTGAAGCAAGAGCCGGAAAAAGAGATTACGACAACCTGATTTTCGTTTCGGATATGCGCCCCAAACCAAAATATGCTCCCGAGCAGTTAAAAGACAATCCGGCGCTTCAAAAAATTGCAAAACAGGATTCACTTTCGGCAATTCAACGCAGAAGTATGCCGAATTTCGGGAAAATGAGTTTGAGTTCAATGGACATTTCATTGGAAGCTGTAGATCGTGTCACGATTTCAGATGCTCAGGCTTCTTTCGTTTTGCCTGATAACGCGAAAGTACAGATCAGCCGCAATCGCGATTTCAAATTTACAGGTTGGGCTTCAGCCGGAAAATTTGAAGTACATACTTTGGAGGCAAGCTATAATTACGATGCAAACAAGATCAATCTGACCAAAACAGATAAGAGTTACTTCCGCGTAAAACCGCTTTCTCAGGCTGACGGAAACAAATCCATTGCTTTGGGTTCTCCGTTGAACGGAATTTCCGGCGAGATTATCATCGATGATCCGACAAACAGAGCGGGAATGAAAAAAGACATTACCAAGTACCCGATTTTGAAATCGGCGAAACCTTCCAAAGTGTATTACAACCAATACGATTTGTTCAAAGGAGCTTATGATTCTGCAAGATTCTATTATACCTGTACACCATTCGAAATGGATAGTTTGGACAATTTTAACGAAAAATCATTCCGCTTGAAAGGAGAATTGGTTTCTGCAGGTATTTTCCCTGTAATCAAGGAAGATTTGAGAATCATGGCGGATTATTCCCTTGGTTTCAGTACGGTTGCCCCGGCTGAAGGACATGTTTTCTACGGCACAAAAGCGATGTACAAAAACAAGATTGTATTGTCGAACAACGGATTGCAGGGAGCAGGGATCATTAATTTCATTCATTCAACTTCCGATTCCAAAGCCTTTACGTTCCTTCCGGATTCTACTTTGGGATATGCGAAATTTGAAAACAAACCAATCGAAACAGGAGTTCAGTTCCCGGATGTAAAATCTCCGGATGCCTTTATTACGTATGTTCCGAAACAAAATGTATTGAAAGCATCTTCCACATTGGAAAACGAGCTGACTTTCTTCGGAGGAGAAGCTAAAATGAAAGGAACGGCAATTATTCAGCCAACTGGAATGACCGGTTACGGAATCATGTCTATGCAAAAAGCGAATTTGGGATCTGATGCATTCCGATTCAAGCGCTACGACATCGATTCGGATACTTCGGTCTTTAACCTGAAGAACCCTGTGCCGGAAGAAGGAGAAAGTCCGCTGGCCTTTTCTTCCAATAATGTGAATGCACACATTTCTTTCAAAGACAGAAAAGGAGATTTCAAATCCAATGACGGAGAAGAAATGAAATATTTCCCGGTGATCAAGTACGCTTGTAAAGTGGATTTGTTTACCTGGTTAATGGATCAGGACGAAATGGAGCTTTCAAAAAAAGGAACCGGTTCGGGAGATATCAATATCAATACGGATCTGGATCTGGCACAGCCAAATATGTTCTCCACGCATCCGGATCAGGACTCTTTGGCATTCAGAGCGCCAAAAGTGAAATTTACGATGAGGAGCAAGGTTCTTTATTGTTCGGATACGAAGTTTATCGATGTGGCGGATGCACGTATTTATCCGGACAGCTCTAAAGTTACGATCCGCAAAAATGCAGCAATGGATCCGCTGTTGAACTCGAAGATCGTAGCCAATTACGTTACGAAATACCATACTTTCCTGAATGCAAAAACCAATATTGCGGCACGAAGAAAATATACTTCAGAAGGAGATTATCCGTATTACGATGCTGATTCCGTGAAAACATTGATTCACATGGACAAAATCGGGGTGGATTCTTCTTTCCAAACAGTTGCAAACGGAACGGTGAAGAGCGAAGCAGGATTCAAACTGAACAAATACTTCGATTACTACGGAGCAATGAAAGTGAAAGCGGCAAATCCGCTGATCAGTTTTACCGGAGCAACGCGGATTAATCACAACTGTGAGAAATTTACGAAGAGCTGGATGTCGTTTACGGCAGAAATCGATCCGAAAAATATTCAGATTCCGGTTACACCGAATATGAAAACATTGGATGGACAAGCAATTGCTGCGGGTATCGTTTGGAGAGATTCGCGCCAGAAAGATTCCATCCGTTTGTATCCTACATTCTTGTCGTCTCTGGAAGATCCGAACGATCCGATCTTCATTACGGCAACCGGAGTACTTCAATACGATTTCTCTGCGAAAGAATTCCAGATCGGACCGAAAGAAAAATTGTTGAACCGCAGCGAACCGGGTAACTTCATTGCATTGCACACTGAAAGCTGTTCGATGAACGGAGAAGGAAAGATCAATCTGGGAATGGATTACGGAGACGTTACAGTTGACGCTGTAGGAACCGTGACATACAACCAGCAAAACGGACAAACGGATGTGAATGCGACTTTGAAGCTGAACTTACCGATGGACAAAGGTGTTTGGGAAAGTGCCGGACAGCGAATCGTGGATTACAAAGAATCCAAACCGCTTTCGTTTGAAACGACCAACATCGAACAGGCTTTGTTGACATGGGGAGATCGTAAAACAGCAGATAAGATCAAATCCGATTACACACTTTCTGAGGATAAAAAGATCAAACGTTTGCCGGATGAAATGGAAAAATCCATTGTGATCACAGGTGTTCATTTGAAAAATATTCCTGCTTCCAAAGATATCCGCGGATTGATGTCGAGTCTGGAAGGTGCTGCAATTGTCAATTTCTATGGAAAACCGGTGATGAGACAAGTGGTATTCCGTTCGGCATTTGAGCAGATTTATTCTTCCAACGGCGACCATTTCACGATGATGATGCAGGTTCCGGGAGGACCGGATTATTTGTTCGATTATTCGATGATGAAGCGAGACGGAACATTCAATATTATCACCAGCGATTCGGATTTGTCAAATGCGATTAATGCAATCAAGGAAGATAAACGCAAAACGAAAAATTTCTTATACCAAATCTCTACGAATAGCGTGTATTTAGGCAAACTAAATGCTATTTTTGAATAATGAACTGGACTGATTTTTTATGGGCTATACCTGCATATTTTTTAGGATCAATACCAACAGCAGTTTGGGTAGGTCGCGCGAAATATGATTTAGATGTTCGGGAACACGGAAGTAAAAATGCGGGAGCAACAAACACGTTCCGGGTTCTTGGAAAAAAAGCAGGTAGAGTCGTTCTAACGATTGATATTTTAAAAGGAATGCTGGCAGTACTTTTACCGTATTTTGTACTGCCGGTGAACTTTTCTTCACCTCATTTAACGCATATTCAATTAGTAGCTTCTTTTATGGCTGTACTGGGACACGTGTTTCCGATCTTTGCCGGTTTTAAAGGAGGAAAGGGAGTTGCAACTTCTCTGGGAGTCATTGTCGGTTTGCAGCCTTTAGCCGCCGGAATTTGTCTGCTTGTTTTTCTGGTGGTTTTTATTTCAACACAATATGTGTCTTTAGGCTCTATCAGCGCAGCAATTGTTTTCTCCTGTTGTTTGTGGTTATTTCCCATTAATACATACGCTTTACCTATCTTTGGTTCTTTGCTTGCGTTCATTGTTATTTTCGCCCATCGTAAAAATATCAAACGATTATTGGATGGAACGGAAAGTAAAATGAACCTTTTTAAGAAATAAACGTATTGCCTCTAAAACAATAAGTTGAGTTTGAAGTCATTTAAATTGATAAATGGTTGGTTACTACTATTTCTGTTTATTCAAACGGCTCAACTGTCTTTTGCACAAGAAACCGAGGCAGATCTGAAGGTAAAAGCCGACAAACTCTTTCATTCGGAACAATTTGTTGAAGCAACTCCGCTCTATCTGCATCTGATTGCTTTGAATCCCCGGTCGACGGATTACAACTACAAATACGGAACCTGTCTGCTTTTCAATTCGAATAAAAAGCAGGATGCATTCAAATATTTGAATTTCAGTATCACCGATCCTGCCATTGCTCCGGAAGCTTATTTCTATTTGGGAAAAGCCTACCATTTGAACTTCCAGTTCAACGAGGCAATCAAAAACTACAACGTTTATATTCAGAAAAGTGCAGGGAAACCCAATCCCGGTTTTGAAGTTGAAAGGCAGATTGAAATGTGCCAGAACGGAAAAAAACTGCTCACAACGATTACAGATCTGGTGGTTCTGGAAAAGAAGCAGATTGAATACGGTTCGTTTTTCCGTTTATACAACTTGTCTCATATCGGAGGAGTGATTCTGATCACGGCTGATTACCAATCCAAAATCGATAAGAAACGCAATCACACTCCATTGATCCATTTTCCGGATAATGCGCAGACTGTTTATTATTCCTCTTACGGTGAATCTGATAAAGGAAGCAAGGATATTTACTGCCGGAAAAGACTTCCGGATGGAAAGTGGGGACTTCCGGCTTTGGTTCCGGGGAACGTAAACACGAAGTTTGATGAAGACTTTCCGTATTTGAGTCCGAATGGAGAATATTTGTATTTCTGTTCGAAAGGACACAATTCCATGGGAGGATTTGATGTGTTTCGTTCCCGGTTTGATGCCGAAACAAATTCGTTTGGCGATCCGGAGAACATGGATTTTGCCATTTCTTCACCCGACAATGATTTGTTCTATGTGGTCGATTCTTTGGAACAGAATGCTTATTTCGCATCGGCGCGACAAAGTGAAAACGGCAAGATTCACGTGTATAAAGTACGTGTAGACCGTGTTCCGCTTCAGCTGGCCATTGTAAAAGGAGAATTCAAATCATCAATCAATCCCGAAAATAAAAAACTCAGCATCAAGGTAACGGATGTGGTTTCCGGAAATGAAGTCGGAGTATTTAATTCCAACGAAGAGGGGAAATATCTGATCACGTTCCCGAAAGGTGGAAAGTATACCTACGAAATGACTGTTGGAGGAAGTACAACGATTCATAAATCACAGGTAAACATTCCGTTTTTGAAAGAGTTTAAACCCTTGAAGCAAAAAATTCAGGAAGAAGCACTCAATAATGAAGAAGTTGTCCGGGTGGTTGATTTGTTTAACGAAGAAGTGGAAGATGCACAGGGAATTTTGGCGGAAGTCATTCGGGCGAGAGCCGAATTAAATGTAAACGCCGGACATTTCGACATCAATGCTCTGGACGCTCAAAAGGAAAACAAGAAAGTACTGGCGGATATCGGACTGGAAAATGCATCGAATCAGGAGATCATTTCGAAGTTTGAAGCCATTCAGCAGAAACAGGAACAAAAAGTGGACGGACTGGAACGTCTGGAAAACGGTTCATTGATTGCCATTGTTGATAAAGCAGCGGAGGTAGAAAAGCTTCAGGCTGAAATCAAAAAAGACGTTGCAAAAGCAAATGCTGCGGAAACCAAGACGGAAAAGAATGATATTTTGCTTGCTGCCAACGATAAGGTGGAACGAATTCTGGAATTGAAAGAAGAAATTCTGCGAATCGATGCTTTTTCCGATAGTATTTCCAAGCTCATTCCGAAGGAAAAAGAGCAGTTAAAAGCTATTACAGAACTGAAAGAGGCAGTGCGTAAGGCGGTGGTCGATGAAAAATACGATCAGTTGAAAGAAGCCGTTATTGCCAAAGCCGATTTGGTGAAAGAGATCGAAAACGAAAAAGAAACGCATCCGGTTGATAATCTGCTGGCTCAAAATGAAGCAGTCGGAAAACAGACGGAACAGTTGAAAAAACAGCTGAATTCGTATAAAGAAAACGATCAGAAGCTGGAACAGGAACTAAAAACCCTGAAATCGGAATTAGCCGTTGCCAAAGCAAAAGATCAGCCGGCGATCCAATCTAAAATTGATTCCAGGGAAGCGGAGAAAACACTGGTTTCGGAAGAAACGAATCGTTTGGAAGGAAAAGTAGCCGAATTAAATAAGAAAGAAATCAGCAATACGAAACAGATTACCTTCATCAATAACCTGCAAAACACCGATGAAAACCGGAAAGTAACGAAAGCGGAAGCAGATCTGAAAGTAGAAGCCATTCATTCGAATAATGTCAAATCGCTCGAATCGTACGTAAAACAGCAAGTGAAATCGATCGATACGTCGCATGTCACAGCGCGCACGAATGATATTCTGGCTCAGGAATCGAAAGAACGGGTAGAGGAATACGAGAAAAATTACGAGTTGGCTCAACAGGCGGTTGATCAGCAAGCGGATTTGACTCACGAAGAGAAAGTGGCTCTGAAAGTGAAAAACAACGAGCAGCTGGATAAAAAACTCACTCAGGAGTTGGCGAAAGTGGAAGAAGGATTGGCTAAAAATCCGAATGATGCGAAATTGCTTACCCAAAAAGAGCAGGTACTGAACTTAAAAGCCGAGAATACAAAGAACAAGGAAACCATCCTTTCCGATGCGGTTCTTCCGAAAAACACATCGACGACTGCTGAAAAAGAGTTGCAGGTATTGATGCCGGATTACGAAGAGCAGTTAAAAAATGCTGCAACGAATTCAAATCCGGAAGAGAAACTGAAAGCTCAGAATCTGGTGGATGAAAAGCTGCTGGATCAGATTGATTCGGAAATTGACAAAGTATATGAGGTTTTGACGAAAGATCCTCTGAATCAGAAAATGCAGGATAAAAAGGATGCTTTGACTGCGTTGAAGAAACAAAAAGAGGCTTCAGTCAAAGAACGGCAGGATCAGTTGGATGAACTGCAATCGAAACAAAATGACGAGCTGGCGGCAATTACGATCGAGAAGGAATTGAATCAGCTTGCTCCGAATTACGAAGAAGAGAAAAAGGCGATCGGAGACGGAAACGGAATTGGAGAATTGAAAGCTTTGAATCAATTGGAAGAGAAAGCGGTTCGTTCCATTGATCAGGAATTGCAGACATTGACTCCGAAAACGGATGCCTTAAGTACCCGAAGAAAAGAAGTGCTTCAGGATTTGAAACAGCAGTTTGAGGAAAACATTGCTTCGAGAAACGAAGAAATCAAAGCTTTGAACGCAGTGGTGGAAACCAATCCGAAAAATACGGAAGAGAAGGATTTGGCTAAAGAAGTGCGGCCGACTTATCAGGAAACCATCTCGAAAATCGAATCCGGAACTTCGAATCCGGAGGAAAAAACGAAATTATTGTTGGAGGAAGAAACGAAAATGCTTGTTTCCATTCGCGAACAGCAGGAGAAAACGAAAAAAGTTCTGGCTAAAACTCCGGCAGATTCAGCTGCAATTAAGAAGTCAGCCGATTTGGATCAGCTGCAAGCGATCCACGAAGCGAAATTAGATGAACAAAAGCAAACGGCTGTTTCGCAGGCAAAAGCAAAATTGAAAGACGAACAGCTTCGTCAGGAAATCCTGCCTACTTACCAGGTTTTGAGTACGGATGAAATTCAAAACCTGAGCAAAGAAGAAGCGCAGACCAAATTAGTGGAAGAGAAGAAACTTCAAACGGCTCTTGAAAAACAGATTCAGGCAAATGCCAACAGTTTGGAAAAGACTTTTTCAGCTGAAAAAACAGCCGAAAATCAGGTGTTGACGGATTTGTTGCAGCAATCGAAGGAAACGGAAGAAGAGTTGAAAGCTTCGGCAAACAAAGAACCTGTTTCAGCTGTAAACAACGACGTAGCGAGTTTGGAAACCGTTTTGGGCAGCGATTACGAATTTGCGATGAGCAAGAAAGCTGCAAGCAAAGAAGAGGCTGAAAAACAGTTGAAGTTGTTGAACGAATTGTCGGAAAGTATTGAACTGAAACTGGATGAAGAAAAGCGTTCGGAGACGAAAAACGACACGAAAATTCAACTTTTAGAAAAGCAATTGGCGGAGATCAAACAACGAAAGGGAATCATTGAAATCGATCTCAATGAATTGATTGCTGTTAAGACAACGGATTCTAAAAATCCGGAAAAGGAATTGACAAAACTAAAAGAGGAAGAACAAGCTTTAAAGACACAATTGGCAGCGGCTTCCAACAAAGAGAAAACAGAGATCGAAAAGAAACTGGCTGTTAATCAGGAAGCACAAAAACAAACGAATCAGGTCATTCAGCAAAAGGAATTAGTGAGCTTAAACCAAGCTGCTGAGGAGAAAAAACAAGCGCTGGAGCAAATTCCGGGTAACGATCCTGTAAAGGAAGTTGTTTTGAGCCGCACATCAGAAACTACGAATGCAGCTGATCCGCTTTTGGAGAAAACAAGTGATTTGACTCTTTTGGATGCTGCAAAACAGTATTTGGACGGACAAAAAGCCTTTGAAGAGACAAAACAGGTTGTTCAGCCCGAAAATGCATTGAAAGAACAACGCAGACGTTTCACCATTGAAATCGGAGAAATTGAAGCGGTCTTGCAAAAGACAACTCTCGACCCGAAACAGGTTTCCGAGCTGAAAAATCAGAAGAAAATACTGGAAGAAGCCATTGCTAAAATAGATCAACATCTGGATGTGCTTGCGAAGGAAAAGACACATGATCTGATCAATGATCCGGCTTTGTCGAAAACGGTTTCAGTGCAAGACGAACAGCGAATCGCATCCGATAAAACCTACCCGAAATTGCGTGAGCAGCAGCAGGAAATCAATCGTTTGAAAGAAGCGGTGAATCAGACTAAAGTCAAACTGGAAGAACAGCGAAATACGTACGTTAAAACGGAGAATCCGGCTGAGAAAGCTGCTGTTCAAAATGAAATTGAGCGTTTAAGCAAGGAATTGAATACTAAAAATCAGGAAATCGTTTCGAAGGAAGAGGCATTGGATTTTGCGCTGAATCAGGTAGAAGGAAATAAGGAAGCGTGGAAAAATGTATTGACGAGAGAAGTTCAGCCGAAAGAATCACTTTCCACAACAATTTCCGAAGTGCTTGCTCCACAGGTCGGCAATGGTTTTGAAATTAAGAAAGAAACAGCCGTTCAGCCGAATGTGATCAAGAAGGCCATTCCGGTAGGAGTGAAGGCGCCGACAGGTTTGGTGTATCGCGTACAGGTCGGAGCGTTTGCCAAGCCGATTCCGGAAGATTTGTTTAAAGAATTTACGCCTGTTACGGGAGAAAAACTGGATAACGGAATCACCCGTTATTTAGCCGGTTATTTCGGAAACAGACAACGCGTTTTGGATGCACAGCAGGATATTCGCGCTTTGGGTTACAAAGATGCCTTTGTGGTGGCGTATTGCGATGGAAAACGCATTTCCCTGGCAGAAGCAAGACAATTGGAAGATCAGGGCTTGTGTAAGCCGATGCGTCAGGATTCGATTGTGATGGAAGTCATTCAAAATACGATTGCACAGCTTCCGCAAGATACGATTGCGAAATACAAAACCGAGCCGAAAGTCAGTGATTACAATAAAGCTCCGGGAGCCGTTTCCGCTATTGCGATTGAAGAAATCAAAGGATTGTTCTACACGGTTCAGGTCGGAGTATACAATCGCCCGGCAACGAAAGAGCAGCTGCACGACATTGATCCTTTGGTAACACGCCGTTTGGAGAACGGGCAGATCCGTTATTCCACAGGAACATTCCGTTCGGTGGATGAAGCACGACCTAAGAAAGCAGATGTGATTGAAAAAGGTGTTTCGGATGCCTTTATTACAGCTTATTACAATGGCGAACGGATTTCTCTGCAGGAAGCAAAACGCCTATTGGAAACGGAGGGAGAAGCTATTTTGTTTAAGGAACAGGAATTGCCGAAAGTTCAGGAAATTCCTGTAAACGAGCAGGTGGCGAAGGAATATGCGAAAGCAAATCCGCCGGTAGAAAAGAAAGCCTTGAAAGAGTACGTACTTGTTTCCCGGGAAACGTATCCGGAATATCCGCGAAAATTGATGAATCAATTGCGGATTCAGGGCGATTTCTATTTTGACCAGACAGATTTGAGAATCAAAACGGTGAAAGCAGAAGTCTTGCCGAAATTGGTGAATCAAGCCGTGATCTTTGATACCTTGGTGAAAACTCCAGTATCGAAGGAAGAACTAAATGAACCGAATCAGAATTTGGTTGTAGGAGTATGGGACAAAAAGGAAATTCCGGGTTCGCTGGCAAATTGGATTCTTCGCTTGACACTTCCCTATGAAGTAAAAACAACAGCTTCTTCTATTGAAGTTTCCATGACGGTGGACGGAGAAGAGGAGCGCAAGTCGTTGGAAATGCAATTCAGAGCTCAGGGAGGAAGAATTAAAGCGGAATAATTCCGATTGTATCGGGACCAAAAAGTCGTAACTTTGTAAAACAATTAGAACAGATGCAAACACTTGAACAGAACGAAACCGAAGTATTAGAACTTTTGACAGACCAGAAGGATTTAGTTGTATTCAATGATGAGTTCAATACGTTCGATCATGTGATCGAGTCATTGATCAAAGTATGCAAACACGAAGTTGAACAAGCCGTTCAATGCACCTACATTGTTCATTTCAATGGAAAATGTCAGGTGAAAAGAGGCGACTACGAGAAATTGGAGCCCATGTGTACGGCATTATTGGAAAGAGGTATTACTGCTGAAATTCAGTAAATTCGGATAAAAGCATTGAATTCTTTTTGAAGAACTCAAAAAAAAGCAAAGAAATTGCTTGCAAAATTAAAAAAAGCACGTATCTTTGCACCCGCAATCAGTCATTGATTGAAAGCAAAAAGGCTTCGTAGCTCAACTGAATAGAGCACCACATTACGGCTGTGGAGGTTTTAGGTTTGAATCCTAACGAGGTCACGAAAGGAACCCGGTTCATCGCAAGATGAACCGGGTTTTTCATTTCATAGTTGTGGCAAAAGCTATGCTTTTGTAAGCAACTGAAATGAAAAACCCTTGCCAGCTGCTTAGCAGATGGCGGGTTTCATGCTCGTTATGAACAATACGAGAGGATCTGTAATCCTAACGAGGTCACAACAAAAAGAAAAGCATTGCGAAAGTGACGCTTTTCTTTTTCCTCATTTTCATTCTGTTTCTCATTCTGCCCAAATCTGTCTTCGATGCTTTTCTTTTTCAGAGTGAGAATAGAGAGGGTAGAAGAATGCTCAAATAGTATAAACACAATCCGTTAAATTCTGATCATTTTTAGAAACCCAAAGAACTAGCTATATTCGTAGATAGACAAATAAATTGTTATGAAGAAACTATTATACATATTATCATTATTTTATCTTGCTTCTTGTTCCAATAAAAATGCAGATACTGATATAATTGAACGGGAAATAATTAAGCAAACAATTTATAAATTGACTCCAAATTTGAACGACGTTGCATTAATTGTACCCGCTGAAGGAGGTGAATCAAGCGAAGTATACGAGAAGCGCGAAAGTGAATTTTGGTTGGAACATAATGAAAAGCGAAAAAATGGAAGTTTAAATATCATCTTATCAAATATATTGAATGTACCTGCAAACGGAGAGAGGTATACATCCCCGAAAGGTTTGTCTAACGAATTTGTTCATTTTTTATATGACAACAATCTAAAAACGAAACTCATTAATTGTTCAGAAATAAAATCAATAAATGGAATTAAAGTAATTAATAGGAAAATTGATCACGAAAATTATCAAAGTGCTAATAAACCAGGCTGTTATGGTTATGTTGAATATACAAGAATGTATATTCATAAAAATCATTTAACTGCCAGTTTTATTTATAAATATCGTTTAAATAATGGTGAAAACAGATCCTATTTTATTACTGTGAAAAAGAAGAATGATATATGGAATATTGTAAAAAAGGAAGAAATTGAAGTTTATTATCAAGACCCATCAACTTCAATTCAACCTACAAATATTATTGATACAATTCAGGTCCCAGATCATAATGAAAAAGATTTTAAAATTGAAATTGTAGTAAATAACGTTTCAATGGATAAGTACCCGAAAAATAAAGAAATCTTATTTAAGTTTAAAAATGAGTCATTCAAAGAATCATTTTTAAAATATGCAGATTTATATCTTGCTGTTAACGGTTATGGCGACAACGACAAGTATATTCATTTCAAAGAAATCAAGAATGACTTATATTCTCTAAAAGTAGATTCTGGTTATTCAGAAAGATTTTTAGAATATGGAGTATGCCTTACTCCAAAAAGAGGTTATGTTTTAAAGAAAATGCACCAAACGGGTTCCATGATGTACGTTACGAATACAGAACAATTAAGAATTGAAATGGATATCATTGAAATTGAACAATGAAACGTAGAAAATGTTTAGATATCATCAATCGTTTCAAGTTGTAAAACCCTTTCCAAATCCTCCAATAAAAAGTTTGACGTTTCCCCGTTTGAGGTCACGAAAAGAAACCCTGATGTTTACATCAGGGTTTCTATGTTCGTTATGAACAAAACGAGAGGATCTGTAATCCTGACGAGATTACAAAAAACTATTTATATTCGTCAATTAAAAGTTGTAAGCAATTTTGAAAAGCGATATTCTTGAAAACAGAAAATAAAATAGAGTCTAAAGAAGTTTTCCGTATAGAAATTGAAAATTATTATAATGGAATATCAAATAATAAAATTCCAAAAGAACTTTTGACCGAAATTATTGAGAAAGTAACAGATAAAATTTATTCGGATTATAAAAGATTTTGGGAACAATATCCGAAGTCAAGAAACCGATATTCAAAATTAAAATTAGAGGATTTAAAGCATCCTTTTGTCCATTATCTCATAACTGATTTACTAAGAAAAAAAGAGATAACTGAATACAGAGATTTTTCTAAAATTTTATTTATCATGAATGAGATGGAATTAGACAACTATGAAAACGGAAAGTATAATTACGAAACAAAATAAAACTGTTTATAACAGTAGTTTCATGTAATGGCTGATTTTATTTTTCTTGACGGAAATCATTTTATTGAGTTAAGCCGCAGAACGTTTGATTTAGAATTCATTTGAAATTCACATTTATCAATAGCTTCAAGTTGCAAAACACGCTCCAAATCCCCCATCAAAAAGCTTGATTTTTTTCTTCATTTTCATTCTGCTTCTCATTTTGTCTACGAGTAAATTTTCACAAATCATCTAAACGGGGTATATTCGTCAATATACCAGTGAGCACTACAAAAACAATGAAGAATATACTATTTGATTTTATATCAAAATACGTTTCTCTGACAGAAGATGAGAAGAACGCAATCGTTTCTTTGGACATATTTCGCTCGGTTAAGAAAGGAACGACTTTGCTCCAGGCAGGACAAAAATCGAAAGAAAGCTACTTTGTTCTAAAAGGGTGTATTCGCACTTATTATGTTTTGGATGGTGAAGAAAAAACGACTGCTTTCTACACAGAAATGGATGCTTTGGCACCTCCTTGTGTAATAAGCAAAACGCCATCCGAATATTACATAAGTTGTATAGAAGACACGATACTGACTGTTTCAAATTCTGATATGGAAGTAGAAATAAACGGTAAATTTCCAAAGTTTGAAACGCTCTGCAGAATATTATCCGAAGAACTTTTAGCGAAACAGCGAATAGACTTTGATGAATTTAAAACTTCTTCTCCTGAACAACGATACCTGAACTTACTGCAAAAAAGGCCGGACCTTATTCAGCGTGTTCCACAACATCAATTAGCAAGTTATTTGGGTATTAAACCTCAATCATTGAGCAGACTCCGATCGAGAATTTTGGAGAAGAAGGAGCACCGCTCCTGAAGACCAAGCGTTAGCGCAGGGACAAGCACCGCTCCTGAAGACCAAGCGTTAGCGCAGGGACAAGCACTGCTTCTGAAGAACAGAACGTTAGTGGAAGTAAGGGAGTAATTTCATTTCTTAACTTAAGTGAACGATTTCAGGCTCAGGGCCAATTTATCTTTGGAGTATCGTTTACTTATCTGTTAAAATATGAATACACAAAAAACACAACAAAACTCATTGGAAGACATCAAAGTCAGTTTGAAGCTGAAGCTTGCTACGCTGTGGGCGAGTTTTATGTTTCTCTATATCTATGTAGATTATTTCCACTTATACATGCCTGGTTCACTGGAAAATATGTTAGCAGGTAAGGTGTTTGTATTTGATATCACGCAAGCATTTCTTGTGACAGCGCTTGCCTCAATGACAATTCCGGTACTGATGATTTTTCTTTCCGTTGCTCTGCCGGCTAAAGTAAATCGCCCGACTAATATTATTATTGCCGCGGTTTATATTCCTTATACCTTGTTTAATCTGGTGGGAGAGGCCTGGATACATATGGTGATTGGTGCTGTTGTAGAAGTCGTTCTGCTTTGCCTGATTATCCGTTATGCCTGGAAATGGCCTCGTATTGAAACTTTACATTAATTAATGGTTTCAAGTTGTAACATCCGCTCTAAATCTTCAATCAAAAAGTTTGAAATTTCCCTGTTCACACTTCATCGATCCCAAATTCTGAGAACTAAGTATAAATGTGCGTTAATCGGAATAAAAATATGTTTAATTTAATCAATAATTAAGCTGGCTACAATTTATGAAAACAACATTTAAAGAGATTGCCCATAAAAGTCCGGAATGGACAAATGCGGTGAAACTTAGAGAAAAAATTCTCAGAGAACCACTTGGAAGTTTCTTTACTGACCAGGAATTAGAAGAAGAGAAATATCATTTTCAAATAGCGGGTTTTATAGACGATACGATTATAGCCACGGCCGTTCTCGTACCTGAAGGTGATGCAATGAAAATGCAAAGAGTGGTTGTGACAGAAACTCTTAGGGGGACGAATATTGGTTCAGAAATGATGGCCTTCTGCGAAACGTTTGCCATAGACCGGAAATCTAAATTAATGTATTGTCACGCTCGCGACTCAGCGGTAAACTTTTATCTCAAAAATGGTTACGAAGGAATTGGAGACTATTTTGATGAAGATGGAATACCACATTTAAAGATGAGAAAAAAACTGAGCTAACGTAACGCTTGGCACGTTAGGGGTATTTTTGCGCATACATGAGAAAACACCCGCAAAAACTAAATCGAATCACAGAAAATGACAGATGAGAACCTTCATGAAATTTTAAAAAAGATAATTGAAAAGGGAAATTATTATTATCAAGCCATTGAACAACTAAACAGTTTTAACAAACAAATTCACGACATTCTATTCGACTATAAAAATTCAGGGGGACAACAAGAAACTGCACAAAAAATAGTTGAACAAATAGCTTTAACAGTATCAAACAATGAGACTCAGGAAGATGTAGTGCATGACATACTTGACATTGTCACAGGCTGGTGCCGTCCTGAAATAAGGGTTTGGGACATACAAAAAGTATTACCGTTAAATGATGGGTTGCAATTTGAAGATGATAAAACAGGTGTAATATTTAATCATTTTTCGTTTTGTGAAATTATAAAACACACAATGGTAAAATATGGCGGACTAAATTATGAGCTAGCCAATGAAAGTGTAAATAATTCACATCTGATAAAAATTCCAGGAAAAATGGAGGATGTTGAGTTTTTAACACATGAATTAGATTATCATTGGGCAATGCTATTGGTGCATGGAGATATGTATTGGACAAAAGGAATCCCAAGTGATTTCAATGAATTTGCTGATGATTATTTTGCCTGGAAAAATGAAATTACGGAAAAACACCATTTAAAAGAACCATACGAATATTATGACAAGCAGTAATAAAAAGAGCCATTGCAAGTGTAAGTCGGAGCCCTCCAAAACTAAGGAGAAGAAAAGCCTATGATAAACAAAAACATTTTGGAACTTATACAAGAAATCTCAATAAAACAATGGAAAAATACTTACAGCCAATAGAAGACTTTATTGAAAAAAATGACTGGTATTCAGAAGAAGCAGAGTTCATTCAGTTACAGTATGATATTGTAGATAGAATGGAAGAGGAGAAAGTCGGATTTGAAGCAGTTGAAAGTATTCTTAAATTAATGGAAAAAAATCCACTGGTGGAATTTGGAACACCCGGACCATTAACACATTTTATTGAGAAATTTTATAAAGACAGGCAAGACGAATATGAAACTTGTTTAAAACAGTCTGTGGAACAAAAGCCGACAGTTCACACCGTTTGGTTATTGAACCGGGTAATAAATGGAAGTAAAAATGAAAAACAAAAAGAATTCATTGGAATACTGAATTCTATCAGTAAAGATCAGCAAATACAGAAAGATATCCGAGATGTTGCTGATAACTTTTTAGAATACCACAAGGGGAACTAATTCGTGGATTGATCGCTAATAAAAACTGAACGCAAGGCCTCGCAACGTTAGATCTCTAATTTCGATTTACTTTCACTTTTTTCGCAAATCAACAAATAAACCATGAAAATTCGAGCATCTATAAATGAAGAAGAATGGGCCTATATAGCAACTATTGGGACCACAATGCATTTGAAGAAAGATGAACTGATTTTTCGAAAAGGCGACTATAACAATAAGGAAGTTTTTTTGGAAAATGGAATCGTCAGAGGCTTTATTACCGATGAAGAAGGTAATGAGAAAAGCACCTCCTTTTTTGAAGAAGGAGAGTTTATGAGCATGCAATCACTTCGAACTCAAAAAGGTGTTTCCATTTACAATTATCAAGCTTTGTGTCGTACAAAGTTATTGGTTTTCGATTCAAAGCAATTGAAGGACTTACTATCTCAAACCAACAAATTATCTGAAATAGGGAAGGCAATAAAGGAAAGAGAACTGACCAGGCTTATGAACAGAGATGATTGCTTGATGCAAGTAAAAGCCATTGACAAATACCAGAAATTCATTACGTTTTATCCTCATTTAGAAAGACAGATTTCTCAACGCTACATAGCCTCGTACTTAGGTATTACACCTGTTTCACTCAGTCGCTTAAAAAAATCAATGATTGTGCGAACTGATAACAATTGATAACAGAGTTAGAAATCCATTGAGATAATTTCGTGATTATGAATCATAAAATTTATTTCGAGGTGAAAAAACTAACGAGTTTCTTTTTTAAAAACGGGAAATACAAAATTGCCCTTCCGGTATTGGCACTTGGGTTTGCTTTACAAACTTTATTGATAATAGATTATCTTCCTGAGTTTCTTCGCTATTCCGATAATGTAAAAAATCCTGATCAGTTGTTTACTTATAACGTTGAATACATCGTGGATTTATATCAAAAACTCGGCGAGGAAGGAAGAAAATTCTACTTTAAAATGCTTGGAGTGGACTTTTTGTACACCATCATCTCCGGAATAGGCTATTCGCTATTACTTGCAGCCTTGGTTAAAAAGGAAAAATGGTATATTATTCTACCTCTTTTCTTAACGCTTTCAGATGTTTTTGAAAATGTTTCGCAACTAATTTTGATGAATAATTTCCCTGAAATATCAACTTCAGGAGTGGTCATCGCAAGTACATTCAGTTCTATTAAAATGATAGGAGGTGCAATTAGTCTTTCAGTGATTTTGTTCTTTATCGGTAAGAATATAATCCATTGGGTAAAAAATAAAAAGGCAGCGATATGAGAACTCCGAATCGCAAAGTGAGGTGGATACTAAAAAACTAAAGTTGCTGCACTAACTCATTTTCTTTCTTCTTCTCAAAACGAGATAATAAGAATAGATTGTCACAATCCAAACTGTTTAATCATCAATCGAATTCTAAGAAAAATAGTAATATTGCAGTCAATACTAAAGTTAATGACCAGAAATACCAACCAACAAGAATCCATGCGAATTGCAGCAGAAATGATGCGGCAGAAAAAAGAAAGAGAAGAACGCGAGGAAAGAGAATTTTATGAGCGAATTACCTCAGGATTGCAATGGTTCATCTTTAAAGTAGTTGTGGTCTTCTGTACCTTGATGTTGGTGGTTTCCACATTTGAGGTTTTCGTTGATGGTCCTACAAAAAAACTAAGAGAAAAACCCTGGAAAATTGATCGGAACTGGGAATATACCTGGCATCAGGTGCTGGATGTGGAAGGGTATATGTTCACCCCAACATTAAGAGACTGGAGTGATCATGTGGAAAGCAGTTTTGAAATGACCTATTCTCCGATTTTTCGAACGGGGAAGAAGTTAAGCTACGACATTCAAGTCAATGAATCCGTAATAAGAAGACATGAAGAAATCAGACAGAGATCCATCTTTACATGGTTTCCTGCCTTTCAAATTTTTCTGCTGATTCCGCTGATCACGTTCATTTTTAAACGACAAAGCCCGTGGTTTAACTTTGCACGAATTGTATCGTTGGTCTTCGTGTTTCCCGGAACGTTGCTGGTGATATACTTCGCATTGTTGTAGTAATCAACAAGCCGTGAACCACAGTCGTCAGTTTAACCAAACTTACAACTCATGATTTCAAAAGCATACATTCATGAATATGGAAACAATAAAGTTGAGCCTGAACATTTGGATGTAAAGGAAACGTTGGAATCCAGAGGAATAGAATGTCAGTTTTTTACAACCAAAAGACTATCGAGAAACCAATTGCTGATCGATGAGAATACATTGGTTGTTGGTGACAATCCCACGATGTTGAATGTCCTTAAAAGACTTGGTATTAACTGGACGAATGATTCGTATCCGGAAAGTTTGAGAAAATATCTGAAGCGAAACGTGTGGGAGAGTAATATCCGGAAATTTTTAATGGAAAGATACAGCAGTGAAATAACCAATGTTTTCGTAAAGCCTAAGTCAAAAGCCAAGCTGTTTACAGGATTTGTCGTAAACTCCAACCTCGATTTGTATCGTTTGGAGGGAATAGCGAAAGAAACCGATTTGTATTGCTCTTCAGTTGTTAAATGGCTTTCGGAGTATCGGGTATTCGTAAACAAATCGAAAATAGTTGGGGTTAAAAATTATGATGGCGACGAGAACTTACCATTAGATATGAAACTGATAGAAAGCGCAATAAATGATTTTGAAGAATCAAATCAAAGAACGGACGCTTATGGAATTGACTTTGGAGTTTTAGAAGACGGCACAACAGCATTGATAGAATGGAATGATGGTTTCGCACTGGGATCTTATGGGCTGGACAAAGAAGTTTATACGGAGTTGATTCTCGCAAGATGGAATGAATTACTAAAAAACCGAACACATATTAACGGTTTGGCACAATAGTTCACGCGTCATTAATTGGATAACTACCCACTGGTTAGCGGGCAGTTATCGTTTAATAACCGAAATCACTTTTTGGATAATTCTGCCAGTACATTTTCCAAATTGATCATGGACATTTTAAATCCTTCTGTGAAGCCCATTTCAATCATCTTCTCCAACCGTTCAAGGGACTCATTATAAATGGTAATATTCACTTTTGTAGTCCCGTTTTGCTCGCTAAAGGTGTAATCCCAATCAGAGCCCGGTAATTGAGGGGTTTCGTCTTCGTCTGCAAATGCATTAAACAGTTTGAAATTGGTTTTTGGGCTAATGGACGTGTAGTTCTGAATTGCCCAACGTTCTTGTCCTTCCGGACTTACCATTGCATAAAATCTGCGCCCGCCAACTTTAAAATCCATAAACTTTGTTTTGGACGTCCAGGGCTTGGGCGCTACCCATTGGTCAAGGATTTCAGCTTTGGTAAAGGCATCCCATACCAGCGGCAGTTCCGCATCAAATTCTCTTGTTATAAATACCGTTTTTGCTGCTTTGTCAACGGTAAAATCAAATAGCAAATTGTTTTTCATTTTTCAGGGTTTAAATTATGCAACTTTCCGGTTGCAAATATATGCGCAACTTTTGGGTTGCGCAAATTTATTTTAAATTAGTCTGAAAATTGTAGAATCTGTAGTTAAGCTTCCTCCTTTGGAGGACTAAGGAGAATAAGCTCTAATCCACCGAAAACGATTGATTTTATTCTGTTTCCCAAACAATCAAAATGGTTCGGATTCTGTTGACTTCCAGTTTGAATTTTCCTTTAGAGAATTTTTAAACTCTTTGTTGTTTTTCAGATTTATTGTGGTGTTGAAATGAAATTTTATATAAATTCCCGTGAATAAATAATTTAATATCAATCAGTTATGGATAATCCTTTTTTAATGCAGCCTGAACTTAGGTATGGTGCGCCACCATGCGACGAAATTTTAACCAATCGTTTTTTTACTATTGGATACTCTTGGTATTTTAGACAAGCTAAGTGGACCTTGGAAATAGTAAATAGAAATAATTATCTTGTTGGAACAGTTCTCGATCCGGTTGAACGATTTGACAATTTCAGAGCAGATATAAGAATCCCGCCACGATTTAGAGCAAGTTTAGATGATTATAAAAACAGTGGATATGACCGGGGACATCTGGTATCGAGTGCCAATCAAATAAATCAACCCATTCAAAATAGTGAAACATTCCTGCTCTCGAATATGACCCCTCAAAAAGAAGAATTAAATCGTCGCTTGTGGGGTGAGTTAGAAAATAAAGTCAGAGTTCTCAATTCTAAAAGAGAAATTTTAGAAACATACGTTTTATCAGCACCAGTATTTTATTTTAATAAAGTGATTGAAACGATTGGAAAACATGATGATTTGGGAATTGATATTCCGATTCCTCACGCCTTTGTAAAAAGTGTTTTAGCTGAAGATGATAAAGGGCGTCTGTCATTATGGACTTTTTTAATGGAAAATAGAAAGTTGGATGGGAAAATAGAAGACTATATGGTGAAAACGTATGATGCAGAACAACTTGTAGGTGGAAGGTTTTGGGACAGAATAAGCGGAACCGATTTACACGATCAAAAGAAAATAATTTCAAAAATATGGGATTATTAATAGAAAAATTACCCATAACAGCTACTACAACGAATTGGGGTAATTTGCTTAATGGGAAGTACGTTCACAAAAAAGGGAAATTACCAATTTTGATAATTTCCCTTTAAAATATTTGTCACGAAATCCGAAGCGTTTAGGAATAGTAACGTGCGATTGCCCATAAAGGGAAAATGTTTCGATAAGAAGTATACGTTATCGCACAGTTTCCGTTAAAGATACCGGAAACTCCTTCTTGAGGAAAATCACCGTTTGATTCCTGGCGGGAAAGAAGAAACTCAATCCCTTTTTCAATAGCTTTTTTGTCCGGATGTTTTGCTTTCATTAAAGCAAGAAGCGCCCATGCCGTATTGACTATTTGTCCGTCTTCGTGTTCAATGTATTTATGCTCTACGCAAGATTGAAAGGATTCTCCCCAGCTGCCATCAGCACGCTGTTTACTCAACAAAAATTCACAGGCTTTCTGAACTTCCGGAGAAGGGGCATCGTTTTCGTAATTTTTAAATCCGGCTGTTAATAAACCTTCAATACCGAACCAGGTTCCATACGTGTAACATACCGCCCAACAGCCATACCATGAACCATCGGGATCCTGTTTTGATTGTATAAACTTCCCAGCGCGATCAAGTGCCGCTTTGATATCTTCTCTGCGGTATTCATGGTGTTTTGCGAATTCCTTTAATCCCTGCATGGTGGCAGAAGAGCATTCCGTATAGGTTGCTTCTGTCATGATGTTTTCGAATAACAAAGCAGGATTTAATACTTCAATCCATTTCGGAGCTCTTTGCTTTTCATAAGAAGCCCAGCCTCCGTCTTTATTTTGCATAGATAACAACCAATCAACAGCGGGTTTTAAACGCTCCAAACCGATGTGGTTTTGCTTTTTGATGTGTTCTTTGTTGTTATATAAAATGGCAGTCTTCATTCCCTCTGACGTGCAATCCGTGATTGCCCATCCGTGGTCGATGGTTGAAAAAGGCCAGCAACCGAGTGTTACATCACCCCAGTATTTGTCGTAGTCTTTTGCATTACGCTCAATTTGTGAACTATCGATGTAGCGATAAATTTTCTCTGCCATTTCCGGAAAACTGGTTTCCATATCAGCTTCAACTAGCGCCTGGCCGGCAAATCCGGTATCCCATAATTGGGATCCGTTATAACCTCCCATTTTAAGACCGTCTTCGGCAAGCCACAGATAATCTTTCCAGCGTTTCACATGGTTTTTAAATTGTTCGGAATCTTTTCCGTGATTGTGCCATGCATAAATAGAGTTGATAGCCTGATTTACGGGACCAATGTTGATATACCGCGTGTAAGTATCTTCAAAATCAATGTAATCCTCAGCGTATTTGAGAGCTTTTTTCCGAAACCGTTTCGAGTGGATGCGCTCATATGCGTTGGTAATTTTACACAAACGGAGATACCACTTGTTCACCGGATGATAAATATCAACTTCGCAGGCTTCACGACGTGCTTTTTTCCAATGAATGGAATCGTAATCGGTTGTATAGAGTTCTTTTCTTAATTCTTTTACCAGCGGTGTCAGTTCGGCCTTCACTTTTTTACCAAAGCAATAAGACATGGGTAGAAAAATCATCCGGTTATGGCACCAATATTTTCCGGGGTGGAAAGGTACCCATTTCGGAAATTTCCACATTTCTGGCAAAAGCGCGTCATTTCCTTTCCAGTCATAGACATTCAAGACGGATAAGTAGAACTTACCCCATTGCGGAACTTTAATTGCACCACCATGACTCAAAATCCAATCCTGAGCTCGTTTCATTTGAGGATTTGAAAGATCTTCTCCCAAAATGCGCAAGGTCACATATTGCATGACCGTTCCGAACATGGTTGAATGTCCCTCGATATGTAATCCCCAGCCACCGTCTTCGTTTTGGTGATTCCATAAATGGCGCTTCATTAAAACCTGCGTCGGTTTTTCAAAAGGTGTTTCGGTAATGTAGGATGCTATCACTAATCCCGGAATCAGAAAAAGCGGACCACCGTAGTCACCCGCCCAATTTCCATCCGGTTCTTGTAATGTTTCGTAAAATGAAAAGCCATTTAACAGGCCGATTCGTGCTCTATCTTTGAGTGAAAGAGAATCGTCTGATGGTATAATGCTTGGTTCACCAACTTGCTTATTGCGTAAATACCGAAGTACGCGGTCAGCCGAATTCGGATTAATTTTCTTGTCAAAAACAAATGCACGATCAAAGGCCTCTAAAAAAGCGATGCCTTCGGGTTTATCCCAGTCAGATTTAGATTGAATGATTCCCTTTAGTTCGTCCGGAATTTCAAATTGCCAGAATTGCTGCCCGTTTTTTGAAGAAAATTTCCAGGTATCCCAAAAATAGGAGGGATCTTTTTGGTCGAAATTCATGGTGTATCAAGTTGTTCTGCGAAGCATGATTTCACCCAATGCAATCATTTTCGTTTTATCTTCTTCAGAAAGACCGGAAGACATAATCGCTTCTACAGATTTATCATGCAATTCTTCCATTTTATCCAAAGCAATTTTACCTACTCCGATTTCTTTGAAAATAGCCTGGAATCCACTGATTTTTGCTTCTTCATCTTTTTCTTCAAACAACTCTGTGATACGTGCTTTTTGATCTGCGTTTGCATGCTGCATTGCGTTGATCAGCAAGAAAGTCTTTTTGTTCAGTAAGATATCACCTCCGATTCGTTTTCCGAATGTATCATCACCGAATGTATCCAGGTAGTCATCCATAATTTGGAATGCTAATCCGGTATAAAGTCCAAAATCGTATAGTTTTTTCTGATCCTCAACGGAAGCATGACCTAAAATAGCGCCTATTTCGCAAGCACATCCAAACAGAACAGATGTTTTCAGGCGAATCATGTTCATGTATTCTTCCACAGTTACAACTTCCTGTGTTTCGAATTCCATGTCATATTGTTGTCCTTCCATCACTTCCTGAGCCATTTTCAGGAAACTTTTTAATAAAACGACAGACTTTTCTTCATTTCCTTTGATCAATAAAGCAACAGAATGCGGTAACATGGCATCTCCTGTTACAATGGCTTTATCAACACCGTATTTTTCATGAACAGTAATCGTTCCTCTGCGCAACGCAGCTTTATCCATGATATCGTCGTGTACCAATGTGAAATTATGGAATACTTCAATTGAAATTGCTGCAGACATAGCAGCTTCAGTACTTACACCAAACCCCTGAGCAGCCATTAACACCATAATAGGACGCAAACGCTTTCCTTCCAGTGTCATGATATGATACGTGGAATCAGATAAGTTACTTGGGAAACCTTCTAATGCGTCTGTCTCCAAAAATTGAATAATCGCTCTTTTTTGGATTTCTAAATCCTCTTTTATTGTAGTTGTTGTCGTCATAATTTAAAATCTATAGAAAACTTCTAAATCTTCGTCTTTTAATAATTGCTGTGTTTCTTCCCAGTTTTGCGTAAACCCGATCATGTATCCACCACCACCGGCTCCACAAATCTTTAGGTAATATTCTTTCGTATCCAAACCTTGTTTCACAATGCTTTGGTATTTTTCCGGAATCAGATAATGCATTTCATCCAATTGAAATTTGACTAGCTTCTCCAGATTCAGGTAAAAATTTTCAGTATCTCCTTTCAGGAAATTAGTAATCCCTGCATTAGTATACTCAATTAATTTTGTTTCCAACTTTTGCTGAAAGTCTTCCTTTTCGCAGGCACTATTAAACTGTTTAATCAGTTTCTCTGAGTTTCTCGCTATCCGGGTATTCAATAGAAACAGCACGTTCTTTCCGTTTTCATTGTAAACCGGAATATCCACCTTTACGATTTCTTTGTTGGCTTTTAGCAGTAGGGGCTTATTGATAATAATACTCAACGGATCAATCCCGGAACTCTTTCCGTGAAAATGTCCTTCCAAAGTACCCAGACAGCTTTTTAAGCTATGAATGCGATCCATTGTCAAATGTTTCAATTCATCCTTGAAATCACCGGCTTTTTCGAGGTAACGTAAGAATATTGCGGCAACAAGTGCACCGGAACTTCCCAAACCAAAACCTTGTGGAATATCACTTCTGAAAAATAAGCCCTTGTCCAATTCACGGGATAACTCATTCACATTCAATTTGAATGTATCGTCCGTGTGATTTTCTAAAATATGCTTGAAGAATTCTCTGATACCTTTGTTGGATAGTACTGCAATTGCACTTTCCTCTCCATTTTCAGGATAACACAATTCCCCGGAAAACTTACTGAATGGAATTGTCAGCGCCATACCGTTGTGTAAAACACCGTATTCTCCAAACACTAAAATTTTTGAATTAACGCTTTCCATTTATTAACTATTCATTTTTGTTGGACCGGAGCCCTCTTCATCGAAAATGACTTTTTTATAGGTGTCACGTAAACCGTTTTTGATAAACTCTTCTACCTGTACTTCATACGCTTTTGGATAAAGCACGTGAACATTCGGACCTGCATCCAGGGTAAAACAAACAGGAACCTTGCTTTCCTTGCGAAATTCCATCAATTTTTCAATCGCTGTAATGGTTCCCGGCTTCACCAACAAGTAATAATCCATAGACGTCATCATCATGGCATGTAATGTCAATGCTTCTGATTCACACATGTGAATAAATGCTTCCATGTTTCCGGTCTTCAGAATCTCAACTAATTCAGCTGTACGTTCATTTGCCTGCTTGAAGCGATTTTCTGCATAAGGATGATTATTCATCAAGGAATGACCAACAGAACTGGATACTTTCTTCGGCTCGTCTTCGATGATCAGAATGGCATCTTTCATGTTGTGAAATGTTGGATGCACCTCTTTGATTTCAATCGCATGCTGATTGGAAGAGTGTTGGATTTGTTCGTTTTCTCCCCACAAAGCAAATCCTGAGAACATACTGCGTGATGCACTTCCACTTCCTAATCGAGCCAGATTACTTGCTTCCATGTAAAAAGTTTCGTCTTTTTCCTTTCCTTGTAAGCTATAGGCAATATCTAACAATGCCAGAGAAATTGCACCGAATGCAGATGCAGAAGAAGCAATTCCCGCTGAATGAGGAAAACTATTCGAGGAATGGATCGTAATTGCTTTTTCGTCTACAAACGGGAAGAATTCACGATTATCCATTAAAAACTTAGCAACACGTTGACCGAATTGCTCATTGATTGATCCTTCAAAATAGTAGGATAGTTGTACCACTTCATCAGATGTTTTTTCTGATAATTCGGCTTCAACTTCCGTGTATGAATTTGACAACGTCAAACTCAACGAAGAATTACAAGGTATTTGAGTTCCTTTCTTTCCCCAGTATTTAACAATAGCAATATTAGACGGGCAGCGCCACGTTACTTTTACTTTATTCATTAGTTCCTTATCTGTTTCCATTTATTTTATGAATTCCTGATACGTAAATAATGTATCATATCCTTTCTCTTCGAAATAGATTTTTGCTGTTTTTAGATCTCTATATGTGGCAAGAAAAAAATCTCCGCCCCAGGCACCCAGCGACTTGATGCTATATGGATAATCGGCAAATAAACGCTGTTTTAATTGAATAGTCTCTATAATGGAAGAAATTAACTCTTCAGAAAGATTCAATTGCTGCTCAAACACATCAATTTCATCCGTTTGGATGGCTGTTGAGATCATTGCATTAATAGCATCGACTTGGTGTTGAGCAACGTTTTTATTCTTAAAACGCTTAATTTCTTCCCGTGAGTTTTGCTTATTCCCTAAATAAACAAACAATAGTTTATTCGTAATCGACTCCGGGAGGTGTGCTTCCTTTCTGATTTTTCCGTTAGCATATACAATCGGGCCTTCTGCCGTTGCACAAGCTACATCGTAACCTGATCCGCCAAAAGATGCATCGAGCAGCTTTTTTGCTTCTACACCTGACCATTGACTCAACAAGCTGATTAATGTAGAACTGGAACCAAGGCCCCAATTCAATTCAAAATTCGCTTCTGCACGGAATTTTTGCTTGAAATCAAGATCGGGTTTTTCTGCTCGTATCACGATGAACAACTGCCTCAAAATTTCTGCTACTTCTTCATTATTGGTCTCCAGAATGGTGAAATCGTCGTTCATAGAAGCAGAAAACCAGCTTCCATGTTTGGAATAACTTTCCCAGATGATATTATCATCAGACTTTGTTACTGAAAGTGTTTGTCCGAACTTTAAGGGAAAAGCCAGACAGTCTGATCCATTCAGCACTAAATATTCACCAAAAAGCATCAGTTTTCCTGATGCTTTGTAGGTCCTTATTGTATTTTCCGGAACTGCCAATCAAACTAATTGAAGAGATTCAACATACATACGAACCGCAGATACAGAGACATTTTTGTCTTTGAAGTAAGCTACTATTTTATCGCGGTCTTCTTTTTTAACTTCCAATTGATTCATGATATTGAACAAGTGCATTTTCATGTGTCCTTGTTGAATTCCTGTCGTTGTCAATGATTTAACGGCTCCAAAATTGTTTGCCAATCCTGCTGCAGCTGCTATTCCCATCAATTCTCTTGCATTCGGGAAATCCAACAATTCATGTGACAGTTTCACCAAGGGGTGTAAGTTCGTCAATCCGCCAACTACTCCCAATGCAATAGGTAAAGTCAACTCAAAACGGAAGATATCATTCTCAATCGTACAATTCGTTAATGAAGAATACGACCCATTGATACTTGCATAAGCATGGCCACAAGCTTCAACCGCTCTGAAATCATTTCCTGTTGCTAATACGACTGCATCAACGCCATTGTAAATTCCTTTGTTGTGTGTCGTTGCACGATAAGGATCTACCTGAGCAATTCTTACGGCAGTATGGAATTTTTTAGCAAACTCTTTCCCGGAAACACCAGGAACAATTCCATCCAGATTTTTAACATCCGTTTCTACCCAACACTTCACCACACAATTAGGGGTAAGGTTAGAGAGAATGGACATAATGATTTCCAATCCGTCCTTTTTCAGGTCCGCTTGGTTTTGATGCCAGTTTCTGAATATTTCAGCGAACTTTTCCAAACAGGAGTTCACGAAATTTGCTCCCATTGAATCAATCGTTTCAAAAGTGACAAACAACTGCATTAATCCCGGTTCTTTGTCAGAAAGATCTTTTAAAACGATATCCTTTATACCTCCACCGCGGTTACGCATGTTTACAGTAATATCTTCTGAACCGTTGAAGAAAAGTTGTTTTAATTCATCAAAACGACTGGTCAGTTTTTCAATATCATCGTGCCATAAGAAATGAACTTGTCCTACTTTTTCGGTATCAACAATCTCTGTATGAAACCCTCCTAAAGCATACCAGAACTTCGCACTTTTTGAAGCCGCAGCAACAACCGAACTTTCTTCAATGACCATTGGAACGGCAAACGTCTTTCCATTGATTAAGAAGTTTGGAGCAATGCTATAGGGTAAGTGGAAATTCGATATGGTATTTTCACTAAACTCGTTAATCACTTCTTGAACAGCAACTACCGGGTGATCAAAACTTTTAAATGTTTCCATCGTTTTTTCCGGCGACTTAAAAAATCGTGTAATCGCTTCCAACTTCTCCTGCTTGTTCTTTTTTGAGAACCCCTCTATCTGTACCATTTACCTTATTTTTAAAAATTTTTGAGCCATTAGTAATCCTTTTATCTGGATTTCCGCAAATGTATCCAGGGCTTCCTGTGATTCATTTGCATGTCTTAAGAATGGCGCTGCCTGACCATAAATTGCGGGGATATTTGCCTTGGAGGTTAAGTAATAACCATCTAAAAAGTTTTTTATCCCGCCACTTATAATCACATTATTACATTTACGTTCAGAACCTAGTTCCTGGATTGATTGATTTAAAAAATCGACCATTTCGGAAGCAGAATGTCCCAAAGCAATCACGTCTTCATAATGCGCTTTTAACGGCTCGTTACGCAAAAGCTCTAATTTTGAAAAATTTGTTCCGCCATTTGCGGCAAAGTCGATTGCCAAAATCGGCAATTTCAACAATTCTCTCATGCTTTCAGGACCAAAGCCCTGACCAACTTCCTTCACAATGATGTTGGTGTCAATCTCATTCAACAACTGCTTGATTGTGACAAGCGGAGAGCGTTGAATTAAATCACCTTCCGGCTGCAACCATTCCTGCAACGGATTAACATGCACAATCAAGCCGTCTGCATCCAGTTTATCTACCAGTGCTTTTAACTTAGAGGCCTGACCTTTATCGATTAATCGCTCAATTTGAGCAATACCAACATTGGCGTATAGGGGAGAAGCATCACCAAGGATCGGACGCAGGTTAAAATCATCGAAATAGGTATTGTCTTCCAAAATAATCCGACAAGACCCCAGGCCCATACCAAAACCATATTTATTGGCCGTTTTTGCCAACATTTTATTGATTGGACCTGCAGCGGACGTACCACCTGTCATACTTGAAATCCAGACAGGATAACGCATTGTTTTTTCTCCCAGCTGAATAGACAAGTCTGATTGCTCAGGATGTCCCTCTAACATCGGTTCGTAATAAAAACGACCATCCGACAAGGCACTTTGCGAAGCAAAAGCCAAATCCAAATGATTCTGTTTTCTTAAGTCTGCCGCTTCAAGCGATTCGTGTTCAATTTTTTCCATTAGATCATTGCCGGAACCTCTTCATCCTTTAATATCGGACGAAGAATTCTTGTGGCATTTTTATATAAGCGTATTTGTTTCGCCGGTTTAGTAATAAAATGTATCGGATGCTGCATTGCCACTTTAAAAAAGTGTTTCAGCAGAAATTGTTTGTTTTTGTTTATTCCTGAAAGAATGGAAAGCGGGCCTGTAGCCTGTTCTCCTCCTTTTTGTAAATACTCAAAACACGCATCTTTTAATTCATCATCTGTAAACACTTCATACAAAGCGTTTGCCAAAATGTTGATTGTCTCCACATTTTTCCCTCTGGACTGATAATATTCATTAACGGCGTGTTCCAGTTTGGTTTCATTTTGAAAATCAATTCCCGCTAATTTGCCATTCAGACAAAGGATATCTGTAAAGCATGCGGTCATTCCTCCACCGGTTAAAGGATGTCTCATATTCAATGAATCACCCAAAAGTGCGGCACCTTTCATACGAAATGCCTGACCTTTCATGGAGTGATTCGGCATGACTTTTAAGGGTTCTTCGTCAATCGCCTTTAAAAATGCCTGAATCATTTCTTTGGGCATGATTTTCACAACAGCTTCTTTCAATCGTTCTATCGACTCTTTACCCATTTTGGGAGCTTTTCCTCCGGGATAATCAATTAAGATCCGATAAGCATTGGTGTGAATCGGGTAAACCAGAATTGGAAAATCACCGGTAACAATCATGTGGCCATAAGAAGGAAATTCTAATTCCAAATCTTTCAGAACCAATCCCATGAAATAGGAAGTTACTTTCTTGTTTACTTTGCTCAACTTATCACGCAGCACGGACATTGGTCCGTCACAAACGATTGTCAATTTTGCATATTGAGAAACGCTCGTTCCGTCTTCCTGTGTGTAGCTTACACCAATGATGGTGTTGTTGTCCTCCAAAATTTGGGTAACATTTCCCTGAACCACCGTGATATTCTCACGCTGCTGAAGCTCTTTTCGGATATTTGTCAGAAACTTTCCGTTTCTCAAACCAAGACCTTTGATTCCTTTTTGGACTTCATCGTACTTGATCGTGAAGCGTTCGTTTCCTTTTATCAGATTATACCCATTGACTTCCTGAGCGTCAATACCTTCCAGTAAATGACTAAGTCCCAGTTCATTTAAGGCCTGGATTCCTCCGGGCTGCATCAATTCACCGATAATTCTATCCGGTTCCGAAAGGTCGCGTTCCACCACAAGAATGCGCGTGCTGGAAGGTTGAGAAGCAGCAAATACTCCTCCGGCAACTCCGGCACCTATCACTATGATATCAAATTCACCTGTGCTCATTTTTGAATTTCGGCTAGTATTGATTTAATTTTACCTGTATTATCTTTTTTCTCTAAACTTTTAAGAATAGAGATAAATTCCTTTTTAGTACTGTTAAAATCCTGAATGGCAATGAAATACTTAGCCGTTTTTCCTTTTCTGATTTTAACGTTTTGGTGCAAGACCAGAGGATTGTTGTACAATTCTTTCAATGTTGCAATAGCCATCAATTGCGGGATGGCGCAAAAACGAAAAACTTTCTGATTGTCCAGGCATTCTAAAAATTCCAAACAAGCAGGAACATGTCCCAATGCATTGAGTACTACTTCATTCAATGCAGCAAGTCCGCTTTTTTCATCCGCCTGCAATTCGTGCAATGTATTTGCTTTGTTTTTCCAGGATTCCTCCGGCCAGAAAATACGTCCTTGTTCCAAATCTTCTGCAAAATCACGAGTGATATTTGTTTTTTGAAGAAACAATCCCATTTCATTGCTGAGACGTTTGTCCGAGAGCTTAACACTTGTCTCTAACTTTGATGCAAGAAACAATTTGCTCAAACCAATTCCAACCAATCCGGCAACGTAATAGCAGTAATCGTTCCAGTCTTCATAACTTTCAACGTCTTTATGCGCATACTTGTTCATCCCGATTGCCATTTCATTGGTTATTTCAGTAATAACGGCTTTGTATTCCGGTCCAAGTTTTTGATATTCACGAATTACTTTGTCAAAATGAAGCATCAGATCCTGATAGTCCTGGGTGTCTCCAACATTTTCAAGAATAAATTCTTCTTTGTTTATGCGGTCAGCAAAGGTAAGCAGCATGTCCTTCTTGACAGAATTGTCGATGTTCATGTCATCTTCAATGGTATCAAGACCTCGTAAAACAAGGTAGAACAAGCAAACAGGATTTTTCAGTTCCTCCGGCAATTGCTGGATTACGACAGCAAAAGAACGTGAAACCTTTTTGAGCGCTTCATAGCAATAACTTAAATCATCCGTGGTTTGAGACAAATCTTTCAAGCGGTATTCTGAAGGTTTGAATTGTTTGAATTCTTTCTTCATTTGTAAAAGATAAACCAACTCAGATGCGTGAAAGGAATAATATGTTACCCTTCTAATCATTCTTTTTCTTCATTTTGTAGGGCACAAACATACGCACATTTTATAGATCTGGGCTAATTTTTTACGTTCAAAAACTAACTTTATAAGTCCTTATGCACGCACATTTTTTTTATAAGCGACTCATTATGTATGCTATTGTTTAAACTTTCGACCAAAAAGTTCGAAAGTTCTCCTGTTTCTTTTGCTTTTTCGCTCTCTTGCTCTAACTCACAGGATAACAACTCTTTTTCTTTCAACGGGAGTTTTTATGTTACTGATTCCGAAAAAGGGGGCAATGACCGATTTCAATAAAGTGATGCCTGAGCCATTTTCTGAATCCACGATTTGTCGCTTTTTCATGAGATTAATAATCTTTAGAAACAGGAAGTCAGGTCGTAACATAATTTTTTTTAGTTTTAGCAAGAGTTGGATTAGCCTTTGTTAATCAGTGTAATACAGGATTAAACTATTCACAGAATTAAAAAACAGTATTTTTTATTATGGATCCAGATAACCGAATAGCTTTTATTGATCAGCTGGAGATTGAAGCCGGAGAATTGTATAATAAAAGACGCATTACAAAAGGTTTGGGTCAAGCTGTTCCTGTTAAGGAAGGCGAAGAGCAGTCTTTTTTTTCTGAAAAAAGTCTTGTCTCGTTTGCGTCTGCAGTTTCCGGACAATTACGAAATGATGTTTTGCAAACAGTTTTACTTGCTCAAATGGCGGCAAACAAACGATTTCCTGAACAAAAAGATTTGTTTGAGTGGTATCGTGTTTTCATCGATGTGCTTCAAAAAGTAGGCTGGATTGATGAAAATCAAAATGAACAAACCTATAAAACAGTAACGTCTGAATTTGAACTCGATCATGTGATCATAGATATCCTTACAATCTCCTTTAGTCAGGATTACATACTTATCATAAAAAAGACATTGCAAGCCATCAGAAACATGACTGATGATGATAGAAAAATAAAAGCTTTCGAAAAAAACACGAGGTCGATTGCACAAAGAGGATTTCAAATTGCCGTTGCGAATGAAGTTGATGGTGTGGTTGCTCTACAAATAGGAACATTCGAGCTGGATACATCTCTGGATATCCGTAAGATTTTATTCTTTAAAAAGGAGCATGAAAAAACAGCCTTGAAGTATGTTGTTAAACGGGTTACACTGAATTCTGCTTCTTACGATGATGAAATACGAAGCGCTGTAAATGCGAAAATAAAGGACGTACAACTAACCAACATATCTGAAATAGAAATCTGATAAACGATGAATCACTACTTGAATGCTGTCTATAAAACGTATTTAAAGCATACGAATGGGGATGATTGTGCTCAATACATCTTTGCACATCCGGTTTTGCTTTCTCCCAACCACTGGCAGTATTTGGAGGATGTACTGCTTTCTTTACCGTCTGAGGAATATTCCGGGGCTTTAGCCTGTTTCAATTTTCTCCAAAGAATTTATACGGTATATGACCAGAATGAACAACCTTATCCGCTTGGATCAGGACCTTTGGAACCGATTTTTGCTTCTTGTGATGACGAAGAACTAACTTTGACCACAGCTTGTGAACTGGCTGAAAAATCAGAGGTGTATCACTTATTATCACCGCTGTACATATCCAGGATCTGTAAGTATTCTGAGCGTATCTTGTTTCAGGATCAGGATAGCTGGAAATCCTCAAAGAAACTTTTAATCATTGCTTTGGCTTCTGTTGAGGCAATCCCGGTTGAAGAACGAATTGAAGAAGAATGGTATGACATGTGGTCGCGTATTGTGATTTCCTATATCGAAATGACTACCTGTGAATTGATGCACATTCCTGACAAAAGAAGTCTGGATAAAGTGACCTTACTGGGTGAGCAGGCAATTGAACGCGCTAATTCTCCCAAACAGCAACAGAGAGTTGGAAAACTATTGAAACGGTTGGGGGTGCTGCATCTCGATCCATGGTTTGGAGGAAAATCCATGTCCCACTATATGAATCAGTTTGGACAATGGCAGCGGCTGATTTATAATTATAATTTTTTGATAATAGGAGTCTCTCCGGATGACTTTGAAATGCCAGAGCCGCTGACAGCTCTTTCAGTTTCAAAAAAATACCTGGAAAGGGCAGTAGACAAACTGGAGGGCTTAGAACAAGCACTTGTACTCAAAGCACTTTCTGAAGCTTATTTGTGGTTGTATGAGCTGGGAGAAGACAAAAACCTGGATAAAGTGCTTAAAACTGTCTACAGGTCCATTCATATGATGGAAGAATTGGAATTTTTTGAAACCCCGTACACTGTTTTAAGGAATATTATTTCTGTCTATGATAAACAATCGACCAAAAACTTCAGCGAAGCAAATTCAATATTAAAACAGTTGGAAACGGAGTCGGTAGATAATCTGGTTAAGAAATTTGATCTTGTATTCTTGTTTAATAACATTGGACAAAACATCCATCTTGTCTCTGGTGAAAATCCAAAACTGGCGCTAAAAATCTGGCAAAAGGGACAAGAAATTTTAGAGAGGAATAGAATTGATGAGTTTGCTGCACAGCATTATAAAGTTGGTATTGAGGTAATGCGCGATTTTTTCGGTACGGATGAGTATTTGAAAACAATCAATTCAACAACGACCGGTGAAATTCACAACGAGATTATCCTCCATGTAATTGGTTCAGGAAGACCATTTACTGCGATTGATTATGCAGCGTTGCTAAGTACTGCCTTCACCAGTACAAAAAGGGATGAAGAAGAAGAGGGATTAAAGATTATTGAAGATTTTGTAAACAATGCTCCTGTTTATCCTGAGCTGGAGCCCTTCGGTCCGTTGATTGAGTACATAACAGCTCATTTATGGCTGAACACAGCTGTTAATAAGATCAATAATAATGATTTAATGGGTGCCTTTGAAAGGTATGTCAATTCATTGACTCTTTTTTCGAATTTAGGATACATCCAAACATCACATAATGTGCTTCTTCGTATTGAAGACCTGATTAGAAGTGACTATCCTTTTAATCAGGAAGAAATAGTTGCTTATTTGTCTACTGTGGCGCTTTCACTCGAAAAACTGAATGACATTAATCTGACGCTGACATGTCAATCTATTTATAGGGTATTGCTGCCGCGGATTATGTCAGGGGCGGTCAATCCTGAGGCATGTATTATTTTATTTCAGCTGATGAAAGGTTATAGCTTAAATGCATCTTTACAGTCGGACTTGCCGGTAAACTTGCTCGATGAGGAAGAACCAAAAAATCTCATCAACAGAATCAATGAACTTTCACAAAACAAAGCAATATCTGCAGTTTTAAAGGATGATTATTTTTTGGAGGGTGATCAGATTCTCATGTCTTATGTCGGCTTGGATCAACCCTGGCAGGGAAATGAACCGGAGGTGCGTTTACAGAACTTGAAAATGTCGCTTGATCGATATCTTTACAGCAAACTGATCCCCCAAATAGATTACACCAGTGATTATCTTCTTTTTGGAGAGTCTATTCAAGCATTATTACCTGCGAACACAGTACTCATCAACCAACTGATAGGTCCATCACAAGATGGCGCTGAATCGTTTTATAATCTGATGATTACGAATGAAGATATCCGTATTGTTTCTGGTAAGTTACAAGGTACTCCCTCAGGAATGGTGGAAATGGAACTAAACGGGAAAACCTTACGCAAACCAATAATGAGTTTGATGATTGAGAATGCCCGCTCGGCTATTCAGGAAGAACCGGAAGTTTCAGGTTTGTCGACAGGAGCAAAAGAGCTAATGAAAGAAAATACTGATTTTTTTCTTGGTGGAGATAGTTTGAAAATACTGAGCGATTTAAAAAAGGAGGGCAAGGATCATCTGTGCGTTTGGCCAAATGGGCCTTTACATTTTTTTCCCTTTCATCTGCTCCAGGTTGACGAAGAGCCGGTTTGCAGCAGCTGGACTGTGAGCTACATTTCGAATATCGGGATTTTATCACAAGTGAATGACCAAAAATCGGATTCAACAGAAGTAGTACATGACGTTACTTGTATGGGAATAACCTTCAACGATCACAATCCTTACGAATATTTGAATTTGGGACCACTCGATAATTCGGTGAAAGAGGCCACAACGATTGCTGAGATTTTTAATGGGAATCTGATCACTGAAAAAGAGGTCACGGAAGAATCATTTATTGCCGCTATGCAAAGTTCTAAATGGCTTCATTTATCAACACATGGTATGCTTGATGTGAATGCTCCTGCTTTCCATCGTTTGTTTCTCCATGAAGGTGTTGGAACCGACGGAATATTAAACGCTTATGAATTAATAGATTACCGATTTGATAATATTGATTTATTGACACTTAGCGCATGTGAAACAGCTTTGGGCAGATTTGATTATTCGGACAATATCCGAGGGCTTCCTGCAACTTTAATGCAATGTGGAGTTAAAACAATAATCGGGACATTGTGGGAGTGTGAAATAGAGTCAAGTGAATTGTTTTTTTATACCTTGTATTCAAAGCTTAAAGAAGGAGAATCCAAACTGAGTGCCTTTACGAGTGCACAGAAAAAAGTAAGAGAAGAACATCCTGATTACAGAGACTGGGGATGTTTCTACTATAGCGGTAAATTCGATTAGGCAATCAGAGGCGAAATTCTATGTGATTTTTGACCTGTTGGGTAAGTTCATCATTCATCATCCCAAAGACTCATTTGGTTTCCACCATAGCCTTCAATTTTCAACAGAATCTCCTTGTTTTTTAAACCGCCGGCAAACCCGACTAATTTTCCGGATGCGCCAATAACGCGGTGGCAAGGAGCAATAATTGCTATCGGATTCTTATTGTTTGCATTCCCGACAGCTTGCTGTGATTGCGGGTTGTCGAGCTGTTTTGCTATTTGTCCGTATGTTCTTGTTTCTCCAAACGGGATGGATAAAAGTGCTTCCCAGACCTTCTTTTGAAATTCGGTGCCGATAAAATGCAGAGGAAGCGAGAAGGATTGCCGTTTGGCTGCAAAATACTCATTCAGCTGTTTTTCCGTTTCTAACAAAACAGGATGATCGGTTTTTTCCAAATAAGACGGAATCTTGATTCGTTTGGGATTATCATTTTCCCAAAGTAGTGCTGAAAGCCCTTTTTCACTTGCAATAAGCCGTATTCTGCCAACCGGAGAATCCATGTCTTTGAAATAATAGTCCATCGTACCGATTTTGATTATCTGTTTTCCGGGATCATCGTAATATCCGGCCCATGTAAATCACTCTATGAAATTAGAAAAAGTAAGTGAGAATAAATCCTGTTTACTTTGAGATATTTTGAGTCTCTTAATCAATTGTTATTCACATTCAAAACGAACCAAATGGTACTTCAGACTATCTCAGGAGGTTAACATGTCCATTGAACTGAGCTGGTGTACCGAAGCAGTTCTTATAAACGATTTGAACCGAATAAATGCCGTCCGGACATGGTTTTCCCTGATAACTGCCATCCCAGAATTTTTGAATGTTTTCTTGCTGGCTGTTATTTTCTGCTAATTGAAAGATTTCTTCGCCCCAACGATTGAAAACCCGGAAACTGCTCACGGTGATGTTCATTTCAGCGAATTCCAGATGATCATTGATTCCGTCGCCGTTTGGGGTAAATGAGTTCGGTATAAAGATGGCTTGATCATTTCCCAGATCAATATAAATTGAATCCCGGATTTCATCACAGTTGTTAAATGCCCGAATGTCGTACCACCCTGATTTCGTCAGATTTGATCCAACAGGATGATGCGTGAATGGATAAAATAATTCATAGGCGTAATTGGTTTCAATCTGGAGAAGATTCACTGAAATCTGTTGCGCACATACCTGTAATGAATCGTTTGGAAAGTATAAATCAATATCAGCCATTCTGTTTACAATCATCGAGTCGCTGGTGGTTCCGCATTGATTTGTAAGCGTACAAATGTATAGACCTTCCTGTGTAATTAATTCAGTAGCTGTCTGTGAACCTGAATTCCAGGAATAATTTCCCGGACTTCCCTGCGCTGTGTAGGTAAATCCTACGCCGATTTCAAAACAAGTATCCAATATGGCTGGCAAATTCAATTCCGGAAATTCACGAACAATGACTGTACAGGAAGCAGAATCAATTCCACAAACATTCGAACCGTAAACAGTATAGGTTCCGGTTTGTGAAACAGGAAGTTGATTCCCCGTCGTTCCATTTGACCAGACAACGGACGTAACATCCGTGAAAATCGGAATTAACGGAATGCTTTCTCCGGTATGTAAACAACTGTCTATTGCAGCAATGAGGGAAACATCGGGTAAATTGATTTGTGTAACAACAATGGACGTATCCGTTGTACCACATAGATTGGTTGCCTGAAGAGTATAAGTCCCCGGTGATCCGATATTCCTGTCAGTTGTTGTCAGCCCGTTATCCCAAACGACTGAAGCTCCAGGGGTTACTCCTGCATTCAGATAAAGGGGGAATAAACCCTCGCAAACGGCTGTATCGCTGATACCTGTAATTTCGGGGAACAAATGCAAGGTGATTTGTATGGAATCCCGAATGGTTCTGCAATCGTCCGAAACTTCCAGCCAATAGGTCCCTGAACTTGTAACGGAGAGTGTTGATGCGGTTGAATTGTTATTCCATAGATAGCTCACCGTTCCAAGCGGATTTGTGACAATAGGAGTTAGTGTGAAGCCGGTTCCCTGTTGAATACAAAGTGTCGTGTCATTCCCTAAACTCATGGCCATATTTGAAGCTTGTATTACCGGAACAATGGTGTCAGTCAACTCACAGCATCTGATATCTAAAACACGTACAATAATGGTGTCCGGGCTGTTGGTAGAGAAGGTATTGGAAGAAGTAACACTTCCATCCGACCAATAAAAGGTTGGAGATTGAAAGCCGCTTACGTTTGCAATAAAGGAAGATTGACAATTATTAATTTGCACAAGGTCCAGTGAAATACTGTCGCATGGAAGATATAAATCCAAATCTTCCAGGATAATCTCGTCAATATAACTAATTCCAACCAGAATATCAGTTCGCTGCAAAGGCTGTAACTGAGTTGCCAGATTCGTTGTGATTACAGGTAAATTACTCAATTCGGAACAGTCTTCGATGGTATTGAGATCTTCATCGAGAATGATCTCACTTAGATTACTGTCACCTCCCGGAACAAGCATTTCAAAAGTTGCGAAATAATGGGTGTTGTTTTTAAAATCACTATTCCCATAAGCATTATTGGATGAAGAGCCACCATAATAAATGTTTGGTTTCTGAATACCGATACATTTTTGAACCACTCCGTTTTTATCCAGTTTAAGAGCATACAATCCGGTAAAATTGCTATGTATTTTTCCGCATAGTACATAACTATCGGTGGTTTCATTCAGGCCATGTACATGAATCCCTCCATCACCGGCAATTTCATATTCTTTGGAAAATAAAATATTTCCTAGGGGGTCAAATTTTGTCAATACCACATTGGGATCGTTTTGCGTCCCCATAGAACCATTGTTAAAAGAAGCCAGTATGATATTGTCATCCATATCGTATTCGATTCTGCTTCCCTGAAACCTGGTAACACCAGGAATAAACGGAAGGGGTACGCGTCGTTCCAAAAAGACATTACCGGATTCGTTGATTCCAACTATCAGGGGCATGTCCGGATAAACCATGGAAGAATTATTTTGTTGTGCTCCGGTGATGAACATTTTTCCATTACGCATTTCCGTTGCACTTGTAAAAAGCGTACGGTTGTTAGTGCCTGCAATCGGGTAGGTGAGTTGTAATAAGGGGGTTTGCCAAATGATATCTCCTGTTTGAGAAGATACTGCCTGTACATTTCCGTGGGTCATTGAGTTGGAAATTAATGAGCCGCCTACCAGAAAGTACTTTCCGTTTGCATAACGCATCGAAGAGATATAGCCTCCTGAACTCAGGTCATACTTGCACCAATAAATTGAAGCCGTCTGGGCATTCATTTTGAAATAAAAAGTTCCAAGTGCTTCGCCTGAGTTTGCATCTTCAACATCTCCACCGCCGAATAGCGTGTCTGCTAAGAGATCCAGAAATCCAAGACGTATGGAAACACTCGCAGCCGGAGGGAAAGTGATTGTTTTTGACCAAATAGTTTGATGCAGCAGATCTTGTTTTACAATGAGTGCCTTGTCGCCCATATTACCACCCGTATAGGTGTTTCCAGAATTATCAGCAACAATGTTGGCTCCCCACTCATAGTCAGTTGGACTGCCGATGATCGTGCTTACTTCCGGATCTTGTGCTTTTAAGGATAATACAAATAAAAGTGAAGGTAGTAATAGGAAGAATTTCATGGAAGTTGATTTATCATTTGGCTAAAGTAAGTCTTTTAGAAGAAACAGTTTTATCAGGATGTTGTCTGAAAATGTATTATTGCAGGGGAATAACTGCTTAGAGCAGGCGTCATTGCTGTGTTCTGTTATATTTGAGCGATCGCTGAGAGCAAATTAGAATACTAACCATTGATTTACAGCCTTCAAAAAAATACCAAATAATTAATATTTAAACATTTATGACAACAAACACTTATCTGATCATTGGTGGAATTGCTCTGCTATTTATTGCCTACATGGTTTTCCTGAAAACGAGTATGAAAAAACGCAATGGGAAACAAATGGAAAACTTTGATAAAAATCATTCCGGTGCGCCTTTAACTGAGGAACAAAAAAGACTGCTTTCTTTTGGGGGAATTTTGTTCTACTACAGAGGAGAAAAAATACTTGGAATTAAACCGGAAAGCGGCTTGAATCAATATATCGGCGGTTTGAACCAGCAGTGGGATGTAACAAACACAGCAGAAGCAAAAGAAAGATTGAATGAGTTATTGGAGTTGGAGAGAAGTAATTCGTTTGAACCTCTTTTACAGGAATCATCAAACGAATTAAACGGCATTCAAAAAGAAATTTCAAAAGGTTTAGGAGTAGATATCAATACTGTTGCTCAGGTAAAATCTGCTTATGCATGGGATATCTGTAGAGCCGTATCATTAGCAAAATGGTGTTATTGGGTGGGATATTTAACCGAAGATGAAACTTGGGGAGTGATGAAAAAAGCTTCTGAAATAGCAACTTCAAAAGGCGAAAACTGGGTAGATTATACCGTTTCATTCCTGTTGGGAAGAACAATCCAGGGATTTGATTTAGACGAAATAATTGTAGAAAGTAAGCAAATCTTAAGCGGTAAAGGACCTGCATTGAGAAAAATTGAAGACACGGATATCTACACGAAATATTCATTCAAAAAGTAATAAGTTTCGTCAACAAGCATTTGACAGAAATGTTTGTTGTAGTCGGAAAAAGAAACAATCTTCTTTATTAGTCAGAAATCCCTCCCGATACTTTCGGGAGGGATTTTTCCATTATTGGATTTTACAATAAAGACTAGCAAAAGCGGAAATGAATCATTCTCTGCGGAGAAATTTTGCTATCGCAACTAATTTGAATAAATTAGCACCGAAAAGTTCTTTACTATATTTCATCAAACGGAAAAGGTTTTACTTAGCTGTGAATTAATAGGGAATCGTGTGAAAATCACGAACTGTCGCGCAACTGTAAGTAACACACAAAGGTTTTATCCATGAGTATCCACTGCCTCGAACAATCGGGGTGGGAAGGACGATAAAACTGTTACAAGTCAGGAGACCTGCCTGTTCCGAATGACAATACTTTCGCGATAAGAAGTACAAGTCAGCATGATGTGGTTGAATCCAATGCAATCTGATACCGGTTGTTGTTGCATTGTCGTTCCTGCATGTATCCTTTCTGAAATTTCATCGCGCGTATTGGAAGTTAGCAAAAGCTTTAACTGATTTATTCATCATTTAAAAGCAAAAAATGCAAACAAACAATCTTGGCTACCCGCGCATTGGTAGTAACAGAGAGCTCAAAAAAGCCTGTGAGCAGTATTGGTCAGGCAGTTTATCAGCCAGAGAGCTGATTCAAACGGGAAGAGAAATCCGATTACACAATTGGAAACTGCAAAAAGAGGCAGGAATCGATCTGATTCCGTCCAATGATTTTTCGTTCTACGATCAGGTTTTGGACATGTCGTTAACGGTTGGTGCAATTCCGCCACGCTACAACAAGGTCATTTTAAACGAAGCAAATACGGAACTCGATCTGTATTTTGCAATGGCACGCGGTTACCAAAAAGACGGAATCGATATCACAGCCATGGAAATGACGAAATGGTTCGATACGAATTATCATTACATCGTGCCGGAGTTTTATAAAGACCAGCAATTCAAACTGTTTTCCACGAAAATTGTGAATGAATTTGCCGAAGCACTGCAAGCAGATATCCTGACAAAACCGGTGATCATAGGCCCGGTTTCTTACCTTCTTTTGGGAAAGGAAAAAGAAGCTGATTTCGACCGGATTGATTTGGTGAAAAACCTGCTGCCTGTTTACATCGATATTTTAAATGAATTAAAAAAACGCCAGGTAGAATGGGTTCAATTTGACGAACCGTTTTTAGCCCTGGATCTCAGCCCGAAAGCGAAAGAAGCTTTTCAATGGGTTTATGCGGCACTCAAAAAAGAGTTTCCCGCATTGCAATTAATGATTGCCACTTACTTTGAAGGGTTGAAAGACAATCTCGAACTGGCGCTGTCTCTGCCTGTTTCCGCCATTCATGTGGATCTGGTTCGCTGTCCGGAACAATTGGAAGATGTGTTAAAGACATTGCCTCCCAAAATGCAGCTTTCATTGGGGGTGATAGACGGACGAAACATCTGGAAAAATGACATGGAAGTTTCTTTAAGCAAGATCACTGCAGTAATTGATCAAATCGGTTCTGACCGCATTTTTATAGCGCCTTCCTGTTCTTTGATTCATTCTCCCTGCGATTTGGATCTGGAAACCAATGAAGCAGGTTTGACAGTGGAGATCAAACAGTGGATGGCCTTTGCCAAACAGAAGATCAATGAATTAGTTGCTTTGAAACAATTAGCGGAAGGAAACTCCGATTCAAAAGTAATTGAAGCATTTGAAAGCAATAAAGAAGCAATTTCAGCCAGAAAAACTTCCAAACTGATTCACAATGAAAAGGTCAAGCGAAGAATCGGTTCTTTGACTGTGACAGATGTAAAACGTCAGAATGTTTTCACCGTCCGCAAACAAAAACAGAAAGCAGAACTTCAACTGCCTTTGTTCCCGACTACTACCATCGGTTCGTTTCCTCAAACACCCGAAGTGAGAAGCTGGCGTGCAAAATTCAAGAAAGGGGAGTTGACCCGGCAGGAATACGATCAACTGATCGAAAAAGAAACGGAAGAAACGATTCGTTTTCAGGAGCAGATCGGAATGGACGTTTTGGTTCACGGCGAATTTGAACGTAACGACATGGTGGAATACTTCGGCGAACAACTCGACGGATTTGTATTTACCAAAAACGGATGGGTACAAAGCTACGGCAGCCGCTGTGTGAAGCCTCCGGTTATTTTCGGTGATGTCAGCCGGCCAAATCCGATGACCGTTCGCTGGTCTTCCTTTGCACAATCTCTCACAGAGAAACATGTAAAAGGCATGTTGACCGGTCCGGTAACTATTTTACAATGGTCCTTTGTCCGCGATGATCAGGCTCGTTCCATCACGTGTAATCAGATCGCTCTTGCAATCAGAGATGAGGTAAAAGACCTGGAATATGCGGGAATAAAAATCATTCAAATCGATGAACCTGCTATTCGTGAAGGATTGCCTTTAAGAAAATCGGATTGGCAGGATTACCTGCGTTGGGCGGTAAAAGCATTCAGACTCTCGGCAAGTGGCGTAAAAGACGAAACGCAAATTCATACACATATGTGCTATTCCGAATTCAACGACATTATTCAGAATATCGCTGATATGGATGCGGATGTGATCACGATTGAATGTTCCCGCTCTCAAATGGAATTGCTGGATGCCTTTGCGGACTTCAATTATCCGAATGAAATCGGACCGGGAGTTTATGACATTCATTCTCCGCGAGTACCGTCCCGGAATGAAATGATCACTTTATTGGAAAAGGCAAAAGAGGTGATTCCGGTAGATCAGCTTTGGGTGAACCCCGATTGCGGTTTAAAGACACGTCATTGGGAAGAAACCAAAAATGCATTGATTGAAATGGTCGGTGCGGCAAACACCTTGCGTCAAAACGTAAAAGAGTTGGCAGTTTAATGACTCAAATGATCAGGCATACCGGCTAAGTCGGTATGCCTTTACTGATATTTTTATGAAATCGTATAGATTTGTTTATTGGCTTTTTGTTTGTTTTCTGATTGTAAGCGGAACAACTGAAGCCCAGAATTTAGTCCCGAATCCGTTAGAATTCAAAGAGTGAAAGTGGTTTGGATTTTATTCTGATCGCGTAAAAAGGTAGATTTATACTACTTCTTTCATGAAACGAATTTGAAATCAACGATGAAAAAGCAGATACTCTTACTCACGATATTGTTGCTAAGTGTCATTTCATTTGCACAGGAACAAAAAAAATTACCTTCCGTTTCGTTAAAAACGGTGGATGGAAATCAGGTGAATACAGGCAACTTAGGAATTAAGGGGCCTGTAATCATTACATTTTGGGCATCCTGGTGTCCCACATGTAAAAGAGAACTTGGAATCTTGAATGAGCTCTATCCGGATTGGAAAGAAGAAACCGGAGTAACCATCGTTGCTGTGTCGCTGGATGATGAAAAGACCAAAAACAATATTCAGGCTTTAGTGAATGCAAGTGGTTGGGAATTCTTAGTTTTGATGGATACAAACAGTGATTTTAAACGGGCAATGGGTGTAAATAATACTCCGCACACATTTTTGATCAATGAAAACGGTGAAATCGTTTATTCAAGAAACAATTACGCTCCGGGAGATGAAGATCTGTTGTATGAAGCACTGTTAAAACTTAAAAAATAGAACCATGATCAGAACAGTTTTATTAATCACATTCTTATTTGCTTCCCAGTTGATTTTCGCGCAGAAAACACCAAAAAGGCAAACAATTACGATCAAAACTCCAACCACTTGCAATCATTGCAAAATATGTGAATCGTGTGGTGGAAAACTGGAAGGGGATTTGGTTTTTGTGAAAGGGATTCAATTAGTAACCTATAACGAAGCAGACCAAACCACCACTGTAATCTACTGGCCGAAGAAAATCACTCCGGAGCAAATCCGTAAAGAGATTTCATTGCGTGGTTTTGATGCCGATGAAGTAAAAGCTGATCCGGAAGGTTACAAACAACGTGACGGCTGCTGCAAAGGAGAGGAGTAATTCCAAATGGGGGTCAGTAAGTCTAAGAATCTAAGTAAGTGGGGAGTAATCGGAATGCTGTTGGTGGCGATCCTTTCGCCCTGTTGTTTTCCGGTTTTTGCATTGGCGGCTTCTGCTCTTGGTTTAGGGAGTTTTGAGGTTTTCGGTGGTTGGACGATGTGGATTTTTCAGATCATGGTACTTGTTTCACTTGTCGGATTCTTCATTTCATACAGAAAACACAGATGTATGTATCCTTTGCTGATCGCAATTCCGAGTGCGATTTTGATCTTTTACGGATACCATTTCAACGAGAGTAAATACTGGGTTTACTTTCTTTATGCAGGAATGCTGGGACTTTTGGCAGCAACGATTGTAGATTATTACCGGCACAGATTACACGGCCGTTGTTGCAGCGTGGAGGAAAAAGTTGAATGGCATTCGACCATTATATGTCCCGATTGCGGACACCAAAAAGAGGAAATCATGCCAACCGACGCATGTACTTACTTTTACGATTGCGAAAATTGCAAAGCAGTATTAAAACCACTAAAGGGAGACTGCTGTGTGTATTGCAGTTACGGAACAGCGAAATGTCCACCGATTCAAAAAGGGGAGAGTTGCTGTTAATTCGTAGAAAAGGATAATGCCTCGCTGTCCTTGATTTTATCTCTCAAAACAAGCTCTTATTATCATAAACCAGTTTGGCAAGTTTGTAGCCTGTGGGAGTTTCAACCGTCAGGTTTTCAATTTCCGGTACCTCAAAGAACATCGGATTTTTTCCGAACTTTTTCTTCTTATTCCTCATGAATGCCGCGCGGTTAAACAGGTTAAATACGGTGTCTTCAAAGATCACAAAGTGTGGATCATCTCTCAGAGTAATCACCGGATAATTACTGCTGTCGTATAAACGCTTATCAATGCGGGAAAGGCTCATCACCGAATCAAATTGCTGGTATTCATCATTGAGCACATACGTATAATAACGCTCAATGGCATCTTCGATCGTTTTGACGGAAAGCAGCGGATTGATACACTGAGTCTGAATAAAATGTTCACCTCCGATTTTCTCCAATGCGTGTGCAGTTACTCTATCGGAAGTCGGCATTTCTTCCAGGATACGTTCTGTCGTCTCGTTTGAAAAAGTTTCCGGATTCGGAAAATCAATGATGGAAATACTGCTGAGACTGCCATACATCTTTCGAACTTTATCTGAATCAGTGGTAATTACAATACGGTGGATCTCTTTAACAGCAAGTAATTTTTCGATCATTAACTGAAACAAAGGTTTCCCTCCTAATTCCTTGAAATGAGAATCCGGTAAGTAAGAATTGTTGGTTTCCTGAATTGTAATCAGAGCAGTGATAGCTGGTTTGTTCATAAGATATCGTGTTTTACGGGATCAAGAATAGACATTTTTATTGAAAGTCTGGACATCGGGCAAAGTCAGAATGCATTTTGAATAGGGAATCGTAAAACTTTTTAAAGCAGACGAATTATATTCGGCTGCACGAATCAACATAAAAATGGAAAGAATAGGATTGGACTGAGGAGCAATATTGGCATTGGTTGTTCCATTTGTAATCACGCTTGCATTGTTTTTTGTATCGAAGACAAGATTGCAAAAAGTAGAGTGTGTGATGGCTGAGATCACATACTTATTTTCTTTTTTATGCTATTATACTGCTGAAATTTCTACAGAAACAACGATGTTGAAAGCAATTGGAGTTTCCATTGCATTTGGTCTAATTGCAGCTGTTGCTTTAATCGTAGTAGGGCTCATTGAAATCAAACGTTCAGGCATGGAAAAGTTGTGAAAAGGCTCCCGTTCTTCCTGAAATGTCAAATCAAGTCTCTGGTAGAAGCAATTTCCTAACAAAGAGAACTACTTGTTATTTTGTGGAATTGAAATGTGACTGATCTTTAGGAGACGCATCTGTGGAGTTTTAGCCCCTGTTTTTAAGCTAAAACGATTTTTTAACGCAATTGACTAAAAAATGTGGTTTTCCGAACATGTTAATTCCGTATTTATACTGTTGATTATCAGTTTAATAGTATTTAGGTTTGCCACATGTTTCTTCGGAGACACAAAAAGAGTTATAAAACTCAACCATTATTCAGTCTTATAAAAATAGGCTCCTTAGTTATTTTACAACAGGACTTTTTAACGAAGGTCTGAACGGACGCAGCCGAAAATCCGCAACAGAGTAGGTGCTTATTTAAATTTTATCCACTATGGCAATTAAAACTTTTGCTGTAACCACATACGAGATTGGTATGGGGTTCAAAAACACGGCTACATGGGGCGGTGTAAACATTCTTATTCAAGGTCACCTGGTGTGCAACAGCGCCGACGGTTACCGTTTCATTGTTTACGGATTGCATCCGGGAAGTCCGGTACCTGCGCCTGTTTACATTGAGGCAAACAAAGTAGGGGCAATCTTTATTCCCTTCAACGAATTACATAATTACATCGATGTAGTTCGCAATGAAAAACCAATCAATGTATACCTGAATTCAGACAAACCTGCCTGGAACAGTTTACGAACCAGTGCAGAGCCGGTTGGTGAACAAGAAGGCATCTAATATCAGATCGTTCCTGCGGTCAATTATGATTGATTGCGGGAACGTTTTATCAACTTTTTACCTGCTGCCAATTGTCCGGAAATTTTTCTCAAAACCACTGATACCGGACCTCTAAAGGTTACTAACGGTTATGAAACGGATAAATCAGGAGCTTCATCAAGTACCAACTCTGATGTATCACCGAAAGGGTAAATCACACAATCAAAAAATAAAAATCATTCCATTTGCATCATTGAATTATTATTTATCGTAATATTGCAATATATAGATAGAACAATGGGAGTAACGAAAACAGATCTTTTCACACCGGAACAAAATGAAATTTCCTCTTTACTGAAGGCAATAGCACATCCGGCGAGAATTGCCATTCTGGAATACCTGATCAAAGTAGATACCTGTATTTGCGGGGATATTGTGAACGAATTGCCATTGGCGCAGCCAACCATTTCCCAGCATTTAAAAGAATTGAAAAATGCTGGACTCATAAAGGGAAGTGTGGAAGGGACAGCCATTTGTTATTGTGTAGATAAAACCGCTGTCTCCCGCATTCAATCCTATTTTACAGGAATTTCCATTCAAATAGAAAACAAAGACAATCAATGTTGTTAAACAAAAATTCAAGCAGATGAAACTTTCAGAAATTAAAACCATTCTTCCGACATTAGACAATGTGGCATTTCAAACTCCAGACGGATCATTTGTTCCCGAGCATTTCCATGTAACGGAAGTAGGAAGCATCCTCAAACATTTTATCGACTGTGGAGGAACTATCCGGAAGGAAACAGTTGTAAACTTCCAATTGTGGAACGCAAATGATTACGAACATCGTTTAAAACCGGCAAAACTGCTCAATATCATTAAACTTTCGGAAGAAAAACTTGGGATCGAAGATCATGAAATAGAAGTAGAGTATCAAAGCGATACAATAGGGAAGTATGACCTTGATTTCAATGGATCGCATTTCGTGTTGCTTCCTAAAACGACCGCTTGTCTGGCTTCCGATGCGTGTGGAATCCAACCGGAAAAAACAAAAATCCAACTAACTCAATTATCATCCGGTGGAGCGAATAGCTGCACACCAGGTGGCGATTGCTGTTAATCCTGATAGAGTTACCCGAATGAAAAAATTACTACTCAAATACAAAAAGCCAATCGTCATTACGACATCAGTGATCGTGCTGCAGCTCTTTTTCGGTTTCGACCCGAAGTTTTGTATCATCAACATCGTGTGGCTGTTCGTTTAAATCGGAAACAATGAAAAACATACTCGTTTTATGTACCGGAAATAGCTGCCGGAGTCAGATAGCAGAAGGATATCTGCAGCATTTTGCCGGAGATCGCGCAAAAGTATACAGTGCCGGAGTGGAAGTGCACGGTGTAAATCCATCGGCAATAGCAATCATGAAGGAAGATGGAATAGACATTTCAAACCACACTTCGAATCATGTGGATGAATATGCGAAAATCACCTTCGATTTTGTGATCACGGTTTGCGATAATGCCAAAGAACAATGCCCGTATTTCCCAACCAAAGCTTTGAAATTTCACCAAAACTTTCCCGATCCTGCGAAAGCGACAGGAACCGATGAGGAGGTAAAAGCAGCATTCAGACAGGTGCGCGACTTAATAAAAGCATACAGCAAAGAATTCATCAAAGAACAGCTGGCTGAATAATTTGATTTCCACATATCATTCTCGATACGTCCCGACAGAAAATGTCGGGACACTCGAATGGACACACCACAATTCGCAATTCTTAATTATCTCATAAAATCCTGAACCAAAACCAATTTATCACTACATTTACAACACATGAATAAACTCAGAAAAGTGTTTGCAGTGTTTCTGATTCTGGTGATCATATTCCCCGGAGAAACAGCTCATGCCTTTTCCTTTGTTCCTAAATTCATTTCCCATTACAACCATCACAACGAAGAACATCATTCCCTGAGTTTTCTTGATTTCGTCGGAGAACATTTAAGTGATGGACATCATGAAAGTACCAATCATCATGAACAGGACGATTGTCCAACCAGTCACGACCACGCATTGGTATCTTTCACCTTTGTGATCGAAAAAAAGATTGCATTTGAACCACTTGTGCTGGATAACCTGTATTTCGCGGAGAAAACACCTTTACCTCCGTACCGTTTTATCTTTTCTGAATTTCATTCAGCAATCTGGCAACCGCCAAAATTGAGCTAATCGTTTTTGAATAATTATTTCAGGGCAAAGTATGCCTTGTGTCGCCGTGCATTTGATTTGCCGGCAATTGTTTAATGATTAGCTAGTTATCATGTTAGATAAAATCATTCAATTTAGTATCAGGAATAAGTTCATAATCGGCTTATTCACCATAGCATTGATCGGAGTGGGAAGTTACTCCATGTACAAACTCCCCATTGATGCACTGCCTGATATAACCAACAATCAGGTGCAGATTATCACCACTTCGCCAACTTTGGCAACGCAGGAAGTGGAGCAGTTTATTACCTATCCGATCGAACTTTCGGTAAAGTCGATTCCGAAGATTGTGGAATTGCGATCAACAAGCCGCTTCGGATTAAGTGTTGTGACAGTTGTTTTTGAAGAACACGTAGATATTTACTGGGCGCGTGCTCAGATCACGGAACGTTTGAAAGAAGCTGAGAACACTATTCCCGCCGGACTGGGAACGCCTGAAATGGCTCCCATCAGTACCGGTTTAGGAGAAATTTACCAGTATGTCGTTTATCCGAAAAAAGGATACGAGTCCAAATACAATGCAACCGAACTCCGTTCCATTCAGGATTGGATCATTCGCCCGCAATTGCTTGGAACGCCTGGCGTGGCTGAAGTAAATACACTCGGAGGATATCTGAAGCAATACGAAGTTGCAATCGATCCGGATAAACTGAAGAGTATGAACACCACCATCCTGGAGATTTTCGATGCTTTGCAGAAAAACAACGAGAATACCGGTGGTGCATACATCGACAAAAAACCGTATGCTTATTTCATCCGTGGAATAGGAATGGTTACTGATATGGAAGATATCGGTAAAATCGTGGTGAAAACCCAAAACGGAGTTCCGATTCTGATTCGCGATGTCGCCACGGTTCGCATTGGGGCGAGTACGCGTTTTGGTGCGGTAACCAAAGACGGAAAAGGTGAGGAAGTGAGCGGAGTAGCCATGATGCTCAAAGGAGAAAATTCTTCGGAAGTAGTGAACCGTGTGAAGGAAAAAATGTCACAGATCGAAAAATCACTGCCCGAAGGTGTTGCAATTGAAGCTTTCAGTGATAGAACGAAACTCATCGACAAAGCAATCAGTACGGTTGAGAAAAACCTGATCGAAGGAGCTTTGATTGTCATTTTCATTCTTGTATTGTTATTGGGGAACTGGAGAGCCGGTTTGGTCGTGGCTTCCGTTATTCCCTTAGCGCTTCTTTTTGCCGTTACAATGATGCATTTGTTCGGAGTTAGCGGAAACCTCATGAGTCTTGGAGCAATTGATTTCGGTTTGATCGTAGATGGAGCCGTGATTATTGTTGAAGCTATTATTCACAGTCTGCAATCGCGAAACAAAGCCGTTTTGTCCAGAGAACAAATGGATCTGGAAGTTTACAAAGCTTCCTCCAAAATCAGAAGCAGCGCGGCATTCGGTGAGATTATCATCCTGATCGTGTATTTACCGATTCTGGCCTTGGTTGGTATCGAGGGAAAAATGTTCGGACCAATGGCACAAACGGTTTCTTTTGCTATTCTGGGAGCTTTTGTATTGTCGCTGACGTATGTCCCGATGATGTCTGCTCTGGTTTTGAAACGACAAACCGGACACACGAAAAATTTCAGCGACAAAATTATGGCGGGTGCTGAGCGAATTTACCGACCGGTTCTGAATGGTGCTTTGAAAATGAAAGCCCTGGTGGTTGGTATTGCGGTTTTGCTCTTACTGATTGCTTTTATGGTATTCGGCAAATTGGGGGGCGAATTCATCCCGACATTGGACGAAGGAGATATTGCTACGCATGTGATCATTGCTTCGGGAAGTTCACTTTCTCAGGAAGTAGAAACGACCACAAAAGCAGAGAAATTGTTGAAAGAACGCTTTCCGGAAATCAAAATGATCGTCACCAAAATCGGTTCCGCGGAAATCCCCACGGATCCGATGCCGATGGAAGCCGGAGATATGATCATCCTTTTAAAGGATAAGGAAGAATGGACTTCAGCCGATTCCAAAGAGGAGTTGATGAAAAAGATGGAGGAAGTACTGGACGAGATTCCCGGTGTGACAACCGAATTTTCGCAGCCCATTCAAATGCGCTTCAACGAATTAATGACGGGAGTGAGAAGCGATGTTGCCGTGAAAATTTATGGCGAAGATCTGGATATGCTCGTCAGTAAAGGAGATGAAGTATTGAACCTGATTCGTTCTGTGAACGGCGTTGCGGATGCAAAAGCGGAACGTGTTGCCGGATTACCGCAGATTACTGTTCGTTACAATAAGGACAAATTGGCGCTTTACGGACTGAACGTGGGGGATTTGAACAAAGTGATCCGTACCGGATTTGCCGGAGAAAAAACCGGAGTCGTTTATGAAGGAGAAAAACGTTTCGACATTGTGCTTCGACTGGCGGAAGACAGCCGCAAAGACATTTCAAACCTGAAAACACTCTATATCACGCTTCCTTCCGGAAGTCAGATTCCACTGGAACAGGTTGCAGATATCGATTACGAACCGGGACCAATGCAAATCAGCCGTGAAAACGGAAAACGCCGCATTGTGGTGGGTTTCAACGTGAGAGGCCGCGATGTGGAAAGTGTGGTGAACGAAATCCAGAAAAAACTGGATGGAAGTTTGAAGCTTCCGGCAGGATATTTTGTGACTTACGGTGGTCAGTTTGAAAATCTCGTTCAGGCATCGGCACGTTTGTCGGTTGCAGTACCAATTGCACTGGCGCTCATTTTTGTTTTGCTTTATTTTACTTTCCGTTCGGTGAAACAATCACTTCTGATTTTTACGGCGATTCCGTTTTCTGCCATTGGAGGAGTTTTTGCGCTTTGGCTGCGCGATATGCCTTTCAGTATTTCAGCAGGAGTTGGTTTCATTGCGCTCTTTGGAGTGGCGGTGCTCAACGGAATTGTGTTGATCAGTTATTTCAATCAGTTGAAAACCGAAGGAATCGATGATGTGACCGAAAGAGTGCGTGAAGGAACAAAAGTGCGTTTGAGACCGGTACTTCTCACAGCTGCCGTTGCGTCGCTTGGGTTTCTCCCGATGGCTTTGAGTACAAGTGCAGGAGCAGAAGTTCAAAAACCACTGGCGACCGTTGTAATTGGAGGATTAATTACGGCAACCTTCCTGACCTTGGTAGTTTTGCCTGTTTTGTACATCTTTTTTGAGCGTGGAAAACTAAAGATCACTGGAAAAACAGCCATTTTACTTCCGCTTGCTTTTGCGGTCGGCTCATTCAATGCATTTTCTCAGGAACCCGTATTGAAATTGAACGATGCAATTGATCTGGGAATGAAAAACAATCAATTGATTCATGCCGGAGCATTAAACCTTCAGGCACAAACGCAATTGAAGCCAACTGCCTTCGAGTTGCCAAAAACAGATCTGTCGGGAATGTTCGGTCAATACAATACCGGAGCTTTTGACCAGAATTATTCCATTTCGCAAACAGTCAATCCTTTTCAGTTTAAGGCTAAAATGGGAGTGATTGACGCTTCTGTTCAATCCAGTGAAATTCGTCTGGCACAAACCCAAAACGAGGTGCGTTTTCTCATTCGTCAATCCTGGTTCAATTTGTTGTATTTAAAAGAAGTACGCCAACAATTGCTGACGCAGGATAGTTTACTGACGCAATTTGTAAGAGCTGCGGAAGTTCGCTACCAATCAGGTGAAGTGAACGAATTGGAAAAATCGATAGCTGTTGTCAAACAAAAGGAAATTCAACAACAGATCAAACAGAATGAAATGGGGCTCATTGCCGAGCAAACTCGTTTGAAAACATTCCTTGATCTGGAAACGGACTTTTCTGTATCCGAAACGCTTAGAATGGAGCCTTTCATCGGGACATTGGATTCAGCAGCACTGGAAGAAAACCCGCAGTTCAAATTGGCTTTGCAAGAAATCAGATTGGCAGAAGCAAACCAGAAATTGGAACGCTCGGCCCTGTTTCCGGATTTGAGTGCAGGTTATTTCATTCAATCATTAACCGGAAATCAGGATGTCAAGGGGCAGAATGTTTATTATAACGGAGCGCCCCGGTTTCAGGGATTTACTTTTGGGGTTTCTATTCCCATTTTTGCGAATGCTGCAGTGGCAAAAAGCAATGCTGCGAAAACAACGATCCTGGCGCAGCAGGCAAATGCCGATTATATGAAAGAGCAATTGAAAAATCTGTACTCCAAAGAATTGCAGCAATTGTTGACCTTGCAGTCTGCGGTGGAATTTTACGAAACCTCCGTGCTTCCATCGGCCCTGGTGATTTCAAAGAATGCTTCCAAGGCATACGAGCAGGGAGATATTTCCTATGTGGAGTATTTGCAGGGAATTCAGACTGCTCTTGACAGTCAGATCGCTTATATCAATGTGCTGAATCAACACAACCAAAGTGTAAGCACGATTCAGTATTTATTAAACAAATAACAGGAATCATGAAAAAAACAATCATATATATCATCGGCGCTGCCTGTCTTCTGACAATCGCATTTGTCTTCATTTTTAGTCCGTCTGATGAGGTTGATCCGGCAAAAACAGAAGAGCATGCAGAACATGCGGAAGGAGGGATGAAAGAAGTTGAATTGAATGAAGCACAATACAAAGCGTCTGAAATCGGGTTGGGAACGTTTTCGTTCAAGAATCTGAGTGAGGTCATTCATGCAAACGGTTACACCAAACTTCCTCCTCAAAATCAGGCCGATGTAACGGTTTTGGTCGAAGGAACCGTCAAATCGATTAAAGTAATTGAAGGAGAATTTGTGAAACAAGGTCAAACGTTAGCGACCATTGAAAGCCTCGAATTTACCAAATTACAGCAGGCTTATTTGGAATCAAAAAGCAGTTTGGAATGGTATTCAGATGAATATGATCGCCAAAAGACCTTGAGTGCTGAAAATGTCAATGCAAAAAAGATGCTTCAAAAAGCAAAGTCGGATTATGAAGGTGAAAAAGCCCGGTTCGAATCCTTGAAAAAGCAATTGAATATTTTGAATTTACAGGGAGAAGGAGGAGCAATTTCCATCATGGCGATTAAAGCTCCGATCAGCGGATACATTACGGAAATCAATGTGAAAATCGGAACGACTGCTAAATTGGGAGAGCCCTTGTTCAGTATTGTTGACAATACCAAAATGCACGTAGATTTATTGGTTTATGAAAAGGATCTTCAAAAAGTGAAACCGGATCAGCAGGTCAGATTCACATTGACCAATCAGAATAACACGGAAATCAGAGGGAAGATCTTCAGCATCGGAAAAGCTTTTGAGAACGAAACCAAATCGGTTGCCGTTCATGCGGATATCCTGAATGAAAAACAATTATTGATTCCCGGAATGTATGTGAACGCATTGATTGATGTTGGGGTGAACAAGGTAAAAGCACTTCCGGAAGCTGCGATTGTTCAGGCCGACGGAAGAGAATTCATTTTCATCCTGGAAAAGGTGGAAGAGGAAAAAAGCCATGATGAACAAAACGGCCACGATCATGAAGATGAACACGAACATTCGGAGAAGGCAGGAAAAGGTTATCACTTCCAACGCATAGAAGTCAAAACAGGTACGAAGCAATTAGGCTTTGTTCAGATAACATTTCTTCAAGACATTCCTTCGGATGCTCAAATCGTATTGAAAGGCGCATATTACATTCAAAGCCACTTACTGAAAAGTGAAGGCGGCGGCGGACATCAGCATTAAATCCTTTAAAACTCACTGATATCGGGACTCTAACCGTTTTTAACGGTTATGAAACGGATAAAATGATGAATTGTGAAAGAACGGGATTATTCTCAACAAGAACTCCCGTTCTTTTGTATAATTTTTCAGATTTTCCTGTCAGTTCGTCTCGATAACTATCGGGAGTTGTAATGTAATACAGGAGTGAATATCGGGAACGGCTGGAAAACCCTTTTAGAATAAATTGGTTGAAAGCTAAATGAATTAGGCGTATATTTACATTACTACGAATACCTTAAATCACATGAAAAAGATTCTTTTTTACTCCTTAAGCATTGCTTTTTGTACGATTCTCATTACTTCCTGTAAAAAACCGACGAAAGGAAAAATTGTCAATGAATGGACTGTAAGATCGTACCGGGAAACGACAGATTACGGAGTTTTTACCTTGTTTGATTCTCCCGGTAGTCCTAATAAGTTCACAATCAAAAAAAACGGAACCTGGGTTTGGACCTGGGAAAAGACCTATCATGGTGCGATCTACGGCGGTTCTGTGCAGGTAACGAGTAAAGTAACAACTACACAAGAAGGAACCTGGAGTCTTGCGAAAGCAGACGGTGATAAAAATAAACGTTTAACATTCAATACGCTATCTGAAACAGAATATAACGAAACTACTTATTCGTCTATGAATGAGTTGTTCCCCGACTATTCAGGATCGACTTCGAAAACGTATGCAGCAGGAGAAAAAACAACGACTTATAACATTCTGGAATCAACGAACAAAAGGTTGAAACTGGAAGGAAAAAATTCCGAATTAGATCCGGCAAACGGAACCACACTTTTGATTAAGATCGAAATAACTCTGGAGGAAGATTAATCATGTTGTTATGACTTGTCCGGGAATTTAGTTGATGATTTCTCAGAATAATGGTGTTTAGACACGAATCATTTACATCAAAACAGGATGTAAATCCCCGGCACTCTCTGCAAAACCTTTTATTAAAGTGATTATTCCCATCTTTCCAGTTGTAACTTCAGGAATTGAATGTCTTGTCTGAGTTGATTTTCTTCACTTTTGAGCAATTGCAACTCCGAGAGAGAGGGGATGTGCTTTTTCTTCAGGATAAATGTGATTTTCCGTTTCATGGCAGCTGTAAACTTAGCCGCGGTTCCATAAAACAAATAGGCCGGCAGCGCGTATCCCAACAGGATAAAGGTATTTAAGTTGGCTATTGAATTAACGAATTGATCAGTGGTTCCTTTTTTATAGTCAATATTCGCAATGTAATACAAGTAAAACCAGTTAGTCAAAACGAGGCCTCCTGCAATCAGGAATCTTACTCCAAACAAAATCCGTTTCTCCTTTCGTGTAATCTGACGTTTGATCAATTCGAGCTCGTAAATCCGCGCAGCAATCGTTTTCAGACGGTTTTGTTTTTTTTCCAGAGAAACCCTCACTTGTTCTTCCACTGAGCTTCTTTGAACCGGTTTTCCCGTCGTTTCCTTTTTATCCTCATCCGGAAGAAAAATTCCAAGTGTCAGAATTGTAAAAGCAATATAGAGAATGACTAAAACAATCAAAAGAGGGTATAGAATGAGCGGAATTGATTCCTTTTGTTTCTTAGCAGACATGTGAATAGTGTTTTAAGCCGAAATCTGAATTCGTTTGAAGGTGTTGAAATGCTTTCCTGAAATCCGGAGTAAATAGTTTCCTGAACTTAAATGACTGAGATCCAAAGTCTGGATATTTTCTCCGGAATGCTTTTCAATCAAACGGCCTTGCAGATCGAAAAGTGCAACCGTCGTCACAAGCGCATTTTCTGATTGAATAGAAAATATTCCGTTTCCGGGATTCGGCCAGATATTGATTGAATGCTCATGAATTTCATGGTTGAGAGAAGCGGTTTCACCCCGTTCATGCTGACTAAAAAACCGCCAGATTTCAATACAGGCGCTGAAATCCATACAAGTATTCCCGTTCGATGTGGAAACAAAAGCTCCCGGCCAGGTATGTCCACCGCCGGTAATTTTAAAAAGCTCCACCGTATGTCCTTCATTCCCGTTGGCATATAAATACCGTTCAGCTGTTGCGTTGTCGGTCATGTTATTATTTGGTATGGACGTAATTACCGGGGTTGCAGTGCAATTATTCTGATCGACCCAAAAAGCGGTAACTTCCTCAATGCCCTTCATCGTTGAATTTCCAACATATGGATTGATCTGATCATTTGTTCCGTGAATGTGCATCGTTGGAATCGGATAAGACGGATTGCAAGTGTTGTACATATTGACCGACATCGAACCCGTAACGGCTGCAATTGCTGCAAAACGATTGCTCTGGCAGGCCAAAGCATAACACATAAAACCGCCATTTGAAGCTCCCGTACTGTAAATCCGATTCGGATTGATGGAATAATGAGCGGAAATCGTGTCGACAAGAGCTTCCAGAAAACCAATATCATCTACCGTTGACCCCAGTACAAGGCCATAATTCCAGAAGTGCTGCCCCAGCATCATCGAACCGTCCGGATGAGCTACTATAAAGTTAGCTGTGTCGGCAATTGGACGGAAATCGCGGTATTGCGCCTGATAAGCGCCATCAGTTCCCAATCCGTGAAGATTCAGAACCAGGGGAAGAGCTTGACCCGGAACATAGGAAGCAGGAACATAGAATGAATACGATCGGGTAATTCCTCCGTGAACAAAGGAGCCTGAAATGGTTGTTTGAGCCTTGATATGAGTGGCTGCAAAAAGTAGTAGTGTGAAGGTGAAATACCTATGCATCGCAAAGAATTTCCCCGAATATACGATTTCGTTAGAAAATCAAAGGGCTAATCGGTTCGAATTCACACTTTTCTGTTGAGGAATGATTTAATTCAACCAGGTGATAAAAAATCCCAATCCGATCAATATGACCGGACTGGGATTGATTCGGATCTTTATTTAAAGATTAATGTTTCTGATGAGGTACGTCCGTTGTTTTCAATAGTAACAACGTAAGTTCCCGGAGAAAAATGAGTAAGTTGCAATGTTTCCTTTGCTTTAGACACAGAAGTCGATAAAACAGTTGATCCTGAAACATGAACAATCGTCAATTTCCCGCCAACAAGTGATTCATCCAGAATGGTAACTTCCACTTTTCCGTCGGAAGGATTCGGTGACAACTGGAATCCTTTCTTCTCTGCAAAATCATTGTATCTGCCTCCTGAATTTCCAGCCGATTTTGGAATTTCATCTATTGGCCCTTCAATGACTGTCAGAGGGAATTTAGTACAAATCTCAGACTCACAAGACGAACAATCTGCATTGTTGAAAGTTACATCCAGACAATAACTCACACTGTTTTTACAGCAACTCAAACTAAGCACTCCCGGGAATACCAGGTCGATCTGGATATTTTCGTTAACAACTGTCGGTGTCGGGAAAGTCCAGCATATCTTTCTCGAATAACCCAAACCTTTCGGATCATGAAGTACGGCAGGTGTACCTGCAATTGACTGAGCTCCTTTAATGGTTCCGAATCTTTCCTGATTCGGAAGATTACACTTCAGGCAGTCATCACTTACGTTCGAAATGTAAAACGGAATGTCAATGCAAATAGATTTCACCGGAATTCCTGCACTGTTCAGATTGACATTGGAGGAAGTTCCTCCGCTCATACTTACCGATCCGATCGAATTAAATTTGGCTTTGTGCGGACAACTGCAAGGAACTTCACAACAGTCGAAAGCAATGGAATCGATGGATAATCCGAAACCACCTCCGGGACGGGAGTAATTGAAAAAAATACTGGAAAGAGGCCCGTCCCATTGAACCCATCCTGTAGCGTTATCAATCGTTGCATCCACTGAGGTCATCACGCCCCCCGGATCAAAAAAGTCACCGATTTCATCAATAAGATTGGTATAAGCCGGAGAAATCCCATCGATTGATTCATTTGATATACCGTCCAGATCTACAAAGCGGATTCGCAAATTGCAGACGGTGTCTGTGAAACTGATGTTTATTGGAATATTCGTGTTAAAGGTATTTGCTGTATTGGTAGGAAAGATAATTCCGTTAATCAAAGCAGGATTTCCTGCGGTTGAAACGTGAGAAAATAATACCTGATCGACGGAAGTGATGGTATAACTGATTTTCTTGCCGTCACAAAAAGCAAAATCAGGACTGGTTGCGGTAGTTGTTCCGGTTCCGGGTGCCCAATTCAGGTTGTCGGAAACGGTTTGAGCGGTTGACACATGCATAGCCATAAGCAGCCATGCACTTAGAATAATTCTTTTCATATGAATAGTTTAAAAAGGTTAGGGGACAATTTAGGAAGAAAGTTTTGATTTCGCAAACGAAAAAAAATTGCAATAAAGAGTGCTGAGCGTTGATAATTAGTTACTTCCTCCTTTTCTTGATGAAATAAAGCGCCAGTAAAAGAGCAAATCCGCTGGTTGGCATAATGTACCACCAAATTGAATTTTCCGGGCTTGAACTGCTCATAGGAGATTTTCCAGTATTTGTTTCATTTTCAGGAATCAGCAGAGAAGCCAGAGAAGTTAATCCGGATAATTCCGTTTTGATCTCAGTGATTCCTTCAGGAGCTTCAAACCCGATGGCATCCTTTCGCAATTCATAACGCCATTTTGTGCCGTAGGTTTTATCTAAATAAGCAAAAATGGTTTGATTGTATTCTGCTTCATTTTCACCTTCACCAGAACGAAGACAGCCCTGAGAATGAAAGGTCAGACCATAGCGTTTTTGAAAAAGTTGATCTTCTGCTGAGCTAAAATCCGGCATACCTCCGAATCCTCCGGAAAAAAGGATTTGCATTTCATGTTTTTTGATATCCTGCAGCGCACCGGCTTTGTTGTATCTGGAATAAAAGAGACAGAATATCTGAGAAGAATTAAAATGGAGAAACTTCCCTAAATTGAAAGTATCTATTTTCATGGGAACAATACAACCCGGAAATGGAAATGGTTCGCGGAAACTCCAGATCAAAGAATCCGGAATTGCTGTGAGGAGAAAAACGGAATCTCCCTGCTGTGCTGGTGGTTCGTTCTTTTCTGAAAAAATCGTCAAACTGTCTTCCTGGGAATGTACACTTTTGATGGTGAAGATTAAAAAGCTTATTACCAGATAGAAAGATCTCATGTGAATCACTTTGTAAATCAAACGGAGAAGGAATTGAAAAGTTGCCTGGATAAATGTGATCTGCCTGCGAATGTCAATTCGAGTCCTGACAGAAGCATAACGAATCATACAAAGTTATTATCGGACAAGTCAAAAAATAAAAACCTCCCACTAAGTAGTATTGGGAGGTTTTTATGAATTTTAGAAATTCGCGCTACAAAAAAAAGCAGGCTGGTTGATAAACTAAATTAAGTTGTAGTAGAGTAGAAGTTACGCAGATCAATGCTGAAAAATTACAGAACAAAGATGTGCGATAATAAAAGCACCCGTAAGGTGATAATTAACCGAAATGAATAAACAGGTATTTATATCTGGTTTTCACAAAACAACTACTAACGATCATACTGGCATTTGTCGACAAATTTTTCGAAAGCTCTGTTGGTATTCTTTAAAACCGGACCATGACCAAAACACAGAATCTGAGGATTTAAATCAGCTAATTTCTTTAAAGACTTTGCATTTTCCTGTTTGTCGGAGGTAAAGATATCAGGCGGGGAATGAAGTCCTCTTATGGTTGTCAATAAGTTCATATTTGTTGCCGCATCGCCAACAATAAGTACTCCGTCCTTCTCTCTGAAAAAAGAAATATGTCCGGCTGAATGTCCCGGAGTCTCAATAACCCGGAAATTTCCGATCAAATCATTTTCCTTCAACGTTTTGTCCACCTGGTGTCCTTGTCCGGCCCAGTATTTCTGTTGAAACCTTGCTATCAGGTTTTTGCTTGACGGATAATCTCTTGTTACCAGTCCTGTTTCTGTGCGATACACTTCTTTTTCATGGCAATAGAGCGGCACACCGGACTCTTTACAGATTTGATCACTGCAACCCTGATGGTCTGCATGTGCATGGGTTAAAGCATGTGCATAAACGGGAACTTGTTTTAGACCGTTGACAATTTTATTAAACGAGCTTCTTATTCCTGAATCTATCAGCACACCTTCAATAATGTAGCAGTTAATACCGTCTCTTGGCATTAATGAAATATGATGAACGTCTTTAGCTATTTGTTGCATACTGTTTTTTATTTCAAAACTAATGCTGCTGTAATGAGCTGGAAAGGACATTTGTCTTTAAAGAGCAGGCTGCAAAATTTCTCTTTTAACCCGTGTAAGGGTTCTTGGAGTAATGCCAAGGTAGGATGCAAGGTGACTGGTCTGAACTCTTTTTACAATCTCAGGAGATTGTGTGATGACATGCAGGTATTTTTCTTTGGCAGACTTATTATTGAGGTTTAGAAGATAATCCTCTTTGTTCATAAACTCCTGTTCCATGATCAAATTTGAAATAAATTTCCAGGAGGGAACTGCTTCTGTCAATTGATTGAGCTTGCTAAAGTCTATGACCAATAAATGGCAATTCTCAATTGCCTGTATATTCTTTTTTGAAGGTTGCTGAAGGGCTAAGCTTTCATAAGAAGTCACGAATTGATTTTCAAATTTAAAGCAGGTTATATTTTCGTTGCCATCCGGATTCGTAGAAAAAGCTCTTAGACCACCGCTGGCTATGAAAGCTACTTTGTCGCAAATCTCCTGTTCAACTATGAAGTAATGATCTTTTTTGAGCTTAAACTCTTCAAACAAAGAAAGTGAATGCTCAATTTCGTTCGCGTTCAGCAAATTCAGTTTGAAGAGATATTCGTGTAATTTTTGCTTCATTGTCCCGTTAGTACTTCAATACTACCAAAATTACCTTAAATAGAGCAATCAAAGAAATCGCTTATTCGAAAATGCTTTTCAAAAGCACGGATGAAAATAGAACTGAATTCCTCTCGAAACCAAAAAATCACCTTTGCGAATAAGTATCGTTATTTTAAGATGGTACACCTATGGGCCAAGTATAGATTAAGTATGGATGTAGTATGAAAAAAGCAATAAATTAATAACCTGTTCCGCCTGGTAAATAGCACAGCAAGTTGTTTTCCTGGTTCGAAAAAAGTAAGAGGAATTCAAAAATATGGTGAGATGTGCCATATAATGGAAAATCAAATCGGAATGGCAAAACGACTTTTTGAATGAACAAACTCTAACCTCATAGCGTTTTATTAAAATTCATAAATTGCAATTAAAAACAAGGGGAATGGAAAAAGTACAGATAACAGTTCAAAGCAAGGTGAATGCGCCGGTTGAGAAAGTTTGGGATTACTGGAATGCGCCGGAACACATTATGAAGTGGAATAGTGCTTCACCGGATTGGCATACTCCGAAATCGGAGAATGATCTGCGTGTTGGTGGGAAGTTTAGTGCCAGAATGGAAGCAAAAGACGGAAGTTTCGGATTTGATTTCGGAGGAGTATATGATGAAGTAGTTGCAAACGAACGGATTGCTTATACAATGGAAGATGGACGAAAAACACAGATTACCTTCATCAATCACGGCGACGCAACAGAAGTAATCGAAACTTTTGATGCAGAAGGCGAGAACCCGATCGAAATGCAGCAAGCTGGCTGGCAGGCTATTCTGGACAATTTTAAGAAGTACACGGAAGCATATTGATCCGGAAAATCAGGAATTGAAAACGGGGAATTTAAAGCTCCCCGTTCTTGTTTAGAATCTGATTGAATCCGTGTTTTTCGACAAATTATTCTTCATTATTTTTTAGTTTCATCAACAAAGTATAAGCACCTTTGATGACGATGTTTTTTGAAGGAAGTGGTGACTTCAGTTCCGTAAATCCTTCATTTGAACTTCCGGTTTTGACCGGAGTCATGCGATAAAATCCTTTGTTTTCTTCGACAAAAACGTATTCCTTTCCTTCCCATTTCACCAATGCTTCATCGGGAATACAGTTCACTTTTGCACGATCCATCTCAATTTCCGCATTCACAAATGTTCCCGGCAATAATTCGGAAGTGGATCGGATTAGTTTGGCGTGTACCTGTGTACTTCTATCTGTGTCAATACTCGGTGAAATGAGTTCGATTTTCGCTGTAAATTCCTTGTCAGGATTGCTGTTTGTAACGAATTTGACAAGCTGTCCGATTTTCAAACGGGAAGCATCGTTTTCAAAAACAGTGAGATTGATGCAAACGTCTGTGGGATTGATCAGTTCAAAAATCACATCCGACGGATTGATGTACTTTCCGATATTCGCATTGACTTTCACCACATATCCCGAAATGGGTGAATGAATGGAAACACTTCGGGAAATGGAGTTTTCACTGAGCTTTTCAGGAACCAGACCGATCAAACGAAGCTGCTCTGCCAGTGAACGCACCAAAATGCGCTGATTGCTGTATTCACTCTGAACTTGCTGCAGGGTTTTGTCGCTGGCAACTTTCGTTTCATTCAAACCTTTCTGGCGTTTGTAGTCGATTTCCAGGTACTGAAGTTTATTTTTAGCCGTCAGGTAATCCTGTTGCAGCTGAATGTATTGCTGATCTTCCAGCGTTGCGAGAACTGTACCTTTTCCCACTTTGGTTCCCGGAATGAGCGTGGTTTTTCTCAGGTATCCGCCCAAAGGAGCGCTTATCGAAACCTGATTATCCGGATGAACATCAATGGTTCCGTTTACCTGCAAAGAAAGATGCATGTCGCGGCTTTCGACTTTTCCCGAGAGGATTCCTGCGTTTTGAATCTGTTTTCCGGTAAGATGCACTTCATTGGATTGAAGCGTTTGTTTATTGTCTTCTGTGTTTGTATTCGTTTCTTCGTGGCTTCCGCATGATTGCAGAAGAAAAAGAAGGAGCCCGAATGCGATGATTGATTTCATATAAATGTCTTTTTAAGGATTGATGTTGCTGATTTTTTCAATTTCGAAAGCTGCTTCGTTGAATTGCTGGATCGTGAAATAATAATTACTCTTGATCTGCATGGCCTGATTGACCAGAACAACCCAGTCGATGTATCCGATTTCTCCGGCGGTGAGTTTTTCAGAAGCTGTACGAATCATGGTATTGGCATTCGGAATCATGGTTTGATTGAAAGATTGCACCAATTGATTGTTTCGCTGATAAACCCTCAAAGCATTTGTCAGCTGCAGATTTAATTCCTGATTCAAAGCATCCAGTTCCTGCTGTTTTTGAAGAACGGAAAAACGCGACGCCCGGATCCGTGATTTTTGCGCACCGAAAAACAAAGGAATCCCGATTCCGACATTCAGAGAGGTAAACCGTTTGGAGCTTCCGAAATAGAAGTCTGTTGCATCCCGATTCGGTGTTTGCCAGCCCATAATCGTTGTGTTGCTGAATCCGGCGCTCAAAGAGGGGAGAAGCCTGCTTCTTTCCAGTTGTAATTGCTGCTGCGAGAAAAGCAGTTCCTGTTCCTGAAGCTGTCTGCCGTAATTGCGTTTCAAGGTATTGCTGTCCGGTAAAATCGGGAGCAGGTATTGAATTTGCGCTGATGCCGGTGAATAACTGACACTGGCATTTAGAAACAGGTTGAATCGATCCAGCAGAAAGGCGTAATTGGCTTCCAATTGATTGAGTTGATTGGAAATCTGCATGCGCTGATTATCGGCAGTAGCCATTTCCAGAACATCAATATCGCCGCTTTCAAAGCGCAGTTTAATTTTTTGCTGAAAATTGGCAAATATGCTGTCGGCGCTTTGAAGCAATTTTCGCTGTTCGCCCAGAACCAGCAATTGATAGAATAACTGTTTTACTCCAAGCGTCGTTTCGAGTGTTTTTTGAGAAAATCCCAGTTCACTCATCCGGATTCCGGTTTGAATCAATCGTTCCTGATTGCGATAAACAGTTGGAAATTGAATGGTTTGCGACAGGGAAAACCGGTTGTCCAGACGAAGACTGTTGAAACGTCCGTATTCAAATCCGGCGTTCGCCTGTTCGATATCAAATCCGCTTTTCTTCAGCGCATGGGAATAATTCACCTGCGTTTCTGCCGCTTTGATGGATTTGTTATTCTTTAAAGCGGTATCAATTGCTTTAGACAAATCGATCGGTTGCTGTGCCACTGAATGGAAACTGAGAAAACCGAGAATCAGAACGGAAATTGCTTTGGTTTTGGAGGAAGATTGAAAATAGTTTCTTCCTTTTTCGGAGAAAATGTACAAAACCGGCAAAACAAAGAGTGTGAGGAAGGTTGAAATGATTAACCCGCCAATGACAACTGTTGCCAATGGTTTTTGAACTTCTCCGCCGGCTCCTGTGCTGATTGCCATCGGAATAAAACCTAAAGAAGGAACCAAAGCGGTCATCAAAACCGCACGTAATTTCGATTTGGTAGCGTGGATCACAATGCGTTTTACATCTTTCCAGCCTTCTTTTTTCAAGCGGTTGAATTCGCTTACGAGCAAAATACCGTTCAATACCGCAATTCCGAACAAAGCAATGAAGCCAACTCCGGCAGAAATACTGAACGGCAGGTCTCTGAGCCACAAGGCAATGATTCCACCGATGGCTGAAAGCGGAATAGCGGTGTAGATCAATAATCCCTGCTTCACGGAATTAAAAGCGAAAAACAAGAGCAGGAAGATTAACAACAAAGCAATCGGAACAACGATGGAAAGCCGTTCTTTGGCAGCGGTCATGTTTTCGAAAGAACCTCCGTATTCAATGCGGTATTCCCGCGAGAGATTCAGCTGTTTTTCCACTTTGTTTTGCAATTCTTTCACAATCGACTGAACATCTCTTCCGCTGACGTTGAACCCGACAATGATTCGCCGCTTGGTGTTTTCACGCTGAATCTGGTTCACACCTTCCATTTCTTCCACAGATGCAACGTAACTCAAGGGAATCTGTGTGTTTTGCCCGGTTTGAATCATCAGATTCCGGATGTCGGTGATGTTTTTCCGCTGATCGTTTTCCAAACGAACTACCATGTCGAAGCGCTTTTCTCCCTCGTAAACCTGTCCGGCAATTTGTCCGGCAAAAGCAGTATTTACAACCCGGTTCACATCTCCGACATTCAATCCGTATTTTGCCATTTCCTGTCGTTTGTAATTGATTACAACCTGCGGCATTCCGGTCATTTTTTCCTCATAAATATTGATCGCACCTTTCACACTTCCGATGATCTGCGCCAATTTTCCGGCGTAATGAGTCAATGTGTCGAGGTTTTCGCCGTAGATTTTACAAACAATGTCTTGTCTTGCTCCGGTCATCAGCTCATTGAAGCGCATTTGAACCGGAAACTGAAATCCAACGGTAATTCCCGGAACTTCTTCCAGTTCCCTGGTCATTTTCTCACTCAGTTCTGTAAACGATTTGGCAGAAGTCCATTCCTTTTTGTCTTTGAGAATAACCATCATGTCGCCCGCTTCGAAAGGCATCGGATCGGTGGGAACTTCCGCAGAACCGATTTTGGTCACAATTTTGGTCACTTCCGGAAAGCGTTCCAATAAGATTTTGGAAGCCTGTTGTGTCGCTTGAATGGTGTTATTGAGATTACTTCCGGTCAATAGACGCGTTTCCACTGCAAAATCGCCTTCTTCCAATTGCGGAATGAACTCACCGCCCATTTGCATCAGCAGGTAAATGGCCAAGCCAAAGATCAGGAGTGTTGTTCCCAAAATCATTTTCGGGAAATTCAACAAGCGGTTCAATCCCGGTTGGTATTTGCGTTCCAGCCAGATCATCAAACGGTCCGTAATGGTTTTCTTGTGTGAAATTTCCTTTTTCAAACAAAGGGCAGACATCATCGGAACATAGGTGATCGAAAGAATAAACGCACCCAGAATCGCAAACGCAATCGTCAAAGCCATTGGTTTAAACATTTTCCCTTCGATTCCTTCAAGCGATAAAATCGGGAGATAGACGATCAGAATAATGATCTGACTGAAAACCGCCGATTTAATCATCGATCCGGTAGATTTGGAAACCTCCGCATCCATTTGTTTCTGATCAATTCGGGTGATCTGTTTGAATTGTCTGGAATGTGAGAAACGGTGCAGAATCACTTCAACAACAATCACCGATCCGTCTACAATTAATCCGAAATCGATGGCACCCAAAGACATCAGGTTTCCGCCAACTCCGAAGAGATTCATCAGAATAATGGCAAAAAGCATCGAAAGCGGAATGACGGATGAAACGATCAATCCGGCGCGGATATTTCCAAGGAAGAAAACCAACACGAAAATCACGATCAACGCTCCTTCCAGCAAGTTGGTTTCGACCGTTTCAATGGCATTGTTTACCATTTTGGTTCGGTCGAGAAAAGGTTCGACGACGACTCCTTCCGGAAGCATTTTCTGAATTTCGGCAATGCGTTCTTTGACGCGTTTTACCACTTCGGAAGAATTTTCGCCTTTCAACATCATGACTACAGCTCCGGCAACTTCACCTTTTGCGTTGAATGTCATGGCTCCGTACCGGATGGCAGAACCAAAGCGAACGCTTGCTACGTCTTTCAGAAGCAGCGGAGTTCCGTTCTCCAGATTTTTGAGCACAATTTGCTGAATATCCGGAATACTTGAAGTCAAACCTTCACTGCGGATGTAAAGCACCGTGGGTCCTTTCTCGATATAAGCTCCACCTGTGTTTTCGTTGTTTTTCTCTAAAGCATCGAATACATCCGTAATGGTGAGATTGTTTGCTTTCAACTGTTCCTGTTTGATCGCAATTTCGTACTGCTTTAGTTTTCCTCCGAAACTGGAAACTTCCGCTACTCCCGGTGTTCCGAGTAATTGCCTTCTGACAATCCAATCCTGAATAGTCCGGAGTTCCATTGGTCCGTATTGGCTTTCATAGCCTTCTTTTGGCCGCACGACGTATTGATAGATTTCCCCCAATCCGGTAGAAAGCGGCGCCAGTTCAGGCGAACCGATTCCGGAAGGAAGTTCCTGTTTGACCTTTTGAAGTTGTTCGTTGATCTGCTGTCTGGCCAGATGAATATCGGTTTCATCCGTGAAAACAAGCGTCACCAATGATAATCCGAATCTGGAAAAACTCCGTACTTGCTTCAATCCCGGAATATTACTGCAGGATTGTTCGATCGGAAAGGTAATTAAGCGTTCGATATCCGTAGCTCCCAAGGATGGAGAAACGGTCAGAACCTGAACCTGATTGTCTGTGATGTCAGGTAAAGCATCAATGGGTAGTTTGGTTACCTGATATGATCCCCAGAATAGAAGAGCGATAACAAACAAGCCAACCACAAACTTATTCCTCACGGAAAAGTCAATAATTTTTTGAAGCATAATTTCAATGATGAAATGAAAAATTGGTCCGGAGAATTCGGACACATAAATCAATTACAGGTTGTTTTGTACGGAGTTTTCGCTGATTTCCAATTGTTTCCGTCGGATGTTGCGAATGATACAAATTCCGATAGCAATCAGTTGATTACTAATTCAAAAGGAATTTTCTGCGTACATCTGCGGGAACAGGATCACCAGGATGGTCGTACAAAACGTTACACTAAAATTATGCGAAACAAGGAGGTCTGAACAAAGATGCTAAAGCGGGATCTTTAGGTCGGTTGGTTTTGAAAATGATATGCAGATAGGTATCGAGCACTTCCATTTTTTCTTTGGGAACAAACGAAAGATTTGGAATAGATGCAATTTGAAAAGAAAAGTGATTGCTGATTTTCTTAAACGGAAGCTGCATATCCCGATCCTGATCATTGTCATTTAAATCGTTTCCGAGATAGTGCATTGAGATAAAATCAAAAATATCGATGTTTTGATTGAGTGCACGATGTTCTGTGAAATGAATCATCAATTCAGGCAGTTTAAACAATTCTCCCAACGAACTGTTAAACATAAAAATGGGTAAGAGTATGTAAATAAACGCCTTTCTCACATCGCAAAGTTAAACAAAGGAATCGTCAATTACTCATTTTGCAAAAAAACAGCAACAAGAATACGCTATATTTGCGCCGTTATTTTAAAACCAATAAATACTATCATCTATGAACAAAATTTTGACAGCAATTGTCATTGTATTTGCTGCTACAACCGTTAGTTACGGTCAGCTGAAGGGAGCTTTGAAAAATGTAAAAGACAAAGCCAATGAAAAGGTGGATCAGGTTCCCGCTACATCCGGAACAAGCACCGGAAAATCTGATAAAGCATCACCAGGTTTGGGCGGCGAACCTGCTTACGATCCGGAAAGTCCCACATACCGTTCATTCAGTATCGTGAGAGACGAGATCAGTTCAACCAAAAACATTTTGAAGCCTGAGAACTGGGACAAAAATGTGGAAGGAAGAAACGATGATGCAACCCGTTATTTGGCTAAAGCAAAAGAGAACCTGACGAAATTGCAGAATGACCCGATCGAATCCAAGAAGCCATACGTGAAGAATCTTGCTGCAAGCTGGGATGAAGTGGAAGCTCAACGCAAGAGTCAATTCGAAGTATATACTTTAAACAAAGAATACAGCGAAAAACTGGATCAGTTTCACCGCTTTGCAACAAGTGGCTGGGATATCAGCGACAAAAGCCTGGAAGGTTCATATACGAGCTATTACAATTTCAAAAAGGATTTCGAAACAAAAAGACCTGATTATGTAAAGGATGGTTATGTGCAAAAGCGTTTTGCGGATGTAGATAATTTCTTCAAAGTGGAAGTATACAAAGTCGTTCCTCAATTGGATGCTCAGGCAGATGCGATTATCAAGAAAATTCACGAAATCAATTCAAGAGGAGAACAATCTTATCTGTTGAATGCAAAAAGCTACGCGAAAGAATTCGAAGAGCCTTTGGCACAGATTGCTTACAACAAGAAATATTTGTTGGAAGATAAAACCGGAATTGATGCGGTTGAGGCTAAGATCAAGAAGGAAAAAGCAGTATTGGACGAATACGTTAGCAGTGGAAAATTCGATGCTCACGTGGCAAAATACCGTCAGGAAATCATTGATGCGGTTCGTTTGGCTCCAAAGAAAATGACCAACGCGAAATACGAAGGAATGGCTTTGGCAGGAGTTGAGAAAGGAAAAGGAACGCGTGCAGTCGTTACTTCAGATATCTGGTTAATTAAGAAGAACGAATACGGATTTCCATTGTACAAATACTTACCGGTAGATATCGCTGTGACAGTTGATGGAAAATGCTGGTTGGCGTACGGACAAATCAGAAAAGATTACGAAGGCGGCGGCCAGTATGGCGGTGAATTCTTCAATTACTGGGGACTTCAGGACGAAATGAACTGTGCAAACACTATGAAATAGGAGAAAGCACTGCTTTCTATAGGAAACGCGCGTTTCAAAACAAACACAGAGTGAAATACAATGAAATAAAAACACGTATGGGCGAAAAATTTTTCGCCTATACGTGTTTTATCCACCTTTAAATTCATATTCCGCAATTCACAATTATCATTACATTTACCAAACGTTCTTTAAAATCAATTTCCGGAAAAGGTTCCCGCTTAGGTGGGATGAAAAGGGAATCGTGTGAAAATCACGAACTGTCGCGCAACTGTAAGTAACATTTCAAAGGTTTTATCAATGATCCACTGTCTCGAATTAATGGAGACGGGAAGGAGATAAAAACCGTTACAAGTCAGGATACCTGCCATTTTCCGATCTGTTTGTCACTATTCGGCTGAGTTTACTCCGAATAAAACAAGCAGAATTGACCAGGCTTTCGCGGTTTGAAGCTTATGTCGAGATGTCTTATAGTTCTCTTTTTTCAAGAGGAAAAGTCCATCCGTGCATATTTTTTTCGAAAGCCTTTAAGAGCATATAACTTAAAGAAGCAGTATGAGTGATCACGAACAAGTATCCTGCCCCAGATGTCATGCGTTTTTTGCGTGTAAATCAGGTTCGATTTCCCTTTGTCAATGTACAACAGTGGCATTAACAGTGAATGAAAGTCATTATATCAGCGATCATTACAGCGAATGCTTGTGTGCACCCTGCATGCTCGAAATGAAAAAGGAATACAACACCAAACTGCTTGAACAACGATTTTCAAGTATTTCAACACTTTTTAAGAAGAACAATTAAATCAATTGAAAATTTTGATAATTCGCAATTTTCACATTAAACAAGAATTATGACAGTAGAAGAACGCATCCAGCAAGCCGAAACACGTATTTTTAAAGCCGTTTTCCCAAACACAACCAATCATTACGATACGCTTTTCGGAGGAACAGCCATGCAATTGATGGATGAAGCGGCTTTCATTGCCGCAACGCGTTTCAGTCGACAAAGAATGGTAACGGTGAGCAGCGATAAAATTGATTTTAAGAAACCGATTCCAGCCGGAACCATTGTGGAATTGATAGGAAAAGTAACGTATCTGGGGAGTACAAGTTTGAAAATCCGTGTTGACATCTTCATAGAACAAATGTATTCCGATCAGAGAGAAAAAGCCGTTACGGGAGAATTCACTTTCGTGGCAATAGACGAAAACAAGCAGCCGGTGAAGATTTTGAGATAAGAAATTCATTTTCTTATTATCTTCATTCCATGCATGCAGAAAATCACTACATCAATCGCATTGGCTGGCTGCGGGCTGCCGTTTTGGGCGCCAATGACGGAATTCTTTCCACAACGAGTTTGGTTATTGGCGTTGCAGCAGCCAGCGAAAGCAGAGATCCGATTATTCTTTCAGCTTTAGCCGGCCTGGTTGCAGGGGCACTTTCAATGGCGGCCGGAGAGTACGTTTCAGTTAGTTCTCAATCAGACATCGAACGGGCGGATTTGCGCCGGGAACGAAAAGCTTTGATGGAAACTCCTGAAGAAGAGTTGATGGAATTAACGGCGATTTATGAAAAGAGAGGTTTGAGTAAAGAACTGGCTTTGAAAGTAGCTCATGAACTAACTCAAAACGATGCTTTGGACGCACATGCAAGAGATGAATTGGGAATCAATGAAATGACGCAGCCCAAACCTTTTCTGGCAGCAGTTTCATCCGGATTTTCTTTTGTTGCCGGAGGGATTTTGCCTTTATGTGTCGCATTTTGGGCCCCTGTCAAAGAAATGATTTATTATCAATATGGCTTTGCGATTATCTTTTTAGCCATTTTGGGAGCTGTTTCAGCAAGATCCGGAGGAGTGAGACCATGGAAACCGGTTGTCCGGCTTTGTATCTGGGGAACGGCAGCCATGTGCGTAACTGCAGGAATCGGCTATCTGTTTGGAGTGAATGTTGGTTAATAACTATCTTTCGGGAGGTAAAGCTGTTTATAAGATGAAGTTCAGTTTGATTTTCTGTGTGTGTATTCCGGCAATTGTTTTCATGGCTTCGTGTGGTGAAAAGAATCGAAACAATAAAATTTTTACAACTGAAAGCATCGAAAACCCGGTTCCGGATTCATCTTCGAATCTTCCGTTTATTTGTGTGATAGATACTCCGGTTTGTACAGACTCGGCTTGTTATGGAATGTATCGCGGAGTGGAATTTGTTTCCGAGCAATACATCGACCGCTTGAAGTTGAACGGAACGGACGTTGCACACCAATATTCCAATAAAATGTGTGAGTATGTAGGGAAAAAACTCAAGCAGCTTTATCGGGATAGTTTATACAGTAAGGTTGATCTGACAAAGATTCGTTTATCAACCAAAGGCATGAACAGCGGTGAGGACTACGTTGAATACAAAATTTATATTCCGTTTAAACGGGTTCCTAAAAATCAGGCAATGACGGCTTTTGATCATTGCGGTGGCTGGGGACACAAACCTGAATTGGCAAAAAGAAAACGGGATTTAATTTTCAGTCCGAACAAAATTGTTAAAAATCAAAGGCTGTGGATCAGCAGGTTGTATAAAACAAAGGAAGGATTAGAGGAATTTTGGATTCAATGGCAGCATACTGATTGGAGTAAGTAAATCAGTAGATTGCTTAAAGATTGAGTAATCAATTATTGATGCGTTTACCACTGTTTTACAACTATTGACAAGGCTTTTGGCTTTAAAAGAAAGCAATTAAATCTGTTTACTTCTTGTTTAAAAAAGCAAAAATATTCAGTAATATTACACTTGTAATCTAAATACAACAACTAAATATTATGAGAAAAATTTACACCTTGCTGGGGTGTTTGTGCTTGTTTCAAGTTTCAAACAATGCCTCAGCTCAAGTGATTTTCAGTGAGGACTTTAGTACTGCAACTGGAACAACACCACCGACCGGATGGACAAACAATGAAATTTTAGCTGGAGGAGGCGAGTGGGACTTCGATAATTCGGGAGGAAGAACCGGAAATTTACCATTAGATGCGCCGTTTGCTATTTTTGACAGCGATTATTTGGCAACTTTCGGAGAAGAAACAGCTTTGGAATCACCAATCTTTGATGCGACTGCTTTTACAGGAAGTATTTTTCTGTCTTTTGATCATTTTTTCAATGATGGTGCAGGAGGTGAATACTATGTTGAAGTGTACAACGGTACTACATGGGTAAGTATTTTGGAAGGAGTTGATCAAACGCCAAATTCGGAGCATGTTGAATTGGATTTAACACCTCACGTTACTGGTGTTACTGATGCACAGGTACGATTCAGATGGGTAGGAGAATATTCCTTTTGGTGGATTGTGGATAATGTAATCGTTAAAAACTATTCATGTGCTGCAGCTGCAAACCTGGATGTTTTCAATGAAACATTCGACTCTTTTGATATATCATGGGCTCCGAATGCTTCGGCAGCTTCATGGACTATCGAATGGGGAGTACCAGGATTTATCCCGGGAACAGGAGATGAAATCGGTTCAGATATTGTTACAACACCTTCTTATTCAATTCCGGGATTAACTGCTGCAACGGACTACGAAATTTATTTTCAAACAGACTGTGGTGGTGGAGAACTTTCTCCATGGAAATCAATTAAAGGAAGAACACTTTGTTCTATCTTGCCTTTGCCTTGGTATGAGAATTTTGATACCATGACTACGTTTGATTACGATTTGTTCCCGGATTGCTGGAGAAGTGAGCAAGGTGAATGGATGACAGATGATTCTGGTTGGTCTGATTTCCCTGCTTATTCTGGATCTAACTTTGCAGGAATTCAATGGAGCACGAACGATTATCTTTGGACTCCAAGTTTTGAATTGACAGCGGGAAGAAAGTACGAGTTCTCATTCATGTATATGGGAGACGGTAATGACGAATGGAGTGGAGAAGCAGTTGTGAATTCATCTCAAATTTCTGCAGGCGCAACAGTTATGGGAGTTCCATTTTTGACTTCTACGGACGTTACAACTGAAGAATATCAGAAAGTAGTATACTGTTTCACTCCAACTCAATCAGGTACTTATAGTTTTGGTGTACATGTGAGCGCAACAAGCTGGCCTTATTTCCTTGCTTTCGATGATTTCAGTGTATTGGAAAGAGGAACGACAGCTGGTACAAATGCTTCTGTTGATGTTTGTCAGTCAAATGGCTTGGTTGATTTGAATACAATGGTTAATTCAGATGATGCTTACGGAACCTGGCAGTTTGATGCAAATCCGAATGCAATTGAGAACGATACCTTGTTAAATCCGGAATCTATTCCTGCAGGAACATTTGAATTGTCTTATGTAACAACTGGATGTTTGGAAGATACTGCAACTGCAATAATTACAATTTCCGGACCTTCAAATGCAGGTATTGACGGAAATGTTACAGTTTGTAAAAATGAGCCAATGAATTTGTTGGAAGGATTAACAGGAACAGTAGATCTAGGTGGAGACTGGTACAATTCTCAAAACCAATTGTTGACTACTTCTCAGATCATGTCACCTAATTTCCCTGGTCAATACAATTATAAGTATATCACAGGAAACAATGTTTGTCCGGATGATACATCAGGAGTTCTTGTTACTGTAGGAACTTGTGACTGGTTGTCGGTTGACGAAATGGCATTGGAAGAAGTGAATTTATACCCGAACCCTTCAACAGGAGTGGTATTTATCGAATCTAATTTCTCAACAGGTACTTTCAATCTGGAAGTATCGGATGTGAACGGAAGAATCGTTGAAACAGGAAATAATTCCATTGCTGCAGGAACAAATACAGTGAATTTGAGTAAAGTTCAAAAAGGAACTTACTTCTTTAAATTGTCAAATGAGAATGCAGAAAAAGTTTATCGCGTAGTTATTCAGTAAGAAAAACTGATCGATTAACCGATAGAATAAATTGGCCCCGGCATCTATTGTCGGGGCTTTTTATTTTTCAGACAGAACGGAAATCGCTTGTTCGTCTCTTTTCTGAGAGAAAAGAATACCTTTGCAGCATGAATTTTGAAAAACAATTGTCGGAACGCAGCGGTAATGTATGCGAGTTAAGTGGAGCAACAACAGATTTGCAGGTTTATCAGGTACAGCCTTCAGAAGGAAATTCTGCAGATGACTTTGTTTTGATCACTCAAAATTTAAAAGAACAACTAGAGGAAACAAAAGAGATTTCTTCAAACGATTGGCGTTGTCTGAATGACTCTATGTGGAGTGAGGTTTCTGCCGTGAAAGTTATTTCTTACCGGATGCTTGATAAGCTGAAGGGAGAAGGCTGGCCGAATGATTTGCTTGAAATGATTTACCTGGAAGATCAGGAGCTTGCATGGGCAAAAGCAGGTATGGAAGATGAAAATGCCGTGAAACACGTCGATTCGAACGGAGCAATCCTGAAGGCTGGTGATACGGTTGTTTTGATCAAAGAATTGGACGTAAAAGGTTCAACGATTACCGCAAAAAGAGGAACGGCAGTTCGAAACATTCGCCTGGTTCATGACGATCCGACTTTGATTGAAGGAAAAGTGGACGGGCAATCCATTTATATCCTGACTCAGTTCGTGAAGAAATAGAGTAAGAATTGAAAATTGAGAATATAAAATTGACAAGGAGAAACAGCGAAGTTTCCTTTTCAATTGCCAATTATTTCATTTTTCAATTATAATACGTCTTTGTAATCAGGAGTTTTATCAAATACACTTTTTGCAAACGGGCATAAAGGAATGATTTTAATTCCCGCTTTTCGGGCAAAATCCACAGCCGCCTGAACCATCAGGTTTCCGACACTTTTTCCTCTGAACTCCGGATTTACTTCCGTATGATCAATGATAATGCGATCGTCATTCACCCATGAATAAGTCATTCTTCCGGCTTCTTTGCCGTCTTCGCTTGCTTTAAAAAATCCTTTTGACTCACGGTCAAATTGTTGTACTTCTATCATGTTTATTAGTTACGAATTACGAATTCATTTTTAAAATTCTTTTTTCGGAGGTCAAAACTTCGGTTCCGGTAAAGGCACAAATCCGGTTTCTCCCTCAATTTTCGGGAACGTTTGTTGAATCCATGCTTCTTTAGCTTCTTCGATGCGTTCTTTCCGGGAGGAAACAAAATTCCAGAAAATAAAACGCTCTTCGGGAAATGCTTCTCCTCCGAAAATATAAATCGTGGTGTTTTCAGCCATTTCAAAAGCACACAACTCACTGTTTTTAGCAATCAATATTTGTTTCGGGCCATATTCTTCATCTCCGTCTCTGATACTTCCTTCCAGAATGTACAAGGCGCTTTCTCCAAATAAATCTTCACCGATGGAAAGCTTTGCGGCTTGTTTGCTTTTAATTTCCAGGAAGTACAAAGGACTGTAGACCGGAACCGGAGATTTTCTTCCGAAAGCTTCTCCTGCAACCAGTTTGAAAGCAACGCCATTTTCTGTCCAGGAAGGAATAGCATCCGCTTCAATATGTGTAAAGGAAGGTTCTGTTTCTTCCAGATCTTTCGGAAGCGCCACCCAGATTTGAAGACCGTGCAAGTGTTTTTCGGAATGACGAAGATATTCCGGAGTTCTTTCCGAATGTACAACACCTTTTCCTGCTGTCATCCAATTAACGGCTCCGGGCTTAATTTCCATTACGGAACCAATGCTGTCGCGGTGCATAATTGCTCCTTCAAACAAATAAGTCAAGGTTGAAAGACCAATGTGGGGGTGAGGACCAACATCCAGATTCTGATGATCACTTAATTTAGCCGGGCCCATGTGGTCTATAAAAACAAAAGGTCCGACAGCTCTTTTTTGACGGAAGGGAAGTAATCTTCCTACCAGAAAGTTTCCGATGTCTGCTGCGCGTTCTTCGATAATGAGTTGGATGTTTGACATGAATCTGTATTGTTTTTTCGAATTTCTTAATTAATAACCGGATTACAAAAGTTTGTAATGGATTTTGTACAAAAAATTCAGTTGATAGCTTCCCACAGATGCACAGATTTTTTAGGACGCTTACTAGTCGCCATTTAAGCGAAGCCGGTAGGCTCGCTCTAATCTGTGCATCTGTGGAAAAGATAAAGAGTGCTTGCAAGCAGGTGCGAAATTATGAATCACGCAGGTGTCTTTTTAAGGTAATGAAATCTGTACTTGTATAATCAATGGCTGAAAGATCACTTCTAGTTTAGAACACTACTTTGAAGTAAAAAAGTGATCTCTAAAAATGAATTGTGTTAAGCTTTTCCTAAAATACAAGCCAGGCGCTCTTTTTCGGATTACAAGTAGTATTTTAGGAGGGTAAAATTGCGTTATGACAACTGATATGGAAAAAAACAGCTTTGTGAACAAACAATTGCCAATGATAATAAAAGGTTTGATGGCCTTTATGTTTCTGCTTTCAGCGGTAGCAAAACTCTATCCGTCGCCCAATCTGGCATTGCCTACATTTGAGATCAAACAATTGCTTCCGATGGGGTTCAGCGAAACGAGTGCTGCATATTTTTCCCGCATTTTGATTGGTTGTGAATTGGCTTTAGGGCTTTTATTACTTCAAAAGAACTATTTCAAACGCCTGGTTATTCCTGTTTCGTTTTTAATGCTTCTGGTCTTTAGCGTTCATTTAACATATGAAATTTCCGTAACAGGAAACAGCGGAAACTGTGGCTGCTTCGGATCGTTGCTTCCAATGACTCCATTTCAGGCATTGCTTAAAAACATTATCGGAATGGGGCTTTTGATTTTTCTTTATGTAAAGACTAATAAAGCAAATGATCGTTTGAACTTTTCATTCCTGGCTGCAGTTACTTTTGCTTCTGTTTTGGGTGTTTTCCTTGTGGGGCCGATGCAGCGAAAATCAAGTGCAGATGTAACACAAGAATTGATGCAGCAAATGGAAATGGATTCGGACGAGCAGGAAACATCCGTTTCTTCTGATGAAAAAGCTCCAGATAAAGTTGTGTCTGATACTCCAAAAACCGAAAATAAGGAAGTAAAAGATGAGAAAACTGTACCTAAAGTAGAGGAGAAGCAGGAAGTAGATGAACCAAAAGCAAAAAAATCCGGTTTTGCATCCCAATTCGGAGATATCGATAAAGGTCGTAAGATCTTATGTTTTTTTGCTCCGGGCTGTGATCATTGCAAAGAAACCGCGAAAGCATTGACAGATCTGGCTGCAAAAGATGCTGCGTTTCCGGAAGTCAAAATTGTGTTTATGGACGAAGAAACAGAATTGATTCCTGACTTTTTCACCTTTGCAGGCAGAAAATATGCTTTTAAGATTTTGGATGTTGGTTCTTTCTGGACTGTTTTAGGAACAACAAAAGATACTCCGGGAGTGTTTTACTTGTGGAACGGAAATATTGTGAAAGAATACGATGGAATCAACGAACGCGCATTTAAGAAAGACGAGTTCCGGAAAATCACACAAAAGAAGTGGTCCGAATTGAAATAAGAGAAAGCACTGCTTTCGATGAAATACAAGCGTTAGCGCAGTAATAAAAACATTATAACTTCCATGAAGAGAAAGTACTTCTTTCGATGAAATAAAAGCATTATAATTTCCATGATTTGGTTATCTTCAGCTTTCATTTGATGATATGAAAGTACTATTTACCGTTCTGTTTTGTTTGTTTGGCCTCTTTTCTGAAGCTCAGAAAAGCCATGCATTTGACGAAGAAAAGTTTTATTCGGAAATAGGCAATTTGGCTTTGAAGAAAGACTTTTTTGAAATCAAGGAATTATTAATCCTGAATAAAAACCGGATAGACAGGGAAGTCTACTTTTATTACTGGGGTTTGGTGGAAAATGCATTCTCCAACTTCAAGGAATCCAATGCGGCGATTGAGTCTTTTTTTGAGGGAGCCGGCTCGATGAGTAACGATTCTTTGTTCAAGGAAATTCTTCTTGTAAAACAACTGAATCTGGTGAATCTTTTTGAATACAAGGATGCTTATCTGACAAACCGGTACGTTGTTGATAATTTTGCACATGTTTGTTCCGCAGCAGAGTTGGAAGATCTCTCGAACACGGCATTGATCTGGAAAGGATTGGAAAATCATGACAAGCAGCGGATTCATGTTCCTTCGGATTTGAAAATTCAACTATCCCGGGATAAAGCGAATCTGGCGAATGTTCCTGTAAAAACCGCCGGAATAAGTAAAAACTTTGTATTTGATACAGGCGCGAACTTTTCAGTCATTCAGCGCTCTGTGGCAGAAGAAATGAATTGTGAAATCATCCCGATCCAATTTGATGTAACGGCCATTACCGGTTTGAAGGTGAAAAGCGATTTGGCGGTAATGAAGGAACTTTGGATGGGGGATATCAAATGCGAAAATGTCGTTTTTTTGGTTTTCAACGACCAGGATCTGACTTTTTCAGAAGCAGATTATATGATTCAGGGAATTATCGGGTTTCCTGTTATCCGAAGCCTGGATGAAATTCGTCTGAACAATGCTGATGAATTGTTTGTTCCCAAAGTCGCAGAGCAAGTTTCAAAAAGCAATATGATTATTAATGGTTTTGTTCCGGCTGTTCAGGTCGTTTATAATTCCGATACCCTTCAGTTTTCGTTTGATACCGGTGCTGCCGAAACGTTTTTGAACAGTGCGTATTACAACAAGTATAAACGAACCGTGGAGAAAAAAGGGAAGAAGAAAAATCTGAAATCCGGTGGAGCAGGAGGTGTTGTGGAATATACCGGATTTGTACTTCCGAAAGTAACTCTTTCAATAGGTTTGGCCACAGCTACTCTTCGCAATATTCAGGTACGCAAAGAATCAGTGACGGAATCTGACTCTGATTTTGATGGGAATCTGGGACAGGATTTTATCAAGCAATTTGCCGAAATGATCATTAATTTCAAATATTCGGCAATCCGGTTTAAGTGACCTTGTTAGTTGCTGGTTGTTCCGGTTGTACTTTTCGCGTTTTTATCCTGCAATTTTCCCTGATCGTTGCTTTCTGTTTTTTTCGGAACGCTCACCATGATTACTTCATTGGCAACGGTTCTCACCTGAGCAAATAACCAATCGTACATTTCGTCTCCGCGGAAAATTCGTTCCAATGCTCCGTGATTCGCCCCGGCAATTTCGGTATAGATCAAATTTTTTCCGTTGTTACATTGTTTAATGGCGTTCACCATTTCTCTGGAATATCTTACAGGCACGGCCTCATCGCGGTTTCCATGCTGAATCCACATCGGAATACTCGCCATGTTACACGCATCTTTCGGGTTTCCTCCTCCACAAAGCGCTACAGCAGCCGTAATTTTGCTGGCATATTTTCCTGCAAAATGCATGGTTCCGTATCCGCCCAAACTCATTCCGCATACATATACGCGATTGGTGTCGGTTTTGTAGAGTTTTTGGACATATTGTAGAATCTCCAATACTTTATCGGGGTTCCAGGATCCGGATGCTACTTGCGGTGCAATAACAATTGCCGGAACATTTCTTCCTTTTTCAATTTCATGAATCACACCGTATTTCTTGACACGATTCAGATCCGTACCGCTCAGACTTTTTCCATGAAGGAAGATCAGAACCGGAGGATTGTTGTTTAAAATGCTACTGTCGGGAAGGTTTAACCAGAAGTTGTAGGATGTTTTACCTTTTACGGCGCTCAGTTGAGCAAAGGTGTTTAAACAGAAAAACAAACAAATTAAGATCAATACCTTCTTCATACTTTTTTATTAGGGTCACTAAGATAGGGATTATATTATAAGTGGAATTTTAAAATTTGGTTAATTCCTGAACTTTTAATTAACATACCCGGGTAGAGGTTCGTAATATTGCGATATGGCAAAATAGCAAATTTGAAATATTACGAAGTGAAGGATTAAACAAAAAAGCCCTGACGTGAATTGTCAGGGCTTTCATCATTATCTTAAAGATCATTACTGCTTCGCAGCATCAAGCAATTGCTTGTATTTAGCTTCTTTCTCAGGGTTCTTAAGAGCTCGTGCAATTTTCACCAAGCTGTTCAAAACTTCCAAATCTTTTGGTACAATAGCAATGTATTTTTCCAACGGATCCATCGCTAAACCATAGTATTCCAAGCTTTTTGCAAGCAATTCATCTGATTCTTTTTTAGCGTTCGGAGGTAAATCTCCAGCTTTCTGGCGAAGATCAAATCCTTTTCCTGAGAAGTAGCTTCCCAAGTTATAGTAAGCATCTGAATACTTCGGATCAATCTCAATTGCTTTGTTCAAATTAGACAAAACCGTTGCGTCATCCTTCATTTCCATTGCGATAGTTCCTAAGGCGAAGTACAAATGCTTGTCTTTCGGAGCTTTTTCAATTGCATGCTTCAGGAATTCCATTGCTTTGTCGTTTTGTCCGCCACGGATATAAGCCATTGCAGTTGCACGATAAATCTCGTTCGGCTTGTAATTCATGTCAGCACATTTCTTGTAGTACTCAGCCGCTTGTGCCCAGTTTTCATCTAATTCAGCAGACAATCCCTGATAGTAAATGTAAACAGTATCCACTTGATTCAAAACGGAGTTGTAATCATTGATCACACCGAAAATCATTCCTGCTTCTTTGAATTTCTTCGATTCATAAGCAGCAGACCCAAGTGGGTGCAATGTTTGCTTGATTACATTGACACTATTCTGGATATCGGAATCGTACTTATTAGAAAGATCGTAAGACTCTTTGTATGCTTTGACAGCGATGTCTTTAGCATCTTCCGGAACATTTTTATTGAATTCTGCATCCTGAAGCATTTTCAGGAACAACATGTTCGTATAAATCTCTCCTTTTAAGAAAAGTGTCTTCGGGCTTTTTTCCGTTTCCGGGTTCGTAGCTGCGATATCAACAGATTCTTTAGCTTTCAGCAATTGTTTTTTTGCCTCTTCCATATTTCCGGTCATTTGAGCTTTTTCAAATGCCTGAAGCGCCAATGCAGCGTCTGTTTCAACCTTTTTTTGAGCAAAAGAAAGTGACGAAATCATGAAGATTCCTGCTATAAGTGCTCCTTTAGTAATGTTCAAATAGTTCATAATTGTTTATTTGCTGTGATTTTGTTTCCAACTTTTATGCCAATCTCGACTTTTAGATGCAAACAAAAACCGTTTTCCATAAATTATTCCTCTGAATTAGTTTCAGTTGTGTCTTCTGTAGACTCATCTGCAGATTCATCTGTTGGTCCAACAACGATTGTTCCGTCTTCATCTTCAAACTCTTCTTCTTCATCTGAACGTGGAACTCTTGCTACTGCTGCAATTGCTGCTGTTCCTTTCAAGTTGATCAAACGAACACCCTGAGCTGCTCTTCCCATCACACGAATTCCGTCAATGTGCATACGAATAGTTACTCCGGCTTTGGTGATAATCATTAAATCATCCTCGTCTGCAACTGTTTTGATTGCAAGAAGTGGTCCTGTTTTATCAGTAATGTTAATCGTTTTTACACCTTTTCCTCCACGGTTGGTAATACGGTAAACCGGCTCACCATCTTCAGGATCATTCAGGAATGAACGTTTTCCGTAACCTTTTTCAGAAACAACCATGATCGTTTCGGCATTGTCTTTCACACAAATCATTCCGACTACTTCATCCATAGCGTTTTGAAGTGTTACAGCACGAACACCGGAAGCATTTCTTCCCATAGGGCGAACTTTCTCCTCGTTGAAACGAATTGCTCTACCGGCTTTGGTAGCCAATACCATTTCGTTGGTTCCGTCTGTCAAACGTGCTTCTAACAATTCATCGTTCTCACGAATCGTAATTGCATTGATACCGTTTGCTCTTGGTCGGGAATAAGCTTCCAAAGATGTTTTCTTAATGATACCTTGTTTGGTACACATCACGATGAAGTTGTTTTCAACGTATTCTTTGTCCGTTAAATCCTTCACTTTCACATAAGCCTTGATCTTATCATCCTGCTCAATGTTCAACAAGTTCTGAATGGCTCTTCCTTTTGCTGTTTTGTTTCCTTCCGGAACCTCGAATACACGCATCCAGAAACAACGACCTTTTTCTGTGAAGATTAACAGGTAGTTGTGGTTTGTTGCTACGAACAAGTGTTCAAGGAAATCTTTGTCACGTGTTGTAGAACCTTTCGATCCCATTCCACCGCGGCTTTGAACCTTGAATTCATCCAGATTCGTACGTTTGATATAACCTGCATGAGAAATAGTAATGACTACTTCTTCATCCGGAATCAAATCTTCAATCTTCATTTCTGAAGCAGAGTACTCAATTCGTGAACGGCGGGCATCACCATATTTATTGCGGACATCTGTCAATTCATCCTTGATAATCTGCATTCTGCGCTCTTCACGAGCCAAAATATCTTTCAAATCTGTAATGAAAGCCATCAAATCGGCGTATTCTCCACGTAATTTATCCTGCTCCAGTCCGGTCAATTGACGCAGACGCATTTCTACAATTGCACGTGACTGAATGTCAGACAATGCGAAACGCTCCATCAAACGCTCACGCGCTTCTTCCGGACTTTTAGATGAACGGATAATTGCAATTACTTCATCAATATTATCTGAAGCAATGATTAAACCTTCTAAGATATGTGCACGCTCTTCAGCTTTGCGCAATTCATATTTCGTTCTGCGGATAACAACTTCATGTCTGAACTTTACAAATTCAGTAATCATTTCTCTTAAGTTCAATTGACGAGGTCTTCCATCAACCAAACAAATGTTGTTAATGGAGAATGAACTTTGCAGCGCAGTGTACTTATATAATTTGTTTAAAACGACATTTGGAATCGCATCACGTCTCAATTCGAAGACGATACGCATACCATTTCTGTCAGATTCGTCACGGATGTCAGAAATACCTTCGATCTTTTTGTCATTTACCAGTTCAGCAGTTTTCTTGATCATTTCTGCTTTGTTCACCTGGTAAGGAATCTCGGTAACAATGATTTGTTCTCTTCCTCCTGACTCTTCAATCTCCGCTTTTCCACGAATAACAACGCGGCCACGACCTGTCAACAAAGCTTCACGAGCTCCGTCAACTCCGTAAATAATACCTCCTGTAGGGAAATCCGGAGCTTTTACATGATGTAATAACTCTTCGTCTGTCAGGTCATTGTTATCTACGTATGCAATAATGGCATCTACAACTTCACCCAAATTGTGAGGAGCCATATTGGTTGCCATACCAACAGCAATACCACTTGATCCGTTTATTAATAAGTTTGGAATCTTAGATGGTAATACGGTTGGTTCTGTTAAAGAGTCATCAAAGTTTGGCGCGAAATCAACTGTTTCTTTGTCCAAATCATCCAACATTTCTTCAGCAATCTTGCGTAAACGAGCCTCGGTATAACGCATTGCTGCCGGGCTGTCGCCATCCACAGAACCGAAGTTACCTTGTCCGTCCACTAAAGGGTAGCGCAAAGACCACGCCTGTGCCATACGAACCATTGTGTCATAAACGGAACTGTCACCATGCGGGTGATATTTACCAAGTACTTCTCCAACAATACGAGCTGACTTTTTATGCGGTCGATTGGAATAAACTCCCAAATCCTGCATACCATATAATACACGGCGATGAACCGGTTTAAACCCGTCACGTACATCAGGAAGTGCACGGGATACGATCACCGACATCGAATAATCGATGTACGCCGATTTCATTTCATCTTCGATGTTAATCTGGATTATCTTTTCTCCATCTGCCATCTTGTCATAGTTTTAAATTATGCACGAAATTTGTGTGCTAAAAGCAAGTTTCGAAATTAGCTTTTTTATGGCTACAAAAAAGAAGGTAAAAGGATTTTTACTAACAAAAAGCGGTGAAAAAATGCTATTTCGAGGTACTTATTAACATTTAATGTGTTTGTATATTTGTAAGGTGCGCTAGTTGCACTCAAATCTTAAATTAAGAGTTATGGAAGCGAAATTTTCACCTCGGGTAAAAGACGTGCTCAGCTTCAGTAGAGAAGAGGCTTTGCGTTTGGGGAATGATTTTATTGGGGTAGAACATTTCTTGTTAGGCATCTTGCGTGAAGGTGAAGGAAATGCGGTGCGTATCCTTACCGGATTCAATTTGGATTTGCAGAAATTAAAAACGGAATTGGAGAAACCTTTATTGGAGGCCTCCAAGTCAAACTCTCCGCTTGGAGCCAATATTCCTTTGGTGAAACAAGCAGAAAGATTGTTAAAAATAACTTATTTGGAAGCGAAATTGTTCAAGAGTCCTATGATTGGTACCGAACATTTGTTACTTTCGATGCTAAAGGATGAAGATTCCGTAGTTTGCAGGGTTTTAAACCGCTATGGAGTAAATTATAATACAGTTCACGAGGAATTAGAAAATATGGTCGACGAAAATAAATTACCAAGAGCAGAAATGTCGTCTTCTTCTGATGATGAAGATCAAACATTTGGTGCGAGCCAACGAAAATCAACAGATCCGAAATCTAAAACTCCTGTTTTAGACAATTTTGGCCGTGATCTGACTAAAATGGCGGAAGCCGGAAAATTAGATCCGATTGTTGGACGCGAAAAAGAAATTGAGCGGGTTTCACAGATTTTATCCCGCAGAAAAAAGAATAATCCGATTTTGATCGGAGAACCCGGAGTTGGAAAAAGTGCCATTGCAGAAGGTTTGGCGCTTCGAATTGTACAGCGTAAGGTTTCCCGCGTTTTGTTTAATAAACGAATCGTTTCATTGGATTTGGCTTCCATGGTTGCAGGTACAAAATACCGCGGTCAGTTTGAAGAGCGTATGAAAGCTGTAATGGCTGAAATCGAAAAGAATCCGGATATCATTTTGTTTATTGATGAGATTCATACCATTATCGGAGCTGGTGGAGCAAGCGGTTCGCTGGATGCATCCAATATGTTCAAACCTGCTTTGGCTCGTGGAGAAATGCAGGCTATCGGAGCAACTACGTTGGATGAGTACAGACAATACATTGAAAAAGACGGAGCTTTAGAGCGTCGTTTCCAGAAAGTATTGATCGAACCTACAACCATTGAAGAAACGATTCAGATTCTGAATAACATTAAGGAGCGCTACGAAGATCACCACATGGTGAGTTATACTCCGGAAGCAATTGCAGCTTGTGTTAAATTGACGGAGCGTTATATTACGGACAGACATTTACCGGATAAAGCAATTGATGCGTTGGATGAAGTTGGTTCACGTGTCCACCTGACAAATATTCATGTTCCTCAGGAAATCGTGGATATCGAACAGGAGATCGAAGCATTGAAGGATCAGAAGAATGAAGTAATCAAGTCTCAGCAATACGAAAAAGCGGCAGAATTGCGTGATTCGGAACGTAAGTTGCAGGATCGCCTGGAAGAAGCTAAAAAGCGTTGGGAAGAAGATTCGAAAGCAAAACGCGTAATTGTTACCGAAGAGCATGTTGCTGAAGTGGTTTCAATGATGTGTGGAATTCCTGTTACACGTGTGGCTCAGACCGAAATGGGGAAACTGGCTACGATGGCTGTTGAGTTACAAGGAAAAGTAATCGGTCAGGAAGAAGCTGTTGAAAAGGTTGTGAAAGCAATTCAACGAAACAGAGCCGGATTGAAAGATCCGAACAAGCCGATCGGGTCGTTTTTCTTCTTAGGACCAACAGGTGTGGGAAAAACACAGTTGGCAAAAGTGCTTGCGAAATACTTGTTTGACACGGAAGATGCATTGATCCGCATCGACATGTCTGAATACATGGAGAAATTCTCTATCTCACGATTGGTTGGAGCGCCTCCGGGATACGTTGGATATGAAGAAGGTGGTCAGTTGACTGAAAAAGTAAGACGTAAGCCTTATTCCATCATTTTGCTGGATGAAATCGAGAAAGCGCATCCGGATGTATTCAACTTGTTGTTACAGGTTTTGGATGACGGACACATGACAGATGGTTTGGGTCGTAAAATTGACTTCAAAAACACCATTTTGATTATGACTTCGAATATCGGAGCTCGTCAGCTGGCAGATTTCGGAACCGGAGTTGGTTTTGGTACGAAAGCTCAGAGCGAACAACGCGATGACAATACGAAAACAGTGATCCAGAATGCATTGAGAAAAGCATTCTCTCCTGAATTCCTGAACCGTATCGACGATATGATCATCTTCCATTCATTGACAAGAGAAAACATCCATAAAATCATTGACCTGGAGTTGGTGAAATTGTTTGATCGAATTGCAACTTTGGGATATCATGCATCCATGACAGAGAAAGCGAAAGATCTGATTGTTGATAAAGGATACGATGAAAAATTCGGTGCAAGACCGTTGAAAAGGGCTATCCAGAAATACATTGAAGATCCGTTGGCAGAGGAAATTATCAAAGCAAACCTGCACGAAGGAGATTCAATTGTTTTAGATATCGATGATGCAAATACCGGCTTGAAAATTTCTATTGAAAAAGGGAAAACGAAGGCAGCGAAAAAATAGAATATAAATTAACAAACAATAAAGGCTTCTGTCATACCGGTATCGGGAGACGGAAGCCTTTTTTAGCTTAGAGATATGAAGTTGAGATTGATCTTATCCTTGTTTTTTGCGGGATGCTCGTCATTGGGATTTGCGTATGTGGAAATGACCAGAGTAGATGCCCGGTTGTTTATTTCGAATCCGCAGACAGATTTTACGAAAATCCAACTTCAGAACGAGGCTTTGAAAGTGAAGATGGTGCAATTCCTGTTTGATAATGACATGTTGGATCACATCGGAACGAAAGCTTATGATCCTTCTGCTTTGTTTGTGAATTATTACAAGCAATTCGGACCATTGTACCAATTGATCGATTTGAATAACGATCAGGTTCCCGAGCTAATTTTTAACGGTTACAATACGGACGAAAGAGAGAAGGAGCAATTGCAGATCTTCACAACCATTAAAGGTGTTTTGGTTTCGGTGTACAATGAAATGGGGCATGTGATGGCGTATAAAATTCAACCGAACACAAAAGAAGTTCTGCTTTATCACCATCAATATCCCTGCTGCGAAAATGCATCTCACAATTTGAACCGTCTTCGATTGGTCAATAATAAAATCATTTTGCTCAAACGCTATTTTTTAGGAAGAGATCATGGAATGCTGGGGAAATTCTTTCCCGAAAAATCAACATTTTCAGGGAAATTCCATCAGACAAAAAAGAAAATTGCCCTTCACTGGTCTCCGGAAGAAATTAATCAGGGGGCTTGGCAGCGTAGGTCTGAAAAGAACATCATTGCAATGTATCCGGATTCAGTAGCTTATTCTGTTTTGGCAGAGAAAGGAAAATGGCGCTTTGTGATTATGCACGGAGCACCGGTGGTTGAAGAAAACAGGGTGATTAATCCTTCGAATTTCAGCAATACCTGGATTTACGGGTGGATGAAAGAAAATGGATAAATAGTCTGTCGGGGAAAAAAATCGCCCCGACATCTTTTAATTCATATCTGTTTGCTGCCAGTTTTTCACCAATTGGCTGTGTTTCTTTTGGAATAGATTCATCAGTTTTTCAGAATTGGAATCTTTCCCGGGTTTTCTGTTCTCGATTGATTTGAATGCTTCGCGAATAATCTCCAGAATATCAGATTCCATCAAAATTTCGGAAGTGCTGGTATCAAAACTGTAATTGCGATACACCTCCATGATCTTGTTCCGGTCACTTTCCTCTTGTGGCAGTAGTGCACTTTTTTTCGATAATTCATTGAAAAAGGGCAACAATTTTGCACTTAATTCAATAAAATGTCTCAAAACTATGGTAGCCTCATTAATTTGCTGAATTGCAGAGGTCTGAATAAAGCGGTTCTTAATTAGTCTGTTTTCCATGACATTTTATTTAGTCGTTTTCAGTATAAAGACGCTAGTCAATTTTAAATGGTTGGATGTGGAACCACACCTTTGATTAAACCCTGCTTTTCATTGATTGAATTGGGTTTTGGTGTGATTATTTAGGAGGTAATTGATGTGTCATTAAATGAAATTTCACAATCTGAATCCATTTCTGTGTCATTTTAATCATTGCTAAATCGATGTAACCCCGTATATTTGCACAAAAAATCACGACATGCAGATATTAAGTGGTAAGGACGCTTCAGAGATCATCAAGAAAGAATTGGCTATTCAGGTTGCAGAACGCAAAGCTGCAGGAAAGAAAATTCCTCACCTGGCAGCCATTTTGGTTGGAAAAGATGGTGGTTCGATCACTTATGTCAATAATAAGCTGAAAGCGTGTGAAGAAATTGGCTTTGAAAGTACTTTAATCCGTTATGATGATTCGATTACGGAAGATACGCTCTTAAAGAAAATTCAAACCTTGAATGAGGATAAGAGTATTGACGGATACATTGTTCAGCTTCCGCTTCCTGCGCATATCGATGAAATGAAAGTAACACTATCCATCGATCCCAAAAAAGATGTGGATGGTTTCCATCCGATCAATGTCGGAAATATGATGTTGAATATCCCCGGGTTCGTTCCTGCAACTCCGGCCGGAATTGTGGAATTGATGCGCCGGTATAAGATTGAAACTGCCGGAAAAAACTGTGTAGTTGTTGGTCGAAGTAATATCGTAGGAACTCCTTTGAGTTTGCTTTTAGGAAAGAATACCAATCCTGGAAATTGCACGGTAACTCTTGCTCACTCCAAATCTGAAAACATTAAGGACATTTGCCTGAATGCAGATATTTTGGTAGCTGCAGTTGGAATTCCCGGATTTATCACTGCTGATATGGTGAAAGAAGGCGCTGTTGTGATTGATGTCGGAACCACGCGTATCGAAGATCCTAGCCGTGAAAGAGGATGGAGATTGGCAGGAGATGTCGATTTCAAAGAAGTTGCTCCTAAAACTTCAGCAATTACTCCGGTTCCGGGTGGAGTAGGCCCCATGACGATTGCATCGCTGATGATCAATACCTTGAAGGCAATGGAGTTGAAAGGGAAGTAAAATCTTTCCTCATCATTTTCAACTAAATTTAAAAGGGTTTCCCCCTGATTTATAGATTTGAAGCTTGAAATGAGTTCGTTTAATATGCTGTAAACCAAGTTTTTTGCCTAATTTTCAGCACTAAACTGAACTTATATTATGAATTTGAAATTGATTCTACCACTGTCACTGACAGTGGTATTCACTGTTTCTGTCAGGGCACAAGCCCCAATCCCGGAATTACTTTACTATCGCTTCAATGAAAGTGGAACCATCGTTCCGAATTATGCATCCAATCCTCCAGGTGGAACAGATACTGCTTATGTAATAGGAGGATTAACGCAAGGGCCAACCGGACAATGCGGTAATGCTTTGATTGGAAATGGACAAAGTAGTAACAGTAACTATGTAAATACAGGTTGGCAAACGAACCTTACCGGAACTTCATGGACGATGTCTTTTTGGACCAATAATGTGCCTTCTACGACAACAACCTATTATATCCTGGGGGATATAAATGCCGGGCAAATCCGTGTTTTTACAGGTGGTGTTGCCGGTGCAGGAAACTGGATCTTACGAGGTGCTTTTACAGATGTATACGCGAATGGAGGAGCTTCTACCGGACCTTCAATGACAACTTTTGTTTATGACATGCCAAACAATGAGATCAGATCATACGTAAATGGTGTATTGTCAAGTACTGTGGCTCAGGCAATGGTTGCTATCACTGGTACAGGGCCGTTCAAAGTTGGTGGATATGCAACAAGTAATTGTCTTCCTTCCGGCTCATTCATGGATGAGTTCCGTCTTTACGATCGCGTGTTGACACAGGCAGAAATTCAATCGTTGCTTATTGCTGGAACAACGAATAGTTTTAGTGTTACTGCTTGTGGATCGTACACGGTTCCAAGTAATGATGAAACCTATACCACATCCGGAATCTACATGGATACAATTCCCAATGCTAACGGTTGTGATAGTATCATGACGATTGATGTGACAATTCTTCCCTTAAGTTATGATACGATTTCACCTGTGGTTTGCGACCAGTATACCAGTCCAAGTGGAAACTATAATTGGACTTCCTCCGGTATTTACACAGACACTTTGACAAATAGTGTTGGTTGTGACAGTATTGTTACGATTAATCTTACGGTAAATGAAACATCGTTCGATACGATTGCTGAATCTGCATGTAATAATTATACTGCTCCGGATGGATCGGTTTATAATTTGACCGGGACATACACAGCTACTATAATGAGTATGGGTGGTTGTGACAGTACAATCACTATTCATCTGACCGTAGAACAAATGGATACGACGGTTTCTTATTCAGGTGGAACGTTGACAGCAAATCAGACCGGGGTTTCTTACCAATGGATAGATTGTGGTACGATGAATCCGGTAACAGGTGCCACAAGTCAATCGTTTAGCCCTTCCAGTAACGGAGATTACTTTGTTAACCTGAACGGAACAATTTGTGCTATAAGCTCTGACTGCTATACTGTTTCAGACTTGGGATTGGGTGAATTCAGTCAATTGAACCTGATATTGTTCCCGAATCCGGTTAGTGATCAATTGAATATTGAAAATACTTCCGGAGAAGAGTTGATTCTTGAGTTGTATGACAGTGCGGGTAAACTGCTTCAAAAAATCGTTACTTCAGAAGTTGCCAACATCATTGAAATGCGAAATAGAGCAGCTGGAATTTACCAGTTAAAAGCAAGAAGCAAAACTGCTGAAAAGACATTCAAGATTATTCATAACTGATTAAGGAATTAACCCTTATTGAGCCTGTTTAAGCTTTCTGACAAAAGGAGGGAAGTTTAAACGGGCTTTTTTTATTCCGTTTGTCTTAGAAATAATCAGTTTTTACAATCGTTCCAGCGGGGTTTTTACTCCGCCAACGAGGGAATAACATGCCAGTTTATCCTTAAAAACAGAGGATTTAAATAGGGAACGATTCAATAACATTCTGACACATTCCTGAATACCTTCGGCAATCGATGGGTGAGGATGAACCAATTCTGCAATAACGTGAATCGGCAACCCGAGCTTCATGATTAATCCGATGGTTTGAATAGCAGTAGAGGCATGTTCGCCCACAGCCCGCATTCCGAGAACGTGCATTTCACTGTCGTTGGTCACGATAATTTTGAAGAAACCTTCCGTTTTTCGCATGGCAATGGCGCGCGCAATAACCGAGTAGTCAATTTTGACCACTTTGACCGGAATATTCTTTTCAATACACTGCATTTCATTGATTCCTACAGCGGCAACTTCTGGTTGCAGGAACATGATGGTACAAACGTTGTCGTAGCTCAGTCGTTCACGGATCGTCCCGAATGCTCTTTCAACGGCGTGCCGGGCTTCAATTTCGCCCATGTTGACCAAAGCAATTCTTCCCGAAACATCGCCAACTGCATAAATGTGCGGAACATTCGTCACCGTGTCATCATCACCGATGTGCTGACCTCTTTTCGACATCAAAACACCTGCGTTTTCCAAACTTAAAGTCTCAATATTCGGAACGCGGCCAATAGAAAGGAGTGCTTTCTCCACACGGATCACTTCTCTGGATCCATCCGGATAACTCAATTCATATTCGACTTCATTTCCCAGGTTTTCCAGTCGTTCCAATTGCGCGTTGTGGTGAATCGTAACTCCTTTTTCTTCCAGGTTTTCACTCACGATATTCGAAATATCCGTGTCCTCAAAAGGAAGAATCCGGTCTGCGCGATCAATCAGATAGACTTTGGTCTTTCCGAAATTTGAAAAGATTGTAGCGTATTCACAACCAATGACACCCGCTCCGACAATTACCAGACTTTTAGGATAATCTGTCAGGTTTTCGATTCCGTCGCTGGTTAATACAGTTTGTTCGTCCACGTTGACATTGGGCATTTTTCGTGGTCTGCTTCCGCTGGCAATAATGATATTACTTCCTGAAATAACTGTTTTTTCTCCGTTTTGAGTAATCTCCAATTCGTGCGGAGATATAAAACTTGCTGATCCTCTTTCGTAAGTGAGGAGCTTGTTCATTGTTTCGGTCTGAAGCAGTTTGAGGTGGCAGGAATATTGAAATTTACGTTCAAAAACGGCTTCATCAACGGTTGCCATGACATCGTCCCAGGCAAGATGAAATTTCTCTCTTCCTTTTCCGCTGATCGTATCATTTACGGATGCTATTTTCTGGGAAATTTCCCAAAGTGTTTTTGATGATAAAGCGCCGTTATACACGCCAGCTCCGCCAACACGGTCTTTCTCGATTAAACAAACACGTTTTCCGAAATCGATTCCTCGCATAGCAGCAGCGTAGCCGGCAGGCCCTCCTCCAATAACAATCAGATCAAATTTTTCCATAAGTATCCCGACTAAATTAAACAATACTTTAAAATCAGGATAGGTTTGTGCTAATTTTGTAGCATGAATTTGAAAGAATTGACGGATTACGGAAAAGCTGAAAAAGAATCCTACGAAAAATGGATTAAGAAGGCCAAGAAAGCCAACAATCGCGTGCTGGATGATCAGTTCCACAAATTACATCAGGAAGCATTTAAGAAAATTGATTGTCTGGCTTGTGCCAATTGCTGTAAAACGACGAGTCCCATTTTCCGGGATGTGGACGTCAAACGCCTTTCGAAAAGACTCAAAATGTCTGAAAGCAAATTCATTGATGCCTATCTGAAAATAGATGAGGATCAGGACTACGTACTTCAATCGTCTCCCTGCGCGTTCTTAGGTGCTGATAATTACTGCTCTGTGTATGAAGACCGGCCGCTTGCATGCAGGGAATATCCGCATACCGACCGGAAGAATATGTATCAGATTTTACCACTTACCAGAAAGAACATGGAAGTCTGTCCGGCAGTGAGTTATATTATGAAAGAAATATCTAAAAAAATATAACAAAACTTACAACCTTTTGTATAATTTGGCGTCTGCATTAAAGAACTTATAGAACCAATTTTATAGCATGAGGTCACTTATTCTCTCCATTTTACTACTCGTTTCAAGCACTACTTTACTGGCTCAGCAAGCGAAGCAAGGGAACTACACCGTTACAGCTCCGGGAACAGTTCTGAATGCTTATACGAATGTTACTTCAAATATTGCTGTAAACGCTACGACTTTATCTGTAGCATCCAATACTCTGACAAATACTTATTTCACAACCAATTTGGGAGTGGGAGATTTAATCCTGATCATTCAAATGCAGGGTGCCGATATGGATATTGTAACCAATACGGCTGTTCCTGTTCCTTCCGGAGGATGGGGAGGTGATTATACCGTGTGTATGTCGATCTGGACAGATTTCGGAGCCGGAAATTATTCAACGGTAGCTGCTAAACGCCACGAATGGGGAACGGTAACCAACTACAATAATTCAGGAAAATACGAGTATGCGGAAGTAGTGTCCGTTTCAGGAACAAATACGATCAATGTGCGCTGCGGATTGAAAAACGCATACACACTTAACGGACATGTGCAGGTTGTGCGTGTGCCAAGAATAGGGAACCTGACATTGAATCCAAATAGCACGATCATACCGACTGCATGGGATGGAACAACAGGCGGAATTGTTGCTTTGGAAGTAAACGGAGCGTTGAACTTTGGTACAAATTCCAAAATCGTTGCTTCCGGATACGGATTCAGAGGTGGTGTTGTCGAAGATTTTACAACCGGAGACGGACCGGCAACGGATGTCGGTTATCCGGGATACAGTAGCGCAAATAAAGGTGCTGAAAAAGGAGAAGGAATCGGAGGTTCGCCCGCAGCGGAGTATACAACCTTGTATTCCCGTTATGGCTTAGGAGCTGCTGCGAATGGCGGTGGCGGCGGTAACTACAAAAATTCCGGTGGTGGAGGAGGTTCCAATGTCGGTACGGGAATGTATAACGGAAAAGGAATAGCAACCCCGGGGTATGCTGCTTTTTGGAATTTAGAGCAGGCAGGAATGGCAACCACACCAAGTTCAGGAGGTGGAAGAGGTGGATATACCGGTGCGAAAAGCGACCAGAACGAAGCTACTGTAGGACCAAACAACGCAGCATGGTCTGGTGACGGAAGAAGAAAAGAAGGAGGGCTGGGAGGTCATCCGCTGACATACGATGTTACCCGTGCATTTATGGGTGGCGGAGGTGGAGCCGGCGAAATGGATAATACGCAAGGTGGATCCGGAGGAGCTGGCGGTGGAATCGTATTTATTCAATCTTACGGAAGCATTACAGGAACCGGAACCATTGAGGCAAACGGGGCAAACGGACAAAATTCAAATCCGAATAATCAAACAGCCGCAACGAACGTGAAACGCGGAGTAGACGGTGCCGGAGGTGCAGGAGGAGGAGGTGCAATTGTTATTTCCAACGGAACTGCCCTTCCAAATACATTGACATTAAGTGCAAACGGTGGAAATGGCGGAAACAATGCAATTTTATATGGAAGTTTTGTGACGGGAGTTGAAGCTGACGGACCGGGTGGAGCCGGCGGCGGTGGAATGATCGCATTTACTTCAGGAACACCGGTTCAAACTGCAGCAGGAGGAACAGGTGGAGTTGTTACAACAAGCGGGGTGACAAACATTGTTGCGAATTTCCCTCCGAATGGCGCTACAAATGCAGCTGCGGGAACGCTTTCTTTGCCTCAGACATATTACAACCTGACTCCGAATAATGCTTCGGTTTGTTCTGGAAATACTGCAAACTTATCTGTTTCTGTTCAAGGAACTTTACCTTCACCTGTTACAAATGCTAATATTACCTGGTATCCTTCTTATACATCAACAATATCATTGGGAACAGGACTCACTTTTACAACTCCTGTATTGACCACAACGACAACTTATTATGTCGGTTTTTGTCCGGGAAGCACTTTCAGAATTCCGGTGACGGTGACAGTTGGAGGACCAACAATTTCAGGAACTGCTACCGTAAACAACGCAACTTGTTCTGCAGGAGGTTCTATTACTGGTTTAACAACCTCAGGTGGAGCTCCGGCAATTACCATTGATTGGAACGGAGTGGTAACTCCTGGAATGAACTTAACGGGAGCATCAGCAGGAACTTATACCGTGACCGTTACGGACGGAATCGGATGTACAGCTACTTCCGGACCATATACAATCGGTTCGACAGGAGGTCCATCAGTTACTACAACCAACATGGTTGTGACCAATGCTTCTTGTTTGGGTGGAGATGGTTCTATCACAGGAATCACTGCTACGGGAACCGGCCTTACTTATAGCTGGAATTCCGGAGCTTATACCACATTGGATATTTCGAATCTGAATCCGGGAAATTACATACTTACTGTAACGGATAATGTGGGGTGTACAGCTTCGACCGGAACCATTGTTTTGGGGCAAGATGCAGGACCAACGATTAATACAACGAATATGGTGATAACCAATACAACTTGCGGATTGAACAACGGAAGTATTGTCGGGATCACAGCTGCCGGAACCGGATTAACGTACGAATGGAACGGAACTGCTTCAATGAATACACTGGATCAGACAGGATTGTCGGCAGGGAATTATTCGTTGGAAGTTACCGACAACATTGGTTGTACTGCCACTTACGGACCTGTTACAATCGCACCATCAAGTGCTCCGGTGATCAGCAGCGCTGCTATTTCGATTACCGATGCACATTGTAATCAATCGAACGGAGGAATTTCCGGAATTACTGTTTCGGGCGGACAAACTCCATATACTTATTCATGGAATGCCGGAGCTTATTCAACATTGAATCTGACTTCCATTCCTTCCGGAGCTTATAATTTGACAGTAACGGATGATTTAGGCTGTACTGCCAATGCAGGACCATTTACGGTGAATAACATTGCCGGACCGGTCATTAATACAGCAGGAATAGTGATTACAAATGAAAGCTGTGACGGAAACGACGGATCAATCACGGGAATCACTGCTACCGGAACCGGTGCTTTAACTTATACCTGGAATTTTGTTGTGAGCCCTACCATTGATCATACCAATATTCCAAGTGGTACATACGCGCTTGCTGTTTCAGATGCTTTTGGTTGTAACGCGGCTGCAGGACCTTTTGTGGTCGGCGGAGCTACTCCGATGAGTTTGAATCAGAATGGATTGGTGATCACACCAACTGCATGTGGAGTAAGCACAGGAGCAATTAACGGTTTAGTGGTTGTTGGAGGAATCAACCCAACAGTTTTATGGTCGAACGGGCCAACTACGTTGAATATCTCAAATCTTGCTGCAGGAAATTACACGATTACCGTTACAGATGATCAGAACTGCAACATTCAGGAAACGTTTACGGTACCAACAACTTCCGGAGTGGTTATTAATACGAATAACGCAATTGTTTCGAATGACAATTGCAGTGTCGGATCGGGATCAATTACAGGTGTTACGGTTTCCGGCGGAACCACTCCGTATGTTTATTCATGGAACGGATCTGCTTCAATGAATACGCTGGATATTTCCAATCTTACAACCGGAAATTACACACTGATTGTTACGGATAACGGAGGTTGTAAAGACACAACGGTTTTGTTTGTCGGAGTCGTTCCTCCATCAACAATTGATCAGACTAACGTGGTAGTAACAAATGAAAATTGTTTGGGGAACAACGGAACGATTAACGGAATTCAGATTTCCGGAAACGGACCTTATACTTATTCCTGGACAGGAACTCCGCTGACTTCATTGAATTTGGCGAATCTGGATGCCGGAACTTATGTGTTGACAATTACGGATGTAAACGGATGTACGGCTACCGGAACACCAATTGTTGTGGGAACAAATCCTGCTCCAAGTGCCAATTTCATCATTGAAAGTACTCCTGCTTCTCCCGGAGAAGTGATCATCTTTACAGATGCAAGTTCTGGAGGAACAATTCAGAATTACAATTGGTATATCAGTGGAGTAGGACCGAACGGAAGCGGCGCTACAACGACATTCAGTTCTGTGATTGAAGGAGATTACAGCATGACTTTGGTCATCGAATCGGTTGACGGATGTATTGATTCTATCACAAAAGGATTCCAGATCCTGGGAGAATTGAAAATTCCGAATATCGTGACGGCAAACGGAGATCATACCAATGACGAGTTCTACATTACGAATCTGAAACCAAATTCCAAATTGGTGATCCAGAATCGCTGGGGAAATGTGGTATATGAATCCGGGAACTACAAAAATGATTGGGGAGGTATTGATATTTCAGGAGAAAAACTCGAAGATGGTGTATATTTCTACCAATTAATAACTGCGGACGGTAAAATGTGGCAGGGAAATGTGCATTTGCTCATTGATTAACGAAGTTCCTTTTTGCTTCGCTATATTTACCGATTGTTAACTAGTAAATGCAACCTGGTACACTTCACATAGAACCCAAAACAATTTTGGCATCCTGGATTCAGGACGTTAAGGAAAATCGATTTAGTTCGGTTCAGGTTGCGCATTTCGGCCCTTTGAATCAAGATCTGATCAACAGTTTTACTTTGAGCATTGAAGATTTCATGATCTCAGCCGGAGATAAAAAGACCCTGGTTAAACGCGTTTTTTCCATTCTCATTGAAGGACTTCAAAACATTCTGATTCACGGAAAGAAATGGGATAATGAACAGCAAGCGCTGATTATTCTGGCTTACAACGAAAGTACCTATCGCATTGCGTTGGGAAATCTGACGGATCTTTCAGAGAAGGAAAAATTAACCTCTTATTTGGATCGGTTGAATGCGATGGGAGAAGAAGAAGTAAAAGCTTTTTACCTGGAAACGCTTAATAACGGTTTGATTTCAGACAAAGGCGGTGCCGGATTGGGATTTATTACCATGAGGATGAAATCAAAATCAACACTTAATTACCAGTTTGTACCTGTGAATGACGATTTGATGTTGTTCACGATTTCAACAGATGTAGACAGAGCACAATAATCAGCATGTCATTTTTCGTAGCGTATCACCCTTCTTATATTCATTCCGTTCCGAGCAATCATCGTTTTCCGATGGAAAAATACGGATTGATCTACCAGCAATTGCAGTACGAGGGACTTTTGGATTCCGAAGAGTTTTTGACTCCTGATTCCATTGATCTGAAATACGTGAAGCAAGTCCATTCTCCCGTTTATCTGGACAAATTATTGAACCTGAATTGTTCGCCGAGAGAACAGCGCGTGAGCGGTTTTGTTCACAATAAAGATTTGATCAATCGCGAATTGAGAATCATGGAAGGAACAAGGATGTGTGCCGAAGCAGTGATTAACGGAGGAGTTGCCTTGAACATTGCCGGAGGAACGCATCATGCCTTTTCGGACAGAGGAGAAGGTTTTTGTTTACTCAACGATCAGGCGATTGCTGCCAAATGGCTTTTGGATCAGGGATTGTTTCACCGGATTTTAATCGTTGATCTGGACGTTCACCAAGGAAACGGAACAGCAGAAATCTTTGCCGATGTGCCGGAAGTTTTTACGTTCAGTATGCACGGAGGAGCGAATTACCCGATGCACAAGGAAAAATCCGACAAGGATATCGATCTGGAAACCTACACGGACGATAAAACCTATCTCAGTAAGTTGAAAACTGAATTGTCGCGTATTCTGGACGAATTTGCCCCTGATTTTATGTTTTATCAATGTGGTGTAGATATTCTTGAATCCGATAAGCTGGGGAAACTGAAAGTAACACAAAACGGAATCCGTTTGCGGGACGAATATGTTCTGAACACAGCAAAGCAAAGAAATATTCCCTTAGTGTGCAGCATGGGCGGCGGATACAGTAAGGAAGTCCGCGATATTGTGAATGCACACATGCACGTATTTCGATTGAGTCATCAATTGTTTTCAAAATAATCTGAAACCTTCAATTGTTCAAAAAGTTGAAAGTTCAATTGTTTCAACTTGTGAACTCAGGAACCTTTTGAACCTTCGTTATACCTGTTTTCTGCAGTTTTACACTCTTCAATGCTGCATTTTCCATCTTCAATTGACAAATAATTATAAACAATGCTTGCTAATTTATTTTCTAGATGTACCTTTGTGTAGAATTAGTCTAAATAAAAATGGTTAAAAAAGAAGTTTCTACTCAACAAACGATTTTACCACTATTTGCATGCTCTAATTGTTCTTGTGACAAAAAGAAAGACTGTTGTAAGAAGTACAAAAGAAAGGGATATCATTGTAAAAAATGCCCGAAACTTTAGTTTTACTCTAGCATTCCTTATTTTTGAAGCATGTTTCGAAAGCTTGCTTTTCCGTTGATTTTTTTAATTGCTTTTTGGGGAAGATGTCAGGATTCCGCAAAATATTCAATAGGAGCAGATCTCAACTATCATCCGCAGGATTTCTTTTTTCACGTTCGCGGTCAAATCAGCAAGAAAAACCTCTCTCAGGATGTTTTTATCGGATTTGGAATCAATAAAACCATTTTTCAGGCGCAATTCAGACCCAGTATCGGATATGATATCGGTTACCGCTTTCAATTAGCTCCCTGGTTTTCCATCAAGCCTTATTTTCGACTGGCATATTCCAATTTAAACACAAAAGATCCGGTGAAACATCCGTTTATTCATACAACAGAAGGCTTTTTTTCCTGTGCGGTGATTTTCGGAAAACAAAACCGGATTGCTTTGAATGCAGGAATCGGACCGGCGCTGGAGTGGAAATACGATGCTTATTCAGAGAAAAGAAACCACTTTTTTATGTGGAATTATTTTATTGGACTAACTTACTATTATGAGTTGTAAACTGTTCATAGTACTCTTGTCCCTTGTTTTTCTTTCCTGCAAGAAAGGAAAAGACTTGTATCCCGAAACACAAATCGGAGGACATGCCTGTGCCGGATTACACATCTCAAGCAGTAATTATCACGACAACAGCCTGGAAGCTTACAAATATGCCCGGAGTTTTGAAACCATTCACATGGTGGAAGTAGATGTTCAATTATCGAAAGATGGTACTTTGTGGCTTTTTCACGATCCTGAATTGAGTGAAGAATCGACAGGTAATGGTTTTGTTCCGCAATCTTCCGATGATTATTTATCCGGATTGAAATACCGTTCGCTGGAAAAAGAAAAATTGATTCGGCTGGAAGAGCTTCCGGCGGATCTGAAGGGAATTATTTTGCTTTTGGATTTGAAAGAATCCGATGGAACTGCTGCCGGATTGATTGATTCTACTCAGATGCTGCAGGCTTTGGCGAAAGCGAAAGACTATTTTTCGAACGGAACTCTGGCGCTTGTAACAAATACAGGAAGATTTGTATCTTCGATAAAAGGAATAGGGTACGGCATTTATTTCAACGCGGTGAATGCAGCTCATTTTCAGAACTACGAGCAAGTGTCATTGATGGATGGTGCGGTATTTCGAAATTCGGATATTGCTGATTCGGATGTGCGAACAGTTAAAACCCTGGGCAAGAAAGCAATTATCTACGATGTCCGCTCCGCCAAAGGAATCAGTTCGGCATTGGAAAAAAGCCCGGATTTCTTATTGACAGATGATATAAAAACAACATTAATAGAAAAGTACAAATGAGTAAAAAAAACAAAGACAAGATCAATATTGTTTATTCCACAAATCCGGATTTTTCATACGATTATGAAGAACAGGAAGAGGCTGAAACACTGGAGCCATCCAAACAGCTTCTATATGTGTCTTTGGATAAAAAACAGCGTGCAGGAAAGGAAGTAACACTGATTGAAGGGTTCGTGGGAACAGACGAAGATTTGAAAGAGCTCGGTAAAACGCTCAAATCCAAGTGTGGAGTAGGAGGAACGGCAAAAGACGGTGAAATAATCATTCAAGGATCATTCCGCGATAAAATCATTGATTTGCTGACAAAAGAAGGATATAAGACCAGGAAGAAAGGTGGATAAAATGGAACTAGATGCCGGATTTACGTTTCAAAATTTATAACCAATAACCAACCCTATGAAAAAGTAAATATCTTCCGACATCTAAATTCCAATTTTACAATATGAAATAGAAAAATGTGAAAATTCTTTAGATCTTGTCTCAAATGTACGTTATCTTTTTCTTAAATCAATAAAAAATGAGTAAAATATTTACTTTATTGATTGAACGGTAAAAAATTGATTTTTAATCTTTTCATAAAAGAAAGAATAAGTTTAAAACGATTTAGTTTTGACAGATAAAAACCAAAAAATGGTTGATGAATTGAATCCTTTTATTAAATTTGTCTCAATGGAAAAGCAAGTCATTTTAGATGAACAGCAGGTTCAATTAACCATGAACCGTCTTGCTTATCAATTAATCGAAAATCACGATGATTTCTCCAATACTGTATTGATCGGATTGCAGCCGAGAGGAATTTTTGTGCTCGAAAGATTGAAAGAAATTTTGGAGTCTGTCAGACAGGAGAAAATTATTTGCGGACAGCTGGATATCACTTTCTACCGCGATGATTTCAGAAGAAGAGAAAAACCGCTGATTCCGAATGTCACAAACATTGATTTTACGATAGAAGGAAAAAACGTAGTTCTGGTTGACGACGTTTTATACACCGGAAGAACGATTCGTTCGGGACTGGACGCCTTGATGGCATTTGGTAGACCGCTCAGAGTTGAACTAATGGTATTGATAGACCGCAGATTTCAGCGCGATTTGCCTATTCAGGCAGATTATGTTGGAAAAGCTGTAGATACACTCGATTCCGAACGCGTAACGGTGGAATGGAAGAACAGTGAAGGAATGGATAAAATTGTATTGTATACACCCGAATAATGGAGCATTTAAGTGTTGATCATTTAGTTGGAATTCGAGACCTGACCCGTCAGGACATCGAATTGATATTTAAAACTGCTGATAGTTTTAAAGAAGTTATTAATCGACCGATCAAAAAAGTTCCATCTCTTCGCGATATCACGATTGCCAATCTCTTTTTTGAAAATTCTACCCGTACAAGACTTTCCTTTGAATTGGCTGAAAAACGGCTTTCTGCAGATGTGGTAAACTTTTCGGCAAGTTCCAGTTCCGTTAAGAAAGGGGAAACATTGATCGATACGGTGAACAACATCCTTTCCATGAAAGTGGATATGGTGGTGATGCGCCACCCGAATCCGGGAGCGGCGAAATTCCTTTCGGAACGCACCAATACCTGTGTCATCAACGCAGGAGACGGAACGCACGAACACCCGACACAAGGTTTGTTGGATGCTTTTTCGATCCGTGAAAAATTGGGTTCCGTTGAAGGGAAAAAAGTGGTGATCGTCGGAGACATCCTGCATTCGCGTGTTGCTCTTTCAAATATTTACACCTTACAAAAACTGGGAGCTGAAGTAATGGTTTGCGGACCAACAACCTTAATCCCGAAATACATCGATATTCTTGGAATCAAAGTAGAACACAACCTTCGAAGAGCTTTGGAGTGGTGTGATGTTGCAAACATGCTTCGAATTCAGCTTGAGCGCCAGGATATTCAATATTTCCCGAGCTTGAGAGAGTATTCCATGCAATATGGCTTGAATAAGGAAATCCTCGACAGCCTGGATAAGGAAATTATCGTCATGCATCCCGGACCAATTAACCGCGGAGTAGAAATCACTTCTGACGTGGCTGATTCAAAGCAATCGATTATTCTTCAGCAGGTTGAAAACGGTGTGGCGGTGCGCATGGCGGCAATTTATTTGCTTGCTGCTAAAATCGGTCGTTAAAAGTCTTTTTAACATTCAAACTCTAAGAACGAATAATTTGTTACATTTGATAAACACTGTGGCAAAATGAATTTTATTATTGCACAAGATACCAACTTTGCGGTCATCCAATCATCTGTAGAAAAACTGGATGCTTCGAATGCTTCTGAATTGAAAAATGAATTACTCGTTTTAAGTAAAAAAGGAGTCAATTCCATGATTTTAGACCTTTCCAAATCCAGATACTGTGATTCTTCAGGTTTGTCTGCTATTCTGACTGCAAATCGCTTATGTAAAGACACGAACGGACAATTTATCCTTTGCGGACTGCAGGAGAATGTGGCTAAAATGATCCGAATCGCTCAATTGGACAAAGTATTGACTATTTCAGAAACATTAGACGAAGCAAAAGCTGTCTTGAATTGATTGAATGAATTTTGAAGTCTGCATATTGGGATCCGGAGCGGCGTTACCTACTTCTCTCAGAAATCCGACTTCACAATATGTTCAATGCAACGACCGGCATATTTTAATCGATTGTGGTGAAGGAACGCAGGTTCAATTGCGGAAAAATCACGTCCACATTCAGAAAATCAATCACATTTTAATTTCCCATCTGCACGGAGATCATTTCTTCGGGTTGGTTGGTTTGTTGAGTACACTTCATTTGTTGGGACGCGACAAAGATCTGACGATTTACGGTCCGGAAGAACTGGAACAAATTATCCGGCTGCAACTCGAAGTAGGAGGAGCCAGACTTGGTTTCGGACTTCATTTTGTGGCTCTGAACGGAAAAGAACACAAATTGATTTTTGAAGATAAATTAATTGAAATCTGGACGTTTCCTTTGAGTCACCGCGTTCCTACAAACGGTTTTTTGATTAAGGAAAAGAAGAAAGAGCGAAAACTGAATGCGGAACTTTTCCAGGAAGCCGGACTTTCACTGACTTTGATTCCGAAGTTGAAACAGGGAATGAATGTGGAACTGGATTCCGGAGAAACGATTTATTTCGAAGATTACACTTATCCTCAAAAACCGAGTAAATCATACGCTTATTGCTCAGATACCATTTTTGATGAGCGCATTGTGGCCTATATCAAAAACGCAGATTTGCTTTATCACGAAGCAACTTTCCTGAATGATAAAGCTGACCGTGCAAAGCAAACGTTCCACAGTACTGCCGAACAAGCTGCGATTATCGCAAAACAAGCTGAAGTAGGGAAATTGTTATTGGGACATTTGAGCGCGCGCTATGACAACAGTTTGAAACATCAGGAAGAAGCATCCAAAGTGTTTGAAAACGTAAGAGTGGTGGAAGATGGAGACGTGTTTAAAGTGTAACTTGAAAATTCTCCATTTTCAATTCTGTAAGATTCTTCTCAAATAATTAATCTGTCCCAAATGATAACCCAAATGACTTGCCAATTTTGCAATCATGTGGTTGGTCGTCATCGGATATCCGAAGGTTTCATAGGGATAAATTTCATTCAACTGTTCTTCTGTTACTGAACTCAGAACTTCGCGGATCATTTCGGAGGTTTTAGCGAGTTCGGAGATCAATTCCGCTTTCGTAAAATAGCGTTGTGAAAACTCGGCTTCACGATTTCTTACATAGCCGGTTTTTCCAATCGTTGCGCCAATAAAATGATTCAGATTCCCAATCAGATGCTGACTCAGATTTCCGATCGAATTCGTTACTCCCGGAGGAGCATGCCACAAAAGTGTTTCTTCATCACAGAACTCGATTTCTTTCGCCAGTGAATCGAGATCCTTTACAAAACAGCGTTCGAATTCGTGTTTCATCTTATCAGTAAGTTAAATGACGTTCTTTTTTATCCGGATAAACATCCTCAATCGTTACTAAAATTCCAGTTTCCTCTACATTCCCGAATTCCGCATTCACAGCGGTTCCGAATGTTTTCATCGTTGGAGAAAGATGCATGTAAATGTTTACCAGCGGAGGAACATTTTCACCGTGCTGGCGAACGAAACTGTTCAGAACTTTGAAACCATCCTTGAAGTCCAGACCTCTCAGTTGTTCTTCAACAAAAGTGGTGTCATAATTCGTCATCAGAGGATGGAACGGTTTCATCAGATTTTCCGTATCCGGAAAGTAATGATGCATGAAATGTAAAAGGAAATCGCGCGCTTCACGATTGTAATATGGATACATGGTCACTTTTCCGAAGAAATAACGGATGTTCGGATAATGGCGGACAAGTGCTCCCAATCCGTCCCAAATGTTGTCCAATGCAAAAAGTCCTTTGCGCGGATTTTGTGCCGGCTGATAATTCGGCTGAACCCAGCTTCGACCTAATTCACAGGTTGTAGGCAGATAATCTTTGATAAAACGTTCCGAAAAGTCGAAATAATGAGTGGTCGAAAGGTGAATCACTCCGTCGCTGTCTGTGGCATCATTGCAAACAATGAAGCGGTAACCGCCAATAATTTCTTCGTCTTCGGGAGACCAAACAATCAATTGATTGTAGCAGATTTTTTGCGTGTCATATTCATCCAAATCAAGTTCTTCGCCCGTTCCGCCGCCTGCAAAACGAAAAGTGATTTCTCTCAATCGCCCGATTTCGCGAACAACATTGGGTGAATTATGGATATTGACAAAATAGATTTCGTTGTCACCTTTTCGCGTAGTTCGGATCATCCCGGCCTCAGCGAGTTCTTTTTTGATGAGTTCTTTATCTACAGCTGGTATAATTGGTTTCATATGATTTATTTCTTCAATGTATATATGTGATTTCTGAACCATTCGGCCCATTTCACGTCAGATATTTTGGTGTCTAATGAGTTTGCTTCAATGGGTTCTCCAACAGTAAACTGAATGTGCTTTCCTTTTTGACGAAACATTTCATCGGCCAGATACAGCATTTCGATGTTGACCTTTATTCCCAGAAATTTACGAAAATTCGCCAAACGGTAAAAGAAGTTTGACAACTCTCCGTCGATATGAACGGGAACGATTGTCTGATCATTTTGCCGAGCCTGTTTTACGAAGGTTTTCTTCCATTCCAGATCTTTCACCACTCCTTTTTTCTTACGGCTCACTAATCCTGCCGGGAAAACACATACCAACTGATCGGAAGCAAACAGATTGTTTACCTGCATCAGGGAACTGCTTTTGGTTTTTCCGTGCTTGTTCACTCCGACAAAAATTTCTTTTAAAGGATCCAGATTCAAGAGCAAATCATTTACAATGAATTTGATATCCGTCCGGTGATCGCGCAAACCGTCTACCAAGGCCATTGCATCCATTCCACCAAGCGGGTGATTCATCACAACGATGCATTTCCCGGTTTTAGGAATATTCTCGACCCCTGAAATGGAATAGGTAACACCGATTTCAGCAAGTACTTCCTTACAAAAATCCTGATTTTTAGAATCGTGGGTATTTAGAAAGTCGTTGATTTCTTTTTGATGAAGAATTCGTTCCAGATACCGAATAATGAAGCCCGGAATCCACTTTATCAAACGGGGATTTTTGCTTTGGATTAATCTGCGGACATTTATGAAATCTTCTTGTTGTTTCATCATACAAAGGTAACATCTATCGCTCAGTTCAAAACGACAAAGTCAAAAATGAAAATAACAAAATTTCGTGAATAACTCCTGTAATTGAAAATTGATAATGTAAAATTGAAAAAGTAGAACCTTGTGAGATAGAATCTATTCAAGTAATCAGTACTAATGGTCTTTTCAATTCTTTATGGAACACAGTAAAGCGTATCAAACGAAGGAGAATATCCGGCCCAAAGCCCGATTGCTCCTCCCTGAATGTTGGTTGGAATAGTTGTCGGCGCAGCAAACGGATTTCCGGCAGTTTGCAACTGCATGTATTTTTTCTCCAGGAAATTATACACTGTTGCATCCAGTTTTGAGAACTTAATAGCAACCGAATCTCCTTCTTTGTAGTATCCCTTGTTTTTGTCTGCTACCGAGTTGTCATCCCAGGTAAAAGGGTTTTCGTAATAGAAATTGAAGGTTTGGCCATTGAAAAACTCATCGTCGATCACTGGGCTGAATGTTGTTTTGAAATTCGGATCTTTTGTAGCTCCATCCACCATATTGATGCGCTTCACTTCCCACATATATGCATCGTATTGACCTCCCGGATCGGATAAAGTGGCCCATGAAAAACCATATCCGGGATTTGCACCGGGATCTTGAACCCAGAAAACAGCATCAAGTGGAGTAGGATTCACGATTTGCGTACTGGAAGTATAGGTTTGTCCGTTCAATTCCACTTTCAGTGAATAGGTTTTTCCGACTTGTCCCCAAATAGCGGTATTGAAAGTTGAATATGCGCAAAGATGGTAATTGGCAAGTTCTTCTTCCGGAATTCCGAATAAAGCAGCAGCCATGGCTTCACTTCCGGGAGGAAGATTATCCGAACAGATTTCATCCAGAACGACTGTCGTTGTGCCATCTGAAACGGTAACTGTTGCACCGGATTGAAAACCATTTAAAAAAGCTTCGAGCGTGGTCGGAGAATAAATGTCCTGAGTTTTGGATAAAAGCACGATTGGCGGCATACCGGTTTCAATGCGTCCGTCAACCACGATTTTTTCTTCGTATCCGGGAATATCAATTTTCACTTCTTTGGTACATGCCGAAAGAAGAACGATTAAACTCAGGAAAAGACTTAAAACTCGAAATTCCATGTTATACTTGGTAAAATCGGAAACAATGACACTTGCTTGACTGAAATTTTAAAATCGTTCGAAGTGATATTTCCATCGTTATCAATATACAAAAAATAAGGATTGGCGCGGTTATAAACATTGTAAACAGAGAAAGCCACATTTTGACGGAACTTCTTCTGAACTTCGATTTTCTCACCCGTCTTTTTGTCGATTTTCGTTTTTGTCGGTTTGTCGTACCACGTTGCCGAAAGATCCAGACGATGATACGGAGCCATCCGGGTGGAATTTCTCGGACCGTAGTTGAACAACAGATCCTGATTGTTGAAATACCAGCTGTTTGGCAACGTCAAGGTGTTTCCGGATGCATAAATGAAGGAGAAACCAAAGGTCCAGCGTTTGTTCAGTTCGTAAGTTCCCACAAGCGTTAAATCATGCCGGCGGTCATATTTTGCGGGGTATTTGGTGTCCTGAATATCCGGAAAATAACGATCTGATCTTGCAAGTGTGTATCCGATCCAGCCTGTTAGTTTCCCGAAGGTGCGTTTGATGAAGAATTCTGCTCCGTAACTCCAGCCTGTTCCGTAAACCAACAAATTATCGGTATTGTCATTGACATTGTCTGTAGGTAAAGCTCCCTGTTTGAACTCAATGACGTTCTCCATCTTTTTGTAGTAGACTTCAACGGAGGTTTCCCATTTGTCTTTGTTGAAATTCCGGAAATAACCCAAACTTGCCTGCCAGCCTTTTTGCGGTTTGGCTTTGTCTGTACTCGGATACCAAATATCGGTAGGAAGAGAAACGGCGCTCAAACTAGCCAGGTGAACGTATTGATTGTTGTATGTAAATCCGGCTTTGATGGAACTTTTGTCTTTTAACAGAAAACGGGCAGCAATTCGTGGTTCGAAACCGAAGAAGGATTGAATGATTTCGCCCTTTTTGTAGGTCTTTGTCGAATCGGTATGACCACTGATTCCTTTGTAGTAACGTGTGAAAGGCCCTGTGAATTGATACATGCTTACGCGGATTCCTGCATTTACCCGAAGCCAGGAAGTGAAATCAACTTCGTCCTGAACATAAATTCCCGATTCGTGACTGAATAATTTCTGTGCCAATCCGGTGTCGAAAACAATGTCGTCCTGTGAAGCGGAAACACTGGTAGGAGTGAAGGTATGATACAAATAATCCGCTCCCATTTTGATCGAGTTTCGGGAATTCGGAAAGTAAGACAATTCAACTTTTGCCCCATAATCGCGGATTCCGGATTTCAATTCGAACTTAAACTGATCTTGCTCCGAACCAAAACTGAAAAGGTAATCCGTTAAGGTTGCTGTGGTATTCATGAACAACTTGCTGTTGAACTGATGATTCCATCTCAAAGCCGCAATTCCGTTTCCCCAGGGCATCCGAACGTTGAAATCTTCTTCTTTGTTCCCGAAATTGAAGAGATCCTTTCCGTAATATCCACTTAAATAAATCTTGTCTTTCGGCCCGAGACGGTAATTTAATTTGGCATTCAGATCATAAAAGAAATAGCTCGAGCCGTAAAAAGAACTCGACTTTTTGATAAAGGCTTTCATGAACAAATCGATGTATGTTCTTCTGGCAGAAACAATAAATGACCCTTTGTCTTTCACAATCGGACCTTCTAAAGTAAGCCGGGAAGAGATCAGCCCCAAACCACCGGTTACTTTGAATTTTTTATTGTTTCCTTCATTCATGTTTACCTCGAGAACGGAAGAAAGCCGGCCTCCGTAATTGGCGGGCATACTTCCTTTTATGAGATTCACACTTTTGATTGCATCTGCATTGAAAACAGAAAAGAATCCGAACAAATGGGAAGCATTGTAGACCTGAGCATTGTCCAATAAAACCAAATTCTGATCAGGACCGCCGCCGCGAACATAAAAACCTTGGCCGCCTTCGCTCACAGATGAAACGCCGGGAAGCAATTGAATGATTTTTAAAATATCGACTTCGCCCAAAAAGGCAGGAAGTTTTTTCATCATTTTCACATCCAGTTCAATCTGACCGATTTTGGTAGAATTGACATTGTCGCCCTTTTTGGCATTGATTTCAACTTCTTCAATATCCGTAGTTTCACCCAATTCAACCTGGATTATCGTATCGTTTGTCAATTGAATGCTGAGTGTATCGTTGGGAAGTCCGCCTCCCCGGTAAATAATCTGGTAAGAGCCTTTGGGCAAAGTCAGTGAATAAAACCCGAATTCATTGGTAGAAGCGCCTTTTTGAACAGATGGAACGTAAATCTGTCCGCCGATGATCGGCTCGCCCGAACTTTTCTCAGAAATATAACCGCTGATGGTCGCGTTTCCTTGTCCCCAGGAAATGGAAAATGCGAATAACAGTATGATTTGTAGGGCGAGGAGTTTCATTCAAATTTTAGTGTCAACGAATTTAAGCTTTTATGTCAAATTAAACCTCGTTTTCTAGGCTTTTTCTTAAATTTGAACTTCCAAAAAATAACGACAATGAAAATTTCATCCGCTTGGTTGCATGAGTATTTACCAATTCAAAAATCTCCCGAAGAGCTGGATCAGCTTTTGACTGATACTGGTTTGGAGGTTGAAGGTTTTGAAACTATAGAAAGTGTAAAAGGTGGTTTGCAGGGAGTTGTTGTTGCAGAAGTGATTGAATGTGAGCAGCATCCGAATGCGGATCGTTTGAAAGTGACGAAAGTGAACAACGGAACAGAGATTCTGCAGGTTGTTTGTGGTGCTCCAAATGTTGCTGTTGGTCAGAAAGTGATTTTGGCTCAGGTTGGAGCGGTTTTATACCCGAAACCGGACGAACCGTTGAAGATGAAAGTATCCAAAATCCGCGATGTGGAATCATACGGAATGCTTTGTGCTGAAGATGAATTGGGATTAGGAACAAGTCATGACGGAATTCTGATTCTGGATCCGAATGCCAAAGTGGGAACGCCAGCTGCTGAATACCTTGAATTGGAAAGCGACGTACAGATTGAGATCGGGTTGACACCAAACCGCGCGGATGCGATGGGACACATTGGTGTGGCGAGAGATGTTCTGGCATATTTGGCTTGTCACGAAGGAAGTTCGGCAACATTGCAGTTGAAAGAAACAAGAAAACCTCAGAAAGAAAGTGATTTACCGGTTGCAGTTTCCGTTGAAAATGCGGAGCGCTGCCCGAGATATATGGGATTAAGCATTTCAGGAGTGGAAGTGAAACCTTCTCCGGCATGGCTGCAAAATAAATTAAGAGCCGTTGGGCTTTCTCCGATCAATAACATCGTGGACGTAACAAATTACGTGATGCGTGAATTGGGAACACCTTTGCATGCCTTTGATGCAGATGTGGTGAACGGAAAAGTAGTGGTTCGCACTGCGAAACCGGGAGAGAAAATTACAACATTGGATGGCGTTGAGCGCGAATTGAACGAAGAAGATCTGGTGATTGCAAATGCTTCGGAAGCGATGTGTATTGCCGGAGTATTCGGAGGAAATCAATCCGGAATTTCTGATACATCGAAGAACGTGTTTTTGGAAGCTGCTTATTTTCAGCCTGTTTCGGTTCGTAAAACGGCAAAAAGACATGGATTGTCTACCGATGCAAGTTTCCGTTTCGAGCGTGGAGTAGATGTTGATTTGATTCCTTATGCATTGGAGCGCGCAGCACAACTGATTCAGGAAGTAGCAGGAGGAAAAATCGGAATGGATGTAGCAGATCTTTACCCGAATCCGATTCAGCGAAGAAAAGTAACCTTAAGATATAAGCGTACTAATCAGGTCTTAGGACATGAAATTGAAAAGAGTATCATTCAGAAAATTCTGATTTCATTGGATTTTGAAATTCTGGCTGAAACGAATGAAGGACTAGAGCTTTCCGTTCCGAATTACCGCGTGGATGTAGATCGTGAAATTGACGTGATTGAAGAGATTCTTCGCATTTACGGATTCAATCAGATTCCGCTTCCGGAGAAATTGAATACTTCTTTGGTTTTGAATGAAAAACCGGATTTGGAGCGTTTGGGAGTCAATCTGGCTGAAGTTTTGGCAGGAATGGGCTTCCATGAAATGCTGAACAATTCACTGACAAGTCCGCAATATGTGGAGAAATTGGGAGGAGAACAACTTTCCGTTTCAAAAGCAGTTTCCATGTTGAATCCTTTGAGTCAGGATTTAGCGGTGATGCGTCAAAGTTTGGTTTTCCAGGCAATGGAAACGGTTGCTCACAACCAGAATCGTCAGAACCCGGATTTGCGTTTGTTTGAATTCGGTAAGACATACTCTCAGGAAAACGGAACGTACTCTGAAAACAAGCGTTTGCTGATCCTGATGACAGGAAATAAGCAGGAAGAATCCTGGGCTCAAAAGCTGGAGAAATCGACTTTGTTTACCTTGAAAGGAATCGTCAACAATTTGTTTGAACGTTTAGGCTTAAGTTCACTTTTACAGGAAGAAGGTTTGCAGAATGAAGAGATTCTGGCAGACGGTTATCAGGTTCGCGTTTTGAAAAGCACGGTCGGAACAATCGGCTGGGTGAATTCCAAAGTGAAAAAACATTTCGGAGTGAAGCAGGATGTATTTGTTGCTGATCTGGATTGGGATGCGGTACTTGCTTCTTTGAAACTGGCTAAAACACAATACAAGGAACTTCCTAAAACATTTGAAGTCCGTCGTGATTTCTCGTTATTACTGGATTCCAAAGTGCGTTTTTCAGAGATCGAACAAATTGCCCGGAAAGCAGATAAGAAGATTCTTCAGAAAGTAGGATTATTTGATGTTTACGAAGGGAAGAACCTGCAGGAAGGCAAGAAATCATATGCTGTTTCATTTACTTTCCAGGATCAGGAGCAAACACTTAAAGATTCTCAGGTCGATGGAATTATGAATACGATTCGAACGGAACTGGAGAAACAATTGGGGGCTGAGTTGAGATAATAAACGGATAAGGAATTAAAATGTTTGTCTGATTGAAATTGAGTAAAGCCAGCAGTAAAGAGGTATAGAAGGGTTTTGTTTAAACTAAAGGTTTAACTCTGTCCCAATATTGGGAAATTACCTCAGATAATAAAAAAAAGTTGTTTCTGGAGTACCCTGAAATTCCAATTTACCTGATACATTTTCCTTTCAGGATCAGGTACTGGTTCATTGGACATGATTCCCGTTTTTTAGATTACTCTTTTGAGTTAAATTTCTGTAAATAGCATCTGAAACGCGCTGAAATCCTATTTTTGTACTTTGCTGAAAGTAAACATGAAATCATTCGTAGTTACCGGAATAGGAACGGAAGTAGGAAAGACGGTCGTTAGTGCTGTTCTTTGTGAAGCGTTAAAAGCAGATTACTGGAAACCGGTTCAGGCCGGAGATCTGCATACTTTGGACAGCGATTTTGTTCGATCATTTACTTCGGAAACCAGTATTTTACCTGCAAATGTGTTATTGAATGAAGCGATGTCGCCTCATGAAGCTGCCCGTTTGGACGGAATTGAACTGACGGAGGAATATTTTGATTTACCGTCTTTTACCAAACAAACAATCATTGAAGGAGCCGGTGGATTGATGGTTCCGCTGAATGATGTGGGACTTTGCTACATCGATCTGTTTCAGTTGTGGGAATTACCTGTTTATGTGGTAACAAAACACTATTTGGGAAGTATCAATCACACTTTACTGACCTTAAATGCGTTGATGATCCGCGAAATTCCGATTGCGGGATTGATCGTGAACGGCCATCGAAACGAAGCCTCAGAGCGTGTTTACCGCTCACATTTTTCAGATTTAAATATTACATACATTCCTGAAATAGCTGAATTTTCGGCTGAAACTATTCGGGAAGCAGCCAATTTATGGATAGAGCAACAAGTTTAGAGAAGGATAAACAACACGTTTGGCATCCTTTTACCCAAATGCAGACAGCCGGAGAACCATTGTGTATCGTTCAGGCAGAAGCAACCTCGTTGATTGACGCAAACGGAAAAAGTTATATTGATGCAAATTCGTCCTGGTGGGTAAATGTACACGGGCACGGACATCCGTATCTGGCGCAGGCCTTGCAGGAACAGTTTTCTCAGTTGGATCACGTGATTTTTGCCGGAGCAACGCATCCGCAGGCAATTAAACTGGCTGACCGCATTACGTCGCTCTTGCCGGAAAAACTGGAAAAAGTCTTTTTTTCCGATGATGGTTCAACTGCTATTGAAGTGGCTTTGAAAATGGCGTTTCAGTATTGGTATAATAAAAACGAACCCAAAAAACGCATCATTGCTTTAGACGGAGCTTACCACGGAGATACTTTCGGAGCGATGTCTATCGGACAGCGTGGGGCTTTCAACAAGCCATTTGAACACTTGTTTTTCGATGTGGATTTCCTCGATTTTCCGGTTGAAGAAGCCCGAAGTCATTCGTTGATTCAGGCAGAACAGGTTTTACAAACCGGAGAAGTGGCTGCGATCATTGTTGAACCTTTGGTTCAGGGATCTGCGGGAATGCGTATGTATGATGCCGTTTGGCTGGACGCTTTTGTGTCATTGGCACGTAAATACGGTGCTTTGGTCATTTTTGACGAAGTGATGACAGGCTGGGGAAGAACCGGAAAATTGTTTGCACATAATTTCTGCGAACAGGAGCCGGATATTGTTTGTTTGTCGAAAGGACTTACCGGAGGTGTTTTGCCTTTGGGCTTAACGGTTGCAACGAACGAGATTTACGATGCTTTCCTTCATCCTGAAACTTCAAAAGCTTTGCTTCACGGACATTCTTTTACAGGAAGTGCCTTGGCTTGCGCCGTTGCAAATGCCAGTCTGGATTTATTCGAACAGCCGGAAACCTGGGATTCGATCGAATGGATTGAAGAAAGACACCGCTTCTTTACAGATGCTTTGAAAGCACATCCGAAGGTGAAAGACATTGGTTTGTGCGGAACGATTTTGCGTTTTGAAGTAGAAACAGGCGAGGGGAATAACTATTTTTCATCCATCAGAGACAAAGCATACAATTACTTTTTGGAGCGCGGCTGTTTGATCCGTCCTTTGGGAAATGTATTGTATCTGAATCCTCCGTATTGTATTTCGGAAGAGGAATTGGATAAATTACACGTTGTTCTATTGGATTTTCTGGACGATTTGTAATTGTTACAGATGTGCGTAGATGGGACTTCTGTTTGCATGATTTTTTTCCTCCCCCTTGGTCCCCCTCCAAAGGGGGAAACTAAGATTTCCCTTTAAAGATCAAATCTTATTTCGAAAATTCAATATGTTGATGATAAAATTCTCTTTTTGAAAGAGGATTGAAAATCTCCCCCTTTGGAGGGGGATTAAGGGGGAGGATTTTTTCTCTCTAAATCATCTCCCTCTAAACGCCTGTAAAGCTTCCAGTTCGAAAACAATTTTTTCCAGATCCACTTGCACAGCCTGACAAAGCTGATCTTCTGTGAGAAGCGGATTTTGCAGAATTTTCCGTGCTTTTTTGAAGTCAATCTTACCTTCCCGCTGCATGTGTTTGTAGAAAATGGTTTGAATTTCTTCCATGTATTCATCCAATACCGGAGCCAGTTTATCGGAGGTGATTTTCTCCAATCCGAATGCCAGACTGGTAATTTCTCTGGAAATACGAACATTGGAGCCTACTTTGGCAAAATGTGTATCGATTTCCCGCTGATGCGCCTGAGGTTCTTCATACATCCGCTGAACGCAGGCAAAGAGGTTGTTATTCGCAGCTTCACTTAAACGTCTGCTTCGATGCCATGTAATTCCGGAGGGCAATTTTTTCTCGTAGCTCAAAACCACCTGGTTCAGGAAAAATAAATTCTGATTAAATGAATGATTGAGTAAAGACGGGAAGCGCTGTTTTTCCCAGATCGGCCAGAAAGCAAAGCTGATCAGGATTGCGAGTGCAGATCCGATGAGTGTTGAAAGAACACGCCACCAGATCAGATCCCAGGAACCTTGTTTGGAAAGCTGCATCATCACCACCATCATAATGGTTACGAAAAATACTCCGACCTTGTAATTGTTTCGCAGATAGTAAGCCACGAAAAAGGAAATGAAGATCAGAATGACTACAAATGTTTCGTGTTTGATGGGCAAAAGCATAATGGCTCCACCGACAACAATTCCGGCAACGGTACCGATAATCCGTTCAAATCCTTTTTTTCTGGTAGCACCGTAATAAGGTTGAATAACAATCAACAGAGTCAGTGCAATCCAGTGGCCATGGTCGATCTTGAAGAATTTGAAAATGAAAACCGAGAGGGCCAAACCGAGTCCGACGCGCAAAGAGTATTTGAATTGCTGCGAGTCTATATTGAAAACTTCCCGGATAATCTGAAGGATAACCCGAGGCTGTAATCCTGCAATGAAATGATTGAAGGACAATTTGTAGTTTTCAAAATAATTACTGCGCTTGAAATTGAGCTTTTCATGGATCAGGTCAATGCTGTCCTGCAGGTATTTGTAACATTGTTCAAGACTAGATACAAGCTGTTTTAATGCGAATAATTCTTCCGGACTCCAGCTTTGTTCTTTCAGCGTGCTTTTCAGGATGCGTACCGCGATTTCAAAGCGTTTGATCCGCACTTTTGCCATGGTCAAGTCTTCTCCTCTGAAGGTGAAGATAACGATGGACAAGCGCGCTGAAGCCTGCGAAAGAGCTGAAATGGTTTTGTAGATAATGGACTGACTGTTTTGAAGAGAAGTATGTCCGCGCAGAGCCAGCAATTCCTCATGAATCACGCGTGAACTGGCTCCGAAATAAGCCGCTACTTTTCGCGCTTCAATCATCTGATCGTAATGCTCGGCTTTAAATCGTGAGTTTTCTTTTCTTCTGTTAAAGAGTTCCATACTCTTGTCGATCGCAGCCCGGATTTCAATCTCTTTTGAAGTGATTTCTCTCAGATCCTGATTATCAATTTCCGGATCGAGGTAATTCTCCAGAACTGCATCTAAGTAATCCGTGTTTTTTTTCCAGATCGTGGCAATAGAACGCCGCATCGGATTGGAAGCAGAGAAAGGGAACGAAAGAAAAATGATGGTAATGGCCCAAAGCGCGCCATACATGATGTATTTCCCGTAAACCAGAGATTCCCCAAACGTATTGGGATTTGAAATCCCGAAAAGGTAAAAGAAACCGACCCCGACTCCGATGGTTGATCCGTAGTCGCTCCAGTTCCGGATCAAGGCGGCAAAAACGCCGATCACAAACATTCCGATGACGGAAAGGATGACAGAATCACCGATATTCATCCCCAGAATGGCGGCAATTAAAATCAAAATGGCTTCAACGCTCTGAATGAGCATTTTCCGGTAGTGCGAGCCGCGGTAATCGATCAGTGTAAGCATGTATGCTCCGAAAGCTGCCCAAATGATGTGATACGAAAAACCAAGGAAAATCGGGAAAACGATCAAAGGAACATTTAACGCCAGAACCACTCGAATAGACCAACTAATCGTTGGTTCCAGATATTCTTGCTGAAGAATGGTGTTAAACTGCTTGATCGGTTGAAACCGCATAGGAAGTGAATTTCCTAACAAATATAAGGACTATGGATGAATATTGGAGTTGCTGTTTTAGACAAAACGGGAGTAAGATTGGAATTTTAAGATTTTTTTGAATTCATGTTGTCTCAAGCCCGTCCCGATTTCCCAAGATTGGGACAATAAGCTGAAATAACTAGTGTACTTTGGCAATTTTCCGGATTTCTGTTCCCTTTTTTCCTTCTATCAGCACAATGAACAAACCAATCGGTAAGTTGGCGATTTCCAAAAAACCGGCATCGCTTGCTTCGTATTGTTTGACCAAATATCCGCCGATATTAAAAACGGAGACTTTCGCATATGCTTCGGTGATCAGATGGAAGTAATCTTTGCTCGGATTGGGAAACAACAAACTTTCCTGCGGTGTTTTCGGAGCTGAATTCCATTGATAAAAATCAGATATGCGCGAAGAACTTTGATTTAATCCCGTACCGATAAAAAAGTTCCCGTTCAGTGAAAAGCCTTTCGCGCCTCTTAATCCATTGATTGGAAGTGGAGAAGCAGACTGCCATTTTTTGGAATAATCCAGATAATAGCATTCGTTGCGGAAGACACTGTTTTCATCCATTCCTCCACAGACGATGGCGCTGAAACCATTACTGATTGCTGTTCCGTAAGCTCGTTTTCCGGCAGGAAGGGCAGGGAAGGTGCTCCATGTTTCGGTGAGGGAATGAAACGAGTACCACGAATCTGAGTAGGAAATCGGGTTGATATCAAAACCTTCGCCGAAAATTCCTTCGTCTAAGATGGAGAAGCCTAAAACACTTCGGTTTGGTCCACCCGGATAAGAAGGCAATTGAGTCCACGAATCGGAATCCGGATTGTATTTCCAAAAATCAGAAAGTGTGGAGTCTGCTGTCGTTCCCATTCCGAAATAACCTGTATTTCGAATATTTGTTGCTGTAGCATGCCAGCGTGCCAATCCGGGAAAGTTATTTTTTTGAATCCAGACATCAGTAAAGCCATCGTATTCCCACACATCTTTCAGTGCAAGCCCCGATTCGGAATATCCGCCGATCAAATATGCTTTGTTCTGTAAAGTGAAAACGGCAGAATACTGTCTTGCAGTTCCGGGAAATGCTGCTTTTTCAGACCAGGAATTGGTGTTCGGATTGTATTGAAACAATTTGTTGCTTTCAGTAAAACCACCCAGGTTTCCCGTAACAATAAACCCGGCACCATTGAGTGAAAACGCCACGGCATCATCCCTCCCGATGGTTGGTACGGATGCAACGGACAACCAATTCTGACTATAAACAAACGAACTTAGAAACAAAAACAGGACAAAAATTCCCTTCATGATAAAATGCTTTATAGCGCTTAACGCGGAAAAAGAGAAAATCGTTTGTTTTTGGATGATAATTAAGTTACAGATCTGTAGGTGAGGAAATTGGAAGAGTTTTTGATTTTCCTCCCCCTTGGTCCCCCTCCAAAGGGGGAAAGCGAAGATCTCCCTTTTAAAGATCAAATCTTGCTTCGAAAATTTAATATGACGATGATAAAATTCTCTTTTTGAAAGAGGATTGAAAATCTCCCCCTTTAGAGGGGGGGGCCAAGGGGGAGGACTTATTTAATACCAAAATAAGAAAAGCTCATTACTTTGTTTCACTCACTGCTTGTTGAATCAATTTCCCGACCTCATGAATTTGGTCTTCCGTAATATTCAGTGGAGGAGAAAGTCTGAAACTGTAGGGATGAGAGAGAAACCAAAAGCTGATGACTCCGTATTCCAATAACTTTTCAACTACTTTCGCCACGCGTTCATCGCTTGCCATGTCGCAGGCAAACATCATCCCTTCGCGCCGGATTTCAAAGATCTCGTCAATTTCTTTCAGATAGCTTTCCAATAAAGCTCCTAAGCGTTCTATTTCCTGAAAGTTGATTTCGGTATCAAAAACTTCCAGAGTTCCCCAGGCGGCTGCATTGATTACAGGATTTCCACCGAAAGTAGTGATGTGTCCAAGCATTGGTGAATGACTCAATTCATTCATGTATTCGTATTTCGAAATGAAGGCTCCGATTGGTAATCCGCCACCAAGCGCTTTTCCAAGAGTCAGTATATCCGGAACAACACCGCTGTGCTCGAATGCAAACATTTTTCCTGTTCGACCCATTCCGCATTGGATTTCGTCAAAAATGAGCAGTGCTCCAACTTCGTCACAGCGTTTGCGGAGGGCTTGTAAAAATACTGTTGAAGCTTTGCGGACTCCGGCATCTCCCTGAACCGTTTCCAGGATGACTCCGGCAGTTCGTTTTGTGATACGCTGCAAATCTTCCAATTCGTTTAAGCGGATAAAATCAACATCCGGCAAGAGTGGTCGAAAAGCAATCTTTTTGACTTCATTGGCAGAAACACTCAATGAACCGTGCGTATTTCCGTGATAGGAACCTTTGAACGAGATTAACTGTGTTCTTCCGGTAACCCGTTTTGCCAGTTTTAATGCGGCCTCATTGGCTTCCGTTCCGGAATTGACCGGATAAACGCAATTGAGTTGTTCGGGAAGGAATTTCCGAAGCAAACGCGCCATTTCCAACGAAGAATCCTGAATGAATTCCCCGTAAACCATGACGTGCAGGTATTTATCCAGTTGTTCCTGAATGCGTTTGATAACCTGCGGATGCCTGTTCCCGATATTGGTAACGGAAACCCCCGAAATCATGTCGGTGTAGCGCTTGCCCGATTTATCGTAAATAAAAATCCCTTCCGCCGATTCAACATCAATTAAATAGGGAAAGGGATTTGTTTGTCCTAAATGTTTTAAAAAGTCTTCTTTACTATTTTCCATGAGGTCTTTTGTCGTGCGGATCTCCATCTCTGCGATCTTTCAATCGTTCGAGGAGAACACGTCTGAATTCATGTTCCAAACTTAAGAGTTTTAAGGTTCTTTTTTCACCGATGATCTTAATAAATTTTTCGCTGTACTCTTTTTTCAGATCCAGTTCTTTCTGATCATTCTCAAAAAGGGTGTTCAGCTTTTTCTTCGCATCGTCATTGGAGATTTTTTCTTCCGATTCTCTCAATTCCTGATTGATTTTACGGCAGCTTTGACGAATTTCCTTCATTTTTGCATCCATTTCGTTGTAAATGGGCCAAAACTTCTCAGCTTCGCTGGTTGTCAGGTTCAATTCTTTGGTGATAAAACCGACCTTTAAGGCTTCGATTTTATCTTCCTTTTCTTTGCTGTTTTCTTCGCCCTGACCAAATGCATTGACTGCAAGCAGAAGGGGAATGAAAGTCCATGCTAGTTTTTGTACTATTTTCATGTTTTTTGCTTTTTAGATTCCGATGTTTACTGTCGCTTTTTTAACTTTCTATGAATAAATATTCATCCAGCTCTCCCGATTCGTCTTTCAGATAATCCAGAATTTCCTGATCTTCTACATGATCCAGTAAAGTCGATCTTTCTGTTGTTTTCGGGTTTCCTGTTTCGGAAGATGGATTTTCCTCCTGAGATCCGGCAGAATAGGCAATGGCATCATCGTTTAAATGAAGGGCAATCGTTTCCGGATCAATGTCTTCAATGTGTTGATTCAGATATTCATAGATTTCTTCATCGCTGACTGACGACAGATTAACGGTTGTGGATTCATCCACAGAGTTGGGATTGTTCCAGGAAAAAAGAATCGCAAATAAAAGAATTGCTGCAGCCGAACTCCAAACATACCAGCGCTTGTAGAGTGGAATTATTCTCGTTTGATGATTCTGCTTCAAACCATTTTTGTCGATCTGATTTAAGATGTTCGTTTTCAAAGCTTCAAAATAATCTTCTGAAGGCATCTGAACCGGATTCACCTTTAAATCGTCAATAATATGTTTGTTTTCCTGACTCATAACTCTAAGATTATTAGTTTGTTCAATGGTTTAATTTCCCTTTTAAATATTCTTCGATTTTTCCCACAGCATGAAAGTAATTTGCTTTCAATCCGCCGACAGAACCTCCGGTTAATTGGGCAATTTCATCGTATTTCAGATCTTCAAAATATTTGTATTCAAAAACCATCCGTTGTTTTTCAGGTAAAATTTCAAGGGCTTCAAACAAGAGTTTGGATATTTCTTCAGCACTTAGTTTTCCGTAATGTTCCGAGTGATGAGAAATGGAAACAAGCGGTTCGTCGATGTCTAAGCTTTTATGCTTGTTTTCTTTCTTTAGAAAATGAATGGTTTCATTGTAGGCAATGCGGTAGATCCACGAAAAAAGCGCGCTGTTGCCCTGAAATTGTTTTCGGTTGTTCCAAACCTTAATGAAAACTTCCTGAATGATGTCGTTGGTTAATTCGTGGTTGTTGACCCAGCGACGAATCGTTGCGTAGAGTCGCTTGCTGTAATTGTCTACGATTTGGGTGAAGGCTTTATAGGCCAGATCATCATCCCGATGAAAATAAGAAATGAGTGTATTTTCATCGGGAATCTGAGTCATATTTTTATTTTCGTTTTAATACTTCTTTTACTGCTTCAACAATGTTCGGCGTATCCAAACCATATTTCACCATTAACTCGTCCGGTGTTCCGGATTCTCCAAAAGTATCATTTACTCCAACATATTCTTGTGGGGATGGTAAATGTCGTGCGAGTACTTGTGCAACAGCATCACCTAAACCTCCATTCAACATGTGTTCTTCTGCAGTAACAACACATTTCGTTTTGCTAACTGAGTCTAAGATTGCTTTTTCGTCTAAAGGTTTAATCGTGTGCATATTTATTACTTCTGCACTGATTCCTTGTTCTGCCAATTGCTGAGCCGCTTCGATCGATTTCCAAACCAAATGTCCGCAAGCAATGATTGTTACATCTGTTCCTTCAATCAATACATCTGCTTTACCGATAGTGAATTTGGCATCCGGCTGAATGAAAATAGGAACTACCGGTCTTCCGAAACGAAGGTAAACAGGCCCTTTGTGTTCAGCAATTGCCATTGTTGCCTGCTTCGTTTGATTGAAATCACACGGAACAATAACAGTCATATGAGGAAGCATGCGCATCATCCCGATATCTTCCAAAATCTGGTGAGTCGCACCGTCTTCTCCTAAAGTCAAACCGGCGTGGGAAGCACAAATTTTTACATTCTTCTGAGAATACGCTACCGATTGACGAATCTGATCATACACGCGGCCTGTAGAAAAGTTAGCGAAAGTTCCTGTATAAGGAATTTTCCCGCCGATAGTCATTCCGGCAGCCATTCCAATCATATTTGCCTCTGCAATTCCTGCCTGGAAAAATCGATCAGGAAATTCTTTCTGGAAAGCATCCATTTTCAGTGAACCTGTTAAGTCGGCACACAATGCAACCACATCCGGATTCTTTTTTCCGATTTCCAGTAAACCTTCTCCAAATCCTGATCGCGTATCTTTTTTTCCTAAAATTTCAAATTGCTTCATTGCTATAAATTAATCGAAGTTGTTTTATTTGATTGTATTTTAAAATTCTTTTCAACCGTGTAGGTTGTTGATTTTAGTTGTTTTTGTCTGTAAACCATCCGGTAATTTCCCGGTTGGAGGTAAATAAGTCCTTTGAGTGCAACCTGATCCAGATTACAAACCCATTCCGGTGTTCCGTCTTCCCGAATGACAAATATCTGAGCAGCAACCATTTTGGTAGCGCTGTATGTCAATTGTCCCGGAGCTGGCAAATCAATGGTTTCCGTTGCACTTTGACTGACCTGAACCGTGTGGTAAATTCTCGGTAAGCTCAGAATTTCTATTTCATACGTTCCGATAATGTACTTGTCTGTTGAGCCAACGGCTTGCGTATTAAGTGTTTTTTGATCCGACTTCTGGTAAATTCTGGAAAGTACCTGATAAGGACTCGTTGCATTCGTAAAACGAAGCTTGATAAACCCTTGCGGACAATCGACCGGAATAATATTGTGGGTGTTTTTAACAATAGAGATATTGTTTTTATAAACCTTCGGAATCGTGTTTACAACCAGATCATACTTAAAATTCGGATCCATTGTTACGGTGTCCGGATAGCCCTGACGATTCAGCGTATGAACAAAAGTATAAATCAACTCTTTCGTTCCTGCTTTATACAAGTGCATAGTTACATCCGTTTCATTCGGAACCTTGTTGATGTTGTTCAGATTGATCTGAACGGTTGTATTGATCACAGCTTTCGAAATAACACTTTTCAATACATTACTGAAAGCTTCCTTTGTTTCTGCTTCAGAATAACTCCCGATACATTTGAATTGCTCCAGATAGGAGAGATCCAAACCTAAACCAATTACAAAGGGTGTAACCTTTACTCCTTTATCGTGGAGTTTTTTAGCGATTACACAAGGATCTTTATCACAAGCCTCCAATCCGTCCGTGATCAAAATGATGATATTTCTGGCATTGGTATCCGGAAAATCCGCAGCTGCAGCTTCCAGAGACCGTGCAATCGGAGTGGTTCCTTTCGCCAGAATGGTTTTAATCTTGTTTTTTACACGCGTGTAATTATCGGGTCCGAAAGGAACTTCCAGCTTGGTATCATTACAATCCTGATATGTTGCTGTGATGGGAGATTGATGTCCGTATACCCGCAAAGCGATTTGCAGGTTGGCAGATCCGTTCAGACTGTCTACGGTTTTTATCAACAATTCCTTGGCTGCTTCAATACGTGTTTGCGCGCCCCAATTGGCATTCATGGAATTTGAAGCATCTAAAATGAACAAAATACGAGTCAGTTCTTGCCCTTGAACTTTATGAAAGCTCATTAAAAACAAACAACAAATGACCGCGTAAAATCTCATTAATAATCTCCTAATGTTTCTTCCAATTGATCCAAAGCAAGTTGCAATTGTTCAGGATTCGGAGCCACACCGTGCCATTTGTGAGAACCAACCATGTAATCAACTCCCTGACCCATTTCGGTTTTCATAATGATCACAATCGGTTTTCCGTTTCCGGTTAATTGTTTTGCTTTATTTAATGTATCGATCAGGCTTGTATAGTTGTGACCGTCCATTTCAAGAACTTCCCATCCAAAAGCTTGCCATTTTCCTTTTAAATCTCCTAATGAAAGAACATCTTCCACGTCACCGTCGATTTGTCGGCCGTTATAATCAATCGTAGCAATTAAATTGTCTACCTTATTTGCAGCAGCATACATCGCAGCTTCCCAAATCTGACCTTCCTGTAATTCTCCATCACCGTGAAGGCAATAAACCAGGCGATTGTCGTGATTTAATTTTTTAGTAAGCGCTGCTCCGATTGCATTGGACAAACCTTGACCCAAAGAACCTGAAGCCATACGAACTCCCGGGATTTTTTTATCCACACTCGGATGTCCTTGAAGACGCGCATTTAATTTGCGGAAAGTTCCCAATTCTTCGATCGGAAAATATCCGGCACGTGCCAAAACGGAATACCAAACAGGGGAGATGTGCCCGTTTGACAAAAAGAATAAATCCTCGTCTTTTCCATCCATTGAAAAATGATCCGGATTGTGTTTCATCATTTCAAAATAAAGTACAGTTAAGAAGTCTGCACATCCCAAAGAGCCTCCCGGGTGACCTGAATTTGCTCCAGAAACCATGCGAACGATGTCTCTTCTTACCTGTGATGCAATTGCATGTAATTGTTGAATTTCCATTGTTATATCCTAATTTGGCAATGCAAATCTAAGGTTTAAATTCGCTCCCGCTTCGTTTTTTTTTAACTACTTTTAAACCTTCGTGCAACTCTTTTTTAATAAGTGGAGTCTACGAATACAAATCGCAAACTATAAATATGAAAAAAACAATATTCTCTTCAATTGTTTTTCTGAGCTTAAGTTCGGCCTATGGGCAGAATCTGAGCAAGGATGCAAACAAACCCGTGACGGAGCAGCAAGCACCTGTGATTTCTAAGGAAATGGAAGCTTATGCAGTGAAGAATGGGACGTACATCGTGGCTCGTCCGGAGGGCAAAAAACTAACCCCGGATGGCGAAGTGACACTCGAAAAAGCGAAGTTGGTTGATCCTAAAGCAATCGGAGTGAAAATTATGAATAAGACTCAATATTTTACTATCGCAGGTACGAATGATCTGTTGGTAGTGAAATCTTCGTGGGTACTTGAAAACGAAATGAAAAATTCTAAGAAATGAGAATGAAGAAACTACTTTTGGCGATAGGATCTCTTTTTACGGGATTTGTTTCATATTCACAAATGACGATGTCCGATGCTGATTACGTTGGTGCAAACCAATTGAATTGCGGGGTGTTATCAGTAGGAGGTGTTAACTTTATTGACATGCCCGGGAACTATATTCCCAATTTTGATGATACTGTTACATTTTGTCCGGATTTAACTCAGGGAACAAAAGTTTCGATCGCTTTTGCAACGAATATTGGTTATGAATTTGATATTCATCCTTCCGATACCTTATATATTTATGATGGTCCGAATACTTCAGCTCCTATTATAGCGGCTGTTAACTCCGGAACAAACCCTACCGGTGCTAACTGGCAGGCAAGTTTTCAAAATAACCCGAGCGGATGTTTGACTGTGCGATTTAAGTCTGACGCAGTGAACGAAGGAACAGGATGGATTGCGAAAGTTGCGTGTGGTAACCTTGCTCAGCCTTATTATCCTCATTTGGAAGCTTTCGTTAACGGAAACCCTGTAAACGTACTTAACCCGATTGATACCGGTTATGTAAATGTTTGTTTGGGAGATAGTATTTTGTTTGTTGCGAAGCCATTATTCCCATATGCATTTGAAGCTACAGGATATGGATATTCTCAAAATGTTGACAGCCTTAATTACAGCTGGACAGTTTCTACTGTTGGTCCTTTAGGAATTAGTAATGACTCTGTTTGGTTTGTACCTACTGCGCGTCAGGGATACTTTATCGATTTGAAAATGACAGATGATTTCCCACAATTGATGGGAATTACTGCAAAGGTTCGCGTTTCGATCCTTCCTTCTTTTGCTACGGCCGGACCAGTTGAAGATACAATTTGTCTGGGTACAACGGATATTTTGATTGGTGGTGTAACGCCACAGGATACAGCGGGAGTTTCTGTTCCCGGAGGTGAATTCAGTGTCGGTGGAAATTTTGCCGGTCTGACTTTCTTACCGGATGGAAACGGTCAGGTTTATGAAACTACAATCAATATTTCTGGTTTAGGAACAGGAACTGTGACACAACCGTCAGATATTGCATCCATTTGTTTGGATATTGAGCACTCCTTTATCGGAGATTTAGAGATTGCATTAACTTGTCCGAACGGAACAATGGTTTCCTTGATGAATACTTATTCAGATGGTGTTGCTGCACCGAATAACGATGACTTAGTGCCTTTCGGATGTATTGGTGGAGGAATCTCTCTTGGTAGTGATACTGACGACGATGGTGGTGCGCCAGGTTCTCCGGTTGAAACTTATTGTTTTAGCTTTGTGAATCCTGATTTTGGTACAATCTGTGGTAACTTAGGAAACACATACATCAATCCATCGGGAAGTACTTCAATGATCCCGGGAACTTATACACCTGATGGAAACTTCTCCGACTTTATCGGTTGTCCGTTGGATGGGGATTGGACTATTACAGTTCAGGATAACCAAGGTATTGATGACGGATATATTTTCCAATGGGGAATTGTTTTCGATGCATCTTTATACCCTGATTTCGAAACTTACCAAAACTATTACGTAGATGGTTACTGGAGTCCTTCTCCGAATATCATTTCCGGACAAAACGATACATTGGTAGTAATCCAAACGACAGCTCCGGGATTCAGTTACTACACTTATAACGTAGTGGATGATTACGGATGTCATTACGATACAACATTCAGTGTGTACACATTGCCGTTGCCAATCATTTTCCCTGATACAATTGCGTGTGACTTGAATTTCCAGGTTACAGGAACGCAAGCGTTCAACGGTGGTGTTTGGAGTGCAACTCCAGCAGGATTGAACTTCAGCTCTACAACGAATAACAATCCGCACATTACAGCAACCAATGCCGGAACATATCAGGTTTCGTATATAGACAACGCATGTAGTGATACGGTCACCTCGACGATTATATTCCCTCCATATCCGCAAATATTTAACGATACATTGCTTTGTGGAGATGAGTTCCAGGTAACAGGTACGATTACTTATCCAACCGGCGGTGTATGGTCTGCATTATCTCCGGAGGTGATTTTCTTACCGAACAACACCACAACGAATCCGATCATTACGGCAACAACGAGTGGTCAATACCAGGTAACTTATACGGACAATGTATGTAATAACTCTGTTAGTTCTGTTGTAACCTTGTTCTTGTTACCGGATATTTTCCCTGATACTTCAGCATGTAACTTTACGTTTAACGTAAACGGAACTATTGCGGCTAACGGAGGTGTTTGGTCAACTGCTGATACAAATATCCATTTCTTACCAAATGCGAATGTATTGAACCCTGTGATTACTTCCAGTATTCCGGGAACATTTGAAGTAACATTTACAGACAATCAGTGTAACACATCCGTTACGTCTACTATTGAGTTTATCAATTGGGCTTACGTAACGACGGTTGACACAGTGATCTGTATCGGTGGTACATTGGTAACTTCTTGTGGTGTATATCCGCAAAACGACTCTTATGTTTGGAATGATGGTACGGTTGGACATGACATTACTGTAACGCAGGGTGTTTATACTGTAACGGCAACAAATGAATGTAACTCGCATTCTTCTACGATGACAATCGGCGGGAAAGTATGTTACATCACTGCTCCGAACATTATTGTTCTTTCATCTACAGCAGGAAACAATAAATTCTTCCTTTCTTATGACGGAGTTGAAGAGTTCCATATTTCGATTGTGAACAGATGGGGTAACTTAGTTACGGAATACAGCGATCCGGGTGCTGCCTGGGATGGTAAAAATCTGAACGGTGAAGTTGTTTCAGAAGGAACTTACTTCTACAAATTCACTGCAAAACTGCAAACAGGAGAAGAAATAGAACAACAAGGATTTGTTCAAGTCTTCCACTAATTAAAAATGATGTTAAAAGGCTCTGTGAAAACAGAGCCTTTTTTATTTTTGTAATATCAGGAAAATGAAATATCACAAACAAGATTAATTGAATATTACAAAGAAGGAGAAAGTTATGGAAAAACGAATCAAAGTAGGGGTAAACGGTTTCGGTAGAATCGGAAGATATTTTAGCCGCCTAGCATTGGCGAATCCTAAAATTGAATTGGTAGCAATTAATGATCTGGCGCCAATTTCAACTTTGGTACACTTGTTAAAGTATGATTCGGTTCACGGAAGAATGCATGACGAATTTGAAATTAACGGAAATGAACTGATCTTTAATAAAACGGACAAAATCACCTTTCTGCAGCACAAAAATCCGGAAGAAATTCCATGGGGAGCTTTGGGTGTAGACGTTGTTATCGAATCCACTGGATTGTTCTTAACAGCGGAGAAAGCTGAAGCCCATTTGAAAGCCGGAGCAAAAAGAGTTATTCTGAGTGCACCTTCTGACGGAGACGATATTTTTAACGTAGTAATCGGTGTGAATGATCACTTGATTACGGACGAACACCGTATTATCAGTAATGCTTCCTGTACTACAAACTCTGCCGCACCTTTGGTGGCTGTTTTGAAAGAGTTTTGCGACATTGAAGAAGCATATATCACAACGATTCACAGTTATACAACAGATCAGCGTTTGCACGACAGTCCACACAAGGATTTGAGAAGAGCAAGAGCAGCAGCTCAAAGCATCGTTCCGACAACGACAGGTGCTGCAAAAGCAATTACGCGAATCTTCCCGGATCTGGAAGGTAAAATGGGTGGCTGCGGAATGCGCGTTCCGGTTCCAGATGGTTCTTTGACGGATTTAACAGTTATAGTGAAGCAGAATCCTCCTACGGTTGAACAAATCAATACAGCGTTTAAAAAGGTTTCAGAATCGAATTTGAAAGGAATTCTTCGATACACGGAAGACCCGATTGTTTCGGTAGATATTCTGGGAGATTCCAACTCTTGTATTTTTGACAGTGAATTGACATCCGTTATCGGAAACATGATCAAAGTTGTGGGTTGGTATGATAACGAAGCCGGTTATTCAAATCGCTTGATTGATCTGGTTGTGAAGATTGGCTGATTCATTTGGAGATAAATAAAAAGAGGGGATGCGATGTATCGCGTCCCCTCTTTTTTCATTTGATTAGAAATTTTATCTCTTTACAATTTCAAAACCCATGCTCCCGGAACAGAGCCTTGAACTTTTGCAACTTCTGCCGTTGCTTCATTCAAGGTACCAAAACCTTTTACACTCACACGATGCATTCCGTTATGCATCGTAACAGCAGCATCACCAAATCCCTGAGAACGCAATTTCGCAGCCAGTTTGTTTGCATTTGCTTCCGATCCGAAAGAACCGGCAATCACATGAAACGGTTTGGAACTATCGAAACTTGCTGAAGATCCGGAAGTGCTTACAGGTGTTTTCTTTACCGGCTTTTTGTTCACTGTCACCTCTGGCTTCACAGCCGGTTTTGTAACTGGTTTTTTGATTGGCTTTGGAGTTTCCTTAACCAGTTTCGGAGCAGGAGTTTCTTTTACAACAGGAGCAGGCTTTTTGGCCTTTTCCTCAATTTTATTTTCAGGAAGCTTGTCTTCCACAACCTGCACCTGATCTTCAGGAACCGGCTCTGAGTCGGTATTTGAATCAATATTTACATCTGCTTCATCTTCCAGCACTTTCACGTCATTGCTTCCTTTGGCAACATCGTCATTGTCTCCGGCTAAATCAGCTAAAATCGGGAAGTCTTTTTTCAAACTTTCGAATTTAATAGCGATGAAAGTTCCCGATCCTAAAATCAAGACCAAAAGTCCCCAAAGAATGTACGAAAGCACAGAGCTTTTTTTCTTCGGTTTGGGTTCTTTAACCGCTGCTTTTTCTTTCTTAGGAGCTTCTTTTTTGACAGGAGCTTTTGCTTGTGGCTTTTCGACCACAGGGATAACCGGAGGAACAATTTTCTCTTTTTCAGGAAGCGGAGTTTCTTTTTCTTTCGGCTCTTCAGCCTTCGGAGCTTTTACTTCCTCTACTTTGGGAGTTTCTACGATGATTGGTTTTGGCTCGGGTGCTTCTGTTTTTACTTCCTGTTTTTCTGAAACGATTTCTTTTTCAACAACAGGAGTCTTTTCCTCCACAGTTTTCGGAACCTCATCTATTTTAACTTCTTCTTGCTTGGTTTCAACAACCGGAGGAGTCGTGTTTTCAGCAGGGGCAGTACTTCCTGACCATACTTCAAACGCAATTTCACCGTCTATTTTGATGAAACGGCCAAATTGGTACATATCATAAGAATTGCCTTTGTCCAGCTCAGCGGTTACTTCACGAACAAATTTCGAAATCAGGTTGGTAGCATCAAGGAGTTCCATGTTTTCCTTACCCGCGATGTGTTTCGCCAGAGTTCCATCGTCAAACTTCAAATAAGGCATAAACAGAATCTCTCCCGTACTTTCGTTGGTCACCGTCAAAGCGCCAAGACCGGGGATAATTAATGTTTTAACCTCTTTTAATAGTTGTAGTAAGTAATTATTCATGATGCGAAGTTTTGTTCTAATTTAAAGTTTTTATCCAAATATCGACGAGAAAGTCATACTCTCTTTCAGCCGGACACCTTTTTCAGTCTGTTCAACGGTACAACATTCATTCACGCTGTCGTGCTCCAAAAAGAGTACCAATTCTTTGTTTGCAGCCTGATTCAGGAAATCTCCTTTTTCACCCAAAGTAATTAAAGGGCGGGTATCGTATCCCATCACATACGGAAGTGGAATGTGCCCGGTGCTTGGAAGTAAATCCGCCATGAAAACCAGGGTTTTATCCTGATAATGAATGTGAGGGACCATCATGCTTTCGGTGTGTCCGTCTACAAAAAGAACATCGAAATTATTGAAAACGTTTTGAGTATAATTTCCATTTCGTTCCACAAATTTCAATTGTCCGCTTTCCTGCAAAGGCAGAATGTTCTCACTTAAAAAAGATGCTTTTTCGCGTGCATTGGGTTCTGTGGCCCATTTCCAGTGGTTTTCAGTGCTCCAGTAAGTCGCATTTTTGAAAACAGTTTCGAGTTTAGTTCGGTCGGAATTCCATTTGACAGCTCCGCCGCAATGATCAAAATGAAGGTGAGATAAAAAGACATCCGTAATCTGATCCAGACCAAAACCGAGCTTATTTAAGCTTTGTTCCAATGTTTTGGTATCGGCCAAATAATAATGAGAAAAGAATTTTTCACTTTGCTTATCACCGATTCCGGTATCAATCAGGATCAGTCTGTTTCCGTCTTCGATCAATAAACAACGCATGGCCCAGGTACAAAGATTGCTCTCATCTGGCGGGTTTGTTTTCGACCAAAGTGTTTTTGGAACTACTCCGAACATGGCTCCTCCATCTAACTTAAATGTGCCTGTTTCGATTGGGTAAATTTTCATCTTCTTTTATTTGAACGTGTTAAATCCGCTGTGGAGCAGATTTATTTCAGCGAACTAAAAGTAGGAAATTCACAGCTTTTGGCAATGGATTCGCTGATTTTAGAGGGAGTAATTGTGATAATAATTTAACAGATCTTTTCCGAATGGAACCTGCCGCTTCACCATTTTGGATAAAACAGGCGCTTTCATTCCCGATTTGAATTCACTTTCTCCAACAATGACCAAAGCTTCGTCCCAAAGTCCTGCGTCGATGAATTGGGTTAGTGTAAAAGCACCGCCTTCGATGATTACCGAGCTGATTTGAAGTTCGTATAATTTCGATAAAATGGATTCCGGGCTGAATTGCTCCAGTTTGATGTAATGTACCGAATCAACAACTTTCTCTTCTTTTCCGTTCAAAACGATTGTCTTTAATCCGTCTGTGAAAAGGGTTGCATCTTCCGGTGCTTGCAACTGCGGATCAACAACAATCCGGATTGGATTTGTGCCTGAAAATGCACGGGAAGTAAGACTTGGATTGTCATTCCGAACCGTACGCCAACCCACTAAAATAGCTTGTTCGCTTGTTCGTAACTGATGTGTGACCACCTGAGTTTCGGGTTGAGAAATCCAGTTGATTCCGGTTTCCGTTTTTTCCGAACGATTCCGGTCGATGAATCCGTCGCTGGTTTGAGCCCATTTCAGAGTCACAAACGGACGTTTTTTAGTATGAAAAGTGATGAATTGTTTATTCAATTCTTTGGCTTCTGCTTCCAGAATTCCACAATCGACCTCAATTCCGGCATTTCTAAGCTTTTCAATTCCTCTTCCGGAAACCTCTGAAAAAGGATCGATTTGAGCAATCACCACGCGTTTGAATTGCGAGCGGATCAGCAAATCTGCGCAAGGAGGGGTTTTCCCAAAATGGGAACAAGGTTCCAGTGTGACATAAATTGTGGATTCGGGAAGAAGTGCCTTGTCTTTTACTGAATTCACAGCATTGACTTCAGCGTGTGCCTCACCAAATTTCTGATGATAACCTTCACCGATAATTTCATCCTGATGAACAATAACAGCACCAACCAAAGGATTCGGAGAAACGGAAACACCCCCCAGTTTTGCCAGTTGCAGTGCACGTTGCATGTATTTCTCATCCGGATTCATGGTGTAAAATTACGAATTCCAAATTACGAATACCGAATTACGAATACCGAATATGTGATATGCAATGTTCACGATGTTTTGAAATTCCTCTATTCCTTTGATAGTATTCCCGAATAAGGAAGGGAATTCCAAATTCGTAATCGGGCATTCATAATTCGAAATTGATTAAGTATCTTCGGCGCTCAAACAAACTACTTTGGAAAAGATTGTCTCTTACAAACCTCTTTGGTCTTTACCCGTTATTGTAGCTGCATTAGGCTACTTCGTAGATATTTACGATTTACTTCTTTTCGGAATCGTTCGCGTACCGAGTCTGAAAGGCTTAGGCTTTAACGAAACGGAAATTGCCGATGTCGGAACGATGATCGTTAACTGGCAAATGGGAGGTTTGCTTCTGGGAGGAATTTTGTGGGGAATTTTAGGAGATAAAAGAGGACGTTTATCCGTGCTTTTTGGTTCCATCGTCATGTATTCACTGGCGAATATCATGTGCGGGTTTTTACCGTATTTCCCCAACGATAAAGAAAACCTGACTTATATGTATGTGGCTTTGCGTTTCATAGCAGGAGTAGGACTTGCAGGTGAATTAGGAGCCGGAATCACGTTGGTTTCGGAAGTTTTGCCAAAAGAGTTGAGAGCGCTTGGAACTTCATTGGTTGCAGGAGTTGGTTTATCTGGAGCGGTAGTGGCAAATCTCACCGTAAAGCTGACAGAAGAATGGAATGTGGCCTACTTCATCGGAGGAGGAATGGGAATCGGTTTGTTGTTGCTTCGAATCGGAGTATTGGAATCCGGAATTTTTAAGGAAACGAAAAAACGGGAAGTCAAACGGGGAAATTTCCTCATGTTCTTTACGAATTGGGATCGATTCTGGCGTTATCTGCGCTGCATCGGAATCGGACTTCCGACCTGGTTTTGTATCGGAATTCTGGCCATGTTCGGAAACGTATTCGGAGAAGCATTGGGGATTCCGGGTGGAATTAACCCCGGAGATGCTATTATGTGGGGATACATCGGGATTTCTGCCGGAGATATCTTCAGCGGAATCTTGAGTCACTGGCTGAAATCGAGACGGAAATCCATTTTATGGATGATGGCATTTACATTGATCAGCGTTGTCTGGATTCTCTCCGGCACAATCCATTCTGCCAACATGTATTACTTCATGTGCTGCTGGTTCGGTTTCGGAACCGGCTATTGGGCGATGTTCGTGACAATAGGAGCAGAGCAGTTCGGAACGAATATCCGGTCTACGGCCGCTACAACGATTCCAAACATGGTTCGCGGAACGGTTATTTTAATGACCATCGGTTTCGAATCGTTGATGGGTTCAGGATTTTCTGCATTGATTGCTGCCGGAATTGTAGGACTTGTATGTTTTACAATCGGGATTTACAGCACCTGGAGTATTTCCGAAACCCATGGCAGAGATTTGGATTTTGTGGAGGAGTAAATCGACCTGTACGACTGCAATTGAGCAATAATTAATATATTCAACGAATTATTCTTTTTAAAAGAAATTTTCTCCGATGGAAATAGATTTAAACGCAAAACCGGCCAAACCAAAACCGTGGTATAGAGCTTTGTATTTTCAGGTACTTGTAGCAATCGTAGCAGGTGTTCTTCTGGGGCATTTTAATCCGGATCTTGGAACAAAAATGCAGCCTCTGGCAGATGGCTTCATCAACCTGATCAAGATGATTATTGCTCCGGTGATCTTTGTGACGATTACCGTAGGTATTGCATCCATGAACGATTTGAAGAAAGTGGGGCGTGTAACCGGAAAGGCTTTCATCTATTTCCTGACGTTTTCAACGCTGGCACTCATTATCGGAATGGTTGTGAGCAATGTGCTTCGTCCCGGCGACGGATTTAATTTCGACCCGTCTACTGTTGCACAACATGGGGAAGATGCGGCTAAATTGAGTACTTATACGAATACTGCACATGACCATTCGTTCACACATTTTGTTTTGGAGATTATTCCCAAAACATTGATGAGTCCGTTGACAGGTGAAAATATTCTTCAGGTTTTGTTTGCTGCAATTCTGTTCGGAATCGGATTGTCATTGACAGCGGATAAAAGCAAGCCGGTTATTGATTTCTTCCAGGCAATTACCCATCCGATTTTTAAGATCGTGGAATTATTGATGAAACTGGCACCGATCGGAGCTTTCGGAGCAATGGCATTTACCATTGGAAAAACCGGGATTGCCAGTTTGAATAAATTGGGTGAATTGGTTTTGATTTTCTACGGAACTTCTGCCTTTTTTGTCATTGTTGTCCTCGGATTGGTGGCACGTTACAATGGTTTCAGCATCTTCAAACTCATCCGATACATCAAGGAGGAAATACTTTTAGTATTGGGAACCAGCTCATCTGAACCGGCTTTGCCCGGAGTGATGAAAAAGTTGGAAAAAGCGGGCTGCTCCAGTCAGGTAGTCGGATTGGTTATCCCAACCGGATATTCTTTCAACCTCGATGGAACGAATATTTACATGACGCTCGCCGCCTTGTTTATCGCTCAGGCTTGTAATGTGGAACTGACGTTTTCACAGCAAGCAACTCTTTTGCTCGTCGCGATGCTAAGTTCCAAAGGCGCGGCAGGTGTTTCCGGAGCAGGATTTATTACTCTGGCTGCGACCTTAGCCGTGTTCCCGAAAGTTCCGATTGAAGGAATGACCTTGATTTTCGGAGTGGATAAATTCATGTCGGAATGCAGGGCTTTGACGAACTTTATCGGAAATGCCGTTGCAACGATTGTTGTGGCACGCTGGGAAAAGCAATTGGATCCAGATGCTTTGAAGGAAGCCTTGAAATAAATTGTTGCAGATTTCCCTGAAGTGCCGTAGCTTTACGGTATTAACATCTTCTTATAAATAGCATTCAGCCCGTTTGGCGGGTTACCGGTTTCTTCTGAGGAACCGGAGATCATTTTATTGCCTATTTATAAGAAAATCATGAAACAATTTAAAATAGCCGTTATCGGCGGAACAGGAAAATCGGGGACTTACCTGGTTCAGGAATTATTGAATCGAATGATTCCGATTAAACTTTTACTTAGAACAACTTCTCTTTTTGAAACAACAAACCCATTGGTAGAAATTGTTCGCGGAGATGCGCGCGACATTCGGGCAATTTCTTCGCTTTTGGAAGATTGCACTGCTGTGATCAGTACATTGGGACAACCTGTGGGAGAAGAATCCATTTTCAGTGATGCAGCCCGGAATGTGCTTCAAACGATGATTGAAAAGGGAATTAGCCGCTACATCGTTATAGCCGGTTTGAACGTAGACGCAATCGGGGATCATAAAAATGAGAAAGTGCGTTTTGCGACCGATTGGATGTATCAGAATTATCCGAAAACAACCAAAGACCGGCAACTTGAATATGAATTGCTTTCCGGAAGTGAAATCGATTGGACGTTGGTAAGATTGCCGATGATTATTCAGACTGAAAAGCGTTTTCCAATGGAAGTGAGTTTAACAGATTGTCCCGGAGAAAATATCAGTGCAACTGATTTAGCTCATTTTCTGGCGAATCAGCTTTTAAGTGACGAATACATCCGAAAAAGTCCGTTTATAGCGAATAGCTAAGTGTACAGCCCTTTTTCAACGCAAAGACGCAGAGAACGCAAAGTTTTGAAAATCTCTTTGCGCGCTTTGTTTCTTTGCGTTTGATTGATAATAATTATTCTATTTTTCCCTTTGAACCAACAAAATCAAGGATTTCAACACGATGAGAATCATTCAATCCGCTTGCATCGCGCAATTGCTGAAACAATTTGAAAGAAGGAACATTCAGCAGCTGATCTTGAATCTCCTTGTTTTGATACTGGGAGAAATGGACGAATGAAATACCGTCTTCTTTACAAAGTACCGTGTACTTGAATTGCGTGTTGTCCAATGCTTCGAAGTCTGCCAAAAAGCGTTGAATGTTTGTTTTGTTCTCCTCTGAGAATTCAGGTTTTACCTGATACGTTACAATTACTGAGATCATTTTATAAAATTACGAATTACGAAATTTGAATCATTAGTACTTTGAATCTAAAAAAGATAAAAACCAAGTCTTACTCCTGCATTTAAGTTTAACCAGGTGTTTTGGCCGGGGATCAGGACAAAATAAAGTGATTGAGAATCGCCGCCTTCCACAAGTTTGTCAAAATCATGGTGGGTTTCAAAGGAAGAGCGCACATCTCTGAACCGAATTCCCAATCCTGCAAACATGTTGATATAACCCCATTTCTGATCAAGGATCTTGTTTTCATAATTCACATTGATACAGTTTACTTGCTTTCGGGTGTAAACAACAATTGGTACATCGGGTTCTTCCTCGTAAGCATCGTGGTACTCAAAAGATTGCTTTTTGTAGAAATACTGGATAGAAATGCTCGAATTGGAGTTTGGAAAGCGGTATTTGATCCGAAAATCGACATTTCCACCTTTCATGTTCTTCAAACCATTAAAATTCGGAAAGTACCCGCCAAAATCGGCACTGACATAAAATCTTCGGGACAATCTGATTTCGGTACCCAATTTGTAACTGGAACCATTGTAAAAATCAATCAAAGCAAGCGGTGCAATTTGAAGAGAAACCCTTTTCCGGTGGGGAATAGAATCTGCTTTTGCTGTGTTGACAAAAGCTGCTGAGAACAAAACAGCCAGAATGGATAAACGAAGCAAGGACATGACTTAATCCAGATAATCTTTCGGGTACAGCTTCTGTCCGTATTTTTCAGCTGTTTGATTCATGAATAAGAGCTGTTCCGGACTCGGAGGAACTGCGTCAGGAATGGTTCCAACAGGAATTTTCCGGCCAACTTCCTGAAAGAAAGCATCCAAACCGGAAGGAACAACAATACACAAAAGTCGTGCGTTGGTCGACGAAGTGTTTTTAAAGCAATGTACCGGTCCGTCGAGTGGAATATGAATCAAATCTCCCTGTTTTGCCGGAATGGTGTGTTCTTTGGTTTTCATTTCAACGTCTCCTTCCAACACATAAAAACATTCCTGAAAACCTTTGTGCTCATGAGGAACGGGTCCTGCGCCCGGAGGAATGAGCATTTCAATGATTCCCAACTGCCCGTTGGAATGTTGTCCGCTGAGTAAAATGCTGTAGGCAGATGCGCCGATGGCAATGGCTTCAGAAGATGTGTTGTTTGAAATGCGAACCGATTTTGTTTCGTCCATGAATGTTGATTAAGATCTTTTTCCTGTGAAATAAGCGTAAATAGCCATTGCATGACCATGGCCCAATTCAAAATCTTCCTTGAGCCAGGCTACAATTTGACCTGCTTTTACTCCTGCAGCTATTTTTCCGTCCTGGAGAAGGCCTTTTTCATGTGCTATTTTTTCGAAATCCTCCGGAAGTTTTCCTGTTTTAGCCTGAATATTATCCAGATACGCTTGAAATGACATGTAATAAAGTGTTAAGATTGAATTAAAAGTAGAAAAAATCAGCATTCGGTGGTGCATTTGTTCGGGTCTGATGAATTGGAGAATCTGCTTTTAGATTCCTTAACAGTTTGGAGGTGAAAGTTGTGACATACATCACAGGTCTTTTTGATTGAATCCCACCAACTTTGTTCCAACAAAATGACAGACAATGCTATTCGAAAATTATCAATTAAAAGAACTGGAATTAAAGAACCGGATTGTGATGCCTCCAATGACGCGTTCAAGATCAGCTAAAGGCGAAATTGCAACCGATTTGATGGCCGAATATTATGCACAGCGCGCTTCAGCCGGATTAATCATTTCAGAAGGAACACAAATCAGCAGACAAGGGCAAGGTTATGCCTGGACTCCCGGAATTTTTACCGCAGATCAGATTGCCGGTTGGAAAAAAGTAACAAACGCAGTTCACGAAAAAGGAGGAAAGATGTTCGCTCAATTGTGGCATGTGGGAAGAGTTTCACATACTTCATTGCAGGAAAACGGACAAGCTCCTGTTTCGCCATCGGCTATTCTGGCGGAAGGTGTGAGTGTTTTTCTGGCAAAAGATGGAAAAGATTCTTCATCGGGAGAAGGAGAAATGGTACAGCATTCCATACCGCGCGCTTTAACGGTTTCTGAGATTCAACAAATCGTGAAAGATTATGCTCAGGCTGCTAAAAATGCCATTGAAGCAGGATTTGACGGAATAGAATTGCACGGAGCAAACGGATATTTGATTGAGCAGTTTATCGATTCGCAAACCAATCTTCGTACAGATGAATACGGAGGAAGTCTGGAAAACAGATTGCGGTTTCTGAAAGAAGTTGCAACAGCGGTTTCAGAAGCAATCGGAGCTGAAAGAGTGGGAGTGAGACAAGCCCCGCTGACCACATTGATGGGAGCGATGGATGATAATCCGGAAGAAACATACATTGCTGCCGCAAAATTATTGAATGAGATCGGAGTAGCGTACATTCACATAGCGGAAGCTGATTGGGAGAATGCTCCGGTAATGCCTGTTTCATTCAAGGAAGCGTATCGTGAAGCGTTCAAAGGAACTTTGATTTACTCCGGAAAATACACCAAAGAGCGGGCAGAAGAAGCTTTGCAAAGAGGCTGGACAGATTTGATCGGTTTCGGCCGGCCGTTTATTGCCAATCCGGATCTGCCTTTCCGTTTAGAGCACAATTTACCTTTGAATGAGCCCAATAAGGCTAAATTCTTCGGTGGCGGAGCAGCTGGATATACGGATTATTCGGTTGCTAAAGAGTTAGTTTAATGAATTGCGAATTGCGAATTGCGAATTGCGAATTGCGAATGATTGAACTTTAAACGATAGAACATTTTTTAATTAGAAATAACAAACAAACGACAGGATGAAAAGACAATTAGGAAAAAGTGAATTAATGGTTTCTCCACTGACATTGGGAACTTTCGCGATAGGCGGATTGATGTGGGGAGGAAACGACCGGAAAGATTCAATTGAAGCAATCAGAGAATCGATCCGCCATGGAGTAACATCTATCGACACGGCTCCATTTTACGGAGTTGGTTTGAGCGAAGAAGTGATCGGAGAGGCTTTGAAAGGCATGGATCGTTCCAAAGTGGAAATTCTGACCAAATTCGGATTGGTTTGGGAACAGGACGTAAAAGGAACTGTCGCTTTTGATGCACAAATCGACGGGAAAACCGTTCCGATTTATAAAAACGGACGCAAAGAGAATGTGATCCGGGAAGTAGAAAACAGTTTGAAAAGACTGCAAACGGATTACATCGATTTGATTCAATTACATTGGCCGGACGTGGAAACTCCGATCTCTGAGACGATGGAAGCCATGGAACAATTGCTGAAAGACGGAAAAGTAAGAGCAATCGGGGTTTCGAATTACGACCGTTCTCAGCTGGAAGAAGGATTGAAAACAACAGTGCTTCATTCCAATCAGGTTCCATACAGCATGCTGAACAGAAGTATTGAGGAGGAATTACTGCCTTTCGCTATCGAAAATCAGATTGGAATCATTGCTTACAGTCCGTTGGAAAGAGGTTTGCTTACCGGAAAATATTCCGACGGAACAGGAAAACTAAGTTCGGATGATCACCGCAACGGTTATTTCCAGCAGTTTGATCCCGAGAACCTGAATCGCTTATTACAGGCTTTAAATGATCTGGCACTGACGAAAAAATGCAGTGTAGCTCAATTAGTATTGGCCTGGACAATGAACCAACGCGGAATTACAACTGTTTTGGGAGGAGCGAGAAACGCCGAACAAGCCATTCACAATGCTCAATCCTTACACGTACAATTAACAGAATCTGAATTGAGCCAAATTCGAGGCTTTATCAAAAACTAAGATATGGATACAACTATTTTTGAACCGGCAGTTTTGGGTTCTCTGCATCTGAAAAACCGCATTGCAATGGCTCCGATGACCAGAGCAAGAAATGCAGACGGAATTCCGAATGAGAACAATGCTTTGTATTATCAACAGCGTTCCGGTGCAGGATTAATCATAACGGAAGGAACGGCTATTTCCGAAACGGCGAAAGGAGTTTTGCATATTCCCGGACTTTATACAAAAGAACAGGTCGAAGGATGGAAATTGGTTACAAAGGCTGTTCACGGAGAAGGAGCCGTGATCTTTGCACAGCTTTGGCACGTGGGAAGAGTGTCGCATACTTCTATTCAACCGAACGGAGAAGCTCCTGTTGCACCTTCTGACATTCAGGCGGAGAAATCATTTGCCTGGGGATGGGATGAAAACGGACAGGAAGGATTTGTTTCCTGTTCCAAACCAAGAGCATTGGAAACGGAAGAGATCGGCAAAGTAGTAAAAGACTTTCAGCAGGCAGCAAAAAATGCCATAGAAGCAGGTTTTGACGGAATCGAACTGCATGGTGCAAACGGTTATCTGATTGAACAATTTCTGAATCCGCAGATCAATAATCGCACAGATCAATACGGTGGAAGTGTGGAAAATCGTTCCCGTTTTCTGCTGGAGGCAATTGATGCAAGTATTGAAGCAATCGGAGCAGAGAAAGTTGCTATTCGCCTGACTCCTTACGGTGGTTTGCACGAATTGCCGCATTACGACGAAATCGAAGAAACTTATCGCTATCTGGCAGAAGAATTATCGCGGAGAAAAATCGCGTACATTCACCTGATGGATCAAAAGTCCCGCGGAAGCTTTGCCATTCCGGAAGGATTTTTAGAGCGATTCAGAAACTGGTTTAGCGGAACAATCATTTTAGCAGGAGGCATGAATCGTCAAAAAGCAGAGCAACTCGTTGAAGCCGGAACCATTGATCTGGCCGCTTTCGGTGAAGATTTCATTGCCAATCCGGATTTGGTGGAACGTCTGAAAAACAACTGGCCGTTGACACTTCCCAAAAGAGAATTACATTATGGTTTAACGCTGGAAGGATACACGGATTGGAAAGTATATCCAGAATCGGTTTTAGCAAATTGAAAAACAAGAACGAATTATGAAAAGAATCATTCAATTAATAGCATCCATCTTCCTTTTAACCTTAGGGAATGTTGGGTTTTCACAACAAACGAACAAACATATGAAAGCAAAAATTTTATTTGTGGTAACAAGCCACGATACGAAAGGAAGTACGGGAGAAAAAACAGGATACTACCTGGCTGAAGTTTCTCATCCCTGGAAAGTATTGACCGAAGCAGGCTATGAAATTGATTTCGTGAGTCCGAAAGGCGGAAATCCTCCGGTTGATGGTTTTGATCTCTCTGATGCGGAGAACAAAGAGTTTTGGGAAAATGAGCATTACCATCAGAAAATTACAAACACCATGAAACCTTCTGAAGTGAAACCGGAAGAGTATGCAGGAATATTTTATGCCGGAGGCCATGGAGCGATGTGGGATTTGCCCGATAATTCTGAAATTGCACAAATCGCAGCGAAAATTTATGAGAATAACGGAATTGTAGCTGCTGTGTGTCACGGCCCGGCAGGTTTGGTGAATATTAAATTGAGCAACGGCGCATACCTGATTTCCGGAAAGAAAGTAAACGGATTCTCAAATGAAGAGGAAGAGTTGGTGAAACTGACAAACGTAGTTCCGTTTCTTTTGGAAGATCAAATGAAGAAACAAGGTGGGATTTATGAGAAATCAGCTCCTTGGAGTGAACACGTTACAGTGGACGGACGTTTGATTACCGGACAAAATCCGCAATCTGCAAAAGCTGTAGGAGAAGCCATTAAAAAGGCTCTGGCAAAATAGTCATTTTCCTTTTTAGGAATTCGGGAAGCATATTTCTTTCGTATTTTTATGAAATGGAATATGCTTCTTTTTTACGTAACCATATCGGCAGCGTTGTTTCCCTTACGGAAGAAGAACTGGAACTGATCACAAGCTGTTTTACTCCCGTTTTCGTTCCAAAAAAGACCAGTTTACTTTCCTGTGATCAACCTGTTTTCAGAGAATATCTGGTGGTTGAAGGATGCATGAAATTGTTTATGGTTGACGAAGCCGATAAAGAATACATCATTCAGTTTGCGATGGAAAATTGGTGGATTTCGGATTATCCGGCCTATCATTTCAAAACCAAATCAACGACTTGTATTCAGGCTTTGGAAGATTGTGTGGTTTTGGAGTTGACGGCTGAAAACAAACAAAAACTGATCACGGAAATTCCTGCGATGATGTCCTTTTTCGGACAGAAATCGTTTAGCGGTTATGTGGCTTTGCAAAAGCGGGTTTTATCCCTGCTCAAAAACTCCGCAAAAGAGAAATACGAATTATTGTTGAATCAATATCCGGAGCTTTTTCAGCGCGTTTCCAAGACAATGATTGCGCATTACCTGGGAGTTTCCAGAGAAACTTTGAGTCGTTTGGAGAAGAAGAAAGATTAATGGCAGCTTCAACTTTGCTCAGCCACCATTTGATCTATTAATTTAAAAAAAGTTGCGGTTGTCCGTAACCAGTTTTAATCCTTTAAAAATTCCTTTTTCGAATTGAATACGGCTCGCTTTTACTGCTATCGGGAAAAGGGAATTGGCATTGGAAACCATTTTCAAGGTTTGTTCTGACTTGGAAGTAAAATCCAGTTTTCCTTCTGCCGCTTGGTTGAGTGAAGCCACAACTCCTGCATCGACATTAAAATCAGTTTCAATTTCTACATTCAGATTCTTAGCCATTACGACTCCTGTGATAATCAGAATATTGTTGCGATTGGCATTCTTGAGCAAAACCGGATTGACGTGTTTGAAATCTGCCGTTGCCAGGTAATCCGTGATTTCTCCCAGAGGAATGACGCGTGTAACGGAATTGTTGTAGCTGATTGTTACTTTCTTTCCCGATTTGATATTGGCTGAAACTTCAAATGATCCCATACCGATTGATTTTAAAATGTCTTCCAGTAAGGAAATCCCGATATTGAAATTGTATTCGTCGGTTTTGGTAGTGTCAACAGACAAAGCTGCATCCTCTTCAATGTTCAACGCCACCGAACTCGTAAATGCATGATTAATATCGGAATAATACAATTCGGCTTCATTCAAATCCTGTTTCAGCCACAACTGTAACGGTTTTTGATTTCGAATCGGACCTTCGATCAAATCGTATCCGGCGTCTTTTAAATAATTTGTCAGTTTCATGAGTGATTCTTGTTTTTATACCACTTAGTAGAAATCATCTCAGAAATAAAATCAGGAAGAAGATTCTGTAAACGTGGTGATTTTGAATAGTTGAAACTAACAAAAAAAATGATTGCTTTTAAATTTTGGATTCTGACAGGAGATATTTTAAGGAATACTTAATTTACAGGATACAGTGATAGGGGAATAAGATGATAAGGAATTGCATAAGGTTAATTATTGAAAGTCTCAAAGAGAAAAAAACTTTCATTATTTCAAATTATCCAATTTTTTACTCTGATTTTATGGTGATGTAATCCATTCATTCTGAGGGGGCCAAATGCCATTAGAGAAGTGATGGAAATGAATCAACTAAATTCTCGGATAAGTCATGGTTTTTGTTGTTGATAATCAGTTGTTTAAATTTGTTTGTGTAATGCTAAACTTGAGGTGGGTTCGTAATATTGCGATATTGCAAATTTGAGATTGATGCTTTGATTATGAAACATCTCATTTCCCAAATTAAAATGATTTCTACCGGAATCCCCTTGCAAATGGATACAGGGCTGGAAAACATCAGGTTTTAATCACATTTGAATTATTTGAAGTAAGTTTGCGCCTAAAAATCAATTTAATGAAAAACACTTATATCATCACCTGTGCATTATTCTTCTTGAGTTTTGCCCACCGAAGTATTTCTCAGGAATCCACAATTTCAGCAGAATTGCCAGAGGTTCGTGAAGAATTTGTTGGTGCAACTGAAGACAAAATGATCTATTGCAATCAGCTGATAAACCCTATGAACAGCGTTGTAACTGCTGAATACATCACTATAAACACGAAAAATCCGGAGGAGAAAAAGAAAACATTCAAAGCTAAAACGGAATTTAATTCAAACTCTCCGATGTCTTTGACAAGATTGTTTGTTGAAGGAGGTCATATTTATGAAGTTTATCTGTCAACAGACTATAAACTGCTGGGTGTGATTAAACGCGACATGAACACTCTGAAGGAAGTTGGAGAGCATTTAGAGCTGAATGATACAGGATGTAAGTTTGTAAAAGGTGACGAAGACGGATTCTATTTGTTTTCGGGAATAAAGTTGTATCGGATTAGTTTGGATTTACAGGTTCTTTGGAGCAGAGAGTATGAAATGTTCAAAGATAACAGTGTTAGTTTGAGCTCCATGGAGATTGACGACAACCGAAATGTATTAATGACTGTTTCAGTTGATGAGAAGGTGAAATCAAAATTCTTCGGATCAACACCGAGAAGATCATCTTTGCTTTTTGTTATCACAGACCCGGAAGGGAATGATCCTGATATAATTAGCCCGGAAATCCCGGAAAGTATGGCTGTTCAGGCAGCACGTTTTAATTATGATGATGCATCCAAACAATTGAAAGGATTGTTTATTACGGCGAAAGAACCGAATTCGAATCCTGAGTCATCCTTTATTAAAGGAATCGGATATGTATTTCTGAAATGGAATAAAGAAGGAGTTGTGATTTCCCACGAAAAACACGATTTCTCATTTACCGATTTTCTGGATGAGAACATGAAAAAATGCCTGGAGTCTGCGGGATTGAAACCAGAGAAGTGTGAACTGAACAAATGGTTGACGTACCGTCAATATTCAAATATTCGTTTTTTAGAAAACGGAAATGTCTTTTTTGTAGCAACTTCTTTGGGGAAATACATTGGAGAAATGGAAAACAGTAAAATGATGTTTGTGCTTTCACCTGAAGGAAAAATGATCTGGCAAAAAATGCTGCCATATACTTCAAACGGACTTTACAGAGATGCCAATTTCTATATTTCTGAAAACAAAGTGCATCTTCTTGTTCAGGATTTCATAAAGTCATTTGAAACGGGGACTTATGCTTATAAAGCGATTAATTCTCCCGTAAGTGGTAAAACGGTATCTCTGTCTGAGCGTGTATTGGATTTGGAAACAGGAACTGAATTGTCAAGTAAATTGATTCCAAACCCGTCGGAGAAATTTATTCCGACAGCTGTCCTTTACAATAAGAATAAAAAGCTCATTGTACGGTATTCTCTCACTGGAAAAAATCTGGAGCAATTCTTGACGATTACTTATTAAGAGAGTCGAGGGTATTGAAACTAAAGGCGCGGATATTTTCTGCGCTTTTTTTGTTTGGAATTGTCAGGTAATTTAGGTTTGATTTCCTGAAACTCACTGATACTGGGCCTCTAACTGTTTTTAACGGTTACGCAACGGATAAATATGGGAAGTATAATCCATTTCTGGCTTTTACCCGCTGTATCCCTTGCTGCCGCTGGGGAAATAGATGCATGTCTATTTATCTTTTTAATAGGTTTGAACTCATTAGAGAATCTATCAGATTTTCTGAAACTCAGTGATACCGCACCTCTAAAGGTTTTTAACGGTTATGCAACGGATAAAACTTCTGATAAAGCAGAGGTTCACAAAGCGACAAAGCCTTACTTCAATTCCTCCAAAGCCTTCTTCGTTCCGATTTTTGCAGTGATATAATCCACATCGCGCTTTGGAGAGCGGGCAGGAGAGTGACTTCGACCATAGAAAATAATCTGCAGATGAAGTTTATTCCACAATTCTTTCGGAAAGAGTTTTTTCGCGTCACGTTCGGTTTCTTCTACGTTTTTTCCATTTGTAAGGCCCCAACGGGTCATTAAACGATGAATGTGCGTATCGACCGGGAAGGCTGGAACACCAAATGCCTGAGACATAACCACAGAAGCCGTTTTGTGACCAACTCCCGGCATTTCCTCCAAAGCTTCGAAACTTTGAGGAACTTCGCCACCGTGCAGATCAATGATCATGTGCGACAAATCGTAAATAGCCTGAGATTTTCTTGGAGAAAGTCCGCAAGGTTTGATGATATCGCGAATTTCTTCCACAGAAAGTTTAATCATGTCCTGCGGCCGGGAAGCACGTCTGAACAAAATCGGAGTGATTTTATTGACGCGTTCATCCGTACATTGAGCCGATAAAAGAACAGCAATCAATAAGGTATAAGGACTCCAGTGATCCAGGGGAACGGGTGTTTCCGGATAACATTTCTCCAATTCTTCAATAACGTATTGTGCTTTTTCTTTTTTTGTCATGGTCGGTAAAAGTAAATAAAAAAATGATGGGGTAAAGAACAGTGGAGACGCGATACATAGTGTCCCCACTGTTTTTCAAAAGACCTGATCAATGTACAGTAAACTGAACAGATTTTGATGCTGTATTTCCATCGTGATCCAAAGCCACTACCAAATCCAGTTTGAGCGGGGTATAGCTTGAAAAACCATGATTTACCGCTTGGTTTACCGTGAAATCAGCCAAATGATCGTGAATTTCATTCTGATAAATGATCGAATCATTTGTGGTGTTGGTAATCGTGATCTGATATCCGTGCAGATTTGCGGTCCCGGAAATGCTTCCGTTTATGGTGAAATTTCCCTGAATGGTATCACCTTCATGTGGGTTGGTGAGTGTAACGACAGCCGAAACTTTTTCAGGCTCTGATTTTTTTTCTTTTTTACAGGAAAACAAACTAAAACTTCCTGCAAGAACGACTAATAATATTGGTTTCATACTAATTGAAAAAATAATTAAGTGAAATACTGAATGCGGTTTTTTGGTGCGAGTTTCCGTCTCCTAAACTCTGAACAACAGGAATGTGATAATTTCCCTGAATAATCCAGGAGTTCCACTGGAATGATGCACCGATAATTCCGGTGAGGATTTGGCCCTGAGTAGGAGAGCTGGCGATGGGTTTTCTGTTCAGATAATCAACTCCGCTCCAGGAATATTGCGCTCCGGTATAGATTCCCCAGGTCCGGAATTTGTATTGTCCGAATAAACTGGCGCTGAACAGGGAACCCGGAATGTATTTGTATTTGTTTTCTCCGCGCAGAATGTACTGACTGGTTTGCAACAAGCTCCATTTCTTTTTTTGAAAGAAGAAGGAGTTTTGGAATACTGCATCGAAGGTTCCGGTTCCGGGATAGAGATACAGATCGGTATCGTTTGGTTGTGTGAATTTTCCCAACGGACTTTTCACTCCTGCGCCAATGATCCAGCGAAATAAACGGGTTTGAAGACTATCCTGACGATTGAACAAAAAGTAATTGACTGTCAGAATGGGATCTCCCAATCCGTTTTTGCGGGATGTGGTATCGTCTGCAATGTGTGTGTTGAAACCGAAAGGAACATTGAGTTGCAGCTGCCATTTGTTTGCCAGACGGATTTGTCCGGTGAGATCGATGCGTTGAAAGTAATCCGTACTTCTTTCCATTCCAGTCCCAAATACTTTCGGGTGCTGACTTTTATATAAACGGTATTGATAATTCAATCCGATACTCGTTCGGTTGCCTTGCGCCAGAGTTCCCAATCCCTGAGTGGAATTGAAAGCTCCGCATCCGCATACATCACAGGAATATGCCTTGTAGGAGGACAGCACAAGACACACGAAAAAGAGCATGCTTTTTTTCATGATTTTGCATTTAACTAATTTCTAAAATGTGTTCTATACGAAAAAGGAAGAGTGTGATTTTTAGCCCACGGATTACGCCGATTGCGCGGAACCTTGAGAGCTCTTAAAACAACATTCATTTCGTATATTCATTCCATGAATAATATACACAGACAGGCTATCGATTAATTTAAAAGGTACACCAAAAAATCAGCGTAATCGGTGCTGTCTGCAGGAAATATTCAAAAAATGGAATTACCCGATAGTTGGTGGATGGAAAGTAGTCCCTGAAAAAGAAATCAATTCTTTGTTTTGGTAGAAGAAATAAGCGTTTTCTTCCGGAATGCAGGTTTCTGATCGTTCGAAAGAAGTACTTATTTGAGAATCTAAATTCCAAACGGTTTCTTTCAGTTTCAAAGGCATTTTTGGAACAGGTTGATTCTTTTTCTCTTCCTGTTCCAATTTTTTTAGTTGCCTGGCTAAATAACATTTACCGTCACAATGAAGCATCGGTTTTTTCTTATTGACACAATATTTTGCCGCGAGCTCGATCTGATTGTTGTAGAACCAGATGTTCCATGAGAATGCCGCAATATCTTTCCAAAGCAAAGCTATTACGAACAGGATACTCAATATGCCCGCGAATCGTTTCAAATTTCCATTAGTAAATCGGAGGGAATGCGTTCGGATCAGCCTCGTTCATAATTCCATAAGCTGCCTCTACAATATCATCGATGCTTGGTTTGGAAAAATAATCTCCGTCCGTTCCGTAAGCCGGTCTGTGATCTTTCGCACTCAAAGTTACCGGAGCTGAATCCAGGAAGTTGTATCCGCCTTGTTTCACCAAAATCTGATCTAACAGGAATGCCGTTGCGCCTGAGCTGACATCTTCGTCTACAATCATCAAACGGTTTGTTTTCTTCAAAGATTCTGCAACCATTCCGTTGATATCAAAAGGAAGAAGCGTTTGTGCGTCGATCAACTCAACTGAAACTCCCATTTCTGTCAGTGTTTTTGCTGCTGTTTCACACAAGTTGAAGGTCGATCCGTAAGAAACGATTGTCAAATCAGTTCCTTCCGCAACGATTTCAGGAACTCCTAGCGGAGTAGTGAAAGTACCGATGTTTGTCGGCATAGCTTCTTTAATTCGGTATCCGTTTAAAGGCTCAATAACCAAAGCCGGTTCGTCAGCCTGCATTAAAGTATTGTAAAAACCTGCTGCTTTTGTCATATTTCTCGGAACGCAGACATGAATTCCGCGAATGGAGTTGATGATCATTCCCATCGGAGAACCACTGTGCCAGATTCCTTCCAGACGGTGTCCGCGGGTAGAAACGATCAACGGAGCTTTTTGTCCGCCTTTCGTGCGGTATTGAACCGTTGCCAAATCGTCAGACATGATCTGAATTCCGTAAAGCAAATAATCCAGGTATTGAATTTCTGCGATTGGTCTCAGTCCGCGCATCGCCATTCCGATTCCTTGTCCGATAATCGTACATTCACGAATTCCGACATCGGATACGCGCAATGTGCCAAATTCTTCCTGCAAACCTTCCAACGATTGGTTCACACCTCCGATTTTTCCGGCATCTTCTCCGAAGATCAATGACTCAGGATACTTTTCAAAGATTGCCTTGAAATTGTCGCGAAGAATGATTCTTCCGTCTTCCTGACGATTGTCCGAACCGTAAGTTGGAGCAACTTCCTGCACTTTTAAAGCGCTGTTTTCGGAGTTGGAGTATAGATAATCGCTGTAACGATTGTAATTGCTTGCTGTTTCTTGTTTCAACCAGGAAATCAAAGCGGTTTTTGCTGCCGAATTCTCGGTGCGAACCATGCGCAATACTTTGCGAACCGTATTGAAAACGTCCTTGCGGATCGGATTCATGGTTTTTTGCAATGCTTCGATTTCTTTTTTGATGAAAACTCCGTTCGGGCTTTCGGAAGCTAAACTCTCCAAAACTGCCACAGCATGATCCAAATCTTGTTTCAAATCCTGCGTAAACAAAGCCCATGCTTCTTTCTTTTGTTCGTTCACGTAAGCTTTTGCTTCGCTTGCGATTTGAGCTAATTCTTCTTCTGTTGCCAGTTTCTGACCGTCTGCATCGAAGTTCAGAATCCATTCTTTGAATTTGTTGATACAATCGAATTCGGATTCCCATTTCAAACGCTCTTCGTTTTTGTAACGCTCGTGCGAACCGGAAGTAGAATGTCCTTGCGGCTGATTCACTTCTTTTACGTGAACCAACACAGGAATATGTTCTCTGCGCGCTAAATCAACTGCTTTTTCATAGGTTTCACACAAATGGGCATAATCCCAGCCTTTTGTCACGAAAATTTCGTAACCATTGGAATCGGCTGTGCGCTGCATTCCGCTCAAAGCTTCTGAAATACTTCCTTTGGTTGTCTGATGTTCACGCGGAACGGAAATTCCGTAACCGTCGTCCCAAACGGACATTACCATCGGAACCTGTAAAACTCCTGCTGCATTGATGGTTTCCCAGAAAGGTCCTTCTGAAGTGGAAGCATCACCGATTGTTCCGAAAGCAACTTCATTTCCTCCGTTGGAGAATTTTTTGAATGCTTCGAGGTCTTTCAATGTCGGGTGTTCACGATATACTTTGGAAGCTTGCGCCAAACCAAGTAAACGCGGCATTTGCCCGGCAGTTGGTGAAATATCTGCGGATGAATTTTTTTGTTTTGTCAAATCTTTCCAGTTTCCGTTCTCGTCCAGATTACGTGTAGAGAAATGCCCGCCCATTTGGCGACCAGCGGATTGTGGTTCGATAATTTCGTCTGTATGACCGAATAAACCTGAGAAATACTCACGCACATTCAATTGGTCAATAGCCATCATCAGGGTTTGATCGCGGTAATATCCTGAGCGGAAGTCGCCGTCCTTGAATTGTTTTGCCAATGCAATTTGAGCCAATTCCTTTCCGTCACCGAAAATTCCAAACTTTGCTTTTCCGGTAAGAACTTCTTTTCGCCCTAACAAAGAGGTTTCTCTTGAAATACTTGCCAAATGAAAGTCTTTCAATACTTCCGCTTTGAAGGTATTAAAGTCAACTGCGATCAATTCTTCCTGGGGTGTTTGTGATGCCATAGCTTTCCTAATAAAGTTGCACAAATATACTAAATCTTCGCCAAAGTAGAGGCGGTTTCAGACGAAGAAAGGGAACAATTATTTCATTTTCGGAATCAGCTGTTTAACCAGTTTTTGATTTGGTTTTTGGCTGTTTTCTCCAAACCGATGACGGTAATATCCGCTTTCTCCCAAACTAAATCTTCAATTCCTTCTAATTGCGCCAGACGCTCTATTTCAGCACGGATATGAAAAGGATCAAAATTCAGGGTTTCCGCTGCCTGCTTATAATCGTAGCTGTTCAATGAATGATTTTTCTGAATTTCCACTTTCAGATAATCGGACCAAATGGAACGGATATCCACTCCGATAAAGGCCGAACAGGAACGTACATAGCTCTGTTCGCCGTTTCCGACTGTGATATAGATCCGCCAGGAATCAGTTGCCTGCACCTGAAGTCCGATTTGTTGTGCGAGTTTGTATGGAATGCGCTGTTCTTCTGCTTTTGTCAATGCATGAAGCACCAATTGATAAGGTTTTTGGTTGTTTTCCAGATCTTTGTTCGGTTCCAGTGTCGACAAAACGCAGTACAATTCACGTGATTTCGGATTGGAAAGAAGTTGCGTGTTCACCGCATCATTTACAATTGGAAGGTTCATTTTCCCCAAAGCGTAAAAAAGCAGGTTGAACGCAATGATGTCGCCTCCGCTGAAAATGGTGGTGTTGTGCTCGATGTAATCCGTGTCTTCATACGCGTACTTTGAAAGTGTTTTTCCTGCGTTTTCTGCTGCTGCTTCGGTGATGAATTTATCCGCTCTTGCAAGGTCGGAAGCGCTGTAGGCTGTCATGGAAAGTGACTGGATATATTGCAGATAGGCTGCGGTTTCTACAAATGCAGAAAATTTGTTTTTGTCGTTTAAATAATCTTTCAGTGCTGTTTGCAGGCAGTCGATCATGAGTAAGCTGTACGGATAATCGGTTTTGAAATGATCCACCGCTTTTTTGACAATAGGAAGGTATTCTTCCTTCATGTTTTTGACATATCTGAAGAGTGAAATTCCGCCTACTTTCAGAATCGCATCATGCAATTTTTTCGGATCGATTCCGGAAGGCAGTTTTCTCAATTCTTTGATCAGATTGGCTTCTTGCAAAGAACCGATGGATGTGATTTCCGGATCCAAATAATTGTTCATGGCTTCTTCTGCCTGGGAAATTGCATCTGATTTGGGTTTTGCAGAAACGGAAACGATTTTGCCTGCAATGAAACTTTCAATTTTCGGCTTGTCTTTTTTGTTTCCGTTGGAAGAAAGGGTAGACCAGTCGAGTGAAATCCCGATTTGTGCCGCCAGAGCATCCAGATATGATTGAATATTTTCCGGCTTCGGCTCCCACTGAATGGTTTCTAAAGTAACGTCATCCTGATTAATCCGCGCCTGTACATCGAATTGATTGGTTTTACTGACCGAGAAAGTAAGAGCCGTCGGAGCCCAATATCCTTTGTCGTAGGTTTTGTCATTTACTTCCAGAGAAAGGTATCCGGGTTTTTCCAGCCAATTGGGTTCAATACCTGCCTTTTCAAGTACTTCAAGTGCAAAAGCACCCTGATTGATTTGCTTGAGTTTTTCAATAATTTTTCCATTCAGGGAATGATATCTTTTGTCTCCCTGATTCAGAATTTCGTGCAAATGAATTAAATCGCTTTCGTCTTCGGTTTGTGCGATAAATAGTTCCAGAAAGTCAAATCGTTCCTGTGTGAATGTTTCTGTCAGCAAAAGAATCAGTGATATTTTAACGGGTCGGTCTCTATCGATTAATCGCTGCGGATCAATATCGGAAAATGTATGTTGTTTGTAATTCTTCAGAACATTTATCCAGGGATCTAAAATTGCTCCCTGAGCCAGTTCTTTCAACTGAGGAACTTTCTTTTTGTCCGGAACATATTCGTAGCTCGAGATCTTTCTGAGAATTGCCGTAGTTTGCTTCCATTGGTCGTGCCATTGCTTGTTTCCGTCAAAAAGCTGCAGGAATTCAACAGCAATCCCGGAATCAAAATAATTGTATTCTTCTTCGGGTGGATAGACTTCTTTCAGAATCAGGAGTATGTCGGTGGGAATTTTATCGGCTTTTTTCAGAATCTTCTCCAGGTTCAGTTGTTTGAAGACTTTGGCGATAGATGCTTTGTCTGCATCACCGGGAAATTTGGGGACTTTTTGGACTAAATTGTCGTTCAGTTCTCTGAATTTATTCCAATGATCATTGTTGAAACCTTCTTCGGCACCCATAACAGCCAAATGGTCGAAGTATTCATTGATTAGTTTTTGTATCATAAAGTGGATTTTTTTAGTCTTTGTTGCAGTTACCCGGTTTTGCTAGAAGAAACGGGAATCAATTTCGAAAATTAGGAATTTTATTTCTTATGATTTGAACGAAAGTTTTTTGAGTTTGTAGTAAGTCCCAAATTGATTCGTATGAAAACTATCATCCTTTTAGCTGCCTTGTCGGGATTCGGTTTATCCTCGCAGGCCGGCACACTTTTCGAACAATTGTGTGCCTTTAATCCGAACTGGAAAAATTATCCGCAAAAAGTTCCCGCTGAACACGAACGCGTATTTCTGTCAGACAAACAATACATTCAGACGCATTTGGAGTTTGTATTGTCGACCTTGAAATCAGCTGATTTATCAAATTTCACAAAGACTCAGCGCGAAATGAGAGTTCATTTAATTGAAGTTCTTTCGGATTATCGTCTGCAGGGAATGTTCCCTGTGAATTACCATCAATCGGAGCGTATTCCCGTGTTTATCGATGAAATGGATCGTCATTGCGCGGTTGGTTTTCTGATGAAAGAAACGGGATACGAAAACCTGGCTCGCCAGATCTCGAAAGCTGATAATTATATCTGGGTGAAGGATCTGAGCGGGGAAGAAGTGCTGAAATGGCAGGCAATGTCGGGCTTCACTTTGGAAGAACTGAAGTTGATTCAGGGAGCTTATGAATCGTATATGCCTTTTGCTTTGGAGCAACCGAACCGGATTGAGATTCCTCAAAAACCGGAAGTTATTTGCATGAATTTCAAGCAAAAAGACCTTGCAAGAAGCAATAGCAAAACTGGAACGGACCGCATTTGGATTCGTGGAGAAGGGAAGGAAGGTGTGCTGCATGGAAGATGGGAACAGAATTATTCTCCCGCTTTGCCGTGGATCGTTGGGTTTTACCAGGATGGTGAACGCGAAGGAAAATGGATGGAATATTATCAGGGAACGGATGCTTTGTGTCGCACGGAGCATTGGAGAGACGATAAATTGAACGGGATTCGTACGCGTTTTGACCGCGCAGGAAATGTGATTGAGGAAATTCAGTTTGAAAATGGAGCTGCAATTGTGAAAACCAATTACGAACTGAATCAATCATTGAAATTTGTTCGCAAACCGATCGGAGAGAACAAGGTTTGGACGGAAATCTATAATTTGGGAGGAAGATTGATTGCCTCGGGCCATGAATCGATTCACAATCCGGGAAACCTGCAATGGTTTCAGAATATTGAACTGACTGCTTTAAATACGATGTCGCTGGCTTCACAAAGTTATACTCAAACACATGCAAATGGTCAAGCGAATTCCGGAGAAAATGCTGTGCGTTTGTATGATGAGCCACCTTTGGTAGAATACATCAAACAAGGAGATTGGGTTTATTTTATTGATGCTTCAAATGATTATCTTGATGCTCGTCCGCATGGACAGAGCCTGTATCTTTTCACCAAGCGATTCAGCCGTTTCGGATCGGATATCGTGCTTCGGACAAATCATTTCGGGAATACACATCAGATTCCGGAATTTGATTCGCTTCGGGTGAGTTATTCGGATGGAAATGTGAATGTTTTTAATGGATTCTACAACAAACAACGTTTCCGCATGGAGTTTGAGTGGTATCCTGAACAGGATTACATACAATTGGAAGGATACAATTATTTCGATGGAAGACAATTTCACAGAGGAAGACAACGACTGACTCCGTTTCAACGGATGAAAAGTGTTGGTTTTGTGAATGAGCGGAATGAAAAGATCGGGAAATGGCAGCATTTTAATCCATACGGGCAATTGTCGCGCGTGGAAGAATTTATTCTACCGGAGAAAAAAGAACTATGATTCATTATCTGTGGAAAAAAACACCAGAATTTTAATACAATACACAAAGCAAAAGCGGTACTCAGTTTTACCTGAATACCGCTCACTTTGCTTTACTTATGTTGGGTTGGGTTTGATTTTAAATAGAAGGTTCAAAGGTGAAAATGATTTTTACATTTGAACTTTTACCTTTTGACTTTCAGGCTTGCCCGAATCAGTCTTCGTAAGCTTCAAAGGGTTCGTCTGCATACATCACTCCGACATAATCCTTTTCATCCACTTTCACTTCCAGGTTGTTGACGAAGAATTTTTTTCCTTTCGGAACTTCGATTACAATTTCGATTTCCTGATTGCGCAATCCGTCGGAAACTGGGAAGGAATAGTAAGGATCAACCAATAATTTGTTTCCTTCCAGATTCAGTTTGTGTTTGATGTGCATGCTTCTTTTTTGAGCAGAAGTACGGTCGATTCCGTGTGCGCTGAAAACCTGAGATACATGGAATGAACTGTCGTTTGATTCGCGGTATTTGATGTGAACTCCATGTTCCATAATCTGTCCGTTTTGAACCGAAATGAAATCAATTCCGCCATTGCTTACAATTCTTCGGTTATTCACGATCAACGGAAGTTCTTCCAGTTGCAATTCGTTTGCGTTGATTGTCAGATGCTGGTTTTCAACTTCCGAGTAAACTTCGTAATCACGTGCAGAATTAATAGATCCCATGATTCCCAGAATGATTCCGATGAAGATGAATGCAGGTAGAATAATGAAATTCAGTTTGAAATATTTGTTCACGTTTCCAAGAAGAAGTCTCACGCCAATTGCAATGGAAAGCAATGGTCCGGCAAAACCAACGAGCAGGATTCCGACCCAGATCAGCGAAAATGATTTGCTTACCGGAGTTACCAGGTGAAGGAATTCGTATAAAGAGGCAAACTCCTGATCTCCTGTCATTGGAACAATGTCAATGATTCCTGTTACGATAAATGTGAAGACAACCAGCCAGATCAAAGCTCCTCCGATCAGGAAAATTCCGATTATTTTACCGATTAAGCGTACGAATTGAGATGCTTGTTTGGTTAGATGCGCATTGTTTGCCTTGAATTTGTTCGCAGCCTGAATGGTATCGTCTTTTATGCGCCCTGCCGATTTTTCGAATTCTTCTCTTAAAGTGTCAATGTTGACCGGCTTTCCACGCATTTGTAAGCGTTCGGATGGTGTTTTAGCACTCGGAACAATGATCCACAGAATGATGTAGAGTGGAACCCCGAATCCCATAAATCCGAAGATTACAAAGATGATTCGAACGATTACCGGATCAATGCTAAGGTAAGCTGCGAGTCCTGCTGCCAAACCTCCGAGAACACCGTTGTCCATATCGCGGTACATTCTTTTGCTTCCACTGTTTTCGTATTGATTTTGCGTCTGTTGTTTCGGTTGTTCAGCTTCTTCCGTGATTTCTTCCGGTTCTCCCAAAGAAGAAATGGCATTTTCGATATCGCTGATGGTTACAACCTGACGGGTATCACCTAAGTATTGAGACAATAATTCTGCAAAACGCATTTCGATATCTTCCACAATTTCATTGCTTCCGGATTCGTTTTCTAAAGAAGCTTCCAGTTTCTTCAGATAAGTCTGCAGGCGGTCGTATGCATCTTCCTCGATAACAAACAATTGACGGCCTAAATGTATTGAAAGTGTTTTTTTCATGATCAGTTCTTTTTAGTAGTTAATGTTTCTACAGCATGTTGAAGCTCGTTCCATGTAATTTGTAAAGCTTCCAATGTGTTTTTTCCACCATCTGTGATGGAGTAATATTTTCTTGGCGGCCCGGAAGTTGATTCTTCCCAGCGATAGGTAAGGAGTTCGATATTCTTCAAGCGAGTCAAAAGCGGGTAGAGGGTTCCCTCCACAACAATCAGCTTTGCTTTTTTCAGCTGTTCCAATATTTCGGAAGGATAAGCTTCCTGATTATTTAGGATGCTGAGAATACAGAATTCCAGGATTCCTTTCCGCATTTGGGCCTGAGTATTTTCTACATTCATAACAAGTACTATTTATGACACAAATATATGTATAAATTAGTACTATGCAATACAAAGTACTATAAAAATGAAAAATAATTTCAATTAAACCTGTTATGTAATTGATTTACAATTATTTAGTAATTAATTTGAAAATGGAATTATTTGAACTGCTCTTTTTCCTGCCGGGAATTTCGAGCGTTTTGTTTTTTTTCTTTGCGTTTCATACAAAGATACAATGAGGTAGTGGGTGGTTTTAACGCAAAAGCGTTGGATAGCAGAAGATCGATTTAATTGCTTGACGGAGCGAGTGTGGTGGTTTATGAAAAATAAAAAAACCGGTCATTGAGCGAGGTCGAAATGCCGGTTTTCTATTTTGGTTATCGTAATCCTTTGAATTCTTTCGGATCGGGAACTTCCCGCGCATTGACTTCCTTGAAGTTGTCTATTTGATAAGTTCTTCCCAAATGGTTGTACATCCAAAACGGATCGTCATAAAAGTTTTTGAAATCGACTTCCAGGCGCTTCTGAAGCTGATCGACCATTTGTTTGTTTTCTTCTGAGAAATTTTCGTAAACCGGTGGTCGTCCGCCAAAAGATTGTTTCAGTTTCCAGATGTAATCCAATAAATTGAAGCAAGTGTTGAATTGTCCACAGGCAAGGATAGAGGCTTTGCGGAATTCTTTGTCGTTTTCTTCGCTGAACCAAAGCGTGGTGCTCATTCCGAAGGCATTTTCAGCCACTTTCTGCATGGAATAAGATGGAATGTAATCAGCGCAATAGCTTTTTTTGCGTTGTAAATCGTTCGAGAAACTCAAATCGTAGATGTGATTTGCTTTCGCTCTTCCGGTAGATTTTAAGCCTTTAAGCTGGAAGAACTGATTGTACAGCAAATAGCGGATTCGTTTCAAAAACACATCATTACTCAAAACAAGCAAGGTTGTTAAACGGGTTAGGATCATGTTTTTAAGGAAGTTCAATCTCAGATTTCCGAAATGTTTGAAGAGCATCTCCAGAATTTTGGTCGGGAAGGTTTTTCTCAGGTCAAGCCCCGAATTTCCGCGAACTTGCCCTGTGATGGTGTTTTTAATCTTTTCACTGATGAAAAATAACACTCCTGTAACGGCTGCAACAATAGCGATGATACATTGAATAACATACCACCAGATTGTGTGAGGCGCAAATTTCCACATCAGGCAAAGCGAAGTGATTCCCAATACTGAAACAATCAGTGAGAAAATCCGGATGCGGTTGATACTCCAGAAACTGGTTTTATCTTCCTTGGGAAGCTGATACGATTCCATGTAATGGCTCGCCACGTCACATACCATCATTAAGTCGAAGGCTTTTCCGCTTTCTTCCATTTTACGGGTATTTGCCTGCATCATACTTTCAACCCCCTGATTATCGGTAATTCCTCCATCCATGAGTGAGATCTGAAGACTATCCTTTTTCCTTAATTGTTGAAGTCTTGTTTTGAATTCCACCAAATCCAATGGTTTCGGAAGGGAGTTTATGACGTTTTCAATGTCTTTTTTAGAATACAATAAGAGTAATTCATCCCAATCCAATTCCTGTAAGTTGATATTTAATGCATTGAGCAATTTGGTGGAAGAAACAGTTGAGTTTTCAAAATCCTGAGGAAAAACAATGGGTTCGAAACCTCCCGGAAAACAAGATGATGCAGCAAGCAAATCCGATAGAAGTAAATGCTTTGCTATATCGTGATTCAGGGCAAGGTTGAAGTTTCCGTAAAGTACTCCTGATTGCCAATGATCTTTCTTCATCTCAACGGTTTGTCGAAACAAGAGACCATTGTAGAGTTCGGTTGCATTGAAACAAACTTCTTCCAGATGAGAATTTTTGGATTGTTGGTTTTTATTCAGCGCTTCAACGGAAGCTCCCTGAAATAAGAATTTATCATAGGCCAAAGCGAATGAATTGATCAGATTCCGGCGTTTATCGGGACGACTCTTCCATTCTTTGTTGTCATTTAAGATACGTAGCGCTTCTGATACCAATAAGGTTCCGTCGGTATGTTCAAAAAGGGCTTTGTAGAAAACTTCAAAGGATTTTCCGTCTGCAGAATAGAGCGAATACATGGCAGCTGTAATCGTACCTCCGGATGCAGAAGAAATATAATGGACATTGTCGAGCAAGGTTTTGGATTCGTTTTCTTTCAGTTTCGTTTGCTGGAGGTAGGAGAGAACTCCCAATGCAAAGGTTCCTGCTCTGAATCCACCGCCGGAAAACGCAAGTGCAATGGATTGAAAAGGTGTTTCAAGTAAACCGGGGTCAGTAGTAATGGTATTTTTTTCGTACATAGTGAATAATAATGGTTAAAGCGGTTTAAAAATAAGGAAAAAGATGAAATAAACAACGGTGGTGAGCTCTGTATCAGAACTTAAACGTTAAAAAATATTGGAACGCGATGTATTGATAGTTAATCGCAATTCACGCCTAAACTTAATTTTCTACCGCAAATGCACAAATTTTCAGCTCGGCTACCGTGCTCGCTTTTGAACCAGATAAGTAATATTTATTCGTTTTTTAAGAGATAGAGGCGACTGGTAAGCGCCTCCAACATTTGCGCATTTGTGGCAAAACATAACGCAGTTGTATTTTAAATGATTTGGGCACAAATAATATATGTGTCTGGTGCATCGCGTCCCAACAAAGGGGAAATAAAAAATCCCGTCTCAGCAAAGCCGAAACGGGATTTCATTATTCTAAAAGAATGAAGATTACTCTCCTCCTTCCATTTTTTCTTTCAATGCAGCTAAAGCATCCAAATCACCTAAAGTTGATTTCTCATTGCTTTGGTTGATTGCCTTAACAGCTTGTGATGTAGAAGAACCTGCTCCTGCTGCACCTTTCTTACCAGCTGCAGGTTTTGCAGTTTTCTCATCCGTTCCTTCTTCGAAAGTACGTGTATGAGAAACAACAATTTTCTTAGATTCTTTGTTGAATTCGATCACTTTGAAATCAAGTGTCTCTTCAACTTTAGCGTTACTTCCGTCTTCTTTACGTAAGTGCTTAGAAGGACAAATACCTTCAACACCGTAAGGAAGAGCTACGATACCAGCTTTATCTTTTGTTTCGATAATAGTACCCTGGTGAACAGAACCTTCTCCGAAGATTGTTTCAAACACATCCCATGGATTTTCTTCCAATTGTTTGTGTCCAAGAGAAATACGACGGTTTTCACGATCGATTTCCAAAACAACTACTTCCATTTCGTCACCTACCTTACAGAATTCAGATGGGTGCTTGATTTTCTTTTGCCAAGAAAGATCAGAAATGTGAATCAATCCGTCAACACCTTCTTCCAATTCTACGAATACACCGAAGTTAGTGAAGTTACGAACTTTAGCCTGATGCTTCGTTCCAACTGCATATTTCGCTTCGATTGCAGACCATGGATCTGGCATCAATTGCTTAATTCCTAAAGACATTTTACGCTCTTCACGATCCAAAGTCAAGATAACAGCCTCAACTGTATCACCAACTTGCATGAAATCCTGAGCAGAACGTAAATGTTGAGACCAGCTCATTTCAGATACGTGAATCAATCCTTCAACTCCAGCAGCGATTTCAACGAATGCACCGTAATCAGCTAAAACAACAACTTTTCCTGAAACTTTATCACCAACAGCTAAGTTAGCATCTAAAGCATCCCATGGATGTGGTTGTAATTGTTTTAAACCTAAAGCGATACGTTTCTTATCATCATCAAAGTCTAAGATAACTACGTTCAGTTTTTGATCCAATTCAACGATTTCTTCCGGGTGGTTAACACGTCCCCAAGACAAATCTGTGATGTGAATCAATCCATCTACACCACCTAAATCGATGAACACACCATAAGAAGTAATGTTTTTCACAGTTCCTTCCAATACTTGTCCTTTCTCCAGGCCAGAGATGATTTGTTTCTTTTGTTCTTCCAATTCTGCTTCGATCAACGCTTTGTGAGAAACAACTACGTTTCTGAACTCCTGGTTAATCTTAACAACTTTGAATTCCATGTTTTTACCAACATATACATCGTAGTCACGGATTGGCTTAACATCGATTTGAGAACCTGGCAAGAATGCTTCGATTCCGAATACGTCAACAATTAAACCTCCTTTAGTACGACACTTCACGTATCCTGTGATTACTTCACCTGAACGCAATACTTCGTTCACACGGATCCATGCTTTGTGCATACGAGCTGTACGGTGAGAGATAACCAACTGACCACTTTTGTCTTCCTGGCATTCTACGAATACATCTACTACGTCACCAGCTTTTAAATCCGGATTGTAACGAAATTCTGAAGCAGGAACAACTCCTTCAGATTTGTAACCAACATTAATGATTACTTCTTTTTTGGAAACTGCAATAACAGTACCTTCAATTACTTCTTTCTCGTTAATTGAAGTAAGGGTCTTTTCATAAACATCAGAAAGCTCTGCACGTTTAATTAAAGTGTACCCGTCTAACGCTAATGCGTCCCAATCAAAATCCGCAGATCCCTGCGTGCTAATTTGTTTTGCCATTTGGCTTTTTCTACTTGTATTTCAGGCTGTTTCGTGAATCCTGAAAGAAATGAATAATAACTGCACAAATCGAAACTACAGCGTCTTCAAACAAAAACGGGTGCAAAGATACAACTATTACTTTTATTTACAAAGAGTTGAGTAAAGAATTTACACCTGTATTATCAGAAAGATTTAAGTAGTTTTTAGTTGTTCAACTGATTGATCTTTAAAAAATTGAAATCCTAAATCGGAAATTATCTGCTTTTCAGGCCCTTTTTACCCGGTTTTCCGAGTGTTAAATCAAAACAAATAAAAATTATTTTTTCTTAATGATCAATATCTTGTTTTATAGTGTTTTAAATGGTTTAGGCTGTTTTTTTATCTGGTATTTGTTGGGTTTTGTGTATGGATTATGCAGAATATTAACGTAGCTTTGCACTTCTGTTTGAATAAAAATAAAACAGGAATCCTAATTGTTAATTTGAGAACATTTATAGCACTTTTTGTTAATTAAAACGTAAAATAAAAAATGGGAATGTTAAAAATTACATGTAAGCATAGCTAAATTAATTGATATATCACATAATTTTATTTAAATAACTGATTATCAATTGTTTATAATTTGTTAATGCAACTCAACTAGTTTATCAATTGAATTATAATACTCAATTTTGTCCTTATAAATTGGATTCTTAAATGTTAATATTCGATTGCAATAATGAATTGAAAAAGAAATGCCAATAAATGTTCAAAGGCCTTGTCTTTACTAAATCATTTTAGCGTCATTAAAGTAACTAATACACTCCGATGAAAACGAAAAAACTACCAGCAAACCCGGATATGGGATGTATCCGCTATGCACTCTCTGTCGTTCTCTTGATGTTCTCTTATTTTTCTTTTGGACAGCCTGGAAAGAGTGGAGCAGTAACCATTTCTGCTCTCAACACTGTAGTAAACTGTTATAGCCCTGTGACTAACAACGCTGTGGCCGGGGCTACTTCTGTTACTGTTAATAATTCCGGTGGGAGTAATTGCAATTGGGAATGCGGCGACATGGTCATGATTTATCAGGCTCAGGGTGCTTCAATCAGCACTGCAAACTCAGATGCTTACGGTACAATTAACAGTTACAACAACTCAGGATTGTATGAATTTAACTATGTGACCTTTGCGACGGGAAACACAGTGAATCTTCAAAATCCTCTGGCGAACAATTATACAGCTACCGGAAGAGTTCAGCTGATAAAGGTTCCTTCTTACACGACTTTAACGGTTAATGCCGGAGCATCAATTGTTCCGATCTTATGGCAGGAAAATGGGAGCTTCAGAAAAGGAGGCGTAGTTGCAATCCACAGTCTGGGCACGGTAACCGTAAACGGAACGATTCACGCAACTTCTTTCGGATTCAGACCTGGAGCAACGGAACAGAATACTTCACCTGCAGGTGGCGGATTGGTAGCTTCTTTTGTATCTGCCAATTCATATGATGGTGGTGAAAAGGGAGAAAGTATCGCCGGTTTTGGAATAGAATATACCAACGGACAATATAACAGAGGTGCACCGGCTAATGGCGGCGGCGGCGGAAACGGACACAATGCCGGCGGTGGTGGTGGATCCAACGGAACTAACGGAACTCCATGGAATGGTCAGGGTGTGATGTGTTCAACTTGTCCCGGAGCTGCGGCCTGGGCTTTAGATCCGTATGTGATTGCGAACGGAAATGCATTGACCAATTCGTCCGGTGGTGGACGCGGAGGATATTCTTACGGATCAAGTAATCAAAATGCCCTGACAGTTGCACCAAGTAATTCGAACTGGGGAGGAGATTACCGCGACCCGGTAGGAGGCTACGGAGGAAGACCTTTAACCATTGTTCCGGAAACCAGAATCTTCTTCGGAGGTGGAGGTGGAGCCGGAGACTCTAACAACGGATCCAACTTGCCGGGAGGAAGCGGTGGTGGAATTGTTTACATCATTGCACCGGCTATTGCAGGTTCGGGAAGTATTCGCTCAGAAGGAGGTCAAGCTGTCAATCAAATAGCAAATAGTACAGGTGCCAACAATGATGCACCAGCCGGCGGCGGCGGTGGCGGAACGATCATTATCAAAGGAGCGGTTGCCAATTCACTGACATTAAGTGCTGTTGGTGGAAAAGGCGGCGACCAGGGAAATATTGTAAACGAAAGTGAAGGTCCTGGCGGCGGCGGCGGCGGCGGTTTTATCGCGATTACTTCCGGTACACCGACACAAAATATTGCAGGAGGTTCAAGTGGAATGACTTTGTCGACATCCTTAACGGAATTTGTGCAAAATGGCTCAACGGATGGTGGAGCCGGAGAATTGGCATCTATTCCGAATACTTTTATTAATTATACTGTTACGGATATCACTGCAACGGTAAATACTCCCGTTTGTGTTGGTTCAGCCTTAAACTTCACAACCATTGTTACAACCCCGGGAGGAACTTATCAATGGACTGGCCCGAACGGATTTACTTCTACAAACGCAAATCCTACTATTGCTGGTGCTGTTGTGGCTCATACCGGAACTTATCAGGTTATTTATACGACCCCGGGAGGTTGTAAAGACACTTTTCTTCTTGCTGCTGTAGTGAATCCCAATCCGGTAATCAACTTAGCCGGAACGAATTTATCCTGTGCAACTCCATGTAACGGAAGTGTGGCGCTAAATTTTACAACAACGACTACAGCACCTTATACTTATTTATGGAATAACGGCGCTGTAACCCAGAACATTTCAGGTGTTTGTGCCGGATCTTATTCGGTGACAGTAACAGATGCCAATACTTGTACGGCAACTGCCAACACGGCAATTACTGCTCCGGTTCCTGTAACTGCAACAATTGCAAAAACAGATGCAACCTGTAATAATACGTGTAACGGATCCATTACGGTAACTGCTTCAGGAGGAACTGCCGGATACCAATACAGCTTGAACGGAGCTCCGAATCAGGCATTGAATAATTTCTCCGCACTTTGTGACGGGGCTTATAATGTGTTGGTAACTGATGCTAACAACTGCACGGTTACGGTAAATGCGACCATTACAGAGCCTCCTGTTTTGAATGCGGCTTTGGTTACTTCTGTGCCGGCTACTTGTGGCACAAACAGCGGTTCGGTAACAGTGAGCGCATCCGGTGGAACTCCGACTTATACTTATACGTTGGGCACTGTGAACAATACTACAGGAACATTTACAGGATTAGCTCCGGGAACATATACCGTTACGGCGACAGATGCAAACGGTTGTACAGCTACAATTGCTGCTACAGTTGCATCAACAGTTTCACCAACAGCATCCGTTTCAAGTCAGCAACCGGTTAGTTGTTTTGGAGGTGTAAATGGTTCTGCGATTATCGGGATTGTTGGTGGGACAGCTCCATATACATTCTCACTGACTCCCGGTCCAACACAGGCATCCAACGTATTTAATAACCTGGCGGCAGGATCCTATACTGCTACAGTTACTGATGTAAACGGATGTGTTGCAACAGTTCCGGTGATTATAACCCAACCTACTCAATTGACTTATACTACAGCAATTACAAATGTTTCCTGTTTTGGACTTTGTAACGGACAAATTCAAATTACTCCGGCTGGAGGTACTTCTCCTTATGATTATTCTCATGATAACGGATTGACTTTTACGCTTGCTAATCCGATTAATAATTTGTGTGCAGGAAACGTTGATTTGGTGGTTCGTGATTCAAAAGGATGTTTGACAAATTCTACCGTTGCGATTACTCAACCTGCAGCACTGTCTGCAACCTTCACCAAGGTAGATCCTATTTGTAATGGTTCTTGTGACGGTTCGATCACAGTAAATGCTGCCGGAGGAACGCCTGCTTATTCTTATAGCTTAAACGGAGGAACTGCACAGACTTCCAATGTGATTTTAAATGTTTGCGGAGGAACTCAGGATGTGGAAATAACTGATGCGAATGGTTGTGCGATTGAAGTGAACCCGGTATTGGTGAATCCGCCGGCTGTACAGATCAATATGGTATCTATGACAGAATCCAGTTGTGGATATAACAGCGGGGAATTGGTTGTGAATGCTGTAAGTCCGAATCCTCCTTTCAATTATTCAATCAATGGTGGAGCACTTCAGGCATCCGGAACGTTTCCGAATTTATTTGCAGGAGCTTATCAGGTTTTGGCAGTAGATAATCTGGGGTGTGAAGCTCAGGTATTCTTCGGGGTGAACGATATTCAAATGGATGGAATTCTGATAGCTCAATCCGATCCGTTGTGTTTTGGTTCTTTTGACGGGGAAGTATCGGTTACGAATGTAAACGGAGTTGCACCAATCAGTTATGAGTTGGATAATTCAGGGATTACACAATCTTCAGGGACCTTCTCTGGTTTAGGTGTTGGAAGTCATATCGTAACAATCTACGATGCCGGATTTTGTGTATTTACAATTCCTGTTACTCTGAATCAGCCTGCTCCAATCGTTTTTGATAACACCATTACTGATGTAGCATGTTTCGGCGCTGCAACAGGAGAGATTGAATTTACAAACACAACAGGAGGAACAGCTCCATATATGTTTAGTGTAGATGGAGGAAACAATTTTGATCCGGGAGCAACTTTCACGAATTTACCAACCGGAACTTACGATTTGTTAGTGATGGATGATCATGGTTGTATGGAAGCAGCAGCAGTTGAAATTCTGCAGGCGCTTCCTATGGAAATCTCAAATAACAAAACCAATCTGACGTGTTTTCAAAATAGTACCGGATTTATTCAATTGGGTGCAACAGGAGGAAATTCCGGGTATCAGTATTCCATCGATAACGGAGTTACTTTTAGTGCCGGAAGTTCGTTCTTTAACTTAAGTGCACAGGTTTACAATATCGTGGTGATGGACCAGGCGGGCTGTCTTCAGGATACAACTGTTACTTTGACCGAACCTGTTGTATTGGCAGCTGGTGTGAGTTCAACCGATGTGTTATGTAACAACGCTTGTGATGGTACGGTTTCAGGAACAGGAACCGGTGGAACTCCTTCCTACATGTTCAGTGTTGATGGAGGTACGATTTTTAATGTCACAGGAAACTTTACGGATTTATGTTCCGGAACTTACAATTTGATCGTTCGAGATTTCAATGTATGTGCTGACACGGTTAGTACTGCAATCGGCACCCCGACAGGAGTAACATTGACTGTTGCTCTAACGCCTTCAACTTGCAGTAACCCGAACGGAGAGATCAGTATGAATCTGAGCGGTGGGACAATGCCATATAGTTATAGTATTGATAATGGAACTACGTTTACAGCTTCGGGAACGTTTACAGGACTTTTGGCAAACAATTATCCGCTGGAAGCTCAGGATGCGAACGGTTGTAGTGTTGATTCCATTGTTGCTGTCGTTGATTTGTCTTCGCCGGTAATTTCGGGTGTGTATGTTACCGAACCAACTTGTTTCAGTCTTTGTGACGGAATTGCACAAATCAGTGCGGTAGGAGGAACCGGAGCATTGAGCTTTGAAATGAACGGTATTTCTCAAACAGATACTACTTTCAATGGTTTGTGTGCTGGAACGTACGATGTAATCGTTACGGATGTGAATACCTGTAAGGATACATTGAGTGTAACGATCGATCAGCCGGATACGCTTACGTTTACAACTGCTGCAGTGAATCTGACTTGTTTCCAGAATCAATCCGGATCGATCACGGCAACTGTTCAGGGTGGTACGGCTCCGTTTGAGTATTCTTTCGACAATGGGGCAACTTTTGCTGCTGCAAACAGTGCGCAGGTGCTTGCTGCCGGAAATTATGCGATCGTTGTTCGTGATGACAATAACTGTTCTGCGAACGGAACTCAGATACTTACGCAGCCTGCTTTGCTTACGGCAACGCTGAATATTACCGATCCTACTTGCTTTGCTTTTTGCGATGGATCTGCTGTTGCAAATGTAACTGGCGGAACCTTGGCATATACTTACCATTGGAGTGGAGTTGCAGGAGTTTCAAATACGAATTCGAACTTATGCAGCGGAACATATACGCTGGAAGTGATGGATGCAAACAATTGTTCTTTCGATACAACTTATGCAATTACCAATCCTGTTGAATTTGTGATCGATTCGATTGCTCATGTGAATGCGACATGTAATACTTTCTGCGATGGTACGGCAACGGTTTATGCCGCAGGAGGAGCGTCTTATAGTTTTGATAACGGTACGACATTTGGACCTTCCAATACGATTGCAGGTCTTTGCATGGGGGCTTACCAGATTCAGGCAACAAATGCTGCCGGGTGTATCGCTTTAAGTTCTGTTGCAATCGAAGAACCACTTCCGGTTCAATTATTCTCTACTTTGGATAGTTTAATGTGTACCGGAGATACGATTCCATTGTATGCGGTTGCTTTTGGTGGAACAGCTCCGTATACTTATACGTGGAGTAACGGATTTGTGGGACAAACACAAGATGTTGTTCAAACTACGCCCGGAAGTTATACGGTTTCGGTAACGGATCAAAATGGCTGTACGACTGCAGCACCAAACACAGTAGATCTTACGATGTTGACTGCTCTTGCATTTACATTAACGGGCGATACATCGATTTGCAGTGGAAGCAGTATTCAGCTTCAGGTCAATGTAAGTGCCGGGGCACCTGCATATTCCTATCAATGGAGTACTGCTGTAAATGATACTTTAAACAAGATCACTGTTTCACCAACTGCTCCGACAACTTACAATGTGAGTGTTTCGGATGTGTGTGTGACGGTAGATACAACTGTTTTGGTGGATTTCTATGCTGTTCCGACGGCACAGTTTGTTACCAATGCTTCAACAGGGTGTAGCCCTTTGAATATTACATTCTCCAATGATCTTGCAATCACAAACCTGCAGAATTGCACCTGGACATTCTCAAATGGACAAGTGTTCAATGGTTGTGGAAGTTTAAATGCAACATTTGTAAATCCGGGATGTTATGACGTGACATTTACAGGGAATACAACAGATGGTTGTCCGGTTACCGGAACGTTTAATTCTGCTATTTGTGTGTATGACAATCCGATTGCGAATTTCACATACTCACCGAATATGCCAACAGAATTAAATAACGTGATTCAGTTTACAAACCTTTCTTACGGTGGTTCTACTTATCACTGGAACTTCGGTTCTTACGGAACTTCATCCAATGAACATCCGAGTCATGCGTTTTACGGTGTTGAGCCGGATCAATCAGTTACGGTTTGTATGACGGTAGTTTCCGAACACGGTTGTATGGATACGGTTTGCAGACAAATCAAATTCTATGGAGACTTGCTGGTTTGGGTTCCGAACACTTTCACGCCGGATGGAGATGAGTTTAACAATCAATTCAAACCTGTTTTCTCAAAAGACAGAATGATTGATAATTACACTTTGATGATCTTCAATCGTTGGGGAGAATTGCTGTTTGAATCTCATGATCCTGAGTTTGGCTGGGATGGAACTTACAATGCGGAGTTTGTACAAGACGGAACGTATACGTGGGTGATTGATCTCAAAGACGGGTTGAAGAGTAAGAGTGAACGCTTCGTAGGGCACGTGAATAAACTTCAATAGATTATTTAACTGATAAAAAGAGAAAGCTGTTGGTCGATTAGATCAGCAGCTTTTTTGTTTTAAGATGGAGTGCTGGTCGTAATATTACGTCCGGTTGAAATTCAGCCTTGTGATATTAAAATGGTTTGTTTTTCGGGTGTATGAAGCGTTTTGTTGTAATGATTCTTAATTGAGAAATCAGGAGTAATTCCGCAATATTACGTCTGTGATAGAATGAAAGTGTCGTTCTGTCTTTTTAAGAAAACCTCTTAATTTTTCGGTTTTGAGCCGAAGAAGATTTTGTATTTATCCAAAGCATGTTGCCCGGAAATAACAGCACTGTTTTGCGTTTCCAATCCTTCAGACCAACCTCCCGAAAGATAAAGCGAAGGAATTTCAGCCGTTTTTGACGATAGAACGGTCAGCTGTTCCATAAATTTGGTGGTGATCAGCGGATGCCAGAAACTGACGATGTGCAAGAGTTTTCCGGATACTTTCAATTCTGATACAGTTTCTGAACTTACCCAGCTTTTATAGATTCCGCTCAAACGATCCGAGATCATGCTCAGATTCATGGTGCTTGAAACCAATTGATTCGAATCGTTGGTGATGATGTTCAGAAAAGAAGGTTTTTCGTTATTGACAAAACCGGAATCCGAATGAAGTGCAATTTTTGCTTCAAAGTAAGTCAGGTGTTTGAGCGTTTGGGTAATTTCCGATAAGCTGGGTTCCTGATTTAAAATTTTAGCAGCCTGATCTGCATGAGTGGCAAAAACAACGAAGTCTACCAATTCGGTTTCCAGTGTTCCGTTTTTAGAGTAGGTGACCAGCCATTTTTCTTTTGACCGGACAACTTTCATGACCGGTGAACTGCAGCGAATTTCGAGGTTTTCGGAACTGATTTTCTTGCCGACACGATCAATCAGTGTGCCCATTCCCTCCGACATGACTTTAAACTTATTGGATGCTTTCGGTTTTCTGAATGCGAATAATTTCACAATATCTACTGCTGAAGTTCCCTTGATTTCGCCAACTGTTGTTCCCAATGAAGCGGCCAGAAAAGGATAGATGATTTCGTTCTTGTAAGATTCCTCAAACTTCAATCCCTTTACCCAGGTTTCGATAGTGATTCCTTTCCATTTTTCCGGATGCTTATACATCAGATACGCTTCTTTGTTGAAACGCTTCAATTTCAGGAGTTTTCCCAATTTCTCTCCTCGCAGTTTCATTCCCAAAGGTGAAACCAAAACCGGTTTGGATGCTTTTTCCCGCTGAATGAGCAATGTTCCCGCCATCGACTCGGATTGATAAGGATTGGGTCCAAGCGTTTTCTTCAAAAAATCAATGTAATCGTCCCATGGTCCTTCCACAAAATATTGAGGTCCGGCATCTACAGAAACAGATTCTCCCAGTTTGTTTTTTATTAAGACCGTTTGGGCATTTCCTCCGAGTTTGGCTTCCTTTTCGAAAAGAATGATCTGCGCTGTGGAATCAAATTCCGTGATATAGTAAGCACTGGAAACTCCGGCTATTCCACCTCCGATAACAGCAATTTTGGTTTGTGCGGACGAATAAAAAGTCTGTAGAACAAGAACAGTGGCAATAAGCAAACGGAATGAAAAAAACATGCAGCGGTAGTTTTATGAATGGTGAACGAAGATAGGAAGAATTTATTCCAAACGATTTACATCCATGCTTAAACCTGTGATTTCCGGTACAGGAGTTCCGTTTTTCAATCCCCAAACAGCCATTGCATCCAGGGCAGGGATAATTTCTTTGCCTGAATCCGATAAACTGTATTCTACATGAGGAGGCATAATCAGAATAACCTCACGAATGACCAATGCATCATTTTCTAATTGTTTCAGATGCTGAATGAGCATTTTTTCAGTGATCGAAGGAATGGATTTTTTCAATTCGCTGTATCGTTTCTTTCCGTTTCGCAGGTTCCACATAATTAAAGGTTTCCAGCGTCCGCTGATTTTATCCAAAGTGAAACTTACCGGACAGAATTCCATAATTGTCTTTTTATTTTCGTTGTTGGAAGATGTTTCTTTAATTTTTCTCATTACCTACTTTTTGGTTAGTACTTGTATAAAAGTAAGTACAAATATAACTTTGTTTCATCAAATTTTAAAGTATTAGAAAATGAATTACATTATCACAGGATCATTAGGAAACATCAGCAAACCAATGATCGAAAAATTAACAGAAGCAGGACAGAACGTAACCGTAATCAGCAGCAGAGCTGAATTGATACCGGAAATTGAACAATTGAGAGCAAAACCGGCAATCGGTTCTGTAAGTGATGTTGATTTTCTGGCTGAGACCTTTAAAGGGGCAGATGCCGTTTATCTCATGATCCCGAATAATTTCGCACAGGAAAATTTCCTGAACTACCAGAAACAAGTATCCGACAATTATGTGGAAGCATTGAACAGATCGGGAGTGAAAAATGTGGTGTTATTGAGCAGTATCGGCGCGCATTTACGTCAGGGAGCCGGCCCAATTGATGGTTTAGGATATTTGGAAGACCAACTGGAAAAATTAGCAGACGTGAATGTTCGAATGCTGCGTCCGACTTATTTTTTCTACAATTTAAACGGGATGGTCGGTATGGCTCAGCAAGCCGGAATTTTAGGATCTAATTTCGGAGGAACGGAAGAGAAAATCGCGTTGACCCACACACGTGATATTGCAAATGAAGCGGCGAAAAATTTGCTGGCTCTTGATTTTAAAGGAAAAACGGTGCAATACATCGTCAGTGATGAACGAACTTCTGGCGAAATAGCGCAAGTATTGGGGAAAGTGATCAATCGCCCCGAATTGGTTTGGGTTCCGTTCAGTGACGAAGAATCTTTGCAGGGAATGCTGCAGGCCGGATTGAGCAAAGACATGGCAGAACGTTATGTGGCGATGGGAAAAGCATTCCGGGAAGGAAGAGCACAGGAAGATTTCCTGCTGAATAAACCGGTACAATCAGACACGGTGAAATTGGAAGAGTTTGCTGCGGAATTCGCTGCGGTTTATCATAGAGGATAAAATCCTGAAACAAACAATGCAAGCGGAGCGATGACTCTGCTTGCGTTTTGAATGCGTAGATATTGGTGGCGCTTATCAGTCGCCACAATTCAACCAGCGAGTCCGGTAGGCGAGCTTTTATCTGTGCATCTGTGGAAAAAAACACCAAAATTGCTTATGAAAAACCTTAAATTATTAGGCGATTTTAATCAATATACCATTCGAAAACACCGGAAAATAAAAGGCAAATAGCGAAAAAATGACCGATGGCTCCAAATCCGATCGTCTTCCACCGGATGTTCTTTCGATTCATAATCAGATACAGAATAATCAACAGCAACCAGACAAGGAAGGAGTAGATCCATGTCAGGGCGCTTGTATTGATGAAAAGACTGTAATCTGAATAAATAGCCAATTCCTTCGGATCAGGATTACCATAAGAAGGTGAGTAGTTCAAGATATTTCCGGCGTGAAAGAAAAATGCTGATAATGAAATAATAAAAGGCCAGGGTGTTAATCCAAAAGTGATCAGGAGAATTTTCCAGGTTTTCATACAAAGCAAATTTAAATTGAAAACGCAGGAAACATGGACTTATTGTAACTGATTTCGGGAAAGAAAATTATCTTTGATTCTGTTAAAACTTAATGTAAAACCTAATGAAATTAGACAAAAAAGAATTGTTGGAAGCAGCAAAACCTTTGCTGAATATTCTGAAAATGATACTGGAAAATCGTGTTGAAAGCTGGGAATCTGAAGGACATAACGGAGATAATTACGTTCAATACAAGATCCACAACGGTTTATTTACCTATCACGTTAATAAAGAAAAACGCCCGTTTGCGCTTTCCAGTCAGAAGTATTGTGCTTCTCAAAGCTGGGGACCTTCCGGACAGTTGGATTATTACAATGCCATTGATATTGCGCTTGCGATTATCAAAAAAGGAGTTGATTTTGAGGAGAAAGATGCGGATGGAAATACGGCTTTGATGCTGGCTTGCCGAATCGGGGAGCCTCGTTTGATGAAACCGATTCTGGCGGAAAGCAAAGAGGTTTTGACCGTGAACAAAAACGGAGAAACTGCCCTTCATTTCATCGCAAGATCGGGGAGAGAAGATGCGGCCAAATTGTTTCTGAAAAAAGAGTATGTTAAGGATATAAATCTATCAGATCAAGCGGGTTGGACAGCTTTACACCACTTGACGGATGCCGGAGATGAAGTGGGAATTTTTCAATTACTTCAGAAACTCAAAATCGATTCGAAAATCGTTTCAACTGCCGATAAATCCGGTTTTTCTGCCGGAATTTCAGCGCTGGATATCGCGAAAGAAAAAGCACGGACGGAAATCCTTCCTTTATTGGATACGGACAAAACAGATTTTACTGCTGACGAAATCAGGAATGCTGCTCTGAACGGAAAACTGTCGGTAGTAGAGAAATACCTGAAAGCAGGTGGCAATGTAGAATTGATTGATGCGGAAGATTCTGCATCTGTTTTATGCGATGTTTCCAGAAACAATAACGGGTTGGATAATACGGCAGAAATGGTGCGTTTGTTGTTGAAACACGGAGCAAATGTGAATGCCACGGATAGCAACGGGTTCAATGCCTTGATGCTTTGTATCAATAGCTTGTATAGAAAAGGGCCGCGCATTCCTGCTTTCGATGGGGAATATATGGAGCATGTGAAAATCGCGAAAATATTGATCGATGCCGGAATTGATCTTACGCAGGCAAAAGCAGGCTCAAACCAGAAAGCACTGAGAGATGCAGCGGAAATTTCGCCTGAAATAACTGCCGCTATTTTGGGTAAGCTCAAATCACTGCCCACATTCAAAGAAGAATTGGATCATCAGGATTCAGACGGATTTACGGCAATGCATACGGGAGTTCGCTCCGGAAAACTGGAAACCATCCAAATGTTGGTAAACGCAGGAGCGAATATCAATCTTCCGGAAGATTACGGATTTCTTCCGCTTCATGAGGCAATTATTGCCGGAAGTTATCAGAATACGAAATACCTGATTGAAAATGGTGCAGATGTAAATCACGCAATTTACCGCGCGGATGGTGCGTATGTAAAAGGAGACGATGCAAAAGCAATTGCTTCGAAATCCCGGAATCAGGAAATTCTGGAGTTATTTTAAACGAAACTATTTGAAGAGCCGCTCACTATTTGGGCGGCTTTTTTGTTTTTACATATCGGAAGGTTGGGAAGAACTGTGAAATTTCTCCAATCTTTAAGAATGACTTTTTTATGCCGTCCAATTTCGGTAAATTGGAGACACAGCATGTAAAAACAGTCATATGAAAGCAGTACGATTTTATGGACATAAAGATGTTCGGGTAGTAACGGATTTGGAAATTCCTGCACCAAAAGGAGATGAAGTATTATTAAAAATCGGTGGAGCCGGTGTGTGCCATTCTGATTTACATATCATTGATGATGGCATCGTATCGGGTGTGACATTTACATTGGGTCACGAAAATGCCGGATGGGTAGAAGAAATGGGATCAGACGTCAAAGGCTTCAAAAAAGGAGATGCTGTGTTGGTTTATGGTCCGTGGGGTTGCGGACATTGTAAGCCGTGTCAGCATTCACAGGAAAATTATTGCGATCATCAATCGGAGCAAGCTTTTGGCGGAGGACTTGGGTTGAATGGCGGTATGGCAGATTATATGCTCGTTCCTTCTTCCCGCTTGTTGGTTCCGATTCACGATTTGGATCCGGTGATTGCAGCGCCGCTGACCGATGCGGCTTTAACGCCCTATGCGGCAATCAAACATTCCCTGCATAAGTTAATGCCCGACGAGTATGTAGTTGTTATCGGAGTAGGAGGATTGGGGCATGTGGCATTGCAAATTCTGTCGGCAATGACCGGAGCGACCATTATTGCCTGTGACATCACGCCGGAAAGATTGGATTTTGCCAAGAAACTGGGAGCTAAATATGTCTTTAATTCGATGGATAAAGATGCCGCGGAACAAATCCGGGCGATCACAGGAATCAAGAAAGCGAAAGTGGTGATTGATTTTGTAGGAGCTTCTTCCACCATTGATTTGGGAACCAAAGTGATCGGACTGGAAGGCGATTTAACCATTGTTGGTTTAGGTGGCGGAAAATACGAGTACAATATGAATGGCCTGCCTTTTGGCGTGAGACTGACAAATCCTTATTGGGGTTCGCGAACAGAATTGATGGAAGTAGTGGGACTTGCCAGACAAAAGAAGATTCACATCGAGGTTGAAAAATACGGTCTGGATCAGGCTCTGGAAGTGTACGACAAGTTGAGAAAAGGGCAGATTAAAGGAAGAGCCGTATTGGTTCCTTAAGATCTCTTTGCCCGGATCTGAGTAGGAAAGAAACTTCTACTCAAAACTTTCGACTTCAATTGCCAGACTTTTAATTTCCTGTTTCATCAGTGAAATCTGAGCTTCCAGCTGATCCAGCATATTGGATCTGTTCTTGAGCTGCTCTGCCGAATATTTTCCTCCGCTTCCGAAGTAAATATTGATCAGTTTGGTTTTCTCTTTGGTGCTTGCAACCGAAATTTGTCCGAAATCCATCCAGTGCGCTATGATTTGGTCGCGGATAGAGGTCGTCCCGGAATCTGCCGGGTTGTAATAATTCAGGTAATACCAGATGAAAGTAGGGAAGACGGGCGAGGTTGCTTTTCCTTCCCAAACTTCTCTGAGAATATTCCGGGGATGCAGGAATTCGACACTTCGCTTGTTGAGCAGGATCAAAATACCCAAAGTTGTTTCCGTTAACCCGGTTCCGATTCCGATAATATCTCCGGCATTTCCATTCTTTTCATTGGTAATCAAAGCTCCCGTAACAATGGTTCCAACTGCTCCAACAATGATCGTTCCTACTGTGAGCCGGGATTCCGTTTCACCTTCTTTTCCTTCCAGGTAATTCCCGATTTGGTCGGCGCGCTCTTCCTCACAATCTATTTCGGAAGTCACGGCAGAAATCTCAATAGACGAAATATTGATCCGCTGATTGATCTTTAAAGCCAGTTCGATCAATTCGAGACGCTTTTCAGTACTTGGATTCTTCGAGGATTCTTTCTTCGCCTTGACATACTTTTCCAGGTATCCCAAAACTCCGATCGCATTGGCGATATTTAAGCTCTTCGCACTGAAACGATTCGTCAGGCAAGTATCCAGTTCTATTTCATAGATCGGTTTCGGAAGATCGCTTACCGTATAAGTATAAGCATTCTGCTGGTTGCAATTTCCCGGATCTCTTGCCGATTTCAATGCGGCATTTTTCAGCCCGGAACAGGAAGTAACAAAGAGTAAAAGACAAGCCATAAAAGGAATGATGAGCTTTCCTGTCGAAATGTAATTGCTTCTTTTCACGTAGTTGTTCCGGTTTAAATCCATTGTCAAAAAATTCTTTCTAAAACTAATTTAGAAAAATAACGCTTGTTGATACACTGTCTTCAAATTAAATGTTTGAATGGAAGGTTTGAGTAGGTTAAACAGGGCGATTTGAACCAATTCGGGATTATTTTATAATTATATTTATAAATATAGTTGTGTGTTTAGGAAAATAGTTATATGTTTGTTTCATGAAAAAGGAATTGACACGTGCAGAAGAACAGATCATGCAGGCCATTTGGTCGGTAGGAAAAGGTTTTGCGAAAGATATCCACGAACAGCTGGAAGAACCAAGACCGGCATACAATACTGTATTGACTGTGATCCGGGTGCTTGTGCAGAAAGGTTTTGTCAAGTATAAGACTTACGGGAAATCGAACGAGTATTATCCGCTTATTTCAAAAGAAGCCTATTCCGGACAGCGTGTTCAATCATTGAAGGAGAATTATTTTGAAAACTCCAATGCAAAATTGCTTTCCTTTTTTATCAAAGAAAACAACATTGATCTGAAGGATTTGAACGAAATTCTGGACATCATTAAAAAAGAACGCGATGAGTGATTATCTGTGGTATATTATCGAAGTAAACCTGGCGATGGTCCTGCTGTTCGCTGTTTTCAAGCTAATCAAAGGTTCTCTTTCTTTCGGGTGGCAGCGGTTTTCCCTGCTTTCGATTCCTTTACTTGCCATTCTGACGGTTTGGATCAAACATTTACCCGCTTCAGGAACGTGGAGTTATCGGATTCCGGTTATCGAACTGGAATCGGTGGAAATAAACCGGAATTCAACAGTAGAAGTTGGTTTTAACTGGTCTTTCATTGAAATAGCTTACTGGTTGGGAGTCATTGCTCTTTCGGTATGGACACTCTTTAGTCTTTACAGGATTTTCCGGATTTTTCTGAAGAACAAACGAAGCAGGGAAGATGGTTTTACAGTGGTTGAACTGCCTGATCAGGAAGCGTATTCATTCTTTCGTTTCATTCAACTTCCTGCCGGAATTCCGGAGCACGACCGCCAGATTATTTTCCAGCACGAAAGGATTCACGCTGAGAAACTGCATTCGGCTGATCGTTTGTATTTCGAAGCGTTGCATTGCCTTTCCTGGTTCAATCCAGTCTTTCCTTTTATGAAAAAAGAATTGATTTATGTCCATGAATTTGAAGTGGATCGAATCATGTACAACAAACACAAAGCCAGCTACATGGAGTTTCTGCTGGCATATACTCTTGGAACTAGTTCTACATTATATTTATTCACCAATCAGTTTGTGACAGAACTCACACTGATTAAACGCATCAAAATCATGAAAAATAATTCAAAAAAAACCTGGATGACAGTACTTGCTTTACCACTTATTGCAGGTGCATTGACCCTTGTTTCTTTTACAGCCGACCGATCTGAAACGAACGGAAATTCTTCTCCTCGAAGAGACCGGACGCAAGTTGAAACGGAAGTAGATAAAATGCCTGAGTTTGTTGGAGGAATGGAAGCTCTGACGAAATACCTGATCAGCAATGTCCGCTATCCGGAAGCTGCGGCAAAAGCAAAAATAACCGGAAGAGTGATGGTTTCGTTTGTGGTAACAAAAGAAGGTAAAGTGACCAAAGCTGTTGTGAAAAGAGGTGTTGACAAAGAACTCGATGCAGAAGCTTTGCGTGTGATTTCCGCTATGCCGAATTGGATTCCGGGCGAAAAGGGCAAAGAAAAAGTAGATGCTGAAATGGTTTTACCGATCTCATTTCAATTGTAATAAAGCAGCGCTTGTTGTACGTTTGGTATAACAAGCGCTTTTCTGTTGCCTCTATCGTCTAATTGATGGATTCCTTTAAATACTTTCCGGTCAGTGACTTTTCAGACTGAATAATTTCGGCGGGAGTTCCTTCAAAAATAATTTCACCACCGTTCTTTCCGCCTTCCGGCCCGATATCAATAATCCAATCTGCATTTTTAATGATATCCAGATTGTGTTCAATGACGATAACCGTATTTCCTTTGTCTACGAGCATATTCATAATGCCGAGAATTTTTTCGATGTCGGACATGTGCAAACCGGTAGTCGGTTCATCCATCACGTAAATACTTCCTTTTTTATGAAGTTCCTTCGCTAACTTGATGCGTTGACATTCACCACCGGACAAAGTGCTGAGGGGTTGTCCAAGTGTCAGATATCCGATTCCTACATCGACCAAACTTTGCAGAATCTTTTGCAAACCTGGTGTTTTGAAAAAGAGCAAGGCTTCGTTGAAAGTCATATCCAATACTTCATTGATTGCTTTACCATCCAGTAAGTAGGTCAGTGTTTCGTCCGTGAAACGTTTTCCTTCACAGATTTCACAAACGGATTTCACAGAATCGAGATAAGCTAAATCCGTAGAAACAAAGCCTAGGCCCTGGCAATTGGAGCAAGCTCCGCCGCTTTTGGAATTCGGGCTGAAATAAGCGGGTTGCACCTTGTTGTTTTTGGCGAAGAGCGTTCTGATTTCATCCATGATGCCGCTGTAAGTTGCCGGGTTGGATCTCACATTCGCGCTCACAGCATCCTGATTAATCACAATAGCATCCGGATATTCCTTCAAAAATGCTTTGTTAATCAAACTGCTTTTTCCTGAACCTGCAACACCGGTTACGACTGTGAGCACGTTTTTGGGAATTTCAACACTGACATTTTTCAGGTTGTTGTGTTTAACATTCTTCAGGGAATAATGTCCGGCAGTTTTTCTGCTTGATTTTTTTAATTCAAAAGCATGGTTTAAGTATTTTCCTGTCAAAGTATCGCTTTGAAGCAGGTTTTCGAGACTTCCCTGATACACAATTTCTCCGCCTTTGTTTCCGGCAAAAGGGCCAACATCAACAATGTTATCGGCAATTTTGATCACGTCCGGATCGTGTTCCACCACCAAAATGGTATTTCCTTTATCCCGCAGTTTTTGGAGCAAAGTATTTAATCTCACAACATCCCGCGGGTGTAAACCGATACTTGGTTCATCGAAAATATAAATCATTCCTGTCAAACTGCTGTTCAGGTATTTCACCATTTTTATCCGCTGAGATTCACCTCCGGAAAGGGTTGTGGTTTCCCTGTTCAGACTGATGTAATCCAATCCCATGGAAATCAGATGGTCGAGCTGCAGGGAAATAGATTGTGTAATCGGTTCAACCTTTTCATCCTGAATAGAATCGATGATTCCCTTCAGCATAGATACTTCCATGGCTGTCATTTCAGCAATCGAATATCCTTGTACTTTGGAGCTCAAAACCACCGGATTCAATCGCGCACCCTGACAGCTTTGACAAATTCCGCGGGTCATGTATTTGGCGATTTTCGCCTTATTCTTTTCAGAAATTTCGGTACCGATGTATCTCCTTGCAAATTTCTCAACGACTCCTTCGAATTTTACATTCATTCCGGCTGCCCATCCGCTGTCCATGGCTATTTTCACACCGCCGTTGCCATTTACGAGCAAGTCCCATTCTTCGGCTGAGTATTCAGACAGTTTTTTGTTCAAATCAAAGTAGCCCGGATGTGTGAGAATTTTCCAGTCAATTGCATCAACTTTGAAAGTTGGCAGTAAAATAGCACCTTCATTGAGCGATTTGGTCTTGTCAAAAACTGTTTCCAAATCCACTATGCTGCTGACACCGATTCCCTGACAATCCGGACACATTCCTGCTGCATCGTTAAATGAAAACAGATGAGCCGAACCAATATGGGGCAATCCTGCTTTTGCATACAAAAGACGCAAAGAGCTGTAAATATCGGTAATGGTGCCTAAAGTGGAACGCGAATTACCGCCCAGACGCTTTTGATCTACAACAATGGAAACAGACAGGTTTTCGATCAGTTCAACATCCGGCTTGCTGTATTTCGGCAAGAAATTCCGAATGAAAGCAGAGTAGGTTTCGTTCAATTGTCTTTGGGTTTCCGTTGCGATCGTATCAAAAACCAAGGATGATTTACCGGATCCGGAAACACCTGTGAAAACAGTTATTTTGTTTTTGGGGATCTGTAAGGAAACGTTTTTCAGGTTGTTTTCTTTGGCACCTTGAATGAGAATGAAGTCGTCTGTCATTGAAAATAGAATTTTTGAAATGCAAAAATAGGAATGGCTGCCGATTAAAAATTGGAAATATTCGACATAAAAAAGATCAGATGGCCAACTCGTTTACCTGCAGGTATTTCTTCGGGTTATAGCCTGTAAATGATTTAAAATCATTGTTGAAATGCGCCTGATCATAATAACCATGGGCAAATGGGATATCAGTGAGTTGTTGATTTGTGATCAGGCTGTTCAATGCTTTTTCGAAACGCACAATGCGGGAATAAGAAATGGGAGAGAAGCCCGATAATTCTTTGAATCTGCGCTCAAATTGCCGCTGAGACAAGTACGTTTCTTTGGCCAAAAGATCCATGTTGAGGTTGCTTCCGGATTGATTCACCGTTTCAATGGCCGTGATGATCGTTTGATCTTTTTCGGAAATTCCGCTCAATTTTGATTCGAAATAAGTAGAAATCAAACGTGCTCTTTCTTCAATCGTTTCAGCTAAAAACAATTGTTCTTCAATTTCTTTTCCTTCCTTTCCCAGAAGGTTTTGAACATCCAATACGGAATTGGTTAGTTCAATAGTGGGGATCGAAAACAGATAAGACAAAGCGTAAGGATGAAACTGAACTCCAAAAATCTGTGCATCCTGAAAAGCAGAATAATCTCCGTAACGATTGGTTTGTCCGTAAAACAAGGAGGTGTTTTTCAACTTCGTATTATCAGAAATAAATTCTCCCTTCAAATAGAATATCCAGACAGGACAACTTGCCGCAGTGGCCGTATTGGTGAAAAACGACTTTCCGTCAAGTTCCACTTTTCCCTCCCAAAAGTATTGGATATAGTTTTTAAGATGATTGGGAGGACTTATCGTTTGATACATCTGTTGTTTTTCTGAATACAAAAGTAGTTTAATTCCATCTAACTGAAGGAAATAAACGTGTCTGAAACCAAGTGGCGGATCTAAATTTTGATGTGTAATTCCGGAATGTGGGGATACGAAAATGTGTTGTGAAGAAGGATATAGAAGATGTGTTGAGTTAAGGGAGGTTTGGGTTTTGGTGGGGTTGGTAATGGAGATGATTTATCTTGCTAATTATTGATAATCAATTTATTATTGTTGTTTGTGTAGTGTTTAACTTTAAGTCGGTTCGTAATATTACGATATTGCAAATTTGATCGATTTCTTGAATTATTAAACCTAAAATATTAGTTTATATTTAAACCGGAATCACGCCACCACCGATACGTGTTTTCAAACACTCAACTCACTTTCAATCTCTTCATTTCTTTTTCAGGTATGGGCAGAATAACCTGAAAAATCAGGAAAGAATAGCAGCTTCGAATTCCGCTTTTTTGTATTTGGATAAACGGGTAACAATGCCGTTGCTCATGTGAATACTGAGCTCCGATTTGGAGTAATGTTTCAGATGCTTTTTATTGATGATCCAGGATTTATGCACGCGGAAAAAATCGGTAGAACTTTCCAGAATTGTTTCGAAATGCTTCAGGTTTTTACTTGCAAGATAGGTTTTGTCAGTAGTATGCAAAATGCAGTAGGATTCCTGTGCTTCGATGGCAATCAACCCGGAAGTAGGAATGAGGTGCTGCTGATTTTTATCACTTACAATGATGTTACTCACGGATTGACTTTCCATGTTCTCTTTCAAGGAAGCAATTTGCTGTGTCTGTTTTTCGCTGTCAACGCGCTGATGTGCACGCTCCACCGCTAGTTTCAATCGTGGAATATCAACCGGTTTTAACAGGTAGTCAATCGCTGCAAGGTCGAAGGCCCGAATCGCATAGCGATCGTAGGCAGTTACAAAAATGATGTGAAAAGGCAGTTCATCAAAAAAACGTGCAATCTCAAAACCTGCGTACTGCGGCATTTCGATATCCAGGAAAACGAGATCAGGCTGAAGCTCTTTGATGGTTTCAACGGCTTGCGGGATGTTCTCGCATTTTTTCAACAGCTCTACATCCGGACAGAAACGCAACAGGAGATTTTCAAGTACATCCCTTGCACTTTCTTCATCGTCTACCAGTATGGCTCTTATTCGTTTCACTGGTGTAAAGATGCAAAGCAATTGATTAACTTACTTGTGTTCTTCATAAAAGTTGCCATTTTGTTTACAAACGGATCAATATTGTTGTTTAACAGGGATTCTTATAATCACACGTGTTCCGGAGGATTGATCACCATCATTCAGGTCTTCGTAGTCATAACCAAACTTTCCGCCGAAAACACCACTTAAAATTTCAAACCTGCGCTGTATGGCTTTTCCGGAGAACGATTCATGATCCGAACGTTGCCGCTGCCTGATTTTACCGGCTGCTTCACGACCAATTCCATTATCTTCAATGATACACAGGAGAACATCTTCCATCCGGAATGAAATAGAAAGTCGTTTTTCTCCTTCTTTGTGGAGTAAACCATGAACCAATGCATTTTCGACAAACGGTTGAATCAACAAGGGAGGAATCATCACATCATCTTCTACCTGATCAATGTGAATACTGTAATCGAACTCTTTTTTAAAGCGGAGTTTTTCCAGAGAAAGGTACAGTTCCAATAGCTTCAATTCCTGATCGAAATCAATGAAGTCCTTTTCCGAATAGTTCAGTGTTCGCCTTACCAGATTGGAAAACGTGGTGATATAGGAATACGAATGCTCTACATCACCTTTCAAAATCAGATCCTGTATGGAATTCAGCGAATTAAAAATGAAATGCGGATTCATCTGTGATTGAATGGCGGTGAGTTTTGATGCATTCAATTCGTTGATGCGTTCTGCTTTGCGCCGTTGAATGGCTAATTGCCAGCGGTAACTGAAAAGAATTGCTCCGGCCAGTATCATCGCAGCCAAGGTTATAAACCACCATCGCATGTATAGTGGAGAAGTAATGGTAAAGGTCAGTGAGCGCGTTTCACTGAAACCTTCCTGATTTTTAATCCGGATTTGAAAAGTGTATTTTCCGGGAGCTAGTGCGTTGTAGGTAAGCTGCCGTGTGTTTTGATCGGCAATATTCCATCGTTTTTCAGCACCCAAAAGCCGGTAATGGAATTCCATCGTTTCGCGATTGCGAAGAGTGGAAGAGGAGACTAAAAACTGAAATTTGCGCTGGTCAGGAGAAAAAACAAGGTTTCCAGAACGATTTATTTCCCGGTCGTTGACCAGTACTTTGTCAATTCTAAGTCCGGAAATGTTTCGGTTGGGATAACGGTATTCAGGATCAATCTGCTGCACGCCTCCGGAATGACTGACCCAAAGCTTTCCGTGGTGGAAAACGAAGTCAATCACCCGATTGGAAGAAAAACCATACGTTGAACTGATGGAGCGTAACAGCTTTCCATTGAGATCGAACTGGAAAAAACCAATTCCGGTGTTGGCAAGCAGGGTATTGCGGTAAACCATCAGTTTTTTAACAGTAATCTGCTTGTGATTGACGCGTGGAATAATCCGGCGGATAAACTTCCCGTTTTTGAAGATCAGGATCCCTTCATCTTTCGAACTTATGTAAGTCAAACCATTATATACGTGAATTCCATTGGGGAAAAGTTCTTTTCCGCGATAACGTAAAGACTTGCATTTTTGCGAATCATCCAGGGTAATCATTCCAAGTGCGGTGGATATATAGAGTAAGCGATGCACAGAGTCGTATTCCATCAAATGAACACGACTTTTACATTGTTCAAACCGATTTACCTCTGCGGTTTTGTTGCGAAAGTGAACTTCAAGAACTCCGAGGTTTGTACCAAGATAGTAATGGTTTTTAGAAATAAATGCTGCATCTTTCAATGATGCTTCGGCAATGTCGGTTGTGATTCCCGTGAGTCGGTTATAGGAGCGTATGTGACCGTCATCAAAAATGTACAGTGATTGGTTGGAAAAACCGGTTATTGATTCAATAGGTCGTTTTCCGGTAGAGCGAAGCACAGATAGTTTCGCGTTGGAATAACACAAGAGTTTTCCTTGAGATGTTCCCATGATCAGCCCACCGGATTCATCGGAATACAGGGAAGTGACGGGATCATTTTCAGACCGGTGAATGACATCCGGAATGTTCATGTCCGGAATTACAAGGATTCCTTTGTCGAAAGTGCTGAGCAATACATTTCCTTCGGCGTCTTCGAAAACATCGGAAATGAATCGGGAGGGGAAGAAAACTCCTTTGGAAACAAATGTTTTCGAACTGAAAAAACAGATTCCCGGAAGTGAACCTGCAACCCAGAATCCGTGAGAAGTTTCATAGATGCGCAGAGCTTCACTCCGCATGAAAGTGCTGTCATCAGGGAGTTTGTACAAACGAAAGGTGGTGGGATCGAAGCGGTACAATTTTTTTGCTTTGAGGTCAATGAAAAATTGTCTGTTGTTGGATTTAAACGATTTCAAGACACTTGTTGGTACAAAGTGTTTTCCGTTTAATGTGAGTTGTTTGATTGTGAAAAGCCCATTGGCGTAGATCAGTAGTGAATCTGTGTTATTCAGGTGATAAATCACAGCTCCTGCATCCGTCACAAAAGGCGGACCGATATAGCGCTTCGAAACCATTTTTCGCGACAGTACTTTCCCGGATTTGTTCAATACAATGATCTTTCTTGAAGCAACCAGCAGGTTTTCCGATGGATCGAGTGCCAGACTAATGTCGGCGCTTCCTTCTTCTTCGGTCAGTTCGTAAAACAGATAACATTTTCTGTTTTTGATCTTGAAAATCTGATTATTCAGGTTGTGGCAATAGATCGTTCCGCTTTTATCCATCAGGAAATTAAAAGCCGAACTGCTTTTGGCGTTGCGGCAGACAATCTGTTCGTATGTCACGCCGTTGAAACAGTAAATGCCTTCATTGGTCGCGAACCAGTAATTGAACAATTTATCCTGAATCACATCGTAAATCTGGATTCCGCGAAATTGATTTTCACCTAGCTGAAAAGAAGCGGGTTGTTGTGCCTTAGCTTGAAAACCAAAACACAGCAGAAGCAGCAATAATTGTATTTTTCCTGTGGTTGAAATGAACATTCTGGTGAAATGATGAATGCCGGGCAGACACGTATTCATTACCATTATTGTTTGTACTATCTTTCTTAAATACAATTTACTGTACGATCAGTAACTTATGAAACACCGGCTTATCCTGATTGTATCCTGTAACCCAATACGTTCCTTTTTCCCAGGAAGCAGTAGCGAAACCTGTTTTTGTTCCCGGCTTCAAATGCTGATCCACCAATCTGCCCATGGCATCACAAACCACCATCCGATCTGAAATGACATTCGTTTCGATCGTTACGAAACCGGAAGTCGGATTCGGATAAAGTGTTACTTCTGCTTCCTTCGTTTTTTCATTCAATGCCAAATTCTGTCCTTTTAATGCAATGGCATATTCTCCTTTTTGAAGATTGGACACATTCAACATTCCGGTTTTGTCATTCACATTCCCCATGGCTTTGGTATAGGTAGGAAATTCATACCAATCTGCCGAACGGTTTGGTCGATATAAAAGAACAATGCTGTCTTCAGCTCCCGTGATCAGCAAATGATCGAGATAACCAATCGGACCACTTGTTTGACCGCTGTACCGGAAGCTTGCGTTTGTACTGAATCCGGAATTCCATATTCCGTCAATCCGCCAATAACGCTGCGGAGAAATCAGGTATCCTGATGTCCAGTTCAGAACCGGATCCGGAGCCGCCCAATTGTGTTCAACCACCACAAAAGCAGAATCTGTGATGTTTTGAATCTGCAAGGTTAGGTTGGAATGACTCAAAGTCTGAGTTCCGGTTGTATGAAAGGTGGAATATGTGGCTGTGACTGCATGAGAGATCAACTCGTCACGATTCAGATAACCTGTTGTTGGGGGAAAGGGAACTGTAAGCGTCACCGTATTGTTCATTCCGGATGAGTAGATTGTTTTTTCAAATGTATTCCAGCTGTCATCACGCAAGGTCAGTGTCACCGGAATTTGATTTCCGTATGCTGTTCTGCCTACCAGTTTTTGTTTCAGGTGAATTGTCACATCGTATTGGATTCCGTTCTGAACAACAGTTAAAGAGTCGATGGAAACATGCGGCCATCCTCCCTGAAAGATCCAGTCTGCAAAATAATTAGTGAGATCTACTCCGGTAATTGCACTCAGATCATCGCGGTATTCGATTGCGTCGATATCTGAAAATTTGTTTTGTTCCAGTAATTCAGACAAGCCATTGAAAAATAAAGAATCTCCCAAATATGCTCTGAGCGTATGAATGATATCGGCTCCTTTCGAGTAGGTCGTTGTTCCGTAAGTATGTTCCTGCGGAACTCCCGAAAGCGGCCAGTAACCTCCGTCGGTAATGTGGCAATTTTGAATCAGATCTTTGTGTTCGTTTCGAATTGCAGCTTCGTAAGCGCTTCTTCCGGAGAATTCTTCGGTAAAAACGTATTCGCAATAAACCGCACTTCCTTCGTTGATCCACATGTCTTCTGCTGTTCGGCAGGTTACCAGATTTCCCCACCAATGATGAGAAAGCTCGTGTGCCATAACGGATTGCCAGGAAAGACCGCCGTTTGCAGCCGTTTGCGGATAAGCAATATTCATCGCGTGTTCCATTGCTCCGGCAGTCATCGGAACGAGCACATAACCCACTCTGTCCCAGCGGTAAGGTCCGAATTTGTCTTCGAAAATATCAAAAGCGCTTTCAAGATTCGTGAAAGAATTCTTCATATTGGTTGTGTCAGCAGCGCGTGCAGCCAATTTCACCGGAACGGGATTGTTTTGATAATCTGTAAATGTGTCGTTTACGAAAACGTAGTTCGATACGGCAACAGAAACGAGGTAAGTAGGAATCGTCTGATTGATTTTCCAGTGGTGTGTTTTTGATAAATCCGGATTGACTACTGTAGATTGAAAAACACCGCCGCAGGATGCATTGTGGTTCGGAAGTGTGGTTACAAACAAATCGTAGGTAGATCTGGTGGTGAAATTGTCGAAACACGGAAACCAGATTTTACCGTAATTGTGCGGAATGTCATCGAGTGAAACTCCGACATTGTAGGCGTAAGCGCTGTTGAAGTAAAATCCTCCGAAGGTTGGATCATGAACGGTCGATCCGTGATAGAAAACGGCTATTGAAGTAGAGTTTCCCGTATTGTATGTTCCTCCCAGATTGATTTTGTAACCGAGAGAAGCTGCTGTAAATGAAAGTAAATCTCCGTTGGCATCGTGAACACTGTCGATTGTGAGTCCCACCAAATCCAGTTTGATTTCGGAAATATTATTGACCAAAGGCTCGAAAATGATTTCTGTTTCTCCTTTTACGATGAAGGTGCTGAAATCGCGAAGATCCAGCTGAACATTATAGTGCTGAATGGAAATACTGTCGCTGCGCGTATCGTAAGGAAAGGCAGTTTGGGCATTTGCAATGCTGAATAAACCTGAAAAGAAGATCAAAATCAAACGAAAACCAAGGATAGCAGTACGATTCATAGTTTAGAAATAAAGGTTAAATATAGGGAATTACGAATTATGAATTGCGAATTGCGTCCCGATAGCTATCGGGATGCGAATCATTGAACTTTTAAACTCTTGAATCCTTTTAACAAGGAATTACTCAAAACAACTTCATTTGTCCGCTGGTGTCGGGGATGGCAAACAAATCGTTTCTAAGTCGGGGGAAAGGATAGGCGGGGAGAAAGCGTTTCCGGGCAAGCTGCACTTGTCGTTGGATATTCAAGGCGTAAATTCCTTCTCCTTTCATGCGTGTTCCGAATCTGCTGTCGCTCAGTTTTCCTCCGTGCATTTCCCGCAGCTGATTCAAGACTTTTTCGGCCCGGTCCGGATAGTTTTTGGTAACCCAATCGGTGAAAATTTCTCCGTTCGGACCATTTAAGCGCACAATTTGATGAAACATACTCAAAGCTCCGTGGTTTGCTGCTTCTTTTGCGATCGAAAAAATCTCATCGTCATTTAAAGCCGGAATGATGGGGGCCATCAGCACATTTACCGGAATTCCATGTTGGGAAAGCAATTGAATAGCTTCCAGTTTCTTGCGGCTGCTGGCAGTTCGGGGTTCTAATTTTCTTCGCAGTTCTTCTTTTAAACTCGTGATGCTGATATTTACCGCCACCAAATCCAATTTGGCCAGTTCCTCGAGAATATCGAGGTCTCTCGTGATGAGGGAATTCTTGGTAATAATTCCCACAGGGTGCTTGTATTTCAGCATGATTTCCAGCAATCTCCGCGTGATTTTGTATTCCCGCTCACAGGGCTGATAACAATCGGTATTTCCGGAAATGGAAATGGTCTGAACCTTCCAAGACTTTTTGTTCAAAGCTTCTTCCAGTAATTCAGGGGCGTTTTTCTTGACGAGAATTACCCGCTCGAAATCAGTTCCGGCGCTGTAGCCCCAATATTCATGCGTAGGTCGGGCATAACAATAAGTGCAGCCGTGTTCGCAGCCCTGGTAAGGATTCAGCGAATAATACATACCTACATCCGGACTGGTCAGTTTGTTTACGATCGTTTTCGGATGAACGTCGATGAATTTGGTTTTCAATTCGGGTTCTTCCGACGGATCAATATCGTCAAAATCGTCTCCTTTTTCCTGAGAAAAGAAGCGGTTGTGCGGATTAATTTGTGCCCCGCGACCATTTTTATAAAGTAAATTGTCCGACATATTGCTTTGAATTTGAAGTGGCTCTACAAAATTAAGATAAATTATTAATACTTTTTTGATTATTTATTAATCAATTTGATTTTTTATCGGAAAGAATACATGACACTAAATCTCTAGTGAAAAATCAGGTTCAAATCAATAAGAACGGGAGCTACAAAGAATTTCAGTACTTTTATGCAACAATTCGAACGGTTCTATCAAAGTCATCTTATAAAGACAATATGGCAAATTTTGTTTTTTCCTTCCTTCTGATCTTCTCCGCTTTTTTACCACAACAGTTGTGGAGCCAGAATCCTGCAGATTCCCTACGTTCCTTAATGAAAAAGTCTAATGAGCAGCGAAAGGGAGAGTTGAACATCGAAATAGCCAATTATCATTTGGCGGAAAATCCGGATTCCAGCCTTTATTACGGAAATGAAGCCAAAGGAATCGGAAAGGAAACGAACAATCATGTGCTGGTGATTCGCTCGTATTCGGTAATCGGAGAAGCTTATCAAAGACAGAACAAACTGAAGAAAGCGATTTCTTCCTATTTGAAAGGGCTTGAACTGGCTGAAAAGCATGACGAAAAATCATTGGCAGGAACCATTTACAATGGAATAGGGGTTTGCTACTTTTATCTGAGCAATCTCGGCAAGGCGGAAAAATACATGAAACTGGCTGCTCAGGCAAAGAAAGAAGCGAATGATTACAGGTATTATGCGCTGATCATGGCGAATCTTGCGGGTTTGCAAATCATGAATCAATCTTTCGATGAGTCGATAAAAACCTTGAAGGAAGCCGAGAAAACACTTCTGAAGAAAAAGCAATATGAGTATGTAGCTGCTGTCTACAATTCACTGGGGGCAGCCTATCAAACGGTTCATCCTGATTCCTGTATTTATTACTACAATAAAAGTTTGGAGTTTTCTTCAAAAAACAAGGATTATCTCACGATGACGAGTACATACCAAAATCTGGGAGATTATTATTTTGGTTTAAAGAATTATCCGAAAGCAATTGAGTATATGAAAAATGCAATTGCAACGAACGAACGACGACCGGAAGATCAGTTTAAACCAGCTTTGTTCGAGAGGATCAGTGCCTTGTATGATTCCATTCACGATTTTAAAAATGCCTATCACTATAAAAAACTTGAAACCGAAGCGCGTCAGCGAATTTTCTCTGTAGCCAAGCAAAAAGAAATTGAAGAGCTGGAAATCAAATATCAAAGTGAAAAAAAGGAAAAGGAAATTCAGTTGCACAAACAGGAAATCCAACAAAACAAAAACCAACGGAATATCCTTTTGTTTATCGCAATTTCGGTGTTTTTAGTGGCAGGATCGATTACCTATCTGCTGTTTCAGCGGAGAAAGATCACGCAGGAGTTTGAACAGGAAAAACTGCGACTCTTTGAAAATATTTTTCATGAAATCAGAACTCCGCTCACACTTATTGACGGCCCGATTCAGGTAATGAAACAAAATTCCACTTCTACTTATCAGAATGAACTGGAATTGATGGAACGAAATTCCAAAAAACTGATTGATCTGGTGAATGAACTCCTGGATGCATCGAAACTCGGGAAAGGAAGTTTTCAGCTTCATTTTACCAACGGAGATATAGATGAGTTTATCGAAAACATCCTCAACAGTTTCGCGAATGAGGCAAAATCAAGGAATCTTCAAATCATTCATCAAAAGATCGGTTCAGAGAATTACTATTCATTTCCTTCCAACGGCTTGGAAAAGATTCTTTCGAACCTGGTTGGAAATGCGGTGAAATATTGCCCTGCGAATGCTGAAATTCAGGTCGTTTCTCAGGTTGAGAACAATCAATTGCTTATTCGGGTAAGCGACACAGGCCCGGGAATTCCTGAAAAGGATCAGAAAAAAGTGTTCCGCCGTTTTTTCAGAGGGAAACATACTTCTGACGTAACGGGTACGGGAATAGGTTTGTCTTTGGTGAAAGAATTGGTGGATTTGAGCCGCGGAACGATCAATCTTCAAAGTAATGCTTCGGGGACAACTTTTATAGTGTCTATTCCGGTGCAGGAAGTAAGCGATGTTGCGGATTCCAATGTACCGAATGACGATATTCCGACTCTTTTGCTTGCGGAAGATGATCCGGACACGGCTGCTTTCAGTATTTCTGTTTTGAAAGATAGTTTTCACATCATGCACGCTAAAAACGGTCAGCAGGCGATTGATTTAATCCGTGAGAATTTACCGGATATCGTTCTTTCAGACATTATGATGCCTGAGAAAGACGGAATTGAATTGCTGCAGGAAATCCGGTCGAATGAATTGACAAACCACCTGCCGGTTGTGTTATTTTCCGCGAAAGCATCGTTGGAAAGCCGTTTGCAAGGTTTGCAGCAAGGAGCAGATGCCTACGTTTCCAAGCCATTTTCTCCCGAAGAATTGAGACTGACCATCCGGAATTTGTTTACGACCGTTCAGCGGAACAAGGATGCTTACAAAGATTCCATTGATTCGGAAAAAACATTTGAAGAACGGATCAAAAGCCAGAATGCTTATGTCAACAAGGTTATTGATTGCATTGTCAAACACATCGATGATTCGGAATATTCCGTGAATGAGCTTTCGGACGATATGGCTGTCAGCCGGAGTCAGCTTCACCGGAAACTGGCAGCATTAACGGGATTTTCCACCACCAATTTTATCCGGATGATCCGTCTGGAAAAAGCGAAGGATTTGTTGTTGAATCAAGAGGGAAATATCACCGAAATTGCATACAAATGTGGTTTCAGCAGCCAGTCTTATTTCACGAAATCGTTCACAGAATATTTTGGAAAAAGCCCGAGTCAATTCAGCGGAAAGTCTTGAATTTACTGAGGATGCAACAATAGTATACAGATCTACAACATCATTACACGGAACAAATAAACATGCAGATTACCTTTGCTGCGTAATAAACATTGATATGACAAAAATTTTTATCTTATTTGCTTTTATCACTTCGGTCTTTGCCACCTACGGCCAGGATGAATGTGCGAATGCGGTTACATTGACACCAGGTGCAAGCTGTGTCAATACAACGGGTTCATTCAGCGGAATGACGATCAGTACCACAGCTCCGGCTTGTGCTCCGTCAGCTTCTCAGGATCTTTGGTACAAGTTTACCGCAACGGATTCCACGATGCGTATTTCGTTGTCGGCTCAATCCAGCTTGAATCACGGATTTGAAATTGTTCAGGGAGGATGTGGCGGAACAGTGCTTCAATGCGTAAACAACAACAGTTCCGGTGTGAGTGAAGGTTATTTCAATTACAATTTCATTCCCGGGCAATTGTATTACGTACGCGTATTCAATGTTTCCGGTTCACCGAGCACTTTGACTTTCGGAATCTGTATTCAGAATAATCCTGTTCCTGCAAACGACCGCTGTGTAAACGCAACAACTTTAACACCTAGTGCGGCGTGTAATTACACTACAGGAACTTTCAGCGGAGCGATGATGAACGGAGGAGTTCCTTCTTGCGCACCTTCCGCTTCTCAGGATGTTTGGTACAAGTTTGTTGCAACAGATTCCACGATGCGCATTTCGCTTTCAGCAGAAACATCATTGAACCATGGTTTTGAGATTATTCAGGGAAGCTGCAACGACCCTGTGATGCAATGTGTGAACAACAACAGTTTTGGCGTGAGTGAAGGGTATTTCTATTACAATTTCATTCCGGGACAAACTTATTACGTACGTGTATTCAATGTTTCCGGTTCGTTGAGTATTTTGACTTTCGGAATTTGTATTCAGAATAATCCCGTTCCGGCAAACGATCGCTGTGTAAATGCAACGACTTTAACACCCGGAACAGCTTGTAATTATACGATTGGAACTTTCAGCGGAGCGATGATGAATGGCGGAGTTCCTTCTTGCGCACCTTCCGCTTCTCAGGATGTTTGGTACAAGTTTATTGCAACAGATTCCACGATGCGCATTTCGCTTTCAGCAGAAACATCACTGAACCATGGTTTTGAGATTATCGAAGGAAGCTGTAACGGCCCTGTGATGCAATGTGTGAACAACAACAGTTTCGGTGTGAGTGAAGGGTATTTCTATTACAATTTCATTCCGGGACAAACCTATTATGTGCGTGTATTCAATACTTCCGGTTCATTGAGTATTTTGACTTTCGGAATTTGTATTCAGAATAATCCTGTTCCGGCAAACGACCGTTGTGTAAACGCAACAACTTTAACACCCGGAACAGCTTGTAATTATACGATTGGTACGTTCAGCGGAGCAATGATGAATGGTGGAGTTCCTTCTTGTGCACCTTCCGCTTCTCAGGATGTTTGGTACAAGTTTATTGCAACAGATTCCACGATGCGCATTTCGCTTTCAGCAGAAACATCACTGAACCATGGTTTTGAAGTTATTCAGGGAAGCTGCAACGGTCCTGTGATGCAATGTGTGAACAACAACAGTTTCGGCTTAAGTGAAGGATACTTCTATTACGATTTCATTCCGGGACAAACCTATTATGTGCGTGTATTCAATACAACAGCATCATTAAGTATTTTGACTTTCGGAATTTGTATTCAGAATTATTCGGTTCCGGCAAACGATCGCTGTGTGAATGCAACAACTTTAACACCCGGAACAGCATGTAATTATACGATTGGAACGTTCAGCGGAGCAATGATGAACGGTGGGGTTCCTTCTTGTGCATCTTCCGCATCTCAGGATGTTTGGTATAAGTTTGTTGCAACAGATTCCACGATGCGTATTTCGCTTTCAGCAGAAGCATCACTGAACCATGGTTTTGAAGTTGTTCAGGGAAGCTGTAACGGCTCTGTGATGCAATGTGTGAACAGCAACAGTTTCGGTTTAAGTGAAGGGTATTTCAATTACAATTTCATTCCGGGGCAAACTTATTACGTACGTGTGTTCAATGCGTCGGCATCATTAAGTACCTTGACTTTCGGAATTTGTATTCAGAATTATCCGGTTCCTGTAAATGATCTTTGTGTAAATGCAACGACTTTAACTCCCGGAACAACATGTAATTATACTTACGGAACGTTCAGCGGAGCGATGATGAACGGAGGAACTCCTTCTTGTGCATCTTCCGCATCTCAGGATGTTTGGTACAAGTTTACGGCTACAGATTCCACTATGAGCATTGGTTTGGAGGCTGTTTCAAATTTGAACCACGGTTTTGAGATTATTCAGGGAAGCTGCAACGGCCCTGTTGTGCAATGTGTAAATAGTAATTCTTCTGGTTTAAGTGAGAACTATTTCAATTACAATTTCATCCCGGGACAGGTGTATTATGTACGCGTATTCAATACGTCGGCTTCATTAAATGCCTTGACTTTCGGGATTTGTATCCGCAAATATCCGACTCCGGTGAATGATTTGTGCGCGAATGCAATCGAATTGACACCAAACAACAGCTGTAACACTATTTCAGGAACTTTCAGCGGAGCAATGCTGAATGGAAATACACCTTCTTGTGCACCTTCTATTTCCCAGGATGTTTGGTATAAGTTTACTGCAACTGCTGCAAACATGAGCATCCAGCTAGGCGCTGTTACCGGATTGAATCACGGTTTCCAGGTCCTTGAAGGAAGCTGTAACGGAGCTGAAATCCTTTGCCGCAATCAAAACGGTTCAGGACTCAGCGAATCTGCGACAATGACTACATTAACAATCGGTCAGACATATTACGTCCGTGTTTTGAATACTGTTTCGGGACTTAATACGGGCACTTTCACGATCTGTTTGATCGGAACACCGCCATCTGCATGTACTCCGTCAGTTGCAATCAATGCTTCAGCAACAACCATTTGTCAGGGAGAAAGCGTTGTCTTTAATGCAACACCAACACACGGAGGTGCTTCACCATCTTATCAGTGGAAAGTAAACGGAGGAAATGTTGGGACAAACAGTTCGTCCTACACAACTACCACGTTGACAAACGGAAGTATTGTTACCTGTGTGATGGTAAGCAACGCGGCTTGTGCTTCACCTACGAGTGTTACAAGTAATGCAATTACAATGACTGTTTCTGCTTCCGTAACACCAGCTTTCACACAGATTCCTGCAATTTGTTCAGGCGGATCAATCACCTTGCCGACCACTTCCAACAACGGAATCAACGGTACATGGAGTCCGGTAGTGAACAACACGGCAACAACGACGTATACTTTCACACCGAATTCAGGACAAGGACAGTGTGTTTTGAACGCTGCAATGACGGTAACGGTAAATAACGCCACAACACCGACATTCAATCAGGTTTCTGCAATTTGTTCCGGAGGATCGTTCACATTACCAACTACTTCCACGAATGGAATCAATGGGTCGTGGAGTCCGGCGGTAAACAACACTGCAACAACAACGTATACCTTTACGCCGAATGCGGGACAATGTGCTTCTGCAACTACCATGACAGTAACGGTAAACAGTACATCTACAACGCCAACGTTTAATCAGGTTCCTGCGATTTGTTCAGGCGGATCATTCACCTTGCCGACCACTTCCACGAATGGAATCAACGGTACATGGAGTCCGGCGATCAACAATACGGCAACAACAATGTATACATTCACGCCAAATGCAGGACAGTGTGCGGTAACAACTACGATGACCGTCACTGTAAATACAGCTTCTGTAACACCGGCGTTTACTCAAATTCCGGCAATTTGCTCCGGAGAATCATTCATCTTGCCGACCACTTCCACCAATGTAATCAGTGGTACATGGAGTCCGGCGGCGAACAACACTGCAACGACAACGTATACTTTTACACCGAATGCAGGACAATGTGGTTTGACAACAACAATGACCGTAACGGTGAACAACAGTGTTACACCGACATTTAACCAGATTCCTGCGATTTGTTCGGGTGGATCATTCACCTTACCGACCACTTCTACGAATGGAATCAGCGGTACGTGGAGTCCGGCGGTAAATAACACAGCAACTACAACGTATACATTTACGGCAACTTCCGGACAATGTGTTACCAGTGCAACCATGACTGTTGTTGTTAATTCTGTGAATGCAGGAACAACCGTTCAGGGAAATACCATCACGGCATCGGCAACAGGAGCAACATATCATTGGATCAATTGCGCGGACAACCAACCGATCAACGGAGCAACGAACGCATCGTTCACACCGACTCAAAACGGTTCTTATGCAGTAGTTGTCACACAAAACGGATGTTCTGCAACTTCAAGCTGTGTGATAATATCCACTGTAGGTTTAGAAGCATTGACACAAAACGGATGGAATGTCTATCCGAATCCGGCAAGCGATCAGTTGTTCATCGAAGTGAATGAAGCAGTAGAAATTGCGATCATCGACATGACAGGAAAAACCGTTCAGCAAGCGGATCTGAAATCAGGAAATAATATCATTCAAGTAAGTTCACTAACCCCTGGAGTTTACTTCATCAAATCCACATACGGAGCGAATGTGAAATTTGTGAAGAACTAGAACTAAAGCCCCTGTTACTACAAAAAGCCCCGACATTTATCCGTCGGGGTTTTTGTTTTATAGGGAAATACCATGTAGCTTAATTGAGAACAATCAGCTGGTTTTGCCACAAATGAAAAATGATCTTTTTTGCTTTTTCAAGCGGGAATTGTCTGTTCACCAGTTCGATTGCCGTTTCAATCGTTTGCCCGTTGATTTCCTGCAGCAATAATGGTAAATGCAGCTGTTCCAGGTATCCGACAGGCCGCTCCAATTCCGGGTGGCAAACAGCCTGAATAACTTCAACAACATCGTGATTGACCGCAAATACTTCTTTGAACGTAATCAACGGTGAAGGACTGATTTTACTGTGTCGGATTTGATTCAAGACCAAGTCTACAGGAATAGAAACGGGCGCTTTATGAGAAGGAAAGGGTGGAGGTGAATTGAATCCTTGCTGTAATTTTTGCAGGAATTCAGAAGAATTTGCAGGAATTGAAAGATGAAGCTCCGATTTACTTTTCCAAAACGGGGCATTTTCCTGATACGGCCATGCTGTCTGATAAAATGAAGCTGTCCAATGACCGTGATTGCTGACAGATTCGATGAGTTTTTCCTCATAGAAATCCTTGGCGTTTGATGATCCCGGATTTTTTAGGAACGTGTTTATGGCAATGGCAGCTTGCAGTGAAAAGCGCATGGCTTTTTCAACACCGTTTGAAGACAACGGATCGAGTGTGAAAGCGGCTTCCCCCAACTTGATCAATTGCTCGTTCCAGGGATTCTGATTCACAAACGAAGTCACGGAACACGTTTCCAACGGAGAAGTTTCCAAATGCTTGGCAATTGAACTGAAAAAACGGGTGTTTTTAGCTAATTCAGATAAAGATCTTCCGTTATGCTGTCGGATGGTTTTTCCGTCTGTAAAAGCCATGATGCGATAGCGGTTTCCAGGAACTTTTGCTCCCCAGAACCAGCCTTCGCGAATGGCTTCAACAAATGTTTCTTCCGGCATCAGATCCGCGTTGATGTGCGACCAGATTGCAACGGATGGCGGTGAAACGGATAAACGTTCCTGAGCCAGTGTTCCTTTTCGCCCGCGGGCATCCAGTAAAACAAGCGTTTGGATCGAAACCGTTTTCTCTTCCGAAAGAACTTCCAGTTTCCAGCCTTCTTCCGTGCGGTGAAACTCCTTTAATTTTGCAGGTTGTAAGAGATGTAATCCTCTGCTTACAGCTAGTTGCAATAATTCCTGATCAAGAATACTTCTGTCGACGACAATATTCTCCGGCCGGTTTTTGAGCTGCTGCTGAACAGTTCCCTTATTTTCCCAAATAACGTTGGAAGGTAAATCGTGTAGAAATCCCTCGTGATTCAGTAAATGTTCCGCATTCAGATAAGCGAAAATGTTCCGGACAGTAGGTGAAAGAGATTCCCCGATCTGCTGTCGGGGAAATATTTCCGATTCGATCATTCCAACCGTATGTCCCATTTCCAGTAAGCGCAAAGCTGCACACAATCCTGCAGGTCCGGCTCCGAGAATGCATACATGCAATTTTTCAGGAAACAATTTCATGTCTGTCAATTAAACCAGTCGGGTTTTAAGCGAGCCAAACGTTCATGAGCCTGAATCGAGTAGGTCAGCCACGAGCGGATATAATCACAAGCCGGTCGTCCTTTTTCTATGACTTCGTGATGACAGCCGCCGCTGCATAAGTAACGCGCCCAACACTGAGAACACGGATCTTGTTTGTGAACATGGCGTGTTGAAAGCCAGTTGTTTTGCTTCTCAGGATTAATTCCTGTATTTAAGTCGCCCATATAGCCGACTTCTTCATTTACGAAGCGGTGACAGGCAAATAATTCTTCGTCGGCGGAAACTCCCATGTATCCTGCACCTGCGCCGCAAGGATAGGGCCGATGCGTTCCTTTTGAAATTTCTTTCATGGCGTTTACCATGTTTAAGAAAGGGTATCGATTTCCGGCCAATACATTTTTTTCAAAATTCAATCCGCAGGCAATCATATTTTCAAGCATGACCGCCAAACTTTCGGGAGTCATTTCTCCTTGTCCGTTACTTGAACGAAGCAGCGGAGAGAAACCAACGCTGTGGAATCCCATCCGGATAAATTCGTCCAGTGCTTCGGCGAGATTGGTGTTTTCAGGTGTTACAGTTACCCGTGCAGAAACCTGCATGTTTTTCTGAATCGCTAACAAAGGGCGAATATTCAGCATCACGCGGTCAAAGCTTCCTTTACCACCTTTCATAGGGCGCTGTGCATCATGGGCTTCCTTCAGTCCATCTAAACTAATGGTAACAGCAAATCCATGCGTTTCGAAAAAAACAGCGTCTTCTTCCGTGAGCAAAGTACCGTTGGTTGTGATCGAATAGCGGACTTTTATATTCTTTTCCCGCGCTTTCATTTCGGTATATGAAACCGACTCCCGGATTGCTTTTCGATTGATCAGAGGCTCGCCTCCTAAAAAAGTCAATTGCACGGTTCCGTCTTCCGGACAATCTTTCAGCAGCAAATCAATGGCTTTGAATGCCGACTCGATAGACATGTTTTTCGATGGTCCTCCAAAATCTCCCTGATCGGCATAACAATATGTGCAGCCCATATTGCATTTTTGCGCAATGGCAAGCGACAGCGCATAAAGCGGTGGGCTTTCCAGTGGCTGATCGTCGATGTACGTTGGAGCGTCCAGTCCGAGCAAAATCAATTCTTCCTGCAAAGCGGCTTCATCGTGTGTGTGGATGAGGTTTGAAATGCGCTCTTCAACAGCCTGATTGATGGAATACAGGCGGCTTCCGTTGGGAAGAAACAATTGGGTTGTATGGAGACTCTTGATGAGATGTGCCACCGGCGAAACCGGTTTGGATTGCTGCATCACAACACCGGCCAGTATTCCCGCTATTTGATCTGTATTATAATTTGTTGACTCTTTAGAAAGATTCATTCTGTTTTCATTAGTTGATGTCAATTTTTAGCTCTCGAGTGCGTCATTTCCTTTGATAATGAAACTGAGTTCTCCCTGCCAGTTTTCAAACAAATCGTCATATGTTTGCATTCGGCTGTCGGACCAGTTATCGGGAATGTATTTTCCGGTTCGTTTCTTGGCCATCCAGTTATCACCTGTACTCAAGCCATTTTCATCCGGAACCACGTTTACATAATCCGGTCTGCTTGCAGCCCAGTAATAGCAAGAGCATTCGCGGTAATCGTTTTGCCAGGGAGCACACAAACTTTGTGTTAATTCACCCGGTTTCAGGATTTCGTCAGAAAATGCCGCACTGTTCCCATCGAAAAGTTCGTTGACTTTCAGTTTAATGGCGATGTATTTCTTTTTGTCTTTTAATTCTTTCAGATCAACCATGACCTCAGTCGGGGATTTATCTGCCGTAAAATGACAAACAACTTCCTGTCCTTGCTTTTGAAGCACTTCTACCATCGAATTGGACCATTCCATAAATGAAACTCCGTTCGGATTGGCAGTAGTAATCAAGGGTTGACTGTCTCCATCCGGAAAAACAGGCCCACTTGTAGAAACCATGGTGGCTTTTCCGTCAATGGCAACCAACCGGTGTCCGATCAGTTTTTTCAATGCAGGTTCCGTTGCGTCGACCACATAATTGTTGCTTTCGAGTAGTACCAAGCCTTTGAAAGCTCTTCTCCACAGGTTTCTGAAATCAAATTCCAGACCCGGAAAACAATTGGAGATCGCAGAGCGGGCAACAGTCGAATACGGGTTTCCTTCAGCACGGTAGTGAAGCTGCGCTGTTTTGTTGGACGGAATCATTGGAGATCCGTACGATTCCGGCAGGTTGTTCGGATTGGTTTTCGCAAACATGATCTGAGCAGCCGCTTTGATAATCTTATTGATTTGTCTGTAAGTAAAGGTCAATGAGCGGCCGTCGGCACCACGCATCAAAGCGGGCATTTTACGCAATCCGCTGCTTGAAAGGTCTCCGATTTCATCCGGTCTGCGCAATAAATCGGCAAACCAGGGAGAAGCACCTGCGCTCAATCCGTTGAACACGCGTTCATGCAATACGCGCAATGCATAATTGTCTACCAGTGATGTAGCCATGATTGGTTCATACAAACGACCAAAATCATTCGTGTTTTGCCGAACCATCGTACTGGCCGTATTGAATTTGCCTTCGTAGCTGTTTCCGTTCATGATTGCTGTATTCATGATCCGGATCGTTTCAAAAGCTCTGCGGATGATGTCTTCCGCTTCTTCAATATCCACTGTTCCGTCAATATCAGTGCCCAGAAAAATCTGTTCCAACTCATCGGAAACTACTCTGATGGGTAATGTATCTGGAGCATATGCGGGCGGGCCTGCGCTGATATGTGCTTTCGCCGTGAGTGTTTTTGTTTTCGATAATTTCAGGCTCACTTTCACATGTCCGTCACATTCATCGTCGATATATCCCCAGCTCACGCGTGTACCGTCTTCCAGGTTGTAGCCAGCGAAAAGCTGAGCCGGATTGGTGTAATAGGGAAGAGAAGTGGCAGATTCTTTGTAACCTAACCATTTTCCTTCTTTTTTGTAGATGATTTTATCTTTTGAATCGATTACCGGATCTTTTTCATACGTTCCCGGAGCTGTTTCTCTTTCCAGACTGGTTCCGTAAACACGACCTCCTCCTGGAGTATAACGCAGACGAATCTCAGGAAATTCAGCATTAGGCTGAATAAACTGGATGGTTCCCAATGGCAGTTTTTTCCCCTGAACGAAATTGTCACATTCTCCAAGTAAAGACATCGCTTCGTGTGATTTGATCCCGGATAATTTCGCGATGATTTTATCTTTTTCATCACTGGTTCTGCGAAACATTTTCATGTTTCCAACTTCTACATCCCAACGGAGATCTTCCAGACCTAATCCGGCTTCTTTCAGCAATGACAGCGTTAAAGGAACCAACAAATCCGGACTTTTATCCGTAAGTGCAAATACTTCCAGGAAAGGCGCCACGGGAAGAACTTTTCCCGATTTGTCATCAATGGATTTAGCCTTTTTAAAAATCACTTTCGTTGGTTTGATGGCCTTGATGATTCCTGTTTTGGGATCAACTTCAAAGGTCCTTTCAGGAACAATCGTTCTGAAATCCAAGGGCTTGTTTTTAGACAATTCCAAATCGTATGCAGCCAAAGGTTTGTCTGATTCTCCTAAGCGGCCGATTGCGATAGGAGGTAATATGCGAAGTTCTATAATTTTCATGTTGAATGTTTTAAGTCAGTATCAATCGAATGCTCTTTACTGAAGGTTTTCAATACTATGAAGTAATTGCTGATCCGTTTCCTGAAGGGCATTCAGGAATTGCAGGTCTGCTTGCTTCTTGTATTTCTTCAGATCTTCAATGATTTTTCCGGAAGCAATAATCAGATCTTTATGCGCTTTCCACCGGTTCAATTCTCCAATCGGAAGATCGAATGTGTAAGGAGCAGTAAACGGCGGTCCGGCCATGATGGTACTTCCTTCTGAGATTGGTTTTTGCACAACGATCGTAGACAGACTGCGCAGGTTGTACATTTCTCCGAAGGTGGAATTGATGACCATTCCCCGCGGTGTGTAAGCTCCGGATTGATTCAAACCATCATCCAAGGCAAAGCTGTGATTTAAGAAATTGAGCAACAAACGGTACCGGATATCAGCAAGTTTACACCAAAGAATCGTTTCAGGTCTGGTAATGGCGTCGGCTTCAAGTTCCAATGCGGGTTCGTTAGACGAAGAACTGGTATCGGCATCCGCTTCAGAAGAAATATACGGATTGGTTGCAACGTTCCGCGAAGGATCGAAAGTTCCTTTTGTTTCTTTCAGTAAGAGTTTGTATTCCTTGAAAATGAAAAGAAAGCGCTCGAAATGGGAAGGTGTTTTTGTATCCACATCTTCTCCTTCACCTTGCTCTGCAATTTCATTCAGCGCATTGTAAGCATCGTCGCGGCACATCAAAGGAGCAACCAGCACATCCGGACTTTTTCCGTAAACACCCGCTCCGGCAGAACCTCGTTGCCCGCCAACATAACCGCGTCCCCATTCATCGAATTTCGCCTGAAACGGATAAGTATTGGCCATAAATGTTTCATCGGAAATCACATTCGGATCTTGAATTAACTGGAGCAAAATCTTAAACAATGCTCCAACGGTGTGCGGATCGGAAGTGGAAGCTTTAACCAGGGTGATGACTTCCTTTGCAATGGGATCATCCGAATCCAGCCAGCTTTGAGGGGCTTCCGCATACACATATTTTGCAAGCGAATTCAATGAGAATTTTTCCAGTGCAAAAGGAAAAGGATAGAAAGGAATGTCCCAGGGATAACTTTCGCGCCCGAAGTTTAATGGAGCTCCAATCACTTTCAAGACATTCTGCACGGAAATAAAATGTCCCATTTCCTCTTTTGCAATCCCGGTAATGATGTTTTTCCAGGTGGAAACAGTTTGCTGGTGTTTTTCAGACAAATCCGGATTTCCGATGCTGTAAGCAGCATACAAATACTGCAGCATCAATCCGTGTTCAATTTCTGCATCCACGTGCAGCAGCATACTGATGTAGTCTTTTCCGTTGAATTCATCGGGAATAACAAATTTATTCTCGGGTGCTTCAACACCTTTTAAAGCAGATTTACCTGATTTTAATAAACCTAATTCAAGTACTTCTGCTTCCTTGTTTGCTTTTGCCCATTCAAGGATCGGAGCAATAAAGCGGTCTCTTTTTGTGTAGTTCATAGTTGCCGGACGGTTAAATAAATGGTATATGAATAGCTGGTTGATCCGGACAATTTGAAAAATGACCGGTCACATGTTTTGTTGTAAATGGGTTGGTTATGCGGGCAATCCTTGATGAATGGTAAGTGGATTGTCCGTAACAACGGGTTTCAGTGAATAGCATAGTAGTGTCGTTTTAGCGAATAATAGAAAGTTTTCAGGGCAAAAATATAAAAGTTTCCAAACAAAAACTAGGGTATAAATACTGGTTTTTTAATGTGGTTTTCCGAAAAAAAAATGACTTCAATCGAACAGTGTCTGATCACGTATTGTATAGAATCGGCTTGTACAAAGATTCGGTTGATTTTTTCCACAGATGCACAGATATTGGTGACGCTTACCAGTCGCCATGACCCAGCCAGCGAGTCCGGTAGGCGAGTATTTATCTGTGCATTTGCGGGGTTTTACATCATGTGTTTTTATCTGAAAGATTAGTGTTTGAAAACCATTTTGACTGAGAAATCATGAACTAAATTCTCGGACAAGTCAATAGAATATTAATAAATAGTTGTGCTTAGGGTTCGGACTGACTTTCTTTTGGCTTTCTACAGAACTTTGCTATTTTTGTTTACTTGAAGAAAATGATTAAACCAGGCGCATGTCCCTCTTAGCAAAACTCCATCCATTCACTTTTTGCGTTTTACTTCTCCAGTCATTTCACGGGCATGCTCAGAACAGGGAGATCGATTCTTTGAAAGTCCTGCTCTCAGATACTAAAATTCACGATACAACCCGTTTGGGAATCATCAGTTCCATTCTTGGATATACCAGAGCCGGTGATTCGATCAGTGTGCATTACAATACAATTGTGGGGAAAATCGTTTTTCGGAACCTCAAGAAAAAGAATTTGAATGCTGAATTGAGGAATACCTACTATTTGTATGCAGCGTATTGGTATTGCGACAAAGCTTCGGAAATATTCTCAGCCAAAAACAGTCAGCGGGTTCTCTATTGTTACGATAAGGCTATCGGCCTGTTCAAGCGCCTTGGAATGGAGGAAGAGCGTTGGATTACCGTCACAAACAAAGGAAACATTCTGCGAAAAATGAATGCGCATGAAGATGCGATTACCTGCTATTTTCAGGCTTTGAAGCATCAGGAACTGACCGGTGATGTTATTGGAGTTGCGGCAACAAACTCTTCGATCGGGCAGGTCTATGAGGATCAGGGCAATTTTTCGAAGGCAATCAATTACTATAAAAAAGCACTGATTACGTATCGTTCAATCAAAGAGAAATCCACGCAGGATCTGTTTGAAATGGCGGTGATCCTTCATAACATCGGTTTTGCCTATTATAATAAGCAAAATTTGGAAGAAGCCAAAAACTATTATTTCCAGTCTTTGAAAATTGCAAAGGAAAACGGCTTTTCCAATCATTTGGCTTTTGATGCGAACAAACTTGGGGACATTTACCTCGATCAGAAAAACTATGATGAAGCGTTAAAGCTGTTTGAAGAAGGATTGTTTTATGCGGCAGAAGACCGTTCCGCGACAAGTTTGCTACTCAGCATGGGAGAGCTATACCTGGAAAAAGGAATGTTGGGGAAATCAGAGTCTTATTCCCGGAAAGGATTGGAAAGAGCTTTGAAATCGCATGATTCTGGAATGCTGCAAAGGAGTTACGACAATTTGTATCAACTCTACAAAGCAATGAAGAAGCCGGATCAGGCTTTGAAAATGTTTGAATTGTATATCCGGGAGAAAGAAGCTTTCAACGAAGAAGAAGCGAAAAATGTACTGGCTCAGCAGGAATTGAAATACGCCTATGAGAAAAAGGCATTGCTGAACAAAATCGGGCAGGAAAAAAAGATTGCGGCGTTGAAGCTAAGTAATGAACAGAAGACGTCGCGCAAAGACAAAATGCTTTATTTGTTGATTGCTACCGCTTTGCTACTGCTCATCGGTTGTTTGCTTGTTTACTATTATTTCAGACAAAAGAACATCCGGAACATGCATAAAAACAATGAACTCAAACAAAAGCTTTTGCTCACGCAAATGAACCCGCATTTTATTTTTAATTCGGTGGATAATATCCAAAGTTTGATCTATAACAAACAAGAGAAAGACGCTATCAGTTACCTGACAAAGTTCTCCAAACTTACCCGTCAGATTCTGGAGTATTCGAATGAGAACTACATTCTGCTAACTGAGGAGATCGCAATGCTGGAGAATTACCTGACAATTCAAAAATTGCTTTATAACAACAATTTTACCTACGAAATTGAATGGGACGAAAACACCGATCCGGAATCCATTCTGGTGCCGCCGATGCTGACACAGCCCTTCATAGAGAATGCAATCAAGCACGGGTTGAAAAATAAGCAGGAAGGAGGGCTGATTCATATCCGTTATACTTTTGCGGACAAACAGCTTCGGTTTGAAGTTACAGACAACGGCTCCGGACTGGTTGTCGAACAGAAAACTCAGAAGTCATTATCGACTCAAATTACGCGGGAACGACTGGAACGAATCACGGAAAAAAAAGACGCGGCAATCCATATGCAGAATATAACAGATGCTTCAGATAACATTCTGGGAGTGAAGACCAGTTTCGAAATCCCCTTTGTTTACAACCATTAATCATGATCAGAGCCATTATAATTGAGGACATTGATGCAATACGGCAGAAGAATATTGCTGTCATAACAGAACATTGCCCGAATGTAGCAATCATTGCCGAAGCAGATAGTGTGAAAACAGGCCAGGAAGCCATCCGGAAATATTTACCCGATTTGGTCTTTTTAGATGTCGAAATGGCGGATGGAACTGGTTTTGACTTGCTTCAGGGATTGATGCCGATCCATTTCAAAGTCATTTTCATCACAGCGCATCAGGAGTTTGCAATCAAGGCGTTTCGTTTCAGTGCAATCGACTTTTTGTTGAAACCCATTGATCCCGATGACCTGGTGGAAGCTGTACGGAAAACAGAAGAGACCATGAGTAAAGACCTGCTGGAAGTGCAGTTCAACAACTTGTTTTCCAATATGGAACGCTCGAAACACAACCAGAAACTCATTTTAAAAACCACCGAAAGGATCTATTCAGTCAATATACAGGATATTGTGCGCTGTGAATCGGAGAAAAACTATTCGACTTTTTACCTGTTGAACGGACAAAAATTGCTGGTATCGACCACCTTAAAAGAATATGAAACAATGCTGGTTCCAATGGGCTTTTTCAGAAGTCATCAGTCGCACCTGATCAACATGCTTTATTTCGATCATTACCTGAAAGGAGACAATCACACGATTGTCATGAAAGACAAAACAGCTATTCCGCTTGCAATCCGCAAAAAGGAAGAATTTTTAAACCTGCTTAAAACGCTCTGAAACAAATTTCCTTGATTTATCAACGAACTTCCTTGCAATGGCATCGAATATTCATTTCCGAAAATAGTGCCTGTAATCTCTATATTTTTGTCGAAAAATCTGCAAGGTTCTCTGAAAGAGGAAGAGGACAATCAGATTTTGGAACAGCTCAAATCCGTTAACTCAAATTATAAAAAATGAAAAAAATCAGTTTAAGCCTTCTATTTATCAGCATGTTCCTGCAGCTCTATTCGCAAAGACTTTCGGGCATGTTGGAGAACGGAGCTAACAAAAAGTCGTTTTCTAAAGCCTTAGAGAAGATTACAGAAAAGCCCAACCGTTCATTTTATAAAACCGGTAATCTCGATTACATTGGAACAGACATCGGGAGTGACGGTTATGAAGCTTTTGATAACAATATTTATGTGGATGTAGAGAAAAACGGGGATGATTTGACCGTCGTTCTTTACAAAGGGAATTCATCTACAAAAGATTTTCGATTTTGTAAATATTATCATGGGTATGAGGAGGCGAATATGAAAAATATCCGTTTCCGAAAGCTGGATGGAGATGTGTATGCTTTAGTCGGAGATCTTGACAGATTAAATGGTGAAAACGATTTCATCCTTTATTCTGAGGATAAAGGGCTTTATTTCCATTTGCTGTATTATGATACTGAGCACGGGACAAAAGTAGGAGGTGGTTTTTATAAAAAAACGAAAGACGAGAAAATCGCCTCTACTGATCTGGAAGAAGAAAAAAGAGGCTTTGAAAGTTATATCGACAGGTATGAAAAAGCGGTAGCAGCATATAAGAGTAATCAAAAGAAATTAGCCATTAAAACCATCATGGATAAACCGGATGAGGGCGTTGCATCCGACTTTCAGAAGAAAAATATTGGCAAAGTACTATTCGGAAATAAAGTAACCGAAGAAAACAAATTAGTGGCTGCGTCCTACAAATCAAAGTTTACACTGGACGAAAAAATCAGCTGTAGTTTTTTCCTGGATAAAGGACTCACTAAATATATCGATACAAGCTCATCTGTTATCAGAGAAAATCTGAATGACAGAAAGGAGAGCACGTTCAGAATAAAAGTAACGATTGATAATGCAAAATCAGGAAACAACACCATTTACATTAAAAATGTGTCCGCTGTTTCTAAAACAAGTGGTGTTTTTGATTTGGTATTGCGAAATGCGTCCATGGGAAATAACTACTGGCTGCAGTCCCTGTTTCCTGAAAAGATTGAAGATAAAGAGCATGTTGTGAAGGTTGAAGTGATGCTGGAAGGCGATGTAAATACGGTAATTGCTTCAGGTACATACAGCTATATTCCTAAAAAAGCAGCCAAAGTGCCTAATGGATTTGCTTGTAATCCTGCTGCAGAAATTAAGGATGCTTCTATTTTGGCCTTAAAACCGCGATTAAAAGAAATTGCTGCTTATGGTATTGCACTCTATAATAAAAAAGAAGGACGTACTTATTCATTCGTTAACTTAACCATTGTGAGTGAATGGAGTACCACGATTGATGAGTTCGGTTTCAACAATACCTTTTTGAATGTGACGCTTCATTGCAAAGACTCAAAAGGAAACTCCTTTTTGTTCACAGATAAATTTAACAGCAACGATAAATCAGATATGGGATATTTTGAAGCCTTATCAAAACGGGATTTCAACGTAAACCTTTGTGACCAATAACCCGCGCGAGTAAGGAAGATTCTTTCAATACTCTTATTTTGATCAGGAATTTGAAACAGTATCCGTTTTCAGATTCCTGATTTTTTTTGGTTTTTTCAAGAGAAATGAATCAGGGAATTTAGTTCATACTCAAAAAGAAATTTTTCGTTAATATTGTGCCCTGAAACAGACACACTTAGTACGACTTCCTTATTGCTAAAAACACCATGAAATTTCTTAAAACACTTGTACTTATTTGTTTATCAATAAGTAGTGTAAGTGCCAAAAAAGGCCCGGATATCCATCAAAAATTTGACAGTATTTACTTCGCTACTGCAGTAACTATTTCAGCGAAAGATATTCATAAGGCCATTCGTATTGCGGATTCATTGTACCGGAATTCAACATTGGAGATTCATCAATTGAAAGCATTGATGCTCTCTTCTTCTTTGTTTCAGCAAAAGGGAGATATCAAAAAATCAGTTCAGTATGCGGTGAAAGCCGATTCGATTGCCGTGAAGTATAAAATTTACGATTGGGAAGCCAGAATAGCCGGGTTTTTATCCACGCAATATCGGATCATGGGATTGTATGACGAAGGTGAGGAATACCTTGAAAAAGGAAAAGAGGTCAGCAATAAAATAGAAAACGAGCAGATGAAGAAGCTGTATCTTGGAATGATTTACCAGGAAACTGCTTATTACGAGATTGAATTTGAACAGTACAAGAAAGCTTATAAAGCTGCAAAACGTGCGGATGGATATTTCAAACAGCTGGTTTATAGTGAACAGGACCGGACTTATTTTCTGGCCACAAATGAGCAGCTTCTCGGGCGCATTTGCATCGGATTAAAAAAATGGGATGATGCCTTCGTCCATTACAACAAAGCATCGGAGAAACTGACACAGGTAACTCAGGAAAATGCCGTATTAAGCGGGTTTATTTACAGTGGCCTTGGAAGAATTTATTTGGAGAAGAAGGAACTGGTTTCCGCATTTGAAAATTTACAGAAAGCAGAAAAAATAGTTGAACAATCGGGTTATCTGGAACTGAAAATTGAAGTGTACAAAACACTGGCAGATTACTACCACATTTCAAAAGATTACGTAAAGTCTTCAAAATACAACAACAAGTACATTGAGGCCCTGGAACTGAGTGAAAAAAAGAAGAAAGAATCGATTACGGATTTCGTCAATACAACCAAATCAGAAGGAAAAGAACTGACCTACAATAGAAACCTGCTGTTCATCATATCCCTTGCGTTGTGTGTGATTATTGTCCTGACTTTTGTGTGGCACAGAAGAAGCCGGAAACGTGAGCGTGAACGCTTCAAAGAAGTCATGAACAAAATGAGGCAGGCTCACTACGAAAAAGAGCAGGAGAGATCCGTTGTTGCCGTAGCGGAAAAGAAAGATGCGCCTAACCGGAAAATAATGTCGGATGCTATTGAAGCGAAAATCCTGAAGGACCTGAAAGAATTTGAAAGAGGAATTAAATACACGGATAATCAGATTTCACTTCCGATTCTTGCGGGAATGCTAAAGACCAACACAAAATACCTTTCCCATGTGTTAAACACATACCTGAACAAGGATTTTAATACTTACATCAACGAGCTTCGAATCAAATACATCATTGAGAAAATCGAACAGGACGAGAAGTTCAAAAACTATAAATTAAGCGTCCTTGCCGAGGAGTGCGGTTTCTCATCCCATAGTAAATTCTCTGCAGTATTCAAATCCGTAACAGGATTTTCCCCGTCTACTTTCTTACAGTATTTGGAAGAGAGCAAATAGAACCGTAAAACTGAGATTGCAATTTAAAGGAAGACTGTCGCTTGGGCGAACGGTCTTTTTTTTGTTGGTATTAATCCGAAAACAGAGTTGACTTTTAATGACCCGCTGATAACGCAGACTCACCAAAGGTGAGCGCAGATTATGAACTCATTTAGTATCCGCGTAATCTGCGGGAAAATAATATGTCAACTAAATTCCGGAGCAAGTCATTTCGATTGTACCGAAAAATTTCTGTGCCCGGGTTGAGCTTTTATTCGGCTGTTTTTTCCATGCATTTGTTCTCATTTCATCGAAACTCGATTCGAAATTGCTTATGAAGCTGATTTGCTTTTAGTTCTTTGTTTATCAGGTTTTTGGGTTGTTTTTGTCCTGTTTAAATTCAGGAATTTGAACACACATCTGACCTTTTTAAGCAGCTATCCCGGTCTATATTCGCACCAAATTTTTAAACAATAACTAAAAAATATTTTTCTCAATTATGAAAAAACTATTCACCATGTTGGGGTTCTTCTGGATGTGCTTATTGGCATATGGAAGTGGAAGCCCGACACCTTTTTCGTGTGAAGATGATGTCAGTGTCATACAAAGCCAGTATTCCATTTGCTTTGGAGATGCAATCGAGGCCGGAGTTGCCACTGATCTTTCACTAAGCATTTCATGGAGAGTTGCTCCTCAATCAGGAGTGAGTAAAGTATCCGGAATCGGAAAGACTACCGGAGATTTACTTTTCTCAAAACCCGGAACCTATCAGATCACATTTGAGATTCCCGCTCATGGAGATCATCCCGGAAAAACAGAAACAATTACAGTAGAAGTGAGCAGCGCCCGGATGATTTTTGATCTGGAACATATCGCGTTCTCAAAACCGCTCAGCACAGGAGATGCATCCGGAGTTGTGATGACGGTTCCTGTAATCGTGAAAACATATAACGGACAAGCATACAGCTATACCGCGCGTGAAGTGCAAACAACTGGTGTTGCCAATGTTTCTTCCCGTTTGAAAAATGACAAAGCTGTCTTGAAAGATGGTGCAAATGAGCTTTCATTCGAATTGTCAGGGGCCGTTTCCTCAAAAGGAAATATTCAGTTCCGTGTTTACGATGCAAAAGGAGAAGCCCTCTTTTTTAACTACTCAATTACAAACTAAAATGAAAAAGAAATCACTTTTCAACAACGCAAAATTATATGCTGCGGTCATTGGTATTGGGTCTCTCACTTGGTTTGGTTCAACGGCTCAGGCACAATCTTCAGGTTGTAATCCGCTTCAACCATATGATCAGATCCAATCCGGATTTCATACTACGATCGCTTCCCGTCCGGATGGGACATTCCTTATTTGGGGTGCGGGTTCAACAGCTAACGGAAACGGTGCGGCAGCATCAAGGCATTTAACGCCTGTTGTCATCGAACCGAACGCGGGAGTTCCTGCACAACACTACAATTATACGGGAGCACCGCTTTTTGCAACACTTGCAACTCAATCTTCCTCTACAACGCAGGCATTTGTTCTTTCCACAGACGGACTTTATTCGTGGGGAGCGAATAATGTCGCAATCGGAACAGGATTGGACAACCTTGCCGGGTTTGCACAAATCTCTATGCCTGTAGGAATTGTTCCTACGGATATTAAAAACATGATTGCATCCTGGGGAGCATTGGTTTTGCTGACGCATTCGGGAGAAGTATATGTAAGTGGCCGTAATGATGCTATTCACGGAATCGGAGGAGTTTCGCCGGGAGCCGGAGATAATTATTGGGCAAGAGTAACCAGAGATATAACAGGAAATCCTCCTCTTACAGGAGTGGTTGATATCCGGGTTACTCCTGTAGGCGCATTTGCTGTAACTTCTACCGGTCAGTGGTACACGTGGGGATCCCGATGTTATCGGGGAGATGGTACGGCTGTGGCTACCTACAATCGTGCAGTAGCAATGACTACGCCATTCTCAGGTCTTCCGGTTATGATTGCCATGACAGCCGATTTCGGGAATAATACCTGGAACGATGCCAGCAACAGAGCAAGTTATTACGCAATTAACCCGGCAGATAATAAGTTGTATGCCATGGGAAGTAACGGAAACGGACAGCTTGGACAAGGAAATACAACCAATTCTACAGGATGGGTTCCTGTAAGAAACTCAACGAATACGGCAGATCTTGCCAACGTTATTTTTGTTTCTGCAAATGATAATGACGGATCACCGGCAACAGCAAATGCTTCTGTTTCGGTTATTCTTTCCAACGGAGAGTTGTGGTCTTGGGGTTCTAACAACAACGAAATGATCGGTGTGCCCGGAGGAACGGGGAATCATAGTTTACCGAAAGTTCCCAACGGATTTGCATCCGGGACAGATCATGCTACTTATGTAGAGGTCGGTGGACATACTACGGCAATCATGAAATTGTGTGCCGAAAGATATTGTTACATGGGACACAAAATAGACGGTTCAATGGGAGACGGGGTGTCCTCAACAAGCACTGTTTCTACCTTTGACTGTGCGAATACACCGGTAGGATTGATCTGTGGTTCCAGTACCTATGATGCAGGAGATGTACCATTTTCTTATGAAAACGGAAATCCTGCAACACACTATTACATGTGCGGCGATGAAATTTATTTGGGAGCAGCCCAGCCTGATCCGGACAATGGTTTAAGTAATAATGTTGCGCCCGGAGCAAATAATACAGGAACAAATGGTGACGGCGCAGATGAGGATGGATTGACAATTCCTTTGTCACATACCACTGTCAATCCGAATTTCTCAACTGCGCTGACATTTACCAATAATTCGGGAACGAATGCCAATATTTATGCATGGGTTGATTGGAATAATGACGGGGTGTTTTCTCCGAATGAGATTTTCACGACTTCAGTTCCTTCATCTAATAATTCTCAGACCGTAAACCTTACCTGGAATGGCATTTCAACTGCTTGTGGAAATAAATATGCCCGTGTCAGAATAACAACCGAAACACTAACTGACAATGCTGCAACTGCTGCAATCGATGAAAGAAGTTTTGGCCCGGTTATTCATGGTGAAGTGGAAGATTTCTTCGTAGATGTGGACATTCTATCAGACCTTGCAGGAGATTGCGACGGAGATGGAGTCACAAACGGACAGGAAATCACTGACGGAACTGATCCCGGAAATGGCTGTAACTTTATATTAGCGAGCCAGGGCACACCAGGTGCTGCATGGAATACAGGCGACTGTGACGGTGATGGAGTAACCAATGAGCAGGAAGTGACCGACGGAACTGATCCATTGAATCCATGTGAATTACAAATAGCAAGTATTACACTTTCTCAAAGCGGATCATGGCTGAGCGGTGACTGTGATGGTGACGGAATAACGAATGGAAACGAAGTAACGGACGGAACTGATCCGAACAATCCATGTAGTTTTGTTTTGACCAGTCAGAGCACCATACCGGACATAGCTTGGAATAATGGCGATTGCGATGGTGACGGTGTGACAAACAGTACAGAGGTTACAGATGGTACGAACCCTTTGAACGCGTGTGAATATAACGCGACACACATTACATTGCCGGTAACGGTTACAAATTGTCCACCGGTAGCAAACGGTGATGCAGCAACGACACAGGAAGACACTCCGGTTGTTATTAACGTTCCTTCAAATGATACTGATAACAATGGTAATCTGGATAATACAAGTGTAACAGTTGTAACACCAGCATCAAATGGTACTGCGACAGTTGATCCGATTACGGGCGAAATTACTTACACACCGAATCCGAATTTTAACGGAGTAGATACGCTGATTTACTCGATCTGCGATACAGGAATGCCGGTATTATGTGATACAGCAATGGTCATTATTACCGTGAACCCGGTAAATGATCCACCGATAGCAAATGAAGATACCACAACAACCGATGAAGATACTCCGGTTGTAATCAATACACCCTCAAACGACACAGACCCTGACGGAAACCTGGATGAAACAAGCGTAACAGTTGTAACTCCGCCAGTAAATGGGGTTGCGACAGTTGACCCGGTTACAGGTGAAATTACCTATACACCGAATTCCGGATTTAGCGGAAATGATACATTGATTTATTCAATCTGCGATACAGGAATGCCGGTATTGTGCGATACAGCAATGGTTATTATCACAGTTGATCCGGTCAATAATCCACCGGTAGCGAATGAAGATACTGCAACTACCGATGAGGATACTTCAATTGTCATTGATGTTCCTGCAAATGACACAGATCCTGATGGCAATCTGGATGAAACAAGCGTAACAATTGTAACTCCGCCTTCAAACGGTACAGTAACTGTGGACACGGTCACGGGCGAAATTACGTATGTACCGAATCCGAACTTTAACGGAAACGATACATTGATTTACTCAATCTGTGACACGGGAATACCTGTATTGTGTGATACGGCAATGGTGATTATCACTGTCAATCCGGTGAATGATCCTCCGGTAGCCGATCAAGATAATGCGGCGACTAATGAAGATACGCCTGTTATAATCAATGTTCCTTCAAATGACACAGATCCTGATGGCAATCTGGATGAAACAAACGTAACAATTGTAACTCCACCTTCAAACGGTACAGCGACAATTGATCCTGTGACAGGTGAAGTTACATATACACCGAATCCTAACTTTAATGGGGTAGATACCTTGATTTATTCGATCTGCGATACAGGAATGCCTGTATTGTGTGATACGGCAATGGTGATTATCACTGTCAACCCGGTGAATGATCCTCCGGTAGCCAATGGAGATACGGCAACTACAGATGAAGATACTCCGGTTGTAATCGATGTGCCTGCAAACGACACGGATTCTGATGGTGATCCGGATAAAACGAGTGTAACAGTTGTAACTCCGCCATCAAATGGTACTGTTACGATTGATCCTGTTACGGGAGAGATTATTTATACACCGAATTCCGGATTTACCGGAAATGATACCTTGATTTATTCGATCTGCGATTCAGGAATGCCGGTATTATGCGATACGGCAGAAGTGATCATTACAGTAATTCCGTGTTTGTCTGATCCTTTAAAGGATTGCGATGGTGATGGGGTTACGAACGGAAACGAAACAACAGACGGTACCGATCCAAACGATCCATGTGACTTCATATTAGCGAGTCAGACTGCAACTCCGGATACAGCATGGAACACGGCAGATTGCGATGGAGATGGAGTCACAAATGGTACAGAAATAACAGACGGAACCGACCCGCTTAATCCTTGTGATTTGACATTGGCAAGCCAAACACTAACACCAAACACAGCATGGAATACTGCAGATTGTGACGGTGACGGAGTCACAAACGGAGATGAGGTTACAGACGGAACCGATCCGAATGATCCATGTGACTTGACATTGGCAAGCCAGACTGTAACACCAAACACAGCATGGAATACTGCTGATTGTGACGGTGACGGAGTAACAAACGGTGAGGAAGTAACTGACGGAACTGATCCGAATGATCCATGTGATTTGACATTGGCAAGCCAGACTGTGACACCAAACACAGCTTGGAATACTGCAGATTGCGACGGTGACGGAGTAACAAATGGAAATGAAGTAACTGACGGAACTGATCCGAATAATCCATGTGATTTGACATTGGCAAGCCAGACTGTGACACCAAACACAGCTTGGAATACTGCAGATTGCGACGGTGACGGAGTAACAAATGGAAATGAAGTAACTGACGGAACTGATCCGAATAATCCATGTGATTTGACATTGGCAAGCCAGACTGTGACACCAAACACAGCTTGGAATAATGCAGATTGTGATGGTGACGGAGTTACAAACGACGATGAGGTAGCAGACGGAACTGATCCGAATAATCCATGTGATTTAACATTGGCAAGCCAGACTGTAACACCAAACACAGCATGGAATACTGCTGATTGTGACGGTGACGGAGTGACTAATGGTACGGAAGTAACTGACGGAACTGATCCGAATAATCCATGCGATTTTACATCTGCGAATCAAACAGTAGCACCAGGTACAGCTTGGAATAACGCAGATTGTGATGGCGACGGAGTAACAAATGGTACGGAAGTAACTGACGGAACTGATCCGAATGATCCATGTGATTTGATATTGGAAAGTCAGACGGTAACACCAAATACAGCTTGGAATACTGCAGATTGTGATGGTGACGGGGTAACGAATGGTACGGAAGTAACAGACGGAACTGATCCGAATAGTCCTTGTGACTTGATAGCCGCAAGTCAAACGGTAATGCCGGAAATTGCATGGAACAATGCAGACTGTGACGGAGATGGAGTTACCAACGGACAGGAAGTAACAGACGGAACGAATCCGAATAATCCATGTGATTACACAACATCCAATGTTACGCTTACGCAAGGCGGATCCTGGAGTGCTGCAGATTGTGACGGTGATGGAGTAAGCAACGGAAATGAAATCACAGATGGTACGAATCCAACAAATCCATGTGATTTTGTGCTGGCAAGCCAAACTCTAACACCAGATACAGCATGGAATAACTCAGATTGCGACGGTGACGGAATTACGAACGGGGAAGAAGTATCCGGAAATTCCAATCCGCTCGACTCCTGTGATCCGAAAGCTTGTGGTATAACTATCCCGAATGCATTTACTCCGGACGGAGACGGCACAAACGAAGTTTGGGTAATCGAAGGAATTGAAAAATATCCGGACAATCAATTGACAATTTACAATCGCTGGGGGAACCTGGTATTCACAGCAGACAGATATCTGAACACATGGGGTGGTACATCAAACAGCGACCTGAATATTGGCGGGGAACAACTGCCAACAGGAACCTATTACTATGTCATTGATACAAAAGATGCTGCTGCGGGGATATTGAAAGGGTATGTATATATCCAGCGTTAAGAATAGAAATTTTTCAAAATTGAAAAAATGAAAACAATGAAGTTTTTAGTAGCTTGTTTAACACTGGTGTTTCTCGGAAACACCGGTGCAAGCGCACAGCAAGACCCTCATTATACGCAGTATTTTGACAATATGCTGTTTATCAATCCGGCTTATGCCGGAAGCCGTGGGATGTTAAACATGACCGGAATTCACCGCGAACAATGGGTTGGATTTGACGGACGACCTCGTTCTTCCACATTCAGTATGCATTCACCTTTAGCGTACGAATCCGTAGGATTGGGACTGACAGCTGTAAATGACAATATCGGTCCGATGAATCAGACGATGTTTTATGCAGATGTTTCCTATACCATCCGGTTCAAAAACCACAGAGGAAAACTCGCGTTTGGAGTAAAAGGAGGAATTAACCTCATCAATATCGGAAGAGAAGGATTGAATTCAGGTAATCCGGATGATCCCAAATTACTGCAAAACATCCGAAACAATGTGAATCCGAACTTTGGAGTGGGGATTTACTATCACACTCCCGGATTCTTTATCGGAGTGAGTACACCGAAATTTCTCGAGAAGAGCTACGATGCATTGAGCAAAACCAACCTTGAACGCCGGCATTATTTCGGAACAATCGGAGGGGTGATCGGTTTGACGAACAAATGGAAACTGAGACCAACTTCCCTGGTGAAAATTACAGAAGGAGCTCCTTTGAGTCTGGATTTGACATTGGCAGCTATTTACAATGAACGGGTATGGTTCGGAGCAAATTACCGCTTGCTTGCTGCTTTTGGAGCTTTTGTGCAATTTCAGCTTTCTCCTCAGTTTAAAGTTGGAGTTGCCAGTGATTTCGGGACTCAAAAATTGAGAAACTACAATCACGGTTCTTTTGAACTCATGGTGTCTTATGACTTCACCTTCAAAAAAGAAGGAATTCGTTCACCTCGTTATTTCTAATCAGTTTAAACACAGATACACACATGAAAACAATCATATTAGCAATTATTTGCAGTGTTTCATTATCAGGATGGGGGCAAGCGGGGAAATTGAAAAAAGCGGATAATTATTTTGAGCGCTTATCCTATGCCTATGCTGCTGAATTGTATGAAGAATTAATCGGCTCAGAGGTCGACAGCCCCAAGCTGAAAAGCAAATTGGCTTACAGTTATCTGAAAATGGATAATTATACCAAATCTGTTAGCTATTACAGCAAAATGATCGAATCGTCGGAAGCAAAGCCGCAGGATTATTATGATTATGCCTACGTTTTAAAACAAACGGGAAATTATGCTGAAAGTGACAAATGGATGAATAAATACAGCCAGTCTGTTACTGCGGATCTGAGAAGTCAGTTGTTTTTGTCAAATACGACCTACAAATCACGAATAGAAAAGAATCAGGAGTTTTTTTCGCTGGAGAATCTTGCTTTGAATACTGCTTCATCCGATTTTGGAGGATATTACAACCCGGTGCAGGATCGCATGTATTTTATTACGGCAAGAAAGAAACGAACTTTTGTCAAAAATGAGTGGTCATGGGATGGAAGAAGGTTTCTGGATTTGTATCAGGCTTCATTGAGTCAGGATAAGAAACTGGGAAGCCCGAAACGCGTTTCCAAGGTGAACACCAAATTTCACGAAGGACCTGTTGCTTTTGCACCCGATGGGAAAAAAGTTTATTTCACAAGGAATAATATTTCTTCAGGAAGTAAGCGCCGTGACGGACAGAAAATTCAAAACCTGAAGGTATATAGCGCAGAGGTTGATGACAAGGGAAATTGGATTAATGAGCAGGAATTTCCGTACAATTCGAAAGATTACTCCGTGGGGCATCCGACCATTAGTCAGGACGGGAAAACGATGTATGTAGTTTCTGATAAGCCGGGAGGAATCGGTGGAGCGGATCTTTACAAAGTTGCCATTTCAGACAACGGAACATTCGGGGAAATGATCAATCTTGGGAACAAAATCAATACGGAAGGAAAGGAAATGTTCCCGTTTATTGATCACGAAGGCAGACTTTTCTTCTCTACGGATGGTCATCCGGGATTAGGAGGATTGGATGTGTTCGTTGCTTTCCTGGAAAAAGGAACTGTCGGGAAAATCCACAATCTGGGATTGCCCATCAACAGCCAATACGACGATTTTGCGTTCAACATGTCGAAAGACTTCAAAACCGGATTCATTTCTTCTAATCGCGAAGGCGGAAAAGGTGGAGATGATATCTATGCCGTACAATTGATTCGTCCTTTTGTATTCGGAGTAACGATCAAAGGAACTGCAAAGGATAAAAAGGGTGGAACCGTGCCGTTTGCAAAAATAGATTTGAAAGACGACAAAGGAACCATTCTCGAAACAATCACAGCCGACGAAAACGGAGCATATACGTTTGAAGCGGAATACGAGAAAAACTATGCCTTGGGAGGATCAAAAACGGATTATTTCGACGGGAAAAACACCGCAAACACCTTTACGGATGATCAGGTTGTGATTGCCGATGTGGTATTGGAGAAAGATCCGGGATTGTCGCTCTATGCTTTGATCAAGGACAAGAAAACGGGGAATCCTCTGGATAAAGTTCAGGTTTATCTGGTCGACAATATGACCGGTGAGTCGAAGCAAATTGTAACACCTGTGACAGGAGATTTCCGGGAAGCATTATTCGGAAAGAAACTCAATGACAGAGGAAGCTATAACCTGATTCTTCAAAAAGAAGGCTATTTCTCCAAAACAGTGACCTACAATACTGTTTTTGACAGACCTGGACAATACGATGTTCATGGCGTGCTTGATTTGGGAATGGACCCGGAAGTAAAAGACCTGGCTGAAATGATTCAGATCAATCCGATTAATTTCGATTTGAACAAGTTCACTATCCGCGCTGATGCAGCAAAGGAATTGGATAAGATCGTTGAAGTCATGAACAAATATCCTTATTTAGTGGTGGAATTGGGAGCACACACCGATTGTCGTGCATCTAAAACATACAACATGAAATTGTCTGACAACCGTGCAAAAGCATCAGCTGAGTATATCAAGAAACGAATCACGAATCCTGAACGCATTTATGGGAAAGGATACGGGGAATCCCGATTGCTGAACGGTTGTGAGTGCGAAGGAGCTGTTAAATCTGCCTGCCCGGAAGAAGAGCATCAGAAAAACAGAAGAACAGAGTTTAAAGTCATTTCTACCGGAGATGATAAATTAAAAGTAAATAACACCAGTACAGACAGTTTTTAGTAAATCGGTTTGAATGACCGGATCTGATAATTAGTTTCTTTAAACCAGTGAAAGGGTGAGAAAAAGAAGAGTGTAATTGCGTCAAGCAGTTACGCTTTTCTTTTTTTACGCATATCCGGAAAAGCTGTTTTACATCCGTTTCAATAAATCCATGAATTCTTCTTTCTTGCGGACAGAAAGCGGGATTACCTGCTTATTTTTTAATACAATTCTGTTGCCGCCATCTGCTTTGATGTAATGGTCGAAATACGCCATATTGATCAGGTGAGACTGATGAGACCGGAAGAAATTATGAGGAGAAAGAATCGTATCGTATTCTTTCAGATTGATCGAAACAACGAGCTTCGGTTCATTGATAAAATGAAAGGTAGTATAGCTTTTATCCGCCTCGCAGTGAACGATGTCTTGTATGTTGACCGAATAGATCCGCTCAGCGGTTTTAAGAACCAGTTTCTGCAAGTCTTTCGGACGTTCCATATTAGCAAACAAGTTGGCCAGTTTGGTATTGAACGCTTCTTGCCCCAGTGTACCTTCTGCTTTTTTCACCGCTTCAACCAGTTCAGCAGCATCCAGCGGTTTCAATAAGTAATCAATTGCCGAAAAGCGGAAAGCCCGTACGGCATAATCTTCGTATCCGGTAACGAAAATCACCTTGAAATTAACCGGAGTCAGCTTTTGGAGCAAATCAAAACCGGTACCGTCGGGCATGTCAACATCCAGAAACACCAAATCCGGCGCCAACTGTTTGATCAATTGTACTCCGGAAGAAACCGAATCAGCCTGTCCGATAACCGTAACGGAAGGGCAGTGTTGCCGGATCAATGCAATGTATTCTTCACGGATAGTTTCAATATCTTCAATTACAACAGCTCTAAGCATAGGATTTTAATTTTCGTAAATGTAGGGGATTTCAAACAGCACTCTGGCTCCTGTTACTTGTTGGTTTTCATCTTTGGTGTCTTCTGCCTGAAATCTGAAATTTCTGTTTTTGGCGTAGTGCGACAAACGTTCTTTGGTGATATCCATCGCCATTGATTTATGATTCTCAGTTTGCTTTGACGCTGAAAACCCGCTTCCGTTGTCTTTTACTTCGAAAATAAGCCGCTTATCGCGGAGGTGGAACTTAACAGTAATAAATCCACCGTCTTTTTTACCCGCAAGTCCGTGTTTAATGGCATTTTCCACAAAAGGTTGCGCCAGCATCGGCGGCAGAAAATAGGCATCTGGATCGATATTGTCGGTCGTTGAGATCGAAAAATCAAAAGCATTGCTGTACAACAACTGCTGTATGGAAAGGTAGTGCTGCAGCATTTCAATTTCTTCCCTCAGCGAAATGTAATTTTCATTGGAACTTTCAAGTACCTGCCGCGTGAGTTTGGAAAACTTGTTCAGGTATTCCACTGCTTCGGCTTCTTTTTTTCCATGGATCAGACTTCGCACATTCTGAATTGAATTAAAGATGAAATGCGGATTCATTTGTGAACGCTTCAGCTTTTGTTCCGTCAGCAGCTGTTTATTCTCCATCTTCACCTTTCGGAGATTGAACCAGGTGAATCCAAAGCCGATCAGAACCAGTAATCCCACGAAACCAATGCCCAGTAAAAAATTTCGAACACGGAAAACTACCAGTTCATTTTCCTTGTCCGCTACATCCTTTTGCAGGGAAACCGCGTGCTCCACCGATTTGTCGAGGGTATCTTTCAAGTAATATTTATACTTGATTGCAGCTTTGATATCACGCACTTCTTCCCGGATAGTTGTATCCGGTACATGCTGACTTTTGTCGTATTGTATTTCTGAAATCAAGAGGAAAAAGGACTTTTGAAGAGCTTTCAAGTTCCAACTGTTTGCAAGTGCTGAACCATCGGAAGCATAGATCTCTGCCTTTTCATAATCATGCCGGCGATTATAAATTTTAGCCAGCTGAAGGTAAGAAGCAGCTTTTCCTTCTCGATAATTCAGTTTGTCTGCGAGTATTACTGCATCCTGCAATAGGTTGATTCCGCTTTTCGCATCATGACGGGCTGTTCTCACAGCTGAGTCGATCAATTGATCCACTTGCCGGCTGTCGGCTAGTGAATGACTGTGCAATTTGTTCTTCAAATTAGCAGCAGCCGGAGTCTGAGAAAAAGATACCGACGAGATTACAAACAAAACGAAGGTCAGGAAGTGCTTTCGCAAAGTGATCATTCTAAATTCCAATTTTTGGGGTCATTATTCAAGTAGTAAAAATACATATTTATGATTCGCACCGGATTAAATACAAGCAACAAAAAAACGAATATATTCCCATTTCCGGCGGATTTAAAACAAAATCCAACCGATACGCATTTTTCAATGCTCAAAACCCGTCATTCATTTATTTTTGAGGAAATGAAAAAATACAAGAAAATGAGAATGGAGAAAACAATAATCATTCTGCTCCTGCAATTCATTTTGCTTCAAAGCTGTAGTTATGCTGGTCCAAAACAAGGAGATGGAGAATCTATACATAAGCCAAACAGGGAACAAAACAACGATGGACCATTATCAGCCTACCAATACGTGAACTCTTTTGAGAACGGCTTTGCAAGCGTGAGCATAAACAAGAAAATCGGATTCATTGATAAAAAAGGACGAAATGTTGTACCGTGCAAATACGATTTTGTATACGAATTCGCTGAAGGATTTGTAGTCGTTGAACTCAACGATAATCACGGATTTGTAGATACTTCAGGCAAGGAGATTACTCCTTTAAAGTACGATTTTGCGAGCGGTTTTCAGAATGGCAGGGCAGCGGTTAAGTTGGACGGAAAATGGGGGTTTATTGATGAAAAAGGAACAGAAATCATTCCGGTTATTTATGATTATGTGAACGATTTTTCAGAGGAAGTAACAACCGTAAAAGAAAACAATCAGTGGTTCATGATGGATAAAATGAACAACAGGAAATTGATTCCTCATAACAGTGCGGGAATTTCTGGCTTCCACGACGGGCTGGCATCTATTGAATCAGGAGGCAAAAGAGGCTGTATGGACAAGCAGTGTAACATTGTCATTCAACCAAAATACGACATCATCTTTTTTTTCGAGGACGGTTTGGCGATGGTCGAATTGAATAATAAGCATGGATTTATCAACCGAAAAGGACAGGAAGTTGTTCCGTTGTTATATGACAATTATCCGCATTTCAGTGATGGTTTGGCAGCTGTGAGTTTAAACGATTCATACGGTTTTATTGATAAAAACGGAAAAATGGTTATTCCTGTAAAGTATCGTAATGTCTATAGTTTTTACGATGGCCTGGCGCAAGTCCGGGTTGGTGGTAAATCAGGTTGTATCAACCACAAAGGTGAAATGATCATTCCCGCTATTTACGATGAAATTCAGGTTGGTGAAGGAGTACTTGGAGTGATTTCCGGTGGTAAAGGACAATTTTTAGATGTGCATGGAAAAGTACTATTTCCTGAAGTGTATGAAGATTTGTATGGATTTAGTGATGGAGCTGCTTTGGTTCGGCAAAACGGAAATTGGTTTTTTATTGATAAACAAGGACGCAGATTGTTTTAATATCTGTTTAGACGGTTTAAGAAGACAAGCCGGAAGACAAAAACGAATATATTTCCATCTCAGGCGGATTTAAAACAAACTCCAACTGATATATATATCCTGAATTCCTGTTCCTTTATTCTCCTATTTTTGGGCAAAACGAGAAACTTTTTAAAGTCATTCTGATTTTAATTTGATTTGTTGTCTGCCTGAAAAAACAAGTATGTATATAACAAGAATGCTCATCATGATCGGTTTTAGTTTCGCTTTTCTGAAGGGGAGTGCTCAACGGATCGTTACTGAAAAAGAAATCAGTTTTAACTTATCTCACCTGAGTAATTTAGGGAAAGAACTTGTTATCAGAAAAAATGACACGACTTTATTGGCACCCGATAAATACCAATACAATTACAACAGGAGAGATACAAAACACCTTGTTTCTTTCGTGATTAATGCAGCCGGAAAACCTGATGGAGTTGTTGATGTTGACGGCAGGTTTAAAACCTTTGTCCGCAATGGAATAGTGTACCGGTATGAAGATTATCACGAGGAGAATCATCGCTTAATAGTAGAAAGCTATCTGCGCGGCGACACGATCGTTTGGAAAATGTATAACAAATACAATCAACTACGCGCTGAAAGCCGGACTATAGACGAACAAACCGTTTATAATTTCGACTGTGACTGCGATATAGAAACCGATAGCATAGAGGCATGTACACTTACTGATGAACTAAACGGAATTTACATACGCTACGGAGCGGGAGGACAAATCACGTTTAAAACAATGACGAAAAATTTACCGGCAGGAGTAAAAAACCAAACGGAAGAATACGATGAAAACGGGAAACTGACAATCCTGTTGGTTCATTACAACGATGACAGCAGCAAAACAACCTATTCCAATGGCGAATATATCATTACAAAGTTTTTGGATGAAGGTCATTATATTGAAAAATTCACCCCAAAAGGTGAGTTGATAGATAAATACATATTGCCTTATCCGACCTCTTATTAATATTTTGAAAAACAGAATATTATATAGTGTTATTTAATTAAAAACTTAAATAAAATTAATCCATATAAAAGATGACCTGGACAAAAATTAACCCGGAAGAACAAGAAACCATTTTTCAATCCGAATCGACAGAATCAACTCAGATTGCAGTTGATATGAAAATAGTGGTAGACAGAATGATCGAGAATAAAGAGGCAGACAATGCTTCATCTGCACAGCAGCTTTTCTTTTTTATCAACGCTACCAATGGCTTTATTAAAATAGTTTGGTGGAACAATGAGATATCGCAAGTTGTCGGAGATTGGATCTATGAGCTTGAATTAAGAACATTTTGGGAAGGCGAAGATGACTCTTTCAATTTTGACAATGTGTGCAGATATGCCTTGTTTGATTTTACGGAAGACAATATGATTCTGGATGATGGAACTCCGGTCTACGATGTGTTTGTGAAAACAGAATTGACTGACATTGAAGAAGTATTGATCTGAGAATGAAACCATCGCTGAGCCATCAGCACGAATTAAACAATGCAGGATCATGATTCCGGAAATTTTAAAAAAGTATCAGACAGAATTAGAGAATCTCAAGAGAAAATCAATTCTGATCAGTGAAAACGAACTGGAGATTTTAAGTCCCGATTCGCTGGACCTTAAAACCAGTAAATACTTAGGCTATCCGTTTATTCCTCTGGAAATGGAATATCCGAAGGATGCTCATGGAAATGTATTGATACCGACCGTTCAGATCAATTTTGGAGAGATTCCCAAATCTGATTCCTTGCCCGAAAAAGGCATCCTGCAAATTTTTCTCAGCCAGGATTTCGACTTCCGAAAAGAAGATTGTTTTGTGCAGTACATCTCAGAAGAACAGCTCGAATTGCCTCACATAACGGACTTTTCGTTTTTAAAGGATGAATTTTATTCCGGAAATCCTTTCAAACACATTTACAAACTGGAATTTGAACAAAGCAGTTGTTGGGCCAGTGCAACCGATAGTCACTATCCATTTCAGTGTGAGGAATTTGATGATCTGACCATTGAGGAATACATGTGGGAATTGATGGACGAAGATGAAGACGCTTACGATGAATTTAGTGAGTTTTTCACCGGAGAGAGTACAGGCAGTAAAATAGGTGGCTACGGTCATTTTGTGCATGGAGATATCAGAGGAATTAAAAATGACATCAGGAATTATGAATTGCTTTTACAAATCGACGGAAGCGACGAAGCGGTTTATAACGGAGAACAGGACGTATACATGCACCTTTTTATCGCGAAAGAAGATTTAGCGAAGCTGGATTTCAGCAAAGCATACATTGATTGGGAAGTGGGTGATTAATCAGAGCTGCGGTCTTCTGCGGGAAACTAAAAAAACAGAACTTCAAAACAAATTGATCTAAATAAAGAATTAAAAATGACGATAGAATTAGTTCACGAATTATTTACCACTATCAGAGATGCAAACAAAAGTCCATTCGGAATGCTGGATAGTCAGAATATTCTGAAAGGCAATCCGGTTGCCAGGAACATATTTGTTTCCGTTAATGGCGACGGAATGATAAAAAACGGTGGTTTCGATACGTATTTGTATGAAATCAAATTAGGTAAAATAACCAATGCTCATGTGAAGCAGGCATTCAAAGAAATAGGATTTAATTCCGGATTGGAAATTTTGAATAAAGCCAAAAGGAGTGCAGATCTGAATGCTTTGGATATGGCGTATTACCAGTTGGACGAGGAATTTGAAAAATTGCTCATAGATTACCTGCGGCAGCATTGGGAAAACCTCGAATTTGTCGCTTATTGTGAGTCAATTTCCTTTAAGCGCGATCAATAACAACGTAAATAATTAAAAACACACACATGGGACTGTTTAGCGGACTATTTAAAAAGAAAGAGAAACCAATCATTAAAAAGAATGATGAGTTGATTGCCAATTCATCAAAAGTGAGCATGGAGGAAATGGAAGAAATCCAGTTGTACCTGAAAGATAAAATGGATGCAGACGAATACAATTCGGCTTTTAATCAGGCATGCAGATTGATTCCGAAAAAACAGTACGCAGAAGCGATTACGCAGTTTGAATCCATCCGTGAGCATTCAACCGACGATTACGAAAAGGGAAGTTGTGAAAACCAGATCGGAGCATGCTACTTTTTCCTCGGAGATTTTGAAAAAGCATTGGAGTGTTACAGCAAATCATTCCATGCCGGTTACGACAAAGATGTGAATGACTATAACATTTGGGAAGCTTGTGAAGAGTTGATAAAAATTGATGGCAACAAGGCGAAATGGTCGCAGTATTATTTAGAGCTTTTTCCGGACGGACAATATGCCAGAAAAGCAAAAAAGAATATAGCCTAAGCAGCTTATCCTACACAGCACGAGGCAAATCCATTACGATTGTCTCAGCATCCGGATCTTTTCAGAATACTCACCATAAAACACAGTGACAATGAAAAACATCAAATTAGAAACACTCGACAAATACAAAGACAATTCCAATTTTGAATTGATCGAAGGCAACATTTATAAAGATCTGGAAGAAGATCATTATGTATTCGCCCTTTCTTATGAATTGGAAGAAACGGAAGATTCTCAGTATCCGCTGGAAGATGTTCTGGATGAATACCTGCTGCATGTGTCCGATTTTATAGATGAAGACCGTTTTTATGCTTCAAAAGAAGTCACAATCGAATTGGCTGGAGATTTGGAAAATGTGAAAGAAGCAATCGCAGCTATCATCGGTAAACGCGTATACAATCAGGAATTTGAAGACGAAAAAGGAGTGACCCGCGTCAGATTGGTGATTGAATAAGAGAAAGCTGCTTGAAAGAAGTGTTGTTAACCAAAAGAAAGATGGAGATTTTTAAAGCAGAAAACCAGCTTATTTCTCGCAAAGAATTAAAGGAATTTGAAACAAAAATCGGCTTATCCTTACCGGAAGACTACAAAGCACACATGCTTAAATACAACGGCGGGTCGGTTGTGAATATCTATCTGTTTTTTGGAGTACCGGACAACGGAATCAACCTATTCGGGTTTTATCCGATCAAGTATGGAACAACTCTTTTTGTTGACAGGAAAGATTATTTACCTGAAAACCACATTGGAATCGGCAGAACGGGAACGGGCTATCTGGCGATGTCATTGGATGAAAAAACGTATGGAAGCATTTATGTTCATTATTCGGAAGTAGTATTGGAATTACTGGCTTCTTCTTTTACAGAGTTTATAGAAGGATTGGATGATTATACAGCTGATTTTTAATAGACGAACAAGCAATGCGTCAATTTTGGTCAGATAATTGTAACTTGAAAAGTTAAAATGGGGGAGATCCCCCGGTGAAAATTAAAAACCAGTGAAGCAGATCCCGGATCACTTTACTATAAAATAGAAAAATGAAAAAAATAGCACTAATCATTGCTCTTTTAGGGAGCACAGCATTTGCCAAAGCGCAAACTATCGAATCGAGCAGCCGCAGTACTACAGGCTATATTAAAAGCGACGGCACGATTGAAAACAGAAGCCATTCCACGATTGGTTACATCAAAAGTGATGGTACAATCGAGAACGCCAGCCGCAGCACCATTGGTTACATTAAAAGCGATGGTACGATCGAAAATAGCAGTCGCTCCACAGTAGGTTATGTGAAGAAAGACGGAACGGTTGAAAACAGCAGTCGTTCTACGATTGGCTATATCAAAGACGATGGAACGGTTGAAAACTCCAGCCGCAGTACGATCGGTTACGCCAGAGGCATTAAAAAAGAATGGGCTGCAGTAGCGTTTTTCTTTTTTAAGTTTTAGTTCTCATCTGTCCTGTCATCCCGATAGCTATCAGGAGAACAGGACAGATATTCTTTCGCAGAACTTTAAAGTGGTCCTTATGCTGAAAATCGTATGAAAAGGAACAAATGGAGCGAAAAAAAGCATTTCCTGTTTGAGTCCGGTCAGCTTTGACTGACGGACGAGTTTTAAATGCTTTCGCGAAATACCGTGTACTTTTCAGATTTTCGGATACAGACCTAGACTTTTGGTTCTTTGCGGCAATGGCAAAGAACATATTATATATCTGCATGATATAATCTTCTTCGCGAAGAGCGGGATATAATTGTTTATCTTTTCCGTTTTGAAACCGAACCTGTAAACAAATACTTTAACCCAAGGGTACTACAAGAAGCAGCAACAAAAGGAAAAGTAAGCTGAGTGAGCTTGTAGTGGTACATTATTAAACCAATTGCGGCAGACAAACCAACCGAAATCAAAACCCAGATGCCGTCTTTCACCTTGTCTCCGGCAAAAACAATGGCACATAATACGGCATTGTAGCTAAACAATCCTATTCCGATTTCGCCGGCAGGAGCAGAGAACCCGAAAGATAAAACACCTGCCAATAATGCACCGGCAAGACCACATAAAGCTGAAACCGGTGAGTGAATGTAAACCCCGATAAAGAACACAAGGCTGGCAAAAAGGCTTCCTTGAAAAATCACTTCTCCAAAACCTCTCAATGCAAAAGTGAAATCCGAATCAACGGGAATTGCCGCACTCAATAGTTCGGAAGGTGCAACCGGATATACTTGTTGAAACAAGAAGATGATTCCCCATGTTACCAGCACAAACGGCAGTGTAAACACCGGAATTTTTTTGACAATAAACAGATGTTGCAGAATAGTTGCAACGATCGAACCCGCGATGACAGCAAGCCAGACCACGAAAACAGGCTCAAAATAGAAGATCAGCGCCACACCAACTAAAGCTGCGCTAAAACCATAAAGTCCTTTTTCTGTTTCCGTTTGATTGTATCGAAGCAATTGGGCTGTAATGGTTCCACAACTAACAGCTAAAATAGCAGCGACTCCCATTAATGGCGATCCATAAAAAATCCCGATCAGGAACAATAATCCGGTTGCGGCATTCTCCTGAAGCATGATTTGCCCCAGACCTCTTAAAATGGTAACGAAGAAACGCTGTCCGATCATTGCCGAAAATTACGGATAATGACGGTTAAATCACTCCTTTTTTGTTTGAGAAAACCAGGTGTACAATTCCCACAGACCGACTCCCAAAGCCGATATTCCCCAAATCCAGACCAACAGATCTGCACAATGAGGATACCAGGCAAGTGTGTTCCAGGACCATCCGAAGAATAGAAAAATGGAAAAAAGAACCAAAGGACCACTGAAGTAAACTCTTTTGTATGATTGGTAGTAGGAGGAGATGAGATTCAGACAAATTGCCTGAGATAATCCCCACAATGTTCCAAAAAAGCCGAACAACATGAATTTGGCGTTGTTTTGATGCAGTTTGCCATTTCTTCCTCCTTCAAAAACGTCGTAGTACCACGTACACCAGGAATCCACCAGCCCCTGATCGACCAAAGTGCGGGCATCACTGTAATAATAGGAAACCCGTTTGTCTCCAATAGTTTCCATATGGTCTGCCATGGTTTCAAGCACCATTCTGGAATCAATGGTTGCATTCATTACAAGTCCCAATTGAAAGAACAGGTAGAGAATAACGATTGGAATGACCAGATAGAACAATTTATCCGGCAGTTTAATATGAATAATGGGAATTTCAATTTCATGAGGCTTGTAAAACAAGATAAAAACACCCAAAAGCATGATGATGGTCATAAAATCCAATGTCTTCACCAAATCATTAGAATCAGCTTTATAAGCACTTTTCCTTGATTCATAGAGCGAGCTTGCAAGGGAGGATCTGTCCATGGAATCTATCAGAATTTGCTCACCCGGATGCAGTTCCCTGAATCTGTTATTGAGCTGAAAACGATTAAGAGGTGTTTGTTCGTAAGTGCTCGGATTAGAATCTTCATTAGCAGCATAAACAGGATCTTTCAAGCGATTGTTCCAAACAAACAGAAAGAAAATGAAACTACTAAAACACAGGAGAAAGTTCGTGATTCCTAAATAGTTGATAGTCTTTTTCATAATACTAAATCTAAGGATAATTCCTAAGTGGATTGAATAGCAAATTTTACCCCAGTAAGCTGAAATGAGCTCCTGTCAGAATGATCTCTACATGTGTTCCATGTTGGGTAACCGAACTTGAAGAATGTCCATGACTTACATCGGTTGCCGTAGCGTAGTAAGTCATTCCGGTTATCGATTCAATGATTGCCTGAATTTGAGTTTCGGTGCCTTCTCCAACGGTAACTCCTGAGGAAATATTCAAACGGTCTTCTGAAATCTTAGCAATAACAGCTTCATAATCTGAAAGTTTGCCCAAACGGATCAATACACACCGTATATAACAGGTCCAATTTTTCCCTGAAACAACAGTAATTTGTCTATCCGTAATATAGTTTGCAGAGAGCAGGGCTTCCTGTATTGACACGACAATTACGCGATCTATCCCTGATTCTGCTCTGATATTGTAATGGATTGATGAGCCTTTTTTTGGTGAGATCATCTTTTTAGCACAACGATCGAAAGCGGCATCTATTTCGGACATGTATTTTTTGAAGTCTTCTGTTGTTGAGATGTATTCAAGTGAAAATGGATCGTCAACAATTTCTCCCATCTCGTCTGCTGCATCCTCAAAATCAATGTCAGAATTGCCCTTTTCCTTCGCGAGTTTTACTAAATGCTTGATTCTTTCAATCCAGTATTTCCGGGATCTTTCCAACAAAGGATCAGAATGTGGCCCTATTCCGAAATATCGAAGTACTTCATCATCTGAATCTTCATCCGATGAGTCTTCTTCTTCTTCTTCTGAAGAACTCGAATCATTATCTGAGGTGTATAGTTTTTCTTTTTTTGCCCGTTTCAGTTTTCCTCCCATTTTGTTAAATCGCTTCCGATAACGGCCTTCAATTTCATTATCAGTATCTGTTCCAATCTCATCTAAAGGAATAAAACCATGAATTTTAATTCCGGCTGCCTGAAGAATTTTTATGGCATTAGTGAACTCTTCATCAGTTCCATACGGGTTAGCAAAAAACATTGTAACGTCTTTTAAACCGTGTTTTTTAACCCATTCAGCTAGCAGCGTGGCGCATTTTGCATGACAGGGACTATTGTTAATCGTAATGACGATTACCGTTTCTTCATTTAACTTAATTCCACTGCTATCAACCTGCTGCATAAAAATCTCTTCGGCATGTTGATCGTCATCAGAATCATTCCTTGCTTCAAAACGGTTTTTCCCAACAATTCCTACAAGTTTTGTCACTGTATTGAATGCGAACTGATTAATAGCCGCATATCTTTTTTCATCAGACATGCCTCCGCCGGGTAAATTAGGACTTGATGAATGACTGAATTCTACCTCCGTGAAAACGGAAAGATTATCCTCTTCAAAGGAACGATACACATCAAAAACCGACCAGTTATCTTCTTGTGCATCAATTTTTTTTATTTTATCTCTGATATGATCTTCATTGAATTTGCCGTATTTGGCAACAAAAAAGAGAATCAATTCTTCTATGTTGGTGGCAGAGACCCTTTTTGATTTTTTTGAAAAATCAATGACCCGTTGAACCGGTGCACGGTTTCCTTCGTTTGTAAAATAAGGAGTATTTATTCTTTGCTTTGATTCCGAATCACTTTCGTCAGGGTTCAATAATGTCTCTTTTCCTAAAGCAAATAGGGCAGGCGTACTGTCATTGACTAATTCGTGTATCTTTCGTTGTGCGGCAGCTTCCGGTCGATTATCCACAAACTCGAAAGCCTTCATTCCCATCACATCAGCTTCTTTCTCCAGGTCGCTATCATCATTTATATTGACACCACCTTTCATTTGAAGCGTGGTTTTTACACGTCCTTGTTTTTGCTGAACAACATGCCAGGCCTCATGAGGTAAATGTTTTTCTTGCCCCGGTTGTAAATGAATATCCGTTCCCTGAGCGTAGGCATGAGCTTGCAGTTGAGCAGGTTTATCCGAATTGTAATGAACAGTTACGTCATCCATGGAATAACCCGAAAGGTTTTCGATCCCTGATTTCAGGTGATCGGGTAAACCCGTAGTGTTGGCCCTCTTTCGGAGAGATGGTTGCTGAGTTGAATAATTCTCAACCATCGTTTTGAGTTGAGCGGCTTGTTTAGCCTGAAAACTATTGTTTACAATCTCTTGTGTTTTTTCATGCGCAACGGCATTCGGGCGATTATCGACAAATTGAAAACCGGAATACTTTCGACTCTTCTTTTGAAAAAGATTATGCGCTATCGAGTGGCTTTTTTTTTCTTTTGAGTTTTCAACGTAAGTATTCATAGTCGTTTATTACTGTTCATCAACTTACGAAGGAAAGAATGACTCCAGCAAATAGTTTGTTGTTATGTTAACAGCTTAATACTAGTAAAAAAAAATGAAATAGAAGGATTTTGAGTAATGATAATTGCTTAATCATTTGAACTAAACACTTGAAAATAAAATGATAAGCTGTTACTACGTAATATTGGTGTTATAATATTTTCTCGAAACCCGCTTTATTAATTCGTAACTTATTTTATTCCAGCCTTGTGAAGTAAAATATTCATCATCAAGTTTGTCTGGTTTTGAAATTAGAATTAATTCAACAAAGAAATCTTTCCAGCCAATCCACAAAGTAACATCAGAACCCGTTATACCCTCCGAAGAAAGAAACCTAAATTCAAGTTTCGAATCGGTATTCCACTCTCAAAACTCACTCTCGATGCTCAAAAAGAAAAAGAGCCCTGACAAAATTATCAAGGCTCTTTTTCTTTAATTATAGCGGTGTTATTTTTCGCATTCAACGATACTGGAAATCTCAGTACCAGTCAGGATCAATCGTTTAAAGGTTAATCCGGCTTTTTCAACAAGGGTTTTAAACTCACTTAAGGTTCTTTCTTTTCCTGTTGTCATTGCCATGATGTTGATGTCCAGCAGTTTTCCTGCATGAGGTTTGTTTTGGGAATCATCCGGAATGACAGAATCGATGATCAATAGCTTTGCTCCGCTTGGCATAGCGTCGTGAGTATTTTTCAGGATTTGAATGGATTCTTCATCATTCCAGTCATGGATAACCCATTTGGTCATGTAAAGATCTGCTCCTTCGGGTACTTTTTCAAAAAAGTCTCCTGCAGCGGTGGTACATCTTTGAACCATGTCTTCCGGGATTGATTGACCGATAAGATCCGCAATATAAGGTTGATCGAAAATGATTCCCTTACTCTGCGGAGTAGCTTCCAGAATGGCGTACATCAAAGCGCCGTTTCCGCCACCAATGTCAACCAGGGTTTTGTACGGAGTAAAGTCATAGGCATCAATAATGGCTTTCAAAACTGCGCCCGACATTCCATCCATGGCTTTTGCCAGATTGACTCCTTCCTCCGGATTTTGCTGATAATATTCCCAAACCGGTATTCCATGCGCATGTTCGAATGGCACTTTCCCGGTTTTTACACCATAAGTCAGATCTCCGAAAGCAGGAAAGTGCTCGCCAAGATTAGCCAATGCCCAAGGCTTGACAGATCCCGGAACATCCGTTAACAAGGTTGATCCAAAATCATTCAGCGCAAAAGTCCCGTTTCCCTTTTCTTCAAAAATACCGACACTGGTAACCGCCCGAAGCAAACGGTAAAGAGAGGGTTCATCAGATTCTGTTTCCTTTGCCAATTCGGACAAGGTCTTTGGACCATCAATTAATTTATCGGCAATGTCAAGTTTTGAAACAGCATGAATACAGCAGGCAACCCAATAGCCACTGATTAATTCATACATCTTAAAAGATAGTTCGGGGTTCTGTGGTAATTTTTCCATTCGAATAGTTTATTAGTTAATGATCTTAAAACGACTAAATTTATGAAAACCATTTATTTTTCATAAATTACATTTACATAATAAAATAGGTGGACTGGTAAAACTGAAGAAAATGTTAGCTGATATAATTAGTATTTTACCATCATTGAATGATATGGTGAAATTGCACGCCAAAAAAACGGCATTAGTTCATGAAAGTGAAAAAATCACATTCGCACAATTGAACATCCAATCAAATAAACTTGCTAACCATCTAAAAAGTAAAGGAATAACGACAGACACACCTGTTTGTTTTTGTCTGGATCAATCTATTGAGAAAGTTGTTGTCATGTTGTCGATCTGGAAAGCAGGAGGAGCATATGTTTCTCTGGATCCTTTGTATCCCGAAGCCAGGTTGCAGCATATTCTGGATGATACGGACAGTCCCGTGTTAATCACAACAAGTTTTTTTTCTGATAAATTTTCTTCGTACGACGGTGAGCTTATTCTCCTGGATGAACAAAGAGATGAAATCGAAGAATGGCCGGGTAAAATGCCTTATTCTGAAAATGAAGACGGACTGGCTTATCTGGCATATACATCGGGAAGTACGGGAACACCTAAAGCTGTCATGGCGGAACAGAAAGGACTTGGAAACTTTATAAATGGTTTTGGTGCATTTTTAAATGCCAATGAGGAAGATACAGCGCTTAATATTTCCTCTTCCAATTTCGACGGAATTGTTCTGGACCTTTGGGTGCCGCTTTCTCTTGGAATGACCGTTTACCTTTATCCGGATAACAGGGTAGTGGGTGAACCCTTGCTTCAGTATATCCGGGAACACGAAATTTCGATTCTTCCTTATCTTCCGGTATCTATTCTGGCTACTTTGCCCACGGATCAACCGATTGGGAGATTGCGAAAAATTTGTACCGGTGGTGAGGCTCCGGTTGTTCATGTTATTGATCACTGGAAGAAAAAAACGGAACTGATCAATATCTACGGGCCTACTGAAACAACCGTTGTTGTTTGTGGATTTGAATTTGATGAAAGTCATCCTATAGGCACGATCGGAAAACCTTTGCCCAACGTGAATTTTTATGTTCTGGATGAAGAGATGAATGTGCTTCCGACGAATGAAGTGGGTGAACTTTATATCGGAGGAATCCAGGTTTCCAGAGGCTATTACAATCAACCCGAACTGACGGCAGAACGTTTTTTGGATTTTACCACTCCGGAAGGAATAACGGAACGGATTTACAAAACGGGAGATTTGGTGCGAAGATTGAAAGACGGCCTGATCGAATTTGTGGGAAGAGCGGATCAGCAGGTAAAAATCAGAGGATTCCGGGTAGAGCCGGCCGAAGTTGAAGAAAATATCCGGCTGTCCGGTTTGGTAGGAAACTGTATCATCGTTGTTCGTGAAGAACAAGATGAAAAGCACATGATCTGTTTTTACAAAAATAACCAAGACAAGCAGACGTTCCCGGAAGATCTTCGTGCGTATTTATTTGAGAAACTGCCTTCGTATATGATTCCTTCCCGGTTTTTGGAAATCGAAGCGTTTCCTTTGACTGCGAATGGTAAAATAGATAAGTCTGCTCTAAAAAACAGGACACTGGAAGAAGAAAAAAGAAAGCATTTTACAGCTCCTGAAACGGAATTGCAGCAAAAATTAGCTCTTCTCTGGGGAACCGTTTTAAACATAAAAAGCGTTGGTATCCACGATAATTTCTTTCAATTCGGAGGTAATTCCATTCTTGCTTATAAGTTGATGACCCAAATCAGGAGGGAGCTTCATCTGAGCTTGAAAATGGCAGATTTCTTTTTGCATCCAACCATTCACGATCTTGAACAGCGTCTTATTCAGAAAGATTTTGAAGAAAGGAAACCTGTCATTTCTCCGGATGAAAATAATCTGATTCAGCTTTCTTCACAGCAACAGGCCTTGTGGTTTCTAGACCGGCTTCATGGAAGTGTGGCTTACAACGTTGGTGCTTTGTATCCGATTAGTAAAGATGTTTCATTCATGAAACTGGAGAAAGCAGTCCGGAAACTGCTTAAAAAGCACCCGGTTTTAAGAACGGTTATTGAAGAGAAAAATGCGTTGGCGCAACCTGTTGAAATCAACGAAAACAATTGGATGCTGCAGACTTTGTATAACTCTGAAAATTTGCAGCAATTGTTACAAATTCCATTTGATCTGGAAAGAGATTACATGCTGCGTGCTTATGTGATTTATGAAAACGACGAGCCCAAATCGCTCTTTCTGATCGTTCATCACATCGTCACAGACGGGTGGGGAATGCCTTTAATTGTAGAGGAGCTGAATGCTATTTATAGCGAACGTTCAACCGACGAAACCAAACTGATTTCTACCGGATACAAGGATTACAAGCAATGGCAGCAAAGTCAGAATGAAGACGACGGGATTCATTTCTGGAAAAATTACCTGGAAGACGTTCAAGCTCTTCAGATTGTCCCTGATTTTAAAAAGCAGTATCCTCATCCTGATTCCGGAAAGCAATTCCAATTCGAGATTGATGAAAACCTAACGGCTGTTTTAAAGAAACTTTCGGAAGAACAAGCAACCACTTTGTATACGACATTGATGTCTGCATTTGGCTTGCTGATGCAATATTACAGCGGCCAATCCGATATTTGTATCGGAAGTCCGTTTGCAAATCGGCCGTATTCTTTTGAAAAGACAATCGGTTACTTCGCCAATATGCTTCCGGTGCGGATGAAAATAGACGGAAACCCGACCTTTGCAGCATTTCTACGACAAAACAGAGATTTGATGCCACCGATTTTTCAGCATCAGGATATTCCTCTTGAAACAATAATCAGTCATGTAATTAAGGATCGTTTCGCGGGACATAATCCCTTGTTTCAAACTGTTTTTGTACTTCAGCAACCGATCGAAGCAAGTGAAAATAAGCAACCGGTCAATCCTGAAAAAGTCGAATGGATTTTTAATGGACGAACCAAATTTGACCTTCAGTTTGAAGCACTTCCGGTTGGTAACAAATTAAAAGTCAATATCGATTACTCGGACGTTTTGTTCAAGGAAAAAACAATCCTTGAAATGGCGGATTTCTTTCAGTTAATCCTAAAATCGATCGCTTTAAACCCGAACCAAAAAATAGGGGATATTGCGATGCATTCCGTTTCGGACGACTCACAGGATCGTTTATCTGAAGATGGAAAAAGGTTTAAAACCTTCATTGAATTGTTTGAAGAACAGGTCGGAAAAACTCCACAGAACACCGCATTCATGTTTTCCGGTAAAAGTGTTTCTTACGAGGAATTAAATGAAAAATCAGGCAAAGTTGCAGAGTTGCTGATTGCTTCAGGGATCGGAAACGGGGATTTTGTTGCATGCTTCCAAAACCAGTCCATTGAAAGAGTCATCACTTTACTCGGAATTATGAAGGCTGGGGGAGTTTATGTTCCTTTAGATGTTACGTATCCGATTGACAGGATTAAAACCATTTTGGATGATACGAATGCAAAAGTGCTCATAGCATCAGAGGAAATCGAGATCATAAATTCTGAAATCAAAACACCGGTTCTGCTTATTGAGCAGCTTTTAACTGCTCCTGTTGACAACATTAGAAAGCGTTTCGCGGATACACATTCCCTCACTGATCTTGCTTATGTGATTCACACATCAGGAACAACCGGAACACCCAAAGGTGTTTTAATTGAACACCGATCTTTGGGGAATTTTATCACGGAATATGGCAATTTGCTGGATCTTGGAGAAACAGATCACACGCTTCAGTTTTCACCCTATAATTTTGACGGATCGGTTATTGATCTTTGGATTCCTCTGACAAAAGGGGCTACAATTCATCTTTATCCGAATAATAAATTGTTGGGAGATCATTTGGCGGAATTTCTTTCACTTCATTCTATTTCGGTTATTCCTTTTATTTCTCCTTCGGTTCTTTCAACAATTCCGCCGTTTTTTGAATTGCCTTCATTGAGAGTCATTGGAACCGGGGCTGAAATCTGCCCGCCACAGGTAAGTAATCATTGGAAACAGCGTGTAAAGCTGCTGAATATGTATGGTCCGACAGAATCTACAGTTGCTGTCAATGATTTTGTATTTGATGAGATACATCCCGGAAATACCATTGGAACAGCAATCAATAATATGAAGTTGTATGTGCTGGATCAATTTCTTCGTCCGGTTCCCCATGGTGTGATCGGCGATCTTTATATTTCCGGAATCCAGCTTGCAAGAGGATATTTGAACCGAGCTGAACTCACCGCTGAAAAATTCCTTCACAATCCTTTTTACAAGGAGAAAGACAGTATTTACAGTAGAATGTACAAAACAGGAGATCAGGCGAAAATATTGCCGGATGGATTGATTGAGTACATGGGAAGAGGGGATCATCAGGTGAAAATAAGAGGTTATCGCATCGAACTGGCAGAAATTGAACAGGTTCTTTGCCAGATTTCCGGGGTTAAAAACGCGTCGGTACAGGTACGCACGAGTAGCGAAAATGTAAGTTCTTTAAGGGCATTTGTTGCAGGAGTATCAGATATTCAATTCATCAAAACCGAGCTGGGTAAAAAGCTTCCGTCGTATATGATCCCGAATGAAATTTTCATGGTGGATGCCATTCCTTTAAATTCCAATGGAAAAGTGGATGTGCATTCTCTTGATTTGATGGCTGAAAAATATAATCCGGGAACAAACGAAACTGAGGAAGAACCAGCTAATGAATATGAAAAGATCATCAAAGAAGTCTGGACAGAAGTATTGCAATGCAATATTAAAAGCATGGAAGCCGATTTTTTCCATTTAGGAGGACATTCATTGCTTTTGACAAAACTTTACAACAAACTGTTCAAGCACTTCCCAAATAAACTGTCATTAAGCGAATTGTATGTAAATAGTTCCATCAGAAAACTGGCTTTACTCATTCAGGAAAGATACGCCAGTCCTGATACCAGTGATTATGCATTGGGGACGGATCCTTTGAGTGATGAGATCAGGAAAGATGCAACCATTGCTCCCGACAGATTTAAATTCACTACTTCAGAAAAAGGAAATTTTGAAAAGCCTGAGGCGGTACTTTTGACCGGTGTTACAGGTTTTGTCGGGGTTAATCTCCTGGTAGAGCTGTTACGATCAGATGTTGGAACGATCTATTTACTGATTCGGGCTGAGAGTGAAGGTCATGCAAAAGCACGCATTTTAGAAGCGCTGGAAAGTCAGTGGATATCTACAAAGATCTATGATGAAAAAAGAATCAAGCTGTTGGCCGGAGATCTTGCGAAACCATTTTTGGGTTTGACTTCAGAAAGATATGATGAATTGACTCAGGTAATAGACGTGGTGTATCATGCGGGAAGTTCTGTCAATTTCATCCAGCCGTACGCTTACATGAAATCGGCCAATGTAGATGCTTTGCATACGCTTATCCAATTTGTGACGACCAAAAAACTGAAGCAATTGTCACTTTTGTCAACCGTTGGTGTTTTCAGTTGGGAACATTATTTCACAAAAACACCTCTAATCAAAGAAGATACGGATATCGGATCTGCTTTTAAGTATTTAAGCCGGGATATGGGCTACATACAGAGTAAATGGGTGATGGAGCAAGTTGCACAGGAAGCTATTCGTCAGGGAGTTCCGATTGTCATCTTTAGACTGGGCTATGTTTTTTGCCATAGTTTGACGGGAGCAACGGCCAAATATCAATGGTGGAGTTCGCTGATTAAAACCTCTATCCAATTGAAATGCTATCCGCTTTTAATTGATCAGAAAGAGGAATTGACAATGGTTGATTTTGTCAGCAAAGCGGTTGTCCATATTTCTAAAAACCCGGAAGCAACAGGAGAAATATTTCACCTCAGTCCGGCGCCCGAAAACAATATTACAGTAACGGATTTCTTTGAATTTTTGCGCAAGGAATTCGACTTTGATCTGCAGCCGGTTCCTTACCAGGAATGGCTGAAACTTTGGGAAAACGATGAAGACAGCCCGCTTTATCCGCTTTTGAACTTGTTTAAATTTAAAGCTTACGACAATAAAGCGATCATTGAAATTCATCAAAACACTCCCGATTTTGATATCAGCAACACCAACAAGTTTTTAAAAGATAGTCAGATCGAAAATACCCTTGTGACGCGTGAAAATGTTGAAGCATTCTGTAAATACCTCGGAGTTCTTGAATGAAAATAAAGCTGTTTTACACCAAATTTAATCCGGAAAATAAGACGGTCATTTTGAACAAGTGGCTGTCTTTCCTTCCGGAATCGCTTCAGGAAATCAATTCACAGTATCAGCATGAAGATGACAGAGTGAGAAATCTACTGGGCAAATTGCTGTTAAATGAAGGATTGAAAAGCTTAGGCTGCAATTCAACAACACTTGAAGATATCCGTTTCAATTCATTCAAAAAACCTTATTTGTCTGATGATTTCGATTTCAGTATCAGTCATTCCGGGATGTATGTTTTTTGTGCAATCAGTGCAAACAGGAAATTGGGAATTGACATCGAGAAAATAAGTCCGATCAGTTTTTTAGAAATGAAAGAGATGATGACCGATTCCGAATGGAAGCAGATCAGAGAATCCGGAGATCAGCTAAAAGAATTCTTCAAATACTGGACCTTGAAGGAAGCAACGATAAAAGCAGAGGGAACAGGATTTTTTGCGGATCTAAGCAAAATAGAAATTGACAAAACCTTGGTTCGGTTCGAAGACAATGCGTGGCATTACAAAGAGCTGCTTTTTGATTCCGATTATGCAGGTCATCTAGTTAGTTCGGACCCTCGGAATGATTTCGAGATGATTTATAAAGAGTTTGTTCCTTTACAGCAAAAGGGAATCGAACCAATTTGAAGATTTGGGAAACCGAATGAAATCATAGGTTTACGGAAGACCAGAGTTTATCCTCCAAAGGAGGGAACTTGATTCAGGAGGCATTAGAATTTATAACGCCCGATGAGTGAATTACATCTCCATTTCTGAAGTGGGAGACTTATCGTCCTTCAAACCATTGTCTTCCCTTCTCAATTTACCAGCCAATTGATTTAATTCGCGAAGTCTTTTTTTGTTTAACTCTTTTGTAAGTTGCTTCTTGTTCTTCTTCTGATCCATTAATTTGGAATGAAGCTTTTTGTTCTCAGTATTTTTCTGTTTCGCCACACTGCAAAGTTAAAATACATTGGGGAATAATGATAATGTGGATTCAGAACTTCGAACCGGGATTCCTCTCCCGATAGCTATCGGGGCAGTTCTCTCGTTCACAACTCAAAAAGAAGAGCAAGCAGAGCTTGCGAAGACTTAGGTTCTGTCTTACAAAACAGAAAAACCGAAGGATAGCGACAACTCAGTATGAAGTGTAAGGAAAGAGGCACAAAAAGAAAAAAGCGTTATTCACGTAACGCTCTTTTTCTTTTTGTACTGCTGCTTGATTTAAGGTTACAGGTAAGGTAATTGTTGTTGCTAAACTCCCAGTAACCATCTCACATCAAAAGCATCAGTTATCTCAATTAGTTTTTGGTCATCATCGTTCTTATTGAAAAGATACTTTTTATTAGCTTCCAGTTTTTCAATAAGCACTTTTCGATCATTGCTGGTTTTGCAGTGTAGAAAAATAGACATATAATTCCCGATTTTTCTTCCTTCTTCGTGTACCAGGTCCGAACCATGAATAATTATTCTGTCGGAAACCAGCGATCCACTAACGACAGGTATTTCTGTGTAGCCCTGTAATAATTCTTTTCCAAAAGTTTCAAATTGCAAGGTACCACCAAAGCAGGATTGGTAAAATCGGAGTGCTTTTATACAATTCCCGGAAAATGTGATGAAAATCGCACTTGTCACCTTATTATTATGCTCATCCATATAAAATAAAGTTGTTGGTTATACTCTCTGAATTATCCCTGATGATACTCATCAATTGACTGACAACCTGTTTTGAGCATGATTCTGAATTTTGTTGTTATAAACATAGGAAACTGCCAGAATTCCCAGAACCACAAGCGGTATTAACATAAACACGATGTTTTTGTCTACATAGGCATGACTTATGAATGCAAAGATTAAATTAAAGGTAAGTCCTGCATATGCCCACTCCTTTAGCTTGCCCGGAGTTTTAGAATAAGAAATAGCCAACACTCCAAGTACTTTACAGATAATAAGGGTGTAGGCGAAATAATCAGGATAGCCCAAAGGTTTTGTGCCTGCATTTACATACTCGGGTGAAAAGATTATGGTACTAAGCGGCATAACTCCTTCCATAAGGATGATGATGGCAGTTGCCACCCAAAAAATTATTTTAAACTTTTTCATCAGATTAAATTTTATTGATTTGACAATTATTTTGATTCAACATATTTCACAAAGTTGTTCAGGATCATTTGCCATCCTTGTTTTTGAAACTCAGGGTCATTTTCTGTTTCAGGGTCAAATGTGGTCGCTATTTTGGTTTCCCCATTTTGCTCTGTAAACAAAGTAGTAGCCTTTCTTCCGTCACTCATTGTGTAAGTAATTTCCTTGTGCAGTTCCACCTGGTCATAAGTACCTTCAAAGTCAAAACCGAAGCTGCCATCTTTAGCTTCCATTCGATGCTTGAATTTACCACCTGTTCTCAGGTCATTTTCACTACTTGGAGTATGCCAACTTGGGTCAGCGCTGTTCCATTGAATAATATCGTCTGGTGTATTCCAGGTTTTCCAAACTTTTGCTACAGGAGCACTTACTGTTGCTTCTACCGTAATTCTTGTTACTTGTACCATTGTTATTTTTTTTAAGTTTTATAATTCAAAAGTACAATGGGATATAAAATCGTGTCTAGTGTAAAAATGACAACTTTAGGGGTAGATTATGACAAAACATTTTTATCTTACAGCTCAAAATTTTTGTTGATATGCGAATTTCAGTATTTGTACCTGAGTATGGGGTAATCGAAGCCGTTACACCACCATTTAGAACTTTTCATACCGCCAATGAATTTTTGACGACATTTGGTAAAAAGCCCATTTTTGAGGTAGAATATGTTGGCTTAAATGAATATGTGCCTGCAAATAATGGGGAATATACCATTAAAACAAACAGGCTGCTCAAGGACGTGACTGAAACAGACTTACTGATCATACCTCCTACATTTGGGGATACACTGAGAGGAATACAAGCTAATGCGGAAGCGATCCCTTACTTTAAGAAGTTATACGAGGAAGGTGCAAGTCTTGCCAGTTTATGTATCGGTGCCTTTCTTTTAGCTGAAACAGGTTTACTCGATGGTAAGAAATGTTCTACACATTGGGCGCATATTAATGAGTTTAAAGAAAGATATCCGGATGTGGAAGTCGAAGACGGGGCCATAATAACAGAACATGAAAATATTTACAGCAGTGGTGGAGCAAGCAGTTTGTGGAATTTAATATTATACCTGGTTGAAAAGTTTGCCGACAGAGAAACCGCAGTAATGATTTCAAAATATTTTGCATTAGATATCGGGAGAGATAGTCAATCCCAATTCGCTATATTCAGGGGACAAAGAAATCACGGTGATATTGAAATTCAAAAAGTGCAGGATTATATTGAAAAAAACTATTGCGATAAGATAACGATAGAAGCATTGGCAAGTTTAATTAATACAGGCCGCAGAACTTTTGAAAGAAGGTTTAAAGAAGCTACGAATAATACATCCATCGAATATATACAAAGAGTCAGAATCGAAGCTGCCAAAAACTTTTTTGAAGCATCAAGAAAGAATGTGACAGAAATCATGTTTGATGTAGGTTATACTGACACAAAAGCATTTAGAGATACGTTCAAAAAGATCACAGGACTGACACCAATTGAATATCGAAATAAGTTTGCAAAGGTTTCAAATGAGGTATGATTTTTATTTTGATTCTGTTCCAGCTTCGGACCGGGATTCTTTCTCATTCTCATTTTCGCTCTGAAAAAGAAAGAGCCAGAAAGAATGAGAAACAGAACGAGTCCCGATAGCTATTGGGAGAAGAACAAAAAGAAAGCCTTGACAAAACTGCCAAGGCTTTCTTTTTGTGGAGAAGCAGTACGGGAGTCGAATCATAAATCAATTCAATGAACAACTCCAAATCCTTCGATTAAAGTAACTTGCAAAAAAAGCAATTGGTATTAAAACCCTACTTGCTTATCCCAATCGTTAATATATTGTTCTATTCTTCTAAATTCCGACGGTAAAAGAAGTCTATTATGAGCTATATAATTTCTCGCTTTCTCTAATTCATCAAATCTTTGTTTGATCCAGTGTTGAGAAGGAATTAAATCAGAAAAATCATCCCAATTTTGGGTTATAATATCTGCTAAGTGTCCAAACTGAGTAAATTCAATAAGTTCAGAATTATCTCCTTCAAGCCATGAGTTGTCTTGAGCGTCTATTTGTCTTTTCTGAGCAAATTCTCTTGTCGTTTTCGGGATTCCTTTCTCCCACCAATCAGTATTGAATTTTTCCTTTAATCTTTCTTTTATTAAATCTCTAACTGAATTTTCAAAACAATTTATCAACGCATATATTCTAGCCATTTTGAGTGCTTCATTTCTTGTTTGTACAGAAAAAGGTCTCAATGTTTCTTCCATTAATGATTTTTCAATGGCTTCTGCATCCGCACCGACTCTTATTCCTGCTGATTTGAAGGTTTCGGATTCTGCTTCAAACATTAAAGCTCTAAATAACCACTCTCTGATGTTAGTTTTTTCAGTCATTGAGTAGATGCTCTTTTAGTGATTTAAAGATAGAGTTATATACCTCAATATCTTTAGTTGCAGGTAAGTGTATTTCAATATTATATCTCAGATTAGGAATTATTGGAATTGAAAAATTCTGCTCTTTTATGGACTGATTTGTTTCCTTTGTTATCTCTTCCTCTTTATGTTGTTTTTCTTTTACTGACGATGTAGGTTTTGATGAATGATTAACATCAGCCATATCTAGAAGTGTTAGGAATGTATTTGCCATAAATCCAGCAACTTGGTCACTTACATTATGTGTTGATTTAAATAACCCTGTAATTGCTTGTTTATCACTAATACTTGGTTTTTCAGTTAAGTGAAAAATATCAGAGTACGTTTCTTTTAGCGCATTTCCTAAAACTTGTTTTGAACGTGCAGAATTTCTATAATCATGATAAATTTGAGTGGGATTTCCATTTTCAGATAAAAAACCAAGATCCTTAAGGACCCCAATTGACGTATAGTCATTACTGCTTTTGAACCCTAATTTTTTCAAATGTTCAATTGTGAATTTCTCAGGAGCAGTGCCCTCCACTATTTTTTTCATTATAGCAGGAAGGTTTTTCACGCTGTTTAAGTACTTTTTTGAAAGCATATTTTAGTTTTTGGTTTAATTGAGATGTTACAGTTTATAAATTATGACTAGTCAAAAGCTACTTGCGAACGAATTTAATTCCAATTCTAAACTTTAATTTATTAGGTCGGTATTTTCAGCAAATACTATCTGTTATGTGCTATGACTATCTGTCAAGGAATTTATTTCTTCCAATTGATTGTATAAACTAATTATTTCTTGCTTTTTAGAAGGGTCAGGTTTAACCTTTAGATAGTCTAGTTCTTTATAATCAGTAACCTCTAAATCACAGAAATAACATTTAAAAGCTTTTGTCTCTGACCCTGTTTGTCTCATTTCATTACGATAGGAGTCAAATTCTAATACTGGTGAAGTAAATACGACACCATAATTATTACAACTTGGGCATTCGAATGGGAATGCAATCTCTTTACTCAACATTTCAGCAGTTTTGTGTTCGCATTTTTTTCTGTCAAAAGTGTGAGTTCCTTTAAGTGTATTCCAGTGAGAGCTTGACGCCTCAATTTTTAAACTGATTTGTTTTTGGATATCATCTTGTAAGGTGCTACTTATTCTGGCTAATTTTGAATGCAAATTGTTAAAAAAGTTTGTTTGTCCTCCTAAATTATGTTCATCCGAAAACGCCGATAGCAATGGATAAAAATCTCGTTGTAACAATGTTTTTAATTCAGAAACGTCTAAGTTGTTAAAATTATGATGTACAATAATATCTCTTGCATTTTTCAATTTCATTAGGGTGTTTTTATTTTCCAAAGCGGCCTTGGAAAAAGTTATGGTTCTCATTACACTCGAATGAAATGCGATAACATCTCCGTTAGGATTTTTATTGATTTCTGATTTATCTTTTATTAATGTATCATAAAGTAATGGTACGGAATTTTTGAAATCAGGTGTTTCTAATATAAATAATGGGTTAATATCATAAATTATTGATTTCAATAATTTTTCAATTCCAATTGCAAAGAATAGAACATTGTCGATTACTTTTTGATCATTTGTTAATTGCTCATCAGCAATTTCTTTAGCTACTTTTTTTAATATTACAAAAGCATCCTTATGAAATTCATTTCTAGCCATCTTCTTTCAGTAAATAGTTTATTGCCTTAATACTACCAAAAAAATCTGAAATACAATACTTTCCGAGCAAAAGGGAATCGAACCGCTCTAAATTTCATGAAACTGAATGAAATTGGAACCTGCGGAAGATTGAAGTTTATCCTCTCCCTCTTCACGAGCAGTGCTCGCTCTTCTCTCCAAAGAGGGAAACTTAATCTCAGCTTCGAACCATAATCCCTGTGACTTTTCCGTAGCAGACTTTCCTTCGTCAGTCGCTACGGACCACCACAAAGTGAAAAAGCCACCCTGTTAAGGATGGCCTTTTTCTACTTTCGTGGTGGAGTCGGAGGGGTTCGAACCCTCGTCCAAACAATGGTTCCGAATGTCTTCTACATGCTTATTTTTTGATTGGTTTTCGAATTGAATTCGGACAAAAACACCCAAGATCCAACCTTAGCTTCTGAGATCTCACACCTTGCGCGAAGCTCGCTCAGTGCCAGATTTTCTAAAATGATTCCCCTTGGCCTACTAACCGAAAATCAGAGTCGGTAGAGGAGAAACTTGTCCGTGTACTAAACTTCCACTGGATTAAGCCGAATTTACCTGGTAAATTAAGCAGCAAGTGCGTATGACGTATTGTCAATTATGGTTCGCAGCAAGATATTTAAGAGCTTCACTACAACGCTCTGCATGCTTCCCACCGAAATCTCGATTGCTGTCAAATCCAATGTCGACCCCAGTTGTAACGGATCAAAATTAAGAAAAAAATCGGGATTCCTTCCGGTTCTTGTGTTTTCTTAACCAAAATGAATGGGAGGGAAGAGGGGGAATGGTATTGAATCAGCTGATTGATTTTTTTTCTTCCTGTTGCATGTTCGCGATATTAGGAACTGGCCACTGTTTATAAGGCTTTCGGCATCATTTTTAAACAAAAAAATCCCGGCCTTCTGAGCCGGGATCATCAATATTATTCTTCTTCGTCATCGTCATCCCATCCGGAAGAACGGTTTCGATTATAGTTGAAATCGTCGTCTTCATCATCTTCGTCAAAGAAACGATTTCCTTTTCCGCTTTTTTTGTAAGCTTCCATTTTAGTTTTCTTCGGAGCATCTTTTCCGCCGCGCGTGTCTTTTTCTTTCTTGCGCTCAACTTTCATCGGGTTTACTTCTTCCGGATTGAAAACCGGCTTCCCGCCAGGTTTACTGTCATCAGGTTTTTTGTAATCCGATTTAAATTCAGTTCCGGGACTTCGCTCTTCTCTTGGACGATCACTTCTGAACGGTCTGTCATTCGAGCGATTGTTATCGCCAGCAGGTTTTCCGCCCGAAGCCCGGTCATCAGCTTTCTTAACAGCAATATTTCTGCCGTTAATTGAATAGTTGTCCAATGCTTCAATCGCCTTTTCAGCTTCTGATTCATTCGCCATTTCAACAAACGCAAAACCTCTCGGTTTGCCTGTTTCACGGTCTTTTGCAATGGTAACACGGTTTACTCTTCCGTGTTCTTCAAAAAGGGATTTCAACTGTTCTTCTGTTGCGTTGAAATCAAGTTTTGCCACAAAAATACTTGTCATCGGTATTTAAATATTCTCTTATGTTACCTCAATTCGAGGTGTTTGTTTTGAACGAAGATATATAAATTTTCAAATTCACAAAACTTTGAATGATAATTCTATCAAACCAATGAGTTATCGGTTTCTTTCAATGTTTTAAAGAATGAAACTTTTTCACCCGTTTTACTTGTTTTTCAAAAGGTCTCTGATCTCTGTCAAAAGCTTCTCTTCATTGGAAGGTTCTGCAGGAGCAGCCGGAGTTTCCTCTTCTTTTTTCTTCCGCAGATTTGTGGCCTTATTCATCAATTTGATGATCATAAAGATGCAGAAAGCAACGACAATGAAATTAATTACCGAAGCAATGAATTTACCATACATAACACCACCGTCGGTTTTAATTTCTTCCAATTTGTCGACATGTAAAGTAGTCATGACAGGTTTAAGAATAAGTGGAGTAATAATATCTGTTACCAATGAAGTAACAATGGCTCCGAAAGCAGCACCAATTATGACAGCGACTGCCAAATCGACCACATTTCCCCGCATAATAAATGCCTTAAATTCCTTTAACATAGTTCTTAGTTTGAAGTATATCCAAATATAATATTTATCTGATTGGATGCAAGAAAAGTGAAGGGTATTTTCAATCTGAACTAAGACTGAAAAGGAATGCGCTGCTGAATGGAACGAGATAAGGTGATTTCGTCGGCATACTGAATTTCCGAACCAACTGCAATTCCGCGCGACAGTGTCGTGATTTGTACATTGCTGGCATGGAGTTTTTTATACAGGAAGAAATTCGTCGTGTCACCTTCCATTGTCGGACTTAAAGCCAGGATGATTTCATCTGCTTTTCCTGCAACACATTTATCAACCAAAGGCTGAATAAATAAATCATTGGGACCGATTCCATCCATCGGAGAGATAATTCCGCCCAAAACATGGTAAATCCCGATATAAGTTCCCGTACTTTCAATGGCCATCACATCTCGGATATCTTCCACAACACAAATCAGGCGGTGATTTCGTTTTTCATTCGAGCAAATGGAACAAACAGGAGTGTCTGAAATATTTCCGCAGGAAGAACAGCTTTGAACATGTGTTTTCAATTGCTGCAGCACATCGCCGAAACGTTCCAATTCGTCCGGATTCCGCTTCAATAAATTGAGCACCAACCGCAGCGCAGTACGTTTCCCGATCCCGGGTAGGGAACTAAACTGTTCTACAGCTTCTTCAACGTATTTGGAAGGAATATTCATCGGGTCAAAAGTAAGGATTTTAGCTTGCTTTTAAACTTGAAAAAAGTATTGCGAACCGAATTTATGAGTTCCTTAACAGTGTAGGATTTGTGTTTTCCTGCTTGAAACAGTACTTTTGCGCTGTGGAGTTAATACATTTTGATTTTTTAGGCTTGCATTTGCAGGAGCCGATGGCCTTGCTTTTCAACTGGATTATTGCAGGATTTTGTTTTTATGCATTCAATAAGCTTGGGTCATACAAAAATGAAGCAAATTTCTATTGGAGAGTATTTTACCTGACTTTCGGAATTTCGACAGTTTTCGGCGGATTGGGACATTTGTTTTTCAATTATACTGGTTTTTTTGGAAAATATCCGAGCTGGATTTTTGGCTGCGTAGCAAACGGGTTTGCAGGAATGGGAATGCTTCATTTCAAAGGCATTTCGGCACCGAAAAAATATGCATACTACCTGATCTGGATCAAAAGTATCGGACTTTGTGTAGCTTCAATCCTTACTCAAAAGTTCATTTTTGTGGCGCTTGATGCCATTTTGACGTACATCGGATACACAGGGATTTACGCTTATTTGTTGATGAAACGCGATATTCGTGCAAAGTTCCTGAAGAATATGATAATTGCTGTGGTAATCCTGACGCCTTCGGCTTTTATTTTTATCTTTAAATTGAATATACACCAATGGTTGAACAAAGACGATCTGAGTCATATCCTCATGTTTTTCACGATTTACTATTTTTACCTTGGTTTAAAAGAGTGGGGACGAACTGAGTCTCAGGTTGAATATGTCTAAGAACGAAGTAAATATTAAGAATAAACGCGCCCGGTTTGAATTTCAGTTAGATGAATTTTTTACCGCGGGAATGGTGCTTTCAGGAACTGAGATAAAAAGCATCCGCAACGGGAAGGCGAGTATTCTTGAAGCATATTGTATTGTGGATGAAGGACAAGCGTTTATCCGGAATATGCACGTTTCACCTTATGAAAACGGCTCGTTCTACAACCACATGGCACGCTCTGACAGAAAGCTCCTTCTGAACAAGAAAGAGATCAAAAAGCTTGAAAAGTGGCTTAAAACAAAAGGAAATACCATTGTTCCGCTGAGATTATTTTTATCTGAAAAAGGTTGGTTGAAACTGGAAATGGCTACTGCTGTCGGTAAGAAATTGCACGATAAACGTCACGATCTGAAAGAAAAAGACGACAAACGCGATATGGACCGTGCAATGAAAAGATAAATTGTTTTCTGAATATTGCAGGACAAAAAGTGTTTACAAAAATCCGAGACTCAATAAATGGATCAATCTTCCCTGAGTGAGGAGGAGATAAGCCGAAATCATTCCAACTCCCCAGAAAGACAAATGATAGAGAAAGACAAATGTCAGTGTTTTTCTGCGTCTCAAATAAGGGTAGAGAGGAAGTAAAAGCAGTAAAATCAAGGGATAACGAACGCTCCAGATATGGAAATCAAATGCACTGCGGTACCGGGCAAAATCGTCTGTAGTGATCATTTTAATCGGCGTATGCAGAAACCACGAACTCTCAATAATCACTTCCGGATAGGTACTTGCCCAGGCAGAAGGAGTGTTTTGAATGTAATAAGATCCGTTTTTCTCCAATTTGATCCGGGTAATATTGCCTTTGATAATCCCATTGTTCAGAGATTTCGTTGAACCGAGCAAAACATCCTTTTCGTAATGGCGTGGAAGGAACAATTCAACGGTCATAGCAAGAGACAAAACCACAGAAACCCGCATGATGTATTTGTAAATGCTCCAGCGCATCCCGCTTGTTAAAGACCGAAAGTAGATCGCATTGTCTTGCGCCTGACGCATACGCTGCTGTTCGTAGCGCATTTTGGCTACACGCATTCGTTCCAAACGCTCTTCTTCCGATTCATTGCCTGCTCTTCTGGATTCCCGCTTGTCAGTTCTTTCTTCTTTGTAATCCGGGTTGAGCAGGATTTCAACTGCTTTACTCAGTTTGATAAACGCTTCGTGTGCTCTCGGATCCGGGTTTACGTCCGGATGGAGACGCAGGGCCATTTTCTTGTACTGCTTGCGAATCTCACTTTCACTGGCAGTAGCAGGAAGCCCAAGTAACCGAAAACATTCACTTTTGGTCATTTGAGCGCATTTAAAATTTCATTTCTTCTGATCTTCCCGTTATCCGTTTTCAGGATAGGACGAACGATTTGCTGCTTCGGAATAGCGTATTTACCGAATTTTTCCTGAACAAGAGTTTGAATCTGCTTGAAATCTGTCTCAGAAAGCGCTTTTTCAATAATCAGAACACAGATTTCTCCAAAAGAATCATGAATGACTCCCCCAAAAATAAAGGGAACGGAAATAAATGAACCGACCACTTGCTCCAATGATTCCGGATGAATTTTGATTCCACCGCTGTTAATTACAAAATCGGCTCTTCCAAGCCATTCAAAACGATTCGGACCGTGAAACTGTACCAAATCATTCGTTTTTAGTTGTTGAATTCCCAGTTTGGAATCAGAGACAATCAGACAATCGTTTTCAGATTCAAGATTCACTCCGTCCAAAGCTTCGTAGACTGGAGTTCCCATTTTTCGAAGTGCAATATGAGAAACCGTTTCTGTCATTCCGAAACCAAGATAAATGGAGGGTTTCAAGGTTGAGAGCGCCTTTTCCAAATCATTGGAAAGTCCCATTCCGCCAAGTAGTATTTGATCAAAGAGATTCAATTTTTCAGGAGTTTCTTCCAGAATGCGTTTTATCTGATAAGGAACAAGTGAAATAAACGAATAGTGCGTATGGTCTTGAATCTGAGTTTCAGGATTTCCACTTGCTTCAGTCACATCGATGGCATAATTTCCCACCAGAGCACGAATCAACATCATTTTTCCACCAATGGTTTGAGGAGACAAACACATAAAAACACGTGAATGTTCATTCAAACCGAAGAATGCATTACTTCTTTTGGCAGAAGCTTCTAACTGAGCACGGGAAAGTGTAATGAGTTTCGGATTTCCGGTCGAACCGCTTGTTTTTACCTGATAGCTTGAATCTGAATGCTCCCATTGATCAATAACCGATGAAATTTCAGTCTGAGTTTCGGGAGAACAATGAAGATAATGAATCTTGAAAGCCATAAGTTTGGAACAATACTTGGTGTTTGTTTATTTCAAATACAAAATAGCAGATTTATAACGTTATTCAGACTCTTTTGAGAGAAAAAAATTGAAACATAAAGTAAAAGGTAAAAGTGAGAATTGAAAAGTTTAATGTTTTTTGGTAACTCGACATTCGTAATTGACTCAAACAACTCAAATTAATACCTAATTTTAAAAAAAAGACACATTAAAACCATAAATATGAAATTTCCGATCATTCTCCTTTTAGGAGCTTCCCTGATTTTCTTTTCCTTTCACACATCCAAAAAGGAAGTTGTAATGGAAACTTCCGGAATCAAATTCACCAAAATTCCGTTTGAAAAAGCAATCAAACAAGCGCAATCTTCCGGTAAACTCATTTTTATTGATGTGCATACGAGTTGGTGCGGACCGTGTAAAGAAATGGCAAAAACAACTTTTCAGGACTCGGAAGTGGGAAGAGAATTCAATAAGCGCTTCATCAACCTGAAAATCGATGCTGAAAAAGACAAAGACGGCCCGATGATTTCAAAAGCATATACCGTTACGGGTTATCCGACCTTGCTTTTTATTAACGGAGAAGGAAAATTGGTTCGGAAATTTGTTGGAAAGCAGAGTAAGGAAAAACTGTTGGCTGCAATTGCGGGGATCAAATAGTTCAAATATAACGGTTGTGTAACCGTTAAAAACCGTTAGAGGTGCAGTATCAGTGGGTTTGCTGAATTATTGGAGTTTTAGGGTTTATCGACTTTTTCTTGTAACTGATTGTTTATCAGTTTGTTGCGAATGAATGGTAGGGATCGTCATTTTATCCGTTGCGTAACCGTTAAAAACACTTAGAGGCCCGATATCATTGAGTTTTCTCAATTTTTGCCCCTTCCAGATTAAACTTCAGACAATATCCTTTGTTCGTTGTAGCATACAAAACATTTTTCTCCCAAAGAAGTGCGCAGAAATTCCCTTCTGCAAAGAAATTCCAGGTTTTTCCGCCGTCCTTTGAATAATCAATTCCGTTTGTACCGCAGGAAAATAATATGCTCGAATCTCCCGTTACACAAGAGCGGTAGCCGCCCGGGCATTTTTCAGAAATCCTCCATGTTTTTCCTCCGTCGGAAGTGTAGATTGCAGTCGAATCAGATGAATTGGGTTTGAGATAGTTTCCACCAACGATCACGCCGTTTTTGGTATCAAGCATCAAAATGGAGAAAGGTCCGCCGCCTTCTGCTTTTGGCAGAGGCAGTTGGGTGGTCAGATTGGCGTCATATTGAAAAGTGCTTCTGCGGTAAAACGTGGCATTATTCGGTCCGCCCGAAATGTGATAATAGAAACCGTCGATTAACTGTGCTGTTGTTCCACTGGCTGCAAAATATGCTTCGCCTTCAACAGTTTGAAATGGGCCGAATACAGAAACGTATTTCTTTTTGGGATGTATAATTGGAATGTATAGTTCATGATCTACCGGGTCAGTTAAAACGATTAAATCACGATTGCTTTTCAGAACGATATCGTCAATAAAACGATTATCCTGATAGATTTCATGAACCTTTTTCTTAGTTGCCTTGTAAATAATCCCTGAATCGCCGCTAACGCATGTGTAGATGTTTTTTCCATCTACAATCAGATCGCGAAACTCGCCGCAATTGACAGGTTGAACCAAAGTCTGAGTTTGTTTGCTCTTTTCATTGTAAAGAATGACCCCGGTTTTGGAAGTTCCGAATACCAGTTCATTTTTGGAATAGCGCGCAACAATGCGGGAATACGACTTTTCTTTTGTGAAATGAAGCGTATCCACCGAAAGGATCTTCTGACCAAAGCTAAGACTGCAAATCAGAATTGCTCCTAAAAAGGCTATTGAATTTCTCACGTTGTATCTCTTTTAGTTTGGGAATATCATCCGGAACAGTTCGTTTCCATCGTTTGTGAGACCAAAGCCAGGGCCCTGGTTCGGAAATAATCCGTTCTTCCAGTAAACGCGTGTGTGTTTCCGTAATTTTTCCCCAGGGAAGTGAACGCGGTTCATCGGTTAAAAGCTGCAGTTCCACTTCGTAGTATCCGCGTTTGATTTTCTTTGGAAGGTAAAAAACAACGGCCTGATCGTACGTATTTGCAAGCTGCTCGGCTCCGAAAATAACTCCGGTCTGCTGATTCAAAAAGGTCATCCAATAGCTTTTCATCGAATCTGCCGGACTTTGATCACTCAAAACAAGTGTAGCAGTCGGGATTCCCTTTTCCACATAAGAATTAAAGGTTTCCTTCACAATTTTAGCATGAATCACCTGCATTCCGAAGCGTGAACGGAGTGTATTGATCTTTTTGTCCCAATAACCGCTAGTCAAAGGCATTCCGATTCCAATGGCTTTGTGTGGAAAGAACAAATCCTGTCCGGTAATCATCCATTCCCAATTCATGTAGTGAGCAGAAACTAATAGAACGCTTTTCTGCTGTTCAAACAATTCTTCCATCAACTCCGGATTCAGGATGACAAAACGTCTTTGCAATTCTTTTTCTGAAATCCCCAGATTTTTAACTCCTTCCAGAAGCATATCGGCGAAATGACGGTAGAAAGAACGCTTGATTTTTCGCTGTTCCTTTTGACTTAAATCCGGGAAAGAACGGGCAATGTTTCCCTCAATCACTTTTTTACGGTAAGGGAAAACAGTAATGAGAAGCAAATAGAACAAATCCGAAAAACGGTAAGTGAACCAAAGCGGAAGTTTGGACAAGGGCAAAACGAATAAATAGTAAGTAACTCTACTCATTTCTTGAATTTATTTGGCCAAAGTGTTTGAATTTGCTTCTGAATTTCCTGCTCGCGGGCACTGCTTCCGGTGTGAAAGAAACTGTGATCTTTCAACGAATCGGGAAGGTATTGCTGAAATACAAAATTTCCGGGAAAACTGTGGGCATATTGATATTCTGCTCCATATCCGAGATCTTTCATGAGTTTTGTCGGTGCGTTTCTCAAATGAAGTGGGACAGGAGTATTCGGATCTCGTCTCACTTCGGCAATTGCTTCGTCGATCGCCATGTATGCTGCATTTCCTTTCGGGGAAGTAGCCAGGTAAATGGCGCACTGTGAAAGAATAATGCGGGCTTCGGGCCATCCGATTACCTGAATGGCTTGAAACGTATTGTTTGCCATGATCAAAGCTGTTGGGTTTGCCAAACCGATATCTTCTGATGCCGAAATCAATAATCTTCGGGCAATGAATTTCGGGTCTTCGCCACCTTCGATCATTCGTGCAAGCCAGTAAACAGCTGCATCGGGATCACTTCCGCGAATGGATTTGATAAATGCCGAGATAATATCGTAATGCTGTTCTCCGTCTTTGTCGTAGCGAACGCGTTGCTGTGCCAGTTGATTCACCAATTCGTCCGTAATAACCGCGGTTTCGCCGGGCGAGAAGGTATTGACGACCATTTCGAGCAGATTCAGCATTTTACGTGCATCACCGCCGGCTACGGCAATAAGCGATTTGTACTCGCGCAGTTCAATTTTCCGCTTGGAAAGAATAACATCCTGTTTGATTGCTCTGTTGATCAATTCCAGAAGATCTTCCAGCGTATGACTTTCCAGTGTGTAGACCTGACAACGCGAAAGGAGTGCGGAAATCACTTCAAAAGACGGATTTTCCGTTGTTGCTCCGATGAGGGTAATCGTTCCTTTTTCAACAGCTCCAAGCAGTGAATCCTGCTGGGATTTGGAGAAACGATGAATTTCATCGATGAAGAGAACAGCTCCGTTGGATTGAAACATTCCCTGACTTTCCGCTTTCTGAATAATTTCCCGCACATCTTTTACTCCGGAAGAAATAGCCGACAGCGTATAAAATGGACGATTCAGCTGTTTTGCAAGCAAGTTTGCCAAAGTGGTTTTCCCCACTCCGGGAGGTCCCCAGAAAATAATCGATGGAAGTATTTTGGATTGAATGGCCTTTTTTAAAGCCCCGTTTTCCTCCAGCAAATGACGTTGTCCGATGTATTCGGATAAATCATTCGGACGCATACGTTCAGCCAAAGGAGCACTCATCTTATTTTTTTATTGTTCAAAAGTGGGAAAGGTTCAAAAGTTTAAAGATTCAACTCGTGATTTCTCGTAAATGTAACCTTCTTACTTTTCACTTTAACCTTCTCACTTTTCAAAAATAAGATATTTCTGCCTAGTTGTCCGCCGGATTTAGCGGATAATCTGCCATGAGTTTGTATTTTCCTCCTAATTGGGAAATCAGTTCGCGCCAGAGATCGTCGTCTACCAAATTGAAAACGGAGAAATTTTCCGCCTTTTTCATCACAACCCAACTGAGTTCATCAACTTCTCCCTGCAGCTGTCCTTTGCTCCAACCGGTGTAGCCGATAAAAAAACGTAAATTTTCCGGCGTCATTTCATTGATGGTGATCAACCGTTTTATTTCAGTATAATCGCCGCCCAGATACAATTCCTCTTTGATGGTTGCACATCCTTCAATTGCCGGATTTTGGTGCACATAGAACAACTGATTCCGTTCCACCGGACCACCGAATCCCACAGGAATTTTGGCCTCGGGAAAATCTGTCACCAATTCATTGATCTCAATCTCGAGTGTATTGTTCAGAATCAGCCCAAAACTTCCTTCATCGTTGTGCTCGCAAAGAAGAATCACAACCCGGGAAAAGTTGCTGTCAATCAGAAAAGGCTCCGAAAGCAGTAAATCTCCTTTTTCAGGACTTGGCTGTTTGCCTATTTTGAGAGGAATCAACGTAGTTTGTTTTGAGGTAAAATACAAACATTTTTTTAGTTGAAAATAGAATGTTCGGAAATTTTTAACAATTAGTTAAGTACAATAGGTGGTTTGCGGATATTGATGTTTGCGTTTTGCAGCATAGACGCGTTTCCTCGAATTCCTATTGTAAAGTTTTTGTTCGTACCGATTGGTGTCCAGTTGAAAACCACGTTCCAACAGTGGATATTTCGGTATAAATTAATATTGAAGTTACTGATTACTCTGCCCTTAACATCGTACATCATGCGCGCACCGATTTTCCAGTTTGGAGTAAGACTGACGTCACCGCTCAGTGTAATGGTATTGGTTGGCAAATAATGTTTGTTTCGATAAGTTGCCGTATCTGAATTCAGGTTGAGTGAAAAGATATGATCGACTGATAGTTTCCAAGGAATCTCGAAATAAACCATTTGATTCGGGTTGATCATCCATTGCTGGTATTGCGGATTCCAGGTATTTGCCATTTGGTTCGAAATGTTCTGCAAGCGCTCGCGACTCTTCTTGGTTGTCAGAATCAAGGTAGTGGCAAAAGATGAACTCGTAATCCGTCCGATTCCTTGTTTTGTGCGGAGTGCGTAATCTTTTTTAATAGCACCGGTGTTTTCGTTCCAGCCATACCAGCTGTGATTTGCTGTAATGGTCAGGTTTATGAATTCATTCGGATTGATTACCATGCGCATATTCAGATCTCCCCAGTTCATGGAATCCTTGAAAATATCGTAATCCGTATTCAGGAAGAAATTGTCGATCAAACGTGTTTTTTTGAAGCCGGTAAGGGTGTCTTTGTCACTTTTCTGCTTGATCTCAAAGGTGTTGTTCACTCCAATGGCAATTCGTCCGGAAGATTTCGTTAAGTATTCGGAATACAAACTCCGTTCAAATTTGCTGTATCTGATTTCTTTGCCGGTAGCATCTATATAAGTTGAAATTCCTTGTTGAATGGCAGGAGCGTAGTTGAATGAAACGGTTGGTGTCATCACATGGCGAAGCAAGGTCTTGCGTTTTCCTACAAATCGGTAATAAGAATACAAATTGGAAGTCATCGAAACACTGGAACTGAATGAATGGCTGAAGCCTCCCTGACCAATGGTGTCGACTAAAAGAATATTGTTGGCGTCAAGCGATTTCTGAATCGTCTGGAAATTGTAGATCTGCTTGTAAGTAGCGGAAGGTGTGATCCGGATCGTATTTTTCAAAATACTGAAAGTTGCCTGAACGTTGAAGTTTTGCGTAAATCCGTTTCTGAAATTTTGCCCGATACTGTCGAAACTCCCGTTTTTCAAATAACGATCCTTGAAAGAAGAGCGGTTTTGAAATTCATTGGCATAACTGAAACCAACGACCTTATTGACCTTTTTGAATGGAAAAATCCGGTTGGTGGTTTGAAAGTTAAAGATCGGTGACGTTAAATCAATCGTTTTGGTAGTAGAGTTTTGTCTTAAACTCAGTTTCAGGTCGGCAGAAATAGGAAGCGACCCGAAGCGTTTTCCCAAACGGATATCGGAGTTCAGCGTATTGTTGAAATACTGCGGATTGTTTTGGGTATTCAGTGTTTGTTTGTTGGTCGAGTTGGAGTTGTAGTTCACATTCGCCGTAAAGGACCAGTTCGGATTCAGTTTCGGATCCTGATTGTGTGTCCAGCGAATTGTTGTGGTACCGAAAACCGTCGAATCCGGATATCCATATCTGAAACGGGTGTAGCCCAGGTCAAAATTTCCGTTGTATTTATATTTTACGGCATATTCGGAATAGTTTCTGAACCCAAAACTTCCCCTGGAATATCCGGTTGCATATGCAATGGTTTGAAAGCGTTCTGAAATAGGAAAGTAATATCCCAAATCCTGCAATCCCATTCCATAGGCAGAAACAACAGAGTATTGCGGCATAATAAATCCGCTCTGACGATCCTTTTTCTTCTTCATCGGAATCATTGCAAAAGGAAGTCCTAAAGGAGTAGGAACGCCCATAACCCATAAATTGATGGGGCCGGAAACAATGCGTTTCTCCGGAATCATGACTGCTTTGGAAAGTGCAAAATGGTAGTGTGGTTCTTCGAGATTACAAGTGGTGAACTTTCCGTGAACAAAGTGAACATCGTCATTGGGCTGTCTTTTAGCCTTTTCCATACTCAGATAATACTCATCCTGCTTAATCGCAGCTTCCTGGATAAATCCTTTCTTCGTTTCGAAATTGTAGCGGATAGAAGCCGCTTTCAAGGTATCTCCGTTATCAATAAATAAGGGCTTTCCTACTTTTCGCCCCAGTGAATCGAGCGTATAAGTTGCTAAAACCTCGTTTTTGTCCATGTCAATGAGCAAATAGTCGGCCGACATATCAATGCCTTCGTAGTTCAATTTCGCTTCCCCGTAAAGATGTACTTGTCTTTTCTTCAGGTCGGAATAGATTGAATCGCGGGCAGAGTAGGTGATAATGGAGTTGAAATCAGAATCGTTGATGTAAACCTTGCGAACTTTGGTAGAATCTGTTTTGACAGAATCTGCCGGGAAAGATTGAGCGAGGGATAAATACGGAAAAAGCGCCACAAGCAAAAAGAACAAGGTTCCAATTGCCTTCGGAAAATCAAATAAAACGTTCCTTTTTGTTTTCAATTCGCGTATTAACGGATGCAAAGCTACGAAATTACCATTGTTTTGATTCATTCTAAAATCCAATTGTCCGCAACTTGTTGTTCATATTATTTTTCTGAAAAATGGATACGGTACTTTTTTACCGCAAATGCACAAATAAAATGCTCGCCTACCGGTCTCGCTTGTGAGAGTGGTAATTGGTAATCGGCACAGAATAGTTTCGTATTTATGGAAAATGCCCGGTTATGATTGATACAATGTTTCATCCGTGATTTCAGTTCAAAAAGCGGATTCTTACAAAAGTCGTGCAAGAAATCTTGTTTTTATTGAATTTCCTCCTTTTTCAACATTTTGGTATAGATAAGTTTCCACTTTGGTCTGAAGATTGCTTGTGAAACCGCAGTACTTTTATTTTGGAATCGATATACCGTAACATGAACCGATTAGAAAATGCGTTAAAATGGGTTAGATGGGTAGCAGTTGCTATTCCGTTTGTGCTGCTTTTTGGCTTTCAAGGCAAGAACAGGGAAACTTTTGTCAAACAAACGGGAACTATCAAGACAGTGGTGATTGATGCCGGACACGGAGGAAAAGATCCGGGCTGTCATGGTTCTTCAGCACATGAGAAAAATGTGTGTCTTTCAATGGCATTGGAATTGGGTCGAAAAATCAAGAACGCTTATCCGGAAATCAAAGTGGTTTTTACCCGCGACAAAGATGTCTTTGTAGAATTGGACGACCGCGCAAAAATTGCAAACAAGGCAAATGCAGATTTATTTATCTGTATCCATGCAAATTCAGCGTCTCCAACAGCATACGGAACAGAAACCTATGTTTTGGGACTCCATAAAACAGATGCTCAGGCGAAAATTGCCGACAGAGAGAACAGTACAATCTATCTGGAAGCCGATAAAGGAGAAAAGTACAAGGATTTCGATATGTCACCGGACGCAATTATTGCACGCCAGCTGCAACTTTCGGTGTTTTTGGATCAGTCGATCATTTTTGCAGATAAATTGCAAAGTGAGTTCAAGGCAATCGGCAGATTTGACCGCGGAGTGAAGCAAGCCGGATTTTTGGTTCTGTACAAAACGACCATGCCGAGTGTATTGATCGAAACAGGATTCCTTACTAATAAAGAAGAAGAGAAATTCTTGGCGGATACCACCGGACAGAAAAAAATGGCCGGAGCTATGTTTGTTGCCTTTGAGAAATACAAAGCCGGATTGGAAGGAGTGGACTATAAAACAAGAGGAACACAAGATCCGATTGTAGAAAGCCCGAATCCGAATCCACCCGTTGAAAAAAAGGATTTGAAAGACAAAATTGTATTCCGTATTCAGGTTGAAACATCGGAAACAAAAATTTCAGCTGGTTCTACACGATTCAAGAAACATGAAGTGTATGAATATCAACAGGACAGGCTTTATAAATACACCGTTGGGGAGTTTGTGAATGATTTTGCCGCAGCAAACAATTACAAGAATGAATTAAGGCAAAAAGATTTTCCCAATGCTTTTGTTGTAGCTTTTCAAAATGGAGAGCGCATTAGTTTAGAAAAAGCTATTAAATTAGCAGAAAAATAAAAGTTTTGAAGATCAAAAAAGAAATTAAAGCAGGTCTGATAGCCATTGTTGCGATAGGTTTGCTTGTTACGGGCGTTAATTTTTTGAAAGGCTATTCATTTTTTGGCGGAGATGCTCAATACACTGCTTATTTTCCCAATGCCGGCGGACTTAGTGCCTCAACTTCCGTGTATGTAAACGGAGTGGTGGTTGGAAAAATTATTTCAGTGGATTATAATCCTCAAGGAGATTCCATTTCTAAAGTGAAAATGGTATTTACCATTCAGGAAGATGATCTGAAAATTCCTAAATCCTCCACTTTGGAGACTGGTTCTGTAGATCTTTTGAATAAGGGATTATTGCTTTTTATCGGTAATGATCTTTCGAAAGGGTATTATACCGAAAAAGATGCTATTCAGGGACAAGTTCAACTCGATATGTTCGGTCAGTTGAAATCGTATGCAAACCCGGTTCTTCAAAAAGTTTCCGCTTTGGTAGTAAACGTGGATAAAACGATTACTTCTTTGAAAGGATTCTGGGATACTACGGCGACTTCAGAAATCAAAACGTCTTTGGAGGAATTGAAATATGCATTTAAGAAATTCGGAAATATTGCAGATGATGTAGAAGGATTGGTTGCTACTGAAAAAGTGAAGCTGAGCCGTATCATGAACAACATCGAATCCATTACAGAAAACCTGAAAGCTTCAAACGATAAGATTACGAAGATGCTAGGGAATTTTGAAAAGATTTCAGACGATCTGGTAACTGCGGATTTCAAAAAAGTAATCAACAATGCAAATGCTACCATTGAAAAATTGAATGCTACCTTTGCAGCAATTGAGTCCGGCAACGGAACACTTGGAAAGCTTTTGAAAGACGAAAAATTGTATAATGAATTGGTGAATACCAATAAGAGTCTTCAGAATTTAGTGGAAGATTTGGAGAAACATCCGGAAAGATACATCCACTTCTCTGTTTTCGGCGCTAAAACAAAAGGAGTTCCGATCACGAACAGTGATGAGAAAAAATTACGTAACTTGTTAGACTCAATCCCGGATTAATAAAATAGGTATGATTGCTTCAATTATTTTCAGTGTATTACTTATCGGAGGATTTGGATGGTTCACTGTGAACATCTTAAAAATCCGCTCGAATATTTTACTGGGAAGAGATTTAGATCGAAATGACAAACCGAAAGAGCGTTGGAAAACAATGGCTTTGGTGGCTTTGGGACAAAAGAAAATGTTTGCCCGTCCGATTCCTGCACTTTTGCACCTTGGAATTTATGCGGCTTTCGTTATCACTCAAATTGAATTGATTGAAATCATTACAGACGGAATTGTAGGCTCACACCGCGTCTTCATGTCTGCTTTGGGAGGGGTCTATACCTTCATTATTTCAATCATCGAAGTACTTTCAGTTGCTGCATTGATCGCTACGATCGCCTTTTTATCCAGAAGAAATATTTTGAAACTGGCTCGTTTCCAAAAACCGGAAATGAAAGGCTTCCCGACTTTTGATGCGAATCTGATCTTGTGCATGGAACTTATTTTGGTTTGCTGCATTTTCACAATGAACGGTGCTGACGAAGCGTTGTACCTGAAAGGAGCTTCTCATGCTTCGCATGAAGCAGGTTCTTTCGGATTTGCAATTTCTTCCTGGGTCGGACCACATATTTTCGGTGGATTCAGTGTTGAAACGCTGCATATTCTGGAAAGAATCGGGTGGTGGGGACACTGGTTTATGGTTTTGGCATTTTTGAATTACCTGCCATATTCCAAGCATTTCCACATTCTATTGGCTTTCCCGAATACCTATTATTCCAATCTGGAGAAAAAAGGAAAGTTCACCAACATGGAATCAGTGACCAATGAGGTAAAACTGATGTTGGACCCAAGTGCAGATCCTTTCGCTGCTCCTGCACCGGAAGGCGCACCACAACGATTCGGAGCGAAAGATGTAACGGATTTGACCTGGAAAAACCTGATGGATGCGTATACGTGTACCGAATGCGGGCGCTGTACTTCATCTTGTCCGGCAAATATTACCGGGAAAAAACTTTCTCCGCGTAAAATCATGATGGATACGCGTGACCGGATGGTTGAACTGGGAGATGCACGAAGAAAGAACGGCGCAGATTACGAAGACGGAAAATCCTTGTTGGGAGATTATATCTCAGAAGAAGAAGTTTGGGCATGTACTTCTTGTAACGCTTGCGTACAGGAATGTCCGGTAAATATTGACCCATTAGCAATTATTGTTGATTTGAGAAGATTTTTGGTCATGGAAGAATCCAAAATGCCGACCGAATTGACGGGAATGCTTACAAATATCGAAAACAACGGTGCCCCTTGGCAATTTTCTCAGGCAGACAGAGGAAATTGGATTCACGAAGAGTAAGAGTGTAATTCGATAAAAGGATGAAAAAGGAAGAACAATTAATTGAAAAGATTGAAAACGGAGCACACGTTTCTCCTGTTTTGCCGGAACATATCAAAAATTATCTGATTGATATCGACGGAACCATTTGTGATGATATTCCGAATGAAGAACCGGAACGAATGGAATTTGCAGCGGTTTATCCGGATGCATTGGAAACAGTGAATCAGTGGTATGAAGAAGGACATCTGATCACGTTTTTCACATCCAGATTAGAAGAACATCGCGCGGTAACTGAAAAATGGCTGGAAAAGCACGGATTCAAATACCATGGAATGATGATGGGAAAACCAAGAGGAGGAAACTACCATTGGATTGACAATCACATCGTTCGGGCAACGCGGTTTGAAGGAAAGTTTACTAATTTGATTGAAGTTCAGGCGAATATTCAAGTTTTTGAAAAATAAATTATGAGCACGATACACGTACCAACAATGGCCGAAATGATGGCGCAAGGGCAGAGCCCGGATATCCTGTTTTGGGTTGGTTGTTCGGGTAGTTTTGACGATAGAGCAAAAAAGATTACCAAAGCATTGGTTCGTATTCTGAACGAATGCAAGGTGAATTTTGCTGTTTTAGGTGCGGAGGAATCCTGTACGGGTGATCCCGCAAAACGCGCCGGGAATGAATTCACATTCCAGATGCAGGCCATGATGAATATTCAGGTATTGGATGGCTATGAAGTGAAAAAGATCGTAACGGCTTGTCCGCATTGTTTCAATACATTAAAAAACGAATATCCTGAATTGGGTGGAACGTATGAAGTGATTCATCACACACAATTGATCCAGGAATTGATCAACTCCGGAAAACTTTCATTGAAAGAAGGCGGAGTGTTCAAAGGAAAGAAAATTACTTTCCACGATCCGTGTTATTTGGGAAGAGCAAATGACGTTTACGAAGCTCCGCGCGCATTGATCGAAAAACTGGATGCGGAATTGGTGGAAATGAAACGTTGCAAAACTACCGGATTGTGCTGTGGTGCAGGTGGTGCGCAAATGTTTAAGGAAGCTGAAAAAGGAAACAAGGAAATCAATGTGGAACGCACAGAAGATGCTTTGGAAACTGAGGCAACCATTATTGCTACCGGTTGTCCTTTCTGCAATACCATGATGACCGATGGAGTGAAAAACTTTAACAAAGAAAACGAAATCCAGGTGCTGGATGTCGCAGAATTGATAGCAAACGCAGCAGAATTATGATTCCATTTGAAAATCTTCCGGATGAAGCTCGTTTGTGGAGTTATCAGTCCGACAGAAAACTGACGGCTACTGAAAAAGCATGGATTGAAGAATTGCTTCCTGATTTTTTAAGAGATTGGGCAGCACACGGAGCAAAATTGAATGCTTACGGAGCTGTTTTGGGCGATTATCATTTGGTTCTGGTTGTGAATGAAGATCAGGCAAATGCATCCGGATGTTCAATCGATAGTTCGGTTCGTTTTGTGAAACACCTGGAAAAAGAATTGGGTATTTCTTTCTTCAACCGCCTGAAAATGCTGGTTGACGGTGAAGAACCATTTTTCACTTCTTATGCGGAATTGGACAAACTTCCTTCGGACTCCATGGTTTATAACAACATGGTGATGAATGTGGGAGAATGGAAAAAATCCTGGAAATTACCTGTTTCCGGTTTGGTAACTCAGTAAGTAATTCCGAATTAAAAAATAGTTTGTTTAGTTAATTCGCACTCCGACAGCTATCAGGATGCAACTCGCAATTATTTCTTATCTCTTTCTTCTTCCTGAGCTTTTTTCTCTGCAGCTTCGCGCGCATCTTTTTTCTTCGTCACATTTAAACGAATACCTCCTACAATCCGCAGATAATAATACGTTTGCTTATATGTGAATTCATTAAAGGAAATGGATTTATTGTCGAAATCACTCACAAACATGATGAAATATTTCGGTTTGTTAATTCCACCGATGATTTTAATATCTACACGGGGAGCAAGGCCCAAAAAGCTTCTGGTTGTGGCGTCAAACGTGTAGATCTTTGACTGGAGAACCAAACCGACACCGCCCATAATCCCGAATTGAAACATGCGCCATCTTCTCACATAAGCATATCCGGGAACAACTCCCACGTCAAAAGCTGCAATCAAAGAAGCAGATGTTTTACTTTCTGTCGTATCCTGAAGTTCAATGGGCAGAATGGGCTGAGCAGATGAAATTCCGTGATAATTCGTTGTATATTTCAGATAAAAAGTCCGCACATCGCGTTGATACGAAGCGGTTTTCCCTCTGAAAGCGGCCATTTTAAAATCTTCTTTCCAAAACTGCCAGGCATTGATCGAAAAACTGCTTGCATTGATATCTTCCCGGATCAGGTTTGGTTTTTGAGGAGAAATCGTGTCATTCCATTCATGCGCGTTTTTCATGGCATAACCTTGATACAAATGCAAGTCTACGTCGAAAAACATGTTTTTGAAACTGAAATCAAAACCAAGATCGTAGTATTTGGTTTTCCCGTATTTGTTCTTGGATCGAACCGAATTCGGAAGAGTTAGACCAAAACGCAGTGACATCCATTTATATGAAAATCCGAATCCCAGAACAGGGTTGAAATTATTCCGGAATCTAACTTTTTTAATTCCCTGGCTGAAAGGATAAGCAATTGACATTGGCGCAGTGCTCCAACCAAAATCGGAATAAAGAACCAAACGTGTTTTGTACTTGTGATAGGGCAAAGAGTCTGCGTTTTGACCGTAAATCGAACAAGCAAACAGACTTAAGAAAAGAATCAGAACATGAATTCTACTCATTTATACCTTGAATGTAACACAAAAATGCAAATTCTTTTGCAACTTCTAAACGTTCTGTGCTTCTTCCCGAACCTCCGCCGTGACCTGCACTCATCGTACAATCAAAGATAATCGGAGCAGTTCCTGTTTGATTTTTTCGCAGTTTAGCCACCCATTTCAGTGGTTCCCAGTATTGTACCTGAGAATCGTGATAACCGGTGGTAATGAGCATTGCCGGATAATCCAGTTTACGGATATGATCGTAAGGAGAATAACTCAGCATGTACCAATAATCTGCTTCCACATTTGGATTTCCCCATTCTTCGTATTCGCCGACTGTTAAAGGAATACTTTCATCCAACATGGTTGATATCACATCGACAAAAGCAACCTGTGCAATCACGCCTTTGAATAAATAAGGCGCCATGTTTGTAACAGCTCCCATCAACAAACCTCCGGCACTTCCGCCTTGTGCATAAATCGCATTCGGATCGCAATATCCTTGCATGGAAAGCCATTCGGCTGCGTTGATAAAATCGGTAAATGTATTTCGTTTGTGGTCTAGTTTCCCGTTTTGGTACCATTCTTCACCCAAAAACTTTCCTCCGCGAATGTGCGCAACGGCAAAAACAAATCCGCGATCCAATAAACTCAAACGCGTTGCAGAGAATGTAGTCGGAATGGTGACACCATAACTTCCGTATCCGTAAAGAAGCAGGGGAGCTTTGCTTAAGTCGATTCCTTTTTTGTATACCAGAGAAACCGGAATTTTCTGCCCGTCATTCGCTGTTGCCCAAACTCTTTTTGAAACATAATGATCCGGACTGAAGTTTTTATCGATCAGTTTTTTCTGGAAAATCAATTCGGAAGACTTGCTGTCGACCGAATATTTGTAAACCGAACTTGGATTGGTGAAAGAAGTGTACTGATAATTGATAGTTTGAACGTCATAATCATCCATGAAACTGAAACTCAGTTCGTAAACTTCTTCGGGCATGGAAATCGTGGAGAAATTCGTTGCATCCAAACTTCCGACAGCAATTTCTGTTCTTCCTGATTTGCGGGATTGAACGGCTATAAAGCGTTGAAATGCCATTACTTCTTCCAGGTAAACTTCCGGATTGTGGGCGATCAGCGTTTTACAGGACTCGATGGATGTTGGAACCGATTCGGAGAAAACAAGCTTTCTGTTCGGACTTTGTTTGTTGGTCAAAATGTAGAAACCGTTTTCATGATGATTGATTTCATACAAATGATCTTTTTCTCTTTTCAGGAAACAAAGGGCTTTTTCCTGAGGTTTATCTGCCGGAACCAGCCATGTTTCAGATGTCGTGCTGCTGACAACATGAATCAGAACGTATTTTTTATCCAGTGTTTTGGATAGGTAAACAAAAAAGCGTTCGTCTTTCTCTTCAAAGATCAATTCATCTTTCGAGTTGCTTGTTCCAAGTACGTGTTTGTAGATCTGAAACTCGCGAAGAGTCGTGGGATCTTTCTTAACATAGAAAATCGTTTTGTTGTCATTTGCCCAAACGATGCTCCCGTCGGTATTTTTGATCTGTTCTTTCAGGATTTTCCCCGATTTGTTTTCGCGGAATGAAATTGTATAGTTTCTTCGTCCGATTTTATCTTCTGAAAAGGCTGTCAGTTCGTTGTTTGGCGAAGGAGACAAATCTCCCAGAGCGTAATACTCGTTTCCTTTTGAAGCTGCATTCTCATCAAAGAATACGGTTTCTTTCCCTTTTTCAATCAGAATAAGCTGTCTGTAATCCTGATCCTTAATCTGTCTCCATTGATAGGTTTTTCCCTGAATTTCAAAAGGAGCGCTGGTTTCTTCCGGATTGATTCTGCTTTCAAACTCATTCAGAAAAGTGTTGATCAAACCTTGTTTCTGATCAAAAAATGCTTTCGAATAGTTATTTTCTTCAGCAATATAATCGAGTACGGGTTTGGAATCGCGTTCGTTCATCCAGAAATACGGATCATTTCTGACATGATTGTGTTTCACTAATTCTTTAGGAATCTCCTTGGCAACAGGAGTATTTAACGATGTTTGTGCGTTCACTATAAATGGTGTAAAAGGGGAAACTGAAAGCAATAGCAAGAATTTCTTCATACTGCAAATTTAAAAGAAGTCTTTGAAGATTGTGGCTTAGATGATTGAGTTTATTAAATTTGCTTCCATGAAAAAACTATACAAATTTCTTTTAAATAAACTTCCGCGGCCTCTTTTGATACGCTTGAGCTATGTTTTTAAACTGTTTGCTCCGCTTATTTACAAAGGAAACAATGTAGAATGTCCGGTTTGTGAAAGAAAATTTAAGAAGTTTTTGTCTTATGGTTCGGAGGTTTCGCACAGAGAAAATGTACTTTGTCCGTATGATTTGACCTTGGAGCGCCACCGCTTGATGTGGTTGTACCTGAAAAGAGAAAGCAATTTCTTTTCTGCAGATAAACTGAAGGTACTGCACATTGCACCGGAACAGTGTTTTCATAAGAAATTCAAAAAACAAAAGAACCTGGAATACCTGACGGGAGATTTACTTTCTCCGATTGCCGATATGCATTTTGATCTGCACCAGATTCCTTTGGAAGATAACCGCTTCGACGTGGTATTCTGTAATCATGTGATGGAACACGTGGATGACGCGTTGAAATGTATGAAAGAATTGCATCGTGTGATGGCACCGGGTGCGTGGGGAATTATGCAGGTTCCGCAAGATATTACTCGTGCTGAAACGTATGAAGACTGGAGCATTACTTCACCGGAAGACCGTGAAAAACATTTCTGGCAAAAAGACCACGTGCGTTTGTTTGGAATGGATTACCCGGATTGGTTGAGAAAGGCCGGATTTGAAGTGGAAATTGCATTTGAAAAAAATCCGATTTCTCAGGAAGAAATTGATCGTTTCCGACTTGCCAAAACAGAAATTCTTTACATCGTTCGGAAAAAATAGTTTTTTCCTTCAAATCATAGTAACTTGAAAACCCGAAGCTATGATGTTGGATAAACGATTGTTTTTGATATTTGTTCCTGTTTTGATCGTAGGGCTAAACTGTTCCGGTCCGCAGGAATCGAAGTTTGCATCAATTCCATTTCCGAAAGACAATCCCATTACCGATGAGAAAATAGCATTCGGGAAAAAGCTCTTTTTTGATAAACGGCTTTCTGCCGGGAATCAGATTTCCTGTGCAGCTTGCCATCTGCCTGAAAAAGCATTTACGGATGGCCTGCCCAAAAGCATCGGGGTGAATGGCCGGACGGCTATGAGAAATGCTCCGAGTATTCTGAACAGCGCTTATTTCAGCAGATACATGTATGACGGAGAAGTCAGAACGCTGGAAGAACAGGTTTTGGTTCCGCTGCAGGATCATCAGGAAATGGCCAGCTCAATGAAAGAAATCCTAAAGAAACTTTCTCACGACAAAGCTTATCAAAAACTGGCAAAATCCATTTTCAACAGAGAACTGGATGCCTATGTCATTACCCGCGCAATAAGCACTTATGAAAGATCATTGATCAGCCGGAACAGCCGCTTTGATCAATACCGATCCGGGAAAAAGGGAAGTTTGAATGCGAACGAAATTGCCGGCTGGAAGCTATTTTCAGAGAAATTATATTGTATTCAATGTCATTCCGGCCCGGATTTCACGAATTATTCGGTGGTCAGCAACGGATTGTACTCTGATTACGGCTTCGATCAGGGAAGATACCGGATCAATGGAGTAGAGCAGGAGAAGGGAACATTCAAAGTTCCGAGCCTGAGAAATAGCACGCTTACAGCACCGTATATGCATGATGGAAGTATGAAAACCCTGCGGGAAGTAATCAGGCATTATGCAAAAGGAGGGAACCATTTTTCGAATAAATCTCCTATAATAAAATCGTTTCTTATTACTGAATTGGAAATCAATCAATTAGAATCTTTTTTAAGATCATTGACAGACACATCCTATCTCAATTGATTTAGAAATCTACTTAATTGATAGGACTAATTGTGTATTTCGTCGAAAAACTGTTAAAAAAAGACCCCTTTCCCATGTATTTGATAATAATTTGAAAAATATCACGTTATATTAGTTATACCCAATGCAAAAAAACATGCAAACCCAAAATCCAAATATACCATGGCAGTTAATGTCTATTTCCATCAGTCACCGGAACTTCTCCAGGAGGAGCAAGTATGGGTGATGCAAGCAAAGGCAGATCCGGCAAGATTTGAGCCTTTGTATCGCAAGTATTATGATTCAATACTTCGCTATTTGAAACAACGCATGGAAGATCCCGAGCAGGCGCATGATATCGCTTCTCAGGTTTTTATCAAAGCGATTAAGAATTTGTCGAAGTATGAAGACCGCGGGGTACCGTTCGGCTCTTGGCTCTATCGAATAGCTAAAAGCGAATTGTACCAATCCTACAGAGAAACACAGTCAAACAGAACGGTTTCTATGGAGCACGTACAAATTCCAACGTTTGATACGCTGTTTTTCGAGAACCAGGAGTTTGAGCACAATCAGTCGCTGCTTTTGGCGGCTATGCAAAAATTGAAAGAGGAACAATTGAAACTAATCGAAATGCGTTTCTTTGAACAACTCAGCTTTAAAGAGATTGGAGAAACAATCGGAATTACTGAGAACAATGCGAAAGTGAAAACTTTCAGAGCATTGGAGAAATTAAGAGAACACTTTTTAGGCAGATACGCCGCATAAAGCAGAAAAAGGCTTTCCGGGTTCGGAAAGCCTTTTTTGTTTCTTATTAAAGATTCGTTCGGTCGGACAATTTCTATTTAAAAAGCAATATTTTTTTGGAAACTGTTATTTAAAGTGCTAACTTATTGTCATGAAGACCATTATGACACTGAACTTTAGAGTGAGGTATATGACAATATCTGTTTTTTTGTCTATAGCTCCCGTAACTTCTTTTTCACAAAAATTCTTTAATACGCAGCGCAATTGGGCTATGAATAAAAAAGAGCTTTCAATCGGGCTGGGTGTAACCGGTTTTTTGGGAGATCTTGGAGGAGCGGATAAAACGGGTACCAATTTCGGTTTGAGAGACATTGATATTCGTTCCACACAAATCGGAGGCTCCCTATCTTACCGATATCGTTTTCATCCTCATTTTGCAACATCTACGATGTTCAATGCCGGAATGTTAAGTGGTAGTGATGCCTTGACAAATGAACCTGTGCGTAATATGCGCAACCTGAGTTTTCGCTCTTTTTTCATGATGTTAAGCCAGCGGTTTGAGATCATTTTATTTGCGAATGAACGTGGAGGCCGCAGCTTCGGAAGATTTATAGATCATAACGAGCAATTCTATTTAATCGGAGGGATTGGTGCGATGTATTACAATCCGAAAACCATGTATCAGGGCAGCTGGACGACTTTGCATGACAAACACACAGAAGGGCAGGGGCTTTCCGGCGGACCTTCGGAATACAAACGGATTACAGCTGCAATTCCTGTTGGAATCGGCTTCAGAACGGGACTCGGTCGTTTGTGGAGAATCGGTCTGGAAGTAACTTATGTAAAAACATTCTCGGATTACATTGATGATGTGAGTGGTGAATATTATGATCCGGCAGTTATCGGAGCAGCTTACGGTCCGCATGCAGCTTATTTGTCAAATCCTTCAAGTGCTCCTGAAGCATTTAATCCCGGAAGCCGGAGAGGAGGCAGTCAGAAAGATGCATTCTTTTATGTGAATATCATGGTGACACGAAATATAACGTATAAATCTTTTTCCAGAGTTAACTGATTTTAAGTGAAAACCATCTGAGAATCAAAAAAATCTTCTGGTTTTTGAAGATCTTTATTACAAATTTGATCTAGTTTGTGAAAAAACCATTCAATAAAAGCAGTCGCTTATTCATTAACAATGTCTATTTAAAAAAAAGCAACAAAAAATTTAGGTGGCTGTTAGTTAAAAACATTAATTTAGCATGGTGGATTTCTACTACAACATAAATTTTTGGAATGAAGTATACAACACTAACTCTTTTATCTTTAGTTTCAATGGTCTCTCTGTCCCAGAGTTCCAACTTCAACACACAGAGAAATTGGGCCATGAACAAGAAAGAGATTTCCTTTGGTTTAGGGGCAACTAGTTTCTTAGGCGACCTGGGAGGCGCAAACCAGATCGGAACTGACTACAGTTTGAAGGATATTGATTTTAATTCAACTCATATTGGCGGAGCTGTTTCGTTCAGATATCGCTTTCATCCTTACTATGCAACGTCTACCATGGTGAATGTGGGGATGCTTCGTGGTAATGATGCATTGACAGCTGAGCCTATCCGTAACATGAGAAACCTCCATTTCCGTTCGCTCTTCGTCATGTTGAGCCAGCGTTTTGAGATTATTGTATTGGCAAATGAGAAAATCGGCCGTCGTTACAATATTCCCGGATTGAGAGGATTTACGGATCACAACGAACAATTATATCTGATTGCAGGAATCGGTGCAATGTATTACAATCCGAAAGCCTTGAATCAAGGTGGTTGGGTAAATTTACGCGATATGCATACGGAAGGGCAGGGATTGCCCGGAGGTCCTGCAAATTATAGCAGAATTACGGCAACAGTTCCTTTGGGGATTGGTTTCAGAATGGGAATCAACCGCATGTGGAGAATTGGGGTCGAAGCAACGTATGTGAAAACATTCTCTGATTACATTGATGACGTTCACGGTGTTTATTACGACCCGACAATTATTGCAGCGTCTTACGGACCACAGGCAGGTTACTTGTCTAATCCGTCTTCAAACCCAACTGCATTCGAGCCGGGAAGTCAGCGTGGAGACAAGCAGAAAGATGCTTTCTTGTACGTAAACATTATGGTGACAAGAAATATTACTTACAAATCTTCTTCTCGCAGTGGACCGATGAAATTCGGAAAACGCAGATACAGAGCTAAGTTCTAAATCGAATTTTATTTTTTTTTTAACAAAACGAGTTTGTCTATTGATAAGCTCGTTTTGTGTTTTTACCTTTGGTACAAATCGAAAAAATGTACCCTTTACTTAGATGGTTTCTCTTTAAGTTAGACCCCGAAAAAGTCCATCACTTTACTTTTAGATTACTAGGCTTCTGGCTGAAAGTCCCATTTGTAAAACCCATTTGGAAATCCATTTATTGTGTAAATAACCCGCTTTTGGAAACCGAGGTAGCAGGAATTAAATTCCCGAATCCGGTAGGTTTGGCAGCTGGTTTTGACAAAAATGCACTGAGAATTAATGAACTTGCAGCTTGTGGCTTCGGTTTTGTGGAAATCGGTACGGTAACTCCGGTTGGACAAGACGGAAATCCCAAACCAAGATTGTTCCGCTTAATTGAAGATCAGGCAATCATTAACCGGATGGGATTCAACAACGACGGGGCAGAAGTGATCGTGGAACGCTTGAAGAAAATCAAGCCGGCTTGCATCATCGGAGGGAATATCGGGAAAAATAAAGTAACCCCGAATGAAGATGCTACTTCTGATTATTTGAAATGTTATCATGCACTTGAGCCGCATGTTGATTATTTTGTGGTGAATGTTTCTTCACCGAATACTCCCAACCTGAGAGAGCTGCAGGATAAAGAACCACTGACAAAATTGCTGCAGACATTGATGGACGAACGTGAGAAAGTAAAATCTCCAAAACCAATTTTCCTTAAAATTGCACCCGATCTAACAGATTCTCAATTAGATGACATTGTAGACATCGTTAATGAAACAAAAATCGCCGGAGTAATTGCTACAAATACTACAATTGAACGAAGTAATTTAGTAACTTCAAGGGGCAAAGTTGAAGCAATCGGAGCAGGAGGAGTTTCCGGAAAGCCATTAACCAAAAGATCTACTGAAGTAATCAGCTACTTGTACCAACGATCAAACGGATCATTTCCGATTATTGGGGTTGGAGGAATTTACTCTGCTGAAGATGCGATTGAAAAGTTGATGGCCGGTGCCAGTCTGGTTCAGATTTATTCAGGTTTCATTTATGAAGGCCCCGGTTTGGTGAAACGGATCAATAAGGCAGTTTTAAAGAAAAGAAAGCAGATAGCACATGAATAATCGTGTTTTTATAACAGAATGTCCGAGAGATGCCATGCAGGGTATCAAGGACTGGATTGAAACATCAGATAAGATTTCTTATTTGAATCATTTGCTGAAGTGTGGTTTTGACACTTTGGATTTCGGTAGTTTTGTTTCTCCGAAAGCAATTCCTCAAATGCAGGATACTTCGAAAGTATTGGAAGGTTTGGATGAGAGCGAAACAAAATTATCAGCAATCATTGTCAATGAAAGAGGCGCGGAAGATGCTGCCAGATTCGAACGGATTCATTATTTAGCATATCCATTCAGTATTTCTGAAACATTCCAATTGCGGAATACAAATGCAACGATTGAAGAATCTCTTAAAAGAGTGGAGGCGATCGCAAATATCTGTCATAAGGAAGATAAGGAATTGACACTTTATTTATCCATGGGATTTGGAAATCCTTACGGAGATGCCTGGTCACCGGATCTGATGGCAATCTGGTCTGAACGATTGACACAATTGTTCGAGGTTTCCAGATTGTCTTTATCGGACACCATCGGGATTGCAACCCCAGAGTTGGTAAAACAGGTTTTTTCTACCATTTCAAAAGAATTTTCAAATATCCAGATTAGTGCTCACTTGCATACTGTACCTGAAAATGCTGTGAAATTGACCGAAGCTGCTTATGAAGGTGGTTGTCGTTATTTTGAAGGTGCAATTAAAGGATATGGAGGTTGCCCGATGGCAAAAGACGACCTGACCGGAAATATGCCAACCGAACGAATGCTGGATTGGTTTAAAGAACAGGGAATTGAAACCGGAGTGAAGCCAACTGAATTTACGGAAGCATTTGTAACTTCATCCAGAATCTTTCATTAATAAGCTAAAAGACTGATGAAACTTAAGATCTTGTTCGTAATTCCCCTGTTGTTTGCAATCAATTCATGTGGCGACGATCCGGACGATACCATTCACATCAAGCCGAGACATACCTCAGGAAAAGAAGCTCCTGTCGACAATACAATCAGTACGGATTTTAATGAAAATGCTTTTACTTCAAAAGTTGAAGCGGAATTGTTAAAGGAATTGCATTTATGTGATCCGAAAGCGACAAGCGACGAAGATCCGAAACATCCGACCTGCAGCCCGAAGTTTTTCCGTTTTTTCAAGCTGAATGCCCAAACCCCGCTGAAAGACGGATTCAAATTATTGATCAAAGCCGGAGTGAACGGTTTTCCTTTGAGACGTTTGCTGATTTTCGAAAGAGAAAAAGACGCGCTTGTGAAATTGAATGGTTTCAACGGAAATCTGATCGAAGAAAGAAAATCAGCATCGGGCTATAACGACCTGATTATCCGTTTTCCGGATAATATCAACGGGAATATTACCTATTACAATTGCTTGTTCAAATGGAAAGATGGCAAGTACGAATATGTGAATTGTGAAGTGATTGACGAAGATGTTCCGAGAAAAATAAGAGCAGAATTTATTGATTCAATGGGAATTGAGATTAAAAAAGTATTGGATAAGAACGATATGATTTTTTAATTCAAAAATGTCAAATACCCAATTCAAAAGTGAAGCAATTTTCGAATTGGGATAAATACGACAAGATGAAATTAACCTGCATACTTTCATTTTTGATTTTGTTTTTGACGGCTTGTTCTGACACGGAAATCGAGCCGATCGATAACTACATCCTGATTCATGATAATTCTTCCAAAGTTTGGCTGGTCGATAAACAACTGGACGGAGACAAGGATTATACTCCGCTTCAGATCGAATACAAGGAAATCATCGTTTTTCATCAATCCAGAGAAGCTTACTTTCACGTATTGAAAAACCTGGGAACCAAACCCGGAGTTAAAAGAAGTTTCTGGCTCGATATGCGGAAAAACGAACTGGGATTCAGAGGAGAAAAGCGTGATATTACCTTTGAAATAAGCAGCCTTTCCAGAACCAGAATCGTGCTGAAGCCCAAGTATAAGTCCTACAAGTACACAATCGTTTTGATTCCTTTTCCTGAATATTAGTTTTCAGTTGATGAGATGTCAATTTGAGTGAATAAATAAATTGCCGGGTTTGGGACATAATTTTTATATTTGTCTGTAACTCAACCTTATGAAAAAACGAGTATATTTTCAATTTTTATTTCTTGCCTTATTCTTCGTTTCGTGCAGTTCCAATGAGGAGTGCAAGGAGTGTGAGATGGATTTGGCAAAAGATACGATTTCGGAAACGGATGATCTGACGACAGCTTTGAAAGATACTGCTGCCGAGAAGAAATCTGTGACGGTTGAAATGAAGGAAAACCATGAGAAAATCGTGAAGAAATACGGTGAACAATGGGATTTTTGTACTTGCGTGATTGCGAATGATTCAATCAATGATGCATTCGAAAAAGGAGGAATGACTTCGAAACAGGAAGAAAAGATTATGGCGAGATGGGAAGTAGTGGATCAGAAATGCAAGGAATTGCTTACGACGCCAAATACAACTCCGGAAGAGCGCGCCAAGCACGATAAGAAAGTGATGAAATGCCTGAAACAAAACGGAATAAAGAAATAAAATAACGAGTCGGGACGGAAAATTTTTCGTCCCGATTCTTTTTAGAAAAACTTTTTTCACTTTCTTATTGCAATTAAATTGCATTTAGTTTACTTTTGCTCCATGAGTAAATTGCTGGTGCGGATTATTTCTTCCCTTTTGCTGGTTGGTTTCTTGGGATTCTTAGTTCCGATGAACAATTGGCATGATTATGCTCATCAACACACAACAAAGCATTTTAATGATCACACAGACGGATTAACTTTCAAACAGGGAGTTGATAAATGTGCTTTTTGTGATTTGCAATTACCGCTTTTATTTCATGAAAGTCCTGTTGAAATTTCTTATTGGGAAAATTCATTCGACTTTCTTTTCCTGGATTTCTCATGTGCTGAATTACCGGTAAAATCAATACAGCTTCAACTTCGCGGGCCGCCTGCAAATGATTTTATTTAATACATATTCAGTTTTGAACTGAATAGTTTTTGTTTGATAAAATCATCATTCATTTTCATGAAATTTTATTTATTAGGAATACTTCTGTATTTCTCTGCGTGGTCTTATTCTCAGAAATGTGATTATTCCATCAGCGGCGAAATACGGGATATCCATACCAATCAATTGATTCCCAATGCACGGGTTTCAATTCAAACGAGTGTTACGCAAACGGATTCTCTGGGAGTTTTTCGCTTCACCAATTTATGTGCCGGACCGTTGAAATTGCGTTGTGTTCCTCATTTCGGTTGTGAACCAATGGATTTGGAAGTTTCTGTTCCAAGTACGGCTCCAATCGTTTTTAAAGTAGAAACACATCAGATAGAATTGGACGAACTATTAATTGAAGCATACCGTTTTCCGAGAGAATCGCAAGAAACAATGACCTTGAAAACCAATGATATTTCCCAGATTAAGGGAACTACTTTGGGAGATCAGTTGATTCGTTTTCCGGGAGTTACGAGCTTGAATACAGGATCGTCGATTGTGAAACCGGTCATTAACGGAATGCACAGCAATCGATTGGTGGTTGTCAACAATGGAATTCGTCAGGAAGGACAGCAGTGGGGAAGTGAGCATGCTCCGGAAATTGACCCCAATCTTGCGGGAAATCTAACGGTTATTCAAGGTGCTTCAGGGTTGCAGTACGGTACAGATGCGATTGGAGGAGTTATTTTGGTTTCTCCGGATGAGTTGCGTTATCATAAAAACACCGCTGGTTGGGTAAAATTGAATGGAAACAGTAATGGAAGAGGTGGCGGAATTTCAGGTCTTGTTGCCGGATCATTCACGAAATCAAAGAAATGGGCGTATCGCGTGCATGGAACAGGAAGAATCAATGGAACGCAGAAAGCCCCCGATTATCTGATTAAGAATACTGCTTCAAATGAATACAGCTACAGTGCTGCTCTTGGCTACAAGGGAGAAAAGTTCGAAATGGATTTGTTCTACACGAAGTATTCGACCAATCTGGGAATTTTCACCGGATCTCATATTGGGAATTTATCCGATTTGAATGCCGCATTTACGGCTTCTGTGCCAAAAGATACCGGTGTTTTCACGTATAAACTGCAAAGCCCGAGACAATTGGTTCAACATGATTTGAGTAAAGTTCATTTGGCTTACAATTGGAACAAAAACATCAAAACAACACTGGTTTATGGCTATCAATTTAATCTGAGACAGGAATACGATCTGCATAAAGCCTACAATGATAGTCTTGCTGCATTGAACTTGCCTGCATTTGAATTGAATCTTTGGACAAACTCATTGGATCTGAAAACGGAAATCAAACATTCGAAGTACTACAAAAGTACCTTTGGTGTTTCGGGGCTTCAACAAAGCAACGCATATTCCGGGCGATTCTTTATTCCGAACTTTAAGAAATTGCAGTTTGGAGGATATTACCTGGGAACTTATGAGAATGAAAAGTGGCTTTTTGATTTTGGCGTACGCTACGATTATTCCAAACTGGAAGTCTTTGTTTACCAAAACAATGTACTGACAAACCCAAACAAACAATTTCAAAATCCAAGTGCGACAGCCGGTGTATCCCGACTTTTGGGACATCACTGGATTGTTCGTTTGAATGCGGGAACGGCATGGAGACCACCTTCAATCAATGAGTTGTATAGCAATGGCTTGCATCATGGTGCGGCTTCGATTGAAATCGGGGATGCTGCTTTGAAAAAAGAAATCGTCTACAATACACAATTGGGTATTCAATACAAATCACACATTGCCAAAGTGGATGTGTCCGGTTTCTATAATTATTTTGATGGTTATATCAACCTGCAGCCTTCGCTTCCTCCGATGTTAACCATTGTTGGTGCTTTTCCTGTGTTTCGCTATGTGCAATCCAATACACAGATTTACGGATTGAACGGAAGACTGGAAATTCCGGTAGGGAAGTATGTGACTTATCAGTTTCAGGGAAATTTGCTATTTGGAAAAGACCTTCGAAACAACCAGTTTTTGTATGGAATGCCTTCGAATCGAATTACACAGCGTGTGCGTTTTTCAACGGTTCGAAGTGGAAACAAGCTGAATTTCTTTGCGGAAGTTGAATTATTAGATGTTTTCAAACAGAAAAGATATGTAGCTAATTCGGATTATGTAGCACCTCCAAAAGGGTATGATTTGTTGAGTGCACAGATAGGAATTAGTAAAAAAATGAATAGCGGAGAGAACTTGCAGGTAATTCTTGCGTGCTCCAATTTGACAAATTTAAGTTACCGGGATTACATGAATCGATTCAGGTATTTTACTGATGAATTAGGAAGGAACTGGACAATCAAAGTATTGGTTCCGTTTTCGATAATTAAAACTAAAAAAGAAAAAATATGAAAAGAACACTAATGATTTTAAGCTTACTCAGTGTACTGCTGACGGCTTGTAAAAAAGAAAAGAAGAAGGAAGTGGAAAATCCGACCAATCCAAATGAACAGGAATTGATTACAACCTTTAAAATTGTTTTTACGGATCCAAATGGTGTACATCCGAATGTAGAGGCCCGATTTGTGGATCTTGATGGCCCAGGAGGAAATAATCCGTCCGTTTTTGATACAATCCGTTTGGTAGCAAATGCAACATACAACGCATCGATTACTTTATTGAATGAAAGTGTGATTCCTTCTCAAAACATTACGGAAGAAGTAGAAGAGGAAGGAGTTGATCACTTGTTTTGTTTTGATCTCACAAGTGGATTAACGGCAACGATTACACGTACCGATTTGGATGCAAATAATATTCCGATTGGAATCACCAGTCAGTGGGTTCTCGGAGCAGCTTCTACCGGAACTTCTACCATCAGATTGAGACATCAACCGGGAGTGAAAACAGGGCAGTGCGATCCGGGAGAAACAGATATTGAACTGAATTTCCATACTGTGATTCAGTAGTTAATCGAAAGGTGCTTAAATGTCGAAAAAAAAGGCCGGGGTGAAAATTTTCACCCCGGCCTTTTTTAATTTATTCAGTAATCGAATGATTAATAGTAAATCAAACGTTGAACTTTTGTGATGTGTTTCGCCAAACGAATTACTTGTTTCGTGTAACCGAACTCATTATCGTACCAAGTGTAAAGAACTACATTCTTTCCATCAGGAGAAACGATTGTTGCATGAGAATCGTATACCGAACAACAGGTATTTCCGATGATATCGCTGGATACCAATTCCGGATCGTAAGAGTAGAAAATCTGGTTAACCAAATCTCCCTCCAAAGAAGCTGTACGAACTACATTGTTCACATCTTCGATGGTTGTTCCGTTTTTCAATTCCAATGAAAGAATTGCCAATGAACCGTTTGGAGTTGGTACACGAACCGCGTTAGCAGTCAATTTATCTTTCAGATCAGGAATAACTTTCGTTACAGCAGCACCAGCTCCTGTTGAAGTAATTACCATGTTGATAGCAGCAGAACGTCCGCGACGGGAAGATTTGTGCATGTTATCCAACAAGTTCTGATCGTTTGTATATGCGTGAACAGTTTCGATATGTCCTTTTACGATTCCGAATGCGTCGTTCACTACTTTCAAAACAGGAGAGATCGCATTGGTTGTACAAGAAGCTGCAGAGTAGATCGTTTCGTTTTCTACGTCTAAAGTTCCCTGGTTGATTCCGTAAACTACGTTTGGAATTTCTTTCCCCGGAGCAGTCAAAAGCACTTTGGAAACACCTTTTGAAGACATGTGTCTTGCCAATGTTTCGCGGGTTGTGTAAACACCTGTGTTATCAACGATCAACGCATTGTTGATTCCGTATTTTGTATAGTCAACATCTTCCGGATTGGATGCGTCGATCATGTGAACGATTTGCCCGTTGATGATCAATGCTTTGTTTTCCAAATCTTCTACAACACTTCCTTTGAAAGCACCGTGAACAGAATCAGAACGCAATAAAGCAGCACGCTTGATGATGTCTTTATCCGTTGCACCGCGTGTAACGATTGCACGCAAACGCAATTGTTGTCCTTTACCAGCTTGTTTGATCAACTCACGAGCAGCCAAACGGCCAATACGACCGAAACCGTACAATACAACATCTCTTGGTTCAAGCGTACCTGAAGCACTTGAGAATTGTCCCAATTTTGCTGAAAGGAAAGAAGCTTTTGAGTCAAATGAAGTTCCCTCTGCAATCCATTCACTTGATAACTTACCGATATCGATTTTAGCAGGAGCCAAATCCATTTTCAACAACTCTTCTGCCAAAGCAGCTGTTGTTTCAATGTCGATTGGTTTTTTCACAACATTTTTTGCGTATTCATGCAAATTCAGAATTTCAGAAATGGTAATGTCTGTAAGGTGATTACGGAACAAAACCAACTCAATTCCTCTGTCGTAAAGTAACTCACCAACGTGACTTGACAATTTAACAGCAGCGCGTTCTTTTTGAACGTGCATATTTAACTCTTTTTCATAGCCTAATGCAGCTTCCATCTAACGTGTATATTTATGTTTATTATTTTCAATTGATTAAGGGCATTTGTATAAAGCAAAAAAGGCCGCCCGTGATTGCAGACAGCCTTTTTTCTTATCCTAAATATGCTTTCAGTAACTTATTTCGAGACGTATGTCGAAGACGTCTGATCGCCTTCTCCTTAATTTGTCTCACACGCTCGCGGGTCAGATTGAATTTCGCTCCGATCTCCTCCAGCGTCAGTCCGTGATTCATTCCGATTCCGAAGAACAAACGGATGATTTCACGTTCTTTATCTGTCAATGTGCTCAATGAACGCTCAATCTCTCTTTGAAGAGATTCTGCCATCAATGCGTGGTCAGCTTTCGGTGAATCAGTGTTTGCCATAACATCCATCAATGTACCTCCGTCTTCCGAAGAAGAAAGGGGAGCATCCATAGATACGTGACGACCTGATACATTTAAACTTTCCTTGATTTTATCTTCCGGAACCTCCAACGCTTCAGCTAATTCTTCTGCGGATGGCGGTCTTTCGAATTCTTGTTCCAATCTGGAAAAAGCCTTGTTAATTTTATTTAGGGAACCAACCTGGTTCAAAGGTAAACGCACAATACGAGCTTGCTCAGCCAAAGCCTGCAAGATTGATTGACGGATCCACCAAACGGCATAAGAAATGAATTTGAAACCACGTGTTTCGTCAAACTTCTGTGCAGCTTTGATCAAACCTAAATTTCCCTCGTTAATTAAATCGGGTAATGTCAATCCTTGATTTTGATACTGTTTTGCTACAGACACGACGAAACGTAAGTTTGCACGGGTCAATTTCTCTAGTGCTCTTTGATCGCCTTGTTTGATTTTACGCGCCAATTCTACTTCTTCTTCGGCGGTGATTAGCTCTTCTTTACCAATGTCCTGAAGATACTTGTCTAATGACTGGCTCTCACGATTGGTAATCGATTTTGTAATCTTAAGTTGTCTCATGTAATGAACTTCGTTTTATAACGATTAATGAAAATCAGGATGCAAAGTTACGACGAAAGAGCAGTGATTTCCAAATAAAAAAGGCAGATTTTTGGGAGTTTTTGCCCTCTCAAAAACCATGCCTTAACATTTTTTGTTTAAACCATCCCGAATTTAGTGACTTTTTCCGCGGAAGTTCAATTGGTTCAAAGAGTTAAAAAGTTTAAAAGCAATTTTCATTTTGAACTTTTTTAAACGCTTTCAACTCTTTGAACTGGTTTGGCTTACAAACCAAATCCTAAATATTCTTTCTTCCCGCTTTCGGAAGCAATTTCCAATAAAACACCTCCTTTGGCACTGTTTAGAATGCGTGTAAGCTGTTCAACGGATTCGATTTGAGTTTGATTTACTTTCGTAATGATATCACCTTCAGAAAGACCGCTTGATTTCAATTTACCCGGTTCCAGTGTCTTTACTTTCACTCCAAAACTTAAATTCAATTCTTTCTTTTCTTTCGCGGTTAATTCTGCAAAAGTTCCACCCAAGGCAGCTGTTTTGCTCATTTCTTCTTTCGATTTCAAAGCCGTTTCACCATCTGCTGAACGCAATAGAACCTCTTTGATTACTTCTGAACCGTCTTCCGTACGCAAAGTCAGATTTACTTTATCACCAGGTCTGCGTTTTCCAATTTCTTCCTGTAATGAAGCTACAGAGTTCACTTCTTTCGTCCCGACTTTCAGAATCACCCAGTTTTGTTTCACTCCGGCTTTATCTGCGCCACCGTCTTCGGTAATTGTTGAAATAAAGATTCCTTTGGTAGAAGGTAATTTGTTTTTCTCTTTGATTTCCTGATTGATGTCAGCGATTTGTACTCCAAGGTAAGCGCGTTGAACGACTCCGAAATCGATGATGTCACGCATTACTTTGTTTACCAAATTCACAGGGACCGCAAAACTGTATCCGGTATAAGATCCTGTTTGGGAAGCAATCGCTGTGTTGATACCAATCAGTTCTCCTTTTGTATTTACCAAGGCTCCTCCCGAGTTTCCGGGGTTCACAGCTGCATCGGTTTGAATAAAGGATTCGATCGGAACGTTTGTGTTTCTGGTTCTGTCGGAAAGCAAGTTGATATTTCTTGCTTTTGCACTCACAATTCCCGCTGTAACGGTAGAAGTGAGGTTGAACGGGTTTCCAACTGCCAGTACCCATTCTCCGACGCGTAAATCGTCACTGTTTCCGATTGAAATTGGTTTCAGTCCGGGAGCGTCGATTTTCAAAACTGCTATATCTGTTGAAGGATCGGTTCCAATAACGGTTGCAGTGTATTTTGAATTGTCATTCAGAATGATTTCAATTTCAGAAGCATCCTGAATCACGTGATTATTGGTCACAATGTAACCTGCGCTGGAAACGATCACTCCTGATCCGGAGCCACTTCCGTATTGTTTGTATTCTTTTCCTCCGGTTCCCGGTCCGTAAAAGAACTCGTAGAACGGATCTCTTTGAACTTGTGTGCGAACCACTTTTGTTGTTACGTGAACCACTGAGTTGATGGTATTTTCGGATGCTTCAACGAATGAAGTGCTTCCTTCAACGGGCATTCCGTTATAAGAAACTGTTTTTGCAACGCGGTCACCATCGATGACTTGTTCCGATAGAGGAGTGTTGTAATTAGACGATAAAAGGAAACCGAAGGCGAATGGAATCATTCCACCAACAAAACCAACTCCTAAGTATTTCAATGTATTGTTCATGGTATCTATTAGTTTTTGTTTCTGTTAAATTTTTACACAATTATACTGGAATTCTCTTGATGATTGTTACTTTTGTGCGTTAAAGATTGTTAAGCATAACCGGCTTGTAACTCAATCACAGCAAGGAGTATATGGATTTGATCTTCACTAAATATCAGGGAACAGGGAACGATTTTATCATGATTGATAACCGTTCGGGCGAATGGAATCATTTAAGTGTTTCGGATGTTCAGAAACTGTGTGACCGGCGTTTCGGAATCGGGGCAGATGGTTTGATTAAAATCAATTCTCTGGAAGGCTATGACTTTGAAGTGGATTACTACAATTCTGACGGATCAAAGAGTTTTTGCGGAAACGGAGCGCGTTGTTCGGTGGCTTTCGCACATGAATTAGGAATTTTGAAGGATTCTGTCAGATTTATGGCTATTGACGGAGAACATGAGGCTGTGAAATCGAACGATCTGGTCTTTTTAAAGATGAACGATGTTTCTTCAATAGATACTTCTCAAAAAGAGTTTGTTTTGAATACGGGATCTCCGCATTTCATCCATTTTACAGAGAATGTTTCTGATTTTGATATTGTTGCTTACGGAAAACAAATCCGTTATTCCGAGACTTATAAAAAGGAAGGAATTAATGTCAATGCAGTTCATCAATTGGATAAGAACTCTTTTGAAATCCGGACATACGAGCGTGGAGTGGAAGACGAAACCTTGAGTTGTGGAACCGGAGTAACCGCGGCTGCTTTGGCTTTGGGCGAAAAGAATGCGGTTTCCGGAGAATTTGAATACCACGTAAAATCCCAGGGAGGAAATCTTTCGGTGAAATTCACCAGAAATCAGGATGGATTCAGTAATATCTGGCTCATTGGTCCGGCTGTTTCGGTGTTTAAAGGAAGTGTGAATGTCTGAATTCAATTTTGAAGCCATTCAGGCAGGTTTTCCGGAATATTTGACACAGAAAAGGTTTCTCTGGATCTGGAATGCAGATAAGATTCCGCCGCACATAGGAATTTCGGTCGAAAAGGATTATTTCAGTTTGACATACCGGAAATCAGAACGTTTATTAACGGCTTCGATGCTGAAGAAAGCAAAAAGATCAGCCATTCCCTTGGTTTTGGTTGAAATTCCGGAAAGTGTCATTCAAACTGATCCAACAGTTGTTTTCTCAAAATACGAACGCGCAATTGACGGAATTACCTGTTTAAGGCCGATTCGAGAGGTGATGGAATTGGAATCAAATGTGAATCAACTGGCAGATTTATTGATTTATTTGGAGTCAAATGATTTGATTAATCAGGTAAACGGATTGAACTTGCCGGAAGGGTATACCGGGATTCCTGATTATTCGATGGAGGAGATATTGGATCGGATTAAGTTGTTGAATGGTGGTGTTTAATTTATTGGTATTCAGGTTTTTATATATGATTAAATAATCTTTAACTTGAACCCGGTTCGTAATATTGCGATATGACGAATATCCTAAAAATGATTCTGCATTTTAGCCATCGAAAACCCGCTTTAAATTCCTGATTCGACATTCGCAATTACTTTTAGTAACTTGTTGAAAGAAATCGATTTTGTAAGCGATTTTCAAACAGTTTTTCATTTACATTTGAGCGCTTTTCTAAAGCATATAACGGAATAAGTCATGAGTCTAACAGGAAAATCTATTTTTTTGCGCGCTGTTGAAAAAGAAGACGCAACGAAACTGATGCTTTGGGAAAACAACCCGAAACATTGGAAGATTACCGGAACAGAAGTGCCTTTTTCCTTTTCCTCGATTTTAGAATACATTGATCAGGCACAGCATATCCGCACGCACGGACAGCTGAGAATGATGATTTGCGTGGTGGGCACAAAAGAACCGATCGGAGCAATTGACTTGTATCAGGTGGATTTTAAACATCTTCGTGCAGCTGTTGGAATTTTGATCGCCGATGAAGACAATAAAAATCATGGTTTTGCCTTTGAAGCATTGGTATTACTGGAAAAATATGCAACACAAATTTTAGCTTTGCACAATCTTCATTGTTCGATTCACAGCGATAACCTGGCGAGTATCGGATTGTTTGAAAAAGCAGGCTACACAAGAGTGGGAATAAGAAAAGAATGGTACCTTGAAAGAGGTGTTTGGTTGGACGAAATTTTATATCAAAAATGTTTAAAAAAGGATTAATTGTTGTCGGAGTTTTAGCAATAATTGGTGTTGCGGTAGGATGGAAACATATCGGAGCGTTTTTCAACGGGAGAACTTCCTCTGCAAACGCAAAAGCGACCCGGGTGGCTGTAGATAATCGTAAAAGCTTGAAAGAAATAGCTGAAACCTTTAAAACTGCCGGAGTTGTGGATGATGTAGACGCATTTTTGTCGTTGGCCGAATACAAAGAGTTGACCAATGCAAAGATCGGTTCAGGAATGTATGAAATTCAACCGGGAACCAACTACAGAACCTTATTGAACGGACTAACATTGAATAGTTCCGGAAACGGGAATGCGGAAATTGAAGTTCTGGTGACTTTCAATAATTGTAAAACAATTCACGATTTGTGTGTGAAAGTGGCTTCCTGTATTATGGTTGACAGCACAGAACTGGAAGAATACATTACGAATTCAGAGACCCTGAATAAATACGGATTTACGTTGGAGCAGATTCCGGCTTTGTTTATGCCGAATACCTACAAAATGTTCTACGATACAAGCAAAGAAGCGTTTTTAGAGCGTATGGCGAAAGAATTTAAAAACTTCTGGACTCCGGCACGCATGGAGAAACTGAAAGCAGTTGGTTTGAAATCTCCTTCACAGGCAGTTACGTTGGCGTCGATCGTTTATGGCGAGCAATCAAAAAATGCTTCCGAATGGCCGATTATTGCACGTTTGTATTTGAATCGCCTGAATACGGGAATGAAACTGCAGTCAGATCCGACGTTTAAATTCTGCTGGGGCGACCAATTGGAAGGAGTTCAGCGTTTGACATACGAACACAGAAACAAAGATTGTCCGTACAACACATATTTGTACAACGGATTGCCTCCGGGACCAATTTCCATGCCACCGACAGGAGTGGTGGAAGCTGTTCTGAGTCCGGATAACAACGATTATATCTACATGTGCGCTCAGCCCAACTATGATGGATTGCACAATTTTGCCAAAGATTACGCAGATCATGCAAAATATGCGGCGGAATTCCAAAAATGGCTGGCTGCCGAAATTGCAAATAACTAAGAAATGGAACGCAGATCATTTGTAAAATTAGGTGCAGTCGGACTGGTTGCTTCTATTGTAAAACCGGCTTTGGCGGGAGAAGATACAATTTCGGACCCTTTTTTCTCCGATTACAACGGAGGTGCAAAAATGATTTCAACCTGGAGTCATGGTCAGGAAGCAAACCGCGCCGGATGGAAGCTGCTTGAAGAAGGAAAAACGTCTCTTGATGCAGTTGAAGCGGGAGCAAGACAAACAGAAAGTGATGTAACGAACAGAAGTGTCGGAATCGGCGGAATGCCGGATCGTGAAGGACATGTAACGCTGGATGCCTGTATTATGGACTGGAATTCCAATTGCGGTTCTGTTGGCTGTCTGGAAGGAATTGCTCACCCGATTTCCGTTGCGAAACACATCATGCAAAATACGCCGCACATCATGCTTGTTGGAGCAGGTGCGAAGAAATACGCTTTAAAACATCAATTCGAAACCATTAAAACACCGCTTCCGGAAGTGAAGAAAGAGTGGGAGAAATGGAAGAAAGAACAAGCTGCAATTGCTAAAAAGCCTGAAATCAATCACGAAAACCACGATACAATCGGATTGTTGGCAATCGATGAATTGGGGCGAATCAGCGGGGCATGTACAACTTCCGGTTGGGCCTACAAATTGCCGGGGCGTTTGGGAGATTCTCCCATCATTGGTTCCGGATTGTTTATCGATCAGGAAGTTGGTGGAGCTGTGGCAACCGGTTTAGGGGAATCCATTATTCGTATTGCCGGATCACACACGGTTGTGGAGTTGATGCGGCAAGGAAAAACTCCTGAACAGGCATGTAAAGAAACAGTTGAACGATTGATTCGTAAACACAAGGATATGACTGGATTGCAATGTGCCTTTATTGCAATCAACACAAAAGGTGAAATAGGTGGTTATTCCGTTTACAACGGCTTCAATTATGCTTTGAAAACAAAAGATCAGGATGTATTAATTGATACTCCTTTTGATAGAAAATGGTAAAAATTGCTTCTTTTATTCTGTTGTTTTTTTTGACAAATAATCTTTTCGGTCAAATGAAATTATCCTGGAAAGTACAGCATCCGGTTTCCAAAGCATGGATTCCTTTCGGAGAGAAAGGTTCTGTTCAGGAGGCTTTGATGGCGGTAAAAGAACTTCCGGATCCCTTTGTCGGTTTAAACGAAGAGAAATTTGGCTGGGTCGAAAATTATCAATGGATTTTAGAATCGGAATTTCAGCTGAGTGAAAAAGAATTAAAACAATTCATTGATCTGGATTTTCCATCAATTGATACGTATGCATCGATTTTTCTGAACGGAAAATTTGTGGCGGAAACCAATAACGCATTTGTGCATTACCGTTTCAATGTGAAAGACAAAGTGCAGGCCGGTGCAAACAAACTGAGAATTGTATTCACACCGCCGGTAATGTATCAGAAACCGCGAATGGGGAAAGTTGGAGTAACACTTCCTGCACCAAACGACGTTGGAAAAACAGAAGTAGCGCCATATTGCCGCAAACCGCAATACCAATTCGGATGGGATTGGTCTTTGAGAATTTTAACGATGGGTTTTTGGGAACCTGTGAGTTTGGATATTTATGAGAGTAATCGCGTTGTTACGAATTATTTCAAAACCCTTGAAGTTTCCGAAACTGCTGCAAAAAATGAGTTTTCAATTCTTTTGGCTGCAGAAAGCACGGAATCTTTCACGTGGGAAAGCACTTTATTTGGCTCTCAAACATTGAAAAGTGAAGGAAAAACGCTTAAACGGATTGAAACGATTCAAAATCCTGAATTGTGGTGGCCGCGAGGACAAGGAAAAGCTTTTTTGTATCAGGATCACTGGATTTTGAAAAACGAGCGGGGAGAAGTGTTGTTTGAAAAGGATGTTCGTTTCGGAATAAAGAAAGTAGAGTTGATTCAGGAAAAAGATCAATGGGGAACATCATTTCAATTGAAAGTGAACAACCGCGTGATCTTCTGTAAAGGAGCAGATTACATTCCGGATGATATTTTTCCGTCGCGAATCACGGATGAAAAGTTGAAACTGGCTGTTAAAACCATGCTCGATTGCAATTTCAACATGGTTCGGATCTGGGGAGGAGGTTTTTATCCGCGGGAATCGTTTTTAGAAGCTTGTGACGAAGGTGGTTTGATGGTTTGGCAGGATTTTATGTTTGCCTGTGCCATGTATCCCGGAACGGATGAATTTCTCGCAAACGTAAAAAATGAAATCTCACAACAGATTCCGCGTCTGGCTTCGCATGCATCACTGACTTTGTTTAATGGAAATAATGAAGTGGATGTGGCCTGGAAGAACTGGGGTTTTCAAACAACCTACAGCTTGTCCAAAAAGGACGAAAAACTGATCGAATCTTATTATCAAAAACTTTTCAAAGAGCTGATTCCTCAAACAGTGAAGCAATATGCAAATCTGCCATACGAACACACTTCGCCTTTAAGTAATTGGGGAAATGATGAGTTCTATAATCATGGAACACAGCATTATTGGGGAGTTTGGCACGGAAAAGACCCGATTGAAGATTTCGGACGGAAATCAGGGAGATTTAACGCGGAATATGGATTTCAATCCTTCCCGGAATTAGCCACATTATCACCGTTTATTCAACAAAAAGATTGGAAACTGGACAGTCAGGTGATGAAAAACCGTCAGAAAAGTTATGTGGGAAATAGCATGATTGCGAAACATTCGGACTTGCTTTTCGGAAAAACAGACGATTTTGAACGCTTTGTGTACTTGTCTCAATTAACGCAGTCGAAAGCAGTAGGAATAGCTGTTGTGGCACATCGAACCACTTTTCCGCGCTGTACCGGAACACTGTATTGGCAGTTTAACGATTGTTGGCCCGCTCCGACCTGGAGCAGCATGGATTATTTCGGAAGATGGAAAGCTTTGCAATACCAGGTGAAAAACGATTTCAAAGATGTGACGATTGCTGAAAAGATCGACACGCTTGGAAGAGAGAAATACATGCTCATTTCCGACATTCCGAACGGGTATTTGTGTGAAATAGAAGCAACTGTATACGATTTGCAGGGAAGAACGCTGGATACGCTGAAATGTCATCAGGCATTGGCATATCCGCATTCTACGGAACTTTTCCCGAAAGAACTGCAGTTTTATCAGGGAGATGATTTCGCCATTCGTTTCAAATGGAACGATGAAACAGGAAAAACGAGTGAGCGTTTATTCGTGCATCAGCTTTTTCCGGGGAAACCTCTTATCGGAGTAAGTCCGAAAGTAGAAATCGAATCCATGGATTTTAAAGCAGGAAAAGGAGTTTTTACGGTCGAAAATGAAACTATTTTACTCGATTTCTGGTTCACAGCCAAAGAAGGAAAGGTATTAATGGATCAAAATTTTATTCATCTTTTGCCCGGAAAACATAGGTTTGAGTTCTCTTTTGAAGGAAAATTACATCCCGAAAGCTTTATTTGGTATTATCATTGATAAGAAAATTTAACTTTGTAAAGTTTGTAAATATTACCACGGTAATTAAATTTGTAGCATGGAAATAGGTCAGGTCATCCAATCGAAATTTAAAAACTCTAAGCATAAAGCTGTGGTAAATCTTCGCTATACTTCAAATTATCTGGGAAATATCCAGAATTCGTACATGGCAAAATTTGATTTGTCCATGCCCCAGTTCAACATTCTGAGAATTCTTCGTGGAGCTCAGGACGCAATCAGTGTGAACGCTGTAAAAGACCGAATGGTCGAGAAATCACCAAACACAACCCGATTGATGGATAAATTGATCGACAAAGGTTTGATGGAGCGCGTTCGCTGCGAATCCGACAGAAGAGTCGTTTACGTTTCCATTACAGAAGCAGGATTGAACGTTTTGAAGCAAATTGATGAAGACGATCAGTCGCAATTGGATTTTACGGGAAATCTGACGGACGAAGATGCGGAAATGCTGAGCAATCTGTTGGATAAACTACGCGGTTAATTTTATAGACTTTTTACGAAAGAATGAGTGACATCCACTTTTTCTCTTGCAAATACGCCAATTGAAAGGCTCGACTAAAACACATTTGTACAATAACGATAAGTGCCGCGGGTAGAAGTTCTAATTCCTTATTATCCCTTTTTATCAGGGAAATCTTAACATTTGTTTTGGATAAGTACTTACCCTCTATGAGGTAATTAACTTATTTTTGCAATCTACATTTTGTCCCACTTTTATGCGCTTTAAGCTTTTTACACTCTTTTTACTGACAGGTTTTTTCTCATTCTCTCAGGCAAGCTCGGGATCAATCGACGGAAAGGTTCTTGATTCTGTTTCGAAAACTCCTCTGGAATACACGATGGTGCGCATTTTCAGCGTAAAAGATTCTCTCGTTGTAACCGGAATTTACACGGACGAAAACGGTTCGTTTGTATTGGAAGACGTCAAATTCGGTAAATACTACATGGTCGTTTCGAATCCGGATTACAAAAGCAAAACAATCTCCAATATTTCACTTTCACCGGATAAAAACCTCAGAAAATTGGGAACAATTTCTCTTGTCAGTCTGAGTAAGGAATTGGATGAAGTGGTAATTCAACAGGATAAAAACCCGATGCAGCTCGGAATTGAGAAAAAAATCTACAATGTCGGGGATGATATAGCGAGTACAGGAGGAACTGTGGCAGATGTACTGAACAACGTTCCATCGGTGGAAGTGGACCAGGACGGCGGAATTTCATTGCGCGGCGACGGAAATGTAACCATTCTGATTGACGGGAAACCAAGTAACATGACCGGAGGAAACGGAAAAAGTGTATTGGACGGAATTCCTGCAAGCAGCATCGAACGAATCGAAATCGTGACAAATCCTTCTGCAAAATACGATCCGGACGGAACTTCCGGAATCATTAACATCGTACTGAAAAAGAATGCCAAAAAGGGAATCAACGGAAACGTTGCAATATCTGCAGGAACCGGAAATTTGTACACCGGTTCGCTTGGCTTGAATATCAGAAACACGCGTTTTAACTTGTATGGAAACTATGCATATTCCTACAGAGACGGCTACCGAAACAATTTCTCCGACCTGAATCAATATTTCGGCGACACAACCATCAGCTTGAATCAAAGAAGATATGGCGGTGATTTGAATATTACTCACACGGCGAAAGTGGGAATGGATGTGTATGTAAAAGACCGGAATACGCTTTCGTGGAGTATTGCAGGAAACTTCGGAGACCGCATGCGGACAGGAAATCAGATCAATACGCGCTACACCAATTTCGGAGATACGACCGCTTTGTGGACCAGAAATGCAAGAGATCCGTCTCTAAGCCAGAATCTGGACTTTTCATTGGGTTACAAATGGGATTTTAAAGACGATAAAGGTTCTTTGGACTTTAATGCCTATCAATCCTTGTCGAAAGGCACGGAAGACGGATTTTACCTGCAAACCTTCAATTATCCTTCAGATTCAGCGGGAACAGACCAGCATTTGTTTAGCCGCGAATCGAATGATTTTACAACCATGTCTTTGGACTACATTCGCTTGTTTAAATCGAAAATCAGATTGGAAAGCGGTTTGAAAATGATTCAGCGAAACATGGGGCTTCGATCCAATTCCGAATCACTGGATGCTTCCGGATCTTACGCTGCAGATACCATTTCGAACTACAATTACAAATACCTGGAAAGTATTTATTCTGCCTACGGAATTGTCGGCGGACAATACAAAAAGTTGAAATATCAGGCCGGACTTCGCTTGGAATACAGTATTCAGGCTCCGAATCTGATTTCGAAAAATCAAAATTTCAAGAACGAGTATTTCAATTTCTTTCCTTCGGCAACAGTTCGCTACGAAGTGGCAAAATCGACAGAATTGTCTTTGGGTTACAGCCGGCGCATCAACCGCCCGAACTCAGGGAATTTGAATCCGTTTACTTCTTACGCGGATCCGTATAACCTGCGAAGCGGAAATCCGGCCTTGAGACCGGAATACATTCATTCCATCGACCTGGGATTGGATTACAATACGAAGAAATTCAGCGTTGCCTTTGCGCTTTACCAGCGTTATACCAGCAATGTTATTCAACGGGTGAAGGTCTTTTATGAAAACGGAACTTCGAACGGAACATTTGCAAATATTGACAATTCGGTGAGTTCCGGAGGTGAAATCGTGCTTCAATTGAAACCCTATCCGATTTGGAGAAACATGCTTTCCCTGAACGGAAATTACATCACATATACGGACGATAATCCGTCTGCAAACTGGAACCGGGAAGGCTTTGTTTTCGGAATGAAATTCAGCTCTACGGTTGATTTATTGAAGAAAACACTGACTTTACAGATCAACGGACGATACAGCGCGCCATCTGTAACGGCTCAGGGAATCATGAAGCCGAGAGGTTCCATTGATTTTTCTGCAGATAAATCGCTTTGGGATGGTAAATGGGGAATAGGCTTACGTGTTACGGATATTTTCAATACTCAGGGATTCTATTTCGAAGTGAATCAGCCAACTGTGGCTCAGTCAACCCAATTCAAATGGGAAACCAGAAGAATTATTGTCAGTATTCGTTACCGCTTCGGAAAAACAGATTTCAAAGAGGATAAACGTTCCAATGACAACGGTGGCGGAGGCTTTGATTTTTGATTTAAGCTTTCTTAATTGCCACCGCTTGTACCGGATAATGTATTCCTAAATGAATTAAAGCTTTGTCAAAATTTTTTGAACTGCTTCCTTTCTTTTCTTTGATCACTCTTGTTTTCATGACGTTGGTTTTATATGAAGTTACTCAATTAATGTGCCACACTTGCCCCTTATTGATTGAAACGTTTTCACGATTGATTTTAGTGTATGACATAATAATTATCTAAAAAACGAGTTTCATGAATGATTGGATTTCCGAGAGTAGCAGAAAAAAGACCCATTTAAATAAAATTATGAGAATATTTAAGAACTCTGTTGGGAAATCCTTAAAAGAAGCGTACTTTTGTAACCCCTTTTTTTAACAAATGATCGACGAAGAGCTGTTTCAAGCAAAAAAATTATATCCGTTTCAGGAAAAGACTGTAAATGCAATTATAGACGAACTGGATAAGAATGGATCAGATTATAACCTACTATTCCAATTGCCTACGGGCGGGGGGAAAACCGTGATTTTTTCTGAGGTTGCGAAGAGCTATATTGAGCGATATCAAAAGAAAGTGTTGATTCTGACACACCGGATCGAATTGTCCGTTCAAACGTCCAAACAGCTGAACGCACTTGGTATTTCAAACAAGGTTATTTCAAGTGATGTAAAAAATCTGATTGATGAGGAGCATCATCCGTGCTACATTGCAATGGTTGAGACTTTGAATAACCGCTTGCAGGAAGACGAGAATTTCGTTGACGGAGTAGGTTTGGTAATCGTCGATGAAGCGCATTACAACAGTTTCAGAAAGATTTTCCAGTATTATTCAGGAGCAAATATCTTAGGAGTTACCGCAACACCTTTGAGTTCAAATAAAGCATTGCCATTAAACGATCACTACAACAAATTGTTGGTGGGTGAGAGCATTTCTTCCCTGATTCAGGGAGGATATCTTTCCGATGCGGAAACATTTACTTACGATGTGAACCTGCACGGTTTGAAAATCGGAACAAACGGAGATTTTACCGTGAGTTCATCTGAAACGGTGTACGGAAACTTTTTCATGCAGGAAAAATTACTTTTTGCATACGAAGAAGTCGCAGTCGGAAACAAAACGCTGATCTTCAACTCAGGAATCGAAACGTCTCTTCGTGTAGAAGAAACCTTTAAGAAAAGAGGGTATAAGATCCGTCATTTGGATTCTACTTTTTCAGATAAAGACAGAAAAGATGTCTTGCATTGGTTCAAAACAACCAAAGATGCCATTTTGACTTCTGTAGGGATTTTGACAACCGGTTTTGATGAACCGACCGTTGAAACCATTATTTTGAATCGTGCTACGCGTTCCTTGACCTTGTATCATCAGATGATTGGTCGTGGATCGAGACGTTTGCCGCACAAAGCGAATTTTAAGCTTATCGACTTAGGAAACAACGTTCGTCGTTTTGGTCTTTGGCAGGATTATATCAACTGGCAGGATGCATTCCGCTTTCCGGACCGCTTTTTGGAATCCCGTTTGAGTGAAGACGATGACCTGGAGTTTGAAGTAGAGTTCGAATTCCCTCGTCACATGGAGCAATTGGTTGACACCGGTTTTCTGGAGCAATTCAGCATCCGTGATATCTATTACGAATGTTTGGATAAAGGAGAGAAGGGGAAATTGGCAGTAGATTTATCTTTGTCGAATCACTGTGAAGGAATTGTACGTAAAACCAAAGATCTGGATGATGCCATTCAAATCGTGGATGCGCTTCAGGATCATATTGAACACCGTTTGAAAGCATATACCAAATGCATCGCGAAAAGTACACCGAATTACTTCAAGTACCTGATGGAAACATATAACCGTCAGCTGCGTCAGGAAATTCGCATGAAATTTGACGAAATCGAAGCGGAAGCAGATACTGTTGATTCTTCGAATTAGGAATTGATATTTAATTGAACTGAATGCAGGAACTAAGCTCCTGCATTTTTTTTGTATTGGAATTTGTTCCGGAATTCGGTTTCTTTTGAAAACCCGCTGATAGCGGACCTCTAACGGTTTTTAACGGTTATGCAACGGATGGAAAGAAATATTGATTATAATGCCTTCTAATAGCTGATCAGCAATTCCGTCGTGTCGAAAGGAGCGGTAATAACCTCCAATGTACCGTTATTGGTTGTTCCCTGCACATCGTAGAAAATTTTATAAGGAGTGTTTCCATCGTTGATGCAGTAAACAGATTGGTCCGTTATGTTATTCAGTTGAATTTCTCCTGTCGGGCAGCACTCGGCGCATCCGTTTTTACCACCTTGTTTGTAGTACTTGATCACTTTTGTTCCGTCACTTACAAAATGCAGTCTGACCCACGATCTCGCATACATATTGTAATTAAAAGCATTGTCATCTTCCAGAGATAAATTATCTAAGGTTGTTGTTGAACCATCTGAGAAATAATTGCTTTTAGTAACCGCAATAGTGATACTTTGGTATTTGTCGCGTTTCAGTTCATAACTGTAATTTCCGCTGGCATCGGTTGTCAATGTCGTCAGAGTAGAAAGTGCAGAACCGGATGATGATGCGGAGATGACTACTTGGGCTCCGGCAAGCGGAGAATTAAAGGATGAATCATAAATTGTTCCTTTGATTTGATAGGTTAAATCTTTTTTCTTACACGAATTGGTAGCGAAAAATGCAAGAATTCCAAGAAGCGGGATTATTTTTTTCATGATAAAATTAAAATTTTAACAGTTAGTTGTGTTTTAAATTGGTTTAATAACATGTTTTACTCCGGCAGATTGTTAACAAAGTCTTTATTTCGAAAATTAATCATCCGTTTTTAAGCCTGTTTTTAACCTTGAAACCCTAATGAATATGGAGTTATTCGGGGTTATTAACTTAAATCGTTGAATAAAAAATATTCACTTTTTTTAACAATGTGATTCAATCTAAAAATAAAGATATTATTTTCGCCGTGTAACTCAAAATTTATAATTATGTCAGAAACATTAGACGCAACAACATCGGCAGCGCCAAAAAGACCTGTTTTTTTAACAGTATTATGTATCCTTACTTTCATCGGTTCAGGATTAGCAACTTTAATTTTCTTGTTAGCATCAATCGCTTCAGGAATCGTGGTAGGAATTATGTCAAGTATGCCTGGAATGGAAGCTTTAGCTTCTGCAGGTGTTGCATTCTTCATTATTAGCTTTATTTTATCATTTGTTTCTCTTTTCGGAGCAATTCAAATGTGGAAAATGAAGAAGTCTGGATACTACATGTATGCAGGTGCAAACGTAATCGCATTCATCTTGCCGATCGCTATGCTAGGTGTACCGTTCCAGGTAATGGGATTGGTTTGGTTAGTATTGTTCTTGGTTCTTTACGGATTGAACTTGAAGCATTTAAAATAAGTAAACACTTTATTTGGAAAGCTGTCTTGAATTTTCAGGGCAGCTTTTTTATTGGAATGATACATGGAAAATTGGAAAACAGAAGAATCGGTTGACAGTCTCGAAGTTCAGTTAAAGAACAAACGATCCATATTGCTATTGGTGATTTGTATTCTGACCTGGATCGGATCACTTTATTCATTGGTGATTATTCTGCTTTCACTGGCCGTTTCAGACTTTTTTAAAGCCTTTCAGCATGTGTCTGCTGAATCCGGAGTGTACTTTTTCGGTTTCGGAATTTTAAGTCCTCTTTTGTGTTCGGTAGGAGCCTTTTTTATGTTCCGTCTGAAACGCTGGGGATTTTGGATCTATCTTCTGGGAGAATTTCCCCCGGTTGTTTATTCCATTTACACGATGCTTGCATTAACGAAATCTTTCGGCGGTGGAATATTTTTCGGACTGCTGGCAAATTTGTTTCCAATTGCATTCATTATCATGTACGCAATAGAAATGGGGAAGCTCAATAAAAAACCTATTTCTGTTGATTTTTAATATTATATTCACCGATTAATTAATTTTTTAATTTCTATTACTTATGTATTCAAACAATTTAGACAGCGTTTTTATTGGTGGAATGTTGATTTTTGCGCTGATTGTATTAGCAGTCGCAATTTTTATTGCGGTTTTGTATTTACTGAATCTGCAAAATCTTCTTAAAGAGATTTCCCCATCTAACAGAGAAGTTGAGCCGTCGAATGTATGGCTGATGTTCATCCCTTTATTTAATATGATTTATCCCTTCATTTTGTATCCGAAAATTTCTGATTCGGTTAAAAAAGAATATGCAGAAAGAGGAATTGCAAAAGGCGGAGACTTTGGACGTTCAATTGGAATCACCATGCCGATATTAGGGCTTTGTGGATGGATTCCGTTTCTTGGTGGTCTTGCAGGTCTTGCAAATCTTATTTTATTCATCATTTTTTGGGTAAAAATGGCTGAGTATAAAAATGAGTTGATCGCTACGAAAAGAGTAGGAGGATTTAGCACAAGCACAGATTTATTGGATTAATTTTAATACAAAACTCATCTAATGTCAGATACACTGGATCAAAATATTGAATTGGAGAGTGATAAACTGAGAATTACCAGTTCTATCAAGGAGAATTTAATGATAACCGCACAATGGGCTAGATTTTTAGCTATTATGGGATTTATCTTTGTCGGAATATTGGGAATTGCTTCCTTGTTTCTGGTAGTTACTTCCATGGCGAGCGGATATGGACCATTGGTTTTGGTATCTCTGATCTATGTGGTTTTGACAATCGTCATGCTGTTTCCTGCTTTGTATCTGATTCGTTTTGCTATTGCAACTGAGAAAGGATTGGGCTCCAATAAACAGGGGGAATTTGATTACGCGATCCAGAATATGAAATCGCTGTTCAAGTTTTCCGGAATCTATACCATCGTAATGGTTGTACTGTACATCATTTACATATTTGTTCTCGCAAGACTGGACATGGATAGAGCATTCTAGATTCAATAACCGATATTATCAAAAGAGTCCGTCTCCCGCAATTGGGATGCCGGACTCTTTTTTGTTTATAAACCTTGATTTTAAACGAATTTTTCACATAGAATGTTATCTTTGTTTTCCTAAAAATTCAATATGTCAGACGATAAAAAAATCATATTTTCCATGGTTGGAGTTTCCAAAGTGACTCCACAGGGAAAACAAATCATTAAAAATATCTACCTGTCTTTTTTCTATGGAGCAAAGATCGGAATCATCGGTTTGAACGGTTCGGGTAAATCTACCGTGATGAAAATTATTGCAGGCCTGGATAAATCGTATCAGGGCGATGTGGTTTTTTCACCGGGATATTCTGTTGGTTATTTGCCGCAGGAACCTGAATTGGATTTGAAGAAAACGGTGAAAGAAGTCGTGATGGAAGGTGTTCAGGATATCGTAGATATTTTAAAGGAATACGAAGAAATCAACGCTGCTTTCATGGATGAGGAAGTATTGAACGATCCGGACAAAATGGATAAGTTGATCGCTCGTCAGGGAGTTGTACAAGATAAAATCGACGCTGTTGATGCGTGGGAATTGGATAATAAGTTAGACCGTGCAATGGATGCTTTGCGTTGTCCTCCGGATGATCAATTGATTGAAACACTTTCCGGTGGAGAAAAACGCAGAGTAGCTTTATGTCGTTTGTTGTTGCAAAATCCGGATATTTTATTGCTGGATGAACCTACCAACCACTTGGATGCAGAATCGATTGATTGGTTAGAGCAGCATTTGCAGCAATACAAAGGAACAGTGATTGCCGTAACCCACGACCGTTACTTCCTGGACAATGTTGCCGGATGGATTCTGGAATTGGATCGCGGAGAAGGAATTCCATGGAAAGGAAATTACTCTTCCTGGTTGGAACAAAAAGGAAATCGTTTGAAAGAGGAAGAAAAAACCGAATCCAAACGTCAGAAAATGCTAGCACGCGAGTTGGAGTGGGTGAGAATGAACCCGAAAGGCCGCCATGCGAAAAATAAAGCGCGTATTCAGAACTACGATAAGATGATGTCGGAAGACATGAAGGACAAAGAAGTGAAATTGGAAATTCCGATTCCGAATGGTCCTCGTTTAGGAAACAACGTCATCGATGCGGAACATGTCATGAAAGCATTCGGAGACAAGTTGTTGTACGACGATTTGAATTTCAAATTACCTCCTGCAGGAATTGTTGGAATTATCGGGCCGAATGGTGCCGGTAAAACCACCATCTTCAAAATGATCATGGATGAATTGAAGCCGGACAAAGGGAATTTTGCGATCGGTGAAACGGTGAAAATCGGTTATGTAGATCAGACTCACAAAGATATTTCTCCGGAAAAGACAGTATTTGAAGTCATTGGAGGCGGAAACGAGTTTATCGAGATCGGAAACCAAAAATTCAATGCCCGTGCTTATTTGTCGAAGTTCAATTTCGCTGGATCAGATCAAAGCAAAAAAGTAGGAGTGCTTTCCGGAGGTGAAAGAAACCGCTTGCATTTGGCAATGACGTTGATGACGGAAGCGAATGTACTTTTGCTCGATGAGCCTACGAATGATATTGACGTGAACACTTTACGTGCTTTGGAAGAAGGAATTGAAAGCTTTGCGGGTTGTGCGGTAGTTATTTCCCACGACCGTTGGTTCCTGGATCGTATTTGTACGCACATTTTGGCTTTTGAAGGTGATTCTCAGGTTGTTTGGTTCGAAGGATCTTATTCCGAATACGAAGAGAACAAGCGTAAGCGCCTTGGAGATGCTGCTCCGAAGAGAATTAAGTACAGAAAACTGGTTTAATAAATAAAAGAGGACTATGGAGGGTGGCTTTCGAAATTTTAGCCATCCCCTCGATCCCCCTTCAAAAGGGGAAGAATTCGAATCTCTTTTCAATTATCAATAAAAAAAATGGATCCACTTCACGGAGTAACATTGGAAAAAATAGTAACGGAACTTGTTGAAGAGTTCGGTTTCGAGCGTTTGGGAAAATTAATTCCCATCAATTGTTTCATCAATGAACCCAGTGTGAAATCCAGTCTGAAATTTTTGAGAAAAACCCCATGGGCACGAACAAAAGTGGAGGAATTGTATATCAATAGAATTGTAAATATTAGAAACAGCTAATTAATTCCTGATTCCGAATGTCGAATGAGGATTTCCGGCTGTTAACATAATGTGAGTGCCAATTTTGTAATTAGGCATTCGTAATTAGAAAAACATGGAAGTAAGAAATTTAGAACCCAACGCTCTGTGGAATCACTTTGCTGATTTAAATGAAGTTCCACGCCCGTCAAAAAAAGAAGAACGCGTTATTGCATTCATGGTCAATTTTGGAAAATCTCTGGGTTTGGAGACGATTCAGGATCATATCGGGAATGTGGTGATCAAAAAGAAGGCAACAGCCGGAATGGAGAAACGCCAAACGATTGTGATGCAGTCGCATTTGGATATGGTTCACCAGAAAAATTCCGAAACTATTTTCGATTTTGACGAACAGGGAATCGAAATGATTGTGGATGGAGATTGGGTGAGAGCAAACGGAACCACGCTTGGAGCTGATAACGGAATTGGGGTAGCAACGATTATGGCTATCCTGAAATCAACAGATATTGCGCATCCGGCAATCGAAGCTTTATTTACCATTGACGAAGAAACCGGAATGACAGGAGCCTTGCAGGTTGATGCTTCCAATATTTCAGGAACGATTTTATTGAATCTCGACACGGAAGATGACGATGAATTGTCGATTGGATGCGCGGGAGGAATAGACACCAATACAAGTGCAGCGATTACTTATGAAGATCTTCCGAACGGTTATTTGTGTTTTGAGATCAAGCTGAGAGGATTGCTGGGCGGGCATTCCGGAATGGATATTCATTTGGGAAGAGGAAATGCCAACAAATGGATGAATCGTTTCCTGCACCACGTCATGTCGGCTGTTGATGTAAGACTTTGTTCTTTGGATGGCGGAAGTTTGAGAAATGCAATCCCGCGTGAAAGCACAGCAGTGATAGCCATTTCAGACGATGATAAAACGAAATTCCATCAGGCTGCAGATGAAATCATCGAGCAGATTACAGCTGAATTTCAGTCGATTGAAAAAGATGCAAACTGGACAGTGTTTGAAACCGGAGATTTAAATCGAGTGGTTAAACAGTCTGACTTTAAACGAATTGTAAATGCTCTTTATTCGGTTCATAACGGTGTTTATCGAATGAGTCCGTCGATTGCAGGTTTGGTTGAAGCTTCTTCCAGTTTGGCAAAAGTAACGGTTGGAGATGATCAGTTTACAACACAATCTTTGCAGCGCAGCTCGGTAGAATCTTCCAAAACGGATGTGGCAAATACCATCCGTGCGGCTTTCGAAAGTGTAGGAGTAGAAGTTGTTCAAGGCGGAGAATATCCGGGTTGGGAACCGAATGCAGATTCAGCAATTTTGAATGTTATGGCAGATCTGTATCGGGAAAAATTCCAGTCGGAACCAAATATTAAAGCATGTCACGCAGGCTTGGAATGTGGAATCTTAGGAAAACATTTTCCGGGAATGGATATGATTTCGTTCGGACCCAATATCCGCGGAGCTCATTCTCCGGATGAATGTGTTCAGATTTCGTCCGTTCAGAAATTCTGGGATTATTTACTGGAAGTTTTGAAACGCATTCCTGAATAGATTTTTTGAAAATTATTTTTAGTTGATTTTAAGACGCTGATTCGTTGATTTCCTCAATGTTTCAGCGTTTTTTTGTGAAGAAAGGGTGGTTTGGAACTAACTTCTTTTGTGGAATTTCAATGTGGAAATCAATAAATTGCGTTTATTTGCTGTGAAATTTACAGGATGGCCAGATTAGAGCGGGACTTTATTGATTTTCATGAGAAAATTAAATACAAGCTGGTAAAACACTTGTGCATTTTTTTTGTCATTCTCATGTCTGTTGTGACGATTGTCAATTATTCCAATGCTCACTTTAGTGCAACACCAAATGTTTTTGCGGTCGGAATGTGTCTGATTGCACTTGTATTTCTGAAATACACCAAAAACTACAGACTCGTAGCGAAAATTTGTACGGTTATTACATTTTGTATCGTTTCCGGAGCATTTCTTTTTCTGAAAGCCACACATTATCTCACGCCCATGTGGATGATTGTCAATATCATCTTCACCTTTTTTATTCTTGGAAAAAAATGGGGGATTTCAATGTTGATCTGTCATTTTCTGGTTTTGTTTTATTATTTGATTTTCTATCATGAGTCGAATATTGTGGCCGTTGACGTCTTTTCCGGTAACGATATTGCGACTTTTATCACGGAATACTCAATAGTGGGCTTTGCAATCGGGTATTTGTTGAATTTGTACATTCTGACAACCAAATACTCCGAAAAAGAATTGCAGGAGAATAACAACATTCTGATCGAGCAAAATAAGATCATTTCGAAACAGAATTCCGAGATGGAAGTAATGCTTCGGGAAATTCACCACCGCGTAAAGAATAACCTGCAGATTATTACCAGTTTGTTGCGTTTGCAGGCTAATAGTACCGGAGCCGAGAGCAGTGGTTTTCAGGAAGCGATTGATCGGGTAACAGCCATGGCTATTATTCATGAGAAAATGTATCAATCGGGCTCTCTGTCGAAGTTTGATTTGGAAAAATACCTGAAATCGTTGGTGGATAGCTTGTTGACCAGTTATTCCATTGAGCAAAAGCCAACTTTTGAGATTGATGTGAGGGTGGAAAATATGAAATCCAAAAGCATTGTTCCTTTGGCGCTTTTGATCAACGAATTACTGTTGAATTCACTGAAACACGCATTTCATAATCAGGAAAATCCGAAGATTGTGATTCGTTTGGTAGATCTTCAGTCTTCTTCCTCCAGATTTCTGCTTTATTACAGCGATAACGGAACCTGGGCCGAAAATTCGGTTGCTTCTTTCGGGACAGAGATTATACAAGCGATGTCGGAGCAATTGGAAGGGGATTTAGAGTTGAAAACATCAAATTCCGGGACAGATTATATCTTTAATTTGGCTAATTTGAGCTAAATTCACCCAATGGATGAACATCAATTGGTTTTGCTGGCAAAAACAAAAATGCCTTTTGGAAAATACAAGGATAAATATTTGATTCATTTACCTGAAAATTACCTGGTTTGGTTCAAACAAAATGGATTTCCTGCCGGTAAATTAGGGCAGCAGCTCGAATTGGTTTATGAAATTAAATTGAATGGTCTGGAGCATTTGATTTATCCGCTAATGCCTAAATATTAAACCGGAATAGTGTTACAAGTAAGCCATCTCATAATTCTTTCATTGAGGTTTCCTCATGCTGCTGATCTTACAAAAACAGAAAGACTTTGGACAAATATCATTCTTGCTGCAATGGCAGTTGGTACTTTGATATATGTGATTTATAAAGTATATCAGAGCCGGAATGATGATCAATGGGATGAAGGAATTATTCCCAAAAATTTCAAGCCGACGGAAAAGAATATCTTCGAATTGTTTATTGCAGCTTCTGGCGCAATTGTAGTGAGAGATCCTGATAATTTCTATATCAAGTTTGCTTATGTGGATAAATACCTGGCGCAGCATTTCAGAGATTCTTACTACCACGCAGTTGATTCATATAAATATTCATTGAGACATGTCGTGAAGATTGATTCCTTGGCGGATTGGGTAAATCAACATTTATCCAGGGTTTGGAAAGTCAGACTGATCAACTTTTTGGCCGGAATTGCTGTTTATGACGGAGGAATCAACGATGAAGAGCAGCGGTATTTGTTGGTTTTGATGTCGAAATTGGGCTTGGAGTTGACTGATTTTGAAGCTGCTTACAGGGAGAAAGTTACCCGGAAGAATGAGAGAAGCTACCAGGCTCAGGCGAGTTCTTCGCGGATGGATTTCTTTTACGCGGTTTTGGGGTTGGAGAAAAATGCTTCGATTGAAGAGGTGAAAGCTGCTTACCGCAGATTGGTCAAATTAACCCATCCCGATCGCTTTATGAAAGAATCACCGGAAGTTCAAAAGCAAATGAGTGAAAAATTCCGGGAAATTCAGACTGCATACGAATCGCTAATGCCTAAATAATCTAAAGAATGAACTTTTTTATGTTGCTGGATATTTCAGCGATGCAAGCACAGAAAATTGCAGAGGAAGAATATGCCCGGGAGAAACTGATTGAAACGGTAACCGGACTTTCAATGACTGCAATTGTGGCGGCTTACCCGACTTATTTGCTTGTTCGCTACGCATATTTCAAATTGAAGAAGGAATTTCGGTTTAAAACAAAATTCAATCCGTATAATCACATTGATGCCTTGGTTTTGTTGAGCATGAATGTGTTGAGGACTCATCCGGAATGTTTTAAAGAGAAATGTGCTTATCTGAAAGAATACATCATTTACCTGTATCCGGAAAACAATGCTTCATTCAGTGAATCACTTAAAATGGCTTATGATGATGTGTACAACTCGGAATCGATTGTCCATTGGCTGAATCGTTTTCAATCTGTGGATGAACGGAAGGATATTGTTCGTTTTCTCATTCATATGGCTGCAGAGGATGGAGTAGTTGGTTCGCGTGAAAAAGCAGAATTGATCCGGATTATAGACGCTTTTGGATTGGTGCACAAAGAATGGATGGAGTTGATGGAGAGTATTAATCAGACTTTCACCAAAAGACAGGAACGCTGGAATAAAACGCATGATAGTAGGACGGGAAGTTGTCTCTCTGATTTGATTGACAGGGCATTGGATTATTTCGGCTTAAAACGGGAATCATTGAATGAAAATGTATTGAGATCGAAATACCGGGAGCTGGTAAAAAAGTATCACCCTGATCGTCATCCCGATGCTGATCAGGAAGAACGGAAAGAATTGGAGGTAAAATTTCAGGAACTTCAGTTGTATTATGATGAATTACTTAAATTGGTGTCGTGATTTTCAGTACGCTTATCTTTGGAGACAGAGACTTTTCTGTAACTTGAAGTATTGTGATAGTGTTGGCGGGTTGCGATCGTATAATTAATTGATATGTTGGTTCTTGGAGTTGTGTTTGTGGTAATTTTAGTGTTGTCAATAGTCATTTTGACTAAAAGACAGCTGAAGGATTCCAATGAGCGTAAAATCAGCTCCGAACTCGTTTTGAAAAGAAGTTTTCAGCCTCCTTCCGGAAAGAAAAGCGAGAAAATGCTCTTTCAGATCTACATTTTACTGGCTGCATGGATGATGCGGAAAAATTCAATGAAACCTTTTGAAAAACAATCGTTTGTGGTTGTTTATATTCATGATAAGTTTAAGATCGATTCGTTGGTAACGGCGAATGAATTGGATTTGGTCAATGAAACATCCATTCATGTGAGAAGTGTTGCAAATTGGATTGTTCAAAAGATGCCGGATTCAAAAGAACGCGCTGATCTGATCGACTTTTTGATCGATCTGGTTTTTGTGGATGGAGACATGATTGACCGGGAATTTACGGCGCTGATTCGGTTGGGGGAGTTGATCGGCGTTCGTTCCATGTATATTGAAAATAAAGTTATTGAATTCAGGAAACGCATTTTCGGTCAATCCAACAATGCCAGGTTGCATGAAATCGCAAATAGCGGCACCCGTAGAAAGTTTGCTTTGGCAATTCTGGATTTGAGTCTGAATGCTACGGATGAGGAAATCAAGAAAAGATACCGCACGCTGGCTAAAAAATACCATCCTGATGGAAATTTAGATCTTTCTGAAGAGCAAAAAACAGCATATGCACAACGGTTTTTGGAAATTCAGGATGCTTATGAAGAGCTGATTTCCAATTAATTTGCATTTTTTTATTACAAATGTAATAGTTTGTTTTTGGTATTTAATCTGTTGTTTTTCAATTTATTAATTGTTTTCACTTTGTCTTTTTGTTTAAGCTGAATTAGTTAAATCTGCATTTTTTTGAATTTATTTTGTAACCTAAATTAGAAAAGTGGCGTAAATGTGGTCAGTTGAATTGCATTTTAAGTTTTATATAATATGGAAAGCACAATGATTAATAACGCAATAAGCTTGGCAAAAAACAAATTGGCACGCCACAAAGCTTTAGGAAAGAGTAGTAGTTTGAGTATTGTTGAAGTTGCTCAATTGATGGATTTGGTTACTTTTGGACCGGATATGCCACAAGTACACAGCAGCATGCTTTTCTTCGGATATAGCTCGAATTAAGAAAGAATAGAATGATATTAAGAAGGGATTGTCTTTTGACGATCCCTTTTTTGTTTGTATATGTTACAAATGTGAATTGTATAAAAGTGTAAAATGTAATCTGAATAGTTTACATTTGTATCATGGAGATTAAAGATCGCTTGAGGATGATTATGGATTCGCACAAACTGAACGCCGGTTCCTTTGCGGATCGGATAGGGGTGCAGCGTTCCAATGTAAGCCATGTGCTGAGTGGTCGAAATAAGCCCAGCTTTGATTTCATAGAGAAGTTATTGCATGCTTTTCCGCGTGTTTCGGCTGAATGGCTGTTTACGGGAAAACAGTCTGCATCCGGAAGTGAATCGTCTGAACTTGTTGAGTTGAGGGAAGAGGATGTTCCTGAGTATTCAGGGCAGAAAAAAGCTTCTTCTGAACGGGTTGAATCAACTAAGAAGATTGTTAAAACTCTGGTTTTTTACGAGGATTTCACGTTTGATGTGTTTCTTCCTAATGAGAAATAATTCCTGAACCTACTAATTCGTCTTCGATATAAAGCGCTGCAAACTGTCCGGGGGCAATTCCTCGTTGCTTTTTATTAAATAGAATATAAAAACCGTCTTCCAAACGGGTTAATGTCCCTTTTTGAAGCGGCTGACGGTATCTGATTCTGACTGAAAACTCTTTTTGGTCGCCGATATTCATTTCATACAAAGGATTGATCCAGTGCATTTCGCTGGTTTCAATTTTAAGTGCCCATTTGTTTAATCCGGGATGTTCGTCCTTTTGTCCGGAGTAAACGGTGTTGGTTTCAGTGTCTATTCCGATTACAAAAGACGGATTGGGTCTTCCGCCTATGTGAAGTCCTTTTCGCTGACCGATCGTGTAGTAATGCGCTCCTATGTGTTTTTCCACTTCGGTTCCCATGGTGGGTGAGTAGATAAACTCTTTGCTTAGATCTACAACGTTTTCCAGGTTAACGGGAATAGATGAGTAATTCATAAATTGCTCATCGTCTTCATTGATTTCAATGATATTACCGTGTTTTACCTGAAGTTTTTGTTGAAGAAATTCAGGAAGTGAAATTTTACCTACAAAGCAAAGTCCTTGTGAGTCTTTTTTCTCTGCTGTTACCAGTCCGATTTCCTTTGCAATCGCTCTTACTTCTGCTTTTTGCAGGTTTCCGATCGGGAACAAGGCTTTGGAAAGTTGTTCCTGTGATAATTGGCAAAGGAAGTAGGATTGGTCTTTATTCGGATCTAATCCGGCTAATAGATGGTGAATTCCGTCTTCTGTGGTTGTTTTTCTGCAGTAATGACCGGTTGCAACATAATCTGCGCCTAAGTCAATAGCGGCTTTCAAAAACACGTCGAATTTGATTTCGCGGTTGCATAATACATCCGGATTCGGGGTTCTTCCTGCTTCGTATTCTGCAAACATGTAGTCAACGATGCGTTCTTTGTATTCTTTGCTCAGATCCAGAACCTGGAAGGGAATACCTAAATGTTCTGCAACCAGAAGAGCATCGTTACTGTCGTCAATCCATGGGCAATCGTTGGAAAGTGTTACGGTTTCATCATGCCAATTACGCATAAAAAGCCCAATTACTTCATATCCTTCTTGTTGAAGTAAGTATGCGCTAACACTGGAATCTACTCCGCCTGATAAGCCTACGACCACTCTTTTCATGCTGCAAATTTACGAACTTTTAAAGCGTTTTTTTTGAAAAACGATTTCTTTCGAAAAATTAACAGTTACAAAAGTGAATTGTTGTGAATTACATTTGTAACAAGAATTGAGTTGTCTTTTAAGTTTGGATTTACATTCTTAACTCTACTTCTGATTGTTTATAGAAGTTCAAAAATGTTCAAGGGTTGTTTGTCTTGTCATTTTTAATGACCCGCTGATAACGCAAACTTACCGAAGGTGAGCGCAGATTATGTGAACTGCTTTAATATCTGCGTAATCTGCGGAAAAAAAATAATGTGTCAACTAAACTCTCGGACAGGTCTTAATTGAACGATTGAAAATTCTAAATAATCGTTAACGGGAACAAAACCCTGAAAAAAAGTGATATTTTCGTTTCATGAAACTGATTGTTCCGGTCTTATTGATGCTCTCAAGTGCAATGTATGCGCAAAAGCCTTGTGCCAAAGTTTGGTTAAAGGGAAAGGTGGAAGATACATTAAACAGACATTCGTTTTTGAATCTGATGGTTGTGAATACATCAACCGGTGAGGGTGTTTTTGGTCAGCCAAACGGAACTTTCGGAGTATACGTTGGGAACAATGATTCCATTATTTTGTCGGTAAAAGGTTATGAGCGTTACGGTTTTCGCGTAATCGGAGATTCGACTTGTCAGTTTGAAGTGTACGCAGCTGTGGAGCGAAAAGCACGGCAAATCGACGAAGTAGTGATTAAGCCTCTGAAATCGATTCAGCAGATCAAGGAAGAGCGTGCGGAACTGGCTATGCGCGAAACAAGGACTATCACCGGACTGGAAGCGTTTCAAAGTCCGATAACTGCGTTGTATGAGCGTTTCTCTAAAAGAGAGCAGTCGAAAGCGTTGGTTGCCCAAAAACAGTATGCAGATAGGAAGGAAGAAGTTGTACAGGAACTGTTGCGTTTGTATGTTTCTTACGATATCATCAAGCTGAGTCCGGATGATTTTGTTGATTTCATTCACTTCATGGCCATGGACGAAGATTTCCTGAAAACAGCATCAGATATTGAGTTGGTGACTTATATCAAGGATAAACTGGAGCATTACATGTTGATCCATCCGGAGAAGGAGTAAAAGCCCGAATTAGTCTTCCAGCACATTCAAATCACTTTCCTCTATCAATTGCTTGTCGTACAATTCGCGGTAATGACTGTTTTGTGCCAGTAGATCTGTCGGTTTTCCTTCTTCCAGAATTTTTCCGTCTTCCAGAACAAGAATGTAATCTGCATTTCGGAGACTTGAAATCCGGTGACTGACAATCACAGAAGTAGTCTGACTTTCCTCGTTCAACTGTTTCAGATTCCGGAGAATGATTTCTTCCGTTTCAGTATCTACCGCCGACAAACAATCGTCCAACAACAAAATCTGAGGTTTACGAATCAATGCTCTGGCGATGCTTACACGTTGTTTTTGTCCTCCGGAAAGATTCACGCCGCGTTCGCCCAAAAGTGTTTCAAATTTTTCAGGGAAAGCTTCGATATTGTGAAGTACATGCGCATTTTTGGCTGCTTCAATAATTTCCTCCTGAGTAACGGTGTCAAAATTTAAAGCTCCGAAAGCAATGTTGTTCTTAATGGTGTCCGAGAATAGAAAAACATCTTGAGGAACAACAGAAATTTGTTTGCGGTACTCGCTCAGATTGATCGACGATAAAGTTTCTCCGTTGTATTTGACGCTTCCGGAACTTGGATCCAACTGACGTACAATTAATTGAAGAAGAGTAGATTTTCCAGAACCCGTTTTGCCAATAATCCCAAGGGTTTCTCCTCGTTTCAAGGTGAAGTTGATATTGGAGAGAACATCCGGAAGATCGGGTTTGTAGCGAAACGACATGTTTTCGAAACGGATTTCCTGAAAAGCAGCTACTTCGGCCTGACTCGTGTTTTTAATAGCGGGTTCTGTTTTCAGAAATTCATTGATACGTTCCTGTGAAGCTGCTGCGCGTTGGTTGATGCTTGTTACCCAGCCGATACTTGCGAATGGCCAGGTTAAGTTATAAATCAGTAGAATGATTGTAACAATTTGACCCGTTTGAATTGTCGGGTTATCTCCAAGCGTCAACATTCCTCCGATGTAAATACTTAATAAGGTACTTGCTCCGATAAGCAAAGAAATAGTCGGCATAAACAACGCATTCGTTCGCACAAGGCGCATCGTTTTTTTGAGGTAGGAACGGGAACTGGTTTCGAAATTCTGTTTTGCGTGCTTTTCCTGAATATAAGCTTTGATTACGCGGATTCCGGAGAATGTTTCCTGTCCCAAAGTACTTAAGCGGGATTGCTCTTGCTGTACATCTTTGCTCAGTTTATTCATTCGGGTTGAAACCAGATAGATCAAAACTGCCATAATCGGAAGTGGTGCCAAGGCGTAGAATGCCAGTTCCACATTGATTTTCAGCATTTGATACAAGCTGAAAGGGAAGAGGACAATCAAGTTGATGGAATACATAATTCCCGGACCTAAATATTGGCGAACCTGTGAGACGTCTTCTGAAATGCGGTTCATCAAGTCTCCGGTTGATTGATTTTTGTAAAATCCGTAATCCAGTTGCTGGTACTTTTCAAAGATCTCATTTTTGAGATCAAATTCAATGTAGCGCGACATAACAATGAGTGTTTGACGCGTCAGGAAAAGGAAAAATCCCTTAATTATGTTAAAAAGGATAACGAGCCCTGCAAGGCTGAGAGCAGCCCAAAAAAGCGATTGACCTGTACTGATTGGTTTGTTTCCTTTTAAAATATCCATGGATTCGCCGATAATCACGGGGATTCGGGCTCCAAAGTAGTTCCCGGCAATAATGCAAAGGATACCCAGCAGTAAGCGCCAACGGTATTTGAAGAAATATTTGTTTAAATAGCTTAGAGACTTCATCCGATAAATTTCCTATTTTTGCGAGCGCTAATGCGATTTTGTTCGAATTACAAAATTAGCCATTCGCATTGAAATAAAAGATTAAAAGTCGCGTATGTTTGAAGTAAAAGAAGTCAAAGATTTAAATCTGGCTGAAAACCCCGTTATTTCTCAAATGAGTATGTATAACCACGAGCAATTGTTATTCTGTAACGATACTGCGACTGGTCTGAAAGCAATTATTGCTGTTCACAACACCGTTCTAGGGCCTGCATTGGGTGGAACGCGTATGTGGATGTACAATAATGAAATGGAGGCTCTGAATGACGTATTGCGTCTTTCAAGAGGAATGACATACAAAAATTCAATTTCAGGATTGAATTTGGGTGGAGGAAAAGCGGTGATCATCGGCGATTCCCGTTCGATGAAATCTGAAGCTTTGTTCCGTCGTTTCGGAAAGTTTGTAAACTCTTTGGCTGGAAAATACATTACTGCTGAAGATGTGGGTATTTCACCTGCAGATATGGTTTTGGTTTCGATGGAAACAAATCACGTAGTTGGTTTGCCGGGGAAAAGCGGTGATCCGTCTCCTGTAACTGCTTATGGAGTTTATATGGGAATGAAAGCGTGTGCAAGTCAGCAATTCGGTTCTGACTCTTTATCAGGAAAGAAAGTAGCGGTACAAGGTGTTGGACACGTTGGTGAATACCTGGTAAAACACTTGGTTTCTGAAGGAGCTGAAGTAACGATTACAGATATTCACGAAGAAACATTGAAGCGCGTTTCAAGCCAATACGGAGTAAAAGTGGTTGGTTTGGATGAAATCTACGACGTTCCGATGGATATTTATGCTCCTTGTGCTTTAGGTGCAACTGTAAATGATCAGACAATTAACCGTTTGAAGTGTTCAATCATTGCTGGAGCTGCAAACAATCAGTTGGCAGACGAAAAGATTCACGGACAATTGGTGAAAGATAAAGGAATTATTTACGCTCCTGACTTTGCTTTGAATGCAGGTGGTGTCATTAACTGCTATTCTGAAGTGGCGAATTTGCCGGCAGAATGGTCCATGAAAAAAGCGGAAGAAATTTACACAACGATTGGAAACATTGTTTCCCGTTCAAATGCTGAAGGTGTTCCGACTTACCAGATCGCCAACAAAATGGCAGAAGAGCGTATTGAGTCAATCGGGAAAGTAAAATTACCACTATAAAAAGATAGGAGAGTAGCTACGAATGCTGAATAGAAGACATTTACGTATTAAGGTTTTACAAGCTCTTTATGCTTATTTTCAGGGAGATGAAGAAAGCATCAAGAAAACAGAAAACGAATTATTGCAGGCGGTAGATCGCATTTACGATCTGTATTTGTATTTATTGCTGACTTTCGGGGAACTGAAAGATATTGCACAACACCGTATTGAAGAAAATAAAAAGAAGATCCGTCCGAAAGAAGAGGATTTGAACCCGAATCTGAAGTTTGTGGATTCATTGATTATTCAGGCTTTGCAGGATAGTTATTCTCTTCGTGAAGCATCGGAAGATCGTTCGGTGAACTGGATCGGAGACGATCATCAGGAGATGTTCCGTAAGATCTACCTTCAAATGAGAGAGAGTGAAACATATTTCTCTTATATGAACAGCGGATTGACAGGATTTGAAGAAGACAAAAACTTCATGATTAACCTGTTCAAGACTGAGATCGCAAATTCTCCGTTGATTTATCATTTTTTCGAAGAGAAAAGCATTCACTGGCTGGATGACATCGATTTGGCTTGTCAAATGGTCATCAAATCCATTAAATTGATGGAAGAAGGTGAAAAATTTGTGGTAATGCCTTTGTTTAAAGACAAAGAGGATGAACAGGAATTTTTACGAACACTTCTTCGCAAAACCATCTCAATGGATTCCGAAAACCTTCAGCTGATTGATGAAATGACGGATAACTGGGAATTGGAACGAATTGCTAAAATGGATATTCTTCTTTTGAAAATGGCCATTACGGAACTTCAGGTATTCAAGAATATTCCTAAAAAGGTAACTTTGAACGAATATATTGAGATTTCAAAATTCTATTCAACTCCGAAAAGTCACGGATTTATCAACGGAATCCTTGACAAAGCCGTTGATAGATTAGTAAAGGATGGAAAAATTTCTAAACTCGGAAGAGGTTTAATGGATTAATGTTATGAAAAAAATCATGTTTTTAGGCTTGGCCTTGTCGTTTTTGACAGCTTGTGGTTCTGATTCTCCTTCAGAAATCGTTGGTTACAAAACCACTATGAAAGTTGAGAGCGTATTTAATGCAGGAAAAATCGCCAGAGGCGAAGTGATTCATGCAAAGTTTACTGTTGAAAATACCGGTGATCAACCGTTGGTATTATCAGATGTATCCGGATCGTGCTCTTGTACGGTAGCGGATTGGAGCAAAGAGCCAATTGCTCCGGGAGAAAAAGGTTATGTAAAAGCAGACGTTAAAACAGAATCGTTTTCTGAAGGTCCTGTAACAAGAAGCGTAACAATTTTGTCCAATACAACTCCTCCGAGTACAAAGGTGGTAGTTGAAGCAAATATTATTAAATAAGTAGTTAAATAAAAAAAGTAGAGTTATGCAAATTATAATGCTTGTATTGATGTTGGTGGTGTTTTATTTCTTTTTAATTCGTCCGCAACAAAAAAAGCAAAAAGAATTGAAGTCTTTTCGTGAGAACTTAAAGCAAGGAGATAAAGTGGTGACTATCGGTGGAATTCACGGGAAAATTCTTGAGATTACCGATACGACAGTTTTGATCAGTTCAGAAGGTACTAAATTGCGTTTTGAGAAATCTGCAATTTCTACAGCAGTAGCTGAAAACTTAGGGGTTCAGGCTTAAGCTTTAATCAAATTGAAAAAGCCGGAGTGAAAAATTTTCACCCCGGCTTTTTTGTTTAATATATGACTTGTCCAAGAGTTTAATTGATAATTTCTCAGAATAATGGTGGTGTTTAGACACTAATCATTTAATGTAATTCCCCACGGATGTGCAGATAAATACTCGCCTATCGGACTCGCTGGTTAAATTGTAGCGACTGCCACCAATATCTGCGCATCTGTGGAAAAATCACCAGCATTCTCGTACAAAACCTTAATATAAAAAGGGCCGCGATGTATCGCAGCCCTTTCTCTTTATCTCGTCTTTTCTATGAATCTTAGATATTCTCGATAATCATCGCAGAAGCACCACCGCCTCCGTTACAGATTCCAGCACCACCGATTTTCCCGCCGTTTTGCTTCAATACGTTGATCAAAGTAACGATGATTCGGGATCCGGAGTTTCCAAGTGGGTGACCCAAAGCTACAGCTCCACCGTTCACATCTACTTTTGAAGGATCCAATCCTAGAATTTTCGTGTTAGCCAAACCAACAACAGCAAACGCCTGGTTCAATTCCCAGAAATCTACCTGGTCAGTGTTTAAGCCAGCCTTAGCTAAAGCTTTCGGAACTGCTTTTGAAGGTGCAGTTGTGAAAAATTCCGGTTCATGAGCAGCATCTGCATAACTCACGATTTTTGCAATTGGTTTCAATCCGTGTTTTTCAACAGCCTCTTTTGAAGCTAAGATCAATGCAGAAGCTCCATCGTTCAATGTAGAAGCATTTGCTGCAGTAATTGTTCCGTCTTTATCAAATGCAGGTCTCAAAGAAGTGATTTTGTCCAAAAATACATTCTTGTATTCTTCGTCTTCCACAACCATGATCGGATCTCCTTTGCGTTGAGGAACAGAAACTCCAACGATTTCATCCTTGAATTTTCCTGCTTCCCAGGCTGCAGCTGCACGCTTGTATGAAGTAATCGCGAATTCATCCTGCTGCTCACGTGAAATGTCGTATTTCTTTGCAGTTTGCTCAGCACATGTTCCCATCGGAACTTTACTGTATACATCCAACAAACCATCTTTTGTGATTCCGTCCAACATTGTGATGTTTCCGAACTTCATACCATTTCTTCCATCAATGTAATGAGGAGTCTGGCTCATGTTTTCCATTCCTCCGGCTACAACGATCTCGTTGTCTCCTGCAAGAATTGTTTGAGCACCAAGCATAATTGCTTTCATTCCTGAAGCACATACTTTGTTCACAGTCGTACAAGGAACAGTGTTTGGCAAACCAGCGCCAAGTGCAGCCTGACGTGCAGGAGCTTGTCCTACACCAGCTTGTAGTACGTTCCCCATGAAAACTTCATCAATGGATGCTGGGTTAACTCCTGATTTATCAAGAGCACCTTTGATAGCAGTTGCTCCTAATTGAGTAGCAGAGATCGACGACAGACCGCCCATGAAAGCGCCCATTGGAGTACGAACTGCTGCTATAATGTAAACTTCTTTCGACATAGCAAATTATAATTTCGATGACGAATTTACTCATTTTTCTCGTGTTATTTATTGGAATAATGTATTATACTCAACCAAAATCACAATACATCTGCTTTTAGAACATAGATTGCATCGTTTTTCATAGTTTGTAAAAAAGAATTGAAAAATTCAGGTATTGCCATTGTATTCACTTGAACAGAAGTCTCGTTATTTTTTTTCCTTAATATAATTCGGGATGTATGTTTATTCACTAAATTCAGTGATTTAACTAAATTTGTAAAAAAATAAAAACCAATCAGTCTATGAAAATCATTATTCTCTTTTTTGCTCTGGCAACAAGCTCTCTTGTTTATTCCCAGGCAGATCCTGAAAAGCTGCGCGACGATTTAAAAAAACTGGATGCCCTCCACGATTCGTTAATGCCAAAATACTGGACAGTTACCAGTTTATTCGGACTCTCAGGTTCTCAAACTTCTTTTGTTAACTGGGCTGCCGGAGGACGAAACAACATTGCGGTTTTAGGATTCGTTGATTTCTCAGCAGTTTATCAGAAACGAAGAATTAAGTGGTCTAACGATGTGAAGTTGGCTTTGGGTGGAATGTATTATACCGATTCAACCGGAAAGAAGCAGGGACTTCAAAAAACGGATGACCGGATTGACCTTTCCACTTCTTTTGGTTACGAATTTAAGAAGCATTGGTTTTTAACGGCTATCGGCGGGTTCAGAACACAGTTTTTGGATGGTTTCAGTTTTCCGAACGATTCTATTCCGATTTCGCGTTTTATGGCTCCGGGATATGCTAATTTCTCTTTGGGTATTGAATATGCACCAGTTGATTATTTCAACGTTTATTTGTCGCCGATTGCTTCAAAAATGACGATTGTGAATGACCAAAGACTGGCTGATGCAGGTGCTTTTGGCGTAAAAGCTGCAGAACTGGACGTGGATGGAAATATTTTGAAAAAAGGATTGCGTTTCAGAAATGAAATAGGGGCGTATTTCAGATTGCGTTTCCAAAAAGAACTTGTCAAGAATATTGAAATGAAGACACGTTTGGAATTGTTCAGCAATTACTCCAATAACCCGCAAAATATCGACGTTAATTTTGAAAACATCTTCACTTTTAAGATTTATAAATGGTTTCAGGCATCCCTTCAATGGAATCTGATCTATGATGATGATATCGATATTCGTGATTCAAAAGGAAGAACTGGTCCGAGAACACAATTTAAATCGGTATTGGGCTTAGGAATTTCATACACTTTAACGAATACGAAAAAGTAAAAAGCGTATTTTCGTTGCATGAATTACTTTTCCGATCATTCTTTATGGTGGTTGCTTCCTATCTCAATACTTGCTGTAGGATTCTCATTTTATTATTATTTCAAGACTGATCAGCGGTCTATCTGGAATTTAAAGCAGCTGAGAGTTCTTTTTTCTCTCAGAACGCTGAGTATTTTCCTGATTGGTTTGTTGTTGTTGGGATTGGTATGGGAAACAATCAAGTACCGGCCTGAAAAACCATTGATTATTACTTTGGTCGATTCTTCGGGTTCGATGTTGAATTACAAGGACAGTAATCAGGTCAAAAAGAATATTGAAGGATTCAGAGCGGCACTTCCGAAATCTTTGGGAGAAGATTATGAGTATCTGGAACTAGCGATCGGAACGGATGTAAGAGATTTGGATAAATTGTCGCTGAAAGATAAATCAAGTGATCTGGCAGCCGGATTCAAGCATATCAAGGATCGTTTTTTCAATCGGAATATCGGAGCAATTGTATTGATTTCAGATGGAAATTACAATCAGGGAGTTCATCCGATGTATGAAGCGGAACGTATTGAATTGACACCGGTTTTTGCTCTGGCGGTTGGTGATACGACTTTGAAACGCGATATCGTTGTTCGGTCCGTGATCTCCAATGAAGTAGCTTTTTTGAATAATGAGTTTCCTATTCAGACATTGGTGGATTTTCAGCGTGTTCCGGCCGGATCGTATCAGGTAAATTTACTTCAAAACGGAAAAGTCGTTCAATCGCAGAAAACAACGGTGAACAATTCCAATCTGGATCAGAAAGAGTTTTTGTTTACCGTTTTAGCTAAAAACAAGGGGTATCAGCGTTTTACGATTTCAGTTCAGGCTGTTCAGGGTGAATTTACCAAAGAAAACAATCAGCAGACTTGTTTTGTAGAAGTGATTGATTCCAAAAGCAATGTCTTGTTATTGGCAAGTGCTCCGCATCCGGATGTAGCTGCACTGCGTTCCGTGTTTGAATTGGATCAGGAAGCGGTTGTTTCATCCGAGTTACTTGCAAATTATTCTTTGGGAAATAAAATTCCGGATTTTGTGGTGTGGTATGAAAACGGTTTGCGTCCGAATGCCAATTTGTTCAAACAGCTTCAGGAAAGAGGAATTCCGGTTTTGATGATTCTGGGACCGAACGTAACGACCAGTTTGTTGCAAAGCTATGGTTTGGGGGTAAAATCTCCGAACGGAAATCAATACGAAGACGTGTATCCGGCTTTGGCAAATGGCTTTAATTCCTTTGGACTATCAGCTGACTTTACTTCTATAATTCCGGTTTTGACACCACTCAGAACAAAATTCGGGAGCTATAAACTTCCGTCGAACAGTGTGGTGGTCTTAAATCAACGGGTTGGAAGCATTACGAAAGATGCACCGTTGATCGCTGTTGCTCAAACCCAGAAAACAAAGATTGGATTTGTTTTGGGAGAAGGTTTATGGCGTTGGAAAATGAAGGAATTCATGCAGAAAAAAACAACTGTCGGGTTTGAAGAATTTGTCCAAAAACTGACGCAGTATATTTCTGTGAAACAGAACAGGGAACCTTTACGGGTTACTTTGCCCAAACGATTCAATACCATTGAAGATATTGTGTTTAAGGCTGAGTTTTACAATGAAGCAATGGAATTAATCACCACTCCGTCTGTCGAAATGACGATCACAAAACGCGGAGGAAAAAGCTTCAAGCAATTGTTCTCTCCGACAGCTAATTTCTATCAGTTGAACGTAGGGCAATTACAATCCGGAATGTATGACTGGAAAGTTGTTGCAGACAATAATGGAAAGAAATATTCGAAATCAGGGTCTTTTGCCGTAGATGAAATTTCATTGGAAGATCAGGATACCAGAGCGAATTTCTCTACGTTGAACCAATTGGCCGTTCAGTCGGATGGTTCTTACAAAACATTGGATCAGTATCAGGCTTTGATTCAGGAAATTAAAACGCGTGGAGATATCACAACCGTTCAATACGAAGATACAGGGTATCAGGAATTGATTGATTGGAAATGGATTTTCGCATTGATCATCGCATTGCTGAGCGTAGAATGGTTCCTGAGACGTTGGTGGGGAAGTTATTAAGAGAAAATTTTTGTTTGAATTGTGAATTGATTTTTTTAATTAACTCATTGATAATTAAAGATCTTGATATTTCTCCAATAGATTCCAGATCCCATAAAAAGCATCATTTCCTGCTTTATCTGAAAAACTGGTGTTAAAGAGCATGATTCGACCGGTGTTGCTTTTCGGATCAAAGAACATCATCGATATGACTCCCGGATCTCCTCCGGTATGTCCGATGTATCCTGTGTAGCCAAAACCAATGAAAATTCCGACGTTATAGGATTCACTGTATGGATTCCGTTCATTTCTCTCTGTAAAATTCGACGCTGAAAGTTGTGCTTTGAAATACTCTTTGTAGCTCTCTTTGTTTAAAATACTGCCTTTTCCGTGGTATCCCTTGATCAGTTCGGTCAGAAACTTGCTCAAATCATTGACTGATGTCATCAATCCGCCGTCCGGATAAGAAAGTGATTCGTAGTAGGGAAGAGGCGTTTCGGGGTTTTCGTACAGGCGGGAAAGTGTTTGCAGTTTGATGTCTTCGTATTTCCAGCCGGAATCGGTCATTTTCAAAGGATTCAGGATGTATTCTTTTGTGAAGTTTGCGAAAGAAGTTCCTGTTGCCCGTTCAATGATATATCCTGCCAAAGCTGTTCCTGTATTCGAATATTCGTAGATTTCTCCGGGTTTATTGGTCAGGAAACCGGATGTTTGAAACCATTTTCCTTTTTCAGATAAGCTGTTTTTTAGAAAAACTTCCAAAGAAACAAGAGAATCGGAAGGATTGAAAAGTTGTGTTTCGTCAAAGGAAAGTTTGACTCCTTTCAGATCCTGATTGGGGCGCAGAATGTAGCTCTTCGTGAGATAATACTCGTTATCTATGATGGAAGAGGTGTGATTCGCCAATTGTCTGATGGTAATTTTAGCTTCCGGAAAATTCGGATTTACGACTTTGAAAGGTAAATATTTCTCAATCGGATCGTCTAAATTCAGTTTTCCCAATTCCTGAGCTTTCAGGAGCGCAATTCCCACAAAGGTTTTGGAAACGGAGGCAATATTCTGGATGGTTTTTTCTGTATATGTTTTCTTGGCCGAAACATCCGAAAAACCAAATCCTTTCTGATACAAGATTCCATCTTCATTGACAATTGAAACACCAAAACCGTTGAAAATGCCTTTTTTATAAATCTCATTGATTTCATCAGTCAGAGAATCAGACTTGTTAGCGGTTTTTTTAGTGTTTTTGGTTTGCGCAATTTGCCCCGTTACACAAGACATTACGGTTGCTGAAGTCAGCAGAAGCAGGAATATTCCTTTCATTTGAGAGTTTTGATTGAACTTTCAAATAAACATACTAAATTTTTAACTGAGGGTCTATTTCTTGAAAAACAACTCAGGAAATACACTTTGGGGTTCCTTGTTGGATAAACGGAGCTTAATGAATGATTTGAGGTAACCTGTTCCATAACCGTAAAACTGAATACAAACAGCAATAATCGAATAAAATCCGACTTTCAGGCTCTTGTTTTGGATGGAAGAAAGCACTCCGATTAAAACAAAGTAGAAAAGATACAGGAACACGGGAAAGTTTATTCTGAACAGCAATAAAGCAAGCGAAAGAACAGCTCCGCAAAGAAACAGGGATGGGAACCAAAATGTAAGTTTCTTATACTCCGGATGCCAGGTATCCAGAATAGGGCGGGCCTTTCCGAATTTATTGACCTGTTTGTAAAATTTCTGCCAGTCAATTCTCCGCTTATGATAAACGAACGAATTGGTAAAAAGAGTCGTGCTGTATCCTTGTTTCCAAAGTCTGATAGACAAATCGGGATCTTCCCCCGGATGAATATCACCAAAACCACCTGTCGACTCAAATGCCTTACGCGACAAACCCATGTTGAAGCTTCTGGGTTGAAATTTCGTTAGTGTTTCTGATTTTCCTCTGATACCACCGGTTGTGATGAAGGAAGTCATCACGAAATTGATCGCTTTTTGAATATCACTGAACGAATCCAAGGCCGCGTCGGGTCCTCCGAAACAATCAACATAATTTTTGCGGAGATTTTCATCTACGCTTTGCAGGTATCCCGGAGGAATAATACAGTCTGAATCGAGAATGATAAAGTAATCGCCTTTTGCATTTCTCATCCCGAAATTCCGGGAATCTCCCGGACCGCTATTGGGTTTGAAATAGTAGGAAATCGCTAATTTGTCGGCGTATTTCTCAACAACACTCTGACATGTTACTGATGAACCATCTTCAATAATTACAATTTCGTATGGATCTGTATAGTTTTGTACGGCGAGGCTTGCAAGCAATTCTTCAACCTCGTCAGGGCGGTTATACACCGGAACTATCAGCGAAAAAAACATAATCAGACTTTACTTTTAACAAAGTTACTCTTAATTTATCTGCCGGATTATTTTCCGGCAGATCGAATACAGGAGGATTTTACTTTTTCAACATGTCGTTTGCCATCATTTGCTTGACGGTTTTTTCCATGCCTTCAACAGATCCGTCTAAGAAAATAACATTTCCTTTGCCTTTTTCTGCAAATTCTTTCACTGCTTCTGTCCACATAGAGAACAAAATCAAGGAAGTATCCAAATCTGCCGCCTTCATTTTTTCAGCTGCTTCTGTCATACCCTGAGCTACTTCTTCACGGAACAGGGCAATTCCCTGACCTTTCAACTGTGCCGCTTCTTTTTCTGCCTGAGCTGCAATTTTAATTGCATTTCCTTCAGCTTCCGCTGCTTTTGTTTTAGTGATCAATAATGCCTGACCTTCGTTTTCTGCAGCAGCTTTCAAGTTGTTTGATGCTACTACTTTTGCCATCGATGTGGTAATCTCAGCATCAAATGTAATGTCGTTCAATTGCAAGTCGATCAAATGGAATCCCCACGTTTCCAATGTGTGATCCAAACTATCTTTCACATCAGCTACAATTTCACCACGCAGAAGTAAAATTTCAGCTTGTTTCTTTGTCGCAACAAATCCACGCACAGAACCTTCAATCGTACGAATCAAAGCCTGAATAAAACTGCGTTGATCAACGAACTTAAAAGCAACATTTTTAATGGTTTCTTCTTCAGCATTCAAAACTGAATAAACCAGCATGGCTTTGAAATACACATTTGCCTGATCTTGTGTAATTGCCTGAAATTCCATTTCAATAGCACGGTTCTGAATAGAAACACGGTTATTCAGACGCTCAAAGAAAGGAATGCGGACATTTAATCCGGGTTTCATGATTCTTCGGTACTTCCCGAACATGGTAACAACAGCAATAGTTCCTTGTTGGACAGTTACAAAACTGAAAACAAGCAGGAGCACAGCAACTCCGATTAGAATGTATTTAACTTCGATCATAAAAAGTGATTTGTAACAAACTTAGTCATAATTCAAAACTGAAAATTGAAAATGTAAAATTAAAAAGACAGAATATAACATTTAGCCCATAAAGCTTTACTGTGTTTAGGAATTAAATGATATCTCATACAAGATTCACGAACTGTTTTAAATTATTTAGAAAAAGTTTTTGTCTGTTATAAAATAAACTTGAAAGAAAAGCGTTAAACAAGAAAAACGCCCTTTAATAAGCCTATGGTAAATAAATACTTGACAAACATGCAAACACAGGAAGTTACTGAGATTGCGAATCCATCCGCAGCCGTAATCAGTCAGATTCTGAATTACAGCAAATCATTGGAGGTAAAGAAATTAAAGCGCAAAAAAGTGCTTTTAAATTTAAACTAGAAAAGAAAGACCCTTAAACGGGTCTTTTTTAATTTTATCAGGGTACTTTTTCGTATTCGAGAGTTCCAAGAGTTTCCTGTGTAATGACGCGTTTCTTTGCATCAAAATACTCAATCAAAAATACAATTGGGAGAACTCCTGAAATAATAGTCAGGCTTTTTCCGTCAGGAGACAATTTCCATTTTCCTTTGTGAACATCATCACCGGTAATGCTTTGAAATTGATGTTTGTTTTCCAGAAAAACCTGAAAAATCTGATCTGTATGAAAATGGTCCTGCAGATTTTTTTCTTTCCCGTTTTGCGTCCATTTAACCAATTTCCATTTTCCGATAAGTTCAGTTTCGGTTTGAGCGTTAGCGGAAACTGACAATAGAATGATGATGAATAAAAGAGTGTTTTTCATGATTCAGCTGTTTTTTCAAAAATAATATTTTTGGATTTCATTTTTGGATTGGACGTAATATTGCGGAATTACGTCCAATTTTGAAAAGGATATTTTTTAAGTTAATATTTTGATAGCTAATGTTTTATCTGTTGTTGTGTTAAGTAATAGTATAACTCTGTCCCAATATTGGGAAATTACTTTTTTGAGGGGCTCGACATCCCTGTATTCTCAATACGCTTCACCTCCAATAGCTTAATCTCGCTGATATTTTGGAACAATAATTAATGTTTCCCAATTGGAATAATATGTTTGGTTCAATCCTGAAATGTTCTTTGTAGGCTGGATTGCTATCCGCACCTGATATGCTCCCGGATTAGGGAACTGATGAAACTGAGTGATATTGATCTCTTCAGTATGCTTTCCTTTCGAATCGATTATAAGCTCTTTTCCATTCCCATAAAAGGAAATTTCACTTTCCGTAAAGAAATGAAATTTTTTCCCGTCTGCCGAAATAGCTTCCAGGTAAAGTTCTGAACCGCTGTTTTCCAGGCAAAGATTCAGATTACTTTCTTGTACACTTATTTTCGGGAGACTGTTATTCTCGATGATTAATTCAGCATAACAATCAGACATGGCAGGACTATTGTGAGATGATAAGATGAAGGCCGTATCTTGTTTTAAGCTTAAGTTCAATACCAATGCTTTATCCGGATTTTGATGAATAGTCGCATCAAATGGCTGATTGCAATGTTGCTCCAGATAGGAAAGACCACGCTCGCCTGCATTTGTCCATTCCTTACATGCTGCCTCAATATTGCCCATTCCCATTAGATTTAGGCCATAATTGAGGTGTCGAATTTCCAACGACCTTTGATCAAGGGAGTAGGCGATTGCATTTTGAAAATCAATTAAAGCTCCTTCGACATCAATTTTAGAATTAAATTTCGCGTCTCCCAGTGCATCAAGAATGATTGGGTTGTTGGGTTCCAGCTGATTGGCCTTGTTTAATTTTTCAATCATCAATTCAAAATTTACCGGGCCGATATATTCTAGTTCTTGAGCATCTTTCATTAAAGCCTGTGCTTCCGGATTCGTTACTTTTTCTTTTCGTTCAACGGAGTTTTGATACAGGAATGCTGCTATCTCGGTCAAGGGGCCTTTTTGAGTATTTCTGCCGCTGCAAACCGTTATATTTTCTTTTGTCTTCAACTGGCTGATATGTGTATCAGTTATTTGAGAACGGTATTTTGAGCAAAGAATATGGAAAACAGTCAGTCTGACTTTGGTATTGGTGTTTTTGTTGAAAAGACTATCCAATGCGTTAAAATCCAGTTGTGAAATAACTTCAAACTCTTTGATTTGCTTTTTTTCAAAATCATTGGCAAAACGCTCTTCGTAAAAGATCAGAATACATTCTCCTTTTTCAATGGAAGAAATGGCCTGTTTCAAACGTTTAGGATCTGGTTGGGATTGACTATAACTGATTGATTGACTTAGGAGAAGAGCAAATAATAAAAGTGGTTTCATGAAATTGAATTTAGGTGAATCAAAAAAAAGACCATTTGCTTATTCAAATGGTCTTTTTGTATAGATTTTCGAACTACCAGATTTTAGCAACCTTTTCGTCCGGATTTCTCATTTTATCTCCTGGTTTTACATTGAATGCAGCGAAGAACTCAGGACAATTCATCAGCGGACCGTTTACTCGGAACATTCCCGGAGAATGCGGATCCGTCGCGATGCGTTTTTTCAATTCTGCTTCCGTGTAATTGATTTTCCACAATTGAGCATAAGCAATGAAGAAACGTTGGGCAGGCGTGTAGCCGTCAATGATCACGTTCTTTTTGAAATCGTCAGTCATGGTATAAGCGTAATACGCCATGGTCAATCCGCCTAAATCTGCAATGTTTTCGCCCATTGTCAATTCTGAATTCACACAATTGTCCGAAATAGGGCAGAATGAGCTGAAAGTTTTACCTAAAATTTCTGTTTTGGAAATAAATTTCATCTTATCAGCTTCTTTCCACCAATCGTTGTAGCTTCCGTCTGCAGCAAATTTAGATCCGTTATCGTCGAAACCGTGTGTGAACTCATGACCGATTACCATTCCGATTCTTCCGTAGTTTACTGCATCTTCTGCATTTTCATCGAAGAATGGAGGCTGCATAATTCCAGCCGGGAACGCGATTTCATTCAAAAGAGGGTGATAATAAGCATTCACCAAATGAGCCGGCATTTCCCATTCCTTGCGATTGACCGGTTTATGCAGTTTTTCCAGATTTTCCTTGAAGGAGAAAGAACGGCAATTGTCGATATTTGCAACATAATCAACAGAGCTGATTGACAATCCTTTATAGCTTTTCCACTCATCCGGGAAACCAAGCTTTCTTCCGATAGCGTTCAATTTCGTTAAAGCTTCTTTTTTCGTGTCGTCAGACATCCAATCCAAGCCCTGAATCCGCGTTCTGAAACTGATCAACAAATTGTCGACCATTGTATTTACTTTCTTTTTAGCATTTTCAGAAAATGTTTTGTCAACAAATGCTTTTCCAAGTAACTCGCTCAAAGCAGAACCCGTAATTTCATCGATACAACGATCTTCGATCGGTTTCATAGCAGTTGTTCCACTCAAAACGCCACCGTAGAAATCAAAGTTGTGTTTCACCCATACGTCATCCAATTTTCCTGCATAAGAATTAATGGTGCACCAGGAAAGGTAATTTTTCCATGAATTCAATGAAACTTTATCAACCATTACATTCACTTGTTTCATGAAGTCAGGTTGGCTAACGATCAACGAATCAAAACTTTCGCATCCGATTTTAGAAAGGTAAGATTCGAAATCGAACTTCGGCATCATTTTCACCAATTGATCCAATGACATCTTGTTGTAAGTCTTTTCCGGCAAGCGGGATTCCGCAGGAGTCATCATTGCATTGGCAAGTTCTTTTTCAAAATTGAAAATATCGTTTGCCTTTGTTTTTGCTGCGCTTTCGGATTCACCCAGTAACTGATAGGATTTTTGAATATGAATAATGTATGCATCGCGGATTGCCTGCTTGTTGTCCTGGAAATAGTAATCGCGGTTTGGTAACCCGATTCCTGCCTGACCAATGTATGCCACATTCTTGTCTACATTTTTCAAATCCTGACCAACTCCGAAACCAAATACCGATTCGATCGTCAATTGATGCTGTTTCGCAATAGCGTCTACGAACTCATCCTTGGATTTCAACTCGTCGATTTTAACCAAACGCAGTTTCAATGGTTGAATACCTGTTGCATTTCTGACTTTCATATCCGTATAGGAAGTGAAATAATCACCCAGCAGCTGATTTTGATTTCCGGAAGCTCTGTCTTTTGAAGCAGCGGCGTCTTCCAGAATTTGCTTCAGCGTTGCTTTGTTTCGCTTATCCAGTTCGTTAAAGCTTCCCCAGCGGGATTCTGTGTTCGGAACAGGATTGTTTTTACACCAGATTCCGTTTGCAAACTGGAAGAAATCTTCCTGCGGTTTCACAGACAAATCCATGTAAGAAACATCGATACTTGTTGGTTTTTTAGCAACTTCAGGAGTGGATGAAGCCGTTTTATCCGGTGTTTCAACCACTGTTTTCGGCTGACAAGCAACCAAAGAAGCTGCAATAACCGTTAGAGGCAAAAATTTATTAACCATTATTTTCAGGGTTTAAAAGCATTTCAACATGAGGGATTTCGTCTTCGTAGTATTCTTTTCCAGTGGAAACGAAGCCGGATTTATTGTAGAATTTCTCCAAATGTTTTTGAGCAGAAATCCGAATCGGAACCTTCCCGAATTCTTCATAAACAAATTGAACACATTTTTCCATTAATTCTATTCCGACACCGGCTCCACGGCATTCCGCCGTCAGAACAACACGCCCGATAGCCACTTCCGGAAATGAAATTCCGGGATGGAGAATACGCGCAGTTGCAATAACATCTCCTTTTCCGTCACGAAGCAAGAGGTGATAAGCCTTTTTATCTTTTCCGTCCAAGTCCAGATAGGAGCAATTTTGTTCAACAACAAATGCTTTCAATCTCAATGCAATGATGTCGTGAAACTCATTGATTGTTAGTTCTTTGTAGGGTTTGAATTGCCAGTCTAAATGCATTGTTTAAAGTTTAAAAGTTAAAATGTAAAAGGTAGAAAGTGAATCATCCAAAATTTTTCACTTTTTCACTTTTCACTTTTCAATTATCATGTTTGGATTACTCCAACATTATACGGTTTCTCAGCTTTCTTATGATTTGCCATTTCAATTCCGATGGACAAAAACTCTCTGGTTTTCGCCGGATCGATAATTGCATCAAGCCACAAACGGGAAGCAGCATAATAAGGTGAAATTTGTTCGTCGTAACGTGATTTAATCGTATCGTAAAGCTCGGCTTCTCTTTCCGGCGTGATTTCTTCTCCACGCGCTTTCAAAGAAGCAACTTCAATCTGTAACAATGTTTTTGCCGCCGCTGCACCGCTCATTACAGCAACTTCAGCTGTCGGCCAGCCAACGATCAGGCGCGGATCATATGCTTTTCCACACATGGCGTAATTTCCTGCTCCGTAAGAGTTTCCAACGATAACGGTGAATTTCGGCACAACCGAATTCGCCATTGCATTTACCATTTTTGCTCCGTCTTTGATGATTCCGGCATGTTCTGATTTAGAACCAACCATGAATCCTGAAACATCCTGGAAGAAGATTAACGGGATGTTCTTTTGATTGCAATTCATGATGAAACGCGCTGCTTTGTCGGCAGAATCGTTGTAAATCACACCTCCGAACTGCATTTCACCTTTCGCGTTCTTGGAAAGTTCGCGCTGATTTGCTACAATTCCGACGCTCCAGCCATCCAAACGCGCATAAGCACATACGATTGTTTTTCCGTAATCGCTTTTGTATTCTGTCAGGCTTCCTTCATCGAAAATACTGTCCAGAATGTCGTGTACATTGTAAGGTTTCGATCTTTCTGAAGGTAAAACTCCGTATACTTTCTTTGCTTCTTCTTTCGGAGCAATCGATTCAATGCGGTCAAAACCTGCAGATTCCGGCGCACCGATCTGACTCATCATTTTGCGAATCGTCATCAAGCACTCTTCATCATTTGCTACTTTGTAGTCGCAAACACCGGAGATTTCTGTATGCGTGGTAGCTCCACCCAAAGTTTCATTGTCGATGTTTTCACCGATAGCGGCTTTCACCAAATAAGATCCTGCAAGGAAAATCGTTCCTGTTTTGTCCACAATCAATGATTCGTCAGACATAATCGGAAGGTAGGCGCCACCGGCAACACAACTTCCCATTACAGCTGCAATCTGGGTGATTCCCATGGAACTCATTACGGCGTTGTTTCTGAAAATGCGTCCGAAATGTTCTTTATCCGGAAAAATTTCATCCTGCATCGGCAAGTAAACACCTGCAGAATCCACCAAATAAATGATCGGAAGTTTATTTTCCATTGCAATTTCCTGTGCACGCAAGTTCTTTTTTCCGGTAATCGGGAACCAGGCTCCGGCTTTTACGGTTGCGTCGTTTGCAACTACAATACATTGTTTTCCGGATACTTTTCCAATCACCATTACAACACCGGCAGAGGGGCAGCCGCCGTGTTCTTTGTACATTCCCATTCCTGCAAATGCACCAACTTCGAAGCGCGGGGTATTCGCATCAAGGAGCATATCGATTCGTTCTCGGGCGGTCATTTTTCCTTTTTCATGAAGGGCTGCGATTCGTTTTTCACCGCCTCCTTTCATGACTTTGGCTAATTCAGCTTCCATTCGGGAGATTTTTAGCCTCATTTCATCGTCATTCTTATTGAATTCCAATTCTTTTGCGTCAATTGCCATGTTTTTTCGTTTATAAGCGTCCCAAATATACACAATTCACTGTAGAAACTTTCTCGGAGATAAGTAAAGAATCCTTGATTTCTGAATTACTTTTGTTATATGCAAGATACATACAAGCACAAAGGAATGAGAAAGCAGTTGATTGAGCAATTGCGCCAGAAGGGAATTACCGATGAACGCGTTTTAACTGCCTTTGATGCTATCCCGAGACATTTCTTTTTGGATCTGGTATTTGAGCAGCAAGCTTATTCCAATGTGGCTTTTCAGATTGGGGCGGGCCAAACGATTTCACATCCGTATACAGTTGCTTTTCAGACGTCTATCCTGGAATTGAAAAAAGGGGAGAAGGTATTGGAAATCGGTACAGGATCCGGATTTCAAACATGTATTTTATGTTCAATGGGAATGAAGGTATTCTCCATCGAACGCCAGAAGGAACTGCATATTAAAGCAAAAGGTATTATTGATCATTTTCGTTTTACTCCCAAATTGTTTTTTGGAGACGGTTATGAAGGAAAAGAAACTTTTGCTCCTTTCGACAAGATTTTAGTTACCTGTGGAGCTCCGTTTATCCCGGAGAAATTGGTTCAGCAATTGAAAGTAGGAGGAATGATGGTGATTCCGGTCGGAGACCTGGATTCACAGGAAATGCACCGCATCACTAAAATTTCGGATTCGGAGTACAAGGAAGAAGTGTTCGGAAACTTTAGTTTCGTTCCGATGTTGGAGAAAACTGTCAGATAAGTTAAAATTCAAAAAGTGAATTTTTTCACTTCTTACTTTTACCTTTTCAATTAATCAGGCTTTCATACGCATTTTGTATCTCGACAAACTTTTCAGCGGCCATTTTTTGTTGTGATTCGGTTCCGGTTGCAAAATGATCGGGATGGTGAATTTTGACCAATTTCCGGTAAGCTTTCTTGATTTCTTCGATACTTGCACCTTTCTGAACTCCCAGAATCTCGTGAGCATATGCTTTTGTATCCTTTGCGGGAGTTTTCTCTGTGCTTTCCTTTTTATGTTTCGCATAGGCTGCATAAATGGCAATAATCTTGGTCAGGTTTTCCGGAGCTAAATCCAGATCCAGGTTGATTTGTTTCAGAAAAGCCATTTCATGCGCATTCATTTTCCCGTTGATCAAAGCCAATCCTGTGAGGAAATAGACAATCTGAGAACGACTTCCTTCATCTTTTAAATGCATTTTCATCCAATCGGTAATTGTTTTGGTCCGGATGGGATATCTGAGTGAAAACAACAGCGAATCTCCGAAATTGTAATTGGAAGAAGGGAAGTAGCGATTAAAATACTGATTGATGAATTGGATTTTTTCCTTCGATTCCTGATAATCCATCAGAATCAACTTGGCTCCCAATGCCAGGTAGGCTTCCAGATAATTGTCTTCAGTGGGTTTTAAACCCTGAGGGAAAATTCCTTTTCGCCAGGAACGTGAATGTCTGGTTTTATAGGTATACAAAATGATTCCTCCAAAAAAAGGAATTCCAAACAAAAGGATGACCAGCCAATTGGGAAGCTCTGCTGCAGGTTCGAAGAAAAGCGGAATGAATTGCATAGAAACGAATGTATAAAATATTTAATCCGAACCAATGCTGAAAGTAACGGTTATTCGATCGTATGCAGATGCGAATGGAAATTTTACCTTTGTATCAAACTGAAAAAACGCTGTATGCGGAATTTGAAACGAATCACCTTTTTCTTTATCGTTTTATACTTGCTTTTTATTCTGCTGAATGGTTTCGAATCTTTCTGGAATAGTCTTGGATCTTTGGATCCGTTAAAGCAAACACTGTTTCCGGTTATGAAACAAGAAACGCTTATTCATCGTTGGCTGGATATACTGGATTTCGCAGGAAAAGTAATTTTTCTTTTAGTATGCAATCATGTTGTAAGGAAGAATAAATTGGGAAAAAGCTATCATTTTCTGATTGTTTTACTCAGTTTTGTTCCCATTGTTTATTCTGTTTTGTCTTTTATACTTTGGCGAAAATTGAATCGATCTCTGTTTATCTACTCCGGAAAGGATTTTACCAGATCTGACCGGAAGATTATACTTATTTGGATTTTGGTTATCATTCGCGTGTTTGTTCCTTTGATTTATTTGATTTTGGTCGACTACTCAAACTCACCGGAACTTGTTACGACTATAATGTCTTATAAGAATTACGAATTAGTTGCAAGCTCTGTTTATGCATTGATCTTTTCACTGGTGTATCTGTCCTATTTTTGGGAATTCCGGAAAATAGTCCGGGATATCGGACCGAGAACGATCCCAATCAGTGAAAACCAGTTGCTGGATGATTGAATTTGAAAGATGCTAACAATAAAGGATTTGATCAGATCGTTTGAACCATCATGAACAAACTACCAGTCATTTTTTTTCTGGCATTTTCAACTTCAGGCTTTTCCCAGCAACGTGTCGGACTGGAACTTTTCAGCCATTTTGATCATCTGTCGGTGGGAATTCACTATCAGAAAGTGATTTATTCGAAATTCCTTATCGGAACAGGGATAGTCTGGATGAAGAATAGAAGAGGAGAAGCTTTTCAGGATGAATCTTCAAACGGAATTCATACAGCTTTGGTCAAGATTCCTGAGTCGTTCGATAGAAACGATGAAAAGTATGTTGTTCAGGGATACCGAACTGTTTCCAAAGCTCTGATGTTGACTTTGAATACCGGATATTTTCGTGAATTTGGTTCTGTTCATGGAGTCAGAGTGAATCTCAATGGCAGGGTTGGTGGAGCTCAAAATTCCGGAAGCTATGCTTATAAAGGAATGATAAATGATACGATAATTCCTGTACATCATCAAAAAAATCACTTGGTAGCGGCAATCAGCCCTGAGATTTATCATACACTGCGTCAAAGAAGTAAACTCACCTTTTATTATGGCCTACGTTTTCCAATCTACTTCTCAATTGATAAAAGAAACTTTAATCCAATGTTCCGGAAAGATGGATTTTATGGATTGGAAATGGAGATCGCACTCGGAATAACGTATTTTATCGGAAAAAATAAAAGCCCTGATTAAGAGTGTTTTAATTGATTTGTTTGCAATGTTTTACATTCCTTTGAAAAAAAGTTTCATTCCCGTGTCACCTTTTCGAATCTCGTTACACTAACTTTATAAGAGACCAATTTAGCAGCATGGCAGCCATGAAAAAGAAACGCTTCATGGAACTTTACGAACCGATACATGTGCGGTTTGAAAAGTTTTGTAAAGCGAGAGCGTACGGAAATTTTCACTTCAAAGATTTGATGCATGATGCATTGTTGGTCGCTTATGAACGTTTTGAATCTTTGAAGAGTGACGACGCATTCCTACACTTTCTATTCGGAATAACTATTCGCTTGCTTGCCAATGAAAACCGTAAGAAATCTATGGAACGATTAGTGGATAACCAGCAGGCTTATAATTATTCGGTTGAAGGTGACAGAACGGACAGACAGTTGGAAATTAATTTATTATATGAAGCAATTTCGAAATTGCCTGATATTCAGAAAGAAAGTATTATTCTCTTCGAGATCTCAGGGTTTTCAATCAGAGAAATTGCCGAATTACAACAATCTTCGGAGGATGCTGTGAAACAGCGCCTGGTTCGAAGCAGAAAAAAACTCTTGGAATTAATGACCGAGAAACAGGAAGTTGAATCAAAAAATATGAGTTATGACAGAAGATAAATTATCGGGTTTGTTCGATGAGATTCGGAATGAGTCAGCTCAGACTTCCGTTTCCGAAGTAAATCAATGGATTGAAACTGCTGTGGCAGGTGCTGCAACAATTGGCCTCTTAGCAACATTGAAACTATTTCTCATTAAAAAACCTTTGATTATGTGGTCAGCATTTTTAACCCTTGCCGGTGGAGCATCATTAAGCGCAGTTGTGCTTTTCAGTCAACCGGAAGTAAAAGAAAAACAAGTAGATAAACCAAGGGTAAGTCATTCCTTACCGGTGAAGAAATCAGAAACCGCTGAAGCGGAAATACAAAAAGAAACAGTAACTCCCATACCTGAAGAAGCTCCCACCGAAAAAACAAAAGAGGAAGCGCCAGTTCTACCTGAAGATATGGGAGTTCGCATTCCTGCAAGAACGCCAGAGTTAGAAACGAAAAAAGGATCGATTCTGGCTTTAAAAACGACTCCTCAGGTGAGTCAACCATTCACTAAAATCGATGTTTCGGGGGCAATTTCCGTGGAATTGACTCAGGGAAAATCATGCACTGTGGAAGTTGTACCGGAATCTGCGAAAGATCTGGTGCGTGTTGAAATTCTCAACGGAACACTTCATTTGAGTAATGAATCAAGGAGGAGAAACAACAGCAGCGAAGATTTTGTTGTGAAAGTGAGCATGCCAACTTTGGAAAGGGTAGATATGAGCGGAGCAACTACTTTGGTTTCTACGAACCAATTCGATGTGAAATCTCTTATTGTGGATATGACAGGAGCGAGCGACCTGAATCTGAAAGTAAATGCATCTTCCTCTAAAGTTGATCTTTCCGGAGCGTCTAATATCAAACTGAATGGAACATGTGAAACGATGAGTTTGGATGTATCCGGTGCTGCTCAGGCAAATTTGTTTGATCTGAAGACCAGAAAAGCAAAAGTGGACAACAGCGGCGCAGGACATGCGGAGATTTCCGTTTCGGAAGGATTGGTAGTTGATGGCTCCGGAGCAAGTGTTACCTATTATCAGGTGGAAGGAAATTCAAGGGAAGTTTCAACCAGTTTGGGGACCAGCGGAACCGCTGTAGTAAAAAAGCGATAAACGCTTAAAACGATTTGATAAAAAGAACTAAAGACGCTGTAACAAAGCAATAGTTAGGTTTACCATAAGTAGAGTTAAAGAAAAAGAAACAAAACGTTGTTTCGCAAAAATCCCCCGAGGAGTCGGGGGATTTTGTTTTTGTATCATGTTTTAAAAGCTGACTGAACGGGAGTCGAAGAAAGCTTTTATGTTTTGGTTAATGCTCTAAACTTGCCAAATAACGTTCAGCATCCAAAGCAGCCATACAACCAGTTCCCGCAGCAGTAATTGCCTGACGGTAATTTCTGTCAGCAGCATCTCCGGCTACAAATACTCCCGGCACATTTGTCAATGAAGTTCCCGGTTTTTCGTATTTGATGTATCCTGTTTCATCCAGATTGATGTAATCCTTGAAAACGTCTGTATTTGGTTTGTGACCAATTGCAACGAAGAAACCTGTTGCAGGAATATCGTGTTCTTCACCGGTAACGTTGTTTTTAACTCTCACGGCGTTTACACCATTTCCGTCACCCAATACTTCAACTGTTTCGGTGTTGTGCAAAATCTCGATATTCGGAGTGTTTCTAACACGGTCAGCCATAATTTTGGAAGCGCGGAATTTCTCCGTACGAACCAACATCGTTACTTTCTTACACAATTTAGAAAGGTAATGTGCTTCTTCACAAGCAGAATCTCCTGCACCTACGATCACCGTTTCCTGGCCGCGGTAGAAGAATCCGTCGCAAACTGCACAAGCGGAAACTCCACCTCCGATTGAAAGGTAGTGTTGTTCGGAAGGTAATCCCAAATATTTTGCGGAAGCTCCGGTAGAAATAATCACTGTTTCAGCATGAATTTCATGACCGTCTTCGCTCCAGCATTTGTGGATCGGACCAGTGAAATCAACTTTTGTAATAAATCCTGAGCGAACGTCTGTTTCAAAACGTTTTGCCTGTGCTTCCAATTGAACCATCATTTCCGGTCCTGAAATTCCGTCCGGATATCCCGGGAAGTTTTCAACTTCGTTGGTCGTCGTTAACTGTCCTCCGGGTTGCATTCCCTGATACATAACAGGTTTCATTTCAGCTCTTGCAGCGTAGATTGCTGCTGTATATCCTGCGGGACCTGAACCAATGATCAGGCATTTTACTTTTTCAGCGCTCATGTTTGTTTTTATCGTTTTTTTAGTTTGAGTCAAATACAAAATTAGGGTTTTCCCGTTTCAGAAAGAACCCTTCGTGAGATCCTGTTTTTCAGGTAGGAATCCAAGATTATTTTTTACAGTAGTAGATGAAAGCGGGTGGAAAATTTGCCGGAGTAAATGCAATTTCTACATGCTTAAAAAACTGTTTGATGTTCTTTTTTGCGTTCAATGAATATTGAAACTGAACATACAGTGAATTTTCATGCATTGCCCGGTGGCTTTCTTTCAGAATTCCGTTCTTTAATTCGGCCGGAAAATTTGCAAGCGGGAGAGAGGATACTACTGCATCAGCATGAAGCAACCCGTGCTTTTGAAGGTATTCTCCGATCTTTTCTGCTGAATCATGAATCAAGATGACGCGTGGATCTTTAAACTCTTTTTTGAGCATATTCATGAAACTGTCGTTGAGTTCAAAAACCAAAAGCACACCGTCCGGACTTAGCTTCTGAAGCATTTTCCGTGTGAAAACTCCGGTTCCGGGACCTAATTCCACGATGACTTTAGCTGTTGAGAAATCAATTTTCTCCAACATTTTCTTTGCTAAATATTTTGAACTCGGAGCCATCGCCCCGACCATTTTACGTTCTTTCCAGAAATTACGTATAAACGAACGCTTATCAGACATTTTCTCTTGTTTCTTTGAGTGCGAATTTACCATTATTGATCACTCCGTAAACACATCCGTTCAATTGTTTATTCAACGCAGGTGTGTTAGTACATGGTATAAGCAGATCGTCATGTGTGAAAACCCACGGTTTTTCGGGGGTAAATAAGGATAAATCCGCTACCGGCTGGTCTTCAATTGATTTAATATCCAATGATAATAATTCACGTCCTTTTTCAGTCAGAGCCTTCACAACGAGTTCCAAATCAAATTCCGGGCAAGCTCCCAGTTCTCCGAAGAGGGTTTGCAAGGTGCTGTTTCCGTAATTGGCATGATCGAATTCCAAATCCGTTTCTTCCGTATCATTTGGTCTGTGATCTGAAACAATGCAGTCGATTGTACCGTCTTTCAATCCTTCCCAAAGTGCAATTCTATCGGCTTCTCTTCGAAGTGGCGGCATTAATTTGAAATTCACATCGAAATCCAAAACGGCAGTTTCGTTGTAAATTAAATGTTGTGCATGAACATCAGCGGTGATATTCAATCCTTTTGCTTTTGCCTTGCGGATCAGATCCACTGATTCTGCATTTGCAATTCCTGTGGCATATAAATTTCCTCCGGTATATTCCAATAAACGCAGGTTGCGCTCCAGTTCGATTACTTCGCTGATGGAAGGATCTGCTTTCAAGCCGGTTTTGGTAGAAGCTTCGCCTTCATTGACCATTCCGCCTCCTGAAATCGACTTGTCGTGAGCAAAACCAACCACAATTCCGTCAAAATTCTTAGAGTAAAGTAAAGCTCTGTACATGATTCCTCCGTTTACCGGAACCAAATCATCTGAGAACAAACGAACTCCGGATTGGAACATATCGTACATTTCAGCCAGCGCTTCGCCTTGATTTTTCTTCGTGATACAGCCCATCGGGTGAATCGTTGTAACGGCATTTTCTCCTCTTCGCAAAACATATTCCACGCTGGTTTTGTTGTCCAGAACCGGTTTGGTGGAAGGAAGAACAGCTACGTGTGTGAAGCCGCCGAAAGCAGCAGCATCCAAACCACTTTGAATCGTTGATTTATGTTCTTCTCCCGGATCTGCGAAATGAGCTTTCAAATCGACCCAGCCTTTCGAAATATGCAGGTTTTCTTCCTGAATTTCGAGTTCGCAGGATCTGTTGATTTTTTCTGCAATCTCGTGGATTCTTCCATCTTCCAGATAGATATCCACCGTTTTACCATGCCACTTCGAGCCTTTATCTATAACTCTTACTTGTCGAATGAGTAATTTCATATCTTATTTCTTGTAGAAAATTAGCAATGCCATTTCGCACAGGACGAAAATTCCTGCAAAGAAAACAAACCAAATCCAGATGTCATAACTCTCTCCGATTTCTAACAGAGAAGCGCTATTCCAATTGGAGCCATCCTGAATGGTATTGACTTGAATTCCGGCTTGCTGAAAACTGGTTTTAATTTCTTCGGGAGTAGATTCTGCGGTCTGAGATTCCAGTCGATTGTAGTTCATTGAAACGATTCCCTTGTTCTTTCCTTCCTGCTGAATGTTGTAATTTCCTGCTTCAAGAATTCGAATAGCTTCCAATCCCTGAACGGAAATATAGGAACGCTTGTTTTTGGTGAACAAAACCGGAATGTAATCAATGGTTCCTTGTTTTAAATGAACCGGGTTATCGCCTGCAGCGGCATTGTTCAGCGGATAACTTCCGTCCGAACCGATAATGAGGTAATATGGATTCTGCCGTTGACTCAAATTCCCAACGTGCAGAAGAAGCGTAGAAAACAGCTGATTGCTTGTAAAAGTGCTGAATTCCTGTTTCAGGGAAGTAGAGAAGAGGTAAGAAGCCCCTTTCCCGGTACTCTTCACAAAAAACGGACTTCCGTTTTGGTAATTGATCAGACTGCTGGAAAGTGTTTTCGAATTGTTGATCAAACGATAGGCTTTTGCCACGGCAGGAAGCGAAATATTGTCCGGTTTTCCTTCAAAAATTCCCTGAAAGAACGGATCTTTGATATTCAGTTTCTGAACGGATAAACCAACGGTCTGAATTCCGTTAATGGTTGGAAGTGCCAGTTTTTCCAGACTTGCATTCCACCCGGTTGGCGAAACGTTGGTTCCGGGAATCAAAAGAATGGAACCGAGTTCCTGGTGATAAGATTCCAGAGAAGTACTCAAACTGCTCGGAATCTGATTCAAACCGTTTAATACGATCAAATCATACTCTTCCGGATTTTCCTGAGAAGCCTGATTCGTTGTGATTTCTTTTACTTTATAAAAATCGTCGAGTCCGTATACGATTCCGACGTTGTTTACGGCATCTTCTCCGTTAATGATCAAGACGGAACTGTTTTTCTTCACTTCGTAATTGAAGAAGAATGAATCGTCCTGAGTCATTTGTTTGTCGTTGATGGAGACTTTTCCATTAACAATTCCCGCTTCCTGATTGAAGTAGTTCAGTTGAAGAGTATCGGAGCCAAATGCCGGAAGTTCTGCAAACAGATCACGTTTCATTTTCCCGATCTGAACATTGACAATTGCAGATTCAATGGCTTCTTTTCCACTGTTTACTACGCGAATTGAAAGCGTTTGGGAAGAACCCATTTTTTGGATCGGCGTTTCAAACCAAAGTGTGTCGATGTATAAGTTTCCGGTGTTCTGAGGATTCAGAACCAGTGGAGAAACAGATGGGATTGATTTAAACTTTTTAGTTGGCTGATTGGATTTATCTTTTTGAAAATCAGATAGAAAAACCAAGGTTGGTTTCGATTTGATATTTCCTTCTTTTTGAGCATCTTCAATCCATTGATTCCAGAAAGAAAGCACTTCTTCTCTGGAACGGTAGATAGGAGAATAGTTGATCTTTCCAACCTGATCGACGAATTTCACCTGAGTGAGCGTTTGTTTTTCGTTTCCGCTCAATTCATTGGTAAACAATACGTATTGTGTGTTTCTCGGCGCTTTTTCAACGATTGATTCCGCCAGTGTTTTCGCTTGTGCAAGCAATTCTCCCTGACCGCCAATCCGCGACATGGAAAACGAATTGTCTACATAAACACCAATGAGCTGAATGTCTTTTTTATTGGAATCGGAACTGGGGAAATAGGGTTGGGCAAATGCAATGACTAAACAGGTGAAAGCCAGAATTCGCGCCAGTAAAATCAGTAAATGCTTGATTTTTCTGGGATTCTTTTGCTGCTGTTCTACCGATTTAACGAAGGCAATGCTCGAGAAATAAACGGTTTTGTATTTGCGAAAATGGAAAAGGTGGATGAGTATTGGAATGACCAAAACCAGTAGGGCAAACAAAAATTCAGGATAAACCCATTTCATACCGCTAAGATAATTATGAATTGCGAATTACAAATGTTGAGTTGCGAGAGTTTTCCTTGATTTTTGAACAATTTAGCGGAGTTTAACAACAAAATGCGCGTTACGAATTCCTGATTAAGATTGATAAAGTGAAATATCAATTTGGGATTCGTAACTATTTAAACCCTTCAAAAGCTCCCAATCCAAATAAGGCAAAGTCGTATTTACACGGATCCTGAGAATCGAATTGGGTTAATTGCTCCTGAATTTCAGCAACGCTGCGCCAATCGTTTTGAGTTCTTGTGAGAATTCCCAGTTTTCTGGCAACGTTCCCGGTGTGAACATCGAGTGGAAGATGCAGTTCCGACATGGGAATATTGTTCCAGATTCCGAAATCAACTCCGGATTCGTCTTTGCGGACCATCCATCTCAAAAACATATTGATGCGCTTGGCTGACGATCCTTTTTGCGGATTGGCAATGTGTTTTTGAGTTCTGTGAGGAAATGGTTCCTGCGTGAATGTTTCGCGGAACGAAACGATTCTTCCCTGAATACCCGGAATTTCGGAATGCAGTTTAAACGCGGCTTCCAAACCCTGATGCTGCTCGTAAATGCGTTTCAGAGAAACAAAAAACGCGTTCAGATCGTCGCTGTTGAATGTGCGGTGAACGAAGTTGTGTTTTTGTTCTTCGTAGTTCAGAACGTATTCGTATGGCTTGAAATTCATGATTTCCAGCAGTCGTTCTCCGCTTTTAATAATCGCCGTGCGATTTCCCCAGGCAAGGGTAGAGATTAGAAATGCACTGATCTCAATGTCTTCCTTTCGGGTGAATTGCTTCGGAATTTGAATCGGATCGGTCTGAATGAAGTCTGTTTGATTGTACAATCCCACTTTTTCATCCAGAAATACTTTCAGTTCTTCTTGTGTAAAAGATGTTTTCATTTCAGAGATCCGTCAGCCATTACAATTGATCGGTCTGCCATTTCCGCCAAAAGATTGTTGTGCGTCACAATGACAAAGGTCTGCTTGAATTCTTCCCGCAAATCGAAGAACAGTTGATGCAATTCTGCTGCATTTTTGGAATCGAGATTTCCGGAAGGTTCATCTGCAAAAATGATATCCGGTTCATTCATCAAAGCTCTGGCTACGGCTACACGTTGCTGTTCTCCTCCGGAAAGTGCCGTAGGCTGATGGCTTTCGCGATTTTGCAGTCCGAGTTTCTTTAAAAGCAGTGTTGCTCTTTCTTTGGATTCGGACATACTTTTTCCACCGATCAATGCCGGCATGATGACATTTTCCAAAGCGGTAAATTCAGGAAGCAACTGATGAAATTGAAAGATAAATCCGATTTTTTCATTTCTGAATGCCGCAAGTCCTTTCGAACTCAGGCCAAAAGGATTGATTCCGTTTAAAGTCAATGTTCCGGAATCAGGCTTATCCAAAGTACCCAAAATTTGAAGCAGGGTTGTTTTTCCTGCTCCGGATGAGCCAACAATGGAAACAATCTCTCCGGATTGAATTTCCAGATCGATTCCTTTCAGAACTTCCAGTTGGCCATACTTCTTTTGGATTCCTTTTGCAATAAGCATTATTTATCCAGCTTTAAAGAATGTCCCATTTTCTGAACCTTTGTCTGAAGGTATTTCTCGTTGTGCGCATTACGACCAACTTCAATCGCAACATTTTCAACGATCTCCAAACCGTAACCAACCAATCCGGTACGTTTTTTCGGGTTGTTCGACATCAAACGGATTTTTGAGATTCCCAAATCATGTAAGATCTGAGCTCCGATTCCATATTCGCGTTCATCAGACTTGAATCCAAGTTTCAGATTCGCTTCAACCGTATCGTATCCTTCTTCCTGCAATTTGTATGCTTTCAGTTTATTCAAAAGTCCGATTCCGCGACCTTCCTGATTCAAATAAACGATGACTCCTTTTCCTGCTTCTTCAATCATTTTCATTGAATGGTGAAGCTGCGGACCACAATCACATCGGCAAGAACCGAAAATATCACCTGTCAGACAAGAAGAGTGCATGCGGACCAAAATCGGTTCATTCGGTTCCCATGTTCCTTTTGTCAAAGCCAGATGCTCTTGTCCGTTTGACTTCACAGAGTAAGCAACCAATTTGAAATCACCGTGTTCGGTTGGCATTTCAACTTCGATCTCACGTGAAATCAAGGATTCATGCTTCATTCTGTAAGCCACAAGATCTGCAATGGAAATCAATTTCAAATCGAATTTCTTTGCAATCTCGAACAATTGAGGCAAACGCGACATGGAACCGTCTTCGTTCAGGATTTCAACCAGAATTCCTGCCGGTTTGAAACCTGCCATACGCGCTAAGTCTACAGCTGCTTCTGTGTGTCCAGTTCTTTGTAAAACACCGCCTTTCTTCGCGCGAAGCGGGAAAATATGCCCCGGTCGACCTAAATCTTCCGGCTTCGTATCTTCCGAAACCAATGCTTTGATTGTCTTCGCACGGTCAAAAACAGAAATTCCTGTTGTACATCCATGACCAATTAAGTCTACGGAAACAGTAAATTGTGTTTCGTGAAGTACTGTGTTATTTGTAACCATGAGGTTTAATTCCAATTCGTTACATCTGGATTCGGTCAAAGGAGTACAAATAAGTCCTCTTCCGTGCGTCGCCATGAAATTGATCATTTCAGGAGTTACTGTTTCTGCTGCTGCGATAAAGTCTCCTTCGTTTTCACGATCTTCATCATCCACAACAATAATAACTTTTCCGGCTTTTATATCTTCAATCGCTTCTTCGATTGTATTTAACTTTCCTGACATAAGGTTTAATAAAGTACCACAAATTTACTGCGAATTCTGCAATGGTGGTAAACTATTTAACTTTTTTAAAGGTAAAGGAAATCCCGTGCGGGTCGTTTTTTGAATTTTCTACCCAAACCAGCATTTTATTGGCTCTTGGTCGTGCATAAACGATTCTTTTAGGAAAGGGGTTTTGGTTGTTTACAAATGTTAAGGTGTCTGTATTGACATACTTTTTACAAGTAAACAGCAGTGTGTCTTTTTTAATGACTATCTGGTAATAAAGAACATTTTTTCGCTCAAAAATGCGGAGTTTTTCCTTTTGGAATTTGTTTTCGTAGAACATGTAGTTCTCACCTTTAATGCACTGATTTTCAATCTTCCAATTTTCATGAATGTCCTCTTTATCGAGTGTGGTAACCCACTTGCCTTCAATCCAGTGTGGAAGACGGGTTTTATCGGAACAGGAGTAGAGTGAAAGGATACTAATGATTAGGGCGCTTGCAGAAGTTGTAATAGTTTTGATGTTTGTTTTTCCCATGAATAGTGTAGTTCTATGTAGTTCTTTCCTTTTAGTGCAATCGAACTAAAATTACCTTCATTAACTAAACCTTCGGTTATTTTTTCGACAAAGGTAGGGATATCTTCTGCCAACAGGATGTTTTCATAGTTTACACCTCCCAATGCATTGTTAGACAGTGAGGTAGTTATGCACGGAAGTCCGCTCGCCATGGCTTCAAGGAGCTTGTTTTGAAGCCCTGTTCCGATGAAAAGCGGAGCCACAAATAGGCGTGAACGCTGATAACTTGTACGAATATCATCGACCCAGCCGGTGACGTGAATGAACTCAGATTGGAGATCGAGCACCTTTTTCACCGGATTGGCTCCGGAAAGCAGCAACCTGCATGGAATTCCTTTCTGGTGAACTTTCGGAAGAATTTCTTCTGCCAGACAGATAGCCGCTTCAATGTTGGGAGCATACGAAAAATTACCGGTAAAAACGAGATCATAATCCTTCTCAATAGGCAATGTTTCAAAGAATGAATCGTCAATTCCATTCGGAACTACGATCATTTTCTTGTTTTCCGGATGAAAGATGAGTTTTCTATCCTGTTCGGAAATGATCGTTTTATTTTCAAAATAGTCAAAGATGCGCCGTTCATATTGTTTCAAACGCTTGCTTTCCAAACGGTAGAACCACTTTTTGTAGCGCGGTTCGGTTTGAATACGCCGTTCCATTCCTTTGGAAAGTGCATCCATGTAGTCCAGTGTTTTTGGAATGAGATGTTCGTTTTTAACGTATTCTGCAACACGGATCAATTGACAGTAAATGTGCTTTGGCTGCAGTTCTGCAATGATCTTTTTGATCTTCCGGTGAATGGATTTCCGGTAGAAGTATTGAACCTGAAATGGTTTGGATTCGAAAAGAGAAAAACAGAGTTGAAACAACAATCCGGGTTTACTCAGATGAAAAATGTGAATTTGTGTACAAAACTGATTTACAATTTGCAGATGTTCCTTTGAAACCGGGATGTCTGAAGTGCAAATAAGTGTGACATTGTATTCTTTGGAAAGTTCTTTTAACTGGTAGAAAGCCCTCAGTTTATCGCCCTTTTCCAAAGGGTAGGGGAAGCGGGAAACGATAAATAAGATATCTTGTTTAGCCTTCAAAAGTTTCTTTCATTACTGCGATACAATTTTCAAAACTATGAACTTTTGAAATATAATCGCGTGATTTTTCACCAACTTCTTGCCGTAATCCGGCGTTTTCATGAAATTTTAAAATAGTTTGAATAAAGGAATCCTGAGAATCAGCAATTTGAATACCTGCTTTTTCGCAATCAATTCCTGCTGCTCCGAGTTTGGTTGTGATGCAGGGAATTCCCAAAGCCATTGCTTCAAGGAGTTTGATCCGGATTCCGCTTCCGGAAAGAATAGGAGTGACCAGGGTTCCGGCTTGTGACATAAATTCGTTGCTGTTGTTTACCCATCCGAGCACTTCAATCGAATCAGTATTGTAGAAGCTGAAATGTTCACTTTTGGAACCCGCAATGAACAATTTTAACGAAGCTACGCGTGGATCCGACCAGATTTTCCGTGCCAGAAATTGAACCGCTTCCTGATTGGGTTTCCAATCCATTGATCCCAGGTGGAAGAAGGAGTTTTTGCTGTAATCAACAGGTATTTCCGGATGTAAATCCACTGAAACGGGGAGCAGACAAATGTTTTTCTGAAGCGTGTTTTGTAACATCCAGTTTTTATCTTCTTCCGAAATAGCCCACAGAGCAGTTGCTTTGTTCAGGATTTCTATTTCCTCTTTTCGCAGCGTTTTCTCAAGTTTTCGAAGGTAAAAACGTTTCAAAACCGAAGTTTCGAGCGCAGCGTGCAGTTTCCAGATTTCCGATTCCACATTGTGCGAACGAATGATCACCGGCGGAAGCTCCTTCTGGTCGAAATGACTCAATTGGGCAGCAGCAAACAAGCTGTCACACACAATGTAATCGTATTTACTACTGATCTTTTCTGCTATCGTATGATACAGTTTTTCCGATTTGAACCGGGAAAGATTGTAATTTTTTTGTTTGATAAAGTTTACCAAAGCACCTGAAGGATTGACTTCCGTATTGATTTTGACAACGGTTTGACTTTTCAGGTATTGCTTTAAAATCTGTTCGGATTCTTTGGTGTACGGATGTTTATGCGTTTCGAAAATAATTCCGTCCACTTCTGCCAGTTTACTCAAACCTTTCAGACACTCCATCATTGCGAAGCAGCCTCCGTCTACAACCGGAGCCGGCGATTTTGGGGCAATGTAGAGGACTCTCATCGTTTTCTTCCGAAACTTAAAATGTAGATCCACAATTTTCTATCGAAGACCTTCAGATCGTTTGCAGCAGCAGTCATGAGGAGACAGGCAACAGGTATTAAAACGAGTGTAGGAAGCCACATTCCGAAGAACGGGGACAATACTTCGCTGTTTGCCAGACTTTCTCCCACGCTGAAGAGTACAAAATAGATCATGAAAAGCAAAGCAGCAATCACTACCGGAGCTCCGAAACCACCTTTTCGTACAATTGCCCCAAGTGGAGCACCTACGAAAAACAAGACGATAATTGCTCCGGAGAGTGCGAACTTCCGATGGAATTCAATTTGAAAAAGAGTGTAATTCTTATTGAGAATAACCGTTGATGCACCTTGCTCCAGATTGGCACTGCTCATGTTCCGGGCGCTCATGATGGCTGTATTTATAGCCGCAACCCGTTCAGTGTTTGATAAATCGGAGAGTTTGATGATTTTAGAGGGAATGGCTTGTAAAGGCTCAATTCCCTGTGCGTTACCAGCTTTAATGGGTGCCGGATTCTTTATTTTCTCAAAGTTGACCGATTGATTGAAAGGCCGGTTATTCAGGTTGTTTTTGGCGTAATCCGACAACATCCGGTTTTGCTTTCTCTGCATGGAATCCTTCGCTTCGCTGATCTGAAAGACGTTGAGCATTTCAAAATCGTTTTTGAAGAGATCTTCATCCGACTTATTGAAATTGAAGCCGACCAACTCCATTTTATAAGTTGCCGCTTTGAATTGTGTGGTTCTGCTCGGTCTGTAATCCCCGTTGCGGAAAGGTTTTCCCTGATTGGTGAAAACCGGTGCCTGAGCTTGTAATTCTTCGTGTACGATTCCGTTGGAAAGATGGAAGAGCAGGTACTTTCCGTTATCGCCTTTGTAAACAGTTCCCGAATCAGCCTTTACCGTTTTGAGAATGTTCGGATTCGTATAATCGTGGATTGTAATGCCGTAAAAAGTATTGTTTTTTCCCGATTTCACTTTGATTGCATATCCGTCTATTTCCTTTGAATAAGAACCCGGAGTGATCAACATGCCCACTTTGGTTTCCTGAATATCGAAAATGATAGAATGCCATTTCAGGTTTGCAACAGGAATCACATAATTGGAAAAGAAAAACGTTCCGGTTGCAATGAGAACAACTGTTTTCGTGAGCGGGTTTAAGATCCGGAAAAGAGATAATCCGGAGGATTTCAAGGCCGTCAATTCGTTGTTTTCTGCCAAATTTCCGAGTGTCATGATCGAACTCAGGAGGATCGCCAAAGGCAGAGCCAAGGGAATCAAACTAGCCGAAACGTAAAACATCAATTCGATGATCACCAGAACACTCAATCCTTTTCCCATCAAATCATCGATGTACACCCAGGTAAACTGCATGATCAGCATGACCATGGAGATAAAGAAGGTGACCACGAACGGACCAGCGAAGGATTTTATGCTAAAAACAGTGAGTCTTTTCAATGTTATTGATACGGTTTGTTAGCTAATTTAATCGTCGAATCGTTCGATTCAGAGTTTCTGAACGCGTTTCGTAATGATCTGTCCGGTATTTGTTGTCATTCGAACCAGGTAAAGTCCTTGTTCAAACGTTTCCAATGAGATTTTCGCTCCGTTTTCCTGACTGTAGATTAGCTTTCCTGCCGTATTGTAAACCGCAACGTGCTTCAAAGCTGCTTCTGTCGAAAACTGAATAAAATCCCTCGTCGGATTCGGATAAATGCTGATATCTGTTTTTAAGTTGTTTTCGTTCAACGAAAGCGGATCGTCTTTTCGAACATGGATACTGTCAAGCAATAATTTGAATCCACCGGTTGTTTCCAAAACAAATGCCAGGTGAATTGTTTCTCCGTTTGCATAACCTTGTTCAGACAAATTCACTTCACGTTCCGTCCATTCTTCCCATTCAAGAACCACCCGGGAAATCGTATCGTCGAAACTTGCAATTTGTGTATCAGTTGTTGAAACAAGCACCTGATAAGTATCCGGATAACTCGGGTCGAAAGACCGGGCCTTCCATTTCAGGTAATTTCCATAAGTACCAATTGTAATCGGAGGAGAGATTAACCAGCGGCTTGCTTTTCCGTTTGTTGTGAAATAGGATGTAGCAGCTGCAGCCGAATCATTCGAGTTGGCAGGATCTGCAATGGTGATCCATCCCGGTGAAAATTCACTCACCGTACTATCTTCCGTATAACTATCATTTTTGATAATTGTCCAGTTAGCAGGAATTCCTTGTTGGAAATCTTCTTCCAAAATTGTTGTTTGAGCATTCAACGAAAACGCTGAAACCAAAACGCTTGAAAAAAAGGCTATTTGTTTTAACATAGAGACAAAAATACAAAGACTTTGGCTACATTGCCAGATTTATCAGAATATCCTTAAATTCTTGATAAAATGCGTCGAAATGGATGAGACGATCCGCTAAAAAGTTCTGAATTTCAGCATGATCTTCAGGGTTGAAAAATTTCAGATCGGTTCTTTCCCAAATAATGCGGTTGAATTGCGGAACAGAAGGTGAAGAAGCATTTTCGATCCAAATTCCTTCCGGCCCCATTTCAGATTCCATGACGATTTTCAGTTCATAGAGCTGTTCCCACAAAATCTGCCGGACACCTTCGTCTTTCCCTTGAATATCAAAGGTTAAACGAGCTCCCGAATTGTCTGCATCTACGCGGATATAGATGTTTTTTACCTCAGAAGGATAAGCAAGCCAGTTCATTCTGCGACCGTTGGAAGAACGCGTTTTTTGCATCTTCACTTTAAATTGGTTCCAGAAATCGGTTTTTAATTGCTTGAGTTCTTCTTTGGAGTACATGTTTCGGATACTTTGATGCAAAGATACATTTGTATTCGAGCTTTGGAAATGAGGTGTTTTTGATTTAACAACTTGTAACGGTTTCAGGGCTTTTTTTGGCTCTGAATCCCAGTGTTTTCTAGGGCTGTTCGTTCCTAGAGCTATCGGGATCGCTAATATGCGGATTTTGCATCAAAAAAACCGTAAAGAAACAAAGAACGCAAAGTGAGAATATGAAAGACTCTGCGTTCTCCGTACCTCTACGGTTAAAATTCAGGTGTGGCCTGTATTTTCGTTTATTTAGATCATTAGTTTGAAACTACTCAAACAACATTTTTCTGGTGCCTACTTTTCCATCTTTCGTTTGAACTTTCAGGATTGCAACTCCTTTATATTCAGATTGAACCATGATTTCAGAAATTCCTTGCGAGATTTCACTTTGATAAAGTAGTCGTCCGTCAAGTGAGATCAATTCAAGATTTGCTGCTTCTTCAATATCAACCATGAAGCGGTTGTTTGTAACCGGATTCGGGTAAGACGAAAACTCCTGTTCTTTAGAAAGTTCTTCAAAGCCCAGATTACTGCCTGGTCCAAAAGTTAACTGCAGAATGTAAACACTTCCTTTTGTTGCTCCTCCAATCGGATTTCGATAACCCGTCAATAATATTTTGTTGCTTCCGATCACATCAACATCCATGAAATTTGCCAGTTTTCCGTTCCAACCGGTAGTACCGACAATTCCGTGATCAAAAATCATGTATCCGTTTCCATTGAATGATTGATTTAATTGTCCTTGATTATTCATACTAACAATCAGTCCTTTATTTTGAAAATTTCCACCAACAAAATCAGTCGTAAATCCGCAAATCAGATATTCATTCGGGCTTCTTTCGATAATCTTATTGAAGAACGTTGCGCTGTCTTCCTGGAAATCAAACGTTTTAAATCCATTTGGAATCCCCATATCCAATGTGCCATTCGGGTTCAAAAAAGCAACAAACCCAACGTTTGCTTCACCATATCCGCTGAAATCCATTGTTGAATAGTAATAATGTTCCGGCATATTATAACCTGCCACGAGTATTTTTCCTGTACTTGCAACGGTAATGGAAAAAGGCTGATCTGTTACATCCGTATCAAAGCGGAAGATTCCATTGGTGCCGAAAGTCGCGTCTAAAGTTCCGTTTGGAGTTAATTTAAATACGGTATTGTCTGAGTAATTCGTTGAATCATAAGAAGTAGTGGTTTGGTTCCAGGTATCTGAGAACAACAATCCGTAAGCTTCACCATTCGGGCCAATTGCCATACTTTTGTATTGTGACCTTGTGATATTTGTCAGTGAAAAAACGCCGTTTACTCCATATGTATTATCAGGAAAACCATTGCTGTTTAAACGAACAATTGCCGGTTTTCCGCCCGGTCCGGTTCCACCGACCATAAATTTTCCATTGGGAAGAATGTGAAGGTTTTTTGGAATAGAATAAGTTCCGGTACTCCCAAATACGTGATTGCTTAAAAGATGTCCGTTTACACCAAAAGTCGAATCAAGGCTTCCGTCTGTCTTTAAGCGCATCATGATAAATTGGCTTGCACCGCAAATCCCGTTGATACAATATTCCGATTCTCCAACCAATACAATTTTCCCATCCGGTTGAATTGCAACATCATAACCTCTACTGTCTTGCCCGCAGAAATTTTTGCTGGAGCCATTAATTCCAAAAGTCGGATCCGGCATTCCATTCGGCAAATAGCGATACGTGTACATGTTTAAATCCGGAGTGTTCGGATCTCTTCCAAGTACAGTCACAATTTTTCCATCGGCTTGAACTGCTGTTGCATAGGCGGAACCTAAATTTCCCTGACTATTGGAATTTGTGCCTTGATAGGGGAGGTAGCCGTTGACAGCGAATGAAGAATCAATGTGCTGTGAAAATGAACTCGCTGTCAGTAACAACGAAGATGACAATAGTAAAGATCTGATTTTCATAAATAGTATTATTAGTATCGGGTTTGTATCAAGACGTTCTTTTGTGAGGAGAAGTTTCATGGGAAAATGAAATCGTACAAAGAATGTTATTCCTGTGAAATTTTCATTTTTGCTTCTTTCAGCAGTGATATTCTATTTAACATAAGATTACTCGCTAGAATTCGATATTTGATTTCATCTGAGTATTGGTGTGTAAATTCGGGAATTTTGAAAGAATGGAGTTTGACCGGATTGTGAAGCTTGTATTCATTTGAAGGCCATAGAGTTGGAAGGATTGATTCAGCGAATTGATCTAAACGAAGTCGGATTTTGATAATGGATTTGTTTGGTGTGAATCCTGGTGACACAGCAAATTTTGACTCCGGAGAATCGCGTAGAATTTTTTCGCTTGAGTTTGATACAGAATGATTTGTTGTGAATCAGTTGTTTAACGAGTTTCTGGTTTGATTGTATGCTGTGATATTGAAGGTTGAGTTTTCTGAGCTCTTATGAGAACAATTGAGAAGGAGTTTGTTTGGGTTGAATCAGGGAAGAATGAAGCGGGGAATATTTTAAAGGAATCTGGAAGGATGGGCAATAAATGTCAAAGTTGGTTCGTTATACTATTTAACATAATAGTAATTATAGGACAAATTGGTTTTTCCTATAATGTCACATTATGTCTCCGTAAGCTACGCTTGACAGTAAATAGCACGATTCAGGGCTTCGAAGGATTTGCCCTATAATTAGACGTTATATTAAATAGCCGCACGGCCAACACACATTGCAATAAAATTTTCTGCAATCCTGCGGAATTTTTGCAGAAAGATTTTACATGCAATTTTTCCTGCGCACGCCACCCGCAGGTTTTCTCTTAGGCGCAAAAGTTTTAATTCTTTCCTGGAAAGATTTTCGTTCTATGAACGATCTTCAACCTTTTTTCATTGCCAAAAAAGGTTGAGCCAAAAAGTCTAGGCTTGTACACTGCAAGCTTGAAAACTAGCTCTGCATTCCACTGTTCGCACCCCAACTCACCACGCTGTTACCAAATTTTTGCGAAACAAAAATTTGACAGCTGAGCTCAAACAGGGGTTAAACAACGTTCCATTCCGTTTGTTTTCTACACTTCCAGCGTAAGAGCCATTTTTTAGATCGGGGTTCTATTTAACATAATTGCTTCGATAAGGAAAGCTGTTTCTTCTCACAATTCACTAACATTCGTAAATGTTTGTAACACAATTCTGCCAACGGTTTTAAATGAGTATCTGTGTTTCCAATTTCTAGTAATAATCCCTGTTTCATGTAATTATGATATGTCGCTCCCCAATCGAATTCAAGTGATTGCGGAACTTTCATTAAATCGTAAACGATGTCGAATATCTGTAAATGATGTTTTTCGTCTCCGTCTAGTCCTACTCTATTTAATCCGTATAGCAATTGGCAATGTTTCAAATCTTGTTGAATAAGTCTTACAATTAGTTGTTTATTGCTCATAATGCTAAGTTTAAACGATGATTTCATGGTTAATTCCTATGTAAATATAGTTTAAACATATTATTTGTCAAAATATTTTCATCGTTTAAATCTATATAAATATTGTTTTAAACGATATTATCATTGGTTTTATTGATATTGGAGCAATTTCGGGATTGTATAAAAAGCTGATTACGCTTACATTTGGTACTATGTCAGAGAGAATTAACAGAGTAAAAGAGGTTCTTGTAATCAAAGGAATGAGCCAAAAAGAATTGGCGGTTCAAATGGACAAGAACCCAAATACGATTACTTCCATTTGTAACAACAAGTCACAACCACATTTGAAAGACTTGAAACGTATTGCCGAAATTCTCGATGTTGATATTCGGGAGTTGTTGGTTCCGACGAAGTAAAATCATTCAACCACAAATGAATTTACCAAATTTGACAATGGGAGAATTCCTTACTCTTTTGAATACGGAACTTTATCCTAATCCTCAAAATGATTTTGAGAAAGACTGTCTTGAAAGGGAAAACGGCATTAAGAACGCGCTAGATATTTGTGGAAGGTTGCTCAATGAACATTTGCAATATATAAGATCAGATGAATATGTCTCTAACCACTGGAGAGATGCTCGCTTTCAAAAAAATCTTGACAACATTCAAAAGTACACAGCCTTATTAATCCCTGAATTAACAAAAGAAAGGATAGAAGCTCATTGTAAAACAAAAAAAGAAAGTTTGGGTTTTTTATTCTTTCAACCATTTATGTTGGACACAACCTTTCTGATGGTTAACAGGATTCATAGCACTCTGATAACGGATATTTTTTGGACGGCTGAACATTTGCCATATATTGATGTTATGGAAATTGTAACTGGACAAAAAGGAATATCAATTTTAGGTAAGCACCTGCCAGATGCCCATACTTTTGCAAAAAATGACATCCTACCATACGTTCATGATCATTCTAGATACGGTCGTCATCATTCCGTTATAGAAGAAGCTTTGGTTGCAAGTGACAACAATCTTTTCTTTTCGAGTAATATGTTGATTATGTCAACAATTGAGGGATTAATTCGGGATTTGGCAATGGTACTAAATTCTGCCCAAGAACATAATCATGATTTTAATCATAGAAAATTTAACTCGCTAGATTCACTTCTAAGAAACGGTGATTGGAAAGACGATTATAGAATCAGCAAACGTAATCTTCGTATGCTAACTGGTGATTTTGAGCCTTACGTTTCCAATTCTTCAGATCCGAAAGTTGAGCATGAAGATGAACATAATACTTACGAATTCATCTCTTTGAAAACAAGACTTGATTTTCTTAGAAGACGCTTTAAGGACGATCGGAATGATATTTTCCATGGGCAGAATTCTAAGTTTGGAACGGATTATTATTTGTTTATCAATCTTTCGGCGCTGAAGCAATTGTACTATGTTCTTATTTATTATGATAAGCTATATCCAATTGTTGAGGAATAGATTACTTTCTTTTGGCACTCCAAACCGTTTCCAAAAAATATTTTGTTTCCGTTATCTCAACATAATCTGCTATTGAACCAATTGAAACAGTTTTTGCTTGATTGTCGACATTCCTTCTTATTATACGCAACTCATGTTGGTGACTATAATCATTAGACTTATCGAAAGGCGTTAATTCAATTCTTCCTTCAGTGTTGAAATCTCGATATTTTACGATGTCTATTTCGTATTCTATGTTTTGAAGTTTCAATTCATTTGCAACGTCTCCGAGAAACTTGCAAGGTTCGTTAATCATTAATGCGTGAGTTCCAAATTCAGAGATTCTATTATCTATAATGAAGGTGTCTGATTCAGTAAAAACATTGGGGGTAATTGCGAAAAAAGAACAAGACAGAAAATTAAGGTTTGATTGGCTTAACTTCCCCAATCGATTAGGTACTGGTTTGAATTCATGAAATCCAAGTGTTGGATGATTAGCCTTGATACTTGTAAATTGTCCATTCTCAATCCAAACGCATCCCTCATTAGGATCGCCAACTTGATCTTTATCAGAATTGACGTAATGTTCAACTGTGTTGAAATAAAGTTCCCCATCAATTAGACTTCTCAAATACTTTTCTTGTCCGAATTTTAATAAACAGAAGATATTATTCATGGCTTGGTAGTGATGCTTGAATATTTTGGTGATTTTCTAATGTGATTGCCAAACATGTTTGAAAAGAAGTTTTTTAATTCTCGTGGCTTTTTCAATTCGTTCACTTGAATTCCGAGACAGATAGCTTTTTAAATATTCATAGTCAGCTTCAACTTCTTGAAAAACATCAATTAGATTTCTTTCTTTTTCTTCAGAAGTCAGATCAATTTTTATTAAAGCGTAAGCCAATATTTTTCCTATATACCATTCTAGATGTAGCCATAGATTCATGTATTCATTTACTAGTGCACCAGAATGAACAATTCTATTTCTGTGTAAGTACATTCGTTGAAGTTGAAACTTTATAGAATGAGAAGACCTTTCCAATCTTTCGAAAAGATCCGAGCATTTGCCATTAGAGACAATTTTACCGATTTCACAATACTGATAAGTTAACAGTTCGGAACATCCTTTCATTTTCTTTATTCGATTATCGATAACATTAGAATCTGATTTCTCCAACCATATAAACCAATCAGTTAGCCCCTTTGATGTATACTGTTCATATCCTTTAGTACCTAAACTTTTTAACTTATACCAGTTCTGTTGGTTTGATTGAATGAATCTAACAGCGAAAGAACAAACATCTCTGCTAAAAGAACCAATTGCTAGTATTTTAGATACAAATTCTTGAATTGACTGGATATCTGTTCTAGAAGTACGATACGGTAAAACCGTTTCTAATGATGTCCATAAAAGAGATAAAGAATTTTCAATTGATTTGGATCCTAATGCCAAATTGTAATAATACATTGCATTTTGAACTTTATTATCTGTGGAAATGGGTAAATCGGATTCTATTTTGTAGGAGTAACCATATTCGATCTGTGATCTACTTAACGTTAATGCCAAGGTTGAGGTTCTTGAATTAATGTCTATGGGATCAGCTCCCAATTGAGTTGGATGGTATTTGCCAATTTTTTTTCCATCTGATCCAATTGATGCCCAAAAACTGCGGTTAAAAAAATTGTTGAAGCCGTCTAAACTCATTCGATCTTTTGTAATTACCATGAGTTTAAGAAGTGAATCGTAGCTTTGTCTAATTTGCATTTGTGGATCTAGAGTAGATGCTTTATAAACTACAATTGTGTCATCATCATCGATTAATCTTTCAGTTATGTTTGAAGCGTTAACGATTTTTCCAGTAACAACTATTGAGTCCGATCCAATTTTCTTTTCCAATAGATTACAAAAAGCTTGTGTTTCAGTGTTTTTTTTACCTACGTTGATTAAAAAATAATATTCTCTTTTTTTGAAACTGAACCTTGAAAGAATTCTTCCAGCTGTTATTCTTTGCTTATTGGTATACCAACCTTTGAGAATAGCATTTATTGAAGAGATTGAATAACCCTTAAATGATAGAAAAGGCATTAGAATATCTACTAGTTGTGTTATTTTTTTTGCTTCTCTATCTATTTGAGAAGACGAATAATCAATATCAAGAAATTCCCGAATAAGCAGGTCGAAATACGAATTGTCCAGTTGCTTTTCAAAAATTTTAAGACGATGTTTCAGTTTTTCAATCTCATTAATATCACCGACTTCATTACTTGTCGTTAATTTATTAGGATCTAATTTGGTTGTAACATAATCCCTCAAATCCTGAAAATATTGAGAAATAATTAGGTCGTTTTTTATGTTTTGGGATATGCGATTTGATTGAGATTCTTCGATTATTAACTTCAGTGTTCGGACAGTTTGATTCCTTTCTAAAGACAACTCACACAAAATAATTAATTCCTTTAACTGAACATATCCGTTGATCGATCTATGCTTATTTGAAATAGTTTCTGAATAATCTGATCTTTGAATGATACGTTCTACTAAGAACTTCTCAAGTTCAGTCATTTGGGTATTCCAAATATTATTTCTTCCAATCCACATATGTTTCAGTTTTAATAGAGTTAGTGTGGATCAAGGATAAGGATTTTCAAGTACATATCAAGTAATTAGTAGAAAGTCAAGAATTAAAACTTTTGCACCTTTTTGAAATGAGGTAAAACCTAACAGTCCTCCTCTCCTACTGGAATTCCTCGGTCTATGCCAAAGCTATATTAACATAACGCAATAACATTATAGGACAAATTGGTTTTTCTAATCAGTTATACTTATATCCCGAAGTACTCATCGATCAAATTAAGTGATAGTTGTGTTGGAGGTTCCGCTGGACTCAAATATTTCATCATATCTTGAAAAATTTTGTTGACATCTTGAAGATCCGAATCGCTGTAAATAATTGTATAGATATTGAATTTTTTATAATACGCTTTCATTTTTTGAATTTCATTCTCAAAATTTTGTTGAGCTTCTTTATTCAATTCAATCAGAGTTTTATTCTTCCCCGATAACTTACCATGAGTTGACCAAGGGCTTAATTCAAATCCGACTTTATCCATTGTGTAAGGATTAATAATTAGAAAGTCTAACCGATGCTCATGTTTTTCTTTTTCTGAATTAAATCTTAATTCTGGAATAAGAAGTGGGATTTTATCAGGAGTGCTTGACTGTGTAACGAAATCGATATACAAATTAGCTATATCTAACTGATATTGTGATTTTGTAAGTCTTACTTGGTTATAGAAGAAATCTAAATATGATTTAACTGTATCAAATGTGTATATTCTTTCTTCTCCTTGAAAACATAATCCAGTTTTGAGTACGTGACCAATAGACCAATAAACATCTGAGAAGGCTCTTATTTCTGACTTATCGTTTTCCCATTCAGTAACAAAATTATTAAATCTGGGAGTAACGAATATTCCATGTTGAGCATTGTTCAGACCAAACCAAAAATGAGCTTCATCTTCCCTAGGCCTAATTTTAGCTAATTCATCGTAGTGTTTAAGAAATGATCTACGAAGAAATATTTCACAATACTTTCTGAAATTTGGCATTTTTTCGTTTTTGAGAAAATCATGCATTTGTAAAATAGCACCTTGAGCCCCATCACTTAATTGAGATGTTAACCCTTGAAGCCATTTGGACACATACTCTTCTGGAGATTTAATCACTTCATGTTTTAGATCTAGAAAGAAATCTGCTTTATGACCAATAAAAGCATTTAAGGAAGCTTCAGAATCTTTATTTGTTTCTATTAAAACTGAAGGTAAAAGAATTCTCAATTCCTCCTTCATCTTTTCAATAGCCTTATTTCTAGCGGTTTTGTTAGGGTCACGTTTTGCCATTATTTTCAATTTGGAATTAAATTAAAGATAATCATTTGTAGAAAGAATAAAACTTTTGCGCCTTTTGAAATGAAATAAGAGAAGCGATAGCTTCGATATAGCCAAAGCGTCAGCGCGGCTATGGTGGCACCTTCCTACTCTGCGAGATTCCTCGGTCTGATGCCAAAGCTATATTAACATAACGCAATAACATTATAGGGCAAAATCGAATTTGCAATGTTAATCGGTTGACATAATATCAGTAAATTTGCATTCCAATAATTAATCCTCAATGATACGCAACCATCTTTTCTATCTTTATATATGTTTGTTTAGTTTTAGTAATTACTCTATATCGCAAGTGTTTAGCTTGGTAAACTCACCTGTTTCAAAACTGAATTACGCAGTAGTTAATGATCAGTATGGGTTTGCAATGGTTGGTGGAACGAGGCAGTTTAAGTCAATTGATCAGGGGCAGACCTGGACACAGTTGAACAGCAGTTCTGGATCTCCATTGTACCAGTTTGAAGCACAGAATATCGCAATTTCTTCAGGATTAACGATGTGTCTTGTAGGTTATAATGCAGTAACTGCTTCATATATTGTTGTCCGAACCACTGATGGAGGAAATAGTTGGAGTCAGACACTTTCTGTGTCTTATTCACAACCTTTGAAAGATATCGCAGCAAATGGAAATACCCTTATAGTAACAGGGATTAATGGGATTTACCGTTCAACAGATGCGGGTTTAAACTGGAATTTCCTCCCTTTGTCGTCAGGTGGTCAATCTTCTTCTTTTGTTCGTTATAATACAGCTTCTGCATCCTGGATAATCGGAGGTTATTTACAGAGTTATCAATATTCGGGAGATGATGGATTAACCTGGCAAAATTTGACGATTGGCTTTAATCCGGATGTCAATGTTCTAGCCGAGTCATCTACGTCAAATGGGGTCTTATTTGCAAGAAAAACGGCTTCTACAACTCAAATGCTCTTGTTGGACGCAGCAAATACCATCGATACTACAGCTATTGTTGAATCGAATTTGGTTATGAATGGGAATCCTTGTTTGACGGGGGCTTTTTTCAACGGAAACCTGATTACACATAGTCAGAATCTGTTTTATCAAGTCGATCCGTCTACAAATAATGTATATCACTTTGGTTTCCCGGCCTCCGGAGGATCATATTTGGCTGAAGAAATTTCATTAGGTATAACTTACGGTGTAGCAATCACATCAACCTCCGGTGGAAGTGGTAGAATTTACCGTATTGATTTGACGCAAGCTCCGGCTGTCTACGTCCCTTCCTATTTTAATATCCAGGGGCCAGGCCCGTGTGCCGGTGATCCGATTATTGCCTCAGCCATTGCTGATTATGCAGATTCGGTTAAATGGTATGTAAATAATATATTGATTTCTACTTCAAATTCAATGAATTATCCAACTCTGCTAGGTGTTTACACAACTTATAATGTCAAGTTGGAGACTTATTACCATGGAGTTGTAAATACAACTACTAAATCAGTTATTATGACTGCTCCTCAGATGCCGCATTCCTTTGCATACAGTTTGGATACAAGTGTTTGTTATGGTTCTCCGCTTCATGTTTTTATTGACCCATCAGCAGGAAATCCAGTTAACACAGCGGTTAAGATCCTATATAACGGGCAATTAATCTATGGACCGGTAACAATGACAACAAGTAATATCAATGCGACTACTCTACCTGTAACAGCTAGCGGAACTATGCAGATTATTTCTTATAAAACGAATTATTGTGATAACAATAACAGCGATACGATCAATCAACAAGTCATTGTGGGACCAAATTTATTTGATTTCACAATTCTTGACCATGATTCAGTTATATGTTCAGAAGTAAATCCGGTTATTCCAATTACTGGGACTAATCCATCTTACTCGTATGATTTTTTCCCTTCAAACAGTTGGTCGAATCCAGGAAGTCCACATGTTCTGACATCAGGATCTGCTTCAGATACCCTGGAAATTGAACTGGAAGGATTTGATTGGGACATTAATATTAGCTCAACACCTGACACATACGGGAACGTGTATTTATATGTCAATTTGAGTATCTCAGATAATGCGGGGTGTGTTTCTCAGAAGATAATTGATACTATCCGTATTCAAAGACGTACAGCAGCTTTTGAATTACATTCTAGGTCTTATATTGAATCGGATACCGTGAATTTATCCAATGCATATGTGGTTCCAAATCGATTATGGTCGTCTCCAGAATTGAATTCAGTTTATATCCAGAGTGAAACGGCTCAAACTCCTTTAATTATTGCTGATACAACTGGTTTTTTTGGTATTAAACTTCGAAATGAACCTATTTTAGGTTGTGATGCTTCAGCAACGCATTATGTACATTATGCCAATTATGCACCAAATCCTGATAGTTCTTGTATCGTAAAAAAGATGCATGAGATGGATAAGTTGCATCGTACAAAAATGGATCAGTTCGGAAATATTTATGAAATCAGAGCATTTAAATTATATAATGTATTAGTTCCACTATATATTATAAGGAAGAACGATCATGCAGGAAATCTTATTTGGGAAAAACGATCCACTTATCTTGGGGGAGGCTATAATGGCATAACAGGAATTGCTATAGAAGAAATTGATTTTGATAGTGAAGGTAATCCGGTTGTCGGATTATGGATCCATGGTGATGAACCTTATCAGGATGACTATATTCAATTTACACCTTCTTCATGGCATCAGGAGAGAAATGAATGTTACATCATTAAAATTGACAAAAATACAGGCGGTTTGATTTGGAGCAAAAATTTAAATATGATTGCTCCTACCGCAGGACTCGGACTAAATGCTAGGCTAACAGATATTGTCGTACATGGAGATTTCATTTATGCTTCAACTTATGAACATGCCAACTTGGATTTTTACACGCTTGCAAGCGATAATGGGAATTTGATCAATACGTCTCCTTTGAATTTGACTTGGACAGGAAGTACATTTATTCCCCTGAGTGGTTTAATGAATGGAGGTGGATCATATTATACGCATGGTTCTTTTTGGTCCCCACAATTAGATGTCCTTTCTACAGGCGAAGTAATTGCAATTGGAAATTATAAAGGCACATCTAATCCTTCTCAACCTCAATTAGAGACGACTACTTCTACTTCCGGGATTTTCGTAATGAAGTACCATCCGGATTATGGTGTGTATGATGTCGCTAAACTTGCTCAAACAGGCTCTGCAGCTTATATGAGTAATACGGGTGTTTTTAATGATCTTCCTAAAATGTTTGTGGATAAGAATGATAATATTACAGTATCGGCTTATTGGCAGTATGAATACGGAAATTATGAAATTCAGATTCTTGATTCCATTTTACCTATGGAATCAGGAACGTTTGTAGTTAATATGGATAAAAACTATCAGATGAATTGGCTTTCTGCTGGAACTCATAGTCATGTCGAAGATCTGGTTTATGTTGAAGCTACAAATGAAACCTATTTAGCTTGTAAAACTAAGCACAATTTCAGTATGGGGACTGGTGAAGTCAATTTAATGTCTGGTGAAGCACAACACTATTCGTTACAATATACAAGTGTGCCTAATTATATGGATTACCCCTGGTTGAATCACCCCACAAAGCAAGTGTTTATTACAAAATTGAATGGTGAAGGAAAGCCGGTTTCAATAAAGAAATTCGATTGCGGAACCGCGGATGAAAACGAATCCTTACCTTGGTTGTCGGTCAGATTAGCAGTATCCTCCTGTGGTGATTTAGCCGCGTTTGTTAATACAGACAGTGAAACAAGTGTCGCGGTTGATGGACAAACTTATCAATCGGATTCCGTGATGCTTTTTTTGTATTATTCGAATTGCAATGTGGATGATTGCAGTTACCTGGATGTGGATGACACCTTAAAACTATGTGAATTGAGTCAATCGATTGACATTCAGTTATTTGATTATTACAATTTGAATACTTTATCTTATGACGTAATTGTTAATGGAGCAGCTATTTTAATAAATCAAACTGCAACAGTTGTCAATGGTCATTTTTCGATTCCATTTCCAATCAATGCAGCTCAGACCCAAGGATTCAGATTGGCATTTACTTCACCTAATGCCGATACTCTAGCAATAGTATATTCCAATCTGGAAGCTGATTTCGGTATACTCGCAGATGATCATTTCTGTACTTATGATGCTCCAATACAACTGGATAATTCAACTCCTTCCGGTGGGGCGTATTTTGGTACAGGGGTTCTTGCAAACCAGTTCAATCCATCAATTGCAGGTATTGGAAGCCATTATATAACTTACGCATACACTGATCAATATGGATGTTTTACTTCTGATTCTATTTCAGTTTTTGTAGATAGCTGTTCCTATTTGAATGTTGATGACACCCTGTTACTTTGTGATAAAGACTCCACTGTTCTTGTTCAGATAAACGATTACTACGATTTGGATACTGTAACATTTGATATCATCGTAAATGATGTAACTATTTTAATAAATCAAACTGCAACAGTTGTAAATGGTCATTTTTCATTTCCATTGGCATCAGGGGTGACAAATGAATTGAAACTTGTTTTTACTTCACCAAATACGGATACTTTGGTAATTCGCTATTCTGATTTAGTGGTAGATTTTGGAATCTTGTCTCAATATGATTTCTGTGTTTATAATGGTCCTTTTTCATTGCCTAATTCTATACCGTTGGGAGGAGTTTATTCAGGGGTAGGAGTTGTGGGGAATCAGTTTTACCCCACTATTTCGGGAGTAGGAACACATTTGATTAGTTACACCTACACAGATAATGATAATTGTACGAAATCGGATACTGTTTCTGTTTTTGTAGATAATTGTGCAGGTATTGAAGATCAGCATTTAAAGGAATTTCAAGCGTATCCAAACCCGTTTACAAGTGAATTACACCTTGCTTGTTCAGAAGAGTCAGTATCCAATTGTCAATTGAATATAGTTGATCATGTTGGAAGAACTATTTTACAACAAGATATAATTCATAAAGACACAGTTGTTTTATTGAGTCAGTTGTCCAAAGGGAATTATACATTAGAGATTATGCAGGCTGGTAGATGTGTTCATCGTGAACACATCGTAAAAATGTAGTTTCAATAAGTTAGAGTAATAAGGATGGATAAATTCCATCCTTATTACTCAGTTTTGGTTGATATAATCAAATGATCCTTATTTCAATTAAGTATTATCCAATTTGATGGAAATTTAGAAATTACCTATTAGGTAATCCCCTCTTCTGGACCAAAACTCCCCTTCCAGGTTATTCAGATTCGGACTAATTCCACATTCTTAATTAACCACTACATCACCTTCAAATAAGTCTAAGTAAGATTTCATTTCTATACTACTCATAAATATAAGGATTCGGGCAGATTCCAACTTTATAGCAGATATATTGAGCAAGACGTTGAGGACGCCAGTCAAATCTTAAAACTTTGGTGATTGGATCAATCAATCCTTTAGCAAGTAAACCAGAGCCTAAAATGATTTGACCAATCCAACTATCTTTCAATAGTTCAATAAAAGCATCTTCAAAATTTGCGTATGATTCACATTTATTTCGAAGAGCTGCTCTTACTACCCAAAGCATATAAAGCATTGCGATAATGCATTGTTGGCAATCATGAAATGTATTTTTTAATCTGTCTAGGATGTTATTTGCTAAAGACTTCATTGATATTCTAAATCCTTTCAAAAGACCAGGTATTTTGAAAAACCAATTTTTGATAGTTTGGTTCATCCCAGCTTCTAAAAAGAAACTTACAGGATCATTAGCAATTCTCTCTAGAGTTTCTAACGAGTTGGATTCAATTTTATCTCGTGTATAGTTTAGTGTATCGAAAATATTATTTCGGTCCTTTTCGGAAAAATGAAATGTATCGGCCATAACTATTAGATTTCTTAATGAATAGTCCTTTAAATATAGGAGAATAAAACTTTTGCGCCCTTTTGAAATGAAATCTTAGACCTTCCCTCCTGCCGTCAATCTCTGTCTGATACCCAGGCTATATTAACATAACTCAATAACATTATTCTGCCACACTAGCTCCTACTAGCTCAACCCTGAACTTTTCATAAGCCTGCGGGTATGATTCAGTTTTGAATGAGAAGCTGGTTGTTGATTGAGGTTCCAGGTATTCATAAATTACATAAGATTGTTCCTCAATGAGTGTATTGGTTTGAGAATAAAAAAGAATTTTGATTCGCGCATCCTTGTATCTGCCTAAAGTTGCATTATTGTTGATAGTTCCTTTGAAAATCGCCCCATCGGGTTCATATTCTGCATCGTGAAACAGTCCGGCGCTTCTTGTTTGTCTTTCCTGCGGACTCATTCTGACTTGACCGCATGACAAGTATTCTAAAGGTGAGTTTTCTTCAGACGCTTTTAGTTCGGCTCTTAGTTCTTCAGGGCTCTTTTCTATTTCGGGTTCAGGAGAACCTTTAGTGAATTCGTCACGGAAATTATTGGATTGGGAATTGCTTTCGCAATTGGTAAATGTGAATAATATTAAAGGGAGCAATAGTGTGATGAATAGCTTCATTTGTAGGTAACAATTTAGGATCCGAATTTAAGTATTAGATTTTCAAATTGCAAATAGAATAAAAACAATCACTAATGGGGAAACTTATTTTCCTTTATTTCACACTTACACCCCTTGCTCCCTACCCAAATCTTCCGTACCTTAAACAATCTATAAACGACTTTCACATGAAAAAACTCAGTTATACCAAAGAAATTTCCGCTTCTCCGGAACACGTTCACGATGTAATGCTCGGACTCAGCGACAAGCGCACTTACGAACAATGGACCGCTGCTTTCAATCCGACTTCTTCCTGGGAAGGTGGATGGAACAAGGGTGACAAGATTCTGTTTATCGGGATATCGGAAGATGGCAGCAAGGGAGGAATGATTGCCCGTATTGCTGAAAATGATCCGGGGAAATATGTGTCTATTGAGCACTACGGCATCCTGGAAAAAGGTGTGGAAATAACGGAAGGAGAAAAAGTGGACGGCTGGAAAGGAGCTCATGAAAATTATCGTTTTGAAGCTACAGCGAACGGAACACGTGTAACAGCTGAAGTGGATACGGTAGACGAGTATGCTTCCTATTTTGACGAGACCTGGCCAAAGGCGCTGGATATTTTGAAGAAGAGTTGTGAGAAGTAGTAAATAGGGTTTTCGAACGAAGCTTTAATTCAAATTCAGTCCAAAGGCGAGTCCGAGCCAAGGTCTGCTTTCGTAGATCCAGATACTTTTGTTTTTGTCAAGTAAATTATCAAAGCCAAGAGTTAAACCAATCGTAAAATTATTAATCCCGATTATTCCCGCGATTCCCTTCCCCCAAACGATTCCATCGTATTCTTGTTGTAAAATAGTATTGGTGTTGGTGGGCGACATATATGTATTACCAAAACCTGTGAAAAATCCCAACGAATAACCAAAGTGGTTGGTTTTTCGGATGTTCATCTTTAAAGGGTTTGTGTGATACTTTATTTTATAAATATCCCTTCTGCATCCTATATAGACAGCTCCATTAATATTCGCGTTTAACTGCGGTGGCACTTCTTTTTCAGCAAATCGAAGTTTAAAAGGAATGGTAAAGAAATCTATATCAAAACTGGTTTGTGAAAGTTTAAAGTCAATTTTTTCTCTGGTTTGAAGTTTTGGTAAACAGACCTCAGAAGGGCTTAAAGTATCGATTACACAAACATTATTTTGTTTGATTGTTGGATACAGGTAAATGGCTTCTTCTGATACATTTACATACACACGTGACTTATTGGATGGAGACTTTTTGGTGTACAATCCATCGGAAAGCTCTTGTTTTGCAGTTTTTCTAAATAGAGCACAACTACTGAAAAACAATAAAATCAAGAAAAAAAGAATCGGATTCTTCATGATGCATACTCAAAAATAAAGCAGTTGTTATGTAAATTATCTTTCCAAAGATAGGAACAACTTTATGTTCCATTGCATATAGAATCAATAAATTAAAAACCGAAATAAGGGTGTTCAAAGACGACTCTCCTCTCCTATTGGAAATCCCGGGTTGATACTGAAGCGATATGAATAACAACAAAGCTCCGACATGTTACTATCGGAGCTTTCATCTTTAACTTACTGATGTCTAAACTGTACTAAAGACATGCTTTAATGCGTATCAATATTGTGTAAGATGCGCATGCCGGGTTTGATGTGTTTTTTTACTTTTTCGAAAAGTGATTCGGATTGTGTCTTTCCGTTAATTATTAAGGCTTTCTCGTTCAGTTCGAAGGAATTGATCTTTCCATTGTAACCCGCTTTTTTCAGATCATCCATAATCGTTTGGGTGATATCTTTGTCAAGAGACATACCGCTTGAATGAGCTGATTTAAGTTCTTTTTCCTGCTGCAATTTCAGTTTCGCATCAATCTTGCGCGACTGTTCATCGATCTTACGTGCTTGTTCGTCAATTTTGCGTGCTTCGAGATCAATCTTCTCTGATTCGGCCTGGATCTTAATCTGTTCTTCTTCGATGCGGCGCTGTGCTTCATCGTGTTTTTTCCAGTTTATTTCCCCGCTCTTTTTGCTGGTTTCGGCTTCCAGGATCTTTACCTGTTTGTCAATAATTGCGACATGTTTATCAATGATCGCTGAATGCTTGTCTATGATTGCCGAGTGTGAGTCTATTATTCGGGACGCTTCATCAATGATTTTTTGTTCTTCTGAGAGATCCACTTCAATTTCCGGATAGTCACCGGCTGCATACCCATCAACTCCTTCAGAAGCAATGGCTCTTTCATAACCGTCAATCAATTGTTTGATTTGAGGAAGGTATTTCTCCCGGTCCTTTCCGGTAATCAATTCTCCGTTAACCTTAAAATTTTCCAAATTATCAGGAATCTGATACAGTACTCCATCATTCTTAAAAATGTATACGTGAGACTTCTTTCCTTTCACGTCATCCACATATCGAATGGAAGTTCCTTCAGGAATCTCCTTCGGATTGTACTTTGCGTTACCCAGAGTATCCAATGCAGGCAATTTAATTTCTTGTGCAGAAGAGGAATTCACGTTCAAAATTACGAGAAAGAGAACCACACTCATTGCTACACAAGCGGACAGAAAGTACTTTTCACGGACGCTGAGCATCTTGTTACTGTTGAAAAGAATTCTTTTTGCACGGTCGGCCAGCTTCATTTTCTGATCGCCAAATTGCAGGGCGAAACGCTGTGTGTTCATGTTGTATTCCTGGAAGGAAATCAAGGCATTGACAAATTCTTTCTTATTGTTTGTAACGCTGATTGCTAAATCATCACAGCAATTTTCACGTTCGTCTTTCAACAAGGATGAAATCCACAAAACACCGGGATTAAAGAAAAACAAGATTTCAATGAATGTTTGCATGAGATTGACTGCATAATCACTGCGGCGAATGTGTGCAAGCTCGTGCAACAAAATAGCTTCTACCTGATCTTGGGGAATATTGTTCAACAATCCGACCGGTACCAAAATAACGGGCTTGAAGAATCCTGTTACTGATGGAATCGTTACTAATTTGGATTCAAGTAATCGAACACTGCGTTTGATCCGGAGTGAATCCTGGAGTTCTGAAACCCGTTTCCGCCACATTTCCGGTGGAGAAATCGTTTGATAATTTCGTGCCCGATAAACCTGCCGTAAATCGCCAGTCATTCGAATGCATTTGAAAATGAAAATGATAAACCAAATAAAAACAATCCAAGAACCATAATTGCTTATGAATGTAGATATTACTGAAAGCGGTGAACTCGCCTCTTCCTTCATTCCCGTGTCAGAAACTGAAACAAGATGTTCTGTTTGAAGATCACTTTTTATCAATTTACCCGATTGTAAAACAGGTGTTTGAGCTTCAAATTCGTTATAAAAAACGAAACCGATTGTCACTAAAAATGCAATACTCAATCCTGCGAGCAAATTGTATCGGATTGCCGAAGTTGTTTTTTTTGTAAGTAAAAGGGTTAGTCCTGCCAGTAAGGCAGCTGCGAGTCCCAGCCAAAGCGAATGGATTAATGTCCAGCTGACTGCTTTGATAATTGAGTCGTTCACTAAAAAATTCATAGTATTGGGTTTTAAAAGTTTTTATTTTTTGTCCAATTGATCCAGCATCGCACGGATTGCATCCAATTCTTCTTGTGAGGTTTTTTTGTTACCCAACAACTGCATCATTAGGTTGGTGCTTGAACCGTTGAACATCGTATCGATGAACTTGTCAAGCAAAACGGTCTTTGTTTGGTTTTCTTCGATCGCCGGGCTGTAAATATGTTTCATACTCGAAGCATCACGCAACAACATTTCTTTCTCGGTCATGATCTGCATCAGCTTCAATGTGGAAGTATATTGTACGGCACGTTTCTGTTCATTCAGGTAATCATTTACGAAACGAACTGTTGATGGACCATTTTTCCAAAGAACCTGCAAAATTTCAAGTTCTGATTTTGTTGGTTCCGATTGCGGATTATTTTCAGAGTTTTTTGCTTTCATTTTTCAAAGGTAGGAAATTTTTCGTACGAAACAAGTGGTAGGTGAATTTTAACAAAAAATGAAGCGTTTTGTCCCAGTATGATTATGAAAGCTGAGTCTTTTAAATCCCCTCTCCTACTGGAATTTAGTGGGCTGAGTACCCAGGTTTCGCAAAGCCATTGAAACGATAGTGCCGAAAAAGTCAAAGTAGCTTACCCCGATTCCTTTCGGGATCAGTGTGGTTTGTTTCGCACAATCTTCTATCCTCTACCAACCATTTCGTATGATGATTCGTTAAACCGAATATCTATTCACAAAAAAAGCAATTATGAAAAAATTGGTTATCTGCGGTATTTTACCACTATTCTTTGCAGGAATCGCGAATGCTTCTACATCTGAAGTTAAATCTTAAAATCAATCTATGAAAAATTTAATCATCTTATCCCTTTTGGGACTTTTTTTTACTGCGTGTAAAAAGGAAAAGTATCATGGATATCAATCCTTTTGGTTTGATTACATGACATCATATGATTTGATGGAATTTACTGATGTATCTACATTGACTTTGTATGTCGATGGTGAGTTTGTTTCGACGGTAGATGTTTCGGAATATAAAACGTCTGCTCCGGAATGTAAAGAGGGACAATTTTTATATACGGATAAAATGTATAGAAACGAATCTGCAGAGCACAGTTATAAAATTGTAGACCAAAACAATACTGTCTTTTGGGAAGGAAAATTTAATACTGAAGAAAGTGATTGTAACTTGGTTTGGTTGGGGTACTGATTTTATTTATTGACTTGTCCGAGAGTTTAATTGATGATTTCTCAGAATGCTGGTGTTTAGACACCAGCATTCTCGTACAAAACCTATTTTTTAAATCAAAATTCGATGCTGCCAAAGCCATTCTAAGATGCTTAAACTTAATTCATCCGAGAGATTCATGGTCCATAACGAGGTGATTTCCTGTACAGTCATCTCGCTTTGCAATTGCTCAAGCAACGACACGATATAGACTCCTCCCAAATATGCTACCGGTTGTTGGAGTCCGGGATGATGTAGTGCTGGTAGAGAAACAATAAAGTCATCCTGCATGACAGGAGTTGATAGAAATTGTGCTTCAGGACACAATTGAACTATGCGGTCTGCTTCCGGTTTCGAAACTGATTTGGAAGTACGCTCTGTTTTAGCAACATTCATAGATCGGTTCTGCCAAAAAGCCCCATTCCAATATTTTAATGCACGGGAATACTCTTCGGCTGTGCGTTTGCCGAATCGATCTATTTGACCTTGCTGACTGTTGCTGTAAAAATCAAGTGCCACAGCTGCAGTTTCGGGACTCCGTAATAATGTGTTGACGACAACTGCCGCCTGTATTCCTGAACTGATTGCCAGATGTATACCTTGGGAAGCCATCGGATCCACGCAGAGACTGGCATCACCGACTCTGATAAAATCTCTTCTCGCTGCTTCTGTACTGTAGCGGCTACTGGCGTCACACCCGATGATCTTGTCCACAATGGAAATCCGGTCAAATTGGTTTAATGTGGAGAATTGCTTTAAAGAATTCAGATAGAAATCCTCTATAGATCCGCCGCTTTCTGCCACGCTTTTGGGATCAGTATATAGGGAGATCATGGCTTTTCGATTTCCCAGATAAGCTGTCCATAGCCAGGATGACTCACCTGCTTCCATCGATCCGTCGCAAGAAGGTTCCGATCCCAACTCCCAATGAGCGTGCAGAGCGAAAAGTGCCGGTGCGTAACGAACGAATTTTTTCTGCAACGCATTGGAACGGCCTGAAGCATCCACGAGGAACTGTGATCGTATGGAAATTGTCTGTTTTTCCGTTTTAAAGCTAATTTTCCATCCACCGCTGTCAAGTTGCTGAATGGATACATTTTCTGCAGGTTGAAATACTCTGACTCCGGCAGATTGTGCGTTCCGGATCAGAATCCTGTCAAATTCCCCACGATCCACGTTCATTCCCGGCTGATGTGTCAGGATTGCGTCATCCATATCCCACTTTACCAGCACGTTCTTTCGTTGTTGGAGTGCTGCTGTTCTGGTAATTTCCTCAAGCATCCCAAGATAAGCAAGTAATTCCCCCGTTGTCTCTGAAAGGCAGATCCCCACGTGCGGCCTTGGGAAAGCAGCTTTCTCTACCATGCATACGCTATGCCCCAGCTTTGCTAGTTGCCGTGCGATGACCGATCCTGCCGGACCACCACCGATAACACAGATATCAGAACTGAAGTCCGGCTCCATTTTGTTCTTCCGAAATAGCAATGATTTCTTGATTGTCGCCCAGTAGCAACCGCAATCCCGTAGAATCGGCTTCATATAGGTCGACGTACAATCCGAGACAATAATGCAGCCACCCGCGGATATAATCGCATGCCGGACGACCACGCTTGATCACTTCGTGATGACAGCTGCCGCTACACAGATAGCGTGCCCAGCAATCCGTACAGGCACTTTGAGCACCTAAATGACGGTCTTGGAGCCATTGAGCCTGTTTGACCGGGTTTACACCTGTTTTCAAATCCCCCATATGTCCGGCTTCGTCATTGACAAAACGGTGACAGGCATACAATTCTCCTTCTGCGGAAACGCCCATATAACCGCCACCAGCTCCGCATGGATACATTTCGCGCTCATACGTATGGATGCGCTTCAGAGTGCTCAATACGTTCTGTAGTGGCATTAGTTTTTTCTCCATAAATCCGGTGCGAAAGATTTCTCCACAACTGATAAGCTGTTCCAGTAAGGAATCGAAATCCTTCCCGGACATTTCTTGCTTCCCGCTTGGAGATTTCAGCATAGGAGAAAACTGCACGGAATCGAATCCCAAATCGAGTAAACCCTGGAAGGTTTCCGTCAGGCCAAGGTTTTGCGGAGTAACGGTAACGCGTCCCAACACCCGGAAGTTGCGGTTGGGAATCCCGAACAGGAGTTTTAGCTTTTCCTGTACCTGAGCGAAGCTTCCTTTTCCAGAAATATAAGGTCTGAGCGTATCATTGGTATCCCCGATTCCGTCTACACTTACTGTTACGGTGAACCGGTATTTTTGCAGGAATTTTACATCTTCCGACCGGATAAGTGTAGCGTTGGTTGTGATGCTGAAAGATACCGTGCGCCCCTCTTCTTCCGCTTTTTTTGCTGCGTAAGTTGTTGTTTCATACAATGCCTGACGGTTAAAAAACGGTTCCCCTCCCATAAAAGCGATTGTAATTGGCTCATCAGGCTGCGTGTCTATGAATAGCCGGTCGACGGAAGATCGGGCAATTTCCGGCGGCATATTATCCGGACGACCACCAAATGTTCCTTGCTCAGCATAGCAATACGTGCAGCCAAGGTTGCATTTTTGAGCAATCGCCAGAGAAAAGGAACGAACGGAAACTGCCTTTGGAGGGGCAGTTTCCGGTTCATTGGTTGTTCTGATTCCTGCGAGTGAGGCCATCAGTGCTGCTTGCTGTATGTTTCCAGTGATCGCTGCATTTTCAATCGCTTGCAAAATCGAAGGTTCGACATACATGATACGTCCGGTTGCTACCTCAAGCAGTAAATCACGGCTGGCACTTCTGAAAGTGTGAAAACCAGAATGCCGGGTCGCGGAATGATCTGTTGATGGGATCATGTCACGGGACGATTGGGGTCATATACCAGATTTAAACGAATGTTGTCACCTTCAGGCTTGTAATCCACAATTCCCCTGAAATCCATATCCTTGTTGATTTCTTCCGGATTGCTCATCATTTGGTCCGGATGACCTTCCTTATAGATTACAATTTGTACCTGATTATTCGGACTGTAGGCTTTGTTAGGGTTTTCTGCTGTCCAGTAGTTCAGACAAGCCGACATGTCTCCTTGCCATGTGGAGCAGAGTCCACTGGTTAGCTGTCCGGGAATGGCACCGTTTGTTGCCGCTTTCTGTTCCACCCTGATCTCGTTTCGATCAATGTGATTGGTTCCGCGCGGATAGAAAAAGTTCTTCGGAACGACCCCGTTTTCGATGCGGGTACTTTGAGAACCAAGATTTACCTCCATTCCGGGGTTGTAATCGGCGTTCAAGGTCGACATCATCGGTATGTCGAGTCCGGTCGGATCGTAAATTGGACCGGTGATTCCAAGCATACTGCTCGTCGCTTTAAGCCAATCACTGTTTGCATTGTTGTTTGTGGGCAGGAAATCTCCGAAATTATCGCGCATATTTTCAGTAATGACAGGGTTCAGAGTCAGGGCATGCTTTCCTGGGGTAGCAACCACCCAGGCTGGGATGATCGGTGTTGTAACCGGGGTTCCGCTGTTGATAATCACCGCTGATATCTGACCATCGCAGGATGTGTCAGTAGATTCCAGGCTGCCATTCGCATTTGCAGGGTACGGATCAATCGGAGAACCAGTATTTTTTCGTACTACCCCACCTTTTGGCGGAATATAGAGACCTTCTCCGGTAATGATTCCCAGATTGATAAGTTCACGATCATTCCACGGATTTTTACCGTTCAGCTCGGCATGAACTTGTGGTCTGTCGGCTGTCGCTTGCGCGGTGATGAAAGGAATCGTTCCACCTCCCTTTTTCATGGAGTAATTGTAGAGCTTGCGATTACCGACATTGCCGGACCATTTTACCTGTGCGTCAGGAAAGAGCTCATGCAGCTTTCCGAGCAACTCGTTGTTCGGGCCATAGGCAAAGATTGTGAACTGCACAGCCTGACGCTTTATACGTTGTTTTCCCGGATCGGGATCAGAGGCTCCGCCCTTCGACATATAATCCCGGGAAGGCGAGAAATTTTTCGCATGTGCGCTAAAGAACTCGAAGTAATCTTCGTTGTTTGCAATGCGTGCCACCCCGATTGAGGGATGGATCTTGAAGTACTTTACATCAGAAATGTTCATAGTGTTTCATTTTAGGTTATTTATGGAATTGCTTGTGAATACTGAAGAAATGGTGTTCCCTGCATTAATCGACCCATTCGAATGACGGGCACACGGGAGGCGTGCAGGCGAACAGTTGCGGTACCAGCCGGGCCATGCTGTTCATCGAATTTATAGAATCGCTGATGGACTGATCTCCTGCACCTTCGTAGAATTGCTGCAGCTGCTCGAACATGAGTTTGTACTTCTGATTGAATGCGTTTAACCCCTTGTATTGTCTTGATTCCGGACTAAAATCTTTCATTTTCGGATTGGATGCGAATTGCATAATCTTTGTGAAATCGCAGTTGATCGGGAACCGCGCGCGATCATAGGCATAACCGAGTGGCTGGGAAATATCCTTAACCAGTTTCCCTCCTTTATAGATCTCAGCGAACCGGTAATAATGTGCAGGATCACCATTTCCATCAAGTGGTCCGGCAGAGCTTCCCTCCCCCTGATCTACGATCCAGTTCAGCAGTTCGATTGCATGTTTTTTATTTTTGACAATAAAGTTCTTGATGGGATCATGCCCGATTCTACTGAAGCGCGTGTCGTTGGAAACATCGATCTGGGGGTGACTTTCGCCATTCGCAAACGGATCTTCAGGAAATGTATTGATCAGGACAATGAGGGCATCGTAAAATTCTCCGATCGTGGCGTAGTGTACCTCGATTCCCCGTGCTTTTGCTCGTGCTTCAACGACAACATAATGTACCGGATCCAGCGGTTGCTCGATTTCCATGAACAAGTCTGTCAGAATTTCTATTGAAAAAGGACTAAGCGAAGGAATAAGGTCGCCACCTACAGGAAGTTTATCGGTTCCCCAGTCCAGCACAATTTCCCGTGTAGCAATCTCAGGTACGGTTCCGGTGGCAGAGATAATATTGGCGATGGACATCATATGGAGCATTTCCTCTCTGGATATACTGGAAACCAGCTCACGGATTGCTGCATTCTCATAGCCGTCAGAGTCTTGAATACTCCAGGCTGCAACATAATACGGAGGAATGGTTGAAGCTTCGAGACGCATGGCAGTGTGAAGTGTTTTGATGAGCGTGTCGTGAGCAGTTTGCGTTGCAGCGTCTCCGCCAATTTCCAGTGTTTCGATTGCATCATGAATCGAACGCACGTACTTCATGTCAATTTTTAGCATAGTAGTGAAAGTTGTTAAAAGGTATCAGTGTAAATAGTGGTCACTCCTCTCAAATTGAGATTCAGGCCAAATAATAGTTAATGAATAGTGATTCAAAAGTAAAAGATGTTTTTCTGATAATCAACCGTATAAATACGGTAAAATCAAAAAAAATATCATCTTTTTTGATTTTACGAATAGTACTAATTACTCGAATCTTTTGTATAAAAAAATAAAGCTTTTGAGCTCCTTTGAAATGAAATAAAAAAAGGAGAAAGGTCTCCCCTTCTCCTTTTTTATATAAGTAAAATCCAAAAAATACTTTTTCAATATTTAATGAAGTGTCCGCGTTGCTGATTGCTCTTCACATGATATAGTCCTGGTGCCAGAAAACGAATGTTCAGTTCTCCGTTCTGTAAAGTTCCACTGAAAACAACCGATCCGGCGGCATCGCTTATCGTTAAAGGAGAGCCATTGGTTTCGATGTGAATAATGTCTGTTGCCGGATTCGGATAAAGTGCATCCGGAGCAAAGTTTTGTTCAGAAATCCCCAAGGGTCCATTGCAGGAATAAGCCTCAATACAATCAATGGTTTCAGTTGTGGAAATGGATGAGAAAACTCCTGGAAGAACGGTCAGACCGAAGGTACTTGTTGCAGTGTTCTGTGTTGTAATACTGATTGGATGCCGTGTGACAGGATTGATTGGATAAACGGGAGTTTGATCTCCGGATATCGGTCCGCAATAGGTTTGATCCTTTGAAACATGGGCATAACGATCGCTTGGCCAACTTGAAGGAATAGCAACCAGATAACCACAATCATGGCGTAAAATCATGGAAGGTACGGCTGAAGTCGATAAACTACTTGTTGCTTTAGAACCTGTGAATGTACCCTGTGGATTCAGACTCATGATATCACCATCCAGCGACATTCCGGTGGAGAACAAAACTCCTCCATCGTAAGAAGCACAAATAGTCCCAAGTTCGCCGGCAATATTCTGACACCAAAGAGGCTGCAATTGCGCGTTGAGTTTCAGAATTCCGTCCACACCAGCTGATGCGTAAAACTTTAAGTAAATGGATGCAGGGTCCTGACTGTCAACTTCTACAAATTTGTATCGGTCCACATCCACTGTTTCTATCCGGTAGTAGAATTTACTGCCTACATTCCCGCTTAGGTCAGTCTTGAGTAAGCACGGAAAAGTAACTTCCGGTGAAGGCGTTTGCGTGTAGCTTCCAACAATCAGAAGGGAATCCCCTATTGGTTCAACACCGTGAAAAAGGAAACGAGGCATATTCGGGATGGTATACGATTTGATCCAGACAATTTCGCCGTTATTGTTCATTTTCAGAAGCACGGGAACACTGGGATCCCAGGAAGAGTATTCATTCTGCTTTCCGGTTAGGTAAAAGCCGTCAGTTGCAGGAGTAATCGTACTCATTTTGTAGGTACTTTGATTGAACACCTTGTTGAAAAGAACATTCCCGTTTTGATCAATTCGCGTCAAACCGTTTTTGCCATTGGAATAATAGATCAATGTAACGGTATTGTTTTCATCAGTATATCCTTTAAAGTCAAAAAGATGTCCTGACCAGGTGTTTGATTCTTTCGACCAGATTACTTGCCCTTGTCTGCCCAGATAATGTATTGAAAAACTATTGATTCCGCATCCGGGATGAACGGATATGGCATAATAAGTTGAATCCTGGCATGGAATGAGTGTGTGAACATCGTCGTTGTAATTTCGAAGATAGCGGTATTGGCCTTGAGCCATAGAATAAAAGATCACCGATAGCAATATCGTCAAGCATGTTTTCATAAACTTGTTTTTTAGGGTTTTGAGTAGTTTAAAAAATCACCGGTGATTGTTCTGAAAACAAAGACTTTACAAATTAAAAAAAGGTTGCGTGGAGCATTCGAAACCCCGGATGAAGGCTCGAAAGAAGATTTAGGATATAGTGGTTTGATTACTTCACAAACCCTCTCATATGGGCATAATTCAATTTCACTTTTCCGTTCACTTCTACGATTTGTCCCTGATTTTTCACATTTTCCTGTTCTTTCCTTTCGGCTTCACTTTGCTCCTTGTAGCCTTTGTACTGAACGAATGCAGCCGGATTAATGCGGTATTGAGTTCCAACCGCCATCACGTATTCACAGAATATTTCGAAATGGAGATGTGGAGCGCGGGTTCCTGCAACTACACCGGATCTGCCGGTTGTACCCAATACTTCTCCACATTTAACTTCTTCTCCGAAATGATATTGATTTACGGAATCTAAATGGGCATAAAACAAATAAATCTCTTTGGCATCGGTCCAGCGGGCACCTTGCAGAATTTCTCCGCTTTTTTCAAATTGAAGGTTGTAATTCTTTCTGTTTTTCAGAAAAGCCTGAACATCTTTCACTTTGATAGTCAACGTATTTCCATAACCTCCATGCCATCTTCGATTATAAACCGTTCCGTCTGCACAGGCGTATATTTTTGTTCCGGTTACAGCAAACAGATCGAGGCCTGTATGAGCTTTGCCGGCTCTTGTTTTCCCGAAAAGTCCCCAATGTTTTCCGCTTTCACCACCGCCTCCGCTTTGCATGTATAAGGTCGATCTCGGATTATCAACCGGGTCATGCCAGTTTCCACCAGTTTGATTCACACTTCCTGAGAGAATGGCAGTTCCTTTATTGGATTCTCCTTTTTTATACCATTTTTCGATTTCCTGCGCGATTTCCCAAACGTATGTTTTCCCTTGTTCCGGCTTTTCTTTGTGAAATAAGGGGTTTTGGTCGTAAGCTCTTTGTCTCAGCCATTTGGTGTTTTTGATGACGTTACCGTTTGAATCAAGATCCGGTTTGAGATTCTTGTCAAATACCACATGATCGGGCAGATTTCCCTTGCCGCAGTCTACCGGAAACAGAATTGCGAGATAAAAGTCTCCCAAAGTATTTAGTTTTCCTTTAAATGGCTCGAGGTAATATTCCACATAAGTTAACTGCTCCAACCGCGACATCTTTGCTAAATTCCCGTCTTTACCTGCAGTGATGCTGGTTCCTTTTCGTCGGTTTATATCTTTTGCAGCTTGACTTCCGATTTGAATGAGTCCTGTATATCCTAAAGAATTAACCAGTTTCGGATCAAAGGTGCCTCCGGTTTCTAAAGCCATGGCTGCAATCAAATGATTCGGATCAAACAGCAGCCGCTGCGAAATTTCACGGATTTTGGTTTGCTCTTCCGCCGAAAATTTCGATGACCAGATCAACGAACCGTTATTTATACTGGTTTTGGATTGATTTTGTGTTTTGGTTCGTTTAAGCACATCCTGGCTTTTCGTTTTGTAGTAGGCATAAAGTGTGACCTCCTCGATTTCACTTCTGTTATGAAACTGGCATTCAATTTTACATTGTTTGATCCCGTTTTCAACTACAACGGATCTCTTGCTGTTTTTAAAAGCAGTTGATTGATCGTTATTATACTGATATTCCCATTTGATGGAAAGTATTTGCGAATCGTGCGCATCATTGCTGTTTGGAACGGCGAGATAATATACGGGAAGAGTCAGATCGATGACTTCAACCAATTGGTTGTTTTGAAAAGGACCTTTTAGTTCCTTCACCAACAGATTTCCGGTCCAGACTTTTGAATCGGTTTCCGTTCCGGGAGTCAGTTGCAACGTTCCGTTTCCGGAGATCAGATTGGGTGTCGCTGATGTTTTTTTTACGTCTGTAAAAGATTGTTTTTCGTAGTTGTATAGAATTCCTTTTAAAGGAATATTGACTGCTCCGTTGAATGCATTTTCAGAAGCCGGAATTTGCAGCGCATACCATTTGTTTTGATGATCAAATGCCGCAAAATAATACTTTTGGCCGATTTCGATAATGACGATTTCTCCGTCTTGAAAGAGATCAACAGATACGAAAACAGTATATTCTGAAGGAGTTTGTGATTTGGAAATAACGATTTTAGAGATCATTTGGTTTTTCAGTTTAGCAGTTAAAATTTAAAGTTCAGATGACTTGCTAAATCATCTTTTAACAATGCCGATTTAATATTACGAAACATTTTTTTGATGCTTGTTTTGGACCGGAATTTTAACACATCTCAAAGAGAATACGAAGGTTTTACTTCTCGCGGAAATGATGAATTATTCCTTATCTTGGTCTTGAGTTAACTTACAGATATGAATGCTTCTGAACATCCGTCAATCGCTGATTTTCTTTCCGGAAAATCCGAATATACACTCAGTTTGTACCACCATTTTATTTCCGAATTTGAAGCTTTGGGAGAAATTACACTCGGTACTACCAAAACAATGATTGCTATTGATAACGGGCACAGACGGGTTGCCTGGATCTCTCAACTGGGAAAGAATTTTATTCATGTGGTATTTCCTTTAAAACAAGCTTTCAACGATAACTTGTGTTTTCAAAAAGTGGGACAAGTTCCCGGAAGTACTCAGTTCAATCACCATTTCAGAATGCTCAACAAAGAAGATGTGAATGAAGAAGTGAGAGGGTTTATGAAATTGGCTTTGGAAAATTAATTTTTTGAATTTTAATCATTATTTATTGTTTTTCAATAAATATTTGTTTATAATTGTTCCGTTGATTGAAACTAATTGAACAATTATGGAAATTAAAATTACCACTCAGCAAATGCTGAAAGTACTGTACATCCTTTCCTGGATCATCTTTATTGGTGTGTGTGTCGAAGCCGGCGGATTCATATTCAATGCCATTTTGACAATGGTTCTCGACCCGGCGGATGCCGAACATCTGTGGAAGCAGACCGACTTGTCTGCACTTTACAAATACGACCCCGGCCACTTTTTGGCGCAAATGGTGTTTGTGTGTATTGTTGCGGTTTTAAGAGCGATCCTGTTCTATTTTATCTTGAAGATTCTGCACGATAAAAAACTCAATTTGTCCCACCCTTTCAATCAGGAAATACGCCGTTTTATTTCCGGATTGGCTTATCTGGCTTTGGGAATCGGATTGTTTTCTTCGTGGGGAGTCAAATACGCGGAATGGCTGACAAATCAAGGTGTGGAAATGCCAGATGTAGCTTCAATGCGCATTGGCGGAGCAGATGTGTGGCTTTTTATGGGAGTTATCTTGTTGGTAATTGCCCAGATTTTCAAAAGAGGAATCGAAATTCAGGAAGAAAACGAATTAACTATATAAACTATGCCGATTGTTGTGAATCTCGATGTGATGATGGCTAAACGGAAAATGTCGCTGAATGAATTGTCTGAAAAAGTAGATCTGACATTATCCAACCTGTCGATTCTTAAAACAGGAAAGGCAAAAGCAGTTCGTTTCAGTACTCTGGAAGCCATTTGTAAAGTCCTGGACTGCCAGCCCGGCGATATCCTGGAATATGTGAAGGAATGATTTCTTTCTGCCGGCGGATACTAATTCAAACAAAAAAAACGGCCATATAAGCCGTTTTTTTCAAATTTCAGATGCCCGAATATAATCGATTATTTCTGCACCTGAAATTTGAATGTATAGGTGGCGGTATTTCCTGTTAGATTTTGTGGAATAGTCAATTTCATTTGTTGCACTTGCTTTTCCACTGAAGCTTTCATTTCTTCTGAATCAGATATAATTTCAATAATTTCGATTTTGTTTTCGGATACAACACGCACTTTTACCTGAACGGTTGTTTCAATTCCTTTTGCCCGTAAAGATTCAGGATAAGAAATTTTGCGGTGCATGATGCGGTCCAATAATGTTTCTCCGTTTCCGGCTAAAGCAATTGAACCTGTTGTTAAAAAGAAGCTGATGAATAGAATGATTGTTTTCATATTTCCTGAATTGAATTGGTTTCCCGTAAGACCAGTTCATCAAAGAAATGTTACAGCATCAAAGAATTTTAATTGTTAAAAAAAGTATTTCTTGATCGTAAGCTATCTGCGCCCACCTTCAGTATATTTTTTATCACCTGTATTTTCGGGTAGAACCAAAAAGTAAAATAATGCCCGGATGTCAGTCTTGAATAACGATAGAAGTGTACAAGCTGTAAAGTTCCCAACCAAAAGATTCGTACAAGACCCTTCCTTCTTCTGTGGCAACCAGAAAATTCCGGGAAACACCTTTTGAGAGAGCTATTCTTTCAAGTTCTTTCATCAGAAATGTTGCAAGTCCTTTTCTCCGGTGCTGGTCTTCTGTTGAAATCCGGTCATAAACAGCTAAATCATCCACCAGAATAACACGGCCAATTGCTGCAGATTCGTTGTTTTCAGTAACAATCCGGACGATGGAAACAGCATTGTCATTTTCGTATTCCACCTGATATCCATCAGGTAATGGTTTGTCCCGGAAATGCATTGCATGGAAACAATACATCATATAGCCATTTGCCTGAATGGTCCATTTTTCGGGTATTTTGGATTTTACTTCATCCGGATCGGCACAAACCTTCAGAAAAACCCAGGGCTCATTGATCTGTTCTGCCAACTGAAAAAAATCGTCGTTCAAATTAGGGAAAACATAACGCGTTTTCTGTTTTTCAAAACCCACATTTACTTTTAATCCCGACAGAAATTTGACGGGCAACGGAAGTTTTCTGGATAAAGACCATCCCTTTAACCATTTTTCAACAAGTTTCGGTGAAACGCTGTTTGTCATTTGATGAATTTAATCAGAAAATAAGGAATTTCGGTTATTTATTAACTTTAAGTAATGTCCGGGAGTTTAGGGGATTTTTAATATTCCTCCGCAGCAAGTATGTTAATTAAATCAGCGGAGAAAATTATTACATCATCCCTGTTTTCGTATAGTGTTTAATTTTAAAACATCAAGTAAGAGATAAATGGAAGATCCATCCGATTATTTTCCCGTTTTAGGAATCCAGGAGTTCAGTGAAAACCGATCACAGGGATGTAACATGTTGTTTCATGAATTGGAAGGTGCGCGTTCTATCGACGAACCGCATAAACATGATTTTTTCATCGTTATTTTATTTGAACGCGGAGAAGGCGTTCATGTCATTGATTTTGAAGAATATTCGCTTGAAGGTCGGCAGGTTCATATGGTTTTTCCGGAGCAGGTTCATCAATGGGAAATGAAGTCGGAAACAATGGGATATCAATTGATGATCAGCCGGGAATGGTTTGAGATTTTTTTGTCTTCCCTGCGTTTTTCAGCATCTTACTATCAGAAACATCCGGTTTTTGGTGTTTCGGAAAAAGTGTATCAGGAATTGTTGCAGGAATTCCGGGCTATTCAGCAGGCTTTGAGCGAAAAAGAGGTCTTTTGGGAATTGATTCGGATTCGTACTCAGTTGATTGGTTTGATGCTGAGTAAAACGGTAGAAATGACTTTCAGTGATGTGGAAAACTATCATGCAAATCCGATTATTTCAAAATTCCGAACGCTGGTTGATATACATTTCAAGGAAGAACGATCTGTTTCGTTTTACGCTGAAAAACTGAATATTACAGCTAATTACCTCAATGTATTGTGCAGGAAGAATTTGAAGATGGCGGCTTCTTCCCTGATTCAGGATCGGATCTTGCTGGAATCAAAACGCTTGCTGAAAGGATCGGAAATGACAGTAAAAGATATTGTCTATGAATTAGGATTCTATGATCATGCCAGTTTCTCAAAATTCTTTAAGGCTCAAACAGGCATCTCTCCTACTCAATTCCGCGAACAAAGATAATCCATACAACATCAGGCATAATTCATACACCAACTTTAGGTTTTCGATCAGCTAGCTTTGTATAACTAAAAAACAAAGCAGATGCAATTTCCATATAAATGGCTTTCAGCAGGGAATTATGCCCTGAAAAATGTACGGCTTGAAACCGGTTTTGAATATGACGATCAGGAAGTAATCCGGACGAAAACGGACCTTTTTTGCGTGGAAGTAGAAAACGGAAAAATAAAAGCTGTCAAACCGAATGATCCGGACGGTGATGCTTTTGATGCGGAAGAAAAGTTGATGCTTCCTGCGTTTAAAGATATGCATTGTCATTTGGACAAAACACTGTACGGATTACCCTGGCAGGCAGTGTCTCCAAAACGAAGAACCGTTAAAGACATGATCGCTTACGAACAGGAAATCATTCCGGAATTACTGAAAACTTCGGTGGAACGTTCGGAACAACTGATTCATTTATTGCAGCATTACGGAACAACTTATGCCAGATCGCATTTCAATGTAGATCCGACTTCCGGATTAAAATCATTGGAAAACCTGGAGCAGGCGTTGAAAAACAAGAGTAATTCCTTTGAAGCGGAGTTGGTAGCATTTCCTCAACACGGTTTGTATTACACGGATTCGATTTCTCTCATGAATGAAACTGCTTCATTGGAAAGTGTCGGATTTATTGGTGGTCTGGACCCTTTTAGTATTGACGGAAGTATTGAAAAACCGTTGGATTTCACCATTCAATTGGCATTGGATCACCACAAAGGAATTGATCTCCACTTGCACGAAATTGGTGATTCGGGAATGAAAACAATTCGTTATTTGATTGATAGAACGATTGAAAATCCGGAGTTGAAAGGAAAAGTGTTTATCAGTCATGCTTTTGCTTTGGGACATCTTTCAGCGAAAGAAACCGAAGAAATTGCAGAAAAACTGGCAGAAGCGAATATTGGAATAGCTTCTTCTGTTCCTTTTTACGGAACAATTATGCCTATTCCGACCCTCAAAAAATATGGAGTTCCTGTTTTGATCGGAAACGACAATGTGCAGGATCATTGGAGCACTTTCGGAACCGGAAATATTTTACAAAAGGCCAATTTGATAGCGGAGTTATACGGTTACACAACCGAATTTGATCTTTCAAGAACGCTTTCCTTCGCTACACAGAATATTTTACCTCTTGATGATCAGGGAAATCAGCAATGGCCAAAGTCCGGTGATGATGCGAATATGATATTTGTTGCTGCAAGTTGTTCTGCTGAAGTTGTTTCCAGAATATCGCAGGTAGAAGCAATGGTGAGTAAAGGAAATTTGTTTTGGAAAAATTAATCCGGTTTCATTCTCCCTCTTTCCAATTTAGGTATAACAAAAAAAACGGCTAAATCAGCCGTTTTTTTTCATCTTTCAGTTACCCGAATATAATCGATTATTTCTGCACCTGAAATTTGAATGTATAGTTGAAAACGTTCCCGATTAAATTCTGCGGAACATTAAACTTGATTTGCTGTACTTGTTTTTCTACTGAAGCTTTCATTTCTTCTGAATCAGAGATGATTTCAATAATTTCTACTTTGTTTTCGGAGATCACGCGCACTTTTACCTGAACGGTTGTCTCAATTCCTTTTGCCCGTAAAGATTCAGGATAAGAAATTTTGCGGTGCATGATGCGGTCCAATAATGTTTCTCCGTTTCCGGCTAAAGCAATTGAACCTGTTGTTAAAAAGAAGCTGATGAATAGAATGATTGTTTTCATATTTCCTGAATTGAATTGGTTTCCCGTAAGACCAGTTCATCAAGGATATGTTACAGCTACGGATGATTTTTGATTGTTAAAAAATGTGAATACCCTGTTTTACTGTGACTACATGAAATCAATCATTTGTGCAGGAATCAGTGTGATTTATCCGTTGCTTAACCGTTAAAAACGTTTAGAACCCCAATATCATTGAGTTGTAGAAATCCGACTACTTCTCATGCCGATAAAGCGAAACCTTTCCGATTGTCAAAACTGCATGAGCTGGTAATGCACGCTCAGGAACCAAGGTGAGTTTCAATTGCTTTTCCGACCCGGGACGTGCCATTACTTTCGCAAAGGTGGGACCGATATTGAAAACACGATCTTGCCCGGAACCCGGATGTTTTTCTGTTTCCTCAGAACTTTCGCCCAAACCGTACAAAGCCATTGAGCCAACATAATGATCTTCCTGTGGAGTCTGCTCATCAGTTAAATTCAAATACACATCAATAATGGGTAATGAATCGTTTCCTTTCAGATTTTCAAAGCGTAAAGAAAGATCATATCTGGATTGAAAATCAGACTTTCCAAGACTTTCCATGAGCGAATTCAACTCAGATGAACCACTGAAATAAAGAGTAAGTGCACGTGAATGATCCGTCAGGGAAAAACCGGATTCAGTTGAAGCAAGTAATTGTGAAGAGCGATAAGCCTGCATCCGGATTTGTTTTTTTGTTTTGATTCAAAATTAGGTGAATCAATGGATGAAATCAAAAAAATCTGCTCCATGTTTCAATACCAAATAAAACAAATGCAATGATTCCCCAGGCGTATCCCGGAAGTTTGCTGATATGTGGTAAGCGATAACGTTCATAAAGAAGAATAATGGTCACAACAAGCATTAAAATCAAGTTGTGATGAGCCAGCATCAGTGCAATCATCGGAATCCAGCACATGCGCATACAGGCAATTCCCATTTTCAATCCGTAGGAAATACTGTCTGTTTGCAAGTACGGACTTTGAATCCGGATAGGCATTGTTTGATTGTATTTGGTCATTATTTCAAGCCTGTTTGGAAACCAGACAGACAAAGCAGCCAACAGAAATCCGAAACTTCCGATCAAACCTTTCAGAAAAGAAGACTGGTCAACGATTATCAGATTCAGCACGATCGGGATCAATAAAAACAAAACCCCGGATAGAATCCAGACAATGGTATATCCAAACAGGAAATACAAAATGCTTTTGTCGCGGTCTTTTTGCCTGACTGAAAAAGCAACGTGTCTGATCGGTTCATTCAATAACGGAAACATCATTGCTGCAATCATGATTCCCCAGGCCGGAAGCCCATCGGAAACAGCTGTGAAAATCCGGGTAGAAAGATCCGCCTCCTTGAGGAAAGCGGATCCGGTTTCTATTGGTGTGGAATCTGTCGCTGTACATAGAATAAGATTCCCTGAATGGTTGTCCTTTTCAGTTGTAACCAAAGGGTTGATCAGAAGTAAAATCCAGATTGCTGCGCTGAAAAGCCAGATCCACCATTCTGGAAAACGCATGGATAATACCTGGATTCTCTTGAGGTAGAATGTCGATTTACTACTGATTGATTCTATGACAGTCGACGAACTCATTCGCTGTATAAACTGATTCGACCGATTGTCAAGGAAGTGTCTTTGTCCATCTGATAGGTCGGTTCGATAGAAATATCCAATTCATCGTCTTTCCAGTTCGACGAACCTTCGAGTTTATTAATCAGACTACTGATATCCAAAGCATAATGCTGTCCGCTTCCGGATTGATGTGTATTTGGTGTGGAAGCCTCTTCTACTCCGAAGAAACTCAATGATCCTGCATAGTAAGCATCTTTGTCAGCAGATCCATCCGGAAGGTTCAGATAAACATCGTGAATCGGAGGAACACCTGTGCCGGTAATGTTCTCGAAGTGCAGGAAAGTTGTTTTCGGTTTGTTCGAACTCATGCTCATTGCCTTCAATCCTGCTCTGCTTTTGGGTTTAGACGCCAGACTAAGCGGAATGAGGGTTTTGGATGCTCCAAGTTTGTAATGCTCATTGGTAGCTGCAATAACTTCCAAAGGCAAGGAGAAATCAACCGCTGATTTCAATTTAGCGCTGCGTTCCATCAAAGGAACACCGGCAGGAACTCCCTGATACGTATATCCTGACAATACTTTTCTGGTATCGATAACATCTTCGCAGTCCATTTCTGCTTTATTGCCCTTTGAATCGTGAAACTCAAAGTTGAAATTCAACCAGGATGTTTCTCCGGGATTCTCTCGTTGCCCTCCTTCATTTAACCAAACTTGCCATAATCTGTCAATATTGGCATGATGCAGCCAGAAAATAGGATCTAAAGCAGCTGTGCGTGGATCTCCCATTGCTCCTCCGATAGCAACGTGAACCATATCATGAGGTAAACTTTCAAGCTGACCGTGAGTTCTTCCACTGTGAGAGAATGCGGTTTTAGGTCCGCCAAAACCCAAAGGAGAAACAATTCCGTCACCGGTAAATGGAATGGTGTTCAGTGCCGTTAATACGACGTATCTTGCAGGAATCACATTGCTTTGTCTTCCCGTGATCCACAAACCGTTTGATGCATCAGCCGGATTTGTAAATGCAGGTGGGATTGTGCGTGCATTCGGATTGGAAGTGTCGCTGTAATCCCAAAACGGCAAAGCCCAGCCAGCAGGCCCGCCTAAATCAACAATCGTTTGGGCTACAATCTGTTCAAAGTATGCCAGATACATTCTGTGCCACGGAAGAAAAAACCAGGAACCGTGCTGACATTGATTCCAAAATTGTTCTTGTTCGGTTTTACCTGGCCATGGTGCAGACCCTTGCCAGAAGGATAAATTGGCATTGAATCCGTGCATAGCAGCCTGGTAATTCCAGCTTGTCGGATCAGTGCTTGGTTTTTTTTTCATAGCGAGAACTGCCTTGGAATACCATTCCAAAGTCGTGTCTCCAGCAGGAAGCTGATAAACGTTTTTGCGTTCGTTCATAGGTACATTGTTTTAATGTCATAATCTTTTCAGATCTGATCTCAGTGAATGTTTATTTGTTTGTCAAGTATCAGAATTCAGGACGGTTTTGTCAATAGGTATAAATACCTGTTTTTGTGTTGTTTGCTTAGAATTCCGCTTCTCGGATTTTATTTTTTTGAAGAAAAATTTGCGTAGTTAAATAACTACATATATATTTGTAGTCAAATAGCTACATAATGAATTTGAGACGAGATGTTTTCCAGGCCATAGCCGATCCAACCAGAAGAGCGATTCTTTTGTTGGTTGCAGGACAGGCCATGACAGCCGGAGCAATAGCTTCTAATTTTGACACAGCCAGACCAACAGTTTCCAAGCATTTGCAGATCCTCACCGAATGTGAATTGTTGAAACAGGAACAGAACGGTCGTGAAATGTATTATCACTTAAACGCACAAGGAATGAAAGATATAGCAGATTTCATCGAGCCCTTCCGCAATATGTGGGACGATCGATTCAATAAACTGGAAGAAATCATGAAAAAATACAAATCAGATAAATAAGGAAAGAGATGGAACGAAAAACAAAAATCTACGCCGAAGAAGGCAGACAGGAATTGACTATTGTCCGGGAATTTGATCTTCCGGTAGAACTCCTGTTTAAAGCATACACTGAACCGGAAATTGTAGAACAATGGATGGGAACGAAAGTATTGAAGCTGGAAAACAGAAAACATGGCGGCTGGCAGTTTCAAACGAGCGATCCACAGGGAAATGTTGTTTTTCAGGCTAACGGAACGATTCATGAATTCACACCGGAGCAAAAGATTATCCGCACGTTCGAAATGGAGAACTCCCCTTTTGAAACTCAATTGGAATTTCTGGAATTCGAACCATTGACAGAAGGAACCAGTAAACTGACAATGCAGGTTGTTTACAGATCGATAGAACTTCGCGACAAGCAATTGCAGCTTCCTTTCGCTCAGGGAATCAACATGGCGCACAACCGCTTACAGGAAATAGTAAACCAATTAAAATAAGATCATATGACAAAGAGAGCTAAAATCATCTATTGGGTTTTTACCATTTGGATGTCGCTGGGAATGGTATCCAGCGCGATTGTACAATTGTCCGGAATGAAAGAAGAAGCAGAAATGATTCAGAATTTAGGTTATCCGCTTTATTTCATGACCTTGTTGGGGATTTGGAAAATCCTGGGAGTGGTCGTTATTCTTGCGCCAAAACTTCCGATATTGAAAGAATGGGCATATGCAGGATTTTTCTTTGTAATGACAGGAGCGGCTTATTCGCACATTGTTTCCGGAGATCCTTTTAGCCAGATCTTCCCTTCCCTGCTATCATTGGTTTTAACGATTTTGTCCTGGTATTTAAGACCTCCGGGTAGAAAAATCGTTTCAGTTTCATAACTTTATTTCAAAGTACGTCAAATGAGTCAGATGAATCCGAAAGTTGATTTTTTCTTCGATAAAGCCAAAAAATGGCAGGAAGAATATGAGCAATTGAGAATGCTTGTTCTGGAGTGCGGACTTACCGAAGAATTAAAATGGGGAGTTCCCTGCTACACCTTCCGGAATGGAAATGTTGTTTTGATCCATGGATTTAAAGAGTATTGCGCCATTCTGTTTCCGAAAGGAGCGTTATTGAGAGATCCGGATGGAATTTTGATTCAGCAAACAGATAATGTGCAGGCTGCCAGACAAGTTCGATTTACAACTATTCAGGAAATAATCGAACTGAAACCCATTTTGAAGGCTTATATTTTTGAAGCTGTGGAAGTGGAAAGATCCGGCTTGAAGGTAGAAATGAAGAAAACAGCAGAATTTGCGGTTTCGGAAGAGTTTCAGACTAAATTGGATGAAAATCCGGTGTTGAAAAAAGCGTTTAAAGCACTTACTCCCGGAAGACAAAGAGCTTACCTGCTCCATTTTTCTCAACCAAAGCAAGCCAAAACACGGGAAGCAAGAATTGAGAAATGCATGGAAGCAATTTTGAATGGCTTAGGATTGAATGATTAATAGTGAAAAAGATGAGTAACAAAAAGATATTATCGCAGGAAGAGCGTGAAGGATTGCTGAACGCATTGAAAACCCGCTTCGAGAAAAACAACAAGCGTCATAAAGGAATCAATTGGAGTGATGTTGAAACCAGATTGAATGCAAATCCTGAAAAATGCTGGTCGCTCAATGAAATGGAACTGACCGAAGGTGAGCCGGATGTGGTTGGAATGGATAAAACCACCGGCGAATACATTTTTTACGATTGTTCGGCAGAAAGCCCGAAAGGCCGCAGAAGTCTTTGTTACGACCGGGAAGCATGGGAATCGCGGAAAGAACATCGTCCGGATAACAGTGCACTGGATTTGGCTGATGCCATGGGAATTGAGATCTTGACAGAAGAACAATACAAGGAATTGCAGCAATTAGGAAACTTCGATTTGAAAACATCCAGTTGGGTGAAAACACCTGTCAATATCAGAGAACTCGGAGGAGCTCTGTTTTGCGACCGGCGCTACGATCACGTTTTTGTATATCACAATGGCGCTTCATCGTATTATGCAGCAAGGGGATTCCGTGGTTCTTTAAGAGTTTGATCTCAAGAGAAGGATAAAAATATCCGGTTGGAAAAACACGCATTTATACTGGTATCCGTTTAAGTTGATTGCACTACTTTGGCTCTTCATTTTAAACCGAAAAACCATTGTTTATGAGTACAATTTCTATTCCGTGCAAGCTGTTATGTGCATCCGTTTCAGCCTATGCAATCGACCCTACTTCTCCAAGCGGACAGTACAATCCGGTAGCAAGCAACAGTCCGTATATTAAAGAGTATAATGCTCTTGGATTCATTGAAACACCTTATGTTATTACGGATTTGATTATTGAAGCCGCTCTTGTAGGTAAAACAAGTTTTGGTATCGTTGTTGCTTTTCGCGGCACACTTCCTCCGGAATTAAATTGGGATTCTGCTTTGGACTGGATTCAGGATTTCCTGGCTTTTCCAACGGATAACATCAATCTTCCGGGAGAAGTACATGAAGGTTTCCTATTCGCTCTGATATCACTTGCAGATGGAATTCGCGATGCTATTACAGCGCTTGACGGAGGGAATTCACTTCCGATATACATTACCGGACACAGTAAAGGTGGTGGAATTGCACCGATTGCGGCCATGTACTTCAAGAATGCCTTTAAATTGAAAATCGAACAAGTAGTGACCTTTGCCGGACCTAATTGCGGAAACACTGATTTCGTCAACGCATTTAATCAAACTTATCCGGATACCAGACGCTATGAAAATTACCTGGACATTATTCCCCTGCTTCCACCGGATCCTGAGTTTATTGATGTTTTGGAAGATTTCCCGGATCTACCGCAGGAACTGATTGATGTACTCAATGCGTTCAAAAATTTCGATTATGAGCCTGTAGGAAATTTGATTTACATTGATTCGTATGCGATTGCTGTTCCTTACTCAGCTTCGAGTGCGAGAACGTTGTTGCCGATCAGAATGGGAGAAATTGCCCTGCAACTGGCAGAAAACTGGAGAATGGTTGTGAGTGCGCATCATCCGGGTTGCGGCTATCGCTACATGGAAGGAACGTGCTCCGGAACTGTTTGTCAAACGAGCTAGAGGTCCAACAAATCTGTATTGGAATTTGATCTTCTGTCTTTGGGAGGAGCATTTACAATTTTGGTGAACGCCTGAGTAATCAATGTGACTTCGCAAATGAGCATCAGGTAAAAACCTTTCAGCATGGAATCTTCGTAAGGCCCGTTGGCACTCACTTCATTTCCATAGATCAGTAAAGCCATCGACAGGACAAAGATAACAGTGCTTAAAATGGCCGTTACCCGTGATATCGGGAAAAAGAAATGAGATAAAACCAATAGTCCGGAAACCGGTAAGTTGATGAGGGCAAACAGTGAACCGAAGCCGTTGAATTCAAAAACGGAAAGAGTGGTGGAAAATTCGGTCGTTTTAATGACGATGAAACTGTCTGCAGGAATCAGATTTATTGGTCTTAGTGCTTCATAAAACGGAAGAAACATCGAAATAAGGATGACGCTGAAGCAAGAAAGAGTCAATATGGCCGATTTGTTTTTCACTCTGGAGGTACTGAAACACGAATGTACTATTTGTTTGTGATTTTAAGGAATTGAGCAGGAAATAATTGATTTTCCTGCTTATTTTTATTGGAAATAATTGCATCAATGGATTTGTCAGCTGTCATTCTTTTTGTTCCCGACAATGGTCCTGTATATCGGGAAACGACGGATTTGTCTTTACTGATCGTTGAGCCATGGAATGCCTGGTCTTCGTTGACTTTCCTGCTTCCCGTTCTGATTTTTCTATGGCAATTGCGCGGACGTTATTCGGAATACGGATTTATCGTTTGGTTTTGTTGTCCGTTGTTGATTCTCGGTGGACTTGGAAGTACTTTTTTTCACGCTTTTCGGGCTTCTTCCCTCCTCTTGCTGATGGATGCCATTCCGATTATCATTCTGGTTTTGGGAATCAGTATCTGGATGTGGTTGAAAGTGCTTCCGAAAAAGATTCATTTGGTGTGGGTTCTGTTGATTTTCTTCGGACTCACAGTCCTTTCGAGAATGTTTCTGAATGGTCAGGACCGCATTTCTGCCGGGTACTTTTTCCGCGGCTGGATGTTGCTGCTTCCCTGCTATTTGTTTTTGCGAAAAACACGGTTTCGAAATGCTTCAGGTTTATTTGTAGCCATTGCTTTTTTCTCTTTGGCTTTGTTGTTTCGGTTCCTCGATGAAAAAATTGAATTGACGTTTATGCCTTGGGGAACACATTGGTTGTGGCACGTTTCAACGGCTTTCGGGGCATATTTTCTGGGAGAGTATCTGATTCGGAATGCCTACGTTAAAGCAGATTAACCAAATAAAACAACTTTCAACTAGTTTGCTAGTGAATTCTGACGAGATGTTAACTGAATAGCCCTGAATGATAAGTTAGCAGGAAACAAACCGCGTAAAAAGATTCATTTTGAGAACTTTTTAGTTAATTTGCATAAAATTATTCTTCAGACATGAAAAAACTAATTATCCTATCTTTCTGCGTGTTCTCCTTATTAGCATGTACGAAAAAGAAGTATACAGGAACTCATTCATTTTGGTATAATACGGAAACTGCTGATGATTTGGCTGCATTCGGAATTAGCCATGTCAGCTTGTATGTGGACGACAAATTGGTAAAAACCATTGAAGCAGATGACCACTTTACTGCAGATCCGGGATGTGGAACAGGGAACTTTATCTATACAGAACCCATGTTTAAAAGAGAAAACAGAACACACTTCTATAAGGTCTACGATCAAGCGGATAGTTTGATCTGGTCAGGAACCTTTCAGATGAGTCAAAAAGAATGCAGCTCCGTTAAATTGAACTTTTGATCATAGAATCATTCATAATTTGAAGGCTGCATCGATTGCAGCCTTTTTTATTTTAGAAAAAATCCATACACTAATTTGAAATCATGAAATTTGAACCGAAACACATCACATTGAAAGATGGTCGTGAGATTTTATTACGTCACGCAACGGTTTCCGACGCTGTAAAGGTCATTGAATTCGTTCAGGGATTTGTTTACGAAGCAGAGTTTGTTCCTATGGTCGAAGGAGAATTCAATCCGACTATTGAGGAAGAAGAAGCGCTTTTGAAAAATTATGAAGAAAGAAGTAATTCGGTGTTTTTAGTGGCTGAATATGAAGGGGAAATTGTTGGAAATATCAATGTAGACGGAAGTCAGCGAAAAATCATGAGTCATACGGCTGTGTTCGGAATGGGAATGCACAAAAACTGGCAAGGTTGCGGCTTGGGAACAGCCCTGCTTCAAAATGCGATCGATTGGTGCCGGGACAAATCCGGGCTGGAATTGTTGTATTTGCAAGTTTATGCTGAAAATGAAGCCGGTTTGAACCTGTATCGAAAAGTAGGTTTTACCGAACATGGTCGAATGCCAAAAGCTTTCAAGCAAAATGGCCGTTATCACGATGAAATCTACATGTATCTGCTTTTGAAATAACTGCGGAGAAATAATACATGAACTAAATTCTCGAACAAAAACTTAAACGAATAGTTACAAACAGGATAACTGCGTGCTTCATGTATTTTGTTATATTTAGAAAAGCCAACACGAAAGCTTATGGATCAGGTACAACAGAATTATTTGAAGCGCATTTTCACCATTTTACTGCTTGTAGTACTTACAGCGATTGTTTATCTGGGAAGTGATATTTTATTCCCGGTTATTTTAGCCTTCATTTTTGGTGTTCTGATTCGCCCGATTGATGCTTTTTTACAGGGGAAATGGCGTTTTCCAAAGATTATCTCAGTTACCATCACCGTTGCAATAGCAATCGCTTTCTTTGCGAGTATCTTGTTTTTAATCGGATTTCAGCTGAAGGATTTCTTTAATGATCTGCCCACGGTAGAGAAAAATATGACCAAAGTATTTCACGATCTGGGCGATTGGATCAATCAAACATTTGGTGTCACGAACTTTCAACAAGAGAAAATCGTAAAAGAAAATCTCATGAAACCCGGAAAATTCATTTCCATGGAAAGTTTCGGGTCAATAACCGGAGCGCTTATGTATCTGGTTCTGATTCCGCTTTATTTGTTTCTGTTTTTATTCTACCGTCCGCTTTTACTGGGATTTCTCATGAAATTAGTACCACCCAAAAGCACTGAAAAAATGCAGATCGTTGTGAACGAGATTAAAGTCATTATTCGGATGTATATTTTGGGCTTATTGCTCGAAATTGCAGTTGTGGCCAGTTTGACAACCTTGGGTTTATGGCTGATCGGAGTGAAATACGCTTTGTTTTTAGGCTTGTTAACGGCTTTGCTTAATCTTGTTCCCTATGTTGGAATTATCATCGCAAACATCCTGAGCTGCCTGATTTCGCTTTCAAACAATCCGAATCTGGAACAATCCGTTTTGGGGGTTTTAGCAGTGATCGGTGTGGTGCAATTTCTGGACAATAACATCCTGATGCCGCGAATCGTTGGCTCCAAAGTTCAGATCAATGCTTTGGCATCCATTCTTTCGGTAATTATCGGCGGAGCATTGGCTGGAATTCCCGGAATGTTTCTGGCAATACCAATTACAGCGATTCTAAAAGTTGTTTTTGATGCGGCTCCCGGCTTGGAGCCTTACGGCTATCTATTGGGAGATGAGCTGCCAAAAGCGCTGTTTTGGACAAAAAAGAAACAGATCAAGAAAAGCTAAACCGGAATCAGATCCTGAAACCAGAACCCATATTCAACAGGTTCGTTGTCTTTATTTTTACTTGAATATGTTTTTAAAACCTTTTCTCCCAATTCAAAACGAATCGGTTTTTTGAAGATCGGCCCGTCAAATACAAATGTGTGAAATTCTCCGTTTTCACCGCATGGATCTACGTTTTCAGGCAGTTCGTCCAGAAATTGGGAATCGATAACCCTGCCAACAAATTCCTCGCTCAATTTGGACGAATCCACACAAACGACCATCGTTTTGAAGCCCAGATCAATGAATTCGCGAACCAATTCTTTTGTATTACTGTTCCAAAGCGGGAAATGTGCTGAAATAGCCACTTCTTTGAGTTTCTGTTCGCGGTACATTCTCAGATCCTCCAGAAAAATATCCCCGAAAAAACAATCGGCAATCCCCTCTTCTTTTATTTCCTGAATAGTTCGGTTCATGGCACTTTCGTATTCAGACATATCCGAGCTGGTCGGAAGAAAAACACTTTTCACAGGAATATTCAGAGATGCTGCCTGAGCAACAAGCAATTCATTTCTCACTCCATGCATGGAAATGCGATTTGCCTCCTGATTAAAGGTTGTGAGTAAATAACGAATATCGAATTGAGCTTGCTGAAGAACTTTGTAAAGCGCCAGAGTGCTGTCCTTTCCTCCGCTCCAATTGAAATAAGCAGGAATTAATTGTCCCATTCTTCATTCAGGAAAGCAACGATTTTTCTGGCAGTCGTATTGAAATAACGTTTGGTACGGTATCCTCCAACCCAGGTAATTCCACGCACGGCATTTGTCAGGAATACTTCATCAGCTACCAATAAATTCGATGGCAAGATCGGACATTCGTAGACTTTTAATCCGTTTTTCAAGGCCAGATTAATCACCTGCATACGCATGGTTCCTGCCAAACAACCGTCGGCAAGACTTGGAGTATACAAAACGCCGTTGCTGACTACAAAAATATTGCTGTGAGAACTTTCAAGAATCTGACCGTTATCATTGGTGATCAACATATCGTCCAGACCTTTTTCCTTTGCGGAAATAGCGGCTAAAACGTATAAAATCCCGTTTTTCGTTTTGTAATTGGAAAGACTGTTCTTCGTTTTTTTGATATCCTGATACAGATCAACTTCCAGTCCTTTTGCATTCAGACCGAATAGGTTTTGCTCAATCGGATAAAGTTCAATAAAGTAACTAACTTCATTTGTGTCAGGAAGATAAGTTCCTCCACCTAAACGATCAATTGAAAGACGAATTCTTGCCCCTTCTGCAATTTTACACAAGGTAATCAACTCGTCAATTTGCTGTTGGAAAAATTCAGTCGTGTAAAAAGCCGGTAAACGCATTTTCAGAACTTTCGCCCCTTCAACCAGTCGTGAGAAATGATGCGCAAGATTTAAAACCTTCCCGTTCATCACCCGCATACTTTCAAAAAGCCCATCGCCGTAGGTATACGCTCTGTTTCCTGCTGAGATGGAATGACCTGTGTTACTGATTATTTTACCGTTGTTATTTACGAATAATTCCTGATCGCTCATTTTAAAGTAGGTTTTGAAATGCAAAAATCACTTGTTCAATATTAGTAATTAAAATGAAAATAATACCGAAAACTGCACCGGATATATGCGCATCATGTGCAATATTTGTTTTTCTGTTGCGATCAGAATAGATTTCAAAAGCCAGATAAATCGGTCCGAAGATCCATGCCTTGATCGGAATCGGGATAAAAATGAACATGATTTCCATTCCCGGACTGAGCATAATCATTGCAAAAAGAATCGCCGATGTAACTCCGGAAAGACCTAAAGATCTGTAGTTTGGATTGTCTTTGTGTCTGAAAAATGAAATCATACTTGAAGCAAACATCGCTACGAGTACAAAGCCCCAAAACACAATCTCTCCTGCCAAAGGCCCGTAGAAATTGTAGAGATAATACTCGAAATATTTACCAAAGTAAAAAAGTGTAATTCCGTTGAAAAGTAAATGACCGAAATCTCCATGCAAAAAAGCATGTGTAATAAACCGGTAATATTCCCTGTTGTGTTTCACCTCGTACGGACTGAACAGGTATTTTTCCATGAAATCACGATTGTTGAATCCAAGGATTGACATGATGATCATTGTTCCGAGAAGGATGTATGTTGAATAAATTTGAGGCTCCATATTTGAGGAATAAGTATCTTGCAACAAAATTGCTCATTATTTTTTGATCATTTATGAAATTTAGCAGACTTCTATTACTGTTTCTCGCATTTACACTTATTCGCTGTACCTCCTCAATAGACAAAACCGACCCGATTTTTGATCAGAAAACTTCGTTGAAAAAAAGAATCGGACTTGCAATTGAATCTGATTTATTAACAAAACTAAATCTTCCGGAAGGATTGAAAGATTCTGTTTATGCTTTCTACAAATCACGCGATTTCAAACCGATTTGGGCAAATGATTCTGCTTTAACTGAAAAAGGAACTCTTTGGAAGGAACTGACGAATTATCCTTGTGCTTTGGGCTTACCGGATAATCGTCCTTTTGTTTTTAAAGAAGATTCCTTAAGTCACACGTCAATTATCCAGGAATTTATTCTCACGGCACGTCTGGCACAATTGCAGCAGGATCTGAAAGTTGGTTTTTTAGATACATCGGCAAACAACTACAGACCGATTGTTTCCATTGATATAAAAACATTGAGTAAAAGTATCCGGCAAATGGATACGGTTACAAACTGGGGGGCCTGGTTTGCTCAAATGGGTCCTTCCAGACCGGAATACCGCGCCTTGGCTGCGGCATTGTTCGATTATGCTTCAAAGAAGAAGTTTTCGACCATTCATTTTGAAGTTCCCGCACTGGTGGAAGATTCCCTGCGTTCTCTGGAATTAGCTGAAGAATCACTGATCGATAAAGGATATCTGGATCCGAAGAAAACCGATTCGGAATCTTTTTGGGAAGCAATGGGGCGTTTTCAGACTGATAACGGATTAAAAGCAGATGGAGTGATCGGAATTTACACCCGGAAAGCTTTAGACGAATCAGAACGCTACAAATGTCACAGAGCTATTTTGTCGATGGAACGCTGGAGATGGCGCGCTCCTTTTCCGGAAAGATATTTGTGGGTGAACATTCCGGAGTACAAGCTGCGCATTTTCTACAACGACAGTATGTTGTCGGAGCACCGTGTAGTGGTTGGTAAACCCGAAAATCAAACTCCTCAGTTGAGTTCCCGTCTTCGTGCAATTGTTTCTCTGCCCTATTGGACTCAGCCGCATTCAATTGCAAGTAAGGAATTCCTGCCGGCAATTCAGAGAAATTCAAACTACGCTGCGAAAAATCATTACAAAGTATATCGTGGCGAAACAGAAGTTGATCCGACAACCATTAACTGGAAACATTACAAGGAAAAGAATTTCCCTTTCAGAGTAAGACAGGAACCCGGAGACGATAATGCACTCGGATTAGTGAAGTTTGAATTCAATAATAAATTCGGGGTTTACATTCATGACACACCTTCCAAAGGATTTTTCAATAAGGATATTCGCGCCTATTCTCACGGTTGTGTGCGTTGTCAGATGCCGGATTCCCTGGCGCGCTTCATTTTAACCAGAGATGACCGACAAAAAATGACCCGCGACTCTTTGGATACCCTGATTGCACGAAAAGAGCACTACTCGATTCCATTGAGAAAACCGATTCCGCTGCAAATGGATTACATTACGGTTGTGACCGATGAAAACGGAAAATTGATTTTCTTTCCGGATGTGTATGACCGCGATGAGAAATACCTGAAAATGATGAAGATTTATCCGAAGGTTGATTAGTTTTTATGAGAGTCCTGACTCCTATAAGTCTTGTCTCTTGGCTCAATAAAAAAAGGATTTAGTACTTTTGTGAAAAAAATAAGAATATGTCAGTTATCATTGCCCCGTCTATTTTATCCTGCGATTTCGGAAACCTTGAGCGCGATTTCGAATTGATCAATCAAAGTGAAGCGGATTGGTTTCACGTAGATGTAATGGATGGTGTATTTGTTCCCAATATTTCTTTCGGATTTCCGATTATTTCTGCACTGAAGAAAGTGGCGAAGAAAACAATCGATTGCCACATCATGATTGTGAATCCGGATCAATACATTACAGATTTCGCAAAAGCCGGAGTAGATATTCTGACAGTTCATTACGAAGCTTGTACGCATCTTCACAGAACAATTGCAGCGATTCACGAAGCAGGAATGAAAGCCGGAGTTGCATTGAATCCGCACACGCCGGTGTCCGTTTTGGAAAATGTTATTGCAGATTTGGATTTAGTACTGATTATGTCGGTAAATCCAGGATTCGGCGGGCAAAAGTTCATCACTCAGGCAATTGAAAAAGTGAAGCAAACAAAGGAACTGATTGAAAAATCCGGATCTAAAGCCTTGATTGAAGTTGACGGAGGTGTAAACACCGAAACAGGAGCTAAATTGGTAGCTGCAGGCGCACAGGCTTTGGTTGCCGGAAGTTTTGTATTTAACAGCCCTGATCCGAAAGCAACGATTTCTTCTTTGAAAAAACTCTAAATGCTCGACTTTTTTCAGCAGCGTTTTTCCTATTTACATCAGTTGAATCTGAGTTGGATAGCGCATTTGAAACAAAACGATCAGGATATTCCCTGGGACGTAAAACTCGCACTTTCCCGATTAATGAACTCACAGCACATCGCTGTTTGTGGAATTTTGGATCAGGAAATTGAATCCGAATTGGATGACGTACAGCCGGAAATGTATTGGGAATCATTGGAACGTGATAATTTCCAGCAATGGATGAATGTTTTTCAGCAATACAACCAGGGGATTCAGGACAATGTTGAATGGCTCACTCCTCTTCTGTTTAAAGCACTGCATGAAAATGCACAATACATTGGTCAGTTGAAATTACTTCTGGTTCAGCACGAAATGGAATTGTTTGATGAGACGCTGATACGGGTGGATTAACTTTTTCTCTTATTTCTGCCTCGATAAAACAGGGTGTAAAATAAATTTACCGGGGTAAGTTGTGGATAAGTGCACGCTTATCCACAACGTTTAGTAAACAAAAAACAAAAGTTCATTTTTTGACCTCCTTACTCCCTGCAATCCGTGATGTTTCTGTCGAAAACTCTCATGCTTGTTTACCTTTCTTTCGAACCAACATTGAAGAGTATGAAGCAAACAATTCTCTTTCTCTCTCTGCTTTTGAGCAGTTTTGGTTTAAACGCGCAGTATTTTTGCAAACCGGGCAGCATCTTTTTCGATCTGAACAAATCAGACTTGAAGCCTGAAGGGAAATTACTTGTCGATAGTCTGGTAGCATCCATGGACGGTTCCGAATTCGTATTCGAAGTATATGGCTTCACCGATACTTCAAACACAGATGATTACAATAAGAAACTTTCTCAAAACAGGATTGACGCTGTTCTGACCTATCTGAAAGAGAAAAAGATCACTCCGAAAGAAATCCGGACTTTCAATGAAGGAGAAGATTTTAATTCCAACAACCTAAGAAAAGACGCTGCTTTTCAGCGCCGCGTGGATGTTTATCTGACTCCGATGGAAGGCTCCGACGTTGTGTTTCGTTCGGTAGATGGAGTGATCGTAAAAAGAGACATTTCCTCCTTTGGTGATTGCGGGATTTGTGCATTGAAACCTAAAATAAAATACCTGCAAACAGAAGACGAGGCAAAACAGAACGGAATCAGTCTGATGACAGACAAAAATGAGCGTTTGGAAACATACGGAATGGCTCTTTTTGATATTGATACCTGCTCATCGCTTTCGGAAGAAGAACAGAAAAAGATCCGAACGTGCATGCAGCTTCCAGCCGAACGTTGGGATGAAAAAGTGGAATTGTTTGAACTGATTGAACGACCGGGAAATGATATCTGGAAAAAATTACCGGATACCATGAAACGTGACCCGGAACAAAAAACCGTCAGTTTTTGCAGTGATGCGCGATGGATAAATCTGGATCTCATTGTTCCCGATTTGAGCCTGATTCTGCCGGAGGAATCAAATTCCGGGAAATCATTTTTCATTCATTATCCACCCATAAAAGATGTTGAAAAGTTGCATAATGACACAACCATCCTGTTAGCTTCGGTGGATGAAGTAATCAGCTATTTCTCCGTTCAAAATGACTGGTATTTGTTCAAAGCAAAATCTCAGGTTATCATATCGCATTTTCTCAATAGAGATTCAGTTTCGCCATATGCTTACTTGGTTTACGTTTCAGACTACGAACTGGCGGCATCAAAAGGAAAAGTAGAATTGAAAATGAAATTGAAAGATGTTGATAAAGTGGGTTACTACAATGCAGATTTCGATTTGTTTGTTCCGCTTGAAAGAATGACGGGAAACAGGTATTCCGGACACATCTACCAAAATGGTTTTGAGTTGTGTTATATCAAAAATGAGCGCTATTATGTAGAGAAAAACAAGGCGAAGAATCTGAAAATCAAAGTGAAGAACGGGCGTTCAAAAGCAAAAGTAAAGCGATTCTATCTGTTTAAAAAGAATAAGTTAAGCTGGAAGCGTGCAAAACGCAGAGAACTGAAGTAAATTGAAAAGCGCTTAAAGAATCAAACTTTTAATTTTTAATTGATTCAATGGTTTACTTTTACAGAAAATCATCTGAATGAATCCGGTGCGCATTTTTCTGTATTCACTTGTATTATTAAGCTCTTTTTGTCTTGTTGCATCTTGTGGTACAGACGAAAAAAAGCATGAAACTGATTCCGGAAAGTATTCTTTTACAAAAGATTCTCTCCCGAACTTTGAACTGTTCGCAAAGGAATTAAAGGATACGTCAACAGAAACGGTTATTTATGAACTGACTGTTTTGAATCACACTTCTGAAACAAAGAAATTCCTGTTTTATCATTGCATTGAGAATTTCGGAATCCGGGTTGCAGGCGGAGTTATTGTTCCTCAAAACTATCAGTGTAATGCAACGACTCCATATTATCGCGTTCTTCCGGCTCATGGCAAATTGATTGATCACGTGAAGTTGTACCGTGAAGCGCTGAGAGAACCAACATTCTACTTCCGGTTAATCGAAGTGGATGTCCCGGATCTGAAAGATAATTTTGTTGTTTTGGACACCATCAATTTGAAAAGTAATTAAACAAACACTTAAAACATGAAACTCCCACCATTCGCTGTTTTCCCTGAATTACAAAATGAAAGAATCCTTCTCCGCGAAGCTCATGAGAACGATACTTCTTCTTTGTTTGAGATTTTGACCTATGATGGAAAATCCGCAGAGACACTGAAGGAAGGAACGGAAATTCTCTCACGGATTCATCAGAATTACCTGGATGCAGACACAGTGAATTGGGTCATTGAAGAGCTTGATACCAAAGAACCTGTCGGGTTTGTAGGGTATTACCGCGGATTTAAAAACGGAATCGGAGAATTGGGTTGTATTTTGAAAGCTGAATTCAGAGGAAAAGGATTTATGTCACCTGCTTTGCGGCTTGCAGCAGAATTCGGAGTCCGAGAAATGAAACTGAATCAGGTTGTTGCATTAACCAGTCCCGAAAATGAAAAAGCAATCATTTTATTGAATCGAAACGGATTTCAGATGGAAGAAGGACTCACAGAAGGCTATTTGAAGTTTGTTTATCTGCCGAAATGATCGAATCAAGCATGTAAATCCTGCTGAAATAGAAATCATTACGCTTTTGTTAAAACGATATTTCGAAAAAAATAATTTTTGTAAACGCAATTCTCTAAGAAATGACTACTTTTGCCGCGGGGTAAGTCTTTTACGACCAGCTCCCTCTAACTCCTCCAGGACGGGAACGTAGCAAAGGTAAGAGGTTGTAGCGGTGCGATAAGAGTAGCTTACCCCTCTTTTTTTGCCCTCTTGTTCCGTTTCTGTTTTTCATTCTCTTTAACAAATTGCCTTATCTGCAGTATTTTAAAAGTGGAATCGGAAGACAAAGGCAATCTCATCAGTACTTAAATTTCAGCCTGTCACATAGAGATTTCAGCACATTATTCGCGAAACCTGCATGAAAAACAGATGCATTATCTGTATGTTCGTATACTCATGTGTAAAACTTCCACTTCCGGTATTCCTCTAACTTACTAAATGCTTTTATCTTTGCCTTTCAAATTCAATAAACATGAAATTTTTCATCGATACAGCAAACCTGAACGATATCCGCGAAGCAAACGATTTAGGGATTTTGGACGGGGTAACAACCAATCCGTCTTTAATGGCTAAAGAAGGAATTACCGGACAAAACAATATTTTGAAACACTACGTTGACATTTGTAATATTGTTGACGGGCCGGTAAGTGCGGAAGTAATTGCAACAGACTTTGAAGGAATGATCCGTGAAGGAGAAGCACTGGCTGAACTGCATAAAAATATTGTAGTGAAAATCCCGATGATCCCTGCAGGAATTAAAGCGATCAAGTATTTCTCTTCCAAGGGAATCAGAACAAACTGTACGTTGATTTTTAGCGCCGGACAAGCATTGTTGGCAGCAAAAGCTGGTGCAAGTTATGTTTCACCTTTCGTAGGGCGCTTGGATGATATTTCAACAAATGGAATGGATTTGATTCAGCAAATCAGAATTATTTTTGATAACTACGGATTTGAAACAGAAATTCTGGCAGCTTCTATTCGTCACCCGATGCATATCATTCAATGTGCTGAGATCGGATCGGATGTTATGACAGGACCTTTAAGTGCAATTTTAGCATTGGCAAAACATCCGTTGACAGATAATGGACTGGCGCAGTTCCTGGCTGATCACGCGAAAGGAAATAAGAATCCGCAATAGCGGGTGAAGACCGAGCTGAGCAATAACAAATTGCTCAAAGTGAGGGGAAACATAAAAGGTGGCTTAGAATCCACTCAATTTTCTTCTATTAATAAATAATTGTTCATTCAATACAGATAAAAAGGAGTTCGGAATGATCTCCTTTTTTTGTTTACTAAACGATGTGGATAAGCGTGCACTTATCCACAACTTACCTCGGTAAATTTATTTTTCATCCTGTTTTTTCGACTGCTCAACCAAAATAACTACCCTTTGGTCAAAAATTAAGACGCTACTAAAAGCATTCTGCTATTTTTGCTTTCGGGAAAATCTACTTTATGAAGAAACGCTTACTATTTTGCTTATTTTCTTTGGCTTTGTTCTCTGTTCAGGCACACGAATATTACTTCGCGTTCGGTGAAATTGAGTACAATGAAACGAGCAAAAAGTTCGAGATTACTTTGGAGATGAGCGCCCACGATGTGGAATTTGATCTGAAAAAGACAGGTGTAAATCTGGAAAAACACATGGAAGATCAGCTTCAAAACAAAGAGTTTAAGAAGCAATTAGAAACCTATTTGTTAGCAGGCTTTTCAATTTCCACAGACCACTCCCCGATTAATCTTTCACTTGTTGGATTCGACGTGTTGCCAAACGGACAACTTTATGCCTATCTGGAAAGTTCTCAGGTTGAACTGGATAAGAGTCTTCACTTTAAGTTCGACTTATTGATGGAATCTTTCCCGAATCAACAGAATAAAATTACATTGATACATCTGAAACGAAAGCAAACAGCTGTATTCTTACCAACCAAACCTACAGAAATCATAACCCTGTAATTATGAAAAAAATCCTCTCTTTCTCGATTGTTTTCTCGGCATTATCAGTATCTGCGCAAACCAAATTTGCACAATTGGATATTGAGCTGCCTACTCCGAATGAATACCGAACTGCTGCCGGAGCTCCCGGACATGGATATTATCAGCAGAAAGCAGATTATAAAATGAACATCACGCTCGAGGATGACAAGCAGCTTATCCGCGGAGAAGAAATCATTACGTATACCAACAATTCTCCGGATGTTCTGGAGTATTTGTGGCTGCAGCTGGACCAGAATATTTACAAACCCGATTCGGATAGTAAATTGATTGCAGTAGAGAAAATGGAAGACTTTCAATCCATCAAAGACGTGGAGCGCAGATTGATGGTTTTTGAAGGAGGTTTCAACATTGAATCGGTTTCAACGGTGAATGGTGAGAAAATGCGCTATGCCATCAATAAAACCATGATGCGTATTGATCCTGCAAAACCATTGGGACCAAAACAAAGTATTTCCTTTAAAATCAAGTGGTGGTACAATATCAACGACCGTATGAAAGTTGGCGGAAGATCCGGTTACGAGTATTTCGAAAAAGACAATAACTATTTATATACCATCGCGCAATTCTTCCCGAGAATGTGTGTATACAACGATGTGGAAGGCTGGCAGAACAAGCAATTCCTTGGAAAAGGAGAATTCACCCTTCCATTCGGAGATTACGATGTTTCCATCACGGTTCCTTCCGATCACATTGTAGCAGGAACAGGAGAACTTCAAAACGGAGCATCAGTAATGACGGCAGAGCAAAGACAGCGAATGGAAAAAGCGAAAACTTCCAATACTCCTGTTCTGATTGTGACGCAGCCTGAAGCTGAAAATGCGGAGAAAAACAAAGTTACGGCAACTAAAACCTGGACATTCAAAGCGAAAAATGTACGCGATTTTGCCTTTGCTACTTCCCGTAAATTTATGTGGGATGCTCAAAATACGGTAGTAAAAGGCAAAAACATCCTGTGTATGTCTTTCTATCCGAAAGAAGGAAATCCGTTATGGGAGCGCTATTCCACCAAATTGGTAGCACATACGATCCAGACTTATTCAAAATACACGATCGACTATCCGTATCCGGTAGCTATTTCTGTTCACGCAAATCAGATCGGAATGGAATATCCGATGATCTGTTTCAACGGAGGAAGACCGAATGAAGACGGAACCTATTCCGAACAAACGAAATATGGAATGTGGGGAGTGATTATCCATGAAGTCGGACATAACTTCTTTCCAATGATCATCAACTCGGATGAACGTCAGTGGTCGTGGATGGATGAAGGATTGAATACTTTCGTTCAGTATCTGACAGAACAGGAATGGGAACGTGGATATCCTTCCAGAAGAGGTCCTGCGGCAATGATCACAGATTATATGCGCGGCGACAAGCGTTTCATTTCACCGATTATGACGAATTCCGAATCCATCTGGCAATTCGGGAATAACGCTTACGGAAAACCGGCAACAGCTTTGAATATTTTGCGTGAAACCGTAATGGGAAGAGAATTGTTTGATTTCGCGTTCAAAACCTATTGCGAACGTTGGAAATTCAAGCACCCTACTCCGGCAGATTTGTTCCGTACAATGGAAGACGCGTCAGGAGTGGATTTGGATTGGTTCTGGAGAGGTTGGTTCTATACAACTGAATACGTAGATATTTCATTGGATTATGTAAAGCATTTCGAATTGAATTCGAACAACCCGGAAATTGAAAAAGCTGAAAACAAGAAAGTAGCTGATTCGAAACCGCAATTCATCGGAGATATCCGAAACAAAGAGTCGATCAAGGAAACGGTTAATGAAAGAGATACTTTGATCGATGATTTTTACGCAAAAAGAGATCTTTATAAAACAGATCGTCTGGATAAAAAAGAATACGATGAGTTTCAGGCAAAATTAACTCCGGAACAAAAGAAATTACTGGATTCCAAAAAGCAGTTCTACGAATTGTCCTTTACAAACAAAGGCGGATTGGTAACACCTTTGATTATTCAGGCAAAATTTGCGGATGGATCTACAAAAGAAGTACGCATTCCGGCAGAGATTTGGAGAATGGATGAACTAACGGTTACAAAAGTGTTGATTTTCGATCAGCCGGTTGTTTCTTTCCAGTTGGATCCATTCCTGGAAACGGCAGATTGTGACACTGACAATAACTCCTTCCCTCCTGCTTCAAAAGCAACAAGATTTCAGTTGTTTCAACAAAAACAAAGCAACGAAAATCCAATGCAGCGCCAAAAACGTCTGGAAAGCGGGAATTGATTGCCTGGGGGAATTGTTGCTTATCACTTCTGGTAGTGGTAATTACGACACCGCAGCAATCTTCAGGAAATCTGTGTAATAAAAAGGAAAGCGAAAAAGATGTAAAAATCATCCTGTAACGTGTCACTTTTCGGGAAGTTATTACACTGTACAAATATGATTTCCTTTTTCAGAATGAAAACAATCTTCCCCTTGTATCTGGTGTTTTTGATAAGCTCCTGTACATCTGCAGTCAAGAAAAAGAATTTTGAGCACAACTACCCGAAATACTGGGAAAAATATACTGATTTGCAGCTCAAAGATTCACTTTTTGCAGATACATTATTGGTTGGAACTGATCTTGATCGTGAAAACTCAGCAAAGGATTTTTACAAGGAAGAAATTCACAGTTTACTGATAGATCTGAAAAATGATAAATACAAGGAAGACAGATTGTATCCGATGCTTTCATTCAATGAGGTTGTCCTGAGTGAATTGTCGACCGGATTGACTTACGAATTATCCAACAGGCAAATTGAAAAATTACTGACTATTATTAACGATCCGCTTTCATTCAACTGGTCCGAAACAACTTTAGAACCCGCATTCAGAATAGATTTTGTGAAAGACGGACTCATCGTTTCTACTTTGAGTATCGAAGATGATAAATCAGTAATCAAGATCAATCCGGAATTGAGCGGTTTCAGAAAGATGAAATTCGGAATGCTTAAACCCCGGTTCCAGAAAGAATTAATGGATTTATTTTCCGAAATTGTCTAATGAAAACTGTTTTCCAAAAAATCAAAACAACAAAAACAATGAATTTAAAACACTTACTGATCGGCTTCTTATTATTTAGTTCCGTTTCTTATGGTCAAACTGGCTACAAGAAAGTGTACAAATCCGGAGAATACCAGCAAAATTGGTCTTTGGTAAAATCCATTGCAGGAACATATGGTTTCATCGACAATTCCGGAAAAGAAGTTGTTCATCCGATTTATGTCAAGATCAGAAAATTTGGAGAGTACCATGAGAACGTCGCTTTGGTAAAATCCATTACAGACACTTACGGTTTTATCGACAAGACAGGAAAAGAAGTCGTTCCTGCAATCTACTCTTTGGAAGAGATCAAACAACGATTCAGCACACTTTACAAGCCTTAAGCGCAATACAAAGGTATTTCCAGTCAGTTCGGGAACGACGAAAGATTCATCGTCTTCTGCAAACCGCTGCGTTCTTCTGCGGGATAAAAAACATAATCTTGTTTAAAATACTTTTCAGAAAATCAGTTTCTGATTGCCGGTTTGAAATATTCCAACTATTTGTGTGAAAAAGAAAGAAAAACCCGGTTTTTGATTAATTCCCAACTAATCGGAATTTGAAATATAAAGTTCTGATTACGTTTGTGTTGCCTTAACCCAAAATAACAAATACTAGTTCGTTTTAGTAATTTTTGATTCCCATCTGATTTGATAAAAAAAACGAACGAAGGCGACCTTTTTTATCAATCAATTAAATCAGGGATGCCTTGTTTTAGGCCGTAAGTCATTGCTTTATTTCGTGCAAAAAACCATAATCTAACCGCTTATTAAAAATTCTGATCACAATTGTTCAGTCAAAATTAAGTTATCCCGATCTTCTTCCAAAAAGCTTAAAGTATTCTTGTTTCTGTATTTACGGGTTGAAAATCACTTGGTTGTAAATTTACAATGGTTTCGAAACTATTATTCACTTTAAAAAAATTCAGTCATGAAGAAAAGAAACAATGTAATGAAACAACTATTTGCTACAAGTGCACTTGCACTAATCGGATTTGTCTCTAACGGACAATTGGTGGAAACAATGGGAACCGTAGGAAGCGGAACTCAAACAATCAGCGCCAGAGAAACTGCTGGAAACTTTGATCTGGTACCACTTACTTATGCAGGTACTGCAGACATGAGAATTACTACTCCGTCAACTGGTTACCCAGGAGCTTCAGGAGGATTCAACACTTTAATTCAGGCACAGGAAACGTTCGAAATGCAGGGAATCAATGCTGCAGGATGTAAGGATTCAGATTCTATCAGTTTCGGAATCAACAAAAACACGAATGCTGCAACAGGAATCGATTATTTGGTATTGGAATACAGTAACGATAACGGAGCTACATGGAGCGCGTTAACTTACCCGGCTTTGCCAACGGGAACGGGAACGTCTAAATGGTATAAAAGAGCTGCGGCTTTGCCTGCAGGAGCTCATGTTGCAAACTTACGTATTCGTTTCAGAAGCACATTAATCGGAACTTCTGCTACAAATCCTCAATACCGTATTGATGATATTTCGATGACTTGTGGTTCAACAACATCATGTGGAGAACCAACTGCGTCTATCAATGTTTCAGGAGCAACTGTAGTATGTGCCGGAGCAACAATGCCTCAGTTGACAACTACAACCGGAATTACTGAACCATATTACCAATGGTACAACCAGGACGGAGCAATTTCAGGAGCTCAGTTGGATACTTATTCTCCAACAACTTCAGGAACTTACTACGTAATCGTGAGCAGCGAAGATGGTTGTGAAGCAACAACAACAAAAGTATATGTTCATGTTTATCCGCAAGTTGAATACTGCCCGATCACTATTGAAGGATGTGTGAAAGATATCGTTCAGGTATGTGCGAAAGTAAAAGCATCTGATTTGATCTTCTCTCAATACGTAGAAGGAAGCGGATTTAATAAATACGTAGAGATCTACAACGGAACATGTGCTGCTATTGACTTGTCAGGATATGAATTGCAGGCGTTCCACAACGGAGCATCATTCACAGGAGTACCTACTTTCGTGATCGCACTTTCAGGAACAATTGCTGTAGGAGGAACGGTTGTAATCGCTCATCCATCTGCAACAGCTTGGAGCGGAACACCGAATATCGTATCTGCTAACCTTCAGTTCAATGGTGATGATGCCTTGGTATTGTACAACCAGAATACAGCAAGCGTAGCTGATATCTTCGGTTCTGTAGGAAATGATCCGGGATCTGCATGGAGAGATGCTGATTCTACAAGCGCTACTTACCGTTGGTCTACTGAAAATAAAACGTTGGTTAGAAAAGCATGTGTTTATGCTGGTATTACAGTAAACCCTGATTTGGCTGGAATCGGTGGATTCCCTACTTTATTTACAGAATGGGATACTCTTTCTGTTGATAGCGTAGCAGGTTTGGGAGCACATACTTTCGGAGCTTCTTCTTACAGTTATAGTGTTGCTTCAGGAAATGCGATCATCAAGTCTTTGGCAGGAGATTGTGCAAACATCGAAATCGGAAGTTTAAACTCTGTAATCAACGTTACAGGTACATTCTGCGGATTCAACAATTGCAACACAACTCCGGGACAAATCGCAGTGAATGTAGTTTGTGATCAACCACGTGATGCGAAATCATCTTCAGCTGTTGAGCAAAAATCCGGATTGGAGTTATATCCTAACCCTACTACAGGTTCTGTCATGTTGACTTTCAACACAACTGCAGACGAGGAAGTTTCAGTAGTATTGTTTGACCTTTCTGGAAAAGCTCAAATGACACTTCAAAACGGATACTTGACAGAAGGAACACACCGTTTGCAAGCTGATTTATCAAATCTTGCTGCCGGAACTTACATTATCCGCATTGCTTCTGCTACTGAAAACCAAACACTTCGTGTGGTTAAAGCAGAAAAATAAGATTATCAATAATTAGAATAAGAAAGAGCCCTCAGTAATGGGGGCTCTTTTAAACGTTTATATTAAAGTCAAACATGAAAAAACAATTATTCATTTTAGTGTGCTCTCTTGTTTTTGGCGGAATCCATGAAACAAAAGCGCAAACACCTTTCACTCCAAACAGCTATTCCGGATGGCTGACTACTCCGAACAATTATTTTGCGACAATTCCTGCCGGATCAGGAGTTACCTTCGCACAACCTTCCCGAGGATCCGGAAATCAGTTCTCAACAGCCACAGACGGAATCAATTCCGGCCAGTGGCAAAACGTCTCTTCTACCGATGCCATTGCAGCTAATCGTTATTTTACGTTTTCGGCTGCTGCAAACAGCACGACTTCCTTTCAAGTCGACAGTCTTTTGTTAATCCTGGGCAGATCAAGCACTGGTCCTGATTCCTGCATCCTTCAATATAAATCGCCTGCTACAGGATATAATTTTGTACCGGTAACGTCAACGATTCATACCATTTTGAATCCGACAACCAATCCCACAACGTCTCTTTTAATTGTTCCCGCAAGCTCCATTCTTGTTTCCGCTTCCGACAGTGTTGTTTTCCGTTTGGTGGCATGGCATGCAAGCAGTTCATTGGGGAAAATGAAAATCATGAACAATACACAGATCTACGGAAAATCAATGGCTGCAGTTCCTCAATCCATCTCGGCCGCATCCTTACAAAGCAATAACGGATTGTGTGTTTCTTCCCTGGTCGGAGACAGCGTACAAGTAACGTTTAGCTCAATCGGAACATTTAATACAGGAAACACCTACTCTCTTCAATTATCTGATATTTCCGGATCTTTTTCAACTCCCTTAACCATCGGTTCAGTTTCCAGTCAGTCGAATTCTGGAACCATTCATGCCTTCGTTCCGGCCGGAATAGTAAATGCTTCTTATCGTTTGCGCATACAGTCGAGTAATCCTGCAATCAACGGTTTGGACACAACCAATCTGCTTGTCCATGCGGGAATTGAACTCACAGCTTCGGTCCTTCAACCGGCTTGTCCGGATAGCACAGGAGAAATTGACCTGACAGTTATCGGCGGTTCAGGAACGCTTCAATACGATTGGTCGAACGGAGAAACAAGTGCTGATTTGAATTCGTTGGCTGCGGGAACTTATTCCGTAACGGTAACTGATTTCGCCGGCTGCTCGAATGATTCTTCATTCCAGATCCATGCTATTCCTGCTTTCAACGTGGTTCAAACTATTGAAGCGGTATCTTGTCATTCAGGAAACGACGGAGAAATAAGTGTTGTGGTAAACGGCGGAACTGCACCTTACGCAATTTCCTGGACAGGAAACGGGATCAATCAGACAGGATTGACCGCAGATAGTCTTGAAGCTGGAAATTACAATCTGACAATTACAGATGCGAATAACTGCATTTACACGAACGGATACACGATTACGCAACCAACTTCTGTAAATCTTTCGGCTGTAATCACGCATGCAACTTGCGCAACATGCAACGGAAATGTTGCTGTGATGGTCAATGGCGGAACTGCTCCATATTCATTTCTATGGGGAAACAATTCGACTTTGAACCAGATTTTGGGAACTCCGGGAACGTATTGTGTGGAAGTTTCGGATGTGAATGACTGTATGATTGACAGTTGTTTTGTGATTTCTTCTACGGCAGGAATCGATGAAAGCAATTCTTCTTCTGTTGCTATATTTCCTAATCCTGCATCTGATGCGTTTCAGATTGCTTTTTCAGATAACCTGAATGGTCTTTCAAAAGAAATCCGGATTACGGATCTTTTTGGAAAAGTAGTTTATCAGGATTTCATTTCCGGTGAAACACAACTAATCTCGATTCCGGTGAAAAACTGGGCAAACGGAACGTATTCTTATCAAATTGTGAATGAGAACGGTACTTCCGAATCAGGAAGGATTATCGTTATCCAATAAAAAAACGTCGGGGCGGAAAATCTTCCGCCCCTCTTTATTTTTTGGTACTTCTCAATACAATCTCCGTGATTTCAGGATAAATCCCCACTCTGCCGGGAAATCCAAGATAGCCGAATCCGCGGTTCACATATAGGAACTGCTTTCCGACATGATACAATCCTGCCCATTTTTTATAGCGCAAAGAAACCGGACTCCATTTAATTCCGAAACGTTCGATTCCAAACTGCATTCCGTGTGTATGACCGGAAAGTGTTAAATCAATATCTGTATTTCCTGTCACTTGTTCGTCAAAATGGCTTGGATCATGTGAAAGCAATAATTTGAATGAGTCTACAGGTACTTTTTCCAGGGTCTTTTCCAATTCACCGCTTTGTCTGAAGGGAGCTTTCCCCCAATTCTCCACTCCTAAAAGCCAGAATCCCGGTTTTAGCTCAATAGCTTCGTTCAATAAAGGTGTAAAGCCAATTTCTTTGTGAATGGAAATGAGTTTTGACAAATTTGAATTCTTGGTTTCCTCCTTTTCCCACGGAACATAATCTCCGTAATCGTGGTTTCCAAGAATACTGTATTTACCGATTTTAGCCTGAATTTTTGAGAAAACAGGTTCCCACCCGAACATTTCTTCAGCAATATTATTCACCAAATCTCCGGTAAAGAAAACGAAGTCTGCCTCCAGACGATTGATTTGCTGAATAGCCTTTTCTACTTTGTCGTATTTATTGAAAAAGCTTCCCACATGAATATCACTGATCTGAACAATTTTCAATCCGTCGGATTCTTCCGGAAGATTATCAAAAGGAAGCTCAATGGTGTGCGTTTTCCAATTCCATCTTCCCCAAATGATTCCTGAAAGAATGGCAATAAACATCGCTACTGCAATTCCGTAGCCCAGATACTTGAAGAAAACAAGGTTTGTCAGCAAATAAACAATTCCGAAGAGAAAAAATCCGAGAGCAGGAACTCCGGTGGCAATCATGACACCAAAAGCGTTGAATCCTTTCCGGTAATCTGAAGTTCTTCTATTGCGGAAAAGCCGCATCATAATGATCATACTTCCGAAAAACAGAACGATCTGAAGGATTCCAAGTACAATTAAAAACGGGTTCTGGTATTCAAAGAGTGTGTATGAAAGTGTTGCCTGGGCAAGAAGAATCAGTAAGAGAATAAGTCCGAACATAGCGTTAATTTATCGACTTGTAAAAGTATAGACTATAAGGATTTAGAAAAATAACGGGAAGCCAATCTTCGTTAAAATAGGCGAAATAATCAATCAACACTGATATGTTAAAAATTAAAGCAACTGTACTAGCTACTTTTTTCCTATTTTGGTGAAAAATAAATTGCTATGAGTCGAAATTTGTACATTGTCCCGCATGATTTAACGGAAGTGGGAAACACTGCATTGGACTATGCGCTTTTCTTAGGCCGACATGTCAGGACAGACATTATGTTACTGCATTTAGTAGATAATCAAGCAAAAATCGCCACTATTGAAGCCCGACTTTGGGATATCATAAAATCAAAATCTATTCCTGAAAGCGTTGAAATGTTTGTATTGGTAACTGTGGGAGACATTTTCACGGACATCAATAAAATTGCCACTCGTGAACACGCTCAGTTAATTCTGATGGGAACTCACGGAGCAAAAGGATTCCAGAAACTGACCGGCAGCTTTGCCATGAAGGTCATTACCAGCTGCGATGTTCCTTTTATCATTGTTCAGAAAGAAACGAAGCATCAGGAAATCAAAAACATCGTCGTTCCGATCGACCTTACAAAAGAAAGTTTGCAGATCGTTAGTTCAGCCGGAGATTTGGCGCGTATTTTTGATGCAACGGTTCACGTAATCGGGGAAAGACATACTGATGAAGGGCTTTCCCAGCAAACAAAAAACCGCGTGTTGCTTATTCGGAATAAATACGATGAAAAAGGAGCAAAATGTGAGGTAAACCTACTTCCTTCAAGCGGATCGTACTCCAAAAAAGTGATCGGATACGTGAAAGAGAAAAACATCGACCTGATCGCAATTGCTTACCATTCGGAAAGTTTGCTTCCTCAATTCGATAACTTTGCTCAATCCTTAATTACCAACGATTTGAAGCTGCCATGTATGATTATTGCGGCTAAACAATCGGGTAATCTGTATTTCTAAACAGATTTATTAAACATACTGAATTTAACGGGATTCGCTACCGATTCCTGTTATTTCACTCGTGCCATTGCAAAACGTTCTTTAGCAGGCTTGCCTTCTTGTATTCCTGAAATTTCAGCAATCACTGAATCGCCTTTTTGCTCATAACGAATCGCAGTCGGGAAATCATGTTTCGGATTTTCGAACAGAATCGTATTCTCCGTTTGATTGGTCATCTTAAAAATAACCGGCTTATCGTTGTTCTCTCCGGGAATGGAAATCACACACTGAAGTGTTTCACCTTTTTTCTCCAGACGGGAATGCTCTTTGAAAACCGTATCCGCACCAACGATGACATAGGTTTCTGCTGTATAAGCATCGTCGCCGTCTTTTGTCCAGGTTTCTGACATTTTACTTTGTTCGGAGTTGTTTTCCCATCGTCCCAATAACCAGTCGGCTTTTTCAAGTTGACTTTCGGTTTTTTCTTCTGCAGGGCTTGTTGGCTCGCTGTTTTGACAGGAATACGCGACAAATAGCGTCGTAAATAATGGCAGTAGATTCTTTTTCATATTTCCTATTTTAAGTCTTAAAAATGCAAATAAATTTCATGTAAAACTTCAATTAATCGAATTTAGAAGCATCCTGCCGATCTTATTTGTCTTTTACATTTTCAATTGTCAATTTAATCCTACCTTTGTTCCGTGGAATTAGGAGTTTATAATGAATTGCGCCTCGACCGGTTTACAAGTCCGGGGGCTTATTTGGAAGATGAAGAAGGGAACGATGTATTGTTGCCTACGAAGTATGTTGATCCGTCTTTTCAGATAGACGATTTAGTAACGGTGTTTCTGTATAAAGATTCCGAAGGAAGAATTATTGCAACAACGCTTACTCCGAAAATCCTTGTCAATCAGTTTGCTTTCCTGAAAATAGTTGAAGTGAACCAATACGGTGCTTTTGCCGAATGGGGCGTGGAGAAACATCTTCTGATTCCGTTTCGTGAGCAGCCGAAACCTTTGGAAGAAGGAAAACACTACTTCATTTACATGTACATTGATGAAGCAACTCAGCGTTTGGTTGGGACTTCGCGTATTGGAATGTATATTGAACCTGTGAACGACGAAATTCAGGCCGACGACGAAGTGGATCTGATGGTTTGGGAATTCACCGAGTTGGGAATGAAAGTGCTTGTAAACAATAAGTTTCAGGGCCTGGTTTTCAAAAATGAGTTACACCGCAGAGTTCGTATGGGCGAAAACCTGAAAGGATATGTGAAAACGGTCAGACACGACGGGAAATTAGACATCGTTCTTGAAAGACCGGGTTACGACAAAATTGATACGCATGCCAGAAAATTACTTGCCATGCTGCATGATAATGACGGATTCCTTGATTTAACGGATAAATCAGATCCGGAAGAAATTCAATACAGAACTGGTTGGTCCAAGAAAGTATTCAAACAAGTGATCGGAAATCTGTACAAGCAACGTTTGATCAGTCTCCACGATAATGGAATCACTTTAATTGAAAATTAAAGGATATAGGGTAAAAGTGAAAAAGTACTTTTACCTTTTCACTTCTCACTTTTGACTTATATCGAGAATAACTCCTTGAACTTAATTGCCTGTCTTCTGGAGATTTCGATCTTCTCACCTTCCCTCACCTCTTCTCCGGCTGCAGTTTTAATGATCACAGGCTTTAATTCCACCTGCAAACCTCCGTTGAACCAGTTTTCAACTTTGTGAATCCAATTCAGATTGATAATGTATTTGCGGTTTGCTCTGAAAAAATGCTGCGGCTCCAATCGTTCTTCCAAACTATTCAGCGATCTCAGAATCAATGGTCTGCTTTTTTCAAAATATACTTTTACGTAATTCCCGTCGCTTTCGAAAATGCGCACCTTGTCTAATGAAACGTAGAAACACTTTTCACCATCCTTAATAAAAATCGAATCTGAAATCGTTAATGGACGTGAAGAACGATCAATTTTTGGTGCTTTGGCCGTTGACTGAAAATCTGCTTCCGAATTGTTCAGCAACTTTTTGACCGTTTCATCCAATCTTGCAGGATCAACCGGCTTCAAAACATAATCCAACGCATTGACTTCGAATGCCTTCAAGGCAAAATCATCGAAAGCAGTAACGAATACTACTTGCGGAATCTCGTCCAGTTTTTTCAACATGTCGAAACCGGTCATTCCCGGCATTTGAATATCCAGGAAAATCAAATCGGGCTTTAATGCTTTGATTTTCTCAATTCCTTCTTCCGGATTCTTTGCTTCGTCAATGATTTCAATTTCGTGATAATCTTTCAACAATTTCTTTAACTCTTCACGTGCAAGTCTTTCATCATCAATGATTATGGTTCTCATATGTCTTTAATTTCAATTATAGCTATTACTGTATTCGGGGTATTTTGTTTTAAGTTAAAAGTGGCCTTTCCACGATACTGAAGTTCAAGCCTTCTGAGTGTATTGGAAATACCGATTCCGATGGAATCTTTTTTATTGGAACGCAGGTTCCCGGTGTTTTCAACCTCCAGAATAACCGTATCTCCCACTTTCTTTACGCGAATCCAAACGGTTCCTCCTTCGATCAATTGGGAAACACCGTGTTTCAACGAATTTTCAACCAATGTCTGAAGAATAAACGGTGGAATCAGGAAGTTCATAACGCTGGAATCAAATTCCTGTTTGATTTCCAGGCGTTCTTCAAAACGCACTTTTTCCAGATCCAGATAATCCTGAACGATGGATAATTCTTCATCCAACGGAACCAATTGCTCACTCCCGATAATCAAAGATTTCCGAAGCAAATTGGAAAGTTTGGTAATGTTTTCCTGAGCGCGATAAGGTTCAATGTCGATCAAAGCACGGATAGAATTCAGTGAATTGAACAAAAAGTGCGGATTCAATTGAGAACGCAGGTTCTTCAACTCAATTTCGTTATGACTGGCTGTAAGTTGCAGGTTGTTAACTTCCTGTTCTCTGGAGCGTTGGAAAAAGTGAAACGTAAAATAAACACTGTTCCACAAAACAAAGAAAATGAGCGTTGCGCACACATCCAGAGAGAATTCTACCACAGAAAACTCCAGAGAAGTCTTTGAAATCAAATGAGAAACCAGGATGTTTAACAAAGACATAATTGCCGCAACAACAATCGAAGTGATGATTACACGCGGAATAAGGTTGGTTAAACGCATGTTCAGCCATCCCATTTTGATGAAGAAAAAACGCATCAAATGAGTCAGTACAATTCCAAACACAAAGAAACAAGCTGTTGAAATCACGATCATTTTCAACTCAATCTTTTGGTTGGAAAAGGTTGATGCTGAGAATATCAGCAAAGAAAGTAAGGCCCAACCTCCAACTTGAGCAAACCAATAAGTTCTTCTGGCTTTAAACATATTTCAAAGATAGCCGAAATCCGATGCGAAGCATGCTTGTTTCAAATAAACGGCAGTTAATCGGGTTGATTGGACGTATTTCGGGAAGACAAACAATTTCGGTCTGAAAATTGTAAATTCGTTCTCCATGAATCGCTTGCTTATTCTATTCCTTATTTGTGTCCATACCGCTGCAGCTCAAAGCAGGTGGACTCCTCATGTCGGAGTAAAAGCAACGCTTCTGATCGCTTTTGGTTCGCATCAAAATGCATTCGGATTCAAACTGGATTCCTATGTCGGAAATCAATACCTGCAAATCAATGCCGGTCTGACTTCCCGTTATTTCTTAACAAATCTCGGAGACAGAAAAACTTTCGGAGAACTGAGAATCAGTACGGGAGCCGTTGTGATGTTCGGAAAATCAAACAACCCGATAAACATGGATTGGGACGGTGTATTGCATCAAACTTCTTCCTCCTACTCGATTGGTTATGCACATTATTGGTACCTGGATCGTATGGGAACATCTCAGCGTTCCGGAGCATGGAATCTGGGAATCAAACGAATCGACATTTTACTTGAAAACGATGTGTTTGCCGGACAGGCGAAAGATCGTTTCCGAACCGGGTCACTCGTTGTTTCCTACAGAGACAGCTTGTACAAAGCAAGTTTGGGGCTCACAATCTGGACAGGAGAAACTGCCGAAACGCATTGGGACAGAACACCGCTTCCGGGCGCCCCGAACGGAATGAGGGATTTAACCTCAAGGCCTTACGGAAAGCTGAACCACGGAATTCTTTACGGAGAAATGAAACATCGTTTTGCAGGAGTTCAGACTGCCGGAGCGAGATTGGGTTGGGACAGCGAGCAAATTCGTCACGTTTTTCAAAACAAACTCAGTCACGACCTGGTGCTTTTCCCTAAGAGCATGAAACGGAACACACCACATTATCCGCGTTTGGATGATTCGGGAAACAATGTGTTTTACAGGAAAGAAGCGCGAAAACCGAGGTTTTATTTTCAGACATTCCTCAATGACGGTTTACCCTATTAATTACGAATGATGGTTTTCTCACAAGTGCAACATTTAAGCGTCCTTTATTTCAACACTTCTAATCCTTAAAGTATAGGTAGAGTACGGACATAGTATGAAAATGGTATAAAATCAATACTTGTTTTAGGATGTTTAGACGATTCAATACTCCAAATTACCGTTTCCCCCTCCTCCTGTTCGACTCTCAGAAACCTCCACCTCTTTTCTCATAAGTGACAATGTTGATCCAGATGCTGTCTGCCGATATTAATAAGAGTAACACAATTCTGTATTCGTAATTGTGCAGTACGGTTCGCCGATTTTTAAAACAGATCTAAAAGCACAATTCCACCATTCGCCTTTATTTCTGAAAAACCAGATAAAACATTCGTGTTTATTCATTTATTTGATGTAATTTTGCGCCCCGTAGTTACAATTTTTATATATGTCCAATTCAACAAAATACGTATTTGTAACCGGGGGGGTAACATCATCCTTGGGTAAAGGAATTATCTCAGCATCTTTGGCAAAATTGCTTCAGGCCCGCGGTTACTCTACGACAATCCAAAAATTAGATCCATACATTAACATTGATCCGGGAACATTGAATCCATACGAGCATGGAGAATGTTTCGTAACAGATGATGGAGCTGAAACCGATTTGGACTTGGGACATTACGAGCGTTTCCTGAATGTTCCTACATCTCAGGCAAATAACGTAACTACCGGACGTATTTATCAAAGTGTTATTGATAAAGAACGTAAAGGAGAATACTTGGGAAAAACAGTTCAGATCATTCCTCACATCACGGATGAAATCAAAGAACGCATTCAGATTCTGGGTAAAACCGGGAAATTCGACATCGTTATTACCGAAATCGGTGGTACGGTGGGTGATATTGAATCACTTCCGTTCGTTGAAGCCGTTCGACAAATGATGTGGGAATTTGAAAGTGATTGTTTGGTGGTTCACCTGACATTGATTCCTTATTTATCTGCTGCCGGAGAATTAAAAACAAAACCAACACAGCACTCTGTTAAACAGTTGCTTGAATTGGGAGTTCAGCCGGATATTCTATGCTGCAGAACAGAACATGAGTTGGATTTAACGATCCGCAAGAAAATTGCAAAGTTCTGTAATGTAAGCATGAATGCGGTAATCGAATCGCGTGATGCTGAATCGATTTATGACGTTCCGCTTTTAATGCAGGCAGAAGAATTGGATAAAGTAGTTCTTGAAAAATTAGGATTACCTTCTAAAAACTCTCCCGAGCTTTCAAAGTGGAAAGAATTCTTAACACGTCTGAAAAACCCGACACAAGAAGTAAACATTGGTTTGGTTGGTAAATATGTAGAATTGAAAGATTCTTACAAATCCATTTCTGAAGCATTTATTCACGGTGGTGTTGCAAATGAGGCACGCGTGAATGTGAAATGGATCCATTCCGAGTCATTGACAAAACAAAATATTGAATCTGAATTGGCAGGATTGGATGGAATTCTGGTTGCTCCGGGATTTGGTTCCAGAGGAATCAGCGGAAAGATCGAAGCAGTTCGTTTTGCACGTGAAAACAAGGTTCCGTTCTTCGGAATCTGTTTGGGTATGCAATGTGCAGTGATCGAGTTTGCAAGACACGTCCTGGATTACGAAGATGCTCATACAACAGAGATTGCAGAAGATTCAAAATATCCGGTAATCTCCATGATGGCAGAGCAAAAAAGTATTTCAAACATGGGAGGAACCATGCGTTTGGGATCTTACAAATGTCAATTGAAACCAAATACGAAAGTTGCTACGGCTTACAATACTGAATCAATCGAAGAAAGACACCGTCATCGTTATGAATTTAACAATGACTACCTGGAAGCTTTTGAAAAGGCTGGAATGATTGCAACAGGGAAAAACCCTGAAACAGGATTGGTTGAGGTAGTGGAGATCCCGGATCATCCATGGTTCGTTGGAGCACAGTACCACCCGGAATATAAAAGTACGGTAGATAATCCGCATCCTTTATTTGTTGCTTTTGTGAAAGCAGCAATCGAGAATAAGAGATCAACCGAGGGTTGATCGAAAAATATATCCGCGGTAGCGGATAATGAGCTAATGAATAAGAGAAAGCACTGCTTTCGATAAGAAGACAAACGTTAGTGCAGTCATGAGAGTATTGCAAAGCGGAGATGAACAGAGATCAGCGAAAGCTGATTGATAAGAAGACAAACGTTAGTGCAGTCATGAGAGTATTGCAAAGCGGAGATGAACAGAGATCAGCGAAAGCTGATTGATAAGAAGACAAACGTTAGTGCAGTCATGAGAGTATTGCAAAGCGGAGATGAACAGAGATCAGCGAAAGCTGATTGATAAATGACAAACCGTAGTACAGTCATGAGAACAGATTTGCTGCTACGGATGATAATGAACGGTTAAAAAATAAGAGAAAGCAGCGCTTTCACTAAATAACAAACACGAATGGATAGGAATACAGTTATTGGTCTTACGCTTATTGGTGCCTTATTGGTAGTGTTCACATACATGAGCCAGCCAAGTGAAAAAGAGGTTAAGGCAGCAAAAGAGAAAGAACAAAAAGAATTAGCTCAACAAGCAAAGAAAGACGCTGATTCGCTTGAGAAAGCAAACAAGGACAAGCCGGTTCTTATTGCAAAAAAAGACAAAGAAGGAAAGCAGATCAAAGACGAGAAAGGTCGTTTGGTTTTCATCAATCAAAAAACAAAGCAGGATACAGCAATCGCTCCTCGTGTTAAAGTACCTTCCAATGTCATTGCAAAAGGAGAAATTATTCGCTTGGAATCTGAAAAGCTGATTGTTGATTTCTCTACGAAAGGTGGAGTTGTTTCTGCAGTACAGTTGAAAGCATACGAATCGTATATGAATTTTGCCAAAAACGATGGTAAAATCACTCCGCTTTACTTGTTTAAGGATGGTGATCAAAAGAATCAGCTGATCTTCAATGTTGACGGTAAAAAATATACAACCGGAAACAAAGCGTTTGAAGTCGTTACGAAATCAAAGCATAAAGTTGTTTTCAGACACGATGTAGCAGACGGTTCTATTGAATACACGTATACTTTAAAAGGTGGATACGATTTAGGATACACGATCGCATTCAAAGATTTGTCCGGAAAAGTATTGCCGAATTCGGTATTGCTGGATTGGCAAATGGAAATGCTTCGTTCCGAAAGATTGCTTTCTGAGCAGAGAAAAGTTTCCACTATTTGTTACGAATCTGCAGACGGAAAACTAGACTGGAACAGTGAAGTTGCTGATGCGTATGAAGTTGCTGAAACGGATATGAAATGGGTGGCTTACAAACAAAGTTACTTCTCCTCTATTTTGGATGCTGACAACGGTTTCAAAAAGAACGGAACAAAATTCACGTCTGTAAACTACAAGGAAGGTTCTGATCAGTACTTTACACACATCCGTAAGTATCATTCGAAATTGAACCTGGGACTTCAATCCGTAAAAGACGGACAAGTAAGCTTCAGCTGGTATTTCGGACCGAATGATTACAATACTTTAGCTTCATACAATAATGATTATGACGATATCCTGAATCTAGGTTGGGGAGTATTCCGCTGGATCAACTTGTATGCTGTTCAACCGGTATTTGAGTTTTTTATGAGCTTCGGAATGAACGCCGGGATTGCAATCTTGTTATTGACAATCATTTTGAAATTGGTTTTGATGCCGGTTCAATGGAAAATGTTTGTTTCTTCAGCTAAAATGAAGATCCTGAAACCACAAATTGATGAGATCAACGGGAAATATCCGAACAAGGAAGATGCAATGAAAAAGCAAATGGATATGATGGCTTTGTATCGCGCTTCCGGGGCTTCACCGCTTGCAGGTTGTGTTCCGATGCTCTTCCAGATGCCGATTCTATTGGCGGTATTCCGTTTCTTCCCTGCTACATTTACCTTGAGACAACGCGGATTCCTTTGGGCGGAAGATTTATCTTCATTCGATTCAATCTGGGATTTCGGGACGTATATTCCATTGTATGGTAACCACATTTCCTTGTTTACGCTTTTAATGGCTGTAACCACATTGGCTTACACGCACTTGAACTCGTCAAACATGACGCAACAGCAACAGCCGGGAATGCCGAACATGAAAATTATTATGTATATGTTCCCTATTATGATGATTTTCTTCTTCAACAACTACTCTTCAGGTTTGAGTTATTATTACTTCATCTCTACTTTGATGACGATCATCCTGATGTTTGTGATCAAGAAATTCTTTGTGGATGAAGAGAAGTTGAAAGCTAAAATGGCAGAAGCGCAAACAAACTCCGCTAATAAAAAAGGCGGCGCGGCTCCTAAGAAAAAGTCAAGTTTCATGCAGCGCTTAGACGATTTACAACGTCAGCAACAAGAGCAGGCAAAGAATAAGGCTAAAAAGAAATAAAATCAAAAAAGCGAGATTAAGAGTCTCGCTTTTTTGATTTAAAATACAAGTCTATCAAAAACGCCCCGGCATTTAATTGTCGGGGCGTTTTTGTTTGTGTCAATATTGCGGGTTTATCTTCTCTGGATTCTTCCTCCGCCACCGCCTCCATTTGCAGGTCGGACTTCTCTGTTTGGAGTTGTCTGTCTGATCACAGGAGCAGGTTGTCTTTGTTGCGGTTGAGGCTGAACGCGTACAGGATTTCGTTGTTGTTGCTGTACCGGTCTTGGTTGCGGTTCCACACGCGGAACCCGTTCTGCAGGTCGTTGTTGTGGAGTCGTAACCGGAGCAGGAGTTCTTCTGGCAGGATCTGCGGTTCGTATATTTCCGTCGTTTGTTCTCCCACCATTGTTAATGGTTCCTCCGTTGTTTGGATTAACAGGTCTCGGGGCAGCCTGTTCTCTATTTACCGGAGTTCTTTCCGCAGGATTCACTGTTGTCGGACGCGTTGTTCCTGTTTTCATTCCGTCAGTTCTTCCAAGAGGCTTCGCTTCTGTGTTGGTTGTTCCGGCTTTGTTTGGTTGTGTAACTCTGCCGTTTGATACGTTTGCAGAAGATCGGCCCGTCACTGCCCTGTTTTTGTAAGCTGTGCGTTGTGGCTCATATCTGCCTTTCACGTAAGCACTGTTGGAATGATTGTTTTTGTAGATATTGTGTGCGTAAGGAACATGGTAAACATTGGTGTAATGACACCAACCGTGATAATGATAAACACGTTGGTAATACACATGCCAGTAAAGTGGTCTCCATGGTCTCCACCAGGAAGGATAATAATCCCAATAATAGGGTGAATACCACGGATCGTACCATGGGTCGTAAATGTACTGAACACAAGGCCAGCCCCAAACGTTCACAAAAACGAAAGTTGCAGGTGCTGTATAATTGGAAGGTCCTGATTGTTTGACAGCCCGTTCTTCAACCGGCTCCATAATCTTTTCTTCACCATATAAAGTTTCGTTTCCGATAATTTGTAACTGAGCTTCGGAATTGGATCGTTTTTCAATAACGATCGCGGCAACGTCCTGAGATTCTTTGCTGTTTACAGGAATTTGAAGCAAGATGGCATGATTGTCACCTTCTTTTTTATCGACTACACGGATGTAATCAATCGCGTTATCTCCATTCAAATCCAGGTTGTTTACCGCATTGGATTCGGTATTGAGTTTTTTTTCAAATTCTTCCAGTGTGGAAGATTGTTTAAAGAGTTGGAGAGCTCCCTGTAAATCAAAGTTGTCTCCAGGCATTCCGGTACTGTCATTGTCCTGCGCGAATGTGTTGAATGCCGGCACCGCCAACATGATCAACCCTAAAAAAATCAACTTTTTCATATCTGGTATTTTTAACTACCAAATAAGTTACAAAACCTATACCAAGCTTACTAGTCATTAACTATTATTGTGAAAAGTAAACAGCAAGCCTGCTGTCTTCGAATCTCATTCGAAACTCGGACAAACAGGCGATGTCATTATTTTACTTTGCGTCTCTCAGCTTAATAAAATCCTGAATTTTGTCGTTTTCGATTAATACAGCCAGGTTATACTGAACCAATTTCCAGTCCTTCCCCACTTTCATCAACACACCGCTTCCTCTGCAATCTTTCATCCATGTATCGATCTTTTCATCAAACCATGCGATCTTTCCATCTTTGGAAATTTCAATATGTCGTTCGATTTTCCGGAAGTCCCATCCTTTTCCCTGATCGAAGTACGGTTTACAGAACGCACCGAATGCTTCCTTGTTCCATCTTTCAGTTGGGTCGGTTCCCATAAAAATGAAATTATCAGCCATCAAACCGAAATAGTTTGCATAGTTCCCTTCCGCTGCGGCTTTGTGCCAATTATCGATTAGAGAATCGATGTTTTCTGTTTCTGTAGGTTTTTGAAACGTAAATCCGGAGACAATCAAAAATCCGGTTAGTAACACGAAAAATAGTTTTGTTGTTTTCATAGGCAAAAAAAATACCGTCCCGGTTTAGCCAAGACGGTATTAAATATACAAGATTTGAAAATTATTTTTTCACTTTAGCCTGACACATTTTTACTGCAGCCGCTACATCGATCACAGCTCCTGTTGTTGACAGTTTTCCAAAATCTACAGATTCTGCTGTTCCCGGAGAAGGAATCATTGTTCCTTTGTATTGTTTCGCGGAAGCCAACATAATGTCTTTGATCTCTTTCATAGACAATGTCGGGAAGTAAGATTTCAACAAAGCCGCTACTCCTGAAACCATCGGTGCAGCCATAGAAGTTCCCTGAAGAATTTTATAGTCGCTTTGAGGAATCGTGTTGTAAATTTCGAAACCAGGCGCAAAAACGTTTACCTGACGGGAGCTGAAGTTTGAGAAATCAGCAGCCAATTTTTTCTTGTCTCTTGTAGAAGCTCCGATACACAAATACATATCCAAAGGTTTTGTCTGGAAAGAGTATTCATTTGTAGGGAAGTTTGGATTCTCATCCAGGTTCACTCCGTCATTTCCTGCAGCGTGAATCAATAAAACACCTTTTGAATCGGCATAAGCCATTGCGTCATACACTTCTTTCTGGTGTTTTGAATAAGCTTTTCCGAAAGACATATTAATAACAGAAGCTCCGTTATCAACTGCGTAGCGAATTGCCAAAGCAACATCTTTATCCTGCTCATCACCATTTGGCACAGCACGCAAAGACATTAGTTTTACATTTTCAGCAACTCCGTCACCGCCTAATTCGTTCATTCTTACTGCTCCGATAATTCCACCAACGTGAGTTCCGTGAAGTGCTTCTGGTCCTTCTACATCGTTATTACCGTATTGAACGTCATTGAAATCATCCGGATTATCTCCGATAAACTGACGATCGTTATAATCCATGTTTAATTGGTATTCTGCGCTTGACTTGAAGTGTTCCAAAGCTTCCTGGATATTCTCTTCTGTCAATTGACCGTTTGCAATGTAAACACCGATTTGCTTCAATTGCATGTCTTGTTGAGATTCAGGCTTCATTTTCTGAACATCTTCTTCTGTGAAGTTTGGTCCTAATTTCTCAATCAATTTCGCTTTAAGCACCGGAAGCATTTGCTCCAACTGTGTATATTGCTCCAATGCCTGAATGTTTTGATTGCGCTCGTCTTCGATTGCTTTGAACAATTCTTTGTACTTCGCATAATCAGCTTTGTCGGCACTGGAAATATCCGATTCGGATTTACCTTTGAATCGTGCATGTAATTCTGCACAGATTCTTGTTTTCTCTAAACGCGCATAGTTTTGGTTTTCTCCGTTCGGACTTCCAAGGAAATTCCAACCGTGAACATCATCGATATAACCGTTTTTATCATCATCAATTCCATTGTTTGGAATCTCATCTTCGTTTGTCCAGATTTTCCCTTGTAAATCTTTATGTTCTACATCGATACCAGAGTCAATCACAGCAACTACTACAGTTGTGGATTTTTGCTTTTTCAATGCAGAATAAGCCTTTTCAGTGTTCATTCCTGGTGTAGCTCCGTTATACCAGTTTTTTATCTCTTCTACTTTCTGACCGTAGATAAAATTCATTACACCAACAGAAAATAAGGCAAATGACAACGTGACAATTCTTTTCTTCATGTCTATAAGTTCTTTTTTTGAGCGGAATACACTTCCATTTAAACAAATATCTTAATTTGCGTAAGATAATTGTTATCATACTTTATTAAAGGTTTAAAAAAATGTTCATAGGAAAACTACGACAACAAGCGGTGAAGGTAAAAAAAATATTACTGATAGCAGGATTAATTTTGATCAATTCAATAAGCGGTTTTGCCCAGACAGATAATTTCAAATTCAAGAAGCTCTTAGAAGAACAACCACATGTTTCAATGGCATTTGCCGTGACAAATTCAGGCAATCTGGACCGGTTATTAGCAACAAAGGAAATTTCTGTAAAACAAGTTACCCGTGAATGGATTTATATTCAGGCACAGCCCGTTTGGATTCAGGAAGCTATGAATTCGAAGATTATTCAATCATTCTATCTGGAATTTTCACTTCCGAAAGCACTGAATGATTCTACTTTAGTAAAGCATTTTGTAAAACCGGTTCATCAGGGAGTTGGCTTGCAAACACCATTTACAGGAAAAGATGTGATTGTTGCTTTTGTTGATCAGGGATTGGATTACAATCATCCGGATTTCATCGATGCAAACGGAAATACGCGTGTTCTTTATTATTGGGATCACACATTGCCTTTTGATGCTGTTCGTACTCCGCAACCATACGGATACGGACAAGTGTGGGATGCAAACGATATTCAGTCCGGAAATTGCGGCAGTATGGAAGAAGCTTCTGCCCACGGAACTTCCGTAACAGGAGCCGGAGTTTCAAACGGATTGGCAAACGGACAGGAAAAAGGAATGGCTCCGGATGCTAAAATCATTGTGATTGAAACCAATTTCAATCTGCCGAACTGGACTTTAACAGTAGCTGATGCCTGTGATTTTGTATTCAAAAAAGCAGAAGCATTAGGCTTGCCGGCCGTTGTGAATCTTTCGGTTGGTTCTTATTTGGGAAGTCACGACGGAACAGACCCGGCAGCTGTTTTGATGGATAATTTACTGGATGAAAAAGATGGACGAATCATTGTCTGTGCAGCCGGAAACTCAGGTTCGTGGGGGAAATACCACGTTCACGGAGATGTTGATTCGGATACTTCTTTTGTTTGGGTAAAACCAAATCCCTCAAGTCAGTTGGGGCCAAATACGGTTTATCTGGATCTATGGACCAGTTTAACAGATGCAACCTGGGATTATGCCTGGGCAGCAAATTTGGGCAGCGGAACTTTTCAGGAACGCGCACAAACGATTTACCGAACAGCAAACACAGGCATTGGAACTGTGATTCGCGACACTTTATGGAATGCCGGCAACCGGATTGCGACAATGGAAATCTATCCGGAAATCATCGGACCGAATTTACATCTGGAGTTTTATCTGAATCATGTCGATTCTGCAAGTTATTTGTATGCCCTTAAAACAAAAGGAAGCGGAAAATACGACGCATGGAGCGGCTCTGCTTTTATTTCCTTGAATGACATGGCAACAACAGGGCTTCCAACAACGGCGGTTTATCCGAATATTCAACATTACAATATGCCGGATTCACTTCAAACGATTGTTTCTTCCTGGAACTGCTCACCAAAAGTGGTTACCGTAGGAAATATCCGGAATCGATACAGCCATATTGATAAAAACGGGAATACATATTTGCCGAATCCACCGAATTATACGGCAGTTGGTCAGCTAACTCCCGCTTCGGCAAAAGGACCAACAAGACACGGACATATTAAACCGGATGTCGTAGCCTGTGGAGATGTTTCTTTGAGCGCAGGTCCTTTTTGGTTGTTGAATGATCCGGGATACAATGCTTCTATGTCGATTGACGGATTGCATGTGCGAAACGGCGGAACATCGATGGCTTCTCCTGTTGTAGCAGGAATTGCTGCACTTTACCTGCAAAAATGCAGCAAAGGAAATTACCAGAGCTTTTTGGATGCGATTCGTTCTACTGCATTTACAGATGCCTTCACCGGAACAATTCCGAACAATGCTTATGGTTACGGAAAAATCCATGCTTTGAATATGATGCAGCAATCCAATTTCACCAATACAATTACTGCGGATACATTCTTTTGTCCGGGCGACAGTGCAGTTTCCACAGCATCTATTCCGAATTACGATATCCGCTGGATGAATGGTGATACGACCTATAATTCCGCATTAACCGCTTCCGGAGATGTTTATTTCATGGCTTATGATCAGAACGGATGTATTTCTTTCTCAGATACAATTACTGTTTTAGCAGCCTCTGCTCCACCCGCTCCTGTTATTTACGTAAACGGAACCTTGCTTTCTACTGATCCATATCCGAGTTTGCAATGGTATGAAAACGGTGTGGCAATTCCGGGAGCAACCAATGCTAATTATACAATCACACTTCCCTCTTCTTCTTTCTTTACGGTGTCGAGAACAAGTACGGATGGCTGTGAAGTCTTTTCGCAACCATACAATCCGTCTTTGGGAATTGAAGAACTAGCAAATCAAATTCACGTTTATCCGAATCCTACTCAGGGAAATGTAACCATTGACACTTCTATCCCGGTCAGCGATGTTCAGGTGCTTGACGTTCAGGGAAGAACAGTGAAAACAATTTCAGACGGCAAGCACGAAATTTCTGTTTCTGAGCTTGAATCAGGTACTTACTATTTAATTATTCACACGGATGTTCAATACTTTCAGGTGAAAATTGTGAGGAATTAAAAAGAAACTGTATTTTTGGCTCAAATAAATTAATCGAATGAATTTAACAGGTATCATTGCTATTTCAGGGAAAGCAGGACTTTATAGAGTTTTGGCACAAGGTAAAAACAACATCATCGTAGAATCATTGGAAGATAAAAAACGCGTTCCTGCGTATGCTTCCGACAGAATTTCTGCTTTGGATGACATTTCTATCTACACCTATGATGAAGATAAACCGTTAAAAGAAATTTTCATTTCGATTTTTGAAAAGGAAAGCGGTAAAGAAACGATTTCTCACAAAGAGGATCAAAGTAAGCTAAAAGGTTACTTATTGGAAGTTTTGCCGAATTTCGATCAGGAACGTGTTTACGCTTCTGACATTAAGAAGATCTTTCAATGGTATAACTTATTGTTGAAAGCCGGAGCTTTGGTGCTTGAAGAAGAAGCAACAGAAGAAGTTGAGGCTCCGAAAGAAAAGAAAACAGCTAAAGCAAGTGCTAAAAAAGACGATGCTGAAGCAGCTCCTGCAAAAGAGAAAAAAGCTCCTGCTGCAAAGAAAACAACAGCAACAACCGTTAAGAAAACGGATAAAATGGCTGCTCCGAAAGCAAGTGCAAAAACAACAAGCGCTAAAAAAGTGGCTGCTCCTAAAACAGGATCTTCCAGAGGTAAATAATATTCTGAATATTTCTTAAAAAGTCGGGGTGAAAAATTTTTCACCCCGACTTTTTTTATTTTTGTATTATGAGAAAATTTGTAGCTGCCGACTTCAATTGTGAAAGTTGGAATTCCGTTGAATCATACCTTGCTGATCTTCAAAACCGCGATATTTCCAGCAAAGAATCATTTAAACAATGGTTGTTGGATAAGAGTGAACTTGAAGCTGTTTTGGAAGAGAACATGGCATGGCGTTATATCAGAATGACGATTAATACACTGGATCAAAAACTGACGGAATCGTATCAGTTTTTTGTAACGGAAATTCAGCCGAATTTAGCTCCGTTCGAAGATTCATTGAATCAAAAAATGATGACTTCTCCGTGGATTGATGAATTGTCTAAGGACAAAGCTTACTCGATTTATTTCAGAGGAGTAAAATCTGCTTTGGAGCTGTTCCGAGAAGAAAATATTGCGGTTGAAACGGAAATCAATACCTTGAGTCAGCAGTTCGGAGCTATTTCCGGGAAGCAAATGATTTCATATCAGGGAAAAGAATTGACCATGCCTCAGGCTGCGAATTATCTGAAAGATCCGAATGAGGCAATCCGGAAAGAAGTTTACGATCTGATCGTTTCCCGCAGACTGCAGGACAGAGATGCTTTGGATTCCTTGTTTGATCAATTGGTGAAACTACGGAATCAGGTAGCGCTGAACGCTGATTGTTCCGATTACAGAGAATATAAATTCAAAGCTTTAGGCCGTTTTGATTATACAGTGGCCGATTGTCTGGCTTTTCATGATGCGATTGAACAATTAATCGTTCCGATTGTTAAGCAATTGAATGAGAAGAAAATACAGAAGTTATCTAAAGTAAAACTTAAGCCCTGGGATCTGGAAGTTCATCCGGATGGATTAGCTCCGTTGAAACCATTTAAGAACGGAGAAGAACTGCTGGATAAATCCATTTCTGTTTTCAAAAAGTTGGATACTTACTTCGGAGATTGTCTGAAGACCATGAAAAGCGGAGGCTTTCTGGATTTGGATTCAAAAGCCGGAAAAGCACCGGGAGGATACAACTATCCGCTTTACGAATCCGGAATCCCGTTCATTTTTATGAATGCAGCCGGAGCTCAGAGAGATTTAACGACAATGGTTCATGAAGGCGGACACGCTGTTCATTCATTCCTAAGCAAGGATCTGGAATTGACAGGATTTAAGTCTTTACCTTCTGAAGTAGCTGAGTTGGCTTCCATGTCGATGGAATTATTGACAATGGGGCTTTGGTCTGAGTTTTACACGGATGAAAGTGATCTGAAGCGCGCGAAACTGGAACAAATCGAATCTGTCGTGAAAGTATTGCCTTGGATCGCGCAAATTGACGCTTTCCAACATTGGATCTATACCAATCCAAACCATACAAAAGAGGAAAGAACACAGGAATGGCTGAATCTGAGCAAACGCTTCGGTACAGGAATGGTTGATTATGACGGCTATGAAGCTGTTTTGGAAAGTTCCTGGCAAAAGCAGCTGCATTTGTTTGAAGTTCCGTTCTACTATATCGAGTATGGAATTGCTCAGTTGGGAGCTCTTGGAGTTTGGAATAACTACAAGAAGGATTCACAAAAAGCGCTGACAGATTATAAAAACGCTCTTTCATTGGGATACACGAAGTCTATTCCGGAGATTTATGAAACTGCAGGATTGAAATTTGATTTCTCCCGGTCCGCATTGGAAGACATCAGTAAGAACTTACTGAATTCGATCAACGAATTGAATTAAAAAGTCAATAAACAAGTCGGGGCGAAAATTATTCGCCCCGACTTGTTTTATATCTATGCTCCTATTACTCTTCTTAAATCACTGATTTGAGATTCCCAAAGTCGTACGATTTCATCTCTTTCTGTTTTTTCCGCAAAATCGGAAACAGTCAGAATAACCACTTTCGTCATCGGGTCGATGGTGTATTTCATTTCGAAGAATGTTTCCAGATCATCTTCCTCGTCATACAACCATTGCCATTTAATTGATTCTCCCGCTTTTTTGGAAATCAAACGTGCTTTCTCTTCACTTCCATCCCAATGGAAGGTATACATGTCATCTTTCACAATCACATCATCCGCAAACCACTCGCTTAATCCGTCAGGAGTGGACAACAATTTATCCAAGACCTTAGGTGAGGTTTTTAATACATATTCTAACTCGAATGGTTCCTTTTTTGTCATAGTAGTTTAATAATGTTAACTTCGCGCCGAAAAATCATTTTCGAAATATACACATTTCTTTTCATGGCATTAGTACATTCATTTGAAAAAAACGGAAACAAGCTCTTCAAATACAGAGGACAAATTCCGGTAATTTTATTCGTTTTAGCTGTTCCTGTGATTTACTTCACGGATGTTCAATGTATTATGGACAGCGATCAGTGGTTCTACATCTGTACGGGAGCGGCAATCGCTATGTCGGTTTTGGGACAAGTGATCCGCGCAATTGCAATTGGAACAAGTAATAAAAATACCTCTGGAAGAAATACGCAGGAGCAAGTTGCCGAAGCTTTAAATACGAAAGGAATCTACTCTACTGTGCGTCATCCGCTTTATTTAGGGAATTACTTCATGTGGATCGGGATTGTGTGTTTCACTTTCAATATTTACTTCATCGTTATCGTGAGTTTGTTGTTCTGGATTTACTACGAACGAATCATGTTTGCTGAAGAGCGTTTTCTGGAGCGTAAATTCGGAGAAAGCTATGTTACCTGGTCAAACAGCGTACCTGCTTTCTGGCCAAGTATGAAGAATTATATCAAAGGAGATATTCCTTTTTCAATGAAGACGATTCTGAGAAGAGAGTATTCAGGAATCTCCGCAACCGTACTGGGCTTTGTTTTTGTGGCTGGAATCCGGGAGTTTTTCATGACAAAAACGATTGCAAACCCATTTGTTTACGTTTATTGGATCGCAGGAGCAATTTTATTTAGCTTGATTTTCAAGTTACTAAAGCATAAGACAAAAGTTTTATTCGAAGAAGACCGTTCATAGGCTTGCACAGAAGAAAAATGTAACTATCTTTGCACCGCCTTTCAGGAAAAGGTAAGAAGATGGCGAGATAGCTCAGTTGGTTAGAGCGCAGGATTCATAACCCTGAGGTCCCGAGTTCAACTCTCGGTCTCGCTACAAAAAGCTCAGTTTAATACTGAGCTTTTTTCGTTTTGTAATATTTTGAGATTTCGAGTTCATCCCGATAACTATCGGGACCCGGTCTCGCTATAAAAGAGGAAGTTTTTACTTTCTCTTTTTTTTGTTTTAATGTTTTTGGAAAACAAGGTTCTTGGGGTCATCCCGATAATTCCAGAGTTTTTTACCGCAAATGCACAAATGGATGCTCGCCTACCGGACTCGCTAGTTGAATTGTGGGACCGGAAAGCCCCACCAATATCTGCGCATCAACTGAATTCTCGGATAAGTTGTTTAGAAAACATTAGTCTTTGATCACCAAATCGTACTTGGAAAGCAATCCGAGCAAGCCTGCGTGTGAAAAAGCAGCTTTCTTAATGCGGTTTCTCTCCGGATTGATCTCGAAATTAACGGCAGAAGTGAAATCGGCTTTATCGAGGATACTGCGATCGAAAATGGTGCGGGTTAAATCACAATTCAGGAATTTTGCTTCCGTAAGGTCGCATTCGGAAAAATCGACCTCTTTCAGAACCGAATTGGTGAAAATGGTCTTCTTCATACGTTTTGAGTGAAAAGTCGCGTAATCGACATTGCAATCGGTAAACTTAACCGAAAACAGAAAGTCATTGCAGGAACTGAAATCAACTCCAACAATTTTGCAATCCTTGAAATGAACATCTTTTAACCCGGCATATTTCACGACCGTCAACGAGAAATTACAACTTTCGAATTCACAATCCACAAAATCAATGCTGCTGAAGTTGCTTTTGGTGAAATCACAGTCCGTAAACTTACAGTTACTAAACTCATTATTAACGAGTTGTTTGTTTGCGTAATTAACCTTATTGAATGTCTTTTCTTCGTGAAGTTTGCTGCTCATTTTGCCGTTTTCTGTTTCAACAAATTTACTGAATGAAATCAAGAAAGGTTCAGTAAAAAGCAGATTGACAGACTGATTTTTACAGGTTTAGCGGTTGAAAAGTATGTTGGATAAAACTTGTGAAATCGAAAAATAATCTGTGGTTTCTTGGTGGAAACTAGTTTCTAATAGTATATCAGTGTATTTTGGAAACTATTCTGATGTAATTTTGTCCAAAAACACATAACGATGAATTTAATTGACACAATGAATTGGCGCTACGCCGCAAAACACATGACAAGCGAGAAGGTTTCTGAAGAAAAAGTTCAGGAAATTCTGGAAGCAATCAATCTAACAGCAACTTCTGCCGGAATGCAACCATTCCGGGTTTTATCCATCTCGAATCCGGAGATCAAAGAAAAATTGCAGGCTGCATCATTTAATCCGCAAGTTACAGAGTCCTCTCACCTGCTTGTTTTCGCTTCTTTTACACACGTTTCAAAAGAGCAGGTAGACGAGTATATTGCATTGGTTGCAAAAACACGTGGTATTCCGCTGGAAAGTTTAAACGATTTTAAAGAAAAACTTTCAGGATTTCTAAGTATGCCAGAAGAATTTGTTAAAACCTGGGCAGCTAAACAAGCATATATTGCTTTAGGAACAGCTATTGTGGCTGCAGCAAACCTGAAAGTGGACAGCACACCGATGGAAGGATTTGACAATGCTGCTTTCGATGAAATTTTAGGATTGAAAGAAAAAGGGCTGCAATCAGCCGTGATTCTTGCTTTGGGTTATCGTAATGAGGAAGCAGATCCTTATGCAAAAGCAAAAAAAGTGCGCATTCCTTTGGAAGAATTGGTAGTGACTTTGAATTAAAGACCAAAAACCAACCCGAAATAAAACCGTTTAAAGAGCCTCAAAAAGGCTCTTTTTTTATTCAAATGGAGAATACAGTAATTCGTTCGGTTTGAAATAAATATATCCGTTCGGAAGGTCGAGAATCGTGTTAAAGCGTTTCAGGAAATTATTCCCGAAAAACCCGGCCATTTCTTCCGTTGCATCAATTCCTTCTGTTGCACTGGAAAGATTCATCGGAATGGCATAAAAGGATTTCTTTCCGACTTTCAATTCCGGAGCCAGAACAATGGGCATATCATAAATGGAACCGTCAGAACCCTGAAAAGATGCAAGAGCAATCTGTTCCGTTTTATTCTTTAAAACATGTTTGCGTTCGTAAGGCGAAGCAATTGTCAAAGCGTCGTTTGCACCGGAATCTAAACCAAAGTATCCAGAATACTGTTTTCCTTTAACAACAATCGAACAGGGAATAGTCGGGTATGAATCCACGAAATGAATTTTCAGCTTGTCGTAATTTTCAAGATTTGCTGTAAATCCGGCTGGTTCATGAAACTTCAAAACGCGTTTGTTGTAATCAATTTCAATAATGTGTTTGTTCATCAAATCCGTTCCGAAGACTCCGTCAAAAGCATTTGACCCGAAATCGATTAATGTCAAGGTAACTTTGCTTTTCACGATTCCCGAAAAGGAAACCTGATTGTTACCGCTTGTTTTGACTTCATTCACACCATTCGACCCTTCGTTCATTGATTTTCCGTCGATCTGCAACGGAACCTGCTTATTGGAATTGGTGTTGATCACCGAGCTGTTTGCGCCGGTGTCAAATAAGAATTTCACACTATCTGTTTCATTGATTTTGCAATAAATGAAAATGCAATTGTTTTCCAGCGTGAAAGGCACAACCGATTGAGAAAACAACGCAAAAACCGAACAGGTAGAAATCAGGCTGAGAAGAAATTTCATAAAGATTATTGATGTTGTTTAATGATTTGAGCCAATTGATTTGCGGGAACAACTCCAGATTGTCTCCAAACTACTTTTCCTTTCTTGAAGAGAATCAATGTCGGTACACTGCGAATCTGATATTTGCTTGCAGCATGCGGATTTTTATCCACATCTACCTTCAAAACAGAAGCCGTATTTCCCAATTTGGATTTCAAATCGTCCAAAACAGGTTTCATCGTTTTACATGGTCCGCACCATTCTGCAAAGAAATCTACCAAAACAGGTTTTTCAGCATTGATTATTTCGGAAAAAGAAGCCATTTGTGTTTTTCTTTTAAAATTACAACTTCACGGCAAATCTCCCCGGAACAAAGGGATTGATTAACGTTATTTGTGTTTTTTGAAAACAAGTAGATTTCCTCTGAATTGAATGGTCGCAGGATCTCCGGTTTGAAGATAACAGGAACCAGAGTTGTCTGAATCAATATTCCAATAACACCATTCTTCTGATAATACTCCGAATAATACTATGAATATTGAAGCTGGGAATGCATCAATCATGAAAAAGCTTTTACTACTCTGGCTTCGCCCAAAACAACTCCGGATTATTTGTTTTATAGATCACGAATTGTTCTCCGGTTTTAATGATGGTACTTTCTACCTTTTGAGGTGTTTGTTCCAATCCGTCCAAAGGTAATAACTCTACATAAACAAACACTTTGCCTTCTTTTTGTGTTTCAGTGTCGTATTCACTTGCCACAGGTGTTTGCAATCGATATAAATTCTTGGCCATATACTGATCCAGGTATTCCACCCTGGTTTGGCTGCTTAGTCTGTTCCAGTTGGCATCCGGATTCAGGATTAGTGTTTTTCCGTTGATCAATCGTTCACGGACTTCCTGAACGCCCAATAACTCGCCTTTTTCATTCATGACATAAGCATCAAAAGTCGGATCCATCCAAATCCACTTCTTCAGATCCTGACTATAAACCATGTTGATTACATGGCAATCGTCAAACTTCGTTTCTTTCGGCATACAGGTAATGTGACGCGATTTGATTCCCATGGACAAATAACATTCGTTCAAAATAGTTGCCAACATCCGGCAATTGACTCCGCGGTTTTCTGTTTTACAAACCTGAATCAAATCCAAAGCATTTTTCAAAGCCGGGTTATCACTGCTTCCGTCATGTCTCACGGTATTGTGAACCCAATGCATCAGGTTGATGATCTTAGAGATTTCATTTCCTTGTCCCGCGATGGAATCCAGCTTCAGATCCTTCCGGATTTTCGCCAAACGCTCGGCATTCATTGACTGGTAAGTAAATGACGGAATAAAACGTTGGTCGGAATAATTGTATTTAGCCGCTTTTTTCAGCTTCGTGAGATACGGTTCCATGTAATTTACCTGCGTCCAGGCAGAATCTTTCCCATTCAATAAAATGACAAAATCCACGCTTGGATTTTTAGGACTTACACGAACCGTTATTGAATCCACATCCGTAATGAAGGTAACCTGATTGTTAAATGTCACATAAGCATCCGGTTTTGCTTCGGGAACAATCGTCCAGGTCGCTCCTTTCCAGATCTTTCCGTCACGGATGCTGACTTTATCCGAAGAGGCTTTGATGACAACAGGTTTGATTTGAGCTTGCAGGAGTGTGATACAAGTCGTAAATACGAATAAAAGAGGTGTTTTCAAATTCATTTAGTGTGTTTCTTGTAAGACAAATAAACAACCAAAAAGTTACAGGTTCGTCGTCAAACTTTTTGCAATGATTCGGTAATCTCTCCAACGGTTTGTGCCAGAATCCATTCGATATTCCGATCAACCTTCTCTTTTGTTTCTCCATAGTCAGGCTGTCTTCCAATGACTTGTCCGTTCCAGGTTAATTCATTGCTGGTTCCATTGTAGTGAATAATCGGAATGTCTCCTGCTTCAAAATCTTGTTGGACCAATCCATTGATTACTTCGGCACCACGAATCTCAAAACCTTTTCCGCGAAGAGATTCTACAATATCCACTTCTGCACTTTTAACACTTCCTGCTATTCCTCTAAGATTCTTGTTTCTTTTGTTATCCCGGTAGCTGCGCATACAAATCTTGAAAATATTGGTACCGATCGGTACAATCCGAACCTGATCAGTGCGGAGAATCGTTGAAGTGGTTCCTTCTCCGATTTCTTCCTTATTGACACGGAGAATTTCTAACAAATGAGCAATTCCTCTTTGGAGATCACCTTCGTAAACTCCTCCTTTTTCAACGTCTTTATCCCGGATATTACCAATGTATTTGTCGAATGAAGGATCTTCTGTGCCCAATTCTCTCCAGGCTTGTCTCTCTTCAACGGTGTAAAAAGAATTATTGGAAAGCTTCAGGTCTATTTCAGAAATATGTTCAAAAACACCCTTTTGAAGTTCACTGGATTCGAAATCCCGGGCTGTCATAACGCTCATCAAAAAGGAAGTTTCCCCATCGATAATTGCAGGCCCGTTGGCTGCAGCCATAATATTTTCATAATGGAGATCGTTGACTCCGAATAATTTGGATGCAACGGCCAACTGCCCCAATTGGTAGTAGTACGTTTTGATCTCAGAAACTGTTTTTATCGAATGGTGCTGAATAAACTCAACATAAGATCCTTTCGTTTTGGATGCATGAAACTTCATCGTTGGCAATTCTGCACCTTTTTTATTGAGAGTATCAAAAGCGCTGCCTTCATTATCCAATAATGCTCTATCGGGTGCTACGGAGCGTGGTTTATAAACAACCTTCTGCCCGCCTTCCGATTCGATAATCACAACTTGTTCCGCTCCATGATGCAGATCTGACCCTGTGAAAGAAACGTGTTTGACACCTCCCTTTAAACCAAATTTTTCTTTCAGGTCTTTCCAGTCTTTTTGTAAAAGGCTATCCAATTCAATAATGTTGCGGACCATTTCAATGTGTCGTTTTTGAGCCAGTTCCACATCGGATTCTCCTAACTTATCATCTTTATATCCTGCTTCTTCGGATTTAAAATCAGGATGAAGGGTTTGCTTAATAATTAACTTATTGGCCTCAGAATTCATATATGGCGGCAGGAATCCGATCGTATCCAGGTAGTATTGGATAATTTTTCCAACTTTGGAACCCTTGCTGTTACCTGTATAGGCATTGAGCATATCATCGTCTACTTTCATACCAACAGCTGTAATCTGATTGGAAATCCGATCCAGTTTTTGCTGAATGGTTTGTAAATCTTTAGACGTTTCTATGATCTCGGCAGCTTTTACTTTTTTATTCCTGATCACGGCAAGTTCCTGTCCAAGTCCCGTGATTTCAGGAAAGCGCGGAGTATACGGTGTCATTTCCTGAAAATAAGTAGTGACATCTTTCTCTTTTTGAAGCAGACGTTCTTCTTCATCGTTATTGTAAAGGAAATTCAGAAAGCGATCGAATTTCACGGCTTGTACGGGATGTCCCGACTGATTATTCATCCCGGATTTTTTCTCGTTGCTTATTGCTTGATTTCCGGATTGATCCGTCGATTTGAATTGTACCGCTTTTGCTCCCATCACGTCAGCTTCCTTTTCCAAACCGGCGTCATCATTGATCGGAACAGCCTCTTTCAGTTGCACGTTTGGTTTTACCCTTCCTTGTTTTTGTTGAACCACGTGCCAGGCTTCATGAGGAAGGTGTTTTTCCTGTCCGGAAGCCACATGAATGTCAGTTCCCTGAGCATAAGCATACGCCTGCAATTGAGCCGGTTTATCGGAATTGTAGTGAACCTTCACATCATTCAATGAATAACCCGACAAGCCTTCAACTCCTTCTTTGAGCGAGTCAGGCAAACCGGTTTTGTTCTCTTTTTTCGGGAGAGGCGTCTGTTGGTTCAACTGATTATCAGCTGCTTTTTGAAATTGTGCTATTTGCCGGGATTGAGGACTTGCATCGGCGGCTTGCTGATGATTTTGAATGGAATGTGCTTCCGAACGATCATCTGCCAATTGCAGTGGAGTTTGCTGCTGCTTCCCTGAAAGTGCTCTCCTTTGTTCGGTCTGCTTCTGAACAGGTTTCTCAGCGCGTTTATTCATGTGAATAGTTTATGAATCAGCTACTAATTTAAAGATTGTTTTCCATCTTTTGAATGAGGGATATCCCTGATTTTCACTTTCGGACACTCATTCCGACTGATTTCAGCCATTAAACTGTCTCAAATGATGATCATTGTGCTTATACACCAGCAAACCAACCTGTTCTTTGCTCATCTTTCCGAAGAAATCATGAATAAATCCAGGATTCGAATACTGCTCATAGGATCGAATCAGCGCTGTCCATTTTTGCTTTTCTGCCGGAATATCGCCTTCTGTTTCTTTGATTTTGAACTGTGTGGATGTCGGAACACCTTTATCGATCGGTTTCTCATCTCTGATCATACGGTTCAATCCCATTTTCCCGAAGATCTTTCCGATAAAAGCCTGTTTGTATACCGGATTTCCCTTTCCCTGCATCCATTCTTCCCAGTTGGTGCAATGTTTCATCATTTGATACAAATTCATCTTTCCCCACTGCGCCTGAGCGTCTTCATCCAATTGATTGATCCGCTGAATCAATTCTTCCCGCACTTCCTGATCAAATATTGTTTTCATACATTTCGTTTTCTTGTCTCTAATTTATTCATTTAACTTTAATTCAGAACACTTCCATTCAATTGAATTCGAGTTCGGATTTAACACAAATTTGCAACTGGAATTCGCTCTTTTACCTTTCTTTGCTTTCAAAATCTATCCGATAATGCTGAAATCAAAATTAATCGTCATACTGCTGACTCTTGTAAATCTGGCTGCAAATGCTCAGAAAGTCATTCCGGGAACTTCTTATACACAGTTCAGTTTGAACTCGAAAAGTGACACGATCGATTTCGTCGTTGCTGAAACGGATTTAACTGTCAAAAAACCGATTTTCTTCTTTGCACAAGGTTCAATGCCAATTCCGCTCTTTGTGGATTTTCCCGGACAAGGTGTTTATTCGATGACTTTGAGCAACTTTGATCTGAACACCTTAAACAAACACTTTCATGTGGTGGTCATTTCGACTCCGAAAATCCCCGTTGTTGTGAATGTAAATCAGGTAAACTCCAACTACTGCTACATGCCAGATTCTACCAATAGAAACAGTGTGCCTGACGCATATGTGAAAGCTGATAATTTGGAGAATTACATCGCGCGGGCAAACAAAGTATTGGGTTATCTGAGTAAACAAAAGTGGGTAGATAACAGTCGTTTGGTTGCAGCCGGACATTCACAAGGTTCACGGATTGTAGCTGAATTAACGGCAAGAAATCCGAAAATCACACATGCCGGTTTATTTGGATTCAATCCGCTTGGCCGTGTTCATGAGCGGGTTTGGTTAAACTACAAAGACGCCATGAAGGGAACGATCTCATGGGAAAAACTGGATAGTTTGCAGCAACAGCAATATGATTTTCAACAATCGATTTATGCAGATAAAGGTGAAGACATCGGTTTAATTGCCTGGAAATCGTTTACAGGAATCGGATTCGAACGTTTGTCTCAGATTAAGACTCCGCTCTATATTGCTTACGGAACGGAAGATAAGTGCGCCTTTCTAAACGAATTGATTCCGCTGTATTTCATTCAGGCCGGAAAAACCAACTACGAAGTGAAGCGCTACCCGAATCTGGAACACAACTACTTCCCGGTCGTTGAGGGAAAACCGGATTACGAAAACGGAAAATGGATGGAAGTGATAAATGCGTTTGTGGAATGGAGCTTGAAGAATTGAAAAATGAGAATGTAAAATTGAAAAAAAGAGAAAGCAAAGCTTTCGATACAAACAACTGTTAGTATACTTCTCAATTGTCCATTTTACATTCTCAAATAAAAATTACGCTTTCACCATGTCTCCGTGCCCTTTCAACACCGACTCGTACAATTCTTCGTATAAAGGCAATACTTCTGAAAGTTCAAATTTCTTTGCCTGTTCCAACGCATTTTTACGGAAAATCTGATGTGTTGCTTTGTCCTGTAAAATACGGATTGCGTTTTCTGCCATGGAATCCACATCGCCTACATTGGATGTATACCCGGAATAACCATCAATATTTACTTCAGGAATTCCACCTGTATTGGAAGAAACAACCGGAACTCCTTCTGCCATGGCTTCCAAAGCTGCCAATCCGAAACTTTCTGTTTCTGAAGGCAATAAGAATAAATCGCTCAACTCTAAGATCGGACCGGTTTCACGCACTTTTCCAATAAAGGTAATTTGATGGCAAATTCCCAGATCCCGCGCTAAACGCTCTACAATTGCACGATCCGGACCATCTCCTGCCAATAATAGTTTTGCAGGTAGTTTCTCCTGAACCTTTTGAAAAACACGAACCACATCTGCAATCCGTTTTACCGGACGGAAATTGGAAATGTGACACAAGATCAACTCATCGTCTTTCGCATAATGTCTGCGTTTTTCCATATTGATCTCAGGTAGTTCCGCTTTCGGCTGAATGAAATTCGGAATCACATGAATCTTGCGTTTCGTTTCGAAATGCGCATAGGTATCTTTCATCAAGCTTTCTGAAACTGCCGTCACAGCGTCGGAAGCATTGATACAAAACGAAATCACCGGCTCAAAAGACGGATCTTTCCCTACTAATGTGATATCCGTTCCGTGAAGGGTCGTGATAAAAGGAATGTTGATTCCCTGTGCTTTCAGGATCTGTTGCGCCATAAATGCTGCAGAAGCGTGTGGAATCGCATAATGTACGTGCAATAAATCCAACCCTTCATATTTCACTACATCCACTACTTTACTTGCTAATTCAGTTTCGTAAGGCTGGTATTCAAAAAGCGGGTAATCAGAAAGTTGTACTTCGTGATAAAAAATATTCTCCCGAAAACTTCCCAGTCGAACCGGTTGAGAATAAGTAATAAAATGGACTAAATGTCCTTTCTGGGCTAAGGCTTTGCCCAATTCTGTGGCTACAACGCCACTCCCGCCAAATGTGGGATAAAGTACGATTCCAATTTTCATGTTTGTCTGTGTGTTTAATTTGAGCAGTTTCTATTCTGATTATAAAACTGCACTAATGTTTGTTTTTTCTTATCGGGCAGCCAATCCTCATGACTGCACTTCTGTTTGTCTTTCATCGATCAGCTCTCAGCTGATCTCTTATTTCTGGCGCGCTTCAAAAAGTGCTTCGTAAATTACTCGCTGAATCTCAGTTCGCACGCTCATCTTTGTTATTTTCCAATTGTCTGCATCCGGATAAACCCGGTTCGATAAAAACACGAAGTTCACTTTGTTCTCAGGATCTGCCCATGTAATTGTTCCCGTAAATCCGGAATGCCCGAATGTAGATGGAGAAACTAAATCACAAGTCGGACCGTTTTTCAAGCTTACCGTTGGTTTATCAAAACCGATTCCTCTTCTGTTTCCGGGACAAAATTGGCATGCCGTAAACTGATCTACAATTTCTTTTTTGATGATCGATTGGTCTCCTATTTGTCCTTTATTGAGCAGGAACTGCATCAAAGCCGCCAAATCCGTTGCGTTTGAGAACAATCCCGCATGTCCTGCTACACCTCCCATCATTGCTGCTCCCGGATCATGTACGTAACCATGAATCAATTGCTTGCGGAATTCTTTGTCAAATTCTGTTGGCACAATTCGTTTCTTGTTAAATTTCTCCAACGGTAAATAGGTCATAGTTTGTAATCCCAAAGGTTTGTAGATTTCTTTTTCCACGAACTCATTCTGCCCCATTCCGCTTGCGCGTTCAATAAACTTATTGAAGAAATAATAGCTCAAATCCGAATATTCGTACGATTTCTTTCCTGTAAGCGGAGTCTCGACAATGATTTTCAGCATCGTTTTCCAATAATCATCCCGGATCCAGATATTGTCTGCCACTACCCGATTGTAAATTCCCTTGTCTTTGTCACTATAAAATTCAGGATTCAGATTTCCGTTCTGCATCGTGCGTTTGTAGAATGGAATCCATGGAGTCAATCCGGCCTGATGCGTCAATAAATCGATTACTTTTAAATCTTCGTAGCTTGTTCCTTCCACAAATTCCGGAGCTATTTCGTTTAGTTCCATGTCAGTATCAAACTTGTTCAATGTGTTTAAGCGCATCAAAGCAGTTGTCGACGAAGCAATTTTGGTAATGGAAGCAATGTCGTAAATGTGCTCATTGGTAATGCTGTCGCCGTTTTCATAAATCGTTGTTCCGTATGATTTCTGCATCACGATTTTTCCGTCAATAGCAACTACGATCTGACAACCCGGAAAGGCTTTCGCTTCGATTGCTTTCGCAACGATATCATCTACTTCTTTCAGTTTTGCAGGATTCAAGCCCAATTCTTCGGGTTGTGAATACTTCAAGCGGCCATTTCCTTTCAGTTGAATTCCGAAGCCTTCTTTCCATTGTCCGTTGATTTCCATCGCCAGTTTTCCGGTAATATCGAAAGCTCCCATCACAGCCTGAGCCGTTCTTTCCTGCGCAGCCGCCGTATTTTCATAGGCACAAAGAATCGATTTAACTGATTTGGGAAATTCTGTTTCATTCTGAAGAGCCAATGGATTTCCGAAGAAAACCAAGCTTGCAGACGCATTTTCAGGAATCAGATCCAGGACACTTTTCCATGAACCGAAACTGTAATTGTTTCGTGCGCGCTGTGCATCCGAATGGAAATCAAGGATATAAACTGCATCCGGATTCAGTTTCACTTCTTTCAAACGTTTCACCGCTTCTTCAGGTGTAAAATATTTATAATGAGTCACTTTTGCATAATCATTTAAACGATCTCTGAAAGCAGAAGTATGTGTTCCGATTCCGATCCGGATAATTTCTTTGTCCAAACGGTCAATCGGTAAATTATCCTGTTCATTCTTCAAACAAACCAATGCTTTCTCATAAATCTGATTGATGATCAATTTGCGTTCCGGTGCAGGATCTTTGCGTTTGATCATCGGTTTATGAATGATTGCCTGGTATTTAGCACGCAAAACCCTGCGGCAATGCTCATTTACTTCTTCTTTGCTTAAGCTTCCGCTCTCTACCTTATTTTTGATGAGTTTGATCGCATCTTTTACATTTTCGGGAAACAACAAAATGTCGCATCCGGCATCGTATGCTTTTGCCACCACTTCCGATTTACCGTATTTTTCTGAAACAGCTTTCATGTTCAGGGCATCGGAGATAACCAATCCTTTGAAACCCAGTTTTTTTCTCAGATATGTTTCAATAACCGGTTTCGACAAGCTGCTTGGAGTTCCGCTCGGATCCAAAGCAGGAACATTTAAATGCGCAACCATAACTGATCTTGTTCCGGCATCAATTCCGCTTTTGAACGGTAGAAAATCGTTCGATTCGAACTCGGCCACGCTGTGTGAAACGGTTGGCAGTTCTAGGTGTGAATCTTTATCCGTATCGCCATGTCCGGGAAAGTGTTTAACACAGGAAATCACTCCCGACTCTTCAATTCCTTTCACCATCGCAGCGGTTTGTTTTGCAACTGTTTTCGGGTCGGAACCAAATGAACGGAAACCGATTACCGGATTTTTCGGATTCAAATTAACATCGGCAACGGGAGAAAAGTTCATGTGAACTCCAAGCATATCGCATTCAATTCCCATGTGGGATCCGATCTTTTCAGTCAGTTTCAAATCGTTTGCAGCACCAACTGTCTGCTGATACGGAAAACGCGGTTCACCGGAAAGTCTCATTGCAACGCCCCATTCAGCGTCCATTCCTATTAACAAAGGAATTTTTGCTGCACTTTGCATGCGTTGAATCGATTCCTGAAGGTTTTCCTTTTCTCCCTGAAAAAAGATCAATCCGCCGATCTTCTGATCTCTCACTAGCGCTTCTGTTTCTGCTAAATGCGCATCGCCTTTATTCGACCAGCAGGCCACCATGAACGACTGTGCAATTCGCTCTTCCAAAGAAAGCCTGGCCAATTCAGCTTCTACCCATTGATTTTCATCGGCAGAAACACTCAGTCCGGTTTTCTGATTCTTCTTCTGTTTGGGTCCTGATTTCACAAGCAATGCAGAGGTAATTAATCCTGAGCCTGCAAGCAGAAAAAAAAGGAAGATTGTTTTCCGAATTGTCTTTTTGTTCATAAAACAAAATTACGTTATAATTCATAAAAACTGACAGGGTGTCAGCCAGAAAATATTGGAACGGGAATTGTTGAAAAGACAATCAAAACACTTTGAAATAAATATTGGCAGCACGAATGTTTGCCCATATCAAAAGCTAGTGCTTTTTCTTATTTTTGTTGAGATTGTCAACAGTACAACTAAAAACAGGTTTCAGAAAACACAAAATTCGTTTATTCATGTCAGATATCATTCGCTTACTTCCAGATCATGTTGCCAATCAGATAGCAGCCGGAGAGGTTGTTCAACGACCTGCATCAGTTGTGAAGGAATTAGTGGAAAACAGTATCGATGCCGGAGCAACGAAAATAGAATTACACATTAAAGACGCCGGCAGAACACTGATTCAGATCGTGGACAACGGGAAAGGAATGTCGCCATTGGATGCCCGGATGTGTTTTGAACGCCATGCAACCAGCAAAATTGCGAGTGCCGATGATTTGTTCGCTTTAAAAACGAAAGGATTCAGAGGTGAGGCTTTGGCTTCCATTGCCGCCATTGCGCATGTAACACTTCAAACAAAGCGGGCTTCTGATGAATTGGGGACAAAAATCCATATCGAAGGAACAGAACTGGTGAATCAGGAACCGGTTCAATGTGCAGAAGGAACCAATTTTGAGATCAAAAACCTGTTCTTTAATGTTCCTGCCAGAAGAAACTTTTTGAAGTCGGACAATGTGGAATTCAAACACATTATTGACGAATTTGAACGCGTGGTACTTCCACATCACGATATTGCTTTCCGATTGGTTCACAATGATCAGGAAATTTACCACCTGCTTCCTGCTCCGCTCAGAAAGCGAATTGTAGATGTTTTCGGAAGGAATTTCAATGATCGTCTGGTTCCCGTTACGGAACAAACAGATATTGTTGGACTGGACGGATTTGTGGGGAAACCTGAAGCAGCTAAAAAATCGCGCGGAGAACAGTTTTTGTTTGTGAACAATCGTTTTTTCAAGGATACGTATTTCAACCACGCTGTTTCTGCAGCATTTGAACATTTGCTTCCTCCGAAACTATTCCCGAGCTATTTCCTGTTTCTGGAAGTTGACCCGAAACAGATCGATGTGAATGTGCATCCGACAAAAACGGAAATCAAATTCGAAGAAGACAAAGCTATTTACAGCATTATCCGCAGTGCCGTTCGTTTGGGACTCGGGAAATTCAACATTACTCCGACCCTGGATTTTGACCGTGAAAGCGAGTTTGACCTGCCTTTATCGATGGCGAATCAAACACCGGTTATGCCTGAAATCCGGGTAGATAAAAATTACAATCCCTTTCATGTGGAGAATACCCGTGAAGGACAATTGTCGGGAGCAAAAACAGCTTCAGGAAATTCCGGTTCTGGTTTTAAGAGCAATGGTTTTTCAACGGCTTTGAATAATGCAGGTTTCGGATCTCAATTCCAATCTTCCAGTCTGGATGAAATGTGGAATACGGAATCCGTTAATCAGGAAGCAGAAGAAAAGCCCACTCAAATTCAGATTGAAGTAGAAACGGCAAAATCTGTTGGTCCGTTCATTCTGAAAGGTTCGTTCATCATCGGCTCCATTCCGGAAGGCTTGCTGGTTTTTCAATACCGGAGAGCTTATGAGCGCATGTTGTACGATGGAATGATGCGCGGCTTTTTTGTAAATCCTTTAGCGTCACAACAGCTCATTTTCCCGATGGAGAAAAAACTCTCCAAACAGGAACAACTGGCGTGGAACGAACACGAAAAAACACTTTCCAGAATCGGGTTTAACTGGTCCTGGGAAGAACAGGAATTGCATATCAACGGGATTCCTGAAATTCTGGATGAATCAACCGTACTATCCTGCGTTGATAAGATTCTGGAACAATTACAAATGGGAACATTGGACAAAGGTGAAATTGCACATACCGTTTTGTCGCAAATTGCCTTTGGCGGAAGTATGTCTTTTAAACTTCCCGACAATCAGGAGGCAATTTCCGACTTTATATCGCGTTTGTTTGAAGCAGATGAGCATACTTTTTCTCCTTCCGGCAAGCGGATCATTGCACAAATTTCAAATGAAGAATTAATTCAATTATTTTAAGTAGACATTATGTTTGGAAATATTAAACCTGTAACGAAAAACTTGTTGATCCTGAATGTCATTCTATACCTTCTGGCTCTTTTCTTTGAGTCTCAAAAGGGAATCGATCTGGCGGATTATCTTGGCGGACATTATTTTGGAACGCCCTTATTCCAACCATATCAAATGGTTACTCATTTCTTCATGCACGGTGGTTTCTGGCACATTTTCATGAATATGTATGTGTTGGTTGTGTTCGGAAGCTTTTTAGAGGGCTTGTGGGGGCCGAAACGCTTTTTCTATGTTTATGTTGCTTCTGCCTTGGGAGCCTTTCTATTATACAGCGGTGTTGGATTTTTCCAGATTATGGAATTAAAATCAACCATTAACAACCCGGAAGCTTTGGCTGCATTGAATGGTTTACTGAAGGAAGCAGGAAGAAACATTACGGATGGTGATCTTATTCAGCTTGCTCAAAGATATGGTGTGGAACCTGGAGCTCAGTTTAATGCATATGTGCAATATGCGGTCAAGTCAGTTATTCCGATGGTTGGTGCTTCCGGTGCAATTTTCGGTTTGATGGCTGCTTTCGCTATTTTATTCCCGAATACAGAACTTCAGCTTCTTTTCCCTCCTATTCCGATAAAGGCTAAATATTTGATCGGAGGTTATTTTGTTCTGGAACTTTATTTGAGTTTTCAGGATGGAAAAGGTGATCATGTAGCCCATCTTGCGCATGTCGGTGGAGCTGTTGTAGGAGCAATCATTGTTTTAATCTGGAGAAAAAAAGGTCAAAACTTTTATTAAAATGAACGATAGAACTTTATCTGAGGAAATTAAATTTCAGTTGCGTTCCGGTGGAATGCACATCAAATTGATTTTTGCTAATTCGATCATCTTTTTGGCGATGATTCTGCTTGGTTTGGCAGAAAAAATCACTGGTAATATCTGGATCGATTGGATTCGAATCAAGATTTTCTCCTTGCAGACCAACCTGGGTGATTTTATTTATGCACCCTATGGATTGATCACGAGCATTTTTACGCATTTCGGATTCATGCATTTCCTGTTCAATATGCTTTTTCTCTATTTTGCGGGAAGTTTGTTCAGACAGTTTTTCTCCGACAGAAGGATGCTCCACGTCTATATTGTAGGAGGAATTTTCGGAGGATTTTGTGAATTGATTGCTCATCAGATTTCCGGAATGGACGCAGTTGTAGTTGGAGCTTCCGGTTCCATTATGGCTTTGTTTATCGCCATTGCATTCTACAGACCGAATATCACCATCAATCTTTTCGGGATACTTCCAGTGAAGATCTATGTTATTGCCATTCTTTATCTGGTCGGGGATTTGGTACAGACTCTGGATAGCGACGGAACTGCTCATTTTGCACATTTGGGAGGAGCTTTGATCGGATTCTTATCCATTCAGAATTTACATTCTTCCTCGAATATTATTAACTGGACAGAATCGCTCCACCAAAAGGTTCTGGCATATTTTTCGGGCAGAAAGAAACGTACCAAAATGAAGGTTCAATCCGGAGGACGAACCGTTAAATCGGATGAACAATACAACATGGATGCAAAAGCACGTCAAGCACAAATTGACAAAATTTTAGATAAAATTTCCAAATCAGGTTACGAATCATTGACGAAAGCTGAAAAAGACTTTCTATTTTCACAAAGCAATAAATAAGAGTGAGTTGGTTTAAAAAAATAGCACGATTTTCCACAGTGATAAAGATTCTCTCTATCGTTGTGATTTGCTGTTTGTTATTAGCCTATTTAGCTCCTTATGTTCATCCGAATTCGATTAAGATTCTTCCGTTCTTCGGACTTACCTACCCGATTTTCATCTGCATGGCGCTCATTTTGATGATTTATTGGGCTTTCGCACGATCCAAATGGTTCTTCTATATTCTTGTCGCGATTTTATTTGGGGGCAATCTGCATTTCAGAACGCTGTCTATCCGGTTTTCAGATCCGAAACCGGAAACTGAAGTTGCCACCTGGAATGTCATGAGTTACAACGTGCGTTTGTTTGACGTTTATAACGCTTCCACGGAGGCCAGAAACAGATCGAGAGACAGTATTGTAAATTACATTCGAAATGTTGATCCGGATGTAGTTTGTTTTCAGGAGTTTTTCCATCAGGACAGACCCTCTTCTTTTTCCACAAAAGACACCTTGATCGAATTGATGGGATATAAATATTATCACGAACGATATTCGCATCGAATCAGAAACAGACAGAACTTCGGGATTTGTATGTTGTCGAAATATCCGATTATTGCCAAAGGCGATGTGATGTTTGAAAACTTCAAAACGACAGATAACTATTGCATTTTCGCCGATATTGTGAAGGGACAGGATACAATCCGTTTTTATGATATTCATCTGCAATCCATCAAGCTTCAGCAACAGGATTACGAGTTGTTCGGAGAGAAAAATAAGCAGGCAGGAAGTAAATCATCCACTTTCCGCTTACTGATTGATAAACTGAGAATTGCTTATCCGGCAAGAGCCGAGCAAGCTGAACGCGTCGTGGAACATATGAAAACCTCTCCTTACCCGGTTGTGATTTGCGGCGATTTCAACGACACGCCGATGTCGTATGTTTACAATCAATTCAATACCAATTTAGTAGATTCTTACCGCGAAACTTCTACGGGAATCGGAGTAACATACGTTGGTCGTGTTCCTGCAGGAAGAATTGATTACATTTTTCACACAGGAGATTTGGGAGCTTATGATTTTGAAATTCAGAAAGTTGCGTTTTCAGATCACCGTGCTGTTCATTGCAAGATTTACAAAAAGCCGCTTTAATTCAAAAAAACAATCCGCTTTTTCATTTGAAATTGGATAATTAATCTATTTTTAGTTCGTCAAAAATATTCGTTTAATCGAAGGATAAATATTAAAATGAAAATCAACTCATTGAATAAAACCATGAAGACGCTTTTACCTTGTATTTTATCCTTAGCACTTTTTGGAAGTGCCTGCTCCGAGTCTGAAAAAACAGAAGAAGTACAGAATGATTCTGAGCTTTCCATTGTGGGAAGCTGGGAATTGGTCAAACGCCGCGATTCAAATAATCAGGAGAAAAACTTTGAAGACGCTCAGGCAAATATTATCGTAAGCATTGAGAAAACAGGATATTTTCATATTTACGATACCTTGAAGAACGAAAAATGGCTGGCGGGAGATTTGCATTCCATTCAAACCAGACGAATCGGTCAATGGACCTATGAAGATTCAACGTTGAATTTCACTTACCAGGACAAAGACAGTTCTTACCCGGAAAAAATCATCATTACGAAGCTCACAGAAGATGAGATGATTATGAAAAGAAACAAGAATCAATTTACGACTTTCAGCTATTTCAAACGCAACAACTAAAAAACAAACCCACGCAGCGCCCATCAATTAAGACAGGAATTTCTGAACGTCTCAGAAGGCACGATTTGGTTCGCTGTTTTTCTTTGTAATCTGCCGTTTGCGTCATGCAAAACCTTAAAAAGGTGCAGCCCGCCATTGAAAAATCAAGACTCCCCGTTCGCAAAAAAATGTTAGACGTCAACAATCTCACTGCATGGGTGTGTCCGTCTAATGACGGACTGCCATTTTCACCACCGTATACAACGGGCGAATGACTCAATAAAGGTACGAAAAAAACGCTTTTTCCACCCACCACAAAGCCAGAATCTGTAAAATTTAGAAATCTTTTTCCACAGGTGTCTTTGACTCTGCTCAGTCCATCTACAGAAGTGTTAGAATAATCTTATTTTTATCGGAAAATTGTTAAAATGAAAAAGATCGGAATTATTGGATGTGGAAATTTAGGACTGTCATTGTTAAAGGGATTTCGAAAACAATACCCCGATGCACATTTATACGGTACCAGAAGAAATATCTCTGCATTAGCGCCTTTAAATGACGATCTGACACATTTTACTTCCGATAATGCAGAAGTAATTGCTCAATGTGATTATCTGATCATTGCGCTGAAACCATATACCATTCTTTCGTTCTTATCGGAGCACAAAAACCTGTTTGATTCCAAAAGACATACGCTTATCAGCGTGGCTACCGGAATCACATTGACTGAAATCAAAGATGCACTGAGTGTCGATGAAATTTCACTTTATCGCGGAATGCCGAATACTGCAGCAGACGTTCAGGAAAGTATGACTGCTTTAAGCGGATTAAACGATCCATTAAACAGAAAGGATCAGGTCGACGAACTGTTTGATTCCATTGGAGAAACGGTTTGGATTGATGAACAATTAATGGAATCTGCAACCATTTTGGGTGCTTGTGGAATTGCTTATGTTCTTCGTTTTATCCGTGCAATGATCCAGGGAGGAATTGAAGTTGGATTCGATGCCAAAACTGCAAACAAGATCGTGAGTCAAACGGTGAAAGGAGCTGCTCAGCTGCTCATTCAGAATGGCTTGCATCCGGAGGAAGAAATTGACAAAGTAACCACTCCGAAAGGCTGTACGATTGTGGGACTGAATGAAATGGAACACAGCGGATTCAGTTCGGCGTTGATTAAGGGGATTGTGACCAGTTATCAAAAGATTGAGCGCGTGAAATAGTCTGAAACCGCTCTGTTTCAGGACGAATTCGTAATATTGCGAATTGCCATATTGACGATTTTGCAAAATCACAAAAAATGCTTTCCGGTAGGTTAAAACCTGTACCTTTGCGTTATGAATATTCCCAACTCCGATTTCTCTCTCGAAAAACTTGGTATTTCTTCCCTGAATGAAATGCAGCAGCAAATGCTTCTTTCATCAAAAGAAAACAGCGAAATTATTTTACATGCTCCAACCGGTTCAGGTAAAACAGTGGCGTTTTTACTAACTGCTTTGGGAAAATTATCGAAAGAACAAAGTTCCGTTCAATTATTGATCATTTCCCCTACCCGTGAACTTTCGATTCAAATTGAGGATGTATTCAAAAAACTGAGCACCGGATTTAAAGTAAATACCTGCTATGGTGGGCATTCCATGCGCGTGGAAGAAAACAATCTATCCGTTCCGCCGGCAGTTTTGATCGGAACACCGGGAAGACTGGCGGACCACGTCAGAAGAAACAATATCGACTTATCAGAAGTGCACACCTTGGTTTTGGATGAATTTGATAAATCCCTTCAAATGGGTTTTGAATCAGACATGACGGAAATCATTCAGGAACTTCACGCGCTTACAAACAAGTACCTGGTTTCCGCAACCAAATTGGAAACAATTCCTGCATTTACACAAATTCAGAAAGCACATACGATTGACTTTACAACCGAACAAAGTCATCAGATCAATTATTTCGGGATTCATTACGACGCTTCCAACAAACTTGAAACCCTGTTGGAGCTTCTTTGTAATCTTCCTTCGGGAAAAACAATTATTTTTTGCAATCACCGAGAACCTGTTGTTGAAATCACCGATTATTTGAAATCCAATGGCGTTGTAGCCGTTGCTTATCATGGAGGAATGGAACAGGACGATCGTGAACGCGCTTTGATCCGTTTCAGAAACGGAAGTTCGGATTTCCTTGTTTCAACCGATTTGGCAGCTCGCGGATTGGATATTCCGGCAGTTGAACACGTGATTCATTATCAGCTTTCTTTGAAAGAAGCAGAATTTATTCACAGAAGCGGAAGAACCGGCCGACAGGATGCTGACGGAGTGGTTTTCATGTTTCTGGATCCTGAAAAAGCTGCTCCGGGCTTTGTTCCGAAGCACCAAATTTATGAGGTCATTCCGAATGAACCGCTTCCGGAAGCTCCGAAATGGAAAACAATTTACATCAGTGGAGGAAAAAAAGACAAGATCAACAAAGTGGATATTGTTGGTTTCCTGCATAAAATGGGCGGACTTCGTCAGGATGAAATCGGATTGATTACCGTGATGGACTACAGTTCTTTTGCAGCAATCCGAAGTGATATTGCCGAAGAAGTTGTTCCGGAATTAAGAGATCAGAAGATCAAAGGGAAAAAGCAGAAAATCGGCTTTGCGAGATAATATAATTTCGAATTCCTGATTTGTAACTCATAATCAGGAATTCGACTTTCATAACTTATAATTCCTTTGGGAATTTCTTCATTGCTTCAATCACAACTTCCGGTGTCGGGTTTGCCAATTTGCGTTTTTGCGTATCGATCCACGCTCCGTCAATCGTAATAGTTGCGCACCATTCTCCTTTGGAATTCGTTAACACATGCTGCATCGTCCAGCGTGAACCGTCTTCATTAATGGCTTTGATCGACAAACTCATGGTTATTTCGTCGTGGATATGGATTTCTTTTCTGAATACGCATTCTTCCCGAAACAAAATCGGACCGAAATGATTCTCCTGCATCACTTTCAAAGAAAGTCCCAAATCATTTAAAATCTCCACTCTCTGCTGAGCTCCCCAATCGTAATATGCGCTGTGTCTGACGTGATAATTCGGATCTAAATCGGACCAACGAATAGATATTGTTTTGCTGAAAGACTCCATCTTTTTTTTCAGCAAAGTTACAAATAATTTATGCGCGCAGAGTAATTTGACATTTCCTGACAGACAAATCCTGAATGAATCAGATCACCGATCTCAGCTTTATGAAAAATAATAGCTGCTCTGACGTTTGCCTATATCAAAAGCTGAGGCTTTTTCTTATTTTTGCTCCTCATCAAAATGAACTAGCGTTTTTGTCGTTAGTAAAACAGATTAAACCGATTAATGAAAAAAGTCTTAGGAATTTCTGCTTTTTATCACGATTCTGCTGCTGCATTGGTAATTGGAGGCCGGATTATCGCCGCAGCACAGGAAGAACGATTTACTCGAGACAAGCACACTCCCGATTTTCCTGTTCAGGCAGTGAAATATTGTTTGGAAGAAGCCGGTTTGGAATTGGATGATCTGGATGCAATCGTATTTTACGATAAACCACTTTTGAAATTCGAGCGTTTGCTCCAAACCTATTATTCTTTTTCTCCGAAAGGATTGATTTCATTCCTGAAAGCAATTCCTGTCTGGATCAATGAGAAGATGTTTCTCAAAAAAATGATTCACGAAGGATTGAAAGAAGTGGGTTCTTATGACAAACGAAAAGTAAATCTATTGTTCCCGGAACATCACTTATCACACGCTGCGAGTGCCTTCTACCCTTCTTCATTCAAAGAATCGGCTATTCTGACGATTGACGGAGTTGGAGAATGGTGTACGGCTTCAATCGGGCTTGGAAACGGTGAGAAAATCGAGTTGATTCGTGAAATGGAGTTTCCTCATTCTGTTGGCTTACTTTACAGCGCATTCACTTATTACTTAGGATTCACCGTCAATTCGGGAGAATATAAATTAATGGGGCTTGCTCCATACGGAAATGAATCTGCTCCTCAAACGCTGGAATTTATCTCAAAAATAAAATCAGAACTTGTTGATATAAAAGAAGATGGCTCTGTTTGGTTAAATCAAAAATACTTTAATTACGCAACAGGACTTCGGATGGTTCACGACCACAAATGGGAGAAATTATTTGGAGTTGCCCGTCGTGATGCAGAAGCAGATTTGGACCAGACTCATTGTAACCTCGCTATTGCGATTCAGAAAGTAACCGAAGAAATTGTGATCAAAATGGCGAAAGAAGCCAAAAGAATCACCAATTCCGATTACTTATGCATGGCAGGAGGTGTTGCATTGAATTGTGTGGCAAACGGAAAATTGCTCGAAGAGAAGATCTTTAAAGAAATCTATATTCAGGCGGCTTCCGGTGATGCGGGAGGAGCTTTGGGTGCCGCATTGGCAGTTTCACACATGTATTTCGAAGAAGCGCGTGTGATCGACTATGCATACGATCAAATGAACGGAACGTATCTTGGTCCGGATTATTCCGAGAAGGAAATTCAATCTATGAACAAGCGTACGAATGCGATTTACCGTAAATACGACGATTTTAACGACTTAACGTCTTTCGTTGCTTCCAGATTGGCTAAAGGAAATGTGGTTGGCTGGTTTCAGGGAAGAATGGAATTTGGTCCGAGAGCTTTAGGAAACAGAAGTATTCTGGGAGATGCGAGAAATCCTGAAATGCAGAAAAAACTGAATCTGAAGATCAAATACCGCGAAGGTTTCAGACCATTTGCACCATCCGTTTTGGCTGAAGATGCACATGAATATTTTGACCTGCAGGCAGATTCGCCTTATATGCTTGTTGTTGCGCCCGTAAAAGAAAACCGGAGAGCAAAACTTCCGGAAAATTATGCGGATTTACCTCTTTGGGATCGTTTGTATCAACAACGAAGTGATTTGCAGTCGATTACGCATCTGGATTTTTCTGCACGCGTTCAATCCGTTTACAAAGACACCAATCCTAGATACCACGCTTTGATTCAGGAATTTAAGAATCAGACTTCTTACGGCCTGGTTGTAAATACCAGTTTCAATGTACGCGGTGAACCGATCGTCTGCACTCCTTACGATGCATTTCGCTGTTTCATGAGTACCGAAATGGATTACCTGGTGGTTGGAGATTTTGTTTATACCAAAACAGAGCAAACCGATTGGGAAAACAAAGAAAAATGGATGGTCAAATTTAAAATGGACTAATGAAACTAATCGATCGGTTTAAATCATTCGTAAAAGCTAATAAACGTACTTTTTTAGTACTTCTTCTTGGCTTCATCAGCTTGTTCTGTTACAATGTGACAAAAAACGGAATCGGGTCGGAGATTTTTGGTTGGTTGCGACTTTGGAAATACACCTCGTTTTTAGTGCTTTTGATTTCATTCTACATCCTGTTTTTAAAAGGGAAGAAAGTCATTCTGGCAAACCTCACACTGATTGCGCTGCTTATTTTGATTTTGGAAACAACCCTGTTTTTCGTTTTAGGAATGCCTTCCGCATTTAAAAAGGATTTCAGCGTTCCGGATCTGCCCGAAAATCACATTGCACGACAAGTCGGAATGACGTATTATGCAGACAGCATTTATCACGACATCAAACTCAACGGAAATGATACGGTTTTTGATGTGCATTACTCCATTGATCATTTAAATAAGCGCATTACTCCGGGTTTTGATTCAACCAAAAAGAATTATGCCTTGTTCTTCGGGTGCTCTATCGGTTTTGGATACGGTCTGGAAGATGATCAAACACTGGCATATCAGGTTCAGCAACAAGGTGAATCTGTGAATTCCTACAATTTTTCGATCTCGGGAACGGGAACGAATCATATGCTGGCAGAAATCCAGTACCGCGATTTATCCAAACAAGTGGTAGAGAAAGACGGCTGCGGATATTATATTTTCTTCTGGGATCATATTTACAGAGCAATCGGCACAATGACCCGTTACACGGAATGGCTTCACCTGGCTCCGTACTACAAAATGCAAAATGGCAAACTGACAAGACAGAAACTGTTTAAAGACGGTCGTCCGTTTATCTCGAGTATGTATGAACGTTTGTATCAGACAAATATCGTCAAGTACTTTGAAGCTGATCTTCCTTTGAAATTGAATGATGGTCATTTTGATCTGGTAACAGAAATGGTTCTTGAAACCAAAAAGGAGTATGAAAAGCAATTCGGAAATGACAAGTTCTATTTAGTCATTTATCCCAATTATGTGGCTTACACTCCGCAGCAAATGCAAATTTTCAAATCTTATTTAAAGAAAAAGAAAATTAAGTTTATAGATTTGTCACACAAAATTGTGTATCAAGGGAAATACACGCTTCCGGGAGATGCACATCCGAATGCGGAGACGAATAAATTAATTGCGAAGTATTTACTTCAGGAAACAAAGAAACAATAGGAAAATGGAATTTTTACGTGATTTATGGCGCTTTATGAAGGAGCGAAAAAAGTTTTGGTTAGCACCTGTAATCATCATTTTGTTATTGATTGGTGTGTTGATCGTTTTTGGAGGTTCCAGCGCTATTGCACCGTTTATTTATTCCTTATTCTAAGAAAACCAAACGCATGAGTGCTCCGAAAAACAAGCAATCCAATCCGGCAAAAACAATCCTGACCATTGTGGTTGGATTTGTATTGATCTATTTGATCACCAAATGGAAATGGAGCTTGTCTGTTGCATTTTTTGTTGGTTTAGCCGGAGTTCTATCTGATTTCATCGCCAGGCAAATTGACTTTTTATGGATGAAACTCACCCTTGTTCTGAGCTACATCGTTCCGAATATTGTTTTGAGCTTGATCTTCTATCTGTTTTTGTTCCCAATTGCCATGTTGACCCGACTTTTCGGCAAGAAAGATCCGATGCATTTGAAAAACACTGCTGCTTCCCTATTCAAAGCCAATGAAAGTGTTTTTGACAAGGCTTATTTTGAGAAGCATTGGTGATTTTATAGGATTATTTCTACGTGGAATTCTTATTTCTTCAATGGAAAATCGATGAAGGAATGAAATACATGAAGTTGGCAATTGAAAAGAACTTTTGAGCCGAGATACTCTGAACATAATTACAAGATTATGAGTGTCAAAATGATCTTAGCTTAAATTAAAGCTTTAACTCTGTCCCAATTTTGGGAAATTACGACAGAGCCAGTAAAAACGCCACGAATCCGAAAAACGGAACAATCTATTAAAACAAAAAACCGGCTTGAAAAGAGCTTCCAAACCGGTTTTAACAATCTTGTTGTTTTATTACTTAATGATACTGAATTCTTCTTTGGGAACTCTCACTTTTTTCATTGATCCCAACCAATCTTTTTCCTGATCAGCATATCCGACATACATTAAGGAAACACTTTTTAAACCATATTCTGCCAGGCCGAGTACTTCATCTACCACTTTCGTGTCAAATCCTTCTGCAGGAGTGGAATCAATACGCAATTCTGCAGCCTGAGCCAAGGCCAGTCCTAAACCAATGTAAGACTGTCTGGATGTATGAGCAAAATTCTGTTCCGGAGTTTGTGCTCCGTACATTTTTTTCAGCATACCAGTGTAGTTGTCAAAACGTCCCTTTTCCAATCCTCTTTCTTCCGTTGTTCTATCGTATACGGCATCAATGCGTTCCGGTGTATATGTGTCCCATGAAGCGAAAACCAATACATGCGAACAATCGCGCATCACATCCGGGTTCAAGGCTCCGGCAATCATTTTCTCTTTTATTTCCTGATTTTCAACCACAATCACACGGAAGGGCTGTAATCCGGAAGATGTTGGAGCCAAACGGGCTGCTTCCACAATTTTCCCGATGTCTTCCTTGCTTACTTTTTTCGTCGGATCATACGCTTTCACCGCGTGTCTCCACTGTAAATTTTCTAATAATGACATATTCTTTATTTTGTTTCAATGTTTTCTCTGAGTTATCCGTTTCTTAACCGTTAGTAACCTTTAGAGGTTCGGTATCAGTGGTTTTCAGAAAAAAACTATCCGAATTCCCGGAGAAATTCTATTTCAAAAAGTCCTCTTTTCTGTAAGACGGATTCGGGTAATTATAAAAACCACTTCCGGTTTCAACGCCCAATTTCCCTTTGTCAATAAAATGCTCTTTCAGATAACTCACCACTTGCTGTTTGATTGGATCTTGAGTTGCGTCTGCCGCCATTTTATTGATGTTATATGCTGTTGTAATTCCCACGACATCCAGAATTCCAAAGGGTCCCACCGGAGCTCCCGTAGCAACCATCCATGTTTTATCGATCGTTTCTACATCCGCCACTCCTTTTACCAGCAGGTCTAATCCTGCACCCAACAACGGAACAAGTAAAGAGTTCACAATATAACCCGGTTGTTCTTTATGAAGCGGCAAGGCTACCATTCCGATGGATTTGGCAAAAGCTACCAGGCTATTGAAAACTTCCGGTGCTGTTTGCGGATGCCCCATGATTTCCGCCGTATTGTGTTTCCAGATTTCATTTGCAAAATGCAATGCTAAAAAGCGTTCCGGACGACCGGTTTCGTTTGCAAACTGGCTTGGTAATAAAGTAGATGAATTACTTGCGAAAACGGTTTTTGCAGGAGCTACTTTCGCCAGCTTGTGATAAAAATCGATTTTGATTTGCGGGTTTTCCGGCACTGCTTCGATCAATAAATCAGCATCTTTTACGGCTTCTGCCAAATCAGAATGATAACTCAATCTTGTTTTTGTTGCTGCCAATTGTTCCGGAGTTGCATTCAGATCCTTTTTGAATGCTTCACTGAGAATCTCGAATTTAGCTTTCGCCTTTTCAAGAACTTCGTCATTGATGTCGTAAACTGTTACATTAAAGCCGTGGAAAGCACTCTGAAATGCTATTTGGTATCCTAAAACACCACTTCCGGCTACGGTTACATTTTTAAATTCCATGTTGCTGTTTTTTACTGTTAAACATTATTTCTTATGCCAGAATCACTACTATCAAAGCAATAATTGCGGGCAATGCTTGTTTGAAAAAGATTGATTTTGAAGCGGTCAAAGCACCAAAAACACCAGCAACACTAACACATCCCAGAAAGAACAAACGAATGTTTTCACTCCAAATGGGATCCGGAATAAAAAACGACCAGATCAAACCTGCGGCAAGAAAACCATTGTAAAGTCCCTGATTTGCTGCCAGAGCTTTTGTCTTCCCGAATAAATCTTCAGGAAGTGATTTGAAGCTTTTCTTCCCTGCTGTTTCCCAGGCGAACATTTCGATCCAAAGAATGTACAAATGTTCTATGGCTACTAATGCCACCAATATGTGTGCTGCTATGTGCATGATTAATTATTTGTTACTGATAGTAAAACTTCGATATTTCCTCTTGTCGCATTTGAATAAGGACAAATCTGATGTGCCTTATCAACCAGTTGCTTTGCCTCTTCCAAACTAACTTCCGGAATATTGACATCCATTTCAACTGCCAAACCGAAACCTCCGTTTTCGATTGATCCAATACTCACTTTTGCTGTTACGCTTGTTGTGCCTGTTTTTGTTTTGGAAAGCGTGATCACACGATTCAATGCGCTGTCAAAACATGCTGAATATCCTGCTGCGAAGAGCATTTCAGGATTGGTATAATCATCATTTGCACCACCCAATGCTTTTGGCATTCTTACCTGTAAATCCAAAATTCCGTTTTCACTTTTCACGTGTCCGTTTCTTCCTCCTGTTGCTGTTGCCGAAGCTGTATATAACGTTTTCATTTCTATTGATTATTTGTTGATGTTTAAAATTTTATGTGCGATTGTTCTCATTGTTTTCAGTTCGTCCAATGAAATATTGAGTTCTTCCAACAATTTCTCCGGAATATCTTTGGCCTTTTGCTCTAATTCTTTCCCTTCTTTTGTCAGGATAATCTCCACGACTCTTTCATCCGTTTTTTTTCGCTGTCTGATGATCAGGTTCTTTTGCTCCAATCGCTTTAATAAAGGAGTTAAAGTTCCGCTGTCCAACAACAGTTTTTCACCGATTTGATTCACCGTTTGATTATCTTTTTCCCACAAAACCAGAAAAACCAGGTATTGCGGATAAGTCAGGTCCAATTCATCCAAAAACGGACGATAGCGTTGGATCACTTCCCTTGAAAGTGCGTAGATCGGGAAGCAAATCTGTTTGTCCAATTTCAATAAGTTTTCCATTCTTCTGTTTGTTTGATAGTTCAAAGGTAAACTGTTTTTTCAAATTAAATTGTGTGCAATTTAATTTTTAACAATTTATAAGGTTTCATTTTTGACTTCAATCAGCTAATTACAATTTAGATCTTTGTTTTAAAACTTCCAAAACGTCTTTAAAATCAACGCTTTTAGCTTTTAACAGAATCAAATAATGGAACAACAAATCGGCAGCTTCTTCTCTGAAAAACCTTGGTTCATCTCTCATTGCTTCAATCACCAGCTCCACTCCTTCTTCCCCGACTTTCTGAGCAATTTTTGGTAATCCCTTTTCAATCAAAGACTGAACATAAGAACCATCTTTCGGAACAGAAAAGCGTGTGTCAATTGTCTGAATCAATTGCTCCAAAACAGAAAAATCACTGCATGCCGTTTCTCCCCAGCAACTTGAAGTGCCTTTGTGACAAGTTGGTCCGGCCGGAAGAGCCTGAATAAGCAAAGAATCCTGATCGCAATCCAGTTTCCAGTCAACCAAAGTCAACCAATTTCCGGAACTTTCTCCTTTGATCCAGATGTCGTTTCGCGATCTGGAAAAGAAGGTAATTCGTTGTGTTTGCTTCGTCAATTCAAAAGCTTCCTCGTTCATATAACCGAGCATCAGCACCTCTTTGGTTTGTGCATGTTGAATAATTGCAGGGATCAACCCCATATCGTCGTATTTCATCGTTTTCAAATTCTTATTTTAATAGTGTCTTTTAATCCGTTCTTTAATTCCGGAATCCGGATTTCTCCGAAGTGAAAAATGCTTGCTGCTAATCCTCCGGTGACAGCTGTTTCAGTAAAAAGCGCTTCAAAATGCTCTACAGATCCTGCTCCTCCGGAAGCTATAAGCGGAACAGAAACCAGCTTTTCAAGCTTTTGATAAAAATCAATCGCAAATCCGTTTTTGGTTCCGTCTCCATCCATCGATGTAATCAGTAATTCTCCCGCGCCGCGTTTCACCACTTCTTCGCACCAATTCAGAGCGTCCAATCCGGTATCGTTTTTCCCTCCATGCGTATGTACCGTCCAGCCATTTGTTGTTCTGCGGATATCAACAGCAACAACGACACACTGGCTTCCGAAGTTTTCTGCCAATTCTGAAATCAATTCCGGACGAGCTACAGCAGATGAATTCACGGAAATCTTATCCGCTCCACTGCGCAAAAGCTTTCTGGCTGTTTCAAGCGATGAGATTCCTCCACCAACAGTAAAAGGAATGTTTACCTGACTTGCAACTGCTTCTACAATCGGCAAGAAGGTATTCCGGTTTTCATTCGTTGCGGAAATATCCAGTAAAACCAGTTCATCTGCACCTTGTTCGGCATACAATTGGGCCAATTCAACCGGATTTCCTGCATCGCGGATTGATTCAAAATTCACTCCTTTCACGGTTCTCCCGTTTTGAATATCCAAACAGGGAATAATTCGTTTATACACCTGCATCGTTGAATTTCTTTAGTTCGTTTAACGCAATTTTTCCTTCCAGAAGGGCTTTTCCGACAACACATCCGTAACAACCGCTTTCTCTCAAATCAATCAGATCCTGAATCGATTCCACTCCTCCGCTTGCAATCCATTTTTGTGACGGAAACTGCAAAACCAGAGAACGATACAAATCAACGTTCGGACCTTTCCCTGTCCCATCCTGACGAATATCCGTTGTCAGAATCATCAGGTTTTCAAAAGCTGAGAAATTGGTCATTGCATTTTCCAATGTCAGATCCGATTGATCCTGCCATCCGTTTATTTTGAGGTTTGTTCCGTCGGTATCCAAAGCTAGAATGAACTTTTCCGTTCCGAATTCATTAATCCATGAAACGACCATTTCAGGATTTTTTACGCATAAACTTCCAAGAACCACCTGATTTACACCAAATTCAAACAGTTTCACCAAATCTTCTTTGGTTTTCACTCCACCTCCAAAATCAACTTTCAATGCTGTTTCGGAAACGATTCTTTTCAAGAGTTCATCGTGAATTATTTTTCCTGATTTGGCTCCGGATAAATCCACAAGGTGTAAATACCCCAAGCCGTTTTGTTTGATTGATCTGGCGTATTCAAGAGGATCCAGACTATAATCCGTTTGTTGTTGATAATCCCCCTGAAACAGTCGGACTACTTTTCCGTCGATTAAATCGATTGCCGGTATTGCTATCATAATGCTAAAAATTGTTTCAATAAATCCACTCCTGCTTTTCCGCTTTTTTCGGGGTGAAACTGTACTCCTGTGAAATTGTCTTTCTTTAAAATTGCGGAAAACGGAAGTGGGTATTCTGTGGTTCCAATCGTTTCCGAGCAGATTTCTGCTGCGTAGTTGTGAACGAAATAATAAGAATCGATTCCGTTTTGTGTTTTCACATCGTTCCAACCCATATGTGGAATCGGATAATTTGGCGCACAGTTCTTTTGTTTGCCAGTTTGCATTTTTTCCAAATTCCTTACCTGTACCGGGAATATCCCCAAACCACTCGTATTTCCTTCCTCCGTAAAGTCACACATCAACTGCATTCCCAGACAGATTCCCAAAACAGGCTGCGTTAATTGCGGGATGATTTTATCCAAACCGCTTTCGGAAAGTCGTTCCATGGCAGATCTGGCGTGGCCGACTCCAGGGAAAATCACATGCGAAGCCGCCCGTATTTCCGCTTCATTATCTGATAAAACAACTTCTGCTCCAATGCGGAGAAAAGCTTGTTTAACGGAAAAGATATTCCCAGCACCATAATCTATGATCACTACTTTCATCACAATTCGTTTTTGGTTGTCGGTAGTAAATCAAAATTTCCGGAGCGGCGTTTTGCCATTAAAATCGTCTTTGCAAAGGCTTTGAAAATGGATTCTACTTTGTGGTGTTCATTTTCACCTAAAGCTTGAATATAGATATTGCAACGCGCTGTAAAACAAAATGATTTAAAGAAGTGTTTAATCATTTCAGTTGGAAGTTTACCGATATATTCCCGCTTCAATTCCACATCCCAGATTAGTTCAGCCCGACCGCCAAAATCGATAGCGCAAGTCGCCAGACAATCGTCCATCGGAAGACAAAACCCGTAACGTTCGATTCCACGTTTTGAACCCAAAGCCTGATCGAAAGCCATTCCGAGTGTCAACGCAGTATCTTCAATCGTATGGTGCTCGTCAATCTCTAAGTCACCATTCATCCGGAGATCCAGATTCAACTGACCGTGTCGGGCCAATTGATCCAGCATATGATCAAAAAAAGCGATTCCCGTTTCGATTCTGGAAATCCCGGAACCATCAAGATCAAGTGTAATGCTGCAATCTGTTTCAGCAGTTGTTCGACGGATTGAAACCTGACGAACTCCCATGCGCAGATTGACCACTATTTCTTCCCAATTGCTTACTTTTCGTTGGATCTGCGTCTCTAATTCGGTTATGGAATAACTCAATTCAGAACTCACTTCGATTTCTCCGTTTTGAAACAAAAAGGCCTTGCATCCGAGATTTTTCGCCAATTCAGCATCTGTCCATCTATCGCCGATCACAAAGGAGTTTTCCAGATCATATGCTTCCGAAAAGTATTTTGACAGCATGCCTGTACGCGGTTTCCGATTCGGGGAACGATCTTCCGGAACAGAACGGTCGATACATTCTTCCAGAAAAGTGATTCCTTCACTTGCAAGCGTGTCAAGCATCAAACGGTGCGGACCAATGAAATCCTCAAAAGGAAAAGTATTCGTTCCCAAAGCATCCTGATTGGATACCAGTACCAATTCGTATTCTTCCCAGGAAACAATCGTTTTCAGTGCAGAAATTGCACCTTCCAAAAAACAAAGTTTTTCATAGGAATCGATTTGATAACCCGCCGGTTCTTTGATAATCGTTCCGTCTCTGTCGATAAACAAGATTTTCTTTTTCATAATTCTTTCATTATTTCAATAAAGCGTGCGTTTTCCCCGGGATTTCCAATACTTACCCTTAAGGTGTTTTCGCAATTGTAATGAGTACTTCTATTGCGAACCACGATTCCGTTTTCAATTAACTTGTGATACATTTTGTCGGCATCATTGACCCGAAACAGCAGAAAATTGGCTTCAGAAGGAAAGATTTGCTGAACAACAGGAAGCGATTTCAGCACTTTTTCCATTTTCTTGCGTTCGGAAACAAGTGTCGATTTCAGCTGTTGCCAATCGTTTGATTTTAATACTGAAATGGCTTTTTGCTGAACCAGGCTGCTCAAATTGTAGGGAGGTTTGATGCGATTCAATGCTTCAATCCAATCTTCAGACGCGATGGCCATTCCCACTCTCAATCCTGCCATTGCATAAGCTTTGGAAAGCGTTTGTACAACAATCAAATTCGGGAAATTTTCTACTTCATATGCCAAAGAAAACTCCAGACAGAAATCTACATAGGCTTCATCAATAATCAAAATACCTTTGAATTTCCGGGCTATTTCGAGCAATTCTTCTTTGCGGATCACATTTCCTGTCGGATTATTCGGATTACAGATGATCAACACTTTAGCCCCGGAAGCTTCATTTAAAAGTTGAGAAGTACTGATCGAAAAGGATTTATCTAGGCAGATCTCTTTCGTTTCAAGCGCATTCATCCTTGCAAGCACGGAATACATTCCATAAGAAGGATTCAGGTATGCTATCGAATCGCGATATGGTGTCGTTGTCAGCCGCAGAATCAAATCCAAAACTTCATCCGAGCCATTTCCCAAAAACAGGTTCTGAACTGCAATTCCCTTTACATCCGCAATTTCCTGCTTCAATTCACGCTGCAAAGGATCAGGATAGCGGTTATATTTATTCAGAAGTCCATTTTCATTCGCATCCAGAAAAACTTCACCGATACCTTCAAATTCATCACGAGCAGAAGTATATGGACGAATATTTCTCAGATCAGGTCGAATCCATTTCTCAATACTTTTCTGATTGTCCCGTTCATTTTCATCAGATGTTTGAAGCAATGCAAGCCGGGTTTTAACTGCATTGGCGTGTCCCTGTAACTTCTCTGCTTCTGCCATTCTGATAACCGTTGGACCTAAATTCTTCAGACCTGATTTTGAAACACGTTGATAAGTGACCTTTTTCACAAACGAATCGAGTGAAACTCCGCTGTATGCACGGGCAAATCCATTCGTCGGCAAGGTGTGATTCGTTCCGGATGCGTAATCACCAAAACTTTCAGCCGTATTCTCACCAATAAAAACACTTCCGGCATTCACCACGTTTTCAGCTATCTGATCTTCGTATTTCCCCATTGTGATTAAGTGTTCCGGCGCATATTCATTAATAATTCCAACCCACTTTTCAGAGTCTTCAACGATTGCAATACTGTTTTCAAGAGCTTTTGAAGCAATAGCTGCCCGTGGAAGATCCGAAAGCTGTTTCATCAGCTCCGAGTTCACTTCATCAACAAAACCCTCGGAATCAGTCAGAAAAACCACCTGAGAATCAACTCCGTGTTCTGCCTGAGCCAACAAGTCGGAAGCAATAATTGTTGGAGAAATCGTATCATCAGCAGCAACAAGCACTTCTGAAGGTCCGGCCGGCATATCAATCGGAATTCCGGATTTCTGAGCAAACAGTTTCGCTGCAGTCACATATTGATTTCCCGGACCAAATAATTTATCTGCCTTGGGAATACTTTCGGTTCCCAAAGTCATTGCAGCAATTGCCTGCGCACCGCCGATCTTGAAAACCCGCGTGATTCCTGCAACTTTCGCGGCATACAGAATCGCAGGATCGATCATTCCATCCCGGTTTGAAGGAGTACACAGAATCCGATTTGTACATCCGGCCAGTCTTGCCGGAATTCCCAACATCAGAACCGTTGAGAACAAGGGCGCTGTTCCGCCCGGAATGTACATTCCTACGGTTTGGATTCCAATCGATTTTCTCCAGCAAAAAACTCCGGATGTTGTTTCAATTTCCTTTTCTATTGATTGTTGACTCGCATGAAACAATTCAATATTGCAAGCAGCGGTTTGAATTGCCTGTTTCAAATCTTCATCTAAAACACTTGCTGATTGATCGATTTCTTCTGCTGTCACTTCTAAAGAATCCAGTTCAACCTGATCAAATTTCAAGGCAAAAAGCTTCAAAGCCTCGTCGCCTTTCTGCTCCACTTCCCGGAAAATCTCTGCGATTGTCGTTTCAAGATCCGTGCTTTCCAATTCAGGGCGTTTCAAAATCGTTCGAAGTTCTTCCGGTCCCGGATTTACAATTGTTTTCATCATCAGGAAACCATTTTTTCGATTGGACAAACCAGAATTCCCTGAGCTCCTTCTGTTTTGAGCTTCCGGACAACCTCCCAGACTTCTTTTTGTTTCACAACTGAATGTACACTCACCCATCCGTCGATTGCCAAAGGAAGAATTGTCGGGCTTTTCATTCCGGGAAGCATATTGCAAATCGCATCCAGTTTCTCTTTCGGAGCATTCAGCAGAATGTATTTGAACTCTTTAGCCGCAAGAACAGATTGAATCCGGAACACAAGCTGATCTAACGATTCCTGTTTTTCCGGATCAAATAGTTTTCCTTTGATCAAAACAGCTTCCGAATCGAGAAAAGAAAAAACCTCTCTTAAATTATTCTGAAACAAGGTGTTTCCGGTTGAAACAATGTCTGCAATGGCATCTGCCAGATCAAGAGTCGGAGCAATTTCAACAGATCCCGAAATGGTGTGGATATCCGCCGTAATTCCTTCACCTGACAAGAATTTACTGACTGAATTGGGGTACGAAGTTGCAATCCGCATTCCTTCCAAATCAGCTGTTTGACGGATTTTTGAGTTTTTCGGAACGGCAAATGACAACCTGCATTTGGAGAAATTAAGTCCCAGAACCACTTCTGTTTCACTTTCTTCTTCTTCCAATAGGTTTGAACCTACAATTCCAAGATCTACTACTCCATCGGCAACATATCCCGGAATGTCCGAGTTTCTGAGAAAGAGAATTTCAGCCGGGTAATCTGAAGTGATGACTTTTAATTGTCCGTTGCGGTAGTTCACTTTCAATCCGCATTCTCTGAGCAGTTCCAGAGATTCTTCTTGTAATCGGCCCGATTTCTGGACCGCAATAATCAAACGTTTCATGTATTTTTTTGAAATGCCTGACAATAGGAAGAATCAAATGAAGTGATGAAAATGACAACAAAAAACCCGCCTGATTGCCAAGCGGGTTAAAGATTTATAGATATACGATCATCTCACCAAAGCGCCTAGCTATGCATGTGATGATGATGATGTAATTGTGTCATTTTCATGGGGCAAATGTAGAACCGAATTTTGATTCTGCAAAATATTTCTGTTTTATTTTGGTATAAAACAAAAAATCCCCGGCATTTCGACTACTCTCAATGACCGGGGATTTTTTAAGATTATCTTAGATCATTCGATTTTGATACAACCGTTTTTGATGCTGATTTTTGCTCCATCTTTTACTTTCACCCAACCACATTCAGTTTTGATTTCAACTTCAGAAGCACTTGTCTGAATGGACGATGAACCAGTTGTTGAGCTGGTAAATTCAACCTTTTGAGTAGACCCGTTGGAACGAACTTCCATTGTGTAATTTTTAGAATCCTGATTGTAGTAACGAATCGTAAATGCACTCGCAATTTGAACTACAAATAAAAATGCAACGGATAAAAGAACTTGTTTTAGTTTCATGTTTTAGAGTATTTTAAGTTAATATGAGGTGTAAATATAGAATAGAAACCGATCCGTTTGTGTTTTCAGCAGGGTAACTTTCCAAACGAATTGTTTGAATGACTGATCTTCAGATTTAACAGATTCTTCTGCAAATCAACTTCTTATTCAATCTGCAAATTTGCTATCAGATCACCCGGAAGCATCGCTCTTTCTCCTTTTAGCTTCTTTGCTTTGTCTCCGGCAGATCCGTGATGAAAAACAGCAATACAGGCAGCATCAAACGGAGGAAACTTTTGAGCTAAACATCCCAGAATGATTCCCGTCAGTACATCTCCGGAGCCGCCTTTCGCCATTCCCGGATTTCCAGTCGTATTGAAATGCACTTCTCCTTTTGAGTTAATAACAGCAGTAATCGCATCTTTCAATACCAATACACATCCGAACTTCCGGGAGAAATGAACAGCTCGTTCCAATCGGTCCAGGCTGTTTTCAAAAGAACCTGCCAAACGTTCAAATTCCTTCGGGTGCGGGGTCAAAATGCAATGCTCGTGCAGTTTTTTCAATAAATCGGCATTTTCCGACAAGACATTCAAAGCATCCGCATCAATCACACAAGGCAATTTGGAATCCAGTACTTTCTCCAAAGCAAGTCGCGTTCCCTTTCCCTGCCCCAATCCGGGGCCGATTCCGATTGCTGAAAATGATTGTAAATCCGGCAGATTTTCTCCGCTGAGTTCATTTTCATTCGAATCCCAATGAGCCATTGCTTCGGGAATGCGTTGGTGCAATTGAAATTTCCCCTGAGAAACAGTGTGGACGGTCAACAAACCAAGTCCGGAACGAAGCGCGGCCTCTGAACTCAGTAAACACGCTCCCATTTTTCCGTTACTGCCGGCAATGAGTAAGCCATGACCATAAGTTCCTTTATGGGAAAAGCGTTTTCGGTTTGGAATCAATGATTTCACTTCGTTTTCCCGAATCCACGACCGGGAAGATTGCTCTAAATCCGGGTCAGATAGTAATCCGATATCAAGAACTTTCCAATCGCCTGTATATTCTGCTGTTTCCGGAAGGAAAAAAGTCAGTTTAGGTGCATGAAAGGTGAATGTTTTACTTGCCTGAACAATGATTTGATGCGAAGGAATTTCATCCGCCGGCAAACCGGAAGGCATATCGATGGAATAAACCGTACAAGATGTTTTGTTCGTCCATTCGATGGCATTTTTCAATTCATTGAGCGGAGTTTTATTCGAACCGATTCCCAGGAGTGCATCAATCACAATGGTGTTTTCATCCCATTCCGGATTCGTTTCCGCATCCCAGACCAGCACATCGTTTTTAACCAATTCGTATTGAATCCGGCAATCTTCACTCATCTGACCAAAAGGAACGAGGTAGCAGCTTACCGGAATTGGCAGCAACTTGAAATATCGGAACAGAACAAATCCGTCTCCTCCGTTATTTCCCGTTCCACAAAGCAGAACAACGGAATTTCCAGGTTTTAATTCTCCGATAATTTCATCTGCACAAAGACTCGCTGCCCGGTTCATCAGATCAACTGATGAAATTAGCTCGTTTTCAATGGTAAACCGATCAAGATCGCGCTGTTGCTTTGCACTTAAAATTTGCATAAAACCAAAATACGGAAAAATCTTCAGTTTTTTTTAGGTTTCCAGTTGTTCTCGATATACTGCGTTACTCGAACTGACTGGAAGTGGTATTACTGACAAACTCATCTGAAGTTAAGGCATATTGGATATCACCCGAATCGCAAGTGCGATCAGCAGCACAATAATTCCGACTACAAAGATGCGGAAGCCATGATTCCTGTCCGTTTGGGCATAAACCGGAATCCGTTCTCCATTCGGCAATACTTTTTTTGCATTGTAAAGATGCCACCCGATCATAATTCCGACCAAACCACCCAAAGCTGCAAAAGTATATCCGATTCCAATCCAAACAGGTGAATGTTTTTCGGGCTCCGACAATTTTTCAATCCGCTCCATCTGAATCATGGAAAGTTCTTTGTCGGAAACAGTAATTCCTCTTTGTTTTAAGATTTCCTGTGCGAAAACATAATCCAGCTTACTCCATTCGTCTTTTGCTTCCAGAATATCAAACAACTCATCATCTGTAAAATCAAAAAGATAATAATCGGAAGGAATATTGTCCAATTGTTCCATAGCAAGCTCTTCCTGAATCTTATCCGCACGTGGAAAATCTTCCATTTTTAATTTGACAATGTATTCATGTGAAAACCGATCATTCCGGATATCGGAAATAAAGTTGATTGGATAATCTTCTGTTTCAAAATCAATTTTATGATCATCTAAAAGCAAAACAAAATCGTTGAATTCGTCCTTACTTTGAAAAGTTTGATAAGCTTGAAAATCTTTTTCGTGATTCATCACCGATGGTTTTGAGAACTGTTAGAATGAAGACAAAGATATAAGGGAATCAGCCATAATTGCTACCCTATTCTGTTTTTCCCGCAAATGCACAAATTCGGGAGGCGCTTACCATCCGTCTCTTTTCTTTAGCCTGAACTAGTGTTAATTCATTCTAAAGGCTATTTTTACTTAAACAAACACGCACGATATGTTCCGCTTTTTTGTTTTTATTCTTGGTGCTTTTACCATCAGCTGTTCGGGATCTTCCTCAAAGCAAAAAGTGATGGTTCCTATCTCTCCGATTCAATTTGAAACTGTTGATCTGAGCGGAGAAGTGTTTTTCATCGGGCCGGAAATTGATTCTCTGCATGCGGAAGTTGTTGCCGAGTGCGACTGCTGTGCAAGCGATCTGGCTTTTATCAATGACTCCTCGTTTATTTTTATCGTTCGTTGTTTGGAAGGAGACACGTATGTGAAGGGGAATTATCTGACATTCGGAGATCAACTGATTTTAAGAACCAACGGAGAAGTTGTCGTATCGGAAAATACACTTTCATATTCAGACATTGAAATACCAACGAGCTATAAAGCCAGCAAGGATAAAGTGACTTACATCTCTTACACGCTCTCCACCTGGAAAGGAAAGCAATTTATCACCTATTCCAAGGATGATTACATTGAGTATGGGATCCGTACCGATGAATCAATGCGTGTTTTCCTGAAGCAATTTGAAGACGAAAAGGTTTTGAGGGATTTTTTAGAGAAATGATTGTTTTTTATCTTCCAACAAGGACATTGTATTCTTTTGGCAGAACTATTCCGTCAAAATGGTTCGTCAACCCATAAAAAATAAGCAAAGTCAATAAGATTCCTCCAATCAATATGATTTTTGCCTGTTTTTCAGGTGACAAGCTTAGAATATTGCTCTTCATTTTCTTAGAATGAATGGCTGCGATATGACCAAAGAATGAGACAATTGCCAATGCATAATATGGAATAAAAAAGAGATTAAACGGAAAACTGTTTATTCCTGCAGCCCCAAAATAAAAATTCGTATCAAGGTTTAAAACAAATCGTCCTACCATTACCGCCGCCACATGAATGACCAGGAAAAATGCCAAATACAAACCGGTCCAGATATGCAGTTTATCCAATTTTGAAACGGCTTTTCTTCTCCCGTCAACGAATAGTTTTAAACCTGATATGATTTGAATTACGACAGCCAATAATAAAATGATTTCAATGAAGGTATTGCGATAAAACGATCGCAGTGAAGTCATTGTTTCAATGTGTCCATCAATCCCCCAAATACTAATCAGATGATTGAACAGATGGAGAGCTACGAAAACAGTAATCGTCAGCCCGGAGAAATAATGCAGTTTTTTAGTCATTTCGTTTTCAGATAAAGTTGTTGTATCAAAAAACACTATTCATTGATTCAAGTCAAGATCCATCAGAAGAAACTGTAACCGTTTAAATTTCCTTCTATTTTTTCATCAATCTTGCAGCATCCGGTGCGAAATAGGTTAAAATCCCATCTGCTCCTGCCCGGCGGATACTTAACAACATTTCCATCACTGCACGATCATAATCCAACCAGCCGTTTTTGGCTGCTGCATAAACCATCGCGCATTCACCGCTCACATTGTAAGCCGTTACAGGAGTCGCAAAGTTTTCTTTCAACAAGTGAATGATATCGAGGTAACACAAAGCCGGTTTCACCATAATGAAATCTGCGCCTTCAGCCACATCCAATTCCGCTTCGATCAATGCTTCGCGCTTGTTTGCCGGATTCATCTGATATGTTTTCTTATCTCCACTTTTGGGCGCTGAATTCAAGGCATCGCGGAATGGTCCGTAAAATGCGCTGGCATATTTTGCCGTATAAGACATAATCGAAACATCCTGAAAACCGGCCTGATCCAATTCGTCGCGGATAAAACCTACACGTCCGTCCATCATATCCGACGGCCCGATAATATCGATTCCTGCCTGAGCCTGAGCTACCGACATTTTTCCAAGAAGATGCAAAGTCGGATCATTCACAATCTTTCCGTCGATCACCAATCCGTCGTGACCATCCGAAGAATACGGATCCAAAGCCACATCCGACATTAAAACTGCTTCCGGGAATTTTTCTTTGAGTGTGCGAATGATGTGCAGATAGAAGTTTTCATCAGCATAACTGTAACTTCCAGTCTCGTCTTTCAAATGTTCGTCAACCGCAGGAAACAAATCAAAAGTTTTAATTCCCAGATTCATCCATTTTTCAAATTCAGGAAGCAATTGATCAATACTCCAGCGGTAATTGCCCGGCAGTGAAGAAACTTCTTCCCGGATATTCTTTCCGTCTTTTAAAAACAACGGATAAATCAAATGTTGAGGACCCAATTGTGTTTCTTCAACCATTGCTCTGATAGCTGCACTTTTGCGATTTCTGCGGGGACGAATATTCATAAATCAGTTTTTATAAAAAGAAAATGGAAGGTTCATTTGGGTCAATTCGAGTATCCTGCGAATGACTTTAAAACAATAATACCATATTGTATTTTGAACCTCACTTACACTCTCATTCAAGCGACACAAAGTTAATCAGAATCCGGAACTATTCGCTCAAATCAGCGTTTTAAACAATTCTGATTCAGAATTATCAACAAGAAAGTTTCGTTAACGTTTTTTTGCATATTTTCGTCTATATGTTAACGAAAGAAACAATACAACTTATGAATAAGCTATTAACTACTTTCACATTAAGTACCGGAATTGTACTTATAATCAGTTCTTGTGGTACGGAAGAAGAAAAGAAGCCGGAAATAAGCAAGGAAGTGACTGACCCCAATAGTTCCTTGAATGCTAAATTCGATGACAAAATCTTCAGTATTCCCTCTCCGATGCAAATGGCTCTTTTGCTGGAAGAATCCAAATCTACTTACAACGAGTTTCTGTTGAATGATCTTGAAAAGGTGGACGATTACACTTCCGAGTATAAAAAAGCCTTGAATTTAGGAATTTACGGTACCGATTTGGGATACGTTTCCATTTACAAACAAAACAGCACAGCACTAAAGTATCTTTCAACCATTGAGAAATTAACCAGCAAACTGGGCTTGGAAGGCGCTTTTGATAAGGACTTCATGTCGCGCTTTGAAAAGAATTCAACCAACAAGGATTCCATGATGGTGATTGTTTCGGACGCATTTAAGAAGTCGGACAATTTCCTGAAATCCAATAACCGCAAAAGCGTTTCTGCTTTGATTCTGGTTGGCGGATGGATTGAATCCATGTATCTTGCCTGCAACATCAACAAACAGCATTCAAATCAAAAGATTCTGGATCGAATTGCGGAACAAACAGAAACGTTGAACACCATCGTAGCTTTGTTGACTGATTACAACAAAAAAGGCGAATGGGACGAACTGATCAAAGACATGAAGGATTTGAAATTCTACTTCGATCAGATCACCATCAACTATGAATATGTGGCTCCGGTAACAAACGCAAGAACAAAAACAACAACTTTACGCCATAAAACTGTTGTCACGATTGACTCCAATGTATTGAATTTTATCAATCAGAAAATTGAAGCAATCCGTACACAGGTAACTGAATAACAAAAACACTAGTCAATATGAAAAAGTTAGCCTTATATAGTATTTTCACCCTGTTCTTCGGATTTGGAGTAAGCGCGCAGGATTGTGAAACCCTGGTGAAAGATTGTGAAAAGATCCTGAAGGGAAAAGAACAGAATTTTATTTCGGACGGACAGGTTTACACGGCGTTTTTGGATCGTGAAAAAGCTGAGTTCAAAACCACTTTTTTTGGAGGCACCACTTACCGGATCGCAACGACTGCCGGAACAGATGACGAATACGTTATTTTTACGGTGAAGGATTTGGACGGCAATGTATTGTTTACCAATAAAAAGCATAAAAATTCGACCTACTGGGATTTCAAAGTTCCGAGAACCATTCCGGTTATTGTTGAAACGGAGTTGGACATGGACAAAAAAATCACCGGGTGTGCCGTGATGATGATCGGATTTAAACGTTAAACCAAACTATTTTTTAATTCTATGCTTTGTCCCGGAAAGAAGTTCTTCTTCTTGTTTGACGTAAGTGAGTTTAATTATTTGAAAGGTTCAGGAAGCATTGTCTTTTTGAACCTTTTCATCTGTTTGAGCTTCTTCGGTTTCGTAAAGAAACAAAGACTTTCCGGAGCACTGCCTAATAATACATACCAGGCATGAGTGAACGCATACTCCGCGCTCTAATGCAGTTATTCGCTATTATAGCGAAAGTTGATGAAGTTACCGACCCTACCAGTGAAGCCATAGAAAGTTCTAATGGCCGACGGATCGTAGAAGCTTTTTTACGTACGGAACTAAATGATGAATTGCTTCAGAGATACATTCAATTGTTTGATGAATTCCTGTTGATCCATCACCAGGGTTCCGGAAAGAAAGATAGTTTACGTAAGAGAACGTCTGTTAATTCCGTGAAAGTTTTACGAATCTGTGCGCAAATCAACGAGGAGTTGACACAGCGTCAGAAAATGATTGTATTGCTGCGAATTTTCGACTTTATCCACGCAAATGAACATGTTCATGAGCAGGAACAGGAATTCGTTCACACCGTTTCGGAATCGTTCAACATTCCTGATTTTGAATATCAGCAGTTGAAAGCATTTGTGGAATCGAATGAAAAAACGATTCTGGACGACGAGCATTTCATGTATATCAGCGATAAGATCATCGATCTGAAACATGCAAAACTGATCAAGCAGGATGGTTTGGAAGGCGCTATTTTAGTGATCCGTCTTGAAAGTGTCAATATTTTGTTCTTTAAATACTTCGGCCGTGGGGAATTGGTTCTGAACGGACAAATTGTATCTAATGTCAGAAGACATATTTTAAATCAAGGGTCAACGCTACGTACCAATAAGTCTGCACCGATTTACTACAGCGATGTGATTTCCCGCTTCTTGAATGACGCAAATCAGGAAAAAATCACTTTTAAAGTTGATCATCTCCAATTCCATTTCAACAGCGGAAAAGTCGGTCTTCATGAAATCAATTTCATTGAACAATCCGGAAAGTTAATCGGAGTAATGGGAGGTTCAGGAGCTGGAAAATCGACTTTCCTGAACGTATTGAATGGAAACTACACTCCTACTCACGGCGCTGTAACCATTAACGGTGTTGACTTGCATCGTGAAAAATCGAAACTGGAAGGTGTAATCGGTTTTGTTTCCCAAGACGATTTGTTGATCGAGGAATTAACGGTATTCCAAAACCTGTATTTCAACGCCAAACTGTGTTTCAACGATTTATCAGAATCACAGCTGAAGAAAAAAGTATTGGATTTGCTTTCCGACATCGGTTTGGGAGATGCCAAGAATCTGAAAGTCGGAAGTCCGTTGGAAAAAACCATTTCGGGCGGACAGCGAAAACGCCTGAATATTGCCCTGGAATTAATTCGTCAGCCGGCGGTTATGTTTGTGGACGAGCCAACTTCGGGACTTTCTTCCCGGGATTCCGAAAATATCATGGATATGCTCAAAGAACTTTCGTTGAAAGGAAAGTTGATCTTTGTGGTAATCCACCAGCCTTCTTCCGAAATTTTCAAGATGTTCGACAAATTGATGATTCTGGATCAGGGCGGCTACCCTATTTTTGACGGCAATCCGATTGATGCGGTGGTTTATTTCAAAACACACGTTCATCATGTAAACGCCAACGAACGGGAATGCCCGATTTGTGGAAATGTAAATCCGGAGCAGATCTTCAATATCATCGAATCCAAAGTTGTGGACGAATACGGAAATCAGACGAAGGTTCGAAAAGTCAGTCCGCGTGAATGGAACGAGCGTTATTTATCGAATTACAAAACACCCGATATTGAAGAAATTGTTGAACCGGTAAAAGGCACATCCCACATTGCCAATAAGATGCGTCAATTCAAGGTGTTTTTCCTGAGAGATCTTTTAAGTAAGCTGGCGAACAAGCAATATATGTTCATCAACATGCTGGAAGCTCCGGTTTTGGCCGCAATTCTTTCTTTCTTCGTCAAGTTTTTCAATTCTGACGGAAAAGGAAATGAAGACTATGTCTTTTATGAAAATGAGAACATTCCTCAATACCTGTTTATTTCGGTTGTTGTGGCACTTTTCCTCGGATTAACCGTAGCCGCCGAAGAGATCATCAAGGATAAGAAGATCCTGAAACGCGAAAGCTTTCTGAATCTTTCCCTGGGTTCTTATTTGTGGTCGAAGATTCTGATCATGTTCATTATTTCCGCTATTCAAACGGCTTTCTTTGTTCTGATCGGAAACCTGATTCTGGAGATTCACGGGCTTTGGTTCGAGTATTGGATTGTACTCTTCTCCACTTCCTGCATGGCGAATGTGCTTGGTTTGAATATTTCAAGCGCCTTTAACTCTGCGAAAGTTATTTACATCATTGTTCCGCTGTTGATTATTCCTCAATTGCTTTTTTCCGGAGTGATCGTGAAATTTGATAAGCTCCATCCTATTTTCTCTTCAAACAACGAAGTTCCGTGGGTTGGAAATGCAATGGCGTCTCGTTGGGCGTACGAAGCTTTAGCTGTGGTTCAGGCAGCAGATAACAAGCATGAAAAAATGCAGTTCGATTTGCATCAGGAACAAAGCAACGCCAGCTGGAAAAGAGATTACTGGATTCCTGAAATGAAGAATCAGCTGACTATTCTGGCTGACAAGAAATCTTCTGAGGTTGACTTTGAAAGAGCAAAACGCATTTTAGCAAATGAAATCGAGCAGGAAATCAATTTGTGGAAGGGATTGGAATGCAAGAATTGTATTGAAGGCCTTAAAGCGCAGAAAAAAGGAAAAACATCCGTTCAGGAAGTACAGTTCAATGTGGGTGCTTTTTTAGAAATGATGAAAAAGCAATACAACCTTACTTACAACAGAACAACGGAAAAATTGGATCGTTTGGTGGTGAAAATGGGCGAAAAATCCTTTGAAGATTCCCAAGCTGATTATGTGAATGAGAGTTTACAGGATTTGGTCACAAACCGCACGGAAGTTCAGAAAATCATCGTAACGAATGATGAATTGATCCAAAAAGACGATCCGATCTACATCGATCCTAAAAACACGCGCTTGCTGAATGCTCCGTTTTATGCCCACAAGAAATACTGGTTGGGAATTCCGATGAGTACTTTCGCGGCGAACGTAATGGTTCTATGGGGAATGACCGTTTTGCTGATTATTGCGTTGTATTACGATATTCTTCGAAAATTCCTGGGATTATTCTCTAAGGTGAAATCTAAAAACAGTATCTAAATTCAATTCAATCGACAATTAACCTTTAAACCTAAAACAATGCTTAAATCATTTTTGACAATTGCACTTTTACAATTGTCTGTATATAGTTATTGTCAGCTTCCAACTTTAGATTGGCTAAAAACTACCGAAAATGTTTATGGTAGTTTCTTATCCTCAGATTTGAACGGAAACATTTACATGGCAGGCTCATTTAACGGAACTCATGATTTTGATCCCGGATCCGGTAGTGCGATACTTACAAGCACCAGCGTATCAAGTGGTGAAGACTGTTTTCTAAGCAAATTTGACAGCGACGGAAATTTTTTGTGGGTGAAGCAATGGGGCTTCAATTTCGATCCGGGAGGTAATTTTGCATTTATGACAGACTCCTCCGGCAATATTTATATGACCGGAAAATATGGTGGTACGACAGATTTTGATCCGGGAACTTCCGTTTTTACCCTTACATCCAATTCAGATGCTGCTTTTCTAATGAAATTAAATTCGTCCGGTGATTTTCTGGCGGCAAAAAGACTGATTGAAGGTTCTTTACTCATTAATTTTAGTCTTTACGTAATGCCGGATGGTGAAGTCACAGTTGCCGGAAACTATGGTGGCACTGCAACATTCATTTCCGGGGAGACAAAAACTTCTGCCAACAGAGACCACTTCCTCATAAATCTGGACAGCGGATTGAACTATCACTGGTTAAAATGTTGGGGAGGGCCGGTTTCCGAAAGTTTGCATGATCACGAGCGTGATGCTCAGGGGAACATCTATTTTGCAGGCTCCTTCAATGGCTCCACAGATCTGGATCCGGGAATTGAACATATGCCTTACCCCACAAACGGAAATGATGACATTATATTCAGTAAACTAACTCCCGACGGAGAACTAATCTGGGCAAAAGTTATTGGAAGTACGGGATCTGAGCGAGCGCTTCGTCTCGAGGTTGATTATTCAGGAAATGTGTATCTCTCAGGTGTTTTCGGGTCCAATACGCTTGATTTTGATCTCTCTCCAACTCAAGTCTACAATTTAGTTCTAACAAACGGAAATTCCTTCACGGCAAAATACACTAATAATGGTGAATTTCAGTGGGCCAATACCTTCCGACCTATTGACCCAAATATCCTGGGAGCATCATTCAGTCTGGATAATTTTTCAGTAGACACTTATGGAAACTCTTTTATTTCAGGTTCTTTTAGAGGAATCGTTGACCTTGATCCGAGCTCCGGCACATCTATACTCGATAGTAACGGAGATTTGTCTTTTTTCATTCGAAAACTGGATCCTTCCGGAAATTTTTCTTACGCATTCAAATTAGGAACTTCAGAAACTCTCGGAAGCAGAGCTCCGCTTTGTTTCGGTTTGAATAATTCGTTTTATACTCTGGGAGTCTTTGATCGGACAATTGATTTTGAACCGGGAACGGGTGTTTTTAATGTAACTCCGGCACCTTTAGAAACGTACAAATACCTGCTTAAAATGAACGAATGCAGCAATGGTTCTATTGAAAGCGTAAGTGAATGTCAGAATTATACCTGGCCTTTGAACAATTCAACCTATACTGCTTCAGGAACTTATTCGCATGTATTGTCCAATACGGAAGGTTGTGACTCAATCGTATTATTGGATTTAACGATCAATCCGAACACATCCGTTACACAAACCGGAGCAACCATTTCTGCGGTATTGAGTGGAGCCAGCTACCAATGGATTAATTGTAATTCCGGTAATTCTCCGGTATCCGGAGCTACCAGTCAAAGTTTTTCTCCGGCTGCAAATAGTAGCTATGCTGTAATTGTTACACAAAACGGATGTTCTGACACATCGTCTTGCATCACTATCGACATCCTCAATCTGGACGAAGAAACAAAAGGTATGAATTGGACCATTTACCCCAATCCGGCACAAGAGTCTGTAACAGTAACTTCCGGTCAAAATATAGAGAACACTTCAATCAAAGTTTTTAATCTGAATGGAGCACAGTTACCCGTTAGCATGATCCAAAGCAGCGAAGCTAAATCGATAGAAATCAATATCAATCACCTTCCCAATGCGATATACTTTGTAAATCTTATTTCGGAAGGAGAAAATCAATATATCAGGTTCGTCAAGAACTAATCATTCTTCTTCATGAAAAATGAATATGTGTCTTCTGAATTTGAGGAAAAACAAAAGCCCCGACGATTTCGTCGGGGCTTTTTTAAAATCTGTTTATTTGTTGTTTACATCAACATTCCTCCACATACGTGAATTGTTTGTCCTGTAATGTAAGCAGACATATCTGACGCTAAGAAAACAACTGCATTTGCTACATCAATTGGCTGTCCTCCTCTTTTCAAAGGAATCGAGTTTCTCCACTCTTCAACCACTTTCTGATCCAAGGCACCAGTCATTTCAGTTTCGATGAATCCCGGAGCAATTGCGTTGCAACGAATACTTCTTGAACCTAATTCCTGAGCTACCGACTTCGTGAAACCGATCAATCCTGCTTTGGAAGCTGCATAATTTGCCTGACCGGCATTTCCGCTTACTCCAACAACAGAAGACATATTGATAATTGATCCTGAACGAGCTTTCAACATCGGACGCTGAACTGCCTTCGTTAAATTAAATGCTGATTTCAGGTTTGTATTGATGACTTCGTCCCATTGTTCTTCAGTCATACGCATTAAAAGTGTATCACGGGTAATTCCGGCGTTGTTTACAAGAACATCAATCGTTCCAAATTTTTCAACTACATCATCAACCAATTTTTGTGCCTGGTCAAAATTTGCCGCATCTGATTTGAATCCAACTGCTACTCCACCATTTGCCGTTAGTTCTGCTTCCAAAGCACGTGCTTTTTCTTCAGAAGATAAATATGTAAAAGCAACTTTAGCTCCTTGTTTCACACATTCTTCCGCAATTGATTTCCCGATCCCTCTGGATGCCCCGGTAATTAATACAACTTTATTATCTAATAATCCCATGAATGTTTTTTTGGTCTTCAAATATAGGAAAGGTTTCTTGGATATAAATGAATTCTTAACTGAACTTATCCTCAAAAGGAAGTTCAAAAGGTTTAAAACTAGCAGAGGCGAAAAATTTTTCACTCCTCTGGTTTTTCTATCATTAATTAAAAAAGTCCCAGGAAACCCCGAATCTGAATTGAAGTGGTGTGACAGGATAGCCCAGACCTTCATAATTGGTCGGACTCACGAAAGTTTGCTCGATGTTTTCAACACGGATAAACCAACGGAAATATCCCAGATCAAACTGAGTGAAGAAATGCAGTTTCATCATGTTGTTAAAAGTTCTTCCTGAATTCACAAATGAATAGGTATTCATCATCGGAGTAAAATCAAGCAACTGATAAGAACTGATGTATCCGACTTCAATTCCGGTAACGGTTTTCAATTTCTTCGCTTTAAACAAACCTCCGTTGTAAGCAATTCGTCCGGAGATCAATAAATTCGGAAGTAAATCTCCTGTACTTTCACGATAAGCCGCTCTGGATTGAATCAATAATTTCTTGTAGGAATATTCAAATCCGATTTGAATTCCCATGACACTCAATTGTGTCAAGGTATCTTGCCGCCATCTGTTTTTCACAAAAACAGGCATCTTCGTATTGGATTCAACGAATGCTTCCGCAAAGAAAGGAATGATCCGGTTCTTATTTGACCAATTGAATCTTCCGGTAGTTCTTGTGCTGAGCTGCTTGTCGGTCCACAAATAATTGACCGTATTGGCGTAATACGTTCTTTGGTAATTATCCGGATATTGTCGGGAAAAGTCTCCGTGGAAAGAAAAAATATTGGCTTTGATTTGTTTTCTCAGATCTGCAGTAATCGCTGTTTCTCCATTCGCTCCGACAAACGTATAATTTGCAGTAGCCTTCAGAGAGAATCCTTTCACAATCATATCCAATGCCGCAAAACCGTACGCTTCCGTCGTATCCTGGTGAATGACCATATTGTCATAATCCCAATAACGTGTTCCGATACCTGCTTCAAAATTAATTCCGCGGTTTTTATAGAACAATCCTCCGTTCATACGCAGGGAAGATAATTCCCAGTAATCGTACGAATAAAGCGTATCGTAATTGTAGAACCCGTAAATCCCTTCCAGTGTATCTCTTTCGAAATAACGCTGATTTCGGATATCCAATCGGGATTGCAGCAACACACCTACTTTCTGAAGAGAATCTTTCGTGAAAGAAATGTAATTCTTCCAATCGGCATGTAATTCCTTTATTTTGTTTCCGGCATTGGATTTCTCCACTTCCTGGAAATCGAGCGCGAAGCCTTCCCGAACAGAATCGCCGAGCAAACCATTACTCAATTGATTGTTGTTTCCGTAAAACGAAACATCCAGAATGGTTCCGTAATACCGTGAACGGTGCATTAATGAAAGCTGAACAGAATTGCGTTCAAAACTGGAATTACGAAGGTTTCCGTTTGTTGTATTCCGGATATAATCAAACTGGATAAATGTATTTGAATCCAATGCCTGAGTATATGTGATCCGACCGAACTGAGCCAGCTTGGATCCCATGGAATATTCAAAAGCAATGTGGGGAATGGTAGAAAATCTTCTCGGCAATAGTTTTTGCCAGTTGGTATTCAGATCAGAATAGGAGAACTGAAATAAAAACGGATTAAAATCTCCCGGAAGTGTGTGCTGATAGGATGCAAGATTTACATCGACAGAATCTAAGGTTCCGGAAATCCGATGTCCGGGTTTTAGTGTATCCTGAAAATAGTTTCCAAAGGGAGATTGTGCCAGACTATAGAGCTGACAGGAAAGCACAACAAGTAACAAAGCCCATTTCTTCATGAAACTTTATTAAAACACAAAAAAGGTCTCATCGCCGTTGGCTGACAAGACCCTTCTGATTTCTTAATGAATATTCTTACAATTTATTCACCGCAACCATCAAACCTGACTTAAGGTTTGCAGCCTTGTTTTTGTGAATGATATTACGTTTTGCTAATTTATCCAACATAGACGTAACAACCGGCAACAAATCGCTTGCTTCTTTCTTGTCTTTCAAAGAGCGAAGTTTACGTACTGCATTACGTGTTGTTTTATGTTGGTATTTGTTACGCAAACGCTTAACATCGTTAGAACGGATTCTTTTTTGTGCTGACTTGTGATTTGCCATTTTTTTCTTTTATTACAAACTAAAATTTGCAGCCCATAGGAGAATCGAACTCCTGTTTCCAGGATGAAAACCTGGCGTCCTAACCACTAGACGAATGGGCCGTTTTTGAATTTCGGAGTGCAAATATAGCTAGATTTTTCCTGTATGCAACACTTTCCGCGCTTTTTTTTCTAAAAAATATCAGTGTCTTCTGCTTCAAATTTGAAACCCAGTCTTTTACCGGTTGACAATTGACTGTTCGCTTCGATCTCGTGCATCTGGAAAACGGTCACTTTTGAAACGATTTCATAAGGCGGAGTCAATAAATCGAACTCCAAAGCATAGGCAATTGACACCTGAATGATGTGTGTCAGGATCGAATCCGTCAACACAGAATTCGTCAAATCGCGAAATAAAAAGCCCAGCTGACCTTTTCCTTCCACCATGAAGTGTTCGTCCTTATTGATGAAAACACGGCCTATGAGATAGCCTAAATCGTTCATCCGGTTCTTCAGATAGGATTCCGCCAGAAAGTTGTAGATATTGATGATTCCAAAATAACCACGTGTTTTATCTTCCTTCAGGTAATCCGTCTGCCACAAAGGATGCTCATCAGGCAATTTAAAGACGTTTGTGTGCATCTGGAAGATCAAAACATCACTTCCTACAAAAACCTGCGCCTGAAACTCTCCCTTGTACTCTACATGAAGTCTGATCCTGCTGTCTTCAACCAAAGATCTCAACGAACCGATTTCTTCCAGCAGTTGTTTTTTAAAGCGCTCAAAGTGATTTTTGGTATCCTGAAAAATATCTTGTTTCAAGCCCGCTTTTTGCTCTAAAATGGTCTGTATTATTCTCCGTGCTTCTTCCATTGTCTTTTGAATTAAGAATTGAAAATGGAAATTGAAAAAGGGAGACTTGCTCAAAAGCTAACAATCTCCCTTTTCAATTTTAAATGCTACATTTTCAATGATGTTAATATGCTTTCGCAAACACTACGCGCCCTTTTGACGGAGCTCCTGTAACCATACAAACTCCCGGTTCGGAAGCAATGTCAATAGGAATACAGCGAATGGTTGCTTTTGTTTCTTCTTTGATCTTAGCTTCAGTTTCTTTCGTTCCGTCCCAATGCGCCAGGTAGAACCCTCCTACTTTTTCGAGTTGTGTTTTAAACTCTTCGTAAGTATCTACTTCGTGCATGTTGTCAACTCTGAACTGCTGAGCTCTTTTAAGGAGGTTGTCCTGAATATCCGAAAGCAAATCCTTGATCGAATTTCCAATGTTTTCAATATTCATCGCGTATTTCTCCTTCGTATCACGACGGGCAATTTCCACTACTCCATTCGCCAGATCTCTTGGTCCGATTGCAACACGAACCGGAACACCTTTTGCTTCGTATTCAGCAAACTTCCATCCCGGACGTTTCTGATCATCAGCATCATATTTTACTTTAATGCTCAATCCTTTCAGTTCGGCAGAGATTTTAGCAACCGCTTCATTGATTGCCTGAAGTTCTTCTTCCGTTTTGTAAATCGGAACAATCACCACTTGAATCGGCGCCAATAATGGAGGCACAACCAATCCTTCGTCATCTGAATGCGTCATAATCAAGGCTCCCATCAAACGGGTTGAAACACCCCATGAAGTTGCCCAAACGTATTCCTGTTTTCCTTGCGCGTCGCTGAATTTAACTTCAAAAGCCTTCGCAAAGTTTTGCCCCAGAAAATGGGAAGTTCCTGCCTGAAGTGCTTTTCCGTCCTGCATCATTGCTTCGATACAATACGTATCATCCGCTCCTGCAAAACGCTCACTTTCAGTTTTATGTCCTTTAATCACGGGCATTGCCATATATTTCTCCGCAAACTCAGCATAAACATCCAACATTTGTTCTGTTTCCTGAATCGCCTCTTCTTTTGTAGCATGAGCCGTATGACCTTCCTGCCACAAAAACTCAGAAGTGCGCAGGAACAATCTCGTTTTCATTTCCCAACGCACTACGTTTGCCCATTGATTGATCAAAATCGGCAAATCGCGGTAGGATTGAATCCATTTTTTGTATGAATTCCAGATAATCGTTTCAGAAGTCGGACGAACGATCAATTCTTCTTCCAGCTTTGCATCCGGATCAACGATTACTCCTCCTCCATTCGGATCATTTTTCAAGCGGTAATGCGTTACAACGGCACATTCTTTTGCAAATCCATCCACGTGAGATGCCTCTTTGCTCAGGTAGCTTTTGGGTATAAGTAAGGGGAAGTACGCGTTTTGGTGACCGGTTTCTTTGAATTTTGCATCCAGGATATCCCGCATGTTTTCCCAAATAGCATAACCATAGGGCTTAATCACCATCATTCCTTTAACATCCGAGTGTTCTGCAAGATCAGCTCTGGAAATTAAATCATTATACCACTTTGAATAATCTTCGGCGCGAGTAGCGTACTTCTGTGACATTTTTGAGTATGTTAAATTTTAAGAATAAAACCGTAAAATTATAAATAAATCAGCTATCTTTAAACAACCATTTAATCTTTCTCATTATGAATAAAGTATTGAAAATCGGGATCTATGTCGGAGTTGCGACTTCTCTTGTGAGTTGTGGAACTTCCGAGCACTTTATGCAGGATGACGTTTACAATACCCGTACTCCGGTAATGCCTCCGGGAACGGATTTGAATGATGTGACTGATTATGCGACTTTTGTTGCAAAAAAAGAACAAACTGAAACACCACCGGAAAGAACAACCTATGTTTCTCCGCGTGAATACCGCGACTTTTTCTACTATTCCCAGTTCATGTACTATGGTTATCCTCCATATGCCATTGCTCCGGGATTAAGTTATATCGGATACGGATACCCGAATCACTATTCCGGATTCGGTAACGGTTTCTCTTCATCGATCGGTTTCGGAAATTATTACAATTACAATCCATACGGCTACAACCCTTACGGAGGTTACTACGGAAATTACGGTTACAATCCTTATGGATATGATCCCTATTGGAATTCTCCTTATTACAACAATTACGGAGGAGGCGGATATTATGGCGGTGGTTACTACGGTGGCGGATATACATATACGCAGAAAGGAAAACCAAATACAGCCGGAAATCTTGGAAGCTCATATGCAGGAACTTCAGCAGGAAGAATGGGTTCCACAACAAGTGGTGAAGTTGTGAACTACCCCAATAAAATGATGATAAATCCCGGAAAACCTTCTTCTACTCCATACAATGGCGTTGGAAGAAACACTGCAGTACGTGCCAATGAAGGAATTTCACCGGTCGTAAACTCAGGACGGGTAGCAACACCGGTTAACAGAGTTTCGGTTGCAAGACCAACAACATCTGCGCGCCCTACCATTTCAGCACCTCGCGGTGATTATCAGCTCACAGCTAATCCCAACGTAAATTCCAATCAGAATTCAAATACAAGAACAATTAACAATCCAGTAAATAATGCTCCTGCAAGAACAAGCACTCCAACAATCAGAGGAGGAAGCAGTGGTTCCGGCGGAGGCACTACGCCAAGTACTGGAGGTGGAGGAAGAACCGGTGGAAGACGATAAACGAATTACATGATAAACAAAACCCTTTTGGCTTCAGTTTTTACCGGAGCCTTTTTTGCGTTCGGACAAAATGAAGTAGATGTCTACAGATTGTCAAATACTTATGTGCAGGGATCAGCGCGTTTTGATGCAATGGGCGGTTCATTCGGTGCTCTTGGAGCTGAAAGCGGCTGTATCGGGATAAACCCTGCCGGATTCGGAAGATCTTCGGTGAGTTCCTTCTCGTTCGGGCTTTCCGGAACACAGGTAAAAACAGATGCACTTTTCAACGGAAACAGCTCATCCATGGATGCATTAAAAGTCCGGGTTCCCAATATTGCAGGAACAATTGTAAGCGATGTTTCAAGCTCCAATTCAGGTTTGATTTATACTCAGATCAGTTTGGGAATAAACAGAGTAGCCAACTTCAACAACTCATTCAATTACAGCGGGACCCAATTCGAGTCCTTACTGGATGTTTTTGCATCAAGCGCAAACGGAATTGATCCAAGCAATTTATACGATTATCTTCCCTATACCTCTTCCCTTGCCTATCAGACTTATACGATCGATGATTATCCAAACAATGTTTACTATCCAAGACTGAATGGAGATGTGACTCATAATCGGACTGTTTTCAACAAAGGCGGGATTAACGAATACTATGTTGCATTAAGCGCCAATTATCTTGATAAGATCTATTTTGGAGCATCCATTTCCTATAACACACTTAATTTCTCGGAATCATACGTCCACAAAGAAACCTTGACAGATACAAGCGGTGTGAGTTTAAGATCTTTCATCTATCAGTATGATTACAAAACAAAAGGCGGTGGTTTGAACGCGAAGATCGGAGCAATCTTTTTGCCTACGGAATTTTTAAGATTGGGAATTGCCATTCATACACCTGTTTTTTATCAATTAACGGATCAGTATACCGCAAACATGGAGGCTTTGCATAATGACGGTATTAGAAAAGTTGATCCGAGTTTTGTTCCGGCCGACAGATACAAATACAGAATCTGGACACCTCCCAAATTCGTTGGTTCTCTTGGGCTTGTATTTCAAGACAACGGCTGCATTAATGTCGATGTGGAATACATTAACTACGGCTGGGGCCGCTTGAAAACAACAACAGACGGAGCTTATGCAGATTACGATTTTGCAGCAGAAAACAGTGTCATAAAAGCTCAGTTGATTGATGCTCTGAATATTCGCGTTGGTGGTGAATGGGCAATCAACAACACGTTTTTCATTCGTGCAGGATATGGTTATTACCCGAAGGGAGACACGCTGGCGCGCAGTTATGGAAAAAACTACAATCAAACGATCAGCGGCGGACTCGGATTCAGAGTGAATCGTGTTTATCTGGATTTATCCGTGAGATACTTGATGCAAAGCAGTGTTTACAAAGCATTTTATGAAAGTCGTACTGAAATGAATATTATCAATACGACTTTCAATATCGGACTTCAGTATAAGTTTGATTACAAATGATTGTAACTTTTGATCGATTTCGAGAAGTCGGTTTTATCCAATTTTGAGTCGATCCATGCAGGAAGGTGGAAATAATCCAGAATAACGCGTTCCTGCTGATCTTTCATCAATTCAGTTACTTCCGTTTTCATTTTGGCAAGGATCTCATTTCTCTGAGTGATATTCATACTTTTCGCTAGTTTTCTCAGATGTTTGATCACTACGTTTTCAATTTCGTAATCGCGGTCGTGCTTACTCAAGTAACGGTTCGTGGATTTAATGACATATTCCAGAAAATCATAATTTTCCAGTTCCAGGTGAATGATCAGGTTGAAAATCCGGGCAAAACTATAGATATCCTGTCGTAAACGCTGTTCGTTGTCATTCAAAACCTCATTCAAGGTAGACAAGGCTTTTTTATAATCCCCGATTCCAAAATACGTATACGCCTGATTGTAGCTGAACAAAATATTCTGTTCTTTCGAAACTTTATCATCCAGATCACGGAGTCTTGCGCGCACTTCATCCGCCAGTTTTGCAGATGCTTCGAAATTCCCGGTTGCATGATTCAACGCAAATTCACCATTGTAGGAAATCGTGAAGATTCTCAAAGACAAATCCATTGAATTGAATCCTTTCTTCCCTTCCAGAGCTCGGATTTCATGAATAATATTTGCTGCTTCCTTGAATTGCTTGTTGTCGATATAACATCTTAAAAGATGAGACAAAGTCAAAATATAACGCTGTCCCAGATCTTCCTTAATCAGAGGATTATTATCCAGAATATCTTTTGTGCGGTTAAAGAACTGAAAACTGTCTTCGTAATTCCGGTTCGTCGCTGCACACAAGCCTTTGATATAGTAACACATCGATGAAGCTCTTGTAGAAAGAGCCGTGTTTTTTCCTTTTATCAGATGATAATCAGCAATGTCATCTACAATTTTACGCTCTTCTTCATTGCGTGTAAACCCTCCAGCCCGGAAGATCAGGTTGATCTTGGAATAAATCACCTGGTATTCGGCAAGATTCCGCAATTTCGCAATCACCGCTTCTTCTTCGGTAATGATGTCATCCAGGTTTCGGGAAAACTCCCCGTCTTCATATGCTGCTTCCAGCAATTTCTTCTCCCAGGAAATCAATTCATACCAGTAATAAAATTCTTCGTGTTCAACAGCCAAACTTTTTGCACGCTGAACAAATTTCTCGCATTCTTTATAAAGTGCTTTATTGTATAAGATCTCGACATTCTTCAGCTCCTGCTTCAAAATACTGGAGGCCGATTGTTCCGAATAATAAACACGCAAGCTTTTCAGAATCAAACGGTAAAGATGGTTTTTTTCAGAAGGTAAATGTTTTACAAATGTTTCATTTTGAAAAAATTCTTTCAGGTCCTCTTCTTTGTAAGCGCCTTGTTTTTCAATGAAATCAAAAATTTTCAGGTAGTTTTTTTCACCTGATTGGAGAGCAGATGAAAGCTTAAAAAACCGTTTCTCAGATTTTGTCAACGACTTAATTAGCTTATACAGTTCGTTTGAGGGTTTCATAACACAGGAGTTTCTCAAATTTAACAATATCTTTCAATCCTAGATGTTTTTTTAAAACATTTTGGCAAGCTATCTTCTCTAAATGCAGTACGATTGAGATTTTAGTTATTGAAATCCTAAAGAAAAAGTTCAATCGGTTCAACACTCCAAACTGTTCAAACTTCAGTAAATAAAAAAAGGTTGCATAACACAACCTTTCACAAACAACAACAATAAACTTCAACGCCGTTGAAACTAACGAAGAAGGACCTTTTGTCCTTTTTGGACAATCACTTTTCCGGATGTATATCCGTTCATTTTCACCAATTTTTTCAGTTTGATTCCTTCCGCTTGAGAAATCTCGATCAAAGTGATCTCTTTTTTGGCAACATAAGTCGCACCTTTACTTCTTGCTTTGTTTCTTTTCGGTTCAAGGTAAACGATATCCCCCTCCTCGAGCATGTCTTTTTTATCTACAAAGTCATTGTACTTGTACATCTGCCACAAAGCCAGATCAAATTCCTTTGCAATCTTATAATAAGTATCTCCTTTTCGTGCGATGATGAATTTCACATCATTCTTATTCTCTTTTGCGCTGTGCGCCTGGTATTTCAAACACGATTCATCAATTTTCATTGAAACGGTGTTCTTCCCGGCAGATCCTTTTTCCTTGCTTTCTTTCGCATTATTTGCAAGCAATTCAGTACCGCTGGTTGACGGAGCTGTTTTCTCATCATATTCATACAACTTCAAACGCTCAATCAAATCAATTAGCTTTTCGGCATATTCCGGATGTGTTGCGTAACCTGCTTTTTTCAAGCCTTTCGCCCATGATTTGTAATCATCTACCGGAAATTGAAACAAAGAGGCATAACGCGGTTTCTTTGTCAAGAATAAACTATGATCGTTATAGGATTCGGTTGCACTCGGGTATTTTCTGAAACACTCTCCTTTTGCATCATCATCGAAATAGATCTTCTCTCCGGTCCAATCACTGCATTTAATTCCGAAATGATTGTTTGCCTGAGTCGCCAAAGGAGAATTCCCGTTTCCGCTCTCAAGTAATCCCTGAGCTAAAGTAATACTGGCAGGAATCCGATAAGTCAGCATGTGCTCAACTGCCACGTTGGACCACATATTTACGTAATCACTCTGACTCATTTTTGCTGGAGTTCCTGATCCGAAGGAGAGAAAAGAAATCCCAAATCCTACAATTGCTAAGCTTTTTTTCATATCAAAAGGCATTGAATTCTGTCTGGAATACGCAAAAGTAGAAACTTGGTTACAAAAAATGTTGAAAACTCTTGTTTCAATTGTTAATAACTCAGGAAAGATTAAGTTTTAAAGGGCCGAAAAAGAGGAGACATCATAGTTTATAGTGATTCTGTCCCAATTTTGGGAAATTGGGTTGAGCCAGTAAAAATCCGTTGGATTACTGCATTATTATTTCTCAGCCAAAACCCATTAATCGCTCCGTTTGATTATAACGGAGTTTACAGAAAACGTAATTCGTAATTAAACCAAAGAGTTCAACCACTTACACGTATCTACTCCATCTGCAAAATCAGTGATGTCCGGAGCCTGCGCTTTTCCAAAAGGAATAAAACCGTGGCCAACAAGTGCCTGAATACTCTCCTGCAGCTCGTTTAATTGATTGACAATCGCATTTTTATCTGAGTAATACTCATAATAAATAACAGAAAGCGGTGCATGAAGTCCGGTATCTTCCTTCAGCATGAATGCATTGTTATCTAAAAACGGAATTTGATTCATTAAAAACATTGTTCGATTGTAATCGTAATTGTTCCCGTATTTATGATGTTGAATCAAATGTGCCTGTTCGAGGAAGTTTTCGAAAATGCGGTGCAGATTAAATCCTTCCGGAAGGTACAATTTGGAAATGTTGCGGCAACCCATTCCGAAAAAGTCGAAACAATCAGAGCTCAAAGCTCTCAATTCTTCATCGGTTTCCGTTCCATCCAGCAAAGCAACGGACGTTCTGTTTTTTCTGAACAGATGCGGAACATGACTGAAATACGTTTCAAACTGAGCAATCGAATTATTACTTCCCGTTGCAATAACAGCATCGTAATTCTTGATCGGTCCCAATGAAATCTGAATGTATTCTTTCAACTCCGGATTCCATTGCAGCATCCATTCAATGATTTTCAAGGGAATTCTGGAATCGGAACTACTCAGTTTACACAACGCTTTGTTTCCTGTAATTAACACGCACAGCAAATCATGAAATCCCACAAAAGGAAGGTTTCCGGCCATGATCAAAGCAACAGTCTTTGGATTTTCGGTAAATGAATACTTGTTTGAAAACGCAATAAGCGATTCTTTTTCAGTTAAATGAACAATCCCGCTTAAAGCTTTATAGCAATTATCTTTTGTAAACCACGGATTATGCTGCACTTCCTTATTGATCGTTTTCTTGAAGTTCAGAAACTCCTCTTCCGTTAGTCCACATTCGTAACCCGGCCAGGAATCATTTTGAATAATGAATTGGATTGTTTTTCGAAGCTGGTCGAAAACTTGAATAATTGCTGTTTTTTCCACGCTGCAAAATTAATTGGTCTGCGACAAATCCATCATTTTTTTGTAATAATTCACTATTTAAATCTGAACCCTCCGTATATTTGCACAAAAAAAGCTATTATGGCAATCATGATTACAGACGAATGCATCAATTGTGGTGCATGCGAACCGGAATGTCCGAACAACGCAATTTACGAAGGTGGCGCGGAATGGACATATGCGGATGGCACGTCATTAAAAGGATTGATTACAACATTAAACGGAGAGGAAGTTCAGGCAGATGATAACTTTGAACCGAAAGACATGGATGTTTATTACATCGTTACAGATAAATGTACCGAATGTGTAGGCTTTCATGACGAACCTCAATGTGCTGCTGTTTGTCCTGTTGATTGCTGTGTAGATGATCCTGATTATCGTGAAAGCGAAGACGAATTGCTTGCAAAGAAGGATTTCATGCACCTTTAAGAAGCAACTTTTCTGCTTTCGGATGTAACACATTTACTTTTTAAGCGTTTTAGTGTTATGAAAGTTTCGTTACTCGTTCTTATACTCACTCTGAGTTTTCAATCACTGGGGCAATTTGATGCCTTGGCGAGAGAGCAGGAATTATCTGTTCTGCTGGACTCCTTGCGTGCTTCACGGAAAAACGACCGAAAAGATTTCTGGAACAAACAATTCAAAACACTGGTCGAACAAACCTTAAACGAGCCATCTATTTTCGACATCACTTTTACCAAGCTGAGAACCTTGGGAGTAATTGACAGTCCGGACAAAATGGTGCGCATTGTGAATTGGAATGTGGAGCAGGAAGACGGATCTCAAAAGTATTTCGCATACGTACTCCACAAGAATCTGAAAAAAGAAGAGCACAAAGTCATCGAGTTGATTGACAATTCCATGATGCTACCGGGAAAACCGGAGGAAACCCTGGAGGCCAACATGTGGTACGGAGCTTTGTACTATCAGATCATTCCGGTTGAAAAAGCAAACAAAACATATTACACGCTTTTGGGCTGGGATGGCGGAACACGTATGAGCAATACCAAATTGATCGACGTACTTTATTTCAGCGGAAACAGCCTCAAATTGGGCTACCCTCTTTTCAAATCAGGAGATAAAACAGCAAAACGGATGTTTTACGAACATTCTGAAAGATCCGTCATGTCTTTGCGATACGAAGACGAATACAAGCGCATTATTTTCGATCATTTAATGCCGGAAACTCCAACAATGGTTGGTTTCTACGAATTCTATGTTCCGGACATGTCTTATGATGCTTTCATTCTGGAAGGCAATCGCTGGGTTTTGAAAGAAGATGTGATCGGAATCAACAAAAACCCGCAAACAGTTTCAGTGAGTCAGTTCGATGAAAAAAGCGGCGATGTTTCCACTTACACGGTCGAAAACAAATGGGTTGACCCGACGGGAGGTTCCGGAAGCGGAAAAAATGATGTGCACGTTGCCGTACTACCTGACTCTGAGACGAAGAACACAACTGAAGAAGCTAAAAAGCCGGTCAAAAAGAATTCGAAAGAAATGACCGCTTTGGAAAAATACGAGGCCAGAAAAGGCAACAAGAAAGAAAAAGACCCTTCTTCCACGATGGGATATCGCAAAAAGAAAAAAGCGAAAAAGTAAAATTATTCTCCGAAATCTTGTATTTGAGCAAATAAAAAAGCATATTTGTTTTGCTGCAACCTTAAATAAAACTATGCAAAACGAACAAGATTATGATGCCCAGAGAGAGGTGTTTACCAAAGTTGTGAAAGCCGGGAAACGGACCTATTTCTTTGATATAAAAGCCACTAAAGGGCAAGACCACTATATTACGGTTACCGAAAGCAAAAAAGTTCTTTTAAACGGAAAAGAAGTCTTTCAAAAGCATAAAATATTTCTTTACAAAGAGGATTTTGAGAAGTTTGCGGAAACACTTTTAGAGGTAATGAATAAAGCAAATGAACTGAATACAAACGACACATCGGATTCATCTTACGCAAGTGGCGTTAAGTTTGAAGATTTATAGGAAAACTTCCAAACAATCTTTCAACATCCTGTTCGTTGAAAAAATAGCGAAAACAAATACCGTTTAGGTCATTTCAATAACGTATCTTTATCCTCAAATTTACAGTGCTCTTATGGGTAAAATAATCGCAATAGCGAATCAAAAAGGTGGTGTTGGTAAAACAACTACAGCAATTAACCTGGGTGGTTGTTTTGGTGTTTTGGAGTACAAAACATTGTTGGTCGATGCCGATCCGCAGGCAAATGCTACGTCTGGTGTTGGTTTAGACCCTAAAAACTCACGCAATATCTACGATTGCTTAATCAATGACGTACATCCATCCGAGTTGATTATTCCGACAAACAATCCGAATCTGGACATTATTCCTTCTCACATTGACCTGGTTGGTGCTGAATTGGAAATGATCAATATGCCCAACAGAGAGCACATGTTAAAGCAGGCTTTGGACAAGATCAAAGATCAATATGATTTTATCATTATCGACTGCTCCCCTTCTCTTGGATTAATTACCGTAAATGCGCTTACTGCTGCAGATTCTGTAATGGTTCCCGTTCAATGTGAATACTTCGCTTTGGAAGGTTTGGGGAAATTATTGAATACCATCAAAATTGTTCAGGGAAGATTGAACCCGGAACTGGAGATCGAAGGAATCGTATTGACTATGTACGATACGCGTTTGAGACTTGCCAATCAGGTTGTTGAAGAAGTAAAAACTCACTTCCAGGATCTGGTTTTCGATACAGTAATTCACCGAAACACCAAATTAGGAGAAGCTCCTAGTTTTGGAGAAACCATCGTACTTCATGATGCTACGAGCAAAGGTGCGATCAATTATTTGAATTTCGCCCGTGAAATTCTTCAACGAAACGATTTGACTAAAATCGGTAATAACGACAAACAATTTCAAGTAGGAAATGACATCTAATCCGAAAAAACGTTCAGCTTTAGGTAAAGGTTTGGGAGCTCTATTGGACGGTTCCTCAAATGATATTACAACAACATCATCAACTGCACCGGCAGCTAGTTCCGGAGGCGTTGCTCTTCTTCCTATCGGTTCGATTGAGGCTAACCCGTTTAACCCGCGAACTAATTTCGAAAAAGATGCCTTGAATGAATTGAAAGAATCCATCGCGATTCATGGAATCATTCAGCCATTGACCGTTCGTAAACTTGGAAAAGATAAATATCAGCTAATCTCCGGTGAAAGACGTTTCAGAGCTTCTCAATTAGCCGGATTAGAAGAAGTTCCCGCATACATTCGTGTTGCAAACGATCAGGCAATGCTTGAAATGGCTTTGGTTGAAAACATTCAGCGTGAAGACCTGAATGCAATCGAAGTGGCACTTTCCTACCAACGATTGATCGACGAGATCGGATTGACGCAAGATCAGTTGTCTCAAAAGATTTCCAAAGGAAGAACAAGTATTACCAACCATTTGCGTTTATTGAAACTTCCTGCTGAAATTCAGTTGGGAGTACGTGATAACTTAATTTCCATGGGCCATGCCCGCTCACTTGTTTCTGCAGGTGATGAAAACCGACAATTGGATCTGTATCGTCAGATTATTGATTTCCAGTTATCCGTTCGGGAAATTGAAGAATTGATCCGCACAAATACTTCCAGAGGTACTGAAGAAGTTCCGAATGCACCGAAAACGGCTGCTTCACCTGAACTTACTTCTATTCAGGAAGTGTTCAAAAACCATTTGAGCGACCGCATTTCTTCGAAAGTAGAGATCAAAAAAGCGCATTCGGGAAGCGGAAAAATCATGATCAATTTCTCATCTGAAGTAGATTTAAACCGAATCATTGAGTTATTGAACAAATCCAACTAATGCGTTATTTCCTTGGAGTCATCATCCTGTTTTGCCTTTCTGCAAAAGTCAATGCACAAGATTCACTGACTGTTAAGGTTGATACGGTGAAAACTCATTCCTGGAAAAAAGCGGCTCTTTTCTCAGCAGTTGTTCCCGGATCAGGGCAAATTTACAACCATATCGCAATGCCGAAAGGCAAAAAGAAAGCGTTTTGGAAAGTTCCGTTGATATACGCAGGTTTGGGGGCAACCACTTACTTTGCGATCAAAAACAATTCCCTGAAGAACGATTATCGTGCGGAGTATGAATCCAGAAAAATCGGGAATGCTCCGGCAAATTTTCTGGAGTACGACAGTCAGAGTTTATTGACGTTGTACGCCCAGCATCGGAACAGACGGGATTTTGCAATCCTCGGAATCGGATTGGTTTATTTATTGAATATCGTGGATGCAAGTATTGAAGCTCACTTCGTCAATTTTGACATCAGTGAGGATTTATCGCTTTCCATTCATCCAACGATGTATAATTCCATGTCATATGGAGTTTCCTTTCAATTTAAATTTCGTTAAAAGTTAGAATAGGAAACTGAAAACAGTATTTTTGCGCTACATGAAAATAGGATTAATCGGATACGGAAAGATGGGAAAAGCAATCGAGCGAATTGCTTTGGAAAGAGGACATTCGGTTGTTTACAAAATTGATTCTAAAAACACGATTGATCAGGTTGATCTGACGGCTGCAGATGTTGCAATCGAATTCACACAGCCGGGATTGGTGATTAAGCACATTGAAACCTGTATTGAAAAGCAGGTTCCGATTGTAGTTGGAACTACTGCATGGCAAAGTGAATTGGAGCGTGTTTCCCGGATTGTTTCCGAAAAGAACGGTTCCCTGCTTCATGCTTCCAATTTCAGTGTTGGCGTGAACATTTTGTTCAATATCAACGAGAAGCTTGCGGCTTTGATGTCTTCCCATCCGGAATACAAAGCACAAATCGAAGAAATTCACCATATTCAGAAGTTAGATGCTCCGAGCGGAACAGCTGTTTCCTTAGCGCAAGGACTTATTGAAAACAATGAGAATTACGCTTCCTGGAAATCGGAAACCGGTTCATGGCCGGAAGTTGCTGCTGAAGAACTTCCCATTCAGGCACTCAGAGAACCGGATGTTCCCGGTACACATACGATTTCGTATATTTCAAAAATAGATACTTTAACCTTGAGTCATGAAGCACATTCCAGAGATGGTTTTGCTCTGGGCTCCGTTATTGCAGCAGAATTCCTTTTCGGTAAGAAAGGAATTTACACGATGCGTGACGTACTAGCATTTTAAGCCTTATGAACGTACTTTATTATTTCCTATTCTTAATCCTTATTCACCCGATTATTGCACTTTGGTGGAAATCCTTTGATCGAATCGGAGCGAAAAGCTGGCAGGCATTTGTACCCGTTTACAATTACTATATCATTTTCAAATTCGGATCGGGAAAACCCTGGTGGTCTTTATTGATGTTCATTCCGGGAATTCATTTGGTGATGTGGATGGTTGCAAACCTTTCTTATATCAGAAGATTCGGATTCTTTTCCATCGGCGACACTTTACAGGGAATCTTTTTCCCGTACCTGATTCTGTGGAAAATTGCCAATGCGAATGATTCTACTCTACCTGTTTTAGCTCCAACGAATTGGGCTAGTCCGGTTGAAGCAGGAAAAAGAACGAATAGTGATCACGTTGTTTTGTTTTTGGCTTTACCGATAATCGGACATGCTGTTGCGTATGTTCTTTCCTTCAGATCGAAACGTATCGGGAAGAAATCAGCCATTAAAGAATGGGGAGACTCCATTGTTTTTGCTTTGGTAGCAGCAAGTATTATTCGTACTTACGTCTTCGAACCGTTCCAGATTCCTACAGGTTCGATGGAGAAAACCTTATTGGTCGGAGATTTCCTGTTTGTAAACAAATTGTCTTACGGAGCGAAAGTTCCCGTAACTCCTCTCTCCTTTCCTTTGGTTCACAATACGATTCCATGGATCAATGTGAAATCTTATTTGACGATTGAAACGTCCAATTACTATCGTCTTCCGGGTTTTGGAAACGTACAACGAAATGATGTAATGGTTTTCAATTATCCTTCCGGAGATACCGCAATTTATGACCCGAGAGTTCCTAACGGATTGATGGGGCATGATTATCATCAGGTGGTAAACAGCGAAGCATTGTACTATTGGTTCCAAAGTTTGGGACAAAATCATTCAGAAGCGATTCAAGCCTTGCAGCAACAATCAGCAGCAACAGGTTCAAATTTTGAAACACTGATTCTGGATAGTTTGGGAGGTGAATTCATTTCCAACATTGAATCATGGAGACAAAAAGCACGAATCGGAATTGCAAGCGGTGTAACTTACTCACGCGGAGGAATGCCTGAAGCAGGATTGAATTACATCAAGCATGCCGGAATCGTTTATCGACCTGTAGACAAACGCGAAAACTACATCAAGCGTTGTGTTGCACTTCCGGGAGACGAAATCGAGATCAAAAAATCTATTTTGTTTATCAATGGGAAACCTGCTTACAAAGCTCCGAACCAAAATATGGCGTATACTCTTTCCGGTGAAGCATTATCAGAAAGCAAATTAAATGCAATCGGGTTGAATCAATATGACGGTGATTATGTGATTGGTCAAAACGGAGTGGAAGTTGTTTATTTAACAGACTCCAAATTAGCAGAATTGAAGAAAATGGCATCAAAAACAATCTTCACTTTAAGCATACAATCACAATATTCAGATACTCCGGGCAGCAAGCCGACCAATTCAGAACTGATCCGTAACCTGGATTATTTCCCGAAAGACATTCATGTGAACAACACAACAACCGATTTTACGAAATTCAGAATCCCAAAAAAAGGAGCTGTGGTGAAGTTGACAAAGGAGAACATTGCGTGGTACCGAAGAATCATTACGGCTTACGAAGGTCACAAACTTCAGGAGAAAGCAGACGGAATTTACATTGATGGTAAAAAAGCAACGACTTACAAGTTTGCTATGAATTACTATTGGTTAATGGGAGATAATCGCTACAACTCAGCAGATTCAAGAGTTTGGGGTTGTGTTCCGGAAGATCACGTAGTGGGAAGAGCTTCAATTGTTTGGTTCTCGAAAGGTTCAAACGGAATCCGTTGGGATCGTGTCTTTAATGTGATCAAATAATGGATTCACAAGCTATATTTCCTATAGCTTATTTCGGAAGTGTTCGGTATTTTCAGGATCTGGTGCAACATCAGCAGGTCGACTTTGAAGTATGTGATCATTTTCCGAAACAGACTTTTCGAAACCGGACGGTAATCCTCGGATCTCAGGGTCCTCAGATTCTGACAATGCCTCTCGAAAGACCCAATGGCTCTAAAACAGTTACCAAAGATGTATTGGTTTCCTATCAGCAGAATTGGCCTTTGGTTCATTGGAAAGCGTTGAAAACGGCTTATTCCTCTGCCCCGTATTTCGAGCATTACGCTTCGGATATTGAACAACTGTTATTTCAAAAGCACCGCTTTCTGGTCGATTTTGATCAGGAGATTACTCAATTCTTTTTAACGATTTACCAACTGCCCTTTTCTTCATCCTATACGGAAGAATATCAATTTTCCCATCCGGCTGATTTCCGAAATTCAGACTATGAAATTCTGGAAATGAATGGAACATATCCGCAAGTTTTGTTTGGTGAAAAACACTTTCATGCAAATGTATCCATCCTGGATTTATTGTTCTGTGAAGGCCCTATTGGACGAAAGACAATCATTTAACGGTATTTTCTTAAAAATTAATTAACTGATTTTTAATAGAATAACTTTTTTAACGATTTTTTATCTGCTTTTTTCTATGCGGGATATTGCATATTAAATTTCTTGTTGTATATTTGTTATGATTTAGGTGGTTAGGTTAGGTTGATTAGTGAATGGAGTTAGGACGCCCGTCTTGACTCCATTTACGCTTTTAGGGCTTTACAATCTCCACCAAAGTACCCTTATTTGTTTTCTGAGACTTAAATTCAAAAGGAAGACGCTCCCTGTATAAATACTTTTTCTGAGTGGATTCGAAAGGTCTGTAGATGTAATAAACGCTGTTTCCTTTAATCTGAATATTTTCCGGATACTTGAAATTTAATTGGATCGGCGGACTCAATTTCCCTGTCTTTGTATTGACATGTCTGAGTTGTGCTTTTCCTGCAACTTCATATTGAACAAAAACTTCTCCCGTTTCATAATCCTGAATCAGCTGTTTTTTCCAACCATTTTCTTTTGGCTGCAGATGATAATAAATCGGAATACTGTCTAATAAATCTCCCTGATAAGAATAAGTGAACAGCAAATTTTTGTAATGATCAAACAAGAATACAGAATCGTTTCGTTCAAATATCGGCGCATACAATTCTTTGTAATAAATGGAATTTGTGAAATAGTACATTCCTACCCAGACTTCTTTGTCAATCCCGGTTTCGTTCTCTTTTTCCTTTGCCCATAATTTCGTGCGTACATCTACCCATTTGAACTCAGAGCGGTACAACTCCATCATTAAATCATCCTGCACTTTCGCAATTTTTCGGTAGGTTGAATCAATGATATCAAAGGTGAAATAATCAAATGCAGGATAATTCGGATTGAAATTGGAGAAATAATATTTGGTGAATGACGTGTCAACAATCGGAGCAATATATGTCATGTAGTATTGCTTTTCAATTTGCGCGATCTGAATTCGTTTATTCGTTTCCGTGATTCCGAAAACATTCTTTTCAGTAACCACATGCGGATTCCCTCTGTAATCCCGAATGAGCTCCTGCCCTTTCTCAGGCAACGGAATTTCTCCCAATAAATTGAATCCGTCGAAAAGCACCAGTTCGGTTCCTTTTTTCAAATTTTTCGGATAAGTCAATAAAAGCAGATTGTCGTTCGGCATAAACTCGAAATCAGTCACCGAAACGCGATTGGATTCAAAAACCGTATCCGGAACTCCGACCGGTTTAATTACAACTTCGCTAATCAAATGTTCTTTGCTGTAATGCATCCTCACATGAATCGTAAGCGTATCGTTTGGTTTTCCGGAATAGATCTTTGTTTGAATATCATCAAGCGGGTTAAATGCAATATGCTCCAGCTCGAAACTTGTAGCCGTTTTGGTTGAAACAGAAAAGTAAGCAGTTCCTTTCAGATTGGTATATTGAGACTTGATAAGAGAATCGCCCTGATATTGACGGATGAAAACGCGTGAGACAGCATCTCCGTTACTCCTGTCTTTTGCAATGATTCGAACAGTTGTCTGACTAAATGCAGGAATGGAAAGTAAAACCGGAATGACAAGAAGCAAAATAGATTTCATGGCCGCGAATTTCGATAAAGATGCAGTTGAATGCAAATTTCCATAAAAAATAAAAAAGCAGGGGTGAAAAATTTTTCACCCCTGCTTTTTCTATAAAAACAAATACTATATTTTACAAAGCCAGCCAAAAGTATCTTCTACTTTTCCTGCTTTCAAATCATCCAGATAAGCATGAACTTTCAATGAGAAAGTTCTGGATTCAATCGGAGGAAGAATCAAATCTTCATCGCGGTATCCGATTTTTGCAATGTGTGCAATAGTTGCAGCCGTTCCTGCTCCGAAAGCTTCTGTCAAACGACCTTCTTTATGTGCCTGTACCACTTCGGCTACAGATACCTTGCGTTCTTCAACAGGCATTCCCCACATTTGAGCAACTTCAACAACCGAACGTTTCGTGATTCCTCTCAAAATCGTATCACTTTCTTCAGAAGGTGTAATCAATTTCCCGTCGATTACAAACATCACGTTCATTGTTCCTGATTCTTCAATGTATTCGTGTGTTTTTCCGTCTGTCCAGATCAACTGATGATATCCTTTTTGCTGTCCTAATCTTGCAGGATACAAAGCTGCAGCGTAATTACCTGCAGTTTTTGCTCTTCCGACACCACCGGCAGATGCTCTGGTGTAGAACTCCTCGATTTTCACATTTACGGGTTCGTTATAATAAGCTCCAACCGGACAAGCGAAAATCACGAAGCGATACGTATCTGACGGTTTAATCCCGATATATTCGTCAATTCCGAACAAAAAAGGTCTTAAATACAAAGAATAACCTTCTTTTGTTGGAATCCAGTCACTTTCGATCTCTACAAACTTACGTGTCAGTTCTACAAATACATTTTCAGGAATCACTGGCATACACATACGTGCACACGATTCCTCAAAACGCTTCGCATTCATATCCGGACGGAAGATCGCAACTTCACCGTTATCCATTCTATACGCTTTCAATCCCTCAAAGATGGATTGACCGTAATGAATCACAGACGTAGCCGGGTGCATCGAAAGAGGACCGAAAGGCATAATTTCCGGTTCTTGCCATGCACCATCTCTGTAATCCATGATTAGCATATGATCAGAAAAGACTTTTCCAAATGGTAAATTATTCCAATCAACAGCACTTAACTTTGACTCTTGGGATCGAGTCACTTTTATTGTGTCTTGATGTATCATAACGACTAATAGTTACGCGAATATACCTAAATAAGTTGAGGATTCCATTACGATTCCGGAAGTAATTCCAATATTTGTAACAACAACTATCTTTAATGTATCCAAACAAATGCATAAACTTACTACTCATTCATTTACTGCTTTTTTCCGGATCGGAACAATCATTTTATTCCTCTTAAGCAGCACTTTTTTCAAGAGCTTTGCACAAACACATTCCTTCAGTGGAAGGATCGGGAAATATCCGATTTACCTCTATATGAAGATCGAAGGAAGTAAAGTAGACGGTTATTACTTTTACAAAAACAAGCTGATTGACATTTCTTTTGCCGGAACTTACAAAACCGGATTGATCACTGTCAACACCAAGGATGCTTTTGGAGATACACCGGAATCTCCAGAGACTTTCAAGTTCAAATGGCCCAGTAAAGCTCCTGAAGGAAGCTGGGGTAACAACGGGAAATTACTCGAGTTAAAACTGTTGCCATTGACCGCAAAGGAAACCGGAAATCCTAAATGTTCCAATCCTTATCTTGTAAAGGAGAATCCGGACATCGGTGATATGACCAAAGTGAAGATCGGTCTTTTCAAGTTAAAAGAAGACGGAAATCCGGAAGTTATCAATCACATCAAAATCCGCTACTTTACAGAGGTTAGCACAGGAATCAACTTCTTTCGCATAGATTCCGGGCTGGTAGCTGACAAGCAAAAGGACGCGAATTTATACCTGGAAAATTTCCACATATCGGAATTCCTGACATCCCTGGAATGCGCTTCCTATTCTACATCCGGCTCCAATTACAATTTCAGCACTTCAAACATTAGTCTTTCAAATGAGTTGATCTGCTTTTCTGTTTTTGCTGCATTCTATTGCGGCGGTGCACATCCCGACGAGACCAATTATGGGGTGAACTACTATTTAAACACCTCCAAAAGAATTACATCAACTGATTATCTCATTGCTGACAAGGACGAATTATTTCAAAAACGCGTTTTGGCATACTTATCCAAAATGAATCCCGGATATTTTAATCCGGATGCAGAATCCAATCAGGATGATCCCGGATATGACTGTGAATACTATAACCCGGAGCTCTGGACTACCGATTGCAGTTTCACATTTACGCATGAAGGATTAAAACTTCACCCGTCATTTTCTCATTATATGGCTCCCTGTATGGATCCTGAATGGGCTGTTATACCCTATTCAGAATTGAAAGAATTGATAAAACCTGAATTCTACAGTAAATTGATTCGGTTGAAACCCTAATTTTACAAGTTCAATAGTTAAAAGGTTCAAAAACATCCTAAGCTTGTCGAAGGATGAACATTCATAAAACAAACCATGTCAAAAAAGAGCGAAGAAATTCTATCCAATTATTGGGGCTATTCTCAATTTCGACCTTTACAGGAAGAGATTATCGATGCTTCTATTTACGGAAAAGATGTAATTGCTCTTTTGCCTACCGGCGGCGGAAAGTCCATCTGCTTTCAGATTCCCGGAATCGCACGCGAAGGAATTACGATTGTGGTTTCTCCGTTGATCGCACTCATGGAAGATCAGGTCAATCAATTGCAAAAAAGAGGAATTCGCGCAAAAGCTCTCACGAGCGGTTTATCATTCAGAGAAATCGACATTTTACTCGACAATGCCAAATTCGGAGGAGTCGATTTTCTGTACATTTCACCTGAACGAATTCAGACAAGATTATTTCAGGAACGGGTGAAACAAATGGAAATCGGTTTGTTTGTGGTGGATGAAGCGCATTGCATCTCGGAATGGGGACACGATTTCAGACCGGCTTATATGGAAATTCCCAAACTCCGCGAGTTCCATCCTGAAGTTCCGATCATCGCTGTAACGGCAACGGCAACTCCAAAAGTTAAGGAAGACATTGCCACTCATTTGAAGCTTAAGAATCCGGAGCTGTTTGAAGCTTCTTTCGAAAGAAATAATGTCAGTTACGAGGTTTACCATGTTTCCAATAAGTTAGATGCAATTACCAAATGGATTCACAAAAATCCGAATGACGTTGGAATTGTTTATTGTCAAACGCGCAAAAGCGTGAAGGACGTGATGATCTATTTGCAATCGCAAAAGGTAAAAGCGAACATGTATCATGGCGGAATGAACAGCAAAGAACGAAGCCTTGCGCTTTCGAACTGGCTGTCGGAGAAAACTCCGATTATGGTTGCTACCAATGCTTTTGGAATGGGAATCGACAAACCAAACGTACGTTTTGTGGCGCATTTCGAAGTTCCGAACAATCCTGAATCTTATTTTCAGGAAGCAGGAAGGGCTGGAAGAGACGGAAAAGAATCCAGAACCTTTGCTTTCATCGAACCTGTTGATCTGGATGAAATTGCAGAACGCGTACTGACTCAATTTCCAAGTCCGGATACCATTCGGTTGATTTACAGAGCGCTTTGCAATTACCTGAAAATTGCAATCGGATCGGGAGAACATGAATCATACGAATTGAAGTTCAACGATTTCGTAAAGAAATTCAATCTGAACATCACAGAAGTTTACCCCGCTTTTAAGTTGTTGGAAATGAACGGAAGTATTCTGTTTTCTGAACAAGGATTGAGGGGATCCCGGATTAAGATCAGCATCGACAAAACACATTTGTATGGCTATCAATTGAAAAATCCGGTTTTGGATCCTTTGATTACCTGGGTTTGCCGGAACTACACAGATGTATTTGATTCTTTTTCCGAAATCGATGAAAATGAAGCTTGCCAGCGTTTGAAGATTTCAACTTCGGAACTGGAACGCCAGTTGAAACACCTGGAAGAACATGGGATCATTGACATCACCTGGCGAACAGAACTTCCGATGGTTACTTTTCTTCACGAACGGCTTCCGGATGATTACATCGAACTGAGACCTGAAGTGTATCATTTCCGCAAAGAACGTGCGCTGGACCGTATGAATGTAATGAAAAACTATCTGGAGCAAAAACATTGCAGACCTCGTTTCATTATCTCCTATTTCGGGCAGGAAAGTGAACCTTGCGGAAAATGCGATTACTGTCTGGAACAAAATCTGCTTGAAAAGCATCCCCGACTGGAATTGGAACTCATTGCACTTCTGACTCAGAAAGAACTGACTTTAGCAGAGATTGTTGGTCAATTTGACACCTCTTTTGCTGCCAAGATCAAAAACACATTAAGAGAGCTGATTACTCAGGAGCGTATTCAATTCAGTGGGAAACATTTTTCCCTCCCGCGGTAACCGTTCTTTTTAAGTCCATGATTTCTCTTTGCAGGTCCTGAATACTTCTTGTCAGCAAGGAATCATCAATGCGCATTTCAGGTAAGCTCGGAGAAATGTAGTTCACAAATTTCCACATTTCAACAATATCATTGACTTTTACAAAATAAGGCAAGTACAATGGATTTGTTGAACAAAGCTCAAAAGACTGTGCAGATTCGATGTGATTATTCACAATTTTAAAGACAATTCCATCATCTTTCGTCACTACAATGCAAGGAGTGCCGCTTCTTACGCTTCCCCAATTCTGAATGTATTCAGCAACAACAAAAGAACCTTCATCTACAGGAGGCATCGAATCCCCGACAATTGGAAATGAACGATACTTTCTGTTTTTTGACAGGAATGGCAAACTGAAGGTCGGAAGTACTTTCAAATAATCCGGATCAGCATAACCTGTTGTGTAACCTGCTCTCGCCTGCTGCGGGATTAATTCGATCATTTCATTGTCTTCCGCATCAACCAAAGAAGTCAGAACGCGTAGGTTTTTTCCGTTAATATCTGCGTAAAGTCCTGTACTAATCGTTGTCCAGTCACTTTCCGTAAATTCGGAGAAATCCTTTGTCAACAGATCGTCAATCGGAACAGCGTAATAATTACTTAAAGCAATCAAGGTATCAATCCCGGGTTCAGCGATTTGATTTTCATATCCGGAATAGCTACTGCGTGTCAATCCCAAATCAGATGAAACTTCTTCCTGCGATTTTTTTTTGCTTTTGCGGATCAATTTTAAATTATTACCCAACTTCATAACGATCAAATTTTAATCAAAACTATGATTATTTTTTAATCCAAACAAGTTTTAGTGAATTTAATTTAAACAAAGTCAAAGGAATGAGTTTATTTTCCGGCATAAAAACAGTCCTGAATAAATTGGTTTGCGAGTTCTTCGAAACATCCCGAAAGCCTTATCCCAACAGGCAAATAGACGCATGCCTATCTATCTTTTCACTGCTAAATTCAGCACAAAACCAATTATTTCCTTCTCTCCTGCATTTTCTGCAGCAACTTATGAACTTCAAACGTAATCGGTCTGCCAACCAGATCTGAATAAACCTTGACGAATTTTGCCCCGAGGAAAATAATCTGAGACGAATAATACATCCAAGCAAGGAAAATCAGCAAGGTTCCAGCGATTCCCATCTGGCTTCCGAAAAAGTATTTCGTTAAGTAAAATTTTAAGCCGATTTGTCCGAGATACAATAAAACAGAAGTTAGCAGTCCACCGGCAAAAGCCAGTTTCCAAAGCACTTTCCCATCGTGCAGGAATTTGTATACCAAAGCGAATAAAACGGTATTAATCCCGATTGCAACCAGGTATTCAACTCCCGAAAGAATCCACTTTTGTTTTAAATGCAGGGAATTATACAATTCTCCGCTGATCGACATGAAAATCGTTTCTCCGGTATAAAGCAGCACGATCGAAACACCGAACACGGCAAGCATAAACACCGAAATCAATTTCGTGAGGATCGTATAGAATATTTTCGTTTTCTGATCCTCTATTTTAACATGAATATCATAAAACTCATTGACACTCATTCTCAGTGAAGAAATCAACGCAGAGCTTGAAAACATCAGCGCAACGATCCCGATAATATTCAGAACCAAACTGCTTTTCTCAAAATGAACTTCAGATAAAAAAGCTAAAATACCGGAACTGTCTTTTAAACCGACCTGCTCTTCAAGTAACACTTTAATCAAACGCAGGATTTCCTCCTGTCCCATGACTTTTCCGAAACTGATCACCGCCAGGTAAATAATCGGAATGATTGCAAAAACAGCGTAATATGCCAGAGCAGCTCCATGAAAAAACGAATTCTCCTGGAAGAATTCCAGAAAAGTCCGTTTAAAGAGCGTCAGCATCTCTCTCCAGCTAAGCTTTCGTATTTTTACTTTTGAGCTCAATCCGTTTTACTTTTTTGAGTGGTTTATCTGCATACAAAACGATCGTTTCACCGGATTTGGTCTTAAAGAATGATTTCCAGTATGCGCCAAAGAAAACAGCGTCTGTAAATTCCAATTCAAAACCTCCTTTCTCTACAATTTTGTATTCACAAGGTCGAAATAATATTTTAGTTTTCTCCTTTTTTATTTCATTTAATTCTCCGAAGTATGCTCCTTCGTTCATATTGGAAGGATGAAAATAAAATGCTTCCGGAGTATCGATCCGCTTTAGTTTCCCCTGATACAGAAAACCAATCTTCTCACACCATTGCATCACTTCAGCTCCTTCATGAGAAACCAAAATACACAAAGTGTTCCGAACTTCAACCAATTGTTTGATGTAAGCTCCGATTTTCAACCTCAAATGAGCATCCAGATGTGAAAAAGGTTCATCTAAAAGCAAAACTTCTGATTCCATGGCCAAAGCCCGTGCGATAGACAAACGCTGCTGTTCTCCACCCGATAAATACCTTGCTTGCTTATCCGAAAGATGATTCAGTTCAACCAGCTCGAGCAATTCCTTGCAAAAACGCAGTCGGGCCCTTTCGGGTAAATGAAGGATTTTGATTAAAACATTCTCCTTTACGGTATGAAACAAATCCAATCCGAAATCCTGGTTTACCAGTTGAATTTCATCGTGTCCGGGAATTAATTTTTCACTCGGACCTTTTACCCGAACGCCATTCCATGAAACGCTTCCTTTGGAAGGATCGTTCAATCCTGCGATAATTTTGAGAAGTGTTGATTTTCCATCTCCGCTTGCACCAACAATCCCGAAAATTTCACCGGGTTTTAGTTCCAGAGAAATACCCTGAAGTACTTTTTGCTGGTCGCTGTAAGAAAAATGAAGCTGTTTTATTGAAAGCATTAATTTCTCAATTCCTTTGGAAAAGCACTTAGTACAATATACACTCCGGGAACCGGATTTTCGACCACTTCGTCATCATTCAGATAAACGGTTAATCTCTTTCTATCGTGATCAATCACATATTCATCCAGACATTTCTCAGAGAAAACAATCGCCGTAGCACTTTCTTCTCCATGAAAAACGAATTGAATCACATCCTGAATCTCGTAATGAAACGGTTTGTTCTCCCCCATTTCTCCTGCCAGAATGAAAGGCTGATCCCTTACAATTTCAAGTACGTCGGAAGCATCCTTCAATTTGAATTCATCCTCCCACTCGTGGCGGATGTTTTCAGGTGAATCTTTCCCTTCATGTTTCTCCAAGGCATATTCTTCAGAGAATGAACTATTTTTTAAAAACACTTGAATGATATAAGACATCTTTCTTTTTTGAGATCAGATACAAAGATACTTATAATTGAAAATTTAGAATGTATAATTGACCATACGATTTGCTTTATGTTTTGATTTTTCGTTTTTCATTGATATAAAATAAGCAAAAAAAAGTTAAGCACCCTTCTAGGATTGTAACCATCCTATATCAAATTTCATTAAATCTCCTGAATCAGCAGTAAACACTGATAATATAGCAAAAATCAACTTTTCATGCAATTCAATGAAACTCAGTGAAACTAGATGCAATTCTACAAAATTCTTACCGATTTTCTTACCGAAAGGATACGAAAAAGCCCCTTGAGATTATCTCCGGGGCTACACTTAGCTTCTTTACTTTTTATACTAGCTGAAAAGGAAAATATTCTGAGTTTTCGGAAGTGACACGGGGTAATTGTTTATAGAACAATACTGCATTCTCAAGCAATGTCATTTTGTTATATGCAAAAATAATATTCTTGTCCTCAAGTTTATGTCCTGTAATTTTTGTCAGAATGGGAATAGGTATGTAATTTATCAAGTTTGTAATAAAGGATCGTCGTCCCGTATGAGAAGAAATAAATTCATGAAGCTTCTTTTTCACGCTCTTCCTTTTTCCATTTGAGTCAGTGTGAGAAGTTGTTATTTCTTCATCTAACTTACTTTTCATTGCTAGTTCTCTCAAATAAGTATTCAGTTTATGAAGAGCAACTTTTCGAGGGGGCTTCCCTTTATTCTTATCAAACATTGTTTGCAAAGGCTTTAGAATCGGACAAATAATTTCAGTTTCCGTTTTCTGAGTTGTATATCTTACATAGTTGAAACTTGTTCCTTTGGATGAATATTTCTTATCAGGTGCTATTTTGTATACGTCTGAAACACGACATCCTGTAAAAAGAAGAATCATGAAAATGTACTTCGCATTGCTAAGTCTATCTTCTTTCGGATTGAATTTGATAATCTTTTGAATTTGTTCCATGTTCAGATAAACCGCATCTGCATTCTCAGACTGAACTTTATCTCGAACAGAAAGCTCTTTCCCAGGTGAGAAGACACTGATTTTGTAAAACCTTGAAATCTCATACAGTACTGATTTAAAAATCTTTTGGATTGTCCAGACTGAATTAATCTTATTTACCATTAAACGGACGAAATCCATTATGTCCAGATATAAGTCTTCATCCAGGTTATTTGACATAACCGCAATGCCTTTTTGTTTCTCGAATTCTTCTAGTTTGTTAGCAAGGTTTTTGTAATTGCTTTTCGTACCCTTGGTTAGGCGCTCACTTGTCATAATGTGATTTAAGATAAAGTCTGAAATCTTGATTCTTTCGACTTCAACGACTTTTTCTTTACCCCTTAATTTCTCCTCTAATTCGTCCTTAAAATCTTGGTAGAAAACCTTTCCTTTCAAAGAAAGATATTGATATACCTGATTGATGATTGTATTAACCTCATAAAGTCTGTTTCGATCATCCAGATTCAATGGCATCTTGTTTTCAGCGTCCCATTCAGTAGGTAATAATCTGATCCCTGTCGGCATAATGATTGGTTTGTATTTATACTTTCTTGTCAACAAATCCAATTCTTTATACCCAAAATTGATGTTGACAATAACAGGCTTCTTTGTCGATTTTTCATTCTTCAACTGATAATTGATTTTCAGTTTTGAAGATTCGTTTGTTTTCATGATTTGGTGGTTTCTGAATGTATGTAATTCAATATTGAAATCCGGGAAAAACGCACGCGTCTTTCATTGATGCGGATAGGTTTTATCTTGCCTTTACTGATTAGCTTCTTCAATGAATTGTAACAGATTCCCAGAAGGTTCTGAACTTCTTTCAAGTCCAGAAGTTCATCTTCCTGGGGTTTTGATTCTACAATGGGAATTGAGGTGTTATTTTTAATTCCTCTTAATTCCTCACGTAATTCTGCTACTTCACTTTGAAGCTTTTGGTATTGATCCAACAGGTTATTTAAGGCAAGCTCTAAAAGCTTGGCTTCCATGATGACTGATTTAGGATTTTACTTGATATTGTTTTGGATGACCATAAAAAACGAAACTCTGTTTCCGGAAAGCTTTCCGTTCTGGTCTGTTTTGTAGGTTGATACTTTTACTTTGTTGCTGACGTTTCCGCCAACCGCTTTAATATAATTTCTTCCGGTTTCAATAACTAATTCCCCATGAGAAGCAAAGAAACCCTTAGTATCATAACCCTTTCCTTTATCGCGGGTATAAACGACTAAGTCACCAACGTTCGGTGCATACTCTGAAATCCGGAAACCAATCAGGGCAGCATCTTTTTTCTTTCTGTTCGCTTTGGCTTTTTGGAAGTAACCGCTGTGCGATCGGGCGTAGGGAAATTGGTCTTTTGCTCCAGCTTTAGAAAATAGGTATGAGATAAAGGCACTTGACCAAGGGTATTTGGAATGAACAGAAGGGTTTTGCATTTGTTTTGCTGAGAAATGAACCCCAACAACTTTCCAATAAGCTATTAAATAAGCACTTGCGGTTTTGGATACTTCCGTTAGCGATTTCCATTTGAAAGCTTCTGTTTTCGCTATTTGAATCAAACGCTTTTTAAACGAATTCGTGTAACTGCGGTAAATCTCAATTGCTATTCCCGCACCTAATAAAACAACTCCGGAAATCAATATAACACGACTTGTTTTCATTTATTTAGGTGTTAAGTAGATCGGGATACGCTCAAAAAAATGATACAATACCCCGATCATTAAAAGGCAGACAACTGCCGGAATTCAATCAAAAATTTACAATCCAATGAAAAACAATCCGAAGCCTAACAGAAACAGAAGTACGCCCAAAACGACATTTGAAGAACCACCTTCAGGGGCATATTGGATGCGTTTTAAACGGTTCAACCAACTGTTGATGTACTCTTTCTGTGCGGATGCTTTATATCTTTCCGTACGAACTGCTTTGAGTGTGCTGAACAATTCTTTTTGATTCAGTTTATTCAATAGTTCGATTCCCTGGACGGCAAACACTTTCCCTTTTACAACGGAATGCTTTAAACGTACAAGCGCTTTTTCTGTTAGCAAACGCATACCTCCGACGCCATGGTTCACCGAACCATCATATAGCAAGGTTGCAACTGATTGATTGTCTAGTCTTCCGAAATGGTTCGCTTCCCAATAATTCAGTTTTAGAATCTGTTCAGCAGTTGATCTAGGTAGTTTTTTCATATCCTCAACCGTTGGAGTTCGCCCCAGGAACTTAGCTAAAACAGGTGCTGAAATTCCCCAATTAGTACCAATCAATTTTCCTTTGTACCAATTCCCCTTATCTCGTGGGTCTTTTTGATACCCTCCTTCATTGAGTCCAACTATTTTTTGAGATTTTTCAAATAATGCCATGACTTCTGGATTAGTTAAAAATGGAAGACTTCGCTGCCTGATCAACCCCATGTTGAATACGCAGTTGAATTAGCTTTTCATTTGCAACAAGCGGGCTTCCCAGGTCAACATCTTTGTCCGGATTGATGATCAATGCTTCGAAGCTTTTAATGACCCGTCCTTGCGGATTTTTCAATTCGACCTTGGCGTTTTCTGATTGTTTCACCAGATCATTGATCCGAACAAAATGCTCAATGTCATTATTGAAAATTTCCGTCAGGGTTAACTCATAGGCTGATCTGGCTGCAATTGCTCCGATTCCTTTGTTTGAGAAGTTTTCGTATTTGGGAATACCGCTGTTGCAATTAATAACTATCACACGGTACTTACAATCTTCTGCATCTTCCTCAATCAATCGGATTACATCACCCAATGGAGAAACATTCATCAGCCCACCATCTACATTATTGTGTGAATTTTGTAGAACTCCATTCTTAATGAATTTCACCTTGTCTACCGGTTCCCAAACAAGTGGTATAGCCGTTGAAGCCAAGACCCCGTTGATGAAGTCTTCATTGCTTGCAAACTCACTGTGCTTAATACTGTTGTATGTTCCGGTATTGAGCGATACAAAGCCAGCCGTGAATACTGTTCCGTTGATTTTTGACCGATCAAGGTATAATTTGAGTTTTTCCTGTAATGGCTTATTAGTCGCAACAGAACGAAAGCTTTTGTAATTCTCTTTTAGTGCATCGCCAATCTTGCGAAGCAAATCTTTTGTAAGCTCTTTTCGTTTCTCTTTGGAAAAGATCAACTCGATTTTCTGAAAGAAATTCAGGTCAATATCAATCTTTAGGTTGAAGCGTTTTATCAGTGATAGAATATCAAACTTAAACTTCAGTTTATCTTCCTTTGAATCCGTATCAATAAATTCGGATGTATAAATTTCGGAAGCTCCATTTTCTCCGATCAGCTGCCAGATTTCTTCTAATAATTCGAATCTTCCCATCGCGAGCATTGATCCGTTGATTGATCCGGCGCTCACGCCTGAAATAATATCAAATTTCATTGGATCAGTTGATCCGGTGATTTTTTGCCAATTTTCTTTCAGGTATTTCAAAGCTCCAACCTGGAATGCTCCTTTGAAGCCACCGCCTGAAAGAACCAAAGCATATTTGGTTTTCATGACAATTGATTTAAGTGTTATCGTTTTTTTCTTCTGGAAAGCGTGCTTTCCTCAATCCATCCGCTTCGCTTCGGATGCCCTTTCGGGTCACAAAGAATTAAGCGGTATTTGGGTTTTACTCCTGGGGTTTTGAATTGTTTCACCTCATTGATCTGACGTTTTTCAGTCGGGTTCAACTTGGAATAGACAAACTCCCCAACTTTGTAACGAGGTTTGTTCACTTTTTTTGCGACACCTCGCTTGGCAGCCGTTTTTCGTTTGGTTACTGCCTTTCTTTTTACTCTTTTTTTGTACATGATTTGATGGTGTTAATTGTTACTGAAATCAAACACTTGCATTTCACCACCCTGATTGAATCGTCCATATTGCAAGGCTCTTCCTCTTTCTGGAAATTCAATAATAGAATCTACATCATGTGCGAATTCATTTGAACCACGGGCTTTACCTGCCTTGGTTACCTGTGAGACAAAAATGAACGAAATATTAGGGTGATTTTCTTTTAGTTGATTGAGTTCGTAAGGAGACAAACGCAATCGTGTAATACTGTCCAGGAAAACAAAATCGAAGTCTTCCATATTATCCGGCAGGTAATCTGAAACAATTAAATTGGGGTGCGCTACCGACTTTAGTTTTGCTTTGAGCGTATCATCCAATCCTTCTTCCTTTGCAACGTACAAGACTTTTCCGTGGTTTCTTGCCAGATAACCTGCGAATTCAGTGCAAAGGATAGACTTTCCGAATTTGGGTGGTGCTGATACCAGAATTGAAAAACCAGGTGATGGATTACCGATAAAGTCCAACCATTTTCCTGTTAGTCCGATTTTATCAAATTCCAGCTCAATGAAATCCATGCTGTTCATCATTCTTCTGTTTGGCTCAACAAAATCCAAATCAGCAGCATCGAGTGAATCCAATCCATTTAGCCCGTTCAGTTCCCTGGTTGGAATGGTCAAAATTCCTTCTGAAGGATTTTTTCGAACGAATGACTCCAAGGTATTTAGCATATCCGTTATTACAGGATAGTAAGGGTCTTTATTTGTTATTCGCATCACATTGATTGCTCTGGCAACTCGGTTAAACAAATTCTTCGCCTTATTGTTCGCAATCACCTTGCCCTGCATTCCGATGTAACTTTTGATGAACCGAACGGAAAGCATTAATTCCTGTTTACCACATAGATTCTGTAAAGCAGCCAAACGCGAACTTTCAATTGTTACCTCAACGCTTCCTTTGCGTTTGAATGAGTTTACCAGGTCAATCAATGAATCCTGAATCTCTAGTATTTGTTTTGCAAATGAGGATGTTTTCCGGATGCGCTTTTCAGCCATTGCACGTTGCAAAGAGTTCAGGAATGATCTGATTTGATCGCTGGTTTTAACTTTTCCATTTAGCAAAGTGAATCGTTTGATAAAACGCAGCTCTTCTGAAATACGCTCTACGGGTTCACCTGATCTGGAAACCACTTTCATGTGAGGTTTGACACTTTCTCTTTTTGATTTACCTTTTTCCGATTTATCTTCTTTCACAGATTCGGCTTCTGGCTTGTGAATAGCTGATTTTACAGGCTTTTGATGAACCGTTGATTTGATCGGATGTTCCTCCAGGTATTCACCAAGTTTTTCGAAAAACAAGTCTACCGTTTCACGAATATCCTGATCCTGATTATACAACTCCCAATTGTTGCCATTCCCTGTGACCTCGTCTACGAAATCAGCAGTAGCTTTTAAATCAGCTTGTAGTTTACTACGATCTACCTTTTCAATCGCAGCATAATAATTTTTGCTTGAGATTGTCATGACGCTTTTTTGTTGAATGATAGTAAGCGGAGTTTCAGCTTCAGTGCCTTTGCCCGAAGTTTCATAATGCGCAGTTGTTCATCATTGGATTCGGGTGGTGGTGCATCTAACTTAACGCGCACTTTCGGTTCTGGCTTTATCAGCCCGATCTGTTCTGCCTGATCTTTATCGACTCGGATTGTCGTTCCCAAAGCATCTAGTTCTTTTAGAAATGATTCTATGGATTCAGCAGGAAGTTTGGCAGTCATGTTCTTACCAACCTTTTCAAAGTTGTTACCATCAACAAGCTTCAGTAATTCTGCATTCAAAAAGAATCTTGCACCATCATTAAGCGACGATGGAACAACGATTTTGAATTTGCCACTGTACTCTTTGAAGAATCCAATTCCATTGGTGGTGATTAGATCTGAATTGGAAGAAAGTGAGGTAAAAAAACGACGTGCCATTCCTACCGGAACTTCGATCATATTTTCAATACTCTTTGCCGGATTCCAATATTCCGGCAGTAGAATTCCCTTTTTTGTCTGCCCGTCTAGCGTGGTGTAACTAACTAGTTTTCCGGAAAAGGCAGAAAATGCCTGGAGGATATTACCTGTCACGACATACCGGATTCCCCGGTCTTTTAATTGTTGTCCAATAGCTTGTTCCCAGGAATCAAATAAATTACCTAAGTCTGTTTGTCTAATACCTATACTTGCACCTTTTATCGCGTTGATTTTATCTGTCACACTTGCCGGAATTTCCAGATAACGTTGAGAAGAAGCCAAAGCAAAACGTAACAGGATCGTACTTGGTGCGTAAGGGTTCGCACGCTTGTAATCCATTTTGAATCCCAGGAAAACAGCCATTGTATCAATCGGATGTCCTTCAAAAGATGGTTCCTGGTAAATCAATTGTTTTCCTATTGGAAAGAATCGAAACAAATCTTCGATAAATTTCCGTTTTGTTTCCGATTGTCGATCAACTTCCTCAATCTTACGTGAACGCTCAATATTCAATTCCAGGATGCGTTCTTCAATTGCCGGATCAGCCAAGGTTGGGGTTTCTTTTTGAAGCTTTTTGATTTTCCGTTCTTGGGGGACATTCCGGATTAGTTGTGTGTACTTTTGGGCTACCGCTTCTTTTTCTGCCGTCAAAATTGCCCCACGGTGATTCTGATATGTTTCCAATAATTGCTTGGTGATTTCATCTGCTGATTTTCCATCCAATGCTTGCTGCAAGATATTTCGCAACTCGTCTACCTTGTAGGGTTTTCTGAGGACATTTGCTTCTATCTTTTCAAGAATCGAATCTTCTCCAAAAGAGGAAAAACCACCCGATCCCATTTTTACAACACTTTCTAGTTTGGTTTCAGCTTGGAGGTTCATTTCCTCTACTTCCAGGTCATATTCTCCGGTTTGCTTTAAATACCCAACAAGGGTTTCATATTGCTCTTTGATTGCTTCGTAAAAATTCTCTTGCCCTTTAACCGACAATACGGCAACTCGTCCTGAAACTTTTAATGCTGCATCCTCAAGGGCTGATTCCCCTGAACCAAAGCTCAAAGGGCTACCCAATTGCTGATTTAACTCATAATTCTCAGTCAAATACTCTGCAACAATACGATCACCGTATTTGTTCAAAAAATCAGGAACTTCCAGGATTTTAGAACTTTGCTTCTGGTTCGAAGAGGTGTTGGCATCCAGACTTTTCAGCTTCTTTTGAAGCATCATCATCAGACGAAGTTCTGCCGGAATTGCTGAATTCAGGTAATCATAAATCGGTTTCATTAACTGTCCGGTTCGGTTGATCCGTCCTCGTTTCTGAATTTCTGTGTTAATATCCAATTCAGGTTGAACCACGATCATTACCCGCTGCTTAACTTGGTCGGCCGGTACTTTTGCTGTTGGAATAGCATGAGCAGAAGCTCCGGTGCTTCCGGATTGATTAATGAGCAGTACATCTATTTCATTGTTATTGAACTGTCGGAATGCATCATTGGTATTGACGCGTTTTCGGATTTCGACCATCCCTCGGCTTCGCTTTTCATTAAACTGCAATTGGAGTTTGCGACCTGTTACCTCCGCTACACTGTAACCTGCTGTGCGAATGCGTTCCACGATTACATCAATCGGCGAAATGGTAATTCCTGTTGAAATGATGGCGATTTCTTCCCGAATCCGGTCGTATTCCTTTCGAGCATCTACCCCCAAATCATCTACATCAAAAACAGCTTTTTCCTTTTCACCTGTTGGTAAAGTAACTGTATAGCGCAACACTCCCTCCAAACCTTTTTCCAGAACAATTGAAAAATCAGTTTTGACATGGTCTCCAACCTTAACAATGAAACCATCTTCATCTTCCATTTGTTCCAGGAAGCTTCCCATCGTACTTGCAAAGGCTATAACCGGTTTCTTTCCTTCTTTCAAACGAGCAATTGCGCGATCCGCCACGGCATCTGCTTTGATGGAAAACAACATTTGATTGATGACATTGAATACCTTTGAGAAATAAGGCATGTTGTCAACACCACCACTTTCAGTTCCTTTGCGAAGTCCGACTTCTTTTCCCTCTTCAGCCATAATCTCATCCATTTCATTTACACGGACATCTACATAAGTGCTTTGAAAAGCAATGATGTCCCGAAGAATGGTTGTGATGTTGTCAGCAATTGCCTTATGGCTTTCGGCGTATTGATCCAGGGTAATGTAATTCACCTCAACTCCTTCATAGGTTCGTTCTCTTCGGATCATTTGCCCCTCCAATACCAATTGTGAAGCAAGAACTTCCTGCAAGGCAACTCCACCAAGCGAAATAGCTTCAACTAATTGCACATCTGAGATACTTGCTTCTGAAATCACCGTTTTCATAGCATAGATGGGCATGTTGTCCGGTCGCTTGGCAAAGGTCGCTGAAAGGAAAACCGCTCCTGAAGCTTTTCGTACAATACTCTGCATAAACCAGCCTGTTTTGGATGAACCACTAGCGTTATGACTTTCATCCAGGATAAGCACATTGCCCTCTACAATTTTTCCCAGGAATTCCGGTTTTAAGGGTTTCTTATCCGATGAATTGAACTGCGTGTAGGTCGCAACCACATAATCATAATCATTCAGATCCGCGCTTTCGAAGATGCGGTTCTGATCAATGGCAATTGGAGCTTGATAAATCACTAGTCCGTCTTCGTCCTTAATATCCGTTTTACTTTCCCTGGCATTGACAATAAAGGGTTTAAGGTGCTGTGATCCAATAGCGGATAAATCCCTGTAAAGGTCTGTGAACAGGTTCGCCTTCTCTGTTATGAATACGGGCTTTAATCCTTGTTGAGAAGCATAACGAATCATAGCTGCTGCGATTCGTCCTTTCCCGATTCCGGTCTGATCTCCGATAATAATTCCCTGTCCTAATGCTTCTATGTTGTAGATTGCCATTCCAACCGCATCAATCTGTTCAGCCGAAAGAGCGTTGTACAACATTTGTTTGGTCGGATACCCCAGGCGGTGACGCACAAAATTATCCAGATCACCGCCGACACTGTCAGCTATGCGTTTAATTGCATTGTGGATTTCATAATCCATTGAATCCGGAACATGAATCTCTAAGGATTTACCTTGCGATACCGGATGATACGGTCCTTCTAACGGAGTTCCGTTCATGAGCTTTCTGAGTTGAATGGCTCTTAATTTTAGTGAGTCCATCGGTTTCAATTCTTTGTGAGACATGATTCTGTTGTACAAATCATCAAATGAGCTGACTACTTTCCTGGTTGTATCGTCAGCAAGAGGTGTATATCCCTCCGGTCGCTGTTTACGACCGGAGATTAATATAAGTCGCGTGTCAAAAGCTGTTCCTTGCCTGGAATAAAGCTTCTTTCCGTTAATCGGAATCACATCATCCACCTGATAGTAGTGATTCAGATAGTTAAAGAAAATGCGATCCTTTGGCGAGTTGATCCGTCCTTTATCATCGAATGAAGAATGCCCGCCGATAATAATTGCTGCCCGTCCATTGTTCTTCATGGTGTCTAGTGCAAGAATGGCCATATAGTGATCCATGTCATGAATTCGAAAACCTTCGATTTTCACATTTTGACCACGTCCCAAACTTCCGAATGGTGGATTGGTAATTATTGAATCAAAGCTTCTTGCATATTCCGTAAATGGTAAAGAAGCATCTTGACCTGTTACCCGAAAGAACGGTTGTCTTTCTAAATTTGACCTGCGAACCGAATCAATTTCGTTAACGGTTGTAAGCTGCGGAGTTCCGGCAATGGTCAATAGTCCGTTCCCTGCCGATGGTTCAAAGACTGTTTTACGACCATCATCGATTCCGCAATAAATCCCCATTAAATAACCTATCGGTGCGGGCGTTGAATACTGACGAAGCATTATACTCTGTGAGGTTCGATACGATTGGTTCGCCTGACGTTTATACAAATCGACGATTCGCTCGTATTTTTGTTTTTGAGTTCCGTTACCATGTGCAATTTGTCTTGCTGAATCAACAATTGCATACTCCGATAGCTCCTTAATCAGTGTTTTATCTTCGATCCCAAACCGACCTGCTGCATTTTCAACCTGGATACGATTAAATGCTTTACCCGTCTGAAGTTCATTTGTCAGGTAGTGAATGAACAGGGAATCGCTTTCTGATTGCTTTTTCATATCCAAGGTGGTTTCTGATTTTTGACACTGATTCAATTGATCCTGAAGTATTTTGTTTTGCTTTTGCAACTGTTCAACCTTTTGCTTTTCAGGTTTGTTTCCTGTTACTTCTCTTAGCACACTGAAGTAGAACCCCAAACTTCCGATGAACCCGATAACGGATAATCTGAAGTTCCACTTAGCATAAGAATTTTGCTTGCTCATTTGCTATCCTGCGTATTTGATTTGGATGGTATTGGTATAGAGAATGCGACCGTCCAAAGTCTCAAATTCCGTAATACCATTCTTTGCCTGGATGAATGTCCCAAGGATCGTAGATCGTGGTACGGACATTCGGTTTCCTTTTGCATCCCAAACCTGGGTAGGTTGGATGGTGATTAACTGATTCGTTCCGGCAAGTAATCCCGAAAGTGACCATTTAGAACCGTCGTACTTCAATCCGATCCGGTAGAACTCATTGTTGAGCTTCTTTTTGTATTCCGATGAACCGAACTGTCCCAAAACAGCATTCACAATGGTGCGAGAAACATAACCGTCAGAAAGAGTAAAGTTCTTTTCTTTCTTGAATTCCTCGTTGACACTGTTGTAGCTCGCTTTGTTTTTGATTTTCTTCAATGCTGCAAGTGCATCAAAGATGTTGTCTTTCTCAATAGCTTCATGCAATCGATTAGCAATTGTTTTGGGTGACGCATAAGCTGTTGGTTTGCGTTTTCCGGATTTTTTGTCTTCTGATTTAGATGAAGTGCCTGCTATAAACTTGGCATATCCTTGACTGTCAAAAGAGGTTGGTAAGTTAAATTTGACAAGTGCATCTTGAGTCTGACCCTGCCAATCTCCATCAACATCAATTCCGGCTTTGTAGCGCTTATTGAGTACCGTTTGAATATCCCGAACCAATGTTCCTTCACTTCCGTATTTTAGCGGAAACTGATTATAGACTTTCGGTTTGCTGTTTGGTCTACGAACCGGACTTGCACTGCCATGTGAGTCTGAACCGGAAGAATTAGTTTCCTTGTCCGAATCCTCTGCTACTTTCTCATCCTTTTTTTCTTGCAGGTGCTTAAACAAAAAGAAGCCCCCTGTTGCTACTGCGACCGCTCCAAGCCCCCACAGCAGATACTTTGTTTTTGATTCCATTCTTGATTTATTTTGGTGGTTTTTTCCTTAGAGCAGCCCGCCAATCCCATGACCAATTCAGGTCTCCCTCGAGATCGGAATAAAGGCTTACTCCGTACAATTTGCGATATACTTTCGCCGTGTCATAGTATGCTTTACGCGTTCGGAACTCCATAAATACAGTTTTGATTGCATCTAAATCTGTTCCTGGCATGAAGCCGATCCAAGTATAGTTGACCGCAGCATGAAGTCGCTTTGCCCAACCTGTCGGATCGTAGATTTTCACTCCTGCGCTACCTTTTGCTTTTAGAGGTTTACTGTTCTTGATTGCCAGCATTTCCTGGTATTCCTCTTTGGTTAAATCACTTGTCAGGTCTTTGATCATATTTGCCCCCTTAGTCATGCGGGTGTATGATTTTGCTACCAATTCGAAATCCTCTTGTGACGGTATCTCTCTGATTGTTCGCCGGATCAAAGGAACATCTGTTCCCCACCAACCATCATTGTCAATACCTTGTTTTATCAACTTTGCCCAGGTCGCATGACGATCTTTTCCAAATGATTTGCTTTGTTCCTCTTTCGCCCGTTTTTCAGCAGCCTTCTTCTTGGCATACAGGTAGGCTAGATAAAGAATCAGGGACATTCCGGAAACCGCAGCAAAGGTGGCTACAACTCCTTTTACTCCACTTGGAAGCGAACTCCACCAGCCTTGTTTATCTGTCTGAACGACGATTCTGGTGGAGTCTTCTTCCCGCGAAGGTCTTCTTTGAATCTGACCTCCATTTTTCATGGATTTGGTGGTTTAGTGGCTCTCAGGGTTATTTCACCCCAAGAAACTGTTTTGCTAAAGCAACTTTTGCAGGATCGGTTTGAACCAAATGCGCGAGTGCACTAATGGTCTCCGCTGATAGGTGACTTGCTAAAACCGCAACTCCCTGTGCTTTTTCGGACGCTTCTTTCTGAGAACCCGAAATCGTGATTTTAAAAACGTGCTTATCCATCTTCGTCTGTTTTTTCTTGGATAATCTCAAGGAACTCACTACGCATTTCTGGATGCTTGGCAAAGATTTTCCAAATCTTCAATGCATTCATGAGTTTTTCCTCTCCTAACTGTTCTTTGAGTTCCTGGTAGAACTCATCTGCTTCTGATAGATCCGGTTCAATCTGAACATCTGTTACAGGGGGTAAACCTTGAACTGTACCCGCTGCCGGATTCTTGCCCTGGAACGCTCCATACAACTGCATTCCTTGAGATAACAAGTCTTTTACATCAACTTGCTTTTCTTCCAACAATTGTTCAGCTTCCCGAAGCTTGCGCTTGGTTTTTCTGTACTTTTTGCGCAGTTGAGTAAGCTCCGTTTCAATACTTTGCTTTTCTAGGGCTTCGGCTATCAGATCATTTACATTTTCTTTTCCACCTTTAAAGCCATTCAATCCATCAAATGACGGCTCTTTGAGGTGGAACTGGTATCGGTTTCCATTGGGTGAATCCCCAAAGTATAACCGCACTTCAACCGTATTTGTGTGAGGTTCTACATAATCCAGGTAGTCATCAAAAGACTCCGGATCGTAAGAATTGTGAACGATCATTTCTCCGTCAACAAGGATCGAATAGCGTTTCTTTCGCTGTTGACTTTGAAGCTTTTCAAGCAATCGTTTAAGACCGTTTAAACGATCCTCACTATACGGTTCATGGAATACCTTTCCTCCATTTTTGAAGGATTTTCCTCCTTCGTAATCTTCCATGACTTAATCATTTTTAGGAATGACTTGCAGGAACTTAACATGTACAATCGCTTTATCAAGATTTGAGACTGTGAACTCTCCGGTATGTACATACTGCGCTTCATTCAAAAGTGCAATTGTATCATACACACCCGATCTTGAAAACACTCTTACCTGTGAAACAGGACTAAGTAGAATGTACAAATCACTTTTTCCTGATACTTGGCGTGTTTCTGAGGCTCCCAGGACTAGATGCCTGTAACGTAACAGGTAGTTCTCACAACTAATACCTCTCTCACGCATCATTTGTTCCGCAATCTCAATGGCTAATCCCTCTGTCATAGCTCAATTTTTAGATAAATCGACAATGCATAAAAACCATCCACTGTTCGCTGATCGGAATAGAATCCCTGGACAATTGTTTCAGTAACCGGACGATTTAGCGTACTGAATTCTGTTTTTGATCCCGATACCCAAAGTGTGCCCGTATCATATCCAGGTTGATTAACATAGGGCATAATACTTATACCGTAATCAGCTTGTTTCATGGATAAAATATCACAGTAAAACACTTCTCCAATCGACGGAGTTGCTAGCCACAATGAACCAATGTCCCGACTTCTAAAAGATTTTGTTCCGGTTATTGTGGTGCAAATTCCAATGATGCGTTTACAATCCCTAGGCAATCGAATCTCAAACAAAATCTGTTGGTTTCCACTCATTATCTCGAATTGTTTAACAAGCACTCGTTCCATGACATTATCCATTACTTAAACTGCCTATCGAATAGGTGTAAATGGTTACTCGATAAGGTTCGAAAAAAGCGATGGGACTTGGGGTATCTTTGTAAGCTACGTCCAACGTTGCATTTCCGGTCGGAAGTTCGCCCAAAGTAACCATGCGTTGATCCGGTGGAACATTCAAGCCAGCCATGAGCAACTTCGCTTCAAAACCTTCCGGAAAAAGTTCTTTATCGCTCAGTTGCATTCGGTGGCTTCCACGATGATAAAGCAGATCTTCACGATTCGAAGTAATCGAAATACCCAGTAGAATCTTTGCACTCTTATCCAGTTCAAACTCTGCTTTGAATGTCTGATTCTCTGCTGATACCTGAATATCGAACCGTTCTTTGATAATTTGCTGCTTAAAACTCATGATGTTGATTTTTGGTGGTTGTTGATTGTGAATGGAGTAAACAGGCGGGTAGTTGAACCACCCGCCATGTTACCTATCACGGCGTTGTTCCTGTTCCGTCCAAACCAACGTAAAGCCATTGATTTGCCGGAATGTTCATTTGCGTTCCAAGCTCCACGGTGAATTCGATCAGTTCTTCGTCACGAATCAAACGTGGGTTATCCAACTTGTAATAACCCAGTGGTACAGTCATGTCGTTGTCTGTAATAAAACGACGCACTGCCTGGTTCTCTGGAATAATCTGCTTGCGGTTAGCTTTCAATGAAAACTCGCCATTACAAATGGCTGCAACCTTGCTGACACTTCCGAAACTGATTGCCTTGTGACCTTCCGGATTTGTTGGTTCTGGGTTTGTCCCTGTTAAGAGGTAAATCCCACTTACGGCAAATACCATGTTTTTTGGAAGCTTCGCATTCGAAATATTACGAACTCCGACTTCCTTATCGTCCTGCGGTTCGAACATTTTGATCGTTTTGGAATTGATCGGCTTCATGGAATAGATCGTGTAATCCGCCAGGCGAACACCGCCTTTTTTTAACTCTGCTTGCACATGAGCCGGAACCTGGGAAAAGAACTTCTCCATGTCTTTACGCGAACCCCTGGAAGTTTGTACCTGGGTTTGCTGTGAAAACTTCTGCATGATCTTCGCACGTTGAATCGGATTTCCTCCCTGAAACATACGGTTTACTGCATCCAACCCGAACAGTTCGCCCGCGTTGTTGTACTCTGAATTAATGAAATCGTTCATTTGATTTTGATTTAGTACCTGTCCACTAATCGGAAGCGGACAGGTGGTTGTTGATTTTGATTTGCCTTACATTTGGTTCATGTCCGGCATGTCTTCGATAATGGCATAACCGACTTCTTCTGTATCGTCATCGTCATCATAAGGTGCAGCACTGATTGTATAATCAGGTAAAGCTTCCCTTTCGTAACCTTGATTGATTTCGAATTCGTTTGCCTGTTGGTGGTTTAAGTCCTCAAAGAAATCAAGTGCTGATAAATCGAGTCCATCTACTGAGTCATCATCTTCTATTGCTCTTGCTGCCGATCCGGTAGTACCGCTCGACTTCTTTTTGAAGATTTTATCCAGATAGAATGCGGACATTAACTCATCTTTGTACTTGCTTAATCGTGCTTTCACGCCTTCCGTACCGGATAACCCCTGAACGCTTGTAGCACCACTTTCTTGAAGGAACTTTGAAACACCGTAGATTAACATTCCCGAACCGACTGTTTTACATAGTCCGGTTTTGTCCATCACGAAGTTTCCAGTTACCAGAACTCCCAAACCGAGTAGTGCAGCGTTTTTGCCGATGGCTGCTCCAAGCAAGCCCCCTGCTAAAGCTCCACCTACATCTACTCCTGAACGGATCAGTTTTGTTGAGGTTCTGTTGTCATTTCCGTCTGCCAGGCGTTTGAAGAATGGATTCTTTGATCCACTTGATCCTGACAAACTTTTTCTACGTTTTGACATTTTTGTTGCATTTGGTTATTAAAGCAACTTCACTTTTCGAACTCCGGTGTGTCGTTTCACACCTGGTTTCTTCCTTTTGGTCGTTTTACGTTTGGTGGTGGTGGTTCGGCTTGTGGGACGTTTTTTTCTTCTTACTCCATCCAAGCCGTCCAGACCATTGACCGTTTTCGACTGTCCTGTTTTACCTTTGGATTTCCGGTAAGCTCGGATTGCGAGTACCGTTCCTCCAATAACCGCTGCTGCGATCCCGACCGTGGTCATCGGGTGTTCTTGAATCCATTTCCACATACCTCCCGGTGTTGATTTAGGTGTTGAGCCTGTATCCGCTGCACTCTTAGCTACTACTTGGTTATCATCAAGCTCGGTCAAATCAACCTGCTCAGTAGTTACTTCCTGTTTGGCGGGTACTGCTACCGCTGTCGTCGTCGGGACTGGTAAAGTATCATCTTCTGTAAAAGATGCTGCGGAACTGGAAGATGTCGCTGATTCAGGTGCTAATGCACCTTTGGCAGCATCCAGGTAATCACCGATTTCCTCTTTACTATAAGAATCATTCTTTTCACCAATGGTTCCAGCCGTGTTCTCTGCTAAGATGTCCTGCTGTTCCTGTGGTGATCCTTTTTTGAAGATTCCACTTAGTTTTTTGATTAAACCTGCAATTGTCCCAATGATTCCCGAAGCTGCTGCGACCGCAGCTCCGGCAGAAATTGATCCTAATCCGTTAATTCCGCTTGGGTGCTTTACAGAATCGAATTCGTCAGAATACATATCACTCCCAATAATTGAACGAAGGTTGCTATCGTCATAGATCGGGACATATCCCAAACCATTTACCGAAACCGCTTTGTTACGATTGCCTCGACCTGTCAGGATCGCTTTTTTCATATTCTCGGGTTTACCTCCTGCACCGAAAAAGACCTTTTCAATCTTTTGGCGGATCTGCTTCAGTTTTTGAAACTTTGGCATATCCACATTGTTTTTCTGTGCTTGTTCATCCGTCCAATACGTGTAGCGCAATCTTCCGGCAACGTTAAAAAGGTTTGTCTTCAGGCTGACCAAAACACCTGCTCTTAAAAGTGCAGTTGCCGGATTCAGTTTGTTTACTACGTGCAACGTTTTCTGAATCCCTTTTTTGATTCGTTCCTTTAACGGTCCTTTTTCTGCTCTTTTGGCTTTACGGGCAGCTTTCTTTTCTTGTCTTTTTTGCTTCCCGTCAAGCCCTTCGAGGTCATCATACTCATCGAATTCATCGTCATAGCCATCGAATCCGTCAACTTCATCGTCGAAGTCATCATCTTCAAAGCCATTCAAATACTGCAATTCCATATTGATGTCTTTTATTTCCAGGTATGGTGCTTCGAAATTGAATTGGTGTACAACACAATCCATAATCACCTTACCCTGATTTGTAATTGCAACGGGATAAACATGTTCGAACCCTGTTGCTTCCAAACTATTCCTGGATAACCTTATTACAAAAGGAATTCCCAGGTTTAGCAAAATCGAACCGATGAATACTGTCATACAGTCGCAATCGACTCCCTGCTTTCGGTCACTCCAGGTGCGGGCGGGACTTCTTACTTGCTCTATATTTTCTTCATCTCTTCGATATTGCAAATGCTTAAAACAAAAGTTCCAGACATTTGCCAACGTTTGCTTTGTGTTTCCCGAACGAAGTAAGTTCGCGACCTTACGAGTATCGGAAAGGGTTTTGTTAATCCCTTTTTTCATCAAAACAACCGTATCTTCCAGATTAGCACGTTTCTTGATGCGGATATTTTCTCCCTTCGGTAAGGGGAATAGGTGGTTAAATTGGTTTCCGCTTTCGATTCGTCTTACTCCGGTTCTCATACCTTCATCGTTGTGTTCTGTTCGTATGGGAACGCCCCGAACAAGGTAAATACCCGTGCTTGTGTCTCGACTCTGATTGTCAGCTTGGTTTTCCCATCGGAATTTTGAAGCTTCTTCACCAAATCCGGTACTACACTGATTAAGGCAATCCAGGGAATGATGACTTCGGATTCGATCACTCCGGTTTCCTTACTTGCACGAATAATGATTTTGTCGTTGTCGCGGGCTTGTTCTGGTATGTCAATTGCCCGCATGTTACTTGTTGCAACCTGCTTGCCATTCAACGTTATCCGGATTAACGGTGGTGACATTCGCAGTGTGGTGGTGGTGGGGTTTTTGATGTTGTAAGTGACTTTCAGTATCACCCCTTGTGCTGAAAGTTTGTGAATCCTTCCTCCAACTGCCAACACAATTTTGTATTGAGATTTGTTTAAGCCGTAGAGGTAACTTCCTGCTGCCAGGGCTAATCCTCCAATGGCGATGATCGCGAAGGTTTTCATTTGATTTTTGATTTAGGTGTTTGCTACTTAACTTACTTCTGTTTTTCCCGATTTCGGGCATTGAGCTTGAATGATATTCCTCTTACTTGTCCATCTAATCTTCCGACTTTCTTTGACATTTCTTTAAAGTCTGAATGAAAGTCTTTGACGAAGTACAAACAGACGGCTACCAAAATGCTGTTGACTATTAATAACGCTTCCATCTTTACTGTTTCTTTCTGTTATTCTTTGTTCTTTTCTTCAAATTTCAAACATTGATTTTGAATTCGTTGCGCAATTATTCGCTTCTGTTCGTATCTGTCTACCTTTATCCGCATTTAATCGTTTCAGACAGCTCAATTTTTGAAGATTTCAATTTGACTAAAGGGTTTATCGGGTCTTGCATCCAATTTTGTATTGATGATTCGAAGATGACGTGCCACATCCGTAGAAATGAACTTTTCGATTCGAACCAGGATTGCTTCAAAAATCTGTTTCATTACAAATTCATCTGTTCCGTTTTCCCTGGCAAGATCAGGGTATGATTTTTCCTTTACGATTCGATCAAGCAGAATCTTGATCTGAATATCCCGAAGTTCTCCCCATAAATCAGGATCGTTCTTGATCCATAGCATTAGGAAGATGTCGATGTCTCTTTTTTCTAATTGCATGACTAAAAAATTTAGGTGTTAACGATAAGGGTTGAGGTATGAAATGACTTCTTCTTCATCTAATTTCTTGTAACCACAAAATTGTCTGACAGTAAGAAGCCCTTTTCCGATGCCCAGGGCATCGCGGATTTTTTGGTGTTCGCGCTGTGCGCTACGGATGTTTTGCCAACCGTACAGGATTAGAATGTCTTTGGGAGTTATGTGTATCCCGCCTTTTAGATTTTCCATGACTCAGGTGATTTCTGCAAAGATCAAACAGAAGCTTTGCTCACAAAGACTGGGGTATCCCTTGGATAACCTCTTTACGGAGCGGGGTTTACTCGGTGAGTACGGGGTAATGGAAGGTAGTATTCCCCTTCTCGTGGGGGACATCGGGGGGAGATGGGGAGGGGCACTTTTAGGAAACCAAGGATAATTTCACTTAAATCCTTATTAACTCCATGTTACTCCATGTTGGGATCAGCTTTTTCCATGTAGGGTAACAGGTTGTTATCAGGTCACTTTACACGTTTTCAACTATTTTTTTTGTTCAATTTGAAAATTTCACATCTGAATTAAGTTGCTCATTATCAAATCCGGTGTTAAAAAAGGTTGGGTCAAAAGGATTTTTTTGATGTTTTTTAACATTTCTAGATTAAACCTTTTCGAATATTCGATGGTATTATTCGTTATTTTTAAGAAACTGTTACACCTAAAAGCTAAGTTTTCTCCCAAAACCGCAAAAAACTAGAAGCTTGACCTTATTAATAATTATTTTGCGTTATGACTGCCCACCATGATTACCACACACCGGAGGAACTTATGCAGCGATTCCCACAAGTTAGAATGCTTGGGTGGAGTTCCTCAAAAATCGGTATTTTCTTTAGCTCAGGACTTCTGATCGGATACAACTGTGGAAAAGAAAAAAAAGCTATGATCCTGGAATCTAGCTTTATTGAATTGATTGAGTTTACAAATACTGTTTCACTTAAAAAACAGGTTTTTGCTTATCCGAAAAACAATAAATAAAAGGGCTTCTAGTTTGTTTAGACAGCCCTTTTATAGCATGTAATACATCAAGAATTCTCTTGTTATTTATTATAACTTTTCTAGTAGTTTCTTTTTTTGTTCTGCAAATTCATCTTCAGAAAGAATACCATTTTCTTTTAGTTTCGCCAATTTTTCGAGTTGATCTAATACATTAGGTTCAGAAACAACTGTTGTTGGTGTATCTTTTGGTTGGGATAACTTATCTCTTACAAACTCAGCAAAGCTTCGGCTCGAAGCTTTTTCTATATTTTCAATCTTTGCTAAGTTGCCAGAAGTATGAATTTTTATACTTCCCAAAAGCAAACCTGTTTCATACTGAATTGAAGATATTTTATCTAGTGGAAAGTCTTCAACTTTTAATCCAAATAACATTCCCTTGTCAACAAACAATAATCGTCGATTTGTAGACACCAAAATCCCTTCACCATTATTATAAGTTCCTTGGACAATATTGTCAATTATTTCGGTCGGCGCTAAAATACTGGGCAGTTCATTTATTTCTCGTCTGCCTAAGAAATTTGAAACACTGCTTAATTTTAATTCTTGTATTTGCTTTTTGATTTCATCAAGACGAAAGTTATTTTGCGATTCCGAATTAACCTTGTCCTGTAATAAATTTTGAATATCTCCAAGAGAATGATTTTTAAGTTTCGAAGCAATTTTAGGGTTAATATTGTTTATTTTCCTAAAACAAGAAGAACAAAGAATTCCTCCATCATTTAACTTCCCCGAGCCAAATGTCGGCGTGTTCATGAATTTTAATTCTGTTGAACAAAGAGTGCAATTTGCCATGTATATAGTTGTTTAATTATTAATTCTCGATATCGGTTTTAAAAAATTTACTGTTTAGCTTGTTCCCAAGCATCTTTGAGAACAATTTGAGCTTTCTCGATCAAATCATTTGTAAGCGCGTTAATATTCCTCGTTTCCATGAAAGTATTCATAAAATTATCAACTGCTTTAATCAAGTCTGAATGTGATTTTTCATCACGATTAAGAAACAATTTCACCTGATTAAAGGATGAAACAATATTATAAATGGTTGAATTAATATTTTCTTGTTCAGTATCATATACTTCTGCTTGGTATTTGGGAAGATTAGTCTTCCAATCATTGGTACTGGTATCCCAAAATTGTTGTTTCAGTATCTTGTACCTAATGCTTGCTTTTGAGATGTCAGTAATTAAATCACCTAAATGCGGTCGCAATTTTTGTACCCATTCCACACGAGCTTCGGAGATAATATTTGCTTTCGTATGTTTTTGGGAGCTTCTAGCTTGCCATACAGAAATACCAAGTGACACAAAAACAGTAAATGCAGCAATTAATCCACTAGAATATTTATCCCACCAGTCATTTTTCTTTTCTTTAAAGATTGTTTTTGCATCTTCTAATTCAATAATAGTCTTGGACGTCCTGATCGTTGAATCATTTTTAACGGATTTTTGAGAGTACCCTAAATAGTTTGAACAGATGATTAGTAATAGTAGTATAAATTTCATGTCCAGTAATAAATAATTGACTTTGCAAAGATTACTATTTATTTAATTTTCTCTCTGTTTTCTGTTTTTTTTTTACGCTTGGCAGATTTCTTTTTAATAAGATTGTTTTCATCGAGTACATACAGAAAAATGAATTTGCGTATAAGGCGAAACAAAGAAACGTACAATAGAATGTGATTCCAATGTATAGTTTGTTCCGTATTATTTTCAATTACCAATTCAATGATTCTAATTATGCAATTGATCGGTTTACTTTGTATTTCTCGACCTTGCTTTTTATTTTTTATTTGTTCTGTCATATTAATAAACGGCAGTAATCTTATTTTGTCCGCTAAAAAATTGCAATTCATTAATAATTTGTCATTTTGACAGCCAAGAAAATCTGGCATTAGATTTGCGTAATTAACTTATAATCAAATAATTATATTACAATGGCAAAACAAAATTCAAATCCAGGAACAAATTCGGGTAATTCAGGTTCAAACACGAATCCAAATTATCCAAGTACAACCGGAAATCCTTCTGGCGGAGGAAGAGGAAACACGCCAAAAGGCAAATAACAGAAGGGGGCTTTATACCCCCCTTTTTCATTTCAAAAACCTGTTAAATTGTAGGAATAGAAAATATTACTACTATTGTAATGTTAACCAGTTGCTATTTATGAGATACGTAATCGCCTTTTTCTTGCCTTGGCTATCCTTATTGTTACAAGGAAAAATCCTTTCCGGAATTATTTGCTTATTACTTCAAATTACTCTAATTGGGTGGATTCCAGCATTTATTTGGGCTATCACCTCCTTGAACCGGATGTATGCAGATAGAAGAACTCAGGAAATTATTAATGCCCTAAAGCAAGGTAAATATTCTTGAAATGAAAAAGAGGGTGCGGTAATCACCCCCTCTTTAATTTACCGGCTTCAATTTGCAAAATCTGAAACAGAGTTTGGCATTGTGCTGATCCAAATGTAATCAAAAAAACACATAAGTAACAAATGTGTGCAAAATTCTCAATATTGAGAGTTATTGTCTTTTCTTGGGATTTGATAGATATATGTCATGTTCGTCCCATGGTTTAGCTCCTTCTATACTACCTCCATTGGACGATCTTGAATAATTTTCGCTGTGTAATTGCTTCATTAAAATTTTGGGGGCAAGTCCCTCAGTTAGTAGTTTGAGTTGTTCTTTTAAACTGTGGATCTGAATTACAAACCGCTTTTCTTGGTTCAACCTTTCATACACTTTCAATTCCGCTTCAAGATGTACAATATTTAAAAATGTTTGCAAAGCTTCTTGATTCAGATTAACCGTTCCGAATTGCTTAACAACACTTGAAAAATATTTTGTATATCTCATTTTACAAAAATACAAAACGAGTATTTTTAAATCAAAAAAAGATTAAAATATAATCACTGTTTAATTCAAGGATAGGTAGGTATTTTACTTCTTGTCCTTCGGTTTTATTTGAGATTTCAATAATGAATTAATCTCATTCAAATACTCAATTTCCTTTTTAAGACGATCTATTTCAGAGTCTTGAGAAGGATTAATCCTATTAGTATAGATAGAAAAGAAATCAAACTCAAGTTCTATACAGATAGATAACAATAAACCAGTATCAATCGTTTTACGATTGAAAATATTATACACATTTTCGCGAGTCATATTAATACGTTTTGAAAACGTAGCCATTCTTAACCCTTTCTCATTAAATACACGCTTAATCTCCTCGCCAATGTGGACATCTTCCATATTAGCAAAGCAACTCAAATTTGATAAGGATAAATAAACATATTAGTAAATTTTATTTATCTATTTGTGTAATATTTTTTCACATTTTTTTCTGAAAAATGATTGTAAGTAAATAATTTATCTAATTTTGAGTCACATAACAACTTTCATAGGAACAATTGTAAGACTAATGAAGAACATAAATCAATTACGAACTTGAAAGGTATCTTTGTCAAATTCTAAATTGAACCGTCATTTCTCACGGCGGTATGTGTGAGGATCAAATTTTAATTAAATGCCATTATTCATTCAAAATCAATCACTTCTTATCTAAGTGTTTAATCAACTGAAAACACCCGTATTATTTATTTAATTTTAGATAGACACTTAATGTTTCTCCACTAAGGAACTGAAATCAAATTCAAAATGAATCTTATTCAATTTTCGTGCTTTCACTTTCGGAAGGAGTATATTACTATGTACCTATCTAAAGGATTACATTTTACTAATCATTATGAAAAAACTCAAATTACTAGGACTTCTACTCCTACCATTTGCCAGTCTTTCGCAACAACAGCCTGGTAAATCATTTACTGAGAAGCTAGAGGGAGTATCCAACTCTAAGATGGAACTTACCAAAAATGCTTCTACCGATAACACCTCTATTGGACAAGGTGGAGCTATGACTAATTCTATTCCATTAGTTACAGTTTCTTCTCGAACAATGAATTTTCCAATTCAATTACAATATGCAGCCGGTATCAAAGTTGATCAGCGAAGTGGTTCTGTCGGATTGGGATGGGTATTACCGGTTGGAAGTATTACGAGGGATATCGGTGCATATTATCCTGATTATACTTCCACTTCTCATGAAGCAAGAATGATGAGCGTTCTTGACAGGAATAATCCCAACGACCCTAACAAAGGGAAATTCAACACATATTACACCTATGGTGGAGATACAATTATAGGGTCTTATTTAGATCCGGCTGTACAACAACAATACCTAGGATTTGATGCTATTGGTTTTGGAACCAATACGACTCCTTTGAGCGATATGTATCATATTTCTGTACCTGGGAAACTCTCCAATTCCTTTTTTAATAGTGGAGCTATCTATGATCCTCATTTATGGCGATTAACAGAAATTGAAAATTGGAAGATTAAACACACTGTAAAAAATTATAAAGTTTCACAGGAGTTTTCTCGTATCAATGAAGTCAACCTTGAAAAATATACAAATGGTGATCCTAATCTCGCTTCAAGTTATGCAACCGCAATTGGAGTTTTACCATATGTTGAAAACGGTTCAGCGAGAATCGCTTTAACCAACACCAGCTTTGTCCCATCAGAAAATGATCGTTACGTAAGATATGATGATTTTGGGCAATTTACGATTACAGATGAGAACGGAACAAAATATGTTTTTGGACGTGCTTTGCGTGGTCAACGTTATGTATTTAGTGATGATCCTTATTGGTCAAATAGTCGGGGAACTGAAACATTCACCGGAGATAAAGGTAGCTTCTGGAAAATTGATTATATAGCAGAATGGTTGTTAACTGAAATTCAATCAGCAGATTATGTAGATTCCAATGGAAATGGAATTGCAGATGATGGTGATACTGGAGACTGGATTCGTTTTGAATATACAGATGCTGTCAAAACAGAGCCTTCCTATTTAGGTGGAAGCTGTGTTTGGATGGATCAAACTGTTCCGAAGCACCGTGAATGGTCTTCTTATTCACAAACCGATCGCGCTTCTTCGTTAATGCGTGAATTAGCTTACTTACAAAAAATCGTAACTCCAACTCAAGAAATTGACTTCACTATTTCTGAACGCTATGATGTGGAACATGATTACTACACTAAACCAGCAAACCGCGTAGGAAATGATTATTACTACGAAAACCGGAAGCTTTGTAGTACAAGTAGCACTTCAGATTTTGACATCAATTATCCAATCGAGACGATGAAATATGATTCCATCAAAATTAAAAGTCGTTTGGTGGATAAGAAGTTATACCCAAGTGAGAACCTGCAAATTGGACTAATTAAATTCAATTACGCTGCCAAAGGAAGTTCAAAAGAATTAGCCGTTTCCAAGTATTTGATCCGTAACAATAACAAGCTAGAAAAAATCGTTAGTGGCGATGTAATCGGCTTATCAAGCCATGCTTTTAACATCGAAGAATATTCCAACGGAACAGATAAGCGAGGAAAAACAACCTTATTAGGCTTAGAATTTTATGGAACTACTGTTTCAGCTGCACAAAAGACAGAATACAAATTTGAGTACGGTTACAACCCTAGTTTTGATGAATTCCATAAACGAGAAATTGTTCGTGCATTCCACTTTCCATCGGTTAGACAAGGGCACACTCCTAATAATGTTGTAATTCCATTTTCAAAAGCTGATGGACTTATCTCATCTTACAAAGAGTACATTTTTAATTCTCTAGGTTCTCGCGATAGTATTACTAGAACACAAATATCACCTTACGAATTTCTGATTGATTTCGCTTACAAAGAGGGAAATTATCGGTTCATTGCAGACGACAATCAAATTGATAGTTATGCTGATGGAATAAGTAATGATGAACGTTACGCACTTGATCCTGATTATACAACTCACAGATTAAACCCCATCAAAGACATCTATGGTTATTGTAGTATTCCAGGTTATTCAAATGAGTCGAATGGTGCATCAGCATGGTCATTGACTAAAATCACTTATCCAACAGGAGGTGAAATTTCATTCAAATATGAACCCGCATCTTTTACAGAATCTTCCGGATGGAGTCTTAAACCTTCCTCTTTACCTGTCATTACGCGCTATAATCAAGCAGCAAAACAAAGATCATATGTTCAGGATGCTTATAATAGAAAACATGCCGATTCATATTATCCAAATACACCTTTGCGCTCTAAGAAATTAACATCAACTTTTGAGCTGGATCTTCCTTTGAATTATGGAATCCGGTTGAAAGAAAAAATTGTAAATGACAAGATCAATCCACTAGTTACGCAGACTTACGAATATGAAAATGGTATGTTTACTGCATTACCCGCTGAATTCCTTCAAAATGCGATCTTTGGGTTCAATCAATTCGTCATTCGTGAAAATCACAAACATTCAATCGAATTAGAGAAATACAATTTGAATGTTGAATTAAGCGAGTATTGGGACTATGATTTCGCACAAAAAATGTCGGAAATGAGTCATACCAATATTGCTTTGGATGACTATTCATCTGTATTCTTTTATAAGAAAATACGTGTAAAGGGAGCCGATAATTCTTTCATTGAGAAGGAATACGGTTCTGCTCTTTCTGACACAATTGAATTTCCAATTTACAATTTGTATTGCTCACGAATGAAGGGTGGTTCTTCCTGGCCAGCGAATTTTGCAATTGGGGGTAGTAATTTAGTAATGAGTCCCATTTCAATCAAAAGTGAATCTTACTTTGAAACAAACACCTCTGTTCCTTATCAAAAAGTAAGCTACACTTATGAAAGAACTCTTCAAAAGACTTTCAATTTATACTTTGATTACAATGCATCAGCCGTAGGAGAAGGACAATATACCCTTTGGGACATTGAGTTTAACTGTTACAAACCTGTTAGTAGTAACACAATTCCCGCTGTAACCAAATACGATTGGGTAAGAACTTTAGGGGGAGACACTTTGATAACTACTGGTCATTATCTCATTGGAGACAATAGTGAGCCAACATACCCGTACTCAAATCATTACCCTAAATGGGTGTCCAGCAAAACCTATTTAAAGAAAGAAACCACTAATTACAAAGGGATCACATCAGAAGTCACATATAGATATATAAAGTTACCTGGACTAGAAAACAAGTATATACTTAGAGACGTCAAAAAACAGACTATTGGAGAATCGGTAAGTTACATTACACGAAACAAATATGCCTTTGAATTCTATTCTACAAGTACTTCTAAATTCAAGGACTCGAATTTGATTTCTCTTCCTTACCAAACAACTACTTATCTGAATGACACGCTAGAGAACAAAGTACTGGCGTCAAAAGTAATAACATATGATCTTACGCAACGAGTTCCTAAAATGTTGGATTCATATCGCTATGAAACAAATGTAGATCCCGCTACTGGAACATTTACACTTCCGGCTTTTAGTACAGCTAATCCGAATTGGCGTATTGGTGAAACTGATATTTATGAATACAACTTGGCTGCAATGCCAATCTCAACAAGGAATAACCAGTTATTTACAAAAATTGTAACTGGAAATCGCATGGGTACTTCCAAAGCGACCATTATTGGTATTGAACGACCATTTGATGCAACTTATACTGGATTTGAGGATTTCACAGACTTACAATTGATAGGAAAATGGGACAGTCTGAGTTATTTGAAAGAAGATTGGTTTACAACCGAAACCCAAGAGGTAGATATAGCAACAAAAACCACATTAACAGATAACACGACCGGATGCGCTAGTAATGCTTCTTTTCCTTCCTCACAAGGAACACTCACGTATGTAATTTCTACCAATGACATTACGAGTCTTCAAAATTTACATTCTGTAAATTTTTCATACACAGTCGGTGGTTCAACTACAACTGTTTCATCCGTCATTACAGGGATTCATCCAACAGCTAATTATCCGGCTGTAATTCAGGACGATCCAAGTGCCTTAAGTTACATTGTTTGTTTCCAAACTGCACCGCTTCCAAATATTAGTTTGGTAATCAACTCATCTAAAATCACCTATCAAAAAGTTGTATCGCGTTTATCTAATAGCTATGCCAGAACAGGAAAATATAGTTACAAACTTTCCACTATCCGCAATATTGGTGACGTATCGCGTAAAACTCCTGTGCGCCCTGTTCACATTGCTCCTATGAGCATCGCAGCAGAATGTAATGTTCCGGAAGGTCCAGGTGGTGGTGGTGAGCAAGGTCGGAACCCAAATGTTCCGGCAAGCTGTTATTGGGATTATCAAGCAAGTTTGTGGATCAAATATGATTCTGATTTTCCAGTAATCCCTGCTCCAACAATTCCATCTACACCTTTCAGTGATGATCCACAGGCAGATGCCATTTACAGACGTGGAACTGTGAATACAACAACTGATCAGGGGGTTCGTATTGTTTGCAAGATTTGGAACAATACCAAAACATCTGTTAGAGAGGAATTCATTTTCTACCCGCAGGATTTGAACGCAGCTTGGCAACAATTCACAATTGATTTCTCTATTTTTAAAGGCTATGAGCAATGGGTAGAAGTCTTTGTAGAAAACAACAGAAATCAGGTGGGCATACCAATTGCACAGTTGAAATCTGCTTTTGTAGATGATATTGTGATTACTCCGAAAGAAACTCGTTACGAATACAATGTTACCAATGCACTAGGACAGCAAACATTCAAAATCAATAATAACGATGTAGCAGTACAATCTACTTTTGATTCTAAAGGTAGGGCTTCAACAGTACAAAATGCTTATGGAAAAATTGCGCAAGAACTAACTTATTTCGATCAACCGAATTGGACAACCTCTGAAAACTATGTAACCGAAGTCAAATGGGTTGGAAATGGTTTATTTAATACTAATCGCTACTTTATTGATGGTTTTGGACGGGTAAAGCAAGTCCAAAATTCAGATCATGTGCGCAACATTCGAACGATTTCAGAAACTAGCACCTACAATAATAAGGGGCAAATCATTCGTTCCTATAAACCTTATTATCTGAATCAATATGGATTAGTAACAAAACATGATGCTACTTATGTAGCAAAAACTCAAACACTGTATGGTTCAAACTATGCTTTTACAGATGTAACATTCGAACCGAAACCGGAATCAGTTGTTGCTACTATATCTGCCCCAAGGACAAACTCAGAAAATGCTATCCTAAGCTCACAAACTGAGCACATGAGTTCCATTGTATTAACGCATACCTATCCTTCAGGAACAACCACTTTCCCTGTCGGGACTTTGATAGTGCATGAAACTGTTAATCCAAATGGAAAAATAACCCGCACTTATTTGAACCGATTGGGGCAAGTTGTCATGGAGGAGCATCAGATTGGAAAGGAGCATACCCAAAACACAGATGGCTCAATCAATCTCACTACCACTGACTTAGGCTTTGCGCAAACATGGTTCTATTATGATGGGGCTGGAAGACTTGTTACAACTTATGATCCTGAAAATAAAAAGACTTCTTATGTCTACAATAGTTTGGGAGTAATGATTAAAACCACTTCACCTGACAAGGGAACAACTGAGTTGCGTTATGATAAATACGGGCAAGTTCGTTTTACTCGAGATCAAAAAGATGTTGAGACAACAACATCAAGTATCTATACTACTTCTCAGTTCAAATACATTAAATATGACAAGTGGGGGCAAGTTACTGAAAGTGGAGTTGTAACATCTGCTCCAAATGATCTGGGAGTAAATGTTAGTAGCCCTCCTTTTCCAAATGGGGATTATTTTAACGACTATACAAAAATCAATAATCAAGATTACCCTAGTAACACAGATAAATTCGTACAAGTTCATTTGAAAAACGAGTATTCAGGAACACGGAAATTTTATGCGGGCACTTCTGTAACAACTCAATATGATTATAGTGGTCATGTATTAAATACAAGTACTTACTTGTATAATCCGACAAAAACAGATAAGATTAGTACTTCTTATATGGCTGATGGACAATCTGCAAAAACCAATTATTTGTATGACGGTTTGCCAGGAAAACATCAGATAACAGCAATTTATAATGAAATGAATTTGCCAATTGGAAAAGATTATACCCATCCTACCAATAGCACTCAGAATTTCAAATGGCGTTCAACATATGATAATCTCGGACGCGTTCTGACAAGTTCCAATATTCACAATGGTAACTCAACTGAGGTGACTCATAATTATTACGATCCATTAGGGAATTTGCTGCTAAAAGGTTTAGGTGCAACAGGGAACTCCAATGATCCATACATTGAATACTTGTCTATTAAGAAAAACATCCGAGAACAAATTATCAGTCAAATGAGCAAGAATTTACGCATTGGATTGACATATGATTTAACCGGAAACATCACCAACCAGTATTGGAGTAATGAATACTTGGAATCTGCATCAGCCAGTTCAACAAAAATCAATCAGTATGAATATACTTATGATAAGATGAACCGCTTGATCGGTGCTGATTATAAACAAAGTACCATGACCAGTAATCCGTTCCAATATTATGCAACATTATATTGTAATATCCCTTCTGATTTTGTTTGTACCCTGGATGGTGACGTCGTGATTTCAGCTTTCGCCCCTCATTTTAATGAATTTGAACAAAACATCCAGAATAATGTTCAAGCTGAAAGATCAAGTGCTAGTATCAATGCTTTGAGACAACTGCAATCGGACTACGTTCAAAACAATGTTCAGTACAGCGATATGACAGCTACTCAAATTGAGAATTTCCTAAATAGTTATATTACTAACTGTTCAAGGAATCGTTTGAAACCAACTGAATTTGAATTCTATGAAGCAGAAAAGGAAAATGACAATGCTCACATTGATTTTTTAAAAAACAATCCAGTTCAACCTGCCTCGTTCAAGTATATGAAACGTATTCTGTCAAGCATTCCTTGGACGCAACCTGTTAGTTGTGTGCCAAATCCGAATGCGACAGCTTATGGTTACTTATCAAATTTCCCGACTCCGATTGCTGCTGAAAACAGCACAAAATATGATGCAGCTTATTGGTATCAGAAAAATGGAAATTTCAACACACTCAATCGTAACAACAATACTGGACAGAAAACGCAGCAATTGTACTCTTATCAATCAAATACGAACAAACTGACACAAGCCAGTTTTCAATTCACAACCGGAACACCGACTTTGTATAATTATACATATGATGGAAATGGAAATCTTCTTACTGACCCAAGAAATGATGTGAATAACATTACATATTCGTTCTTCGATGATTTACCAACTTCAATCACTAAAACAAATACCAGTCAAAGTATTTATCGTTACTTCAGGGGAGCACGTTCCGTAAAAGAATATTCAGACACGGATAAGGAGTATTACATTGATCAAATAATTCTGGATCAAAACGGAGTTGTAAAGAGCTATCAGACTGCAGCTGGATATTCCATCCTTGTAAATAACAAAATGCAATACCACTACCAAATAAAAGATTGGGTAGGAAGTACGCGCATTACTATTGACAACGGTGGAGTTATTGAAAATGCAATTGATTACTATCCATATGGAAAAACTATGCCCTCTCGTGAGTATTACAGCACGAATCAGGAAGGCTACCGATACGGATATACTGGTCATGAATTAGATGGTGTAACAGGGTATCAATACCACGGTGCACGCTACTATGATCAGGATTTGGCAAGATACATGAGTGTTGACCCTCTAGCAATGCAATTCCATGCCTGGTCAACTTACAATTATGTAATGGGGAATCCAATCATGTTAACTGATCCAACTGGAATGGCTGCACAAGGATGGGTTGGAATGGTGAATGAAAATGGAAACACAGTATATGAATACCGTGCTGATGTAAATTCTGCAAGCGAATTACCTGTGGGATACACAGAATTCGCCCCTGATGGGACAACAATTCAATCAACTGATGGCTCTTATTATAGATTAGGAAAAGGAAGTGCAGATCCGATATCCGCAACTGATTTCAAAGCAAGTCATGGAGTATTTGAAGCAGGTAAATATTACAAACTTGGAAACTACGGATGGGAAGAAGCCGGAGCTGTTCATATGGGAGCTGTATCTGCCGAAGAAGCAGCAACAGCAGAGTATCTTTTCCAACAATGGCAAGGAGAATTCATGGCTGAAGATTTCCGAAATACTCACTGGTTTGATTACTATTTACAAGAACAAGGACGTTTAGCCCAGTTAGAGAAATTAAAATATGATTTTGCCCGGACACAGAACATATTTGGATTAATGTATGAAATTTCCCCCGCTTCATCTATTCCTGACATTGCTGGCAATATCCAAACTGGCAGTTATTGGGCGGCTGGTGGAATAGCTGCTTTAGAGCTCACTCCTTTTGATGAAGTGGCAGATGCTATCAGAGCTAATAAAAGAGCATTTCGAAGTTTCAAGACGTTAAACGGTCCCGCAGGTCCTGGAATGGAATGGCATCATGTAGTAGAACAACATACAGACAATATTCTTAAATTTGGACATGAAGTAATCCAAAATTCTGACAATCTTATTCGTCTTGATGTAGGTATCCATAGGAAAATTACTGGTCACTACAATTCGCGAGGTCCCAAAGGGTTCTCCCTTAATAGAGACTATGTAAAAGCATTAAGCTTTAATGAGCAAAGGGAATATGGGCTGCAAATTATGAGACAAATGGGATGGAAACCTTAAAACTAAAATTATTGAAATATGAATTTGTTTAAAGAGAAGTACCTGGAATTGGTATTACAATATGCTTTACATCAGAAACAAGGCTTTGAAACCGAGCCTGTTATTCAATCAGAGCTTACTAAATGTGTGAGGAAAGCCAACGCGGTCAGAGATAAACTAGATAAGCTTTGTGAACAGGCTAAGAATGAAGGATGCTTAAATGAAATCAATGACTTTATGTTCCATGAAGATAAGTATGTCCGCAGTTTAACTGGAATGTATTGTCTTTTTACAAACCCCGAAGTGGCGGAAAAAGTTTTGCAGGACATTGTGGATCTCCCTGTTCCAAATCATGCTGCTCCTCTAGCTTTTACCACTTTAGAGGTTTGGAAAAAAGGACTACTAAAGCTTTAATGGTTTGTTATTATGTAAAATGAACAGATGAAAACATTAAAAGAGGAATATAAGTATAATGCAGAAAGATATTCTGATGCCGTAAGTATAATCTTCACTGAGAGTTCAGCTGAAAAAACACAGCTTTCGAAGAATCGAAGAATTGAAAGAGCTTCATTTAAAAGATGTCATGAGATATTTGAGTTAATGAAAGTAACTCATCAATTATTTCAAATCGAAGAATTCATGGCACATGAAAATCCTTCTGTTCGATATTTGGCTGCTGCACATTGCTTATACTCTAATTCTAGTGCGGCTGAATCAGTTTTGGAAGAACTGATCGAATCCTATTCTGGCGAGATAAGATTGAGCGCATTAACAACCTTAAAAGCTTGTAGAAACATTCCGTGGACTGAAGACAGGTATAAATAACTCCTGTTTTTAATAATTCAAAAACAACTTTTGCTTGAAATCGAGTAGGTAGTATTACTACCTACTCGATTATTCACCGCTATTTTCCTCTCACTGAATCAAAGTAACTTGAAAAGGCAAAGGTTACTTCCGTAAAAATTATTGTAACTTATTATCTCATCAAATTCTAAAATATGATGGCGAATATTGACTATTCACAAGTAATTATTCGATTAATACGAGCCGATCTTCGTAATGTTCATATGCTAAAGGTGCTCTCATTGTTTTACACAAACACATCTAATTACAGGCTTAATCTTTATGAAGATATATTTGAACTTATGCAATTCAACGCCTATGAAAACTATGAGGAATTGAAGACCTGGTATTTGAACCAATTGGAAAATGCTAAGTATGTACCTGTAAACACTTTAAACAAGGTTGCGGCAGATATTTATGATGGTTTAAAATCTCGTTATCTTAGAAAGGATTAAAATATATTGCTTAACCTTGAATAGGAGGTTACGATTCTGGAAAAAATAATGAGTATTCAATTCTAATGAAATAATTTGAGTTTTAACGCACCACAAAAAAACGGCGCTTAAAAATTCTTACCGAAATTCTTACCGAATTTATGTAGAATAACTTAAAACTATTGTCTCTACTGCTGATCTGGTTTAAGGTGAGAACCCTTCTAGGGTTATAAACCCTAGAACAATTTTTACTCATTTCATTTTACCGGTTTTTAATGATTTCATCTCCACTACTTCACTAATTCAGGGCACAGAGGATTGCAACTCAGTCTTCAAAAGCTGCGCTTATCCATCGTTGCTGCCGCACTAACGTTTGTTGCAACTCAGTCTTCAAAAGCTGCGCTTATCCATCGTTGCTGTCGCACTAACGTTTGTTGCAACTCAGTCTTCAAAAGCTGCGCTTTTTCTTATCTTTGCACAAAAAATCGCAATATGTACTCCAATGTTCAATTACTTCCGCACAAAACGCAATCAATGGAAAGACGCCATCCGTGGATCTTTTCGGGTGCTTTAAAAGAAATGCCGAAATCAATTGAAGATGGAGAAGTTGTAGCTGTTTTGGATTCCCGGAACAATGAAATTGCCAAAGGACATTTCCAACACGGTTCTATTGCAGTGCGTATTCTTACGTTCAATCAGGAAGCAATCGATCAGGATTTCTTCAATATGCGGATTTCGAATGCAGTTGAACTGCGTAAGAAACTGCACCTTTTCAGAGAAGACAATAACGTTTGCAGGTTGATTCACGGAGAAGGCGACGAGTTGCCGGGATTGGTAATTGATTTTTATGGCGGAGTTGCTGTCATTCAATGTCACAGTTTGGGAATGTACCTGCAAATTGACCTGATCAAAAATGCCTTGATTCATGCATTGGGAAGCGATTTAAAAGCAGTCTACAACAAATCGAAGGAAACCCTTCCGGGAAGAATTCCGGTTGAAGACGGTTACCTGTTTGGTTCTTGCGAAACGCCTCATATTGCATTGGAAAACGGTGTGAAATATCAATTGGACTGGATCACAGGACAAAAAACAGGATTCTTCATCGACCAAAGAGAAAACAGAGCTTTGCTCGCGAAATATGCTGAAGGCGCAAAAATTCTGAACACCTTCTGTTATTCAGGAGGATTTAGTTTGGCAGCTCTTAAAAACGGAGCGAAAGAAGTGCATTCACTCGACAGTTCCAAAAAAGCCATTGAGCTTACCGACGCGAATATCGAACTGAACGGATTCAATAATCATCAATCCATTGTTGCGGATGCCATGAATTTTATTCGTGAAACAGGTGAAGAATACGATATCATCATTCTGGATCCTCCGGCTTTTGCCAAACACCGCGATAAAAGACATCAGGCTGTTCAGGGATACAAGCGGTTGAATGCCATGGCGATTCAGCACATTCGTCCCGGCGGATTATTGATGACGTACAGCTGTTCGCAAGTTGTAGACAAGCAATTGTTTAACAATACCATTATCGCCGCTGCAATCGAATCCGGAAGGACGGTTAAAATATTGGAACAGCTGCACCAGCCTGCAGATCATCCTATCAATGCATTTCACCCGGAAGGAGAATATTTAAAAGGACTGCTTTTACAAATTATTTAATGCTCGATATTCAATATAAGTCCATTCTCAGAATGGCTTTACCTATGATGTTAAGTGGATTCATCCAATCCATTATTTCCATTACAGATGCCGCATTTCTAAGCCGATACAGTACACTTGCCTATGACGCTTCAGGAAGTGCCGGTTTGTGGTACATTACTTTTTACATGGTTTTCACCGGATTGGGAGACGGAGCACAAATTGCAATGGCTCAAAAAGTCGGAGAAAAAAACACAAAGGGATTCGCGGCCGTTTTTCAATCCAATTTTGTCATTTTAGTTACTGCGGCAATTTTCATGACCATTTTGGTACAGCTGGGAATGCCTGCATTGATGCGTTATCTGGTCACCAATCCTGAACTGGCAAAAGCAGAACAATCTTTTTTGGAAATCAGAAGTTATTCTTTTTGGGCTGCAACCATTACGTTAAGCATTCAGGCTTCCTATCTGGCAGTTGGTAAAACAACATTGGTTTTACTTGCCGCTCTGATCGCAGCTGTTTCCAACATTGTTCTGGACTACTTCCTCGTTTTCGGAATCGGTCCCTTTCCCCGATTGGGTCTTGAAGGTGCGGCTATTGCATCTACGAGTGCTGAATTTTTGGCGATGCTGTTTCTCTTAAGCACCCTTCTCGGAGGAAAGTTGAGAAAACACTATCCGGTTTTACAGGCAAATTTCATCAGTAAATTCCAGATTAAGAAAAACCTGATAATCGGAATGCCCCTATTGTTTCAGGGAATTATCGCCCTTTCCATCTGGACGATCTTCTTTATCTGGATCGAGCAAATGGGCGGCGACAATCTGACGGTTTCATTAAACATCCGATATATTTATTTCCTTGCTTTTATTCCGATCTGGGGATTTGCAGCAACCACGAAAACGTATATCGCACAATATTACGGAGCGAAGGAATTTCTCTTCATTCCTACCATTCAGCGCCGGATTCAGTTCCTGACGATCAGTTTCCTAATTCTGACTTTTCATGGAGCCGTTCTTTATCCTGAAACACTGATCCGATTGGTTTCAGATCATTCTGATCATGTGGCGGAAAGCGCAAAAATCCTGCGCATTGTCAGTGGATCGATTCTCGTTTATGGTTTTGTAAGCGTTTATTTCCAAACCATCAGTGGAAGCGGACAAACGCGGATTACTTTATTGGTCGAATGTATTTCCACTTTTTTGTACGTTCTTTCGGCCTATCTTTTCATCAAAATCTGGAACTGGCCAATCCACATGGTGTGGCTCGTAGAATACGTTTACTTTATCTCGATGGGCGTTTTTGCCTTCGGATATCTGAAATTGTTTAACTGGACGAAAGAACCTAAAATATCATGAATAACTTGCGCATAGTTTTTATGGGAACACCCCATTTTTCGGTTGGAATATTGGAAGCAATTCAATCTGCCGGTTTGAATCTGGCCGGAATTGTAACTGTTGCCGATAAACCCGCAGGAAGAGGTCAGTTGATGCACGAAAGTCCGGTAAAACAATTCGGAGTTCAAAACAACATTCCGGTTTTGCAGCCTTTAAAGCTGAAAGATCCGGAGTTCATTTCCGAACTGGAAGCATTGAATGCCGATGTTTTCGTTGTAGTAGCTTTCAGAATGCTTCCGGCAGAAGTATGGAAAATGCCGAAGAAAGGAACCTTTAACCTGCACGCATCTCTTCTACCCGATTACCGCGGCGCAGCTCCTATCAACTGGACCATTATCAACGGAGATACTGAAACAGGATTAAGCACCTTCTTTATAGATGAAGAAATCGATACCGGAAATGTGATTAAGCAAGTCCGGATGCCGATTGGTGAAAATGAATCTGCAGGCGAACTACACGACCGGATGATCATTGAAGGAGGTAAATTAGTTGTTGATACTTTAAATGACATTTCATCCGACTCCGTTACTCCTATTCCACAAGCAGAATTTACGCATTCACCTAAAAGACCCGCTCCGAAATTGTTTAAGGAGAATACGAAAATAGAATGGACGGAAAATCCGGCAACGATTCACAACCTGGTTCGCGGTTTATGTCCGTACCCTTCTGCCTGGACGACCTGGAAAAATGCTAAAGGAGAAATCAAGAACGTGAAAGTATTTCAAACACGTTTGAGCGGTGAAAACGGAAATGGAACGTTTCAATTAGGTTCAACTAAAACGCAATTATTCGTTGATACAAACGAACAAAAGTTGGAAATCGTCGAGTTTCAGGTCGAAGGAAAGAAAAAAATGAGCGCAAAAGAGTGGCTGGTGGGGAATTCCGCAGCTGACTGGAGCATTTTATTTTGATTAATTTTCATCGAAGAAAACCCTAAATTGGTCGGCGAAGCCCCAAAAACAGGGAGGTTTATCAACAAATACGTTTATTTATCAACAAAATCAACGCTTTTTAGTGTTTAGCCTTGGTAGAGAAGCATATTCCTATATTTTTGTTGTGTTAATTATTAGAAATCATTCAAAAAAAACCAAACTATGAACAAAGCAGAATTAATTGATGCGATTGCTTCTGAAGCAGGATTGTCTAAGGCTGATGCTAAAAAAGCATTGGATGCATTTGTAGGTGCTACAATAGGGGCATTAAAAAAAGGAGACCGTATTTCTTTAGTAGGATTCGGTTCTTTCTCAGTTTCTAAGCGTGAAGCTAGAACTGGTCGTAATCCACAAACTGGAAAAGAAATCAAAATCGCAGCTAAGAACGTTATTCGTTTCAAAGCTGGTGCTGAGTCCTCTGGAGCAGTTAACTAAGAAGAATATTCTTAAAAAGAAAAATCCCTCTGTCAATCGATGGGGGGATTTTTTATTTATACCTTTTTGGAAACTGTCAAACCTCTTTAATTCCGGTTTACACCCTTTTATCCGCCCGTTGCTACATTTCAATACATGACATCTCATTTTGATTCAGACTGTTTCAATTTTCTATAAATTGGTATCGTTGGAAAACCTGTTGAATTGGAATTCGAATGACAAATCAGAGTAACGCAAATCCTTTCTTCTACGATCACGATCAAACCATTGTGAAATTCGGTTGTGAAGGAAATATCTTTAATTTATCGTCTCTGAAAGAATTCGACCGCCCGATTATCTCTCATGGGTTTGCAATCAAGTTTGTTCATGAAGGGGTTGAACGGTACACGATCAACAATAAATCCTACAGTATCACGCCCGGATCTTATTTGCTTCTGAACGGACAAAAGGAAGGCAAAGTTGAAATTGACAGCAGTAAAAATGTGAAAGGCATCTGTTTAAATGTCTCCAATGAGTTTATCTCGGAGGTTATTTCCACCCTTCAAGCTCCTGATACCGCAGTTTCCGACCCGGAATTGTCGCGTTTCTTTTACACCGAACACTTTCTTGAAAACAAGTATTCTTCCGCTCATACACATTTAGGCTCACAATTACTGGAGATCAGCAAACACATTACAAATCATGCTTTTTCAAGCAATCAGATCAATCCCGAATTGTTTTACCTCTTGGCAGAAAGTTTGGTTGCAGATCAGCTTCAGGTTTTCAAACAGCTTCAGTCGATTCCCTCTATCAAAGCAGAAACCCGCAGAGATTTGTGCCGTCGCGTTTTGAAAGGAAAAGAATTCATTGATTCGAGCTACACGGAATCCATCACTATTGAGCAGATTGCGCGAATTGCAGGCATGTCGGAATACCATTTTTTCCGCTTGTTTAAACAAACCACCGGTTCTACTCCTTATCAATACATTCTTTCCAGCAGACTGAACAATGCTTCTCTCCTGCTGCAAGCAGGTTATTCTGTTTCTGATGTCGCCATTGCCATGGGATTTTCAGATATCCATTCGTTCAGTAAAGCGTTTAAAAAACATTTCGGTCTTTCACCCACTTTGTACGCTTCAGTTAAGATTTAATAACCGTCCAACACCTTATTTCAAACGTTTACATAAAATTGCAGTATTTGACAAACAACCTTTCCTGAATTAGAACATCTTTGTACTACAGTTCTATTATTCAAAAACCCAATGATCAACAAAGGCTTCAACTACGGCATTCTGCTTCTTTCTTTTTTTGTAATTCAATTTGCTTCCGCTCAGCATTCAACAGTGGCGGGTAAAATTTCTGGAATTGATCCGCAGCTCCCTCCGATTGTTCGTTTGTGCAATGCGTCGGATTCTTCTCTCGTAAAAGGAGCTATCTCGGATTCAACAGGAAAATTTGAGTTTGAAGGACTAAAAAATGGCGTTTTCATTCTGATTATCGCGCAAACAGGCTATAAACAGTTTGTTAGTCAAGCGATTGAAATTACTGCAGATTCCAGCTTTATTCAACTACCGGATATTTCACTGATTGTTTCTGAAACTGAACTGGAAGATGTCGTCATTACCAACCAAAAACCGTTCATCGAACGCAAAATTGACCGCGTAATTGTCAATCCCGATGCCTTGGTTGGCGGTACCGGAACAACGGCTCTTGATCTTTTGGAAAAAGCGCCGGGCATCACCGTAGATTTTAATGGAAATATTTCACTGAAAGGTAAATCCGGAGTACAGGTTTTTATCGATAACAGACCCACTTATATGTCGCAGGAAGATCTTGCGTCCTATCTGCGTTCCTTGCCTTCAAACTCGGTTGCTTCCATCGAAATTATGACTAATCCGCCTGCCAGATACGATGCTTCCGGAAATGCGGGAATTATCAATATCATTTTGAAAAAGCTGAAAGAAAAAGGATTCAACGGAGGAATTACTTTAAGCTACGGCCAGGGAAGATATTTACGCACAAACAACAGTTTCAGCCTCAATTACCGCGTGAATAAGATCAATTTGTTCACAACGCTTGGATGGAGTCAGAATAATTCTTTTCAGGATCTGACTATCAACCGTTATTATTACACTCCATCCAATCAATTCAGTTCTGCCTTTTTGCAGCATTCCTACATCAAGAGGCAACACGGTGGAAAAACAGGGAAAATCGGGATGGATTGGTACGTCAGCAAAAAATCAACGATCGGAGTTGTTTTTTCTGGATTCCACAATCCATCCATGACAACACAAACCAATCAGGCTGATATCTTAGCTGCCGATAATTCTGTTGCAGCATTGGTTTCAGCTCACAGCACTTCCGATAATCTTTGGTATAACGGGAGCGCCAACATTAATTATTCACTAAAGATCGATAGTTTGGGAAAAGAATTGACGGTCAATGCGGATTATATTCGTTACAAATCCGAGCATTCACAAACGCTGGATAATAAAACACGCGCATTGGACGGTACACTGATGAATTCACTCGATCTTTCGTCTTCACTGCCGGCAGATATTGATATCAAAACAGCCAAGATCGATTATGTGAATCCGTTTAAAAAGAATAACCGACTGGAATTCGGAGTGAAAACGGCTTTTGTGAGTACGGACAACACGGCAGATTTTTACGATGTCGTTAATGGTTCGCAAATTCCAAATTACACATTCTCCAACCGTTTTCTTTACAAGGAGAACAACAATGCGGCTTATGCAAACTATGCGCAGGAATGGGGGAAATTTGCCCTCCAGATTGGTTTGCGCTTTGAAAGCATCCAAATGCAGGGAGAACAATTAGGCAACCCACTGGTCGCAGATTCGAGTTTCACACGGATGTACAACAGCTTGTTTCCGACGGCTTATTTTTCCTATAATCCGGACAGTTTGAAACAGCATCAGATTGGCTTGTCTTTCGGACGAAGAATCGATTATCCGAATTATCAGGATATGAATCCTTTTACTTATCCAATGGATGCTTACACGTATTACGCCGGAAATCCATTTCTGAAACCGACTTTCTCTTATAACTTCGAACTGACCTATTCTTACAAAAATGTCTTTTCCACCACCATCGATTACAGTCTCGTGCACAACCTCATTAACGAAACCAACGAACAGGTAAACAATATTTATTACAGCCGACCGGGGAATTACGGCAATCAAACAGCCTACGGAATTAGTGTCAGCGGTGAATTCAATATATTCAAATGGTGGAGTGTTCAGTATTATTCAGAACTGAAGAACATCGGATATAATACTTCCATTTACAATCAACCGCTAAAGGAAAACCGCTGGTATTGGTACGTTGGTCCGGCTTTTAAATTCATCATCACTCCAAAATTTTCAGCTGAACTGGCAGGTTCGTATCAAACGCGCATTTTATCCGGTCAGTTTTTAACCATTCCGGTCGGACAATTGAGAGCCGGGTTTGCATACAAGATTCTGAAAGAAAAAGGTTCTGTTAAATTGAATATTTCAGATATGTTGTATACCTATCAACCCGGCGGAGATATCCGGAACATCGCAAACTCCAAAGCCAATTGGAAAAGTCGTTTGGATACGCGGGTTCTTACCCTGAGTTTTTCATACCGATTCAGCAAAGGAAAAGCACTCAACGCGCGTCAATCCGGGGCTTCCGACTCGGAGAAACAGCGCGTCAATGCGAATTGATCATGAATTTGTGTCGACCCGTCAGAACTCCAAACGATAACTCAGAATCGGAATCAAAGACGTTTGATACCAATACTTTACAGCTCCCGTTTTGTCATCAAAATATTGTCCTCCGACATTTTTTCTGTTCGTCGTATTCTGAATATCGAGCGCTACAGTACTTGTAAGTCTTTTGTAGTTGCGTTTCAAGCTTAAACGGATATCCAATCTGTAATAATCAGGCATTCGTTTTCCATAGGTTTGCGACGTTACAAATTTCGTTTCACCGGCTGCTATGGATGCATCCAGATCTATCGGTGTGTAACGAAACCCTCCGACATAGATGGATTTAATATTGAAACCAATGGTTCTGTTTTTTTTCTTGTTTCTCAGACTCCATTCTTTTCCGATGGTTAATGAAGTCGCATAATTGGTATTGAATCGTGTATCATACCAATTTCCGTCAGCTGCTTTGTATTTTGATTCATACAATGATGCGGACAACAAATAATAGAGGTTTTTGAACAGGAATCGCTCATAAGTCAATTCAAGTCCGTAGTTTCTCCCAAGCCCGGAATTACTCAGCGCTTCAGAAGGAAAACCATCCGTAGAATTTAAAATCGAATAGGTACTTGTGGGATCTTTACTGATCGGAACGTGAAACAAATGCTGGTAATACACTTCTGTTTTGATGTGTTCGTGTTCATTCAAAACGAAATCATATCCGAAAACCGCATGATGTGCCTTGCTTAACTTCAGATTCCGGTTCGGAAGTCTGGTTATTCCATTCTCCGTATTCTCCACAAAATAAACACCAATCGGCTGCAACTGACTGTGTAAACCATAACCCAAAGTAAGGTGATGCTTCGGATGCAAATCGTAACGTATCGATGCCCGCGGTTCAATCGAATGACTGTTATTCAGGAATAGTTGAAAGTAATGAATCCCGACATTTGCCGTCAGTTTTTCAGTGAGGTGGGAATTCCATTGAAAAAACACCTGCATGGTTTCAGTTCCGCCTTTCTCATTGATCCCCTCCAATAAAACAGTTGAATCCCCCATATCGCTCTGTTTTAAGCTATAGCCCAGATGATTCAGGATAAATCCGGTTCGGATATTGTTCTTTGCGTTGATCTTTTGAGTGTATGTACTTGAAAGCGTCAACTTGTTCTGCAAAAACCGCTGTTCATATTCCCGGACCAAAGAACTGTAATCATCCTGAAGTCTATCCTGCTTATAACCGTTTTCGGTTCCGGAAAACACCAACGCCGTTTTTAGATATGATTTGTTCCGGAAAAGCTTCGTGTTCGTCACTCCAACAGCTCCCGTATTGCTGTAAAAATTTGTATTTAAGCGTAGAAAGTCATCTTCCTGCCAACGAACAGAATCTTTTTCAGCGGTAGTTGTCTGATAGCTCAATCCTCCAAAACCGAAGATGGTAAACTTCCCCAGTTTCCTGGTCGGGAGATACAAATTGAATGACATATCCTGAAAATTGGTGTTTGCATCGCCGATCGGAATTCCTATTTTTCCCAATATGTTTAATGTCGAATAGCGGTAATTAATGAGGTACGATCCTTCATATCCTTTTTTGAATGGACCTTCGGTTGCCACATCCATTCCCATAATTCCCAGCTGTACAGTATATTCTCGTTTTTCATTATTCCCTTTTCTCAATCGCAGGTCGAACACGCCTGAAAGTGCATTTCCATATTCTGCGGCAAAAGCTCCGGTTGAAAAATCAGAATTACTCAAAAGTTGTGCACTTAGGATAGAGATTCCGCCGCCAGCTGTTCCAACATTCGAAAAATGGTTCGGATTCGGGATTTCCACGCCTTCCATTCGCCATAAAAGCCCGTTCGGTGAATTTCCGCGAATCGAAATGTGATTGTTCCCGTCGCCTGCAGTTACAACACCTGCAAAAGAGGTTGCCATCCGCGCAGGATCATTTACCGCCGCCGCGAATTTCTGTGTTTCTTCCACAGAAAACGTTCTGGTACTGACCGTGGAAAGTTCATTCAGAGGTTTGTTTTTATCTGTTTTAGCAGTGATCACCACCTCATTTATTTTTTTCAGGTCTTCCTCCATATTGATTACCAGAACCAATTCCTTTCCGGCATTAACCGTGACATTTTGCATAATCACCGGTTTGTAATCGTAGGCTGTAATTTCAATGGTTCTGCTTCCAACCGGAACGCGCGACAGGTTGAATTTTCCGTCCTCGTTTGCTACTGCATGAATGACAGAATCCAACCCGGTTATTTTAATGATCGCACCCGGAATAGAAGACTGAGTAATATTGTCGACAACTGTGCCGCGAACCGTTTGTGTTTGGGAGAAACAGGTATTGACAATAAAACATAGTAATCCTGATACGAAATATTTCGTTAGCATTTTTTGAAACATGGTTTTGAGAGATTAAAAGAGAGAAAAAAATTACGAATTACGAATTAGAAACAGGCAATTAAAGGATGAAACCTCTTTTCCTAATCATACAGATCTATAAGCCTGACTCAGATCAATCAATTCGTAACTCGTAATTGGGAATTCGCAATGAATTAAATATGGATTACAGAACCGGAACCACTGATATTTGTGTTTACAATCGGATTTCCTTTGTATCTGATATCTCCGCTTCCGGAAATAGTTGCTTTCAATTGATCCACTGCCCAAACAGAAATTGATCCCGAACCGCTGATTTTTGCATCTGAATTATTTGCTTTCAGATTCTCCATTTCAACACTTCCTGAACCGCTGATTGTTGCTTTTTGGTTTGTTACTTCTCCGCCTGAAACAGAGATATTCCCTGAACCGCTAATCTTTGCTTCCAATTCATCCGAATGAACCGAAGCAAGTACGATATTTCCCGAACCACTTACATTCAATTCCAGATCTGTTGTTAAAATATCGGATGATGACTCAACGTTTCCACTTCCGCTCAAATCAATCGCTCGCAGATCCGGAGAGTGAATAACGATCGTGATATTACTGTGTTTACGAACCCATTTACTGAATTCAATTTCCAATTCTCCCCCATTGATATCGGTTGTAATCACATCTATCACATTTTGCTGTGCTGAAATTTCAACGAAATAAACGGAGTCCTGTACATAATTTACATCCGCATCGATAGACAATGAAATCTTGTTGAAACCACTCAAATCCCGGGTTTCAGTAACCGTTCCTCCTTTTCCTTTAATCGAATTGAATAGATGTTTCTTACAAGATGTGAATGACACCGCAAGAATCAAAACTGCCGGAATTATCAATTTTAAACTTTTCATAAAGACTTTTATTTTGTTAGTTGTATCTATGACAATTCAGTTTGGATTTACCCCTATTTCGAAGTGAAAAAAAATGACTTCATTACGTTACATATTTGTGTCATTCAATACAATTTGTTTCTTCCTCCCCCTTGGTCCCCCTCCAAAGGGGGAGACTTTAATTCCTCTTTCAAGGAGAAAGAATCATTTTAAAACTGATTAAAATTTCGAAGCTAAGCTCGATTTACTGAGTGGATTCTCAATTTCCCCCTTTGGAGGGGGATTAAGGGGGAGGATATCCTTGTTTCTGAAAAATCAGTGACTATTCTAGAAAAATCGCAAAGCCAGTTTTGCCCCAACCCATAAACGATTGGAATAAGAGCCGTTAACGGAATTATGAACTGTGCGCTGCTTGATTCTGCTCCAGATCGGGTCAATTTCCGGGTCGGTGATTTCAGCATTGTACCAGTTGAATGTTGGTCCGGCTGCAATACTGAAATTCTTTCCGAAGCGGTATTCAATCCCCAGAAAACCTTTCGTCAGCATGTTATATGCAAAGTCGGTGTTGTTCAAATAGAGATGCTGCGTCGTAAGATCCAGATTCAAATACCATTTTCTTCCTAATCGAAGGGCTGATCCTACTCCGTAACCAAATGTCCACAAGGAACGCCCTCCTGCAATCTGCACTCCACCGATGAAAATATTGTGAAACGCATCCACACCGGTTCTGAAGCTGAGTGTTCCCAGTAAATTTTCATCGCAGGCGATTTCAGCTTTGTGATACCCTGTTTTCACAAAACTCAAAAATCCGATAGGTATTCCGGAAATTGAATCGGCTACGTTGAGGAAACCAAGCTGCGAACCGTTCACTTTCCGGGCTCTGTTGAACAAACCCGAAAGCTGAAATCCATTCACTACACGACCAATATTTGCCAATCCGGAGATCTGACTTCCATAAATGGTATCACCCACATTCGCAATTCCGGCAAACTGACCTCCAAGCACATTTTTTGCCTGATTATAAATTCCCCCTATCTGAACTCCTTTGGTATAGGAATGATTCAAATTCGCAATTCCACCGATCTGAACGGCAATAACGGTATCTTTTACCAAATTGGCAATTCCTGCCGCCTGAAAACGCGTTACTTTCCCGCGGTCGAGATTCACCAAGCCGGCAATCTGAACTCCGTCCACATCCTCTCCAACCGTATTGACCAAGCCTGCTACCTGCACTCCGGTTGATGTTCCTGAAACCAGGTTCACCAAGCCGGCGATCTGCACGTATTGCACGTTTCCATAATCGAGATTGACCAAACCACCCAATTCAAAACCGTTAATCCCTTTGGATGAACCGACCAGAATATTGAATGAAAACCGGTTCACCGTATTCACGGAAAGCAAGCGGTTGGTACTTAAAGGCGGAACAAATGAAAACGCAACATTTGTAAACAAAGTGTCGGAAATGTTTCTCAAATTGGCGCGGTGTTTTCCGAATCTTCTCCAAAACGGACTTACATATGGTGTCGTGTCTTCGACCTGTGTTTCCAATGGTTGTTTTATGGAGTCGATTGAAAGAGTTACACGGATGGAATCATTCATCATGACACTCACCGGAGCTGATTTAGGCTGCAGATAAATAACCAGTGTATTTCGCTGCTGAGAGAATATCACCACCGTAGTGTCTTTAAAATCTTCTTTTGCCACAGAAATTGACAGCACATCAGCCGTTTTCGGAAACGACATGTTGAAATAGCCGTATTCGTCAGTCAGAGCTGATTGTTTGTTTTGCCGGAGATAAACACTGGATTCAACGACTTCTGTCGAATCTTCCGCATTCAAAATGTACCCGTTCAAAATAACATTGGACTTGTTTGCCGAAGAATTATCCGGCTTTGGTTTCGGCACTGATTTACAATTAACAATAACATATTTTCCTTTCAGTTTCCAGGTACAATTTCCATTATCGAAAAGCGTATTCAAAACAATTCGGAGCGGTTGTTTGTCAAACTTTACCGACGCGCGTTGTTTATCATCAAAAGCTGTATACGAGAACACTACTCCGGTTTGATTGGAGATTTGCTTAAACAATTCTTCGTATGAATAGCTTCCGGATCGGATCGTGACCCCTTTCTCCAAATAAGGAGTTTGCGCGCTGGAATAAGAAACAGCAACGCAGCAAAGAAAAAACACACTTAAAAAACGGATCATTGTATACATGCCAATCCTTTAATCACATAAACATTTGTCTTTTCCTTGATTATGGTTACTTCAAGTGTTTGAGAGATTACCATTAAAACAGTATCCAGATCTTCATTCAAAAACTCAGTCGTAATCCTGCAATCCTTCAGCACCGGATTATCAATTCGAATATTTACCTTATAGGTTTTGTTGAGCAACTCAACCACGTCTTCTAATCGCTGGTTATCCAGCAGAATTGTTTTATACTGCTTTTTCAGATTCTCTGCCAGCACATCCAATTTCAGATCTCCGCTGGAAATCACGTAATGAGCACTTTCATTTGCATGAAGCGTGAGTTTCATTCCTTTATTGTCGTAGATCACTACGATTCCTTCTTCAACGCGGACATAAATCGTATCCTCGGTTGTCTTCACATCGAATTTCGTTCCGAGATCCTTGATATGAATCGGTCCGGCATCAATGATAAACGGCAGTTTTTCGCTGTGTTTTACCGAGAAATGACCTGAACCTTTCAATGTCAGCGAACGGTTTTTCTTTCCGTAACCTGCCGACAGCTCCACACTCGAATGCGCTGCCAGTTGAATGTCGGTTCCGTCGTTCAATTCAATGTTCTTTTTTTCTTTTCCGGCAGTAAAAACCTTCTTTTCTCCATCTGAATTCAGAAAATAGAGAACAGCACCAAAAGAAATGATCAGAATTGCCGCCACTGAAGAAATCCATCCGATACTCAATTTTCGAACCGGAGCTTGTTTCAGTTGTGATTGAACCTTCGTCCAGGCAGCATCTGTCGAAACCGCTTGATCTACCAAACCGAACGCTTTTGCGCTTTGTTCGAAATACGTTTTATTGTCATTTGATTCAGCAATCCAGTCCTCCAGGAACATTGCTTCTTCAGGGTTTGCTTCGCCGGTAAGGAATTTGCCAATCAGCGCATCCATGTCGTGTAATGTTTTCATAGTATCTGACTAAAAAAAAGGATGAGCAAGGGCAAATAGTCTTTCAACTCTTCACGCACAATTTTGAGGGCTTTCCCCATTTGATTTTCTACCGTTTTTACCGATAAACCTAATTGATCGGCAATTTCCTGATAACGCAGTTGTTCAAAACGGCTCATTTTAAAAATACGTCCACATTGTTCAGGCATATTTTCCACCGCCAGTTGAATCCGTTCATTGAGTTCATTCACCACAACCGAATCAGAAGTGTCTTCGTGAACAGTTGACGCTTTCCAATCTTCGGCGTAAACATTGCGCACTTTCAGATGCTTGAGCTTATTCAAACAGGCATTCTGAACAGACTTATACAAAACCGCCCGAATGGAGGTGTGAATATCGAGTTGGGTTCGTTTTTCCCAAAGAGTAACGAATACCTGCTGAACAACGTCCTCCGTCTCATCTGAATCTTTCAGAAATGTGTTGCCGTAGCGAACCAACGGCTTATAATAATCGCGAAATACCATTTCAAATGTGCTTAAATCTCCTGTCACAACTTGTGTTATCACTTGTTTTTCTTCCACCCTGGCATATTTTGACAAGGGTAAAGTTATCATCTTTTGGTTTTAGGACAACTGAGAATCACTTCACCCCTATTGGATCGTGATTTTTTTTGTAAATCCAAATTAGCAGGTTTAGACAAATGAGTCAGATCGGATCAAAGTAGCTTTAGTTCATGAACTTAAAAACAGATTTATGAACAGATTCTACACCATCGGTTTAAGTATTTACCTGCTCATGAGTACAAGTGATGTAAATGCTCAAATCTCAGCAGGATTAGATACAGAATTACAACATACCCTGGACAGCATGCGAACTGTTCTCGGAGCCAAATCCCTAAGTGCGGCAATCCAAACATCAGACGGTAGTATCTGGGCTCATTCAACCGGAATTTCTTCTGTGTTTCCTGCTGAAAACGTCACTCCAAATGACGCTTATCTGATTGGAAGTGTCACTAAAACCATCACATCAGCATGCATTTTACAGCTTGCAGACGAAGGACTCCTGAATCTGGACGACAGTCTGCATGAATGGCTTCAAATAATTCCGTATATCGATTCCACGATTACTATCCGGCAATTATTGAATCACACCAGCGGAATCTACGATGTGTTGAGTCACCCGCATAATCAGGATTCTCTTCTGGCAGACATTTCAAGGATCTGGACGCCGGAAGAATTGATCGACCGCTTTATTTCACCGCCGTTATTTCCACCCGGCACTTCCTGGTCTTATTCCAATACCAACTATTTCCTGTTGAGTATGATTATTCGGGAAGCGACCGGAAATCCATTCTACACCGAATTGCGAAACAGGTTCTTTGATCCGTTGCAGTTGAATTCGTTCGCCATTCCGGCATTTGAAACACTGAACTCTCCTGTTGCACATTTGTGGCTGGATATTACCGGCGACGGTGTTTTAGATGATGCAGACAGTTTCTACATGAATTACTTATCGCTGAATTCAACAGCAGGTGCGGCAGGAGGATACTTTTCCACTCCGACTGATTGCACCAAATGGATGTGGACTTATATGCGCGGAGATTTGCTCTCGGCAGCAATGATGGCTGAAGCTAAAACAACCGTATTTGCTCCGGCAGCGCAAGGAGGAAAATACGGACTCGGCTTAATGAAAAATCAAACTCATTTTTTAGGATATGAAGCTTATGGTCATGGCGGAGATCTTGCCTACCACGCATCGTCCTGGTATTTCCCTGTTCTCGATCAAAGTATCACTGTTTTCACCAACGACAACAATAAAAACTCCTGGGCCTTACTTCCGGTTGTGCGCGAATTGCTGGGGACTTATGTTGAGAATCACACAGCATCTTTGGAAGAGAATCAAACAGGAAATTTTCAGGTTGCTCCGGTTCCCTTTACAAATGAATTGAGCATTTCGTATGAGAATGTTTCTTCAGATCATGAAATCCAGTTTACGCTGACAGATGCTGTGGGACAAACCATTGCAACCCGGATTACGGATCCTTTAATCAAGAAACATGCTGTGATCAAATTTCAAAACCTTGAATCACTTCCGGCAGGAATTTATTTTGTACAAATCACTGCAAATGGAGGTAAAGTACAGACGATCAAAGTCGTCAAATGATGTTTTATTGTTCCCCAGTCTTATGCCTTATTTTACAGTTGCATCCTTAGCGATTTCGAGCCCTTTTGGCTTTGTGGCGGTCGAATCGGAAAACAGAGTTGAAAAATAACGGGTAAATCCGGGTAGAATGATTCATTCAAACATAAGTAAAGATAGGAAAGCACCTTGCTCCCGAAAGGAAGTGTGGGTGCTTTTTTTGTTTGGTTTGTCCTATAACTATTGGGTGATGCGATGTGAGCCCAGTATAACGATTAAGGACGATTTGAATTGTTAGGATTCAAAGGATCAGGCGTGATTTTGCAATATCGCAATATTACGAACCGAATTCAAGTAAAACATCATACAAAAACACCTAATAAACTCATTATCAAATAATAAAATCACTTACAATTCATTATTCAACAAAAACCATTTCCTGCTCTTCAACATAACAAAACTCCACATCATCTACATTCCTGCAAGACCTTTTTTTGATCCTGATACAATGGTGAAATCCAGGCATCACCGATTCATGATTTCTCAAAGTCGAAACCTTTTTGCAATAATCACTAGCTTTGCGGCATGAAAAACGAATTGCTTCAGGCATTTTACGAATTGATCCCTGCCGTGAAGGGTGAATTATTTGATCAGGTTGCATCCAAAAGAACGCGTTATCTGACTGTTTTGCTGGAAGAAATCTATCAGGAACACAATGCCAGCGCCGTTTTAAGAAGCTGCGACTGTTTCGGGATTCAGGAACTTCACGTAGTTGAAAGCAAAAATCAATACAAAGTACAGCGGGATATTGCCCGTGGTGCGGGAAGATGGGTCGATCTGTACAACTACAACGAAGGCTCTGCCCCACTTTTAGACGCTGTTTCCAAATTAAAATCCAAAGGATATAAAATTGCGGCTTTAACTCCGGATGCGGAACTTTCCATTTTCGACGTTCCCTTAGATCAGCCACTTGCTCTTTCTTTTGGGACAGAATGGGAAGGAATTTCGGATGAAATCCGTGAAATCGCAGACTATAAAGTATCCATTCCCATGGTCGGGTTTACTGAAAGTTTCAATGTATCCGTTTCCGTAGCACTTACCTTACAAGCATTGAGACAACGTTTAGTGGAATCCGATCAGAACTGGAAGCTCTCCGAAGAAGATCAGGTTGATGTGAAACTCAAATGGTGTCAGCGTTACATGCGAAATGGCGACATCGTGAGAAAAGAATTGGAAAAACGATTGGCAAAATAGTTGATCCGTAGTCTATTCCTTTAATAGCATAGGGAAGAGAATCGAAGAGTAAACTTTTACATTTTTTTTGATTTCTAACTCGCAGAGAAAGTTATATTTGTATGACTTTTCGAACTAAAAAACAGAAAACTATTATGGGAAAAGGTGATATCAAGACGGCAAAAGGAAAACGTGTAAACGGATCCTATGGTAATACCCGTAAAAGAAAAAAAGCAACTACGACTGCAAAACCTGCAGCTGCTAAAAAAGAAACTGCTGGCGAGAAAAAAGTAGCAGTAAAAAAAACAGTAGCAAAACCCGCAGCTGAGAAAAAACCGGCCGCGAAAAAACCTGCAGCTAAACCAACAAAAAAATCTGAAGAATAATTTTAAATGAAGAATCCTTCAACATATTAAAAGCTCTGCCTGTTGGCGGGGCTTTTTTTGTGAAATAATTTAAACAAAAATACTTCTCTTTTAGTTCAAAAATCTCGAAATTTGTGGACTTCCAGGAAAAGGAAAAGCACTGCTTTCGATAAATCAGCTCACAAGCTGACAGATTTACAAGTGGCGAGTAAACAAAAACAATGTAACAAAACGGACAAATGAAAAAACACAATTTTGGCGCAGGACCATGTATTCTTCCGCAAGACGTATTTAAAAAAGCTTCAGATGCAGTATTGGACTTTAATGGTTTGTCCATTCTGGAAGTTTCTCATAGAAGTAAAGACTATGAGGCTGTCATGCAGGAAGCTCGTGATTTAGTAAAAAAAGCATTGAATATTTCAGATGATTACGAAGTGCTTTACTTACAGGGTGGTGCAACTTTAGGATTTACAATTGCTGCATTGAATATGATGCGTTCCACAAAAAAAGCGGGATACATCAATACGGGAACCTGGGCTTCAGGTGCAATCAAAGAAGCAAAGAAAGTAGGAATCGACGTAAATGTATTTGCGTCTTCAGAAGACAAAAACTTCAGCTACATTCCTAAAAACCTTCAAATCCCGACGGATGCGGATTATATCCACTTCACATCCAACAATACCATCTTCGGTACACAATTCAAAGAATTCCCGAAAACAAACCTTCCGTTGGTTTGTGATATGTCTTCGGATATTTTCTCAAAAGAAGTCAACGTTTCTGATTTTGATTTGATTTATGCCGGTGCTCAGAAGAACTTAGGGCCTGCTGGAGCAACATTATACATCGTTAAGAAAGATGTGCTTGGAAAATCAACTTCGCCGTTCATGCCAAGTTATTTGGATTTGAAACAACATGCAGACAAAGATTCCATGTACAATACGCCACCGGTATTTTCCGTATATGTTGCCATGTTGAACTTAAGAGACTTGTTGGCAAACGGAGGTGTTCCGAAAATGGCATTAAAAAATCAGGCAAAAGCAAAATTACTATACGGAGAAATCGATTCAAATCCATTATTCCAGGGAACTGCAGCAACAGAAGACCGTTCAGAAATGAATGTCAACTTCTTATTGACAAACGATGCATTGAAAGACGAATTTGATGCAGCGTGGAAAGCAGCCGGAATCATCGGATTAAACGGACACAGAAGCGTAGGCGGCTACAGAGCATCTATGTATAACGCACTGGAATTGGACAGCGTTCAGGTTTTGGTTGATGTCATGAACGAATTCTCTAAAAAACACGGATAATGAAAATATTAGCAAACGACGGAATTTCAAACGAAGGAAAAGTTGCACTCGAAAAAGCAGGTTACACTGTTATTACAGATAAAGTTGCACAGGATGATCTGATCGATTATGTCAACGCAAACAACGTTGAGATCATATTGGTTCGCAGTGCTACAACCATCAGACAAGTCGTGATTGATTCGTGTTCCGGATTGAAACTCCTTGGAAGAGGTGGTGTCGGAATGGATAACATCGACGTTGCTTATGCAATGGAAAAAGGATTGTCCGTTATCAATACTCCTGCATCTTCTTCGCAATCCGTTGCAGAATTGGTTATGGGACATTTGTTTGCAGGAGCGCGTTCTTTGCACGACTCTTTCAAACAAATGGAAACAGGAGATTTTTCCACATTGAAGAAAAAATATGCGAAAGGAATCGAGTTGCGTGGAAAAACGATCGCAATTGTAGGTTTCGGACGTATCGGTCAATCTTTGGCAAGCTATGCTTTGGGTTGTGGAATGAAAGTAATCGCAGTAAACAATCACGATATTTCAGCAGAAATTCCGTTGACTATTCACGGTGTCGGAGAAATCAAAGTGAATATTCAATCGATTCATGATTTGCACGCAGCATTGAAAGAAGCAGATTTCGTTTCATTACACATTCCGAAACAAGCAGACGGAACTGCTGTGATCAAAAAAGCAGAATTCGACCTGATGAAAAAAGGAGTTGTCTTGGTAAATGCAGCTCGTGGCGGAGTGATTGACGAAAGCGCATTATTGGAAGCTATTGCAGAAGGAAAAGTTGCTTATGCAGGTCTGGATGTTTTCGAAAATGAACCAAATCCAAGAGCAGACTTATTGAATAATGAAAAAATCGGTACAACTCCGCATATCGGTGCTGCAACCGGTGAAGCTCAGGATCGGATCGGTTTGGAATTAGCTGATCTGATAGTAAAACAATTTGGAGTTCAGGTTCCTGCTTAGTCGTATCGAAGAATGTCTATAATCCACCCCTTTAAGGCTATTCGTCCGACAAGAGATAAAGCTCAATTGGTTTCCACGAGACCACTTGCGGCTTATCGCAAGCACATTTTGCGTGCAAAGCTGGACGAAAATCCTTATACCTTTCTTCATATCATTCACCCGGAAGGCGACAAGGAACATCATTCCAAAGCCAATTCCGTAGAACGCTTTGAAGCGGTCAAATCGCGGTTCGAATCTTTCATCGACGAAGGAATTCTGATTCAGGACACCGATGATTCCTTCTATGTTTACAGACAGACAAAAGGAACGCATCAGTTTACAGGCGTTATTGCCGGAGTAAGCATTGAAGAATACCGCAATGATCTGATCAAAAAGCACGAAGCGACGATCACCTCACGTGAATCCATGTTCACCAATTACCTGAACATTACAGGATTTAATGCCGAGCCGGTTCTTTTGGCTCACAAGCATTTACCTGAACTGGACAAGTATCTGGAGAAAATCACCAAAGCGCGACCGGAATACGAATTTTCGACAACCGATAAAATCAGGCATGAATTATGGGTCATTTCCGCAGCGAAAGACCCGAAATTGATTTCGATCTATTCCGGCTTGAAAGAATTGTACATTGCCGACGGACACCATCGTTCGGCATCTTCTGCCCGCTTAAAAGACACCATCAAAAAGAACAAACAGGCTCAGTTTCCGAATCAGGATTTCTTTCTGGCATATCTGATTGATGAACAAAAACTGGAAATTCTTGAATTCCAGCGTTTGGTCAGACATTTAAACGGTTTATCTGCAAAGAGTTTCTTAAGCGCTTGTGAACCATATTTCGATATTGTGGAATTGAAGAAAGCCAGAAGACCCGAACAGCAGCACGAAATTGTTTGCCTGCTGGGAAAATCTGCCTATTCTTTCAAAGCAAAACAAGCCATCACTCAAACCACAGATGTTGTCAAACAACTGGACGCTCAAATCCTGACGGACTACATCCTCACTCCTATTTTAGGAATCGAGGATCTGAAAACCAGCAAGGACATTGACTTTGTTCCCGGAACGAAAGAACTGAAGAAAGTGGTTGACCTGGTAAAGAAAGACGATTTCAAAGTCGGATTTCTGCTTTTCCCTGTATCGGTCGATGAGGTGAAAGAAGTAGCAGATCAGGGAGGAATCATGCCTCCGAAGTCGACCTGGGTCGAACCAAAAATGAGAAGTGGTCTCACCATTTATAATATCAACGAATAAGATGTCTTTAGCTGAACGAATTCAAACTCTGGAGAAAGAACTCGACGGTTCTGCCGTTTTGGTTGCCGTTTCAAAAACAAAACCTGCTTCTTTAATACAGGAAGCTTATGATGCCGGACAACGCGTTTTCGGAGAGAACAAAGTGCAGGAAATGGTTGATAAATGGGAGGTTCTTCCAAAAGACATTCAGTGGCATTTGATCGGTCATTTACAAAGCAACAAAGTGAAATACATCGCTCCGTTTGTTTCTCTGATTCATTCGGTTGATAGTTTCAAATTGCTGCAGGAAATCAATAAACAAGGAGAAAAAGCAGGCCGGGTCATTCCGTGCTTGCTTCAATTCCACATTGCACAGGAAGAAAGTAAATTCGGGCTTTCCTTTGAGGAAGCGGAAGAAATTCTTCAAAGCAGGGAATTTGTCGAAATGCATCATATTTCCATTCACGGATTGATGGGAATGGCAAGTTTTGTAGAAGACGAAGAACAAATCCGCGATGAATTCCGGAATCTGCACAATTATTTCGCGATTCTGAAAAGCAACTATTTTAAATACAACCCCGATTTCAAGGTCATTTCCATGGGAATGAGCGGAGATTATAAAATCGCACTGGAAGAAGGAAGTACCATGATTCGGGTTGGAAGCTCATTATTCGGAAACAGATGAAACAATTCACTCTTTTTGCAGCATTCTTTTTCTGCACAGTAACTGCATTTTCTCAGGAATCCTATGCCGATAGCTTAACGAAAGAGCGCAAAAATCATGAAAAGGCCTTTCTTTCTCAAATCTTGAACGAAGAAGAACGGAAAATCCATCCGGAAATCTGCTACTTCCCAATCAATACTTCGTTTATTGTAAGCGCTGAATTCACCAAAGAAGTGGGCGCTGCATTTGTGATGCCGACAACCGGAAACCGTCCTGCTCATTATCGGAAAGTCGGTTTTCTTTCGTTTAAAGTGAATGATACGCTTTGCAAACTGAACGTGTATCAAAATTTAGATCTGACCGGGAAAAAGGAATACAAAAATTACTATTTCGTTCCGTTTAAAGACGGCACAACCGGGCTTTCGACTTATGGCGCGGGGAAATACCTCGATTGTTATTTCAAAAAGAAAGCGAAAACAGTGAAATTGGATTTCAATACTTCGTATCATCCTTACTGCGCTTATTCGGATCGTTACTCCTGCCCCATTGTTCCGAGAGAAAATACCATTCCCGTTTCAATTGTTGCCGGAGAGTGTTATGTACCTCACGACTAAATTGAAAAGTTACTTCGACTCTCATCAGTCTACTTTTCAATTTCACCTTCTCAATTCTGAATTTTCAATTCCCTTTGTCTATTCAGAAAAAGCAGTCAAATCAAAATAAATTGGTTATCTTCAAAACAGATAATTGATGCATATGAAATTACACAACATGATTGCTTTTTCCTCTTTGTTAGCCATCGCAGCAGCCTGCGGAAGCAAAGAAAAATCAACTGATTCAGACGAGAATACTGCAGCAGAAACCACGGTGGAACGCTTTGCAGATATTCAGATTCTTCGTTTTGAAGTTCCCAGCTGGAACAAATTATCTCTGAAACAAAAAGAATTGGTTTATTATCTCGCTCAGGCAGGATTAGCAGGAAGAGATATCAATTACGACCAAAATAACCGGTTCAACCTGGAAATCAGAAGAGCTCTTGAAGCCATTCATGAAAAATATACCGGTGATAAAACCTCCGCTAACTGGAAAAAGTTCGATACCTGGAGTAAACAGGTTTTCTTCTCCAACGGGATTCATCACCATTACAGCATGGATAAGATCAAACCAACTTTCGGTAAGAGTTATTTTAACCAGCTGATGAAATCGGTGGAACATAATCTGAGCCCTGAAGCATTGGAAGCGATTTTCAATCCGAATCTGGAGAAAAAACGCAAAGTAAAAGATCCGAATGTGGATATGATCGTCGCTTCAGCAAACAATTTCTATGGCGAAGGTGTGACACAGAAAATGGTCGAGGATTTCTACAAAGGAAAATCAGATCCGAACGACCCGACTCCGATTGAATTGGGACTAAACTCAACATTGATTCTGAAAAACGGAAAATTGGTGGAAGAAGTTTGGAAAAGTGGTGGAAAATACGGTCAGGCAATTGATCAGATTATTTTCTGGCTGCGCAAAGCAGTGAAAGTTGCCGAGAACGACCAACAAGCGAAAGCCTTGAAAACCTTGATCGAATACTACAAAACAGGAAGCCTGAAAAAGTGGGATGAATACAACGTATTGTGGTCTACCGCAACAAAAGGAGACATCGATTATATCAACGGATTCATTGAAGTATACGGTGACGCAATGGGGAAAAGAGCCAGTTACGAATCCATTGTTCAGATCAATGATTTCGAAGCATCCAAAAGAATGTCCTTACTTGCTAAAAACGCACAGTGGTTCGAAGATAATTCTCCCTTGCTTCCGGAACACAAGAAAAAGAAAGTGGTCGGAGTTTCATACAAAGTGGTTGAAGCAGCCAGCGAATCCGGTGATGCTGCACCTTCTACTCCAATCGGTGTAAACCTTCCGAACAACAACTGGATCAGAGAAATTCACGGTTCCAAATCCGTTTCTTTAGGAAACATTATCGAAGCATATAACAAAGCCGGAGGTCCTGCATTGACAGAAGAATTCGCAAACGATCAGGAAGAAATCGACCGGGCAAATAAATACGGAGCTCTTGCCGGAAAAATGCATACGGCATTGCATGAAGTAATCGGGCATGCCAGCGGACAAATCAATCCGGGAGTTGGCCAACCGGCAGAAACCCTTCTGAATTATGCATCTACTCTGGAAGAAGCGCGCGCAGATTTAGTTGGTTTGTACTACATCATGGATCAGAAAATGGTTGATCTGGGATTGATCGAATCGTTGGAAGTCGGAAAAGCAGAATACGACGGCTATATCCGAAATGGTTTGATGACACAATTGCAGCGTTTGGAATTGGGACAAAACCTGGAGGAAGAACATATGCAGAACCGTCAGTTGGTGAGTGCATGGGTTTTCGAAAAAGGTCAAAAAGACAAAGTCATTGAAAAGATTGTCCGAAACGGAAAAACGTACTACGATATCAAAGATTACAACAAGCTTCGTACACTTTTCGGAGAATTGCTGCGTGAAATTCAACGCATCAAATCAGAAGGAGATTACAAAGCAGGAAAAAATCTGGTAGAAACTTACGGAGTGAAAGTAGATCCGAAAGTACATTCAGAAGTACTTAAACGCGTGAAACCATTGAATATCGCGCCATACAACGGATTTGTATACCCTGTTTTTGTTCCGGTTATGGATTCGAAAGGAAAAATTACCGATATCAAATTGGAGAACAAGCAAGGCTTTATTGAGCAAATGCTTCACTACGGAAAAAACAACAGCTTTTTGTATTGATAAATTTAAGAACGGTTTTTTATTGATCTAAACTTTGCTTAGTGAAAAAAGACAAAATAGATTCGTTTGAAGGATTTTTGAATCACATAGAAATGATCGAATTATTGGGTTACGAGATAAATCTCTTTAGAGGACAATCTAATAATAAACCATTGCTACCATCAATTTGTAGAGATAATCCGGAAAAGGATACGACTGAAGTTGAACAAACTATGCTCAAGGACTTCAAAAGAAGATCTCCCTTATTGATAACAAGGCATTTTGATTCAAAATGGGAATGGTTAGTTTATGCTCAGCATTATGGGCTCAGAACAAGATTGTTAGACTGGACAAGCAATCCTTTAATAGCACTTTGGTTCGCCTGTCAAAATCAAAAATTAATAAATGAATCTTCTTATTTGTATATACTTTCCTGTAATAGTGATATGCAAGTTGACCTTTCAAAAAATAAAAATCCTTTTAAATGTAAAGGAACAAAGATTTTGAGACCAACTTTAAATAACGAACGAATTATTGCTCAATCAGGCTGGTTTACAGCACATTCATTTTCTAATACCGCAGGTAAGTTTGTGACATTAGAGAAAAACACATTAATAAAAAGCAGTTTAACAGAAATTGAAATTCCGAAAGAAATAAAGAAAAACTTACTGACAAAACTATCTATGTTTGGCGTAAATAACCGAACCGTTTACCCGGATGTAAACGGTTTAAGTCTTCATTTAAACTGGAAATATTTGGTAGACAAATAATGATTGTTTAATCACTCATTTCATGAAACTAAGAAAAGCAACTCCTTCTGAAATTCCTGCTATCTGGAAAATTCTTCAACAAGCCATTGAACGGAGAAAACAAGACGGTAGTGAACAATGGCAGGATGGATATCCCAATGAGCAGAGTATTCACAATGATCTTTCGAACGGATCCGCGTATGTGCTCACTGACAATGATCAGATTATAGCTTACGCAGCCATTATTTTCGATGTGGAACCAGCCTACAATGACATTCAGGGGAAATGGCTGACCAATAATGACTATGTGGTAGTTCATCGCGTTGCCACGTCCAATGAAGCAATCGGAAAAGGAATTGCCACCCAATTATTTAAGCTGATTGAAGATTTAGCCTTGGATTCAAAAGTCTACAGCATTAAAGTCGATACGAATTTTGACAATATTCCGATGTTGAAGATCCTAGACAAATTGAATTATACGTATTGCGGAGAAGTGTTTTTTCGCGGTTCGGCACGGAAAGCATTTGAAAAGGTATTGCAGAAATAATTAATACAATCTGACTTAAAAATGAACTTCAGTATCCAACCCACATTAGAAAACGAACAATTCGTCCTCTACCCGTTGCAGGAACAGGATTTCGACGCCTTATACTCTGCCGCGTCCGACCCGAAAGTGTGGGAACAACACCCGAATAAAGACCGTTGGAAAAAAGAAGTGTTTCTGAACTTTTTTGACGGAGCCATGAAAAGCAAAGGCGCTTTCAGAATTGTCGACAAAGAAACAGGAGAAACCATTGGCAGTACTCGGTTTTATGATTACAACGAGCAAGAAGACAGTATTCTTATCGGTTATACCTTTTACGCTGTTTCCTGTTGGGGAAAAGGAATCAACCCGATTGTGAAAGCATTGATGCTGAATTACATTTTTCAATTCGTTTCCAAGGTTCATTTTCACATCGGAGCAACAAATCTGCGTTCTCAGATCGCAATCGGCCGCCTGGGAGCTGAAAAGGTTTCGGAAGAAGATATCGCCTATTTTGGCGAAGCTCCGAAATTGAATTTCATTTACGAGATTACGCGTGAAAGGTGGAATCGGCATTCATACAATGAATGGCTAAAATATTACCCGGATTTTCGACCACTCCTTTGTTGTTTGTTGTTTTTTGACGTACTTTTAATCGCGTAAAAAGCATTACATCTAAATTAATTAACCAATTTGTAAACAAATGAAAACAGTAAAAATTATTGCTCTATGTGTAATGAGCTTAATTTCAATTCAGTCTTTTGCTCAAACAGGAGTTGCTGAATTAAAAACCCCAACGATTAAAGCATTTTTAACTTCTTTGGATGGAACTGAAGCAACAGCTGAAAAGTCAGTGGCAAAGTTTTGTTCTCAAACAGTAATTGATAATAAAATGATTCCAATGGGAGCAAAAGTAGTAGTACTTGGTGAAGATGGGAACTGTGTTCGTTTTCAAACTACTTGGGTAATCGATGAAGATGACAAAGAAGAAGGAACCCAAATTATGGTATATGACATCTGTGAAGAAGGTGGAAAAATTACTTCTTTTGATCTAAATTTTGACTCCGAATAGGAGTAAAAATTCTAAGTTCTTAAGAATTGTGAATCATCTCAATTTGAAATAGATAAAAAATCCAGTGAGTTTCTTGCTGGATTTTTTTTATCTGTCCGTTTTTGGAAAACTGAATCAATAAGTCCTATTTGTACATATCAAATCAGCATTCTCAAATTGCAATCCGTCGCTTAGGCACATAAAAAGTTTCCGAAAAAGAGATTACCTGTTTTGGTAAAAACCCGAAATTGAATTTCATCTACGAGATTACGCGTGAAAGGTGGAAAAACAGAGTTCCTGTTTAATTTTCGACTTCAAATAAAAGAGATATCATTGTTCTTTCTATCTTAGAATTAAGAAACATTGAATTTGTTTGAAACACAGACAATTTTCCCCACAAATGCGCAGATTTTGGTGGTGCTTGCCAGTCGCCACGGTTATCAGCGAGTCAGATAGACGAGACTTTATCTGTGCATTTGTGGAAAAGAAAAAATAATGAATTTTATTTCTCAAACAATCTTATAAATAACTACATCATAAAAATCTATGAACGACCGAATCATTGAACAACTAAAATTCTGCAAAGAAAAAGACAAACGAATCTCTTTCCTGGTTGGCGCGGGTTTATCTGCCGAAAGCGGGATTCCTACATTCCGGGGAAAAGACGGTTATTGGGTTTCAGGTTCAAAAAACTACAAAGCAGAAGAAATCGGGACATACCAAATGTTTCAAGTGGCATCTCAGGAAGTGTGGAAATGGTTTCTGTATCGAAAATCCATTACGGAGGCTGCAAAACCGAACCAGAGTCATTACATGCTCAAAGAAATAGAAGATCTTCTGACGGATCAATTTGCATTGATTTCTCAAAATGTCGACAGTCTTCACCGCAAAGCAGGAAGTTCGGAAAACAGAACATTTCTGATTCACGGTGATTTTGATTTTGTCAGATGTGGCGATGAGTGCTCCAATGAATTATACCCTTTTCCTCCTGAAGTTCAGTTGGAGAACAGAAATAAAGACATCATCACAAGCAGTGATTGGGCTGCATTGCGCTGCCCGAAATGTGGAGAAGACTTGCGTCCTCACGTTTTGTGGTTCGATGAATACTACGACGAAAAATATTACAAAAGAGACAGCGTACTCAGAATTTCCAAGGAAACCGGAATATTGTTTATTTTGGGAACTTCCGGCGCGACAAATTTACCACGAACGGTCACAGAAAATGTGCTTTCCAAAAACGGAATGGTGGTTGAAGTGAACATCGAAGACAGTTATTTCAGCAGACTTCTGGAAGACAAAAAGAACGGAATCAGTGTTCGGCAGGAAACCTCTCCTTTTCTGACGGAATTGAAAAATGAATTGGAAACCTGGTGGTAACACCGTTAAAAACATCCTGACAATATGAATTATCTCGGACATATCTATTTTTCGAACAACGATCCCCGACTGGCGGTTGCTAATTTGTTTGGAGATTTTGTGAAAGGCAAAAAGTACCTGGAATATCCCGAATACATTCAGGAAGGAGTATTGCTTCACCGGAAAATAGACCATTTCATCGACCATCATCACGAAGTAATTCATTTGATTCATCAGATCAGAGCTTCCCTGCCAAAAGTCGCTCCGATTGCCATTGATATTTATTTCGATCACTTACTGGCTCGAAACTGGGAACAGTATCACACAAGCAAGCTTCCCGATTTTTTGTCCGATTTCTATTCAAAAATAGATTTAAGCAACGAACCGTATCCATCAGATTTTAAACACTTTATAAATTTATTAATCGAACGAAACTGGATGAGTCATTACCCGACGAAAGAAGGATTATTCCGTATGTGTCAGGGAGTTAGCAGCAAACTATCTTTTGAAAACGCGCTAAAGAACGGCCACACGGTGTTTTACACGTATCAGAACGAAATTACTAGTTGCTTTCATGAATATATGCGTGATGCAAATGAATATTTAATGGGAAAGGTTTAGTCTTTTTTGTCGTTATTTGTTCGTAAGTTTGAATATGATGCAACAAGCCAACACTGGAATTCTTCGTTTGTTTTTTCTCGCAGCCACCTTTCTTTTGGCAGCCTGCTCTTCCGAAAAAATCGATTTAAGAAAGAAACCGCTGAACGCTCATGATTTCGATTTACCAGGAATCTACAAACGAGGCACTCTGGTCGTTCTGGCAGAAAACAGCTCCACTTCCTTCTTTATTTACAAAGGCAAAAAAATGGGATTCGAATATGAAATCCTGAAAGAATTTGCCGAAGATCTGGGAGTTGCACTTGAAGTAAAGATTGTAAACGATCTGGACGAAATGAACGACATCTTAAACCGCGGAGAAGGCGATATCGTAGCATGTAATTATACCATCACAAGGGAAAGACGTTCAGAAATCAACTTTTCAATCCCGTTTTTACAAACCAATCAGGTTCTGATTCAACGAAAATCAACTCCCGAAACAAAAGATCAGAAAGTAACCTTTATCAGCGACCCCATTCAGCTTGCGAATAAAAAAGTGGTCGTTTGGGAGAAATCCAGTTATTATACGCGTTTACTTCATTTACAGGACGAAATCGGAGATACCATTATGATCCGGCCCACTCAGGCTCAGGAAGGAGTTGAAGAATTGATCGAACAAGTATCCGACGGTGTGATCGATTATACCGTTGCAGAACGGAATGTGGCAGAAATCAACGAACGTTTCTACGACAATCTGGACGTTACTCTTCCGATTTCTTTCAAGCAAAACATTGCGTTCGGACTCAATAAAAAATCTCCTATTCTTCAGAAAAGATTGAATATCTGGTTGGCAAAATTCATCAAACGCGAATCGTTCTCATACATCAAACGGAAATATTTCGAGCAGATCAGGAGCTCAATCGGCGGAGAAATCAACTTCAAATCGCGAAGAGGAACCATTTCACCATTTGATGCTATTCTGAAAGCAGAAGGCACTAAATACAACATCGACTGGCGTTTGGTTGCCGCTTTGATCTACCACGAAAGTAAATTCAATCCGAATGCAAGAGCCTTTGGAGGAGCTTACGGTTTGATGCAGTTCATGCCGGGAACAGGTCCGAAATTCGGAGTCTACCCTACTTCTCCGCCTGAAACTCAAATTCAGGGAGGATATAAGTACCTGCATCGCATTACCAAATTGTGGGCGGGAATCAAGAGCGATGAAGAACGGAACAAATTCATTCTCGCAAGCTACAACGCAGGCGCCGGACACATTCTGGATGCTCAAAGACTTGCTGAGAAGAAAGGATTGAATCCGCACGTTTGGGAAGACAATGTCGAAAAAATGGTCATGAATCTGGGGAAACACTCTTATTACACGGATGAAGTTGTCAAAAGCGGTGCATTCAGAGGAAATATCACCATTCGATACGTCAGAGGAATTACTTCGAGATACGAAACATACAAAACGCTTGTGAAACGCTGATTTCAGCTGCAAAATTGTACTTTTGTCTATGCAGCAATTGATTGTTATCGAAGGTCCGACAGCCAGCGGAAAAACGGCTCTTGCCGTGGAATTGGCAAAAGCCTTGAATACAGTTGTGCTTTCAGCAGATTCCAGGCAATTTTATCAGGAGCTTTCAATCGGAACTGCGAAACCGGATCTGCAAGAAATGCAGGGAATTCCTCATTATTTTATCAATTCCCATCCGATTTCCGAACCGGTAACAGCCGCTCAATTCGAGGAGGAAGCAATGAATCTGATTCAAAACGAACTGGCACATTATCCGCAATTGATTTTGGTTGGTGGTTCCGGACTTTTCATTGATGCGCTTTGCGTTGGCCTCGATCCTATTCCGACTGATCCTCAGATTCAATCAGATTTACGAAAAGAACTGGAAGAAAACGGGCTTGAATCGTTGCTGATGGAATTAAACGAAAAAGACCCCGCTTTCTTTGCACAAGTCGATACACAAAACCCGGTCCGGATTCTGCGTGCGCTGGAAGTCATTCGGCTGACAGGGAAAACTTTTTCTTCCTGGAGAAAAAATGAGATCCCGAAAAGACCTTTTGAAGTTCTGCGTTTTGTGATCAATCATCCGAGAGAAATCCTGTACGACCGAATCAACCGGCGTGTGGATCTGATGATTGAAGCAGGTTTGATCAATGAAGTCAAAAGTGTGGAAAACTACCGGCATTTGACTGCCTTGCAAACAGTTGGATACAAAGAAGTATTTGATTATTTTGACGGCACATACACATTGGAAGTTTGCATTGATAAGATCAAGCAGCACACGCGGAATTATGCCAAAAGACAATTGACCTGGTTCAAAAGACACCCGGAAACCATTTGGCTGGAAGCAAAGAGTCCTTCTGCGATGTGCAGTGAAATTCTACAAGCCATTCAATAGTAACAACTTATAAAGTTGGAATGATATTTGAAAATGAATTGAAAAATTACTGAGATGAACATTCAATTTAGTCAGGTCATGCCCTCCCCGCTTGCTTCCATCATTCATGGACCGGAAAGCATTTGGGGAAATTCGGCAACACTTGAGTCCGGAAAAAAAATACTGTTGAACGCTTCTTCAGGAAAAGGAAAATCGACCTTCTCGATGACCGTTTTCGGAATTCGAAAAGACTACAACGGAACAATTCTGTATGACAACCGCGACATTCAATCCTTCTCAACGGACGAATGGGTGGAAATCCGTCAGCGAAAAATTTCAACGGTCTTTCAGGATCTTCAGCTATTTCACAAATTAACAGTTGCCGAAAATCTGCAATTGAAGAATCATCTGACTGATTTCAAAACCGAATCCGAAATTAAAGCCATGCTGGCCGAATTGGAGATCGAACATAAATGGAATGATCCCTGCGGCTTGCTTTCCATGGGACAGCAGCAGCGTGTAGCAATTGTGCGTTCACTTTGCCAACCCTTTCATTGGTTGATTCTGGATGAACCGTTTTCTCATCTGGACGAACAAAACAGTTTGAAATGTCTTTCCATGATTGACAAGGAATGTACCAGACAAAAAGCAGGCTTTGTGCTCACATCTCTGGATGATGACAGCCGATTTCCTTACGACTACGAATTAAAGCTCTGAGCCATGTTACGTAAACTATTATTTCAACATCAGGACAAGCGGCAATTAATCATTGCTGTAATCGGGGCTTTCTTGGGGATGACTTTCCTGATCACTTCCATTCATTATCTGATCAAAGTGAATGATTTCGGAAAAGGTGCAGAAATTCTCGGCCCGAATACCATCATCGTTCAAAAGAAAGTATCGAGTTTCAGTACGCTGAAAATGACCAAAACCGATTTTTCACTCAGTGAAATCGAACAGATTAAGAAAGAATCCTTCATTTTGGATGTAAAGCCGGTCGAATCGAACAACTTCACCGTTTCCATAGAAACTGCCGATCCGATGGTTCCGCGATTCAGAGGAAATATTTTCATTCAAACGGTTGATCAGGACTTTTTGGATGTTAAATCCAATAAATGGCATTGGAAAGAAGGCGACACACTTGTTCCGATGATCATGCCGCGCGATTTTCTGGTGATGCTGAACACTTACATGAGCTCTGCCGGAATACCGCAAGTCAGCGATGAATTGGCAATGGATATCAAATTCAAATTCGCTTTGATGAACGATACCATGAAAGAATACATTTCCTGCCGCATTATCGGGTTTACCAACGAAGTACCTTCCGTTCTTGTTCCCCAAAGTTTTATGAACTGGGCCAATAACCGCTTTGCTCCCGATGCGGAACAAAAAATCACACAGATCATGATTTCCGGAAAGGAAAATGAATTCGGTCTGGTGGAACAAATGCTTAAGGAAAGACATCTGGAGTCGAAAAATGCTCAGGTGATCGTAGGACGCTTAAAAAGCATGGTAGGAACGCTTATTCTGGTTGTATTGGTGATTTCAATCATCGCAGTGTTTCTTTCCGGCCTGGTATTGATTCAATACCTTCAGCTGCTTTTGAGCAAGAATTTATACGAAGTGAGAACCTTGATGCGCTTAGGACATCATCCGAACACGCTGATCAGAACCTTTTTCATCTATTTCTCCAAAGTTTTTGGATTAATTGGCTTACTCAGCCTCGGAACATTTATCGGATTTAAGTTAATTTTAGATTCCGTATTCGAATCGGGAGGTTTGTACATTGACACTCAATTGAGTCTCCTGAGTATTACGGCATTGGTTTTCGCGTATTCCTTGTTTGCACTGGCTTCGTATCTGAGTGCACGAAAGGGAATTTACGAACAGAACAATGGTTAATTTTATGTTAAACCAATGACTTTATTAATTTTGCTACGTCATGATAAAAAACAAAAACTCAAACATGAAACAACTTCTTGTAATTGCCCTGCTGCTTGTCTCCTCCATGGGATTTGGTCAAAAACTGCGATTTAAAGTCGATGGAGCGAAAGACACAACAGTCTTTTTAACGAAATACTACGGTTCGAAACTATTTTATGCCGATACGGCCCAAATGAAAGGCGGAATTGTAGAATTCACAGCAAAACCGGATTTGAAACCCGGAATCGTTGCTTTGCTGATGCCCGGACAAAAGTATTTCGAAGTCATTTATAACAAAGAAGATATCTATATCGAGACAAAAGGTCCTGATTTTGTTTCGAACATGAAAGTGAAAAAATCCGAAGAAAACAAGGTGTTTGTTGCTTATATCAACTATTTGCAGGAGCAACGAAAAGTAGCTACCGGATTTTCTGAAGAGCGCAAAAAATTCAAGGACGGCGACGCACAATACAAGCGTTTCGGCGAAAAAATGGATTCTGTTTCCAAATTGGTAGCAGCTTATCAATCGGATTTGCAAAAGAACAACCCAACCAAATTGGTTTCGAAAATCATTAAAATGTCGATGGACGTAGTTGTTCCGGAAGCTCCGAAAGATGCAAACGGAAAAGTAATCGATGAGAATTTCAGATATTCTTATTACCGTGCTCACTATTGGGACAACATCGATTTGAAAGACGATCGTTTGGTAAACACACCGGTTTTCGGGTCGAAAATGGAATATTTCTTTGGAAAGAACATGTTGGTTCAACATCCGGATACGGTATTGGCTTTTGCTTTCCCTTTCTGCGACCAATTTGACAAGAAATCGGAATTGTTCAAGTATTCGGTTGATTACCTTACCAATACCTTCGCGAAATCCAATATTATGGGTATGGACAAGGTGTATGTATTCATGGTAAACCGTTACTACTGTCAAACGGATCAAAGTGGTAATTCGATTGCTTACTGGATGAAGGACAAGGAAAAACTGGATGAACTTTGCAAAGAAAACAAAGTGCGCATGAATCTGGTTCAGGGTGTTCGTCCTCCGAATATCAGCTTACGCGATACAACTGACGTGAACTGGAAAGACTTCTACAGCTTGAAAAGCGAATACACCATTCTTTATTTCTGGGATCCGGAATGTGGGCATTGTAAGAAAACAACTCCGAAACTTCAGACCTTGTACGAGAAAAAATTTAAAGCTCGTAACGTAGAGATTTTCGCTGTAGGAAAAGCAACGAATGAAGATTTTGAAAAATGGAAAAAATTCATTCGCGATAACAAATTGGAATTCATCAATGTCGGGTTGACAAAGAAACTCTTTGAAGACGCAACTGCAGATCCGAGACAATTTATTCCGAAGTACACCACATTGGAATCTTTAAACTATCACGACACATACGACATTTATGCTACTCCGCGTATTTTCGTATTGGACAAAGACAAAAAGATTGTTGCAAAGCAGTTGACCATTTCCCAATTGGAAGATTTCATCGACCGCATGCAGAATGTGAAAAATGCAGAAAAACTTTTCCCTCCGGATCCGGAAGAAGAAGCACATTGATATGAAAAACCGGCAGAAATGTCGGTTTTTTTGTTTTGTACTTATACGGGAATTCGGGAAACCTTCTAAAAACCAGTGATACCAAGGATCTAACGGTTATTAACCGTTACGCAACGGATAAAGTTGGAAAAGTGTCAAGAGTACGATCACATACCACTCTTTTATCATTACATCCCTTACTACCACTGGGCAAATAGGCATATGTCTATTTACCTTTTTAATAGACAAGAATTCTTCCGAGAATCTCGATAATTTCCCGAAACTCAGTGATAACAAGCCTCTAACGGTTTTTAACCGTTATGCAACGGATAAAGTCGCGAATTCTGCGACTGTTCAAAACTATTTTTCAGCTTAAAGAACTCACTTGCAACTCATTAAAAAACGGTTTAAAAGAATTCGTGTTTTACCGCGTCTTCACAACGATTTCTTAATCATTTTTTAATATTTTTGGAGACACACTTTTTACCAAATGAAACTTACTACAACTCTCCTGCTATGCCTTTTTGGGTATGCCACCTCTTTTGCTCAATGTCCTACTTGCGGAAACGGAGTCGTTGATGCCGGCGAAACAAGTCTCAACTGTCCTTCTGATGTTCCTCGGGAAGCAAGCTGCATAAGCCCTTGTGCCCAACCCGGAGCTGCTGAAACAACTGCAGGAATCCGTCTTAACTATGATTTCACAGGAACAACAACTTTCAGTCAAACAGGTTTACCCAGCGGCTGGAATTTCGGAAGTGCAGCAACAGCAACAACGGCCAGCGCATTAGCTACCGCCGGAACAGATGCTTATGGAGCCAAAGCAGGAGTCGTACAACCCAACGGAACAACCACCGGTTTGAACGGATTCTGTATTGGAAACATTGCAAACTCAGCAACTGTTAATACAGGCGGCACAGGAGGGAAATTAGGAGCAAACTTCGACGGAAGAGCCAATGTGGCTCAAAACACCAGTTATGCAGTTTTGCGGGGAACCGGAAATCCGACCATCGTGTCCCCTTCCTATAATATGTCTGCGGTAGAAGGCTTTAAAATCCAATTTTGGGCTGCAACTTCAGAAACTTCCTGTTCACAATCAAATTCCTGGGGCGGCTGCACCGGAAACAATGCCTATCTGGATTTTTCTTCCAATGGCGGAACTTCCTGGACACAAATCATGACATTAAATACCAGCTCTGCCAATACGGATATGTGTACTTCCAATAACACGAACACTGTGTGGCTGAAAGATGGTACCTGGTCACGAATTTGTTTAACAGTATTTAAATCTAACACCGCTTCCGGAAATTATTATCCGGCGGCAAGTGGTTCATCTGCAGCATCAGGAATTATGGTTGGTAGTACTTATTTCACTAATAATTTTCAATTCAGAGTCAGATACGTGCAGTCTGCAAGCTGTACAGGAACTCCTACTACATTAAATCCCGGTCGTTATCTGGCAGTCGATTATCCGGTTGTTACTTCCGGAAACGAAATGATTCCCTGCGGAATCTCCTTTGCGAACATGTGTGGATACGGGTTTGACAACAACGATGACGGAGTTGGCTCGTCTACCCTTACAACAAACAGTACGGCATTTGGAACTTTAAGACGAAGTGTGAACCATGCTGAAAGAGGTGTTGAAATTTTTAATTCTCAGAACACTACGTTTGGTTTAAACAATGGCTCCGGATCAAATCTTACGTCCAATTATGATTTATGTAATGCAGAAGGAGGCGATCAGCAATGTGTTGACTGGCAGGGAAATAACAACTCGTACGCAGCAGTTTACGAATGCATAACGGATTGGGAAACCTCAGGAATTTCATTGGCTTATTACAAAGAATCAACTCCTCAATCCACTTCAATGTCAAAAGTCACTACCGCCGGAAAAACAGCAGCTATTGGCTGGAGGCATACCGCGACCTTGTATTCAAATTGTGGCAGCACTTCAGATTTGAATCCCGGATGTAACGGTTATTTGTTCAAGTCGGGATCTTTACCAACTCAATTTCCAAGAGCATTTTATCAGTTAACGACAAATACTCTTGGACAATCCTGGTCATTCTATGGAGCATCCTCGTGTGTTCATTACTTCAACGGACCAACTTTTTCTCCGATTGCCATTCCAACAGCTTTACCTACTTCTCCCAATTACACAATCTGTAATGGGGCTGATCTGGTTTTCACCGCCGATGTGGATTATTGCAACAGCAGCAGTTTTACCGGCTCTACTACTGTCAGTATCACAGGTCCGGGAGGATTTTCCGAAACAATCAACGGAGGCTCAACGGGCACTACTCCGATTACACTTGCGGGAGAGTATTTCCTTACCGGACACACTCCGGATTCTCCCACACAATGCCTCGACTGTGGAAGAACGATTTGCGTTACTGTTGCCCAAACGGACATTGAAAGCTGTTTGAGTGCTTTGCCTGTCGGACTGAGAAACTTCAGACTACAATCAAAAGAGTCGGATGTGGAATTATTTTGGGAAACGGAAAGTGAGGTAAACAGTGACCGCTTTGAGATAGAACGCTCTGCAAACGGAAATGATTTTGTTCGGATCGGGAGCACTCCTGCGAAAGGAAACAGTTCTGATCTTCACTATTACCGGTATCCGGATTCCGAGCCGTTAAACGGGATTTCATATTATCGTTTAAAGATGATTGATCTGGACGGAAACACGCGCTACTCCTCTATCATTTCCAATAAATTGAACAAGACAGAAATTCAGATCGTTCCCAATCCGAATAATGGAAGTTTTCTGGTGAGTGGATTAATCGGAGCAAACAAACTGGAGCTTTTTGATCTGCATGGAAAGATGCTTCAATCCAAGGAAAGCAAGGAGGAAATTGTTTCTTTTGAAACGACTCAAAAATCCGGAATTTATGTTCTTCGGATCAGTCATTCAAAAGGAAGTGAGGTATTGAGAGTTGTTGTAGAGTAAGGGGTTTCAATTGCGAATTGCGAGATAAATATTTATTCTATCTCAATAAATTCAGATGACCGTGAATAATTCGTCTTTCACTGCTTTCTGAAACCTTGAACTCAATGCGCCAGGTATACATTCCTTCCGGTGACGATTGGTTCATATGGGTTCCATCCCAACCGGTAAGCGGGTCTTTCGATTCGAATACAACTTCTCCCCATCGGTTATAAATCTGAAGGTCGAAATCAGAAGAATCAAGTCCTGAAGAAAAAACAGGAATGAAAATTGCGTTCATTTCATTTCCATCCGGTGTGAACGTATTCGGAACATAGTAAATAACTCCGCCTTCCATGTAAACGGTTCCATAAGCGATATCAGTACAGCCATATTGATTCGTAACCAACAGACTTGCCGTAAATGAACGAAACTCGTCTGATGAATAGGAATGATCTGGAGAAAAAAGATCGGAAGAAGTTCCGTCTCCAAAATTCCATTCATAATGAATTCCTCCTTGAGAACCATTCACCATCGTTGTAGAGGGGGTTTCCTGGTTCAAAATGATCGGAGAAGGATCAAATGCCGCAATAGGAGAAGGATAAACACAAACAATTGATGGAAAATCGACTGATGCGGAACATCCGAAACCTGAAACAACATCCACTGTGAGGTCATAGCAACCGGGATTTTCAAATGTAAGCTGCTGGCTTCCGCAACCACTCAGGATAGTTCCGTCCGAAAAAGTCCATGTAGAACTGGTGCAATCGGTTGAAGGATTACTAAAAGTGACCGCTAACGGTGCGCAACCCGAAGCAGGCGAAGGCAATACAGCGACTACCGGAAGTGGATTTACAGTTACCAGAACTTCATCTGTTGCTGAACACCCTACAAGCGTATCCGTTGCAGTAACAGTATAAAGGGTTGTTGTTTGCGGTGAAAAAGGAATGCCGTTCGTAATTCCATTATCCCAACTTAAACTTAGGTTTCCTCCCGGTGAAGAAGCATTTAACATAACTGATCCCCCGATGCAGATCATTTGATCCGGCCCGGCATCTACCGACAAACTGTTCAAATCAACCATAATAGTATCTGTCGCCAAACAATTACTTGCACCTGTACTCACAGAAAGCCAGTATTCACCGGATGTTGTCACCGTAATGGCAGGAGTTGTTTCACCAGTCGACCACAAATAGGACGTAGCACCGATTCCGGGATTAATGATCACGCTGACATCGCACGCTTCGATATCCGGTCCCAGATCAATTACACCGGGTTGTACGATCGTGTTACTTTCAGGTAGAGGTTTATTTAAAACATAAACCGGTGAAAATTGACCGGAAGCCGCACCATATGTTGATGAGCCGCAACCCGGATTTCCGGTTACATCTACCCCCGCATCTCCGGGTACAAAATAAGTTGTTACGTTTGGAGGAATAGCGCTCCCTGAGTATTGGATAGCACCGGTTCCACCGCCGCCACCCGGTCCGAAACAGGACGGATAGCTTGTCATCTGATTTCCTCCGTCTCCACCCTCTACTCTTACAATTAAACTTCCTACAAACGAGCCTACTTCCAAAGCAATTGTTCCGCCCGCGCCACCACCACCGGATCCGTCACCGATACTGTTAGGAGCGCTGACTACGTTTCCACCACCCGATTCAATGTACATATTGTTATTGGTTACGATCGTTGCTGCTCGGATAATAATGATTCCACCGCCATTAGACCCCGAGTTTCCGACATTGTCATTAAAGTCCGGAGAACCGCCGCCACCGCCCATGAAAATTTTTCCCAATCCGTAATTCAGTGCTCTTCCTCCTTCTCCGCCAATGGCTTGCTGACCACAAAAACCTGCCTGATCACCACCACGACCACCTCTGCTTCCGTTCGAGCCGCCACCACCTCCGGTATTGTGCTTGTTTCCGCCACCGCCGCCATTTGCCAAGGCACCTCGTCCACCATCCATCGCGGCATTGACTTCCACGATTCCTTCTCCTTTCTGTGCGCCATGTCCGGAAGAAACAGGATAAAAATAATCGGTAAAATTACCGCAGCCTCCATCCGGATTTGAACTGGCAAAAGAACCGCGAAATCCTTGTCCGTTAACTGAAACGGGAGCATCAATGGTGAGTGTTCCGGAAACTTCCAATACCAAAACACCTCCTGTGCTTCCATTCCAACTTTGCGCCATCAATGTATTGACAACTGTGGTATTGGTATATTGTGGAACACGAATGACCTGAACACGACCTGCAACATCATAGCCATTCAACAACTGATATTGAAGCGTCAAGATGTTTCCTGAAATTGCCGTGACATTAGCAAACTCGTAGTTTCCGCAATTGTGATAATTGGTAATCATACCGAAATTAGCGCTGTTGGAAACATCGATCTCGGCTCCCTTCATTTGAATAATCAATATGCGGTCTCCAACCGATAGAAAAGAAGCATCGAGAACTTCCAGTTGATTGCAGAAAATGTTTGTAACCGGAGTGTATTGATTAATGACTCCCGATATTTGCGCGCGCAGATTACCTGATGATAAACCAGCGAAGAATAAGATCACAAATATCAGCCAACATCTCATAGAAAGTAGTTCTGTTTCTTTAAGAACGTATTTTCACCAAAAAGTGTTGTCTTTATCTACCAGAAATACTTAAACGCTTAAATCTTTTGATTGATCGGGTGTAATTTGAACTTATTCTGTTCGTTAAAACGGATTAAGAATATAGAAAACAGGCAATTAAAAGAAGGGAAAGTCAACTTTTAATGATCAATGATTCAGTACTAATCGTAAACACCTTCCAGATCGCTTCGTTCGTCTTTCGGGATGCGGAAGAGCAATAACAAACCGACAATAAAAAAGAAGGCCACAGAAACAACAGAATAGCGAATCGATTCGAAACCAATTTCCATTAATCCGAAGAAAAGTGTTCCGGTAACAATCCCGATTTTCTCTGTTGCATCATAGAACGAGAAGTAACTTGCATTGTCTTCCGTTTCCGGTAAGTATTTGGAATAGGTTGAACGTGCAAGCGCCTGAACACCTCCCATTACAATTCCGACACCACATGCCAGACAATAAAACTCAACCGGTGTTTCTATCACAAAGGCTGCAGCACAAACTCCCAGCCAAATCACCAGAGAAATTCCCAATGTTTTTACGTTTCCGATCTTTCCGGACAAGCGTGACATAATGAAAGCTCCTGCAGCTCCTAAAAGCTGAATCAGCAGAATCGCAACAATCAATCCGCTGTCGTCTACTTTTCCATCTTTCACCGGCCACGAGATTTCTTTCTTCGCAAAGAAGGTAGCCATCAGCATCACGGTTTGAACACCTGTATTGAAGAAGAAGAAAGAAGTCAGGTAACGCTTCAAACGTTTTGTTTTACGGAATTCTGAAAAAACGATTTTTAATTCTTTGAATCCTTTCCAGATATATCCTTTTTCTTTGATTCTGGTTGAAGTGGTATTGGGTAAAACGCGGTAAGTAAATTGCGAGAAACCGATCCACCACAAACCAACTAAAATGAAACAATACTGAACCGGCATTGCTTCCTTCTCATTCAGTGTATTCGGGTCATCAAAGAAACTGAAAATCGGAACTTTGATTAAAACCAAACAAAGGATTAGCAAAACCATCGACCCAAGATAGCCCATCGAGAAGCCGCGGGCAGAAATCTTATCTAAGTCTTTTTTATGAGCAATTTCGGGTAAATACGAATTGTAGAATACCAAACTGTTCCAAAATCCGATACTTGCAAAGAAGAGCGAAAGCATGGCAATTTCCAGTAAGCCATCACGCATCAGGTCTGTGAAGAAATACAGTGAAATACAGGACAATGCTCCCAGATAACAGAAGAATTGCAGAAAACGCTTTTTGTTTCCCCTGTAATCGGCAATACCGGATAAAAACGGCGACGAGAAAGATACGATCAAAAATGAAGCAGATAAAACGAAGCTCATCAGGGCGGAATTCGGAATATGCATTCCCAGAAAATCCACCATTACTTCTTCGCCTTTTCCAAGCTGAGACGGATCTAATTCCGACCAGGCTTTCCCGATATGTTCTTTCTTCTCGGATAAATACTGTTTCGTTGTTACCGTATCATAAAAAATGGGAAAGATCGCGGACGAAATAACCAGATTGTAGACTGAGTTTGCCCAGTCGTACATCACCCATCCTTTAATGATCTTTTTGTCTCCTTTCTGTATCGCCATAAGTTAGTAAAGTAGCTTGTCTGTTAAGCTGTAACCTGATTCACATAATCGCTCAGATAAGCGAAATAGGATGTCAGATTACCGTTCAGATCTGTTTCAGAGCCGCGTCCGATGATATTATCCGGATCGTCTCCGAACAAATGTGGGAAAACGGATTTAATCAGTTCGTTTCCGAAATCCTCAGATGCGTCCTTCGGTAATTCACACGGAAGGTTGTCAACTGCCATCACGGTAACTGCTCCGTCTTGTTTCCAATCACATTCCAAACCGGTTTGCGGATCGTATCCATACAACGGATCTGAGATCTTTGAAGCACGGATAGTAGATGCAATCGGTCCCTGAATATCACACGAAACGTCTGCAATGACTTTAATTTTATTCTTTTCGGATTTCAAATCTTCCGCCGTTAAAATAAACGGTGATTTATTACTCCAGAAATGACAAGCGATGTATAAATCTGCCACCTGAGAATATTTTCCAAAACTGGATTCATAGATTTCAGGAGTGGAATAAAATTCCTGCTTGCTGAATGGTTTCCCGTCTTTACGCTTGTAATAATCCTCGATTTCCAAATGCGTGTAAACAGGTGTATCGAACGTTTCAGAGAGAAATTCTTCAGGGCTCACTTCTGTAAAAGGAAGCAGATCCATGATCTCGCGTGCTCCGTATCCTACTCTTCCGAAACCGGTAAGAACCAGTTTTGTATTTGCAGGAAGAACCACTTTGCTCAATTCAGCTTCCATTTCTTTTCTTCCCGGACATTGATTGGCAGGTTTCAACTTATACAAGTTGTTTCTTTCACCGTAAGCCAACAAACCGTTGTATGCTCCGACAATTCCTGCATAACGTCCGAAACCGATGATGCGCTTATTTTCTTTCGACTTCAAAACTTCGTAGTCGATCAACTGGATTTTGTGTTCCAATATTGCACGCAGTAAATTCCTGTTATAAGGCTGTTTTTTAATGGTATGCGAAAAGAAAAGGAATTTTTTTCCCGGGATCAAATCCGAAATATTCACTTCTTTCACTCCCATGATGATGTCACAATCTGACAAATCTTTCACCACTTCAATCCCTTCAGCCACATATTCTTCGTCTTTGAACGCGCGAACTTCACTCGCTTGTACAACGACTTTCACCTGTGGAAACTTCATCTCAACCAACTTACACTGTTTGGGGGTGAGTGGAACTCGCTTATCAGGTGGAACTTTACCTTCCCTGATGATGCCTAATTTCACTTGATTCATGTTGTTGTTTAATATTCTTTGATAGGTTCAGAAAGGAGAAAGTTATCAATAAATTCTCTCACTACTCCTGTTCCTCCATTTTTTGTTAATACAATATCTACTTCTTTCTTGACTTCCTGAACTGCATCTTTGGGGCAAGCTCTTAAGCCGACTTCACGCATGATGGATAAGTCATTGATATCATCACCGATAATTGCTACCTGATCCAATGAAATAGACAACTCTTCACACCATTGTTTCAAAATGGTAATCTTTTGTTCTCTGCCTACATACACATGATCAATTTTCAATACTTCGGCACGATTCCGAACCATTTTATCTGTAAAAGCAGACGAAATAATTCCACAGATCAGCCCTTTTTCCTGAGCTTTCATGATCCCCATTCCATCTTTGGTGTTGTACTTCTTGATCTGATCTCCGGATTCGGTATAATACATTCCTCCGTCCGTCATCACACCGTCCACATCCAAAACCAGAAATTTGATCTTCTCTATTTTGCTTTTCAGATGATCGAAAATAAACAGCGGTTTGAACAGCAGGGAATAAAAATCCACTTCGTATTCTTCCGCAACTGCTTCCAGATCCAGAATCGACAGTTCAGTTACTCCATCCACGTTGAAATCCTGCAGCATCTGATAAAAATCAACGCCGAATTTCGCGCAAAGACCTTTGATATTTTGCTCTAAAAACAAGATTATACCAATTTATATCCAACGCTGGAAGCAATCGGACTAAGTGTTTGTAATAAATTCTTGAATTCCTCGTGATTCAACTGCTGGGAAGCATCGGATTTTGCCACTTTCGGATTCGGATGCACTTCGATCAATAAACCATCGACACCCAAAGCCGTACAAGCTCTTGACAAACCTGCAACTCCGTAAGCGTAACCCATCGCGTGACTCGGATCCAAAATAACCGGCAAGTTCGTGTAGTGTTTCAACCACTCCACCCCGCACAAATCCAAAGTAAAACGCGTTCCTGTTTCGAAAGTTCTGATTCCGCGTTCGCACAACACCACGTTTTCATTTCCTCCGGAGAGCACAAATTCTGCCGCCTGAACAAATTCCTGTAGGGTTGTTCCGAAACCACGCTTGATCAAAACTGTTTTCTGTGTTTTAGCACAGGCACGCAAAATTCCCTGATCATACATTGCTTTTGCTCCGACCTGAATGACGTCTGCATGTTCGATAATTTCATCAATGTGTGTTGCATCACGCGCTTCCGTTACAACAGAAAACCCGTATTCTTCACGCATTTTAGTCAGCAATTTCAAGCCTTCCAAACCTAAGCCCTGAAAACTGTAGGGACTTGTTCTTGGTTTGTAGCATCCTCCTCTTAATGACGTCAATCCCAAGGATTTCAATAATTCAGAAGATTCTCTGATTTGCTCTTCGGATTCAACGGAACAAGGTCCGGAAATCACAATCGTATTTCCCGTTTTTCCTCCAACCGTTACATTTCCGATTTTCACCTCACGTGTTTCAGAACGGTAATTTCTGGACGCCAATTGCATGTCGTTCGGAAATACCCAATGCGCATCCGTTACACTTTCCAATGCTGCAGGAACTTCCTTCACACCTGAACCTGTAACCAACACATTTATTCCTTGAGAAACCAAGTGAAATGCTTTGTTTTCTTCAGCTAATTTGGCTGCATCAGCCGCACTTACTGATTGTTTTAAATGAATGATCATATTTCCCCTTTAATCAGGTTTACGAATGTTAAAATCCCTTTTGCTTTATTATCCTGATCGATAACAGGTAAATAAAGAATCGGGAATGCATATTTTTTAATCTGTTGTAGTAAGTCGTTGACTGTTGCTGTTTCCCGGATAACCAAAGGAGCTGTATTCATGATTTCGGAAATCGACTCCTGACTCAGGTTTCCTTTTGTACGGATCAGACTTTTGCGGATATCCGCGTTTGAGATCAAACCTTTCAGATCGGATTGCTGATTCACTACTAAGGTAAATCCCAGCTTCCCGATTTCAATCGCGTTCAACACTTCCAATACAGAAGCTTCTTCACCGATTGCAGGCGCTTCACTCAGAGGAATCATGAAATCCTTCACTAAGAATTGCGAATCCAGATTGCGTTTGGTCAGATCCATCAAAGCATGTCCGATACTCGGCGCATTGAACAAATAAGATCCGGAAACGGAAGTATGAACTCCCATATTTCTCAGAATAAAGGAAACTTCTCCGTTTACTCCACCATCCACGTGTACTGATTTCCCGGGATATTTTTGTTGAAAATCACGGATCTTCTTGAAATTCACCGAATCAAACACACCTCCGCTTTGTCCCGGAATGGTTGCCATGATCAGAATAAAATCAAAGTTCTGGTATTGATCAAAAGCTTCGATCGGAGTTGGCGTAATGATTGCCAATCCTTTCTTTCCTGTAATATCTGAAGGAATTTCGAGTTCTTCTTCCAGATCTTCCAGCTGAAATGTGACATATTCCACCGGAACTTCTCGCAGCAAATCAAAATATTTCGACGGATGTTTCGTTATGATATGCAAATCAATCGGGATCTTGCACCACGTTCTGATCTTGCTGATATCCTCGAAAACCGAAGGATCGTCATTGCAGTCAACATGCAGTAAATCTACATGGTGAGCAGCCAAATCCTCAATCGTTTCCGACAGGTCGCGTTTCTTATCCGAATAAATCGAAGCAGATATTCTCATAGGACAAAAATAGCTAAAGTATTCCCTTTACAAGGTATGTTCATCAAATGATATTAACAGAATTTGCACAAAAAACGATCGATATTTTAACATCCGGTTCGTTTTGATACGGACTTTCCAAAAACGAACGTTAAACAGTGCTTTGAGACAAAAACCGAAGTGCTTGTTCTTTTGTCGGAAGTGCACAAAACTTACCGGCTAAACGCGTCCTTCGTTTTGCAATAAAGGAGTAAACTCCGTCGCGCATAAACCGGGGAACAATCCAACCGATTTTTCCCAACTGAAAAGGGAAGCGCAAATAGTTCAATACTTTCAATGCCGCTGCAGACCGCTGATTCAATTGTTTCGTGTCCCAGAAATAAAAAGTCGACATATCGATTTCCGAAATTCCCAACTGAAGAAAAAATGCTTTTGCAAATTCACTTTGCAATGCGCAAAAATGTATCTCCCGGTTCTTTTCGTTATTCAGAACAAATTGAACCGTTTTATTGCAAAAACCACAATCTCCGTCGTAAAAAATGATCGGTTTGTTCATAAAGACAAAGATACGAAACAGAATAAGGAGAATTTTCACATTGAAAGTTAAGAACCAAAAATGACGCAAACTTCGCCAAGAGAAACAGACTTCAAATAGTGTTCTAACGTAGCGGTCAGTGAGAGAAATAATGTCTTGTATTTACATTCTTTGCCATTGCCGCAAAGAACCAAAGGTCTAGGCCTATATTCGAAAATCTGAAAAGTACACGGCATTTCGCGAAAGCATTTAAAACTCGTCCGCTAGCTAAAGCTGACCGGACTCAAACAGGAAATGCTTTTTCCGCTCCATTTGTTCCTTTTCCACAATTTTCAGCATAAGGGCCATCTTATATCTTGCTTCGAAATAATAATTTACCTCATTATGTAAAAAGATCCCATGTGATCAGGATCAGAAACTGCAGGAACTGTTTTTCCGTGAAAAATGATTGGTTTGTTCATAAAGACAAAGATACGAAACAGAATAGAATCGTATTTTTGAAGAAGTAATAACTGTTCTAGGGTTATAACCCTAGAAGGGTGGTTAATTATTTTTTACGTATATTATATTAAATAGCAATAAGATGAATTTTGGGATTTTACTTTCTGGTTCCGGTGTCTATGACGGAGCTGAAATTCAGGAAGCGGTTTTAAGTATGCTTGCAGTTTCCGAATTGGGTGATTCGTATACCTGTATCGGTGTGAATGCTGATCAGTTTCATGTGATCAATCATACAAACGGAGAAGTCATGAATGAATCCCGGAATATGTTTGTGGAAGCTGCACGAATTGCCCGCGGAAACATTGTTCAGATTCAGGACATTCAGCCCTCAGATATCGACGCTTTGATTATTCCCGGTGGATTCGGAAGTGCGAAAAACTTCACCAAATGGGCTTTTGAAGGTCCGGACGGAAGTATTTTACCGGAAGTGAAATTGCTTTTGGTCAATTTGATCAATATCGGGAAACCCATTGCGGCACTTTGTGTGAGTCCGGTAGTTTTGGCAAAAGCATTGGAAGATTCTTCCATTCATCCATCTCTGACAATCGGTTCTACGGCAGAAGGTTCACCTTACGACATTGAAGCATTTTCTCAGGGATTGGAAAAAACAGGCGCTAAAACCACTTACAAAACAGTTCAGGAAATTCATGTCGATTCCGAAAACAAAATTGTAACGGCTCCTTGTTATATGATGGACGCTTCGATCAGCGATATCTGGAAAAACATTCAGCAAGCAGTAACAGAATTGAAGAAACTTGCAACTATATGATTCCTGACTACGCTGCCAAATCAATCCATTACAAAAATGCTGTCAGTCAGATTAATAAACGATTGAAGTTCATTGGTTGGTCGAGATTGTTTACACTTCTTCTGGCTGGTTTTTGTTTGTATCAGTCCAAAAATCAGCTTGAAATTCTGTTTTTAATTCTCGGCATTTTGTTTTCGGCAGGTTTCGTTTTCCTCGTTTTCTATCATTTCAAAGTGAAACGGAAACTCGAAATTGCAAGTACTTATTTGTGGCTGAACAAATCCGAAGATAAATTTGTCAAAGAAATCACTCCGTATTATCCGAACGGACAGGAATTCATCGACACTTCTCATCCTTACTCGTTTGATATCGATTTGTTTGGACCGCATTCTCTTTATGAACATCTGAACCGGACTTCGACTGTAATCGGACGGGAAAAACTCGCAGCCGCCTTGTTGCATACAAAAACAGGCGAAAACCTTGCTGAAACTCAGGAAGCAGTTCGGGAAATTGCCGAAGATCCGGAATGGAGACAGGCATTTCAGGTTTATGCAAAACTAGGGGAAGACACCCAGGAAATTCGAAAGTATATTGAGCGTTGGCAGGACTCCAAACAGTCTATTTCCATCCTTTCTGTACTTCTTTCTTTTTTGATGCCCTTGGCCGGATTGACCACCATGATTCTTTTTTGGCAAACAACCAATGTTTACTGGTTCAATTGGGGAGTTGTCCTGTTTTTAGTAAACATGCTTCTTTTTGCATTGGTTCAGTCAAATATCCGCAAGGAAATCGGGAAAACAGAACGAATCGGGGCGGCTTTACTGGCTTACAGCGAAATGCTGCAACTGATCGAAAACAGGGTTTGGAAATCAAAGCAACTACAGGAAATTCATCAAAAAGTGCATTCCAAAAATCAAGCTGCGAGCTCTTTATTGAAAGAATCGTCGCGGATTTATGAAAACCTGGACAGTATCAATAACGGATTTGCTGTTTTTCTATTGAACGGAACGCTTCAGTTTCACGTACATATCTTCCGGCAGCTTGTGCGCTGGAAAAAGCACCACCGCGAATCGATCAGTCAGTGGATTGAACAAATTGCAGAAGTCGAAAGCATTCTTTCCTTCAGTAACTTTCAGGTAAACAACCCGGAATACAGCTTTCCTGTTTTAACGGAGAACAATATTTCTTTCGAAGAATTGGGGCATCCGTTGATTTCTAAAAACACCCGCGTCAACAATTCCATTTCTTTCGATAACGAACGTTTTGTGATTCTGACAGGATCCAATATGTCGGGAAAAAGCACCTTCTTAAGAACCTTGGGAATTGGAGTGATCCTTGCCAATGCAGGATCCGTTGTTCCGGCTAAAAGTGCGCGCTTCTACCCGATTCCGCTGCTTGTTTCCATGCGTTTGAGCGATTCACTTTCAGAAAGCACTTCCTACTTTTTCTCAGAAGTCAAGCGTTTAAAACTGATCATCGATCATTTGAATACTGAAAATGCATTTGTCCTTCTGGATGAAATTCTGCGGGGAACAAACTCCGACGATAAACGAAACGGCACCATCGGAATTGTGGAACAAATGGTTCGTCTGAATGCGATCGGGATGATTGCAACACACGATTTAGAGGTTTGTGAAACCACCAAAGCACATCCGTCGTATTTAAGAAACAAATGCTTCGAAGTAGAAATTAAAGACAACGATTTGTTTTTCGATTACAGGTTGAGAGATGGCATTTGTCAGAATAAAAGTGCAACATTCATCATGAAAAAATACCAGGTCATTTGAAACTAAAACACCATATTGTATTATTGTTTTTCCTACCATTTATCGGGCTTTCCCAACTAACGGACATTTCTGCTCAATTGAACAAAAATCCGGGAAATCTGAACGCTTATGTTCATGAGCCTAAGGGCAAACCGAATGGCAAAAAGCCTTTGGTACTTGTTCTTCACGGCTGCAATCAAACAGCAGATGACATTGCTTTGGGCTCGGGCTGGAATCAGTTGGCAGATTCATTGGGCTTCTATGTTCTTTATCCGGAACAAAAAACAAATAACAACCTGTTCAGATGCTTCAATTGGTTTTTGAAAGACGATCAGGAAAAAGACAAGGGAGAAATGGCCAGCATTTACGAAATGATGCAGTATGCTGTTTCCCATTATTCCATCGATGAATCCCGCATTTATATTTACGGAGTGAGCGCCGGAGCAGCAATGAGCGTGAATTTCATGGCTTGTTATCCCGATAAATTAAAATCCGGAGCTATTTTAGCCGGAACTGCCTACAAGCAAGTCGATTCTCCGATGAAATCATTTGCAGAAATGCGTCAGCCAACCGTTTTTTCCGATGAAGTACTGCGTCAGCGGCTGTATTCACAAGATTCCCTGTACTCGGGTGAATTTCCTCAGTTAATCGTTGTTCACGGAACAGATGACAAAGTGGTGAATTACGGAAACGGAGAAGTTTTGGTGAAGCAATGGAAAACAGCATTCAAAATTGCGTCCGAAACCGAGCGGAAAGTGAATGTAAATCCGTCCTCACCGACTATTACACGCAAAGATTTTAAAGATGCTGAAAACCGCTCTGTGATTATCTTTTACACTGCAGACAATTGGGGACATTATTTAATGATTGATCCGGGACCGGGGCCAAAACAAGGCGGAGAAGTCACGAAACACGCCAAGGACGGAGATTTCTTCAGCACCTACGAAATTGCAAAAGACTGGAATCTGGCTCCTTAACTGCAAGAAGTTATCAACTCTGATTACACCCCAAAAACCTGTTAAATAGCGAGTTAAACCGACTCATGTAAACAATTTGTTCTTATTCTGTTAATATTTCTAGGTCAAAAAGGCTGATTTTTTGACGAATCCGTGTACTTTTGCACCAAAATAAGTTAGCCTCAAGGCAATACAAAAAGACATTTTATGGACGAATTTGGTAAACGAGGAAAAAATGCCGATTTAAAATCAACTATCGGATTAGAAAATCTCGGTAACGTATTCTGGAATTTAACACCAGCTGAACTTGTAGAAGATACGATCATCGGCGGTCAGGGTGTTTTAACAGACACTGGAGCGATTGCAATTGAAACTGGTGAATTTACTGGTAGATCTCCAAAAGATCGCTTTGTTGTTCGCGACGCAAATACAGAAAACAGTGTTTGGTGGGGAGATGTAAATATTCCTGTTTCCACAGAGCAATTTGATGCGTTATACAACCGCATGAAGTCTTATTTGATTGGAAAAGACGTTTATGTTCGTGACGCTTATGCATGTGCTGACGATAAATTCAGAATGAACATCCGTGTTACAACTGAATTCCCTTGGTCAAACATGTTTGCTTACAACATGTTCTTACGTCCTACTGATGCTGAGATCGAAAACTTTGACGCTGAATGGAACATCGTTTGTGCTCCTGGTTTCAAGGCTGATCCTGCTATTGACGGAACACGCCAATCCAATTTCGCTATTCTGAACTTCACCCGTAAAATGATTATTATCGGTGGAACAGGATATACAGGTGAAATCAAAAAAGGAATTTTCTCTGTTTTGAATTATGTGTTGCCACACGAGAAAAATGTACTTTCCATGCACTGTTCCGCTAATGTAGGAGCATCAGGAGATACTGCTATTTTCTTCGGATTATCAGGAACAGGAAAAACAACTTTGTCTTCTGATCCGAATCGTCGTTTGATCGGTGACGATGAGCACGGTTGGTCAGATAATACGGTTTTCAACTTCGAAGGTGGATGCTACGCAAAAACAATCGATTTATCGAAAGAAAAAGAGCCGCAAATTTACGACGCAATCAAGTTCGGAGCTATTTTGGAAAACATCGGATTCCACGAAGGAACTTCAACTCCTGATTATGCAGACGGTTCAATCACTGAAAACACACGTGTTTCCTACCCGATCGATTACATTGACAACATCATGGTTCCTTCTATCGGAGCAGGACCAAAAAATATCTTTTTCTTAACTGCTGATGCATTTGGAGTATTGCCTCCGATCTCACGTTTAACGAAAGAGCAGGCGATGTATCACTTTATGTCCGGATATACTGCAAAAGTTGCCGGAACTGAGGTTGGTATTACTGAGCCTACAACAACTTTCTCCGCTTGTTTCGGAAAAGCATTCTTACCGTTACACCCTGCAAAATATGCGAAATTATTGGGTGAAAAACTGGAAGGAACTGACATTAAAGTTTGGTTGATCAACACAGGATGGTCAGGAGGTTCTTACGGTGTAGGAAGCCGCATGAAATTATCTTACACGCGTGCTATGATTACTGCAGCGTTGACTGGTCAGTTGGATAATGTAAGCTTTGAAACATTGCCGGTATTCGAATTGTCATTCCCTACTTCTTGTCCGGAAGTTCCTGCTGAAATTTTAAATCCGCGTGAGACCTGGGCAGATAAAACAGGATACGATAAAACTGCCAACCATTTAGCTGATCAGTTCGTTAAGAACTTTGAACAGTTCGCGGCAGAGACATCTTCAGATATTTTAGCAGCAGCACCAAAAGTTACTGTTTAACATTGTTTTTTTGATTTCTTCAAAGGCTCTCCGGATTTCGGAGGGCCTTTTTTGTTTGTTATGATCCTAAAATGACGCATATAGTATCTGAATGCTAGTGATTAAAAAACACTTAAACACCAGACAATTAATTCGCTGTTATTGATTACAATTCTTGTTTTCTCATTGAAATCAATTTTGATCACGTAAAAAGATTACGAAGCTGAGAGCTAATTTTGTGACTGTAAAAATGAAATCATTTGCATTTATGAGAAATAATACACACTTTTGAGCATTTACAAATTTATTCTTCCCAAAAATGAGACATCCTACTACGAAAACAACTCCTTCATTTAATGATGAGTTAAATACAAATACTTTTTAATTCAACTGTAACAAGAAAAGAAAGAAGTATTATACTTGTCACAGAATTTAAAATCCACCTGGTGCCAATACGATGAAACAGTAACGGACCTTCACTGAATCGCTTTTAGCGAAAAGAAATTTTAAAATAAACAAGCGAGATCCCTGTAAAATCTTGTTTGTCAGTATTTCAACAGATTACAGGCTGTTGAATACACATTCCGTATGACTTGTTTCTGCCGAAAACACTCATACAGAAAAGTTTAAACGTACAATCGGCACTAAAAAACAAAAGTATACCTTATGAAAAAAATCACTTATTTACTGGTCTTATCAGCCCTGTTTATTGCAAATCAAACGTTTGCACAAGAAAATGTCATTTCTGAAAACGGAAATATCGGAATTGGAACAACTACACCGAATGCACGTCTGCAAGTCGCAGGTTCAGCTCGTTTTGATTCAACGGTCGTTGCCAACGATTCTGTATCCATGACCAGAAATGTTACAATCGGTGGAGATTTAAAAGTAGGCGGAAATGTGTATTTCCCCAATATTCCCACTATGAACGGAATCCATAACGAAACCATTTTGTTTTCAAATGGAGAGGGCTTAACGTCTAAATTTTCAGTACTTGGATTAAAAGATTTCATGTACACCAGTATTTGTGATCTGGCAGGCGGAATCACACAAAGCCCGGCATGGGCAAACGGCCCCAATAAAATCTTCATCGAATGTCCGAGTGTTTTTGTCGGAATCGGCACAAATACTCCTACCCGAAATTTAGATGTGGTGGGAAACACAAAAGTTTCCGGTCATTTATGGACAAACACTTCTTTTTCTGTTGGAGCAGACCTGAACACTTTTTCCAAGTTCAATTTGGTGAATACCAACCGGACGGCTGCCATTCAGGTAAATACCGCAGGAAATAGCAAACCGTATCAACGCTTAATGTTCTTTGAGTATGACAATCCCGACACTAAAATCCTTGAAGTCATTAATACCGCAACAGGCAGAACCCCGTTTTCTTTAAAAGCCGACGGAGCAATGGACATCGACAACGGTGTAACAAATATCCTTCATTTGGGAACTGATGGAATGTTCTCAATCAGCAATGGAGTCCGAAAAACATTTGTAGTGGAAGCAAGCGGACTGACAAGAGCACGAAAAATCAAGGTGGATGCAGACGTTTGGGCAGATTATGTTTTTGAAGACAATTACGTTTTGATGCCATTAACTGATGTGGAAAACTTCCTGAAAGAACACAAACACCTGCCTTCCATTCCATCCGAGAAGGTAATGAAAGAAGAAGGAATTGATGTGGCTGAAATGAACGTAAAAATGATGGAAAAGATTGAAGAATTGACCTTGTATCTGATTCAGCAAAACAAGGAATTGGAAAAATTGAAAGCAGAATTGGAAACCTTAAAACAACAGAAACCATGAGAAGAATCATATTAGCAGTTTTAGGAGCGATTCTTTTCTCCATCATTGAACCGACCATCAGTTTTGCACAAAGCACAAATCCAAATATGCACGGATGGCATGCCAAATATTGGTTTTACCGCTGGCGTCTCAGAAATGACTTTATGGTCATGGGCGAAGGTGACGGACAAAGTTTGGTTGCCGAAGTTCGAAATAAATATAGAGGGCAATACATGGTGTGGGGAGATGTCATGATCATGCATGGTTATTATTTAACGATGCTTGCCCTGGAGCATAAAATTTTGCAGGACAAAGGAAGATGGGAAGACCTCAAAAACAACGAACGGGAGTTGTACTATGCGATTAAAGCCTTCGAGCGTGTAGACTACAATTCAGAAACCTTTTATTCTGCCGTTAGTGGTAATAATGATGATGTATTCCGTACGGGAGATGAAACACTTCCTCCGGATGTGAACGGATATTTTTTTCGGGATGACGTGCCTCCAACTTTCTTAAATACGGACCCTGATATTGACGGCAATAATCAGTTCACCTCTAACTATTATTCGCTGACGAATAATAAAACAGGTATAGATTATGGACTACTTACCTATAGTCAAAGTGATTATTCCGGTTTGTGGGATCTGATGCCTCCTAAAACATCAACAGATCCACCGAATATTTCAGTACCCCAGCATCCAATTGTCAACTATCAAAAAGGGGCAATTCCGATAGAAGATGATGGTAATGGTGAATACGGTTTCGGGGAAGAAAGTCAGGATCAGGCCATCCGATTGTTACTAGGTTTTTTCACCATTGTAAAAAGTATCCCGAATACAACTTACACCATTGATAAAGATAATGATGGAATTACAGATGCTAGCATGAATTTTTACGAAGAAGCACAGAGACATAGCACCAATATCATCGGGCGAATGGCAGGTTACTTTAGTGGTACAACCATTGTTGGTCCAGATAATATTGCAATACTACCGCATTGGGCAGACGCATTAGGTGCCATTGGAGCGCAGTTCTGGCAGATTGAAAATCCGCGGCACAAACAAGTCTCAATCGGGGGAGCACCTTATATTTACATGACCCCTATGCAGATAGTATCTATTCCTTTATTTACAACAGCAAACGATTTAGGGATAAACTCTGGCAATTATGCTACATTGAGCTATAATTCTTCTTCTGCTACCATCTGGAATTTAGGCTTAAACGGTTACAACGACTTTGTAAACGCAAAGATGGCTTTGATTTTAAATGTTATTTCCAATAGTGGATCAACTTTTGTGCCGATCCATCGTTTCATTGCCAACAAAAGCGCAGATAACCATGTTGATGGTTTGTATGTTCCCTTGTATGATTACTTCTGGGGTTGGGATCCTCAAAACGAAAATGACGAGGAACGAAAACAACATGCCTATAATTATGCCAATCTCATGTTAGAGGCAGCGCCTTGCGTCGGACCTCATAATTTTGGGTATACAAGCATTACTAATCCGCGAATCGGAGGAACAGACACTGCATATTCTGCTGTTCAAGACCCGGACGGAATCCCCTATTATTGGAATGTTCCTTTTGTTTTTGATAATGAACACAATGTATGGGATGATGGATTTACAACAGATGGTACAGACACATCAATTACTGAGGGTTGGTTTTCCGGTGTCGATTATATGCTCTTGTATAATTTGATTTATGCCAATAATGACGGGGATAAACCCTTGTACCATGATTTGATTAACCGAGTGGTTGATTACGACATCAATACCGATGACTATACAGATATGATGGTCTATTCCGGAGAAGGTCTGATGATCGGTGCGTTCGAAAACCTGAAAGTGAGTGGTAATATTTATGGAAACACTCCGGTGACTTTAAAGGCACTTGATTATGTGGAACTGAATGAAGGAATCTATGACCCAAATAATATGCCGGATGGTATTACCATCGAAGTGGGAAAAATCTCCTGTGGAAATGATTTCACGTCTTCCAATACACCTTATTCCATCGCTGTAAATAATTCCTGTCAAACTTGCGGGTTGGAAAATCAGATTGGTAGCTTCGTTGCACCTGTAGTAAGCGGAAAAGATCATAGTTTACCAATGAGAATGCCAACTTTAGTAGAACTCGAAGAGGAAGCAAGATTTAATAATGCTGCAGGATTGAGTACAACCACGGAGGACAATGTAACAGTATTCCCAAATCCTACTGCGGATTTCTTACAAATTGCCACAAGTAGAGAACTTCACGAGATTATCTTCCAAAACCAAAATGGTTTAGAAGTAAAACGGTTTGCCACTAATAAAAATTTGTACGATATTCGTGAACTGGCATCAGGGGTCTATACCATTATTCTAACATTCAACAACAATGAGACAAAACATATTAAGATCGTTAAGTTTTAGTTTGATTCTGCTCTTTTCCTTTTCTTGTAAGAAAGAAAAAGGAGCATTAGACGATTTACCTCCAGGCAGATTTGATTTTGTTTATATATTGAACAATAATTCAAATCAAGACACTATCACCGGGGAACTAACAGGACCTTATGTGGAAACTGCGCAATATACTTTTAGGATAAGGCAAGATTTACAAATGGATAAATCACTTAAATTGTTCATTGTCGGAACTTATAAAAGTGTTTACAACGGTTATTTTTTAGCTCAAGCAAATACAGATGCAACCATTATTTATGAGCATCATAACTCCGACTATTTACAAGTGAATTTTGATTCGGGTAACAATCTTTCAGGCAGTCTCACTTTAACAAGAAAAGAATAAGAATATGTTGAGATTTGGAATTATACCCTTTATTATGTTTTGTTTTCTAATATCAGGTTGCAAAAAAGAAAACGGGAAGCGTGAATACGAAATGCAATTACTATTTGATAATGGTGAATCATACAAAGATGAAGGCATCGTATCTGAAAAAAAATTAAAAAAGTATAATGGTAAAGCTGTATATACGACTGTGTTTAACGATTATTTCTTCCTGAAAGTAAATGGTAAATTGATCTGTTCAGGGCAATTAATTATTATTGGCGGAAAACATGGGGATATCTACTTTGAGGGTGCTTATACCCAAAAAGGAAGGGCTTACATTGTGGATGACGGTTATTTTGAAGTCATTTGGCGTGATAACGCTGGCGATCCTCTGACTAATTCAGTTCTGACCGGTAAATGGACATTGAAACGGAAGTGATTCTTTGATTTGAAAACTCCTCTTTGAATTCAATTCGAAGGGGAGTTTTCTGTTTTTAAACGGCTAACAATCAATACCAATGAAACAAAATACATTCAAGTTGTTAAGTTGTAGTTTGATACTACTGGCTTCGTTTTCTTGTAAAAAACAAAAGGGTGTGCTTGATGACTTCCCCCGCGGAAGATTCGATTTTGTATATGTATTGAACAGCAATACCAATTATGATACCATTACGGGTGAAGTTTCAGGACCTTATTCATACACTGGCAACTATAGTTTCGTTATAAGGCAGGAAGTGTCTATGGATAAATTACTTAAAAGTTTTAGAGTTGGAAACTATAATAGTATTATCAACGAACGTTTTTTAGCTCAACCAAATACCAGTTCAACTATAGATTACGAGGAACATGATTCGGATCATTTACTTGTTCATTTTGCTTCTGGGGATACGTTATCTGGCAGCCTGATATTAACTAGAAAAGAATAAAAAAGATGATCAGATTTTTAATAACGCCCTTTTTACTTGCTGTTTTTTTCGTTTCCGGATGTCGTAAGGAAAACGGGAAGCGCGAATACGAAATACAATTGTTTTTTGATAATGGTGAGTATTACAAAAACGAAGGCACTATAACAGAGAAGATGCCGAAAGTAAATAAGTATCATGGTGATGCATTATATACTACCTTTTTCAATGATTATTATTTCCTGAAAGTGAATGACAAACTAATCAGTTCGGGTCAACTAATTATTATTAATGGAAACAATGGGGATATCTACTTTGAAGGAGCTTACACCCGAAAAGGCAGAGCTTATATTGTGGAAGACGGTTATTTTGAAGTCATTTGGCGTGATAATGCTGGCGATCCTCTGACTAATTCAGTTCTGACTGGAAAATGGACCTTGAAACGGAAGTGATTTTTTGGTTTAAAAACTCCTCTTTGAATTCAGTTTGAAGGGGAGTTTTCCATTTTTAAACGGCTAACAATGAAACAAAATAGTTTAAGATCGTTAAGTTTTAGTTTGATCCTGCTCTTTTCATTTTCTTGTAAAAAAGAAAAAGGGGCGTTAGACGATTTACCTCCGGGCAGATTTGATTTTGTTTATATATTAAATAATAATTCAAACCAAGACACGATTACGGGTGAACTAATAGGACCATATGTAAAATCTGCCTTGTATTTTTTTAGGGTAAGACAGGAGTTGCTAATGGATAAACAACTTAAAGCTTTCAATGTTGGAACTTTTAAGAGTGTTATTAATAGTCACTTTTCAGCCCAGGTAAATAATGAAGGTACTATAGTTTACGAAGATCATACTTCTGACTATTTACTTGTTCGTTTTGAATCAGGGAACGGCTTGTCAGGTAGTCTTAGTTTAACTAGAAAAAAATAATATAATGTTGAGAATTGGAATTATACCTTTTATCATGTTTTGTTTTCTAATCTCAGGTTGTAAAAAAGAAAAAGGGGTCTTAGACGATTTTCCTCCCGGAAGATTCAATTTTGTGTACATCTTGAACAATAACTCAAATCAAGACACGGTTATAGGAGAACTATCAGGTCCCCATGTAGAATCCTTAAATTATTTTTTCATGGTGAGACAGGAATTACTAATGGATAAACAACTTAAAGGTTTCAATGTTGGAACCTTTAAGAGTATTATTAATGGTCACTTTGCGGCTCAGGTAAATACTAGCTCAACCATTATTTATGAAGATCATACTTCTGACTATTTGTTAGTTCGTTTTGATTCAGGAAATAACCTTTACGGCAGTCTCACTTTAACAAGAAAAGAATAATCGTATGTTGAGAATTGGAATTATACCCTTTATCATGTTTTGTTTTCTAATCTCAGGTTGCAAAAAAGAAAACGGGAAGCGTGAATACGAAATGCAATTACTGTTTGATAATGGTGAAGTTTACAAGGATGAAGGGATTGTATCTGAAAAAAAATTAAAACAGTATAATAGTACAGCCATATCTACCACTGTGTTTAATGATTATCTCTTCCTTAAAGTAAATGGTAAATTGATATGTTCGGGGCAAATAATAATCATTAATGGAAAACATGGAGATATCTACTTTGAAGGGGCTTACACCCGAAAAGGAAGAGCCTACATTGTGGATGACGGTTATTTTGAAGTCATTTGGCGTGATAATGCTGGTGATCCTCTGACTAATTCAGTTCTGACTGGCAAATGGACCTTGAAACGGAAGTGATTCTTTGGCTTAAAAACTCCTCTTTGAATTCAATTCGAAGGGGATTTTTCTGTTTTTAAATGGCTAACAATCAAATGACATATGCCCTCTATGATCATCAAAACTCCTAAAAAAACCTAATTATCAAATTGATTCCGAACTTCCATGTAATTTTCCTGCTTCAAAACTGAATGACCTGAATGAACGAACACGCTTCTACTCTTAAAATTAGTGAAGGAAAAACCTTCAACTACCTTATCCCGATTATCCTCTTTGCAATTCTAAGTCTTGTCAGTTTCGTTTTATTCTGGCCTCTGGGAATTCTTTTGGCAGCAGCTTGTGTTTTGTTAGGATCGATTGAATCCGGTCTGGAATTCAATACGGAAACCATGCAGTATCGGAAATATCAGGCTCTGTTTGGTTCTTCCCGGGGAAAATGGGTCCAGATAGAAGATCCTGACAGCTTCCATGTACGTTTATCGGTAGATAGTATCAGCTACAGAACTTTTGCTCAATTGTCTAGTCCATCGTACTATGGAAGAAATACTGTGGCACAATCCAAATCAATCACCTATGATTTGTTGTATCTGAGCAAAAATGATCACTGGGTCACTATTTATGAGTTTTCCAGTTACAAACTGGTACTCAAAGCAGTGAAAAAACTTCAGGAACTGGAATCCTGCGAAGTGGTCGATCACATTGCTCTGAAACTGCAAGAAAACCAACAAAAAAGGATGAACAGAATGAGATAAATGAGTAAATTTATATTCATGAGAACACTTCTTTTTTCTTTTGTTTGCCTTTTATCTTTTGGGGGAAATGCTCAGTTGGATTTCACCAAAATTTCGGATAGTTCTTATATTTTTACGACTTATCAAACCTATCAGGGAAACCGCATTTCTTCTCACGGCTTGTTGAAAGCAACCTCAAAAGGAGTTGTCATGATTGATACTCCCTGGGATACTACGCAATTTCAGCCGCTTCTGGATTCCGTTAAACTGAAATTCAACCAACCGGTTGTATTTGTATTATCCACCCACTGGCATGAAGACAGAACTGCCGGATTGGATTATTACAAAAAGAAAGGAATTGCAACTTACAGCACGTATGCGACTAAAAATCTGTGCCGAGAACACCACTTCCCGGAAGCGCAATTCACCTTTGAAGGCGATACGACATTTCAGTTCGGAAATACCACTTTCGAGACGTTTTATCCCGGCGCAGGACATTCCTCAGACAATATCGTAGTTTATTTTCCTGCAGATCGTTTGCTGGTTGGCGGATGTTTCGTAAAATCCGCAGAAGCAACGGATTTGGGAAATCTTTCGGATGCAAACATCGGTATGTGGCGGGTTTCAGCAAAAACACTGATCAAAAAATATCCGAAGGTAAAAACCGTCATTCCGGGACATCAGAAAATTGCAACAGGCAAAAAGTCATTAAAACATACTTTGAGTCTTGCCAGAAAAAAATACAAAGGGCGGCAGAAAGACAAGAAAAAAACGAGTAAATAGCCCGGAAGTCTACTTTTGGTCTATCTCAAAAAAACTCTACGAATCGCTTCCGGCCATGTCAGACATTTTCAAACAGCATCTTCAAAAATTCATCTCCTTTTCTGATGAGGAGTTCGAATCCATTCTCTCCTATTTTAAGCTTATTCAGGTTTCGAAAAAGGAGAACCTGCTGCTGGAAGGTCAAATTTGTAAACAGCATTATTTCGTACTGAACGGCTGTCTGCGCAAGTTCTTTATCAATGAAAAAGGTGTTGAAATCACCACAGAATTTGCTATTGAAACCTGGTGGCTGACGGACAACAAATCGTTTGAACACCAAACAGAATCCCCGTTTAATATTCAGTCTGTAGAAAAAACAAGCGCTTTATCTATTGATTTTCATTCTCAGGAAAAACTACTGAACGATTTCCCCATTATGGAACGCTATTTCCGTTTTGTTTACCAACGAGCTTACGCGGCAGTACAAATGCGCTTGAAGTTCCTGTATGATTTCTCTAAAGAAGACAGCTATTATCATTTTATTGAAGCTCAACCTTATTTCGTCCAGCGAATGCCTCAATACCTGATTGCTTCTTATCTGGGATTTACTCCGGAATATTTGAGTGAAATCAGAAGAAAAAAACGTTCTTAAACCAGTTTAAGTTTTTTTGAATTTCTCTTTCCGATCTTTGTTTCACAAAAGAAATTCAAACAAATGGAAAAACGAATCAACATCTTGGAAACTGAACCCGAAGCAACAAAAGCCATGTACGGTTTAGAAGGGTATCTTGCAAAAAGCGACCTGTCAAAAACACACAAAGAATTAATCAAAATCCGCGCTTCTCAAATCAACGGTTGTGCTTACTGTATCGATATGCATACCAAAGATGCATTGAAACTGGGTGAATCCACTCAGCGTATTTTTCTGCTAAATGCATGGAGAGAGGTTTTTGATTTGTACACTCAGGAAGAGCGAATCATTTTGGCGTTGACGGAAGCTGTAACCTTGATTCATCAGGGAGGAATTCCGACTGATCTTTACGCAGAAGCACGCGCAGCTTTTAACGAGAACTACTTGTCTCAGATTCTTATGGCGATTGTAACGATCAATGCCTGGAACCGGATTGCAATCAGTGGTTTGAATCAACCTCCGAAATAGAAGAAATGATAACGATCATCGAAGCCTCTGAATTTGTTTCAGGGGCTTTTTGGTTTTCTACCGGATCGAATCAATTATGATTTTCGGAATTGTTCGAATTGAAAAGATCAAACGTTATTTTGCAATATCGCAATATTACGAACCCGATTCAAGTTCAACATTACATGAAACGGATTAAAAGACTGATTATCAATAAACAAGATCACAAATTCAACACAAAGACTCATCTCTTTTTAATTCACCCAAAAAACCAGATTGATTCACTACCACCAATCTCTTTTGAATTTTTAAAGAGCCTTCATAGAATAAATTCAGGCTTAAACCAACTCTTTACATAAATGAAACGGATGGAAAAACAGTAGAGCGAACTTCTAAAAAACTATATTTGAAACTGATTTATTTTACAAAACACGAATCAACTTAGAAATCGCATGAAACCCGATCCTTCAAATAATTCAATGCTATGAAAGTACAATACGCCATTAACGAAAATGATTTGTTGACGCACCAGCTTTTTATCGCATCAAAGTCAGATCGAATAAAAAAACAAAGGAGAAGAAACAGATCGATGGGTCTGGCATATCTTCCCATGGCAGTAATCTTCTTCTTCACTCATAAATATCCGCTTGCTATTAGTTTTTTTGTTTTAGGGGTTCTTTGGTTTTTCTTGTATCCGCTTTGGGAAAAAGGAAAGTTTATCCGAAACTATCAGCTTTTCATTAATGAAAATGTAAAAGACAGAATTGGTAGAGTGGCTACTATCGAAATTAACGATGAATCAATTTTGGTCAAGGAAAATGGAAACGAAGGCAAAATTCAATTAGAAGAATTGGAAGCAATAAACGAAATCCCGTCAATTATACTCCTCGGATTAAAAGGTGGTCAATCATTAATAATACCGAGACAGGAAATTGTAAATACTCCGGGACTGATAATTGAATTAAAAGAACTTGCACTCAAGCTAAATATTCCATATAAAACGGATCCAGATTGGGTCTGGAAATAAACTGCGTGAACAAAAAAATCCCCCATTTTACAATGAGGGATTTCTTATTTTATTTGTGGTAGCTAACAATTAATCGAGATCAGTAACTAACTGGTGCTTCTCGATCAACTTCCTTAAATTTATTAATGCATAACGCATTCTTCCCAGTGCGGTGTTGATAGAAATATCTTCCATTTCAGCAATATCCTTGAAAGACAAATCCTGAAAAATGCGTTTCTCAATAATGTCTTTCTGACTTTCAGGCAAATTCTGAATCAGCTGAATTAATTGCTGCTCCAATTCGCTTTTAGAAATGCTTTGCTCAATGTTCAATGCATCCATTTTCAGAACGGAAAAAATATTGAAGTCTTCGCTTTTTGCATTGCGCTCACTGATCAATTTCATTCTTCCGTGTTTACGAAAATAATCAATCACTAAATTTTGTGCGATTCGCATTGCCCAAGGTAAGAACTTTCCTTCTTCGTTGTAATTCCCCAATTTTAACGTTTGAATAATTTTTACAAACGTTTCCTGAAAAATATCTTCTGCAATTTCTCTCTCGCGAATTTTATGATAGATCGATCGGTAAATCTTGTCCTTATGACGCATTAGTAACACTTCGAATGCTTGTTCGTTACCTTCTAAATAATGATGTATAAGGACTTGATCGTCTAGAAATTTCATAGCCATAACTCTACTCTTAAAGGTTTAACCAGTTGTTTAATAACAGTTTAAAGTAGAATTTTCTCTATAGGCACTTATGAATTATTTCGGAAAGATATACTATTTCAGTTTAAAATCAAAAAAAAACTTAAATAATTCCGAATTGCGGATGCCTAATGGTGAATTTTAGCTTCACTTTCAACAATAACAGCTCATTTACCAGCTATTAAATCCCAAGAAATCACATCATCCCAACTTACCCTAATTTAATTCGGCATTCGACATTCGGCATTCGCAATTATTTGCGAAATTTGTACTATGTCAGAGAGATATATTCACATCAAAGGCGCACGCGTCAACAACTTAAAGAATTTAGAGGTTAAAATAGAACACGGGAAACTAACCGTGATTACCGGATTATCAGGTTCGGGAAAATCTTCTTTGGCTTTTGATACACTTTATGCCGAAGGACAGAGACGCTATATTGAAAGTTTATCTTCTTACGCCCGACAGTTTTTGGGAAAATTAGACAAGCCGGAAACCGATTTCATCAAAGGAATTGCTCCGGCAATTGCAATTCAGCAAAAAGTCATTACCAACAACCCGCGGTCAACTGTCGGTACAACAACCGAAATCTACGATTATCTCAAAATTCTGTTTGCACGCATCGGACGCACCTTCTCTCCTGTTTCGGGAAACGAAGTGAAGAAAGATTCCGTGACAGATGTCATTAATTATATTGCAGGGCTTGAACACGATCTGAGACTCCTGATTATCGCACCCTTTCCTTCACTGGAAAAATACGGGATTGAAAAATCCCTGAAATTGCTGAAAGAACAAGGATATGTGCGCATCTTGCACAATCACGAACTGAAGCAACTGGAAGATCTTGATCCAAAGAAACTAAAGATCTCAGACTCTATTCAAATTGTGGTAGACCGTGTCGTAACTCAGGAACTGGACACTGATTTTTCAGGTCGTTTGGGCGATTCGATTCAATTGGCATTTACCGAAGGTCATGGAGATTGTTCCATCATTCAAATGGGAAGTATGGAAGAACGCACCTTCTCTACCCGCTTTGAATTGGACAACATGGTTTTCGTTGAACCGACACCGCATTTGTTTACATTCAACAATCCTTTCGGAGCTTGTAAAACCTGTGAAGGTTACGGTTCTATCATCGGAATTGATCCGAATCTGGTGATTCCCGATCCGAGCTTAAGTGTTTACGAAGGCGCTGTTGTTCCCTGGAAAGGTGAAGTCATGGGCGAATACCTGCAGGAATTGGTTCGGAATGCCCGTCAATTCGACTTCCCGATTCACAGACCGGTTGAAGAATTGACCGAAGAGCAAGTAGAATTGCTGTGGAACGGAAACAAGCATTTTGCAGGAATCAACGGTTTCTTCAAATTTGTTGAAAGCCAATCATACAAAATCCAATACCGCGTCTTGCTTTCCCGCTACAGAGGAAAAACAAGTTGCCCGGAATGTCACGGAACCCGTCTTCGCGAAGATGCAAACTACGTAAAAGTAGGTGGTATTTCCATTAAAGAATTGGTTTTAATGCCGATTGAAAAAGCTCTGGAGTTTTTCCAAAAACTGGAAGTCGCTTCTTTTGAAGCGCAAATCACCAAGCGGATTCTACCGGAAATCACTCAGCGGCTTTCGTTTCTATGCGACGTAGGTTTGGGATATCTGACTTTAAACCGTGCAGCAAACACACTTTCCGGTGGAGAATCTCAACGTATCAATCTGGCAACTTCATTGGGAAGCAGCCTTGTGGGGTCGATGTATATTTTGGATGAGCCGAGTATTGGTCTGCATCCCAGAGATACGGAACGCTTGATCGGAGTTCTGAAAAAATTGCGTGATCTCGGAAACACGGTTATTGTTGTGGAACACGAAGAGGACATGATGCTTCATGCAGATGAAATCATCGATATTGGTCCTGCAGCCGGAAAATTCGGTGGTGAAGTGGTTTTTCAGGGAAAATTTGATGCATTGACAAAAAATGAAACCAGTCTTACCACTCAATATCTGACAGGAGTGCGGGAAATTCCCGTTCCGAAAAAACGCAGAAACGGAAACAACAAAATTTCGGTTATCGGAGCAAAAGAACACAACCTGAAAAATGTTTCGGTAGACTTTCCTCTCAACCGCATTGTAGCTGTAACAGGCGTGAGCGGATCCGGGAAATCTACATTGGTAAAGGAAATCTTATATCCGGGAATTCGCAAGTTTTTAGGTCAATTCGGCGACCATCAGGGAAATGTGAAGCGCATTGAAGGTGATTTGTCGAGCATTGCTGAAATTGAATTGATCGACCAGAATCCGATCGGGAAATCTTCCCGAAGCAACCCGGTAACGTATGTCAAAGCTTTTGACGATATCCGCGAATTGTTTGCCAGACAAAACGCTTCCAAACACAACGGATACAAAGCCGGATTCTTCTCTTTCAACGTGGAAGGCGGACGCTGTGAAATGTGCGAAGGTGAAGGAGTTGTTACAGTCAGCATGCAGTTCATGGCAGATGTGCACTTAAACTGCGAAGCTTGTGGTGGAAGCAGATACCGTCAGGAAGCACTGGAAGTTCATTATCGCGAAAAAAACATTTCAGATATTCTGAATATGGATATTTCTTCTGCCCTTGCTTTTTTCAAGGAAGGAAAAGATAAACTGGACGAAAAAATCATTCAGAAAATCCAGCCTTTGGAAGATGTTGGTTTGGGCTACCTCCAAATGGGACAATCCAGCAGTTCTTTGAGTGGTGGTGAAGCGCAACGCGTGAAACTGGCTTCTTTCCTGATCAAAGGAGCGCAAAAAAGCAATAAAACATTGTTCATTTTTGATGAACCCACAACAGGGCTTCATTTCTACGATATCGAAAAACTGCTGATTGCTTTTAACCGCCTGGTAGATGACGGGCATTCGATCATTGTTATTGAACATAACATGGATGTAATCAAAGCTGCGGATTGGATTATCGACATTGGTCCGGAAGGCGGAATTAACGGTGGAAACATTGAATTTACAGGGACACCTGAACAATTGGTTGAAGTAAAAAACAACTACACCGGAATGCACTTAAAGCATAAGTTGAAGTAGGATTTAGTAATCGACGAAAACAACATTTCATTCGACGAAAGCAACAAAAAACATATTCTCAATGTTTCTTGTTTTTCTTTTGACCTATATTCGTTTCATGATTATGAGGTTCAAATTACTTTGTTTCACACTATTCGCAATCAATGGGTTACATTCCTGTTCGACTGAGTCAGAAATGAAGCGTGAGACTGTTTCTTCACTTTCCTCAAAGGATTATATCGCCGAAGAAGAAACCAGTTCACAGGTGTCATCTGCTGAAGAATTGAAACTCCAATTCCACGGTTGTAAAGCGCATCAATAAGTAGTGAACCTCATTGAAAGTATTATATAAAACGACGATAAGTGATGAAACTAGCTTACTCGTCGTTTTTTTGTACCAATAACTCACCTTCACTTCTGGCAATTACCGCCGAAGCCAAACAGTTTCCAAGTACGTTTACTGAAGTTCTGGCCATATCCATCAAAGCATCGATTCCGAGAATAATCCCGGCTTTCTCAACACTGATTCCCAAATGCTTGTAATCCATTAAAGTCGTTGTCAGAATCACGAAGGAAGCTCCTCTTACTCCTGCCACACCTTTACTGGTAAGCATCAAAGTCAAACAAATAGAGATTTGCTGCCCGATGGTGAGGTCTACCCCGCTCATCTGCGCCACAAAAACGGTCGCCATCGATAAATAAAGCGTCGTTCCGTCCAGGTTGAATGAATATCCGGTCGGAATCACAAAACCGACGATTTTCTTAGAGATTCCGAATTTCTCCATGTTTTCCAATGCTTTTGGCAAAGCAGCCTCGCTACTCGCTGTAGCAAAAGCAACAGAAATGGGTTCTGTAACGGCTTTCAGGAAGCCTCTCAATGGAACTTTTGCCATTAAAGCTATCGGTAGTAAAACCACCAAAACAAAGACAATGAGCGTGACATAAAGCGTTCCGACCAATTTCATGAGATTCCCCAGTACTTCCGTTCCGGAATTTGCCACCGTATAAGCTATCGAACCAAATACGGCAAGCGGCGCAACGTACATCACAATATCCGTAAACTTGAACATCACTTCCGAAAGGCTTTCCATCCAGTTGATCATCGTTTCCTTATGCTTCAGGTTTTGTACCAAACTCAAGGCAATTGCAAAAATCAACGAGAACACAACGATTTGAAGCACCTGATTTTCAACGATGGATTTTGCAAAGTTTTCAGGGAAAATGTCTACCAGATGATCTTTCGGTTTCTCCAGCTGTGCAAGCAAATCCGTCGATTTTTCTTTCATTGTTTCGGTCACTTCCACCTGCTTCACACCTTTTCCTGCTTCTGTCAGGTTAATTGCAGCCAATCCCAGGAACAAGGCAAACGTGGTTACGATCTCAAAATAAATAATACTCTTTAATCCGATTCTTCCGACCTGCTTCAAATTACTGTGTCCTGCAATTCCGACAACCAGGGTTGAGAACAACAAAGGAGCAACCAGCGTTTTAATCAATCGAAGGAAGATATCTCCGAAACGTTTCAATTCCAAAGACATTTCCGGGAAATCCAAACCAACTTCCACTCCGATAATCATGGAAGAGAAAATCCACAGCGACAATTTTTTATTCCGCATGGAGAATCCGATCAACATCCCCATCAGCAGGAATTTCAAAACATGTCCTCCAACAAAAAGTACATCACCGCCCAATCGTTCTACATAAAACAACAGTGCAACGGCTAAATACAATCCTACGTAATACAACAGGTTTCTTCGCGTTTTGAACAAATACCAACCGCCAATTGCACCTGCAACAATGGTTCCCGGAGCAATCAAAGCAAAAGGGTCCACCTGTTTATAAAAAACCTTTATTGCTACTAAAACAGCATAAAATAAAACGATAAGTAGTCGAAGAATAAGTGTTTTAGATATTTTCATAAGGGGAATTTTATGTTTTTTTCGCTGTGGGCACAAATTTAATAGGATAAAAATGAAAACAAAACCTATTTTTTTCCGAAAAAAAGTAATTTCATTGTGCTTGTATAAGGAATATTTGTAATATTGCAACATCGTAATTGAAATTACATTGCTTTTCGCAAGTATTCAGTCGAATACAATACAACTAGTCCAAAATTTTATATGAATAAAAAAGACTTAGACGGTAAGTTATTACCAGAATTAAGGGAAATTGCTAAATCTCTCGGAGTTAAGAAGGTTGAATCATTTAAAAAAAACGAATTGATTGAGCAAATTCAAGCAAATTCAACACCTTCTGCCCCTGCAGAAAAAGCTCCTGCCAAACCGAAAGCCACTAAAAAAACCGCTGAACCTAAAAGCGAGAAAGATACCCCTGCCACAGATTTATTTTCGACAGAAACTCCTGAAGTCACTGAAGTTAAAACGGAAGTGAAAGAAGTAAAGCCAGAAGCAGAAACCAATTCCAATCCTCACTCAAAAGAAAAGCGTAAGCGCATTCCTGCAGCAAAAGAAACTGCTATCACAGAAGCTAAAGCGGAATCAACTGATTCACCAAGAGCAGAAGAAACAAAACTTCCTAAGACTGAAGCTTCATCCGGAAAAGATGACAATCAGAAGGAAAAAGAAGCAGTTTCAACAGAAGAAAAGCCAGCTCAGGAAAGACGCCCTTTCGAACGATTGGAAAATAAAAACCGCCAGAATCAGAATCAGCAGCGAAATCAAAACCAGAATCGCCCGCAGAATCAGAATCAACAGAACCAACAGGTTCAAGGCGAAAACCAAGGTAATCAGAGCGGAAACCAACAAAATCAGGACCGCCAGAACAATAATAATAACCAGAGAAACCAAAACCAACAAAATCAGCAGCGAAATCAAAACCAGAACCGTCCGCAGCACCAGAATCAGCAAAATCAAAATCAACAAGAAGAAAAAGTTGATGAAGATGCATACAACTTAGTTGGTATTGTTACGGCTGAAGGTGTTTTGGAAGTGATTCAGGATGGTTACGGGTTTTTGCGTTCTTCAGATTATAACTATTTGCCTTCACCGGATGACGTATACGTTTCTCAAAGTCAGATCAAATTATTTGGTTTGAAAACGGGAGATACCGTTCGCGGAACGATTCGTCCACCGAGAGAAGGTGAGAAATTTTTCCCGCTTGTTAAAGTGGATTCCATCAACGGAAGAGATCCGGGATACATTCGCGACAGAGTTCCGTTTGAATACCTGACTCCTCTATTCCCGGATGAGAAATTCAAATTGACAGGACATAAGGAAGAAACCATGTCGACCCGTGTGATGGACTTATTTGCTCCGATCGGAAAAGGTCAGCGTGGAATGATCGTGGCTCAGCCTAAAACAGGTAAAACCATGCTTTTGAAAGACGTCGCAAACGCAATCGCGGCAAATCATCCGGAAGTTTACTTAATTGTATTGCTGATCGATGAACGTCCGGAAGAGGTTACAGATATGGCACGCAGCGTAAAAGCGGAAGTAGTAGCATCTACATTCGACGAACCTGCAGACCGACACGTAAAAGTGGCTAACATCGTTTTGGAAAAAGCAAAACGCATGGTAGAATGTGGTCACGATGTTTGTATTCTATTAGACTCGATTACACGTTTGGCTCGTGCTTACAATACCGTTTCTCCGGCTTCAGGTAAAGTACTTTCCGGTGGTGTGGATGCAAATGCATTACACAAACCAAAACGTTTCTTCGGTTCTGCCCGAAAAATTGAAAACGGAGGTTCTCTTTCCATTTTAGCTACGGCTTTAACGGAAACAGGTTCTAAAATGGATGAAGTTATCTTCGAAGAATTTAAAGGAACAGGTAACATGGAACTTCAGTTGGATCGTAAGATCTCAAACAGAAGAATCTATCCTGCTATCGACATCCTTTCTTCCGGAACAAGACGAGAAGATCTATTGGTTGGAAAAGACGTGTTACAACGCATCTGGCTCCTTCGAAAGTTCATCGCGGACATGAACCCGGTAGAAGCCATGGAGTTTGTGAAAGGCCACATGGAGAACACTCGTTCCAATGAAGAGTTTTTAGTATCAATGAATTCATAAAACGAAAGTCCCTCTTCCCAAGTGGGACTTTTTTTCAGTTTAAATATGCGTACATCAACAAAAATTGCATTATTATTTACAGGTATTTGGTTCTTAGGTAAATACTGTTTTTTCTATTTTCAAATCCTGCAGACATCCGAGCAGTATCCGCTTCAGGTTATGTGGAACATTTTCTGTTTGCTATTGGCTATGTCGATCGGAAGTTTGATCGAAAAAAGACGTGAGAAAGCAAGTGAAAGTTCTGCTTTGGGCGACATTAAGTCCACTCTGAAAATCGGAATGATCTATACTGTTATTGTTGGTGGTTTGATTTACTTGTACTACGCTAAAATTGATCCTGCATACAATGAAAATCAAATTGCAGTGATTGAGCAAACCATGCAGAAAATGGTGGATGATCCGGTTCAATTGAAGAAATTCAGATCTGAAAGACCTGAGTTTGAAGCTTCCACAAAAGAAGAGATTATCAAAAAATCAAGCGAAAATATCCGCAACTGGTACAATCCGACTTCTGTAATGACGATTTCCCTGCTTGCAATGCTGATGTTATCGGTAATGAATTCCCTGATCTTAACGATTATTTACCGCAGAATCTTATTCAGACAACCCAAGAGTTAATTCTTCACCCAATTGATCGTAGTCGATTCCGTCGAAATTTCCGGAAGACATCATTAGAAGTACCGAATTATTCCAGTTCTTTTCACGAATGAACTCCAACACTTCTTCTGTATTCTTGACTACTTTGACGCGTCCTCCGAATGCCGATTGAACTTCTTCGATGCTTAAAGGAGCAAGTTTTTTGTGAGCAACAACTTCCGGGCTGAAATACACCAAAGCTTCATCTGCTGCGTTCATTGCTCCGTCATACAAAGGCAGGAATTCTTTTCTCAAAGAAGAAAACGTATGTAATTCCATGCAAGCCACAACGTTTCTCGACGGATACTGTTCTTTCACAGCCGAAGTCGTAGCCTTTAGTTTGGATGGTGAATGAGCAAAATCCTTAAACAAGGTAAACGATCCTTTTTCAACCACTTTCTGAAGGCGTTTTCCTGCTCCTTTGAAGGTTCTGATTGCTTGAAGAAAGTCGTGATTGGAAATATTCATGGATTCCGCCAGATACATTGCTCCTACCAGATTCTGCAGATTATGAGCTCCGAAAATCTGCAACTCGTATTCTTTTCCATCATAGGTCATGATAGTTCCTGAATCGGAAATCCGGTATTGAGGAGTTTTGTAAGCTTTTGTTTCCAGTTTCCCTTCAAACTCTTCTCCCAAACTCTTTAAGGTCGCGTCTTCCGAATTGTAAATCAGTTTGCCGTTCGGTTCAATCACTTCACAGAATATTCTGAATTGATCCACATAGTTTTCCCAGGTCGGAAAAACATTGATATGATCCCAGGCAATTCCACTGATCAATGCTGTATTCGGTTTGTATAAATGAAATTTCGGGCGGCGGTCGATCGGAGAACTCAGATACTCGTCTCCTTCCAGAATCATGTATTGTGCTTCTTCGGAAAGTTTCACCATGCAATCGTAGCCTTCCAGCTGCGCGCCAACCATGTAATCGACATTCAGATCCAAGGCATTCACGACATGCAATAACATCGAAGTAATAGTCGTTTTCCCGTGACTTCCGCCAATAACGATCCGGTATTTGTTTTTGCTTTGTTCGTACAGATATTCCGGATAGGAGAAAATCGGAATCTGAAGTTCTTTCGCCTTCAATAACTCCGGGTTATCTTCTCTTGCATGCATTCCTAAAATAACGGCATCCAAACCGGAAGTGATCTTTTCGGGAAACCAGCCGATCGATTCAGGTAGAATCCCTTGTTTTTCCAGTCTTGTTCTGGAAGGTTCAAATATTTCATCATCGGAACCGGTTACATGGACTCCTTTTCGGGATAAAGCGATTGCTAAATTGTGCATAGCACTTCCTCCGATTGCGATAAAATGAACATTCATAAGACTGAAATTAAATTTGAATTCGAAATTAGTGGAATTGAACCACACTAAAACAGATAGGGGCGGAAAATTTTCCGCCCCTATCTGTTTATAATTAAAAAGAATCCTTTAATAGTTACGTTTCAATTTAGCATCCTGAGTTTCTCTTTGCCAAACAATCTCCGTACATCCTTGTCCGTTCTTCGAATAAGTAATCCCGTTCATGGTCTGCGTTCTGATGTACACATCCGCTCTTCCGTTTCTAACCACTACTCTTCTTGTAACAACCGCAGAAACCAATCCGTCCGATCCAAGCTGGTCAAACTGTTCCTGGCTCACTCCTTCCGGATATTTGGACAAATCAACTTCATAAGATCCGGTAGCAATTTTTTCCGGTTGAGGTTTCGCTGCATCATCAATGATCTTTTTGGAAGCCTGTGTCTTTTCCTCATTTTTATCTTGCTGAATCTGATTTGTCGCTCCCATTTCTTTTTTGGAATTCGTAATCGCATTCGCATTATCCGTAGCCTGAGTGTTTTGAGTACCTTCCTGAATCTGTTGTTGTGTGCTTCTTACTTTTTGTTCATTGCTAACAATCTTTTCATTGTTCAAAGCTGTTTTTTCTGATTCACTCTGAATGGAGCTCAACTGAATCTGATCAAAATTTTTCTTGTTTTCAGCACCGGCAATTGAAGGAAGGCTTTCTTTGTCTTCCATTTCTTTTACTTTAGCCGACAACACCTGTTTATTCTCAATATTCTTAACATATGCCTTATTGTAATCCGCTCTGTCAATCTCCGTTTTCTGATCTCTCACGTTTTCAATAACCTCCGTGTTTTCTCTATTCTCTTCCATTCTGCTTGAAGCAGCTTCCCTGACAATTTTCTCCGTTTCGCTATTCTTCGCAACAAATCTTTGAGAGTTATCAATCTGAGCCTGAGTATTCTCTACTTTGCTTTCAAGCTCAGTCTTTTTAATCTCTTTGATGATCTCATTGTTATCACTGGAAAGTTGTTTTTCATCGTTTGCTTTCACCGAAATGTTGTTTTCAACGTTCTTCAACACTTCCTTCGTCTCAACTGTTTTAACAGCAGCCTTGTCGCTGTTCTCAATATCCAGTTCAATTTGGGTCTTCTGAGCGTCTTTCACTTTCTTCTCTTCCGCCAAACGCTCTTGCATATCATCAATGGTGTTTTTCTCCTGCTCGATTTTGATTTTCGAATAAGCCACATCATTTTTCGCAATTTGAGCATACTTATCCTGCGTCAGTTTGGTATTGGTTTCCCCTAAATCGTTTGACGATTTTTTGATAACCTCATTGTTTTCTACCGCACCGCCGTCAAGCTTGCTGTTTGTAACATCAACTGCTTCTTTAGCTGCTTCCAGTTGCTCCTTCTGATTAACAATATTCAACTCTTTAATCGTATTGTTCTCTTCAGTACTTTTAATAACCGCAGCCTGCTTGTTTCCGAGTTCATCCACATTGTTTTGAACCTTCGCATTTGCGGCGGCGTCTCTCTGGCTGTTATCAATTTTAATTCGGGCAAGTGTACTGTCCGAAGCAAGTGCCAGATTTTTCTGCTTATCAGTCGACTCGGAAGTACTTACTTCCATTTGCTTCGTTTTCTCAGTGATCTTGTCTGAAGTATTTCCTTTTCGTTTGCGGGATGCCTGCTCCAATCTTTTTGCACCTTCAGTTAAAGAGTTGTCTGTTGCTTCACCCAAACTTTCCAATTCCAGTTTGTTTGATTCCGGTTCTGGTGTCGTTGTTTTTTGAGCTACCGGCGGATTCAGAATATTATTAATGTCATTCAATTTTTGTCTTGGGTAAAGATCCGTTGGTCTTTGAGTCACAGCTCTTTCATACAACTCTTTCGCTTTTTTATAATTCCCCGAATTGAATTTTTCATTGGCACTGTTTACCAGATTTCTGTAAACACGTTCTTTATCTGCATCCGCTTCTTCTTTCAGTTTGATCTCACATTTCTTCGATTGCTCGTATGCATAAGCATTGGAAGGATACTTCGTCAGAATATTATCATAAGCTGTTTTCGCGGCAGACCACTTACTTGCATTGAATTCCTTATCGGCAGAAGCCGTCAATGATGCCAACTCCTTGTTTGCAGCATTTGCTTTCGCAAGGTCATCCAGAAGTTGTCGCATTTCATCAATTTTGTTTGATGCAGCCTGATCTTTCGGTTGATGTCTCAATGCTTCTTCAAAATGCGAAATAGCTCCATTGTAATCTTTTCCGGCAGCAGCATTTTTACCTTTCAGCATTGCTTCATCGTAAAGCAGTTTCGCTTCTTTTGCCGGATCTACTTTATTCGCTTCCAACAAAGCCTGAAGATCTGAGATTTTCTGATCCGGAACCAAATCATCCGGTTTAATTGTTTTCGCAGTTTTGTATGCAGCAATCGCTTCTTCCAGTTTATTTGCTTTCGCCAAAGCATCTGCCTCAGCCATTTTCTTTGCAAATTGATTTTGCTGATCCTGTGCTAATTTCTCCTCTTTTTCAAGCTCTTCGATCTTAGCCAGTTTTTGTCTCGGATATTGATCTGCCGGTCTGAAATTTGCAGCACGATTGAACATTTCCTTCGCTTTCACGTAGTTTTTCTCATCAAAAGCCTTGTTTCCGACATCGATAATTTTCTGGTATGCCTGATCACCGTCACTTGATTCCTGTTCTGATAATCTCTTCGCATTTTCAGCTTTTTCAACCGGAAGTTTTTCATACGGTTTCAATACCAATGCAGCATTAAATGCCTGAACAGCTTCCGTATATTTCTTTTCAGCAACCAGGTCGTCTCCTTTTTTGAGAGCCGCCAAATATTCCTGCTCCACTTTCAATTGTTCTGCATCTGCTTCCTTCAATGCTTTAATGGCATTGATGCGGTTTTTAGGTTCCTGCTCATTTTTAATCATTAAAGCATCATTGTATTTTGCAATGGCTTCATCGTATTTTTTCGCAGTCTCTAAATTCTTTGCTTCGGCTAAAACAGCATTGTATTTCTTGTTCAGTTCAACATCTTTTAGCTCTTCTTCAATCTTTTTGTCGCACCATACAATTGCTTTTTCAACTTCTTCATCTGCTTTGATTGCTCTTGCTTCCAGATACTTTTGTTTCGCTTCAGCATATTTGTTCTGGTTTTGGAAAGCCATTCCTTCTCCTTTCAATTTCTCGAAAGCAGCCAATTTCTGAGCCTCACTCGCCTGATCATTTTCCAACTTGGAAATCTCCAGTATTTTCTCCGAAGCAGTTGCATTGGAAGGTTCTATTGTAAGTACCTGCTGGTATTTCCCTTTCGCTCCTGACAAATCTTTCTTAGTCAAAGCTGCTGCTCCTTCTGCCAAAAGCTGTGTAACTTGTTTCTCTTTATCCGCTTTTGTGATCAACGCTTCAATCTCTTTTACCTTTTCTTTCGGTAAAGTCTGAGTCGGATCCAAAAGTCCTGCTTCTTCAAATTTCTTTTTTGCTTCAGGCAGTTTGTTTTGTCCAAGCAAGTCACCACCGGCTTTGATCGCTGCATCATATTTTTCTTTCTGAGCTGTTGCCTGTGAATTTTCTGCTATGATCTTTTCTACTTCAGCCAGTTTGTCTTTTGCTTCTGTTTTGGTATTGTCAAAAGTAAGAGCAGCTGTGAACTTCTCTTTTGCAGTTGTATAATCTTTAGAAGCCAAAGCACTCAAACCTGCGTTAAATGCCTCCTGATATTTTTGGCCTTTATCTTTTTCCGCATTTGCCTGAGCAATTTTCTTCTCAACTTCAATCAATTTCGTTTTTGGAACAGTTGAAGCCGGATCAAGTAATTGTGCTTCTTCATAATTTTTCTTTGCCGCTTCAAAATTGGAAGCAGACATCGCCGCATCTCCATCTGCAATTGCCTGATCGAATTTTGCTTTTTGTTCTGCTTTTTTGCCATCGGCTAAAATCTTCGCATCAATAGCCTCAATTTTTGCCTGAACAGCAGCATCCGGAATTAACGCAATGGATTCCTGGTATTTCCCTTTTGCGTCAGCATATTTCGCAGCCTTGTCCAAAGCGTCCCCTTCCGTGATCAACTGTTTTGCTTTTGCAATTTTGTCGGCGCTTGCCTTTTCCTGTTCAAACAATTTCTCAATTTCCTGAACTTTCGTTTTTGCTTCCGCATTTTCAGGATCCAATGTCAGTACCTGATCAAATTTCGCTTTCGCAGTCGGATATTGTTTTGTACCAAAAGCTGTATTTCCTTCTGCCAGCAATTTGGTAATTTGCTCCTTCATAGCAGTTGCCTTTGCATTTTCCGCTATGATCTTATCCACTTCAGCCAGTTTCTCTTTTGCCTCCGTTTTAGTATTGTCGATAGCAAGAGCTGCTGTGAGTTTCTCTTTTGCTGTCGGATAATCTTTTGATGCCAAAGCGCTCACTCCCGCATTAAAAGCTTCCTGGTATTTTTGATTTTTATCTTTTTCCGCATTTGTCTGAGCAATTTTCTTATCAACCTCAATCAATTTTGCTTTTGCAACCGATGAAGCAGGATCAATTGCCTGTGCTTCTTCATATTTTTTCTTGGCAGCTTCAAAGTTGGAAGCAGTCATCGCTGCATCACCATCTAAAATTGCCTGATCGAATTTTGCTTTTTGCTCTGCCCTTTTTCCGTCTGCTAAAATCTTCGCATCAATTGCCTCAATTTTTGCCTGAACCGTTGGATCCGGAATTAACGCAATTGATTCCTGGTATTTCGCTTTTGCATCAGCATATTTTGTTGCCTTGTCCAAAGCGTCACCTTCCGTGATCAACTGTTTTGCTTTTGCGATCTTATCCGCATTCGCCTTTTCCTGTTCCAGTAATTTCTCAATTTCCTGAACTTTGGTTTTTGCTTCTCCGTTTTCTGGATCCAAGGTCAATACCTGTTCAAATTTCGCTTTCGCAGCCGGATATTGTTTTGTACCAATAGCCGTGTTTCCTTCTGCCAGTAATTTGGTGATTTGCTCTTTCAAGGCATTTGCCTTTGCAATTTCCGCCAACTTCACGTCAGCTTCCTTGATCTTTTCTTTCGGATAAGTTGCTGCAGTTTCGAAAGTCAAAGCTTCCGTGTATTTCGTTTTTGCATCAGCCCATTTTTCCTCCGTCATCAAAGCATCGGCAGCAGCTACAGCATCGTTGTATTTTTGTTTCTTCTCCTGTTCGGATTTTTGCGCATTTAATTTTCCGTCCAGATCTGCCAGTTTCGCAGTAGAAACAGGATCTCCAGGTTTTAATTTCAATGCTTCCTTGTACTTATCGCGGGCAGACATCCAACTCTTCTGAGCATAAAAACCGTCTGCAGCTTTGATCGCAGCATTGTATTTTTCGGCATTTGCCGCTTCGTTTTTAGCTGCCGTAATAGCTGCTTCACATTTCGCAATCTCATCCTTCGGATATTGCTCTTGCTTTTTACCCAAAGCTTCGTTGTAACGGGCAATTGCTTCCGGATATTTCTTCTGGTCACGCAACCCGTCCGCAGCCGTTATCAATGCTTTGTATTCGCCATCCAATTGTGAATTCGCAAGGTTTGCGGATTTTGCAGCTTTTAGAATTCCATCAATTTCAATGATCCGGTCATTCGGGTGTTTTTCGGTTTCTTTTCCTTTGATTTTCGTAGCCGTCTCATATTGAGCAAGCGCTTCTTCATATTTCTTCGCCGTATACAAAGCATCGGCCTGTTTGATAATCGTATTGTAATTGGCTTCGCCTTGTTTTTGGGAAGCCTCAGCATCTTTCATGATCTTTTCGATCTTCTTTCTCATTTTGTCAGCCAGAATCTCGTCATGCTGCAACAAGGTATTTTGTCCGTCAAAAAAGAATTCAGTAATCGGATTTTCCTTGACATAGCTATAATCAATATTCGGCTGTTCATCAAACAATGCGATTTCAGCTTCTCCGTATGGTTTGGAGCTTCCCTGCAATAACTCATCGTCAATACCGGAAACATTAATGGTAAAATTTCTCGAAACTTTTCCAGGTTTGGAAAGCTCCACTTTATACTTTTTCCCGGATTTCAATGTGAATTTAATTTCACCGGATGCATCCGTAACGGAAGATGTAACCATTGAACCGCCTTCCAGCAACTTCACTGTAACACCTGCTTCTTTTTTCTTAGTGGTAAAATTGATTGTTTTGACAAAAAACTGCACATCCGATTGACCAATAACCCAACTGGTCAGGAAGAAAAAGGAAATTAAAAGAAGGAGTTTCACTCTCATGTTTTTAGTTTATTCTAGTCGTAGTACAACTGAGATTAATTTTGGTTTAAATTAGTTCAATTTATTACAGACAAATATCGGTAAAAAAGTTCATTTTCATTGCTATGATTCAATTTAAACAACTCAGTTTTTGGGAAAAAGTAACACTATTGGAAAATATTGATTTTCTGATAGTTGGAAGTGGAATAGTTGGATCAGCATGTGCATTGGAACTACGAAGACAATATCCGTATGCAAAAATCGTCATTTTGGAACGAAGTTATCTTCCTTTGGGAGCCAGTACAAAAAACGCCGGATTTGCCTGTTTCGGAAGTGTTACAGAGCTTTTGGACGACCTTGAAAATTCGGACGAAACAAGCGTTTGGAATACTGTAAAACTCCGATATGAAGGTTTACAGCGCTTACTTCAGCGATACAATGCCTCAGATTTGGATTATCAGAATTGCGGCTCTTATGACTTAATTACTGCGAAATCGGATCTTGATTTTTACCACCCGAAACTGGATTATCTGAACCAAAAAATCGAGTCAATATGCGGGCTGAAAAATTGCTATTCCTATGAAGAAAATATGCATTCCAAATTCGGATTCAAGGGATTTCAAGGTGGATATTTTAACAAACTTGAAGGAGCAATTGATACCGGAAAACTGCTTTTAGCCACTCAAAAAGATCTGGCGAAAAACGGCATTATCACCTTGTTCGGAATCGAAGTAAAAACCTTTCAATCCGATGAAAACGGAGTCATTGCAGAAACCAGTTACGGAGAAGTAAAAGCCCGTAAACTCTGTATTACCGTCAACGGATTTGCAAAAAAACTTCTTCCCCATCTGGAAGTTGAACCCGCAAGAGCGCAAGTACTGGTTACTTCCGAAATTCCGGATCTTCAGGCAAAAGGAACTTTCCATCTGGACAAAGGCTATTATTACTTCCGTAATGTCGGAAACCGTATCTTATTCGGAGGCGGACGAAACCTCGATTTCAAAACCGAAAACACCTTCGATCTGAATCAGACAGAGCTTATTCAAAACAAACTGGAAGAATTGCTTTCAGAAAATATCCTTCCCGGAAAACAGTTCTCGATTGATTATCGCTGGTCCGGAACAATGGGAGTTGGCGAAAAGAAAGCTCCGATTATTGAAAAGATCGATCAGCACTGCGCTGTCGGAGTCAGACTTGGCGGAATGGGAGTTGCCATCGGTTCTCTTGTCGGTGAACAATTGGCTTCACTCATTTCAAAAGATGAATAACTTTCCCTTTCCTTCACGGAAGGCTTCTTATTTCTAAGAATTCTTGTATTTTCGGGACAAATTAAACTCTTATGAACGCAGCACATTCGCACTTAATTATCAACCATTTTCCTATTATCGGTCTCGTTTTAGGAATTATCGTCTTGTTAATCGGAATTTTAGCAAAATCATCCGTAACCAGAAGAGTCGGCTTGCTCCTTTTTATTATTGCGGGTATTACTGCTCAGATTTCCGAAGCAACCGGTGAAGGTGCTGAACATTTGGTTGAACAAGCTACCGAACAGAAAACAATTTCACTGGATTGTCCGGATGCGATTCAGACAACTCTGGAAAACACAGAAGAAACAAAAACCTTGATTCATATTCACGAAGAACATGCTGAAGAAATGATGCCACTGATGTGGGGAATTTTCGCGCTTTCTTTGATTGCTTTGTTTTTGGAATTCAAGAAAAAATCAATGGCTTTGCCTGCATCGATCATTGTTTTGATTATCGGAGTGATTGCAACCTATTTTGCTAAAGAAGTGGGAAATTCAGGAGGTGAAATCTCTCATCCGGAAATCCGAAAAGACTTCAAATTCAATGAAAGCACCTCGCACAACGAAGACTAAACAGAATTGATTTTCCATTTTAAAATTAAAAGTTATGCTTGAAAATTTTAAAGCTCATTACACACCTGATGCAGATTGTGTTCCTGCCTCAGAAGAAATTGTAAAACAATACGAAAATAAAATTCCCGAAACCTTACTTGAAATCTGGAAAACAAGCGGGTTTGGAAAGTACAACGACGGGTTGATTGAATTTGTCAATCCGGCTGATTTTGAGCACAACCTGTGGACCTGGCTTGGAAGAGAAGTTCCTAATTACGTTCCTTTTGCAATCAGCGGATTCGGAGAATTATTCTATTACCGAAGACTAACGGAAGTAGACGAAGACGTGTGCATCGTTGACATTCAGTACCGTAAAATCGAAACATTGATTTGGAGTATGAAAGGTTTTCTGGAAGATTTATTGCAAGATGAAGAAGACAGAAATATGTGGCTGCGCGAAAGTTTATTTGTAGAAGCGTTCCAACAAATGGGGAAACTTCAAAAGCACGAAGTCTTTACTTTTACTCCTATTTTGGCTTTCGGAGGAGCTGAAGAAGTTGAATTCCTTCACAAAGGAAACGCCCAGGTTTACCAGGATTTGGTGTTTCAAATGACAAGCTAGTCAATTGCGAATTTGAAACAGAATGTTTTGAAGGGAAAATTTAGTGCGAAAAATTGTTGATTGACTGAACGAATTTGAAACCAACGTTTTACTCCTGTGCCAGATCTTTTGAGTCGGCAGTTTGAGGAGTCGTTTCTTCCACCTGCTGATCTAATGGAGTTGTATTTGTTTCAGGAAGATGAGCCGGAGCAGAAGGATTTGCAATTCCGAAAGGTCTTGAAAACTCAGTCGGTGTTTGAATAATCTGATCCATTTTCAGAGCTTCCTCCTGAATGGGATTTTCAACGATTCCAACTGTTTCTCTCATCACATTCTGCAAATCAAAATCAGCTTTCACATCACCGGTCGATTTCTTGATTTCATTCTGAACATCCTGAGACGCCTGTTTAATCTGATGCACTGCCTTCCCCATTGAACGAGCAATACCGGGAATGCTTTTCGAACCGAAAAACATCAGAATAACGACTAAAATCAGAACTATCTCTGAACCTCCAACATCGCTGAGAAATAAAGGCAAAAATGTCATAATGACAACAAAAGTAATCGAATTAATTGAGCATTCCTAAAGTATTATCTTAGGAAACGTTAATTTTTTAATCGCATTTCGGATAGTTTTTTGGTTATATTTGCGCCGAAAATAAATTAAGAAGAAGCTATGGCAACCACGGCAGATATTCGAAACGGACTGTGTATCAGATTTAATGATAAAATCAGTCAAATTATTGAATTCCAACACGTAAAACCTGGAAAAGGCCCGGCTTTCGTACGTACAAAAATGCGTATCATTGAAAGTGGGAAAGTAATTGATAATACTTTTTCAGCGGGACATAAAATTGACATCGTTCGCGTTGAAAACCGTGAATATCAATATTTGTATCAGGAAGATGAAAACTTCATTTTCATGAATAACGAAACATTTGAGCAAGTTCCGATTCCTGTGAAAATGGTTGAAAAACCAGCGTTTTTGCTAGAAGGAATGATTTGTAACATCTTGTATGATGCAAGCGAAGAAATTCCTTTGGTGGTTGAATTACCAATGTATGTCATTTCTGAAGTGACTTACACAGAACCGGGAGTAAAAGGCGACACTGCTACAAACTCCATGAAACCTGCAACAATTGCAACAGGTGCAGAAGTAAAAGTTCCTTTGTTTATCGACATGGGAGAAATCATTAAAGTTGATACAAGAACCGGAGTTTACGTTGAACGCGTTAAAAACTAAGGAAATCATATTTAAAATCCGAAGGGGGTTCATCAACTGATGGATTCCCTTTTTTATTGTATGGAAAAACAAGTTCATTTAAGTGATCGTACGATTCACATTCAGCTGATTAATCATCCCTTAATTACAGAATCGAAACCTATTCTCGTTTTTTTACACGAAGCTCTGGGAAGTATTATTCAATGGAAAAGCTTTCCCATGGATTTGTGCAATTCCTTGAATTTGTCGGGAGTTGTCATTGAGCGAAGCGGACACGGGAAATCTTCGTCGCTTGTCGGTGAAAGAGATCGGAATTATCTGCACCAGTATGCGGATGAGACGATTCAGGTACTTCTTGAGATTCTGAATCCGAATCAAAAGATTATTCTGGTCGGACATAGTGACGGCGGAAGTATTTCCTTGCTTTTGGGCAGCAAAGGATTGAAAAATCTCCAGGCAGTTGTTACGATGGCGGCTCACACTTTTGTTGAACCGGAAACTCTTGCCGGAATTCATCCGGCTATTGAAGCTTTCAAGAATGGAAAACTCAATGGCTTGTATAAAATTCACGGAGACAAAACGGAGGCTTTGTTTTACGCCTGGGCAAATACCTGGCTTTCTCCCGGGTTCAAATCATGGGATATTCGTGATGAAATTCAGGATTTCAAGCAACCTGTTTTAGCGATTCAAGGTTTGAACGACCAATACGGAACAGAAGAACAAGTCAATTCGATTGTTGACGGTCATTCGAACCGGGTCGGGAAAATGGTTCCTGCCTGCGGGCATCATCCGCATTTGGAAAAGTCGAAAGAAATGGTTGATTTGATTTCGGATTGGATTTCAAAGCAAATCTATTAATCTAAGCGCTGACGTAATTTCCCAAAATTGGGACAAGGGTTCATCTTTAAAGAAATTCAAACTAAATCCGGACGTAATATTACGTTTGATTCTCCTCTCTTATTCACTTTACAACTGTTTTTTAGAGAACGCAAAAGAGCAGTCAAAATCAAGGATTCCTTGTGTTCATGTAAAAATCTCAAACCGGATGTAATTCCGCAATATTACGTCCGGGTTTTAAACATTGAAAATCCAATAGTTATATTCCTGAAAATGAAGCATTCTTAAATGCAAATTTACCTCTGCATTATTTTTTTACATATTTCCACTCTAAACCATCGAAAACCAGTAACTTTGCCCCTCATTTTTAACGTAATTTTTGAATAGCTAATGAGTAATGCATTGGGGAACCATATTCTGGTAGAGTTTATGGGGTGCGATCCGCACATTATGAATGATGTATCTTCAATCGAGCGCGACATGGTAGACGCGGCTTTGAAAGCAGGTGCAACTGTGATTAATTCTACATTCCACCATTTTTCTCCCTATGGAGTTTCTGGTGTAGTGGTAATTCAGGAAAGCCATTTGGCAATTCATACATGGCCGGAATACGGTTATGCTGCTGTAGACTTGTTTACATGTGGAGAAATGGATGCATGGATTTCTTTCGATTACCTGAAAGAATGTTTTGGTGCCAAGAATTATTCCGCTTTGGAAATGAAACGCGGGGCTGTTCAGTTGTTAACCAGAAATGATTTTGACATCAGTTCTATGCGTCAAAAAGCCGGAGAATGGACCAATCCTGAAATGTATACCCGCAATGTGTGGTTTACAGATAAGGACGATAATCAGGCTTTGTCTCTTCGTTATACCGGAGAAGTATATCACGATGTTCAATCTCCGTTCCAGCGCGTGCGTATTTTGGAATCTCCGAAATACGGGAAGTTGCTGACTTTGGACGACATGTTCATGACAACAGAGAAAGACGAATTCCATTATCATGAAATGATTTCACATCCTGCCATGTTCACACACGGAAATGCTAAAAACATTTTGGTAATCGGTGGTGGTGACGGTGGAACGGTTCGTGAATTTTTGCGCCATGAAGGAGTTGAAAAAGTAACGATGGTTGAGATCGACGGTGAAGTAATCAAAGCGTGTAAAGAGCATTTACCTACTATCGCAGCTTCATTCGACGATCCGAAATTGAATTTGATCGTTGGTGACGGAATTGCATTTGCAAGAGAAGCAGCAAACGAAGAATTTGACCTGGTAATCGTTGACGGATCAGATCCTGTTGGACCTGCAGAAGGACTTTTCTCCGTTGAATTCTACAGAAACTGTCACCGTATTTTGAAACCGGGAGGAATTTTGGTTGCACAAGGTGAATCTCCGAAATTCAATGAGCAGGCATTTACAGAATTAAATATCACTTTGCAACATATTTTCGGAAAAGAAAACGCACCTGTTTCCTTGTTCTTCGTTCCAACATATCCTACAGGAATGTGGAGCTTCCAATACGGTTTAAAAGGAAGTGCTCAGCCGAAAGCTGTTTCAAACGACTCTGAAATCGAGCAGTTTGTAAGCGCTAAAGGATTGAAATATTACAATTCCGATATCCACAAAGCTAGTTTTGCATTACCAAACTTCGTGAAAACCCTGATTAATGGATAATTCAACGAAGTTTGATCCGAACGGAGTAGGAATTGCAAACGGAAATATCTTCGGATTTCCCGTAGCGGAGGAAAATGCACAAATTGTCATTATTCCCGTTCCCTGGGATGCAACAGCTTCTTACGGAAAAGGAACGAGTGACGGACCAAAAGTAATCCTGGATGCAAGTACTCAATTGGACTTCTATCACCCACAATTGCCGGAAGCATGGAATACACAGGTTTTCATGACTCCGATTTCGGATGAAATGAAACAGATCAACGATCAGATGTGTATCGACACCGTTCAATACATTGGATTTCTGGAAGAAGGTGGTGAATTGGATGAAAACAGTCCGTTTCAGGAAGTACTTGATCAGGTAAATGCGACTTCAGATTTGTTGAGAAACAATTTAAAAGAACGCGCTTCCAAATTATTGGCTGAAAACAAAATTGTTGCTGTTTTAGGTGGTGAGCACAGTACTCCATTAGGTTTAATGGAAGCTTTAAGTGAAACCGGGCAATCTTTTGGAATTCTTCAAATTGATGCACATGCAGATTTGAGAAAAGCATACGAAGGATTCGAGCAGTCTCACGCAAGTATCATGTACAATGTACTTCAATCGTGTTCCAATCTTCAAAAGTTGGTTCAGGTTGGAATCCGCGACATCGCTCATTCGGAAGTACAGCTTTCGGATTCGGACCCAAGAGTAAAAACGTTTTACGACTGGGATTTGAAACGCGGGCAGTTCGAAGGTCAAACCTGGAAAGAACAAGTTGCCATGATTCTGAACGAACTTCCGGAACGGGTTTACATTTCATTCGATATCGACGGGTTGAATCCTGCTCTTTGCCCGAACACGGGAACTCCTGTTGTTGGCGGCTTTGATTTGGAACAGATCAATTATTTGTTCTTCCAATTGGTAGAATCCGGAAGAAAAATCATCGGTTTCGACCTGAATGAAGTCTCTCCCGGAAAAGAGGGAGATTGGGATGCAAACGTTGGTGCGAGAGCTCTTTGGAATCTCGTTTGTGCAACGGAAAAAAGCAGAAAAATAAACTACTGATATTCTACTCGTTTTTGAGTGCTGAACACCTGAAGAAAAATACTCTTCAGGTGTTTTTTTATTTATATATTCGTGTCGTATAACGGAAAGAAATGTTGAAAAACAAACTGGTATTTTTAGTAGTCCTATTTACTGTTCATTTTGCGGAACTTTCCACCGCTCAAAACATTACATTACAGGGAAGGATCAATACCAAACATTTTTCAATTAATGAATACGGAAGCGCCGGTCAGATCTGGACAGGTTTGCAAGCTGCAAACGGAAATGTGCTTTTCGGAAACAGACAAGACATCCTTTCTTTCAACGGAATTGAGTGGTCGAAAATCAAAACTGATACTGAAAAAACGAAAAAAACAATCCTTGAGAGCTGTGCAGAAACGTATGTTTCAAAATTGTATCTGGCTTCCGATGATCGCGTTTATGTTGGTCGGGAAAACAACTTCGGATACTTAGATTATTCCAGTAAAGGTGAACTCGTTTATTTTCCCATTTTTTGCGGCGGACTGAAAAACGATATCGGTCAGGTTTGGAATATTTTCGAACTGGGAGACAATTCCATTTTGTTTGTTGCTGAAAAAGGACTCTACATTCTGAAAAACAATAAAGCTGTCAGATTGGAAGTTCCTCCTGCTTTTCAGGAATTGGAGTGTAAAACTTCCTGCCGCATTCTGAATGGTTTTCTGTTAACCTACCAATCGAAAGCAGAATTCAAATCCCGAAAAGAAAACTATTTGTATTACGACATCGTCAATGCAAAGCTGAAAGAACTTCACCTGCCTCAATCTGTTCACATCAAAAACATTCGCGGAAGTTTTCAAATTGACAATACCTGGTACATTGTTGATGCGAAAAGCAAGATCTTCAGTGTCAAAAACAATTCCGGAGTACAGCAGTGGGATTCTGTTTCGCGCATGAAATTCCCTTGTCTGAGCAAGTACTTCGTAAACAGCGTGACGAAATCGGGAGATTATCTTCTGGTCAGTACCGAAAACGACGGCTTAGTGATCGGTGATGTTTCAGGAAAAATTATCCGGGAATACAATCTGCAGGACGATTTAGCAAATCTGACCATCAACCAGTCTTTTTTCGATACAGATTTCAACCTTTGGTTATGCCTCGGAAACGGAATTCAGTTTATTGAAACGGGTTCTCCTCTCTCCTATTTTCACAAAAACGAAGGCGTAAACTCCCAGATCGAAACCATTGATTTTAATTCTGGCATTCCGCTGATCGGAACGCACAACGGGGTTATTTCTCCGCAAATCTCAGGTTCAGGCAAGAAAATGCTTTCTTTCGGAACACTCAATGAGATTATTTTTGACATCGAAACGATCAAAACACGTTCGGGAAACAAATCCATGGTCATCGGCTACAACGGCGTTTATGATCTGAATACACTTACTAAAAAAGAAGTTTCTGCATCTTATCAATATGCCATTGCTTTTGAGAAAGATCCCAAAGATCCCAATTCGATTTACCTGACACTTGAAGGAGGTTTGGCAAAACTAAGCCTGCTTCCGGATGGAAAATGGGAATACACGGAATTGGTTGGCGATGCCGGCGGAGAAACGGTGAGTCTCACCTATCTTCAGGATAAAATCTTTTTCAGCATTCGCTCCAAAGGAATTGGCGTTTACGATCTGAAAACAAAGAAATTCAAGATTGTAACGATTCCAAGTCTCAGCAAAGAAGACCAAAACAATAATTTCTACGTAGAAGAATTCAAAGGACAAATCTTTGTTGGAACCGCAAACGGTATGTTTGTATTCGACGATTCCTTGAATAAAATCATTCCTTTTGAACCTTCAAAGGCTCTGAAAATCAAAAACTACAAAAACACCATTCACCGGATCATCAATGTGAACGATGAACAGCTTTGGGTAGTGATCTATCAGGATAAAAAAGATGGAAAATTCGAGAATATTTTCGGCTGGTTTGAAAAGAAGGGAAAACAATGGGAATGGGTTTCCTGGCCTTTGGCAGGACTCAAAAATGCAGGATTAGTCTTCGCGGTAGAGAAAAATCCTTTAACCAATGAAGTGTGGATTGGTGCAAACGACGGCTTGTTTGTCCTGAATCTGGATGCTATCCGCAAAAATAGAAATTCATTCAAGGTACAGATCGATCGCTTTGAAGTAAACGGAAAAACATTCCTGTATGACGTTGCTAAAAGCAAAAAACAGGAAGGATTGGATTATGCGCAAAACTCATTCAAGGTAATCTTTCATGCCAATTCATTCTCCTGTATCGGACCAACTTTGTTCAGCTACAAATTAGAAGGATTCAGTGACCAATGGTCGCAATGGTCTCCTTTGAACTTTGCCAATTTCGAGAAAATTCCGGAAGGAACTTACACCTTTAAGGTCAAAGCGAAATCTGCTTATGGGATTGAAAGTGAAATCCTGACTTATGAAATCGTCGTTTTCCCTCCGTGGTACCGCACTGTTTGGGCATATGTTTTCTACCTCATTTTATTGATTTTCCTCATTTATTTTGTGGTTCAACTTTCCACTCAGCGAGTTAAAAGACAAAACCAGAAACTGGAAGAAACCGTTCAGGAAAGAACCAAAGAAATTGCAGAACAAAACCATCAATTGGAGATTCAAAAAGAAGAAATTACCGCAAAAACAATGGATATTCTCGACAGTATCCATTACGCGAAGCGGATTCAATCGACCATTCTTCCTACTACTTCACGTTTGAACGAATTATTCAAACAGCATTTCGTGTTCTATCGTCCGAAAGACATTGTTTCCGGAGATTTTTACTGGGCAAGAGAAGTTCAGGGCAAGGTCATTTTCTCTGCAGTTGACTGTACCGGACACGGAGTTCCGGGAGCTTTGGTAAGTATTGTCGGTAATAACGGCCTACTGAGAGCAATCAATGAGTTCAAATTGACGGAACCGAATGACATTCTGAATAAACTGAGAGAGATCGTAATTGATGCTTTTAGAGTGGAAGGTCAATTGGATGTGAAAGACGGAATGGACATCGCGCTTTGTTCCATCGACCAGCAAACAGGACTCTTGAAATTCTCCGGAGCAAACAACGAATGTGTCATCATCCGAAACGGTGAAATCATCGAATTGAAACCAAACAAACAGCCAATCGGATTGTTTATTGACGCAAAACCCTTCAGTCAGCAGGAATTCCAATTGCAGCATGGCGACTGCGTTTATCTTTACACGGACGGATACGTTGATCAGTTTGGAGGAGAACGGCTGAAAAAATTCAAATCAAAGCCCTTTAAGGCATTTCTTTCCACGATCTATCAAATGGATATGGAAGATCAATACAAAGAGATACAGCGAACTTTTGATACCTGGAAACACGACGTGGAACAGGTAGATGATGTGTGCGTATTTGCAGTAAAATATTTAACATCATCACATGAAAGCTAAATGGCCTGCGTTACTGGCTTGGGTGTTTTTGGCACTCCTTGTTCTCCTATTTTTGGGTTGGAGTGAATTTTCCTGGAAACTAACCAAAGTTCTTCCCTACCTCATTAGCTGTATTTTCCTGTTTTTCCAGTTCTTAACGGTTAGCAGAATCAGTTCGAAACCTTTTCGTCTGATCAATATTTCGCTGCTTGTTGTACAGATTTTGTTTTTAGGTTCTTTCCTGCTTTCTCTGGTAGAAATCGGGCAAATCTGGAAATTAAACATGTTGTTCCTGCTTGCAGCAACACACGTTTATTTACTCGACCTCAATAATCGCTTTATCCAAAGAAGGTTATTTTCCAAATGGCTTTTATTGATTTTGCTTGGAATCAGTTTAATTGCATTCCTGCTGATTGACAAATCTCCGTACTTAATGAATGTTGGTTTCATCAGCGCCATGCTGTCAGGTTTGATCGTACTGATGAATATTTTTCTGTTTAATCCGAAAAGAGAAGAACGAAGCAACTAACTCATACCTTCTTTTTTAACATTGCCTTAAAAAAGAAGCAAAAAAGCGCTAGGCTTGTACTCGAAAAACCTATAAACTACGTGGCATTTCGCGAAAGCATTCAAAACTCGTCCGGCCGCTAAAAAGCGTTGGACTCAAACAACGAATGCTTTATTTCGCTTCATTTACTTGTTTACAACGGTTTTCAGCGTAAGAGCCTTGTTTAAATCCGGGTCCAGAGAACGGTTTTAGCACCTGAACAAAATCCAAGAGAATGTTTTCTTTCGAAGGAGAATCAAAGCTTCATTCTGGAAGTGAGCGTTAAAAGGATAAGTTACGAAGTATGAATCTTCGAAAAGTGCTTGTCATTTGGATGGAGCGCAGCGTAATCCGTTCTTTTCGTAAAGATTCAACAAGTAACTTGTCCTTAGCGAACGGCTTTGAATGAAGCTATGCGTTTTTTGGTCCTTTTTGAGGCTATGGTCAAAAAGGACAAAGAATAATCAATCTCCTTTCACATACGTCCCGATCGCGTAAAGTCTCTTCAACCAATACTCGGATTCTTCAATATTGGTAATAATCACTCCTTTACTGGAACTTGCGTGAATCATCGTCAAAGGCTCTCCTTTAGCGGAAACAATAATCCCGACATGGGAAATTCCTGAACCGTTATTAAAAAATACCAGATCTCCTTTTTGAGCATTCTTCTGTTTCACTTTCACTGAAGAGTTGTATTGGTCTTCCGCCCTTCTGCTCAATGTCACTTTAAACTCTTTCATCACATAAGTCGTAAATCCGCTGCAGTCGAAGCCATTTGCGTCTACTCCTGCCCATTTATACGGAACTCCTACATACTTCTTCGCGTACTTGATAATTTCTTCCCGTTCTTTACTCGTTGCAGCAGTTTCCTTAATTTCCGGTGCATCTACTACCGGAGCCTGAATTTCTCCTGGAACGTCCAAATCAGGAATCCGGTCGAATAATCCGAATAAAATCTGCTGGATTTCATCATATTTTGCCTGTTTTCCTTCTGATTTATACGCCAAAGCTTTTTGTACCAGATCTCTTTTCAATTGGGAAACGTGATTCAAATGTGTATTAAACACTTTAATTCCGTCGGGAGAAGCCAGAACCATGCTGAACAGTTCGCGGGCTTCCTGAAGTGCTTTCGGGTGGAATTGCGCCCACAAACCCTGGTCAGCCAATTGAAACAAAGCCAGACTTTTGTAAAACTCCGGTTTGTAGGAATAATCGTAATCCGGTTGGTCCAGCAAACGATTGGCTCTGCGCAAAACCATTTTATAATGTCCTTGCTCATACAAAACCTCCAGCTTATCCAAAGCCTTTACCTGTCCGAAAGATGTAAGCGAAACAAAGCTCACACAGACCGCCAACAATACATTTTTTATCTGCTTCATAACTGATGTATACGTCTTAAAATTACAAAAAGACCTCCTTTGCATCCTGAATAAAAGACCAACATCCGATTGTTCGTAACTCAGTATTCAAATTATCTTTTTTTAACAGGAATCAGCAACTTAGGATGTACCTGACAAGCTGTTTGAACGTTTTATCCTTATATTAGTATTCTCAAGAAAATTGTATGAAACACTATAGCGTTTTGTTGATACTTGGATTAAGTATCCATTCATTTGTATCTTCAGCTCAAAAGGTTCCGACTGAACCCAAATCTCCTTCAAACGGGCAGCGTTTGGACGAAATTTTCATGTATGTCGACAAACTCTATGTAGATCCGGTCAATGACAAAGAACTCATGGATGCCGCGATCGTAGGAATGTTGGAAAAACTCGACCCGCATACGGTTTATATTCCCAAAGAAGAAGTAGATGCAGCGAATGTTGCCATCGACGGAAGTTTTGTTGGAATCGGTGTTCGCTTTCAAATCCTGAAAGACACATTAATGGTTGTGGAAACAATTGTTGGCGGTCCGTCGGAAAAACTGGGGATTCGTGCAGGAGATAAAATTGTATCCATTGACGGAGTAAATGTTGCCGGAATCGGTTTGAAAAACAATCAGGTTCGTGAAAAACTCCTTGGAGAAATGGGAACAAAAGTTCGTGTGGATATCATGAGAAAAGCTCAGAAGAAGCCAATCAATTATGTCATTACAAGAGATAAAGTTCCGGTAAATTCCGTGGATTGTGCTTACATGGTGAGCCCGAAAATCGGTTATCTGAAACTGACATCTTTCTCCCGCAGTTCGCACGAAGAAATCAAAAAAGGAGTGGAAAAACTGAAAAGTCAGGGAATGGAAAGTCTGATTCTCGATCTTCAGGGAAATGGCGGTGGATTGCTTTATGCTGCACAGTTGATTGCCGATGAATTCCTGTCTGAAAACAAATTGATCGTTTACTCGGAAGGTCGTTCACAACCGCGTCAGGATTTGAATGCAGGAAGAAAAGGATCCTGGGAACAAGGAAAAGTAGTTGTTTTGATCGACGATAATTCAGCTTCCGCTTCCGAAATTCTATCCGGAGCAATTCAGGATTGGGACAGAGGTTTGGTGGTAGGCCGAAGAAGCTACGGAAAAGGATTGGTACAAAGACCCATCGATCTTTCTGACGGTTCGCAGATGCGTTTAACCATCGCGCGTTACTTCACTCCTTCCGGACGATTCATTCAAAGACCTTACGAAAACATCAGTGATTATAAAAATGAATACATGAGACGTTTTATGCACGGTGAATTTTCTCACATCGACAGTATCAAACTTCCCGATTCATTGAAATTCGAAACGAGAATTACCAAAAGACCTGTTTATGGTGGCGGCGGAATCATGCCGGATTTCTTCGTTCCAATCGATACTTCCGAGATTACAGACCTGTACAGATCAACGGTTCAAAACGGTTCATTCACCAGTTTTCCTTTGACTTATGTAGACAAAAACAGAGACGATTTACATAAAAAGTATGAAACGGTTGACCAATTCATTGCCAATTTCGTTGTAGACAAAAAATTGATGGACGAATTCTTTGCTTACAATAAAAAGGAAAACAAGGATTTTGAATTGAAAGAAGATCAGTACAAAATCAGTAAGAACATTATGGAACTTCGTTTGAAAGCGACCATTGCAAATGATCTTTTCGGAATCGAGGCGTTCTATAAAGTCTATAACCAAAAGAATGAAATTCTACAAAAAGCAATTCAATTGCTTGAATCAAATGAATACGACAAACAAAAACTTGCATTAAACTAATATGAAAAAGAGAAGTTTCTTTATTGCCCTTTTATTTATTGGCGGAACTCTGGGCGCTTGTGCGGACAACACCGAAAAAACGGAAAGTGATGGTAATCTGGTCATGGAAGTTGCCGATGATCCGGAAACAATCAAAGCAAACGAAAAAGCTTTAGAAGAACTAAAAGAACAGCAAAAAGCCGAAGCAGAATCCATAACGTCTATGAAAATAGATAAGGAGATCCACGATTTCGGTAAAGTGAAGGAAGGAGTTGAGAATCACTGTACTTTCTTAGTAACAAACACAGGAACGAAACCATTGATTCTTTCGGATGTGAAAGCTAGCTGCGGCTGTACAACTCCAAGCAAACCTGAAGGTCCGATCGCTCCGGGGAAATCTGATAAAATTGAAGTTGGATTTAAACCGAACGGAAAAGGTGTCGGCGAAAAAACAATTACTGTTACTGCAAACACAGAACCGAGAATCACGGTTTTAAAAGTAAAAGCAGACGTACAATAAAAAATAAGGGCGGAAAAATTTCCGCCCTTATTTTTTTATCAATTATATAAGTCCTTTTAACGTGGCCGATTTTTTAGCATAAGCTTCCAAAGCCGTCTTCGTTGCCTCTTTCAACTTACTGTATCCTGTAATGATTGCGGTGACATCTTCATCAATATTTCCGTTGTATTTCAATTGTTTCGGAGCATTTTCCTGAATCAACAATCTTAAGAAACGATATTCCACATTTCCGTCGTTGGATTTAATTTCGGACTCCAATGTTTTTTTACCGGTGTTGAACAGATCCATTTTTGCTTTCGCTGTTTTCTGAAACTGAGCCGCTTTCATTTGCAATGCTCCTTTAAAAGCTTTCAACTCGGAAGACTCCTTTATCTTCTCCAAAGCATCCAACTGTTTTTGAACAGATTCTTTCGAATCACCCGCCAAAGCATTGTAAATTGATTTGCGATCCAATTGCGCATACGAATTCAACCCTAAAAAACAAACCATCATTAAAACCAAAACTCTCATTCCGAATATTTTTGTGCAAAGATACCTTTTAATTGAAAATCCAAAAAATGGAAAAGTGAGAAGCATAAAAGAAGAGAATTCACCAGCACTTCTGACTTTTACCTTTTCAATTTTGAATTCTCCCTAACAAATCGTGTTCCAAACTCCGACAGCTCGTTCTTTCGAATGTTTTCCGAAATTTGATTAAATTTATAAAACACAAATTTTACAAGATGTTCATCGAAATCAATCCGGATAATATTGACAATCGTTTAGTGCAGCAAGTGGTTGACGAATTAAAAAAAGGAGGAATCATCATCTTCCCTACTGACGCCGTTTATGCCGTTGGATGCGATGTAATGAATAAGAAAGCATTGGCAGAACTTGCCAAATGGAAAGATGTGAAGTTGTCAAAAGCCAATTTCTCCATCATTTGCTCGGATCTGAGTCAGGTTTCCGAATACGTCAAGCAATTAGACCGCAATACGTTTCGTTTATTGAAGCATTACCTGCCCGGGCCTTTTACGTTCATTCTCGATGCAACAAACGAAGTTTCCAAATTGTTTGATTCAAGTAAAAAAGAGATCGGGATTCGTATTCCGGATAATAAAATTGTAGCCGCTATCGTAGAGAAATTAGGAAATCCAATGGCCGTAACTTCCCTGCACGATTCGGAAGACGAGATCATGGATTATTTTGTAGATCCTGCAGCCATTTATGAACGTTACGATGACGAAGTAGCGATCATTATTGATGGCGGACCGGGTAAGCTGGATGCATCGACAATTGTTGACTGCACCAATGGAAATGCTGAAATTATACGTCAGGGAGTTGGTCAGATTGAATTATGATTTATGATACTCATTATAGATTGCGGGAGTTCTAAAACTCCTTTGATTGAATCCGTTGTTTATGAACACATGGATACACGGGTCGTTCCTCTTTTTGATTTTAAGCGGGAATTGCATCCTGATGCACTGGGTTTTATCATTTCGGGTGCTCCGATCCTGATTACAGAAGTGGATACAGAACCGTATCTGGAACAGTTTGAGTGGATCAAAACCGAAGAAAAACCCATCCTGGGAATTTGTTTCGGACACCAGATGCTGGGTCTGACTTTTGGCGCACTTTCGAACCGTCAGCGGGAAGACCGCGATTGGCAAACCGTTGAAGTCATTGCCGATTGTCCGCTTTTCAATAAGCTCCCAACCGAGATCGAACTCATGGAAGATCATTGCGAAGCCATCAGTATTCCGAAAGATTTCATTCATGTGGCTGTTTCAGATGCTACTGTCAACGAAGCAATGATGCATCATTCCAAACCTTTCTACGGAGTTCAGTTTCATCCTGAAGTCTCTGGAAATCATGGCGCAATCATTCTTGAAAACTTTGTTCATATTTGCGAAGATCATAACTCTTAAATCAGGAATTAAATCCCGACTTTTGGTTCATGTTATTTAATCGTATTTGGATTGGATTTTTCCTGATTGCCTTTTTGGTTGGGACAAGTAAGTTGATATTCTGGCAAGACCTGGATATTTACAAACGCATGATGGAAGCCTTGTTCGCTTCTGCAAAATCAGGGTTTGAAATATCTTTAGGACTTACGGGCGCTTTGTGCTTTTGGCTTGGATTCATGCGAATCGGGGAAAAAGGCGGAGCTGTTCAGTGGCTTTCCAGATTAATTTCACCTTTATTTGTTCGCATTTTCCCTGAAATTCCTAAAAATCATCCGGCAGCAGGTTCGATCATGATGAATTTCAGTGCGAATATGCTTGGATTGGATAATGCCGCAACTCCTTTAGGCTTGAAAGCAATGCAGGAAATGCAGGAACTGAATCCTGACAAAGAAACGGCATCTAATGCTCAAATCATGTTTCTGGCTCTGAATACCGCGGGTTTAACAATCATTCCGGTAAGTGTTCTTGCTATTCGCTCTCAATACCTTTCTGAAAATACAACGGAAGTATTCCTTCCGATTCTGATTACGACTTTCTTATCCGCTTTGTTTGCGCTGATCATCGTTGCTATTAAACAGCGGATCAAATTAATAGATCCTGTTGTTATTGCCTATTTTCTGGGAGGTTTAGGCTTCGTATCGTCGCTGTTACTCTGTTCATTCTGGTTTCCGCAATACACCGAAATCATTTCCAATGTCATGGGGAATGGAATTTTGTTCGGAATTATTATTTTATTCCTGATACTGGCGATTCGCAAGAAAGTAGTTGTTTACGAAGAATTCATTGAAGGCGCTAAAGAGGGGTTTCAGGTTGCAATTACCATTGTTCCGTACGTTATCGCTATTCTATGTGCCATTGGATTGTTCAGAGCTTCCGGAGCTTTGGATGCAATCCAGGAAGGATTGGTTTGGTTCTTCACTGTGATCGGAATGGTTCATACGGAGTTCGTAGAAGCCCTTCCTGTTGGATTAATCAAACCATTCAGCGGATCAGGCGGACGTGCAATGATGCAAAGTATTATCGAATCCAATACAACTGCATCCATTAAAGGCGTAGATACTTTTGTTGCAAAAATTGCCGCAACCATGCAGGGCGGAACGGAAACCACTTTCTATATTCTGGCGGTTTATTTCGGTTCGGTGAAAATCAAAAACACCAGATATGCGGCCGGCGTCGGACTGATTGTTGATGTAATCGGAATTATTATTGCTATCTTAGTTTCCTATCTGTTTTATCATGTCCCTGCTGTAAAATGAATTGGTTTAAACGCGTATTCGGGAAGGAGCCTTTAGAAGAGAAAAGGAAAAAGGCGGAAGTGAAGAAAGCAAATATTGAATTTGCGGAATTCAACTACCCCACCAAGATCATTCTGGCCTGGATCAAGGCTTTGGAAGGACATAAAGACCTTCAGAAATTCCTGTACGAAAACGGTTACGAAGAAATTTTCTTTCTGAATCAGGCTCTTACCTTGAAACAGGAAGCCAGAGATTGGCTCATGAAAAACGGATACCCGCATTTAATGGCTTTTGTGAACGCTGCCGAGGGAAATGAAAGCGCTCAGCATTGGCTTCAGGTTCACGGATTCGAGTTTCTCTATCAAGCCTCTATTGCAATCGACGACGACGAAGCCGGATTCAAATGGCTGAATCAGAACACAGATGAATTTCTATTCGGTTTGATCAAAACGATCAAAAAAGTAAAAGATCAGATCGAGTTCAACCACAATGACATGTATTCTTTCGGAAAAGACCTTTAAAATGATTACACTGCGTTTAGCAACAATAAAAGACATTTCAATTATCCAGGAAATCGCTGAAAGAACGTGGTTTGTTTCCTATCAGGGAATCATTTCTTCGGAGCAGATCAGATTTATGCTGGACAACATGTACAGCACATCCAATATTGAGAAATCAATTCTCGACCCGCATCAGGCATTCTGGCTGGCAGAAAAAGACGATGTCGTTCTGGGCTTTTGTGGAATCGAACACGATTATCCTGAAGCAAATTTCACGCGCATTCATAAATTGTATATTCTTCCGGATACTCAGGGAATGGGAATTGGAAAAATCCTGCTCAACCATGTCGGAAAAGAAGCTCTGGCTCATGGAAATCAGCACTTGCATCTAAATGTCAACAAACACAATAAAGCCGTTGAATTCTATCAAAGATTGGGCTTTTCTGTGGCTCATGAAGAAGTACTGGAAATCGGAAACGGGTATATAATGGATGATTTCGTGATGACCAAGTCGCTTTAACAGTTCAAAAAGTGGAATGGTTAAAAAGGTTCAAGATATGCCAGGTCTGTCGAAGTATGAACTTTTGAACCAGACATATCAATACATTTTCTATCTTTATTAAAAACGGAGTTATGAATTATTTAGCTATTGGATTGATCTCACTTGGTATTCTGGCCTCATGTTCCGAAACAGGAAACGGTACACTTACAAAAACCCGCAATATGGAATTCAATTGCGATAATGATTTCAAACTGACTTTTCAGGAAAGCACTGTTATTACAGCGAGTGACAGTACAACCAAGATCAAAGTTTCGGTAAAAAGCCCCTCACTGAACAGTGAATATGACATGAAACAGGCACGTGCAGCAAGCGGTGTAAAGTACGAAACAAAAGACGGGAAGTTCTACTTCTGGGAACACCAGGGAGAATTTACTTTCGGGACAGAAGACTCTACTTATTGTCTGTGTAAGTAAAGAAGTTCAAAGGACTCAAAACTTACTTTCGACGCTTTTTGAAGGACACTTTTAATACTAAAAAGCTCATAAGCGATGCCGAAATAAACAAGAGATCGAAGAAAAAAGAAAAAGGCGGAACAATCATCACTCCCGGCATCAGGGAATTATTCAAACCAGAAGGAATCACAAACAACAATTCCATTCCAAGTATCAGGAACACCACAAACAAAACTGAAGTAAGTATCAAAGGTGGCAGATAAGAAATAATCGTGTAATCGGTTGCCTTTTTATCCCGGCAGTTGTACGCAATAGCCGGAATACTTGCAATAAAGAAAGTACTCACCATTCCGTGTAACGATTCAGCACCCAACAAAATCTTACCTCTTAACCCCGCGTATGTATTTAAGAAACCTACGATGTCCATGTAGCAAAAAGCTGCCAATATCAGGATTAAAACACTTAAAATACTGACAAGTCTTCGAACCGCTCGATCGGTACTTTTTGGAGCTACCGGGTTCAGGTCGTCGATTAATTCAGATTCGTTCATTACCAATTCGGGTGGAATTCAATAGCAGTTGCTCCTTTTCCGTATTCCAGAAAATCGGCATCATACACTTCAATTTGATCCTGCTGTGCCAGATAAGTCCGGATTTCGTTTTTCAAAACACCTTCTCCCACTCCATGAATCACCACAAGTTTGTGAATCGATTGATTTTTGGCTTTTTTAAAGGTTGCCCGGAATTCTGCCATCTGTTTCATCAAAATCTCTGTATTCGACATTCCCTGCGTTGATTCAAGGATTTCTTCGATATGCAGATCTATTTCCCAAATGGTACGCGGCTTTCGAACTCCTGTTCGCTCTTCAATGATCCGGAAAGTTGTTTCGGGTTCCAAATCTTCTTTGGAAATTGAAATTTCATCATCGGCATATTTTTCGGAATGAATAAATACCAACTCGTTTATCGGAAACCAACGGTCGAAGCCTGAATCGTCTGAAACAAGCGCTCTGTTCGGCTCCAGATTTATAATAATGCCATCTCCTTTTTCGTATAAAAAAGAAACTTTTTGCCCAATCTTAAACATAGATTTTATTAAAGAATCCCTGATTCCACATCAGGTAGATTGGCCCAAAAATAGCCAAAAACCAGCCAATAATCACCATGATTTTCATAAAGAGAGTAACGTCCTGATCCATCGGAGGAACAAGCATATTCTTTACTTCATTGGCTACTACGGTTTTGGTTTCTTCTCCTTCCATGTTTTCCACAAATCTGCGTAAACCCGGAGTATGTTCCAAAACGTGATTTTTGACAAAATGATAAGATCTGTCTGAAAGATTATCGTAAGTCGAATTGAAGTTCACTTCGTCTTCTTTCAAACCTTTGTGAATTAAATACCGACGGTGCAGACTTCTGACCTGAAATCCCATCAAAAAGCCAAATACCATAATCACGTACCATTCCATAAAGTAACCGATTCCAATCAGGGTCAGGGAAGAAATGAATGAAAACACGACCTGAAACAATTCGATTTTCTCAAAAAACAAGATACTCAGCATTCTTCCTCCGTCCAGAGGTAAAATCGGAAGTAAATTCAAAATATTTACCGCAAAAAGCAGTAAAGCGGTCTCCATCATCCACGGAACCTGGTAATTCATTCCCAATAACCAAAGTCCGATTCCGATAATGATTCCGGGAAATGGCCCTGCCATAACAACCATCAAGCTTTCCCGCTGCCGGTAAGCATCTTTTTGCCCGTGTACGAAAGCTCCCATCAAAGGAACAAACAACATGCGCACATTTTCGTATTTGTACAATTTCATGAACAAATAATGACCTCCCTCATGAATAATCAAAACAGCGATCAGCTCCAAAAGAAAAACAAGCTGATTGTCGAAAAACAACAAAAAGCTAAGAGCAAACAGCAATAAAGAAAATACGGTCACGGCAATATGGCCTTGCCGGATCGGCTCCTTTTCCAAAAACGGTTTTGGCGGGTACAGAGAATTTAAGTCGTTGTCCATAATGATACTAATGTACGAAATTCCTTTTTCAGAATCAATTATCAGACCAATAAATCGGTGATTCTTTTTGCCAAATAATCAGCTTTTTATCATCGCTGTAGCTTGCAAAGGAAAGTTCATCAATGAAAACAATGCCATTCACGGATCGATTGTGTCCGCCCTGTTTAAATTCAATGCGTTGTTCTACTTTGGAGAAGTCTTCGTTCCAGACTTTAATGGTCTTATCAAGAGAAGCTGTCACAAACTGATTTCCAAGCATGATTAATTTGTAAATCGTTTGATAATGTGCCGGAATCCGTTTGATTAATTGATACTCCAAACTGCTGATTACGATATGTGCATCTCTTCCTGCAGTAATGATTCTCCCGGAAGCTTCATCAACAAAGACCACATTACTCCCCAATTCATTGGGTTCCCACGAGGCAATTTCATTCCATGTATCACAGGAAAATACTAAAATTCCTATGAGCTGTGTGCTTACAAAGCAGAGATTGTCTTTCCGAACTATCGTACGGATTTTTCCGGCTGCCAAAGGCAGATGTAAAACGCGTTTACCCGATTCCAGTTCCAGAATCAGTAAATTCCCTTCGGAATCTCCTCCGATGAGCCAGTTTTTGTCCAAATCAATACAAAGGGAAAACCAGGCGTTTCCAAAGAAATTGTGTTCCCACAAAACGGTTTTTGTCCGGGTATCAATTCCCAGTAAAGTTCCGTCTGTGCAGCCAATAAAACAAAAAGAGCTTTTCGCTTCGAGCGCATATGCCGCATGTTCCAATTTGACCGTAAAGGATGAATCCTGCAGATTGGTCGTCAGATCCCAACGCGTCACATACTTGTCACCTGAAGAGCTGTAAAGAAAACTTCCATCCCAGGAAGCCGCATAAATCGGCCCGGCATGGCCATTCAATACAACCTTCGACCGAAACATTATGCTTCTTCTTCCTCAGGCTCGTCTGAATCGACTTGCTTCAATCGTTGGGCATAATCTTCCGGAAGGAAATCGAAGAAGGTATCTCCTCTTAAACCCAAACGAAGACATTCCAAGGGAATCACTTCATTCGGAGCAATGTTTCCTAAATTCACATTTGCACCAAACAATTTGATGAACCAAACCTGTTGATTTTTCTGCGGAGCTTCCCACAAAATATCTTCGGGCTTCACTTTCGCAATAATTTTATTGATCAGCATCGTGTGCGCAGTTCCATTCGGGCGAAAAACACCTACATTTCCTGCTTCACGTCCTTCTGCAATCACTTTCCATGATCCGGCTTCCAATTCAGAGCTCATCATTTTAATCCATCTTCCCGGACTAATCAGAATCCCTGAATCTTTTGAACCTACTTCAGAAAGAACGGTTCTTGTTTTTGCCATGCGCTGAATCAACTGCAATTTCTCATCGTGATTCAAAATAATCGAACCATCAGAAATTTCAGCTAAATCCAAATCGTATTTATCTAACAAACGCAGGTAATCTTCAAAACGACCACGTGCATGGTATGCTTCGAAAAGAGTTCCTCCAAAATAAGGCCTTAATCCTGCAGAACGATATAATTTGATTTTTTCTTCTAAATTGTTTGTTACATACGCTGTTCCGAAACCAAACTTTACAATGTCGGTTAAATGTCCGTTCGCTTCAATGAAGCTTGCTGCTTCAGTCAAACTCAGACCTTTATCCATCATCATAGTAATCCCATTTTTACGTGGTTGTTTGGTGCGTTCCGGAATATGAGGTAAATTAAAATTCATTCTTAGTAAAATTGGTATATTGAATTTGTGTCAAATTAAAACACTTATGAGCGTGTCAAATTTACTAATTCTTGAACATCCGCCAATTCAGGATAGCGAATAAAAACATCTTTTGTTTTTTCCGGATCTTTATTGAAGGACTCAACTAACACTAATTTAGCACCTTCCGTGTTTCCGGATACCCAATTCATATAAATAACCGGTAAGATGGAGAAAAACAACTGGTGCTGCAGAATGTAGTTCTCAACAAAGGTTCTTGCATCTCCTACCCGATGCTCCAGCAAATAATCTACATAATCGAAAAAGCAATCCTCATTTGCAGGATCCAGAGTCAGACAAGCCAGATAGGCTTCTTCTGCTTCCTCCAGCAATTCCGCGTTCTCTAAAGCTCCTGCATAGACATGATAATATCCGTCCATGTTTGGCTCCAACTCCAATGCTCTCTCAATATAATGAAGACTTTCTTTTGGTTTTCCTTCCAAATCTTTCACGATTCCAAGTCCCAGCCACGCTTCGCCCAAAGTCGGAGCCAAAGAAAGCGCCTTCTGGTAGAAATCCCATGCAATGTTCAGATTATTCAATTGTTCATTGGCTTCACCCAAATAACAATAAGTCAACGGATCATCTCCGTCTATTTCGATACAGCGCTCAAAGGACTCAATTGATTCCTGATACTGTTCGATGGTCAGCTGTGCATTCCCCATATTGAAGTATGCAGGAGAAAAGCGGTCATTAATTGCAACACAATATTCATAGGCCGTAATCGCATCCTGGAATTTTTCTTCTTTCGAGTAAGTGTTTCCCAAATTATACCATGCGGTAAAAGAATACGGATTATCGTCCAGAAATCTTCTATATGTTTGAATGGCCTGAGCATTGTTTCCCAACTGGTCAAAACAAAAAGCCAATTCATACAAAGCTCCTTCGTTTTTAGGATTGGATCTCATTGCTTCTTCCAACACTTCAACGGCAGCTTTAAAATCTTTTAATTGTTCCAGTTCGGTTGCCAGATCCAGATAAATTTCGTCTTTTTCTTCTCTGTCTGCCAATTCCAGGGCGCGACGAAAGAAAGCAACCGCACGTTTACTATCGCGCAGCTGGCTAAAAATTGCAGCCTTCGTCAGAAACAATTCCATGGATTCGGAATCGATCTTCTCAGCAGAATCCAATAATTCCAAAGCTTCCTTCAACTTCCCCAGTCCGGATAAAGCCTGAGCTCTTCGGATCTGAAATAAAGTATTGAAAGGATATTGCTGAATCCCGACTTCTGCAGCCAGTTCTCCTTTGGAATAATTCCCATTCATCAAATAATGGTCAATGATTGCTTCTAAACGGTCACTGTCAAAAAAACCCACCGAATTCGACGCCAACTGCTCCTCAAAACGAGCCAAATCGTCATTCAGGTGATTCTCAAAGTTGTCATTATCGTCTTCCCAGTCAAACATACATTTTATTGAGTTTCTATAAAATTAGCGAAAATTAGAGGAGGCTTCGAAAGAATTAGGAAAGTTTATGAACAGGTTATTAATAATTACGCGTGTCAAATTGGAATGCCAAACCCGGAATTCCGGGTACTTCTATAACGTAAAAGAAGGTTTTGTATTGTTACTTATTCACCGGTATTCGGAGGAATAAAACTCTCTCACTCAAACGGACACGAAAGGGGAATAAAAACAAAAATCCCCCTGCCATTACTGACAGAGGGATTTCTAATTATTTATAGAATCTTAGTTCTTCACGAAACGTGTGCTTGATGTTTGTCCGTTATTAGTCAAACGAACTACATAAACACCAGATGTAAAGTTGCTAACATCTACAGATTCTGTACCTGTAACAGAAGAAGTGTAAACTACTTTTCCGAACAAATCAACGATTGTCAATTCAGCAACTGCATTTTTATCAGTCAACTCAATTGTAACGCTGTTAATTGCTGGGTTTGGATAAAGTGTTGCAGTTGTAGCTGACAACTCGTCTAATCCAACAAAAGAGTAAGCAAGGATCACTTTTCCTAAGATGTTGTTATCAACTGAATCGATGTTTTTCAATTCAACTTCACCTGTTGATCCGAAGTTGTAAACATTGTTCACATAAAGTGCTTCAACATCCTGAGTGAAAGCTTTCATTGTTGTTACAGCATATGGAGCCCACAATGCGTAAGCAGCACTTGATCCTGTTTTCTCATCCAATACGATGTAGTTTCCTAAGTTCGTGTTGAATGTGTTTTTCTCAGCTGCAGTTGCACCACCGATTGTAATATCAGCAAATGCAGGAGTGTTTACACCGTAATGGTCAGCAAAAATAATTGCAGTACCACCGTTAGCTGCTCCAGCTGCAAATGTGTTTCCTGTGATTTCGATTTCATCAGAGTAAGTATTTCCCTGAACACCGTTCGTCATCAACTTCGTGTTTGCCATAATAGAGATAAACCCGTTAGCAGTTGATTTCGGAGTGAATACGTTTGCATCCAAAGCAACATTCTGAGACGCCATGCTCAATACACCGATTTTAGAGAACGCTTCGATTGTGTTATCGTAGAAGTCTACAGAACCGTTTTCAATTGCACGGATGTCAACTACTGCATACAAACTGTCAGAAGTCATGCTTGCGTTCATATCAGCAGCAGAGAATGTGTTGTCAAACACTTCAAACTTAGCATTGTTACGTGGATAGTTCAACATCGTGATACCGTTGATATCATTTGATTCGATTGTCAAATCAGTCATTACGTTTGCAGTTTGAATCGCGTAGTATGCCTGGATGTCGTTATTCGCGATCAATCCACCCGGAGCGTTTGTAGAACCTGAACCTAAGTAGATTCCACGACCAAATACGTTATAAGTTGCATCTAGCGCAGCAATTGTGTTGTCTGTAATTGTAACAGTATCTGTCTGACCGGCAGCAGAACTTAATTGTACGGCAAAAGCAGACCATACCATTCCTTCTGAATCCAAAGCAGCTTGTGAAACGAAATCGTTGTTTTTAACTGTCAGGTGATTGAAATTATTTGCAGTTGAAACAATTCCCTTGATTCCTGAAGTTGCAGTTAAATTCATAGAGAATTCCAATCCGTTGATTACAACGTTTTCAGCATTCACGTCGATTACGTTTGCCTGGTTTGTTTCAATAAACGGCTTGTTCCCTAAAGAAGTACCTGTCAAAGTCAAACCGTCTTGAGTAATGTTCAATACACTTGTCAAAGCGTAAACTCCCGGAGAAACGATTACTGAATCTGCATCAATTGCAACAGAAAGTGCATGAGCGATTGTCAAACAAGGGCTTCCTGGCAATGTACAGTCATTTGAAGTATCGTTACCTGTTGTAGCAACATAACGGTTATCTCCGGCAGACTTGATGATTACTTTTCCTAATACTGCATTTTCCAATACATCGTGGTTTTTCGCTTCGATTGCGTTGAAGTCAACCAAACCGTAGTTGTTATTGATAGCCAATGCTTCTACATCCTGAGCGAAAGGAACCATTGTTGTTGCAGGATATGGAGCCCATAAAGGGAACGCAGTACTTGCACCTGTCAATTCGTCCAAAGCGATGTATGATCCAAGATCTGTATCGAATGTGTTTTTCTCTGCAGCAGTTGATCCACCGATTGTGATCGCGTTGAATGCAGGAGTGTTTGCACCGTAATGGTCAGCAAAAGTAATTGCAGTACCAACACCAGCTGTACCAGCGTTGAACGTGTTACCTTTAATTTCGATTTCATCAGAGTAAGTATTTCCCTGAACACCGTTTGTCATCAACTTCGTGTTTGCCATAATGGAAACGAAAGCTGTTGCTGAAGTACTAGGAGTAAACTCGTTTCCTGTTGCAGTTACATTCTTAGATGCTTCACTTAACAAAGCAATACGCTTGTAGTTTGTGAATTGGTTGTTTTCAATTACTACAGACGCATTTTCAATTGAACGAAGTTCAACCAATGCATACAAGCTATCCATAGACATTGGTGTAATACCGTCGAAGATGTTGTCATGTGCGTGAATATCTGACAATGGTGTGTTTACCATCATGATTCCAGCCAAAGTATTGTCATTGATAGACAATTCGTTTTGAGATCTGATTGCCTGAACTGTATAGTAAGCCATGATATCGTTGTTTGCAACAACTCCACCCGGACCATCAGATGTTGATGAACCTAAGCTGATTCCACGACCAAAAATATTGTTTGTTCCTGCTACTGCTTCACCGATTGTGTTATCCTGAATATTTACACTTGTATTTACGTTTGTTCCTGAGCTCAAACGAACAGCAAATGCATCCCAAACCATTCCGTAAGGAATTACAGGAGATGTAGAAACGATTTCATTTTTTGTCAGGCTTAAGCTGTCAAAAAGATTCGTTGTAGAAACGATACCGTATTTTCCTGTTGTTGCAGTCAATCCCATTTCCAAACGCAATGCATTGATAGAAACGTCTTCAGCATTGATGTCGATCATCTTATCCTGATTTGTTGTCAATACCGGCTTGTTGTTCTCATCTTGTGCTGTTAATACCAATCCGTCCTGACCAATGTTCAAAACACTTGTCAAAGCGTAGTTACCCGGAGCAACCAAAACTGAATCTTCGTCAATAGCAACAGAAAGTGCATGAGCGATAGTCAAACATGGGCTTCCAGGAAGTGTACATGCGTTTACGTTATCAGTACCTGTTGTTGAAACGTAACGGTTTGTTCCTATAGGAGATAAATTGATTTTACCCAAAACAGCGTTATCCAACTCATCCTGGTTTTTTGCTTCAACTGCAGCAATTGTAGTCAAACCGTAGTTGTTATAAACTCCGTAAGCATTTACATCCTGAGCGAAAGGCTTCATGGTTGTAGCCGGGTATGGAGCCCATAAAGGGAATGAAGTACTTGCACCTGTTTGTGCATCCAATGTGATGAAGTTACCCAAACCTGCTGCGAAAATGTTCTTTTCAGCTACAGTTGGTCCACCAACAGTGATACTTGCAAATGCAGGAGTGTTTACTCCGTAATGGTCAGCAAAAACGATTGCAGAACCAGTTGTTCCTGATGCAGCTGCAAATGTGTTTCCTGTAATAACGATTTCATCAGAATAAGTATTTCCCTGAACACCGTTCGTCATCAATTTCGTGTTAGCCATGATAGAAGCAAACGTTGTTGCAGAAGCAGCAGGTGTAAATGTGTTACCTGCAACGATTACATTCTTAGATGCCTCACTCAACAAACCGATGTTTACGTAGTTGTTGAATTGGTTGTTTGTTACATTCACATCACCTAATTCAACTGAACGCAATTCCAAAACTGCATAATAGCTTGCAGGAGTCATTTGCGTATCGTTTCCTAAGTCGTTGTTTTCAATGTCAACAACAACACCAGCACGCGGAGAGCTGATCAAAACAGTTCCGTTGATATCGTTATCTGAAATCAACAAATCATCCGCCATCAATACTGATTGGATTGCATAGTAAGCATTGATCGTGTTTCCACTGATTGTTCCTCCCGGAGCATCCAATGAAGAACCACCGTTTCCAAGGAAAATTCCTCTTCCGAAAACGTTTGCAGCAGCACCCGCAATGATTTCATTGTCTTCAATAGTTACGTTTTGAACGTCACCAGCAGCTGAAACCAATGCAATTGCGAAAGCATTCCAAACCATATTTGTATTCGGTGTTCCAGAAATAGGATTCACTGATTCAAATACGTTGTTTGTAATTTTAAGGTTGTTGAAATTCCCTGTATTTGCAGCAATTCCGCGCATACCTGTAGAAGATGTCAATCCCATTTGGAATTTGATGTTGCTAATTGTAACATCATCACTGTTTACAAAAATCACATCATTTGCTGTAGATGTAATTACCGGCAAGTTTACCGCGTCATCACCAGTTAAAACAACTGATTGAAGCAAATTTAAAGTAGCAGAAAGCGTGTAGTTTCCTGGAGCAATTTTGATCGTATCTGCAATCGCAGCTTGGGTGTACGCATGATTAATTGTTCCACAGGGGCTTCCAGGTGTCAGGCAGTTATTAGACGCATCGGATCCTGTTGCGGATACATAAAGTGTCTGTTGTGAAAAGCTGATACCTGAAACCATAGTGACAGAGGCTAGCGCAAGCCATTGTAAAGGTGATTTCATATTGTATATTTTAAAATTGTCCCGCAAAAATAGACCATCAGCCTACAGTTTCCAATTATTTCTTCGGGACAGGGCGTGTTAATACGTACTTAACCTTCCAGAAATGGCTAAGTAACAACTGACAGTCAGGTCATTACACGTAAAAAACACGAAGTGTTAAAAAATACAATTTTCTGTTTTCAATTGAAATTTTGAGTCGAAAAATGATCGTTTTTTACCATTTTTTACAACTTAGTTCATAGTTATGTAGCTTTTTTAGCAAGAAATTTAATTTTCGCTGATCGATTTCATGGCCACTTTGGCAATTTCACTATTCGAGATAGTGGTTTCCTGAGATTCGATAATTTCAGCGAGTAGTTTCTTTGCAGTTTCCGAATCTCCCTTTTCATGCAGGATCATCGCTTTATTCAGTAGTAATATTCCTTTTGTTTCCTCATCCGGATTCCCCGACAAACCTTGTTCAATGGAATGCAGACGTTCTTCCGGATCGTTTTGTAAATAAGCCAGTTCCTTCCACGCTGGTGCATATCCGGGCACATTATCCGCAATCCGTTTGGCTATTTCGTATTTCTTTTCAGGTTCTTCCGTCCATTCAATTTGCATGTAGAACGTATACAATCCTTCCGGAAATAATCCGTTTACCTCCCCTTCCAAACTGTAAATGGCTGTTTTTGCGGTGAAAAAACCTCCCGGCTCCAACGCATCGGTTTCTTTGTAGTATTTCAGCGCATTGATGAAATCTCCTTTCAACAAATACGTAAATGCAAGATCATAAACCGGATAAGGCCAGGTTGGTTCAAGAGTCATTGCTTCTTTCAATTTTTGAATGGCAAGATCATAATTCCCTGCCTGCCCTGCTTCTCTTGCTTCCAGATGTAGTACGTTTGCCTGTTCGCTAATCGGTCCAGTTTCCATGTAACGTTGGTTTGTTTTCAGGACATGATATTAATGAATTTCATTGAATTAGAAAGCGATTTGGGAAAAATTTCTTACTCTTCTTCCTTCAATATTCTTTTGAAACGTTTTTTGAGCTGCGTTCCATTCGTTGAAAGCGTGTCGAATTTTCCTTTCATACAATCGATCAGCGCATAGCTCTTCCATTCATCCACTGTTAAATCTGCCGTATCATCGACCTGATGGTCATACGATTGATAGTCATAGATCAGGGAATGGATTTCGTTCTTCTTTGTTTTAAACAACCAGGAACATTTAAAGATAAAATCTCCCGCGTCGCCGAACATCTGCCCCAATTCAATGAAATGATCCTGCAATTTATCCGCTTTTTGATCGAAAACAAACAACTTGATTGAGGAAGATTCATATTCGGAAGGTGTCCGGACAATCAATCCCAAACGGGTGGAATCAATCTTAAAACGATAGCAGGCATAAACTCCTGATAGTTCTCCGAAATAATTCTCTTCGATGCCAAGCGGGAAAACCTTTGCCTGTTTCAACGTCAGTTCCTTTCCCTGAAAACTCTTGTCGTCATAGCTGTAAAACACTTTCAAGGTGTCGAAAGAAACCTCTTTGAATTTTTTCAGCAGATCTGCATAACGGCTTTCTTTTTCAATGACGGGAGAATCTGATTCATGGATTCGTTCTGCTTCTTTCTGATTTTCTGCAGGAGCAGAATTTCCGCACGAAGTGAACATGCTTTGTAAAAAGAACATCAAAACGAATCCATAGAAGTATTTGCTCATAGTAAACTGATTTGCTCAGAAAACTAATTAATTTCTCCGGAATTACGATTGATTGATCGCATTAAAAACTTCCGACAAAATCTCATACGATCTCAAGCGTTTCTCATTGTCAAAAATATTTCCCGTGATCATGAATTCATCTACCTCATTTTCAAAAAGGAAGTCGCTGAACTGCTGAATCAGGGTGTCTTTATCTCCGACAAAAGTACATGACGTCATTCCGTTTACCGCGTCGATCAAATCCTGCGGCCAGGAGTCCAATAAATTCGGAATCGGAGGAGAAAGCGGTTTTCTGGCATTGGTCAAAATACCTGAGAAAAGCTGATACAAACTCATGGACAATAATTCTGCTTCTTCATTCGTATCGGCTGCAATTCCGTTCACACATGCCAAAACATAGGGTTTGTCCAAATACTTTGACGGTTGGAAATTGTGCCTGTAAATCTGTAATGCATGACGGAATTGTTTCGGAGCAAAATGAGATGCAAAAGCATATGGAAGTCCCATTTCTGCGGCCAGATAAGCACTATCCGTACTCGAACCCAGAATCCAGATCGGAATATTTAAACTTTCACCGGGAAAAGCTCTTACTGCCGCTGTTTTATTGGCTTCGCTAAAAAAAGTCTGAAGCGCAATTACGTCTTTCGGAAATTGATACGCCGTATTCAGATCACCTCTTCTCAAAGCAATGGCTGTTTGCTGGTCCGTTCCAGGAGCTCTTCCCAAACCCAGATCGATTCTTCCCGGATACAAGGTTTCCAGGGTTCCGAACTGTTCTGCAATTGCCAAAGGAGCATGATTCGGAAGCATAATTCCTCCGGAGCCAACCCGGATGGTTTTTGTTTTCGATCCGATATGACCAATGAGTACGGAAGTAGCCGAACTTGCGATGAACTCCATATTGTGATGTTCTGCAAGCCAGATTCGTTCGTATCCTAATTGTTCTGCTTTTTGTGCTAAATCTACTGTTCGTTGAATGGCTGTTGCTGCGTTGCCGTCTTTGGTAATCGTGGATAAATCCAAGACGGAATATTTGATTTTTTTCATGCCATAAAGTTACGGAACGAAGCTCCAATCAAATGAAATGCAAGCGTTAAATTTTGTGATAAATCACCAAACCCGATCAATTACTTCATTAACAACAGTTTTTCTCGTTGTGAACCGCAAATCACAAAATAAGTCCCCGAATTCCATGTAGAAACTTCAATCAACTGCACTCCGCTGATTCTTCCCTGATACACTTCTTTTCCGTCCATACCAAAAATCTGGAAGGGTTTGACTTTCTTATCCCCGGTTAATTCCAACAGAATATAATCCGAATTCGGACTGGAACGAATGACCAAAGAAGTTGAATTTGAGTCTACGGAAAGCGGAAGTGTAATTTGAGCACTTAAATCGTTGTTTCCTAACAAGCACAGAGATAAACTGAACAGCAGAACTTTTATCTTTTCCATCTCACCAATAATTAAATAGATTAATTATTGTTTTCAGTTTATGTTACAGCAAAGTACGAAAATCTAAACGTGTTGTCCAAATTCAATTCTCCAAAATTTCTTAAAAAGATGACTTGTCCGTGAATTTAATTGACACATTATTTTTTCCCGTGGAAAGCGCGGATTACGCATAAATTTGCCAACAAACACATTACTTCTTTACCACGTGTGTCAACTGAATTTCGTAATCCGTTACCAGGTATTTTTGTTCATTTTTGCCCAACGTTTTTATCAGGATCTCCCAGGGAGATTTTATTTCGATTCTGTAAACGCTGACCTTGTTGTCGTTGATCGAATCCAAGACCTGATCTTCGTATTCGAAGATTCCTTTCTTTACGATCAGAGTTCCATGTTCCGGACGAGCACCCAAAACACCTGAATAAGGAAGTTCGATCCTGAATTTGTTGTCGGAATACCGGATCATGTCTGCGTCTCCAATACATTCATTTCTAACGAAGAAAACTGTTCCGATACCCAAAAAGGGAATTAGCAGCGAGAATACCAACAAAATCGGGAAAAGCAAAAACAAGGAATAATAAAATTTCCGGATTCCTTTTACCAAATCAGGGCTTCCGGAAACCAGTATACTCACAGCAGAAAAATAGAATACCCACCAGATAACCCGTTCCACCCAATAGCCGCGAAAAGACATTCCGTGGTATTTCATCCAGATTATTGCAATCACCAGTAACAACGATAAAACATGAGCACTCTGAAGCGCTATTGTTTTTTTCGGGGAAAGTATCCGCTTCTTTTTACTGAAAAAATGAAGTAAAAAACTCGCGTATAGAATAACAAATAAGATCATATTCTCTGTTTTACAACGGTGAATAAACTCCGAATGAAGCCCGGAAAGTTCCTTGAGTATAAACGGTTTGTGTGGATAAAATAATCAGGATGATTAGTAGTCTCATGTGATTCGGATTTATTTCTGATCCAACAATTTGTTAATCATCATCAAATAGTTTTCCGTATCAACTAAAGGACCTTCCAAATGTTCTCCTGTATAAACAAGTGCGTCGTGTTTCGTTGTACAATTTGCAGCAACCATTTCATAATGCGAAAAGGGAACTCCTGTATCTTCTTTTGAATGAACAAACAAAACCGGAATTTTAGTCAGTTTTCGAATGTCTTCTTTTGCCGAGTATGGCGATGTCAGAAATTTCCGGATCATTTCTTCCTGTTCCGGTGGAGACGAAGAAACAGCGATATCGGTAAACGACGCAATGGTTCCATCCAGAATCAATCCGCTGATGCGATTTTCATTGTTTGATGCCAAATGTGTTGCAATCTGCGTTCCCATTGAAACACCGCAGATCAGGATTCTGGTGTTTTTTATCGCTTTTTGACTCAAAGCAAAATCCAGCATTTTCTGTCCGTCCGCTTCAATATTGAGATGCGTCGGTTTTCCTGTAGACTTTCCATAACCGCGAAAATCGACCATGAATATCTGAAAACCGTCTTTTAAAAGTGGTCTCACCAACTGAACATACTTAGAAACGTTTCCACCTGCTCCATGAAAATAAATGATTGTTGCTTTCGGCTTCTCCACATTCGACAACAAGTAAGCGGTCACAAAATCATCATCAGCCTTCTCTTTGAATGTCTTTACATTTACCGAATCGATTTCTTTCCATTCACTTGACGGATAATAAAAACGTTCGTCCATCTGACTGTTTGCCGGAATACTGACAAACAGAACGATTACTAAACTGAAAATTGCTTTTAGGGTTTTAAACATATTCTAAGGTTCGTTGAATCACTTAACCAAAGTTACATCTTTAATCGCATCAAACTTTGCTTCCACAATCCATTTTCCCGTTTTGTCGATCAAGCCCCATTTTCCGTTCATTTTCGCTGCGGCATAACCATTTTGGAAACTCCGTACGTCATCGAATTGCGGTTTGATGACCCATTGTCCTTTGTTGTCATAAAATCCTTTCAAAGCACCTTTCTTTCCTTCTGCAAGGCCTTCCGAAAAATCTCCCAACGATTCAGAATCACTGATATTTACAATTTCGCCTTTTTTATTGATATAGGTCCAGTTCTCACCTTGTTTCACACGAGCCAAACCGCTTTTTGAATCAAATTCCTTCCCTGCTTCGAATTGCGGTTCAATGATCCATTTCCCCGTCTGATCGATATAACCCAACTTTTTATCAGCTGTTTTTGCCCACGCCAAACCATTTGAAAAATATCCGACGCTTTCAAATTGAGATGGAACAACCAGTTCTCCTTTGGTGTTTATAAACCCGAATTTCTTATCCACCGTGCGGATCGGAGCCAAACCTTCTGAGAAATCCCTGACATCCAAAGCCGGAGTTTTAATTTCCGTTTCTTTTCCTTTCGTATCGAGAATCACAAATTGCGAACCTTTCTTTACGGCGGCAAAACCTCCGTTAAAATCATTCCCGTCGTCGTAGTTTGCGGGAATTGCCATTTTTCCGGAAGTATTCATGTATCCCCACTTCGCTCCTATTTTGACCAAAAGTAACTCGTTGTGGAAAGTACTTGCACTAAAACCGAAGCCATCCTTTATCTTAAAATCGGGCTGTTCGGTTTGCTGCTTTTCATTTTTCAGGTTAATGAGATAATGCTGTCTGATTTTAGCATCGTAAATAATGGCTAATCCGTTTGATGAGAACTCATAACATTTTTCGTATTCTGCCGGAATCAGGAATTCTCCGTTAACTCCAACATAGCCCCAGGTTTTACCTCCTGCGGGTTTTGCCTGAAAAACGAGTGTCTGAGCATGAATGGAAAAGGTGCTGAATAAAACTGCGCTTGCAATTAGTAATCTTCTATGAATCATGGCTTTATATTTTACCACTAAAGATAGAGATTAATTGCGAATGTCAAATGTCGAATGTCGAATGTTGAATTTGAAAATAAATTCAACAACCATTTAATCAGTGATCAATTTCCTGATTTTAGCCGGAAGCTTTGCTTTTACCAATTCATAGGATTCTTTCACATACGACTCTAATTCCGTTTTTTTCAGGATGCTGATATCTTCAACCAGAATCCATTTGTATCTGGCCAAATACGGAGCGGGTTTAAATCCGGGAAGATTCGAGAGTTCTTCAAAAAGTTCGTCGCTGGCTTTGAACGATGCAGAAACCGGGCTTTCATCCAATCCGGTAACACAAAACATCTTCTCACCTATCGAAAAAACCAAATCGTGTTCCCATTTGATGTCTTCGGTAACATGCGGCAAACTGGTACAAATACTTCTGATTGTTTCAATATCCATAACTCACATTCATTTCGGAATTGAAAAATACACAAATATTGGAATCGTTCACTTTCCGAATAGTTGTTTATTTAATTTCTCGGAATAATAGTACAATATCTTATTTAATGAATTTCTCCCGCTGAAGATCGTCAATTCCTTCAAATTTGACTTCAATCGAATAGGTTCCGGATGTCAGCTTGCTTACATCAATGTGATCTCCGATTTCCATACATTTTAAATCCACGACCACTTTTCCGTTCAAATCCAGAATTGCAACCTTTTCTGCCCGATTGTTTGCAGAGAGCTGGATATAACTATCTACCGGATTCGGGAGAATTGAAAATATGGGAGATCCCAGTTCGTTCAATCCGACAGTTGTTGGAGGAGTAATCCGGATAATGGAATGATCTCCTGAATTTGTTGCGATGTAAATTTCCTTGTTCGGGCCAATGGCAATATCTCTCAATCGACCAAACTGCGCCTGAAAATACTGATCTTCATCGGTCACGGAAGTTGCCAATGCATCTAATTGCAGCGCTACCAATCGCTGTCCGTTCAGTGTGACCATCAAAACACGATTGTTCCATTCGGGAAATGCCGGATTTTCGTAATAAACCAAATCGGAAGTTGCGATCGTTGGTGTCCAGACATGAATCGGTTCCTTGTACAAACCTGTTGCACACGGTGTGTTTTCAAATGCCTCATCACAAAAACCGTGAATCAGCGGCCAGCCATAATTCTTTCCGGCTTCCAAAACCTGTATTTCGTCGTCAGTAGAAGGTCCGTGTTCCGAAATGAGTACTTTTCCGTTCGGAAGCGCACAAACTCCCTGAGAATTGCGGTGTCCCATCGTATAAACATAAGATCCGGGAATCGGGTTGTTTGCCGGAATAGAACCATCCGTATTCAACCGCAGGTACTTTCCGGAAAGTGAAGAAGAATCTTGTGATAACTGAGCCTGCGAACATTCTCCGGTTGACATCAGTAAGGTATTATCCGGCAAAAAGAGCAAACGCGAACCATCGTGATTTCCCCAGGCCAGAATATTGTCGATCAGAATATCCGGATTCACCAGATTATTTCCGTTAAAGGTATATTTCACCAAACGTTCCTTGAAAAATCCTTGTCCGTCTTCCGGTCCGTAAGTATAAACCAGGAAAACTTCTGCTGTGGAAGGAAAGTCCGGATGCAAAGCCAATCCGAGCAAACCGCTTTCGCCTACCGTGTGAACCGTTGCCGTTAAATCCAGTACAACTGTTTTTACGCCTGTATTCAGATCGATGCGGCTTACCAATCCTCCGCGTTCGGTTACCCACAAATAATTGCTGCCTTCGACCTTAATTTCCCACGGAATGTTTACATCTGTTGTTAAAGTGTCGATATAAACGGTTGTTGATCCGACTTGCTGCGCTGTCTGCGCATGAACCAAATCAGCAATCACACACGCGGCAATGAATAGTAATTTTTTGAATTGCATGACCTGAAATTTAGAATTACACTTTTCAAGTTAGCTCATTTGAGATTGATTTACAACGCAAAAAGGTTAATTAATCGTAAAGCGCTTTTTTTCAACACCTCAGATCAGTTGTGTAGTTGTCTTTCATGTAAGCCACCGTGTAATCCATCAGGTAAACCAAGCGCTCCCGATCAATATCCGACAGCTTGTTTACATACATACACACTTTCCCCATTTTAAATTTCCCAAGGTCTTTCAACAGGAATTCGTGTTCAGGCAAACCGGTATAAACATATAGTGAAAGTGCTGATTTTCTTGGAGAGAAGCCTAATACCGGCATATCTCCTTCATGTCCGCTTGCGTATTTGTAATGGTAAGTCCCGAAACCAATGATGCTTGGCCCCCACATTTTCGGTTCGAAACCTGTAGCTTTTGTCATCATTGCGATCAACTCATGGCTGTCTTTTCGTTTTTGTTCCGAAGTTGTAAACTCTTCGATGAATTCAAAAACATCCTTCTCCGTTTCCTGTGTTTTATTCTTTGCCATACCTTTTCAATTAATTTGTCATGCTTCTTCCCACAAAACGTTCCTTTCCAAGTAAATAACCGATCGCTTTCACAACATTTTTATCCACGCTTGCTTCTGTTTTGAGATTCGCAATGTAACGAACTATTTCCAATTTATGCGAAGGAGTCAGGCTTTCAAAAACCCCATTTGCTTCGGGGTTTCCCTGAAGTGCTTCAGCTAGTTTCGGATGCATTTCAACTTTGCGTTCTTCCGGATCAAAAGCTACCGACAATTCCACTTGTTCTCCGATCCGTTTCGGGGAATTCACCAGCATTTGCGTATTGATATAAAGCCGCCAATGACCGCTGTATTTCACCAGCGTTTGTTTGTATTCCTTTCCGTTGATCAAGCCGCAAATCTGAATCGGTCCTTTATCTTTTCCTGATTCACGAAACAGCTTTTCCAAAATGGGTTCCGGAACAAACACAAACGGGTTGATTCCAATAATGTCGATCACCGCATGAAACGATGCTGAGTCTTTTTTGTCCATAGATTTAATTACAGACTAAAAATACAATTATTGATTCTGTTTTCTGAAATTGGAAGGAGAAACTCCAATATATTTAGAGAACAAGCGGATGAAATACTTGTAATCTTCATATCCCAACTGAAAGGCAATTTCCTTGATACTTTTATTGGTATAACAAAGCAGACGTTCTGCTTCTCTGAAAATTTCCTGCTGAATGAAATTCGTAGCGGAAAAGCCTGTAATTGATTTGACCGTGTCGTTCAGATAACTAACGCTGATATTCATTCTTTCAGCATATTCCGAAGGTTTTTTCAATTGAATGAATTGTTCCCGAACCAATCGTTTGAAGGTTTTCACAATTTCAACACTCCGCGAAGAATATTTCAAAATGCGCTCTTTTTCCTGCAGTTGAAACAAAGCGGCAGTTTTGGAGAAAAATCCATTTACCAAATGTCCGATAACCGGGTTGTTCAGACTCGAATCTCCCAGTTTTACCTCTGCGCTGATCAATTCAAAAAGAGAAGTAAACCACTTTTTTTGCTCCTGATCGAACTGAATTAAAATGACATTGGAAAAGGATTCTTCAATGGATGCAGAAGTGCTTTTATGAATGAATTTGGGATCGAAAGCCAAAATCCATCCTTCGGAATTCACGCGTTCAAGCGCATTGAGATGGTGATGCAATTGTCCCGGATAGGAAATCAGCATCGAAGGACCGTTTATTTTAACGTCGTTGAAATCAATTCCCAGATTGATGGTTCCTTCTTCTACAAAAAAACAGGTATAATGATCGTGTCTGTGAGGCAACAAAGCGGTTTCCCGTTCAACAACAGAAAACAGTTCTTCCGTTAGTTTGAAGATTTCAATTCCGCGTGTTTTTTCGGGTAATTGAACCAGTTGGATCTGCTCGTTGTTCATTCCTGTTTTTTTAAGACCAAAATCCCTGTGCGAGGATTCGTGCCCCGACTTCCGGAATCGCTTTTAGTTTCTTTCGCAATTGCGATACCATCGGAGTATTTCCTGCAATGCAAATGGATTCATAGTTAGCCAATTTTTTCGACATAATCCACTTTTCCAATACGGCTGCGCTTTGTTCATTTTCCTGATAGAGAAACTCAAACTCCGGATTTTCCAAACGGAGTGATTTCGGGATTTGATATTGTTCATGAAGAAAAACACACGTTTCCAGGGGAAATTTCGCGGGATCTGTTAATTGTTTCAGGGTTAAAGCATGTCCGAGCGCACTCAAATCGACCAAACAAAGAACCTTTCCTTCTTTGGAAGGAATTTGTGCCGAATGAACTGCTCCAAGCAAAATTTCGTCTCCTGCTTTCAGTTGTTGTGCCCAGCGACTTCCGGCTCCGTCGTGTCCGGCTTCAAGATATAATTTAAAGGTTCTTTTTTCTGCGTTCCAGGCTGTCGGTGTGTAATCGCGGTATTCCAAATCTGCTACCCGGCATTTCACCCGGTGAATGGTTTTCCATTTCTCCATATTCAGCGTCGGAAGATGAACATCAACTTCCACCATTGTTTCCGGATTCCATTTGTTTACGCTGATCACCTTACCTGAAGTAAGCATCTTATCAAATAAACCGCCTACTGCTTTTTTCAGAACATTTGCCATTCGTTTTGTTTTCACAAAAGTAAAAACGGGGCAACTGGCATTTGTCCAACAGAAGACGCTTAAAAGTGGACAAATCGCGGCTCTATTGTGTCAATAGCTTCTTGATCAATACAATTTGGCCTAAATGATAATAGATGTGTTCTACAATTCCGGCAATGTTGCGGTAGTTGGTTCCATATTTCGGATCGACAAAGTCCTGCGTTAATTGTTCATCCGGCAATTTTTCGATCAGCAAAGCTGCTTTTTCAGCCTTCTCCCAAATACTTTGCTGAAAACTCTCCCATTCTTCTTTTGTTTCCGGAGCTTTTGAAATCCAGCTTAATTCATCCTTCCCGACAAGTTTATTTTCTTCCAACACAATGATCAGCACATCCAGATAATAGGCCAGATGAAAGGTCAATGCTGAAATCGAATTCAATGAGTAAACCTGAACACCTGCCTGATCAAAAGTTACGTCAGACAATGTGCTTTTTAAATCCACCGTGCTCCAATTTCCTCCGAAATGGGCATCTCTTAAATGTTTTGCCAGTTGCTTTGTCAAACTCATAGTATTCACCTTTTTTGAGGTTTCCGATTTTGCCTATTTCCTTTCCGACCAATTCGGATACGTCATTTCAAATTTCACTTCTCCTTTTCCATGCATTCCGATTTCTACCCAGCCCGACATCCTGTAAAAGGTTTCGGCTCTTGTTTTCGGAGCCGTTCCCAGCCAAACAGTTTCTTTTGTCTGATCGAAATACCAATCAAGCATCACATCGTGTAATTTACGACCGATTCCTTGTTTCTCAAAATCAGGATGGATGAATAAAGCCCAAATATTGTGATCTTTCAAATCAACAATGGAAAAGCCCGCAATCCGTTCATCTATTTCATACACCCAGCCCTTTCCGCGAACGATTAGAAATTCTTCGCAATCCTGATCCGTCACCAGATTTGGATTCGACAGCGTATTTTCTTTCACAGCATTCCGAACAACCTGAATTCGTGGAATGTCTTCTATTTTAGCTTCTCTTATCATCATAAAAAGTCAATCTTCGAGAAGTTCAATGCACTCCGGTCGAAGGTTTAAATAATTAGTTTTTCAGTTTCTCCGCCAAAAACAAGTATTGCTTCGGTAAATGATGCTGCCAGATATTCGGGTTATCGGGGTCATTACTGTACAATTTAAAGTATTCTTCGGTCGGATACAACACGATCGTTGTTCCGGTTCTGACGTAGTAATTGCTTTTGTAATATTCCGGAGTTACAAATCCGGGAAGTTGCTTTTTAACGGCCTGCGAAATCATTTTCCCCAGGTATTTTTCGTAATTCTTCTGAGCTTTTTTGCTCGGCTTGCTCATTTGATTGTATACGTGTTTTAACGCAATGTTTTTCGGAAACTTTTGTTTTTTGATCATTGCTTTTGCTCCGTGAAAAGGATTCACCGCAGTAAAGTCGTCAACCGTTTGAACCGTAAATGGCACATCCGGAACCCAATCTACAGAACTAACAACATTGAATCCCCAACCACCCGCAGTCATGCGTTCGTAGTCGTATGCAAAAAACAGATTCCCCGGTTTTGGTCCCGCACTGCAGTATGTTTTGAAACGGATATCTGCCGGAAGTTTCCCGTCTCTTTTTAAACTTTCCAGATACGAATTCAGCAAAAAGGTAATTCCTCCTCCCTGACTGTGTCCGGTGAGAATGAAATTTTTGATTCCTGCTTTGTAACACGAATCTATTTTCGGTTCAAGGCTTTTGGACAAATACGCCATCGCAACAAACCAGCCAACATGAACGGCAGCATGATCATTATCGGAAAGATGGTATTTAAATAAAAAATCCTTATCAAGCTGCAATTCTCCTTTTGCCGGAATCATTGCTGCGTATAGATTTGCCAGAAAACTTGCCTCTGTTTGAATGCTTCCCTGAACGGAAACAAGCGCCAGCGATTTTTCTTTGTGTACCCATAAATCCCAAATATTGTCGAATGCCACAACCGGCGAACGATACACGAAATTGTAATCCTGCGGATACGGAATAGTATCTGTTTCCCACCTGTCAAGCGGAATGTGCGCCTTCTGATTTATTTTTAATGTTTCAAGATATTCAGCTTTATCAAAACCTGCCTGAAGAATCTGCCCCCATACTCCCTGAGCAATCAGTAAAAATCCGAGCAATAATTTCATGGTTTGATTCATCAATGATGTGTTTTGTTGGTTAAAAGTTCTTTTCAAATGAAAAATACAGCTTTCCATTTAATTATTGGATTATGTAAGAAGACAATAGTAATCAAAATGTTATAAACAAAACACTAAATATTGGTAATCAATTGTTTAAATACCAAAACTTAATGTTAAACTTGATGCCGGTTCGTAATATTGCGATATTGCAATTTTGCGTTTTAAAAGATTGGGGGCAATTATTCAAAATACCCGTTCTTTTCAGTGATCATCCAATTTTCAAGGTCATCATTCGCTTGAAATAAATATCCATTCAAGGCTTTCCTCGCTCTCAATCCATTTAACCAAAATACTGAAAACAATTACTGCTTAGATTATTTCAATTTGCGGGAAAAAGAATACGGAAAATCGGTCAAAACAAACTTCCGGTTCACAAAAGGTGTGGAAGTCATTTTGAAATCAAGTACCGCTCCTTTCATCAATTCCGAATGATTGATAAACAACTTCGAGTAATCCGCTCCGTTCCACATCAGCGAGGAAACGTATTTGTTTTCGGATGAATTTTGTGCCGCATTCAATACAAGCTCTTTTCCGTTATCCAGATGAATGACTGCTTTTTGAAAAAGCGGAGCACCCAAAACGTATTCATCCGTCGCCGGACAAACCGGATAGAATCCAAGTGCAGAAAAAACATACCAGGCAGAAGTTTGTCCGTTATCTTCGTCACCGCAATATCCGTCGGGTGTCGGCTTGTACAAACGATTCAGAACTTCACGAATCCAATACTGCGTTTTTTCGGGAGCACCGGCATAATTATAGAGATAAATCATGTGCTGAATCGGTTGATTTCCGTGTGCATATTGTCCCATGTTTGCAATCTGCATTTCTTTGATTTCATGAATCATTCCGCCATAATAACTGTCGTCATAAACCGGAGGAAGCGAAAACACGGAGTCGAGCTTTGCAAGGAAGTTGTTCTTCCCTCCCATCAGATCAATCAAACCCTGAACATCGTGGAAAACCGACCAGGTGTAATGCCAGCTGTTTCCTTCCGTAAATGCATCACCCCATTTAAAAGGATTGAACGGAGTTTGAAACTGTCCGTTCGCATTTTTCCCTCGCATCATTCCGCTCGCAGGATCAAACAAATTGCGGTAATTCTGAGAACGTTTTGCATAAAGATCCAATTCTTTCTTTGGTCTGTTCAATGCTTTCCCCAGCTGATAAATCGCAAAATCATCGTAAGCGTATTCGAGTGTTCTCGCCGCATTCTCATTGATCTTCACATCGTAAGGAACGTAGCCTGATTTGTTGTAATAACTTACTCCCAAACGACCAACTGCGCCAATCGGACCTTCATTGTTTGCGCCGTGAAGCAACGCTTCATACAACTTCTCAATGTCGTAACCGCGCAATCCTTTGATATATGCATCCGCCACAACCGAAGCCGAATTATTCCCAATCATGATATCCGAATAGCCGGGACTCGACCATTCCGGTAGAAAACCTCCTTCTTTGTACGCATTTACCAGACCTTCCTGCATTTCGCGGTTGATTTCAGGATAAACCAGATTCAACAAGGGGTAAAGCGCTCTGAATGTATCCCAGAAACCGGTTCCCCCGAACATTTTTCCCGGAAGAACCTGGCCGTTATAAGGACTCCAGTGAACTTCCTTTCCGTTTGCATCTATTTCATACAATTTATTCGGAAAAAACAAGGTTCGGTATAAACACGAATAAAAAGTCCGGATTTGTTCTTCCGATCCTCCGGACACTTCGATCTTTCCTAGTTTCTGATTCCATTCATTTTCAGCATTCTGAAATACATTGTCAAAACTTTTACTTCCGACTTCTCTTTGCAGATTCAATTCAGCTTGTTCCAGCGAAATAAAGGACGAAGCAACCTTCAGATGAACCTTCTGCCCTCTTTGAGTTTTGAATCCGACGACGATTCCCGAATGATCTGATTCCGATTCGTCTCCTTTTGCTCCCAATTTCCCATTGGATGCAAGCGAATAAAACGAAATGTCCTGATCCAGATAAATGACAAAGTAATTTTTGAAATTGGTGAGTTTCCCTCTTGCATATCGTTTCGTGTACCCGACAATCTTTCGTTCTTTCGGGAAAACTTTCACATACGATCCGCGGTCCAAAGCATCAATCACAATAAATGAACTGTCGCTTTCAGGGAAAGTGAAACGGAAAACTGCTGCGCGCTCAGTCGGAGTCAATTCTGTAGTCACATCACAATCTGCCAGATAAACGCTGTAATAATGTGGTTTTGAGATCTCCGATTTGTGGGAAAACCAACTTGCCCGCTCATTTTGATCAAAAACAGGTTTCCCGCTTCCCGGCATGATGGCAAACTGTCCGTAGTCATTCATCCACGGAGAAGGCTGATGTGTTTGTTTGAATCCACGGATTTTATCCGCTCCGTATTGATACGCCCAACCGTCTCCCATCACATTTGTCTGTGCCGTCCACATATTCATTCCCCACGGCAAACCAACTGCCGGATAGGTATTTCCGTTGGAAAGCTCCATTTTGGAATCGGTTCCCATCAAAGGATTCACATAATCAACGGGTTTGAACTGCGCGGAAGCAGCAAAAGGCAAAAGCAAAAAAAGAAATCGTTTCATTGTGCAATTGAAATGAAATCACAAGATACTTATTTCTGCCTGTAATCGTTTTCCGGGAACGGTTGCATTGCTAATAATTTCCGAGAAGAATGGCTATCGTTTCAACAGATAATTCTCCGCTGATTGTTCCCAAACAATTGGAGTAGCTGGTTGAATTACCTCTGTATACTTTTGCTCCGTCTATCGTCAGCATGCAATCGGAATAACTGGTAGAATTTCCGTAATACACTTTTCCTTTGTCGATCGTGTACAAACAATCCGAATAGCTGGTCGAGTTTCCTCTGTAGATTTTATTGCCGTTAATGGTGTACATACAGTCCGAATAAGACGTTGAATTCCCCCTGTAAATCTTATTTCCGTTTACCGTAAAAACGCAATCGGAATAGGATGTTGAGTTTCCGTGGTAGATTTTTTCTCCGCTGACGGAATATAAGCAGTCGGAATAACTGGTGGAATTTCCTTTGTATACTTTTGTTTGTGCATTCAATGAAACGAATGACAATAAGGCAAGTGCGAGCAGGAAGAGTTGTTTCATGGTGTTTTTATTTTTTGTTTGTGTACTTATCGCAAAAATCTTGCCCGGTTTTTGAGTGTTGTGGAAACCGAATTAGTTATTGAAATTTCGTTCTTTGAGAAATCAAAGTCGATCTGGACATACTGGAAATTCAGTACTCGAACTGACTGGAAAAAATTATGGATTATAGTATTTACTTTCAAAGCAATAGTTGATAGAAATATTGCTTTTTAACAGCTAACCTGAACCTATCAATCAATGTTTTTTCTTTGTATTCCTTTGAAGGATAAATGACATCTCTAAAAATCATTTGACTTGTTTCATAAGAGAAAATAAGTGGTTTTTCAGAAAATCCTACATACAATGTCAATTCAAAATCCATCCATTCTGTTGAGTCTACAGAAACAATTGCTTCGAGGCAGGAATCAATCTCGCGTTTAATGATTTCTTTTCCCAACGAACGAATAAAATACGTCATTTTCAACGTATCCAATTCATATGAATTCCAATAATCCGTATTATTTAATTGATTGGCCGCCAGTAAATATTCTCCTCGTCCAGCACGTATTTTACATCGGTTAATTGCAATAATAGAACGGGCTTCACCCCAGGCAAGTCCGCAAAAACCATAATCCATGGAATCGGCTTTATTGAGTAGTTTCTCAGCTTTTTTGTAATTCCCTTTTTCAATTTGCTTTTCAGCTTGTTCAATGACTTCAAATCCTTTCTGTCCGAAGGAAAAGAGAAATACACAGCAAAAGGAACAAGATAAGAGAAGTTTCATCAGATAAATTTACTATTCAGATTCATTTAGGATTGAATTTCCATAATCTATCCTTGAAAATCGCCACAATCATGAACTTCAAACTTCGGAAGTGCTTTTCTGGTAGTGAAATAGGTGTTCAGTCGAAGTTCCGGGTTATTGAAGGGTTTTCTAGGCAGTTTCAGTTTATAAATCGGAGTATTGTCGATTCTTGAAAAAACGAACTTATAGCCTTCCAAATCGAGTGTAAATCCGTCTTTTGTCAGTGATTTTTTTTGAATGCGAAATACTTTTTTTACTTCCGGGTCGCAAGTATTTACCAGTTTTATCTGCTCATTATCCAAAATTAAATCTGCAGCATCGCAGGCATAGCAATATCCGGTGAAATCAATCCCGAACTTCTCGTAAACATTGTTGCTCTCCTCTTTCATGATGGTAAGCGCCACCAATGTATCCAGTTTCAAGCGCTTGAAATCTACAGATTCAGGTTCAACGGGTTGAGTTTTCTCTCCCGATTTTTCAACTAATTCCTCTTTGTTTTCGATGGTTTTCTCCGCTTGTTTATTTTCGCTGCAAGCCGTCATCAAAGCAATTGAAAGGAATAAATAGTATTGAAATTTCATGAAATCCGTTTTTGTATTTATCACACTGGTTGAACGGTTCTAAATTATCAATTGTAAATGACATTCGTGACGATTAATGGCGAGTTCCTGAATTATTTCGCTAAAAACAACTAGTCACTGCTTCTCTTTCCGGAAACAGAATTCTTAATATCAACTCACCTCCGTCCACTTTCCCTGCTGTTTCGCAAGATCAATCAAACGCTGCCCGTGTTCGGTCATTAATCCTTCCCGAACCATTCTTTCGGCACGTTCGATATTGATTTGACTCCATTTGCTCGTCTTCGGATTCCGGTGACCAAAAGTCAGGTAATAACTTTCCGAATCGCGCTTTTTGCATAAACTGTCAATCCAGCCGAAACATAAGGCTTCTTCTGTTGCTTCAATCAGATTCACACTTTCGGTTTGACTCTTTTTATGGTAAAGAATCAGCCAAACGGATTTTTCCGCCTGACTATTTTCTTCCAACCACTTTCTCCACTCTTTGCGTGCAGGTGCATAAATGGCCGGCTTTCCGTCTTTCATTTCCATCGTTCGAAGTTTTACTTGTTCTTTTGATTCAAAATGTCCAGATAATGAACATTGGTCATAATTCCCAACACATTTCCAAATGGATCTGCAACCGAAGCTGTGACGAAAGTTCCTTTTCCCTGACTGTGATCCGTAATTGGTAAAAAAGGTGTTGCTCCTAAGGAAATCAAACGATCCAACGTTTCCTGCAAATTGTCCACATGCCAATGTACGATCGCTCCTGCAGGCTTTCCGGAATATCCTTCGGGCGCATAGTTCGCATCGATAATTCCCAATTCCTGTTGATAATCACCGATTCTGAATTCGGTATATCCCGGAACATTGAAATACGGTTCGATTCCTAAAAACTCAGTATACCAGTGTTTCGCTGCTTCCAAATCCGCTGCATAAAAATTGACCGTTGCCAAACCTCTTAATGTTGTTGAATTACTCATGATTCTCGTTTTAAATTGATTTATGAGTCAAAGATAAAAGGGGCTTGTGACAAAGGTATGTCAGAGGTAAAATGAAGTGATGATTAAAAAGCGAAAAGGTGAAATTCGATTTTGTCTGTTCTCTAAACTTTCACCATTTCATGATCTCCGTCCCAATCATCCGGGTCTTTGTATTTGAGGATCAGTTTTTCTCCATTCTCAAATTCCAGCGTGATTTCGTTGTCTTTGCAGTATGCAGACTGGATAATCTGATTTTCCACTTCAAATCGCTTCGCATAGTCATGGTAGGAATAGGATTCGTCTTCCGTATCGATTTCGCCCCAGTTTTCCCAAACACCGAAACAAACATCCAGATAATATTGCGACCAGCTGATTCCTTCCATTTTGATGTAAATCAGGATCGGGCCGCGCTCCGGATTTTCCGGATCTTCCACACCAATCAACTGTTCCAATTTCTTTCCCTTGGCACTTTTCACCTTGAAATTGATATCCTGGAACATGCGTCCGGCCGCTGCTTGTTTACTCATCTGAACTTTTTTGTCCGGTAAAGATACCGGATTCAATCAATACCAATGACCAATCGGGAGATCGGATTAATTCGTTTTCGGTTCTTTTCTCTTCATCACCAAAGCAGTAATGAGCGCAAACAAAATTCCTATCGGAAGAATTTCCATGTAGGTTACTGCAGCATTGAAGAACGGATTCTGATACATCACCATAAATTCGTTCATTTCTTTGCTTTGTTTCGCAATTTCTGCAGCACTTGCTCCGCTTTCTACCAGTTCCTGATGGGTACTCTGCACAAAATAATCCATGAAATCGGTACCAACTCCGAAGAAATATACCAGCCACGTAACGACATAAAATGTAGAAGCAATGAAGGCAATGAGAAGTCCGACTTTCAATGCTTTTCCAAAAGTAATCACGCCACCGTTGTACCTATCGCGGTAGTTTTTGACTCCCACAACCAAAAATATGTTCGCAATGATCATCGAAGCATATCCGAGAATCATTCCGATGCTCATGTGCATTTCTTTTGGCACAAAAAGCATGGCAATTAAAATCCAAAGTGCCGTAATCAAACCGGAAATGACTCCGTAAACCAATACAATTCTTTTCATCTTTTCTTGTTTTATATTTCGACAAAAGTGAGAATCTATGGGCTTTTCGGCTCATACTTTCGGGTGATTTCGCGTTTTAAAGCGAAATAATTCCCAATCGTTTTGCTGATTCTACCGCCTGAGTTCTCCGCTTGACATCCAGTTTTTCAAACAATCTGGAACAATGTGTTTTGATTGTATTCAGGGAAACGAACAGACGCTCCGCAATTTCGTGGTTGCTCAATCCCTGAGCCATCAGTTCAAGCACTTCCAATTCGCGTTTACTCAACCCCAATTGGGTGATGATTTGCTCGTTCCGTTCAAAAGTTTCTGAATTTCCGACATAGATTGTCTTTTCGACCAATACGGTTTTTGGCTTGGATAAATGCCGCGCTACCCAAATACCGAGAATTGTAAAAATCACTGCAATTGCCAAAGCGTATAATTCCGTTGAACGATCAATCAACAAGAGACGAAACTCCAGCCAACGCATCAGAAACAGCAATCCTGCGAGCGAAATCCCGTAAAGTAAAATGAGTTTATATGAACCGAAAAGCTTGCGAAACATCCTTGTAATTGAACAACAAAGATAGTTGAATTGATCTACATCAAAAAGGTGGTTTTATTTCAATACCAATTCGTTGTTTTCCGGATTCCGGGTTGAAAAACGAACCAGAACTTTTTCTCCGGGTTCATAGTGATGTCTTCTCTCTGATTTGGAAAAGGTCTCGTACTTTTTGGAGTTATAGACAAACTCAGCGGATACAACCCACCCACTTGGTCGCCGGCTGCTCCATTCTCTGCTTATTACTTTTCCGTCAACCTGCTTCCCATACTTTTCGAGGTCATTTTCCGAAGTGTATTTTGCCCAAAATCCGAATCCGGGGCCCAGAATCATAATACTCAAAGGCACAATTTTTCCAACCAGAAGGGAGCGTTTAATCCGAAAGGTTTTAAGAAACATGTACAAAAAGAATGGTATTCCGATAAAAATCAGAATGAAGGGAATAATTTTCACAAAAATCGATTTCCCGAACATGATTTTGTCACCCAATCCGAAGAAAAGGCCTGATAACAGGGCACAAAACACCAGGAAATAAAGAATTCGCCACATTGATTTCATACAGGATTCAAAACTACCTCTTTTCGTTCAAATCAATAATTACTCTTTGGACAAAACATTAATCAAATGTAATTTTCCCTTTCTTGACTTTGAAACTGAACAATACGTGGCTGTCAACATTTTTTCCGTCGAGTTTTCCACTTTTCCAGACTCCCAACGAACTGAAAACCGCTTCTATTTGTTTATCCAACTCTTCGTTTTTGGTCTTGTTGTCCATTTCGCATTGCACCATTTCTCCTTCACAATTGATGAAGATTCCAATCATTCCATCACCGGAAAATTTGGGATTTAGTTTCAGGAAAGCGACTTCTTCATTGAGTCTTTTTAAGATTTCGGCTTTGGTCAGCGGGCAAACTGCTTCTTCCTGTCCTTTAAAACCCGGGAACAATGCATACACTTCGTTCTTATCACAAATACCGGGAATGTCTTCTTTCATTTCGACACGTGCAACAAATTGTGCAGATGCTGCAAATCCCAGAAATAATGTCGTGATGATTAAGATGGTCTTTTTCATGTTTTCGTTGATTAATTCCTACGAATATAAGAGATTATCAGAAAAAACCATGAATTGTTGTATATCAGCAGGATAAACTTATTTCACTCTGCTGATATACCAAATAATCTGTCTTGTTAATGTGCAACGGCTTTCAGTCCGATAATGGAACCAACCAATGTTATGATGAAGAATAATTTCCAGAAGCTGATCGGTTCTTTAAAAATGAAAATTCCCACCAAAACGGTTCCCACCGCTCCTATTCCGGTCCAAACCGCATAAGCCGTTCCGATCGGTAAGGTCTGAATCGCTTTCATCAACAGCAACATACTCACCGTTATTGAAATAAAGAAACCGGTATACCACCAATACACTGCATTTCCGGTAGAAATACGCGCTTTTTCCAAACACGAAGCGAAAGCCACTTCAAATAATCCGGCTACAATCAATATTATCCAGTTCATACTTTCAGAGTTAAGAGAATCACTATTTTGTTCATTTGTTTCGACAAAGTTCCGAAAGAGAATTCAGGAAACATTTTACAAATGATAAAAAATTCAGAAAAGTTCCTTTCGACTCCGCGTCGGTCGGATTTTGGTTATTTCGCCCGGATTCTGCTCAAACTGACTTGTGTGATTCCGAGATAGGAAGCAATGTAACCGAGTTGTACTCTTTTCACCAGATCAGGGTTCGTTTCGAGCAATTCTGTGTAGCGTTCCAATGCTGTTCTGAATTGGCGGGAAATTAAGCGCTCTTCGGTTCTGATGAGCTCTTTTTCCGCAAAACGTCTTCCCCAATTAGCAATGTGAATATCCGTTTTGAACAAGTGCTTCAAATCGCTTGTTTTCAATTCCAGCAATTCACAATCTTCCAGAAGTTCGATATTTTCGTATCCCGGCAGGTTTTCCACGTAGCTTTTCATCGAAATAATGGTCTGACCTTCCGATCCGAACCAGAAGGTAATCTCGTTGTCATTCTGATTTGCGTAAGCTCTGACGATTCCTTTTTTGATAAAATAAATGCCCGACTCTACTTTTTCCGCTCGGAGCAGCAAATGCCCTTTCGGATAGGAAACTTCCGACAAACAGGCTTTTAATGCTTCCCTTGATTCCGGGGGCAAAACCGCTATTTCATCAATCAGTGCATCTGCATTCATCTTACCAAATTAGAGATTCCTTTTTACACTTGCAGAACCCTTTGAATATTTATTTGTTCCAGAAATGATTCGTCATGTGAAACAACCATTAACGTTCCCTGATACGCCTGAATGGCTGATGTCAGAATTTCAATGCTTTCCAGATCCAGATTGTTTGTGGGTTCATCCAGTACGATCAAATCGGGTGCTTTCACTCCAAGTGTCAGACAGCATAAAATCAAACGCATACGTTCTCCTCCGCTGAGCACGGAACACGGCTTGTCCCAATCGTTTTTATCGAACAGGAAGTAGTCCAAACGCGTTTTCACTTCGTGTTCCAATAAGGACCTTTGATTGAATTCACTTGCCTGCTCATAAACATTTAACTCGTTGTTTATGAGTGAATAATCCTGATCGATGTAAACCGATTGATTTATTGATCTGAAAATAGTTCCTCCGGTTGGTTCTATGTTTCCAAGAATCAAACGAATCAGGGTTGTTTTTCCGGAACCGTTTGCACCTTTGATGGCGATCCGTTCTCCGCTGTTTATCTGAAAACTCCTGTTTTCCTTCCAAAGCACTTGATCTGAATAGGTATAATTCAGATTTTCCGTCTTGACCAATACTTTCCCCTGATGCAAATGCGAAGAATCGAAACCAAATTTCATTTTGTCTAAATCCGGTAAAGCTCTTCTCAGTTCATGCAAATCTTTCGAAATCCCTCCGATCTTATCTGCATGTGCATTTTTCAGTTTGGAAGTGCTTTTTTCGGCATTGTTCCGCAAGGTATTCAGCATAATGGTCGGTACTCCGGCTTTTTCCTGTTTCTTTTTTCCACGGGAATCCAGTTTTTGCTGTCGTTCCATGGTCTCCCGCTCCTTTTCTTTTGCTTTTCGAAGTGTTTTCTCCAGACTGTTGACCTCCAGACTCAAAGCTTTCAGTTCAATGCTTTTTTGCGCCTGATAGAATTCATAATTCCCTCCGTAAACGGTAATTCCGCGTTTGTCCAAAACACAAATCTTATCCAGCAGATTCAATAACTTGCGGTCGTGACTGACAATCAGGAGTGTTTTCGAGGTCGATGTAATGAAATCAAACAATAACTGTCTGGAAGCAACATCCAGGTGATTGCTCGGTTCATCCATCAATACAAATTCGGGCTGATGAATGAGTATACCAGCCAGAAATACCTTGGTTTTCTGTCCGCCGCTCAGAGATTTCATGGATTGGTTCAAATCCAATTCATCGAGTTTCCAATAACTCAAAGCTTCCCGACAACGGTCTTCAATTGTCCAGTCGTCATTGAGAATTTCGAGGTTTACTTCAGAGGCATTCCCCGACAAAATTTCCTGAAAAGCCAGCAGTTTCGCATCAATCTGCAAAGCCTGAGCAAGCGTTAAATCGTCAAATTGCCCAACGACCTGAGGAATATAATAAGGCTCGGATTCTTTTTTGAGCAACCCGGATGGTTGGGGAAATTGTCCCGCAATCATTTTCAATAAGGTTGATTTTCCGGAACCGTTATTCCCGATCAATGCAACTTTTTCGTGTTTGTGAAGTGTTAACTGGATGTTGTCAAACAACACCTCACCCGTAGGATGGGTGTATGAACCATTCTGTAAAATAAGCATATTTTCTTGCGTAAAAGGATGAATATGTGAATGAATCCTTCCGGATTTCATTGTTTATTAATTCTTCAAGAAAATGCTCCTACATGGTTGTGTTTGTTCGTTTTGAAATGCAAAGATAGCGGTTTTAGCTGTTTTTTCAAATTTGCCTTGTCCGAGAATTTAATTGACACATTATTTTTTCCCGCGGATAGCGCGGATTACGCAGATATCAAATAAACTTATAATCAGCGCTCACCTTTGGCGAGTCTGCGTGTTCAGCGGGCAATTAAAAATATTGTCAGATTGAAAAACGGCTTATCAATAAGAACATAAGGATGAGAATGATACAGTTTTCTTTTCTCTTAAAATTGTCCTACACAAACAGCAAAATCAACGTCAACACCAATCCTCCGAGCGAGTAAAGCAATCCGGTTTTGAACACCTTTGTTTTGGGCAGATACATCCAGAATGCGGAAATCACGAAGAACAAAAGTGAAACACCGAAGAAAATATTCAGCCAGTAAAGCGGATCATCCGTAGTTGCTTTGTGCAGGTGTGTCATTTTATCAAGAATGTACGGAAGCTCTTTTGTGGTGATATGCGCTACTCCGGTTTCTTTGTTATAATCTCCGTTTTTGAAGTAAACCATCTTGCCTTCTTCCCTGTCGAACTGGTATTTACGAATTCCCAATTCCTTACCCAATAATTCGTTTTTCACCTGAGGTGCTACTTTTACTTCAACCGTTTTCTTTGTCTTCAGAAAATCCGTGTCGCGAAAAATCAATACGATTCCGCTGATTGCATAAACTGCCATGATTCCGGCAAGGAAAAAACCGAGGTATCTGTGGATAACCCGCATAGAAAATCGAGAATTGTTCATGCTGTAAACTTAACAATTAGAATGAAATTCTGCTAAGTCTGATATGATAAAACTCACTGATATCAGGCCTCTAAACGTTTTTAACGGTTATGAAACGGATAAAACCTTTCTAAAACGACTCGTCTATCAATTCCTTGTTGGTCATTGCTCCTGCAAATGTTCCCGCAGCCACCGCATTCGAAACCGAACGCATTTGGGTTGTGTTATCTCCGCAGGCAAAAACTCCCGGAATACTTGTTTTCTGAAACACATCTACCTGAATATGCCCGGACGGACTGAAATCACATCCCATTTTTTCAGGAATATCGGAATGCTGCTCGAAAGGAAGTTTTGCATACAAGGCTTTCAGATTTAAGGAAGTTCCGTCTTTGAAGATCACCGCTTCTATTTGTCCTTGAGTATGTTTTAATGAAGCAATTTCGGTTTCAACGATCACGATTCCCTTATTTTTCAATTGATCGCTTTGCTCCTCGGTCATGGTCGATTTTCCGTTGGTGAAGATCGTCAGGTCTTTTGTGAGATGATGTACCATTTTCGAGAATTCGTAAGCAATTTCTCCGTTTGCCAGAAGTCCTGTTTTCTCACCACGCACTTCGTATCCGTGGCAATACGGGCAATGAATCACAGAGATTCCCCAACATTCGGAGATTCCTTCCATTTCCGGCATGATATCGCGAACTCCTGTTGCAAAAATGAGTTTTTTAGTCCTGAAAATCTCCCCTGTTTCAGTGGTTATTTCGAAACCCGAATCTGTTTTTTCTCCGTGAATTGCCAGCCCGGAATAAAATTGAACTGTTTCGTATTTCGAAACTTCTTCTTTTGCTTTGGAAGCAATGGATCGCGGAGTTTCGCCGTCGTGAGTCAGGAAATTGTGTGAATGCGGAGTTTGCTCATTGCATGGTTTCCCGCTGTCGATAATCAATACCTGTCTTAAAGACCGCCCTAAGGATAACGCTGCAGAAAGTCCGGAATAACTACCGCCAATGATGATTACATCGAACGAATGTGTGTTTGTCATGTCTTTGAATGTTGTATGTCTATTTACAACAAAAGTACATTTTAATTTTATTATTGCAACTTTATTGCATTAATAATCAAAATCCATTCATCTTCATGAGTGGAAAGAATCAACAGAATTCTCGTACAAAACCTCTCTTTAATAACATTGCAAAATACACCAAACCTGATCGAAATTCTTCTTCGTCAAATCTTGTTTCTTGATCCAAAAGTAAATCCGGCCGCAGTCTCCCCACAACATTCCTGTTTTTTCTTCCTCCGAATCTACCTGGAGAAGCAAAACCCAATCATCTTTGTCCTGCTCCAATTCCTTTCTTCTTGGGTCGTTATAACCTGTTTCGTCTCCACAATTCAATCCATTGGTTACCAATTGACATTCCAGTTCCATTTCTCCCTGAATCACGTTTGCATAACCAAATACCTGATTATCGAATCCTCTGGCAGCTTCGGAATAGCTCTCGTAATCATCCTCATCAATTAATCCTTCAATGGTATCATGATCCCAGCCCGGAATGCTTAATGTGGCTTCAAAATCAATTTTGTTCGGCAGGAAAACTCCTTCAGGATTCAGATCTTCCGGAAAGTCTTTTATTTCCAGATCATTCAAATCTTCCGTAAACAATACTTTGAAATGATCCTTGTCATCCGGGTCAAATCCCCAGACATCCTGATCTCCGCAATAGAAAAAAGACAATAATCCGTTTTCAGGCAATCTTCCTTCAGAATCAAAGGGCTTCATTTCAGCCAGATTCAACTGACCGATAAATGACAGTGGAATCCCTTCATCATTGAGCGGCCATTTCTGCATTTTCCCTAAAGCCGGACGACCACCAATTTTTGACTCCGGAAGCCGGAAATCAGGCTCATCCTGTGGAGTTAAATCTAATTTTATGACCGGCCTGACCAAGGGTTTTATCATCTCAAAATAGTTCGTCAGTTTGAAAGCTTCGAATACTTTTCGGATATCCTCTGTGGTTTTCGGTTCGTGTTCCAGCACATATCCCACCTGTATTTCCTGGTTCGATTGATCTTTCCCTGAAAACCATTTAAAAAGCTTGTTTACTATTCCCATGATTGTTAAAGTTAGTTTATCTCATTTGAAGAATTTATTTCAAATTGAAATTTTCGATTTAAATTATTCATTTAATCTGATCAAAAACAAACTCTTCAGCAACAAAGTAGCTTTGACCAAAGAGTAATAAAACTAATTCCTGGCGGTTTTTTTCCATATTATCAAGCATTCTTGTATGAACTCCATTTTCATGAAGCAAGGAAAAATATCTATCTAAAAGTGACCTCGGACCACGTGCAAATAACCCAGCTTCCCGATTACAAAGTTTCAAAAAACCCTCAGGAGCATTGATCCCGAGACCAAGTTGCAAATCTTTCCATTCATTTTCAGTAAAAACCTGAAACAAATCAAAAGCAAGTTTCTCAGGGGCGGTTACTTTTCCTCTATAATAAAGTTCAGAATGATTCTCATTAAACTCCAACAAAAGCTGGTGGTTGACAAATAATTGAATGTTCACTGACCAGTCTCTCACAAATCGTTCTTTCTCGATATTGATGGCCTGAATTTTCCAGATTTGCTCCGGAATTTCAGAATTGGGAAAACTTGCTTTGAAATGAATCTCCAGATCCGAATCTTTGTATTCAAGTGAAGAGATAACAATACCTCCATCTTCTTCTTCCAGTTTAATCAGAAGGTTTTCCAGCCCGATTGGGAGATTTGTTGATACTTTCATTTATGTATTAAAAATATAGACAACACGTTTTCTCACGCAGATACCGCAGATTTTCGCAGATGAATCATCTGCTTATCATGAGCAAATCCACCAGAAAATTATACGATTTATTCTATTTACTTCCCGAATAATTTACCAAAAAAGCCTCCTTTTTTCTGTTCTTCGGATTTTATTCCTGCAATCGGTTCCGGAATGTTCAACTCTGAGGAATCTTTTGTCAGGCTGCGAATTCCGTTAAACAACGGTTCTCCACCTGGCGGAAGCGGTGTAATGGAATCCAGAGGATAGAATTTGTTGTATCCATCCATTCCAACAGGGAAATTGGTTCGTTCCACCCAAAACGGTTCAAGTAAATCGGGCAATGGTTGCATCGTAATTTTTTCATCAAAGCTTTTTCGTGCTTTCTCAATAATAATCTCATCCAGATTGGATTGTACCTGTCTGAAATACGGAACTCCTTTCGCAGGAATATGCAGTAAAAAAATCTGTGTTTTATCTCCGATTTGATAGATGTCCAAAACCTTGAAATAGCTGTTTACATTGATACAGCAATGTCCGAAACGTTCGTTTGCAGGATTTACCTCATAGAGCTTGGCTGCTTTGTTGGAAGTAATTAAAAATCGCGTGTTGAATTTCATTCCTGCACCTTTCCAACTTACGTCCAGAAAATAGCCGTTTCGCAGGATTTTATCTTTGGTAAATTGTTCCCGAACAGACGATTTCAAATCACAATCCTTGTAATAAAGCGTTGTTCCGGGATATGTCCAATTGACAATTTCTTCGGTGTTCTCAAATAATTCTTTCTCCTGCATTTCTGATTTGGGTAATACTATGAATGAACTGGTTTTGACTTGTTTCTAAAACTACAAAACTTATTATTTGAATCCTGCAAACAGGCGTTTTTCTACTTCTTCAAATCGTACTTATCAACAGCGGGTAATCCCCAGATGTTTTTGTCGACCCGGTAAATAGCTTCACAGCTTTTCAGTTCATTGCAAATAGGATCAACAGAACCCCAGCCATAGTTACAGCTCCCGATTTTCTTTCCGTTTTTGTCGAAAACAACTGTTTCCGCATCATATGCATTCAGTTGTGCAGTAAAAACAGTTTCGTCGTTGTATTTGCATTGGGAAATCTCTCCGTTCTTATACGTTTTGTAGAGTTTTTTCATCGTTTCCCAATTCTCTACCTTTTTCTTTTTGCAGGAAGTATTCACAAACAGTATTGTTGCAAGCGAGAGTAAAAGGATCGAAAAAAATTGAAGTGATTTCATGATATATGAGTTGAGTGTTCTTCAAAGATACCTGATTTATACCAGAAAATAAAAATGCCACAGCTGTCAAAGAAACTTCAACAAACTGTGGCAAAAAAACGAAAAGCTTATTTCTTACTTCCAGCCTCCTCCAAGCGCTTTGTAAAGCAGCACATTGTTCTGGTTTTTCAGGCGGTGAAGCTCCAGAAGTTCAACTTGTGATTGCAGGTAATTTTCCTGTGAAGTAATGATTTCCAGATATCCCGCTCTTCCGGATGTAAACAGAATCCGGGAAGTTTCCACTGATTGCTTCAACAAAGTCACTTGCTCCTGTTTCACTTCTTTTCGATTCCGGAAATTATCGTCGAGTTTCAATAACTGGTACACTTCTGTGAAAGCCTGCAGAATTGTTTTCTCGTAATTCAGATATGCGGCTTGCTGTGACGCTTTGCTTGCCATCAAATCTGCTTTCAAAGCTCTTCGGTTCAGCAAAGGTGTAACCAAACCACCAACTACATTATAGGCAATCGAAGCCGGAGATTCAAACAAAAATGCGGCGCGAAACGACTGATATCCCAAATTTGCATTCAAAGTCAAAGCCGGATAAAATGCCGTTTTTGCTGCTTTCACATCTGCATTTTGCGCCCTTAGCTGATAGGCTGAAGCCAGAATGTCGGGGCGATTCTCCAATACATCCGAAGGAATTCCACTTGCTACCGGCTGTGTCAGTTCCTGATTTGTAGCAAAATCGGATCTCACAATTGGCTGCGGATAGCGTCCCAACAGGAAATTCAGTGTGTTTTCTTCTTCGATAATCACCTGATCCACTTCTATCACCAGGGCTTTTGCTTCAAGCAATTCTGCAGAGATCAATTCAATCGCCAATTGATTGGATTTCCCGATGTCTTTTTGCAAACCGATTACTTCCAGTGCATTTTGCTGCAACAGAATGTTTTCTTCGATAATTGCACGTTTCCGGTCCAGAAGCATCAAATGATAATAGCGCTGGGCAATTTCCGAAATCAGGTTTGTGATTACTAAATTTTTCCCTTGCTCTTCAGATAAAAAACGATTCAAAGCCGCTTTTTTCTTCGCTTTCAATTTCCCCCAGATATCAATTTCCCAGGTTGTATAAACTCCGGCATAGAAATCCGGAACAGGATTGGGAAGTTTCTGTTTGTTGTTCAGATTGGTTGAAAACTTCGTGTCGTAGTTCCCCACTCCGTCGATGGTATAATCACCGAAACGACGAACTCCAGCTCCCAGATTCAGCCCCAATTCAGGTAATCTGATTCCTTTCGTGTATTGAACTCCTGCCCGCGCCTGCTGTACTTTTTGAAGCGCAATCTGCAAATCCTGATTGTTCACCAAAGCAGAATCGATCAGTTGAACGAGAATCGGATCGGTGAAAAACGTTTGCCATTTCGGAGGTGCTTCCGCTGCCTTTTTAATCGAATCGATGGCAATAAGCTCAGTCTGACTCTCATATTTCTGAGGAATCACAATATCGGTTTTCAAGGCTTCATTCTGAATCTTACAAGCAGTCAGAGTGACCAAAACCAACAAAAGTATTCCTTGTTTTATTCTTTTGAATTGTTTCATTTTTTTGATTTTGTTTTGGAAGACATGGATGCGAAAATGACGTACAATCCCGGAATAACAATCACTCCGAAGATCGTTCCGAACAACATTCCACCCGCAGCGGCAGAACCAATCGTACTGTTTCCGATTTCTCCTGCTCCGGAAGCCATCATCAAAGGAATCATTCCGGCCGTAAATGCGAAAGATGTCATTAAAATCGGGCGTAAACGGGCAACTGCTCCGTCTATCGCCGCCTGAACCACGGTTCGTCCTTCGGATTGTTTCAGGATCGCAAATTCAATAATCAGAATGGCGTTTTTACCTAACAATCCGATGAGCATAATCATCGCAACCTGTGCATAAATGTTGTTATCCAGTCCCAGAATCTGCAGGAAGAACATCGACCCGAAAATTCCGATCGGAAGGAACAACAATACCGGCAAGGGAAGCAGGAAACTTTCATACTGTGCTGCCAGCAAAAGGTATACGAAGAGCAAACAAATGGCAAAAATGTAGAAAATCTGATTTCCGGAAAGTACTTCTTCCCGCGTCATTCCCGACCATTCGTAATCGTAGCCCCGCGGTAAATGTTTTGCGGCGGTTTCTTCAATCGCTGTAATGGCTTCCCCACTACTGTAACCCGCAGCTGCTTCTCCATTCACCATTGCTGAAATGTACATGTTGTAGCGCGTCAACTGTTCCGGTCCATAAACCCGTTCGATTCGTGCAAATGCGCTGTACGGAACCATTTCACCGGCACTGTTCTTGATACGCAGGTGAAGAATGTCATCCGGCTGTGCACGGTATTTCGGATCGGCCTGCACCATCACTTTATACATCTGTCCGTAACGGATAAAATTCGTCGCGTAGTAACTTCCGATCAAAGCTTGTAAGTTAAACAAAGCATCTTCTGCTGAAATCAATTTTCTCGCCGCTACATCCTGATCAATGTGAATCAGATACTGCGGGAAACTCGGGTCGAAACTGGAGAACGCATCTTTAATTTCCGGTCTTTTCTTCAATTCTTTGATGAAATTATCCGTGATCTTCGCTGTTTCCTGTAGGTTTCCTTTTCCGGTTTTATCCAGAACCCGTACTTCGAATCCGTTGGCATTACCAAATCCGGGAACTGCCGGAGGCGGGAAAAACTGCACTTCCGCATCCCGGATGTGACTTGTTTTCGCAATTAATTCATTAATCAGTTCGTTGGCATTTTTGCCTCGTTCATCCCAGGGCTTCAGGTTAATGGTTCCCATTCCGAATGAAGCTCCAACACCTTCTGTCATCATACTGTAGCCCGAAAGACTTGAAATGGATTCCACTTCCGGCAGCGTTTGCGCAATCTTGTCGATTTCATCCATCACCGCTTCCGTTCTTTCCAGAGTAGAACCAACCGGAGTCGTTACATTGACATAAACCGTTCCCTGATCTTCCGTAGGAATAAATCCGGTTGGAAGCACTTTCCCGATTCCCCAGGTTCCTGCAATAAACAAAAGCAGGAGCCCCACGGTAACCGTTCTTCTGTTGACGATCATTTCCAGTAAGCGCTTGTATCTGTTCGAAATCTTGTCATATCCCCGATTGAAGGAATCAAAGAATCGCTGAATCAGTGTTTTCTTCGCATTCGGATCAATTGGTTTGAGCATCAAAGCACACAATGCCGGCGTCAATGTCAAGGCATTAATTCCGGATATGACAATGGATATGGCCATCGTGACCGAGAACTGGCGATAAAAAACTCCTACCGGACCGGATAGAAAGGCAACAGGGATAAACACCGCCGACATCACAAGCGTAATCGCCAGGATTGCTCCGGTAATTTCTTTCATCGATTCGATCGTTGCCGTTTTGGCATCCATGTGCTCATCGTGCATTTTGGCATGAACGGCTTCTACCACTACGATAGCGTTGTCGACCACAATTCCGATGGAAAGAACCAAGGCGAACAGGGTCAATAAGTTGATCGAAAAACCAAACAATTGCATAAACGCGAAGGTTCCGATCAGGGAAACAGGAACGGCAAAAATGGGAATCAATGTCGATTTCCAATCCTGCAAAAACAGGAAAACCACCAATGCAACCAGAATAAAGGCTTCAATCAGGGTTTTGATTACTTCGCTGATGGAAGCATCCAAAAAGCGGGAAACGTCATAACTGATCGTATAATCCATTCCCGGAGGAAAGGACTTTTGCTTCATTTCCTCCAAACGCGTTTTTACCTGTTCAATCACATTACTCGCATTCGAACCGGGCCGTTGTTTCAATACAATTGCGGCAGAAGGACTTCCGTTTTCTTTGGAGATTACGTCATAATCCACCGATCCGAATTCCACTTCAGCAATGTCTTTCAAACGCACCATTTCACCGGTTTCGGCTACTTTGATTACTATATTACCATATTGTTCTTTTTCAGTCAGTTTTCCGGTATAGCGCAATACATACTGCATGGATTGTGATTTGCGTCCGGAGCTTTCCCCGATCTTTCCGGGAGCTGCTTCCAGGTTTTGCTTTCTCAAAGCTGTAACTACATCCTGAGCAGAAAGTTCGTAAGCATCCAAACGCTGCGGCTTCAACCAGATACGCATCGCGTATTCCCTGTTCCCCATAATATCTGCGTAACCTACTCCGTCAATTCTTCGAAGTTCGGGAAGCACGTTGATATCCGAGAAGTTGTAAATGAATTTTTCATCTACAGATGCATCGCTGCTTTTCAGGTTGATGTACATCAACATACTGTTGATTTCCTTCTCGGTAGATACTCCTGCTTTAATTACTTCTTCAGGTAATTCATCCAAAACGGTTGCAACCCTGTTTTGTACGTTTACAGCCGCCAGATCGGGATCGGTTCCTACTTCAAAGTAGATCTGAATGATACTCGTTCCGTCGTTTCCTGAAACAGAACTCATGTAGGTCATTCCGGGAACACCGTTAATGGCTCTTTCCAGCGGAGTTACAACTGCTTTCGAACAAACTTCGGCGTTTGCACCTGTGTATCGCGTGGTTACAGAAACTGCGGGCGGCGCAATATCCGGATATTGTGTTACGGGAAGTGAGGTCATTGCCAACAATCCCAGCAGCACAATGAAAATAGAGATGACCAGTGAGAGCACCGGTCTTTCAATCATTTTTTGAATCATCGTAAAATTTTTAAGGGATTATTCTGCCGAAACTTCCTGAATAATGTGTTTTAAAGGAATCGCTTTGGGCTTGATCTTCATTCCGTCGCTCACCGATTGAATTCCTTCGTAGAGAATCACATTTTTCTTCGTCAGTCCGTTTGAAATGATGTAGAAATGAGGAATGCGGGCCTGAATTTCAACTGCACGCGTTTTCACTTTTCCATTTTTTCCAACAACATACACATAAACCTTGTCCTGAATTTCAAACGTGGCTTTCTGGGGAATAATCAATGCTTTATCGAATTCCTGTTGCATCCGGATCTTTCCGCTTGCTCCGTGTTTCAGAATTTTCCCTTGGTTGCTGAATCGTGCGCGAATAGCCAGATTTCCGGTTTCCTGATCGATCTGACCATCCATTGTTTCTATCAAACCGTCACTTTTATGCATTTTACCGTTTGCCATCACCAACTGAACTTTTCTGTCCAACTCGTTTCCGCGGGAAATTTTCAACATGAATTCCAGGTATTCTTTTTCCGATACGTTGAAATAAGCAAAGATTTCATCGTTCTGAGATAGATCCGTCAGAAGCGTTCCTTCTTCCACCAAAGATCCGATCTTATGAGGCAATCTGGAAATTGTTCCGTTAAATGGTGCTCTGATTTCTGCATAAGAAAGCATTTGTTTTGCGTGTGCTTCTTCTGCCAGCATTTCTTCCACTTTGGCTTTGGCTATCTGCAGTTTGTTTTTCGCAAACTCATATTCGATTTTGGAAATCACATTTTTGTCCAGAAGCATTTTCGTGTTTTCCAATTCCAACTCTGCATTTTTTGCCTCTGCGCGTGCAATTTTCAATACAGCCCGGTCTTTAGCCAAAGCTTCACTGTATTCTCTGTTGTTGATGCTGAACAGCAATTGTCCTTCTTTCACATAAGAACCTTCGTCTACGTGAACTTTTTCAAGATATCCGGCAGCTTTTGCGCGGATTTCAATATTCTTTACTGCAGCAATATCCGCTACGTATTCGATAAAAGTGTTCGTATCGATGTGAATGGGAGATGTTACAGGATAAATTTCCGACACCTGTTGATTTTCTTTTTGATCTGCACACGAAGACAATGCAAGCAGAATCAGTACTCCGTATAGGAATACACCACGATAATTCATGTTATGAAATATTAAGTAATTCTAATTTTATTTTATGAAACAGTTGTAAACGAACTGTTCAACCGCGGTGGCGGAATCAGAATTTCAAGATAGATCGAGGTGAATGCCCGGAGCCCTGAAAATTCACTTTTCTTTTCTTCTAAAAAGAAATAGGATGAAAAATCAAAACACAGGGGCTGAATAATCGAATCACGGATAAACTCCAGTTCGAACGGAGTGTTGCAATCTGCTTCCGATGATTCATCAAAAAAAGTTGCGTTCTTCTGGATTTTTTCGGTGTGTGAGATGAATGACTTATCTAATTGCATATTACTAAAAAGATAAGTACCCAAAAGAAGAACAATCGCCAAACGGGAAAGTATTTTTGAAACAGATATCAAATGTCCCTTGTCCTTCATGGGCGCAAATTTACTCAAAAAACCAACAGGAACAGAGCAAAATCCGCAAAACGACGGTCCTTTTTCTTAAAAAAACACAAATAGACAGGTCTTCATTCTGGAGCTTTTCATGTTGAAAATCAAGATTAAAAAAGATTTTTAACACCGATTTTCCCTTTGAATAACGATTTCCAATTACATAGTGCATTCTACTATCTTATTTATTTTCTCTTACTTTTTTCATTGCCAAAAAAGTAAGCAAAAAGGCTAGGCCTGTACTCGAAAGCTTGAAAAGCTACGCTTCATTACGCTATTTCACCCCAACTCGTATACGTTGTTACCGAATTTTGTAAAACAAAATCCGACAACTGAACTCAAACAGGGGTTCAATCACGCTACTTTCAGCTTGTTTTCCGCACTTTCAGCGCAATGGCCATTTTTCGAACCATCTTCTAAAGATCATTCTTGTTTCAAGCTAAGAAAATAACAAGTTGTATTACTTATCAGGATAATCACTCATGCAAGGTGATTCTTAGATGCCTGAAAATTCGTGTCCCGATAGCTATCGGAATCGTGGCAACCTTTATTCATCATTACCTAACTCTCCAGACAAAGTTGTTTTAACTCCTTACTCTTCCTTCGGAGCATATTCCACAATATCAATCCCGATTCCGTTCGGATCCTGGATGGCGAAATGACGATCTCCCCAGGGTTCATCGCGAAGTTCGATCCGGATTTCAACACCTTTCTGTTTCATTTGTTCGTACAACGCATCCACGTTTTCGACTTCAATCGTCAGATACATTCCTTCTCCCGAAAACGGTTTGTGAAACAAGCTTTGCTGACTCGGATGATTGGGAAGCAGGAAACTGATCTCAGCACTTTTATCCGGAGTATGCAGCAAGAGGTAAAACTCATTCTCGAACGTCACTCCGAAGCCCAGAATATGGATGTAAAAAGCTTTTGTTTCTACAAACTTGTCGGTTACTATTCCTGCATTTAATTTCATCTTGTTTTGCGTTTTATCGGTTAATCCTGTTTGCGAAAATACATTCACGGTTAAAAACAATCCTATGAATGCTGTAATGAATCTCTTTTTCATTTGAATGATTTATACTGCAAACATCCGGTATATTGAACCCGAAACATAGTAAAAAACGGACAACTTATCTTCCGAAAGCTTTACTGGGCGTTACACCGTAAAAGTTTTTAAACTCTTTGATGAAATGCGACTGATCGTAATATCCGCTGTCGAAAAACAACTTGTTCTGTCGCAAACTTTCGGTTGATGGCTTGGCTTTCAGGATATTTTGAAAACGAACTACCTGACTGAAGGTTTTAGCCGTATCCCCGATATAAAACTCAAAGAGCCTGCGAAGCTGCCGGGAACTGATTCCCGTTTGCAAATCATGTTCAACATCAATCACTCCGTTCTTTTTCAAAATCAGATAGAGTGCTGCATACAATCTATTGTCGCGGTCGAAAGTTTCATTTGTGTGAATCTTCAAAAAACACTGATCCAACATTTGCCGGATTTCTTCAACTGTTTGTTCCTTATTCAAATGATTCCGGATGTAATCTGCCACAAGCGGCACAACCAGCTCCAATTTTTCAAAACGATTGCTCAATTCTTTAGCATTTACCTGAAACAGCTGTGGAAACATCGTTGGCAGGAAACGGATTCCGATATAATGAAAAGAGTTTTCCAATGGAAATTCGGTGAACTTTTTACAAAATCCCATCACGTAACTTTCTTCCGGGTTATTGAGTTCGAAGAAAATATCAATGCAGCCGTCGGCCACCACCCGGTAATTGAATTGTTCCGATAAGGTGCGGTTTGTCTTTAATTCCCAGTAGCAATAAATGGAATCCTGCAACTGAAGATGGGGCAAAAATTCCGTATACACAACGTGTTCGGACGAACGTCTTACCGTTGGCTGAATCGGAGTATAGAATTTTCGGATATCCATGAATAACGACAAAATAGAACATTCAACTTTCTTCCCAAAGGAAAACCAAAGATATTTTAAAACTGCTTTTCGAGCATTGAGAATCCCTCAAAACAAAAAAAAGGACGCAGATTTTCATCCGCATCCTTTACACCTAACCATTTTCACCTTGCAGTGAACATCAAACTAAACTATTACTTTTACTTACTTCTTTACAATTCTCAATTGTCCGATTTGTTTTCCATCGTTCAAGCGCAGCATGTAAACTCCTGTTTGTAAATGATTCATCGGAAAAGGCTCCTGAAAACCTAATTCCTCTGTTTGCAAATGCCTGCCATTTACATCAAATAATTCTATAGAACCTTCAAATCCTTCAATATGCAATAGATCTGCTGCCGGATTCGGGTAAATCTTGTAAAGCGATGACCATTCCTGTAAACCCGCCGTCTGTTCATGAGTGAATGAAAGGTTATCAATGGTAAAAAAGGAACTTGTTCCATCCTGAGAAATCAAAGTTCCATCTGAATTTTTTCTTCTTAGCAACGAGGGATCGGCTATTATTCTGATCGAATCCGGAAGAGTTGAAGCATCCGTGTAAGTAATCGCATTGGTGAACGAAGTGTATTCTACAGCTGCTCCCAAATCCAGAATTCCTGTTCCGATAGTATCTCTGTGATGTGCTGCACTGTTCCATTTTGTGAGATATACCCCAACCTGTGCCAAATCGCTTATTTCTCCACTCTGTGCCCAAATGCTGTTTTGCGTATACTTATAGAAACCTTTCAGTGCTGTTGGTCTGGAGGAATATGCCGCAGTTTGAATGGCAACATCTTTTGTGTAATTATACCAAACGCTCACCGTCAGGGCGTACGTTCCATTTTGCGCATCTGTTGCAGGCGGAAGGTAGAAAACATCCAAAACAGAAGGTTCCGCGTTTCCGGGAGAAAGCATCAGCCAACCTGTAGGAAGATTACTGAAAACCTGATCTATAACCGGATGATCCCAGGTTTCAAAATCAAGATTATTGACTTGCGTATATCCTGCCACCGGGAGAGTTGCAAGCGTCAACACAAGTAGTTTGTTTTTTATAGTTTTCATAACGAAAGGAATTATAAGTGAATGAAACAAAGCTACAAGCAACTGAATTCAATGTCGTTATGAAAAAACCGTAAAGAGTTGTGAATTTAAGAATGGTTGAAATCCGGTTTCAGGACTGATAATTCACCATTAGAGATTCCTGCAGTTCCTTTGGAGTGAGTCCTGTTGCATTTTTGATGAATGCGCTGAAATTTGCCGTACTGTCGAAGTTCAGTTCAAAGGAAATTTCCTTTAATGAAAGGTTGCTCACAACCATCATCCGGCGAATCTCGATCATCAATTCTTCGTGGATCAGTTTCAACGGAGCTTTCCCCAAACATTTTTTACAAAGTGTTGTAAGTTTGTCGGTGCTGTAGCTCATCATTTCAGCATAATCCGAAACTTTCCTTTTTTCTTTCGTGTGCTCACTGATCAACGAAAGAAACTTACTCACAAAAATGCTGTCGTCCATCTCAAAAGTCTGATTGCTGTGTTCAATCAGGGTAATCAGAATGATCTCGAGGTAACTGTATGCTTTATGGATCGATAAGGTGCTCAGATTTTTTACCTGGCAAAGGTTTGAGATAATTTCGGTTAAAGAATAAATATGTTCGAATGCTTCCTGAGATAAACGGATATTCGAATGCTGAAAATAAAGATTGTGGTGTTTGATCGGAAAAATAAAATCAAAGATGCTTTTGTGAAACTGAATCAGCAGACCTTGTGCAGAATTTCGATTCAACAAATGAATTTGTCCGGGGTAAACAACATAAATGTCATTTGCTTTCAGTTCTGTTTTGGTAAAATCAATGAATTGTTCTCCCTGTCCTTCTTTCACCAGAATGATCTCAAAATAATCGTGGCGGTGCGGACTGTGAAAATCGTACGTATTCGGATAGTCCAAAGGTTCTATGACCAATAATTTATTGGGATGCGGGAAGGAGACAATACTCATGAACGATGAAACTAAAATAACGCTTTGTTTACTAAACGCAGGATTTGGTTTTTGGTTGGCTTCTGTGTAACTGCTTTTATTCAGATTTCAAAGAATCAACTCCTCTTCTTCAATTCCATGTGTAAAATCGGATAAGGTTTTCCGAAACCATCCAATTCGGATGTGCTCTTTGTCTCGAAACCGAAATGTTCGTAGAATTTCACCGCTTGTTCGTTTTGTGCATTCACATCCACTTGGGTGACTTTGAGATTTTCAAATGCATACAACAGGAGTTTCTTCCCGATTCCTTTCCTTCTTTGATTGGCAGCTACAAAAAGCATTTCCAGATTAGCTTCATTCGTTCCGATGAATCCGGTAATTTGTCCGCTTTCGTTCTTAACACCATGTAAAACCACCTGATCAAAAAAAGTGGGTACGAGCTCTTTGTAAAACTCAAAATCCTCCTCGCTCAAAAAATGATGTGTTGCTTTCACGGATGATTCCCAAACAGCAACCAAATCATCATATTCCGTATTTTTCACCTCATAAATCATTTCGAACGTTCTTTTCGATCAAAATTACCTGTTTTTTTTCCTTCCCGAAGTTGATTTTCCAGTTATCTTAACCGGCGGCGTTTTTTTCGTTTTCATCTGCTTTCTCACATACACATGATGCATGTGCTTGAAAAACCACGCCTTTGGATCTACCGTATTGTATTCGATTTCAACATCGATACTCGCATTCGGATCAACAGAACGCTCAAATTCAGTATCAGTCAAACCGAGTTCAAAAAACCGGATCTGCATAGCACTTCCCTGGCTCATCAATATCCGGACGACCTGCCAATTTCCAGCGTTTCTGGATGCTGTCAGAAGTTGAGAAAGGTAATTTACCGAGCGATTGTCCTGCAAATAAAATTCCCGGACGATCTGCCAATTTCCAGCATTTCCGGATGCTGTTAGTAGTTGAGAAAGGTAATTCACTGAGCGATTGTCCTGCAAATAAAATTCCTGAAATGCATTTTCATTCAAAAACCGGTCAGCAATCCCCTGATTTATTGCAAAAATGAAAGGTTCCTTATTGTTGTTCGTTTCCACCCAGGTGATAATTCTATTCAGGTATTGATTGTTATTATTCTGAACATAATATCTCACAAATTCATTCGCTACACCAACTGGAACGTGAGTCAGAGCTTCATTGGAAATATATGGTATAATGTGTTTCATATTAATCCGGACCATTCCAAGCAAATGCGGGTTTTGTTGCAAATAAACAGTTGCTTGCGTCCATAACTCAGTTTGCGACAACACATCCTGCTGCAATGTGAGCAAGTTATTATTGGCTTGTTGAAGAACTACAGGATCTGCCCAATCTGGTTTTACTGCATAATAATCTCTCACTATTTCTCCGATTGGATGAAACCCGAACATACTTCTCTGGTAAGGATTCAGTGTATCAAACCAATTCATGTATTGATCCGTAAATTGAGCCCTGTTTCTTTCAAATCTCACTGAATTCATGTCTCCCACGTGATACTTTCGCTTCGACAAGCTGTGTTCATCGCGGATTCTGTTTTCCACAGCATTGATATTCACATACTCTTCCGGATTATTCCACAACAACTTATCGGCACTATCCGTTACTCCCATATCGGTCATTTGCTCTGTGTGAAGCGGAGCTCCTCTGAGCAAACGTTGTGCATGTCCCAGTTCGTGTCCGAGTGTTACAAATTCAGGCATGATAATCTGAGAATCGTTCTCTCCGATATTGTATCCGCCACCATCTTGCGCAATCCGCACAAGACTCCCGGTTCCGGTTCCTTTTCTGCGCGCTTCATTTCCCCATTTCACGAGGTTCGTCTGATCGTTTCCAATCAAAAAATCATGGAAATTCTCAGGATCAAAATTGTCTCCGATTTCGTTATGAGTTGGTAAATCCATTCGCGCATCGTCTCCGGTGGAACCAATCATTTTATGTGCATTCTCCCGCAAAGGATCAAGAGATGATCTTGGGATAGCTTCTGATTCCGGGCGCTCATTACCCCCCGTTTCATTTGCAAAATTATCTCCGACAATGATTTTCTGTTCGCCGCCGCCACGGTTCGTATTCATATCATGAAGCATCGTTCTCCCGAATTGTCCTTCCAACAGCTTTGCAAACGCAGCAAGCATCCGGTTACGAAAACCTGCGGCCGTTTCACGAATTTCAATATTTCCGGAACCAGCCAGCAAGTCTGTCCAGATCTGAGTAATTTTCGCCACTTCCGTATGCGGCATTCCCTGCGTATTTACTGGCAAATGCTGAGTTTGAGAAATCTGAACGATCAGATCCTGATGCTCCTGTTCTGCTTCTGCATACACGGTTTTCAAATACGCTGTATTTGTAACGGAATCTACATCTCCGGTTTTGAAGAGATCAAACCATTGATGAATACTCGACAAAAGTGCTTTCAAGGCTCCCAATCTCAATTGAAAATCCAAATCTGCACCGACATCAATCTGGTGATAGCCTTCCAGATTACCTGAAATAATTCCTAATTGCTGCTGTTGTGCCTGTTCCGGAGCCAATCCATTATCAAAAGCATCCCTCGAACGCAAAACGCATTGAATCGCCTGTTCATTACTTTGCGTTGCGATGGTTTTCTTAGAAGCTTTTTGATCTGAAGCACGAAGAAGTTCTCCTCCCGACTGAAACAGCTGAGTAGTACTTTGAATGGATTCCTGCAACTTTCTTTGTGCAAGTGATTCCGGGCGATTATCCACAAACTTTGACTCCAGTTTTCCGGATGTTTTTCTTTTGGGAGTGTCAACCAAAGTAGTAGAAGTCTTATTTCCCTTTTTTTGAGCGGTGCGGGTCATCATGTGTTTCTGTTTTATTTTCGATAACTTCCTTCACCATCCGCAAGATTTTCAATGGGTTGTGAACAGTGTAGTAATTTAGTCTAAACTAGTGTTTTTTCTTTTTGGGATCAAATTCCCCCTTTATTATTTCATCATTTTCGGGACGTCCGCATGGCTTTCACTTTCTTGATGGCGGAATCATTCACAAACTGCTGATATTCATCAGTTTCCAAAGCATAAAGCGCCATTCTTCCGTTTTCATCATTGTGCACTCCGAAACCGTAAGTCTTTGTTAAGGGAGAAGCTCTGAAACATGCCTGTCCTTTTGAGAAAAATTGTTTTCGTGCTTCTTCGTATTCGGATTCCGTCAAATCATTCCGGTCTGCGAATACACGGAAAAGGACATCGTCGGAAGTATATTTGTAGGGATTTTTAGAAAGCAATTCATACTGCATTTCAGCAACGGTTTTCTTATCCCCTTTTGAAGCAGGCACAATTCCGGCACTTACCTTTGTATCTTCCGCTACTTCAATAAAAGTATCCTGATAATTGGTCGTATGCGTTTTCATTTCTTTGCTGTTAATGTGTTTGTTTACAAGCGAAATTTAAACAAAAATGCGGAAATCTCTCCCCGCATTTTAATGTAATTTTATACAACTGTTTGTTTAATCGGCCAGATCAAAACGATCCAGATTCATTACTTTATTCCAGGCTGCAACAAAATCATTTACGAATTTGTCTTGTGCATCCGCGCTTCCATAAACTTCCGCAATTGCTCTCAATTCAGAGTTCGATCCGAAAATCAGATCCGCACGTGTTGCAGTCCATTTCAAAGCTCCTCCGTTTCGACTATGTCCGTCAAACAATTCCTCGTGCTCGTCTTTTGCTTTCCAAACAGTATCCATATCCAGCAAATTCACAAAGAAATCATTTGTCAGTGTTCCCGGCCGATTGGTAAATATTCCGTGTTTTGATCCGTCAAAATTGGTATTCAATGCACGCATTCCTCCAATCAAAACGGTCATTTCCGGCGCGGTGAGCGTCAATAACTGAGCTTTATCGATCAATAACTCTTCTGTGGATACGCTGTATTTGGTTTTAAGGTAGTTTCTAAAGCCATCAGCCATTGGTTCCAATACGGAGAATGATTCCACATCCGTTTGTTCGGCTGACGCATCCGTGCGTCCCGGTTTAAATGGAACCGGAATATTTTTTCCTGCACTCTGCACCGCTTTTTCCACTCCTGCGCAACCTGCCAGCACAATCAGATCCGCTAAAGAAACGCGTTTTCCGCCTGCAGCATTGAATTCCTGCTGAATTTTTTCCAATGCATCCAATACTTTTGAAAGCTGTGCCGGATTATTCACTGCCCAGAATTTCTGAGGAGCTAAACGAATCCGTGCACCATTGGCTCCACCGCGCTTGTCTGAACCACGAAATGTAGATGCAGAAGCCCACGCTGTACTTACCAATTCGGAAACAGAAAATCCTGAATTTAAAATGGCTTTTTTCAGATTTGAAATGTCATTTCCATCAATCAGCGGATGATTCGCTGCCGGAACCGGATCCTGCCAGATCAGTTCTTCTTTTGGAACTTCAGGACCTAAATATCGCGTAATCGGTCCCATATCCCGGTGAGTTAACTTGTACCATGCGCGTGCAAATGCATCGGCTAACTGGTCCGGATTTTCATGAAAACGTTTCGAGATTTTTGCATATGCCGGATCAAAACGCAAGGAAAGATCCGTTGTCAACATCCTTGGAGTATGTTTTTTCGAAGCATCAAATGCATCGGGAATATTTTTGTCGGAAGTTTTTGCAATCCATTGGTGTCCACCTGCCGGACTTTTGCTCAATTCCCATTCGTAGCCGAATAAATTATCAAAAAACAAATTCGACCACTGAGTCGGAGCCTGTGTCCAGGTTACTTCCAAACCGCTGGTAATAGCGTCTCCGGCTTTTCCTGAACCGTGCTTGCTAAACCATCCCAAACCTTGCTTTTCAATACTTTCAGCTTCGGGTTCTGGCCCTACCAAAGCGGCATCGCCGGCCCCGTGAGTTTTCCCGAAAGTATGTCCACCGGCAATCAAAGCCACCGTTTCTTCGTCATCCATTGCCATGCGGGCAAAGGTTTCGCGAATATCTTTTGCCGCTGCAATCGGATCGGGATTTCCGTCCGGTCCTTCCGGATTCACGTAAATCAAACCCATTTGAACTGCCGCGAGCGGATTTTCCAGATCACGGTTTCCGGAATAACGGCTGAACGGTTTATCGCTCGTTGCCAGCCATTCTTTTTCCATTCCCCAGTATACGTCTTCTTCCGGCTCCCAAACGTCTTCACGGCCTCCTGCGAAACCGAATGTTTTGAATCCCATGGATTCCAATGCTACATTCCCGGCAAGAACCATCAGATCTGCCCAGGATATTTTTTGTCCGTATTTCTGTTTGATCGGCCACAACAATCTGCGTGCTTTGTCGAGATTTCCGTTGTCGGGCCAGCTGTTCAAAGGTGCAAAACGCTGTTGTCCTCCACCAGCTCCTCCGCGTCCGTCACCGATCCGGTAAGTTCCGGCACTATGCCACGCCATTCGAATGAAGAATGGCCCGTAATGTCCGAAATCTGCCGGCCACCAATCCTGAGAATCCGTCATCAGAGCGTGTAAATCTTTTTTTAAGGCTTGATAATCCAGGCTTTTGAATGCTGTCGCATAATCAAAACCATCGTTCATCGGGTTTGACAAGGACGAATGCTGTCGCAGAATGTTTAGTTTTAAGCGATTGGGCCACCAATCACTGTTTCCGGTTCCTCCACCTCCAAGACTGTGTTTTTGAGTTCCTCCGTGAAACGGGCATTGTCCACTTTCGTTCGAATTGTTTTCCATAGTATGCGATTATTTAACTCAGGAAAGTAAGTTAGCAAAAAACATTTACGGAGCAAAAGGAAAAATGATTTATTGATTTTGAACTTTGTTTAAACAAGAAAATATCCGCTTTTTAATGCTGTTCTACAAGAAAATTGAAGGCTGAACCTACCGTCTTATTCGGGTATTTAACTACATCATCCTGAAAATACACTTTCATAACATAGTTTTTCTTTGGAGTCAGATAATACCACATTGAAACCATTTTTTCAGAATAATCTTTATCAATAAACAGCTTAAAGTGATAGTTATCTATTTTTTCAATTTTCAATTGATCTGTCCTGGTCATGAAATCGATATCTGTATGTTTCACCAATTCCTTGTACTCTCCCTCATAAACTAAAGTCATGTTTATCACTTCGTTTTTCGGAAGGGTTCCATTTGTTTTGGTCTTATGCCTGAAAATTTTCCGGGGAAGTGCGAATCCGTTTTCATCCAGAAATATTTTATCATGATAATAAAGTGTATCTACTCTGGTTTCCTTTTTAGCTTTTACAACATCAACCTGTTTCTCCGATGTACAACTCACAAGTTGTAATAGAACTACCGCTAAAAGGCTTAACAATGCGTTTTTAGATCTCATTTATATTGTTTTTATCAAAGTTCATTTCTCAAATCGTCCCCGGTAAACCTTCAATAGTTTATGAATTTCTTCAGGAGTTCGTGAAAGTGAACCAATGGATATTTTTTCTTCACCTTCGGGATAGTTGAAAACAAGATAGAAGCTCTCTCCGTCATCATCCTCTCTCACCACTTTTTCGTCCGAAATAAAAGCCCATCCTACCAATCCGCAATCGGACGTTTCGATTCCTTTTTCATTCAAAACGATACGTGGGGGATTCTTAAAAAGTCCCTGAACATTTCTCCAGATGAAATACGCTGATAATATTAAAAGTGCCAATACATATTTCTGCTCCTTCATCCAGAACATGATCAAAGTTGCAATGAATCCCAAAGTAAAAAACACCGTTCCTGCTATATGATTCCGTTTTGAATAGTCAATAACGGTTTCTTTTGGAACATCCGGTTGATCTTCAAACACCCCGGGATTGTCCGATTTCTTTTGAAATTCTTCCAGTTTGCGCTTTTCCTCAGAAGTTCTGAGTCGTTTCTCCAAAAATCCTTCCTGTTCTGAGATCAAGCCTAACAAAATCGCCTGTGCTTTTAATTCCTTGACATCCTTTGTTCTTTCATAAGCCCGGATTTTCCATTTCGTGAGCATATAACTTCTGTAAATCCATTGAAAAAGAAATACCAAAACAGGAATCATTAACAATGCAATCCTCCAAAAAAGGATCTTATAAATGAAGATCAAAATACAAGAAGTGATAATTACAACAAAACTGATGGAAACGGGATAACTCAACATTCTCCGCCCCATTCTAAGAGCTTCTTCGATCGTTTGTTCCTTCTTATTTTTCAACCTTTCAATTTATTCAAAAAGTCTTCGGCTGAGGGCATATTTCCAAGATTCACCTTGATTTTCTCATACAATCCGGCAAATTCTGCTTCGTAATTCAATACTCTTGGATGCGTATTCATACGGGTAAAGCGAAAGCAATGCTCCATTTTGATCGTATTTTAAAGTCATGCCCCGCAAAGGATATTCCGGCTGACTGTCTTTGTATAATTTAAACCCGAATTCGTTGATCAGAAACTCGCTGAATGCGATTGCCAGAAACAAGGTTGCTTCGCTTTCTCCAAGCTGAAAAGCCTGACAGTACATTTTAAATCCGAGACCGTCGTCCATTGTCTGATCCAGATTCGATGGATGATTGATCGAATTGGCAACACGTCTTTCGAGCTTGTTATCCATAAAATAACTTTCAACCATTTTCAGACAACCATCGAGCATTCCGGGATCTTTCTGCAAGTCCTGAAGCGTATATCTTTCTTCAAAATACGATTCAGTGATAATCTCTTTGACCTGTTGTCCGGAAGTTTCGGGATTTGATTCTTGTGAAGTTTTACTTGAAAACAATCTTTTTAAGAAGCTCATTTTATGTGATGTTAAGGTTGTTATTGTTTTGCTGCTTACCCGTTTAGTGCCGGAACAAGTTTACTGATTTTTTTCAAATGAGTTCCTTTTCTCAATCATTGTATTTAATCGTCACCCAAAGCTTTCCGGTTTTCTTATCGAGAATAATGATCCAGGTTTCTCGTTTGTATGCCCCTTCTCTGATGTACAGCTCCCTTGATTCCCGAAGTTCTTTCTCATCTCCGGGTTCTTTCAGCAAATCGTTGATTATTAATGAATCCGGAAGAGCGGATTTTCTCAGGTTATTTTTCGGGATATATTCATCAAGATTTACATTTTTCCGGTCAATAACAAAGCGGGCCATTTTCATGTTTTTCTCCGGAACGTATTCGCATTGATTGCTGATCACCTCAGGAATATCCACTTCTGCATACATTTCGATATTGTCAATACTCGACCATTCACAACTTCTTTGATCGTAAATAGACCGGGTGTAATTCCGGATTCCGAAATAGGCTCCCGTCAGTAAAAGCCCGAGAGCAAGTAAAACAATTAAAATGATTTTCAGAGGTTTCGTCATCACGTAGTTTTACCAGATAACGCTTTCTATCCTCAAAAATTGCAGTGAAAGGGATTTATAAAACATCCGTCTAGGAATGGAAGACGAAGAAATTAATCAGCAGACAAATCACAATCTGCGGGCATTCAAAAAAACACTTAAACGTTGGTACAAATGAATTTACCTCGCTTCTTTTAAGGGAAATCGTTTTCTCTTGTATGCAAAATTCAATAAGGAACCGTTGAAGATCGTCCAAAGAAAAATTGCCAATCCGATCAGATATCCGAAATGACCGATCAGCTCATATGGTAAGAAAGCCAATCCACTCAAAACGGAAGTCAAGAGGATGTGAATCAGATCAATTTGCTTTTTCAAAATATATCTGGTACTCAGCAGGAAAAACAAAGATCCCAGAAATCCTGCCAAAATGGTAATATACTTTACTTGCCCTTCGCCGGAAAACAACCACGCACAACCGTGATAAATGGCAATGGAGAGAATGGCGTGAAGCAGGTTCCTGATCTCGGAATTTTTGCTGTGATTTCCAAAATAACAAGTCGCCAATGGAAATGTGAGCCCGGGCAAAAGCAGCATTAAAGCAACCAACAAGCCTTTTGTCATGTTTTCAAAATCAACGGACCAACATAGGAAAAAGTAAAAAGCTCCGGTAAGCAGCGAATTGAACAAGGGTTTGTTCTTTTCATAAATAGTGGTTTGTATCATCGTATTGTGTGTTAGTGATCACTATCAATACGCAAAAATGCTTTAGATACCGTTGTAATAAAACTTCCCGAACAAGTTAGGCCTTTCTGTTCATTTTACCTAATAAAACAGAACGGAAAGCCCCATTTTTAACATCTTCCCGCTAAAATTTCACTTCTTGTTCAGCCATTCTGCAACCACTTTTTTGTAGGTTTCACCGATGGGCAGGTATTCGCGGTTCTGCATCTGAATCTGGTTTCCTTCAATGAGTTTGATCTTATCCGTAGGTATAATATACGAACGGTGAATCCGGATAAATCTGCTTGGCGGAAGTTTTTCCAACAGGTCTTTCATATTCTCCAGAACCATGATTTTCTCGTCTTTTGTATGAATCCGGATGTAATCTTTCAATCCTTCCACATACAGGATATTGTCGAACATGATCTTGTAATGCTTCCGGTCTGCCCGCACAAACAAATGATCTGCCAATTCTGCCGCCGGAGCAAAATTATCCCGCCATTGAATGAATTTCTCCACACTTTGATAGAAGCGGTTAAGCGTAATTGGTTTCAGTAAAAAATCAACCACATGGAACTGATAGGCTTCCAATGCGTATTGCGAATAGGCCGAGGTGACAATAAAATTATTGTTGCGGTTAAAAATCTGCATCAATTCCATTCCGGTCAATTCCGGCATCTGAATATCTAAGAAGATCAGATCCACTTCTTCCGTGTTCACAACATGAATCGCCTGATGTACGTCGCTTCCGGCATACAACACCTGCAAGGACGACATCTTTTTCGCATAATCCTCTATTAGCTGTACAGCCAGGGGCTCATCGTCTATGATGATACATTTGATCGGAGATTTCATTTCAATCGGATTTCAAGATTCGCACTAAATACCTCATCTTCCTGGTGAGTCTGAAGCTGGTATTTTTCGGGATACAGAATTCCCAGTCTGGTTTCCAGATTTTGCAGGCCTATTCCGCCCAATTGATCTTTTTTCTGCTGACCGATCTGATTCTTTACTTCAAAGCGAATCTGTTTATCATCGCAGAAAAGTGAAATCCGGATCGGTTTTTCCTCAGAGTATGCTCCGTGTTTCAATGCGTTTTCAATAAAGGGTGACAGCATATAGGGTGGAATCTCCATGTTTTCGTCTTTGATGTTGAGTTCCCATTTCACAAATGACTTTTCGTAATGTCTTAATTCTTCCAGTTCAATATAAGCATGAATATAGTTGAGTTCTTCGGACAATCTGATCATACTTTTCTGAGCTTCGTAAGTCGTAAAACGCATGATATTACTTAATTTTTCTATGGCAGATAAGGCATTCGGAGATTGAAAATGAACCATTGAGTAAATATTGTTCAGCGTATTGAAGATAAAATGCGGATTTATCTGTGATTTCAGAAATTTGATCTCGAGGTTTTTCTGTTCCCGGATCATGTAGTTATTGTAATCCAGCGTCCGCACCAAAAATATGATCAACCACAAGGCCGTGCACAAAATAATCGGTTGGGAGCTATAAAACAGGTTGTCGTAAAAATAATATACCATGTTCGTTCCCGGATAGTAGTTTCTTATATTCAGAAAGTAAAGTGTCAGAACTTCCTCTATGAGATATCTCAAAGTGGCAAAGAATAAAAAACTGATCACAAAGCCCATGATTGCTTTCTTCCACTTGAACGGTTTGAAAACCCGTGGCAGCACAAATAAATAATGTACATAAAATGTGGTCACATAAACCACCATCCCGGTTGTATAGAAAAGGTCCACCTCACCAATCCGAAAACCATTATCATCTAGTACAATCAGACTGTAGTACATCCAGATCAACCAAAAAACCAAATGGATGATCACTTCTTTTTTTAGAGATATGGAACTTTTATACATACCGGAAATTTGTTTTTGTAAAGCTAGATATATCGTTTCAATTGAATAAACGGGTTCGTAGATAAACCAAAGGGGTTTGTAGATAAAATTTTCAGGCACCGCTTCCTTTCTCAAATTTTGTCTCATAAATCAAATGAATATGAAGACACTTATTATTTCTATCGGACTACTGCTGTCGGCACAACTCCACGCTCAACAAAATACAATCGTTATTCCTGCAAAGTTTCATGATTCCATTCCGGTATTGAACATGGGAACATTTCACATGGGTAATTCCAGCGATGCTCACACTACGGAGTTTGATGAACACAATAGAGAGAACATTAAACAGATCCATGAAATTGCGCGCAAAATTGCCGAGTTCAAACCAACAGTCATTATTGTAGAAACACCTCCTTCGTTTAATCTTGCCTTGCAGCAGGAATATCAGGAATACCTGAAAAATCCGGCAATGAAGTTTGAATCTCCTTCTGAAATTGAACTTCTGGCATATGAAGTAGGAAGACTTTCCAATTGTAAGCAGATCTACGGAATCGATTACAAGGAAGGTTACAATTACATGATCGGTAATTCTGTGAAGAAAAGTGTCGACAGCGTCACTGTTTCCAAATACATCAGTATGATCGAAGCTTTTGAGCAAAAGTACCCCGAAGATAAAATGAAACTTCTGGATGCACTGATCATGAACAATCAGCCTGCTTATCTGGATTTCATGATCAACATCAATGCAGATATTCTGACTCACGTTGCTTCTGCAGGAAAAACTGAAGGTGCAGACGAAGCCGCAAAGTACTATCATCGCAACCTGGCAATGTATTCCAACTTGAATCAGTTAAAACTCACCAAAGACGACCGCATTTTCATTTTGATGGGCACTTCACACACTGCTTTTTTCCATGATTTCATGAAACGAAGCCCTAAATATTCATTGGTTGATATTTTCCGTTTCCTAAAGTAATTCTTCCTTTTACCCCTTAATCGATCGTCATGAAAAACATGTTGTGTCTCTTCCTTTTTACACTTTCCTTCTCTTCCTTTTACGGACAGACCTTTCAACTTACAGGAAAAGTACATAACCGGGATCACATTCCGGTAGAACTTGCAAGCGTGCTTCTAAAGCTCAACGACAGTATTCCTATCACTCATATCATGACAGACAGCCTGGGGAGTTTTATTCTTCAGGCCGCAGCAGGAAATTATACGCTCCACATCCGGCAATTCGGTGAAGAACTTTACAAACAGGATCTTTTTCTTCAAAAAGACAGTGATCTTGGAATAATCGAAATCAATGAATCCCAATTGCTGGATGGAGTGGTTGTAGAAGGCCGCAAAAAAATCATCGAACGAAAAGCAGACCGTTTGGTCTTTCATGTAGAAAATACCGCAACTACCGGAGGGAATGCTTTGGACGTATTGAAATCTACTCCTTTGATCCGGGTTCAGAACGAAACTGTTTCAATTGTAGGGAAAAGTGAAGTTCTGGTGATGATAGACGATCATTTGCAGCGTCTGTCTTCCGACGATCTGGCAAACCTGCTTCAGTCCATTCCAGCCGATCAGATCAAGAGTATTGAAGTCATTACCACTCCCCCGGCAAAATACGAAGCGGAAGGAAACAGCGGTCTGATCAATATCCGGTTGAAATCTGCCAGAGCTAATTCCTGGAATGCCAGTATTGGCACTACCTACAAACAAAGAACCTATGCCGGTGGGAATGTAAATGGTATGCTGAACTACAATCACAACAAGCTTTCCTTTCAGTTTTCTCTCAACAGTGGGATTCAGGAATACCTCACAACTGCAGAGCACCGGATCTTTTATCCGACGGAATCCTGGCAGACGAATCCGAAGAACCATTCAACAGTAAAGGGATTCAGTATTGGAACGGGGCTTGATTACAAACTTACCCGTCGTTGGACCTCAGGAGTAAAGTATTCGGGGAATTTCACCGGGGACTCAAACAGCAGCAACCCTTTCACGAACAGAACTGCTGTTTCTTCCGGAACTGCTCATTCCTATATTACTTCCAACGTAACTGCCACCAGTAAACCTGTGATGCATTCACTTAATTGGGCAAATACTTTTAAAGCTGATTCTTCCGGAAGAATCCTGACAATAGAACTCGACTATTTCAATTACAGGAAGAAAGACTCCCGTTCTTTTTCGGGGAATGAATTGGATGAAAACAGAAGTGTTATTCCCTCTACCTATTTTTCGTCCACGAATTCCAATACCAACCAAATTGAAAATTATTCTTTCAAAACAGATGTTGAAATGCCTTTAAGCTTTGCTGCATTGACTTTCGGAGGAAAACTTTCTTATACTGAAACGATGAACGATCTGAGTGTTTACAATCACGAATCGGGAACCACTGTTTTGAATACAGATCAGTCGAATGTGTTCCGTTACCGGGAATACAACGAAGCATTGTATTCTTCCCTCAGTAAAAAAATGGGTAAGAAATGGGATTCACAAATCGGATTGCGGCTTGAGTTTACACAAACAGATGGTTACTCGAAAAATCTGGATCAAACCAACCTGAATCATTACATCAAGTTGTTCCCTACTGCTTATGTGACTTATTCACCAAACGACAAGCGTTCTTTTTCACTGAATTACAGCAGAAGAATCAGACGTCCGGACTTCGACTATCTGAATCCCTTCATTGTTCGTTCAAGTCCGTATTATTATTCTGAAGGAAATCCGTTTCTGAAACCGACAATTATCGACAACCTGGAGTTTTCCTATGTCCACAATCAGAATTGGGTTTCATCAATATATTACTCATACATTTCCGATTTTTCTCAGGATCTTTCTATTCCGGATGTGAATACCAATATCACCAGAAACACTCCATTGAATTATGCCAATATGCACTCTGTTGGTCTTTCCACTTATTACAATTTCAATAAATGGAGCTGGTGGAACAGTTTTACCGGATTCAGTCTAAACTACCAGCTTGTGGATTCAAAAATCGATTTGTTTCAATCTGTCGGAGGATGGAATTCCTACTTCTATTCAAATAACAATTTTACGCTGAACAAATCCAAAACACTCATTGCCAGTATCAATTACGGATTACAGCCTTCAGGGAATTACCAAATCTTTCAGATTTCAGCAATGCATCTGCTGGACGTGTCTATACAAGCTTTGTTCTTCAAAAAGAAACTTTCTCTTGGATTCACTTGCGAGGATCTGCTAAACGGACAACGGCCTGTGGTTAGCTTTTATTCCAACGGCGTAAAAACGACTGTTCAAAACTACAATGATTCCAGAGCTTTCAGAATCTCTGTTACTTACAAATTCGGGAATGACGATCTGAAATCGAAAGAACGGAATTTTGGGAATGAGGAAGAGCAAAACAGAGCTAATTAAGCTTGAAATCAATTTTTGAAGAGAGCTTTTCAGGAGTTGGAAATGGAGAGTGGGGACGCGATGCATCACGTCCCCACTCTTTTTTACAGGCTTTATTGTTTAGATCTCTCCAACTATCAGCTGTAATGTGATACCAAATTGAAAATTTTGAATTTTAGGATTCAAAGGATCTATCTCAAATTTGCAATATCGCAATATTACGAACCGATCTCAAGTTCAACATTACATAAACACAAATAAAAACCTGATTATCAGTAACATAAATACAATAATCATTTTCTACTCCGGCTCCGCAATCCCCAAAAAGATCACAACTCCGTCTCCACCAGGATTCCCGGCAACATCTATCAAAGCCGAAGGTTTCCAGTTGTTCATACACCACAAGTTTCCTGCTCCGTCGATGTTCGTTGATGTAAGCCGCATAATCGGTTGATAAGATTTCATACGGACTGCTGTAAATGAAGGTTCTCCTTCAACGAGTCCGATCGGTTCTCCCGGTCTTGTTTGGGTTCCGTAAAGCGGATGTCCGTTATCAAGCATCACCTCATCTCCTCCGGTAGGAACTGTTAGAAGTACCGCAGAATCCGGTTTTGACGCATCCCGGATCATGGTAACACCAAACGGAGCTTGTAAATCCAAAGTGCCTGCTTTCACAGAACCTTTATCGTGTCCGAAATTGGCCAGGAAAACCGTTTGTTTCCGGTCGATTTTCACTCCCCATGGTGCGTACGTATTTGTTTCGTAATATTCCTTAAACGAAAGATCCTCTCCCGAAAGCACGGTTGCTCTGCTGCTTTCTACACCAACTACAACTACGTCTCCATTTCCATTGATTGCGACCTGCCGCAATGACTCAAACCCTTTCTGTTTATTGACTTTATTCGGATAGTCACTGTACCAACTCGCAGTTACAGTCAATTTGTTGTTTGACATATTTACTTTGTAAACGGCAGAAAGCACACATTTTGCAGGATCTTTGTCGTAATTCCCGATGCAGGAAACATAAGCATTTCCTTTGTTATCAGGTATCACATCAAACACTTTCAGATAAGGTGTTTTTTCATTCACCGGAGCCAGATCATATCGGTGTTTAATCGGAAATTCGTCACAAATGAGCGTAGTTTCTATCGACGGATCTGAATCTGATTTCAGGTAGACAACCACAGCACTCGGTTCGCTTTCAAAAGGGTAAACTCCCACAGGAGCCGGAGCAAACGGATCCTGACATCCGACAGAGGCCATCCAGAGATTTCCTGCATGATCGTATTCCATACCTTGCACCCGCGACAAACCGGGAGTAAATCCATTGGAAGGACTCAGTGGTTTTCCAGTTGCATAATCAAACTGAGAAATACTTCCTTCCTGAGGATTGTTGAATTCTGATCCCCAACCGAAATTTCCGAAAGAAATCCGCTTTTTATCTGGACTGATTGCCGCACCGAATGCTACACCCAATAATCCTCCTCCCTGAACAGGTGAAAAGCTTGCCGGAGTTGCATCGTATTTATAAACCGGACAATGCGTTCCGGAATCTCCTGATCCAGCCCGGAAATTATTTGCCACCCAGGCATTGTCATCTAAGTCGAATACCACAAAAGCAGCCCCACTTGGAATAAAATTCTTCGATCCCGATTTGTTGCTTTTGAGTGTGAGCGTCCAATTATCCGGGATTTTCTCTTCTTTCGAAACATTCATGGAAAACAATGAAGGTTGATAGATTTCCGGCTGAGAGGCTGATAACAAATAAATCTTCTCGGCACCGGTACACGGGTCATGGAGCATATTTCGAACGGCCCCCAAAAAACTGCTGTTTGGAGTATTTGTTTCATGCCAGGCACTGTTTAAAAATGCGTCGTAGAAAAGTTCACCTGTGGAAAATCTGGGGTTTGTGAGGCAATAATATTGGAGATTACACAACGAGTTAAACATCGGATAACTATTCGTTTCCAATCCGTTTGGAGATGTTTGAATCATTTCAGCCATTCCGCCTTCCGTTAGAAACAGGTTTTGCTTCATTCCATAAGCAATCTTCATATTGCGTGAAGTCCCTTTCATTGTAACCAATCCATCGCTGTTAACGCTTGTCATTCTCGCAAAAGTATACATAGATGCGATGGAAGATTCCGGGCAAACCTGAACGACAGAATCACCGGTAAGATCCGGTAAATAAAAAGTCGCCAAAAGGTTCAAGGGGTGATTTTCTATTTTATGAGAAACGCCGTTCAATGTATATTCCTTTATCCAAACCGTTACGGCAAAATACTCAGATTCACCCGTCGGGATTTTGGCACTAAAGGCTGTTCCTGTGAAATCACCGGAAAAAGCTGTTCCTACATATCCGGAAACAATTCCCTGCACGGAAAACTTTCCGGAAGTGATTGCTAAATTTTGAATGCCAACGTTAAATTGGATTGTTTGTGTAGTCATTGTGAATGTATTATCAGGTTCGTAAATAATGGAATCCACACAAATAACTACAGAAAACGAATCGAATGATGATTCAAAATCGGCTTATTTTTGAAGTCAGTGAATGTGGTCTCCGGCCTAAATTTACAATTTAGATCTTAACCGGGACCAAGTCACTCTTTGTTTTTAGTTGATTGTAAACTGCTTTTAATCCGTTTTAGTTGAAATTAACGATGCTGATCGATCAACACGACATTTCCATCCGGATCTGTGATCATAAAACCTGCCGGACCGCTTGTCTTCTCGTCCACTTCGGGACTGATTGCGATACCTTCGCTTTTCAATTGGCGCTGAATTTCACGCACGTCGTCAAATTGCTCCACGTTTTGCGCATTTTCGTCCCATCCCGGATTGAAGGTTAGAATATTTCCCTGGAACATTCCCTGGAAAAGACCAACGAGTGCATTTCCGTTTTTCATAATGAGGTATTTTTGCTCCATTCCTCCGGCAAAAACTTTGAACCCCAGTTTCTCGTAAAATTCTTTCGAGACAGTCAGATCTTTTACACTCAGACTGATTGAAAACGCTCCTAATTTCATATTCTTTTCTTTTTCAGGTTTATTATAATCGATTTTGACAGCCGGTTTTTCGACAAAGATAGTGTTGAAATAGAACCCGAAGCAAAAAGATGATGCCGTTACAAGTCCTAAAATGATTAAAACCGTTTTTTTCATTTTGTATCTGTTTAATGCTTTACAATGTAATACAAAATTTCAGAAATCTGATTCCACTATTTCCTGTATGATCTCTCCGTTTTGACTCTCCAGAGTAAGAACGAAACTCGTCGTATTTGGCACTATTGTCAATCCCAAGATTTTCCCTTCATAGTTCAGGTATTTCAATTCTTTATTACCATCAAATCGTTTGTTTTCGTAACGATCATAATTGTATTTTCCGTCACATTCATCGTACTCATAAACAGGATTCAGGAAAGAAGGATCTATTTCAAAGATCCCCAATCCTTCCTTTTTGTTTGAAACAATTATTTTGTTTCGAATAATCAGAAACTCGTTCTCCATGTAATCACCTCTTTTTAATCCACCCAAATGAAATGAAAGAGTAAAACATCTTGTCAGATCGGTTTTATCATAAACCGTCATATGTTCTTCAGATCCGAAGTACCCGCTGGATGTTTCTGAACTGATCCACAAATAATCCTGAGTGATTCCTCCTTTTGCAATTCGTTCGTAAGCTCCATTTGATTTCAATTCCAGAAAATGTGAAAAATTCTGTTTATCGGATGAGTTCAACTTATAGAACAAGGCATACTTGGGCATTACCAGGTTATCAACAGCTATCAACAAACTATCTTTTATAAGCAAATCATCAATTCCCTTTCTGGGCGACAAAACTTTAGTCGGAATTTCAAGTGAAAACCATTTTTTGCTTCGTATGTGATACTGAATCAGCATTTCCTTTCCCATTTCTCCACCGATGAAGAGATTCTCCTCATTCATTAGAATACATCTGGGTTTAATATCAAAAGGAATGGACAGACGGATCTTTTTGTGCGAAGAAATTTGAAACAGGGTAACTATGTTTTCCGTCGTGTCAAGAAGTGCAACCTTTGTATTTTGATTCGTCGTAAAAATTGTATTCTCGTTGATGACAAAGGTTCTTCTTTTTTTAATTTCTTTATTCTCATAAGTATTCAAAGAAATTTTGTTCTTACCACTTACCAACAGAAAGTAATCTCCGGAATTTAATCCGTTTTGCCCGAAAACAATCGAAGTAAAACAGCTGATAACTATAAGCAGAATTAATTTATTTATCATTTGGCGCAGGTAGTTTTTATCATTTTACAAGGATAAATATAGATCGGTGGTATCAACTTTAGCAAATGAAGCTATTTTTTGACAAATATAGGATTCGCGATCTATTTAGCAGGTTTGACAGTTGCATTTTTAGCCAAAGTATCGAGCATGTTCGTGAAAAGAGAATGGATCTTATTCAATTGGTCTATCTGTTTGATTTTACTGTCCAATACGTAGTAAAGCATAAAACTCCCTTCTTTCGGTTTTTCATTGAACAATCCTTCACCGTCCGTTACAGCCAAACGAATTGTTTCACTTTCCAGAAGCACATTTGTAATCGAACTATTTGAAAGAATCAATTGAGTTTTAGCTTCATCATTACTTTTGATCATGAATCTCTTATCGAATCGTTTGTCTCCGGTTTGAACATCCTGTGCACCAAAAAACTTACTGATGTTCTCTATTAAACCTTGTTGAGTAATCAATAAATTGAAATGGTCTTTAGAAACAAATTCTGTTATTACACGAACATATTCGGATTCGTATGTGTTTCCTCCAACAGTTGTATAATGAATATGTGTTTCGATGGTTATTAAAAAGTCTCCATACGGGTATTCCAATTTGTATCCCCTTGGAGAGAAACGGAAGGTGCCTGAATTTTCCAGAGAAAACTGTTTCCAGATAACTCCATAATCTTTTCCGAACAAGGAGTCGTATATATTTTTGAATAGTCCCATTCCGGATTTTTATTTCTTCAACAACTTCATCTCTTTCAAGGATCACACCCGCATGAGAGTTTATGGATTATTTCAATCGCTCCAATTGTCCTTTGCGTTTGACAATATTCTTATAATCCCATTGAATTTCCCTTGCTTTCGCTAACCAACGTGCCAAATCTTCTGTGTTCACTTCACTTACATCGGTGTAGCGCGACTCCGCAGCTTTAAAGGTTCCTTCCGGTTTCAGGCCCGTTTCATCAAATGACTGACCGCTCCAAAACAACAAACGCACACAGTTTTTCAATTTACTGTATCCAACCACCGGATTTCCTTCCAGAAACCAAACAGGATGCGCATGCCAGATTTTGTTTTCGGCCTCAGGAAGCCCTTTGCAAATTTCATTCGCCAACAGATCGCAAATCAATTGATTTTCTTCTGTCTGCATTTGATTGTATGTTTGAGTATCCGGATTCATTTGGAGCTTTTTAATTTGAACTGACTTATTAAAGATAACAAAAGTGCAGGGATGCGATGCATCGCGTTCATACACTTTCTCTTATTCCTTGATCTTGATTGCCCCTGTCCGGTACAAATCCAATGCTTTTTGTAAAATATGCTCCATTGTCTCAATAGGTAGATCTTTATCAGGATCAACTCTAAAAATCTTCATTCTCGAGCGATCTCCTACTTCCAGATCAGGATGATCAAGGTATTTTCCTTCTACCATCAGGATATATGGCTTATCTGTTTTTTTATCCGTCCATAAATAGCAGAACATCTTTTTTCGATAGCAAAAACAAGGCATTCCCCACTTTCGAGTTTCCGTAATATCCGGATCCTGTTCAAGAATCATGCTTCGCAAGGCAAGCAGGCAGCTCTTGTTCGGTTCTGCTTTGTTTAAATAGTAGTTCTGGAGTTCTTCAAGCATGATTTACTATTTTTCCGGATTAAAAACACCAAATAATGGGTTCAACTTGTTCAAAAGATAGAAAGTTTCATGCAAAATATTGAAACTTTTGAATATCAAAACTTCGTCAGCTATTTTTGACCGCAATTAAAAAGTCAATCTCAGCATCTGAGGGATTTTGAGCCTTTTCTCCGAAAACTTCAAAGTCTGCGGTGAATACCCTGTCTAATTCCATTCCCCAAATCTCAATCCATTTATTGATGATCAGTCCTTTCATTAAATCTCCTTTGGCTGACATTTTAAGGTAGTTTCCACCTTCAATTGATTTTCCGATCATTCCATCAGGAATTTCGTCCAGGTTTTCTACTTTGCAACCCAATATCGTGGTGTACGGTTTGGTGTGGTCGCTTTCATATTCCGTGTAGATCGAATACACGGAATTGTCCACTTTGTTCGGGATAGTTTCGAGTACTTTTTCATTCATAAACTTTCCCCATAAAGCTGCAATGTCTGTTGCAGCCTGGTTGTTTTCATTGGTCGTTCTTACCGAAATGCCGATTACTTGAAAAGGCTCCATTTTAAATCTGTTCATTTGATGTTTTTTTGATACAGCACAAAACTAAAACAGCACTGCGACAGCCTTATGTCAAGGGTTCAGAAAAAAGTTTTTGCTTTGCAGATTTCGAAGTATTCCTGCAAGGTCATTTTGTGAGGTTCAAACTTGTCTGTCAGTGTATTCAGATTCTGGATTCTATCCAATCGAAATGCTCTGAAATCCTTTCTTAAGCGGCAATGAGCAACCAATTGTCCTGTGTGCTGTAAATGGCAAAAGGTTCGATGATTCGTTCTGTGGTTTTATTCGTATCCGGCGAGTGGTATTTTATGTTGACAAGATCAAAATTCGTCAGCGATAATTGCAAAACGGAAAGATAATTGCTCGTCCGGTCGTTATTCTGGTTATTTCTGAATACAATGCGCCTGGAAAGCAAGTCTGCCTTGTCTTTCGTGTTATTACGGAGAACGGATTTTATTTTGTTGATCGCTTCCGAATATTCTTTTACCAATGAAGTGTCTTTGTTTTTCTGGATTAACTGCTCAGCTGTGATCAAAGCGTTGGCCTCACTTTCGGTAAACATTACCGGGGCAATTCGGTATCCTTCCATCAACGAATATCCTTTTCCTTCTTCCGTCAGAATGGGAACTCCGGCTTGTTCCAATGCTTTTATATCCCGATAAATGGTTCTGTTACTCAGTGAAAACCTGGTTGCAAGTTCAGCAGCTGTCAAAAGCCGTTTCGTCTGCAACTGTGTCAGAATCGCTACCAGCCGGGAAAGCCGCTTTGTGTCATTGTTACTCATTTGCTGTTGTCTTTTACCAAACGGACCTTTTATTTCGTTTCGATATCGATTATTTTTTGTCCGTTTTTACCTAAATAATGTTTCAATAAGTTTTCATAAACGCCTGCACCTGTATCAGAGTTGGTGAAAATCAATATTCCGTTTTTCGTTTGCGGAAAAATAAACACGATTGTTTGAACACCTTTGTCAGAGCCTCCGTGAGACAAAGCATATTCTCCATTTCCAAGCTCATAAATCTCGAAGCCCAAACCAAAGTACTTTCCTCTCGTACTGGCAACCTGATGCGAAATCATTTCATCAAAAAGTTTCTTTGACAATCCGTCGCTGTTCATCACACTGACCAAAAAGATTCCGTAATCTTCAATGGTTGTCAACAAATCATCGGCTCCATTCGGAATTGTCCTCTTGACCGTTTCATACACGTTTCCATTTTTGTCGTAGCCAAGAGCAAGTCTTGATGTGTCGATATTTTTATCCCAAACATATCGCGTATCATTCATCTTAAGCGGTTGAAAAATGAGCTCATCCGCTAATTGCTGTAACGATTTCTTGAACTTTTTCTCCAATGCCTTTCTGAGGTATTCCAATCCTTCACCGGAATATCCGTGTTTTGTTCCCGGGTCAAAAAGAAACCGGAGTTTTTGGTCTTCCATCATCCAGCGCCAATTCGGGAAACCTGTTTGGTGGCTCAGAATCAATCTGGTGGTTATTTTTTTGCTTCTCGGATCATTGGCAATATCCGGATCTGTCCAATACTTATCAATCGGTTCGTCTAAATCCCATTTGCCTAAACTTACCAGTTTCAGCGCAACCATTGCTGTTACAGGTTTCGTTAAAGAAGCTACGTTGAAAATCGTGTTGTAAGGAGCCGCATTTCCTTTTGCGATTTCACCATACACTTTTATCTGCTGCAGTTTACCATTTTCAATAATTCCCAATCCAAGTGTCGGCACTTTGTTCTCTTTCAGCCATTGTTCCATTTCAAAATCATTCCCAAACAGGGAGCTTTCTCCTTGTTGGACCTGATACGCCTGTCGATCAGCATTTAAGATCAAACTATCTTTCGAAAGATTCGCCTGATCGGGATTTGAGTTTTTGTCGGTCTGCCCGAATGCCGGAAGTGTTGTCAAAAAAAGGATCAATAGCTGATTTTTCATGCTGTTTGTGTATCGTTTGCTCTGCGTTAAGTGAATTGTTGTTGTCTGACGATGATTTACATCAGTATTTCATTCGCTTCCGTCAGAATGATCGGCTTTCCGTCCGTTACAATAATCGTATGCTCGTGTTGCGCCATGAAACCTCCTTTGTTTCCGACCATTGTCCATCCGTCATTCAACGTGTCTGCATAGCTTGAAGTCGTTGAAATAAATGTTTCGATCGCCACAACGGAATTCTTCTTAAATCGTCTTTGGTCCAAGCGGTTTTTGTAATTGAGCAATTCATCCGGTTCTTCGTGCAGGCTTCTGCCTATTCCATGTCCGCCCAGATTCCGAATTACCTTGTAGCCTCTCTTTTTTGCTTCAGATTCCATCAAAAATCCAATGTCGGCGATTTTCACTCCTCCGCGAATACTGTTGATCGTTTTTTGCAGAATTTCTTTCGATGCATCCACTAATTTTTGATGTCCGTATCGATCTTCACCCAATACAAATGAACCGCCATTATCTGCCCAAAAACCGTTCAATTCGGCAGAAACGTCAATATTGATTAAATCTCCTTCTTTCAGTATTCGTTTGTTTGAAGGAATGCCGTGACAAAATTCGTTGTTCACGCTGATGCAGGTCCATCCCGGAAACCCATACGTTAAGTAAGGTGCGGATTTTGCCCCGAAACCGGCTAAAATTCCTGCACCATATTCATCCAGTTCTTTGGTGCTCATTCCGGGCTGCGCGTAGTGTATCATGTGTCGTAAGGTCTCCGCAACAGCGATACTCGCTTGCTGCATTCCTGTTAGTTCGGATTCTTTTGTGATTGACATATTGTTCTTTTTTGACGTTTGTATGAAACTGACAAGTTAAAGTTAGTTAGTTATTCGTTTAAGTATCCTATCCAGTTCTTCGTAGATGTTTTCCGAGAACCCCATGGATGAAAACCTTACTTTTCCATTTTGATCGATGATATACAAAGTAGGATAAACCCGAATGTTGTATTCTGTCGGAATTTCATTTACCAGTAAGATCGGATAATCCATCGGTACTTGTTGCAGAAATTTCTCAATTTTATCTTTCTGTTTCAACTGATTTTCAATCGGGTTGATACCTACAATCTCGATTTTGTCTTTGTATTTTTGTTTTAGCTTATTTAAATGCGGTATTGTTTTGACACATGGCATGCAGGATGTATACCAAAAGTCCAGGATCATGACTTTGTTTGAGTTGAGTTCTATCGTTTCATTATAATTTGGAAAAATCGTTCCTTTTATTTTAGGAATTACTGTTCCGTTCTCCAATAATTTGTAATCCTCTTTTGTCAACGGTTGATAATTTTCCGTTTTGAATGTTTTTAAATAATTCCCTGCCCTCTTGTCAAAACTGGCTTCATTCAACTGGTCGAAGGTCAGATTATTGATCAACCATTGATTCTCTTGAATCTGGTCTTTATACCTGGCCTGATAAGTTATTTTAATGATTGTCTGTGTCTTTTTGTCGATATAAATTGATTCTTCCCGACCATAATAATCTTCATCATCCGGATAGCTTATTTTCACTTTTAAACAATTGCCGGTGTCAGAATAGCTCCATTTGTTTTCAGGGTTCTTTAGTTTTCTTTGAAATTTGTCCATTTCTAAAAAATAGATATTCAATACACTCCCGTCCATGTTTCCTTCAACCGGAAAGGTTTGTTCTTTTGAAGCATTGAATTTGGTGACAACTTCCTCGCTCAGGTCGATCACAAAGAGATCGTTGGGTTTATAGTATTTTATCACATTCACAAAGCTGTCTTTCCGGTCATATATAAAAAAGCCTTTGAAGATCGTATCCGTTTCAGACTTCAGGATATCAACATGGCTGGTAACAGTCATTGGTTTTTCATCATCAAAATACTTAATCTCATACACAACGTCATAGGAAACGCTCTCGTGTGACTGATATTTTTCGATTGTTTTTTCAAGAATTTGTTGTTGCTCTTCAGACTGCCCGAAAAGATGAAAAGAGAAGAATAGCAGTAATAAAAGTGAAATCTGTTTCATAAAACAACAGTTTATAGTGTGTATGCAATAACGTGTTATTTCCACAGAAGTTGTTACTCTCCTTTCTTTGAGACTTGTGAACACTTTATTCGCTTTGAATCTACTAATTTATACTTTCTTTATTAATCAATCCTTCACAACAAACTGATGCATTAGTTTAACTTATTGAAAGTTCAATGAAAATGATTTATAAAAAGAAAAACGATTTATCCGAAGACAAATCGTTTTTAAAATCGTATTCATTCTGTTTTTTCAATCTTCAATGGCTTCAATCCCCTGTTCTTTGAGTTTTGCCAATGCGTCTTTCATTGCTTGTACTTTTTCGGAGGAATGTCCTTGCCAGACTGTAATTTCACCGACAACCTTAAACGGATGTTCTGATCGGTAAGACATCGTAGGGTTGCCCGGGAATTTTTTGTCCGTAACATTCGGATCATCTTCTATCGGCCCGGTTGGTTCTACCAGATAGATTCTCTCCCGACCATCACCCAAAGCAAGTTCAGCGCCCCAAATAGCGGCATCCAAAGTGGCTGTCAAATAGATGTATTTCGCTTTTTTCTGCTGACCATAGTTTGATTGAATTCCTGTATTAATCAAATCTCCGATCTTTAAATCAGCTTTTGTTCCATGAAAAAAGGTTTGAGAAAAAGGACTTTGTCCTGAATCATTCGATTCGTTCTCATTTTTACTCTGCTTCATGCATTTGACTTTTTAATTGCGTCGAGATAGATCTTTTTAATGCTGTTTTTTTCTTCCCGCTTGCAAATCGCCTCCATGGCAGGAAGCAGATCTTTATTGTATTTTGTTTTCAGCTTTAAAATTTCGCCCAATGCAAAAGCGGCACTCCATCGCACAACTGTTCCTTCGTGCTCCGAATTGTCGAGCAGGTTTTTGATTGCCTGATCCATATTTCCGGGAAACAGATGCACCGTATTTCCAATCACTTTTGCGCTTTCCCATTTGATTCGCGGCGCCTTTTCGGTCAAAGCAGCTGTAACAAATTGAAAGCTCTTTTCATTGGCAATGGAAGGTTTTTGCTTTGTTGCGTATTCCAATGCTTCAATGCAGGTTGCTTTTATCGGATCTTTTGCTGTTCCGGCAAACTCCAATAAACTATCCGTGGTGATCTTATTATCAAGAACCAACTTACTTAATATTTCTGTTTTTTCTTTTGACTTGATTGCCTTGTCATTCAGAAGCGCTGATATCTCCATTATTTCCGATTAAAATTTTCTATTTCTTTTATTCCAGTTCAATTTGCTTTCATTTAGCATGAAGCAATAATATTAAATTATTCATTAGTAATAAATCTAATTTTTATCATTTTGAACTATTTTGATCGCGAAATAAAACAATCCCACTGACAACCCTATGGCAGTCTGTTTTAAAAAAACTGGTTTTGTATGAAAATATAGGTGATTTTTTTCCACAGATGCACAGATAAATGCTCGCCTACCGGACTCGTTGGTTGAATTGTGGTGACTTGTAAGCGCCACCAATATCTGCGCATCTGTGGGGCTTTAAATACTATTATTCTAAGAATTCCCGGACGGGGCAAAAAACTTTTGTTTTTATCAGCTGGTTTCATTGGGAGCGGATAGCAAATTCTTTATCCTGTTAATCAGAATCCAATGATAAATCACCAGTACAAAACCGATCATCCCGGCAACCTGTCCCACGAGATTGGGAATAAATGACATGATTTGAGCAATGCTCCAACCAATTCCCGATACCATTCCGAAATCCGTAATTTGACTGAGTTTATTGTTGTTTTTCTTTTCTTCTTCCAGAGATCTTGCCAAATCAATCACAATGAAGAAGTCTTCCACGAAATTAAACGGTAAAGCGAACATATACCAAACAGCATTGGGTTTTGCCTTTCTGTTTTCGGGTTTGATTTGCAGGTAACACTTTTTCAATGTTCTGCAATAAAACGCAACCATTCCGAAAAAAGCTCCCATGATCAGCATGGCGGGAACCATCCCGATACGATAAATCTCGGCCAGAATACTTTCATTCTTTGAAGCGGTGAAAACCGGAAATAGTACCCACCAAACCAGGAGAGCCGTTAAAATTATTCTTACTGCGAGATTCATTCCTTTCATTTTTTTCGTAAAAATGGTAAACCTCGTTCAGACGAAATTTGACCTAAGTCAAAAAATCAGATTTTGGAGCGAATCCGGCTCAATGTTTCCAGAGAGATTCCCAAATAAGATGCAATAATGGTAAGTTTCAGATGCTTTAAATAGCGTGGTTCTCTGGCTATCAGATTCAGATATCTTTGAGCAGCACTTTGTGTCCGGAACTCCATAAATCGCTTTTCAAGCCAGATTGTATAGTATTCTGCAATAGCCAGATCCAACTGAACAAGCTCCGGGAATTCACTTTTCAACTTTTGAAAACTGCCGAAATTGATCTGCACCACTTTCAGATCGGTAATGGCTTGAATAAACTCTGTGCTTGATTTTTGGTAACAAAAGCTTTCAAATGAAACTGCCAGATCATCTTTGAAATACAATTCAGTGGTCAGCTCTTTATCTTCGGAACGGGTGAATTTTCGTGCAACTCCTTCCTGAATAATGAAGCAATTTTGACAAACTTGTCCTTCGGAAAGCAAAAAACTTTCTTTCCTGAGTTCTTTGTATACCAATAAATTATCCAATCCTTTCTGAGCTTCCGGACTAATCTTCAGGATGATTTCATCCATTTTTCGGGCTAAATCAGACATCGTTACATTTCATTGGGTTGAATGTTTTTGGCAATTCTGAATCCGAGGTCATCAATTTTGAATTTTAAAGGATGACTTCTTCTCCGGGTTGTTGCCATTACACTTCGTTCTTCGTCATACCAACCACCACCTCTGAACAAGCGGTAAGAACCGTAAACAGTTTCGTCATAAATATCCGAACACCATTCCCAAACATTGCCCAACATATCGTAAAGTCCCCAAGCATTTGGTTCTTTTTGCCCGACATCATGCGTTGTCCTTTCTGAATTTTCCTTGTACCAGGCAATGTTGTTCAAATCACCATATCTGATGCCGCCTGTTCCTGCTTTACAAGCATATTCCCATTCTGCTTCTGTGGGCAAACGAAAACCATTCGCTGTGATATCAAAAGTAATCTGCTCGTTTTCTTCCTGCATGAAATAGCAGGAATTGAGTCCAGCCTCAGCGGACAGCCAGTTACAAAAAATAACCGCTTCTTTCCAGGTAACTGTTTCAACAGGCCGATTGCTGCCTTTAATTGTACTCGGTTCTTCATTCGTCAGTGCAAAATACAATTCTTGTGTTACCGGGAATTTTGCCAGCAGGAAAGGTTCGATCTCAACAGTCCATTTCTGTTTGGTTCTGTCGTCACGCAATTCTATTTCACCGCCCGGAATCCGGATCATTTGGTCGGTAATTCCTGAAATTAAAGTTGTATCCATTTTAGTTGAATTCATTGTTTGAAAGAGGTCCTGTTCGTCAGCGTCTCTTTAACAATCAAATTGAATGGCAATTTCTCCGGCTTTCCCTACGACACGCCCTTTTCCTGCTTCAGTAGAAAGAAACAAAAGAGCTCTTTCTTCTTCATAATCCCTGTTCGATCTGACAATAATATCCGGCTTTCCGTCGCTGTCCAAATCCCCGATAAAAAGCAATTCCGTGAAAGTATCATTGAAGGATTCTTCCTCCAAAAACAAAGTTTCGGGAAGCTTGTCTGCCGAAATATAGAGTTTGTAATTTTTCACCTGCTGGAATAACTCTTCTCCTGTATCAGTAAGTACTTTGTCGGACGAAATCACATCACCTTCGGCACGCAATAAATATCCGATACCGTTGTATTTGAAAGCCATTTTTTCTCCGGGCCAGATTTTGATTTTGTTCAGTTTTACAGCATTTACTTCTCCCTGCTTTAGTCCCGTATGCTTGATCAAAAGCAATGTCTTGTTCTTCGATTCGATTGTTTTAGTGGAATCACCCGAACATTCGGAATATCCTCCTTCAATGGAGAAATCTGCTTTTCCTAAATAATACTTCCCCTTTTTCTCATATAGATCCATCCAGTCTTTCGTTAGGTTATTCGCCGGATTTTTCCCTTCCCAATCGCGGTAAGTGCTGGGTAAAAGAATCTCAAAACCGGGTTCTGGGTCTTCTTTCAACGTCTCTTCAACGGAAGATTTCCCAGTGGGCTTCTCAGGCACTTGTTCAATAGGAACTGTTTTCTTTTCTACTTTGGGTTTCGTTGAATTATTGCAGGAAACAAGAATAAGAGTCATTAAAATGTAAGTGGTAATTTTCATTCGGCTATGATTTTATTATCTGGTAATTAAGGTGTATTTCTATAAAATCTGATTGATGTATGAAGGAGCGTCAATCTTTTCGATATCGTCTGCATTCACAGCTCCCTCGATTCCATCATTGGAATAACTGTCTAAAAATTTGCTTCTGGAACGGGCTCCTTTCAATTTCAACAACAGATCCAGATACTCTTTAAAATAGATGACATATGAATCCGTGTAGCAAGCCTGGTTGTCGGATCCCAAAAGCATCGGAGGATTAGAAGTTTTATTCAGAATAAAGGCCACATCTTTACTATGACCAAACAGATCGAATGGTTGAATGACAATATTTTCCCAATCGCTCAGCATGTCGTAATCCTCAAATTCGCCTTCAGACACAGACACTTCAGGATCTTTAAGGAAAACTGTTTCAATAGAAGGAATCATAATTGAACCGTCGGGAGGCATATTTTGACCAAAATAGGTAAATGCATCCAATGGTTTTTCGAAGCTTTCAATTTGCTTTTTGATTTTGTCAAATGAATCGTTATTCTTATTGATCCAAAGCAATTGAATACCTCCGCATTCCTTGTAAAAATCCGTAATCGAATCATCCAATGGATAACCCAATTCGCTTTCTACGCTTGTAATTGCTTCTAAATCGGGAGGGGAAACCGCATAATGTGCGACATAAATCTCCGGATTTGATTTTAACTCTTCTACTGCCTCATTTAATTTTTTTGTAAAACTCATCATTTACTTTTTTGCCATTTATACTAACCCGATTGCAGTTCTTTTGCCTGATTCAGTATTAATTAGAATCTGAACTCGCCTTTTTAAACTGAAGGTGTTCCATCTCTTTACCAGCAAGTGTTTTTTCACCCACGATTTCAAAGCCTAATTTCAAATACAGTTTTTTAGCATTCGGATTGTCCTTATCTACCAACAAACCGAGTGTTTCATTCCTTTGATCGAAGTATTCATGAATCAAAAACTGAAATATTTTTGAGCCGATTCCTTTTCCCTGTTGATTCGGATTCACCGCTACACAATCAATGTAATATTCTCCGGCCTGTGTTTCGTCTTCAGGATTGAATTCTTTGTTAAACAGCGTGTTGACTTTGTGGGCAACCGGTTCTCTCAACTCATTTAATCTCGCTCCGTCATACACCAATGCAACACCAACAATTTCACCTGCCAATTCTGCTACCCAGCAGTTTTCATAAGAATATTGATTTCCTTTCTCTTCGGTTAAACTACTTAAAAACCAAAGCGCTTTTTCCGGTGATTTCTCTCCGATGAACTTATAAACGATGTCTTCCATTGCCAATATAATATGAGAGGCAATAATTTCAGACTCTTCCTGATTTGCTTTTCTGATAAACATAGTTTGATTTGTCTACTTCTAAAAATAGAACTATCTGTTTGATTTTCGATGAAACGGGCTGTAATGATTTTTTAAACAAGCCTTTTTGTCATTTGATAGTTCGACAGATTTACTCCTTTTTTAATTATCGTTTGTTCCGCCAGAACAATGAAGTCATTCTTCTCAAAAAAGGGTTTTGCTGTTTTACTGATATCCGAAATTAAATCGGTTTGTTTCAATCGTCTTGCTTCAGCTTCAATCTCGGCAAGCAATCTGTTTGCGATTCCTTGTCGTTGATGATCTTTGTGAATATAGAAAAAGTCAATGTAATTCCCTTTGTCCAGTGTTGCAAAACCAACGATTTTGTTTTCGTTCTGAGCAACTAAAACAAATTGCTTTGTGATCATTTCGTCCCAACGTTGTTTGTTTTCAATACCGGATGTCCAAACTTCAATTTGTTGTTTGTCGTAGTCAGCAGTACAAACTGTTGTTATGGTATCTACATATAGCTTCTGCAATTCGATCAAGTCGTTTTGCTCTCCTTTTCTAAGGGTAAAAGAATGATGCATTTCTGTTTATTTTTTGGTGGTCAAATCAGTTGAAGTCCTTTTAATATTAAAAACGCTGCAAAAACAATCTCCTGCAAAACAATGGGTACATTCAAAATCAAATATACCGGGGAAATGATTTCTACCCGTTTTATCAAGGCAAGAATACTCGCGATGATTGCTATTACGGAACCAAATAAGCCCCAAACGGAAAGCCAGATTGGAACCAGTTCCGATTGAATCATGATGATGTTTAACAGGATTCCTCCCATGCATAACACGATGATCATACCAACATGATTCACCAAATCACGCGCTGTTTTGAGTAAGTCTCCGATCACAGTATAATGAGACAAATTTGAAGCATTCCCTTTGACAAATTCCTGACTTAAGTTCAATATCAGCAAGAGTATTATGGTTCCTATTAAAACAAATAGTCCTGCTATAATTCTGGATATGAGAAATCCTGTTGCTAATTCTCCATTAGAACCTTTCAGTATCGGATAGAACAACATTGCAATTCCGATATATAAAACCATCATTAAAAACTGAAAAAAGACTGCTTTATATGTTTGATTTGGCCGCTGTGCAGCTTTCGTTAAATAATCCGAACTATCTACGGAAGGAGCAACGCTTAAAATTCCTGCAATAAAAACGAGTAAATACAAAACACCAATAACTATTAAAATTCCGCTATATGTATCCATCATTCGATTTTATTAAGTCAACTTCGTATTTAAGAAGAGCGCAAAGGAATTTCTATTACTATCCTCTAAATTCTCGCACAAGAGATAAAAATAATACTTAAAATGGTAAACAAAAAAAGTGATCCGTCCGGAGACAAATCACTTTTTTATTTTGAGAGTCGTTTTGAGTTTTTCGGTTACTATTTGCAAGCGGCTTGCCTGAACGAATAACACCGGAATGTCCACTCCCGACCAATGTGTTTCACTACATTATCAGATTCTTCTCAATTCCCAGGTCTCCAGATCTTCTTCCGGATAATCTCCCAGTTTGTTCCAAATCTCTACACGGTCTATCATTCCATTTGTAAAATGTACCGATGTTTCTGCATGAATATTCAATTCTTCATTGATCAATTCAACTTTAGATAATTCGGGACTTGATTCTCCGAATAGTTCGTGTAACTGCTCATCTGTTAACCAAAATTCTTTGGCCGGCTTTCTATACTCAATAAAAATAAGAAGTCCGGAATCCGTATGCTCGTATTCCACTTCTTCTAAATGCTCCAACTGATTGGTGATTTGTGCTTCGTGCTTTTCACCTTGCAGTGTTGCTGTAATAATTTCTAATGTGAGTTTTGATTCGATCATGTTTTCGTCATTATTTGTAAACAAAAAGCGATTTTCCACCTGAGGCGGAAAATCGCTTTTCAATATTTATCAGAATTTCCTCCCTCTTAGCCTCCTCCAAAGGTGACTGAACAGGGTCGAAGGTACCGACTAATTATTTTCCTGAACGCTTACGCTCGCCTTCTTTCAACAAGATTTTGCGGATACGCAGGTTTTCCGGTGTTACTTCAACATATTCATCTCCCTGGATGTATTCCAAACACTCTTCCAAACTGAAGATTTTTGCCGGTGCCAAACGAACTTTCTCGTCTGCTCCTGATGAACGCATGTTCGACATTTTCTTTGTCTTTGTTACGTTCACACACAAATCTCCTGCACGTGAGTTTTCACCGATTACTTGTCCTTCGTAGATGTTTTCATTCGGATTAATGAAGAATTTACCACGATCTTGTAAGTTATTCAATGAGAATGGAATCGATGTTCCTTGCTCCAATGAGATCATAGATCCATTTTGACGCCCGGGAATATCTCCTTTGTATGGTTGGTATTCAAGGAAACGGTGAGTCATAATTGCTTCACCGGCAGTTTGTGTCAACAAGTAGTTACGCAATCCGATAATTCCACGGGATGGAATCTGGAATTGAATGATCATACGAGCTCCTTTCGGCTCCATATTCGTCATTTCACCTTTGCGTTTTGTCACTGCTTCTACAGCTGTTCCTGAAAACTCTTCCGGTAAGTCGATTGTCAATTCTTCAATTGGCTCACATTTTTTACCGTCGATTTCTTTCAAAATTACCTGTGGCTGACCAACTTGTAATTCGTATCCTTCACGACGCATTGTTTCGATCAATACTGATAAATGCAATACACCACGACCTGCAACGATCCACTTGTCTGCTTTATCCGTATCGGAAACACGCATTGCAAGGTTTTTCTCTAATTCTTTCTGCAAACGCTCCTGGATGTGACGAGAAGTTACTTTCTTCCCTTCTTTTCCGAAGAATGGTGAATCGTTAATAGAGAACAACATGTTCATCGTAGGCTCATCGATTTTGATAGATGCCAATGGCTCCGGATTTTCAACATCACAGATTACATCACCGATCTCAAAACCTTCAATTCCTGTTACAGCACAAATATCTCCTGCAGCAACTGAATCTACTTTACGACGCTCAGTTCCGTCAAATACGAACAATTCTTTCACACGGTGTTTCTCTTGAGTTCCATCGCGTTTTGCCAATACAATCGGCTGATTTTCTTTCAATTCTCCACGGTGTAAACGACCGATAGCGATACGTCCAACGTACGTAGAGAAATCCAAAGAAGTGATCAACATTTGTGTATTTCCTTCTTCAATTTTACGTGGCGGGAAATAATCCAAAATCTGATCCAACAAATCTGTAATATCTGTTTTCGGTTGTTTCCAGTCTGTAGACATCCAACCGTTTTTAGCAGAACCGTAGATTGTAGGGAATTCCAACTGCTCTTCGTTTGCATCCAGTTCGAACATCAAATCGAATACTTTTTCATGAACTTCGTCAGGAGTACAGTTGTCTTTGTCAACCTTGTTGATTACCAACAATGGTTTGATTCCCATTGACAATGCTTTTCCTAATACGAAACGTGTTTGCGGCATCGGACCTTCAAAAGCATCCACCAGCAAACAAACTCCGTCAGCCATATTCAATACACGCTCTACCTCTCCTCCAAAGTCGGCGTGACCAGGAGTGTCGATAATGTTAATCTTTGTTCCTTTGTAAGAAACGGAAACGTTTTTAGATACAATCGTGATTCCACGTTCGCGCTCTAAATCGTTACTGTCCATAATCAAATCCCCGGTAGGACGATCACGTTCATTCAATACATTTCCTGCCTCAATCATTTTATCAACCAATGTTGTCTTACCGTGGTCAACGTGTGCAATAATTGCGATGTTTCTAATTTCCATTGTTAATCTTTTAAACTAGAAGTTGGAATTGCTTCCCCCTTTGGAGGGGGACTGAGGGGGAGGATATTTTCAATTTATCTCTCCGTATTGCTTCCCTGGCACTTCTTTGTTATTCTTTGTTGATTTAAAAATCTTATTGTAATAATTGCTTTGTCTCCCCCTTCCCTCCAAAGGAGGAGACAAAGTCTCAATTACTTGTAGCTGTTTGAACTGAATTTTCTACCAGACGAAGATGAACGACGATCTGAGCTTCCTTCTCTTCTGCTTGATGATCCGGAACCTCCGGAAGCAGAACCATAGGATTTATTCCCGGAGAATCCTCCTTTGCGCTCACGATCTCCACCACTGCGGCGATCACTTCCTCCTTCAGACGATTTACCGTAGCTGGAATTTCCACCTCTGAAACCTCCACCGCCTGAACGACGATCTGAGCTTCCTGAAGAACGGTCACGATCTCCGAATGAACGACGTTCTCCGCCTCCACTTCTGCTGCGATCTCCACCGTCTTTCTTCTGAGTGATTTCAACGCTTACGCTGTGTCCTTCGTAATCAGCACCATTTACTTTAGATAAAATAGCTGATTCATCTGTTTTGTCTGCTTCAAAGAATGAGAAGTTCGGCATCACGTCGATACGACCGATAGAACCACTGTTCAATCCTGTTGAATCACAGATTACACGTAGCAAACCACCAGGGTTCAATCCATCGCGTTTTCCAAGACTAACAAAGAAACGGGTTCTGTTTGCGTTATCGCGGTCTGCTCTCGGAGCACGTTCGCTTCTTTCCCCTCTGTCGCTTCTTTCGAAACGGTCTTTGCGGTCAAAACGATCATCGCCTCTTCTTTCTTTGCGATCTTCACGATCACCTCTTCCTGAACTCACATTCAAATCACCTGCACGGTCATAGTACTCGATGAATCGGTTGAATTCTGCTGAGATGAATTTTTTGATCACTTCTTCTTTTGACAACTCTTCGAAATCTGCCATGATTGCAGGCAAGAAAGGAGCGATATCATTTTCTTTTACTTCGATTTCTTTCACTTTAGAAATCAATTTGTTCAATTGAATTCCACAAATTTCTGAAGCTTCAGGAATCAAAGCAGCTGTAAACGTCGTACGAATCTGACGTTCGATTGCTTTAATTTTATAATTCTCACGTGTATTGATCAATACCAAAGACTTTCCCTGACGACCTGCACGAGCTGTACGACCTGAACGGTGCGTGTAGTTCTCGATATCATCCGGTAAGTTGTAATTGATAACGTGTGTAATATTGTCTACGTCAATTCCACGAGCAGCAACGTCTGTTGCAACTAACAACTGGATTGAACGCTCACGGAAACGATCCATAACACGATCACGCATTGCCTGAGATAAATCTCCGTGCAAAGGTTCAGCGCTATATCCTTCTTTTGCCAATTTCTCAGCAACAGTAGCCGTTTCATTACGTGTACGACAGAAAACCAATCCGAAGATATCCGGACTAGCATCGATTAATCTTTTTAATGCATCATAACGATCACGCTCTTTTACTGTATAGTAAATGTGCTCGATGTTTTCGTTACTTTGATTTTTGTGGCCCATGGCAACTTCCAAAGGATCTGTCATGTAGTTTTTCGCAATCGCAGCCACTTCTTTTGGCATTGTTGCAGAAAACAACCATACATTCTTTGTCTCAGGAGTAGCTTCCAAAATTGCGTCAATGTCTTCCTTGAAGCCCATATTCAACATTTCATCTGCTTCGTCAAGCACAACTGTTTCAACTGTTTTCAAGTTGATTGCTTTACGATTGATCAAATCAACCAAACGCCCGGGCGTTGCTACAACGATTGTTGCACCACGCTTGATATCACTCATTTGCTTACGGATATCAGTACCACCGTAAACGGCTACTACTTTAATCTGACGATCAAATTGAGCAAATGCTTCTAAGTCTTTGGAGATTTGTAAACACAATTCACGCGTTGGAGCGATGACTAAACCTTGTGTTTCAGTGGGGCGGTCTGTTACCTTGTGAATTAACGGTAGGCCGAATGCGGCTGTTTTCCCTGTCCCTGTTTGTGCGAGTCCGACAAAATCGCTTTCTAATTGTAACAAGTGCGGAATGGCACTTTGTTGGATCGGAGTTGGTTCTGCAAAACCCATTGCTTCTATCGACTGCAGAACCTCAACTCTTAACCCGAGTTCTTTAAAGGTCATATAATAAATCTAAAATTTGGCGCAAAGGTACGACCTTTTTTTTGATCATTGTTAATAAAAGTGCAAGTAATTGTTAATTAATGCCTTTAGAACCTTTTCAGAGGCGGGTTTTAAAGGGTCAGAAGTCTAGACTTTTCAGGTTATTTTGTCTTGACTCTCATGGTTTTGGCTCTTGTACTTTTTTAATCTTATTTCAATATTCCCGACTGGTTTTCAAGGATTATTCCTCAAAAAAAGTATTTTTAGCTCATGAAAAACACTGCCATACTTCCCTTTTTCGTTCTGTTATTGTTTATCCAGCTAACCGCGTGTTCTCAAGAGAAAGAACAAGACTGCAAGACTTTACTGAACCAACAACCTTATATCTTCAGACAAGGTCAGCAGCAAACCATGAACCTGGATTCGGTAAAGCACGATTATAACGTTCTTCAGGAATGTGGGAATCTGGATTCAATTGATGGAATGATTTTCCAGGGGCCGGTACTCGCGCAATTGTTGGTATCCAATAAAACGGAATTAAATGATCTGATCACTTATCAGGCTTTAATTGATTTGATTTCCACCTTCAAAAATGAGAACGGAGAACTTTATCAAAAAATGAGAAAGGGAACCATCGTCCGGCTGGAAATAGAAAAAATGCCTGTTGAACTCAGTAAATTTGAAGCCATTCGTTCTAAATTAATTACTGCCGGATTAACCAATGAAGAAATCGATACTTTCAAATCTTTTTTAGAAACTCAAAATAAATCCTGGAATTACAAAGAGGCAATCACGGCTTTCGGACAATCTCAAAATCCAGCTGCTTCTTCAAATCAACCACTGGTCTTTCCTGAATTGCAAACGTTGGAAAAATTATTGGCAGATGCCAAAACAAAAAATAAAAACGGTCTTCTTTACTTTTCCTGCTATGGCTGTGTGAATGCACGAAAATTCGAAGATCAACTCTTGAAGGATTCAAGGATTCAAAAAACCATTCAACAACATTTCGTCTACAAAATCGCATATGTGGACAACAGACAAAAACTACCGGGTGAAACAAAGACGATTGGAGAAAAATACACGGAGCTTCAAAAAGAAACGTTTAAGTCCGTCAGCCAGCCAATACTTTACATCCTTTCACCCGATGGAAAAATCATTGCAAGCTGGTCTTATGAAGACGGAGCAAACACATTCCAAAGTTTCCTGGAAAAAGGGATGACAAAATAGCTTCCTATTCAATCGGCTTCAGGTTGTTTTCAACCAGTTTTTGATTAATAGTCGCTTTCAGGCAGTTCGGGCACAAACAATCGGTGATGTTTTCCATGGGCATAATCATGGGTAGTTCTGCGCACCAGCAGCCTTGTGTATAACACGAGAATGGAACTCCGCAGTTGACACAAATCTTGTGCTTTTCAAGTGTCGGGACTTTATAATCTCCATCCAGCGACAGACTCATTTCCGACAAGTGAACAAGTTCTTCGAATTTTGTGATTTTGAAATTCTTCAACGTAATGGGTGAACGATATCCGGGGCCATTTAAAACCATTGTATGGTATTCTCCTTGCTCTCCGCACAAATCCAATCCGTTTTGCCGGCCCAAGGTTCTGAACTCTTCCAGAAGATCCGGATCGATTGTTCTTCCAGGAAAATGCTCTTCAAGCCAGGGAGTTTTTATCATGGTCAGCATGACTTCGAAATCGAATTTCAGTAAAAGACTCATCACCTCTTCCCGCTCTGCATGCCATAGAGGAAGAAATGTCTTCAATCCGACCGCTTTTGCACGTTCACTGATCCAATTCGAGTTTCCGTGTACTTCCGAAATATCTCCCGAAACAGCTACTTCGATTTCCAATTGTTCTTTCAATTTGCGCAGCTGAACTTCATAATTCTCCGCAAACGGTTCCTTAATCTGCAGCAATAAATGGGGAATTCCCAATGATTTGGACTGCAATTCCATCCATTCCTTCGGATGTGCTCTGAACTCGGTTGACTCGGAACAAAAAGTCGCCAAAGCAACAAGCTCGTATCCCTCCTGCTTTGCTAAATGCAGTGCAAGATTACAATCCTTTCCTCCCGACCAAAGCACAATTGCCTTTCCTTTCATAGAATCGAAATTAAAAAATATGTTCGGAACCGTTTACATTTATTCGATGTGAACATTTAAAAGAAAAAGGAGGAAATGAACCAAATTCAATTACTGTTTCTTTGTCTGGCATTCACCTATTCCAGTGCATTTTCTCAGGAAGAAGACAGAAATGCTCATTTAGCATTGAAAATACGCAATGAAAAAGGAGAAGTGTTTAAAGGAACCATTCTGCTCATTACCAACAAGGATACCATTCCTTTAACAGCATCCTGGAATAATTTTTACCGGACGGATTTTCTTCCGGGAACTTATCGGATAACCCTGAAAAACAAATTATTTAACGATTACATGATCGATTCGCTGTGGATTGGATACAACGAAACAAAAGAACTCGAAATCACCTGGCCACACAGAACCATCAGACTGCCCGAAATGCGCTACCCACTTTGAATCAGATATCAATTATAGAGAGTTCGGACAAGAAAACCAATCAGTCTTGCCCGAAATCTTAAAGCCCTAAAATCCAGAAGTCATGAAATCCTAAAATCTTGAAGTCCTAAAGTCCTAAAATCCTGAAGTCTTGAAGTCTTGAAGTCCTAAAGTCCTGAAATCCAATTAACGAATAACCAGCTTCGACCGATTAACAACATCATCATTGCTTCTCACTTCCACAAAGTAAACACCTGCAGGTTGATTCAAATAAAGATCCGAATTGTAATAAGCTACTTTCCCTGATTTTGATGCAGGCTCCAGATCTTCCTGATGAACCAATTGCCCGACTTCATTTCTTAAAGAGATCGTAGATTTTGCTTCTGAATGATCCGAAAATGAAACATGAATGCGGCCATCTGCAGATGGATTCGGATACAATCTGAAATCAGCTTCTTCGGATGAAATGTATCTGATAGACAATTCGTTTCTGGAACCATCCAAATCCGTCTGACTCAATTTATAATAAACCGCTCCTTGCGTATTTTTAGTATCCAGATAAGAATATGATTTTAATTCCGTGGAATTGATCGCACCTTTCACTTGTGCCAGTTCTTTCCAGTTCAATCCATCGCGGCTTGTTTCAATTGTGAAATAATCATTCCGCTGTTCAGATTGCACCTGCCAGAGCAACAAATTTCCATCGTTCTTTTTCTCTCCTTCAAAAGACAAAAACTCAACAGGCAATACCGAACCGATGTTGTTACAGTGAATGACACGATACGGAATCCCCGGGCCATGAATCACGACATCAACAGTTGTACAATTCAATGTTGCAACAGTTGCATTATTACAACTTGGATAAGGAGCATTGTAACCGTATGCCGTTCCATTGTGAGGAACACTTGGATTTGTCGTTGTCTGAGCAGAACCGATACCTCCGTTCAACGGAAGAGAATATGCCCCGTTCATCGCGGAATTTGCACAGTAAATCCGTGCCTGAAGCGTATACATTGCGGCAGCATTCGGTCCTGTGATGCTGATATTATAATCGAAATTAACATTGTAATTGTATCCCCAGGGGCAATCTGTTGTGCTAACTGCAATAGATTTTGGTTGAATAGATACCGAAACTACATAGCCGTCTGTGGAAGTAATGACACATTGTGCAACGGATTTGGAAGTTGTAAAAATAAGCAATAGGCTTACCAATAAGGTTAGTTGAACTAATCCTGTTCTCTTACGCATTTGAGGTGAAATTTTGAAATTCATCGCAAAAGTACGTCATTATGCGTGCTTTAGATTTCTAATTCCAAAATTTTAACTAAATTTTTATTCACAGAAAAGAATTGAAACAATCATTTGATAAAACAAACCCAATGAATTCGGGCTAAAGAAGATAAATAAACTAATTTGTTAAAAAACAACGAAATACACTCTCCGATTCTTCACCCCGGAATTTTCACCCTCTTCGACCCTTTTAAACCCTTTGATCTCTTTGAACTTTTTAAACCGTTACTTTAAGCATAAAAGGTTGCAAAAGAACCCCGGAAATGCTATCTTCACTCGAATTACTATTCCATATGAAGTCATTTTTCATTCTGTTTTTGAGCCTTCCTTTCTTACTGACTATTCAATCCTGTAAGAAAAAAACACCGGAGTTGGATTACAAAGATCGCGGCACGTTGATTGAATCGAGTTCAAACGGCCATATTACAGCAAGTGAAATTGCTGCAAAGATCGATAAGTTCGACGCACAGAATATTGTGGTGCATGGTGTCAGGTATTATTCCATTACTTATCGCACAGTTTACGAAGGAAAACAAATCAATTCAAGAGGTTTACTGTTTGTGCCGGACGATGTGGATTCAACCTATCTGATTGCATACTTTCATGGAACACACATTCCGCTGAATCTGGGAGATTTTTATTCTGCCAAAATGGAAACTCCTTCCAATTATGCCGGGGAAGGCACTCATTTCCTTGAAACGCGGAACATTGCTCTGGCTTGGGCATCCGCAGGATACACCGTTTTTCTTCCGGATTACATCGGATTTGGGTTAACCAGCGATAAAGAACATCCCTATCTGGCTTATGACGAGCTTTTTAAAGCAAACATTGACGGATTGCTGGCAGCCAAGAGTTTTATTGCCGAAAAAGGATATTCATACGATAACCGGATTTTTCTCAGTGGTTGGTCACAAGGCGGCGGAGCCTGTCTCTCTGCTCATAAATTCATTCAGGAACAGTATTCTTCCGAATTCACTGTTACAGCGAGTTCCGGTTTGGCAGGCCCATACAATATGAAAGGATTCATTGATGAAATTTTAGCCCAAAAAGATCAGGATGTCGGGATTATCAGCGGAGTATTTTCCTGGGGAGTTTACAGTTTGAATAGATTTTCACCGGAATTAAAACGACCTACGGATCAATTGTATTCCTATCCGGTATCCAATCAGATGGCCGCTATTTTTACTCCTTCCAAGGTTCCTTCAGAAATTCTTCATGAATACTTTATCGCACATGTCATGGACGGAACGGATACCAAATTCGTACAGGTCATTGACCGCAACACCTTTTCTCATGGCTGGAATCCGGTTGGAAAAGTCTTTCTGCATCATGGAGACGCTGACAATACAGTGTATTACATGAATTCGGTTGATGCAAAAAACGGATTGACTGCTGCCGGAGGAGATGTCACACTTTATTCCTATCCGGGAGGAACGCATGATTCGGAACTTGAAAATTATGTTCGGAATACCCTGACTGACTTTAATGCCTTAAAATAAGATTCATGAAGAAAGTTTATACGCTTACCTTGATTTTGGTGGCTCTGTCATCAAGGATTCAAGCTCAGAATACACTTCGTCCGAACATGTATTTTCAAAAAATGCACTACTACAACGTAGCGGCAGGAATTGAAGACACTTCTGCCCATGCCTCTTTTGATCTGTATGCAAAATACAAGTTCGTTCCTGAAGAAAATGACGATGTGTGGCAAAAACCGGTAAATATCTATTTCAATCATATTTACAATCTGAATCAAAAAAATGCATTTCATCTGTCCTACCTCTACGACGGTTATTCCTATTACAACCGGAATATTGTTTATCTGGGCTATACACGTATGTTTCGCTGGGGAAAATCAAGCAGGTTAAACTTGGGAGCACGTGCAATCTTAAATTTCAACAACTTCGATTGGTCCGATTTTGCAGGCGTAACTTCAAACACTCCGAAACTTAAATTCAATGCGGATCTCGATTTCGGAATTCAATATCAGTGGAAAGGGCTTACCGTTGGAGCATCAGCGAAAAACCTCTTTGCAAGTTCCGTGAGAATTGATGATATGGATTTCATCAAAGACCGCAGGGAAATCTATGGAAATCTTTCCTACAACTTCGGGCTTTTCAAACGGAAAGTAGAATTGGCTCCATTTGTTTTAGCCTATGCCGAACGGGATTTCGATCTGGATGCGGGTTTGAATATCAATTTATTCAAAGTCGTGAGTGTTTCTTATGCCATCCGGATTCTGGAACTTCGAAGTATTTACAGCATCCGCGGGAATTTCCTCAAACATTTCCAGGCCGGTGTATCATTGGATCATTCAGCCATTTACAGTGATTTGAATCTTGATTTCGTGATCGGATACCGATTCTGAAACCGCTGTTCAACAGATTGTTTTCCTACTTGGAAAAACTTTTTAATTTAGCTTTCGATTAAACAACATTTTAAAGCATGAAATCAATCATCCTGTCTGCCTGCTCACTCATTTCATTTGGTTCTAACGCACAGGACGGTCCTTGCGTATATTTGGAAAAAGCCATCGGTCATTTTCAAAACAAAGAACTCGACAGCGCCATCACGCTCATGACCTATGTTGTGGAAAACATGCCCGACACCAGTAATTGCTATGGAAGATGTTTCAATAACATTCCTTTGGCATATGCATCTTTAGGTCAATTTGATCAATCCAAAATCTGGTTTAATAAAATCCTGCGTTCCAAATTGAATGATCTGGAACCCGGAACTGATATCATGGAACCTTATGCCAATTATCATCACAATGCCTGTATGAAAATGGTTCAGGTACATCAAACCCTAAAGGAATTTCCTCAAGCCGTTCGATACCTGGATTCAGCTGAAACAACCTACCCTTTTGAAACTTTCAGCGGAACAGGATTCGAAAAAAGAGCCGTATCGATAGCCATGTGGAAATCCAGAATTTACATGGAAATGAACCAGCAAGACAGCGCGATTTATGTCTTGTTAGTCAAAACACTCGATACCGATGTTCGTTTCCGGAAGCCGGATTATGAAAGCTTGTCCAATGTAGATTTCTATTCCAGTGTCAATGAAGAACTGGTTGAACTGATCGGGAAAGATCAGATAAACAAAGTGAAAAGCTCCATAAAAGATGCCATCCGGAAATTGACAATCGTAAGCGAAGGCAAGAAAACGTACGGAGTTTTCACTTACAATAATTTACAGTATCGAATCGGTTTAAGCGAAGAGAAATCCAAAAAGGAATTAGTCGAAAAACTCCTTTCAAATCATTTTTTTGATTGATACCCCCATTTCGATTAAGTCAAATTCATTCGCAATCCGCATTCCGATAGCTATCGGGGCGCAATTCGTAATTTGTACACACATCTGTAAAACTTTATCTTTCCAGCCGTTCCAGATACACCTTCATTACGTTACAGCACTCGAACCGACTGAAAATCTACACTCCTCTGTCGGACACGAAAAACTGCCCTTTTAATTAACATATCACGTATTTTTTTCGGGTACTTCCTTTTTTTATTGAGGCCGGAATGACTATCTTGCCCCAAGATTATTGAAAACACTCTCTCTACTCAATACTGTTAGGTTCCTTTTTTCCAAAGTAACGGATTTAATAACAGAAAGTTGAGCAACAAAAGCTTCGTTTCATACAGGAGAAATTACCTATTTGGTCGGAAAAACAATTTTCCGGGCCAACCAACTTTTCGTTCCTTTTATCGTCTTAACCAATGTAACACCATTACTATGAAGCTAATCTTCTTTATCTGTTTGCTCTGCTTTTCCGTGCCGCTGTCATGGTCTCAGACCTGGGGAGCCAGTACGTTTAGTCAGACCACCAATGAAGCGAACGATATCGAATTAAATAACCTCAACGAATCATACGTAGCCGGTTATTACTCCGGTCAAACTTCTTTCAGCCCCACCAATTCACTCGCTTCTACCCAAGGAAATACCGATGCTTATATTGCAAAATACAGCGCTACGGGAAACGTTCTCTGGATCAAGCAATTCGGTGGTCCTCTGGCAGACCGCGCTCTTGATCTGGCTGTTGGTCCGGATCAGAATATTGTTGTGACGGGGCAATTTTTCGGAACAGTCACTTTCGGAAGTACTACTTTAACCTCTTCGGGCAATTCCAAGGATATTTTTGTATTGAAACTGGATCCTGCAGGAAACGTTCTCTGGGCAAGAAAAGAAGGAGGAACTGGCCCAGACAATGGCTACAAACTGACTGTCGATAACCTGAATAATGTGATTCTGACCGGAGATTTCCAGGGAACTGCAACCATCGGAGCAAATACGTTCACCAGTACAACCGATCCGAATACAGGCGGCCCTTCCTTCGATTTGTTTATTTCCAAATACGATCCAAACGGAACTCCTATCTGGTCTTTAAGCGGAACCGCAAACCTCGATGACCGTGGACTTTCAGTAGCCGTTGATGCCCAGAACAACATTTTCTTTACGGGACAATTTTCAAACACCCTGAATTTCGCCTCAAATACCTATGTCAATACCGGAATCAATGTTGGTTTTCTCTGTAAACTGAATCCTGCCGGACAAGTGCAGTTTCTTCATCAAATGAAAGCAGGTTATGTTATGCCGTATGATGTGGAAGTAAATCTGAATAACGAACCGGTTGTTGTGGGAGATTTCCTCGGAAACATGCTTTTCTACGATCAAAACGGGTCGAACAGTGTTCAGAATCCTTACGATAAACAGATTTTTGCTTTAAAAACAAGCAATACCGGGCAGTTTATCTGGAGCAACACCCTTGGATCCAATAATGAATTATCCGCAAGATCCCTTTCGATTGATTCGGGAAATAACATCTTCGTGACGGGATACTTCAAATGCGATTTATCCCAGGTTCAGGACAGCACGGAATCGGTTTTCAATTCCGTTGGATTCAAAGATCCGTATTTACTGAAAATCGCCAATACAGGAGGTCGTGCATACATCAAACATTTCGGTAGTAAGCAGGACGATGAAGGCAAAGGAGTAGCTGTCAAACAAGCTGACCAGGCAATCATCTGCGGAAACTACACGGAAGATTTGAATTTCAATCCCGGGTCTGTTGGTACTCCGGCATTGGGATACGATAACTTCACCTTCTCCCCTTACTTTGGTTTGGAGCCTTATCATATTTATCTGACAGGTGATCAAAGCCGGAACTCGTTCTTAACCAATCATGTAACTTCCAATTATGGAGTTTACAACTTCTTCACGCAGTTTTCAACAGATTCACTGGTCGGTTATATCGATGCAGAAGAAGCCAATCATTATGTAACGGTCAGCGCAAATGGCGATACGGTCCATTTCTGTAATCAGGCAAATTTGTTCTACAATACCTTGACTTTTCCTCATTTCGGACCGAGCTACACCAGCACCTGGTATGACGGAAGTCACACGATTATCAATACAATTAGTGCTACGGGAACTTATTGGATTCAACACAAACGAAACGATGATTGCTTCATGGATATGGATTCCATTTATGCCATCAAAGAACCCATTCCGAATCTTCCGCTTCTAACCGACGATCATGGTGTAAATGTGATGCATCCGGGACCTGATTACAACAATTATCATTTCTGTTATCCGGAAGGAGCGATCATTACTTTCTCCAATCTGGATCCGGGATCAACTTTGACAACAATCGGAAACTCGGTTACTTTTAATGGTCCGGGACCGCACGTATTGAATCAGGAATTACAGTACTATGTTCAGGTAATGAACCAGTATTGTATGAACCTGGGAGATTTCACCTTCATGCACGATATGTTGGCTCCTCCCGACAGTATTTCCCTTTCCATCGCAATGGATACGCCGGTTCCTACCGGAGATTCGATTGAAATCTGTGAGAATACATTGATCGTATTTCACGGAATTGATTTAATTGTCAATCCGAATGCGAATTTTTATCCGTCTGTCTATCCACCGATTGACACTGTTATCTGGACTATTGATGGTACTCCGCATATCAATTTCGATACTGCAGCAACTGTTTTCGGCACGAACACAAGCGGCTGGCATACGGTTCAGATCAAAGTCATTAAAGGATATGACAACCTCTGTGGTTTGGACACAACCGTTTATACGGCTACCAGACAATTTTACATTCAGGTAAATCCGATTCCGAGCTGGAGTACAACTATTTCCGGAGGAAACGTACTTTGCCCGGGAGAAACAGAATTTCTGGTAGCAGACAATCCGCATCCGGAACTTCACTGGTCGGGATCAAATATTCTGTGGAACAACGGAGCAGACAGTATTGAGGTCAATGCTCCGGGATGGTATAATTATGCCGGATTACTTGTTGATACAGCCACCGGGTGCAGCGCATCTTTGGCATTCAATCACTATGTTTCTGTCAAAGTGCCGCCAAACATCATGTCCTTTCCGGGAGATGCCGTGATTTGTCCGTTCGATTCACTTCTGATGTCGGTGCCGAATTCATTTGTAAATTACTTATGGGTTGGCCCTAACGGTGATACCTTATCAACAACACCAAATTGCTACACCACTCAGGTTGGAAGTTATACTTGCCAGGTAACGGACGCAGAAGGTTGTGTGTTGGTTTCTCCTCCATTTGAAGTTTTCCAATACTCTACTCCGTCATTGTCTGCATCACCGAATGCTACAATCTGCGACAATCAGATGGTCGATATTCAGATCAGTTACTCCGGAAATGCCACTTTTTTGTGGAATAACGGATCGACGAGTGATCATATTACAACCAATGTTTCAGGAATTTATATCGTACAAATGACACAATGTGGTGTCACGGTAACCGACAGTATTGAAATTGTCAACGGAACGTTCACTGCTTCCATTTCTGTCAGTGACTCGATTCTTTGTTTTGGCGACACCGCTGTTTTCACAGGTTCTGTTCCGGGAGCAAGTTACGAATGGATTAACGGGGAAATTACCGGACACACCTATGCAACTACCAACACAGGAACTTATTCGGCAATCGTTACGAACTCCTTTGGCTGTACGGCTCAAACCAACGCCATTTCAGTGATCAATGTTCCGGGAAGTGCGCCTCCAAGCATTGCTTCGCCAACCATTTGTCCGGGAGACAACGTGAGTTTATCGGATAATGCTTCCAACACTTTGTTGTGGTATGATACGGATACAACGTTGATCTATACGGGAACAACCGTGAACCTGACGAATGTGCAGCAGGATACAAGTTTTCTGATTTCTTTCACAACTGCCAATGCAACTTGCGGAATGAGTTATTCGGTTGTAAATGTCATTCTCAGCGTTCCTCCGGGACCAATCAACATCATCGGAGATTCCAATTTATGTGTGAATCAGGACGGAGTGTTTTTTGCCGTTACAACCGACAATATTGAATGGTTTGCAAACGGAGCTTCATTGGGAAGTGCCAATCCGATCACGATTCCTTTCAGTACACTGAACATAAACCCGGTATTCTCAATCGTTCTTTCCAATGCGTGTTTCAATACCACTCAATTTGACAGCGTAGTCATCATTACTCCGGAAGCACTGGAACTTTCCGACGATACGGTAAATGTCTGCTTCTTTGATTCGGAAGTTGTTTTCCTTGAAAATAACGGTTTAACTTCCGTAACATGGAGCGGGAATTTCGGAACAATTCAAAATGATAATCTGACCGTTCACGGAAATACAACATATACTCCGATTACTGTAACGGCAATCGATCAATATGGCTGTGCCACACAAAGTGCGGTTTTGATTGTGAATACTTCTATTTACAACATCACTCCGGATCTGAACTTCCCGAATTATTGTCCGGGAACAACAGGAAATATCACTGTGAATACAACTTCCGACAGCGTTTTGTGGATCACTCCTTTCGGAAACAGTTCCAGCAATCCGCTCACATTTACACTGAGTCAGCAAAATTCCGGGAATTTCTATGTTCGAACCTGGGACGATATGGGTTGTGCATACATCGATACAGTATTTGTTCCTTTAGCGCCGGTTCCGAATCTGGATGTTCTTCCTGACACTGTTTTTTGTGCCAATGACATTTACACTTTCTATTTCCCGAACGACGGAAACACGTATTACTGGACAACTTACGGAAACAGTACTCAGATTCCGATCACATTTGATCAGCAGCTGATTCTGAATGTTGTTACTCCGGATGGTTGCGTTGGTTCCGATACCCTGGTGGTACATGCCGTTGACTGCGATGATGAACTTCCGAATATCATTACTCCGAACGGAGACGGAATCAACGATTACTTCATTATTGACGATGCGTATTCGCAATTGGGAAATACGCTGATCATTATCAATCGTTGGGGAAATAAGATGTTTGAAGCAAGTCCGTACAAAAACGATTGGGACGGAGACAAAATTTCTGACGGTGTTTATTTCTATTTGTATTATCCAAACGGAATCAAGGATCCGGGATATGTCAAACATGGATTCTTACACGTCTTTGCGAAATAACAAACGATGGCAATTTCATTAAAAGGAATGCGCAAAATAACCGTGAACGGCGAAATTTTTCACTGGAAAATCCGGCGGAAAATTTCGCATGACGAAGCACATAACGATCAATATGCAATTCCTGTTCAGCACGTTTCCGGCGGACAAGTTTTGTTTGTGTATGTGGGTTTCACTAGAGCTTACGGCGGTTATCAGAATGATTCTCCGGAAAGCGTCACTCCGTCCATGATCAGTCCGTTGATTGAAAAAGCAATTGCACGCGGATGGAATTATCTGCAACCCGGAAATGCAATCAGTTTACTCGGAGATGTTCTTTCGACCGATACCAAAACTGCCAAATGGAATGCTTAATTTCATAGGCTGTGGAAGCTATTCTCACATATCAGTTGGTGAAACCGGATTCCGGATTGAAAGATCTGGTAGAAAGTTTCTGGTGTCTCGAAAATAATTCCGGGCAGGACAAGGAAATCATCATTGTTCCCGATGGTCGTGCAGATCTCTTTATTTCCCATTCTCCCCAACAAGGTTTTCACATCACGTTATCCGGTTTGGAAAGTGAGCCTGAATGCGTTGTTTTTGAAGCAAACACAGTCATTTTTGCCATCAGTTTCAAATTACTCGGCATTGAACACATCATCAAACAGCCGATTTCTTCTCTTCTCAATGAGACCACACTCTTGCCCGATGATTTTTGGGGTTTCAGCCAAAATGATCTTTCCGACTTCGGGAAATTCTGTGGAAAGGCGAACGAAATCATTCACGGGATTTTTTCCGGACAGCAAATAGACCCGAGAAAGCAGCAGGTGTTTGAATTGATCTATTCGCATCAGGGCGAAATTCCGGTTCATGAACTGGCAGAAAACATTCAGTGGAGCGAACGCCAAATCAACCGTTATTTCAAAAGTCAATTCGGAATCTCACTCAAAAGCTATTGTACGATTCTTCGCTTCCGGGCCTCTTTTTCACACATCAAAGAAGGAAAGCTCTTCCCGGAACAGAATTTTACAGATCAGGCACATTTCATCAAAGAGGTTAAACGCTTTTCCGGTGTTACTCCTAAGGAATTGCTAAAAAATACCAATGACCGATTTATACAATTTTCTACTCTTCCCGGGAAGTAATTTTGCTTTATAAATGAGGGATGAAAATCTCCGAAAGCAAAAGAAATGTTACTTGAAAATAAAAAAACAGCCATTATCGGCGGCGGTCCCGGAGGACTTACACTTGCCAATTTACTTCAGCAAAAAGGTGCGGATGTTCGTGTTTACGAACGCGATGAAAACAAACACGCCCGTGTACAGGGTGCAACGTTGGATTTACACGAAGAATCCGGCTTGGAAGCTTTGAAACGCGCCGGATTGCTGGAAGCTTTTTACGAGAATTACCGTCCGGGAGCAGGAAAAATGCGACTTATTACGAAGAATCTGGAAATCAAATTCGACGATCATCAGGAAGGAAGTCAAAGAGAAGATCTTCGACCTGAAATTGACCGTGGTCCGCTGAGAAAAATCTTATTGAATCGCTTACCGGAAGAAACCGTTGTCTGGGATTCTCATTTCGTTTCTCTTGAACCGGAAAATGAAGGCTGGAGAATCCGATTCAAAAACGGAACAAGTGCTTATGCCGATTTGGTGATCGCGGCAGATGGTGCCAATTCCAAAATCCGCTCCACAATCACGGATATCAACCCCATTTACTCGGGAATTACGATCGTGGAAGGAAATATTTACAACGCAGCAGTCAATGCTCCTAAATTGTACGAGATTCTCAAAGGTGGAAAAGTGTTCGCTTTCGGAGACGATCAATCCATTATTCTGAGTGCAAAAGGAGACGGAAGCATGTCTTTCTATACCGGCTGCAAGGTTCCGGAAAATTGGGTGGAAGATTCCGGAATTGATTTTTCAGACAAAGCTTCAGTTCATCAGTGGTTTCGGCAGGAATTTGCTGCCTGGAATCCGATCTGGCAGGAATTGTTCGAAAGCGATGAATTGTGGTTTGTTCCGCGGCCTCAGTATCATTTTCCACCCGATCAATCCTGGAACGCTCATTCCAATATAACGATGATCGGCGATGCTGCTCACAGAATGCCACCTTATGCCGGAGAAGGTGTAAACATGGCGATGCAGGATGCTTTTGAATTGTGTGATTGTTTAACCGACCCGCAATTTTCCGACCTCAAAAGTGCTATCTCAGCATTCGAAAAGCAAATGTGCAAAAGAGCATCTGAAGTAACGAAAATGACACTGGATTCTACAGAAATGCTGCATTCCGGAGATCCGATTCAAAGTATGTCAGATCTCTTTTCAGAAGTAAACCATTCGAAAAATCACTAACGGACAGCAACAACTCTTATGGAAAACGGCTCTTGTTTTTATCAGGAGTCCGTTTTTACACTACTCAAAATCAGTTATCTTAATTGTTTTTTATGTAGTTTTGCAGGCATTCTAACTTAAAATCAGCCTATGAAAAGAATCGTTTTGCTGCTCTTGTTGTCAGTTTTGTTTTTTGCTTGCAGCAGTGATAAAAAAATCAAACGGAAATTACATTCCGGAAACGGAAAATGGGAAATCTCATTGTACAAACGTTATTTCTGGTCGCCTTCCGGAACAAACAGTCAAAACACTTATTTGTGCGAAAATTGCGGTGTTATTGAATTTGAACGAGATGGTTCCGGAGTGCTTTCAGTATTTACTCAGGGAGCAGACGGAAATTTTGAATTTACTTATTCCAACACAGAAGATGCATTGACATTGCTTAATCATGACGGAGAAGCTGTGTACGATATAACCTGGAATTTGAAAAGAACCCAAATGACTTTAAGTCAAAAATTAAAGCAGGAAGGTTATGTCAATATCATGATCTGTCAGAAAAAATAGTATCACCTAAACAAATCGTATCATGAAACAAATTATAGTATTCCTTCTTTTGGCAACTCTTCTTTCAGGGTGCAACAAGGAAAAACGAACCGATAGAATCTTAAAAGGGCGTTGGGACGTTACTCTGACAGATTTACATTGGGCAAATTCAAACTTTGGATCACCTTCGAGTATTAACAAGCCTCATTACGCAACTATTCAGTTTGATAAGAACGGAAACGGTAAGATGTTTATTCCAGCCGGTAGTTATATCCTGAACGGAGAAGAAATTTCTTATGAGGCCGGGACGATTAATCTGGAAGCAAGTTCCAACAGAATGCAATTCCGATATGAATCCGGAGATTCCAGATACTTTGACCTAAACTGGAAATGGGATAAAAAATCGTTTGTCTTACATCAAGGAGAGATTTATTACGACCAATATTCTACCGGTTTTTACTTTGAAACAGAATATACCTGTAAAAAAGTAAGCAATTGAATTCATTTGGCACGAAGACCGGGCTTGTCTCGGTTAAGTGTTTTTTATCAGATAGATGAAGCAGGAGTTACTTCTGCTTTTTCTTTTTTCAATCGTTTGACAACGAGCAAACAGATGATTCCCGTACAAAGCCAGATCAAATCAACAGAGAGGATTCCGTACTCGCCATTGTTCCATGTTCTCCAGAACCAATTTCCGGAACTCACTCCGTTTACTACCGGAATCAAAATTCCCAAAAGACCTCCCGAAAGCAAGGTGAATTTGTTCGTGAAGTTTTTATCTTTCTTCAGACTCAGCAGAATGCTTAATACCAGCCAGCCAAGGAAGAAAGAGTAATTCAAAATAGATTCGCGTGATTCTGCCACTGAAGCCGGAAGCAGTTTTGAAACAATGAAACTCGCCGCCGTAATCGGAAGCATGGACAAACATAAAGCAAGATAAATTGATCCGACACGCCTGTTGTAACGTTTCTTTTTCTCCGGAATGTTCTTCTTATTTCTTGCTTCGAGCCAGATCAACACTCCGGAAATAATGACGAAACAAGTTAGAAATGCCATCAGGAAGTAAACAACTTTCAATAAGTAAGTACTGAACGTCCCGATTTCACCGAATTGTGCGTAATGCAATCTGCGTACCGAAGACCAAACATTGTCGTAATAGCTCATTTCGCCCGGTTTTTGAACAGCTTTCTCCTTTCCTGTTTTCGCATCGAAAAGAACAGAGCCTTGTCCTAAGAAACGTTCACTGATGTGTTCGGAACCACTGACATCGACCTTCATGGTTTGGCTTCCGTAAAATTCCAGGTGTAGGCGATCTACTTTAAAATCGGGCCATTTTCCGGATGTTTTCTCCACCATCTGGTTGTAATCAACCACGTAGGTTTGTTGTTTTCCTAATGTATCCTTGTTCTCTCCACGAATCACATCGTCGTACATTTTGTTGGTGTCACCATTGTAAACCCAAATAGCATTGGAACTTGCTACCACAATTCCGAGACCAAACATGCAGCCCGTAAGTGCATAGATAAACTGGAAAGGAAGTCCGATCACACCCAATGCCGTATGCGCATCCGTCCAAACCGTTTTCATTTTTTGCCTTGGCCGGAAAAGGTAAAAATTCGATTTGATCTTCTCCCAATGAACCAAAACCCCGGTTACGATCGCCAAAAAGAAAAACAAGGCCACGAATCCGGAAATGTAATATCCGATGCGGTCTAACTGATAATAGAAATGAAGCATGTACAGCAATTCCCCAAAACTGAAGGCACTTTCATGGCTTTTCAGCTCGTAGTTTTTCGGATCGACTTCGTATTCATAAACGATTTTACCCAAAGAATCCGTCTTCGGATCATCTGAACCGGAAATATAGATTGATTGTTTTTCGGAGTTTCCTTCGGAGTAAACATACACATTTCGTCCGTAAAGTGAGGGAACGTTTCCGGCTATTGAATCCATGATCCGGTTGTAATCGATCTTGCCCGACTTAGAAACAGCAACCTGTTCCTTTTGGTAAGTTCCCGATTCCCACTCACCTATTTCCTGACGAAACAATGCAAAAGCTCCTCCGAAAAAAATAATGAATAATCCGACCGTGATCGTAATTCCACTAACGGTGTGTAAATGGAAAAAGATATTGTAATTTCTATTGTTCATGCAAAGAGAGTGAAGGAATCAGTTTCTTCCGAAATGAATCAAAATATAAAGAAGAATCAGGATCAATAAATAATAAAGCCAGCATTTCCAGCCGTTTTCAAATAAAAACGGAACAACCATCAAAGTGATCCAAATGGGAAATAGTCCATAAACAGAGGTTACTACTGCAGTTTTGTAATCCGAAAGCCAGAATGCCAGAGCTGCAAACAAAAACGAACTGATCAGAAGACTTCCCAAAATTGCAGCCGTTACTTTCGCAAAACGCTGCCATCCGGAAGAAAGATATTTTTTATTTGCCGGCATGAGAAGTGTGTTTTGCTTGTTCTTTGGTCATCAAAGGTCTTAGGATAACGGTCAAACTTGCAATGAACATCAATAAGGTCAAGGAGTAGAAAAATCCGCCGGCCAAGCCAAAAACAAACATGAATCCGACACATGTTGCTCCTATCAAAAAGCCGCCGAGACTTAATGCAAAATTCTTTTGTTTCCGGATTCTTTGTTCCCAGTTCACCAATACATAATTCGTTTTACGCGAATTGATGTAAAGCAGGTAAAATCCTATAAACTTTAGTAAAAAAAGACCAAAAACCATTTTACGAATAATGAGGAGTTTCTCAAATTTCCCGCAAATCTAGTTTTTTAACCGCGCACCTTCAATACCTGAATTAGGGTATTCCAGGAGCCGGGATTACTCAAAGAGGGTATTTCAATCTATTTCGTTTTAAGCCATTTATTTTCAAAGAAAAATTTTATCTTATCTCTGTGAAAAACAGATCCTACATATTGAACCTGCTATTTCTTCCGGCGCTCACTATCCTTTTGCTGAATGATTTTTATTGGAAGGAAACGTATTCGAATGGTTTGACAGGAAAACTCTCAGATGTTTTCGGTTTAGTAGTATTTGTGCTCTTTTTCTCAGCTTTACTGGCAAGCAAATTTCGCATTGTTCTTTATCTGACAACAGCTTTGTTGTTCGTTTGGTGGAAATCTACGTGGAATGAATCTTTCATTGATACGTGGAATCAAACAATAACCTTTTATCCACTTGAACGAACAGTCGATTATTCAGATTCATGGTGTCTTTTGGTGCTCATCCCGCTTTATTTTTATCATCCCGAAACACAAAAACCGGTCACTGTAAAATGGGCCGCAGTTCCGCTTTTATTCACGGGTTTGTTTGCCATTGTTGCAACTTCCAAAGCAAAAAATCTGGGTGCACACGGTTCTACTCCGAAATACTGGATTCAAGAATCATTTAAACTCAAAATGACCAAAGCCGATTTTCTGAAAAACATTTCATTCAGCAATATTTCCATTGAAAAAGATCCGGATCTCACTTCCCCAACCTCAAACGGCTATTATTGGTATCTCTTAAAAAATTTCACGGTCGAGGAATTCAATATTGAAACCATGTCTATCGGTTTAAAAGAAAAAGGCAAGCGCCTGATCGTGTATGTTTCAAGTGTCAGTTTGGCCAATTCTACTGATAAAACCATCAAAACCGTTCGAAAAGAAATACCTTCGGAGCTGAAAGAACTTTTGGTTCTGGAACATTAATACTGACCAATGACTGATCTCGAAAAACTCGCATTCGCCATCACTACTTTCGCAAAAATGAGTCCGGAAGAATTTCAGAATTCGCTTCCTTTCTGGCATCAGCGGAATTTCAAAAAAGGAGAATACTACAATGAAAGACACCATATTTGCAAAAATCTGGGGTTTATCATTGACGGCACCTTTCGTTCCTACATTATTGAAGAAAGAAACGGTGAAGAGAAAAATGTTTTCCTTTATTCTTCGGATCAATTCGTGGTTTCATTCAAGAGCTTCATCAATCAAAGTCCTTGTGATTACCACACGCAAGCCCTCACCGATTCTACTATCTTATACATCAATATCATTGATTTACTGGCTTTGTATCATAAATCGCATGCGTGGGAACGTTTCGGGCGTTTATTGGCGCAGGAGGCATTTAATATTGCCATGGAACGCAGTGAAAGTTTTCTTTTCAAAACACCGGAAGAACGTTATCTGGATCTGATGAAGCAGCATCCGAGCATTATGAATAATGTTCCTTTGTACCATATTTCCTCGTATCTGGGTATTCAAGGCCCGTCTTTAAGCCGGATTCGAAAAAGACTTTCAGGTAAATAGACGATTTTAACCCAGGTTAAAATATTTGCGATTTAAACCATGCAACTTTGTCATATAAGAAACAGCCACTGATACTTAAAAGTCAGGGCACTAAATGAAAAAGTCATGAAAACGTCAAAAACAATCGTACTGATCCACGGATTATTCGTAAACAACACAAGCTGGACAAACTGGAAAACCTATTTCGAAAATCAAGGCTACACCGTTCACACACCTGCAAATCCCGGGCATGAAGGAAATCCTTCAGATCTTAGAAAAAACATCCATCCGGATCTTACCAAAACAGGGTTTGAAGATGTGGTAACGAATATTGTAAAACTCATTGACACACTTCCTGAGAAACCAATCGTGATCGGGCATTCATTAGCTGGTTTGGTCGTTCAGAAGCTCATCGAATTGGATAAAGCTGTTGCCGGAATCAGTATTGACGGTGCACCTCCCAAAAACGTCTTTGCTCCATGGCAAACAATCAAAACGGTTCTGCCAGTTGTGAATCCGTTCAAAGGTGGTTCTGCTTACATGGGTACGAGAGAATGGTACCACAAAGCGTTTTTCAATAATTATACCCGTACGGAAAGTGATCTGTTCTACAATGAAATTGCAGTTCCGGAAAGCCGTAAAATTGCTCGGGATACCTTGTTAAAGTCTTTTGCAAAAATAGATTTCAAAAAAGCACACAATCCTTTATTATTCATTGGTGGCGAAAACGACACGATTTTCCCCGCAGCGTTTACAAAAAAGATTGCAGGATCTTACCAAGACAAAAACAGCACTGTCGATTTCAAATCTTTCTCCGGAAGAAGTCACTTTATTGCAGGAGAAAAAGGTTGGGAAGAAGTAGCTGGATATGTGTTGAATTGGATGGAAAAGGTTCAATAGTTGAAAGGGGATAAAATATGAAGGGGCGAAAAATTTTTCGCCCCTTCATATTTTCATTAATTGATTTCTTCATATTCCACATCCTGAACCTCACCTTTCGGGCTGGATTTTGTAACTGAAACCTTCCCAAAATTCTTCAATTTTTCGTTTCGTTCCTTTACAAAAGCCTTTTCACGAGCCAAATCAGCGCGTTCCTGGTCCAGATTGCGTTTTGCGATCATTACACGACCCAAAAACCGGAGCAATACCAATGCTCCGATCAGGATCAATATCGTTTTGAACAAACCGGATATGCTTGCTTCTACTATCTGTGAATCTGATGTCATTTCAACACTCTTAATTCTTTTTATATTGACCGCGCTAACGCGCTTGTCTGTAGCGAATCGAAAGCAGTGCTTTCTCTTACTTTGACAAATGCATGTTTCTTTCTGAATAAATCTTCGTGAAGAACGGATCTTTCAAATTCTTGATGAAACGGATTGCTTCACCGGTAGATTTCATTTCAGGTCCTAATTCTTTCTTCACATCCGGGAATTTCTCATAGGAGAACACCGGAATTTTGATCGCGTATCCTTCTTTCTTCGGGTTGAAGTTGAAGTCTTTCACCTTCTTCTCTCCCAACATCACTTTCGTTGCGTAATTCACATACGGTTCGTCGTATGCTTTGGCGATGAAAGGAACTGTACGGGATGCTCTCGGATTTGCTTCGATTACATATACTTTATCGTCTTTGATCGCGAACTGAATGTTGATCAAACCAACCGTTTTCAATTCGATTGCAATCTTCTTCGTAATATCTTCGATCTGCTGCATCACAAAGTCTCCCAGGTTGTATGGAGGAAGAACCGCGTATGAATCACCGGAGTGAATTCCTGCCGGTTCAATGTGCTGCATCACACCAATAATGTATACGTCTTTTCCGTCACAAATCGCATCAGCTTCTGCTTCAGTCGCCCCGCCAAGGAAGTGATCCAGCAAGATTTGGTTGCTTCCCATTTCGTTGATGATATCCACTACGTGGTGCTCCAATTCTTCTTTGTTGATGACGATTTTCATTTTTTGTCCTCCCAATACATAAGATGGGCGAACTAATAATGGGAAACCTAAGTCGTTTGACAATTCGATCGCCTGCTCAGCACTTTCCACTACTCCGTATTTCGGGAATGGGATGTTGTGCTGCTCCAATACTTTCGAGAATCTTCCGCGGTCTTCAGCTAAATCCAGGGCATCGAAACTCGTTCCTAAGATCTTGATTCCGTAACGCTCCAGTTTTTCAGCCAGCTTCAAAGCAGTTTGTCCACCTAACTGAACAATAACTCCTTCCGGTTTTTCGTGCTGAATGATGTCGTAAATATGTTCCCAGAAAACAGGTTCGAAGTACAATTTATCAGCTGTATCGAAATCCGTTGAAACCGTTTCCGGGTTACAGTTGATCATGATCGTTTCGTAACCGCATTCTTTCGCTGCCAAAACTCCGTGTACACAAGAGTAATCAAATTCGATTCCCTGACCAATTCTGTTTGGTCCGGAACCTAAAACAACTACTTTTTTCTTGTCACTTACTGTACTTTCATTCTCATATTCGAATGTGGAATAGTAGTAAGGTGTTTTTGCGTCAAATTCTGCCGCACAGGTATCTACCAGTTTGAATACTCGTTTGATTCCCATCTCGGAACGCTTGTTGTGCACTTCCGATTCCAGGCAGCGCAACAAATGTGCAACCTGACGGTCTGCGTATCCTTTTTGCTTCGCTTCGAACATCAATTCTTTCGGGATATTCCCCAAATGATATTTCTCTACGCGGCGCTCCAATTTGATCAGATCCTCAATTTGTTTCAGGAACCAGGTATCAATTTTCGTTTTTTCGAAGATCGTTTTGAATGGAATTCCCAGTTTGATCGCATCGTAAACATGGAACAAACGGTTCCAGCTCGGATTTTCCAAAGAATGTAAGATATCATCCTGACTGGTCAATTCTTTTCCGTCAGCTCCCAAACCATTTCTGTTGATTTCTAAAGACTGACAAGCTTTTTGTAATGCTTCCTGGAACGAACGTCCGATTCCCATTACTTCACCAACCGATTTCATTTGTAATCCAAGTCGGCGGTCTGTTCCCGGGAATTTATTGAAATTCCAACGAGGTATTTTCACGATTACATAATCCAAAGTCGGCTCAAACAAAGCGGAAGTTGTTTTTGTAATCTGATTGTTCAATTCATTTAAATGGTATCCGATAGCCAGTTTCGAAGCAATTTTTGCAATCGGATAACCGGTTGCTTTCGATGCTAAAGCTGATGAACGGGATACACGCGGGTTGATCTCAATTGCAATGATGTCTTCTTTTTCATCCGGTGAAACAGCGAACTGTACGTTACATCCTCCTGCGAAGTTTCCGATCGAACGCATCATCATGATTGCCATGTCGCGCATTCTTTGGAAAGTCGTATCGGAAAGTGTCATTGCCGGTGCAACCGTAATGGAATCTCCCGTATGGATTCCCATCGGGTCGAAGTTTTCGATTGAACAAATGATCACGACATTGTCGTTTGCATCACGCAACAATTCCAACTCGTATTCTTTCCAGCCCAATAGAGCTTTGTCGATCATGACTTCGTGGATCGGAGACAATTGAAGTCCTCGCTCCAACAATCCGTCAAATTCTTTCGGATCGTATACAATTGATGCTCCTGATCCTCCTAGCGTATAAGAAGGTCGGATACAAAGCGGGAATCCGAATTCCTGAGCAATTTCTTTTCCTTCCAGGAATGATTTTGCTGTTGCCTGCGGAGCCATCGGAACACCGATTTCTTCCATCAGCAAACGGAATGCCTCGCGGTTCTCCGTAATTTCGATCGCAGCAATGTCTACACCAATGATTTCAACACCGTATTCTTCCCAAATCCCCATTTCATCGCATTTGATTGCAAGGTTTAAGGCAGTTTGTCCCCCCATTGTAGGCAATACAGCATCAATTTTGTGGTTTTTCAGAATTTCGATGATGCTTTCTGGTTCAAGAGGTTGCAGGTAAACGTTATCAGCAACTACTTTATCAGTCATGATCGTTGCAGGATTCGAGTTGATCAAAGTTACCTCAATACCTTCCTCACGAAGTGAGCGGGCTGCTTGGGAACCTGAGTAATCGAATTCACATGCTTGACCAATAACGATAGGACCTGAACCGATGATTAGTACGGACTTAATGGAATTGTTTTTCGGCATTTATGCGCTTTTTAAGAGTTCAATTTGTAATTAATCTTTGCAACACGGTAAATGGCTCTACCTATACTACAAATTGAGCGCAAATTTATGGAATTTAATCGGGATTTCTACAAAACCGATTTTGTTTTTTATGGAGTTATTAACAGATCGTTTGCTATAACGCAGGAATAGCAGTCAATTTTATATAAATGAAACGCAAAGAAGCAAAGGGCGCAAAGAACCGTCCTCTGAAAAAACCATGTTCTTTTTTAAGAATAACTCAATAATTATTTACGAACTCTCTATTTCTGAACAACCGTTGTTTTATCAAAGTACTTCTTCGTTTTCATTTCCTTCAGAAGTTGATCCACGCCGTTTTTATCCACAGCATAAATTATGATCACTGCGCGATTTTTGGTATCCCGGAAACTTAAAACACTGTTGGAAACTGGTTTTACTTTAGCAAGCTGCGGAAATACCTTCTTCAGCTCTTTCATTGTCGCAGCATGGTTCTTATCAATCACAATCAATTGTGTCGATTCATTGTTTTTCAACATTTCAACGCTGATCGGATCCAGAATAGGTGCAGAAAAATTAGAGTTGGTCATTTGGAAATACCTTCCGATCAAATCCCGCATTGCATTAATTTCCGGACCTGTTTCCGCATCATTATAGATTGAAACACGATTCATCAGAATTGCATAATCCGTCAGAGAATTCGGGAATGTTGCTGCAAAAAGATCAATTGCCTTGTTTACAAACTCTTGATCAAGCTGTTTCCCGTTTGAAAGATATTCTTCAATCATCGGGTACAAGGCTTTTGCAAATCCATTGATGTATTCATTGTCGTACCAGGCATCCGGATCCAGTTTCCCGCTCAGATTTTTATATGCCCAGCCATTTCCTAAAGCTGTAGCCAGGCCTTCATCAAAGAAATTATAGGCAAAGGATTTGTATGGCGACTGATTTTCTGCAAACCACGAATCCAGCGTATGTTGAAATGCGGCAGATTGTTCGTCATAAAGCACGTGGCACATTTCGTGTAATACCACACCAATCCGGGCAACATGATTGGTTTCATCTGCAAGTACTCCGACACACAAACTGTTCGCATAAGGCGTTGCTGTTGTGCTTCCACTCATAACCGGAATCGGGTAAAGCGCCACATGAAACGGAATATCCGAGGACCAGGCAGAATTGTAGAACTGTTTGATTTTGTAGAAGTTTTCGGAACACTGAGTTGCATATGACTCCAAAGCAGACAATTGTGCTGTAATCTTCGATTCGTTTTCATTCCAGATCAACTGATCGTAAATTGCCTCTGCCTTCAACAGAATATTCAAAAGCCTTTGCGTTTCGTCATTTGGTAAAATCCCAATGATACGCTGTCCGAATTCTTCGATATTACCTGAATTTACCAACGCAATATTGATGAGATCAAAGGTGGTTCGGTTTTGACGTCTGCTGACAGGATACTCATCCCGGGTGTAAGTATATTCCAGACGAATTGCAGCAAACTCATTACATAGCTTTGCAAATTCCTTGTTTGTCTTCGTTTTTTCATCAATAAACTTTTGCAAAGTCGAAGAAGTCGTATGATGATAAATCGCACTTTCCATGAAGTTAAAAACGCAATATGGCTTACTGACCTTAAATTTGAAGCTGATGCCGTTTTGCGCAAAAGAGCTTTGAATCAGTAGACAAAAAGATGCAAGGAAAAGAAATTTTTTCATGAGTTGATTTGTTTGAATTTACGGGACCGTTTTACCATTAGAGAGTGTAAGAAGTATTCGAAAAGTGACAAGCAATATCGAAGTATCTGAACCAGGATTCCGCAAAATAATCAGTTTCATTTAGTTTGCGAACTACACTTTTTGGTAGTTTATCAGATAAATGGTGTTTTCATGCTCAACTCTTACAATACAATATTATTTACCGGAGTAATCGCCGCAGGCAAATCCGTTTCTCCCAACATTTCGCGCAAATCAATTTCAATCGTGCGGCTGATTTGTGAAATCGGAACATCATTTGCACTTCCCTCAAAAGGATTTTCCGTGCTCTCTCCTACTTGCTCCAAAGTGGTATAAACCCACGAAATCAACACACTGAAAGGCAAAACCAACCAAACCATATGTCCTTTCATCGGTCCTTCAACTACGGCATTGAGTTTTTCAAATTCCAGCAGCATTCCAAAGGGAAGTAAAAAGCAAAAAAGGCGGATAAAAAACGTGTTGATCGAAGCAAATTGACGCGGATATGGAAAGTTCTTAATCCGTTCACTCTTCCCCTGATGTTCGAAAAACTCGTTCAGGATACGCTGCATTTCCATGTACTGAAAAGAATCAATTTGTTTACTTTCGAACATTTCCCGCAGTGTTTCAGCTTGCATAGCCAGCAATTGTGTTGCACGATTCTTTTTCGACAGGATAAATGCCATTTCATCCTCGTTCAGATATTTCGCCAATTCTTCTTCCAGTGGACTTTCATGCTCCGGAACTTTGTAAAAGCGCTTATACTCCCGATTGTACGGTTTCGTAATGGTTTCCCATGAACGGGAATCACGCAACTGATAACGCAAAGCTGTCAGCCATGCAAAATGACGGTAGATCAATTCTTTGCTCACTTCATCATCCGGAATGACATTTTTCGACATAGCTCCCCAGGATCGGCTGCTGTTTACGATAGAGCCCCAGATTTGGCGTGCTTCCCAGGTACGATTATACGTCTGTGTGTTTTTAAATCCGACAATAAACGCCGTGGCCGTTCCCAGCAAAGCAACAACAGTCCACGGAATGGCAATCCAATAAAAATGAAGCAGATCGAAAAGCACCACCGGAATCACTCCAATCACAAGCAGCCAATAAATATTTCTTCTGGTCCAAACCAGAAACTCTTCCAAACGATATGATTTTCCTGAGTGCATCTTTTTTAATTGAAAAGGGAGACGTTAAAAGTGAAAAATAATTCGCAATTCATTATAAATGTTTAGAACCGGTAATCTTCAATTCATTCAGATCAACCTGCATCTCAGCTTTCCGGATTTCTTCGTCGCTGTAATACTTTTCCCTTCGAAGTTGAAACAATTCCTTTCGTTGCAGCGCATATATTTCCATTAATACATGCTGATACTTTTTAACTTCGACCAACTGCATTTCACTGCATTCAACAGAATTCAGCTGCATGCGTGTGTTTTCCATCCGAAGCTTGATATTTTCCTTGTAAAAAGCCAATAATTCATTATCGACCAATTCCTCCGAATGTCTTCTGTGCGCATGATCAAGTGCAATGTTATCTAGGCGTAATTGAATTCCGGCCTGCTGTTCATCTTCTCGCGCAATGTTGTCGATTTCTTCGAGTTTAATCAGCTTAATGATAAACGGAAGTGTCAATCCCTGAACAACCAAGGTGATCAAAATGACTACAAACGTGATGAAAATAATCAGATTGCGATGAGGAAACGAGGTTCCGTCTGTCATCAACATCGGAATGGAAAGCGCCGTAGCAAGAGAAACGACTCCACGCATTCCCGCCCAACCAATAACCAAAGGGCCTTTCCAACCCGGCGACGGATCTCTTCTCACTCTGGCACTTAGCCATCTTGGAACAAAAGCTGCCGGATAAACCCACAAAAAGCGCAATACAATGGTAATCAAACTGATTAAAAGCCCGTATTTAACCGCCTGCCAAACCGAATATTCTCCCAAACCGGCCATAATCTCCGGTAATTTCAACCCGATAATGACAAACACAAAAGCGTTCATCACAAAAATCATCGTCGTCCAGACTCCCAGCATATTCAAGCGCGTACTTCCTGTTTGAAATACTTCATGCGCCCGGTAAGACATGAACAAACCTCCACTCACAACCGCCATAATTCCGGAAAAATGAAATTCTTCCGCAACCAGAAATAAAATGTAAGGAGTCATCACCGTCAATGCCGCATCAATAGCCGGAGTAGTAGGCAAAAAGCGGTGGATGAAATAAAACACGTGCGTTATTGCAAGTCCAACTACTACTCCCATTCCTGCCATAATGAAAAACTGACCGACTGCTTCCTGAAAGGAAAACGTTCCGGTTAAAACAGCCAGTAAAGCAAAGCGAAAAACAATCAACGACGAGGCATCGTTCACCAAACTCTCACCTTCCAGAATGGTCAGAATCCTCTTTGGGACTTTCATTCCTTTGAGAACTGTCGCTGCAGCTACCGCATCCGGAGGCGAAATAATCCCTCCCAATAAAAATCCCAGCGCCAACGTGAATCCGGGAATAATTGCACTTGAAACATAAGCAATCACTAAAGAAGTGAAAAACACCAAACCAAAGGCCAGCAAAGAAATCGGGCGTTTCCATTTCCAGAAATCATTCCAGGACGTATACCAGGCCGCTTCATAAAGCAATGGAGGAAGAAAAATCATGAAAATGACTTCCGGTTCAACCTGCAACGAAGAAACTCCGGGAATCAAACTAATTCCCAAACCGGACAAAACCAAAAAAATCGGATAGGCAATCTTGAAACGCTGCGCCAGCATGACCAATAAAAAAACAGCGAATAAAAGTCCGAGAATAAGTAATAATGTATGATGCATCCGAGTAATTTGTACGAAATCAAAAATACTATTTTATGCTTGAATCTTTTATTTGATCGGTTCAAAATTCATTGAAAGTCAAAAATCAATCCTCACTGATTCAAAGTAACACATCAAGGAATTAGTGAATCCGGAAAGCGGTGTGATTCGCTCAAAGATTTTTCAATGAATAGTCGTTCATTTCCGGACGAAAAAAGTACCTTTACACTTAAATAGTTTTTCCATGAAATTGGTCTTGAATCAGCATCAAATTGAGCAAAAAATCATGCGCCTGGCACATGAAATTTTAGAAAACACTTACGGAATTCCGGAATTATTTATCGGAGGAATTACCGGAAACGGTGAAACCTTTGCTCAGCAGATTTGTGAGATTATTCAGAAAAACAGTTCTCAAAAGGTAAACTACTTCAAAATCGAACTGGACAAAGATCATCCGCTTGATCAGGAGATCAGTTGTTCGATCGATCCGAATCTGTTCAGCGGAAATACAATCATTTTGGTTGATGATGTGATCAACTCCGGAACAACCATGCAATACGGCGTTTTGAAAATTTTGGAAAAGCCCGTGAAAAGTGTGAAAACAGTTGCTCTGGTAGATCGGATGCACCGCAGATATCCTATTAAATGTGACTTTGTAGGAATGACTCTGACAACAACTTTAGGCGAACGTGTTGAGGTAGTTCCTTCAAACGGCGCTTTGGAAGCATTTTTAGTATAATTCAACATGCAAAATTAAAAATTCAAAACAAGGGTGTTTTTGAATTTTGCATTCATCATTGTGCATTCTTATGAAACGAATTACAGAATCCGAAAGCAATCATCAGGGCTTAGATCAGATGTCAACACGTGACCTGTTGATTGGAATCAATCAGGAAGATCATACCGTTCCTTTGGCTGTTGAGAAAGAAATCCCCCAGATTGAAAAATTGGTTGACGCGTGTGTTGAACGCATGAAAGAAGGCGGACGTTTATTCTACATGGGCGCAGGAACCAGCGGACGTCTGGGAATCGTGGATGCAAGCGAATGCCCTCCAACCTTTGGTGTTCCGCAAGGAATGGTCATCGGGATTATTGCCGGTGGAGATCAGGCGATTCGAAAAGCAGTGGAATTTGCTGAAGACGATCGTTTGCAAGGCTGGAAAGATCTGGAAGCATTCAAAATCAATGAAAAAGATATCGTAGTCGGAATTGCGGCTTCAGGAACAACACCTTATGTGCTTGGAGCATTGGAAACTGCTAAATCAAAAGGAATTCTGACAGGTGGAATTTCGTGTAATCCACATTCACCTTTGAGCCAGTTGGCGGATATTGCGATAACACCTGTCGTAGGTCCGGAATTTGTTACCGGAAGCACACGTATGAAAAGCGGAACAGCTCAAAAACTGGTTTTGAACATGCTTTCCACTTCGATCATGATTCGCTTAGGCCGCGTAAAAGGAAACCGCATGGTCGATATGCAGCTTTCAAATGAAAAACTGGTTGATCGCGGTACCAAAATGGTGATGGAAGCAACCGGACTGGAAGAATCACAAGCCAATGAATTGTTGCTAAAACATGGCTCGGTAAGAGCTGCTGTGGAGGCTCAAACAAAAAAGTAGATTCACCGGCAATACAGAAATGATTTGTAATTTGGCCGATTCATGATTCAAAGAAAACCCATTCTTCATTCAAAAGATCTCACGGTCAATCGTCCGGAACCGATTACGGAAAGTATTTCTGTTTTGGAATATTCCAAAAATATTGATCCGAAATATGCTGTGGAAGCTTTGCTTGAAGGTTCTTATGTTCTGGTTGCAGATCAGTTCAGCAGCGGAGTAACGGTATTGGAAGCATTGAAAAAACAGCTTTCGAAAAACACCCATGATGCTTCTTTTTCTTCACAGCGAAGTTACCGACAACAATTTCGGGATGCTTCACAGTTTTTAGTTGTTGAAATTGTCAATCATCAGTTGCATCTTCGGAAATCTCCCGAAATTGGCTGGTTGAAACGTTTGTATCCCGAAATGCAGGAATTCTTGTTGCCGTTCACAGATGTTCAGGGTTTAAACAGCGCCTGGCAATGGTACGAGAAAGGAATCAGGATTCCCGGGTTGAAACAAATCGTCCATCCGTTCTACGGAACTTACTTCCCTACCCGTTTTGAGCACATTGAACTGTTTGTCAATTATCTGAAAAACTACCAAGGCTCAAAAGAAAGCGCTTTTGATATCGGGATCGGAAGTGGTATTTTAAGCAAACTGCTTCATCAATTTGATTTTAAAGAGATTAACGCTTCTGATATAAACCCGAATGCCCTGATCGGAATGTTGGAAGAACAAACAAAAACCGATCAGAAATTCAATTTGTATTTCGGTGATTTGTTTGCTGATTCAAAGAAAAAATCCGATCTGATTGTTTTCAATCCGCCATGGATTCCGCTTCCGAAGGAAGTTTCCGGAATTGATTTGGCCATTTATTATGATAAAGAATTGTTCCCGCGCTTTTTTGAAGAGGCTAAGAAACATTTGAATCCGGACGGACAGATCGTTCTCCTTTTCTCTAATCTGGCCGGATTGATGGATTCTCAGTTCATTCACCCGATCCATTTTGAAATCAAACAGCGAAAACGCTTTTCTCTGGTTCAAAAAACGACTAAAAAAGTTGCTCCTGCTTCTTCCAAAACAAAACGAAAAGCAGTTTGGCGCGATCAGGAATTTGTGGAGTGTTGGGTTTTGAAGATTAATTGACAATGAAACAGAGGTAAGATAGAAGATTTAAAGAGTCAAGACCATCATGTTATTTTTCCTGACTCTTGTCTCTATCAGTCTTGACTCTATGAGTAAATTATTAACTTTGACCATGCAAATCAAAACAACACTCACACAAGGTGAATTCGCCAAACTAACAGGAATTTTATTACTCAAAAGACTTCAGGTTTTATTTCTGCTTTTGGCCGTTCTTGGGCTAATCATCGGAGCGTTGATCGCTATATTCGCTTTTCACAATCAATCTGCTTACATGCTCGTTTTTGTTGGTATTGTGTTCATCGCTTTGTTTGCATTCAGTATTTACAATAATGCGAAAAGACATTATCAAAACAATCCACGGATCCGGCAGGAAACCACTTATGATTTTTCGGACAAAGGCATTTCCATTTCCAAAGAAGGATATTCTTCCACTGTGAAATGGAGTGAAATCATTGCTGTGAGAAAGCGCGCCGGTTTGATTTTATTCTGGCAAAACAAACTCGTTACGCATGTTGTTTCAGCAAAAGATGTGAATGCAGCGCAATGGGAATCTATTCAGCAGTTGTATCAGAAGCGCGGTAATTCGGGGAAGAAATAACGGCTCTTTTTGAAGTCTGAAAGCAGGTTAAAAGACAAATAGATATCCCGTATTGGCAGGACAAGTTGTATCTATTAGCCCAGTAAAGATAAGGGTTTCTGTTTTCTGTTTTCTGTTTTCTGTTTTCTGTTTTGAGGTGGACGTAATATTGCGGAATTACGTTTGCATCCCATTTTTCATCCTCCTCCCGTATTCACCCGTCCTTTCAAATCATCTGCTCCGCCTGCTCTTCTTCTCACTCCGGCAACACTTGTTTTCCCGAATTTGTACGTAAAACTCATCGTGGCAACCCGCGTATCGCGTTTCACATCAAAATATTCTGTGTAATTGGTGAAAGCCACATTGGCGCGAATGTAATTCGTATAGAAAATATCAGTCCAGGCAAACTTGATTACACCTCTGTTATCCAGAATTTTCTTCTGCACTCCGATTCCCGTATGCCAGATTTCTTTGATGTGATCGAAGGCATAAATTTCGGGCGTATGATAAGATGCAGTCCATTCGATCGACCAGTTTTTCTTGAGTAAAAACGTATTCACCGTGCTTAAAATCAACACTCCGGATCCTCTGTTTTGCAGGTTTGTCTGAGCCACATTCCCGGAATACAAAGCCACATAAGCATTGACGTTGTTCACGCTGTTCCACCATTTCGTGATCTGAATCGGAGCAGAAATATTGGCATAAATCAAATCAGCGCGTTTCAGATTCACATTCGTTTGAACCGTCACGATTTCATTTTGAACCAAAGGAGCGATTACATCCGTAATATTATTCTTTGTGGTAGCAACTCCGGCATTCACAAAAAGCTGATCCTTCCATGCATATCCCAACTCAAAAGTATACGTTGTTTGCGGACGCAAATACGGGTTTCCGGCTCTGTATGTCGATGGATCGAGGTAAAACTTAAACGGATTCAGCTGATCGTAACTCGGGCGGTCAATGCGGCGATTCATGGAAAGTTCCCAATGATGGTTTTTCGAAGGATTGAAGCCGATGAACGTCGTTGGGAAAAGCTGGAAATAACGTGTATTTGAAACCGAAGACGTTGCCATCTGCGTTCCTTTCACATGCGTATATTCTCCACGCGTTCCAAGCTGAACGGACCAGCGTTCTCCTTCATAATTCCAGGTCAGATATCCCGCGTGAATCGTTTCCTGATACAAATAATGATTGCTTTTGGTTGTATCGTAAATCGCGCCACCATTGCTTCTGTCATAGAATTTCAGGTCGTTGTCTGCAATGACATAACTGGATTTCAAGCCTGCATCCAGAAAGTGCTTTTTATTCAGAACCTGGTGTAAATCAACTTTTGCTGCATGAATCGAAAGTTTTCCGTTCAAATCTCCTGAAAGAATGTACGGATTTTGAAACTGCATTCCATTCAAATCATAATACCCCGTATAGAACTGCTGATCGCTGTGATGCTGATATCGTGCATAATCCAAATCCGTTGTAAACTCAGAACCCAGCGAATCCAAAACCAGTTTGTAATTCACATTTGCGGAACCATTGAACCACTTTTCCTTCGTATCATTTGAGGTGGTAAAACGAGAAGCCGTCACTCCGTTCTGCTGCTCTACATTCGACTGATTGAATCCATCGATCCGAAAACTGTTTCCCATGCCGTTGACCACAAAACTCAAAGCATTCTTTTTGTTGACTTGAAAATCCATTCCAAAACGGGCACTGTGATTGGAAACCGGGAATTTCAGATCATTATCCTGCAGATAAGCGCCGGTAAAAGTATCCTGTTTGTAAAATCGCCGTTCGAGAACCAAATGATTAAACCCTTTCCGATAAGCATAATTGTAAGCTCCGAATACATTCATTTTCTTATTCCGGTGGTTAAGGGAAATTCCGGCTCCGGCTTTCGGGTAGATTCCTTGTCCATAACTGGTCGTAACAGTTCCGTTGGTTCCCAAACGCGTGTCTTTTTTCAGTCGGATATTGATAATGGCTGAACCCGCAGCGTCGTATTTTGCGGAAGGATTGCTGATCAATTCTATTTTATCGATAGCAGATGACGGGATTCCTCTTAAGAAATTCGCCAGATCCGTTCCCGACATCGGCTGTGCTTTTCCGTCAATCTGGACGATGATTCCGCTCTTTCCGTTCAAACTGATATTGTCAGAAGAACTGATGCTCACGCCGGGCGATTTTTCCAAGATTTCGAAAGCCGAAGAACCTGTTGCACTTAGCGATTGTTCCACATTCAGAATCATCATTCCGGGTTTTCGTTCTATCAAAGGTTTCGTTGCGGTGACCGTTACCTCTCCCACTTCTTTCGGAGTGCTTTTAAACGCAAGCTTTAAGTCCGACAAAGCCTCAGAAGTCAATATTCCAGTTATGAATTCCGAAAAATCATCGTGAGTGGCGCGTATAAAAACAGAATCCGTTTTGAGAACTTCCGTTGCAAAGCTTCCGTCTTTTTCAGAAACTGCCATGGACAAAAGCGTTGAATCTGCTGTATAAACAAACAGAACAGCATCCGGAACAGGCGTGTTTTCCGGATTGAAGATGCTTCCTTTCACCGTCATTTTATCCTGAGAATAACTTTGAAGGGAAACAAGTAAGCAAATGAGTAGCAACGTTTTCATTGAGTTCAAAATTTAAACAAAGATGAATTTAATTGACTTATCAATCATTATCTGTTCTTGCATTTATGATTAACAGTTTCAGAAACGGATTAAACGGTTTGGAAAAAGGATAAATGATGAATAAACCCTTCGTGGAAAATTATTTTTCGTACTATATCGCTTTAGCTTTTTTCATTCATTTTCCGCCTCGAAAAAAGAACTAATTTTACTCCTCAAACAAGAATATGAGTAAGCTGAGAGGTGTGTTTTTAGTGGGATTTGGAGCAGCAAGCTACGGGATTTTAGCCACAATTGTCAAATTTGCAAACAATTCCGGTGCTCACACCAGCGTACTCACCTTCTATCAATCCCTGATCGGAGTTGTTTCGCTTTTCATTTTGATGTCGATTCAATCCCGCAAACAGCCCGATTTGGTAAAACCAAAGCCTAAATCCAAGATAAAGCTTGTGCTTTTCGGAATCTCCATGGGTTTGACCAGTTGTTTGTATTACATTTCCATTCAATACGTTTCGGTTTCAATCGGAATTATTCTCTTGATGCAATCCATTTGGATGAGCGTTGTGTGGGAAATGATTCAGCAGCGAAAACTGGCTCATTGGAGTAAATTGGCCGGAAGTTTAGCCGTATTGGTCGGAACAGTATTCGCTACAAACCTGATTCAGCAGGATATTCAGATTTCATTCACAGGATTGTTATACGGTCTTTCGGCCGCATTATCCTACACCGTGAGTTTACACGCTTCCAATCACGTGGAAAAGCAGGTTCCGAGTATCACCAGAAGTTTCTACCTGATTTTGGGAAGTTTGCTCACTGTTACAGCATTCTGGAACGTTCAGATCCTTGAACATCTGGATTGGATGGTTCTCCTGAAATTCGGAATCGTTTTGGGAATTTTCGGTACGGTTATTCCGCCAATCATGTTTACACGCGGCATCCCGCTTATCGGATTGGGTCTTGCGGGAATTTTAGTTGCTTTGGAAATCCCGGTTTCGATTCTTTCGGCACATTTCGTTTTAAATGAACAAATCTCTTTGGTTCAATGGTTTGGAGTATTTCTGATCTTGCTCACCGTTATTTTCATGAATAGCCGGAAAAAGAATATTTAATCCTCCCAACCGCAAATTCTCAAACCGATTTTCTCTGCTTCGGAAACGGTTGTTTTCTTTATCTCGTGTTTGCAATTATTCAATCCGCGGCAATCCCGTTTGTAATGATATGCAACAGAATTGGGTGAATCACAGATAAAAACGTTCCCGTCTGCGCCGGAAAATGTACAAAATAAGAGAAATATAAAAATCAGTTTCATGTGAATTGTGTTGGTTCCGGCTATACCGTTAAATCAATAATCGGGCGAATATACACAATTGTAGTTTACTGTTAACCAGTTTTTTGTAATTTGATGCGAACCCAAAAACATCAACATGAAATACTACATCTCATTCCTGCTGACGGCCTTGATTTATTCTTCCGGTTTCGCCTGCTACAACGAATATTACAGCCTCGATTCAAAAGGTCACTTCCATCAGATGGAAATAGGTGCTATCCGCTTTCAACAAAATTTTGATCAGCAAAAAATCGAAAAGCAATTGCGAAAACTTGGAAAAAAGCTTCAAACCCAAGCCGATTACAAACTCCTTTCGGATTACGGATTGTATTTGGTAAAAGGCGGAAAAGTGAAGGAAGCATTGGTCATTTTCGAAGCACTTGCCCAGGCTTATCCGAACGAATACAGCATTATTGCCAATCTCGGAACTACCTATGAACTGAGTGGAAACAATGAAAAAGCATTGGAATACATTCGAAAAGGATTAAAATTGAATCCCGATTCCCATAATGGAAGTGAATGGATTCATGTCAAAGTTCTGCTTGCCAAAATTGCATTGGATAAAGATCCCGATTACTTGAGCAATCACACCGTTTTGAATCTGGATACAAAACAGGAAGAATCGGAAAAGATTCGAAAACAACTGTACACTCAATTGCAGGAACGCTTTCCGTTTTGCAAAGGACCGGATCCGGTGATGGCTGATTTGTTTGTCGATTTGGGTGATTGCTACCTGCATTCGATTTCATTTGAACACGCAAAAGGCTTGTACCAGATCGCCAAGATCTATTATCAATCTTCGAGAGCAGATATCGACCAGAAAATAGACGAAGTACGAAAACTCCGGGAAAAATATGCCAATCTTCATCCGGATGAAAGCCGGCGGGAAGAAATTGATATGGGAATGGTCAGCAAAGTGAGCGGTGTTCCTTATAAATCTTATCTCAAGGATCCGAATTCAGGCAATGTTCAGATCAATTGGTCGGATATTCTCACTGATCCGGATCAATTACTGGAACTAATCGGCTTAAAGCGCGTGGAAGAAATGAAACCGGAAATTACCGATGAAAACAATCAGGAAATAATCGAAAAGACGGCTGTTCTGAAGAAAGATCCAAAATCCGATCGTTCCATGTTGTGGATCGGTTTGACAAGTATGATTTTACTGATCAGCGTTTTTACTTATTTCAAAGCGAAACGAAAATAAGGCGATTGGCGGAATCAATTCTAAAAATTTAAGTGATTTACTGAAACCCAATGATAGCGGACCTCTAAAGGTTTTTAACGGTTAATAAACAGATAAATTCGTGAGCTCTGCTGTTTAATTTGACTAACTTTGCTCCATGCGATTTGATATTTTGACCATTCTTCCGGAATTACTAGAAGGCCCCTTCAATGTTTCGATCATGAAACGTGCACAGGAACGAGGCTTACTGGAAATTCATGTACACAACATCCGCGATTATTCGACTTCAAAACACAAAAATGTAGATGATTATCAATATGGCGGTGGTGCGGGAATGGTCATGGCAATCGAACCGATCGTAACTCTGATCGAAAAGCTGAAAGCAGAACGTGCTTACGACGAAATCATTTACATGACTCCTGACGGTGAATTGCTGGAGCAGCGTCACAGTAACAACTGGAGTTTGAAAGAGAATATCATGATTTTGTGCGGACACTACAAAGGTGTTGACGAACGAATCAGAGAACATTACATTACGAAGGAAATTTCTATCGGGTCTTACGTTTTGACAGGAGGTGAATTAGCTGCAGCGGTCGTTGTTGACAGCATCGGGAGATTGATTCCCGGAGTGATGAACGATGAAACGTCTGCTTTGACGGATAGTTTTCAGGATGATTTGCTTTCCCCGCCGGTTTATACCCGCCCGCCGGAATTTAACGGATGGAAAGTCCCCGAAGTTTTGTTATCCGGGGACTTTGGAAAAATTGAGCAATGGAGAGAACAACAGGCAATCGAACGTACAAAGGTCAGAAGGCCTGATTTATACAAGAAATTTAATGGCGAAGACTAATGCGCCTATCTCTTGCTTTCTGAAAGAACATTCCCATTTCTGGATGTATTGCTTTTGATTGATTCCTGAATCTTTTCCAGGTTGGTTTTCAATCGATTATCGTGTTTCTTTTTATTCAGAAAGAAAGGAACATATGTTTTGATGAAATCATAAGCCAAAACTCCCAGCATTGCAGCAGAAATAGCATAGAATACCTGAAAATGCACGTAGTGAATAATCAATCCTGAAAGAATTCCACCTACCAGATAAGATCCCATAATTGCAGCCATCAATTTCGTTTTTTCAACCACTTGCTTATTCAAACGGTATTTTTTCTTCGTTAACATCGAAAGATGAATCGCCAGATCGGTTGTTAAACCCGTTAAATGGGTTGTTTTCACCTGAAAGTTGGAAATACTTGCCGTCAAACCGTTTTGAAGTCCCATGGAAAACAATAACACTGAAACCAGAATCTCTGTTTGTGTCAAGGTTTCCGTGTAGAAAAACTGTCCGTAAATTCCCACGAAGACGAAGCACAGGATTTCCAGAATCATCGGAATACTGTGAGAAATGAATGCATTTTTCTTCGTACTGTTTATAATGAGGTTATTGGACAGGAAACTTCCTGCAAAGAATAATAAGATCCAAAAAAGAACGATCAACATCTGAAACCACTTTCCATCAGCAATTTCCTGAGCCAAAATGGCAAAATGTCCGGTCAAATTCGATGTAAAGGAATAAAACAAAACCAAGGACGCAACGTTCACCATTCCGGCAATGATTGCTGTGAAGATTCCCAATTTCAAATTATCCTGAAAAGATCTGCTATGACTAAATCTGCGTAACATACTGTTATATTTAATGTGTTATCATCCGTTGGGATGATCTGTTTATTTAAAGCAATGCTTTACGATATCGAAAGCGCTACTTTCTTTTAGTTCACTTTTTTAAGTGTGATTTTTACAATTCCACGTGCGTGAACATCTGTGTCGAAATGCAAAACAAGTTCGTCTTTCTTCATTGATTCGACCGAATACGCTTCATGCGTTCCGTCATCATTGATGATTGTCAGAATTCGTCCGCGATCTTTCAAACGCCATTTGGCTACGTGCTCATTTCCGGTTCTTTCGTGAAGTTTAATCGAATAATCCTTTTTGAAAGTCCAGTTTTCAAACTGGTGGATCACCAAATGATTTGCAATATCTGCACGCTCATTGGTATCGATCTCCTGTTTCACTTTTTGGTTCAGATCATTTCTGTCGTAAACCCAGGAAACTTCTTTCCATTCTCCCAGAATAGCGCGTTCAGGATAATATGAATGGCTAAAAACGTAATATCCGAATGAACTAAGCGTTACCAGGGCAATTAATGACGATATGATCAATTTTCTGTTCATACTAATGCTGTTACATATGTTTGATTCGCTTCACTGGAGTAATGATTGTTATCCCAAGCGACTAACTGTTTCGTAATTTTTGATTTGTGAAGGAAAGGCAGAATATCCATGCTCTTTTTATGTGACCAATCGAATTCCAATTCATAAGGAATAATGATCCGATTCACTTTATTTGCTTCCGCAAACTGATCAAAGGAGTTTTGTCTGAGTCCGCTGAAGAAAGTTACCTGAATGGATTTTACTTTTGAACCCAGTTCCTTTTCAAGATCCGTCAATTTGTTCAAGAACTCCTTCCCTGCCATTTCAATTTTCAAATCGCTTTGATCAAAAAACAACAAATCGGAAATTGAATTGGATAAATAAATTCCATGAACCAGAAGCACGTTCAACGAATCCTCATTTTGGAATTGAAGTAAAGCTTTTAGTGACTCAATTGAAGACACTTTGAAATCTGTCGGTATTAAAATTGTTGCTGCCATCTCTAATATTTTTTGGTAAAATTAGAGCACGGGTATAAGGACGGTATAAGAACCGGATTAGAACCAGATTAAAATTTTAGTTTTAACTTTTATTTAGGATTTATAGGGCAAAAGCAAGCTTACCAAAGTGCCCGAGTCCTCTTCGGAATGTACGATAATCTTTCCTTTATGCTGGCGCATAATGTTTCTTGTCAAAGGTAGTCCGATTCCATATCCTTCGAAAGAAGTAGTATTTGAAGCCCTGAAAAAAGGATCGTAAATATGACTCAGATCTTTGGGCGGAATTCCAATTCCCTGATCTTTTACATGAATCGAAAGGTATTCGGAAGTGTGACTTAAATAAATCCGTACTTCCTTATTTTCAGAATACTTGGTTGCATTCAAAAGAACATTCGAAAGGGCTAATTGCAGCAATTGAGAATTTCCCATGACCTCAAGCAGGTTCAGATTATCAGGTAATGTTTCAAAAGCAAATTTGATTTTGTTTCCGGGAATGATCCTGTCGACTGTTTCCATTGTTTCGAAGATCAATTCATCGATCCGCAGCTTTTCGATCGTCATTTTCTTACCGTCGAAACCGGTTTGAGCCAAAAACAACAAAGCCTTCGTTTTCTTATTCAATTTCTCAGCCTGCTCCAAAATATTATTCAATGCTGTTTTATAATCTTCCGTACTTCGTTCTTTGCTGAGCATTAGATCTGCTTGTCCGATAATACTCGTAAGCGGCGTATTTAATTCGTGTGAGGCATTGCTGATGAAGTTGTTTTGAGTCTCAAAACTCGTTTCCAGACGATCCAGCATATTGTTCATCGTTTGGATCAATTCTCCTAATTCATCGCCTTCCTGCTTATTTTCAATGCGAAAATGCAGGTTTTCCGTCCCGATCTTATGAACACTGGAACTCAGATCACTAATCGGTTTGATGAGTCTTTTGGACAACCAGAGCGAAACTCCGAAGATCAATACTACCGCAACCAGAAACATCGAAATCAGCAAGCCTCCAAGGTAATGTTTGTACTTGGTATAGTACATATTCTTTGCAGAAGTGTAAACCACGTACTTCTTTCCGTCTTTTGCCTCATACAGGATTCCGTACTTTAACAGGTTGTTTTTTCGTTCCTGAGCAAAATGATTGCGGATAACCTTTTGAACAAATTCTTTGTCAGTCTTGATTTTCCAGTTTGAATCGATGGGTTTGAAATGGTTATTCAGCGGGACAATCACACTTTTCTCTTCCGGCAGTTTTTCAAGGTATTCCTGTTTGAAATCTTTTACAAATTCCCGGTCGTCACGATGATCATCCAATTCAATACGAATAGTTGTCGTAGTGCGCGTCTTTAAGCGGTCGTAAAAATCATTGAACACGTAATTGGAAGACAGAACATATACAAACGTACTGAAGACCAGTACCAAAAAAGCAAATGTAGTGCTCAGCAACCAAATAATCCGTGTTCTGATTTTCATTCTTCTTCGCGCATTACATATCCCATTCCAATTACGGTATGAATCAATTTGGAACCGCCGAATTGCACCAGTTTTTTGCGCAGATAGTTTACGTAAACATCCACCACGTTGGTTCCTGACTCAAAATCAATTCCCCAGACGTCCTCCAGAATATCGATCCGTGAAAGTACCTTTTTGGGATTCATTACAAACAACAACAAAAGGCGGTATTCGGTAGACGTCAAACTAATTGGGTTTCCAGCCCTCATAACAGTTTTCTGATTATCATCAATCACCAGATCATCAAACTGGAAAATCGTATTCTGAACCGGATTCAAATTCTCCATTCTGCGCAGTAAAGATTTCACCCGTGCATTCAATTCGATAAACTTAAACGGTTTGGGTAAATAATCATCTGCTCCTGAATCCAATCCCAAAGCAACATTTTCAGCCGTTCCCAAAGCGGTAAGCATCAAAATCGGAACCTGACTCGTTTCCCGGATTTTCGAACAAACCTGCAGGCCATTCATTCCGGGCAACATAATATCCAAAATGATCAGATCCGGATTCCAGAAATAAAATTCATCCAGGCCCCTAAGTCCGTCGTTGGAAACTTTCGTTTCAAAGTTTTCTTCCGTAAGTCCTTTTTGAACCAGGGAACTGATCTGCGGATCATCCTCAATAATCAATATTTTTTTCACTGGAATTTGATTGAAGGCTAAAATTAGCAAAAAAAAGAAAGATGGTTTCAGGACATGTAAAATGAGTTAACTTATTAATTTACAGGCTCGTCCCAATATTGGGAAATTGGGTTTTTGGGTTTTTCCAAAATCCCAAAAAACCTCCTCAAAAATTTGGAACATACGCCCTTTTCAACTAACTTAAATAGAGAACATACATTTTTAACCCTTTAAACATCACTATTTTATGGGCGTAATTAAATACTTTGACTATTCTCCTCAAACACTTTCGATTTCCATGGTAGGAAGAGCACTTGCACATCCCTGTCGTGTAAAAATCATGGAATTACTTCTTGAGAGAAAAAAATTAAACAACCAGGAATTTGCAGACTATTTTGGAATGACGCGCTCCACCATTCATGATCACCTGGTGAAACTTTGGCAGGCTGATATTATCCATATCGCTTCAGAACAAGGAGCAACCATTGCTTCCATCTCCGAAAGTCAAGTTGAAAAATACATGCTTTTGGCAGCACTTTTTACTTTTGAACGAAAAGACGGATTTCATTTGGGGGTAATTTAAACTAACTTTGCGATTCAATTTTAACAGTATGCAATTAGATTCCGCTGTCATCGAAGCACTTAAAAATGGTAAAACTATTTTGTATCCGTCGGATACCATTTGGGGTCTTGGTTGTGATGCTACGAATGAAGAAGCATGCAAACGCATTCTGGAGATCAAACAGCGTCCGGAAAACAAAAGTTTTATTCTGTTGGTCGACAGTTTTCAGATGATTGAGAAATACATTCCGGACTTCCCTCCTGTTTGTTACGATTTGGCAGATCTATCCGAAAAACCATTAACCATCATTTATCCCAATGCAACAGGATTAGCTCCGAGTGTTTTGGCGGAAGATGGTTCCGTAGGAATTCGTCTGACGAAAGATCCTCTTTGCCTGGCCTTGATCAGAAGTATCCGCAAACCGTTGGTTTCTACCTCTGCAAATCTTTCAGGAAACCCTTTTCCAACGAATTTCAAAAACATTGATTCCCGGATCAAAGATCAGGTAGATGCTGTTTTGGAAGAACGTATCAATGAAGAACTTACAACACCTTCCCAAATCATTAAAATCGGATTGGACAGTTCAATAAAAGTAATCAGAAGCTGATTTTTCCAAATTCAGTAACTTTGTACCCGCATGCACACACAAAATTTCGCTCACAAACTCAAACACCCTGTTTTTAAGGTTGTTTCTCAAATCATTTCTGAAAAAGGTTTGGAAGCCTATGTTATCGGTGGATTTGTGCGGGATTTATTACTTGAACGCCCTTCCAAGGATATCGACATTGTTGTTGTAGGAAACGGAATGGAACTTGCTCAGGCTGCAGGAGAAAAACTGCGGGTTAAAAAAGTCAACCTGTTCAAAAATTTCGGAACGGCTCAGTTCAATTACAAAGACCTCGATGTGGAATTTGTCGGAGCCCGAAAAGAATCCTACCAAAGAGATTCACGTAAACCCATTGTCGAAGACGGAACGCTGAGCGACGATCAAAAGCGCAGAGATTTCACCATCAACGCACTTGCATTGGACTTACGGGCTGAAACTTTCGGAAATCTCATTGACCCGTTCAACGGATTGGCGGATCTTGAAAAAGGAATTCTGCGCACACCGCTCGATCCGGATACAACCTATTCAGATGATCCGCTGCGCATGATGCGTGCCATTCGTTTTGCAACGCAACTCGATTTTCAAATTGAATTAAAAAGCCTTCAGTCGATTCTGGAGAATTCATCCCGACTGGAAATCATTTCCAAAGAACGAATCATGGATGAGCTCAATAAAATCATTTTGGCGGAAACACCATCCCGCGGATTTGAGCTTTTGAATTCAACCAAATTACTGCATCAGTTTTTCCCTGAAATGATTGCATTACACGGCGTGGAAACCCGCGAAGGGAAAAGTCATAAAGACAATTTCTACCACACATTGGAAGTTTTGGACAACGTGGCTAAGAACTCGGATAATCTGTGGTTAAGATGGGCAGCTATTCTTCATGATATTGCCAAACCTCCGACAAAAAAATTCGATACACAGGTTGGGTGGACTTTTCACGGACATGAAGAACTGGGAGCACGCATGGTCCCTAAAATATTCGCGCGACTAAGATTACCGCTCGATTTGAAAATGAAATACGTTCAAAAACTGGTTCGACTTCATTTGAGACCGATTTCATTGGTGAAAAGCAATGTTACCGACTCAGCTGTGAGACGCCTGCTTTTTGAAGCCGGAGATGACATTGACGATCTGATGACTTTGTGTAATGCCGACATTACTTCCAAAAACGAATTCAAGGTCAAGAAATACAAAAAGAACTTCGAACTCGTTATTGAAAAAATAAAAGCCGTAGAGGAAAAAGATCATGTGCGGAATTTTCAACCGCCAGTTTCAGGCGAATTGATCATGCAAACCTTTGATCTCAAACCTTGTGAGGAAATAGGCATCATCAAATCACGCATCAAAGAAGCCATTTTAGAAGGCGAAATTCCAAATGATTTCGAAACGGCAAAGAAATTGATGCTGACAATTGGTGAAGAACTGGGTTTGAAGGTTCAAAAAGATCAAAAGGGTTCAACCGTTTAACAATTTGAACACCGGAACTATTTGAACATATTTTAGATCCCTTTTCACTTTTACATTTTCAATTTTCAATTAACATTATCTTTGTAAAAAAAACTGCATGGGTACGCTTAAATTTCGCGTGTTATTAGATTCTGAGAAAGATCAGGAGATTTTTCGGGATATCAGCATTAATGAAGAAGACAACTTCGAATCTTTATATAGAACGATTTTGAATGCTTTCAATTTTGAAGGGCAGGAAATCGGTTCATTCTTTATGTCAAACGACGAGTGGGACAAAGGACATGAAATCAGCTTGATGGATATGAGTTATTCCGATGAAGATCAGGAAGTAACCAGCGTCATGTCAGAAGCAAAACTGGCAGATTTCATGGAAGCTCCCGATCAAAAAGTCATTTTGGTATATGATTTCCTGAGAATGTGGATTTTCCTGATTGAACTGCAGGAACGCACGGAAGAAACATTGGACAAACCAAAAGTGGATCTGGCTGTAGGAATTGCTCCGCCCGAGGATTCAAAAATGATTCAGGATGATGCTTTCTACGGAGACGAAGATGAAGACGATATGAACGATTTTGATGAAGATTTCGGAGACGGATACGACGACGAAGATTTATCAGGTTACGAAGAATACGAATATTAACTAGACTCCTGGCCCTCCGAAGTCTCTCAGTCTAAAAAGAAAATATGAGCACAGAAAAAAAATACGGCGACCCGATTGGGCATGCTATCAGAGAATACGCCGATAAAAGAAGACCGGAAGATATTATCGTTTCCTCTGACATTTGTGAGGATGACATTATTCCATTGGAAGTTCTTTTCAGAAAGTACGACGAAATGCCTGTGATTGAGCAAAAAGCGCTCGCATTGGCAAGAGGTCATGTTTTAGATGTGGGATCCGGTGCCGGAACTCACGCTACTTATTTACAGGATCTTGGCTTTAAAGTGGATTGCATCGACATTTCTGAAGGTGCGGTTGAATACTTGAAAAGCAATGAACTGAATGCCGAACGAATCAACTTCTTTTCTTTGACAGATAAAAAGTACGACACGATTTTGATGTTGATGAATGGTATTGGTATTGCAGGTAAATTGTCGAATCTGGAAAAAACTCTGGAGCACGCAAAATCATTGTTGAATCCGGGAGGGAAAATTCTTTGTGATTCCTCAGATATTCATTCGCTTTATGAAGATGAAGACGGAGCTCTTTGGGTAGACTTAAACACGGAATACTACGGAAATTTCCGTTTCCAAATGAAATACAAAAAGCAAAAAGGGCCTTGGTTCGATTGGTTGTATGTTGATTTCGACAATTTGTTCAAGGCGTCCAAAAATGTAGGCTTGAAAGCAATCAGAGTGTACGAAGAAGACGATCATTATCTGGCTGAAATAACATTGGAGAAATAGTATGAGATTTATCTTAATCACCTTTTTATTTCTCAACGGGCTTGCATTCGGACAGGACAATTCCCTCTTGTATCAAATCAAGGGAAAGGACAAAAAAGTTTCCTACCTGTTCGGAACAATCCACATGATTCCCGATTCGCTTTACTATTTCCCGGGCAAACTGGATAAAATTGTTTCCAAATCGGAAGAGATTATTCTCGAAGTAGCAAACCTTTCGGATCAAAGCAGTGTGATGAGATTGCTTGTTCTGGATTCCGGATCTTGCTTCGATATTTTTACTCCGCAGCAAAAAGATTCTGTCATCAACTGGGGAGCAGGTTTATTGGGAATCAAACCAGAGTTGTTTGAAAAAGGCTTTGAAAAAAGAAAGCCCTTCACCCTGCTTCAGTTGAGTTTTCAAAAAATGATTTCCGGAAAGATCAAAATGGTTGATATGGAAATCGAAAACAAAGCGAAACAAAACAAAATTCCGGTTTCAGGACTAGAAACAGTCGAATATCAATTATCTATCTTCGACAAAATGCCTTCATCCGAAATGGCGGAAATGATCATGGATCTGATCAGAAACCCGAATGAAGGAGAAGAAACGTTTCAAAAACTGGTGCAGTCTTACCACAAACAAGATCTGGAATCATTGGCCAAATTGATTTTGGAAAGCGATCAGTTGGGAAGCTCTGCAGATGAATTACTGGATAAACGAAATCAGAACTGGATTCCTAAAATGGAAGAGCTGATGAAAACGAAATCTTGTTTTTTTGCTGTTGGTGCAGGACATTTAGGCGGTCCAAACGGAGTCATTCAATTGCTTCGTCAAAAAGGATATGAAGTAACACCGGTTCGATACTGATTCTCATGCGAAATTTTACACTTTTATTAGTTAGTGCTCTGCTTGCAACTGCATGTAACACGTATTCGGAAGAACAAACACACAGTTTTAACTCCGAAGCAGAAAATTATGCCAAAAAGCATCATTGGAACTACGAAAAACTGGATGGAGGTTTGATCCTCGAAGTATTGGAAAAGGGTTCCGGAACAGAAAAAATTCAGGCAGGAAGTGAAGTAGCACTTTCCTATAAAGGAACCTTGACAAACGGAAGAAAGTTTGATCAGACAGAACCCGGAAAACCTTTCGAAGCCAACCTGAAAGGGCTTATCGGCGGATTTCAACTCGGTTTGCTCAATCAGGTAGCCGGAACAAAACTGCGTTTGGTAATTCCGCCGCAATTGGGTTACGGAGACGATAATCTGGACAAAATTCCGGCTAATTCTACGCTTGTTTTCGAGATTACGATTGAAAAGGTTATTTAAACGTTTGAAAAAGAAATAAAAAAGGCCGGGCGGAAAATTTTCCACCCGGCCTTTTTGTTCCCAAACTATTCAACTATCAGAACTGATAACGGAAATTAACTCCTCCGCTTATATTGAAATTCGATGTGATTAATGATTGAGTAAAGTGCATGGTCACTCCCGGATTTAACTCCGCTCCCAAACGCATGTTGCTTAACACCGGATTTTTTCTCGACAATTTGAAACTCATATCCAATGGAATCCGCATAATCATTCCTGCAGCAAATTTACCGTCGTAATTTCTGTGAACCGGATCATTCAGTACCGGATATTGGTAACCATAACCATCAGGAACATTTTCAACCGTGTAAGTATCTACAAAAGCCAATTTGACCTCACTGACGATGCTCATAAAGCATAACAGATCTACTCCTGTTTCGAATTGAAAAATACGATCCGGATTAGTTGAAAAATGCTGCCCTACTCCAAAAACAATGCTTTGAGAACGATATGTTTTAACCAGATCTTGTCTTCTGTTCGCTGTTACATAATAGGAATTCCCGTTTTGACTGGAAGTCAGCGTATCGATAACCTTTCGCTCTTCATGATACCAACGCTTATCGGACCTCAGTTGAGGACCATATCCCAGATGAAAAGTAGTCGTCGTTCGGTACTTTTTGCCAGCCTGCTTTTCCTTATTGTTGATCAACGAAAAAGACAACATGTAGTATGAATCATTTGTAACAGAATGGATATTATCAGTGCCATCTATATAATTTCCAAGACCGGACGGGATTAACGAATCCGGAACCTGAAAATCCGGGGTCATTCTTTCCCAATCCGAATTGGAGAAGTCAAACTCACTGCTGTTATTCATTCCGTGGGTGAATTTGATAATAAACGCAGGAACTTTTTGCCTGACAGAATCCTTTTGCTGTGCAAAACTAAAACCGGAGAGTAGTACAAATAAATATTGGATGTAGGTTTTCATAAAACATTTTTTAGTGTCTACAATAACAAGTTTAAAGCTTATTTATTGCTTTAAACCACAAAATCAGTGCTTTCAGGCTCCGAAATTCCGGATAGGATTCAAAAGAATCCAATAAACCGAACAGCGAATATTCAGCAATCTAACTACTCATTTTCAATGGCTTAAGACAAGCATGAGAAATAAGTCAAATTAGCAAGATAAAATCTGTCAAAACATTGCTAAAACGAAAAGAAACCCCTATTTTTGAAGCGCATTTTAAAAACGAAATCTAAATTCTCAAACATGAGTGTTCTAGTTAATAAAAACTCTAAAGTAATTGTACAAGGATTCACAGGAAGTGAAGGTACTTTCCATGCAGGTCAAATGATTGAATATGGAACAAACGTTGTAGGTGGTGTAACTCCGGGAAAAGGAGGTTCTACTCACTTGGATCGTCCTGTTTTCAACACAGTTGCTGATGCGGTAGCAAAAACTGGTGCTGATGTTTCAATTATTTTCGTTCCGCCGGCTTTCGCAGCTGATGCAATTATGGAAGCGGCAAATGCAGGAATTAAAGTGATCGTTTGTATTACGGAAGGTATTCCGGTAAACGACATGGTAAAAGCAAAAGAATACTTGAAAGGTTCAGGAGCTCGTTTAATCGGTCCTAACTGTCCGGGAGTAATCACTGCGGGAGAAGCGAAAGTGGGAATTATGCCAGGATTCGTATTCAAAAAAGGAAAAATCGGTATCGTTTCCAAATCGGGAACGTTAACTTACGAAGCAGCTGATCAGGTTGCTAAAGCAGGATTGGGAATTACAACTGCAATCGGAATTGGTGGTGACCCGATTATCGGAACAACTACTAAGGAAGCTGTAGAATTGTTAATGAACGATCCGGAAACAGAAGGTATCGTAATGATCGGTGAAATCGGTGGTAGCCTGGAAGCAATCGCTGCTCGCTGGATTAAAGAAAACGGTACAAAACCAGTTGTTGGATTCATCGCAGGTGAAACTGCTCCGAAAGGACGTACAATGGGGCACGCAGGTGCAATCGTTGGTGGTGATGACGATACTGCAGAAGCTAAAAAACGCATTATGCGTGAGTGTGGAATCCACGTAGTTGATTCTCCTGCTCACATCGGTGCGAAAATGGCAGAAATTTTAGGAGTTACAGCGTAATCGCTCTAATTAATACTACAAGATCCCGTTTGTCTGCCGATGAACGGGATTTTTTTTGACTCAAAAATTCAACTTAAATCCCACCGAATTCATTACTTTCAGCTTATCATTATTTGGACAGACGAAACGACATGGGCAAGCAGCGCAAATTGGAACAATATGAATCACAGGACCCGGGATTAGGCACAACATATCAAAAGTCTGTAAAACGAATCCTGAACGAAGACGGATCTTACAACATCAAACGTGTTGGCGCTATCCGGATGCTCAAAGATTTCTATAAATACCTGGTCGATCTCAATTCCTGGTGGTTCGGAGTTTTTCTGGTGGGAAGTTTTCTCGTGGCAAATCTGTTTTTCGCCGGAATTTATTGCTGGATCGGAACGGAATATTTACACGGAATCAATCCCAATCAAAACAGCTTTATCGCTGCCTATTATTTCAGTGCTCAAACATTTACCACTGTTGGTTACGGAGCAATTGCACCCAGAGGAAACCTGATTTCCTTTATTGCAGCTATGGAAGCCTTTATCGGGTTGATTGCTTTTGCGATCGCAACCGGTCTGATCTACGGAAGATTTTCAAGACCTTCCACCAAAATTGCTTTCTCTCACAATGTCATCATCACGCCGCACAAAGACAAAATGGCTTTGATGTTTAAAATCGTTAATCAACGGAACAGTGTTTTATTGAATACAAAAGTTCATGTCATGCTTTCCCTTATCGATGAAGGTTCTTCCTTTAACATGGTCACCCGGAAATACTACGACCTCCCTCTGGAATTGGATTTTGTACGTTATTTCCCACTCACCTGGACACTTGTGCACGTAATCGATGAGGATTCCCCGCTGTATGATCTGAATTTATCTGAAATCAAAGAAAAACTGGCCGAATTGCTTATTCTCATTGAGGCATTTGATGAAACCTACTCGCAAACGGTTGTCAGAAAACATTCCTATGCAGAACATCAATGGGTCAGCGGAGTAAAATTCAAAAAGAATTTCAGTGCGGATGAAAACGGAACAATTGTTCTCAATATTCATGAAATAAGTGATTTGGAACCCCTATCCTAATTACGAATTAATGATATTACAAGCTGACATCCGATAAAGTCGGGAGATACAAAATAGCTCTTCAATTCGAAATTACTAATTCGGAATTCGCAATTAGTAATTACCTTTGAAGTATGACAACAGATGGTTCTACCTTATATCCGATTATGGAACATTTCTACACCTTGCAGGGTGAAGGAAAGTATACGGGCACATCAGCCTATTTCATTCGGCTTGGAGGTTGTGATGTGGGATGTGTTTGGTGCGACGTCAAGGAATCCTGGGATGCCGACGTTCATCCTAAAATGAGCGTGGAAGAACTAAAAAACATTGTTTCTCAATATCCGGGAGATTTGGTCGTTATTACCGGCGGAGAACCCGCGATGTATGATCTGAGTGTTTTGGTAAATGCGCTTCATTCGGCTGGAAAATATGTTGCGATAGAAACTTCGGGAACCAGTGACCTAGTCGGAAATGTGGATTGGTATACTTTTTCCCCGAAAAAATTTAAAGCCCCGGTTAATGAAGCATATGAGAAAGCTTCTGAGCTAAAAATTGTTATCTTTCACAAATCGGATTTGGCATGGGCTGAAGAACACGCTAAAAAAGTATCGGCTGATTGTGTCCTTTACCTCCAACCGGAATGGTCAAAAAGGGAACAATTATTGCCAACCATCATTGAGTATGTGAAAAATCACCCGAAATGGAAGATTTCCTTACAGACTCATAAATATTTAGAAATTCCATAAAAAAATGAGAAACCTCTTATTGGCATTATTCATTTTGGCTACAGCATCCTGCTCTACGGCACAAATGACTTACTCATCAAAAAACAAAAAAGCAATTGCCTTATTTGAACAAGGAAGAGACGAACCGGGTAAATCGGTAGATCCCAGAACGCATGGTCCTAATTATGCCGGCGGAATTGCACTTTTGGAAAAAGCATTGGAGAAAGACCCTGCTTTTTGGGAAGCTCATATGGTGGAAGCTGAAATGTATGAATTGTTGAATCAGCCTTACAAAGCAATAGAACAATATCGAAAAGCTCTGGCAATTAATCCAAGTCCTACTTCAGGTGGCTCGACATATTTTTACCTCGGAACACTGGAATACAGCGTAGGAGAATATGAAAATGCCCGGAAAAACTTAACTACGTTTACGCAGGCAAAAGGTGCGCATCCGGATAATGTAGCCCGTGCAAAACAAATCATCAATGATTGTGACTTTGCAGTTGAGGCGATGAAAAATCCGAATCAGTTTAAACCGATTAACCTCGGTCCGGGAGTAAACACGAAAGATTCCGAATATTTCCCGACCATTACCGTTGACGGAAAAACATTGTTATTTACACGACGAATTGAAGACAAACGAGTTCAGGTTTATGGAGAACAGGAAGATTTCTACGTTTCCAATTTAAGTACGTTCAATACCTGGGAAGCGGCTATTCCAATGCCCAAAAACATCAATACCTTAAACAACGAAGGTGCTCCCACTATTGCAGCCGATGGAAGAACATTGATTTTCGTGGCCTGTGCGGATGAATCAGGAAGTTATGGTGATAATCGCAACGGAAAAGGAAGCTGTGATCTATTCTACACCAAGCGTTTGGGAAATCAATGGATTGATCCGACGAATCTTCCCGGAGCGATCAATACAGGTAGCTGGGAATCTCAACCATCTTTATCTGCTGACGGAAAAACCCTGTACTTTGTTCGCAAAGTAATGACCCGCGGCGGAAGACCTGATTCCGATATTTATTTTTCGACTTTAAAAGAAGACGGTTCGTGGGATACCCCGGTTCGTTTACCAAATACAATCAACACTCCTTACATGGAGGAATCCGTTTTGATTCACCCCGACGGGAAAACACTTTATTTCTCTTCTCAGGGACATCAAGGTATGGGCGGTTTGGATATTTTCGTTTCCAGAATGGATGAACACGGAGTTTGGGGAAAACCTGAAAACCTGGGATATCCGATCAATACAAGTGCTGATGAAAACTCGCTGCTCGTTAGTGCCGACGGTGAAATTGCTTTCTTCGCATCCGATCGCGAAGGTGGGTTCGGAAAACTGGATCTTTACTATTTCATTATGCCGGAAAAGTTCAGACCGGTAAAAACACTTTACTTTGACGGTTTGGTGTTCGATGCTGTGACTAAAAAACCGATTCCGGGGAAATTCTCTCTGGTTAATATCAAAACAGGAAAAGAAGTCATTAAATCTGAAGCTGATCAGGTAACCGGATCGTTTACGGTTTCCCTGCCGATTAACGAGGAATACGCTTTATCGGTAAGTTATCCGGGCTATACGTTCTTTTCACAGAACTTCAACATGACGCTTGCCGATAATCAGGAATCTTTCCACATGGACGTTCCGATGGTTTCGGTTTCGAATACGGTGAATCCGGTTGCATTGAAGAATGTTTTCTTCGATTTGGCAAAAGCAACATTACGTCCGGAATCTTTTGTGGAATTGAACAAATTGCGCGACTTCCTGAAGGCTAATCCGACCATTAAAATTGAGATCGGTGGACACACGGATACGCGCGGTGATGCTGCTGAAAACTTAAAGTTGTCGGACGCTCGTGCTAAATCAGTGAAAGATTATCTGATCCAGCAAGGAATTGAAGCGGCTCGTTTGTCATCGAAGGGCTATGGAGAAACCCTGCCGATCTACTCTGACGGAGTCATTGCGAAAATGGCTACCGAGAAAGAAAAAGAGAAGGCGCACCAGGAAAACCGTAGAACGGAATATAAGATTGTGAAGTAATGCATCTTCTTCGACTCATACGGCCTATCAATCTACTCGTCATTGCTTTAACAATGTACGGAATGCGTGTGTATTTCATTCCACGGATTCAGGTAAACTCCAATCAGGGAAGTTCGGAACCTTTCGATTTTTTCCTGCTTGTTTTTTCCACCGTATTGATTGCTGCAGCAGGAAACATTATCAATGACTACTTTGATGTAAAAGCCGACAAGATCAATAAACCGCAGAAAGTCATTATCGGGAAATTCATCAAGCCGCGCTGGGCCATTGTTTTGCATTGGATGATGAACTTCGTTGCTTTTGCAATTGCCTGTTATCTGAGCTGGCGCTATGAAACATTCTGGTATGTCTTCATCCATTTGCTGAGCATCAATGTGCTTTGGTTCTATTCCATGTATTTCAAACGCAGGTTCCTGATCGGAAACCTGATGATTGCCGGATTAACGGCATTGGTTCCGATTCTTTGCGGCATCCACTTTCTGGAATTTATTCAAAGTCAGCACATCGATCTTCATAACAGCTGGACCATTGAAACTCCACTTCATACGGGCTGGGCATTCGGATCTTATTTCAACACATTCGTGGTATTGGTTTTTGCCTTCTATGCCGGCACTTTGAACCTGATTCGTGAAATCATCAAAGACATTGAAGATGTGCAGGGAGATTTGATTCTAAGAGCAAAAACTCTTCCGATCGTTCTGGGTAAGCGGAAAACCAAAGTGATTGCCAGTATTTTGTTGGTTTTACTGCTGCTTACTTCCGTTCCTTTTTTGGTCGACGGCTATTTCATCTACAAAATGGAGTTTTTACGTGCCTTTGCCCCTATTTTCCTCATTCCGGTTGGAATATTATTTGTCATCGGATTGTTGAGCATGCAGGCGGAAAAGAACCTGAGACGAGCAGATTTGTTACTTAAAATCTTAATGGCAATTGGCTGCTCTATGCCTTTTTACTGGTATTTTTTATGAATCGCATCAAATGGATTTTAGGCTCTCAGTCGCCTAGAAGAAAAGAATTATTGGCCGGAATCGGAATTGAATTTGAAGTTCGTACCAAAGACACGGAAGAAATCTATCCTGAAGCACTTGCCGCAGAAGACGTCCCTGAATTTCTGGCTACCCTGAAAGCAAAAGCACTACTCCCTGATTTACAGGAAAACGAAGCCGTGATCTGTGCGGATACAGTTGTGATCTTAAATGGCGAGATTTTGGGAAAACCTGTCGATTTCGAAGATGCGAAAGAAATGCTTCGGAAACTTTCCGGGCAAACGCATACAGTTATAACCGGTGTTTTTATCGGCTCATCCGCTAAAACGGTTTCCTTTTCCGACCGGACAGAAGTTCAATTTGAATCCTTAACGGAAGAAGAAATTACCTTCTACATCAATCAATACAAACCATTCGACAAAGCCGGATCTTACGGCGTTCAGGAATGGATCGGTTATGTTGCCGTAAAACACATGAACGGAACGTACACCAATGTCATGGGATTGCCCACTCATCGGCTTTACAAGGAAATTCAGAAGTTTATTCGATAAAAGCAGTTGGGCGAAAAATCGTTCACCCCGACTTTTAATCAATTAGTAAAGAACACCATTATGAATATCAAAAATTTTGAATTCAAAGCGAAAGTGGAAGAATTTGAAACATATGAAACCAAATTACTGGCTCTGAATCCCGTGTTTCAGGGTTTAGACCACCAAATCGACACCTATTTTAATGTTCAGCATGGCAGATTAAAGCTGCGGGAAGGAAACATCGAAAATTCATTAATCAATTACGACAGAAAGAATATTTCGGGTTCAAAAGAATCACAGGTTATCTTGTATCAACACAATCCGAATGATGCTTTGAAAGCCATATTGACCAAGCAGCTTGGAGTAAAAATCATTGTTGACAAAAAACGGAAAATCTATTTTTTAAACAATGTGAAGTTTCACTTTGATCTTGTTAAAGACCTGGGCACATTTATAGAGGTTGAAGCAATTGATAGTAAAGATGAATTTACCTCAGAAGAATTAAAGGAGCAATGTGACTACTATTTCAACTTCTTTGAATTGACTCAGAAAAACCTCATTGACAAATCATACAGCGACCTGATTTTAGAGCTTGAAAAATAATACCCGGAGCAATCCCCAATCAATTGATTGAACATCCAAATTATGAAAAAAGACATCCCACCGATTACGATCTCAGACGAGATCATTGAAAAATTAAACAGCGCCATCGAAACCTCATTGGATTTCGAGCAATTGACCAAAAAACAACTCAATATCACAAGTATCGTCGGTGAAGTTCTCGCTTGTAGAGTTCACAATTTAAAACTGATGGTCGACGATATCAATGAAGGTTTTGATGCTTTGGATCAGGAAGGTAAACGGGTTCAAATAAAAACAAGAAGGTACAAAGGTGTTAAGTCGGCTTTGACGGGCCCTTTGTTGGACAAAAAATACGATACTCCTTTTGATTATGCTGTATTGGTCCTTTTGGATGAAAAGTATAAACTGATGGATAGTTATACGCTTAGCTCCGCTTCAATCAGGCAGCACTTTGAAAGAATCAATGAAAACAGAGTGACGAATGAGAAACCAAAACGGAAAACGATGACCATATCCCAATTCATCAAACTTGCGGATAAAAAGTAATTGATCGTTTGGAGTACTCTTCTTTAAAGTTGACATTCAAACAACAAAAAACGCGGTTTATCTTATTGACAAACCGCGTTTCTTTTTATTCAGATACTTTTTTTTACTGCTTGATAAACGGAACTGTTTCCGATCCTTCATCTCCGCTGATGCGAACCAGATAATATCCGTTCTGCAAATCATTGATCTGGAAATCCACACCGTAACTTTGATTGTTGTTATTTACAGACTGGCGTTTTACAACGCGTCCGTTCATATCCACGATCTCTGCCAGAGCATTCGATCCCACATTTCCAACTAACTCCACTCTGATCTTATCCGAAGACGGGTTCGGGAAAACCATCAGCTCATTGCTAAGAACTTTCTCATCCAACCCTAAAGCAAAACCAACAGAGAAATTGTAGCGGTGATACGATCCGAAATCCGATGGGAATGTTTCAATAATTGAACCTCCTACTTTACGAATACGCATGGAACCGGCAGTTTCTCCTTCTGTTTGCGAAGAATACCAAAAAGCCAAACCATCGTCGTCGCTGTCTTCCACGATAATGGAATAGCAGCCCGGAGCTAAATTAAATGTGTCTTTGTAATCTGTTGAGTTTGTTAAAGATGTGCGCTGGAAAATGATGTTTCCGCTTTGATCTACCAATCTCCACTTGTTTTCTGCCGCTTTATTGTTTGTAACCAACCAAACGAAGAACGGGCTGTTGATGACTTCCGGAGCGGTGTATTTTGTTTTAAATTCATTGTTATTCGGATATTCATCTACTGAAGATGAGCCGTCGATTTCAATGACACGGGCATAGAATCCGTTTGTAGGATTTGCTCCCAACCAGAAATTCTGGTCTGTAATCGGAATCTCCACGATTTCTTTTTGAAGGAATCCTAAATTCCCACTCCATACATAATCAACGAAATTTCCGTAGGTAACCCAGATGCGGATCTTACAAGATGTCAGAGGCAAAGCTCCGTTGTTTTGCAAAATTACCCGCGGATTAGAACAAGTCGGATTCCATTTTTTGTAATATTCATAGCTGTTCGGATTCAAAATATCCAAAATAGCGGCATCATGCTGGAAATTCGGTGCTGAGTATGAAACCAAATCGATCGCAGTGATAAAGTTTCCTCCTGCTTGCCCCTGATCATTTGAAGGCACATCGCTGATATCGTAATCTACAGAAATTGTATCTCCCGGTTGTACAAAAGAAGACAATTCGTGATCAAATTCTCTTACCATGTCTCCCGGGCACCAGCCTTCACGCGCATACGGCCATGTTCCTCCCTGAGCAATATTCGGGTTCTTTCCGCAATCATCTCTCCAGATACTCCAGCTGAAACGTTCTACTCCGTCAATAATGATTTTATGTTGTTTGTCCTGCCATTCGCAGCATGCTCCATTTCCAACTTGTCCGTGTCCGGTCAAACGGGTTCTGATCTTAAAGTTTTGAGAAGTATCCGAAAGCACCACATCTTTCGCCTGCAAAACAACATCATTTGCCATTTCTGCATAGTTATAGGAAGTCCAGTTTTGCCAGATCGGTTGAATATCGTGTACATCTCTTGCCGGAATTCCTTCCACAAAGGCAAATTTCAAGTCGATTAATTCCTGTGTGTTATGCGCAGCCAGATCGACCATTCCGCTTAGATACTTCTGATAATCCGTTACATCATAAATCCATGTAAATCCTTGCGGTCCCAAATCAAATCCGATTCCGTAAGGTGTAATGTAGCGACCTATTTCCACGTCATTTACCAATTCGAATGGTTCTTTATAGTAAAAAATCGTGTCATTCAATTCTGTTGCATCCACTACACTTGGCCCTGAACCAAGGTTTGATCCTGAAGAGGAAAGCGTATCGATTGTTCCCTGTGTGTATGTTTTCTGATTGGAAGAAACTACGAAACTATTATCGCTTGCAGCATAGTTGAACTTAACTGAAACCGCAGGAAACAAAGCCGTCAGTACTGAATCTGAAGTCGCTGCATTGTAACTTCCCTGATCCAGTGAAAAAACAGGAACATCGCCGGAAGAAACTGTTCCCGGAAGGAAAGCTGTGTTGGATGAAACGACAATATTAACCGTTGAAGCCATCGCCAGACGGTTGTGAGTCGATCGGTCAATACAAGCTCTTTCTCCGTCAAAGTCGTAATACACTTCAAGATCCGCATAATTCGGGTGAGACGCAGTGATTTTTTTGTTCATCCAGGAAGTGATATCCGCGGCATTGATTGCTGTCGACCAAACACTGAATTCATCCAGATCTCCTTTATAGAAATTCCCTTCGAAAGCATTTGCTCCCAATACAAATCGTGCGATTTTTCCTACAGGACGGGTTTTTCCCGTTCCGGAATGCCATAAAACGCCATCCTTATAAATAAACATTTGTCCGGTAGAGGTTTTCTTCACAAACGCCCAGTGATGCCAAACATTGTCGATCTCAGTAGCTGTTGCAGCTTTTGAAATCCGGTCGTAACCGGAACCTGATCCCGCATCGAAATAAATCGTGTTGTCGGACCACGGCATGTGAATATTGAATACTCTGTTTCCTAATGAATCCAATGCTTCCAGGATCGATGTATTCGTTCCTGAGTTCCCATTTCCTTTTGTCCAGAATGCAACTGTTACGTCACCTCCCAAATCTACATTGCTCAAATTAACATCGGCAAAATTGGAGCCCGCTGCTCTCAAAACTCCTCCTGCATTATTATAAAACAAGGAATTATTTGAACCAAGAGTCTGCATGGAAAGAGCGCTGGTTGTTGCAGCCAGATGCGCATCTTCATAAGTCACTTCAATAATGATATTGTCTGCTCCATTATAAGCAAACGGTGCAGAAAAGTGAAACACGTTTGCTCCGTTGACAATATTCGCCACATCATCATTGAAAACAGAACTGAATCCGGTTGTTTCCCAAGCCGTTAAAGCAGATAAAGCTGTGTGTTTGATTTTAATCGTTACATTTTCCAATTCGGAAAGTCCCTGTGAGAACATCAATTGCAAAGCCTGAATATTTCCGGCTGTAACTCCATTTGCAGCAAGATCTGCCGCCGAAACAACCCATTGCATTTTTGCACCGTTAGATCCTGATCTCACAAAATCAACAGTAGATGCAGCAGCCCCCGAAACAGCATGCATATTCGAAGTTTGTGCTGCTCTTCTTGAAACCGGACGATATTGCTGATCGAAATACACCTGATTTGAATAGGCATAAGAAACCGGCGCTTGCGTGTTCACTTTAAACTTCGGTCCTTCAACTTTCACAGAATCCCAAATATTGGTATGATCAAAGATTCGTGTATATGTCAAATAATCCCATTCACCACAATTGTATTGATCCCATGTTGTCAGCGGAGAACACTTCAGTTTGTAGTACATCAACACTTTTTCGAAGCGTTTGTTGTCTAAACTTGCAGGAAATTGGAAATTGGCTCTTCTTGTTGAAATCGTGTCAAACGTATAGGTTTGCACCCACGTGGTATCCTGAGCAAAGGAAATCAATGCAAATACCCCAAAGAAAGCAGAGAGAATCAGTCTTTTCATAATTATTCGTATAGGTCCGTAAAGATAACCGAAAGAAAAGGTTCGACTACAACGTTTTTGCGACATTTAAGGGACAATTCTCTTATTATCTTGTAATGCTAACTAATTATCAGCGATTTGACCGGATTTCTACCTCGAAAAGACCTTCATTTTAGGTATTGTATGAAAATATAAGTGATTTTTAATGACACGCTTATAACACAGACTCCCCCTTTGGTAAGCGCAAATCATAAACTTAGGTTTTGCACGAGAATTCTGTTTATTTTTCCACAGATGCGCAGATATTGGCGGCGCTTATCAGTCGCCACAATTCAACCGACGAGTCCGGTAGGCGAGCATTTATCTGTGCATCTGTGGGATTTTACATCCTGTTTTGATATAAATGATTAGCGTGTAAACATCCTTAATTCTGAGAAATCGTCAACTAAACTCCCGGGCAAGGAATTATTTTAATAGACCTTAAAAACAGGAAGCCTGTTAAATGTTCTGCTTTCAAAATTCGGGCTGTTCTGATAGATAAAGAACAATTGTGCTCTCGGATTTTTCGCGAACTCCGCATCTTCTTGTTTTTTAGCCAGAAAACGTTTTTTCAGATCCGGATTTTCTTCCAGCAACTTTGCCGCCGCATCTTCAAAAACATATGCGGAGAAGTACTCTTTCTCCTGCACGTAACTGTCCATGAAATTCCATGCAAAATAGGAATCTTCGCTTTCGGGCTCGAGAACCGATACGATAAAGTTTCGCTTCGACTGATTGGTCGGAATCCAGACACTTCCTTTCGGCAAAGAAATCCGTTCTGTCTGTTCGCTGACTTCAACTCCTCTGTGCAGATAATGCCCTTCATACGGTTTTGAACCCGATTCAAATTTAAGAATGCGGAGAGTACTTACTTCCTTTTCCGTACGATCGGCTGTTTGCTGCATTTCGACCCCGTTTAATTTCAAGCGTTCAATAATCTCCGTTGCCTCCGCTGAAACATAATATCCGCTTGGAATTCGCACGGAATCTTTCGCCTGATACGTTTTGTAATAAGGAATGTATTTCGTGAAAGGTTTCGTCCGGTCATAAAACAAACGCTTTTCTCCACTCACCTGACTTGGTTTGTATTCGTGCGCAAATCCTTTAAACAAGATCGAATCTTTCTTCGAGGTCAGCTCATAATTGATCGGATAATAAGCTTTATTTACATCTCGTCTGAAAGCATCCGAACGTGCGTGTTCCAAACCTTGAGAAGCACCTTGAGCCCACCCGATCAAGAAATCCAGATAATCTTTCGTTGCCTGAACGCGCTGTGGAAAGGGTTTCAGCATATGCGTTTCAATCGTAACACTCAAAGCATGAAACAACGTTCCGTAACCCTGAGCATACCTCGGCAGATCATTGAATGCCTGCAAACCGGATTCCGGAGTTTCTTCCATTGTTTCTACATACGGCGACCAATCCCAGCCTTTCTTTTGGAGTGTTTCCGTCAGATATGGAATGTATTTCTGAGTCATCAGGCGCTCGAGTCCCGGATCTATCCGTTCTTTCATCGAATGAATCAACGTCAGGGTATATTGATAATCTGCGCCATTCGAAACGTGTGTATCTACAAAAACATCGGGATCGAGTGCATGGTAGATCCTCGCAAAGGTCTTCGCATTCGGAGAATCCATTTTGATGAAATCACGGTTCAAATCCAGATTTTGCGCATTTCCTCTGAAACCGTATTCTGCAGGTCCATCCTGATTGGCTCTGCTCGTGGAAGACCGATTGAGCATTCCCCCGACATTGTAAGCCGGAATAATTGCAACAACTGGCAGATTGCTCGTTTTTTTTCCTTTTTTGATCCATTCATCAATCCACAGCAAACAAGCATTTACGCCATCCGGTTCGCCGGCATGAATGGCATTATTGATCAAAACCATTGTTTTCGCTCTCGCTTTCTCAAAAGTCTTCAATGAATCCTGTGCTCCGTTAATTACCACGAGGTAAATCGGGTATTCCGTATCGGAAGCTCCCATCTGAAACAATTCAATTTCGGCATGTTGAACATCCAGTTTTTTGTAAATCTCAATCAATTCAGGATAAGTCGGAGTTTGATTCTTATCCCACTGAGCAAACAGAAACAAAGGAAAAAACAAAAAGGTAATCGTCGTTTTCATGTTTTAAAAATAATCAATGTAGTAGAATTTGCTAGTTTCATTTCGGATTAAGTGTCTGACTTCTTCAGAAATTGAACGATATCTTTTCCAAAATGTACCAATGAAAAAAAGTAACATGAAACCCGTATTTTTCTTAATTCTGACTTTCGTTCTTTTCGCTTCCAAAAGTTTCGCCGATTGCGCCGGAACTGGTTTGCATGTTTTTCCATCTCAAAAAGAAATTCGCACAAACAACCTTTTTTTGCTGGAAGGTTATGCTCAAAGTCAATATGTAATTGCTGGTCTGAACAAGGAATTTCCGATTTATCTGAAATCAGGAATAGAGATCATCAAACTGGAAGTTACGGAAGTCAATACGGGGCAATTTTATGTGACGCAAGCTCTTTTGAAGCCTGAAAAACCTTTAACTCTCGGCAAAGAATACCTTTTGGTTATTGAGCATTTGCCGGAATACGAATACTTCGGAAACTACAATTCAAAAACACAAAAATACGACCCGATTACCTATTTGGTAAATCTTCCGGACGATTTAGCTTCGCCTAAGCTGACGAATCTTCCACAGGAAAAAAGTAAATCATTGGCTCATTTCGGCTGCGGTCCTTCCATTCATGTCGAATTTGGTTTCGACGTTTCGGACGATTCCAATGTGTTGGTTCGAACGACTGTAAAAAGCAGGGATACCGGCATAACGACCATCTACCTGCTGGTTTATAGCGGAGAAGGTGTTTCCATCGGTCACGGAATGTGTTCCGGAGCATTTCAGTTGAATGATGGAAACGAATACGAGGTTCAGTTTGAGCTTTTGGACAATTCGGGAAATGCTGCAGGCGGCAAAACCGAATGGATTTCGTTTAGCAAACCTACCGATGAAAACAGTCGTTAAACTGCGATCTTTTCTGAAACAATTCCTCACAGAGACTTATTCTTTCCAATAACGAATCCTCTGATTCATCGGAAAGCGAATACGGATTTTTCTATATTCGCTTTTTGTATTTCGTATCTTCGCGAAAACAAGGTTTCTCAACACCATGGATCTATTCGGAAACTCACTAAATGCTTCAACAAACCTCCTTCCGAAAGACGGAATTGTGAATTATTACGGCGTTATTTTCTCCAGACAGCAAGCCGATTTTTTCCTGGAAACCTTATTAAACGCCATTGAATGGAGAAACGATGAAGCTGTAATCTTCGGAAAACGGATCATTACCAAGCGAAAAGTGGCGTGGTATGGTGAAAAAGCCTTCGAATACACCTATTCAAATACGACCAAACAGGCACTTCCGTGGACAAAAGAACTTCTGGAACTGAAATCAGCTATTGAACAGCAAACAGGTGAAACCTTTAATTCCTGTTTATTGAATTTGTATCACGACGGCAGTGAAGGAATGGCCTGGCACAGCGATGGAGAAAAAGACCTGCTGAAAAACGGAGCGATCGGTTCTCTCAGCTTCGGGAGCGAACGTAAATTTGCTTTCAAGCACAAACAGACCAAGGAAAAAGTAGAATTGATTCTCGAACACGGAAGTTTACTCGTGATGAAAGGGACAACACAAACTCATTGGCTGCACCGGCTTCCTCCAACCAAATTAAACAAGAAACCACGGGTTAATCTGACATTCAGAACCATTGTAGAATAAACTATCAACTTAAAAAACGAGCTAACACATCATGGAAGAATTACTGGATCAAGCTACCACTCCCAAGAAAAAAACACTTCAATTCCGTTGGGAAACCATACTCATTTGGGGTTTGTTGTTCTTCATCGGATACCTGTTTAAATTCATGCATTGGCCGTTTGCGAATATTTTCAAACTAATTGGAGCAGGAGGTTTTATGGCCTATTCCCTCTCCTGCCTATTACTTGTCAACAAACGAACTTTTTCACTCGTGGTTTGCAATGTTCTCAGTCTTTTCTGGATTTTAATTATTATTTGGGGAGCTTTTTTTAATGATGGTTATCCGTTGAATTTCGCAGGATTAGGTGCTCAGGTAATTCTACTCGGAATTTTATTTGTTCTCCATTTTGGGATCTTATTGATTATCAAAAAAGTGCGAAAAATTCAAAAATAAATTGTTATACTTGATTTAGAGTAACTAACTATTCTATGAAAAAGACTATTCAATTAACACTCTTTGCTTTTCTGGCGCTTGGATTCGGTTCCTGCAAAGACAAGAAAAACCCCGAGATCGAATTTATCTCCCCCGAAGAAAACGTTCATAAAAATGTTGGACAGAGTTTGTCCTTTCAAGTGGAAATTTCGGACGACCGGGCACTTGATTCCTATGATTTTTATGTAGGCGACGAAGCCGGAAATGCTGTGTTTGGCTTCTCCAGCAGTGAGGAAAGCAGCCTTGAAAACAAGGAAAAACGCATCAATCTAAAGCTCCAAACTTACATTCCCGATACTCTTGGGGCTTTCTATATGTACATCAAAGCGATTGATAAATCCGGTAAATCAACAACCAATTCAAGAAGATTTTACGTAGATCCGTGATACATTATTTTTCCCCGCAGATTGCGCGGATTACGCAGATATTAAATAAGTTCATACTCTGCGCTCACCTTTGGTGAGTCTGCGTTATCAGCGGGCCATTAAAAAAATCATCTCTGTTTTGTACATTACCTACGAAACAAAACACATTGAGAAAAGTCAGGAATATCCTGGCTTTTTTGTTTCACCTCTCTTCTATCCGGTGGATTGATTCAAATGACATTGCTTATATTTGATTTTGATTCATTACAAACGTATGTCGCAGCCTTTAAGTAAACATCCAGTCATTTTTTACAACGTCGAAAATCTGTTTGACACGATCGACGACCCGAAACTTCATGGAAACGAGGAATTCACTCCCGAAGGAGATAAAGAATGGAATCACGAACGATATGTTGAAAAATTAAACCGGCTTTCGGAAGCATTGCTTTTGGCAAACGGGTCTACTCCTCTCGCTTTCGGAATGGCAGAAATTGAGAACCGGAAAGTGGTCGAAGATTTGATCCGGACGGAAAAACTGAGCGCTGTTCCTTACAAAATTGTGCATTTCGATTCGGAGGACAGACGCGGAATTGATTGCGTTTTTGTTTATGACAGTCGTTTTCTGAAGACGCAGCTGGAAACAAAACTGATCGTTCAGGTGGAAGACGAACCGCATTTCAGAACACGCGATATTCTGCACATTAAAGGCCTTATTTCAGGTCATGAAATTCATTTCTTTGTAAACCACTGGCCATCGCGAAGAGAAGGAATCAGAGAATCTGAAAACCGCAGACATACAGCCGCACAGTTGCTTCGGGCTGAAATTGATGAAATTCTGGACTTCAATGAAGACGCAAACATCATTGTGATGGGCGATTTCAACGATACTCCCGAAGATCTCAGCATTCGGGAAATTCTTCGCGCAAAAGGACAACACGAACAAAAATCCGGAGATTTGATCAACTTATTGGTTGAAGAACACAAAAAAGGAGAAGGAACGGTAGTTCATGAACGTCAATGGGATGTTTTTGATCAGTTAATTGTTTCTCAGGGTTTACTGCAAGGTCAATCCGGGCTTGAAATTGAACGGAACAATGCATTTATCGTCCGGAATCCGAAACTTTTATACACATTCGAAGACGGGAATCAAAAACCGAATTCCAGTTATGGCGGCGATTTTTATCAGGGCGGTTATTCCGATCATTTACCTGTTTATTTGAGTTTGAACGAGAAATAATTTTCCTCTAAAAGATGAATGCAGCACAGGAATTTCTAACAGAATTCAAAACACACCGGAATTTTAAGTCGGCGACGACACTTTTGGCAAAAGATGAACAGCTCCGGACAGCCATTTTTGAAGAAATCGCTTCCGATCAATATCCTTTTCCGGAGTACTCTTCGTGGATTGCGTATCATTTCTTCGAAAGAAAACGGAAACTCATGACAAGGGAACTCTTTGATTTAATGGTTCATACACTGATCAACACAAGCAATCATTCCGTTCAGCGCAATTTGTCCAACACCCTGGTTTATTCTCCTTTTCCTTGTTCTGAAAACGGAGAATTACTGGATAAACTCTTCCTGTTTCTTCACGATTCTGAAGCCCTTCCGGCATTGAAATACCACGCCTTGCGCATGATCGAAAAGCATTACCTGAAAGCGTACCCGGAACTGGTTCGGGAATTGCGAACGGTTTTCGAAGTGATTTCAACTCACCCGAAACCTTCTATGCAGGCAATGGCCCGAAATTTTGAAAAAAAATACCGCAAACATCCTTATTATGAATACTAAATTCTTCTCACTTCTCATTCTTCTGCTTTGTTTCGTTCATCAAAGCATTTCCCAAACCATCCGTTTGGAAGAAATCATGAAAGGAGAAGAATTCGTGGGATTTTCTCCTCAGAATATCCGTTGGGCAATCGACAATGAATCGGTGGTTTTTGACTGGAATCCGGACAAAGAACCCGGAAGAAGTTTGTATGCTTATAATCTGAAGCAACAAAAAGCAGTAAAAATTCCGGTGGTAAACGGCGAATATTCCTGGACTCCAACTTTAAGTAATCACTCACAACAAAATGCTATTCAGTATTTTATTGAAAACGGAAACTTATTCAGATACATTCTCAAGACCAAAGAAAAAACACTGATCTATTCGGGAAGTGATCCTGTAGAAGAAGTATTTCAACGGAAGAATTCTCCGCTGATCTATTTTATGCTTCGCTCCAATCTTTTTTCCTACAACGCTCTTGCCGGAAGTATTACACAAGTCACCAATTTTGTACAGGGAAGTAAACCTGTCGAAAAAACCGATTCCAGTTTTTTGATTCAGCAGCAGAAAGAATTATTCACGTATATTCAGTGGCAAAGTGCAAAAAAAGACTGGAATCAAAAGCAGCCAAAGCGAAAGCTTCCTTCCGGAATTTACTACTCTAAAAGCGAATATCTTTCCAAAATAAGCATCAGCGAAAACGGACGATATATCTCATTTGTTCTCACAACAGATTCAGATGTTCCGAATACCAATTATGAGGCTCACATCACTCAGGATGGATTTACACAAAACCGTCAGGCACGACCAAAAGTGAGCAATCAGGAGCCCAATACACGTATGGGAATTTTTGACGTCGAAAAAGACAGTGTTTATTTTGTGAGTGCTTCCTCGTTGAGTGACATTCGTAAAAAACCTGCTTATCTGGCAGAATACGGTTCCAACGGTTCGTTTCCGAATGACAGAGAACTTTGTTTTCATCAGGCAATCATGAATCCGGAGAAAAACATTGCCTTGGTCGATATTCGTGCCTTCGACAACAAAGATCGATGGATTTGTCTTCTGAATCTGGAAACAGGAACTCTAAACGAATTGGATCATCAACACGACGAAGCGTGGATCGGTGGTCCCGGAATTTCTGAGTGGAATGAAGATGATGGTACTTTGGAGTGGATCAATGCGGCAGAATTCATCTATCAAAGCGAAAAAAGTGGTTATTCGCACTTGTACTCGATGGATGCCCTTTCACAAAAGAAAAAGGGTTTGACTTCCGGAAATTGGGAAGTACACAATTGTTTTTTTTCTCATGATAAAAAATCGATCTATTTCATTGCGAACAAGATTCATCCGGGAGTTCGAAACGGCTACAAACTGGATTTGAAATCCAATCAGATCACACCTTTGTTTGAAGGAAATTTCGGAATTGAATGGTCTTTGTCTCCTGATGAAAAAACATGGGCAATCCGTTATTCAACAACCACTAAACCCTGGGAATTATGTTTTGCACCGAATCTCCCGAATCAAAAAATTGTTCCTGTTACGAAAAGCACATTGCCTGAATTTGATCAACTGAAACTTCAAACTCCTGAGATCATTCAGATTCCTTCTTCTGACGGAAAAACCATCTATTCCCGTATCTATAAGCCTGCAAAATCGAATGGTGCGGCAGTGTTGTTCGTTCATGGAGCGGGCTATCTGCAAAATGCACATCATTACTGGAGTTATTACCAGCGCGAGATGCTTTTCCATCAATTGCTGATTGAAAAGGGATACACGGTTCTGGATGTCGATTACAGAGCCAGCGAAGGATATGGTCGTGATTGGAGAACGGATATTTACCGCGATATGGGCAACCGTGATCTGCAGGATTACATTGACGCGAAAGGTTTTCTGGTAAAAAATCATGCAGTAGATTCGAACAGAATCGGGATTTACGGCGGAAGCTACGGAGGTTTCATCACCTTAATGAGCTTACTGAAAACTCCGGATGCATTCAATTGCGGAGCTGCATTGAGAGCTGTAACGGATTGGGCTCATTACAATCACGAATACACGAGTAATATTCTGAATTACCCTTCAACAGATCCTGTGGCTTACAAAAGAAGCAGCCCGATTTACTTTGCTCAAAATCTCAAGAAACCGCTGTTGATGCTGCATGGAATGGTCGATGACAACGTACAATTTCAGGATATCGTGCGTTTGAACCAGCGTTTTATCGAATTGGGTAAAACCAACTTTCAACTAAGTATTTATCCAACCGAAGCACACGGATTTACTTTCACTCCTGCATGGATCGACGAATACAGAAGAATTTTGGAGCTGTTTGAAATGAACTTACGCTAACTGTCAATGAGCTGAATTGTGAAGAACCAGAAATTTCCTCCCTTTATCCACCTTCAAAGGGAAATAATTAAATACTAAATCAAAACTATGGAAGTTCGTGAATTAAAGACCATCGACGAAATGTTACCTCATCTTTCCGTTTTGCAGGAACTCTACCCGGAGTTGACTGCGGAAAACTACCGGAAAATGCTGTTGGAAATGCTTCCGAATAATTATGCACAAGTGGCGGTTTTTGAGCAGGAAACATGCATTGCAATCAGCGGCTACTGGCTTGGAACAAAACTTTGGTGCGGTTCATATCTGGAACTCGATAATGTGATCGTTTCCCAAAGTGCGAGAGGTACAGGAGCCGGGAAACTCATTCAACATTATCTGGAAGAAAAGGCTGCTGCATTAGCTTGCAACATCATGGCTTTGGATGCTTACACCAGTAATTTTAAAGCACACCGATTTTATTACAATCAGGGATATTCTCCCAAAGGCTTTCATTTTGTGAAAATTCTGAACGAAGACGGATTGACCTAATTCTCTTTCGATTCGATGCGTCTCAATTCATCGCGAATCAATTTCCCGCAAATCTGAATCTGATCGACTATCTGCGAAACCAAGGTCTTTATCTCACTTTTGCTCAATTGCAGATCTTTTTCCAGTTTCAGCAGCAATTCAGCCGTGGCATGCATTCCGAAAAGACGCGCCGGACTTAAGATCTGATGCGCTTGTTTGCGGAGCTCAACCCAATTTTCATCTTCAAAAAAGTGAATCAGCTCAATGGAATATTCCGGCATCATTTCAAGATAAGCTCCGTACATTTCCTGCAGGTATTCTTCGTTTCCTTCTGCGCGTTCTTCCAGAAGACTCAAATCCAGTAATCCTTCCGCAGCCTGCTCTGTTTGTTTCGTTTCGGAGAATGCCAGATTGTTCTGATATCCCCATTTGATCAGTAATTGATACAATCTTTCGGGATTAAAAGGTTTCGAAATATAATCGTTCATTCCCGCATTGATGAATTTATTCTGATCTCCAACCATCGCAGACGCCGTAATTGCAATAATCGGAATGGAACAGGTTGGTTCCGGAAATTTCGAACGGATAAATCTGGTTGCTTCCATTCCGTCCATTCTCGGCATGTAGTAATCCATCAAAATCACATCGAATGGTTGATCTTTTAAGATTGCAATGGCATCCAAAGCATTACTTACCGCAACAACTTCCGCATTCCACTTATTCAGGTCGTACAAAATGACGCGTTGGTTGATCGAATTGTCTTCGACCAGCAAAACACGAAGTCCGCTCAAATCTTTCACTAAAACGATGTCTTCCTGATCCGCTTTTTTTGTTTCGAACTGAACGTTATGGAGCTCAAAATCCAGTTCAAACGACAAAGTGGTTCCCCAGCCTTCTTTACTCGTCAGCCCTACATTTCCTCCCATCGCTTCAACCAAGGATTTTGCAATTCCCAGCCCCAATCCGGTTCCGGAAACAGTGCGCGTGCGATGATCTTCCAACTGCGTGAAATTTTCAAAGACAAATTCCTGCTTGTTTTCAGGAATTCCGATTCCCGTATCTTTTACTTCGAAAGAAATCCGCTCCATGCTTTTTTTATGGAGAATGGAATGAACACGCAACGTAATACTTCCATCGATGGTGAATTTGATCGAATTTCCGACAATATTCAACAAAATCTGATTCAAACGAACCGGATCTCCGATTACAAAATCAGGCAGGTTCTGATGAAAATCCAAATGCAGACTCAAACCTTTCTCTTCTATCCGGTATGCAATGGAATTAACGAAATTGGACAGAAAGTCTTTCAGGGAAAAACGCACATATTCAAAAGACATTTTACCCGCTCTGATTTTGGAAACATCCAGTAAATCATTCACCACATGCAACAATCCGTTTGCAGAAAGATTCAGCGTATGTGCAATTTCCCGTTGGTTTTCAGATAAGTTTTCATCATTCAACTGCCGGGTCAAACCAATGATTCCATTCATCGGAGTCCGGATTTCGTGACTGACGTTTGCCAGAAACAATTCCTGAGTTTTAAGCGCATTTTCTGCCTTTCGTTTCTCGCGGATCGCCAATTCTCTTGCCTCTAATAAATCCGTGATATCCGTATCTACGAAAACAAGGAACTTCAATTCGTTCTGTTCGTCGAAAACCGGTGTCAAAGACGTTTGAATGTATTTCTGCTCCTGATTTTTCAATTCTTTAAATGCCTGAAAAACGATCGATTCCCTGGTTTCAACCGACTTTTCTATAAACGAGGAAATCTCGGCCCGCGTTAATCCGCTGACATCGTAAATGCTCGTTCCTTTCGCAGAAAGAAATTCTTCCGATGAATTCCAGCCGTATAATCTCACAAAACCTTCATTCATCCAGGAAATAATTCCCTGCGGGTTCGTAATCGTGATTCCGTTATTGGTATTACTCGCCACAATTGACAAGCGTTCCAATTCCTTGTTTTTCGAAAGAATCACTTTGTTGGACGAAACACGGTCTTTGTAACGCGCATAAATAAAAATCAAAAGAACAATCAACAAAGCAATACTTCCCATCAACAGATTCTGGATCGTCATCTGATTGATGTTATTGTCGTTCTGAAGCTTTCTGTTTCGGTTCAGAATGGCAATTTCCTCATTCTTCTTATTCAGGTCATAGAGAAACTGCAACCTCACCAATTCTTTTGCATTTTCCTCTACGCTGTATTCTTCAAACTTTTGATTGTACAGTAAGCGATACTCATAAGCAGCTTTGTAGTTTCCTCTCTGGCTTTCCAGCTCCGAATAGAATTCATAATAGTTTTTATACTCTCCCAGAAACTGAAAGCGATTGATGTTTTTTTCGTAATCCCTCAACGCTTCTTCGGCTTCTTTCTGCATTTTCAGATCCAGATATGTTCTGATCGTTAATTTGGATGCATTGAAAATATAATCCGGCATTTTCAATCTGACATAGATTTTCAGTGCCTGTTTAGTATATTTCTTCAAGCTGTCAACATTCCCCTCCAAACCGTAAGCTTCACCATAATTGGCCAAACCGACTGCGTAACTCAAGGTATCTTTCAAAATCAATGAATTGACGATCACTTTTTGGGCATATTCCCTGCTTATTCTCAGATCATCGTCTCCTTTCCGAACCTGATAATAAATCAGGTAAAGATTCGACAAGTTGTTATTCGAAGCCAATACGTAATCTTGACGTTTTTTCGTTTTCGCCTCCAGAAGCACTGATTTGTAAATCGCTCTAGCTTTATCTAAATACCAGACATTTTTGTTTTCCAGTCCGTAATCCGTTAAACAATGTCCCACAAAACTTTTACTTCTGAAATAGGAAAAAATCTCCTTCACTTTCCGGAATTCGATCAGTGACCGTTCGAAATGACTGGCAGCTTTCAAATGCACTTTCAGGTTTTTGAAAATGTAACCGATCTGATATTCCGTTTCGCCGATCAGTTTGGAATCATTCAGCTGTTCTGCAACAGTCAGTGCCTGATAAGAAAAATCAATTGCAGATTTCAAATCTCCGCTCTGTTGTTCATAGGCACTCAGACGACTCAATACCGTGTATTTGAAGTCTTTCTTTTGTTTGATTTCCTCCGATCGATTTGCAATCGTCAGAAGCCGGATACTTTCACGAATATCCGAATCCTTTAATTCGGCAGCTCTTTGGATCAATGACTGAACCGGGGGATTGTTTTCAGGAATTGAATCGGCATACGAGAACCCGCTGTTTAAAAGAAAGACACCTCCTAAAACAAGAAGTTTTGCCAAGAAGATATTCCTTTCCAAAGTCCCCTTCATGAGTTTGAATTACAGCCAATTAATGTGAAGTTAAGGATTATTTTCCGACTCCGAAATGCGGTTCACTGCTGAAAGGTGGAATAAATGTCCAGAATGTGCCTTACACTAAATAGATCAGCTACTTGGCTACCTGAATTTACTAAATAAACAAGTTTCTGATAAAACTTCGTTAAATTCGACAGCATAAAACAAAACTATGAAAAACAAAATTCTCCTCTCTTTCCTTATCCTTCCACTATTCCACTTTGCTCAAGACTCCCACGGGAGTTGTTCTTCCGTAAAAAAACACCAAAATTCACAGCTCAAAAGTAACACGTTTAATGTTACACAAATCACTGAAACGGAAAAGTATGATGTTCATTATTATTTCCTGAATCTGAACATGACCAATACTTCAACGGCCTTATCCGGTTTCGGTGAAATTCATGCAAAAGCACGGGTAAATCTCGATACGGCTTTAGTGGAATTCTTCAACACCTTCATTATTTCTTCCATTGAAGTGAACGGAACTCCCGTGAATTACAACCGACTGAACAGTGCATTGAAAATTCCTGTAAACAAATTGCAGGGAGAAAACTTTGTGATTCATGTGAACTACAGCGGAACTCCTCCTACTTCAGCTACCAATCCTCTTGGCGGAGGCGGAATGACCAACGACAATTCTCCATCCTGGGGAAATCAGGTTACCTGGTCTTTGTCAGAACCTTTCGCAGCTTATGAGTGGTTTCCTGTAAAACAATCGTTGAAAGACAAAGCAGACAGCTGTTCCGTTTGGGTTACAGTTCCTACGAATTGTAAAGCAGGTTCAAATGGACTTTTGCAGCAAGTGGTTGATCTTGGAAACGGAACTCACAGGTTTGAGTGGAAACACCGTCATCCGATTGATTATTATCTGATCTCGGTTGCTGTGGCGAAATATGTAGAATACAACGTAACGGCAAATCCGGCAGGTTCCGGTCCGGTTCTGATCCAGAATTTCATTTACGACAATCCGGGAACGCTGCCGAATTTTCAGGATGATATCAATGAAACGGTAGACTTCATGGAACTGTTTGCAGATTTGTTTGGTCCTTATCCGTTTGCAGATGAAAAATACGGACACTGCATGGCTCCGATTTCCGGAGGAATGGAACACCAAACCATGACCACGCAAGGTTTTTTTAACCCGACACTTACGGCTCACGAATTGGCACATCAATGGTTCGGAGATCACATTACCTGTTCTTCCTGGGCAGATATCTGGGTGAATGAAGGTTTTGCTTCCTACGCAGAATACATGATGCTGGAAGCATTGTATCCGGGTGATCAACTTCAGGATATGCTGGACAGACATTCGGATATCATGCAGCAAACAGGCGGATCCGTTTGGGTGTTGGATTCTCTGGATGACGGAGATATTTTCTCCAGTCGTTTGGTTTACAACAAAGGAGCTGCTATTGTACATACGCTTCGTTTCTTAATCGGAGACGATGCTGTTTTTTATCAGGCTTTGAAAAATGCTCAGATTCTATATGCCGATTCGGTTGCTTCCGGAATGGATATTATTGAAGTATTCGAAAACGAAAGTGGGAAGGATTTCTCCAATTTTGCAGAAGAATGGTATTTCGGAGAAGGATATCCGACTTATTCCGCTCGTTGGAATCTGGTAGGAAGCGATTTGCTTCTGGAAATTAATCAGACAACATCCAAACCGCTTATTACTCCGATTTTCACCAATGATCTGGAATTGTTGTTCGACCGTACGGGTGTTGCGGATACAACTATTCGTTTCGAAATTACCGGAGCTCAAAATCAGTTTATCATCCCGAATGCTTCAAACTACGTGAACATTACCAAAATTGATCCGAACAACTGGATTTGCAACAAGTCGACGGGAATTGTAAGAGATAACAATTTCACAGCCGGAATTTCCGAAAATGCGCATTCATCAAACATTTCCGTTTATCCGAATCCAACAAGTTCGTATGTTACGATCGAAATGAAAAATGCGGCAGAAAACTATGAATTGATTCTTTTGGACAGTAAAGGCCGTTCTTTACTTTCTCAAAAATTTGATCATTCTGCGACTTTGGATCTGAAAGATTACGCTTCCGGAACGTATATTTTACAAGTACGAAACCTGGTTAGCGGAGAGCGATACAGCAAGTTGATCAAGCGATAATATTACATGATTTATACCCGAAAGCACTCTTCAAACCGAAGGGTGCTTTTTTAATTTCAGTTAATTTTGTTTTAAATTATCTCTTCCGTCAGAAAATCCTCCCTAAATTTACGGGACTAAAAAACAATTCATGAAAAAAATCGCTTTATTACTATTAGTAGGTTTTGGTATCTCAGCTTTAATGAGTCAGGCCTCTGCACAGAGTAAACTTCAAGACTGGAACGAACTGAAGGACTTTCATAAAGTAATGGCTCAGACATTCCACCCGAGTGAAGAAGGAAATTTGGAGCCGATCAAAACACGAATCGGTGAAATGGTAGAAAAAGCAAAAACATTGCAAGCTTCTAAATTCCCGGCTGATTTTGATAATGAGAAAGTAAGAAAAGCAGTTGCTCAATTGGTAACGGATAGTGAGAAATTACAAAAAGCTATCAAAGGTGGAGCAAGTGATAAGAAAATTACGAAAGCAATTTCCGAATTGCATGATGTATTTCATCAAATCGTAGGACTTTGTTCTGAAACCGAAGGACATGATCACGACCATGAACACAAAGAAGGTGAAGGTCACAATCACAGTCATTAAGATAAACTCTTTCAAAAAAGCCCCGACATATATTGCCGGGGCTTTTTATTTTATGGTTTTATACGAGAATTCCGGTGATTTTTTCCACAGATGCACAGATAAATACTCGCCTACCCATTTCTAGAATCCGTTTACCCCATTTACCGTTGTATACTTCAGGATATTCTTTTTGTCCGGGTGAATGCGGGCAAATGCAGATTGAACTGCCAATGTTCCTTCGTGAAAACCGCACAAAATCAACTTCAGTTTGTTTTCATATGTATTTACATCGCCAATGGCATATATTCCGGGAATATTGGTGGAATAATCCAGAGTATCAACTTTGATGGCGCTCTTCTCAATCTCTAATCCCCAATCAGCAATTGGTCCAAGAGCAGGTTTCAACCCGAACAAAGGAATAAAGTGATCTGCTTTTGTGATAATCTCTCCGTTTTTCGAATGACTGATCACCACTTCCTCCAGATTTGTTCCTCCTTTCAGATCAACAACTTCAGCTTCCGTAATGAGTGCTATTTTTCCGGTTTCAGCCATGTGAATGACTTTTTGCACCGAATCCAGATGACCACGGAAAGAAGCACTTCGATGAACAAGGGTTATTTCAGAAGCAATGTTGTTTTCTGCCAGATAAATCGACCAATCCAAAGCAGAATCGCCACCTCCGGCTATGACGCATTTTTTACCGCGAAACACTTCCGGATCCTTGATCATATAATCAACTCCTTTTTCTTCAAACAGTCCGATACTTTCGATTGGCGGCTTACGCGGTTCGAACACTCCCAAACCTCCGGCAATAATCACCACTTTCGCTTTGTGTTTCGTTCCTTTAATGGTTGAAACGATGAATGTGCCGTCAGCTTCTTTCTCAATATCGGTTGCGGCTTCTCCCAAAGTAAATCCGGGTTTGAAAGGCGCTGCCTGTTCCATCAGATTATCAATCAGATCACCTGCCAATACGGATGGAAAGCCCGGAATATCATAAATCGGCTTCTTCGGATAGATTTCAGAACATTGTCCTCCGGGTTGAGGCAATGAATCGATTAAATGACAACGCAGTTTTAATAATCCTGCTTCAAACACGGTAAAAAGTCCAACCGGACCTGCTCCGATAATAACGATATCTGTTTCAATCATGGTTTTATTTTGTTTTTAATAAATCAGTTCAATTATATTTTAACTTTTGAACTCTCTAAATGACTCCCGCTGCAACGGTTTGATTCGTATTCTCATTAATCAGGATAAAAGCTCCTGTTTTTGCTTGTTTTTTGAAAGCATCATAACTGACTGCTTCTGCTGTCCGGATCTGAACCTTTGCCAATTCATTCAGCTTTAATTCTCCGTCACTTTCCAATTCCTGAAAGTTGTGAATATCTATTTTCGACGTAATCACACGGATGGAAGCTTTTGTTCTGAAGCTGTTTTGCTGCAATAATAATTTCTGACCGGCTTGAAATGGCTGATTATCCATCCAGCAGACAGTAGCATTTATTTCCTTTTCAGAGAGAGGCAATGCAGAAGACAAAACAATGGAATCTCCCCTGCTCACATCCAGATCATCTTCCAGATGAAGCACCACCGGCTGGTTTTTCGAAGCTTCGTCAACATCTGACAGGTTGTATTCTATCCGTGCAATTTTACTTTGCTGTCCGGAAGGTAAAACCGTAACCTCATCTCCCAATTGAAACGTTCCGCTTAAAACACTTCCTGCATATCCTCTGTAATCATGTAATTCATCGGTTTGAGGACGGATAACCAACTGCACCTGAAAGCGGGCTTCATCGGAGGATTCTGCTTCTTCCACTTCAACACTTTCGAGATATTGAAGCAAAGGCAATCCTTTGTACCATCCGAATCGTTCGCTGCTATGAACAACATTGTCTCCAACGAGCGCCGAAGTCGGAATGAAATCAACACTCTTAAGTCCGATCAGTTCAGCAAAATCGCGATATGCTGCTGCGATTTCATTGAATCTTTCTTCGCTGTATTCCACCAGATCCATCTTATTGATGCACACTAAAACCTTTGGAATTCCAAGTGTAGCAGAAATAATACTGTGACGTTTTGTCTGATCCGTGATTCCATTTCGCGCATCAACTAAAATAATTGCCAGCTGAGCCGTTGAAGCTCCGGTGAACATATTTCGTGTGTACTGAGCATGTCCGGGAGTATCCGCAATGATGAATTTTCGTTTATCTGTCGAAAAATATTTGTAGGCCACATCAATGGTAATTCCCTGCTCGCGTTCGGCTCTCAAACCATCGGTTAAAAGTGCCAGATCAATGTCGGCATATTCACCCGTCGTTTTGCTCTGACGCGTAAGTGTTTCAATAATATCCGTTGATATTGACTGACTATCGTAAAGCAGACGGCCGATCAAAGTGCTTTTCCCGTCATCTACGTTTCCTGCTGTAAAAAATCGTAATAAATCCATTTTGTTGAATGATGAATTATTCTGTTGAATCCTCCCCCTCAATCCCCCTCCAAAGGGGGAAGCCTGATCCTCTTTCAACATTGATAATTGCTAATTAATAATTAAAAATATCCTCCTTTTTTTCTGTCTTCCATCGCGGCTTCAGAAATCCGGTCGTCCATGCGCGTGGCTCCACGCTCGGAAATCTTCGCTTCACGAATTTCTGCGATAATATCTTCGACTGTGAAAGCTTCACTTTCCAATGCGGCAGTACAAGTCATATCTCCAACCGTTCTGTAGCGCACTTTTCGTGTTACCAACACATCGTTTTCATCCAGATTCAGGAATTCGTTGTTTGCCATGAGCTGACCGCTTTCCGTCAAAACACATTCGCGTTCGTGTGTAAAGTAAATTTCCGGAAGCTGAATGTTTTCCCGTTTGATGTAATTCCACACATCGAGTTCCGTCCAGTTGCTGATCGGAAAGACGCGTACGTTTTCTCCCTTGTGAATCTTCCCGTTGTAGATATTCCACAATTCCGGTCTTTGCAGTTTCGGATCCCATTGTCCGAACTCATCACGCACAGAGAAAACCCGTTCTTTCGCTCTTGCTTTTTCCTCGTCCCGTCGCGCTCCGCCGATACAGGCATCAAACTCAAATTCTTCAATTGTTTCCAACAAAGTATTGGTTTGAAGTGCATTTCTGCTCGGAAACTTCCCACGTGCATCCTGAAGCCGGTTTCTGGCGATCGTATCTTCTACTTTTCGGACAATCAAACGCTCTCCAAGCTCAACAGCCAAATGATCTCTGAAATCCAATGCTTCCGGAAAATTATGTCCGGTATCGATATGAACTAAAGGAAATGGAAATTTCCCCGGGCGAAACGCTTTCAAAGCCAGATGTACCAGACAAATACTGTCTTTTCCTCCTGAAAAAAGCAAAGCCGGTCTGTCAAACTGTCCCGCTACTTCGCGTAAAATGTAAATGGCTTCCGCCTCTAATTCGTCTAAATAATCTTTCATTTTTATTCTTTATTCTATTAATAGAATTCGTTTATCCCTCTTAGTCTCCCCTTGAGGGAGAAAATTAGTTAACTATGCAAACCACATTCTTTCTTCGAGTTGTCTTCCCACCACCATCTTCCGGCGCGGAACGGTTCTCCTTCACGGATTGCTCTTGTACAAGGCTGACAGCCCAAACTCACAAATCCGCGATCCTGAAGTACATTACTCGGAATGTTGTGTTTTTCGATGTATGATTTCACGTCTTCCAGACTCCAGAAAGCCAAAGGATTTACTTTCACGATTCCTCTTCCCGGATCAAGCTCAACCAGGCTCAGATCGTTTCTGTTTTCGGAATGCTCCGCTCTCAATCCGGTGATCCAAACATCGACATGTTCCAAAGCACGATTCAGAGGTTCCACTTTTCGAATAAAACAGCACTCTTTTCTGTTTTCAATCGATTCATAGAAGCTGATCGGTCCTTTCCTGGTCAACAAATCCTCAACAGCTTCGTGCTTCGGAAAATAAACTTCCAACGATTTTTGATAACGCTGACGTGTCGATTCAATCACGCTGTAAGTTTCAGGAAACAGCCTTCCTGTATCCAAGGTAAAAACCCTGATCGGTAGATTCTGACTGAAAATAGCGTGCGTGATTACCTGATCTTCCCAGCTCAAACTGCTTGAAAAAGCAATATTCACATCTTTTATTTCCGATAAGCGAAGCAGGTAATCCTCCAGCGTGTCGTACGTGATTTCTTTTATTTTCTCAATCATTTTTCTAGAATAACAAGGTTAAAAAGTTGCGTAAACTCACTATCACAACTACAATTCCCACAAAAAGCATCAAGGCTTTGATATTTAACTTCGATGCCAGATAAGCAGCGATGGGCGCTGCACAAACTCCACCAAGAATCAACCCGACAATCGGCTGCCAAACAGAACTTGCTCCCAAAACCGTGAAAAAGGTGAAAGAACTGGCCAGCGAAACAAAAAATTCCGCCAGATTCACCGAGCCGACAATCATTCTCGGATGTTTTCCTCTGGCAATCAATGTCGAAGAAACAACCGGACCCCAGCCACCACCGCCGATAGAATCAAGAAAACCGCCAAGCAATCCCAACCAACCAACTTTAGTGACCTTTTTCCGGGTTTGTTTTTTCCGGATCACTTTGTAGATGATCAAAGCTCCCAGAAACAAAGTATATGCACTTACAACAGGTTTGATGATGTTGTTGTAAGATTCAAATTCCGACAAGACGTACGCTCCTACAATTGCTCCTAAAACACCCGGAATCAGGATTGATTTGAACAAGCGGTTATTGACGTTTCCAAAGCGCAGATGCATAATTCCGGATACGCCGCTGGTAAAAATCTCCGAAGCATGAACCGCCATACTGGAAATTGCCGGAGAAATTCCAAACGAAAGTAAAAAAGTTGTTGCGCTGATTCCGTAAGCCATTCCCAATGCCCCGTCGATCAATTGTGCAATGAAACCAGCCAATATGAAGTACGCAAAATCAATGGTCAATGAATCAAGTGCACCGGAAGCGGAAATCCAGATTGTTTCCAGCGGAATCAATGTGAAGATCAAATGTCCGGCTAACATTACTCCCAAAATACTGACCAGATATGCCAGTAATTTCCATGGAGAAAAAAAATACCAGGGCCTTTCCGCCCGAACCAACAAACCGGCTGTGGCTTTATTCATTTTCCGGACTTTCTTCCTGAAATCTCCTTTCAGAAAGCTTCGCAGGGAATTCAGCTGAACAGCAGACTCATTCAGTTCATCTGGTAAATTTTCGTCCAGGATTTCTTTGAGCCGCCTGGCTAAAGTCGGCGACTTCCCATTGGTCGAAATTCCAATCTTCAGATGTCCTTTCCGAACTACCGATCCGAGGTAAAATGTACACAAATCAGGTTTATCGGCTGCATTGTACAGAATTCCCGAATCACTTGCCAGATTCATGATTTCCTCTGAAAGATCCAAGTCATTCAAGGCCGTAATGATCAGTTGTTTATCCAGAATGTCTTCTTTCTCAAAATCACGGGTTTCCAGATAAACGTTTTCATGACGTTCTGCAAAGTCTATAAACGCTTCCTGATATTCTCTCGAAACGACCGAGATATTGGTTTCGGGAGAATTCGTCAATAAAGCCCTCAGTTTTTCCAGTGCCACATTTCCCCCGCCTACCAACAAGACATTCAACTCATTGGTTTTGAGAAAAACCGGAAAAAGTTCATTTACCGTTGATTCTCTCATGAAAGACAGGTCGATTTTGCTTCATGAAACGTTTCTGAATGATCAACCGCACTTGAAAAAGCAACCACATTTCCGATTACGATCACTCCCGGGCCTTCAATTCCGGCTTGCTGATGCAACCCAGTGATCGTTTCAATGTTACCACTAAGTATTTTTTGATCCGGAAGAGAACCGTTATAAATCACTGCAGCCGGAAGATCCTGTTTCGATTCTTCCTGATACAAACGGGTGATTTTTTCCAGTTGGCTCAATCCCATCAGAATGACAATCGTAGCGTCCAGCTGCACTGCTTTTTTCAACTCCGGATTCAACGATCCATCGGCCAAAGTAGCGGAAAGTATGAAAAACGAATTGCTGACTCCCCGGTGTGTAACGGGAATTCCTGCCAAAGCCGGAACGGAAATCGAACTTGAAATTCCGGGAATAACCTCTGTCGGAATCTGATATTTCCGGGCAAACTGAATTTCTTCCATTCCTCTTCCAAAAACAAAGGAATCGCCACCTTTTAAGCGCACCACGTGCCCGAATTCATTCGCCGATTCGACCAGAAGCTGATTGATTTCTTCCTGCTCATACGCTTTATATCCTTTTCGTTTTCCAACAAAAATCTTTTTTGCCGTGGGAGCATAAGTCAATAGTTCTTCGTTGACCAAAGCATCGTAGAGTACTACCCGCGCTTTTTTCAGCCGGTCCAATCCTTTTACGGAAATCAGATCAATGTCTCCCGGACCCGCTCCGACGAGAGAAATTTGGGGATTTTCTTTAGTGTTCATCTCTTATTTTCAATTTTGTAATGAATGCGTCAATCTCTTTCAGATAATCCGACGCAAAAAGTTCGCTTGCTTTCTCCTGGTTGATTCTCAACATAAAGTCGTGAAAGGATTTCTCTTCTGAAAAACCGGATACTGGTCCTAAATGCGTATCAAAATCCGTCAGAATGCCGTGCTGTGTATTACATTTCACTCCTTTTTCAATCAATCTGGCTTTTGCTCCGAGAATTCCGGAAGCATATGCGTAATAAACCGCATCTGCATATCTTTCTTCCTGAAATGCCTGATGAGCAGACTCCAGTTTTTCTTCCGCATCCCAAAAGAGTGTTGCCACCAGATCAATCATCACTCCGGCACATTCGCCTACTCCAATTGCTGTCGCAAAGCGTTGATCCTGTCCCCAATCAAGGTATTCGGTTTCTTCTGTTTGTTCCAGATCTGTGAGCGGTTTGAGCAAATTGTAGAAATAAAGATTTCCCTGCCGGTCGTAATAATCATTAAACGTTTCTGCATTTTCATGAAAACGGAGGTAATCGTCTAAAATCGCCTGAATCGTTTTCAATACGCGCTTACTTGGAATTTTGATCGTTTTTTCGGCAATTCTTCCACTTCCGGAACCTGTGCTTCCTCCTCCGAGTAATACCTGTAGAGCCGGAAGTGTTCCTTCTTTGGTTTTGATTGAGCTTCCGTGAAAACCGATCTGCGCCAAACCGTGTTGACCACAGGAATTCATACAACCGCTGATTTTGATCTTGATTCCTGCTTCTTCTATCAATCCCGGATAGGAAGTCCGGATAAATGATTCCAGTTCCAATGCCACGTTCGTACTGTTAGAGATTCCCAGGTTACAGGTATCCGTTCCCGGACAAGCAGTAATATCGGTGAGGCAGTTGAATCCTGAATCTGCCAGATTCAGAACCCTCAGCTTAGCATAAACAAGTGGTAATTGTTCCGCCTTTACTCCTCTGATCTGAATATTCTGATGAATGGTAAAACGCAATTCAGAAAAACCGAACTCATCCAGCAAATCTGACAGGGAACGAGCCTGATCGGTAGAAAAATCGCCCAAAGAAACTTTTACATAAACAGCCAGATATCCCTGTTGCTTTTGCAGAATCACGTTGGTTCTGATCCATTCATTATAAAGTTGATCATCTGTAAACAAAGTATTGATTTCAATCGGATTCAGCTTTTCATAATCCTGCTCAAATACGCTTTTTACAGCGTCATTTTCAGGGTCGTACTGAACCGCCAGTCGCTCTTCTGTTACCAGATCCATGAACTTTTCAAGTCCAATTTTTGAAATCAGGTACTTCATCCGTGCTTTATTCCTGCTGTTACGTTCCCCATACCGGTCGAAAATACGGATGGAAGCTTCTATAAACGGAATCAATTCGCTTGCAGGAAGAAACTCGTAGGCAAGGTTTGCCAAAAAAGGTTGAGCACCTAATCCGCCACCAATCAAAACTCTAAATCCTTTTACTTCATTCGGGGAGTTATCGGAATTGTTTTGAATTTCAATACGGGGAATAAATCCAAAATCGTGAATGAATGTAAATGCATCATCGACATCATCTGAGCTGAAAGCAATCTTTATTTTTCGCCCTAATTCCTGTCCGAACGGTTTTCGCAGAAAATATTGAAATACCTGCTCGGCATAAGGTGTCACATCAAAAAGCTCATTGGGATTGATGCCGGCATTGTCGCTCGCTGTCACATTCCGAACGGTGTTTCCGCAAGCTTCACGCAAAGTCACGTCATCTTTTTCCAGATCAGCCCACAATTGCGGAGTTCTGTCAAGGGAAACATGGTGAATCTGAATATCCTGCCGGGTAGTTATGTGTAATTTCCCTGTACTGTATTCATCACTGACCTGCGCAATTCGCCTCAATTGACGGGAATTCACTTTTCCGTAGGGAAGTTTAATCCGGATCATCTGAACACCTAGTTGACGCTGACCATAAACTCCGCGGGCTAAGCGCAATGAGCGAAACTTATCATCCGGAATTTTTCCTTCTTTGAAAGCCGCAATTTTTTCTCCCAACTCGAGAATATCCTGTTCAACCCGGATTTTCTTCGCTTCAGTCTGAAGTTCGTATTCTGTTCTGAAACTTTCCATGATTATTTGGTTGCATGATAGAGGTAATACCAATCTTCCTGCGACAATTCGAATGAATGAGCCGTTGCAGCATTCTGGATTCTGCGTTTTTCTTTACTACCGATAATCGGAAGTGCTCCCAGTTTATTCAACCAGGCTACCGCAACCTGCTCCACATTTGCCTCGTATTTCTTTCCGATTTCGATCAAAGCCAAACGCAGTTTCACCGCTTGCGCATCTTCTCCCAACAAAATCCGGCCATCTGCCAACGGTGAAAATGCAAGTGCCCGACTGTGCTGTTCTCTGATAAAATCAAGCCGCCCGTCGTGCAATGCCTCTGTTTGAAGCAGATTCAGTTCCAAATGATTGGTAATGATCGGTTGGGAAAGTGTGGCTGACAACAAGCGCTGCTGAAACACATTGAAGTTCGACACTCCGATGTATGAGATCTTTCCGCTTCGCTGTAATTTCAATAAAGCAGATGCTGTTTCTTCGATGTTTGCAAGGAAATCAAAATGTTCCAGAATCAGAATTTCAATCTTTTCCCGTTTTAAGCGTTTCAGAGATTGTTCAACACTTTTGGTAATGTTTTGCGGACTCAAATCATAGTAAATCCCGCTTCCGTAAGCTCCGGAATATTCCCGGATTCCGACCTTGGTTGATAAAATCAACTCCGATTGATCGATTACTCCGGATTCAATCAGTTTTCCGAACTGATGCTCCAGTTCATTTCCTCCGACTCCTGAACTCAGGTCATAGGTATCAATTCCAAGTTCGCGGGTGAACAACACTACTTCTTCCAGCTTTTTGCTGTCATTCAGATCTTCTTCGGTCCATCTCCAGAATCCATAAACTGCAGCTGAAACCCGCGGACCATATTCATTGATATATACTTTTTTCATTATTTCTTTTTTTAATGCCAATAAAAAACCCTTCTCTACCAAAAAGCGGAGAAGGGTTATAACTCGTTGTTAACTTATATAATTATACCTCCCGCTGTCCGTCGCTTGACAGACATACAGCATATTTGCATGTTGTGCATGAAGTTTCTTTGAATCATTTCTATTTTCATTTTGTCCTGCAAAGTAAAGTCCTCTTCTTAAAAAGAGCAAGGAAATTGCAAATTATTTTCTATTTATCCTATCGGATAAATAGGAATTAAAAATCAAAAAATCACTATTTACGCTTGTTTTCATGTTTTCTGAATAATTTCTTTTCTCTTAAAATTAAATCTGCCAGACTTGTTTTAGATAAAATATGAATGCTTGCTTCACGTACTTCTAGCATTACATCGTGTAAAGCGCACAGCTCTTCGTGCGGACATTCAATACATTCTTCGTAAAAATTCAGACTCACGCAAGGCAGTAAGGCAATAGGTCCACCGGTCAAACGAATAATATTGCTCAAGACAATTTCATCCGGATGTTTGACCAAAAAGTAACCTCCGCTTGCTCCCATCTTACTTCCGACAAGTCCGCCGTTTCTCAACTGCAGCAGAATAGCTTCCAGAAATTTTCGTGGAATCTTCTCCTGTTCAGCGATCACAGCGATTGACAAGTGTTTCTTTTCGCGGTAAACTTTAGCCAGACATTTCAACGCCTGAATAGCATATTTCGATCTTTTTGGAATCATGCCATAAATATACTACTAATTTAATAGGAATTAAATCAAGTAACTGCCTGATCCTTAAAATGAATACTTTAGGGTTACACCAAAAGTCATCGGATCACCCAACACAGCAGCAAACTGACCTGCATTTCCGGCTGCAACCAATAACTGTTCGTAGTAATTCTTGTTCAAAATGTTTCTTCCCCAGAAATAAACCGAAACACCGTCCACGGCTCTGAAACCGATGCGGGCATTCAACAGGGAATATCCGGAAACATTCAGATAAGCAGATTCGGAAGAACTGGATGAAAACGAAGAGCGCGCGTAAGTATCCAAAGCCAGAAAGAATCTTCCTAACCAACCCAGTAATTTTCCGGAAAGACCGAACTCCGCTCCGGCAGATACCGTCCATTTGGAAATTCCCGGCAGTCTCGATCCCGAAACATCCTTGAAGGCAGACGAACCTCCCGTTTCTTCCAAGGGAACAGGTGCATTGGTAAATTTCACATATTTCCCTTCCGTGTATGCTCCGTTCGCATAAATTGATAGGTATTGATTGATTTTCAAATTGGCGTCTACTTCCACACCGAAAACCTGAACCCGCTCTGCATTGGCTAAATAACCGCGGTTCACTCCTACTTCTGCTGTTTGAACCTGCGTCTGATAATCTTTGATATCCGTATTGAATGCCGTAATGTTGAATATGAAATTCCGCTTAAACGATGTTTTAATTCCAAATTCGTAATGCTGAACGTATTCCGGACGAATCACCGCCAATTCGGTCATTACACGCCCGGATTCTGTAGGCAGACCGCCCAGATTCAAGCCAACGGGTTTGTAATTCGTGGAATAGGTCGCATAAATATTCATTTGTCTGATCGGTTTGTAGGATAATGTAATTTGCCCGGAAACATTGGAATTATCCGTTCCGGAAGAAAATTCCTGATCGCTGTAAACCAGTTTCTTCAAGGCGATCAATTGCGCATCAGTGGTTTCCAGTCCACCATAGGTTTTTCTGCTGAAATTGACTTTCTTCTCGTCGTAATTCACTCTTAAACCTCCCAAAACATGCAGTTGTTTGAGTATTTCCCAATCCAACTGCCCGAATACTGCACCACTGAATGTTGTCAACGCTGAAGTTGTACGGATTCCGTATCCTTCAAACAAGCCCGGAGTCTGCCACAGAGAACTGGTGGAACTTTGAGAAAATCGCCATTGTGCAGCACCTGATTCTTCGGTATGATACGGCCAGGTTTTCAATTCCTGTCCAATGGCGTAAACTCCGATTACACCTGATAGTTTCTTCACAATGTTTCCTGCGTATCGCACTTCCTGAGACCATTGCTGATGTTTCGATGGCGCCTGCGACAAAGTCAGAACAGGAAGTCCTGTAAAATCTCTGTCGTTAGACGGATTCCAGTTCCAGAATCTCCAGGCTGTTGTCGAGGTCAGTTTTCCCTTCCCTATCCGGAAATCAACGTTTAATGAAACTCCTCCGAGATCCTGATCCGATTTCCAGCTTGTATTGTGATCAATTTTACGATCGAAAGCATTTTCATCGGGCAAAGAGTAATTCAAATCAGCAATAATCTGATCGAATTGTCTGTAAGCCGCTCGTTTGGTCTTCACAACTCCCGCTACAACCTGTGCGTAACCGTCCGGTCTTTGCCGTGTAAAATCACCGGCCAGCGCAACGTCGATCTTACTGGTGGGTTTATACAAGAGCTGAACGCGTGTTCCGATGTTATTCAGATCGTTTGTGTATTTATTGGTAGAAACATTGTAAATCGTTCCGTTTCGTTGAGTACCCGAAAAAGAAACCCGTGCGGCCAGTTTTTTGGTTAGCGGCCCTGTTACGGATGCTTTGGCCTGAATGTATCCGTAATTTCCGTAGCTGAGTTCAAAATTTGCTCCACGCGTAAACTCAGGCTTTTTGGTCGTTACGTTGAAAGAACCCGCTGTTGTGTTTTTTCCAAATAATGTTCCCTGCGGGCCTCTCAACACTTCAATCTGATCAACATCGATAAAATCTAGTGTTGTAGCCGCCGGACGGGCATAATAAACTCCATCGACATAAAATCCTACTCCGGGATCAATCCCATCATTTGTCAAGCCGAAAGTGGAACCCAAACCGCGAATGTTTAAGGTTGTATTTCGCGGATTGGATGAATACAACTGAACGGAAGGAACCAATTCCTTTACCCGATTCACATTGAAGGACCCGGATTCTGCAATCGCTGCGCCGGATACAACCGCAATCGGAATCGGTAAATCCTGAGCTGTTTCATTTCTCCGGCGGGCAGAAACCACCACTTCCGACAAGGATTCATCTTTCAATGTGATTTTCAGCGGAGTTTGTGGATAAGCATTCAATTCCTCTTCCGAAGCTTGAAATCCGACGGCATGGAACTTCAATCTGTAAGGTAATTTCTCCGAAGTTTCAATGAGAAAAACGCCAAGTGAATCTACCATGTAAGTCTTGCCGGAGTTCAGCAACGTGACCCGCGCGTTGTAAATAGATTGTCCGCTTTCGTCGGAAATATTCCCCCGAATAATTGTTTGTGCCTGAACCCGGATACTTATTCCAAGCAAGAAAAAGAGTATTGTTGTTTTCATTTATTTAATTGAGGGGACAAATTAAATGAGTCTTTTTGTGGACAACAAGGAAAAGGAAGATTATTTTCTATATATTCTATCGGACAAATAGAATATAAAAGATTAATCATGTAAAAATCAATACATTAATTAAAATATCATAAAGAAAAAAATGAAACAAGAAACCTCATCAAGCTAAAAAGCCAGATTGGATGGAAAGATTAAATATTGATTTTCAGTCAATTTCATTCAGAACAACTGCATACTTCGATTTTGCAATCGGACGCGGAAAAGCATTGAAATGCCACCATTCGGTAGGAATATTAGAGAACCCCTGACTTTTCATGGTTCTTCTCAGCATTTTCCGGTTGTCAATTTGCTGCTGTGTGATTTCTCCTGTTGCCAAAAACTCAGATTCCAGTGACGGATAAGCAATCTTCCGGATATCGTCATACCCTGCTCCCATATCCAATGGCTTCCGTTTCGCATCACAAATCGTTAAGTCGACAGCAGCTCCATAATTATGAACGCTTCCGTTTCGCGGATTACTCACAAATCTTCCCCGTTCAAACACCGGAATCGTATCCAGAGCGTTCCACATTTCCCATTGAACACTTAAAGGTCTCAATCCGTCGTAAACCAACAAATGCAGATCTTTGTTTCTTCCTGTCAGATATTCCTGCGATTTTGCCAGTCTGCGCGCCACATCAATCTGAACGTACACTTTCTGCATCGTATCGTACAACACGCGGTGCATGAAATTATCTTTGGTTGCATATTTCAACTCCCACCAAATATTTTTATTGAAGGAATCCACTGAAACCAAGGTGTCTTTACCGTGAATTACCCGGTCGATTTTTTCCGGTTTTGCTTTTTCCTCCTTCTCAACAACCGTTTTCACATCAAACTCTCCAACCAAAGGAGTTTCATCTTCGTCAGAGGTATTTTCCTGACATGCATTCAATAAAAACGCGGCTAATAAGAGACTTAACAGATACTTCATCTTGTAAAAATTGTCAATTTTACGCATATCTCAACATTTCCTGTACTTTTGTTATCCCCAAATTAAAGAAAGAAATGCCAAAAATTGCTCAAAAAGCCATTGATATGCCGGCCTCGCCAATTCGTAAATTGGTTCCTTATGCCGAAAAAGCTAAGAAAGCCGGAAAAACAGTTTATCACTTAAACATTGGTCAGCCAGACATCGAAACTCCTCAAGTTGCACTGGATGCAATCCGAAATTTTGATCATAAAGTAATTGAATACAGCCATTCTGCAGGTTTTGAATCTTACAGAACAAAATTGGCTGAAACATATCGCAAAGGCGGACTTCCGGTAAATACTGAAGACATTATCATTACAACCGGCGGTTCTGAAGCATTGATTTTTGGTTTCATGACAACTTGTAATCCGGGTGATGAAGTCATTATTCCTGAGCCATTCTACGCAAACTACAACGGATTTGCAGTAACGGCAGGTTTGACTGTTGTTCCTGTAACGGCAAGTATCGAAACAGGATTTGCTTTGCCTCCGGTATCTGAAATTGAAGCGAAAATTACTGCAAAAACGAAAGCAATCGTTATTTGCAATCCGGGGAATCCAACCGGATATTTATACAGCAAGCAAGAATTGGAACAATTGCGCGACATCATCAAAAAACATGACTTGTTCTTGTTTGCTGATGAAGTTTACCGCGAATTCTGCTACGATGGAGCTCAACCATTTTCCGTATTGAACCTGGAAGGAATCGAAAACAACGTGATCATGATTGATTCGGTTTCGAAACGCTACTCCATGTGCGGAGCTCGTATCGGTGCGTTGGTTTCCAAAAATCAGGAAGTAATGGCTGCAGCTTTGAAGTTCGGTCAGGCGCGTCTTTCTCCTCCGACAGTGGATCAGGTTGCTTCGGAAGCAGCTTTGAATACTCCGCAATCTTATTTCGACGATGTTGTTTCGGAATATGTTGAGCGCAGAAATATTATGGTTGACGGATTGAACAGCATTCCGGGTGTTTTCTGCCCGAAACCAAGTGGTGCATTCTATTGTGTTGCTAAGTTTCCGGTTGATGATGCTGAAAAATTCTGCCAATGGCTTTTGGAAGACTTTGAATATGAAGGTCAGACCGTGATGATGGCACCAGCGAATGGTTTTTACTCTACACCGGGTGCAGGAATGCAGGAAGCGCGTATCGCTTATGTATTAAATCAGGATTCTTTGAAAAAAGCAGTTGTTTGTTTAGAAAAAGCGTTGGAAATTTATCCCGGAACAACTCGATAAATGGAACTACTCATAATCCTCTTTTTAATCATTTTAAACGGAATTTTCTCCATGGCAGAGATCGCAACGGTTTCTGCCCGAAAATCCAAATTAGATGCCGCAGCAAAAAGAGGTGACAAAAGTGCGAAGTTGGTCATTGAAACACTCAATGCACCCAACAAATTTCTTTCAACGGTTCAAATCGGGATTACTTTAATCGGAATCCTAACGGGTATTTTTTCAGGAGAGAAAATGACCGAAGATATCAAAGGGTTTTACCATGGTTTTGAATCATCCAGACCTTATGCGCATTTTCTTGCCGTAACCACAGTAGTTGTTATCATCACTTTCTTCTCCCTTGTTTTAGGTGAATTGGTTCCGAAACGAATCGGTTTAACAAATCCGGAAGGAATTGCCAAAACAATGGCAAGACCGATGTTGATTATTTCCAAGATGACTGCTCCGTTTGTTTGGTTGCTGACCATTACTTCGGATCTTTTAATTAAGCTCTTGCGAATCAAACAATCTTCAGACGGAAAAGTAACGGAAGAAGAAATCAAAGCCATTATTCAGGAAGGAACGGAAGGTGGTGAAGTTCAGGAAATCGAACAGGATATTCTGGAACGCGTTTTTCATTTGGGAGATCGTACGATCAGTTCCCTGATGACGCACCGGAATGATGTGATTTTCATCGATATCGGCGATTCGAGAGAAGAAGTCCGCGAGCAGGTTGAAAAAGAACTGCATTCTGTCTATCCGATCTTTGATGAAGAGCGCGAACACGTTTTAGGAGTTGTTCTTTTGAAAGACTTGTTCCGCACGATCAACAACCATGATTTCAATTTGAAGGATCTGATGTTAAAGCCTCAATTCCTCCTGGAAAATATTTCTGCTTACGAAGCTTTGGTTCATTTTAAAGAAAGCAGAACGCACTACGGAATCATTACAGATGAATTCGGTCAGACACAGGGAATTGTAACCTTGAACGATTTACTTTTGGCCCTTGTGGGTGATTTCAATGATTTCTACGCGGAAGAGTTTGAATTCGTTCAGCGCGAAGACGGTTCGTGGTTAATCGACGGGCAATACCCGATTGCTGAGTTCTTCCGTCAATTTGGTTTGGAAGACAATTCATCCGAACTGAACTTTACAACGATTGGCGGACTGGTTTTAAATGAATCCAGAAGTCTTCCCATCACCGGACAAAAAATTCACTGGCTGAATTTTGAGATCGAAGTGGTTGACATGGATGGCGCTCGTATCGACAAATTGATCATTAAGGAAATTCCGATCGAAGATTAAATAATCCCAACTATTCTCTGTTACTTTTTTACCAACAGGCATTTTCTTGTTGTGTAAAGGGAAAATATACACAAAACAACGTTGTAGGAATACAACCTGGCTCCCGGCGGCAACCGGGAGTTTTTTGTTGTTCAAAACCCTGAAAAGCAAACCTCAGCAGCATCGATTTCATGAAATTTGTCCATTCTGTACAATTTTGCCTTGATTGTACAATCTAATTTTACCACCTAAATAATTATTTCATCTAACATGAAACAAAACATACTCGTTTTGGCTGCTATCTTAATTTCCAGCCTTAGCGTCAAATCCCAAATCGTAAACATCCCGGATGCGAATTTCAAAGCCTATCTGGTCAATAATCCAGCGATCAATACCGGCGGAGGTCCGGAAATTGAAGTTTCAGAAGCACAAGCTTTTACCGGCCCGATGAACTGCTATAATCTCGGAATCACCAATCTTACCGGCATAGAAGCATTTACTTCTCTAACGACTTTGAAGTGCTACGATAATCCATTGATGGGTTTTAACCTCAGCTCAAATACCGCTTTATCTTTTTTAGACTGTACGAATTGTCAATTAACCAGTCTAAACCTGAGTGCAAATACCAATTTAACGGAACTCTATTGCTACAACAATCTTTTAACCAGTTTGGATCTCAGTGCAAACACGCTTCTCACCCATTTGTATTGCTACGAAAACAATATAACGAGTCTCGACTTCAGTAACAATCCCGGCTTAGTCGCTTTAGACTGTTTTGGTAATCAATTGACCTATTTAAACCTGGCCAGCGGAAGCAATACTGCTTTAAGCTATATTGATGCCGGGGCAAATCCGGGGCTTACCTGCGTATATGTTGATAATGCAGCTTACAGTACGAACAGCTGGGATGTATTTCCATATCAGTTTCCTCCTGTGACCCAATTCTATGACGTTGTACCGGTTGTAAATATCAGTGGTCCGGGTACGGTTTGCTCCGGAAATAGTATCACCTTAACGGCAAGTGGCGGTAGTTCATACTCATGGAGTACAGGAGAAACCAGTGCAAGCATTTCAGTCAGCCCTGCAATTACGACGACTTATACCGTATCAAGTACACAGCCAAACGGATGTCGGGCAAATAACAGCAAAATTGTTACTGTAAGCGCAGCACCAGGCGTAAATGCCGGAACGGATCAAACAGTTTGCGCCGGAACACAACTAACATTGAATGGTTCTGGTGCAGTTTCCTATACCTGGAATAACGGAGTAACAAACAATACTCCATTTACTCCGGCAGTCGGTATAACAACCTATACCGTAACAGGAACGGATGCCAACAACTGCACGAATACAGATCAGGTGAATATAACAGTAAACGCTTTGCCGAATACAAATACAACTTTAGCAGGAATCACTATTACAGCAACACAAGCCGGTGCAGCTTATCAATGGATCAATTGTACTACAAATGCTCCCATTGCCGGGCAAACAGCTCAAAATTTTACTGCAACCATAAACGGAAGCTATGCAGTAATTGTTACCAATAATAACAATTGTTCCGACACTTCTGCTTGTGTGATCATAAATACTGTTGGTTTACAGGAAAATCTACTTTCTGACCAGGTTGAAATATATCCGAATCCGGGTACAGGTATTTTTCACATAAAAACGTCTGGTTTCGAACCAACTTCAGTGAAAATAACCAACGCAGTGGGCGCGTTAATATGTGACACTGTCTACTCTTCAAATATGACAATCGATTTAAGCAGTAATCCGAACGGAGTATATTTTGTGATATTGGAACTGGATCAGCAGCAGATTATGACCCGCATAGTAAAAGAGTAAAACCACCACTATTCTCTCACTTCAGACAAAAACTCCCGCTTTCCAGAGGGAGTTTTTTTATTTGTAAGCTAAAAGAAGTCGAAGTCTGCTTTTTTTTGAACCAATTCAAGACAAGAGTGTATCCTATTTCAAAACAAACACAATGAAACACTTTTTTACGCTCGTCTGCGCACTTTCAGGTTTTGCAACCATTGCTCAAACACCTTTAATCTCTCACAAAAGCCATTCCGGAAGCGCCGCTACATTTTTAATCGCCGCAAACAGTAATTTCGGTCAGATCCGCATTGACGTGGAATCTCCATTCAAGCAGCCTGTCACCTATCAAAACTTCAAGCCTTTGAATGACACCGTTATTTTGCATGAAATCAGCGATTTGAATCAAACCGTTATCAAAGTAGATACGTTGCCAAACAAGAACCGTTATTCTTCCCTGATCTTTCAGATGAAGTATCAGGATTCCATCAAAAAAGCAAACACACAGGAAGAAACCCTTCAGCCTGAACAAAAGGAACCTCAAGTTCAGCCGTTACAAACCGAATTGAACCAAACTCCTGCAAAGAAGAAAAAGAAATCTTATTTATTGTTTCTATTCGGAATCACCGGCGGTGGAATGTTATTGATGAAACTTTTCGGAAGAGCTCAAAATACGAACCGATCCATTGCATAACTATGAAACAGCTATCTCTATTTTTGACATTGACACTGAGTTCCTTTTTGCAAGCTCAAACTGCCATCATTGCGCATAAAAGTCATTCCGGAACAGCTGCGACATTTGTGATCGATCCCTCCGGGAATTTCGGAGATCCACCTCCAAGATTGAAACAAGTAGTACGTCTCAACGACACGACAAGTATTGAAATATATGGAAACTTTGGTGGTTTCCATTATTACGATACCGTTTACCGGGATCCGCAATACTCGAATTATAATCTGAACATTGATTCGATAACCAATACCAATTATTACTACAAAGTAGAATATATCAATTTTAAAAATTCTCCGGATTCCTTGAAGCAGCATCTTCCCGGTTACACTCCACCGATTGAGATCTACAATGGCGAAAACGCTCCCCAAGAGACACCGATCGAACAAATTCAGGAAAACCCTCCAAAGAAAAAGAAAAAATCTTATTTGCTTTTTCTGTTTGGAATCACCGGCGGTGGAATGCTTCTTTTCAGAGCTTTAAACAGATTTTTCACCCCTCAAACTGTTTGATGAACGAACGACTGAAAATAAGTTTCATAGGAATTGCTCTTTGGTGGATGCTTTTGCTTCCCTTTGACTACACTCTTTTCAATTGGTTTTTCCATTCCATTCAAGAGCCTGTTTTCGCTATTCTAAAGTGGGTGGACGATACGCTCCTTTTTGAGACAGACACTTATGGAACTTATCTTTTGGTCAGTTTAAGCGTTATTTTAGGCTTGCTTTCAAGCTTCGCGATCCGGTGGATTTGCATGAAGCGGAAACTCAATGCGGCAGATTTGCTCAAAACGATCCTTGCAGGAGTTTTGTTCCTTTTCCTCTTCAAATATGGTTGGGATAAAATCGTCAAAACGCAATTCTATTTGCCCGAACCCAATACGCTTTACACTCCTTTCGGAAAACTTTCCAAGGACATTGCCTACTGGTCTCTGACCGGAAGTTCATATGCCTACACGGTTACTTTAGGCTGTATCGAACTATTGACTGCGCTGTTGTTGCTCTTCAAACGGACTCAGTTTCTGGCTTCGCTGCTTGCTGTAGTTGTTTTTGCACAAGTTGTCCTGATCAATTTCTCCTTTGATATTTCAGTCAAGGTTCTTTCCTGTTCACTCCTCTTCTTCAGCTTGCTCTACACTTCCTGCTTTCCGGAAAACTGGAAAGGAATCTTCGGTTTCAAAAACAATCTTTCATTCACTAAAAACACCCGAAATCACCAAATCATTAAAGGCACTTTTGCTTTACTCATTCTTTTGGAATGTACACTACCCAGCTTCAGACATGGAAATTTTAACGACGATCAATTTCCGCGTCTGAAGCACCACGGGGCTTACGCAGTTTTTGGTTCTCCACAGATCAAACACCTGTTTATTCATCGGGACGGATACATTATTCTTCAAAATTCGAAAGATGAATTTCATGACTTCAAGCTAAATACAAGTAATCCGGATCGTTACTCTTCACCGGAATACCCGCTTACCTGCATCTGGAACGGAACAAAAAGCGAATTAATCGTTCAAAAGGACACTTTTCAGGTCAAGGAAATTCCCTACCGGAAACTTCCACTTTTAAAGGAAAGTTTTCACACATTTTCCGATGAATTTCATTGATTCTGTCACATCTGAAAGTTTTATTAGATGAAAGAAGCGAGCAGTTCATTTTTTGCTTACTTTTGTCTTGTTTAAAATTAATCTAAATAATGAAGCTCATTTTAGCCGACAGTAATGAAATTATACGCATTGGTCTGCGTACGCTGTTGTCTACGGAGCGAAATATTCAAATTGTAGGTGAAGCGCGTAATAATGAAGAACTTATCGCACTCAACAAAGCATTTGATGCAAACATTATTTTAGTTGATTACACTGCAAGAGGTTTTTCCATCGATGTAATTCCTCAGATTCTCCAGAAAAAACCGGATTTAAGTGTTGTAGCGATTACTCCCGAGCAATCCGCTCAAACATTGGTCAATGCATTGCGTTCCGGCGTGAAAAGCTATATCAAAAAAGATTGTGACAGTCAGGAAATCATTGATTCAATTCGTGAAACCTGGAGAGGGAACAAGTTCTTTTGCGGTCAGATTCTGGAAACGATCCGCGATGCTGCCATTGACGTAAACGATATCGATTTCGATTCTTTCAGCTGCGAACCGATTATGCTGAGTGAACGTGAAACCGAGATCATCACCATGATTGCTGAAGGATTGACCAACGTCATGATTGCAGATTCTTTGTGTTTGAGTAATCACACAATCAATACTCACCGCAAAAACATCATGGCAAAATTAGGTGTTAAAAACACTGCAGGAATTGTCATTTACGCTGTAAAAACAAACTTAGTATCGCCGAATAAATTCCTGTTCGCGGCAGATTCTAATTCGTAAATCATTTTTTTCTTTCATTTTTTGAACCTAATTTTAATCTGATTGTACTACAGATAAAAATTGCTTTATGCGTTATTTCATATTTCTTGTTTCATTTTGTTCCTGCGCGGTGTTTAGCAAAGCTCAATCACAGGAGACGATATATAACAAGAACAACAATACCAATAATACAGGAATGCCCGGTACTGTCAAGGCAGATACTACTAAAGCCGCTCCCGAATTGGAAGAGATCATGATTGTAGATGGCAAAAAAACACGGTCATTTAAAAAGGACAAATCTTTGAATTCAAGTTTTGGCAAGCTAGGAGAAGAAAGTGCTGAAGGACTAAAAGATTCCAATTCAAGCGTACAATTGCAAAGCGCCAAATATCAGTTTGAGACAAATTATTCCAATTCCAAACACCAATTATACAGACGAAGCCCGAGCGATTTGGAATCTTCCAAAATGAAGCAAAGCGCTCAGCTTTATACAGACATCCTTCCGGGAAGTTTTGAAAAGCATTTTTACACCTATCTGGTGAGCAAATACAATCCGAAGCAATTTCCGGAGTTGGTACAAGCAGCGCAATTAAATCCAAACAAAACGGAAGTTCAGCAAGAACTGGCTGTATATGGTTTCGCAACGAACAATCAACAGCTTGCAGACAGCGTGACACTTCAGATGATCAGTCAGAATAAAATTACAACCGGAGTTTTAGATTATGCAACGGATTTGGTTAACTCTGTTCCAAGTAACGGAACACTGCTGCTTCATGGCTATACCGAATTGATTCCCGCAAACTTCGAAAAGAACAACCTGAACCGATCCGATATTGAATTGATTTCCGTTGATTTGATGCAGAGTGTTGATTATCAGCAAAACCTAAGTGCAAAAGGATTTGTGATGCCGAACTCAACTTATATTGACACTGCTTTTGTTCAGGAATTCTGCTCTTTGAATGTATCCAAGAACATTTACCTGTCGATGTCCTTTCCAAAAGAATATTTTCAAGGAATCAGCGGGTCCTTAAATCCTGTGGGCTTGACTTTCGGATACAAATTGAAGAGTCATTTTGATTACAATGCCTGGAATAGCAACCTGATTCAATCCGTTTGGCAGAAAAACAAACTCGGAATTTCGCAGGATGTACAATCGGATGCGCTTTCGGCAAACTATCTGCCTGCTTTGATCAGCATTGAACGATTGTATCAGGAATACAACAAAACGGAAGAAGCCAAAGAAATGAGTGCTTTGATCCTGAATGTTGCAACAAGAGCGCGTAAAACCGGTCAACTTTCTAAAATCAAGCGTTGATGCGGGTAATCAGGAAAGAATATGATCAGATGACCGACGAACAGTTGGTTATTGCAATGGCAGGAGGAGATCAAAGGGCTTTCGACAAGCTTTACGCGCGCTACGCTTCTGCCCTGCTTTCGTATTTTATGCGCATGCTTTGGAGAGACCGTGAAAAATCGGAGGATTTCGTACACGATTTCTTCACCAAACTGATTCATCGTCCGGAGTTGTTTGATACGACCCGTTCTTTCAAAACATGGATGTATTCGGTGGCTAACAACATGTGCAAAAACGAATACAAGAAGCAGGAGATTCGGAAAAACACCAGTAACGGACTTGACAATAACTATTCCATCAGCGACACAAGCAAGAATACGGAAAATCAGGTTCATCATTCCATGTTTAAGGACGCCTACAATTATCAGGTTACCCAACTGGAAGACAAACACAGAGAAGTATTTGAAATGCGCCATTTCGACGGATTATCGATCAAAGAAATCGCAGAGGCATTGGAAATCAGCGAAGGAACCATTAAATCCCGGCTTTTCTATGCTACCAAATACTTAGCTCAAGGATTAAAAGAATACCAACCGGAACATACAAAGTGATATGAATACGTTCGACGAAATTATACAGACAAAGGCTTACAGCGATTTAACTCCGACAGAATTGGAGATTGTTCAGGAACTTATTTCTTCTGAACAGGAATACAATGAAATGAGAGGATTTTACACGGAGATCAATCATCTTTCGGTTTCGAGCCGTGAAGAGATTTCTCCTTCCGTGAAATCCAGCTTAAATTCTGTCTTTCAGGCAAAACATCCCGGAATTCATCAGAATTGGAGCGCCCCCGTAAGTGAACCGGAGGAAGCAAAAGTAGTTCCTCTTTACAACCGGAATTGGTTCCGCGTGGCTGCTCTACTTGTTGTTTCAGCAGGTGTTGCAACTATTTGGGTTGCTGCTCCGGAAGATAAGGCCGTGATGGAAACAGATTCTATCGGCAGCCCTCAAATGGCGAAAACAACAACTCCTGCGAAAGAAGAAAGCACCGTTGAAACCAAAAAGAAATTCCCGATCGGAGAAAGTGATGCAAGGAAATACACTGCTTCATCGACCATTGTTTCGTCTGAAAATGCAAGTTTCAAATCGGTTATCATTCAGGATGAAACCCGAAGCGACGGTGACGAAAAAGATTTAGCTGCCGAACCAAGTGTACAGAGCACCGGCACCTACTTTTCAAATCCCCCGAAAGCAGAACAAAAGAAAGAAGAAGCTGTTGATGGTTTTGCAAGAGCAGGTATGGATGCCGATTTAAATCCTTTCGGGAATCTGGCGAAAAAAGCAGAAAGCAGAGAGATCTCGACGAATGATTTATTGAGCTTAATTGAGCCGAGCTTTTGAGAAAGTTCAAAGAATATTTGAATTATTGAACCTGTTAAACATTTTCAATTAAACTTGCTGATTTTGCAAAACTTCCAGATTTATTTTTAAATCTGCCAAACGGTTTGTTTTTCCCTTCTGGCGGATATTCAAAGCTGTGATCGTGTAGAACTGGTGCGTTTCTCCCAAAAACCGAATTTGCATCTGAAGCCACTTTTCTTCAGACATTTCTTTTCCGAAGGCAATCATTTCTTGTTGCAATTTAGCTGCCACAACATAATAATCCGCTCGCCCCAGATAATCGTGATCGGCATCGCACAAAATTTCCTGAAGTAAGCCAACCGGTTCAATATCCAGGGAAGTTGCCAGAATCATTTCACGGATCACCTGAATTTGTTCAGCGTTGAATCCGTATTTCGGAAGCATTTGCTCCATCAAACGCACTGCATGCAGTTCATTGTGATCGTAGGTAAAGATAAAGCCCGTGTCGTGAAACAAAGCCGCAGTGCGCAACAACAACATCTCGTCTTCATTCAATCCTTCCAATCGTCCCAATCGGATAGCTGCTTTTTCAACATTTAAGGTATGTCCCAGATCATGATAAACGACTTCTTCCGGAAGCATTGATTTGAGTTTATTCAGGATATCACTGCGCATGTGCTCAAAATCTACCGTTGCGATCTGACACAGAACACGCAATTCGACAGATGGAACTTTTCCGTTACGGTATAAACTGTGTTCCGATTTGAGCGATTCCAATTCGAAAGTTTCCATTGTACCACCGCGTTTTTTGATCGGAACGTTCCCCATTCCTCTCGTTTCGAAATACACGGAACATTCATCCTGAATAACCTGAGTAACCGTTATCTGATCAATCCCGCTGAATTGCTGTGCTCTTGCTGCAATATTTACGGTATCTCCCCATACATCAAATGAATAGCGTTTCGAACCGATAATTCCTGCAACCAAAGGTCCGGCATGCATTCCGATCCGGATTTCCCAAAAATCCTTTTTCAATGCTTTGGCCAGTTCTTTTTCGTTGCGGATGAAGTTCCGCATTTCCAAAGCAGCCATACAAGCCCGGAGAATCGGTTCTGCATTGTCTTCATTCACTCCGGCAATTGCCATGTAGGCATCTCCGATTGTTTTGATCTTTTCCAGTTTGTACCGTTCAACGATTTCATCAAATGCCGTGAAATAGTATTCCAAACGTTTTACCAGTTTGATCGGTCGGATCGATTTGGACTTCATCGAGAAATCAACAAAATCCGTAAACAAAACCACTCCCTTATCTACCCGTTTCGGAGAAAACTTTCCGTACTGATTCAGATCATCCAGTACATTTTCAGGAAGAATGTTTCCTAAAAGCTGCGCAATCCGCTGATCTTTATAATAAAGTGATTTGTAAATGTCCAGTTTTGCCTGAATCAGCAAAGGATTGAATGGTTTGGTGATAAAATCAACCGCTCCCGAATTGAATCCTTTCAAAAGTTTGGAACCCGTTCTGGTATTTTCAGTAATAATAATCGAATAATGTGTTCTCGAAGCATGAGCCTGCAGCAAATCTTTCAGATCATCCATAGATGAAAAATTCGGACTGTCCACGTTTACAAGGATAATTCCTGCCTCCCTTCTGTTTAAAATCACATGCGCTTCCTCAATCGAATCACAAAACAAGAGAATGTTTCCGCCACCACCAAGGATTTCTCTTAGTGCCAGGCGATCAGATTCTTTTTCATCAATGATTAAAATATTAATTAAGCGCTCCATTCCACAAAATTATTCCGAAGTTGAAAATACATATAATATCAAAACTACGCAGATATCACGAAAAATTAAGTACAGTAAGCTTTCAAAGACAAATACATTTTCTTTTTCCAACCTTTTTGAATATAAACAATCAACGGTTAAGAATAAAATTAGTTCGCATATTAAGAATTAATTAATAAAAATTATATTTGTTCAAACTTTTTAAAATTAACTATGAAAAAACTTTTACTTTCTATTGGTATTATTGCTTCTTCATTTGCAGCAATGTCCCAAGTTGACACATTGACTTCTCATTTTGTAGGTAATCCTACAATATATTTCGCAGGCTCAACACCTGATAGTGGTTATGTTTCTGGAAGCAATGCTTTTGGCGACCGTATTAAACTTCAATTATTTGATAGTAACTATGGTGTAGCCGGTGCTGGAACTATTTCAAAAGTTGCCTTATTACTTCCACGTAAAGTTGGAACTGGTGCGTTTCAAGTTGCAATCTGGTCTGATAATGCTGGTCAACCAGGAAATCTAATGACGCCACTTGGTGTAGGTGCTTCTACTTTAGCTCTAGTTGATACAAGTGCAGCTGGATACCACCTAGTTGACGGAAGCCGCGTTTACAATCACATTGTTGCTTTAAGTGCGCCAGTTGCAATTCCTGCTAACCAAAAATTCTGGTGTGGTGTTGTTCTTCCTACAACAGCTGGTGAAATCTTAGGTATCGCATCCAATAACTTAAGTACAAACCCATTTGCTCCATCAGCTAATTATGTTGGTGAAGTTTGGGGTGATGGTACTTACCATTCAATCGTAAGTGCTTGGGGTGCAAGTGCTAAAATGTCATTAGCTATTTACCCGATCATTAACATCACGAGTGCAGCTGGATTAAACGAGAATGCAATTTCTGCTTCTGTTTATCCTAACCCGGCTACAGATGTATTGAACATCAAAACAACTGAAGAAATCGCTTCTGTAGTTATTACAACAACTGATGGAAAAACAGTTGCAACTGGTAACACTAGCAGCATCAATGTAGCTTCATTGAATGCAGGAATGTACATTTACCAATTGACAACAGTTTCTGGTAAAATCGGTACAGGAAACTTCGTTAAGAACTAATAAGTCTTAATATAAAATCGAAACCCTGACGTTAAACGTCAGGGTTTTTTTATGTCTTAGAAAAAAGGTGTTCTGAAAAAATCAGTGATTTGACATCGCTTCTTCAATGGTTTTCTCACTGCCATTAAGCTGTAATAGTTTAGAGATCACCGCATCGATAATCGAATCCGGGCAGGAAGCCCCTGAAGTAACCCCGATCTTGCTCCCTTTCATCCAATGCTCGATCGTCTCCAATTCATGTGTATGAATATTGAAGCTGCGAATGGTTGTTCCATCCAAAATCTCCGATTCGTCCTTAATGAAATACGTTGGACAGCTTTGTTCCAACAGCTCTACCAAATGTGTGGTATTCGAACTATTGTAACCACCTACCACTATTGCAAAATCAAGCTGTTCCTGCATCAATGCTTCTGTCGCACTCTGATTATCATTTGTTGCATAACACAAGGTATCTCTGGTGTCAGCAAAAGTCTTTGAAATTCCGGAAGCAGCCGCAAAATTTTCTGTTGCTTTCTTTAAAAACTCAGCTATTTCCTGAGTTTCCGTTGCAAGCATTGTTGTTTGATTGATCACTCCGATTTTATTCAAATGAAGCTCCGGATCGAAATCAGGAGTGTGCTTTCCTTTGAAATAAGTATAAAACTCTGTTTTGGAAGCTTCGCCGGTAATACATTTCGCCAGAAAAATGGCTTCTTCCATGTTTTTAATGATAACCGCTTCTGAATTTGCTGCCGTATGCGAAAATGTTGCCCGGGTTTCTTCGTGGTTGTATTTCCCGTGAATAACTAAGGTGTGATCCTCTGTTCCCAGTTTCTCTGCCCTGTTCCAGACTTTTTCCACAAAGGGACAAGTTGTATTGTATTTCTCGGTAGAAACACCTCTGTCGTTTAGAATTTGTTCGATTTCCAGCGTAGTTCCAAAGGCAGGAATGATTACCACATCATTTGAGTTCAGTTCATCCCAGGAAATCAACTGTTTTCCGGAAGTATCCTGAATAAATTGAATTCCGTGCTGCGTCAAATCTTCATTCACCGTAGGATTGTGAATCATCTGACTCAACAGAAAGATTCGCTTTCCTTTATTTTCTTCTACCGCACGATAAGCAATCTCAATGGCATTCTCCACACCATAGCAAAAACCAAAGTGGCGGGCAATGTACAATTGAAGATTTCCGAAGTCCAGCAATGTTGCTGAAAAATCCTTTTTACGAGGATCCTGAGCTTTGCGGAATGCCTTTACTTTTGAAATAATCGGCGATCGAAAAAGGGACGGAATATCAAACTGTTTCATCTTCGAAACAAAGGTAAGGAATTGTTGAATAAGTATCGAGCATCTCTTTTCTCCCCCAGATAGCGAGGATTATACCAATTTGTTTTTAACAAAAGTCATGTATGAAAATACAGGTAATCATTTAAGTCAAAAAGAAGGTACAAGACTTTGAGATTAATTTAAATAAACGCTAAGGATTTCTAACACCATCCTCCAAATTTTCATACAAGCCATTAATAAACGGTTTTGTAAGAGAATTCTGGTGATTTTTCCACAGATGCGCAGATATTGGTGGCACTTACCAGTCGCCACAATTCAACCAGCGAGTCCGGTAGGCAAGCATTTATCTGTGAATCTGTGGGGATTTACAGACTGTTTTGAAGTTTCGTGCAAATAGCGCGGATTACGTCAATTTACTTTTAAGATAAAACGATCTTTTTCAGTACACAGTAATATCAAAATCTGCGCTATCCGTAAAATCTCCGGGAAACAAAAAGCCCCGATTCTGAATACAGAACCGGGGTTGAATCTAAGTTGAATTTTATTAACGTGTAAACAACATTTCTCTGAATTTCGGCAATGGCCACAATTCATCGTCTACCAATAACTCTAATTTATCTGCATGGTAACGGATTTCATCAAAATGAACTTTTACTTTATCGCAGTAAGCAATTGCTTTTTCTTCTGCATGTTCAATTTTGTTTGCTTCTTTTCGAGCCTGAAGCATGGTATCACAAGTCGCCTTCATTTTATTCAAATGCATCGAAATCTTAGTAACCAATTCGATTTGAGCAGCAGCAGCTTCTTTTCCTGCCTTTTCACCCAAAGCACTCATGATTCCCTGAATATTCGACAATAAGCGATTTTGGTACTCAAATACAGCAGGTAAAATGTGTGTCTGAACCAAATCTCCCATCAAACGCGCTTCAATTTGAATTTTCATGATGTAGCTATCGAATTCGATTTCCTGACGAGCTTCTAATTCACGTGGAGTCAATACGTTCATTTCATCGAATAACTTGATGAATTTCTTGTCTCCCCAAGCCTTCAATGCACGCGGAGTATCTTTAAAGTTATTCAAACCTCTTTTTTCAGCTTCCTTCACCCACTCGTCTCCATATCCGTTTCCTTCGAAACGAATTCTCTTGGATTCCTTGATCAGGATTTGAAGTTCTTTCAGAATTGCCTCATCTTTCGCCTCTCCTTTATCAATGCGAGCATCCACGCTCACTTTGAACAATTGCAGCTGTTTCGCCATGATGGTGTTCAATACAATCATTGCAGAAGCACAGTTTGCAGAAGATCCTACTGCGCGGAATTCGAATTTATTTCCTGTGAATGCAAACGGAGAAGTTCTATTTCTATCCGTATTATCCAACATGATCTGAGGAATTTTACCAATATTCAATTTCAACTCCGTTTTTTCTTCCGGAGACATTTTTCCAGCTTTTACGTTTTGCTCCAACTCATCCAGCATTCCGGACAATTGAGAACCGATAAACGTAGAGATAATTGCAGGAGGAGCTTCGTTTGCCCCCAAACGGTGATCGTTATTTGCCGATGCAATACAAGCACGCAACAAATCATCGTTATCATGAATTGCCTTAATCGTATTCACGAAGAAAGTCAGGAACTGTAAGTTTGTCTTAGGGTTTTTACCCGGTTGCAACAAGTTCACACCTGTATCAGTAGATAAGGACCAGTTATTATGTTTTCCGGATCCGTTTACACCTGCAAATGGTTTTTCGTGCAACAAAACACGGAAATCATGCTTACGTGCAATTTTTTCCAACAAATCCATCAATAACATATTGTGGTCGTTCGCCAGGTTACACTCTTCAAAAATCGGCGCACACTCGAATTGATTCGGAGCAACCTCATTGTGACGTGTCGTAACCGGAATTCCCAACAAAATTGCTTCTGTTTCAAACTCGCGCATGAAAGCAGTAACGCGTTCAGGAATAGAACCAAAATAATGATCCTCCAATTGTTGTCCTTTCGCAGGAGCATGACCGAATAATGCACGACCCGTCATCATCAGATCCGGACGGCAGTTGAACAAAGCCTGATCTACCAGGAAATATTCCTGTTCCCAACCAAGTGTTGCATTTACTTTTGTAACGTTCTTATCAAAATACTGGCACACCTCAACAGCTGCTTTATCCACTGCATGAAGCGCTTTCAATAAAGGCATCTTGTAATCCAATGATTCACCTGTATACGAAATCATAATGGTAGGAATACACAAGGTTTTCCCGATTACGAAAGCCGGTGATGAAGGATCCCAGGCGGTATAACCACGTGCTTCAAATGTATTTCTGATTCCACCATTCGGAAAAGAAGAAGCATCCGGCTCCTGTTGCACCAACAATTCGCCATCGAAACGCTCAATTGCACGACCTGGTCCTACCGGTTTAAAAAATGCATCGTGTTTTTCAGCGGTTGTTCCTGTTAAAGGCTGAAACCAGTGAGTATAATGTGTGGCACCTTTCGTCAAAGCCCAATCTTTCATTGCCGAAGCAACCTGATCGGCCATTTTACGATCCAAGCGAGTTCCATTTTGGATAGACTCCATCATAGATTTATATGCATCTGACGGAAGGTATTCACGCATTACTTCTGCATGAAATACATTTTTTCCAAATAAATCAGAAACTTTTCCATCGTAATCGATGTGTTTTGGTGTACGATTGAGTACATCCTGATACGCTTGTAACCTTTTTGTTGCCATAAATTCAAAATTTTCGACAAAGATATACTTTTTGAGGGGGTCATTCCAAAATTTTACACATTATTTTACTAACACCCCCTGTTAATTTCAATAATTCTTATCAAAACCCATTTTGTAAGTGAAAAATGAAGATTTCAGGAAAAATAGAATCAAGGTGTTTCAGTACAAATCAGGAAGTTGAATTATTGCATATTAACATTTTGTTAAATAAATCTGCCATTCTGAAAAATTTCATTTTTTTTAATTAACTTACTTTTTAATTGAAAAACTTGTGGAATGGGGTGGCTTGCTTTTTTTCAACGAAAGAATACAACTTCTGACGAACCGGGAAATGCCTTTCCGGCAGAAGACCATTTGGTAGTCATTCAATTCTTTTACGGAATTGAGGATCTATCCGAGTTACATGAATTGGAAGAACAACTTCAATCAAACATCACCGATACCGAGCTTGGAAGATATGAAGGTCATGATATCTCACTGGACTTTGGAGACGGTTATCTTTATTTCAACGGAAAGAACGCAGAACAATTATTTGAAGCCATCAAACCGATTTTGGAACAGCATTATTTCATGGACAAATCAATTGCCACTCTCAGATACGGAGCTTTTGAGAATCCGAATGCACAGGAAAGGGATTGTACCATCCGGTTTTCAAAATTGGCATCGACTTAAAAATATCGATTGCCACTAAGTGGAAAATCGTTGAAATCTCCTGCAATAACTATCTTTGACCTAAATTAAAATAATGAAGCCTATTCTCCTTACAATTGCTTTGTGCATTTCAGGATTTTCCTTTACTCAATCGAAACTGAAACTAATTGATGTCGACCAGACCAAATTCATTAAAGATATCATGGTCACAAAAACCGACACGGATGAAACAACGATTCTTTATTGGTTTTCGGACATCTATTGGGATATTTTTGCAGCAAAAGACCCGAAAACACTTACTCCGGAAATTGTAGCACAATTTAAGGAAACGTTGGGCAACAAAAGTGTGTTTGCGGTTGTTTCCGGAAAAATCAATCCTTACACCCAAAAATTCGATGCTAAAAGCGAGGAAGATCTCCGAAAAAGTTTCATTGTAAAGTTCAAAGGAAAAAGTTATAAAGCAATTCCTGATTCAAAACTCTCCGGTGAACTTAAAATGATCAGTGCCTCTCTCGGACAAATGTTTTCAAGAATGCTTGGCGATTTCGGTTCAGGACTGGCTTTATTTTATGTTGAGATCATTGATGAAGACGGTCAATCAGCCCTTAATCCCTACTCCAATGAAGAGTTTACATTTGGAGTAAGTTCGGTTCAACATACTTTCCATTTGCCTTTACCAAGTTTATTCATGGATTCCAAGTGTTCGAATGACGGAGAGTTGTTTCCTGCAAACTATGAGTTCTGTCCGTATCACGGTTCCAAATTGATCATTCAATAAAATACTGCAAGATCCCATTTCTTTCAAACTTTCTAGGCTCAAATTAAAAGGAATATTTACTTTTATGCTCTAAAAAGTAAATAGATGAAAAACACTGCTCTTACCCAAGTCCATGAGGCTTTGGGAGCCAAATTGGTTCCATTTGCGGGATTTAATATGCCGGTACAATATGAAGGCGTGAACGCAGAACACGAAACTGTTCGAAACGCTGTCGGAGTATTCGATGTTTCACATATGGGAGAGTTTTTGTTAAGCGGTCCTGATGCTTTGGATTTGATTCAGCGAGTAACAAGTAATGATGCTTCTGTTTTGACGATCGGTCGTGCACAATATTCTTGTCTCCCGAACGGAAAAGGCGGAATCGTTGATGATTTGATCGTTTACAAAATCAAGGAAGAAGAATATTTATTGGTTGTAAATGCTTCCAATATTGAAAAAGACTGGAATTGGATTTCTTCTCACAACACGAAAAATGTGTCGATGAGAAATCTTTCCGACGATTACTCATTATTAGCAATTCAAGGCCCGAAAGCTATTGAGGCAATGCAATCTTTAACAAACGTAGATTTATCTGCTATCAAATATTACCACTTCGAAGTTGGTCCTTTTGCAGGAATCGATCATGTGATCATTTCAGCAACCGGTTATACCGGATCAGGAGGTTTTGAAATCTACTGTAAAAACTCGGAAGTAAAACAAGTTTGGGATAAAGTATTCGAAGCAGGTGCTGCATTCGGTATTAAACCAATCGGTTTGGCTGCGCGTGATACTTTGCGTTTGGAAATGGGCTTCTGCTTGTACGGAAACGACATCGATGACACCACTTCTCCTTTGGAGGCAGGATTGGGATGGATCACCAAATTCACGAAAGATTTTACGGATTCTGAATTTTTGAAAGCTCAGAAAGAAGCCGGAGTTTCCCGTAAATTAATCGGTTTCGAAATGACCGAACGCGGAATTCCACGTCACGATTACCGTGTGTTAGATGCTGCCGGAAATGAGATCGGAAAAGTAACTTCCGGAACTCAGGGACCAAGCGTTAAGAAAGCAATCGGAATGGCTTATGTGAAAACAGAATTTGCCGCTCCTGACAGTGAAATCTATGTTGAGATCCGTGATAAGGGAGTTTTGGCAAAAGTGGTTAAAATGCCTTTTTATCAGAAGTAAGAGAACCTCCTTTCCCCCTTTGGAGGGGAACTAAGGGGAGAACAATGAGGTAATGATAATTAGTCATTGAAATTCTTCTTTAGAAACATACTCAAGTGGAATTGTTGCGGCAGTTCCACTTTTTTTGTGCTTGATTTTCTTTATTTTTGATAAACATGAAGCTTCCTGATTCAAGTAAGTTTCTGTCTGATTCGCACCATTCATTTAAACGGGATTCAAATGGAGTTTGCCGCAAGAATGAAACCATTAAACTGAGAATCGTAAAAAATCGCTAACCGGAAATGAGTAAAATTAATTGGACAGACGACAAATTATTATCCAGACTTATCCATAACAAGTCAGACAAATCACGCTGGGACAATATCACTATTTTAAGAAAACGACCCAGTGAAGAATTGTTTGGGAAATGTTTGGAATTCACCAAGTCAAACGACCCTAAAGTACGGATTATCGGGATTGATATTCTAGCACAACTAGGTTTGTCACCAAGACCATTTTTGAAAGAGACTTTACTCCTCTATTTTGATTTATTAACCAATGAAAAGGATCCCAAAGTATTGATGGCTTTACTTTATGCGATTGGACACAATAACGACAATCTGGATAAAGAACAAATCGAAAAGATATGTTCGTTTCGCAACAGCGACAATAAATTTATAAAAGAAGGCCTTGTTTCGGCCCTGGGATTTATTGACAATTCCCAAGCAATCAGTATTCTAATAAAACTATCGGACGACAAATCAAACCATATCAGAAATTGGGCAACCTTTTATATTGGACAAGGAGAAAGAAACACCAAAGATATACGGAACGCTTTATGGAAACGAATAGATGACAAGCATCAAGAAACAAAGTTGGAAGCAATTGTCGGATTGGCAAAACGAAAAGACACACGAGTGAACGAACTAATAAAGCGTGAACTTATGAATGATGAATTTGGAACCTTGCTTTTTGAAGCAATCATCACTAGTGAAAACCAAGAATTCCTGCCTTTACTTCAACAAAATCTAAATGCGATAAAAGAAGACCAAACAATAAAAATAAATCCCGAATGGGAAAAGGGTTTGAAAAATTGCATTGCTGAGCTGGAAAAACCAGGAAATTCAGGAACAGGGTAATACTCAGGATGACAGTTCCACTTTTTTTTGACTATTATTGAACACAATTGATTAACCAACAAAAATCTAAAAATGAAAATGTTATTTTTAACTCTGACAATAGGAACTGCTCTTTCTCTATCTTCCTGCGGACAACCTGCCAAAAAGATTGACGAAGGACGGATTCGTAAAAATGAATATACCAGTAGAGAAATCGGCTGGACAATTGAAATACCGGAAGGCTGGGAAGTTGCTAATTTAGAAAAAGCCAAGGAGTCTACTAAAAAGGGAGTGAAAGCCATCGAAGAAACAATCGATGCCAAAGTTGATTACAGCGGTCTCAAAAATCTCATCAGATTTCAGAAAAATCAGTTCAATATATTCCAATCAACTTCAGAGCCATTCAAACAGGAGTATGAAGGAGAATGGAAAGAAAACAACAATTCTTTAAAAACCATAATCTATTCCACTTTTGAAAATCAAGGAATAAAATCAGACTCGTCAGCTACAAGCATTGAGAAAATTGACGGCCTGGATTTTCATACCTATTCCTTCACTATTTATGATCCAAAAGGAAATATTATCCTTAAACAGATTATGTACAGCAGACTCATCAATGGGTTTGATTTCGGTGTAAACATCAACTACAACAATGAAAAAGACAAGAATGAAATGTTAAAAGCATTTAGAAAATCAAAGTTCAATCATAGAAATTAAAAAACCGGGATGTCCGGATTCCTCATTCTCTGATAATTTACAAATAGTAAAAATGGAGAAACCTGTCTTTTTCATGAAGCTTCATTTTTTTGAGTATCTGTGAAACCAAAAAAGCCGCTGATCCTTCGACCAGCGGCTTTTCTATTTCTTAGTTACAAGTAACGAAGTGACTGAAAGTCTACTTTGTTACTTCACCAATTTCATTTCATTAATCAAATTCGTTGCACCGTAGCACTTGTCTACCAACCAAAGCGTGTAACGGATATCCAAAGAGATCGTACGCTGAATGTTCGGTTCGAAATAGATGTCACCGGACATTGCTTCCCAGTTTCCGTCAAATGCAGTTCCGATCAATTCTCCGTTTGCATTGATAACCGGGGAACCTGAGTTACCTCCTGTGATATCGTTGTTTGAAAGGAAGTTTACAGGCAATTTCCCGTTTGAAGCATACTGACCGTAATCTTTTTTCTGCCACAATTCCTTGATACGCGGATCAACCACGAATTCAGGGTTTGTAGGGTCTTCTTTCTGCATCACACCATCCAATGTTGTGAAGTAGTCGTAATGAACTGCATCACGCGGATCGTAAGCCAATACATTTCCGTAAGTCAAACGCATCGTTGAGTTTGCATTCGGGTAGAATTTCTTATTCGGTTGCATTTCGCGAACTCCTTTTACAAAAGCACGGTTTGCAACTGTCAACTTCGCATTTGCGTTTTTGATCGCATCTTGCCCCATTGCAGCCTGATAAGCATTATCCAAATCCTTAATCAGGATGAATAATGGATCCTGGCTCATTTTCGTTGCATCAAAGTTTTTCATGAACTCTTCAAAACGCTCTTTCGATGCGAATACAGAGTTTGCTTTCACACGGCTCATGAATGCAGCAACACCGTCTACACCAAGCGATTTTGTGATTCCAACCTGTTGGTTCATCGGAACATCACGGATGTACATTTTCAATACTTCCTCCAATGTTTCCAATTCGATATCCATGGAACGCTCTGCATAAATTTCTGCTGCAGTTTCTTTCGCTGCACCCAAAATCATGTTGTAACGCTCTTCGTTTCCTGCATTTTTAGCATCCAAAGCCAATTTATACAAGTAAACAACAGAGTTGATGTCTACCTGACGAACGAATTCACCCTGATATACTTTAATATAAATAATGTCATTTGTAGCCTTAAATGCAGCATCGATATCCGAAAGAACATTGTTGTATTCTTCTTTACCTGCAGCATATTTCGTAAACTCCTCTTCTACTTTACGCTTTTTGTCAGTTACGTTGTTTGCTTTCAATTGAGCTGTCTGACCGATAAAGTATTTCCAGTAGTTTGCAACCTGAGCATACTTGGATGAATAATGCAAACGAACCGCAACATCTTTATCCATGTATTTTTTCATGATTTCCAATTTCTTCGCACGGATATCAACGATTTTAGGCTGCTCCAAAGAAATTGCCTGATCTACACCGTAAGAAGTCAGGTAACGATTCGTTCTTCCGGGGAATCCCATAATCATCGCGTAATCTCCTTGTTTCACACCTTTCAAAGAAATAGGTAATGAATGCTTAGGTTTCAACGGAACATTTGAATCACTGAAATCAGCTGGTTTGTTATCTGATCCTGCGTAAACACGGAACATAGAGAAATCTGCCGTATGACGAGGCCATTCCCAGTTGTCAGAGTCTCCCCCGAATTTTCCTGCAGATTGAGGAGGCGTTCCTACCAAACGTACATCTTTGAATGTTTCTTTCACGAACAAATAGAATTCGTTTCCGTCGTAAAAATCACGTACAAATGCTTCGTAATGCGTTCCTGCAACAGCATCTTTCACCAAAATGTCTGTTACTTCTTTGATTTTCTTAGCACGCTCTTCAGCAGTCATTTTCGGATTCAATTCTTTCGCAACCTGCGCTGTCACATCTTCCATACGAATCATGAACGTAGCCGTCAATCCTTTTACAGCAATTTCTTCTTTGAAATTCTTTGCCCAAAAACCGTTATCCAGGTAATTGTGCTCAGGAGTTGAAGCACCTGCAATCGCATCGTAACCACAGTGGTGATTTGTCAAAATCAATCCCTGATTGGAAATGATCTCACCTGTACAAAAACCACCGAAAGAGATTACTGCATCTTTTAATGACGATTTGTTAATGGAGTAGATTTGCTCTTGCGTTAACTTCAGACCATGCTTTTTCATGTCCTCGTAGTTTCTTCCAATCAAAAAGGGAAGCCACATTCCTTCATCTGCACGAGCAATGTTCCCCATCGAATAGGTCAACAAGACTAATGCGAGTACTATTTTTTTCATTCTTTAGATTTTATTTAAAAGAGCGCTAAAGGTAACAACTTTTTAACGCGAATGATTGACCGTTTGTGTATTATTTGAAAGGTAAAATGTAAAAACGAGAAGTAAAAAAGAAAAAAGGTGATCTCGACTCTGCTCAACCACCTTTCTTTTTAACCTTTACCTTCTAACTTTTTACTTAACGATGATTTCATCCAGAAACAACCAGGTTTGATTTCCTTTTCCTAAATGCCAATCCGGGCACGGACCGTAGTTTTCAACCGTAAAGCGGATAAACTTACAGGAAGTCGGAGCGATTTCAAGAGTAATCTCTCCCGTTTTCGGCGTTTCACCTTCTTTGATTGTAATTCCGGCTGCTTTACCCAATTTCTTAAAGTTCACACCGTCTTCCGAAATTTCAACGGCAATACTTTTCGGAGGGAAGATCCACGATTTCTGATCCACTAAGTAGGAAACCTGAATCGTAGAAACTTCTTTTGTCTCATTCAATTCAATGACACCTTCTACATTCTTTCCGTTGAATCCCTGCCATTCTGTTCCTCTGTATTCATCCGTTCCTTCCTGACCGTCAACCAAAGCCTGTGAACCGCCGCCCGCATACTGATTCGCATATTCGGTAGACAAGGTGATTTTTTTGTCTTTGATGTATTTTACGAACTCCGATCTGACAACTTTGCTCTCAGCTCCGTCTTCGCGAACAACTTTCGCATAAACCGTTGTCGTTTCGTTCAGAATTATATTCTTTCCTCCCTGTTTATAAAAAGGCTGGAATTTCTCTCCGTCCAGGCTGTAATAGATCTTTCCTTTTTCAAAGAACAACACATCCATTCCAACTTCTATCTGTGTTTCAAACGTGGTTTGATTGGTCGTGAAAAACGGCACAGGAACAAATCCCGGACTCACTTCATGACGCAGATCCAATTCGTAGTTCGCAATTTGCTTATTGGGTTTCGCACCCATTTCAATTTCCAGAACACCTCCATTCACAATCATTTCATGCGTAATGAATAATTTCTGATATGCAGCACCATTCCAGGTAATGGATTGAACATACTTATTTTCCGGAGTATTGTTCACCACACTGATTTCAAAATTTGCTTTCTCCCCGAAAATCGTGACATAATTCATCAACGGACGGCCAATGGCATAAGTCGGGCTTCCCGGAGCAACCGGATAAAAGCCCATTGCACTCAACACATACCAGGCCGACATTTGTCCGCAATCTTCATTTCCTGAAAGTCCGTCCGGTTCGTTGGTATAAAATGTTTTGAGGATCGTGTCGATGAAAAACTGTGTTTTCTCAGGCGCACCACAATAATTATAGGTGTAAGCCATGTGATGCGACGGTTCGTTTCCGTGAGCATATTGTCCGATCAATCCCGTGATATCCGCTTGTTCGCGGCCCGACATGGAAGACGACCCCAGAAACATCGTGTCTAAGAAATTGACCATTCCTTCATTTCCTCCGTGCATATCGATCAAGGCCTGAATATGCTGCGGAGCTGCTAATGAATATTGCCAGCCGTTTGCTTCCGTAAAATGATGATTGACTTCATTTGGTCTGAAAAAGGGAAGAAAAACGCCTTCTTTGCGCGGTTGGAAAAAGCGGGTTTCGGGATGCATCAGATTCATCCAGTTTGCAGATCTGATCTGATACTTTTTTGCGATATCTGTTTTCCCCAATTTCTCGGCAAATCTGGAAATACACCAGTCATCATAAGCATACTCCAGGGTTTTGGAAACGGATTCCGCCTCTGCATTTGCTGAAATAAAACCAATTTCTCCGTATTGCTTTTTGCCCAAATGATCTGCTGTACTTGAGGCGATCATTGCTTCCAGTAATCCTTCCGGGTTATCTAAAGGAATTCCTTTCAAATAAGCATCCGTAATCACCGATACAGAATGGTATCCGATCATACAATTGGTTTCGTTATTGGAAAGCGTCCAAACGGGAAGTAAACCTGTGTTTTTATATTGCTGGTAAAATGACTCTACAAATGAAGGCACTTTCTTCGGCTGCGTGATGGTATAAAGCGGATTTGCCCCGCGGTAAGTATCCCATAAGGAAAAAACAGAATACAACGGAGTTTCCGACTGCATGATTTCATTCTTGAAATTTCTGTACTTCCCGTCTGCATCTGACCAAAGCGACGGATGGACATAGCTGTGATAAAGTGCCGTGTAGAAGTTTGTCAATACCGTTCTATCAGAAGATTCTACCTGAATTTTCTTCAATTCCGTGTTCCAGGCAACCTGTGCTCTTGAACGGATCAAATCGAAATCAAAGGTATTTAGTTCTGCTTTCAGATTCGAAACAGCTCCTGCTTCACTGGTTCCGGAAATTCCTACGCGAACGGAAATCTCTTTCACACCATCGGGAAATTCCATCACAAACAGGTAATTCCCGTTCTTCTCATCCTGAATCCATTTCGTTTTCTTGAAAGGAATCGATGTTTCCAAACTGAAATACAAATGCTGGTTCGTTGCCCAGGCTTCGGAAACACGTTTTCCGGTAACCGAATTTGCGCCGGTTTTGGTTGCAGAAACGTCCAGCACACGATCTCTGTATCCCAAATCAATAATAATGTATCGTTTTCCTTTTACTTCCGAAAACTGGTATCTGTGCAGTGCACAGCGAAGCGTTGCCGTTAAATCAGCAGTTATTCCATTCTCCAGTTCCACATGATAATATCCGGGAAGGGCTTTTTCTTTCGAATGACTGAATGCTGATCCGAAACCGGAAGCTTTTTTATATCCGGGAACAGTATTTAATTGTCCCTGCTGCGGAACCAACAACACATCCGCGTAATCAGGAACTCCCGTACCGCTTAAATGTGTGTGACTGAATCCGTAAATAACCGAATCTGAATAATGATAACCACCGCATCCGTCCCAGCCTTCATAACGTGTATCGGGTCCCACTTGTACCATTCCAAACGGAAGAACCGGTCCGGGAAAAGTGTGTCCGTGGCCGCCTGTTCCTACAAACGGATTGACATATTGAGTTGGATCTATATTCTTTTTTGCCGACTTGTTTTGAGTGATTTTTTCTCTGGCCAGGTCTGAATTCTGCTTCAATTCCTGAATTTGGGATGTTGCAGAAAATGACGTCAGTAGAATTGATAAAGCGATAGTTCTTTTCATATTCTATTTTTTTATTGCATTCCAGAACATGGAAGCTGCAGTACCTAAAACAGCAGCGTTCATATCGTGCAAAGCGGAATTTCGGATTTCAATGTGTCCTTTGTAGATCTGAAGAAGATTTTCTTCCATGTATTTTTTCACTTTCTCAGAGAAATAAGCTCCGCTCTGAGCCAATCCCCCAAACAAGACGTAAGCTTTCGGATTTGAAAAAGCAGCAAAATCAGCTAAGGCAATTCCAAGCATTTCAGCTGTGTAATCAACAATTTCGCAGGCAAAGTCGTCTCCGGAGGAAGCTGCTTCAAACACTTTTTTCGCCGTTATGTTCGACAAATCTCTCAAACTGGAGTTTTCTCTGTGCGGACTTTCCAATTCCTCTACACTTCTCACAACACCTGTACTCGAAACATAAGTTTCCAGACAGCCGTTTCTTCCACAGCCACATGAACGTCCGTTATGAACAACCCGAATGTGGCCGTATTCTCCTGCAAAACCTTGCGACCCGACAATCAATTCTCCGTTGATGAAAATTCCGGATCCAAGCCCGGTTCCAAGTGTCACCAATACAAAATCATTCAGATCTTTTGCATTTCCGAATAAATGCTCACCTATTGCGGCGGCATTTGCGTCATTCGCCAATAAAGTTGGCCGGTGAAATTTTTGTTCAAACAATTCTGCAATCGGAACAACACCTTTCCATTTCAGGTTCGGTGCAAATTCGATATTTCCGGTAAAAGCATTTCCATTCGGAGCTCCAACTCCCAATCCCAGCAAATTATCCAAAAAACCTTTGTCTTTTACATCCTGATAAATTTTGTCAACCAACTCTTCCGGATCCAAATAATCGTTCGTAGTAATTGACTCCTCAAAAAGAACTTCTCCTTTTCGGTTTACCAAGCCATAAGCAGTATTGGTTCCACCGATATCTATTCCAAGTGCAACATGTTCAATCATGCGGTAAAATTGCTATTTTTTTTTCGAGTATTAAAGTTTAGTAAACAGATTTAGTAATTTATCTTCATTTTACCTTCACATTCCATTCCTTTAGAAAAGAATCCACGAAATTTTCCATCAATTCATGTCTTTCCAAACCGATTTTTTGTGCGGTCGGTGTCGTCAGGCGATCTTTCAACAAAAGTAACTTCTCGTAGAAGTGGTTCAATGTGTGTGATTTATCAGAAGAATAGGCTTCGAAGCTCGTGTGCAGCGACGGACCTAAATCCGGTTCATACAATGATCTGTCACGTTTTCCGCCAAAATGAAACGCCCGGGCAATTCCGATCGCTCCGATTGCATCCAAACGGTCTGCGTCACGGACAATTGTCAATTCAATACTTCCCGCTTCATCTTCCACTCCCGCTCCTTTAAAGGAAACCAAATCCACAATCGAACAAACCTGATCAATCAATTCGGGATCAGCATCCAATGAAGTTAAAATCTCGCGGGAAACTCTTCCACAGTCATTTTTTATTCCGCCATTCAATTTATGGTCGGAAATATCGTGCAGCAAAGCCGCCGCCTGTACAACCAACAAATCTCCTCCTTCTTTCTCCTGAATAAATTCCGACAGTTTCAAAACGCGTTCGATGTGATACCAATCGTGATCTGCGCTTTCACTTCTGAATTTCTCTTCTACAATCTCTTTTAACTTGTTAATTATCATCTTTTTTTGCAATTCTTAAATATTATGTTTGCATAATTAATTTCTAACTTCTAAATTGCGAAAAATCTTAATAACTATTAACTTATGAAAAAATTAATTTTACCCGTAATTGCTGTTCTTTCTCTCGGTACAGCGTCAGCACAATTTAATTTAGGCGTTTCTGTAGGGTATGGTCTTGGATCTCCGGGACACGTTCTTGGTACAAATACAAATTTGACCGGAACTTACAGCGAGAAAAATATTTATGGTACTCTTGGAGGTGGAGTTCTTGCAAACGTAACTCCGGGCTATATGTTTGGTGAGCATTTCGGAATTGAATTAGGTTTAAACGGGTTCTTCGGGTCTAAAACAATGGTAGAAGAAACGACTGCTCCGACTGGAAAATATGAACATACACAGCGTTCAACGCAATTCAGAATTACACCTGCAGTTATTGTAAAATCAGGAGGTGAAAAGGTTTCTGTTTACACACGTGCCGGATTGGTATTGCCATTGATCGGATCTGTTAAATCAGAAATTGACAACCAAACAAATCCTCTTTCACCTACAATGGTTGAATTAACAACTTCCGGAAAAGTAGCTTTAGGATATACCGGAGCTCTTGGTTTGAACGTTCACTTCGGAACCAAATTCGGATTCTTTGCGGAAATTGGTGCTACAAGCTTACGCGTTAAATCAAAAGAAACAGAAATTAAAAAATACACTATCAACGGAAATGATGCCATGGGAGCGATGACAACCTCTGACAAGCAAACGACTTACGTAGATGAATTAACAAGTTCTTCGAATAATACTTCAACAAACCCTCTGGGGTTTGATAATTCAAAAGCGACAGAAGAATTACGTCAGATTGCAAACTTCAGCAACTTCTTTGTTCAGGTAGGAATTAAATTTTCTTTCGGAGATTAATCTGCAACGAATCAAATTATTATTGGCTGAGGCAAGGTAGAAATATCTTGCCTCTTTTTATTTGCAGATTCTGAAGCTTTTACTATCTTTGCACCCTGTTTATTCGTTAAGCAGAAGTTAATATTCATTTTTAATCGAGGTTTCGCACCTCAAACAATTAACATTATGGCAACACGTATTCGTTTGCAAAGACACGGTAAAAAAGGAAAAGCAATTTTCCACGTAGTAGTAGCTGATTCCCGCGCTAAGCGTGATGGTAAATTCATCGAGAAATTAGGAATTTACAATCCAAACACGAATCCTGCAACAATTGACATCAACTTTGAATCAACTTTGAAATGGGTTGGTACAGGAGCTGAAATGTCTGATACTGCACGTGCAATTCTTTCTTACAAAGGAGTTTTATACAAAAACCACTTGTTGAAAGGAATCACAAAAGGAGCTTTGACTGCAGAACAAGTAGAAGCAAAATTTGCTGCTTGGGAAGCTGATAAAGCATCTAAAATCCAAGGTAAAATTGAAGGTCTTGGGAAAGACGCTGTAGCTGACAAAGCTGCTCGTTTGAAAGCTGAAGCTGAAGCTAACGAAGCAAAAGCGAAAGCAATTGAAGCTAAAAACACGCCTGCTGTTGAAGAGGCTCCTGCAGTTGAAGAAACTGAGGCTGCAACAGAAGAAGCTGCTGAAGAAACAACTGAAGCTCCTGCAGAGGATGCTCCGGCTGCAGAAGGAGAAGCTGAGGCTTAATTATTTAAAAGTTGATCAATGCAACATTCTGATTGCTTTCAACTTGGTTATATTGCGAAACTTCACGGATACAAAGGTGAAGTTTCGCTTTTTTTAGACGTAACCAATCCGGAAGATTACCGCACACTTGATGCTTTTTTCATCGACATTAACGGACAGTTAACGCCTTTCTTTGTCAAATCTTTCATCTTGAAAAATAAAGGATTTGCAGCAGTAAAACTTGAAGGTGTTGACTCTGAAAATGACGCGAAGATTATTCTCCGCAAAAGCTGTTACCTTCCCCTATCCATTCTTCCCGAATTAGACGATAAACATTTTTACGACCATGAAATCATTGGTTTTAAATTGATTGATACACGTTATGGGGAAACCGGAATTATTGAACAGGTTGTCGACAACAGTGTTAATCCGCTGATTGTAGCAATCAATGGTGAAAAAGAAATCCTGATTCCGTTCATTGATGGCCTTATTCAAAAGGTAGACCGTAAATCCAAGACATTACATATTACATCTCCGGAAGGATTGATTGAAATGTACATGGGAGAATGAGTGTTTTTCAATTCAAACACTTTCAAATCCAACAAAACCATGCAGCCCTCAAAGTAGGAACCGATTCTATGATTCTCGGTTCTCTCTGCTATTGGGATGCTCCCAAAAGGCTTTTAGATATCGGAACCGGAACCGGCGTTTTAGCACTGATGTCAGCTCAGCGTTTTCCATTCGAGGAAATCATCGGATTGGAAATCTCGGAAGAAGCTTTCACGGATGCAGTAGAAAATGCCAAAAATTCGCCTTTTCAAAGCGCTATTTCCATTTTTAATCAAGCTGTTCAGGATTATCAGACGGAACTTCCCTTTGATGCCATCATCAGCAATCCTCCTTTCTTTGAGAACAGCTCTAAAAATTCGGATGAGCACAAATCATTAGCCAGACACACCGACAGCCTTAGCTTCGATGAACTTCTGAATTCGATTCTAAACTTTCTCTCTCCAGATGGAAAAGCCTGGATAATCATTCCTTTTGAAGCTTCCGAATCATTCATGCAACTTGCTGATCAGAAAAACTTATTCCCAGCCGATTTTATTACCATTTTCGGTAAACCCAACAAGCATACGCGAGCAGTTATCTCTTTGCAAAAAAAGCAGGTAGAGACTAAAAAATCTTCTCTTTGTATTCGCGATGAACAAGGGAAATATACTCAGGAGTATAAAGAACTCACCCGAGATTTTCACGACCGGGTTTTAGATTAAACCAGCTATTTCTTCCTGAATTTCGACGCCATTGTGCTCGTTATACCAATTCTGCAGTCGGATCTTCACTTCTTCAAAAGGTGCTTTGCTTGTATGCATTTCCTGATAAAGGGTCTGACATTCCACAGGTCTTGGACCCCAGCTTGCCAAATCTTCACCGTTTGAATTCCGTATGATCAATTTCGGGATTGATTTTCCTCCGTTGGTCAGGTAGTTCTGAATACGATGCGGCTCGGCATCACGTAACTCCAAATCCAGTTGAATTAATGGATTCAGATCCGCCATCATTTTGATAAATGGTACGATATGCGCAGCATCTCCACACCAGGGTTCGGTGATTAGAATCCAGCTTTGCGGCTCCTGAATATTTTTGATTTTCTCTTGAATCTGAGGCAGAATCTCACCCTTTTTCAACCATCGGTTCATCCGCGACCAATTCAGCTTGGTATAGTTGAAATAATCCGGATTGTCGTAAGGTGTTTCTGGTTTCGGTGAGTTTAAAATTTGTTCGAAAAGTTCTAAATAAGTTTGAAAAGTCATGACCTGTAATTTGATCATCAAAGGTAGCTCCAATTCTTTTCGGAGATCCTCAAAAAACGATAAAATATTTTTTGAATGATGACTTAGGATTGCAAGAGTTGAAATGTCATTTCCCCATTTCCCAATATTGGGACATCCCAGTATTTTCAGGCAATCAGTTTCCTGTTTTCACATCATAGATCAATTCAGAAATGTTTTCCTCCTTGAAATAAGTCTGAGCAATTTCCTGCAATTCCTCACTCGTCAACTTATCAATGCTGGCATACATTTCCTGAATCGTATCAATTTGATTGAACAAAAGCAATGATTTCCCCAAGCCCTGCATCAATCCCAGGTTGGAATCGAGAGACAGTGCAATGTGTCCTTTCAACTGCTCTTTTGCCTGCTGCAATTGTTTCGAAGTGAGTGGAATGTCACGCAGCTTCTTCAATTCGGCGTAAATGATCTTAATAGTCTTGGAAAGATACTTTTGATCCGTTCCGAAGTAAATGGACCAATAGCCCAAGTCCGGATACGGCGAATACTGCGCTTCAATATTATAGGTATATCCGTACTTTTCACGAACAGACAAGATCAATCTGGAATTCATCGCCGGTCCGCCAAGTACATTCGTCAACATGGTCATTCCTCTTCGGTGATCGCTGTTGTAACCGGGAGCAATTCCCCCAATAATTGCGTGAGCCTGGTAATTTCCTTCTTCTACGCGCTTTTTAATCGGTTGATAGGCATCAAAAGGTCTAGGAATCGCTTTTGTTTTTCCGCTCGACATGGAATGAAAATGCTTTTCCAGACATTTTACAAGTGTATTCAGCGGAATGTCTCCCACAAAAGAAAGCACCGTGTTCTCCGTAAAGAAGAACTTATCGACATACCTTTTCAAGGATTCTCTTCCAAAAGACTGCACCGATTCGGGAGTTCCCAAAATGTTATTTCCCAAAGGATGATCCGGGAAGATCAACGCTTCGTAATCATCAAAAATTTTATCACTTGGATTGTCGAGATAGGAATTCAATTCATCCAGAACGATTTCCTTTTCTTTCTGAATTTCCTTCTCGGGAAAGTTGCTGTTGATGGCAATATCGGAAAGCAATTCTGCCGCCCGGTTCAGATGTGATTTCACAAAAGAAGCATACAAACAAATTTCCTCTTTTGTGGTATAAGCGTTCAACTCTCCCCCAACAGAATCTAATCTGGAGAGAATGTGAAATGCTTTTCTTTTCTCCGTTCCCTTAAAAATGCTGTGTTCCAGGAAATGAGCAAGACCAATCTCGTGATCTTCTTCAAATCGGGAACCTGCAAGAACAGTAACCCCCAAATGTGCAACCGGTGAATTTGCATGCAAATAAACCAGCCTTAACCCATTGGAAAGGGTATAAATATGAGGTAATAATTCTATCATTCGTTAAGGATTCTTGCGGTACAAAGCCCAAGAATTGTCGGATTTCAAGTTAAAAACGATTCGGTCGTGCAATCTGGAAGATCTTCCCTGCCAAAATTCCACATTCAAAGGTTTAATAATGTAACCACCCCAATGATCCGGCCGCGGCACAAAATCAGGGAATTTTTCGGAATACTCCGCAACGCGGTTTTCCAGATCTTCTCTGGAAAGAAGCACTTCACTTTGATGAGAAGCCCAGGCTCCCAATTTGCTTCCTCTGGGTCTTGATTCGAAATAAGCATCGCTCATTTCAGCAGGAACTTTCTCCGCTAATCCTGAAATGCTGATTTGTCGTTCCATTTCCGGCCAATACAGCAAAGCATGAACCTTCGGATTTGCTTCAATGGCTTTTCCCTTATCGCTTAGATAGTTGGTATAAAAAACAATCCCTTCTTCCAGTAATTCTTTCCAGTAAACCACACGTGCTCTCGGAAATCCATCCAAGCCAATCGTTGACACCGTCATCGCATTCGGCTCTGTAGTCGGTTTTTCAATCGCTTCTCTCAACCATCTGGATAAAAGCGCAAAAGGTTCATCTCCGAAATGATCTTCCAGTTTCCCCTGGTCAAATTGGTGATGGTCGTTCCGAATCACTTTCAAAAAGTCATCCATTTCTTATTCCTCTTCTCCGAATTGGTCATCAATCACTGAATCTTCGTCGTCACCTTCGAACTCATCTACATCAGATCCGGGAGCCGAAAACACCGTTTTTGTTCCCATCGCATGTTCAGCAACTTCTGCTTTTACTTGTTTTTCGAAATCAACAGCTACGCGGTCTTCAGATTCATCTCCAAAAGGGAAAACATCTACGATCGGTGAAATGATAATGGAAGGAATCACGTAATCGATCATCATTCCGCCCAAACTTTCTTTCAAACGTTCAAATGCATCTTTCACGGAATGAGCAGTTACGATAAAGTTTTGAGAGACTTTTTTAGCCTTCGCACCTTCTTCTCCGCCATCACCTCCGGCTTCGTAAGTGATTTTACATTTATACCAAACGTCTGCATCCTCATAATGGAAAATATCGTGGAAATCAGTACGTGTAATTCCCGTAACGACAAATTCCCCACGGATCAAACTTCCCAATTCTTCGTAGATTCTTGCTTCAGCATCCGTAAAAGTCATTGCTGCAACCAAATACGGTTCCGAAACGCGTTTGAAAGTACCATCTTCCAACTGCTTTGTATATTTAACCTTAACGGTAAACCAACTGTTCATTTAATCAAAATTTTAGAGAAACAAAAATACTCAATTCGCAATTACGAATTGAGTGAAAGTTAAAATTGAAAAGTTAAAATTGAAAGAAAAGTGACTCATCGATCGGAATGCCCAATTTTTGTTTCTCACTTTTCACTTTTACCTTCTCACTTTTATATTAATCCCGGTAGATTTGTCCGTTATACAAAACCATTACAGCGCGATTCGGCAAGGTCACCATCACACCATGTCCGTTAATAATGAATTCTGTATTGTTGATGGTTGTGATTTCCTTATAAGCTCCGCCAACTGAAGCCCCTACTCCACCCATCAGCGTTCTGAAGGCAACTACATCATTTTTCATCTGCCATTCTTTCACTACGAAATTTGCCAGGTTTTTCTTTTCACCTTTGAAATACTGATACGTTGTATTGGCATCTCCCCAAACAACCAGATCATCTTTCGCATCCCAGAATTGAGCAAAAGAACTTAGTGTTTCATATTTCCCTTTTCCGTAGAATTTCAAATTTCCCTGAAGATCTTCGTAAGCAATAAAACCTCTTCCCGCCTTGACTTTGGGTACGCGGAAGTCTTCTACATCCAGAAATTCCCCGTCCTGAAAAACAGCGAAGGTTCTTGTTTGCGGATCGTTGAATGCTAAAATATCCGTACCTGCAAAAAACTCAAAAGGAGTTCCGTTGTAAGTTCCCAAATCGTAGGTCTGGCCTTTGTAAAACACTTTGTAAACATCACCGTTATCTTTAAACACCAAAATATTATCTCCCTGCACAACCGGCTCCGGAAGTTCGGTGGTACTTTGCACCAATGTGGAAATTTTTCCCTGATACACGACATTCAACGAATTATAGCGTCTATCCTGAAAAGTGATCAAGGAATCCGTAACCCAATAATTCGCTCCAAAAGATGTTAAATTATGTGGTTTTCCATTTTCGTAATAGAAAAGCAGCTGACCGATATTCCAGGCAGCCATGTGATCCGAAATTTTAAACGTTGCCGGCTGATTGGTCATTACTCTGGAAAATGTTCCGTCGTAAACTTTAAAATCGCGCTGATTGTTGTAATAAGCAATCACCTCATCGCCGTGAGCCAGACCGGTTACAGCCTGATGATCAACCTGATTGAAGTAACCATCTTTAAACGAACGGAAAAAATTGTTGTAGTCCATATAGGCAAAAACGGTCTGTTTTTGTGCGAAGAGACCGGTTGAAAAAAGCAAAAAGCCGAAAGTCAATAATTTCATAATCCCGAAAATAGCAAAAACCATGCTATTAATTACGAAATCCGGCTTGTAGCTTGCGGCTAAAATTTGTTAAGGCTGGTATTTCTAGGAATCACGGGAATCGCGTACGTAATTAATATAGCTATTTTTTTTGACTCCACCCTTCTAGGGTTATAAACCCTAGAACAAAATTTTAGTGGCATCATTCGTAATTAATCCATACAAACCGTTTGTCCATAATATGATCCGAAATTCATCTAAATGATCCCAAAAGCAATTTTGTTTTTATTTTCGTACAAACAAGTCGAAAAATTCAACATGAAAAAAAGTCTTTTTACAGCATTGTTGCTTTCTTCTTCGATCTATAGTTTCTCCCAGGAGAAGGTAAAATATATCGAATATGATTTAGCAAACGGAATGCATGTTATTTTACATGAAGAGCACGCTACACCGATTGTAGCTGTTTCTGTTATGTATCACGTAGGTTCTAAAAACGAAAATCCTTCCCGAACTGGATTCGCTCACTTCTTCGAACATTTATTGTTTGAAGGTTCTACAAACATCAAACGCGGAGAATATTCCGAATTGGTTGAGAAAAACGGAGGTGCGTTGAATGCAAACACCAGTCAGGACAGAACTTATTACTATGAAATCCTTCCTTCCAATCAATTGGAACTTGGTTTATGGTTAGAAAGTGAGCGTTTGCTGCATGCAAAAGTGGATCAAACAGGTGTTGAAACACAGCGTGAAGTTGTAAAAGAAGAAAAAAGACAGCGTGTTGACAACCAACCGTATGCTACTTTCATGGAGAACCTGTTCAAGATGGCTTACAAAAACCATCCTTACCGTTGGGTTCCGATCGGAAGTATGGAAGATTTGAATGCTGCACAGGAAATCGATTATGTGAATTTCTATCACACATTCTATGTTCCTTCCAATGCAGTTCTTTCTATTGCCGGAGATATCAATATCGAGCAAACTAAAAAGTGGATTGACAAATATTTTGCCTCCGTTCCTAAAGGACAGGCGATTAATCTTTTCCGCGATTTCGAAAACCTTTCCGATGCAGATTTCAAAACAAAATACGGAGTTGAGAAAAAAGCATTTGACGCTAAAAACTTCAATAACCCGACGGATGCAAAAGCAAAAGAATTGTTGAAGAAATATGCTGCAATGTCTTGCGATATTCCTCGTCCGAATCCGGCATTTGAACCGATTTCAGGAGTGCAAAGAGAAACTGTTTACGACAACATTCAATTGCCTGCTGTATTTATGGGATACAAATTCCCGAAAGAAACAGACAAAGATTTCGCTGCTATCGAATTTTTGAACGCAGTTTTATCAGGAAGTAATTCTTCCCGTATGAACAAAGAGATCGTAGAGAAAAAACAACAAGCTGTTGCTGCTTTCTCTTTCGCGTTCAACATGGAAGATCCAGGATTGGGAATCGTTGCTGCAATCGCTGCGAACGGTACTTCAGTTGACGATTTGGAAAAATCATTGGATGCTGAGATCAAAGCTATTCAGGACAATTTAATTTCCGAAGAAGAATTTCAAGCGGTTCGAAATCAATTTGAGAACCAAATCGTAAGTTCCAATTCAACTGTAGCCGGAATTGCTGAAAACCTGGCACAAAACAGAATGTATTTCGGAAGCACGGAGTTGATCAATAAGCAAATGGAAATCTACATGAGCATTACTCGTGAGGATATCCAACGTGTTGCGAAAAAATACCTGACTCAGGACAATCGCATCATTTTACATTATTTACCAAAGGCAAACTAACAGAATAAGATCATGAAAAAGTTAATTACACTTGTTGCTTTAGCGGCATTTACAGGGGTTTACGGACAAATTGATCGTTCTGTAAGACCTGCTGCAGCTGCAGCCCCAACCATTAACATTAAAAACTCTGAGGTTTTCAAACTGAGCAACGGAATCACTGTTATTCTTTCTGAAAATCACAAACTTCCACGCGTTTCTTTCTCACTTACAATGGGAGCTTCACCAATGATTGAAGGTTCTAAAGCGGGAACAAATAACCTGATGGGACAATTGCTTACTTCCGGAACAACGAAGCGTTCAAAAGACGTATTGGATAAGGAAGTAGACAACATGGGCGCTTCTTTAAACGCTGACGGAAGTTCTATTTACTTCTCTTGTTTAACAAAACACATTGAAACAGGATTGGATATCATGCAGGATGTTGCGATGAATCCGGCTTTCCCTCAAGGTGAATTTGAGCGTATCAAAAAACAAAACGAATCCAGCTTGTTGTCTGCGAAATCAGATCCGAACACAATGGCTTCAAACGCTGAAATGAAGATCGATTTCCCGAATCACCCGCGCGGTGGTGTCATGGACGAAGCTTCTTTGGCTGCAATTACCTTGAATGATGTTCAGGACAACTACAAGAAAATATTCACTCCAAACGGAGCGTATTTGGTAATTGTTGGTGATATCACAAAAGACAATGCGGTGAAATTGGCTGAGAAGTACTTCGGAACATGGAAAGGCGGAGCTGTTTACAAGGAAGATTTCGGAAGCGGATTGAAAGCAAAAGGAAACCGTGTGATCTTCGTAAACAAACCGGGAGCAGTTCAATCTGTTATTTCCATTACGTTCCCGATCGAAATGAAACCTGGAGCAAATGATCAGATCGCTTTGAATGTTATGAACAGTATCCTTGGTGGTGGTTCATTCGGTGCTCGTTTGATGCAGAACCTGCGTGAAGATAAGGCGTACACTTACGGATGTTATTCCGACTTCGAAGTTACAAGAGACGGAAGCTGGTTCGGAACATCCGGAAGCTTCAGAAATGATGTAACAGATTCTGCGATCACTCAAATCCTGAACGAAATTGCTAAAATCAGCGACAGCTATGTAACAGATGACGAATTGAACCTGGCAAAATCAGCAATGGCTGGTGGATTTGCACGTTCATTGGAAAGACCGCAAACAATTGCTCGTTTCGCTTTGAACATCATCCGCGAAAACCTGCCTGCAGATTACTACCAAACATACTTGAAGCGTTTGGAAGCTATTTCTAAAGACGATGTATTGACTGTTGCTCAGAAGTACTTCAAAAACGGATTCAACATCGTAGTAGTTGGTAACGAAGATATCTTGCCAAAATTAAAGGCTTTCGACAGCGACGGAGTGATTGAAAAATTAGATCCATTCGGAAATCCTGTGAAGGAAATGAAGAAAGCAGATATTACCGCTGACCAGTTGATCGAAAGATATATCAACACAGTTACGAAAACAACTTCTGCGAAAGATTTGGCTAAGAAGATGAAGAAAGTAAAATCTATTGTGAAGAAAGTGGAACTTTCTGCTCCTCAAATCCCGATGGCAATCAGCATGACTGACGTATTCGTAGCTCCGAACAAGGAAGCAATGAAGATCGAAGCTCAGGGAATGGTTTTCCAAAGTTCATATTATGACGGAACAAAAGGTTCTGAAATGAATATGCAAACCGGTAAGAAAGCGATGACAGCTGAAGAATTGACTTCGAAAAAGAAAAGCGAAGGTTTATTCCCTGAAGTAAGCTACAAAACTTCCGGAATGAAATACGAAATCAAAGGAATTGAAACAATCAACGGAAAAGATTACTACGTATTGGTAACAAATGACGGAGAAAAAGAATCCTTTGATTACTTTGATGTAACAACGAATCTGAAGTTCAAAACCATTTCAATTGTGAAAGAAGGTGATGAAGTAATGGAATCAACAGTTACTTTCGATGATTACAAAGAAGTAAACGGATTCTTGTTTGCTCACAAACTAACTCAAACGGCAGGTGAAATGAGCCTTTCCGGAGTTACGAAATCAATCGAATTCAATGGTGAATACGACAAAACGATGTTTGAATAATCAATCATTTAATCATTGAAAAAGTCGGGGTGAATAGTTTTCACTCCGACTTTTTTTGTTTCAGGACATTTTTCATTTCCCGCAGGCAACCTTTGTGTTTTCGCGATTGTATTCTTAGCAACACAATAAATTTCAACGCACATGAAGACCTATTTTACATTTTTTTCCTGCTTTATCTTTTTCAATACCTTTTCCCAAAACGTCAGTCTGGACAATAATTTCGGGAATTCAGGAGTCGTTATTACCGGCAATTCAACCGAAATAAACAAACTTACGATCGCTCCGGACGGATCTGTTTTCAGTACCGGTTATCATTCATTGGGAGGTGGAAGCGACGTTTATCGCCTGACTTTGTCAAAACACACCAGTAATGGAAGTATCGCAACCAATTTCGGAACAAACGGCCTGGTGTATACAGAAATCGAATACTCCGAATTCCCGTTGGAAATCGTTCTTCAACCGGATGGAAAAATCCTGACAGCAGGATCTGCTTATATGGGACCAACTCAGGCCGGGCCGGGAGACCATCGTTCTTTCATTGCCCGCTATCATCCGAACGGAGCAATCGATTCCAGTTTCGCAAACAACGGAACGCTTGTTTTTAATCATACGGACAGCCATTTCAATTCGATCCTACTCCAACCGAATGGCTCCATGTTGTTGGTTGGAAATGCCGGATACCAGACATGCATTATGAAACTCACTTCCACCGGAGTTTTGGATACGAATTACGGCAACGGCGGAGTTAAATTTATAGGCGATGCCAACTACTCTTTAGTGAACTGGGGTGGAATTTCGATGAGCGACGGCTCAATTTTGATTTACGGCTATGAAGCAAATGATCTTGAGAATCCAAAACTCAGCTGTGTGAAAGTGGATTTGCAGGGAAATTTTATAACGTCTTTCGGTCAGGGAGGAAAAGTTGTTATTGATATCTATGACAACAGTCAGGTAGTCGGACTCTCTGGCGAGTTAATCTCAGATGCCTTTGAATTACCCAACGGAAAAATCATCATGAATGGATCTGCCATGGGAAATTTAATCCTGCAAATCAATGCAAACGGAACTCCTGATTCGGGATTTGGTTCAAACGGAATTCTGACTCACAACTATCCTTCCAAAGACATGCAGATTCAGCAAGACGGAAAAATACTTCTTGGGGGAAGCCGTGTAATTTCGGAATACAATTACGGTTTTACCATTACCCGTCTCCACTCCAACGGAACTCCGGATTTGGGTTTCAACGGAAACGGGTCATTTACAGTGGATGTTTCTCCTTCGAATGATTATTTACAAACAATGAAACTGGTACATTCAGGGAATGCAATCCTGATTGGCGGTTCATCCAGAGATGCGAATGCTGTTGCAAACTTCATGCATGTGCAGATTGATATCAGCCAGAGTTTGAGTCTTTCTGAAAATGCTGCAGAAACGGTTTCAGCCTACCCGAATCCATTTACTTCTGAATTGACTTTTTCAATCGATGGCAATGAGCTTTCCGATATCAAATTGATTGATGCTTCAGGCCGTATTGTAAGTACTTTTCAGCAGATTCAAGACAATAAATTGCAATTAGGTCACCTTTCAGCCGGAGTTTACCAACTTGTTTTCACAAAGAAATCAGGAGAAACAAATACCATTAAAGTTGCGAAACAGTAACTTTGATTCATGCAGTTGAAATCATACTTAAACAGTTTTGCTATTTTTTCAGAGGAAGAGATCAATCAGGCTCTTCCTTTGTTTGTACTCCGAAAAGTTGAAAAGGGAACTTATTTTATCCGGGAAGGGCAATTTTGCTCTGAAGTAGCTTTTATTGAAAAAGGGATTTTCCGTTCTTTTTACCCTTCCGAAACCGGAGAAGAGATTACCTACTGCTTTCGCTTTCAAAATGAATTCATGACTGCTTATTCGGCATTCATTACCGGAAATAAAAGCATTGAAAACCTTCAGGCTATTTCGAACGGAGAATTGCTGGTAATTCCCAAAAAAGAGATCGAGCAACTTGCAGAGAAAAATCCGAAATGGGTGCTCTTTCTGAAAATCGTTGCCGAACAACAATACCTCGAACTCGAAGGTCGTGTGTTTCAGCTGCAGCGTGATTCTGCGCAAAAACGGTATCAAGGTCTTGTCGACAATCAGCCGGAATACATTCAACTAATTTCCGGGCAGCATCTGGCGTCCTATCTTGGAATCACACAGCGACATTTAATCCGAATCAGAAAGCAAATTGTTTTGTGACATTTGTCCTTTTCTACTGAAACGGATACACTTAGCTTTGCTCAAAACAAAAACAATGAGCAAGAAGATCTTAATTATCAACGGACATCCCAATCACGACTCGTTCAATTTCGGAATCGCGGAAGCTTACCGGAAAGGGGCGGAAAATTCAAGCGCTGAAATTCACGAAATCGTTATTGCAGATCTTCAATTTAACCCCAATCTTCAGTTCGGATATCAAAAAAGAACCGAATTGGAACCCGATTTGCTTGAGGCCTGGGAAAAGATTCAATGGGCCGAGCATTTGGTTTGGATTCACCCGGTTTGGTGGGGAGGATTACCTGCTATCACAAAAGGATTCCTCGACCGTTTGTTTCTTCCCGGATTTGCTTTTCAATACCGCGAAAATTCAAGCTTGTGGGATAAATTACTAAAAGGAAAAACAGCACATATTATTACCACTTTGGATCAACCCGGCTGGTTTTATCGGTTTTATTTCGGAAGACCCAGCGTCAATCAATTAAAGCGTTCTACCCTGAAATTTTGTGGAATTAGTCCGGTGAAAGTGAGTTATATCGGGATTATTAAGAATTCCAAAATAGAAATGAGGAAGAAGTGGCTGGAAAAAGTTGAGAGTTTGGGGGAACGATTGAAGTAAAAAAAAATCAAACACCACCATTCATCAACCCACCCGTGTGGATGAACACAATGGTTTGTGGAGTTGGAAAATCCTGAAGTTTGAGCCATTCCATCAAAGCGTAAAATGCTTTCCCTGTATAGATTTTATCAAGCGGCAAATCGTACTCTTTTTGGCAAAAACCGATGAAATCCAACAATTCGTCATTCCATTTTCCATAACCTCCGAAATGAGACTCCCCATGTACCACTACCCGATTCAAATTTTCTATGATGGTTTCTTCATCTACCAAAAACGGAAAAAGCTGCTTTTTCATTTCTGCTTTTGAATCGAAACCTTTCAAAACAGGTACAACGTGAATTTCAGTATGCTCACTTCCACCGACCAATAATCCGCAACTGGTGGTGGTGGTTCCCTGCGCCACGAATAGATGATCCACCCGTTCCGGAAGTTCTTTCCAGATTTCCTGGCAGCCCACCATTCCGTAATAATTGCTCCCGCCTTCAGGAATGAGGAGATAAAACGGGTATTCTTCTTTCCAGGTTTCCTGCGAGATCTTTTCGTTTCGGGAATCGTATTCTTCTCTTGAAACAAACTTCAATTCCATTCCCAGTTCCGAACAGCGTCTGAGGTTTTCATTGCTGTTCTCATTTAACTCTTCTCCCCGAACAATTCCGATGGATTTCAGTCCGGCCAGATGACAAGCCGCTGCAGTTGCCAACAAATGATTGGAATAAGCACCGCCGAAAGTCAGAATCCCGTCTTTTTTCTGAAATTGCACCAATTCAATGTTGTACTTCAGTTTTCGCCATTTGTTTCCCGAAACTTCCGAATGGATTAAATCGTCTCTTTTTACAAGCAAACGCACATTCCGAAACCCCGAACCAAGGTTAATTTCCTGTAAAATGGATTTGGAAGTATCAAACAGCTCCATGAAATATGTAATTTTGCATTATGATTGATGATTTTCGTCCGCTTCCCAAAAATAACGGTTTAGATCCGGATGATTTCTATTACACTCCGGAAGGATATATCGTTTTCACTGAAAAGTATCACCTGAAACGCGGTCATTGCTGTAAAAGCGGCTGCAGACACTGTCCGTATGGATATGATAAAAAAACGGATTCTTTTAAAAAGTGAAAAGGTAAAAGTGAGAATTTAAAAAGTCTTCCATTTAAGAAACGTACTCCGCAAACAAACGCTCCACTTCTTTTTCCAGATCTTTTGCTTTTCCGGGATGTGGCCGTGACGTTTGAATAATAGAACTTCTAACTGCTGTCAACCAGCGAAAACGTTCCGGTAATTCTTCGCAGGCAATCGGTCCGCCTTCTTTCGCTCCGATACTGATCAGTTCAAATGCTCTCAGATTTGATTTCACCTGTTCAATGTCCAGTTCACACTCAAACAAAGCCAATCGTTTCTCTGAAAGGGCAATTTTGGTTTGGATAAATTTTTCCTTTTTCGAAAACAGAATAATGCCCACATTGATAAATTCTTCCCGTTCTACCTGAGGTACCAACCGGATAACTGCGTACTCATATAAGAACATTGCGTGCATCTTTAGCTTCGTTGACAAAATTGTCGGAATGAGTCAATCTCAGATTCAAAAACTGTTTATAAACCCCTCTGATCTCATCCGGAGTTGCATCCAGATCTTCCCAGATAAGCCAGGATTCCGGAATTGCATCCACCAAACGGTTCAGGTTTTCCTCATTCAGTTTGGTCTTGCAAAAAGTATTTGCTTCGTCCATTTTTGTGGCCTGAGGCAGTAAAACATGGTCTTTTACATACACAAAATTACTCACTGCTGTTTTCTCCCAGTTTTCCCAGGTATGATGGAAATAAAATGCCGCGCCGTGATCGATCAGCCACAGTTCTTTTTTCCAGATCAGCATATTGGTATTTCGGAAAGTCCGGTCGATGTTTGTGATGAAAGCATCCAGCCAAACAATCCTGGAAGCCGTTTCTTCGTCGACTTTGGTCACAACCGGGTCAAAAGTAATTGCTCCCGACAAAAAGTGCAGTCCCAGATTCAATCCGTGGCTGGCGCGCAGTAAATCCTGAATTTCCTCGTCTGCTTCAGAACGACCGAAATCTTCATCTAAATTCACGAAAACCAATTCCGGAACTTTGAATCCCAACATTCGGGCAATTTCACCACCCAGAAACTCCGAGATCAATGCTTTCACTCCGTGTCCCGCTCCGCGAAACTTCAGCACATACTTAAAATCGTCGTCTGCATCCACCAAAGCCGGAAGTGAACCTCCTTCTCTCAAAGGCGAAATGTAACGTGTAACGTTAACCGTTCTTAAAAATTCTGACATGCTTCTATTTTACGTTACTGTTTTATCCTCTCAATTTCTGCGCTGACGTTTGTCATTGCTCGTCTTCGACAGCTACACTGTCTCTTCCTTTCGTATACCATTTTCAGGAACTTTCCCTGTGTATTCAGATAAAATATTCTTAATGTATTTGATATCCGCATCCACATTTCCGGTTGGAATAAAGAGCGAATGAAAACCACCTGTTTTACGTTTGTAATCAATATAAGCAATGTAAATCGGAACATCTGCACTTTGAGCAATGTAATAAAATCCCTTTTTCCAGTTCGGCTGATAGCCTCTGGTTCCTTCAGGAGTAAATACCATGAAGCACTTTTCGTTCGTCTTAAAGTAATTTACAGCCTGCTCGGTGATGTTGTTATTTTTCTTTCTGTCTACCGGAACTCCTCCCATTGCCTTCAAAATAAAACCCAACGGAAAAAAGAACAAATCTTTCTTAATCAAGAACTTGGCATTCACTCCATAGTGCGCAAAAGCTATTTTACCGATCACAAAATCCCAGTTCGAAGTATGAGGACCTACCACTACTACAGCTTTATCAATACCAACCGGAGTATGACTGTCTATTTTCCAACCGAATAACTTAAGTATCCAGAAAAAGAATTTTCCCATGAAACAAAGTTACAATTTCAAGAAAAAATTACCTTTATGACATGCAAATAAAAAAACGCTTTTATGCAGCTTTCCTTGTAGTGCTACTCACAGCATCCAGTTTATTGATTTTTATTTGCCTTAATTTCCTCTCAAACAATCAGAATAATCCCTTTGTGCCAATTCCAAAAGACAGTCAATGGGTTTTGCGGATGGATGCCGAATCTTTTATCAAAACAGAAGTTTACACGACCCTGTTCACGGAAAAAGATGACGCTTTTGTTCAGCAAGTGAAGGATCTGATCGAAAGAGGAACCAATGAAGACACAGACAAAAAAACTTTGTTTATCGATTTTCAGGAAGACATCGTTCTCTATAACATTGAGCGAAACAAGAAGAATTTTCTGGTAATTGCTGTTCAGACTTTTAATAGCTCTGCATTTAACAAACATATTTCAGAATACTGCAAATCCAACCAAATCGGAAGAGCAAAAGGACATTGTGGTATCTATATCAATCAAATTCGCGGCATAAAATCGAGCAAAAAAGAATTGGAATCCGTTTTAGCTGAAGTTCTGAATGCTCCGTTTAAAGAATTGCACAAAGCAGCACCTGAGAAGAATGAATTCATTGCGCTCCATTGGAAAAATCTTCCTGAAAAAAGCGGGTTTTCTTCCATGGATTTATCCATTCAGCATCAGGATCGTGAAATCAACCTGGAAGGCGGACTTGTTTACCCGAAACAACTTCACCAGAGTTTGAAATTCGGTTTGAATCCGAAAGGAGTTTATATTTATTCCCGCCTGATTTCAGAAGCGTTGCCGGATACTTTATTGAGTTTTTTCCCGAAAGGACTTCCGCATTTTAAGGATTTAGAGGCTTACGCCGTGGATTTCAACGGAACGTATCTGGAAGACACAAAAGACAGTTTGCCGAAGGTTTTCGGTTTTTTACCCGTTCCGGTCATGAATCTGATTGTTCAGACAAAAAAGGATTGTAACGTTGAGGAGCTTTGGAAATCTTTTCCTTCGTCGGTTCGCAAAGACAACCTGCGCCTGAGCTTTGGAAATACTTCATATTATCTGAAGCAGCTTGCTTCCAATACGTATTTTATCGGAGTTGATCCTTCCGCAGTTGTTCCGTACAATGGAAATGAGGTGTTTTTCATCAAAGGCCACCTCGAAAAAGCCACTAAGGTTTATGGAAGTACTTTTGTGACAGCAGTCATTGAAAACATGGGGCCAGTCAAGGCATTCAACGACTTTTTGAAAAGCACTGAATCTGTTCAGATCGAAATCAAACCGGAAAAAGGAAAGCATTATTCCCTCAGCGGAAAAATTCTGTTCAAAGAGAATAAACATCCGCTTCACGAACTCTCTAAAATGGTGTTCGGATTGGGAGTTTTTGAGCTGTAGAATCTTAAACGTAGCGCACTTTGATCGTAACCGTTTTATCTCCTTTTAATTGAAATTTGAAGTTTTCAAACTGGGGTTTGCTCCACGCGGTGTGGTAGTAATCTGAAAAACCAAATCCTTCATCGGGAACAAACATGCTGTAATCCATTTCCTTGTTCGCATTTTCGTCGTCCAAAAGCGCCACACCGTATTCTCCTTCTTCAATTCCCGTAATGGTGCAAGTCAGCGTGTTATTCTTCACAGCATCCTTATCAAACAATTTCACTTTCCAGGGAATTTGCTTTTTGTAGTTTTCGGCTGTACGAAAAACCTGTATTTGAAGTTTCCCCGAGTTGTTCCGAATGTTGGTAACCTTTATGGTAATGGTATGATACGTCGGAGCAGGAGTTTTAAACGAAAGCGATACCCAACAAATAAAGGCAAGCAATACGAAAGTAAAAACTGAATGTTTCATGGTAAAAATAGATATGCCTGCATAAATTTAAGGGATTCGTCCGAATTCGTTTTATTGCAGGAGCATATTTAACAATTGATTAAAACTGCTAAAGAAATTTGGATGATATAGTTAGCCACTAATTGCACGAATGCCGATTTTATCGGCTGCTCGTCTAACGGACTCGCATATGAGGCGCTCGTTAGAGGGAATTATGTACTTAAAACAGGTGGTGCCAAAATATACCCAAGTGATTAATAATTTTAGTGCCTGCCAGTAGGTACTCTTTAACTTTTCCACAGATGCGCAAATTAACTGCCCGGCTACCGCACTCGCTTGAGTGGCGACTGATAAGCGCCACAAATAATCTGTGCATCTGCGGGAAATTATCACTTAAATTCTCAGATAGAATCCAACAATTCCAAAAAATAAGCCGGAGCACCCAGTAAACGCGATCCGTACCAGGAAAAATATTCTCCGTCCACCAAAATAATTTGGCTTTCAGGAAATTGTTTCTGCAATTCCTCTATGTGTTTTTCTTTGAAGGGATATGGCTCTGAACTCAGGAATACGAAATCCGGGTTGACGGTTTCCAGATTCACCTCCGGATAACGATCCTGATCCATTGCATTTTCAAAGCCCAAAGTTTCCAGCATGGAATCTATGAATGTATTTTTTCCGGCCGCAATGTAGGGATTCTTCCAGATCAGATACAAGACGCTTTTCCCGGTCGATTTTAAGGTATTCAATGGCTCGAAGTTCTTTTCAATCACAGATCTCAATTCTACTGCCTTTTGCTGTGTACCGGTAAGCTCCCCTATTTTGTCGAGCATTTCCAAAGCATCTTCCAGATTGAAGATATCGCTCATCCAAACGGGAAATTCCTGTTCCAGTTGTTCGATATCAGCCTGATTGTTTTCTTCCTTGTTTCCAATGATCAAATCCGGTTTCAATGACCTGATCAAGTCGATTTTCGCATTTTTTGTTCCTCCGATCAATTGCACCTCTTTTCTCAGTTCAGGTGGATGAATACAGAATTTGGTGATTCCGACCAATTTTTCCCGCAAGCCCAAATCAACCAATAACTCCGTTTGAGAAGGAACCAGTGACACAATACGCAAAACGGTGGAATTAACTTCCACCGTTCGCTGCATTTGATCTATGTATTTGATTTTTTCCACTACGCCAAAGAAGCAATTACATCCTGACGTGTTAAAATCTTTTTGTCGCCGTTTGCACGTTCCACAATCACAGCCGGAGTTTGCTCATTGATTAATTTTGCAACATCTTCCAATTTTGCGCTTGCCTGAACAACAGGGAAAGGTTTCTGCATGATTTTAGAAATCGGAGTATCACGCAATGCAGGATTGTCGACCAACAACTGATAAACCTGAGAATCATTCAACGAACCTACCAATTCACCGTCTCTCAATACCGGAATCTGAGAAATGTTGTACTTACGCATTTTCATAATCGCGTGAGACACCAATTCTTCAGAGTACAATGTTACCAAAGGCAAGTCCGCATGACGCGCAATCACATCTTCAGCTGTTTTAAATTCTTCTTCCAGGAATCCTCTTTCACGCATCCAATCGTCGTTGAAAATCTTCCCAACGTAACGGCTTCCATGATCGTGGAATAAAACAACCACTACATCGTCTTCCGTCAACTGATCCTGTAACTGAATTAATCCACCGATTGCAGCTCCGGCAGAGTTTCCAACGAAAATCCCTTCTTCACGAGCCAAACGACGCGTGTAAACTGCTGCATCTTTATCTGTTACTTTCTCGAACAAATCAATCACTTCGAAATCTACGTTTGCAGGAAGAATATCTTCCCCGATTCCTTCAGTGATATACGGATAAATCTCATTTTCATCGAAAATTCCTGTTTCCTTGTACTTTTTGAAAACAGAACCATACGTATCGATTCCCCAGATTTTCACATTCGGGTTTTTCTCTTTCAAATATTTACCAACCCCTGAAATCGTTCCTCCGGTTCCAACTCCAACGATAAAATGAGTCACTTTCCCTTCGGTTTGTTCCCAAATTTCAGGTCCCGTTTGCTCATAATGAGCCGTTCTGTTCGACAAGTTATCGTATTGGTTTACATACCAGGAATTCGGAATTTCTTTTGCCAATCTTTTGGATACCGAATAATAGGAACGTGGATCTGAAGGTTCAACTGCCGTAGGACAAACAACTACTTCCGCACCAACTGCACGTAAAATATCCATTTTCTCCTTCGACTGTTTGTCATTCAAAACGCAGATCAGTTTATAACCTTTAATGATTGCAACCAAAGCCAAACCCATTCCTGTATTTCCTGAAGTTCCTTCGATGATCGTTCCTCCCGGTTTCAATAATCCTGCTTTTTCAGCATCTTCAATCATTTTCACGGCCATTCTGTCTTTCACAGAATTTCCCGGATTGGTTGTTTCAACTTTCGCCAAAACAGTTGCCTTACAGTTTTTTGTGAGCTTGTTTAATTTCACCAAAGGAGTGTTCCCGATGGTTTCCAATATGTTGTTATAAACTTTCATGTACTGAATTTTACGCAAAGATAGTTTTAATTGAAAATTTAAAGAGTCAACAGCAAGACTTTTAGAGTCAATATTGAAAAACACCCCCAATAACCACTAATCTGTCTTGACTCTTTTCATTTTTTCAAAACTTTTCAATTTTACCATTTTCAATTTTCAATTCTTTGAGAAAGTTTAGCTAATTTTGTTCTTATGTCGGATTTCGTTGTTTCTGCCAGAAAATACAGACCCCAGACCTTTGATACGGTTGTTGGGCAGAAGGCAATTACAAACACTTTAAAGAATGCCATCAAGAACCAGCATCTGGCTCAGGCCTTCTTGTTCTGTGGTTCCCGTGGAGTTGGAAAAACGACTACAGCCCGTATTTTAGCGAAAACGATCAATTGTTTTAACAGAACAGAATCTGTTGAGGCTTGTGATCAGTGTGACAGCTGTCTGTCTTTCAATGAGGGAGCTTCCCTGAACGTTTACGAATTGGATGCGGCATCCAACAACTCGGTGGACGATATCCGCGGATTGATTGATCAGGTGCGCATTGCCCCGCAATTGGGAACTCACAAGGTGTATATCATCGACGAGGTTCACATGTTGTCGACGGCGGCTTTTAATGCCTTCCTGAAAACATTGGAAGAACCACCTGCTCATGCCATTTTCATTCTGGCAACAACTGAAAAGCATAAAATTCTTCCTACGATTCTTTCCCGCTGTCAGATTTTTGACTTTCAACGAATCAAAGTAAAAGACATTGCGGATCATTTGGCTCACGTGGCAACTCAGGAAGCCATTTCTGCCGATCCCGACGCACTTCACTTAATTGCTCAAAAAGCAGATGGTGCTTTGCGTGATGCGCTTTCCATTTTCGATCAGATTGTTAGTTTTTGCGGTACAACCATTACGCACAAAGCCGTATTGGAGAACCTGAACGTACTGGATCACGATTATTATTTCAAAGTAATTGAAAATGCTTTGAATGAAGATATTCCCGCTTGCTTGTTGTTGTTCAACGATGTAATGGAAAAAGGATTCGACGGACATCATTTCCTGGTCGGATTGGCTGAACACTTCAGAAACCTGTTGATCTGCAAAGATCCCCGAACGGCAAACTTGCTCGAAGTAGGTGAAGTGACGGAAAAACTCTTTATCGAACAAGCTAAAAAAGTAGACGGAGCAATGGTTCTGCGCTGTTTAGGTGTTTTGAGCAAAGCAGATGTCGACTACAAAGCTGCCAAGAACCAACGACTGCTCGTTGAGTTAACACTGATGCAAATTTGTTCGGTTAAATCTGAGCTTGAAAAAAAAAATCCTTAACTGATCCTGTTCAAATCATTCCTTATATCGGGCAAAGCTTACGAAATGAGCCCAGCAAGCCTGTAAACAAGCCTTCCGTTACTCCTGAACGTGCAGCTTTTGCTACGAAACCGGAAGCAAAAGTGCTTTCCGCTCCGACAGGAAATCTGAATTCCAATAACTTATCGATCAATCACATGATTGAGCAGCAAAAAGCGAAAGCTACTGTTGCTACAAGTGATTTGCCCCGAAAAGAATTTCACCGGGACGATGTGGTGCGTTTATGGAAAACCATGGCACACACTCAGAAATTAAATGGCCAGGACCAGGTTTATCACGTTATGATCAAACGCGAACCTGTTCAATTGGATGAAATCACTTTCCAGTTTGAGGTAGACAATACGATTCAGTTCACCAGACTGGAAGGAGCAATCGGAGAAGTGCTGGCTTATATCCGCAAGGAAATCCAGAATTACGATTTAAATATTCTGTTGGAAATGATCAAGGATGCTCCGGAAGAAGTCAAATATTTGAACGGTCCGGACCGTTTTGAAAAATTAGCTAAGAAAAACAGCAACCTTTTCGACCTTAAGAATCGTTTTAACTTAGACATTGATTATTAATTTATATGAAACCATTCTCAATCGGCATCATCTGCCTCTTACTTATCAGTAGTTCTTGCGGAGAAGACAATTCTTCAACGACGTCTACCGAATCTGCTGAAGCAAGTAAAAAAAACAATGAAAGTTTTGATGCCCGCGCAAAACGGGAAATCACGGCATCACTGGCTATTCCTGCCAATGAAAAATACAGTATCCGGATTTACAAGGAATACATCAATGCCGACACGATTGAAGATGCGATTATTACGCTGAACAGAATGGAATATGCAATCAATCAATCCATTAAAAACAAAAACGAGGCAAAAGCCGCTGAAGTAGGATATACCGGAAATTACAACTACATCTTCTATTACGACGGAGCTATCGACCGCATTTCAAATCCCATCTTTGCTCCTTCAAGTCCGGGAAGAGAATTGGATGTTGAGTTCCGTTCCATTGTTGCACCAACCAGAAAAGACATCATTATCGGATACCGCATTCGTAATTCCGGATGGAAAAGTTATTTCTCGGTGTTCAATGACCACGATCTGATGATGGTTTTCCAGTGGAAATGTTTTGATCATGCGGGAGAAGATAAGCCGGAAGCATTTATTCATTCTTATGAAGAAAATCCGCAGCAGGTTCCGATGGATATTGCCATTTATGAAAGTGAGATTGATGCACACACCAAAAATATCGGAGATATCTACCAATACATTCCTTCCATCACGAAGAAAAAGACGTTGAAGTTCAAATTCTTCCTGGATCCTGTGGCTAAAAAATACCGCCTTTATCCTGAATTTGCTAAAAACTTACCTCGAAGGGTATGAGTTCCGTAGAAGCTGTTATTGAAGTTCCGTCTTCTTTGAGATATCGGTTGATTGTCCCTGAAGAACCTGTTAAACACATCGTTTATGTCTTGCATGGTTACGGTCAGCTGGTTGCGTATTTTCATCTTAAGTTCGCAGGAATTTCTTTAAACGACACGCTTTTCGTATTTCCGGAAGGAAGACACCGCTTTTACTTGAAAGGAACTTCAGGAAGGGTTGGTGCATCCTGGATGACGCGCGAATGGAGGGAAGAAGACATTCGATTAAACGTTTTGTCACTTGATTTGCTTCATCAGGAAATCAGTCAAAAACATCCTGCAGAAAAAATCACCGTTCTTGGTTTTTCACAGGGAGGTGCAACTGCTGCCAGATGGTTGTCTTATGGCAAAATCAACTGCGACCATTTCATTTCCTGGGCCAGCGTTTATCCTCCGGACCTGACGATTGAAGAACACGGATCGATTGCTAAAAAATGTACCTTTGTTCTTGGAACTGAAGACGAATATTTTCCAGCATCCGAACAGGAATCCCTGATTGCTGATTATCGGTCGAAAGGAATTCAAATTGCCCGTTTTGAAGGCAAACACGACATTCACGAAGAAACACTTATCGCAATATTATGAAACAATTTGCTACACTCTTTTTAATTCTTTTTACTTCTCTCACCAGTTTCAGTCAGGTAGATGATGAACTGTACGTAGATGATGAAAAAACAACTGATTCCCGTTTCGAACCTTACTATGAAATCGGTGCGGATATACACTTTTCTGCAGGTAGTTACGGTGGTACCGGTGGATTGGGTTTAAAATTCGGGATTGTCCGCAACAAATATGTTTCTTTCGGTCCTTCTCTACGCTATCATTATTCTTCTTACAAGAGCCCGCAAACCGGTCTTTCGGGTTCCTATTCTGTTTATGGCGGAGGAGCCTTCGTTCATGCCCGTTTTTTCAACTACCTGTTTGTAGGATTTGAATTCGAAATGCTTTCAAATCCGTATAGTTATGCAAATGGGGTTATTTCGGCTAAAAGAGTCTGGGCGCCAACCGGCTTGCTTGGTTTCGGGTTTTCCCATGCATTCGGTGAAGAACAAAATTTCCGTTTGAATGCCGGAATCATGTACGATATTATCGATAATGCAAACAGCCCGCTCAGAACCGGATATTTCATGAAAAAGGAAAACGGAACTTTAATTCCTTTGATCTATCGGATTGCCTTTTTCTTCAAATTGTGATCTGAACAAGGTATAAACAAAACAGCAGGAATCATTGAAAATGATTTGTTCCTTAAGGTAAATGTGGATTTCTGTATTTCAATCAGGCGGTTCCAAAAAACACCTGCATGATTCATAATTTCAGTGTCTGCTAGCAGGCACTCTTTATCTTTCCCACAGATGCACAGATTAGAGCGAGTCTACCGGACTCGCTTAAATGGCGAATAAAGACGCAGGATAGTCTGAGAAGATATTGTGCAAGGTATAAACGACCCAAAGAATTTCTAGTATCACCCGATTCTCTGCAAAACAAAAAATCCCTCGTCAGTGACGAAGGATTTTCAAGTTCTTTTTCAGTTCTTATTTCAAAGTACCCATCGGGCCGAAATCAACAAGTTCTACGTAGAAAACCAATGTTGCGAACGGCGGAATGCTGTTCGGATCCGGAGATTGTTTACCGTATGCCATGTTTTGTGGAACGTACAATTTGTACTTCCCTCCTTTTTTCATTGCCGGAATACCAAGCGTCCATCCAGGGATTACTGATCCTAAGTTAAACACCGGAATTTGCGGATTACTCAACGATGATTGTAAGGTATCGCCTTCCGTATTCATCAACACATAATGTGCTCTTACATCACTTGCAGCTGTCGGGCTTGCGCCATTTCCTGCTTTGATGGTTTCCAGATAGATTCCGTTTTGCAATTCCTTAATTCCCGCGATTGTTTTCACTTTTGAGAAATAAGTATTTTCTCTTTTCGTTACTTCAGCCATTACACGGTTATTGATCTTCGTCATGAAATCTTTCATCATCATGTCTTTCACATCTTTCTTAATCAATGTGTCCGCTTTGTTCAATCCCAATTCAAAACCGTAGATCAAGTATTCTTTGTCGAATTCATCATAAGATTTTGCCTGTTCCCAGCTTGTTTTGAACATTCCTCCAAGAAATTTCCCAATACAAAGAGAAGCTTCTTTTGCATGCTCTTCGTGAAACTCTTGTTGAGTTTGTCCCAACAATTTCTGAATCGTTTGCTGACAAGCCGCATCAAAGGACTTCTCATCATTCAAACCAGTTTTAAATCCTTTCAGAATCTCTGCTTTATCGTATTTTGCAAAATTCGGGTCCTGCAATAACTGTCCGGCATTATCTGATCCCATCAAGTAGGAAATCTTCTGCTTCGGTGAATCTAAAGGCAATGATTTTACTCCTCCTGCTTCAGTCGAATCACTCCCACAAGCAACATTCAATGCTAGCAGCAGGGATGCTAAAATTATTTTTTTCATCTTAGTTTTCAATTCCTAAAAGTTCAACATCAAAAACAAGTGTCATAAACGGCTTGATTGCTCCTCCCGGATGTGGATGCGCTCCGTAAGCTAAATCCTGAGGAATGTACAAACGATATTTAGATCCAACCGGCATTAATTGCAATGCTTCTGTCCAACCTTTAATCACCTGATGCACTCCGAATGTTGCAGGAATTCCGCGTGTAATAGAACTGTCGAATACTGTTCCGTCGATCAATGTTCCGTGATAATGAACATTTACCGTATCCGTACTTTTCGGCTTATCACCTGTTCCCAATTCAATTACTTCGTATTGCAAACCTGAATCAGTTGTTGTAACTCCTTCTTTCTTTGCATTTTCAGCAAGAAATTCTTCTCCTTCGTTCTTATGTACTTCAAACTTAGAAGTCGTGATTTCCTGAATATATTTTTGAATGATTTCGTTCGCCTGATCCGGTGAATACTTCATTGTTTTCCCTTGAAAAACATCTGAAATTGCTTCCGCCATAACAGCCGGATCAATTCCTCCCAAATCTTGTTGTAATAGGCTATCTGCAACGCTTAAGCCAATACAGTAGCTAACTGCTTGAATATCTTGTGACATGCTTTATAAATTTGACGTAAAGATAATTTATAATTACGAATGCCGAATTAGGAATTACCAACGTTGGTCAAATTTAAGTTAATTATGCAGCTGCGATTGAGGAAGTAGTCTTAAACAATTCGTGCTTTCAGATTGAATTTTTCGTAGTTTAGTAATCCTAAATCATTCATGTTCAATATGAAATTTGTCAGTTTACTCTTATCGTTGTTTATTATTTTGAATTCATTTTCTCAAACTTCTCTTTACGAACAAAGCAAAAAAAGCTATGATGAAAATGATTATAAGAAAACAATTGAACTGACCACCAAATTGATCGAATCCGATAATAAAGATTGTAAAGCATATGCTCTGAGAGGTATTGCATATAAACAATCGGATGAATTAGCCTTGGCGATGAATGATTTACTTGTAGCTGCAACATGTGATTCGACTCGTTCCAGTACTTTCAGAAATCTTGCAAATGTTTACGCGCTATATGGAGATCTTGAAACAGCAATTTTGACATTTACAAAAGCAATTAGTCTTGATAAAACAGACATGAACAATTTTTTAGATCGGGCATTGTGCGAAAAAGAATTAAACAGATATGATGAAGCTATCGAAGACTTATTTATTGCAATCAGTTTAGATTCAACCAATCACGAAATTTATGGAACTTTAGGTGAAATCTACCTCCGTACAGTTAAATATGATCAGGCATTAAAAGCATTCAACAAATCAATTTCTTTATCTCCGAATGCATTAAACATTACATTATCAGGATTAGCTCAGGCAAATCTGGGCAACTTTAATGAAGCGATCGCTCTGTTTACGAAAGCATTTGAGTACAACGATGTACCCAAATCCGGTATTTACATTTATCGTGGTGAGATTTATTTGCGCTTATCGAAAAAAGAAGAAGCATGCAAAGACTTTGAAAACGCTTATAAACTAGGAGATATTGAAGGTTGGAACTTACAAAAAAAGCATTGCCAATAAGGCTCAGGCAATTCGTAATCAATCCCGGTTGTATTTCTTCTGTTCTTCTTCATATCTCGGAAGATTCTTTTTGTATTCTTCCAGATTCCAGGTCATTTCCCAATACTTAATATATTCTTCCAGAGAATTCAAACCTACTTCCGCTCTGCGTTTGTTTACGTTATCAGGATCTTCCAAGGGCAAAACATAGTTTTCTCCTGTTTCCTTGAAAAAACCGATCTGACTGCCGTAAATCTGTTTTTTGCCTTGTCCGAGTGCTACACGATCTTCCAGCAAAGCCAGACTTGAAGCCTGAGCATTTCCTTTCGCAACTGCTTCACGCATCATGGGCAGGTATTTTTCCTGCGTTTTTTGATCGGCATGCTGAATCACCAAAAACAAGGTAGAATTTCCTTTTTTACCTACTACATCAGCTCCCAGCCATCCTCTTGTATCGAGAATCTTTGTGATCTCAATCAGATTCAAGGAGTCTTTCACACCTGCTATTTTCCACAAGGAATCGATTTGCGGGGAATTCCATCCGTACTTCTCCTGAATTTCCCCCATCTTCATCCGGATTCCCTGATCTTCGTCATAGATTGAATCCAGTTTGATCAGCAGCGGTTTATCAAACTTCGCTTCTGCTTTTTCTTTATTCTTTGTTACCAGCTCAATAACTTTCTTCCAGCGCTTGTCCTTATGCAAAGAATTGAGATCCGAATCAGAACTGATATGACTCAGATTGGTATAGTATCCGCTTTTGGTAATTTGAAACAACTGCTCAAAAGCAGCATCGGATTTCCCGGATAAAGCCCATGAACACGCCGCATTGTAACGATCTTCCGGATGAGTTTTTTCGCCAAAAATGACAAAAGCCTCTGCAAATTTCTCTGCAGAGGCTTTGAACTCTTTAATTTCATAAAGACCAAATGCCAGTGTTACCAATGAATCATACGTCTTTTCTTGTTGTGCATTTGCGTGCGCATTCCGCACCCAGAAAAAACAAGTAAAAATCAATGCACTGAAAATAGATGTGGTTCTGATCATTTGATATTTATTGGGCTTTGTTATGAGTTACAAAATTAAGCAGCTCAAAAACCAAATACTTGTAGAATTGGGACTTTTATTCGTCAAACTTCCAAAAAATATCTTCTTCTCCCATTTTTTGAATGGATGCGAAAAACGTACTCGGATTTTGTCCGGTCAGTTCTTTGAAACGGTTCGTAAAATCAGACTGATCGTAGTACAAGCTGTAAAGAGAAACTTCCGTCAGATTCTTTAATCCCAAATTGTTTGCTCCCTGAATGCTCATCCGGAACTTGACTACTTTTTTGTATTCTTCAATTGAACAGTAAAGATGCTTTTTAAAGTGGCGAAGCAGCGTTTTCCGGCTGATTCCGATCTTCGAAGCCAATTCATCTACCTGAATCGTACCAAAAGATTCAAAAATATGTTCCAATGCCGCTTCCACCTGTTTCAATTCCGGATTCGGCTTGAAACGTTTTTCAAAAACAGCATCCAGCAAATCTCTTTTCAGCTCTGTTTCCTCCACATCGAACACTTCCTTTAATTCAGGAAAAATATCCGGATTCCAATGTGAAAATGAAAATGTCTTCGGATCATACAACTCCGAAACGGGCACTGAAACAAAACGATTAATTCCCAATGGATTAAAAGCCACTCCGATCTTCTGAAAAATCCCCTTTAATTCAACAGGAATTTGCCGGTCGTAATTCATCGTGAACAAGGTTCTGAAGCTTTCTCCTTCCTTGTAAACCGTAAATCCGTGTTTGAAATGAGGGTAAAACAGGTAGTTTTTCCGGAAATCCACCTCATTGGAATGGTGGAAATAATAATATGAAATGTATTTTGATACCAGTTCATTCTTCGGCCGGATAGTCACAAAACATTCCATGAAGATAAAGGTAGTTTGTTGCGGGAATTTAGTTGATCTAACAATTGTTAAAAAAGCTTCTTTTCCATCTTAATATTTCCGCGTTCATACACTCCCGGTTCCAATTCAATTTCTTCAAATCCGTATTTCCGGTAAAGGTGAATTGCTGATTCCAGCATGGTGTTTGAATACAAAATCAGCTTCTTGATTTGTTTTTGTTTTGCGATTTCAAGGCAATGTTCCAACAAAAGCGTTCCGATTCCAAAACCCTGAGCGGTTTTAGCTACAGCCATTTTCCCCAATTCAAAAACAGTATCAGACTTTTTTATCAAAGAAGCCGTTCCAATGATTTCATTTCCTTTTGCTGCGTAAAAAATAAAGCCGCCTTTGTCGATAATGTGTTCTTTCGGGTTGGAAAGGGATTTTTCGTCTCCCTCTTCCACCCGAAAATATGTTTCAAGCCATTCGTAATTGAGGATTTTGATGTACTCTTTCAATTCCTCCGAATAGTCGATGATCTTTATCTGATCCATATTGATTTTACCCGATTAAGCCTTTAAAGCTGCTTCCAAATCCTCCCAAATATCTTCAATGTGTTCCAAACCGATACTCAAACGAACCAATCCATCGGAAATGCCCACTTCTTCGCGTTCTTCCTGCTTCAGTTTGCTATGTGTTGTGGAAGCCGGGTGAGTTGCAATACTGCGGCTGTCGCCCAAATTCGGAGTAAGTGAAAACAAACTCAAACTGTCCAGAAACTTTCGTCCGGCCTGCAAGCCGCCTTTGACTTGAAAGGTAACGATTCCGCCTCCGTGTTTCATTTGTTCGCGGGCAATATCGTGCTGCGGATGCGATCCAAGAAACGGATACTTCACCCAATCCACGTGTTCGTTTTTCTCCAGTCTTTTGGCAATCTCGAATGCTTGCTGGCAGTGTTTTTCCATTCTCAAATGCAAGGTTTCCAAAGCCTTTGAAAGAATCCACGCATTAAACGGCGACAATGCAGGGCCGCTGTGACGAGCAAAAGCCTGAATTTTAGCAATCGTTTCTTTTGTCGAAACAATCAATCCGCCCAAAACACGTCCTTGTCCGTCCATATATTTGGTTGCAGAATGAATGGTGATATCAGCTCCCAAAACAAGCGGCTGCTGCAAAACCGGAGTTGCAAAACAATTATCCACCACCAGCAACACGTTTTTCGACTTGCAAATCGCAGCCAGGCGTTTGATATCAATGATGTCCAGCCCCGGATTGGAAGGAGTTTCAATGTAAACAATCTTCGTTTCAGGCCGGATTTCCTGTTCATATGCTTCGTAATCAATTGCATCAACGTAGGTCGTTGTGATTCCCCATTTCGGGAGAATGTTCACAAACAACTGATGTGTGGACCCGAAAACCGATTTGGACGAAACAATGTGATCTCCGTTTTGAAGCAGGGCAGCAAACGTGGTGAAAACGGCAGCCATTCCGGTTGCAGTTCCCCAAGCCGCTTCTCCACCTTCCAGGCGCGAAACCTTTTCCAGCAATTCATCTACATTCGGATTTGAATAACGCGAGTAGATATTTGCTTCAATTTCATCCGAAAAAGCTGCCCGCATTTGTTCCGCGTCATCAAAAACATAACTCGAAGTCAGGTACAAGGGAACACTGTGTTCCGCTTCCTGAGAACGTTCATTTTGAATTCGGATTGCTAAGGTTTCGCTTCTGTAATTATTCATGATTGATGTTTGACTTCTGTTTTTATAATGATCTGCGGATTCAGCGATGCTGAAACGGAGCAATATTTTTCGTGGCTCAATTTAACAGCTGCTTCTGCTTTTTCCAGATCGACTTCTTTGTTAAAGGAAAAAATTAAATGAAAGGATTCAAATGCTGCAGGAACAGCGTCTTTTCTGTGTCCTTCGATGTTTATTTCGTAGAAAGTAACTTCCTGACGTTGCTTTTGCAAAATCAGTAAGACATCGATCGACATACAACCTGCCAACGAGCTGGCAAGCACTTCCATCGGGCGCATTCCTTTGTTTTTTCCCCCGATTTTTTCGGTAGCATCCATCTTAATTGAAACACCTGATTCATTTTTTACTTCTATTACGAATGGCGATTCTACCAGTTTTAAATCCAATTTCATGACAATTCCTCTATTAAATGCGTTTTATTTTCAGCATTAAGGTCGGATTTTTTTGCCAATTGAACACTATCAGGAACCACTGCCAGAAAATAATCAGACGCATCGTTCCAGTTTTGTTTTAAAATTTCTTCGTAAGCAACAACCCCGATTTTATAACTGTGAGATTGTCCGGAATAGGATTCATGCGTTTCCAGGAATTCAATCTGATCGAGTTTTTGCTGAGAAGTTGCACTGATGTAAACCTTTACCGAGAAGTCCGTTTCAAAATTCAGACTTTCCTCCGTTGCAGATTTTTTGTACTCGTATGCATAATCAAATTGCAACGCGGAAATATCGGAAAGCACCGCACTTGCCGTTGGATGGCTTCCTGCACCTTTTCCAAGAAATAATTGTTTGTCTGAAAACAATGCTTCCACAACAACGGCATTGAACTCATTTTCCACATTGAATGCAAAATGATTATCCGGAATCAAATGAGGAGCCACAAAACCTACAATCTGATTGTTGATTCGCGTTCCGAAAGCCAACAGTTTAATCTTCAAGCCTTTTTCACGTACATAGGTCGCATCCCAATCCTTCAACTGGCGAATTCCGTAATTCCACACCTGATCCTGCTTTGCCGTAAAGCCAAATGCGTGTTTCAGCAACAAGACCAATTTGTATTTGGCATCAAAACCATCCACATCCGAAGTTGGATCCAATTCAGCGAAGCCCAATTCCTGAGCAGTTTTCAGCGCCCCATCGAACGACTGACCTTCACTTGTTTTCGTGAGAATGTAGTTCGTTGTTCCGTTTACAATTCCGTGGATATTCGAAAGCGAATCATTGTTATAATATTCTTCCAGGTTTCGGATGATCGGAATAGAACCGCCTACCGATGCTTCATACAGAAACGACACGTTATTTTCCTTTGCCAAAGAAACCAATTCGTCCAGATAGTAAGCAATCAGTTTCTTATTTGCAGAAACGACATGCTTTCCGGCTTTCAACGCTCTGGTAACGATTTCATAGGCCGCTTCGTAGTCGTTGATCAATTCCACCACCACATTGATTTCCTCATCATTCAAAATGCGGTTTGCATCCGTACTGAAATAACTCTGATCAATGATGCGTTTTTTGCTTAAATCTTTAATGACAATGTGTTTAATGGAAGCCTGAAGCAAGGTTGTCTTATTTAAAACCTCATACAAACCGGTTCCAACACATCCGAAACCAAATAATCCTATTGTGAGTTGCTTTTTCATCTTAATTGTTTTTTAAAAATTGTTTAATGTGATTTGCCAATGTTTCCGTTTCCACTAAAAATCCGTCGTGACCAAAATCTGACTGCAGGCTAATCAATGCAGCGTTTGGCAAAATTTTGCTGATTTCTTCCTGCTCTGTAATCGGGAAAAGTAAATCCGAATCAATTCCTATTACCAAAGCAGGCATGAGACATCGCTCAAATACTTTTTCGTCTCTGTCTCTGAAAACATTGTGCGAATCCATTGCTTTGGACAAATACCAATAACTGAACGCATTGAATCGTCCGGCTAGTTTTTCACCCTGATACCGTTGGTAGGAATTCGCTCTGAAATCATCGAATTTCGCATCGTTTTCTTCACTTTGAGTGATCTTGTAACCATCATATGTTCTGTAACTCAGCATCCCGATTGCTCTTGCAGCTTTTAATCCGTTTCTTCCACCGTGTTCGGTTTTTGAGAAAAAAGTCGGATCGGATTCGATCGCCATTCGCTGCGCTTCATTGAATGCAATTCCGAAGGGAGAATGTTTCAGGTTTGTTGCAATCGGAATAATGTGCTCTATTTTATCCGGAATCAGAAGCGCCCATTCCAATACTTGCTGTCCGCCCAGTGAAGCTCCGATTAAAGCATGAATTTTTTCGATTTTCAGTTCTTTCCGAACCAGTTCCAATCCTTTGACCATATCACGGATCGTCAGTACGGGAAATTGATCGAAACCCTCATTTTCAGGCAATTCTTCGCTTAAAGGACCTGTTGATCCGTAAGCGCTTCCGGGAACATTTACCGCAACGATAAAATAATTTTCAGGATCGAAACATTTTCCGGTTCCAAACAATCCGTCCCACCATTCCTGAACAAGATGATTTCCGGTGAGCGCATGACACACCCAAACCACATTCGACTGATCTTCATTGAGTTTTCCCCAGGTTTGATACGCCAAAGAGATTTCCGACAGTTTTTTGCCCGATTCTAAGGTAAATGCGCTTTTCTGCGAAAAAAATTGCTGTGTTGGCTGCAAAAGCAAAGCCTTTGAATAAATTGTTGACATAAAATGTGTTGTAAATGAAAAACTATTGAGCTGAGAAAATTAACAGCAGCAACAACAACACATTTGGCTAACGAAAGAAAATGAAGGATTTGACCCGGGGTTCGGGCTGAAGTTTTGATCGTAAATTTTTGCACTTTTCATAAACACAATTTTTATATTCGCCTGATCACAATTTGTATCACGCTCGGAAGTTGGCACCGGTTTTCCAATACTGACAGAAATCATCAGCACTTAAAGTTGGTTGCCAGAGGGTCTTAAAGTCCGTCTCTCGCCTCTTCTGTATAAACTAGTTGTATTCTCGCTTAGAATTACGATGCAAAGATTCTTAAAAGAAATTGATAAATGCAAATTTCTTTCGAAAAAAGTTTGATAAATTGAAATAAAACAATCAGGTTCAATGGCTTAAGTATTCAAACTATTACTTAATTAAACCAATTTTGAACTTTTGAATTAGTTAGCACTCCGAAATATTCACCGGAATATTCGTTGCCAATCCGCCATCAGAAGTTTCCTTGTATTTTTCGTTCATGTCCAAAGCAGTTTCCCACATCGTTTTGATCACGCCATCCAATGAAACTTTTGCAGTGTCTGGATTTCCCTGTAACGCCAGCTGGCACGCGGTAATCGCTTTGATTGCCCCCATTGTATTCCGTTCAATACACGGAATCTGAACCAATCCTCCGATCGGGTCACAAGTCAATCCCAAATGATGTTCCATAGCAATTTCAGCAGCCATCATTGCCTGATTCGGGTTTCCACCCAAACATTCGGTTAAAGCAGCAGCAGCCATTGCGGATGAAACTCCGATTTCAGCCTGACATCCTCCCATCGCGGCAGAAATTGTTGAGCGTTTCTTGAAAATACTTCCGATTTCAGCCGCAACTGTCATGAACCGAATAATGTCTTTCTCTTCGGTTCCTCCGGCAAAACAGACATAATACATCAACACTGCCGGAATAACTCCCGACGCACCATTTGTTGGCGCTGTTACCACTCTTCCGAATGCCGCATTTTCTTCGTTTACAGAAAGTGCAAAACAGCTTACCCAATTCAAGGTGTTCTGAAAAATATTGCTCGTAGCCTGAATCTGCCTGATAAAATCTTTCGAATCCTTACAGGCAATTCCGTTCAACAGTCTACGGCTCATTTCATATGCTCTTCTCTTTACGTTCAATCCTCCGGGCAAAGTTCCTTCTGTATTCACACCACGATAAACGCATTCGCGCATCGCATCCCAAATCTCCAGACATCCGGAAATGGTTGCTTCCTGAGGTCTCCAGGCAAGTTCATTTTGCAAAACGATTTCAGAGATTCCTACCTTTTGTTCTTCGCAGTACTTTTTCAAATCTGCAGCTGTTTCGATAGGAAACGGCAATTGTACCGAATTGGACGAATCTTTTCCTTCCTCTCCTTCTTTCACCACGAAGCCGCCTCCAACAGAATAATAGGTATGCGCTTCCTCGAACCCATCCATCATCGTAACTGTCAAAGTCAGCGCATTCGGATGTCCGGGAAGTGATTTATCGAAATGGAAAATCAAATCTGTAACAGGATCAAATGTAATCACTTGCTCACCACAAATTTCAAGTGTCCTGGTCTGATGAATTTTTTCAAATTTCGGATTGATCGTGTTGACCTCAATCGTAACAGGATCTTCTCCCATCAATCCCAATAAAACCGCGATATCTGTTCCATGGCCTTTCCCTGTTTTTGCTAATGAACCGTACAAATCCACATGAATTCGCTTGATTTCATTAATCCCGGGATTGATTTTATACAGATTGATGAACTGCTGAGCAGCTCTCCAGGGTCCCATCGTATGAGAGCTCGACGGCCCTACTCCGATTTTGAAAATATCAAAGACACTAATTTGTTCCATGGGTGAGTTTTAAAGACGCAAGGTTACATAAAGAAAGAGTAATCTTACCTCATACAAAGGTAAGTTTTCATCAGCAGAATGTTAAGAATTCGAAGATGATTCGTCAGAAATAAAACACTATTCCTTTATTCTGTTTTTACTTCCTGATTGTTTCTGTTTAAATCGGAGAATTTATCCGTTTCTTAACCGTTAAAAACACTTAGAAGTCCGGTATCAGTGAGTTTCAACAAAACCTTCCCGATAAGCCCTGTCTTTTTATCGCGTGAAAACCCATTCTGAAGCAGTCGACTGCTTTTCATCAAATGTATATCCGTCTACATTATATGCTTTCAGATCTTCCGGATTGGTAATTTCATTCTGAACAATATATCTGGCCATTGCTCCTCTCGCATGCTTTGCGAAAATCATCACCACTTTGTACTCTCCATTCTTAAACTCTTTAAAAACAGGTGTTACAACCGGGTTTTTAACCTTTTTCCACTGAATTGCCTTGTTGTATTCATTGGAAGCCAGATTGATGATTGCTTCGTTTTTCTCCGTTTCTTTCAACAGGGATTTCGTAAGCTTATCTCCCCAAAACTGATACAAGTTCGCTACGTTTTCCTTAATATCCCATTTTGTTCCCATTTCCAATCTGTACGGATGAATCAGGTCCATTGGTTTAAGCAAACCATACATTCCGGATAAGATTCTCAGATTTCGCTGTGCTTTTTCCAATTCTTTCTCAGAAAGTGTTTCAATATTCAATCCTTTATACACTTCTCCGGTAAATAAAAACGCAGCAGGTCTCACTTCAGCTGTCGGTTCCGGAGAAAGATACCAGGCTTTATTTCTATTCACATTCAGCTCAGCAATGTCTTTCGAAACATGCATCAATTCCATAATATCCTTCGCCTTCAACTTTTTCAACTTTCCTGCTAACGTTTTTGCTTCCTTTGAAAATGCAGGTTGTGTGTAGCTGAATTCGGGAAAAGAACAGTTTTCGTTGATGGATTTTGCCGGGGAAATGAGAATTTTCATAAATCTGATTTGTTTCCTCAAAAATACGCTGAAAAAACGAAATTGGTTTTCGCCAGTAAACACAAAAATCACCCCGGGACAAATCCCGGGGTGATCATTCCATCATGTATTCTTTGATGTTCGCTATTTCAGCAAGGTAACATGTCCTTCCAGTTCAACTTTTTTATCCGAATGTTTATTTTTCACCTTGATTTTCCAGATATACGTTCCGTCAAGCAGTTGTTCGTCGTGATATGTTCCATCCCATCCCTGTTCGTAATTCAGCGATTCAAATATCAGTTCTCCCCATCTGTTAAAGATTTGCAGATGATAACTCTGCGTATCAAAACCTGCTGTCAAAACCGGATGAAACACATTGTTGAATTCATCTCCATCAGGAGAAAAGGCATTCGGAACATAATAAATGAGATCTTCTGCTACGTGCACGGTTCTGTACATCGTATCTCTGCAACCATATTCACTGATTGCAATAAGCATCACTTCATAATCTCCGGGCTCATTTCCGGGGAACAAATGTGTCGGATTTTCATTGATACTGCCAAATCCGTCTTCGAAATCCCATTGGTAGTTTGTTGCTCCGTAGGAATGATTGAAGAAGTTGACAAACGTATTAGACATCTCCAAATTTGCCGGGTCCAGATCGAAATCTGCAATCGGATTCGGATACACACATAAAAATGCCGACTGTGTTCCTGTATTGGTACATCCTTCCGGTGTTGAAACAGTCAATGTAACATCGTAGCATCCCGGATTGTCAAGCGTAACAGCTACTGTTCCGCAACCGGTATACTGTGATCCGTCTGATAAAAACCACTGACAATTATTCAGGTTTCCGGTCGATTGATTGGTTAATGTTGCAACCAAAGGTGAACAGCCCTGAGCGATTGATGTCGTGAAATTAACTTGTGGAATCGGAATCACCGTAATGTAAATGACATCTGTATTTTTACAACCGTTTACGTCTGTTCCTTCCACTGTATAATTCCCGGAAGCCGGAGGAACAAAAGCAACTCCATTAACCACATAGTTATCCCAAACGTAAGTGGATGCTCCCTGACCGTTTAAAACAGCAGATGCTCCGTCACAAACCGGAAAATCATTTCCGGCAAAAACAGTTGGTAAATCCCATACTCTTACCAAAATACTGTCTCCGATCGCATTCGTACATGTAGAAACTGATCCTTCCTGTACGGAAATCAGCTGATATGTAAAATCTCCCGAAACATTCGTTGGGGCCGAAACGGTTACTTGCCCGGTATTGGAAGAAACTGTCTGGTTCGCGCCTCCGTTGATTGAATAGGTAAACACGAATGGTGAAACTCCATTTGTACCCTGGAATGTAACAAGTGGTTGATTTTCATTCAGACACAAACTGATATTTCCGGAAATCGAAGCGTTCGGAAGCGGATTCACAATGATCGTTGCAGTTCCGGCTTGATTCGCCGAACAAGCTGTTGAAGATCCGTCCTGAACACTGATTAATTGGTAAACAAAAGTATCCACCACATTGCTTGGAACATTGATGATTGCTGTATTCGATCCGTTTGATGTCGTAACAGTCTGCTGAGCATTATTCAAAGTATAGGTAAACGTATAAGGCCCCACGGTACTTCCACCGGTAAAAGTAACCTGCGGTTGATTGGAATGCTGACAGATTGTACTGTTTCCTGCAATAGAAGCTGTGGGCAGACCGTTCACCAAAATAATCACTGAATCCAGTAATTGATTCTGACATGCGGTAGGGCTCGCATCCTGAACGCCTAACAGCTTGTATTTGTGAGATCCGGTTGTATTTGTCGGAATGGAAATCGTTGCTACACCGGCAGCATTGGAAACCACTTGCTGAACCGCACCACCGTTGTATGCATAACTGAAAGTATACGGCGCCGTGGCATTTGATCCGGTAAAGGTCACTGTTGGCTGCGGAGCATTCAAACACACGGTCGTATTTCCGGCAATTGTTGCGGAAGGCAATGGATTTACCGTTACTATTCTGCTGTCGGTATTGACACATCCTCCCGCACTTGTACCTGTTACGGAATAAGTTGTTGAACCCTGAGGAGGAGTAACATTCGAGCCGTTAGCAGGAATTCCGTTATTCCAGACATAAGTTGCTGCCGTACCCGTTGCCTGTACGATAATCTGGCTTCCGGCACAAACACTTGTATCAGCTCCTGCGTTCACAACCGGAAGTGCGTTGATTGTTACCACTGTAGTCGTTACCCCATAACAAGGAACGCCCGGTGTAAATGTAATTGTGTAAAGCTGAGAAGTCGTTGTGATGCTTGAAGATAAATCCAGAACTCCCGTAGCCGGATTAATTGTAACGGTATTCGGAGCAACACTGTAGATTCCTGCCAAAGGAGTAGACAATGCCGGAACCGGGTCAGGAGCGTCAATACAATATGCAGGATTCGGATAGGAAACCGTGTACGGATTGGAAGGATTTATTGTAATCAAAACCTGATCTGTAGCCGCACAACCATTCAGATCGATTCCGTTTACCGTATAAGTTTGTGTTGCCGGCGGTGTAAATGCTACATTGTTTGTTACACCGTTATCCCAAACAAAATTCGTTCCGCTTGAAGCAGACAATGTCACACTTTGACCTTCACAAATTGTTTGGTCCGGCCCGCCGTCAATGAACGGAATAAACACTGTTACCGGAAACGGAGCGGATTGACATAAGAGGTTTCCGTTATCATCATACAAACCTGCAATAATCACCGTATCCGAATAAATCGGAATGGTTGCGTTATTGGTAGACGGAGTATTACTTCCAGAAATATCCCACCCGATATTGGTTGTCAGACACGGGCCTGCATTGATGAAGATGTTATCCAATCCCCAGTTATCACAACAACCACCGGATGAATTTACCTGAATCCAGCGAAACATGGTATTGGTGGTTGCCGCTCCCGGAGGAATCGGAATAGAGAAATTGCCCCAGTTGGTGTAGGCTGTTGCCCCGTTTACAGAAGCATTCCCTCCCGGATTTGCCGCAAGCTGGAATCCCCATGGGCTGAAATAAACAAATTCAACCCACGTTGCTCCGCCATCGGTACTGTACTCGATCGAAACGCCTTCGTCCTGCTCATCCGGTCCTTCGCAAGGAACTGCTCCGCCCTGAATGGCATATTTCATTTCGAAATCCAGAGTTCCACCGGAACAAACATCGAAAATACCTGTTGTGATTTGAGGAGTTCCTCCGGCAGTTGATGCCCAGAAATACGAGGTGTTATCCAACGAATTTCCGCACAAAACGCCATAATTCGCTGTTCCTGAAACAGTCCATCCCGCCGGAAGTAAATTGTTGTTAAAATTAAAAGCCTGATTGGCTTGTGTTACGGTTCCTGCTCCGGTAAAAGTAACCGGAACCCCAGGACATACCTGTGACGGTCCTGTAACCGTGACGTTACACGTTTGTGAAAACCCTGCTGCATAGCCGAGCACGCACATTAAAAGTAATGCTGCTTTCATGGTAGTAGTTAATAAGAAGTTTATGAAATCTCAGTCGAAAGGACTTTCCTGCTCCCGCAGTTTTATTCGACGATCAAATTTTCAATGCGTAATTGCTGAAAATTCCAGGCCCCCGGAAAATTCGGGTTTCGGAGGTAGATTTTAGATTTGTCGTCCGCACCACAATTGGCTTCATAAACCTGGTTTGGCGACAAACTTAAGTAGTAGAGGCTTTCATCATTGCCATTGCAGCCTGAACATCCTTCTTCATACTGAACAACAATGTTGAACCCAACATGCACGGTTGCATTGGTTAGATTCTGAAGCTTTAAAAAAGCAAATTGATAAGCTTGTTTTCCCGATTCAACGTCACAAAGGCCACCCACATAGGATATTTTAAGTTGTGGAGTGGTAATGAGCTGGTGCTCCTCCTGTGAAAACGCTGTCGAGCTAAAAAGTATGCATACAGCAATACTTTTTGTCCATTTGAACAGTTCCCTTTTCATAATCTAACAGTTAGTAGCATCGGTCTATTTTAGTAGACAAATGGTAATTAATAGATGTGTGTTTTAATAATAACCCTCAAAAAAAATTTTAGTCAAGTCATCTATTTTAAAGACTCCTTTTTGACTAAACAGTCTGCCAATTTTATCAAAACGCAACAGCCGGTTACAATTCTACTCTTTCAGTCGAATATTAAGGTTTCGTTGAACTAGTCCTATGTAAATGGACTATAAAGATTTCAGTTTGTCCTCGAGAGGAGCATAACAAATATATAATAATTTAGTTCCTAAACAAGTAAAACGCCAGTTATTTTTGCAAAAACTTTAGGTCACTGGAATATTATGATTCAAGGTTAGAATGAAGCCAGTCATTAAGTAAAAGCAAAACCAACTGCTTTATTCAGAGGTTCACATAACGCATAACAACGTGTGATTTCTGCCCGTTTTTAATACTGATGTAGGAGACTTGCCTGTTGAATTCGTCATATGAAGTCTGATTACTTTCAATCGGATTGCCATGCCGGTCTTGTTTCATCCATCCGGTTAGATTACCGAAAGCATCGTATTCCGATTTTTCAACTCCGATTTCATTCTGGTCTGTGTGATGAATCATTGTTTTCCGAATACGTAATCCATTTTGAAATTCGGATTGAAACTCAATTAAAACCTGTTGCTTTTCGTTCGTTTCTTTCAGATGTACAATATTATCATCTGCATCAAACTGCTCTTCAACAAATATCCGTTTTTTATCCCGGATCAAATGAATTTCGTGGACCTCTCTTTTGGATGCGGGGAACTTAGTCACAAAATGATGCTCTATTAATTCTCCCGAATTGTATAATCTTTCTTCGTGTGTATTTTCACCTTTCGACTCGCGAATGATCTCTTCAATCAACAAATCATCCTGAAAGGTTTTCCTGTTGAATCCTGTAGGTGTTTTTTCCAATAGATGCTTTTCGAAAAGGTAACCGTTCACTTCTATAATCTCTTCAATGATTTCGCCTGCTTTATCGTATGTGTAGCACGTTTTCGAAATCTCGATTCCATCCTGATATTCTGTGTTTTGAACAAGCCTTTTCAGATCATCATAAACAAAAAAAGTCTTGATCGAATCATCGTACCACAAGTCTTCAAATTCGATCAAAAGATGATCCGAAGTATAATGTTTACGCTCAACCAGTTTTTCAATCCCTTCTTCCATTAAAAAGGATTCCTGAATGTAAGCTTCCATATAATATGATTTAGGTACTTATGAAAACTTACTATTTCAATCCGAAATGCTTCTCAGCCTCATCTGCAATCTGACCACCAATTGCCAAAGAAGCCGTAGCAGCCGGAGAAGGTGCATTCAGAACGTGAATGGAATTATCATGGAATTCAAAACGGAAATCGTCGCGTGTGTCACCATCTTCAGCTAAAAGAAGGGCACGAACCCCTGCTCTTCCCGGATGAATGTCTTCCATCGTCAAGCTCGGGATCATACGTTGAAGTGTTTTCAAAAACAAACGTTTTGAGAAAGCGCGTCTGTATTCGTCAATTCCGAATTTCATGTTATTGAAAAACAATTTCCAGGTTCCTTTGTATGTCAAAGCATCAAAAGTATCTTTCATGGAGAAATCTGTTTTCCCGTATCCTTCGCGTTTGAAGGTAAACACAGCGTTTGGTCCGCATTCTATTTCTCCGTTCGTCATACGTGTGAAATGCACGCCCAGGAAAGGGAAATCCGGGTTCGGAACAGGGTAAATCAAATTCTTCACTTTGTGTTTCGCTTCTTCGGTCAATTCGTAATAATCACCTCTGAAACCAACCACTTTTTCTTTCAACTTCACACCGTCTTTTTTCGCCAGACGATCTGCCTGAAGACCACCACAGAAAATCAGGTACTTCGCTTCGATATTTCCTTTATTGGTAACAACCACTGTTTTTTCAGCTGATCGTTCGATTCCAATTACTTCATGGCTCAATTTCATGGCACTTTTAGACTGCATGGAAAGAGCAATCTCAGCCATTTTTTCAGTAGCCCCGCGGAAATCGATAATTCCCGTACAAGGAACCCAAATTCCTCCGATACTTTTTACGAAAGGCTCAATTTCATTGACACGTTTCGCATCAATCATTTCAATTCCTTCCGTATTATTCGCCAAACCGTTCTGGAAAATTTTATCCATGTTGGACAACTCAGACGGATCTGTTGCCACAACCACTTTACCGCAAACGTCATGAGCAATGTGGTGTTCTTTCGCAAAAGCAACCAATTCATGTCTTCCTGCAACACAATTCTTTGCTTTTAAAGACCCCGGCTTGTAATACAAACCACTATGAATAACTCCTGAATTGTTTCCCGTTTGATGATCTGCCAGTTTCGCTTCTTTTTCAATCAATACGATTGCCAGATCCGGATATCTTGTTTGCAATTTATAGAATGTTGCCGCTCCAACGATTCCACCACCGATAATTGCTATGTCGAATGCCATGTAGATAAAATTTGCGCAAAGTTAAAAGAAAAAGCAATAGCTTGACTGATGAAGACCAGCCGAGTTTAGAAACGTTCCTGCAAAAAATAAGTACATTTGAACAACCCGAAAAAGTACAGACTACAAATGCAGCAAACGAAAATTCATTTTGAGAACTTAAATGGATTAAGATTCATTGGTGCTTTGATGGTTTTTCTCTTTCACGGCTTCACTATTAACAGGGAAGTTTGGGGAAGTTTTTTTGAATCAACTCCTTTTTTGGTTGTCAGAAAACTGACTTCGGCCGGACATTACGGTGTGAATTTGTTTTTTGTGCTCAGCGGATTTCTGATTACTTACCTCCTTTTGAAAGAACTCAAAGAAAAAGGTAAAATCCACATCGGTTTCTTCCTCATCCGGAGAATTTTGAGACTCTGGCCTTTGTATTTTGTGATTGTTCTGTTCGGTTTCTTTGTGTTTCCACATCTGCCCTTCGGAACTCAAACCGTTCATGAATTCTGGCGTTACGCACTGTTCCTTTCAAACTTTGATGAGATTATTCACGGAAGTAAAGACAGTCTCAATTTTCTTACCGCAACCTGGAGTGTGAGTATCGAAGAGCAGTTCTATCTTGGCTGGGGATTGATTATCGGGCTGTTCAAATGGAAATCGATCCGGTCCTTTCAGATTTTCTTCCTGCTGGTTGTACTCAGTTCTGTGATCTTTCGCTTTTTCCATGCAGATGATACCAGCATCCTTTATTATCACTCCTTAAGTGTGATATCGGATATGGCAATCGGTGGTTTATTGGCAACATGGATTTTCGAAAAGTCAACGATTCACTTCATTCAGGAGTTGAAAAAGGGATACATTTTCCTCATTTATCTTCTTGGAATCGGATTCTTGTTTTTGGCTCCGAAATTGCTTCCAGGCAAACTCATTGCATTGGAACGAATCATCTCCGGATTGTTTTTCGCTTTTGTTCTCATAGAACAATTACTGGCAAAGAACTCTTTTTACAAAGCCGACCGGATTCCGTATTTTGAAAGAGCCGGGAAATTAACCTATGGATTCTATTTGTTTCATTGCATCGTGATCTTTTACCTATGCAAGACTTTCGAAACACTGAATATGACGCAGCAAATCGGGTGGTTTGTACTCTATTTTGTATTATTGATCGCTTTAAACAGTTTGCTTTCGATTCTTTCCTATCGCTGCTTTGAAAAACCCTTACTTGATTTAAAAAAGTACTTCAGAGCATGAAATACAATGGAAACTGTAAAAGCTTTTCAATTCTCAATTGTATATTTTCACTTAACAAAAAAGCCCATCCTATCGAAAGAATGAGCTCCATATCTGATTCATTTAAATCTTATTGCAAACCGTTCAATTCCTCAATAAAATAAACTCCTTTATCTTCCATCATCTGACGAATAGCAGGAAAATCTTTCTTTGATTTAGCTTCGTGAATCTTTGCCAAAACATCATCTCCGAAGTTCAATGCCTCATCGATCAACTTGTCTGTAGCTTCAGTTTTGGAATCGTTATACAATTGAATTGAAAAACATTCGTCAAGAACGTCAATAATCATCCCGTTCAATTGCTTTTTGATTAATCTCTTATTTGCCATTTTGATACAATTTTGGGCAAAGTTAAGGAATATTATCCACTCCTTGTTTAACTTATTTAACTTCGGTTTGAATTCTGAAGCGATCCTTCAGATAAAAAATTCCGTAACTTCGCATGATGAATTATGCCATTGTAGATATCGAAACAACCGGTGGATCAACAAAATCCTCAAAGATCACAGAAATCGCGATCTACAAGCATGATGGTACGCAAATTATCAGCTCTTTCGCCACCTTGGTCAATCCTGAAATGCCGATTCCCGAATTTATCTCGAGATTAACGGGAATTCACGACAAAATGGTGGAGGATGCTCCCAAGTTTTATGAAATTGCCAAGCAGATCATCGAATTTACCGAAGACTGTATTTTCGTTGCTCACAATGTGGGATTTGATTACGGAATTATCCGGCATGAATTCAAATTACTTGGTTACGATTACCGGAAAGCGCATTTATGTACCGTGAGAGCTTCCCGATACGTACTTCCCGGGCATGATTCCTACAGTTTGGGGAAATTATCAAGAGCACTCGGAATTGAATTGACAGACCGGCACCGGGCAAAAGGTGATGCAGAAGCAACTGCGCATCTGTTTACCAAATTGTTTGCAACGGACTCAAAAGGTTTGGGAACGTTCATTCAGGAAGATGTGAACCCTAAAATCCTGCATCCGAATCTGGATCTGGAAGCTTTGGAAGAAATTCCGAACAAACCCGGAGTTTACAAGTTTTTCAACGATACCAATCAATTGATTTATATCGGGAAGAGCAAACATATCAGAAAACGCATTGAGCAGCATCTCAAGAATGTAAAAACGCTCAAAGGTTCTGTTATGCGGCAGGAAATCGCACGAATCGAATTTGAACTGACGGGCTCGGAACTGATTGCACTTTTATACGAATCGGAACTGATTAAAATTCATAAGCCGGTATACAATCGTGCACTTCGAAAGAATACCTATGCTTATGGTTTGTTCTATTTCGAAGACCAAAAAGGATATCTGCAATTATACGTCGATAAAATAAGTAAATCATCCAGTGTTCCTTTAACCACTTTTACTACAAAAAGAGAAGCAAACGATTACATTTTCATGCTCGTGGAAACACATCAGTTGTGTCAGAAACTATGCGGTTTGGAAAAAAGTACGGGTAGCTGCTTCGGTTATCAGGTCAAAAAATGCCATGGTGCCTGCGTTGGTATGGAAACTCCGGAATCTTATAATGAACGTGTTCTTGCATTGATCAATTCCCTGACTTTTGACGACGATAGTTTCTTTATTGTTGAAGGCGGAAGAGACAAGCGTGAAAAAAGCGTGGTTTGGATCGAAAACGGTTCTTATCGTGGTTTCGGTTTCGTTCCTTATTATACGGTAAAACAAGCACACCGAAACTGGCTTCGTTACATTGATCTTCATCCCGAAGACAAAGATGTCCGAACCATTCTCAGATATTATCTCAGAAAGAATCCTGAACTTTTAAAAATTCCTTTTAACGGTTAAGTCTGTTTTTCAATCTTTTCTCTGAATAAGAATATTTCCTACCAATAGAGCCAGAACGAGTGATACAATAACAATCATGACGTGCATTTTCTATTTTGATGTATCTCAAAATCAAAGGTTGTAAAATGGCTTAAAACAAAAAAGCGGCCTGTCATTGACAAGCCGCTTTTCATTCTTATATAAATCCTTATTTTACTTTCTTTGTTTTGAATGACTTTGTAAAGTCGATCAAAATTGGTGTTGCCACACACAATGAAGAGTATGTTCCGATTACTACACCGATCAACAATGCGAACAAGAATCCTTTGATTGCTGGTCCACCGAAGATGAACATCACCAACAATACTACGAACAAGATCATGGAAGTGTTGAAGGTACGACTTAACGTTTTGTTCAATGCTTCATTGATCACTTGCTTGTGCTCATGCTCATTCTTATCGAAGTTCAAGCTTTCACGAATACGGTCAAATACAATCACGGTATCGTTCATCGAGTAACCAATTACTGTCAGTACCGCCGCAATAAACGCCTGGTTTACATCCAAACTGAATGGTAAGAACCCGTGAAGCAATGCAAAGACTGAGAGTACGAACAGAACGTCATGCGCCAATCCGATGATTGCTCCCAAAGAGTACTGCCACTGACCGAATCGAATGAAGATGTAGGCAAAGATTGCAATCAAAGCCAGAATAATCGAAAGTGTTGCCGAAGACCACATTTCTTCCGAAACAGAAGCGGAAATCGAACGGATATCCGTCACCTGAATCTGACCTGATTTATCTTTGATTTTCTCAAATCCATCTTTCATTTTTTGTTCTACATCCGTTGTTGCAGATGCATCAGCCAATTTGTAGTTTGTAGTGATTTCTACGTTGTACGAGTTGGATTTCGTTTTAATCTCAACGTTGGATTTCTCACCGTCTTTTTCAATGAAAACAGATTCCATCGCATTTCTGATCGTTTCAATATCAGCCGCTTTCTCCATTTTCACACCGAATGTTCTACCTCCGGTAAATTCAACACTTTGTTTTAATCCTCTGGAAGCCATCGCAACAACTCCTAAAATTGAAACTGTGATAGAGAAAATGTAGAAATACTTTCTTTTCCCGATCCAGTCAAAATGGAAGTTAGAGAACATATTATGTGTATACTTCGTACTGAAAGAAACTTTTCGTCCTTTTTCAATAGAAGATGTAATGATCAATTTAGAGATGATAATTGCAGAGAAAACAGATGTGAAAATACCCACGATCAATGTTGTTGCAAATGATTCGATTTCTCCACGACCAAAGATCTTCAGGATGATTGCAACCAATAAGTGAGTTACGTTCGCATCGATGATAGAAGGTAATGCTTTGATGAAACCGATATTCACTGCTTCTTCAGGAGATTTTCCGAGTGCGTTCTCCTCCTTAATCCTTTCAAAGATCAGGATGTTCGCATCGACGGCCGTACCGATCGTTAATACGATACCAGCAATACCTGCCAAAGTCAACACTGCTCCGAAAGAAGCCAAACAACCGAAGATCAGGATTACGTTAACTGCTAAAGCGATGTTTGCAATCAAACCTCCTTTTCCGTAGTAGAAATACATGTAAATAAATACCGCAAGGAAAGCAAATGCAAATGAAACCAATCCTGATTCGGAGTTTTCCTTACCGATCGTTGGTCCAACTTTCGTTTGTTCTTTGATGATACACGGTGCAGGAAGTGCTCCACCATTCAACAATCCAGCCAAATCATCTGCCTCAGCAATGCTGAAGTCTCCGGAAATTTCAGTTGAACCACCGCGAATCGCATCACGAACAACCGGTGCAGAATAAACTACATCATCCATTGTAATTGCAACCGAACGACCAACGTTTTTCTCTGTCATTGATCCCCACTTCTGAGAACCGTCTGCAGACATAGTCAAACTTACAGTTGTTTGCAACGATTGCTGGTTGTAAGAACGTACTGCTGATTTAATGTCTCCACCACCAACAAGTGCTTTTCCTCCTTCAGGAATTCTTACTGCATATAATACGTAAGCTTTCGCTCCATTCTGAACATCTTCCAGATCCGCTGACCACATGAATTTCAAATCCTCAGGGAACAAGCTGATAATATCAGAACGCTTTAAAATTTCGTTTACTTTTTCAACATCTTCTGCAATTGCAGTTCCCAATCCCATTCCCGGTTGAACTTTCAAATAGTCAAACAACGGCTTTTTCATGTTACCAGTTCCTTTCAAAGAAAGTGGTTTGATCGGCGCAGCTTTTGCAGTATCAGTACCTGTTGAATCAGTAGAAACTGATGTTGTATCGATTTCAAGTTTTTTGATTTCAGGAGATCTTGAAACAACGTTTGCGTTGCTCAATGCTGTTTGAACTTCTGCCAAAGCATATGTTTCGTAGAACTGAAGATTCGCCGTAGATTGTAATTTCTTAGCTACAGTTGCCTCATCCTGAACTCCCGGAAGCTCGATATACAAACGATTCTTGCGTGATTCTTTCTGGATATTCGGCTGTGCAACACCAAACTGATTAATACGACGGCTCATGATTTGCTCCACTCCGTCCATTGAGCTTGCAATCTTATCGTGGAAGTAGCTTGCAACATCTGCATTCGAAGAATTGTAAGACAACTCTTTCACTTCAGAAAGCGCAAGAATACGAGCTAATTTATCTCCTTTATTTTTCTTTTCGAACTGCTCGATAAACAAATCGATGAAGTCACCTCCCTGAGTTGTATGAATCGAATAAGCAGCATCAAATGGTTTGCTGAACTTTAAATCACGTGGGTTACGAGCATATGATTTGATGAACTCCGGAACATCGATTTCCATTGTTACACTCATACCTCCTACTAAATCCAAACCAAATGCCAAAGAACGAGCCTTTACATCTTTAAATTTTGTACCAATTACCGGGTAAACTGCTTTCTCAGCTTTTTCAGATAAAACCTGGTTAATCATTGCAGCTTTTGCAAGTTCAAATGATTCAGGCTTACTAAAATCGATAGTTGTTCCGTTATTTAATGTTACAGAATCACCGTTTGTGGCAGCTTCTTTTTTTAACTCCTCAACTCTTAGTAGGGCTTCACGTTCAGCATCGTTTTCAACGTTGATGGATACCCAAGTAAATGACAATTGATAGACACATACTGCAGTAAGCAAAATCGTTAAAAACCAGAAAAATCCTTTATTACGCATTTTGATTGATATATTTTAAGCCCGCAAATATATCATTTAAGGTTATCAATGTCAACTTATGTGTAAAACCTTTTGAAAAAAATCGCGGGGAGCTTTGATTTGCAGCAAGTTCTTCAGACAAATTCTCACAAAGAATCAGGTTGTGAATGATTTAACACCCAATGATAACTAGCTTACTGTTATCCGTTTAACTATCCGGAAATCAATTTTCAGCAGGTGATTTCTGTAAAACACAATCGATCCGGAATTGAAAGCATTTGGTAGTTTGGAAGAAAATAAAAATTATTCCTGACCGAAGGAAACCGCCGACATAATCAATAATCTTCCCTTTTTGACATTATTCGGGTTCCCGTTGATGATGATGAAGTCCTTATAGTATTTATACACCATTCCTACTCCCCTTGCATAGACTTCGTATTTTCTCCTGGAATCTATAAAAGAAGAGAAATCTTCCTGTTCTACGGTAACGGTGGATGAAAATGCATTTCCGCCCAGCGAATACGATTCATGCAGACCGGAATAGTAACAATCCAAAGGATCCAGCGTGTTATAAGCGTTCATGTCCCACTCGTCATCTTCACTCGGAGCAAAAACCAATTTAATTGTGCGGTTGTTTTCTTCAACTAATTCTGCTCTCGGACCATCGATGATAGATGTCCACACATCCTGAATACTCCATGGACCAGCAGCATCCGCACTTTTATAACGTTCAAACTTGCGGGCAATTCTTCCCTCATTGTCTATGATTGTATCCCCGATAACTGTTTTGATAAAATAATCGAAGGTGTCTTTTTGATTGATCTGTGCATCTACTACCACTTCATGAACGGAGTAAACCACATAACGTCCTTGAGTTTGCGGGAAATAGTCGTAATACATTTCCACCACTTCGTCTTTTTTGCACGAATTAGAAGCAGCAAGCAAGAGGCAGCAAGCAATGATTGTTATAAAACTGAACTTATTCACAGACCGAATGTACGAAAAAAAGCATTTTTAGTCATCAAAATTATTCAAACAGAGCTTCTTGATGAAAAATCATTCATTGGGATTGATTCCTTTTTCTTTCAACTGTTTCAAATATTTTTCAAGCTCTTTTCCCTCGATTCTTTTTCCCAAGCGATAATATTGCTTTCCGGTTTCCTTTCCGGTTTGGTCATGCGCAGATTGCCAGCCATGTTGAATTCCACCTTTAAACCGTTCTGTGATCATCACTTTCCCGTTCGGGTGATTGGTAACTGCAATTCCTTCCTTCTTTCCGTTGATATAAGTCACTTTACTTTTAATCACCCCGGTATCGAAGTACTCAATCACCTCTCCGTTGATTACTCCCATTTTATAAGGAGTTACCTTCGCAACCACTATCCGTTTATCGCTCGGATCTTCAAACACATAATAAATCGTTTGATTTCCGTTCAGTTTTCCTTTCGAATATGTTTCTTTCGTACTCAATCTTCCGGATGGTCCGTAATATTCCCAAATACTGTCTTTTTCCTGATTTCGGAAGATTCCTTTTGCCATCAGAACTCCATTTTCATGATACATTACTGCACTGGAGCGCCCTGTTTTCTCTTCGTGTTTGATAACTGCCTTGACCTTTGTGGAAGGATAATAATAATTGAAAGTCCCAACCGGCTTGTCGTCTTTAAACTGACCTTTGTATTCAAAAGCGCGGGATTTCGGATATGTTTTTTGCCAGACACCTTGTTTTCTGCCTTGCGTATCTTTCTGATTAACTGTTTGCCCCCAAATAAAAGGAGTGAAAAGCATCATAATGAAAAAAATCCTAATTATCATAGTCCAATAAGTTTATAAATGATTCCAAAGAATCACAGGTTAAGTCGGCACTTGCATGATCTGTTGCACCATTGTATCTTATAAACACTGTCTTCATTCCAAGTTTCCTGCCAAATTCGATATCGGAATCGGAATCCCCCACCATGATTGATTTTTCGAAATCAATTTCCGGAAAATCAGCTTTTGCCAGAAGCGCCATTCCTGAACCCGGCTTTCGAAGAGAAGAATTCTCCGCTGCCAGATTAGGTGCAAAATAATACGCATCAATTCGGGCATTTTCGGATTTCAACAGCTCACTACAATAACTATGAACGTCCGAAAGGTTACGCTCAGTCATCAAACCTTTTCCTATTCCCTGCTGATTTGTGACAACCAAAATGCGCGAAAACAAGCGATTGGCTTTGGAAATGGCTTTGGAAACCCCGGGAAGCAAAACAAACTCTTCCGTCCGTTTCACATAATTATCCATAATGCGTTCATTGATCACGCCGTCCCTGTCCAGAAACAGAGTCCATGATTTGTCCAAATTCCAATCTTTCATTGAGATTTTCAGATTTCCGTTTCTATCAGATAATGATTTCGGGAAGACGAGTTTCTACCGATTAATTCAGCCAAGAACCCGGCTAAAAAGAATTGAACTCCCATGATCATCGTTGCCAAAGCAACAAAGAATTCTGTGCGATCCGCCAATTTCTTTGCCGTAGAATGAATGAATAATTTATCGATTGCCAGGTAAAAGGTGATTCCAAATCCAATGATAAACAACAACGTTCCCATTGCTCCGAAGAAATGCATCGGTTTTTTACCGAATTTCCCCATGAATGCAACAGTCATCAAATCCAAAGGACCGTTCAAAAACCGGTTTAACCCGAATTTGGTTGTTCCGTATTTTCGTGCCTGATGAATCACCACCTTCTCACCTATTTTGTTAAAGCCGGCATACTTTGCTAATGGTGGAATGTAGCGGTGCATATCTCCATACAACTCTATACTTTTTACCACCACATTTTTATATGCTTTCAGACCACAATTGAAATCATGCAGGTAGATTCCTGTCATTCTGCGGGCTGCCCAATTGTAAAGTTTGGTCGGAATAGTTTTAGTAATCGGATCGTAGCGCTTTTTCTTCCATCCGGAAACCACATCAAAATCATCTTCCGTTATCATCCGGTGCAATTCCGGAAGTTCGTCCGGAGAATCCTGAAGGTCTGCATCCATGGTTACAACCACTTTTCCTAAAGCAGCCTGAAAACCGGTGTGAAGCGCAGCAGATTTACCGTAGTTACGTTGGAATTTGATCCCGCGAACATTGGAATCTTCCAATTTCAGGGATTCAATCGCTTTCCAGGAACCATCCTTGCTTCCATCATCAACGAAAATAACCTCATACGAGAGTTTATGCTCATTGAGTACGCGTTTGATCCATGCATGCAATTCAGGCAGTGATTCTACTTCATTGAATAAAGGAACGACGATTGATAATTCAAGTTGATTTTCCAACGTTTAAACTTTTTGAACAAAAATAACGATTCTATTTGATTGACAATGGCCATTCCGACTCCTGTTCGACCGGATCTGCTCAGAGTAGCTTCTTGTCTTAGGCAGACAACGATATTTCATGATCATTTACCACAAATATGCAAGTTTTTAGCGCTCTTACCGGCAACGCTTATTGTTGTTTGAGCATTTACGGAAGAAAAAACAGAGTGTCTTCTATCCTCTCGCACAGAAACTTAAAGAATAAAAATCGCCGCAATGATGAAAATGACAATGATTACAATGTATTGCCAAACATCCACAAAATAAGGGTATAGTTTTTTGTAAATCTCTTTAGCTTTAGACATCCGTGTAATTTTTCGGCTAAATTACTACTTAATTCTTTCGATTATCAAGAATAAATAATGTCATTTTGTCGCTTCAAACTGAGTGAAACTGCCTTTTTGTCTTAAAAAAGGGTTTCCATTCGCTTTGGTTCGCGATTTGACGAAAGGAAGGAAACAAAACCGAACAAAAATGGATAGCAATCAATTCACAATAAAAACCCAGGAAGTAATTCAGGCGGCTCAAGAGTATGCTCAAACCGAAGGGCATCAGGCTATCGAGAACGCACACTTACTCAAAGGAATATTTTTAAAGGATAACGACGTGGTTCCTTATTTATTAAAGCAATCACAACTGAATCCTCAAACCATTCAATTGGCATTGGACCGGATTCTGGAAAATCAAAGCAAGGTTTCCGGAGGCCAAATCTATCTTTCGCCAAAAGCACAGGAAACACTTCAATTGGCGGTAAAACTGACCAAAGAACAGGGTGATGAATATGTCACCGTAGAAATGCTTTTTCTGGCTTTGATCGAGTCAAAAGATCAGATCGGACAATTGCTCAGAGATGCGAAACTCAACAAAACAACAGTACTAAAAAATATTATGGATTTACGAAACGGAGAAAAAATCACTTCCAATCAACAAGAAGGAACCTATAAATCATTGGAAAAATACGCCAAGAACTTAAATGAACTGGCGAAAGAAGGGAAATTAGATCCTGTTATCGGCCGGGACGATGAAATTCGCCGTGTATTGCAAATTTTAACCCGACGAACTAAAAACAACCCTATTCTGATCGGTGAACCGGGAGTTGGTAAAACAGCTATTGCAGAAGGAATCGCACATCGGATCATTGACGGCGACGTTCCTGAGAACCTGAAATCCAAAATTGTTTACAGCTTGGATATGGGAGCTTTGGTTGCCGGTGCAAAATACAAAGGTGAATTCGAGGAACGTTTGAAGTCTGTGGTAAAAGAAGTGACCAATGCAGACGGAGAAATCATCCTGTTTATTGATGAAATTCACACACTTGTTGGTGCCGGAGGTGGCGAAGGTGCAATGGATGCTGCAAATATTCTGAAACCTGCTTTGGCAAGAGGAGAATTGCGTGCAGTTGGTGCAACGACATTGAATGAATATCAAAAATACTTCGAAAAAGACAAGGCGTTGGTACGTCGTTTCCAACCGGTATTGGTTGACGAACCGGATACGGAAGATGCCATTTCGATCTTACGGGGTATCAAGGAAAAATATGAGAATCACCACAAAGTTCTGATCAAGGATGCCGCGATCATTGCTGCAGTGGAATTGTCTCAGCGATACATTACGGAGCGCCATTTACCGGACAAGGCAATTGACTTGATTGATGAGGCTGCATCTAAACTTCGAATGGAAATCAATTCAAAACCGGAGGAATTAGATGAATTAGACAGACGAATCATGCAGTTGGAAATCGAGCGTGAGGCCATCAAACGTGAAAACGATACCAAGAAATTGGAATCTTTGGGAAAAGAATTGGCAACGCTGGAAGAACAGCGCAATGCCTTCAACGCGAAATGGCAGGCTGAACGCGACATTGTAGACGGAGTTCAAAAAACCAAAGAGCTGATCGAAAATCTGAAACAGGAAGCTGATCAGGCTGAACGTTCGGGTGATTACGGAAAAGTAGCCGAAATCCGCTATGGCCGAATCAAGGAAGCTGAAATCCAACTGGATCAGGCAAAGCAAAAATTGACCGAACTGCAGGCAAATTCAAAACTCATCAAGGAAGAAGTTGATGCGGAAGAAATTGCAGATGTCATTTCGAAATGGACAGGAATTCCTGTTTCCAGAATGATTGAAAGTGAAGTTTCAAAACTGCTTCGTCTGGAAGATGAACTTGGAAAACGAGTGGTGGGACAAGAAGAAGCAATTGAAGCTTTATCCGATGCGGTGAGAAGAAGCCGTGCAGGATTACAGGATATGCGAAGACCGATCGGATCCTTTATTTTCTTAGGTCCGACAGGAGTTGGTAAAACAGAATTGGCAAAAGCTCTGGCAGATTTCCTGTTCAACGATGAAAATGCCATGACGCGAATCGATATGTCGGAATACCAGGAAAAACACAGTGTGAGTCGATTAGTCGGAGCACCTCCGGGATATGTCGGATACGATGAAGGTGGACAATTGACGGAAGCCGTTCGAAGAAGACCTTATTCCATCATTTTGCTGGATGAAATTGAAAAAGCACATCCGGATGTATTCAATGTGTTGCTTCAGGTTTTGGACGACGGGCGTTTGACTGATAACAAAGGAAGAACTGTGAATTTCAAAAACACGATCATCATCATGACTTCCAATATGGGATCACATCTGATCCAGGAAAGTTTTGAAGGTGTTAAGGAAGAAAATCTCCACGAAGCGATGGATAAAGCGAAATTCAAAGTGCTTGAATTATTGAAGCAGACAATCAGACCGGAGTTTTTGAACCGGATTGATGAAACGATCATCTTCACTCCTTTGAACAAGCGTTATGTCAAACAAATTGTTCAGATTCAGTTGAACCAATTGAAAGAAATGCTCCTTGATAAAGGAATCAAAATGCATATGACAGAGGAGGCGAAGGAACATTTGGTGGAAGCCGGATATGATCCTCACTTCGGTGCAAGACCAGTGAAACGTGTGATTCAGAAACAAGTTCTGAATGAATTATCCAAGGCTTTACTTGCCGGAACACTGGATACTTCACTAACAGTAGTCATGGACATTTTTGACGGGAAGATCGTGTTCAGAAAACCGATCTCTCAGGAAGAAGAAATCCTCATTAATTTATAAGTAGTAGTAGTTTAGATAAGGTGAAAGAGCGAGGCAAGGTTTTGTCTCGCTTTTTTTGTGTCCGTATGTCGTTCTCCATACCCCTGACATAAGCGGACTACTCAAAATTGACTTGAAAGAGGTGTTGTTCTACTTCAAAAAGACAAATGGGCATACATCTATTAGTCCAGTGACAGCAAGGGATTTCGTTCAATTCGAAAAATTTTATCAGGGCCGTTTAAGTATCATCATTTCCAATTACTTTTACGGCAAATCTTACGTCATCCATGAAACCAAAAACAAACCGGTCTAAACTTTTGAAACGAATCTTTCTTTTCTCTTTCCTCTTCGTGGTATTTTGGTTTTTCGGAGCCAATTGGGCTATTCAGTCGAATGCGGAAGGAAAAATCTTCGACCGGGTGAGTGAATGTCCGAAAGTAAAAGTGGCCGTGGTTTTAGGAACATCCCGAACCAATAAGCATGGAAATGACAACCTCTATTTTTCTTACCGAATCAAAGCTGCGGTGGAATTGTACCGGGCAGGAAAAGTGAAATTCATTCTGGTAAGCGGCGACAACAGTGTGGCAACTTACGACGAACCGACGGACATGAAAAACGCATTGATCGCTGCCGGAATTCCTGCCAATAGAATTTACCTGGATTATGCAGGATTCAGAACACTGGATTCGATGGAGCGCACATTGAAAGTATTCGGACAAAAGGAAGTGATCGTAGTTTCACAGCGTTTCCACAACGAGCGCGCTATTTATCTTGGGGAACATTTTGGGATGACTGTTTATGGCTACAACGCTCAGGATGTTGCCAAAATGGGTGGTTTCAAAACAAAAGTACGCGAGTGCTTTGCACGGATGAAAGTATTTTGGGACATGATGTTCGGAGTGGATTCCAAATTTCTGGGAGATCCGGTGAAGATCGGATAATCCATTTTCAATTATAGTTATTTTCCCAATACACTCAAAACCTGCATCAGATCTTCTGATTTGTTCGTTCCTATCAACAATTTCCGGCCATCTTTAAACACAAGTTGTAATCCATTTCTTCCGGAAACATTGAGCGCTTTTCCATTTCCGGTAAAACTGTATCGAATTCCCCAACCTCCATATTCTGTAATCGGTGAATACTCACGCAAATAAATCTGATCGATGTCTTCCCACTTGTATTGTCTGAATTTCAATTGGATCGGATAAAACCGCACTAAAATTCCTTCCTCCGAGATTTTGGTTTCCAGACGCAGGAAGAAAAACAACATGGAAATAACCAGCATCAGGAAAAACCCGATTAACAAACCTACGTTTTCCCACTCGCTGTCTCCAAAAGGTTCTCCATACATTGTCTGAGTCACGATAAAGAATCCCATGATTCCTTTGGTTCCTGCCAAAATAAACCACAACCACCACTGTCTGAATTTCTGAGTTTCTGAAAATCGAATTTTATTCGGCATACCGGCATTTAATTTAGTTAGTAAATCAATTCAACTATTTACAAACCCTTGATTTTTACCAAACACGATCTGGCGGCCACAAAACCAGTTTGCAAGCCACTTAATTTCAGTGAGAAAAATTGATCCTTAGCTTCACTTTGGAAAAAGCGAAATTTTCTGGTCTCGCGAATAGTATCAAGTATGTCATAAAACAGTGTTACTCAAATATAATATTATTTCGGTAATTTGTCCAACAGCAGTAAATAAGGTTCCAGCATGTGATTCATGAATTTTTCCTTGGGATCTTGCGGAAATTTCTGATAATACTCCACATCCGGATAAAGCAAAATGTAGTTTCCGCAACGGGTAAATCCGGAAGAATGAGATAGCTGAGGCGGTTCGAATCCTTTCAGATTTTTTGTCATTAATTTTCCGAGTCTTTTTCCCAGGTATTTTTCAAAACGCTTCTGGGATTTCTTCGTCGGGCGATCCATTTTATTGTACATCGTCCTGACAACCAATCGTGGAATCAAGGGTAGTTTTTTGATCGCCTTTTTTGCATCCTGAAAAGGATTTATTGCATTAAAATCGTTCACCGTTTGAATTGAAAACGGAGATTCCGGAACCCAATCCAATGCATTGACTGTATTATAGGCCCAACCCTGCTGAGTCATTTTTTCATAGTAGTACGCAAAATACAAGTTCCCCGGTTTGGGTGCAGCGCTGCAGTAGGTTTTGAATTGCACATCCGAAGGAATAATTTTATTCTCTTTCATGATCAGCAAATGTGCAGTCAGCAAATACGCTAACGCTCCACCCTGACTATGGCCTGTAATGTAGAACTCTTTCTTTCCCTGATCGATCTGAGCAAAAAGCACCGAATCCATGTCTTTCCACAAGCATCCCAAAGCGGTTGTCCAGCCCACGTGAACCAAAGCCTTCGGGTCTTTCGACAACTCGTAATAAAAGGTATCTTTCTCACTGATTTTGATCCAGCCTTTCGCCGGAATCATTCCCGCATAAAAATTCGCTCCCCAACTTGTAAAGGAACTCGTTGTTCCCCGAAGTGACAACACTCCTACTCCTTTCTGATCTTCCCAATAATCCCATTTATTATCGAAACCCAGTGTTTTGGAACGGTATTTCAATTGAAAACGTTCGGGTGCCGGCATAGAATCCCAATGTGTGGAATCTGCAAAACGAAAATTGACTTTCAATAACTCAATTGCTTCGGATTTATCATATCCCGATTTCATTTGCGACCAGGAGTATGTAAGCGAAAAGAGAGAAATAAACAGCAGCAAATTTTTCATAATGCTAAATCATGTGAGTTAAATAATCGATAATTGTCAGGAGCCGGTTCTTATTTTGATTCATCAAACGCGCAGTATATTCAACGGAATGGATACTTCCCCCGCCACTGTATTGTTCCTGCATCAGTTTGCCAATCAAGGTCTGTTCGGTGGCCATCAGTTTTTTCCATTCCTTTTGCCAGGAAAGCAAGAGATCGCGGTCTTCTTTCTTCATTTTTGCCTGAAGCATGGAGAAATACTTATCGACCAGTTTTTCGTATTCCGAAGCACAAAAAAGATTTGCCTTATTGATTCCCAAAGTGGTGGATTCCTTTTCCAATTGACGGCGGAAGATGTTTTCCAAAACAAACGTATCCTGAAGGAACAAGCGCTGAACGGAATCTGAAAAATCGGACATACTTTCTTCCTTTGGCATTTTCCGGATCATTTGATGTGCTTCCTTTTTTAGTTCCAGCCACCAATCAGCCTTCAGCGACTCCATTTCAGAATCGGAAATCTGAGCATTCAGTTTTACTGAAAAGAAAAAGACCAGAGTAATTAGCGAACAGAGTTTCATTTTTTCTTCTAAAAATAATCATATTACTGATGCTTTGTACGAGATTTCAGGCGATGGTTTTCAATTCAGATTAATTTTTGATAAAATTATCCGTTTCATAACCGTTAAAAACCTTTAGAGGCCCAATATCAGGGCGTTTTAGGAAATCACAGGAATTTGAGGGATAATCCTTCCCTATTAAAAAGACAAATAGACATGCGTCTATTTGCCCAGTGGTAATAAGGGATGTAGTGATAAAAGAGTGGAATAAAGCTGTTTTTCCCGCATTCCCTCATATTTATCCGTTGCATAACCGTTAAAAACCTTTAGAGGCCCGATATCATTGGGTTTTAAACAAAATCCGATTCAGATTGATGATCATTCATGCTTATTCCCCAAAACCCATTTCAAATCCACAAAAAAGGTTCTCGGTCTGGGTGGGCCGTAAACAAAGTTACTGTCCCGGAATTTCGTCGTATCAAAATCGGATTGATAGCTGTCCAATAGATTCTGAATTCCTGCACCAATGCGGATTGTTTGCTCCGAACGATGGAAATGAATACTTTTTTCGACTCTGAGTCCCAGATCCCAAAATGATTTTGTCAGCAGTAATTCATCCTGCGCAATTTCAGGAGCCCCGCCGAAATGCGGCACAAGCATGCTTCCTGTGTAAACGCAACTCACCGATCCCGACCAGGAACCTTCCGGAAAAATGGAGATCGTAGATGAACCATAGGTATTCGGTGTTCTCAAAAAGCGTTTTACCGGTTCCAATTCCAAAGACCATTGCTGCGCTTCCGTGTATCTTGATTCCTGAATCGTTACGTTCAGATCGATCTGAATGAATTTGTGCCAGCGAACACGAATCGATTCACTGATTCCGCTTACGGACGCATTCGAGCCATTGGTGCGTAAAAGAAGTGTTTTGGAAGGATCGTCACTTGGAATTTCATTCAGAACAAAAGAATGCAGCAATTGTGTGTGAAACAAGGTTGTTTCGGAAGAATACAGCATTTTCTTTCTTCTTCTGCTCCAGTTTACCTGAGCGGAATACGCATGCGAGATTTCACTTTTCAGGTTTGAATCCACCCGGATCTGAGAAATTCCTCCATTGGCAAAAGCCATGTGCATATCTGTTTCAAAGACTTGCGGTGCTTTGAATCCGTTTCCGTACGATAAGCGGAATTGCCATTGCCCGTTTGGTTTGAATAAAAGTGCCAGACGTGGTGTAAGAATCGGTTTTTTCAGCATGGAATGTTTGGTTGCTCTCAAACCAAGAACTACAGACCATTTATCTCCGAAATCCATCTGATCCTGCAAAAATGCTGCAAACTGATTGATCTGTTGATTGATGAAATAATCGTATCCGCGAATCGTATCCTGAATGGCATCGTAATAATGTTCCAAACCTCCGACCATCGTCATTTTGGTTTTTTCTCCGAACTTTTGAGTATATCCTGACTGAATTCCTGACTGCCAGGTTACGTTATTGGTTTTCCCCCAGGCATTCACGTGGTCAATTCCCGTGTAATGATTTCTGTTTGTCTTCTGATATCCGGTATATGCCTGAATATTCCATTTCTTGTTGCGCGATTTCCAGATTCCGGAAAACTGACCGATGCTCGACAACTGATTCCGGAATTCACTTTGTTCGGCTTGTTGCGGATCTCCTTTCCAGAATTGCCCGCCCTGCCGTTGCTCATGTAGAACCCAGAAATCTGCCCGAAGTTCAATCGATTTCCCTACCGTTTGAAAAGCATTCAATCCCAACAAGGTGTTGTTTACCCGCGGAATTTCTGTAAATCCATCCCCGTTTCTGTCATAACCGTCTCTGATCTTATTCATTCCGGAGAAAAGAATCCCGCTTTTCTTTGATTTCGAAACGAAAGCTCCGTTCAACTGAATCACTTGTTCAACAGGTCCGTTTTGAATCATTGAAAGTTTATCCGAAACTTCGAAAAAATTACCGGTCGGGTGTTTGGTGATAATATTAATGGTTCCGGCAATGGCATTCGAACCGTAAAGCACAGAACCTCCTCCGTTTACAATTTCGATCCGGTCTACAACATTGGTCGGAATTTGCTCCAAACCATACAAACCCATCAAAGAGGAGAACAAAGGTCTTCCGTTGATCAGAATTTGAGAATAAGATCCTCCCAAACCATTCATTCGCACCTGTGTGTAGTTACATGTCTGACAATTGGTTTCCATCCGGATTCCGGGAGAGAATTTCAAAGCATCAGAAATGGAAGTGGCAGAAATGGCACGAAATAGTTTTTGATCTATCGTAGAAACAGAAATAACGCTGTTTTTTTTCGATTCCGCTATCCGGCTTCCCGTAACGGTTACTTCTTCTATTTCTCTGAGCGTGTCAGTTACAGTCTTTAGCGAATCAATCGTTTGATTTTGAGAAAAGGAAATGAATGAAATTCCGTAAGTAATAAAAAGAGTAATGTAACGCACAGTAAAATATTTTTCACAAATATAAAACTATTTTTAGACATGTCTAAAATATTAAATAAAGAAATCTAAATAATTTTATTCGATATGCTAAAACATCGCAATAAACTGAAAATAAAAGACATGACATTTCAGTCTGGAATCGGGATGAACAAAACATGTTATGGATTTCAGGCCTTCAACGATCATCTTACCTGGAGAGTCTGCCAGATAAGCAGTCGATGAAATCACAAACAGAACCAAAGATTCCTTGATTTTTATCAGAAATGCCAGGTTCGGTAAACTCAAAAAAGTTTACGGACTTCCATTTTTTTTGGGAAATTAATTCAGGTGATTTTTACCAATAGACATCCATCTATTTGCCCGGTCCCACAGCGGGAAACCCGGAGTAATTTATCGGAAAGTTATTCTCAGATCGGGATCAATCAGGCAAACTCGGAAAGTTCGATCCAGCGCTCGGTTTTTTCATCGATTTCAGCCACAATAGTTGCCAGTTTTGCACCCGCATCCATCAACTGTTCATTCGTTGCACCCGAATCGGACAATATATCCGTCCATTTCACTTTTTCTTCTTCCAATCGTTCCAAATCCTTTTCAATCTGGTCAAATTCATGCTTTTCCTTGAAAGAAAGCTTTCTTTTTTCTTTCGGTGCTTCTTCCGAAATCTGCTTCACTTTCACCACTTCAACCGGCTTGTCATCCGATTTGTCTTTCTTGTAATCTGCAGCCGTTTGCTTTCTGTATTCGGTGTAATTTCCGATAATGTCTTTAATCGCTCCCTGCCCTTCAAACACGAACAAATGGTCTACCATTTTATCCATGAAATAACGGTCATGCGAAACAACGATCAAACACCCTTCAAATGTTCTCAGGTAGTCTTCCAAAACACTCATTACAAAGATGTCCAGGTCATTGGTAGGCTCATCCAGAATCAGGAAATTGGGGTTCGCCATCAAAACCGTCATCAGTTTCAAACGTCTTTTTTCTCCTCCGCTCAATTTATGAACGAAGTTGTAATGCATGTGGCGCGGAAACAGGAATTTCTCCAGAAACTGTGCTGCAGAAAGCTGTTTTCCCTTTTCCAAAGGAATAAACTCTGCAATGTCACGAATCACGTCGATCACTTTCTTGTCTTCATCAACTTTGATCAATTCCTGACTGTAATAACCGAAAACAACCGTTTCTCCCGTGACTACTTTTCCTTTATCAACTTCTTCTCTTCCCTGAATAACATTCAGAAAAGTGGATTTTCCTGTTCCGTTGTTTCCTACGATTCCCAAACGTTCTTTTCGCTGGAAATTATAGGAGAAATTATCCAGAATCACTTTACTTCCGTAAGCTTTTCCGATTTTATGAAGTTCCAGAATTTTAGAGCCCAAACGCTCCATTTTTACCGGAATATCGATTTCATCCTCGTCTATGCGTTGGCTGGCAACTTTTTTAACATCCTGAAAATTGTCGACACGCGCCTTTTGCTTTGTCCCGCGGGCTTTCGGCTGACGACGAATCCAGTCTAATTCTTTCTTAAACGTATTTCTCGCTTTATCGATCGTTGATTGCAATTGCTCCTGGCGTTCTGCTTTCTTTTCCAGATAGTAGGAGAAATTTCCTTTGTATTTGTAGATCGTTTTGTCTTCCAATTCGTAGATCGTATCACAAACCACCTCTAAGAAGTAACGGTCGTGCGTTACCATCAAGATCGTAGATTTCGACTTTGAAAGGTATTCTTCCAGCCATTCGATCATATCCAGATCCAAATGGTTGGTTGGCTCATCCAAAATGAGGAAATCAGCTTCTGCAACCAAAACCTGCGCCAGAGCCACACGTTTCTTTTGTCCTCCGGAAAGACTCCCGACCAACAAACTCGTATCATTCAGCTTCAAAACGGAAAGAATCTGATTCACTTTCACTTCCATATCCCAGGCATTCAGCTCGGTCAATTCTTCGTAACAAGCATGAATCGCTTCTTCATTTCCTTCACGCAACGCCTGATTGTATTTCTTCACGATCTGCAATTCCGGCAAGTCGTGTGAGAAAACAGCTTCCAAAATAGTGTGTGATTCATCCAGAGTTTCTGTTTGCTGCATGAATGCAACGCGCAAATCATTTCTGTAAACAACCCGACCTGAATCAACTTGTTCCAGATTCATCAAACAACGCAGCAAAGTCGTTTTCCCGTTTCCGTTTTTTGCAACAATCGCAACCTTATCTCCCTGATCGATTCCGAAAGTAACATCTGAGAATATTACACGGTCTCCAAAGGATTTGGTCAGGTTTTCAACGGAAAGAAAATTCATATTGTTTGTTGTTTTAAGGGTGCAAAGATAGCACTATAATTGCGAATTACGTCCTGATAGCTATCGGGATCCGAATATCGAATAGGAAAAATTGAAAATGAAGAATGGAAAATCGAAAAGCTTCTCAATTCTCCATTAAAAGTTATCTCAATCTGTTCAAAGAATCAATCGTCTTCTTATCCTTTCTCACTCCTCTGATTCCAAGGAAAACAAAAATGAATGCTGCAGCATGTAAATAGAAGGCAATTCCAAATGACAAATCCGTAGCAGGTTCCTTACAAAGCGTACATTCTAAAGAATGAACATTCGCTCCCAAAATGATCCAAGCTGAACTTAGGATATTCAACACCAATAATATCCAACCCAGAAAAATCTGACGATGACGCATTTTAAAGGAAAAAATAATCATCAAAGCAAAGGCGATTTGAACCAGTGAAAGCATCCAAAAATCCAGTTCTCTCAATACCTCGTTCTTCGCATTTCTGGATCCGCTAAATAACTCATAAGCCGAAGCGTGAATGTCTTTTACCTGGTGAAAAGAAAATAAATCTGTTCCAAAAAGTGTCGTTGCAATCAAAAAAGCCGCAATCAAAAAATAAACTGTTTGAATTCGTTGAATCATGTTTCAAAAATTTGTTTTCAAAGATATCATTTTAGAAGGTATTCACTCCGTGATCAGGACATTTTAATCAATGATAACGGAAGCTTCAACTATTTTTATTCGGATTTATGGAAAAATGAATTAGCTTGCATCTAAACTGACAACTTAGTAACGATCAAACACCTTAGCTTATGAAACACGTTGGAATTCAACAAGCTTGTTCCGAAGACTGGAATAAGATGACACCTACTGAAAAAGGAGCTTTTTGTCAACAATGCGCAAAACAAGTCATTGATTTCAGTACTCAATCAACTCAGGAAATCAAGCGCACTTTATTGGAAATGAAAGCTCAATCGATCTGTGCCAGAATCACTAGCGGACAGGAAATGACATTGAACTCAGAGTTTGAAGCCTGGAGAGAACAAAATAAGAGCAATTTTCAGCATTTATTCATCGCAGCTTTGATTATTGTTTTCGGGTTGACATTATTTAGTTGTGAAGATGAAAAAGACCGCAAAAAAATCAGTGACACACAAGTTGCTTTAGCCAGAATTATCCAGGAACCGGAAAAAGCTCCGGAAGAAAAAACCATTTTCGTTGAACCGAAGGTAGCTATGGTTGAAGTCATTCATGCCGATCCTGATTGGGAAACTGCTGTGATCGTTCAAGTGGAAGAAGGATTGGAAGAAGCTGAAATCGTTCAGGACAGTCAACATGAATACTATCTTGGAGGTGCTTCGATGACAATGGTCTACGTTGATTATCTGGAAGCAACTGTTGATGAAGTTGAATTAGATGAAAACGGCGTTCCCTTTCCTACTGAATACAAGGCAACAGCTTTTCCGAACCCTGCGGTTGAAAACACCACGTTGGAAGTTCAATTCCCTAAAAAGGGACAAGCGGAAATCAATCTGTATGACATGAGCGGTAAATTGATTCAACACATTTATTCGGGGGAAGTGCCGCGCGGAACTTTTAGAAATCCCATCGAATTGTTTGATTTGAATCCGGGAGTTTATCTGGCAATTGTGCAATCTGCTGAATTTAAAGAAACAGTAAGAATCATAAAGAACTAACTGATAATCAACACCTTTTAGTTTTCACGCTCTTTTTTTGCTAAATTAGCTTATCAACACAGGCAAAATCATTAGTCATGAAAACCGCACTTCTATTCGTTACTTGCGCATTCTTCCTCACTGTTTCCTGCAAAAAGAAGAAAACAGAACCGGACAATACTCCGATAACGAATTATTCTTTGGGACATTCCGGAGAAGTGGATTCTGAAACGTTTCAGTTCGATACGAATGGGATCTCTTTAAACATGTTTCAAACCATCGAATGGGATGATTCGTCGTTTAAACATTACCGGATCAGAACCTGGTTGAAAGGGCCGAATCTCAATGAAAATATTGAGCCCGGAACTGAACGATTGACATTGGATTTTTCATTCCTGTTTCAGTACTCCAGTCCAGGCAATCATCCGGCTCTTACCCTATCCGCTCTTGCCGACAAGATCAACAGTTCTTCCTCGCAATGGAATGACGGAAGTGAATCGAAAGAAGTGCAGATTTTGGTTTGGGGAGGTCAGAATCCCGGTGGAAGTTTTGAGGTGGTAAATCCGCAAATCAGTGCTCAGGTAATTGGAAACTCTATCCGCATTTACGGAACAATTGATTCACTCAAAGTCGGGACAGGTCAGGGACGTTATATGACAAATCTTCATTTCAATTATACCATTCCGCTTCATCCGTAGTGGAATAACGATTTACGCAATAAATAACTAATAATCAACAACTTAATACTTATAACATAATTCTAAACTTCAGGTCGGTTCGTAATATTGCGATATTGCAAATTTGGGCTCAATCCTTTGAATCCTATTGTTCAAAGTCTTCATTAATTCTTTGCCTGTCTCAAACTATTGAACAACATATCAAAATAAAAAAACGGCCAGACTCCTTGACAGTCTGACCGCTTCTTGTGGGTATCTCCGGGTCATTAGTGTGCGTGCTGCATGCAAAATACAAGCGTCTGAAACGTCCGCGTTGTTTTTGCAATTCCAAAAATCATCCTAAATACCCATTGCGGGAGAAGTCGGTGCTATCATCACCTTTACTATACTCTCCCTGATCACACCTACTTTGCACGATGTGTTTATTTTGAATCTTTCTTAAAATTATCAATGAACACTGTAAAACACATTGGTTGTATACCAACCGTCATTAAATCCCAGATTCACACCGGTCCAATCGCCGGTTGCAGGAACTGATACATTGCCGTCGCCATTCGAATCACCTCCATGAGCATCGTCCCTGACAGAAGTAAACACTGCTGAAGGATGAATATTGAAATTGCTTGCATTCCATCCTGAAATCTCTCCTCCTGAACTAAATTTGACAACAACATTAGCGCCTACAACGAACAATTCACTGCCGGTTGAACTCAGATAATTGTTTCCTCCGACATTCAAAACATAAGGCACTTCCGTTTCACTATAAACAACGGTTGTGTTTCTCATACCCGAACCATATACAACAATACCGTTATATTTATTCGTTTGGTTTGTGTTATCCGGATTGTGGTAACTATTGTTTCCATCCAATGCGTAATAACCACTTATAAGAATGGGTATGGCGTTATCATAAAAAATATTGTTGGTAACAACACTCACGGCCGGGTCTTTCATTTGCGCCCCGTCGAAAGCAGCCGTGTTATAGCTTGTACCGCCATAAGTATGAGCAAACGTACAATAATCAAAAGTAAAGTCGTGAATGTTACCGGTACCTGCATTTGCAATCACAACACGGCCTCCGCCTTCTCCTCCTCCATACAGAAACTTACAGTATCTGAAAAGAGAACCATGCTGGTCGCCGCGCATATTCACATAGCCCCAATCTCCTTTGGCAGGTGTGGAAGCCGTACCATCTCCATTACTGTCTCCGCAGTAATTATCATCCTTGTAAGAAGTAAAAACGATCGGATTATCTTCAGTAGCATTCGCTGTTACTTTCGCATAAACTTCCCATCCGGCAACACTTTTAAACTTCACAATCACTCCTGCTTCAATCACCAACGGAGCGTCAATATCAATCCATTGGGTGATAACATACACATTACCGGAAGTCCATGTTGTAGGAGCAGTAATATCATTATTTATCTCAATGATATTACAATTCGCCGGTGTTGGAGTCGGGTTCTGTAACGGAGGCTCTGGTTCCGGATTTTTCTTTTTACAAGACGTCAAAGCTACCATTACGGCAAATGACAAATAGGCAAAGTGGTTCAAACATCTTTCCGCCACACGATTAATTCTCTTCATAGTTGTTTATTTTCAACAAACTTACGCCAAGGAGAATGGCTTGTCAATCAACCGTTTGGTTCATCTTAAAGTAAAAAGTGAGAATGGAAAATGAAAAAGTGTAAAAGGAGTTAGCTATTAATCAAATCATGATTTTCCGTACAGCTTGTTTACCGCTTCGGTTTTGTTCTGTACCTGCAATTTTTCGTAGATGTGATTCAAATGGCGCTTCACCGTACTTAAGGTAATATCCAGCCGGTCTGCAATTTCTTTGTACAAATACCCTTTGCTGAGCAACTCGAGCACTTCCCGTTCTCTGTTTGAAAGCAGTTGAATAACCGGATTTTCCTTCGTCATGTTGAATGATTGCAGCACTTTTCGTGCAATTTTCGGCGACATCGGGCTTCCGCCCTCATACAATTCAATAATGGCTTCTACAATTTTTTCCGGGGTGGTGTTTTTGAGAATGTAACCTGTTGCACCTGATTTCAAGGCTTCGAAAACCTGATCGTTGTCTTCGTAAATAGTGAACATCATGAATTGGATTTTCGGATCTTTGTTTTTCAGTTCGAAAACGCATTCTATTCCGTTTTTACCGGGAAGATTGATATCCGTAACGACTACATCCGGTTTCAAAGCCGGGATTTTATCAATAGCAGCTTCTGCCGTATCAAAAGATTCGATCCATTTCAGGCGTTCATCACTTTCGATTACGGCACGCAACCCGTTCTGAATATCCACAATGTCTTCTATGATGCAAATCCCAATCATTTATTTACAAATTAAACCCTTTGTTCTTTTTAAAACAATGAACCAAACGGTTGATGTTACGAAAGCGGAAATTCAAACTCCAATTTCAATCCGGGAGCGGCATTTGACAATTCCATGTTCCCTTTCAATTGCTCTGTCCGCTTTTTCATGGTTTTCATTCCATTCCGGAATTTTTTATCGCTTTCTCCTTCATCCAATCCTTTCCCGAAATCCCGGATTTGAATCCGGAGCGTTTCCTTCGCTTCAATTTTGATTTCAACCTTTTCTGTTTGAGCGTGCTTTACAATGTTGTGAAGCGCTTCCTTAAAGATCAGGAAAATGTGCCGTCGTGCCTCTCCGGAAATAATGGAATCTGTTTCCACCTCATCCAAATCAATCTGAACCGCAATCTGATTCGTTTCCAGATATTCCATCGCATAATGCCGCAAATATGCCAGCAAATCCGTCAGTGTATCGTTTTCCACCTTCATGGCCCAGATCAATTCACTCATATTCTCCACCAATTCAAGTGAGGCCGAGTTGATCCGTTCCAATTCCTGTTGATTCTCTTGTTTTCGCAAAGCTTCTTTGCTCAGATAGGAAATCCGGGTTAATCCGCTTCCCAGATCGTCGTGCATATCATAAGCAATCCTGTCGCGCTCATTTTGAACGGCTCGTTGTTTTTCCAAAACGGCCCGTTGTTTTTCAATTTTCCCCAGGAAATACATCCGGGTTACGAAAAAGACAAGTCCGGCACTTGCAAGAAACACGAGCAATTTGAACCACCAACTGCGATACCAGGGAGTTTCTATCGTGAAATGAAGCGGTTCTTTTAAATAGACCCAGTTTTTAGTTCCCTGAATTTTTGCCCGAAGACGAAATGTATAAGTTCCGTAAGGCAGAGAAGGGAAATTGACGCTTGAATTCGTTCCTAAAGAAACCCAGGAACTGGAAGAACCCTCGAGCCAATAACTGTATTCAATCCGGCTTTTACCTGAGGAATTGATCGATGCAAAACTCAATTGAATGGTATTTTGAGTAGGAGAAAAGGAATAATTCACTTCGCTTCCCAAAGATTGTTTTTTGTTTGAAACCCAAAATTCATCAATAAAAATCTTCAGATGCTGTTTTTCGACTTTCAGCAATTTATCCGGAAGAAAACGCAGTAAATAATTGTCAGAAGCAATCCAGATCATTCCGGTCTGTGCATCAAAATAAGAAGTCTGGTCAAAGCATTCAGCCGGAAAACCGTTCCCCACCCCAAAAGATTGCACTTTTTTCAGATCCGCACTTAAACAAGCCAATCCTTTTTTCGTTCCAATCCACAAACGGTTACGGCTATCAAAGAGCAGGTTATAAATGAAATTGGATGGAATTCCCTGCTTCTTCCCGAAAAAGAGCATTTTTTTTGAAGAAACTTCGTAACGGGCTAATCCTCCTCCGTCAAAACCAATCCAGATGTTTCCTTTTTTATCTGTGGTCATACACAATATAATACTTTGGTGTTGAAACTTTAAGATGTGCTCGAAATTCAATTCTTCAAAGCGGTCTTCTTCCTTGATCCAATGAGTCAAAGTCTGTGTTTTATTACTGGAAAACCAAATATCTCCATTGAGAGTTTCGGAATGATGTGTAAAATAAGATCCTGAAAATGTTTTTTTTGCCCGTGAGAAATGTACGGTCTTTTTTGATTTCGGGTTGATTCGCACCAATCCTCCACCCTGATTTCCACTAAACCACCAATCTCCGGAACTATGCCGGAATCCGAAAACAATCAACTCAGATCCTTTGAAATAATCTTTCAGAAATGTCAATTCAGTGACGCGATCGGATCGAAGATCAACTTGTTTCAATACGATCCCTTTTCCACCATGAATCAACGCGGTTCCATCTTTAAAAACAAACCACGATCCGGTCAATTTCCCAGCATGAAATGCTTCAAATTCTTTATTGCGTTCATTTATCTTTAAAACTTCGGAAAAATATTTCGGAGCAAGCAATTCCTGTTTCGAAATCCTGCACATATTCATCATTGGCTCATCAGAGTTGACGGGTAGATTCCAGTAATCGATCAAGGTTGCATTTTTATTCAACAGACTCAGACCTTTCATGGTCGTAACCCACAAATTCTGATAACGATCCAGAAATAAATTCGTAATCTGATTATCTCCCAATGAAAAAGGAATCTGGGGATGGTTTTCATACAAAACAGTCTTGCGGGAAAGCATATTCATGTGACAAATACCGCGATCGCCTGCAATCCAAACCATTTCCGGATTGTTTTTATCGGCTATCATGCAGCTTGGCAATCCAGGCATTTTGCTGTCGGTAGTTTGAGCTCCCCAGGAAAAAAGTACTTTTCCGGAATAATCCAATTGGAATAATCCTTTGAAGTAATTGACAAAATAGATCCATTGGTGGGTTGTATCGACATGAAGCAATCCGTATCCGGAATTAAAAAGCCCGTCAACCGGCAAATCTGTTTGAAAGGTCTTGAATTGTTTTGTTGTGAGATCAAATAAAAAGTACTCTTTGGCGGAACATACCAGATACTTTGAATCACTGAGCATTTTCAGTTGAATCCCGGTTCTTTTGATTTTCAATGGTGGTACAAGTGCATCCAGCACTTCCAACTGATTATTCAGAATGAAAACCGTATCAAAAGAAGGTACAATGAACTTATTCTGATTCACCCGGATAAAATCTAATGCAGGCCGGTTTTTCAAAGATCGGATGGGTACTAAATCCTGAGAAATACAATTCAGTATGAAGGCTTTTGCATTTCCCAAAGTGACAATCAAACGATTCGGGGAAATTTCAGAAAACACTTTTGAATTGTCGAGCAATTGCTTTTCTCCCAACATTTCGCTGGGGTAATAGGATTTAAAATTTCTGCCGTCGAAGCGATTAATTCCTTCCTGGGTTGCAATCCAATAGAATCCGCGGCTGTCCTGTGAGATTCCGGTGCAAACGGATTCACACAACCCGTCTTTGATCGTGTAATTGACAAATTGCCCTGTATTTGGCTGAGTCCAAACAACAGCACAAACAAGCAGGAATAAACAGAGAATGTAATTCTTTAACAGCAAACCGCAGTCTTGATGAGTTTAATCAAAACTACGGTTTTAGGTTCTTATTTTCAATGATTTCAGAATAAATCAATCGTTTCGTCTCATAACATCCCGGTCAACTTCGTCTCTCAAAATCAATCTCAATGAGGTATCACCGGTGATGTAGCGCCATGCCCAATTGAAGAAAACAGCAATTTTATTTCGAACGCTCAAAATCAGCATTAAGTGCAAAGCCATCCAAACCATCCATGCAAAATATCCCTGAAATTTGAAATTCGGCAGCTCGACAACCGCTTTGTGTTTTCCAACTGTTGCCATCGTTCCCTTGTCTTTGTATTCAAAAGGGCGAAGTGCTTTGCCGGACCAAAGTGCACGAAAGTTCATTGCCAGAATGCGTCCCTGATTGATTGCTACGTTTGCCAACTGCGGATGCCCTTGAGGATATTTCTCAGTTTCCATGTAGGAAATATCTCCAATAGCATAAATGTTGTTGTAACCTTTCACCAAAGAATGTCTGTCAACGGTATATCGTCCTCTGACCAATTCAGCCTGATCCAAACCTTCCAATACATTTCCCTGAACTCCTGCAGCCCAGATTACGGTTTGCGTCGGGATAATCTCTCCGGTTTTCAATTCCAGTTTGTGACCGTCGTATCCGGAAACAACTGTTGAAGTCCGTACTTCCACTCCCATTTTCTCCAAATACCTGCGTGACCACATACGTGACTTTTCACTCATCGCATTCAGTGTATTGGGGCTTCCTTCCAGCAAAATGATTTTCAGTTTCGAAAAATCATAATTCGGATAATCTTTCGGAAGGACTTTGGTTTTCATTTCCACAAATGCTCCTGAAAGCTCTACTCCGGTAGGTCCGGCACCAACAATCACCAGGTTCATCAGCTCTTCCTCTTCCTGTTTGTTGTCTACGAACATGATTTTTTCAAACTTCGTCAGAATGGTGTTACGGATGTGGATCGTTTGCTGTGTCGACTTCATGGCCATCGTGTGTTTTTCCAGATCCGGATTTCCGAAGAAATTCGTTCGGCAGCCGGTTGCGATGATCAATTCATCGTAGCTGATATCTCCCATCGACGTTTCGATCAGGTTATCTTCTGTTCGTACGCGCTCCACGGTTGCATATCTGAACTCCACATTTTTTCTGCGCCTGAAGATTGCACGAAAGGGAAAAGAGATACTTGAAGGCTCCAGGCGTGCACTCGCTACCTGATAAAACAGCGGTTGAAACATGTGGTGGTTTTGTTTGTCCACCAGGATTATTTCACAATCGGCTTTCGCCAATTTACGGGCGAGATTCAATCCCGCAAAGCCACCACCTATGATGACTATTTTCTTACGTTTCATGCCCATGAATTTAAGTATTTTTCATGGTAAATCATTCAAGAAAATAACAGAAAATGCATAAAAATTTTAAAAATTTAAACCCAAAATTCTTCTTTGATTCAAAACGGTCTGAGCTATTTAAATTTATAGAATTGAAGTGCGAAGTTTTTAATCTTTGCCGAGTTCGGATCAAAGTAAAAATCCACATTCACAAAATCGAATGAATTCCATTCAACCAAAGGATCAAAGTCTACTTCCAGCTTTTCCCATTGCTTCGTTTGATTCATTCTGGCTCCCAGATTCACGATTGTTTTTCCCACCAAACTGTCATTTTTAAAGCAATAGAAAATAACTGTCGGGACGGAAGCGGGTTCGTACAGATACATTTCACCTGTCAATTTTGCTCCCATCCGGTAAGAACTTAATTTGGGATTGATCGCCAGTGAATCGTGAAAATTCGGTTTCAAAGGCTGATCTTCCAGAAAATCAAAGATCACTTCTCTTTTCATGTCTGCACCTCCCAATTGAACAGTTCGGATCGGACCCACCGGAGTAATCTTTTCAGGAAGACTGTCTATCCGGCTGTAATACATGAAATTCAAGCGTTTATCCGTTTTCATAAAAACGTGTTTCCATTTCGGATAATCCATCTCATCGAAGTGAATGATGCACTGCTGAAACTGAACTTCGTAAACCTGATAAACATAGCAGGAAGCAAGCACAAAAAGACAGATTATGGCTTTGTAAAGCGATTTGGAATAGTGCAGCAAAAATGCAATCGGTACGGCTAAAACACTGTAGAAATCCACAATCGAGCGATAGCCCAATGAACCGCCGTAACTCCAGAACCACCAGGATGACAAAATGTAAACGGATACCACGAAAAACAGGAATAATCCGTAGAACAAACGTCTGTTTTTAATGAATAGAACGATAAATCCGGGAATGATCAGCAGTAAAAAGGGAGCATAGATAAAAATCCCTTTCCGAAACCCGAACAAGGTCGACCAAAAATACGGATCGGTGATATTGCTGAATCCTTCATTGTTGTAGCCATTGAACTGTACTTTTCCGAATTGCTGATAGCTTGAATACACCTGAATAGCTATCGGGATCAAAAACACGACAATCGCTGTAATCAGATGAGTTATTTGATGCTGAAACAGTTGCTTCAATCGTTCCCACAGCGTTTTGTTATCCGGAAATAAAAACGGAACAATGAGGAGAAACAATCCGTTCGTTGGCCGGATAATCATACTGAGTCCGAACAACAAAGAGAAAAACAACAAGTGTTTCAACCGGTTTTCATCGATCCAGATCAAGAGGGCATAAAACATCCAGCTTATTACCGAGAACGAGAAAATATGTGCATAAGGAACGTCTCTGTAGGAATAGAAACACAAGTTGGTTCCGACAGCAAATCCGAGGATCGTGATGTAAATAGCGAACCAGGAAATCCGGAATTTCTTCAGAACCAGAAAAAGTCCCCACAATCCTAAAACAGAATAACAGATAATCCCGACGCAGAGCCAAAACAAATAAGGCCAGCTGTAACCATCCTGAATTTCACCGATCGAACCGGCCTGAATATGTCCGATTGCAAAAAAAGGTGTCAGACAAACAGCTGTTCCGGTAAAATATTTGTCAACTCTTCTACCGTCGGGTAAATAATCAATATTCGCTGTGAATCCCGCATTCGGATAACGCACCTGAATTGTATCGATAAATTCAAAATTTGATGAATGATGAATATACCAACGCGGTAAGAAGGCGTAATAACCGGCACCATCGGAAAGGATCGGAATGGCTTTGTCTTCGTCATAATGACTCCATCCGTATCTGTGATCTGATTTTGTAGCGAACAAAACGGTGATTGACAGGAAAAGCAATCCAATCATCCATTTTTTTTGAAGAATCCGTTCCAATGCTGTCATGCTCATTTATATGCTTCCTGCATCAACAAATAATCCAGAATAACCAATGCTGCCATTGCTTCAACGATAGGAACTGCTCTGGGAACAACACACGGATCGTGTCTTCCTTTTCCTTTTATTTCGGTTGCTTCGAAAGATTCATTGATCGTTTCCTGAGTTTGCATAATGGTTGCAACGGGTTTGAAAGCGACTCTGAAATCGATCGGCATTCCATTGGAAATTCCACCCTGAATTCCGCCCGAATAATTCGTTTTTGTATGTCCGTCTGTTGTAAAAAGATCATTGTGTTCCGAACCTTTCATTGAAATTGCCCCGAATCCGGAACCAATCTCAAAACCTTTCACCGCATTGATGGAAAGCATGGCTTTTCCCAATTCGGCATGCAGCTTGTCGAAAACCGGCTCTCCCAAACCAACAGGAACTCCGGAAATAACGCATCTCACAGCTCCTCCGATCGTATCACCTTCCTTGCGGATTGCTTTTATCAGTTCTTCCATTTTCAAAGCCAGCTCTGAAGAAGGTACCCGAACGATATTTGCTTCACTGATTTCTTTCAATTCGCCTTTCCACTCGCCTTCCCATTTCAGATTTCCAACCTGGTCTACAAATGCATCAATGTGAATTCCTTTTGATTCTAAAATTTGTTTGGCAATGGAACCTGCAACAACTCTTGAAGCTGTCTCTCTGGCTGATGAACGTCCGCCACCTCTGTGATCCCGGATTCCATATTTTTGCTGGTAGGTGAAATCTGCATGAGACGGACGAAAAGCCTGCTGAATCTCTTCATAATCTTTCGATTTCTGATCTTCATTTTCGATTAAAAATCCGATTGGTGTTCCTAATGTTTTTCCTTCAAAAACGCCGGATAAAATCTGAAGTTGATCCGATTCCTTACGTTGTGTAACGATGGCAGATTGCCCGGGTCTTCTTCGATTCAGGTCTTTTTGAATTTCATTGAGATCCAGAGAAAATCCGGCCGGAATCCCTTCTAAAATTCCACCGATGGCTTTTCCATGCGATTCTCCAAAAGTTGTCAATCGAACCAAAATACCAAAACTTGAACCTGCCATATCTCTTTACATCAATGATTCCTTCAAAAATAGTCAAATCAGAGAGATAGATCTGCTATTTTATCATTCCATTTTGAAAAAACAAAATTCAAATTGAAATATATTTTCATTTTGAACAAATCGTTTACTGCTTGCATTAACCCCTTGTAACAAACTGTAATCCAACCTAAAAACGATAATTATCCCGACTAAAAACTGCTTTGGCAAGACAATTGAAATCAATCTGCTACAAACACAAATTTTTGAATTATGAAATCATCAAACTTTTATTGGATCCGCATTCTGATGGTTTGCTTTTCATTCAGTATCGCAGGATTTGTGAGTGCAAAACAAGACCAGCGGCCTTATTCCTTGCAAAAACAAGCACTGAAGAAAAACAAATATTATTATTATCCGCGGCAAAACGTGTATTACGATCCGGTTCAGCATGTTTATTTCGTTTGGGAAAAAACACACTGGAAAGGTATAAAGCATTTACCTGAAAGGTATGTTTCCGTTACCTATGCGGGTTCTCCGAGATTTGCTCTCTGGATAACTTCAACACATCCGTATTATTACAATGTGGAGCATCGAAAAACATATTATGAATACCGGATCGCGAAACCCGCAGTCGTTCCCAAGGTTCGTGTGGAAAGTAAACCAAAATCAAACATCAGTTTTCATTTGGAAATCAATCCGCCTCATCCTGTTTACGTGGAAGAACATTATGTAGTGGTGCGCGACCCGACTGTGCATCACCATCATCACGGAAGTGGTCATGGGCACGGGCGCGGAAAACACAAAGGTCACAGACATCATTAAATAAAAAAAGCGATTCGTTAACGAATCGCTTTTTTTATCAGCATATTGTTTCTTCGGTTATTTTTAGAATTTCCCGAACTTCTTCCAGTGTCGGAGCTTCTGCATACGTTCTCAGAACCGGTTCCGTTCCCGATGCGCGAATCATCATCCATCGGTTATCATCAAAGAAGAACTTCCATCCATCAATTGTTCCGACTTCTTTCACAGTATATTTTCCGAATGACTGGTATTCATTTTTACTGCATTTTGCAACGATAGCCTGCTTTAAGTCTTCTGTAATGTGCAAGTCATTTCGTTCAAATTTGAATGCACCGACAATCTCGTATACTTCCTCGATCAATTGATCCAGAGTTTTACCTGATTTTGCCATGTATTCCCAGATGATCAATCCCATCCAGATTCCGTCCCGCTCAGGAATGTGGCCTTTCACAGCAATTCCTCCTGATTCTTCTCCACCGATCAATACATCTTCTTCCACCATGATTCCGGCAATGTATTTGAAACCGATCTTCACGACCTGGTATTCCAAACCATAATGTTCAGCCAACGTTTTCACGCGTGGTGTTGTACTGAAAGCCGTTACGACCTTACCTGACATTCCTTTATTGGAAACCAAATAATGCAATAACAGCAAAATGATATGATGCGAGTCGATAAACTCCCCTTTTCCGTTGTAAAGCCCGATTCTGTCTGCATCACCATCGGTTGCCAAAGCACAATGAATGTTTCCTTTTGCCAAAATGAATTGCTCCAGTTCTTTCAGATTCTTTTGAATCGGCTCCGGTGCCTGACCGTGAAACGAAGGATTGTATTCGCAATGCAACAACTGTACGTCCGGCAAAATACGTCGGATTACGTTTTGGCCTGCTCCATACATTGCATCATAAACAAGGTTCAATCCTGATTTGCGAATTGCTTCCAGATCAAAATTCTTCTCGATATGTTCTACATAACGTGTTTCGAAATCCATAATCTCCAGTTTTCCGGAGTTTTCAAAGGTGCTCAAATCCACAGAAACGTAATCAAAAGGAACCGAATCCGGAATGATGTCTTCAATTTCCTGAACCAATTCCGGAGTCAAAGGACCACCGTAATGTGCTTTCAATTTGAAACCGTTGTAAGAAGGAGGATTGTGACTCGCTGTCAGGACAATTCCCAAACCGCAGCCCAATTGATTTGCAGCCAATGAAATCATAGGAGTTGAAACAAATCCTTTGGACATTTTCACCTCAATTCCTTCATGCAATAACACTTTGGCAACAGTCTCAGCAAACAACTCACCTCCAAAACGGCAATCATGCCCCAAAGCGATCTTTGAATTCCAGTCTGATTTCTTAAGCCATTGCGCAGTTGCATAAGCCACTCTGGCTACATTCTCTACCGTAAACTCATCCGCGATGATTGCTCTCCAACCATCTGTTCCAAATTTTATTTTTGTTGCCAAATTGATTCAATTTTTATGTGTTCAAATATAGTTATATGCGATGAATTCAAGTCGGAAAACGAAGACTTAAATATCCTCCCCCCTCAATCCCCTCCAAAGGGGGAAGCCTGAATCAGACTACTAAATCGATTATTCTTTTGTCCAGATTCGCGTGTTCAAATTCAAATCTTCGATCACTCCGGTCATTAACTTCAACATTGAAATAATGATTTTATAGTCTTCTTCTTTCAGCAAGCTTCCGAAAACAGAAGGCTCGAACAAATCCATGTTATTGAAAACGGCCAGATAAACCTGATTATTGCGGAATGAGATCGAAATCCGGAAATTAATCTTCTTACTCATTTCCAGAAGCCGTTCCATCATGGAAAGACTCAGAATATAACGGCACTCCTGTTCGTCCGTACTGTAAACCGCAAACTTCTTCTCAAATTCAGGGTTTTCCAGTTTCACCAGATTTCCCGCACGACTTGGATTCCATTGCTGCAATTTCCGACCGAGTTTCCCTAAATAACGCTCCATGTAATCGGCGTCGATAATGGTTTCTCCGTGAAAATTCTTGTGAAATTCACTCACGAAAAACATTCCCTTGAAGATCGTATGCCAGCTTTCCCTGCGATTTCCGTTCTTATCCGTACTTACCGTTTTGTATTCCGTATGAATTTCCCCGAAGGAAAAATCAGTCGAATCAAAGGCTCCCGAAATCGTGTCTTCGGCTTTGTAACGATCATAACGCTGAGAAAAGATCTTACTTTCCGTGTATTGATCAATCAAACTTCTCGAAGGCTCGTAAACCAATCTCTCATCTACAAATTTCACCACCGTAGGAATTACTTTTCCTTTAAACTGTGCTTTGAAATGCTTGTAGAAGCGATTGTAGCTGATTCCCAGAAAAATTGCCGAAGCGATTAGAATCAATCCGCCAACAATAAATGCCGAACCGAATCCTTTCATATTGATCGATCCCATCAAAACGACCGTTGCAACCAGAATTGCCAAACAAATGAAAAACCGTTTCCAGAATTTTTTGATGAATGCTTTTCTTTCCGTTTCAAGAACTCCCAGATCGCCGGCAATCATCGTTGCCTGCAATTGTGCAAAATCCATTCCTTCCATCTTCTTAATCGTTGAATTTCAAATATTCCTTCTTTTCCATTCTGTTTCGTCTTGCAATCACAGACGAAGGAAACTGAAGAACCGCATTATTAAAGATTTCAATCGACATGTTGTATGTTCTTCTGGCTGCAGATAATTGCTCTTCCATTTCGTTCATACTTCTTTGAAGCATCATAAACTGCTCGCTTGCTTTCAAATCCGGGTAAGCTTCCGCTTTGATTAAAAATTGGCTGAATTGATTTTGCAGATCATGATTTCCTTGCGCCAAAGCTTCCGTATCTCTCGAACCGGAACGCAAAGCCGTTAGTTTTTCCAGCAAATCTTTTTCATGAGTCATGTATCCGCTGACGCAAGAGGTTAATTGAGGAATCAGATCGAAACGTTTCTTCAACATCACATCTACGGATGCAAAAGCATTTTCAACCTGATTTTCTTTGGCAATAAGTCCGTTCTTAATGACGATCACTGCAATAACAAAGATCAGAACGATAACTGCCGGTATAACAATTAATAGCATATAGGTATTTTTTTTCGCCGAAGATAAGCAGAGTCAAAAAAAATCTCCTGAAAATTCAACTAATTTTTAAGCAATCTGAGTATTAATTTTGTGTAACTGCAGGAAAAACCATCCGTCAATTTGTAAGATTGCCTCTGTCTTCGTACAAATCTTATCACTATATTCCTTAACTTTTAGACCATCTCCGTCACAAAAAAGAAGCAGAATGATCAAACACACAACTGGTTTCACAGCTAAAACACCCGATTCCGGAACAGAACAAGCCATCTTTTACAATCTTTTCCGGGAAGATGAAAAACCCGTAAAAGCCACTGTTCTCATCTTACACGGAATGCAGGAACACAGCGGACGCTATACTGAATTTGCGCGTTTTCTTTCTGAAAGCGGATATGCTGTTTTGACTTACGATCATGCAGGACACGGGAAAACAGCTGCTTCAAAAGCTCATCTGGGTTATTTTCATTCGAATGATGCTGCTAAACGCGTGGTTGATGATGCAGAAAAAATGGCTGAATTCCTGGAACAGAACTTCCCGGACGTTCCACATTTCGTTCTCGGACATTCCATGGGATCTTTCATCACGCGGTGTTTACTCCAACAAGCTCATCATCGGTTTAACGGAGCTGTTATCGTGGGAACCGGCGGAAAACAATTCATCGCTCCGATAGCCAAATTTGTACTTTCCATTCTAAATATACTGGCACCAAAAAGAAGAAGCAAAGCGCTGAACCAGTTTTTCAATAATATGAATAATAAACGCTTCAAAGGTGATGAAGATGCAGCTGATACAAGCTGGCTGAGTGTGAATAAAGCCAACCGAGCTGCTTTTTTGGAGGATGAACTTTGCGGCATTCCATTTACCAACAACGCGTTTCACACCTTACTGACGTTAAACGTCAAGTCAACCAGAAATGATTGGGCAAGTAACATTTCCAAAGATCTTCCGTTTCTGTTCGTCAGCGGCGCCGAAGATCCTATCGGTGATTTTGGAAAAGGAGTAGCAGAAACAGTTACCCGTATGAAAAAAGAAGGTTTTTCCAACACCAATCTGATTCTGTATCCTCAAATGAGGCATGAAATTCTGAATGAAGAGGTGAAACATCAGGTTTTTCAGGATATTCAAAACTGGCTGGACGAACATTGTTCCGGAAAATAAAAATCCCCTGCACGGAGTACAAGGGATTCGATCGTTTATTCATGGCGAAATATCGCTTGTATTTTCAGAATCTTACTTCTTAAATTCCAGAATCGTTTTTTCGATGATTGCCACACATTCAAGCAATTGCTCTTCCGTCATCACCAACGGCGGAGCAAAACGAATGATATTTCCGTGAGTCGGCTTAGCAAGCAAACCGTTGTTTTTCAATTCTACGCACAGGTTCCAGGCAGTTCTACTTTGTTCTGTATCGTTTACAATAATTGCATTCAACAATCCTTTTCCACGTACTTTAACGATCAGATCAGTCTTTTCGATGATCTCATTCATTTTTTCGCGGAACAATTTTCCTAAACGTTCTGAGTTTTCCGCCAGTTTTTCTTCTGTCACCACTTCCAAAGCTGCAATTGCAACTTTAGCTGCCAAGGGGTTTCCTCCGAAAGTAGATCCGTGTTGTCCGGGCTTAATCACCATCATGATTTCGTCATTGGCAAAGACTGCCGATACCGGATAAACTCCTCCTGAAATTGCTTTTCCAAGAATCAAAATGTCCGGTTTTACATTTTCATGATCAACAGCCAATAATTTTCCGGTACGTGCAATTCCTGTCTGAACCTCATCAGCGATAAACAGGATTTCATTCTTTTCACAAATTGCTTTCGCTCCGCTTAAGTATCCGTCATTCGGAACATAAACACCTGCTTCACCCTGAATCGGCTCTACTAAAAACCCAATTACGTTCGGTTGTTTTGCTGCTTCTGCCAATGCATCCAAATCGTTGTAAGGAATGCGGATAAATCCTGGAGTGAAAGGTCCGAAGTTTGTATTTGCATCCGGATCGCTTGAGAAAGAAATAATGGTTGTGGTTCTTCCATGGAAGTTTTGCTCACACACAATGATCTGTGCCTGATTCTCTGCCACACCTTTTTTCTCGTACCCCCATTTGCGGGCTACTTTAATCGCTGTTTCAACTGCTTCAGCCCCGGTATTCATCGGAAGTACCTTGTCGAAACCAAAATACTCGGTTACAAATTTCTCGTAAACACCCAATGTGTCATTGTAAAATGCTCTTGAAGTCAAAGTCAGCGTTTGAGCCTGATCTGTTAATGCTTTTACAATTTTCGGGTGACAGTGCCCCTGATTTACGGCAGAGTATGCAGAAAGGAAATCAAAATACTTTTTGCCTTCCACATCCCAAACATACACACCTTCTCCTTTTGAAAGTACAACGGGAAGCGGATGATAATTGTGTGCTCCATAACGGTCTTCCAACTGCATCAATTCTTCCGATGACAATTTGTCTAATGCTACCATAATATTACTTTTTTAAAGCTTATTATTACTCGTCACGGAGAGCAATCATCCTTTCCTCATTTGCAGTCGCAGGAGAGAAATCATCCCTGAGAGCTGCAAAGATATACAAATATTCATGTTTAAAAAAACCGATCGGGTATGAAAATGTGTTTCCCCGAAAGTCTTCAATCCGTTAGGAATCATTGACTCATCCGTTAATAAATCCGGATCAAAAACAATTATTTCGTAGCTTTGCAGAACTATAAAATTTGAATCGCTTGAAAAAAGTACAATTTTCCAAACCGCAGGGTGAGTTTTTCTCCACATTGAGAAAATCTGTTCAAAACTACTTTGATGAAAATCAATTGGAAACTTCGGGGAACTGGAAACTGTATCTGAAGACGACCATTATCATTACAACATACATCGCAATTTATCTTACAATCATGCTTTTGCCGATTCCGGGATATGTGGCTTTGTTGTTATCTGCCTCCTTAGGTTTCGTTCAGGCTTTGGTCGGATTCAATATCATGCACGACGCTTGTCACGATGCTTTTTCCAAAAACAAAAATGTGAATTACTTCTTTGGCCTATCTATGAATGCATTGGGAAGTGATGCGTTTATGTGGCGTCAAAAGCACAATTTGGTTCACCATACATACACGAACATTGATGGAATTGATGACGATATCTCCAAAACGCCGTTTCTGCGTATGAGTGATACTCAACCACGTTATAAAGCTCACCGTTTTCAACATATCTACTTGCCTTTTTTATACGGAATCTCTACTATTTACTGGGTTTTGGTAAAGGATTTTGAAGATTACATTTTAGGATCGCGTTTCAATGTTGAAGTTGGTAAGATGAAACCTGTTGATCACCTGATGTTTTGGACAACGCGCATTATCTACTTCGGGTTGTATTTAGTGCTTCCTTCATTTGTTTGGGGAATTGGCTGGACGATTCTTGGCTTCACGTTGATGCATATGATGCTCGGATTGACGATGTCTTTTGTTTTCCAATTAGCTCACGTTGTTGAAAATGTAGAGTTTGAGCACGCTGAAGATGAATCTTTGATGGTTGAAAACGAATGGGCTGTTCATCAGTTGGCAACAACGAGTGATTTTGCAGTAGACAACAAAGTCGTAAGCTGGTTAGTGGGCGGATTGAACTTTCAGGTTGAACACCACCTTTTCCCTCGAATTTCGCATATTCATTATCCTGAAATTCAAAAAATCGTAGCAAAAACCTGTGAAGAATACGGCGTGACTTACTATTCTTATTCCAGTACAGGTGAAGCTTTGGCTTCGCATTTCAGACACATGAAGCGTTTGGGTAAGAAGGATGTTGTTTAGTTGCATCCAGAAAAGTAAACATCCTTTTTTCGTTCTAGGGTTTATAACCCTAGAAGGGTCATTTCTATGAAAATCGTATATTAATGCGCGCGCAACCATCACTTTTCTACCAAAAAATCGATTGCTTCAGAAATAATCTTTCTAGTCTATCGCTGCCACCCATTGAACCTGAAAATACTGTTTCCCGAGCCACAATTCAAAAGCGGGATCCAGAAATTCATAAATACCGGATTCTTCTTTGATGATCATATCCCTTCCTTCCAGAACCAGACGGTTTTTGGAAACATTTCGGGGTGTTCCCAAACTGTATTGACGCATTACTCCGGCAGCTGTCAATTGTTTCTCTTTTTGATAAATGGCTTTCAACAAATTCACCTGTGTGGAACTCATTCCTTCAATCTCGCGCTGATACAAAGGCTGATTCGCGAAGATCAATTCAGTCAATGCATTTTGAATGGTTTGTTTGTTGACAGGTTCCTGCCGGCTGTGATTCCAGACATAATGAGAAAGCTGTTGTACGTACCACGAGTGATTTTTCATCAAACGGGGAATAATCGTCGCAATTTCTTTGGAAATCTGTTTTCCGGTTTTCTTAAAGCTGGCCTGAATGAATTTGACCCACGCATCTTCCGAAATCTTCGGCAACAGCATCAAATCCCCAAAACGATAAAAGGGTTTGGACGGATTATTGAAAATCTCTTCCAACATATGTCTTCTGCTTCCAAACAAGCAATAGGAAACCAGTTTTTGCCGCTGCCAGATCGCACGCATTTTCTTTTCCAGAGATTCATATTCCAAGAGATTCGTGAGGTTCTGAAACTCGTCAAGACAAATCACCAAACGAATTCCTTTTTCCTTGGCAATCCGTTCCGGAAGATTGAGAATCTCATCTGCAAACTCGCGTACTTTTTCATGTTCGTATTTGATTGTGAAATCCAAATGAGGATTTACTCCCACATGAACCGTTGGAACCATGTTAGAAAGGAAGTTTTTAGTGTCATGCAGCCAATCTTCCCATTTAGTAGAAGTTGCCTTGATCACTTCCCGCGTGAATAGCTCAAAAAACTCCACCTCGTTGTTTACCGTAAACAAATCGAGCAGGACAGTTTTACATTTTTTCTCCGATTTATTGATGTCGATTAAGACCCGTTCGACAAGTGATGATTTTCCCCAGCGGCGGGGAGAAATCAGAATGGTATTGATTCCACCCAAAAGATTTTGTCTCAGGCGATGTGCTTCACTCTCCCGGTTGGTATAAGCTTCAATACTGACTGTGTTCCCAAAAACAAATGGGGAATAGACTTCTTGCATAGTGATTAGATTTTAATCAAATATACGATTTTTTTTCGACATAATTGCACTCAATTATACTCTAAGGTACAATTAATTTTCATATTTAATACTAAATGGTATAATACTAAAAGGTATAATTTTGATTGCATTTTTATCCGTTTCGTAACCGTTAAAAACACTTAGGAATCCGGTACCAGAGGAATCCGGCATCATTCTGATTTTGACACGGGTGAACTTCAACTTCGTTCAGCAGCCTATAACAAACAAAAAGTCCTGACTTTCATCAGGACTCTTCTATTATTTAAAACAATTTCGGCTGATCGTCCGGGTCGTCGGGATCTTTGGTTAAATCCCACTCAATCGTCGGATTACCATTTCCTCCGTTTTCATCGGAATCTCCGTCATTGAGATCTTCGTCATCCTGGTTTTCAATTTCCAATTCCAAAGGCTCTTCATCCGGCCACGGTTCCGAACCTTCAATTTCATGCGTCAGAACCACTTCTTTAACCTTCAGTTTTGTCAACTGATTTCCTTGCGCCTTCATTCCTTTCACATCAATGAAATCCGACAGGAAAACTTCGTTATCCGGAAGATTTTTCGTTTCCTTCAGCAATTTGTTATATACAATTCTGACAACCGGTTTGAATGCCGTTGAAACGCAATCCAAATAAGAACCTTCCGTTTCCGAAATGTAACTCACGCGCTTATCTGTGGTGATTTCGCACACAAAGCGTTTCACATAATGCAAATCCTTCTCCCCGTCGTAATAAACGGCTGAAATCGGTCTGTCCGGAACCCATTTCTCAATGTGAATCATGTCTTCATCGAAGTGGTTTGCCAAATCGAAGGTAGACAATCTGTAATCTCCGTTTTTATACAAGGTCAAAATGCGGTCTTCTCCTTTGAATGAACCCAGGAATTTTCCCCTTCCTTCGTCATTTAAACGGCCTACAACCGTGTCGTACCAAATCTTGCGTGCAGCTAAAGTCGATCCGCCCACTTCTTTTTGGGTAATCTTCTGAACGATTTCTTTCGTCACACGATTTCCGGCTGATTGACGACCCTTGATCAATAAATCTCCCAAGTCAATATCAAAACGCAAACGCTTCAAATGCGGTCGCGGACGAAGCATTACCGTTACTACTTCCCGTTCTCCGTTCGGGTGAACCGAGAAATACAACAGTTTCGAACCTTTGATTCCACGAGTCAGATCGTATTCCGTGTCACGCGTCACCGAATTCACAAAGAAACGTTTCATCATGGTAGCACCACCGGCTCCATCCTGATACATTACATGGTAAATCGTGCGTTTATCTCCTTTTTTCCAAACATCGGCATGGACAATTCCTTTCCCGACAAATTTCTTCTCCGATACTTTTGTAACAATGAATTTCCCTGTATCGAAGAAAACAATGATATCATCAATTTCAGAACAATCGTTGACCGCTTCGGTTTTCTTCAAGCCCCAACCAATGAATCCTTCGTCGATATCTACGTATAATTTGCGATTCGCAATAATTACTTTCGTTGCAGCAATGTTATCAAAGACTTTCATCTCTGTTTTACGCTCTTTTCCTGCTCCGAAAAGTTTCTTCAGATTTTTGTAATATTCGATCGCGTATTCAACAAGGTTTTCCAGATGCTTTTTAACCTCTTCCATTTCAGCCTCCAGCTTGGCAATCAATTCATCTGCCTTGTCGGAATCGAAACGGGTGATACGAATCATCGGAATCTGCGTCAAACGCTGTAAATCTTCATCTACGATCTCACGGATAAACTGCTTTTTAAACTTCTCAAAGCGTTTATACATGTATTGGTACAAGTTCTCTTTGTCGGAATACAACTTAAAGTCGATGTACATTTCTTCACGGATAAAGATCTTCTCCAGTGTTGAAAAATGCCACTGTGCTTCCAATTCTGCCAGACGGATTTCCAATTCGCGTCTCAGTAAGGTAAGCGTATTATCCGTGTTCACTTTCAGGATTTCGGAAACTCCCATAAAACGAGGAGTATCACCGTCAATCACTGAAGCATTTGGTGAAATGGACACTTCACAATCCGTGAATGCGTACAAGGCATCAATTGTTTTATCAGGAGAAACTCCGGGAGCAAGATGAATTACAATTTCGGCGTCAGCAGCCGTATTGTCTTCAATCTTTTTCACTTTGATCTTTCCCTTATCATTTGCCTTGATCACACTTTCGATCAACGAAGAAGTGGTACAACCAAAGGGAATCTCATTGATAATCAACGTTTTGTTATCGATCTTTTTGATCTTTGCACGAACGCGTACTTTACCTCCTCTTAATCCGTCATTGTAATTGGTAAAATCCGCCATTCCACCATTCAGGAAGTCAGGGAAAATTTCCACTTTCTTTCCACGCAAATGGTTAATCGACTGATCAATTAATTCAATAAAATTATGAGGTAAAATTTTACATGCCATCCCTACCGCAATTCCTTCCGCACCTTGTGCAAGGAGAATCGGGAATTTAACAGGAAGGTTGTCCGGTTCTTTGTTTCGTCCGTCATAGCTCAAAAGCCAATTCGTTGTCTTAGGATTAAAGACCACATGACTTGCAAACTTGGAAAGGCGCGCTTCAATATAACGCGGAGCTGCTGCCCCGTCGCCCGTCAATGTGTTTCCCCAGTTTCCCTGACAGTCGATCAGCAATTCTTTTTGTCCCAGCTGCACCAAAGCATCTCCGATGGAAGCGTCTCCATGCGGGTGATACTTCATGGTATTCCCGATAATGTTTGCCACTTTGTTGTAGCGCCCATCATCCAGTTCTTTCATGGAATGCAGAATTCTTCGCTGAACAGGTTTGAATCCGTCGTGCAGGGATGGAACAGCACGTTCCAATATAACGTACGAAGCATAATCCAAAAACCAATTCTCATACAATCCACCAAGCGGAATGATGTTTTCGTCTACATGGTTTTTCTCAAAAGGACTTGACTCATTCGATTCCTGACCATCGTCATCTCCCAGATTATCGGAGTTGTCATTTTCAGGATCGATCGGTCCGATTTCGTCTTCACTCATATTATTTGGTCTTTAATCAAAGATATTCCAGGGGCATCCTCCCCATCAATCCCCCTCCAAAGGGGGAAGTTAAAACTTCCTTTTTCACTGAAATCGGAAGTCAAACATCTATTTATTGAAAACAAAACCTCCGCACCGGAATTCCGGATTTCTCTCCCTTTTTGGAGGGAGGAAGTGAGGAGGAAATGGTTTAAAATCATTTCTTAAGAAGCTTTTTCTATTGGTTCCGTATCTTCATCTTCAGATGGAAGCTCTGCTTTTTCCCGATTCTTGTCTTCGTCTTTTTCCACACGCAGGTTTTCGATAATGAAATCTTGTCGTTCCGGAGTGTTTTTCCCCATGAAATAAGACAAAATCGAATCGATGGATGCGTCTTTGGTCAGAAGAACCGGTTCCAAACGGATATCGTCTCCGATGAAATGCTTGAACTCGTCCGGGGAAATCTCCCCCAGACCTTTAAATCGGGTGATTTCCGGGTTTTTTCCCAATTCCGCAATCGCGTTACGTCTTTCTTCTTCCGAATAACAATAGATTGTCTTTTTCTTGTTTCTTACACGGAACAAAGGTGTTTGAAGCACATATACGTGGTTTCGTTTCACCAGGTCCGGGAAGAATTGCAGGAAGAAAGTCAGCAACAACAAACGAATGTGCATTCCATCCACATCGGCATCGGTAGCGATTACAATGTTGTTGTAACGCAGGTTATCCATGTCTTCTTCAATATCTAAAGCTGCCTGAATCAAGTTGAACTCTTCGTTCTCGTAAACCACTTTTTTGGTCAGTCCGTAGCAATTCAAAGGCTTACCGCGCAATGAGAATACCGCTTGCGTGTTTACGTCTCTTGATTTCGTAATCGATCCACTTGCCGAATCTCCCTCGGTAATGAACAAGGTGGTCAATTCGCGCTTTTCGTCCTTCAAATCGGTTAAATGCGATCTGCAGTCGCGCAATTTCTTATTGTGTAAGCTCGCTTTCTTTGCTCTGTCGCGCGCCAGTTTACGGATTCCGGATAATTCTTTCCGTTCACGTTCTGATTGCTTGATCTTCTTTTCCAGCGTGTCTGCAACTTCCGGATGGCGATGCAGGTAATTATCCAATTTATCTTTCAGGAAATCATTGATAAATGCACGCATGGATTTTCCTTCCGGCTCGATCTCCTGAGAACCCAGTTTGGTTTTCGTCTGCGATTCGAACACCGGTTCGATTACTTTGACCGCAATTGCAGCAACGATCGATTGGCGAATATCCGAAGCATCGTAATCTTTCTTGTAAAAATCGCGGATCACTTTTGCGATCGATTCCCTGAAAGCACTTTGATGCGTTCCTCCCTGAGTGGTGTGCTGACCGTTTACAAACGAATAGTAATCCTCACCATATGTTTTTCCGTGCGTAAATGCCACTTCGATATCTTCGCCTTCCAAATGAATGATCGGATACAAAGGATCTCCATCCATGTTGTCTTCCAACAAATCTTTCAATCCGTCTTTGGACTGATATTTTTCCCCGTTGAAGTAAATCGCAAGTCCGCGGTTCAGGTAGCAGTAATTCCAAAACATCTTAATCAGATAAGGCATTTTGAAAGCAAACTTTTTGAAAATCGTTTCATCGGGAATAAACTCAAAATAAGTTCCATTCACTTCAGTTGTTTTTTCCAAAGGAAACTCCTCCGTCAATTCACCACGCGAAAAAACAACTTGTTTCTTTTCACCTTCTCTGACAGAATAGACCATGAAATAATCACTCAAAGCGTTTACTGCCTTGGTTCCGACTCCATTCAAACCTACCGATTTCTTAAACGCCTTCGAATCGTATTTTCCTCCTGTATTGATTTGAGAAACACATTCAATTACTTTCCCCAGGGGAATTCCGCGTCCGTAATCACGAACGGAAACCTTCCCATCCTTCACTTTAATGTCGATACGCTTTCCATTCCCCATGACAAATTCGTCAACGGAATTATCGACAATCTCCTTCACCAAAATATAGATCCCGTCATCAGCCGAAGCTCCATCTCCCAACTTCCCGATATACATACCAGGTCTCAGGCGAATGTGCTCCTTCCAATCGAGGGATCGGATATTATCTTCAGTATATTGATTTTCAGCCATAAAAACGAATTCTGTGCAAGTAACAAATTTAGCAAGGATTCTCCTTTATCCAACACTGTTTTTCAGGAGTTATGAACGATTTAAGGTTAATTTCACAAAAAGGAATAATACCTTTTTTTTGGTATTGTTTAGAACTATTCTAAATAATAATTTTACCAAAAAACAATCGGCATGTGTCATTACAAAACAATCAGCAACAATTCATTCGGATGTCTTATCCAATGCAAAAACTGTGAACAGTTTCATTTGGGATTCGGCAATGTTGTTCTCATTCTTTCTTACGATGAATTCATCCGTTTCTCGGATCAGGTTCACAACATCCACACGATGCATTATGACGAGAAAAAAGAAATCAATGAGAAGATTTACATGCACACGGACAACACCAAGATGATTCTTGCTTTTACCCCGCAAGAATGGATCAAATTGTATCAGCTGCTCGAAGAATCGCGCTTCATGCTTTACGCCAATGAATTGATCGATCAGGACTAATTATTCCTTTTGAGCCAGCCCCTTTTCCAGAAAATAAAGATCAGCACAATACTGACAAAGATCATAATCCCCCAAATGAGGTGATAGCCGTATTTCCAGGAAAGCTCAGGCATGTTTTCGAAATTCATTCCGTAAACTCCCACCACAAAAGTCAAGGGGATAAAGATTGCGCTTGTAACGGTTAAGACCTTCATGATTTCATTCATACGCTGTCCCTGAATGGCATAGTACAAATTCGCAACCCCGTCCAGCATCTGTTTTTTTGCTTCGATCTCTTCGATCAAACCGTAACACGTATCTTTCAGCTCTCTGAAATAATGAATATTATCTTCGATGATCAACTCGTTCTCTACCCGATCCAACTGCCCCATTAATTCTTTCATCGGGAAAACAATCTTTCTCAGATCAAGCAGCTTTCGCTTTTCCCATTCCACTTTTCGAAGCACTTCACTTTTCGGATTCCGAAGCACCAATTTATCGAGCATTTCAATATTCCCTCCAATCTCTTCTACCACCTCCGAATAGTTATCAATAATAGCTTCCAGCATTCTGAACAGCAAAAAATCAGGGCCCTTGAAGCGGATTTTACCTCTTTTGTATTCGATTCGTTCACGAACTGTCGGAAAGTGATCTGACTGTTTTTCCTGAAATGAAATCAGGTAATTATCTCCGATAATAAAACTGATCCGCTCTTTTTTCAAGTCATAATTATTCACTCCTTCTTTCGGGAGAGCAGAAATAATGCTGAAAAACACATATTCAGAATATTCTTCCAGACGAGTGCGCTTGTTTTGATCAAACAAATCTTCCTGCAGAATTTTATCCACACACAACTTGTCGCACAACTTGTGAATTGCCTCCCGATTTTTCATGGAATGAAAGTTCAACCAGTACGTCGAATTCATATCCTCGAAAGGATTAAAGTTTTCCGCAAAATAATCCTCCGAATTCTTTTCCAGAGAATAAGCATCCAAGTTGTACTTGTAAAGTTGAACCGTTTCTGACATACACGAAAATAATTAATTCCGAATTACGAATGCTGAATTACGAATTATAATTCTGCACATTTCAATCAATTCATCTAACTGATAAAATAATTGTTTAAACGGATTTAAAAGAGAATTGTATCATTACAAAAAAAGCCTGTGAAACCTTTCATTCTAAGTCTGTTACTGGCTCCATTCTTTGCCTTTTGTCAGAAAGACACATTGGTTGTTGAGATTATTTACGGTTCCAAACCTCTCACAAAAGACGGAAGACATTGGTTTGGAGGAAAACTCGGCGGACATATCGGGCTTCGGATCGGGCAAGACAGCGTCATGCATTTTATTCCCGGAGGAAGTGTAAAGGCCACAAACGTGAATTCCGATATTGGCCGCTACATTATTTCGAGCAAAAAGCAGTTCTACAGAACATTTTATTGCGACACAACAAAAACCTGCCAGATTTTCATTCCTGTCACCCCAGCTCAAAAGCAGGAACTTCTAATTGCTTCCGCACCATTTCTTCAAAACGGACCATATCCCTATGCTTTTTTCGGAATGCGCTGCGCCGCAGCCTGCTATCATTTACTTTCCCTCAGCAAAGTCACCAAAAAACTATCCAAAAGCAGAATGACCTGGAAATTCTTTTATCCACGGAAATTGCGGAAGTTTCTGTTTAAGGAAGCAGATAAAAACGGATGGATCGTAAAACATTCAACAGGTTCTTCCAAACGAAAGTGGGATCACGATTGATTAATTCAAAAGCTTCTGATACTTCTTAAATTCTTTCACATTGGAAGAGCGCTTAATTGCAGAAAGCACTTTCAGTTTTTCGTGCTTGGTTAAATGCCAGGACAAGCTGATCCGGTCCTTTTGCAATTCTCTCAGATTCAGATTAACGGTTTGGATCGGAACATCGTATTTATCCACAATCAAATCCAATAAATCACTTTGGTCGTAGTCCTGAATGCGCGGAAAATTGGTAAACACATTGGAAATCGGAGCAGTAAACTTATCAAACAAGCTGAAAGAACGCGTTTCTTCCTGATACATGATTCGTTTGTTATCACGAATCTGCAAAATCACCACACCACTTGTGTTTTTTCCAATCCAGGATTCCAGTTCCATCAACCAGCGAACCGTAATTTTGGTTCCGAAATTATCTCTTGCCCCTGCATCCATCAATTGAATTTCCGGAACAGTCGGCAAACTGGTCATCGGAAGCACGTATGGAAAAGTTGCATTCATCCGTAAAGCGGAAGACAAACGCAGTTTAGCCGCATTCTGACTTTTCAGCAAGGCATGCAGATCGATGTTTTCCTGAATATGATTGGTTTCCGCAGCCGGTGAAGCAGAATCCATTAAAAAACTCAATCCCAGAGACGAAATCATAATCCTGCGGCCATCATTTACCACAGAAGGCGTCAGAATCACATTCGGAATAAGTCCCTGTTTCTCGAAAACCTTGAAATAGTACAACGGCTTATTCAGACGTTGACCCGTATTTTCATTCAAATCAGCTTCAAAAGCCATTCCACGGTCATAACTATAATCCGAATCTTCAAATCCCGACTGATAGCGGAAAAACAAATCATTGGTTGAAGCTGCAAACGACAATTTATTCAGCAAATCCCGCGAAATTTCCTCGAAATACTTCGGATCGTTGAAATTCACTTTTCCAGTCTGGTAATTTTCCAGCAGCAGCGATCGATAATAAGACGCTCCGACAGTTCCTCCCGAAGCTCCGGTAATCATTGCAATGTGCTTGGAAGACTTGAAATTACTCAGAGAATCACAGGTCCGGAGCACCTGATAAACCCACGAAGCACTTCTGGATCCTCCTCCGGAAGTATTCACAATCACCAGTAAGGGCTTTTCCTCTCCGGTTCCTTTCTTCCAGTTTTCCAGATACGTCAGATATTGCTCATAATCATCCTTTCGCACTTCAGCATCCTTACTGAAAGCATAAATAACAGAATCAGAATACAGGTCCGTTTTTTTATAATTCAATCCATAAGCCTGAGTCTGGAACTGAAAAATCTCACCGCTTCTCGAAAAGAAATTCATGATCAGGAAAATCAGAATGATCACCGGATAAGCCCACACTCTCAGCCAACTCATGAGCGCACTGAGCAACATCAGGATAATTGTCATCAAAAGAACCACACTCACTCCTGCCGGAACATCCAAAAATGTTTTTCCACCAAAAAGCCCGATCAGAATAAAAGTCAGAATAGTTGCAATTTCAAAAACAGTGGTTGAAATCCTGTTTTGATCAAACACCGATTGCAGCAGCGATTGCGCATAATGTTTCGTAGAACGGCATTGCTGAATCCGCATTCCTCTTCCGACATAAAAATACAGACGCTGCTTGTTCGCGCTTTTCACCTTAATTCTGTTTCCTTTTCCGAAACGCAGCCAGCGTTCACTGCGAGTGGGTTGCACTGCAGTAAAACGTCTCAACTCAAAGAGATTTTTATTGATCGGGAAGAAATACAATAAAGAAACCCCGACAAACAGAAAGAAGCCCACCAGAAATCCCGATCCAAAGAGAATCACATTCGTCCAGGATTCAAATTCTTCCATCCGCTGAAAACGAACAATCCGAATCAAAAAATAGATTATGAAGGTTGTCGGAATAATACTGTTATTGATGCAAAAGCGTACAAAAGGCTTGTTTACCATTGCCAGGAACGGAAAACGGGATGCCAAACGCATGTAGGAATACGAATGAAAGGCCATTGTCAGACCACCAAACGAAAAACCGATTAATGAAAACGAAAAAAAACTGGTATTCCCTTGATATTCAGGAGACAAAAACAAATAAGATAATCCAAATCCGACGCCGATCTTATCCGAAATGAGCAAGAAAAAGAAAACCCAATAGAAAAGCCCCAGTAAGTTGTGTTTTAAATGATGGATCAGCAAAACGAAGGGAAAGAATACCCGAACAAATCGCAATGTATTAAAGGTTATGTCTCGAAATGCCGCCACGAACTGAATATACGAATTAAACGTGATGTTTTTGGTACTCTTTCACAAAATCCGTCACCAAATAGGCCAATGTTTTCCCAACTATGATTTCATCCGTTTCTGTTTTAGGTGCAGCTTCCGGCAAATGCAGGTAACACACCTTTTCCAGAGAAGCCATTTTCCGGATATAAATCCGCGCCTGATCAACCGTAATCCCGGATGGCGTAAACGCACTTGAAGGCATAAAAGCAATGGAATCCATATCAAGCTCCACTCCCATCAGGTTTTGAAAATGCGAATCGTAGACCTTATCAATATCTGCCTGAAACTTGAAAGGTTTCTCCAACCAGGATTCATAAAACGTAAAAAAGGCATTCATTTGCTTCAACTGATCCAGAATAAACTGATTATTGTAAGATTCGTGTAATCCAATAACGGAATAATGTCCTAAAAAATTGTATTCAAACGCATATGAGAACGGATTTCCGGAATGCCGGCCCTCCATGACTCTCGTATCTGCATGCGGATCCATATTCACGACTGAGATCGCCCGTTGTTTGGATTCCGAAACTCCTTTAATGATCGGATAAGCATTGTTATGCCCACCTCCGATCACAATCGGAATTCCCCCTGCATCCACCACCTCTTTCACCCAGGCAGCAAGCAAATAATCCAAATCATCCACCAACATATTCGAAAGCACCTCAATTTCTTCAGAAATTTCAATGAATCCATGAATACAAATCGAAGCCCCTGTCAGAAACTGATTGGATTGTACTCCCAGAAATCGTGTTATGAACGCATCGAAAGCTCGATCAGAACCACCCTTTCCGCCATTTAAGCGCGGACCGATATCTTCCTTCACTCCCAAAACATGGAATTTCCGTTCTTTCCATTGTTCCGATTTATTTCGAAACAACACATTTTGCCCGATCCGGATTTCTCCGTCGCGTTCAGAAAGCCATTGCTTCAAATGACCCTCTTCAGGAAACTGTAATTTAAAATATGTCGATTCAAGCATGATGCTTTTTCATTAGTTCAACAAATGCATCCGGAGGAGCAATCGGTCTCATATTTTCTTTCGACACAAAAACCAGCGTTGTTTTCGCCTTGCTGATGCATTCCTGCCTTTCATTGTATAAAGCATATTCAAAAAACAAGCGCGGTCCTTTCAACTCCGTGATCGCCGTAACAACGGTCAATTCATCATCATAAAAAGCCGGTTTGAAATAATCCACTTCAAAATGACTTACCGGCAGCATCACGCCGCTTTCTTCCAATTCCCGGTAGCTCATTCCAAGCGAGCGCATAGCCTCCACTCTTCCTACTTCAAAATAAGCTGCGTAATTTCCATAATAACAATACCCCATTTGATCCGTTTCACCATATCTCACCCGCACTTTCGCAGGAAATTCAAAGGAAGTCTTCATGTACTTTTTTCTTGAAAATTATTTTTGCTAAATGTCGTAACTATTTTTAGATTTCGGAGTAGAAAAATATCAGGGAATGTCGTATATTTTGAAAACATTAAACGAATGTGAATGCAATCTAATTTTGAGCCTTTGATTAAGAACAATTTATTTAGTTTAAATACCAGAATTTAACATTTAGCTATAAAAATTGCTTATTCATCGAACTATCAATAGGTTTTAAGAAATTTAGAAGGCGATATTAAAGGATTACTTCAATACAATGCAAAACTTTTCAAATAAGCAACCCCTAAAGAACTTTTTTTTTCACTTTTTTATGTAAATATTTGCTCTCTCAAATAATTCGACTGCTTAACAGTTAAGCTATGAATCTATTACGCTGATTATTTTTTTATTAACAAATTATTATAAACTTTTAAATACCCTGCTAAATGAGTGCCAACCATGACGCTATTTGGAATTCCTGTCTGAAAGTTATTAAAGACAATCTGCCGATTCAAGCTTATAAGACTTGGTTTGAGCCGATTGTACCTGTGAAGCTCGAAAACAACGTTCTGACAATACAAGTTCCATCTCACTTCTTTTATGAATGGTTGGAAGAACATTACATCACTTTATTGAAAAAAGTGATTAAAAAAGAGCTCGGTCAGGAAGGGCATTTGGAATATAGCATTGTAATGGAGAATTCTGCCAGCAATTCAAATCCTTATACAGTGAAACTTCCCGCTTCCAATAAGAAAGCAGTGAAGAACGCACCTGTAAACATGCCCCTGAACATCAGCGATAACCCAATTAAAAACCCATTCATCATTCCGGGATTGAAAAAGGTAAACGTGGATTCAAATCTGAATCCTGCTTATTCTTTTGAGAACTTTGTGGAAGGTGACTGCAACCGTTTGGCACGTTCTGCCGGATATGCCGTTGCAAACAAACCGGGAGGAACAGCGTTTAATCCGCTTTTGATCTACGGTGGTGTTGGTTTGGGAAAAACGCACTTAGCGCATTCAATCGGTATCGGTGTAAAGAACCAGTTCCCGAATAAAACAGTTCTTTACGTTAGCTCTGAAAAATTTGCACATCAGTTTATTGATGCTGTTCGTAATCAAACGACTAATGATTTCATTCATTTTTATCAAATGATTGATGTCTTAATCATCGACGATGTACAGTTCTTCTCAGGAAAAGAGAAAACACAAGATGTATTCTTCCATATCTTCAACCATTTACACCAAAATGGAAAACAGATCATTTTGACTTCGGACAAACCGCCGGTTGAAATGCAGGGAATGGAGCAGCGTTTGCTTTCCCGCTTCAAGTGGGGATTGTCTGCTGATCTTTCTACTCCTGATCTGGAGACACGTATCGCCATCATGGAGAAGAAGATGTACGGAAGCGGAATCGAACTTCCTCGTGAAGTAGTTGAATACCTTGCATACAGCATCAATACGAATATTCGTGAGATGGAAGGTGCAATGACTTCACTTTTGGCTCAGGCTTCTTTGAATAAAAAAGCAATTACGCTTGATTTGGCGAAACAAATGATCGACAAGTTTGTGAAAAACACCGCTCGTGAGGTTTCTATTGATTACATCCAAAAAGTGGTTTGCGATTATTTCGACCTGCCAATTGAGATGTTGAAATCAAAAACCCGTAAACGTGAGGTTGTTCAGGCTCGTCAGATTTCCATGTACTTCTCCAAGAAGATGACAAAATCATCTTTGGCAAGTATCGGAGCACATTGCGGAGGAAAAGACCACGCAACGGTACTTCACGCATGCAGAACGGTAATCAATCTTTCAGAAACGGACAAACAGTTCCGTGTTTATCTGGAAGATCTTGAAAAGAAATTGACAATTCAATAATAAAGGATGGCTGTTCGGAAGGACAGCCATTTTTGCTTTTGGTATTTTCTTCCGGCATGTGATTGTTAATTTAAAACCTGTGATTTTCTTAGGGATGACCCAATATTGGGATATTGGGATATTGGGAATTCCCAAAAACCTGATCAACAAAAAAACGCCCCCACAGGAACGTTTTCGTTTTTTTAAACCAAATAACATCAATTACAAGCCTGGGTGCAATACGGAACCGTCCATCCCCATCGATCGGTATTCTGGAACGGATCTCCAAAACCCCAAGCCGTTTCAGATTGAACAACACTTCCATCAGGAGCCAGACGATAAACACTGGCATGAGCCGCAATGATATAACAAGGCGGTAAACCTGCCAATGGAATCGTATAAGAAACCGTTTGGACACCTGAGCCAAATGTTTGATTAGTCGGAAACTGACCGGGAATAGGTACATTTTGCGAATTCATCGGCATTTGACTTAATGGTCCGACATACAAATGTACTTCTCCGAGATACCATCCACCAGTAAGTTGATAGGTGACATAAACATTGTTGGCATCATTCGTGATTGACAGCGTTCCGGCATTAATAGTTTGTCCTGCAAAGAGTGTTGTTGTTGTAGTTGGATAAACACACGGATTGCATGCCTGAGTACAATAGTTTGCATACATAGCCCAATTACCTCCCGGTATCGGAGATCCATTCGCCCAACCCGTTTGAGTTTGGACAATCGTTCCGTTCACCACTTCCTGCAAGTCGACATGTACCGCCACAATATAGCAAGCAGGCAAGCCCGACAAAGAAATTACAGTAAGAGAGCTGGTCGCAGAAGGACTAAAGTTCTTCTTGTAGGGAAATTGTCCGACTTTTGGATTACCTGTGCTTGTTTGAGGCATTCCGGCTAAAGTACCGACATATATTTTTGTTGAAGTCAATCTCCAGTTTCCTGAGGTTTCGACGAAAATATACAGACTGTCCTGTGTATTGTAAATTGTCACATTTCCTGCATCCATATTTTGTCCTGCAAGTAAATCTGTAACGTAAGGGGTTCCGCAAGGTGCGGAAACCTGGGCTGACCTTGCGGAACTTCCCACTGAATTGTGATCCTGGCGCGTTAGTTGTTCTTTTTTACAGCCCGAAAGGGCCAGAAGGAAAAAGCAACAACCTAGAACAAACAGTTTTTCCAAACTATTCATCCTGATAGTGAAGTACATCTTACTCATGACGAATCATTTAAAACATTCGATAAGTTACAATTTATAATAGACAAATAAAACTATTTCATAGACTAAATTAATAGTTACTAAAAACTCCAGGTAAAATCAGAATGAAAGAAAAAATTACTTTTGTGCTAATGATAGTAAATGGCGTTTATAAAACCCTGAAAAATACTTCTACAGGCTTCTACAAAGAAAAGGGATCCAAGTTTTTGGCATTTGCAATTCCATGCAAAACAGAGGATGAGATCAAGGAACATATTCAACAATTACGGAAAGAACATTATCAGGCCGTACATGTTTGTTCTGCTTTTCGATTGGGAAGCGATAAGAAACGATATCGCGCAAGTGATGACGGTGAACCTTCCAATTCTGCCGGTGCTCCGATTCTGGGGCAAATTCAGTCCTTCGACCTTACCAATGTTTTAATTGCCGTCGTACGTTATTACGGAGGCATTAATCTGGGAGTTGGTGGCTTGATCAATGCTTACCGAACTGCATCGAAAGAAGCATTGGAAAACGCAACGATTATTGAACAGGAAGACGAAGTTCTCGTTACTATTCGTTACAGTTATGACGAGATGCCGCAAGTAATGAGCATTTTGAAAAACAGTCCGGCAAAAATTGTTCTTCAGGATTTTCAACTTTCCTGTAAATTAGATCTCCAGATTCCTGTTTCAGAATTAAAGATTCTCGATCAGATATCCGAATTAAACCTTCTCCTTCCGGAGGAAAAACACATTATAATTGAAAACCATGGAATTATCCAATAACGAATTACTTCAAGAATTAATCAGCATTCAAGGCGTTGCCAGCGATGAAACACAGATCAAATCATTCATCAAGGAATATGTTCGGGAAAATGCTGCGAAATGGAAATGCAAACCGCACATCATTGACGGAACAGGTTTTCAGGACGCATTAATTCTCGTTTTCGGAACTCCCCGGGCAGCTGTTTATGCTCATATGGATACTATTGGCTATTCTGTCGGATATGAAAATGAATTGATTCGTGTCGGAGGACCGAAAAATATTGACGGAACACTTCTTGTCGGCAAAGACTCTCAGGGAGATGTTGAAGGTGAGTTGATGATTTTTGAAAGTGAATCAGGACAGCAGCGCATTCAATTATTATGCAATCGCGTGGTTGACCGCGGAACACTTCTTTCTTTCAAACCGGATTTCAAAGAAACCAAAGAATACATTCAATCGCCTTATCTCGATAACCGTTTAGGAGTTTACGTTGCGCTTCAACTGGCAGAAACATTGGAAAACGGCGCCATTGTTTTTTCAACCTACGAGGAGCATGGAGGAAATTCCGTTGGAGCATGCGCCAAATACCTGATGAACAATTACGATGTTTTTAAAGCGTTGATTTGCGATATTACCTGGGTAACTCACGGAGTTGTCCACAAAGGCGGAGTTGCCGTTTCGATGCGCGACAGTATGCTTCCAAGAAGAAAATACCTCAACAAGATTATTTCCATTGCACAGGAATCGGGAATCAAATATCAGCTGGAAGTAGAATCTGCAGGCGGAAGCGACGGTTCTGTACTTCAAAAATCAGATCTTCCTATCGACTGGTGTTTCATTGGTGCTCCGGAAGACAATGTGCATACGCCAAAGGAAAAAGTCTATAAGAAAGACATTCAGTCGATGATTGAATTGTATCAGGTGTTACTTGAGAAATTGTAAGATTCAGCGAATGGCATAGGCTTCCGTTAGTTCAATCAGGGAATATTTACCACATTTCTTATCCGGATTTTGGGTCGAAACAGCATAACTGATCTTCAACCTCAATCCATCCTTGTGGAATTTGGAGTCCAGATTCTGAGGACTGATGTGCTTTTCTGAATTATCGGATTGGGTTACTTTCAGTAAAACACCGCAATCTTCGGTAATTTCAACCACAGCGAGGCATCTTTCGCACGGCTTCAACGCTTCATTTTGCGGATTGTTTTTCACCGTTTTGCATGAAAACAGGAACGCTAGGATTGTTATGAAAGCTATTCGAATCATTTTTTCTCGTTTTGTAAGGCATTTTTTCCGGCAATTGCCGCAGTTGTCCACGCAGCCTGAAAATTAAATCCGCCGGTTACTCCGTCAATATCCATTACTTCTCCTGCAAAAAAGAGACCGGGAATTTTCTTCGATTCCATGGTTTGAACATTGATTTCATTCAGATCAATTCCTCCTGCCGTCACGAATTCTTCCTTGAAAGTAGTTTTTCCTTCCATTGAATACAAATCATTCATCAAAACTTCCAGCAATTTATTCTGATGCTTCGCTGTCAGTTCAGAGCACTTGAAATGCACAGGAATTCCCGCTTTCTCTATTAAATAATTCCACAAACGCGTTTTGATTTCGTAAAGCGGTGAATTCGTTACCAGTTTATTGGATTTCACGAATTGCTGAATCAATTCCCGAACTGTTTCCTGACTTTCTTCTCCGGTCCAATTCACTGAAATATTGGATTTATAGCCTTTTTGTTCCAGAATCCGTGCTCCGAAAGCAGAACATTTCAATACAGCCGGGCCACTCATTCCCCAATGTGTAATCAATAAAGGTCCGCCCGTTGACCATTTTTCCCCGACAATTTTAGCTTGTGCATTTTCCTGAACAATCCCCATCAATTCCTTGATCGATTCGTTCGGCATATTGAATGTAAACAAAGACGGAACCGGTGAAACGATTTTCAAATCAAATTCTTTCAGCAATTCAAATCCCGAAATTTTCGGTTGTCCGCCGGTTGTCAGGATCACCGATTTAGCAGAAAAAGTCATTTCGGGTGTTTTCACTTCAAAGCGGCCTGAATCAAGCTTACGAATCGATTCTACCCGTTGATTCAACAGCAAATCTATCCCGCTCTTTTTCATTTCTCCCAGAAAACAATCAATAATTGTTTGTGAATCGTTGCTCAAAGGAAAATAACATCCGTCAGGATACAATTTCAAGGGAACTTTCCGTTCTTCCAGCCAGTTTTTCATATCGTTGCTGGAAAACTGATAAAACGCCTTTTTCAGAAAACGCTCACCTCTCGGATAATGCTTCGACAATTCTTCGGGTTCGGAAATGACATTCGTCACGTTGCAGCGTCCTCCTCCGGAAATTTTCACTTTGGCCAGAGGTTTTATTCCTCTTTCCAAAACTGTAATTTTAGCCCCTTTGAATGATTCAGCTGCCCGAATTGCAGCAAAGCAACCCGCAGCTCCTGCTCCAACGACTAAAATGTCCAGTTCTTTCATGGGGCAAAGGTAATGACAAAAAAAGACCTTCCGTCAGGGGAAGGTCTCTTGATTTTTTCGAATCCTATTTGAACTGATTTCGCGATATTGCGTATTGACCTTTATTCATCAAGGTTTCAGCACATTTTTTAATGCAAAATCTGAATCGGTTTACGTACACTTTGTCCTTTCGAATTCATTTCAAGAATGTAAGACCCGGAACGAAGCGAAACTGTATTTAATGACGTTTGATTTCCATTCATTTCCTGATTCAAAACTATTTTCCCGTCCAGACTGATGATTCGAACGGTTTGAGCATTTCCATTCACAACTCTCAGATTCAACTCATTGTTTGCCGGATTCGGATAAATCTCAAATGCAAGTTCCTGTTCTTCCAGGCCAAGCGGTCCATCAGCAACCTGAACAGAATTCTGATATGTTGCATAATTCTGTTTTGTTCCCGTTACCAACAAATAATCATTTACAGCCAATACCGGAATGGTGATAATTGCTTGTCCACCTGAAGAAATGGCAGATCCCAGAAGCACATTATTTTGTGAAATCGCAACCAAAGCTCCGTCCACATTACAGGAAACGGTTACTGAAGTTGTATTTAACGGCACATTTCCCGGATGATTTACCGTAAGAGGCAATGTTTGCTTATTTCTAAACTGAGCGGAAGGATCTCCGAACAAAACCCAGGTTTGCATCACCTCTTCCCCACTTCCGGAAGGATATTTTTCCAGCATTGATAATTGGGAATTGTAGAACAAACCTCCTAAAGTTGTTTTGTGATTATTCGGATTCGTCTGACCGATAATTTCCGCCAGTTCATCCTGAGTCTGCATCGGTTCTGCCCAAGCCATCAAAATAGATGAACCTGCAGCCGCAATTGCTCCGGAAGCACTATTATTTTTTGTAGCTCTGAGCCATGCTTCAGAAATACAGGTTCCCGACATAAACGTTCCGTTATTACAAGCAACAGAAACCACGAATGGATATTTCCCGTTGTTTGTTGCCTGATTGATGTGTGTGCTTTGGAAATTACCGCTTACACATAAATTAACATCGCCATGTCCGGTATAATTGAACAAACCGATTCCTGAGTTGATTACCGGTAAAATAGCAGCTGCATTCGGAGATCCGGCTGCATCATTTCCACCCTGAGAACCATCATAAAATTCGGAAACTGTAGTATAGCCGTAATTCATTAAAACCGTTCTGATATTTCGAAGGTGTTGCCAATCTGCCTCACTGTCATCTCCATAACCGCTTCCTTCGTTTGATCCCAGGCCAACGGCACGTTCCATCCAATCACCTGCCATCGGGTTTTTCTCGTATTCCAACGTGCGATTCACCATCGTCGTAATGTTGGTTTCCGTTCCTGAAAAACGGCCCACAAATACTTCCGGATAAAAATCGGAGCCTGTAAGCTGCCCGTAATAAGAATCCGAATAAAGGTTTTCACCTCCCGACATTCCGTACGTATGAGCCGGCAGGTCTTCATGATCTCCGACAAGTAACACATACGTCAATTCAGGATGTGCTGAATAATAATTTTGAATGTACGTCAAAATAGCAGCATCATTCATTCCCGCAACGGTTGTAGAAACTAATGCCGTGCGAATTCCCTTCTGATTTTTCCAGTTCACCAAAGGAGTTACTTCATCCATCAGATTGGGAGCTGAGATCACCAACATACTTCCGCTTTCGTCCATCTGCGCATATTTCTGCACCGATGGGTTAATAACGATTTGCTGCTGAACAGATTTCAGAACCGGATCAAGCTGACCGCTCAACTCGTTCTGTCCCTGCTCCTGTTCGTTGTATTTCACTTGAACATGAATGTTTTTATAGACGATCAGCTGTTTCGTAACCGGATTGTATTGATACGGAGAAACTTCAAGAACCGATCCGCGCAGAGATCTCCAGATAAAAGGCGTTTTTGCATTTGCCGCATTTCCGGGATAAAATTCATTCTGTTGATACCTGGGACCAAATGTATAAGCCACAGTTCCCGGATCAACATTTCTTTTCAGTGTTCCTTTAGAAGGCGCAACCCAAACATTTTCAAAAATCTGCACTTCATCGAAAGTCACTTCAATTTGCGGATTTCCCGTTGCAGGAAGCTGAATTGTTTCGTGAAAGACCGGAAGTGCCGGAGCACCCTTTTCCTGTGTCAGGATTTTGAATGTTTTGGAAAAATCAATCATCGAATGACCATCAATTTGCTTGAATTCAAATGGAATCTCTTTAAAATGATGGCTTAAAACAAGTGAATTGGAATTTTCGGAATCCAGATGGAAATTTTGACCATACGTAATCAAAAAACCACTGAAAATGGAGCAAAAAAGGAGAGTTTTTTTCATTTACAAAGTTTTAGCCATACAATTTACTGATTCTCTTTGAATATGTATATTAATTAACAAATGACTTACACCAAAATTCACGCAGTGCCAATAACAATCGGTATCGACGTGAGTTCAATCGAATGACAGCGCGGATTTAAGCAGATTCCCGGACTTTCAATTAACTACCATGGTAGTGGTTTGCTAAATGGCAAACAGGCAAATTAAATTAGAGTAATGAGATTTTAAGCTTCGATTCCAAACAAGAAAGCTTCCATATTACTACAAAACTTAGCAAAAAAGAAAAAGGCCACCAGTCAACTGACTGATAGCCTCTTTCCCTTAACCTGTAGATGTTAATAATTGATCCGTTGATTTCTTTAACGCAAGAACCTCTAAAAGGTTTCAAAAAAAACTCTTTTCTAAAAAAAATTAAAAACTGATTCAAATCACCTTTTCTTCAACTTCCTATTTTTACCTTTGCAGAACATCAAATCCGAGAAAAATGTTAGTTGGTAAAGGATCCAAGTTGAACAGTGTTTTCAAAATGAAGTGTCCGCGTTGTCAGGAAGGTGAATTTTTCATCTCTCATCCTTACGACATGAAAAACCTGGGAAAAATCCACGAAAATTGCTCGAAGTGCGGTCTGAAATATGAGAAAGAGGTTGGTTTTTATTATGGAGCGATGTACGCTTCCTATGCGCTCGGAGTTGCTTTGTTTGTAACGTGCTGGGTGAGTTTCAACTTGTTTTTTCCAAATGCAGGAACCTGGACTCAAATTGCGATCATCTCAGGGCTTTCCATCTTTCTGAGTCCGTATCTCTATGCTTTATCCAAAGTGATCTGGGCAAATCTCTTTTTCTCCTACGATCCGGATGCGATCAAGAATTACCAGGATTCAGAGAGTTCAAATAACGTTCAAAAGGATTAAAACGGTTCAATGCATCAGATTATTTGATCGAAACTTATTTGAACATTTGAAACAACATAAAAATCCCCCAGCCGGCAAACTGAGGGATTCTCATTCAATTCAAACTACAAAACAATTTATTGAAGGATGACATTTCGATCTTTCGGATGTTTAATCTTAAACGAATAGGTAAATTTATCCGTGGCTTTGGTCTTCAAATTGACCGTCCAGGTGAGTTTTCCCGTCGTTCTGTCATAATTTGCTTTATCCGTGTTGATCGCTTCTATAACGATTTCTCCGTTAGTCGTTACAGGGATCTGATCTTCAATCACCAATTCTATTGTCGTTGCTTTCAGATTCTTCACTGAAATCTCGTATGCATAGGTGCGTTCGATGTCGTTTCCGATTACTTTTTCCTTGTAATCTTTTTTCAGCAAGATGCGTTTTGCAATGATGTTCGGATCTTTACCAAGACTCAGCTTCAAAGTATCATTCATGGCTGTCGGATCGATATATGTTTCACCGATGTATGTTCCGTCGAAGAAGATATTGGCACTCGCCGGAACCAATTGTAAGTCTTCCAGTTTCAATACTTCGGCAATCAAAAAGACTCCCGGATCAATTTTAGGAACAGTGTAATATCTGTAATTTGCCGACAAATCCACATTTCGAACCAAGACCAAATGACTTTCCTGATCGCTCTCGATCGTATAAGGCAAATCGATTTTATACTCCGCCGATAAAACGCGGTTGATCACCGTTGTGAAGTTTGCAGCTGTTTCCGCATTGTACTCCATATCTTCGCTTTTTTTGCTCGCATCTTTTTCATATTTCATTGACGGAGACGGAGTGACACTGTAACTGTTCAATCTTCCGTTAACTGCCCCCAAATTGTAATAATCCACATACCACGGGTGTAAATCCGGCTTGATCTTATTCTGATACGGATCGTTGGTGGAAAGCGTCAATTGCACATTGTCCCAGGATTCACCCGTATTTTGCTGTACACTTGCTTTGTAAGCCAGATTTACCTTTCCTGCCGTAATTTCACTGCGAATATCGTAGGAAGGAATCCAGGATGCTCCTGAAGCAAGGTATGAAATTGCCAGTTTTCCGGTTACTGCTTCTTTCGACTGAATGGTTACGATCACCCGGTGGATTGGCCCTACAGGAACTTTCGGCGTATTGGAAGACTGATAATTCTGAAGATCGTTCATCCGTTCATTCATTGCATGAAGCGTGGTGTTTTTAGCTCCCAGACGCTTATTCAGAATCTGCAGTTTTTTATTGATCTCGTTCATTTTCAACTGATAGTATTCCATTGCTTGTTTCAACAGTTGAATCGAATCGTTGACTTTTCCCTGACCGCGAATAGCCCCGTTATTCGATAAAATATTCTTTGAAGTATTCAACACATCAATTTCATCCTGAATTTCTTTGATATCAAAGGTCATATTGTTGATCGAATCCTGAAGCAGGTTGATGTCTTTTCTGATTTTTAAGGGAAGACCTTCCAATTTAACCGTTTCCGGTTTCGGATAGTATGCCTGGTATTTGGAATCCATCAACACGACATTTCCAAAAGCTTTTACCTGCAAACTCTTCGGATCGATATTCGGACTCACTCCTTCAATGATCAATTCGGTAATTCCGGGTTTCACATTGAAACTGGCCTTGCGGTAGATCTGAGCTCCACTTGTATAAACGGTTACTTCGCTAATGGAAGATTTGATAATCTCTTTGTCGTTGGCAGCAAGTGTTAGGAAACCTGGGAGAACTGCCAATAGGAGAACAATTACTTTTTTCATGGGAATCAATTTCCATCTAGTACTGCTCAATCCGGTTTTCGTTCAAAAGAATTTTAACAAAAAGAAAAAAGGTGCGCCCAAAACGACACACCTTCCTGATTTTCAATTATTCAATTTCAGAATCTTTTTTTAAGTATCTAAAATGAAAACACTTCTTTGAACGAACGGATCGATTCAGCAAAATCGATTGCTGCTCCTCCCAATTCTTCTATTTCAATTTCATTTACTGCAAGCAGACGCTCCGTTTCCAACAACAATGCCGTTGAAAACTCATACAGTCCGCAAATCAGCTTTTCTTTGGAGAATTCGCTAATGATCAATTTATCTTTTACCTTTTCAAACAACAGTGAATACGAGCTATCCAAGGGGCTAAACACAAACTTTCTCGCTGTTCCGTTTTTTAAGTGCACCAAACGGCTAAAGAGTTCCGGCAAAGAAGCCAGAATCATACAGCTTTGATCCGGTTTCCTGTATTTACTGGTAAAAACAATTCCATCTTTTTCAAACGAAAAATTTCCAAGCGAGAAATAGCTGATCCCATCCGGCTTGCTGTGGTTTATTTCCAGTTGAATGATCATTTCAATTGAATCAGTATCAAAGAAATTATTTCGTCCTTCTAGATGAACGCTTTAATTTCTCCAATAATGCGGTCCGCCAGATCTGAAGCGGCTTGCGCATCCTTGCTTTCGGTATACACACGAATAATCGGTTCTGTATTGCTTTTGCGCAAGTGAACCCATTCTTTCCCGATATAGATTTTCACTCCGTCAACCGTGTCAACTTCTTCGTTTTGATATTTCTCAGCCATCTTAACCAAAATAGCGTCTACATCAATTCCAGGAGTCAGATCGATTTTCTTTTTCGCCATCTCATAATTCGGGTAAGATGCACGAAGAGCAGTCATACTCATGTTTTTATGTGCCAAATGTGACAGGAACAAAGCGATTCCAACCAGGGAATCTCTTCCGTAATGCAGTTCAGGATAGATGATTCCTCCGTTTCCTTCACCACCGATCACAGCGTTCGTTTCTTTCATTTTCACCACCACATTTACTTCACCTACTGCGGAAGCGTGATATGTGCAGCCAACTTCTTCCGTAATGTCGCGCAATGCTCTTGTAGAACTCAAATTCGAAACGGTAGCTCCTTTTCTCTTGGAAAGAATGTATTCGGAAACTGCCACAAGCGTGTATTCTTCTCCAAACATCGATCCATCTTCATTCACTAAAGCCAAGCGGTCTACATCCGGATCAACAGTGATTCCTACATGTGCTTTTTCGGAAACAACGCGAGCAGACAACTCTGTCAAATGTTCTTTCAAAGGCTCCGGATTGTGTGGAAAATGTCCGGTTGGTTCGCAGTACATTTCAATAATGTCTGTTACTCCCAATTTGCGCAACAACTGCGGAACCGAAATTCCTCCAGTTGAGTTCACCGCATCCACAACAACTTTGAAATTCGCGTTTTTGATTGCCGGAATATCTACATCCGAAAGTGCGCAAATCGCATCAATGTGACGATTAATTGCTTCCGGATCAGTGACTACTTTTCCGATATCGTCGATTTCCGCGAACACAAAACTTCCTTCAGTTGCGATTTTCAATAACAATTCCCCTTCAGCTCCGGAAATAAACTCTCCTTTGCTGTTCAATAATTTCAAGGCATTCCATTGCTTTGGGTTATGAGAAGCTGTCAGGATAATTCCTCCGTTTGCCTGGTGATACGGAACCGCCATTTCAACAGTTGGTGTGGTAGATAATCCCAGATCAATCACTTCGATTCCCAATCCAACCAATGTCTGAATCACAAGGGTTGCGATCATTTCTCCCGAAAGTCTGGCATCTCTTCCGACCACTACTTTCAATTGCTTTGAATCCGAAAGGGATTTCAGCCATGTTCCGTACGCCGCAGCAAATTGCACTGCATCAATCGGCGTTAAATTATCTCCCGGAGCACCTCCGATCGTTCCTCTGATTCCTGAAATGGATTTGATTAATGTCATTGTGTAATTGAAAAGTGAAAATTCAAAATTGAAAAGTTCCTGAACTACTAAAAAGCTTCTCCCTTTCCAATTCTACATTTTCAATTAATAATTTCTTTTAAGTTCAATCATTTTTAAAACAGTCACAGCAGCTTCCACGCCTTTATTTCCGTGCTTCCCTCCTGCTCTGTCGATGGATTGCTGTTCCGTATTGTCTGTCAGCAAACAAAAACCAACCGGTTTATTGTATTTCAGCGTTACGTCCACAATTCCTTGTGTTGTTCCCGAACAAACGAAATCAAAATGTCTCGTTTCTCCCTGAATGACTACACCGATTGCAATGATTCCGTCAATGTGTTCATTCTGCGCAAACCACTGAGCTCCCAAAGGCAATTCGAATGCTCCCGGAACCTGTTTGATGATGATACCTGATTCTTTTACTCCTGCGTTGATCAATATTTCAACTGCTCCTTCCAATAGTTTGGAAGTGATATGACCGTTCCATTCAGAAACAACAATGCCGATTGAAAAATCGGCACCGTTTGGAATTGTATCTTGATCGAACGCTGATAAGTTTTTTAAACTTGTAGCCACGTCTCTAATTTATTTGTTGGATACTCTGGCAATGTATTTGTCAATCGTTTTTTGTTGACCAAACATGTAGTAATCCTGATTAATTTTTTCGTATAACTCTTTCGCTTTTGCGTAGTCTTTGATTTCTTCTGCAACCTGACCAGCTTTAAACAAGTATGACGGAGTTGTCCACTCATTCTCATTTACCTCAGCTGCATCTTCATAAAGACTCAAAGCATCTTTGTATTTTCCTAATTCACTGTAGCAATCTCCCTGAAGACCCAAAACCATTGCCGGTCCGTAAGTATCTTTCAAAGAAACGTCTTCCAATAATTTCAATGCTTTCTTGAAATCTCCTTTCGCCATGTACTGACGCGCCAACGTAAACTTAGCTACTTCACCACCTTGATATCCGTCGTTTTTCTTTACAAAAGGTTCCAATTCTGCAATTGAAGCATCTACTGAATCTTTTGCTGCCAAATTCAAACCTCGGTAATATCCTTCATTGGATTTTTCATTCTTCGGAGCATAAACAAGTTGTTTATACAGAATATATCCAAGAATTCCCACAATGAATCCGATCACTACTGCAGTGATGATTCGAAGTTTTTTATTTTGTTGAAATTGACGTTTAATATCGTTAAAACTGGTAGTTCCTGCCATTTGTTCATTTATTTAAGCGTTGCAAAAATAATCTTTTTTTCGAATCACGGATTGAAACTTATCAAAAGGTGATTGTGAAGAAGGATTTTTTCATAAATCTTTTACCTTGAAAGACAAAGAATTCGATTATTTGTCGCGGGTTCATTGCATCATTGAATCCATTTATCAATCCTTATGACATTCCTTTTTCAGAAAAGTTGCACGAACATTCACAGAAAAACATTTCTTATAAAAACGGTTTATTTTTAGAACAATCTTTTTTTCAGGAGCTTCAGATTTTTATATTCGATACAAAAATTCACTGTTTCAAAAAGTATGATCTACAAATTCCTGTTCGGCTTCGCGGTATTTCATCTTTGCAGTTTAGCTGCCCTGACGCAAATCAGCTATGATCATTACACGGTTAATGATGGCTTGCCCAGTCAGACAGTTTACTACGCTCTGCAAGACAAGCAAGGTTTCCTCTGGCTTTCAACGGATGCGGGAGTGAGTCGTTTTGACGGTAAAAAATTCACCAACTTCACCACGGAAGACGGGCTTGCCGAAGATGAAATACTGGCAATGTACGAAGACAGGAAAGGGCGGGTCTGGTTTTTCCCATTCAGCAAAAAAATCAGTTATTACTACAAAGGGAAGTTTTATTCCGAAAAGAATGATCCGATGATCAAGATGCTGCCGGATCAATACCTGCTTTATACGTTTTCTCTGGCGGAAGATGCTGCCGGCAATGTATATATTCCTTCTGCCAAAAAGGAGCTTATTAAAATCGATATCCACAACAAAATCAGTCATTATCTGATTCCGGAGAAAATCTCCTGTGTCTATCCAAGTGTTGACCGAAAAAGAATATTTTGTGTAACGCAGAAGGCAGCTCAGCATCCCAGTGATATTTTTGAATTAAAACCTTCAGGAGTTGTAAAAAAAATCCCGGCTCCGGAATTGAACGATAAATGGCCCGAAAGAACCTGGTATCCTAATTCGTCAAGCACTGCGATACTTTACAGCGCCGGACATCAACTCTACGGGATCGATGCATTGAAATCCGATTATCTGCTCTCATTTGATTACATTTCCAGCTACAGTCAGCATTATTGGTTTAACAAAGACCGGCATTCAAATATCTGGCGGTCGGATCTGACCGGTCAAAATCTGTTGTACCGACATACCGGAAATGGCTATCAAAAGCCAGTCAATATCCTGCCCGATAAACCGGCTTTTATCTGCTTTGACAGGGAGAATAATATCTGGATTCTCACCAAAGCAGAGGGTATCTATAAAATTCCCTATTCCAGATTATCAAATCAGTTGGAATTCGAGGTCAATGCGCATTCCAGGGGAAAACACCTCTTAAGCAGCTGTATTACGGATGACGGGGTTCTTTGGTTAGGATATACCAATGGATACCTCAATTGCTTTTCAAAGAAACACACCAGACAATATGATTTGAGTCGTTATTCTTCTCTCATCAACAGGGTTTTACAGATCCGGCAGGATCACGACGGAAATATCTGGGCGGCAACAGACCGGCTGGTTCTTCTGATTAAAAAGAAATCAACCGGTGTTTACGACGATCCAATCGAGGTAAAAACCCATCAAGGAGTACGGCTCGGGGCCAATAAAGGATTTTTCTTTGATCCTCAAGGGAACGTTTATCTCACCGAACCGTCTTTCCCGGCATTGAAACTGAATAAGCGCGACATGGCATTTGATCATATCACCAGTGAATTGAGTGCTTTGTACGGAAGAGTTTTCAGCAATTACATCGATTCCAAAGGAAGACGCTATCAAAGCTCTATCAAGGGATTCGTAGTGCTTCACGGCAAGGATCAGAGCCGATTTACGGATTTATCGGCAAACGAACCCCGGCTCAAAGTAAGGGTGCAGCATTACGCCGAAAACAGCAGCGGAATCTTGTTTCTGGCAACTTACAGCGAAGGTCTCATTGCGATGAAAAACGACAAACTGATCGCGACATTCAAACGCCGGGACGGTCTTGCGGGATCTGTCTGTAAACGCATTTATTGTCTTCGCGATACGCTTTACGTTGCCACCAACGGCGGAATTTCGATTCTCTTGTTTCAAAACGAGCATTTTAAGCTTCTCCGGAATGTGAAACAGGACAAAGGATTGATTTCAAACGATGTGAATGATTTGTCGTTTTGGGATAATTGTATTTACGCCGCTACCTCAGAAGGTTTGTCTATTCTCCGCTTACCGATCAGAGATCTGGCTTCTGCCAAGCCGCCGGTTCTCAGTGTTCAGCGTCTTCGTTCCGGAAAAACGGAATTTGACCCGGGAAAAGCATTTGTAATTCCTTATAGCAAAGACAAAGGAATCACGATCGGGTACATTGCTCCGGTAATGGACAAACCGCAACTGGTGCAATACCGGTACAGATTTGCCGGAGTCAAAAAAGAATGGCAGATGACTTCTTCCAATGAGCTTGAATTCTCAGGGCTTCCTTTCGGAAAATATGCTCTTGAAATTCAGGCAAAAAAGTACAACAGCAACTGGAGTCAATCCAAAGTAATCCGCTTCACGATTACTCCGCCGTTTTATTACAGCAGCTGGTTTTTGCTCCTCTGTATCTTTGTTGGAATCACCGTATTGATTCTCACATTCCGGTACATTCTCAAGAGAAAAGTGAAACAGCAATTGGTGGCCATGCGCGAGCGTGAGGCAATTGAGAAAGAGCGTATGCGGATCTCGGCAGATATTCACGATGATATCGGTTCGGAAATTACAAGTATCATTATTCTGTCAAAAACCTTGCGGGATCAACGATCGGCAGCATCGATGGGCAGTATTCTCGACAAACTGGAAACCTCATCACACGAAGTCATCAATAAGATGAACGAAGTGATCTGGACACTCAACTCTTCGAATGATACTTTGCTCAATCTGCTGGCATATTTGCGCGATCATATCTATCAATTTTCAGAAAAGCATGCAATTATCACAACCCTTGAAATGGATGATTCTCTTTACAGAGAAACCCCCATGAGTGCGGAACAAAGGCGAAGTATTTTTCTTCTCGTAAAAGAAATCCTGCACAATGTGGTGAAACATGCTAACGCTGATCAATTAGTTGTTGCCATTTCAGAGTCTGCAAACACACTACGGATTAAAGTAGCAGACAACGGCAAAGGATTTGACCCGAATTCACGTACCAATGGAAATGGTTTGCGGAATATGCACAAGCGAGTCAGTGCACTCAATGGCAAACTTTCCATTACAACCGAAATCGGTAATGGTACGTCTATCCAGATAGAATTACCCATTTGAATAAAAACGAGTATGAATGAATCAATTAACGTGAGTATTATTGAAGACCATGCGGAAATGCGGGAAGGCATGCTGTTTATCTTGCATTCGGAACCGGATTTTCAATGCACCTCATTTTCAAATGCGGAGACCGCTCTGGAAGCTTTTCGCCTGTCGACACCGGACGTCATACTCATGGATATTAATCTTCCCGGGATAGACGGTATCGAATGTACGCGGAAAATCAAGGAATTATACCCGGATATTCTGGTGATGATGTGTACCGTTCTGGAAGATTCGGAGAAGATCTTCAATGCTCTGAAAGCCGGAGCAAACGGGTATTTACTGAAACGTTCGGCCGGACAAACACTGATTCAATCGATTAAAGATCTGATGAACGGAGGTGCGCCTATGAGCAGTGCTATCGCCCGGAAGGTTGTTAATTCATTCAAGGAAACGGAAACAACGCAAATACATACGGAAGAACCTTTACTCACCAAAAGAGAGAACGAAATTCTGGATCTGATTTCAAAAGGTTACGCCAATAAGGAAATCGCTGCGAAACTAACCGTTAGTCTTCATACGATCCGCACACATATTTATCATATCTATGAAAAACTTCATGTGCACAACCGGGTAGAAGCGTTGAATAAAACGGGACGGAATAAACTCTTGTAACAGCATCAAATAAAGAAGCTGTACATCCGAGTGACATACAGCTTCCATTTATTCTTTTTATGACTATTTTATTGTTTTTCGATCAGGATTTTATCCTTATAAATGGTTTTCTCTTTACTTCTGATTTCATAGACGTAAACACCGCTTAAGTAAGGACGGACATCAATCTGTAATGCACCATTCTGATCCAGCGGTTTGCTTAATAATTCACGGCCACTCAGATCAAACAAATGAAGTGTCAAATTCTCTGTCCCTTCTTGTTTGCTGTTTACCTTAAACTTCACATATTCAGATGCCGGATTAGGGATTGCTCTGACCTGCAACCTTTCATTCTGATTCATTATTCCGGAATTACTTCCTGAACCATCTTCTTTGATGAATGAAATCGATACTCCACAGGAACATTTAGTTTCAGAAATAACGGTCAATAAACTATCCGGCATCACTCCTACCACTTTCCAGCTAAAACAATCCGCAAAGGTTGCCGGAACTGATACAGTCGTTCCAACGACACTCCACTCAGAAATAAATCCGGTTGGGTGTAATGGATTCGGAGCACAGCACGCCGGATCATATGCATAAAGAATCACTTTATAGTAAACTGCTCCCGGAACCGGATCCCAAATCAGCTTACTGCCTGATCCATCCGGTATGCATCTTAAATCATGCGGCGGCGGTCCACCAGGTGTACAGGAACACATCGATTCAGAACGTTTAGACAATGAACCATCAGCCATCACGCCTACCACCGACCAGGAGAAACAATGAGGAATCGTGTCGATCACGGATGTTGTTGCTCCGGTAACACTTCGATCGTAAAAGAAGCCACCCGGGAATAAGGGATCCGGATTACAGCATAAAGGGTCTTTTTCGTGAATTGTTACAATATAAGAAACTGCACCCGGAATAGGATCCCATGAAAGGATACTGCCATAATACGGACCATTGATTATTGGTTTGCATTTCAAATTAATCGGAGGTGGAATTGATTTACAGGAACATTGTGGTTCAGATTCTATGGATAATGAGCCGTCAGCCATAACAGCTGTTACGGTCCATAAAAAACAGTTTTCGGTTACAAATGTTGTAGTTCCTGTAACACTTAAAGTGGTAAGAGCAACCGGAGCTGACGGATCTGTGCCACAGCATGAAGAATGATCACGATGAATCTTTACTATATAGGAAACCGCTCCCGGAACAGGATCCCATGTCAGGTTACTTCCGTAATTAATTCCATCAAATCCGGGCATGCAATTCAGATTGGTCGGCATAACCTTTTTAATGCATACGTCAGCACAAATATCATCCACATAAGCATAGGCAAAATGCGCACCACCACCACAATCTGCCACGAAAAATTCGAGTGTATATGTCGTATTTGCCACAATATCGAATTCCAGGAACTCACAATCCCAATCCCGATAAACTCCCGGATCAATTCTGCCACCACAAGTGGTTAGTGTTGTACTTTGAAAAAAGGGATCCGTCATATCTGCTCTTTTACAAAACCGGGCAACTTCGCTTCCTGTATTATCCAACACCCTTGCCATAAAAAACGGGTTATATGGCACTGGTAAGTTGTGTGACGGATCCTGCATCACCAAGGCATATGAAAAGTTAATTTTGGTGCTTCCGGAAAAGGGAGAGGAAAATGTTTTTTGCAGCATATTGACACCACGGTTATAATTGAAGCAGGGAGTCGGTGCATTGATCCGAATAGCATGAACAGAACCATTATGCGTTTGGTTGATGGCCGGTACAATCGGATCCGCTACATTATTGGTCAACATAAAGTCATCAGTAGGCGGTGATGGAAGCAAAGGCACACCGATATAAGCAACACTTACGGGCGGAACAAAACTGCATTCGCCGGTAGAATAGGAATTTGTGCGATACCCGTTATAACTAAACAGTGAACCAGTCTCAAAATCACCATCGAAGCAAACGATATTGAATGTGGCCGATTTTGCCGGCGCAGGTGTTGCTACTCGTCCGGGGTTGTAGACTTTCACCACCTCCGGATGCAATTTCAGGTATTGTTCCCGATAGAAGCTTTTCAGGTAATTATCGATAAACGCCTGTGTATTGGCTTCTTTGACTTCGTCATGATGGTAGTTTTCAGACGTTAAAAAGGATTGCTTGATCCGTTCGTTTTGAGCAGAATTAAGCAGCTGCTCATTTACGTAGGCCGAAATTTTAAGCTCTTCCGTTTTCATTTGTTCCTGCCATTCTTCTCTGCTCACTCCCTCGCTTTGTGCATAAAGCACCTGAAAGGAAGCCAGCAAACACCAGAAGGCCAGTAAAGCTGAGTGTTTTAAATTTTTCATAATGTTTGATTCAGTTTTAATGATTAAAAATTTAAAAGACCGACCAGTTTCATCAGTCTTTGCATGCCTTACGAAAATAGAAGTACCTGAAAGCTCAAACAATACGCTGTTTGTATGCTTTTTCGGGCTTACATATCCGGAAACAAGCGAAATCTCTCATACTTTAGTCGTATATATCGGTTGGGTGTGTGATTTCTGGTTGAAAAGCACGATTCATTAATTGATCATCCGGACTTGTATCGGAATGTGTAAAAGACCTACTGTGACTGGGCTAACAGACACATATCCATCCGTCTTTTTTGCAGTGGAACAGCGTGTAATTTCACCGGAAACACACTCCATATTACCGTTCAAAATAAAAAGCATACCTTTGCCACCGTTTTAGGTTCGCTTGTAGCAATACAATCGATAATAGGGAATTCGGTGTGAATCCGAAACTGTATCTGCAGCTGTAACCCTTATCAAACGGACTTCATTGTTCCACTGCCAGTCGACCGACTGATGGGAAGGAGAAGTTACCGGAGGGAAGTCAGAATACCTGCCTTGAACATAATGAATGAAGACTTCAGATTAAAGTCAAGTTCGAATATGGAAGTACAATCTTTCAGTTTGTTCTTATTCTCTGATTTTTTCATTTGCTTACTTAGAACGAAGACCCTGTCTTCAATTGTTTAATTTTTAAATGCTAAAAGCAATGAAAAAAATGTTACTCGCAGTTAGTGTATTCTGCATCCAATACACACAAGCACAAACCGTAGTAGATTTCGAAGATCTGACTCCTCCGGGATCCGACACCGCATGGTTAGGTTCGGACATGGCAGGCGGATTTACTTCAAGAGGCGTTTTCTTCGAAAACACGTACAACACACAGTACCATTTCTGGAACGGATTCGTTTACTCCAACTCTACTGATGTAGCAACTCCGGGGAATACAAATGATTATTCCGCTTATACCGGAAACGGCGCAAACGGAAGTGCTAATTACGCTGTATTCAATAACGGAAGCATTAATTTCGGAACTGAAAAAGTATTGAGCAGCATCAAAATCACCAACTCAACCTATGCAGCTTTGTCTATGCTGAACGGAGACGCTTATGGGAAAGTATTCGGTTCTTCCAATAATGCAGCCGGAGATCCGGACGGAACAAACGGAGCAGATTGGTTCCGCTTATACATCATCGGAAAAGATGCTCAAAGCAATACCACGGATACTGTTGAATTCTACCTGGCAGATTACCGTTTTGCAAACAATGCACAAGATTACATCGTTAACACCTGGGAAACAGTAGATTTAACTCCGCTTGGAGAAGTTAAATTCTTAGAGTTCGAATTAGCTTCTTCTGATGCAGGTCAATTCGGAATGAATACTCCGGCTTATTTTGCTTTAGACAACCTGACATACGGAACGGCTTCCATCAATGAATTGAGCGTTTCAACTCAGGAGATTTACCCGAATCCTACAACAGGTCATTTGACCGTTCAATCGGAAGCAGGACAAATCAAAGTTTTCAGCCTTACAGGTGAATTAATTCTGGAGCAAGCAACAAACGGAACTCAGGAAATTAATCTGAACCACGTGAATGCAGGAACTTACTTTGTTGAAACAACAAGTTTAAAAGGAACTGCAAGAACACGCATCAGCAAAATCTAATTGGTTTTCCGCTTATCCATATTATCCATTTTGGTTTCAATCTCCTGTCCGGTATTCGGGCAGGAGGTTAAGCCTATTGAAGAAGTTGTCATTTCCCCGCGAAATGAAAAGGACAACAGTATTCAAGTCGAACTCAATAAGGATCGGATTCAAAACAAACTGGCAAATGACCTGGGGCAGATCCTGAGTTTATTTCCCGGATTGCAAATAAAGAATTACGGAGATGTTGGCGGCTTGAAAACCGTTAGTTTCCGAAGTTTAGGTGCCGGTCATACGGCATTGGTTCAGGATTTCAGTTCTGTTTCAACCACTCAGAGCGGTCAGGCAGATCTAAGTGCTTTTCCCGTTGATTTTATTGAACGCCTGGAATTGATTACCCTTTCTCCTACCCGTACACAAATTCCCATTCACGCCAAACTGGCCGGAGTGGTTGTAAATGTTGAATCCGTTCACTCTTATTCGGGCGTTAATCCCCGAAAGATCATTTTAGGAGCGCAATTAGGTTCTTTCGACCAGTACGAAGGTTATTTAATGCTTCAAAAGAGAGCAAAAAAGTGGGCAGGAACTTTAACGGGGAAAATCCGGTCTTACGGCGGAAATTATTCCTATTCCTACCTCAACGGAAACAATACCATTGAAGAACGAAGAAAAAACAACGGTTTGCTGGAATATTTCGGAACAGCTTCCGTGCAGTTTTCTCCCAACCAAAATCATCAGTTTCAATTGCGTTTATCCGGAAACGAATACCAAAAAGAACTTGCCGGAGCAGTGATTTTTTACAACAGCAACGCAGCGCAATATCTGAACGGATATGGTCTGAATGCTGCTCTGAATCATCATTTCAAAAAGAACAGATGGGATGTTTTCTCTTCAGTCAACTATCAGAAAAACAATCTCCAATACCTCGATTCCAGTTATCTGAATTCACTCGGATACCTCGATCAGCGGTTTTATTCCAATCAACTTGATTTTCAATCGCAGGCTTCCTGTTCCATTACAGAAAATCTGGGAATTTTACTTGGAAGCTCGCTCATTTCAGAAGAACTGTCCGGGAAATCACTTTCCGGAAATCCATATCGAAACACCTCTGAAAGTGTCTTCGGCCTGGAATGGAAAAAAGTCGGGAAAATTCTCTTGCAAATTGGTGCTCAGGGAATTTTTGAAAAGCGCGATACCGTGCTGAAAAACCAATGGAATTTACTTCCGACTCTTTCCTGGAGCTTTGATCTCGGAAAGAAAAACAAGCTGAGTCTGGTCTACAGATATACCTGCAGACAGCCAACTTTCAGCGAACTTTACTACCAACAGATCGGAAACACGAAACTTCGCACGGAGAAAGCCCATATTGCTTCGCTTCGCTATGAACTCACGCTTCCTTTCAAAAAAGGGTTTTCACAAACCATGATCCAACCTTTCTATTCTTACGTTTACGATAAGATTCTTGCTATCCCCACTAAAAACCTATTTATCTGGAGCATTCAGAACATCGGAAAATCTGATGCTGCCGGACTTGAATTCACGGAATTGATCCAAAAGAAAATCCGCAATCACACATTGGGCGCGCGCGTCAATTATACGTTTCAATACACACAAGATATCAGCGATCCGAACAGTTCGACCTATCGGCATATCTTAAGCTATTCTCCGCTTCATTCCGGAAGTGTGGAATTAGATTATTCCTGGAAAAAAATCTCCTTCTTTATGTTGACTTCCTATTTGGGAGAACGCTATGCATTGAATCAAAATATTCCCTCCAATCTGCTTGACGCTTATCTGCTGGTCGATTTCGGAGCTTCTTATTCTCATCTGATAAAGAATAACGAACTAACTTTACGTTTTTCACTGAACAACATTACCAATAAACAATACAGTTACATTAATTATTTTGTAATGCCGGGTATTCACTTTAATGTAAGACTTCAATATGCGCTATAAATTCTTTTTGATTCTGTTGGTTCTTTTCACTGTTGCCTGTAAAAAGAAAAAAACGAAAGAACCGGATGCTCCGCAAGTACTCAGCCATGGAATGCTGGTCTTGAACGAAGGTCTTTTTCAGCAAAATAATGCCACACTCGGCTGGTTCGATTTTTCGGCAAGTTCCTATACTTCCGATTTTTTCGAACAGAAAACCAATCGTTCGCTGGGCGACACCGGAAACGACATGAAGCGATACGGAGGAAAAATCTATATCATTGTCAATGTTTCCAGTACGGTTGAAATTTTAGATGCTTCAACCGGAAACAGCATCTCCCAGATTTCGATGATTGCCAACGGAACTCCCAAACAACCGCGATACATTACATTTTCCGGATCGAAGGCATATATCAGCTGTTACGACGGATATGTTGATGTGCTTGACACAGCTTCTTTAACGATTACGAATCGGATTCCGGTTGGCGCAAACCCGGAAGGATTGGCCATCAGCAACGGAAAATTGTTTGTAGCAAACTCCGGCGGACTAAATTTCCCGAATGTAGACAGCACGGTTTCGGTTATTGATCTGGGAAGTCAGCAGGAAATTACGCGGATCACTGTAGGAAAAAATCCCGGTTCTGTTCAAACTGATCCAGGCGGAGAAGTCTATGTGATTACCAGAGGCGATTATGCTTCCATTCCATCACGTATGCACCGGATCAATCCCAATACACATTCTGTCGTTCAATCGTTTCCTTTTGATGCAAGCGGTATTTCGCCGTTCAATAATAGATTTCTGGTTTCTTACCACGATTTCAGTTCCGGAGACAATGAAATTGCTTTGTTCGACCCGAGTACGGAAACAATTGTCAATCCGGCATACATTTCCACCAGCGGAATTCAAACACTTTATGGAATTTACTACTCTTCCATTACCAATAAAATCTATTGTATGGATGCCAAGAATTACACTGTCACAGGTCAGGTTCATGTATTCTCGAACACCGGCACTTTTGAAACAAGTTATAATGTTGGGTTAAACCCTTGTAAAATTTTGATTTATGAATAAGCTCATTTCCCTTTTAGTATTTATCCCCGCATTTTCAAACGCTCAAAGCTTTCATCCGGTTCCGGGAAATCCCAATACCAATGCGATCAAAAAAGACAGTTCTTGTTTCGTTTCGTGGGCAACAGGCGGAACCATTACGAGAGGTTTCATCGATATTTCAGACACAACCGCTGAAGCAAGCGGAACAAACAAAGCGAGTTTCGGAACTTTGAATCAGGCCTTTGGTCCGGCTACAGGAAGTACAACCGATGTGGTTTCTCTGGGCGACAGCGGGGTTGCAACACTTTCTTTCGATCAGTTCATTATGGACGGTCCGGGATACGATTTTGCGGTTTTCGAAAACGGTTTCGCGGACAATTACATTGAATTGGCACATGTGGAAGTAAGTTCGGACGGAATTCATTTCTTCCGTTTTCCATCCACTTCGGAAGTTCCTTTAACAACTCAAATGACAAACGGATCTTTTTCAGATTGCCGGATGCTCGATAATCTGGCTGGAAAATACCGCGCCGGATTCGGAACTCCATTCGATTTGAGTGATCTTCCAAATGATCCGGATCTGAATAAGAATGCCGTGCAATTCGTTCGAATCATTGATGCAATCGGAGCTATTTCCGGAACGCATTACACCACGGATCAATACGGAACAAAAATCAACGACCCTTTCCCTACTCCATTTGAATCGGGAGGATTTGATCTGGAAGCAATCGGAGTTATTAACGCAACATTGGGATTAAACGAACTGCAGGCATTGAATGTATCTGCATCCCCAAATCCGACAACAGATCAAGTTCAGATTATCCTAAAAGGCGATGCGGATTTGAGTCTTTATTCTACGGATGGCAGATTGATTCAGCACATTTCTCACTTCGACCAAACATCCATTTCATTGGCACATTTGGCGCACGGATTATATCATTTGGTCGTTTCTCAAAACGGTAAATCCCAAACCTTGAATATTTTACGGAATTAAATATCAATTTTCAATTATTATTGAAAATATTGTATATATTTGATTCATGGAATTAGAACAAGCCAAACAGCAATTTATTCAAACATGGGGAAACTTCGGAACCCAATGGGGAATCAATCGTTCCATGGCTCAGGTTCACGCTTTGCTGATTGTAAGCGATAATCCTCTCTGCACAGAAGAAATCATGGAGAAACTTTCCATTTCCCGCGGAAATGCGAACATGAATATCCGTGAACTGACAAACTGGAATTTGATCTACAAAGAAAGTATTCCCGGAGATCGAAAGGAATACTTTCGCGCGGAAAAAGATATGTGGGAGGTTGCAAAGCGCATCGTCAAAGAACGCAAAAGAAGAGAATTGGAACCGCTTCAACAGCATTTGGCAGAATTGAAAAAAGTAGAACAATCCTACGAGTCTATTTCCTTTGTTGCAACGATCGAAAATATCGAACGTCTGGTGACTCGTCTGGATTCTCTCTCGAGCACATTGATGAAAGCAGATGAACATGTTTTTTTCGGAAGAATTTTAAACTTGTTCAAGTAGAACATTTTTTTTGATTTTTATTTTCAAAAAATATTGAAAGTTTTGAATTAATAGAAAATAATAGAACTATGAAAGCAAATATCTCACTTTTGTACGACGAAGATTGTCCTTTATGTCGCTGGTACACAGCAAAATTCGTTCAATACGGTTTTCTCGCTCCACAGGGAAGAGTTTCTTACTCTGAGCATATTCAGGAATTCGAGGGGCTGATTGACGCAGATTTAGCACAAACCAAAATTGCCTGTGTCAACAACGAAACAAAAGAAGTTACTTACGGGATCGACAGTTTATTAGTTGTTCTCAGTCAGCGGTTTAAGATCATTGGTACGATCGGGAAATTCAAACCCGTCAATTACTTACTGCAATTACTCTATTTATTGGTAAGTTACAACCGGAAAATCGTAGCACCGGGTCCGAAACAAAAAGCCGATTGCGCTTGTGAACCTTCCAGATCTGTCTTCTGGCGTATTACATTCATTGCATTGATCAGTTGGCTTACGTATCTGATCGTTCATTGGTATTTCACTCTTTTTCTGGGCAGCTTCCTCATTGAAAATCCGGTAAATGATTTGGTGCTGCTGACTCTGCAGCTGCTCTTTCAGACAAGCTTTTTTCTCTTGTTTCGTCAGAAAAACCTGTATGACTATCTCGGACATCTGGCTTTCACCTCTTTTTTAGGAGCGCTCATCTTACTCGGTTTCGGATTACTTCTTCAATTACTGGCCCTTCCTGGAATTGACACGTACTTCGCTGCGGTGATTTGCTTCGGAATCACCATTTGCTTTTTGTTTTTTGAGCACAAAAGAAGAATTCAACTGAAAAACTGGGATTACAAATTGAGTTTGACCTGGATTCTTTTCAGAATTCTTATTTATCCGCTCGTATTTCTTATTTAATTCTGAGTTATGAAAAAGATCGTTCTCTTTGCTGCAAACGGATTTATAGGAAAAGCATTGATCGATTACTTTGTAAAAGATCATCCCGAGTACAAAATCACGGCCATTTCCAGAACTCTCCTGAAAAAGATTCCTGCTTCGGTTGAACAGGTTCAGTGGGACGGAAAAACAACAGGTCTTTGGACCCGTCAATTAGAAAATGCTGATTTGATCATCAATCTGGCGGGAAAATCCGTCAATTGCAGATATACGTCCAAAAACAAAGCTGAAATCTTTTCATCCCGCTTAGACAGTACGCGGATTATCGGTGAAGCGATCGAAGATTGTGCAAATAAGCCGAAATGCTGGATCAATATGGCAAGCGCCACCATTTACGAACATTCCCTTGAAAAACCCAATACAGAAGAAAACGGAATCATCGGAAAAGGCTTTTCTGTTAATGTTTGTAAGGCCTGGGAAAAACAATTCTTCGCTTTCAAAGATCTTCCGATTCGTCAAATTCTGCTCCGGACAACCATTGTGTTGGGACAAAACGGTGGAGTTTATCCCGTTCTAAAACGGCTTACACAATTTGGTTTGGGTGGAAAAATGGGAAAAGGAAATCAGCAAATCAGCTGGATTCACATAGAAGATTTCTGCAGAGCTCTCTTCTTTCTCTTTGAAAACAATGAAGCGGCCGGAGTGTATAATTTGGGCAGTCCGAATCCGATAAGAAACAGTGAATTTCAATCTGAGTTGAGAAAAAGCTTAAGCATCCCCTATTTTATCAATCATCCGAAATGGCTCTTAACCCTGGGAGCGATTGCAATCGGAACAGAAAGTGAACTGGTTTTGAAAAGCCGCTTTATTCACCCTGAGAAACTGAACAAGCTCGGATTTCAATTCCGGTTTCCATCCATTGATTTATGCTTGAATGATTTACGAATCAAAAAGAGCTGAATCAGGTAATGACGATTCATTTTTTAACTATTTGTTTAAAATCCATGATATTTTCATGTTTTTTTTTATTCCTCATCAAAAAAATCTATCTTTCATTCTATGGAATGAATGAGTTATTTCGTTTCAAACAAAACACCCTGTTTTGAGATTATTAAAACCTTGTAATTTAGTTTAAACTAATATTACCACTTCTTATTTCATTCCGTTTTCGTTGGAAAAACAATCATACAAAGAACACCTTAGTTCAGGATGTAGTCAAAAATAAATTGATCCGGAATGCTCAATCTACTTATATCCGGAAGAAAACTTCTATAAGATCAATCAATGACAAAACTTAATCACCTGATATTTAAATATTTATCACCAAAACAAGGCGCGTTACTTAATTTTAACATTTATTCAATCTTTTTAACAGTCCCATTTCAATTCATTATATTTTAATCTCTTTTTCATATTCGAGCAACATTCTTTCAAAATATCTCTACCTTCATGCAACGAATCAATTAATTATTTCGTTTCACTAAAAAGAATCAAATTTTGAGATTTATGAAATCACATGTTTTAGTTCAACTAACATTATTCCTGACAGGTTTTTTCCTTTTCACAGGCAACGCCTACTCTCAGGACAGAATTCCTTTAGAATCGATCACAACCGAATGGACTTTATTCAAAGAAGTCAAAGGTGTGAAGTTTTATGTCAAGGAAGAAAAAGCAACTGTTATCGAAGGGAAACAGCCATTTACATTTGTTTTGGTAAAGCTCGAAAACACAAACAACAAAACGGTTAAGTTGCTTTACAACCTGGCGGCTCATTATGAAGAGGGCTGTACAAATTGCGGAAACTCTCAGGAAGCACGCAAACTTGTTGAAATTCCGGCAAACCAGACCGTAGAAGGAAAGTATGATTCAGGGAATTGTCCTACTTCTGTGATGCTGTACAATCCGAACAACAAGCTTTCCTGGAAACCGCTTGCAGTAGCAATTGAAAATTTAATCATCAACTAGTATATTATGAAGCATTTAATACATACTCTCTTCGTAGCATTAATTGGTTCATTTAGTGCTTTTGGACAAACCAGTCTTTGTTCAATTACTATCACTCCATCTGATACAACAATCTGTCCGGGAGACTCCGTTCATGTTGTTGCAGTTGCGAACTTGATCAATAGTAACCAATCATTCAACTTTAACGGATCAGTAATGCCTCCGGGATGGTCTGCAGGTGGAGCATCAACATTCTCCGCTCCTTGTGGCCCGAATCCTACGGGTACGGCATACTACTGGGCATCAACATCTACAGGAGTTCCGAACATTACAACTGCTGATTTCGATATCAGCTGTGGTGGTTTCATCACTTTTGACATGGTTTATTCCGTTCAGGGAGGAATCTCTCCTTGTGAAGGTCCCGATGAATTAGATGAAGGTGTAGCACTTCAGTACAGTACTGATGGCGGTGTTACCTGGACAACTATTTATTACTACGTACCGGACGGAACAATTACAACAACGATTTTAACAGGAAATACAAGTGTCGCTACAGGTGCTACTCCATTTACAAGCTGGGGAACATTTGATGTTCAAATCCCGGTTGGTGCACAAACAAGCGGAACACGTTTCCGTTGGTTTCAGCCAAACTCTTCCGGTTCTTGTTGTGATAACTGGGGATTGGATAACATTTTCATCAATGCAACCGGTGCTCCTTGCGGATCAACAGCTGTACTTGACTGGAGCAACGGAATGGGCGATACGACAAACTATTGGGTAGTTCCTTACGGAGACACAACATTCACATGTGATGTTTATGATACTGCCGGAAACTACCAATGTACTTCATTGCCTGTTACGATTCATTTGTACCACGATGTATTGAATTACAACTTGCAGGATTACGCATATTCTTACTGTCCTACAACGAATCCTTCCGTTCAGGTTACGAACATTGTCGGAGCAATTCCTCCATACTCTGTAAACTGGACAAGTATTCCAAGTATGAATAACCCCCAGACTCTATCGACCGGTGGTGCCGAACACGATTCCATCACCTATTATGTCACCATTTCGGATGGCTGTGGCTTCAACAGACAGGATAGTGTGATACTCGTCGTCAATAAATTACTCAACATCGACTCTCTGGTCGCTTATGATGCCAGTGCCTGCGCAAATGACGGAGCTGTTGTAGCTTATGTTTCAGGAATCACTGCTGTAAATAATCAGCCGATGTATACCTGGAATGGTCCGGGAGCAACAAATCCAAGCTTTGTAAACTCTACAGTTTGGACAAACCGTTCACCAGGATGGTATTACTTCCATGTAGTGGATGATGTATGTAATGACATGGACAGCGTTCAAATTGAGATCAAAGATCCTCCGACGGCAATCATCAATGCAAACCCTTTAGCTGGTTGTGCTCCTTTTGATGTGGCGTTTGAAAACAACAGTCAGAACTCAACTCATTACCAATGGAATTTCGGTGATGGCGGAGGCAACATCAATGTAAACGACGAAAGTACACAACATCATACGTATTCGGGAGATGCAACAATTATGTTGATTGCATTTGACGACAGCAACTGTTCCGATACAACGTATGTGAATGTCACTGTTCAGACTTGTGGATGTACCGATCCGTTAGCGGTGAATTACGACCCGTTGGCAGTAGCAAATGACGGATCTTGTGAATATCCTCAACCGATCTTCAACATTCCGAACATCTTTACTCCAAACGGAGATAGTGATAACGATTACTTTGAATTCACGGTAACCAATTACTCCAACATCGAATTCACAGTAGTGAACCGTTGGGGAAATCCGATCTATCAAGGTTCAGGATTGAATCCGAAATGGGACGGAAAAGTGAACGGAGTTTTATCTGAAGACGGAGTTTACTTTGTAACATATAAAATCACATCTATTAAAGGTGACAAACAAATTGATGGTCAAACATTTGTACACCTGATCAGATAATCAAACGATTAATTTTATGAAAAGCGTCCGTCAGTTACGGACGCTTTTTTTATTTTTGAATAATCCCTTTTGATTCAAGAAAATCTATGTTTTTCATTCTTTCAAAAATTCTGTTATTTACCATCAGTCCTTACACCTGGTTGTTAGTAGCATTGTATTTTGCTTTCTTCTCGAAAAAAGCAGTACGTGTCAAAAGAGCTAAGTACGCGGCTGTTTTCATTGCGTTGTTCTTTAGCAACACCTTTATTTTTAAAGAATTTTGCCGGCAATGGGAAGTTTTCGGAACACCTCCTGCTTCAGTCAAACACCACGATGTAGCCGTAGTTTTAACCGGAATGGCGGAATACAATAATGACTTGAAAGTACTGAGCGCCCGAAGAGGAATCGACAGAATCTGGCAAACGGTTTCCTTGTACAAAGCAGGGAAAATCGACCGGATTTTAATCACCGGAGACCACGGATATCTGGTTGATAAAGGACTGCATGAAGCAACTCAATTGAAGGATGTTTTAATCAAATGGGGAATTCCGGAACACGTCATTATCACTGAAACCAAATCGAAAAACACGTATGAGAATGCGGTCGAATCGAAAAAAATTCTGGATCGCCTCTTTCCGAATTCGAAATCCATTTTATTGGTTACATCCGGAAAACACATGCGAAGAGCCAGAGCTTGTTTTGAAAAACTGGGAGTGACTTGCGATACGTATTCAACCGATTTGTATACGGGGCCGAAACGTTCTTATACCGCGGATGAAATTCTCATTCCCGATGTAAGCACCATGAACGACTGGCACGGTTTGATGAAAGAAATGATCGGATATCTTGCCTACGATATCACCGGCAAAATTTAATCTTACGGATTTGCCGTCTTAGGTACTTTTTCGGTTTCTAAAATCCGGATACTGCTTTTACCCTTTGTATTCTTATTGTATGTCGCGGCATTACAAATTCCGATAATTGCAGGAGCAGGAAAAGCAATCCATCCTGCATAATCAAACCACTTGGCTTTGACTTTCAAACCTTCTATATGTTGTCGATCCAACGAGTCTTTGTAATTCAGGTATTGAAACGTATTCCGGCCGCTTGCTGTTGTTTTCCTGATTCCGATTGTATCCGGAAAGGGATTGTACAGAAAATCCCATCCTTTTTTGTCGTGATAGGCAGAATCGTTCTGAAACGAAGGATTGATCTTATTGAAATACAAAAAAGCTTCCCGGTTGCAATCCACTTCCACCGGATGTTCATCATGAATTCCCGTGCTCATAATAGCCGGCAATCCAACGCGGATGAGGTAAGCAAAACCCATTCGTTTACTTTGTAAATAGTGGCCGTATTCATGCTGAAAAATACGATTATCCGGATCCGGAGCACTCGCCTTTTTGGTCAGGATATAATTCCCGAAGCAAATTCCTGTCCAACCCACATTCATGTTCAGCAGCGTGCTTCCGTTCGGGTGGCTGACTGAATTCACACGACACAAAACCGTATTGTAAAAATGAGCCATGAAAAAACCGATTCCGGTTTGAGGTCCTTGATAAGTCAATCTGGAACCTACTTCCAGAAAACGTTTCCCTGAAGTCAGGTTCGTATCGGAAACAAACAAACCACCCCAAATCCGCAAATCATTCTTAGCACTTTGCCTTGCCCGTTTCCACGCATTACTCCACCTTTTTTCCTTATTCTTCACCAATCCTGCTATGAAACCACTGACCCAGGAATCCACAATAAAAAAATCAGGATTGTTTTTTTCCGCATAAGACGGAATTACCATCAGAGCACAAATAAGCGACAGGAAAACCAACTTGATCTGCTTCATCATTCCATTCTAACGTTTGAACAATTATTTTATGATATTGAACCTAAAAATAATGTTATTTTAGTTTGAAGTTATTAATTCAACATGAAGCAGCTCATCTATTGTACTTTCATCTCCTTTGCATTGTTTTCATGCAGCAACTCCGATTCGCCGAAAGAGAAGCAGGAAAATCCCCCAAAGGAAGATCCGAAAACGGAAACGGGTAAAAGTGATGAAGTACCGGAAAAGTCTGCCGACAGTACCAAACGAAATCCTGTCGTGTACAATTTGACGGCTTTACAAATAAAAAAACTCTCCAAATTGCTTCCCAAACAAACCGTAAACAAGTTGGTTAACTACATGAATGACTGGGCAGCTGTTAAAACAGATATTGAGTTTTCACGCGTGTATCATAACGGAAAATCCTTGTTTGAAACCATTGAAAACGATATCTACACCAAATTTCCGGATGATGCCTACAATGCGATGGAAGCGATGCGTTTTATCGATAAATCGTTTGCTCTTCGTTCATCTTGTGAGGCCGAATGTTCTGAATTTGTGATGAATTACAATTACGTGGATCTGGCAACGCTTGCAGCTTTCACTAAGGGAAAAGCAGATGATGATTTCGTCAAACTGAAAATAATGGCAGAAGGAGATCAGGCCAGATACGATCCTTCCTGGTTAAATTTCTTTGAACGCACCTGGGATTACGGAGGAGGCTCCTTACTTGGTGACGGCAACAACTTTGCTTTTCTTGAAGCATCCTTTCAGGTCATTCAGAAAAGTGATTTGTTCAAAAGAGATTTGCTCAAACTTCGGGAAAAAGTCATTGAAGACATGAAACACCGGATTTACATGCATCCGAAAACAGTCGTCATGGCAGAACTGGATCAGATTCTGAAAGCAAAATGTCTTTCCTACGACGAAGCACACCAGATTCTCGAACTCCGGCAAAAAATTGAGCGCGACAACGAAGATCCGCCCCTGCAATTCAATTGCTCCGATCCGGAACAGAATTGCGATTGGGGAGGATAAAAGTATTTATCAGTTCAAAGGTTGAATTGAAAAGAATTTCTATCAATTACAACAAACCTTCTGCTTATTGCCGGATGTTTTTAACCGGAAGCTGAAAGCCGAGCCCTCCTGTTCCCATAAACTGATCCAGAGGTCTTGCATGCCACGGGTCTGTTTGATGCACGTACTGGCATTCCAAGAAGAAATAGAAGAACTTGTAAACATGATAATTCAATCCGGCTTTGACAGCAAAAGCGGAGTTATAGATCCGTTCGCTTCGTTCATTGGTTTGAATTGCTGAAAAACCAACCTGAAGTCCAACAAAAGGATCCAGTCTTTTCATCGGGAAATAACGCATAAAACCAGCCTGAATCTGCAAATGATCATTTACATATCCCGGTTTTGTCTGTGCTCCGATAAATTGATAAATATCTCCTCTGAAACTGTATTTATCGTCAAAATGATAGTTCATGTATCCTCCGACATACAAATTCAATCCTTTGGTATTCAATTGCTGTGAAGGATAAATACTTGCTGTGGCCTGCAATAAACCTGCGCGTTCTCCATCTGCAATGATCTGTGCTTTTGAAGAAGTTGCTGTCGCTGCGAAAACCAAAAACAGCAAACTTATTTTCTTTTTGATTTCCATAGGTCTGCAATTTTATAGTTTAACGTCAGTGATGTCAATAAATGTCCTTCCAAAGAACCTCCTTTATGCTGCTCGAAATGAACACTGCCATCTTCTTCAACATGCGAGTGAATATCCGTTCCCAGATGAATCATATACTGGCTCGAAAGTGAAATATCAAAGCGTGGAGTCAGGTTAAAATGAACTCCCAATCCACCTTGAACCGCGCTGCTCCAGCGATCGATCTTATTACTCCGGTCTGCCAGCTCCGTTTGCAACGTTCTGTCAAAACAATGTCCTGCCAGAATATATGGCTGCACTTTCGGAGCAGGATTATTCAACAGGTAAAACATCACGCTCCAGCCGATATGCAAATCATTTCTTCTCGTGAATTGATTGGTAACGGGCAAATAGTCCATAAACCACTCGGTATTGACTCTATCCGATAATTGAAGCCGAAACTGGCCGCCAAGGCCCACAGCTGCCCGTTCATGATCCCCGTTAAAAGTACTTAAGGTTGTCCGCTGACCGAAAGAAAGTAAGCCTCCTCTCCCTCCTTTTATGTTCAGTTCCTGCGCAAACGCAGAACATGACAAGAGGACGAACAATATTAGACATCGCTTTTTCATAGGTTCGTTTTTAGTAGTAATGATTTTCTAGTAGTAACGTTACGAAAGTAGTCATTCGTATATAAAAACAGTCAGGGACGCGAAGTATCGCGTCCCTGACTGTTTATTTTATTGTAATTCTTTTAAAATCAGATTCCCAATTTCTTCAAAACGGCGTCGCTTACTCCGGTAGTGGAATATCCTCCGTCGTGGAATAGATTCTGCATAGTCACCATTCTTGTCAAATCAGAGAACAATGAAATGCAGTAGTTTGCGCAGTCTTCAGCACTTGCATTTCCAAGTGGAGCAATTGCATCCGCGTAATCATAAAAATCACCGAATCCTTTGATACCTGAACCAGCAGTTGTTTTTGTCGGAGATTGAGAAACCGTATTGATACGTACTTTTTTCTCTAAACCATAATGGTATCCGAAACTTCTCGCGATCGATTCCAACATGGCTTTAATGTCCGCCATATCCGTATAGAAAGGATAAGTTCTTTGAGCTGCAGCATATGTTAATGCAACAACACTTCCCCATTCGCTGATTGCATCCATGTTTTTAGCTACAGAAAGCATTTTATGAAATGACAACGCCGAAACATCAATTCCTTTTTGAAAGAAATCGTAGTTCAGATCTTGATATGGGATATTCTTACGAATGTTTACACTCATTCCGATCGAATGCAGTACAAAATCAATTTTACCGCCCAAAACTTCCTGCGACTCCGTAAAGAGTTTCTTCAGGTCGTCCATATTTGTTGCATCGGCAGGAATAATCTTTGAATTTGTTTTTTCTGCCAATTCATTTATTTCTCCCATTCGCATAGCGATCGGGGCATTTGTTAAAACAAAAGTAGCACCGTGTTCATGCGCTTTTTCAGCGACTTTCCAAGCAATTGAATTTTGATCCAATGCTCCGGTAATGATTCCACGTTTTCCTTCCAATAATTTTGACATAATCATTTGATTTGAGGACAAATTTAGAATTTAATTTCAAGCTTCCAAGGAATATTTCCGGTGCTGCGCTGAATTGCATTGAATTACAAAAGATTAAACCTTTTCCTTTTGAATCTGTTTAATCCTGAAAAACCAATTTCAGTCCGTCGTAGGCAGCAAAGACATTCTCAGGCAGTTCTTTCTCAATTTCCTCATGCGTTCCAAACATGTGCGAAATATGCGTTAAATAAGCCTTTTCAGGTTTCACTTCGTTGATAAAAGCCAAAGCTTCTTCCAGATTGAAATGCGAAATATGAGGCTCTTTTCTCAACGCGTTTATAATTAAAACCTTCACCCCTTTCAGTTTTTCCACTTCTTCCGGGCTCACTGTTTTGGCATCCGTAATATAAGCAAAGTCTCCTATTCTGAAACCGAATACCGGCATGAAATAATGCATGACTTCAACAGGAACAATCGGAATATCACCGGAAAGATTAAACGGTTTATTTTCAATATTTATAATGTTCAACTGCGGAATTCCCGGATATTTATCATCTGAAAAAGCGTAGTGATACTCTCTTCTCAAAGCTTCTTCCACCGCTTTGGAACAATAAATATCCATATCTCTTTTCTCAATAAAATTGAATGCGCGTACATCATCCAATCCGGCCATATGGTCTTTATGTTCATGTGTAAACAAAACCGCCTCCAGGGTTTTCACCTGAAATTTAAGCATCTGTTGTCTGAAATCAGGTCCTGCATCGATCACAAAATTTCTGCCGCCGATTTCCAGCAAAACAGAGCAACGCAAACGATTATCTTCTTTCTTCTGAGAAGTGCAGACGTGACAACCGCAAGCAATCACAGGAACGCCCTGAGATGTGCCGGAACCCAAAACAGTAACCGAAAAATTCATGATTGAGGATGCCTGATTATGCGGATCAACAATAAAAACCATGCTAAAATCATCAATAAACCTCCAAGTGGAGTGATCGGACCAAAAGCCTTCTTCAAAGATTCAAGTCCGTTGATTTTCGCAGCCGTGAGACCATAAATACTCCCTGAAAAGAGAATTGTTCCCAAAAGCATGAATAGAAAAATGGTTTTGCTTTGAATTTGAAAGCGCGCATTGATAGAAGGAATCACCAAAAATCCCAAGCCCTGAAAAAACTGATACTTCGTAGCGGTATCAAAAGACGCCAGAATCGTTTCGTCTTTCGTAATCGTTTTTAGCCCATGCGCTCCGAAAGCGCCCAGTGCAATTGCAATAATAATCAGTATTAATCCGGTAATAACCCATTTCCTCTCCATATTTTAAAGATAGAAGAAAAAGTCTTTGTTACTCCTTGATTTTAGAAATAATTTGAACCAATGTATACTTGAATCGTTCCGAACCGGTTTTACCTTCAACAAGATCAATTTTCACGATCAGATCGTACGTGTATCCTGCTTCAAAATTGAATCCTTCGATGGTTTGCGGCAAAACTTCCCAGCTGTCCTTACCGATCGTTGCTCCTTTTTGTACAGAAAAACATTTTTTTGTCTCTTCTGCACTCTCAGAACAATTCACAAGCTGACCTCCTACACGCATCTTAATCGTCTCTCCGGACATTGCAACCACCGTTTGTTCCGTCGGAAGAGTTGCCCCTCCGAAATTTGAACTGGTCAATGAAATTGCCAACCACACAATCTTGAACATAATCCCTGAATTTATTTAGTAAAGATACGGAAAGAAACCCCTATGGTTGTTTATTTGTTAGAGAATTAACTGAAATTACGAATTACAACATCAAATTAATTTGGAATTCGCAATGAAATTCAGTTCATCAACTCAAGTGCCGAAGACCGCGCCAGATCCGTTACCTGTTCTCCTGAAATTAACTTTGCCAATGCTTCGATGCGCTGCGAATCGGTTAACTGTTCGATACGGGAAATGGTTTGACTGTTTTCATGTGATTTCGAAACTTCAAAATGAAAATCTCCTTTAGCCGCAACCTGTGGCAAATGCGTAATGGCGAATACCTGCAGGTGTTTCCCCATTTCTTTCAGCAATTTCCCCATTCTCAAAGCCACTTCTCCCGAAACACCGGTGTCAATTTCATCCAGAATTAAGGTTGGAAGTGCTTTTTTCTCACTCATCACCAATTGGATCGCCAGCATCACGCGGGATAATTCTCCACCGCTTGCCGCACGTTCAATCGGTTTCAACTCCAAACCTTTGTTTGCCGAAAACAAGATCTGTATCGTCATTCCACCGTTTGCATCCAGTTTATCCAGCTTGTTCAGGACAATCTGAAATCTGGAATGCTCCATTTTCATTTCACTCAATAAATCGAGTAAATAAACTTCCAGTTTAGGGATGACATTCGAACGTTTTTCAAACAAATCCGTCGAAAGCTGATTCAATTCCTTTTCCTTTGTTTCAATTTCAATGATCAGCTCCGCGATACGTTCATCGGAGAATGTATAATCGCTCACTTTCTCGCTTAAAGAAGTGCGGTAATCGATCAATTCCTGTTGTGTCGACAAATGGTGCTTGCGCAGAATTTTATTGTATTCATCCAGAGATTCCGTCAAACGGAAAAGTGCTTCAGGATCTCCTTCCAACTGATTCAACTGTCTGTCGGAATCACGGGAAATATCACCTAATTCTACGATCACTTCATTCAACCGATTGGAAATGGTTCCCAATTCCGCATCTGCATCTTTCCACTTATCAATATGTGATTTGAGTCTTCTCAACAAATCCGCTGCGCCGTTTTCCTGATCAATCGCTGCGCTAATAGAAGCATACGTCTCTTTCAGATCATCGATTTTTGAAAGTTTCGAAAAATCCTGCTCCAGCGTTTCATAATTGATTTTATCCAGATCCAGCTGTTCCAATTCATCCAATTGAAACTTCACATAATCAAGTTCCTGTAAATGATTTGATTTTGCGTTTTCCAACTGATCTTTTGCGGATCGTAATCGCTGAATCTGAAGGTAAAGCCCGGATACCTGGCTTGCCAAATCCAATGAATCACCGTAAGCATCGAGCAAATCAAACTGAAAGCGTGTTTTTTTGATTTCCAGCGTTTCATGCTGCGAGTGGATATAGACCAATTGTTCCGTCAGTTCTTTCAATTGGCTCAACTGAACGGGTGTATCGTTAATGAATGAACGGGATTTTCCCTGACTTGTGATTTCTCTTCGGATCACTGTTTCGGAATCCCAATCGATATCTTCCTGAACGAACCATTCTTTGAAACCCGGATTCAATTCAAAAACGGCTTCTACAACTGTTTTCTTCTCCGGATTCCGGATCACAGAAAAATCAGATCGTTCTCCAAGAATCAGGTTTAAGGCTCCGAGCAAAATAGACTTTCCGGAACCGGTTTCTCCGGTAATCACATGCAATCCCTTGTGAAAATCAAGAGAAACATGTTCGATCAACGCAAAGTTTTGAACAGAAAGGGATTTTAGCATTAGTTCAGAATTTCCTCGTATTTAGTTGCATTCGCAGGATCTATTTTTTTCAGAACTGTAACTATTTGGGTTTTCTCTTCCGGTTTAGCCAGTGAGTACAGGTTTTTCAACTCATTCATTTTACAATAAGCAAAATTAATGATGTTAATTGAATTCGGTCTTGCAGATGCAATCTTGGATAATTTCTCCAAGGCTGTATACATTGCTTTTTTCGCGTCTTCCGGTTTGTCGTATAAATGATCCATTCCTAAACGGTGGTACTCATAATAACATTCTCTCAAAGGTTCAAACAACTGCTGAAGTGCATTTTCTATCAACCAGTATCTGTTCTTCTTCCCCTGTTCGTTTGATTTCCATCCTTTACTTGCAGAAGTTTGCGCATTCGTCACGATCTGCTGTGCTTCCTGGAAATATTTCGTGCCACCCTGCAGTGAAAACGAATCGAAATCCAACGCAATGATGTAGTATGCATAAAATGCCAGAATGGAAGATAAATTATCGCGGTATTGGTTCTCTGCATACAACAAAACACTGTTTCGCGTGTAGCTGAACTCTAAATTATCGTCCTGAAAATTGAACAAAGTGGTATTATATGAACCATTGTAAACCGGACGGCTTGACTGCACCTGAATAGAACCGGTGAAATTACCGTTATTGATCGTGTTGATCTGTAATTGCAGCTGACAGTTAATCCGTTCTTCTACCTTGAATTTCTCGTCGGTCCATTTCGTATTGTTCATCAACTCGGTTACAACCTGCTTGATTTGATCAAACAATTCTTTTTCGGCAGAAGTAACCTCCGTTTTAATGTTTGTAACAATAGTAACCTGGCAATTTAATTCCTGAGAATAACCTTTCGTTAAAAGGGCCAAAAAGACAAGGGTTAGAATTTTATTCATACAAAATTATTCATCAATTCATTCAATAACGAGAAAGCCAATTCTTGTTTTGATTGTAACTCAAAGCTACGTATTTTATTGCTTTTAAAGATTAATTTAACTGAATTCGTGTCAGTTCCGAAACCAACGCCCGGTTCTCCCATTTCATTCAGTACAATTGCATCCAGTTGTTTTTTCTCCAGCTTGTTTTGAGCGTACTCCAAACCATTTTGGGTTTCCAAAGCAAATCCGACAACCTTTTGCCCTTTCTTGTTTGCAGATGCCCAGGAAAGGATATCCGGATTTTTCTCCAGATCGATATGCAGATTTTCTTCTGTTTTCTTGATTTTCTGATCTGCCGCAATACTTGGGCGGTAATCCGCAACTGCCGAGGAAAAAATTCCCCAATCTGCCCGATCCCAATTGCTTTGAACGGCATCCAGCATTTGCAACGCAGAAGTAACCCGAATCACCTGAATGTTTTTGTGAACGGTTTTCAAACTGGAAGGGCCTGTAATCAAAATCACTTCTCCTCCTTTTGCGGCAACCGCTTCAGCTAAAGAGAATCCCATTTTCCCGGAAGAATGATTCCCGATAAATCTGACAGGATCGATTGCTTCGTAAGTCGGTCCGGCTGTGATCAGCACTTTCTTCCCCTCAAAACGTTCGTCTTTGTGAAAATGATCCTGCAAATATTGCAGCAATACTTCGGGTTCTGCCATTCTCCCCTGACCTTCCAAACCACTGGCCAAAAAACCGCTTTCAGCAGGAATGATCGTATATCCAAATGATTCCAGACGCTCCAGATTTTCTTTTGTAGTCGGATGCTGATACATATCCAGATCCATTGCCGGAGCAATAAAAACGGGGCATTTTGCACTCAGATAAGTCGCCATGAGGAAATTATCCGAAAAGCCGTGAGCCATTTTAGCAAGGGAATTTGCAGTAACCGGAGCGAAAATCATGACATCGGCCCAAAGAGCCCATTCAACGTGATTGGTCCATTCTCCCGTTTTGGAATCGTAAAATTCAATTCCTACAGGAGATTCCGATAAGGTGGAAAGCGTGAGAGGTGTAATAAAATCAGAAGAGGCAGGAGTCATCATACATCTGACTTCTGCCCCTTGTTTCTTTAACAATCTTACGAAGGAAGCAATTTTATACGCTGCAATTCCGCCGGTAACACCAACCAGAATTTTTTTTCCTTCTAAAGACATAGGAGTTTATTTACTCTTGGTTTTTTCTAGTATAGATTTGTCCTTCTTTCAACTCTTCAATTGCAACTGCAACCGGCTTCGGAAGTTTCTCATAAAAACGGGAGATTTCAATTTGCTCACGGTTTTCGAAGATTTCCTCCAAATTATCTGTTGATGAAGCAAACTCCTGCAATTTTGCAGTCAATTCTTCTTTCATGGAAGAGCTGATTTGATTTGCTCTTTTAGACAATACTACAATTGATTCATAGATATTACCTGTAGTTTGCTCTAAATCAATTGTATCACGCGTCACAGTTGAACGCTCTGCATTGTTGTTTTTGAAGCTCATTTCTTCTATTTATTTTACTTGTTAGTTGCGGGAATATTGATTTTTTTCAGTTTTTCAACATACCCTTCGAATTCGCGAAGATAGTCTGAATTTGGGAATTCTACAAGAAAAACATTAAATCGTTCATTTGTTTTAGCGATTCGGTCCTCTATTTTAGAATCCACACTATTCAATGCCAAATGATATGAATTCCGCATCAAAATAGCCCAGGCTTCTTCTCTGTACTTGGATCTCGGATAATTTTCAAGAAAAGCTTCTGAACTTACAACAGCCGCACGATAGTTTTCCGTTTTGGAATACAAACGCACATTCATCATTTCTTTCGTTTCCAACTTATAACGCAACTTATCCATGATCACGTTACAGGTATCCAGCAATTCGGAATTCGGAAAACGGGAAACAAAATTCTGTAATTCATTCAGCGCAACTTCTGTTTCATGCTGATCCAATGATGCTTCCGGACTGTTTTTCACAGCACACAAAGCAGCAAGGTATGTCGTTTCTTCTACTTTAGGAGAATATGGAAACTTGGATGGAAAAGCACTCAGATAGTAACTTGCCAAATACCAGTCTTCCACTTCAAAACAAGCTTTTCCCAAACGGTAAAAAGCAACCTCTCCCTGCGGAGTTCTTGGGCTTCTTTGATAAACCTGTTCGTAAAGAGCAACACATCTCTCGTATTTTTTATCATCGTAAAGCCGGTTTGCTTCATTAAATTTAGCTTCGTAATCATCCGACTTTAAAATCTGATTATACGAGTTACAACTTGCAAGTGATAGTAATGTGAGAATTAAGAACATCCATTTCATGACGACAAAAATAGGAGAAATAGCATAACGGAAAGCTTACAGGAAATATTGTTTTGAGAAATCTTAACAAAATTGAAAAAGTTCAAAGGGTTTAATGAACTTAAACATCAATTGCATTGAACCCTTCTGAACCTTTGAACTATTAAACCAGTTTCCCTGATTTTATCTCCATCAAATGGAACAAACGATCCATACTTGGGGCTTCATGTTCAAAATAAGCACGCGTTTTTTCAATCTTGGTTTCCATCGAATCATCCCGTTCAAACTCAGGATTAAACCGGAAATAATGCCATTTTTTATGCTGCCGGACTTCTTTTTCAAACTCAAGCTGCGCCTGCTCAGAAAATTGCTGTTCCAGATCTGCATCTTTGTGTTTTCCGGAACCGATACTGACAATCACTACCGAATCATCCTGATACAAGCAATCTGCATAATGCATCGCCTGAAGAATCGGATTGGGTGTAAACTGACTCGCATTCATCAATCTCCGATATCCCAGTTTGATAAATTGCTGTTCATTCGGATTTCCCATACAAGCTTTCAAAACGGAATCCAGTTTAATGGATTGTTGTGTTGGCCTGCTGTCGGAAAACTGAAATAATTCATCCGAATCAACGTCGTAGGTCATAAACAGAAAATGCTTTCTGAGAGTGAACAAGGTATCTTCTTCATCAAACAAACGGGAAACCATTTCTTTGCTGTAACCATTGTTCTGATATTTCAAAAGCTTTTCGAGGGCTCCCAATTCTTCAACGAGGGAGATTTGGTGCTTGGCTAATAAACTTGCGAGTAAAACGCTGTCGCCGGTAGCAACCAATAAGTCAATCCAATTGTAGAGGGAACGATCAATATCCACAGCATGAATCCGACGCGACAAGGCACTTAACCCGACGATAGGAACCAGCAGGGCATCAGATCCTCCATCTGTTACTAAAACGATTCTGTAATTGCATGACATAAAAGCAATTTAGACAAATCGTCAGTACAAAGCAAATTTTTAACAGTATCCGATTAAGATTGGACGAATCATTTAGTTGAAACACAATGGCTCAACACCAGCAAAATAAGGTGTTTAACAAATTGATTGTCAATTATTTAAATCAAAACCAATTCTATTGATAAATCAATTTAAAAGAAGGATTTTATCTCACTCTCACCTGTCTTCCTACCTGAAGTAAGGTTGTAGGACGAATTCCGTTGAGCTTGCACAATCTGGAGACAGTGGTATTGCTTTTCGCTGCAATCTGAGAAAGAGTATCTCCTGTTCTGATCTTGTAATATTTTCGGGTTGCAGCGGCTTCCGTTCTTGCCTGAACGGCAGCAATTGATTCCCCTGAGATTTCTTCGTCGCTTGGTTTTGCTCCCGGTCTGAACAAACGTTTATGAACCATCAGGTTCTCGTCTTTCAGTTCTTTTTTGGCAAAATCAATTACTTCTTCCGGATTCATCGGTGAATCGTAGAAACGTACTTCAAAATGTAAATGTGCTCCAAACGAACGTCCTGTATTTCCACCCAATCCGATCGGTTCGCCGGCTTTCACTTCCTGATCCGGAGCTACCAGATGTCTTGAAAGATGGGCATAAAACGTTTCCAACCCATTGTGGTGGCGGATAATTACCAGATTTCCAAAACCTCCGTCATTCCACTTTGCATAACGAACACGACCCGAGAATGCAGCTTTCACCGTATCTCCCGTGCGCAGGTTCAAATCAATTCCATTGTGATATCTTCCTTTTCTGTATCCGTAACGGGAAGTAACGATTCCGGGAACAGGTGAAACAAATTCTTTGTGTAAATCATCTACCAGACACAACCAAAGTGTGTCATTCATGCGGGATAAATCATTGGTTCTTTCAGAAGTGAAGCAAATATCGTTATCCCAGGTCTGAACCAGATTCAGGTTCGTATCTGCCTGAATGCGGTTAAAAAGCGCTTCATTCATGATTCCGTCAAACTCTTCATCCATGAGGAATTTCCAGGTGCGGTTCGAGAAAAGAACCATTTTACCTTTTTCGGTACTTACAGTATCAATCGGAGTTTGAGCCAATCCCGAAAATGAAACAAACAGAAGGAAGAAAGAAAGAAATTTGTTCATGATTTTTTATCTTGGTATGTTCTGGGTGTCGCAAAACTAACAAAAAAAAGATAAATTTCACCTGCAAAAAAACGTTAATTCCAACATTTACAAGTTCATAACGCCAAATTGATCATTTAAAATGGTGTTTTGAAAAGTTTTGCGGTGATCAGACCTTTTCAATTTTACATGCTCAATTTTCATTTTTTTGGACGGATTTTCCGTCAACATCCATGATAATAATGTCGTAAAACAAGTCTTCGTTCGGTTTCACCAAATCTACATAACCTCTTGAACCATACGCTTCTTTTGCCGGAACAACAATGTATAGTTTATCATACATTTTCGCATTCAGAATTCCTTTTCTCAACCCCGGAATCAGGGAAGCATCTTTCATCCCGAAACCGAAAGGTACATTGCGCTGGTAAGAATTATCGTATCGCGGGTTCGACTTCGTTCCTACGAAATAATGGATCGCCAGATTGGAATTTTCACCGACTTTTGCATCCGTCATTTCCGGATTTTCTTCCAAACGCCACACTTTTACTCCATCAACGGTTTTAAGCGGTTTAATTTCCTTTCCAACACGCAGCATCACAATATTCGGAGCATTCGGAGGAATAATCCCCGGAATTCCTTTTTTTCCGCGGGCAAGTTTTCCGGGAATGAAAACTTCCACAAAATCTCCCACTCTCAACTCTTTCATTGCAAGGTCAAATCCTGCTGTCTGCATTCCGTATCCAACCAAAAAAGGAAGCATGTCTCTTTTCAGTTTGAAATTTCCGTCAACCACTTCGCCGTTTTCAAGTTTGGTCTTGAAATTAATTTCGTAAACAGCTCCTTCCTGAACCAAAGGACCATCCGTTTTTTCAAACCATTGAATACGGATTCCATTCGGGAAGGTCTTTTTATCTTCAATCGTTTTTTTCGGTTCGATCAGTTTTTCCGCATCGGAAAGTCCGTTGTCAAATTCGCGCGTAGTTGGTGCTTTTGTTTTCGGTTCTGCTGTATCTACTCCTGAAGTACACGCTGCCGATAAAAACAAAGCAATCATTAAACAGTTAACCAGTTTCATTCTATTCCTATTAATTCAATATCTACTACCAAGGGTGAAAGCGGCGGAATTTTCGCAAAGTCGCCAACCAAACCATGAGCCAGATGGCTAGGGAAAACCAGTTTTGCCTTTTCCCCGACATGCATCAATTTGATTCCTTCGTGAATCCCTGATTCCATATCGCTTTTGTCAATGCGGAAAATATCAACTTCGTCAGACGCCGTTTGATAAACTTCGGTTCCATCCAGTAAACTGATCTTGTATTGAGTTCGTGCTTCCATACCCGGTTTCGGCATTGCTCCGTCCGTTGGTTTGAAAATCACGTAACGCAAACCTGTTCCGGTTTGTTTGACTTCCCAATTTTCATGTTGGGCAAAATATAAATCGATGTCCAAATCCTGCTCAATTGCCAACTCCTTGTTCATTTCAGTGGATTTCTCGATGTTCCAATTCACAGGTTTGGGCGGTTTTTCCTCTTCTGAACAGGAACAAACCAGCAACAGGCAAAAAACAAATTCTTTTTTTATCATGCTTTAGGAATGAAATCTTTTACAAATGTTACAAATTTTTCGATTGTTTTTTCCAGTGTTTCAGACGAAATTCCTCCTGAAGCATAGGCATGTCCGCCACCATCGAAATGTGCTTTTGCCAATTCATTCACGTAGTAATCTCCTTTGGACCGGAAGGAAATTTTGACCTTTCCTTCTTTTTCAACGAACAATACGGCCATTTTAATTCCCTGAATTCCCAGAATCTGATTCACCAATCCTTCCGTATCTCCTTTTTGATAATGGAACCGGTTCAGTTCTTCCTCGGAAAGGGATGCGTATCCGACATGAATTTCATTCAGACACACCAATTTTTCCGACAAGGCAAAACCTCTTAGTTTAATCCGGTCAACTGTATTTGTATCGTAAACCGCTTCATGAATCAGGAAATGCTTCACTCCTCTTCGGATCAGATCTCCGATCGCTTCGTGTGTAAACGAGCTCACGGAAGGAAAACGGAAAGAACCCGTATCCGTCATGATTCCAAGGTAAATTGCAGCACCGGAAACTTCGTTCAGATCATCCAGACGGTCGATGTCTTTCACCCATTTGTAAATCAATTCACAGGTCGAAGATGCTGATGTATCGGAAATGACCTGCTGGCAAAAATCTGCCGGATGCAAATGATGATCGATCATCACTTTTTGTGCTTTTGCTTCAACCAAAAACGGCTGCATTGCTTCTCCGACGCGTGAAGGCTCGTTGTAATCCAGACAGAAAATCAAATCCGCCTGTCCGAGCGCTTCTTTTGCTTTTCCGGGACTTCTTTCGAAATCGATGATCTCTTCCTGTCCCTGAACCCAATGCAAAAAAGCAGGAGCGGGATCCGGATGAACCACACGAACGGATTTGTTCCACTTTTTCAGAAGATGAAACAGTGCAAGTGAACTTCCGATAGAATCTCCGTCGGGAGATTTATGAGAGGTAATGACAATTAATTGAGCCTGTTCAACAAGCTTCAGTATTTCGTGTGATTGATTCATTTTAAAGTTTAAACGTTAAAAGAGTTCAAAGAGCTCAAAGAGTTCGATTTGAATCTTTTTCAGCTTTTGAACTTTTCATCCTTTCATTCCCTGCATTAAACAAGAAAGCCCCGCAAATTTACGAGGCTTTTGGAATAAAGTTCAAAAGAAAGATTAAAATCCTGTTTTTACGGAGCGTTTTGTTTCGATGATTACTCCAACACATGCATGTTTCTTCTTATCACCTCCCGTAATCGAAACGTTGATGAAGATTTTGCGGGATTTATCGGAAATAAACTCCAAAGATTCAGAACCGGAAGAAGCCAATACTTTCTTTACTTTCTTAAAGACTTCCTTGTCGCCTTCCATTTTCTTTTCCACTACCAATTCATAGATTTCGTAGTTCAAAGTTCCTACACTTCCTTCACCTAATACGGTTGTCAATCTGTAATCCAATCCGGGATGTGCAATAAATGACATTTCATAGGATTCATCAGCTGCAATAGCACCCGAACGGGATTGAGAACTTAAATTGTACTCATCTTTATTTTTTTTCTTTTTCAGGAACGTTTCTGCCGGCGGACATTGAGCAAATCCAAAGACAAATCCGAATAATAGGGTTAATGTTACAATAAATTTCATGTCTAAAAAATTAAGCAGTTATAATTTTCGTACGTATTTCAGTGATTTTTTTCGCCAATGCATCAAAACATTTCTGGGTCATTTTGCAGTTGTCTCCGCCAGAAAAAGTCAGTTTACCATTCGAGTTCTGAACTTTTGTTTCTCCCGTGCTGCAATCCATTTGTTCATAGACTTTCAGAACTTGCTCGATCGCCGCTGAATATTCTTTCACAGCCTCGTTGTCCTGGTAGCTTACCAAAAACTCCAACAAATTCTCTGCTACCAACTTCTGATCTGCCAAAGCCTGATCCAATTTAGGCGATTTCCCGAATCCTTTGGAGCTTCCAAGCATTAAGTGCATCGACTCAATCCATCCGCCAACCAGCATCAAAGAAAGTTCGTCTCCTTTTTCGATTTCAATCAAACGCTGGAATGTACGGTTGTAAATGTCATCGCTCAATTTGAACAATGAATCCGCATTTCCATCCCATTTTTTTGCCAGTTCTCCCAACTCAGTACCGAAAACCTGTGCTACACCAATGTCAGATCCCAATTTTTCCAGTTTACCGAAATAACTCAGGTATTTATTGGTTTCATTGAATGAAGTCAAATAGGCAATATCAGCTGTGTACACTCCGAAATTCAATGCTTTCTGAGATGAATTGGAATACTTGTCAGCTAAAGCAGGATCGTGTAGAATTTTAGTGTTCTTTACCGCATCCATCTTGGAAATCAAAGCAAATTGCTCTGAAGGAGACGGAATATTGTAGTTTACATTAGCAGCATCAACTGTTTCTTGTTCTTCTATTGCTGCAATTTCTTGTTTTTCTTCTCCCGAACCACAAGCATAAGCAAACATCAACAAGCCGCTAACTAAGATTAGTTTGTTTTTCATCATTGAGTATTTAGGTGCGAATCTATTAATTTTCAGCCAATCAGCTAAGTATTTGTTTATTTTTTTTGCCATCCGTGAAGATTTTGAATGACATATCAAGAAAAATACTGAAATCAGATTCGACCTGATCGGTTCGGTAAAGCAACGGAGTTTCCACTGGCTGTGGAAACTCCCGGTTATAAAAACTCTTTGCTTTCGTTGATGAAATAATGGTGGTTGATGAACGAAAAGGGTTATGTTGTTGTGAATGGTGATACAAAGATCGCACTCAGCAACGTAAGCTATTTACGGTATCCGTTTTATACGAAAATATAAGTGATTTTTATGGTCCGCTGATACCGCAGACTCACCAAAGATGAGCGCGGATTATGAACTTATTTAATATCTGCGAAAAAAAAGAATGTGTCAACTAAATTCCGGGACAAGTCAGCCATTAAAACAGAAAGAATGGTATTCTTTAGCGAATCAGTTGAATGGCTTTCGTTTCGGTGCTGTTTTCAAATTCGAGCTTGATAAAATAAACTCCATCCGGACAAGCATTTCCTTCAAAAGTCCCGTCCCAATTCAACGAAGTACTTCCTTCAGCCATTACATTTCCCCAACGATTCAGTATCACCGCATTGGAAGCTCCCATCATTTTTAAATCCAGCTCGTATGAATCATTTAATCCATCGCCATTCGGAGTGAAAATATTTGCCAACTCCGGTGCCTTTTCCATAACCGAAACATCATCGATGTATAAGATGCCCCACATCGTGTTGAATACGGGAACCCAGCCTTCATGATGAATGACTTTCAATTCCGGAAACTTCTTAAATAAGCCAATGGTCAGGAATTTCTCATCGCCCACAGCACGAAAAGACTGCTTCACTTCATACCAAGAAGTGGTATCGCGGAAATACACATTCGGATTGCTGGTAATTTGCGGCGAAAGTGGAATCAGCTCACTGGTATTCAGATTCAACTCCGAAGAAGTGAACAAAGCACCAACCGAATTAAAGCAAAATTGATATTTAGGATTATGAACAAAAAATTTTACTTCGTACAACTTTCCTTCAATTAATTGTTCTTGTAATTCTACCTGAATGTATTCTATATACTGCTGTGTTCCGTCCGAATTTTGCTGGCAGGCAATAGCTGCATATCCATCACCGGAATGTGCCGGTTGATAACCATAATAATTTTCAGGAACACTGTATTTGAATCTTTCGAAAAAGCTATCGTAATCATCGCTGCATGCATGACAATAATCTGGACTCGCTAATGTAGGTGTGGTCCAATACTTAGAGGCCGTATAAAGAAAATATCCGGCCGCTGTACTCGGGCAATTGTAGTATTCTTCAAAATCGCCATTGGGAACAAGGTTTTGCTGCGCGCGCGAAGTGATCACTGCAAAAAGACAAACGATGGAGAAAAGGAGTTTATACATCTTAATGGTTATTTGAATGAGTTCTGTCTAAAAAAAAGAACGTATTCTGCTATTAGAAGGTTGGTTCATTTTGCCTCATTCGGGAAATAAAAAAAGGCTATCTCAATAAAATAGCCTCTTCATGTTTTTTATCGAATTAAAATCCGTTTTCTTATCCGATCAATTTCTTTGTTTCAGCAATGATTTTTGCTTTCAAAGCATCCGAAACCTGCACCAACGGAAGTCTCATGTATGGTTTCATCCATCCCAGTTCTTCCAGGGCAATTTTCACTCCACCCGGATTTCCTTCTGCAAAAAGCAATTTTGTAACCGGCAGTAAATCGTAATGGTATTTTCTTGCGGTTTCCATGTCTCCGTTCAAAGCGCTTGTAACCATTTTGCTGAAATGAGCAGGGAATGAATTTGCGACTACGGAAATAACTCCATCCGCTCCGGCAGCGATCAAAGGCATTGTAATTGCATCGTCTCCTGAAAGAACTAAAAATCCTTCCGGCTTGCAACGAATAATCTCCATGATCTGCTCCATGTTTCCGGAAGCTTCTTTCATGGCAACAATGTTCTTAATTTCAGCTAACTCCAATGTTGTTTCTGCCAACACATTCGAACCGGTTCTTCCCGGAACGTTGTATAGAATGATCGGTAAATTGGTATTCTCGGCCAACATCTTGTAATGCGCCAAATAACCCGCCTGTGTCGGTTTGTTGTAATACGGAGCAACAGAAAGAATTCCGTCAACACCTTGTGGAATATTTTTAAACGCTTCCGCAACCTCCAGTGTATTGTTTCCTCCTACTCCGTAAACGATCGGAAGTGTTCCGTTATTTTCTTCTAAAACGGTATCAAGCACCTGTTTCTTTTCTGCACTATTTAAAGTTGGAGATTCACCGGTAGTTCCCTGAACCACCAAATAATTTGTTCCTCCCGCGATTTGTTCGCGTACCAATCTGCGCAATGCAGGAAAGTCAATTGACATATCTGCATTAAACGGAGTAACCAATGCAACTCCGGCTCCTTTAAATAGATTCATTCCTTTTGTTTTAATTGCTTAAAAAGTCAAACAAAATTACGGATTTTTCAAGCGATTCATTACAGTCGAAAATAAAATATTTCAGAACGTTAAAATTCATAACAAAAGGTATCTGATTGCTGATTTTGTTTCGCGCGGACGCATACGATAATATACTCGTTTTTTTTGGCGCCACCCTTCTAGGGTTATAAACCCTAGAACAAATTTTGTCCTTTATTTAAGCTTAAAGGTATGTTCATTCGTAACTTTGTCTCATGCTGACAAATCAATTTCCATTCAACGTACTTTTCTGCTTTGAAAATGAGTTTCAAATTATTATCGAGATCAAACGCACTGATGTTCAATCAGAAGACAAAAGTCTTGTTTACAAATGGCTGAAAATCACGAAAGGTCCGGCTGAGATACAAGCACTCAGCTTTCAGTCGATGGATGCTTCCGGTGAAAAGCAAACACGCACTTTTACGGAAGGAACTCTGGAATGGAATTCAGATTCTGCCTCATTCAATGAAGAACAAATGACTCCGGTTCAAACCGAACAAATAAACGCCAAATGGCTTGAATTAATTGCGGATTTTCTAGTTTGAGATCATTTGAATGAAATCAGCCTCTGAAATGATCGGAATTCCCAAAGAACTTGCTTTCTCCAATTTTGCAGGCCCCATGTTCTCTCCGGCTAATACATAGGTTGTTTTTGCAGAAATAGAACCGACATTCTTTCCTCCGTTCTTCTCGATCAGGTCTTTGATTTCATCACGGCTGAATTGTGAGAAAACTCCCGAAACAACAAAGGTTTTACCTTCCAGCGTATTCGAATCCAAAGCTACTTCTTCGATCTCGAACTGCAAGCCGGCTTGTTTCAGACGTTCAATTGTTTGAATGGCGCGTTCATCCTGAAAAAACTGCTGAACTGCAATCGCAATCTTTTCTCCGATCTCGTCTACAGCAATCAATTCTTCGTAAGTTGCCTTTGCAATAGCGTCGATATTTTTGAGTGCGTACGCCAGTTTCTTCGCAACCGTTTCTCCTACAAAACGAATTCCCAAAGCAAACAAAACGCGTTCAAAAGGAATAGCTTTTGAATTCCGGATTCCGATAATGAGATTGTTTGCCGATTTATCCGCCATGCGATCCAGATTCACCACCTGATCAAAAGTCAGATCATACAAATCAGCCACACTGTTTGCCAAACCTTTTTTGTAGAGCAAATCGATCGTTTCGGCTCCCAATCCGTCAATGTTCATTGCTTTACGGGAAATGAAGTGTTCCATTCGTCCTTTCACCTGCGGCGGACAAACCAGGTCATTTGTACAATAATGCTGTGCTTCACCTTCTCTTCGATGCAATTCAGAACCACATTCCGGACAATATTCGATGAAAATTACTTTTTCCGCATTTCCCTGGCGGGATTCCGTATTCACTCCTACAATCTTCGGAATGATTTCTCCTCCTTTTTCTACAAAAACCTCATCTCCCAAAAACAAATTCAGTTTTTCGATCTGATCGGCATTGTGCAAAGAAGCTCTTTTCACGACTGTTCCTCCCAAAAGAACCGGTTTCAGATTTGCAACAGGAGTAATCGCTCCCGTTCTTCCAACCTGATAAGTTACTTCTTCCAGAATAGTCGCAACGCGCTCTGCCTTGAATTTATATGCGATTGCCCAACGCGGCGATTTGGCAGTAAAACCTAAATCAGCCTGTTGCTCGTAATTATTGACTTTGATTACAATTCCATCGATATCGAAAGGCAGGTTGTAGCGCTCTTTATCCCAATAATGAATGAATTCCATGATTCCCTCAATGGAAGATGTTTTCAGGATATATTTATTCTTTTCCTGAGGCGTTTTGAAGCCCCATTCCTGTGCTTTCTGAACACTTTCGAAGTGAGATTCCATCACCAGATCATCGCCGTAAACACCATATAAGTAGCAATCCAAACCTCTTTCGGCAGCCACTTTCGAATCTTGTGATTTCAACGTTCCAGAAGCCGAGTTGCGCGGATTGGCAAAAACAGGTTCTCCCAATTCTTCTCTCTGGCGGTTCATTGCTTCGAAATTTGCCTTCGGGAAGAAAATCTCACCACGGATTTCGAAATCATCCGGAAAATCGCCTTTTAGATTCAAAGGGATTGTGCGAATAGTCTTCACATTGGCAGAAATATCTTCTCCCTGTGCTCCGTCTCCGCGCGTTACTGCTCTCGAAAATTTCCCGTTCACATAGCGAATTCCGATTGCTACACCGTCGTATTTCAATTCGCAGACATATTCAATCGGGCCGGATGCCAGTTTTTTCAAACGCTGTTCCCACTCAATAATCTCTTCCTCCGAGTATGAATTGGAAAGTGAAAGCATCGGAAAACGGTGAACAACTGTTTCAAATTTTTTGGTAATGTCTCCTCCTACCCGTTTTGTCGGACTCAAATCCGAAGCAAACTCCGGAAACTGCGCTTCCAGATCCTGAAGTTCTTTGAGCAAAAGATCAAATTCATAATCCGTAATGGTCGGATTACTTTCCACATAATAATTGTGATTATGCTGATTCAGTTCATTGGTCAGCTGTTCGATTCTTTTTTGTGCTTCAATTGGATTCATACGGGAGTTTTCGAGAATCAAAAATAGAGAAAATTGGCTTCGAAAGCTTCTTTCCTGAAATTCTATTTTTCGTTTGTCGGGGTCTTTGAATGACTAGAAATCCGCGTCCACTTTAATCTTTATAGCTTCTTTTGTTATCGGATGGGTAAATTGTAAAAACTGAGCGTGCAAATGCAGTCTGGATTCTCTTTTCCCGTACAAATCATCTCCAATGATCGGAGCGTTCAAACCCAAAACATGTGCTGCATGAACCCGCAATTGGTGTGTTCGCCCGGTAATCGGATAGAAGTAAATCAATGTTTGATTCGTTCTTCGTTCGACTACTTCCCATTTGGTGACAGCACGTTTTCCATGTTCATAACAAACCAATTGTCTGGGTCTGTCATCCAAATCTACCCGCAAAGGAAGGTCAATCGTTCCGGTATCTTCTGTAACAATGCCATCCAACAAAGCCACGTATCTTTTTTGTACGTTGCGTTTGATAAATTGCTTCTGCAAATGGAAATGCACTTTTTTGTCTTTCGCCAAAACCAGAATCCCGGAAGTGGACATGTCCAGGCGATGAACAATCAAAGGGCCTGTAGCATCCGGATACTTGATTTTCATTCTTGTGTAAACAGAATCTTCAATGTTTTTCCCCGGAACGGATAAAAATTCGGCCGGCTTGTTCACCACTATCAAATAATCATCTTCGAAAACAATTTCCAATTCTTTGTTTTCTGCCGGATTCTGCAACATCGGATTCTCGTCTGTTTCAATTCCTTCCAGCATATGACCCAAAATCGGCTCGCATTTCCCTCTGCAGGCCGGATACACTTGTTTGTGAACCCGGATTTCGGATTTCGGAGAGGCTCCCCACCAGAATTCGCCTAAGCAAAGTGGTTTAAAATCATGTTCGAAAGCAAACTCCAACAATTTCGGAGCGGCACATTCCCCCGCTCCTGCCGGCGGTTTGTGATCGATGGTATTTTGAAAAATGCTTTGTAAACTTCTTTTTTCTTTTCTTGAATTCAGAAAGTAATACGAATCAAAAATGTCTTTCTGAAGTGCATTCGACATACTTTTCCGTTTTTCCTTCAAGTCCTCCAATTGCTTGTCAAAAACAGCAAGTTCGGTTCTTAATGCTTCAATTTTTGTCTTGTTCAAATCATTAAAATCTTTCAGGAAATATTGTTCTTTGATCGATTGCTTTCTCAATTCTTCCAGAAGGTTTTCCAACTCCTCTGCTTTCAATTCCGAATTTGCTTTTTCGCGAATTTGCTTCCGGTCTTCCTTTCCCTGCTTGATTTCTTTCTTATGCTTCTGAAGCTGTGTCGAATAAGTCAATTCCGCTTCTTCCAGGTCTGATTTTGCTTTGTGGTAATTTTCATTTTTTTCCAGTTCGGAAATAGCCACTGTCACATCGTTAATCAACACTTCCTCTTTTCGGAAAAACCCTTGAGAATCCAGTAAATCAAATACCGGAGGAACAAAATAAGCATGATCATTCGAGTCGGCCAGTTTTCCTGAAAATGCTGCCAAAAACCCTACTTCTCCAACTTTATTTTCAACTACCAAAACACCAAACATCTTCCCGATCACCAAACCTTCCTGCTCTTCGTTCAATCCAAAATTATGATTCAAATCGCTCTGATTCTCCAGATACTCCTGAAGCTGTTTCATCGCAATCAAGGCTAATTCGTGAGGCTCGTAATAAAAAGGGAAGGTGAATTTTTCAGGTCGGGAGATTTGTGACACATCTGAATGAAAGGAAATGAATTTTGAATTTGCTGCTGACATGTCTTTTTAGAACTGGAGCGCAAAGATAAGAAAAAGCGAAGCTTTTGAAGACCGAGTTACAACAAACGTTAGTGCGGCAGTAACGAGGGACAAGCGAAGCTTTTGAAGACCGAGTTACAACAAACGTTAGTCCGGCAGTAACGAGGGAAAAGCGAAGCTTTTGAAGACTGAGACACAACAAACGTTAGTGCGGCAGTGTCGAGGGACAAGCGAAGCTTTTGAAGACTGAGACACAACAAACGTTAGTGCGGCAGTGTCGAGGGACAAGCGAAGCTTTTGAAGACTGAGACACAACAAACGTTAGTGCGGCAGTGTCGAGGGACAAGCGAAGCTTTTGAAGACTGAGACACAACAAACGTTAGTGCGGCAGTGTCGAGGGACAAGCGAAGCTTTTGAAGACCGAGTTACAACAAACGTTAGTGCGGCAGTAACGAGGGACAAGCGAAGCTTTTGATCAGGACAAAAGGTAAAAGAGTTCATGATACTTGCCAAGCATCAAAAGTGGGCGTAATTCCGCAATATTACGTCCATATATGCAATCGAAGGAAAATATTCTATTCCAGAAAAAGTCGCTATTCATAAGGAAAAATTCCAAATCAATCCAAAACGGGGAGTAATCATCCGGACGTAATATTACGTCTACATCCGAAAAGATCATCCACTAATCCGAAAAATGAATCTTCACATGCGTTCCATCGCAATACGGCTTATTGGATGAAGCTCCACATCTGCAAAATGCAGTCACCTTAGAAATCTTTTGCTCTTCCATTCCGGCGTGTTTCACCGTAATATTTCCATAAACCATCAAAGGGCCGTTCGGCAAAGTTTCCACTACATGAGAGACGTCCACTTCCGTTTGCAGGCTTTCTTTCAAGATGTAACTCAAAGCTCCGCTCGGACATTTATCCACCTGATTTTTGATTTCTTCAGTTGTTGCTCCGTCAACCTTAATCCACGGTTTCGTATTCGGTTGAAACACATTGGGTAAACCGGTTGCTTTTTTCCAGCAAACAGTAGAGTGAATACAACTCTCTGGCTTCCAGACAATAGTTATTTCTCCGTTTGAATACTCTTTGACAATTGGTTTATCTGACATGCTTTTGACTCCTTTTTAACTTTCTGAAAGATACAAATTCAACGAATAAAATCACAGTTTCCATTGAGCTTTCAACATCCGTTGTTTTCCTTGCAGATCGGTCTTGATCTCTACCGAAGAGAATCCGATTTGTTCCACCATTTCTTTTGTTTCCGAAGCATAGTTTTCATGCAATTCAAAAAACAGTAATCCTTCTTCCGACAAGGCTTTTGAAGCATAATTTGCAATCGATCGATAAAACAACAATGGCTCATCATTCGGAACAAACAATGCCAGATCGGGTTCAAATTCGGTTACATTTTGATGCATTTCTTTCTTTTCCTTCCAGGGAATGTAAGGTGGATTTGAAACAATCACATCTACTTTCTCTTCCGCAAACGGATTCAAAGCATCCTTCCTTGAAAACAGAACTTCCAGATTCAATTCTTCCGCATTGCGTTTTGAAATTTCCAGTGCTTCCTCCGAAATATCATAAGCCGACACCTCAGATCCCTTGTTTCGGTTTTTAAGCGCTAAGGCAATGCATCCGGAACCGGTACACCAATCCTCCATCCGCTGATTTCCCCGGTGCTGAATACTTTCATCGATCCACACCACTAATTCTTCCGTTTCAGGACGTGGAATCAAAACTCCCGGAGCAACGGTAATTTTCAGATCGTCGAAATAAGTGAAACCAACAACATATTGGTAAGGCTCTCCTGTTTTTAAACGATCCGCTATTTCATTCAATTGTTCAGCCTGGTTTTCTGAAAGGTTGATTTCACTGGAAACAAGCAATGCAGACCTATTGAATTCGAAAACATCTTCAAGAGCAAACAGCAGGATATTCCGGGCTTCTCTCTCAGAATAAATCTCTTTTAAATTGTCGCACCAAACCGCGGTAAGTTCTTTGAAATCCTGCATGGTTCGAAATTAGGAAAAATGATTTGAACGGCACACTAATCCGAATCCATGCTTTTACATTGCGATTTCTCACGAAAAGCGTTATTCTTTCATGAATAATCCTGAATTACTGATGATTAATCCTCCATTTAACAGAATTTATAGGATTTATTTGTCTATTCAGCTATCTTTTTTTTAAATACCAATGTAACTTGTTAAATTTAGGCGCATTAATATAGAAATAAACAAAAGTGACTGGTATTAAATTCATTTTTCTAAGTATTCTGATTAGTAGTCAAACGCTTTACGCGCAATCGGACAGCATCCCGGAAGTTGAATCATTAGATTCTGCCATTGTAATTGCTCCATCCAAAAAAGTGCTCGAAGTTCCAGTTTTTCAGAAATACAATCCGGATACCATTCAACTTGGAGAGAACGATCAGATCATCTCAGATTCATACACCGCACTTGGGCAACCTTATGTTTATGATGCGCTACATTCTTTCAACCGCAGAAGAATGGACAATTTCGGAGGTTATTTAAATGATAAGATTAATGCCGGATTAGCAGAAGTTCGCAGTAAAGGATTCAGTTCCGATTTAAAGAAATTATACATTCAGATTGATCCCTCGACTTTAACCGTTTATTGGACAGCAGTAGTTGGTCCCAGTTTAGACGGAAGATGTTACATGCATGTCGACAGCCGTGGCTCGGCAGGTGGCGGATTATCTGCAGTTCAAAAACAATGTCCGCGCATGCACCGATTGCATTCGACAATGATTCCGGTGAAACTATTGGAATTCAATGACAACGTTTTACAATGTTATGACTGGAACGGGGTGAAATTGGATACGGTGACCAATGCGATAAACATTCAACAGCATTTCTATAAATACTACGATCCGCAAATCGGAAGCACAGTAACGCTTGCTGAGGTGGCTCAGAAAGATGCTGAAATGATGTTTGTGTTGGCGAGTACTCCAAACACGAAAGCGGCTCCTGTTGTACGTTATAAACGATATACTGTAAAGCAGGGAGATACGATGTCGCAAATAGCCGAAAAGTATCACACTACTCCGGCAAAAATCAAGAAAGCAAACAATTTGAGATCTTACCTGATTCGTATCGGGCAAACCTTGAAAATTCCTGCATAGAACAGATTTAGCCCATCGTTCTTCTCGGGACTTTCATTCCGGATTTATACATCAACTTATTATTCTCTGGTACTGTCCGAAAACAAAGGTGATTTTTTTAATGGCCCGCTGACTCACCAAAGTTGAGCTCAGATTACATACACTTCATAAATCAACATTGCATCAAAGCAAGAGTATTGTGAATGTTTATACTTAAAACAAAAATGACCGGCCATATTACTGACCGGTCATTTTTATACAAACATCTTTCGTTATTGTATAATCAGTGTTTTCGTATAACTTTTACCGTTATTGCTGATTACAACTAAATAAGATCCTGAAGAAAGTCCGGAAACATCAATCGTTTCTTTTGCACGGTTCACTTTTGCTTCCATTACTTTCATCCCCGACATATTCGTGAAAATAACCTCGCCGCCAACTAGTGATTTGTCAGAAAGTGCAATTTCTACTTTACTTTTTGCAGGATTCGGAATGAGGTTGAAAAGATCTGTTTGCTTGGAAAGCATTTCCCCGTCATTTAATTTCGAATGGTTATCATCTGTTTCTGCACGGGATTGTGCTGTTTTCGTACAAAGATCATATTCACAAGAAGTACAATCTTCGTTTCTGAATACAACATTCAAACAGTAATCAACCAGGTTTTTACAGCAGCTCAATTCCAGAACAGGTGGAAATCTTAAGTTCAGCTGAACATTTTGATTGACAACGGTCGGAGTTGGAAAATCCCAACGAATGGTTCGTGAGTATCCTAGCGACATCGGATCATAAAGAACTCCTGCTGTGCCGGAAATAGCCTGTGCACTCAAGATTGTTCCGTAGCTTCCCTGATTAGCCAGATCACATTTCAAACAATTAAAATCTGCTTTTGAAACGTACGTTGGTAATTCAACACTGATTGAGCGAACAGCAACTCCATTACTATTCAGATTAATGGTAGGTGACGCAAATCCACTTGGAGAAACGTTTCCAAAGCTAACAACTGAAGCCAGATGATTGCAATTACATACCGAACAACAATCAAATTGAATCGAGTCGATAATCAATCCACAGCCTCTTGCTCGGTTATAAATAAATGAAACCCCGGTAACAGGTCCATTCCATTCAATCCACCCTGCCCCATTGTTTGCAGGAGAAACAACTGCAGTAGAAGATGATCCGGGATCTGTCAAACCTCCCGCAAGATTATTGTATGCAGGAGAAATTGAACTTAAACTTTCGGCATCTATCCCTGCATTATCATCCAGATCCGTAAAATGGATTCGCAAGTTACATACTGATTGAGAAAACGCAAAATTCATCGGAACCGTAGTTACCGTTGAAAGAATCGTAGCGGGCATGATCATTCCGGACAAAGTCGGAGTATTTGAGGTCACATTCCAAAAACCGATACCGGAGGAGGAAACAGTGTAAGTAACTGTTTGGTTCGCACAAAAATTGAATGCTTGACTCGTGGCAGAGTTGGTTGAATCGGTTGGGACCCAGGTGAAATCATCGGAAACAGTTTGTCCGAATGAAAAGGACGCTAAAGCAAGTCCTAAAATCAGGAATAATGGTTTTTTTTTCATTTTTTTAATTTAAATGTGTCGATCCAATATACCAAATGAAAGCCCTGCATCCAAGGAAAAACGCAAGTATTATGCTTGAAAACAAACTAATAAACACGTCAACCAAACCTGTTTTTCCATTACCCGATTGAGCTAAAAAACACCTAAATATTTAATCAGTTTTGAAGAATTTATTCGGGCCTTTTGAAGAAATGAACTTCATTGAACCGATATTCGCACAATACCGGATGTCTTTATCCGTAAAATCTTCAAACAAAAAAGAGGCTGTCCGGAATGAACAGCCTCTTTTGATTTTTTAGTGAATCACACACATTATTCCTTGATGAATTTCATCTGAGTTACTTTCTCTGTTTCAGATACTATTTTCACAAAGTAAACTCCGGTACTGATATTTGAAACATCAATGACTGAATTACCCGATAATTGGTGTGTCGAAAGCATTTTGCCATTCATATCCATTACCTGAACGGTCATTACTTCAGTTGGATTTGATGAGCTGATAGAAAGTTTATCTTTTGTCGGATTCGGATAAACAGTATAAGCAGCTTCAGCAGTTTGATCTCCCATAAAGCTGGCAGATGTCTTCGCCACATTCAAAGTGTAGCAAGTTGGACTATTTGCTCCATTATATCCCATTACCTGAATCGTATAAGTTCCAACTGCTAAATTGGTAATTGAAACACTCTCCGTTGCCGTACTTCCAACTCCTGATCCGATCTGAGTTCCTGCACTGTTGTAAACATACAAATCGTAATCCACTCCGCTTGGTCCAACCAAATTGAATTGGTGCGTTCCAACTGAAGTAGTCGTCACTTTGTAATAATCCGGATCTGTGCTTGTAGAAATGGCAGCTGAGATTGTAGAAGCAAGAGGAATCGTTGCCGCAGCCGCACTTGAATTATTCGGCTCATAAGCCGTTGCACAATTGTTAACAGGAGTTGCTGTTACTGTCAGGGCATAACAAGTTGAACTTGCAGCATTGTTGTAACCAAAGATCTTAACGTAATAAGTTCCTGCGGCTTGTCCGTTTAGAGTAACAGACTCTGTTGCCGTACTTCCGGCTCCTGAACCTATTTGAGTACCGACACTATTGTAAATCGTCATGTCAAAATCCACACCTGAAGGTCCGACCAAATTGAAAACAGTATTGGTTACAACAGAAGTTGTTATCTTGAAATAATCTATGTCTCCGGCTGTTGCGATTGCAGCTGAAACCGCTGTTCCACTCGTAATTGCCGCAGCGGCAGCCTGAGTTTCATTGGGTTCAAAAGCTGTTGTACATGTCGACCCGCCATCCGTATCACAGGTTAGTGTAATACAACTGTTCACTCTGCTTCTGATGAGATTTCCGGGCTGAGGGCCAAAGCCTAAACTGAAATTCATTCCCACACTGTTCAAATGACAGTAACTCATGATCGTACCTCCATTTGACGGAATCGCAGCGTTGCATCCTTCACTGTAACCGGCAGCCGGTCCGCAGCCATCAATTGCCCCTCCTGTCCAGCTGCAAGCGTGTGTGTGAGGCGATCCTAAATTGTGTCCAACCTCATGTGCAGATACATTCACCGCCCAGCTATAATTTGGTACTGCGGGAATTGTTCCCCCGATTGAACCACAGAATCCATGTTTATAATATTGATTGCTTCCGCAAATCTGATCAAGCCAGGCTACACCACCACCACCGGTAGTTGAAAACAAAGTAGCCAGATTTGCTCCGAAATTACTTCGGTTTGCGGAAAACGTATTCAGATCATTGTTGTACGAATCCTGTGTCGTCCAAATGTATAATTGATTCAATTTCGACCCGATCTGCTCATTGTTATAGATAATCTGGAAGTTATTGAACAGGGAAGTCATATAGTTGGTAACTGCCTGTGAACTTCCTTTCGAAGTATACAGGTTATAGGAAGTTTCCCAAAAATAGGTCACGCACTTATAAGTAGCTTTCTCCATATCTTCCAGAATTCCACCCTGATTCGAAATTTGTTCAACAGCCTGATGATACTGATCCAAGCTCTCTGCACCGCAAGGGTGTGAAATATTCAAAGTCAAATCATCATCCGAATAGACAATATGCGTTCCGGTTGAATTGCCGTCAGTCCGAACGAATCCACATTCAATCGTTTTATCTTCCGGAGTATCGCGCGAAATCAAAACACTGAATTCATTTTCAAAGAAACTGACTCCGACCATGGAAGTTGTACCACGAATGGTTCCCTGATAGTACAATCCAAGTTTCACTCCCTGAACTTTTTCCGGATTATTTGATTGGACAGAGAAATCATCTCCGAATAAGGAAGCCTGTACCAAATCAAGTACTAAAATCTGATTTTCGAAGGGTAATTCCACACTTAAAGCTTCCGGACGCAGGGAAAGTAGGTCTCCAATAGCTTTCTGATTGGAATAATCCACATACGAAGCTTTGCTGAGTGTTTGTGAAACAGTTTGTTCAATCTCAGTGAGAACAGCTTTTGTTTTGGCCCCCTGAAAGTCCATAACATAAACTTCTGATAGTTTTTGATAAACTCTGTTTACCTTTTGCTGGCTTTCAAGTTGGAGTTCTTTTGTTGGAGAATATGCCCCTTTAGGCAAACTTGTTTTTCTCAATTCCTGAGCGTAGGTGCTCAAACAGCTTCCAATACATAGAAAGGCTGTCGCCGAAAAATTCAGTGTTTTCATAAATAGTGCTTTTACTTGTTAGGGGCCTATATTATGAATTATTGTTTGAATTTAAACAATAAACACTGTTAAATTTTTATTTTTAACAGTGTTCAATTAAAATATCACGATCTGTTTGAATAGTTGTCTTACGTAAAAAGATCCTTACAACAGAAAGATTCTGTACGAGAGTATCGGTGAAACTCTATTTTTCTCCGCAAATGCACAAATTAAATGACTCGGCTACCACACTCGCATAAATAATATAAGCGCTTATCGGTAGGAACGCTAAAAATTTGCGCATTTGTGGTAAATGATAAATCACTTAGCTCTAGTACATAACAAGAATAAAATACTATATACCAAACAGTTACCAATTACTATCAGCAACCGTTCTGATTCTACTTAATTACTTTCGGAAGTTTATCCAGATCTTTTGAAGGATAAAACTGAATGGAACTGGTATTGACGCAATGGCGGGTATCTTTATCCGTAAACCCTTCTCCGGTGAATACATGACCGAGATGTCCTTGGCAATTCGCACAAATGATTTCTGTACGCATTCCATCCGCATCCGGCACGCGAATCACTGATCCTTTTATTTCGTCGTCGAAGCTTGGCCATCCGCAGTGGGATTCAAACTTATCATCCGAACGATACAACGGATTGTTGCATTGCTTACAGATGTAAACTCCTTTGTCTGTTTTTTGATAATAATCTCCGGTAAAAGCCCGGTCTGTGTTTTTGCCGATTAATACGCTTTCCTCCTGAGCAGTCAGTTTGTTGTATTTGGCATTCTTTTTAACAGAAGTTGAATCGGATTGGGATGCTTCTTGTGAACAAGCCGAAAATCCGAAAAGCAGCGTGAAAATAATCAAGTAATTTTTCATGGTCAATCGTTTTTAATCATTTACGCTGAGCCACTGATTTTGGATTTCGGAAAGGGTTTTATTTTGAACTAAAAAACACCAATCTCTTGACACCACCGGGCAAATAGATGGATATCTACTTGTCTTTTTGTGGCCTGAACGAATCGTTTTAGTGCGAACCTTCCGTTATTTACATTTATCCAATTCCACATGCAATCCCAAACCTCTCAAAGATTCGCCTGATGCAACGATTTTTCCTTCACCGTCTACCAAAAATCCGCTTGGAATGAATTGAACAGCATAGGCTTTCCCAGCTTCGTTTGCTTTGTCCCAAACATGGCTTTTCCAGATCAATCCGTCAGCTTTAATCGCTTCTTTCCACTTTGTCTCATCGCGGTCGAGTGAAACAGAAAATACTTCAAAGCCTTTCGCATTCTTGAATTTAACTTTTTTGTATTTGTTATATGCTTCAACCACATTCGGGTTTTCCTTTCTGCAAGGTCCGCACCAGGAAGCCCAAAAATCGATCAAAACCATCTTCCCTTTCAAAGAAGACAATTTCACTATTTTTCCGTCTACCCCAATCAAAGCAATTTCCGGTGCTTTCGAACCAACAGCCGGCGCGCTTTTAACGGATTTGAAAGATGACAAAGCCACACCAACAAGCAACAATGTCGAAAGAATGATTATTGAATTTTTCATAGTCTTTTAATTTACACGACGAATATCTGCACCCAAATTACGCAAACGAATATCGATATCCTGATACCCTCTGTCAATTTGTTCGATATTGTGAATCACACTTTTTCCTTCTGCAGAAAGCGCCGCAATCAATAAGGAAACTCCCGCACGGATATCCGGAGAAGTCATTTGAATTCCTCTTAAGTGGTGATGTCTTCCCAAACCGATTACCGTTGCTCTGTGCGGATCACACAAAATGATCTGTGCTCCCATGTCGATCAGTTTATCGGTAAAGAACAAACGCGATTCGAACATTTTTTGGTGAATCAACACACTTCCTTTTGCCTGAGTTGCCACAACCAGAATGATTGACAACAAATCCGGTGTGAATCCCGGCCACGGCGCATCGTAAATAGTCAAAATAGAACCATCGATAAATGTGTCGATTTCATATGATTCCTGAGCAGGAATATAAATATCGTCTCCTCTTCGTTCCAATTTGATTCCTAATCTTCTGAACGTGTTCGGGATAACACCTAAGTTTTCCCAGCTTACGTCCTTGATCGTGATTTCGGACTGCGTCATTGCCGCCAAACCGATGAAACTACCGATTTCGATCATATCCGGAAGAATGCGGTGATAACAACCACCCAATTCCTTCACTCCTTCGATCGTCAGTAAATTCGAGCTGATTCCGGAGATTTTCGCCCCCATTGAATTCAACATTTTACACAATTGCTGAATGTACGGTTCACAGGCAGCATTGTAAAATGTGGTAGTTCCTTCTGCCAAAACAGCCGCCATGATAATGTTTGCCGTTCCCGTTACGGAAGCTTCATCCAAATGGATGTATGTTCCTTTTAATTTTTTCGCTTCAATCGAATAGAAATGTTCTCCTGCATCGTAATTGAATTTCGCCCCCAAAAGAGCAAATCCGTCAAAGTGCGTATCAAGTCTTCTTCGTCCGATTTTATCTCCACCCGGTTTCGGAATAAATCCTTTCCCGAAACGAGCCAATAAAGGCCCGACAATCATAATAGAACCTCTTAACGATGCCGCTCTTTTTTTGAAATCTTCGGTCTCCAGATAAGACAGATCGATCTCTTTCGCCTGAAAAACATAAGTTCCCCGCTCCACTTTTTCGATCTTCACTCCCATCGTTTGCAATAAGTCGATCAACTTATTGACATCCACGATATCCGGAATATTTGAAATAGTAACTTTTTCAGAAGTCAGCAAAGGAGCACATAACACTTGTAAAGCCTCATTTTTTGCGCCTTGAACAGTCAATTCGCCTTTTAGCTTCTTTCCCCCGTAAATTTCAAACGATGACATATTTAATTCTTATTACGATTTTGGTTTTGATTTTTTCCTTTAAAATTCTTTTGATTTTTCTGATTCTTCTTCGGACGTTTATTCGGCTGAATTCCAAACGATTTCAAAATCAGGTTTGTATTCATCAATTCATCCGGGTTTTCAAGAATCAATTCTCCCTGAGAAAGGTCTCTCAATTGGTTGGCAATCACGTGGTTTTCAACAGCATCATTGTTATATGCCAAATACTGCTTTTTCATGAAATTGGCCATCGTGATCTTTAAGAATTCGCGTTCATCAGAAGCTGTTACATTCTTCGCGTCTCTTAAAATTTCCTGTGTGTATTTTCCGTAGTGACCGAATTTGATTTTTCCTTTCGGGTAAATCATCCGCTCGGGCTTACTTGAAAGCATTTCCGGTTTAGGAATCTCATACGGAGAATCAACATCCAGTTTGAAATCAGACATCACGAACAAATGTGTCCAAAGCTTATGTTTGAAATCATCCACATCGCGTAAATGCGGATTCAATTGTCCCATTACCTCGATAATTGCACGTGAAGCTTTGTTTCGCTCCTCACGATCAGCAATTTCCATGGCATGAGAAATCATTTCTTGTACGTTTCTACCATACTCCGGAAGTAATAACTTCGGTCTCGTGGTGTTGTATTCCATAAATTTTCTTCGAAAGTTCAAAAATAAGCTTTTAAATCGAAATATCCGGTCGAATTATTCCGTTGAGAGAAATCAACTTAGCTTTTTGACAAATAGAGCTCTTCCAGTTTCTTTTTATCGGCCTTACCATTCTGATTTAAAGGCATTTTTTCAACAAATCTGATATCCGAAGGAAGCATATAATGCGGAAGAACCGACTCCAATGCGCCCATGATTTCTGCGCGCCAGTTGTGATCCGGATCTACGGTTGATTTCAACTGAACCAGGCTGACAATTTTCTTAACCTCTCCGTTTCTTTTCAAAGGAATCGTTTCGGCCTGCAAAACAAAATTCAGGTCGTTCAACTTCGAACTGATTTCATTCAATTCAATCCGAAACCCGTGAAGTTTTACCTGATCATCATTCCGGCCTTTAAAAAATAGCATTCCGTCTTCCAGATATCCCTGATCTCCGGTTTTGAATGCCCGTTCGCCATTTCTTGAAACAAACTTTTCGGAATTTAAATCCGGTCTGTTCAGATATCCGAGTGAGACATTTTTACCGACAATCACGATTTCATCATTTTCAATCAAAATCTGACTGCGCGGTTTGGATTTTCCAACCGGAAGCGGATTATACTTTTCAAGTGCTTCTTCATCAATGATCACCTGTGTTGTTGCCACGGTTGCTTCTGTGGGGCCATAGGTGTTATAAACGATTGATTTTGGAAATTTCTCCACCAAAGTCTTCGCTAAAGAATGTGGTAACAACTCACCGCAAAACAAAAAGAAGCGTATGGAATCTAATTTGGCAGTATCATCGATTCGTGAGTAAATGAATGAAAATGAAGGGGTAGAAACCCAAATGGTTCCTTGATATTTTTCAATTCTTTCCAGAAGTAAATCAGGATTTTCCGAGGTGTTTTTGGAATTTAAAAGAATGGTTGCTCCGATAGCACCGAATGACATCAATTCATAAACAGACAAATCAAAGCTCAACACTGCAATATTCACAAAAACATCAGCCGCTGTAAACCCAAAATCTTCCCGCATCCATGTGGTAAAATCCTGAACGGCCTGTGTACTGATCTGCACTCCTTTTGGTTCACCGGTACTTCCGGATGTAAAAATCAAATAAACCAGCGGATCCTGCTCCTTTTGATTTTCAAAAAGCATTTCATTTTCTTGAACCAGCTTGATTTCCCCTTCCGCGAAATCAAGTATCGAAACATCTTTAAAATCAATGTTTTCTCCTGAACAATTGATGATCAGCTGCGATTTCGATATGGTTTTGATGGATTCAATGCGTTCCTTAGGATAGATCACATCAGCAGGAATATATGGAATTTCCAGTTTCATCAATGCATAAATCGAAACAATCATTTCCACCTGCTTGTGGCCATAAAGAATCACCGGAAATTTGATATTTTTCCATTCCTGCTTTTCAAAATAGCTCACCAGTTCATCTACTTTCTGAGCAAATTCCATCCAGGTAAGCTGAGCTCCATCTCCAACAACAGCTAATTTATCTGTGTCTTTTTCGCAATCGACAAACTCTTTGGTGGTAAAGCAAAATCTCATATCTTAAAATATCTTATCAAACATATAACTGATTTTACCACTAAACAGATAGATGGCAAAAGCGACCGAATTAAACATCAGAAAAATAGAAATTATCTGAATGGCTTTGGGAGATAATTTTCCGAAAAACACATCCTTTCCTTTCTTTTTACACAAATAAACGTAGTAATTGTGGCTGATGGAAAACAACCCGAAAAGCATACCGCTTAAAATATAATGCAATTGAAATCCATTCCAGAATCCCATCAATGTAAAGGTTAAAAACAATGCCAGATTCTGTCGTTGAATGGGCTTGAATTTTTTCTTCGTTGTAAGTTCTTTAAAAATGGGTTTGAAAAAATAGTCGTTCAGCCAGTCACCAAGAGTAGCGTGCCATCGTTTCCAGAAATCTTTCGGATTAACGGCCAGAAATGGTTTGTTGAAGTTGATCGGAGTCTGAATTCCCATCATCTTACTGAATCCGATTGCCAATAAGGAATAGCCGGCAAAATCAAAAAAGAGATAAAACAAATAAGAGTACATATTCTCTAAATGAAACAACACCGTCCCGTTGTTTTCCAATCGGTCCAAAACCAGAATTGAGATTCCGTGCGCTATAATGAATTTGTAGAGCAATCCTCTGATCAGATCATTGAGTCCATCCAAAAAAGCTTCTGAGGTCATCGATTCATATCCTGTCTTCACATTTTCATTGAATCGGGAGAAACGATCTATCGGACCGATCAGCAACGTTGGCACAAAAGCAGTGAAATTGAAGAAATCGAGCGCTGAAACAGCTTTTTCCTTCTGACTTTCATCAATGTACAACTGAATGACTTTGAAGGTCATGAATGAAATTCCTGCAACCTGGAAAACAAGTGAAAGTCCCTTCAGAATACCCGAACCTTCCGTCGGAAGAATATTCAGGGTCTTCATGAAAATCATCGGCAATGAAATCAGAACAACCGGAAGCAGCAATCCCCCATATTTCAAAACGCGCGAAAAGAGGTAATAGATTCCGTAAAAATAACCCATCAGTCCAAGAATCTGGATAGGTTTGGTGAAAAAAAGCAACAGATATGCAAGGCATATAAAAGCCAGAAAATATGAGTACTTCAGCTTCCCTGAAAAAAACTGCTTTCCCAACACCAGCAATCCGATTCCGATGAATAAAAAGTAAAAGAATCCGGGTTCAGTGAATGGCAGAACACTATGCAATTTTCCCATTTTACTTTAGAATTGCTGATAAATGAAATTCACCTTTGAGCTTGATTCAGCTGGATGATCCTTTCCCATCCAATCTTCAATATGAACTACATAAAAAAGAAATGCTCCCACCAACAACAAGGTGTAAATCAAGATGTTTTGAATTATCCGATACTTATTCATGTAACTTTTTATAATGTTTTGCTAAAAACCAATTGATTTCCATCCAGCCTCTGTCGCCCGGATGCATAATGTCTTTCAAAATGCCGGGTGTATAGCTTTTTGTGTCGGTAACATACAAATCCAGTAAAGGAAAACCGGCTTTGGTCAATTCTTTCTTTATCAGATTTCTTACCGGGTTGAATTGACTTAAATCATCCTGATGATGCGGATTATATGGCTGCAAAACAAACGTTGCATGGCAATTATGACGTTTCAGGATCTCCACAACCAGTTTAAAATCTTCAAATTCTCTTCCGGGACTAAGTGGTTGCATCCGTGATTTTTCATACACCCCATCCACCAACAAATATTCTTTAAAATAAAAGCTGTCTACATAAATGTTATTGTTGGTACAGGTTTTCAAAAATTCCTTCTGTAATCTGTCTTTTGTTTTTTCCCATTGAAACACCTTAGCTGGTTTCGTCAATTGCGGTTGTTTTACCGTAACTGCGTATTTCACCTTCTCAATCTGGCTCAAAGTATAAGACGTGAAACTTTTCGATGTTACTCCTTTTCGCTTACACGTCCACATATTCCTGAAATAAAGTAATTCCCTGGATGGATTGTTGATGTCTTTGAAATAATCCCAGACATAATTTGCAATGTGTAATTTATTCTGCTCAGGAATAGAGGAATCGTGAATAATCGACCTCAAAAAATTGGGTCTCACAAATTCCAGAAATGCTTCAATGTTTGTGCCTTCCGTCTGAAACCACCCCGGACTCAATATCACACATACATTTGCATTATTCAGACGATCTCCGGCAGCAAGCAGTTCACAGGCAATGCTCAGATTCTGATGGTATGCGTGTCCGAATCCGGTTGTTTTGATTCCTAAACTATCCGGTAAAAAGTAATAACAGGTATATGGAAGATCCTGAAGTTCCGAAGATCCTAAAACGGTTAATTTATCCTTACTTTGTAAGGAACCCATCAACTCAATTTCAGCCTGCTTTTTAGTACAATTGCTAAACGAACCTCGCACAGATTCTGAAACACCGGACACCACAGTTTCCTTGTGAGACTCTGCCTCAAAACCACCCGACACCAAATAATCAGCAAAAAAAAGAAGAATCAGTGAAATTGCAATTGGAATCAGGTGATAGCTAATCAATCCTAAAAGGATCTTTCTCATTTTTTGGTATTCAAGTAAGTTACAATGCGTTCAACCGTTTCGAAATGATCTTCAACGATTTCATTGAATGGAATCTTAATTCCGAATTCAGCTTCCAGTTCCACAACCAATTCAACAATGGTAATTGAATCCAAAACTTTTTCCTGCCAAAGGGAATCAGTCGGTTTTACTCTCGAAAAAGCAATTTCCTCAATTTTATCGATAATGATTTGTTCCATGGTGATTCCTTAAATGATGCAGGCAAAAATAGTATTTTTCTCTATTCTAAAACGCTTATCTGCAACTTTAAGTAAATCACACCATCAGCAAATTTCAAACGCGGATTCATTTTGTTTTCCATCCTTCAATCTCATTCAAAAAAACTATTTTTATCTGACGAAACTATCGACTTATGAAAAAACACATCTTGTTCACTATAGGAATCCCGGTTTTACTGCTTCTTGCTTCCTGTTCATCTGATCCGGAGCCAAAGCAAATTACGGCGACTGAAAAATCACCCGGTGATTCCACCAAAACCGAAGAATGGTTTCCCGGATATGATTTCGATACGCTTCGCGGGCTTTACTCGGGCGATTTCGGAGATGGGTTTATCAATATATTTCTCACATACGTGAATGATAAAAAAGCCATCGGTTATAACATTCACAAAGGATTGCAGCGAAATATCAACGGAGATCTGGTACAGAAAAAAGACGGTTTTGAACTGACTTTGAGTGAGCCGGGAGATAATCCGTACGACGGTGTGTTCGTTCTCAATATTTCGAAGAAAGATTTCAGTGTTACCGGTACCTGGACGGCAAAAGATCCTTCTATTAAAGCAAAGAAATTCAAGTTGAAAAAGCAGGAAACAGAAGCTTTGGATGGAAAGAGTTTCTACGACGGCGGGCCGCTTACACAAAGCAATTTCCTTGAAACGTTTTCTTATTCAACTCTTGATAACGGAAATATTCAGTTTGAGGAAAATGGCCTGGCAACATTTACTTATTATCCGGACGAGCAAAAACACGAGCAATTGGAAACGATCAAAGCTTCCTGGAGGTTTGAAGATGACAAAACGCTGGTTATCGAATGGGCTAAAAACACGAAATTCAAGGAGCGAAGCATGAAATTCAAACTCTTGCAGCCCAAAGATGAAGTTCCTGGTTTTCAAGGTCCGGATGGTTTGAGTATTGACTTACAATACTATTAAACCCGTTTTACACGCATGAAAAAAGCAGCCTGGTATCTTTTTGTTATTGGAATTCTGTATGCCTCTTATTTGTTGCTTTTACTCTCAGTTCCATATCTGGAAATACGCAGAGGAGTTGATTTTTTGAAAACCAAGCAGCTCATTTATCACATCAAACACTGGAGATTTAGTTTTTACATTCATGTTTTCACCAGTATTCTGGTCATCACCAGTGGTTTGTTTCAATTCAGCAAGGTCATTCTGGCGAAATATCCCAGAATTCATCGAATTTCCGGATTCATTTACCTCGTGACCACTTTGCTCATTTCGGGTCCTTCGGCACTGGTCATGTCTTTTTATGCCAACGGAGGATATCCGGCACAAGCCAGTTTTGTGATCCTTAGCATTTTATGGTTGGGGACGACTTTTCTGGCTTATTACTTCGTAAGGCAAAAGAATTATGTCACACACGGGAAATGGATGCTGCGGAGTTATGCCTTAACGCTTTCAGCCGTTTCGCTCCGGTTATATTCCTATGCCTTTGACTTCTTTCATTTCAGAATGGATCCGGTGGATCTGTACATCCTTCTTTCCTGGATGAGCTGGATTCCGAATCTGATTATTGCAGAAATTCTGATCAGACGAGGCCTTGTTCAACGAATTATTTCCGCTCGTTAAGCCGCGATATTGATATTGGTAACAAACTGAATTTTTCCGGATGCGTCAATGCGGTATTTCTCAGCGGAAACTTTCTTTTTGGAAACAATCGGATTATCGTAATACCCTTCTTCCTCCGGATTTTTCTGGAAAGTCGTTTCATAATTCGTTACCGTAAATGTCAAATCCTTATTGATGGTACACATTTTCAACTCTTCCGAATAGTCTTCTCTTCCGGCAATTTCCATTTTGTCAATGATTTTTCCGGTTTTGGTAAAGGTCACCAAACGGTAAGTCAAAGGTGACATATCTCCGTTGAATTCATCTTTTACCACATAAATCAGAGCCACAAAATTATTGGTTTCGGTAACCTGCACAAAATTGAAAAAGCCTTTGCTGACCTCGCGGGAAAATCGTTCATCGCGCATTTCGGAAACAAAACGCTCAAAATCATATGAAATTCGGTTTTTCTCGTCCAAAACCACTTTTCCCTGATCTGCATTCATATTGATAGGAAAAGCTGCCTGAACAAAATTGCGTTTGAACTGAAGCCAATGCAGGTTTTCAATATCGGACATTCCGCTCAATGCCTGATCCATCTTTCTTTTGTACAAATAAGGTTCTTCTTCCCGCAGGTTCTTCAAATCAGCATCCTTTTCGATATTATCGATGTTTGAATACCCGGATTGAATCGCATATTGCAGATAATCCGCACTCAACGGGTAGTTTTTCAATTGAGAATGGGCACAAGCCACATTGAACAGCACTTTTGAAAAGGGTTCGTATCCTAATTTTTCGGCCAATGAATATGCATCCAGCGCCTGCTTGTAGTTTTTCTGTTCCATGTAAACATTTCCCAACTCGTAGTATGCTTTCGAGCTCGGATAAGTAATGATCGAAGTCAGAAAACCTTCTGCCGCAGCTTTCAGATTTTTCTTATTCTTGAATTCATCCAATGCTTTTAAGAATTCCTGAGTCGACTCCTGATTGACTTTCTGATTCTGAAACAGGAACAAACGGACATTTTCTCCGTCAAACAAATCAGCTTTACTTAATTGAATCGGTTCGGAAGGAGTTTCATTCACCGTTCCGCCAACAGGATTTTCTGAATTTGGGGCTGCCGGATTTCCACATGAAGCAACGAATGCAGCAAGAGCGAAGATGTAACCAACATGTTTCATAGGTAAAGAATTAAGTTTACTAATGTAAGAAAATCTTTATTTGCTATTACACCTTCAATTGGAAATCGTTCACGAAACACATCTGTTTTAAAATGTTAAATACGTGGATTTCACGGTATTTTATCGTAAATTCTAAGTTCATTCAAAATAGTAAAGCCATGAACACTAAATATCAACATGTCCGTTATGGACTTTATAGTTTTGCCTGTATCGCAGCATTATTTCTAATCATGAAATTATTCTCTTTGGAGAATGTGGGCTATTTGCGTTTTTTGAACGTATTTATAGTATTCTATTTTACAAACAGACTGGCTAAAAAGAACCGTCAGCTTGATTCGGATGATAACTTTTTAAAGGCATTTGGCTCTCTGATTCTGGCCAATGTAATAACAGTTGTGCTATCTGTATTCAGTTTTGTGGTTTATGCCATGTTCATTCAACCTGATTTTATCGATTATTTTGATGGAGGAATCTTTTGGAATAACCATGTAACGTTAGGCCAGGCAGCAGCCGTATTGTTCTTTGAAGGAATGGGCTCTGCATTGGCAGCATCATTTATTGTAGTGATGTACTGGAATGAAAGATCTCCTGATAACAAATGTGTTCCGGTTGAGCCGGAAAAAAAATAACCCCATACAAATCGGAAAATCGAGCGGATTCAGGTAATTCACTCGATTTTCTTTCTGTATCTTTTTATTCTCAGGCTTATTCATGTGATAATAAATGAATTATGCGCAAAAAACATTTGGATGCAAATCCATTTTGTTGTAATTTTTGAGTGCATTCAAAATTATATTACTATGAACAACAATCGATCTCAATCCATACGCTATGGGCTTTATAGTTTCACCGGTATTGTAATCTTATTCTTACTGACGAAACTGTTTTCATTGGAACATGTAACTTTTCTACGATTTTTAAACGTCGTAATCATTATTTATTTTACCAATAAGCTGGCGCGAAAGAACCACAAAAACAATTTAGATAGCGATTACCTGAATGCCTGGGTTTCTCTGATCCTGGCCAATGTGGTAACGGTCGTTTTATCCTTATTAGGCTTTGTGATTTATGCCATGTTCATTCAACCTGATTTTATCAGCAAATTTGAAGGCGGAATATTGTGGAACAACCACATTACACTAGGTCAAGCTGCATTAACACTATTCACCGAGGGGATCGGCTGTGCAGTGGCCGTATCATTTATTATTATGCAGTACTGGAATGAAAGTCCGAAAAGCAAGATTGCTTCTTCCGAGACGTCGAAAAAGTAAACGCTTTCAAGAAAAAATCGGGAAATCGAGTGGATTCGGAAATTCACTCGATTTTCTTTTTTAATGAATTGCCAACCTATTTGATTGTTTCTTCGTTTATACAGATAAGTTATTAGTTATTATCAAAAATCTAAAACCCAACCATCAAAAGAATATAATTAACAGAACGAGAGTATATCATTGCGAGTATGCTCTCGTTTTTTGTTTTTAGGTTTTGTACAAGAATTCTGGTGATTTTTTCCACAGATGCGCAGATATTGGTGGCGCTTACCAGTCGCCACAATCCAACTAGCGAGTCCGGTAGGGAGCATTTATCTGTGCATCTGTGGGGTTTTACATCCTGTTTTGATGTAAATGATTCGTGTTTAGACACCATTATGAGAAATCATCAACTAAATTCTCGGACAAGTCATGTTTTTATTATGTTCCCGGCAATTCAGGTAACGAGTCTGCTAAGCAAGCAGTTCCGCTTCCTTTCTCAGATTTTCACGTGCCGGCTTCTCATACTTTTCAAAGAAGTAATCGGTTTTGAAGATCCGATCCATTGCAAGAAAATGCAACAATACGTTCTTACGTCCCGGATTGTAAACCAAATCCGGATAAATGGCATATTCCTGTCGCACATTTTTGAAGTAAGCGGAATAGATTTCCCAATTCTGGCCTAAAACAGAAAGATCTGCATCCGTGAAGTAATTGGTGTCGTCATTCTCTGATTTCACGTGCGACTTCGTTGCTAAAATCTGCTCTTTGCACCTTTCAATCAATTCAAGCGGAATGCCTAATTGTTTCATCCGTTTTTCCGCCAGTTCAGCACTTTTCTCCTCGTTATCGGATTTCAGAGCATTGTAAATCACATCGTGATAAAAGAGCGTAAATAAAATTGTATTCCAGTCTTTTAGTTCGGTTTTAATGGTTGTCAGCTGTTCCAGCAAATGCTCCAAATGCCGTAAGCTGTGATAATAGCGCTCCTTTCCGGAATAATGGGTTTCAATTTCGATCCAGAATTCTTCAATCAGAATTTCATTTTCTGAATAGGAAAGCGCGAGCTGTGTGAACGTTTGTTTGAGCATGAGAGTTCTTTAAACAAGTTCTATATTACTGCTTTTTTATGATTCTCTTCCGCCAGTGTTTTCAATTTCCGGTTCATTTCGTTGAATCCGCTCTTCGTTTTCTCCGGATTAAACATTCCCACAAAAATGCCTTTGAATTTTTCACTCTGAACGAATGTCAGCGTTCCGTTTCCATGATCGATCAGTTCGAATTTGTGTTCTCCGTCGAAAAGTCCTTTAAAGAGTAATTTTCCAAGCCAGCTCAACTCCCGATTTTTCGCTGCAGTCAATACTGTTGGCTTAAAGGTCATTGCTTTTCCGTCTGTTGGTTTTATTTTCACTGTAAGTGCACTTCCCTTTTCTGCTCTTCCGGTAATCGAAGTAATAAAGGGATTCCAATCCGGGTAAGCGTTAAAGTCCGTCAGGATATTCCATACTTTTTCCGGTGTCGCTTGAATGGTGATTTCGGTTCTGATTTCTTTTGCCATGATCTATATCTTTTGTTTGATAAGACAAAGATCTCCCGAAAGAATCAGTTTCGGCTTGACAAAAATCAAGAATTCAGAATAACTGTTTTTTCCGGATTCTGCTGAAAGTTTCCGGCGTCATTCCAAGCATGGAAGCAATGTACTGCAAAGGAACCTGATTGAACAATTCCTTATTGTTTTCAAAAAACCAGGCATAGCGTTCTTCGGCTGTCATGGAAAGATGACTGAAAATCCGGTTTTCCATTAAGGTAAAGCAACGCACAATGAACAATTTTTCTAAGGTTGACCAATCCGAAACGAGGGTTTCCATTTGTTGATAATCGCTTTTATTCAAAGTATACATTTCAACATCTGTCAAAGCCTGAATGGTCCAGCGGGCAGGATCTCCAAAAACATACCCCGACAGATCCGTTACAAAATAGCCTTTGGTAGAAATCCATTGCGTTACCTCTTTCTTTTCTGTTTCAACAAACATGCGCAGGAATCCCGTTTGTACAAAGCTTAGTTTGTCGCAGTTTTTTCCTGTTTTGAGGAAGTAATCTCCCTTTTTCAATGTTTCCGGTTTAAACAAAGAAGCAATGGTTTCCATGTCTTTGGAATCCATTACTCCAAAGTACGATTTGATACTTATTTCAAGTTCTGTCATTTCTAAAAATTGCCCGATCAACGCGTTTCATACTCTATTTCCTGAAGAATTCCAACGAAGCTGTCAATCTTTCCAATACTTGTAAAGGAAGTCACAAAAAACCTGATATAAAAGTAAAGCAGTAAGATTATCATGCAAAAACCAAGCAGGGATAAAAACACATAAAAGATTTCTGAAACATTTTTATAGCTGAACCATTCGAAAATTGTTTCTATAAACTGAAACCATACGATTCCCGTAATACTTGCAAAAACGAACACCATTTTTGAATACTCGGATTTTATCTGAGCCTTGTTCGATTCCAGTATTTCAATTGCCTCTCCGATTTTCATTTTATTAAACGCTCCTTCTTCCAGAAGAAATTCCTTCTTAATAAGCTGCTTTACTTTCAAACGATAATTTCTATTTCTCTTTCTCACCTGAAGGATCTTCGAGTTTAAAACCTTTTTTGATGCTTTGTTTCCTATCAGGTACACAATCATCATACTGATAATAAAAGAAACACCGGAAATTAAGGTAAAAATCCAACTATGCTTTGGAGTATCAGAACTAATTCCGATCAAGGATCCGATCGTTAAGAACAAACTCGTCGTCATGATTATGAAAAACAGATTCAACATAAATCTGCTCATACCTTTGTACACAAATCTTTCAAATGAGTTTTCAATTACAAACTCTTTTAGCTTACTATTCATCAAATTCAGGTTTTAATTTCCGGACAAAGAAACTTCTGATGAACGTAAACTATTTACGATAATGCATGGTATGAAAATAAATCAGCGGATTCAAACTGGTTTTCCTGCATAGAGCCGAAGTTTACTTCACAGGCTCTCTCAGAATGGTTTTCAGTTTTTCCGGTGCGGTTTTATTGAAGTCTGACAAATAGATTTCGTGGTGAAGTCCGTTTTTACTCAGCTTATTTTCCTGTGAAAATTTTTGAATTTTCTTTAACGTTTCAGGTTCATTATCAAATGATCCTACATGAAGGATTTGGATTACTTTTCCTTCTTCCATTTCATACCACTCAATTTCAGTCGCCAATTGAATTTGCTTTTTCGTGATTACAGTTTTAACAGCTTGTTCCATCTGTTCTTTTGTAACGAATTCCGGCATCCGGATCAACATTCTGTAATCCCATTCGCTGCGGGGTATTTTCAAAGGTGCTTCGTCCATGGTGACACCACTGTATTTATGTTCGTCAAAACTCCACAGTCCTTCCAGCTTTGCAACAACAAAATCCTTATCCAGTGCTTTACATAAAAATTTCACCGTGTAAGCAACGGCATACAGTGCTTGCAGCTTGTCCGCGTAGGCTTTTTCAGACGGATCTCCTTTTCCCGTGATCGATAGAAATTGTGCTTTCTCAATCGTCAGCAATTCAGGGTTACTTTTAGCAGTATAATACGCTTTGTACTCTTTTGTCAAGTCTAATTTTGTCATTTTGATTTGTTTAGATCACAAAATAAAACCTCTCCACTGACAGCCCTATGTCAGTCTGTTTTAAAAAGTTTATCATTTTATCCGTTGCATAACCGTTAAAAACCTTTAGAGGCCCGATATCACTGGATTTCACAAAAAAGCCCGGAATTTCCGGGCTGCTTCTTTTTATTTTCGACTCAATGATCTGCGGGTTCCCACAATTCGATTTTGTTTCCCTCTATATCCAGAATATGAACGAATTTTCCATACTCATACGTTGCCATTTCGTCCAGGATTGTCACTCCTTCTTTCTTCAACTCTACGATCAATGCTTCCAGATCCTCAACTCTGTAGTTGATCATGAATTCTCTTGTTGAAGGCTCAAAGTATTTTGTTGTTTCAGAAAACGGACTCCATTGTGTGGTACCTTTTTTCGTTGAATCATCATCTTCTTTCCATTCGAAGGTTGCTCCGTAAGGTCCGGTATCCATTCCCAAATGTGTTTTATACCATTCGTTGATTTTTTCAGGATCTTTGCACTTAAAGAAAATTCCCCCGATTCCTACTACTCGTTTCATTGTTATTCGTTTTAGCGTTGTGTTCAAATATGCTGTTGTGAAGCGTTTCAATACTAATGAAAAAAATTGAACTACGGCAATTTTCCGGACTTTACAACTGACATCCGAAAACAGCTTTACACTTGATTTCCAGCCACTAAACAAATCCAGCAAAACACTCAAAATTAGCCATCTATCCTCTTGGTTATTTGAATATTATTACCCATTTTTGAAGAGCACAAACAGCACTATTCATGGAAAAATCAAAACTTGTTTTAACAGCTGATGACTTTGGTGTAGACGACTCAATCAACCAGGGAATTATCAATCTGGCAAAGGCAGATATTATCGATTCTGTTGAAGTTCTTGCAAATTATGGCGAAAACGGACAGCTCAGTATTGAAAACACATTGAAATTATTGGACGAAATCGAAGCTTCAAATCCGGATCTGGAATTAGGGGTTCATCTGACCATTACCTCCGGAAAACCGATTGAAGAAACAAGCGGATTATCATCCATTTTATGCAAGGGTCATTTTATTTCTGCAAAGAAAACCAACAGCGATGCAGATCCTCAGGCAATTTATGAGGAATTGAAGAAACAAGTGGAGGTATTGAAAAGCAATCCCAGAATCTGGAGTAAGGTTACCCATCTAACCAATCATCACGACGCATTGTGGTTTTTCCCCAAATATACCGAGATGTATGTGAAGGTCGCAAATGAATACAATCTTCCGATTCGCAATCCGCAGGTTTTCCCTACCTGGAATGCACTTTTGTATTACAAATACCTGGGACCAAGAAAAGCCAGTAAGGATGATAAACAGCAATCAAGAAGTGCTTATGAGCTTCGGCAAGTTGGGAAATTTGCACTCTCCGAATTGAATTACCGTTCCACCAATTATCTGGACAGTTCGCATTATTCTTTGTGGCGGACAATTCTGGATTCGAACCCATACATTCCGGAAGAATTTATAGAACGCCGGCAAGTCGCATTGCGCGAGATCTTTCAGCGCATTCAAACCATCAGCAGTGAGCAGCAGTCTCCTCAGGTTGTGGAAGCATTGTTTCATGTCAGATTTGGCGGGATGAACAACTCAAAGGTAAAACTGAGAAAGAAAGAGCGTATCGAGAAAGGAATTGACGCGTTTGATGAGTTTGACCTACCGAATTACAACGGAATTTCAACCACTTATTTTGACGGGCGATCCGTCGAATACAACTCCCTGTTTTGGGAGCATGGTTCTCCGGGAGGCTTGAAAAGATTATACGATAATCATGAAGTAGAGCGCGGAAAATGGTCAGATTGCATTCCACGTAAGTTGTATAAATCCTAATAACCAAAATATGCTGAAAGATACTGAATTGGTGCTGAAATTAAATGCACTGACGGAACTTGAAATTGAAGGATATCTCGAAACCGAAGAGTTAAATGCTATTGCGATCAATCCGGAGCTTAAAAACAAGACGATTCAAATCGGTGACCGGATCATTCGAAACCAATCCAACGCTGCAAGGGGAATCATCGGAATGTTGAACAAAAAACGCCAGATCGAGCGTCAGGAAAGACATTGGCAGCGTTTGGAAAATGGTCATGATATCGGCAAAATCAGTATTGTATCGGAAGGTGATTCCTGGTTCAATTATCCTACAAGCCTTCCGGAAGTCATTGATCATTTGTTTGAGGATTTTTCGATCTACTCCGTTGATTACGGTGGGGATTGGCTGGCCAATATTTATGCCGAAGAAGAATACCTGAAAGCTCTACGCAAATGTAAACCGGATGTGTTTTTATTAAGCGGAGGCGGAAACGATTTGGTTGGTGGCGAACGAATGCTTGAAGTATTGCGTGATTATCAAAGCGGCGCAAGTGGTATTGATCTGATTATTCACAATGAGTTTGAATCCATTCTGGAGGATTTCAGAGTTATTTACCGCGCTATTTTTCAAAAAGTATTTCAGGAATTCCCTGCAATTAAAATCATTTGTCACGGTTACGACTATCCCTATTTCGAAGGAAAGGATAAAGTTTGGTTCGGAAAGCCGTTCAAAAAAAGAGGAATCAAAAACCTCGATATTCAGAATGAGATCGGACATTACCTCATCGATAAATTTCATGAAATGATGCAGGGCATTCAATCGGAATTTGCAGGCGTTTATTACATCGACAACCGTGGACTTGTGCCCCGAAATCAGTGGAAAAACGAATTACATCCGGATGGAGACGGATTCAGGTTGGTTGCACAAAAATTCAGCGAAAAGATCCGGGAAGTGATGGCTTGAAACACCGTGTGAGAGCAAGTATTAAAAGAAAAGAGCATTTTGACTTACAAAATGCTCTTTTTTTATTGAGAAGTGTGAAAGACAGTCGAATTTCTACACTCTTTACTATTTGTTTCAAAGAAAATTACCCGGCCAGATAGAATGTTACAGTGGCTTTTTCAGAGATTTGATTGGTATATGTGTTTATTCCTCTTCCTGATTTTATATCGTTGTAATCCATGTAGTTTTCAGGCAGCTCAGGGCTTGAATAATTAAATCGGGGGCGATAATAAGTTGGATTTGCGCCAAAGTATGGAACCGATGAAATACCAAAACCGTCGAAATAACAAGCAACAAATTTACAGGTAAAGGTCCTTACTTCCAGATTATCTCCATTCGACATTAATCGCTCATAGAAATCATTTCCTTGATGATTGGCAAATTTCCATCTGCTTTGTGTGGTGCATAAACACCCAAACTGGAACCCCGGCTGGGTACTATTTACATTTACCGCAGCAAATCCGTTCCCTGCAGAGCTAAACGATACAACGTTACTCATGGAGGAATACAATACCAAAGCTTTACTGTTATCCTGCTCTTTCGGCATCAGATAAATCCCATATAATTTACCTTTTTCCAAATCAAATTCAAAATTACTCCAATCAAACTTGAGAGAAACTCCGGCATCAGATTCAGTATCCATGAAAGGATCAGGCTTCTCTTCCTGACCGTCAGACAACAGATTAGCTTCTTCCAAAGTAATTTTAGATTGCTCCAGCTTTGCTACATACATTTTCAGGTAATTCTCATCATTTGATGATATTGTAAGATTCAGGTAGCCGTCTTCAACTGTTTCCCCTTGAATTTTTACAACCGATGAATACTTGTAATCTGTTTGCGGTAACGATTGATTTTGTGTTTGTTTGTCAGAAACCTCTTGAGGAAGTTTTTCCTTTTGACAAGCTGAAAGCGCCACGATGGAAATCATTCCAATAGCAAGCCCCTTCCTAAAAGCGAATAGATTTTTCATGTAATAGTAAGTGTTAAATAATTAGGTATCTAATTTAAAAAGAATTTATTACTTTTTTAAGCTCTTAATCTGTAAAAAAGCAGCTAAATCTGAGTTTCAGGGCGAGCCTTTAAGAACAAAAAGATAACTCGCCCATCTATTATTTTATTCAACGAATCGATCGATTTGCAGGAATATCCTGTGTCAAGACCAACTTCGTTTGTATATCAATTCAGGTTTTCAATTATCGAATATACAATCTTGTGCTTTGTCCGGCTATTCTGATCAGGTAAATCCCTGTAGACCAATCATTCATCTGAATTGTTTCATTGGAAACCAGTTTTTCTTTCTGATATACCAATTTTCCTGAGTAATCGAAAATCTCCAAACCACTTGCCTGATTCTGAGTAAATACGATGTTCAATTCATTCGTCTCCGGGTTGAAATTCATCTGAAAACCATCCGTGGAAATCAAATCGTTGATTCCTAAATCGTTGATTGCAGAACAGGCAGAAGTATCTTCACAATGTCCATCAGATACAATAACGGCATAATTTCCGTTTACAGATGGAGTGAATGTCCTGTCTGTTTCACCAGGAATGCTATTCCCCGTATTACAGTCAATCCATTGATAGGTTTGAAATACTGCGTTCACAGATAACACATTGCCAGAATTGGAAACTGCTGCATTCAACAAAGGATAGTTCGACACAATGATCGAATCACGGAAAGCGCCACACACATTGGATTGTTCTGCCCAGTAAACACCCGGATTAGTTACTAAAGAAGTGGATGCGTTTGAGCCGTCGTTCCATTGAAAAACAGTGCTTGAGCTACTGGATTGTGGGATTAATACCAACTGATCATATGTACAGATTGTTGTATCTGAAGGCAATGAGACAGAAATCGGAAGCTCTGTGGAAATGGTAATACTATCCTGATAACGACAGCCATGTATATCCTTGTAATCCACAAAATACTCCGTGTTGTGGTCGGTGTAAAATCCGAATACTTCTCCCTGAAGATCTGCGATATTTACTGCCGGATTCCAGGTAATCGAACTGGCGCCGTTCATATCAATCAACAAGGTGTCTTCCGAACATTTCAACGCACTGTTTAAAAGGTTTAACGCCATATTCGGGAAAACCGTTAGTGAAACGGTATCAGAAATCGTACAGCTTCCTTTTGAAACACGAAGAATATAATTTGCGGAGAAGTTATTGATCACCTGAGGTTGAAGATCTGCACTGGTAATCAGGTTTCCGGCATTGTTCCAGAAAACGGTGTAAGGCAACACACAATTCGTTGATCCGTTCAAAGAGACAGTACTGTCAATACAAACGCCCATGTCTGTTCCGGCATTTACTGTAAAATTGATTCCTTCTACCGAAACAGTATCATAAAAGAAACAAGTACCTGTCTGATCAGAAATAACAACGGAGTAAAGCTGGTTTTGAACAGTTGGAGTGATCGAAACATTTTCTGTCGTTGAAATAACGGCATTATTGGTTGTCCAACTATAATTCACCGGAATAACAGTATAAGCAGAAATTGTAATCTCATCTATCAGGATCACGTCATTCATACTACTGTCAAAATTGGTTTGACTTAGTCTGATCAAGGTAGAAGGTGAATACGCCAAAGGAGGAAAATGAACCGTTACCAATTGGTATTGAAACATTTGATAGGTCGAAACAGTTGAAATCAATTGCCACGATGCTCCGTTATTTGTTGAATATTCAATTCTCAGGTCATCACCTAACTCCGTTGCGTCGGCATTGATCCCATCACCTGATTTAAGGTAAAAAGAGAGGTTTCCACCGTTTGGAATGGCGTGATTGATCACTACATTTCTCTGACTACCACTAAAAACAAGCGCATTCCCATTGATTGAACCATACATATTTGATGCGTTCAAAAAGGGAGCAAACGAATAGAATTCATAAGCTGTCTGACATGGATATAATTTTGATTCGGCCAACCTGCTCTGTAACACACCGGAAGCTCCCGAACAAATAATCGTATCTCCCCAAATCGAAGCCCGTTCAAAATCAAACATTAACGTAACAGCCGCTGTATCTTTAGACGAACAACCGGAAGTTGAATTGGAGTGAACAATAACCGTTGACGGCGCTCCGATATAGGTTGAATACAAGGAATCATGACCGATATTAGAGTAATTTAGTAAAACGCCGCCATAGGTATACCAATTAAAAGTATACGTTTCTCCGGCAGGAAGCTGAGGAGCAAATGATACGGTGTCTGCATGACATAATTGAACATCCGGCAGATTTAAAGTATATGGCTGTCCAACTTTTACAGTCACTGATTCTGATTGAACACAACCGGTTTGTGAATCGGTAATCTGAACGGTGTAATCCGCTGTCCCGCTTTGTAGAATCGTAAGTGCCGAATCTGAAGATACCAGATTGTTTTGATCATCATACCAGCTAAACAGGTTGCTGTTTGGCAAACGACGCATCAATGAAACATTATCCAGCATCCAGTTACTTCCAAATTGATTTGAAATATTGTTTTGCTTCCATCTGAATTTGGTGTTTGCTGACCAGGCAGCTGCAGGAATCTCGACACTTACATGTCTAAAATCTGCGGTTGGCGGATTTGAGATCCCAATACCAGACAAGTAAGCCCAACTCAAACCGTTATCAAGAGAATATTCCACTGTAACATATTGGTTATTTGCCGGCAAAGCACAAATCCCCGGACCACTGTAGGGCGCTGTTCCGAATGCATATTCAAAGGCTAAAATACCACCGTTTGAAAAATCAAAAGGTTTTGTTTCACAAGTCCGGTTAATATTGTTTCCAAAATACAAATTGCTGCCTTCGTATACACTACAGTTGTTTGAGATGGAACCACCACTTATATTCCACCACAAATCATTATTGATTGTTTGAGAATTAAAATTGTCGGTGATTGATAAAAAGGCATCTGCAACCAACTTAGTAGTATCTCCCTGACAAATGGCCGTATCTCCCAGAATATGGATCTCAAAATAATCTGGAGAAACAATGATTGATTTGTTTAAGACACATCCTTGTTCCGAAATTATTTTAAGGGCGATCGTATCATTTACAACCTGAGCGGAAACTTCGATCATCGAATCATTCGGATAGTATATCCCCGAACCCGATTCCCAGGAATAGAAATAAGGATCGTTATCCGATACATGAGCAATCAATACACCTGTTTCAGAATTACAACCGGTAGTATTTTCAACCACAACGCTGAAAGCATCCGATAAAATAAGGATTGAGTCGGTATAATTACAGCCCTGATCAACCAACGAAGCGATATAAGTTATTGCCGAATCAGGATATACCTGCGTTGTATAGGAATTTACATTCGTTATGGAATTATTTGGAGACCAGGTAATCGGACTGCTTGTTTCCTTTTTACTGATCAGAAAATTATCCAGCATCCAAACATCCTGATTTGCAGTTCCAAATGCAGGTTGAATCAAGCGGAATTTGGTATTTCCGGAAAGTGCAGCTGCAGGAATTCCTTCTTCCACGTACGAAAATGTCGTGAAGATGTATTCATACAAGGTTCGGAATGTAGTCCAGGAAGCACCATTGTTTAAAGAGTATTGAAGCAAAATATTTTCTCCCGGATCAGGATCATCACAAGGCCCGGACGGACTTCCCGTTTTTAAATAAAAGCTGATTTTTCCACCCGATAAAACATCCAGCGGCAGAGTTTCGGCAATCCTTGAAGGTCCATTATTGAAATACATCGCAGTTCCATTATGGCTTCCACAACTGTTATCGGGTGTTCCACCGGTGATTTGTGCCCAGAATGAAGCATTTACCGGCCTGTTAAAATGATCGAATCCCAGTTTTCGATATGCAACAAATTCCAGGTTTGCAGTATCATTAAAACACACCGTATTCTTTGTTGTCCGGATTTCAGTTTCCGTAATATCGCCACCATTCAGAGTGATATAGACACTGTCTTCCTTTAGATAACAACCGGGAGCAAGTGAGGTAATTGTTGCGTGATACCAACCGGATTCCTCCGGGTTGAGTGTTGTGGTGTTTGAAAAAGGATCTGTGAATTGTTCAGCGGGAGACCACTCTGTGCTAAAGGGAACATTGGAATTGCTTTGGATTGCAGCTTCAATTTCCGAAAAGTTGCAAACTGCTGTGCTCGAAGTTTGAATGGATGTGTTTATCGCAGACGGATTTTCAACACTGAAATAGGAAACAGGAGCACAACCGGAAGCTGAACTTGCACCGTGCGCTACATAAATATTGTTTGAGTTTGCCGCTTCCACCAAGAAGCTTTGCCCCACTCCGATCGTATCATTGATCTCTGCCATGGTGGACCACCACACATTGGAAAAGCCTGCAGGAGCTGTCAATAAAGTATCCGTCGTCGTACAAATCTTCTCGTCAATTGGTTTTTGATCGGATTCATACCAGCCTAAATTGTTCGCATAACTTGTATATGGTCCCATCCCATACACCATTCCCTGAAAGGAATAGGAACTTCGTACTTCATGAATTCCTTCAGATACATGAATTTTTGCGTAAGACATCTGGGTATTATAGGTCACCGTTGTAAACAAGCTGTCAGGAACTAAAGCATCATCCAGATAGATTAAATGTCTTTCGGAGGTTTTCACAACGATATTGACATAATGAGTATTTATCAAGGGAGCATTATAGGTTGTAAACTTTGCATAGTTGATGTTCTGATTGCTATTGTTTAATAACAGCATCGCAGGATCTCCAATACCTCCTCCGTTACATTCCGCACCTTTCATAAACATGAATACGGAAATCGGTTGAGTAGAAATAATCGGTCTTGCGAAATTCGCATCAAACTTATATGATTGCCCCTGATTCAATACAACTGGAGGGCCTCCCAATGGACTCAAAGTTACCTGTGTATTATTTGTTTTAGCGATAATATTCACTGTATACTCTGAGGCATGGGCGAAAGGTGTTACAAAATATTGTGTTCCCCAATAAGAAGTGGGCACCATCTGTTCGCAAAGGTGATTGGCAAATCCACAACTGGCAGTCACATAGGTTGATTGCGAACCCGAAAAAACAGCAAATGGTTTGCATGTACCGTTACTTGCCGCACCTTTCACCAAAGTACCGGAAACATCTGTGTAAAAACTGACAGCTCTGTTCTGATAAGTTTCTCCCTTATTCAACGTAATGCTGTACATCACATTCGCGGCTCTTCCCACCAAGGCTACTTTGGGAGTAATTTGAATAACAGTATTATCTTCTGTTGCCACAATTAAGAATTCAGACTTTCCGGTCATATCAGCACCAAAAGTTGGCGCGTAAGAAGCCAAATAATATTCTGAGCCCAGAATCGTTGACGGATAAATGGTACTTGCGTCAGAGCTGTATGGAATAAAATTGTGGGCAGAAACCGAAATAGGTGCTTTGGATTCAATGTGAATACCTTTCAATTCTACGGCGTTAAAATTCGGATGTCTTGCCAGATTTTTAGGAATGATCACCTTCAGTGAACTATCAGCCAATACGACAAAATTGTATGACCAGCCAAGATTCGGAATTGAAATGGTTCCGCTGGTAGATTCTCTTGCGGTGATTAACACACTAAGCTCCAAAGGTTCTGTAATAATTCCGGAGGTTACATTCGGGTCTACGGAACTATTGTCCATAAAACCAAACCAGAACTCCTTCCCTTCCATTGTTTTAACGGATTGAGCATAACTGAACGTCAGACAGAAAAAAAAGCAAAAAGAAAGAGAAACGAATCGGACAAGCGATTGTTTTCCGGGATAAAGGTGACTAATCATAAGTTTTGCAATTGGTGCATAGCCTCTGTGAAGCTATTTAACTGGCCAAAGATACAAAACCCATTTTAAGTTCAAAAAAATAAACCGTCAAAATCCCCAAATGATTGTGAACTTTTTTAGTAGAAAACTCTGAAATAGAGGAAGATTGAGAAACGAGATGCACTCAATGTTTTGCAGAAGAGCAAACAAGAATCAAATCAGTACTCAACAAATCATCAACAACCTGCTCTCTCCCGGTTTTTCCTTTGGTGCGCGATGAACACAGGGAAGACTCTGGTTCCCCGGATGATCAGTTGCCAGGCGCCATAAGTGTCCAAGACCTAAATTTATTGGACGTGCATCAGGTTCGGCCTGATAGTGCAGGTCAAAGAAATATTCACTTAAGAACGATTCAAAACCGTTAGCTGCTCCGTCGTATAGTTTTTTGAGTTCCTCCCGTATTTCCGGAATAAGCACTTTCTGTCTGGCTTGCGCATTCGGCAATATTTCACTCGACGCGCCAAAATAAGTACATAAAAACGTATCGGTTGGTATCGGAGCACGATCTACGTGAAAAGAATACACATCGGTTGGAAAAAACGGATAAGAATCATCCCTGTCGTAGTACTTGATCACATTCAGAGTTGGTGATGCACCATGAGCTTTCAATAGCTTGAAGTCGTTCAAAAGGATTTCACAGGCAAGCTGTCCCTGTTCACTCAATTGAAGTTCCAGAAGCTCTTCTTCTTCAAGAGCCACTATATTTCCGTTTAGCTCTATCTTCTCCACAATCTCAGAAAAATCACCTCTTAGTTTACGATTCCAGCAAATCGCATTCATCTTTCCATGAAATGGTGTAGAAACAAGATCCTGAAAATTCGTAACACAATGAATTTGATTTTCAGGATGAAATAAATCGCTCATAAGGGATAATATAAGTGTAAAATTAGCACAGATTTAGAGATGTGATTCTTTAACCAATTACTTCTTCCCGGCAAATTCTTTCAACCACCCTGTCGGTTTCTTGTCAATGTCCCAAATGAATTGTTTTTTCATACAATTTCGAACATATTCCATCTTTTCACTCCTTGACATCCAATCCGGGCGATCTTCATAAACGGTTAGCTCAGGGTATTTAGCTTTGATATCTTCTATTGTTTTAGCTTTGAGTAAAAGCCAAATACTGTCTTGTTCATCATTATACCTGGCCAAATAAATAAACTTGTTTGTTTTGTTTATGCTGTATTGATCTGCAGGAATAGGGCCATCAACAGACAATTTATTCTCTGTTTCATTTATGGAGTCAACGAGTGCCAAATTTTCATCAATGGAATGATTTGCTTCAATCATTTTTTCACTGATCTCCGTGTTGTCGGTACAAGCAGAAAATAGAAGCAGAATCAAGAAATAAAAAGAATATTTCATCTTGTTTTTTAAGGATACAAATAAACTAAAAAAGCGACTGAAATCGGTAATTGAGGGAAAAACACTCTCACTACTCAATGATAAAAAACTGTATTGGAAGGATGATCCTGTTTATTTCCATAACCGAAATTGTAAAGACCTATAACTGTATTATTCCAACGAAAGGAACTAATCGTTATCTTTCATAATATCCCGTTTTCGCTGCATCGATTGAATGGCTCCATTGCTGAATTCAATTCTTACAATGATATCTTCCTTGAGGAAAAGAAAACCACGATACGACTTCCCACAAATCAGCACAAGGTCATATTTCGGATTATCGTACGGTATTTCTATAACATCCATCCTCAATACCGCATTTCGTATTGTATCTGTTCTTTTTGTTTCCGACCGTGTCAGCCGATCGAGGATGTAACGTTCAATTTCTTCCAGATATCGTTTATATGATGATGCAAACTGATTGTAACTGTCGGCCTGTCCCTGCTTTATTTCATCGTTTTTACTTTCAAAATATAGGTCGCACATATCTCCATGGCCTGTAAAAACGACTGAGTTATGATAGCTGGCGTGGCCTCCGGCCAGAGCTTTTATGTAGGAGAAGTTGGTTTTGATATTTTCGATGGATAGCATGTCGTTTTTTCGTTGAAAATAGATTAATAATTACAACTTATTGCAGTTCTTCGATGATATTATCATTTAATGCGAGAGCGTGTTGAGGGAAAAAGAAAAAAGCGAATCACTTCCGCAATTCGCCTTTTCTTTTTGTTGTGGTTCCACTTGGACTAGATTTGAGGTTCATTGGATTTCATTAAACTTCACAAATCTCTTCCTGTCTCTAAGTTTCAGAATGTTTTGACTTTTAATGAAATTAGGTGCGTTTTAATCATATTCAATGAAAGATTGGAAAATTCTTATCTAAACAATTCTTTACTATTAGTCATTGTTTAACTTAATAGTTTCTCGTTTTAAACTAAATCATCATTCAAAAGTAAGTGTCTGTGCGAAAAATCATACAGACACTAGTCGAATTTTATTTTGGCTTTACTGCTCCACACTCCATAAATCCCCATTCCTGGTAGCTAATTTGGTGATTTCTTTTTTGTTAGTCAATCCATTTAGGAATGTTTCAGCTTCTTTAAAGGATATACCGCTCAAATCAGCATATTCTTTTGTTGTCAGTGAATTGAATTGAGTAAACAAGGTTTTCCACTCTTTGGAATATGATTCCTTTTTTACTTCTGAATGCATTTTTTTCAACGCGCTTTCAAATTCAGTGTAAGGTTTAATTCCGTAAACAATTTCCGATTGACCTGCGCTATTTGTTACGAAAAAACATGGAAATCCGCGAACTCCCATTTCTTTTGCCAATTTCAAGTCTGCATCAAATGCTTTTTGAGCACTTGCTTCGTAATCTTTCTTTAGTTTTTTGGTATCTAGTCCAACACCCTGGGCTATCTTTTCGATGTTTTCCCATTTTGATATATTAATACTTCTTACATACAACCCTTCCCGGATTTTTCGTAAAAACTCAACCGCCTTTTCCTCATCCTGCAGTTGCGCTGCTTTGAATGCAATAGAAGGTGGATAAGACGATTGTGGTGGATCTTGTTTCCAAACCTCACCATTCATAGGCATTTGGAAATGTTTACTCATTTCGTCCGAACGATCAGCAAGGGATGACGGATTCACACCGTTTCCCAATGCTTCCCAACTTGGAAGTAAACCACCCATGTGGTATTCTATTTGCACAGAGTTTCCATATTCGGATTTCAATTTTCTCAAAGTGGGTTCTACTCCCCAACAAGCCGAACAAACCGGGTCGGAGAAATAAATAATTTTGATTGGCTTCTCTGTTACCTGAGAAGACAACTTCGTCCCCTTTTCACCTCCCGGAATTCCACAAACACCTTCGGCAGGATCACATATCAGCGGATTATTTGATGTTTCATTTTTCATTTTATCTGAATTTGAAGTTTGTCCCTGACAACTGCTTAACGAAAGCAATACAGGGAAAAGAATTAATAAACCAGGTTTGATCATCTTATATCGGTTTTTGGAGTTTATTGAAAGTGTAATAGGATAATGTCAATGCAACGATCGAAAACACAAGTAGACTGTAAGAATTGTAACCCATTGCAATGTGTGCAATCAATGCAGAAACAATGTTGATCGTAAAACCTGCGTATGCGAATAGTTTTAAAGACTTCGGAATAAATGGAAGAATCAGTACCAACGCTCCCAATAGTTTGGCAATAGCTAATTCAATGCGAAAAAAATCTTCCGAAAATCCCAAAGATGTAAATGCCCCTTTCATTTCTTCAGCTGTCAGGTAACTGTATGCACTCAGAAGCATAAAAGCTGAAAATAACCCGGTTGTAATCCAAAATATGATTTTGTATGTTCTCATCGGTTCATGTGTTAAATCCATGGCTGTAATCACAGCCATGGATTCCGTTAAAAAAATTACGCGAACAGTCTTTTTGCTCCGTCTGTATTTGCATATTCTTCCATTCGGGTAATTAAACCGTTTTCAACAGTATAAACCTGAACCCATTTTTGTTCCAGGATCTTACCGTTTTTCTTGATTTTTTGTTTTTCGAAACCAAGAACGATAACAGTATTTCCATCTGCAACCATTTTGTTAACCTTAAAATCAAGGATATCAACATTCGATGCAATGTTTGAAATGAATTTTACAGCTCCGTCTTTACCATTGTACGTACCTGTGTACGGAATTTCCTTCGGACCTTCATAAACCCATACACTGTTATCTGAAACAGTTAGTTTCAACCCGTCCATATCACCCTTTCCAAATGCTTCGTACATTTTTCCGACTACTTCTAAAGGTGTGTTTTGAGCATAGGTATTTGACAAACCGAATACCATAACAAACGCAATTGCTGATCTTTTGAATAAATTTTTCATTTTTCTGTGTTTTTAAATTATGAAGCGAAATTAGACTCATCAAACTTTACAATTGCTATTGATTACCCTTTAGTAACCAATTACCTACTGGTAACTAATCAATGTTTTCAAGGGATACAGAACAATATCCAGAACTTTGAATCTGGAAGTACCGATTGAATTGTTGTTTACAGCAACATTTTGAAATACCTTTACACTAATTGTTGGATTAATAGACGAGGTCATGAAAAAACAGCAAACTTTAAACAATAATGATTACTGCAAAACCAGGATCATTGCTATCAGGGATACCATGGAAATTCTTTCCGGAAAATGGAAGTTTCACATTATCGGAACTCTAATGGAAGGCGGAAGAATGCGATTCATGGATTTGATAAGAGAAGTCGAAGGAATTGCTCCTAAAATGCTGTCTAAGGAATTACAGGACATGGAAATGAATCGATTGATTAGTAGAACTGTCATGGATACCAAACCCATTACAGTAGAATATGAAATCACTGAATATGGTAAAACATTAGCCCCTATCATTGACGAAATTGCCAATTGGGGAATTGCGTATAGGAAAGCGATGTAACCAAATCATTAGATTTTTTTATCTAAGACAAAGGGAATCAGAACGAATGTTTCTCCGTACCTTACTTTCTTTATTGGTGATCTCATACAGATAATAAGAATCAATCAAATCCAAAATTCAATGAAATTAGATGACACTTAATACACCACAATGCACTAAAATAAAACCCCTCAGAAAAATTCTTATCTAAATTCTTATCCAAGGCAAAATGAAAAAGCCGCAACATCCATGATACTGCGGCTTTCGCGTTTTTTTTTTGTGGAGAATAGCGAACGGAAATGGAACCGGAAATGACAGCTATCATTTCCTTTAAGTACATTGTAATGTAAATTCAATCTTATTTTGAATTTCATCATAAAATACATAAATCGAACCACACGAACCCCATTCTAAATGTGCCCTTTCTTCGGAATCGATTTGAAACAATAATTTCATTGGATCACCATTTTGATTCTGTGGAGTAGCCTCTCCCTGGACCCATTTAGGATATCCTCCCAACTGACTTTGATAATCTGGTTCACCGATTAATTTGGTTACGATTTGATCATAACACTCCCATGGTTCCTCTTCATTCAAAAGACAGCAAGTGCTTGAAATAGTTTCATCGTACACATCAATCCCTTCCCAATCGGGCAACGATTTGAATGTTGTAAATTCGATTTCACAATATTTGGTGAACTCCCTTCCAAGCTTCGGTTTGAGAATGTTTAATTTCTTTTCATCATTCAGATCGTTATAAATCTTAACGAACCATCCATCATTTTCGGTATCCCATGGAAATTCATCCCAGTCGTAATAGAATTGAATTAATTTAATCTCTTTCGGTAGGTTCAATTCGGCTTGATTAAAAATTTGAAAAATAAACTCTAACTGTTTGCCTGCTTTAGTAATTGGCCATGTTTCTCCTTCTTCAAAGTAGGGTAATCCTCCAAAGTGAGATTTTAATGAAGAACTTCCAATAGGACCAGATGCTTTTTTTAATTCAATCCTCGTCGCACTTTTCACAAGTTTATTTACTTGCATTTCCAGATTCACCAAACTTTCGTCATTCTTACCGAAGAGTTTTTTCAAGTAATTCATTATTGAGATTTTTTATTTTTAAATATGTTCACTGCAATTGTTAAGATTACATAGGCAATAACCGCATATAAAATCGTAAAATTGTTTTCTTGAGGACGATTTGGATCTCCGGTTGAAATATGAATTCCTTCGGAAACTACCCCTCCTAGAAATAAGCTTATTAAAATTCTTACCCAAACTTTACGCATACTGTCTATAAACTTGTTTCTCATGTCTGATTACCATATTTCTATCGAAATGGTGTACATCGGTATTTTGTATGATTAATTCTGAAATATACCGTTTATCCTCTAAAAAATGGAAAGATAATGTCTTCCGAGCAAAAGGGAATCGAACCGCTTTAAATAGTTCAATCTATTGCTCAAATCAAGTATCGATCAAGTATGAATACTCCCATCATCAAGCATGGTTTAAGTATGGATACTCTACCTTTTGTTATAAAAGGTATCTGATAAATTGAGCCTGGAACCGGTATTTCACACTCGTTCTCATTTTCGCTCTGAAAAAGAAGAGCAAGTATACTTGCGAAGACTGAGGCTCCGTCTCACAAGACGGAAAAGCCGAAGGATGTTACAAAGAATAAGAAGCAGAATGAGAATGAAGAACAAAAAGAAAGCCTTGACAAAACTGCCAAGGCTCTTTCTTTTTGTGGTCCCACTTGGGATCGAACCAAGCACCTACTGATTATGAGTCAGTTGCTCTAACCGACTGAGCTATAGGACCGTTGAAAGTATCATTTTAACTAAAAATGCAAGCGTTAGCACGGCACGTCAGTTATCTGACTTTCGGGTGCAAATATACTATTTCTATCCAATCTCAAATCGAAAAGTGAGAGAAGAAGCTAAAAATTATCCGCGGATACTTGTTTTAGAAAGGCCTTTGGACAGCGGTTTTAAACGGATAAACTGCATAAACAGAATTCCGAAAAGGATGATAGCGCACAATAAATGAGATACTTGTACGAATCCCGGCATATCTGCGTAAGCCAGCAAAACTCCTCCGAGTAATTCCAGTACCAGAATTCCGAAAGCCCAGTAAACCGATTTCACTTTGTCCGTTTTGTAGTTCAGGAATACCAGTAAAACCATCAGAACCAAAACAGCCCACGAGAACGAACGGTGAATAAAGAAAGTCCAGCCAAACTGACTTGTCCAGGATTCTCGTCCCAATCCCTTCATCGTTAATTCGTCGATGTATTCGCGAACCTGAGTTCCCAAAAACATTTGGTAAGCCGTGATAATGAGAATGATTCCGATCAGCCATTTCATAGCAACCGGCAGATTCAATGTTTTTTGACTTGCAGGGCTGATTCTTCGAATCATCATGAGTTGCAGACAAACCACCAGAAGCGCCAGGAACATGTGAACGGTAATGACCCATGGAACCAGATTGGTTGCCACAACGATCGATCCGAACCAGCCGTTTAATCCGATAGCAATTAAGTTAAACAAGGAAAGCCAGACAAATCGTTTGTCTTTTCTATATTTCCAGAAACCCCATAGAAAAATGATCAAAACTCCGTTTCCGGCTAAAAATCCTACCAAACGGTTTCCGTATTCTGTCCAGGTTTTTTGAGCATTGAATGGCTCTTCCTGATAAGTTCTCGGGTCGTTTTTAATTTTATCGGCTGTTTCCTTCATTCCAAGCGCGGTAAGAAATTTGGCGAACTTCTCCACCTTTTTCACTCGCTTTTCGCCGTATACTTCCCGGTAATCTTTGGGCAGCTGTGCTTCTGAAGTCGGTGGAACCCAGGTTCCGAAACATTTAGGCCAGTCCGGACAGCCCATTCCGCTTCCGGATGTCCGGACAACACTTCCCGCAATAATCACCAAAAAGATAAACACCAGGGTAATCCAGTTTAATCGTATAAAAGCTTTTGAAAACATAGTCGATTTTTGTTGCTCAAAATTAGGTATAAAAGGCGCTGATAAAGATGATACAAGTCATTTTTCGCCTATTTCCCGCCGAATTTTCTTGATAACCTGAACCAAACAAGAATGCAGGTGTTCATATTCCAGGAGCAAGGAGTTGCATTCCCAAAAATCTTCGGGTGCTTTGTGCTCCTTGGTGGTTGATTTACCACAAGGCACAAGGAGAATTTCAACGATTCGGTGATAAAAGCGCTTAACGACCATTAAACCCGCAATCATCCCGACATCTGCGGACTGTAAAACCCCGGTTATACATTCGTATAAACAAATTACTCGAAGTGAGCACAATACGGCAAATGCATTATTGTGAAGTGTTAATTTCTTTCCTTACTTTGTTTAACTAAATTGTTACGTCATGAAAAAATTACTTCTAATTCTCTGCCTTCTTTTTACGTCCGTTATTTCTTTTGCTCAATTGAGTATCTCTACGAATTTTCGTCAGGATGCTGTATGGAACAATGAAACTTCTCAATGGGATGTTTCCTCGACGGATGATAAAGGAACCCTTTTTGAATTCAATAAAGAGCTGACTACTTTTCATCACACCACAGCAAGTATTTCTTCGGATTATTTCATCTCCAAGTACGATTACAATGAAGAAGAGGTGAAATACACGATGACTGTCAAGAGTGATGCGGGAAATGAATACGAAATGATTATCGACGGTATTAACAACTGTGTTTGCTTCTTTTACTGGAGAGACAACAATTATTATTTGGTTCGGCACACGATAAAAAACACCTGGATTAGTGAGTAAAACCCGAAATATTCCCGTACCTTTCAGGTATGAAGCTCGGAATCATTGGGTTGGGATGGCTTGGACTTCCACTTGCAAAATCACTATTAAGTAAAGACTATCAGGTCATTGGAACAACGCGATCACGTTCGGTGAGTTTGTCTCACGAGCGTTTTTCGCATGTAATGTTTGACCCTCAGCAAAAACGCTTCAGCGACAGCGGCTATTTTTCTGAGCTCGATGTCCTGATTCTGGCTTTCACTCCTTCAAAAACAGACGAAAAAGCATATGCCAAAGATTGTGTCAGAGTCATTGATCTGATTCCTTCTTCCTGCAAAGTGATCCTCCTGGGTTCTTCCGGAATTTACCCTAAACGGGACGGCATTTTCACCGAAGAAAGTTATCCGGCCGGATCTATTAAAAACAATGCAATAGGATATGCCGAACTAGCTCTTAGCTCCATGCTTCGCGAACGGCTGACAATTATTCGGCTGGGCGGTTTGGTTGGTCCGAAAAGATATCCTGTCACCGCAATGGCGAAATCAGGTAAAATTTATCAGTCTCAGGAACGCTTAAATCTGATTCATCAGGAAGATGCAATTGGTTTGATCGAATACATTATCGGGCAAAAGATCTGGAATGAAACTGTCAATGCCTGCTCCAGCGAACATCCGTTAAAAGGTCCGTATTACACACAAATGGCTTTGAAGTTGGGAATCGATCCGCCGCCATTTGAAGAGAAACAAAAAACGGAACGGATTATTTCGAACAAGCATTCTCTGGATCTTGGATACACATACATCTACCCGGATCCGAACAAATTTCCTATAGCTTAGTAATCTTGTAAGCTCCGATATTAACCGTTTTGGTTTCTTTAGACAATGCTGTCATCAACATATGCATTTCTTGTTTGCCCTGGGAATCGAAGGATGTCATTTCCATCAAGACTCCTCCGGAAAAGGCTTCTGCAGGAATCTGGGACATGGTTGTTTTAGCCATATTGGCAAATACATTGCTGATGTCAATTCCTGTTTCCGTTGTAACCCAAACTTCAATCTTGATATCTGATTCAATGATCACTTCTTCGCATTTGTAGCCCAGAATTGTTTTGGTTCTGCCCGTTTTAGTGATTTTCGCAGCAGGTTTCTCCGAACTTTGATTCATCGTCTGCTGTTTCATTGCCATTTCCATCATTTTGGTCGACATCACAGTAGCCGTTTTCTCTTTGTGATTGAGCATAATCATCACACCGTTCTTTGAATCTATAATCGTAGACATTTCCTGATTTGCGGGATCCATCTTGATCACCTGATCCCCGAAACTGTAATGAACTTCCTGCGTTTCACTTCCTTTTTTCAGGTTCTCCATTTTGTATGTCACACCGCTTGAAAAGGTATATGAAGCCTGATAATCTCCCATCGGTTCTTCAGACGATTCTGTCTGAACTGCGCCTGGTGCCGGTGCCGGAGCTCCTTCTGATTCTTTTGAAGATTTTGATTTCTCGTCCCGAAGATTTCCTCTTTCCTTATTGTTTCTGGTCGTATTGAAATCCTGAGCATTTGCTTTCTCGTTCGCTGTTTTTCCAACAGACTTAAGCAGTTCCTGTTGACCAAAAGAAATAGCAGTCGTGCAGCAAATCACAACCAAAAGTAGAAGTGCTTTCATAAGTTCATTTTACCTGCTAAAGGTAAGTAAAGACACGCAAGTAAGTTTCCAAAACTTGTGGATCTTCCATTTCAGTGTGTAAACTCCTTAGTTAATTGATTCCCAAAACCTCCAGCAGTTCCATTTTTTTACTTCTGGACACTCCTATTTCTTCCTGGTTCGTCAAAATAACCGATCCACCTTCTCCACGAATGTACTTCACCACCTGATTCAGATTCACCAGATGTGAATTGTGCAAACGGAAGAAAAACGGGAAGTCAATCAACTGTTTTTCAATCTCTTTCAGTGTTTTTGAAACCGTAATTTTTCGCTGCTGCAAAACAATAGTCGTATAATTTCCGTCGGATTCACAGCGGATGATTTGATCTACTTCGATGAGTTCCACTCCGTTCAAAGATGAAATCGGAATTTTCGGTTTCAGCCCCATTCCGTTGATTCCGGCAGCTTTTCCTTCAGAACGCTTTTTCTTTACGCGCTGAACGCTTTCCACGAGGTCTTCGGCATCAATGGGTTTAACCAAATAATGAACCGCTCCCTGCTTAAATCCTTCCAATGCGTATTCATCATAAGCAGTCGTGAAAATGACGTCCGCGTCTTTGTAAGTCAGGACGTTCAACAACTCAAAACCGTTCATTTTAGGCATTGAAATATCGAGGAATAATAAATCCGGTTCTTCCGTATTGATGGTTTCAACCGCATCAATCGGGTTTTGTAATTCGGCAATAACCTCCACATCCGGACAGAATTTCCGAATCAAAATAGCAGTAGTCTCTAAACTGTGCCTTTCATCATCAACAATAATTGCACGTAATTTCATAATCTAGTTTGGTGTTTCAAAGTACAAGGTAACTAAAGTTCCGATTGCCTGACCATTTTCGTCAATTAAATCTTCTATTTCAAATTCATTCAGACGTTTCGTCCGCAAAGTGAGTGAGCGCAAACGATCCTTCGTAATCTGCAAGCCGACACTTCCTTCTTTTAATGAACGCTTCCGGTTGTTTTCTTTCGCTTTTTCTCTTCCGATTCCATTATCCTGAACCATCACGTAAAGTCCGCTTTGCTGTTTCTGGAATGATACACGAATCTTTCCGCCGTCTTCGGTTCTGGGCATCAAACCGTGCCAGATCGCATTTTCAATGAACGGTTGAATGATCATCGGCGGAATCTGGCAATCCAATACTTCCTGCCCGTCGATCTGCAAATCAAAATCAAAGTCCTGATCGAAACGCAAGCGCTCGAATTCCAGATATAGCTTCAATGATTGAATTTCGTCATAAACCGTGATCATATCCTGACGGGAATAATTTAAAATCATCCGCAGCAACTTGGAAAACTTGGCAATGTAATCTGCCGCATTGTCGACTTCATTCTTCAGAATAAACAGGCGGATCGAGTTCAGACTGTTGAACAAAAAGTGAGGATTCATCTGAGCTCTGAGTGCTTTCGACTCCAATTCATTGATCTGAAGGCTGAATTCCGCTTTCATTTGCTCGGTACTTTGAATCCGTTTGATCCGGGAGCGCATAAAATACCAGACTCCGAACGCAACAATGAAGGACGAAAGTGTAATAAACCACCAGCGTCTCCAGAATGGTCTGGTGATCTTGAAGGAATAGGACGTAATTCTGGATTCCTCTCCTTCTATCACCTGAACCTGAAAAACGTACTTTCCGCTCGGGAGATTGTGATACAAGGCTTCGTTTTTCTGATTTCCGTTAATCCAATGAGAATTAAGTCCTATCATCCGGTAGCTGATAATGTTGTTTTCAGAGTTGGAAAAGTCTTTTACTCCGAATTCGAACACCAGGTTGTTTTCGAAATAAGCGTATTTGAATTTCGCGGTGGAAAACCGGCCCACTCCGTTCATTTCCTTGATCTGTAAAATATACGGTGCTGCCACTTTCCGGATCGGGAGTTTGCCGTTTACTGCACTGACGATGTACGAATTCCGCTGTAAAAAGTAAATCGAATCCGGGGTGATGTTAATTCCGAAAATATCGTGAATCCCGTTTCGCTTTTCCAGACTCCGAACCTTTCTCAAGGTTGTATTTACAATGGCAATACAAGACGGATTCAATACCCAAAGCCGCTTTTTATTATCTAAAATCAGCTGATTTACCTCATCGTTTTGCAAACCGTTAAACGAAGTAAATTCATTGGTCAGTTTTTTGCTTTTCAGATCGTAACTCCAAACACCACTTGCCCGTGTTCCGATCCACAGTTTATTCTGATCTTCTACTGCAAGGCAAATGATCTGATCCGTATTTTCGTGGTTAAACAAGCGAATCTTTTCAACCTTCCCGGTTTTCATGGAATATTGATACAGCTCTTCATTTTCCGAAAAGTACACCACTTCTTTTACCCGAACCATCGCCAGAGGAAAGTATTCTCTGGTTTCATCGGATTTAGTTTCATTGGAAATTTCATAGATCTTTTCGGTGGAAAAATCCCGGAGGCGAATGCGGATCAGACTGGCATCCAACGTCCCCACAAACAGAATCGAATCATCAACCAACATCGAGTTTTGGAAACGTTTATCAATCGACTGATGATTGGAATGAAGCATTTTTTTCCCGATCCGGTAATCCCGGCCAATCAATAAAACACCGTTTGCCCCGACTGCAAGCATCCTTCCGTCTTTCAGCGTATAAAGGCATTTTGAATCCTTCAGTCCATCCAAAGGAATCAGATCCGGGCCATTCCCAAGAATCCGTTTAAGTGCCTGAGTGGTATTTCCCACAAGCTGATAAGCCTGTTTTCTGTCTGCAGAATAGCTCACATTTCGCAGCTGCAGATCCGTTTTTATTTTCGTTCCGTAAATCAGGGATTCATCATGTACAAAAAGTCCTGCATTGGAACTGGCAATAGCCAGCTGCGACCCGAATTTTGTGATCCGGAAAGGCATAACAGCACTTCGTTCCGATTCTTCATATCGAACATATTCTTTCTTACTCGTATCAAACAGGAGAATTTCCTTGTTCAACAAACAGAGATACAAATACCTCGAATCTCTCCATTCGATGGAAGAAATCGTTTGGTATTTCAATTCATCAATGGTAATCGAAAAGGCTTTGAACAGTCCCTGATATTGATCAAAATACAGCATTCCTCCACGGCGCAACCCGATAAAAAAGTTTCCTTTGCTGTCCTGAACCAAACAGGTCATTTCATTCCGGTAAACAAAGTTTTCCACCGGATTGATATCAGTAGATTTTTTGAATTTATAGTATTTCCATTTTTGTTCTTTAATCAGAAACTGATACAATCCTTCCGAAGTAGTGATCCAAAGTTTGTCCGGATCCAGTTCGTCCACATGAATTGCATTCAATCCGGGCGCTTCCTTTTCAAAATCCGGAAAGGAGAAACTTCTGGTCTTTTTACTCTGCAGATCAAACGAATATAATTTTCCTTCCACAGAAGTATACCAAATCCTGTTCTTCTGAACAGTCAGTGCATTAATCCGATTGCTTCCGAAAGATGCAATGGTACGCTTATTGTAATTGTACACATCAAATGTTTCAGTATGAATTCCGATCAGACCTTTGTTGTACGTAAACGCCCATACCGTGTGGTTTCCGTCAAAAATCAATCCTTGAATATCATTCGATGCAATTGCCAGAGAGTCGGCCGGATCATGTTTAAAATGAATGAAGCGCTGGCCGTCAAAGCGCTCAATGCCTTTCGGCGTGGCCAACCAGATAAAACCATTCTGGTCGTAGGCAACATCTCTGATTTCATTCGAGATCAGTCCGTTTTCTTTGGAATACTGAATCAACCCTCTTTGAGCAAAAAGTGTGAAATTGACTCCTAAAAAAAGCAACCAAAGTTTAAAATTCATGTCACCAATTTCGAAACTATATTTCAAATAGCGTGAAACTTATTCAATATTTTATCCGTTAACATTCAAAATTAAACCGTTTAATCAATGAAGCGTCAAACATTTAGCAGATTCGAAAAAAATGGTGACTTTTAAAATTACTTTCTCCAATTATGTTTAGGAACCTTACTCTATTCTTATTGTTGCTTTGGGCTCTTCCTTCCCAGGCTTCTCATATTGTGGGAGGTGAGATTTACTATGACTATCTGGGGAACAATAATTATCGGTTTTACATTGCTATTTATCGCGACTGTGCATCTACGGGTGCTTCATATGATTCTCCGCTTCCTTTAAGTGTATTTACTGCAAACGGAACCCGCGTTTCCAATCACGACGTTCCTTTTCCGGGAAGTACCGTGCTTCCGATCGTATTCAATAATCCCTGTATTACTGCGCCAACAGGAATTTGTACGGAAAGAGCTATTTATACCATTGTTTTGCATCTTCCTCCTTCGTTTGGCGGTTACATTGTTTCTTATCAAAGATGCTGCCGTGGGCCGAATATTACGAATTTGGTCAATCCGGATGATACCGGACTAACATTGGAAGCCTTTGTTCCTCCGGCGGAAGACAATCAATATATCAACAGTTCTGCGCGTTTTGTCAACTATCCGCCTTTGGTAATCTGCAACAACGAGGATCTGAATTTCGATCACAGTGCCACGGATGCTGACGGCGACAGTTTATCTTATGAATTAGTGACTCCGAATGCCGGGGCAAATTCATTCAATCCGGCTCCGAATCCGATTCCGAATCCACCCTATCCGAACGTTAACTGGGGCGGACCATTCAGTCAGGCAGTTCCGTTGGGCCCGGGATCCACAACAACCATTAATCCTGTTACGGGACATTTGTTTGTTGATGCAAACAATTTAGGCTTGTATGTAGTCGGAATCCGTGTGAATGAATGGAGAAACGGGGTAATCATCAGCTCTGTTACCCGCGACTTCCTGTTCCGGGTGGTAAACTGTAACGTACAACTTTCTGCTGTTGTAACAGAACAAGAAGATACTCCGGGATTCATTTCTTACTGCCAGGGTCTGACTTTTACCTTCGACAATCAAAGTTTCGGAGCAAGCAGTTATTACTGGGATTTCGGTGTTCCCGGAATTACGACAGATAACAGCACGGCTTTCGAACCGACTTATACATTTCCTCAACCGGGAACTTATCACGTGATGCTGGTTGCCAATCCGGGATGGCCTTGTACGGATACCACTTACATTGATCTGATTCTTGAAAATCCTTTCAACGTTAATTTCACCTTTATTGATTCCACTTGTTTCATTGATAATACGCTGGATTTCCACGCTCAGATTATCAACGGGCCTCCAAATACGGAATTCAGCTGGAATTTCGGTCCGAATGCCAATCCTGCGACAGCTATTACCCAAAACGTATTGAATGTGGCATTCAGTTCTGCTCAGAACAACGTGGTAACACTTATCGGGAAATACAGTGTTTGTGCTGATACGATTACAAAACCTATCTTCTTTTACGACAAACCTGTTCCTCAATTGGATTTTCAAACCAATCATGAGTGCATCGGCTATACGCAAACATTTACGAATAGTTCTCAGGGTTCAACCAGCTTTTTCTGGGATTTCGGTGTTCCGGGAATCAATACGGATATCAGTACTGCGGTTTCACCGACATACACTTTCCCATCGGAAGGGACTTATCCCATCACGTTGATTGCAACCAGCGGACCTGGCTGTGCCGATACTTTGGTTGAAAACATTACAATTTACGAACCTCTTCAGGTTTCGTTTACTCATAACGATTCACTTTGTGTTACTGACAACAGCTTTAATTTCGCAGGAAGCGTAACCGGGCCTTCCATCACCACTTATTCGTGGAATTTTGGACCAAATGCCAATCCGTCAACTGCCACAACGCTGAATGTCAACAATGTTGTTTACAATAACTCCGGAACCTTCCCTGTGACTTTAACAGCCAGCTTTTTGGGTTGTTCCGAAACCGCAAATTCAAGTGTATTCATCTTCTCCGTTCCTACCGTCGGATTTACCATCAGTAATGAATTAAAGTGTGAACCTTATCCTGCTCAGTTCATCAATCTCAGTCACCACGAAGGACCGTTATTGTATTTCTGGACTTTTGGTGACGGCGGAACAAGTATCGAAGAAAGTCCGTTGTATGTCTACATGCATGCAGGAACTTATTCCGTAGAACTGACGATCATTTCAACGATCGGTTGTATTGATACATTTAAGCTTGTACAGCAGGATTTAATCACCGTTCACCCGAAACCTTTTTCTGATTTTACGATCGATAAAAGTGAAACGGATATTTGTAATTCTCAGGTACAATTTACAGATCTGTCTCAGGGCGCGTTGCATATCAGCTATTTCTTTGATGACTTAGGAGCAGGAAGTTCACTTCCCAACCCTACTCACACTTATTTTACGGATGGAATGCATCATCCCACTCAAATTGTCTTCAATCAATTCGGATGCAGTGATACAAGCTCCAGAACGATCGCAATAGAACCATTTACGGTTTATGTTCCCAATACCTTTACTCCAGACGGAAACGAGCATAACAATGATTTCTATCCTAAACTGGGATTAACACCGGTAGACTGGGATATGAAAATCTTCAATCGCTGGGGAGAATTGGTGTATCACTCAACTGATTTTGAAGAACACTGGGATGGAACTTTCAACGGGATTATTTGCAAAAACGACATTTACAGCTATGTGATCCGTTTTGTTTCCTGTGCTCCATATGCCAATGCGGAGATTTTGACAGGACATGTTTCGCTGTTGAGGTAGTCCAAAAATGTATCTGTGGCTACGCTCAGTCACCTTTTGGATAAAAGTCAAAAGCGCTCAAACTCAAAAATTCGTAATTCGTAATTCGTAATTCGTAATTCGTAATTCGTAACTACTTAAGAAATTTCGTTTTCATCGTCCAACCGATCAATGTAGAACGCTGCTTGGCAAGTTCCGCTTTCTCGCCGGTGAAAAATTGATCGACCGTTTCATGGAACAGCTTTAACCAGCGGTCAAAGGAAGCTTCATCCAGGTTTAAACTTGCATGTTTCGTCATCATGTTTGCGCTGTAACCGGCTTCATCCAATAAGATAAAACTCCAGAACTGCACCACTTTCGGTAAGTGTTCTTTCAAATCCAAATGAGCAAAGAAATGCGAAACAACTTCGTCCTTCACAAGCTTTTGGTAAAATGTGTCTATCAGCAATTCCACATCCGCTTTTGATTCTATCTCCTTCATGTCTTCAAAAGTATGAGACTTATTTCAACTATTTTCTGATTTAAATCAGTTTTGGTGTTTACTTTTTTGATTTTTTGACATTACACTATAAAACAAGTCTCTTAGTCATCAAAAATAAGGTCGGAATTACCTCTCAATCTAAATCAAAACCCAATCCAAACGAGAGGAAGGCATCTGTCAGCTGACGGATGCCTTTTTTATTATAGTTCGCCAGTTAAACGATTTAAGCATTTTGCTATGTAAAAGAAAAGGCCGCCTCCGGATTCGAAGACAGCCTTTTTATCTGAGTCTGATTCATTATTCCTTAAACCATCCGGAATACATCACATAATTATTTGCAATACGCTGCACTTCGCCCTGAAACAATTCAGGAGAAAGTGTTTTCACTTTTTTAGCCGGAATTCCAGCATAAACGCTCCAGGATTCAACCCGTGTGTTTTCAAGTAAAACCGCTCCTGCAGCAATGATGCAATTGGATTCGATGTAGCAATTATCCATCACAATTGCTCCCATTCCGATCAACACATTGTCTTCAACCGTGCAGCCGTGCACCAAAGCGTTATGTCCGATCGATACATTGTTTCCCAAAGTCGTTTTGGTTTTCTCATACGTACAATGAATCACCGCACCGTCCTGAACATTCACCTGATTTCCCATTCGGATGGAATTCACATCACCTCGGACAACTGCGTTAAACCAAACAGAACAACGATCTCCCATGATCACGTCGCCAACTACCGTAGCATTTTCTGCCAAATAAATATCTTCTCCGAATTGAGGTTCGATTCCTCTGCACGATTTAATTAAAGCCATAATATGAATTGAAAATTGAAAAGTCAACAATGAAAAGGTAAAGATATTGAATTGATCATTATTTCCAACTCAGCAATTCCAGCTCCTTCGCAACAGGTTTGCTGTATTTGTGCTGAACCGAACGGATAATTTTCTCCATTGAATCCCAGTTTGCATGACGGAAAGCACTTACAGCTATGATGGATCTTCCGGGAAAAGATCCCTGTTCGTCACGGATTGATTTGAATTCTGCTGTTTGCTGCACAAAAGGATGATAATATTCCGGAATGAGTGTGTATCCACCCTGCTGGTCTACCATCCGCATCAATAAATCCATGTTTCCGCCCTGATAATTCCAGCTCGAAGGTAAATCATCGTTGATAGAACAAAATTGCATCATCTGCGTCCGCAAGCAGTTTCCTTTGTTCAGAAGCCAGGGCTGCAGATCTTTTAATTGATCGACCAGTAAAACATCTCCTTCAATACTCGGCGCATAGGCTAAGATCTCTTCCGTAAACAAGGGTGTTACGCGAAAACTATTCTGAGAAATCGGCCCTGCAAGAATCGCCAGATCCACTTTCCTCTGATCCAAAGCTTCTAAAAGTTCCTCTGTCTTCAATTCCTCTACAAAAACCTGTGTTGTGGGCAATAAAGACTGCCATTCCTGGAAATTATCCAATAGCAAATAGGCCGCAACAGTTGGAATGACCCCGATTCTCAAACGTTCCTGGTAAGTTCCCGAGTAGATTTGACGAATGCGGTCAATAGCGCCGAAATCTCCCTGAATTTGCTGCAATACCGGAATCAATGCCTTTCCGAATTCCGTCAATTCCATCGAATTGGTATCGCGGTGAAAGATCAAATGTCCCAGCACTTCTTCCGCTTTCTTAAGCTGCATGGAAAGAGTCGGTTGCGTTACAAAACATTGCTCTGCTGCTCTGCTGACGGATCCGGTTTCCGAAACAGCCAAAATATATGCAATCTGTTGTGGTGAAATCATGATAAATTAATTCTATAGATTTATAAAGTTAATCAATAACATTTATATTTAAAAAATGAGCAACTTTGAACTATGAAAGACATCAGGATTTTAAGATGTCGGCACTTAGATTTTTAGTCTTGAAATCTTGAAGTCCTAAAATCCTGATGTCTTACTATCTAATTAAAAAGCTATGAGTTCACAACAAAATTTAAACAACAAAATGAATCGTCTTCTGGCAACCTACCAGGTGCACTATCAAAATTTGCGTGCGATTCACTGGAATATAAAAGGAACAAACTTCTTCGAGTTGCATTTGAAATACGAAGAATTGTATACCCGAACGCAAGTGATTATTGATGATCTGGCAGAACGGATTCTAACTTTGGGAATTACTCCGCTTCACCGTTTCGAGGATTATTTGAAGCATAGTGATTTGAAGGAAAATCCAACGATTCACGACGGAAAAGAAGGGATGACATACATTTTGAATGCACAGGAAACCATTCTGAAGTTAGAACGTGAAATCCTGAATGAATCTGCTGAAATCGGAGATGAAGGTACAAACGGAATGATGAGCGATTTGGTTCGTGAAAAGGAAAAAACGAATTGGATGTTCGCGGCTTGGCTGGGGAAATGATTTGGACATCAGGACATCAGGACATCAGGACATCAGGATTTAAAGAAATTTCTGAAATTGAAACCCTAAACCTGATCTATGTCATAGGAAGATATTCATTTCTTTCCGAAAATTGAAAAAGTAAATAAACTGATTTTAGAACTCAGAGACATTCGAACTTTAAAACAAATTAAAAGTCCCGATATCTTAAAATTCTAAAGTCATAAAATCTAAGTAAAAACATAAAAACAAATAAAAAATGAGTGTAGTAGGTAAAAAATTTCCATCAGTGGTGGTAAATGCAATGGATGAAATGGGAGATACTTTCCAAATCGACGTATTGAAACAAGCAATCGACAACAAAAAGAAAGTATTGTTGTTTTGGTACCCGAAAGATTTCACATTCGTTTGCCCGACTGAAATTCATGCTTTCCAGGAGGCTTCCGCAGATTTCGCAAAAAGAAACACGTTAATCATCGGAGCATCTTGTGACACAGCTGAAGTTCACTTTGCATGGTTAAACACATCCAAAGAAAATGGTGGAATTGAAGGTGTTAAATTCCCCTTGATTGCAGATTCAACACGTCGTTTGGCAGAAGAATTGGATATTTTGGATTTCGATCCGTATGATGAAGATTCAATTGGTGACAATGTTCCGTACAGAGCAACTTACCTGATTGATGAAGAAGGAACGGTTTTCCACGAATCAATTAACCACATGCCGGTTGGACGTAACGTACAGGAGTATATCCGTTTGGTTGATGCTTACACTCACGTTCAAACACACGGTGAAGTTTGTCCTGCAAACTGGGAAGAAGGAAAAGCAGCTATGAAAGCTGATCGTATCAGTACAGCTGAGTATTTAAGCAATAATTAAGAAATCATGTTTACAGAGTTGACGGAAGATAATTTAGAGCAGTTATTGAACACCAATCAAAAAGTGATGGTTCAATACGGAGCATCGTGGTGTGGTAACTGTAAAATCACCAAACCGAAGTTTAAGCGAATGGCGGAAGAAAATCCCGGAATAGAATTCTATTATGTGGATGCTGAAAAGCTACCGAACTCGCGCAAATTTGCAGATGTTTCGAACCTGCCGACTTTCGCAGGCTTTGTAGGTGGAGAATTGGTGAAACAAGCTCAGGGAAATAAAGTAGAAATCATTCAAGATATCAAAGATGCGATTGCCGGTAATTAAACACATGGTGGCTTTCATCGAAGAAAACGATGAAGACTATGTGAACGAAACGATCGAGACGCTGGAACATTTAATTGATGCTCCGGGTTTGAAAGATGAAGAATTAGATGTGCTTGGGGAATTATTATCCAACTTCTCCGGAGCCATTGAGGTTCACAAAGAAATAAAGACCGGTAAATCTCAGCGGGATGCCCTGAATGAATTCATGAAGCGCGTTACCGGTTCTATTGACAAATAACTGAAAGGTTCTCGAAAGGGAACCTTTTTTGTTTGCTCTGAGAATCAAACGAACGGAAGGCCCGTCTGATTCCGATGCAATTCGACATTAATCTTTTTTTACTCTGACCGCAGTTGGTCCTCTTTGACCTTTTTCAACTTCAAAGCTCACTCTGTTTCCTTCCGTAATTGATTCAGTCAATTGATTTGCGTGAACAAATATGCTGTCTCCGGACGTGCTGTCTTTGATGAATCCGTAACCTTTTGAGTCATTGTAAAAAGTAACGATTCCTTTGCGGATTTTGTCTTCCGGCTCTACATCTTCTCTTTTCGGAACACCGATTACGATATCTTCCGCATTGAACTCAAGACGTTTCGAATGATCGGGAGGTGTTGTTGTCTGATTTCCATTCTCGTCAATATATACAATCATATCTTCGAAACTGGCTTTACCACTTTCTTTACGCTCTAACATCTTCTTTTCCTTGTCTTTGCGCTTCTTATCTTTTTTGTTTTGAATTTCTTTTTTGCTGAATGTTTCTTGTGATCTTGCCATTTAATTGTTTAAAATTTTCTAATTCTACAAAATAAAAAAGAGTCTATTCATCAACAGACGAACAAACTCTTTTGGTCATTTATTAAAATCAATTATTGGATTACGCGAACGTTTACTGCGTTCACTCCTCTTTTACCTTCTTCTAATTCAAACTCTACCAAATCTCCTTCACGAATTTCATCTACCAATCCTGAAACGTGTACGAAATGGTCTTTTTCGGAGCTTTCTTCCTTAATGAAACCAAATCCTTTAGTTTCATTGAAGAACTTAACTGTTCCTTTGTTCATTAACTCTGTTATTTAAATAAATATTGCAGCGAAGGTACGGTATAATATGGCTACTTCAGACAAATAAATTCATTTTTCGTTAATTTAACTTTTATTTCCCTTGAATTCAGTGGGAAGAATCGCTGAAAAAAAATTCTGATTTGTCCAAATCCGAACCTTCTCAGCTCCGAATATTAATTAAAAGGCTATCCGTTCTGTTACTCAAACAAATACACTTTAATTGATAGCACAACTATTTTTTCAAACCATTTGCAAATAGAAGCGAATTTTGCAAATCCTTCTGAAAAGGGCAATTTCAGTTACTTCCACGAAATTTTTCAATGAAATTCTCAACAGGGGTTTCCCCTTGATTATTCGTTTATCGATGCTTCTCAGCTCATCATCGACCGATTGTTATGATTTATCCTATATCTTTGTTAAAACCGAAAATTAAACATTCACTGATGATAACACCGCTATTCTTTCATTTACCTCAACAGGTCTCTTGCTTGAATAACTATGAGTTGTCATTTGTAGAAAAGTAACTTTTAAACAAATAATAACTATGTCTACTGAACCATTTATCGGCGAAGTAAAACTATTTGGATTCAACTTCGCTCCAAAAGGCTACGCAACTTGCCAAGGACAAATTCTATCAATTGCGCAAAACACGGCTTTGTTTTCATTGTTGGGTACAACTTACGGTGGAAACGGAACTACTACATTCGCACTTCCTGATTTGCAGGGACGTGTACCAATCGGGCAAGGTCAGGGACCTGCTTTACCTTATTACTCCATGGGAGAATTGGCAGGTACAACAACGACAACACTTCTGACAAGTAACATTCCTCCGCACGTTCACACTTTGAACAGTGTACGCGTTCAGGTAAAAGCATCAAGCGCAACTGCAGGTGAGCAATCACCGGATGGAACATTTCCTGCTACAACAGGTACTCCAGCTTATGCGGACACGGCTACAAACAGCATTTTCACAGGAGGTACTGTAGTAAGCGGAACAACAGACATTACCGGAGGAGGACAAGCATTCAGCATTTTGAATCCTTACCTGTGTATGAACTATTCGATTGCGCTTCAGGGAATCTTCCCAAGTCGTAATTAATTGTTTTACTTACTCTAACACGATTTTATTATGTCTACAGAACCATTTATCGGAGAAGTAAAACTTTTAGGGTTTAACTTTCCTCCTCTGGGCTACATGACTTGTCAGGGACAGATCCTGTCTATTGCTGCATACACAGCTCTGTTCTCATTGATCGGGACAACTTACGGTGGGAATGGCCAAACGACTTTTGCACTTCCGGATCTGCAAGGACGCATGCCGGTAGGACAAGGCCAGGGGCCGGGCTTGCCAGACTACACGATGGGACAAGCATCCGGAAATACAAACATGTCTTTGAAAACGGACAATCTGCCTCAGCACATTCACACATTGGTGAATATGCATGTGCAGGTGAAAGCATCCAGTGCAACTGCAGGTGAACAATCTCCAGATGGAACATTCCCTGCAACAACAGGTTCTCCAGCTTATGCCGATACGGCGACAAACAATATTTTCACAGGAGGAACGCAGGTTTCAGGAACTACGGATGCTGCCGGAAGCGGTATGCCATTCAATATTTTGAATCCTTTCCTATGCCTGAATTTTTCTATTGCTGTGGAAGGTATTTTTCCAAGTCGAAATTAAACTAATACGGGAGTGCATTGATGCACTCCCCTTTTGATTATATGATGCAAACAATTGGTCTACTTTTACCGCGCTCAACCTATTATACAGGCTTGAGTTTTGACATTTTCGAGGGTGCCCGTTCATCCGTTCGTCATATTGAACGTGATAATATTCGATTGGTAACGGAAAATATCGGTTTCGGGACCGACAAACAACTGTGTTATAAAGCAGCGGAAGAATTAATCATGCATGAAAATGCAACCGTTGTTTTGGCTTATATCGGTCATCGGATGGCTCAGGTATTGAAACCATTGTTTCAAGCTGCAAATCGCTTGTTGATCGTACTGGATGCCGGAGCAAACGTTCCGCACGAATGGCCGGAAACTCCCAATATCATTTATCATTCCTTACACAACTCGTTCGGATCATGGTTAACAGCAAAACGGGCTGTCAACGATGGTTTTTCACAAGGGGGAATGATTACCGGTTATTATGACGGTGGTTATCTTCAAACCTGGGGACTTTGCAGCGGATTTATTTCAGCTGGAGGAAATATCACTTTTAACCATGCTACCGGTTACAACAAAGACGATTTTTCCATGCAGCCTTTAAAAGAGCATGTAGAAAAATATCCGGAAGGTGCATTGTTGAGTATTTTCAGTGGTGACTATGTCCAATGGTACTTTGAAGGCTTAAAAGGCGTTTTTGGTGAAAATCATTTACCGATTTATCTTCCTCCGTTTGCACAGGAAGAAACCATGTTGAAAGATGCCGTTCATCCCGGCGGGCTCATTAAAGGAATTGCAGCCTGGTCATCTCAATTGGACAACCCGGAGAACAAAGTATTTATCGATACCATTGAATCCAACGGCCGCACTGCGAACCTGTTTTCCCTGCTTGGTTGGGAAGGCGCAATCCTGGCAGTTCATGCAAGCGATCTGATGCTTGAACATAAAAACAATGTGCAACTTGTTTCGGACTCCATGATGGATTTTTCATTTAACGGGCCAAGAGGAAATGTTTATTTCCACGCTCCTACGAGACATACCATGGCTCCTTTGTTTGAAACAAGTATTGAAAAAGATGAAAACGGAACCTGCTCTTTAACAATCGAAAAAAGTGTGGAAGATTCCCATTCCGATTTTGAACAATTCATTACCATTTCTACCGAAAACGCGATTTCGGGATGGTATAACAGTTATACCTGCATCTGATGGAACAAAAACGCATACTGGTTCTTTGCGGCGGTCAATTCGCTTTTCCGGCTCTTCAGATTCTGGGGCTTGAAAAATTTCTGTGTGGTGTCGGAATTGGAAAAGGTGAAAATGAAGCACTTAAAGTGATTGAAAGAGAAACGCAAAACAGCGGGCTTCCCTATCAATCATTTCCAACAAAAGAAAGTCTGAGCAGTTTAAAAACCTGGATTGAAGAACTGCAGCCTGATTATATTTTCAGTATTTCCTTTCCATTCCTGCTTTCAGAAAACATTCTCTCTTACGGGGAAGAACGTTTCATTAATTTTCATCCGGGTCCGCTTCCTGAGTACCGTGGACCAATGCCACTTTTCGAGGTATTGCGTTATCAGGAAAAAGAAACGGCTATCAGCGTTCATTTTATGAACAAAGAATTTGATGAAGGTGCAATCATCCTTAAAGAAAAACTGGCGGTTTCACCCAACGAAACGTATGGTGAATTGGCGATTAAATTAAGCGAGCGTACTGCAATGGTTGCATTAAACGTTGCACACATGCTGCAATTCGGAACTCAGATTCCACGAACCGAGCAAGATGAAAATCAGGCACGCTATTTCGAAAAACCGGAAGTCACCGACACCTTCATTCAATGGAAAAGAATGCCGGCAGATGAGATTATTTCATTAATCAATGCTTGCAATCCATGGAATCAGGGAGCAGATACTTTATTACAAGGAAGAAATGTAAAAATCCTGTCCGCTTCATTATCCGAAGAGCAGCACGCTGATACTCCCGGAAAAGTGTTACAACTGACACCAGAAGGAGAAATGGCTGTTTCTTGTATGGATGGTAAAATTATCAATATCCAAATCATAGCAGGAGATTTCGGGATTCAAACGGTAGAGCGATTTGCCGCTAAGAAACCCGTCGTAGGTCTGTTTTTTAACTCGTAACTATCAAACACATAATAATACAATCAATGGTTTAACCACCTCAAATCCAAATTAAATATAGTGATATGAAAACAAAAAAATTACTTACGCTTGTCGCCTTACTCCTGATAGGACTTTACGGTTCTGCTCAGACGCAGTTTTGGTCAGACAATTTCGAAGATGCGGGCGCTCCGTCATCAGGAACAAGGACTCCATCGATCGCTGAATTCGGTTGTAACTCTCCTGCAACAATTTATTTCAAAAGAACAGATTTAGCTGGGATAGCCCTTCAGACTGGCTCATATTCGGATTACCAGGGTTCTAAATTCTGGGGTTGTGAGGATATCGACAGAGGTCCTGGTTGCGGCGCTCAAAATACGATCTCAGCTGCTCAAACGATTTCATGGAATTCCATCAATATCTCCGGAAAAACGGGTATGACATTTAAAGGGCTTTTTGCATGTAATAATAGTCCAACCACTTGGGAATTCGGAAATAATGACCCCTCAAATCCAGCTGATTACATGATTATCAGCTACCGGATTGACGGAGGTGCATGGACAGATGCTGTTCGCATATTTGCTACTAATCCTGGTAGGGTTTTAGCACTTGAAACAACAGGAGACTCTATTGGTGACGGAACTCCACTCACATCTTATACATTTACAGAGTTCACAGCTAATATTACAGGTACCGGTACAACATTGGATTTGAAATTCAAATGCTTTGCGAATGGCAGTGGTACGGAAGAAATGGCAATTGACGATTTACGTCTTTTCGAATCTCCAGTTTGTGTAACACCTATCATTACAGCGAACCCACCGAATCGTACTATTTGTGTAAATAACAACACTACTTTCACTTCAAATGCAACGGGTGCAACTGCTTTTCAATGGCAGGAAAATTCCGGATCCGGATTCACAGATATCGCAAATGGTGGCGTTTATTCCAATGCAACTACCAATGTTTTGACTATTACGGGTGCAACAGCAGGAATGAGTGGTTATCAATATCGTTGTAGAGCAATTAATGGGATTGCAAGCTGTTTTACCAACTCCAATAATGCAACACTTACCATTTCAAACATTACAGCATCCACTGCGAAAGTCGATGTGTTTTGTTTTGGAAATTCAACTGGTTCTGCTTCTGTTTCAGCAAGCGGAGGAATCGGATCATATACATACAGTTGGTCACCTTCAGGTGGAACTGGTTCAATCGCAACAAATCTTGCTGCAGGTTCTTATACTGTAACAATCACTGATGCCATTTTATGTCAGATAACTAAAAACTTCACGATTACTCAACCTGCTGCGGCTTTAAATGCAGCTACAGGTGGTGGAAAAACAGATGTTGCTTGTAACGGTGGAACAACTGGTACTGCAACTGTTGCCCCAACCGGAGGAACTCCTGCTTATGCTTATTCATGGGCTCCATCTGGTGGTACTGCTGCAACCGCAACAGGATTAGGAGCTGGAACTTATACTGTAACTGTAACAGATGCAAATAACTGTCAGACTACAAGAAACTATACGATTAACCAACCGGCAACTGCTATAAGTGCTGCAACTGGTGGTGGAAGTACAAACGTATCTTGTCGAGGTGGTGGAAATGGTACTGCAACTGTTGCTCCAACAGGAGGAACTCCTGCTTATACTTACTCATGGGCTCCGTCAGGTGGAACTGCAGCTACGGCTACAGGATTATCAGCAGGAACTTATACTGTGACTGTAACAGATGCAAATAACTGTCAGGCTCAAAGAACATTTAACATCACTCAACCGGCTGCTGCTCTAAGTGCTGCAACTGGTGGTGGAAGCACGAATATTTCTTGTAATGGTGGTGGAAATGGTACAGCTACGGTTGCTCCAACTGGAGGAACTCCTTCTTACACTTACTCCTGGGCTCCATCAGGAGGTACAAATGCTACAGCGACAGGATTATCAGCCGGAACTTACACAGTGACTGTAACCGATGCTAATGCTTGTCAGACTCAAAGAACATTTAACCTGACACAGCCTGCTGCTGCTTTAAGTGCTGCAACTGGTGGTGGAAGTACAAACATTTCTTGTAACAGTGGTGCAAATGGTACAGCTACGGTTGCCCCAACAGGAGGAACTCCAAGCTATTCTTATTCCTGGGCTCCATCAGGAGGTACAAATGCTACAGCGACAGGATTGGGAGCGGGAACTTACACAGTGACTGTAACAGATGCTAACGCATGTCAGACTCAAAGAACATTTAATCTGACACAGCCTGCTGCTGCTTTAAGTGCTGCAACTGGTGGAGGAAGTACAAACATTTCTTGTAATGGTGGAAATAACGGTACAGCTACGGTTGCTCCAACTGGAGGAACTCCTTCTTACACTTACTCTTGGGCTCCATCAGGTGGAACTACAGCTACAGCTACAGGATTGGGTGCAGGAACTTACACCGTGACTGTAACGGATGCAAATGCTTGTCAAGCTCAAAGAACATTTAACCTGACACAGCCTACGGCTTTAAGTGCAGCAACGGGTGGTGGAAGTACAAATATTTCTTGTAATGGTGGTGCAAATGGTACAGCTACGGTTGCTCCAACAGGAGGAACTCCTTCTTACACTTACTCCTGGGCTCCTTCTGGTGGTACAAATGCTACAGCGACTGGATTGGCTGCAGGAACTTATACTGTGACTGTTACCGATGCTAACGCATGTCAGACAACCAGAACATTTAACCTGACACAGCCTGCTGCTGCTTTAAGTGCTGCAACTGGTGGTGGAAGTACAAACATTTCTTGTAATGGTGGTGCAAATGGTACTGCTACAGTTGCTCCAACAGGTGGAACTCCAAGCTATTCTTATTCTTGGGCTCCTTCTGGTGGTACAAATGCTACAGCGACAGGATTGGGTGCAGGAACTTATACTGTGACTGTTACCGATGCTAACGCATGTCAGACAACCAGAACATTTAACCTGACACAACCGGCAGCAGCTTTAAGTGCTGCAACTGGTGGTGGAAGTACAAACATTTCTTGTAACGGTGGTGCAAATGGTACTGCTACAGTTGCTCCAACAGGAGGAACTCCTTCTTACACTTACTCTTGGGCTCCATCAGGAGGTACAAATGCTACAGCTACTGGATTGGCTGCAGGAACTTATACTGTGACTGTAACGGATGCAAATTCTTGTCAAGCTCAAAGAACATTTAATCTGACACAGCCTGCTGCTGCTTTAAGTGCTGCAACTGGTGGTGGAAAAACGGATGTTTCTTGTAATGGTGGCTCAAATGGTACTGCTACAGTTGCTCCAACAGGTGGAACTCCAAGTTATTCTTATTCCTGGGCTCCATCAGGTGGTACAAATGCTTCAGCGACTGGATTGGCTGCGGGAACTTATACTGTGACTGTAACGGATGCAAATGCTTGTCAAACAACCAGAACATTTACTGTTAATCAGCCAACAGCATTGAGTGCTGCAACCGGTGGTGGAAGTACAAACATTTCTTGTAATGGTGGTGCAAATGGTACGGCTACGGTTGCTCCAACAGGTGGAACGCCTTCTTACACTTACTCCTGGGCTCCTTCCGGTGGTACAAATGCCACAGCATCCGGACTTGTTGCAGGAACATATACTGTGACTGTTACCGATGCGAATACATGTCAGACTCAAAGAACATTTAACTTAACTGAGCCTGCTGCTGCTTTAAGTGCTGCAACCGGTGGTGGAAGTACAAACATTTCTTGTAACGGTGGAGCAAACGGTACAGCTACAGTTGCTCCAACTGGTGGAACTCCAAGTTATTCTTACTCATGGGCTCCGTCAGGTGGTACAAATGCTACAGCGACTGGATTGGCTGCAGGAACTTATACCGTGACTGTAACGGATGCAAATTCTTGTCAAGCTCAAAGAACATTTAACCTGACAGAACCTGCTGCTGCTTTAAGCACTGCAACCGGAGGTGGAAAGACGGATGTTTCTTGTAATGGTGGTACAAATGGTACAGCAACCGTTGCTCCAACTGGTGGAACTCCTTCTTACACTTATTCATGGGCACCATCAGGGGGAACTGCAGCAACAGCTACAGGATTAACTGCCGGAACTTATACAGTGACTGTAACAGATGCGAATTCTTGTCAGGATCAAAGAACATTTACTATCGACCAACCAACAGCATTAAGTGCTGCAACTGGTGGTGGAAGCACAAATATTTCTTGTAACGGTGGAGCTAATGGTACAGCAACTGTTGCACCAACAGGTGGAACGCCTTCTTACACTTACTCCTGGGCTCCATCTGGAGGTACAAATGCTACAGCGGCTGGATTAACAGCTGGAACTTATACTGTAACTGTAACAGATGCAAATGCATGTCAAACAACCAGAACATTCAATTTGACTGAGCCGGCGGTTCTAGATGCTGCTACAGGTGGTGGGAAAACAGATGTTTCTTGTAACGGTGGTACAAACGGTTCTGCGACAGTTGCTCCAACTGGAGGAACTCCTTCTTACACTTACTCCTGGGCTCCATCAGGAGGTACAAATGCTACAGCATCAGGATTGGCTGCTGGAACGTATACCGTAACCGTAACAGATGCGAATGCATGTCAAACAACCAGAACATTTACTATTGACGAACCAACAGCTTTGGATGCTTCTTCAGGATCTACTGTAAACGTTTCTTGTCATAACGGATCGAATGGTTCAGCAACGGTTGCTCCTACAGGTGGAACTCCGGGTTACACTTACTCATGGGCTCCTACAGGCGGAACTGCTGCAACTGCAACAGGATTAGCTGCAGGAACTTACACTGTAACTGTTACAGATGCGAATGCTTGTCAGGATAATCAGACTTTCATCGTTTCTGAGCCAGATACTTTAGCTTTAACTATTTCTGCTCAAACGAACCTGACTTGTAATGGTGATAGTATTGGTTCTGCAACAATCAGTGTAACTGGTGGAACAGCTGCTTATGACTTCTCATGGTCTCCGTCAGGAGGAACTGCAGCTACAGCTACGGAACTAAGTGCAGGAACTTATACAGTGACTGTAACGGATGCAAATGGTTGTGATGAAACTCAAAGTGTGATCATTACAGAGCCAGCTGCAATTACTGAAAACGATTCTCATACTTCATGCGGAACCTATGTTTGGGGAAGTCAATCACATGCTGTATCCGGTGTTTATACACAGGTATTCAGCAGTATCAACGGATGTGACTCTACGGTTACACTTACTTTGACTGTTAACCAGCCAAGTGGAAGTTCTGTATCTGTGATTAGCTGTGCAAACAGTTATACATGGGCTCAAAACGGAATGACATATAACACTTCCGGTTCGTACGAAGATACCATTCCGAATGCTGTTGGATGTGATTCTATTATTACATTGAACCTGACATTAAGCGGTTCTGTTCAATCACAGTCCGTTACTGTTTGTGGTACTTACACATGGAGTCAAACAGGAATTACGTATACTGCATCGGGAACTTACTCAGATACATTGACCAACGTCAATGGTTGTGATTCTATTCTGGTATTGAACCTGGTTGTTAATGCAAATCCGGTTGCGACTATCACAGATAACGGAAACGGAACTTTGACAGCATCAAGCGGAAACAGCTATCAATGGATTAACTGTACGACAAATACAGCTATCTCCGGAGCTACAAGTCAAACGTTCGCTCCAACTGTCAATGGTAACTACGCTGTTCTTGTTACAAACGCAGCTGGTTGTGGAGACACTTCCGCATGTGTTTTAGTAGACGATTTAGGACTGGAAGATTTGGATTCCAAATCAGTTCTGGTATTCCCGAATCCGACAGAAAACAACGTCACAATTTCAATGACTTTTGCTGATGCATTATTAACAATTACAGATGCTCAAGGTAAAACACATTATGTGAATCAAGTTACTAACGGTCAGTTAATCGATCTATCATCTTACGAAGACGGAGTTTACTTCCTATCCATTGAGACGGAATCCGGAAAAGTATTGAAACGAATCGTTAAACAATAACCCTGATAACTACTAATGCTTAGAAGGAGGCTCTCAAAAGGAGCCTCTTTTTTTTGGCTTGATTTAATTCTGCGGATTTTACGAGAATGGTATTGGAAGAAAGGGAGACACGTTCTCTCCCCTTTTCCATGATGATTTAGGCAGCAATAAGTTTCAGTAATCTTAAATGCAGTTGAATCAATGTCAGATTTTGCAAAGCAGTCTTTGTCGTATTTGATTTCAGGTCAATGGAACCGATTTCAAACACCAAATCCTTTTGTTCCGGATATGCCGCTTTCAGTTTTCCGTTGATCTGCTCCTGAAGCCTGCAGATCTTATCCCATTTATTCTGAAGGGATATATCCAAAATACGGGACATTGCTTCTTCTTTAGGTAATTTTCCATAAGCTTCGTCTTCAGTCATGCTTTCAATCTCCTTCTTCGTTAATTGAGTAGAGTACTGAACGATTTCCAATTTCAACGTTCTGATCTCGTTATCCAGTTCCAGAGCCTGTTTTTGCAAACTTTGAACGTCGGTACGATTCACTGAAACAACGCGTGGCTGATCCATTTTTTCGACTTCTTCATTCAATAAGCGATATGCCTGTTGGGAAGATTCTTCCAGCTTTGTCGAATATCCCAAGTTGTACATTGCAAAGAGTAAGCCTCCGCATGCCATCATTAAGACAGAATTTACCGCCGCATTAAATTTCAATTCGGGCCTCCTGAATCTGGAGAAGAAATAAACGGGTACATAAATAAAAGTAAAGGTGACCAGACCTGACAACATTAAAAAATTTGCAGCAGGCCAATGCATCATCTTAAAAAGAAAACCTAATGAAGTAACGATTCCGACCAAAAAGCCAAAGCTTAAAACCAATTTATCCGTTTTGGTGGCCTCGTCTCTGAATTTCAAAGCAATCATCAGTGGCAGAAACAACAAACTGAAAATAACAATTCCCAATACAAAGCTAACTCCTGCTCCTGGCAGATGAAGGACTTTTAAAATAGAACCTAAAAATGTGAAGGTTGCAGCTAAAAGTCCGGAGATATTTACAATTTTTTTCATGGCGTAAAAATGTTTGAAGGTTAATAACAATTCTGTTTCCTCCTGAATTTCACGCAAGTTGTCGTTAAAAAATCGAGGCAAAAGCCCCTGAAAGAACTGGTCAAAGTTGTCCGTTTCAGACATTTCATTCTCAATGATACAGCACATGTGATCCAGCAGGTTCCATTGCAGATCTTCAATAGTAACCCCATGCGCTTCAATTTCTTGAAGAATAAAATCAACTTGCTCGTCCGAAATTTTAACCATTTCCAGTTCCGGGCTCTAAATCCAACAGAAACTTCATGGTATTCATGAAATCCATCAACTCATTGACCTTTTCTCTGGCTGTCGACTGCCCTTTCTCGGTAAGAGAATAATACTTTCGTACCCGTTTCCCGATAAACACTTCTTCCGTTTGCAATTCACCCTGTGACTCGAGTGCATGCAAAGTCGGATAAAGCGCTCCTTCAGTAATCTGGATCTTGTTACCGGTAAGATCTTTCACGCGCTGAGTGATTTCGTAACCGTACATTCTGCTATTGTCCTTAAGCAAATTGAGTACGATTGTTTTGAGTGTACCTTTTAAAAGTTCTGATGAATACATAGGACAAATATACATAAGATATTTAGGTATACAAATTTTACCTAAGAAAATTAGGTATTAATTATCAAATAAATTAAAAACAAGCTGATTTCCTGTTATTTAACATCAACTTTTTAATTATCTTAAATAGAAAACCAACATAAATGGGGGCTAAAAAGAAGTATTTATTTGCTGAACAACAGTATCGGAATGCCGAACTTGGTCTGATTCTATCGGCACCTGCACGCATTGAGATTTTGCGTTATCTGGACAATCATTTAATCATGAACATACCTTTGCTGGAGGAATATATTCCGTTGCACAGGAAAACCATTAACCATCATGTGAGCCTGATTGAGCGGAGCGGTTTGATTACCGGATACTACATTGGTAATATGTACTTCTGGTCGAAAAATAAAAAAATGTCCGATGATTGGGACAAAATCAGCTGGGTTTTATAACCTTGTGGATAAGTGTACGCTTATCCACAACTTACCCAGGTAAGTAGTAATCCTAACTGATTCAAATCACTGAAACAACATCTCCAAAAGAGTTATTGATTACATTTTTTTAGTACTTCGGTACATTCATCCGACCATCATTTCAAAAATACCTGAAAAAGCTTTCAATTTGCAGCAAAAAGATGAAACAATCAGTTATTTACATCTCCAAACTCACTTTACTGCTATTTATCCTGATTCTATCCACATTCCATACTAACGCTCAGGAAACCAAACCCTCTGAAACAAAAACGGAAACAACTTCCAGTGTCAAATTCCGCCCTTTCGACGGAATCTTCATCCTGGGATATGTCGACAATGGCGTCTTTTTAAACTTCACCGGCCCCAACATCAGTTACACTTACAAAAGTTCAAAAATAATTCTGGGAATGCTTCCGTCTTTGCGCTACAAAGAAGACCGCGGAGCATATAAAAACTCACCGATTACTCCGAATTTAGGTATTGGTTTGACCTATTGCTATAAAAAATTCGCCATTCAGGTTCCACTTTATTACAATACAAAAACAGCAACATCCAACGGAAAATGGAACATCGGAATCGGGATTGGAATGCGTTTGAAATAAATTCAAAAAGGTAATCTTCAGTTGTCTGGGAAAAAGATTAAATAATAACTTTGTTTGAGTCCTGAAAACGGGATTAAAAACAGAAATGGAACAAAAACTCCTCAATTACTTTGCAAAAATCCTTCCCCTTTCACAGGAGGAAATTGATGGAATTGTGGCAACCCTTACCATAAAAAAGTTCCCGAAAGGAGCTATTCTTCTTCGGGAAGGGGAAATTTCCATGGAGGCATATTTCGTTTTGGAAGGCTGTGTCAGACAGTATTTTATGATTGAAGGAGAAGAAAAAACGAATAACTTCTTTTCCGAAGAACAATGGGTTATTTCTGTCAACAGTATGGCGAATAACCAACCTTCGAAGCACTTTCTGGAATGTTGTGAAGACTGCACATTGGTTGTCGGGAATCGCGAGAAAGAAGAAGCCTTATACAAGCAATTCCCGAAGCTCGAAACGATCTCGAGAAGAGTGATGGAAAAAGTCTTTGCCGAACAGCAGGAATTGTCCGGATCATACTTCACAGACTCGCCGGAAGAACGTTACCTGAATTTGATTCAAACCCGGCCAGGATTGTTACAGCGGATTCCCCAATACATGATTGCAAGCTACATTGGAGTAAAACCTGAATCACTGAGCCGGATTCGAAAAAGATTAACGCAAAAATGATTCGTTTCTGGGTTCTCCGACAACCTGAACGGCCACGTTTCCTTTTTTATGTCCCAAATCAACGTATCGATGCGCCTCTACTAATTCTTCCAAAGAAAAAGCGCGGTCGATAACAGGTACAAATTTCCCTTCATCGATCAATTCCTTCATCCATTTCATTTCAGCACCCGATTCTTTCGCAACACCTGTCAGGATCTTCTGACCGAATAAACCGGTAATTCCGGCACGAAGCATCTTTGAAAAATCAGCTGCTCCCAAAACCACAGTTCCTCCTTTTTTGACATGTTTTCTGCTTTCCCGGAAAGACAATTTATTGACCGTTTCATAAACGACATCGTATTTTTCCTGATTCAGCGACAATCCTTCCTGCTGATAATTCAACACCTTATCCGCTCCTATTTTTCGCATCAACTCCATATTCGAGCCACTGCAAACAGCCGTTACCTCTGCTCCATAATATTTCGCCAATTGAACTGCTGCCGATCCGATCGCTCCTGAAGCTCCATAAATCAATATTTTCTGACCGGGTTGAATTTCCGCTTTTCGCATAAAATGAAGCGCTGTCATTGCACCAAAAGGAATCACTGCAGCTTCTGTATGATTCAAAGAATCCGGTCTGCGCGCTATTGTTCCTGTTTCTTTAACTGTTAAATACTCAGCATAAGCTCCGAAAGTCATCCCGGTAGTTCCGAAAATAGTATCTCCGATTTTGTAAGTCTGTACATTTCTTCCCACTGCAACTACTTCCCCTGAAAAAACACCTCCCAAAATCGGGTTTTTCGGTCTTTTGAAACCAAAAAAGAGACGAACTGCCCAGGGATCTGCTTTCCGGATTCGAACATCTCCCGAATTCACTGCCGTTGCATAGACCCGAATCAACAGCTCATCCGCCTTGGGTTTTGGAATTTCAATCTCAATCAATTTCAACACTTCCGGAGCTCCATATCGGGTACATTCTACTGCTTTCATAATTCATTTAATTCTATCCCACAAAACTAGTTTCATGCCAGACGATTTTCATTGACTTCGGTTAAGAAATGAGGAAATGATTAATTTTAAATCATGGCTAAAAAAGCAATTGTCATCGGAGCGGGAATTGCAGGAATTGCAAGCGCAATCCGTTTAACAAAAAAAGGATACACCGTTTCCCTTATTGAGGCAAATGACTATCCGGGTGGCAAACTCACTTCCATTCAATTGGGAAAATACCGTTTTGACGCAGGTCCGTCTTTATTTACTCTGCCTTATTTAGTCGACGAACTGTTCGAATTATCAGGAAAAAATCCGAGAGATTATTTCAATTACCGGCAGCTCGAAATGCTCTGTCATTATTTCTACGAAGACGGAACAACGCTTCATGCTTACGCAGATCGGGAAAAACTCTTTCAGGAAGTAGAAACAAAGCTCAATATCGCTTCCAAACCACTCAAGGATTATCTCGAACACAGTGAATTTCTGTTCGAGCGGACAAGGCATTCTTTTTTAGAAAAATCGCTCCACAAATTCAGATCTTACCTTTCTTCTGATATACTGAAAACGGTCTCTTCTATCCGGAAACTGAATCTTTTTGAAAGTATGCATGAAGTCAATCATGTTCGCTTGAATCACCCGAAACTCATTCAGCTTTTTGATCGTTTTGCAACTTACAACGGTTCGAATCCCTACAAAGCTCCCGGAGTTCTCAACAGCATTCCTCATTTGGAATTCGGGATCGGATCTTTCTTTCCGGAAGAAGGCATGCATCAAATTTTGGACGCGTGTATGAAACTGGCTGAGGAATCGGGCGTTGAATTCAGATTCGGAGAACGGGTTACAGCAATTGAAACGGAAAAGAAAAAAGTACGCGGCGTTACAACCCAAAACGGATTTGTTCCGGCAGAAATTGTCATCAGCAATTGCGATGTGAAACATACTTACAGGCAGTTGATCCCGTTTCAGAAAGCTCCCGAAAAAACGATGAATCAGGAACCAAGCAGCTCTGCACTGATCTTTTACTGGGGAATCAAAAAGACATTTCCGGAACTGGATGTACATAACATTCTGTTCAGCGAAAATTATCAGGAGGAATTCAAATGCATTTTTGAAGAATTCACCATTAGTGACGATCCGACGGTTTACATTCACATTTCCTCCAAACTAGTTCCAGACGACGCACCCGACGGCTGTGAAAATTGGTTTGTAATGGTGAATGTACCCAGCAATCAAGGACAGGATTGGGAAAAATTGCGTTTAAAAACCCGCGAAAACTGTATCCGGAAAATCAACCGGATTCTGAAAACAGACCTCGAATCTCTAATTGAAATGGAAGATTTCCTCGACCCAATCCGTATCGAAGAAAGAACAAACAGCTTTGCAGGAGCACTTTACGGAGCAAGTTCAAATGATCGAATGGCGGCTTTTTTCAGACATCCCAACTTCTCTAAAATCAAAGGATTGTATTTTGCAGGAGGAAGTGTTCATCCCGGAGGTGGAATTCCCTTGTGTTTACTCTCCGCCAAGATCGCAACCGACCTGATTGACTAATATTCCTGATCCAGCAAATCTAAAAACTCAACATTCGCAATTCGCATATAAAATCCTTACTTTGCAGAACGAATAATCCAATTCCTTTAATTCAAATTTCCGTGAAAACCATTTTATTAATTGAAGACGATGCCATTTTAAGCCGCAACATCAGTGACGCGTTATTGGAAGAAAAGATGCAGGTTGAATTTGCGTACGATGGGGTTATTGCGGAGAAATTGCTACGAAAACGGAAATTCGACTGTGTGATTCTCGACATCAATCTTCCGGGGAAAAACGGATATGAAGTATGTACGACTTTCAGAACGTTCAACAAACATACTCCGGTCATTATGCTCACGGCTTTCGATGAATTGGAAGACAAAGTTCAGGGCTACGATTCGGGTGCCGATGATTATCTGACGAAGCCTTTCTACATGCGTGAATTACTTTTACGGATTCAATCGCTTTTAAAACGAAGTGAATCGATCGGAAAAGACCCTGCGGAAAACAATTCATTGGTCGCAGACGATATCGTAATCAATCGCGCAAGCAAAAAAGTCAGCCGACAGGGAAAAGAGATCATTCTCACTCCCCGCGAATTTCAAATCCTTCTGAAACTGGTAGAATGTAAAGGCGAACTGGTTTCGAAGCAAGATCTGGTGAAAGAAATCTGGGGAAACATTGTGGATGCCAATACCAACACCATTGAAGTATACATTAATTTTCTGAGAGGAAAAGTCGATAAACCTTTCGGCAAGCAAAGCATCAAAACAAAAATCGGTTACGGATACTATTTTGATTCCGAATGAGCATTCGCAAGAAAATATTACTTTACTTTTCTCTGATTATCCCTGCGATAACGGCTCTTGCTTTTGTTGCGGTCTACCTCCTGTTTTCAGAACAGCGGGAAGAAAGTTTTCAGATGAGGCAAAAAGATAAGATCTCGACTACGCTTGAATTTTTGTCGGATATCAAAGAAACGGATGAAGACATCATTCATGCAATGGATCAGATCAACATCAATAAGCTTTACAACGAAAAACTGCTTCTCTTCAATCAGGACAAAAAGTTGATCTATTCCAATATCGTTGATATCCCGGTTCCGGTTTCCAAGGACATTCTCATTCACCTGAATCCGAAAACAAAATGGATCGAAACCAAAGACGGATTGTATGATGTAGTTGGAACGTACATTAAACGAAAAGGGAAAATCTATTACGGAATCAGTAAGGCATACGACGATTTCGGTTATTCCAAACTGCGCTTTTTGCGCTACGTGCTCTTGTTAACCTTTATCGGAATTACTATTGTGATCGTTTTGGTTTGTTTTTATATTTCCCGCAAAATCACCAACCCGCTGGAAGAAATCACAGCCAAAATCAGTGAATATGACTTCGACGCCAAGCTGGAACCTATTCCATTCATTAACACACATGACGAAATTGCGGTTCTGGCAAACGTTTTCAATGAATTGATGCTGAAAATGAACGACGCGTTTGCCTTTCAAAAACACGCCATTCATCACATTTCCCACGAACTCAAAACACCGATTGCCATTCTGGTTTCCAATTTCGAACGTATCGAAAAAGAAACAGATCCCCAGGAAATCAAAAGACTCATTCAGAATCAGAAGGAAGACACGCGCAGTTTGAGTGAGATCATCAACTCCTTATTGGAAATTGCAAAAATTGAAACCTCCACGGAATCGATTACCGAAAAATTCCGGATAGATGAACTCATTTTCGATATTTCGGACAATCTGAAGAATGTATATCCGAATTTTGTCTTTTCTGTCGATTACGAAGAGCCGGTCAATCAAAATCAGTTGGAAATCATCGGAAACGCCCGTTTGATCAAGGCTGCCTTATCCAACCTGATGGAAAACTGCATTCATTACAGCTCTGACGAACACGCAGTTATCCGGATTTCGAGTCAGGAAAAACTGGAAATCTCTTTCGAAAACAAAGGCAAAATCTTAACGAAACAAGAAGTCAATTACCTTTTCAAACATTTCTTCCGCGGAAAGAACAGCACCGGAAAAAAAGGTTTCGGTTTGGGGCTCGTTTTTGTAAACAAAATCATCTCTATGCATGGAGGATCAATTGTTTACGAGCCTGTTTCAAAGCGAATTAACCGCTTCAAAATCACCTTGCATTAAGCTAAATTTTACTCGTTTTAAGCTGTTTTTAAGGTACTAAAAAGTTAATTTGTACTTTAAATCCAAGCACATGCAAAAAGTAGGATCATCACTATTCCTGATACTTATAGTCTCAGCCAGACTGTTTGCACAAGACACTTTACATATCAGTTTACGCAGAGCTGACAGTATTTTTCTGGCAAAGAATTATTACCTCCTGGCAGCTTCTATGAACATTGAGGCTCAAAGAGCACAAATTCTTCAGGCAAAGGTCTACCCCAATCCGATTTTCACGGCTGATATCAATGCGTATGATCCCGGAAACAATCAGGCTTTTCATGTCGGGAAAAGCGGACAAAAGGTTTTTCAACTCGAACAATTGATTGTTCTGGGAGGAAAACGACGGGCTGAAATTGAAATCGCCAAAACCAGCACCGGAATTGCCGAACTGGAATTTCAGCAGCTTGTGAGGGAATTAAAATTCCGTTTGCACAGTGATCTGTACACCATCGGTCAGCAGGATTTCCTTTTGAAAAAGTACGCCAAGCAATTGAATTTGCTTGATACGCTGCTGAAATCCTACGAGATTCAGGCAAACAAAGGAAATATTCCTCTAAAGGAAGTTGTTCGTTTAAAAGGAGCCTACATTCAATTGAACAACGACCGGGCGCAGCTGTTTCAGGAATACATTCAGACTCAAACCGATTTGCAGATTCTGCTTCAAACGAACTCCATCATTTTACCGGATTCCACGGATGCAAATCTGAATCACTACCTCACTCCTTCTTCCGTCAGCGATCTTCAAAATGCTGCATTGGAAAATTTGCCGGAGTTGCAGGTTATCAAACAAAATAAAGTATTGGCCGAACAATATCTGAGTTATCAGAAACGAATGGCGGTGCCAGATATCAACCTGTTTGCTTCATACGATCAGCGTGGAGGTGCTTTTAACAATCAGATCAATGCCGGAATTGCAATTCCTCTTCCGCTCTGGAACCGCAACCGGGGAAATATCAAAACTTCTCAATATCGTTTGCAGGAAGTAGAATACACGCTTCAGGCAAAGGAGAATGAGATCGTCAGTAAAATCAATAACAGCTATGCCTATTATGTTCAAACAGTTGCCGAATACCAGAAATCACGGGAATTGTACAACGACGATTTTGAAAAAACAGTAGATGGAATGAGTTTGAATTTTCAGAAAAGAAACGTCTCCATCATCGAATTCATAGATTTTTTTGAATCATACAACGATGTTTTGGCAGAACTCATGCGCATCAAAACCCAATTGGTAATCTCCGCAGAACAAATCAATCTATTAACCGGAAAAGATATTTATTAAGATGAAAACAATGCGATATAAAACGGGTATTCAGGCCGGAATGGCACTTTGTTTATTGATCCTGAGCGCCTGTGGCGGCAAAGAACAGGAAGACAGTATCGAAACATTCACCATGAGTGATTCCATGCTCAAGAAATGTGAATTCTATACAACGGGCAATCAGGATGTGAAAAACAACATCCGTCTGTTCGGGAAAATCGAAGCGGATAACAACAAGATGGCTCAGATCTACCCGATTCTGAGCGGAGTTGTGACTTCCATCCACGTTGGTTTGGGAGATTACGTGAAACAGGGACAAATTTTGGCCAGTATTCAAAGTGTTGAGATTGCAGGCTTCCAAAAAGAACGTCTGGATGCAATAAACGGTGTTACAACGGCGGAAAAGAATCTTCAGGTTGCCAAAGATTTGTTTACAGGGAAATTAAACTCTGAAAAGGATGTTACGATAGCTGCCAAGGAACTCGAAATGGCAAAAGCAGAATTGAAACGGATCAATGAGATCTATTCGATCTACAATCTGAAATCGGGGTCGATTTACAACATCGTTGCTCCTATGAGCGGCTTTGTGATTACCAAAACACTGTTCCAAAATGAACAGCTTCGTTCCACGGATTCAGAAGCGTTGTTTACCATCGCTGAAACGAAAGAAATCTGGGCTGTTGCCAATGTAAACGAGATCGACATCAGCAAGATCAGGGAAGGATACGATGTAACCGTTCAGACGCTGGCTTTTCCCGACAGACCGTATTATGCAAAGATTCAGAAGATTTATAACGTGATCGATGCTCAGACCAAATCCATGAAAATCCGGATTTCACTACCGAACGAAGACTTCAACCTGAAGCCGGAAATGAATTGTACGGTCGACGTTCATTACTCCGAAAATCAGCAAATGATTACCGTTCCCTCCTCTTCCATCATTTTCGACAAGAGCAAATATTGGATTATGGTCTTCAAAAACCGTCACGATATTGAAACGCGGGAAGTCGAAGTGTATCGGCAACTTGGTGAAATCTCCTACATCAAACACGGATTGAAAGCAGGTGAAAAGATCATTTCAAAAAATGGTTTATTGATCTACGATGCACTAAATGATTAAAACAGGGAAGTATGAACAATTTCATTAAAAGTATTCTTTCATTTTCCCTGAAAAACAAGTTTTTCACGTTTTTTTGGGTAGGATTACTGATCATCGCAGGTGTGATCAGCTATATCAGGATTCCTATTGAAGCATTTCCGGATGTAACAAATACGCAAATTATCATCGTCTCTGAATGGAACGGAAGAAGTGCGGAAGAAGTGGAACGTTTTGTGACCACTCCGATAGAAATCGCTATGAACAGCGTTCAGAAGAAAACCAACGTGCGCAGCGTAACGATGTTCGGACTTTCTGTAATCAAAGTCATTTTTGAGGACGATGTGGACGATTTCTTTGCCCGGCAGCAAGTCAATAACCTTCTGAAAAACGTCCAGCTCCCGGACGGAGTCGATGCAGATGTTCAACCTCCCTACGGTCCCACAGGAGAAATATTCCGCTATATTCTCACCAGTAAAGATCGGGATTCGCGGGATTTGTTGACGATCCAAAACTGGACAATCGACCGGGAACTGCGCAGCGTAGCCGGAGTTGCTGATGTGGTAGCATTCGGAGGACAGGAAAAAATCTACGAAATTTCCGTCGATCCGGTGAAATTGCAGCAATACGACTTAACTCCTCTGGAATTATATGACGCCGTCCATCGTTCGAATTTGAATGTAGGTGGTGATGTAATCGAGAAAAACGGTCAGGCTTACGTCGTCAGAGGAATCGGGCTTCTGGACAACAAAACCGACATTGAAAACACGATCGTTGACATTTTCAACGGCAATCCGCTGTTGGTTAAAAACGTTGCAACCGTTCAGGAAGCCAGCGCGCCAAGAGTTGGCCAGGTTGGTCTGGGGAAAAACGACGATGTGGTAGAAGGAATCGTGGTGATGCGAAAAGGGGAAAATCCGAGCGAAGTTCTGGCGCGCGTGAAAGAGAAGATTGAAGAACTGAACACGTCTACCCTTCCTTCCGACGTGAAAATGGAAACATTCTACGACCGCGATAACCTGATGACCTATTGTACGGAAACGGTGATGCACAACTTACTGGAAGGAATCGTTCTGGTTACCGTTGTCGTATTTATTTTCATGGCAGATTGGAGAACAACGGTTGTTGTGGCAGTCGTCATTCCGCTCTCTTTGTTATTCGCTTTTTTCATGCTTTACCTGAAAGGAATGAGCGCAAACCTCATCTCTTTAGGTGCAATCGACTTCGGGATCATCATTGATGGAGCCGTCGTCATGGTCGAGGGGATTTTCGTCGCTCTTGACCACAAAGCCAAGCAGGTTGGAATGGGAAGATTCAATAAACTGGCCAAAATGGGATTGATCCGTACAACAGGAATTCAGATGGGAAAAGCCATCTTCTTTTCCAAGTTGATTATCATTTCGGCTTTGCTTCCCATTTTCTCTTTTGAAAAAGTGGAAGGAAAAATGTTCTCGCCGCTTGCGTGGACACTCGGTTTTGCCTTACTTGGTGCATTGATCTTTACCTTGACCCTCGTTCCGGTATTGAGCTCGCTCCTGCTCAATAAGAATGTGAAGGAAAAAGAAAATTTCTTCACGCGCTTTGTCAACAAAACCATCGACAAAGGATTCACATGGACTTTCAAACGCAAAAAGCTCACCTTGCTTATCGCAGCAGCCTGTTTCGGATTAACAGTTGTTTCAACCAGATGGCTGGGAACAGAATTCCTGCCGCCGCTGAACGAAGGAGCATTATGGGTTACTGCAGAATTACCGATGAGTACCTCATTGACTGAAAGTGTGAAAATCACCAACGAACTTCGCGAGAAACTGAAACACTTTCCCGAAGTAAAATCGGTTCTTTCTCAAACCGGAAGAAGTAATGACGGAACGGATCCGAACGGTTTCTACTTCGTGCAATTCCAGGTTGACTTATACCCGAAATCGGAATGGAAACGGAAAATCACCATGGATGGAATCGTGGATGAAATGGATAAGAGCCTGAGCGTTTATCAGGGAATTACATTCAACTATTCCCAGCCGATCATTGACAACGTAGCTGAAGCTGCTGCAGGTATCAAAGCCTCCAATGCAATTAAGATTTACGGCGACGATCTGGACAAACTGGACGAATATGCCAATCAGGTCATCGCTCAAATCAAGGATGTTCCCGGAATCAAGGATGTCGGAATTCTTCGAAATGTGGGACAACCGGAGATGAGTGTTGTTTTGGATGAAGAAAAAATGGCGATCTACGGAGTTACAAAATCCGAAGCTCAGGCTGTGATTGAAATGGCAATCGGTGGAAAAACCGCAACGCAGAAATACGAAGGAGAAAAGAAATTCGATATCCGGATCCGTTATGATAAAGACTTCCGTAAAAACGAAGAAGATATCCTGATGCTGATGATTCCGACCATTACCGGAAACCGGATTCCTTTGAAAGAAGTTGCAACAGTGAAGCAGATCACCGGACCGGCTTTCATATACCGCGACAATACAAAACGGTTTATCGGAGTAAAATTCTCTGTCCGCGAACGGGATTTGGGAAGCACCATTGCCGAAGCACAGCACAATGTAAATGCACACATCAAACTTCCTTCGGGATATAAATTAGGTTGGACAGGAGAATTTGAAAATCAGGTACGTGCCAGTAAGCGTTTATCACAGGTAGTTCCTATTAGTTTGGTTATGATTTTCATTCTCCTGTTTATTATGTTCAACAATGCAAAAGACGCAGCGTATGTTTTGATCAATGTTCCTTTTGCCTTAATCGGTGGAATTCTGGCTTTGCATGTTACGGGAATGAACTTCGGGATTTCAGCCGGAGTAGGATTCATCGCACTCTTTGGTATTTGTGTCCAGAACGGTGTGATTCTGATCTCCGAATTCCATAAACAGGCAAAATCGCTGGATGATTTGGGTCAGGCAATCGTAAATGCGGTAAAAGTGAGAACAAGACCGGTAATTATGACCGCAATGATGGCCGCAATCGGTTTACTTCCTGCCGCTCTGAGTAGTGGAATCGGTTCTGAAAGCCAGAAACCGCTTGCAATTGTGATTATCGGAGGATTGGTGACAGCTACAATCTTCACACTTTTGGTGTTCCCGATCATTTATCACAAGGCATTGCATATCAGAGAACGCAAAAAACTCGTTCCTAAAACAACAAAACCGGAATAAGTATAAGCTCAATAAACAATACGAAAGATTTCTAATAGTTAAGTGTGGTAGCTTAAATTAACAAAAAAGGTCGGGGTGAAAAATTATTCACCCCGACTTTCTTTTTTGATTTTATCTGAAGAGATTCACATGACCAATAACCTCGATCCGTTTATCTCTGTTTCGTTGCTTAATCACAATTTTATAGGCGTATTGTCCTTCCTTACACAGCGCGCCCATATAGGTTCCGTCCCAGCCTACCGACAAATCGTGCGATTCGAAAAGCACTTCTCCCCAACGATTAAAGATCAGCATGGTATAAGATTGTTTGTCGAAACTATTATTGAAAACCGGCAGGAAAATGTTGTTATACTCATCACCGTCAGGTGTGAATGTATTCGGAACGTAATAAATCAATTCGTCCAATACTTCTACCGTTGCCCATGCGGAATCAATACAAGGTCCGGAGGAAGCATAAAGCATCACGCGATAAGAACCAGGAGTTTCCGGATACGTGTGAGACGGACTGAAGGCCGATGAATTTGTACCGTCTCCAAAATCCCAGGAATAGTTTGTGGCAGATGAAGATGTATTCGTAAATACGAAGTAAGGATCAACGATGCTTGTTTGAGTCGGATTAGCACTAAAACTCGCATCCGGCTGAGGAAAAATTGAAATCATCCCCGCATTCGTTGCCGAATTGGTACAACCGTTCGCATCCGTAATAGTCAGTCCCACATCAAAAACTCCGGCTGCATTATACAATTGAGTCACCGTTCCGCATCCGTTCTGTGTTCCGAATCCTTGGAAATTCCAAACACAATTAACTGAGTTCGCATTGTTGTTCGTGAAAATGATCGTTTGCGGATCACATCCTGAAGTAATGTTACTGGTAAATGAAACTGCCGGAAGTGCAAACACCGTTACGGAAACAACATCCGAATTGGTACAACCCGCAGCATTTGTAACCGTGAGCGTATAAGTTGTTGTGCCCGGAACGGAAGTACTAAACGTCGGATTGGCAATCGTTGCATCGCTTAAACCGGTCGACGGAGACCAGGAATACGAATTTCCGGAAACCGGGGGCTGCCCGATTTGATTTCCCCCTGAAATTCCCTGACAAATCGAAACATCCGATCCGGCATTTGCTGTGGGAGGAGGCGTAATTGTAATTACAAAAGTGATGTTTGCTCCTACGCAACTGTTCAATGCCGGTGTCAATGTAATCGTCGCAGTATTCGGAGTTGTTCCCGGGTTCAAACCAGTGAATGAAGGAATATTTCCTGTACCATTTGCTGCCAATCCGATCGAAGGATTACTGTTTGACCAGGTAAATGTTGCCCCGGCCGGTGTTGATACAAATGCAGGAATCACCACATTGTCTCCCGTACATTCATTGATGGGAAGAACAACAGTTGCAACCGGAGGAGGCGAAACAGTAATTGTTGCCGATCCTGAAATTGTTGAGCTGCATCCTCCCGGCGGGTTTATCTGAACGCTCGCCAATGAATAAGTCGTTGTGCTGACCGGTGAAACTGAAATAGTCGCATTTCCCGCTGCATCCAAAACCACAGTCTGGTTTGTCCCACCAACCTGATAAGTTACTGTAGCATTCGGAGTTCCGGTGAAGGTTAATGTTGCATTTGTTCCCGAACAAATTGTTGCACTCCCTGAAATGGAAGCCGTTGGATTTGCAACTACCGTAATGACCTGAGTTTGTGTACAAGACCCGGAATTCATAAATGTAATCGTTGTTGTTCCGGTTGCTACAGCTGTTACTACCCCACTTGCAGAAACTGTTGCCACGGAAGTGTTTGAAGAGGTCCAGGGAGTTGTCGTATGCGCTGTTCCGGAACCCGTCAAAGCGGTTGTAGCTCCTACACATAAAGTTGCTGTCGGAGCTGCAATAGTCGGTGTAGGATGGACAACTAAGGTAGTTGTTGAACTGCAGGGAACTCCCGCAACTGTAGCCGTAACGGTATAAGTGTAAGATCCCGGAGTTGCCGGAACAGGCACAGCCGTCGGATTTTGAACGCCCGAAGTAAATCCGTTCGGGCCAACCCAGTTAAAAGTTCCACCTGCAACATTCGTTGCTGTGAGGTTAAAGGTCGGGGTTCCTTGACAAACGTCTCCGCTGTTCGCAGCTGTTACAGTGCATCCACCGCATGAGTTTACGATAATTGTTGCTGTTGCAGAAGTAGATGACGGACACATCGGGTTTCCTCCTGATGAATTGACCGTATACGTGTAAGTTCCGGGTGTTGAAGGAGGTGTAGCCGTAACAGTAGCGCCACTTGTTCCGCTTAAATTCGGTGAAGCATTCCAGGTGTATGTTCCATTTCCTCCGGTGGCTGTCAGTGTAACAGATTGCCCCGAGCAAATCGTTGATGTTACTGGTGTTACGTCTACCGGAATAGCTACTCCTGAATTTGCAGCAAAAGTATAATCACACACATCTCCGGCAAAACCATCGATCATGATGTAATAGGTATTTCCCGGAGTTAACCCACTGGCAGAAACGTTTTGAGAAGCCGCAGACGGAGCCAACTGACTGCAATAATAGGAATTCACATTACCGGAACAGTTATTCGCCGAGAAAATCATGATCTGAATTCCGTCTCCATTAGCCGAATTGTAAACCCAGACATCAAACGAAATCGATGAAGAGGAAGCCACGAAACTCAAAAAGGAATTGTTTTCGATCGAACCACAGAATTCGCCGGTCAACCCGCAATCAGATAATCCTAAAAATCCGCAGGAAGAACTCCAGGTATTCACTGTATAAGAAGCCGATGTGTTTCCGCAATAACCGTTCAACTCGCAAATAGGTGTTGCCTGGGCACACGTATTTCCTGCTGCTGGGTTAGAACCACATGGAGGCTGTGTAAATCCGGATAAACTTATCAGAACAAACACAAGAAGGTAGATCAGCTTTTTCATTGGGCAAGCTTTAATCGTTCTTCTACATAAAGCAAAATTTGCCTGTTCTGATTTGACGGTTGCGTCCTATTCTTGTAGATATAGGATTCCCGCATTTTTTTCAATTCAAAAACAGAAAGCAAATCAATTCGCTGATAAAGTCTTTGCAATGAATCGGAAGATATTGTATCGGAAGGTACAAACCGATACACAGGTGTGTGTGGCGCATATCGGGTATGCGCATAAGCAGTAGTTGCACCAAAAGCCGAAGCTAATGCTGCTAGTAGTAGTAATCTCATAGTGTAATGAATTGTTTTACAAATTCTATTAGTACTGACGAAAGTAAGATAAAGGGGTTGCTATATTCAAAGAAAATAATAGATTTAACCTAATTTCAACAGAGTGTTTAATAAAAAACATTTTGAATTCTTATTTTAACTATGGAAAATGCTGAAAACCGGAAAGCAGTCGAATTATTCAACAAACTTGCTGATTCCTATCAGCAGCGTTTCTTTTCAGTGGATGCTTATCAAGTCGATTTAGACAAGTTTCTGCAGCAAGTGAAACAAAATTCAAGTATTCTGGACATTGCATGCGGTCCGGGAAACATCAGTAATCACCTGCTCAAAAAACGCCCCGATCTGAATTTACTTGGCATCGATCTGGCTCCGAACATGATCAGTCTTGCTCAAATCAACAATCCCGATGCGCGTTTCCAGATTCATGATGCACTAAAACTGGATGCATTAAATCAATCGTTCGATGCGCTCATCGTTGGTTTTCTCTTTCCGTATCTTTCAAAAGAACAAGTACTCGTTTTTCTCAAAAGTGCCCATGCAATCCTGAATCCGGGCGGCATTCTTTACATCAGCACGATGGAAGACCAGTATGAAAACTCACGATTCAGGCCTTCAAGTACCGGAGAACTGGTTATGATGCATTATTATGAAAGTTCTTTTTTGAGTCAGGCGCTCGAATCTTTGGGATTCGAAATTCTGTCGGTTCGAACACAGGAATATGTTATTTCGGAGAATGAATCGGATACTGATCTGATTATCATTTCAAAGAAGATGAATAAATAATGTATTTATCCGTTTCATAACCGTTAAAAACCTTTAGAGGCTTGGTATCATTGAGTTTCAGGAAACATCCTGAATTCTCTGACGAATTCTTCCCTATTAAAAAGACAAATAGACATCTATCTATTTACCCAGTGACAGTAAGGGATACAGCTAAAAAACTCACAAACGGACTGATGCTTCCCGCACTCGTTCATATTTATCCGTTGCGTAACCGTTAAAAACCTTTAGAGCTACGGTATCATTGAGTTTCAGAATACACCCGCAAATAAAAAAGCCGGCAGTCAAGTACCGGCTTGATAAAATCAGGTTAACGAAAAGTTCTTGTCTCTTCAATGATTCATCGTTGTAGCAGCAGGGGATGAATTTTTGGATAAGTCTATTTCATTACGGATAATATCCTCCAGGGTTTCTCTTTTGCGGATCAATAACGGTTTGCCGTCGCGAATATAAATTTCCGCAGGTCTTAGACGGGAATTATACTGATTACTCATGCTGAAACCATAAGCTCCTGCATTGTAAATTGCCAGTGTGTCGCCTACTTTTGCCTCCGAGATCGGGCGGTCATACGCAAACGTATCGGTCTCGCAAATGTATCCCACCACAGAATACAATTTCTGTTGTCCCTCCGGATTGGATATATTTTCAATCCGGTGATAAGCATTATAGAACATCGGGCGGATCAGGTGATTTTGACCGCTGTTTACTCCCAGAAAAACGGTCGAAGTTGTTTGCTTCACTACATTGACCGATACCAGCAATACGCCGCTTTCACTTACCAGAAATTTCCCCGGTTCAAACCACAATTCCAGTTCTCTTCCATATTCCTTACAGAAATTTTGAAAGGACTTTCCTATTTTTTTACCGATCTCTTCAATTGGTGTAACGAAATCACCTTCCTTGTATGCCACTTTGAATCCGGAGCCGAAATCCATGAATTGCAATTCGGGAAAATAGCTTGCTGCCTGATAGAGCAATTCTGCTCCCTGCAAAAACACATCTGCATCTACAATATCACTTCCGGTATGCATATGCAAACCTACGATATGCAATTTGTAGTGTTCCACAATGCGCTGAATGTGTCTCAATTGGTGGATCGAAATTCCGAATTTCGAATCGATGTGACCCACTGAAATATTTGCATTCCCACCCGCCAGAATATGCGGATTGATGCGAATGCAAACAGAAACTTCCGAACCGTAAACAGATCCGAAATGTTCCAGAACACTCAGATTGTCGATATTAATCATCACGCCGAGAGAAACTGCTTCTTCGATTTCTGAAAAAGCAACTCCGTTCGGAGTATACATGATCTCGTCCGGGTTAAATCCGGCTTTCAATCCAAGTAAGACTTCTTCGATAGAAACAGCATCCAAACCAGCTCCCTGATCTTTTAAGGTCTTCAGAACATTTACATTACTCAATGCCTTCATGGCATAATGCAACTTTACTTCCTGTGAACCAAAAGCATTTTTCAGGCGGGTATACTGGGCAATAATTTTTGCCTCATCGTATACATAAACCGGAGTACCAAATTCATTGGCTACTGATTCTAACAATGTTGAATTCATTTTATTTCTATTTTTCAGAGCGCAAAATTAGAAAATAAATATTTATTTAACAATGTTTTTATTTTAAAACAAAATGTTATAAATAAAACTTTTCAGATTTTGAACGAAAGTCTAATTTAGCTGTAGTACACGTAAACCCAATTCTATGAAAAAACAAGTTGTAAATCTATTTTTCCTCCTTCTTCCAATAGCCGGTTTTACTCAGAATATCCATGAACAAGTTCTCAAAACGGATATCAAACGGGTAAAGCTTTTTCTAACCGCCGGAGAAATGACACACGAAACTCCCGTAAAACTTTCGAAAGGAAGAAACAAAGTCATTTTTTCAGGAATTTCTGCTTTTGCTGATCCGAGGACCATTCAATTTACAGGTTCAGGAAACTTCCGTTTGGTTTCTGTTTCTACAGAAATGGATTTTTTAGCTGCCGAGCAATGGAATCCAAGAATAAAAGTACTGAATGATTCATTGGAACAGCTTAAAGACAAGCATCAGATGAATGTTGATCTGATGAGTGCTTATCAGGCTGAAATCGGGATTATGAATACAAACAAGGATTTGAAAGGAACAACTTCTCTTACGATCGATCAGATCAAAGCAGCCGGAGAATACTACCGCACGCGTACTTTTGAGATCAACAAAACAGTTACTAAAATCCGTAAAGAACAGGAACTGCTTACCATTAAAATCAATGATGCCCGTTTCAAACTGACGGAGCTGAATTATGTTGAAAACCAACGAAGCAATCAGGTTATCGTGCTGATTGATTCGGATGCCCCTGTCGAAATTGCAGGTGCTTTAAAGTATTTGGTTTCGGATTGCGGCTGGGCGGCAACTTATGACCTGTCTGCAACGGATCTGAATCAACCGATTAATCTGAAGTACAAGGCGCAGGTTTACAACAACACCGGAAACGAATGGAAGAATGTCAATCTGACTTTAAGTACTTCTGATCCGATGCTGAGTGCTGCATCTCCGGTTTTGAATCCGTTTTACTTACGATACGGAGAGCAGGCTGAGCAAACCAAAGGCGGATACTTTCAGCCGATTCAAAAAAATGCAGAATACCGGAATGAGGTCATGAATGAAATCAACATGGCAAACCAACGGGCATACGACAATTATGTGTTGGATCAAAAAGAAGCTCCCGGAGTAGATCTTTCCGGGAAATTTTCGAATGAAGGCAAGAAAGTAAGTACTGTTGCCATGAAACAAATCGAAATTTCGGATCTGAATGCGGAGTTCATTATTCCTCATGCTTTTTCCTGCCCTACAGATGCAAAACCATATACTGTTGAGATCAAAGAAATCAATATGCCTGCAACTTTCACGCATGTTTCCGTTCCGAAACTGGATCAGGGTTCATTCTTGCTTGCAAACATCGTAGGCTGGCAGGATCTGGATTTGATTCCGGGACCAACGAATGTTTATTTCGCAGGAAATTATGTCGGTGTGAGCGAAATCAATACCAATAATGTAGAAGATACACTGCATTTATCTTTCGGCCGCGACTCAAAAATTCAGGTACTTCGCAAGTTGAAATCAGAAATGAGTACCAAGAAAATTTCAGGAAGCACCAAAAGAGACACTTATTTCTACGAGATTCAGGTTCGAAACAACCGCACCGTTCCAGTAAAAATCGACGTGTTTGACCAGATTCCTTTGTCGCGAAACAGTGAAATTACAGTAAGCGTAGAAACAATCGGAACAGGTAAAAAGAATGACATCACCGGAGAAGTTACTTACCAGGTTGTGATCCAGCCGGGAGAAACCATCAAATTGGATTTGGGGTATTCGGTGAAGTATCCGAAGGATGCCAAAGTCGTTACCAGAACATTTAAAACGATCAGTAGTCCAAGTTTTTAACCGGACTTTCCCTGATAGAAAGTAAAAGCATCCGTTTCAACGGGTGCTTTTTTTTGCCAATTACTCATTCAAAGTTTCCAAATGCTAAATTTTTAGTAAATTTTTTGTTAATAAATTTGGAAATGGCTATAACGTTTTAGCATATTTGTCCAAACTTAAACTATGAAGAACTCTCTCTTGCTACTGATTTTCAGTAAACTGCTTACTATCTCAGGATTTGCTTGTACGGGCGGAACAGCATCCGGAGCATTGACACCTACAGCCGCATATCAGACTATCGCAACTCAAAACGGAAGATACTATACGATTAACGTAACTCAGTGTAATCAATATGAATTTACGTTTTGTGCTGGAGGAGCTTCTTCCGGAATAGATACGCAGCTTACTTTACTTGATGCAGCAGGAACTACCGAAATCGTTTATGCAGATGATATTTGTTCAACAAATGCGTCCATTATCTGGACAGCCAGCTTTACGGGAACCGTTCGTATCTTGATTTCAAAATACAATTGCGTCCATGATTTGACATCCAATGTTACATTGGCTTACAAGATGGTTGCGAACGTCGGGAGTTATTGTTTGAACGGAAATGCAAGTTACCAGACAATTGGTGGTCAAAGTTGTATTGAGTTAACTCCTGAAACAAATAATCAAACAGGTTGTGCGTGGAATAATACTGTGATTGATTTCAACCAAAGTTTCAATCTTTCATTGAATTATTATTTCGGAAACAACATCAACGGTGCTGACGGAACGACTTTTACTTTCCAACCGAATCCAGCTGCATGCGGAACTGCAGGTGGTCAATTGGGAGCAGGCGGAATTCCAAATTCCCTGATTATTGAGTTTGATACTTATGATAATGATAATCCTGCTCATGTTTTTGATCTCATGGCAGATCACATTTCAGTGGAAACGGATGGGAACTTATTAGGCCCTTCAGCTCCGTATTGCGGTCCTACTCCTGCTTTTGCATCTTCTGCCAATCTGGACGATGGAGTTGTTCATACTATTAAAATCTCATGGAATCCCGGTACTCTTAGTCTTCAGATTTTTGTTGACGGAAACCTGCGTCTGACATGTAACGGAAATTTTGTTACCAGCGTTTTTGGTGGAGACAATACCGTTTACTGGGGAGCAACTGCTGCAACCGGAGGATTGAACAATCAACAATATTTCTGCCCTTCAACCGTGGTTTTACCTGTTGAACTAAGTACCTTCAAATCAAGTTGTGACGGAAACAGTAATCATCTTTTCTGGAGATCTGAAACAGAAACGCGCCTGGATCACTACGAATTGGAATATACTTTTGACGGGCAGCTTTTCTTCCCGCTGCAAAATGTTTCTGCAAGCGGTAATTCTGAAACTCCGATCGAATACAACTTCACAGATCCAACTTCTTATGACAAACAAGTTTATTACAGAATCACTTCTGTAGATCAGGATGGAAAAGAGGATTACAGCGAATTGATTTCTGCTTTCCGCTGCTCGGTTGATTCTAAGAATCTGGTAACTGATCTGCATTCGGAAAACGGAAATGTAACAATTCATTTCTCAGACAATTCTGTGATGTACCAGTTGTTTGATCTGAACGGGAAACCGGTTACAGAAATCTTAAACAACAGTGAATTACCGGAAAACCAACTGATTACAGAGTTTTCTCAAGGGATTTATCTTTTGAAAGCATGGAATAAACAGGAAACAATTGTTGAAACACATCGTCTGTTAGTTCAGCCTTAGTATTTCTCATTCACCTGTTATTTCTAAGCATTCATAGTACTTTATTTAACGCTTGCCGAATAATTCAAACGAACTAGTAAATTAATTTGGAAGTGGTTATGCCCTTGAATATATTTGTTTAGAAGAAATTCTAACACATCTATTACCGATACGAAGTCGTGGAGTTTGTCTACGGCTTTTTGCTTTAATAAGGTTTGAGTTCAATTGAAAACGATTACAGCTTTGAACTCCCGAATGAAGCTCTTCTCCATTTTTAATCTCAAACAGTATTCTTAAATCCGGGTAATTATTAAATAGCAAATGCCCGATTACGAATGAGTTAATTTTTCGTAATCGGGCATTCGTAATTCGTCTCCCGATAAGTCATCGGGACGTAGTTTCTTAATGCGATTTTCGCTCAATAAACGAGCATTCCATCATCAGATGCTTTCTGTTCTCTGTAGACTCTCTTAAACGGTCCATCAGGCGCTCTACGGTTTCTTTTCCAATCTCACCTACCGGCTGACTTAAAGCCGTTACAGGCGGTGCAAAATACGAGAATGCTTCTGAGTCATCAAACGAAATAATGCGAACCTTATTTGGAATGTCTACTTTCAGGATATTCAATGCATTGATTGCGTGAAGTGCTACTTTATTATTCAGAGCCACAAACGAATCAACACCTCCGTCGATCATTTCTTTCATTCTTGCAACGCTTTCATCCACGTTTTCTGTCAGACTTGCCAACTCAAAAGGAATTCCCTGTTTTTCACAGGCAGATTTTGATCCGTCAATACGCAATTGAATCGTCATGACATCGGAACGTTTCGGATGCAATACGCCAACTTTTGCCGGTTTCTTTGAAAAACGTTTGATCAGCATGGAAGATTCCATGTAATTATCCACTCCAACGAAATCGGCGAATTCATCCCCTATCCGATCTACCCAGACAACCGGAATCGGAGTTTCATCCAAAACAGGTTTCAGAGCCGGAATTCCGTTACAAGGAGCAATAATCAATGCGTCAACAGAACGAAGAATCAAATCCCGGATCAGTTTCAATTCCATGGTCACGTCATCATTCGTTGAAACGATGAACAAACTATATCCTTTTTCATAAAGCGATTCCTGGATTGCCTTACTCAATTCAGAGTAAAACGGGTTCGAAATATCAGCCAAAACCAAACCAATCGTTTGTGTTTTACCTTCTCTCAATCCTTTGGCAAAATAGTTCGGAACATAATTCAATTCCTTTGCTTTTTCAAGAATCAGTCGTTGAGTCGTTTCACTGATATTGAATTGTTTTCCTTTTCCGTTCAATACAAATGATACGGTAGATTTTGAAACATTTAAACTTTCGGCAATATCCGCAAGTGATGTTCTTTTTGATTTCATTCTTAAATCGTTAGTTTCTCTGGTCCTTACCCCACGACATTTTGTTGCGAATAGTATCCAAGAAATTAGTGTCCTCTAATTTAATCACATTAATCATATATTCTGCCTTTCTGATCAAAACTTCTTCATTCTGTCGAATACTTTTGGCATTCCCGTCGAGGGAGATTAAGTAATTGCGTTCTCTTCCTTCAACACTTAACTTAATCGGCATATTATCAGGCACAACCACTGGTCGGACATTCAAATTATGAGGTGCAATCGGAGTAATAATATGCACCTGGCAACCCGGAGTTACGATCGGTCCGCCACAACTCAGATTGTAAGCTGTGGATCCTGTCGGAGTCGATACGATCAAACCGTCTGCCCAATATGCATTCAGGTATTTATCATCTAAAAACGTATTCACAGTAATCATGGAAGAAGTGTCTTTTTTCAACAAAGTCACCTCATTCATCGCCACATTATCTGCACCAAACAGGTTTCGCTCCGTTTCCACCCGAAGCAAAGAACGTTTCTGGTATTCAAATCTTTTCTGGCGAACCAATTCCAAAGCCTCTTCGAACAAATCATCGCTGATATTCGCTAAAAAGCCCAATCTTCCGGTATTGATTCCTAAAATCGGAACATCTGAATTCCGGATATATGAAACGGTTTTCAAAAAGGTTCCGTCGCCGCCGATACTGAATGCCATATCAATGCCGCGATGAAAATCTTCGTGTTTGGTGAAAACATCCGCATTGCTGCAAATGAATCCTTTTTTAACCAGTTGATTCTTTAATTCCTGCTCTAAGACCAACTTCCATCCGAATCGTTCGATGGTCGCTGCAAATCGTTTGAATAGTGGGATATTTGCCTTTGTGATTTTCTTTGAATAGACCGCAACTCGCATATCAGATATTTAGGTAATTCATCAGCGCATCGTACCTGAATTGCATATCATCCTGATCTGATGAACGTTGGAAACTGGCTTTAACAACCATATCGTAACGCTCGAAAGAACGAATAATCCGGGACAAATCAACTTCAGAAATCTTCAGCGTCACTTCCAGCTTTGTGGTATCCGATGAAGACATGATGAATGACGAAAGAATTCTCGCATTATCGCTTTCCACAATTTGTGCAATCTGCGCCAAAGAGTAATCTACCCGGTTCATTTCAAGAACAACAATTCCGCCTACTTCTTTGATACTTGCAGTATTTGCAACCAGAGTCATCAATTGATGTACACTTGTGCAACCCAGATATTGTTCATTGCTGTCCAAAACCGGTAAAACAGAAATCCGGTGTTCCGCCATTTTTGCCAATACCTCGTAGATATGCATATTTTCCAAAACATAAGGTCTCGGAAGATGATCGAAAAGCGCATCTAAAGTCAATTCCAGGTCTTTTTTATCCAAAATATCGCTTTCGGAAATCAGGCCTACGAAATTGCCGTTTTTTAGAACCGGAAGATGGGAAACTTTGAATTCTTCCATCCAAATTAATGCCTTCTCCCCTGAATCTGTATGCATTAAAGGGGGAATCTCGTCTGTAATTACTTCTCTTGCTGTCATGATATGTGCCAAAGTAGTAAAAACCTAGATAACTACCGAAAACTTTGTGAAAATTTAATCCACGGAAATGACCAATCTGGTTCCTCCGTTCAGTTCCAGATTCCACGCTTTTTCAATCTCCGACAGAGGCAGTACCTGTGTCTCCAAATGTAAAATTCCCGTTGCCGCCAATTCGAATATTTCGGGAAGGGTTTCTGAGAAAAAAGACTGTATATCTGCTTTGGAAAGACTTCCCAATCCGGAGCCCAACAGCTCAATTGCAGAACTTCTCAAGGTTCCTGAATCCAGAGCGATCGTTTCTCCTGCCATACTTCCCACCGTAACGATCTTCACTTGTGGCGTAAACTTTTTGATTCCTCCGCCTTTCAAGGCAGTAATGATCGATTCAATTGGTTTTCCCCACAAATAATCGATCACGCAATCAATGGGTGTTTCCTGATGCAATGCTTGAAGTTTCGAAACAATTTGTTCATCGGAATCCAACAAAGAAATAACCTCATCTGCACCCATTTTTTTCAACTGATTCAAAGTTGCTTCATTCCGTCCGGTTGCAATAATCCGCGAAGCTCCGTCGTGTTTTGCCAGTTGTACGGCTAGTTGCCCGGTTACGCCTGTTGCTCCGTTGATCAATACCACTGCTCCTTTTTGCATTTTTGCCCGGAAACGCAAAGCCATTGCCGCTCCGATAACTGCGTTAGGCAAAGCTGCTGCCTGAATGATATCCAATCCTTCGGGTAAAACCACATACTGACCTTTTGTAATCAATGCCTGCTCTGCCAACATTCCCGAAAGTCCTTGTGCATAAACCAATGTTCCGTCTTCCAAAGTTCCTACTCCGTCAATTCCAACAACTGCAGGAAGTTCGGTGTAACTTGCATAATGTTTTCCACTTGCGCGCATTTTGTCCAGGTTTTTCACGGACGCGGCTTTCACATTCAGAATCAACTGTTCGTCAGTTGCAGGAACGGGATTCGGATAATCTGAATAAACGGGAGTATTTCCCAATTCATAAATCAATGCTGCTTTCATACTTTTTTTCAGCAAAGATCAGAGGTTGCAAAGACTTCTCTCTTAACAATTGTAAAGTTCTAAGCGGTCAACTCACTTTTCACTTTTTGCAACTCTATTCCGGATGCGGCTCAAAGAAACCGGAGTAATCCCGATATAAGTTGCCAGATCCTGTTGAGGAACACGTTTCAAAAGTTCCGGATTGGTTCTCAATAAATGAATGTAGCGCTCTTCCGGTTTATCACGCAAAAACGAAAGTACGTGTTTGGAATAATACAAAAAGCGGTCGAGAATATACTCCTGAAACCATTCTCTGAAATCAGAATCATTCTTCATCAACTCGTCAAAAGTCATTTTATCCAAGACGTACAGTTTACATTCTTCCAGAGTTTCCAAACAAAAACTGCTTGGTTGAAGGCTCAAAAAACTTTCCAGAGAAGCTACCAGTTTGCCTTCAAAGAAAAACTGACTGGTGATTTCACTTCCGTCTTTATTCAGCCAAATCCGCAAAGCACCTTTTTCAATGATGTACATCTTTCGGGCAATCGAACCTTCCAGTACCAATTGTGTTCTCGCCGGAACGGTAATTGATTCCAAACCAAACAAAGCCGCCCATTTAATCGCATCCATTTCCATGTCACTTAGTTCATTTTCACATTGTCCTAAAGTTTAGATGATTGGGAGTTTTCTGATAACAAATCAACCTGTTCAAAAGTTTAAAGATTCAATTTAAACAACCAAAAAATTCCATCATCTTTTTAGAACGCTTTTCAATTTTCTATTCGATCTGCATATTTTTTACGCAAATGCTTCGTTCTCAGATCTTCTTCTTTCCAGCGAATGTGCTGACCGAATGTTCCTCGTAAACGCTGCCATTTGGACTGTCGGTCTACAATGGAAACAAAATTTGCCCGTTTGGCAGAACCCGGATCAATTTGAGGTTCCGACAAATCCTGTTTCAAAAGACTGTCTTTTATGATCGGAAGCAAGTCGATCGGAAACTCGAATTTCTTGATAAATTTCCGCATTCCGTTCAGCTGAAACGGATCTGTAGCAAGTGCGATCTTTTTAAATCCTTCCTTTTTTGCAACGCGGTAAGAATAATAGACATTCTCAGTACTGTGTTCTGCTCTCGGATCGGTAAAAATGTGCTCTTTGGGAATTCCCAATGCTTCACCGTACAAAGCCATGATTTTCGCTTCTTCGTATTCCGTGTAAACCGCAGAACCCGAATAAATAATATTCTTCGCAATTCCCTTCTTGTAGAGATAATTGGACCATTGAACACGCATCTGCATAGCTTCACTCCAATGCTTCCCGTCAAAAGGAACACCCGGAACAATAATCGCATCATAAGGTGCTTTTTTCAACGACTCGCGATTCGTTTTTTGGGGAGAAGGAGCAAAAATAAAACACCCGTTCAACAAAGTGCTCATCATAAAAAACAGGCAGAAATGAATCATTTTCATAACTCAATGATACGATTTTATGTCTTAAAAACTTCCTGCAAACCGCTAAAAACTTGAAATCACACTTTCAAAAACTTTAACATCCTTCAAAAACAAATCCTCTGTATCTTCGTGGCTCAAACGAAAAGAAGGAGATTTTTATGACCAAGTTAAGTGTGAACATTAATAAAATTGCTACAATTCGAAATGCACGTGGAGGAAACACTCCGAATGTTGTTCAGGTAGCTATTGACTGTGAGCGTTTTGGCGCTGCAGGAATTACTGTTCATCCCAGACCGGATGAGCGACACATTACCGGAAAGGACGTGGTTGATTTGTCTAAAGTGGTAACAACGGAATTCAACATTGAAGGTTATCCCGATGAACGTTTTATGCAAATGATCGAAGCTATTCGCCCCGCACAGGCTACGCTTGTTCCCGATCCGCCGCATGTTCTGACGAGCAACGCAGGTTGGGATACGAAAGAACACCTGGAAGTTTTGCAGGATATTATCCGAAGAATCAAATTGCTGGGAGTGCGAACTTCTATTTTCGTAGATACTGATTTGCAAAATATCGAATACGCTATCAAAACCGGAGCCGACCGCGTGGAATTATACACAGGTCCTTATGCAGAAGGTTTTTCCGAAAACAAAGAACAAGCAATTGAACCCTTTGTAATTGCTGCCAACAGAGCTTTGGAACTTGGTTTGGAATTGAATGCCGGACACGATTTAAATCAGGAAAACCTGCGTTATTTCAAGCAGAACATCCCGAAATTGGCGGAAGTTTCTATTGGACATGCCTTGATTTCAGATGCACTTTATCTGGGATTGGAAAATACGGTTCAAAGGTACAATTACTTGTTGCGGGACTAAAAAATCTATTGAAGAAGAATCGGTACAAAAGTTAGTATCATACATATTCTTCCCACAAATGCACCAATTTTAAAGGTGCTTAGTAGTGGGGATTAATTACTTAGCTGTTTCAGGGATGGAAGTTAGTGTATTGGTAAGATAGACATATATCTATTTGCCCAGTGGCATCAAAGGATTTCGCTTAGATCCGATCTTCCAGAATTTTCTGAATATAATTATTGATCTGCTTCTTCTGTTTTCTCGTTCCTTCGTCATTCATTTGGTTATGCGTAATATTTTTGAGCTGAATCACACGAATTCCGAAGCTATCACATAATGCTACCGGAGGAAGAACTCCATCATCTGCGGTTTTATCCATGGAACGCAAGCTTGCAAACTGCGGATTGGAACACACAGGAAGCGGCATTCTCAGGTTATCCAACGTAATGACTTTCCGTATCAAAGCCGGATGATCCTTAGCTGTCAGCACACTCATATCTCCGCCATTGGAATGCCCGATCAGATCAACAGACAAAATTCGGAGCTGCGGATTTAGTTGTTTGAAGTGATTCAGTACAAATAAAATATTCGCCTCTCCCCTCGTCCAGAAAGGCATACGAACCACCTGCATCAAACCCGATTGCGGAAGCAGGGAATCTCCTTCCAGTTCGTGCTGAATGCTCAAAGTCCAGAATCCTTCACGAGCCAACCGTTTCGTCAGGTAAGAATAATTCAGGTAATTCCGAGGATAATTTGCTCCGTAACCATGACTGAAAATCACCAAACGAATCGAATCCGCGTCTTTCGATTTCAGTTTCGGACGAAACAAGGCATAAGGAATTCGGCGTCCGCGAATGCTGTCGAAGACTTCCAGTTTTTCCACCTCGATCTCCTTACGTTTTGCAACGGAATCCTTTTTGACAGGTTCTTCAATCGCATCTTCCGTATTAGAAGCCAACGAAGCCATTCCCGCCAATGCAAGCAGTAAAATCCCTCCCAAAAAGGCAAAAAACCGTTTTTTCTCCCTATCCATTTTTTACTTTATCAAGATTGAAAAGTTTGTTCCGTCAATAGTCACCGTTCGAACCTTGTCTTCCGAATCGGTCACTTTGTAAATGAGCTTTTTCCCGTTCGTTCCAGCCACTTCCGTACTTTCTGACCAAAAATTCCCCAAACAGCTTTCAACCTGTTCTTCGCGGTAATCCAAAAGCGCTCCTTTGTGATCGAAATGCAATAGTACGAATCCGATTTCCATTCCGGCACCGCACATTCCATTCGGGTTGGCTGTAGAACTGATCTCATATTTCAACAAAACTTTCGATCCGTTGGCGTCATATTTCGATGCAAAAATGGAATAACCGTAACTCATAGGACCGAATTGACTCAAATCAATGCGCTTTTGTAAGTTCTTTTCTATCGGAATCACTAAAAACTCCTGCTTTTTATCCAGATCAATGCTGCTGACATTGAAACTCACATTCAGTTGTTTCTGGCTGTTTTCCCAGGTTCCTTTGTACGTATAATCACTGTAATCAAAATCGAATTTCTCCGTAAATCCGGAGCGATTCATCAAATCATCCGTCGCATCCCAGGGATTCGGAACGGAAGAGAGCATTTGTTTCACGCTGTCGGTACGCGCAGGATCTGCAAAAGAATAAAGCACCAAACGACCAGAATACACTCCGACCAGGGGAATTTTCTTTTTGACATTATTGTAGTAATACCAGCCCGATACCGAATAGCTCAACCAATTCTCAGGAGAATACTCCTCGAATTTCAAGTACATCGTGATCGGATATTTATTATCTATCGAACCTGTAATAATCTGATCCGTAATGGAAAATTCCTCTATAATAAGCGGCCCTTTTTGTGCTTTCAATTCAAAAACAGAAAACAAGAGCAACAGAATAACCAGCTGTTTCATCTTACTTTTTGGCTTTGAGTTGCTATAATCTTCTGTTGATCCATTCCTTTTTCATCTTTGTAATGAATGGAAATACTGGTTTTCTTCACCACTAAATCTTTTCCCGTACTTGTAATCATCTGACTTGCTTCAAACTGGAATCTTTCCGGCAGCAATTTAAAATCCGCTTCACTCACAAAATCAAAAGCCGAAGGTAAATCCCAGGAGTACTTTTTCACAAGCAATCCTTTCGAATTCACAAAAAACAAGGTTTCTGTTTTTCCGCTTTGAATATCAATAATTTCACTTTCCCAAACCGTTCCCAGAGCTTCTCCGTTTTCCTGGCAACTTGCACCCGGCAAATGAAAAATCTCCTGCAGTGTTTCCGGATCGATCACATAAAGCCCCTGATAAAGCGGCCAGTATTCTTCAGTGGAAACACCGTTTGCTTGTCCGCCATGAATCAGAAAGTAAACTTTTTTGTGCCGGGATGCAAAAACTCCGTCGATTCCGGAAGCAAGCGTAAAACTTCCCTGGAAATTCACAAACGGATTGAAATTGATCAGTTTCCATTTGTTATTTTGCTTTTCAAACAAGGCTGCACTGAGCAATCCTCTTGCAAAACGGCCGGTTCCGTCATTGTGATCGGACGTAGAAAAGCTCACAATTGCTCTCGAAATTCCGTTTTCAGTAGTGAATTCATACACACCACCTGCAACTGTATAATTCCGATCGTAAGGAAGTGTTTCTTCCTCCGGCTCATCACCGAACACTTTGAAAACCCGTTTTTCACAGCTTGGACAAGTCCAGAAAGCAGCACTTCTCCATTCCACCATTTCCGGATCATCCTCATCCATCGGAGCCGGGAAAAGTTGAAAAAGAACTTTATCAGGATCCAGAGCACCTGAACCGAAATCCAGTTGTTTCATTTTTTCCAAATCAAAGGAAATTGCTTTCGGTTTTTTCAATTCTGATTCCTGAGCATGACCTCCAAACGAAAAAACGAGCAGCAAAAGGATGGGCAAAACAGCGAATAACTTCTTCATTTAAAATTGACTTACAGTCGAAGTTACACAAAAACCGTAAATGTTTGTCCTGAAAATGAATCGCAAAAAAAATCCGGCAGTGATAGTTCTGCCGGATTTCTTTGTTTCAGTTAATATTAGATCACTCCGTGTACGGTAGCTTCGTCATCCCCTTCCAGGTTTATTTTCTTTTTGGTGAATTTCGCTTGTAATCTGTCAACGATATAATACATCATTGGTACTACAATAATAGTCAAGAACATTGAACTTGTCAAGCCCCCGATCAAAATCCATGCAAGTCCGTTTTTCCATTCAGCTCCTGAACCTGTTGCAGTTGCAATCGGAATCATACCGATTACCATCGCAATGGTTGTCATCAGGATCGGACGCATCCGCTCGCGAACAGCTTCCAACAGGGCATTATAGGTCGAACGACCTTCCGTTTTCAAGTGATTCGTGAAATCCACAATCAGGATGGCGTTCTTGGCCACCAATCCGAGAAGCATCAACATTCCCAGCATGGTAAAGATTCCCATGTTCGAAGAAGTCAGATTCAGTGCTAAAACAGCTCCGATCAATGATACAAGGATTGAGAACAATACTACGAACGGATAAACAAAGTTATCGTAAAGCGCAACCATGATCAGGTAAACCAGAATCAATCCGATTCCCATTGCCATTCCAAGTGCTCCCATCGATTCTTTCTGGCGTTTTACTTCACCTCCCCACAACATACGCACGTTTTTATCCAACGGTTGTTTTTCCAGGTATTTGGTGATGGAATCCGCAACAGTTCCGGCAGCTGTTCCCAATACGTATGATCTCAAAGTGGTATTTGAAATACGATTTTTACGTTCCAGCTGACCGTAACCGTTTTCAATGGAAACATCTGCAAACTCGCTCAAACGAACTTGTTTTCCATCGTTTGTCACAAAGGCCATCTCTTTGATGTTATCCACATTGCTTCTGTCATACTTATCCAACATAATGCGGATGTCGTATTCATCACCTTTCACGTCAAAGCGCGCGTCATCGTTACCTGTTAAACTATTTTGAAGCTGCATTCCCACACTGGCAATCGGCAAGCCCAATTGTCCCATCTTTTCACGGTTCAAATCAATCCTTACTTCCGGAGAAATCTCATCGGTTGAAATTGTCGGATCTTTTGCTCCCGGAATCGACAGCATGTGAGTTTTCATGCGACGTGCTTCCTTCATCAATAAATCCGGATCGTCTGAAGAAAGGAAAATCTCAATCGGAGCTTCTTCCGAATCCACCATTCCCATGTTCAGGGCTTTCACTTCAATTCCCGGATATTTATCCTGAATTTTCTTTCTGATCTCACTCATGTAATTCAAAGTCGGATATTTCTTCTGCATATCTTTCTTCATCTTCACCGTGATCTCAGATCTGTTTTCCTGCCCGAAAGCCGCAGCTCCCATCCCGGAAGATGGCCCGCCGACATTTGAAAACACAATATCAATCACATCTTTCTGTGCCAGAATCATCTGCTCGATTTCCAGCGTCGTGGTATTATTTTCCTCGAACGTCGTACTCTTATCGTATTTCAATTTGATCATGAATTTTCCCTGATCTCCTTGTGCAACGAACTCCTGCCCCACGATTCCAAGTCCCATGGAAGCCAAACTTGCAAAGAATAGAACCAAGATTCCGATTCCCATAATGATTTTATGTCTCAAAGACCACCCAACCAGTTTCACATAACCGTTGGTAAAGGAATTGATCATATTTTCGAACCAGATCAGGAAGAGCTGGAACGGGTTTTTCGGATTTAGTTTTGTTTCTTTTGCCAAACGCGATGCCAACCATGGAGTCAGAGTAAAACACACCAACAAAGACATCAATGTCGAAACCACAACTACCACAGAGAACTGACGTAAGATATCCGAAATGGTTCCTTCGATGAAGACCACCGGTGAGAACACCACGACGTCTACCAAAGTAATCGCCAAGGCCGTAAATCCAATTTCAGTACGTCCGTCCAACGCAGCTTTTCTGCGGCCTTTCCCCATTTGCAAGTGGCGGTAGATATTCTCCAGTACCACAATGGAGTCATCGACGAGAATACCAATTACGAGTGACATTGCCAGAAGCGTCATCAGGTTCAGCGTATATCCGAGCATGTACATTGCAATGAATGTCGAGATCAATGAAGCCGGAATGGCAATCAATACGATCATCGCATTTCTCAAACTGTGAAGGAATAACAACATCACTGCTGCCACCAGGATTACTGCCAGTTCCAAATCGTGCAATACCGCATCAACCGATTCAATAGTAGGAATCGAAGTATCTGTCGCAACCGTAAATTTGATTCCTTCTTTCTTGTATTTCTCTTCAATTTCCTTAAACTTCAGTTTCGTCAAATTCGCCATATCCACAGCGTTTGCGTCACTTTGTTTCTTGATTCGAAGACCAATTCCGTTCACACCGTTGAAACGGCTCACCGTTACCACGTCTTCCGAGCCGTCGGATACATCTGCTACATCTCCCAAACGAACGGATGAAGTTCCGTCTGTAAAAATGATCAGGTTTTTCAAATCATCTACCGTCTGGAACTTTCCTGCCAGACGAACGGTCATTTGTTCCGTTTCGTTTTTCAACTTTCCTGTAGGGAATTCCACGTTTGCAGAAGCAACAATCTGATTGACCTGTGTCAGAGACAAGCCGTACATTTTCAATTTGTCTTTGTCTACATCCACACGGAATGCGCGCTTTTCACCACCGATTACCTGTACTTCCGCTACACCTTTCGTCTGCTTGATCTGAGGCAAAAGTTCTCTGTCCATCAACTCCATGAAGTCGCGGTCGTCCATGTTTTTCGCGATCGCACTTACCTGAAGTACCGGAGAAGCGTTCGGGTCAATCTTAGCCAGGGTCGGAGTTTTCGCTCCTTCCGGAAGATCATTGAGAATATTATTTACTTTCCGCTGGGCATCTTCCAATGCCATGTCAATATCTGCCGATGCTTTGAATTCAAGCAATACAATAGAGGCGTTGTCCATCGAGAAAGTGGTTACTTCCGAAATGTTTTCCAAGCCGCTCAAGGCATCTTCAAGGGGTTTTGCTACCTGTGTCTCCACCGTAGCAGGAGAAGCTCCCGGATACATTGTCGTAACCGTCAGAATTGGCGGCGAGAAATCCGGTAAGAGCTCATAGCTCAATTGATTATAACTTAATAGACCTCCTCCGATCAGAATTGTGAAGATCACAATAATGAAGGAGGGTCTTTTTATGGATAGTTCCGTTAATGTCATGACCTTTTCAATTATTGGGTTTTAACATTTGAATTGTTTTGAAGGTTCACTTGTCCTTTCACAACGATTTTATCGTCTTTTTTAATACCGTCTACTACTTCAATATAGTCTCCGTCTGATGTTCCTGCAGTAAAGTTTGTCAGGATCGCTTTGTTGTTGCGAACAACGTATACCTGTGGATTTTTCGATGAACCCACCAAAGCCAGACGAGGTACGGATAACGCTTTTTTACTGGCTGCGTTTCCGATTCGAACCGAACCGTACATTCCCGCCATCAATTCGCGTTTCGGGTTTGGAACCACTACTTGAACCTTGAAATTGTGCGCTCTGTCGGCAACCACACTGATATTGGTGATTTTTCCTTTAAACTCGCGATCTCCGTAAATATCAACACGAACGGATACCTGTTCTCCCTGACGGAATTTCAATACATCGCGTTCAGGAACGTTTACAGTCAGTTTCAAGCTTGAAATGTCCGTAATCTCAAACAACTGAGTTCCGTTTCCTACGAAAGATCCCAAATCGATCATTTTCTTCGTGATCACACCCGCATATGGAGCTGTAATGGAAGTACTTTTAATCTGTTTCTGGATTTGCTTTTTCTGAATTTCTCCGGAACGAACACCCAACTTTGTTTTTTCAACCTGCACACCGGATACTGCATTCTCTTTTGCCAGGTTGGAATAACGATTGTCATCGTTTTTGTTTCCTTCCAAACCAACTTCTGCATTATCCAATTGCAATTGAAGCATTTCGTCGTCTACTTTTGCAAGCAATTGTCCTTGTCTCACCTGGTCGCCTTCTTCAAATTTGATGCTGACGATCTTTCCGTTTGCATCCGAACCTACCACATTTTGTCTTGAAGGATCGAAAGTTCCCAAATAAGAAAACGAGCTTTCAAACTGGTGTATTTCAGGAGAAGCGATTTTAACCAAAACAGCAGCTTCCGGGTCATTAATAAATATTTTAGCTTGTACTTCCTTCTGATTCGACTTTAATTTTACAACTACAAGTGCGATAAGAACCACAGCAACTATAACGATTGTGATAACTCTTTTCATCTTTTTTTTCGGTTAATCTGTTTTTATTTAATTCCTCCTATGTTTTTTAAATATTCCAACTCTGCCTGACGCAATTTTACGTAAGCAAGAACTACGTTGGTTTGTGCCTGCTGCAGGCTGTTGCTTGAATTCACCAGATCATTTGAATCAACGGTTCCTTCATTGTATTGCAATTCGGTTTGTCTGTAAACGCTTTCAGCCAATTTCAACTGCTCTTGTGCGATTCCCAAAGAGTTGATCTGAATTTCGATCTGCTTTTTCGCATTTTCAGTCTGCATATGCAATTGTTGTTTCAACAAGGCTTCCTGATTTTCCAGTTTCATGTGATTGATCTTGGTCACTTTTTGCTTGTGGTATTTTTCCAATCCGTCAAATAAAGTCCAATCCAAACGCAAACCTAAAAATGCCGACTCGATTCCTGCGCGTACATTATCAGAAGGCTTCGTGTTGTAAGTGTAATTGTAAGCTGCTATAAATGAAAGCGACGGAAGATAATTCATATTGGTTCCTTTGCGTTCTTCTTCATTCATTCGAACCTGAGCGCTGATCAATTCCAATTCAGGGTAATTGATTGTTGCACCGTCTACCAAAATCGATTTCTCAACCAAATCATCCGAAGCAAGCGTGATGGTTTGTTCCTCCGGAATTCCGATCAGAATCTTCAACATCATCTCCAATTGATCTTTGTTAGCCTGAAGTGTCTGCTTCTGGTTCACCGAATTCAACCGGTTGATTCGCAGTTTATCTACTTCTGTTTTGATCACCATTTGTTGTTTCTCCATGGCTTCCATGTTGTGAATCAACTTTTCGATATTGGTCAGATTCGAATCGATGAATGCAACTTGTTTGTTTACAGCCTGTAAATTAAAAAACACATTCGCCACTTCAGTTTTACTGTCGCGCGCTGTTACTTTTTGCTGAATTTCGATCAATTGCTGCTGAATTTTCAAAGTATTGATTCCGTAGTTTACCTGCGGATTAAACAAAATTTGCTGCAACTGAACCGTATTCGACAAGTTGTAGGGAACCCCGAAGGCTACAGTAGTATAGGAACCCGGTGCACCACCAAACATTTCAGCCGGAATCAACTGTCCGGGAATGATCGCATTGTACTTGTAATCACCTGTAAAGGTAACTTTTGGCAGTCGGGCGGCTAGATAAGACGAAATCTGGCTTTTATTCGCTGCTACGTCCAATCTGGAGTTAACAATGGATAAATTCGCAGTATCCGCCATTCTTAAACATGTTTCAAGGTCCAATACCTGAGCTGAAATGCCACTTCCAACCCCTAAAACCATGAGTACACCTAAAAAAACTTTTCTCATATTAAATCTTTGTTTAAATGAAGTGTGTATTATTTATTTTTTTGGATAAACAAATATCCGATTAGCATTTCCGTAACATATTGTTTCTGAAGCATCAAACGTTCTGTATATTGCTCCTCTTCAAGCTTGTTGATATATTTCATCAGGGGCTTTGCCATAAAAGGGTAATGACAATTTGCCGTAATCAGCAACATGATATTTGTCAAATCCATTTTACGGATAATTCCTTTTTCCTGCGCTTCAATCAACTCTTCAAAAACTCCCGTTTTTCCTACCTTTTCTAAAATTTTTGCATGATCGAACTCACATTTATCACCGCGCGAAAGCTCTGATAAAATAAAGCGGGGAATATCCGGGTGAAGTGTTAAAAACTCGTATTCTTTTTCGATAAAAATGCGCATTTTCGACTCCAGGCTAAGGTCTTTTTTGAAAACTTCCACCGTTGAAAGCATAAAATCTTCCATAACCGCTTCGAAGACCAATTTAAACAGCTGTTTTTTCGAACAGAAGTAGTAATTCACCAGAGCGACATTCATTCCTGCTTCTTTGGCAATTTCGCGGGATGTGCAACCATCAAAACCCTTTTCAACAAACACGCGTTTTGCTGCTTCCCGGATTTTTTCTTCTGTTGATAGTTCTTTGCTCATAATTTTAAAATCGCCGCAAATTTAAATACAAATTTTAAACACTTGTTTAAATTCTCTTGTTTTAATTGTTAAAATCCGCCAATATCCCTGATAATAAAGGAGTAAACAAAAGAAAAAAGCGTTTAAATCAGCCTTTAAACGCAACAAATTTGAGTATGAAATTTAATACCAACTACGAAAAATCGGTGAACGGTAACCTCAGTCCTGTCAATGGTGGAAATGATCGAATAAACCGATCCAAACATGAAAATTACGCCCTGAAAACAGGTGGCCTTCGTTTGGTGAATTCCGGTTGTTTTTCCTCGTCCAACAATGTGGATGTCAATCCTTAAAACCTTAGTATTTCTGCAAACTTCTACGGGAAATTAAAAAGATGACTTGTTTGCAACAATTAATTAATGATTTCTAAGAAGAATGATCTTTATATACTTGTCTTTTTTCAAAATCCCACTGATGCGCAGCAGCTATTGGTGATGCTTGCCCAGTGGCCACAATTCAACCGGCGAGTCCGGTAGGCGAGCATTTATCTGTGCATCTGCGGAAAAAACATCTCCCTTACACTCTTACCTGAAAGTAAAAGCATTTCAAAAATCAACTAACTTAATAAGAAGGGGCCTGGAATTGGGGTGATGCATAAACAATCTGCCACGAGTCCGGTAGGCCAGCAGCCGATGAAATCGGCATTCGTGCAATTAGTGGCTAAAATATCATCTGGATTTCAGAACACTCCTCCCGATAAGAAAGAAAAAGATTACTCTGCAGGACCGTCAATAAAAACGTCTGAACGCTTATTCTTAAAGTAATAGGTCATCGCAAAACCGATCAATAATGAATGAGTTGGTCCCGCCAGATCTTTGGCAGTATAACCTCCTGATGTAGTGGAACCGATCCGGTAGTTCTGGAAATTGTATCCTGAAACATTGTACCCGACAATCCAACGGTAAGCAACCGCTTCATCGGAAGCCAGAATAATTGAAAATGCAGGTTCGATATAACCCGCCGTTACTTGCTGCGGACCATAGTTTTTTGTACCTGTTGTCATAAACCGGTGATTCGCTACTCCGAAACGTACGCCCATTTCCAATCCCAGACGCGGCCCAACCCAGCTCGTCCAGCCCAATTCAACATCACCGCCGATGACATGCATTCCGCCTCTCATGGAAACCACTTTCTGGTGATTCACCACATCATCGTCATTGATTCCCGGTTCAAAAGGTATTTTGTACTCGTTTACCTTGTAATACATGTATCTTGGCCCGAAAGCCACATACCAGTGTTTAAACGGTTTGTATTGAATTTTGGGATGTACGTTGATCAATCCATTCAGGTAATTTTTGAACATCTTATTCCCCATTCCGATAGGAAGTGCTATCTCACCGGTAATGCTCCACTTATCGTTTCCGATTTGGGCATTGGAATTCGTAAGGAAGGAGAGAATAGAGAACAGCGCAAAAACCTTTTTCATAATACCTGTTTATAAGTCTAAATTTACAAAAAGTATTTCTATGCTTCATGCTCGAATGATAGATAGATCGTAACTTTGCTTCATGATCAGGGGCATTATGTACATCATTCTTTCCGGAATGGCATTTTTTGTGGTTAATTTCTTTGTAAAGATGCTCGGAAATCCCGACAATTCGATTATTCCCGATCTGCAAAAATATCCGGCTCACGAATTGGTATTCTTCCGCAGTTTGGTTTCGTTCACCATCAGCGCCGTAATCATCAAATACAGAGGACTTTCTCTTTTGGGGAACAACCGAAGATGGCTTTTTCTCAGAGGAACGGCCGGGATGATTGCGTTGACTCTGTTCTTTTTCACCCTCCACAAATTACCGCTTGCCATTGCTTCTACCCTTCAGTATCTTTCGCCGATTTTCACGGTTTTGATTGCCTCCCGTTTGTTTGGAGAAAAAGTCAGCAAGGTTCAGTACATCAGCAGCGTCATTGCTTTCACAGGTGTTGTTTTCATTGGGCTGAACGGACTTCTGAGTGGTTTCGGAAATCAGGGCCCGGACTTGTTCTGGATGTTCATGGGTGTCATTTCCGCGGTTTTATCCGGCGTGGCTTACAATGCGATTTCCAAATTGAAGGAAACCGAAGAAACGATCAACATTGTTATTTACTTTCCGATGCTGGCACTGCCATTAACCGGAATCTGGTGTTTGTTTGATTTCACTTTTCCAAAAGGCGCTGAATGGCTGATCTTGCTCACAATCGGAGTGTTCACACAGATTGCACAGGTTTTAATGACCCGCGCATTTTTGGCTGCCAATACGGCTATCGTAGCTCCATTCCAGTATATCGGGGCGATTTATGCCTTGTTTTCCGGATGGTTCATTTTTGATGAGAAACTGGAACTCGCCTCTTTGTTTGGAGTTTGCCTCGTGGTATCCGGCGTAATTCTGGGCACTCTTTTCAGAAATAAAAAGGAAGCCAAACGGCTTGATGAAGCCCAACTGGAAACGCAATCCGAAATACTTTCCTAAAATTCGTGAAACTTCGGAAAACTAACACATTTATACTTATTTTCGAATCATGTTGTCCACAATACAAAAAGATCAGCTGGCTCAATTCGGAAATCTGGAACTTCTTGCAAAACAAGTTGTAGAAGGATTCATCACCGGAATGCACAAGAGTCCCTTTCATGGATTTTCCGTTGAATTTGCCGAACACCGTTTATACAATCCCGGAGAATCAACCCGTCACATTGACTGGAAGCTCTACGGACGCTCGGAAAAAATGTTCACGAAAAAGTATGAGGAAGAAACAAACCTGAGATGCCAGATGGTGATCGATGTTTCGTCTTCAATGTATTACAGTGGAAAAAATGACCTTTCGAAACTGGAATTCTCCGTTTTAGCGGCAGCTTCCTTGTCGGAACTATTGAAACGGCAACGCGACGCAGTAGGACTTTCCTTGTTTCACAACCGGTTATTCCTGCACACTCCCGCAAAATCGTCCGGTGCGCACCACCGTTTTTTGCTGCATGAAATGGAAAAACAACTCCACGAGTATCAGGCAGTGGATTCGAAACAAACAGAAACTATTTCCTGTCTTCACGATGTGGCGGAATTATGTCATAAGCGAAGTTTGATCGTGATCTTCACCGATTTATTGGACGATCCTTCCAGATTGGATGAATTCATGCAGAGTATTCAGCATATGAAGCACAACAAGCACGAAGTGGTTTTGTTTCACGTAATGGATAAAGCAACCGAAATCGACTTTGATTTAGGACACAACCCGATCAATCTGATCGATATGGAAACCGGCGAAAAAATGAAACTTCAGCCGGCCGAGATCAAAGAAAAATACACCACGGAAATCAATCGTTACTTCAATGAAGTGAATTTGAAATGTACGCAGTACAATGTCGATTTCTATACAGTAGATATCAAAGATCCGATTCAGGATGTGCTGGTGAAGTACTTATTGAAAAGACAGAAACTATATTAAGTAAAATGTTAAAATGCAAAAGTTAAAAAGTGATTCGTGTTTTTTCACTTTTAACTTCTCGCTTTTATCTTAAGCTCAAGGTTGATGCGCCTTATCCAACAAATCCAGGATTGATTTCACCGGACTGAATGTTGTACTCGGGATCTCCACAAAAACAGTATTCCATTTTGCCATTGAACCGTTCCAAAGCCCCGGTAATTCTACAAACTGTACAGTCTGCCCCTTATTGGATTTCGTTACTTTAAAGTAAGCATTATCATCTTTGTATGCCTCCAGATCCAGTTTGGAACCATCGCTGTTTTTTCCCTGACAAACCATCATCACGGGATTGAAATGCGAACTTTGAACCATCACACGAACCTGATCGTTTTTCGGATTGATCTGAGCTTTCTCTACAATTTGTTTGGTGATTTCCCCATTGTTTTCAACCCAGAAAGGGCCTCCACCCGGTTGTCCTTCATTGCGAACCATCCCGCAAATACGAAGCGGCCTGTTCAACAGCGATAATTTATCCACGTTGGGCAAATCATTCACCGATTCATGGAACAATTGATACTTTTCATTGAATGAGTTCCATGCTCCTTCCGAAAAATCATCTGCCAACAGATTGATTTCTTTCTGAACCTCGAGAAACAATCCACCAAGCATACGCTGTGTTTTGATCGCAGTTTCCGAATGATTGTAATGCTGAATGTTGTCAATGTTTTTAATAAACACCAGATCCGCATCTACCTGATTGAAATTCTCCAAAAGAGCTCCATGACCCGCCGGACGAGTCAGAATATCACCTTCCGGCGAAACAATCGGTTCAAAATGATCATCAAAAGCAATGGCATTCGTTTCCGGATTCTGAACAGAGAAATCCACATCAAATTTCTTCGATGTCATTCCCTCCAGAAATTCCAATTGACGTTGAATATATTCCTGAAATTTCGGTTGAATGGTAAAATGAAACGAACATGCATTCTGGTTCAGCAGCTGCCCCTGAACGACATGTTCCTGAATCGGACACAATAAAAAAGGTCCGTTTTTATGAAACGGAATCAATCCTTTCGGCAAATGCGCCAAACCATATCCTTTGTTGTTCAGAATGAAGGATACAAACGCATCCAGATCCATACTCCGGTTTCTCAGAGCTTTTTGAATAGATGCCGGAAACTGATAGAAAAAAGCAAAATCCTCAATGTGCGTTAAAAAGCGTTCTACATAACCGCTGTTGCTTTCATTCGGATTATCCAGAAACTCAAACAAGAAATGAAACATCCGGGATCCTGACCCTGAAGCAGGAATAAAGAATGCGATCTTTTTATCCGACTGGTAAAACGATTGTGCCAGATCCTCTATTTTGTCTTCTGCCAAAGCAATAATTCCTTCGTGGATCTTACATGCCGAGATCAGATTCAGACTCGGTTGTGGTGCACGCAAGCGTTCAAGTTGTATTTCTATTGTAGTTTTTAGCATAAGCATGCTTTCTGTAGCCTTTTTTCGTTTCTTTGTGTCATGCAAAATTCCAGATCAATTTTCGGATTTTTACTTAAATCAAAAGGCAGACATGGTATTCATTCTCCCTTTGTTTTTGACTTTGTTGACAACTGTTTAACGACAAAAGTGGATAAAAATTTCCTCACTTCCCGAAAAATTTGGCAACAAATCACCAAAAAGAACCGTGAAACTTTCAAAATCACGGATTTAGGTGTCGGTTCAAAGCAAATGGGAAGCACCAGATCGGTTGCTGAACTGGCAAAAAAAGCAAGCAGCAATGGTCTTTACGGAGAATTATTGTGGAAAATTGCACATTACTACAAGCCGGCATTCATGCTTGAACTCGGAACTTCTATCGGAACCGGGAGCATTCATCTGAAAGCCGGAAATCCGGATTCGCATTTAATAACCGTTGAAGGCTGTGATGCCATTCTTTCCAAGGCTCTGCAGCAATTTGACTACTGGAAACTTTCAGGAATAACGACGATCTGCAGCTCTTTTGACGACTTCCTTCAACTTCCGCCTATCGGAAAATACGATTTGGCTTTTATAGACGGAAATCATTCGGGAGAAGCCACATTAAACTATGTCAACAAGCTTTTTGAGCAATCTCATAATCAAACAATTTTCATCCTGGATGATATTCGCTGGAACGACGATATGTGGGAAATGTGGCAGCAGTTGGTTTCTGATGAACGTTTTCACGTTTCTATCGATTTGGGAAGAATGGGATTGTTGTGTCGCAGAGAAGAACAAACGAAAGAGCATTTTGTTTTGCGCCCGAAGATCTTTAAAAACAGATTATTTTAGAAACCAATGGGGCGAAAAATTTTCGCCCCATTGGTTTATTTCTTATTTCGGAGCAGAACCCATCGTAACGACATAGCGAAGAATTTTCTCTTCTCCTGCCGCATCCAATGTGTTTCCGTTCTTTGCATTTGCTTTTTTCACCATCCGCGGAACAATCGTATTCCATTGTTCTTCCGTTCGTGATGCAGGTTTTTTCAATCCGTGACACAAAGCGCAATTCGCTTCAAACAACTTCTTCCCGTCATTCAGGTCCGTCAAAGTATATCCGGGAAATTTCCCCTGTACACGTTCAACATCTGCCTGAGAAGGCATTGATTCCACTTTCGCTCCGCTATTTTTTGCTGTTCCGCACGCTGCCAGCATAACGGTACAGGCAATTACTGATACTAATTGATTCTTCTTCATAACTACTTTTGATATATTGGTGTTCTTTTCAGGAGGTAGTTCAAGGTAACTTTATACGCATCATCCGAACTCCAAAAGGATTGGTGATCCTGTGAAAAAATGGTTTCCCCCTTATCTGTATATATATTCATGGTAACATTCGTCGAATAGTTTTGTGTCGTATATGAAGACGAATATCCGTTAACCGTTCCGACTGTTCTGTTATTGTTCTGATTTGTTTTTGCATTAACCGATGTTGAACCGCTTGAATTGCTGCTTACAGAAGTCAGATCCTGCGTAATTGTTCCCTGAATCACGTATTCTACTCCCAGAATATTGCAAATTTCGCCCATTGTAAAACTGCGGACATTCGCCCCCGTAATTCCTGCTTTCAGCAACAAGGCATTGGTTGTTTGTGTTGGCTGCACAGTCATGTAGCCCGAATGCGCATTCATAATCGAATAAACTTCGTTTTGCACTTTGTAAGTCATTTCCTGACCTGCGTCCTGCTTGTTCATCAAATAACTGAACGGTAGAATAGCAATCTTGTTCTGATGCGACTCCAGACCTGATTTGGAGATCGAATCTGCTTTGCCTGAACTTGGTTTCGGTGAATTGAAAATCTCCACTCTGCCGCTTGAAAACGTAATCTTCGCGATATCACTTTTCTTGATCTGATAAACCAGCGTTTCACCGGAATACACGAACTTGATATCGGTATCTCCTATTTCCTGGACCTTTCCGGTCAGTTCTTCTCCTGAAGTTTTCAGGACGATATCATTTTTCAAAGTGGATTGTGCAAAGCTCATAAATTGGCACAGCAAAAAAATCCCGAGAGTGGCGATTAATTTCATAGTTTTTGTTTTCGTTCTACCAAATGTAAGAAAATTCCCGAATTCCTCCCACCCTGTTTTATTCAATTCAAACGGAAAATAACTACATTTAAATCATGAAAGTTTATACCAAAAAAGGAGATAAAGGAACAACCGGATTGATTGGAGGAACGCGTCTGCCGAAACACCACATCCGCATTGAAAGCTACGGAACAGTGGATGAACTGAATAGTTATATCGGATTGCTGCGTGATTTGATCAATGAAGATTCCAAATCCGAAGTACTGATCGAAATTCAGGATCGTCTTTTCACCATCGGTTCGCATTTAGCGGCTGATCCTGTAAAATCTAAAATGACTTTACCGGAATTGTACGAAAGCGATATTACTTTTCTCGAAAATCACATCGATGCGATGGATGCCGACATTCCTCCCATGAAGTTTTTTGTACTTCCGGGCGGAAATGTGATCGTTTCTCAATGTCATATTGCCCGCTGCATTTGCCGCAGAGCCGAACGATTGGTCGCTCAACTCAGTGAATCCGAGCCGGTAAACCCCTTGATCAGCGCCTACATGAATCGTCTTAGCGACTACCTTTTTGTGTTGTCCAGAAAACTGGCTCATGAATTAAATGCGACGGAAACCCCATGGAAGCCAAGAACTAACTGATTAAAAGCTTCTTAAGAAGTTTTTTTTTGAATCCTTGACAAAACACTTGGTTTTTTTTAGAATAAGATTATTTTTGCGCAAATAAACATACAATATCACTAAGACATGTACTGGACATTAGAACTCGCATCATACCTGGAAGACGCTCCATGGCCTGCAACAAAAGACGAATTGATCGATTACGCTATTCGTGCAGGAGCTCCTTTAGAAGTAGTTGAAAACCTACAAGATTTAGAAGATGAAGGTGATGTATATGAAAGCATCGAAGAAATTTGGCCAGATTATCCGTCTAAAGACGACTTCTTATTCAATGAAGATGAATATTAAATTCATATCTATTTAAAAAAGGTTCTCAATTCGGGAACCTTTTTTTGTATCCATCTTTTCTGTTCATGTCAGTTCGAGTAATGGAGTTTAATGAAGGTCTATTGAGAACACCTTCCCATTCCTCGTCAATAAATCAAGTATGGATATAGCATAGGTTAAGCATCGATACCGTATGAAAAAGTTATGGATCTGACGACTTATTTCCAATCTTCGGAATACAGATTCAGCCCGGTTCTATTTTGGAATTAACAACCTCTCTAGGCCTTACCTCATCTTCTCAAACATATAAAATACCTAAAAAAGAATTCCCAATAAAAAAAGCACCGGTCAAACAACCGATGCTTTTTCAATTTCAATTGAATTTCTTCTTAGTGTTTCACAATTCGCACCGTCTGCGGAAAAAAACAATGTTCCAACTAAATTCCCGGGCAAATCATTGTACAACAAAAAAGACCCATCCGATATTACGAATGGGCCTTCCGATATGTTTATTTTCAGTCTTAAACGTTAAATCTGAAATGCATGATGTCTCCATCCTGCACAATGTATTCTTTTCCTTCTACTTTAAATTTCCCTGCTTCTTTCACAGCTGCTTCAGAACCCAAGGTCGTATAATCTTCGTACTTCATAACTTCTGCACGAATAAATCCTTTTTCAAAATCAGTGTGAATAACACCTGCAGCCTGAGGAGCAGTTGCACCGATCGGAACAGTCCATGCGCGAACTTCCTTCACTCCTGCAGTGAAATACGTTTGCAGATTCAATAAGGAATAAGCTGAACGGATCAAACGATTGACTCCCGGTTCTTCCAAACCAAGTTCTTCCAGGAACATCTGGCGCTCTTCATATGTTTCCAATTCTGTAATATCCGCTTCAATTTTTGCTCCGACAATCAGAATCTGAGCATTTTCATCCTTTACAGCCTCACGAACTGCTTCCACATGCGCGTTTCCTGTTTTTACAGCAGATTCCTCCACGTTACAAACGTACATAACCGGCTTCGATGTAATCAACTGGAATTTCTGAACGATTTCCGCTTCTTTTTCATCAAAACTCATGGAACGAACAGATTTCCCCTGCTCCAAAGTAGCTTTGATTGCCAATGCCAAATCATTTTCTTTTACCACTTCCTTGTCTCCCGACTTCAGGTTGCGTGCTAAGGATTGAATGCGTTTTTCAATTGATTCCAAATCTTTCAATTGAAGTTCAATATCGATAATCTCTTTATCACTTACCGGATTTACACGTCCGTCTACGTGAATAATGTTTCCATCTTCAAAGCAGCGCAGTACATGTAAAATCGCATCAGTTTCACGGATATTTGCCAAAAATTGATTTCCAAGACCTTCACCTTTCGAAGCTCCTTTCACTAAACCTGCAATGTCAACGATTTCCATGGTGGTAGGAACCACTCTTTCAGGATTTACCATCGATTCCAATTTCTCCAAACGAGGATCCGGAACTGAAATAGTTCCCACATTTGGTTCGATAGTACAGAAAGGAAAATTCGCAGATTGCGCCTTAGCGTTAGATAAACAATTAAACAATGTCGATTTACCAACATTCGGCAAACCAACTATTCCGCATTTCAATGCCATAAAAAAAATTTGTGCAAAGATAAGAAAAAGCTCAAGCTTTTGAAGACTGAGTTACAACAAACGTTAGTGCGACAGTAACGAGGGATAATTACGAATTCAGAATTGCGCATTCCGAATGATTGAATTTGTAGTTCTTAAGCATTGATTCAAATCCTAATTTTTATTATCTTAAGTAAGAAACACTATTTACATGTCAGAAAATATTATTCAAAAAAAGAGCTTTGATTTTTCTATCCAAATCATTGAAACTTACAAATCGTTGATTGCTGAAAAAAAAGAATTCGTCCTTTCAAAGCAGCTTCTGAGATCAGGAACTTCAATCGGAGCAAATATTGCCGAAGCTGTTCATGGACAATCAACAAAGGATTTCATACATAAACTTCAGATTTCACGAAAAGAAGCAAACGAAACACTTTATTGGTTAAATCTACTTGAAGCAACGGATTTCTTAAAACAGGAAATTGCATCAAGACTTATTAAGCTATGCGATGAATTAATGAGGATTCTAACATCAATAATCAAAACAGCAGGAAGTAAACTTAAATAACTACCCGTAAAATTCTCTTGGTGTCTAATATCAATGCATTCGCAATTCGCAATTCGCAATTCGCAATTCGCAATTCGCAATTCGCAATTCATTTACTATTTTCGCATCGGAGCAAAATCAAATCTTCCCGTTATGTTATTTCGTAAGCTATTTTTCATCTGCACACTTTTTTCTCTCGGAGCTGCAAACGGCCAGCAAAGTGATTCATTAAAAATCCGGCAGCTTTTTGACGAAGCATTGTTAAGAGGAAACGCATATGAAGATTTACGATCGTTATGTAAAGGAATCGGGGCACGTTTGTCGGGATCTTCTCAGGCTCAGATGGCTGTAGAATGGGGAAAACGAAAAATGGAAGCCTATGGTTTTGACAAAATCTACCTGCAACCGGTCATGGTTCCGCATTGGGAAAGAGGAAACAAGGAAGTAGCCTGGTTTCAAAGTGCTTCCGGAGAACCTGTTCCTGTTGATATTCTTGCATTGGGAGGTTCAATCGGAACAAACGGCATGCTCAAGGCAGAAGTGATCGAATTCAAATCGCTGGACGAACTCAGAAAAGCATCGAAAACAACTGTTCAGGGAAAAATTGTATTTCTGAATCAGGCAATGAATCCTGCCGATATCGTGACATTCAAAGCATACGGAGGCTGCTACAGCATTCGCGGAGAAGGAGCTGTTGAAGCTTCAAAACTGGGAGCTGTTGGTGTTGTCATCCGCTCCCTGGCTCTTCCCGAAGATCATTTTCCGCATACCGGCTCCATGCATTACGAAGCTGAAACGAAAAAAATTCCTGCCGGGGCTTTATCAACAGTTTCGTCTAACGAACTGTCAAAAGCACTTTCCAAAGGAAAAGTAAACCTCATCGTGGAAATGGACTGTAGAGATTTCCCGGATGAACCTTCGTTCAATGTCATGGGAGAAATCACCGGAAGCGAAAAGCCAAATGAAATCATCACTATTGGCGGACATCTGGATTCATGGGATGCCGGTGAAGGTGCGCACGACGACGGAGCAGGAATTGTTCACTGCATGGAAGCCCTGAGAATTCTGAAAGCTACCGGAATCAAACCGAAACATACTATTCGCGTGGTTTTCTTTATGAACGAAGAAAACGGAAACCGGGGAGGAATTGCATACGCAGAATGGGCTAAGAAAGAAAATCAAAAACAAATTGCAGCTGTAGAAAGCGATCGCGGAGGTTTTACACCACACGGATTTGAATGCGACGGAAAAGAATCCTATATTCAACTGATCAAAGGCTTTGCCCCGATTCTTGAACCTTACGGACTGCATCATTTTACAGCCGGATACGGAGGAGTTGATATCAGTCCGCTGAAACGATCCTACGACGGAATTCCACTTTTCGGTTTTGTACCGGATTCTCAGCGCTATTTTGATTTCCATCATGCGGCAAGTGATGTTTTTGAAAGTGTCAACAAACGCGAACTGGAACTGGGTTGTGCAAGTATGGCGGCTTTTGTGTATTTATTGGATAAAGCATTGTAATCATGAGTAATCAAAATCACTTCATCGGAAGACCAAATACTGAATTCGCACCGACTTATGCCAAGTACTACTTCGACAGAACAATCGGACAGGATAATCTGATGCTTACCATGGAGCGGGATCTGGAACAAACGGTTTCTTTTATTGAAAGTCTTCCGGAAAACAAAGCCGATTTTCAATACGCTGACGACAAATGGACACTTAAAGGTGTGCTTCTTCATATCATCGAAACAGAACGCATTTTTCAATACCGCGCACTCCGGTTCTCGAGAAAAGATCATACTCCGATAGAAGGATTTGACGAAGGCTGGTATGCACAGCACAACAATACGGATCAGCGCACATTGAATGATCTGAAAGAGGAGTTTTACGATGTTCGGAAAGCCGGAATCTCGCTTTTTCGGGGAATGACTGCTGCTATGCTGGATGAAGTCGGAACTGCAAACAACAGCCCGAATACTGCCAGAAACCTTGGCTGGATGATTATCGGACACGGAATTCATCACTGCAATATTATCAAAGAACGCTATTTGGTTGATACGGACGAGATCTTTTAATCCTTGCTTCAATCCCCATTCCCGCTTGCTTTCAATCAGTGAAAAATCGCTGTTTTTATAGAAATCCGGGCCTCATTTTCATCTTTATCTGCTCTTTAATACGGCACATCTATTAAAAACAGGTAGTGGTCGAATGGTTATACTTCATAATTAAATCAGTTTTTTTTAACAAAAAGCTTGTTTTTAGTAAAGATTTTTATTTATATTTAGTTTAAATCATACTTAATTTTTTAGTTATGAAGAAACCATTATTCACTTTCGCTATCTGTATGGCCTTTGTTTCCGTTTTCGGACAAAGCGCCGACAGGAAATTTGCCCTTGGCATCAATGGAGGTTTATCGGATTATTATGGTGAACTTAATCAGCAATGGTTCAATATGAACAAGGCCTATCGCGGACAACTCGGTTTGTCCGGAAACTACTATCTGAATCCCTGGTTTAACCTCGGTTTGGATGCTACTGTCGGAAAACTGGGTTTTCACTTGCCCAATGGAATGGGGTACCGTGCAGACATGGGACAAGCCAATCTGAATCTGAAATTCAAGTTTAACAATGGAAAATGGATCAAGGAAGATGCCGTATTTCAGCCTTACATTTTCATTGGAACCGGATTTGCTCATTACCTGAAAGACAAAGACAACCTGAATATCGCAGGAACAGACTGGACAGGAAATGCAGGATTGGGATTCAACATCATGGTGAATGAAAAATTCGGGTTCAATTATAACCTGAATTATGCCTATACCAGCCGCGACTACCGCGACCATCGTTCCACCGGGAAGAATGATCAGTTCATGATTCACACGATCGGAGTATTGTTCCCGCTTGGAAAAACAAAAGATACAGATGGTGACGGAGTTGGAGATCGACGTGATAAATGCGCAAATACTCCGGCAGGTGTCAGCGTAGACCTTTATGGTTGTCCTCTTGATAAAGACAAAGACGGAATTCCGGATTACCAGGATAAATGTCCGGACGTTGCAGGAATTTCTTCCATGAATGGCTGTCCGGATACAGACGGCGACGGAATCACAGATGCAGATGATGCTTGTCCGAAAGTTGCCGGTGTGAGCAGTGCAAAAGGTTGTCCTGATGCAGATGGCGACGGAATCACGGATGCAGAAGACGCTTGTCCGAATGTCAAAGGATTGGCTTCCATGAAAGGTTGTCCGGATGCAGACGGTGACGGAGTGACTGACGCAGATGATGCCTGTCCGAAAGTAAAAGGTCTTGCGAAATTCAAAGGCTGTCCGGATACGGATGAAGATGGTGTTCCTGACAATGAAGACAAATGCCCTAAAATTGCAGGTGTTGCTTCAAACAACGGTTGTCCGGAAATCAAAGCAGAAACACTCAAAGTCTTCGAAAAAGCATTGAAAGGCATCCAGTTTGAAACAGGAAAAGACATCATTAAGAAAACATCCTTCGGAGTTTTGGATAATGTGGTGAAAATCATGAAAGAAAATCCAAGCTATCAACTGGATATTAACGGACATACAGACAGTCAGGGAGATGATGCGAAAAACATGGCACTTTCTCAAAAACGGGCTGAAGCTGTAAAAGCGTATCTGGTGAAAAAAGGAGTTGAAGCAGAAAGATTAAATCCTATCGGTTTTGGAGAAACCAAACCAAAAGCAAGTAACGATACAAAAGAAGGACGTTCGGAAAACCGACGTGTGGAGTTTGTTGTGAAATTTTCAGAATAAGTAAATCAATGAAAGATGCAAAAAGGGAGGATCGAAAGGTCTTCCCTTTTTGTTTTGGAGTATTTTCATCTGAAATTCGCATGGTTTCTCACTGATCGAAAACACATTCATTCCTCCTCTTCTATCAGATGACTAATCAAACGTTTATAAAGCCACCAGCCCGATTTCGGGACATTCCCCGAAAAAAGAAAGCACGAAGGATTACACACCGCTCCGTGATTTAGCTGCCCTGTTCATTTCTTGGTTAATTAATTTTCATCACAAATTGGTAATATCAGCTTTATTACTGCTAAATTTGCACCCTGAACTGTTAATCGGACATCGAATCGGTTAATGGAAAATGAACAAGTATGGCAGATATTTTTGATAAAATTGAACGTAACCGTGGACCAATCGGTCAATATTCTAAAGGAGTTCATGGTTATTTTACCTTTCCAAAGTTAGAAGGTGAACTAGGTAACAAAATGATTTTCCGCGGAAAAGAATGTTTGGTTTGGTCTTTGAACAACTACTTAGGATTAGCAAATCATCCGGAAGTTCGTGAAGCTGATGCAAAAGCAGCAGAACAATACGGTTTGGCTTATCCGATGGGAGCTCGTATGATGACAGGTCAGACAAGCGAACACGAAAAATTGGAAAATGAGTTAGCTGAATTCATGGGAATGGAGGATTGTATCCTTTTGAACTTCGGATATCAGGGAATGGTTTCTGCTATCGATTGTTTGGTTGATCGCAATGATATCATCGTATACGATTCAGAAGCACATGCTTGTATTCTTGACGGAATGCGTTTGCATACAGGTAAGCGTTTCGTATTCCAGCACAACGACATGGAAAGCTTCGATAAGCAAATGAAAAATGCTACACGTTTGGCAGAACAAACAGGTGGTGGAATTTTGGTTATCACTGAAGGAGTTTTCGGAATGGCAGGTGATCAGGGGAAACTGAAAGAAATCGTTGAATTCCGTAAATCCGGTAAATACGACTTCCGTTTGTTCGTTGATGATGCTCACGGATTCGGAACACTTGGTAAAACAGGACAAGGTGCCGGTGAAGCTCAGGGAGTTCAAAACGAAATCGACGTATTGTTCGGAACGTTTGCAAAATCCATGTCTTCTATCGGAGGATTTATCTGTGCGAAAGAATCAATTGTTGAATTCTTCCGTTACAACATGCGTTCGCAAATGTTTGCAAAAGCTTTGCCTATCACGATTACGATCGGAGCACGCAAGCGTTTGGAATTGTTGCGTACACGTCCTGAATTGAAAGATAAATTGTGGGAGATCGCAGATGCGCTTCAATCAGGATTTAAAAATGCAGGTTTCGATATCGGTGCAAGTAATTCTCCTGTAACTCCGGTTTTCATGAAAGGAAATCTGGCAGAAGCAACGAATTTGACTTTTGATTTACGTGAGAACTACAATATTTTCTGTTCAATCGTTATTTATCCTGTAGTTCCTAAAGACGTAATCATGTTGCGTATCATCCCTACTGCAGCTCACACGTTGGAGGATGTAACTTACACGATCGAAACATTCAAGAAGTTGAAAGACAAATTGGATTCAGGAGCTTACAAGGCTGATGAATTGGCAGCGGTTGAAGTAGACCGAAAAAAGTAAGAGAAGTATCTATTCTAAATATTTAAGTCCTGACATTTATAGTCAGGACTTTTTTTTGCTCTTGACCCAAATAATTAGTACTTCATTCGGTTCAGGCTCTCAAAGAATCAGTATATTCACGACATAAAATAGTGGAATGTCTACGCTACTTCAAAGTATTACAACGCCCCCATCCATCGGAACCGGTGATTATGAGTTAGAAACAAAGTATGTTCTGGCATACAGAATGTCCTTGTTCTTATCCCTGACAATCGGTTTGCTGACTGTTGTTTTGCTCATCTACTTCGATATCATTGTAGCGTTGATCACATCAATAGCATTTTTTGCAGTTGTAGCGACAACATTATACATCCGGAAAACAAAAAGCTACCTCATCCCGACCATTGTATTCAATATTATCGGCGCACTTTGCTGCACTACGACCCTGTTTTTCGTTCACAATCAGCCGCATTTTGTAGATAGTTTCTGGATCACCATCAATATTCTGTTCGTATTTCTGGTTCTCGGCCCAAAATGGGGTCTGGCTTTCTCCATCTTTCATGCAACATGCATGGCCTGTTATTACCTGTTCTTTTTTGCGTATCAAATGCGGCATTTAGGAGAAATTACCGACGAGCAGGTCATTAGTACAATGGTCAATTCAACACTTTGTTTTGCAATTATCGGTTATTTGGGTTGGGAAAACATCCGCACAAACGAAGTTGCGAAGAAAAAACTGAGTGAAGCACAAGATGTTTTACGGGTTCAATACAACATCATTTCCAAGCAAAACGAAGAAAAAACCGTGATGCTGAAAGAAATTCACCACCGGGTGAAAAACAACCTGCAGATTATTACGAGTTTACTTCGTTTGCAATCGCGTGAATTAGAGAACCCGGAAGCCATTGCCAAATTCAAGGATGCCACGCACCGGGTGATTGCCATGTCTATGATTCACGAAAAAATGTATCAAAGCGATCATCTGTCCACGCTTCATTTACGCGAATATTTACATGATCTGTCTACGGATTTACTTTCGTCCTATCAATCCGGTTATTCGGTCAATTTGAAGATCGAATGCGATATTGAATCGATTGGTCTGAGATCCATTGTTCCGATTGCCCTTATTCTGAATGAATTGATTTCGAACTCTCTGAAATATGCCTTTGACGATTACGAAAACTGCCTCATTTCCATTTCTTTCATGCATTTTCAGGGCAAAAAATGTAAACTGATCTACAAAGACAGCGGAACCTGGAAAGCTCCGTCAAGACAAGGCTCTTTTGGTTTGGATCTCATCGAATCACTCACTGATCAGCTGGAAGGAACCATGGAATTAAAGACCTATCCTGAAACGAGTTTCGAGATCATTTTCAGTCCGCAGGAAGACCGCTAGTTAATTGAAAATGTAAAATCGATAATTGAAAAGAAGAGAAAGCATCGCTTTCGATAAGAACAAACGTAGTTTGTGAAAGCTGATCTAAACAATGGCAGCCTGTTTAATTTGAAAGATCAAGCGTTAGTACAGTCAAGAGATCAAAACACTTTTCACTTTTAAATTACCTGATGTCTAACATAAAAACATTCGCAATCATTGAATTCTCAAAATCTCCTTCACGGCCGTTGAAACGTACTCCACTCCTATTGCAATGACAATAAATCCGATAATTCTCGAAATAGCATTGATTCCCGACGCTCCCAAAGCTTTCACGATGAAATGCGAAGTTCTCAGAATCAAATAAATAGACAAGCAAACCGCAACAATTGCGCAGACGGATGAAATTTGCTGATATTGATTGGTAAACGACTGATTGTAGGCAATTAACAAAGAAATAGAACCTGGACCAGCCAGCATCGGGATGGCCAACGGAGTTAATGAAACTTCGGATCTTGTTTCCATATCAGCCTGAACACTTGCTTTCTTCATTCCTTTATGTTTGGTAAAAGATCCCGTAAGCAGCGCAAATCCGGAAGTAGTAATGATCAAACCTCCTGCCAGGCGTAATGAATTGATCGAGATTCCGAAGAAATTCAAAACATAACTTCCGGCGAAAAAAGAGATCAATAAAATGATACACACATTAATAGAAGTCCAAAGTGATGTTTTGTCCCGGTTGTGTTTCGAATCATCTTTCGTCAGTCCCACAAAAACAGGAACGGTTCCTAAAGGGTTTAAAACAGAGAATAGTGCTGCAAAAATGCTGATAAAAAGTTCCATTTTTTTTCTGCAAAATTCTCCTTATTCCACTGCTTTGATGTTAGGTGAACATTAATTGTTAATTACGAAATGCCAATTCCCGATGAAAAAGGTTCAAATAATTCAAAAGGATTAAATTCCGATAGCTATCGGAATCAATGATCCGTAATTTGTAATTTAGTAAATAAAGAACCCATGGAAAAAGAACAGCTTGAAGCACTCGCAGCTCAACTAGGAAACCCTTCAGGAGAAAAAGGGATTGAAGTTGCTGAAATGATGAATGAAACCAATATCGGAATGACCAAAAATTCCATTTCAAACCTTCAATTAGCAGCAGGCGATTCCATTTTGGAATTGGGTCATGGAAACGCAGGGCATCTCGATTTTCTGTTATCTCAATCAAACGATCTTCACTATACAGGTTTGGAAATTTCGACTTTAATGCACGAAGAAGCCAAACAATTAAACCGGAATGCTTTTGAATCCGGAAAAGCGCGTTTCCTTCTTTATGACGGAGAGAAAATGCCGCTCGAAGCAGATACTGTCGACAAAGTTTTCACCGTAAACACCATTTATTTCTGGAAAGATCCGAAAATGGTTTTTTCCGAGTTGTCACGGATTTTGAAACCGAACGGAACACTTGCTCTTACCTTTGCTCACCGCAGTTTCATGGAAATGCTTCCTTTCACCGCTTTCGGGTTCACACTCTACAATCCGGATGAAATTCTTGAGATCATTTCCGGAACGAACTTCCAACTGGATCGTGCGGATGAACAAACAGAAGTTGTAAAAACAAAAACAGGTGAATCAGTAGAGCGATTTTTCTCTACATTGGTTCTGAAAAACAAACTTTAAAATGAATCGGGAACACACATACAAAGCGCTTATTTCCTGGACAGGAAACAGAGGCGAAGGAACAAGCAGTTATACATCCTACGATCGGAACTTCGATGCTCACGTAGCCGGAAAACCGGATTTATCGTGCTCTGCAGATTCCGCATTCCGCGGAGACAGCACAAAACACAACCCGGAAGACCTATTCATCATCTCCCTTTCAAGTTGTCACATGCTTTGGTATCTACATCTTTGTGCAGATGCAGGAATCATTGTTTCAGATTATCAGGACACTCCTCTCGGAACCATGGTTGAAGACAAAAATGGTGGTCATTTTGTTTCGGTCGTACTTCATCCGGAAGTTGTGATCACAGATGCAGCACGAATTGAAGAAGCCAACCGTTTGCACCATGAAGCCCGCAAACAGTGTTTCATTGCGAACTCCTGTAATTTTCCGGTAACTCACATCGCCAACTGTTCCGTGAAAAATTCCTGATTCGGGTCAGAAACAAAAAACTGAAATAGTTGCTAACTTTGCGGGAAGCATGAATAAAAAGAAAGGTAACAAGTCGATTCGAAGAGCAAGGTATGTTCTCTACAAAGAAACACTGGTTGATTTTAAGGAGCATTTCTGGACCTTTTTCGGCTCTTTTTTCGGAATCGGTTTAATTGCTTTTATTCAGTCGCTGTCACTCGACAGACTTGAAAACATTTTCCTGATCGGTTCTTTCGGAGCCAGTAGCGTTTTGATCTACGGAGCAATTCAAAGTCCTTTGGCACAGCCTAGAAATCTGGTTGGAGGACATGTTATTTCAGCTTTCATCGGTGTGTGCGTTTTTAAATTGATCCCCGAACCTGTCTGGATTTCGGCACCGCTGGCAGTGAGTTTATCTATTGTGGCCATGCAAATGACCAAAACACTTCACCCTCCCGGAGGAGCAACTGCTTTGATCGCCGTAATCGGAACTCCGAAAGTGAAAGCATTGGGATTTACCTATGTTCTTTCTCCTGTTTTAACAGGCGTTCTTATTTTATTGGTAGTTGCACTGATTGCAAATAATCTGACCAAAAACAGAAAATACCCTACGAATAACCGCCTGACCAAGTACATCCGCAAGAAGAAAAAGAAAAAACATAAAGCTCTGCCGCTCGATGGAACAAAAGTGTGAAAAAGGGTATCGTTATTTCAAAACAAGTGACTGCCCTACTTGTCCTGCTTGTGAGAATTTGAGAAAAGCAGAAAGCGGAATCTTTTCCGTTCTTTCAGCTCCGGCAAGAAGAGCACTTGAAAACGCACAAATCGACTCGCTTGAAAAGTTGTCGCTTTTTAGTGAAAAGGACATCCTAAAACTCCACGGAATCGGTAAAAGTTCCATTCCTGTCCTCAAAAGACTCCTAATTGAAAACGGGCTTTCGTTCAAACTTTAATTTGGATTATATTTATCTGAAATTGGACGTCAGGATACTAGCTGTCGCTATCTAAACGTCCTGAAATATAAAGGGAATGAAGACTTTCACCAACGTAGACGAATACATCCTGGAGTTTGAAAACGAAACCCGGGAGCGATTAATTGCCATCAGAAAATTGATTCTGGAAACTGCTCCGGAAGCCGTCGAATCCATCTCTTATGGAATGCCTGCTTATAAAGTCAATGGAAAACCGTTGGTTTATTTCGCAGGATACAAATCACATATCGGATTCTATGCCACTCCAACCGGACATGAAGCCTTCGCAAAGGAATTATCGAAATACAAACAAGGAAAAGGATCTGTACAGTTCCCATTGAATGAGCCACTTCCTATAAAGTTGATCAAAGAAATGGTGCTGTTTCGGTTGGCTGAAAGTCATGAAAAACACAGTTCCGGTAAGAAGAAGAGCGCTAGCTGATGAAGACTACGTTTACAATTTTATCCGTTTCATAACCGTTAGAAACCTTTAGAGGCCCGCTACCAGTGGTTTTCAAGAAAAACGCACTTGCCCGGAAGTTATTTTTTCCTTATCTGAACCGTTTGATATCCTGATTCTCTTCCAAGCAAAATTTCGAGTCGGTACTTATTCCCCGGTTCTATGTGCAAAGAGTCAATAACAAAATCCGGAGACTCGCGACAAAGGACTTTAATGGAGTAATCACCCGGTTTCACAGTTATTTCATTGGATTTTGTGCGATCATACTCGTACAAAGCATTTGTTTTTGATCTCAACTCGGAAAGTAGAATTTCTGTGGAATTGTAGTAAGAATCCTTATTCAGCCAATTCAAATGCAGTGAAAAAACGGACAATGTATCATCAATTGGTTCAACAGATTGGCTGATTAATTTGGAAGGCACTCCGGGCACATATTCACAAACCAACTGTCCATTCGATTTTCTGGATGCACAGGAACAAATAATAATCGCCATTGAAAACAGCAATAAGATTCTTGATATCAAATGAATATGCTTTGTAATGACCGTTAGTGATGATTTCATTTTTATTTCAAAATTAGCTTCTAAATTATGAGAAATTCCTTTTCAGGGAAAATACTGAAGATCAGAAACTACTAAATACAGTCATAAAAAAGGAATTATTACCTTCGAAAAAACTTTTTCCATGAAATTGTTACTTGTTATTTTTTTATTGGCCTTTACACTTCCGGCTTATAGTCAATTCTCCCAGGCGGATTCGCTGCGCGGAGGATACGGACCTACCCGCAATTGGTGGGATTTGAAACACTATGATCTGAGTGTGGAATTCGATATCGGGAAAAAAGAAATTCGCGGAAAAAATGTCATCACTTTCGACAAATCAGAAAACGGATTAAAGGAAGTGGTTGTTGTGAGTACACTACAGCTTGACCTGCAGGATCCAATGATTTTAGACAGTGTTTCTATCAATGGAAGCATGGTTCCTCATTCGAAAATCACCAAAAAAGGAGCCGCTTATCTGATTCTTTTTGAATCACATGACGGAGCTGAACAAACAAGCAATGAGTTGATCGCTTATTTTCACGGGAAACCGCGTGTTGCACAAAATCCGCCCTGGGACGGAGGAATTATCTGGTCGAAAGATAAAAACGACAAACCGTGGGTTTCTGTTGCTTGTCAGGGATTGGGAGCCAGCGTCTGGTTTCCGTGCAAAGATTCCCAATACGACGAGCCGGATAACGGAGTAACAATGCATTATACTTGTCCGGCTGATCTGGTTTGTGTCAGCAACGGATTATTTCTCGGAAAAGAAGTTTTGAAGAACGATCAGGCAAGGTATTCCTGGACGGTCAAAAATCCGATCAACAATTACTGCATGATTCCTTACATCGGAGATTACGTGAACATTCACGACCATTTCTACGGTGAAAAGGGAAACCTGGAAATCGATTACTGGGTTTTGAGAGGAAACGAAGAAAAAGCAAAAAAACAATTTCAGGATGCTCCGAAAACGCTGAAAGCACTGGAATATTGGTTCGGTCCTTACCCTTTCTATGAAGACGGATACAAATTGGTCGAAGCCCCGCATTTGGGAATGGAACATCAAAGTGCCGTTGCTTACGGAAACGGATTTCAAAACGGATACATGGGGCGCGATTTAAGCGGAACGGGAGAAGGTTTGAAATGGGATTTCATCATTGTTCATGAAAGCGGGCACGAATGGTATGGAAATAACATTACTTCCAAAGATATCGCAGATATGTGGATTCACGAAGGATTTACCTGCTACAGCGAAACACTTTTCACCGATTATTGGTTTGGAACCGAGGCCGGAGACAAATATTGCCGCGGATTGCGTAAAAACATCATGAACGACAAGCCGATTATCGGGCCATACGGCGTTCAGGAAGAAGGAAGCGGCGATATGTATTACAAAGGCGCAAATATGCTTCATACCATTCGCACAATCTATGGAAACGACTCGCTGTTTCGCATGATGCTGCGGAAAATGAATGCTGTTTTTTACCATCAGACCGTTACAACTGAACAAATCGAACAATTCATGAGCACGGAATTGGGAATGGATCTGTCGAAAGTTTTCGATCAGTATCTCAGAGCTAAAAATCCGCCGGTTTTGCAATTGAAGCACAAAAAAAGCAAGGTGAAATATCGTTGGATCAATTGTATCAAGGATTTCGACATGCCGATCATGAATGGAAAGCAGCGACTTGCCTGCAATTCAAAATGGAACTCCTATCAAATCGGGCATGATTATTCGTTTGAACTGAACACCAATCAGTATATCCTAATTTTGAAGAAGTGATTTTCCAAAACATTGGAATGAATTCCATATTTTTGATAAAAATCCACTTATGAAACATCTATTTCATCTTTTTCTGATCAGTATTGTTCCTTTTACCTCATTCGGACAAATAATTATTGGAGGAAACAACCCGAATGATTTCATATCAACGGCTTTATCAAGTCCCAATGTTTCCATTTCGAATGTCAGCTACACCGGATACAACGGAGCTATCTGCTATTTTTCGGCAAATGTTCAGAATATGCCTTTTACTTCTGGGCTCTTAATGACTACCGGTGCTGTTCATCTTGCAAAAGGTCCCAATAATGATCCTTCTATTTATCTTGACAATAGCTTTCCGGGTTATTCCCCTTTGAACACAACATTGGGAGGAGTATCAACTCATAATGCTGCTGTTATTTCTTTTGATGTCGTTCCAAATGGGGACACTTTAAAAATCCGGTATATTTTGGGCTCCGAAGAATACCCGGAATATGTAGGTTCACAATTTGTGGATGGAATGGCCATCTATATTTCCGGTCCCGGAATTTCAGGAACTCAAAACATTGCCCGTTTGCCTGATGGGATTATTATATCCGTTAACAATGTCAATAACGGAACTTATGGTCCTGCTCCGGGAGTAATACCCATTGGTCCGGTAAATCCTCAATACTTTGCAGCAAACGGAAACGGGAATCAAGCTCCTTACAACACAAGTGATAGTTATTTGCAATACGATGGCTTGACTGTTCCGTTAATTGCAAAATCAAAAGTTACTCCGAATGAAACGTATCACATTGTAATTGCTATCGCAGATGCAGGTGACGGAATTTTTGATTCGGGAGTATTCATCGAGGAAGGTGGAATCACCGCAGGTTTGGGAGAAAGCAATCTCGACAATTTTGTAAGTGTGTTTTACGACCCGTCTAATCAGCAAGCAATTATTCAAGTGACGGAACATCAGGATAATCTGACCTATTCAGTAGTTGATTTGTCAGGAAAAACCATTGTAAATTCACCTATCACAGAAACAACAACTCTTGATTTAAGCAATTATTCATCCGGGATGTATCTGATAACAGTGGAAAGTGCAAACGGAAAGATCAGCAAAAAGATTATCCGATAATTTCATCCCGGTAAATCACTTTCGAATTTTGTTAATTAATTCTCACGGTCGATTGAAAATGCCTTTTTGATTTTGGTACTTTTGTAAAAAATTCAACAGATGTTAACGCTCGATCCGAAGGAACTTCCGATTCCCAAATTACATGGCTATTTGCTCGGTGCAATTGGTCCGAGACCGATCGCATTTGCTTCCACCATTGACGAAAACGGTGTAAACAACTTATCTCCGTTTAGTTTTTTCAATGTTTTTTCGGCGGCTCCACCGATATTGATTTTTTCTCCGGCACGTAACGGACGAACAAATACAACCAAGGACACTTACAACAATGTGAAGAAGATTCCGGAGGTAGTTATCAACATTGTGAATTACGATATCCTGCATCAAATGAGTTTGAGCAGTTCTCCTTTCGCATCGGATGTGGATGAATTTGTGAAAGCAGGATTGACTCCCGTTGCTTCCGATACAATCAAACCGATGCGGGTTCTCGAAGCTCCTGTTCAGTTTGAATGCAAGGTTTTGGAAGTAAAAGAACTGGGAGATCAGGGCGGTGCAGGAAACCTGGTGATTTGTGAAGTAACCAAAATCCATATTCACGAAGAAGTTCTGGCTGAAGACGGAACAATCGATCAAAAAAAGATCAATCTCGTGGCCCGAATGGGAGGAAATTGGTACTGCCACGCAAATGAAGCTTCCATGTTTGAAATCACCAAACCCATTACCACCATCGGCATTGGTTTTGACCAGCTTCCGGAAGATATTCTTCAGAGTTCTGTTTTAACCGGAAACGATCTGGCTCAACTGGCAGGCGTTACCGAAATCCCGAATGAAACGGATGTAAACGAATATAAGCTCTTGGAATTAAGTGATTTATTCTTAACTTTAGAAGACGAGCCTGCAAAATTGGAACTGGCTCTGCACCAGCGTGCAAAAGAATTAATTAATCAAAATGATATTGAAGGAGCATGGATGACCCTGCTTTCTTTTAATGACTAAATAGTGTAAATAACCCGTAGAAATATGTTTAAAATATCCGGAATCTTAAAGGTGAAAAATGATACTGTTCAAGTATCAGAAAAGTTTTCGAAAAGAGAATTTGTTTTAACTGATAATGCAAGTATGTATCCTCAGGATATCTTGTTTCAATTAACGCAAGACAAGTGTAGTTTGGTTGATGGATTTAATCTGCAGGATCAAATTGAAGTATCATTTAACTTAAGAGGTCGTGAATGGACTAGTCCGCAAGGAGAAGTAAAATACTTTAACACGCTTGAAGCTTGGAGAATCGAGCGAGTTGGTGCTGCTTCATCTATGGGTGGAGGAATTCCGGCTGGAGGACCAAGTGCAATGAACCTGGATCCGATCGCTACACCAAGCGCTTCTACGGCTCCGAGTGACGATGATGATTTACCGTTTTAATCTTTCAAAATCCCCTGACAGCAAACATCAGGGGATTTTTTTTGAACCCTTTACCACATGAACGAACAATTCAACACTTACTTTCAAAGCGTTTACACCAAAATTCTGGTTATTTATCTCGGACTGTTGTTTGGCCTCTTAAGCTTCTCAGCTGTTCTGATTTTGCTTTTGGTTGATCCGAATTCGCTGCAAAACGACGACACCAACGAACTGTTTCAATTAATTGTTCCGATTGTAGTTGTAAGTGCCGTTTCTGCCGGGATTTTCATCATGAAAAGATCCATCGCACAAACGCTGAATGAAACGGATTACCGGCCGAAACTCCGAAGCTATCTGAGTGGTAAGATTCTTCAATTGGGATTGATCGACGGAGCAATTCTGTTTTCCAATGTCGTTTACCTTATTACGAGCAATACGTATTTCATTTATATTTCTCTTGCCGCTTTGCTTTATTACTTTTCCCTTTTTCCATTAAAGAAGACAATCAGCCGGCAATTGAGTCTGGAAGATCCTACCATTTTGTGATGACATCTGTTCTTCTTTCCCCCAATCTGTAGACTTTCTCCACACTTTTCTGTTTTTTGAAAAAGAGATTATTCATTCACTTAAAAAACAAAACAACCATTCAACTCACTTATTTTAAAAGCTTTACACTTCTCAATTTCATCTTTTCAATTTTCACTTTCCTGCTTGGCATCATATTCCTTATAGACTCTGCAGAAATCTTTTAAAATAAGTTGATATGAAAAAGTTTATTATCGCAGCAGTAGCAGTTACTACAACAGTATTCGCAAACGCACAAGCAGATACAACAGCACAAGAAACAAAAATCGAAGTTGCTGCAGTAACTAATCCGGACAAAGTACAAATCAAATTGGAAGAGCTTCCTGCTCCTGTTCAAAAAGCATTGACTACAGAAGCTTTCCAGGGATGGACTGCTAAAACAGCATACATTGTGAAAGCTGAAAAGCCTTATTACGAAGTGGAGTTGGTAAATGACAAAGCTGAAGCAAACACAGTGAAATTTAATGAGGACGGAACTGTGATTAAATAATCCGAAATTCCTTAATTTATCTTAAGAAAGGTCTTGCTTCTGGCAGACCTTTCTTATTTTTATTAGGAATCTCAAAATATGTCCATTGAATAAGATCTTGCTAATTGAAGACGATCCCACTTTTTCAAAAATCGTTACAACTTTTCTCAACAAAAAGGGATACGAAATAAGTACGGCATCCGGCTTACAGGCAGGCGAGAAATTGCTGCAAGCGGAAAAATTCGATCTGCTGCTTCTGGACTACCGTCTTCCGGATGGAATCGGGTTGGAACTGATCGCCAAAATGGGAACCAGCTTCCCTGCGCTTCCAACAGTTATTATTACGAGTTTTGACGATGTGCGGACAGCCGTAAAATCGATTCAATCCGGCGCTTTTGAATACATCATCAAACCAATCAATCCGGATGAGTTGCTGCTTGTGATTCAGGCTGCACTGCAGAAGAAAACAGAAACTCCGGAAAACAGCACCAAAAAATCAAGCACTTCCAACGAAAAGGTCAAAGACAAATCTTTTATTCAAGGCGAAAGCGCCATCTCGAAAAAACTTTACGAATACATTGACCTGGTTGCTCCAACCGATCTGTCGGTGATGATCATCGGAGAAAGCGGAACGGGGAAAGAGCACGTTGCCAGATCGATTCACAACCAAAGTAAACGTTCCAAAGGTTCATTTGTAGCCATTGACTGCGGAGTTTTATCCAAAGAATTAGCTGCAAGCGAATTATTCGGCCACGCCAAAGGTTCCTTCACCGGAGCATTACAGGATAAGGTCGGTGTGTTGGAAAAAGCAAACGGCGGAACGCTTTTTCTGGATGAAATCGGAAATCTGAGCTACGATGTTCAGATCAAACTCCTGCGAACCTTGCAGGAAAGAACCATCGAACCGGTTGGAAGCGGAAAAAATATTCCGATCGACATTCGTTTGATTACAGCAACCAATGAAAACCTGCTTCAGGAAATCGGAGCGGGAAATTTCCGGGAAGATATTTACCATCGCATCAATGAGTTTAAAATTCAGATGCCGGCTTTGAGAGATCGGGGTGCGGATCTGGAATTATTCATTCAATATTTCATCGAACGTTCCAACGAAGAATTGGATCGGAATGTCAAACATGTTCCGGCAGACGTTATTCAGATATTCCAGCAATACGATTGGCCCGGAAATTTAAGAGAATTGGGAAATGTCATCAAACGGTTGGTTTTACTGAGTAAAGGAACTGAAATCACCATCGATTCCTTACCGGAAGAATTGATTCTGCGTGCCGAAACTTCCAATCCGAACGATTTGAAACTGATGCAGGAAACGAATGAACGGGAAACGATACTGAATGCACTGATTCAAACCAGATACAACAAGTCCAAAGCAGCAAAATTGCTCAACATCGACCGGAAAACATTGTACAGTAAAATCGAAAAGTATCAATTGGACTAGAGTTTCAGTTCTCGATACTCCCGAGAATTCGCTACGCTTCTGTCGGGAGCTCGAGCTGACAAAAGCGGGATGTGCCAAGAACAACTAATTTCAGGATGACCTTTATGCTGAAAATCGTCAAAAAGGAACAAATGGAGCGAAAAAAAGCATTTGTTGTTTGAGTTCGGTCAGCCAAAGCTGTCGGACGAGTTTTAAATGCTTTCGCGAAATGTCGTGTACTTTTCAGATTTTCGAATACAGGTCTAGACTTTTGGTTCTTTGCGGCAATGGCAAAGAACAAACATCATCAAACTTGAGAAATTCTACCATTTATGCTCAATATCCCGGATACAGCGGATTTGAATAGACATTCAAATTATCAAATACTATCAATCGCTTTTTCCAATTCAGGCAAAACAGCTTCAATTTCATTCGTTTCGAAAACTTCTGCTTTCAATTTCATTTCCAGTTTTCTCAATCTGTGGGCCAGCTCCTTTGCTCCCATTTGCCCGAATCTTCCCGCCAATCGATGAACAACCAATAGTAATTCCGCCTGATTTCCTGTTTTTAATGCTTCTTCAATGGTTTTCATATCTTCTTTTGAATCCGTGGTGAATTGGTTTTTGATTTCCTGAAAATCGTCCTCATCCGGAATGAGCGTTCTGAGCGCTGTGAAATCGAAATGCATATCCTTTTCTGAAATCTCCCGAATCGGTTCATAAAACTCCTGACTTTTGAAGGGTTTCAATACAATTCCGTCAAAACCACTGCTCAAAAACAGTTCTTTTTCATCCGGCAATACCTGAGCCGTAAGTGCAACGATTTTCACATTCTTATGTCCGCGTTTTCTGAGTTGATTGCACAAATCAATTCCGCTTATTCCCGGCATCCGCACATCGGCGAAAATCAATTTCACCCGTTCGTCCCACGGAGCTTCCAACAGATCTTCCGGATTACTAAAACTGCGGAATTCCAGTTGTTTTTTTGCCAATAAGTGCTCACACAATTTCAGAATCACCGGATCGTCATCCACCACCCAAATAACACCGTCCACGTGAAGCGCGGTTTCTATTGTCTTTTCAACCGATTCCTGCTCCCTTTTATCCTTTTCGAAGCAAAAGCGGATCGTAAATTCCGTTCCTTCATCCAATTGACTTTTCACCTGCAGCTTTCCTTTCAAAGCTTCTACCAATTCTTTCACAATGCTGAGTCCCAAACCAGTTCCGGATTGAACAGGAGCATTTTTTGCCTGCTCAAATTGCTGAAACACCACTTTCAGATCAGAAGAGCTCATTCCGATTCCGGTATCCGAAACAACAAAATCCACATCCAGTTTGTTCGCATGTTCTTTCATTTTCACCTCAAAAGAAACCACTCCTTCCTGTGTGAATTTCACTGCATTATTGAGTACATTGATCAGAATCTGTTTCAGGCGAAAAGGGTCAGAAACAATCCTGAAACCTGTTTCCAACTGATCGGAATGAAACTTCCATTGAATTCCTTTGTGACGGCATTGAAAAGCGGATAAATCCACTACTTCGGCAAGAACTTCTTCCAAATCAAAGGCTTTCTTATCAATAGCGAAATTTGAAGATATAATCCGCGAATAATCGAGAATTTCATTCACCACCTGCAGCAAATGTTCCGAAGCATTCGAAATGACTTCAACCTTGGAAGAATCATACTTTTCTTCCTGCAGCATCAGCTCCGAATATCCGACAATCGTTTGAAGCGGTGAGCGGATTTCGTGACTCATATTGGACAAAAAGCGCTGTTTTGCCTGACTGTGAAATTCAGCTTCCGCGCGGGATGCTTCCAATTGTTTCCGATAACGGTTGAATTTGGAAATATCTCCGATAATAAACACGATCAATACAAAAGCCACCAAAACAAAAATCAGCGTCAGTATTTTCGTGAATGAAATAGTTTCCCTGGCAATCTGAATGGAAATCCCCGAATTGATCTCAGTATCCATCCGTTCTTCATTTTTCACCTCATCAATCAATTCCAATAAGCGGTTAAACAGGATTTCATTGCTCTTGATCAGGATTAACTCTTGTTTTTGGAGAAACCTTCGCCCGGTATTTCGTTCCAGTTCAACCTCATCCAACGAAATACGGATATTTTCGAGAATACTGTCTTTCTTTTGCGCCACAGCTAAGGTATCCACATGTACTTTCAGATTCTCTTCAACGACAACATAGGGTTTCAATTCCTTTTCAACCTCCTTCTTCTTTCTGAAAAATCGCTTTTTTGCCGGTTTCTCTTCCTTGGGAGTCGGGCTATAATAAGTTGTCGTCTTTGTTTGCTTTTCGGTTGTAACGACGTTCGTATCTATTTTTAGATTTTCCTCATCAATCTTATCTGCCAATTCTTCAAACTGGCGGTCTACCCTACCATTATTCAAATAATTATAGCGGATCTTCAGATATTTGTCAAAAAGTTTGTTTCGCTGATTGAAAATGGAATCCACCTGAACCAAACGCTCTACCTGCGTGGGATCCGAAGCAAAAGAATCCTTCAGTTGATTTAGTTTTTGGGAGATCTGTCCGATTCGAGTATCGTAATTATCGGAAGTTTTATAACGATTCTGCAAAGCTTCGACTCTATAAAAATCATTCAGGCGGCCAAGTTCCATCTGAAGGTCATTCAACGCGTCCAGACGATTATTGGGTTTTGTCAGATTCTCAACCACATTATTGATGCGGTCAAACGCACTCCGATTAACAATCCAGGTGAGCAGAGAAACGCATAAAACCAAGACAAAAGCCAAAACGAGCTTGCCACGGGTTGTTTGAGTAAATCGTTTTGAATTTTCCAAATTTGACTATTTCCCTAAAATTACACAGAAATGAAGCTGTCATTTATTAAAAAGACCTAAAATAAAGGGATACTTCCGGTGTCTTCTATTCGATTCTCAATAAAAACAAATTTTTCAGTATCCCGGACAAGTGATTTAAATAAAAAGGACCTTATCTCCCTTTCCACTCCGGTTGGGAAACCATCAGATAGGCAAGTAATGCGAAGAGGTAAACGGGATAGAACAATTCAAACAAGCCCAAACCAATCAGATCGAAACTGCCCGGCTTCTTTTTATCCATTTTCACCAACATGAAATCCATTCCGAATTTGAATGCAGCCAGCAAAAAAGTCAGCCAGTAAACTCCGGCAAAAAAGGTAATGATCAACAATAAGAAATAGTACAAATGCAGACCAACAGCCCAAATTCCCAGAAAATTATTCAACTGATCGGCCACATGGTTTGTTTTTCCCAGCCACCGAACCCGTTGTTCCATCACTTCAGAAAGCGTTTCAGGAGTTTCCGTTTCCACTTTCAATGCTTCATTCTCTACAATTTCGATTCGTTTTCCCGAAGCGCGAAAAGCACGCAAGGTATAAATATCGTCTCCGCTTAAAATGTGATCGTGATCTTCAATATCGTCGACCTGATCGAAACTTGAAACGTGAATCAACAAGTTTGCACCGCTGCAATTCACCGGTCTTGCCCATCCCGAAATTCCTTTGTTCAACAGATTCGTGAACAGATATTCTATCGTAAAAAACGATTGCCACCACTTTTTCCCGGTCATTTCAACGGGAAGAATGATCAATTCAGCTTCCGGCAGCATCAGCATGGATTTCATGTAATCTTTTCCGAATTCCACGTCTGCATCCATTGTCAGGCAATATTCCGTTCGCACATGATCCATTCCGAAACGAATAGCGCGTTTTTTTCCACGTTGTTCTTCCGGTAAATGCAATAAGCGAATCGGGAATTCATCCATTTTCTTAAAGAGGTCGAGATAAGAATCCGATGAATGGTCATTTACAAAAATCCATTGTGCAGGCTGATATTTCTGGGCATAAATGCATTCCATAAAGGCTTCCAGATTGTGCGACTCATTTCTGAATGGAATCACCACCGAAATTTCATCGATCGCCATCATTTTCTTTGTGCTGCGGCTGATTCTCAAACGATTCACCCCGAACAACAATGTCAGAATCGAAAGCATATAAATGAGTACCCAGGAACCGATCAACCACATATGTTTACTTTTTTCTTTTTGGCAACCAGATAAAACTACTCATAAATGCCGGTAAAGCTATGTTTATGAGGTAAATAATAATGCTCGACACAATGACGTCGGGAGCGGAAACAATGGTTCCTGAAAACACAAACAAGGCTGCTGTTTCGCGGATCAGAACCTTTCCCGACCACAATGACGGTACAAATGAGGTGAACAAATAGATCAGCCAGACATTGATCAGTAAAAACCAAAAATCTTCGTATCCGAAAGCCACAAACAAAAGCACGTATTGCAGACTGAAAACCACAAAACGAATCAGGGAAAAAGCCAGGAAAGGCCATTTCAGATTCTGATATCTTCCACGGATACTCTGAAGCCTTCTGACAAAGGTAAAAGAACTTCTTTTTTTAGGTAAAAGGTAATCGCCGTAAAAGTATCCGGCAAGAATGATCAATGATCCTGAAGCCGTTGCAATCCACACCGAATTGGAATTTCCATATGTGACCAAAGCAGCAAAAAGACCGAATAACAAAGTCGGGATTAGCTGACTGAGATTTGCCAATGCCGTTGAGAAAATGATGTAGATCGTTTCGCGTTTTTGGAAGAAGATCAAACGCCCCAGGAAATTTCCCCAACCGTTCGGAGACATGAATCCGGAAGCAACTCCCGCCCAAAAAGCATTTTTAATCAATTTGATGTCAACGTTCAATGGTCTGGTAATTCTTTTCCATTTCAGGAACTCCAGCCAAAGATTCGGAATCAGTAACAAAAAGGCTAAAACCAGTGCCCACCAATGTTTGATTTCCAATCCCGTTGCATGCTCCCAGTCCACTTTGGCCAATTGTACAACCAAACTCCAAATCACGGCAACAAACACCAATAATTTGATGAATGTCATTAAACCAGCTCGTTTTTTAGTAGTTTTAAGCTCCTCTTTCATTTGCATGGCCGAAGATAAAATAATTTTAGGGATTGACCCCGGAACAACGGTGTTAGGATATGGTTTAATTCATATTAAAGGCACGAAAATTGAGATGCTCAACTTTGGAATTATTCAATTAAGTAAACTCGATAACCAACCGGATAAGTTGAAACGGATTTTTGATCGTCTTGATGGTTTGATGGAAGAATACAAACCAGATGAAATGGCCATTGAAGCGCCTTTCTTCGGAAAGAATGTTCAATCCATGCTGAAACTGGGCCGCGCCCAGGGAGTTGCCATTGCTGCTTCACTTCGCAGAAATATTCCTTATGAAGAATATACTCCGAAACGCATCAAACAAGCCATTACAGGAAATGGAAATGCTTCAAAAGAGCAGGTTGCAGCAATGCTTCAGACGCTTCTGAAATTCGACGAGCTTCCGAAATACCTGGATGCAACGGATGGTTTGGCAGCAGCTGTCTGTCATCATTTCTCCAAAGGAATCGGTGAAAACAACAAAACGAAAGGAAACAGCTGGACCAGTTTCATAAGTAAAAACCCGGATAGAAAAATCAGATGAAAAAGTTCTTGTTATCTCTTACCCTTCTTTTCACACTTGCTTCTACGGCAAAAGCTCAGGAAGTTTTCGAATGGTTTGAAGGTTCCTGTTTGTTTGGCGCAACGATCGACACTACGAAAGCAAGTTATCTGCAAGTTCAGAATGCTCATTATACTTTGATTCAGGCATCAGAACTGAGTCAGCCATTTTTGGCATTTCAACCGAAAGACACCGCCTTTTTAAAGGTAAAAAACATCCGTTTTGAATGTGAAAATTTTCAGAAAGAGCTGGAAGCAATGGAATATCCGAAAGGAACTTACTGGGCAAATATCAAAAAAGCAAAAGCTGCTGATTTGAAAGAGCAATGTCTTTTAAGAGAGAAGGCCGTGATTGCGCTCACAGATCCGAAGGCTTTGAAAGGAACGCCATATAGCAAAGAATGTTCCCGCTATGTTTCGGCATTGGAAAAAGGCGGAAAAACCTTATTGGCTCTTTGGAAGGAAATTCACGACAAAGAAGTTGCCGAAGCTTTGGATCCTGATCCGATCATCCGGTCTTTCGAGAAAAACTGGAATAGCACTGATCAGGAATTATGGGCAAGAATCGAAGTTTTGCGTTATGGCTGGTGGAATTGTGTTCTTCAAAATCAAAAAGTGTGGTTTAACGAAACACTTTACCATTCCGAATTCAGAAAATTAATGAGTCAGATCACTTCAAACTGTCATTAACAGTCGTTTTTTTCTGCATTTCGATCGATTCTTTCTGTAAACGATCCATGACCTTATCCAGAATTTCTTTGTACTCCAACTGGTTGCTGTTGTAGTAAATGAACGAATCTTCGTATTGTTTTTCAGTAATTCCTTTCGTTTTCAGGTAATCTCTTCCTGATGCAGTCATTACTTTGTAATAGCGATTAACTGTTGAGTAAGTATTTTGAATATGACCTTCCAAAATGAGCATGTCTGTCATAACGTCAATCATCTGTTCCTTCGGAATCAAATTATCCGGTTTGTCCAAACCTTTTAGTCCTTCATCACAAGATTGAAGTGTGAGCAAAAGCAATATGAACAAACCTATTCTCATCGATTGAATGTTAATCGTTCTCCGTTCTGAATTCCGGTCAATTGTCCGTTTTCATAAACGATCTCTCCATTCACAAAGGTTTTCTCAACAGATGATGAGAAAGTCGTTCCTTCGAATGGCGACCATCCGCATTGGTAGAACAGGGAATCTTTGGTAACAGTTGTTTTCTTTTTCAGATCTACCAATACCAAATCCGCAAAATAACCTTCCCGGATAAATCCGCGGTCTTTGATCTGAAAACAAACAGCTACTGCATGAGCCATTTTCTCAGCCACACGCACCAACGGAATTTTACCTTCTGCAGAAGCATCCAGCATCGCAAGTAAGGCATGTTGAACCAAAGGTCCACCGGATGGAGCCTGCAGGTATTTCTGTTGTTTTTCTTCGATTGTATGAGGCGCGTGATCTGTTGCAATCACATCAATTCTATTGTCTAAAAGTGCTTTCCAGATTTGTTCTCTGTCTACTGCTGTTTTCACCGCCGGATTCCATTTGATCCACGCACCTTTGCTATCATAATCCGCATCGGAGAACCACAGGTGGTGCACACAAGCTTCAGCTGTAATGCGTTTTTGTTCCAAAGGAATATCGTTCCGGAAAAGTTCAGTCTCGATTCCCGTTGAAATATGCAGAATATGCAGACGTGTATTGTTCTTTTTAGCTAATTCAACAGCTTTGGATGAAGACAAATAACAAGCTTCCGCGTTTCTGATCAGCGGGTGAGCCGACATGGGAATATCTTCTCCGTATTTTTCTTTGTATAATTCGAGATTCTGCCGGATCGTAGCTTCATCTTCACAATGCGTTGCAATGAGCATCGGAACATTGGCAAACAAGTGTTCCAGAGTTTTGGTATTATCCACCAGCATGTTTCCGGTAGAAGATCCCATAAAAATCTTCACTCCGCATACATTCTGGATATCCGTACGCATTACTTCATCATAGTTGTCGTTCGAAGCCCCCATGAAAAAAGAGTAATTTGCCGGAGAAACTTCGGATGCGCGCTGATATTTTGCTTCTAAAAGCTCTTGTGTCAAAGTATTCGGAACAGTATTCGGCATTTCCATGAAAGAAGTGATTCCTCCTGCAACTGCTGCTCTGGATTCCGATTGAATGTTTGCTTTATGCGTTAATCCCGGTTCTCTGAAATGCACCTGATCGTCGATACAACCCGGAAGCAAATGCAATCCTTCACAGTTGATTTCTTCCACCAAACCGTCAACGGAAATAGAAGGGGCAATTTTCGAAATGCGTTTCCCTTCGATCAAAACATCCGCTACAAACTCTTTTCCTTCATTTACGAGTGTTGCACCTCTTAATAAAATCTTTGTCATTACACCTTCAAATTTCTCATTTTCCAAACTCCAAAGAAGGCTTCTTTGAAAATACTTGACGACATTTTGGACTCTCCGAATTGTCTGTCAATGAATGTAATCGGAACTTCGATGATTTTAAATCCTTTGCGTTTTGCTGCATATTTCATCTCGATCTGGAAAGCATATCCTTTGAAGTGAATATTGTCCAGATCAATTGCTTTTAAAACTTTGCTTGAGTAGCACATGAAGCCGGCCGTCGTGTCAGCAATTCCGATAAAAAGAATCATCCGCACATAAACCGAAGCGAAGTAAGACATCAAAATCCGTCCCAAAGGCCAGTTTTGTACCTTCCCTCCTTTTGTATACCGCGAACCAATACTTACATCAGCGCCTTTTTCCGTACAAGCCGCCAATAATCTAGGCAAATCCAGCGGATTATGAGAGAAATCGCAATCCATCTCGAAAATGTAATCGTATTCCTTCTTTAAAGACCATTTGAATCCGTGAATATAAGCCGTACCAAGTCCTAGCTTGCCTTGTCTTTCTTCGAGAAAAATCCGGTTGGGGAATTGCTCCATCAGATCGCGGATAATTGCTGCTGTTCCATCAGGGGAATTGTCATCAACAAAAAGAATGTCTATTGAAACCGGCAAATTCATAACTGCCTGAGCCATTCGCTCAACATTCTCCTTTTCGTTATAAGTTGGTATAATTACAACAGCTCGCGTCACGTGGGTTTTATTTCAGGTGATAAAAATAGTCAAATTCCGCTTCCTCAAGCGAATTTATACGGTTTCTAACATAATTTAAGTAACAAAATTCCCAATTAAAAGATTCAAATAGTTCAAAAGGTTTAAATTCCCATAGCTATCGGAATCAATGATTCGTGATTCGCAATTAATAATTACTGATAGAATCAACCGCACTCGCATTTCACTTGATATTCCTTACATTTAAAGGGTTTGCAAAAGCGCGCCTCGAATATTCATTATCTTTGATTCAGATGAGACGGATTTTTCACATAGCTTTTTGGGGAATTATTCTCTTTCAGAATCACGCGCTGAAAGCACAGTCTTTTCAGAATATCTCGCTGTTGGATCACTGGCATCAGGACAGTCTGATTTCCAATTCTTCCAAGGTTCGTTATTCCGATTGCTTCGGTTTTGTTCAAAACGGAAAGGAATATGCCGTAATCGGATCCACAGAAGGAACACACGTTTTCTTCATTGATGATCAGGACAAATTCATCCCGAAAGGTTTTGTAAAAGGACGTTATTCCAGCACTTTTGTTCAACATCGGGAATATGCTGTTTTCAAAAATTACCTCTACGCAGTTTGTGACGAAGGCGTAAGCAGTCTACAAATCATCGACCTTCAATACCTTCCCGATTCCATTACGTTGGCAAAGGAAGACAGTCTTCAATTTGGCCGTGTTCACAATATTTTTATCGATTCCGTTCAGGAAAAGTTTTATTCCTGCATTCACAGAAGTACGGTCAACACACAAGTCATCGATGCCCCGATGAAAATCTTTTCCCTGGCTGATCCGCTAAACTTAACGGAACTTTGGAGCGGGCCAAATGATGTCAATGAGGTTCATGATATTTATGTCCGGAACGGAACAGCCATTCTGAACTGCGGATACGACGGATTGAGAGTTTATAACTTCACGAACACCAGTTCCCCGGATTATCTGGATTCGAAATCGATTTACACGGATCAGGGATACAATCATCAGGGTTGGTTAACTCCCGACGGAAAAACGTATCTCTTTGCAGACGAAACCAATGGAAAAAGAGTCAAAAAATGCAGTTTTAACGGTTCGATTGTCACGATTCAGAATTATTTCGGGACGAATTACCAAAACGGATCAGTTCCGCATAATATCAAGGCCACGAACGATTTTGCATTTGTAGCTTACTACAATGAAGGAATCAGGATTTTTGACCTAAGATATCCGGTTCCGCTGGAAATCGCACATTACGACACGTATCCCGAAGAAAATGCCTACAAAATGAATGGAAACTGGGGGATTTTTGCAGATCTTCCATCCAAAAGGCTTCTCGTTTCCGATATCCAACACGGTTTGTTTCTCCTGCATTTCGACCGGGAAAACATGCTTAAATCCTTTCCGATCGATAAAGAACTCAGTTTGTTTCCCAATCCTGTTTCGAATCAGGAGTCCCTGTTCATGACAATTCCTCTGGGAATCATCAAAACCGAATGGCAGATTTTCGATGTTTCGGGAAAACAAGTGTCGGCCGGAAGCAGTGAAAATTTTAATTATTCGGAGATTCTTCTTCCTTTTTCTGCAGGAACTTATCAAATAAAAGTGAATCTTTACGATGATTCCGGAGAGCAGCAGCAGATCATCCGGAAAATAGTCGTTGTTTAAAAGCATAACTAAAAACCAATAATATGAACGCGAAACACACATTCATTCCAGTCTTAGCAATTGCCTTGTTTCTTTTAAGCTCATGCGGCGGCGGGGCAAAAAAGGATTATTCAAAAGAGGTTGATGAAGGTACTTTTAGTGGAAACACCTTTACGAGTGAAGCTTTAGGATGGAGCATGGAATTTCCGGATAACTGGATCATCACTTCCAAATCCAGCCTGGAATCTTTAGATCTGAGAAGTAAAGAAGCTGCAGGCGACACTTCATCAAATATGTCAGGAATTAAGCGTACACTGGCTTTCCAAAAGAATTTTGACAACAACTTCCAATCTTCCTGGGAAGAGTTTTCGGGAGATGAGGCACAATACAAACGAATCATCAGCAATATTCACTCCACGATCTACACCAATTACCTGGACCAGAGAACGACACTGGATTCCGTATCAGGAACATTAAAGATCAGCGGAGTAACTTTCGATACGTATCAGATTTCCCTTTACGACAGATACAATAAGAATTTCGCCAACCAGTTATTGCTGACGTCAATCGTGAAAAACAAATTCATGACCGTTACCATTGCTTACAACAACAATGCGGATAAAGCGAAAATACTGGGATTGTTTAAGAAATCAACGTTTAAGTAGCCGTTTACTTTATTGATCGAGAGGGGGAAGCTTAAAATTCTCTTTCAAAAATGCCTACTCTTCCTCAAGAGTAGCTAAAGCATCATAAATCAAATCGTTTTCAAAACCTTTTGATTGCGCATAGCGAAGAACTTTCGCCTTCTTTTTCCAGGGATCTTTCTCATTTGAAAGGTCCTTTTGTTTTTTCAGGATTTCCTTTTTCAGAATCTCAAAATATTCATCGGGATCAATTGTCTTAAAAGCAAGCTGAATGATCTTTTCCGGGATTTGTTTCAAACGCAGTCCTTGTCTGATCTTGATTCTTCCCCAATGCTTTATTCTCAGTTTACCCGAAACATATGAATCGGCAAAGCGACCTTCATCGAGGAATTTATTTTCAATCAGATAAGCTGTCAATTGATCGACCTGTTCCGAGCTTTGGCCCCAGGAAAACAACTTGTTTTTCACTTCAAAATGCGAGCGATCCTGATAAGCACAGTAAGATTCTATCTTGTGCTTAGCTTCCAGAAACGAAAAATTGCTCCCCATATCAGAGAGCAATTTCGTTATTATCTTTATCCCGGAAGCTGTACTCCAGAAGATGATGAGCAGTTACACCGCGTACATCGATCCATTTTTTGTACTTAAAGAACCACTTCCATTGTTTGGAAATAAGTCCTTTTTTGAAATATGCTTCCAGATACGGATGAACCAGCAAAGAAACTTTCTTTTCCTTTTTATCCGTTAATAAGAAGTTCAGGTTTGTTTCGATCTCTTCAGCAAAAAGAATGGAAGCTTGTACTTCTCCAGTTCCATTACAAGTAGGACATGTTTCCGAAGTATTGATATCGGTTTCTGGTCTTACACGCTGGCGGGTGATTTCCACAACGCCGAATTTGGAAGGAGGCAGAATATTATGTTTCGCTCTGTCTGAACGCATAAATTCCTTCAACTTCTCAAACAACTCTTTGTTGTTTTCCTTATCGTGCATATCAATGAAATCGATACAAACGATTCCCCCCATGTCGCGTAATTGCAACAAACGGGCAATTTCTTCAGCTGCTTCGATATTCGTTGCAAGCGCATTTGATTCCTGTCCATCGGCACCTTTACGGTTTCCGCTGTTCACGTCGACAACGTGCATTGCTTCCGTATGCTCAATGATCAAATATCCACCGGAAGGAAGCGGAACTTTCTTCCCGAACATGGTTTTGATTTGCTTATTGATTCCGAAACGCTCAAAAATATTGAGTTTTCCGTCATACAATTTCAAGATCTTTTCTCTTCCCGGAGCAATTCCGCTGATGTATTCTTTCAATTCAGCCATCAGCTTTTCGTCGCTGACGTGGATGTTTGAAAAGTCTGCATTCAAAAGATCGCGTAAAATAGATGATGTCTTGTCGATTTCACCTAAAACACGGCGAGGCGGAGTAGCCTGCTTCAAGTTTGTATGCATGGTCTTCCACTTCTCCATCAGGTTTCTCAAATCCTGATCGATTGCCTCCACTTTTTTGTTTTCGGCAACAGTACGAATGATGACACCAAAATTTTTCGGCTTAATGTCATCCATCAGGTGGCGCAAACGATCGCGTTCTTCCTGACTTTTAATTTTTTGAGAGATTGAAATTTTCTCCGAAAATGGCACTAATACCAAATAACGACCAGCGAGTGTTAACTCTGCGCTTAAGCGTGGTCCTTTACTTGAAATCGGTTCTTTTGCAACCTGAACCAATATTGGTGATGTGGTTGATACAATTTCGGTAATCTTTCCGTCTTTCGGAATGTCTTTCTCCGACTTAAAATACAATAAATCAGCGACATTCTGCTTCCCTTGCAGGGTGTCTTTGGTAAATTTATTCAACGACTGAAATTGCGGTCCCAGATCCAAATAGTGCAAAAACGCATCTTTTTCGTATCCGACATCCACAAATGCAGCATTCAAACTTGGAACTACTTTCCGAACTTTCCCCAGATAAATATCACCTACGGCAAAGTCAGTACTTCCCTGTTCTTCATGCAACTCAATCAATTTCCCATCGCGCAAGAGAGCAAGCCAAACACCACCATCACGGGTGTCTACAACTAGTTCTAAACTCACGAACGTATAATTAGAAAGTAACTAAAACAGAAAAACTTAGTAAGTAAAAACACTTACTAAGCTCTTCCAACTATCTTCAAGAAGTTGTTATTTCTTCTTCTTATGACGATTCTTTCTTAGTCTTTTCTTACGCTTGTGCGTCGCCATTTTATGTCTTTTTCTTTTCTTACCGCTTGGCATAGCAATATTATTTTATGGTTATTAATTCAATTATTTCAATTTCAACAGCTTTTAAAAAAAGCACTCCTGCGTGAAACAGGAGTGCAAAGATATCAAAATAAGTTTTCCTACAAAGTAGTTGTTGTAAAAAAGATGGAATTATTTCACAATCACTTTATTCTTCACCTCTTCAACAAACGTTTTTGCCGGTTTAAATGAAGGAATATTGTGAGCTGGGATAATAATCGTTGTGTTTTTTGAAATATTGCGCCCCGTCTTCTCTGCTCTCTCTTTCACGATGAAGCTACCAAAACCTCTCAAATAAACGTTTTGACCTTTAGTCAAAGAAGTTTTAATAGAAGTCATAAATGCCTCTACAGCTTTCTGAGCTTCATTTCTTTCCAATCCTGTTTCCTCTGCAATCTCAGCAACGATATCTGCCTTTGTCATCTTATTATAAATTAAAAATTTTCAACAATGTGATTTTCAGGTGCAAAAGTAGTCAGCAAAAGCGTTTATTTTTGCTTTATTTTTAAAAATGTTCAATTTTTTCCCTAAATGACTGATTTTGTTCTACTAATAAGCGATTGGTACAGACTAAATGCTCGGGAGCTTCCGTGGAGAAGCACCAAAAACCCGTATTTTATCTGGTTATCGGAGGTGATTTTGCAACAAACGAGGGTCGATCAAGGGTTAAATTACTACCTGAAATTTATCGAAAATTACCCCGTTTTGAATCATCTTGCCGATGCGGATGAGGCATCCGTTTTAAAACTTTGGCAAGGTTTGGGATATTATTCCCGGGCGCGAAATTTGCACAAAACGGCTCAACAGGTACGAGACGAATACGACGGTGAATTCCCAAAAACGTATCAGCAGATTATCCAATTGAAAGGAATCGGGCCATATACTGCTGCTGCTATTTCTTCTTTTGCTTTTGATCTGCCACATGCTGTTGTTGACGGGAATGTATACCGTATTTTGAGCAGATATTACGGAATCGATGAAGCAATTGACTCGGGTCCGGGGAAAAAGATCTTTCAGGAATTGGCGGATTCTCTGATTCCGGAGTCGGCTCCTGCCCTGTTTAATCAGTCAATCATGGAATTCGGAGCAATGCAATGTGTTCCCAACAATCCGGATTGCGGATCTTGCGTCCTTTCAGCCGGCTGTGCCAGTGCATTCAATCCCGAACTGATTAAGAAAAGACCGTTTAAAAAGGGGAAAACGAAGGTTCGAAAACGTTATTTTCATTATTTACACCTTGAAAAAGATCAGCAAATTGCTTTGGATCAGCGAACAGGAAAAGATGTTTGGGAAAAGCTTTATGAATTTCCTTTAATAGAAAGTGAAGACGATCTTGCTCCTTCTGCTTTTAAGGATTCTGCCAATTTGTGCTATCAGACGAAGCATATTCTGAGTCATCAGCATATTTACGCTTATTTCTATAAGAGTGCGGAAACAGAAATGGAGGGCTTTGATTTTAAATTCATCGACAAGAAAGATCTTCCGGATTACCCCATTCACCGCCTGATGGAAAAATACCTGGACTTTAATGGATAATTAAATTGCGAATTGAAAAAGAGTCAAGACTTTTAGAATCAAGAATCAGGACGTCACTTTGTGTTTTAACGATATTTCTAGTCCTGTCTCTTGAAATCTTGTCTCTCAATTCTTAATTTTCAGTTCAAAAAGAAATCAATTCATTGTAATTAGGAATTCGAAATTCGTAACTTTATATTTGTGTAAAGAGATTCAAAATTATGTCAGGTAGCGTAAACAAAGTCATTTTAATCGGAAATTTGGGAAAAGACCCGGAAGTAAGACGTTTGGAAAACGGAGCGGTTGTTGCGAGTTTCCCTATTGCAACGTCTGAAACCTATACGGACAGAACAACCGGTGAACGCAAAGACAATACCGATTGGCATAATATTGTAGTGTGGAGAGGTTTGGCCGAAGTAGTTGAAAAATACGTTCGGAAAGGACAAAAAATCTATGTGGAAGGAAAATTGAAAACCCGTTCATGGACGGATCAAAATGGAGCAACGCGTTATACAACTGAGGTTGTAGCGGATGAGTTGACTATTCTGACTCCCCGAAATGATCAGGAAAAGCCAATGAATCAGGCAACTCCTCCATATCCGACAGAAGAGCCTCAAAATCCAAGTCCGATGAATTTGGATATTGACCCCAATGACGATTTACCGTTTTAGCTATGGACAGTATACCCGAATTAAGTTCAGACATTATTCCCGCCAGTATTCAAGCTGGTTTTCATTTTTCTGACAACATCATTTCTTTAATCACTATTCTTATTCTCATTGCTTGTTCAGCATTGATCTCTGCATCGGAAGTGGCTTTTTTTGCACTTGGTCCTACCGAAAAGAAAAACCTCGAAGAAGAAAATTCCCGAAGCTCAAAAGCCATCTTAAAACTCATTTCAAAGCCCAAAGACCTGCTGGCAACCATTCTGATTACAAACAATTTCATCAATGTTTGCATCATTATCCTTTCAACGGGTGTCATTGATCAGTTTTTCCCTCAATCAGAAGAATCAAATACGCTTCGTTTTCTGGTAGAAGTTGTCGGAATTACGACTTTCCTGCTTTTGCTCGGTGAAGTAGCGCCGAAACTCTATGCTTCCAGAAACATTCTGGCTACAGCACGTTTCATGTCCGGACCAATTGCTTTTATCAATCTGCTTCCTCCTTTTTCATGGCTGCGCTGGCTCTTGGTAAACGGAACGAATATGATTAACCGACGCGCAAAAAAGCGGGGAATCAACCTTTCATCGGATGATCTGGAACATGCGCTTGCGCTTACAAAAGAAGATTCCGACAACGAAGATGAACACCGGATTCTGGAAGGAATTATCAAATTCGGGAACACCGATGTGCGGCAAATCATGAAATCCCGTCTCGATATTGTAACCATTTCCAATGAAGCGACTTTTCAGGAAGTATTGGACGTGATTCTGGATGCCGGTTATTCGCGCATTCCGGTTCATGAAAGTTCATTCGACAATGTGATCGGTATTTTGTACATCAAGGATTTACTTCCGTTCATCAACAACGAGGCTTTTGACTGGAAAGTTCTTTTACGCAAACCCTATTTCATTCCTGAAAACAAGAAAATCGATGATTTGCTGAAGGAATTTCAGGACATGAAAATGCACATGGCCATTGTAGTGGATGAATACGGTGGAGCAAACGGATTGGTGACTTTGGAAGATGTTTTGGAAGAAATTGTCGGTGATATCACAGACGAATTCGATGATGACGATTTGATTTATACTAAAATTGATGAAGGAACGTACTTGTTTGAAGGCCGGACTTCACTGGTTGATTTCTACAAAGTTCTCGAAATTGACGGAAAAGATTTTGAGCAGACAAAAGGAGAATCTGATACCATTGGCGGGTTTATTATTGAGCAAGCCGGTCGGATTTTGCGAAATAACGAATACATTCGCTGCGGAAATATCAAATTGGTGGTTGAAAGTTCCGATAAGCGCCGAATAAAAATGATTAAAACGATACAGGAAAATGATTAGAATAATTGGTTCAACATTGATTTTAGCTTTGCTTTTCACCCGATGCGGTAGTGATGAATTATTGATTCCGAAACCGTCTACCTATCTGCGAACTGATTTTCCGGAACATTCGTATCAAAAAATCGACGATGCAACAACCTATTCGTTTGAATTGTCAAAAGCTTATATCGCCAAGCCATTGACGTACAAAGGAGAAATGACCAATCACAAAGAGATTTTTCTGGGACCTTTGAACGGAGTTTTGTACTTGAATTATTACCCTATTCCAAATCGGGACACTTTGGTTCGATACATCAATCTTTCTAACGATAAAGTGGATGAACATCAGATCAAAGCGACAAAGATCAGTGATCAGAAGTTCATTTTCAAAGACAGAAAAGTGTACGGTACTTTATTCGAATTCGAAGGAGATGTCGCTACCAATTTTCAATTTTACCTCACAGATTCCACTTCTCATTTCCTGCGCGGAGAAGTTTTAATGAACTGTAAACCCAATTACGACTCATTGCGTCCTTCGTTGAATTATCTGAAAGCAGATTTGCTTCATTTGATTGAAACGGTTGAATGGAAGAAATAATTTACGGACAGTCGAGGCGAAAAATTTTTCGCCCCGGCCGCGTAATTAATTAGTATAGAATATATAAGAATCATTATTTTTATCGAAACTATACTCTCAATGAAAACAACTCTCCTATTATTTTCATTCCTGATTTCGTATTGGGGATTCTCACAGGAATATTCCAGAGCCAAAGTACTTACCGACTCCAAAGGTCTTCAAACCTTAGCTGAACTCGGGATTGCTGTTGATCACGGAACGGTGAAACGCGAGACTTTTTTTATTTCTGATTTCTCCAATGATGAAATAAATCAGATCCGGGAAGCCGGATTTCAGGTCGAAATTTTAATTCCGGATGTTCAGGCTTATTATGTCAGTCAAAACGCAAACAAAGGTCAGGCTGTAACAGAAAAAAATATCGGCTGCCCGCCAAACAGCAGTTCTTCAGATTTTACTCCTACAGTTCCAGGTAACTTCAACCTCGGATCCATGGGTGGATTTTACACTTACCAGGAGTTTATTGCTGAAATTGACGCAATGGCGGCTCAGTATCCGAATTTAATTACCGTAAAAGATACGATCGGCAATTTTCTGAGTATTGAAAACAGGCCGCTTTACTGGGTTCGACTGAGTGACAACCCAAATACCGATGAAACTGAGCCGGAAGTGCTTTATACGGCCATTCACCATGCTCGTGAACCTAATTCCTTGTCGGAAGTGATTTTTTATATGTGGTATCTGCTTGAAAACTACAACACAAGTGAAGAAATCAAGTTTTTGGTCGACAATACCGAAATGTATTTCGTTCCGATGGTCAACCCGGACGGATACATCTACAACGAAACCACAAACCCGAATGGCGGAGGAATGTGGCGTAAGAACCGCAGATTAAACAGCGGTGGAAGTTATGGTGTTGACTTAAACCGGAACTACTCTTACGGCTGGGGAACAACCGGGACAAGCACCAACCAAAGCAACGAAACATACAGAGGAACTGCTGCTTTTTCCGAACCGGAAACTCAGGCTGTTAAATGGTTTTGTGAAAACCGCGACTTTCAATATGCTTTCAACGCACATACGTACGCAAATGACATTCTTCACCCAATCGGGACTACAACAGGAGAATTTGCGGCAGATCACAACTATTTTCAGGCTTTCACGCATCACATGGTTCAGTATAACGGCTACGAGAACAAGAAGTCTTCGGATCTTTATCCGGCTTCAGGAGATTCCGACGATTACATGTATAAAGTCGATACCATTATCAAACCCAAGATCTTTGCCATGACTCCGGAAGTAAGTAATTCAAGCGGTGGATTTTGGCCTGCAAGCAGTGAAATTACAGGAATTTGCCAGGAAATGGTTTTCCCGAATCTGGTCTTGTCTCATTTAACACATCGCTATCTCGAGGTAAAAGACGTTGATCCTGGAATGATTGCGGCAAGCAGCGGAAATTTCAATCACAGTGCTTATCGCTTAGGATTGGAAAATGGTCCTGTAAATGTCAGCATTACCCCGATAACAGGAATTCAGTCCGTTGGATCTGCATCGACTCATGATCTGGCTATTATGGACTCTGAAATTGGCGGAATTTCATATGTTCTGAATCCGGGAATCCAGTTCGGAGACCAGATCAAGTATGTACTCAACACTGAATACATCGGTTGGACAAAACACGACACAATCGTTAAAACATTCGGAAATATTACTCCTCAATTTATTGATGAAGCCAATATTGCAGTGAACTGGACTGGAAGCTGGGCAACAACCAATTCAACCTATGTTTCTCCAAGCAGTTCATTTACGGATTCTCCAACCGGAGATTACCCGAACAGTACAACCAGAAATTTTCAGTTTAACAATACGATTGATCTGACTCATGTGACGGAAGCCATGATCAAATTCTACGCGAAGTGGGAAATCGAAGCAGATTTTGATTACTGCCAGTTTCAGGTTTCGAATGACAACGGTGTGAGCTGGGTTGGTCAATGCGGAAATTATACCGTGCCGGGAACAAGCGGAAGCGGATCAGTTCAACCTAACGGAGAACCTATTTATGAAGGCACAGAAACCAATTGGGTTCTGGAAGAAATCAACCTGAGTGATTACATCGGTGACAGTATTCGTGTTCGTTTTGTTTTTAAATCAGATGGCGGAACAAGAGCCGACGGTTTCTATTTCGATGATTTCGAAGTTCTTTACAACATTGATTATACCGGAATAGCTGAGAACGAAAAACCCTTGTTCCATTTGGTTCCGAATCCGGCAGGTTCTTATGTAAATATTGTTTTTGATCAGGGAATCCAAAACGGACAAATCGAAATTCTGAATTTGAACGGAGACGTGGTTTCATCTCAAACGATAGACGGATCAAAAGTGGAAGTCAGAACGGATAAGCTTTCCGTTGGGGTTTATTATGTTCGCTACCAGGGAACTGTTGAGCAGAAAGCTCCGGTGAAATTGGTGGTTATTCATTAAAATAATTGCGAATTACTTATATCAAAAAAAGAGGTTTTTCATTCCGAAAAACCTCTTTATCACATTCTGCGATGAATGATTTTATTGATCAATCCACTTATCATCTTTCATTTCACCAAGAATCACTACGTCTTTTGTACGCGAATAATCCTCAGCTGCAAGAAGCATTTGCTCTCTAGTATCTCTTCTAATTCGTATACCTTGTGATCCTGAATTTCTTACTTCAATGTAAAAACCGTCTCGCAATCTTGCTGGTTTTGTTGGAGGTCTACCCATTTGTTTGTGTTTTTCTACGCCTAATATAACAATACATTAAACGCATCGATTAAAATTATATTTTTTTAGGAATCTAACAAATCTGATTCCATTGGTTGTTTATATAGAACCCCTTGTCTTTTATACCTGTTTGACTGAACGATTCCAACGATGGAAAAGGCCATAATCACGGGAGTAAAAAACAAAAAACCTATACCTACTTCGTCAAAGCTCATTCCCGCGGGGGAACTTAACATGGCTAAATCCCACAACAGGAACAATGCCGTTAAAGACAAGCCAATAATTGACAAAACTTTATTTGTAACTCGCTTAATTTTAATTAATCCGAGTAAAAATGTCGTGATAAAAAACAGGAAGAAAAACAAACTTATCAACCCAACTTCTTCTGTTTGACTTGATCCGGAATTATAAGAAAGTCCCGTATAGTCTCCATAATAGGAGTAACTGTACCTGACAGAAGTTACCAAATCTATGTAGTAAAGTACTATAATCCCGAATAGCAAGCTAAGAACCAAACTTGAAATGTAAAAGGCTTTATTCAATCTTCAAATTTGGCGCGAATATATGACTTTATTTTGAGATTCCTAAAAAATGAACTGATTATCACTAAAATAGCCGTTATCAATCTTCCTTTATCTGGTAAAAAGAACCGTTTTCATTGATCTCCATTGAAACCAAATCCCAGCAAATAAACAAAGGAAGCAGGCGGTCAATGTTCGACTTTTCCAACGTTGAAAAACGATAGATCTTACTCAAAGTGATCTGCGGATTTTGTGCTATAATGTTCAGTAGTTGAGTTTCCTCCTCTCCGATCTTCTCCGGTCTTTTTTGATCAAAACGCTCTATTTTCCAGACATTCAGCAGAATCTTATTCGCTAAAAGCGTGTGATCTTTGCGGCGAACGTAAGCTTTCCATTTACCTTCTTCGTCCAAAGCCAGAATCGGGCGCTGCACACTTTTTTCAACCGATACTTCCAACACCAATTTCATGTCTTCCTGCCAAACTCTCGACTGAAATTCCAATTTGGGTTTGCAATACATGTCGACCGCAGCTTCTATCATGTGAATTTCTTCCGTAGGATCGATTCCGGTGATTTTTCCATTGTCTTTCACCCCGATCAGAAGTCTTCCTCCGTCCGTATTTGCAAAAGCGGCCAAAGTTCTGGCTATTTTTTTGGAGTCGTCGATTCGAAATTTGAAATCTTGCTGCTGGTGCTCCCCTTCTTTGATCAATGATTTTACCGACTGCATGAGGCAAATTTAAAAAGAAAAAGCAATCTGAGTTTGTGGGTTCGCTTGAAAGCTTTTATTCGGTGATTTATGTCCTGTTAATTTATTTTACCTCGTTAATTCGCAATTTTTCAATATCGCAATATTGCGAACCAGTACCCGGGTAATTATTTGCAAAACAGTATTATAAGCGAAAACTTCTTCAACTTTAAACGCTATCTATTCTTACTTATTCCAAATCTCCCAGGCCTTATTTGCCTGCTCTTTCAGCATCGAAAGTCCGTTCAAAGTTGCAGCTCCGTGCATCGCGGATTCTCTCAGAAATTTTGTTTCCTCCGGATTGTAGATCAAATCGATACACAAATGGCTTTCTGTTAAATATTCAAAAGGAAAAGGCACACAAGCATCCACATCCGGAAATGTACCAAGCGGCGTGCAATTGACAACCACTTTACAAGCCCTCAGCATATGTTCATTGATCGCATCGTACGAAAACTCTCCGCTTTGAGGATTTCGCGAAACCCAAATCACATTCAGTCCGATCTTTTTCAAAACATACGCAACAGCTTTTGAGGCCCCGCCAGTTCCCAAAATAATAGCACGTTCGTGCTCATTCGTCAGGAAAGGTTTGATCATTTGGTGAAATCCGAAAGCATCCGTATTGTATCCTGTTTTCTTTCCGTTCTGAAACGAGATGCAATTCACAGCGCCGATCTCGGCTGCTTCTTCGGATAATTCATCCAAATAAGGAATAATCGCTTGTTTGTAAGGAATCGTAACCGAAAGCCCCTTTAGGTCAGGAATACTAAAAACAGACTCGATCTCACTGATTTCAGTCAATTCAAAGTTTTCAAACGTACTTTTGAGATCTTCCCGACGAAATTTATCCTCGAAGTAAGTTTTTGAAAAGGAATGTCCGAGTGTTTTCCCTATCAATCCGAATTCAGGCATTCTTTTTCGCAAGTTTCGATTTCAGAATGCTGATCAACATCGGTAAAACAGAGATAAATACGATAATCAATACTACTTTCTCGTTGTTTTCTCTGATCCATGGAATATTCCCAAGGAAATAACCCGCAATTGTCATGCTGCAAATCCACAGCAAACCTCCGATAATATCAAATGTCAGGAATTTACGGTAGTTCATCTTCCCTACTCCGGCAGCAAATGGAGTGAATGTTCTTACGATCGGAACAAAACGTGCCATGATAATTGCAAAAACACCTCTTTTTTCAAAAAATGCTTCTGTTTGCTGCAAATAGGATTGTTTAACCAATTGCCTGCCTTTTATTTTCCAATTAAACACACTCAAACCAACTCTTCTTCCAACCCAGTAATTGATATTATCTCCTAAAACCGCGGCCACAGAAAGCAATGCCAACAAATAGAACAGGTTCAACTGTCCGGATGCTGCAAAAATTCCGGCTGTGAAAAGCAATGAATCTCCGGGAAGAAAAGGCATGATCACCAATCCTGTTTCGATAAAAATTACCAGAAATAAAACAACGTATACCGCTGTTCCGTAGGTTTCAACAATCCACTCAAAGTCAAGGTGAATCAGGTGTTTGAATAGTTCAATCATAGCTGATAATTAATACATTTCGTAAGTAGGTTCAAAGCTTTCAAACCAACTTGTTATTCCGCCTTCTAAAATAGCAATATGCTGAAAACCATGTCCGCATTCTAGTAAATTGGCAACAGATTCTGCTCTTCTGCCTGTTTTACACAAAATAATGTACTGTTTGGTTTTATCCATTGTTTCTGCCAGTTCGGGAATCCGGTGCATCGGAATTTTAGTTCCTCCGATAGAGCAAATTTCTACTTCCCACGGCTCACGGATATCAATCAATTCTGCCTCATTATTTTGAATCAGCTGCTTACAAGCTTCAGAAGAAATGCGGTTCATTCTCAAGTTTTTTTTCGGCAAAGATAGACTTATTTGTAAATTGAGAAGGTAAAAGGCAAAAGTGAAAATAATTGAGAATAGAGAATTTTAAAATTGAGAAGATCAACAGATAACTTCGACTCTGATCAGATAATACTTTTAATTTCTCCTTTTTAGCTTTTTATTTAATTTTCACAGAGATCTCCATTTCGAATAAAGCGACGATGTCTCCGTTCAAATCTTTGGCAGTGACCTTCACCCAATGATTCTGGCGTTCGTTTGTTTGAATAGCTTTCAAGACTTGTTCGCGGATAATCTGACCTTCTGCACAGCTGAACTCTACATCTGTTTCTGCTCTTTTGATGAATTCCGCTTTCATTCCCTTAAAGGCAAACGAAGGACGAACATTTAATTCATCGCAAAAATAGAATGCGTGTAATCCTGCCGTTACATCTGCGCCAACAGCCAAAGCGCCGAAATACATACTTTTCAGATGATTTTTCGTTCGTCTTCTCAATTTGATTCTCACCAAAACATCGTGATCCGTAATTTGAATCAAACGCGGTTTCACATAGCCGATCATCGGGATTTTGAAAATTCCCATGAGGCGCAGCATCATTCCGTATTTCTTTAAGTTCGAGGTACTCATTTTACCAGATTTTCTATAATTTCTTTAACCGGTCGAACGGATTTTACGTGTTCAATACTTGGTCCGGCGCACCAAACGGATTTATATGTTGCGCTAAAAGCCGCCTTCTCCAGAGATTTCATACCTCTGTAAAAAGTCATTGCCTTTACCCATTTTTTCAAGCGTTTATTCCGGTTCAGAAAGCGTTCCAGTTTCGATTGTTCCGTCCCGATTTCTTTTACGTAAGGCGTATTGATTACCGTGCATGGTGTTCCTGACAATTTAGAAGTCATTACGATATCTTTTGCGCCATATTCCACGCAAGCCTGCTTGTATTCTTCCGAAACACCGGCTTCAGTGGATGCAATGAAGATTGATCCGATTGAAAAGCCGTCTGCTCCGGCAGCAATCAATTCATCCATTTCTTTTTTTGTTCCTACTCCACCAGCAGAGATCACCGGAATTGAAATCGCTTCTTTTATGCTCTTGATCAACTTCTTCGGATCAATTTTTCCGGCATGGCCACCCGCCTGATTATTTACAGCAATCACTGCATCAGCTCCCAGGTCTTCCACTTTCTTTGCATAAGCGATATCGGTTACATCGCAAAAAACCTTGATTCCTTTTTCTTTAGATGCATCGATCACTTTTTTGGGTGAACCCAATGAGGTAATGAAGAAATCAACTTCTTCTTCCACGCAAATCTTCAATTGCTCTTCCATGTAAATATTGGAAGCATTCACTATCAGATTGATTCCGATCGGGCCTTTCGTTTTGGCTTTCATTCTTCTCAAACCTTCTCTCAAAAGTTCTGTAGACCGGTAATTCAATGCCGGAATTGCCCCTGCAACTCCATTTTCCGTACCTGCAAGAATCATGTCTTCATTTGAAACCAAAAACATCGGAGCGATGATAATCGGATGTTCTATGTTCAAAATCTTACTAAGTGCTAACTTTTCCATTCCCAATTGATTGCTGTCAAATATAGAAAAAATAATTATGCATGCATATATTTATCATGGTGAGTTTTAAGGCTAACAAAGGAGAGTCAAGACTGGGAATGAATTCTCCCATTCAGTTTTGACGGTATAAATCCTGACTCTTACTTCTCCACCACTTAAAACAAAAAAGCCCTGCATCCGAAAGAATCCGGGCAGAGCTTCTGAAATTTCTTTTTCGTTCAAATTACATTCCGAAACCAAACTTAATTCCGGTAATGGCATTAAATCGGATTCCATTGTCGCGATACGTTTCCCATCTGGTCATCCAAACTCCGGAACCATTATCATACGTATTAATTCGCTGACCTTTGATATCAAAAGTTCCCAAACCTATTCCGAAAAACATATCCAGACTGAAGTTTCCGTTTCCTGGCCAAAACTGCAATCCCATATTGAATCTGAAGATCATCTGAGAAAGACTCGATTTTGCATCGTCCAGAACTTCCGTCTCGTCTTCATTGATGTAATTATATACTCTGTATTTAAAAACCGGAGACAAGTACAAACCTTTCATCATGTTATCTTCAGTGGCAGCTGGATAGAATCTGGGAGCCAATGAAGCATGAAAGCCAATTGAAGCCTCTGCATTCGGATCAATCGGGTCATAATCCCCGATCCCTAAATCTCCTTGCCATAATTTTTGATTTCCTAAGTTCAAACCAAATTGAGAAATGGTTGGTCCGACTTCTAATTCCAGACTTATGATTTTTGCCAGACGCTGTTCGTAGCTGAAGTTAAATTCTCCTGCAACTAATTGAGTTGGAGAAAATTTAATTACAAAATTTCTATATCCGGATTCTTCTTGTGAATAGCTTCCAAAAGAAACTGTTGATAGAATAATTATTCCTAGAATTTTTTTCATACACTCAGTTTAATTCAAACAAAGAAACCATTTTTTATTTAATTCATAAACTTTCCTTTTAGAATTAGCATCTCGAAGAATTAAAATGCCGAAATTTGAGCATGGCAAATTCATCAGACTGGATAAGTGCTCTTCGTTTAAGAACACTTCCGTTATCCATTTCAGGAATATTGGTCGGATCCTTCATTGCAGTTTATCAGGGATACTGGAATCCGGTTATTTTTTCATTGGCCTTATCAACTACCTTGTTGTTTCAAATCCTGTCTAATCTGGCAAATGATTTGGGGGATTCCTTAAAAGGTGCTGACAATGCCGGGAGAATTGGTCCGATGAGAGCCGTACAATCAGGAGCAATCTCGAAAACCGCTATGAAAAAAGCGGTTATTTTCACTTCTGCTGTTTCTTTTATCAGTGCAGGATTCCTGATTTATTTCGGAACAAAAAATCTTTCTGTCACCAGTATTTATATCTACATCGGTTTGGCAATTGCTTCCGTTTTAGCTGCAATTACCTATACGATCGGCAAAAAAGCTTACGGTTATAATGGTTTAGGAGACTTATTTGTCTTCGTTTTCTTCGGTTTAGTGAGTGTCATGGGTGTTTATCCCCTGTTTTCCGACATGCTTTCCAAAGAGTTGATTCTTCCAGCGGTTACGATCGGTTTTCTCAGCACAGCCGTTTTGAATCTGAACAATATGCGCGACCGCGAGAATGACGAAAAAGTGGGAAAAAGAACTTTAGTGGTAAAACTCGGGGCGAAAAACGCAAAAAGATATCACTTCTTTCTCATTTCAACCGCTTTTCTGAGCTGGATTTTGTTTCTGGTGCTCACTAAAAACTGGTTGGGCTTTATCTCATTGATTCCAGCTATTCTGTTTATCAAGCATCTTGTTTTTGTAGCAAAAAATACGGTTCCGAAAGAATTGGACTCTCAGCTTAAAACCGTTGCATTGGGAACATTTTTCATTAGTATCCTCTACGTCATCAGTGTTTCTGTCAACCAATGGATTCTGTGAATCAAAACGAAGTGACGGCTTCTTTTGAAGCATTTGTACTGGATTTCAAACGTCCAAGCGGAACAAGTCGCGGTGTTTTGACTCAAAAGAAAGGCTGGAAGCTGAAATTGATTGATCCGAACGGAATTACCGGTTTGGGCGAATGTTCCATTATTCCGGGCTTGTCTCCCGACTACATTTCGGACGAACAATACGAAAAGCAACTGAAAATTGTTTGTCAGAATCCGTTTCAGTTCATTGAGAACAAAGAACTATTGCTTGATTATCCTTCTATTTTATTCGGACTTGAAAGCGCTTATTTCGATCTGTTGAATGGAGGAAAACGAATTTACTTCAATTCGGGAAAAAGCAATGCCGGATTCCAAATTCCTATCAATGGCCTGATCTGGATGGGAGATCCCGAATATATGCAAAGTCAGATCGAAGAAAAACTTGCTGCGGGATTCACTTGCATCAAACTAAAGGTCGGAGCGATTGATTTCAAACAGGAACTGAACTTATTGGAAGGAATTCGCTCGCGTTTCGACTCTTCCCGGATCACCTTGCGGGTAGATGCAAACGGAGCTTTCAACCCGGATGATGCTTTATGGAAACTCGGGGAGCTTTCGAAATTGGACATTCACAGCATCGAACAACCGATCAAAGCAGGTTTCCCGGAAATCATGTCGGAATTATGTACTGAAACTCCTCTTCCGATTGCTTTGGACGAAGAACTTATCGGGATTAATCTGATAGAAGAGAAAATAGCTCTGCTGGATACGATTCGTCCGCAATACATTATTCTCAAACCAAGTCTGCACGGCGGATTCAGCGGTACAAAAGAATGGATCGAATTGGCTGACAGCAGAAACATTCCTTGGTGGATTACATCTGCATTGGAAAGTAATATCGGTTTGAATGCCATTGCTCAGTTTACGGCGGAATACAATCCGGTTTTACCACAAGGATTAGGCACAGGAGGTTTGTATGAAACGAATTTTGAAGCTCCTTTGAGGATTGAAAACGGTTATTTGCACTATCAATCTTTTATTTAACTCGGACGTAATTCCGCAATATTACGTCCGGATAAAACGACTAAACTCCCGGAAATCGCTGCTATTACTGAATTGAGTTGGACGTAATATTGCGGAATTACCCCAACAGCTCATTTCCATTTAAAAGCATTTATCTGTATCCATTTAAATCAGCATTTCTGTATCTGTATCCAGAACTAAGGACTCCGTAATTTTGCCTAAATAACAAGTGTATGAAGGCAAAAGTGAAGAATCCGGTACAAATTCAATATGACAATGTCTACATTTCCGAATTGAATAAAATCGTTGGCATTTACAAAAATGCAATGACCAAAATCCCATCTCCCGGAAAACCGCATCAAAACAACAAACTATCATCTCATTTCGGTTTGCCATTAACCATCGCCGTTAGCGATAAACAATTGATCGGATTTGCTTCTGCAACTTTAAATCCGTTGGGAGAAGTGGAAATGAATTGCTTTTTCTCCAATGAACCGGACGAAACAAACGTTGAACAGGAATTAAAGGAAAAAGCATTCCTGAATTTTTATCAAACTTTCGACAACAGCGAAACAGGAAAAAAACAGTTAAAAGCATCCGTCGAACGATTGGTTTACTGGTTGAATCTATAACAGAATCCAAGATTTATCCGTAATTTCCAATTGAAAAGTATGGCTTAAAAAATTCAATCAACTATGAATATCGAAGAACTTAAAAACAGCGTCACACTACCTGTCATCGCATCGCCTATGTTTCTGGTTTCCGGAAGTAAATTAGTCATCGAATGCTGCAAAAACGGAATTATAGGAACATTACCTTCCTTGAACGGAAGAAGCTCCGCAGACTTCGAGCAGTTTTTGATTGAGATTACAAGCGAGTTGAAAAAATTCGAGGAAGAAACCAAAGTAAAACCTGCTCCTTTCGGAATCAATTTGATTGTAAACAAGACAAATCCAAGGTTGATGCCCGATTTACAGCTTTGTGTCAAATACAAAGTTCCGCTAATCATTACGTCGTTGGGAGCCGTGAAAGAAGTGGTCGATGCAGTGCACAGCTATGGAGGTTTGGTATTTCATGATGTGATCAAGAAACGACACGCTGAAAAAGCAATTGAAGCAGGTGTAGACGGAATTATCGCCGTTGCAAACGGAGCCGGAGGTCATGCAGGAACAGCAAATCCCTTTGCTCTCGTAGAAGAAATCAGATCGTTCTACAACGGAACCTTGATTCTTGCCGGAACCATTACCAAAGGAAAAGACATTCTTGCTGCTCAGAATATGGGTGCAGATTTCGCTTATATGGGAACGCGTTTCATTGCAACAGAAGAAAGCATGGCTCAATCCGAATACAAAAACATGCTGGTTGCTTCTCATATCGACGATATCATCTATACCGATGGAATTTCAGGAGTCAATGCGAACTTCCTTCTACCTAGCATTGAAAAATCCGGGATTGATCTCTCTGAGAAAAAAGAGGAGGATTTTTCCAAATTGTCGGCCGAACACGGAAAAGCATGGAAAGATATCTGGTCTGCGGGACAAGGAACTACCGGAATTGAAAAGATCGAACCGGTAGCTGCTGTTGTGGATCAATTAAAAAAAGAATACAAAGCCGCTCTTTTGGAAAATCAGCAAAAACTGGCACTTCTCAAATATTAATCAGAAACGCGTTATGACTCTGAAAAAGGAACCCTTATATCTGCAGATCGCCAATGTAATGGAGGAACAAATTGCCAGCGGAACATTAAAACTTGGCGACAAACTTCCTTCCATTCGAAATATCCGGAAGATATACGGTGTCAGCATCAATACAGCCAAACAAACCTTCCTGGAACTGGAAAGTAAATCGCTGATTGAACCCAGAGCCAGATCGGGTTACTTTGTGAGCAAAACATCACAGCGTAAATTCGCACTTCCGTCTGTAGCAAAAATCCGGTCTTCAGCCGAAGAGAAACCTCCTCAGGATCTGATTGACAAAGTGTTTAACACCTTAAAAAAGGAGGAAATCACTCAATTTTCCCTTGGGGTTCCGGCTCAAAGCATGTTACCCGTTTCCAAATTGAACAAAGGAGTGATCAACACCGTTCGCAGACTGGAAGATGGCGGCACAAGTTACGAACCCGTGCAGGGAAGTATCAATTTGAGAAGAACAGTTGCGAAATGGAGCATGGTTTTCGACAGTCAATTAACAGAAGACGATCTGGTAACCACATCCGGAGTGATCAATGCCATTTTCAATTGTTTGATCGCCGTTACCAAACCGGGCGATACGATCGCCATTGAAACACCGGTTTATTTTGTCACTATTCAGATCGCAAAATCACTCGGATTGAATGTCGTTGAAATCCCTTCACATCCGATTACGGGAGTTGATCTGGATGCATTGAAAAAAGTACTTCCCAGGATCAACGTTTGTTGTTTTACCACCAATTTCAGTAATCCTTTGGGAAGTTTAATGCCCGAAGATCACAAAAGAGAATTGGTGAGAATGCTCACAGAAGCAAATGTTCCCTTAATCGAAGATGACCTTTACGGAAACCTCTTTTTTGGCGCAACAAGACCCAAACCCTGTAAAGCATTTGATGAAGCTGGAATCGTTATGTGGTGCAGTTCCGTTTCAAAAACCTTAGCTCCCGGCTATCGGGTTGGGTGGGTTGCTCCCGGAAAGTTCAAAGACAAAATCATCCGGCAGAAACTATTGCAAACCATCTCCACTCCCATTCTTTACCAGGAAGTCGTTGCCGATTTCATGGAACACGGCAGATACGACCATCATCTGCGCACTTTCCGAAGTAAACTCTATTCCAACTGTTTGCAATTTCAACGCGCCATCGAAGAATATTTCCCCGATAACACCAAGATATCACAACCTCAGGGCGGTTTCATGCTTTGGCTTGAACTGGATAAAAGAATTGATACCGCTGAGTTGTACGATACCGCGATCCTGCAAAATATCAGTTTTGCACCCGGAAGAATGTTCACACTTCAAGATCAGTTTAACAACTGCATGCGTCTGAACTATGCTTTGGAATGGAACGATAAACTGCATTTCGATTTGAAAAAACTGGGACAGATTGTAAAAAACGCTCTTTAATCTGTACCCTATAAAATACAAACAACTGAATCTGTAGCCTCTGATACCGATTCCATACTTTTATTGAAAAGTAATCGTTATGAAATTGAGAATCTATCAAATAGATGCATTTACAGACAGCGTATTCAAAGGAAATCCGGCAGCTGTATGCCCTTTAAATGAATGGTTGGAAGACAGCATCCTGCTTAAAATTGCTGCGGAGAACAACCTTTCAGAAACAGCGTTTTATGTTCCGAAAGATGATGAATTTGAAATTCGGTGGTTCACTCCTGAAACAGAAGTTGACCTTTGCGGGCATGCAACACTTGCCGCATCTTTCGTTTTATTTGAAGCGGAAGGCTATACCGGAGAAACGATTCAGTTTTATTCGCCTCGTAGCGGTAAACTGAGTGTTACCCGGAAAAATGGAAATCTCGTATTGAATTTTCCGGTTGATCAAATCAAAGAAATTCCGCTTACCAAAGAACTGTCAGCACTTACTGATAAAGTCCCGCTTGGAGCTTATGAGGGAAAAACGGATTACATGCTTGTTTTCGGGCTAGAAGAGGATATCCGAACCGTGAAACCCAATCTTTCTCTGATCAAAGAACTTCATGCCAGAGGATTGATTGTGACTTCCAGAGGAGAACACAGCGACTTTGTTTCCCGGTTTTTCGCCCCTGCAGTTGGCATCAATGAAGATCCGGTTTGTGGTTCGGCACACACCACGATGACTCCTTTCTGGGCCGGACAACTGAACAAAACAGACTTAACGGCATTTCAACTTTCGGAAAGAAGTGGAGTTATATCCTGCCGTTTATTGGGAAACCGCGTTGAACTTGGCGGGAAAGCCGTGATGTATCTGAAAGGCGAAATTTATATTTGACGATTTTTTATCTTAGCATCTGATTTTTCAAAAAACAAATCATGCCAGACTACAAACAACTCGTCGATCAGATAAAAGCATTTGCTCCTGTATATCAAAAAATTCTAAGAGCCGGTGCAACAAGCGAAGAAACAGCTGATTTCCAAAAACAGGCCGATGTTTCTATTCCCGAAAACTTTTTGAGTTTCTACGAAATCGCGAACGGAGGAGAACCTTACGAAACGGTGGATATTGAAGGAATGTGTTTCTATTCATTGGAACGAATCCTGAGAAACAAAAAGATATTTGATGAAATTATGGAAGAAAAACATACGGAAAACGAGTTTTTCACCTGGCACACCGACTGGCTTCCTTTTGCGGATGATTATTCTTACGATACTCTGGCAATTGACACAAGCGGTAAAGTAAGCGGTAAAAAGGGATGCATTATCAATCGTGCAAAAGACAGCTTTGAAGGTGATCCGATTACAATCGTTTCCGAATCGTTTGAATCCTTCATTCAGGAATGGGGACAGCGTATATTAAATGAGAAAGTTTATCGAAAAGGATCTACCGAAAGTGAATCCGAAAATTGGGTAGAAGATTACGAATCGGAAGAATACAATAAAACTCATGTGAAACCCAATTTTTAACTGGTTTCAAAACTTATATTAAACAAAAAGCCCGCTGACAATTCATCAACGGGCTTTTCTTATTATTAATTACTTTTCAAGTTCGAAACACTAACGCTTCTCCTTATCTGTAACTTTGTTACGGGTCGGCACTAACGCTTCTCCTTATCAGTAACTTTGTTACTTCTTATCATTTACTTCTTCGAAGTCAACATCTGTCACTTCATCTCCTGCATTTCCTCCGGCGTTACCACCTTGAGCTCCTGCATCTGCACCACCAGCGTTTGCTGCGTTATACATTTCCTGAGAAGCAGCCTGGAATGCTGTATTCAAACGATCCATTGCCGGCTCTAAGTTTGCTGTGTTTTTCGCTTCAAACTCCGTTTTCAATGCTGTCAAAGCATCTTCAATCGGTTGTTTTTTATCAGCAGGAATTTTATCACCGTACTCTTTCAACTGACGCTCAGTCTGGAAGATCAATGAATCCGCTTTGTTCAACGTTTCTACCTCTTCTTTACGCTTTCTGTCAGCATCTGCATTTGCTTCAGCTTCAGCTTTCATACGCTTGATTTCTTCGTCAGACAAACCGGAAGAACCTTCAATTTTAATAGACTGCTCTTTTCCTGTTCCTTTGTCTTTTGCAGAAATGTGCATGATTCCGTTGGCATCCACATCGAATGTTACTTCAATTTGCGGCTCACCACGACGTGCAGGTGGAATGTCTGTCAATGAGAAGCGACCCAATGTTTTGTTGTCGCCTGCCATCGGACGCTCACCTTGCAATACGTGAATGTCTACTGCCGGTTGGTTATCTGCTGCTGTTGAGAAAGTCTCAGATTTTTTAGTCGGAATAGTTGTATTCGCTTCGATCAACTTCGTGAATACACCACCCATTGTTTCGATTCCCAAAGACAATGGAATAACATCCAACAATAAGACATCTTTTACTTCACCTGTCAATACACCACCTTGAATTGCCGCACCAACTGCTACTACTTCATCCGGGTTTACTCCTTTTGAAGGAGCTTTTCCGAAGAAACGCTGCACTGCATCCTGAATAACCGGGATACGAGTTGATCCACCAACCAAAATTACTTCATCGATATCGCTTGTAGACAATCCTGCATTTTGAAGAGCAGAACGACATGGTGCGATTGTTCTTTCAACGATAGAAGCAATCAATTGCTCAAATTTCGAACGTTGCAATGTTCTTACCAAGTGTTTCGGAATTCCGTTCACCGGCATGATGTATGGCAAGTTGATCTCTGTTGAAGTTGTTGAAGACAATTCGATTTTTGCTTTCTCTGCAGCTTCTTTCAAACGTTGCAAAGCCATCGGGTCCTGACGTAAATCCAAGCCTTCTTCAGCTTTAAATTCGTCAGCCAACCATGTGATGATTGCCTCATCCACATCGTCACCACCTAAGTGAGTATCTCCGTCTGTTGCCAATACTTCGAATACTCCGTCACCCAATTCCAAAACAGAAACGTCATGCGTACCACCACCAAAGTCGAATACTACGATTTTTTGGTCAATTCCTTTTTTATCCAAACCGTAAGCCAGTGCTGCAGCTGTAGGTTCGTTAATGATACGTTTGATAGTCAAACCAGCGATTTCACCTGCTTCTTTTGTAGCCTGACGCTGAGAATCGTTGAAGTATGCCGGAACAGTTACAACTGCTTCAGTTACTTCATGACCCAAATAATCTTCAGCAGTTTTCTTCATTTTCTGAAGAACCATTGCAGAAATTTCTTGCGCTGTATACAAACGACCGTCGATGTCTACACGCGGTGTATTGTTATCTCCTTTTACTACTTTGTAAGGTACACGTCCAGCCTCTTTTTGAACATCATCAAAAGATGATCCCATAAAACGCTTGATGGAGTAAATTGTTTTTGTTGGGTTGGTAATCGCCTGACGCTTCGCAGGGTCACCAACTTTTAGTTCACCACCATCTACGAAAGCTACCACAGAGGGTGTTGTACGTTTACCTTCAGAATTTGCGATTACAACTGGCTCATTTCCTTCCATTACGGAAACACATGAGTTTGTTGTTCCTAAATCGATTCCAATTATTTTTCCCATTTTATTTATTTTTTTCGTTTTTCGAATTTTCCTTCCATAAGTCAAAGGTTGTGCCACTCGCCTTTCGGTCTCTTTTCATGTCAGAAATGTCAGGATTTGAACAAAAAAGCAAAAAATGACTGACGAACTTGACACATTGTTCCTACACATTATGTCATTTTGTCATATGAATTCATTCAATCAATAAAGAATCCTGCTCCTATATTTAGAGGATCGTGTCTTGAAACAGCTATCATGTATTGCTTTTCACTTTCCGGGCCGGATTGGTTCTTTGCATCCAAACTTTCATACAAATAACTATTCCTCCAACAAAACCAACGATATAAGAGCTTACATGTGCCCAGGCAACTGCCAGAAATGCATTCTGTTTTCCTGCAGGAATTCTGTCGGCCAGCTGTCCAATCAAATAAATCGTACCGGTATTTGCAAGGATATAACCGATTATTCCTGCCAACAACGAAGTAAACATCATAATGAGAAGCAACCTGATTACATACTTCCTGATAATCGAAAATGGAACCTTATCGGTTTTCCCTACCGCATTAAAAACGACGATCAGTGTTCCTAAAATCAAACCCACCCACCATGTAGCAAGGATTCCCCAAACAAGCGCAAGCATAAACGGGTTTTCACTCTCTATCACCTTCGGATGGCCAATTGTAAAATATTCGACACAGCAATTTGCAGTAACCAAATCATGAACAATTCCAAAAGAAATGGCTCCAAACAAGCATAAAAGAATTGTTTTCAGATGCAGCATTACTCCATGGATTCCTTTTTTCTAAACACGAGATAATAAATCGGAATTCCCGTCAGAATCAATACAATACTTCCAAATGTATCCCAAAACGTGAATACTGTCAAGGAAACACAAATCACCAAGGCAAACACCAAATACAGGAATGGAACTACCGGATAACCAAATGCTTTGTAAGGTCTATGAGCATCTGGCATGGTTCTTCTCAATTTGAAAAGCCCTAAAATGGTTACAATATAGAAAACCATCGAACCAAAAGTCGCAAATTTGATCAAAACGCCGTAAGAACCTGAGAAACAAAGCGAAATGGCCCATAAACTTTGAATCCACATAGCCCAGGCAGGAACACCAAAACGATTTAATTTGCTTGCTTTACTGAAGAACAATCCGTCTTTCGACATGGCATAAAACAAGCGGGAACCGGCCATAATCAAACCGTTATTACAACCAAACGTTGAGATCATGATTAAGATTGCCATCAGGAAATTTGCCGTATGTCCGAATAACATAAACGCTGCTGAAGTTCCTACCCGATCCGAACTCGCAAATTGAATTCCGGTGGATTCCACAGCTTGTTTTGTATAAACGAAATCTCCTTCAAAAGGAGTTCCATGAAGCGGAAGTAAGCCCAGATAAGCCACATTTGCCAAAATGTAGAGAATCGTTACGATGAATGTTCCTAAAAATAGGGAACGCGGCAGGTTTTTCTCCGGATTCCGGATATCTCCGGCAATAAAAGTCACATTATTCCATGCATCGGAAGAAAAGAGAGAATTGATAATCGTAGTAGAAAGAACGATCATTAATCCCACGGATGTCAGATCGGTGGTCAACCAGCTTCCGTCTGCCTGTTTCTTTGTAGATGTTGCTTCCCACATATACTGGAAATTCTCATCAAAAAAACCGGAATAGAACCCAACAGTGATTCCCGCCACAATCAAAACCGCCAATGCGATGAGTTTCGAACTGGTAAAAATGGCTTGAATAATCTTTCCGTAATTGATTCCCCGGACATTCAGAAGAGTCAGGATCAAAATGGTTCCGACTCCAACAAAATTGGCTCCGTTTATTTTGATTGCTCCGTATTCAAAAAGCGTTTCATCTACCAAAACCGGGAAAAAGACTCCCGCAAACTTTCCGAAAGCCACTCCAACAGCTGCGATTACTCCCGTTTGAATGACGGCAAACGTAGTCCAGCCATAAAGAAAGGAAGGTAATTTCCCCCAGGCTTCACGAATGTAAACAAACTGCCCGCCTGCTTTTGGAAACATGGCCGCCAATTCGCCGTAACTCAAAGCTCCGAATAAGGTAATCACACCCGTCATCATCCAGGTAAACAACAACCATCCCGAACTTCCGAGATCTCTTGCCATTTCTGAGGAAACGATAAAGATTCCCGAGCCGATCATACTTCCTGCAACCAGGAAGGTTGCATCCATCAGCCCAAGCGTTTTTTTTGAGTTTTCTTCCATAAGTAGTAATAAAAAAGTCTCGCTCCTGAAATTTCAGAGAAACGAGACTTGTTCAAGTATTATTCTAATAAATTATTCTTCTGTCGTTTGATCTTCACTTGCATTCAAGATCGCATCCTGACCTTTTAAAGTTTGTGCAAGTTCATAATCATTCAATTTACTGTGTTTGCGGCTATACAAGAAGTAAACGATTACTCCTAAGGTTGTCCAGCACAAAAATGCAATCCATGTATCACGACGAACGAAACACATCAATGTTACGTTGAATGAAACTCCTAAGAAACCAACTAATGGCAATAACGGAACGCGGAAAGGTCTTTCCAAATGAGGTTGTTTGTATCGTAAAATAACTACAGCAACACAAATCATCGCAAAGGCTAACAATGTTCCCATACTACACATTTCAGAAACCTTATCAATCGGAGTAACAGATGCCACGATTGATATAATAAATCCAACTAAGATGGTACTTCTGAAAGGTGTTTTAAACTTCTCATGTACTTTTCCGAATAAAGCATAAGGAAGAAGTCCGTCTTTCGCCATCCCTAAGAAGATACGTGTTTGTCCCAACATCATTACCAACATTACAGACATCAAACCGGCAACAGCGGCTATCGTTATGAGAATGGTGGCCCAGGGCATTCCGACTCCTTCAAATGCAGATGCAACCGGAGCTTTCATATCTAATTCATTGTATGGAACCATCCCGGTCAATACCAGCGAAACGACAATATAAAGAACCGTACAAATTACAAGTGACATAATAATCGCAAACGGAACATCTTTTTTCGGGTTGATTGCCTCACCGGCCTGAGTCGAGACGGCATCAAAACCAATATAGGCAAAGAAGACAATCGTGGCAGCAGTTACTACTCCTCCCCAACCGAAGTGCGAAACACCTTCTGCATCAACTACTTTCTCTGGAACAAAAGGAACCCAATTATCCGTATCAATAAAGAAGAATCCGACAAAAATTACAAATAAAACTACCGCAACTTTCAAGATTACAATTAAGTTATTTGTTTTAGCTGCTTCTTTAATTCCGCGAACAAGGATTGCTGTAATAACCCACGTAATCAGGAATGCTGGTAAATTGAATGCAAAACTGGGTTCAGCCATTCCTGCTGCTTTTGCTTTTTCTGCCGCAGTAATCGGGTCATTCATCAGCCATAAAGGTGGATGAATACCGCATTGATGCAGGAGTTTTTCGAAATAACCACTCCAGGCAACCGCAACGGTCGTAGCTCCCATCATGTATTCCAAAATCAAATTCCATCCGATAATCCAGGCAAATAATTCACCAACAGTACCATATGAATACGCATAAGCAGATCCTTCAACGGGAAGAACTGCCGAAAATTCAGCATAACAAAGGGATGCAAACAAACAACCAACACCCGCAATCACGAATGCAAGAGCCAAAGCCGGCCCGGCATGATCATGAGCTGCAATACCTGTTAATGTGAAAATTCCACCACCAATGATTGCTCCGATTCCAAGTGACGTGAGTCCCCATCTGGTTAAGACGCGTTTCAATTCACTTTTTTTCATATCCGCCTCAAAGAGGGCAATTGGCTTCTTGCGCCATGGACTACCTGCCATTATATAGATTTTTTTAGTTTTCGAGTCGTTAAAGATAGAAAAAATGTGAATGAATGCTAAAATCAAATTATTTGTTCTGATTTTACTTACCTTATTTCAGGTTACTAAACTTTCAACTACATTTGATATAAATAACCTTATCTATTATGTGGATATTCCGTTTTAGCTCAAATCTCAAGAATTTTTTCCGTTTGCTCTCGATCATCCGGATTATTGTCGGGCACTATTTGGCCAATTGGTTTACAACCGGGCCGCTGCGTGTTATTTTCGACCCGAGAGGCAAAAACAGAAAAACACGTTCCGAGAGATTGCGTTTGATTATTGAAGATCTTGGACCCACATTTATCAAATTCGGACAAATTGTAGCCGACAGACCGGATATTGCATCCGAAGGTTTGAGAACGGAGCTGAAAAAACTGCAGTCATCCGCCCGACCAATGCCCGATGATATTGCGATTCAGATTATCGAAAATGAAATAGGAGCTTCCATCGAAACCGTATTTTCAGAATTCAATCCGCACCACATCGCATCGGCTTCGATTGCACAGGTTTATCTGGCAACATTGCAAACCGGAGAAAGAGTGGTTTTAAAAGTACAGCGTCCCAATATCCGTAACAAAATAAGACTGGACATCAAGCTCCTTCAGATCTTCGCACGGAAAATTCAGGCGCAATACCCGGAAATCAGCAATTTTAACCTGATTCGCTTCATTGAAGATTTCGGGGATATCATGCTCAAAGAATTGGATTTCATGAACGAGCTTTCGAACATGATGCGTTTCACCAATATGTTTAAGGGTGATGACCGTGTTTATATTCCGAAAGTTTACAGTAAATATTCTACTTCGAAACTCCTGATCATGGAGTACATCGAAGGTGAAGCTCCCGACAATCTTGCAAATCTGATCACCAAAGGGTTTGACGCGAAAATCATTGCTGAAAACGGGATGAACATTATTCTGTCGATGATCCTCAGACATGGTTTTTTCCATGCAGATCCGCATTCAGGAAATCTCTTCATTCGAAACGACAATCAATTGGTGATGATCGATTTCGGAATGTGTGCAAGTTTGAAACCGAAACAGATCGACGGATTGATCGATTTCTTAATTGGTTTTTCAGATGGAAATCCGCATAAAATTGCCAAGGCATTATTGAAACTCACCGAAGTTGAGAGCCTTCGGGAAATGGAAAGTCTTGAATTTGAAATCAAAGAATTAACTCAAAAGTATGCGTATTTCAATTATGAAGACGTGGATATTTCCGGATTGTTTACCGATACTTTTAAGTTATTGATGAAATACGGAATTACCATCCCAAGCAGTTTGTATATGCTCCTGAAAACCCTGGTAACGATTCAGAAAGTGGCAGAGTCGCTTCAGGTCAAACTGGATTTGGTTGGAATGGTGAAACCTTACGCAAAAGAAAAAATCAAGGAACGTTTCGGCTGGAAAAACATCAAATCGAAACTTGTGAGTTCTGCTGAAGACTATTTATATCTGATAGAAACACTTCCAAAAGACATCAGAGCGATTGTAACGGGTTTCAAACAAGACGGAATCAAACACAATATCAGATTGGGAGAAGAAGGAAATTCGATCGGAAACAACCAGCTTCGTTGGCACATCTACCGTTTGGGTTCGATCATGTTACTTGGAATTCTCCTGATCTCTGCTACGCTATTGAAGGTTTTCAATGTTCAGATTGTCATTTCAAAAGACGGAAGACCACTTATGAAAGACGGAGAACCGGTGATGCAGGAGATTTTCGGCAACTTCCCGGATGTCTTCTTTGTGACCGTTGTCATTCTGTGCATTTTCGCCGCATTGAGGATGACATTCCGTGCCAGGTAGATAAAGATTTCAATTTCATCCCCTTAAAAATTCACGAATTCGACTAAATTTGCGGACTATATTATTATTGAACGAAAGTTCGCAAGTTAACAACAATGACAGTACACGAAATTCGCAAGCACTTTTTTGAATTTTTTGCATCGAAAGGACATCAAATCGTTCCTTCTGCACCGATGGTTGTAAAGAATGATCCGACCTTGATGTTTACCAATGCCGGAATGAACCAATTCAAGGATTATTTCCTTGGAAATGCGGTTCCGAAACACCGACGTGTCGCCAATTCTCAAAAATGTTTACGTGTTTCAGGAAAGCATAATGATTTGGAAGAAGTGGGGGTTGATACTTACCATCACACCATGTTTGAAATGCTTGGAAACTGGTCATTCGGTGATTATTTCAAAGAAGAAGCTATTACCTGGGCCTGGGAATTGCTGACGGAAGTTTACAAAATTCCGAAAGACCGTTTGTATGTAACTGTTTTTGAAGGCGACGAAAAAGACGGAGTTCCGAAGGATCAGGAATCGTATGATATCTGGAAAAGATTTATCGCTGAAGACCGCATCATCATGGCTTCCAAGAAAGATAATTTCTGGGAAATGGGTGATACGGGACCTTGCGGACCTTGTACCGAAATTCACGTAGATAACCGTCCGGCAACTGAAAGAGCGAAAGAAGACGGAAAGAAATATGTCAACGAAGATCACCCGCAAGTGATCGAGATCTGGAACAATGTATTCATGCAGTTCAACAGAAAGGCAGACGGAAGTCTGGAGCCTCTTCCTGCTACGCACGTAGATACGGGAATGGGTCTGGAACGTTTGGCAATGACACTTCAGGATAAAACTTCCAACTACGATATTGATTTATTCCAAACCCTGATCCAACACATGGAAAAGGTATCCGGAAAGAAATACGGAGTTGATGAAACGACCGATATTGCTTTGCGCGTAATTGCAGATCACGTACGTGCTATCGCATTTTCTATTGCTGACGGACAACTTCCTTCCAATACAGGAGCAGGTTATGTAATTCGTCGTATTTTAAGACGTGCGGTTCGTTACGGTTACCAAACATTGGATTTAAAAGAACCATTCCTTTCCGGTTTGTCTGTTGTTCTTTCGCAAGTAATGGGAGATCCGTTCACCGAATTGATCAAACAACGCGAATTGGTTGAAAAAGTGATCCGCGAGGAAGAATTGTCTTTCTTCAGAACACTGGAACAAGGAATTAAGCGAATCGAAGGTTTGATTGATGCTGCCAAAGCTTCCAATTCAAACACTTTGGACGGAGTTTCGGTTTTCGAATTGTATGATACCTACGGTTTCCCGTTCGATTTAACGAGCTTAATTGCGCGCGAAAACAATCTTTCCGTTGATGAAAAAGGATTCAATGAAGAATTGACCAAGCAAAAAGATCGTTCGAGAGCTGCAACGGCTATCGAAACAGACGATTGGGTTTTGCTGCGCGATGATGCCGTAGAAGAATTCGTTGGTTACGATTACCTGGAAACAGCTATTGAAATTGTTAAATACCGCAAGGTTTCCCAAAAACAAAAAACATTCTACCAATTGGTATTCTCCAAAACTCCGTTCTACCCTGAAGGTGGTGGACAAGTCGGCGATACGGGAAGAATTTACAACAACTCTGAATCTGTAGTAATTTTCGATACCAAGAAGGAAAACAATCTGATCGTACACCTTTCGGAAAACCTTCCTGCTGATCCGAAGAAAGCATTTACGGCAGAAGTTAACGAAGAAAAACGCAAGTTATCTGCATACAATCACTCGGCTACTCACCTGTTGCATCACGCATTGAGAACCGTATTGGGAACGCATGTGGAACAAAAAGGATCTTTGGTGAATCCGAACTATTTGCGTTTCGACTTTTCGCATTTCTCGAAAGTGACAGATGAAGAATTGGCAAAAATCGAATCATTGGTAAGCGAAGGAATTCGTGCAAGCATTGATTTGGATGAAAGACGCAATGTTCCGATTGAAGTCGCAACCGAAATGGGGGCGATGGCTTTGTTCGGTGAAAAATACGGTGACACGGTACGCGTGATCAAATTCGGTGATTCGGTAGAATTATGCGGAGGAACACACGTTAAAAACACCGGACAAATCGGTTTGTTTAAAATTCAATCCGAATCTGCTGTTGCTGCCGGAATCCGACGTATCGAAGCAATTACAAACGTTGCCGTAGAAGCATTCTATGCAGATCAGGAAGCAAAATTGAAGTCGGTGAACGAATTGCTTAAAAGCCCGAAAGATCTGACTAAAGCAATTGAAGACTTACTTTCAAAAAACAATCAGCTTCAAAAGCAAGTTGAGAATTTCAAGAAAGAACAGGCGAAATTGGTCAAAGCAGATTTGAAGACAAAAATTGTTTCAAAAGGAGATTTCTCCTACCTGGATTCGATCATTGATCTGGATGCAGGATCTGTAAAAGATATTTTGTTCCAGTTGAAAGGTGAAGTTCCGAATCTGGTTGCTGTAATCGGTTCAAAAGAAGAAGATAAATGTGCGATCAGCGTTTTGGTTGATGAGGCCTTGGTTTCTTCCAAAGGATGGAATGCAGGAAATCTGGTTAAATCTGTTGCTTCCCTCATTCAAGGCGGCGGTGGCGGACAAGCTTTCTTTGCAACTGCAGGTGGTAAAAACGCAAGCGGGTTGACTCAGGCAATCGAATCGATCAAACAAACAATTGCTTAAGACATTTTCGATCTGATAAACGCAAATGCTTTTTTGATATAATTGACGGTCTCCTTTTCCAGAGAGAAAACATAGATCGGTACAAAAAACAGCACACTAACGATGGTGGATTCAACTAAACATTGGATCCACTTGTTGTTTATAAGCCCCTGTGTGAAATACCCTACTGTCAAGGTGAATACAGCCAATCCGATAATGACAAACTGATTGCGCTCGAATGGGTGCAATTTGTAAGCAATCCAGACAAAAATCAAGCGGCCTAAATTGTATACAATAAGCGCAATACTTGTTGAAATTGCAGCTCCGGATATTCCCCAGACAGGAATAAGCAAACGATTCAGCAAATACACTGTAACAATCAAAAATACAGTAAACAAGATGTCGTACCGGTACTTTTTGGAAGCCGTGAATATTGCCCCGTTAATTCCAAAGTACATATCAATCAAACGGCCGATCATGATGAAAAAGAACACCCATATTCCCTCAGCGAATTCAGGTTTCAAAAATGAAAACAAGAAGTCAATATTCACCCATACCAGAATAAACATTGCCAGACCGATCACCAATGAAACAGAACTCACCTTTTGATACAACTCCTTCATTTTGTCCATTTCCCTGTGCTTCCAATAATCGGCAACCAACGGATTACTTACCCGCAGAATGGATTTGTATGGAACCTGCAGAACACTGGCAAGAAAAACAACCGTTGTAAAAACTCCTGTTTCTTTCAAACCTACCAATTGAGCGATCATCAAAACATCCAACGAACTCACCCAAACGGATCCCAGCGTATTGATGTAGGAAAAGGAAGAAAAATAAAACACGATTTTCCGCAGTCTCTTTGAAATCTTAATCTCTGAAAGGCCAATTTTGAATTCATTTATTTTTCTCAGGTAGAAAATAAGAATCAACGTCGGGATTACATACAAGAGGCTATGCAGGATAACGAACAACTCAAAAGAAATCAGATTCGCCCACACCAATAAAAGAACAAGTGTTGTTGCCAAACGGAGCACTATTTCATAGGCAAAAACAGCTATTACATTCTTATACAAACTCCGCAGGTAAACCTCCAGAACCATGAACAGTACGTAGGCAATTCCGATTGGAAGTGTCCAGTAATAATAGTCCAGAAACATGGGCGATTTTTCAGCATATCCATGTTGAATCTGGTTTTTAAACAGGATATAAAGCGTGGTATAAACCAGAATTCCCAGACCAACAATCAGCAAGATGAAAGAGAGAAAACCATGATGTTTTTTCTCATGATTTTTTACAATCGGAAAGAATTTCCAGGTAGCGTAAATCGTTCCGAAATTGGCCAATTGTGCAAACAATGTTCCGATGGAAACAATCAGGTTTATCAAGCCGATCTGAGCAGTGGAAAGCACTATTAAAAACAAAACTCCTTTATTCACATATCCGATCAGAATTCCCAGATAGGAAAGCAAAGTTGTTCTGAATGCATCTTTTTGTACAAGCCCCATTGTGGCGAAATTAAGGAATATTTCCCGTTACGTGAAAAGCAAGTTTCAGATTTCTACTTATGGATTAAATTCGTTATTTTTGAGAACTCGAACAAACTAGAAACAAAGGAATCAAAATCATGAATATTGCTCTAATCACAGGGTCAGGAGGATTAATCGGAAGTGAATCAGTTATTTTTTGCGCAGACAAATTTGACCTAATCATCGGTATCGATAACGATATGCGTTCTTACTTCTTCGGAAACGATGCTTCAACGCAATGGAACGTATTGGAACTGAAAGAGAAATACAGCAATTACCGTCATTACAATATTGACATTCGTGATTATGCCGGACTTGAAACCATTTTTCAGGAATACGGTAAAGACATTAAACTGATTATTCATTCTGCTGCACAGCCTTCTCATGATTGGGCTGCAAAAGAGCCACTGACAGATTTCGGAGTGAACGCTACCGGAACATTGAACATGCTGGAATTGTGCAGAAATCACTGCCCGGAATCGGTATTTATTTTCACTTCTACCAATAAGGTTTATGGTGATAATCCGAATCTTCTTCCATTGGTCGAGCTGGAAAAAAGATGGGAAATCGATACCACTCATCCTTACTTCAAAAAAGGAATTGATGAGCAAATGTCGTTGGATCATACTACCCACTCTATTTTTGGAGCATCCAAAGTTGCAGCGGATGTATTGGTTCAGGAATACGGAAGATATTTCGATATGAACACCGCAGTTTTCAGAGGCGGATGTTTGACCGGGCCAAATCATTCCGGAGCAAAGCTGCACGGATTCCTGTCTTACCTTGTAAAATGCAACCTGAGCGGCGATCATTATACGATTTTCGGATACAAAGGGAAACAAGTGCGTGACAATATTCACAGCTACGATTTGGTAAATATGTTCTGGCATTTCTATCAGAATCCGAGAAAAGGAGAAGTATACAATGCCGGTGGAAGCCGTTTTTCGAACTGTTCCATGATCGAAGCAATTGATGCCATTGAATTGATTTCCGGAAAAAAAATGAACTACTCCTATACCAATGATAACCGCGTAGGTGATCATATCTGGTATATCAGCGATATTCAAAAATTCAGAGATCATTATCCAGACTGGAATTACAAATACAACCTGAACGATATCATTTCTCAAATTCATGACTCCATGAAAGAACGCGTTACGAAAAGCGTTTAGAATGAAAAAAACAATCACGTTTATTGCACGGAATTACCCTCCTTCATTGAATATCAATGGGGAATCTGTTTGTGACATGATTGGTTTCCTGCAGGAACATTATCCCGAGATTACCTGTAATGTTGTTTACATTGATAAAACAACCGGTCAGGGCGGAAAAAAAAGAGAACCGTTGGGAAACCTGATCAAGATCAAAAACCGTTTCGATGCGAAATCCGGGCCTATGAAACTGATCAAGTTGCTGTATGACGGTTATATTCTGATCAAAACTGCACGGAAACTGAAGTCGGATCTGTTTGTGATTACCACTTCCCCTCCATTGCTTCCATTCTGGGCTGCCAGAGGATTGGGAAGAAAAAACAAACGTGCCTTATGGGCTTTGGATTTATTTCCTGAAATGTTTAAAGCCAACGGGAATACCCGCGAAAGTAATTTCATTTACCGGTGGATTCTGAAGAAAACCTATTCCGATAAACCCGAATTTGTGATCGCATTGGGACCGCAACAAGCTTCATACATCACGAAAAGCTGCTACAGGCAGGAAATTCCGATCAGCATTCTGCCATGCGGCGCTTTTGAAGGAAAACCTTCTGAGACAGCACCTGAGTGGTATGATTCTGAAAAAATAATCATCGGCTATTGCGGAAATGTACATGATGCCCACAATCCGGATTTCATCCGTTTTATGATTGAAGCGATTGATCCTGACAAGCATTTATTGGTATTGGCATTATACGGAGATAAAGCTCCCGATCTGATTGAATTCGCAAAAGATAAAAAAGGAGTTGTCCTGACACCAAGTGTGCCGCGGGATCAGTTGATTTTTATTGACATTCACATGGTTTCTCTCTTACCCGGATTTACTCATTATGCAGTTCCTTCCAAAGCAGTAAGCGCTGTTACCATGGGAAAACCGATTCTTTTCTGCGGAAGCGAGGAAAGCGACAATTGGTTCATGTTCCGTGATGCGGGATGGTTTATCCCCGATAACGCAGGGATGAAAGAGCAGATCACAGCATTCTGCCAAAGCATCTCCAAAACAGCAATCGACGAAAAAGCAGTAAATGCCGCGAAATATGCTCCGAAATTGGAAGAAATGGTTGTCAATTCGTATCATTTCGTAGGTAATTATGTCTCCGGATTAAAATAACTATCATGAGGTTTGTAGTTTCTTTTTTGAATTTTACCAGAGAATTTTCCAATGTTGTTCAAACATTTGTAAAGATTATCTTCCTTTCCAAATGGAGTAGTCCGTTGCCGGAAAAGAATGGCGATAAAATTGCATTTTTAGCAAATGGTCCTTCCCTACCGGAAGCGCTTGAAAAAATGAAAAGCGAAGGTCTTCCGGAAAACATTATGGTTGCAAATTTTTTCTGCAACAGCGAGTTATTCCTTGAACTGAAACCTAATTTCTATATTTTCTGCGACCCCTTGTTTTCCAGATTATCCGATGAAGACCCGCATGTTGAGCAGTTTTACAGAACCTTATATCAAAAAACAGCATGGGACATGGTTCTTTTCGTTCCGGTCAGATTCAGAAAAGCGATCAATAAAATACTGAAACAACTGGAGCTTTCCAATCCCAAGATCCGGATTTACCATTACAACAGCACCAACTTTAACGGAGATAACAAGCTGAATTATTGGTTTTTCAAACACCGCTTAGGGATGCCGCGTCCAACTACCGTAGCAGTTCCGGGTTTGATGACATGTATCTGGATGGGATACAAATCTGTTGAGATTGCCGGAATTGATTTGAATCAGCATCAGGATATTACGGTGACGAAATCCAATGAATTAATGCTCAGATCGGTTCATTTTTATTCTCAGGAAGAAAAATTGGTTCCGTTCTACAAAAACAAGAAGAAAAACCAACTTTACAGCTCATCCGAAATCTTCCTGATTTTTCACTATTTCTTCTATTCCTTTGATATAATAGCTAAATTTGCCTCTACTCAGGCGGTTGAGATCGTTAATTATTCAGACAAATCATTTTTAGACCAATTTAAAAAAATATAATGGGTGCAATCAATTTTGGGATAAACAAACCACTGGTTGAAAAACTGGCAAAAGAATTCAAGATCGCTAATTTTATAGAAACAGGTACTTATCTGGGAGGAACAAGCTCTTGGGCAGCAGGTATTTTCAAAGAGGTTTTCACCATTGAAATCAGCGAAGAAATATATCATGAAACTTCCAATAAGTTCAAGCATTTAAAAAATCTTCACTTCAATCTTGGAGACAGCAGACATATTTTACCCAAGATTATCCCTTCCATTCAAGGCAGCGCCATTTTTTGGCTGGACGGACATTGGTGCGGAAGAAATACCGGAGGAAAACACAACGAGTGTCCCATCATGGATGAATTGGAACAAGCTGTTCAGGTCAAAGACGCAATTATCCTGGTGGATGATCTAAGATATTTCCTTGGGCCGAATCCGAATGATCATGGAGAAAACTACCCGACAGTTGATTCTGTAATCCGCTATCTGGTAAAAACCTTGCCGGATCACTTCATTACTTTCCACGATGACACATTGATTTGCGCGCCGATTGCCTGCAAAAAGATCATTGATGCCGATTGGTCGGAGGGTTATTTCAAAAGATTTCCGCGATCCTACAAGGCCATGGTTTCAAAAATGTGGTGGCGTATCAAGCGCAGGGATTTCAATTTCAAGCAATAATTACCTATGAATTTCAAGATAAAGGCAGCAGGAATGCTTATCAAAATGGGAGTTCCCGTTTTAAAGTATTTCAAGCCAGATTTACTCAGAAGAGCAAAAATCATGAAGCACCATCACATCGACTTATTGTTTGATGTGGGAGCTAATGCCGGCCAGTACGGAGAATTTTCGCGTACACTTGGCTACAAAGGGAAAATCATTTCTTTTGAACCGCTGAATGACGCTTTTGAGGGCTTAAAAAAGGTTTCCGGAAAGGATCAGAATTGGTCTGTCAATCACTATGCATTAGGAGATATTCCGGGAAAAAGTGTCATCAATATTGCCGGAAATTCATTCAGCAGTTCCATTTTAACGATGGAAGATACGCACGTTGAAAGCCTTCCTGAATCGATGTATATCGGAACACAGGAAATAGAAGTCAAAACGCTGAATGAGGTATTCCATTCGTTCTACAAAGAAGGAAACAGTGTGATGCTGAAAATAGATACCCAAGGTTACGAAAAGAACGTTATTGAAGGAGCTGACAAGGTATTGGACAAGGTGAGCTTAATTCAATTGGAGATGTCTCTGGTAGAACTCTATAAAAATGAAATGTTGTACACAGAAATGATTCGTTTCATGCAGGAAAGAGATTTTACGCTGATATCACTTGAAAACGGATTCTGTGATCAGAACACGGGTCAGTTGCTGCAGGTAGACGGGATTTTCCGGAATGAAAAGCTGCATAAAAAAAGATAATTCAACGATCTGAAATCAGGAAATTTCAGATCGGATGTGTTTCAATCATTTTTTTGATCTCTGACCAGGCTCTTTTGTATTTGGCAGAATCAACCGAAGCAGTTTTGCTGTAATAATCAAGCTTATACTTCACTTTATCAAACAACGTGGGTTTCACCCTCGTATGGGTTAAATAAAACTGAATGCCTGACATCAGTATTTGTCTGGTTTCATCTGGATTCAACTGGTTTTTTTCTGAAATCAGGGCGGCCAATTCAGACAGCAAATCGGCATACTCTTTCCGGTACTTTTCCTCCGATGCAAAGTCGTGAAAAGTCACATGGGTTTTCCCAACAGAGGTTTTAATTTCCTCTCTGGCACCATAAAACTCATTCAACACCTTATGTTTTCCTTCAATCAGTGCAAATACAGCCAATAAAATTTCGATTACGAACATATTGGTGTATTTCTGTCCTGAGAATTCAAACACTTTTTTAAGAGTGTGTGTTCGATGTACTGTATAAAACAACTGGATGTAATTATGAAACAGATCATCTATCCGATCCAATATTTCCGGTTGATTAATATCCCTTCTGAAGGAGTTTAAATAAATGAATTTTGTAAATACTTTCGAGCTGAAAGTGTCAAATCTGGTATAGAGTCCCTGACAAGAGGAATAATCTGAATTATTTCTCAAAAATTGCACACAGTGCTCAATGGTTTCCGGCACATAAAAATCGTCCTCGGCCATCAGCATGCAGTAAGGTGTTTGAACCTGATTCATTGCCAGCTGCATTTTCTCTGAGAAATTCATCCCTTTCAGATGCATATAATGAATCGTCGAATGCTCCAAAACCGGGTTCTCGTATACTTCGTTGGAAGAATCTGCGATAACAATGTGCTTAAACTGAAATGGCATGAGATACTCCAATACCCGGTCTAAGTGTTTCGGACGATTATGCGGTGGAATAATGATCGTAAAATCAGCAAAATTCATTTCGTTAAACTTGATAACCGCCATCCAAATGGAAGTTGGCGTTGTTAATATTTGAATTATGAATCAACTCATCTAATAACCCAATCACGTTTTCAACCTTAATCAATTGGTTATTAAACATATTATTGGCATGTCTTCCGATAAAATCCTCCGTCATTCCTTCAAAAACAGGAGAACCCTCAACTAATCCAAGAGTCAGAATGTTGAATCTGTAATCCGGATACGCGCGCACCAAACTTGCAGTTAATCCAATGATTGCTGCTTTTGCAGAAGCGTACGCAGGATCATAACTGCCTTTTTTAGTTGCAATTGAACCGAAAAAAAGAACAGAGGCTCCGGGTTTTAAAACCGGAATCAGCTGCTTGAGCAATTGTGCCGGACCTGCCACATTCACTGCATACATTTGAATAAAGTGGTTGAAATCAGATTCCTTCAGATTTTTAGACGGATTTAACCCCTGACAAAAAATCACTGCATCAAATTGAAACTCATTAAAATTCAATCTTTCAATACTTTTCTCGTCTGTCAAATCTATCTGAAAATCGAATTCAGCAGATCGCCCTGCCGTATAGAACTTGCTTTCTGTCCTGAATCCGGCAGATGATTGAATATGTTTTGCAATAAAACTATTTGCCCCGACGATTAAAATATGCTGCATTTATTTATAGAATTTACCGCGAATACAATGGGCACCTTTGTTACACAATTTCTCTACTTCAACTTTTGAAAAACCAATCAATTCACCAATGCGGATCATTTTTTGTTTTGTATAGCCATTGTAATGAAACTGCCCTTCTCCATTTTGATTTCCGAAGAAATGAGTTGTAATCATTCCCCATCTGTTTTCAATGGATTTTCCACTTCCAAAATAGTGATCAGGAGATCCAACGCTGTAAAAATCCTGAAAATTATCCTCTGCTTTCAAGAATTGTTCGCACAACCATTCCATATCCGGAGTTTCCACTGTCAAAACTCCTCCTTTCTTTAATACACGGAAGGATTCTGCCCAAAACTGTTTTTCATCTTTGAAAGGAATGTGTTCCGCCAAATGCTCATTCAATACTTCGTCAACTGAATTATCAGCAACCGGAAGATCCAGAATATCCCATCTTTCAACCCCGGGAAAATTGGCAAATTTATCAACATTGACATAACCCTCTTTGATATTGGGTCCACAACCTAAATGTAATTTCATATGATCTTTTCTTTGATTTTATTCTTATTCTGCAAGGTATGTTTAATTGACAACGCTACCTGAACACAAGTACTCATTTTTCCGGAAAGGATTGAAAAGTAGTTTGGAAGCTCATCGTACGTTTGCAGTTCCGTAACGCGTGCATCTTCCTGATTTTCATGTACCGCACGCACAGTCCGGTAGTTTCCGATATGTTGTGCCTTCTTTAAAAACGGGTAATATTCTATTGAACGACGATAAATTTCATCGTGTAAATCTCCCTCCCGGATTTTCAATTCAGAATAATCGAGAGTGACTTTAGATCCTTGTACGGAATTATTGACATGGTAAAGCAAAAACTGGTTTTCCAGCTTTCCGGCAGGCATCACAGAACAAAAAGGCCCATCCATAATCGTTAAGCCTATTGGTTCATGTTCGTAATAGAAATTCGGAATGACAACATCCTGAAATTTCATCAATCGTTTCTCTGCACCTACCATTTCATTCACACTATTCAGTTGAGAATAGGTTACGTTGATCACAGCATCATATTCCTGTATTCCTTCAGCTGTTCTGGCTGTGTATATTTTGGTGTCAGGATTGAAAGATAAATCGAGGAGGGTTGTATTCAATTTCAAATTAATCGCAGATTCCTGAATTCGTTTCCAAATACTTTTTTTTAAGGAAGTATAATCAAAAACAGGTTCCGGAACTTTGAAGCAATTATCTATTTTTTCATGGTTGATGATTTCAGATGAAGGAAACTCTTCGTCATAATCAATTCCTATTGTATCACAAAAATCAATGAATTCATCCACCGATGTCAGACTGCCTTCCTTCGCAATAGCGTAGTAATTCGGAAAACTATGAATGACAGAATCTCCATAATAGAACAAAAAAGACAGTAATCCTTCCAGGCTCTGCTGAGCAGTTTGTTTACTTCTTAAGTAATGATATCCCAAATGGATCCTGTTGTGGTTGTTTTTAGAAGCCTGCATCATGATATCACTATCCGATTCAATCAAATCAACGCGAAATCCGGCCTTTGCAAATTCAATTGCACAATTACATCCAAATATTCCCGCACCTACAACTAATGTCTTCATTTTTTTCTTTTGACAACGTAAAGTTACAATAACTCATTTTGCTTGATTCAAAATCTCGATTAAATGTGATTATCGCTCCATAAAATCAAGATTCACCTTGAAAACAATCTTTTTTACGGATGATACACCACTTACCGAAACTGCCGTCCGATGCACTTCATTTGGATACAAGGCTAAGAAAGTTCCTTTTGTGAGGTGGATTACCTGCTCTTTTTTTCCTTCAAAAAGGGCATAATCTCCTTCCGGGTCATATTCCTTTGTTTCCTTCGTGTGATCCAGCTGCGTGATCTGAACGAACTCTTCTCCTTCCAGAATGACGTGCACATCCAGGTATTTGCGATGCGCTTCCCACAAACATTCGGAAGCATCACGGGTTTCATATTCAAGTCCGATTCCAAAAAAATCGTTCCCTGAGATTTCGAATCTGCCTTTTTGATAATCCTCCAGACTGAATTCCTGAATCTGCTTTAAAAACGGGTATCTCCCGATATGTTTTAGTTGATCTGATATCATATTTTCATTTTTACCAGGCTGTAAATCCTCCGTCAACAACCAGATTATGTCCTGTTACATAACTGGAAGCATCTGATGCCAGAAAAACCACGGCTCCATTAATTTCATCTTTCTTCGCCTTTCTTCCCAATGGCGTTTTTGCGCCGTATTTTTTCAGAAAGGTTTCATTTTCTTGCGGATATTCTATTCCTCCCGGAGAAATGGTATTGACACGGATGTTGTATTTTCCGTAATAAGCCGCCAGATAACGGGTAAAATTGTTTAATCCTCCTTTGGCTGCATTGTAAACGCCATGCGAGTAAATCTGCGTAATCTCGGGAGAATCCTTCACATAAATTTCGTGCAGATTGGATCCTTCATAAATACTCTGATCATTTCCTACCAGTCCGTAAACCGAACTGATATTGATAATCGACCCGAAGCCCTGTTCACACAACTGGCGGATAAATGTTTTACAAACGATAAAAGGTACTGTCAGATTTCCTCTCAGACCAATTTCCCATCCTTCCAGTGAAACCTCATCAAAAGGCAGGTAAAAATCATTGTGTTTAGCCGTAACAGCATTGATAATAACATCCACTTTTTTATACCGCTCAATGATCCGTTCACGGAATTCAATTAATTCTGTTTCATTTCCGGCATCAACCACCTGATAATCTACCCCTTCCAATTTAAGTTCAGGCGACAAGTCATAAATATCACAACTCACAACATGTGCCTGATGATCCGTGAGCGCTTTTGTAAATTCTTTCCCTAAAATTCCGGATCCTCCAAAAAGAAGTACCGTTTTTCCACTTAAATCAAATAAGTTTTTCATCTGCAATGATTTTCATTAAAGCTATACTTTCTTCAAAGTTTGCTGCCTGCGGGTTTCTGTTTTTTGTTTTGATGAATTCTAAAAATGCCTCCATCTGATCCCGATACATATTGTTTTCTTCAATTGACGGTTTCAGGATCAAGGTTCCTTCTTTATCTGTTACTTCGACAGATCTGCTAAACACATCGTAGTGAATATCTGCCTGCTCGCAAAAAACAGTACCTGTACGTTCTTTCTTCTTGCTCATAAAATCGAGCTCGATTCTGCACAAATGTTTTTCAAACTGCATCAGAACCAAAGCATAATCGTCTACATCTATTTCAAGGTCTGAAGTTTTTGAAATCAATGTTTTTGTCGAAGCGGGTTTTCCGAAGAAAAAGAAAGCCAGATCCAATTCATGGGAAAGTGTCCGAAGCACTCCACCACCCAACTCTTTTCTGGCGTAATATTCCGTCTTGTAATCCGTATAGGGATGCCAGGATGGTAAATACTGCCCCACGTTCAACCGGCTGTGGTATACTGCTCCGTATTCCTTCGTATCGAGGATTTTCTTCACTTCCCGGATTACATTCAGAAAACGCAGGCAAAAACCGATCTGCAGCAGCTCTCCATTAAATGCTCCTAAAGCCTGTAATTCCTCCGGGTTATTGCAAAGTGGTTTTTCAACGAAAATCGGTTTATTGAATTGCTTCAACTCTTTCAGGATTTCCACATGAAGTGAAGTTGGATTTGTAACCAGATAACCATCCAGATCCCAATTGAAAAATTCTTCTTTACTGGTTGTTGAAATCACTTGATTTACTACTTCCGGCGGCAATTCCTTTGCACCTTTATTTGTACGCAAGGCATATATGTTGGTCACACCCAAACCAAGCAATTCATTCAAATGCCTTAGTCCGATTGATCCCAATCCAATGATTCCTATTTTTAATTCCTGCAAACGATGCGGTTTTATAAGTTTATTCAGAAGCCTCTTTTTTCTCGATATTCGAAACACGCTGTTCCTCCCATCGTTGCTGAAAACGATTTCTGCACGATTCATTAATGGCTGCAACTGACGGATTCTCGTCCAGAAAATGAATAATTTCCTCCGACGATTTTGCATACGTCTCTTTTCCGAAATGGGTATAGACTGCCTCAAAAAAATCGAAATCTTCCTGATAATCAAGCGTCAATCGATACGTTTCTCTTTTCTCCGAATCGGTAACCGGTAACTTCTCAACCTTGAACAGATCCGGATTATTATAGAAATAGTCTCCCCAAACTTCCGTTTGATTCGTTTTTTTGATCGTCAGAACTCGTTCCATCGCAGCGGTTTTAATCCCATAGGTGAAAATTCCATGAGGCAATTCCAATGACGTAACCAAATCAGCGTCTGTTTTATCTGCCAGATCTACAATCGGCTGAATATAGTCGAAGCCAAACAAAGGACAATCTGCTGTGATGTTTATAAAGAAATCAAATTGATGTTCTCTGGCAGCCTGATACAAACGTTCCACCACATCTTCCTCATCTCCTTTGAAAATCGAAACACCTTCCCGTTCTGCAATTTCCCGCAATACATCATCCTGCGGATTGGTCGATGTTGCAATCACGATATCTTCCGGAGCAAAAACCAATTTTGCCCGGTCAATCATCCAGGCAATCATTTCCCGATCCTGAATTTTAAGCATCAATTTTTCTTTCAAACGGGTAGATTTCATTCTACCTGTGATGATAAATCCAATCTTTTTCATGATTTCGTATTCTTAAACTGGCTGATTTCCGGCAAAACAAACTGGTATTCCACATTCGACAAATCAATAATTTCGTCTTTCTGAATCACCGTTTTTGCTTTGTTATTTAGTAATTTACTTAATTCTAACTGCTTCAAACTGCTGCTTTCATTGGTTCGTTTAAACGCAATCTTATCCAGCGTAATCAGTTCGTCTTCCTGAATTGTTTCTCTTGCCACGATGGCTTTTTTCATCGGGCCCGTATTTCCGTATTTCAATTCGGCCTCAGACAATTCCAATGAATTCATTGCTCCTACGGATTCCCAGGTAATCTGAGCCAGTTTCCGGATGTTTTGGAGCTGCTCCAAACTTACCGCCGATTGTGCATCAATGCGTTTTTCCCCGAAGGCATGTGTAAAGTGCTTTTCGATCACATTATGACCGTTTGCAATTCCAAGACACGAGATATATTCATTATTCGCATCAGCCGGATCCGTATGATCTGCATAACCAACCGGCAAACCAAACAGATTTTTCAGCTTGTTCATCCGATCCAGTTTGATGTCCTTAAAGTCCGTCGGGTAACTTTGAAAACCGTGCATCAGAAAAACATCTTGTTTTCCTTGTTTTCTCAGATATTGAATTGCAAAATCAATTTCATCCAGCGTGGATCCTCCCGAACCAAGAATAACCGTATTCGGGAATTTTGATGCGGCTTCCAACAAGAAAACATCATTGATTCCGGTAGCATGAATCTCAATAGCTTTGATCGATTCGCCTTTACTTAAGGCAAATTCTACCGATTTCACATCATTACACAGTAAAATAATATCCAGTTCTCCGCATTCGGTTAAAACCTCATCCCATTGGACCGCATTCAAACACCAGGGACGAAGAATCTCCAGCGCTTCATGTGTCCGGATCATGTAATCATCCAGATTGAGCAATAAATGAAATTTAACAGCATCTACCCCGCTATTTCGGGCATTCCGGATCAATTCTTTGAGAAAAGTACGGTTTCCTTCATGGTGAAAGGCTGTTTCTCCGATAATATATGGTTTGTGAATCGGTAGCATATTGTAATTTTAATCCAATTTCAAATGTTTAATGTCTTCCTGCGCTTTGAGAAAATCTTCGTGCTTCCCGATATCCAGCCAATAGCCGTTGATCGGATAAGTGATCAGTTTCAGCTGTTTTTCAATGACTTTTTCCATCAAATCCGTAATATCAAAAAAGGAATCTTCCGGAATCATTGCTAACAACTCCCTCTTAAGAATGTAAATTCCCGCACTGGAAAAATAAGTATACCGCGGTTTTTCCTTCAACGACCTGACTTCATGCTGATGATCTGTTTCCAGAACGGCATAAGGCACGTCGACATGGTAGCTTGTGGCAGCAACAGCCATCTTGGCACCGGATTGTTTGTAGCTGTTATAAAAATCTTCAAAATCAATCGTTGTGAGCAAATCACTATTCATGACAATGATATCTTCGTGGTCAAACTTTTGGGCAAGCAGAATTGACCCGATTGTTCCCAATGGTTTTGATTCTTTCAGATAAGCAATTGAAACGTTTTTTTCATTTCCGTCTTTGAAAAAGTTTTCAATCTGTTCACCAAGATAATTAATACTGATGTAGAAATTCTTCATTCCGAAGCGGATCAAACGGTCAACATTGTGCTCAATAATCGGTTTTCCTCCGATTTTCAACAAAGGTTTTGGTGTTTCATCTGTCAGAGGGCGCAATCGCTTCCCTTCACCTCCGGCCATAATGACAACATCTGCCGGAATGTACGAATATGTCAGTCGGAAATTGATGACGTCCACCACCTGATCATTTTCTTCATTGAGAACAGGAATGATCTTCAGATTTTCATTTCTGAAAGCGATCAGTTGATCCAGATTTTCATTCGACCTGCGAATAAACCTCGGATTTTTGCGTAGAATACTTCCTACCGGGTCGGTGGTCTGAACTCCGGCAATCAATCCGCGTCTGATGTCTCCGTCCGTTAAAGAACCAAGCAACTCATTCTGATCGTTGACTGCGAAAATAATTGCGTCCAGTCCGAGTTTATCCATCACAATCAATGCATCTTTTACAGAGGTGTTATAATGGACAATATGTTGCTTCCAATTCATTTTATTTCTTTTTGCAAAAGCGCCTTCACTTGTTGAAGCGCATTGAGCGGTTCATAGATGTTCTGTCCTTCAAACTTTTTTCCTGCATATTGGTATACTTTCCGCTCTATTTCCTGTTTGTCGAATGAAACATGTATTACATTTTCGCTTGAAATCCGCCCTTCCTGACGATTCCCTAAATTTAACACAAATATTCCGAAACTGGCGGCCTCCAGGATACCACTGGAAGTGTTTCCGACCATTAAAGAACAATAATTCATACAGGTAAAATAAGACTGTGTTCCCAAATGTTCCACCACAAATACCCGGTCAGGAAATCGGGTTTGCATTTCTTCCGCCATCTGGCGGTACATCAATCCGCTTGCGTCCGCATTCGGAGGAGAAATCAGGAATTGAAAATCTCCGGTAAGACTTGCTATTACTTCTCTCAATTGAACGACGTGATCGCTATTCTGACTGATATCTGTCGTCTCCGGATGAACAGTCATTAAAATAGTCGGTTTTCCCAGATCAATGCCCCATTTTTCCTGAAAGGTATCAATGGATAACAATTCAATGTTTTCCAGATTCAGCAAGCTCAGATTGCCGATAACCTTGCATCCTTCACGTGTACCAAGTAATTCTTCCACACGTTTTGCGTACGCTTCTGTACTTACAAATTGCACCTGTGACGCAAGTGTTATCTGATGTCTGTAAATATTATCCAATGCCCCCAAAGTAGTGTCTCCCGCATAAAAATGAACGAGTTTCTTTGAAAACGGGATTAATGCATTGACGGCTGCCGACATTTCGAATCGGTCACCTAGTGCAAAAACGAAGTCAAAATCATTATTCAAAGCCCAGAATGAAGCGAATGACGAAACACAGGAAGCATAATTGTGCGAAACATCTTCCGGAGTATCTCCATCAAAACGATGATTCACTTCGTGGATTTCGGCATAATTATCCGAGCGGATTTCAGAAACCGTTTTACCGAATCGCTCTGCCAAATGTGAACCGAAGGCAATGATTTCCAACCGGATTTCCGGATCTCTCTGCAAATGAATCAACAACGGGCGATAAATCCCGTAATCGGCTCTGGAACTCGTTAAAACGCCTATTTTCATAGCAAATGATCTTTAGAAAGTTTGGTGTTTTCTTCAACCTTTCCGGCCAATGTTTTCCCAATCACTTCATCTACCTGCATCGGTGAGATACCATCTCCCGGGCGCATCATAATCAAATCTTCATGCTTCAATACGTGGCCTGCCGGCAGCGCTTGTCTGACATGAATACTTTTTCTCGCAATCCGGATATTTTTCATTTCGGATGCTGACGGTTCTTTGTGTCCGTTACCGGAAAGTGCCGCTTCAATATTGCGGATACTGTCAACCATCAACTTTAATTCATCCGGTTCCAGCGAAGCTTTGTGATCAGGGCCCGGCATTGTTTTATCCAGTGTAAAATGTTTTTCAATCACCTTTGCTCCCAAAGCAACAGCCGCAATCGGAACTTCAACACCCAAGGTATGATCGGAATATCCGATCGCTACTCCCATTTCTGATTCAATTTCGAGCATTGCCTTCAGATTTACATCCTTCATCGGAGTTGGGTATTCTGTGTTGCAATGTAGAACCGTTATATTCTCTTTGCTGATTCCTGCTTCCGAAAAAACGGCTGCAGCTTCTTTTATTTCCTGCATGGTAGCCATTCCTGTGGAAAGAATCACTTTATCAAAAAGCTGTGCCGCCAATCTTAAGTAAGGTAAATTCGTAATTTCCCCCGAAGGTATTTTCACGTATTCCAATCCCAGATCAGCAAGATATTGAAGGGAATCCAGATCAAATGCAGTAGAAAAAAACTGAATATTCTTTTTCTGGCAATAAGCAATCAGTTCCTGATGCTGTTCCTGGCTCAATTCCAGTTTCCGAAGCATTTGGAGCTGAGTTTCTTCAGAATTCCCTGTGTTTTTTGACTGGTAGTCAGCTTTAACGGCATCTTTCGAAACCAGTTTATCAGCTTTGAATGTCTGGAATTTAATCCAGTCCACTTGTGCTTCAGCTGCTGCATCAATAAGTTTGAATGCAGTCTGCATATCACCATTGTGATTTACACCAGCTTCTGCTATGATTAATACTTTTGACATTACTTTAACAATTTTGCCGGGTTACCGGCTACGACGCTATTGTCCGGAATATCATTCAGTACAACGGCTCCCGCACCAACGATTACATTCGAACCGATTTTCACTCCTTGCTTTACAACAGCATTTCCTCCTACGAAAGAATACGCTCCAACCTGAACATTCCCCAACAAGGTTGCTCCGGGTGCAATATGACAAAAATCCTCCACCTTGCATTCATGTTCAATCACAGCACCTGAATTGATGATGACTCCTTTTCCTATTTCAGTAAAGGGATTCACCACTGCCCTAGGTCCGATCATTGTCGATAAGCCAATCCGGGTATTCTTTGAAACCGTCGCATCGGGATGAATCAAGGTGAGTTGTTTTCGTTCCCGGTCTTGAAGAACAGAAACCAAATCCGAACGTAAACGGTTATTTCCCACTGCCGGAAAAAAGAATGCTTCTTCCTTACATTTTTTCAGGTTTTCAAGAGTTTCCTCTCCCAGATATGCCAAATCTTCCGGCATAACAGCAGAAATATTTAAATCGAAATAGCCTTTTACTTCCAGGTCATTCAGTAACATGATTTCATGAACAACCAAAGCATGCCCTGATCCACCCAATATGTAAGTTTCACCCTTCATTTAAATGACGCTGCTCGGAATATTAATGATTCTGTCTTCCAGATATTCCGCATTTTGCTGGTCGTCTCGCTGACAATCAGAAAACGTCGGTAATTTATACATCAGTTGCCAGATTGGTCTGGTCATGACTTTTTGGTCGTTGGTGATTTTCAGAATTTCATCCCGCTCCGTTCTGTCCTGTGTTTCAATGCACATCAGCCAGAAGTTTGCTCGTGTATTTTCGCGTTCCCATCTGAAAACAAGCCCGTTTGCATCACAGTTCTTTCTGTAAAAGGAAGCCAGTTCTCTTTTGCGCTCCAGGAAATAATCCAGTTGTTCCATTTGAGCACAAAGCAATGCCGCGTTGATATTCGGCATCCGGTAATTGTATCCGATTTCATCGTGAATGAACTCATAACTGTGCGGAACCTTTGCAGTTGTAGTCAGATGCTTGGCCTTAATCATTAAGGTTTCGTCCGGAGAAACAAGCGCGCCGCCTCCGCCTGACGTGATAATCTTATTCCCGTTAAAGGAAAAAGTTCCTATTTCACCAAAGCTTCCCAGCGGTTTTCCGTGAGAACTACTTCCGATTGCTTCTGCAGCATCTTCAATCAACGGAATTTTCCAATCGCGGCAAATTGCTGTCAATTCTTCTATTCTCGCTGCAAAACCAAAAGTGTGCATCACAACGCATGCTCCCAATTTCTTTTGGGTTTTCTTATTGTATGTTCCGTCTTCTCTTCGATCTCCGAATTCATTCAGGAAATCTGTCAATGCTTTTGGGGAAAGCCCCATCGTATCTCTGTCGACATCAATAAACACCGATTTTGCACCACAATATGAAATCGCATTGCATGTTGCAACGAAAGTCAATGCCTGAGAAAGCACTTCCTGTTTTTCATCTACTCCGAGCAATTTCAAAGCGCAATGCAACGCGGCTGTTCCGTTAACGACAGCAACACTTTTCGGCACTCCGATCCGTTTAGATAAATCATGTTCAAAATGATCTACGAAGGCTCCGACACTTGACACATAAGTGGTGTCGATGCACTCGCTCAGGTATTTTTTTTCATTTCCGCCAAAAGTCGGTGCATGCAGTGGAATGAAGTCCATGTCTTTAAATTGACTTCGGACCATTTCAATAATCAGTTGCGAACTTGTTGCTCCCATACTTCACTTACATTTTAGCATCCAGATACTTTCCTTTGTCTTCATAATCAAACTCAGGCAGCAGCATCCGGATATTTTGAACCAATTCTTCTTTCGTCCAGTATTCCTGACGAACGAACTGATTGATTTCGTTCAGGAATACCTGCAGCTGGTTTTTATCAGCAATCAGGGATTGCTTTACAATTCCCAGATCGGTATAATTTTCGAGCGATATGGATTCATTTTCCATATAAAACTCTTCGAATGCCTTTTCTCCGGTTGTGTCAGAAACACTGTAGAAACAAGGCCATTCTTTCTTATTCTTCAATTCCTCTACTGAAGCTCTCGCTTCTTCCTCCGAACTGCAATATACGGGTTTGTACCCTTTTTCATACAGGAATTTATCTGCAATTTCTGTGAATGAAACCAGGTGTTCTTTTTCATCCAGTTTCGGAAAGTAAATCTCCCCGTTTTCACCAAACAAACAAGACATCAAGCAAAGGATTCCGGATTCTTTCGGAGTCACAAAATACCGCTTCACATCTGTTGGCGCTACAATCGGGTGATTGTTCTTCAGTCGTTCTTCAAAGCTGTGAAGCAATGAACCGTCTGAGAAAGCAACATTTGCAAAACGCGCTGATGAGATCGCAATTTTCTCGCCCAAATCAGCAAGATACAACTCCATGACACGCTTGGTAGCGCCCATCAGATTAACCGGGTTTGCAGCTTTATCTGTCGATACACAGAAGTATTTCTTCGTTCCGTTTGAAATGGATTGTTCAATGGTCTTAATCGTGTTCAGGACATTTACCTCAATCATCCGCATGAGCGTAAAAACGTCTTTCTCACTCCGGACATGCTTCAATGCGGAAAGGTTTAGTACATAATCATACTTCCCGTCGGCCTGAATAAAGGCATCGTAAATTTTACTCCCGGCGTCCAGAGCGAAAGTCTGAAAATCCCCGTCGATATAACCATAAGTACTTCTCAGATCGCGCACCAGCTCCACCAGGTTGTTTTCGCTGATATCCACTACGTGTAACTTAAGCGGATTGCGTTTGAAAATCTCCTTTACAACTGCTTTTCCGATTGATCCTGCCCCACCGATAACTAAAAAACGATTTGTCCGAACCAGTCTTTCTATTTCCGGGTTGTGTTTCTGAAGATCTTCTTCAAACAACTCGCTGGTTCTTCCTATCAGTTTCAGAATATCCATCTGTATCTTTTCAAATTAGTTAGATCTCAGTTGCCTTTGTGTTCTTTTTCTTTCTGAACTCAAAGTATACAACACCTGCGAACAATAACAACAATATGATACTTCCGATTCGTGCAACCATATTTACCGTATGGTATTTCGGTATATCGTATACAAATTCAATCTTATGTTTTCCGTCTTTCAATTCCAATCCTCTAAGCAGATAATTGACTTTCAAAATCGGAACTTCCTTGTTGTCTACGAATGCTTTCCATCCCAAAGGATAATAAATTTCAGAGAAAACTGCCAGTTGATCTCCTTTCAAATCCGCCTCATAAGTCAACTTATTAGGAATCGAACCGGTCAATTTGATTGTTCCTTCTCCTGAGAATTTCTTCTTGCTTAATTGTTTCGCCATGGAATTCAGCATCACCGCCTCGTTAGCCGGATCAAATGAACTTTCAACTTTTAGCTGTACCAATGAAGTAAATGATTTTGCAGTATCCATCTGCATAGTCATCATCGGAACCAGGTTGGTATTCCCTCTCACGTCCATTACAAACATCACTTCTTCTCCTACCGGAATTCCGTTTGACAATTGAACCGGAATCGTATCTCTTCCCGGAATCAGATATTGCAAGCTTTCGCTTCCATACACTTTGGCTTCTTTTACCGGCAGCTTGTTTACAAACAAAACGCCCTGTCCTTTATTTTCAAGTTTGAAAGTGCTTCCAAGTGCTCTGATTTCATCATTTGGTGTTGCATATTCTTTTACATTTTTCACCAACCATGCATTCCCCAAAGCTGTTGGATTGAGAATTGCCGTATCCAAACCATTTTGAAGCGGTTGCAGGAAGTATTTCACATTCATCATATCCAGCACCTTGTTATTCGTTCTGGATAAATGGAAGTCAACCAAATTGCTGAAATTTCTCAATTTCGCACCGTGATATCCTCCCAGTGATTTATGAAAGTAAGAAGCCCGGCTATCTGAAAATGCTCCTGAATAATCCAATACACGGTAATTCGTTGCACTTTGAAGCGCATAAAAACGGTATGAGTTGATCACATTCATTCTTGCTGCACCGTCATATCCAAGTTCGTCAGCCTTTTTCTCTCCTTTTTCTTTTCCGATAAGAACTTTCGAAGCCAAAGAAGGATTCTGCCGGATTTCTGATTCCAGGATTTCTCCATCTCCTTTCGTTGCGGCAATCGGATAAAAAGTAAGCCCTTTTTCTTCCCAGTACTTGTAGCCTGCACCGGAAGCGTCTTCAACTCCTCCCAGGTAATTGTATGCAACAGGAATCATATCTGCTGCCGTCAGGATCAACAATCCTGAAATCAACACCGCATTTGCCGTTTTTCCGGATTTCGTATACAGGAAAATCATGAAAAGACCACCTGCCAGAATCGCAAAGATGATGGAACGGTTCATACTTGAATTAAAGACACCTTTTCGGGCCATTTTCAAGGCCGTGTAAGCTTCCATCTGTGAATCCACCTGCATTTGGATAAATTGACTCACCTGCTGCTGATTCGATACATCCAACTGGTAATTGCTCATTGCAACCTGCGGATCCATCTGACCGATCTGTTTTGCGTACACATCATATAATCCGGCATACTGCTTTGATTCCATTGGATTGGAATATCCGTCATTCAAACCAACTACTCTGACCACAATCAGGAACAACACAAAAACTCCGGTAATAACAAGGAATTTTTTCTTTTGTTCAAGAATGCTGTCGCGCTGCTTAATCAACTCATTCAAGAAAAGAACTCCCATAATAGGAAGCGTCAATTCCGCAATGATCAGAATCATCGTAACGGCTCTGAATTTATTATACGCAGGAACGTGATCAATAAAGAAATTGGTCAATCCCATAAAGTTTTTCCCCCATGAAAGCATCACTGCCAAAATCGTAACGGCTAACAAGGCCCATTTGATTCTGTCTTTTAAAAAGAATAAGCTCAGGAAAGCAAGCATCAGAACAATAATTCCGATGTATACCGGGCCGGAAGTAATCGGCTGTGTTCCCCAATAGGAATATCCTTTCAATGCATTGTTAATCTGATCCGGTGTCAAATCACTGTTTTGAATCGACTCGGCAAAAGGTGAATTCCCCAGCGGTTCTGAGGCTCCTCCTTTGACATAAGGTGAAAGCAAGGTAAATGTTTCGTCAACCCCGTAAGACCATTGCGTGATATAATCTCTGTCCAATCCACTTGATTGATGAGAAGCAGCTGTTCCGTCAGGATTGATCGTTACGTCATTCCCTCCACGGATACTCAACTTCCCGTAATCATTTGTCAACAAGATATTTCCGCTGTTTACACCAAATGCAAGTATAATTGCCCCGATCATTCCGGCAGAAGTAAGCGCAAATCGTTTCAGCTCTTTTTGCTTCACAGCATCTATCAGGAAGTAGATTCCGACAAATGCAAGAACGATCAAAAAGTAATACGTAATCTGAACGTGATTCACAGCCAATTCAAAGGACATAAATATACCGACGAGCACAGTTCCAAGGATTTTCCTGCTCTTGTAGGCATAGATAAATGCTCCCAGAATTGCCGGTAAAAATGCTGTAGCTGCTGATTTAGTGGAGTGTCCCGCCTGAATAACAATCAGCTCGTAGCTGGCAAAACTAAATGCAATTGCACCTAACAAACCAACCCACGGATTCAATTTCAACAACCTGGCAAAAAGCAGGAATGATATAAAATGCAACAGAATCAATCCCATAGGACTTGGAAACAAATCAAAGTAGAAATTCATCATCGACTTAAACCAGTTTCCGGGATAATGCAACGAAATCTGCTCTGCAGGCATTCCCGCAAACGAAGAGCTGGACCACTTGGGTTCTGCCCCTGTTTCACTCCGATACATCTCGGTTTCATTACTCATTCCTTTCCACTCTTTGACATCGTGCTGTTTCAGACCATATCCTTCAAATTGTGGCTTGAAGAAAGCAGCGACCACCAAAAACATGATTCCAATGATTACCAAATACATCCAATTCCTTTGGAAGAATCCTTTTATATCCATACGTTAAAATTGTTCAAGTCAAAAATAAGAACTTTAATCATCCTGAGCTTACTTTACTTTCAAATTATCATCTTTTCCGGTTTTACACCTCATTTTTAAATTATTGCACTCAAATTGAACCTTTTTCCAATTGGTTTGTAATCAATCCTATTGTAATATTGAACGATGAAAAAGAGTTATTTTATCCTGTTGCTGATTCTCGGATCCGGATTTCTTTCCCATGGCGGAATTCAGCACAAAGCCGTGGCTGATTTTTATATTTTCAGTACGGTGAAAAACACTCAGATAGAAGCCGAAAAGGCCAAAGTAACGCTTCATTTCTATTCTTTTAATTTCAGTGGTATTCCGAAGGATCTTCAAACGATCGTCTACTTCTCGGTAAACGGCATCACGGATACCCTTTTTCTGGATTCCACCTTTGCACACACACTTGAGTTGAAAAGCGGAAAGACTCAATTCAAATTCTGGGCCGGCCCGGGATACAATGAAGTGATCAGCGACAGTGTTGAAATCGGGAGTCAGACCGAAAATCATGCACAAGTTACCTTCAATTCGGAATACATGCTGATTGAGGTTGACAAGCCGGTGATTTATTTCCAAAGTCCCGTAAAACTGGATTTCAACCTGAAATTAAATCCGGCAGGAGATTTGTCTTTTACCTACCCGAAATACGAAAACCAATGGAACGGAACACTTTATCCGAACGGTGAAATTGAAATCGGCCAGCAAAAGTATCCTTATCTTTTCTGGGATTCCCGTCAGCAATTTCAATTAAAAAAACACAGCAACGGTTATCATGTAGATCAGGATGATGTTATTGCCTTCCTGGAAAAACACCTTTCGGATCTGGGCTTTTCGTTTTCCGAGAAAGCAGATTTCATTACTTACTGGGGACCCAAAATGAGCCAATATGAATCGGTATTCATTCAATTCTATCAACAGGAATCCTGTGATCAGTTTGCCACATTGGATTGTGACCCGAAACCGGAACAAATCAATCGTTTTTACATTGCCTTCTCCGAATGGAATGATTCATTTGAATCTTATTTAAATCCGACCGAACAAACTCCTTTCATCCGGACAGGGTTCAATATCCTGGAATGGGGAGGCTTCGAAATTAAATCTTCAGAACTATGATTTACAAACTCGTCTTACTTCTTGCACTATGCATTCCTGTTTTCGGATTTTCCGGTGAAAGAGAAACACAACCTCAACTCTGGATCATCAAAGACAGTGCTTCCAAATCCATTCACTCCGACAGTGTGAAACTCGTGGTTCGTGTTTTTGATTCAAATGGTCAGCTGATGCTTGATCAACATCCGGCAATTATTCAAATGAGTGTCGACAAAAAGACCCGGAAATATACTATTTCGAAAAACAATCTTGTTTTCAGAAAGACTCTTTCCAAAGGAAAACACAACATTCTTTTCTATCTGAATGCCAATTTTGAAAGCATTCATTTCGACAAGGATTTCATAGGTGGCAGATATTATGAAATCGGAATTGCATTTCAAAACAATCCCAACAACAACAACCCGCGAAATCAGATTATGCTTGAAAAGCCGGTGATTTACCTTTACAGCGAACAGGAAGAAAACTTCAGCTTGAAAATAAAAACCGGTGCAGATCTTCAATTCACTTATCCGGCTTATAACGGTGAATGGAAAGGCACAAGTTCTTCCACCGGAGCAATTCAATTGAACGGAAAAACCTTTCCCTACTTGTTTTGGGATGCGGATCTTAGTTCTGAAAACCTTCGTTTAAATTGGTCTGATGCAGATTTCATTGAAGGAAAACAAATCATTCCTTATCTGGAAAGTCAGCTCACCCGAATTGGTTTCAATGCGAAGGAAAAAGCCGATTTCATTACTTATTGGGGACCGCGGATTCAAAAAATGCCTTATGCAGAAATTCTTTGGATGCAAGATGAATCCATTGATGCCATCGCCTCTCTGGAAATTTCCCCTGCGTTTAAACTCAACCGGATTTACCTGGTTTTCAAAGAAAGCTCTCAGCCGATCGACCAAACACTCAATCTGAAAAAACCTTCCCTAAAGTCAATTGACAGATCCGGAAATCATTTGGTAGAATGGGGAGGAATTGAAATTAAACCAACACTTTAAAATATGCGGATTCTAATCGTTTTTCTTTTATTGAGTTCCTCGCTTTTCGCGGAATCCATTCCTGACTATTTTGTTCATTACCAAAAAGACCGGAAACCTCCTGCAAAAGGTGCACGAATCAAAATCATTTGTGAATTTGACAGTGAATACGAACCTTCACAAGAGTTGAAATTCGGAATAAACGGAAGTGATGAGCAAATTCTGCTTGATTCCAAAAACACTTGTAACCTCATCAAAACTCCCAAAAAAGCAGTTTTTCAGTTTTATTATCAGTTGTTTCAGGAAATCGAAACCGACAGTATTGAAATCAAACCGGGGGAAATCACTATTATTTCGCTTCATTTTAAGCATTTTGAAGAGCCCAGAGCGGTGAAAAAACCTGTCATCTATTTGTATCCCGAATCTGATCTGGAGGTTTCTGTCAACCTCAAACCACAGGGAAACCTCACGTTCACTTATCCGGATTATTCCGAAGGCTGGAACGGAATGGCACATCCCGATGGTTCTATCACGATTGATCAGAAAGTATATCCGTATCTTTTTTGGGAATCCGAACAACGGTTTAATCAATTTAACATGGAATCCGGTGGTTTTGTCATTCAACAGGCAGCTGTTACCGAATCGTTGGAAAAAATGCTTTCAGAACTGGGATTCAATGCAAAAGAAAAAGCAGACTTCATTACATTCTGGGGACCTCAACTGGCACAACATTCCCAGGTTTTTGTTCAATTTATGATAAATGACGCCTGTAACGAATTTGCTTCATTGGAAATTTCACCCGCTACAAAAAATCTCAACCGGGTTTATATGATCTGGAAAGCGGGAGGAAATACATCTTTTCAATTCCCAAAAACTCAAAAACTTCCTCAACTCAATCGAGACGGGTTTCATGTTTTGGAATGGGGCGGAATCGAGCTTACCAATTCCATCAATTAAAATCTCAGATCGAAGCGTGTAAAAGTATCTGTGAATCAGGTGGTCTTTAAATAAGCTTCCGGGATGCACTTTCCCAGTTATCAATTTTCTGTTTTCACTTATTAATTTTTTACTTTCGATTCTCAATTTTCCATTCTTCGTTCTAATTAATTTATTTAGTTTTATGAAAAAAAATATTATGAAAAAATTAATCCTATTACTTTCAATTTCGAGTGCGGTACTTGTTACATCATGTAATATGGCTAGCGATGCTGATTATGATGCAATGGCAAAAGACATGTGTGACTGCGTAACTAAATCTTCAGCAGGAATTTCGGATGAAATGAAAGATGCTCTTGTAAAGTCTGAAAAAGATGGTACAGATATGCAGAAAGCAATGACCGAAGTTATGATGAAAGACATGGAAAAGGGAATGGCAGATGCTCAGGCTATGATGGACCTTGGAAAAGAGATGGAAACATGTTCTAAAGATTTGGAGAAAAAGTACGACAAAGTATATACAACAGAATCACAAGATGTAGTGATTGAAAAAGTTTTGGTTGCACTTAAAGGACAAAAAGGTTGTGAATTTACGTATGCTTTGATGAAAATGGGAGCAAAAGAAATGAAGAAGCAACAATAAGCCGATCGAGAGATTTAAAAATGATCTGAATTCAGATCTAAACAAAAAATGGGAGTTAACAACTCCCATTTTTTTTATTCTATTTCTTTGGATTTGCAAACATCCGGACATCTTCTCCTGAAATTTTCGGACCGCACAGAATTACCAAACGCTCCACGATATTTCGCAATTCACGGATATTTCCTGTCCAATCTGTTTGCTGCAATTCCAGCAGCGCATCATCCATAAATTCTTTCTTCGGAACTCCGTGCTCACTGCAAACAAGGCTTAAAAAATGTTCTGCCAGCATCGGGATATCTTCCCTGCGTTCATTTAAAGAAGGGACATGAATCAGGATCACCGCCAAACGATGGTACAAATCCTCTCTGAATCGTCCTTCCGCGATTTCTTTTCTCAGATCTTTATTCGTAGCCGCAACTACACGTGCATCAATTTTAATATCGCGTTCGCTTCCAACCCGCTGAATGACATTTTCCTGCAATGCTCTCAACACTTTTGCCTGAGCTGAAGCACTCATATCTCCTATTTCATCCAAAAACAAGGTTCCGCCGGAAGCCAGTTCGAATTTTCCTTTTTTGTCTTTTACCGCTGAGGTAAACGCTCCTTTTTCATGACCGAACAACTCGCTTTCGATCAATTCGCTTGGAATAGCTGCACAATTGACTTCTACAAAAGGCATTTTTTTGCGATTCGACAAGTCGTGTAATGAACGAGCCACCAATTCCTTTCCGGAACCGTTTGCTCCCGTTACCAAAACACGCGCATCAGAAGGTGCTACTTTCTCGATCATTTCCTTGATCTTGATGATTCCATCCGTTTCACCGATAATGGAAGACCCCTTGAATTTACGAACGGCCGTTTTCAGCTGTTTTGTTTCTTCTACCAACACCACACGGTCTTTCGCATTTCTGATTGTCACCAGAATCCGGTTCAGATCCAATGGCTTTTCAATGAAATCGAAAGCTCCCTTTTTGATTGCCTCTACTGCAGTTTCAATATTCCCGTGGCCTGAAATCATAATGACCGGCGAATCGATTCTCTGAGAAACAAGTGCATCCAGAACTTCCATTCCATCCATCTGCGGCATCTTGATGTCACAAAAAATAATGTCGTACAAGGTATTTTTGGCTTTCTCCAATCCTTCCACTCCGTTTTCCGCTTCATCTACCTGAAAGTCTTCGAATTCCAGAATTTCACGTAACGCTCTGCGGATAGCCCGCTCATCATCAATGATTAAAATCTTTGCCATGTGCTTTTATTGGTCAACGAAAATAGGTATTTAATTGCGAATGCAGAATGGCGGGCGACGAATTAGTGGATTTCGCTGCTCCAATCTACTCAACAGAATGTAAACTCCAAAATAATTCGCAATTCTTAAAAAAATCGTCTCAACACTCCTTCTTTCAACGAGCAGGGTGAAATCACAATTTCCCGGATTCCGAATTTCTCAATGATCCATTTGGTTTTCAATGCGGCTACCGGAGCCATTTTTCTGCGGATGGGAATGATGAACGGATGGTTTTCGCGTTCTTCAAAGGTCGAGCCTATGATCCAATCCAGGATCTTCATCAATTCTTCTCTTGAAAGCCGGATGTTTTCCAGCGATTTCGGGAATTCGGTCTCATGAACCATTTCATAAAAGGTTTCAAAACTTCCTGAAGCTCCCACCAATACTTCGCAGGAACCGAAATGTTTGAATCCATCGGAATTCTCTTCAAACCAAACGACCAGTTTTTTCTGATCTTCAACCGAAAGCGGGTTTTGCAGATCGAACAATTGAACGGCTCTTGACACACCGATATTCGCGCTGAAGAATTCCAGTTCTTTTCCTTTTTCAATCCGGATAAATTCCGTGCTTCCTCCTCCGATATCCATAATCAGCGAGGTTTTGTCAAATTCATACGACCAGCTGACTCCCTGATAAATCAGTTTTGCTTCTTCCAGTCCATCCACAATTTCAATATCAATCCCGAAACGCGTTTGGATTTCATCAATGAATTCCATGTTGTTTTGTGCATCACGAACGGCAGATGTACCAACTCCTATAATTGTGGAAACAGATAAATCAGAACAGATCTGCTTGAATTTCTCAAAGGCATCAAAAGCTCTTTTCTTAGCAAGGTCTGAAATAAAACCTTCATTGATTCCGCCCATTCCAAGGGCTACTCCTTCTTTTGAATTATGTACAATATCAAACCCTCCTTCATGAAGATCCGCTACCAGAAGGTTGAATGTATTTGTCCCTAAATCGATAACTCCAACACGCATTTTACTTAACTTTCAACCAAAGAATAATATTTTTCAAACGCAGTGTGTGTCCGAACTGAAGCAACCCGTTTTTGAATAATCGCGCTGCAATTGCTATTACCAAAACAGCACTTCCAAGCAATAAGAACAACGACAGGAATAATTGATATGCGCTGCCATCTGTAAATCCGATCGATAATTTTACCATTGCCACAACCGGCGCCGTAAACGGGAAATACAATAAGAAAGTCGTCCACGGACTATCCGGGTTTTCCAGTGCAAAATAACCTGCATACAAAGCGAAACACAAAATCAGAATCAAAGGAATAAGGAATTGCTGCCCGTCGGATTCTGAACCGGAAGTTGCTCCGAGTGCTGCGAAAAAAGCGCCATAGAACAAATATCCTGCTGCAAAAAAGAGTGAAAAGTAAAATAGCATGACTCCGAATTGTACCCGGTCGAAAACCAATTCCACAAACTGATTGTAGTCGCTTACCTGTCCTTCAATCTGGTTCGATGCATCATAAATATCTACGAAAATTGTTTCCCGCATAAAGTATAAGCCCAAACCGATAATCAAAACCCACAAAAACACTTGGATAAATGCGCTTAGTCCGATTCCGAGGATTTTCCCCAACATCAAAGCTCTCGGTTTCACGGTAGCCAATAAAATCTCCACTACCCGGTTTGTTTTCTCTCGGGAAACGGATCTTAAAATCGTCATTCCAAAAAGGAAAATAAACACGAAAATGGCTGCTCCGAAAAACAATCCTACCCATCCGGCCAAATCTCCCGTTGCATTATTCGGATCGTACACATTCCGGAAAGCGACATTCAAAGGTTGTTTGATCTGTCTGAAATCACTGAGGGAAAGTTTCGTAAATTCCTTTGCAAGCACTTCTTCCAAACGTCTTTCTACCTGATAGCGGATATTGACCGACATGTTGAACGAAGGTTTCTCTCTGTAGAACAAAAAGCAGGTTTTATTGGACAGGATCTTTTCATTGATCTCCACCATCGCGTCATAAGGTTCGAAGCGGGCTTCTTTGGCGAATTGTTCGATCTCTACATAATTGTTCGCGAAGGAGTATTCAATATTCGGATCTTCTTTCGCCATAATCTTCTGCTCCATCACATTTGCAGGATCGACGATCAAAACATGCCATTTCTGCTGTTCCTTTCCTCCGAACTGAAAAATCAAATAGGTGAATGTCAGAACAACCAAAGGGCCCAAAAGTGCCATCAATACAAAAGAACGGCTTCCCAATCGCTCTTTCAACTCACGCATTGCTATGATCCAACTATTTTTCATCATTTTCGGTTGTTACAGTTGAAATAAATACTTCATTCATGGACGGAAGAACTTCCCAGGCAGCTTCAATTTTAACCTGCCCCATCAAGGTCTTCAATAAATCCTCGAATGAGTTGTCTCCTCTCATTTTTACGCGGGCAATGAAACGATCATCTCCCAAAATTTCTTTATCTATCAATTCAAATCCGATCCAGAGTGCATTGACAAAAGCAATCATATTTCCTCTGAATTTTACGGCATATTCTCCTTTTTTCCGGCTTTCCTGAATTTCGGATACGCGGCCTTCCAGTACTTTCTTCGATTGATGAATCAACACCACCCGATCACAAACTTCTTCCACACTTCTCATATTGTGTGTCGAAATCAGGATGGTTTTTCCTTTCAGTTTCATTTCCTGCAGTTCCGCCTTGATCAATTCGACGTTTACAGGATCAAAACCTGAGAACGGTTCATCGAGAATCAGCAGATCGGGTTCGTGTAAAACAGCGCAAATAAACTGGATCTTCTGCGCCATTCCTTTCGACAATTCCTGAATGCGCTTTTTTCTCCAATCGGCACAATTGAATTTGTTCAGCCAATAATCCAACGCAGTATTGATCTCCGTTTTGGTCATTCCTCTCAGAGCTCCCAGAAAATGTGCATGTGCTTCTACGGTCATTTGTTTATACAAACCGCGCTCTTCGGGCAGATATCCGATATGCGCCAAATGTTTTTGCTGAAGTAAATCTCCGTTGAAGCGGATCGTTCCCGAATCCTGTTCGATGATTTTATTAATAATCCGAATCAACGTGGTTTTACCGGCTCCGTTGGGTCCGAGTAATCCGAAGATCTCTCCTTTTTTTAACGTAAAGGAAATTTGATCAATTGCAGCTTTCCGCTCATAGCGTTTTGTAAGCTCGTGAATTTCTAACATCTAATCAAAAATGATTCATTATGACTTAAAAAGTACTTTTTTCCAGTTTTTCCATCGGTAAACCAACCAAAAAACAAGAATCATTAACGGATAAAGCAGGAACATGGTTACATACATATCCCATCCAAGTGCCGGAGGAGAAACATCCATAAACAAGGCATCCGTTTGAAGTACCTGCCATTCGTTCGTTACCAGAATAATTCCGAACAAATTGTTTGCAAGGTGAAAACCCCAGGACAACTCTATTCCGTCGTCCAAAATAGCAATTAATGTGGTAAATAATCCGGATACGATGTAAAAAATCACTGCAGTTAATCCAAGGATTTCGATTTCAGGATTCATTAAATGCAAGGCGCCAAAAAGAGCTCCGTTGATCAAAACCAGGTAAATTCCTTTCTGAGTGGTTTTTCCGAAAAGCTGTAATAAAAATCCGCGAAAGAAGATTTCTTCAAAACCGGTCTGAATCGGTACGAACAGTATTGCGATGATGAGCAGGTAAAAGAATTTTTCGCTATGGAAGTTCCAGATCAGATGGTGATTGTAATCGATAAATGTGAGGAAGAAAGAAACCATCATCAATGCCGACCATAAACCGAACGAGAAGAAAAATCGTTTGAAATCAAATTGTGCTCTGGCCGTGAGAAAAGTTCGCAGCGGACGTTTAAAAATCACTCTTGCACAAAAAACTATTGAGAGAAGTCCAATCGCAAAAGGAAGCATATTCACCAACAAGTAAGCATTTTTAGATAAGTACTTGCCCAGATCTTCTATTCCGGAATCTGCGGGAGTAAATGCCGTTTTTATCAATCCAATCAGAAAGGGACTTAAAATAACTAATCCGAACACAATGACCATGACACCAAGTAAATAGTGTTTTATGCCAATAGTGGGTTCGAGTGGATTTGTAAATCTTCTCATTATGTAAATCTAATGAAAAGAATTCCTCCTGTTTCGATTTCCGTTAATTGTAATTCACAAATTTCTATGGAAGAACAGAATTTGTCTGTTATCTGTTTTGGGGAGAATACTTTTTGTTTCCCGCAGGGCGTGCAAATCATTAATCCAATGCTCAACCTAAACAAAAAAGCCGGATAAAAACTATCCGGCTTTTGCATTGTTCGTTCCGTTTATTGGAACATATCTTTCATTCGTTGAAAAAATCCGCGTTCGTTTTGTCCCGGATTCGGTTTAAAGTTTTCACTTTCCCGCAATTTTTCAAGAATCTCTTTTTCTTCTTTACTGACTTTCTTCGGTGTCCAGACATTGATGTGAACAAACAAATCTCCGTGGCCGTATCCTTGAAGAACCGGCAATCCTTTTCCTTTCAGTCGCAGCATTTTTCCGCTTTGCGTTCCTGCTTCGATTTTGATTTTTGCTTTCCCGGTCACGGTAGGCACTTCGATTGTTTCTCCTAAAACAGCATCTACGAAATTTACAAAGGCTTCATAATGCAGATTTTCTCCGTCTCTTCGCAATTCTTCGTGCGGCTGTTCTTCGATCACAACGATCAAATCTCCGGGAATTCCATTGAATGGCCCGGCATTTCCTTTTCCGGAAACACTCAGCTGCATTCCTTCCTCTACTCCTGCCGGAATTTCGATTTCGATGACTTCTTCCTGGCGTTTCAATCCTTGATTGTCAGCATCTGCAGGTTTCTGGTCGATCATTTTACCCGCACCCTGACAGACATTACATGTAGACTGTGTCTGCATGGCACCAAGGAATGTTTGGGCAACGCGCGTAATTCTTCCTGAACCGTTACAAGTAGCACACGTTTTGTATGTTACACCGTCGGCATTTACCAGCTTATTGACTTTGATTTTCTTCGTAACACCTTCTGCCACTTCTTCCAAAGTCAGTTTCATTTTGACACGCAGGTTCGTTCCGCGCACGACACGCTGTCCGCCACCTCTTGAACCGCCAAAACTTCCACCACCGCCAAAAGCGCCTCCGAAAATATCTCCGAATTGAGAGAAGATATCGTCCATGTTCATTCCACCGCCAAATCCGGCATTTCCACCTAATCCGGCATGACCGTACTGATCGTAACGCGCTTTTTTGTTTGCGTCAGAAAGTACTTCATACGCTTCCGCAGCTTCCTTAAACTTTTCCTCCGCCTCAGCATCTCCCGGATTTTTATCGGGGTGATATTTCAAGGCCATCTTGCGGTAAGCCTTCTTAATTTCAGCTTCCGATGCACCTTTTGAAATGCCAAGAACTTCGTAATAATCTCTTTTATCCATAGTTAAATCACTTCTCGTGAACCAAACTTCTTAATTTCCTACAACCACTTTTGCAAAGCGAATCACTTTGTCATTCAAGTAGTATCCTTTCTCTACATCATCGATGATTTTTCCTTTCAAATCTTCGGATGGTGCAGGAACATTTGCAATTGCTTCGTGTAAATCGGAATCAAAGGCCTGATGTTTTGCATCCATTTGCTTCAATCCTTTCGCTTCCAGAATGTTTCTCAACTTGTGGTGGATCAATTTAAATCCGTCTTTCACAGCTGAAAGATCTTCCGAGTTTTCATTATTTGCGATTGCGCGCTCGAAATCATCCATCACTGACAGCATTTCTTTCAAGACTCCTGCACTCGCAGTTGAAATCAATTCGATCTTTTCTTTATTGGTACGCTTACGGTAATTGTCAAATTCCGAATACAGACGTAAATATTTATCGTTCAAGGCAGCAATTTGCTCTTCAGTTGAGGACATACCCGATTTTTCTGACGAATTGTCAGCATTTTCAAGCTCCTCATTCACTGTTCCACCTACGTTTTCCGAGTTTTGTGTATCAGCTTTCTGGTTAAATTCTTCGTTTTGAACTCCTTCTTCTGCCATTTTTGTTGATTTTTTGTTTCTCATATGTCAACTACCTTGCCATTGCGGTTAAAACAGACAAGGTGACAGTGTGAACTGACAGAATTACTCGATTAATTACGAATTGAGAATGTCGAATTACGAACTGTGACGGATTTCCAACTGTTGGAGATTTTACATTTTTGAGAAGGAAGGACGAATCAATGCTTTAGGGTTTAAGATAGTAAAGCTTCAGAATTCTGATCTTTTTGAAATCAAAACCGGTGTAAAAGTGGTTGTTTCAGGAGGAAAACGACTGTTAGATTCTTAGCCTTTTATACTATATCTATGCTTAACCCATACTTGAGCTATACCTGATAGATACTTGAGTTGTGGGAAAGTATTTTCAGGGAGAATTTTGAGTGTTTTTCTTGAAAAGTATCTTTTACATATATGTGAAGTAGCCTATCATTCTCGATACGCTTCACTCCCGATAGCTATCGGGACGAACTGACGAATTACTTTTAAAAAATATTGTTGAGGATCAGGCTTAAAGTGATGTAATTGACGGATTTTTCGCCCGCATCTACGTGCAGTAAATCGTCCATATAGCCAATGCCATACATCCACTTTCCATTTTTTGATTTGTAGGTCAGAACTGCAGAAAGGCGCGTTTCACCGTATTCGAAGTGTTTCCATTCCTGTGTCTTTTCCTGAAATTCGGTTGAAAACAGGAATTCGCATCCGGCAATGACTGAAAACCGTTTGTTCCGGCTTAAGGCGAATTCGCTTTGGAATTTCAAGCGGGATCGAAATGCTGATGACACTTTCCAATCTCTGAATTCGGGATTGTAGAATTTTCGGAATTCTTGTCTGAAGGCAATTGAAGGAATCCATTTTTTCTTCCAGCTTTTGGTGATTCTGGAGTAAACCCGGAATTCCTGCTTGAATTTATCTTCAGCAGCCAGATAAGGCGAAACTTTTTCGTATTCATTTTGGTGGCGGTAGCTTGCGGCAAGTGAAACACTCCAGGTTGGTCTGAATTTGAATTTCACTTCTTCATTCAGGACGAGGATCCCGAATCGTTCGAAGACATTGATGTTATCGACATTACTTTGTCCGGCGATTCCCAAATAGGTCATCGAACTGAATTTTCCTGCCGAATCCAATTGCTGATCCAGTCCCAAAGCGAACCATGCATTCATTTTGGAGTTGCTTCCCAATCCGGGAGGAGTCAACTGTCCGAAAACAGTTGTGCCAGCAAACCAAACGATCAACGCAATTTTGAATTTCATATTTAAATAAAGGGGAGGAATAAAAATCGCCACGAATTTTCAGGCGTCTAACGAGCGCCTACTTAAACAAATATCGATAAGTATTTGCACAAAATCAGGCCACTGTTTCAAACTACAATGACCTGAAAAATGTTATTTGTTTACTTACTGATTTTTGTCAGAACGGATGGATCTTGTTTCACTCCACTCGCAGAATAAACTACTTTCTGATCTCCCAAAGCCTGATCTACTTCCAATTCGTAGTAAACGTTCTTGCCGATCTCAATGCGTTTCGCATCTTCCAGTCTGGCATCTTTGAACTCTGCTTTCACTTTGTTCAGAACAACTGCCGGAATCGCTGCAACCTTTATTTCCTGTTCCACTTTCAGAATTGTTCCTTCTGCATTCACCCACACTTCATAATCGTCTTTTCCCAAGTCAAATTCAGCTTCGTAAATGCCTCCTTTCACTTCCCAGTCCAAATCTTTTGCATCCGGATATTTGGTCATAACCGCATTAATCACCACTGATGGAATTTCCTGCTGATCGATGGTTGTGCTTGCACATGAAACAAATGCAATTCCTAAAAACCCTGTCAATATCAATCGTAACCCTTTCATAATGTGTATCTTTTAATTTATATGACAAATTTACGGGGCAAATCGGGAAAGAATTGGGAATAATGATTCGATGGTGAGAAAAAATGAGTTGTTCTATTGTTTTTAAATGGAAAAAGCGCTGGTTGCTTATTCTTTTCACCACGAAGAGTATAAGGAATTGGTTGAGGAACGTAGTTTTAAGACGGGTTGTTTTAAACTCAAATACGCAGAGGACGCAAAGTGGAGAGTTTCTTTATACAAAATTTACTTTAAAACGATGACGGGAAACCGGATTGGTATGAGAGGCAGTTTGAGAAATGGTGTGAGTGTACGCAATCTTGTACCCGGAAACATCTGTGATGGATTTCACGATTGCCAGACCTAAACCTGTGGACGCTTTGTCATTGGATTCTTTGTAAAAACGCGTAAATACAGCATTTGCATTCAAGGCTTTGTCTGAACCTGAATTTGCAATTTCAAAGGAGGATTCTGAAATGGTGATCTCAATGACACCTTGTTTAAAGTTGTGTCTGATGGCATTTTTGATCAGGTTTGTCAATAGAATCCGCGCCAATTCGGCATTCATGTTGATGATCAGCGTTGTTTCTTCGGTGACAAGTAATTCCAGTTCTTTGTGTTCGATCTGATCTTCAAAGTCTGACAAAACGGTTTTTACCAATTCGTTCAGATTGATCTGTTCTTCGTTCAGGAATTGTTTGTTTTCGATCTTGGAAAGCAACAGCAAGGATTTATTCAAGCGCGTCAGACGTTCCAGCGTTTCAATCGTTTGGAAAACTTCTGTCACGACTTCTTCGGATAATTCCGGATTTTCTGCCAGCAGCTGCAGTTTATTCAATGCAATTGCCAACGGTGTCTGCAATTCATGTGACGCATTTTCGATCAGTTGTTTCTGATTGTGATAGGAACGAATCGTATTCTCCAATACATCCTGAATCACAGTGTTGAGTACCTGAAACTCCATCACTTTTGACTGAAGTGGTGCAACTTCCTCATTTTTGCCCAGTTTGAAGCCGCTCAACCGGTTCAAAAATTCAAAAAACGGTTTCCACATCCTTTTCAAAACCAACACATTGATGATCAGAATGGTCACAATCAGTGTCAGATAAAGCCACAGCAGCGAATAAAACAAATCTTCGATCAAATCATCCTCTTCCACCATGGAGGAAATGACTTTGAGTTGATAAAATTCATTTTCGCTGGCTTCAAAAACTGTTGTTAACAGACGCACCGGCTCCAGATCGTCTTCGTTTTCCATGTACATCAAAGTGTCCTTGTAATCATCGAAATGACTGAGTGCATGGTGTTCTTCTATTTTCCGGATGGAATAATTTCCTTCATCGAAATTGGTTTTATGCAGCACGGTGGAATCCAGTTCTGCCTGATGAATGATCAATAACTTCGAATTATCCAATCCGTCGTCAATGCTGTCGTGCACCTCGTCAATCATGTTCACGTAAAAGATCAATGCCCAAACTGACAAAGCGATCAGCAAGGCAACTGACATGAAAATGATTGTACGCTGGATTAATTTCACGATTCGATCAGTTTATATCCGACTCCGTAAATGGATTGAATTTCAATTCCGGAATCCAGATCATTCATTTTTTTTCTCAGATTTTTGATTTGAGAATAGATGAACTCAAAATTATCGGATTCATCGATATTATCTCCCCACACATGTTCTGCAAGGGCAGTTTTATGTACCAAACGGCCTTTATTGGAAATCAAATACATCAAGATGGCAAATTCTTTCCGGTTTAAGGTCACAGGTTTATTATGAATCGAAACGGATTGGTTCGTAACATCTGCCTGAATATTCCCGATTTCCACCAAAGCGTTTCCATCGAATTTTTTTCTTCTGACTATCGAGCGAATCCGTGCAATCAATTCCGAAAAATGAAAGGGTTTCGTCAGGTAATCATCTGCTCCGAGATTCAATCCTTCCAGTTTATCATCGAGGGAATTCCGGGCTGAAATAATGAGCACTCCGTCTGATTTGTTGTTGTTTTTCAGTTCCTGAAGTAATTCCAAACCGCTTCCATCGGGTAAATTCACATCCAACAGGATGCAATCGTACTCGTAAATCAATGCTTTATCGAGGGCTTCCTGCAAGTTTGCAGCTGATTCCACAACAGCATTTTCCTGCTTCAAAGCCCGCTCAATGGACTCGAGCATTTCCGGTTCGTCTTCTACAACTAATACTTTCATAAATCAAAGTTCCTTTAAAATTCTGAAAAAAAACTGGAATTCTACCGCAATCCATCAGGAAAGAATCTCCCGCAGATCTCGCGGATTCCGCAAATCAAAAATGAAAGCTCCAATAGCATACCGTTTTATTTCTCCAATTGATTTTGATAATCAGTACTAAATTGGTCTGCGCAATCAGCGTTATCAGCGGGAAAATATGCGCCACAACTGTTTAAACACAAAAAGCACTTCAAAATCACCATCGTAAGAAATAAGCTCTAAATTTGTACTCTATTATCAGATTTCATGCTTCGTCCTTTTCGCGATGTTTTTAAGCTTATTCTTTTCTGGATTGTCTGTTTTGACATTCATCGGATTCTGTTTTCAATTCACCATTTCGGGAAACTGAAGGAAGTTGGTTTAGGCGAATGGTTACTAAGCTTTATATACTCTTTCCGACTGGATCTGGCAACTGCGGCCGGGCTTTCCGCTCTTCCGTTTTTGTTCCGATTGATTCAGCATTACAGCAATTGGAAGTGGTGGGGACGTCTTTTCAGAATCACATTGATTGCTTCGATTGTGTTTCTCGTTTTGGTTCAGGCCGGTGAAATCGTGGCTTACGGAGAATGGAATCACAAGCTGACTTCGCGCGTTTTCATGCACTTGTCACATCCGGATGAAGTAGCACGAACAGCTAATTATTCGATGATTTTCTGGTATATTTTGTATGCCTTGATCCAATTAACGATTTATATTTTTCTTTCCCGGAAATTCTTTAAAAAGGGATCTTTAAATCTGGCAACGGTCCGTCATGCATTTGAATGGATTGCTTTACCTGTAACGTATGCAGTCGTTTTATTCTTGCTTTTTGTTTCCCTGAGAGGAGGATTTCAACCGGTTCCTTTGAATATCAACGCTTCGAGTTATTCCAACAAGGCAATTGCAAACGATATTTCGATCAATTCGCTCTATTTCTTCGGGAAGAGTTACCTGCTTTACAATCGTTCGGAGATCGACGCATTCATTCCGAAAGTAGATAAGGTTTTGGCACGTAAAACTGTCGAAGAATGGTACAGTTATCCGAAAGAGCATTCAAACTATTTCCTGGAGAATAATCGCCCGAATGTGGTGTTTATTGTTCTGGAAGGCTGGTCGGCAGAGGCAATCGGAAGTTTGGGACCGAACAAAGGTGCTACTCCGAATTTCGACAAGCTGGCTAAAAACGGAGTTCTTTTTACCAATATTTATGCAACGGGAACGACTTCTGAAATTGGGAATTCGAGTATTTTCAGCGGGCATTATACCCTTCCGGAAGTTTCTATTTCCATGCAGCCGGAAAAACACCGCAAACTGCATTGTCTGAACGAAGATATGGAAGCCTGGGGCTATCACAGTTCCTACATTTTCAGTGGCGATTTGAAGTACGGAAACATCGGAGGATATTTTATGGATCACGGATTTGACGTGGTGAAAGATGAAACGGATTTCCCTTCGGACCTGCCTCGCGGAAAGCTCAATTTTTACGATCGGGACTTATATAAATTCCTGATCAAGGAAATCAACGATCATAAGAAACCTTTCATGCAATGTGCTTTTACAGGAAGTACGCACGCTCCGTATGACCAACCGAAAGGAAAAGGAAAACATTTCACCGGTGAAGAAGCCGATTTCATGAATTCTTTGGTTTACGCCGACGAATGTTTGGGTGAGTTTATTAAAAACTGTAAGAAGCATTCCTGGTACAAGAACACGCTTTTCGTTTTTGTAGCAGATCACGGACATGCTGCGCCGGGAATGGTTGATCCGGGGAAAGGGAAATTCTACCACGTTCCACTTTTGTTTTACGGAGAACCGATCAAAAAATCCTATCGTGGGAAACGCATGGATGTTGTCGGATCGCAGGCTGACATTGCTGCAACGCTGATCTACCAGATGAAAGGTGAACCGGCACGCTACCCGTACAGCAAGGATCTGATGAACCCGAAAGTTCCGCAATTTGCCTTCCACGCAATTATCCGCGGATACGGCTGGGGAACGAACAAAGGAAACTTCACTTATTACATGGAACAGAAGATCGTGGGCGACAATACGTACTCGCCGAAAGACTTCAAACGCGAAGAATTGAACTGTTCTTACTTCCTGAATACCCTTTACGAAGATTATAAAAAATTGTAAGTTCTTCTGATTTATTGAATTGTCGGGAAAAGAGCCGTACCTTTGTAGCCCTATTGTCGTAAACATGTCGTCCAAATTGATCAATATCCGTAATTTAAACCTGGAAGAACTGAAAGCAGCTATTGTTGCATTCGGGGAACCTGCATTTCGCGCAAAGCAAGTGTATGATTGGATTTGGAAGAAAAACGTGCATGATTTCAACGACATGGCCAACATCGGAAAAAGCTTGCAGGAGAAATTACAGGAAGCTTTTTATTTCGATGGAATTACAGTGGAAGATCAGCAAATTTCCAGTGATAAAACCATTAAATGTGCTTTCGGGATCGAAGGACAAAGTCAGGTAGTTGAAGGCGTTTTAATTCCGACCACTTCGCGGATGACGGCTTGTATCTCTTCCCAGGTCGGATGCAGCTTATCCTGCGCATTCTGTGCCACCGGACGACTCAAAATGATGCGCAACCTGAGCGCAGGAGAAATTGTGGATCAGGTGGTTTATTTGAAAAATCTGGCAACGGACAAATACAACACAAACCTTTCCAACATCGTTTACATGGGAATGGGTGAACCTTTGTTGAATTACAAAAATGTGGTTCGCAGTACGGAAATCCTGACCGATGAAAACGGTTTGGGTATGTCTCCGAAGCGCATCACGGTTTCCACTGCCGGAATTGCCAAAATGATCAAGAAACTCGGTGATGATCAGGTAAAATTCAACCTGGCTTTATCGCTGCACGCTGCAAACGATGCGAAGCGTTCCAAAATCATGGATATCAACGATACCAACAACCTGGAAGCTCTTTCGGAGGCTTTGTTGTATTTCCATGAAAAAACGGGATCCCGCGTAACCTTCGAATACATCATTTTCAAAGATTTCAACGACGGTTTGGAAGACGCCCGCGAATTGGCGGATTTCGCAAAAATAGTTCCCTGCAAGATCAATATCATTGAATACAACCCAATCGACGACGGTGAATACCGACAGGCAGACCGCCAAAAAGTAGATGATTTTGCGCGTTTCTTAGAGGAAAAATGCAACCTGATTGTGAACGTACGCAGAAGCCGCGGAAAAGACATTGATGCAGCTTGCGGTCAGTTGGCGAATAAGAATAAGATGATCGACAAGCGGGTTTTGAAGGCTTGATTGGGTTCGTAATTCGGCAAATTGAGCAAAGGCTCCACAGATAACACATCTCTAGTTTTTTTACTGATAATAGCATTAGTCTATGAGTTCCCGTTCATCTGATTTTTTTTTGTAAAAGCAGGTAGATTACGTAATCACAAACTTGCTTTCTGCTGTGGAAACTGTATTTTTGCCAGATAAAAATAATCAATCATGCCATTTCGCATTTTCAGATCAAATTTTATATTTCTATACTTTCTGGTTTTAGTAACGTTTTCCTGTAAAAAAGAAGAGCCTACACCAGATTTGAATAAAGATAAATTAGTGATCACAAAAAACAGTAGAAACATCAATACTGATTATGATATTGTTGGTTTTGACACTTACTCCGAGGACCATATTTTTGCGATAGGATACAATGGTTATAAAATAAAACTTTTTTTATCATCAAATGGTGGTTCTTCATGGAATGACATTACCAGTTCGTTTCATGCTTCCTGGAATGAGAGTATTGAAATGGTTCAATCTGTACTTTATCTGGATATAAACTGTTTGGCTTTTATTGTTAATGACAAACTGTACCGCTCTTACAATGGCGGAAACTCATGGAGCGCCACTAGCAATGGATTTCAAACATTACCTATTTTTTGTGCAGGAAAAACAGAAGACGGATCTTTGCTCTTTGTTGAAAATTTTTCTACAGTTCCAAATCGGGTTTTGAAATCGGCATATGATTCTCCCGTTTTTTCGGTAGTCACGACTCTGCCTAATCTTCATCGTGAATTTGAAGTTGGAAGATTAGACGAAAATTACTTTGTGTTTTTAGATTATCAGGATGATTACTATTATGATCGGATTCATCAATTTAACATTGCCACTAACGAAGTTAAACCGGTACCGATCTTTTCTTCTGCATATGACTATCCGGTAGAAGCAATAAAAACGGGCGAAAGAATATTCCTTGTGGGAAGATTCGGACTACTTGATTTTGCCTCTCTAAACGAGAGTATACTAACACCTCCGTTTGTTCATGAGCTCAATCTGAATTATTGTTCTGGTGAAAATATGGGAAGTTACTTTATTGCCGTTGGAGAAAAGGTTATCACAACAAATAAGGCGGGTGAATGGAAAGATGTTTACAATACCGGTTACAAGAAACAACAAGATATGTTCCGGAAAATAAAGAAAATAAACCAAGACTATTTTTATGTTTCCGGTGATGATGGTTTGTTTTTTAAGGGTTCAATTAAGTAGAATTACGCTCTTGATCATTTTTCTGTTCCATCATAATTATAATCTTCCAGAGTCCAGTCTATCACCACCTCTTTTATCCATTCAATCAAATCATTATTGACAACTTCCGGGTCTATTAGGGAATAATCAATGTCAGATTGCCAAAAAACTATCTTTGAATTCCCGTCAGAATCGATTTGAGCTGTGTCAAAACAATAAAAGTTTCCTCGTCCATCATTACAAAAGGGTACTAAATGCCTTGGTTGCGGATTATCAACTTCATGATGTTCGATTTCGTAAATATTCTCAAGTGAATGAACCTTATTTCCAGAGTCTAAACCCAAAACTCCTGTCCCCATTAAACTAAATCCATTCATCAAATGGATTAATTGTTTATAATCATCTGGAAGTTGAACCATGTATCGTTTTTCAAATTCAACGATTAATTGAGGATCAACAGGAGGATTAAACTCAATTAAGTCATTATCGAATTTATGAAGCTCGATAATGACTTCTTTAATAGTATTCATAAAAAGATCAAAATCTTATTTAAAAATTAAATGTTGCTAATCGCCAAAAGTGATGGTTGATAACACTTACCCTCTTGGGTACTTGATTCCCATTTTTTCAATTGAATCCATCCATTCTTTTAGAAATGAATTTCGTCCCAACTCTAACGTGTTAATCATTTCATTGATTTCATCCGATTCCAGTTTTTTGTTGACATCTTTCAAGAAACTCAGCATCAATAAATAAGCCTGTTGGCTATCAACTTTGGCCTTATCGTCCTGAAGCATATTCAAAAAAACTTCTTGCCAAACAGATTTCATTCCGGAGTCCATTGGCAATCCATCATTCGGATTAATTGCCATACTACCTAATAAGGTTCCCAGATCATCCTGGTTCTGGTTGTACTTAAAATATAAGCTATCCAAAAAATCACACATAGAAACGTAAGCTTCAAATGAATCAATCTTTGTTACTGTTTTCATAAGCAGATTGTATTACCATCTATTTTACAAAAATCTTTATATCATCTAAAGTATCATTAATGAAACCTTCCATCTCTGGCGATTTAACTTCTGACAATCTATTTCTAACAAGAGAAACATCCAATCGTCCATGAATTCTTGCAATATCTCCTAAACCAGAGATTGCATTTTTTGCTATCCAAAATTCTTTGTGATCTACAAGACTCAATAGAATATCCTGAATCCATTTCCAATCTTCTATAGAGTTAACCATACCGACTATTATCTCTATTTTTCTTTCTGTGCTAATATCAGAGTTTATTGATTCTAATATTAATTTCTTATTTGTGAAGTTAAAATTCTCATATTTCATAACAACATTTTCCTTCATTGCGAAATCGTATTTATCCTTGCATTATTTTTTAGAATAGAGGCTTTTGAAGCAAGTAAGACTAATTTACGATGATAAAGCCTATTTAAGTTCGAAACATGAACCTATTCCATAGCTTCTTCCCAACTTATGAAACCTTCTTTCCACTCTCTTTCATTTAATGTAAATCTGTCAATATTAAAATCTTCAGGATGCTCTGCAAACCCCGGTTTCAATTTAAGCTCTGAAAGAACTTCCTCTGCTCTTTCATTTGTTGTATAAATCCCAATATATCTTATTTCTTCATCATCTTCAACATCATAAAAATGAGTCAGACAATACACCTCTTTTACTTTTAAAAAACGAATTGGAAGGTCTTCTTCACTGATAACGTCATTCACTAACGAATTAGGAAAATCTGCTGTTGTTTCAAATCCATCCTGCCAATGAGTCCTATTCAAAACAAACATGGTGGTATTAAAATTATCGGGTAATTTCTGAAAGCCCTTAAGTTTGACGGCTTCTTCAATTCCATGCCCCGCAGATTCTACGCTATCGAATATGCCAATTATTTTAGCATCAATGTTTTTGTAAAGATCATTATAATGATGTACTAAATATGCTATATAGTTATTCATCGCACAAAAGTATGAATTTGTCTTTCATAGCTTATTCAAATTGGCTGTTTTCCTGCTTTTTTTAATTATTTCATCTTTGCATTTTTCAATGAATTGCAACTTGTTTCGGAAGGACGAAATTTTTCAGAGGTGCAATTTTGAGACAGCACCGATAACACTACCCAATAATCTCTATACCAACTAAAACATTATCGGCATTAAAGTCTAATAATATGTCAGGCCCCTTATATTGATCTATTAGAGATCTCAAATGTACCTGCTTTTTAGTTAAACCAACAACAAGCTTTTTGGGGTGGTCTGGTAAATATAAATAACCTACGCTATCATCGTCTTCACTCACTTTTAAAATTATTTTTTCCATACATTGTTATTTTGCAATGAGTACAGTTTTTAATCATTCACGAAAATTCGTAGCCGTTTTCTTAGAATTACTTAGATGTAGTCTTGGAATATTGCCCTTTACTTGAAAACTAGAAAATCATCTAATTCGTTTTGTTTTTCGTCTAATACGGATGTAAAATATCCTAATTCAAGTCCTTTTTCAGAAAGTAAAATCAATTTAACTTCAATTACAAAATTTTCCAAATTTGTTCCGTTGTATTTTATACTAACGGTGTCATTCTTAGTTAGAACTTTGGAAATATTCATTCCGATTTCTTCAGACAAAAAAATATTTTCAGGATTTCCAATACATCTTAAATACGAAAACAATGCCCTAGAATAGAAATTGTCTAAAATTTCTTTGTTTATTTCATTTATCATAATTAATGCCCCATCACTTTGTCAAATATAATATGTCCATTAGTGTCCATATTTCCATAAATTCTTAAATCTCCACCCACACCTATTCTTTTAATTTGTCCAAAAATGATTTATATCTATCATAATTCTCAATATCGTACTTAATTGTCTTATAGCTTGGATAAAGAATTTTCAAATTATCATTTAAGAAAACGCAATTATTTTCAGATGCTGTATTACATAAGTAATTCAGAAATACGTCAAAATTATTTCTTAAATCAATCCTTGCAGAAATCTCAATTATCTTATTCTTCTCCTTTAACAAAACAACACAATCATTAGCTTCATCTCCAAAAATAATTACATTATCAGACCAAGATTTTTGTCTAGGTAAAATAGATTCAAACATATCAAATTGTGAGATTTCTAATTGACGGTATTTCCACCAGTCAATTCCATCAAAATCTTGTATCCTAATGGAATCTGTTTTACTAAAGGAAGAACCTATCTCTTCTTCTGGAACAAAAAATAATTGATATTGCCAAATTGCCATTTTAATGAGAATAAATTAAATCATCAACGGTTTTATATCCTAGATAAGGTAATGTTACTTGTTATGCAGGAACATTGTCTATTCCTAATTCTTTTGCAATTATTAATCGGTTATGTCCGTCTACAACGTATTTCGATCCATTATGCTCTACAAACTTTATTGATTCCATTATTCCATTCTTTCTAATTTGATCTTTAAGTATTTGCATAGCTTTTTTCCATTTTGTCTTTTCGGATACTAAAAATATTCAGACGATTTTGGATAACACAAGGAACAAATTTACTGTATTTCATGTATTCAGAATGATCTAAACGAAGCAAGTGAGGGATTAACCTCACTTGTTTTTTCAATCTTAGATTTTTCTGATTGTCAAAGGAGATGATTGATAATCATTCCCAGTATGAATGGAACATTATCCTACCTATCTAATCGACTATTAATTTTATACAATCGATTTGATTTTTTTCCAAGCATCAATAAAGAAAATGTAATTGGTCGTAAACGTTCGAATAAACTATCTCTCATTAGAAAGACAAAGCTATTATTTATCATCAAAGTATCATTGAGCTTGAATCTTCTTGAATTATTGTACAGCTTCATAATATCATTTACTTCTTTGAATGGTACAATTGGAAAGGCATATTCTTTATGCTCCTTTATTCCATTTTGATATCTATTTCTTTTGTAGCCATTAATACAAAATGAAGAATCATTTGTGGATTGAAATAGTTTCCGAATATCTTGACCTTTACTATCCAAGACCCGAATATCTAAGATTGAATCCGTCTTCCCATCCACCCCCCTAATTGGAGACATTATATTTATTCCTTTGCTTACAGGAACTGCGTTTAACTTAAAATCAATCATCACTAGAGAAGTATCTTGCACTTCAGTTCTTCGGGAAACAGAAGCGTAAATCCTCTTATTCAAAATAGAATCGACATTATAACAATCTACCTGAATATTAGTAATATGAACAGTGTTTTCAGTTTCTTCACATGAAAACAAACTGAAAACACCAACTAAACAAATTAAAATTCTAATTTCCATATCTAAAATTATAAGCACCTTGAGCTTTGGGCAAAATACTGAATCCCATACAATTTACTTCCAACTTTCATGTTTCCGGTCAATTTCGAATAGGTATTTCGTTTATTCAGAATGATCTAAAACGAAACAAGTGAGGGATTAACCTCACTTGTTTTTTCAACATCAAAACAACTTATTAGTTAAAGATCATCTACTCATATATTAACAATCGCCAAAAGTGATGATTGTTAACATTACCTGCATTTTTTTAAATACTACCAATGACTTTCTATCTCTTCTTTAGAAAACCCTTTTTCAATTAGCATTTGATTAATCTCCACTTGCTCTAGTTTGTAAACACTGATTGGTAACGAAAAGCGGATTCTTTGATTAAGTCTTTCCAATAAGGAAATGTTGAACACTTCAAAATTACATTGATCACCTGAATAAAAGACTTCAATAAAGAATCTAACTTCTTCTATTCCAATTGACGAAAAATAACCATTGTATTTCTCAATAAATTCAACATACCACTCCTCATAAACAAACCCCATGTCATTAAATCCATAACACATCGGATGAATCGCTGTTAAAGAACCGAACCCATACATATCATCCTTGTCATCCCACAAAAGGTCATCCGGATCATTTTTATCAAATACTAAAAACTCATCATCTGAAAGATTAATAAATTTATCTGGCCAAAACTTCTGACCTCGTAATTCCAATGAAATTCTAAATATCACCATACTATTCTAAAAATAATCCTGTTTGCACCCAGGCTTTTGATTGATTGCCTTGAAGAAGAATCTCACCTGTATTCTTTTCTATAAAGAAATCTGCGTTAGTACTTCCTTTTAAGTCTCTTCCAAATTTCTTGACAATCTTAGTTTTAGCCCCATTTTTGTGCCACCCCTCACCTAAAAGCTGAGTAATTTGACTTTCTGACATTTTTTTACAGTTTTTAGCAATTTCATCAGCTGTTTTTTTAACAACTTGCTCTCCTGCATTTTCTGCTACTTCTATACACGGATTATTATTATGAACCAATATCTGATGTTCTCCAACATAATATGTTGCATAGTCGCTTACCGCAAAGTTGTAGATAGTTATGGCTGTATCTATCCTAGTCTTTTCCGAAAGTACAATTTTTCCTCCATTCAGCAAGTCTAGTGAGTCTCCAACATTCAAATCCATTGCCTTCACCCAATTACCATTTACATAGAACGGATGGTCATCTGTCGTTTGTAATGTATCAGTCCCAATTTTTAATTGAAGTAAATGATCGGCTTGCCGAACAACCGTATTGTAAACAACTTTTAAGGATTTATTACCTGTCGTTTCATCAAATGACCAAACGGTATCTCCAACCTGGATGTTTTCGATATCTTTAAACCCTTCATCTGTGGAAATTTTGGTGTCTTTGGTAAAGCAGACAGAACCAAGAATTTTATCCAGAATCCCTACTTCCTTACTTGCTGCTGATAATTTACTACTTCTCTCCAAAACTTGAAATGCTTTTGAATATTTTCCAGCAGCGGGTAAAAAATCGAGTATAAGAAAGCCTCCTGCAACAGCTCTATTGCTTTTGTTACCGTCAAAATCTTTTCCTGTGATCAGAACTTTTCCTTTTTCTATAGTTTCCATTGCTTGTGGAGCACTACCCACACCTGGAATTAGCGAACCATATTCCCGATAAATATTATCTATTTTTACTACAACATTCCATACTTTACTCCAAAACCCTGAATTTGATGGTTTAGTAATCATTGCGCTTTCTTCTACCCCGTCATTTTTATGGTTTTCACTGTAACTACCTGAATCATCACCTTTTGAGTAAATTGTCCTATCCTTTTTACTAGATATTTCATAACCACCTTCATCAGATTTTCTAACTCTACCTTTTATTTTATTCTCTCTTTTATATTTTTTAGCATCTCCTCTACCTTCAAATAATCCACTTGGGTCACTAAACATAATTGGATTATCAAAAAATGTCCTATAAGGAGACCATTCTGGAGCTGATGCTGCCAACGGATCCAAACTCAACCAGCGTCCCAAACGCGGATCATACTGGCGGAACTCGGTTGTGTAGGAATTTCCTTCTCCATGCATTTCCTTGTCCTTCTCCATACCATTGTATCCGTAACGGTACTTGTCATCATTACTGTGGCGATCCGGCATCTGCATCCCGAACGGATAGTAATCGGATTTCATGACTACCACTGCTGCATAAGGTGCAGCTACAGTACGAATCTGCAGGTTGTCAATATAGAAGCTCGTATTTTCTCCTGAGTTCTTTTTAAAAGAAACGCGGATAAAGTTTTGCCCGGCCGCAGGTGTAAAGGTGTAGCTCAATCTTCCGTTTGAAGCACTCAGGGTCGTGATCAGAGTTCCCGTTCCACTCAAGGTTGCTGCCGTATAAATTTCAACCGTGAAATTCGCAATTCCGCTACGGTCCAAATCAAAATCTACGTTATAGGATCTGCCCGGAGTTACGACAAAATCTTTGAAGGCGGTCATGACACATGCTCCTCCAGGGTAGAAACGCATTCTACCTGAGTCAAGCGTAAAAGACATTCCACCACAACCCGAACCATTCCAGGAAGTATGCCCGGTACTTACAAAGTCAAAGTTATGGGCGTTGGTCGAATAATTACTATAAGGAGAAAATCAGTAACTATTCAGAACCACATAAAATGAAACTGGCGAAGGTTATCTTTCGCCAGCTTTTATTATTCCAGAATGCAATAACACCTTGACAATTAAATAGTTATGAATATTGTTAGTGATAATATTACTCTTAATCGTACTTATCTAACTCCTCTTCTAAATCTCTTATAAACTCTTCCAAACTAACAATAAAACCAGTTTTATGTGGCAAAGGAAAAACATCAATCAAAACTTTATTTTTATCAATGAAGGGAAATATCTCATCAACTAATTCATCCAACTCTCCCTCATAAAGTTTAAAGTTTTTCCAATTATCAACTAAACATGAGTTAGCGAACGCGCTGTCCGACCAAACGGTAAAAAGAGTTTCTCCCTCAATATCTGATAAAGCCCATTCATTTTCTGTATTTTTTACCCCAATAAAACTTTCTTTATCAGCAATTTTTTTTAGTACATACTTATACCTCTCGAAAGGGTCAAGATTTGAAACTGTTTGGAATTCTTTGTCATTAATCATAGAAACAAACTTACTGTATTTCATGTATTCAGAACGACTTAAAATGAAACAAGTGAGGGATTAGTCTCACTTGTTTTTTTAAATCAATTACTTAGATCTTTATTCTACTATTGGATACAAATTAGTACTTGGAATCGAATCTAGATTTGGAATGTACAATTCATAAAAAATAAAATTTGGCGCCCCATTTTCAACAATATCATTAATGAAAATTTTACATTTTAATCCCTTTGTTAAATCCAATTCATTCATATTTATGTGAATTCGTGAATTTGTGCCATAATCAAAACGTTTTAAAACAGAAGGGTATTGATTCGGATTTCGTTTGTATCCATCAATAGCATCAATATTGAATTTAGAATTCTTAAAACTATCAACAACGAAAACAGATGCTGCAATAAATGGTTTTGATCCAAGTTCAGCTGGTTTTAACACAAGATCACTTCCCTCTTTTGATACATACAAAAAATGACTGTTTCGTTTCTTCAAAAGGGGGAGTCCTTTACTGTCATAAGAAACCAAGGAATTAATATCTGTACGCCCAGTTCTAAAAAAACGCTTTTTCGATAGCTTACCATCATTTCTATAATCAAATGAAGCAATTTCTTCATTGTCTTGAGTTTTTATAAGCTTCTTTAAAACTTTCCCATTACCTGAGTACACGCAATTTTCTATAAAACCGATACCATTAGTATTCATTTTTAAAGACTGGTCCAGTTTGCCATTTTTATAGTAAAAAATGACAACAGATTGCTTTTTTGTATTTTCATACTCAACACTACTTAGAATTCTATTTGAATCCAAAACTACCCGTTTAACAACAGAATCATTAACCTGTTCTTCAAATTGAAAATTCCCCTCAGAATTTTTTTCGTAAACTCTTTCAGCGGCATTATTACATGCAAAGAGTAAGAGAGTTAAAGTAATAAATGTTATTTTTTTCATTTTGTTGTCATTTTAATTTATCTAATAGAAGAGCAGCCTTTTGGAACTAATTGGCGCTCCCTCTCCAATCTCCCATTGTTGATAATCATCATTCCATTCAGCTTCAGGGAATTTATCCAACATTTCCTGCTTAGTTTTGAAAAACACTTCTCGAGTACTCGATGACGTTGGATATGAAGTCCAAACCCAAACTTTAGCATAAATATCCTTACTAGTTGGTCGCTTTTTTGTATACGCATCATTCGCTTTTTCAGTTACATCAGCCATTCGAGAAATTGGATGATCAGCACCTTTTTCAAGAAAATCCTTGCCTTTAGTTGCCAAATTTTCTTTTTGCTTATATTTTCCTCCTCCTCCTTCAGCACCAAAGGCGATTGAACCCATTAAATATGGTAATTCTTCTATTTTAGCATATTTACCGGAGAAGTGATTCCAATCGTCACTAGAATAATCACTACCATCTTTCTTCCTCCAATCGTTTCCTCCTATATCTCGACCAAAGATAGTACTTGTAGTTTTACTTCCTACTCCATAATCATCAACAAAACGGGTATTTCCCTTTACAGCCTTATCTGCAGCTCGTCCAACCTCTCCTAATTTTGATAATACGAATTTTGCAATAATCATTGACGGATCAACATCAATATCAACATCAATAGATACCTCCTTCTTTTTCAGACCCTTACCAATGCTAGTCCGTTGATTTTCAGCAGGTTTAACTTCAACCTCTTCAACTTCATTCTCTTTTTCTTCATGTTTTTTAATTGCATCCTTTAAAGCTTTTGCAGCATCCTTAATCATCTTACCCAATGTTTTTCCTGCAGGAGGGTCTCCTTCTAATCCCAAAGGATCCACATAATAAACAGGATTATCATTAAACGCCACATAAGGAGACATTCCAGGGTAGTCTGCCATCAATGGATCCAAACTCAACCACCTTCCCAAACGCGGATCATATTGACGGAACTCGGTTGTGTAGGAATTTCCTTCTCCATGCATTTCCTTGTCCTTTTCCATCCCATTGTATCCATAACGGTACTTGTCATCATTGCTGTGGCGATCCGGCATCTGCATCCCGAACGGATAGTAATCGGATTTCATGACCACTACTGCTGCATAAGGTGCTGCTACGGTACGAATCTGCAGGTTATCAATATAGAAACTGGTGTTTTCACCGGAGTTTTTCTTAAAAGAAACGCGGATAAAGTTTTGCCCGGCCGCAGGTGTAAAGGTGTAGCTCAATCTTCCGTTTGAAGCACTCAGGGTCGTGATCAGAGTTCCCGTTCCACTCAAGGTTGCTGCCGTATAAATTTCAACCGTGAAATTCGCAATTCCGCTACGGTCCAAATCAAAATCTACGTTATAGGATCTGCCCGGAGTTACGACAAAATCTTTGAAGGCGGTCATGACACATGCTCCTCCAGGGTAGAAACGCATTCTACCTGAGTCAAGCGTAAAAGACATTCCACCACAACCCGAACCATTCCAGGAAGTATGCCCGGTACTTACAAAGTCAAAGTTATGGGCGTTGGTCGA